>LFEF01039598.1_pt1 | contig 1907324 bp, 1664 predicted proteins | sample 619371 | NCBI WGS metagenome assembly LFEF01 (sample SAMN03014291, study PRJNA259931) | freshwater metagenome | biome: lake; feature: waterbloom | place: China: Taihu Lake | collected 2006-08 | depth 0 m m
GATAGTGCATAAAAAAACCCCTTCATTTGATTGAAGGGGTTTAGAATAAATATGGCAGCTACCTACTCTCCCGCATTGTGGTGCAGTACCATCGGCCATGAGGGGCTTAACTTCTCTGTTCGGTATGGGAAGAGGTGAACACCCTCGGAAAAACCACCATAAACTCTTAAATAAGATCATATTGGGAAAAGTTGTAATCGCTAATAGACAATAAAAAAAATTAAAGCTTACGGGTAATTAGTACTACTCGACTTTACTGTTACCAGTTTTACATCTGTAGCCTATCAACGTCATCGTCTTTGACGGCCCTTAAAAGTAAACTCATCTTGTAGAAGGTTTCACGCTTAGATGCTTTCAGCGTTTATCCTGTCCGTACATAGCTACTCTGCACTGCACCTGGCGGCACAACAGATACACCAGCGGTACGTACGACCCGGTCCTCTCGTACTAAGGTCATGTCTACTCAATTTACTAACGCCCACCACAGATAGGGACCGAACTGTCTTGCGACGTTCTGAACCCAGTTCACGTGCCACTTTAATCGGCGAACAGCCGAACCCTTGGGACCTTCTCCAGCCCCAGGATGTGACGAACCGACATCGAGGTGCCAAACCTCCCCGTCGATATGAGCTCTTGGGGGAGATCAGCCTGTTATCCCCGGAGTACCTTTTATCCTTTGAGCGACGGCCCTTCCATGCAGAACCGCCGGATCACTTTAGCCAGCTTTCGCTCCTGCTCGGCCTGTATGCCTCACAGTCAAGCACCCTTATACTAATGCGCTCTACGTACGATTACCAACCGTACTGAGGGTACCTTTGCGAGCCTCCGTTACTTTTTAGGAGGCGACCACCCCAGTCAAACTACCCACCATGCACTGTCACCCGTCAGGGTTTAGATTCTAAATCAAAGAAGGTTGGTATTTCAACGACCGCTCCACAACTGCTGGCGCAGCTGCTTCAAAGCGTCCCAACTATGCTACACATCCGTAATTCAAAATCAATGCAAAGTTGTAGTGAAGGTTCACGGGGTCTTTCCGTCCCGTGGCGGGTAACCGGCATCTTCACCGATACTACAATTTCACCGGGCTCGTGGAGGAGACAGTGTTCAACTCATTAGACCATTCGTGCAGGTCGGAACTTACCCGACAAGGAATTTCGCTACCTTAGGACCGTTATAGTTACGGCCGCCGTTTACTGGGGCTTCAGTCAGAAGCTTTGGCTTGCGCCGAACATCCTTCCTTAACCTTCCAGCACCGGGCAGGTATCAGGCTCTATACGTCATCTTTCGATTTTGCAGGGCCCTGTGTTTTTGCTAAACAGTTGGTTGAACCATTTTACTGAGACCATCCGAAGATGGTACGCTTTATCCCGAAGTTACAGCGTCAATTTGCCTAGTTCCTTCTCCACGGCTCACCCGAGCGCCTGAGAATATTCATCCCGTCCACCTGTGTCGGTTTACGGTACGGGTTGTTTATGCCTAGCCTTAGAGGTTTTTCTCGGAGGTCTGATTAGGATCACTATCCACGCTGCCGAAGCTTTGCGGTACTATCACGTTCGACATCTCTTGCGGATTTACCTGCAAAAAATATATCTACACGCTTTAACCTGGTATTCCGTAACCAGGCGGATCTTTCACTACCCCGTCACCCCATCGAAACATAAACAAGTGTTGGAATATTAACCAACTTGCCATCAGGTGCGCCTTTCGGCTTTCCCTAAGGACCCGACTAACCCTGATCTGATTAACATTGATCAGGAAACCTTGGACTTACGGCGAAGTAGTTTTTCACTACTTTTATCGCTACTCATTCCTACATTTTCTTTTGAAATCGCTCCAGCATCCATCACCAGACACCTTCGCAGCAGATTTCAATGCTCCCCTACCAATTGTACAAGTACAATTTTAGAACTTCGGTTCGTAGTTTGATGCCCGATCATTTTCCGTGCAAGACCTCTCGACCAGTGAGCTGTTACGCACTCTTTAAATGAATTGCTGCTTCCAAGCAAACATCCTGGCTGTTATAGAAGTCTCACCTCGTTTGTTCAACTTAACTACGTATTAGGGACCTTAGTTGCTAATCTGGGTTATTTCCCTCTCGGCCACGGACCTTAGCGCCCGCAGCCTCACTCCCGGAGATATGTATAAGCATTCGGAGTTTGTCAGGGTTTGGTAGGCGGTGAAGCCCCCTAGCCCAATCAGTAGCTCTACCTCTTATACACTTCTTAAATCCGAGGCTGTTCCTAAAAACATTTCGGGGAGAACGAGCTATCTCTCAGTTTGATTGGCCTTTCACCCCTATCCACAGGTCATCCCATAACTTTTCAACGTTAATGAGTTCGGTCCTCCATTCTGTGTTACCAGAACTTCAACCTGCCCATGGATAGATCACAAAGTTTCGCGTCTACCCCCACTGACTAAGCGCCCTGTTCGGACTCGCTTTCGCTTCGGCTCCGTTACTGAAGAACTTAACCTCGCCAGTGAGGAGTAACTCGTAGGATCATTATGCAAAAGGCACGCCGTCATCCATTGCTGGACTCCGACCGCTTGTAGGCGTACGGTTTCAGGTACTATTTCACTCCCCTGTTTCGGGGTACTTTTCACCTTTCCCTTACGGTACTGGTTCACTATCGGTGTCTGAGGAGTATTTAGCCTTACCGGATGGTGCCGGCAGATTCAGGCAGGATTCCTCCGGTCCCGCCTTACTCAGGATACTGCTCGTCCATCTCAATTTCTATCTACAGGGCTATCACCTGCTATGGCCCAACTTTCCAGAAGGTTCAATTTGATGAGATTTTCTAAATGCAGTCCTACAACCCCTAAGCGGCACGCCGCTTAAGTTTGGGCTCTTCCCGTTTCGCTCGCCACTACTCAGGGAATCATTGTTATTTTCTTTTCCTCTCCCTACTTAGATGTTTCAGTTCAGGAGGTTGGCTTCCTTTCGGATAACACACCTTCAGTGTGCTGGGTTGTCCCATTCGGAAATCTTCGGATATAATGCTTGTGTGCAGCTCCCCGAAGCTTATCGCAGCTTACCACGTCCTTCTTCGCCTCTCAGACCCAAGGCATCCACCATACGCCCTTATTCGCTTTAAAAGAGTTATTACTAAAATCGCCTTATTAAACAATTACAACTTGTTTTATCCCAATATGTCAAAGAACTTTAACCCCCATCCCCTAAAGGGGAGTAAGAATTATGTTTGATAACCCGGTTACGAACCGGCAGGCCTTAAGCCATTATCAAATAAAATAAAGAACTAAGTTTCGTGGAGGATATCGGAGTCGAACCGATGACCCTCTGCGTGCAAGGCAGATGCTCTAGCCAACTGAGCTAACCCCCCGAGGTTATTTGTAGACCCGCCCAGATTTGAACTGGGGACCCCTACATTATCAGTGTAGTGCTCTAACCAGGCTGAGCTACGGATCTATTTAATCTTTAGCCAAGTGGCCTCTCAAAAATCCATAGCAACTGGCCGAATAATACTTTATAAGAACTTATATCTTGAAAGTGGAAAAGCAACAGCATGTAAATCTAAGCATGCTCTAAAAAGGAGGTATTCCAGCCGCACCTTCCGGTACGGCTACCTTGTTACGACTTAGCCCCAGTCACTAGTTTTACCCTAGGCGGCTCCTTGCGGTTACCGACTTTAGGTACACCCAGCTTCCATGGCTTGACGGGCGGTGTGTGCAAGGTCCGGGAACGTATTCACCGTATCATTGCTGATATACGATTACTAGTGATTCCAGCTTCATGGAGTCGAGTTGCAGACTCCAATCTGAACTGAGAGAGGGTTTTTGGGATTAGCTCCTTATCGCTAAGTGGCAGCCCTTTGTCCCCCCCATTGTAGCACGTGTGTAGCCCTGGGCATAAAGGCCATGATGACTTGACATCATCCCCTCCTTCCTCACGTCTTACGACGGCAGTTTCTTTAGAGTTCCCAGCATTACCTGATGGCAACTAAAGATAGGGGTTGCGCTCGTTGCGGGACTTAACCCAACACCTCACGGCACGAGCTGACGACAGCCATGCAGCACCTTACTGGCAGTGTATTGCTACAAAACAGGCTTTCACCTGCGGTCTCCCAGCATTCTAGCCCAGGTAAGGTTCCTCGCGTATCATCGAATTAAACCACATGCTCCACCACTTGTGCGGACCCCCGCCAATTCCTTTGAGTTTCAACCTTGCGGTCGTACTTCCCAGGTGGATTACTTAATGCTTTCGCTTAGACACTAACTGTAATATCGCTAATGTCGAGTAATCATCGTTTAGGGCGTGGACTACCAGGGTATCTAATCCTGTTTGATCCCCACGCTTTCGAGCCTCAGTGTCAATGTCTCCGTAGTAAGCTGCCTTCGCAATGGGTGTTCTATGTCATATCTAAGCATTTCACCGCTACATGACATATTCCGCTTACCTCCAGAGAATTCAAGACTAATAGTATCAATGGCAGTTTTCGGGTTAAGCCCAAAGATTTCACCACTGACTTAAAAGCCCACCTACGCTCCCTTTAAACCCAGTGAATCCGGATAACGCTTGCACCCTCCGTATTACCGCGGCTGCTGGCACGGAGTTAGCCGGTGCTTATTCCTCTGGTACCGTCAGTCCCCGTAGAAACAGGGGTTTCGTCCCAAAGAAAAGAAGTTTACAACCCAGAGGGCCTTCATCCTCCACGCGGCATGGCTGGTTCAGACTTGCGTCCATTGACCAATATTCCTTACTGCTGCCTCCCGTAGGAGTCGGGCCCGTGTCTCAGTGCCCGTGTGGCTGATCATGCTCTCACATCAGCTACTGATCGAAGGCTTGGTGGGCCGTTACCCCGCCAACTACCTAATCAGACGCACGCCCATCTTTAACCGCCGGAGCTTTAATATCAAAGAGATGCCTCTTCAATATGTTATGGAGTATTAATCCACCTTTCGGTGGGCTATCTTCCAGTTAAAGGAAGGTTGCGTACGTGTTCCGCACCCGTTTGCCGGTCGCCAGCTTCTGTATTGCTACAAAACTGCTGCCCCTCGACTTGCATGTATTAAGCCTGCCGCTAGCGTTCATCCTGAGCCAGGATCAAACTCTCCATTGTAAATGAAGTTTGATACTGACTATTAATTCTCAAGAATTAACAGTTCAAAATCGAATTTTATTACGCTTAAAATTTACCCGTTCTATTTTCATAAAACGTTGCTGTTGCTTCCAATCTTTCAAAGATCTTTTTTCAATTTCTTGAACCCGTTTTTCGAACGGAGTGCAAAGGTAAGGGCACCAATCATTCCAACCAAACTTTTTTCAATTTATTTTTTAAGACTTTTCCTAACTAACTCATTGAATATCACCCAATCCCATCACCTAAAGAACTGTCCCGTTTTACTTGCGGGTTGCAAAGGTAAGGCCACATCACCATACAACCCAAACCTTTTTAAAAGTATTTTGAAAAATTCTGAAAATTATTCCTGTTTACGATGAGAATTCGATGTTTAACTGCTACAAATAATGAGCTGATTCATACAGTCTTCTTTTTTTAAAGCCGAATACTAATAAATGTAAGCCCACTCCTATCTTTGTTCTTATGTTATTGATCAGTACACGGGGCGAACAGATGCCAGCCTCCCCCATCAGAAAATTAGTTCCGTTTGCAGAAGCCGCTAAGAAACGTGGCACCAAAGTATACCATCTTAATATCGGCCAACCGGATATTGAAACACCTCCGGCCATTCTTGATGCTGTAAAACAGGCAGATATTAAAGTGCTTGAATACAGTCACAGCGCCGGTAATGAGAGTTACCGTCGTAAACTGGCACAATACTATAAGAAAGTAGGTATTGATGTTTCGTACGACCAGATTATGATTACTACCGGTGGCAGTGAAGCCATTATGTTTGGCTTCTTTACCTGTTTAAATCCTGGTGATGAAGTGATTGTTCCCGAACCTTTTTATGCCAATTACAATGGATTTGCCTGTGCAGCGGGTGTAGTGATTAAGCCGATTACCTCTTACATAGAAACAGGTTTTGCCTTGCCGCCCATTGAAGAATTTGAAAAAGTAATTACCAATAAAACAAAGGCGATTATTATCTGCAGCCCCAATAACCCAACCGGTTATTTATACAGCCGGGAGGAAATGTATAAGCTGAAAGATATCTGCCTGCGGCATAATCTCTACCTTTTCAGCGATGAGGCATACCGTGAGTTTTGCTATACAGGAGAGTATGTAAGCGCTCTGCACATCGAAGGGCTGGAACAACATGTAGTATTAATGGATACCATCAGTAAGCGTTACAGTGCCTGTGGTGCCCGCATCGGCGCACTGGTAACCAAAAACAAAGCTGTGTATGATGCTGCTATGAAATTTGCCCAGGCCAGGTTAAGCCCTCCGGGACTTGCTCAAATTTTAGGCGAAGCGGCCATTGATTTACCCGACAGTTATTTTGAAGCGCCGAAAGCCGAATATTTAAACCGCCGCAACCTGTTGGTAAAACGGTTAAATGCCATGCCAGGTGTATTTTGCCCCAACCCCGGTGGATCGTTTTATGCCATTGCTAAATTACCGATTGATGATGCAGATCGTTTTTGCCAATGGTTGCTGGAATCGTTCTCGTATAACGGACAAACAGTGATGCTTGCCCCTGCTACCGGATTTTATGGAACACCGGGCTTGGGCAAACAGGAAGTACGCTTAGCTTATGTACTCAATACAGAAGCATTGGATCATGCTATGGATTGTTTGGAAGAAGCGTTGAAAATTTATCCGGGAAGAATTGAAAATTGATTTCATCAATTAACTGTGTTTCTCTATTTTTGCACCCCCAAACGCCGGGGTAGCTCAGCTGGTTAGAGCATCGGATTCATAACCCGAAGGTCGGCAGTTCAAGTCTGCTCTCCGGTACGTATAGTAGTCCCGCATTTTGCGGGACTTTTTATTTTACACAATAACAAACAATACAACTGAAGCGCAGTTGAAATTAAAATCCAATCAAACAATAAGAAATAAAAGAAACCGCCACATTATCGCTTCACTAACATCAACACCGAACCCGCCAGCGTTAACGCAATCACTACTTTGCGGTAGCTGTTATCCTGTAATTTGTTCACCAGTTTAATACCCAGTACAAAACCCAGCGCCAGTGCTGGTAATAAAAGAAGATCGGTGTACAGGCTATCGCCGTTTATATTTTTCCAGTAAAACACCTGGAACGGAAGCTTGAATAAATTGATCACTAAAAACAACCAGGCAGCGGTACCAATAAAATCGTTCTTAGGTAAACGCATAGCTAAAAAATAAAGGTTGGCAAAAGCCCCGGCAAGGTTCCCCATCATCGTCGTAAAGCCCGCTGCCAAACCGGTACCGGCAGCAAACAAAGGCGTTTGTGGTACACGTACCGATTGACGGAATTCCATCCAAACTACAATAGCAATGGTGAGCACAACAATCACTGCCATCAGCCGGCGAAACAGTTGTTCATCCATATCCTTCCCTACATAAACACCCAATAAAATTCCAACAGCCATCCAGGGCATCAGTTTCCGGAAATGATTCCATTGCGCATGACGGTTATAATAATACACGGCCGCAATATCTGCTATACACAACAGCGGCAACACAATACCGGTAGAGGATTTACCGCCAAACAGCAAGGCCATAATGGTAACCGACAGCATATCCACTCCTTTCAATCCGGCCTTGCCCAAACCAATAATAAAGGCGGCAAGAAAAAGAAACAGCCAGTGTGTAATTGAAAAGGTTGTACTGATATCCATTGCTGTAAAGAAACAGAAAAACAGGCAATACAGCAGCGTACAGGTTGCAAAAAAAAGTCCTTGCCAAAGGTGTGAATGATATAAGTTTTTCACTAAAGGCTGTAACAAGATACCGGCTGTAACAACACAACTTTGCTGTTCGGCATCGAAGCAAAACTGCCTGCAGCTTCACTTCATGCTTTTCGCACAAACAAAAACCAGGATCATGAAAACAATAAAACTAATGTTCACAGCCCTCGTCTTATTTTGCACAGTACCTGTATTTGCCAGCGTACTGGTTGCCGACTCTTCAACACGTACAACCGGTGAACCCGTTACGGAACAACTCACCAAAAGACAGGAACTGCTTCAATTAATCGACAGATCTGAATTGAGCCGCACAGAAAAACGCAACATGCGCAAAGAACGCAAAGAGATGAGTAAAGAACTTAAAGCGGTAAGCGGTGGTGTATACCTATCTGTAGGTGTATTATTACTGGTGATTATTTTATTAATCATTCTGTTGTAAGTACGCTTCAACAAAAGCGCATAACCAAACAAATAACAAATGCCTGTATACGAACCGTACACGCATAACTGCAAACCATTCCTGTTGCATCAGGAAGGCTGCAGCCTGTTACCGGCGCTGCTAATATTGAAACATGAAACACTTGAAAAAACTTACAAAAGACAACGTTGCCACGTTTTTGCAAACACTGCTTGTCCTTTACCTGTTAGGCTATTCTGCAGTAAACGGTACTGCGGGGGCTACACTTCCTTCCAATCCAACCGTACAGCAACCGGCGGTAACAGCACCCGCAGTACGGGTGGCAGTACCGCTTCAACATCAAGCCAATACGGCCAAAAAACAGGTGCAGTCAATGAGCAATTGACAACACGTTTTAAACCGGCACACTGCTGCAGGTATTTACTCACTCCGTACGTTAACTACTGGTTCTGTTCAGGTTCCGGTTGATTGAAAACAGCATCTACGCCTTCCCTGTGTCTGCATTTTTTTCTTACATCAATAAAACACAACATGATGCGTAAACTCATCTATGTCCTTTCGGTAATGATTTTCCTTACCGGCATACTCTTATTCTTCTATGGCTGCAATAGCAGCAACACAAAAGAAAGCGATAAACAGGAAACAAAAACGGAAACAACCGATTTGCAAAAAGTTGAAACAACCCGTGTTGCTACCGCCGAAGAATGGCAGGCATTTAAAAACGATGCCGAACAACGCCTTGCGGTTAACGAACAGAAAATTGCCGATCTGAAAAAGCAATTGAAAAAACCCGGTAAGCTGTTCGACAAAATGTATGAGAACCGTATTGCAAAACTGGAAGAACAAAACAGAACACTGCGGATGAAAATCGATGCTTACGAAAAAGAACAAACCGATTGGGAAGTATTTAAGCGGGAGTTCAACCACGATATGGATGAGTTGGGTAAAGCCATCAACAATGTTTTTACCGACGACAATAAATAAAACAGGACGGGCTATTGGATAAAGGGCGGGATGCAGATCCTGCCTTTTTTTTAATGCCGATGTACGTGTGAATGATGTAACAATAACGGGTAAACCTATAACAAACAACTGTTGCACACAACCCAACTTTACGAAAGACAGCAGGCACACTGCAACTAAAAACTGCAATAAAGAAACAAGTATGGTACCGGTAAAAAAAGAAGGCATTGTGTTAGAAAAAACAACCTTAGGTTTTGAATGCGATGGCGTCTTAAACCCGGCAGTGATCCGGTATAACAATACCATTCACTTGTTTTACCGGGCTGTTGCCAAAGGTAATTTTTCCACAATCGGCTATTGTACATTAAACCATCCGCTGGCTGTAGATAAACGCATGGATACCCCGCTTCTGTTTCCGCAATTCGATTTTGAAGTACATGGTGTGGAAGATCCCCGAATTGTGCAGATCGATGACTTGTTCTACCTTACCTATACCGCCTACGATGGCCTGAATGCATTGGGCGCTTTGGCTGTTTCAACCGATCTGCAACAGTGGGAAAAGAAAGGCATCATTACCGCACAGATTACTTACGATACATTTCATCATTTGGCCGAATCGAAAGCTGCCATCAATAAAAAATACCTGCGCTTTAACGAAGACTTCCGCTTCCCTGCAAAACAGGATCAGAAAATTTTTATGTGGGATAAGAATGTGATTTTCTTTCCACGGCGTATTAATGGCAAGCTGCATTTCCTGCATCGCATCCGTCCCGATATTCAATTGGCAGCTGTACAGGAAATAAGTGATTTAACGGAAGCGTATTGGCAAAACTATTTCTTACATCTCGATGAAAAGATTGTACTGGCTCCCAAATACAAACACGAAGTAAGTTATATCGGTGGTGGTTGTCCGCCCATTGAAACAGAAAAAGGCTGGCTCCTCATTTATCATGGTGTACACGATACAGTAAACGGGTATGTGTATTCGGCCTGTGCGGCCCTGCTCGATCGGGATAATCCGTTTATTGAAATTGCAAGATTGCCTTATGCCCTGTTTAAACCAGACCAGCCATGGGAACTGAAAGGCGAAGTAAACAATGTGTGCTTTCCAACGGGTACGATTGTAGAAAATGATACACTCTACATTTACTATGGTGCAGCCGACGAACATGTGGCTTGTGCAAGCGTAAGTATATCTGCCTTGCTGGATGCATTATTATCTAACAGTAAACAAGCAGACAATTCAAATGAAGGATCTCTTTTACACCCCCTCCCCGACTATGTATAATCAATTAACCAATTGGGGAAATGATTTACATTTTTTTGCCGAGATACATACGCTTCCTGAAATAGTCATGCTTACTTCTTATCCGCCACGTGAATGCGGCATTGCAAACTATTCGCAGGACTTGCTGAAAGTAATGCGTTCGAAGTTCGACCAGTCGTTCAACTTCAGCATCTGCGCATTGGAATGGGGTTCACATACACACACCTATGCAGAACCGGTGAAGTATGTACTGGATACAACCGATAATAACGCCTATATAAAGCTGGCACAGGCAATTGAAAATGATGCAGCCATAAAAATGATTGTACTGCAACATGAGTTTGGCTTTTTCCAGGGGCATGAAGCCGCATTAATCCATTTTTTACAATTACTGCACAAACCGGTTACGCTTGTATTTCATACAGTATTACCGGCACCTTCCGCACATTTACTGCAGCATGTACAGGCCATTACCGCCACTGCCACATCCGTTGTTGTAATGACCAAAGCATCAAAAAAAATACTGCTCAGCGAATACAAGATCCCTTTAAAAAAAATAACGGTTATTCCGCATGGTACACACCTGGTAGCACATGAAAATAAAACGGCATTGAAAGAAAAACATCAGCTGGAGGGCCGCATGGTATTGTCTACGTTTGGTTTACTTGGTTCGGGAAAAAATATTGAAACAACACTCAAAGCCTTGCCTGCCATCATCAAAAAAAATCCAACTGTTTTATTTCTCATCATCGGCAAAACACATCCGGCAATTGTAAAACAGGAAGGAGAACAATACAGAGAGCTCTTGCAGCAGATGATCATAACCTTACAACTGGAGGAGCATGTACAGTTGATCAACAGCTTTGTTCCTTTACCCTTGTTACTCGAATATCTGCAGCTTACCGATATATACCTGTTTACTTCGAAAGATCCCAACCAGGCAGTTAGCGGAACGTTTTCATATGCCATCAGTTGCGGTTGCCCTGTAGTTTCAACAGCTATACCACATGCCAAAGAAGTATTGAAAGATGATGCCGGCATTATTATCGATTTTGAACAACCCGAACAACTGGCAACGGCCGTGAACAGTTTACTGGCCAACCATCAGCTGCGAGCAAACATCAGCAACAATGCTTTGCACCGCATGGCTTCAACTGCATGGGAAAATGCAGCCATTGCCCATGCCCTGTTGTTTAAAAAACAAATGGATGATACGCTGCCGCTACGTTACAGTTTACCACCTGTTTCGCTGCAACATTTAAAAAAGCTGACCACCGATTTTGGTATGATTCAGTTTGCCAAACTCAACCAGCCCGATCTTGGTTCCGGCTATACCATCGATGATAATGCAAGAGCCCTGGTTGTAATGTGCCAGCATTACGAACTCACGAGAGATAATGCAGACATTCCCTACATCAATACTTATCTCCGCTTCATCAGTGTTTGTCAACAGGCCGATGGAAGCTTTTTAAATTATCTCAGCAAGGATCTCGTCTTCACGAAACAGAACGAACAGGAAAACCTCGATGATGCAAACGGACGGGCGATCTGGGCATTGGGTTATGCAGTATCGATGCAACCCTTATTACCTATCCGCTTTACCACATTGGCAAACAGTATTATTGAAAAAGCAATGCCGCATTTGCACAACATCCATTCAACACGTGCAATGAGTTTTATTATTAAAGGATTGCATTACCGCCACCTGAAAATAAAATTGCAGAAGAAAAGTACGCTTATGACCGAAATGGCGAACCGATTGTTGCAGATGTACCGGCACGAACAGGAGAAAGGATGGTACTGGTATGAAAGCTACCTTACCTATGCCAACAGCGTTTTACCCGAAGCTATGTTATGTGCATGGATTACCACCGGCAACCCGGTGTACAAAGAAACGGCGGTAACATCTTTTGATTTTCTACTGGAGAAACTGCTGGGCAACAAACATTTCAAAGTTATTTCCAATCAAACCTGGTTACAAAAAGGGACAGCCATTTTATCGCAGGCAAACGGTGGCGAACAACCGATTGATGTAGCATATACCGTTCTTGCATTAAACAGATTTTACCAGGTGTTTAAACGAAAAGCATACAACGATAAATTAGATATTGCTTTTAACTGGTTCCTTGGTGCCAATCATTTAAACCAGATTATTTACAACCCACGTACAGGTGGCTGTTATGATGGTATTGAAGAACAGGCGGTGAATCTTAACCAGGGTGCTGAGTCTACCGTTAGCTATTTAATGGCCCGCTTAACCATGGAAAAAATGCTGCGGAATAAAAACCGTTTAACAGAACAGAAAAAACATTTCGCAGTTACAGCACTTGTTCAATTATAACCTGTGAATGATATAAGTATACAGGCAAATGCTGTAACAACCGTAACAGGAAAACAACCGAGCTTTGAAACAATAAACACACACATGAACAGCATAAAATTTGTATCGGCCCTCTTGGCAGGTGCGGCCGTTGGAGCAGCTTTAGGTATTTTATTTGCACCCGGAAAAGGGCCGGCCAACAGAAAAGCTTTTTCACGTAAAAGCAGCGATTTTACCAATGAACTGAAAGACAAAACGAACGACTTTATTGAAAGTGTAGTAGAAAAGTTTGAAGCAGCCAAAGAAGAAGCGCAACAGCTGGCAGAAAACGGAAAGTTGAAAGCGGGATAATTACAGCCGCAAAGTTGAGCAACTATATACGAATGCAAACTGATGTTGATGTTGATTTTGTTTTTACAGCTGCATCACCAGCATGTAATTACAAAGCGTGTTCATGTTTTCAGTTAGGATAAATTACAGATCAACAGGGTTGATGATTACTGTTTATCCATAAAGGGTTCCGCAAAGGAACTCTTTATTTTTTTTATGCCTTCATTCATCTCTTATATGAACGGCTAAAATAAAATTGTTCAGCCTACGGCGAATTAACTGTTGCAAAAAGTTTCAACATTAGCCGTTTATTCTTCATACCCGCTTTTAATAATCGTCAGTATCATTTTAAACCGTCCGTTCGGCCGTATAAAGTTGGGCACATGTGCAGGAATAATAATTCCCTGGCCTGTTTCAAGTAAATTGGAAACACCGTTAATTACAATCTCTGCCCTTCCCTCAATGATTTGTGCAAACGTATCGTAAGGTGAAATTTTTTCGGTTAATCCTTCGCCGCTGTCGAACGACATTACGCTGATGTTGCCGGTTGATTTACGGAGGATTGTTTTAATAACAACAGAGTTGGGAATGTACTCGATTATTTCAACGATAATATGCGCTTTCGATTTTTCCAGTTCAATCGTATCGGCCTTTGTTTTTTGTTCATTTTTATTCATTAGATCCGTTTTATGCTGTTGTACTTGTTTTTTTCTGTTTTGTTCAATGCAGTCCCATACAAAGGTTCACTAAAACCTTATGTAAACTGTTATAACTAAATGGACACCTGTTACATGATTGCTACATTGGCCTGCAGTAATACAGTTTAAAAAAGCCCCTGCTCCCGGCAGGGACTTTCATCCAACATCAACTTAAGAGGAAATGCGTGGACTGTATAACTATAATGAAGATTAAAACTAACCTAATCGTCAGCGCTTGATTTACATCCTTTTTGCCAAACCTTACATGATTCACAGGTTGGCCGTTGTTATAACCTGCTACATTTCGTCGAGCATTTTGCGGCGCTTAACCGAAAGTTGTTTGAAGTGAGACGGAGTAAGGCCGGTTACTTTTTTAAATTGTGCAGAAAGATGCGCAACACTGCTGTAATGCATCTGGTAAGCTATTTCAGTAAGGTTAAGTTCGTTGTATACCAGCAGTTCCTTAACCCGTTCAATCTTATGGGCAATAATAAATTTTTCAATGGTGGTTCCCTGTACTTCCGAAAAAAGGTTGGCCATATAGGTATAATCGTGCTGCAGTTTTTCGCTCAGGAAAACAGAAAAGTTTACAATCAAAGGTTCTTCCGAATAATGCACCATTTCTACAATGATGTTTTTGATCCGTTGAATCAATACACTCTTCCGGTCGTCCATTAACTCCAGTCCGTAACCGGCCAGTCCTTCCTTTAATTGATCGTGTAATTCACTGGTTAAAGGGGTAGTTATATCAGCTTCGCCCAGTTCTACTGTTGTGAATCCGATTCCCATCCTGGTTAACTCATCTCTCACCACCATTTTGCAACGGATGCAAACCATATTTTTAATGTAGATCTTCATGTGTATCTGTTCATACCTGTGCAGCCTTCAACGGCTATCTATCAGGGCGGCCTGAAAAGACACCTTCACTTCTTTAAAGGTAACCTTATTTCACAGCAATACGCAGAAATCACCTACTGATTATGAGCAGAAAAAAAATAAATTTTCCTTTATTTTTTACAGTCCGTAACAACTGTTAACCGGTAATATTTGCATGCAGAAAAATGTGTGAATGATATAAGTTTTTTACACTCGGATGTAACGATGTACCAGTTGCATTACCGCAACTTTGTAGTTCATTAAAATAACGAGTATGTCGTTGCTAACCATTGTGATTGTTCTTGTTGTTGCGGGTGTGCTGCTCTGGCTTATTAACACCTATATACCCATGGACCGAAAAATCAAGAATATCTTAAACATTGTTGTTGTAATCGGTATTGTTCTCTGGCTGCTAAAAGCCTTTGGCGTATTTGGTTCAATGGGCAGTGTGCGAGTGTAATCAACAGAAGCAACCGTGCTTCTGTTGCTTTACCTGCTGCATACCCGTTACGTTTACAATAATGAAAACAGGTTTTCTTATACTACGATCAATTCTGGTTCTTCTTATTACAACCCTGCTCATAGCCGGGTTTCTTTTTTTATACAGCGATAAATCGCCCATGCATAAAAAAGAAACAAAAGCGATGTATGATGTACGTACAGGATGTATTTGATTACCCTGCAGCTGCAACAGTTTACCCAAGATCCTGTTGGTAGTAAAACAACAAAGCCGGCACTTGCCGGCTTTTCTATAAACCAACCTGTACGGATGATTTACTGATGTTTAAACTGATAAAACACCCCCAGTTGAAATCCACGGTTTGTTGATTTAACACTGCTGTTATCGTTGATATTGTTTACACCCAGGTTATAACGGGCATCAATACCCCAACCCGATGGTACATGAATATAACCCAGCCCCAAGGCCACTGCTACATCCACCGGTTTGTACGATGATTTGATATCAGTTTTAGTTGTTGCATTATCTGCATTGGCGGTTATTAAAAAACCAACCTGCGGACCGGCCTGCAAACGGAAACCATTATCAAACATATATTGAAACAGCAGCGGTACATTTACATAACCAAGATTCAGTTTCGTTGTTACAGAGGAAGCTGTATACCTGGCTCCCTGTGTAGAATAAAACACTTCGGGTTGTACTGCAAAATTCTTTGAAACATGTATGTGTCCCAGCAATCCTGCATGAAACCCCGGATTGAGATCGTACTTAACCCCGTTATTGTTTTGAATTGTGTAAAGGTTAAACCCTGCCTTTATACCAAGGTTTACATGTTTTTGTGCCTGGAGATTTGCAGCGAACAGCAGCGCAACAAAGGCTGCACTCAGATGAAGTTTCATATACTTTTTATTATATACCTGGTGAAGAATACCGCTTTCTGAGAAATGAAAGACGGCGAATGAACGAATGAGTAAACTGTAAACAGTTTTTAAACTCTTAATAGGCAAAGATGAGCCGATTCTTTACCGAAAGCATTACATGATTACAGCGTAAGCTTACACAATTCTTTGCAAGCCTTTGTACGGAAACCGTCAACAGGTAAGATAAGTTGCGGGTAACTCAATTATTTCCGGAATAACTCCCACAGTTTATCACGCACTTTCGATGCGTTGGGTAACATGGCTTCTTCAAGTCCCATGTTCATGGGTACAGCAGGCAGGTTTAATGCGCCCAATACTTCTACCGGTGCATCCAGCCACTGAAAACAGTTATACGTAATGCGGTAAGCCAATGCTTCAGCAAATGAATTATTCTGTTGTTCTTCGGTTAGCACCAAACATTTACCATGTCGTTTTACAGCAGCAAAAATCAATTCTTCATCAAGTGGATATAATGTACGCAGATCAATAATTTCAACCGCACCATCAAATTGCTTGGCGGCTGTTGCAGCCCAATACAACCCCATACCGTACGTAATAATGCAACAGCTTTCACCTTCATCAATCATTTCATCATCGGCCTGTAAAGCAATCCGTGCTTTACCTAACGGTATCATATAGTCGACCGATGGTTCAATTGTTTTGGCTTCTTCGGTACCGGGCACTTTGCTCCAGTACAATCCCTTGTGTTCTAACATTACCACCGGGTTCGGATCCAGGAAAGCGGCTTTCATCAATCCTTTCATATCGGCCGCATTTGATGGATACACCACTTTAATTCCTTTAATGCTCAGCAAGGTCGATTCGATGCTTCCGCTATGGTACGGACCTCCGCCACCATACGCACCAACCGGTACACGTATAAGTGTTTGCACAGGAAACTTACCACAGCTGAGGTAGGATGATTTGGAAATTTCTGTCACCAGCTGGTTAAAGCCGGGATAGATATAATCGGCAAACTGCACTTCCACAATCGGCTTTGCGCCAACTGCACTCATACCAACTGTTGAGCCGATGATATACGCTTCCTGGATGGCTGTATTAAATACTCGATGATCGCCAAATTGCTCGGCTAATGTTGCTGCTTCACGAAACACACCACCCAGGCGGCGACCAACATCCTGGCCATAGACCAACGCTTCGGGATGCGTTTCCATAATTTCACGAATGGCAAACAAAGCCGCATCCACCATTAATATTTTTTCATTGCCAACTGGTGAGCGTTCGCCTGTTTCTTCGGTTACCGGCGTTGGTACAAATACATGCTGCTGTACAGTTGCCGGATCGGGTTCGGGAGCTGCTACTGCCTTTGCAAAATCAATACTTACTTTTTGCTTTGCTTCCTCTTCCATCTCCATTAACTCATCTTCGGTTATGCCATACTGTAAGCAACGTTGTTTCAGTTTTGGAAACGGATCATCCTGCAAATGTTTTTCCAGATCGTCTTTACTCCGGTAAAATTCTTTGCGAACACCACTGGTATGATGATTGAGTAAAGGAACATAGGCCTGTACTAGATAGGGCTGTCCGTGTGTACGTACATGCTCCACCACATGCTGCATGGTTTCAAAAGCTTCTGTAAAATCACTGCCCTCGCAACGGATACGATGCATACCCGGAAAACCGCCTGCATATTCGTACGCATCCATGGCTCTTGCTTCTTCTGCACTTACACTGATGCCCCAGTTATTATCCTGCACTAAATAAATGATGGGTAGTTTTTTCAGCACTGCAAACTGAAACGCCTCACTTACTTCGCCTTCGGTTATGCTGGCATCGCCCAACGAACAAACAACCACGGGCATTTGGCCGTTGGCTGTTTTCTTTAATGCTGCCGATTGAATCTGCTGCAGATAGTTGAGCCCTTGTGCCACACCGGTAGTAGGAATAACCTGCATACCTGTTGCACTGCTCTGATGAATAATTGTAGGTTTATCGTTTCCCCTGTAATTGGGGTGTGAATAATATTCTCTGCCGCCTGTAAACGGATCGTTGGCTTTCGCCAGTAACTGCAACATGAGCTCGTAGGGTTCAAAACCAAGACCGAGAAGTAAACTTTCATCCCGGTAATACGGACTTACCCAATCGGCCGGAGTCAACTGAAAAGCAGTTGCCAGCTGTATTGCCTCGTGCCCACGTGATGTTGAATGAACGTATTTACAAACCGCCCGGTTATTCTCGTATGTATGTGCCATGTGTTGGGCATAACACATAAGGCGATAGGCTTTCTTTAAAAGTTCAACAGTAAGCATGTACAGGCAATTGTGCTGCAAAATAACGGATGTAAGTAACAAAAAAGCCATCCTGTTTTACAGAATGGCTTTTAACTGCTAATAAGTTTGGTTGTGCTTATTTTATTTCAACATCTAAAAGGCTGTTATCATCAATAAAGGCTTCCAGCTGATCGCCTACCACACATTCACCAACACCTGCAGGAGTACCGGTAAAAATCAAATCGCCGATATTGAGTGAAAAGAATTGCGATACATACGCCACAATCTGATCAAACGAAAACATCATCTGGCTCGAATTGCCCTGCTGCACCAACTCTTTGTTTTTGTACAGCGAAAAGTTGATGTCGTTCATATTCATGCCCGGCTTAATATCTACAAACTTACCTACCGCTGCAGAGTTATCCCAGGCTTTGGAAATTTCCCAAGGCAATCCTTTCTTCTTCAGTTCGGCCTGTATGTCACGTGCTGTAAAATCAATACCAACAGTAACTGCATTGTAGTATTTAGAAGCATGACGCTCCTGAATGTATTTGCCGTTTTTTGAAACCCGCAACACCAGCTCTACTTCGTAATGAAGTTCGTTGGTAAACTCGGGATAATAAAAAGGCATATGCGGCTGCAGGAATGCACTTTTCGGTTTCAAAAAAATAACCGGTTCATCCGGCACATCATTTCCAAGTTCTTTGGCATGGTCAACGTAGTTTCGGCCTACGCAAAAGATTTTCATTGGTTCGATTGTTTTGGTTCAGAATCAGGTTTAAGGTATGTGGTATTTCAGCGGAAAGGAGATTTTAAAGAAGCACCTATGGTGCGGGTGTACCGACGAAGATACACTGGTTAAATTGAAATTTAAAGGGTTATTTCTATTTTGTTTGCATGATTCATTGTCCGTTCAATACCTGTTAACACAAAGCTTTCAATCACTTCCACACAAGCTGCAATTTTTTTCTGTACAATGGGCAGCTCGGTGTTGTTCCATTTGCTTAATACAAAATCGGCCTGCATGCCTTTCGGGTAGTCGTTACCGATACCAAAGCGTAAACGTGGATAAGCAGTTGTTTGCAACAGCTCCTGTATACTTTTTAACCCGTTGTGGCCTGCATCGCTGCCGCCCGGCCGCAACCGAATTTTACTTAAAGGCAAAGCCAGCTCATCCACAATAACCAATACATGTTCAAGCGGAATTTTTTCTTTCTCCATCCAGTACTTCACCGCTTTTCCGCTCAGGTTCATGTAGGTAGATGGCTCAATACAAACCAGTAATTTACCTTTCAGTTTAAATTCTGTAACAGCAGCTAATCGATCAGTTCTAAACACAGCACCATGTTTAGCAGCAAGTGCTTCCACCACATCAAAGCCAATGTTATGACGGGTATGTGCATATTCTGCTCCAATATTGCCTAAACCAACAATCAAAAATTTCATTCGAACAAATATCTTAAAAGTTCAAGGGAATAAAATAAAAATCCCCCTCGTATAAAGGGGGATTCGAGTGTTGTATGAAGCGACTGCTTATTTCTTGGTTGTAGCTTCTTCCTGCTTCAACTGACGTGTCATTACTACAGAAGCAACCGGAATACGTGGTGAGTTCATCACTTCCATGTTTTCTGCTTTAATGTCTTCAACACGAATGTTGCCGTTCAGTTCCAAACGAGTCAGATCAACTTCAATTGCCGCTTTCAAATACTTCGGAAGCGTTTTGATTTTGATTGATTTGATTTTGGTAATCAGCTTACCGCCATCTTTTACACCTTTTGATGAACCAACAAACTTCAACGGAATCGTTGCTACTACTTTCTTGTCTTCTACCAGTTCCAGTAAATCAACGTGTGTTAAGTTGTCTTTTACTTTATCGAACTGCAGATCTTTCAGAATTGTTCTGTAGCTCTTGCCATCAACTTTCACTTCTGCAATCTGGAAATCGGGTGTGTAAACCAAAGATTTAAACGCTTTGGCAGGAGCATAGAAATTAATTTCTTCTGAGCCTCCGTAAATTACACCAGGCACCATTTCCTGAGAGCGAAGTTGACGGGCGGCTTTCTTCCCGTTTTCGGTCCTCAAGTGACCCTCGATAGTAATTGTCTTCATTGTTTATCTAATTTAAAAGTTTACTTGTTGTTGCTTATTTTTCACGTCGCTGGTTGTGAATAAATAAGCTGGTGATACTCTTGTTTTCAAAGGCATTGCGTAAGGCCACTGCAAACAGATCGGCTACGCTGAGGACTTTGATTTTTGGTGATTCCTGCTTTAACGGTATTGTATCGCACACCACCAGTTCTTCCAGCACACTGTTATTAATATTTTCGTATGCTTTACCGCTTAATACAGGATGTGTAATTAATGCTCTTACACTTCTTGCACCTTTTTCTTTTAAAAGAGCTGCCGATTTCACCAATGTACCGCCGGTATCACAGATATCATCAATCAACACTACATCCCGGTCGGTTACATCACCAATTACCACCATGCTTGCTATTTCGTTTGCACGTTTCCGGTGCTTATCACAAATCACCATTTCGGCTTCAAAATAGCTGGCAATTTCCCTGATGCGGTTGGCACTACCTACGTCGGGGGCCGCAAAGGTAAGGTTTTCCAGCTTTAAACTCTCAATGTAAGGAATGAAAATTGAGGACGATTCCAGGTGATCAACCGGTATGTCGAAATAGCCCTGGATCTGGGCTGCATGCAGGTCCATGGTAATGATGCGGTCTGCACCGGCTGCTTCCAGCATATTGGCAATGAGCTTTGAACCGATGGCTACACGGGGTTTATCTTTCCGATCCTGCCGTGCATAACCGTAATAAGGAATTACGGGGATTACTTTGTACGCCGATGCCCGTTTGGCGGCATCAATCATCAGTAACAGTTCCAGAATATTTTCCGAAGGGGAAAATGTACTCTGGATGAGGAAAACGATATCACCCCGGATGCTCTCCTGGAACATGGGTTGAATTTCGCCATCACTGAACTTTTGGGTAATACTTTGACCTAACGGAACGCCGAATTTAGCAGCAATTCTCTCGGCAAGGTACTTCGACGCTGTGCCTGAGAATATCTTGGCAGAAGGATTCATGAAATTTCGTTTGTAAAGGGGATAAAATGTGCGGCGAAGATAAGTGCTTCAACTCAACTTTCAGGAAAGGTTCATCACCGTTTTTCAACAATAAAAAAAGTCCCGCAATAATTGCGGGACCCATGGCGGTTGTCCAACTTATTGAAAAAAATATGCTTTTCCGCCAGTACGTTTCGGCTGCTGAAACAGCACTTAATTAATTTGAGCCAGGGTTACCAGCTTGGGTTCTTTTACCGCCTCCTTTTCCATTTGAGCGGTTTGCCCGGCCGGCTTACCGGTTGTTACTACATGCACACCGGTTGATAAAATAAAAACAGCTGAAAAAATCAGATTGCCCACAATAGCAACAAGCAGGATCGTGGATCGTAATTGCATTCCTGCCGGTTTTGGATGATTTTGCATACAATGAAATGGTTATCGGATGATTGGATAATTAAAAATAAGATGGTATTTTGATCCATGCAAGACACCAAAACCACCATTAAGCAATGGGCCGAAGACGACAGGCCCCGTGAAAAGCTCCTTTTAAAAGGGCCAGACGCCCTCAGCAATTCCGAATTAATTGCCATTTTAATTGGTTCCGGAACCTCTAAAAAATCTGCAGTAGATGTTGCTAAAGAATTGTTAACCAGATCGAAAGACGATTTAAACGAATTAGCCAAACTCAGCTTACAGGAACTGATGAAAACAAATGGAATTGGCGAGGCAAGGGCTGTTACAATTGCTGCCGCCATGGAACTTGGCCGCAGAAGGAAATTAGTAGAAACACTTAAAAATAGCGTAAAAACGAGTGCAGATATTGCGCATTTTTTCATGGCTCAGCTGCAAGACAAGCTGCACGAAGTATTTGCTGTTGCCTATTTAAACAGGGCTAATAAAATCAATCACCTGGAAGTAATCAGCGAAGGTGGTATTACCGGTACGGTTGCCGATCCCCGCATTATTTTAAAGAAAGCGCTGGAACATAATGCCGTCAATATTGTGCTTTGTCACAACCACCCCAGCGGCAGCTTAAAACCAAGCCGGGCCGATGAACTGCTTACCCGGAAAATTAAAGAAGCGGCTCAATTGCTGGATATGAATGTAATCGATCACATCATTGTAAGCGAAGAAGGTTATTATAGTTTTGCCGATGAAGGTATACTATAAAAAAACCTCGTTACTAATTGTAAACGAGGTTTTTAAGAATTCTATTTCAATTTATCAAAACGGTAAATCATCGGCCACATCACCACCAATCGGAGGTTCCATTGACGGAGATGGAGCACTGTAGCCACCACCCTGCTGCTGGTAACCACCACCGCCGCCACTGCCTTCGGCCGAGCGGCTTCCTAACAACTGAATGCTGGATACACGCACCGATAAAGCTGCACCGCTTTTTCCATCCTGTGTTTGGTAAGTGCGTACTTCCGGAGCACCTTCTACATATACCTGTGTGCCTTTTTTCAAATATGGCGCTATACCGGTACGATCGCTCCAATAGGCACAATCAACCCAAATGGTTTTTTCACGCTGAGCGCCGGTACTGTCTTTAAATTTTTCTGTGTGTGCAACGGTGAAATTCATCACGTTCTTTCCATTCACTGTGTTGGTAACACAATCCCTTCCCAGATTTCCGATTACCTGTAACTTGATCATAGCTTATTTTTTAATACTTAATAATTTATCGAACGGCCAAAGTAGGTATTTTTTCAGCATAACCACAAACAAGTATCTACATTTTATTCCACAGTTTACCGCCTTCTTCTTCAACCACTGTTTTCCTGTAATTTTGCATCTTGTCTTTGTAAAAAAGCAAGGAGATTATTTTTATCATGAGCCGTAAAGGAAAAGTTTTAGTAGCAATGAGTGGCGGTATCGACAGTACCGTTACGGCTCTCATGTTGCACCATGAGGGTTACGAAGTAGTGGGCATTACCATGAAAACATGGGACTATGCCAGCAGTGGAACAGGAGCAAAGGGCAAAAAGGAAACCGGCTGTTGCAACCTTGATAGTTTTAACGATGCACGTGCTGCTGCCGTGCAGCATGGGTTCCCCCATTACATCCTCGACATACGGGATGAGTTTGGCGATTTTGTGATTAACAATTTTGTAGATGAATACCTGGCCGGCCGCACCCCCAACCCCTGCGTGTTGTGTAATACACATATCAAGTGGCGGGCTTTGCTGAAACGTGCCGATGCGATGAACTGTGATTATATCGCTACCGGGCATTATGCCAATATTCATCAGCACGAAAATGGCCGATACTACATCAGTAAAGGAAAGGATGAAACCAAGGACCAGAGCTATGTACTGTGGGGGCTGGAGCAGGATCTGCTGAGCCGCACCTTATTACCCTTGGGCAACTATCGTAAAACAGAAATACGCCAAATGGCGCTGGATTATGGTTATCCCGAGCTGGCAAAAAAAGCCGAGAGCTACGAAATTTGTTTTGTGCCCGATAACGACTATCGTGGATTTTTAAAACGCCGTGTAGAAGGATTGGAAGAGCAGGTAAACGGCGGCAACTTTGTAGATAAAGCAGGAAAAATTCTTGGTCAGCATAAAGGCTATCCGTTCTATACCATTGGCCAGCGTAAGGGTTTGGACATCACCTTTGGCAAACCGGTTTTTGTAACGGAGATCGTACCCGAAACAAATACTGTTGTATTGGGCGATGAAGAAGACCTGAACCGGATGGACATGCAGGTTGGCAAACTCAATCTGCTGAAGTATGATCGTTTAACAGAAGGTATGGAAGTAACAGCGAAGATCCGGTATAAAGATAAAGGCACACTCGCCAATCTTTACCCGCAAGAAGATGGAACGGTAACCGTTCGTTTTTATGAAGATGCCAAAGGCATTGCCCCCGGCCAAAGTGCTGTTTTTTATGAAGGTGATGAAGTTGTGGGCGGCGGCATTATTATGCGGAAACCTGTTCTGTAGTACAATGATTTTTCGGTTCAACCGTTATAAGGTACGCTATGCGTACCTTTTTTTGTAGGCAGAAGCAGCTGTGGTTTTGCTGCCAGGCAGCGTACAAAACCCAAAATCATTAACTAACTTAGCTTTATGAAATTCAATTGCAGTAAAACCGTTCTCTTTCGAAAAACAACCCTTGCAGCGGTTTGCATCATTACCCTTCTTGCCGGTTGCAAACGCACCGAAACACTGGAGACGATGAAGATTGAGGAACTTGTTCCACTCCAGGTCGGAAAATATATCACTTATCGTGTGGATTCACTCGTGTTTACCAATTCCGGTAAAACAGAAGAAACACATCGTTACCGGGTAAAACATTTAATTGAACGCCAGTCAACCGATAATCAAAACCGCCCTACCTGGGTGGTGGTTACTTACATTACCGATTCACTAGGGGTTGGTCCGTGGGTACAAAACGGCACTTATACCATTACTCCGGTTGACAAAGGACTGGAGGTAACTGAAGACAACCTGCGTGTACTGAAATTAAAACAGCCTATCAAAGAAGGTTTTCTCTGGAAAGGCAATTCTTATTTACCCGATCGCCCTTATAACCCCGAGTTTCCATTGAGCATTGATGCCAACATGGATTTGTGGGAGTTTAAATACGGCACTATTAACAACGCAGAAAAAATCGGTGCCAATACAATACCCGATGTTACCACTGTTTTACATATCGACTCTGCTGAAAACGTACCGATGAAAACAGATACATCTTTTGCTTCACGTGAACTGTCGTTAGAGAAATACGCAAAAAATGTAGGACTGGTATACCGTGAATTGATTCTTTGGGAAAACCAACCGAACCCACGTACTACAGGCAGCCCGCCTAATATCTTGGTTATTTATAACCCTGTACGTATTGGCTTTGGCATTAAAATGTGGATGATTGACAGAAACTAATTAAGCACTGTGTTTGCATGAACTACTTGCGGCTTTCTTTCACAGTTATACTTCTGATGCTGTTTGCAGCAAACAGTAAAAGTCAGCAAAGTAAATATGTAGTTTATTTTAAAAGCAAATCCGAAACAGGCTTCGCCCTTTCACAACCATCGGCTTATTTATCTGCAAGGGCTATTGCCAGAAGAACCCGATACAATATTGCTATTGACAGTACCGATTTACCGGTGGTTGAAAAATACATCGACAGTATTCGTGCTGCCGGTTCTGTAATTATTCTTGGCCGCTCAAGGTGGATGAATGCAGTACTTATTCAAACAACCGACATTGCTGCTCTTAATAAAATCAACAGCTTCCCTTTTGTAAAAAAGAAAGACAGCATTGCTTTACGTACAACAGTTAAAGGCCGTATTACAAAAAACAATACAGTGGTAACACCGCTTGTTACAGCACAGCGAACCCAACAACCTGCTGCAGATGTGTTTCAGTATGGTGCCTCTTCGGCACAGGTAAAAATTCATCATGGCGATTTCCTGCATAACATCGGCGCAACCGGCCGCAACATGTTTATGGCTTTTTTAGATGGCGGCTTCTTTGGATATTTAAACAATCCGTTATTTGACAGCGTGCGCTTACAAAACCGTTTCATTGCCACCAAAGATTTTGTGTTGAATGAAGTAAGCGTAAATGAAGATAACGCTCATGGCATGCAATGTTTATCAACTGTTGCTGCAAACAGCCCGGGTGTATTTACCGGCTCAGCGCCGCATGCATCGTTTTTCCTATTACGAACCGAAGATGTTTTTACCGAACAGATTATTGAAGAATACAACTGGGGATTAGGAGCCGAATATGCCGACAGTGCCGGAGTAGATGTAATTTCTTCTTCGGTTGGTTATACCACGTTTGATAATGCTGCTTACGATCATACCTATGCGCAACTGAATGGCAATACCACTGTTGTTAGCACTTATGCAGATATGGCTGCAAAAAAAGGAATGCTTGTTGTAAACAGCAATGGCAACGAAGGCGATAAAGTTTGGAAGTATTTAGTTGCACCGGCCGATGGAGACAGTGTGCTTGCAGTTGGTGCTGTAAACAGCAGTAATACCATTGCGGCTTTTTCAAGCTTTGGCCCAAGTAGTGATGGACAGGTTAAAGCAGATGTTGTTTCTGTTGGACAAGGAACAACAGTATCAACCACATCTGGTACGCCGGGAACCAGCAATGGCACTTCTTTTTCTGCACCAAACATGGCGGGGCTTGCTACCTGTTTATGGCAATTGTTTCCCGAAGTAAACAATCAAAAAATTATTACAACACTGCACAAGAGCAGCGATAAATATGTATCGCCGCAGCCGCAATATGGTTATGGTTTACCCGATCTTAAAACGGCGGTGGGTTTATTGGTTGCCGAGCTTTCAACAGCAAACAGTTCGGTTAACAATTGTACTGCAACCATACAATGGAACAGCAAAGACATTGCATCAATGCAATACAAGCTTGAACGCAAGCTTCCCGGCGAAACATCGTATTCTGTTCTGCAAACGGTAGCTGCAAAAGGAACAGTTTTTTCTGCACAGAATTATTCAGTAAATGATGTACTGCAGGTGAGCGGCATCATTCAGTATCGTATTGTACAGGTAATCGATACCAATACTGTTGGCTATCGTGCGTACGCTATCGACTCAGTTTCGGTAACAGCCGGCAGCAGTTGTGCTGCCACGAGCATTAACGATCCTGCAGCTGTTGAAAAGAAAATACAACTGTTTCCTAATCCCGTAACTGCACCGCAATTAGTGGTACAGTTTAAAGAGCCAAACAGTGGTAATTTTTTATTGCGGGTTTTAAATGCGCAAGGCCAGCTTCTACAACAGGAATATTATATTAAACCCAATGGTACAGTTATTAAACAAATGAAATTACCTTCTTTACCCGCCGGCAAATACCTCCTGGTTATTTTTAAAAACGGAGAGCACTATAGTACAAAAGAATTTATACAGCAGTAGCTTATTGCTTTTGTAATAAGGCTGCAAACATAGTATCGGCCCGCCTGGTATAGCCAATCAATACTTCGCTTTTTATTAACTGTAACTGTAATTCATCCTGCAGCCATTGCACATTTTCTTCATTTTCTTTTTTGAACACCGAGCAGGTAATGTATAAAAAAAAGCCACCGTGTTTCAGTCTGGTGATGCTATGTAAGCAGATCTTTTTCTGCAACGCACTATACGTAACAATCGACGAACGGTTGAAAAAAGAAAGATGCTCCGGTGCCCGACCCCATGTACCCGAACCTGAACAAGGAACATCGGCTATAATTAAATCGTAAGCTGCATGTGCTGTTAGAAAAGATGCGTTTGAGAGATCGGCAACAAAACTTTTATAACTGTTGATGCCTGCTTCCCGGAAACGGCTTTTCAGATTACGTAAAATACTTTCACGCACATCACTCACCGTTAAATCGACATTGCCCAAAAGATCCTTTGCCATAATTGATTTGCCGCCACTGGCAGCACAGCAATCCCATACAGAAAATTGATGGTTGGTGGTATGCGTTTTAAAATGTACCAACAACTCCCCTACCCGTTGCGAACTGTAATCCTGTACCACTGCGTCTTTATTAAGCATAATCAACTCTTCAATCTTGGTTGCATTCGGTAACGCAATACAATTTTCGCCTACTAATTTCGGTTCGACAGCAGCCGCCTGCAACTGGTGTAACACAATTGCTTTCTTCCCCGGCCGGATACGTAAAAACAAATCTGGCTGTTGAAAATGACTGTAAGCAAAAGCAGCCGCATCAATGCCCTCACTTAGTTCATCCGATAACGGGAACACAGCTGTTGCATCAACTGCAAACGGTAATAAGTTCATTTTTTGTTGCAGCGATTCATGCACAGCATCGTTCCACTCAGGCTTTAGCACTTCAAGCATACTGCTGGTTGTTGAAGAGCAAAGAAACAAACCAGCCAGCAATCGTTCTTCAACAGGTAACTCCTGTAAAGCATTGCCCAGTCTAAAATAAGCATAACACAACTGTGTAATCTGCCGGCGGTCTTTACTGCCAAATTTTTTATTAGCTGTAAATCTTTTTTTCAGGTGCGAAGCAAAAGGTTCGGCACCGGTGAAAGCCGCAATAATTTCTTTGGCAGAATTGATATAGGAATAATAACGGCTCATGCACAAAGAAAAGAAAATGCAAGCGAAGCGTTGCTGAAAATAAAAAACGTTCTGCCAACAGCAGAACGTTCATGTGCAAGTAACCATTAGAAGTTACGAGGTGTTTTATACTTCCAACAGTGTCTTTACCGGATCTTTTCCGAACAGTAACAGTTCGGGATTTTCCAGCAATTCTTTTACACGTACTAAAAAACTCACACTCTCTCTTCCATCTATAATGCGGTGATCATAACTTAATGCAAGGTACATCATGGGGCGGATAACCACCTGTCCGTTAACAGCCATGGGGCGCTCCTGAATTTTGTGCATACCTAAAATTGCACTCTGCGGTAAATTAATAATGGGCGTACTCATTAACGATCCAAACACACCACCGTTGGTAATAGTAAATGTTCCGTTTGTGAGTTCTTCCATTGTCAACTTATTATCTCTTGCCTTACCTGCAAGCTCTACAACTTTCTTCTCTACATCGGCCATGCTCATGCTTTCCACGTTACGCATAACAGGCACTGTTAAACCACGTGGTGTAGAAACAGCAATGGAAATATCAGCATAATCGTGATACACAATTTCATCGGCATCAATGTATGCATTTACCGCAGGCCATTCGCCTAATGCAATAGCACATGCTTTTGCAAAGAAGCTCATAAAGCCGAGGTTTACGCCATGCAGTTCTTTAAACTTGTCTTTGTATTTAGCACGCACTTCCATGATGCGTCCCATATCCACTTCGTTAAATGTGGTGAGCATAGCAGTAGTGTTCTTGCTCTCCACCAGGCGGCGACTGATGGTCTTCCGCAGGTTGCTCATCTTCTCCTTACGTACGTTGCGGCTGTTGAGTTCAACGCCCTTGTATGCCTGTTTACCGGGGTTCGACAATGCATTTAATACATCATCTTTTAAAATACGGCCACCGGTACCCGATGGTTTTATACTTTGCGGATCAACTTTTTTATCGGCAATGATTGCCGCTGCTACAGGCGTAGCTTTAATATCGTTTGGTACTGCAGCAACAGGTGCAGTTGATTTTACTTCTTCTTTTTTAGGGGCTTCAGCCGGTGCTGCGGCAGCGGCTTCGGGTTTGGGAGCAGTTTCATCAATCTGGCAGGCAATATCGCCGATTTTTAATGTATCACCTTCCTGTGCACCATAAATCAACACACCCGCCTGCTCAGCATTAATTTCAAAGGTTGCTTTCTCACTTTCGAGTTCCGCAATTACCTCATCTCTCTCTACCCAGGCTCCATTGGGTTTGGTCCATTTTAATAATGTTACTTCACTAATTGACTCACCTACCGTGGGAACTTTTATATCTATCATACAGATTGGTTGAAAGTGCTGCAAATTTCGGGGAAAAAATCAAATGAGGGCTAACAAATAACCTGCTTTGTTTGATTATGTATAATAAAAATGCCCGGAAAGAACCGGGCATTTACGAATAGAATGATTGTTTGTTATTGTTTTTCGAGTACCAGTACCACTTTGTTAAAATCGGCTGCGGCATTAATTACTTTTACAAAATTGTCGTATTCGGTTTTGGGCCATTTGATCTGGTTATACTCCTCGGTAATTTCAATAATCAGTTTATCGCCTTCCTGCTTCCAGGTACTAATGAAGGCCATACCGGTTTTTGGGCCCATGTTGTAAGACAGATTAAATTTCAGATCATCTGGGTTCTTTACTTTATAGCCCTGTGGAATATTGAGCACAATTTTACGGTTGAGGAAATGCGGAAAATCAATTTCAATATCGAACTGTCGTTCCCGTTCGTTATACATTTCAACCTGCGGTCCGATGCATTCGCCTACTTTCAACAGCAGCTTACTGCCGGCGCTTTCTACCAGGTCTACCGATGCAAGTTTCAAATCAACAATAAACGGTTTGTCCTCATCTGTTACTTCCAGTTCTTTATTCTTTAACTCATGACTGATGATAGTTTCTGTTTTACCCGAATTCAACGCCATCTCTTTTAAAAATTTTTTCTGATCATCGGGCGGCAGAAAAATAAATTGTGCTTTGTAATAAGCCGCATCGTAACCCGAATGAATATGACGGGTGTTTACAAAAACGGTATCACCTGTTTTATTAAAACTCAATTCGGTTTCAAGATCGTGATGGCTGCGTATTGCAGGCATCATAGGGATGGCCTTTACTTCTGCCATAGCCGATTTCATTTCGCCCACTTCAACAGGTACGCAGTACAACCCATTCGTACCTGCCCAGGATGGCGGAATAAACGGATAGCGGAATAAATAAGACGCCGGTGCGATGTATTGTTTTACAGTTGGCAAATACAACACCAGGTTTTGTGCATGATTCCAGTTTTCGAATGCTCGTTCGATGAGGTATTCTTCTCTGTTAGCCGCAACAACCACTTCGTATTTTACTTCTGCTTCCTGCAGCATGGCACAGGTTAAGCGGCTGATGGCTTTGTTGGTGGCAATTTTATTCCGTTGAATTTTGTTGAAGTCTTCGAAATCTTCACCCTCTACATCTTCCCCTGTTTTGATATTATTTTTTACATAGTTTTCGATGAGCTTGATTTTCTGCTCATCTGTTACAGCCGATTTAATGTCGGCTTTTTTCAGCAGATCCTTTGCTACTTCTTTTTCCTTTTTGCTGAATTCATTGTAAGTGCTGTACACATCCTTCGCCAGTTCATTCCAGGTAAACATGCGCACATTCATTCCACGATTTTGCGTGTACGATAATTTGTACTGCACCTGTAACAAGCCCGGACGAACATTGGCATACTTCTCATCGGTATACGAAGGCACATTGGCTGCTGTAAAACGAATAACACGCTGGTTCTTTTCCTCATCTACTTCTTCTGCAGGTTCGTTTTTTGCATTGAACGATTTTGCTTCGAAGCGGATAGCAGATGGAGAAATAATTTCAACCGATGATTCCTGTACGGGGAAACGGGCCTGCACAATTTCTTTTCCAAAAAAGAAAGGCGAACGTTTTACCGTATACGTATATTCAATTTCACTGCCTTTACTGATTCCATCTACTGCAAAAATTTTAAACTCACCGTTTTCGTCTTTATAATCTTTAATGGCATCAGGTGTTACTTCCACAATTTTATTACCCGGTGTAATGGCTCTTGCTTTAATTTCTACCAGTTCCATATAACTGCTTACAGGTATATAGATCTTATTAAAGTTTTCAATCCCCTTTTCGTCGTTTACACGAATAATTTTATGATAGCTGCTGTAAAAGTCGATGCCTTTCGGTACTGGTACCAATTCCAGTTTACGTGCATCTTTAATAAACACCGCACTCTCATTTGTAAATTCGTTTGTAACAGAATGCAGCTGGGGATTTGAAGCCAATGTAAAACCTTTATATCCCGGAGTTGTTTGTGCTGTGAGTTGAAGCACCAGCAAAAAGCATAAGGAAAGCAATACCAGTTTTTTCATGAAGCGTATTTTAAGGTAAGATTTTCGTTTTTATTTAGTGATGACAATGGATTGTTTATAAACCGGAAACAGGTTTTCCAATACCTTGTTCCATTTTTCAAATGCATCGGGTTGCAGGTACAAGTTGTTATTTACAAACTGCCGTGTGTAATATAATTTACCATCCTGTTGTTTGCTGCTGAGCTGCACGCCCCACACGTCGTTTTTATAATCTTTCAATACAGGCATCTCATTTACTTTATAGCCATCTGTAAGTTCCAGCACTACTACATGCCGCATGGTTGATTTGAAATCGTATTCAATCGGAATTTTCCGTTTTGGAAAATCAATTTCCTGGCCGGTGTACAGTTTTAATAAATTCATATTGATGTACACTTCCGAACCAAGGAACTTAGCGTAATCAGGCAATTCAAAATCGGCTGTAATGAGTGCATGATTTGCTGCAGTATCAATCTGCACCTGTATATTTTTTAAAGACACTTTATTGTTACCACGATAGCAATACGACTGTAAATAATCTTCTCTTGCTTTTCCTGTGCGGGATTCGAGTCTGTGCAGCAGATCATTTGTTTCGTATCCTGTTGTATGGATGCGGATTTTGCCCTTGAGCATTTTATTTTCAATACGCAGGTACGTTGTATCATCAAACAACGAATAGCTTGGATCAGCAGTTGGTACAGTAATAATTTTGTATTGGTCAGGACTCGATACAATAAATGCTTCTTTACCCTGTATATGCGATGCAGGTGTTTCAAACGGAATGTAGGAATCAGTTGCATCGAGGAAAATCGTTTTCCCATCCAACTCCAGTGCGCAGATCATATGATCGTCAGTAATGGGTAATGGTACTTCCGAATAACGATAAGGTAATTGGCGTGAGCCAATCCACGTAAACTCTGCTTTCAATCCGGCATAACGCAGCATCGATACCAGCAATGCTGATTTATCTTTACAATCGCCATATCTGCGTGAACAAACTAATTCAGGATTACGAGGTACAAATCCACCCATCCCTTCTTCAAAAGCAATATAGCGAACGCTTTGCTGAACAAATTTATAAATGGCTTTTGCTTTGTCAATCGGTGTACGAAGTCCTTTGATCAACGAATCAGTTACTTCTTTTACTTCTTTTCCGCCGGCTACTTCTACATCTGCAATGTTGGAATAATAATGTTTGGCCAACTCTTTTGTTGTACCAAGGTAAGGCTCCATATTGCCTTGTGCATTTTTTGCTTTTTGAATGTAAAAAATTACATGCGTTAAAAAGTACGATGAAGGAGGCGCATCGCCATAATAATTTACCGGTGGTACATTGTGCGCTTCAAACGTAAGCGTTGTTTTACCTTTTCTTGCTTCCTTTTTAACGAGCACAATATCCTTATTTCCCTTTACAAGGTAATTCAACTCCAGTTCTTCAGGAAACGTAACAGTAAGTGTAGCCGATGCAACCGGGAAATAATTGTCGAAATAAAAAGGAGACAGCAAATGCGGATCGGTTAACTCGTACGATACATTGGTGATACCTCGTGCGCCTTTGCTGATGGCCGGATACAAAAATTCGATCTCCTTCGAATCGTCGTAAAAGACAAAACTGCTTCTGCTTTTTGTTGTAGAGTTGGTTACCTTAATTTTTTTACCATCGGGTAACAGCGTGTATGCATCCCAATTCTTGAGTTTATAAAAATAACTGAAGTATACACTGTTGGAGCCGGCAAAATTGGTTGACTCATCTTTTTTAAACAGCATATCTTCCAGCTCCTGTTGCTGCACTTTAATTTCACCGTTTTTCCAGGTAAGCTCAATATCGGTTTTACGTTCCAGCCATACCGCCATCGCATCGGGGAACTGCTGCATAACAGCATTTATATCTGCTTTTTTATTTTGTGCAAACAGCCCTGTAAGGAAGAACAGGCAAATGCCTGAGAAAAAAAACTTCATTCAATTACTTTTTAATGTCCTGTAAATAACCATAATGATAAATGCGTGTTTCAACCAGCTTACCTGTTGGATCGTACACTTTATAAGGTCCATGCACATTACCCGATTCGTATCTTACTTCTTCTTTCAATTTACCATCGGGATAATATTCCTTGTATGGCCCGTCAAACAAATCGTATAGCTGGCTGAATTCAGTCCTTAGCTTACCGTTTTCGTAGTACGTTTTTACGACCCCGTTGGTTGACCCATATTCTTCGGTTGATTCGTATGTTAAAACGCCTTTTTCGTTGAATAAATTATACTTTCCATTGTATAAGCCCGCTGCCACTTCAATGTGAGCTGACTTAGTACCATTACTGTAATAGGCTTCAACAGTTCCGGTAAAGTTAACAAGCTGTACAGGCTTAACCAGTTTCTTTGTACGGTCGAGGTAAGCATAAGATGTAATCATTCCATCATCATAATATAATTCAAACGCAAGTTCGCCTGCTTTGCTGTAATACCTGGCAGTACCATGGCGGTCGCCATCTTTAAACTCCAACTCACGTTCAAGCTTCCCTGCATCATAATACTTTGCTTTGCCTTCTTGCAAACCATCAACATAATATTCTTCATATTCCAGCTGACCTTCCTCATTATATGATTTCCAAGTGCCATTTTTTTCATCGTAGAGATAGGCCCCCTCCAGACTTACTTTTCCATTGGCGTAATAGTATTTTGCCGGACCATGTTTCTGATCGTTCTTGTAATGCATTTCGCCCATGAGTTTACCGTCGGGGAAATATGTTTTCTGTACACCTTCCCATACACCATTTAGTAACGGCAGCTCATAATAAATCTTACCGTTGGGATAAAACAGTTTGTATGTACCCTTCCCGTTTTCGAAACGGATCGTCTTCATCCGTTTGCCGGTTGTATCAAACTGTGTTACCTCTGTAATCCAACCGTTGAGATATTTCTCTTCGTAAAACGGCGTTCCGTTTGCGTAATTCGTAATCCCATAACCGGTTTTTTCGCCCTGTGCATAATAGTATTTGCTTTGCAAAATGCCTTTAACTGAATAATCATACAGGTAATCCTGCATAACATCTTCGTTGTAGAACGAAACAGTTGACAGTTTTCCATTTGGAAAGTAAATGATCGATGTACCTGTTTTTTTATCTGCTATATATTCCGTTTCTGACTTGAGTGCTTTATTAGAATACCAGGATTGTGTTTTACCCTCGAGCTCTCCATTTTTATACGTCTCTTTTAATACAGGCACACCCTGCGGATCGTAATACACTGCTTCGTTTGAAAGTTCTTCATCCTGGTTAAATTGTTTCTCACTTACCTTAAAGCCATAAGGACTGTAATAAGTAACAGGCCAGATTTTACCCGAACGTTTATTGATGAGTTTTTCGTTACCTAAAGAATCTACGTATCGTATTTCGTTTGTTTTTCCTTTTGCACTGCTCTTGTAATAAACATAAGGCTTGCCCTTGTGGTAATATTCTGTAATACCCACGTTGATACCATCTTTATAGGTTTCCTTTGACGTAAGTACGCCTGCATCATTGTAATGCAGCACCTCGCCTTGCGCTCCGTTTTCAGTCATCACCAGTTTGTAGTCAGGCTTTCCGTTGCGATGGAAATAACTCCAGATGCCGGCGCCTTTTCCTTTATTGTATTGATAAATGGCTTTTACTTTTCCATCAGTAAAAAACTCTTTGATTTCGCCATCCAGTTCTCCTTCTTTGTAAGCTCCTTGTTCTTTTACCGTTTTATTACCATAGTAAATTACATACGGGCCATCGGCTTTGCCATTTTTATAATTAAACTCCGACTTTAACGTACCATCATTATAATAATTTGTTTCTTTTCCATCCTGCTCGTTGTTAACATATTGCTCTTCGCTTAACAGTACGCCGTACAAACTGTAGTTCTTTACTGTGCCTTCTGCTTTGCCGTCTTTATAAGTAATTGTGCGCTTTAATACTCCGCTTGGATAATACACTTTTACAGGACCATCAGAAACCCCTTTGTTAAATACCTCTTCGCTTTCGAGCAATCCATTTTCGTGGTAAAATTTCCAGGTACCGTTACGTTCGTTATTTAGCAGTTCGCCTTCTGCTTTCAAATAGCCATCAGGAAAATAAAACTTCCAATAACCTTCTCCGTTTTCTCCAACCATTTTACCTTCTGCATAAAACCTGTTTTCATCAAAATGATAAATACGTGGAGCTGTTTGTCTGGCATTATAATTAATGGTTCTTGTATTGCGGATTAACTCTACATAGTTAAATGCTTCCTTCCCAAATGCAGCTACTTCCGATTTGTTCTTTTTCATGTATGTAGCAATTGCATCAATAGATAAACCACTGAATGCATGGTTTAGCATTACTTCCACTTTCTTATCGGCAAACACCTGTTTAAAATACGGCACATATAACTGCATGTACGGATCATCACTTGATTCATCAAACTCCAGCTTCTCCAGCATTACATTAATCTGCTTGAAAATATTATCATCGAGATTAAACTTCACTTTGTATCCTTTATCCATAGCCACTTTCGAAAAGATGATCTGCTCTACCCTGCTGAAATTATCTGGATAATCGCCGGTACGTTTTTGCTGGGCTTCCAGTGTTTCGTCTTTTGCATTGCAGATACTGCTGAGGTAGGTTACCACCCTGTTTACATTATTATTCGATGGGTTTACCACTTGCGCCATCAGCATGGCCATTAAGGTGGGAACAATTTTACCCTGGCTGTAAGCAACTACCCCTAACTTATAATGATAGAGCGGGTTCAGAAAATTCATAACCACACATTCTCTTGCAAGCGTTTCTGCTTCATCGTATCGTTTTAAACGTACGAGCGTTGTTACTTTTTGCGAACGGGCCGTTTGCGAAACAGGAAAGAGTTTTAAAACAGAATCGTACAAACGCAAAGCCTCTTCCGACTTACCCATATCATCAATAATATTGGCTTTAAGAATAAGGTAATCGTGAATGCTGGCTGTATGTTGTTCAGCAAGAGCCAGGTTGATTGTTTGCAACGCATCATCGAACGACGAATCCTGTTGTAAGGCAAGAGCCTTTTCGTACAGCGATAACAGGTAGCTGGTATCGTTCCGGTGAATACTGCCGAATACGTTGGCCGCTTCTTTATACTCCCCTTTTTCGTAGAGGGCCACTCCTTTCAGTAAAATAGTTCTTGAATCGGGTGATGGTGCCGGTACGGACTGGGCGGAAAGTTGTTGTACACATACGATCAGCAATAAGCTGACGATACACTTTACTGTGCTCTTCATGTTAATTGAATTTGAAAAATAGTCTTACAATGAACGACGTATGAAAATAATTAAAAAAGAAAAGCCGCCCTTAAATTCCTTATAACTGTGCAGCATAAGCAATAAGAGTGTAAGACACAAAAAAACCCTTAGCTGTTAAGCCAGGGGTTTCTTTGTTTATAAACGATATGCTGTTTAAATACTGAATGCCGTATCAATTATTTCGGCCTGCTCCTGCTGGTGTACTTTGTTGTAACCGGTAGCCGTTGATGCAGATGCCTGGCGGCTGATTACTCCATAGTTGATTTCTTTCAAATTCATTTGCAGGAATGATGCTGCGCCCATATTGAGCGGCTCTTCCTGCACCCAGAACCAGGTTGCTTTGCTGTACTTATTATACAAAGCAGTCAGCTGCTGCACCGGTAACGGATAGATCTGCTCCAGGCGAACAATAGCCACATCAGTACGATTGTCTTTTGCCTTACGCTCTGCCAGATCGAAATACATTTTACCGCTGCAGAAAAATACTTTCTTCACCTGTGCAGCATCGGGGGCTGTTGGATCATCAATCACTTCTTTAAATCCACCGGTTAAAAATTCTTCTTTTAACGAATAGGTACCGGGGTGGCGCAGGTTTGCTTTTGGCGCAAAGTTGATTAATGGTTTACGGAAAGGCCATGCCAACTGACGACGTAATACGTGGAAGAAGTTTGCAGAAGTGGTGATGTTTGTTACAATCATATTCAGCTCTGCACATAACTGCAGGTAACGTTCCATTCTTGCACTGCTGTGTTCCGGACCTTGTCCTTCGTAGCCATGTGGCAACAGCATAGTAACACCGTTCATACGGTTCCATTTTTGTTCGCCTGCTGCAATAAACTGATCGATCATGGTTTGTGCACCATTGCTGAAATCGCCAAACTGAGCTTCCCATAACACCAATGCATTGGGATTAGCCATTGCATAACCATACTCAAAACCCAACACACCGTACTCACTCAATAACGAATTGTAAATACGGAAATGACCGGCAGCTCCATCAATATGCGCCAGACGGTTGTAGGCTTTGTCGTTGTTCTCATCACGCAACACAGCATGGCGGTGAGAGAAAGTACCACGACGAACATCCTGTCCGCTCATACGCACATCATTTCCTTCCAACATTAAACTGCCGTATGCCATTAATTCACCGGTTGCCCAGTCAATTTTATTTTCGTCGTTGTAGAGTTTAATTTTATCCTGAATGATTTTTTCAACTTTCTTCAATGGCTTAAAGTCGTCGGGCCATTTCATAATGGATGAAAAGATCTTTTCAAAATCAGCTTCTTTAATAGCAGTTACCGGCGATTGTAAAAAATCTTCGGCTGTTGCACGGCGTAAACTTTTCCATGCCAGTTCCGGCGCCTGGTAATGATAAGGAAGCGGATTCTGTTTTACTTCATCTAAACGCTCCTGCAAATCGCTCCAGAATTTCTTTTCCATTTCCTGTGCCAGTGCTTTTGCATCTTCCTCACCGTTTTGTAACAGGTAATTGGTATACACTTCACGTGGGTTCGGATGTTTATCAATTAACGCATACAAATGCGGTTGTGTAAACTTCGGATCATCGCCTTCGTTATGCCCGTGTTTACGATAACACACCATATCTATAAATACATCGCTGTTAAATTCCTGACGGTAACGGGTGGCAATTTCCACGCATTTAACCACTGCTTCTGCATCATCACCATTTACATGAAAAACAGGTGCCTGCACCATTGATGCCAATGAAGTACAATAGTCTGCACTTCTTGCATCATTAAAATCGGTTGTAAAACCAATCTGGTTATTAATTACAAAGTGCATGGTACCGCCGGTGTAATAGCCTTTGAGGTAGCTCATCTGCAATACTTCGTATACAACACCTTGCCCGGCAACTGAAGCATCACCATGAATAAGAATGGGAAGTATTTTATCGAACTCGCTGTTGTACATGATATCGGCCTTGGCACGGCTGAAGCCAACAACAACCGGATCAACTGCTTCCAGGTGCGATGGGTTCGGCATTAATTTCAGGTGAATGGTTTTGCCATCCAATGTTTCCACCTCACTTCCATAACCCATGTGGTATTTAACGTCGCCGCTACCCATGGTTTGATCGAGCTTGGCTGTGCCTTCGAACTCGCTGAAAATTTGCTCGTAGGTTTTACCCATAATATTGGCGAGCACATTTAAACGTCCACGATGTGCCATACCAATTACTACTTCCTGTACATCGATATTAGCTGCAGTATTAATGATTGCGTCCAATGCCGCAATGGTTGTTTCGCCACCTTCGAGCGAAAAACGCTTCTGACCAATATATTTGGTGTGAAGGAATTTTTCGAACATCACCCCCTGGTTTAATTTTTCCAGAACACGGCGACGCTTATTAATTGGTAAAGGCTGATGAAATTCTTTTTCAAATGCGTTAGTTAAGAAATCAACTTTCTTTTGATCGCTGATGTATTTAAACTCCACCCCTACATGCGAGGCATAACATTTTTCGAGATGATTCTGAATATTGCGGAGTGTAGTTGTACCCAAACCAATTAACTGGCCGGCATGAAATGTTTTATCCAGGTCTGCTTCGCTGAAACCATAAAAACTCAGTTCAATATTGGCACCACGATCCTTCCGTTTACGTATGGGATTTGTTTTGGCCAACAGATGACCTTTGTTACGATAGCCGAGAATCATACGGTAAGCCATAATTTCCCGCATCCAATCGATGCCTGTTGAGGCAGCAGAAGCAGTACCGTTAGCTGCAACAGCCGGAGCAGCAGCATTACTGCTCACCGCAAAATCGAACCCTTCGAAAAACTTTTTCATTTCGGGATCAACACTGTTCGGGTCTTTTACAAAATCCAGGTATAAACTTTCGATGTACTGCGGATGAGATGCGGTGATATACTGAAAATCTTTCATGTGCAAGGAAATGGTCGGTGACGTTCTTTTAAAAGGAGCACAAATATCGGTTGTTTTCAGTATTGATTGCTCACAGAATATGCCTGATTTTGTCATTTTCTGCTTTAATTCACAAGCAATTAGCACAAATGGCGGTTGATGAAAGCCTGGTTCTGCGTTATCCCTGTTTTTTGTTGGGACAGAAATTATAAAACGGGAACGATTGCGTAAGTTGCTGCCCGAAAAGGGCTTTCGTTTGTGCATTTGGTGCTGCACCAACACAAAATTTCTGTTACTGCAAAAAAACTCCTGCACATCCGATGAAATTTGAATTTTTCCCCTACCTTTGCCGTCCGAAAAAATAAGATATGGCAAATCATAAGGCTACCAAAAAAGACGTTCGTCAAAGTTCAAAGCGCAGAGATCGTAACCGTTACTACGGTAAAACTACCCGTAACGCTATCCGTGATCTTCAGGCAATTGCAACCGGCAAAGAAGCTGGTGAAAAATTACCTGCTGTTGCTTCGATGATTGACAAGCTGGCTAAGCGTGGTGTGATTCACAAGAATAAAGCGGCTAACTTAAAGAGCAAGCTTACAAAGAAAGTGAACGCTTTAGCATAATTGTACACATTTAATCGAAAGATCATATTCAACCCGTCTGTTTCAGACGGGTTTTTTTATATTTATCCTTTTTACTAACTGTACGATATATGAGAAAAATTTACGGAACGCTTATTTATTGTCTTGTTTTCATTGCAAGTGCCTTTGCACAGGGAACAGAAACTTTTACAAATATTCCTGCGGCTGCAAGTTCTTACGCAACCAGAGATTGGACAGGAGACAACGGACTTGCTTGGCAGGCTACCGATGCCCGAACCGATCAGGTTATTACCAGCGGCAACAAAGCCATCTGTATCAGGGTTGGAGTTATCACCTGTAACAATATTCCAAATGGCATTGGTAACCTCAGTTTTAAACATCAACAGGCATTCACTGGAACAGGCGGCATATTGGAGGTACGAGTAAACGGGACTTTAGTTGGTACAGTAAATCCAACTACCACTCTTGCTACGGCTTCAATTAATAATATTAACATTAGCGGCACTTTTAATCTTGAAATCAAACAAGTAACAACTGGTCTGCGAATTATAATTGATGATGTTACCTGGACTGCGGCTACAACAGACCCAGCCTGTACCGAACCAACTGCACAGGCAACTGCATTAAACCTTACACCTGCTACTACCAGCATGGGTGGAAGTTTTACGGCTGCATCGCCTGCCGCAAATGGTTATCTGATTATTCAAAGCACAGCTTCTACATTATCTGCACAGCCGGTTGATGGCACGGCATATACAGCAGGCCAGTCGCTCGGCGGCGGTACTGTTATTGCCAGCGGAACAGCTACCAGCTTTAATGCTACCGGTCTGACTGCAGCTACAACTTATTACTATTTCGTATACGCCTTCAATAATACCAGTTGCTCCGGTGGACCAAACTACCTGACCACTTCGCCCCTTACCGCTTCTGCCGCAACCACATCATTGCCGGCCTGTACTGCACCAACAGCTGCACCAACAGCATTGGTATTTACAGCAACCAACACCAGTGTAAGTGCTACATTCACCGCTTCTGCGTCGGCCAACCGTTACCTGGTTGTTCGCAGCAGCAGCAGTACGCTAAGTGCAACTCCGGTTAATGGTACAACCTATGCAACAGGTGCATCGTTCGGCGGCGGTACTGTTGTATCGTATGGTGCTGCCACTTCTTTTACAGCAACCGGTTTAGTGCGCAATACAACTTATTATTTCTTTGTGTTTGCCGCAAACGGCAACTGTACAGGTGAACCTGTTTATTTTACTACAGCTTTAAGCAGTTCAAAAACTACAACCGATAACGCAGGCAACCTGCCTCCTACTTATTACAATGCAGCGAACGGCTTAACCTGTTCGCCTTTAAAAACAGCACTATTTAATATCACATCTACGGGTACGACTGTATTAGAATATACTCATGCAACATTAACAGATGTGTGGGATGCACATGCCAGAACCGATAAACGCAGAAATGATGCAAACACCGCAGACATCGTGTGGGATATGTACAGCGATAACCCTACAGGTGCCGAGCCTTACACGTTTACATTTGTAACCAACCAATGCGGTAACTACAGTAAAGAAGGCGATTGCTTCAACCGTGAGCACAGTTTTCCTTCGAGCTGGTTTGCCGATGGCTATCCGATGTACAGTGATATCAACCATCTTTTCCCAACCGATGGTTATGTAAATAACATCAGAGGAAATTATCCCTTTGGAGAAGTAACAAGCGCAAGCACTACCACACAAAACGGAAGTAAGCTCGGCACCGGAAATAACTTCGGTTACACAGGAATTGTATTTGAACCAATTAATGAATACAAAGGCGATTTTGCAAGAGCGCAACTTTATATGGCTACCCGATACGAAACTGCAATTGCGGCTTGGAAAACCAATGGTACAGCAGATGCAGTGCTCAACGGTACATCATACCAGGTGTTTGACGATTGGCATTTACAGCTTTTGTACAAATGGCATGTGCAGGACCCCGTTAGTCAGAAAGAAATTGACCGCAACGATTCGGTTTTTGTTATACAAGGTAACCGTAATCCATTCATCGATCATCCGGAGTGGGTATCTGCCGTATGGAGCTGCACCGGTTTATTGGCTACAACGCCTGTAACAGACCGTATCAATAATAACAGCAATGCCATCCGTTTGTATCCAAACCCGGTTGCACAAAGCACAACAACCATTCAACTCGATCGTGCATTTACATCGAACAGTACGTTGCAGGTAACAGATTTAACCGGACGTGTAATCAGAAATCTTGTACTGGCTGCAGGTCAAACCAATGTTACTATTAACGTGGATGGGTTGCAGGCCGGCATCTATGTATTGAAAATTAACAACCGAAACAACATCAGTACAAAAACGTTTATTGTACAATAACGTTTACTCAAACCGATTATATAAAAGAGTCTTGCTTTAGCAGGACTCTTTTGCTTTTATTGGTATTTTGTAGCCATGAAACAATTACTGCTTTTTTCGTTTACGATTTCTGTTTTCAACAGTTTTGCACAATTACCCGTTACCCGTTACGAAACTTCAAAAGGAACAGAAAGTGTAACATATTACGAAGCCATTCAAGCATGGAAACAAATTGACAAACTTTCGCCGCTTGTAACAATACGTACTATGGGTGCTACCGATGCCAATGAACCGTTGCACCTTGTTTTAGTGAGCAGCGATAAAACATTTGAGCCCGTGCAGTGGCAGCTGAAGAATAAAGTAGTCATCCTCATTAACAATGGTATCCATCCCGGCGAGCCCGATGGTATTGATGCAAGTATTTCGCTGGTAAAAGATATCATCAGCAATAAGCGTACACTGCCAACCAATGTAGTGCTGGCAATTATTCCTGTTTATAATATCGGCGGATCATTAAACCGTACAACCACTTATCGTATCGATCAGAACGGACCGGTTGAAAAAGGTTTTCGTGGTAACTCGCAAAACTTCGATCTGAACAGAGATTTTATTAAAAACGATTCGAAAGAAGCTAAAAGCTTTGCACAGATCTTTCATTTGGTACAGCCCGATATTTTCATTGATAATCATGTAAGCAATGGTGCCGACTACCAGCATGTAATGACGTTACTTACATCGCAACACAACAAACTGGGTGGTAAAATGGGTGAGTTTTTAAACCAAACGTTTGAACCTGCTATTTACAAAAGCATGAAGGCAAAGGGTTACGATCTGTTGCCTTACGTTAACAATTTTGGTGATAACCCCGAGAACGGGTGGAGTGCTTATTGGGATGGCCCCCGTTACAGCAGCGGTTATGCATCGCTGTGGAATACGTTTGCATTTGTGCCCGAAACACATATGCTGAAGCCGTATGCTCAACGTGTGGAAGCAACTTATCAGCTAATGGTGAGTATGATGGAGTTTGCAAGCACGAACCAAGCTGCAATAAAACAAGTGCGAACACAGCAACAGAAAGAGCAGTTAACACAAACGCAATTCCCGGTTGGCTTTACACTCGACCGAACAAAATTTTCTGAAATTTTATACAAAGGTTATGAGGCGGGACGTAAGCTCAGCAATATTTCCGGCTTGCCTCGTTTGTATTACGATCGTAACAAGCCGTTTGAGAAGATGATTAAGTTTTACAACTTCTTTAATCCAAAAACAATGATTGATAAACCAACAGCCTATGTTATACCCCAAGGCTGGTGGAAAGTAATCGAGTTATTGAAAATAAATAATGTGCAGATGCGTGCCTTTCCAAAGGACACGACCCTTGAAGTGGAAGTATATCGTATTGAAGACTATAAAGCAAGTCCCCGCCCCTACGAAGGCCACCACCTCAACAGTGATGTAAAGACCAGCAAAACAACACAGCAACTGAAATTCCGTAAAGGTGATCTGTATATACCGATGAACCAAAAAGCGAACCGATTCTTAATGGAAGTATTGGAACCAACCGGTGATGACAGTTATTTTGCCTGGAATTTTTTCGATGGTATTCTCGGGCAAAAAGAAGGTTACAGCAGTTATGTTTTTGAAGAAACAGCCGAAGCCTTTTTAAAACAAAACCCCGCTGTACAGCAAAAACTTGAGCAGCGCCGGGCAACTGATACAACTTTTGCAAAAAGCGGCAGTGCACAATTGAATTTCGTGTACCAGCATTCACCTTATTACGAACCTATGCATCTGCGCTACCCTGTTTACAGAGTGAAATAATAATCTTAACCCTATATTCGAAGAATGAAAAATACTATTTGCTTTTTCCTGCTGTTTGTTGCGGCAACAACCGTTTCAGCGCAAACTGATACCATCACTTTTTTTGTTGATGGCATGGAAAAGAAAACCGAGCCCTATGTTGCAACCTACTTCAGAATGGGAATAAAAGAAACGCCTTACTGGAAAGTATATGATTTCTATTTAAGCAACGAAAAAGTACGGATGAGTGCTTATTTTTTGGATGACAGTTTAACAATTAAACATGGACCCTGTATTTATTACTCAAAAACAGGCAGAATGATTGAAAAAAGCACATACGACCATGGTAAAACTGTAGGTATTAAAAAAGGTTGGTACGAAAGTGGTAAATTAAAAGATTCGGGTATGTATAGCAATGGCGTACTTATTGGTGATGAGTTTGGATGGTTCGAAGACGGATCGATACGTACAATAAAAAAATTCGACACTTCAGGAACCGGAAATGGCCACTATGTAAACTACTATTCCAATCGTGCAGTAAGGGATTCGGGCACTTACAGCAACAATAAGCGAAACGGTACATGGTATTTTTACAGAGCTGATAAAACGGCAGCAAGTGAAGTACTGTTTTCCAGCGATTCTGTAATGGCTTACAAAGCATTTGATGCAAAAGGCAAACTTTCGAATACAAGAGAATTTGAACGGGAAGCAGTGTTCAAAGGAGGAGAAAAAGGATGGAATAATTACGTTTCGGGCATGCTTACCAGTTTATATGCAAGAAGCGATGCATCTATTTACAATGGAACTTGTGAAGTACTGTTTATTGTAAACGAAGACGGTTCTGTTTCTGATGTTGAAGCAGTAAGCTATACCAATGAAGCATTATTTAACTTTATTGCCAAGATGTTGTTACAATCAAAAAAGTGGGAGCCGGCAATTCAATACAACTTGCCTGTTCGTGCCTGGCGTAAGCAACGATTTACGATAAGACCAACACAATAAAAACGATTTCTTACCAATTAAAATAATTTCATGCAAACAGCTCGTTATTTACTCGTCATCGTTGTTGCAATTTTTTTGGCCGCATCAACCACCAAGCAAAAGAAAAAAATTCTGGTGTTCGCAAAAACTGCAGGCTTTCGTCATGCTTCAATACCAAAAGGGAAAGAAGCGTTGTTGTTGATGGGCAAGCAAAATAATTTTTCAGTTGATACCACAGAAGACGCCTCTTTCTTTACTGAAAAAAAATTGAAGCAATACGATGCCGTTGTTTTTCTAAGCACCACCGGTGATGTGCTGAACAACGACCAACAAACTGCATTTGAAAATTATATCCGTTCGGGAAAAGGTTTTGTGGGCATTCATGCCGCTACTGATACCGAGTATGAATGGTCCTGGTATTGCAAACTGGTGGGTGCCAATTTTGCCAGCCATCCCAAACAACAAAAAGCGATGTTGTATGTAAAAGATGCTACACATCTTTCCACCAAACATTTACCCAAAGCATGGGAACGCTTTGATGAATGGTACAATTTCAAAAACCAGAATGCTGATGTAAAGGTGCTACTCACTATTGATGAAAAAAGTTACCAGGGTGGAAAAAATGGCGATCCTCACCCCATGGCATGGTATCATACATTTGATGGCGGCCGGGCTTTTTATACCGCATTGGGCCATACCGATGAATCGTATAAAGAAGAGGCCTTTTTAAAGCATGTACTCGGTGGCATTTTGTATGCCATTGGCAGTAAAAACTAAATGGATTTTTTTTAAGCTTTAGGCATGGATGAAACCTATTTCAAAGCATCGCTTGATGCTTTAGCAAGAAATTTATCTTTTGCATTAGCTGTTTTATTCGGCAATATGATTGTTTTTCATATCGGGCTTATGAAAGATACCGGGAAGATGGCATCGCTGTTTGTAATTATACTTTTATTCATCATTTTTCTGTCTGCTTTTCTGTTTCGTCCGAAAGGTTATGTTGTTACAACAGATGCACTTATTATACAACGTGCTGTTTCGCCGGTAACAATTGTACGTAGTAAAATAGTTTCAGTTGAACAATTGAATGATAACAGTCTCGCCGGCTCAATCCGCTTATTTGGTGTTGGCGGACTGTTTGGCTATTTTGGAAAATTCAGCAACAGTAAATTAGGTAAAATGATCTGGTACGCAACACGCAGAAACAGCAATATCGTATTAGTGAAAACAACCGATCAGAAGAAAATCATCGTTACCCCCGATTATCCTGCTGCTTTTCTGCAGGCTTTACAATAACAGCCATCTTCTGTTATTCGTTTTTCCAGAGCACTGAGTTCTCTTCGCCAAATTCATTTGGTTCCCGAAGCTCATTTGCAGGATCAACAATCCATTTACCATCAACAACAAATTTGTATTGATGCTTACCCGGTAACAAATGTTGTTCAATGATCCATTCGTCGCCTTGCTTTTGCATGGTAAATCCGTTGGGCGACCAGTTATTAAAATCGCCGGCAAGAACAACCGTTTTTGCGTTGGCATATCCTTTTAACCGGAAGGTTGTATTGGGCGCAATAACAAGTGTTTCGTTTGCCCGTATCTTTTTGGTTGTTGCATCGGTTATTTCCTGTCCATCCAGTTCGTACGTGTACTCATAATTACCATGCCCCAAAACATATGAAAAAACCCAACCACTGTCTGTTCGCTTCATCTCCAGTTCGTAATTTTTCCATTGGTTAAACGAACCTTTCAGCATTACTTTTTTAGCCGAAAGATGACCCGGCAAAAAGAAAACAACCGGCTTACCTATGCTGATGACCGCATTGGTTTCGTTGAACTCGTTGGGATACTGCTTGGGATTAAACGGATCGGTAAACCATTTTCCATCGGCAATAAAACGATAGGTATGCGTACCATCGGCCAGATAAAGCTGCTTCTGCCAACCCTCTCCCCAACGTTCCATTTTAATTTCATCTTCATTCCAATCGTTGAAACTACCGGCCAGGCTCAAACGCTTTGTATTGGCATATCCCTTTAATGCAAAAACTACGTTGGTTTTGTAGTAAACTGAGTTGTCGTTTCCTTGTCCATCATTTTCAACCAGCTCATTGTCTTTATCTACCGTCCACTTTCCATCGCTGATGAACTTGTAGTAATGTTTACCTGCGCCAAGTTTTACAAATGCGATCCAGCCACTGTCGGTTTTCGTCATGGCTAATGCATCGGGCTGCCAGTTATTAAATGTACCTGCCAGCATCACCTGTTTAGCCTGCAGATTTCCCTTCATAAAAAACGTAACCAGCGAATCTTTTACAGCAAACGGATACTTCCTTACGAAACGGTTATACCCATACAGCGGTTCTTTATTAGCACTCCCCCATCCAAAGTTCAATCGCTTTTGTGCCAGTAGAATTTTTGCAACAGGATCATCGAGATGATCGGCTGGCTGCATGCTTTTACTCAGCACCAGCATTTCACCATTGTTCAACAAAATATTCCAACCCAGCTTTATCAAGGAATCGGGGCGGCTGCTTTTGAAAAATGTTTTCAGATCAAGCTCTTCCAGACTGTACTGCCGTATAAAAGCATCAAGCTCTTCAGCCGGTATATTTTTACTTAGTGTAATATAGATGTCGCCTTTCTTTACCACAAACGATTTTACAGGCGGTTGTGCATACACGTTACTGCCAACGAGCAGCAACAGCAGCAGCAAAAGCCTCCGCAGTAATAAAAAGAAGGGTATGGCTTGTTTTATTTCCATATATACATCTTACGCTTTACAAAGTTAAACCCAATTTTATGCATTGAAAGAAAATCAAATCCTAACATTCCATCCAGGCAACGATCGTACGAGAAACACATTTTTGCCATATTGGTTACCAATACCGGCATAGTGGTAATGGATCGTTCACCCATTTTAAAATTGCGCATATCGCCGTACAAGGCATCCACTTTTTTATTACCTGCACCATTTAAGGTAATACGCCGTGTAATAGCAATGCTGTCGAGCACGGTTTCAGATAAACGGCTGTCAATTACGTTCGACTCGGCGCCTGTATCTACTAAAAATGTAAGCCGCTTACCCCCTACTTTTCCGTAAGTAAGAATTTTGTTATCGACAAGATTAATATCATACACAGAATAAGCCGTGGTATCGTTCAACATTGGATGCTGGTATTTCTTTGCTTCTTTTTTAGTAATGTAGTGCAAATGAATTTCGCTGTTTTCATAATCAATAATCATTTCGAATTGCTTAAACAGCTGTACACCCAATAAACCAAATATTTTAATCCCCTTACTGTTTTCGATATGGCCAAGGTTAATACGATCGGCTTCAATTTTAAAATAATTAAAAGCCCCAAACGACAGCTTCTTAATTAATGTGCGGCCATAATCGGTAACATGCCCGGTAATACCACCACTTTGCTCGCCATTTGTAGACCCTTCCAGTAACGGATAATCACGGAAATAAGTTGTATTTAAAATTAAGCCTGGCGCACCCGTATCCAAAATGAAACTTCCTTCTATATTATCGGCTTTGGCTTTTATTAAAATAAGATTACCTGCACGGCTGAAAGGAACAATAAAATCGGCTGAATCTGTTTCAATAACCGGCTCCCTGGTGAAGCTACTGGTAGTTGCATTGTAAATGTCTGTACCGGAAACAGACAAGACAGTTTTGGATGTGTCTTTACCGGCAGACGTTTGCGAACGTCCGCTTTCTGCAGCCAATAAAAAAACTGCAGCTACGAAAAGCTTTACCGGTAATACTGATGACATAAGGTTTAATACAAAACAAAAATAGAGGAACAGGCTTATAACCAACAACCATTAACAACTTCCTGTAGCCGCTAACCGAAATTTAACACAAGTATAAAAACTTGTTTTGCTGCAAGTTTATACTCACAAAAAATAAATGCACAAAAAAACTATATGAAAAACGGTAGCTTCCTTTGCACTAAGTATATCATCAGTACCTTACTTTCGTTCTTCTTACCTACAACATACCAACAGTTCTGCAATCCAATACCCCTGAACGATCCAGCATACAAAATATGCACTCCATTCCTCGTTAAACCAGCCCATTTTTTCACATTAAACCACAAAAAGAAATGATGAAGTTTAACTTCGGTAAACTGGCATTGGTATCCGTTGCCTTGCTAACAATCCTTTACTCATGTACAAAAGAAAGCAGCATTGGTAACAACGAAACAACAACTACAGGTGCTGTTTCTGCAAAGCCTTCACCTAAATCATCCAGTTCGTTCGGCGACTATTCAATTGCTCTTTCTGTAAGCAGCGATGGTAAAGTATGGACCTATACCATTACCCGAGCAAAAGCAAGTGCAAAAAATCTAAGTCACCTGATTTTTGATTTGAATAACTGTGGCGACCAAAGTGCAACTTTTGCAAACATAGTATCCGCTACATTAAATGGCCAGCCTGCAAACCTTTCTCCAACTGAAGGTTCGGGTACAGGTTGCAATCCGCAAGCAACCACTACAAACTTTGTAAAAATCAACTTCACAGCCGCCTCATCGTGGGTACTGGTACTTACATTCGATCGTGGCTATGAAACATTTGCTACGGCCAATGCATGGGTAAAAGCAGGTACATCCTGCAACATTGGTACGCTTCCAGCGCCCGGTTGTCCGAAAGCAGATTATTGTTCTTTCAGCCAGGGCTATTTCTTTGCTGCCGGCTCTTACAATAACGGAGCATCTACCTTATGGGCGAATGGACTTACGATTGGCGGTGTAGCCTATACACAAGCTAATGGAACAAGTTTCTGGAGCATTGACAGAGGCAAGGGCGGCGATCAAACAATGAATGCATTTTTCCAGTTAGGAGCCGTTCGTTTAAGCGGTGTAGAAAGTGAAGTAGCAGCAGATGCAGCAATTGTTGATGCCTATTTTAGCGGCTTAAATGTAAGCTCATACATTACAACAGGTAGTGATAACAGTGGTACATACCAATATTTCAGCCTGCCTGCTTCAAACAACAATGTAACCAAAGCGCAGGCTATTGCTGCCGGCTCTAACATTGGCACCTATATTGATGCAAACCATTGCGATTAACACAGTCAAACGCTTTCGTTTATAATCCAATTGAAATGTTTTAAAAACGGCCATCCTAAAAAAGGATGGCCTGTTTTTTTACAGATGATTATCTTACTGTATGATTTCGAACAAAGCATTTTGCACACTGTTACGCTCATTTGCAGAGGTAATGGAAGAACCGCATTTCGAAAAGCGATCGTTCCGGGTAAAAAATAAAATTGTTGCCACGCTAAACGAAAAAGACCGAACGGCCTGCCTAAAACTTACGGCCAACGAGCAATCTGTTTTTTGCCTGATTGATAAAACACTGATTTGGCCGGTGCCAAACAAATGGGGTTTGCAGGGTTGGACAAACATTAACCTGAAAACAATAAAAAAAGATTTACTGATGGCTGTTGTAACGAGCGCCTATTGTACGGTTGCGCCGAAAGCATTGGCTCAACGATATTCTAAATGAAAAATCCTCCGTGAAGAGGATTTTCAATTAACCAAAAACACCTTAAAAAGATTTGTTCTCAAAACGGGTATATAATTTACAATCGGGAAACAGGTTGCAGTTTTCGTGTGTAACGGATTCGTTTTTTCTGGATTGGATCAAAAGACGGAGCCGGTGCAAAAGTAAGCACCGGCTCCTGTTTGATTTTATTAAATGAGGCCTTCTACTGCCTTTAAAAGTTTAATCAGCACTTTTCCGCTGTTAACTGTTCTTACTCTTCCTTGATCAGGTTACCCGAACCCGCCAGTTTCGATTTAATATCGGTTGGATTGCCGTAATAGTGAATATCACCACCGCCTGCCACCCGAACATCCAGTTTCATACTGGCAAACAGCCAAACATTACCCGAACCGGCAATTTTTACTTTTGCATTTTCGGCCTTTAATTCTTTCATCACCACATCACCGCTGCCGGCTACATCAATATCAATATCACGGGTGGCACCGGCTGCTTCGGCCTTACCGCTACCGGCAATATTTACCGATACCTGCGGGGCATTTACTTCCTTCATCACAATATCGCCACTGCCCGCTATCGTGAATTTAATTTTTGCATCGGAGGTAAGATTGGTTTCTGCTACAATTTTTCCACTGCCTGCAAGGCTAAGCTCGGCAAAACGGGGAGCAGTGATATACAACTTCATATCTTCCGTTGGGCGAAGGTTAACACCTTTTCTTGTACGGATACGCAGTACCCCGTTTTCAACACTTGTTTCAACATATTGCAACAGGTTTTCATCGCCGGTGAGCTTAATTTCATAACCATCGCCCTGTGTAAGATATACATCAAAAGAGCCGCCAGCCTTTACACTTTTAAAATTGGTTTCGTTGCGGTTATCGGTAGCAATTTCACCGTTGCCCCTTACAGTTCGCCAACCGCAGGAAATAAATGTAACTGAAACGGTAAAAGCAATAACTGCATTGCTGAGAGAGAAAATACGCATGTTCGTTGTTTTTGATTTACTGATTTGATAATAAGGCGCACACAAACACAAGGGATTAGCCGATAGGGTTTATGCACTTTGGTTGGTTAAAGACGGAGAAAAACAAAAGTAAAGGAAAAAACGGCGTACATAAAACGAAAAAAATGAATAGCTTTTCCACATCAGCCGTAATAGTTCGCTTCGGGGCATGAGTGGTTTTTGTTACCTTCGCCGCACCATGACAGAAAAGATTCTCATCCTCGATTTTGGCTCTCAATACACACAATTGATTGCACGTGCAGTACGTGAAGCAAATGTTTACTGCGAAATTGTTCCTTATCACAAACCGGTAGTGAAAGATGATACCCTGAAAGGTATTATTCTTTCCGGCAGCCCTTTTTCGGTAAACGATGAAAAAGCCCCTGTGGTTGATGTGGAACTGCTCACAAAATCGCTGCCCGTACTTGGTATTTGCTACGGTGCCCAGCTTACTGCCAAACAACTGGGCGGACGGGTTGAAAAAAGTGAAAAGCGTGAATATGGCCGTGCAATGCTGCACAAGCAAAAGGAAGATGTTTTACTAAATGGCCTCAGCGATAAATCGCAGGTATGGATGAGCCATGGCGACAGTATTCTGGCATTGCCCGATGGGTTTGAAGTAATGGCTGTAACCGATTCTATTCCTGTTGCTGCATTTCGTGCCAACAGCGGTTACGATCATCCGTTATACGGATTACAGTTTCACCCTGAAGTTTACCATTCTACCGAAGGCAAGAAAATCATTAAAAACTTTTTACTCGATATCTGCGGTTGTAAAGCCGAGTGGACACCGGCATCGTTTGTACACGAAACGGTAGATGCATTAAAAAAACAGATCGGCAACCGTAAAGTAATTATGGCCCTCAGCGGCGGTGTAGATTCTACTGTGGCTGCAACCTTAATTCATAAAGCGATCGGCAAAAATCTCTTCGGCATATTTGTAGATAACGGCGTATTACGTAAAGATGAATTTCAACAGGTATTAGACACCTACGCTACCATTGGTTTAAATGTAACAGGTGTAGATGCACGTGAACATTTTTATACCAAGCTGGCCGGAAAAAGTAACCCGGAAGAAAAGCGCAAAATCATTGGCGGCACATTTATTGAAGTGTTCGACCGTGAAGCGCATAAAATTGAAGGTGTGGAGTTGCTGGGACAGGGAACGATTTATCCTGATGTAATTGAAAGTGTAAGCGTACATGGTCCATCGGTAACCATTAAATCGCACCACAACGTGGGTGGTTTACCCGATACCATGAAGCTGGAACTGGTAGAACCGTTGCGTTATTTGTTTAAAGATGAAGTACGCCGTGTTGGTGCAGAGCTGGGCATTCCTGCCGATCTGCTGAACCGTCACCCCTTCCCCGGCCCTGGCTTAGCCATCCGTATTTTGGGTGAAGTAACTGAAGAGAAAGTAGATTTGTTGCAACGTGCCGATGCCATCTTCATCAATGGATTAAAAGAACATGGATTGTATGATAAAGTGTGGCAGGCAGGTGCTATTTTGTTACCGGTGCAGAGTGTAGGTGTAATGGGCGATGAACGTACGTATGAATTTACATTGGCCCTGCGTGCAGTAACTTCTGTTGATGGTATGACGGCCGACTGGGCACATTTACCGTACGAATTCCTTGCACACATTTCTAACGAGATTATTAATAAAGTGCGTGGCATTAACCGTGTAGTATACGACATCAGCAGTAAGCCGCCTGCAACCATCGAATGGGAATAAGCATCTCTTTAGATTAGTTTATAGAACGTATGAAAAAACTTTTGCTGATACTGGTAACCCTTGCAGCGGCATTTTCTGTTGCTGCACAAAATGGTACAAGTAAAAAATACCGTGTGGGAATTTTTGCCAGTCTTTATCTCGATTCATCATTTGCAGGCAGTACCTACAAGTTTGCCAACCAGATGCCGCGGCACATACTGCCGGGTTTGGATTTTGTGCAAGGCGCATTAATGGCTGTTGATTCCATTGGCAGCAAGCAGCAACTGGAAGTGGTGGTGTACGATCTGCGTTCGGCCGATCAAAGTCTTGATAAACTCCGCAGCCGCAATAGTTTTGATTCGCTTGATTTAATGATCGGTTCTGTAACCGGTGCTGAGTACCGCACACTGTCCGACCTCGCATTGCTGAAAAATATCCCTTTTGTATCGGCCACCTTTCCAAACGATGGTGGTGTTACCAATAATCCATTTACCATTATTGTTAACTCAACCTTACCTGCACACTGCGAAGCCATTTACAATTTTATTATGCGCAGTAACCCAACTGCTAATCTTATTTATGTTCGTAAAAAAGGCACGCAGGAAGACAGGCTTGCATCCTATTTTGCCAAGTACAACAAAGCTGCAAATGGTGGCACACTGTTAAAATGGAAGACCATTAATCTCAATGACAACTTTACGGCTGCCGATCTTACGTCTCAGCTCGACAGCTTAAAAACTAATGTGCTTATTTGCGGCTCGCTCGATGAAGCCTTTGGCATCAACCTGGTGAATGCAGCACAAAAACTCTACAAAACATATCCGCTGGAGTTGATGGGTACACCTACCTGGGAAACTATTAAAGACATCAGCAAACCGGAGTATAAAGATCTTTCCATTTACTTCTCAGCTACTTTTTTTAATACAGGTACCGTTGCCTTCAGCAATTTCACAAAAACATTTACTGATGCAACTTTTGGCCGTCCATCGGACGTTGCGTACAAGGGCTATGAGCTTACACGTTATTTCGTTAATCTTTTGTTTCGTTACGATGATCAGCTGATGCAACATTTAAACGAACGTTCCTATCGTTCGTTTACCGAATACGATTTTCGACCTGTAATAAACAACAGCACAGGCAAGCCCGATTATTTCGAGAACAAACGCATTTACATTCTTAAGCGTAGTAACAATATGATCTCCCGTATGAATTAAGGCAACAGCAGCTGATGAAATTGCAGGGCTCACCTGCAACAATTTTTCTGCATTCGTTGTTTTAGTTACATGCCGCATAAGAAAGCACATTTACCACAAAAGATTTGCCTTGTTTGCAACAGACCTTTCAGCTGGCGTAAGAAATGGGAAAAGGTTTGGGATGATGTTAAGTACTGCAGCGACCGTTGCAGAAACAACCGCAACAAATCCAGTCAATCTAATTCCTGATGGCGCTCTTACAGTTTACCGATAATGGTTTGTATTGTCCGGGCGGCGATTTCTATATCGATCCCTGGAAGCCTGTACACAAAGCGGTGATTACACATTCCCACAGCGATCATGCAAGAGCCGGCTCTGCTGCTTATCTCTGCCATACACTTACAAAACCTTTGCTGGAGTTAAGGCTCGGACCGCACAGTTACCAACAGGTTGAATGGAATGAACCGGTTTTTATTAATGGCGTACGTGTATCATTACATCCCGCAGGTCATGTAATTGGTTCTTCACAAATACGATTGGAAAAAGAAGGAGAAGTATGGGTTGCAAGCGGCGATTATAAAACAGAGAATGATGGTTTAAGCGGCGCATTTGAACCTGTTCGCTGTCACAGCTTCATCACCGAATCTACATTTGGCTTGCCCATCTATAATTGGCAACCGCAGGCTGTACAGTATGCACAAATCGGTGAATGGATTTTACAAAATCAACAACAGGGTTATACTTCTGTTTTACTTGCCTATAGTTTGGGTAAAGCACAACGTGTATTACAGGCTGCAGCAATGGTAACCGATCACATCTTTTTACATGGTGCTGTTGCCAATACCAACGATGTACTCGTTAACGCCGGCATTACATTACCATTTGCAAAACGGGTAACCGTTAGTGTAACAAAAGATGAATTGAAAAAAGCAGTGGTCATCGCACCTTCATCTGTACTCGATTCGCCCTGGTTAAAACGTTTTACACCTTACCGTGTAGCTATTTGCAGCGGCTGGATGCTGGTAAGAGGAAATAAACGAAGACAAAATGCAGATGCAGGTTTTGCCATCAGCGATCATGCAGACTGGAATGGTTTATTACAGGCAGTGAAAGCAACGGGTGCAGAACAGGTGTATGTAACACATGGCTTTCAATCGGCCTTCAGCAGGTATTTGCAGGAACAAGGTATACAGGCTGCAGAAGTTGTAACGCAATACGGCGAATCATTCGAAACAGATGATGTGCCTGCATCAACACAAGAACAGCAGCCATGAAATGATTCGTAATAAAATAAAATGAACTCTTGAAAACATTTGCAACACTTATACATACACTCGGCAGCAGTACAGGCAGCAATGAAAAACTGGCTGCACTGGCGCACTATTTTTCAACTGCCGATGACAGGGATAAAGTATGGGTGATTGCATTGTTCAGCGGTCGCAGACCAAAACGATTGGTTACATCTACACAACTCAAGCAATGGTGCTACGAAACAGCAGTACTCCCCGACTGGTTATTCAACGAATGCTACGATACTGTTGGTGATCTTGCAGAAACAATCAGTTTACTGTTACCCGAAGCAACAACTACAGCAGCATCTTTACCATTACATGTTTTCTTTGAACAATTACTTGCATTGGCAACTGCTACCGTAGAAGAAAAGAAAGCCTATGTTTTACAGCAATGGCAGCAGCTGAGCAAAGACGAATGTTTTGTGTTTAATAAATTCATCACCGGTGGTTTTCGTATTGGTGTATCGCAAAAAACAATCGTGAATGCGTTGGCCAAATCGGTACAGCTCGATGCCAGTACTATTGCACACCGCATCAGTGGCAACTGGAATCCGGCAACAATAACGTTTGAACAATTGCTGAGTGCAACAGCTGCAGCAGAAGATCTTTCTAAACCATATCCGTTTTACTTAGCCTATGCGCTGGAACAACCACTCGAAGAAATGGGTAAAGCTGCAGACTGGCAGGCCGAATGGAAATGGGATGGCATTCGTGGACAAATAATTCAACGCAATGGCGAACTGTTTGTATGGAGCCGAGGCGAAGAATTGATGACGGATAAATTTCAGGAATACCAATCATTAACAGAGCTGTTACCTGCAGGTACTGTTCTCGATGGTGAAATTATTTGCATGCCTTCCAATAGTAAAGAAGTGAAGCCTCTTCCCTTTGCAATACTGCAAACAAGAATCGGACGGAAGCAGGTAACCCGCAAACAACTGCAGGAAGCACCTGCTGCTTTTATTGCATATGACTTACTGGAATGGGAAGGAAAAGATATCCGTCATCTGCCACTTGTCGAACGCCGGAAATTATTGGAACAACTTATTCAACAGATCCAACATCCGGTACTGCATGTGTCGCCGGTTATTTCGTTTAACGAATGGCAACTATTGGAAGAACTGCGGACACAAGCACGGGACAACGGTAGTGAAGGATTGATGTTAAAGCAACTGCATTCAGTTTATCAGTCGGGTCGTAAGCGTGGCGATTGGTGGAAATGGAAAATCGATCCGCTGGTGATTGATTGTGTGTTGATCTATGCACAAAAAGGACATGGCCGCAGAAGTAATTTGTATACCGACTATACGTTTGCAGTAAAAGACGGCGACCGGCTTGTGAGTTTTACCAAAGCCTACAGTGGATTAACCGATGAAGAATTTGCAGCAGTCGATGCATTTGTAAAACGCAATTCGCTGGAAAAATTTGGTCCTGTACGTACCGTAAAACCGGAGCTTGTTTTCGAGATTGCGTTTGAAGGTATAGCGAAAAGCAGTCGCCATAAAAGCGGTGTTGCCTTGCGCTTTCCACGCATGAGCCGCTGGCGCAAAGACAAAACAGTGGATGAAATTAATACACTGGAAGATCTGCAGCAAATGCTGACACTATATGGCAAATAAAAAGCGGCCGGTTGCAATTGCAACCGACCGCTTTTGTATAAACTACAGGTTTTAATCTCTGGCTATTTTCAACAGCTTCACTACTTTTCTATTAGTACCCTGCATCACTTCTGCAAAGTAAGTTCCCTGTGTGTACTTCGCTCCTACTTCAATAACCTGACCTGCATACAAGTTCTCTTTCACTTCAACAATACGTCCATTCACATCTACTATTTTCACTGTTATCTTCTGCTGCTTATCGCTGCTTTGCAGTTGCAGACGGAAGGTAGCGAGTGATGGGTTACCGAGGACTTTGACGTTGAAGTTGTCGGTAATTGAGTTTGTAGTAGGTGAAGGTCCTGCAAGTTTAACTGCAGGTGCTGCACCGTAATTATCACCACGTACCACAATATTGCCACCCGTTAATACCATTCTTTGTGAGCTTGAACCTGTCCATTTACTTGAGAATAGTAATGATCCTGTTCCACTAAAGAGTGTTACAGCAATTTCATCTGTACTACCTGGCTCTCCTCGATCACGCATGCTTACACGTAAATCAAGATTACCTCCCAAGGCAACAGGAGCCAGCGGATTTGTTACATCAGTCAGGTTTGCTTTTGATAAGAATTCTGCATAACGGTCAACCACAGGGGTAGATGTTCCGCTTGTACCAAGCGAAGTCATTGAATTTGACTTAATCTGGTAAGTACGTATTACACCGCCTACATTTCTGCGGAAGATCATATTAACACCTCCCTGCAGATTTGTTCCTTTTTTATTGTACTTCACATTTAAACCAAAGTTCATTTTCAAACCCGGTGTTGAAGCATAAGTACCACCAGACTGTGTTGGTATGATATATCCTCCTCCTGTAACAAAATCACCCAGAGGTTTATATACAGTAACTACAGTGATCGTATTAACCGGTGCTTCACCTATATAATATCCGTTATCGATTACAATACCTACGTTATACTGAGCAGCATCTGAGGTACCGATATTTACCGGCCAATCAAACGACACGACACCTACTTTCGAATCGCTGCTGTTAATTAATGCAGGTGTTAACCAACCCGATATATCTGTAAACGTACTTCCATTGTACAATACAAATTTCACACGTGCATTGGTGATAGTACCTGCGTATGCATCCGCTGCAGGATTACCTGTAACAGCAGTAATATCAAGAATACTAGCCTGCAACTGAACGGTTGCGGTGCCGCTTGTTGCACTTGCCGTAGCCTGGAATTGCGTACCGATATATTCAGCCAGTGCATCTTCATCTGTAATATCAAAAGCATCTTCATCATTTCCTGCTACATACGTAGCGTCGCCATTAAATACTGTTTTTACAGTATACGTCGAAAGATCCGGATTTTGCGTTAAGATCAATGTTGCTGAAGCAATACCCGATGCATTTGTTACCGCAGTTACAGATTGCGTTCCAATTGTAAATGTGATTGTTTTGCCACTCAATGGAGTTCCGCTTAACGCATCAGTAAGCGTTGCTGAAAGCATTTGCTGATCTGAATACTGTTCGCTGTTATCGCCATTGTACACAAGTGTAACCGGACGTTTATTAACTGTAACTGTAGCAGAACATGTTGATGAATTACCGTTTACATCGGTTACAGTAAGTATAACAGGATAAGTTCCTGCTGCGGTAAACAAGGTTTGAGAAATTGATATTGAAGCAATACCGCATGCATCTGTACTGCCGTTATTAATTTGACTTGCTGTAATTGATACCGTACCTGATTGATCCAGGTAAACAGCTATATTCTGACATTTTGCAACCGGCGCCACTTCATCTTTTACGGTTACAATTGCGGTTGCTGTTGAACTGTTGCCGTTTACATCTGTAACTGTTAAGGTAACGGTGTTTGCTCCAACGTTGCTGCAATCAAAACTTGTCTTCGATAATGCCAATGTTGCTACTCCGCAATTATCACTTGAACCATTGTTCACGGCTGCAGCTGTTGTACTGGCTGTGCCGGATGCGTTCAGGTAAATCGTTACATTCTTTGTAATTGCTGTCGGGGCAATTTCATCTTTTACTGTTACGACTGCTGTCTTCGTTGCAATATTGCCATTTACATCCGTAACCGTTAACGTAACAGTGTTTGCTCCAACATTCGTACATGTGAATGCGGTCTTATCCAAACTGTAAGAAAGTATACCACAAGCATCTGTTGAACCATTATCAATCTGTGCTGCTGTAATGCTTGCGTTGCCGCTCGCATCTAAATGAACAGTGATGTTTTGGGTAATAACATTCGGTGCTACTTTATCTTCTACTGTTACAACCGCTGTCTTCGTTGCAACATTGCCGTTTACATCGGTAACTGTTAATGTTACGGTGTTTGCTCCAATATTCGAACATGTGAATGCGGTCTTATCCAAACTGTAAGAAAGTATACCACAAGCATCCGTTGAACCATTATCGATCTGTGCAGGCGTAATGTTTGCGTTGCCGCTTGCATCTAACTGAACAGTGATGTTTTGGGTAATAACATTCGGTGCTACTTTATCTTCTACTGTTACAACCGCTGTCTTCGTTGCAACATTGCCGTTTACATCGGTAACTGTTAATGTTACGGTGTTGGCTCCAATATTCGAACATGTGAATGCGGTCTTATCCAAACTGTAAGAAAGTATACCACAAGCATCCGTTGAACCATTATCGATCTGTGCAGGCGTAATGCTTGCATTGCCGCTTGCATCTAACTGAACAGTGATGTTTTGGGCAATAACATTCGGTGCTACTTTATCATCTATTGTTACAACCGCTGTCTTCGTTGCAACATTGCCGTTTACATCGGTAACTGTTAAGGTTACTGTATTGGCTCCAACATTCGCACATGTAAATGCTGTCTTATCCAAACTGTAAGAAAGTATACCACAAGCATCAGTTGAACCATTGTCGATCTGTGCAGGCGTAATGCTTGCATTACCGCTTGCATCTAACTGAACAGTGATGTTTTGGGTAATGACACTCGGTGCAATGTTATCTTCGACTAAAACAGTTGCTGTTCCGGTTGATGTATTTCCACTTGCGTCCTTGACAGTTAAAGTTACTGTTTGCAACGCTCCATTAATTTTGTGTTTACCTAAATCAGTGATGTAATCAATGGCAAATTGCTGCCATTGTGTAGCAAGTGTTGGGAATCCTGTAGTTGGATTGACGGTAACTCCTTGTGAAACGTATGTTCGACGTAAAATTGTATTATTTTCAGTAGTTACGCCCCCAGCTGACCATTCTATTCCCGGGTTTTCACCTATCCTACCAAATATATCAATATTCAATGTGCCTTTTCGCAAAACAACTGCATCATTGCCGTTAAATGAAAGTGCACCTGAAGTTTGATTCGCTTTAGATAAAATACCTGAACTAGCTGATGAATTTGCAATTACAAATGACTGTCCAGGCTGTATAATTCCAGTTAAATTAATTGTTGAACCAGCGCTAGATGAACCATTAAAATAGATCTGAAGATTATACGCCGATGACGTTAAATCAATAGGATTGCTTGTACCATTGTAAATCTCTAATGCCTTATTATCAGAACTACCTTCAACGTACTCCGATATGAACAATTCAGTTGGACGTATTATAGTATTACAACTGAATATAGAAGGCGAAACGCTTTGTAATGTAACAGGTCCACAGGCATCAGAAGAACCGTTATCAACTTGAGCAGGAGTGATCGTAGCACTTCCATTTGCATCAAGTTGCACAGTAATATTTTTAGTTACTACTGTTGGTGGCGTAACATCTTTTACAGTTACCAATGCAGTGCTAGATGCTGTATTTCCATTTACATCGGTTACAGTTAATGTAACAGTTACAGGAGAAGTAATATTTGAACAATTAAAATTACTTATATCAATTGTACGTGTAGCAATACCGCATGCATCGCTGCTGCCATTGTCAATATCTGTTGGAGAAATTGTTGCAGTTCCTGAAGCATTTAAATTAACAGTGATGTTTTTAGTTATAACAACAGGTGCGGTAATATCTAGCACTGTTACATTGGCAATGCCTGTTGCAGAATTTCCACTGGCATCCGTAGCTGTTAAAGTCACAGTATTTCCACCTGCATTCATTGTATGGCTACCAAGACCAGAAACGACATCAATATTAAACTGATCCCATTCGGTTAAAAGAGTTGAGAAAGACCCTGCACCTGTACCACTTGGACTTACTTTAACCCCATTTTTTATACTTGATTTTCGGCGTAAAGTTTTATCAAGAGTTGTATTGCCTCCACTCGTCCATGAAGTTCCAGGATCATCACCAATAACACCAAAAATATCAACTGGTGAATTGGTGCTGATTTTCCAAAGAACAATTGCATCATCTCCATTAAAATTAATTGCAGAAGCAATTGTTGATGTTCCACTAAAAATCGTTGCCAAACTATTTCTGTATACTATCGTTGCTCCTGGGGCTAGAGAACCGCTTAGGGCACTTGTTGTTGTAGCAGTTAATGAACCATTAGCAAATAACCTTATTTCGTAATCTGACAAATTAATTGAGTTAGTAGTAGGGTTAAAAATTTCAAGATATTTATTATTACTACTTCCCTCTACATATTCTGAAATAATCAAATCAGTAGGTGCAGACATTGAAACATTACTGCAATTAAATGTACTCGGGCTCACACTCAACGTAACCGGTCCGCATACATCACTGCTACCATTATCCACTTGTGCAGCGGTTATACTTGCATTACCTGAAGCATCAAGGTTTACGGTAATATTCTTTGTAAGAACAGTTGGTGGAGTAACATCTTTAACCAAAACAGTTGCATTGGCAGAAGCCGAATTACCGTGAATATCTGTAACTGTAAGTGTTACAGTTTGAGTACCTAAATCAGCACAAGTAAAGTTTGCTTTAGTTAAAACCACACTTGCTATACCACAGTTATCTGTAGATCCATTATTAATCTGAGCCGCTGTAATTGTTCCTGTTCCTGCTGCAGTGAGATTCAGCGTAATACTCTGAACATTCACAACTGGATTTGTATTATCAATAACAGTAACTGTAAAAGAAGAAGTTGCAGAATTACCATTTACATCAGTTGCTGTATAAGTTACTGTTGTTGTTCCAACCGGGAATACGGTACCACTTGTGTGTGTGCTTGTTAATGTGCTGACAGAACAATTATCAGAAGCAGTTGGAGCGGTCCATGTAACCACTTTATTACATGTTGTGCTTCCTGCTCCAGTATACACTGTAATATTAGTAGTTGTATTAGAAATAACTGGATTTTGATTATCGGTTACTGTTACAACTTGTGTTGCTGTCGCTGTATTGCCATTTACATCGGTTACTGTCCATGTTACAGTGGTTGAACCAACAGGGAAGCTTGCAGGTGCATTGTTTGTTACACTTGCCACACCGCAATTATCAGCTGTAGCTGGCGTGCCTACCGAAACGCCTGTTGCAGCGCAACTTCCATTGTCTGCATTTACACTCACTGCAGTTGGTGCTGTAATAGTTGGATTTTGATTATCCGTTACTATTACAACTTGCGTTGCTGTCGCTGTATTACCATTCACATCGGTTACGGTCCAGGTTACAGTTGTTGAACCAACAGGGAAACTTGAAGGTGCATTGTTCGTTACACTTGCTACACCGCAATTATCAGCTGTAGCTGGAGTACCTAATGCAACGCCTGTTGCAGCGCAACTTCCATTGTCTGCATTTACACTCACTGCAGTTGGTGCTGTTATGGTTGGATCCTGATTGTCCGTTACAGTTACAACTTGCGTTGCTGTCGCTGTATTGCCATTTACATCGGTTACTGTCCAGGTTACAGTTGTTGATCCAACCGGGAAGCTTGCAGGTGCATTGTTGGTTACACTTGCTACGCCACAATTATCAGCAGTAGTTGCTGAGCCTAATGCAAAGCCTGTTGCTGCACAACTTCCATTATCGGCATTTACACTTACTGCAGTTGGTGCTGTTATAGTTGGATTTTGATTGTCCGTTACTGTTATTGTAAACGTTTTTGTATCTGTTCCACAGCTGTTTGTTGCAGTTACTGTAACTGTGGTTGTTCCAACAGGGAATAATGAACCGGATGCATGAGAATAAGAAATTGTTGGCGCAGGTTTGCCTGATGCACTGACTGCCGGAAACACAACCTCTGCTCCACATTTATCCGCATCGTTGTTAACCGAAATATTATTATAAACTGTAGTAATAACAGGTGCTTCATTAACCGTAAAGTCAGCTTTATAATTAGCGCCTCCGTTATTTGAAAAGTGAACGTTTTCGCATATGCCGTTTGTTGTATAAGATGCTTGTGTGTAAACCTCAATTGTATAATTACCGGTTGTTAAACCAGCAAGTAGATTCCCAGTTACTGAATTATTTCTCCATGTTTGATTCTGCCCGCCAGCGCACAGGGCTCCGGGATCATTGCTGGCAAATGAAAGTGGAATTTCTGTAAATACACCAGCGGGGTTACCTGCAGGATATATTCGATAGAACAATTTGTTTTTATTTAAGATGTCATTGTTTGGACACTTAAAAGTTTTATTTTCTCCACCGGCAATCACCAAAGAACCATTCGTGCAAAAACTGCCGAGATTGCCGCTGAAATCAAAATTCGGTGTGGCGCCTTGTAAATCATAGTAAATATCACTACCACCATTTATTTTCAATATGACCGCACTTTGATAAATACCCGATTGGGTACTTGAATTGACAGTGAATGTTGCTTTATAATTAGCGCCACCATTACTGGCAAAATGTTCACCTGTGCCGCAACCTTGATAATTTGCACCTGTATAAATTTCAATTGTATAGTTGCCATCGCATAAACCAGACAAAATATTCACAGCAGCATCTTGCCTGCGCCATGTTTGGTTTTGACATCCGGCACCAGCTCCTCCATCATTCGATGCAAAAGGAAGATTTAGGTTTATAAAAGAACCGGATGGTGAACCGGTAGGATAGATACGGTAATATAGAGTGCCGTTGGTAACATCCCTTGTACCGCATTTGAAAACTTTATTTTCTGCACCATTTAATAATAAGGTTTGCGTGCCATTAAACGTTCCAAGATTTGCAGCATTGAAATCAACATTGCCCGTAGCCGCTTTTAAATCAAAAAAAACATTTGAGCCGCCGAAGTTGAGGATGGCATAGCTTTCGTAAATATCAGAAGCACCGGAAAGGGTAACACTAGGGGGATTAGTTGGAAGATCTCCTTCAGTTGTAGAACAAGTAGTATTACTTCTACCCCTACCCGTTATTGCGAATGAACCTAAACTGCCAGATATTGGTGCGGTTATAGTTGCAGAAAAGAGGATCTTATTATTATTATCTAATCGATTTGGATTGGGCGAGGTTGTTGAAGTAGCAGCCGTTAAACAAATAGTATTTGAATTAATACTACTTACTGACCAAGATTTTGAAAGAGTATTTCCTCCATTATCAGTTATTGATAAAGCGGAAAAATCAGATACACTCCAGCCCGTAGGGAAGACTATTGTAATACTTTCATTTCGATTAGTGTTGTTTGTTTGTTGAACTGTAAAGTTTACCAATCTTGATTCACCCCCACAATATGGAGCATTTGAATTTAGAACCAAGGACCAAGTAGCATCTGTAAAATTTGTAATTGCGGTGAGTCCAGACATTTGTCCAGTTGCTGTTAAAGTAAACTTAACCCCTAAATGGTTTTCCTTAATTAAGAATTGGTTATTATAAATGTTCCCGTTTGAATCTGCGACAGCTATCAAGTCATGGGGGTTAACACATGTTGCAGGTTTGGGTTCTTCTTCAAAATGAAACGAAACTGTTTCTCCGGGCTGCCAGCCAGATCCGGTTATAATTACATAATTACCTGGTTGGTAATCATCTTTATCCGTCATCACCGTCGCCTGCCCAACAGCACTGCCCATCAACAACAGGCACAAGGCTATCATTGACAATCGAAAACGTAAAACAGGTTTCACAAATAAAACATCAGTAGTAGTAAAAGGCTTCAATTGCTTTGTAAAGCCGAAGGCAAGCAAATTCAATAGTTGCATACAACAGTTATTTTGGGTTGAGTGGCTTCTCCCGGAAATGGAATTTTTTACGGCGGTTGTTTGCAGGAATTAGGACTTGTTCCGCAACATGCTGCACAGAAAAAGTTCTGTCAGCCATTGCTGAAAAACGTTGAATCGGCCACTTAAGAAGGTAAATGAAACTTGTTCAGAGGATTGGGATTTACCGGATTCGATAGGAGTTTATAAGGCTATATACTTATTTGAATAAGGTGAAACTAATAGTTTTTCGGCGATTTTTCCAAATCGACATTACTTTTTTTTAAGAATCGGAGATAAACATCTTCCGTTCGTAGCATTGGGCGATCGCTTAGATTTGTGCTTTGCATGAAGGAGCTACAAAACAGTTTAGGATATTTACAAATTCATTCCTGGCTAGCTGCCAAAGGGTTACAACCATTCCCTTTTCAGCAGGAGGCCTGGCAGCAGATCGTTAACAACGAAAGCGGTTTAGTAAATGCCCCCACCGGTTGTGGTAAAACTTTTTCTGTTTTCCTGGGTACAATTATCCGCTTCATCAATCAACATCCAACCGATTATAAAAGCAAATCGAAAAACGGTTTACAACTGTTATGGATTACACCTTTGCGTGCACTTGCAAAAGATATTGGTCGTGCCATGGAAGAGGTGATTGCTGAATTGAACATGAACTGGAGCATCGGCATCCGTAACGGCGATACAACAACCGCTGAACGGGCAAAACAAAAAAAGCAATTACCCGAAGTATTAATCATTACACCCGAAAGCCTGCATTTATTTCTTGCGCAAAAAAATTACGAAGATGCGTTTAAAACCTTACAGGTAATTGCGGTTGACGAATGGCACGAACTAATGGGAAGCAAAAGAGGTGTGCAGGTAGAATTAGCCATTTCAAGGATAGTCGGTAGCCGTAAGCCGATAGCCGATATTGTTTCAACTTCACAACTTAAGACTAATGACGATCGGCTGTGTATCTGGGGCATCAGTGCAACCATCGGCAACTTAAACGATGCAAAGGAAGTATTGCTTTCTCCTCTTGGTAAAGAAGGTGTAATTGTAAAAGCGCACATGAAAAAACAGATCGTTGTTGAATCTGTTTTGCCCGATGAGATAGAGAATTATCCCTGGGCAGGCCATCTTGGCATTAAGCTTATTCATAAAGTAATTCCGATTATTGAAGCCAGTACAACTACACTCATCTTTATTAATACAAGAGGTATGAGTGAGCGTTGGTACCAGGAATTACTGAACCATGCACCCGAGCTGGCAGGTGCTATTGCCTTGCACCATGGCAGTATTGAACAGGAATTAAGGTTCTGGGTGGAGGAAGCTTTACATACAGCCAAACTGAAAGCGGTTGTCTGTACGGCATCATTGGATCTGGGTGTCGATTTTCGGCCAGTCGAGACCGTTATACAGGTTGGCTCCCCCAAAGGTGTATCTCGTTTTTTACAACGTGCCGGCAGAAGTGGTCATAGTCCCGATGCTGTAAGTAAAATTTATTTTCTTCCTACGCATTCGTTGGAGCTGGTAGAAGCTGCTGCCTTAAAAAATGCCATTGATGAAGAACTGATTGAAAGTAAAGAACCGATGTTGCTTTGTTTTGATGTGTTGATTCAATACCTCAATACACTCGCTATTTCTGATGGCTTCCGGCCCGATGAAATTTTTGCAGAAGTAAAATCAACCTACTGCTATCGTGATCTTTTGCAGGATGAATGGGAAGAAGTATTAAAATTTTTAGTAGAAGGTGGTAAAGCATTACATCAGTACGATGATTATAAAAAGATTGAAGTGATTGATGGATTGTATAAAATACAAAGCCGCCGTATTGCTATGCAGCATCGTTTCAACATCGGCACAATCGTAAGCGATGCGATGTTAAAAGTAAAAATGGTGAGCGGTGGTTATGTTGGTGTTATTGAAGAATATTTCATAAGCCGCTTAGAACCCGGCGACTGTTTTACATTGGCCGGCCGTAATCTTGAATTGGTACAGATAAAGGACATGACTGTGCTTGTACGTAAATCAACATCAAAAAAAACTATTGTACCAAGTTGGAATGGCGGTCGCATGAGTTTAACGGCTAACCTTGGCCGTAAGTTGCGGGAAACATTTAATGAGGTGGCGGAGTCAGGCCGCTCAAAGCGGCCAGACGGGGAGCCACCGGAACTGATACACCTTGCATCATTATTTCAACTGCAGCAACAACTATCGCACATTCCCAAAGACAATGAGCTTCTGATTGAACATCATGAAAGTAAGGACGGCTATCATTTATTGGTATACCCTTTCGAAGGAAGACAGGTACATGAAGCCATGAGTGCCATCCTCGCCTACCGTATTGGTAAACTGGCGCCGTTAACTTTTTCTATTGCCATGAACGATTATGGTTTTGAATTACTGTGCGATCAACCGATACCGGTTGATGATACCAATGCAGCCGATTTGTTTACAATCGAGAATCTTACAATGGATATTCAGCGGAGTGTAAATGCAACTGAAATGGCCAGGCGAAAGTTCAGAGATATTGCCGTTATTGGTGGTTTAATCATTCAATCGGCCCCGGGAGAGCAAAAGAAAGCCCGGCATCTGCAGGCATCGGCCAGCCTTTTGTTTAATGTGTTTAGTGAGTACGACTCAAAGAATGTTTTGCTGCGCCAGGCTTTCCAGGAAGTGTTCGATCAGCAAATGGAAGAAGTGCGTTTACGGGATGCGTATAATCGTATTGCAGCAAGTGAAATCATCATCCGCTTTCCTAAAAAATTTACCCCGCTTTGCTTTCCCATTATTGCCGATGGCCTCAACCGAAACAATCTTTCTACCGAAAAATTAGAAGACCGTATACGACGAATGCAGGCACAGTTGAACAAGGATTAGCAATACGCTACACGTTTAAATTTTTCAGTTTCACATAACCGTTATCAGTTACTTACATTCAGTTTATTCTTACATTTATAAAAAACTTCCCATGCTTAAAAAGATAATGTATGTGCTGCTTGCTGCACTGGTTATTATTCAGTTCATCCGACCAAAACAAAATGTATCTGCAGGTCCTTTCCCGAACGATATCAGTACCAAGTTTGCCATCAACGATAATGTTTCGTCAATTCTTAAAGAATCCTGTTACGATTGCCACAGCAACAACACGAAATATCCATGGTACGCCAATGTGCAACCGGTAGCGTGGTGGCTGGCCGATCATGTAAATGAAGGAAAAAAGGAATTGAACTTTTCGGAGTTTGCAACGTACACAGCCAAACGCCAGCGCAAAAAGTTTAATGAAATAATGGATGAAGTAAAGGAAGGCGAAATGCCGCTGAAGAGTTATACCATTATACACGGAAATGCAAAACTTACAGCCGAGCAAAAAGATGCGTTAACTAAATGGTGCGAAGAAAGTTTGGCTACATTACCTCCTGCCGAACCCGCACAACAAACAGATAACAATAAAAAAGAAAACAAATAAAAAAGCCCCTTCCGGGGCTTTTCTTTTAATCAGTTAAATGCTTTCGTTGAAAATAGTAGAGCAGTATAAATACAACAGCAACTACAAATCCAAAAAGCGACGACCATATATCAATTACAACAGCAATAAATACCGGAAATGCCAATTCGCCTAAAGCATAAATTGTAAATCCTGCTTTCTTGAGTTTACGCATTTGCCAAATACCCCACACACAAATCAATGCGGTAACAATCGTAACAATTAAAACAGGCACACGATACTCATATTGACGAAGTGTAGATTCTGTTGACCATTTAAGAAAACCACTGAAAGGTTTCATTTCTCTCGTTTTTTCCAGCGTCCGTGCTTCGTTTACCGACTGTACACTAAAAGGAATAATAAAATAACTCACGATTGCACTAATCATCTGAAATGCACTCCCAATAAAACTGAGAATACTTAAGACATTTATTGCCTGTGGCATTTGTTGAGGTGCTGCATACGATCCCTGTAAATAATCTTTTTGCTCCATGCAGTTTTTCTTTCAAAATAAATCATTTCTGTAATACATGTGTAGAAAAGCTCAGCTTACATTTGCAATCCATGATGCAGCAGCCAACAAATTTTCAACATTGTAACCAAACTCTCTGGCTTTCGCCCGAGCGCTGCATTTTTTGGGAGGAAGAAAAATGGCTGATCGTATCCGATATTCATTTTGGTAAGAGCGGACACTTTCGCAAAGCAGGCATTGGTATTCCACAAACAGTATTTAAAGAGGATTTGCACCGGTTGGTAACACAGATCCAGTTTTTTAAACCGGAGCAACTGATTGTTGTGGGCGATTTCTTTCACAGCCATCTCAACAACGAAATAAAACTGTTTGAGAAATGGCGTAAAGATTTGGCAAGCCTCCCCATTCACCTCGTTAAAGGCAACCACGATATTCTTGAACAGCAATGGTATGCTGCTAACAATATCGAAATACATGCAGTGCAGTTAACAAAAGGCCCTTTTGCTTTTATGCACGAGCTACCGGAACAGGAAACAGTTGTAAATGAATATATTTTTACAGGACATATCCATCCCGGTATTCATATTGCAGGATTAGGTAAACAATCGTTACGCTTTCCTTGTTTCTATTTTGCTGAACAATATGCCGTATTACCGGCGTTCGGCCGCTTTACCGGTTTACACGCTATAAAGCCAAAGAAAAAAGATAAAATATTTGCAATCGCCGATCAACGCATTGTTGGGCTGCAATAAAACGAAACAACATCAGTACAAAAACGTTACATATTGCCCATGCGCCTATTTATGCTCATCCGCTGCCGGAAGGGCATCGCTTTCCTATGTTGAAGTACGAACTGATACCGGAACAACTTTTACATGAAGGCAGTATTACACAGGAAAATTTATTTGCACCAGCTGTTTGTGCTGATGATATTGTACTGCTTACACACGACAAACATTACCTGGATAAACTAAAGCAACAAACATTATCAGCAAAAGAACAACGACACATTGGTTTTCCGCAATCGCCTGCATTAACCGAACGGGAATTGATTATTACACAAGGTACAATCGACTGCTGCACACATGCGTTTGAAAATGGAATTGCGATGAATGTTGCTGGAGGTACACATCATGCATTTGCAGACAGAGGTGAAGGCTTTTGTTTACTCAACGATTTTGCAACAGCAGCCAGTTACCTGTTGCATCAAAAACTGGCCAAACAAATTCTCATTGTTGATCTGGATGTGCATCAGGGCAATGGCACAGCAAAACTATTTGAGCAGAACAGCAACGTTTTTACATTCAGTATGCATGGTGCACATAACTATCCTTTTCATAAAGAAACCAGCGATCTGGATATTGGTTTAGTTGATGGTACAGACGACATCATTTACTTACCGCTGCTGGAAAACACGCTCAGCAAATTAATCAACGAAGTAAAGCCCGATTTTGTTTTTTATTTATCGGGTGTAGATATTTTAGAGACGGACAAATTCGGTAAACTGAAAGTAACGATGCAGGGTTGTAAACAACGGGATGAAATAGTATTCACTCAATTGTTGCAGCATCAAATACCTTGTACCGTTGCATTGGGCGGCGGCTACTCACCCGATGTTCGCACCATTGTGGAAGCGCATTGTAATACATTTCGCCTGGCGAAAGATATGTATGGATTGAATTAAAAGAGAAGGCACAAGAGACAAGTTTCAAGGGACAAATAACGTCATTCTCAACTTCGCTCGATTGACTGGCCCCGTGGTTCGACTTCGCTCACCACTATCGTCTAACAACTCACGACTGATTCCTCTTCCGCTTCAATTTCTGCGAATCAATAAAGAAAATCATGCGTGCTGTAAATTCATTTCCCTGTGGCGATGCAAGTACACGTGCAGCATTACCCCAGTATGTTTTATAACGGTCGCCATCAAGCGGATAATCATTGGCCAGCCAGTTTTTCCAGCCAACAACAAAACGACTTCCGTAATTAAAGTCCCAAGTATAAAACACATCCACATTCCAAGCATTAAAGTTTTGATCCTGACCCGGAATAAATGCACGGTCGAGATACCAACCATCGGCACTTACGTTATGAAAACTTACATATTCCACCTTGTTCCAGTAATGGCGTGCACGTAAGGTTACATTCATTCTGCTGGTGAAGTTATAAATACCTGTAATGAGTGTTGTAACATCACGGTTGCGTCTGCGGCCAATAATGGGGTCACCATTTGCTTCACGTTTAAATGCATAGCCAAACTGTCCACGATCATCCTGCATACGCCAGTCAATATCCATACTTAAGCGGTCGCTGAAGCGATAACGCAAACCGGGGTTTGCAACAATGTAAGGATCGTTTTTAATATCAACCGATTCAGCAAAACCAAGCGAATAGCGAAGGAACAAACGCTTGCGGCTGTCGCTGCTGCCACTCACACGCAAAAATCCCCAGGGAACCTGGCGCAGGTAACGACCGGGCGTACGTAATTCAAAATAGTTTTTTTGCCAAAGCGGTTGATAGGTTGTGTTAATACTTACATCCCAAAAGTTTTTAAAAAACCAAAACGCACCGGCATTGTATTGTACATTGGTAAACACAAAAGGTTTATACAACATTTCGTGCCGCACCGTAAAATTGAAATTGTAGGAAATAAATTTATCTGTTGGAGTTAATTGATTGTAGCTGATGCGGAATTGATTATTCACTTTATTAGGCGCTCCAAGATAACCGAGATCGTTCGGATCGTATTTGTCGCTCTCAACATTACTCAACAAGTTGAACTGAATTTTTCCACTCACCTTACCTACGCTCAACATGGTTTTAAAACCGGAGTAAGGATTTAAGCCCATGATCTTACTGTAATCAAACTTGCCTTGCAAACCAAACCGGTTGCGCTTATCGAACAGATAAACATCAAGACCTGTTACGTTTGCATCTCTTGCTGCACCGCTGCGGGTAACATTGGCATTGGTTAAGGTAATAGACGAACGCCCTCTTAATGCCTGATCAATTACAATGAGATTGTAGTTGGTAAGCGGTTCCGTTTGGATGCGCTGTACTTCTTTGGTATTCGTATTTTCAATTTCAGCAAACATGGCTGCACCAACTGCATTAAACACACCTATGCCCAGCTTCTGTTTTGTACGGCCGGAGAATTTGGTTGCGTTGTATAATTGCACAACACCGGGGTTTGAAATAATACGTGTTGTATCGGTTGAACCTAAACTTCTTGCTTTATAATACCCCGATGGTGTTGCTCCTACTCTTCTTGAATAAAACAATCCGGCTTTATTAAAGATTTCTGTTCCTTCAGTAAAGAATGGTCTGTTCTCCTGAAACTGCACTTCAAATGGCGATAAATTATTCACCACATTATCGCTGATGACCTGGCCAAAATCGGGAATCAACGTCATGTCCAGTGTAAAGCTTTCGTTTACGCCATACTTTACGTCCATCCCACCGTTTCGCAAAAATTCATTTACTCTTCCTTTCGCTGTTGGTGTGGTTCTGTAACCTGCAGTAATGTAAGGCAAGAAAGATAAACGCAAAGGCGGCTCCAGATTTTCAAGTCCGCTTAATTTGCCAAACTGATTTACAAAACCATTTTGGTTTGGGTTGATGTTGTTCCAGTAAGAACTTTCGTTACTGCGACGCACATAGCGTTGAAAGTTTAAACCCCAATCCTGTTTCTCCTTTTTGGCAAAGCGTAACGAGAAATAAGGAATTTTCATTTCAACTACCCAGCCATCTTCACGCATAGTTACTTTACTTTCCCATACGGCATCCCAACTGTAATCGCTTGGCGGACCAAATTGCGAACTGCGGTTCGGACTTAAACGGCCATCGCTTTGCACATTTCGGCTTGTTACTACAAACTGAAAACCGTTCTGATCATCGTTATATGTATCAAAGAAAACAGAGAAATAATCAATATCCTGCTGACTTTCTTTATCACGTGCGGTCAACTGTGTACGTACCAGTTTCGGATCGTCGTACAAGTAGGCACCGATGTAGATGGAGCTGTTATCGTATACCACATATACTTTGGTTTTATAAGCAGATGCTTCACCGTAGTTAGGCGCATTCACAATAAAGTTTTCAGCAACAGGAGCTGTTTGCCAGAAGGCTTCGTCGAGCACGCCATCAATTTTGGGTGCTTGTGCTATTTTATTAGCCTGCAGTGTACGTTCCGGTTCGTTACCGGCAAATACATAAGTTGTGGCAAGCAGCAGGATAAGGGTTACAATCAATCTCATACGGCGGGCAAGCTACTAAAAGAAAACCGCTCACCCGTTTTCAATTGGATGAGCGGCCTTGCTTTTATTTGGTGTAGAACTGAACAGGATCAGTTCATTTTCTTTTTGAGGTTATTTACCTGGTCCTGCAGGTTGCTAACCAATGAAGCCAGGTTGGTTACATCCCAACGCTGGGCCTGGTTTACCCGGCTCAATACCATTTGTGCGCTCCAGAATTCCAACACATCTTCTGCATTTACCTGGTAAGGTTGGTAAGCAGGGTTATCACTCACCAAAGTGAGTTTGTTTTTACTGCGGTTGCTTTTCAACACCCGTTTGTACACCACCCCTTCCGATTTGCTGAGGATGATGTAGGCATTGTTGTTCTTTACATCGTCGAGGTTATGTACTTTTTCTCCTACAATTACACTGCCGCTGGGAGTTGGCAACATACTATCGCCCACAATCTCAAACGCACGATAGGTACCGCCGCTGAGCATGGGCAACGTAAAGGTGTTCAGTTCATCTAAAAACTCCGGATCGGCGTATCCGTTTAAATAACCGGCAGCAGCTTTTACCGGTACAAAATGAATGACATTGGTTTCTGCCATCATCTTTAACTGTCTGCGTTTGGCCAGGTAAGAGCCTTTGGTTTCGCTCAAGTCTTTACGCAACAAATCATCAATACTTACTTTAAACAAATCGCTTACCGTTTCCAATACATCGTAATTGGGTTCGGCACGCTCTTCTTCGTAAGCACCAACCAGCGATCGTTTAATACCGATCTTTTGTGCAAATTCTTCCTGTGTCCATCCACGCAGTTTGCGCAGGTATTTAAGGTTTTGATTGGCAACGGCCATAGTCTGCTAATTTTATTGGAGCGAATATACTAATTTTTTTAGGAATCAAAAAATCTCTTTCGGCTTTATAATACTGGCAAAACAGAACGATGCTGAATTTTCATACAATGATCGACCTTTCAGCAAAATGATTCTGTAGGCAGATAATCAAATTCATAAACAAAAAATTAAGCATTTAAGCAATCAGTACTAACTCTTAATTTATAAGTGTTTACTTATAAATTAATACATTTTTCCTCGCATCCAAATCAATACGTATAAGTATTTGGTTAACTTAATACACCAAATAACACCCAAATCAACTCCTTGTCATGACCAACCTGAAATTCAATGCTTTATTTGAAAGCACATACCATTCAATTGCGTTCCTGGATATTAACGGGTTTGTAGACGAAACCAATAACTTATTTAAACAAACCTTCCCCCAAAGCAGAAATATTAACAAACCTTACCTTTTTTGGGAATTATTTAATGACAATGAAAGAGTTGCAACAAAACAAATCGTTGAATTAAATTTAACAGATGCGTTAAAAAATGAACTTACAGATTTTGTTTTACCATATACAGATCATACTGATATTACCAAAACATTAAAACTTACGCTAAGAAGTTACAATAATGATCAAGGTTCGCATAATGGCTTTGTACTAAAAATTGCGGATGTGACAGAATCTTTTCAGCTAAAAAAGAAATTCGAAGAAACCAGCGAACGATTTAATCTTTCAATACTTGGTTCAGGTGATGGATTATGGGATTGGAAAGTACAGGAAGATTTGGCTTTTTTTTCTCCAAGGTTCCGGGAACTTATGGGCTACCCTGCAGAAGAATATATCGGGGGTATGCAGGCCTTAATGCAGGTTCTGCATCCGGAAGATTTAGAATCAACTACTTTGGCAATTCAGGAACATCTCCTGCATAAAAAACCGTTTAATCATGAATATCGATTAAACACGGTACAAAACGGTTATCGCTGGTTTTTGGTAAGAGGCCAAGCCATGTGGAATGAAGATGGTGTTCCTGTAAGAATGGCCGGCTCATTAACCGATATTCATAAACAAAAACAACTGGAGGAAGATTTAAAAAAAACCTACCAACTTCAAAACAAAGTGATGGAGGTAATACCCGATGTTGTATTACTTTTAAATCATGACTTACAGATAAAGACCATTTTCAGTTCGAGAGGACAACTTGAAAGTATTGGGTTAAATCTAACTAACCGAACTAACTTTGTTGAAGCTCTACCCAAAAAATATTCAGAATTATTCCGGTCTTCGTTACAAAATTTACTAAATGGCATCGAAGCACATCCCTTTTTTATTGAATTAAAAAAAGGAAATATTTGGTATGAATTTGAAGTTCACATAGAAATTCTGAACACTTCGGATGTAGTGTGCATACTTAGAGATATAACGAATGCCCGCAGCTTTGAACGGGAAATAATTAAAAATGAATTAAAATACATGAACCTGCTCGATCATATGAGAATCGGGCTCCTTGAGGTTGATAACAAAGAAATAATTCGCTATGCTTCAAAACCATTTTTGGAATTAACCGGCTATTCTTCAAATGAAATACTCGGACAAAATGCCGGCGAATTACTCTCTGTAAACCATAACATACATGAGCGGAATGAAATCCTTTCCAGAAGAAAAAAAGGCATTTCTGATCAATATATATCCAAGATCAAAACGAAAATAGGCGAAGTAAAAGATATTATCATCAGCGCCTCCCCGGTCGTAAATCCAAATGGAACTATAACAGGATCTGTTGGGCTGCATATTGATATCACTGAGGAAAGAAAAAAATCCAATATGCTGGAGAAAGTGAAAGAAATTGGAAAAATTGGCACTTTCAATCTCGATTTAATCCAAAACAAAATCGAATGGGATTCTGTAGTAAGACGCATTTTTGAGGTTGATGATGATTTTGTGCCAACCATTGCAAATGGAATCAGTTTTTATAAACAAGGCGAAAGCCGAAACCGTATTCAAGCTGTTTTAAAAAATGCAATTGAAACCGGAAGGGCATCTGACGATGTTTATGAAATTATTACAGCAAAAAATAATACAAAATGGGTTCGAGTCGTAGCGTATGTTGAAAAAACCGATAACAATCCTTTAAATATCATTGGGTTTACACTTGATGTAACTGCGGAAAAACTTCAAAGCAGACATTTTGAAAATTTAAAAAATCACTACGAATCAATTGCAACAGCCACCAATGAAATATTCTTTGACTGGAATTTTGACAACGATGTGATAACGTTTAACGATTCATATTACCGTATAACAAAGCAAGCAAGAGATAAACATAACAATACGGGCAGTTTACTTAAGTCGACTATTTATTCTGAAGATCTGGTTGGTTTCAATTATTCGCTCGAGCAAAGTATAAAGGATAATCTTTTATGGGAAACAAGTTTCCGCATAAAAACCTATGCGCCTGATCCAATTTATTTGCAATTAAGGGGTCGTATTCGTTACAATGAAAAAGGAAAGCCCCAAGGTGTTATTGGCATTATGAGTAATATTTCCAATATTATAGAGCTGCAATCGAAATTATTGGAGCAGGAAATAAGCTATCAGAAAAAAATGGGAGAAACTGCGCTTGCTGCTGAACAAAACGAACGTCAATTTATTGGACAGGAATTACACGATAACGTTGCGCAGTTACTGGTTGTTGCACAATTACATCTGAATTTCTATTTGAACAACCCTGCCAGAAATGAAAATGTACTTAAAGAAGGTGTTACAATTCTTAATTCTACTATTCAGGAAATCCGTAAACTTTCACACAGATTAACCGGGTACAGCTTAAAAGAAGAAGGTATAAAACAAGCGCTTGAAGAATTAGTTACATCACTGAATAGTCTGTCAAAAATAAAATTCAGTATAACATCCGATGTTGAACAATTAAAAAATATTGACATTAACAAAAGCCTTGTGTTATATAGAATTTGTCAGGAATTGTTAAGTAATGTGATCAAATATTCCTCTGCAACTGAATGTACTATTGCATTAACCTCAATTAAAGAATCCTCTATTCGTTTGTGTGTTAAAGACAATGGAAAAGGATTTGATTTTACAAAAATTCAAAAAGGTGTTGGTTTAAATTATACCATAGACAGGGTTAAAGTTTATGGTGGAAATAATTTTGTAAATACAGAACCCGGCAAAGGCTGTGAAATTTGTCTTGAAATGCCGATATAAAATCAATACACATTTAATAATCAGCTCATTCACTCTAAACAAACTAACCTGGTTTTTTGGCCTTACCTAATTTGTTGAGCTGTGAGCAGGGAACATTTTGTCAACTCCCTAATATATCTCACTTTTACGCTATAGAAGAAAGGAACAATTTATGGCGAAGAGTACCAAAAAGAAAGAACAACCCATTATCCTTATTACCAACGATGATGGTGTTACAGCACCGGGCATCCGCAGCCTGGTGGAAGCAGTAAAAGATTTAGGAAAAGTAGTGGTTGTAGCACCCGATAAACCGCAGAGCGGCATGGGGCATGCCATTACCATTGGTTTTCCGTTGCGTATGCAGCGTGTGCATTTAATGGATGATGTGGAAACATGGCAGTGCAGCGGCACACCGGTTGATTGTGTTAAACTGGCGGTAGATAAAATACTGCACCGCAAACCCGATATCTGCCTCAGCGGTATTAACCACGGTGCCAACCACAGTATTAATGTTATTTACAGTGGTACTATGAGTGCGGCCATTGAAGCTAGTATTGAAAGTATTCCCTCTGTTGGGTTTTCGTTGCTCAACTACAGCATGGAAGCCGATTTCAGCGGAGCAAAAGTATATGCCCGCCAGATTGTACAGCAGTTGCTGAAGGGTAAACAGGATAAACATCTTTGCCTCAACGTTAACTTCCCGAATGTAGATGCCAGTTTAATTAAGGGCGTAAAAGTTTGCCGCCAGGCGTATGCGAAATATGTGGAAGATTTTGATGAGCGTAAAGACCCATCGGGCAAAAGTTATTATTGGCTTACCGGCGAATTTAAAAACTTCGACAAAGGAAAAGATACCGATGTTTGGGCGCTCGAACACAATTTTGTGAGTGTTGTTCCCGTTCAATTCGATCTTACCGATTATAAACTGAAAAAGAAATTAGAAACTAAACTCAAATTCTGATGCTGAAACTGGATAAACTGCCTTTTGGTATTGCCATTGGCGCACTCGCTCCTATTCTTGGTCTTGTTATTTACTACTTTATCAAAACTCCTTCTATCAGCTTTACCGAGTTTGTAGAATATTTCTTTAAAACAAAAGCCATGCTTACTGCAGTAGGCAGCCTTTGTTTAATTGCCAACATTATTCTTTTTACTTTATTTATTAACAGCAGGCGTGATAAAACAGCCATCGGCATTTTTGCCATGACGGTCATGTATGGCATCATTATACTCTATGCTAAATTCTTTATGTAATGAATAAAAAATGGGGCACTACAGTTGCCCCATTTTTTTTCTGCCGGTTTCTTTACCGTTATGATTATAAAAGATAATTAAGCTTAGCTTTCCCGCTGCGTTGTACAATTTCCATTCGTTGTAGCGAATGCCGTTTTTATAAGCACCTTTCCACAACCCTTCTGCCGTACTGTGCATCCAAACACCATCCCGCAATCCTTCTTTGTAATAACCGGAATCTTTTACCATGCCGTTATCATAGTAGTTCATGTATAAACCATGGTGTAAACATTCGTTAAACACGGGGTGATAATGGGTGGGATCACTGCTGTTATCCTGCACCAGCTGTGCAAGATTATTGGTGCGTAAGGCCCGTTGCTGTACAAACGAAGAACCGGCCTGCAAAAACTTTACAGCATCCCTGCCTTCTTTTTTATACCGGGCTGTAACCGCAAACGAATATTGTTTAGGATGATTCAGCTCCACTTCTCTTTTTACCCGCTGAAACAGATCGGCATTATAAGTGCGTACAGCAATTAACTGTCCGGCAGCGTTCCACACTTTCCATTCACCATTGGGTACACCTTTCACTAAAGTACCTTCATCGAGCACTTGCCCGTTGGCATAACGGCTCTGCCAGCTGCCATGCAGCTTCCCCTTTTTGATTTGTGCAGTAAACGAAGCACCGTTGGGTGCTGCTGCCTGCAGGTCGCCTTCTGTTTCTAACTGAAAGGGATAACTTTTAAAAAGTGAATGACTAAACGTGAATACCGAAATTTCTACCGGCAAACGGGGCGGATTGCCCGATGCATGCAGCTGATGTTGTGCAAACGAAGACGGAACTATTACACATGTAATAAAAAACAGGAGTAAATTTTGTTTCATAAGCCTTAATCTGTTGCAAAGTTAAGGCATACTAACAAGCGATAGCAATGATGGTTGACAGATTTTTTGAGCCGGGCTGTGTATTAACAAGAAATTAAAAAAGGGTCGCCTTGCGGCAACCCTTACCCTTGTCTATTGATTATGACTAAAACCTGTTTATTTTATTTTTTTACAATCAATGTTTCGGCTACAACACGGGTGCTGTTTTCAATGGTAAACACGGCCGGCTTTGCATCTTTGGTGCTGATGATCTCGAATGTAATACCCACGTAACCCAATTCTTCGGTGTTTAACTGGTATTTACGTTTGATGTTTACACCGCTTACATTTTCCTGGTAAAGGATAGCGCCAAATTCGTCTTTTACAACTACCACAAAGCGCTCGTTTGATGCGTTGTTTAACGAAAGTTGAAACACAGGTTGGTTATCTAAACGACCGATCATTTTGAGCTCTGCAGCAGGAGCTACATCGGTTACTGTTGTTGCGTTTGCGTTGATTCCTGTTGTTACGGTTAATAATGTAAATAAACCGATTACTGCATTTTTCATTGTTGTTCTCATTTTACTATGCTTTTAAAATTTTTACGAAAATGTTGTCTCTTTTTCACAGGCAATAATCGCAGTAAGTGGAACAAGTATCGTTGGAGCAAGCAGGATTGTCAATTAATAACTCCGGAGATTTTGTACGGATCTGAAACAGTTTTTGTTTCATTGACAAGACAAAAGTACAACGCTGTAAACCCCTGCACAAGTCAAATATGGGTTCATTTAATGGCCTTAAATTTCAAAATGTTTTGCTAAAACCCTTTACCATCAAGAGTTTCAGAAAATATCCTGCATGATGCCCAAGGGCTGTTTCTGAACCCTGTTATTGAATTGTTAAGCGTAAAATTGAATTGATAAATGCTAAAAAGAAGACTGAAAGGCCAAACAGAAAGGCCTGAAATTTCAAACCGGGGCGATGTAAAAGGCCTGTAAAAACAATAATGGCCACGTGCAATTGTGAAAAGATGCAGGAACAGATTTATACAGTTCAAAATAAATTTTAAACATGTGCAGATGTTTAAAACAAAAAGAACGGTGTTTAATTTTCCCATTACAATCAATAAACAGACAAAAGGCTTTAAGATTATTTTTAATGGATTGTAAAATTTCGACTTATTATACGTATTTTAACTTAGATATGTGACAGTATTAAAAACTCATTTATTAGACTACATAACACTTAAAAGCCAATTATAGAATCATTGAGTTCCACTAAGAAGCATCGGTAAGCATATTTTTGATTAAACCCGAACCCACAATTTTTCCCGGAAACCATGTTTGCAAAATTCAAAACCGATACATTCCTATCCATTGCAGCGCTATTGCTGTTTCTGGCAATCATTGTTGTTTTTTACTTTGCCCGAATAGAGCAAACGCACCTGTATGAGCTCGAGAAAAGCAGCGATCATACAAAAACCGTTTTACTTCATTCCAAAGACTTATTAGCGGAACTGTCGAAAAACGAAATGGCTACCGAAGGTTTTGCGATAAGCGGTGATACAGGTTACTTACAAAAAAGATCGCAAACAATTCCTGCCATACAACAACACGCACGGGCACTCCGGGAATCAATGGCAGATCATCCGGAATTGAAAATGCAATCTGACTCTCTGGACATTCTTATTAACAAAAGGCTGGCTTACGGCGACAGTTTAATAAGCATTCGTAAGAATGCAGGGTTGCTGAAAGCGCTGGAATTTATACAGCAAGGTTACAGCGGTTCGCATATAGGAGAAATAAAAAAATTACTGGACCAAAACGATTTTACGGAGAATACATTTTTAAGTGACCAAAATAAAGAGAGCCAAAAATCGCTCATCTGGATAACAGAGCAGTTTTACATTATCCTTATTGTTGCGCTTTTCCTGGCTGCAATTTTTATTACAGTAGCACTTCGAAACCTGCGTAACAGACGTAAAACAGAGGAGCTGCTTCAATACAACGATGCCCTGCTTTCGAGCATTACCGATGCAGTTATTTCTATTGATGAAAACCTGGTAATAAAAAGATGGAACAAAGGCGCCGAAACAGTTTATGGCTGGACGGAGGCAGAAGCCATTGGCCAACAAATTGGTAAACTTTTACAAAGCCAATATACAACACTCAATCCGGAACAAATTATCAGAGAAGTAAAAAGAGGCGGCAGTATACAAACAGAAATTTTTCATACTACAAAAAATCGTGAGCGCATATCAGTATTCTCAACTGCCTCTGCAGTTTTGAATAAGCAGGGAATGTTCAGCGAAATTCTGATCGTAAATAAAGACGTAACCGAACTGCGGGATTTAGCCAATACACTTGAAGCAAAAGTAATTGAGCGAACAGAAGATCTGAATAAAGTAACCCGTCTGTATGCATTCATCAGCCAACTGAATGAGTTAATTGTTCGTACCACCGATAAAGAAAGCCTGTTTCAATCTATTTGCGAACTGGCAGTTAAGTATGGACGTTTTCGAATGGCATGGATCGGATTGGTAGATGAACGTACCGGCATGGTAAAAAACGTTGCAAAGGCCGGGCACGAAGAGGGCTATTTATCCATTATAAAAGAAATCTCGATTCGTGAAGATGCGGCGGAAGGCAGGGGCCCAACGGGTACAGCAATCAGAAAAGGCGGGTACTATATTTGCCAGGATGTTACGACCAACCCCGATCTTGCTCCCTGGCGTGATGAGCAGCTAAAAAGAGGCTATTACTCATCCATGTCAATTGCCATTAAAAAATTTGGTGCACCCGTTGGTGCGTTAACCGTTTATGCACCCGAACCTTTCTTTTTTGGCGAATCGGAAATTGAATTGATACAGGAAGCCGCAAATGATATATCCTTTGCCATTGAAAATTTAGAAAAAGAAGAGCAACGAAAAATTACTGAAGCAAAGCTCAACGAAAGCCAGGCATTAACACAAGCGTTTTTCGATTCGAGTGTAGACGGCATTTTGCTTACTTCTCCCGACGGCACGATCCATTCTGCAAATGTGGCTGCCTGCCGAATGTATCAACGCACAGAAGAAGAAATAAAAGCGATCGGTCGCAAAGGATTGGTAGATACCAATGATCCACGTTTGGCCAATTTTCTAAAACAACGTGCAGAAAAAGGGTTTGCTGTTGCAGAATTTACACAAATACGAAAAGACGGGACCCATTTTCCGGCAAGAGTAAGTTCATCCATTTTTACAGATGAACATGGTAAGCAATATGCCAGCTTAATTGTACACGACTTAAGCGAGTTGGTTAAAAGCGAAAAACTCATCAGAGATTACCAGTTTGCGCTTGATCAATCATCATTGGTTGATATATCTGACTGTAACGGACGAATTCTTTATGCAAACGAAAACTTCTGTCGCCTTGCGGGTTATTCTCAGGAAGAACTACAGAACATTGATCATCGCCTGTTAAACGCCGGTCATCATCCAAAATCATTTTTCACTGAACTTTGGCAAACTGTTAAGAGCGGCAAAGTATGGCGTGGAGAAATCAAAGAGAAATCAAAAACCGGCGACTATTTTTGGGTAGACACCACCATAGTTCCTTTTACGAACAGCGACGGTGAGGTTTTTCAGTTCCTCAGTATCCGAAGTGATATTACAGCGAAGAAAATTGCAGAAGAAAAAGTAAATATCGCCAACCAACAATACGAAACACTTTTACATGCAACCAGCGATACCATCTGGGACAGAGATTTACTAACGAATAAAATCACCTACAACATTGGTATACAAACAATGCTGGGTTATGATATTGACGAGATAGAAAACCTTGAAAAGTGGTGGGATGAAAATGTTCACCCGGATGATTACCCCAAAATTGCGGCTCAATTAGAAACAGCCTTTGCAAACAGGCAAAAAGTTATTACAGTAGAATATCGTTTCCGTTGTGCGGATGGAACCTACAAATACATTTACGACCGGGCAATTGTTATTTACAATACACTGGATATACCTGTACGTATCATTGGTGCCATGCAGGATATTACTTATTTGAAAGAAGAAGAACAACGCACCAACAAAGCCATTATAGATGCACAGGAACGTGAGCGGCAGCAAATAGGTATGGAGCTGCACGATAACGTAAAACAAATTATCGCCGCTTCACAAATAAACCTGGAAGTTGCCAAAAACAAGCTCGATCAAAAAGAAATGCTTGCAGAAATTCTGAAACGGGTTTCGATGTACCTGAAAGATGCCATTCATGAATTGCGGCGCCTGTCGCATCAGTTAGCACCAACGGTTGATGAAGAGATGGAGCTGACGGATACAATATCTTCCATTGTAACCAGTATGCAGTTTAATGAACAATGCAAAGTAATCACGAAAGTTGATGACCGTTTGCACAAGAAGATTATGAGTACGGAAGTACGTACAGCTATCTTCCGCATTTTACAGGAACAGCTTACAAATATTCATAAACATGCAGAACCCACCGAAGTACTGATTGTTGTAAACAAAACCGACGCCGGTATCTTACTAAAGATTGAAGATAATGGTAAAGGCTTCGACATGAAACAAAGGAAAGAAGGCATCGGCATAGAAAACATCCGGCGCCGTATCCTGTTTTTAAAAGGCGATGTAACAATTCAGTCGGCGCCCGGCAAAGGCTGTAAAATTGAAGCATCCATTCCGCTTTAACAGCCAATCAACAACAGAGGTATAACATCTCAGCAGCAGTACTTACCTTAGCAGCCTCATGAAGTATTACATTATAGCAGGTGAAACCAGTGGCGATTTACATGGCAGTAATCTTATTAAAGAATTACATAAGAACGATTCTGCTGCTGTTGTACGCTGCTGGGGTGGCGAAAAAATGCAGGCAGCCGGTGCCACACTGGTGAAACACTACCGTGACCTTGCTTTTATGGGTTTTGTAGAAGTGCTGAAAAACATACGCACCATTTTCAACAATCTTGCTTTTTGTAAAGAAGATATACAGGCATATAAACCCGATGTATTGATCCTGGTCGATTATCCGGGCTTCAATTTACGTATTGCAAAATGGGCCAAAGCACAAAACATTCGTGTAGTGTATTACATTTCGCCGCAGGTTTGGGCCTGGAAAGAAAACCGGGTGAAGATGATGATGCAATGCATCGATCAAATGCTGGTTATACTTCCGTTTGAAAAGGAATATTATCAAAAAAAATGGAACTGGGCAGTTGAATATGTTGGCCATCCGTTAATGGAAGAAATAGACCGGTTTAAAAACGAAGATGAGCAAACACTGCAACATAAAGGTGATTCAGGCAAACCCATTATTGCATTATTACCGGGCAGCCGCAAACAGGAAATAATCAAGAAACTACCGGTCATGCTTGAAGTGAGCAAACAGTTTCCCGACTATCAATTTATTGTTGCTAAAGCGCCCGGGCTCGACAGTTCGTTTTACGATGAGTTGCTGAAGCCTTACAACAATGTTTCGTACGTAACAAATCAAACCTATACCCTGCTGCACCATGCAACCGCAGCATTGGTAACATCGGGTACAGCCACACTGGAAACAGCGTTGTTCCGGGTGCCCGAAGTTGTTTGTTATAAAGGAAGTGAAATCAGTTATCAGATTGCTAAACGCCTCATCAACATTAAATACATTTCTTTGGTAAACCTGATTATGGACAGAGAAGTGGTGAAAGAATTAATTCAGCACGAAATGAATACTGAAAATCTTGTACATGAACTTCGGGCTATTTTACCCGGGGCAGAAAAGCACAGCCGCATGTTACAGGAATACGATCAATTGCGGAATTTGCTAAAAGCAGGCGGACATGCTTCTGCTGCCGCAGCCAAGTTAATTATAGAAGCGCTTCATTAATCCCTTTACTTTCTGAAAAGTGGCAGTATGCCATAACGAAGTAACAACACAAGCATTGCAAACAGAAATACATAAATTGAAATACGGTTAATGCCGTGCATGTATTTCATCCACTGCGTTTTTTCCTGGTTGGGATCAGGTTTCTTAATGTACAAGTATTCCGCTATTTGCCTTAGAACGCCCATATATCTGTTTTTATCAGAAACAACAAAGTTAAAAGAAAGTTCAGTCGATTATGATTTAAATCATAAACACTCCCTGCAGGCTGTTTTAGTTTCGGTACGTTAAATTCTCATTTGTTTAAACGTTTAAAAACTGTTTATGAACTATCGTATCATACTTCCTGCTTTGGTATTAAGTATTTGCATTTCCTGTAACAATGCAGCAGACAGCAATGCAGCTGCAGCTACCTCCACTGCCGCAAGTGATGGAGGACAATCAACTGTTGAAGACAATGAATCTGCAAAAGACATTGTAAAAATTGCCGCCGGCAGTAAAGATCATACAACATTGGTTGCAGGTTTAAAAGCTGCAGATTATGTTGATGTTATTTCCAATGCCGGACCGTTTACTGTTTTTGCTCCAACCAATGCTGCATTCGACAAATTACCTGCAGGCACACTGGATGAATTGCTGAAGCCTGAAAACAAAGACAAGCTCCGCAGCGTACTTGAGTACCATGTGTATGTGGGTGTGTTGAAAGATGCGTTAATGAGCGATGGACTTACATATGGTATGGCCAGCGGACAAAATGTAACCATTGGCAATAAAGATGGAAAGATGACCGTAAACGGCATCAACATTGTTGCTACAATACCTGCCAGCAATGGAATAATCTATGTAACCGATGGCGTATTACTTGCACCTGCTAAGTAATCCTTAAACAACAGCTATAAAAAAAATAGGCATCCAATCGGATGCCTATTTTTTTATCTTCCAAATGCTCAATACACTCTTTCTTCGTTGGGCAAAGCGGAGATCTTTATCTGCATAACTGTTGCAATAGCGTAAGCCCGTTGTTTGGCCTGAGATGCCTTCTCCCCATCAAATAACTCGTCTACCGTTGCATTAAATAACTCAATCCATTTTTCGAAATGTTCTTTTTGCAATACATGTTTTGTATGCAGCTCTGTATGCACCTGCATCGGATTACCGGTATATCCGCCGCTGTGAAAAATAATATTCTCCCAAAATTTATACATCACCGGCAGATGCTTTTCCCAATCAACAGACACTACTTTACTAAAGAAGAAATTAATGCTGCTATCGGCTTTTACCTTTTCGTAAAAACTGTTTACCAGCAACTCAATATCGTTTTTGTCTTCAATATCTTTTTTCATAGTATTTACTTTATTGCAAGCATGCTGATGCAGGTAACGAGCTGTTACCTGATACCTCAATAGTCGAGCAGCATATTTGCCGTTAAAGATCTTTTTTCTGGAATTGTTTTGCAGAGAACCAAACGGGCACAATAGTCCATAACAGTAATACCAATACCGATATAAGCATACCAGTATTGCTGCCAAAAAAATCATTGAATACGGCGCCTGTATAACCCATCAGTGCAGAAATATCAAGCTTCAGTAAAATAAGAATGCGTGACAGATCGACGGGATTGAGCATCGTTAATGCTATCATCGGTTTCTCCAGCGGATAATCACTGAACTGGAACAACAGCAACATGACTACTGCATCGTAAATAAGTGTAAATACAAACCAAAGTAGAACCGATACACCAATACCTTTTGCTTTATCTCTTGTTTTTACCGATGCCAGTAAGGCAATACCTGTAAAGATGAGTGTTTGAAACAGGCCCGATACAAGCAGTATAAAACCGGTTGGCGAAAAGGCAAACAACAACACCGGAATACCAATACCAATTAAGTATGCAGCCGATAACGACAATGCCAATCCACAGTACATACTCATCCACAATGTGTTCCGCTTTAACGGCTGTGCTACCAGCAGCTCAATAAACTCGGCTGAATTATAAATATAGATGGTGGAAAAAATAATGCTCACCAAAGGAATAAAAATGAGCGACAGATTCATTAAACTCAATACACCTTTTGTAGTGTTCTCATCAAGGTTAAATACACCAATGGAAATAACCAGCAGGAGTACCGTGTAACCCAGCACAATGCGGTTCTTCAGCAAATCGAGCATTACATATTTAACAATGGTACGCATATCAATTCTTTTTCATTACATGAGCAATAGCCTGTGCAAGCTTTGCATGGCCGGTATCTTCCTGTAGCTGTTCCAGGCTTTTATGAAACTGCAGATGACCATCCTGCATATAAATCACTTCACTCACCACATCATCCAGCTCACTTAAAATATGCGAAGTAATAAGTACAAGTTTGCCTTTTGCTTTTTCAGCTACAATTTTCTGCTTCAGTATTTCAGATGAAACAGGATCAAGACCTGCAGTCGGTTCATCCAGTATCAATACATCGGGATTAAACAGAAAAGCCAGCGATGCACTTACCTTCTGTCTTGTACCGCCGCTGAGTGTGCGCATTTTTTTATCCTTCATAGCAGGCAATGCAAAAGCTTCAATCAACTCTTCATCCAGCACATTCGACTTACGAATGTCCTTCATCATATCAATTACCTGTGCAATGCTCATGTTATCGGGATAGCGGCCAATCTGCGGCATATAACCTATCCGTTCACGGTATTTCCAATCGTGCAGGATATTGTGTTTATCGAACGTAATAAAACCACTGTCGGGTACTACCATACCCAAAATCGTTTTTATCAGCGTTGTTTTTCCACTGCCGTTCGGACCAATTAATGCAATAGCCTGTCCTTTATTACAGGTAACACTTACATTATCCAGCGCCTTTAAACGGCCAAACGTTTTTGTAACATTGGATGCAATAATCATACATCAGAGTTTAAGAGGTTTCATCAAAGGGTGATCGTCTTTTAATTCAACAGGTGTAAGCGAAGGCATAATTTTTTCTACTTTATCAATCAGTGTAGAAATAAAACTGCGGTACAACATCATGCTGGCCGGGTTGCGTTCGGTTACCATGGCATATAAACTTACAGGACGGTAAGGCACATCGCCGGTACCGTTACGGTTTAAATCGTAGCCTTCATATTTATCCCAATAGTTTGCATCAAAACGGCTTAACACCAGCTCGCCGTTTGTAGCCACATCAAATGAATTACCAATGAAATTATTTTGTGCTACCTGGTTATCCATACAGTTGGCCTGCATTTTCAATGCCCATCCGTTCCGGGAAAAAATATTATTCTTCATCTGCAAACGGCTGCTGCCTTCCATCATTACACCTACACTGTTATTTTGAAAACGGTTGCCTTCAATGGTACCGTCACTAATATCTTTTAATAAAATACCATAAGCCGCACTACCCCAGTTATCGGCAAACACATTATGGTACATATTGATGTGGTTAGAATACATAACAGCCACGCCTGCTCCGTTATTACGGAATGTATTGGATATATAGGTATTGCTGTTTGAAAACATAAAATGCAAACCGTAGCGTACATTCTGATGGCTGTAATTATTTTTAATTCTGGAGTTGGTTACAAACTCAAAGTAAATGCCATCTCTGTGGCCGGTAACAGTATTGCCGCTGATGAACATACTGTCGCTCTTCCAGCAATGAATGCCATTGGCTGAATTGATTTCATCTTTCGCATCGGAGAGTAAACGGTTACCTTCAATAATACAGGCCGTTGCATGTTGTGAGTAGATACCAAAAAATGTAAATTCAAACCGGTTGTTACGGATCGTTACATTTCTGCTTTCGGCAATACGCACAGCGGCTATATCAAGATAACTGCTGCGGCCCGAATACCTGAACAGCAATCCTTCTACTACTACTCGATCGGCTTTGATGGTGAGTATTTCGTATTTTTTTTCGCCATCCAATACCGGATAGCCAATTCCTTTTATACAGATCGATTTGGTTACAGACAGATGCCCTTCTTTATACGTGCCGGGATAAATACAAACCGTATCGCCATTTACCGCCAACTGAATGGCCTGCTTAACTGTTGCAACCTGTTTGCCTTTACCTACAGTAATTGTTTTTGCCTGCAGTGTAACAAAACAAACAGCAAATAATATGGTGGTGAGTAAACGCATTATTGTACAACTTCGTTCCATTGGGCAGGAACAGCCTTTAACTTTTGCTGGTATTGTTGCATTACAACTTCTGTTTCAAACGCAGCAAATAAACCACCCATTGGGCCACGAATGGTTTCAGCTTTCAGCCAAAATGCTTTTTCGGCCGGTATTAATTTTTCCTGTGCGGTATAATCTGCAACATAAGTAGCAGCAATTTCTTTTTTATCAAGACTACCGGATTTTAAAAACGAGGCTAAACAATGTGTATCATCAAACTTATATACTTTGCCTTTTTGTGTAACAATTTCAGCTCCGAATTTTTTATCGCTGATGATCATTTTACAAAATTGACAGGCATCTTTTCCATAACTGATCGGTTGCGGGCCTTTGCTGCAGGATTGCAGTAATAACAACATCGATACAGCTAAAGCTGCCGTTACAGAAGTACGTAGTTTGCGTGCAGTTTTCCATTCGAGAAAAGCAAATACTACCAGCAGCAACCCAACAATAAGAAAGATATAACCACCTACATCGGGAAACGAGTAAGCTCCAAAGTTGAGCAACTGTTTAAAGCCGATCAGCGGTGGCTGGTACGCCATGCCCGGTACAACAATTGCTGCATTCGGGTCGAGGTTATGACCGTAATCGTATTCCCATCTGTAAAAATCATACATGGCTACAACACCAAACAGTACAAACAAAACCGACCATGTATAAAAGAACCAACGTCGGTTTATTAAAAACGCAAGCAATCCAAACACAGCAAATGCAGCAATTAAATAGGGCAGCAGGGTAAACTCAATAAAATCTTCAGTATGCAATGTGCGCATACCTATGTAATGGTTCAATCCGTTCACAACATCTACATCGCCACCAATTTTATGCGGATAAATTTTTAAACCCAATCCTTCAGGATACTGTGGTGCTGTTAAATCGATACGCCACAGCGGAAACAACAGAGAGGATCCTAATGCAACTGCACATACCAATGAAAGAATGCGTGCTCTTGCCGATAATTTGTTGTTCATGGTTTTTAGTTTTCTGTTTTCCTTTGGAGTGGCTGGTGTTTCTACCAGCCACGTAAGGAATGATAATCATCTTCAAAAACAAATACTTATTTTTTACCTTCTTCTTTTGTCTCTTCTTTTGCTGCAGCACCTTGCTTACCTAAACTAAATGAAATAGGAAGACTGCTGCCTGCAGGTGATACACGAACATAACCCTGCATTTCCTGGTGCAATGCACTACAGAAATCGGTACAGTAAATAGGATACACACCTACTTTTTCTGGCACCCATTTCAATGTAGATGTTTCACCGGGCATAATTAACAGCTCTGCATTTAATGCACCTTTCACTGCAAAGCCATGTGGTACATCCCAATCCTGTTCGAGGTTGGTTACGTGGAAGTATACTTCATCCCCCACTTTCACACCTTCAATATTATCAGGTGCAAAGTGCGAACGGATAGAAGTCATATACACATGTACTTTGTTTCCTTCACGTACAACCTTTGCTTCTTTTTCGCCCTTTGTTACATAAGGATGTTGATTCTCTTCGATCTTAAAGATCTTCACACTCTTGTCTTTAATAAGCGATGCGGGCATTGAACCTGCATAGTGTGGTTCACCAATGGTTGGGAAGTCGAGAATGAGCTCCATCTTATCGCCACTGATATCGTAGATTTGTGCACTTTGCGTAAGCTCAGGACCAGTAGGCAGGTAACGGTCTTTAGTAATTTTGTTGTACGCCACAACATATTTACCCCAAGGTTTGCGTGTATCGCCACCGGGAATTGATAAGTGACCGATTGAATAGTAAGTAGGAACACGATCGAGCACTTTCAAACTCTTTACATTCCATTTTACAATTTCACTGCTTACAAAGAAAGAAGTATACGCATTACCGTTTGCATCAAACTCTGTATGTAATGGTCCGAGGCCGGGCTTTTGTACTTCGCCATGTAATGCAGCTTCGTAGTTAATGACAGGAATACCACCAAAGTCGCCATCGTATTTTTTATCAGCAATTGCTTTTTGAATTTTTGTAAAAGAGAATACAGGAATTACTGCTGCCAGCTTACCGCTACCAACAATGTATTCGCCTGTTGGATCAGTATCGCAACCGTGTGGCGATTTAGGACAAGGAATAAAGTAGCAGATATCTTTAAAAATTGCAGGATCAATAACCGTTACTTCTGTTCTGATCTCATGCTTGGCTGTATGTGTTTTTTCATCCCACTTGTTATGCGCATAACGTACTTGCTTTTTAACGCCCTTGCCTGCTTTCAGATATTCTTCTGCTTTTTTCCAGTTAACAGCCAAAATAAAATCTTTATCACGTTGCGATGCATTTACTTCAAGCAATGTATTTGCCTGTTCGCTGTTGTAACAGCTGAAGAAGAACCAGCCATGGCTCGGTCCTTTACCTGCACGGCTGAGATCGAAGTTTACACCCGGTAATAATAATTGAAACGCAATATCGAGTTCACCTTCTTTACCAATGCTGATAAAACTGATGGTGCCTTTGAAGTTTTCTTTATAAGAAGAAATAGGTACATCCTGGTTATCGCCTACAGGAACACTGAAACGTGTACCTGCAACAAGGTATTCTGAATTTTCAGTAATGAACGGAGAAGAGTGGTTACCTGCACTGTTCGGCAGTTCAAGAATTTCTGCAGTACGGAATGTTTTGTTATCGATGCGTGCAACACGGGGTGTGTTATTGGCATTACCAAATGTCCATCGTCCATCAATTTCTCCATTGGTTTGCGAGAAAGAGATGTGATGCAGATCATCCCAAGGCACAAAACCATTGGAGGTCATTAACATGGGTTTTGTTTCTTCGCTGTAGCCCCATCCTTTTTCCGGGTCTACCGAAAAAACTGGAATTACACGAAACAAACGGCCGCTGGGCAAACCATACACACTCATCTGGCCACTAAAACCACCGCTTACAAAATTGTAAAACTCATCGTACTTGCCCGGAGCCACATACGCTTTGCCTGCATTACCTGTAGCAGCTGCGCCACCTGCGCCTTTTGGTTTACATCCTGAAATCTGCATTGCCAGTAAAGGCATCAGCAGAAACAGTATTGCTTTTACATGTTTCATTTGTTTGTTATTAAGAGTTAAGAATAAGTACATGAGGTTTTATTTTACACCATCGTTCTTGCGCATAAATTCATACACATGGCGTGCATCATCATCGCTTAAACCTTGGTTAGGCATACGCACCAGGCATATTTCTAGCTGGGCCATAGCTGCAGGATCTTTACTTAACATTTCATCGGTGTTGGTAGCAAAATTCATAATCCATTCTGCAGTGTAACGTTTGGTTACATCCTTCCAGCCGGGCCCTACCAACTTCTCATCCGTCAGTTTATGGCAACTACCACATTTCACATCATATACTTTATTACCGGCTTCGGCCATGGCTGCATCTAATGTGGGGCTTACATCAACCTTGGTAAATTTGCCGATACCACGGTTCGGATCATTAGAAGGATTTGCAGGTGATGCAGGTGCAGTACTTTCCGCAGCATTGCTGTTTTTTTCGTTAGAAGATGAATTGTTACTGCAGGCGTAAATTGTTACGCAGATACCAAAAACAAAAAGTACTTTTTTCATTTTTTAAGATTTTTTGAATTAACAGAACAAGATTACTACGATGTGAAAAAGGGCTTTATGATTGAAGTCATAATGACGAAGATTATCTTAAACCATCAGATAATTTAGCAAGATTCGGCTCTAGATGCAATGATTAATATGATATAAATCATATTTTTTCCTACTTTGAATCAGAGCCGCAACTTTTACCGCAAATTACCTTGCAGCTATGTCGCAAACAGCTACTTGCATCATCAATACCGACTTATTACTTGCATGGGGCGCCACTTTGCATAACATTGAAAAAGGTCAGGTACTTTTTTGTGAAGGCAACAGTGCAATCTTTTACTACCAGGTAGTAGAAGGCCGTATTAAGATGTGCAACTGTAATGATGAAGGCAAGGAATTTATACAAGGTTTTTTTGAAGCAGGTGAAAGTTTTGGCGAGCCGCCACTCTTTGATGAAGCTCCTTATCCTGCCAGTGCAGTTGCTGATACCGACAGTACAGTAATTCGATTACGCAAAGAAAATTTTCTGCAATTACTGAAAGATAACTTCGATATCCATTTCAACTTTACACAAACCTTAGCCAAACGCTTACGCTTTAAATCGGTTATGTCGAAAGAAATTTCGTCGTATGGCCCATCGCATCGCATCATGAGCTTATTGAACGAATACAAAAAAAGCCATGGTGTTGCAGAAACAGTTCAAATGAAAATTGAGCTTACCCGTCAACAAATTGCAGATATGACGGGGCTTCGGGTTGAAACCGTCATCCGCTCTATTCGTGAGCTGCACGAAAAAGGGAAACTTAAAATTGAAAAAGGCAAAGTGTTTTGCTGATCTGTTTTAATTATGACTTTAATCATAAGTACTGCCACACAGCTGTACGTGCTTTGTATACGATATGAACTACACAAATTTTTACAGCAAATGGACCCGTTTTGCGTTGTTTAACTTTTTACTGCTGGCAACTGTTGGTGTATTGCTGCGTTATAAAATTTTATTTTCCTTACCCTTTGTGGAGCAGAAACATTTACTGCATGCCCATTCGCATTTTGCATTTTCCGGTTGGGTAAGCCTGGCACTGTACATTGCCATTATATATATTCTGCAGCCATCCGAAAAAAAATTACGTCAGTTTGAATGGGTGCTGGTAGCCCAGCAAATGAGCAGCTTTGGTATGCTGTTTACCTTTCCGTTTACGGGCTACGATACAGGATCGATAGCGTTTTCCACTGCATCCATTTTTGTTTCATATGCATTTGCCTGGTTAGCCATTAAAGAAATCATCGATAGTAATTTAAAAAGCATCATCCGTAAATTTCTGATCGCCGGCATTGCCTGCAATGTTGTTTCATCGGCAGGTACATTTTTACTGGCATACTTAATGGCTACACGTAACCTGCAGCAGGATCTGTATTTCGGATCGGTTTACTTCTACCTGCACGTTCAATACAATGGCTGGTTTTTGTTCACGATTGCAGGCATGTTCTTCGCTACTGTACAGCAATGGATAAAGCCAGACGACGACAAGTTGCTCCACCGCTTCTTTTGGTTATTACTGGTATCGTTTATACCTGCGTGGTTTTTATCGCTAATGTGGATGCGGATACCCTCGTGGATGTATATGCTTGCTGTAACAGCCGCCGTTATTCAACTGCCTGCACTTTGGTATTTACTGCGGTTTATTATCAATAACCGAAAAGCATTTGCCGGCCGGTTTACAACCGTTGTTAAATGGTTCTGGATTATTGCAGGCACTGCTTTTGTGTTAAAAATAATTATGCAGGGGTTATCGGCCATTCCGCAATTAAATACCTATGCATTTGGCCTGCGGGCCATTGTAATTGGCTTTTTACATTTGGTACTATTGTGTTTTGTAAGTGTGTTTTTAGTTGGGTGGTTTGCAAAAGAACAATTACTTGTTTTACCTAACCGAAAAGCAACTGCAGCTGCATGGATTTTTGCAGGCGGCGTTGTGTTTAACGAAGTACTGCTAATGCTGCAAGGTATTATGGCCATGCTGAGCGAACCCTTTGCCGGTGTTAACTACTTTCTGCTGCTGGCAGCCTGCATTATATTCTCTGCTTTAGTCGGGTTGTTTGTGTTTCAAAAAACAAAACTGCAACAAGCCTGAACAGTAGCGCCCTGCACCGTAATTTATCCTAAATTCGGGCAACTATACTACTGATTATGCGAATTCCCTTGCTGTTTTCGTTAGCACTGCTGTTGCTTACAGCCTGTACGAAAAAACAAAAGCCCTTGTTTCTTGCCGTGCCATCTGCCAAAAGCGGACTTACGTTCAATAATGAAATTATTGAGAACAGCCAGATGAACATGGTGAACTATCAATACCTATATAACGGTGGCGGTGTTGGCATCGGCGATTTTAACAACGATAACTTACCCGATATTTATTTTACAGCATCCATTGCACCCAATCGGTTATACATTAACAGGGGCAATCTGCAGTTTGAAGATGTAACAGAAAAAGCAGGTGTGGGCGGTAATAAAAAATGGAGCCGTGGTGCTACTGTTATAGATATTAATAACGATGGCCTGCTCGATATTTATGTTTGTGCTGCTGCTTGGCAGGATCCTGAACTGAAAAAAGATCTGCTGTATGTAAACACAGGCGTTGATCCTTCTACCAAAATTCCCTCGTTTAAAGAAAGCGCTGCTGAATATGGATTGGTTGATACGGTAAGTACACACATGGCCAACTTCTTCGATTATGATAACGATGGCGACCTGGATGTATACCTTGTTGTAAACGATCTGAACCAGGAGTTTCCCAACAACTTCCGTAAAATAAAAGATGATGGCAGTGGTTTTACCAACGATATCCTTTACCGTAACGATTGGAACGATACCGTAAAGCATCCTGTTTTTACCAATGTAACAAAGCAGGCCGGCATTTTATGGGAAGGTAATGGTCTTGGTATCAGTGTACTCGATATTAACCGGGATGGTTGGAAAGATATTTATATCAGCAACGATTATTTAAGTGGTAACCTCCTCTATGTAAATAATAAGAACGGAACCTTTAGCAACCGTAACAGCGAATATTTTAAACATGGTAGTTTAAATGCAATGGGTAACGATGCGGGTGATATTAATAATGATGGGTTGATTGATTTGATTGAGATGGACATGATGCCGGAAGATAATTACCGCCAGAAGATGATGTTTAACCCGGTTGATTATAACTGGTACCAATATTCATCGCAGTTTGGTTTTCCATACCAGCTTGTACGCAACACATTGCAATTGAACCAGGGCCCACGCTTAACAGAAAACGATACCATTGGTGCGCCGGTGTTTAGCGAAATTGCTTACATGGCCGGTGTTGCAAATACCGATTGGAGCTGGGCAGCATTGTTAGCAGATGCAGATAACGATGGCTATAAAGATGTGATGACGACAAATGGCTTACCGAAAGATGTAACAGATCTTGATTTTGTATCGTACAGAGAATCGCAAACAGCTACCAGTATTGAAGAGTTGATCCAACGGCAACCACCGGTACAAATCAGCAACTATATCTTCCATAACAACGGCAACTTAACCTTCAGCGACAAAACATTGGATTGGGGCTGGAACATTCCCACCTACTCTGCAGGCATTGCTACTGCCGATTTTGATAATGATGGCGATCTGGATGTGGTCATCAACAACACCAACATGGAAGCAACCTTGCTGGAAAATAAACTCAACGAAGCGGAGGAGAAGAAAAATTATTTACGTATCCGCTTCCGTGGTGATACAGCCAACATCAACGGCATTGGTACAATTGTAAAACTCATGTACAAAGGCGGCGAACAGATTGCAGAAAACACGCCCTACCATGGTTACATGAGTTCTGTTGAAAACATTCTGCATTTTGGTTTAGACAGTATTTCCAAAATTGATTCAGTAATTGTTTACTGGCCCAATGGTAAAAAAGAAGTATTGAAAGATGTGCTTTGCAATCAAACAATGCTCATCAGTCAATCAGCAGCAGCGCAACCAAATAACGAAGTACAGCAACAAATTGCAAGCACCAATTTATTCAGCAACATTACAGCGCAAACAGGTTTGGATTTCTTTCATAACGAATACGATTATGTAGATTTTAATACGCAACGGCAACTACCGTTTAAGCTGTCGCAAACAGGCCCTGCCATGGCAGCAGGCGATGTAAACAACGATAACTTAATTGATCTTGTAATCGGTGGCAGCCAGCCCGAACCTGCCGTTGTTTACATGCAGCAAACTAATCATCAGTTTATTAAACAACCGCTGTACGCAGGCATGAAACAGATGGCCGATGATGCAGGTATTTGTTTGTTTGATGTAGACGGCGATAAAGACCTGGATGTGTACATTGCTGCTGGCGGCAACGAATTACCCAAGAACAGCATGGGTTACGCCGATCGATTTTACAGGAACGATGGCAAAGGAAATTTTGTGTACGACAGTGCTGCATTGCCTGTACTGGCAAGCAGTAAGTCGTGCGTCAAAGGTGCCGACTTCGATGGCGATGGTGATATTGATTTGTTTGTAGGCGGCAGAGCAGTACCAGGCGAATATCCAAAAGCCGAAATGAGTTATCTGTTGCGCAACAATACAAAAAACGGTATTGTACGTTTTGAAGTAGTAACAGATAAAGTTGCAGCTGCGGTTAAAAAGATCGGCATGGTAACCGATGCAGCATGGAGTGATGCTGATAATGATGGTGATGCAGACTTACTTGTTACTGGTCAGTGGATGGGTATTCACTTCTTCCGCAACGATAAAGGAACCTTGGTTCAACAATCAACTTCCACCGATGCATTAACCGGCTGGTGGAACAGTATTACCGCTGCTGATGTAGATAATGATGGTGATATGGATTACGTGGCTGGCAACTTCGGAAATAACGGTTATTACCACGCAACAGAAAAACAACCGATGCATGTGTACAGCAGCGATTACGATAACAACGGTCGTACCGATGCATTACTCAGCATTTGGAAACCAGCTACGCTGCATGGGCCATTGAAAGAATTTCCTGTTGCCTACCGAGATCAGCTGGCTGATGAAATTCCATCCATTAAAAAACTGTTCCCTGTTTATAATGCGTATGCCAATGCAGATATGAACAAAGTAATGAGCAACTTTAAACGGGACGATGAATTAAAATTATCAGCTGTTACACTTGCAAGTGTATGGATCGAAAACAAAGGCAAGTTTACGTTTGAAGTACATACACTTCCTGCACAGGCACAGTTTAGTGCGGTGTTTGGCATTGCGGTGAATGATTATAATGCAGATGGTAATGTTGATGTATTACTCATCGGCAATCTGTACGATATGCACCCTAACCAGGGACGTGTTGATGCATCGAACGGATTATTACTGCAAGGTGATGGTGCCGGTAATTTTAAACCTTTATCTATTTTACAAAGCGGTATTCTTGTGCCGGGTAATGCACGTTCACTCATTCAGTTTCCATACAATGGATCGATTGCTGCTGTTGCAGCACAAAACCAGGGCCGTTTACGTTTGTTCCGCTTAAAGCAGCCTGTAGCAACAGTAGCGGTTGATGGATCAAAAACAAATCAGTTGCTGCAATTGAAAAACGGCAAACAACGAAAAGAGGAATATTACTTCGGCTCTTCGTTTGGATCTCAATCAGCCAGGTTTACCATCGTAAATTAAAAGCCCGGGCAAAAATACCCGGGCGTAACCAACTACTGTATGCTGAAAATTTTTTGTTTAGAAGTATACAAAAGTGAAGTTGACAGTTTCTGCATTTTGTCCCGGAACAGTTGATTGCATTACAGCCGACTTGGGCGTTTGATTTGCATGATACTGATACGTATAGTTGACTGTTTCTTCCAGTAAGCCATCTCTGTCTTTATGGATTTCGCTTAATGCATTATTCGGGTTTACAGGCAACCATAACAGGTGTAATAAATCCTTCAACTCGTTTAACGGATTTATTTTACTGTCGTACGTATAGGTAACCGTGCCGCTCGAAATAAATTGTGCAGGGTTCAATGGATCCTGTAAAAAGAAAGATGTCTTGGCAATATTACCTTCGGCTGTGTAATCAAAGCCAAACCGCATCCACGGTAAACCGGCAGCAGTTGTAATAGTCACTGTTTTTAATCGGTCGTTGAGGTAGGCATAATCTGTTTGCAGCAGCAACGTACCGTCTAACGATTCAAATGCAGCTTCTTTCAAAACACCTTCTGCATATACAGGCACAATGCGGATATCTTCATCCGAAATAATTTCACTGATCTTTCCCTGTGCATTATAGCTTACCTGGTAATTAACCAGATCACCAGATGTTACAAAACTGTTTTTTAGCTGAACGGTTTTTACGGTGCCGTTTGTGTTGTATTCGAAACTGAGTTGATCATCGGGCGATAAGACAGCCTGTATTTTTGTAACAGGTGTCGGTTGCGATGTAGGCTTTTTACAGGAAAGAATAAAAGCGGAAGTGCTTACAGTAAGCACAAGCAGCCAAACTGCTTTACGAAGGATGAATTTCATTTTACTAGGTTTAAAGATGATAAGGTTTGCAAATTTCATATCTGTAACAATGTGGCGCAACCACATAAATATGTGAAATAAAAAGACCTGATGAACAGGTCTGAGGTGTTTGATTAGCAACTGTAATTTCTATTGATTATGACTGTATAAAAATGATCAAATAAACAAAATGCAGCAACCGCATAAACATGTGAACTTCGGTAGCTGTTTTCTTTATCAGTATACGGTTTACATCAACTGTATGTTACAGCCACTTCAAATTATTTTATTTGCACTACCGAATTTTCATATCCGTTTTCCCAGGCAGTTTGCTTATTAGCAGGGTCGAGTATCCATTGCCCGTCAACCACAAATTTGTAGAGGTGTTTGCCCGGTTCGGCTTCCGTTTCAACCACCCACTCATTCCCTACACGCTTCATTTTTGCAGAAGACGTTGACCAATCGTTAAAGCCGCCTGCAACAACAATGTTTTTAGCTGAGGTATACCCTTTCAACCGAAACGTAACCTTTACCAGTTGTGGTGTATTGTTTTCATGTTCTGTTATCAGGCGTTTCAATTCTTCCTTCCACAATTTATTGGGGGTTGTTTGCATGCTTTGCTGCATAGCAAGTAAGTGCGCTTTGTACAATGCCAATCGTGATTTAACCAACGTATCCGGTTGCACGCCTACTCCTTCCCAGTTTGTTTTTGTAATGGGATTAATTGCACGGCCAATCGGCAGAAACATATTGAAGTGCTCCGTAACATTAATGGAGCCGCCGGGGTTAGCACCACCTCCTGTTACTTCGCCAATAATGGTTGCACGTTTTAAATTTTTAAGATCGTAGGCCATTTCTTCTGCACCGGAAAACGTACCGCCGCTGGTTAAAATATAAACAGGCTTGTTCAGGTATTTTTTCCCGGGCACCACTACCTGTGTCCATGTTTGTTGTGTAAAATTTCCTTCACGCCAAAACAAATCATTAAGATGTGTTTTATCAGCAAAGAAATAACTGCAAAGGAAAGGAATTACATTATCGCTCATGGCACCGCCACATTTCCGGAAGTCGATGATCAATGCATCAGTATGCTGCACATAATTCATCATGGCTGCATAAAAATCACCGGCAAACTCAGTGCCACACAAAAACTTAAAATCAATATAGCCGATATTCCCCTTCAGTATTTCAAGCTTTGTAACACCATAATTTTCGAGCCGCAAAAACTCTGCATACTCTTTCCGCTCTTCATCCGATATCTGCATCATATTAGCACGGCTTACCGGCAATACTTCCTGCGAGTAGCGGATGGTTACATGCTTATCATTACAAATACTGCGTACATCTGTTGTAAGCTTAGCAGCAAATACGTTTCCATCGGTAATACTATCGTATGCTTTTGCTGTTTGTTGCTTTCGTAGAAACTGCTCAATCTGTTTTGCTGTTTCCGGAAAAGTGTAGCGTTCATTCATCAACTTTACGATGCTGTCAATTGCTTCGCTTTTCTGTTGTGTGGTAATTTGTGCATTAGAACTGATAAACAATCCAATAAAAATGATAAGGCTGAAAAACTGTTTCATACGTTCGTTATTATAAATATTAGTATTGATTTGTCATCAGCTGTGCACAAACCGGTAATGCAGCTGCGCCAAACCGGTATCAAACGATTTAATATTGATTAGCTGCAGCTGCTGCAACGGATTGGTTGGTTGAAACAGGCTAATGCCACTACCCAGCACCACCGGTATTAAAGAAAGATAGAATTCATCGATGAGCCGGGCCTGCAGCAACAGGTTTACAACAAATGCGCCACCATCAATAAATATGGTACGTCCCTCCTGCTGTTTTAACTGCTTCAACAGTTCTACCACATCGCCTGTATAAAACTGTGCAGAACCCACCGCATCGGCGGGAGTTTGTGTAATAATGTAAGCTTCTTTATCGGCGTGCGGAAAAGGATAACCCATGGCGATCACTTTATCGTATGTTTTTTTACCAAGCACCACCGTATCTACTGTAGAAATAAAATCGGCATACCCGTAATCTTCACCTTCTTTTTCAACAGCCGATAAAAAACCAAGATCGCCATCCTGTGTTGCTATAAAACCATCTACGCTGGCTGCTATAAATACAACTGCTTTTCGTAACATCCGTTCAACGTTGTTTGGTTATTTTAATTTACTGCTGATATTGTTCAACATCATTTTTGCAAATTCATCGTTTGCATTAATGGCCAGTGCTTTATTAAACCACTCTGCTGCTTCTTTATACTTTTTCTGGTTGGCATATAACTGCCCGGTAACATTGTACATCGACGCTTCGTTTGGAAATTCTGCTCTGCCCATTTCCATAACCTTAAACGCCTTCTCCATATCTTTCATATTCTCAAACATATCCGAGAACATGATGTAAACCCATGGGTTGGGCGTTTTATCCATTCCCTGCTCTTTTAAAATCTGTTTGTAGTTGTTGTATACATAATCAAACCCTTTCGCTTCCGTTATCTCCATCAGAATGTTTTCAAGAAACTTGATAGGCTGTTGTACTTCTTTGTTATATAAAATGCGCAGAATATTATCCGATACATCTCTCGGGTTTACCCGGTTATTAATCAGCACTACAATAACATAACCATCTTCCTTAACAATACGCAGATCCGAAGAAAAGCCTTTACCGCCACCATCGTGGCTGTAAATATGTTTTCCGAAACTATTTTCATTATCCATCCAGCCAAAACTATACATACCACCTCTGCTGAATTTTACTTTACCGTTCCACATACTGTCACGCATAGCAGTACTCAACAGTTTGCCGTTTAATAATCCTTTGGCAAAACGATAGAGATCTACCACGTTCGATTGCATACCACCATCAGAAAAACCGGGGAACTCGTCGGCTGTTCCGTTTACAAAGGTTTTGGATGTGTAAGCGAGGTACGGTGTTGCTTCTTTAGGTGCATTAAATGTAGCCGGATAATGAATGTACGATTGCTTCATTCCCGTTTTTGAAAAAATGCGTTCTTCAAGATTTTCGTTGTACGATTTACCGGTAAGCTTCTCAATAATTTTACCCAGAATAATAAAACCGGAGTTGGAGTATTGATAACTTTCGCCCGGAAATTTTGAGGTAGGCTCCATCGCAACAACATAAGGCATTACATCATCAAGCGATTTCAGGTTGCGGCGCTCGTCTTCAAAATTTACATGCATCATATAATTGCCAACACCCGAAGTATGCGTAAGCAGCTGATACACGGTGATACTGTCTGCACGTTTAATGGTAAACTCAGGAAGTATGGTTGCCACTTTTTCATTCACAGATAACTTACCTTCCTGCACCAATTGCATAATGAGCGTTGCAGTAAACGTTTTACCCATTGACGCAATATTGAAATTCGTTTCAAGCTTATTCGGCACTGCAGTTTCTTTGTTGGCTAATCCAACCGATTTACTGTACAGGATATCGTTGTTTTTAGCCACGAGTACCGTTCCCGAAAATTGTTTTGTTTCAACAAACTGTTGAAGCAGCGTATCAATTTTTAATTTCTGCTGTGTATTGATTTGTGCATACAATTGTTGTACGCATAAGGCGAGTAAAAAGATGACAGGTTTCATGGTTTAAAAATAACTGTACTTATACTTACACAAAACCACATAAGTATGTGAAAAAAAGAGCGCCTTTCGGCGCTCCGGAAACCAACAACTGAAACCAATCCTCCCCAACAAATTAATAAGTATAAGTAAACAGAATGCTTACGGCAGTTCTGCTGTCGAACATGCGCTTGGTTAACGGATAACCAGCTGCATCGTATGTATACACAAATGTATTTTCCTGGTTTACAGAACCGGCGGGTGAATAATGTACAATGCGGAGTGGATTGTTTTTTTGAAACACAACTGTTGGTAAAAAAATCATCGAAGAAAAAAACTTATCCGGATTTTTTGCCCGGTCATATTCGGCAAAAACAGTATAGCCTGTCAGCTCAAACGGATCAAACCGATTGTAACGGAGGTAATAATTAATGCGTTTCAGATTACCATCTGTATAGTACTCATAAGTTTGTTTTGTTTCAACTGGCGAACCGGGATCGGGCTGGCTGATTTTTTCCAGGCATTCACTTACCAGCCCGTTTGGATAATACAGAAAATTGATCACCGAAATTTCACTCCCTCTTGGTCTGAAGCTTCGTACTGTAATTACACGAGATCCTTCTGTATCGTAAAATATAGAACCCGCTTGCGATGCTGCTGTGTTGATAATACCATTTACATAACTGAACTCGGTTGTAAGCCGGGTAACACCACTGCCCGAAATAAATTGCACGTGGTATTTGCTGACTTGTTTTTCGCTGTTGTAAACATACTCACGGTATTCGTTTTCGGCAGTAGCAATTTTAGTTACATACTTTACCGCCGGCTCTGCTGGTGGTACCGGATTTTTTTCGGGCTTGCAGGAAGCGAACAAAGCTGCAGTAAGAAAAAGTAATGGATAGATGTTTCGCATACGTTTCTGTTTTAGTTGATTAACGATAGGTTGCTACGTAACGACATAAATCAATTTTCATATCGCTGGTTTTAAAAAGATATTCGCCAAATAACTGACGGCCTGCATTAATGGTAATAAACAAATACGTGTTGTTGGCAGGCACATAAATTACCTGTGTTGTTCCACCAAGCCCATCCCCTTCGTGCCCGTATGTAACGGTAGGTTCTGTTTTATTATAACGGCCGTAGTATTCAAATCCTAAACCATAATCCGGCTCTGTGCTGCTTTTTCCCTGTACCCATGTGCGCATTTCCTGCAACGAAGCATTGCTGATGATTTGTCCGTTAATCAATGCTTCCATAAAACAAATAACATCCAATCCATTGGCGGCAATACCGCCATAACCCTGTAATCCTTTTGCAATGGCGTTATGCCATTGTGTTACATTTTCGATTTGCCCGTTATTATAGCGCTCAAAATAGTAATTCGGAAAACCTAATGCAGTCATCTGTTCGTCTGTAACAGCATAAAATGTTTTTGTAAGATTTAACGGCTGCAGAATTTCTTCCCGTAAAACCTGTGCATAGGGTTTACCCGCTGCTTTTTCTACCACCCACTGCAGCAATGTATAACCACTGTTGCTGTAAAAGAAATCAGTACCCGGTTCAAACAAAGCCGGTTTGTTATGAATGAAACTTATTTTCTTTTCGAGACTTAATACTGTAAGCGGATTGTTTAACTGGTATAACTGAAAAGATGGTTCTACAGTATGGTTGCGTAATCCGCTTGTATGATTCATTAACTGGCGTACAGTAATCCTGTTACCGTTGGCCAATGGCTCTACTACGGCTGCTGGTAAGTAGTCGCTGATTTTTGCATCCAGATTCAGTAAACCTTTTTCTTTTAAACGCAAGGCAGTAACAGCCAGGTACGTTTTAGATATACTGTAAATCCATGCTGTTAAATGATCCGTCATCGGTACTTTGCTTTCCACTTTTGCATAGCCGCCATTTACTACAAACAAACCATCGGCATTCTTTACCATTACCTGTGCACCGGTTACACCTTTAGCAATATGTTTGTTCACCAGGAATGTAAGACTGTCCTTCATCGGGTGATTGCTGTTAACTGGTAAAGCAGGAGCATTTACAACTGCAACGGCTGAACTGTAAATATCTTTCCTGCACGATTGCAGTGCGAACAATACCAAGGCGGGTATAATAAAACGAAGCTGTTTCATAAATTGATGATAAGGTTAGTAGTGATTATTTCTTTGAAGAATACTTTACACCCAACAAAAAGTAAGAGGAAGGAAGAGGTGATAAATCGGGAGTATAACCCAGCAATACATTCAGCTGATAAGCCAGATACGGCGTAATACTGCCTGTTTTTGTATGAATTGATTTATAGCCAACACTGGCAAGTACCGGCAACTGCAAAATGCCTTTGGTGCCTTTTCCTTCTATCCATTCGCTGCCATTCCATTTTAACGGAGCAGAAGGATAAAAGGAAAACTGGTAACCAACACCGGTACCAATTCCTAATTCAATACGCTTCGCAATAACCGGATTGTATTGAAACAGCAACTGCGTAAATAATGCATCGCCTTGTTTCGGATGCTTGTTGTAACCTAAACGCAGCGAAAGACCAATTGTATTTTTCAGGTTAAGCGGTTGATGTACACCTGCCATAACCACAGGCTGCACTCCAACCACATCGGCTTTTAAAAAGGGAGCGTAATAGGTTTGTAATCCGGCTGCCACATCAAAGCCCAGTGGCTTTGCATTTTGCTGTGCTGCACCGGTAAGGGCAAAACCGAAACTTGTAAGAAAGATGATAAGGTTTAATTTCATGGTAACAATTATTGATGTGCAAAGCTTCCTAAATTCCGGTACTGACCCAACCACACATTCATGTGAAAATGCAGCAGCAGGTATGAAATGATGTGATATTACAATCACATCATTTCACCTGCAGGTTAGCAGCAAACGGTTGTAGCGCCTGCAAGGTATTTTTAATTTGCAAAAAATGACGTTGCTCATGCGCAATAAAAAACCGGAAGGTGTCGCCCAGTTTTAACGTAATTAATTTGCTGAGTGTGGTAGCAACTCGGATGTAATCAAGGTTAGCCGAACGGGCTATCTGTAACAGGTTTAATAAATGATGTTGATGCTGAATGAACTCCTGTAACATAGCTTGTGCATCGGGCTGTGCAGATGGCACTGCGTTTGACGGTGCTTTCATTTTCGATTTTAAAGTGTAATCATCTGCAGGCTTCATCAGCTGTGTAAAATAGTTACCCAGCCAGCCCGGTGTAAATACCTCGTTAGCACCCGATTGATTGAGGTGTAATTTCTGCTCAATAGCATGGATATAATAACGGGCATAAATATTAAGATGTTCCAGCACCTGCGCCACACTCCACTTTCCTGCTGCAGGTTGTTTTACCAGTAAGGCAGCATCGGTATGCTGCAACATTGTACACTGCAACAACAGTTCCCGTACATCGTTTTGTAAAAGCTCAAGCAAGCTGTTGCTGTTAATCTGTTTCATTGTGCTGAATTTTCAACAAATTTCTACAGACAGCCGGAAAACATTCTTGGTAAAAACCAAGATTTACAGACATCAGATTTTTACATATCCAAGCAACTTGCTGAAGTTGGTAGCATCCATGCCCAGGTAAGAAGCAATGTATTTATGCGGCACAAGATTGAGAATATGCGGACTCCGTTTCAACAGCGTTCTAAACTTTTCTTCATTGCTGAAACACTGCAGTTCGATATGGCGTTGCAAAGCACCTTTTAATGCAAAGGCGGTGGCTTTAAATAACAACTGCTGAATAAGTGGTGATGATTTGCGCATGGCTTCCACTTCCTCGTACGGCAAACGAAGAAACCGGCTTGCCGTAATGGTTTCTAAAAAGTAAAGCGAAGGTGATTGTGTGAGAAAACTATCGGCCACTCCGCTAAACGAAGGTGGATATGTAAACACAATCGTGGCTTCTTTATTTTCATCGCCAATATAAAAAGCACGCTGTACACCTTCTAAGACAAAATACAGGTAACGCTCGGTTTCGCCGGCAGCGGTAAGAATGGTTTTACGTTTTACTGTAAGTGGTTGCCAGTTGGCCGTAAACCGTTCCAGCTCTTCCTGTGGTAAGGGAGATATCTGTTGTACATATTGTTGCAGTAAGGTAATTTCCATTGCACTAAAGATAGGCAATGAAGCTTACAGCAAAAAGAAGCATCAGTTATTTTCGGGATTGCCCGTACAGTTGATAAGCAGGTAACGAACGCCGTTGCCTGTTGCCACAACATAGATATGTGCCCACATCAGATCGTTCATAAAACAAGGTTTAATGTATTAACGTAACTACTGTGAAGATAGATTGCAACAGGCCGCAAATCAACCGCATAATTGTGTGAATTGCACATTACAGTTCCTGAAGTGATGTGAAACAAAGCTCCTATACAAAAACAGCCCCGGCTATACCGGGGCTGTCTGCAAACAAACAAAAATAGCTGTTACAATAATTTATCTTTAAACGCTTTGGCTACTGCTTCGCTCTTGGAGTTTACATGCAGCTTTTCGTAAATTTTTTTAATATGGCTGCGTACTGTATCAATAGAGATAAACATTTCAGATGCAATCATTTTATAACTGTACCCATCTACCAGTAATTGCAGTACCTGCTTTTCACGATCGCTTAAATTATAATCTTCGTTTTGCGATGGTGTTATCTGCGAAAACATTTTCAATACCTGTGTCGCAATGGAAGCAGTCATTGGCGCTCCCCCACTGGCAGCTTCCTGTATATACTCCAGCAATTTTGCAGGCGGTGTTTTCTTTAGTACATACCCATTCGCACCGTTACGGATAGCATCAAAAACATTTTTATTATCGTCGAATACCGTCAGCATTAAAATCTTTACACTACTGTTTACGGCTCTTATCTTTTTTAACCCTTCAATACCATTGGTACCGGGCATATCAATATCCATCAATATCACATCGGGAGTCCAGGCTGCCACTTCATCTGTAACATTATCACAGTTTTTGTACGAAGCCAATACACAGAATCCATCGCTGCCATCAATCAACATTGTTAACCCTTCACGCAACTGCGGATTATCCTCGTACAGCATTACTTTAATCATATCAATTGTGTTTATACAAAGGTACATGCCGTGTGTTTGCCATCCATCACATAAACATGTGTATGTGCATCAGAAGCCACGGCCACCTGTCAAAAACCCATATAGCTTAGGTACAAATCGATGCAGCAACATACCCGTTCCAATACAAATACTTAACGTAACAAACGGCATAAACAAATAACACAATAACCGGTAGTTGGGTATTGCCGTTGTATTCATAACAGCCCACTGCATCATGTATGGTAACAATGGTACGTGCATACCAAATACAAAAAATGAATAGCTGCTGGCGCTGTGGTACCATTGCTTGCTGAGAAACCATTTAATTACATGATCGGCACCAAACCACATACTCATAATACCTGACAGTACTGCTATCTGGTGCATAATGATGAGCACAATCCATGTTTTAGTTGTATCGGGTTCAAGTTCAAATGCCATAAATGTTTTTACAAACGAAAATCCAATAAACACAATCATGGCTAAACCGAGGCTAAACCATTGTGGTTCTTTTTCGAGTGAAAAATTGCGTTTCTGTATCCATACCCCAAGTGAAAAGAAGAACAATCCCCTGAAATCGATAAACGGAACATTTATGACAGATACAAAAAAGAGCAGGAACGTAAACGGCAACCAGATGTAAGGAATTTTTAAAACAAACCAACGAATAACGGGATAAGCAAGATTAAAGAAAAACAATGCAAGAATAAACCATAACTGGTAAGCAATAGGTGCCAGCAGCCAACGTTCGAACATACCTGCCCAGCCTATTTCAGTATAGGGCCTGTTATCGCCAAACTGATCGATACCAGCTTCGTGCACCACATTTGCTGTGTAAGGAAACTGCTGCAACAAAAACGTAAATAACAATCCCAGTGCACTCCACACAAAATAAGGAATCAGCAATGTGCGGAAACGGTTCTTAACCTGCTGCAGATACGGACGATGGTCGTACGTAGCATACAAAAAACCGGAAATCATAAACAACATCGGTATCCGAAACCGTAACAAACCATTCGCCACAAAATATTCAAAGAAGGTAGTAATGGTTAAAGGCTCTTCTACCGAACTGAAAGGAGCAAGATATCCGTTCTCCAGGTTGTAGCCGTGTACATACGCCAGCAATGCAATGCAGACGAATGTAAAAAAACGGAACTTCTGACTAAGTGAACGGGTCATATTATTTAATTAAGCGGCACAGTTAACATTACTTCTGTTCCCTCGCCTGCTTTCGATGTTAATTGTAATTTTCCTTTTAATGCATCGGTTCGTTTTTGCATATTGCCCAGGCCGTTACCACCATCTGCCTGTTTTACATCGAAACCAATGCCGTTATCTTTTACCTGCAGCACAAGTTTCCGGTTTTCAACAAACACTCGCACTTCGGCTTTACTGCACCTTGCATACTTGGCAGCATTGTTTACTGCTTCTTTAAAAATAAGAAAGAAATCTCTTCGGCCTTCCATATCAATTTTCGCCTCATTCACTTCTTCATCGGCTTTAAAATCAAGTTCAATGTCTTTTGCCTCAAACACACTGGTAGCAAACTCACGCATACGGGCCACCACTTTCTGCATAGTATCATTGGCGGGTTTAATGGCCCATACAATATCATCCATTGCCTCCATCATCCGCTGGCTGTTATCGCTTATTTTACTGATGTACTCAGCTGTTTTATGTGCATCGGTATTCAGTTTGGCTTTCGCCATTGAGCTGAGGATATTAATGGTGCTGAGTGTGCTGCCCATATCATCGTGCAGATCACGTGCTACACGGTTACGGATTTTTTCCACTGCAAAAAACCGTTTTAAACGCAAACGATGCATGCTGTAGGCAATTAAGGCAATAATAACCAGCAACAAACTGATGAACCATTTGGTACGCCAGAAAGGAGGCTTTACATAGATATGCAAACTGCTGATGTTTTTCGACACCATCCCATCCAGGCTTTCGGCTTTTACTTTAAAAATATAACGGCCGGGTGCAAGTGCAGTAAAAGGAACGGACAAGCGGTCTGCTCGGATCCAATCTTCGTTGAGCCCTTCCATTTTATAATAGTAAATGAACTTTTCCCTGTTTTTAAAATCGAGTGAAGCAAAGCTGATGGTGAAATTATTCTGATCGGGATTTAAACGTACTTCATGTAAACGTTGCAAAGAATCGAGTAATTGATATTCGCTGCCCAATAAAAAATCGGTTAAAGTAACATCGGGCGGTGGTACACTGCGGCGAAAAACTTCGGGCTTAAAAAACAACAAACTGTTTACACCCGAAAACATCAGATACCCATCGCTGCAGATGAAATCGGCTTTATCGGTTAATTCGCCCATTAAAATACCATCCTTACTGCCATAGCTGGTAAAGCTTCTGCGTTTATGATCGTAACGGGAAAGCCCATTATCTGAAATAATCCAGAGATAACCGCTGCGGTCTAACCTTAAACGTTTAATCGAGTTCGAAGGCAATCCTTCACGCACTGTTACCTGCGTTACAGTTTTTGCTTTCTTATTAATGATATTTAAGGCAGATGTTGCTGCATAAATAATACTGTCGTTGAGTAGTTCAAGATCATTGCAGGAATTCGTAAACAGTTTATTTGTTGTTGCATCTGCTTTGTAATGCTGTTCTACTTTTCCGGTTGTACCGTTTACAGCATAAATACCTTTGTCTTGTGTAGCTACCCAAATCCAACCATCAGTATCTACCAGTAATTTATAAATAATGGCACCTGCTCCTAAATCAAGAACGGTACGATATGTTTTTCCGTCGAATTTAATTAAACGCCCCGCCTGTGTACCAAACCACAGCATGCTATTTTTATCTTCTACAATGTAGCGGATGGTACGGTTATCAAATTCAGGAGGATGGAGATATTCTGTTTTCTGTGTTTTTACATCATGCACCATCAGAAATCCATACTGGCATCCGATATAAATTTTACCGGTTGTCTTTTGCTGGCACATACTCCAGGTGAGCTTGTACGTTTGTACATTACCGGCAGGTACGTTCTGCATGTTTTTGTAGAGCGGCGATGGATAGGGTTTAAAATTTCGCCCAAGTGTGATAATGCCTTTGCCCCATGTACTGATCCAGTAATCGCCGTTTTGCAGTTCGGTTAAATCGGTAACACTGTACTGGCCGGGTATGACCGATAGATACATGTTTACTATATCAGTAGAAAAATTAGAGGTGTAATACAATCCCTGGTCGGTTGCAATCCACAATACACTATCTCTGTCTTCGTACAATTGGTTAATGGCTTCGTAACGGATTCCATAATTATCCAGGTATTGTGTACGGTATAACTGAAATCCTTTATTGATGGGATTAGCTTCGTTTGAAAGACTGAATAAATTAGCAAGGCCATACACCCATAAAGCACCTTTCTTTGTTTCAAAAAAACTACGCACTTCGGTATACGATGTACTCACGCCATTTAAACCGGCAGTATCGTTTAACGCTTTTCCGTTTTCATCAAAACAATGATAAGCCTGGCTGCCGGGCCAGTTAAAAACCCAATGCCTGCGTTGCTTATCAATATAAAATTCTGTTACGTTGTAATTTATTTTTTCGTTGTTGAGCAGGGCAATACCGGCAGGGTTATTTCCTTTATACCAAATTTGTTTACTTGCTTCATCGTACACAACAAGGCCACTATCGCACACACTCCAGTATTGCTTTTTTACTTTATCGTGAAATGTATTGAAGCCGATTTTCCAGTTGGCCGGCAAAAGATTCAATACTGTATTTTCGGTAAATGCATTGAGCTCTTTATCGTATACTACAATTTTACCGTACTGCTTAATGTTGATGTAGGTGCGGCCATACCCATCCTGCCACATACGAAACTCCGAACGTGGCGGAAGCGGTTTGGATGTTTTAATGGGTACAATTTTATAGCTGTAGGTAGATGGATTAAAAATTCCAACCTGCCGTAATGCAAACGCACTGAGCCACATACTGCTGCTGTCGTATGGTAAGATATGGTTTACTGCAACCGTTGGCAACGGATCGCCTTTGGTGCCTTCCGGATCAAACGTAACAAACTTACCACCATCGAAACGCTGTATGCCATTGCTGCCACCAATCCAGATAAATCCTTTTTTATCCTGGTAAATACTGTAAATAACATTCGACTGTAAACCCAATCCATCATCTGTACTGATGCGGTTAAAGGAATAAGAGAAACGCTGTGCCGATAGTTGCACAACCGTGGTACATACAAAAAGGAACGTAATGAATATTCTCATGCAATTGCTTACTACATCAAATGTAAACAACGGGCCTTACATTACAGAACCCCGACAGCAAAACCACATGATTATGTGGTGCAGCGCCCTGCAGGCCAGCCGAACCTCATTACAGCACATGTTTATGCGATTGTAAAGCCCCTGCATCTACAGCATCTTTGTACCGTTAAACCGATCATTTAAAAAAGGCTGTAAAGCCAAAAACCTTATCATCATGAAATATTTATTCATTCTTTTCATGGGCCTGTTTACGGCCTCTGCAGCTAATGCAGAAACTGTAACAAGAGAAATACAGTTGAAAGCACAGTTCAGTACATTGGAAGTTAGCCACGATATTGACGTGGTACTTACCGAAAGTACCGATGCAACCATTCGTATTGCAGGCGAAGAAAAATTTGCAAATGCCGTCCTGCTCGATCAGAAAAACGGAGAAGTGCGCATCTTAAGTAAAAAAGGTTCGATGCGCAAACGGGTAACAGTTTATGTTCCTGTACAAAACCTGCGCAACCTGATTATTAAAGGCGCATCGTATGTGCGCAGCAATGGTATTCTTGCATCAAATAAATTACAGGTAACACTTAGTGGCGCATCGAAAGTTGAATTGAATAACATCGGCGAACTGTTGTTTGCCGCCGACGAGGGTATTGACATCCTTGTACATAAATGGCAAACAACGCAAAACAACCGTTAATTCAACATCTTCAGGTAACAGAAAGCCATCCTTTGTGGATGGCTTTTTTTATACAGCTAAAACGATTGATAAGTCGTTTACCACACTTCATACATCGGTTACAGCTTTTCACATATTTATGCTATTGTGCAGGCTTTTTACAAATCTATCTTTGTGTTATACTGAAACAGTAAAACGCATCAACATGAAAAAAGGAATTTTATTAATCGTTGTATTAGCTGCCTGGATGATGGTAAAGAACAGGCAACCGCTGCAATTAATTGCTGCCGATGATATCAGTGTTCAGCAACAGGCAACGTTAATTGCCAAACATGTACAACAGCAAATTTTATCCTTTACAACCGTTCATTTGTATAACATTAAAATAAAAACGAACAATTGCAAGCAAACAGTCAACACAAGGTCGTTGCAAGCCTGCCGAAAAGCACAACGCATTAACCATGAAACCTTATTAACAATTAACAGCCTATAAAAACACTTCGTTTCGTTTAATTACAACTGTCCGCAACTCTTACCAGATCAAAGAAAACAAAGCCGCCCCGTAAGGCGGCTTTAACGTTTGCGTAAACAAATTTTTTCAGCCTTGTAATTCTTTTTATCTTTCCGCTCAACGATTGCCTGCTTTTTAAAACAGGATTACTATGTCATTTTCAAACACAACCGGGCTTCAGCAATTTAAAAGCCAGGTAGGTATTAAATTTCAGCTTTACAACAGTTTGTTTACTTCGCTGCCGTTCCATCGAATTGAACGCACAGGTATCATGCTTTCACTTTTATTAACCAATACCGAAGATGGTTATAAAAAGAAACAAAGCCCTGTTGAAATTATTGAGGATTTTTTCTCCCGCCACACATCGTACAGTAAAGAGCAGGAACAAATTGATCTGCTGTTTCGCTTTGTACAATATACCGAGCGGCAAATTGTATTGTTTGATGCGTTGGAAGATGCGGCTTTTCGTGAAGTACACGACATGCAGGGCACCGGCTCGTTAAAACAATTGTTTAACGAAGTACAAACAAAAGAGAAAGAAGAGGAGTTGATACAAAAGTTAAACGACTATTGTATTCGACTTGTATTAACCGCCCACCCTACACAGTTTTATCCCGGCTCTGTGTTAGGCATTATTCATGATTTATCGAAAGCGCTTTCTGAAAATAATGCAACGTTGATTAATACCTACCTGCAACAGTTAGGTAAAACACCGTTTCTGAAAAAGCAACGCCCTACTCCTTACGATGAAGCCGTAAGTTTAATCTGGTACCTGGAAAATGTATTTTACAGTGCAGCCGGCAGAATTTACAGCAATATTAAAAATCAACTGCAGCTGGGTATTGAATTTAATCAACCGCTCATCCGCATGGGTTTCTGGCCAGGTGGCGACAGAGATGGAAATCCATTTGTAACGACTGATATTACATTGAAAGTAGCAGAGCTGTTACGTGGTTCTATTATTAAATGTTATTACCTCGATGTGCGTCGCATGAAACGCCGTCTCACTTTCCAGGGAGTTGATATTTTACTGGCAGGATTAGAAAAGAAATTATACGATAATATTTTTATACCCGGACATACCACCAGCTTAACGAAAGAAGAGGTGCTTACAACCTTGTTTGAAATAAGAAGTATTCTTATTCATCAACACAACGGGTTATTCCAGAACCAGGTTGATGCGTTAATCAACAAAGTACAACTCTTCGGTTTACATTTTGCATCGCTCGATATTCGTCAGGACAGTTCGGTACACCGTAAAGTATTATCGGCCATTGCAGCAAAAGAAGGCAATACTAACTTTCCACTGCTGCCCGGCTATGTAGTTGATGAAGAAAATACAGCTACATCCGATATGGTAAAAGAAACACTGGATGTAATGAAAAACATCCGTACCATTCAGCAACAGAACGGTGCCGATGGTTGCAGCCGTTACATCATCAGCCAATGTACCAGTGCAGAAAATGTAATGGAAGTATTTCAACTGTTGTTACTAAGCGGTTGGGATAAAGAGCATCTGAACATTGATATTGTTCCGCTGTTCGAAACCATTGAAGATTTACAGAGTGCTCCGGAAGTAATGAAACAGCTGTATACGCATGAAGTGTACAGAACTCATCTCATCCGTCGTGGACGCCGCCAAACCATTATGCTTGGCTTCAGCGATGGCACAAAAGATGGTGGTTACCTCATGGCCAACTGGGGTATTTATAAAGCAAAAGAAGAACTGAGCCGCATTTCAAAAGAATATGATTTTGATGTGATGTTTTTTGATGGCCGTGGCGGACCTCCTGCACGTGGCGGTGGTAAAACACATAAATTTTATGCATCCATGGGTAAGCATATTTCCAACAAAGAAATACAGCTTACCGTTCAGGGACAAACCGTAAGCTCCAACTTTGGCACACCCGATGCAGCACAGTTTAATATTGAGCAGTTGCTGAATGCAGGCATCAGTAACGATTTATTTGCAACAAATAAAGTAACGCTTAGTAAAGAAGAAGAAGCATTGATTATGGAAGTGGCCGGTAAAAGCTATGATGCTTATACCGAACTGAAAAAGCATCCATACTTTATGCAATACCTGGTAGAAATAAGTCCGCTGAAATATTACAGCGATACCAATATTGCCAGTCGCCCGGCGAAACGAGGCGGTTCTGCACGTCTTGAATTAAAAGATCTGCGTGCTATCCCTTACGTTGGTGCGTGGAGCCAGTTAAAACAAAATGTTACGGGATACTATGGTGTTGGTACCGCATTAAAAGCTTTGGATGATCAGGGCCGTTTTGGCGAGATCAAACAACTGTACAATAATTCGCTGTTTATAAAAACACTGATGGATAACTGTGAAATGGCGATGAAGAAATGTTTCTTCCCTCTCACCGAATATTTAGCAGACGATCCCGTATATGGCGAAATATGGCAAATGATTTATAACGAATACGAACTCACAAAAAAATATGTGTTGTTGTTGGGTGGTAAAACAGAGCTGATGGAAAACTACCCGGTTGAACAGCTATCGATTCAAATGCGTGAACGCATTGTGATGCCGTTGATTACCATACAGCAGTATGCAATTGCCAAGTGCAGAGAGCTCACCGAACAGCATCCATCTGCCGGCAATAAAGCTGCGTACGAAAAGCTCATCATCCGTTGTTCGTTTGGTATTATTAATGCGGCGAGAAACTCGGCTTAGCATTTGTAACCATTGAATGATTGAAAACTGTGCATGAATCATGCACAGTTTTTTTATGCGCCAACTTTTGCTACTGCAACAACAATCATTTCTACCAATAAACGGAAAAGGAATATTTCGTTTTGTTGAAGTATCTTGTTTTAACACAAGCCAACACTTTATGCCTGGTACAGAAGCACCCGTTCCACAACTGCAGTTAGATCTTATTGAAACTTTAGCCATTGCCTGCCTGTTATATTTAACCGGCATTTTACTCAAACGACGAATAAAAATTCTTGAGCAGCTGAACATTCCCTCTGCCGTTTTGGGTGGATTGATTTTCGCTTCTATTAACCTGGTACTGCACGATCGCTTTTTGAATATCAGTTGCAATACATCGATGCAATCTTTGTGCATGATGTTATTCTTTACATCCATTGGCACCAATGCAAGTTTAAAACTTCTGAAAAAAGGTGGTAAAGCAGTGATTGTATTTCTGCTTCTTTCATCGGCTTTCTGCATACTGCAAAATCTTGCAGGCATCGGCGTTGCAAGTTTGATTGGCGTATCCAAACTTTTTGGTGTAATGGCAGGGTCGGTAACTTTGGTTGGCGGACCTGCAACAGGCCTGGCCTTTTCTCCTTTGTTCGAATCACTTGGTTTAAAAGGGGCAGAAACCATTGCCATCACTTCGGCTACGTTTGGAATTGTTTTCGGTGGATTACTTGGTGGTCCTGTCGCAACATTCCTCATCCGTAAATTCAACTTAGAAAAAAAGCCTGCAAAAAATATTATCAGTACAAAAACAGATTGGGCTGAAACAAATGAAACGCTGGGTGTTGATATTACCCATGAGAACTCGGCTTTTACAATGAGTCTTGTAAATGTTATTATCATTATCGGCTTGGGAAGTGCAGTCAGTTATTTCATTGCTAAAAGTGGTATTACGCTCCCTGCATACATCGGAGCGATGATCGTAGGAGCAGTATTCAGAAATATCAACGATAAAAAAGACTGGATCGTTGTGGATCAAAAGGTCATTGACTTCGCCGGCAGTCTTGCACTAAATATATTTCTGATGGTTTCGCTAATGGATTTGAAAATCTGGGAGCTGTTTCACCTGGCTATTCCGCCTTCAGCGATTTTGTTAACACAAGTTGTCATTGTTATCTTATTTGCTTCGCTCATCACCTTTGTATTGATGGGCAGAAATTATGAATCGGCTGTAATGTCGAGCGGTTTTATTGGCTTTATGCTGGGCACTGTAGCCAATGCCATGGCAGTTATGAAAACCATTGTAGACAAACATGGGCCTGCTCCGCATGCCTTCCTTGTTGTACCATTAGTAGGTGCATTTTTTATTGATTACATCAACGCCATAGTTATTACTGTATTTGCAAATTTTCTTAAGTAAATAAGTGGAAGTTATACAGGTGTCGACCTTTTGGTAAACAATCTGCTACTTTTGTTTGCATAGAATTTTGTTTACTTTAGTTAAAGAATTTCACAGCACTATTGTGAGAGAGAAAAAAAGTTATTCATACTTGCAGCATATGAAAAAAAACCACAACCTATTATCTGTTTCACTACTTGTTTTATTTATTCAAGCGTGTATATCCGTAAACAAACCGATACAACCTGAATATAAAAAGCCATTAGAGGCAATCGTTGCAGATATAACGAAACAAACGTCATTTACCAAGTTTTCAATCTCTTCGATCAATAAAAATTCTTCAGATGTAAATTCTACCTGTGAATTGAAGATTGAATTGACAAATGCGGCCGTGTCTGCTTATACTACAGATGATTTAGATAGTTTATCCAAACGTATTACCCGTATTTTGAAACGTCAAGTTATCAATATAAATAGCTTCGATTGGATATCGGTATTGTATAAAAGAGATGATGGATTGCCGGTATCTGATTCTTCACAACAATATGGATTCGTATACAGGCCAACAGCCATCAAATAAATCTTATGCTTCCTGCTACACAAGACTATAACAACCAACAAACAGCCGATGACAAATCTATTTGCGATCTGCTGGCAACCGAAATCAACAAAACACTTAAAGAAGCGGAGAACAAGATCTGGCATGCACATCCTGTGTGGTTTCTCGATGGTAATCCCGTTGTGGGTTATAGTAAACAGAAAAAAGGAATCCGCCTGATGTTTTGGAGTGGCCTCGGTTTTGATGAAGATAGTTTAAACGTAAAAGGAGCAAAATTCAAAGACGCATCTGTTTTCTACAACGAAGTATCGGAGATCAATAAAAAAGATCTGAAACGCTGGCTCGCAAAAGCGAGAGACATTCAATGGGATTACAAGAACATCGTCAAACGTAAAGGTGTGTTGGAGCGGTTGAAATAAAGCCAGCTTGTATATTGTATGCGGACAGGTTTACGTACATGTCTGACACCAGTTCACAGAATCAGCCATGTAAACATGACCAAATCAATTCCCGATTCCTAACCGTTGCTCCCCCTCCCACAATTTCTGTATTTTTGCCCCCTTAACAAAAAAGCACAATGAGTAAAGTACAGGTTGGGCTGGTGCAAATGAGCTGTACCGCCAATAAAGAAGAAAATCTGCAAAAGGCCATTGCCAAAACAAGAGAAGCTGCAGCCAAGGGCGCTCAAATCGTTTGTTTGCAGGAGCTGTTTACATCGCTCTACTTCTGCGATGAAGAGAATTACGATAATTTTCTGTTGGCTGAAGCCATTCCCGGACCTTCTACCGATGCATTGAGTGAAGTAGCAAAAGAATTGGGCGTTGTGATCATTGCTTCGTTGTTCGAAAAACGTACACAGGGTTTGTACCACAATACAACAGCGGTTCTGGATGCAGATGGTACTTACCTCGGCAAATACCGCAAAATGCATATCCCCGATGATCCGGCTTATTATGAGAAGTTTTACTTCACTCCCGGCGATCTCGGTTACAAAATATTCAAAACAAAATTTGCAAACATTGGTGTTTTAATTTGCTGGGATCAGTGGTATCCTGAAGCAGCACGGATTACCGCATTGATGGGTGCAGAAATTCTCTTTTATCCTACTGCTATCGGTTGGGCAACATCACAAGATGAAGCAACCAATACCGAACAATACAATGCATGGCAAACCATTCAACGCAGTCATGCTGTTGCCAATGGCATCCACGTCGTAAGTGTAAACCGTGTTGGTTTAGAGCAAAACGGCGCCATGAAATTCTGGGGCGGCTCGTTCATCAGCAATCCATTTGGTTCGTTGCTGTACAAAGCATCACACGAGGCTGAAGAAGTGCATGTACAGGAATTGGATCTTACAAAAACAGATCGCTACCGCACACATTGGCCTTTCTTAAGAGACAGAAGAATTGATTCCTATCAGCCGATCACGAAGCGTTTTATTGACGAAGACTAAACTGTTGTTGGTTGATGGTTCATTGTTCATAGCAAAAGCCACTCAACCATGAACCATGAACTATTAACAATGAACTCAAAACTTACTCCCAAAGAACTCGGATACTATTTTCCAGCCGAATTTGCCCCGCATGTTGCCACCTGGTTAAGCTGGCCGCATAAAGAAGCAAGCTGGCCGGGAAAAATTCATACTATTTTTCCTTACTACGCACAATTCATTAAAGAATTAACCAAAGGCGAACTGGTGCGCATTAATGTAGCAGATGAAGCCATGAAGCATTTTGCATTGGGTCATTTGCAAACGGCAGAAGTAGATCTTAGCAAAGTAGAATTCTTTTTTCACCCAACAAACGATGCCTGGTGCAGAGATCATGGACCAGCGTTTCTAATTAATCCAAATGCAGAGCAAAAGAAAGTAATTGTTGACTGGGGCTATAATGCATGGGGTGGCAAGTATCCTCCGTTCGATCTGGATGATGTTGTGCCAACATTAATCGGTAAGCACTACAATTTACCGGTGTATAATCCGGGTATAGTCATGGAAGGTGGTTCTGTTGAGTTTAATGGCAACGGTACATTAATGACATCGACTGCCTGCTTGCTCAATCCGAATCGTAATCCGCATCTCAATCAACAGCAGATTGAAGAATACCTCATCAACTATTATGGTGTTGAACAAATACTTTGGGTTGATGAAGGAATTATTGGCGATGACACCGATGGACATATTGACGATACTGTACGTTTTGTAAATGAAGACACCGTATTAACGGTTATTGAAGAAAATAAAGCAGATGAGAACTACGATTTACTGCAACACAATTTAAAGCAACTGCAAGGCATGCGATTACTTAATGGCAAACAACTGAACATTGTGGAATTACCGATGCCCGATGAAGTAGTGTACGATGAGCAACGTTTACCTGCATCGTATGCAAACTTTTACATTGCCAACAAATCGGTAATAGTACCAACCTTTCGTTGTGCAAAAGATGAAAAAGCGCTGCAGATCATTCAGCAGTGTTTCCCCGGGCGTGAAGTGGTGGGCATCGATTCTACTGAAATCATCTGGGGCTTGGGTAGCTTCCATTGTTTAAGTCAGCAGGAACCTTTGGTATAAAGCGTATTCAACAAACAGAAAAGTCTCTCCTTTCGGAGAGACTTTCTTTTTTCTCATGCTTCGTTACGATTACCATCATTAAATTTTGTAAAGAAACCTCCTGTAAAAACAGGAGGTTAATCGATTGCCTGCTATAGAAAGAGCGGGCCTGCCATATATAAAAAAGGAAACTGAATGGCCGTTGTTCAAGTTAGAATTTATACACGGCAGCCAGCAGAAAGCTAGCAGCTGATTTCGTTCCGGCACCATCTTTATCACTGTAGATATTGCCACCTGCACTTTCAAAACGCAACTCCGGAATAAAGGTGAAACCACCTACTCTGAAGTTTGCAGAAAGTGTATTAGCGAAGATGGAAGTACCAAATCCTTTTACGCCTGCTTTATCATCGAACAGTTCGCTACGGAGTGTTAAACCAAAAACATCTGTAGGATCGAGATTCAAATAAGCAGCAGCACCCCACCAACTTTTTGCATCTTCGTTTTTCGAACCATCCCAAGCCTGGCTACGGTTGAGTGTTGCGTTAACACCAATATTAAACTTCTTGCTTACAGCAAATGTGCCTACAAAGTCGAACTGATTTACAACAGATGTATCGGGGTTTTTACCACCAACAAAGTTGGCATAAAGTTTAACCGCATCTGATGCAGCAAGGCTATACTGTGCAATAAAGAATTTCTTTTGAATTTGTCCGGCAGGTAATAAACGGTAGTCTGTAGGGTTTGCAATACCAACCATGAAACCACTTTTACCAACCGTTAAATCAGCTTTTAAACCGGCATGTGTGAATGGTCCGTTGGTGAACATGTAGCTCATGCTGTAGTTACGGTTCAGTTGCGGATCAACCAATTCGTAACCGATATGTGTTGCCCATGTACCCGCTGTGAATTTTAAATTTTCAATGGGCGCATATGAAACATACAATTGCTTCACGGCAGCAAAAATTCCTGCATCGTTATAAGCAAATTCCATTGCACGTGGACCGAAGCCTAAATCGGCAACAGCACTCACTTTATCACCTGCATGCTCAAATTTTACCGAAGCCATACCTAACGCAAATGTGTTGTTGGCATTCGTGAAACTTGTTTTATTATTCGAACCCTGTTTTGCAAAATCGTATTTGAAATAAGTATCAGCAGAACCACTGATGGTTAAGGCCGGTTTCTTTTCCGGCTCATCAGCAACGGCCGCAGTAGAATCGGTTGGCGGAGTTACTTTTTCGAGCGATGAATTTTGTTGCGCAAAAGACAATAAGGTAACACACAGGAAAGAACCTGTTGCGAAGAATTTTCGTAACATTGTAATTGATTTTAAGTGTTAATAAGGGTACAGCAGATTCGTTGCGTCAACAACAAATCATATTGCTGTACCTTTTTTTTCTAAAGTAAATCGATAACGTTTATTGGTTAATTATTCAGACACTGCATCTGAAACTTCTTCCTCCTTCATTTGGCCGTTTTTAGCAACCAGCAATGTACCCTGCAGATACTTTTCGTTGTGCTGTGTAGCATCCAGACCCAACTCTTCTTCTTCTTCAGTAACACGTAAAGGAAGAATGAAGTTGATGAACTTAAAGATGATGAAAGAAGCGGTAAAGCTGAATGCAACTACAATTGCAAGTGCTTTTACCTGAGTGAAGAAAAATTCGGGGTTACCGTAGAATAAACCATCATTACCGGCGCTGTTCACTGCTTTCGAAGCGAAAATACCGGTCATAAGCATACCTACCATACCACCAATACCATGACATGGGAATACATCCAATGTATCATCCAGTCTTGATTTTTGTTTGTAGTAAACAGCAATATTAGAAATGATGGCTGCAACAGCACCAATGAAAATACTTTGCGGTACACCAACAAAACCTGCTGCTGGTGTAATTGCAACTAAACCTACAACTGCACCAATACAGAAACCAAGAACAGAAGGCTTTTTACCACGAACTACATCAAAAAACATCCAGCTTAAACCTGCTGCTGCAGCAGCTGTGTTAGTTGTTGCAAAAGCTTGCACTGCCAAACCGTTTGAACCCAAAGCAGACCCTGCATTAAAACCAAACCAACCAAACCAAAGTAAACCGGTACCAATTAACACGTACGGTACGTTTGCCGGTGGAATTTCTTTGTTTTCCATATGTACTTTTCTGCGCTTTAATACCAGTGCACCTGCAAGAGCCGCACAACCAGCAGAAATATGAACAACGGTACCACCTGCAAAATCGAGTACACCCCATTTGAATAAAAATCCATCAGGATGCCAGCTCCAATGCGCCAGTGGTGCATAAACAAATAAGCAGAATAAAACAGTAAAGAGAATGTAAGATGTAAATCTGATACGTTCAGCAACGGCACCTACTACAAGGCCGGGAGTAATGATTGCAAACATCATTTGGAACAACGCAAACAATGCCAAAGGAATACTTGGAGCTAAACTCCAGGGAGCACCTGATGTAACATCTTTAAAAAACAAGAAGGTTGTAGGGTCGCCAATGAAACCTCCAACAGAAGTTCCGAAAGCAAGACTAAAACCTACAACAATCCAGAGTACGCCAACCACACCGGCTGCAACAACGCTTTTGATCATGGTTGAAATAACGTTCTTACGGTGCACCATCCCGCCGTAAAAAAAGGCAAGACCTGGTGTCATTAAGAATACTAAAGCGGTTGCTACTAGAATCCACGCAATGTCTGCTGGATTGTAAACACCTTCTTTGTCTTCAAAACCCGGTACAACCGGAATAAACAATGCTGCAATTGCAACAGCTGCTAAAAACAAAAAGGGGGCAATTTGCCGTGGGGTTACTTTTTTAATCATGGTCTATCGATTTTTGGTTTAGATATTAATTAATTTTATAATTAATTATTATTTAACTAAAATACCGATAATTAAGAATATAACTTGTTAGTTTATTATACATTTTATTTTTTTTAATATTTACTGAAAGACAATAAAAAAACAGGTGCAATAATCTTAAAATCAATTATTTACACCTGTTTTCCAGAGTTGGGCATCATATGACCCAACAAACAAACTCATTATTTAAAACATGAAAGCAGCGGCTGTTTGATCTTTTGTTTCCAAAACGGATAATCCGCCGCTCAAAAACTCATCTACTTTACGAGCGCACTCACGGCCCTCGCTGATAGCCCAAACTACCAGTGATTGACCACGACGCATATCGCCTGCAGTAAATACTTTATTAATGTTTGTCTTGTATTCTTTTTCTGTTGCTTTTACATTTTTGCGCTCATCCAACTCAACGCCCAGCTGCTCCAGTAAGCCGGCATATTGCGGATTCACAAAACCCATTGCCAGCAATGCCAATTCGCAAGGCAAAGTTCGTTCGCTGCCGGCTCTTTCAACAAACGATGCCGGACGACCATCTTCTGCACTCTTCCACTCCAGATCAACCACTTTAATGGCTTTGAGATTTCCATTTTCATCGCCGATGAATTCTTTGGTTGCAATAGCCCATTTACGATCAGCACCTTCTTCGTGTGAGGAAGATGTTTTCAACGTCATGGGATATGTTGGCCAAGGCATAAATTGTGTACGGCTTGTTGGCGGCATCGGCATCAGTTCAAATTGTGTTACCGATTTTGCCTTATGACGGTTACTTGTACCAACACAATCGCTGCCGGTATCGCCACCACCAATTACTACAACATTCTTACCTGTTGCCAATACTTCTTCTGCAAGAATATTGCTCTCAATAGCAGCATTTGCTAAAGGATCAATATTGGCATTGCGTTTATTTTGTTGCTTTAAGAACTGCATTGCAAAGTATACACCTTTCAATTCACGACCGGGAACATTCAGATCACGTGGTACAGTTGAACCACCTGCCAGAACAATTGCATGATATTCACGCAACAGATCATTCACATTCACATTCACACCTACATTGGCATTGCACTTAAAGGTTACGCCTTCTTCTTCCATCAGTTTTATACGACGGTCGATGACCCATTTCTCCAATTTGAAATCGGGAATTCCGTAACGTAACAAACCGCCTGGCTGATCATCACGTTCAAATACTGTAACAGAATGACCTGCATAGTTGAGTTGTGCAGCTGCAGCTAAACCTGCAGGACCACTGCCCACTACTGCTACTTTTTTACCGGTACGTTTGTTGATCTTCTTTGGCTGTACAAAGTTTTTCTCGAAAGCAATTTCAATAATGTGCTTTTCGATTTCTTCAATTGCAATAGCCGGTTGATTGATGCCTAACACACATGCCGATTCGCAAGGGGCAGGACAGATACGACCTGTAAACTCAGGAAAGTTATTGGTTGAAGTAAGGATATCGTATGCATCCTTCCACTCTTTATTGTACACCGCATCGTTGAACTCGGGAATAACATTTCCTAAAGGACAACCATTGTGACAAAACGGAACACCACAGTTCATGCAACGTGCACTTTGCTGGTTCAGCTTTTCATCGCTGTAACGGTTTACAAATTCTTTGTAATCATTTACACGCTCTTCCACGCTGCGTTTGCTTGGAAGCTCTCTCGTAAATTCTAAAAATCCGGTTGGTTTACCCATTTCTAAAACGATTTATACACTTTACGTTTAATGAGAATAATTTATTTACCTGCTGCAACAGTTTGCGCTGCTTTCTGTAACACTTTTTTGTAATCGCTTGGGAATACTTTTACAAAATGCTGTAACTGGTTTTCAAAATCGTCCAGTACAAAACGTGCTACAGTGCTGCCGGTGTATTCGAAATGACGGCTGATCATTTGTTTCAGCTCTTTTGCATCTTCATCATTTACAGGATCAAGATCTACCATTTCTTTATTGCAGTTTGTTGCAAACTTTCCTTTTACATCGTACACATATGCAATACCACCGCTCATACCCGCTGCGAAGTTGCGGCCCGTATCGCCAAGGATTACAACACGTCCGCCGGTCATGTATTCGCAACCATGATCGCCTACACTTTCAACCACTACATTAGCACCGGAGTTACGTACAGCAAAACGTTCGCCTGCTTTACCACGGATGAATGCTTCACCACTTGTTGCACCATAGAAGGCAACGTTACCAATGATGATATTTTCTTCCGGTGTGAAAGTGGCAGCTTTTGGCGGATACACAATTAAACGTGCACCACTTAAGCCTTTACCGAAATAATCGTTGGCATCACCTTCCAGTTCGAGTGTAATACCATTGGTGTTAAATGCACCAAAGCTTTGACCGGCCGTACCGGTGAATTTGAAATGAATGGTATCCTGTGGCAATCCTTCTGCACGATACACTTTCGTGATCTCGTTGGAAAGAATAGTACCTGCTGTACGATCGGTATTCTTTATTTCAAATGAAGCTGTAACCTTTTCTTTCTTTTCAATAGCCGGTTTCGCCGCAGCCAACAGTTTCCAGTCGAGCACTTCTGCCAAACCGTGATCCTGGTCTTCTGCGCAATACAAACCGGTTGATGGAGCTGCTGGTTCTTTGTACAGCACAGGCGACAGATCAAGCTTACTGAATTTCCAATGCGTAATGTTTTCACGCATCTGCAAATTATCTACCTGGCCTACCATTTCATTGATGGTACGGAAACCAAGCTCAGCCATAATTTCACGTAACTCCTGTACAATAAAGCGGAAGAAGTTTACTACATGATCGGGGTCGCCGCTGAAACGCTTACGCAATTCCGGATCTTGCGTAGCCACACCAACAGGACATGTATTCAAATGACACTTACGCATCATAATACAACCTTCTACCACCAATGCAGCAGTTGCAACACCCCACTCTTCTGCACCCAACAAGGTTGCAATAGCGATATCACGTGCTGTCTTCATCTGACCATCGGCCTGCACTACCACACGGCTGCGCAATTTATTTTTCACCAGTGTCTGATGTGCTTCTGCCAAACCAAGTTCCCAAGGTAAACCGGCATGCTTGATTGATGAGATAGGTGATGCACCTGTACCACCATCAAAACCACTGATCAATACCACATCGGCTTTTGCTTTTGTAACACCTGCAGCAATGGTACCCACACCTGCTTTACTTACCAGCTTCACGTTAATACGTGCAGCACGGTTTGCATTTTTTAAATCGAAGATGAGCTGTGCCAAATCTTCAATTGAATAAATATCGTGATGCGGAGGAGGAGAAATCAAACCTACACCCGGTGTTGAGTGACGTGTACGGCCAATCCAGTCATCTACTTTATGACCCGGCAACTGTCCACCTTCACCCGGCTTCGCACCTTGTGCCATTTTAATCTGCAACTCATCTGCTTCTGTGAGATACAAACTTGTTACACCAAAACGTGCAGAAGCCACCTGCTTAATAGCAGAGCGCATGCTGTCGCCATTCGGTAAACGTTCGTAACGTACTTCATCTTCACCACCTTCACCGGTATTGCTCTTACCACCCAAGCGGTTCATGGCAATGGCCAATGTAGTGTGTGCTTCCCACGAAATAGAACCGAAGCTCATAGCACCTGTAGCAAAACGTTTATAAATGTTTTCTGCAGGCTCCACTTCATCAAGACTAATTGCAGGACGGGTACGTTTAAATTCGAACAGGCTGCGAAGCGTTGCCGCTTTTTCACTCTGATCGTTTACATACTTTGTATATTTTTTGAACGTATTGTAATCGTTCATTTTTGTTGCGTACTGCAACAGGTGAATACTTGTTGGATTAAACAAGTGGAACTCACCTTTACGTTTCCACTGGTATACACCACCAACAGGTAAACGATCTACAGGAATATCTTTTTTGCTGAAAGCAAAGTAATGTTTCACCAATGCTTCACGTGCAATTTCTTCCAGACCTATACCTTGAATGCGGCTTGTTGCACCCGTGAAATATTTATCAACCACTTCCTGGTTCAAACCAAGTATTTCAAATATCTGTGCACCCTGGTATGATTGCAGTGTTGAGATACCCATCTTCGAGAATACCTTCAACAAACCATCGCACACAGCTTTTACATAGTTCTTCCGCAATGCTTCCCACTCAAGTTCTGTTTCGAGTTTACCGTTCACTTTCATGTTACGGATAGAAGCCAATGCTAAATATGGATTGATGGCTGTTGCACCAAACGCAACCAAACATGCAAAGTGATGTACTTCCCACACATCGCCTGCTTCTACCACAATACCCACTTCGCCACGTAATCCTTTACGGATAAGGTGATGGTGTACAGCAGCAGTTGCGAGTAATGAAGGAATAGCAGCGTGATCACTATCCACAGCACGATCACAAAGGATCAACACTTCAAATCCATCACGTACTGCATCTTCTGCATAACGACAGATACGATCGAGACCTGCTTTTAATGAACCGGGTTTACCATCTGCACGGAAATAGATCTGAATTGTTTTTGCCTGGAACTTACCGGTATCAATACTTCTGATCTTTTCCAGATCGCTGCTGGTAAGAATCGGTTGTTTCAATGCTACGGTATGGCAATGCATCGGATCTTCTTCCAACAGGTTACCGTTGTTTCCAACAAAGGTTGCAAGGCTCATGACCATACGCTCACGAATAGGATCGATGGGCGGATTGGTTACCTGTGCAAACAATTGTTTGAAGTAAGATGAAAGATGCTGCGGCTGATCGCTCAATACAGCCAGCGGGGTATCGGTACCCATTGAACCGATTGGCTCTTTACCATCGAGTGCCATTGGCGTAATGATGGTTTCAATATCTTCTGTTGAGTAACCGAATGCTTTTTGATATTTATGTACGCTTTCATCGCTGAGGTGTGTAAATGCTACACGTGGCTCAGGCAATTCTTCCAAACGTATTTTATTTTGATTTAACCAATCGGCGTATGGCTTCTGCGAACAGATGGTTGATTTCAATTCATCATCGCTGATGATACGACCCTGCTCCATATCCACCACAAACATTTTACCGGGGTGTAAACGGCCATTCTTCACAATGGTTTTCGGATCAACCCACAACACACCACTTTCACTCGCCATAATTACACGATCGTCGGTAGTAATGCAGTAACGTGAAGGACGCAGACCATTACGATCGAGTGTAGCGCCAATGATTTTGCCATCGGTGAAAGAAATAGATGCAGGACCATCCCATGGCTCCATGATGGTTGCGTGATATTCATAAAACGCTTTCTTCACCGGATCCATCTGATCGTTACCATCCCATGCTTCAGGAATCAACATCATCATTACATGTGGTAACGAACGACCTGTCATCGTTAACAGTTCAATCATGTTATCCAAACACGCAGAATCGGATTGTCCGCCGGAAACAATCGGCAACAACATCTCCATTTCTTCTTTTGTGAAGTTGGGAGAAGAGAAACCATGCTCACAGGACTTTAACCAGTTGAGGTTACCCTGTAATGTATTGATTTCACCATTGTGTGCAATGTAACGGAATGGCTGTGCAAGTTTCCATGAAGGAAATGTGTTGGTGGCAAAACGGCTGTGTACCAAACCGAATGCACTCACCACACGTTTGTTGTTTAAATCGGGGAAGTAACCACGAACCTGTCCGCTGGTTAACTGTCCTTTGTAAACAACGGTTTTATAAGAGAGTGATGCAATGTAAAAACCAATGGCATCTTTCTTTACAGTACTGTTAATTAAATGTGTTGCATGATTACGCAATACAAACAACTTGCGTTCGAACTCATCGGGATTCGTAATGTGGTCAGGACATGCAATAAACACGTGCTCCATCTCAGGCTCTACACTTAATGCAGAAGGACCGATACCATCAGGATTTACCGGTACTTTCCTGTACGTTAAAATTTCAAGACCCAGCTTTTCGGCTGTGCGGTTGAAAATATCACGACACTCTTCACGAAGCTTTACTTCTTTCGGGAAGAACAATACACCTACACCATACTTTCCAAACGAAGGAAGATGTACACCGAGCTTTAAACATTCTTCAAAGAAGAATTCATGTGGCACCTGGATCATAATACCTGCACCATCGCCGGTATTATCTTCGCAACCACATGCACCACGATGTTCCATACGTTCAAGAACAGTCAATGCATCACTGATGTGCTGATGAGATTTGTAGCCTTTGATACTCGCTACGAAGCCGATACCACAGGCATCGTGTTCAAATGCCGGGTTGTATAAACCTTGGTTGCCTGCCATTCTACATGCAAGTTTTGAATTAAAAATATTATTTGGATCAGGATTTAGATTCCTGAAATAGCAAGCAATCGTCTAAAATTACCAAATTAATCAACTAACACCTGTTGTGTACACTGTCATATTTCTAACAGATAAATCACACGAGGTATCCAAACAGGTTATCGTTCTTATTCAGTTCGGTAAAGTTAATCTGGTACTTTTTCATATTGGTTAAAAGGGCATCATAGTCTGTCCTGCTCCGCAGCTCCACTCCCACCAATGCCGGACCTGTTTCCTTGTTATGTTTCTGCATGTACTCAAAACGTGTAATGTCGTCGTTTTCACCAAGTACATGATTGACGAATTCTTTTAATGCACCGGGTCGTTGTGCAAACCGAATGAGGAAATAATGTTTTAACCCTTCGTATTGCAGGCTGCGTTCTTTGATCTCCTGCATACGATCAATATCATTGTTACTGCCGCTTACCACACAAACAACTGTTTTACCGGCAAGCTCCTCTGCAGCAAAATTGTCTAATGCAGTTATACTTAAAGCGCCTGCAGGTTCAGCTACAATGGCATCTTCGTTGTACAACTTCAAAATAGTTGAGCAAATCTTTCCCTCAGCAACGAGCTGCATCTCATCCAGTACATCTTTACAAATACTGAATGGAATATCGCCTACCCGTTTCACCGCAGCACCATCTACAAAACGATCAATGTTTTCAACCGTTACCGGATGCCCTGCTGCCAATGCTTCTTTCATGGATGGAGCACCTTCCGGTTCTACACCAATCATTTTTGTTTTGGGTGAATAGGTTTTGAAATACGCACCAATGCCTGCACTCAATCCACCACCGCCAACCGGAACGAAGATGTAATCGATATCACTCAACTCTTCCAGTATCTCTACGCCAACGGTACCCTGCCCTTCGATGATGCGCAGATCATCGAAGGGAGGAATAAAAGTCAGTCCGTTTTCTTCTGTATATTTTTTTGCTGCAGCAGCACAATCATCGAATGTATCACCCACCAAACGCACTTCAATAAAATCTTCGCCAAACATTTTCGTCTGGTTAATCTTTTGATTGGGCGTTATCACCGGCATAAACACCACACCTTTTGCATTGAGCTTTTTACAGCTGAAGGCAAAACCCTGTGCATGGTTACCGGCACTGGCACACACAACACCTCTCTGCAATGTTTCTGCGGGCAGACTGCTCATCATATTATAAGCACCACGCAGCTTGTAACTGCGTACCACCTGCAGATCTTCCCGCTTGAGGTACACATTGCAATTGTACTTCTTCGAAAGATTGCGGTTTAACTGCAACGGCGTTTTGTGCACTACTTTTTTAATGCGCAGTGCAGCACCGGTGAAGTCGAGTTGTGTATGTTGTGTTGCGATATTCATTGTTGATTAAGCCTCAGTGCTGATCTTCTTCATGTCCGTCATTGCTTTACGCAATACAGCTCCTACTTTTTCTACAGGGTGCGAACGAAGAATATCATTGACAGCGATCAGTTCTTTGTTATCAACGCCGCCATCTTTATCATCGTTGAAGTTTTTGCCGATCACATCTGTATCGATGGTCTTCATGAACTCAGTCAACATTGGTTTGGCTGCATGATCGAACAGGTAGCAACCGTATTCTGCAGTATCAGAAATGACACGGTTCATTTCAAACAACTTCTTACGTGCAATCGTGTTTGCGATCAACGGTGTTTCGTGCAACGATTCGTAGTAAGCACTTTCTGCTTTGATACCGGAAGCAACCATTGTTTCAAATGCCAGTTCCACACCTGCACGAACGAAGGCAACAAGTAATAAACCATTGTCAAAATATTCCTGCTCAGAAATTTTTGCAGTTGTTGGGGCTGTTTTTTCAAACGCTGTTTCGCCGGTTGCTTTGCGCCATGTCAACAGGTTCTTATCATCGTTCGCCCAGTCTTTCATCATGGTTGATGAGAACTCGCCGCTCATGATATCGTCCTGGTGTTTCTGGAACAACGGACGCCAGATATTCTTGATTTCATTTGACAATTCAAATGCTTTGATCTTTGCAGGATTTGATAAACGATCCATCATCGCAGTAACACCACCGTGTTTCAACGCTTCTGTCACCACTTCCCAGCCATATTGAATCAATTTAGCTGCATAAGATGGTTCAATTCCTTTTTCTACCATTTTATCGAATGCAAGAATAGAACCTGTTTGCAACACACCACACAAAATGGTTTGCTCACCCATGAGATCCGATTTTACTTCGGCAACAAACGATGAACGTAACACACCTGCACGATGACCACCGGTTGCAGCTGCATATGCTTTTGCCTGGATCAAACCTTTTCCTTCAGGATCATTCTCCGGATGCACAGCGATCAGCGTTGGTACACCAAAGCCACGCTTGTATTCTTCACGTACTTCAGTACCGGGGCATTTTGGTGCCACCATGATCACCGTAATATCTTTACGGATCTGTGTACCTTCTTCCACAATATTAAAACCGTGTGAGTACGACAAAGTAGAACCTTGTTTCATCAACGGCATAATGGCTTTAATTACCGACGTATGTTGTTTATCGGGAGTCAGATTCAACACGAGATCAGCAGTTGGAATCAGCTCTTCGTATGTACCAACAGTAAAACCATTCTCAGTTGCATTTTTCCAGGAAGCACGTTTTTCTTCTATGGCTTCTTTACGCAATGCATACGCAATATCCAATCCTGAATCACGCATGTTCAAGCCCTGGTTCAAACCTTGTGCACCGCAACCAACGATGACGATCTTTTTTCCCAATAACGCATTCACACCATCCGCAAACTCACTACGGTCCATAAATTCACATACACCAAGCTGTGCCAACTGTTCTCTGAGCGGAAGTGTGTTAAAGTAATTTGCCATTTTCGTTTCTCTTTTTGTTTGTTTGTCTTTGCTTACAACAAGCAAAGAAAGTTTAGATTTAAAAATTTATCAGCCCCTTTCTCCTTCTCTTTCCCCGAAGGAGAAAGAGCGGTGCTTTTGTTTATATACTATCAATTGTAATTACCACATCATCATTTTATCTTCATTCAGCTACTTGCTATTAATCAAATTGTTCAAATAAGCTGGCCAAGAGCCTTGCTAAGCCTCTCCTTCGGAGGGGTTTGGGGAGGCTTTACATGGTAAACACCTCTTCGTTCTTATCTAAATATTCGTTCTCGATCACTTCTTCACTTGGCTCACGGTATTCGAACTCCTTGAGTTTTTTGTGGAAGCCATCACTTGCTTTGATGATGGCGACTCTGGCACTGCGTACAAATTCAATTAACCCGTAAGGCTCCAATACTTTAATGAACGCATCTGTTTCATCACGCTGACCGCTTACTTCAAATACAGTATAATCTTTACGGATCACTACCGCTTTTGCACCGTACTGACTCAACAAACGCTCCACTTTTACATGTTCAGCAATTACATCTGTCGGCACTTTGTACATGGCCAGTTCCTGCCAAATAATTTCTTCATTGGTATTGTAATACGCTTTTAATACTTCCACCTGCTTTTCAATCTGGCGGCAAAGTTTGCGTACCACTTCTTCTGTTTCGTTGATCACAATCGTAAAACGATGTACACTATCTACTTCGCTGGGCGATGTGTTTAGGCTTTCAATATTGATCTTCCGTTTGGAAAAGAGAATCGCAATACGGTTCAATAAACCGATCTGGTTCTCTGTATATACCGTTATGGTGAATTCCTGTTTTTGCATAACTCTCAAATTAGTCCGGAAGTCGGCAAGACCGAAGTCCGGAAGTGTGTTTATGTTTTCAGAATCGTCTTTCGGTCTATTGACTTCCCGACTTTCCGACTTGTTGTTAGATTTCTTCTTTGCTTAATACAATTTCCGATACGCCTCTTCCTTGTGGTACCATCGGGAATACATTGTTTTCTTTTCCAACCATTACTTCCAGCAGGTAACTGCCTTCATGATCAAGCATGGTCTTCAATGCCCCTTTCAATTCAGAACGTTCGCTGATGCGTTGTCCATCGATGTAATATCCTTTCGCCACCTGTACAAAATCGGGACTGGTAATATCAACAAACGAATAACGTTTCTCATGGAACAGTTGCTGCCACTGACGCACCATACCTAAGAACTGATTATTGAGAATTAAAATTTTTACGTTGGGTTTGAATTGCATAATTGTTCCCAACTCCTGCAAGGTCATCTGGAAACCACCATCACCAATTACAGCAACCGTTGTACGTGTTGGATCGCCATACGCCGCACCAATTGCTGCAGGCAATGCATAACCCATCGTACCCAAACCACCACTGGTGATATTGCTCTTCGATTGATTCATTTTTGCATAACGGCAGGCCACCATCTGGTGCTGACCAACATCCGTTACAATAATGGCGTTGCCTTGCGTTAACTCATTGAGTGTTTTAATTACTTCACCCATGGTTAAAATATCACCTTCAGGATTCATCTCAGGTTGAATACACAACGCTTTTTCTTTTTCCATGCAATCGTGGAATTTCTGTAACCATTGCGGATACACTTTGCTTTCCACCAATGCCGTAAGCATGGGTAATGTTTCTTTACAATCGCCCCAAACAGGAACAGTCGTTTTCACGTTCTTGTCAATCTCTGCAGGATCAATATCGAGATGAATGATCTTCGCCTGCTTGGCATATTTATCTAAACGGCCGGTTACACGATCATCGAAACGCATACCCACTGCAATCAACACATCACACTCATTCGTTAATAAGTTCGGACCATAGTTTCCATGCATCCCCAACATACCTACACCCAACGGATGATCGGTCGGGATGGCACTCATACCCATGATGGTCCATGCAGATGGGATACCTGCTTTTTCAATAAAGGCTTTGAATTCTTTTTCTGCTTTACCAAGAATTACACCCTGACCAAAAATGACGAATGGACGTTCTGCCGCATTGATAAGCTTTGCAGCTTCTTCAATATATTCTTTCCGTACAATTGGTTTCGGACGATAGCTGCGGATATGTTCACACTTCTTATAACCTTCATATTCGAACAACTGCAGCTGTGCATTTTTTGTAATATCAATCAACACCGGACCGGGACGTCCACTGCCAGCGATGTAAAATGCTTTTGCCAACGCAGCAGGAATTTCACTTGCATCTGTTACCTGGTGATTCCATTTGGTAACAGGCGTTGTAATATTGATCACGTCTGTTTCCTGGAATGCATCGGTACCTAACAAATGTGCAAACACCTGACCTGTGATACATACCAATGGTGTTGAATCGATCATTGCATCAGCCAAACCTGTTACAAGATTTGTTGCACCGGGGCCACTTGTTGCAAATACAACACCTGTTTTACCACTTGCTCTTGCAAAACCCTGTGCTGCATGAATAGCACCTTGCTCGTGACGAACAAGAATATGTTCCAAACGATCATTGTAATCGTACAATGCATCGTAGATGGGCATAATTGCACCACCCGGATAACCAAAGATGGTCTTTACATTTTCATTGAGCAAAGCATCCAATACAGCAACACTACCCGAAATTGATTGCGTTGCTTTTGCTTCTGTTTGCTTTTGCTCTTCTTTTATTGTGAGAGTTTCCATTTCACTTTAATTTTCTAGCTGACTACAGCTAATTGTTTTTAATTGAAAAGATTTAAGCTTCATCTGTTACACAACCCTGGCTTGCATCCTTTACGCACATGGCATATTTGTACAACACACCTTTCGTTACTTTCAAAGCAGGCTGCTTCCAGTTCTTGCGTCGTTCTGCTATCACTTCGTCAGCAACTTTAAGTGTGATCTTATTATTTACTGCATCGAGTTCAATGATATCATCGTCTTGTACCAATGCAATTACACCACCTTCAAATGCTTCCGGAGTGATGTGACCGACGACGAATCCATGCGAACCACCGCTGAAACGTCCATCAGTAATCAAAGCCACATCTTTACCTAAACCTGCACCCATAATCGCCGAAGTTGGTTTCAACATTTCCGGCATACCCGGTGCACCTTTCGGTCCTTCGTAACGGATCACTACCACATCACCTTTCTTTACTCTTCCGTTTGCAATACCTGCTACTAAATCTTTTTCCCCATCAAACACACGTGCAGGACCTTCAAAACGTTCACCTTCTTTACCGCTGATCTTTGCCACACTTCCTTTCTCTGCCAGGTTACCATATAAAATCTGTAAGTGACCGGTTGCTTTTAATGGATGCTCTATCGGGAAAATGATCTTTTGAGTTTCGAAATTGATGGGTTCAATGTCGGCTAAGTTTTCTGCAACCGTTTTTCCTGTTACTGTTAAACAATCGCCATGCAACAAACCTTTGTTCAATAAATATTTCATGACTGCAGGCACACCACCATGAGCATGTAATTCCTGCATTAAGAATTTTCCGCTCGGTTTAAAATCTGCCAGTACCGGCGTTTTATCGCTGATGCGCTGAAAATCTTCCTGTGTTAATTCAACATCCACACTCTTCGCCATCGCAATCAAATGCAACACAGCGTTGGTACTTCCGCCGAAGATCATGATGGTGACGATCGCATTTTCAAATGCTTTCTTCGTCATGATATCTCTTGGCTTAATATCTTTTTCTAAAAGAACTTTGATTGCTTTACCTGCAGCCAAACATTCATTTTGCTTTTCACCACTTGTTGCAGGATTCGATGAGGAGTAAGGCAAACTCATACCCAATGCTTCAATTGCAGAAGCCATTGTGTTTGCTGTGTACATACCGCCGCATGCACCAGCACCGGGACAGCTGTGCTTCACCACTTCTTTAAAATCTTCAGGTGTAATAGTACCAGCTAACTTTTTACCCAATGCTTCAAATGCAGAAATGATATTGAGTTCTTCGCCTTTATAATGACCGGGAGCAATCGTACCGCCATACACCATAATCGATGGACGATTTAAACGACCCATTGCCATTACAGCGCCCGGCATATTTTTATCGCAGCCCGGCAATGCAATTAAACCATCGTAATAAAAACCACCGCAAACAGCTTCAATACTATCTGCAATAATATCACGACTCACCAGCGAATAACGCATGCCATCTGTACCGTTACTGATACCGTCGCTGATGCCGATTGTATTAAAGATCAAACCAACGAGATCGTTTTGCCACACACCTTCCTTCACCACTTTTGCAAGATCATTCAGGTGCATGTTACAAGTGTTACCATCGTAACCCATACTTGCAATACCTACCTGTGCTTTCTTGAGATCATCTTCTGTTAAACCAATACCATACAACATGGCTTGTGCAGCCGGTTGTGTTTCGTCTTGCGTTAATACTTTCGAATACTTGTTTAATTCAGCCATACCCCTATCCCCTAGAGGGGGATTAATTTTTATTATTATAAAATATTATACCTGTCTGTTATTAAGCTACTGCTTCTTCTTTCTTAGCGCCTTCGTGTCTTTGTGTCGAAAAATTTTCTGCAACTAAATTTTTATACGCCTGTTGAATTTTTCTGCTCACACTCTCTTCCCATTTCAATGGAAACTTGTAATCATCCAAACTATCAAAGCCAATTACTTCTGCTGCTGTGCCGCAGTAAAAAGCAGCATCGGCTTGTTTCAATTCATCTGTTGTAAAGAACTTTTCTTCTACTTCAATACCTGATGCTGCACATATTTCAAAAACAGTTGCTCTCGTAATCCCCGGAAGAATATTTCCTTTTGCCGGTGTAAAGAGTTTACCGTCTTTTTCATAAAACAAATTCGCTCCAGGTGCTTCTGCTGCATTGCCATTCATGTCGAGCAACAGTGCTTCATCGTATCCTTTTGCTTTTGCTTCCTGGCTGGCAAGGATTGAGTTTACATAATGACCTGCTGCCTTTGCTTCAATCTTAAACGCTTTTGGATTGGGACGTTCAAACGAACTGGTCATGATGCGTAACAACTTATCGCCAAGAAACGGTTGCATGGCCCACACTTCAATTACCAAAAACGATTGCTCATTCTGCACAAAACTCATATTGGCAGGTGCGTAAACAACAGGACGGATATATGCATCCTGCAGATTATTCAACTTCAATACTTCGTAGGTAACAGCGGTTAATTCTTCGGTTGTCCAGTGATACGGAAGGTTCACCAACTCAGCCGAACGCTGTAAGCGATCGTAATGTTCTTTGGCTTTGAAAATTTTGGTTTCGCCACTCTCTGTTCTGTACGAACGGATTCCTTCAAACACGCTGTAGCCATAATGAAAACTCTGACTGTAGAAATCCATTTTTGCTTCAGCCGCTTTTACATACTCCCCGTTGAGATACAGAATTGTTTCACTGTTGTAATAGGATGCCATACGCTGTTTCGTTTTTTTGCGGTAATAAAAAACCCGCCTCTGTTGGAGGCGGGTCGTTATGTTTAGTTTTTAATTTCGTTTACATACAACTTACACCTCTGTCGAGTGCAGGAATAATAATGACAACCACAATGACAATTGTGATGTTTAGTAGTGCATTATTGATTCTGTTATTCAACATAAGTGCGTTGTTCGAAGAACGAATATACCGCCTTATTGAAAATAAACAAAGAACTATTTCAAGGTGGAAGGTTTATGGTATAGGGCTTAAGGCATTCAATTTCTAAATACTTCCTTATACCTTACACCCTACTCCTTTCCCCTTTTTATATGATTGTCGACTTACGCAACTCAATATTCTCTCTCTTTACTGCACCGGGAATTTTACCCAGCACATATTCGCTCACCAGATCACCAATGGTGCTGGTGAAATAAAAATTCATCGGATCAATATCTTTTGTAACGAAGTTGTGCTGCAGTGTCCAGTCGATGGCATCACGAATAGCTTGCGCTTCTTCCTTCAATCCAAAATATTCAAGCATTAATGCGGCTGATAAAATAGAACCGATCGGGTTGGCAATATCTTTTCCTGCCGCTTTCGGAAATGTGCCATGAATGGGTTCAAACAAAGCGGTACCATTACCAACCGATGCAGAAGGCAACATACCCATTGATCCGTTGAGTACACTTGCTTCATCGCTGATGATGTCGCCAAACATATTCTCTGTCAAGATCACATCAAACTGTTTGGGATTTAAGATCACCTGCACGGCTGCATTATCAACATACATATATTCAGCAGTTACATCAGGATATTGCGCTGCAATGTCCTGCACCACTTTACGCCACAGGCGTGATGTTTCGAGTACGTTCGATTTATCGAGCAGTGTAACTTTTTTCTTTCTTCCCTGTGCAAGCTTAAAGGCGAGGTGTGCTATGCGTTCAATTTCGGGACGGGTGTACACACATTCATCACTTGCTTTGTTACCATCGTCGCTGGTATGTTTTTCGCCGAAATAAATACCGCCTGTCAATTCACGAAAGATTACAATATCCACACCTTCGAGATGCGATGCTTTAAACGGAGACAAATGTTGCAAACCGCTGTAGGTAATTACTGGACGGATATTGGCAAACAATCCCAATGCCTGGCGGAGGCCAAACAAGGCCTGCTCCGGGCGCACCTTTGCAGAAGGATCGCTATCGTATTTGGGATGACCAACTGCACCAAACAAAACAGCATCACTGTCTAAACAAATATCAATTGTTTCCGACGGTAATGCTGTACCTGTTTTATCAATGGCATCGGCACCAACCAATGCCTCTTTATAATGAAAGGTATGTCCGTACTGTTGAGCAACGGCATTCAATACTTTAATGGACTGTGCTGTTACCTCAGGTCCTATTCCATCTCCGTTTAATACAGCTATCTTTTTTTCCATAATAAAGGTGTTGTTTACGCAGTAATCGCAATCTGTTCGGCTAATACTTTCAAGTCCGCATCTTCTACTTCTTTCTTCGAATCGGCGAGTACCAAAAAGCGCTCATACAATTCATCCACCTGGTTACGATCGAAACTGTAACCGAGGTTTTTGAAACGATACGCCAGTGCACTGCGGCCACTCCTTGCCGTTAGTACAATCTTCGATGTATCGGCACCTACTTCTTCCGGCGCAATAATTTCATACGTAGTGGCTTCTTTCAAAAATCCATCCTGGTGAATACCCGACGAATGTGAGAAAGCATTATCACCCACCACCGCTTTATTGGGCTGCACCACCATACGCATGGTTTCGCTTACCAAGCGGCTCATCGGCAATAACTGCTTGGGATCAACATTGGTATAAAGACCTAATTCAGGATGTTTGCGGATGGCCATCACCACTTCCTCCAATGAGGTATTACCTGCACGTTCGCCAATACCATTAATGGTACACTCGATTTGTCGTGCACCTGCAATGGCACCTGCAATTGAATTGGCAGTAGCTAAACCCAAATCGTTATGGCAATGGCAGGAAAGAATCGCTTTATCGATATTGCTTACGTTGTTCATTAAGTAAGCCATCTTTTCGGCATACTGGTGGGGCAAACAAAAACCGGTTGTATCCGGAACGTTTACCACCGTTGCACCCGCAGCAATCACTGCTTCGGTTAACTGTGCCAAAAACTGCAGGTCTGCACGACCTGCATCTTCGGCATAAAATTCTACATCGGGCACATAATTACGGGCAAGCTTAACCGCTTTAACGGCACGTTCTAATATTTCTTCCCTGGTGGAATTGAATTTGTATTTGATGTGGTTATCGGATGAGCCGATACCGGTGTGGATACGTGGACGAACAGCAGGCTTCAGCGCTTCTGCTGCCACTTCAATATCCTTCTGCACGGCACGGGTTAAACCGCACACCGTTGCCTGTTTAATTACTTTCGAAATCTGGTTTACACTTTCAAAGTCGCCGGGACTCGATATAGGAAATCCGGCTTCAATAATATCAACACCTAAGGTTTCTAATTTCAGCGCAAGTTCAATCTTCTCTTTCGTGTTTAACTTGCAACCCGGTACCTGCTCTCCGTCTCTGAGAGTGGTATCAAAAATGAACACTTGTTTGTCGGCCATAATAATCTTTAATAGTTGTAAAAAAGCAGGTTGATGTACTTCTTTCTTTGTCTGAAGGGTTGAAGTAACCAACCTGCTCCATAAAATTATTTCTAACAGAAGCGGTTGGCAAACCTTATTTACTGTATTTTACGACAGATAAGTACGACCCTTTTATTGAAAACCCTTGACAGGTAAGGGTTTCAGCAGAAACGAATTACGATGCCCAACAGATCGACGGATACGACCTTTCAACTCATAAAATCGCTGGAAAAGAGCGAAAAGCGGAATTTTAAGCTTTATGTGAAGCGGAATTCGGCCGACCCGAACCTGAAGATCATTCAGTTGTTCGACGCCATGGACAAGATGGATGAGTACGATGAGGCCAATCTTTTGCGCAAAACTCCCAGCATTGCCAAGCAGCAGCTGAGCAATTTAAAAGCCCATTTATACAAATCGATCCTAAGCAGTTTACGCCTGATTAAGCAGGAAGACAATATCACCATCCAGCTGAACGAGCAGATGGATTTTGCCCGCATCCTGTACAACAAAGGCCTGTACCTGCAGAGCCTGAAAGTGCTGGATAAAATGAAGGAGCTGGCCCGCCAGTACGAACAGATTACCTACCTGCAACAGATCCTGTTTTTTGAAAAAAAGATCGAAGCACTGTACATCACCCGCAGTATGCAGGACCGTGCCGATAAGCTGACGAAAGAATCCGTTGCAGTGGAAGAACAACTCACCATTGTATCGCAACTTTCCAATTTATCATTGCAGTTATACAGCTGGTATATTAAAAACGGCGTTGCCCGTAACGAAAAAGAAGGCGACGATGCGAAAGAATATTTTGAAAAACATTTGCCGAAGCATGCAGATAAACTCACCGGCTTTTATGAGCAGTTGTACCTGTTTCAATCGCATTGCTGGGTGGCCTTTATTCGCCAGGATTATTTGCTGTACTACCGTTACACGCAAAAATGGGTAGACCTGTTTGAAAAATACCCGGCCATGATTGAAGCCGAAACGGCCCACTACATTAAAGGCATGCACAATTTAATGAGTGCACATTTCGATTTAAGCAATGAAGCCAAGCTCAATGAAACCATTGAGCAGTTAGAAAAATTTGCACACCGCAAAGTGGCGCAGCAAAACGAGAACTACCGCATTCTTTGTTTTGTATATCTCTCCATTGCCAAGATCAATAAACACTTTTTAGAAGGAACCTTTACACAAGGCTTACGGTTGGTACCCGGTATTGAAGAAAAACTGGATGAGTATGGCTTGTACCTCGACCGGCATCGTGTTCTCACCTTTTATTATAAAATAGCCTGTTTGTATTTCGGCAGCGGCAACAACGAAAAAGCCATTGAGTACCTCAATAAAATCATTAACTGGAAAGTTGATCTGCGTACCGATTTGCAATGCTATGCACGACTGCTGCATTTAATTGCACACTTTGAATTAGGCAATTACGATTTACTGGAATACCTCATTAAATCGGTATACCGTTTTATGGGCAAAATGGAAAACCTGAGTGGCGTGGAAGAAGAAATGTTCCGCTTTTTGCGTGATGCATTGCAGTTATCGCCGGCAAAAATTAAACCGGCATTTATTACCCTGCTCGACAGCATCCGCCAATACGAAGGCAACCGCTTTGAAACCCGGGCATTTGTTTACCTCGATGTGGTAAGCTGGCTCGAAAGTAAAATTGAAAATGTGCCGGTGCAGGATATTATTCACAATAAATATAAACGACAGAAAAAAACAATTGCCTGATGATTGTTGTTATTTGGCTTTTAATATGAAAAAATCACTCAACCTCCTAACGATTCTTGTCCTGTTCTTTTGCAGCAGTACCGCTCAAACCATCAACCCGAAAAATATTGAAATTGTACGTGACAGTTTTGGCGTGCCACACATCTTTGCCAAAACCGATGCGGAAGTAGCTTACGGTTTAGCATGGGCGCATGCCGAAGACGATTTTAAAAGCTTGCAGGATGTAGTATTACCTGCCAAAGGTTTAACCGGCAAAGTGCAGGGCAAGGCCGGTGCTGCAGCCGATTATGCATTTGCCTTGTTCCGCTGCATGGAAATTACCGAAGCAAAATGGAATACCCTCACACCTGCTTTTCTGAAACTGATTGATGGCTATGTACAAGGCATTAATGCTTATGCCAAAGCACATCCCAACGAAGTAGTACACAAGAAAATATTTCCCATTACGGCGAAAGAATACATTGCTTCATCAGTGCTGGCACTAACGGCTTTTAACGGAGCCGATAAAGCACTGATGGGGATCTTTAACAATGTGATTGAAACCGATCCGGAATTAAACAAGAAAGGTAGCAATGCCATGGCGGTGCATCCAACTAAAACAACAACAGGTGAAGCGTTTCTGCTCATCAATGCACACCAGCCCAACACCGGTTCGCAGGCTTTTTACGAAGCACATATTAACAGCGAAGAAGGATTGAATGTACATGGTGGATTACTGGCAGGTGGCCCCTGTATTTTACATGGCGTGAATGAAAATCTTGGTTGGGCACATACAGTCAACTATGTGGATCGAGTAGATGTGTTTCAGTTGGAAATGAATCCGGCCAATGCAACGCAATACAAATTTGATGGTGAATGGATTGACCTGGAAGAAAAAACCATTACCCTGCGCATTAAAGGAATACCGGTTGGTGTGAAGCGGAAAATTTATTGGAGCAAGTATGGCGCTACCATGAAGAACAAACAAGGTTTCTTCAGTATTCGTTTGGGTGCCAATATGGACATTCGTGCACTGGAGCAATGGTATTACATGGACAAGGCAAAAAACTTTACTGAGTTTTATGCCGCCATTAAAGAGCAGCGCCTCTCGATGTTTAACATTACGTATGCTGATAAATACGATACCATCTTTTATGTAAACAATGGATTGGTGCCGGTGCGGAATGCTGCACCACAGTACAACTGGAAGTCAACCGTGCCGGGTAATACGTCGCAAACATTGTGGACAGCTTTTCGAAAGTTTAGTGAACTGCCGCAATACGTAAATCCGAAAAACGGGTATGTGTTTAACACCAATCACTCTTCGTTTTTTGCAACGGATTCAGCGAATAATTTAAAGGCCGAACAATTTCCTGCAACTGATGGATGGGAAACCTGGCAGAACAACCGCAGTATTCGGGTACTGCAACAACTGCCTGCAGACAAACTCGATTACGCAAGCTTCCGTAAAATTAAATTTGATAAACAGCTGCCTGCTGTATTGCAGTATCCGCACAATATTGATACACTGTTCCTGTTAAGTGAAACAGCATATCCCTTGTATGCATCGCTCATACAAACATTAAAAAGCTGGGATAAACAAGGCACAGCAGATAGTAAAGGTGCTGCGGTGTTTCTGTTAAGCTATCTGCACCTGGCCAAAAAATTAGGTGCAGGTGCTGCACGCACACTCACCACTGCCGAAGCAGTTGAAACTTATGCATACGTGTTTGACTACATGATGAAGTACTTCCAAACAACTGATCTTGCTTTAGGCAATATTCAGAAACTGGTACGTGGCGATAAGGAATGGCCGCTCTGGGGTTTTCCTGATCTGCTCTCTCCGCAATGGACAAGCAACTATAAAGACGGCAAATTAAAATCGGTTGGTGGTGATGGACTCATCATGTTCATTCGTTTTACAAAAGATGCGCTGCCGCAAATTGAAACCGTCAACATGTATGGTGCTTCTGCTAAAAAAGGCAACAAACATTTTGATGACCAGGTGGAACTGTACATCAACCAACAAACAAAACGAATGACGTTGAAGAAGGAAGAAGTGTATAAGATGGCAGAGAGGGTTTATTGGCCGGGGGAATGACATTAAACATAAACACAACATTGTACGACTCAAAACTAGAACGACTGATTACACTTCTTGATGAAGCAGAGCAGTTGGCTGGCCAGTTTACAGGCGGCTATTCCAATCACTTCTTTTCAGCTGAAGAATTTCACTCGGCACTTAAAGAAAGTATAAACAAACTTAAAGCAGGCGATATCGAACAATTAAATAATCTTTGGCTTTGGTTTGCTCCAACATACGATTGGGATGATTTCATTCATCAAGAAGGAGAAGATTTAGCGAATGCAATACATCCGCTTCTTACGGAGTTAAGAAAATCATTAAATATTAGCTGATGTTTGCGCCCAACAGATTCCTCCTTCGTCGGAAAGACAACGCTTTTGAGCTTTGTACAATTGCTCATCACTTTTACTAAGCCCAACCTTCCTGTCATCCTGAGGAACGAAGGATCTGTTCAACAAGAAAAATCAACGGAAGCTACTCTGCAAATCAATTCTTACTGCTATCCTTCTTCGGTACAATTTTGTAATCCGCATCGGTAATACCTTTTACACCTCTACCCTTTTTGGTGCTATCAGGTGCATTATTTTTTTGCGGCGTAACAACCGGCGGTGTAAATACAGGTGCTGTATTTGTTTTAACAGCAGCCGTATCGGGTTGTAATAACACAGGCCCCGTTACAGGAGCAATGGCATTGCTGTCAACTGGCAATACAGTGGATGCATTTGTTGGAGCAGATGAATGATTCTGCGGTGTTTGTGTATTACTTGTACCCGGCGAATTATTCCGCACAGGATTATCGTTGTTGTTGGGTGTTGTTACAGGTGCAGTAATGGTTGGTTGATCGTTAGAAGTAGTTGTTTGTTTACGGTTGTTGAATAAATAAATGAGTACAATGGCAACAGCAGCAATAATGAATCCACGGTTGAGCCATTTACCGGGGCCATTCTTTGGTGTAGGCGGATTTGCTGGACCATCATCTGTCGGCAGATCCATATCGAGCTGTACTTCGATACGTGCCCAGATCGCATCCACCATATCCGGTGCCGTTAACTGCTCCAGCTTTTCGGTAATGGTTAATTCGTATGTTGCTTTTTGATTCATCCGCTATGTTGTGCGACTGAGTTGTTGTTGTAATGTTTTCCGGGCTTCGCTCAGGTGCCATTTCGATGTACCCTCGCTGATGTTGAGTTTCTCTGCTATCTCCCGGTGTGTAAAGCCTTCTACTGCATACAATACAAACACAGCATGTGTGGCGGGTGGCAACTGGTGAATGAGTTTCATTATTTCATCGGCACCCATCCGTTCCAACACTGTATTACTGATCTGCGGTTCTTCCACCGTTTCCAGCTCCATGTCTTTGCTGAAACGTTCCCTTGCTTTCAAATGATCAAGCCCTTCGTTCATCACAATGCGTTTGATCCATGTCTGCAACGCACCTTTTGTTTTATCGAACGTATGCATGCTTTTAAAGATCTTCACAAATGCATGACTCATGATATCGGCTGCATCTGCCTCATCACGGGAGTAACGCAGGGCAATGGTCATGGCATAGTTATAGAACTGCCGGTACAACTGTTCCTGTGCCCTGCGGTTATTGCGTTTGCAATCTTCCACCAACTGATCAATATCGAGTGCTTCGGCAATCACTTACTTCCTGCAATACTGTTTATCATTTTTTATTTACGATCCACTAACTACAATTGGCTATCTCTTTCCTTCAATCATAGTACGTCTTTCTCCTTCTCCACATCCTGCATCCGCTTCAACAAAATCGCCGATGAAATCGATGACAGAATAATTTTATCTCGTGCATCTAAATTATTTGCAAACCAGATGCTGTTATCCAATATATCAATGATGGCGACTACTCCATCATCCCAACGTAATTCGTAGCCGGTGAGGATGGCTCCGCCCAATACTTTTGTTTCTTTTCCGCTTTTTGTGGTGAGTTTCTCCAGTCGCAACGGCCTGATGGTAATATTTTCTTTCCCATTGGTCGCATATCCTTCTTCTTCTACATACGGACGATCGAACAAACGGCGGGCAGTATCTTTCCTTGCATCGTATTTATTCATCAACACTACCGACCAGGGATCGTTTTCTTTCGCCATCAACGGAAGTATCGCAGCAGTAAATGCATATTCATAACGCTGTGTAGCATTCATCTGTCCGAGGAAAGGATTGTTGCTTTTGTAAACGAGTTGATTTTCGCTGAACTTTTCAGTTGCAAAAACTTCCGCCATTAAATTGCCATCCTGAATTGTGTATTGAAATTTATTGCGTTGTTTGAGGTTGCGTACATCGGTATCAATATTGAACACACGCAGCAACATGGTTTGCGGATCGAGACTGAATTTGGTGTACTGAAAGGAACTGCTGAAATCCCAACCCCGCTTTACAGCTGAAGTAGAAAATTCGCCGAAGCTTAATTTCTGGTTGATCATCCAACCATTCAATCCTTTTACCTGCATTTTGGTTGCCTGCGAGCTGAAGCTCGCAGGAACCGATACCTTGGCTGCTGTGCAGGAAACCAAAAACAGCAGGGCTATGAGTGATAGTTTCTGTAACATGGTTTTGATTCGTTTATGAATGTAATAAAAATCTGTGTTTTTCTTAGTAGCTGAAAATAGTCTTTGTTGTAAACAAATGTTGTCCGGTGATATACGATTTGTAACGGCGGATCAGCTCGATGGGATAACCTTCACTATCATACTTAAACTCGAAACTATAGGCAACATTTACAGGATAAGTAGCAAAATATGTACGTGCCTGCCAGTTGAGATTATTCTTTGAACTGTTGCTTAAAAACAAATCGGGCCAGTTCATGTGTACATACGGGTTGATGTTGTTATCGTGCTGGTAGCTGCCGGTTTCAGTACTGCCATTGCTTGTTCTGCTGTTATCAGCAAACAGGTTGCCATGTCTCCAGCGTTGATAATAGTTCATGGTAAGTGAAGTGTGTGAATAACTGAAATCAAAAGTGACTTCATCAAATCCATCGCCGTTTGCACCATGATGTGCAATGTCTACTTCTGTTTTGCTTACGTTGAGTATATCTTCTGTAATGTGATTGATCTTTCCGGCAGCATTGTAACGGATGCTTCTTGTACCGGCAAAGACATTGCCTTCGTTATAGATGCTGATTTTTTCTACACGTCCATCTGTGTATTCCAGGTTTTCTGTTCTTGCAACAAACGGTGTACCATCAGAAGGGCGCTTCTGCATAAACTCCACTTTGGTCAAACGACCTTTTCCATCGTAGATATAGTTGTTCTTCGATTCGGCTTTGTACATGTTGCCATCCCAACGTGCCGTGATTTCTGACTTCAGTTTTTTCGCTTCTTTTTCTTCACCAAATTCATACAGCATATCTTTTTTCAATTCTTCTTTTGCATAACGTTTGGTGTAAGTACCACCCCATTTTTGTACAATAAACTCGTGGTAGGCTGCTTCCTTTTTTAACGTTACCGTATTGATGCCGGGCATCAGGCTGATGAATTGTACACTCTTCAGTTCATTAGCCGCATCAAATGTGCGATATACCAGTGAAGACTGAATACTGTCGTACAGAATGTCTCCCACTTTAATACGGGTACGCATCTGAATGGTAAGATCTGTTTCTACAGGAGGTGTATTGCTGTTGCCAAACTCACCGGCACTGTAACCAAAATCGATGGCTTTATCGGTTGCTTCAATTTTCAGAAATTCCGCAGCAATATCCACCGAAGTAGCTGCAGGCAATACCATGGGATAAGCCAAGGGCTTGTTTACCTGCGTTGCTTTGGGCGAATTGGTTACAGGCACTGCATACAATACATTGCCCGTGCCTGATACAATCAGGAGTTTGCTGATGCGATAAGTACCTGCAGGCAGTTCCATCTCTTCGGTTGTAAATTTTCCGTTGAAGCTGATGGCTGCGAGTTTATTGTTTAACACCAGCTCATCCTGTGCGTTTACCACATCGAACTTTGCAAACAGGTTGGCCATTGGCTGGTTGGGCAAACCGGGCAATGCATCGGCCGTGATACGATACTTGTGCGAAAGACCGGGCTGTGGACCGGGACCTCCGCTTGGTTTGTTAGGTTCTACCGGTTTCTTACAGGAAACAAGGATGATAAGGCTTGCGAAGAAAAGCGTGAATACGCTGCGAAATGTCTGATTCATATTCTTTGATTATAAGGTTTAAAAAAGCCGCTGTTTGTGGCGGTATGATAGAGATACCCCCCACGGACTCAAAAGGGTTGGGTAGAAAATGGGGCGTTAACAGAATTTTAACAATATGTAAAAAAACTACAACTACAGTACGGACAGGAGAATTTTCAGACGTTATTCTAAGACAGTTCTTTTAATGACATATATTAGTTACGTGTATGTTATTGCAAACGACATCTCTTTTAATCAATTACAATGCAACAATGAAATTACTTCCTTATGAGAATTTTTATTTAACGACAAACCTCCCTCCAAATATTGTAATTGAAAAATTGAAAGAAAAGACCGAGCTAGAGAGCTTCAGTCTTTTCCGCAAGAATAAGAGTTCTACAAAACAATATGAGGGATTTGTGGCGTCTAACAATTTTCAGCTAAAGAGAATTAAACAATACAGAAATTCATTTCTGCCGATCATAACCGGAGAAATCAAATCCAACTATATCGGAACCGGAATACATGTTAAAATGAAGATGTATCCTTTTGTCTACATATTTATGGCTTTTTGGTTGGGCTTTGTTACGATAGCCGGAATTACTGTTGTGACATTTATGCTAAGAGAACAAAAATTTCATCCCGGCATTTTCGGTGTGTTAATCATGTTTGTAGGTGGCTATGGTCTTACGTTGGGAAGTTTCAAATATGAAAGTACCAAATCCAAAAAATTCTTAATAGAATTATTACAAGCCACAATAACTATGAATAATTAAGTAATCGGAAAGGATTACCGTTGTTGGTGAAAAACACCGAACAACGGCAGTAGTGCAATTACTTACATTGCAACATTCCCTCAATCGTTCCCATCCTTCATTCGCAGGCGAGTCTCCTGCAAGGGACTCGCCGTAATTTAAATTCGAACAACAATAATCTTACTCATCGTTATCCCGACAGATTCCTCCTTCGTCGGAAAGACAACTCTGTTGAGCAAACTGCAACCGCTCATCTTTGTTAATATGCCAAATATTCCTGTCATCCTGAGGCACGAAGGATCTGCCGAAACAAAAAACACCCCGCAATCGTTCCCACACTTCCCCTTCCACAACTAACAGCTGCAAGTTTCAAACAGTGTAAATTTGGGCCGCCCAACTGCAGCAGCAAACATGAACGAACGATTACAACAACTGGCACAGCAACTCGAAGGAGAATTTTATTTCGATACCACCATGCGTACCCTCTATGCCACCGATGCGTCGGCATACCGTGAGTTACCATTGGCCGTGGCCATTCCCAAAACCAAAGACGATCTCAAAAAGCTCATCGCTTTTGCACATAGCAACAAGACTTCGTTGATTCCCCGTACGGCCGGTACTTCGCTTGCCGGACAGGTGGTGGGTAACGGCATTATCGTGGATGTATCGAAATACTTCACCAACATTCTTGAACTGAACAAAGAAGAGAAATGGGTGCGTGTGCAGCCCGGTGTGATCCGTGATGAGCTAAATATGTTCCTGAAACCGCATGGTTTGTTCTTTGGTCCGGAAACTTCAACGGCCAACCGTGCCATGATCGGTGGTATGGTGGGTAATAATTCCTGCGGCAGTAATTCGGTGTTGTACAGAAGTACAAGAGAGCATTTGCTGGAAGTAGATTGTTTGCTGAGCGATGGAACGGAGACAACCTTCAAAGCATTGAACATTGATGAGTTTCATAGCAAGTGCGAAGGCGAAGGTCTGGAAGCAAATATCTACCGTTCGGTACGAAGCATGCTGAGCAACTACGACAACCAGGTAGAGATACGCAAAGAGTTTCCGAAAAAAACAGTGGAGCGCCGCAACACCGGTTATGCCATTGATCTGTTGTTGGAAACAGCACCATTCACTGCCGGTGAAGCAGATTTTAATTTCTGTAAACTCATTGCCGGTTCAGAAGGTACGCTGGCGTTGATTACCGAAATAAAACTGAATGTGATTCCGCTGCCACCCAAAGAAGTGGGTTTGCTTTGCGTTCACTTCAACAGTATTGATGAATCATTAAAAGCAAACCTCATTGGTTTAAAATACAATCCCGGTGCAAGTGAACTGATTGATCATTACATTTTAGAATGCACCAAAGAAAACAAAGAGCAGATCAAGAACCGTTTCTTTGTGCAGGGCGATCCCGGTGCAATTCTCGTAATTGAATTTGCACGGGAGACAAGAGAAGAGATTGTGGCGATCTGTAAAAAAGTGGAAGCCGACATGCGTGCAGCTGGTTTGGGTTATCACTTCCCGCTCCTGTTTGGTGAAGACACAAAAAAGATCTGGACGCTTCGTAAAGCAGGTTTGGGTTTGCTGAGTAATTTACCCGGTGATGAAAAAGCAGTACCTGTTATTGAAGACACCGCTGTTGATGTAAATGACTTACCGGATTTCATTCGTGATTTTAATGAAATACTGAAGCAACATAATTTGTACTCGGTGCATTATGCACATGCAGGTTCGGGTGAAATTCATTTACGTCCCATCATTAATTTAAAAACAGAAGAAGGCAATCGTCTCTTCCGTGTAATTGCAGAAGAGATTGCAACGCTGGTGAAGAAATATAAAGGCTCGTTGAGTGGAGAACATGGTGATGGTCGTTTGCGTGGTGAGTTCATCAAGCAAATGGTGGGTGAAATGAATTACCAGTTGTTGAAAGAGGTAAAGAAAACATGGGATCCGGCAAATATTTTCAACCCGAATAAAATTGTAGACACAACGCCGATGGATATCATGCTGCGGTATGTGCCCGGCCAGCAAACACCTGAATTTAAAACCGTGTTTCGTTTTTACAACCAGGATATCCTGCAACATGCAGAACAATGTAATGGCAGTGGCGATTGTCGTAAAACACATTTATCCGGCGGAACGATGTGTCCATCGTTTATGGCAACACGCAACGAAAAAGAAACCACGAGAGCAAGAGCCAATATTCTCCGTGAGTTTTTAACCAACTCTACCAAAGCCAACCGTTTCGATCATAAGGAAATTTATGAAGTGATGGATCTCTGTTTGAGTTGCAAGGGTTGTAAATCAGAATGCCCCAGTAATGTAGATATGGCTAAACTCAAAGCTGAGTTTATGCAGCATTACTACGATGCGAATGGTGTACCCTTCCGTTCAAAGCTGATTGCCAACTTTACCAACTCATCGAAGCTGGGAGCCATTGCACCATCGCTGTACAATTTTGTAATGACGAACAGTGCGATCAGTTCATTGGTGAAAAAAGCATCGGGCTTTGCAACCAAACGTTCGATGCCGACGATGTATCGTACTACGCTGAGTAAATGGTTCAAGCAACAAGGCACAAGGAACAAGGTGCAAGGCGCAAGTGGCGAGCAGCAAGTGGCGAGTGGCGGGAAGCGAGTGTATTTGTTTTGCGATGAGTTTACGAATTACAACGATACACAAATCGGTATCAAAGCTGTTGAACTCTTAAATAAACTTGGTTACGAGGTCATCATCCCCGAACATATTGAAAGTGGTCGTTCCTGGCTATCGAAAGGATTGATACGGAAAGGCAAAGAAATTGCGAATAAGAATATTGAACTGCTGTATCCTGTTGTTACTGCAGAAACACCATTGATCGGGATTGAGCCATCAGCTATTCTCACCTTCCGTGATGAATATGTTGACCTGGCAACCGATGAAAATTTTGAGAAAGCCAAACAGCTTGCTGCCAATACATTCATGATCGATGAATTTATTGCAGGTGAAATCGACAAAGGCAACATCAGCAAAGAGCAATTTACTTCTGCTGAAAAGAAAATAAAACTGCATGGTCATTGTCAGCAAAAAGCATTGGTGGGTACTGCAGCCACAGTGAAAGTATTATCGTTCCCCGAGAATTATAAGGTGGAAACCATTCCTTCGGGTTGTTGCGGCATGGCCGGTTCGTTCGGTTATGAAGAAGAACACTATGAACTGTCGATGAAGATCGGTGAAATGGTACTCTTCCCCGCTGTGCGTAATGCAGCGGATGATGTGATTATTGCAGCACCCGGTACAAGCTGTCGCCATCAAGTAAAAGATGGTACAGGCAAGAAAGCATTGCATCCGGTGGAAGTGTTGTGGGAAGCGTTGAAATAATTTTTTTAGCCACGAAGACGCAAGGACTCGAAGCAGCACAAAGAATAAAAAATGCCACGAAGAAACACTGAATCATTGGCTTCCTGTTTCTTCGTGGCTTCGTGTCTTTGTGGTTCAATAAAAGTGCTTTATTCTACTTCCAACTCATCTGCAAACGTCCATGCAGGTTTGCCTTCGCCGGGATGACCTTTCGGACAAGCTTCTAACGTAAACGCAGTAACACGCACATAACGGGCATTGGTAGCTGCAAACGTTGCTTTAAAATCTTTGATGGTGAGCGCAAGTGTATTCACCGGCACATCGTTCTGCACCGTTGCTACTTCGGTAAATGTTTTGCCATCAAGCGATACTTCAAACTTCACCGCTGTAGGTAAAAAGATCCAGTCACGGTAATGTTGTAAACAACCAAGCGAAATGCGGCTGATATTTTTTTCTGCACCCAGATCAACGGTTGCAACAAGATTGTTTTTATTGAAGCCATGCCAGAATTTATTGACTGCTGATTTTCCACGCACACCATCTGTTAACGAATTGATGCCATCGGCCATGTACGAACGTGATGGAGCAAACGCATACTGCACATTGGCACCAACTGCTTTGTGCATCACAAAACGTTGTTCAACAGGTTGCAGGTTCATGATCTTTCCGTTCTGCACGGTTACTGCACGAATCGTTTGTGTACTTTCAACAGCAATGGGTTGTGTGTACACTGCACTTGACACAGTCGGTAGTGATCCATCCGTTGTATAAAGAATAGAGGCCGTGGGTACTTCCGAAAACAACGCTACTTCCAGTTTGCCATTTTTTGCAGCAGGTTTTATGTCAACTGTAAAATTGCCCGGTGAATAATGCAACCCTTTTGCATCAAAGGCTTTGAAATGAAACTGCAAACGTCTGCTGAAATCGTTCCAGTTTTTTGCTGCTGCAGGCGACCAAACCGTTTCCGCCAACGCAAGCATACGTGGCAACACCATGTATTCGAGATGTTCTGCTGTTGAAATATATTCTGTCCACACATTGCCTTGTGCTCCTAATACATACTTATGTTGTTCTGCACTTAATTCTTTTGGGATGGGTTCATAATCGTACACTTTCTTTACAGTATTAAATCCGCCGATGGCCAACGGCTCACCTTCGGGCCCTGCCTGGTAATGATCGAAGTAACAAGGCGAACCGGGTGTCATCACCACATCATGATGCATCTTTGCGGCTTCAATGCCACCTGCTTCACCACGCCAGCTCATCACAGTTGCTTCAGGCGCCAATCCGCCTTCGAGTATTTCATCCCAGCCAATCATTTTCCGTTTTTTGCTGACGATGAATTTCTCCATGCGTTTGATAAAATAACTCTGCAGTTCTTCTTCATTCTTCAATCCTTCCTTTTTCATACGAGCCTGACAACGCTCACATTTTTTCCATGGACCTTTATCTACTTCATCGCCACCAATATGAATATAGGTTGAAGGAAAGAGTTCAATCACTTCTGTTAACACATCCTGCAAAAACGAAAACACTTCTTCGTTTCCTGCGCAATAGTTTGAGGACACGTTATTGTAATTACCACCCGTTAACGGCAACTGCGGTTGTTGCGTACAACTCAACTGCGGATACGCTGCAATAGCTGATGCTACATGCCCGGGCATTTCAATTTCAGGCACCACTGTTACATTTCTTGTCTTCGCATACGCAATAATCTCCTTCACCTGTTCCTGCGTGTAGTAGCCACCGTAAGTAGCAGCTTCACCCGGTTTTGCCTGCGGACGACTGCCCCATACTTTATCATTCTGATCAACACGCCATGCAGCTGTTGAAGTAAGCTTTGGATATTTTTTGATTTCAATACGCCAGCCCTGGTCATCTACCAAATGCCAATGAAAGGTATTCATCTTATATATCGCCATCAGGTTGATGTATTGTTTCACGACATCTGCTGAAAAGAAATGACGGCTCACATCAAGATGCATGCCTCTCCATTTAAAACGTGGTTCATCTTTGATCTGCAAACAAGGCACCTGCAATGCTGCATTGGTGCGTACCTGTGGCAATGTTTGAAGCACAGATTGTATACCGTAAAAAATTCCGGCATAGCTGCTGGCTTTTATCTGAATCAGTGAAGGCGTAACCGTTAAGCTGTATGCTTCAGGTTTGAATGCAGTTTGTGCTGCAAGAATAAACTCTACTTTTTTTGCAGCAGGTTTATTCTGTTGTAATGCAATGCCTGAAATATCTTTTACAGCGTTGAGAAAAAAATCAACAGCCGGTTTTAATGCAGCCTGCGAAGCATTAAACTGTACAGTTGTATTTTTATCGATACTAAAATTTCCTTCGTTCAGTTTTAACTCAACCGGTTGCGGAATAATAGAAACCTGTTGCGCAAACAGAGCTAACGGACAAGCAAGCAACAACAGGAACTTTACAAATTTTAAGGACATAATCAATACGTGTTTATTTATTTAAAATTGAACAGGTGCAAAAGTAAACATCCACTTCACCGGGTTTTGCCAATCCTTTCCTTTAAAGCTACCAACCGGGACTTTGATCAGGACCGTGTTCCAACCTTTCTTTAAGAAAATATTTGTAGGCGCACGGTATTCATACCCTTCATCGGCCAATGGCAATTCACTATTGCCTTTTTGTCCTGCATGTTTCCATTGCGGAGCAGGGATTAAATTTCCATTTACCCACACTGCACTTTGTTTAGCATCCCATGCATTAGCAGGTGGCGCATCGGTAGCAGGTGAGCGTGACAAATTATTAAAGCCGATCCAGAACTGTTTTGTTTCATCGTCATCGCTCCAGATTTTTGCAGTAGCGTACCAGGTCGTACTGTCTTCTGCATTCGGTATTGCAGCTTTAATTAACGGCGCCCACCAATGACGCAATACAACTGTTGCACCAACCTGTTCTGTTGCTGGCTTTGTTTTATCTGCATCAAAACTTTTTTGTTCCGGTGCAAATTGTTTGGATAAATCGCCTTTGTTATCAAATGGTCCGAACAATTTCCAAACAAGATTTGATTGTTGCACATAAGGAAATGACAGTGTAGAATAGAACTGCTGCTTATGATCAAGTAATCTATTTTCAAACTCAGTGAATGCATTCACCCTTGCTGTATTCGGTTCGCCGATATTTGCTACCCAGCCATCAACACCACCACCCTGCCAACTGCGTTCGGCAAAGGCCAGCATGCCGGGATAAACAGGATTCATGTTGAGCACATCTTCTTCTTTGCCAACAGCTCTGTCGTGCCACATACAGATGGTGCCACCGATTGTTGTAGCATCGCCTTTTTCTTTGTCTGCAATTTTGCGGTTGAAGATCGTCGTCACGGCTTCCAGCGGATCCATATGATTCAGGTACAAATGCCGGGAATCGATGAACTGAATTTGATTGTTTGATGTGTGATGTGCATTATCATCCATCCACAATTGACGGATGGTGCTGTTGCTGAAATTACCACCAGGTTGCCAGCCGATCACTTTCTTACCCATACTTTCAATGAATGCTGTTACTTCAGGAACAAAGGTTTTGTTGGTGATCTTTACTTCGTCTGCACCAATATGGATGTACGGCACATCGTAAGTTGTACAAAATTCTTTGAGGATATTTTTTAGAATCGCCAACCCGCTATCACTTTGCATATCGGTTTTCATGGCACGTTTAAACGCTGCACTGTGTCCGGGCATATCAATTTCAGGAACGAAACTAATATGTCGGTCTTTACAATAGTTGATCAGTTCTTTGATCTCCGCTTCGTTGTAATACATGCCTTTGTTCCGCAGCATGTGTTCGGGTGCAGTAAGTTGCGGATATTGTTTACTGGCGATGCGCCATGCAATATCCTCTGTTGCATGAAAATGAAAAATATTGAGTTTGTTGGCCGCCATCACATCGATCTGCTGCTTCAGCAACGGCATCGACATATAATTCCGCCCCACATCAATCATATAACCTCGCCAGCTGAACGCAGGCCAATCGGTAATACTTACCGCATCAATCATTGTTCCGCTGCGCAGCAATTGTTTGAGTGTTTGCATGCCATTGAAAATACCATGTGCAGTATTGGCAACCAGCTTTACACTTGCTGCATTCACATCCAGCTGATACGCTTCGCTTTCATGTTGTGCTGCTTTTATTTTTCCAAGACTTAACTCGATAAACAATTCACCGGCTGCTGCTTTATCAGTCAACTTCATTTCCCAACCGATCGATTGAAGATATTGCTGCAGTTGTGTTGCATCCTCCAGCAGACTTTTATCTTTCAGTACAATCGTCTTGCAATTGTACACAGCAAACGTACCTGTCTTCCATTGTAATTCTTGTGGCTGCGGAATCAGTGAGGCCTTTGGTTGCAGATCGTACACATACGGATAGATGATGTGCTTCCATAACAAATACGCATTGCCCATTAAATGCAACCCATCATTGCTTAACTCTGGCTTCAGTTTTCTGTTTTCATTGCTGAATGGTGTATGCAGATCAACATAATGGTAGTGATGAGCCACAGCATTTGCTTTTAACTGCTCATTTACTTGCTGGATAATTGCTGTGTTTTTTGTATGGCCGCCAAACTTGCCATACAGTTCATTCACCGGTAAAATACTCTGCACATACAATTTTGTTTTGGGCGATTGTTGCTTTACATAATCAGCAATCAGCAACATATTCTTCAGTACACTATCCGCACTGATTCCTCGTGAAAGATCATTTGTACCAATGAGCAAAAATATTTTAGAAGGCTTTCGGTTTATAACAACAGGTAATCGATGCAATACTCCGGCCGTTATATCGCCACTGATACCGTGGTTCTTCATCCGCAGATGGTTGAAGAGTTGCGCCCACTCCGAGCCATCGGTAATGCTGTTGCCCAGAAAAATAATCTCCTCTTTTGTTTGCGGCATCGACTTAAACAATGTCACACGCTGATGATAGTATGTGGAGAACAGACTATCATGCAATACCGGCAATTTCACCTGTGCAAATAACTGCACCTGTGCTAAAAGAATCAAGGCAATCAGCAATCGCTTCATCATCATATGTTATTTAAAATCGTTCAAGGCAAACTTGTAATTTTTACCTTTCACTGTTTTCAACCGAATCGTTTTTCCTTTGTGTAATAGTGTAACATCATTTCCTGCTTTTGACAGCAACGAACAGGAAACAAGTTGTCCGTTCTTCCATTCAATGTTTACATCAAATCCATTTCTTGCACACAACCCTTTTATTGTTCCGGTATGCCAGGCAGCCGGCAATGCAGGCAACAATTCTATTTCTTCGTCATTGCTTTGCAATAACATTTCTGCAAGACCTGCCGTTCCACCAAAGTTGCCATCAATCTGGAATGGCGGATGCCCGCAAAACAAATTGGAATAAGTACCACCACCACCGCTCATCTTAATTTCATCGCCACCTGCAACAGGCTTCACCAATTGCTTAAACAATTGTAATGCATGTTCACCATCGTGCAGTCGTGCCCAGAAATTGATTTTCCATGCCATACTCCAACCGGTACCTGCATCGCCACGTTGCAATAATGTTTGTTTGGCAGCTTCAGCCAAAGCAGGTGTTTTATTGATTGAAATTTCATCGTACGGATGTAAGCCATACAAGTGTGAAACATGCCGATGATGTGGCTCTGCATCTTCCCAATCGTTCACCCATTCATTCAAATCACCTTTTGCACCAATCTGATTCGGTGCTAATTGTTTTACAGTAGTTGCTAATTCGTTCCGCCATGACGCATCAGTTTTTAAAACAGCTGATGCACTGATACAGGCATTGAATAATTCTCTGCAGATCTGCATATCCATTGTTGGACCCATGCAGGTATTCCCCACAAATTCATTGGGCATTTTATAAGCATGTTCCGGTGAATTCGATGGTGCTGTTACCAACCATCCATGTGTAGGTTCTTTAATTAAGATCGATTGTAAAAACTGTGTAGCACCTTTTAATACCGGATAATATCTACGTAAGAAGGCCGTGTCTTTTGTGAAACGATAGTGCTCCCAGATATGTTCGCACAACCATGCGCCGCCTGTTAAGGTTGATCCCCATGCTGCACCTTCGCCGGGTGATGTAAAGAACCAGGGATTGCTGATGACATGTGCCACCCAACCGTTTGCATTGTAATAAGCCTTCGCTGTTTTCTTTCCGTTGTTTACTAAGGAAGAAGTGAAACGATGCATCGGCTCGGCAAGTGCACCTAAGTTGGTTAACTCTGCCGGCCAGTAATTCATTTGTATGTTAATGTTGAGATGATAATCGCCGTTCCATGGTGTTTGGTATTCCACTGCCCACAACCCTTGCAGATTAGCAGGCAATAAACCGGGACGTGAAGATGAGATGAGCAAGTATCGACCGAAATTGAAATACAACACAGGTAACTGCAGATCCTCTTCGCCTTTGTAATAATTGATGAGGCGTTGATTTGTAGTTACTGCTGTTCCGGGTTTACTATCGGGCATGTTCCAACGGCAACGGTTAAAAAGTTGCTGATAAGCAGCAGTACTTTTTTGTTGTGCTGCAGCAAAGGAAGTCTGTTTTGTTTTTTCGATGTACTGAAATGCCTTTTCAATAATATCATTTGCAGAAAGATTACCGGTTGCATACTCATAATTCGTAACCGAAGAAATTTTAATCCAGCATTCAGTTGCATTTTCAATCACCAGTTCATTTCCTTCCTGCCTGATGGTTCCATCTTTCATCGTTGGTTGGGCTACAGTCACAAACTGCATTCCTTTATCAGCGCCCGATGGAAGTTGCCCCATCATCGCAATGGTATTCTTCTTGGTTTTGATCTGTGTATGTTCTTTTCTGTACAATGCAAGCACAACATTGATGCTGCCTTTCTTTGTGGTTGACAAACGCACCCATGTAATATCATTTACAAAATCGGTAAACAGTTCTTCTGTAAACGTTACAGCATTGCGGGTGAATGTGGTGGTGGCAGTTGCCTTCTCCAAATCGAGCACACGACTGTAATTGCTCACAGCTGCATTACTGTCTTTCCAGCTGATGAACAGATCGCCCATGGTTTGATAAGCACCATACTTGTCATTCGCTCCTCTGCCATGCCCCGAACCTTTTCCTTTTGCAATAAAATTTTTCTGCAACAACTCCTGTGCAGCTTTATTATCGCCAGCGAGTAAATACCCCTGGATCGGTTTTAAGAATTGGAAGGCATTTTCATTGTCTGCATCCTGTGGTCCACCACTCCACAACGAAATTTCATTGAGTGCGATGCGCTCCTTCTTTGTATCACCAAACATCATCGCACCAAGCCGGCCATTACCCAATGGCAAACTTTCGGTGAAATGTGTAGCAGCAGCATTAAAACGAATGGTTACGTCGTTACGTTGTGCATGTACAACCGGACTAACAGCCAGAAGCAGTACAATCAAAACCAGGCTTGCAATTTGTTTCATTTTTTATTGATTATTTTCTGCTTCAAGTTATTGATCATTTACAATTGATGTAAAACATTTTTCCGCATGATCAATCGTTAGTAAAATGATTTCTGCGACACTACATAGCCTGTCGGTCTTACAATGGTGATGAGCGCTTTACCATTGTACAGATCATCTGTTTCAAAATTTACTTTCTGTCCGGGTTGTAATTCGGGCAGTTCATACGCTTTTCCTGCCAGGTAATTTGTATCGGCCGATACGTACAGTTTATATCCCTTTACGCTATGCTGCGGCAATCCAATGCTGCCAAACAACAGCACATTCAGTTTTCCTTTTTTCCAATTGCGTATGCCCTGCACTTCTACCGGCGATGAAAGCTCCCGCAACACTTTCATTGATGGTTTGGGTTTACCATACATGTCATACACACCGTGTATGCGTCTGCGGTATTTTGTTGTATCGGATGTGCCGGGATAATGCGTGCGGTAATCGGTGAGATCGAAATAGATTGCACCTTCCACGTACGGTTTGTTTTCATAGAGACTCATGTGATAGATGAGGTCTTCAACCCTGCGTTCATCACCACCTTTGAAATTGGGTTCGCACAAACCAAACTCCGAAATAAAAAACGGTTTATCCGGGTAACTCAAATGCACACTGTCTAAATACGCACCAATCTTTCCACTCGGAATATCCCACCAGCTGCCGCCATATTCGTTCATCATTAAATAATCGCCATCATTGGCTGCATCAGGTGTAAAGGAAGGATTTTTATAAAAACCCTTCGTCAATGTATTGCTTACATATGCGGTCATTCTCGATGGATCCAGTTCACGTGAACGTTTGAGCAGATCAGCAATCATCTGTTTCATATCCGCATCACGGCCACGCAACTCGTTACCTACTCCCCATGAAAAAATACTTGGATGATTGTACAAGTTGTTGATCATGCGTTCCAGCTGCAGCATGGCAATGGAACGGATGGTAGCATTGGCAGGTGTTTCCGGCCCCCAAAGCGGAACCTCCTGTTGCACGATAATGCCGTTACGATCGCAGAAATCATAAAACAATTCATCTTGCTGAAAATGCTGGCGGGTGAAGATGGCATTCACCTCTTTCATCAGTTTACAATGACGAATGATCTCTTCATCCGTTTCAGCAAAACCAAAATCAGGATTGCTTCCGGCCGTCCACTCCACACCCATCAACTTAATGCGTTCTCCATTTAAAAAGGTTTGACCATTTTGCATCTTCAATTCCCGGAAGCCAACTGTTGTACCGATCTTGTCTATTATTTTCTTTCCCTGCCATACGGTTACTTCCACTTTGTACAGGTTGGGAAAATCGAAATGCCAGGGATGAACCGAAGGCAATGCAATGGTTGCGTGCAGTTCGTTGTTCTGCTGCTGTGCGGTTACAGCAGCATCGTACACAGTATTTTTTGTTGACTGATTTTCTTCGGTGATGCGTACGTTGAGTTTTATATGTTCTGTGGGGCTTTTAGCAAAACCCAGTTTCAATTTTAATGTTGCTGCATTTGTTGCAATGTTCAGCTTTGGTTCTGCATGCAGATAATTTGCTGCAGCTTTATTACTCACAATAAGCGCCACTTTCCGAATGAGCCCGCCATCATTCGGCCAATCGAAGGAATTACCAAAGGGCACTTTGTTTTTTCCGTAATCGTTATTCACGGCAACTGTGATGCTGTTTTCTTTGCCGTAGTTCAGTTTATCCTCAAGGTTCACATAAAACTTGTTGAAACCATCGCCGATATTCTCCTGCACTTTTACACCGTTTACATATACATAACAGGTATGGTTTACTGCACCAAACTGCAACAGTACCCGTTTATTTTTCCAATTGGCAGGAACATGTATTATTTGCTGGTACCAACCCCAACCGTAGTGGTTCTGGTTTTCATCTTCTATATTCCAGGTATGCGGCAAATTCACTACACGTTTGCCCGGCAGCGTTGCTGCAAACCATTGACCGTTTACACCTTCTGCTTTTTTATCTGTTGTAAAACGCCAGTTATTGTTCAGTGCAATCGTATCACGCTGTGCAAATGCTGTTAGGCTGCACATCAAGGCCATCGTTGTTAAAATCTTTTTCATCGCTACTTTATTGAACCTGTAATTGGAATGTTGATGCCGGCAACTGTTCTTTATTGATAAGATTACCGGTACTGAATGGCTGCCATCCGTAATACACATAGACAGGTTTTTCTTTTACAGATATAATTACTTTGTTGCCGCTGATCATTGCAGGAACAATTGTTTTTCCGTCAATCGAAAAACCATTGAGTGGTTGCTGATCGGTTGTTTGCAAACCATCCGCATAACGAAACGAAATAATCACCTGCCCGTTTTTATACACTGCTTTCAATGGTAACGGACCGGAAGGAACGATTTCTCTTTTGCCATACGTTTGATGCAAAGCCCATCTTGCCAAACGTTCGCCTACTGCTTTTTTATTGGTGGGATGAACATCGTTCTTAGCACCGATATCACTGCTTACGGCCATACCGCTGTTGGGTATCAGTGTAAGCATTTTCCGTTGTTCATTTCTGAATTGTGGCCAGAGTTGCCCTTTGTACTGCACCGTATCAATAGATGATAACTGTACAAAATAATACGGCAGGTTCTTTTTCCATTTGCTGCGGTAATTGTTAATCATTAAAGCAGATAAAGCAGCATATTCATCTACCCGTTCTTTTTCCTGCGCATTACTTTCGCCCTGGTAATTGAGGATGCCTTTGATGGCGAAACGCAACAACGGCGCAATACCTGCCTGGTAGGCAAAACCGGGTTTATAACCGTGCATCTTTCCATATTCGTCCGACGGAACAGCAGCATTCGTTCCTACATTCTGTTGTCCACGTTCTTTTATCCAAACAGGTAACGAAGTATTCTGCAACCAATCACCTTTTACCTTCGCAGCATACTGTTTATTCTGCTTCAATGCAAGTGGATCAATAAATGTTTCCAATGGTGCTCCACCTATGGAAAGTTGAATCAATGCAATGGGTACGTCCGTTGAACTTGCAATTGCTTTACCAAAATAATACGCCACTGCACTCATTTGTTTGAATGAATTACTGTCGCACAGCTGCCAGCTTCCTGTATAAAAACGTTCCGGCGTAAGCAGCTGAACAACAGAATCGGTAAAGGCATTTGCAAAAACAGCTTTACCGGCATAGATTGGATTATAAAAACGGAGCAACGGCTGAGTGCTCACAGGTAGTTCTGTTTTGTAATGCAGCTCACGTTGCATGGGCCACTCCATATTACTCTGGCCTATACATAGCCACACATCGCCTACAAGAATATTGTTGAATTGAACTGTATTTTCATTGCTGCTTACAGTTAAGGTTTGTGGTTCTTTCGTTGCTCTTTGTTCTGGCAGGTAAACAATCCATGCAGAATCACTTGCAGTAACAGCTGCTGCTTTTGTTTCACCAAAAACAACTTCTACTTTATTTCCCGGAACAGCTTTTCCCCAAACAGCAATCGGTTCATCCCGTTGCAACAGCATATTGCTCGAAAAAACTGTTGCCACCCTCAATTGAGCGGTGGCAACGATGGGAAATAAAAATAAACCAAATGACAAGTACTTCATCGTCTTGAGCATTCTCTTATAAAATTATTGATTCTTGCTTTGCATTTCCTGTTCAACCGTATGCGCAAGTATTCAACCATCACTGTATAACCAGTTTCCGAACAGCAACCTGCTTATTCATCGCAAACACCTGCAGCCAGTAAACACCCGCCGGCACATGCTGTGTATCAACTGTAACATGACCGGTACTGTTCCGCATCGTTACAGGCACCTTTTGTCCAGCAACATTTATCAACTCAATTTTCACCTGCTGATGATCGGCTTTGGTTACCATAACAACCGAGCTTGCGGGGTTGGGAAACACATTTACCCGCTTATCGTCAAATCGGTTTGTAACTGCGGTGGTAACTGCAGCTGTGTACACATCTGCTCCATTGGTCAACCATTGCAGCGAAAAACGCACAAAGTACATTTGATAGGTTTCATATTCTCCATTCTCATAAAACATTCCCAAAGTACCATCGGGCAATACCGTAATGGATGAATAAGCTGATGCACCGGGATAAATTGTTTTGTTCACTGTCCATGTCGCACCTTCATCGTAGCTGATGAGTACCGAAACATTTTTTCGGGAAGAGCTGTTTGACGGAATGGTATGCAGCAAACGGTTTTTATCATATCCATCCAATGTTGAAGTGTAACGGATAATATCACCATCACAATTCGGTTCAATTAAATCTGTTTGGTTGTAGGCTGTGCCCCATGTTAAACCTTTATCGGTTGAAGTATTCATTCTGCGTACACCGGGATTACGGATACTCATCAGCAGGTTACCATTGTTCAACTCAACAATTTTTGCTTCATCACCACTCTGTTCGGCAATGCCGGTTGAAGGTTGCCAGGTTACACCTGCATCATCGGAATAGATCATAAAATTATCGATCTGGTTAGCCGAAGTTTGCCGTACACCAACAGCTGCAACAATTCGTCTGTTCCGCAACTGATGCGCAGCACCTGATGCCACCCATGCAGCATACCAGTTTTTTGTTAAAGGATTACTGCAACCTGCCCCATACAACTGATCGGTAAGATCAACCGGCGCACCCCACGTTACACCATGATCCATACTTGTACACATGCGGATGCGGATGGGATCTGTTGGCGTTGAACCAAACAATCCTTTTTCGGTTGCAAACAGACAAATAATCTTACCACTTGCTTTGTCAACCACCAATGCAGGATCGCTTGCACCTGCAGTTCCAAGATCGGCAATGGTTATTGCATTCGACCATGTTTGCCCGTTATCTGTACTTCTGCGGATCACCACATCAATATTGGCCGGCAAATCGCCGGAACCGTTAATGCGTTTATCCACTGCAACAATCAACGATCCGTCTTTTGCGGTTACAATGGCAGGAATGCGGTAGTTGGCTGCGCCATCATCGCCACCGCTGAATAATAATTTATGCGCCAACAAAATAGTTCTTGCACCGGCAACTGTTTTATTAGCAGGCGTATAAACTGTTCTGCCTACTGTTAGGCTTTCGCAGGTTGCATCGATTGCATTTCCCTCTTTCGCATTCGATGCAACATCTGCAGCGATCCAGAAATAATTATTTCCTTCAGCCAATGTTTGTGTTCCGTTGAATGTTATCGTTCCCGTAGCTGCAGCAACTGTTGAAAACAGATTCGTAGTTGCAAAACGATTACTATTACCGGTGTAATAAATTTTCAGTTGGGAGATGTCGGCAATATTGGTTGTTCCATCTAACGTACAACTCAACGATGTAAGTGCAACCGGATTATTAACACCGGATGTAACCACATTTACGGCAATAATGCGTTGATTCGCCTCGCCTTTGCCAACAGGTAATTCTGTTTGATAAAGTGCAGCAGATGCAAACTGCATATCTGATACCAGGTTTACAACTGTTGCATTGCCAAATAATGTACCGGGATGATTATTTCCTGAAACATCGGGCACATCTGTTCCTGTTACATTTTCGAAATTCCATGCGGCCAATAAATTTGTTGTGGGACCGTTTACAACGGCACTCTTGTCTGCCTGTACTTCTGCAGCTGTAAATGCTTTATTCCAGATGCGCACATCATCTATTTTTCCCGGCCAGTACAACGTATTATCGTTTGCTTTACCAATGAAAAAAGCAACCGCATTGGCAAACGTTTCTGTACCTGCAAATGTGTTGGTACCGTTTGGTCCTGTACCCACCAACACACCATCAATATAATTTTTTACAGTTTTGGAACCTGTTGCATCGACCACCATTGCTAAATGATGCCATGCATTATCGTTGATCTTTACGGTGCTGAATGTATTGGGTGCAACATTCGAACCACTGTGCCGTAGATTGGTAGCAAAATAGCCGGTTGAATTTGAATAAAATTCATAGCCGAGATTGCTACCGCTGGGCGCTGTGCGTTTTCCAATGATGCGCCCGTTATTAACAACCGACGTTGTTTGTATCCAACAGGTGATCGTTATATTTTCACCGGCATCAATATCCACATCAGCATGATCGGCAACAGACAAATAAGCTGTTGAACCATCGAGCAACAACACTTTTCCATTCTGTGCCTGTACAAGATTTATGAACGAGAAAGAAATGGCCGTAACAATACAGCAAGCAAGCAATTTCATTTATAACGGATTGATGTAAATTAATTGACGTGAGAGATTATTGAAAGATGTTCATTCAGCAACTGCATACAATACCATTCCTGCCTGGGCAAATGAAACGGACCTTTAAATAAATTTCCTTTGGCTGTTTGTGCAATGGTTCCATCACGATGGAGATAACCAAACCATTCGCCGTTTTCTTTATCGTGAAAATGACTGTATGCATAATCATGTACCAGCTTGTGCCATTGTGCATATTTTTCATTGCCGGTCATCGTATAAGCAAGCAGTGTGGCAATGATCACTTCGTTATGCGGCCACCAGAATTTCATATCCTGCCAGTATTCCTGTACCGGTTTGTTGTACACATCACGGAAATACAAAATGCCGCCGTGTTTTTTATCCCATCCACGCTCCCACATATAGTCGAGCATTTTGCAACCAAGTTTAATCAAATGTGGATCGTTGTTGCGATGCTTGGCTTCGTGTAAAATAAACCAGGCACCTTCAATTGCATGACCGGGATTGAGTGTACGTCCATCAATATGATCAATGATGCTCCCATCAGGCGCCACCTGTTCCATCACACACTGGATATCATCCTTTACAAAATAGGTTTCAATTTCATTGATCCATTTGCTGATCCATTCATCGCAACGCTCATCGCCAATTAATTCCCGTAACTGCTGCGCCGTATTGGTCATAATCATGGGAACACCAATACCACGTGTGGGTCTTGTACCGGTAAATTTTGGCTGCAGTTTCTTTTCACCACTCGCATAAGCAATACATTCCCCAAACACTCTTCTGGCGTTCGCTGCTGCTTCTTCACTGCCACTTGCCTTTGCATAAGCCGCAGCAGCAATTACATAAAATGTTTCGGAAAAAAAGTAACGGCGTTTACGTATCGGCTGGCCATCACGTGTTACATGAAAGAACATCTGTCCGTCAGTATCGAAGCAATGCTTGTTTAAAAACTCATAGCCAAGTCTGGCACCATCTAACCATTCTTGTTTTTGTTCAACAGTGTTATACAAAGTTGATAAGAGCCAGGTTGCTCGTCCTTGTATCCACACCGCTTTATCATCATCAATGAGTGCACCATCGGCATCACGCATCAATAAAAAACCACCATGTTCTGTATCGAAGGAACGGGGAAACCAGAATGGAACCGTATCGTTCAGTAACTGGTTTGCATAAAAATCACGTAACGCAATTAAATCGTTTGTTGTGTAAGTCATGTTACATTCTTATTTCAACAGCAGTATCAGTTCCACTTTACAATCGTGAAAATGATCTTTGCATAATTATCTTTTTCGTAAAGGATGCCGATTTCTTTTTTAGAAATACATACAAGATCGGAGTAGGCTGCATTGTCTCTTTTACCTGTTGAATCGATCAGGATACTCTTCTTCCAGGTAAATCCATCGTTGTAGCTAATGCGGAGTGTAAGATTATCCCTGCTCTTTGTATCGGCTGCATTGCAGAACGCAACAATCTGTTTGCCTTTCTTTTTACCAACCGTTAAAATACTTCCCTGGCAAACAGGATCGGGCAAGTTGTTATCGAAGTAAATACTATCCCACTTAGCACCACCATCTTTGCTGATGGCAATTAATCTTGCTCGCACATCTCCTTTCTGGTTACGGATATTCATCATTAAACGGTTGCCGGAAATTTGTGTTGCCATGGCTTCGTTACCGCCCACACGATCAACGGTTTCACTCAGCTGAAATGTTTTACCATGATCATCGGTATAAAAACCATGTGCTTTGTAATCTTCTGCCTGCTTTAACGGTTCGCCTGCAGAATGGTTGGCTGCTACAAAAATCCGCCCTTTGTATACACCTGTACTAAACTGCATCGCATGACCGGGCGTGTTGGCATAACTTCGCCAGTCTTCGTTAAAATTATAAGCAGCATTTGTTGCCGGTTGTTTCGGACGATGCACTTGTGTGGTGATGTTGACTGCTTCGCTCCAAGTAACACCGCCATCGGTGGATGTTTTATACCACACTTCACGCAAACCTTTTCCTTTACGTACTTCGCCTTCGTGATTGTTACCGGTGTTGTAAAACAAGAACACTCTTCCCTGCGGATACATTGGATCTGTTAAATCAACAACAGGTGCAGGATTACCTGCCTGTAACTGATCGTAGTTTACAACAGTTTGAATTGCACTCCATGTTTTACCATGATCGGTGCTGCGTTTCAATACAATATTGATATCACCGAAATCGCCTGCATTGTTTACACGACCTTCGGCAAATGCAAGCAGCGTTCCGTCTTTTAAATTTACAATGGCAGGAATACGGTAACTCTTATGTCCTTCTTTACCCGATTCAAATACAGTAACCGGTGCAGTTTGTGCAGACACAATCGCAGTTGTGATGAACAAAACAAATACACTTAAATAAAATCTTTTCATGTTCGATTATATAAAACTGATGAATGATTATTCTTCTGTTACAGTGGTGGCTTTCGGTCTCAAGAACCACAACTGTATGATCAACGCAAATGCAACAATGCCGCCGAGCATGGCAAAATCTTTTTCAAGATTTCCTGCATCGGTTGACTTACCTAACCAATCGGTGATGAATGCGCCGGCAAACACACCTGTCATATTCATAATGCCATACGCCGTTGCACGATACTTCGATGAAACAAACTGGCAGAGGATGGGCATGTTATTCGCATCGAACATACCAAAGCCGAAACCAAAACAAAACGCTGCTGCCACTACATGAAACACAGTATCACCCAAACCAATAAACAATAAGGATGGAATGGTTAATGCCAAACCAATAGCGCTGGTGTAAATCCTTCCACGGATATTTTTCTGCACCCAACGATCGGATAAGATACCACCGAAGATGACACCGATGAAAGAAGATGCGGCGATGGTGATGGTGGATAACGGACCTGCTTTCGACATATCGATATGCAGACTATCTGCAAACAATGTCGGCAGCCAGTTCTTTACTGCCCAACCCGGTAAACTGGGTACAGCAAAATATAATAAGATGATCCAAAAAGATATGTTACTGAAGAGTAAGGCCAACCCTTTTGTAAGGGATGGTTTTGCTGTTTCGTAATTGGTTAGTTCAATTGCCTGTACTTTTTTCTCCCGCAGAAAAAGCATTAATACAACAGCATAACCAATACCGATTAAACCGAATGTATGAAAAGCTGTTTTCCACGAGAAGGCTGATGCAATGGTTGCACCAAATCCACCCAATGCCTGGCCCATATACAAACCCGTCATATGAATGCCAATGGCGAGTGATCTTGTTTTATCGCCGTGATAATCGGCAATGAGTGAGAGTCCAGCCGGGATGTACAGCGCTTCACTAACGCCCATGATTGCACGAAGCCAGTACAATTGTGTAAAGTTTTGTGCATAGCCCATGGCTAAGGTTACTGCACTCCACACAAACAAACTTCCAACGATCAGCCATTTACGATTTACTCTGTCGGCAATCATTCCTGCAAACGGACTCATGATGCCATAGATCCATAAGAAGATCGCCATCAGTCTGCCGAAGTTGGCAGCTGTTTGCAACTCAGCAATATCAATCATCATTGATGGCTTCATGGTGCTGAGCATTTGCCTGTCCATGTAATTGAGTAATGCTACTACCCAAAGTAACCCAACAACGATCCAGGGATATACCCCTCCGCCCCCGCCTGTGCGTCGGGCAAGCCTAAAGGGGGACTTTGAAGCATGCTGATTATTTGTATTACTCATCATGGGTTTACTTCATAATTTTTACAGCAAGAATGTATGGAGACCGTACTCCTGCTTTTATTTCTCCGCTCGGAATGATAAAACAATTCTTCCATTTGACAGCGGTTGTTGTAACAGGCGTAGCATAGGGAATACTGTCGATAACATCCCAACTATCATTGCTTATATTGTACGCTAAAATTTCTTTGCTAAAGCCCGGATGAGCTGATTGCAAAGCTGTTTTCTCGTCGGTTAATTTCTTTCTTGTTGCTTCATCGGCAGCAGCATTAATGGCTGCAATTAATTCTTCTGTGCGATGAAAGGTTTCGCCTTTATCGCCACCAAACACAAGCAGTTGGTTTTTATACACTGCTCCGGTGCCGGCCGATAAAGCATAGGGTACGGATTTCTTTTCAGACCATTGATTAGTTAACAGATCAAATGCGAAGACAGAATTGTAAAGCGTACTGATACCATTGCTGTTTCGCTTTCGTCCGCCAATAACATAAAGTATATTTTCATTGATTAACAGCACGGCATGTGATACTGGCTTTACTGTAATTGATAATTGCTTCCATCCGGCAGTAAGATTATTGAGATCGAGAACAAGCAGCTGATCGCTTACTCCATTCGTCATTTCACCACCTGCCAGGTAAACCTGTTGACCGTTTACTGCAATTGACGCATTGGTTACTGCAAACGGAAGATCGGGCAGATATTGAATAGAAAACACAGATGCATTGTTGGTAAGCTGCAGCAGAAATGTTTTATTACTCAAACCATGTTCGTTTTCGCCACCGGCTACAACAATTCCTTTTTCAGTTGTGCAGGAAGCAGCATATGCAATGCTAAACGGAAGTTTTGTTTGCTGCTGCAATACAATACCGTTGCCTTTTTTTACATACACATACAGGGCATCTTCGTATTTTTTCTTTCCGCCCAACCATGGCATTGCAGCAGGAAAATTAGCACCACCTGCAATAATGAATTTTTGTTTATGTATACCCGCAATAGCGCCGGCAACACCTAACGCTTTCGTTTTGTTTGCGGCAACAGGAAGCTCAGCTGCAACAGTCCATTGCATAGTAAGCTGCTGTATTTTTTGTGCAGATATGTTTGCAGTAAAAAACATGAAAAATAATAACGATAATAATATGTGCAATCGATCCATTCTTATTTATGCATTCACAGCCGGTTGTAAGCGTGATGAAAATTCTGCAAAACCAATCTGTGCTGTATCTTTTTTAAAGGCTTCAAATTGTTCGGCACTCATATTCTTTACAGGCAAACGAAACTCACCACAATCAATGCCCAGTAATTTCATATAAGCTTTACCTGTTGCAATACCGCCGTACTTACCCAACAAGGTAATCATATCGATGGATTGTTGCTGTAATGCGTTGGCCGCTTTTAAATCGCCATGATTAAATGCATCTATTAATTGATAGTACAAAGGCGCTGCATAATTAAATGTACTGCCTACCGATGCTTTTGTACCCAATGCCAATGCAGGTAACATATTTTCATCTCTGCCCCACAGCATATCGTATTTACCATTTTGAAAATTCATACACGAAAGAAAGTCCATAAAATCTTCGTGTGTGTATTTGATGCCGGCAAAATTAGGAATAAGGCCATCCACTGCTTTTAATAAATCAATCATTGGAAAACCTACACCCGTAAGCACCGGAATATGATAATAATAAAACGGCATATCGGGTACTGCCGATGCCACTTCACTGCAGGCCTTCGCCAGCATGTCTACCGATGCCGGTTTAAAATAAAACGGTGCGGTAAACGAAATCGCATCCAAACCAATCTGCTGCGCATGCAAAGCCAGCTCCTTACAATCGGCTAAGCAGGTGCCACCTAATAAAGGCATGACAATAAAATCCCGATCCCCTTTTGCTACTGCAGCCCATGCTTCGGCTACGGCCTTCTTTTCGTTGAGCGATAACGAAACACCTTCACCTGTTGAACCGCAGATGAATGCACCTTTAACGCCGTTTGCTTTCAGCATTTCGTAATAAGCCGGAATGATTGTAAGATTCAATGAACCATCTGCGTGCATAGGTGTAAAAGGCGCAGCAATCAACCCCTCTAAATATTGTCTGTTCATACGTTTGGTTAAGTCGTAAAAATTAGTAAAGATTTTTTAAAAACCGGGGATAAGACTACCTCCGGGTAAACTAACTGCTGATTATGAGAATAAAACTGTTAATAGATTATGGTCTCGGATAACCGGTTGTTTGTTCCAGCAAAGGATCATTATTCAACATCGTTTGTGAAAGTGGTAATAAAAACTTTGCTGCTGTAGTTGGAGAAAGATAAGACGGATTGATATTCGCATAAACATAACTGTCACCTGCACGGCGTAATGCCCACCAACGTTTACCTTCACCAATAAACTCACGCAGATATTCTTCCAGAATAGCATTCATATTATCGGTCAGTGTTCCGTTTGTATAAACGGTATAACCTGCACCATAGGCACGTTGACGTATGCTGTTAATTTCGGCCGATGGATCTTCACCCAGCTTTGCTTTTGCTTCTGCCAATAACAATAACACATCTGCAAAACGATAAACAGGATAATCGTTATTATAAATCTGCGTTGTACCTGCTGTTGTACCAATATACTTTGTAAGTAAAACACCACGTACCGGAAACGGCGAAGCTGTTGAATACATTACACGGAACGTATTGGTTATACGCTGATCAGCAGGTAATGCTGTTAAACGATTGATCATTGCCTGATTAAGACCGATCCTGTTTGCACCGTTTACATATGGATATACCGATGAAACGGTTGGAGTAGCTGCCTGTGCAAAAGACAATGTATTTGCCTGTATTGAGTTTGCAAGGAAACTGCCAAATACACCTAATTGTGCCTGCTGTAACTCATAATTTATAGCAAAGATGATTTCTTTGTTGTTCACCTTTTTGGTTGGATCAAAAATATCTGCATAGTTAGTATTTAAACCAAGCGTTGCACTTTCCAGATTACGCACTTCAAGCAATGCATTTTTTGCTGTTGTAAAATCGGCATTACCGCCACCCATGTGTGTACCTGTCCAGAGGAATACATCACCTTTTAAAATAAGACTGGCCACTCTGCTCCAGTACACACGCTTACCTGCTGGCAATGCATTCGACGAACCAAATAAACGAAGCGACTCTTCAATGTCTGCCTTCACCTGCATCATTACAGTATCTACAGATGTACGGCGTTTATAGGTTTCTGCTGCATTATTAATTGTTTCTACCGGTTCTGTATTTAATGGTACAGCTCCCCATGTTCTGGCCATTGTATAATAAACGTAAGCTCTTAAACCATACACTTCGGCCAATACACGGTTCTTTTCATCTTGTGGTAACGGCGTTTGCGGATAAAGTTTAATTACGTTATTAAAATTATAAATGAGACTGTAAAAGCCGGCCCAGTTTGTAAACGGAACGTTGAGGTAACTGATGTTATGACGGTACAGATTTTGAAAACCACCATCAACCGATTCTGTAAATAAACCATCAACCCAAATATCCGAACGCATTTCACCTAATTGAAAAAAGGTGCTGTTGTAACTTCTGAATTGTCCGTAAATACCATGATACAGCGTTCGTGCTGCATTCGGATCTTTCAATGCCTGATCCTTACTTACAGCATCCTGCGGAACTACTTCATCCAGTTTTTTTGTACAGGAGAAACTATACAGAATGATCGTTAAAGCTCCGATAACGAATAATTTATTATGTTTCATTTCTTTTTGTTTGATTAATTGATAAATGCCTGTTACAAGGTTACTCTAACGCCAATGGTTAAACGTCTGGGTAATGGATATTTACCTTGGTCTACACCACCTACTTCAGGGAAGTTGCCACTGTAACCCGTCATGTAAAGCAGATTACTGCCGGTAACATTTACACCAAAGCCTTTAATTTTTCCACCCAAATATTTTTCAAGAATTGAAGTAGAGAGCTCGTAGCTGAGTGTTAACTCACGCAGCATTACATAATCACCTTTCTCCCACATGTTTGCCGGGGGATTATTACCGCTTGCATCAGTTGCATAGTTACGTCCCTGGTTAGCCCAGTAGTAACGGGGTAATGTGCCGTTCGGATTTGTTGGTGACCATGTTTTTAATACTTCTGTAGTAGAGTTTTGCGAACCCTGCACCTGGCTTAAGCCTCTCAGAATTTCATTGTTGAGAATAACAAAACCAAATGCATAATCAAAACCTGCATACAAACGAATTCCTTTGTATGAACCGGCAAGATTAAAGCCACCCATGTGCTGTGGTGTAGTACGACCTACGTAGACAAACTGGCGACTGTCGATTGTATCATTCTTATACACCTGATGCCACTGTGCATCGCCCAATTGCTTAATTCGCTTATTTGTGTAAGGTAAAAATGCATTGTACACATTTGCATCGCCGGTAATTTTTGAAGCATCGGTATATATACCAGACCATTTAGGAGCCCATACTTCATCTAAACCAATACGCTTTCCTTCTTCTAAACCACCTACGTAAATTTGTTTACCCGGATTTTTAGGATCCCATACAAAGAAGCCGCTGTTTCTGTTGCCGGGCAATGCGTTATACGGTAATTTCTTCGCAAAGCTTCTAACATGGAAATAGTTAACACCTGCTTCCAACGCAAAGCCATCTGCTTTTTCAGGTTCAATTAAACGTGCATTAAATGCAATTTCAACACCTCTGTTTTGTAACTGACCAAGGTTTGTTGTAAAACCTGTAAAACCTGTTTGAGAAGAGATGCCTAAACTTGCCAGTTTATCGTACACATTACGTATAAAATAATCGAAGTTCAAGGTAACCCTGTCGTTTATAAATCCAAGATCTGCACCAAAGTTTAAACTGTTGGTGCGCTCCCAACGTAAATCGGAATTGATATAGGAAGCTACATATGTACCACCGAAGCCATTGTATGTTCCGGCATTATTAAACACCTGGGCTGTTGCGTATAAGCCAAGCGAGTTTACATTACCATTTACACCATAACTAACTCTTGGTTTAACAGAGCTGATAAATTTTGATAATGCAAATCCTTTATAAAAATCTTCATTATGCAGATTCCATCCCAGTGAAACACCGGGAAAAGTACCATAATAATTTCCTTTCTTCAATCTGCTCGATCCATCAATACGTACCACACCTGTTAACAGATACTTGTTTTTGTACGCATAGTTTACACGGCCTATACCGGAAGCAATACGCTCCCATGCATTGAAGTTTGACGATGCACCTGCAGGATTAATAATGGTTGTACCCTGAAGACTTGGAGGAGTAGATGAAGTAAGCCAGGGAATAAGATCTGTTGGAGCCCCCTGTGCAAAACCGGAACTTACAAAGCTCTTATAATCGTAAAACTCACCACCAGCCATTGTTGTTAAAGAATGTCCATTGAAGGTTTTACTGAACTGTAAAAACGCATTGGTTGTATACTGCTCAATTTTTGTATTATTAAAACTTGCAGCACGGTTGGTATTAAAAGCACCGCCATTTCCCTGCTGAAATGCTTTGGAAAAGAAATTGTTGGTTGTGTATTGATAATAACCGGAACCACTCGCCAGCAATTTTAAAAACGGAAGAATTGTATACTCCAGATTTATACCACCAAGAAAACGTTGCTGCGATGTACTGTTTACAGCAATATTGCTCCAGTACATAGGATTACCTAAAGTAGCATCGTTGGGGCCGGGCAGCATTGCACCCGATGTATCGTTTTGATAACGTACAGTTGGCGCTACACCAACAAAACGTTGCATTAATCCACCGGCAGCACCGCCTTCAGGATCAGTATAAGGCAAACCCTGTTCAACCGTGTACGCACCAATGTTAGAAGTAACCTTCAGATTTTTACCAATGTTCAGTCCGCCATTAAAGTTCATGTTCAAACGTTTTAACCACGAACCAATGATGATACCATTATCTTTAACAGTACCTAACGATAATGCATAAGAGCCCTGATCGTTGGCACCTGAAAAATTAATATTGTGTTCAGATGTATTTACCTGTTGCAAAATCATCCGCTCCCGTTCTTTCGCACTCAGATCAGTAAATATGATACTATCCATCTGCGATGTATTAAACGGATTGGGATCAACCAGTAACTTCCATCTTGAATTATTGAGCAACTGACGATTTTGACTATTCAACAGCTGTGTTGTGTACAGACCTTCAGCTGATCTCCAACCATTACTTAAAGCCCAACCCCATGCACCCGATAACTGTCCTCTGTCGGTATTCATTGCATTGGTATTATTATCCAGAGAATCGGCTCTGAAACGGGCCTGAATACCTAAACGGTTCATACGTATATAATCTGCCGCACTTAAATATTCAGATGAATTAGGACGGATAAAATTGGAGGTGTGGCTGTAATTGTAAACAATCTGTGCCTTTCCACGCTTACCTTTCTTAGTCGTTAATAACACAACACCATTCGCAGCTCTTGCACCATAAATGGCAGTTGATGCCGCATCTTTTAACAGATCGATACTTGCTACATCATTTACATCAATACCATACAGCGATGGTACAATTACTCCATCAACAATAAATAAAGGAGAACCGCCACCGCCAAATTCGGTACCACCTCTGAAAGAAATGGAAGGACTGGTTCCCGGCTGACCGGTACGTTGTTGTACTCTTAAACCCGGAGCGTTACCTTGTAAAACGGTAGCAACGTTTGTTGTGGGCGTGTTTTCAAACGCTTTTGTATTTACGGTTGAAACTGCACCGGTAAGCTCACGTCTTCTTTGAGTGCCATAACCTACAACCACCACTTCATCCATTTTTGAAACAGATGATTGAAGTTTAACAGCAATGTTTGCGTTGTCCACTTTTACTTCCTGCGAAACATAGCCCACAGAAGAAATGACTAAGATGTCGCCAATGGAAGCGCTGATTGTAAAGCGCCCCTCAGCGTCTGTTTGTGTTCCGCTGCTTTTCCCTTTTACAACAACAGAAACACCGGGGATTACTGTGTTATCTTCTTTCGATAACACCTGACCTGAAATTTTGATGGATTGAGCCCCGGCAAAAAAAGCCAGCAGCAAACATGTAAACATCAACCCGATCTTTAAAAATACTCTCATACAGCAAGTTTTGTTTTAATTTTGTATTATGTATGACATAATAAAGTTAAAAAAACTTTTTCCACCCAGACAAAAAAAATTTTAAACTATTTTTAAGTAGCTAATAATCAATGTGGAATTTCAGGGAGGACTGCCAGATTTTCCTAATTTTGAATAATTAAGTAGTACATAATATGGCGAACGAACTTTTGAACGGACACTTTAAAACCATTGAAACCAGCAGTTTGGTGGATAAGGTGGAGGCGAACCTAGTGGAGCTCCTGCAGCAGCAAAAGCTGAAAGTGGGCGACAGCATTCCAAAAGAAATTGAACTGGCCGAAGCGCTGGGCGTAAGCCGAACCGTAATACGTGAAGCACTGCTTCGTTTGCGATTGATGGGTTTAATTGAATCGAAGAAAAAGAAGGGCGCTGTTATAACAAGTCCGGATATTTTCGGTAACCTCAGTAAGAGTATGAACCCGCATATACTCGACCCCGGCACGTTGAAAGAAGTATTTGAAATTCGCTTAGTATTGGAAATAGGAATGGCCGATTTCCTGTTTCACCGGATTACCAAAGACGATATAAAAGAACTGAAACAGATTGTAAAGAGTGAGCCACCTGCCACTCAGGATCATCTGTTTAATGTACAACACGAAATTGCGTTTCATGGTAAGCTGTATGAAATTACAGGCAATGAAACGATGAAGAAATTCCAGAAAATGTTACTGCCTGTTTTTGATTATGTACACAACAGCGGTTTGCTGAAAAAACAACCCGTGTTAAAAACATTCGTATCGCACAAAGAATTAGTTGATATACTGGAGCATGGTACTCCCGAACAATTCCGCAATGGTATGCGTAACCATTTAGAAAATCACTTTGCAAGAATATTTGAATAAGAGTATCGCATAAAAACAAAACGGGCAACAATTGTTGCCCGTTTTGTTTTTATAGAAGCTGCTGTTTATCTGTTGAGATATTTTTTGCTCATTTCATCGTACAACGGTAAATACTGATTTGCTTTACCATCGTTATCAAAAAACTTTTCCCAGGTGCTGAGCGGTTCCCAAATACAAGTGCCTTTTCCTTTTCCATTGGGTAAACCAAAGGCAATTTTATTCACTTCTTCTTTCAATGCCGAGTATTCAACTACAATTACATCTTTGTTATACCGACGAACAAGATCGTTGAGATTATTTTCAAGATCAGCTAATGTGCCATGCCATTTGGGATAATACGATTGACCGATTACATCAAAGTGCACGCCCCGTGCAAGCATGTTATCAATAAAGAAAACCGATTCGTTGTTTTGTCCCCCGAGTGCTACATGCAACATCATTTGCGTTTTCGGTTCCACTGCTTTTACTGCAGCAGTACCTGCACATAGCAGTTGTGCCAGTTGATCCATATTGCTTACATTCCCATCGGGCCATACAATACCATGGTTGATTTCGTTACCCACCTGTACCATATCGGGCAATGTACCTTGTACTTTTAATTCTTCCATTACCATTTTGGTATAATCGTACAAGGCTTTCTTCAACTCTTCAAACGAAAGATTTTTCCATGCAGCAGGTTTGTATTGTTTACCAGGATCGGCCCAGTAATCGCTGTAATGAAAATCGAGCAATAATTTTAAACCGGCTGCTTTTACACGCTTTGCCATTTGCTTGGTATAATCGAGATTACAGAAACCTTTCTTTGGTGAGTAACCACTGTCTTGTGCAGGATCATGAAAAATACGCAGACGAACATAGTTGATACCATGATCTTTGATAATTTCAATGGCATCTTTTGTTACACCTTTATCAGAAAATTTCATTCCTCTTGCTTCTAACTCTGGCAGAAAAGAAATATCAGCCCCAATCATTTGATCAACTACTCTTGGCTTTGCTGCTTCCCCTTTCAGTTTATACTTTTCATCAATGGTAATTGTTGATGCTTTAACCGGATCAACTGTAATCACATCGGTAGAACCGGTAAATAAATTTCTTGCACTTGCTTCTACTTTAAATATACCCGGCTTTGTTCCCGACTGAATAATCACCTGGCATTTACCATTGAACAAACTGCGTTGCCACAAACCATCTGCACATTTATCTGCTTCATGACTGCTGGGATCGCCATTGCCGACGCCGATAATTTTTGCATCGCCATCAACCTTAAAATAAATCATGTTGTTAGCATCAGGTACTTCTCTTCCTTCACGATCAACTACGGATACATTCATCACCGTTGCATCTTTACCATCGGCAAGCATCGTTGTTTTGTACGGCGTTAATACCACTTCAACAGGTACGCCTGTTGTTTCAACTTTGCTTGTTAATCGTCTGCCGTTCTTAAATGCAACAGCTTCCAGTTTACCCGGTTCAAATTCTACTTTCCATTGCAGGTGACTGTTGCGGGGCATGTCTTTCTTACCTAAACTTTTTCCATTCAAAAACAATTCTACATTATCCGCATTGCTGTTCACCCACACATCAATTTGTTTTTTCGGTTGTCCCCACTCGTTACGATGGTTCCAGTGCGGAGAAATGTGCAACACATCTTTATTCGTCCACCAGCTTTGATAGTAGTAATAAATATTTTTCGGGAAGCCGCACACATCCATTACTCCAAAATGTGAATTGATATTCGGCCATTTGTACGGCGTTGGTTCGCCACGATAATCAAAACCCGTCCAGATAAAACCACCTAACCAAAAATCGTTTGTTGCAGCCAGCTTCCACCATTCTTCTGCACGGCTTGCCCACCATGGCGCAGTAATATCCTGGTCGGGCACATATGCACGAATAGAATCTTTTTCCAATGCACCACGTGTTGTAACCGTACTGCCCATTTCAGTACCGATAATTGGTTGGTCAGGATGATCTTTATGATAATCTGCAACGGCAAACTGACGATAATTAAAACTGCGAACAGGTATTACTTCATTCACACCTTTGTACACATTCGCCAGATCAGCAGCGTAAGTACAGGTGCGTGTCGGATCGAGTTGTTTTTGCTTGGCAATAAAAGTTTCGGCAATACGCTTCCCAAATGAGTTGGTATGAATCCATCCTTCTTCATTACCAATGCTCCACATAAAAACAGAAGTGCGGCTGCGGTCACGCTTTACTAAACGTTCAAACTGATCCATGTATTCTGCACCACTGTTGAGCAAACGCTGTTCATCCATTACCAACATACCCAAACTATCGCAAGCATCAAGCAACTCTGGCGTAGGTGCATTATGGCTTGTACGATAAGCATTCACGCCCATCTCTTTCAGCAAACCAATGCGGTAGTATTGCAGATAATCGGGCAAGGCACTACCAACACCTGCATGATCCTGGTGATTATTTGTTCCGTAAATTTTAATGTGTTTACCATTGAGAAAAACACCATTTGGTTTTATGTCGATGCTGCGAAATCCAAAACGAAGTTTTTGCTGATCAATGATCTTTCCATTCTGTTTTAACTCCACTACTACACGATAGAGATAAGGATTTTCCAACGACCACAGCGTTGGGTTATTTACTGCAATGGTTTGTTTGATCGTTTTTTCTTCGAGCACATTCAATGCAACAGTTTGTTCTTTGGCTGCTGCAATACTATTTCCTGCTCTGTCGGTGAGATAAGTTGATATTGTATAATTATTTGAACTGCCATATTCATTGATGACGCTTGTCTCCACATTCAGTGTTGCTTTATTAGCGTTGATGTTTGCGTAAGCAAACACGCCATCAGTAGTAATATGTGCACTTGGATAACTGTTGAGCCATACATGACGATAGATACCTGCCCCTTCATAAAACCAACCTTCGTATTGCGTTGCATCCACCCGAACAACAATCACATTGCTGCGGTCGAAATTGAGAAAATCGGTTACATCATAATTCACCCCTACATAACCACTCTTATTATTGCCGAGATAAAATCCGTTGATCCATACACTAGCATCACGAAAAATACCATCAAACTGCAATTGAAATCTTCTGCCCGAATCTGCTTTCTCCAGTATGAATTGTTTACGATACCAACCGATACTTGTTGAAGGAAACAATCCACCAACCGGTTTGTAACCGTGACTCTCCACATCAAAATTATCTACGTAAGCAAAAGGTAATTCAACGGCCCAGTCGTGTGGCAGATCTAGCGTGCGCCAGCTGCTGTCGTTAAACTTTGGATCAATGGCTGTACCGGCTGCTGCTCCTGACTTGGAGAAAATAGTTTTAAGACTGTAGTTAAAATCTTTTTCCGGATTTGCGGCATGCCCGAATGCAAACTTCCAGCTATTGTCGATGTTTATCTGCTTCCGTTGTGCTGATACGTTGAACAAAGAACATACAGCAAGTACTGCAATAAAAAATACCCTCATTATAATTGATTGTTATGCTAAGCCCGCCTGGATGATCCCGGTCGGACGGGCAAAAAATTGAACGGGGGTAAAGTTATTGCTCTTCGGCTTACAAAGTCCACTATTTAACTATTGTATTGCTGATCTGCATCATTGTTTGATGGCCGGTATAGTCTTGGGAAATGCAGAGCTGCCGCTAAAGCCAAAACGTTGGAGCAAACCAACATTTGTATTGCGGATGGCATTTGAAAAATAAGCTTCCTTCTTATCGCCCCATTCAACTGAGCAGTTGCGCATAACGATCTTATTAACTGTATCAAAATAAAAACCGGCAGTGGTGCCTTTTACAAAACCTTCCACATTCGCTGGTCTTCGATCGTACACGCCACCGGGAATAGTGGTTGTTTTATTGATGAACACATCCACATTGTCGAACACCACATTCTGAATTTTATCCTGCGATTCAGCACTTACAAACACACCGTTCTCGCTTGTACATTTAATGTTGTTGAAATAAATATTCTTCACCAAACTAACCTTTCCTTCTGTTGCTCCTTTGGGGAAACGCCAGTTGGCATCTTTGTGATTGATTTTTGCACGACGGTATGCAGTAACATAAATGGGTTCTGCTTTGCCCCACCACACATCGCTGAACAGATGTCCTTCGATGATCATGTTGCTGAAGATAACATCACTCACTACACCTTCATCCCTGTTTTGAATACCAATACCACGATTACTTTTTTTGATGATGCAGTTATCAATCAGCACCTGACGGATTGTATCCATATTTTCTGAACCGATCTTGATGGCACAGCTTCTCGATGTCATGGTGCAGTTTGTAACAGTAATGTTTTCACAGACACCAAACTCTTCATACTCTCTCCGGTTCTTTAAGCAAATACAATCATCACCGCTTTCAATATAACAATCGCTGATGCGTACATTCTTGCTATGGTCCAGATCAATACCATCGCTGTTACGCACTTTTAAACTGTTGAGTAAAGTAATACTGCTGATGACCACATCATTACAACCTACTAAATGAATTGTCCAGTAAGCAGAGTTGCCGATCTTGATATCATGGATGCGGATGTTCTTTCCTCCAACAATCGTCAACACATGCGGTCGTGGATCAAGCACATTGAAAGGCTTCAGTTCATATGAGTCTTCCAGCTCTGCTCCCATAAAGGAAATACCGTTGCCATCAATTTCTCCATTGCCACTGATAGTGAAATTCTCAACGTTCTCTCCGCCGATCCAGATGGTCCCTTCGCCGGGATTAGTTCGGAAGGCACTTTTGGTATAAACCCTTTCATCAGGATTGGCCAGCAGTTTTGCACCGCCCTGCAAATGCAAATCAATATTTGATTTTACGGTGATGGGGCTTGCCATGTATACAAACGGCGCCGTAAACAAAACCGTTCCTCCGCCCGCTGCATGTGCTGCGTCAATTGCTTTTTGAATAGCAACCGCATCATCAGTTTTACCATCGCCAACTGCACCAAAATCTTTAACCACAAACACTTTTTGCCGGTTGCCTTGCTGTGCTGTTACAGATAAACTGATGAACGAAATCACAACAAGTAAATATTTCTTAATCATGAATGAAGTTTTTATTGAGTTAAGCCTGTTGCTCTGTTTGTAGAAGATGAACCCCATTGTGTTGGCTCATCTGTTAACCATAACTCCAGCTTGCCACCTTGCATAATCATCGAATAAGTAATGAAATTATTCTTATACAATTTGCCATTCCATTTTACCTGCTTTATGTAAACAGATGTTGCAGATGTTTTATGTGTTTGAAGTGTAAATACTTTATTGCCCTGCAACTGCATGGTTACTTTATCAAATAAGGGAGAAGTTAACTGGTAGTTATTCGAAACCGGATCTACAGGATAAAAACCTATCGACGCAAATACATACCAAGCACTCATCTGCCCTGCATCATCGTTACCACTTAAACCACCGGCACCATCACTGTATTCTTCTGTTAATATTTTTCTTACTTCTCTTTGTGTTTTAAAAGGCGACGAAGTATAGTTGTACAAAAAAGGAATCTGATGTCCGGGTTCATTGCCATGCCAGTATTCATTTTTCGTAAATAAACTATCCAATGCATTTTCAAATTGTGGGGTACTGCCCATCAACTTTGCAAGACCGGGAATATCCTGCGGAACATAAAACGTATACTGCCGTGGTGTTCCTTCCGTAATGTATGATTCACGTTTATCTGCATTGAACGAAGTAAACCAATTACCATTGCTGTGTCTTCCACGCATCATACCAACGGATGGATCAAATACATTTTTGTAATTAAGTGAACGACTCTGTAATAACTGATGATCTTGTTGTTTATTCAATCCTTTTGCCACAACGCTTAATGCATAATCATCAAATGCATATTCCAGCGTGCGGCTCACCTGTTCTTTTTTATGAAACGCTTCCTGCACACTATCTTCCATTGGTATAAAGCCATATTGGAGATAAGAGACCAAAGCTCTTCGCCCCATTCCATTTTTGTATGCTGCAAAACTTGCCGGTGTTTCAAATGCATTCTTCCGCATCAATGCATAGGCTGCATGAACATCATAATTACGAATGCCTTTATTATAGGCCGATGCAATAAAAGCTGTTACATGATCGCCGATCATTGCTGCCGTATAACTGTTCCAGCAAGGAAAAATCGGCAACCAACCTCCCTCCTCACCTTTCAAGATCAACGAACGGACAAAATCATTCGTCATGTTTGGATGTAAAATTTCCATCAAGGGTAATTGTGCACGATAGATATCCCACATCGAAAAATCATCGTAGTAATTACCATTCATTTTCTTTAGCTGGGTATTTCCTGCAAATGAAGGATAAGTACCATCCACATCGCTGAACAAACGAGGATGCTGCATAGAATGGTACATGGCTGTGTAAAAGATGCGTTTGTCTTTTTCATTCTTTGTTTGCACCTGTACCTGAGACAATGCTTTCTCCCAATGCTTTGCTGAAGCAGCACGAACAACATCAAAACTTTTTGCACCAACTTCTGCAGCTAAATTTTTCTTTGCTGCTGCCAAACTGCTGAACGATGTACCGATACACAACAACAACTGCTCGCCTTTCTTCAACTTAAATCCTGCAAAGGCACCTGCATCTTTTTTCTGCAGTACACTATCGGTTGCAAAAACAGTTGCACCTGAAAATGTGCCACGTTTTGTAAATCGCTTTTCAATCTTTATGTAAAACCAACCGCTGAAACCTGTTGGTTCGCCCCAACCCTGGTAAATACGATGCGCAGGATTATACCCCCATATTTCTCCTTTCGCTGCATCCACTTTTACAAAGCCTTTTGCATAATCACTGTTGGGCGTAACAAGTATGTACAAGCTATCATCCTGCTGCATGGTAAATTGCATCATACCGCATCGAAGCGTAGAAGTAAGTTCTGTTGTTACTGCAGCAGTTTTTAGTTTGTAATAAGCAGGCGAAGTAATTTCATCTTTATGCGAAAAACGTACAGCATATTCTTTCGCCACTGTTTTTAAAGTACCTGTAACCGGCATTACTGTAAAGCTTCCATAATCCTGTGTGCAGGAACCACTCAACCAATGCGAACCACGAAAACCGGTGAGCAACGAATCTTTATAAAAATAAGGCGGCACACATTTGTTTTCTGTTTGTCTTGTTTGTGCTGTCCACTGTGTCATTGCAAAGGGCAATGTAACTGCCGGAATGGTATTCGCATTTGCTTCTGTACCACCCGCTTCACTATGTTTAACAGCGCTGATGGTTGTTGCAGATGCGGTTCCTGCCAATGGCTGTACATATTGCATTAGATTTTGTGCCGTCCCCAACTGAAGAAAAGATACAGCAAACAGCAAGCTGTACACTTTTTTTATGTTATCAACTATAATGCTGCTATTGGACTTCTGTTGTGTCACTCTCTTCATAACCTGGAATACTATTGAACAATGATTGCTTCGTTTTCTGCTTTTGGTAACCGTAATCCTTTAAGGCTGTATCTTTTCACTTCATTTAATAACAGCACCGGCATTTCTTTGCTTGCAGGTACATGTAACTGTTCTATTTGCAAATCTTTTACATCATCAAATATCAGCGGCACACGAAAATCTTCTTTTTTATAGCGGAGTGTAACATTCTGCAAACGGATATTTTTTGCATGCCGTACATATAAGCCCCAAGCAGGTAATTCGCCAAACATGGAAAACTCCGGATAAGCAGTTTCTGCTTCTGTGATTGCAGTTAATGATTGCCAGGGAAAATAAGCCCATTGTTTATCCGCTCCGCCTTCGTACACAATTTCAATATTCTCCAGTGTTACATCTTCCACATCATGACCAGGCAAACCTGTAATTGAAGAAGGAAATACATTGTGTTGATAAATGATTGCAGTACTATCATTCAATGTATGATTCCACGGAGAAACACTTTGAACTTCACCATTCTTAGCTGGAACAATACCCGGCGGATAACGCAATAACGGACCTTCCATATTATAACCTTTATCGGGTTTTGTTGCAGGTACTTCTACATACATATCTTTTATATGAATATTACGTACCACACTGAATTTTTCATCTTTATTTCTGTGACCAAGCTTTATAAAGATGGCATTACCAGTATTAATGGCTTTTATATGCTGTACTTCCACATTCTCCAAAAAACCACCATCTACTGCTTCCAATGCAATTGCAGAACGATAGGTATCCCACACTTCAATATTTTTAATAACTACATTTCGAAATCCACCTTTCGACGCTGTACCTAGTTTAACTGAATTTGCACTGCTGCGGAGTTTACAGTTGGCGATGTAAATATTTATACAACTATCCTTTGTTTTTGCCTCAGACTTTAAACAGATGGCATCATCTGCAGCATTAACATAACTATTAGTGATGGATACGTTTTTACAATCGGTAATATCAATACCATCGTTATTCCAATAACTGGTACTGTTAACTGTTATACTGTCGATGATAACATTGTTGCAACGAATATAGTCCTGTATCCAGCCAGATCCATTTTTAATGATTACACCTGTAACCCGAACATTATTGCACAATTCAAACAAAAGAAGTTTAGGCCGGTTGAATTCTGTTGGGCGTTTTGTTTTCCATTCTGCATCTTTAATTCTACCTGCCCGCAACAAACGGTAAACATCATCCACCAGTTCCGCACCACGACCATCAATTTCACCTTTGCCGGTTATTGCAATATTGCTTTGATGCGCTGCACTAATAAGCGCCTGTGCAGTTTCTTTACCATAATCTATTCGATACGTACTCCCAAGTAACACTGCGCCCAGCTGTAAATGAAATTCTACTCCACTCTTCAATACAATCGGCCCGGTTACGAATTTTCCTTTTGGAACAACTACTTTGCCGCCACCTGCAGCAAACGCTTTATCAATGGCTGCCTGTATAAATTTGGCATTATTGGTTTTCCCATCAGCCTTGGCAGCAAAAGAGGTAATAAACAATTCCTTTTGTTGACAGAAAACAAACTGTGTAATAAAAATCGAAAAGGCAAAAAATATCTTCTTCATTCCTTTGTGGTTATACGAACTATATCAGCTTAACGTCAGCTTATGTTTAAAAGGCGTTGTTCCTGTAATGTACACATGTTCACCTTTTGTACGCAAGGTTCCAAAGTGTGTACTGTAACGTTCACCTTCCAGATTCGTTAGCTGCTTATGTGTTACAGCACCGGGGCCAAATGAAATTACATCATTGCCGGAACGATACTCACCAGTTCCCTGCTCCAGGAAACTATTCCCGTTTACATCAGCAGCCGTAACGCCACTTAATTGTCCGCCTTCTTTAAAACACAATTCAATGGTAACCGGCACGCCTTTCATTCCTTTTAATTCAAACTCCAATTCTACAGTTCCTTTTATTTCGGTTAAGCGGATAATGGTTTCCAATTTTTTTACATTACTAACCGGACGGTTACTAAAATCCATTTTATTCCAGAAACGATCATCAATACTTGCTGATAATTTATAATCGCCATTTGCCTTTCGCTTATCTTTTGGAAGTGGCTGATAGTACGGAATCTCAAGTTTTTTCTTCAGTACATAACTGTTGCCCTCTTTACGCAAACCATCGCTGTAGAAATAACCCATGCTGAAAAAGTTTGAAGACAAACGCATGTATTTCAAAATAGCATCCCCTTTTCTGTAAGAAAAGAAATCTGGTGAATTGGAACGGCCCGATGCAATAAGCAAGGGCTGATCGGTTCCGCCAAATAACGTAAGCGTTGTGTTCTTTTCTTTGATGCGTAAGAGGTTTGAGGTCGTAAATAATTTCTCGTAACGGCTGGGTAATACTTCCGCTGTTGGTAATTGTTGCTGTAAGATTTCGTCTTCTAAAAAATAAAACAACGAACGGGTAAGAATATCTTTTTCAAAATCCTTAGTTGCTTCTATTTGTTTGCAGATGGCGGCAAACAATTTATTCTTTTCGTGAACAGCCATGTAACGGTATTGCAGGTAAAACAGTGTGCTGGGTTTTGCCGCTGCTTCGTACTGATCCTGTCTTCTCGAATCGTTGCGTACCAAATCTCCGTTCGGTTCAATGTAGTACTGGTACATGGTAAGATTTTTACGAACCGGTGCATACAGCGAAGGCTTATTCGCCAATCGTGCTATAGTAATAAACGCAGCATTCTCTACACCCGAATAAATACCACTGCGTTCGGGATAGTGACCATCCGCATCAATGTAAACGCCTTCGCCCAACCAATCATTGATTCGGTTACTGTATTTTTTATTGGGATATAAATGATTGATCTGCGCCAATGCTGCCGAAATAACCCAACGATGATTGGGGGTATGAATACCACCTGTTGCAAGTCCTTCTCCGGCTTTTAATAAAATTTGTTTTAGCTGTTGTTGCACCTCCTGCAGTTCACTGCTGTTATCTTTCCGCATAATTGAAGCAGCAGGACCAAGTATCTCAATCAAAAAAGCTGTATCGGGTGGCGATTCAAGATTACCCACATTCACTGTTCCATCTTCTGCCTGTGCACTTGCCAAAAACTTTACCAGCAAATCGATCTTTCTTATCACTTCTGCATTGTGGTAATAAGCCGATCCCTTTGTACAATAAGCAGCAGTAAGTACAGCAATGTCGTACGCAATCATACGACTGAAACGAAGATTACCCGGCTTTACCGTTTCCATTAACTGCGATGCTGTTTGATTATTTGCAGTCAGCAAACGGTTCATCATATCCGAATCAATAGTTGCAGTGAAATCATTAGATGCTGCTTTTACAAACAAGGGGCTCAATGCTGCCATTGTTCCTATTTTTAAAAAATCAGTTCGGTTCATCTTGTTCATATCTGAATATTTTAAGTAGCACCGTTTCTTTACCAGAATACCGTGTATAGTGCAGCCAGTATTCCACAAATAATAACAGATCCGATAATAAACTCGGTAGACACTTTAAACATTGATCGATCAACTTCAATTGTATGTGTATCTCCCGGTTTATTGGGTTTAATTAAACTCATCGTAACCATCATTCCAACAATAACAAAAAACGTAATTGTCATACGGTCAAGAAATGGATAATCGGGGAATGCGCCATTTGTCCAGGTTGGTAAAAATTTCAATACGGTTGAAACAGGTATGGTTAATACCGCACCTGCCAATGCAGCTGCAGCGGTAGTTCTTTTCCAAAACATACCCAACAAGAATATTGCCAATACACCGGGTGAAAAAAAGCCAACATATTCCTGTATAAATTGATACGCCTGATCAAGTGATTTTAATGCAGGTGTTACAATGGCTGCAATTACCATGGAGATAATTACCGCCCAGCGACCTGTAAGTACCAGCTTTCGCTCAGATGCTTCTTTATTGAAATACTTTTTATAAATGTCAAGTGAAAAAATTGTTGAGATGCTGTTTGCTTTTCCTGCAAGCGATGCAACGATAGCAGCAGTTAATGCGGCAAAGGCCACCCCTTTTAAACCTGCAGGTAATAAGTTCATTAATGTGGGGTACGCATGATCGGGTTTAATATTACCGGCGGCATCGGCCATCTCCTGTTGAAACATCCCGTTCTGATGCAACACATACATGGTAATACCGGGCAGCACTGCAATTACAGGAATCAATAATTTTAAAAATGCCGCAAATAAAATACCGTTACGTGCAGTTTTTAAATCGGCACCCAATGCACGTTGAACAATGTATTGGTTACACCCCCAATATGCCAGATTATTAATGAGCATTCCACCGATCAACACCGACAAACCGGGTAACTCTTTGTAATGCGGACTTGATTTATCAAAGATCATATGAAAATGCTCCGGTGCTTCTTTGCGTAAAACACCCAATGCTTCCAGAATATTTCCATTAAAACCAAACTTATCTGCCAACAACGATAATGCAAGATAAGTAGTTACTAATCCGCCAATCAGCAATACCAAAACCTGCACCACATCTGTGTAACCAATCACTTTCATTCCTCCGAGAGTTACAATAATGGAGAACACACTCAGGCCAATGATACTCCACTCAAAACTGATTGGTGAAATAGAAGAAATGGCCAATGCCCCGAGATAAATAATGGATGTAAGATTTACAAACACATACACCAGCAACCAGAACACCGCCATAATGGTGCTCACCTGATCGTTATACCGCTTCGCTAAAAACTGCGGCATGGTGTAAATTTTATTTTTAAGATATAATGGAATAATAAAAACGGCAACGATAATAAGCGTTGCAGCCGAAGCCCATTCGTAGGTAGAGATAGCAAGCCCCAACGCAAAACCTGAGCCACTCATACCAATAAAGTGTTCGGCAGAAATATTGGAGGCGATGAGCGATGCACCGATAGCCCACCATGTTAATGAACCTTCGGCTAAAAAGAAATCTTTTGAACTGGCCGTTTTGGATTTCTTCTTATGAAAAATATAATACCCATAAGCCGATATGGCGATGAAGTAAATAAAGAATACAATGTAATCAGCAAGTTGAAGTGTATGCATGAGCAAGTTCGTTAACGCTTTCGCTTTGAAAGATTGTTAGAGTTTTAAAAACCATTTTCGTTTATGCAGAAGATATAACCCTGCAAACTGTATTAGCGCAACACCGATCCATAAAAAAGCTTCCTGCCACCTGGCATCAAGCAATTGTACCGTGCCACCAAAAACAAATTCTGAAGTTGACATAAAATTGACCACACCATGTGCGGCCATATAAATTAAAATTGAATTACAGCCCAGCCATACAAATGGCATGCTCCACTTTTTGAAACCCCAAATATCAATTACTGCATAAAATACTGCCAGCAGTAATAAACTCCATCCACCGGTGTACAACACAAAAGAACTCGTCCACATGTTTTTGTTTATTGGAAACACTAAACCCCAAAGCCATCCGGTGCATACAAGTACTGCACCGGCTACAAATAAATACAGTGCTTTCTTTTGTGCTGCTGTTTGTTGTGCACGCAAAAATTCACCGGTAAAAATGCCCAGGAGTGCTGTTGCAACAGCAGGAACAGTAGAGAGTAATCCTTCGGGATCGTATACGGTGCGGTGCAGTTTACCCGGCAGGAATAAACGATCAATATATGCTGCCATATTTCCTTCGGGCGTTAAAACAGCTGCACCAAAGCCGGGAACAGGAACAACCAGCATAATGAACCAGTACCCAAGTAAAATCAATACAACCCAGGCTATTCTCCACTTAAACGAACTGTTGAGATAGATAAGAGCCGCAAAAAAACAACTCAGTGCAATTCTTCCCAGTACACTTGCAAAACGTGTTTCTTCATAACCTTTCCATTGAAGTAAACCATTTACAATCATACCAAGCAAGAGTAACAAAATTGTTCTTTTGGCGAGCGAACGGTAGATTTTCTTTTTTACATCTGCACCGGCACTTAATTGTTTACTGTATGAAAACGGCATACTGATGCCTGCAATAAAAATGAACAGCGGAAAAATAAGATCGTAAAATGTAAACCCGTTCCAAACAGTGTGGTGTAATTGATTACTGATACCAACAAGAATACGCTCAAAAAAATTTAACTGATCTGTTACCGCAATTTGCCAATTAATTTTATCCTGTACCAGTCCGTATTTATTTTTCACAGCTGCTGCAAAGCCATGAAAAATTCCTTCGCCGCTAACAATCCAGAACATATCAAAGCCTCGCAACGCATCGAGCGACAAAAGCCTGTTGCCTGCAGTAGTTGGTTGATTATTGGTTACAGACAAACTCACGGTTTCATTATTTTTTTATCGTGTAGGTATAAATTATTTTCCCGGAATCATTAATTGCTTGTAGTAATAATTCATTTCCGGTAACTGAAAATACAAAGAAGCCATATTCGGATGCAGACATGAAACTGTTGTCAATTAATCGTGCAGCTGTTTTTTCTGAGGCCGCACCGGAAATGATGTGGTGCATGTTTCCTGCAGATTGCATATGTTGCAAACTATGTTCGTGGCCAGAGAGATAAACATCTACATGATATTTATCAAACATAGGCTTTAATGAATTGCGGATTGCTTTTGTATCGTACCCTTCTGTTCGTCCACCACCACTGTACATCGGGTGATGTCCGATGACAATTTTCCATTTGATGTTGGGCGATTTATTGCTGAGGAATTTTTCTATCCAGCGTTTTTGTTTTGCAGTGTCCTGCCCTTTCACATTCGGACCATACTCTGCATTTTTATAAAACTCCGGAATAAAAGGATTCGTATCAATAAACAGCAGCAATAACTGTTGTGTAGTATCGCCATTAATTGCAATTGTTTTACTGTAGTAGCGTGCAGGCATCTTCCATCGTCTGCTGATAGTTGAATATTTCACCTGCGCATCAGGATTGCTTTTGTAATCATGATTCCCCAGTACAGGATACCAATCCCATTGCAAACGAAAATCGGTATAAATATCTTCGTACGAATATTTCCAAAGCGGATCAAACTCACTGATCACACCACTGGGGTAAAAATTATCACCTGTTGCAATTGTAAACTGCGAACCAATTTCATTGGCTGTAATACCCATTTGTTTGGCTACCTGTACTTGATGATCGGCTCCGTTACGTCCCCAATCGCCCATGGCAATAAAGTGTAATGCTTTTTCTTTCTTCACCAGCTTTGTATTTGGCTTCTGCAAAGTGGATGAATCTTTTACCAATACCTGCGCCTGTTGTGTGTAATAGCAAAACACATACGCAACAAACAGTATTGATTTTTGGAGTAGTGATTGCATGCAATAAATATAAGTGATAGAAAAATCCCGGGGCTTGACAACCCCGGGGTGATTAACTATTGATTATAACTGCTGAGAAAACATTAATATCCAGGGTTCTGAACCAATTTTGGATTTGTATTCATAGCCGCTGTAGGAATCGGGAAAATACGACGATATGTATCTGCGTTGGTTTTAAAGCCATATGCAGTTTCAAACTGACCAAAACGGATCATATCGTTTCTGCGCCAGCACTCCCATGTAAACTCACGTGCACGTTCTGCATACAGATCGTTCAGAGTTACAGTAGTCCATGCCGGTGAAGTTGTACGGTTGCTGCGAACGCTATTCACCAATGAAAGTGCAGTTTGTCCGTTTGTTGCTGTACCACCACGTAAAATAGCTTCAGCCTTCATTAACAGAATGTCTGAATAACGGAAGATCGGCGCATCGTTACTTTGGTTACGGCTTGATGAGTTTGGATCGGGAGCAAACTTAATATTACGGATACCCATGTTCCATGCAATTTCATCATTACCCATATCCAGAGAAGCTGCATCCTGACGGGTAGAAAAGACAGAATCGATATTCAGGTGATAGGTAATGGCTGTAGCACCATCAGTACCTGTATAAAACTGGTTGTATCCTTTCTTGGTTGTGCTCACCATTATCGGACTACCATCAGGCCAGTATTGAAGACCTACCAACCACTGATTATTTCTTATATCATTTGCATCAGATACAAAATAAGTATTGTAGAAGCTCGATAATGTTGCACGAGGTCCGCTTGGTCTTGCATTCACCAAACCATTTCCACTTGTTTGATTCATGATGATCTGGTTGAAAGAATAGCTGCCTGGTGTACTTCCTGAATAACGATACTTGATACCGAGGTTACGGTTCAAATCGTAACGGCCATGGAATAAATAACCGTTGCTTGTTGACGGATCGTAAGGGATAGCGAAAATGAATTCCTTAAATGAAGGTCCGTTGGTTGGACCAAACTGATTGAGATAGGTACTTCTGCCTTCTACTGCAAAGTTACCCGAAGCAATAATTGCATCGCAGGCTGCAATAGCTTCGTTATACTTGGGAGAACCTGCATATACTTCTGCGTTTAAGTACAGTTTTGCCAATAATGCATACGCCATCCACTTAGTTACTTTACCATAAGTGGTATTTCCTGTAGCTGTTTTTAAATAAGGAAGTGCAGCTTTTAATTCAGATTCAACAAAAGTAAAAACCTGTGCACGTGTTGCTTTTGCCTGCACACCGGGGCTTGGGTAAATCGTATCCAACGGCACATTGCCAAACATATCGAGCAGTTCCCAATATGCAAATGCTCTTAATGTTTTCAATTCTGCAATAGCGGTGTTTTTCGAATCACCTTCCGGCGCATTTTTGAAAATAAACATGGTTTGATTACAAAGACCCGCAATTGAATTGGCATCATTCCAAACGGTTGTAATCCATCCATGATCTTTGTTCCAGTTGTGGCGGTGCAACTGAATATATCCCTGTCCGTCGAACCAGTTACCACCGTATACAGGCAGGATTGATTCGTCTGAACTGAGTTCCTGTGCGAACCAGTAACCGAGCGAATAATGCCCACGTAAGCTGGTATAAATGGTACCCATCACCGACTGGAATTCGGCATCTGTTTTTGGGAACACATCTTCTGTGTAAAGCGAATTGGGCTTTACTTCAATTTTGTGGCAAGAGCTTAAAGCTAAGCCGGCCGCAATCACTATTATTAAAAATTGTTTCAAATTCTTCTTCATAAAAAGATTTTTTTAATCATTAAAAACCAACTGATACACCTAAAAGAATTGTGCGTGTCTTCGGATAGAAGCTGTTATAGTCTACACCCAATGACGCACCACCTTGATTGATCTCCGGATCGATACCTTTATACTTGGTAATAACAAACAAGTTGTTTACAGTAGCATAAAAACGAAGATTACTGATGTATTCGCTCTTGATATTGAAACGATAACCTAAGGTAGCATTATCGAAACGCAGGTAAGAACCATCTTCTACATAACGTGATGAGAAGTTGTTGTTACGTGAATCTGTTCTTTTATCATCTGCTGCATAAGGACTGATGTTCGTTTGTCCTGCAGTAACTACATAAGAAAGATCGGCACGTGTTGCGTTGAAAATTTTGTTACCAAGCACACCTCTTACAAAGAAATTAAGATCAAAGTTTTTATAACGGAATGAGTTATTCCATCCAAACATCAGCTTCGCATGTGGACTACCCAATGAGAAATAGTCTGTTACATTCGATGGGTTGGTTGTTGTTGTTTTATCTTTCTTATAGAACAACGAATTACCGTTGGCATCTTTACCTGCATACTGGAAAGAATAAAACTGACCTAACGGACCACCTACTGCCAAGATCTGAAGACGGCTGCCTGTTGTACCTGGACCATCAATTTGTGTATAATAAGTAGAATCGGCATTTACACCATATTGTTCAGGTCCTTTCAAATCCAATATTACGTTTTGGTTTGTAGCCAGATTTAAGCCGGTGTTCCAGCTGAAATTCTTTCCGTTTACTGCATTTACATTTACGCTGAACTCAATACCACGGTTTCTGATCTTACCTACGTTCAACCATAAGAAACCACTGGGATCAATTGATTGTGCTACAGCATAAGGAAACACCATGTTTGTAGTGGTTTTTTCGTACAAATCAATTGAACCGCTGATCTTACCTTTCAGGAAGCCATAATCCAAACCAATGTTTTTAGTAGCAGTAACTTCCCATTGTAAGTCTGGGTTAGAACCTTGAGATGATCTGAACGATGCTGCAAACACACCATTGTTATAGTATGTACCCGATTTGCTGTAAAGACGTTGTGCATTGTAAGCACCAAGTCCAAATGCATTGCCGGTTTCGCCGTAGCTCGCTCTTAATTTTAAATCGTTAATGAAAGAGATGTTCTTAATGAAATCTTCTTCTGATAAACGCCATGCCACACTTGCTGCAGGGAAATAACCCCATTCTTTGTTTTTACCAAATACAGAACTTCCATCTCTGCGTACAGAAGCCTGTACCAGAATTTTTTCGTTGAAATCATAGTTTAAACGGAAGAAGTCGGAGATGAAATTTGTTTCTTCATAAACTGTTCCGCCGTAATCTACTGCAAACCCATTTACTGTTTGGTAGTTACCAAGACCCAAATTTGTATATCCGGTGTAATCGTTTACAAAGTTTGTTTGGCTTGCCTGTACACCATCGCCATTGGTATTCTTTTGCCAGCTGTAACCTAATACCGCTTTAATGTTATGCGCACCAAACTTTTTACCCCATGTTAAATAAGACTCTAATGTCTTAGAGCTGCTTTGGTAGTAACCTCTGTAAGCAAGACCATTTGAGTAAAAATTACGCAGGCTGCGGCCACCACCGGGATCGCCGTTGGTATAGAAACTACCTGTGCTGTAGTTACGGGAATAGTAACTGTTGTAATACTCGCCATGCAGCCATGTACCACGCTGGTAAGCAAGGTTATTATTGAATGTTAAGTTGAAAGGGAGTTTTGCTTCGATCGTAAAGTTTCCTTGTAATGAACCATACTTGGTATCATCAAGTGCGTTTTTAATAATTGATACCGGATTAAAGTATTGTGTATTGTTCGGGTTTTCGAAGAATGTACCATCTGCATTATACACCGGCGACATTGGATTGAATTTTACAGCCTGCTGAAACACCATGTTCTGTAAAGGAACATTTGATGCTTTGCTGTTGCTGCTCATCATGTTCAAACCTAAGGTTAAATGATCGTTTAATGCGTGATGTTCTGCACTGATTCTTCCGATTACACGTTCCAGACTACTGTGCAACATGATACCATCTTTTTTCAAGTAGTTTAAGCTGGCACTGTAACTGCTTTTATCTGTACCAGCGCTGAAAGAAAGATTATGGTTATGTGATAAAGCTGATTCTTTTTGTACGGCTTTCATCCAATTGGTATTGGCACCTTTATCATCGTTAGAGCTTGGAGTAAAGTTATTTTTTTGCGCATAAGCTCTTAACTGTGCAGCATCCATTAAGTCTAAGCTGCTGCTTACAGTTTCAAAACCTACGTAGCCATTATAAGCAGCCTGCAGTCTGCCCTTTTTGCCTCTTTTGGTAGTAACCATAATTACACCGTTCGAAGCTCTGTTACCATAGATCGCTGTTGCAGATGCATCTTTTAAAATGTCCATTGAAGCAATATCATCCGGCGCCACTGCATTAATATCTGCACCGGGAATACCATCAATTACATAAAACGGGCCTTGCGGGCTGTTTACAGTTGAAGCACCACGGAGAATAACAGCAGCAGGACGGTTGGGATCACCACTTGCAGTGATGTTGAGGCCCGGCACTTTACCTTGTAACAACTGGCCTACGTCGCCAATAGCACCACGGTTTAAATCTTCCGGCTTAATAGAAGTAATAGCGCTGGATACTGTTCTTTTCGAAGAACGTCCGTAACCCACCACAACTACATCTGTTAATGCAAGAGAAGATGAAGATAATGTTACCTCATACGTTGACGCAGCGGTAACTTTTATTTCCTGTGTGGTAAAGGAAACTGCACTGATAACAAGTACATCGTTTGTTTTTGCCGTAATTGAAAATGTACCGTTTGCAGCAGTGCTTACAGACACATTTTTCCCTTTTACTGTTACGGTGGCAGAGGCAACCGGTTCGCCTTTTTCATCTTTTACGGTTCCGCTTACCTGTGTTTGCTGCCCGCTTACATTGGTGGTTGTAAATGCAAGGCACATGATCATTATGGCAGGCAACACATAATGACTCAACAAGCCTCGTTTAAAGATTCGCATCATAGCAATTTGTTTTTGAGTTATAATAAGAACAAGGTTGGAGGACAGTGGATTTTAAACAGATGTATATAAGAACAAGTATTAGAATTTAATTGTAGCAGGCAGGTATTTTGCAACCAGCTCCTGGTAGTATGGCTTTAGTTTATTCCAATCCGGTGGTTCCGGACTTTTTGAATAGAGATCGTAAGGATTAAACAGCTTCACCCATTTTAACATGTTACGGTCATGATCGTCGAGCAAATGATCGTAGGCACCTTCTCTGTGCCATGCGTAAAACGAATGATAACGCAGCATGTACAACCCTTCTTCCGGAATATAATCTTTCATCATTTGGTATACATACTCATCGTGGCCCCAGCTCATATGTACATTACGTAAACCACAATTGGGTTCGTACACACCATATTTTGTTTGGTACACAGGATCATTAAAGTCAGGGTTCGCTGAAAAATATTCGGGATATACTACCTTATCAGAATAAGCACAACCTACAGGGAATGTATCGCCTACTACAGCCCATTGCGGTTCGCCAAACAAACAAAGCACCTTGCCCATATCGTGCATTAAACCAACCAACACCATCCAATCAGGATGCCCATCCCGACGAATTGCTTCAGAAGTTTGTAACAGGTGCTGTAACTGATCGAGATCGGTATCAGGATCAGAATCATCCACCAACTGATTCAGGAAATCAAATGCATCCCAAACCGTCATTTCTTTTTTGTTGAACTGTAAAAACTCCTTCCGCTTTTCCTGTACAAAAGCATACGTTTGATAAGTATGGTTTAACCGGTAAAATTCTTTTACGGTATCTCTTGCCGGCTCTTCATAATTGCGGTACTCCTCGGTTGCTTTTGCCGTGGCAATTGCTTCCGGATCGGGATAACGACGCAACAGGTCATCTTCCCATTCGTCGAGATTATTCAAAGGCACCGCCTCGAAGTTATTTTTGCTCATAACGCTTGATTTTATTGATTGATGTAGATGTAAACGATGAAGACATACACTGCGAAGTATTGCAGCGTGCACAGCAAGGGCCCAAACATAGAATGGTCTGCCATTTCATATGAAGCGAATCGTTGGTGATGAATGATGTGTTAAAATGACACTTTTTTGTTGGATAATGCTGTTAGTTTGGTAGACTTTATTTACGAAACCGTTTTCGGTATCTGATATATCTTTACATTGCAGTTGTACAATTACCTAACATTCACGCTGGTGTTCCCGTATGAGTAAGCTCACCATTAAAACTTTAGCCAAACAACTTGGGCTTTCAATTGCAACTGTTTCAAAGGCATTAAAAGACAGCCATGAAATAAGTGCAGAAACGAAGAAAAAAGTGATGGCACTTGCCAACGAACTTAACTATGTACCTAACCCCTACGCAAGCAGTTTACGAAAGCAAAAGAGTAAAACCATTGCAGTTATTTTACCCGAAGTAGCCGATAACTTTTTTTCGCTTGCGATTAACGGTATACAGGCCGTGGCTGCTACCAAACATTATCATGTGTTGATTTATCTTTCGCATGAAAGTTTTGAAATTGAAAAGAACACCGTTAATCATTGCTTAAGTGGAAGAGTGGATGGTGTGCTGATTTCTGTATCGAGCGAAACTTCCGATGCAGCACATATTGAAAAACTGAAAAACGAAAATATTCCTTTTGTATTCTTCGACCGTGAGTTTGAAAATTTTGCAGCACCTAAAGTAATAACCAACGATTACGAATGCGGTTATGCTGCTGCAAAAATTTTGCTGAATAAAGGTTGTAAGCATCCTGTTTTTCTATCTACATCAAAAGACTTATCTATCTGCAGCAAACGTTCTGCAGGTTTTACAGCTGCACTTTCAGAAGAAGGTTTTCACAAAAATCAACATGAATTTGTAATTGACTGTACCGGCACACATGAACTTATTTTCGATCAGATACAGGATCTGTTAAAAAACAATCCGCAGATTGATGGCATTGTTGCATCAGTAGAGCGGCTGGCCATGCAGATTTACATGGTAAGTGTTGCCAACAACATCAGCATACCCAAAGATTTAAAAGTGGTTGCTTTTTCTACACTTGAAACTGCCCCCATTTTAAACCCATCGCTCACAACCATTACACAGCCTGCATTTGAAATTGGCAAAACAGCTGCCGAAGTGTTGTTTACAATGATTGAAAAGAAAAAACATAGTATCACTGCCGATACAATGATGGTACTTCCCTCGGCACTTATTGAACGAAACTCAACACTGGCATAATAAAAAAAGGCAACCTGTTTAAACAGATTGCCTTTTACTTGTGGAGCTGAGCGGACTCGAACCGCTGTCCAAACATATTCGCCAAAAGCTTTCTACATGCTTATTTCATGATTAATTGTCGGCACTGCGCAGGACATGAACATACCAACGCAATACTTAGCTGAATCGTCTTTTGCAACAGTCACAGCCTTCCGTTACAGCAACCTGTTTTGTTTTTGAGTCGGCGGCGGAACTTGGTAACAGATAAACCTGTTCGGCGGCCCGAATGACTACTTAATCACTGATTAAGCGGCCATGGCATACTGTGTATTGCCATTTGAGTTTTGAGTATTCAGATTTAAGTGCTAATTACCCAACGCACTGCATGCTTACACCTTCAAAGATCTATGCTGTCAAAACCAGGCAGCCCCATTTACAAGTACGATGTACCTACGGACTGCAAAAATACATTTATTTCTGTTGACAAACAGTAAAGAAAAACAAACACGTATTCTTTATAGTTTTACAAAATGGTCACAAACAGTACACCCGAACAGTTTTATCAACAGCAGCTCTCTATACTTACCAATCAGTTAAACGAACTTGTTAAACGCAAACGGATTTTAGGATGGGTGCGCCTTTTTATTTTGGTTGTTGCTGGAGTTTGTACCTGGTATGCTTGGCCGTTTGGTTTGTTATTTGCCGTTACTGTTTTTATTACCGGGCTGGCCTTGTTCTTATTTGCTGTACGAAAAGATTTTGCCAATCAGGATGCCATCAACCACTGCAAACACCTTATTACCATTAACCGGCAGGAACTTCTTTATCTGCAACATCAGTTTACAAACCAAAAAGACGGCGGCGAATTTTATTCCGATGCACACCCGTACGCCGGCGACCTTGATATTTTTGGCAGAGCATCACTTTACCAATACATCAACCGTACCACTTCGCAACAAGGAAATGTATGCCTGGCGAAATGGCTGCAACAACCGGCTGATGCAGCAACGATACTTGCCCGGCAAGCTGCTGTAAAAGAATTATGCAATAACACAAACTGGAGACAAGAACTGCAGGCCTATGCACAGGATACTGCCATAACCATTGCTGCCGAAGAAAAATTAACAAACTGGCTCAACGAAGAAACGCTGTTTGTACATAAAACATATTGGCATTTGATCCGTTATCTTTTTCCAGCTATTGCTCTTACCACACTCTTTTGTTATTTATTTGATGTAATAACGTACCAACGCTTTTTGCAGGCTTCGCTTTTGTTTGCACTCAATGCTTTTGGTATTACACGTTTTATTGTTCCGCTTTACCGTAAGCTGAATAAGATAACCGGTGAACTGGAAACACTTTCGAACAGTATTCGGTGTATTGAACAGGCTTCATTTACAGATCCTTTATTACAATCATTAAAGCAACAGTTCTACCACCATGCAACACCCGCTTCAAAACAGATTTTTCAATTGAAGCAGATTTTCAATCGCTTCGATTACCGGTTGAATCCTGTTGTATTTATTCCGTTGAATGTTTTTTTGTTATGGGATCTGCAACTGGTGCTGCAACTCGAAAACTGGAAACAAAAAAATAACCGGCAAATTAATCATTGGTTTCGTGCACTAGCCGAACTGGAATCTTTAAGCAGCATTGCAACACTATCTTTTAATCATCCGAACTGGAGCTTTCCGGTTTTACAAACAAACGAACCGGTGTTCGAAGCTGTACAGCTTGGTCACCCGTTAATTGATGCACAGAAAAGTGTATTGAACGATTTTACTACAAAAGGCAGCGAACAGATTAATCTTATTACCGGCTCCAACATGGCCGGCAAAAGTACCTTCCTGCGCAGTGTGGGTGTAAACATGGTGCTGGCCTGCATGGGAGCGCCTGTTTGTGCACAGCAATTAACTGTTTCGCCTTTGCATGTTATGAGCAGTATGCGTATTAAAGATAACCTGGAAGAAAGTACATCTACCTTTTATGCAGAACTGAAAAAATTAAAACAGATTATTGATGCAGTAAATAACAACGAACCTGTTTTTATATTACTGGATGAAATACTACGGGGCACTAATTCGAACGACCGGCACACCGGATCGAAAGCATTGATTAAACAGCTGCTGCAGCATAAAGCAACCGGTATTATTGCAACGCATGATCTTGAATTAGCTAATCTTGCAAATGATAACCCAACAACAGTACACAATTATCATTTTGATGTACAGGTATATGCCGATGAATTATATTTCGATTATAAATTAAAAAGAGGCATCTGCCGCAGCATGAATGCCTCTATCTTAATGAAGAAGATTGGTATTGAATTATAACTTACTTGTTCCAGCCAAAGAAGTCGTTACCGTTTGCGTACAGCATTAAACCTAACAGTAATACCATACCAACAATCTGCGCATACTCCAAAAACTTTTCGTTTGGTTTACGTCCGGTAATCATTTCAATTAAAGTAAACAGCACATGACCACCATCTAATGCAGGTATTGGTAACAGGTTCATAAATGCCAATACAATGCTGAAGAAAGCGGTAATACCCCAAAAGTTTTCCCAGTTCCAAACCGAAGGAAAAATAGAACCCATCGATTTAAAACCACCAATGCCTTTGTATGCACCTGTTTCGGGACGGAGAATTAATTTAAACTGTTCTATATAATCGCCCAGTTTGCTAAAGGTCTTTTTTACGCCTGCAGGCAATGCTTCAAAAAATCCATACGATTTATGCTGGATGGTAAATGTACCTGCTGCTGCATAGGTTTCCATTGCAGATAAACCAAGCCCCATTTTCCCATCGGCATTTACTTTCGATGTGAGGTTAATGATTTTACCATTGCGATCAACGGTTAACTGTACAGTGCCATTTTTTTTCTTTGCTACCAATGGTATCATTTCATCGAAATGTGTAACAGCAACAGAATCCACGGCCATTATTTTATCGCCTTTCTGCAAACCCGATTTGCTTGCATAGCTTGTATCTTTCGCATCAAATTCATCCACAATAACGGGTACCCGTATTTCCACCAAACGGCGGCGGCGTTTACTCTCTACCAGCTTACCTACTAAATCAGTTGGAAAAACAATCGTCTTCTGTACACCATTACGGTCTACCACCATTTCTTTTGCTGTAAGAATTTCTTTATTTACATCATCGAAATAAGCAAGCTTTTCACCACCTATTGAAACAATTTTATCGCCGTTTTGCAAACCAGCATCCAGCATTAGACTATCCGTTACCCATATGCCGCTTTTTACACTTTCCATGGGTACACGATCTTCGCCCCACACAAACAAAATCATGGCGTAAATAATAAATGCTACCAAAACGTTTACCGTAACGCCACCGATCATAATAATTAAACGTTGCCAGGCAGGCTTACTGCGAAACTCCCAAGGTTGTGCTGGAAGTTTCATCGCATCTTTATCCATGCTCTCATCAATCATTCCTGAAATTTTCACATAACCACCCAACGGCAACCAGCCAATACCATATTCAGTTTCGCCTACTTTCTTTTTAAACAGAGAAAACCAAGGATCGAAGAAAAGATAAAATTTTTCTACCCGGCATTTAAACCAACGGGCTGTAATAAAATGTCCGAATTCGTGTAAGATGATTAATATAGATAGCGACAGTAACAATTGTGCTGCCTTAATGCCAAACTCGCCCCAGTTAATTGCTAATAACATAAATAATTTTGATTAGTGTGGTTTTCCTTTTTTGATATTGATCAGCAAATATCGCTGAAAAACAGCTGGTGATTTAAAAATTTTGTATGTGTTACATCTGTATCAGCGAAGCCGTGTAGTTTCTCGCTTCCGCATCACTTTCCAGGTATTCTTCCAATGTTGGTTTGGCAATAAACGTTACATGGTTCATTGTTTTTTCAATGATATCTGTCATATCCAAAAAGCCAACTCTGTTACGTAAAAAAGCCCACACAGCAATTTCATTGGCCGCATTCATGATGCAGGGAAGGTTACCACCTTTGCCCAACGCATCAATTGCCAATGCAAGATTGCGGAATGTTTTTAGATCAGGTTCTTCGAACGAAAGTGTATTTATTTTTTTAAAATCGTAACGGGGAAAATTATTTGCTATCCGCTGCGGAAAAGCCATGGCATATTGAATAGGCAGTTTCATATCGGGCAAACCCATTTGCGCTTTAATGCTTCCATCTTCAAACTGCACCATGCTATGAATTATGCTCTGCGGATGAATAACAACCTGTATCTGTTCCGGCGCAAGATTAAACAACCATTTTGCCTCGATCATCTCTAACCCTTTGTTCATGAGTGTTGCAGAATCGATGGTAATTTTTGCACCCATGCTCCAGTTTGGATGCTGCAGGGCATGATCTCTTTTAACGTTCAACAGAAAATTAGGTTTCCTTCCACGAAACGGGCCGCCACTTGCCGTAAGAATAATTTTTTCAATCTTATTGCGATGCTCACCTACTAAACATTGAAAGATGGCCGAGTGCTCACTATCTACCGGAATAATCGGCACACGGTTTTCAACAGCTTTCTGCATCACAATGTCACCAGCTACTACTAATGTTTCTTTATTCGCCAGAGCAATTGCCTTTTTATTTTCAATAGCCCGCAACGTAGGTTTTAAGCCTGCAAAACCAACTATGGCTGCCAACATCATATCGTACGTATCAAACGCTGCCACTTCTTCCAGCGATTGCTCGCCTGCAAATACTTTTACATCGGTTGAAGCAAGTGCCTGTTTTACCTTTTCGTATTTACGTTCATCTACAATTACAACTGCATTTGGATTAAATTGTATGGCCTGTTTTACCAACAACTCATCATTGGTATGGGCTGTAAGAATTTCTACTTCAAATAAATCGGGATTGGCCTCAATTACATCGAGCGCCTGTGTGCCTATTGAACCTGTTGAACCAAAAATGGCAATGCGTTTCTTTTGTTGTTGCATATAATCATCGGGAGATGTTCATTTGTTCAGTTTTACTGTTTTTCAGAAAGCTGTCAAACGATACATCGTACTTCGTTCGTTGAAAATTAGTTGTCCACCCATTTCATCAGCTCATCAGCAATCTTTCGATCGTTGCTGAGGCGTGGCACTTTGTTTTGTCCGCCCAATTTACCAATACTTTTCATGTAATCGATAAATCCATTCTTTTTCACCGGCGTGATCTTTAACGGCTGTAAGATATTGCCCGTAATCAAATCATCGTAATATATATTTCGCTCCCGAAGATTGGCATTGAGTTTTACTGCAAACTGATCCAGGTTCGCCGGCAGGTGTTCGAACTCAATAAACCACTCGTGGTAGCTTTTCCCCTCGCCCTGTTGTATCATCGGAGCTACAGTAAACTCAGTAATATGGATATGTTCTTCGGTAGCGGCCTGCAGCAGGCTTTGTTCCACTTCTTCGCCAATTACGTGCTCCCCAAAAGCGGAGATATAATGTTTAATACGCCCCGTAACAACTAACCGATATGGTTCGGTTGAAACAAACTTTACGGTATCGCCAATGTTGTACGACCATAAACCGGCATTACTATTAATTATAAGTGCATAGTTTTCACCCACCTTTACATCACGCAGCGACAATCGGGTTGGGTTTTCGTTATGAATTTCAGCCGCAGGCACAAATTCATAAAATATGCCGTCGTTTGTATTTAACAAAAGGCCTTCTGCTTCCTGCGAATCCTGGAAGGCGAAGAAACCTTCGCTGGCCGGAAATACTTCAATTGTATCTACTTTTCGCCCGATGCTTTCAAAAATCTTGGCTTTATAGGGTTCAAAATTCACCCCGCCCTGGATCATAACGTTAAAATTGGGGAAAATGTCACCCACTTTTTTACCCGTCCGCTTCATCAATTCATCAAAATACATCTGCATCCACGGCGGAATACCGCTGATGAGAGTCATATTTTGGTTGATTGTTTCATCTACAATCTTGCTCAGCTTGGTTTCCCAATCTTCAATACAATTGGTTTCGTACGATGGTAATTGATTGGTGCGTAGATATTTTGGAATGAGGTGATTGGAAATACCGCTTAAACGGCCGGTTGGTATACCGCCCACTCTTTCCAGCTCGGGTGAGCCAGACAGAAAAATCAGTTTCCCATCAAAAAAGCGGGTGTTTCCTGTTTCTGCAGCATAGCAAAGAGCTGCATTACGGGCCGTACCGAAATGATTACCAACCGATTCCTTCGTAATAGGGATGTACTTTACACCACTGGTGGTGCCGGAGGTTTTGGCAAAATACATAGGTACCCCTTTCCAGAGTACATTGTGCTTTCCCTCAATTATTTTATCAATCCAGGGCCGAAGCTGTTCATAATCCCTGATGGGCATGGCCTGCTTGAACTCATCATAATTATTTACTTTATCCAGCCCATGTTCTTTACCGTACTCAGTTGTTCGGCCGGTTTTCAGCAGTTGTTTCAGGATTTGTTCCTGGTCATTTACGGCTGTGAGCTTATTTTTTTGGATCGATTTATAGATATACCCCGCAAAGGGTTTTGCAAGCACTGATTTAATTTTCATTCCGAAACCCGGTTTTGAGGTCACAAATTTAACTTTACCAGCTCAAAGCATCCCGTTAAAAAGGGCAAATTTTTTAAGTAGAAACTTGTTTTCAAACCAATTTAATCCCTACCTTTGCAGCCCTAATATTGGAAAGTTATGTTTGCAGTCGTTAAAATCGCCGGTCAGCAGTTCAAAGTTTCAGAAGGTCAGAGCCTGTACGTTCCTCATATTGAAGGTAACGCTGGCGACCAAGTTGAGTTTTCTGATGTATTATTTGTTGATACGGACGGAAAAATCAGCGTTGGAGCTGATGCTAAAGTAAAAGTGAAAGCGGAAATTGTTGCTGAGAAGAAAGGCAAAACAGTGATTGCTTTCAAAATGAAACGCCGTAAGGGTTTCCGTAAAAAGAAAGGTCACCGTACGTTGTACACACAAATCAAGGTAACCGGTATTGCTTAATACTTGTTCAGATTTAATTTTAAAAAAATAAAATTCTAATACAATGGCTCATAAAAAAGGTGAAGGTAGTGTAAAGAACGGCCGTGATTCACAAAGTAAGCGCCTTGGTGTAAAGATCTACGGTGGACAGCCTGCTGCTGCCGGTAATATCATTATTCGTCAGCGTGGAACAACATATCATCCAGGTAAAAATGTAGGTGTTGGTAGAGACTTTACCATCTTTGCATTAGCTGATGGTGTTGTTGAATTCAAAAAAGGAAAGAACAATAAAACTTTCGTTTCTGTTGCCCCGGTTGAAGCAGGTGCTTAAAAAAATTTTTTTAAAATAAAAATTTTTTTATTTTTACCCTGTTAAGTTTTTTTTACTAATCATTAAATTCTAAAAAAATGGCAACAAAAAAGAAAGCTGCTAAAAAAGCCGCTCCTAAAAAAGCTGCAAAGAAAGCTGCTCCTAAAAAGGCTGCAAAGAAAGCTGCTCCTAAAAAAGCTGCGAAAAAGAAATAAGATTCTAACGAATCAAAAAAGAAACCTCCTGCTTGCAGGAGGTTTTTATTTTTACCACTGTTTTGTTGTTTGTAACCTATTTCTTCAGATTAAAGAGGCTGTCTGCAAATTCATGTTTATCAAATACCAACAGATCCTCTACCCTTTCTCCTACACCAATGAACTTAACAGGTATTTTAAACTGATGCGCAATTGCCAGTACCACACCTCCTTTAGCTGTACCATCGAGTTTGGTTATAACAAGTCCGCTTACATCTGTTGCTGCCGTAAAATGCTTCGCCTGTTCAATTGCATTTTGCCCGGTAGATCCATCTAACACAAGTAACACATCATGCGGCGCATCAGGAATTACTTTCTGTATTACCCGCTTGATCTTACTTAATTCCTCCATCAGGTGCGTTTTTGTATGCAATCGGCCGGCAGTATCGATAATCAACACATCAATGTCCTTAGCCACAGCGCTGCTTACTGCATCAAACGCAACAGAAGCAGGATCGCTGCCCATCTCCCGTTTTACAATTGGTACCCCTGCACGATCGCTCCAGATGGTAAGTTGATCGACAGCAGCTGCACGAAATGTATCTGCAGCGCCAAGCATTACCTTTTTACCTGCTTGGGTAAAATGGTGAGCCAGTTTACCAATGGTTGTTGTTTTACCTACGCCATTAACGCCAACAACCATTAATACAAAAGGCTTTTTACCGGCAGGTAAGTCAAAATTGGAATAAGTGGTATCTGCCGGTGCATCAACCAGTATATTTTCAATTTCCTGTTGCAGAATAGAATTAAGCTCGGAGGTATTGATGTATTTATCTTTCGCCACCCGTGCTTCAATCCGCTCAATAATCTCCACGGTTGTTTCAATACCTACATCTGCACTTACCAGTGCTTCTTCCAGGTTGTCGAGCACTTCAGCATCTACAGTACTTTTACCGGCAACAGCTCTGGCAATCTTCCCTAAAAAGCCTTCCTTGGTTTTTTCCAAACCCTGGTCCAGGCTTTCCTTTTCCTTTTTTCCGAATAGTTTTCCAAAAAATCCCATCGTTCTGTTTTTACAATATTACTATGAATAGGTTTAGCATATAAAAACAACAAAGCCGCTCCATGTTTATTAACTTGGAACAGCTTTGAATATACTGATCAGGTATAAGTTATTTTTGAGCCAGGTAATCTTTCACCTTATCCTTGTGCACAATTTGCTCTTTAAAAGTATATGCACCAGATTTAGGACTGCGTACGGCCCTGATTACTTTTGTCCAGTTTTTAGATTCTGCCGCTGCTTTAGCGTCTTTAATCTTTGCGTTCTTTGAAGCTGCTTTTGCCATGACTTCTTAATTTTTAATCCTTAGAGGGATCAGTTTGAATAATTCAAATGTGTACAAACACATTATTTAATTTCTTTGTGCGTAGTTACCTTTTTCAGGATAGGGTTGAACTTTTTCAACTCCAGACGCTCCGGTGTGTTCTTTTTATTCTTGGTAGTGATATAGCGGCTTGTACCGGGCTGGCCCGATGTTTTGTGCTCTGTACACTCCAGAATTACCTGAACACGATTACCTTTCTTTGCCATTTTAGCTCAGTTTAAATATGCTTATTAAATATGTTCACCTTTTGCTCTTAACTCTTTTACTACGCTGTACAAACCTCTTTTGTTGATTGTACGGATAGCTTCAGTAGAAACTTTAAGCGTTACCCATTTATCTTCTTCAGCAAGGAAGAAACGCTTGGTTTGCAGGTTAGGTAAAAAACGACGTTTCGTCTTGATATTCGAGTGCGATACCTTGTTACCACCAACCGGCACTTTTCCTGTAAGCTGACAAACTCTAGCCATGATACAAATTTTTTGGACGGCAAAGGTAAGAGTTTCCAACTTAATTCGTTCACTTTTTTTGATTGATTTTTTAAAATCGATCATCATTTCTTCTTTTGTAGAAGATTGGTGGAAAACTCACCCTTTTTGCCCTGTTTCGGCAAAGAAACGATGTATTTTTAAGAAAAAAGCATGCTCTTCCCCATTGCCGATGACAACAGCGACCGGAAAATTACCCCCTATATTAATTATATACTTATAGTGGTCAATATTCTGGTATTTCTGTTTTTACAGCAATTGGGCTCAAACGAGGTTTTTACTTATTCCTGGAGTACCGTGCCGGCAGAAATATTAACTGGTGTAGACTATATGAGGCCTCCACTTGCGATTACAATACCGGAAACAGGGCAGCAATTCATCAGACCGGCTTTGTATGAAACCCCGGGGTCGGTTTATCTTACATTGTTTACCTCCATGTTTATGCATGGAGGGTTTGCCCATCTTGCGGGCAATATGCTATACCTCTGGATCTTTGGCGATAACATCGAAAACAGGCTCGGGCATCTGCGTTATCTTCTCTTCTATCTCACAACCGGGTTATTGGCGGCATTAAGCCATGTGTTTTCTACTTATTTTATGGCACAAGATCCTTTTATTCCCAGTCTTGGAGCATCCGGCGCCATTTCGGGGGTATTGGGTGCTTACCTCATTCTGTTTCCACATCGAAAAGTGCATGCAATTTTCGTATGGTATATTATAACGATCCCCGCACTGGTTGCACTTGGTTTATGGATCGTTTTCCAGATTATTAACGGTATCGGTGTATTTTCGGGAGCTAGCGATGGTGTTGCCTATGCAGCACATATTGGAGGTTTTATAACAGGCATGTTGCTGATAAAATTCTTTTCTCCAAAGGAAGAAACCGAATCTCTTCTTACGAATCAACCATTTATTCAGCGGTATCAACGCCGGAAATGACGCATCTCTTCTTACTTTTGACAGATTATACTATTTGAATACTTACTATGGCAGATAAAATTGTAAAAACAGCATTCACAGGCGGAATGCGTTTTGTATCCTCGTTCGATGACGGACATCAACTGATTATTGATACCGCTGAAAATGATGGCGGCACCAACAGCGGCCCACGCCCCAAGCAATTAATGCTTTCGGCTCTTGCCGGTTGTACCGGTATTGATGTTGTATCGCTGTTGAATAAAATGCGGGTGGAGTTCAGTGATTTTTCGATCGATACAGAAGCCAATCTTTCAGCAGATCATCCAAAGATCTACAGCGAGGTAAAAGTCATCTACCGTATTTCGGTAAAACCCGAAGACAAGGAAAAGGTAGAAAAAGCCGTAACCCTCTCCAAAGAAAAATATTGCGGCGTAAGTGCCATGTTTGGCAAGTTTGCCAAAATGGATTTTGAAATTATTTACAGCTGATAAAAACCTGAACAACTAATCGTTTACTGAACAGGCTGCTTCCTTATTTTTGCCGCCATGGCAAAAGCAGGATCAGAAACCCCTTTAATGCAGCAGCACGGAGCTATTAAAGCAAAATACCCCGATGCTGTTTTGCTGTTTCGTGTAGGCGATTTCTATGAAACATTTGGTGGCGATGCTATCATTGCATCGCAGGTATTAGGTATTACATTAACCAAACGTAATAATGGTTCAGCTGCCAGTAATGAACTGGCCGGTTTCCCCTATCATGCATTAGATACCTATTTACATAAGTTAGTAAAGGCCGGTCATCGTGTAGCCATCTGCGATCAATTGGAAGATCCGAAACAGGCAAAAGGCATTGTAAAGCGGGGTGTAACAGAATTGCTATCGCCGGGAACTGCTACTAACGATAAATTACTGGAACATGATACCAATAATTTTCTTGCTGCCATTCACGAAGAAAACGATGTGTATGGCCTTGCATTTACCGATATCAGCACCGGTGAGTTTTTTGTGGCAGAAGGGAATAAAGATTATGCTGATAAGTTATTACAAAGCTTACGACCGGCAGAAGTAGTTTTTCAACGCAACAAACAAAAGCAGTTTAAAGAAAACTTCGGCACTAAATTCTACACCTATCATTTAGAAGAATGGATTTTTGCAGAAGCTTATGCAACCGAATTGTTGCTGAAACATTTTCAAACCCACTCGCTGAAAGGTTTTGGCGTTGAAGAGTTAAAACTGGGTACTATTGCTGCCGGCGCTGTATTGCATTATCTAAGAGATACTGAACATCCTAACCTCAACCATATTACTTCTGTTCAGCGTTTAGATGAACGTGATTATCTGTGGATGGATCGTTTTACCATTCGTAATCTTGAATTACTCGGCAGTGGTGCAGATGGTGGTCATACATTACTCAAAATACTTGACAATACCGTCTCACCAATGGGTGCACGCTTGATGCGTCGTTGGATGGTGTTACCCTTGAAAGATATAGAACGCATCAACGAGCGGTTAGAAGCGGTACAATCATTTATTCTTGAAACCGATTTGCGCAAACAATTGCAATCGCTCATAAAGCAAAGCGGCGATGTGGAACGCCTGGTTGCAAAACTTCCGCTGAAGAAAATAAACCCACGTGAAATTTTACATTTAGCCAAAGGGTTAGGGTTTGCAGAGCAGATTAAAGAGTTGTGCAAAACATCATCGAATACTTACTTAAAACGACTGAGCGATACAATTAACCCCTGCCATTACATTGCTGAAAAAATATTGAATGAGATTGTTGACAATCCACCGGTAATGATCAGCAAAGGCGATGTTATAAAAGAAGGGGTACATGCAGAGCTAGATGAGCTTCGCCGCATTGCACATCACAGCAAAGAATTTTTATTAGAGATACAACAGCGTGAAAGCGAAGCAACAGGTATCCCCTCTTTAAAAATTGCGTTCAACAATGTATTTGGTTATTATTTAGAGGTAACTAATACGCATAAAAATAAAGTTCCTGCAGAGTGGACGAGGAAGCAAACACTGGCCAATGCCGAGCGATACATTACACCGGAACTGAAAGTATACGAAGAGAAAATTACCGGTGCAGAAGAAAAGATTCTGAAAATAGAAACAGAGCTTTTTGAGAAATTGTTAATTGAACTGCAGGAATACATTGGCCCGATACAAACCAATGGTCAGGTAATGGCGATACTCGATTGTATTTGTTGCTTTGCCGAAAATGCATTGCAATACAAATATGTTAGGCCTGTTATACAGGATGATGCAATGCTTGACATAAAAGATGCACGCCACCCTGTAATTGAACGGCACCTACCTGTTGGCGAAACCTATATTGCCAATGATATTGTTCTGGATAAAGAACAACAGCAGATCATTATTCTTACCGGGCCTAATATGAGTGGTAAGAGTGCGTTGTTGCGCCAAACAGGTTTAATTGTATTAATGGCACATATGGGAAGTTTTGTTCCTGCTAGTGCAGCAACTATTCCGTTAACAGATAAAATATTTACACGTGTTGGTGCCAGCGATAATTTAAGTGGTGGCGAAAGTACATTTATGGTAGAGATGAATGAAACAGCCAGCATTATCAATAATCTTTCTTCACGCAGTTTGATATTACTTGATGAGATTGGCCGTGGCACATCAACTTACGATGGTATTTCAATTGCCTGGAGTATTGCAGAATTCTTACATCAATCACCCCATCAACCAAAAACATTATTTGCAACACACTATCATGAGTTGAATGAACTGGAAGAAAAATTTCCACGTATTAAAAATTATCATATTACAAACAAAGAAGTTGGCAATAAAGTAATTTTCTTACGCAAGCTTGCACCCGGTGGCAGCACACACAGCTTTGGTATACATGTTGCAAAAATGGCCGGCATGCCCGTTACACTTATACAACGTGCAAATGAAATTTTAAAACAACTCGAAGATCAAAGAGGTGGCAGCGATATTAAAGAAAATTTGAAGCAAATGCCTGTACAAAAAATGCAGTTGAATATTTTCGATATTCATTCGCAAACATTTGAAGATATCAGAAAAATGTTGGCTGGTATTGACATTAACCGCCTCACTCCTGTTGAAGCATTATTGAAGTTGCAGGAAATAAAACAGAAGTTGCAATAACAATCCAAATATCATAGTCTGTTCTACATAGCAGCATAACAGTCTTCAATACTTTTATGCTGGATGTATTTGCAATACAAACAACGAAACTTCAAAACCTGGCTACAGGAAATTGGGTCACTTACAGGAAGTAAAGCTATTAACAACCTACTTTTCTTTCCGGAGACAATTGGCAGGGGTTATTGTTTTGCCGACAGTATCGACCGAACCTTCTCCTTCGGGATCCTTGATGCCGAGCTGAATACAGATTTCACCTTACACAGACTAAGTAATAACCAAGCAGGATTATTGATCTTCTTTAATCAAACACAGGTTACAAATTTTATTCATGTAAAGAATAAAAAGGATTCGTTTCGTAACGAAGAAACAATTCAAAAGAATAATATTTTTTTATCACCAACGAATACCGAATTGCAGGTGAATTACTCTGCAGGTTCTCGTATTAAAAGATTAGGTATATATCTTACGCCACAATGGCTTTCTGTTCATCTTAACGACGAAGCAAAAAAGAACATCAATCAACTTACCAGACAAGGTGTACAGTTAATTGATAAGATGATGATTGATGAAGAAATAAATAATACACTACAGAAAATTTTTACAGCCGATTTTAATTCTCAGAAACAACGATTTCAGGTTAAAACCACAATTGTTACACTTTTAGATTATTTCTTTAAAACCTATCTTAACGGACAAACAGCCATACACACAAATGCGGTTATACCCGAAGAAGACCTTACAAAACTGAAAGCGATTGAGGAATTATTAAAAGAAGACTTAGACCGTTTTCCTTCTATAAATAAACTGGCGGTTATTGCACAGATGTGCGGCACTAAACTGAAACAACGTTTTAAGCAGGTGTATGGCTATGCGTTGTATGAATACTACAACAAAAACAGGTTAGAAAAAGCAAAGGACTTTTTGGCAACAGGTATTTCGCCAAAGGAGGCCGGTTTACGTATTGGCTTTAGTGATGTTTCAAATTTTACCAAAGCCTTTAAAAAAGAATACGGCATAACTCCCGGCCTTTTGTACGAACGATCGCAACAACATCAATAACTACACAACAGATATAATTAAAAATCCCCGCACAAACAGTGCAGGGATTTTATTTTCCTTGGGGAGGCTGAAGGGTCTCGAACCCTCGACCCTCAGAACCACAATCTGATGCTCTAACCAACTGAGCTACAGCCTCCGTGTTTAAGGGACTGCAAAAGTAATGGAATTCATTTTTCTAAGCAAAATCATCTGGCAATATTTAAAAAATAAACGTTCTTTGCAGCCACTTCTTAATTATGAATTACTGGTTGATACTGATTCCGCTTATTTCAGGCTTTATTGGGTGGGTAACGAACTGGGTTGCGATTAAAATGTTATTTCATCCCCGTAATCCGGTAAATATTCTGGGTATTAAGGTGCAAGGTATCTTTCCAAAACGCCAGGACCAGTTTGCCGAAAAGCTGGGAAAACTAGTTAGCCGGGAGCTTCTTTCCTTTGATGAAATTGAAGCAAAAATCACCAACCCCGATAATTTAAAGAAGGTACTTCCGCAGGTTGAAACCCATATCGACCATTTTTTACGGGTAAAGCTCAGCGACAGTATGCCCATGATCAGCATGTTCATTGGCGACAAAACCATTGAAAAGCTGAAGGCTGTTTTTATGGAGGAGCTGGAAATTCTTTTCCCGAAAATCATGAAAGATTACAGCGGCACACTGAAGCAACAACTTGACCTCGAAGCCATTGTAGCCGCTAAAGTAAAAGCTTTCTCCAGCGATAAACTGGAAGAAATACTGTACCAGGTAATGGCCAGCGAATTCCGCTTTGTTGAAATTATTGGCGCTGTACTGGGCTTTCTTATTGGCTTGTTTCAGGTTGCAATCACCCTTCTTACGCAATAGTTTCCACTCATCATTTTCAAATTCTGTTGGGTTAAACAATTACCGTCTAAAACGGTTAATCACTCATTCATACCAAATGGAATTGAATACTATTTATTTACGCAGAAATTTGCGCCTCAATTTTAAACAGAAGTACATGCGACTTATTATTAGCTTATTGTTTTTGCTTGTTAACCTTGAACTTATTGCCCAGGTGCCGGGTGGCGGCCGTCCGAATGGCGGCGGTGCTCAAATGAACATGGGCCGCTTTTACGGTAAAATTGTTGATACCAAAACCAACAAACCCATCGATGGTGCATCGGTTCAGCTTTATCAAAACAGGCTGGATTCTGCAACCAAAACCAGGAAAGAAGTATTGGTTACCGGCCAGTTAACCAAAGCAAACGGCGATTTCAGCCTCGAAGGCTTGAGTATAATGGGCCAGTTTCGTTTATTAATTACAGCTATCGGTTACAAAACCATTGAGCAGAAAGTAGGTTTCAATATTCGCCCCGGTGGTGCTATGGAAGATATGCTGAACCAGGTTGATAAAGACCTTGGCAATATTAAACTGGAAGCAGATATTAAAGAACTGGGCGAAGTAGTTGTTACAGGTGAAAAACCTACATTACAGTTAGGCATTGACCGTAAAATATTCAACGTAGAAAAAAACATTGTTTCGCAAGGCGGAACTGGTGTTGATGTAATGCGTAATGTACCTACTGTGAATGTTGATATTGACGGTAACATTACTTTACGTAACAGCGCCCCGCAAATATTTGTAGATGGCCGTCCGTCTGTTTTAACATTAGATCAGATTCCTGCAGATGCAATCCAAAGCATTGAATTAATTACGAACCCATCTGCCAAGTACGATGCAAGCGGCGGTCAATCGGCCATCATCAACATTGTATTAAAAAAGAACAAGCGTGTGGGTTACAGCGGCAGCGTGCGTGCCGGTGTTGATATGCGTGGCCGTTTAAATGGTGGCGCCGACATTAACATCCGCCAGGGTAAAGTAAACTTCTTTGCTAATATTGGTTTAAACCAACGCAGAGGAATAGGCTTTGGTGAAACAGACCGCAGCAATCTTGGCGATAATGTGTTGAACACCATCTTTACCCGTAACCGCAACATCAGCGAAGGCATGTTCAACTTCGGTCGTGCCGGTTTCGATTTCCTGATTGATAACCGTAACACACTGACCATTTCAGGTAACTTTGGTGGTGGTAACTTCGATCTTTTTAACCAAGATTATATCCGTTACGATTCATCGTACGCAACTCCCAAAAGCATTTTCAGCTACCGTGAAACAGACGGGATGAATCAATTCCGTAACGGTGGTGGTACAGTTAGTTTCAAACATCTCTTCCCCCGTGCAGGAAAAGAGTTTACAGTTGATGTTAACTATAACAAAAGCCGCAGCGATAACGATCAGCAGATCATCGATTCAAAGTGGTTCGATCCACAGTGGACGAATCTTTATCAACGTTCAACACAAGGTATTGATGCCGGTGGTAACAACTCCCTTATTGTCGCACAGGCCGATTATGCAGATCCGATTAATGAAAACATCAAGTTTGAAGGAGGTGTACGCACACAAATCCGCTATTTTGAAAGTTTTCAACGCAACTCATTTAACGGTTCTGTAAACACCGCTTTGAGCAATGAATTTAAGTACATCGATTATGTACATGCTGCATACGGAACCTACTCACAAAAAATTAAGAAAGCGAACCTCAATTACCAGGTTGGTTTGCGTGTTGAAAGTTCGAAATACGATGGTGAGCAGGTTGGTAAAACTGAACGCTTTCAAAACCAGTTTCCATTGGCGCTGTTCCCGAGTGTGTTTTTATCTAAGACCATTAAAAACAAACAGGATCTGCAGTTAAATTACAGCCGCAGAATTAACCGTCCGAGTTTCTTCCAGTTATTACCGAATACTGATTACAGCGATATCTTTAACTACCAAACCGGTAACCCTAACCTGAAACCGGAATTCACCAACTCACTGGAGTTAACGTATCAAAAAACATACGGCGATAAAAACAACACATTCCTCGCCACCATTTTTGGTAAGCAAACGAATAACCTCATTTCCCGTTACCAAAACAAAGAGCAGTTAGGTAATTCAACCGACAGTGTAATCATCAGTACATGGGTAAATGCCAATAAGAGTTATGCAGCAGGTGTGGAATTGGTTTTCCGTAACACCGTAGCAAAATGGTGGGAAATTAACTACAACATCAACGTTTACTATTCTAAAATTGATGGCAGTTCAATTTTACCTGAATTGAAAAACGAGCGCACCAGCTATACAGTTAAACTCAACAACTCATTCCGTATTGGTAAAGGCTGGACTATGCAGTTAAGCGGCGATTATAACTCCCGTTCTATCTTACCTGTTTCATCAGGCGGTGGCGGTCGTGGTGGCCGTGGCGGTGGTGGCGGCTTTGGCGGCGGCGGCTTTGGTGGCGGCAGCATTGCAACCACACAAGGTTATATTGATGATAACTATTACGTTGATTTTGGTATTCGTAAAGAGTTTAAAATTAAAGCTAATACGGCTTCGGTTGGTTTAAACTGGAGCGATGTATTCAGTACACGTCGTAATAACCAGTTCTCTCAATCGCAGTTCTTTGAGCAATACAGCTGGAGAAGAAGAGATCCTACTTTTGTACGATTAAATTTCAACTACCGCTTTGGTAAATTCGATGCTTCGTTATTTAAACGTAAGAGCAACAAAGCAGAAGGTGGTGGCGATGAAATGCAAATGCAATAACAGCAACCGCATCTGTTTTAACACATAAAAAGAAAAGGCCTCCGAACGGAGGCCTTTTCTTTTTATGAAACAAACTGTTATTCTTACTGCTTCACTACTTTTTCTGTATGTGTAATGCCGTTGCTGTTCCATTGCAGTAAATAATGTGCTGCAGGTAACGCCGGAAGTTTGGTTAACTGTATGCTGTTTGTACCTTGTACTACAGGATGAACAGTTTGGTAAACCACCCGTCCGTACTGATCAATGAGGCGAATATCTGCTACACTGCTTTCTTCAACAGTAGCATTGATCTGTATCATTGAAGTAAACGGATTGGGCGTTACAATAATTTTCTGTACCGGATTCTGCTGCAGTTTTACAATAGAACTGTAAGCAAAGCTTGCATCTTTATCTACCATTTTCAGGCGATAGAAATAAACAGTTCCTGTAAGTGAGGGATCAATAAAATTATACCGCTTTTCAATCGATGAATTGCCTGCAGCCCGTACCTGGCCTACAGTTGCAAAACTGCGACCATCAATACTGCGTTCAACAATATAATAAGCAGCATTTACTTCTGTAACAGTGCGCCATTGCAATTGCGTTTGGCGGTTTGCCAAAGTACCAGAGAAGGATAATAACTGTATTGGTAGTGAAGCCGGATCTACTACATTGACAGTGTTGACATCATTATCAAACAAAGTGGAACCTACATAACCACCGGCACTGGTACTTAAAGCAGTCGCAGGTGTACACGGTGCCGTTGCCGTATAAATAACCTGTACCGAACCACCTGCAGGAATAAAATAAGAAGTATTACCGCCCGATGATACACCACCAACAAAAGCAATATTACCGGTTGCACCTGCCGCAGGATAACTCGAAGAATTTGTTGTGGTTACAGCACTGCCACCGGTTAAGGCAACATAGCTGAATCCAGTGGGCAGCTGATCTTTAATACTGTCAATGGAAATTCCATAGGCACCGGGATTACTAACTGTTAACGTAAACGTAGCGGTTTCGCATGTGAGATAATATACTTTATTAGAGGCTTTAGTAATGGTTAACGGATTGGCAGTACTGCTGATTGTTACCGGTGTTCCGGAACCAATATCTGTACTTAACGCATACTTATAGTTGGTAGAACCACTGGTTGCCCCAGCATAAGGCAAAATATAATTGGTGAAATTATAACTGGTAATGCGAAAACGCCAGGCAATACGAACCGTTGCTCCGTTTGAGCCGTTACCGGAAATAAAATATAAACTATCTGTAGCACCTACAGGAACGCCAGGAACTGTACTGGCTACTACCCTTGTATCGATTAACTGCATTTTAGTAGGATCGAACTGCGTAGCAACAGCAACCTGGAAATCAAGTTCATCGCCGTTTTGTGAGTTACCTACTGCATATGTGATGGTATCTACAATAATTCCTCCCAAGGCATCCTGGTTTAAAAAAGACTGCGTTGCCAAACCTCCTGCGTTAGCGCTGATGCTTGAACGGTTTCGGATAACAATAGCAGCAGTTTTACCGGTTGCAGTGGCATCTGATAAACTTAAATTAAAGGTTGCCTGCGGTGTAACGCTCGCAGGATACTGAATAAAAAAGAAACAAACTTTCGATTCATTTGGCGCCAGTGTACCTACCACTACTTTATTAGAAGTTGGAGAAAGAATCGTATAGTTCTGTCCTACTACCGATGTACCGATACTCGTTACCGTAAGTAATAAATTAGAATAAGTTGTGGCACTTGTATTTTTAACCTCAAACCCAACATAGGCTTTGGTTAAGATAGTCGGCGAGTTACCATCTACAACAAAATAGGGTGCAGACACACGTGTAATGGTAAAATGATTTGGATCGAGCGCTGATACTCTACTGCTTATAAATAGCAGTGACAAAAAAAACAAGATACTGCTCGTAAGAAAAGGACGGGGTTGTTTAAACAAGCTAACAAACATGTTGCTTGTAGTGGACTGGGTCATTGCCAAGGGATTTATCAGTAATTGAAATGGCCAAAATTAAAGGAACGACCTTAGCTTAAATGTAGTATATCATACAACAATCAACTATAGTATTTACACCAGTATTAAGTGTAATCACCTATTAAATGCCATTCATCTTTTTAAAGGAAAATAATTGCTTATTCGTTTCTCTATCTAAAGAAACATTAGTCAATAAATCAATTAAAATGACTGCAACAGCAAAAACGAACTTAAAAGTAATTGTAACCGGAGCTACAGGCATGGTAGGCGAAGGTGTTTTGCATGAGTGCCTCAACCATCCTGCCGTTGCGGTGGTTCTGGTACTTGGACGCAAATCCTATAACTTTTCGCATCCGAAGCTGAAAGAGCTTTTGCATGCCGACTTTCATAATATCACTCCGATTGCCGAGCAATTAAAGGGTTATGATGCCTGTTTCTTCTGCGCCGGTGTTTCTTCTGTTGGAAAAAAGGAAGAAGAATTTTACCATCTTACCTACAGCCTTACCCTGCATGTTGCTGAAACCCTTGCAAAGCAAAACAACAACATGACTTTCTGTTATGTTTCCGGTGCAGGAACCGACAGCAGTGAAACAGGACGGGTAATGTGGGCCCGTGTAAAAGGCAAAACCGAAAACGATCTTACTAAACTACCATTTAAACAAGTGTACAATTTCAGACCGGGAATTATTGAATCGGGCCCAGGCATGAAGAATACCATCAAACTCTACAACTATTTTAAATGGCTCATCCCGATTATTAAACTGATTAGCAAAAACGGCGTGGTGAGTTTGAAAGAGATTGGGCAGGCGATGATCAATGCCACGATAAACGGTTACAAAAAATCAATACTGGAAGTGAAAGATATTAAGGAACTTGCTGTATCCTAAAGATGTAGTATGAAAAAGTTTTTTCTTTCTGTTTTTGTAATGATCCTGAGTATTCAATTGCTGTATGCACAGGAGCCCCTGCGGGTAATGACGTTTAACATCCGCCTCAACACTGCTTCCGATAGTTTAAATGCATGGCCTTATCGTAAAGACAAAGTAGCTTCTCAGATTCTTTTTCATAAAGTGGATTTGCTGGGTGTGCAGGAAGCCCTGCACGATCAAATGATCGACCTTCAGCAACGTTTACCACAATACAAATATGTAGGTGGCGGCAGAGATGATGGTAAAACCAAAGGCGAATACGCAGCCATTTTTTACGACACAACAAAACTGCAGTTACTCAGCAACAACATGTTCTGGCTAAGCGAAACAACATCTGTTGCCGGCAGTAAAGGCTGGGATGCAGCCATTACACGCATAGTTACCTGGGCAAAGTTTAAAGACAAACGCAGCAAGAAAATTTTCTATGCCTTTAATACCCATTTCGACCATATTGGAAAAATTGCACGGAGAGAAAGTGCAAAGCTTGTATTACAGAAAGTAAAAGAAATTGCCGGCTCCACGCCCACAGTTATTACCGGCGATTTTAATGCTGAACCAGCCGATGAACCGATACAGCTGATTGTTGATAAAAACAATCCGTTCCATTTAACCGACAGTAAAGAACTTTCACAAACACCGCACTACGGACCAACAGGTACTTTTACAGGATTTCAAAACAAGGAACGTAATGATCAACCGATTGATTACATTTTTCTGAAAGGTAACTGGAAAGTTTTCACCCATGCAACAATTTCGCAAACATGGGGCGGTCGTTTTGCAAGCGATCATTTTTCGGTGATTGCAGAACTGTTGCTGAAATAAATTTACATTCAATTAAAACAGATACACATGAAGCCATACGTTATTTGCCACATGCTGGGTTCAGTCGACGGACGCATTAAACAAAACATCTGGGGATTTAAAGATCATCATAAATACTTTGAAGAACCGGCTTCGAAAATTAAAGCCGATGCATGGCTGGTAGGCCGTAAAACCATGCAGGAGTTCTGCAGCAAAAAGAAACACAAGCTTGAAAAGCCAAAAGAGAAAATTGCGAAAGAAGATTTTATTGCACCGAAAGTTGCTAAGCAATTTGCAATCGTTATCGATCCGTCGGGTAAATGTTTTTGGGATACCAATATGGTTTCTACCGAACAGGTAATTGAAGTGCTGAGCGAATATGTAAGCAGCAGCTACCTGGCACACCTGCGTAGTAAAAATGTATCATACATTTTTGGCGGCAAGAAAGAACTTGACCTTGCATTGGTACTGAAAAAGCTCAACAAACATTTTGGTATTAAACGTGTGCGTATTGATGGTGGCGGGCATGTAAACGGTTCTTTCCTGAAAGCAGGATTGATTGATGAATTCAGTCTGGTACTTGCACCTTTAGCCGATGGTACGATTGGTGCACCCACAGTATTTGAAGCCGAAGAAGGTTACGGTAAACGAAAGGCCACACACTTTACTTTAAAATCGGTGAAGCGTATTTACAAAGATTTCTTGTGGCTTCGTTACATTACCGTAAAAGACAAAAAGGTAAAACGCAAATAAATTTCATTTGATGTTACAACCACGTATAATTGAATTGCAACCCAAAACACTTGCAGGCAAACAGGTACGCATGAACCTTGTACAAAACCAAACAGGCAAGTTATGGCAAAGCTTTATGCAGCAACGCAAACATCTTGCAGCAGCAAATGAACTACTCTATTCTTTACAGGTATACAGTGCAGATTATTTTACGGCGTTCAATCCAGCCAATGAATTTACGAAGTGGGCATTGGCCGAAGTAAGTGCTACTGCTTATTTACCAGAAGGCTTTGAACGTTTTCATTTACCTGGAGGTTTATATGCAGTGTTCGATCATAAAGGAAGTAGTACTGAAATTTTCCAACGCATTTTTACAGAGTGGCTACCGCAGTCGGATTATGTATTAGATGATCGTCCGCATTTTGAACTGCTTGGTGAAAAGTACAGAAATAACAGTGATGATTCGGAAGAAGAGATCTGGATACCGGTGCGCAAAAAATAACATTACATCAGTTTAATTACCCGTACCGGACATGCAGCAATCAAAGAACGATTTGCATCCGCAGCGTCTTCAGTTACATCAAGTAACTCCACATCTTTTTTTGTAACTGCATTTAGTAAAGTTGCCTTCCCGTCTTTTTTACTCATGCGCCAATACAAGGGCTGCTGCTGGTAACAGATACCACAGCCGATACATTTGTTACGATAGTGAACGATCTTAGGCATGTGTCTCCTCCACAATTTTATACAACTTATCGGTTGGTAATACAACTGTTGCAACAGGTAGCGTTAATTTATCGCCACGATTGGCAACAGCAGCTGCTTCGCCATTGACTGTAAGCGTATGCAACTGTTCTTTTACCGCACCATGCCTGCGACCTGTAATCAAAATGGTATCACCTGCTTTTAACGAACCGCTTTCAATGTTAAACTCACCCACTTTTATTTTTGGATAATACTTGCTGCCTTTACCTAAATAAATTTTCTTTTCGGTTGCAGCAGAGCCGGGTTTCTTCGTCCACTCGCCTGTTGGGTGACCGAGATAATAACCTTCCCAAAAGCCACGGTTGTACACCGTTGCCAGGCGTTGTTTCCATGCTGCGATTTTTTCTTGTGTGTAGGCTCCTGCTTCAACTGCATCAATCGCTTCACGGTAACATTGTGTAACAGTTTGCACATACTCGGCGCCTTTGCTTCGTCCTTCGATTTTTAATACATCCACACCTGCGTCAATGAGTTGATCAATGACGCCAATCGTACACAAATCTTTCGGCGACAAAATATATTCGTTGTCGATGAGCAATTCCTCTCCTGTTTCTGCATCAGTTACTTTGTAAGCTCTTCTGCAGGTTTGCACACAAGCACCACGATTTGCAGATGCATTCTGCGCATGCAGACTCAAATAACACTTGCCCGACACGGCCATACACAAGGCACCATGTACAAATACTTCAATCTTCAGCAACTCACCCGAAACGCTACGGATATTCTTGCGCTCAATATCACGGGTGATGGCTTTCATTTGCTGCAAAGTGAGTTCACGTGCCAGCACCACCACATCGCTCATGCCTGCAAAAAACTGTACTGCTTCGCTGTTGCTTACATTGGCCTGCGTGGAAACATGTAGCGGAATATTTAATTCTTTGCACAACTGCATTACGGCAAAATCGGCAGCAATTACCGCATCAATGCTCTGTTGTTTTACTTCGTTGAGGATGATACGCAGCAACTGCATGTCATGATCGTACATGACCGTATTGAGTGTGAGATAGGCTTTGATGTTGTTGCTGTGACAAAGCGTTGCAACCTCTTTGATATCTTCAATGGTAAATCCTTCGCTGGAACGGGTACGCATATTAAGTTGCTCCACACCAAAATAAATGGCATCAGCACCCGCATTAATGGCGGCCTGTATACAATCGAATGCTCCAGTAGGAGCCAGCAGTTCTACCTTCTTCTTCATGGATGAACAGTGTTTGTAAAAGCCGCAAAATTAAAAGCGGGATAAGAAGGAGAAACTGATTGTGATCAGGTGTTGATGTGCTATTTGCAGACAGGCTAAACAACGCCGTGGTTCGTGTCTTCATGAACTACACCCCGATCAAAAGAAAATCATATATGGAAGTAGGAGAAATTTTCTACTTCACTGCCACGATCAATCGATTGAAACACCTGCTGAAGGACCCGGCTTATAGCTATGTAATTCTTGATTCACTTCAGTACCTCTGCAGCAAAGATTTAGCAGATGTATTTGCATTTGTAATTATGCCCAATCATGTACACCTTATCTGGCGAACAAACAGACTAAACGGAAAAGAATGAACGACGATTTACCTTCATAAAAGATCTAATAATTGAAATGAACGGATGATATGCTGATAAGCTACAATTGGTTCATGGAGACACGAACCAAGGCAGCGACTTTGAAACAATTCTGATCGGGCGAGCTGCAAAGGCAAAAATTTTTACCATTCAATTTAATAATGTAATGATTCAATTAAACCTATACAGATTTCTAAAGTCTGACACCAAATTATTGCTTTAAGCCCCAAAAACTATCTGTTTTTTTAGTAATTGGTTCATTTGTTTTAATGGCGCAAACCTATATCGATTACAACTGCATTACACTTCCCGATGCAAAGTATAATTATAGTAATATCCAATTCCCGTCAGACGTAATAAATAATTTATCAGATATGGATAATACCCCATCTGAGAATCCTATATCTGATGCAGGAGCAACCTTAGGCAGAGTTTTATTTTATGATATTGACTTATCAAAAAACCATACGATATCCTGCGCTTCCTGCCACATCCAAAAATTCTCTTTTACAGACACTGCAAGATTCAGCATTGGATTCAATGGTCAAAAAACATCAAGGAATTCTATGGGGCTCATTCACGCAAGATTTCAAAGAGACAGCACTTTCTTTTGGGATAACAGGGCAGCTACATTAGAAATTCAAACTTTAATACCAATACAAAGCTCAATAGAAATGGGACTCTCGCTTGATTCGTTAGTATCAAGAGTATCTTCAAAATGGTTTTATCCCCAGTTATTTAAAGACGCATTTGGAACAACTTCTATAAATACGGACCGTATTTCCAAAGCTTTAGCACAATTCATTCGTAGCATGAATACATTTGGATCAAAGTTTAGAAAAGGAATTGAAATTACACGAGGAAATCCAGCAGAAGTTCCTTTAGTAAATTTCACTACACAAGAAAATCTGGGTAAAGATTTGTTCATGGACATAAATAGAGGCAATTGTCAGGCATGCCATACACGTAATGTAATGGTTCCACAAGGTGCACAAAATATTGGATTGGATTTAGTTTACAGTGATAATGGGGCTGGCGCTTTAACAGGAAATCCCAACTCTGCACAAAATGGAAAATTCAGCGTCCCTTCTTTAATCAATGTTGAATTAACAGCTCCATACATGCATGATGGTAGATTTAAAACTTTAGAAGAAGTGATAGATTTTTATAGCGATTCCATCAAACCGCATCCGAATTTAAGTGGCTTTCTCAGAGAAATATTACCCGGCAACACCAACCCAAATAACAATCCCTGCCTTACTTGTCCACCAAGAACTATCAAATACAGCAAAACCGAAAAAGAGGCATTGGTCGCTTTTTTAAAAACACTTACAGATACTACACTTACAACAGACCCGAAATGGAGTGATCCCTTCTGCTTGAATGTGATTACAGGAATACGTGAACCTATTCCAATATTAGAATTTAATATCTTTCCTAATCCTGCAAAGGCCAATGGTCAACTGTATATAAGACTTATTAACGGTCAAAACTACATTGGTAACGTTTCTATTTATACAATTTCAGGGGCGATGATTTACCAAAAAACGTTCAAATCATTTTCTGGAACTCAACAAATTCTCTTGAATAATATCAATTTAGAAATGGGCACTTATGTTATTAAACTAGAAGCCGACAAAAAGCAGAAATTGATAAAAAAATTAATCCTACAATAGTTACCCAATACTTTCTAATTAATAAAGAAACTTCGACCTTATAATGCAGTAAAATTTTCTGATAATTAATTTATTTTTGGGGAAGTTAACATCAAATCCCATTCTGCTTTCCACCCAGCATCGGTACAAACGAAAACTGTTCAAACTCTTCTTCTGTATAAGAACCATCGGCAATTTTGGTTAAGCGCTTCATGCGTTGGGCATCACCTTCATCAACCGGTATCACCATTTTCGCACCTGTCTTCATTTGTTCAATGAGTTTGGGCGGAACAAACGGTGCAGCAGCCGTAATAATTACTTTATCAAACGGTGCAAAGGTGGGCAATCCTTCAAAGCCGTCGCCGTAAAAGAATTTAATGTTGAGGTATTTTTTTAAGAAAGGAAAAGAAGCTTTATTAAAGTCAAAAAGTTTTTTCTGCCGTTCAATCGTATACACTTGTGCCTGCATTTCGGCCAGTACACATGCCTGGTAAGCACTGCCGGTACCAATTTCCAACACTTTATCGTAGGGCTTTATTTCGAGCAGCTGACTTTGATACGCTACTGTATAGGGTTGCGAAATCGTTTGTCCTTCACCAATGGGGAATGCACGGTCTTCGTAAGCAATTTCATCAAAAGCCGTATCTAAAAAATAATGGCGGGGAAGATTATTGATGGCTTCCAGCACACGTTCGTCGGTAATGCCTTTGCTGCGCAACAGGTCAACTAATTTTTTGCGTAATCCTTTGTGGCGGTAAGTATCTTCAAATCGTCTCATAAAGCGGGTGCAAGATACAGATTCGAAGGCGAAGAATTATTCTTTTACCACATCGTTCCCTACTGCATCTACAATATCGTTCAACTGCAGTTGCTGCAGCCACTTAATACGCCTGGTAATTTTAGTTACCCGGTAAACCAGCAGTAAGCCAAACAAAATAAAAATATGTGAGCCGAGAAAGTAACCCACATTCTTACTTATTTGGTCGTGATTATAATTTCTTTCAAACTCTCCTTCAATTATACTGATAAGATCGAGTAACAGATTGAGACCAATTAAAAAGGAAGCTGTAACAATGTAGATCGTTCTACGTCGCTGCAACTTCCCTATTTTCTTTTCGTAATCAATCATGCTGTTTACTTCAACTGCATATCTTTTATGATACCGTCAATACGTTCGTTGAGTTGCTGATGTACTGCATCAAAATTTTCTGCTTTATCAAGTGGCGCATTAACACTAAAGTAAAATTTGATCTTTGGTTCGGTACCGCTCGGGCGTGCCGAAATTTTACTGCCATCGGCTAAAATAAACTGCAGCACATTGCTCTTTGGTAAGTTGATTGTCCATTCCCCACCTGATTGTACATTCTTTCCTTTCTGCAACTGGTAATCGAGCAACTGCACTACTGCCGAACCATTAATAGAAGTTGGTGTGTTGGTACGGTAACCTTCCATCATCGCAGCAATTTCGGCCTGTCCGTTCATACCTTTCTTGGTAATAGAAATGAGGCTTTCTTTATAGAAACCATACTGCACATACAGATCAATCATTTTCTGGTACAGGCTGCGGCCTTTGTTCTTTTCATACGCTGCCATTTCGCAAAGCAACGCAACAGCACTGATGGCATCTTTATCACGGATCTTACTGCCAATCATTAAGCCATAACTTTCTTCACCACCAACAACATAATTTTCGGTTGCTTCTTTTTCTTTAATCAGTTCAGCAATCCATTTAAAACCGGTGAGTACATTGTAACAATTAATGTCACTTGCTTTTGCAATGGCATCAATCATTTCGGTGGTCACAATGGTTTTTACCACCATATCATTCGGCTGGTTGATTCCTTTTGCCTTGCGTGCTTCAATCATATAGTTGAAAGCAAGTACAGCTGTTTGGTTACCATTCATAAGTACCCAGTTACCGTTCAGGTCTTTTACGCCAATACCCACACGATCACTGTCGGGATCGGTACCCAGCAAAATATCCGCATCAAGTTGTTTGGCTTTATTCAAACCAATACTCATCGCTTCTGCTTCTTCTGGATTGGGATAAACAACAGTAGGGAAATTGCCATTAGGTTCTTTCTGTTCATCTACAACAGTTACGTTGGTAAAACCAAAACGTTGTAATACCTGCGGCACCAGTGTAATACCTGTACCATGGATTGAGGTGTACACAATTTTTAAATCGTGCTGTGCTTTACACACATCGGGATATACACTAAGGCTTTGGATCATGTCCATGTATGCCTCATCAATTTCTTTTCCGATCAAAGTAATATTGCTTTCGCCACCACTCCATTTTACATCATCTACTCCGGCAATTTTATCTACTTCGGTAATTACATTTTTATCGTGTGGTGGTACTAACTGTCCACCATCATTCCAATACGCTTTGTAACCATTGTATTCTTTGGGGTTGTGCGATGCGGTACAAACAACACCACCCTGGCAACCTAAATGACGGATAGCAAAACTCAATTCCGGTGTGGGGCGTAACTCTTCAAACAAAAACACTTTAATACCATTTGCCGCCATTACATTCGCAACAATTTCTGCAAACAGGCGACTGTTATTTCTGCTGTCGTGACCAACCACGCATTTTACATTGCCTTCACCAAAACTTTTATTGAGATAGTTTGCATAACCCTGCGTTGCCATGCCTACCGTATACTTGTTCATTCGGTTGGTACCAATACCCATAATGCCACGTAATCCTCCTGTTCCGAATTCGAGGTTACGGTAAAACGAATCTGCCAGTTCATCAGGATGCTCCTGCTGCAGTTTCAAAATTTCATCTTTCACCGATTGCTCGAAGTTTCCATCGAGCCACTTTTGTACATTGGCCTGAATCGTAGCTTGCATACAGTTTAATTTTTTTAGAGATTCAAATGTAGTATTCTGCTGCTAACATTCAAAAAGCTGCAAAATGATTTTAGCGTGCATAGAAAACGGTTGTTTGTAATTAGTGGTAATTGCTGCAGCTTCCGTATTTTGCAACTGTTCACCTGCCGTTATACGTATGAAGAAACTTATACTTCTGTTTTTGGTAGCCGTACTTTCGTTTCAGCAGCTGGCTGCGCAACAGTATTTTCTTCCGCCGAGTGAACAGTTTCGCCCCGATCGCTTCCGTAAAGTGGTGATTACCGAATCGGCCATTTTTGTACTTACTTCCATTGGTCTTTATTTCCTCTGGTACAAAAAATATCCCAAGAGTAAATTTCATTTCCTCAACGATAACCGTGAGTGGTTGCAGATGGATAAGATGGGGCATGCGACAACGGCTTACAATATATCCACCATGCAACACGATCTGTTGCGCTGGAGCGGTGTTAAACAAAACCAGGCCATTGTTGGCAGTGCCCTCACATCGATTGCTTTTTTAAGTATAGTGGAAGTGATGGATGGCTTTAGCCGTGACTGGGGTTTTTCTGGCGGCGATATGATTGCCAATTTATCGGGCATTGGCTTGTTTGCTGCACAGCAAAAATGTTGGGGGCAGCAACGCATTGGGTTGAAATTTTCGGCCAGCTTTTCGCCGTATGCACAATACAACAGCAAACAGCTGGGAACTAAATGGGCCGAACGGTTGATGAAAGATTACAACGGACAAACCTATTGGCTGAGTGTAAACCTGCGCTCGTTTATGAAAACCGAAAGCACTTTTCCGGTTTGGTTGAATGCTGCTGCAGGTATTGGTGCCGATGGCATGATTGGTGCAAGGCAAAATCCCGTTGAAATAAACGGCAAAACAATACCTTCGTTTAAACGCAGCCGGCAGTTTTACCTGGCTGCCGATGCCGATCTGCATCGAATCCGTTCTGCGCAGGCCCTGAATGCACCTTTGTTTTCGTTACAGTATTTTAAAATGCCGGCTCCTGCCATTGAATACAATACCAACAGGAAGCTGACAATAAAACCAATTCAGTTTTAATATGCTGAACTTATTGCTTTATGGAATGATTGCCTTGTTTGTGCTTATTTACCTGCTGCGCTCTTTACTGATGGCGGGATATGAGCGGTTAAATGCCAAGAACGAAAAAGGACAACACGAAAGTTCACTTTCTCAACTGCTGCTGAATACCATTATTACATTAAAACCGTTACGGGAAGCAAAGCTGCGTGCACGAAGTATCGATCAAAAACGGCATCTTGTATTTCAGCAAAAAGCAACAGTATACTACTATATGCTTTGGCTTACACTTTTTGCCATTCTTTTTTTAGCGGCAAAAGTTTACCTGGATGCGTTTTAATTACCAGTTAAACGTTACTTGATTATCAGGATAGTTTAAGCGGTAACTCTTTCGTTCGCCTTTGTTTTTAAAATGAATGATGTTGATCTGCTCGTTCCGGTAACTGTACAGCACATCGTTAAACACTACAGCCGATTTAAAGGCAGCCGTATTTTTTGCAAGCAGGTAAATCCAGATGGCTTCACCTTCTGCTTCAAATCCAAAAAATTCCAACGCCACCGCTTTATTATCCAACTGCAGTTTTAAATGCTTTTGCACATAGCGTTGCAGCAGCTGTTCATTTTCTTTTTTCTGTGCCGGGTTTACAATATCTATTTTTTTGGCAAACTCTTTTTTCAATGCTTCTTCCAGATCATCGGTAAAAATTTTGCAGGCAACCTGTACTTCTTTTTCTGCCGGCTTGTATTCAATTTCGGTTACACTCATGTAGTAAGGATGCAGGGAAAAAGCCGATAGTAAGAAGCCGATCGTTGTTAATAGTAAAAGATAACGGACGAAGGACAATGGTCGAATGTCGACGGTCGACTGTCGACTCTTCATTAACCACTCTCCACTACCTACGTCCAGCTTGCCTTCAACGAGCCGCTTATATAATACTGCCACCATTAACCGATTAAATTTTAAGGATACAAACTTCTGCTTTATTTTCCAGCATCAATCACCACTGCAATAAAAAATGGGGGATTTTGGGTTTTATTTAAGGGAAGGTTTTTATCATATTACCGATTGGAAAGGATACGATCATATCCTTTTTGTAATGGCTCTTTGTTTGCCCTACGTTGCGAAAAATTGGAAAAAAATTGTGGTGCTGGTTACGGCTTTCACCATTGGTCATTCGGTAACGCTGGCGTTAAGTGTGTTTGATGCCATACTCATTTCCAGCAAATGGATCGAGTTTCTGATACCGGTTACCATCCTGCTCACCTCCCTGGGAAATCTCCTGCAGCAAAACACAACCAATCAACAACCAAAGCTGCGTTATGCAGCGGCCTTGTTGTTTGGATTAATACATGGGCTTGGTTTCAGCAACTACTTAAAAAGTATGTTGGGAAAAAGCGAAACAATTGTAACGCAATTACTGGCATTTAATGTAGGTTTGGAACTTGGCCAGTTACTGATTGTATTGTTTGTACTGTTGCTGGCTTTTTTGTTTATACAGGTGTTGAATGTATTACGCAGAGATTGGTTGCTGTTTGTAACAGGCGGCATTGCAGCATTATCGCTGGTAATGGCGCTGGAGCGTTTACCATTTTAAAAGCATTTGAAAAAAATCTGAACTATGCATATTCGTTTTTTATTGGGTTGTTTATTGCTTGCCGTTGTAAGCGTAGCACAACCGCCTCAGAGTAATCCCGGCAGTAATCATGGCAACCGCTTTGAGCAGCTGGGTTATTTGTTACAGAGTCCGAATGAGTACCGTACCGCCAGTGGTGCACCCGGCCCCAAGTATTGGCAACAAAAAGCCGATTACGACATCAACGTGGAATTAGATGAAGCCAAACTTCATTTAACCGGCAGCGAAACCATTACGTACTACAACAACTCGCCCGATCAATTAACCTACCTCTGGTTACAGCTCGATGAGAATATTCATGACCCCAATCACGATTACCTGCGTAATGGCCGTAACCGTATGGATGCATCCATGAGTAACGGACAAATTGTAAACCTTGAACGTTTCCGCACTGCTAAAGAGCAAGGCTTAGGGGTAAAAATTACCAAGCTTACCGATGCTGCAGGCAATGCACTCAAATACACCATCAACCAAACCATGATGCGTGTTGATTTACCGGTTGCGTTAAAACCCGGACAGAAATACATTTTAAAAATTGACTGGAATTATAAAATACCCGACCGTGGTGTTTGGGGCAGCCGTGGTGGTTACGAATTGTTTCCCGAAGATGGAAACATGGTGTTTACCATGAGCCAGTTCTATCCACGTATGGCAGTATACAGCGATTTTCAGGGATGGCAGAACACGCAGTTTAGCGGTGGTGCAGAGTTTGCATTAACGTTTGGCAACTTTAAAGTAAAGATGACGGTACCCGGCGATTTTGTTGTTGCTGCAACAGGCGAATGCCAGAACTATAATCAATTGCTTACACCTGCACAGCTGCAACGCTGGAAACAGGCACAAACAGCAAAAGATGTGGTTGAAGTGGTTACACTTGATGAAGCAGTTGCCAACGAAAAAGATAAATCAACAGATAAAAAAACATGGATCTACTCTGCAGAAAACGTTCGTGATTTTGCATGGGGTGCCAGCCGCAAATTTATCTGGGATGCGATGCCTACTTATGTAGAAGGCAAGAAGATCATGAGTATGAGTTATTACCCCAAAGAAGCATACAGCCTCTGGCGTAAATACTCTACCAAGGTTACTGCACATACATTGAAAGTGTATTCAAAACATACCATTCCTTATCCCTACCCGGTTGCATTATCAGTAGAAGCATCGCAGGGTATGGAGTATCCGATGATTGCGTTTAACTATGGCCGTACAGAAAAAGATGGTACCTACAGCGAAGCAACCAAGTATGGAATGATTGGAGTGGTGATCCACGAAGTAGGTCATAACTTCTTCCCTATGATTGTAAACAGCGACGAACGCCAGTACTGGTGGATGGATGAAGGATTGAATACCTTCACTCAGTTTTTAACAGAAGGTGAATTTGATAACAACTATCCATCACGTCGTGGACCTGCACATTTGATCACTGATTATATGAAGCTGCCGAAAGATCAACTGGAGCCGATTATGACCATGGGTGATAACGTTGCTCAGGTTGGTTCAAACGCTTATGCAAAAGCAGCAACCGGTTTAAACATTTTACGTGAAACGGTCATGGGTCGTGAACTGTTTGATTATTCATTCCGTGAGTATGCACGCCGTTGGGCATTTAAACACCCAACACCGGCCGATCTGTTCCGTACCATGGAAGATGCCAGTGCAGTTGACCTGGATTGGTTCTGGAGAGGTTGGTACTACGGTACAGAGCCTGTAGATATTTCGCTCGACAGTGTTCGTTGGTTTAAGTTGAACGATGCTGCCAATGCAGCTGCCTTCCAGCGTCAGGAGTTTAATGCTGTACACAAACTGCGTAACAAAGAAGATAAGAGTATTGTATACGCTACAGATGCAGATACAAGTCTGCGTGATTACTACTACTACAATCCTGATGCGGATGGAAAGTTTGCACAGCAACAACGTGAAGCATCGATTCCTGTAGATAACGAAAACAAAGGCAAATGGGCGAATAAGAATTTTTATGAGCTGAGCTTTACCAACAAAGGTGGTATGGTAATGCCGGTAATTGTTGAGTGGACATATAAAGATGGCAGCAAAGAAGTAGATCGTGTTCCTGTAAGTGTTTGGAAATTGAATGAACAGAAGTTTACCAAAGTGTTCATCAAGGATAAAGAAGTAGCTGCTATCCGTATCGATCCGATGCGTGAAACAGCTGACATTGATGAAAGCAACAACTTATGGCCGGTAAAAGAAATGCCATCGAAGTTTAACCTGTTCCGCCAGGGCGGTGGCCCCGTACGTGGTGCAAGTGCAGGTGGTAACTCGATGCAGAGAGCACAGAAGAATTAAGATAACAGCACGAAATACACAGAGCTTTCACAAAGGGCACAGAGAAAATTCTCTGTGCCCTTTGTACTTTTCTGCCTTTGTGTTCTTTGTGAAATAAAATATCAAAGCAGCATGTGCACAACCGCTCCCTTTAATTAAAAGTAGCAAGCTCGTCATGTCGACGTAAGGAGACATCTCAGTACTGCAAGGATGTTAGGTAACCATCATACTGGCGAATTAAATATTTCATCACAGGGCAGAGATCCCTCCTGGCGTCGGGATGACGGGACGCTACCGAAAGACAGATCCAACCTTACGTTGAGAAGTCAGCTTTTTGAACTTCAGAAATATTTATCTTCAAATCATGAAACAACTAAGCACTCTCCTCTTTTTTCTTTTTCTCTCTTTACATCTCTTCGCTGGTAAAGTTGATACCATTACTGTCTTCAGCAACAGCATGCAGAAAGAAATCAAATGCGTTGTAATTACACCGAAGAATTATAAAAAAAGTAAAGTGCGTTTTCCTGTAGTTTATCTCTTACATGGCTACAGCGGCAACTATGCCGGCTGGATTAAAGAAGCTCCACAGCTTGCGCAAAAAGCAGATGAGTTGCAAATGATGATCGTTTGTCCGGATGGTGGTTATTACAGCTGGTATTTCGACAGCCCCATTGATCCGAAGATGAAGTATGAAACTTTTGTAAGTAAAGAATTGGTCAGTTATATCGACAGCAATTACAAAACCATTGCCGATAAAAAAGGAAGAGCCGTTACAGGTTTAAGCATGGGCGGACATGGTGCACTCTATCTTGCCATGCGTAATAAAGATGTGTATGCACAAGCAGGCTCCATGGCCGGCGGTGTAGATATTCGTCCCTTCCCCAACAACTGGCAAATAAAACAGGTGCTGGGAGATATTACAACCAATAAAGAAAACTGGGATAATTATGCAGTGATTAACCAGGTGAACAATTTAAAAAACGGTGAGCTGAAGCTGCTCATCGATTGTGGTTTAGGCGATTTCTTTTTAGAAGTAAACCGCAGCCTGCACCAGAAATTGATGCAGCTGAAAATAGATCATGATTATACCGAACGGCCCGGTGTGCATAACGGTGCTTATTGGGGCAGTGCGGTTGATTATCATTTGTTGTTTTTTAAGAAAGAGTTTGAGAAGTAGTTGAAATGTGTTTCAATTATTTTACTGCAGAGAAAGAAGAACATTAAGTTTGCGCAGAGAGATTACTCTGCGGTAAAGATATATCCGGGTTCACACTTCAACTTCGCTTAGTGTTTCACAAATGCCCTTCAACTTTACTCAGGATCGTTATTGCAACACACCTGCTGCCCAATTCAATGCAGCAAATGCCTGGTAGAATTTTGTTTTCAGCTCCAGTAATTTCTGTTGTGCTTCCAGCACTTTTGTTTCACGTGAATTGAGTAAGAACAAGGTGGTTTCGCCAAGCGTAAATTTTAATTGCTCTGCGTTAAATAAACGCACATAGTTACTGTAAGCCCGTTCGTAAATATCAATCTGCTTTTGCAGGTTCAGTACTTCGTTGTAATGGAAGCGTACTTTATTCTCAAGATTTAACTCGGTAAAGTTCCGGTCGAGTTCAGTTGATTTTATTTTTATGCGTGCAGCCCGGTAATCACCAATACCGCTGCGATTGGGAATAGGAATTACAGCACTTAATCCAAACTTGTAATTGTTTTCAAACACATTATTCTTAAAGGCATTGCCTACATTATACCCCTTCTGCAGAAAATTATATTTCAGATCTAACTTCGGTAAAAGACTTTGAAATTTAAGCCGGCGCTCTACTTCCAGTGCCTGCAGTTTAAAGTCAAATTGTTTCAGTTTCGGATGGTTAATTACAGTTTGGGTAAGCCAGTTTGTTAATGCATCAACAGGAAAAGCCGTAAACTGTTGTTTGGCCCAGATGGTATCGGGTATAACTCGCTCGGTTAAATACACCGGTTTATTGTTGGGCAGCCACAGGTAAGCCGATAATTCCAACGATGACTTTCGAAACTTTAACCAGGCTTCTTCCCGCTGTTGCTGGAAGTTCTGTAATTGCACCAACGCTTCTGTTGTATCAACAGCTGCACGATCGCCCTGCTGAAAAGAAATACGCACCAGCTCATAACGCAACTCATTTAATGCAATGGTTGTATCCAGCACCAGTAACACCTGGTAATCTTTTGCCCAGTTCCAGTAGGCTTTGGTTGCATCAAACAACAGATCGTTTATGATTGAACTGCGTTCGAATGCCGATTGTTGTGTAAACAGTTTTCCCTGTTGCAAAGCTGCACGGCGTTTATCGAGCACCAGGTCTTTCAACACCGGAATACTGATACCGGCATAACTGCTTTGCCCCAACGACATTTCCCGATTAGTAAAATCGCCAAAATTATTTTCGAGCCCTGCATATAATTCAACACCAAACCAGGTGGGCACAGCCAACTCTGCGTTGGTATAGTTGTAATAATTTTTTCCGTCGAATGTTTTCTGGTTATTATCAATAAACAATAACGGATCGAAATTACCACGGATAGACAGCAACTGTGCCCTCGCCAGATCAACGAGTAAGCCGGCCTGCTTTGCCACAGGATGATGCGCTTTAACAACCGCCAGAAAATCGGTTTCTGTTAATGTACGCAAGGTGTCCTGCGCCTGCAGTTTGTTTACCGTTAAGCAAATAATAACTAATACAATAATCCGTTTCATCCGTTTCGTTTATGCCTTGCTGTTAGCAATTATTTCTTTTTGTCATTTTCCTTTTTACTGCCGCTGTTGGATTTATAATAATCCGGCGGGAAACCATTCACCTGTCGCCACAACTCGTACCAGATTGGCACATCGTTTAATAATGCAAAGCTTACTACACCGGTACCAAGCTTTAAATCGCCTGGCCATTTCCGGTCGCTCTTATCTTCTGCTACCAATACACGGAACATTCCGTTTTCGCTGAGGTTTGTTTCAATAGCAACAATTTCGCCGCCAAAAGTTCCGTACGAAGCTTGCGGCCAACCACTGAAAATAATCGCAGGAAAACCATCGAACATAAAACGTACTTTTTGTCCCACAGCAAGCAACTGCAGATCCATTGGCTTTACCCATATTTCTGTTGCGAGTTGATAATTACCGGGTACCACCTGCACAATCATTTCTCCTTCTTTCACTATTTCATTAATACCTGCTTTCATGGCTTTAATAATCTGTCCATCCTGCGGTGCCAGAACAAAATACTGTCCGTTACGGATGCGGTAATTGCTGTATTGATTTTGCAGTTTGGCTACCTTACCCTGCCCTGATGCAATTTGCGATTGTGATTGAAAACGATCGCCTGCTGCTTTTGCAATTTTTTCTGCATATTCCTGGATCGCTGCACTACGGTCGAGTTGCAAAATCAACAGATCCTGTTTGCTGTTACTGTAATCGTTTTGTGCACCAATCAATTTTGCATTCACGTTCTGATGCATCACTTTCCGTCGCTCGTATTCGGTTAACGGAATAACACCTTGCTCGTACATTTTAACAGCACCTTCCAGCTGCCTGTCTGCAACCAGCATTTCATTGCGTGCAGCAATTACTTTCATACTGTCGCTTTGTACTTTGCGTTGTGTCTGGATGAGTTTATTATCAATCGAGCTGAGTTTTAATTGCTGTTCGTTTTGCAAAGCCGCAATCTGATCGCCGGTTGCAGCAACTTTTCCCTGATAATAATCAATGGTCATTTGCTCGGCACTCAACTGCTGTTCGGTACGTTGCAACAATTGAGGATCGAGATAGTCATCTTTAATTTCTGCAAGTTGTACAATGGTATCGCCCTTCTTTACAAAATCGCCTTCTTTTACCCACCACTTTACAATACGGCCGGGAATAATGTTATTCAATTCCTGCGGACGTTCTTCCTGCCGCAAGGTTGTTACCGATCCGGCACTGCGTATATTCTGCGTCCATGGAATAAATAATACACCCAGCATAATGCCTACGATGACGAAAAAGTAACGACGCACTTTACTCGACTTATTATGCCGGTAAATTTCTGTAAATGAGTTAAGCGGCTTGCCAACAGTTGCCTGGATATCTTCACTAAGTATTTGAAATGACATAACCGATGTTTTAAAGGGTTTCGTTTGGTTTACCATTTTTTACAACAACACCATCCTGCAGCTCAACAACACGGTCGCATCGTTGTGCAAATGCTGTTTCGTTGGTAATAAGCAATACCGTTGTATCGGGAATTTCGTGTAACAGATAGTTCTGTACTTTTTCTTTACATTCAGCATCAAAGCCTAACCAGGGCTCTTCCAGTAACAACAGTTTCGGATGCGATAACAATGCACGTAACAGCAATACCTTGCGTATAACGGCACTCGATAAACGCTTTCCTGCTGCATCAATCGGCGTATCAAACCCACGCTTCAGCGATGTAATAAAATCGCTGATGCCTAATTTTTCGGCCAGTGCAGTAATCTGTTCAGTGGTTATTTGTCCATCGCCCAACGTAATGTTCTCATACAAGGTTCCTTCAAAAATATCCTGCTGATGAAAGAGGATACCGGTTTCTGCACGTAACAACAGTGAATTATAATTGCCGATGGGAATTTGATTAATGGCGATGTTTCCTTTAAAATCGGAGTAAGCACCGGTAAGTAACTTCAGTAAAGTTGATTTACCTGAACCATCGCCTCCCTTGATGCATACTTTTTCGCCTGCATTTGCCTGGAACGAAACACGCTCAAGAATATTTGTATGACCGTTGTAACTGAAAGCAACATCCTGCACCTGCAGACTAACACCCTTACTGTTTTCCGGAATATCCAGTGTTCCTTCTGTTTCAAGCGGTTTATCAATAACCTTACCCAGCTTTTCTACGCTGGTTAATACATCATAAATTTTATCGAGGCTTCTGATGAGTTTTTCAACCGATGCAAGTACAGAGATGATAACGATTTCTGCAGCGGCAAACTGCCCTACGTTAATTTCATTACCAACCAGCAATACAGCACCAACAATGAGCATACCTGCAGTAATCACTACTTTAAAACCAATGAGCGACCAGTATTGCTTTAACAGCACACGAAAGTGTTTGGTACGTGCATGCAGGTATTTTGTTACCAACGCATCCGTTTTATCTACGGGTAATGAAGAGCCCCGTGAAAACTGAAATGATTTCAATACACGGGCTATTTCTTCGAGCCAGCCTGCTACTGCATACTTACGATCGCTTTCATCTAAACTGGTTGAGAGCCCTTCTTTGTAAGAGAAACGAACAATCAGAAAGATGATGAGTAACAGCAATATGCTGAAAAGGATAAATACATTGGCGTAAAGCGACAGTAAGGTTAAACCAAACAACACCTGTATCAGCGCTGCAGGAATATCGAGCAACAAACGGCTTAAACTTTTTTCGAGATTGATAGTATCGAAAAAACGGTTTACAAATTCGGGCAAATAATAACCATCGATTTTTTTGAGATCGAGACGGGGAATACGCCAGGCAAATTCAAATGAATAACGGGCAAATAAACGCTGCTGAATCTTTTCAATAATCTTCATCTGGTTTACCTGCATCAAACCTGTTGCAAATACGCTGAAAACAACAACGATAATTAAAACAACAATAGATGTTGATAAGCGGCCGGCTAACACGAAATTAATAATGGCCTGTACACCAAGCGGCACTGCCAACTGCAGCAACCCGGCTAAAATTGCATAAAAATAAATTGCGCCAATCTCTTTGCGTTCGAGATTAATTACCTGTAATAGCCGTTGTATAGGACGACCCAGATCCTTGTCTAACTGTTCATTTGCCATTGTACCGACCGTTATGTTAAAGAAAGTTGCTTTTTTTATTTCGTTCCTTTGAACGAATTTTCTAAAGTGTTGCAAAAGAACATCAATTCACCGAAATAGTTCGTTCTACTGCTATTCATTTATAGTTTTTTAACAAGTAGAGCGGTATAAATAAAAAAAACAACGTATTCGTCTTGGTTTGATTAACATAAGGAATTGTACCCCACAAAATCGTTCAACACCCTGCAATACAGTCATGCACTAACACTCCGGCAAGGCAATGGGAATGTTTACAGCTAACCCGGCCTCGGCTGTTTCTTTGTACTTATGGTTCATATCCTGTGCTGTTTGCCACATGGTTTTTACTACTGCATCTAACGACACTTTAGCAAAATCGGGAGTGCTCTGCAGCGCTAATTGCGATGCGGTGATGGCCTTAATAGCCCCCATCGTGTTCCGTTCAATGCAAGGCACCTGTACCAGGCCTGCAATCGGATCGCAGGTTAAGCCCAGGTGATGCTCCATGGCTATTTCGCTCGCCATCAACACCTGTTTTTGGGTACCGCCCAGGCACTCGGTTAATGCTGCTGCAGCCATGGCACTGGATACACCGATCTCTGCCTGGCAACCACCCATGGCTGCCGATATGGTAGAACCCTTTTTAAAAATGCTGCCAACTTCGGAAGCCGTTAATAAAAAGCGGATGATTTTATCGGTATCGTATCCATCGCAGAAACAAACATAATACATGAGCACTGCCGGAATAACACCGGCTGCTCCATTTGTTGGCGCTGTTACTACCCTGCCGAACGAAGCGTTTTCTTCGTTTACCGATAAAGCAAAACAACTCACCCAATCGAGGGTATACTTAAAACTGTTGCCACCCTTTCGTATCACTTCTACCCATGCAGGAAAATCTGCATAAGGTTGCTGTTGCAATAATTTTTTATTAAGCCCCGATGCACGGCGTTTTACATTGAGTCCGCCGGGTAAATAACCTTCGGTATGGCATCCTTTAAACACACACTCGTGCATCACCCGCCAAATGTTGAGTACACCTTGTTTTGTTTCTTCTTCGGCACGCCAGGCATGTTCATTTTCCATTACAATTTCGCTGATGCTCATGCCTGTTTTCATGCACCAATGTAACAGATCATTCGCTGTATCTACCGGAAACGGTAACTGCACCTGATGATGGCCGGTAGTTGCCTCTCCTTCTTTTGTTACAAATCCGCCACCAATGGAATAATATGTTTCTGCTACAGAATGTCCGTTTTGAAAGGCTGCGAGAAACGTAACAGCGTTGGGGTGATAAGGCAAACTTTCCGTCATTAAAAAATCAATATCCTCTGCCGGATCAAAATCAATTTCATGCTGTCCGCCCAAAACCATTTTCTTCATCGCAGCAATATCGCTGATCTTGCTGTCGATCGCATTTACATCAAATGTAACCGGATCATCGCCACACAAACCTAACTGGATGGCTACATCGGTACCATGCCCCTTACCTGTTTTTGCCAACGAACCGTATAATAACACCCGAACCGATTGTACATTTTGCAAAGGTTGAAGCTGTTCAATTGAATGCACAAAACGTTGTGCAGCCCGCCATGGGCCTAAGGTATGGCTGCTGGAAGGACCAACGCCAATTTTAAACATATCGAAAACGGAAATGGGTTCGTAAGACAAGCGGTAAAATTTTTACAAATGTACGTAAACAAAAAAGCTCCCCGTTGTTTGCGGGGAGCTTTGTACAAGGTAAGTTGCTTACCCGTTTATCCGAATCAGTTTCATTTCAAAAATCAATACTGCATTGGGCAAAATAAAGTAAAGGCCCGTGCTTGGATTTTGCCAGCCGTTAATACCATAACCTAATGATGGAGGAATAAACATGCGAATAACACCACCCTCGCCCAGTAAAGGCAAGGTTCTTTTCCATCCTTCAATCAGGTTCGAAATTTCAGGGAATGTAGCAGGGTTTGCTGCAGTTGCCTGATCGAATACAGAACCATTACGGTAATACCCTTTGTAAGAAACCGTAACACTTGTACATAAACCTGCACGTTTGCTGTTACCGGCTGTATCAATTACATAGTACATACCACTTGCATCCAACTCGGTTCTGTTAGTAATACCCATTGAATCGAGGTACTTGATAACCATGGCTTCTTCTGCAGCAGATGCTACAGTAGTACCGGCAGTAGCTGTACATTCATTGTTATCATTCTTTTTACAGGCACCGATTAAAACAGCAGCAGTTAATACAGCTGCAATAAATTTCAAGTTTAATTTTTTCATATCTCTTGTTAAATAACGGGGTTCTTTTTTATGTAGTTGATTTAAGACAATTCGTTTTCAGTTATCGTTGCCTCATCTTTTTGTTTTTGTTTGAGTTCGTTGTAACGCTGTTCATTCAGCTCCCATTTAAACCGCATGCGGAAAATGGCATAGAAAACAACAATCAGCAATACCGCAATCATAATAACCGTGAGCTGCGAGCCGGATATGTAGGGCATGTTTTTGTACCATCCCCTGAACATAACGCTTAAAAGTATGGGAAACCCAAATGCCAAACCCAACGGCAAACCAATAGAAAGCTGTGTAAGCAGCTTTTTCTCCCGTTTACTGTTTGCCTCCCACCACGTAATAAAATCTTTATCCTGCTGCGACAGCATAGCCTGTTTTTTTGCAAATGTAGGTAAGTAAGCCCAGCAGCGGCTTCAATAATTGCATGTTTTGAGCTGTTCTTAACGCTTGTTTTACAGAACACTATGAGAAAACAAGGTTTTTAAGTAAGTTTGAAAAAAATTATCCGTGAAAATCCAGGAAATATTAGCTCAGTATCTGTACAAAGAGAAGTCACTTACATTGCCCGGCTTAGGCCATTTTGCACTTGACCCTGCTGTAAATTTAACCGACACCAAAGAACAGGTATGGCCCGATGGCGCCATTACATTTACTATGGACCGGCAGGCTCAACTTTCGGATGAGTTGCTTACGTTTCTTGTACAACAGACCGGCAAAATGAAACCGCTTGCGCTGAGCGATCTTGAATCGTACATCAGCACCGGGTTACAATTAATCAATATTGGCAAACCCTTTCTCATCAAAGGAATCGGCTCACTTACCAAAAATCAAACTACGCAGTTACAGTTCGAACAGGGGAATCCTGTTTTGGAAAAAATTGATTCCATCAATACCGATCATGTACGAGACAGAACAGTGCTGGCCGAAGGTGAAACTGAAATTGATTTTTCGCATGAAGAGCGGAAAAATTCGAAGAAACCGATTTTAATATTTGGAAGCATCATTGCCCTGGCACTTGTAGGTTGGGCTGTATGGCTGGCCATCCCTAAAAAAGAAGCTGCGCCTGCTACTACCGAAACAGAAACCGAACAGGTAGCTGTTGATACGCCTGCTGCAGCCATCGATACATCCGCTATTGTTGTAAAAGACAGCACGCCGGTAACTGCACCCGATTCTGCTGCTACTTCTTCTGCAAACGTACCAACCGCAACGGGCACCTTCCGTTTACAGGTTGATGTATTTAAAACAATGGCAGCGGCAGAAAAGCGTGTAGCCAAACTGAAGCTGCGTGGTTTTGATGTACGTGCAGAAATGAAAGACAGCAGCCGATATATAGTTGTACTGCAGGTAAACCGTCCGCTGAGCGACTCCTCGTATATAATGGACTCGTTGCGTAAAAATTATTTGTGGAAACCAAAGCTCGTGCAATAAGCAAATGAAACAACAGGCAAAGCTGCTCTTCGTTATTTATGCTGTGGTGGCATTGCTTGAATTGCTGTTTATTTACACAAACCAATCAACACTTCGCTGGTTTACCAAACCATTGCTGATGCCTTTGTTGATGTTGGGTTTTTCTTTTTCAGTAGTGAACCGTAACAGTCATTTATTTAAGCTTATTCTTGCCGCATTATTTCTTTCCTGGTGCGGCGATATGTTGTTGCAAATGAACGGCTTCTTTATTCCGGGTTTGATTGCGTTTTTACTGGCGCATGTTTGTTACATTGTTTATTTCCTTCAAACAGAAAAAAGTAAAAAAGGATGGATCCGGTTACAACCGTTTATTGTGTTGCCGGTGTTGCTGTATATCCTGCTTTTCCTTTACCTGCTCTTTCCTTATCTCGGCGTTTTAAAAATTCCAGTAATCGTTTACGGTATAACCATCGGCACAATGTTGTTAATGGCCTTAAACACAAAAGGTAAACTAGAAGCACGCACCGCTTCGCTATTTATTTGCGGAGCTTTACTGTTTGTTATTTCCGATTCTGTACTCGCTGTGAACCTTTTTGCCTATCAGCATTTACTGTTGAGTTTACTGGTAATGGCTACTTATGCAGCTGCACAATACCTCATTGTAAAAGCAGCCATCAAACAATTAACAGCCTAAGTAGTAACCTTTAATTACTCTCTTTTTTACGCCTATATTACAGTAAACATCCATAAAGCCTTGCCTGCACTTGCATTCTACTTCCTAAGTATGTACTTTACATTAACAATCACGGATACCATTTTTGCATATAAGAAATAGTTGATTTGTATTCCCTTCTATTCCTGTTGTTGCTTCTTTATGTATCCTTCATACTATTATAAATGGATACGCACCAAATCACCTTTACTGAGCTTACGTTTCAGCTCATTGTTGAGTCTACTCCAAACGCAATCGTATTAGTAAACAAAGAAGGTAAAATCGCCTATATCAATAATCAAACAGAAAAACTTTTTGGCTACAGCCGTACTGAGTTAATTGGTCAGCGTGTAGAGCAATTAATTCCCGAACGTTTTGTAAAGCATCATGCAAGCTTCAGAGATCATTTTTTTAAAGATCCTGCAGTACGATCTATGGGCGCCGGCAGAGAACTGTATGCGCTGCGTAAAGACGGAACTGAGTTCCCGATTGAAATTGGTTTGAACCCTGTTGTTACAGTAGATGGTACATTGGTCCTGGCATCCATTATCGATATTACAGAACGTAAAAAAGCTGAAGAACGATTTCGGCTTGTAGTAGAATCGGCACCCAACGCCATGCTGCTCATTAACCAAGAAGGAAATATTACGCTGGTGAATAACCAGGCCGAACAACTTTTTGGTTACCAACGCAGCGAACTGATTGGAAATAAACTTGAAACTCTGATTCCTGAACGTTTTAAAACACAACACCCATCGTTTCGAACACATTATTTCAAAAACCAGGAAACAAGGCCCATGGGTTCGGGACGTGATTTATTTGCATTAAAAAAAGACGGCACAGAGGTACAGGTAGAAATAGGCTTGAACCCGATTGAAACAATGGAAGGTAATGTGGTACTTGCATCGATTATTGATATTACAGAACGAAAGTTGCAGGAAGACATGTTGAAGAAGCAGGCTGAACTCGAAATAAAAAACAAAGAGCTGGAACAGTTTGCCTACATCGCCTCACACGATTTGCAGGAACCCCTGCGTACAGTATCAAACTACATGCAGGTGTTTGAAGAAGAATATGTAGATCAACTGGATGAGCAGGCACGTAAATATCTGCAATCGGTAAACAATGCTACCAAACGTATGAGCATGTTAATTAAAGCATTGCTCGATTATTCACGCCTGGGACGAAATGGCGTACTGGTGCATAAAAATATACGCAGCCTGCTGGATGAAGTATTGGGCGATCTTGAAACCATTGTACGTAACTCAAATGCACAGATCGATATTGGAGAAATGCCGGTGCTTACTGTGTATGAAACTGAAATGCGGCAGCTGTTTCAAAACCTAATTACCAATGCTATAAAATTTACGGCACCAAATGTTACACCGCATATTACAATTGATGCCGAACAGAAAAATAACAACTATGTATTTCGTGTAACCGATAACGGTATTGGTATTGATCCTGTTTTTAACGAACGTGTTTTTGAAATTTTCCAGCGTTTACACCCGGCCGACGATTACAAAGGCAATGGCATAGGACTTGCATACTGTAAAAAGATTGTAGAGCTGCACCAGGGCGAAATCTGGATTGAATCACAGCCCGGCAAGGGTTCTACCTTTTACTTCACCATATCATCCTTCTTAAAATGAAGAAACTAAACAGCATCCTGTTAATTGACGACAATGTAGATGACAATTTTTTTCATGTACGGGAAATAAAAAAATTCAATGCTTCGATCGAAGTAAGTACAAAAAATTCAGCGTTACAGGCATTAGAGCATTTACAACAACTCAAAGAAAACGGCGAGGATTTTCCAAACCTGCTGTTCCTCGATATTAATATGCCCGGCATGAATGGCTGGGAGTTTTTGCAGGAATACAACAGCAACAACCAGGATTCGGCAAATGCAGTTGTTATTATTATGCTTACAACATCCAGCAATCCTGATGATGAGGCCAAAGCAAAAAGCTGGGATATTGTTACCGACTATAAAACAAAGCCTCTCACTAAAGAATTACTGGAAGAAATTATTGATAAATATTTCGACCAATAATAACCGATGTTGTATTGTATGAATGGCCTCTTTAACATAAAACCGCCACCAATACCCATCAAAAGCCTCTGCAATATCCAGTATGCAACGGCTTGGTTGTAGCAATATTTATAAACAAGAGATGTTGTTTGTTCTGTATTTAAAACAAATACTCCCGCAGCAGCGGGAGTATTTGTTTAGTAAATTAAATATGGATTGTCGTATGAGTCATCATCTCGTTTTCTGATCCATTGTACCAGCAGTTTCACTTTGCGTTTCAATTTCTGCATAAACGGTAAAAGCATGTTTACTTTTTTCATGTCGCATGTTTTTAATCGTGATGAATCATTGAAATGCAAAGTCCCCTGTTTAACCAGAGGACTTGCTTTTATCTTTAAGCTGTTACTAATTGTTTGAGTGAAGAAATTAAATGCACTTTGTACTTCTAACTCCTCATCTCGTACTTTCTTAGTAACCACCCATACCGCCCATATCAGGAGCGCCATGTGCGTGTGCTTCTTCTTTCTTTGGCTTGTCAGCAATTACACACTCAGTAGTTAACAACATACCGGCGATAGAAGCTGCATTTTCCAAAGCAACACGGCTAACCTTTGTAGGATCAATTACACCTGCCTTGAACATATTTTCATATGTTTCAGTACGTGCGTTGAAACCAAAGTCGCCCTTGCCTTCTTTAATTTTCTGTACAACAATTGAACCATCGATACCAGCGTTAGAAGTTAATGTACGCATTGGCTCTTCTAATGCACGACGTATGATTTGCATACCTGTTTGTTCGTCTTCAATTTGTCCACGAACTTTTGCTTCCAATGCATCTAATGCACGGATGTACGCAACACCACCACCGGGAACGATACCTTCTTCAACTGCTGCACGTGTTGCATGTAATGCATCATCAACACGGTCTTTTTTCTCTTTCATTTCAACCTCAGTAGCAGCACCAATGTACAATACAGCAACACCACCTGCCAACTTCGCTAAACGCTCTTGTAATTTTTCTTTATCGTAGTCAGAAGTTGTGTTTTCAACCTGTGCTTTGATTTGGTTTACACGAGCTGTGATATCAGTTTTCTTTCCTTTACCACCAACAATTGTTGTGTTGTCTTTATCAATTGTAACAGAAGAAGCCTGACCTAAGTAAGTTAAATCAGCATTCTCTAATTTGTAACCTTGCTCTTCGCTGATTACTGTACCTGCAGTGAGGATTGCAATATCAGTCAACATTTCTTTACGACGGTCACCAAAGCCCGGAGCCTTTACAGCCGCAACTTTTAATGTACCACGGAGTTTGTTTACTACCAATGTTGCCAATGCTTCGCCTTCGAGGTCTTCTGCAATAATCAACAACGGACGGCCGCTTTGAGCTACTTTCTCCAGGATGTGGAGAATATCTTTCATTGCAGAAATCTTCTTATCGTAGATAAGGATGTATGGGTTCTGCAATTCAGCTTCCATTTTTTCGCTGTTGGTAACGAAGTATGGAGAAATATAACCACGGTCGAACTGCATACCTTCTACTACATCAACAGTCGTATCAGTACCTTTTGCTTCTTCTACAGTAATTACACCTTCCTTACCCACTTTTGCAAACGCTTCTGCAATCAGCTTACCGATTGTTTCATCGTTGTTTGCAGAAATAGTAGCAACCTGCTGAATTTTTTTGCTGTCGCTGCCTACAGTTTGAGACTGAGATTTAAGGTTGGCTACAACCAGGCTAACCGCCTTATCAATACCACGCTTCAAATCCATTGGGTTTGCACCGGCAGCTACCATTTTCAAACCTTCGCTGATGATTGCCTGCGCCAATACAGTGGCAGTAGTAGTACCATCACCTGCAATATCTGCAGTTTTAGAAGCTACTTCTTTCACCATCTGCGCACCCATGTTTTCAATGGGATCTTCCAGTTCAATTTCTTTCGCTACAGTAACACCATCTTTTGTTACTGCAGGTGCACCGAATTTCTTTTCAATTACCACGTTACGACCCTTAGGACCGAGGGTAACTTTTACAGCGTTGGCCAGAATGTCAACACCTTTCTTCATTTTATTTCTTCCTTCAATATCGAAGAAGATTTGCTTTGCCATCTTTATTAAGTTTTTAGTTTTTTGTACTTAGTTTTTTGTTACCAGCTTTGGCAACAATTTTCAACTTCTGTTGCGTTGCACTCTTGTACAGCTTTTCTGTATTCGGCTTTCGCTCACAGCTTGTAGCCGACAGTTAAAAGCTTTTTATACAATCGCTAAAATGTCGCTTTCACGCATGATCAACAGATCAGCGCCATCAATAGAAATTTCGGTACCGGCATATTTACCATAAAGAACAACGTCGCCTACTTTAACAGTAACGGGTTCGTCTTTTTTACCGGGGCCGGCAGCCACTACGGTACCACGCTGGGGTTTTTCTTTTGCAGTGTCGGGGATGATGATACCGCCGGCTGTTTTTTCTTCAGCAGGGGCAGGCTTCACAATTACCCTGTCGTGTAAAGGGGTAACACTTACCTTCTTAGCCATAGTTATACTTTTTTGGTTTTTAAATGAAATTAGTTATCGCCCGTTTTACCGGGCAACGAAGGTAAGCGAATACAGTGCCACCCTGCCAGAACAGGAAAAATTTTCAGAATTGGCGCAAACAGCCCCATTTCAGGCAAAAAAACTGACAGAACAAAGGACAAATTTTCAGAGCTTGCCTGCTAGCGTAAGGTTTTTCTAAAGCAGAAATGATAACCGCAAAAAAAAGCCCCTCGGAATACGAGGGGCTTTTTGTATTGATTATTGTTTCGTCACTTTAAAGCTTTGTGTTTTCGTACCTGCATCAACCCGCAGCACATACACACCTGCCGGAAAGGTTCCCTTGCCGAGCGATAGTTGATAATTGCCATCTGCACGGCCTAAGTTCCAACGCTGCAATAATTGACCGCTGTTGGTAAAGAGTGTGGCTTCTACATTAACACGTGTTGGGTTACCAACCTGTAACGGAATGGTAGTGCCTACCGGGTTCTGCAGCAGCTTCACAAAGTTTTCGGTACGGCTTGTATTACGCACCGGCGTTACGTTTGCTTCTGCAAGGAAGTACAAACCCGGGCCGCTTACTGTTGCAGTATAAAAATAACCGGTACCAAACGGAATATAGGTTGTTGCATAAACCTGCGAGTTACCACTGTTAGCTGCCCCAATGGTGGCAGCCGTTGTACCTGCAATGCGTACAAGACTTGGATCTTTACCACCCAGCTCTGCTGCTGTGAAATATAATCCAACTTTATACGTGCCTGCACCCGTGTAGCTAACATTAAAGATTTTTTGCGAACGTGGACCTGCAACAAAGGGTTGCCAGGTGTTGCCTGCTGCTGCAACAGACATGTTTACACAACCGAAATTGGCCGATGCTTCTGTGATGCTGCCAATGATATCGAATGTGCTGAAGAAATTGTACAAACCTGTACCCCCTACAAATTCGCTGCGGTTTGCACCTGCTGTTGTTGCAATAGGATTACCTGATGATGCATTGAATGTTGTTATAATACGTGAATCGGAAATAAATGCTGCGTTGAGTGAACAACCTGTTGTGCTTACCGCATCAGACCATGTAGAGGCTCTGACGTTTGCGCCTAATGGTGCCGAAGATGCTTCTACTTCATCGGGCGCTGCTTCTGTTGTTGTTTTATCGTAGCAGATATTCACCAACAGGTTCGATACTCCATCCCAATAAAACGGAGTGGTAAATGTAAACAGGTTGGTACCCGATACACTGCTGTAATTACCCGAAAACACTTGTGTTAACAACCCACCGGTAAAACCGGTGCTCAGGTTCGTTGAAGTTGTATTGGCCATAGCAATCGTAAAGCCGGTATATGGTTGCGAGCTGTTTTTGGTTGTTACATTTATCGTCATCGATTTTATGTAACCGGCTGCATAAATTCCGGCTGTTGAAAGTTCGGAAGCTGTAAAGAGGTATTGTACCCGAAACTTACTTCTGTCTGCACGGAAAGGTGAGTTTGTTGTAAGCGTAGTTTGGCTTTGGCCTATATCGTAATTACCACTGAACAAGGCAGGTGATGCTGCCACATCATCATCATTTAATTGCACCGTAAACACCTGACTGCTTGGTGCAGCTATCGCATTTGTACTGCCGCTTACAGTATACGTAATAACAAACGATTCTGCAGCTTCCATTTCTGCATCGTTATAAACACGCACCGTAATTGTTTGATCGGCTGTTGAACCATTGGCAAACGTTAAGCTATTTGATGGTGTAGTAAAGTTGCCGTTGGTTGTTACTTCATAATCCACCCCCTGTGTAGCAGTGCCACCTGCCTGCACACTGATTGTAACAGTTGCATTACCGGTTGGTGCCGCATCAATGCGCATTGGCACCGTTATATCTTTGTAATTACGACAAACACTGCCTGATATGGTTGTGCTTTCGGCAGTAGATGTGTAGGTGTACGAAGAAGCGAAGCGGATGTAAGGTGCTGCAAGTGGCAGCTGTGTAGTCCACAAACCACGGCCATGTGTTGCGGCCAGTAAGGTTCGGTCAGATGGACGATACTGCAACATATTTGTACGCACTACCGGGAAGCTTGCGTTACGCACCCACACAGTAGAAGCACCGTTGATGTCATCGGTTTCAAAAATGCCCATTTCGGTTGCAATAATGGCTTTGTCATTATTCTCCGGATAAAACATGGCCCAACGCACAGGAACATCGGGAAGGTTGCCCGAAATATTTTCCCAACCTGCATCACCCCCACCGGTAGTTGTTACATACACATAGCCCACTCCGTAATTCGAAAACGAAGCAATCAGGAACAAATCGCTTGTACCTACATTTACACAGGAAACCGTGTTACCACTGCCCGGGAAATTACTACCCGAAATATTTACGGTTGTAGGAAAACTGAGATGTGCATTATCAACCCTTACTACTCTTGCCTGCGATGAACCAAAGAATACACTGTTATTGGTGTAAGGCGATACTTTCACACTGGTGATACCCGATGTTGTACCTCCGCCAATAGACACCTGTGTAAATGTTGAGCCGCTTTGCGGATTATCCCAACGGATAAATGTACCCGAGCCGCCATTACCGGCGCTGGTATACATCCGGTTATTTTTATCGTCGTAATCGGTAGGATTAATAAACTGTCCGAGGCCACTCAGCGGATTGCTGACGCTGGACCAGCTTGCTCCATTGTTAACACTACGGCGATAATTACCGTTTGTGGTAGAACCAAACTGAAACTGCGGTTCATCTTCGTCAATATGCACAAAACCACCATCGCCTCCTAAAATTTCAATACTGCCACCTAAACCAGGAGAGGTTAACTGGTGTGTACCATTATCCTGTGCACCTGCCAGGAAGTAGTTGGTTTGTATTGGATGAATAGCACAGGCATAAAACTGCTTTGTACGTACACCCACGTTTTTATCAATAAAGCTTGACCCGTTATTATTTGAATAAAATATACCACCATCGGTACCTAATAATACCTGCGATCCGTTCCACACAACTGTATGATGATCGGCATGTACATAGTTAAGCGATGTACCTACCCAACGTGTAATCTGTGTCCAGCTGGCACCACCATTTTCAGATCGGTAAAAATTCAACCCTCCTGCAATTACAATGTCAGGGTTTGTTGGATCGGCACCAATTGCCAAATCATACCAACCTTGTCCTGCATTAATGGTAGGTTCCGATCCACCGCCGAGGTTTTGTGGTAAAGCATTCCAGTTTAAACCACCATCGGTTGATTTATAAATAGTAGGTGTTTGATAACTTGCATTTGCAGGTAATGCATACAAAGTATTTCCAACAACAGTTAATTCTACGTTGTATTGTGTTGGATAGGTTGTTACCGGACTTAACCATGTTGCACCTGTAACTGTTGCCGGGTTATCAGTAAAGAAATGACCGGCTGCTGCTACAGCTGTGCCAAAATAACCACATACAATATGCAAACGGCCCGTGCTGCTTAATCGCATTTCGGTAACACGGGTAGATGTACCCGCAGGAAGGGTTGGAGTAATATTGGTCCAGGTAGCACCACCATCTGTTGAGCGTTGAATACCACTGCCACTGCCCACGGTTGCCACGTACAGGTTACCTACTGCATCGCACAACACACGGGATACATTCCAGAAATTTTGTGTGCCGGGTAACAAACTCCAGTTCGCACCATTGTCGGTACTTTTCCAAACACCACCACCACGCACAGCATCAACGTTAAACGTTTTTTCACCGGTACCGAAGTACATGATGTTTTTATTTACCGGACTTTGGCAAATACTTGTAACTGCAAGATTATCCAGAAAATCATTTACTGGAACCCAATCGGCAGGGCTGGCAGTAATATCAGTTGTTTTCCATAAACCACCACTTACTGCACCTAACCAAACTGTTTTATTGGTAGGGTCGTTCAAATCAACCCAAATAGCTCTTGTTCGGCCGCTGGTTACAGCATTATTTGAAGGACCACGAGTATTACCATTGCTGGGCCCAACCACATTTGTCGTAGGCCCTCTTTCAATCCAGGATAAAGCAGAAAGACGTGCAGCTTTACCGGCCATGCGTGCTTTATTATCTCTGTCTACTGCATTTACAAGACGGTTAACGGGTACATAGCCAAGCTTCACATCCTTGGTCATTTCCATATCCATCAGCATCATTTCCTTCATGCCGTCATATCCTTCTTTTTCTTCTTCTTCCTCTTCTTGTTCCTTACCAAACATTTCCTTTTCAACAGGAAATATATCAGGCGATTTGTGAGATGAAAAACGGCATCCGGCCGTAAACAGGGTTACAGAAAGAATTACAAGGGTAATTACTCGTTTCATGCTTTTTACTTAAACTTCAGATGCCTAACGATAGCTGCTGAAGCTGTTTGCTTTACGTTGGTGAAATTTAAAAATTCGTTATCTGTCAAATTTAAGGGAAAGCATTGCTTATCTTTGTAGTATTATTATCAAAGTTCTTTCAGAATGATCAGTAGAAGAAACATACGGGTAAAGGTGATGCAAACACTTTATACCTGTTTTACAAGAGAAGGTGACATTACCAAAGAAGAGGCCATCCGTACGCTTGACAAGCACATCGACCAAAGCCGCCAGTTATTTGTTTTCCTTATTTACATTCTTACAGAAACGGCCCGTTACGCCGAAATTGATGCAAGGCAAAAGGCTTCCAAGCATTTACCTACCGCAGCCGATTTACAGATTAATACAAAAATTTCGGGCAACCTGCTTTTATGGCAGTTGCTGGAACAGGCTTCATATGTAAAAGCAGTGGAAGAAATTAAACCCGAATTGTTTGGTGCTGAAGACTGGATTAAAAAACTGTATGCCGAATTGGTAACGACCGATCTGTACAAAGAATACATTCAGATAGAAGGCAGAGAAAAGAAAAAGGAAAAAGAGATTATCGAGTTCATCTTTACCGATCTGATGCTGCCCAATGAAGACTTTATCAGTTTTGTAGAAGAACGCTTTTTGCATTGGGAAGATGATGCAGACATGATGAATCTTTTAATGTTGAACCTTCTGCAGAAACCGCAAACAGGCGATTTTCAGCAATTTGTGAGCAACGAAAAACTGAAGTTTGCAAAAGACCTGTTGCTGAGTGTAATTGAAAAAGAAGAAGTGTGCAACGACTATATTAAGGATAAACTGCAGAACTGGGATCCGGAACGTACTGCTATTTTAGACATGATTTTAATGCGCATGGGTATCTGCGAATTCTTGTTTTTCGAAACCATTCCGCCAAAAGTTACCATTAACGAATACATCGACCTGGCAAAAGATTACAGCACCCCGCAAAGCGGCCATTTTGTAAACGGCATCCTGGATAGTATTCATAAAGACCTGGCTACCCAAAACAAGCTGCACAAAGTATCTTTTAAGAAACAGTAGTAAAAGCTTTCCATTACATTTGCAATCTTATAAACTCAATCTTAATATGAAACGACTGATTGTTTTATCTGCATTTGTTTTACTGCTCGCTTCCTGCGGCAACAATAACGATACGAAAGCAGCAGCCAACACAAACGGCGAAGCAGCAAGTGCTGATAATTTAACGACTGTGCAATGGCTCGATTCTGTACAAAACTTTGGCAAAGTGGTGGATGGAGAAAAAGTAATCATCACTTTCCATTTTAAAAACACAGGTACAAAACCCCTTATTATTTCAAATGTGCAGGCAAGCTGCGGTTGTACCGTTCCATCGAAACCCGAGGAGCCGATTGCACCGGGTGCAGAAGGAAAAATTACTGCCGAGTTTAACAGCGAAGGCCGTGTAGGAAAGGCAACTAAAAATTTAACCGTACAGGCAAACATAAAAGAAGGCATTGCGAACCTCATGTTCGAAGGCGATGTGCTTCCTAAAAAATAAAACAAACAAACATGTATCAATTACTCTTATTTGCAGGCGGTCCTCAAGGTGGTGGCGGCAGTATCCAGTTAGTATTTCTTGGATTAATGATTCTCGTTTTCTGGTTATTCATGATTCGCCCGCAAGCTAAAAAAGCAAAAGAACAAAAGAAGTTTATTGAAGACTTGCAAAAGGGCGATAAAGTAGTAACCATTGCAGGTATTCATGGTGTGGTAAACAAGGTAAACGAAGACGGTACACTTTCACTTGAAATTAACCCGGGCAGTTACATTAAAATTGAACGCAGCTCTATCAGCATGGATTGGACAACACAGTTGAACAAACCAGCTGCTGAAGTAAAAAAGTAACAATAGCCGATCGTTAATAGCCGGTAGTTATTAGTGAGATAGTCGATGTGTTTCAGGCTAATTACTAACAACTAGCGGCTATCGGCTTTTTAAAGACTAACAGAATGTTGAAAATCGGTTTAACAGGCGGTATCGGCAGTGGTAAAACAACGGTAGCCAAAGTATTTGAAGTACTGGGCATACCTGTTTATTATGCTGATGATGCGGCCAAACAACTGATGAACAACAATACTGTATTAAAGCAACAGCTGATTGCTTCGTTTGGCGCAGCAACCTATTTCGAAAACGGTGAGCTTAATCGGAAACATCTTTCATCAATCGTATTTACTGATAAAGAAAAACTGGCATTGCTGAACAGTTTTGTACATCCGGCTACCATTGCCGATGCGCAGCAATGGTTCAGCAAACAAACAGCACCGTATGTAATAAAAGAAGCAGCGCTTCTATTCGAAAGCGGAACGGCAGAAGGGCTCGATTACATTATTGGAGTTACAGCACCGTTCACGGTACGGTTAAAACGTGTAATGGACCGGGATGCTGTAACAGCCGAAGAAGTAAAACGTCGTATGGCCAACCAGATAGATGAGCAATTGAAAATGAAACTCTGCGATTTTGTACTGCACAACAACGAGCAACAGTTGTTGTTGCCACAAATAGTTGCATTGCACGAAGAGTTATTAAACCGAACAAAGGAGGCTACAAGATGAGTTTGCTTTTTATGATCATTATTGCAGCCGGTCTTCCTTTTCTTACAGCGCAGAGTTATAAGAACATTCGCAAAATGGAAGCCGAAATGGCCGGTATGCAGCTGGCTAAAATTCCGGTTTACCTGCAGTCGGTCGTCATGCAGCTGGTTCTTTGTGTACTTGCATTTTTTGCCGCCAGAAGTGAGGAAATAACGATTTCATTTAAGAGCGAGTTTGCCTTTCAGCCCGTTGCAGCTGCCGCTGCATTAATTGTTCTGGCTTTGTTTATAGCATGGCTTTCGCAAAAATTTTCGAAAGAGAAAGATGACAGCAGTACACTGCATCATATTTTGCCCGATACCAATCTTGAACGTATTGTATGGATCCTGGCCTGCGTTGTAGCTGCGTTTTGTGAAGAATATATCTATCGTGGTGTTTTGTTTCAGATGATTGGCGGATATGTAGAAAACACCTGGTGGATTGCTGCTGTATTGAGTGCAATTGTATTTGCATTTGGCCACGGTACACAGGGCGAAAAAGCCATCATTCAGATTATTCCGTTTGCGATCGGCTTCCAGGTGCTGGTATACCTCAGCGGTGGTTTGTTATTACCAATGATCGCTCACTTTATTTACAATGTACTTGTTGAATTACTCTTTGGAGATAAGATAAAAGCAGATGCTTCCTGATCGTTCTTACTTATCACTTTGTACTTCAGCTCACCATCCAGCTTTTTCTCCCCAACTGCCCAAACCAAAATATTGATTCAGGGGCATGGTTAATCCTAATTGATTATAAGCAATATTGTTTTGGAAATAAGTTCGTGCATAACGCAGCTGCAGTTTCGAAAACAACACACCTGCACCCAATGAAAAACCAGTTAAACCATTACCACCTGTACTTACTTTTAATTCCTGGTTGCGCAACACATTAAAACCTGCACTTACTTCTACCCTTCCGCCAATGAGTATTTGTGTAGAGAAAACAAAATGTTGAAACAGCTTATCAAAAGTGAATTTCTTTGCTGATGCATTTTCAAAACCATTTTCATTATTGAACACCGTATCGTTATACAAAATATTAAACCGATGCAGATGATGTGCAGTTAATGAAAAACGGATAGGCGCTTTTGCTAATCGTTTTGAAATACCTATCTGCAAATCGAAAGGAAGTTCCTCCGGCTCAGCTGGGTTATACCGTTTCAGCTGTCCACCCATATTCACCGCCACAACACTTGCCTGCAATAGATTGGCAGTATCCCTATACAACACAGCAACATCTGCTGCAATGGCCGATGAACGGTACGGACCATAATTGCTGGCCAAAAATTTCAGCGATACGCCATACTTCCAACGGTTCAGGTATTCTCTGCTGGCCATCAATTGTAACACAAAATCACGTGGACGATAGATGCCTTCTACATTACCCGACGCATCTGTTTGCTGGGTAGCACCGTAATCGAAATATAGAATGCCTGCAGCAAAATTGGTTTGCAGTTCTTGGTTGCGGAATGCCATCATCCAATGCAGATTTTTTACACCGGCATACAGGGCATTAAAATTGGCCACCATTTGCGTGTGCATGGCCGAATCGAGTTGCGCAGGATTACCAAACGCCAATGAAAGATCGTTCGATTGATGACTGATATTAATACCGCCCAATGCCGAAACCTGTGGCGATGCAGGAAATTTTAAAAAGTTATAAGCACTCTGTCCGCCCAGCGTTTGTGCAGGCAGCCGAGCAGTACTACATAGTAAAAAGATTAAACAAACAACAGCACGCATAACTTTTGAATGCTGTAATTTAAAGAGAAAAGGGAAAGGGCAGCGATAGAAGTGCTTATAAAAAAAATTTCCCCCATGGATATGGGGGAATGTCTTTAACCCTTAAAACAACCAACATGAAATAAATTCGTGTCGTTGAGTATAATAACAGGGGTCTTAAAAATTAGTTCACAAAAACTGAAAAAAAATTACAATAGCGCCAGATCCAGCACCTGTTGCATATTTTTTACATAATGAAACTTCATGCCTTTGATGTATTGCGAATTAATTTCCTGTACATCTTTTTCATTTTGCCAGCACAGCACCACTTCTTTAATACCGGCCCGTTTAGCTGCCAGAATTTTTTCTTTAATGCCGCCAACCGGCAATACCTGTCCACGTAAGGTTATCTCACCTGTCATTGCAAGAAACGGTTTTACCCGGCGTCCGGTAAAGGCACTGGAGATTGCCGTTAGCATGGTGATACCTGCACTCGGCCCATCTTTTGGTACTGCGCCTTCGGGCACATGAATATGAATGTTCTTCTTTTGAAACTCGTTCAGGTCCACACCAATTTTCTTTGCATTGGCCTGCAGGTAACTGAGAGCAGTAGACGCACTTTCTTTCATTACATTGCCCAGGTTACCGGTTAATCGCAACTCGCCTTTTCCTTCGGCCAAACTTGTTTCAATAAAAAGAATTTCGCCACCCACTGCTGTCCATGCGAGCCCTACTGCAACACCCGGCATGTTTGCTGTTTTATACAGCTCGTTACTGTAACGTGGCTTCCCTAATATTTTTTCAATGTCGTTTGCTGTAAGTGTTGGCTTCAGCTTTTCCTTCATGGCATATTCTTTTGCCTGCGAACGCATAATTGAAGCCAGCTGCCGATCAAGCTCACGCACACCACTTTCTCTTGTATAATCTTCAATGATTTTACGTAAAACTGCATCGCTTATTTTGAAGGGGAATTTTTCCAATCCATGCCCTTCTTTTTGTTTGGGAACGAGATAATTTTTAGCGATCTCAATTTTCTCTTCTACCGCATAACCACTCAGATCAATAATCTCCAAACGATCACGCAATGCAGGCTGTATAGATGCTAAGCTGTTGGCTGTTGCAATAAACAGCACTTTGCTTAAATCGTATTCCAGTTCGAGGTAGTTATCGTAAAACGTATGATTCTGTTCGGGATCGAGTAACTCCAGCAATGCACTTGAAGGATCGCCACGAAAATCGTTACCAAGCTTATCAATTTCATCGAGGATCATCACCGGGTTCGATGTTTTTACTTTTCGTAACGATTGTAAAATACGGCCCGGCATTGCACCGATATAAGTTTTACGATGGCCTCTTATTTCACTCTCATCGTGCAAGCCACCTAAGCTGATACGTACATACTTACGGCCAAGCGCACTCGCAATACTTTTACCCAACGATGTTTTACCAATACCGGGAGGACCGAGCAAACATAAGATAGGACTTTTCATGTCGCCCTTCAGCTTCAGTACCGCCAGGTATTCGAGTATGCGTTCCTTTACTTTTTGTATGCCGTAATGATCGTGATCTAATACTTTCTTCGCCTTCTTTAAATCGTATTGATCATTGGTGTATTCGCCCCAGGGTAAATCCAGCATCAGATCAAGATGATTGTACACCACCGAATAATCGGGTGTGGAAGGATGCATCCGCTCCAGTTTTTCAATTCCTTTGCGGAACATTTCTTTGGCCGCATCGCTCCACTTTTTGGTTTCAGCTTTCTTCTTCATTTCCTGGATTTCCAGGTCGTTGCTATCGCCGCCTAATTCTTCTTTAATACTTTTTAATTGCTGCTGTAAAAAGTAATCACGCTGTTGTTTATCTAACTCCGTTCGTGTTTTGTTGGTTACTTTATTTTTCAGCTCAGTATACTGCAATTCTTTTTGCAGCAACGTAAGTAACAACTCGGCACGCTGGCGGACATTCTGTGTTTCCAGCAAGCGTTGTTTCTCTTTAATATCGCTGTTGAGATTATTGCTTACAAAGTGAACAAGAAAAGCAGGGTTCTCAATATTTTTCAGAATGATGGATGCTTCACTCGGAATATTGGGCGACAGTTGAATAATCTGTGCCGCCATATCTTTAATGGAGCCCGCAAGTGCTTTAAAATTTTCATCTTCCGGTGTTGGTTCTTCAAGCAATACTTCAATGCTTGCTTTAAAAAACGGATCTTCTGATGTTATGCTGTTAATGCGGAAACGTTTCTTTCCCTGTATAATAACAGTTGTACCACCGTCGGGCATTTTAATCAACTTCACCACCTTTGCAATGGTGCCGATATCTTCCAGATCGTTTACAGTCGGGTCTTCAATGTTGCTGTCTTTTTGCGCAACAACGCCAACCAGTTTATCTGTTTTGTAGGCTTCGTTTACAGCCTGTATACTTTTATCCCGCCCCACAGTAATTGGCAACACCACACCTGGAAACAACACCGTGTTGCGTAAAGGCAGTATGGGAAGCTCCGCAGGGAAATCAATGACTTCGTCGCTGTCAGACTCTGCTTCGTTTAAAGGGATGATGGGTAAAAAATCAACATCTTCATCACCGGGCCGCAAAAACAAACTCTTTTCGTTCATAGAATTCTTTTAGTCAATTTGACAGATAAGCCCCTCGTAAAGGGGCTTTCTGATAATTTCTGTATAATGCCAATATTAATGCCAGCCAGCCGGCATCTGCTAAATCTTCATATTTGTTTTACTGTTGCAACACAGGCAATATGGGTTTGCCTACACAGCCATTGGGCATTTGAATATGCAATAATGCAGCAACAGTGGCAGCAATATCTGTCATGTAAACTTCCTGGTTACTCTTGCCCGGCTTAATACCCCAACCATACCACAACAACGGCAAATGACTATCGTATGGATTCCATACACTATGGTCGGTTCCTTTCGGATTATCTTTAAACCATTGCGGCTCGGGAATAACCTGCAGCTCTCCACTGCGGTAAGGATAATAACCATTGATTAAACGCTCACGAATGGGATTGGGCATAATTGAATGATCCAGGTTTTCTTTATCAACCACACGATAAATTCCCTCCTGCTTTTCCATAAAAGCAATGATGTGTTTTTTAATTGCAGCAACATCAACCTGCAACGTATCAAATGCTCTTGTGTTTAAAGCAAGATTGTAATACGTAGAAAAAATGATGGCATTTTTTACATTAAACTTAGCTGCAACTTCATCGTTTGCTTTCTTTACAAGTGTTGATAAAGCAATTGAACCGCCTTTCAGATTATTCGCCTTTAAGAAATCGGGTACATGTGCAGCACCATGATCGGCGGTAAGAAACACCGTATATTCTCCTTTACCAACTGTTTGATCGAGATAGTTGAGAAAATCACCAAGATCTTTATCCAAACGCAGGTAAGTATCTTCAGCCTCTACCGAATTTGGTCCGTAGGTGTGTCCCATGTAATCGGGCGATGAAATACTTACAGCCAGGAAATCGGTAATACCACGCTTGCCCAATTGCTCACCTTTCATGGCAGCTTTAGCCATTTCAAACGTATAAGTTGCTCCTTGCGGTAAATAAGGCAGTTTGCCATAGTTTGTACCTACATACGATTTCGTATCGTACGGAAACGTTGTTTTGTTTAACAAATCGCTGCGTTCGTGCACCGCACTATCCTTGCCGCTTTGCAGATAAGTGTTAATGGGGTACAAGGTATTCCAGCCTTGCTTATAATATTCATCAGGCAATTTGCGTGCATTAAACTCTTTGGCCCATTGCGGTAAATCGCTCATGTAATAAGTACTACTTACAAACAGGCCACGTGCTTCATCGTACCAATAGGCTGTACCTGAAAGACCTGCCGGCAAAATTGCTCCACGATCTTTAATAGATATGCCAATTGATTTGCTTTGAAAATTGGTAGCCAAACGTAACTCATCTGTAACCGTATTCGCCATCAAATTACGTGGACTCATTTCACCGTCACGTGTATCAGAACCTACAGTTTTAACCGATTTGTCTTCTACACAATACATGTTTCGTTGCTGTTTAGCATCCCACCAGTTGTTGCCCGTAATACCGTTAATAGCCGGTACCGAACCTGTGTAAACCGCCGCATGTCCGCAACCTGTTGCAGTTGGTGTGTAAGGAATAAATGCGTTTTCGCAGCTGAAGCCCTGGTTCAACAAACGCTTAAAGCCACCCGTTGCAGCATAACGTTGGTAATAACGATAGAGATAATCCCAACGCATCTGATCGACCATAATACCCACAACCAGCTTAGGCCGTTGTACCTGTGCGTTGGTTGATGTTTTGGGCGAAGCCACCTGTTGAGCCTGCAGCTGAAATATAATTGAAAAAACAGCAAGAAAAGAGAAAAAACGCATATGATTGATTTGAACGGCAAAGATACCGTTGAGTGCATCATATTAAAGCAATTTTACAGAAAGGTAAAGCAGCCGAAAGCCTTCATCAATCGACGCTAAATCCTTACCTTTGCGGCAATTTTTCACCCTTAACAATTTCTTTATATGGCAGATATCTTTGAGAAGCTTATTAAGAACTACGGCCCTATTGGTCAACACAGAGAACGTGCACATGGTTATTTCGCTTTTCCAAAGCTGGAAGGCGATATTAACAGCCGGATGATGTTCCGTGGTAAAGAAAAAATCGTTTGGAGTCTTAATAACTATCTCGGTCTTGCCAACCACCCCGAAATCAGAAAGGTAGATGCAGAAGCAGCTCAGCAGTGGGGTCTTGCCTATCCAATGGGTGCACGTATGATGAGTGGTAACTCAAACCTGCACGAGCAACTCGAAAGAGAGCTGGCAGAGTTTGAAATGAAAGAAGATGCCATTTTGATGAACTTCGGTTACCAGGGTATTATGAGTGCGATTGACGCTGTATGCGGCCGTCATGATGTGATTGTGTACGATGCGGAAAGCCATGCATGTATTATTGATGGTTTGCGTTTGCACCCCGGCCATCGTTATGTGTTTAAGCACAATGATGTGGAAGATTGCGAAAAGCAATTGCAACGTGCAGCTGCATTGATTGAAAAGCAAGGTGCAGGTGGTATCCTCGTTATTACAGAAGGTGTGTTTGGTATGGCAGGCGACCAGGGTAAGTTGAAAGAAATTTGCGATTTAAAAGCGAAATACGAGTTCCGTTTGCTGGTGGATGATGCACATGGCTTTGGTACCTTAGGTAAAACAGGTGCAGGTGCCGGTGAAGAGCAAGGTTGCCAGGATGGTATTGATCTTTACTTCAGCACTTTTGCAAAATCAATGGCGTCGATTGGTGCATTCTTAGCTGGCCCTCGTGTTATTATCGATTATATCCGTTACAACATCCGTTCACAAATATTTGCGAAGAGCTTACCGATGCCGATTGTGGTTGGTAACCTGAAGCGTTTGGAAATGTTGCGTACCATGCCTGAGTTGAAAGAAAAACTCTGGAGCAATGCACGCAAACTGCAAAACGGTTTAAAAGAAAGAGGTTTCGACATTGGTAAAACGGATAGCCCTGTTACTCCTGTTTATATGAAAGGCGGTGTAGAAGAAGCAACAGCAATGGTGATGGATTTGCGTGAAAACTATAACATCTTTGCTTCAATTGTAGTGTATCCGGTAATTCCAAAAGGACACATCATTTACCGTTTAATTCCTTCTGCAGCACATACCGATGCAGATATTGAAGAAACACTCACGGCGTTTTCTGAAACAAAAGCAAAACTGGATGCAGGTGCTTATAAAGTAGAAGCAATTCCTGATATGGCAAATGCATAAACAGTAAATAGCTGAACATAAAAAAGAGGCGGTTGCAATGCAACCGCCTCTTTTCTTTTTATTCTACTAACAAATATTTTATCGCAGATCTACAACTTCAACACCGGGATATTTGGCTTTGTTAAATACAAATTGTGCATCTGTAACATTTGCATTACCGTTAAGTGAACCCACCGTGTAGGTGTACTTATTACCGCTCTTTTCCATGACCCTTGTACTGTAAATCGTTTGTGTTGCTTTATCAACCCATACCAATACTTTAAAGAACGACTTTGATTTGTCTACAGGTGTTAACTCAATTTCCTGCAGTGTTTTACCGGCTTCTTTTTTCTCGCCATTCAGTTTGTACAAAAAGTCTTTATCATAAAAATTAGTAAACAACTTTTGTGGAGTAATAGAATTGGCAGAGGCTTCAAACTTTGAAATGGTTACTTCATTCGCTGCCTTATCGTAGGTTGATACAGTTACTCCATCGCAGAAAATATCCTGTCCGCCTGTAATGCTGACACGGTATTTATTTCCTTTTGTGTAAAGCGTTCCTTTTTTAACACCCAACACTTTTCCTTTGGCATCTTCACTCTTAAATGTAAATGTGGCCTGTACAGCTTTATAGGTTTTAAACTTGGCACTTACCGCATCAAGTATCTTCTTGGCTGCAGGATCACTTTTGCCCAGCGTTTGGGTTTGAGCCATGCCTGCAACTGTAATAAATGCGCTGATCAAACATGCTGCAATTGTCTTCATTCTTACGTTCATTATCTGTTTATTTTATGGATCGATTGTGCGTTCGCTACAGCTCAGATACAATCGGGGCTGTATTGGTTGCAATACAAAAACCTAAGATTTTCAAAAGGTGCTTTTTTCAGTTGAGGCGGCAAAGATAGGTATCTGCAATGGAAAGGCTGTTATCTGTAAACTGAACCGGGTACTACCCCATCATCTGGAGATGTTGTTCCAGCTCAACTTCTGTTTTTATAAGTACATCCCGGGCTTTGCTTCCCTGGCTTGGCCCAACAATACCGGCTGCTTCCAGCTGATCCATTAAACGGCCGGCACGGTTATAACCCAGCTTCATACGACGTTGTAATAAAGAGGTTGAGCCCACCTGGTTCTGTACAATTAAACGAGCCGCATCTTCAAAAAGCGAATCCCGGTCGGCTAAATCAAAATCTCTCGACTCCAGTTCTTTCTCATCTACATACTCCGGCAGTAAAAAGGCTTGCGGGTAACCACGTTGTTTACTAATGAAAGAAACAATATCATCTACTTCCGGTGTATCAACAAAAGCACACTGCAAACGTGTAAGCTCACCGTTATAACTAATGAGCATATCGCCCTTACCAATCAGCTGCTCTGCACCACCTGTATCAAGAATGGTACGGCTGTCGACTTTAGACGATACCTTAAACGCAATCCTTGCAGGGAAGTTGGCTTTAATTGTACCGGTAATGATGTTTACAGACGGACGTTGTGTTGCAATAATAAGATGAATACCAACGGCACGTGCCAGCTGTGCCAAACGGGCAATCGGCATTTCCACTTCTTTACCCGCTGTCATAATCAAATCTGCAAACTCATCTACCACCAACACAATAAACGGCAGGTACTGATGTCCTTTTTGCGGATTGAGTTTACGGGCTACAAACTTCTCGTTATACTCACGCAGGTTACGGCAACCGGCTTCTTTCAACAGATCGTAACGGTTATCCATTTCAATACACAATGCATTGAGTGTATTGATTACTTTTTTGGTATCGGTAATAATGGATTCTTCTTCGCCGGGAAGCTTGGCCAGAAAATGCTTTTCAATATGACGGTACAAACTCAACTCTACTTTCTTCGGATCGACCAACACGAGTTTTAATTGCGATGGATGTTTCTTGTACAATAAAGAAACAAGGATTGCATTTAATCCTACCGATTTACCTTGACCTGTTGCACCGGCCATGAGCAAATGCGGCATGGTGGTAAGATCAACAATAAAGTTTTCGTTATCGATTTTTTTACCAATGGCGATCGGCAAACCAAAATTGTTATGCTGGAATTTTTCAGAAGACAATAACGTCTTCATACTAACAACGGTCTTCTTCACATTCGGTACTTCAATACCAATGGTTCCTTTACCGGGTATAGGAGCAATAATTCGTATGCCCAGCGCTGCAAGACTCAACGCAATATCATCTTCCAGGTTTTTAATACGGGAAATGCGCACACCTGCAGCCGGCACAATTTCATACAGAGTAACCGTTGGACCAACTGTTGCAAATATTTTCTGAATTTCAATATCGTAATTGCGGAGTGTGTTAATGATCTGGTTCTTGTAATTCTCCAGCTCGTGCGGATCCTGTACAATTTTTTCACTGCCGTGATTTTCGAGTAAGTTCAAAGAAGGGAACTTGTAATCCTTCAAGTCGAGGAACGGATCGTAAGGCGGTAAGTTTTCTACGACCTTCTTTACAGTTGGCTCATCATCATCATCTGTATCTTCTTCATCGTCTGCTGCATTTTTAATTTCCAATGCAGGACCTTCGGCCGGTGTTTCTGTTTTCGGCAAACGGACAGGTTTCTCTACAACAGGAATCATCATTTCAACCGGTTCATCAGCTTCTTCCTCTTCTTCTTCCTCATCTGCTTCCTCTATATATTCCGGCTCTTCATCTTTCTCTGTTACTTCAAATGAATGCAATGGATTTTCTTCCTCCTGCTTAACAGGCAGCGGCGTATAACCTGCCTCTTTCTTCAGTTGATTGGTTGGCAACGGTTTCTCTTTTTCCAATGGTTCATCCAAATCAACACGTTCAACAATTTCTTCGGGTAATGCTTCTACAACAACTTCTTTGGGTTTACGTGCCGGCAATGTAAACACCGGATTGAAACGCCAAATGATATAAGAAATAGCGGCAAGTGATAAAAGCAATCCCGTTCCTGTTTTACCCAGGAAACCGCTTAACCAACCGGCAGCATAATTTCCAAAAGCACCACCCCATGGAAAGCCTGATGCGTTCAGAAAAAACGAAAAGCTTACCGGCAACACCAGCAAGCCAACCAATACATATTTAAGATTACGTGGCAGCGAAAAGATTTTTTTACCAAACAGAAAGTTTACACCGGCTATAAAAAAGATGCTGCAGATGAGATACGATGCTACACCAAAACCTTTGTAAAAAAACAAGTGCGATATCCAGGCGCCAAAACGGCCCAGCAGATTTGAAACCAGCAATTCATCATCGAATAAAACACCCGATGCGTTCTGTAATACTTTATCCTGATCTTCCTTCCACGTAAAAAGGTAAGAGGTAAAAGCAAAAAATAAAATAAGAGATACAATCAAAAAGGCAATCCCGGCAATCTTGTGGGTACGCTCATCTTTCACAAGTTCTTTTACAGATACCTGCTCCTCTTTTTCCTGCTTCAGTTCCTGCACAGGGTTTTCCTTTTTCTTCTTCTCCTTCATTCGGTTTGCGGCCATAAAAACAAAGATAAAGAATGCCAACAACCCAACAACTGCCAAAACAAACCCTGTTTCTGTAAAAAATTTCTATCTTAACGCAGAACTTACTGCTTTCGCTTCATGAAAAAATACTTGCTGCCCATCATCCTGTTTCTGCTATCCTTTGCCCGTGCCCGGGCACATGAGGATACCAGCCTTTCTACCATCAACACTTCTACGGTAAAAAACCTGCGTTATCTCGATCAGAATATGCATGTATTTGTTGATACCAACAACAATACCGACCTGCAGGTTTTGCGTGGCATCATGTTTAAGCATTTGAACGAATTGCCGAATGGAAGGGTATCGAAACGGTATATGATCGATTCGAAAGTGTACCTGCTTTTCTGGATTAAAAACGATGAAGAAAAGCCCCGTGATTTTTTTATTACACCCGGTATTTATGCGAAAGAATGTATCATCTATACCCGTATTAACAACGACTATCCCTGGAAAGAAATTCCCGGCCAGGTTGTGCCTGATAAAAACGAAAACGCCTACCGCTATTTTACCGTTCCGCCCGGTGTAGAAATGCAGATACTGGTACGTTGCCAGTATGCCCGCACCAACGTCATCTTATTTAAACCCTACCTGATTAACCCGATTTATTTTGAAGACCATGTAAGTAAAAATCATAACGAATGGCATGGCGTAAACGTGTTTACTTACCTGTTGTGTGGTTTGTTGCTGATGATGATGTTATACTCGCTGGCAAACTATGTACAAAACCTGAAACGCTCGTTTCTGTACTACTCCATGTATGCATTGCTTATTGGTTCGTTGTTATTTTTAAAAGCCGCACTGCATGAACGCTCTACGGAGTTTAACTTTTTTTACGAGGAGTACCTCGATTACTTTCTGCAAATGACGGCTTATATTTTTTACATCGGTTTTACCCGAATGTTTTTGAATACGCCCACTCAGTTTCCTACACTCAATAAAATGTTTGTAATTGCAGAAATAGTTCTCGGTCTGTTCCTGCTGGCATTTTCAATCCTGTATTTTACAGGCGCTTCGTACCCAACTTTAACAGAGGTAGAAAATTCAAGTAAATACTTTCTAATTTTCCTTGGCATCATGTACCTCATACTCGGTATTGTAAAACGAAACCGATTAATGAATTACCTGTTGGCCGGTAATATTTCGAACCTGTTATTTGGAGGTATGTCGCAATACCTCATCGATCATCCCAGCTCAAACCTGTTTCCCGATCCACCTTTATTCCGGCAATCACTGGTGTATTTTGAAGTGGGCATTTTGCTGGAGCTGATTTTTTTCCTGTTAGGTCTTGTGTATAAAAATAAAATTGAGCTGATTGAAAAAGTAAAAATGGATGAAGCAATGAAGCTTGAAGCGGAGAAGCAGGAGTATGAAAAACAGATTGCAGTATTAAGTGCACAACAGGATGAACGCAGCCGCATTTCTGCAGACATGCACGATGAGTTGGGCAGCGGTGTTACAGCCATCCGTTTGCTGAGTGAAATTGCACGTAAGAAAACAAAAGACCAGCCGGTAGAAGAAATAGACCGCATCTCCTACAATGCCAATGAGCTGATGACGAAAATGAATGCGATCATCTGGAGTATGAATCCGGGCAATGATACAATCGGAAGTCTCGTAGCTTATATCCGCTCGTATGCATCAGAGTATCTGGATAATTTCGATATGCAGTACCGCATCAATACACCTGTTGATTTGCCAAAGCTTGAAGTATCGGGTGTTAAACGTCGCAATATCTTCCTGGTGTTGAAAGAATCAATCAATAATGTAATGAAACATTCCGGTGCTACCGAAGTATTGATTGATGTACATTTTACCGACAGTAATCAGTTGATTGTAGAAATTGCTGATAATGGAAAAGGAATTGATGCAGAAAAACTCAACCAGTTTGGAAACGGTTTAAAAAACATGAAACGCCGGATGGAAAGTGTGGGTGGCTCCTTTACAATTCAAAACAATAACGGTACAAAAGTAACCTTGGAAATTCCTTTGTAAGCAGCTGCTTATTTTCTTGTGCCGATAAATAAACAAAGCCAGCCTGCAATAAAACAAACACCGCCAAGTGGTGTAATAGCACCCAGCCAATTCATATTGGTAAAGCCGGCGGCTTTAAAAAATGTCATCGCATATAAAGAGCCGCTGAAGATAATAATACCGGTTGTAAACAAAGTGGCTGCACGTTTATACCAGTTAAGTGTTTGCCCGTTTAATAACAAGCCTGTAATAACAAGTGCAAACACATGATAAAAATGATACTGCACGCCTGTTTGATAAGTTTGAATGGCTTTTTCATCTACCATTGCTTTTAAAGCATGTGCACCAAATGCACCTAATGCAACTGCCAGTGCACCCAACAAAAAAGCAACTGCTAAAGTTTGTTTACCCATGTCTGCGTAAAATTTTCTGGAAGTTATCGTTACTCATAAAACGGGTTGGCAAATGATACATGGCGAGGTGATAAAACGGCGTCCGTTCGCTGAGTTTATTACTGATGAATTCGCTCAACACATCATCGTTCATTCCGGCAATAAGGGGTCTTGTTTCCTTTTCTACATGCAGGCGTTGTACAAGCTCTTCAACCGTGCTTTCCAGATAAATGGTTACACCTTCTTCGTTCATGCGTTTCATATTTTTATGAAAGCAGGGAGTGCCGCCACCGCAGCTTAAAATAAAACCGTCCTTTTCAAAAAACGAAGCCAACATATCAGTTTCCATTTTGCGGAAAGCAGCTTCTCCTTTCTCTGCAAAAATGGCCGCTATCGATTTCCCTTCTTTTTTTTCTATTTCTTCATCCAGATCAAAGAAAGGTAACTTACTTACTTCACTCCATTGCTTGCCCCAATACGTTTTGCCGCTGCCCATAAAACCAATAATGAAGTAACGCATGAAGTAATTTGTTGTTTGCTACGAAGGTAATAAGTGATGTATGATGTATGATGTGTTTGGGTCACTTATTTTAAAGTGAAAAGTGAGTGGTGAATGGTGCACAAAAAAGCCCATCGTTTTGCAACGATGGGCTACATATCTAAAGATCAGTTATAACTGTCTTATTCAGCTGCAGCATCAGATCCGCCGTCGAGCTTCTTCTTCAGATCAGCAAGAACACCCAGATCACCAAGTGTTGCTTTCTCTACTTTGCTTTGTACGTCTTTCACCGCTTTTTTGGTGCGTACAGCATCAGCTTGCTTTTCTTTGAACTCAGCGTTCTTCTCATCAGCAATTGCTTTTTCCCAGATTCGTGCATGACTTACTACAACACGCTTCTCGTTACGATCGAACTCGATCACAACAAACTGTGCAGTTTCATCAGCCATTACCTGCTTACCATCTTCCTTGTTGAGGTGACGGTTTGGAGCGAAACCTTCGATACCGTAAGGTAATTGTACAATTGCACCTTTGTCATCTTTCTTCGTTACATGACCTTCGTGTGTTGTACCAATTGCGAATGTTTCTTCCAATGCATTCCATGGATCTTCTTCAAGTTGTTTATGACCTAACTGCAACTTACGGTTTTCCTTATCGATGCTGAGGATCATTACTTCGATATCCTGACCAACCTTTGTGTATTCACTTGGGTGGTTGAAACGCTTGGTCCAGCTAAGATCGCTGATGTGGATCATACCGCCGATACCTGCTTTCAGTTCAACAAACACGCCGTAAGGAGTAATGTTTTTCACTAAACCTTTGTGCTTGCTTTCTACAGGGAAAGTATCTTCGATTGTGCTCCATGGATCCTGGCTCATTTGCTTAATGCTCAAGCTCATCTTACGGGCATCTTTATCGAGCGTAACGATTTTTGCTTCGTGCTCATCACCCATTTTGAAGAATTCTTTTGCATTAACCGGTGTGTTAGCCCAGCTGATTTCACTTACGTGAACCAGACCTTCAACACCCGGCATGATTTCTAAGAACGCACCATAGTCTTCGATGTTAACTACTTTACCTTTTACGGTATTACCTTCAGCAATTGACTCGCTGAGTGTATCCCAAGGATGTGGAGTTAATTGTTTCAGACCAAGGCTGATACGTTTCTTATCATCATCGAAATCAAGAACTACAACGTTCAATTTCTGATCCATCTTCAGTACTTCTGAAGGATGGTTGATACGGCCCCAGCTGATATCAGTGATATACAGCAAGCCATCAACACCACCCAGGTCAAGGAACGCACCGAAGTCGGTGATGTTCTTGATTGTACCTTCCAGTACCTGACCTTTTTCCAGTTTACCCATGATCACCGCACGTTGTGCTTCGATATCGCTTTCAATAAGTGCTTTGTGACTTACAACAGCGTTCTTAATGGTTTCGTTAATCTTCACCACTTTAAACTCCATTGTTTTACCAACAAACTGATCGTAATCTGTTACAGGCTTCACATCAATTTGTGAACCCGGTAAGAATGTTTCCATTCCGAATACATCAACGATCAAACCACCTTTTGTTTTGCTTGTAACAGTACCGGTAACAATTTCGCCGGTTTTGTGTACTTCCATAATACGCTCCCATGCACGTGTAATACGGGCAAGTTTGCGGCTCAGGTGTAAGTGACCTTCTCTGTCTTCTTTCTCAACAACCATTACTTCAACAGTATCGCCAACTTTTAAACCTGGCAAATCACGGAACTCGTTCAAAGAAACGAGACCATCACTCTTAAAGCCGATGTTGATTACAACATCTGTTTTTGTTAATGCCACAACCTGGCCATCAACAATTTCAGCATCGTTTACTTGTTTGAATGTGCCATCGTAAACAGCATCATACTTTTCACGCTCTTCGTTGCTGTAGATTGCTACGTTGCGCTTGTCAACGCTCCAATCAAAATCATCATGTGCAGTTTGCACAGCCACAGGTGCAGTTGTTGTCGCTGTAGAAGTTTCGGCAACCGGTGTTGCTTCCACATTCTCCTGTGCATCAGCGTTTGAGTTAACAATTTGATTTTCTGACATAAAATAGCCCCGATTTGTTTAATTGATTCGGGGGTGCAAATGTAGGCTAAAAAGCTGGTGGGGCAAGGGTTTTGAGCTTGGTTTTTTAAAGAAAGAAAAAGCATTTTTTGTGGCTGGCTCCGGTATTTCATTAAATCGCTGTTGCAATAGTATATCCCGATGGCTATCGGGACTCGTTTCAGGGTTCCGTATTCTGATTGTCAGTGTGTTATGAGGCCAACCAGGTATGCACTACTTACCGGGGAATAATTCGGTTTGTTCTCTGCCGGAAGCATGTTATTCCTAAGCATGTTTCCGTTATTTTTATGATCGATGGAACAAATGGAAAACTTACTCAACGATTTTGAACAACCTCAGTACAGCTTTGTAGGCTTTGGACCACGCCTAGGTGCTCTAATTATCGATGCGATTATTCTTTGGGGTATTAATACTCTACTTGGTTTTCCATTGAGCGAACTTGACAATAATCTTGTGCTGATTATTGTAACTGCGGCTATCCCCTTGTTTTATAATCTTTTTCTGGAATACAAGTACGGAGCAACACTTGGTAAAATGTTGCTGAAAATAAAAATTGTGAATTATGAATTGCAACCACCCGGCATCAACAATATTGTTCTTCGCAATATTATTTACATTGCTGTACAGCTTGTTACTTTCGGCACCGAACTAAACAGTTACTTCAATTTACAATCATCCGATCCATTAGAATTTACAGGATTCGACAGTTTCTTTTCTCCCGCAATGATCATTGGTCTCATTTATTCTGCAGGCGTATTGGTTATTTATGTTATTGAATTAGTCTTTCTTTTGAACGATCCAAAATGCAGAGCACTACATGATAGAATTGGAAAAACGTATGTCGTAAAAAATTCAGCGTGAGTATGAAAACGATAATCGTTAGGCTTGTTTGATTTTTGTTCTCCTTATCAAACCTATCACAATCATGACCAGGCAAAGTGCAATACCACCTTGTGCAATGGTTACAATATCGCTGTACGCTTGTTGCGAAACCGAAATGCCATACAAAGCCCAGGCAATAACAAGGGTATAAAAAAAATCTCTGCGAAAGATGGAGAAGAATGCGCCCAGTAAAGCAGCAACAGTAATCATGATACAACTCCACATCACTGCATCAACACCAAACCCGTTCCAGTTATAATGCACCAGCAACGCCGTTGTATTGGCAATGGTTGCCACACTGATCCAGCCGAGGTACACAACAAAAGGTATATACAAAAACAAGGTTTGCATGCCTTTCAGCTCATAACGATGCGCCTGCAGTTTTACATAAATGAGTATCAGTGTTGCTAAAAGCCACAGCATAAACAACAACGACAACTCAATGTGCAGCAAGTGCCACATCATAATCCAGGCACCGTTTAAACCGCAGGTAAGTGTAAAATAATTGGCAACGTAGGTAACCGGTTTTAAGAAAAGGTTTGCTTCATTTCGCTTCCACAGCAGCGATGTACTGTAAACAGTATAACCCAGCAAAAGCAAATAAATAATTCCCCAGATGCTGAATGTAAAACCGGCCGGCACAAACAGGTTGGGATACATATCACTAACAGCAGCTGTAGTATATCCATTTAACGGTAAACCATTGGCCAACGCATTCATCGTAATCATGAATGCAAAACCTAAAAGCTGATATACGGCTAAAGCCCTTGTATTTGTAACCATACTGTTGAAGTTAATACGATTAAAACAAATAACCGTTGCAGATGTTCGTTATTTCCACAGCACATAACTCTTGGCTAAAAACGGCAGTGCAAAGAGTGATGCAATTGCAAACGCTGTACCTGCAAATGTTTTTACAACAAAAAATACAATCAGCAGATAAACCGGATAAAGAAATGCCATGAGGCAAAACAGAATACTGTCGTAATACTGCTCACCCCGCAGTTTCCAGGCCAGCCGTTCTAACGGCACGTAAAACATAAAATGAGTAAGCACACCCAACATAGCCGGAATAAACAATAAGAACTTCGGAATTTTTATTCCTGAATCAGTATTGATTTTTTCAGACAGGTGTTGCAACTGTACTTCGGCTGCTTTGTTAATGGCCAGCATAGCAGCGCCGGTTTCCATTCCGTCACGCACTACTTCTTTTCCAAATTGCTTACCGAAATTGATGTCGAACGATTTAGGAAAATCGACAAAGGAATTATAGCGCACCCATACCGGTAAAAACGTAACATCTAATCCATCGGCCCAGGCTTGCAATAACATTCGAGGTGCGCCTTTTTTTAAAGGCAACTGAAGAGTGGTTTGGTGGCGGCAAAAACCTTCTACAAAAATCAACACATGCTCACCACGTTTTAAGATTGCACGTACTTCTTCAAAAGTGGCATCATTGTTTGCCAGCTGGTCTTTACCATCCGTCATACGATAAATAGGAATCATATTGACAGAGCGTAAAATCTTTCGTACAATCGGATTTTTAAACACACCGCTCCTTGTAATAAAATGCACCCGGTGATCCATTACAGCACCAACAATTATTGCATCAAGAAATGAATTGGGATGATTCACTCCCAGGATCATTGGAGTCGTTATCTTTTTTGCTTCAGGATTAAAAATACCCAACCGTTTTGCAAAAATCCAGAAATAGAGGTTGGTGAGGAATTTGGTAAATACGTACATCGGCTCTTGGTAGTTAAGTGCGGCAAAGTAACTGAAAAAATACGCATCCGCTTTAAATCTGTCATGAGCCACCCGACATTTATACAAACAAAAAAGCCATCGTTACCGATGGCTTGTATTTGCTTATTGTTCCGAAACCAGCTTCCCTGTCTCATCAATCAGGAATGTTCGCTTCTTGCCGGCCTGTTCTACAATGATCTGAAACAGGTTCGGGTTCTTCGGCTTTTCAATTTTGATAATATCTTTCGGATTCTCTTTCGGGAAACGACGGAGAATTTCATCCAACACCGGGCGTGGAGCCTGTTCCCTGGTCATAGGTGTTCTTGTGTCAACACGGTCGCCATTACTGTGATAGGTTGCGGTTGAGCGCCATACACCATTCCCAAATACAACTGTCCAGTCGCCTCTGTTTTTTGTCCATGTGGCGTTTGCAGCATTGGGATATTCTGCAGCAAACGAACTTTTTACTTTGGCAGGAAGATTGACTCTAGTTTTTGTATTGCCGTTTTGTTGATCGTTTGCATCCTCATTGGCAGTATTCTTTGCCGGTTTGTTTTTCTGCTTTACAGTTTCAGTTTTGTCTTTAGTTTTTGCTTTTTCTTTGCCGGCCTGTGCAACAACTGCCATCGAAAGAAAACCAAACAAAGTAAAGAGAATGAGCTTTTTCATATATGTATGTTTAAGGTTCTAACTGCAAACGGAATACCAACAAATTTAAACTGCAGCAATACTGCGTATGGCTGTAACCAAACGATCAAGATCTTTGGTTGAAGTATACACATGTGGAGCAACACGCACACCATGTATATTTTCCCAATCAATCGATACCGTATGTATTTTATGTTTCTTATGCAGGATATCTGCTACTTGTCCCGGCTTCATACCTTCAATTGCAATGTTTGAAATAGCACAATACCCCGCTTTATATGTTGGTTGCAGAAACGAAACCCGCTTCAGATCGCTTACTTTACTATTCCAGTAATCGGTTAAATAACGAAGTCATTCTTCCTTGCGTTTCGATCCGATGACATTGTGAAAATCAACCGCATTACCAATGGCCATTTCGCTGGCAAAAGACCTGGTGCCTAATGATTCGAATTTACGGATATCTGTACCATCGGGTTCGTTGTTGCTGAGCAATGCCCAGATGTTTTTGATCTTTTCTTTTTTGATCCACAACAAACCGCTGCCAAATGGTGCACACAACCATTTATGGAGAGATGTTGCAAAATAATCGCAACCAAGATCGGGAATATTAAAATCGGTATGGGCAAATGTATGGGCACCATCGCCAATTACTTCGATGCCTCGTTTATGTGCTTCATCCGCAATTTTTCGTATGGGCAGAATTTGTCCCGTCCAATTAATGAGATGTGTTACATGTACAATTTTTGTTCGTGAGGTAAATGCATTGACATACTGCTGCACAATTGCATCTTCATTTTCAATAGGCAATTCCAGGTTCAGCCAAACCAATTTAATGCCGTCACGTTTTTCACGTTGCCTCCATGCGTTGATCATGTTCGGATAATCCTGCTTTGTCAATACAACCTCATCACCTGCCTTTAAATTCAAACCAAAGATCACTGTATTTAATCCTTCAGTTGCGTTACGGTTAATCGCAAGCTCCTCTGCATTACAGCCGGCCAGCTCTGCTAATTTACCACGCAATGCTTCACGCCCATCATCCAATATGCGCCACATGTAATACGAAGGCCCTTCGTTGGCATACTGATAAAAACGGATGTGTGCATCCTGTACCACTTTCGGTTGCGGACTAACACCGCCGTTATTAAGATTTAATAAATTAGGGGAAACCGTGTATTGTTCTTTTATCCAACCCCAGAAATCTTCGTCGGCAACAGCATCTGCATCATTCATTGCACGAAACTGTGCATACCTGTTTTCCGCTTCGTTGGCAAATGCTTTATTGGTAAAAGGCAAAAAAGTAAAAGCACCTGTTGCAGCAGTAAGTTGCTGGATAAAATTGCGCCTCGATGACATTTCAGTTGGGTTTAACTAAAGGTAATAATTTACCTGATAGAAAAACGGCAAACAAACTTACCGTGCTTTTTAATTGTATAACTGTGCAGTTTACTGCAGTGCAATTGTTTTTGCTGCAATGAAAGCGCTCGTCCATGCATGTTGAAAATTGAAGCCCCCGGTTATACCATCTACATCCAGTATTTCACCGGAAAAGAATAAATGCGGATGTAATTTACTCTGCATTGTATTTGCATCAACCTGTTTCAGATCTACACCGCCGGCTGTAACAAACTCTTCTTTAAAGGTGGTTTTACCTTTTACGTGGAATGGATGATTGCACAAAAGTTGAATGAGTTTGTTCTGTTCTTTCGAAGGAAGATCGGCCCAACGTACTTCGTCTTTAATACCTGCTTCCTGCAGCAGAAAAGCCCACAAACGGTTGGGTAAATGAAACAGATTGTTATTCGCTATTTTTTGTGAACCGTTCGTATTTCGGATTAACTGTAGCTCCTCTTTTATTTCCTGTTCTTTTGCATCGTTGAGCCAGTTAATGTTGATGGTGAAATCATAATTACGTTCCTGCAATTCTCTTGCACCCCAAGCCGACAGTTTTAAAACACATGGTCCACTCATGCCCCAATGTGTAATAAGAAGTGGTCCGGTATTTTTTAATTTGGTTGATTGAATTTTTATGGTGGCTTCGGGTACCACCACGCCCATTAGCAGTGTGATCGGATGTTGCGGAATATTAAATGTAAACAGTGATGGCACAGGAGGCACAATGGTATGACCTGTTCCTTTTAACCAATCGAATTGCTGCAGCTTGGGAAAACCACCGCTGGCAATACAAACATAATCAGCAGTAAGACAGTCACTGTTGTTTAGTTCAACTTCCCACTTCCCACTTTTCACTTCCAAGTTTTTCACTTCCCTGTTCAGCAATAATTCTACCTTATACTTATTTACTTCTCGCAGCAAACAATCAATAATTGTTTGCGATGAATCAGTAACCGGGAACATCCGTCCATCGGCTTCTGCTTTCAGCTTTACGCCTCTTTCTTCAAACCAGGCGATCGTATCTTTTGTAAAGAATTGATGAAACGCTTTGCGAACAAAATGCTCGCCACGTGGGTAGCGCTTACTCAACTCAAGTACATCAAAGCAGGCATGTGTAACATTGCAACGTCCGCCGCCACTTACTTTCACTTTCGATAATACCTTACTCGATTTTTCAAGAATAATCACCCGCAGTAACGGATTCAATCTTGCAGCATTCACTGCACAGAAAAAACCGGCAGCACCGCCACCGATTACCAATAAAGTTTGTTGATGTGTTGTTGCACTCATTAATTCATCATCATTAAAGCTGCCATTGTTTCAATTCCATTCCACAAATTCAGCAAACGGATATTTTCATTTTCTGCATGTTGATTGTTATCGTGATTGGCAATTGGAACGGAGATTGTTTTTGCTTTTAAATATTGTTCAAATAAAAACAACGGCAGACTGCCGCCTGCTGTTGGCAATAAAACAATTTGTTCTGTGGTTGTTGATTGTACTGCAGCAATAACCTTTTTGGCAATGGGCAAATCCATCTTTGTTTTCTGCGCATTATAACCACTGCTCAATTCTACTTTGGCAATTTTATCGTATTTGTTTCTTTCCTCTTCGGTAGGTGCTGCTGTTGTAACATAATAGCCCTGACTTATAATATGATCAACCACACGTTGCTGCTGCCGTTTCCAATCGTTGCCTGCTACTAAACGTAAATCAAGGACTGTTGTGGCTGTTGTTGGTATAACATTACTTGCATTCTTTCCTACGTTGGCACTATTAATGCCATTGATGTTGAGCGATGGTAAACCAATTGACTGTGCAAGATTGTAATCCGTCATTTCCCGTTTACGAAAGCCCAGTTCGTTTTTCATTTGTTCATCTACGGGTGGCACTGCTTCAAGTGCTTTCTTTTCCATTTCACTTAAAGGAATTACATCGGCATAAAAATCTTTAATCGTAACCCTCCCGTTTTTATCTTTCATTGATGCTAATAATTGTACCAGCATCATAGCAGGATTAGGTGCCCAGTTGCCGTAATGACCGCTATGCAACGGACGCTTGGAACCATACACTGTTATATCAACATGTGCATCGCCTCTTACGCCAAACACCACTTGCTTTTTACCCGATTGATGCACCGGTCCATCACAAATCAACCACAGATCGCTTTGCAGTAAAGATTTATACTGTTGCAATATTTCGTGCAGAAAATCAGATCCCTTTTCTTCTTCACCTTCAAAAAAGAACTTCAGGTTTACGGTTGGCTTCATACCACTTTTAACGATGGCATCGTAAGCATTTAAAATAGACATTACTCCTGCTTTATCATCGCTTGCACTTCTGCCATAAATTCTCCACTGCGGATCAAATGTTTTATCAGCCGTTGGAAAATCAATGATGTTTCCGTTTTGCTCCAGCGAATTGGTCAGCAGCTTTGGTTCAAACGGCGAAAGCCCCTTTGCCCATTGTGCTGCATTCACCGGTTGCCCGTCGTAGTGCGCATAAAAGATAATGGTTTGTGTAGCGCCGGGTGTATTTACTTCGCCATAAACAGCAGGTACATTTTTATTGGATGCAGGCGTAAGCAATTGCACGTTAGCAATTCCACGCTTTTTCATTGCATCCATTATGAATGTTGCATTTTTATAAATACCCACTGAATCGCCAACAATATTGGGCAACTTCAAAAAAGAAACAAACTCGTTAATGATGGCATGCTCGTTTGCCTGGCGGTATTGCCTGATCTTTAGTACATCGGAAGTTTGTGCCAATAAAAAATGAGTGCTGCAAACTACAACACTCATGAATATTAATTTTCTTATCATACAGCTGTATTGTTTCTGTAAGTTACAGATTTACTGCAACCTCAAATCAATAATACGTCGCATCAAGATTTGCATTCGCTTTCTCTGCTGCTTCAATGGAAGCAAATGAAGAAAGAATATCTGCTTTTCCTTTCTTAATACAAACATCATGTTCGTAATGTGCAGAAGGCAAACCGTCAATAGTGCGGATAGTCCATCCATCTTCGTCATGATAAATATCTTTCTTTCCTAAATTAATCATCGGTTCAATGGCAATCACAGTACCTTCTTTCAACTTGGTACCGGTTCCTCTTTTACCATAGTTTGGTACTTGTGGATCTTCGTGCAGATTACGTCCCAAACCATGTCCCACCAGTTCACGCACTACACCATAACCATGTTGTTTCTCTGTGTAATCCTGTATTGCAAAGGAGATATCACCCACACGATTACCATGTACAGCTTTCTCAATGCCCTTATAGAGTGATTCTTTTGTAACACGAAGTAATTGCTTCACTTCATCCGAGGTAGAGCCAATAACAAACGTATAGGCACTGTCGCCATGGTAACCATTCATAAAAGCACCCACATCAACAGATACAATATCACCATCCTTCAACACATTGTTTGTAGGAAAGCCATGCACTACTGCATCATTTACGGATATGCAGGTAGCAAACGGATACGTACCCTGGTAATTTTTAAATGAAGGCACAGCGCCATGATCACGAATGAACTGTTCAATACGGGCATCAACTTGCATCGTTGTAATACCGGCTTTCAGCATCTTGGCAGCTTCGGCCAAAGCATCGCCTACCAGCAATGCACTTTTGCGGATGAGTTCTATTTCCAAAGGCGAACGATAATGAATCATAGTAGGTAGTAGTATTAAAAAACCCCGGCTTATTAGCCAGGGTTTCAACTGTAATCTTTTGTATTAAATAGCTGATGAAGATACGGTCTGGCGTCCCTGGATCTTACCTCCTTTCATGAGGCCATCGTACTGTCTCATCAACAAATGTGTTTCAATTTGCTGTAAGGTATCGAGGATAACACCTACCATAATCAACAGTGATGTACCACCGAAGAATGTAGAGAAACCGCTTGATACACCTAAGTTCTTTGCAATACCGGGCAAAATACCAACAACTGCAAGAAACACTGCACCCGGTAATGTAATACGGTCCATAATCTGGCCAATATAATCAGCAGTAGGCTGTCCAGGTTGTACACCCGGAATAAAACCATTGTTCTGCTTCAGGTTATCTGCAATCTGTTTAGGATTGAAGATTAAGGCTGTATAAAGGAACGTAAAACCAATTACAAGAATGGAATAAATAACCATGTACCAAATGTTACCATGATCGCTTAATGTAGCAGCAATACCTTTTGTAGCATTGAAACCTGTAAGCAAGGTAGGCAGGAACATGATTGCCTGTGCAAAGATGATAGGCATTACACCGGCACTGTTTACCTTAATTGGTAAGAACTGGCGTGCACCACCAAACTGACGGTTACCAACAATTTGCTTTGCATAGTTGATAGCAATTTTGCGAACGCCTTGTACAAGGATAATTAAACCCATGATGATGGCGATGAGAATTGCAATCTCAATAGTGAACTTCAGCAAACCACCACCGGCACTACCGCTTTTTGCAGTAAACTCCGCTGCAATAGATGCAGGGAAACGTGCAAGGATACCGATCATGATGATGAGTGAAGTACCGTTACCTAAACCTTTATCGGTAATACGCTCGCCCAACCACATTACAAACAATGTACCTGCAGTTAAAACGATGGTAGTAGATAACCAGAAGAAACTTGTAAATGAAGGAATGATAGCAGCACCTGCAATTTCAGGACTCTTCAAATAAGTTACGTATGCACTCGCCTGGAAAATAGTAACAATTACTGTGAGGTAACGGGTCCATTGGTTGATTTTTTTACGACCGCTCTCACCTTCTTTCTGCATCTTTTGTAACTGAGGAACAAGAATGCTCATCAATTGCATAAAGATCGAAGCAGAGATATAAGGCATGATACCTAATGCAAAAATAGATGCACTCGAAAACGCACCACCTGCAAACGAATCAAAAATACCAAGGATACCTTCTTTTGCTTTTGAGTTTAATTGCTCTAATCCGTTTGGATCAACACCTGGCAAAACAATATGTGAACCCACACGGTATACCAGTAACAATAAAAGAGTGTACACAATTTTACTGCGCAACTCTTCTATGCTCCAGATATTCTTTAGGGTTTGTATGAGTTTTTTCACTGGAAAAAATCTTTTTAAAAATTTGCTGAAAAGAAAAAAGACGCATTTTCATGCGTCGGGCAAATATCGGGAAAAATTACTTTACAATTTCAACAGTACCGCCAGCTGCTTCGATTGCTGCTTTCGCTTTTTCGCTCAGTGCGTTTACCTTGAATGTAAGTTTGCTTTTGATTTCACCATTCGCCAGAATTTTCACTCTGTCTGTACGGCTGATCAAACCATTAACATATAAGCTTTCTAATGAAAACTCAACGATACCATATTTATCAGCAAGTTGTTCAACCTGTCCGAGGTTGAATACACGATACTCAACACGATCTGGGTTTTTAAAGCCACGTTTTGGTACACGACGCTGAATAGGCATCTGTCCACCTTCGTGTGCCATCTTGCTCTTATAACCGGCACGGCTTTGTCCGCCTTTGTTACCTTTTGTAGAAGTACCACCCTTACCGGATGCTTCACCACGACCTAAACGTTTTTCTTTGTGCGTAGAACCTTCAGCAGGTTTTAAATTGTGCAGTTTCATCTTTAAATTGATTTTGAACTTTCGGGGAATCACCCCTCGCATTTGTTAATGATAATTCTTAAAACTAATAATTGACAATGTTAACCGATTTCATCGGATTATCATTATCAATTATCAATAAATACTTACGCTACTTCTTCAACTTTCAGCAAATGATTCACTTTCTGAATCATGCCGAGAACTTGTGGAGTACCTTCTACTTCTTTGCTTGAGTTTGTTTTGTTCAAACCAAGTGCTTGCAGAGTTAATTTCTGACGCTCCGGTCTGTCAATTGGACTCTTTACTAAAGTGATTTTTAATTTTTTCATATCTCCGTCTTTTTTGACTGCCGACTGCCGGTTGAACGACTGACGACTGTATTCAATTATCCGTTAAATACTTTCTTTAAACCCAGGTTACGCACTTTCGATACGCTGATTGGTTCACGCAACATAGCCAACGCCTTAAATGTTGCACGTACCACGTTATGCGGATTAGCAGAGCCAAGTGATTTTGCCAATACGTCGGTTACACCTGCGCTTTCCAATACGGCACGCATGCTACCTCCTGCAATTACACCTGTACCGTGTGCAGCTGGTTTAATTAATACTTTAGAAGCACCTTCTTTCGCCAACTGATCATGAGGGATAGTACCTTTCATAACAGGAACTTTGATGAGATTTTTCTTCGCATCTTCAATTCCTTTTGCAATTGCCTGCTGAACTTCTTTTGCTTTACCTAAACCATGACCTACTACACCATTCTCATTTCCTACCACAACTACTGCAGAGAAACTGAAGGCACGGCCACCTTTGGTTGTTTTAACAACACGGTTAATGGCAACTACTTTTTCTTTCAGTTCCAGGTCACCTGCTTTTACTTTGTTTGTAATTACTTTCGACATTTATCTGTTATTAAATGTTTACGATTGATTAGAAAATTAAACCGGCTTCACGTGCACCATCAGCAACCGCTTTAACACGGCCGTGGTATAAGTTACCGCCACGATCGAACACTACAGCTGTTAAACCCAGCTCAGTAGCCTTACGTGCAATAGCCGCACCTACCAGTTTACTTTTCTCAATTTTGGTTACTTTCTGTGCCAGAATATCCTTGTCTCTTGAAGAAGCAGAAGCGATTGTTACACCTGCTACATCATCAATTAACTGAACATAAATATCAGAGTTACTGCGGAACACGCTTAAACGTGGTTTTGCAGATGTACCTGCTACTTTCTTACGAATAGAGTAGCGGATCTTTTGCCTTCTGACTAATTTGTTGTCTGTTTTCATCTTTCTTTATTTAATCCTCCTGATTCTGCCAGGAGCTGATTTTAAATTTTATTTACGCCCTTCTTACGTGTTGGAGGTTCTTACTTACCGGCTGCTTTACCTGCTTTACGACGGATGTATTCACCAACATACTTCACACCCTTTCCTTTGTATGGTTCAGGCTTACGTAAGCTGCGGATTTTTGCGGCTACAGCACCTAACAATTGCTTATCAATACCTGTAAGCGTAATAGTTGGGTTCTGACCTTTTTCCTGTGCAGTAGCTACTTTCAGTTCGTTTGGTACTTCTACAATAATGTTATGTGAGTAACCTAACGCCAGGTCAAGAATATTACCTTGGTTAGCTGCTTTGTAACCTACACCCACCAGTTCAAGTTTCTTTTCGAAACCATCAGTAACACCTTTAACCATGTTACCTACCAATGCACGGTATAAACCATGCATAGCACGGTGGCGACCCTGATCTGTAGGACGGGCGAAAGTAACCTGACCATCTGCAACTTCTACCACGATATCACGATCAATCGCTTCTTTCAATTCGCCTTTTGGTCCTTTTACAGTAACCACATTGTCTTTACCTACTGTAACAGTAACACCTTGTGGAATAACTACGGGATTTTTTCCTATACGAGACATAGTATCTTAGTTTTTATTTTGAGTTTGTTACCAACCGGTCAGCTTAGTATAGCTTCAGCTTAATGTATTGATAACGGTTAAGATTAATAGATGTAGCAAAGAACTTCGCCACCAACATTGTTTGCTTTCGCTTGCTTATCTGTCATTACACCTTTCGATGTGCTGATGATAGCAATACCTAAACCATTCTTCACACGGCGGAACTCTTCAGGCTTTGCGTACTGGCGTAAACCCGGACGGCTTACACGCTCTAACGACTGGATAGCCGGTACTCTTGTTTGAGGATCGTACTTCAAGGCAATTTTAATTACACCTTGTTTGTTATCGTCTTCAAATTTGTATTTCAGAATATAACCTTGATCGTATAAGATCTCAGTCATACGTTTTTTAAGATTAGAAGCAGGAATTTCTACAATTCTGTGGCCTGCCATCTGCGCATTACGAACACGAGTGAGAAAATCTGCAATAGGATCTGTAACCATTTTATTCTTTAATTGAATGATTTAAAAATTAGATTGCTTTGTGCATCATATTCAATACCTGCACAAACTTCCCTTGCGGGGCGGATTATATTACCAGCTGGCTTTTTTAACCCCTGGTATTTTACCATTCAGTGCCATGTCACGGAACATCACACGAGATATTCCAAAGTAACGCATGTAACCTCTTGGACGACCAGTCAACTGGCAACGGTTCTTTAAACGCACAGGCGATGCATTTTTTGGAAGCAAATCCAAAGCAGCATAATCACCGGCAGCTTTAAGAGCAGCACGCTTCTCAGCATACTGAGCTACTTTCTTTTCTCTTTTGTGTTGACGGGCTGTTATTGATTTTTTAGCCATAACTTATTGTTGATCTTTTTTAGCATTTTTGAATGGCATTCCCATTTCTTTCAGTAACTCATACGCTTCTTCGTTGGTAGTAGCAGTAGTTACGAAAGTGATATCCAAACCGGTAATTTTATTTACTTTATCGATATCAATTTCAGGGAAGATGATCTGCTCAGTTACACCCATTGTGTAGTTACCACGGCCATCAAACGATTTATCGTTGATACCTTTAAAGTCACGTACACGTGGTAAAGAAGCAGAGATCAGTCTGTCAAGAAACTCATACATGTTTACACCACGTAAAGTAACACGTGCACCAATAGGCATGTTCTTACGGAGCTTAAAGTTAGAGATGTCCTTTTTAGACATGGTAGCTACGGCTTTCTGACCGGTAATGGTAGTAAGCTCATCAATTGCAATGTCTACCAGTTTCTTATCGTTCACCGCACCGTTTACGCCACGGTTCAAACAGATCTTCTCCAGCTTGGGAACCTGCATGATGCTTTTGTAACCAAAACGTTTCATTAAAGCAGGTACCACTTCTGTTTTGTACTTGCTTGCTAAACGGGGTGTATATTTTACAGTACTCATTTTCTTCTTGTTTTAACCTTCGTTAAATTATTTTACAGGCTGACCTGATTTTTTTGAAACCCTTACCAGCTTACCGTTTTCACGTGTACGCTTTACTTTAGCGGCTTGCTTACCATCCCACAACATCACATTCGAAATGTGGATCGGTGCTTCTTTCTTTACAATGCCACCTTTTGTATTTTGAGCCGACGGTTTTGTGTGCTTGGTTACGATGTTTACACCTTCAACCAATACACGTGCTTCATCCGGAAATACTTCCAGAACCGTACGTGGCTTCTTTACATCTTTATCATCACCGGCAATTACAACTACTGAATCGCCTTTCTTGATGCTAAACTTGGGTTTAAATCTGTTGCTCATTTTTTTCGCTTTATGCTTAACGCTAAACTTAAGTGGCTTAGCAGAAACTTTATATTAGAAGCTAAGGCTCTTGTGCCTGTTGCCTTTTACTTACAGTACTTCAGGTGCCAGTGAAATAATTTTCATGTACCCTTTATCACGCAGCTCTCTTGCTACCGGCCCGAAGATACGTGTACCACGAGGCTCATCAGAAGCGTTGAGGATTACGACTGCATTATCATCGAAACGGATGTAAGAACCATCCTTACGACGTAATTTGTTTTTTGTACGTACAATTACAGCTTTTGCTACAGTACCTTTTTTGATACCGCCGCCTGGTAATGCATCTTTTACAGTTACAACAATCTTATCGCCAATCTTTGCATAGTCCTGGCCGCTGTTTCCCAATACTTTGATGCAAAGAACTTCTTTGGCACCACTGTTATCGGCTACGTTTAATCTACTTTCTTGCTGAATCATTTTCTTAAACTTTTAACTCTTGGCTGTTACACACTGAGTATTTAAAAATTTTTATTGAAGCAGAGGCTTGCAGCTTTTGGCCGGAAGCTTGCGGTCGAACGGTTTATTTCGCTTTTTCTACAACTTCTACCAGTCTCCAACGCTTTGTTTTACTCAGCGGACGGCTTTCCATGATACGTACTGTATCACCTACACCGCACTCATTCTTTTCATCATGAGCATGGAACTTAGTCGTTTTCTTAACGAACTTACCGTAGATAGGGTGCTTCACTTTACGTTCAACAGCTACGGTAATGGTTTTATCCATTTTGCTGCTGGTTACAACACCTGTCTTCGTTTTACGCAAATTTCTTTCTAACATTTTTTGCTTTTTTTCATTTGATGGCGGTTAAGCGCCATTATTATTCAAATGGATCAGATACCCAATTGTTTTTTCTTTAACTCAGTTTTCAAACGGGCAATGTCACGGCGAAGGCCACGGATGCTCACGGGGTTCTCAAGTGGAGAGATTGCGTGTGCAAACTCCAGCTTCTTCAAACGCAGTTCATCTTCCTTAATGCGTGCAGCCAGATCTGTAACGTTCAGCTCTTTTATGCTCTTTAAAAAATCAGTTGTCTTTGCCATGTTAATCAGTTTAATCAGTTCAACTTGTTAATTACGCAACCAGGTCTCTGCGTACAATGAATTTGGTTTTGATGGGGAGCTTTTGTGCAGCCAATTCCATCGCAGCTTTCGCTACTGTTTCAGGTACACCATCTGCTTCAAACAAAATACGTCCTGGTTCGATAATGGCTGCCCAACCTTCGGGGTTACCTTTACCTTTACCCATACGTACCTCTGCAGGCTTGCGGGTTACGATCTTATCAGGAAACACTCTGATCCACACATTACCTTCACGCTTCATAGCACGTGTCATTGCCTGGCGGGCACTTTCAATCTGGCGGTTGGTTAACCACACCGGTTCTAACGCTTTTAATGCGTATGAACCAAATGAAATACTGGTACCACGCTTAGCCACAGCACGGATGCGTCCTTTCTGTGATTTTCTGTGTTTTGTTCTTTTCGGCTGTAACATTGCTTAATATATTTCTTGTTACTGTTTGTTTTTTGCTTCGTACTGGTTACTTCGTAATTCGTACTTGATTATTATCCTTTTCTGCTGTCTCTGCGTTGGCCACCTTGTCCACCACCACGACGGTCGTCTCTTCTTTCACCACCTCTGTTATCTTCACGGCGGTCTTTTCTGTCGCTCACATCGCTCTTACCACCAACAAAGTTCGGGTTCAGGTCTCGCTTGGTTAATACTTCACCTTTACAGATCCATACTTTAATACCGATTTTACCATACACTGTTAAAGCAAACAGGTTCGCATAATCAATATCCATACGGAATGTATGTAAAGGAGTACGTCCTTGCTTGATTTCTTCGGTACGGGCAATTTCAGCACCACCTAAACGGCCGCTCACTTTCACCTTAATACCTTCTGCACCCATGCGTATGGCAGATGCAATCGCCATTTTCACAGCACGTTTGTAATTGATACGGTTTTCAATTTGGCGTGCGATAGTATCAGCAACAATTGTTGCATCCACTTCCGGACGACGGATTTCAAGAATGTTGATTTGTACATCATCCTTACCGGTTAATTTCTTCAACTCTTCTTTAATACGATCTACTTCGCCACCACCTTTACCGATGATGATACCAGGCTTCGATGTATGGATGGTTACAATCAATTTATTGAGTGTACGCTCAATCACAATCTTAGCGATACCGCCTTTATTGATACGGGCATTGAGATAGGTTCTGATCTTGTTGTCTTCGATCAACTTACCGGCATAGTCTTTTTTGCTACCGTACCAGTTACTCTCCCATCCGCGGATGATCCCTAACCTGTTACCAATTGGATTTGCTTTCTGACCCATAGAATGGTTTATAAAATTTAATCAATTAATTTTTTGTGTCTACGATAATGGTTACGTGATTGCTGCGCTTTCTTACTCTGTAAGCACGGCCCTGTGGAGCAGGACGTAAACGCTTCACCATACGTGCACCATCTACATAAATTGTTTTCACAACCAATGATGCGTCAGCTGCACTTTTACCACTGTTCTTTTGCTCCCAGTTGCTGATAGCACTTTTTAAAAGTTTACCAAGCGGTGTGGCAGAATGTTGTGGATGAAAATCCAGTAAAGCCAATGCTTTTTCAACATCCATTCCACGGATTTCATCAGCCAGCAAACGCATTCTGCGGGGTGATGTGGGATAATTTCTGAGTTTTGCTACTGCTTCCATTTCTTTTATTTTAAGGTGGAAAGTCCGGAACCGATCTGCATCAGCCCTACACTTTTACCATTAACCTATTTTCTTGCTTGAGTGTCCTTTAAAGTTTCTTGTAGGAGCAAATTCACCAAGTTTGTGACCTACCATAAATTCAGTTACATAAACAGGGATGAATTTGTTTCCGTTGTGCACCGCAAATGTGTGACCAACAAAATCAGGAGTAATGGTAGAGCGGCGGCTCCATGTCTTAATTACACCTCTTTTTGATTTACCCTCGTTAATAGCAAGCACCTTTGTTTCGAGGTGAGCTGCTACATAAGGACCTTTTTTAATCGAACGAGCCATGTGTTTATTTTAGATTTTCGATTTCTGATTGAATTACTTAGCCAGTTTTTTACCATCCTTACGTTGGATGATGAGCTTGTTAGAACCTTTATGCTTCGAACGTGTTTTCTCGCCTTTTGCATATTTACCGGTTCTGCTGCGTGGGTGACCACCACTGCTGCGGCCTTCACCACCACCCATCGGGTGATCTACAGGGTTCATCGCAACACCACGGTTACGTGGGCGAATACCTTTCCAACGGTTAACACCAGCTTTACCTGCTGTTTCCAGACTGTGATCGCTGTTCGATACCACACCTACTGTTGCATAACAGTTGATCAATACCTTACGCAATTCACCACTTGGCATTTTCAATACAGCGTATTTTTCTTCTTTGTTGGTTAACTGTGCGCTTGTACCTGCACTGCGTACCAACTTACCACCCTGGCCGGGCTGCATTTCGATGTTGTGGATGTTTGTACCCAAAGGCATGTTCTTCATTTGAAGCGCATTACCTAATTCAGGTGCTACTGCATCACCCGCAACTACTGTTGCACCAACCTGTAAACCGTTTGGAGCAAGGATGTAACGCTTTTCACCATCAACATAGTTCAGCAATGCAATGAATGCTGTACGGTTCGGATCATATTCAATCGATGCTACTTTAGCAGGAACATCTTTCTTACTGCGTTTGAAATCAATTACACGGTATTTCTTTTTGTTACCGCCGCCGATGTAACGCATTGCACGACGACCTTGTGCGTTACGGCCACCTGTACTCTTTACAGATTCAAGCAAAGACTTCTCAGGAGTATCAGTGGTGATCTCGGCATAAGCATTGCCGATTCTCCATCTGGTACCTGCGGTTACCGGTTTGTATTTTTTTAATGCCATTTTTAAAAACTTTTATTGTTCAACTTTTGCGGTAGTTGACCTACCATTCTTTGTTCTGATTATTATACTGTACCGTACAGATCGATTGACTCGCCTTCAGCAACAGTTACGTATGCTTTTTTGTACGCTGGTTTGCTACCCTGGATGTAACCGGCTTTAGTCATACGGTTTTTTGCTTTACGGGGAGCTACCATGGTATGAACATCAGCAACTTTCACGTTGTAGAATTCTTCTACAGCTTTTTTGATCTCGAGCTTGTTAGCTTTACGACCAACACGGAAAGCGTATGTGTTCTTCTTTTCTGTTAAACGATTGCTTTTTTCAGAAACAATCGGCTTTATTAAAATTTCACTCTGTCTCATCTGGACGTTGTTTATTCAGTTCAATGATTTCAATTACGCTGCAGCTTCTTCTTCAGAAAAAACTTTGGCAGCACTTTCAGTTAATACGAGTACATCGCTGTTAACGAGATCGTATGTATTTACATCAGCCAGTAATGTACCAACCACTTTAGGAAGGTTGCGGAGGCTGAGGTAAAGATTATCGTTATAATCAGGAATAACTACCAGTGCTTTTTTACCTGCAATGTTGAGGTTGCTCAATACACTCACAAACTCTTTTGTTTTTGGAGTATCCATAGTCAGATCTTCCACAACAACAATTGCATTTTCTTTTGCCTTGTAAGAAAGAGCACTCATTTTAGCGAGGTCTTTTACTTTACGGTTCAATTTAAAATCGTAACCGTGCGGCTTAGGTCCAAATACGGTACCACCACCCTTATACAAAGGGTTACGGATGTTACCTTTACGTGAACCACCGGTACCTTTCTGGCGGTGAAGCTTACGGCTTGCACCCTTTACTTCGGCACGGGTTTTTACTTTATGCGTACCCTGGCGTTGTGCAGCCTGGTATTGCTTTACAGCGAGGTAAATAACATGGTCATTAGGTTCGATACCGAAAATTTCTTCCGGTAACTCGATCGTACGACCTGTTGCTTTTCCTGATTTATTTAAAACGTCTACTTGCATGACTTCTTAGAATTAGTTTGTTTACTTCTGGATGTATACGATTGAACCGTTGTAGCCTGGTACAGAACCACTTACGAGGATGTAATTCTTATCAGGGAAAATTTTCAACACTTTCAATCCTTTTACTTTCACTCTGTCTGCACCCATACGGCCAGCCATACGCATACCTTTCATTACACGTGAAGCATCAGATGAGTTACCGAGTGAACCGGGGGCACGTTGACGATCGTGCTGGCCATGTGATTGACCACCCACACCATGGAAGCCATGACGTTTTACAACACCCTGGAAACCTTTACCTTTTGTAGTACCTACTACATCCACTTTTTCGCCTTCAGCGAAAATTTCGGTGGTAATAGTTTCACCAATATTTTTTTCGAGAGAATAGTTGCGGAATTCTTTTACGAATTTCTTAGGAGAAGTGTTTGCTTTTGCGAAGTGATTTTTTTCAGCGGAAGTTGTGTTCTTTTCTTTCTTTTCGCCAAAAGCTAATTGAAGTGCGGTGTAACCGTCTGCTTCTTGTGTTTTCACCTGCGTAACTACACAGGGACCAGCTTCAATAATGGTACAGCTCTGCTGTTTACCATCGGGAGTGAAGATACTGGTCATGCCAATCTTTTTACCAATAATACCTTTCATTTGTTTACAGTTTATGCCCTGTAAGGTTGTTGAGACATGACGCTGGCGGCGTCATTCAATCCCCGTTTACCATCGACCTTTTCCTTTGTTCCACTGCGGATCGGAAGTACCGATGGTAAACTAACCACGAAGGGCTAGTTTATATGTACCCTCAACGTTTCGTTGAGAATGTTTTAATATTCAGAGCTCTTTTTTCTGCCGCCTTAACGGCAAATTGAGAGGTGAACGAAATAGTCTATTTATAAGAACTAAGACGAAAAGTCCGCCATGCGGACGATCATCATGCTTTGATTTCTACATCAACACCACTTGGTAAGTCTAACTTACTCAGTGCATCTACTGTACGGCTGCTGCTGGTATAAATATCCAGTAAACGCTTGTGCGTACAGAGCTGAAACTGCTCACGGCTCTTCTTGTTTACGTGTGGTGAACGCAATACGGTAAAAATTCTTTTACGAGTAGGTAAAGGAATAGGTCCTGTTACTACTGCACCGGTACTACGAACCGTTTTCACGATTTTTTCTGCAGATTTATCGACCAGATTGTGGTCGTATGATTGCAATTTTATTCTGATACGTTGAGCCATAAGATCTGTCCCAAATTTTCAATTGGGAGCGCAAAGGTAGGGTTTCAAACATTCCCTGCAAAAAGTTTGGGAAAGTTTTTTCCAAAAATCTGGCGCTAAATGGGCATTTAAATAAAAAAACCTTGTTTCAAATGCATTTTGGCCACAACAGACAACCAAACTGAGCCTCCTTGGCCATACTAAATCGGGCAAAAAAAGAGTAAGATGGCCAGTCGGAGCAGTTAAATATATAAGTAGAATACAAAGGTAAAGCCTATACCGGGTTGCGCCACGCCCGGCAGACTACATGAGAACAAGTAGTAAATGCCCATCCCGAACCCTTATTTACAATTCGTTTTTCTACGACACAAAAGCCGTAGTTTGTCCTAGGGTATAAACTTGGATAGAATTTGAAGCTTGTCTACTTTTACAGCTGAATCGACAGCCCAATATCCGAACCCGCCGAAGAACCATTCTCCACAGCCCGGTCTTAGTTTACAAGCACTTTGTTGATGAATGCTTAAAAGCATGATTGTTATAGAAGTAATTGATCTGCAGCTCGAATGATTTGCAGTAAGGTTACAAACGAAAACGGGAATTCTTAATTTTTATATCCTAAAAATCCGTCAATGAAAAACTTAATCCGACCCAAAGGTCTTGCATCGCTTTTGATGCTTTCACTTCTTGCAGCCTCCTGCTCCAAAGAAAAATCGGCTCAATTACCGGAAGAACAAAACATTATTTCACAGGTAAGGATCTCCGGTGTACGGGATGATGATTCGGCCAAACAGGCCAAAGTGCCCATGATTATTTCTTCAGGCTTTTTACAGGCGGGCGTTACCCCCGGCAACATGGCCTACACCCCTATTTCTGCAAAAGGAAGAAGAGACGCCACAGCACCGGTTGTGAGCATTACCTCGCCTAAAACTGGAGCAACAGTAGCCGGAGCGGTTAGTGTTACTGTAACTGCAACCGATAATATTGCAGTAGCCTCTGTTAGTTTAACGGTAGATGGTGTTGCCATCAGTACCAGCTCCAGCGCCCCTTTTACAAATACCTGGAACTCTGCCACAGTAGCCAACGGCTCACATACAATAACGGTTACAGCAAAAGATGCCGCCGGCAACAAAGCCTCAGCATCGGCACAGGTATCGGTAAACAATGTTACGGTGGGCGATATTACTGCCCCCACTGTCAGCATCAGTTCCCCCGGCGACGGTACTTCTTATGATGCGAATACAACTATTTCAATCAACAGCGCTGCTTCAGACAATGTGGGCATCAGCTCTTTAAGTCTAAGCATCGACGGTACAGTTGTAAGCACATCTGCCAGTTCATCATTCAGCTATTCCTGGAATACAGGCACCGCAGGCAGTGGTGTGCACAGTATTACTGCTACTGCAAAAGATGCCGCCGGCAACCAGTCTGTAAAATCGGTAAGTGTAACCATCAATACAGTTGTGATTGAACCAACACCTGTTTCCGGTATTCGTTTAAATATGCCGCCGGTGTTAAACCAGGGAAGCGAAGGCTCCTGTGTTGCGTTTGCCATTGGCTATGCAGCACGTTCAGCCGAACAGTTTTACCGTACAGGTGCATCAAGCTACAGCAACAGCACGAATATTTTCAGCCCCGAATTTTTATACAACCAGATTAAGTTCAGTACCGATTGTAATTCGGGCACAGCCATGCAAACGGCATTGGATTTTATAAAGCTCAACGGAATCTGTACTTATCAATCAATGCCGTACAGCAGCACCAATGGGTGCTCATTATTACCGTCGCTCACACAAACTACAGAAGCACTCAACTTTAAAATAGCAACGTACGCAAAACTGTATTGTACAGACAAAGCAGCAATTAAGTCAATGATTGCACAAAACCATCCGGTTATCATTAATGTAATTGCCGATAATTCTTTCATCTCAGCGAAGCCGGGCTTTATCTGGAAAACCTATTCAGGTTCAGGATCTCTGGCGCATTGTATTGTTATTTGTGGTTACGATGATGCAAAGAATGCATACCTGGTAATGAACTCATGGGGTACCGGTTGGGGCGATGCAGGTTATAGCTGGATCGATTACGATTTCTTTGTTACCAGAACAGGTACATACTGCTATGCAATCAATTAACAGACAAACGTTCTATACTTCTAAAAAACCGGCTCTTGGCCGGTTTTTTTATGTCTGAAATAAAAAAGGCTGCCCTTGCGGGCAGCCTTACCAGTCGGTTTTTCTTCGCTGGTTGTTATTTCGTACTCATTACTTTACCGGTTACTTGTTTACCGTTTATAGTGAAACGATAAACCAAGGTTCCTGCAGCAATTGCTCCCGGTCTGAATTCTACCACCTGCGATCTTCCGGCAGTGAGGTAGCCTTCAAAAACAGTTTGCAATTTCTGACCGAAGATGCTGTAAACTTCAAGCGATGCTTTGCCTGAAACAGGTGAGGCAATCACAAAGTTTACTTTATCTACGAACGGATTTGGATAAGCACTAACGGTAAGCTTAGTAATTGCATCAGCTGTAATGCCCGGTGTTGTTACAATACCTGAACCACCAAGGTTTACTTTGGTTGTTGGTACTGAACATGGTTTTACATCCCAACCAATAAAGATTCTGCATTCGTCGAATCCTTCGTTGATAGATGAAACGGCCTGGTTAATATCAGACAAGCTTGCGCCGCCTTCAGTACCTTTTGTTCCATCTGCATTACCCAACGCATCATTTGCAAGTTTATACAAACCACCCGCAGTAAGTGCATAGCCCTTGCTATTGAGTGCATCAATAACACTTTGAGTGATGGTTTTGTAAGAGTACTCATTTACAACTACCAGTTGACCCAGTTCGTTGTAATAACAGCTGCGTTGTTTTGGCGTTGTTGAACCACAACCACCTTCTCCTGCTGCTGTTGCAAATGTACCCGCCTGCAGTACAAAGTTTGTTAAGCCTGAACTTACACGCATATTCAATCCAAGTGTGATTGTTTGTGACAAGAGCACATTATTAATCCTTCCTTGTTTTGTAATATAAGTTGTTGCGGTGTTTGTACCCGGAGTCCAGCAAGATGACAGACTTGGTACATTATCAACCACGCAATTTCCACTTAACAGTTCTCTTGCACCACCACCGCCTGGCATTGACTTGTTCAGCAATGCTGCTGCAGTTGCAGTTGCAGGAATAGTTACGGTATTACTACCACTTCCAATAACCAATGGATTCGCTGTACCGCCAACGCCAAGCATTGCTTTAATCATATCAAGTACAGTTGGGTATTTAATTGCAGGACCGCTGCCGTCTACACCATCACCATCGCATGCAGGACTTGTATTACCATATTTACCTTGTGTGTATGAACAATATCCGCCACAAGGTGTAACAGTTACTTCGTACGTGCATACTGTAGGATCTAAATCAGCATTTGCATAAGAAACAGTCAGTTTTAATGTAAAGTTCTGGCCACCTGCTGTTACAGTTACGGACTGACCATTATCTGCACCAACAATTGTAGCACCATTATTCACACTCCACTTCCATATTTCATTTGCTGCCGGCGCTCTGCCTGCAGTATATGTATTGGTTGAACCGTTACATACCTCTGAAGTTGGCACTTCCGGACAATTACCAACAGTATTTACTGCTATTGAACATTCCGAAGAATCAACACAACCGGTAAGATTGTTTGTAACAATTACCTTAAACGATACTGTTTGACCTGCATCCAAAGGCGAAGCAGTGTAAACAGGGTTCTTGATGTTGCTGAAGTTGAATGAGCCTGCGCCATCCTCTTTCCAGGTATAGCTGTAATGTGTCGGATCTGTGTCTGCATTTGCACTCAGGTTTACATCCAACTGTGTGTTATGCGTTGCAGATGTAATATCAATTGTAGAAGGATCTACTGTACAACTTACAATCGGTAATGGATTAACAGTAAGTACATAAGTTGCTGTACTGTCGCAACCATACTGATTTGTTAAGCCTTCCTTCACTTTTGTTCCAGCTGCATCGAATGTGAAACCACCCCATGAATATGGAAGTTCATTTGCACAAATGGTGCGCTCTTGTTTTGATGAAGTAGTTGGGTTAACTGTCAGGTTATATGTTGCTGTACTGTCGCAACCTGCTGCATTGGTTAAGCCGGTCTTCACTTTCTGACCCGCTGCTGTAAAGGTCAATCCATCCCATGTGTAAGGTAATTGATTGCTGCAGATTGTGCGGCTCTGTGTGGAAGAACTGGTTAAGTTAACTGTCAGGTTATATGTTGCTGTACTGTCGCAACCTGCTGCATTGGTTAAACCGGTCTTCACTTTCTGACCCGCTGCTGTAAAGGTCAATCCATCCCATGTGTAAGGTAATTGATTGCTGCAGATTGTGCGGCTCTGTGTGGAAGAACTGGTTAAGTTAACTGTCAGGTTATACGTTGCTGTACTGTCACAACCTGCTGCATTGGTTAAACCGGTCTTCACTTTCTGACCCGCTGCTGTAAAGGTCAATCCATCCCATGTGTAGGGTAATTGATTGCTGCAGATTGTGCGGCTCTGTGTGGAAGATGAAGGAGCTTTTACAGTTACTGTTGCCTGATCACTATTACTGCAACCTGTTTGTGAATCGGTATAAGTATAAGTAACATTATAAGTGCCTGCAGTAAGACCTGCAGCATTAAATAAACCGGATGCGTTTACATTCGCACCACTCCAGGAACCACCCGCAGGGGATCCTGTAAGCTGAATGGTTGAACCTGCGCAAACAGACGCATCATCTGCTGTAACTGTTGGCGGAGGAATGCTGGTTACATTAACAAGATTACTTGTAGATGTACAGTTAGGCAAAGCGCCCGCACCAACTACATAATACCCGTTACCTGCCGGCAAATTGCTCCATGTTAATCCTGCACCTGTACCCGGTTGTGCCGCTCCAACAGGTTGGTTGGAGCCATTGTACAATTGGTAACTCGCATTGAGCTGAGAAGTAGTAGATGTAATAGTGCCGGTATTGGGATTGGTAGAACAGATTGCACTACCGGTTAATACCAATGGCGGAGGAGTAACGCTGAATCCGCCACCCACAAAATCATCCAGCGAAGCGGTAATAGATTGAGAAGATCTTGTTTCAAGAAGGAAACTGGTGTTACATAAATTTAAAACACCCAATGCCGTAAGATCAACCTTACCTTCAAAAAACATATTGTAGTCATACGTTGCAGAAGGAAACGACCAACCTGTCGGAATTGAATACTGACCGTCGTTGTTTTCTGCAACGGTACCTGTTAAAGTGGTTGTTCTTAAATTTCCGTTGGTATTGGGTACAATTGCAGTACCGGGCGGTAAAGGATTGGCACCGGTGTACCATTGGTAAATAGTTACCGTACCGTTACGGCCACCACCGGTAAAATCAGCAAGTACCAATACATCTCCATCCACATGTGGCGGACTGAATATATTGTTTCCGCCTACTGTTACCGGGCCTGTTCCGTTCAGGTAAAGCCAGAAACCAATCTGGGCATCACCGTTGTTTGAAACACGGTCGCCGGCAAAATACAAAATGCCATCTTTAATGATGGCAGCGCCATTGGCGATGTCGTTCTTCGATTTTGTTTGGCTGATAGACCAGACCAACTGGTTGGCTAAAAGAAAATCCTTCGAGCCTTCCGTAAACTGGTTATCTACAACACCATTACCAAAGGCATCGCCTTGGTATTTTTTAATGGTGAAGAGATTAAAATTGGCAGAATTCCAATCAACGGGATTACCGTCAATCGTTGGCAATACCTGGGCAGTTGTTTCGCCCGGAGTAAACGCCGAAATGAAAATCAGCAGCATCAGCATCTGTCGCCAGAGCCAATGGCCTGCTAACTTGCTTTTCTCATCCTTTCTTTCAAAGGCATGTAGCAGTGTGTTCATTTTGTCGAATTTTTTAGTGAATGAAAACTTCACAGGTAACTATAAGTGGATCTTAAAGACAGGACAAAACAGTTTACTCAAACCAACAGTGCATAACAATGCCGCTGATTGACTGAGCAAAAATTAAATGGGGAATACTGGAGTTTTGAAAGGATTAATTGGTATTAAATAAGCTCAATAGGGAACAAACATATAGGGAGGTTATCGGAGTGTTCAGGGGGGAGGCAGATCGTTGTGTGGAGGATAAACCTAAAGACATTTTTTTACATATCCAATACCCAAAACAGGGCATTGTCACATATTTATTTTTCGCATTCAATAAAAGAAAAATATGAGTCGACTGCATTTTCCAAAAAAGGCAGGAACATTTATTGTTTTTTTAGCAACAGAAGTTAATTGGTTCTTTTACTTTTGAATGATATCAAAATACAACATGAAATACAGTTTAATTGGCTTAATCATTTTCTTTTTTGCCTGCAATAACCAACCCGATAAAAACAACGAAACAGACGGCCTTGCAACCATTGCCGCCCCGGCACAAATCAATTATAAACTGCTGAAAGATTATCCGCACGACTCTTCTTCTTTTACACAGGGTCTCGTATTCAGCAACGGAACATTATACGAAAGCACCGGTAACCCCGAAGGCACATTAAACAACGGTTCATGGGTAGGTACCGTTGATCTTGCAACCGGTAAGCAAAACAAACAAGCAATGCTCGACGCTGCTTTTTTTGGCGAAGGCATTACCATCCTCAACAATAAAATCTATCGCCTCACCTGGCAAAACAAAAAAGGGTATGTATACGATGCCGCCAGCTTTAAACTGTTAAACGAATTCAGTTACGATCATGAAGGTTGGGGTATTACACACAACGGTAAGGAGCTGATTGTAAGCGATGGCAGCAGCAGTATTTATTTTTGGGATCCTGCTACCTGCAAAGAAATCCGCCGCATCAGCGTACAGGATAACAACGGACTCAAGAACAACATCAACGAACTGGAGTTCATCAACGGTTTTATTTATGCCAATGTTTGGCAAACCAACGATATTTTAAAAATTGATCCGGCAACAGGTAATGTGGTGGGCAGGCTCGACATGGCAGCACTCAAACAACAGTTCCCCGAATTAAACGATGCTTCCGAAAGCAATAAAGTATTAAACGGCATTGCGTACGACAGCAGCAGCAACCGTGTTTTTATTACCGGTAAAAACTGGAGTAAGTTGTTCGAAATTCAGCTGTTAAATTAAATAAGCACCGGTTATTTCGGTATCCGTGAGCTCCACATAAATATGCTCTTCCAATGTAGTGGCAACCGACAGGCCTACATAATCGGGCTGCACCGGAAATGTTTTATGTGTACGTTCTACCAGCACCAGTGTTTGTATTTTGCGTGGCTGAAACTGCAGAAACGGCTTTAACGCATACAGCATGGTTTTACCGCTGTTGGCTACATCATCAATTAATAAAATAGATTGATTGTTGAAACCGATTTCCCGGTCGAGGGAAACTTCTACCGGGTATTTTTTATCAAGACTCACCTCTACCAGCTCTACATGAATATTGCTGATGTCCATTACCTGCTCGGCCAGCAGCTTTGCTACAATTAAACCACTCTGGCGGATGCCGGCAAAAAACAACTGCTGCTCATCGTAATTACGTTCTACAATTTCAAACGCAAGGCGGCGGAGTTTGCGGGCTGTACTGTCTTTATCTAAAATGTATTTCTTTTCCATGGTTGAAAACTGAAGTTGCAAGTTAAGCAGGAAAAAAGAGATCCGTTTATTTTTGAGCTGTAACCGGAAAAGAAGGAAATCCTTGTTTTTAGATTTAACAAATTCCTTTGAACCATTTCGCCAACTTGCAGTTTAAAAAAGAAAACATTATGACTTGCCCTAATTGCAACGAAACGCTTTTAATGACCGAGCGCCTCAAGGTTGAAATTGATTACTGCCCTAAATGCCGTGGCGTGTGGCTGGATAAAGGCGAACTGGATAAACTGTTAGATATTGCAGCACAGGAAACAGAAAAAGCACAAGCTCAATTTCAGCAGAAACCACAACCATCGAACAATCAACAACCGCCTTCCTACAAACAGGAGCATTACAAAGATGATTATTACAAACATCACAAAGAAGGCTACTATCCTAAAAAGAAAAAATCATTTTTGAGTGACTTTTTGGATTTTGATTAATGCAAATGTCTTTGTCTCCCAGCTATATTTTTTTTCCGCCGATTGAAGATACTATTTGTTGTTTGCTGAAATTAGCTTCTTCTTCCCAGCATTCTATGACAACACCAAACTAAAATAGTTTTGATTTTTTACGGTTGTTGACTCCACCAACCAATATAGAAAGATAGAAAACAATAACAAGCCATAACACTTCAGCATTTAGCACTACCCCTTTCTTCACATTCACAATTCACCGCCGGTTTCCCTTTCTTCCCAGCAACGTCTCTCCTTGCAATTAGTTGCAATTTTGTTACACAGATTAGGGAGGACGTTGCGTAAACGTTTATGTATACTTCTGCTCAGCAGTCAAATCAATATCCATCACTACTGTATAATTTGTCACTTCATAAACAGCATGTTCACCTGTTGCATAATACATGGCAGAACTATGTACATAATCAACAGGGCTTGCACATAAATTCCATTTTCCCCTGCATGGATTCATGTGAAAATAATCCAGTTTTTGAAGAATAAATGCTTCCGATTCGCATTTTTTCCAGTCGAACGATAGCTCCCATACATTATGCTTTTTATGATTGGCTTTTCGCCCGGCCTCTACAGACATAAATAATTTGTTTAAAAGTTCAGTTTCACCTTTTGTTTTCAGGCGTTGTACTATTTCGTACGCCATAAAACGTTTACCATTACCAATAACTGTATTAATAGATTGATGAGATTTGCGAAAACCGATAACCACATGCAAATGGTTAGGCATTATAACATAACCTATGATAGAATGTCCTTTAGATTTCAGATGATCGAACCAACTATATATGATGTTATACCCGTTTACAATTTCAATTAACGGTAACCAATTGGTACAGGTAAATGTAATGGAGAAAATACCATCGGTAAAAGGGATAGATGTTTTAACGGGCATAGCATAAATATATAATTCTTCGTCTTGGTACGCAACGTCCCCAACTGTCTTAGTGCAAATAATCAGCTACATCTATTGGGAGACGTTGCTGGGAAGAAAAACTATAACAAGCCAAAACACTACCGCCTTCCCCATTTAGCACTACCCCTTTCTTCACATTCACAATCCACCGCCGGTTTCCCTTCCACCATACTCCGTACATACCCCGTAGATGCGCCGTAGATAGTTCGATGAAACAAGCCCTTTTCAGCCCTTTTGCGACGTTTCGTTCCTTGTTGTTCCTTTTTGTGCCCAAACATTCCCTTTTATTCCCAAACGGGAAAGTAAGTGTGCATTGTTTCCTATAGTCAGGGCGATTGCTGTTTTAAGTTTTAAACGAAAATGATACTGCAGAAAATTGCTTTACAAAAACAAACAGTTTATTCGCCAACACTTGCAACGCAACAAAAATCTTCTTTTCTTCCCCTCCGCATCTCCCCTTATCTTAGCAAAACAAATAACGTTTGTATGCAAATTGTTCAGCAGCTTTTATTTGCCCTTTGCCTGGGTACAGCCGTTTGGCTCTTCAGCAAAAAAGTAAAAGAAATCCGCCGTAATATTTTACTCGGCGTGGACGAAGACCTCACCGACAATCCTTCGCTCCGCTGGAAAAACATGCTGCTGCTGGCCTTCGGACAAAAGAAAATGTTTAAGAACCCCTTGGTAGCTGTAATGCATTTTATTTTGTACGCCGGCTTCCTCATCATCAATATCGAAGTACTGGAAATTGTGCTCGACGGTTTGTTTGGTACACATCGTTTGTTTTTACCCATGCTGGGTGCTGTGTATACTTTTCTCATCAATGCCTTTGAAGTACTGGCTTTGCTGGTGCTGGTAACCTGTGTTATTTTCCTCGTACGCCGCAATGTGCTTAAACTGAAACGCTTCATCAGTAACGACCTCGATGGATGGCCCCGCAGCGATGCCAACTATATTCTCATTACCGAAATTGTGTTAATGAGTTTGTTCCTGTTTATGAATGCTGCCGATCGTGCTTTGCAGTTAAACGGTGCAGAACATTACCATGTAACCGGTAACTTTTTACTATCGGGTGCATTGGCGCCTGCGTTGCTCGGCATTGCAGAACCCACGCTCATTGCACTCGAACGCAGTGCCTGGTGGTTACACATTATCGGCATACTTGCCTTCTTAAATTATTTACCGTGGAGTAAACACCTGCACATAGTTTTGGCATTTCCCAATGCATGGTATGCACGCTTAACCAATACAGGTGCAATGGCCAATATGCCATCAGTACAAAACGAAGTAAAGTACATGATGCAGCCCGAGCTGGCACCAACCGATGCAGCTGCACCGGCTAAATTCGGCGCCAAAGATGTAATGGACCTCAGCTGGAAAAGTTTGCTCGATGCATATAGCTGTACCGAGTGCGGCCGTTGCAGTGCCAGTTGCCCGGCCAATACAACAGGTAAGTTGTTAAGCCCACGAAAAATTATGATGAGCACCCGTGACCGTTTGGAAGAAGTGGGCCGCAACATCAACGCCAACAAAGAATTTATTGCCGATGGCAAAACCCTCCTCAACGATTATATAACGGTGGAAGAACTGCGTGCCTGCACTACCTGCAATGCCTGCGTGGAAGCCTGCCCCGTAAGCATCAACCCGTTAAACATTATTCTTGAATTACGCCGCTCATTAATTATGGAAGACAGTAATGCACCCGGCGAATGGAATGCGATGTTCAGCAATGTAGAAAACAATTTTGCGCCCTGGAAATTCAGTCCCGATGAAAGGGATAAATGGGCCGAAGAAATGCAGCAATCCTAAATTGGTTTTGTTACCGGCTGATGTTTTGCATGGTAACTGAATGGGCGACGCTCCGTTCAACAACAGGAAGCATAGCAGCAATGTATTCTTATATCACAAATCCTACATCAAAAATCCTACATCCTACATCCTATAACAGCCATCAATGGATGTTCTTCTCCAATCCACCTGTAACATCTTCGGGATGCGATAACTGATGAATCGCATCTTTTTTACGGAAGATGCGGTACAGCTGAAACAACGCCGTAAATAAAAATACACCGCCGATGATCCAGTTGAGCATGTGCTGCGATGCATTGAGGCGTTCTACCAATAACCGACCGCCAAAAATAAAAATACAGTTACCGGCAAACGTTCCCATGCCAATACCCAGGATGTAGGTATTATAATTCCATGCACCGGGTTTTAAAATATTCTTGGTAAACAAAACCGTACTCCAACCAAACCAGAAAGGGATCTGTACCGGGTTAATCAAGCTCATGGTAAAACCAAGCAACCCTCTGTGCATGGTGTTGGAAAGAATCACATTTTTTTCAACCGATGGATGTGCGGCTGCCCAGAAACTCGAAGCAGCAAGCGCCAGCACAATGACCACCGTAAGCCATTCAAGTGCTTTCAATAATTTTTCCTGTTTACGCACCCAGTCCATGGCCACAAGTGAAAGACGTACATATAAAATTTCGGCTGTTAACGAACCCGCCGAAAACCAAAGTGCAGGAGAAATGCCATCGGTAATACCGATTTGCATGGCAGCAATATTAAGCGTTCCAAGAGGCAGAGATCCCAAAAAACTGATGATAAAGCCCCACATTAAAATTTTAAAAGGCTGTGGCATAAAACAAATATAAATTCTTGAGGCTAATTTGAGGCATTATAATTTTAAGGCAAGCGCATCGAGTTTTTGTACATGTGCTGTATTACTTTTAAACATGGCAGCCCCTTCTTTCAGCGTCATATACCGGTGCCCTTTTGCATGATTCTTTTTGCTGATGCGCCACAGGATAAACCAGTGCCGGATAATTTCTTTCCATGCAAAGAATAAAGAATGCGATGGGTCGTACATATGTGTAGGATCGCTGCCAGCACCATTCAATTCAATAATGTGAAAGTTCTTGCCTTGCCGCAAATCGTCCCAATCGTTATACATAATATCCAAACGGCCGTAATAAAATCCATCAATCTGTTTGCAAACCGCATCCATATTGGCTGTAAAAATTGCATCTGTTTTGGCTGTCCAGTCAAGAAACTTTGAGCCACGTGCATGATTACCATAAGGTGCTAATATTTTCACTTCGCCTTTTTTTAATACCTGCAGTATATCTTTTCCATATATCTGCTTCAATGCATCAACCTGTAAAATATAACGGGGCACTTCCAGAATCAATTCATACAAACTCGATACGCCATCGCCCACTACCGTCATCGGTTCTTTGGCAACAATACCAGTAATATGTCCGTTTGTTTCGCCCGGCATCCGGTAATAAAACACCCCTACTTCTTTTGTATAGGGCGATAATTCCTGCACCATAAAATCAACAGTACAAACTGAAGCATAATGGTACAGTTCTTCTTTGTTGTCGATTTTCTTTACCGCCTTGCCCTGCATACCAATTACCGGCTTTGCAATTAACGGAAAGCGAAACTGATGTTGCAGCAGATCGGCTTCAATTTTTTCAAAGGCTGTTTGCACCGGCACATAAAAAAAAGCAGGATAAAACTCCTTTGGTAGTAACGGATAAATTTCCTGTTTGGGCTCCATTAAAAAGCCGCCGTTTTTAATCGTGGGATTGGCTGCAGTAAAAAAATACTTACCGCCTGCACGTATACATAACAATGCAAACAAAGGATAAATCCATCCATACACTGCAGTAAAACTCCAGTACTCCCAATGTAATAAACGGATGAAAAACGGGTGGTGTGTAAACAGCTTAGGTAGACGCATGCAGTTGTGAAATGGAATGGTTGAATTCCTGCGAATATACCTTGCCTGCCGTTAAGTCGTGGTACTGCATAAAAGAAAGTTCATCCCGGCGCTGCAGTTGAGTAATACTAACTGTAAGCATTTCGTTGTTACGGTTCATCAACACATCGTTGTTTCCATCGCCATCACCGGCAAAGCGGTGAAAGTGCAGCAGTTCTTTTGCACCGATTTCATTGTATTCTTTTTGAAAGGCCTCGAACCATGCTTTCCGTTTGGCAATAACATCTTCTGTATATAATGTAACCGACGACCAGATGTAAGCTGATGCAACATCGAGTTCTGTGATGGCTTTTTCTTGTCCATTCCATCTTGCTTCAAACAACTGATCAGCCTGTCGTATAACCAGTGTAAAGGGTTCTATTTTGTGCAAATGAATATGTGTAAACGCATCAATGGGTCTTGGATGATCAAATACATCCAGGAAAATCAAGCCCCTGCTTTTGCGGTAAGGTGGTATTGAAACATGGGGCACAAAACCTCCGTTGAGCAACACCATCGCATTCCCGTTTTCGTGCAAGGCCATCCAGGTACCGCCTGCATTAGCATCTTTCGGAAACAACAAATTACCGCTGGCAAACTTTTGCCACTTCGGTTCTTCTGCACGCAAACGTGTTTGCTTCTCATCTCTGTTAGAGGTAAGAAAAAAGGAATTCTTTGCAGGTATATACGTTACTGTGCACATTGTTCTCTGTGGCGGATGGTTGATGATGCAATACCAAAGTTTTCTGCAATGGATGCAGCGCCTGCCTCTTTCAATCCAACACGTATCAGCGCCATATGATGAATGGTATGCTCGTAATTATACAACAGTTCACGATAGTAATTGGTTGAGAGTTGTAACTGCTCCTGTGCCTCCTCATCATACACACCGGCCAGCTGCAGCTGAATATCTTCCCGCTCAACAGATGTAGCAATGTTTAATAATGATTGCTTGGCAAAAGCAAGATCGGTTTCAATCCGTACATCTCGTTTGCGGTCGTCGTAACAAACATATTGCTGCTCGTAACCGTTCAGCAGGCATTGATACAGTTCAATAATATGGCGTGTATGCTGACCAATGGAAGAACCCGACAGGTTTGCTGAAGCAGCACTGTACTGCTCAGCTGTAAGCTGGTCAAGTGCATCTGTTAACTGTTGTATCGATTTTTTTACTGCGGCAAATAACTGCATACGTTAATACTGGTATTTTTAAAAGTAATTACTTTTTGGTAAGCACATCTAATTTCACGGTTAAATCATTTGAAACGATACTTTTTCCACCAACCCCAAAATCTCTTCGTTTAATGGTAAACTGTCCTTTAAAACGGTAAGCACCTGCTTCGGTATTTACCGTAAAAGGAAAACTGATTTCCTTTGTAATATCTCTGATAGTAAGCTTTCCAAAAAATACGTAATAACCGGCTTTTACAGATTTTGCTATTTTAACCGATTGCATTTGAATGAGCGGAAATGCCTGCACATGAAAATAATCTTCGCCACGCAAATGTTTATCTCTTGTTGCATTTTCGGTATTTACACTGCCTGCATTAATACTTACACGAAAGCTGGATGAACCTAAATTCTTTTCATCAAAAATAATACTGCCTTGCAAACCGCTGAAACGCCCATCTACATTTATCCCCAAATTAGTAATGGTAAATTGTACTGTTGATTCCTCATTAACAGGTACAAGTACTTGCGCTTTTACGGAGAAAAATGCAGGTAACAGTAGTAACGCACATAGCAATTGTTTCATAGCAACGATTTAAAAGCAATTACAAATTGAAATACGTAGTCTTCAACAAATGAATAGTGAAAGAGTTGCAGACAATAATCACTAAAGCTTATACCTTACGCCAACCGCCAAAGTGGTTACTTTATTTCTGAACCGGTCGTTTGGCTCGGGCAACTGTTGCACATTGGTGGCTGTTGTGTACTCACTAAACAAAAAGCCCAGGCCTGCTTTTATACTCCATGGCCCGGATAACTGATACGTAGCAAAAAATTCGGAGTTAAGTGTTCCGTAATCATTATCGCTCACCAATAACGCATTCAATACCGTAGGCTTCGCCGTTGTGTTTACCACGGTAGTACCATTTACATAACGGGCAAATTGTTCCTTGCCAAACGAAAACCCAACAGCATCAATATTTACACCTGCAGTTAATTTGGGCGTAATGGCATAAGCCATATTAATTGTTATGTTCAGTGCATTGGTATTTGCGGCATCAAACAAAAGCGAATCGAGATTTGCCGTAATATTTTCTTTAAAAATTACAAACGGCCCAGTACTGCCGCTGGTGAGTTTAGCCGGTGCTGTAATAAAATATTTATTGCTGCCGAAGTAAGAGGAGAAACGCACACCGGTACCAATGGAAAAACGTTTTGCTTTTCCTACATGCCAGTTATAGATATAAGCAACCGATGCAATGCCCTGCTCATGACCGATGCTTGCCGTTACATCCAGCAACTGCACCTGTTTCTCTTTTTGTTGTTGTGCGTTTGCAAACAATACGGTTAGCAGCAGCAACAACATTGTACCTGTTTTCTTTATCATACCTTATTTAAATTTCTTAATCAGTTGCAGTACTTGCTGCCGATGAAAGTAAAGCAACAACAAACAACACAGTAATACCAGCAGAGCATAGATGAACAACAAACCACCATCTTCTTTTACTTCTAACCCCAACAAAGTAAAATGCATCAACAATGCACCACTCATTAATCCTGTACCCAGCAATGCACCTAAATGCGTTGTACGTGGATACAGTAGTAATACAGAGGCAATCAGTTCAAACACACCTGTTGCAATACGCCCCCATGGTTCTATACCTACGACAGAAAAAATATAAACAGATTCCTCGCTGGCAGAAAACTTATAGTATAAGGTTTGCAGCATAATTAGTGCAGCAACAATTCGCAGCACCCACAAGAAAATTGATTTCAGTTGCATGATTGGTTGGTTGGGTTAATTATAACGTACCTGCGGCCATTTACGGTTGGCAGAATCGATAAACCGTTCTTTATCTTTTTGCCAGACAGCTTTTACTTTTTGATTGTAGTTGAAATAAAGTTTACCGTTTTCGATATGCCAGGTATCTGCAACGGTGGGTGCCTTATAGCCTCTTGATAAGCCGTATGCACACCAGCCGCCAAATTGCGGTTCGTACATGGCAGGATGTGCTTTAAACAAATCAAGATTGCGTTGCGTAGCAAACCACCATTCTGCATTTTTCCATTTATACGTAAAGGATGCAGAACCTTTCACCGCATGACTGTCAGTAAAAAATGCTACTACATCATACCCACGTAAGGCAATACTGTCGGGTGCAAATATTTCAGATGTCTGGGCACTGCATTGCAAAGTTGCAACCAGTAATAATAAGCAAAGGAAGGCTTTCATGAACGTAGGATTTAATGAGTGAACTTTTTCCAATGAGCATCAGCCTTTGCTTTCAGATTCGCCTCATCTTTATTCCATTTGGGCAAAGTGTTATTGAAAAAGCGGTTATAAAAAAGATAGAGTTTACCATTGACCACTTTAAATGTTTCAGGATCAAAATCTACTTTCTCACCTGTTGCACCCATCGCATACGCACACCAGCCTCCGTATTGCGGTTCGTATTTGGACGCATTTGCTTTAAACTCTTCTTTATTTACAACTGTGGAGAAATAATATTTTACTCCCTGGTACACTACTGCTAAAGAAGAAGAACCCTTCACCGCTTTCCCTTCTTTAAAATAAGCTACAACATCATACCCTTTAACGGCAACTCCTTTTTCAAGATTAAACTCCTGCAGTCGCTTTTGCTCCTGTGCCGTAACTGTGTAATAGGTTAAGAAAAAGAACAGCAATATGATGACCTGTTTCATATACTTGTTTTGATGAAACAAAAGTAGACCTGGGTAATGGCAGAGAATGTCGCTTAACTGACAGCTAAGCTCTTTTGCAGATTTTTAACGGATGGGATGTTGATTTGCTGACGGCTTACCTGCACCAGTCCGGCAGCTTCCAGTTCATTCAGCATCGTAGTAACTGTTTGCCGGCTGCTGCCGATCAGCTGTGCAATATCGTCGTGTGTAAGAAAATTCTGTACAGCCTGTGCATCATTCGCTTTATCAGTACCATGCTCCTGTGCCAGCATAATCAGAAAATGAACCAGCCTTGTTTTTACATCTTTGTTCAGCAGGTTTAATAAACGGTTTTCAAGCTTGCGTAATTTTTGCCCGACCTGTTTGGTAAAATGAAAACCAATGTTCGGCTTTGTTTTCAGCAGCTTTTCAAAATCTTCAATATTAAACGCACATAACGATACATCTGCTTTATACGCTTGTGCAAATTCGCCGTTGAGGTTATTGCGCTCCAGCGTAAACTGCCCGAACACTTCACCTTCCCGGATGATTTCCTTAATCACTTCTTTTCCTTCATCATCAATGTATCCGATCTTGATGGTACCACCTTTTAAAAAGTATAACTTGTTGTGATAGGCCGAATCGAAATAAATGTACTCGCCTTTTGCTGCTTCAATAAAATGATGATCGAGGTTTAACTCTTCGTATTCCTCATCAGAAATATGAGCAAACAGATCGTAATTACGAATCAATAAAAATTTCTGATCGGTACTCATCTTAATTAATAATTCTTGAAATTAATCATATTTCTGCAGCAGTTTAAAATGCTTCTGCGATTGTTTAATGAAGCGATAGCCTTTCATAAAACTCCAGTAAGGGAAACCGTTGGCATGGTTGTACTTGCTGATTTCATACAATGCTTTCCAGTGTTTCAGAATTTCTTTGTACGCCTGCAGCAGACTCATGTTACAGTCGTAAATATGGTTAGGCTCTGCACCGCATCCGTTATACTCCAGTATTAAAAAATTCTTCCCTTCTTTTAAATCTTCAATGCTGGTGGTTTTAATATCGTACCGGCCGTAGTAAAAATGTTTGGAATAATGACTTAACTCATCAAAAACTTTATGCAGCCGCTCATCAATCTCGGCATGCAGGTTGGTAAAATGCGCTCCCCGGTTATGATTACCTGCATACGACAAATAAAAAATATGATCCTTTTCAATAACACGGTCAAAACGGTGCGCATGCCGGTGTTCCATTTCTTCCATGCGGTGTTTGGCTCTCGGATGCTTCTGCACCAGTTGCTGCAATGTATCCTCACCATTACCAATTACGTGCAGCAACTCTTTATGTATAAACCCGCTTACAGTACCCTTCTTACTGGCCGGATGCCTGTAATAAAACACACTCACTTCTACGGGCAACTCAATCAAATCCTGTACAATGTATTCAACCGGTATACGTTCATGATATTTACGTAACTGCTCTTCGTTATCGATTTTTCGAAACAAAATTCCTTTCATGCCCACATCGGGCTTTACAATAAACGGATACGAAAAGCCGGCTGCTGCAATCCGTTCCTTCACCTCATCAAACAACAGATCGTGCATAATATAAATAGTACGTGGTACAGTATGCGGTGGCAACTGATCGTACATTTCTTTTTTCCCTTCGCCTTCAAAACCGCCAAAATCTATTGTGGGGTTCGAGGGTGTAAAAAACCACATGGCCCTGCTGCGTACAATGTACCAGAGCCACACAAAACTGATAGGGAAATAGATAACCGCAAAAGGCCACAATTCCCAGTTCGTCAATCGTTCAAAAAATTTCTTCAACATGAAAACCAAAGATAACCGAGCAAATGCATATACAGACAAACGATTGATTGCTTTTCATTTGTTTTCACTTAGTTTTGAAACAAATTATAAGCGATATGCATATTCCCTCAATGGCTGAAATGATGGCGAATAATGAAACACCCGATGTGTTGTTTTGGGTGGGTTGTGCCGGCAGTTTCGATCAGCGTGCACAAAAAATTACAAAAGCCTTTGCTGCCATATTAACCAAAGCGGAAATCAAATTTGCCATTTTAGGGAAAGAAGAAATGTGTACAGGCGATCCCGCCCGCCGTTCGGGTAACGAATTCCTGTTTCAGATGATGGCCTATAATAATATACAGTTGTTGAATAGGTATGGCATCCAAAAAATTGTAACAACCTGTCCGCATTGTTTTAATACGTTAAAGAATGAGTACCCAGCATTGGGTGGTAATTACGAAGTCATTCATCACACCACCTTATTACAGCAGTTGATTGATGAAGGTAAAGTGAAGATGAAAGAAGAGGGCTCTTTCAAGGGCAAAAAAATTACCTATCACGATAGTTGTTACCTGGGCCGTACAAATAATATATACGAAGCTCCCCGCAAAGTACTGGAAGCACTGGATAGCGAGTTGGTTGAAATGAAACGTTGCCGCAGCAACGGTCTTTGTTGCGGAGCCGGCGGCGCACAAATGTTTAAAGAAGAAGAAAAAGGCAGCACCCGTGTAAACTGGGAACGTTCAAAAGAAGCCGTAGATACCGGCGCATCCATTATTGCAGCCGCTTGCCCGTTCTGTAATACAATGATGACGGATGGTGTTAAGGTAGCCGAAAAAGAAGAAACCGTACAGGTAATGGATGTTGCCGAACTGGTAGCTGCAAGTATGCAATAAGCCAAAAGAAACCGGGCTTTATGAAAAAACGCCTCCAACAGTTTAATACAAGTCATTTTTTACAAAGAGTAATCCTGTTCTTTGTTTTTCTCATGGGTATACATTTAATCTATGAGGCTATTAATGGCACCCCTTCTTTACTAAAAATTCTGCGTACCAACTTATACGGGAAGATTATTACCTCGGTCATTTTCGGCCTCTTCGACAGCAGAACCTGGGACCGTACCAAACAGGAAGAAAAAGCTCCTCAACATTTTAACACAGTAAAAGATGCTTTGAAGTTTTATATCCTGTTTGCATTTTTTATAGCCGCTATCTGCTTACTGTTTTCTGTCATTCTTGGGGCGTTGGTGTTACTTGCACTCTGGATCTTTGGCATTAAGGCCGAAGGCAGCATTGGCAGCTCGCTTAAAACCATTGGTTTGATGATTGGCATTATCAGCATTGTCCTTACCCTGTACGATGCACTCCGCAATTATCTTCGCCTGCGAAATAAAGAACAAAGCAGCTGATTGCAATCTCTCTGTAACTTTGCAACATGAATTTAGCGTACAGCCATCTTTTACCTGCCGATTTTGCACCCGACTCTCGTGTTTGGATTTACCAGAGCAGCCGCATGTTTTCCATGGGCGAAGCCTTGCAGATAGAAGATCTGTTGAACCACTTTACAGCAAACTGGAAAAGCCATGGTACCCCAGTAAAAGGATTTGGTACTTTATTCTTTGGCCAGTTCATTATTCTCATGGCCGATGAAAATGCAACCGGGGTTAGTGGCTGCAGTACCGACAGCAGTGTGCGCCTTATTAAAGAAATTGAGCAGTTATATAAGGTAGCCATGTTCGACCGACAAAATCTGGCCTTTGTGGTAAAGGATAAAATCCAGCTGTTACCTTTAAACCAACTCCAGTACGCAGCCGATAATCAATTTATACAGGCTGACACCCTCTATTTTAATAACCTGGTACAAAACAAACAGGAACTGGAACAAAACTGGCTCGTGCCGGTAAGCGAAAGCTGGCTTGCAAAACGGATTAAGCTCCAAAACGCCTGATTGCAAAACCGTTTATCCTACCTACCGCTTTCGGGTAGTTCGTTTCATCCCCGTTTTAAGGCCTTTCATCCGCCCATACCCGCAGTTGACAGCAGCCGGTTTTGCCTTAACATTTCCTTCAATCCATCCATCCTCTTTTCGCTCCGTTACACAGAAAAAACTCAAGAATTTTGCAAGGTAGATGTAACAAAAGAGCACATTCCCCGTCACATTTATATAAGTTCTTTGATTGGCTAACAATACGAAAAACACCGAACTCTCAAAAAGTATATAATTTTCAAAAATTTTTGAAAATTTAGTTGGAAGATAGTCGGGACTGATTTAACTTTGCAGCGTCAAGTTAAGGTACCCAAAGCTCCGGTTTATATTTAAACACCGCCTTTGACAGTTTACTTCGAAAAACATCCCTGCTAAACTGCATTTTAACAGGTACCAACGAACAACGATCGCAACAAAAACCAAAACAAATTGCCTTGATGGCCGGTCATCATAAAAAATTGACCATTCATCAGCTTAATGAGCCAAACAAGGTATTATGTATTGCAAAGTACCAGTTCTTAATAGTATCTTTGTTATACAATCGAAAGAAAAGAAAACCCGAAAGGGATAAAATAAAAGAACCTTAAACATCAAAAAACCAGATGACAACAACATTAACAGTGAATTCCGCCAACGGAACACTTAAACAGAACAACAACTTAGTAACCAGAATGCTGCGATTGACCGCATCTGCTTTACTAACTGTAGTAGCTATCGCTACCATGTCTTTTACCCAAGACGACACCACTAAATATGCAGAAGAAAGAATGCAAAATGCTGATAGCTGCTGCATGGTAACCTTTGTTTCAGGTAACCAACAGATTATGATTACGAATATCAATGCATTTGCTGCTGAGGTTCGTATTAATAATATGGACTTAAACACATGGGTAAACAGCCTGAAAGCTTATTCATTCAAGAAGTTCAACTTCAATATGATTGGCCTGGCTGACCAAAAAATTGACCGCTCGTTTGCAGTTGCTGAAGCGCTGAACAGAACAATGGCAGTGAACTACAGCAGAAATATGCAAACTGAAATGACCGTAGCAGACAATTACCTGAATAACACTTTCGACAAAACTGTTGCTGCTCCCCTCTTTGGTAAGTTATTGCAAACTGAAGTGGCAGATGCAGACATGGCAACAGACAGACTGATTGCCGATGATGCAGATAACAAAGCAAAAGCATCAGCTTACAGAAAAGCGATTACCAGTAACAGCATTGAAGCAGATGAGCAGGTTGATTTAATGCTCTATGCTTCGGGCATCGAAAAAACAGCAAACATCAGCACAACAGAAGCTGACAAAAATATTGACGCAGCAATGTACAAGAGCGCTTTCAAAACAGTTCGTCCGGCAGATGCGGCAACTGCAGACAGCAACATTGATGCACTGCTCAAGTCAAAAAGATAATTTCATGTTTTCTACATGCAGTTGGTTTAGGTTTCGGGGTTGATTTCTATCAACCCTTCTTTTTTTCTTAAACTTTGTGTAATTCCACAAACGGCAGTCAAACTTTACGAACCACCTCGTATTTTCGTTCTTTAAACCCTTTATAATGAAATTGACTATTTCAGCGATTGCAGTTTTGCTTTCGGTTACGTTTGCGCAAGCGCAGCAGGTGGTAAATGAAGCCATCATTCAAATGAAAACAGAAACTACTAATCCGAATGCCGATGGAGCTCCCCCGGTATCGAACGATGGGGAAGGTCGTGTTACTGTACGTATTGGTGATGGTGAAATAAAATCGAAAATGTATTTCAAGAATGGCATGACCAAGATTGAAAGCGATATGGGTATGGGCACCAACCAGGTAATTATTGACAGTAAAGAAAAGAAAACCACTACCCTGTTTGAAGCCATGGGCCGTAAAATGGGTTTTTACACAACCGAAGCAGATATGCAACGGATGATGGCAGGCGGTGGCGCCGGTGGCGACTCAACACGCCAGCAACGTATACCACAGGCATTTACACCGGAAGTATTTATTGAATACCTGAGCGATGTAAAAAAGATTGCCGGTATGGAATGTAAAAAAGCACTCATTCGTTATAAAGACCGTCGTGGGCAGGAAGTTCAACAGGAAGTTTGGTACAGCCCTGAATTTGTGTTTGGTGAAGGCTTTCGTATTCGAGATGTAATGCGTATGGCGAATGTTCCAGGACTGGAAAAATTAAAAGGCTTCCCTATGGAGTTTGAACTGGTTCGCCAGAATGGAGCCAAAGTGCATTACCAAGTAACGAAAGTAGACCTGAATTCCAAAGTGGATGATAAAACATTTATTGTACCGAAAGATTATGATGTGAAGCCGATGAGCGAAATGAATCAAGGAGGTGGCCGAAACGGTAATTTCCAGTTCCGTATGGGTGGTGGCGGCCAATAAAATCGCAATTAATTATTTACAAACCTCCTGCTTGCAGGAGGTTTTTTATTTTCAGTACATATCCCGCCCGTTTCACTTAGGCATTTCAGTTATTTTTGCGGCACAAACAAGAAGCATGGCAATTCAGCAACAGATACAAGAAGCGGCAATTAAGAGCCTGGAACAACTTTACAGCAAAACATTTACAGCAAAAGATTTTCAGATTAACAAAACAAAGCCTGAATTTGAAGGCGACTATACCATTGTATTATTTTCATTGCTGAAGCCATTGGGTAAAAGCCCTGATGCATTGGGTAACGAATTAGGTAAACACCTGGTTGAAAACAATGCGCAACTATTCACTTCTTACAACATCATAAAAGGATTTCTGAATCTCACCGTTGCAGACGCTTACTGGCTGCAAATGCTCGCTGCAAATTATAAAGATGTGTGTTTTGGTAAAGGGGCGATTAAAAATCAAAAGGTAATGGTGGAATATTCTTCACCCAATACCAATAAGCCTTTACACCTTGGTCATTTACGGAATAACTTTTTAGGCTGGAGTACAGCGGAAATTATTAAAGCAAATGGATATGACACGGTTAAGACTTGTATTGTAAACGACCGTGGTATTCATATTTGTAAAAGCATGATTGCCTGGCAACTGTTTGGTAATGGCGCCACACCACAAAGTACCCAAACCAAAGGCGATCATTTTGTGGGCGATTACTACGTAAAGTTCAACGATGAATATAAAAAGCAGGTTGAAGAGCTGATTGCTGGTGGCATGAAAAAAGAGGACGCCGAAAAAGAAGCACCCATTATGAAAGCAACACAGCAGATGTTGTTGGATTGGGAAGCAGGCAAACCCGAAGTAATGGAGCTGTGGAAAGAAATGAACAGCTGGGTGTATGCAGGTTTTGATGAAACCTACAAACGCATCGGAAGCGACTTCGATAAAGTGTATTACGAAAGCAATACGTATTTACTTGGCAAGAAAACCGTACAGGAAGGTTTAGCCAAAAATGTATTTATACAAAAGGAAGATGGAAGTGTGTGGATTGATTTAACGGCTGATGGACTGGATGAAAAAATTGTACAACGGAAAGATGGCACTTCGGTTTACATCACGCAGGATATTGGTTTGGCTCAACAGAAGTACGATGAATATAAAATTGACCAGAGCATTTATGTTATTGGCGATGAGCAAAACTACCACATGAAAGTACTACAGCTTATTTGCAAAAAGCTGGGCTTACCGTATGCTGATGGTATTTATCATTTGAGTTATGGCATGGTGGAGTTACCAACCGGTAAAATGAAAAGCCGTGAAGGAACGGTTGTTGATGCCGATGATCTGTTGGATGAAATGGAGCGTGTGGCACAACAAAAAACAGAAGAGCTGGGCAAAGTGAAAGATTTTACAGCAGAAGAATTAAAAGAATTGTACCGCACACTCAGCTTAGGTGCATTAAAGTTTTACCTGTTGCGTGTTGATCCGAAGAAGAAAATGATCTTTAACCCGGAAGAGTCCATCGACTTTCATGGGTATACCGGGCCGTTTATTCAATACACACACGCACGGATCAAATCCATTCTTCGTAAACAAAAAGCCAGCGATACAAACAGTATTCAGCAAACAGTATTGCTCCCGTTAGAAAAAGAATTATTGATTGAACTGGAAAATTATCCAACCGTTATTGCACAGGCAGGTAACGAACACGATCCTTCGCACCTGGCCAACTATATTTACAACATTGCAAAAACCTTCAACTCATTCTATACCGAACATTCGGTGATGAATGCAGAGACAGAAGAGAAAAAGCAACTGCGTTTGTTTATTTGTGAGTTAACGGCCAATGTTATTGCAAGTGGTATGCAGTTGCTGGGCATCAATGTTCCTGAAAGAATGTAAACGACTTATTCAATACATTCCTATAAAACAAAGCGGCCGAAAATTTCGGCCGCTTTGTTTTATGATCATCAATCCAGATTAAATCGCATTCCAATCATCACTCTCCTTCCCATCACCGGTGCATAGTTGTACGACGGATCGAAAGTATATCCATTCGGATTATTCACCGGATCATTCACCCGTTTATCAAACGGATCTTCCGGACGAAGAATGGGATTCTGTGGTATAAAATTCAACAGATTCTTTACTCCAAGATAAACCTCTACCTGTTTGCCGATGCGTTGTGTTAACTGCAGATTGGCCAAAGTAAACCAAGGTGAATACTCAGGTCGAAAATCATTGGGTACAATGGGCAAACGTTGCGGACCAAATACTTTGCCTGTTAAGTCGATGGTTAACTTCCACTTGGGCAAGCTGTAGGTTAAGGCATAATTACCCGAAAACCTTGGAGCGAATAATTGTTGTTGCTTTTCGGTAATACCTTGTGCATTGGCCTGCCTTGTAAACACATCCATCAAGGTAATACCTGCCAATACTTTAAAATGTTTCTTAAATGAAAAATCGCTGTTCAATGTAAACCCTTTCGATACAGCATATCCGTCAATATTTTTATAAATAATCTTTTGCGGATCGGTATCGTAGTCGGGAATAATCTTGTTGGTAAAGTATGTATAGAACAATGTCGCATCAATCGTAACATAGCCAAACGAAGGAGTAAATGTCCCTGTATAATTTACATTGCCATTCCAGCTGCGTTCGGGGTTGAGCGATTCCGCAATAATCACTTCTCTTGCGCCACTTAATGCAGCATGATCTTCTGTAAATAAATTCACAATCCGAAATCCGTTACCTGCACTGAAACGAAACACCTGGTTATTGTTGCTGCTGAACTTCATTGCAACACGTGGAGAGAAAATGCTGCCCTGCATATTCGTTAATTCATAACGTATACCTGCAAGTAATGTCCAGTTCGGATGAAACTTCCACTCATCCTGTACAAACAAACCTTTCATTTGCTGTACGGAGGGATGATTGGTTGTACCATCGGGTTTCATAGTGGCTATTGTATTATCATCATACCACGTAAACCGATAAGGCAATCCGGCAGATAAACTATGTTTTGCTACATCTTTATTCCAACGCAGCTGTGCAAAACCTGCATGTTGCCTGGCATTGTAAGAAGTAACCCCATAATACGAATTCTGATCGTGCAGGTTGTACGAATATTCTAACAGCACCTGTTCTTTACCCGCTTTTATTCCATAGTTGCCAATCAGCTCAAGCCGTTTGGTATAAATACTTTCGCCATAAATACTATCGCTGCCACGCCATATTTTATTCCATTGCAGTTCACCACCCCAACGGTCTTCAGTTAATAAACGCACCGCAACCAGGAATGGTAGTTTATTTTTCCGATCGAAACTCCATTTATTGAATAAAGAAATACGCTTTTGCAACGTTACATCGGTGAAGTTATCGTTATTGATATCGTATCGCTTATCAAAGTGAAACACATTCAACCCAAGCAATGAATGTGCTTTTCCTACTTTGAATTTTGCACTTACATCTGCATTCAACTCATCATACGAAGTATAGTTGATATCTACATTCAATTGCGATGCAGAGCCGGGATCTTTGGTGATAATATTGATCAACCCTGCAACAGCTTCGCTTCCGTACAGCGTAGAGGAAGGACCTTTCACAATCTCCACACGCTTGATTAAACTTGCAGGAATACCGGAAAAACCATACACCGTCGCAAGATTACTTACCACCGGCATACCATCAATGAGCACCATCGTGTACGGACCTTCCATGCCATTGATATGAATATCGCCTGTATTACACACATTACAATTCAACTGTGGCTGTACGCCGTTCACAATGGATAAGGCTTCAAATACAGAAGCTGTAACATTCTTTTTGAAAAACTTGGGAGAATACGTTTCAACGGCAATCGGGCTGTTCGACTTTTTGATTTCTTTCAAGGTTCCGCTGATCACTACTTCACCCAAAGATTTGGTTACAGGCTTCAGTTGAATCAATACAAATTTTTGTGCAGCAGCAACAACAAGCGTATCAGCTGCATAACCAACTGCTGACACAAATAAAGAATCTCCTTCTGTTGCTGCTAACTTAAACCCACCTGCATGATCGGTTAATACTGATAAGCCGCTCTTCAGATTTTTCACGGTTGCATGCTTCAGTTGTTCTTCCGTCCGCAAGTCGGTTACTTCGCCCGATAAGGTAAATGTTTGCCCCAAAGCTGTTACCGACAACAGCATCAACCCCACAAAAAAGATGTTTCTCCGTTTCATTTTTTAGACTTGTCTAAATTTATGTTTAGACAAATATAGAAAATAGTTGAAAGGAGTCAAACTTATTTTTGAGTTCCGGTCTGCTTCCATAACCAAAGCAGTACAAAGGCAGTTACGGCCGCAGCGGCTGAAAACACCGCCACTGCACCAAAGCGAAACCAAAGAAAACCGGCTAAACTGCTGGCTAACAAGGCGGCAATACTTTGAAAGCCTGTAAATAACCCAATGGCCGATGCATTTTCATTTGCAGGAACAAGGGTACTGATCCAGGCTTTGGCAACCGACTCTGTAGCTGCCGCATACATCCCATAGCAGACAAAAAATAAGATAAACAGCCAGGTATTGTTTGCAAAAGCAAACCCCATGTATGTAAGTATAAAAAAGAAAAGCCCTGCAAGAAATACTTTTTGCATCCCAACCCGATCGGCCAGTTTACCTGCAGGAAAGGCAAATAATGCATACACAAGATTATAAAAAATGTACACGCCGATTAATACTGCATCCTGTAAACCGGCTTCCTTCATCTTCAACAACAGAAATACATCTGAGCTGTTGAACAAAGCAAACAGTAACAAACCAATCAGCAGCTTCTTGTATTGAACAGGCGCATGTTTCCAATAACTGAATGTTTGATGAAAAGGAATTGCTTTCTTATTCGCAGTACCTGTTTTCTTTTCTTTCAATAATAAAGTGAATAACACCGCAACTGAACCCGGTATTGCAGCTATTAAAAACATGCGTTGATAACTACCGGGATACAGATAGAGAAAACCAAGCGCAATCAATGGCCCCAACACCGCACCCAACGTATCCATTGAACGATGAAAGCCAAACACAGTTGCTTTATTTGCTGCGGTTGCCTCTGCATTCAACATAGCATCACGTGGTGCAGTTCGTAAGCCCTTACCTGCCCTGTCGGTAAATCGTGCAACAAAGATCCACCACAACTGTGTGCTGAAAGCAAGCATGGGTTTCGATACGGCACTGAACAAATAACCCAGCTGAACAAAGGGTAATCGCTTACCGCTTAAATCACTTAACCGTCCGAAATAACTTTTACTTAAACCTGCAACCGCTTCTGCAAAACCCTCCAGTATACCAATAACCAACACTGAGTAACCGATGCTTTTTAAATACAACGGCATAACCGGGTACAACATTTCGCTGGCCATATCGGTAAACAGGCTCACCAGCGAAATAAACCAAATGGCTCTTGTAATTCCTTTAAACATATTCATGCTTACTAAAAGTAACAACAGTTATTGTAAACAAAAAGCCCCGCAATTGCGGGGCTGTACTATCTGCAACAATCTTTCTTCCGAAAGAGTGAAAGAATAAAAAGCAAGATTTGTTTTATCCGTTTCATTTTAATGCATTTAAAAAATAATGTTCGAAACTGATGAACACCGAACGGTTTGCCATACGATGTGCATTGCCCGTTAACTGGTAACGTGCCCCCACATTAAACCTTGTTGAGCTGTTGAAGATTAATTGTACAGCAGGTGCAATATCAATAAAACCAACTTTTACATCGGTGCTTTGCTGTGCCAAAAACTCACAATACAAATTGAGATTCGTTTGTTTATAGTTCTCGTACTTCAACGGAAATAACAAATAGCCCATTGATAAATTGTACTGCAATGCATTATTCGAAAATGGCAATCCTAAATTTAATTTATCCTTTGTTTCCAACTGGCGCACATATGATACACCTGCTGATGCAGCAAACTTATTTACCAGTTGCGTTGCAACAACACCCAACTGTAAACCGCTGTTATCACCTTCCAGGTTCAGTTCCTGGTACACCAATGGATTGTTACTCCATGCACCAGCTGCATATACAGCTGCACGAAAATGTTTATGCACTTCATCCTTACTGTAAAAACGGTACTTGGTATAAAGCCGTGCACTTTCGAACTGTTGTTTCGATTGAAAGAACATGTTTGAAAAACTCACATTGCCTGTAACCATCCAGTTTTTACTTAACCCTAACTGCAGTTCGGGCATAAAACGAAATTCCCGTTCGTTGTTGTGGTACGAACGCATGGTTTTAGTACTCACTTTTGCAACCAACGCTTTTGCGGGAATATTGGATGCCGGGTTTGAAAAAATATAGAGTTCCTGTGCTTTTGCTGTAACCATTGTTACAAGCAATAAACAAGTAAATAAATAGCGCATAAAGAAAAAGGGAAGCAGAACGCTTCCCGTTTGTTTAAATAGTTACATGATAAACACGCATACCGTTGGCCTGTCCGCTTTTATAGCTTTCTGCTTTGGTAAGACCGGCGTATTTTTTATACTCTTTGGCGGGTAAAAAATTCTTATCAATAATGATGAAGGTTTGCTCACCACTTAGCTGTTGATTTTTCACTGCAAGAAAGTGCAATACTTTTCCATCTACAGTTACCTGCTGATCGTTTTGTACGGCAACATTGTTAAACACTGCTTTTACCTGCAGCTTCGCCACAGAAAAACCGGCATCTTCCACTTTCTTACGCAACTGATCAAAATTTATATCAGCACCTTCTTTGAATGTAATAGCAAAAGAGGATGTTTTAATATCAGACTCTACGCTTTCAACAAACGAAAGTGTTTTCAACGATTTATTGATTGCGTTGCTGCACATAGCACAGGTTAAGCCGCTTGCCTGCAAGCTGGCCGATTTAAATTGAGCCGATGCAGCAGTTACTGCCAACAGTACACACACAAATACAAGAAACTTTTTCATCGGAAATAATTTGGTGATTGAGAAAAACTGCTGATGGTGTTTACCATCAGCAGTAAATAAACGATTCAACTAGTTTGATTAACTGTGCTTCGCACATTTACCATCTTTGCAACAATCGGCCTTAGCTGTAGCGCCTTCTTTTTTGCAGCAGTCTGCACCTTTTTCGCATTTCATATCTGCGCAGCAGCCACCTTCTTTAGCGCAAGCGCCATTTGCACAACAATCGCTTTTGCCGGCAACTTTCTTACAACATTCCATTGTACCGGTGCATTTACCATCTTTCATGCAGCATGCACCTGCTTCTTTTGCAGCGGTTGTTGTTTTACGATCGTATTTGCAGCACTCGTGTAAGCCATTATAAGCTTCTGCAGGAGCAGTGTACTTTTCATTATCATAACCTGCATCTGCAATTGATTTCTGAATTTTATCGTCAGATGTTTTTGCAGCAGCATATTTAACAGTCAGCATTTTGCTGTCTTTATTCCACTGTGCAAACGTTGCACCGCTTGATTTTGCAGCGGCTTCAATGGTTTCTTTACACATACCGCAGTTACCCCATACTTTAAATACAGAAGTTTTTACGGCAGCTTGCTTACCACTTGTTTTAGATTGTGCAGTTGCAGAAAACCCTGCAAATAAAAAGATGAATACGGCAATAATATTAATTGATTTCATTTTGATTAAGTTTTTGGATTGATAATACTGAATTAAGGAACCCGTTGCATACACAACAGTATTCGTACAGAAAAACCAATCTAAACTAAATCAGGAATGTTTGTACAGCGAGATACACTTTGTTATGTGTATTCGGAGGCGGGGAGGTATAAGCATTGAGCGGAACGGGTGAAACACCTTGTTCAGGATCGCTCAGTACAATTGTTTTTTCCGGAAGTACGGCACTGATGCTGGCGAGTTCAAAAGCAAATGAAGAGAACTGATGCGAATCGCTCAGCTTCACCTTGGTTACTTCATCTTTACAGCAATGGTTTTCGGTTTTAGCCATGCCGCATTTATCGCAGGCACCATCGTTATGATCCTGCTCGTGGCCAAAGGATACAGAAGAAAACTTTCCCATGCAGTAATGCACATTCACCACCATACCACTGGAAACAGTGAGGTAGAGAAAAGCCATCGTTGCTATGAATAATTTCTTCAACATCGAAACAAAGATAAACAAAGTACGTAAGAATGTACTGATCCGGATCAGTTAACGAAACCCCAATAAATACCCACCCGCAGAAAATAACCGGGCGTTGGCTGCAAAGGTGTAGCTAAGTTGTTGTTCAAGAAGCCTGTTGAACTTCCCACCTGGAAGGTATTAAGGTTTTCGGCCCGCATAAAAATACTCAGGCTGCGGATGCGGAACTGGAGATAAGCCGCTATATCGGGTAAATTATTAATGGCTGTATCCTTTTGCAGGAAGAACTGACCGAGTATGGGCGAAAAACCATCGGCTTTATATGGTGTGTGATAACGCAACTCCAAACCGGTACTGATGTTAAGCGTTTTAAAAAACTTTCCTTCAAAAGCAAACCGGTTACGTGTAAACAGCAATGGCAGATTAACGGGTGCATTGGCGGTGGCCTGCTGTATGTATGCCTCTACATACCAGTTCCAGTGTTTGCCGATGTGAAACTGTTTTTCGAGTTGCAGCTGTAAAACGTTAAACAAGGTAGCTTCCTGTTCGGCCTGCGTGTAGTTTTTAAAATAGATATAGTTTGAAGCCAGAAAATATTTAGCCCCGATCTTTAATGCCTGTTGCGGCAGTTCATAAACAGCCGATGCAATGGTTGTGTTTTCTTTACCAAAATCGGTATTGCCGATATTGAACTTTTTAAAATTACTACGGTCGTCGTGTATAAACGAAGGAGTTCGATTCACATTCTGAAAGCCGAGTGTTAAATAACCGAGCTTCTGGCCAATTAAACGTTTTAACGAAGCCTGCAAATTGTAATCGCCCCCGTTAAATCCGGCTAAAAAAAACGTTCCCGCCAGTTCCATATCCCATTTTTTGTTGCGGGTTTTATTCCGGTATTCGCCATTCACAAACGCATTGGTAAACCCGGGTTCACTGCTGCCAAAATCGGCATTCAATTGCTGGTAACCGGCAGCGGCCTTTAAGAATTGTAAGGGATTTTTAATATCGGGGAACGTGTAAATAGCTGCTTCGTTGGTAAACGTTTGCCAATAATCTTTTATGGTAAAAGTTGAAGGCAGATTGGTTAACCCATATAATTTCTGATAACCTTCAGCATCAACACGGGTATCGCTGTATTGATAGGTATAGCGGTCTAAACGGGCTGTATGCTGAAAACGAAATCGTGGATAGAACAAATAATTAGTGGTAGAATCGTTGACTTTAACCGAATCCTTTTTACCCAGATCGTAATGCTGACGAACTAAAAAATTAACCACGGTGTATCGATTACCGGTGTTAATGGTATTGGTTAAAAAGCCGGCCTGTGCAGCTTCTGCACCTCCAAGATTAGTGGGTATACTAAAACGTTCCTGGAAAAAAGGTAAACTATCCAGAAAAGCGGTGCTTTTAATACCGCCATTTTCTGTTGCACCTATTTTGTTGGTTCCGGCGATAAAAAAGATACTGTATCGCTTTTTAGGCGATGTATACCAGGTGTTGAACAGGATGTTATTGTGATTGGTTTTTTGATTGCGGAAAATGCCGGGTGCATTAATTAACCGGAAATTGAATGCAAAATTCCAGTTGTACCGGATGTTTTGTGTATGCAGTACGCCAATACTCTGCTCCTGCTTTGCACCCAACACATAACTCAGCTCGGTATAAGGACGGGTTGTATTATAGAATTTTGTTTCCTCAACTTTAGGAATGTACGCATCGTATGCATGCATCCCCTGATCCCACCCGGGTTTCATAGTAGGCGAAAACAACAACGAACGGGAAGCACTACCCGTATTCCCAAGAAAAACATGCGTCCATGGTAAATGCCAGCGTTTACCGAAATCATTTACCGATGAATCGAGAAAAGAAAATCGGGCTGTATCTAAATAACGAAAGGCAATGGTAATGGAATCTTCTAAACCGGTGCGGTGTAACAGGGAGTCTTTAAACGGCCCGCTTCCCGATCCTCCTCCACCCGATATACCGCTGGGCAGCCGCTGCAACGGATTTCCCCGCTGCGCAACAGCAACAGTAGTACAGATGAGCAAGAAGAAAAACACAATTATCCGGGCCATATAAGAAAAACGGGCTGTTACAGCCCGTGCAAAAATAGTTGAATTGAATTTGTGCTTTACTAAAAGCAACTTAAAGTTCAAGAATAAGTTGTTTTACAATCGCCGTCATTTTTGGTTCGGCTGCTTTGGCCGCTTCCAGCACTTCTTCGTGTGTAATTATATTTTCTTCTTCACGAATACCAATATCTGTAATAACGCTCATCGCAAAAACAGGAATACCCATGTGTATGGCTACAATTACTTCGGGCACTGTACTCATGCCTACTGCATCGCCACCCAACACCTGTATCATTTTATATTCGCTGCGTGTTTCAAACGTAGGACCTGTAACACCGCAATACACGCCTTCCTTCACTTCAATATTCATCTTTGCTGCAATGGCTTTTGCTTTATTGATGAACTCTTTTTTGTACGGCTCACTCATATCAGGAAAACGTGGACCAAATTCACTTTCATTTTTACCAATCAACGGATTGACGGTTAGCTGGCTGATATGATCGTTAATAATCATGAGGTCGCCTACCTTGAACGATGTATTAACACCACCGGCTGCATTACTGATCACCAGCTGCTGTACACCCAAAAACTTCATCACACGAATAGGATAAACAACTTCCTGAATAGAGTATCCTTCGTAATAATGAAAACGGCCGGCCATTACCACCACTTTCTTATCGCCCAATGTACCAAACACCAGTTTGCCTTTGTGCCCTTCAACGGTTGACACAGGAAAATGAGGAATATCGTTATAGCTGATTTCTTTTTCAACCACCAGCTCATCAGTAAATTGCCCGAGGCCGCTGCCTAATACCACGCCCACAGTTGTTTCCTGTTGATATTGACTACGGATATAAGCAACCGTTTCGTTGATCTTGTTCAGTAATTCACCCATCGTTTCAAAATTTTGTAAGGCGGCAAATATAAGGAGAAGTAGGTGGTAAGAAGTACGAACGTTCCCTGTAATTGCAGGTAACTGATACAGATCATGCATTCGGATTTTATTTTTTGCTGCAGTTATTCAGCGGTGGCCTTACTGCCGTTAGCTTGGTGTTTTTCCATATTCCTCATTCGTTCTTTCCTTATCTTCGCCGAAATTTTTTAATCATGAACCTCCACGAATATCAAGCTAAGGAATTGTTGAAGAAATACAATGTTCCTGTGCAGGAAGGATTTGCCTGCAGTACTGTACATGAAGCCGAAGAAGCGTACCGCCAGATCAAGAACCAGAGCGGCAGCAACTTTGCAGTTGTAAAAGCACAGATTCATGCAGGTGGCCGTGGTAAGGGAACAGTGAAAGAAAGCGGATTGAACGGTGTAAAGGTGGCAAAGAACATCGATCAGATTACTGAATTTGCAAAAGGTATTCTGGGTGGCACATTGGTAACCATTCAAACCGGTCCTGCCGGTAAAGTGGTAAACAAAATTCTGGTAGCACAGGATATGTATTACGATGGACCAACAGAGCGTAAAGAATTTTACCTGTCTATTTTATTAGACCGTACAAAAAAACAAAACGTAATCATGTATTCTACCGAAGGCGGTATGAACATTGAAGACGTAGCACACGATACACCTGAAAAAATCTTTAAAGAGTGGGTACACCCCGGTGGTCCATTGCAAGGTTTCCAGGCACGTAAAATTGCTTTCAACCTCGGCTTAAGCGGTGAAGCATTTAAGAACTGCGTAAAGTTTGTAACCAATCTTTACAATGCCTATGTTGATTTGGATTGCGGTATGCTTGAAATTAATCCACTGTTCAAAGCAGCTGATGACAAGATTATTGCTGTTGACTGTAAAATGAACATTGATGATAATGCATTAATGCGTCATGCAGATGTTGCTGCTATGCGTGATACTACAGAAGAAGATCCTACAGAAGTAGAAGCAGGTAACCACAACCTCAACTTTATTAAGTTAGATGGTAACGTAGGTTGTATGGTAAACGGTGCAGGTTTGGCAATGGCTACTATGGATATGATCCAGTTAAGTGGTGGACAGCCGGCCAACTTCCTCGACGTAGGTGGTACAGCCAATGCACAAACAGTTGAAGCCGGTTTCAAAATCATTTTAAAAGATCCGAATGTAAAAGCAATCCTCATCAACATCTTTGGTGGTATTGTTCGTTGCGATCGTGTGGCTGCCGGTGTAATTGAAGCCTACAAATCAATTGGAGATATTCCTGTTCCTATCATTGTTCGTTTACAGGGTACCAATGCCGAAGAAGCGAAAAAACTCATCGACGAAAGCGGATTGAAAGTACAAAGCGCTATCCAATTAAGCGAAGCGGCTGACCTGGTTAAGCAGGCTGTAGCGTAACGACAGGACAAAAAATAAACTTCCCGAACGCCATACGATAATCGTATGGCGTTCGTTTTTTATACTTGTGTTTCTTTTAGCATATTACTGCAACAAGTGGCTGTATTTTTGATAAAGAAACTACCATTCACCATCAACCAACATCGTATGACTATACAGATCCGTCAACAATTTCTTTTTGTTCTTTCGCTTTTTATCTGCTCAGCAATTTCCGCACAGGATCGTTTTGAAGTAGTACATCACTACAAACCTTTTGAGGTAGAGTTAAACGCCGGTTATGCAAGACCACAAGGCAAGGGTGCCAAAGTTGGTTTTCTGTTGGGCATGGAACCACGTTTTAATGTGGTAGACAAAGTTGCAATTGGTTTACGTATGGAAGCAACAGCAATGGCACGTGGTTATGTGGGTGTAAATGGCACTACGCCTAATGGCAATGGCGAAGCAGGCTTAGGCTTACACTTTACACCAACTGTTGAATATTATTTTACCAATCGTCTTGTTCGTCCGTTTATTGGAGGCGGTGCAGGTATCTATAATTTTTTAAGCATTGAAGCCAACAGCGATAATGGTGGTACAGTTCAAATTCCTACCTCTACCCGCTTTGGTGGCTTTGCCCGTGCAGGTATTGAAATATGGCACCTGCGTGCTGCGTTCGAATACAATCTTGTAGGTAAAACCAATAACATCAACAACAACTACCTCGGCATTAAACTCGGCATTGTACTCGGAGGCGGCTTGTTTGATGAGTACAAAGGGGAATACTAAGCCATATCTGATTTAGGATTGCTGATGTAGGATTTAGTTGAATCCGAACATAACAGAGGTGTTGGGAATTGGAGGATTGGATTTTCTTGAACCTGTGCCTTTCCTTTGGATTTTGCTTTTTAGGTTTTGGATTTTCGTGAACCTTGTGCCTTGAATTTCCTGTGCCTTTCCTCCTGTACTTTTGCAACCATGTCCACAATTACAATCCGCAACATACATCCCGGAGATAATGCTGCACTGGCTGTTATCATCCGCAATTCACTGGCAGAGTTTGGTGCCAATAAGCCCGGCACTGTATTCTTCGATCCAACAACCGATGCATTATACGAACTGTTTCAAACACCCGGCAGTGTGTATTTTATTGCGGAGGAAGAAGGAAAACTGTTGGGTGGCGGCGGTATTTTTCCAACCGAAGGTTTGCCAAACAAAACATGTGAGTTAGTAAAAATGTATCTGCACAAAGATTCCCGTGGCAAAGGCTTGGGCAAACGCATGATTGAAGAATGTTTGCATTGGGCCAAAGCTAACGGCTACGAACAGGTGTACCTCGAAACTATGCCCGAATTAAAACAGGCTTTGAAAGTGTATGAACTCTTCGGCTTTGAATATTTAAACGGACCGTTGGGCAACAGCGGCCATTTTGGATGCGATCGATGGATGTTGAAGAAATTGTGATCAAAAACTATAGTTCACCCTTAACAAGAAATATCGACCTACTCCCATAAATGTATTCTCTGATTTTGTGTTAGGCGAATTTACCCGTTGAACATAACGCTTATTGTTCAGCAAATTATGCGCAACCAAATCAACATTTAATTTCTTTGTAAGCGTTAAATTCTGGAAAACACCCCACAAATGAAATTCCTGGTTTTCCGACAGACTTAGATAATTGTATTGCGTTCCAATGTAATAATTGCCTTTGAATGCAGTACGGAGTTTAACTAAAACATCAGTGGTATTATTCTTATTAAAAAGGGTTTGTGATTCATTGAATTGTTTGTTTTCAAAGAAATCTTTCGAAAAATCGACCTGCCAGCTAACAGGTATTTTGAAAGATGGAACCCACGTAAGTGTGAAACGGCCAAAAAACATCCTGTTTTCAACTGCTTTACTATTCAACAACTGATTATTGATACTGAAGTTTGCATTACTGCTTAACCTGAAGGTTGAATTAAGCGGAAATATAAACGATCCTATATCAAAATTTACGCCAGCCTGTCTGTTATTTGTAACAAGCGCCCATTCCCTGAGAGTATATTGCGGCTGTAAAATGCTGTTACCAGTGTAATCAGTTTTTCCATACCGAATATTTATGCCTGCTAACAATGAAAATTTAGATACAATTTTGAAGTTTGAAAAGGATAATGCTGCCGTGTAATACTCTTGTGGTAAAACTCTTGTTGCTCCGCTGATGACTGAGGCATTGGCGGTAATCATATTTTGCGAATGAAAATACATAATTGAAGGCAACTCTCTTGCAGACAATAACGAAAGGCGTAAACCTGCAAAGACTTTCAGCTTATAAACATATTCTGCATTTGCCCGCCAAAGGAAAAATTGATCTTTCCCGCGCATTGCATTTTTACCAGAACCAACACCACTATTCAAAAGAAATTTTACGGAGCTTTTTCCATTTAATTGATAAACTGTAAGAAAGCTTAAACGATTTTCAAAAAATGAAACACTATTGTCAGAAATTGATAGTAAAGAATCGTTACTCAACACAGAATTTTCCATTGCTAATTTTTGCCAATTCGTTTCATAACCTAACCTGTATGTAAGCTTTCCTTTTTTGTGCAGAAATGAAATGTTATTTTGTTGGTTAGTTACTGTGCCGTTGGTTGCCTGCTCAAATAACCGGTATTGACTATCGATTCCATAAACCAACTGAAGCCTGTTGGTATTCGTATTAAAAAGCTGCCTCTCAGGAATTACGCTAAAACTACTTTGCAAATTCAGCACACTAAATTCATTAATGTTTAAAGCTCCGTTGTATGCTGCGGCATAACCATTTCTGATAGCACTCACCCGCTCATTTAATGTATCAGAAAAAAAGCCAGACGTTTTGTTCCTGTAAAGATCAGTTGTATTGGCCCATCCCCATTGTGCATTTAAACTGCCTGCAAACCGCTTCAGGTTATCATGTGACAGCTCAATATTGCCAGCTACATTTTGCCGTTTCTTTTCACTTGCCAATTCATTCTGCACATTCCATTTATTCTGCTCATTAAGAAACGTTTCCGAACTTCTTTGCCCGTTAAAAAACAACGCATCCTCAACTGCATACATTCTTGCTGCCAGCTTAATTGATTTATTGATTCTGAAGTGTAATAAAGGCGATGTAAAATAGTTTTTGTTGTTGAGCACATATTCTTTGGCGATACCCGGTGCCGAAACAGTTCCGCTATTCACCAGCCCTAACCCGTTCACTATTTTCTTTGAAAGTTCTTCCCGTTGTTGTAAAGCAGAGGCGTTACCTTCTTCCTGATAACGCAATAAACCTGTAGCATCTTTTGCAATGTTATTCGCATTTGCCAGATAAACCATTTTAAAGCGGCTCTTTAGCAATACAAGCGTAACATCTCCTTCATATCTTCCTTCAATTGAGCCTGCTGCCGAAATACTGCCATTCAGCTTGCCTTGCATACCTTTTTTTAGCTTTAGATTTATTGCAACCTGATTACTTTCCAATAAAGCTCCAATTAAACGATTTTTATTATAGTTATCAATTACCTGAAGTCTGTCGACAATATCCGCACCAAGATTTCTGGTCAATAACTGGTATTGATCTTGCGTAAGATCATCGCCATCAAGTAAAAGAGTCTTTACTTCCCTTCCACGATAAGTAATTTTTCCATCAGGAGCTATTACAAAGCCTTCAATATTTTTAATCAGATCCTCAACCTTTCTGGTTTGGGCCGTTCTGAAACTATCTGCAACTATTTCTAAGGTATCTCTTTTTATCCGTAAGGGCGCTTTTGATTCAACTATAATCTCTTTTAAAATATTAGGCGAAGGTTTTAATAAAAATTCAACTATTGTTATAGTATCGGAATTATTAAATGGTATTACTTTTTGTAAATTTTCATAGCCTACATGGGATGCCCGGATATAAATCTGTTCGCTCGCCGTGGAAATAGTTTGAATTTCAAATTTCCCCGTTTTTGAAGAAAAAACAAATGATTTCAATTCAGAAGGATTGATACTCGAATAAAGAATAATACTCGCCTGCGATACTGGTAACAGTGTAACAGAGTCTAACACTTCCCCTTTAATAACTATTGCTTTCTGAGCGTAGTTACTGTGAGCAACAGTAAAAAGAAGTAATGATGTTATTATTATTTTTATAAGAGCCTGCAATTCTACTTTTAAACTTCAAATTAGTTAATTAAATCTTCTACAGTATTATTCGAAATCGTCTTTTTATTTCCAACACAGGATTCACATGAAGGGTCAGTGGTTTGGTCTGTTGATTCAAGAATTTTCTTTATTCGTTCAAACTTCTCTTTATATCCCTTTTTGAAATCGTAATAGGTCTCAGTAATATTTTGAGGGAATTGTGGTAATTGAAGCAACTGCTCTGCCAACTTATGAATTCGCCAAAAAACAGTATAGGTGGAGTCATGAATTTCCAGAATTAATCCAGGCAATCCTCCAAATTTCCAAGGACCATTATTAAAAGGAATCGTTTCGTCAAACCAAGCTATGTAAGAGCGCCCTCTGAAATCCATCGTCGCTTTTCTACATAATCTGCCTACTACATATTTTTGCTCTTGTACAATTTGCCACTTAAAGGGATGTAATGAATCACTATAAGTTCTGCTTTTTTTGTTTACAAAATTGATTTCTGATTGAAAGTGAGAAAAACCCTCGTCAAGATCTTTAAACACATAAAGCTTCATTGTATCTGTATCGAAATAATATTCATACCTAGAAATTCCGTCCTTTTGTGAAACCAGGTAAACGCCAGGCTTTTTTGATTCATATGGTATTTTGTAGGAAACAGATTTACCTCCTGATATTATAACAGTATTTACATATTTTTTATCTTCTGGTAAAAGGGTATCTGTAAAATTTACATACTCCACCTTAATTCCCTTTTGCTGAGCATAGGAAAAAGAAATGTAACACAAACAGGCAATTAAATAATAAAGGCGAATTTTCATAAAATTCAATTTACAAAAAAACAGGGCGAATATAATTTCGCCCTGTTTTTGGTTAAAACAATTAAATTAACCTCCAATTTCTTGAACAGTTAAATCCATAAGGCAGTCAGCCGCTTTAGCTTCAGCCCCTTGAGGGCCGTCACAAGTATCAGCACAAGCTGTACAGGTAATTGTATTACCGTTATAGGTACCAACTGCTGTACGACAACATTGCATTTTGGCTGGCTTTGAGATTAGAGGAACTGAAGAGACAGGCCCTTCGCCATTAGAATTTTTAGCACCTGCTGCCATCGCAGCAAACCCACTAAACATTAAACAAATCGTAAAGATTGTTTTTTTCATAAATAGCTTTTGTTTGTGTTTAAAATAATTTAACACTCACAATAACGAAAAAAAAAAAATGAAACTTCAAAACTTTTATTATAATTTTTATAAATGTGTTATTTTATAGAATAAGTGTGTCATTCATTACTAATCACCTCCACCTCATACACCCCACTAAACAAATACACCGCCCCGCTCTTTACATCAACTGCTTTATGTCGTTTGCGTAGTTTTTCTTTTTTCTGAAACACACGACCGTCTTTTGTTTTAAAGAGTTGGTTGAGTTGTAATTCTTCCACCAGCACTTCACCATTCTTACGCAGATCATAATTTTTCAACACACGCATCAAATGCTCTTCACCACAACTGGTAGCTGATGGATTTTGTAATGACTTCATCAACGCCTTTTCAATATCTGCCGGGAAAATTTTCTGCAATAAAAACTGGGCAAGTATTTTTCCATATTCATGCTTCCACTCTTTGCCATGTGCAGCAATGCGGAAACCGAAATTTTCAAATGCAAGTAAGTGAGCGATCTCATGTAACAAGGTTACAAGGAATGAGTATTTATTAAGATTACCATTTACACTGATGCGGTGATTTTTTTGGTTGATGGCATGCCGGTAATCGCCCAGTATGCTGTTGCGTTCTTTGGTAATGGTTAAATGAATTTTATACTGGTGCAGATATTCCAGCACAGGCTCCAGCGAACCTTCGGGCACATACGCTGCCAATGCATGTAAAGGAACTTCCTTTTTACTCATTTGCCTTTCTTCTCTTTCATGAGGCGGAAGATGGTCCGCACTTCAATAAACGAATACACAAAGTATAAACCCATGGAAATGTAAACCGCCGGGCGGTTTGGCTTGGCTACTACCGATGCATAGATGAGCACCGATGCTGCTACTACAATCATTTTGATCATGAGCGATGCATACACACCTCGCAGAAACACCTGTGCATTATTGGTAGAAAATCCTTTGATGTGAAAAAACAAGGAAGCGATGGTAACAAAGAACACGAGCAGGTTACCAACAATCAACACTTCGTAATCGATACCGTATTTGGTAAGCCAGTTTTTTCCGAGCAGGAAAAAACAATTAAGGGCTGCAAAAAGAGCAAGTAAGGGAACGTAAAATTTCTTTGTTTGAGCATTCATTTCTTCTTCGATGTGTCTTTAACCACCCGCACGAGCAAACCGGTTATGACCAGCACAGGCAACACGAATGCAAATAAATGAAAATTCAGGTTCAGCCAGCCATCTGTTTTTAGTCCAAGAAAAACAGCAATGCACAGTGCGGCCATCAGCTGCATGGCTAAACCTGAATACTCCAGCAAATAAGCCGAAGTGCTTTTATACTTTTTAGGATTGTTATTGGTCGTTGGCGGCTGCATTCAACTGATCTTTCGCAATATCAACCACGCTGGCCAATGGAGCTTTCGATACAGCATCTGCACCCATATGGCATTCGCCGTTAAACGAAGCTGTTGCATCTACCTGCAGCTGGCCTGCATAAATATTTCCGTTGATCTGGCAATTACCCTTGAGGTAAAGCAGTTCGGTTACTTTAATGGTACCGGTAATAGCACCCAGCACATCGGCCTGTTGTGCAATCACATCGCCGGTAATTTTTCCCGACGGACCAACCAATACTTTGGAAGAGGTGGTAAGATTGCCCACCAATACACCATCAACACGTATATCGCCTTTGCTGTTGATGTTGCCTTTAATTTCCGTACCCGAAGCCACAATGGTAGCCATACCCGTTGAGTACTCTTTTTCGGAGGAACTGGATTTACTGTTGAACATATGCTTTGGTTTTTATTGCGTCGATCGTTCTACTTCAGGTATTTTTAAGGTAGCGGTATCCAACACATTCGTCTTTACATCACCCGATAAAACTTTTTTCAGGTTATCAAGATACTGGTCTTTATACAACATCGATTTCTCCAGTGAGTCAATTTTTGTTTTATAAAAGATCAATTCCTTCCGCTGACTTTGCGAACCATACCCCGGTAAATAATACTTGAGGTTGGTAAACGTAATCAGCGCCACGGTTAGCCCCACCAACAGTACAAAAATGGTGCTAAGTGTAATGTAAACGCTCAATCTTGATAATTTAAAAGTTACCACCTCCTCGTACGTATCATCGTTCATCACCACCAAACGGTAGCGATTTCGCAATCGTTTCAACGTACTTTCTGCATCAATTCGTTTTGCCATAGCGTAAATGAGGGCTAAATTTAGTGTTTACCAGGGGTAAAAAAAGAATTTATTCCCGATTTTACCGTTAATTAAAATATTTTTGACCGTATTGAGTTTATAAAAGAAAAACGACCAAACGCCTGCATGCAGCCAATTCTTGTACCAAAATTCCGCTTGTTCCTCTTGTTTTTCCTGCTGGGCTGTTTTGCTGCATCGGCACAACCCGATTTTACCCTGCCCCTCGTTAAGCCAAAAAAATACGAAAACAAAACACTGGGTTCGGAAAAAACGGAAGATAAAAAATTTACGCTGCCCCGTAAGCTGTACCAGAGCATGGTAACGCATTACAATTTTTATTACAACGCTACCAATAAAATCAACGCCATTCTTGAACGGGCAAAAGCCAGCCACCGGGATGATTATACGCAACTGCTCCCCTTCTATAATTATTCAACCAATATAACAGCTGCCGATTCGGCCGAACTGGATTCGGTTATTTATAAAGCAACTGCCGGTATTGTACTGCACGATCTGCGTAACAGCTACATCGATGATATGTACCTGCTGATTGGCAAAAGCTATTTCTACTGGCAGAAATACGATTCGGCTTACCGCATCTTTCAGTTTATTAATTACAACTTCTTTCCAAAAGGGAAAGATGAATACATTATTGTGGTGGGTGCCAACGACCGATCAACCAAAGGCGATCTCAATATTGCCACCAAAGAAAAAAACAGTTTCATTCATAAAGCTTTTACCAAAGCACCCAGCCGTAACGATGCGTTAATCTGGCTGGCACGTACCTATGCCGAAGACAATCTTTATCCGGAAACTTACAGTTTAATTAATCTGCTCAAAAAAGATCCTACGTTTCCGAAACGCTTATATGGTAAATTAAACGAAGTGCAGGCGTACTCGTTTTATAAACAACAGCAGTGGGACAGTACGGCTTTCTATTTAAGAAATGCGTTGGATGAAGCAGGCGACAAAACAGAGCTGGCCCGTTGGGAATATTTACTGGCGCAGCTGTATGCAAAAACAAATCAAACAGAACTTGCATCAAACTATTTTAATAAAGCGAAATCGCATACTACCGATCCGGTGTTGTACATCCATGCACGTATTTACGAAGCACAACTGGTGAAGAAAGAAGGCGAATCGGTAAATATGGATGAAACACTGGCCGATCTGTTGAAGCTTTCAAAGAAAGAACGTTTTGATGGGTATGAAGATGTTCTATTTTATGCTGCTGCAAATGCAGCACTGCAGAAGGGCGATACAACGCAAGCTTTGACTTTGCTAAAGCGAAGTGTTACATACCAAACAGACAACCCTTCGGTAAAGAACCAGGCTTTTGTACAATTATCGGAACTGGCTTACCACCGCAGAGATTATGTACTCGCCTCATCATCGCTCGACAGCGTAAACATGAGTGACCCGGCACTAGTGGATATAAGTACACAACTGCAAACCAAGCAACAACTGCTGAAACAATTGGTGAACCTGATTACTGTTGTAAAGCAGCAAGACAGTTTGCAAACCGTAGCAAAAATGCCGGCTAAAGAAATGGATGCCTATTTGCGTTCGCTTGCACGAAAGCTGCGCAGAGAACGTGGATTGAAAGAAGAAGTGGCCTATACGCCAGCTGTGCTTACCGGTAATCCGCAAGATGCCAATACACCTTTATTTACCAGTGCGGGCAGTGGAAACAGCTGGTATTTTTATAATGCCTCACAAAAGTCGAAAGGGTTTAACGAGTTTAAAAGTAAATGGGGCAACCGGCCGAATATAGATAACTGGCGCCGGCAAGGAGCTGTAGATGCATCGGCCAACTTTGCAAATAACAATAAACCGCAAACCGAAGTAAGACCAGAAGAAGAGAACAGTGTTGACCCGAATAATATTCCGGCAGATGAGTTAAGTGTTGAAGGTTTGAAAAAGCGTTTACCGCTTACCGAAGAGCAGGTAATGGCTTCCAATAAAAAAATTGCAGAGTCGTTGTTCGATCAGGGACAGATCTACAAAAATCAACTGGAAGATTATGCGCAAGCGGCTGCTGTGTTTGAAGAACTGTGGAAACGTTTTGGCAATTACGAAAAGGAAGAAGAAGTATTGTTTGAATTGTTTTATTGCTACAATAAGCTGGGCGATAAGCAACGGGCAGCTTTCTTTCAGCAGGAGTTAAAAAAGAAATATCCCAAAGGCGATCCGGTGCAGAAAATAAGGGCAGCCAATAACCCGGTGAAGCCCGGAAAAGATGAAAAAACAATTGTGTACGAAAGAGTATACAACCTGTTTATCTCGGGTAAGTTTGATGATGCTTTGCAACAGAAAAAACTCGCCGATTCTGTTTACGGCAGTTCGTACTGGACACCACAGTTACTGTACATAGAAGCGCTTTATCACATCAAACAAAAAAATGATAGTGTTGCCATTGTAACACTTACCAACCTTGAACGAAATTTCCCGGGTTCTCCTATGGCAGAAAAAGCAGCTGTAATGAAAGATGTGGTGAGCAGAAGAGCTGAGATCGAAGATTATTTAACCCGCACAAATATTGTTCGCCAAACTGAGGACAGCATCGTTATCCCATTCGATGAAGGTCCGAAAGTGAACAAGATTGTACAGGACAAAAAACAACAGGATAATAAAGTAACGGTTGCCAATCAGCCAACGCAAAACAATGCGAATATTACAAGGCCCGCAGTGCCGGTTCAAAAAACCGAAGCTGAAAAAACGGATCGCAATAATGCAAGTAAAATTGGCATCAATCCAAAAACAGCGAAAGACACTACTACCCTGAAGCCGATTAAAGAAATAAAAGTTGAAACAGCTTATATCTACAATTCAAACGAACCTTATACGGTATTGATGTATTTCGACCAGGTAGACCCGGTTTATATCAGCGAAGCAAGAAATGCGTTTCAGCGTTACAACAACTCAACGCATAGCGGTGAAACCATTGGCTTAAAAATGAACGATGCCGATAAAGAAACCCTTTGGATGGAAATGGGCTTGTTCTCCGATGTAACCATTGCCATGGGCTACATGGACGAATGGAAGAAAAATGCCCGGCAGATTATTCCCTGGTTAGCCGATTCGAAGTACAATTTCATCGTAATCTCCGAACGCAACCTGGAAGTGCTTAAAACCCGGAAAAACATGGAAGAATACAGACTCTTCCTGCGGCAGCACATCAAAGACAAATTTTAAGTTTTTGCTTCTGCTCCACTCCCCGATTTGTTATAGATTTGTCTGGTACTGAATTTGCTTTATTCAGCATAATAAAATTTGAATATGCGTACTCCCGTCAAATATTTGTGGCGTGCTTTCTTTATCGGCTTTGGCTTATTTATCGTTGTTGTTGTAGGCGCCAATTTTGGTTTATTAGGCAAAATGCCTTCGCTGGAAGAGCTGGAAAATCCTTCGGCTTCGCTGGCCAGTGAGGTCATTGCTTCCGACGGAACCATGATGGGTAAATTTTACCTCGAAGACAGAACCAATGTAGAATACAAGGACATCTCCCCCAACATTGTAAAAGCACTCATTGCTGCAGAAGATGAACGCTTTTACGATCACTCGGGTATCGATGGCCGTTCGTTGGCAAGGGCGGTAGTAAAACTCGGCAGCGATGGTGGTGGCAGTACCATTACCCAACAGCTGGCATTAAACCTGTTTGGCGGCCGGGCAAAAAACAAAGTACGTCGTCTGTTTCAAAAAATACAGGAGTGGATTATTGCTGTAAAACTGGAACGCAACTTTACCAAAGATGAAATTGTAGCACTCTACCTCAACACGGTTGAGTACAGCGATAATGTTTTTGGCATCCGCAATGCATCCAAAACATTTTTCCAGAAAGAGCCGGCGCTTGTTACGGTTGATGAAGCTGCATTGCTCATTGGTATGGTAAATGCACCGTATGCTTACAATCCCCGTTTGTTTCCGCCACGTGCCATGCAAAAGCGCAATGCTGTTATAAACGATATGGTGCGGAACAAATTCATCAGCGAAACAGATGCGGATGTGTTAAAAAGCAAACCCATTAATCTGAAGTATAAGAAACTGGATGAAAGTACAGGTCTTGCACCTTACTTCCGTGATGTGCTGCGTGATTTTATGAAGAAATGGGCGAAGGAACATACCAAGCCCAATGGCGATAATTACAATATTTACCGGGATGGTTTAAAAATATACACCACCATCAATCCACGTATGCAGTTGTATGCCGAAGAAGCAGTATCGAAGCACATGAGTGCACTACAAAAAAACTACTGGACCTTACCGTGGATTAAAACCAACAGTATCTGGAAAGGGCACGAAAAGATATTGGAACGTGCCATGAAAGAAAGTGATCGCTGGCGTAAAATGGAACAGGCAGGCGCAACCGAAGCTGAAATACGGAAGTCGTTCGAAACAAAAACGAAGATGAAAGTATTTGCCTGGAACAGCAAGCGTGAAACAGATACAATCATGACACCGTTTGATTCCATCCGCTATCACCGCATGATTATTCAAACAGGTTTCATGGCAATGGATCCGTTTACAGGCGAAGTAAAAGCATGGGTAGGTGGCGTAAACTTTAAAAACTTTAAATACGATCACGTTAATCCCAATACCAAACGCCAGGTAGGTTCAACCTTTAAACCGATCCTCTATGCATATGCAGTTGAAAATGGTTTTACACCTGAAACGCCTTTACCAAGCGGCCCTATTAACCTTGGCGGAAAAATCATTACCGGCACTGGCGGTCCCATGGCTATTTGCTTAGCGTTTTCGAAAAACCCCGGTGCTGCTTACCTCATGAATCAGTTTGGTGTAAAACCGGTTATTACGTTTGCGAAAAGCACAGGTATTACCAGTGATATGCCTCCCTATCCTTCTATTGCCTTAGGTGCTGCCGAAATTAGTGTGTTTGAAATGATGCAGGCTTATACCATGTTTCCAACAAATGGTATGACCACGCAACCCATCTTTATCACACGTATTGAAGACCGCAATGGAAATATTCTGCAGACCTATGCACCCGAACAAAAAGTAGTGTTGAGCGAATCGGCTGCATTTACCATGGTAAAAATGATGCAGGGAGTAATTGATATTGGTACCGGCCGTCGTTTGCGTGGCATGGGCTTAACCGGAGAAATTGCCGGTAAAACAGGTACTACCAACGATAATACCGATACCTGGTTTATCGGTTATACGCCACAGTTATTAGCCGGTGGCTGGGTTGGTTGCGACGATCCGTTCCTGAAAATGGTGGGCGAAGGTAACCGTACAGCCTTACCGATCTGGGGTTATTTTATGGATCGTGTACAAGGCGATAAAACACTGGGTATTTCAAGAGATGCAAAGTTTGTACAGCCCGAAAGTATGAAGGTTGAAACCTTTATGGACTTTGAAAACTTTGCCGATAAATACCGCAATGAACCCGATGCTGAAAATCCGGATGGCGGCAATGGTACTTCATCTGATTATAACGATCTGCAATTAACACCCGATCCAACGTTGGGCCCTGAATCGCAGATCAACGAAGAAAACAAAGTGTTGCAGGAAGCAAAAAAGCAAGACGATAAAAAACAGGATCCGAAGAAAGATGCAGCGACAGAAAAAAATCAACGTACTGCAGATACGACAAAGAAAAAATGGTGGCCCTTCCGCAAAAAAAATAACTGATAAAAAAGCCCCGGTTTATCCGGGGCTTTTTTATGATAATGACGTACTCCAGGCCAGTTTATAAATACCATCTGATCCTTTTACACAAGTAAACAAAAAGCTGGTGATAAAAGGAATTTGAAACTGCTCCTGTTCGTTATTCAATAAAATGGTTCCGCTTAAATAAATAGTAGAAGAGGATGTTTCCAGTGCTTCGCTGTCGGTAGGTACCCGTTGCAAACCATAACCAAGATCGAAACGGCGGTAAGCCAGTTGTTCAACCAGGTTTTCTAACAGTTCCGGACTGTCAAGTGTAGCGGCAATGTGAATGTTGTTGTTCATGATCCTTTCTTTTTAGCAGATCAACCAATCGCCTCAATTGTTACCTTTCTTCACGTATATGATGCAGCAACCGCCTTTTCGATTAATAAAGAAATGTGAAAGCTGTAAAAAGCTGCTTATAGTAGCAGGAAATTTCTCCCCGTTTCATAGCCATATTTATGCATCTTTGCAACAAATAAACTACTGATAAACATGTGCGGAATCGTTGGCTATATAGGGTCAAGAGAGGCCTATCCTATTGTATTAAAAGGTTTGAAACGACTGGAATACCGGGGTTACGACAGTGCCGGTGTAGCGTTGTTAAACCACGGATTAAATGTGTATAAAAAGAAAGGCAAAGTTGCCCAGCTCGAAGAAGAAGTTATTGGCAAAGACGTTCAATCGAATATTGGCATTGGTCATACACGTTGGGCAACACACGGCGAACCCAGCGATCGCAATGCGCACCCCCATCAATCGAAAAGCGGCAAGCTGGCCATGATACACAATGGCATCATTGAAAACTATGTATCCATCAAAAATGAATTACTGAAAAAAGGATACACGTTTAAAAGCGATACTGATACCGAAGTACTCCTCAACTTTATTGAAGACATTAAAACAAACAACGAATGCCCGCTTGAAGAAGCAGTACGAATTGCCTTACGCCGTGTGGTAGGTGCGTATGTTATTCTGTTGATTGATGAAGATGATCCTGATACCATTATTGCTGCCCGTAAGGGAAGTCCGTTGGTAATTGGTATTGGTAAGAACGAACATTTTCTTGCCAGCGATGCATCGCCTATTATTGAATACACAAAAGAAGTAGTGTATGTAAACGATTACGAACTGGCAATTGTAAAAGCCGATGAACTGATTCTGAAGAATCTCGGCAACGAAAAAATAACGCCCTACATTCAAAAGCTCGATCTGGAATTAGCGGCCATTGAAAAAGGTGGCTACGATCATTTCATGATCAAAGAAATTAACGAGCAACCACATACCATTGAAGATTGTTTACGTGGACGACTGGATGCACAAAGCGGCCGCATTACAATGGCCGGTGTGGAGAATAATATTGATCAGCTGAAAAATGCACAACGCATTGTGATGATTGCTTGCGGCACAAGCTGGCATGCAGGTTTGGTTGCCGAATATATTTTTGAAGAACTCTGTCGTATTCCTGTTGAAGTAGAATATGCAAGTGAGTTCCGCTACCGTAATCCGGTTATCAACAAAGGCGATGTGATCATTGCGATTTCGCAAAGTGGCGAAACTGCTGATACCATCGTGGCGATTGATAAGGCAAAAGAACAAGGTGCCTTTATTTTCGGTGTGGTGAACGTAGTGGGCAGTTCCATTGCACGATTATCACATGCTGGTGCTTACACACATGCCGGTCCGGAAATTGGTGTAGCCAGTACCAAAGCATTTACTGCCCAGTTAGCTGTACTCACAATGGTTGCTTTGAAAATAGGGATTGAAAAAGGAACCATTACACACGAACGTTACATGCACCTGTTAAACGAATTGCATGCAGTACCGGAAAAAGTAAAAACCTTGCTTGAAAAAGCTGACAATGTAAAAGCCATTGGCTTAAAATATAAAGACGCCAGCGACTTCTTATATCTTGGTCGTGGATACAATTTCCCGGTAGCATTGGAAGGCGCATTAAAGCTGAAAGAGATTTCATACATCCATGCCGAAGGTTATCCTGCTGCAGAAATGAAACACGGACCGATTGCATTGGTTGATGAAAAACTGCCGGTTGTTTTCGTTGCAACAAAAGATGCGTACTATGAAAAAGTAGTCAGCAATATCCAGGAAATTAAAGCACGCAAAGGACAAGTGATTGCAGTGGTAACAGAAAATGATGAAGTGATTCCATCGATGAGTAACGACATTATGTATGTACCGGAAGCTGATGAAATTGTAGCGCCGATGCTGAGTGTAATTCCATTACAGTTACTCTCCTATTACATTGGTGTAGCCAAAGGATTTGATGTAGATAAACCGAGAAATCTTGCAAAGAGTGTAACGGTTGAATAGTTTGTTGCAGGTTACATGTTTCCTGTTACAGGTCAGGAAACATGTAATTTGAATTAAATTACCTGAAAGAAGCAACCTGTAACCTGCAACCATTCTTTATGAACCCCATCACCAAAAAGCCGATCTCCGATATTGGTTACGAGTTTATTCCGAAGCAGTTTCTGCCAAAGGGAAAAGATGAATACTACCTGCGGAATAAACAAAACCGCAGCGGTATCAACTACCGTAAACTATCTGCACTTGAAATTGAAGTGCTGGTGCGTAACCGCAATGCTTCCGACAACTGGAATAATATTTTGGTATCAGATGCATTCAATCCAGAGCTGGTAAAGAACTGTAAGTTTTTTGGATTGGTGCGTATTGGTAAACTTGAACCATACTATTTAGAATTTCATTCAATCAAACTGCAGGTGGGTTTATACAACAGCACCATCATCAGTTGCGATTTTGGTGACAATGTGGTGATTGATAATGTGCACTATCTCTCGCATTACATCATTGGTAACGAAGTAATCATTACCAATGTACATGAAATGGGCACCACCAACTATGCCAAGTTTGGTAACGGTGTTTTAAAAGAAGGTGAAGAAGAAAAGATCCGCATCTGGCTGGAAGTGTGTAATGAAAATGCAGGACGAAAAATTATTCCGTTCAATGGAATGTTGCCGGGTGATGCTTGGTTATGGAGCCGCAACAGAGATAACGATCAGTTGCAACAGAAGTTTAAAGAGTTTACCGAAAGTAAGTTCGATAAGCTTCGTGGTTACTACGGTAAAGTGGGCGATCGTACTGTAATCAAAAGCTGCGATATTATTAAAGACGTATGGATTGGCAGCGATGCCTATTTGAAAGGCGCAAATAAACTCAAAAATCTCACCATCAACTCTTCACCCGAAGCTACTTCACAAATTGGCGAAGGTTGCGAACTGGTGAATGGAATCATCGGCGAAGGTTGCAGAGTGTTCTATGGTGTTAAAGCCGTTCGTTTTTACATGGCATCGCATTCGCAATTGAAATATGGTGCACGACTCATCAACTCATACCTCGGCAACAATGCTACCATCTCCTGCTGCGAAGTATTGAACTCACTCATCTTTCCTGCACATGAGCAACACCACAACAACTCGTTTTTATGTGCAGCCACAGTAATGGGACAAAGTAATATTGCTGCAGGTGCTACACTGGGCAGTAATCACAACAGTCGCAGTGCCGATGGTGAAATGATCGCCGGCCGTGGTTTCTGGCCGGGCTTATGTGTAAGCATTAAACACAATTCCCGCTTTGCATCATACACTTTATTAGCCAAAGGCGATTATCCGGCTGAACTCGATATTCCGTTTCCGTTTGCATTGGTGAGTAACGATACTGCCAATGATCAATTGGTGGTAATGCCCGGCTATTGGTTTATGTACAACATGTATGCACTTGCACGCAACGCCTGGAAATATATTGACCGGGATAAACGGATTGAAAAAACACAACACCTCGAATACGCTTTTCTTGCACCCGACAGCATCAATGAAGTATTACATGCCTTGCAACTGATGGAGCAATATGCAGGCAAGAAAACATTAGCTGATAAGATGGATACAATTGAAATGCCTGCAGGCACTGTTGAAAACAGTAAACGAAAAGTTGTGTTGTTAAAAGCTGCAAAAAGTTATCAGCTGTTTAATGAGCTGGTGATTTATTATGCGGTGGAACAAATACTGCAATTTGCTACAACTGTAAAATTTAAAACAGCAGATGAATTGTTTGCCCAACTACCGAAGAAACAAAAAAGAAGTGAATGGGTGAATGTGGGTGGCCAGTTGATTCCGGTAACCGAACTCAATACATTGAAACAAAAAATTGTTGCAGGTAAAATAAATAGCTGGGATGCGGTACATGCATTTTATGCAGCACAAGCCAAACAATATCCGCAACAAAAATTACAACATGCGTTGAGTTGTTTGTTTGAATTAACAGGTACAACAAAACTTAGCAAAGAAAATTTTCTGAGCTACCTGCAAAAGTATATTGCCACCAAAACATGGATGGTGGAAGGCATTACTACGTCAAGAGAAAAAGATTATACCAGCCCCTTCCGCAAAATGATGTACGAAACTGAAGCCGAGCTGGAAGCAGTAACCGGTAAGCTGAAAGAAAACAGTTTTATTCAGCAACAAAAGGAAGAGCTGAAGCAAACAAAAGCTGCTGTGCAAAAACTGATGAAGCAATTGAAGCTCTGATGACAAAGTTTTTTTCACCGCAGAGAAAAAAGAACACAAAGACAAGCGCAGAGGGTCAACTCTGCGTTAAACTCTCTTCCTCCTTTCTCTGCGGTAAGAAATATCTTTGAAACAACCTCAATTTTATTTTAACTAATGAATCGCCTTGTGGATGAATACATCGAAAGCCTGCCCGATGAGAAACGGGAAATAGCCGAACAGCTTCGTGAAATGATCCTCACTCTTATTCCGCATGTGCAGGAAAAACTCAGCTTTAAAATTCCCTTCTATCATTACCATGGCATGTTCTGTTACCTCAACGAAGTAAAGGACGGTATTGATCTTGGTTTATGCCGTGGTAAAGATTTGGTTGATGTATTACCACAACTGGAACAAGGCAAACGGGTGATGGTAGCTTCTGTGATTATCCGCAGCAAAAAAGAAATTCAAACCAAACAAATCGAAGAAGTATTGCTGACAGCTGCCAACTGGCAGGAAGAAGCAAAGCGTTTGAAGATTTCGATGATTATAACAAAGAAGAAGAAAGCCAAATAAACCTGTCATCCCGACGAAGGAAGGATGTCCCGGGCAATTGTACAAAAGTTGAACAGATCCCTCGTACCTCGTGATGACATACCAACCAACAAAAAGCCGCTTCTTTCGAAGCGGCTTTACTTATTTTATCAAGTGAAATTAATCACCCCAGATATTATCTTTTCCATCGAGCCATTTCTTCACCAAATCAGTAGTAATGGATTTTGGACGCTCTAACGGGAAGCCCAATGCACGATCCCAGATAAGGCTGGCCATTACACCTAATGCACGGCTTACTGCAAACAACACGGTGTAAAATTCATATTCAACCATTCCGTAGTGTACCAGCAAAGCACCACTGTGCGAATCAACATTCGGCCATGGATTTTTTACTTTACCGAGTGATTGCAAAATCGGCGGTACCACTTCGTAAATATTCCAAACCGTGTTTACCAGTTTATCATCGGGCATATGCTTTTTGCCAAACTCCATTTGTGCTGTAAAGCGTGGATCGGTTTTACGTAATACTGCATGACCGTAACCAGGCACCACTTTACCTTCGCTCAATGTTTTCTTTACATAATCTGCAATCTGTACTTTATCGGGTGCATCAGTTCCCAACGCTTCCTGCATTTCGAAGATCCACTTGATCACTTCCTGGTTCGCCAAACCGTGTAAAGGACCTGCCAAACCGTTCATACCTGCAGCATATGCTAAATAAGGATCGCTTAATGCAGAACCAACAAGGTGTGTGGTGTGTGCCGATACGTTACCACCTTCATGATCGGCATGAATGGTCATGTACAAACGCATCAGTTCCATAAAACCTTTGTCTTCGTAACCGAGCATGTGTGCCAGGTTACCCGACCAATCGAGCAATCCATTCGGGTGAATGTGATCACCATTTTTATATTTCCGGCGGTAGATGTAAGCGGCAATACGGGGCAAACGTGCAATCAACGTCATGGCATCATCAAACACCGGTTCCCAGTAATCTTTTTTATTAATGCCTTCGCCATACTGCTTGGCAAATACACTTTCTGTTTGCAGGGCCATTACACCAACAACAAACATCGTCATCGGGTGGGTATGTAACGGTAACGCATCAATGGCATCAAACACATGGTTGGGCACATGGCTGCGGCGCTGCCAGTTATCGGTAACAGAATTCACCATTGCTTCATCGGGCAAATCGCCGGTCAGCATCAGGTAAAACAAACCTTCAGGAAGCGGTTGTTCGCCACCGTTGGGAAACTTTGGTAACTTCTGCTGTAACTCAGGAATTGTGAAGCCACGAAAACGAATCCCTTCTTGCGAATCCAGTAATGATGTTTCGGTAACCAACCCTGTAATACCACGCATACCCTGATAAATCTGAGCAAGTGTAACTTCTCCCGCTACTTTGTTACCATGTTCCTTCAGTAATTCTTTTATTTCGGCACTGGCCGCATCAGCCTTCGACTTAAACCGTTCTTTCATATGTTTATTTGTTATTGTTTTTAAATGGCCATATCGTATGCCCAAATAATCATTAAAGAAATATATGCTTTGTGCATGGGCATTTTATGATGCCTTTTTTTGTTTGTTTCTGTTACAATGAATCGTTGTAAACTCATTTTTGCGAATCTGTCAAAGTTAACCAATCCCAAGCTTCACAACAATTTACTTGCCTGAAAAGTTGTTGAAACGAACGCTATTTAGGCGCACGTTTATACAAGCGGTAAGCAATCAAAGCAAAAATAACATTCGGTATCCACGCCGCTATTAACGGTGGCAGATTGCCTTTGGTAGAAAACACCATCGAAAACTTGTCTACCACAATAAATGTTACACCAATAATAAATGCCAGGGCCAGGTGAAACCCGCTTCCACCCCTTATCTTCCGGCAGGCAAGAATAGCGGCAATCATCGTCATAATAATAACTGAAATAGCACTGGCATCACGCCGGTAGCGTTCAAACTTAATGGCATTCACGCCTTCCGATCCCCGTATCTGCTCCTGCTTAATAAACCTGTTTAATGCAGGTGTTTTTAACTTATCTTTTTTAAAATCATCTTCAGAAATATCGCTGGGCAGGTAACCCATTTTCAGGTAATAGTTCGAAAGTGTTTTAACTTCTTCTTTTAACCCGTTGATCTTTCGTTCAACAGCCGACTCCAGTTTCCATTGCTTCTTAGCTGTATCCCATAAAATTGATTCGGAGCGCAGGTTGTAATACACCTGGTTGTCTTTTACTTTTTCCAGAAAGAATCCGTTGCCGATTTTGGTAGTGGTATCGTAATTACGCATACCGGCATAGGTATACGTATCAACCCGGAAATGTATGTTGTTGAGATACTGGCGTTGCTGTTTGGCAATATTGCCCATATCGACATACTTGTTTTCGAAATTGGTGCGGATGATGTTGGCAACCGGAATTAAAAAGTGATTGGCCAGCCCCAGCATCAACGCAAGAAACACACCACCTACCCAGTAAGGACGAAGGATGCGGTTCAGGCTCATGCCCACACTCAGCATGGCTACTATTTCGCTGCGGAGCGCCAGCTTCGACGTAAAAAACACCACAGCAATTAATACAAACACCGGAAACAGTAACGAGATGATATGTGGCAGAAACCCATAGTAATACTTGGTAACAATATCGCTGAAGCCTAATCCGCTACGCACAAAATCTTCGCTTTTTTCACTGGCATCTATGGCCAATGTAATCATCGAAAAGATGAGGAGCAGAAAAAAGAAGGTCTTAAGAAACGACTTTAATATGTACCAATCGAGGATTTTCATGAATGCCTGCAAAGTAAGGGCAGAATTTGGAAAAGAAGTGTTAGAAATAAAAACCGGCCGTTTTCTGTAAAAACGGCCGGTAACACTCCCCGAAATTGGGATAAGCTGGCTTTTATTTCTTCAGCAGCCGAAACAACAACTCCGGCTCATTGGTAGTAATATAATCGAAGCCTTCTTTTAATAACCAGCTCATGGTAGTACTGTCGTTGACCGTCCATGCATTCAGGGCAATACCGTTTTGTTTCGCTTCCGTAATCCATTGTGGATTTTTTTGAAAGAAAGAGTAATGATAATCGACGCCGTTAATTTTATCGGCTTTTACCTGTGCAGGCGATTTGTTGCCTTCGAGATATTGCAGCACAGCAGTTGCATCCAGCTCACGGATCTTCAGCAAAATATCATAATCGAAGCTGATGTACACAGCCATATGCTCAGCACGCATACGTTTTACCAGCTGCACCACCTTTTCCGCAATACGCTTGCCTCTTTCTTTACTGATGCCCGAAGGTTTTATTTCAAGAATTAAACGTGTAGATCTATTGTTGGCTAATCCTGCTTCAAGGTATTGCTGCAGTGTGGGTAATGGTTCGTTGTTCGACAGACGGAACTGCATCAACTCTGCATACGTTACTTTTTCAATTTCCAGTTTATTGAAATGCGGATCGTGGTTGATCACCAGCGAATCATCGGCCGTCATACGGATATCAAATTCCGATCCGGTACAGTTTAAACGAATCGCTTCCTTTAATGCTGCAATAGAATTTTCGGGCAGCTTGTTTAACTTGAAAGCACCACGATGCGCCACCACCGGGTTAGCCGCAAAGTTTACTTTTTGTGTTGATTGCTTTGTTGCTGTGCAAGACAAACAGAACAACAAACAAAGACTATAGCTGAAGCGTTTCACGTGTTTACTTTTAATTGTTCAATCATTGTTTGCGCTGCTGAAATAACCATTGCAACAATTGTGGTTCTGCAAAGGCAGCATCCCAGCTGTTATGATTGGCATCGGGATAAAGCGTAAACTTCACCGAAGCTTTCTGCTGCTTTAATGCGATTACCATCTTTTGCGAAAACTCCGGCAGCACTACATCGTCTTTGCCGCCATGAAACACCCACCACTTTGTTTTAACTAATTGCGTGGCTGTTGCTGGATGCGCACCACCGCAAATGGGTACTGCTGCAGCAAAGGTATTGGACATGCGTCGTACCAATTCAAACGTACCCATACCACCCATGGATAAACCCATTACATAGATCTGCTTTTGCTGAATACGGTAACGCACCTGCAGGTTACCAACCAAACTCATCAGCAAACGCAATGGCGATGTTGGTTCACCATCAGCCACAAAATAAAAACTGCGTTTGCCGTTTTTTGTACCGCTTGTTACAGCCTGCACATTGCTCCAGTAATTGGTTGCCGAACATTGCGGAAACACAACAATGGCCGGATATTTTTTACGGATGCTGTCCTGCAAAAACAGTTTGGCACCGTGTGTTAATTGTTTTTCATTATCGTTACCGCTCTCTCCTCTTCCATGCAAAAACACAATCAGCGGATAGGTTTTTGCAGCATCATAATTCTCCGGCAACAGTATACGGTAAGGTAATTTATCGCCGTATTGAATAAACCATTGCTTTTCGTAGAGGCTCATATCCTGCGCCTCTACATCAGTAAATAAGAGTACGAATAAAAAAGCAAGTATACTTCTGTATTTCATATTTCAAAATTATGTGGTGAAGTTTAGCTTTATCATTAACAAATGATGAAGCCTGTACACTTTTTTACTTTGCTAAATGCGGACTTTCAAATCCAAGTTTCTTCAACCCATCTTTTATTTCGGGGCAACTCATAAATAAATTCCAGAGTAACCCACTTCTGTAATTTTCCATCATTACTACTGCCGGTCCCTGATCTATTGCAAGGTAACGTGGCAGATACCAATTTTCTGTTTCACTGAAGGCATCATAAAAACCATACACGCCAAACAGTTTGTCTTTTATGTTTGTATACCAGTTTTTCATCGCCGCCATGGACTCCTTAGGTGTGTAAGGAAAAGATGATAAAGCTGCTGTTGGCGAAATAACACCGAGATCTCTTTCTTTAGTTGGTGCATGCCCTGCATAGCCTTTCATCGAATAGCTTGATGTTAAGCCCCAGCTATCGGCATCATAACCTTTGTATCCATTCGGGTTGTTAACACACCAACGGTAATGGATCAACGTATGACCGGTATTGTGCTGCCAGTAATCGGCATACTTGTCTTTCAATCCACGTGGATCAAGACCGAGATATGAATAATGCGCCCAAAACAACGGACCTGCTGCTCCTTCTTTGTTATGATGATTCATCGACAACTTAATATCCTCATAACCTGCAGGCAGTTCGTTGATCTTGCCATTCTTTGCCCATCCTTCGTGATACACTTCTGCAGGCACGCCATGCGTAGGTGACGATGCTGCCAGCACATACATAATTAAACATTCGTTGTAACCATCCACTGCAAAATTCATCCGCCATGCATGGTTGGGGCTCCAGTGCCAGTACAATGCATTCTTTCCATTACGATACCAATCAAACTCTACTTCTTTCCAGAGTTTATCAATACGTGTAGCCAAGGTTTTTTCTGTTGCAGAACCGTTTTGAAAATATTGCCGCACACAAAGCAAGCCCTGGATCATAAACGATGTTTCAACCAAATCACCTCCATCATCATAACGGCTGAACGGTTTTACTTTTCCTGTTTCGCCATTCCACCAATGTGGCCATGCTCCATGAAAGCGATCGGCTGTTTCTAAAAACTGAACAATCTTTTCCAGTCGTTGCCGTCCTTCTTCTCTTGTAATAAATCCACGTTCAATACCTACAAGGATAGCCATTACACCAAAGCCGCCGCCTCCACTGGTAACAACATTTTTATCGTTTTGCGGATACACATTATCAACATGAAAACGCTCACGTGCCAATCCGCTGGTTGGTTCTGCACCATCCCAGAAGTATTGAAAGGTTGCACGCTGCACATCGGTAAAAATGGCTTCGTCTTCTTTTGATGTAAATACAGTCTGCGTTGCAGGAACTTTCTTTGCATTGGAACAGGCCATCAACAAACTGATAAAAACTATAGCAGTAAAAAAACGCATAACAAACAATTGAACGTACAGAAATAAAAAAGCGTACACAGCTACGTTTGCAGCTGTGCACGCTCAACAAACAAATTACTTATTGGCTTTACCTAAATTATACAATGCTTTAATAAATGCATCGGGTAAAGTACGGTTGAAAATACGTAGTTCATCCATTTGTCCTGTCATTGGTGCAAACGTAACATCGCTGCTAACCGATTTACCGGGAATACCGTTATAATTGGAACCAATAATGATTTCATTTGGCTCATACGATTTAAACAGGTTGTTACCGGTACCACGGTTCGGGAAGTTACCCACCTTTACGCCATTCATCCAGTTATTAAATACACCGGTTGTATAATCATACGTAAGTACAATGTGTATCCATTCGGTGAGTTTGGTTTTATCCAGCACATTGTTCAGGTTATCCTGTGTACCGCCACCAATTGTAAGGAATGTAGGATTGATCCGCAGTACAGAATCGTTAGCAGCATTGTAGCTTTGTGTATTTAATGCAAAATTGATATTCCCTGTAAAAACGCCGGGACGTGCCAGTTGAAACAACATGGTACGCTTACTGCCGTTGTTACGGATTTTAATCCATGTACTGATGCTCCAGCTTTTTATGGAATCGGTTTTAAACTTCTGGAACTGTGTAGGAAAATATAAATACCCCGCAGCAAGACTTAACGACTTACCACGTACTGCATCTGTTGCATAACTGTCCCCTGCAGAAGAACCGGGTGCAGTACCGGTCTTCAGTTCATTCTTGGTATCATCAAAACTCCAGTAAGCGATGAGGTTATCGGGATACACTTCATCCGAACTGCTGAACCCATCGATCTTTCCAACATAATTCGATGCATCAACTGAAGGAAGATTATTCGGGTTACCATCGGGCTTACAGCCCATAACCGTTGCCGTTAGTAACAGGGCTGCGGCAAGCTTATTTTTTATCTGTGCGAATTTCATTGTTTAAAATTTTTAAATCAAACAAATTAATAGCCGGGATTTTGTGTTAACACGCCCGCACTTAAATCGATCTGTGTCTGCGGAATAGGCAGTAACACATCACGGCTGTTGATGAAATTGGTTTTACCTGCAGCCTGCAATACATCCTGTGCAATACCCCAACGAACAAGATCAAAGAAACGATCGTGTTCCATTGCTAATTCCACACGGCGTTCCTGGCGGATGGCCGTACGCAATGTTGCCTGGTCGGCAGTGGTTACATCGGGCAAGGTACCTGCCGGTGCGCCCTGGCGTGCACGTGCACGAACAGCATTCAGTGCATTGCGTGCAGCAGTAATATTGGCATCACCACCAACTTCGTTTGCAGCTTCAGCATACATTAACACCACATCCGCATAACGCAGAATACGGATATTCATCCAGTAACCAAAACGGTTACCGATAGAAGTGCGGATAGCCGGATTGCTGTACACTTTGTTGTTGTAACGGGCATTGGGCAAACCTACCGGTGTCGTTTCGCCATAAATGGTTAAACCGGGAACAGTGGCTGTACTTGTAAACAAAATAGTTCTTGCCTTACGTGGATCGTTTGGTTCATACGAATTCACCAGTTGATCGCTGGGTGTATTCCAGCCCCAGCCTAGATCCCAGATGCCTGCACCACGTACGCCTTGTATTTGCGCATACTGTACACCGTTATTTGATGGAATGGCAGCCGATGCTGTTGCCTGTACTTCAAATACAGACTCTTTACTGTTCTCGCCTTCTTCTCTGAAAATTTTATCGTAGCTGGTAGAAAGATCGTACTGGCCTGAGATCATCACGCTGTTTGCAGCTGCCATAGCCGATGCCCATTTCTGTTGGGTGAGATATACTTTCGCCAGTAAACCATTGGCTGCACCTTTGGTAGCACGACCCACAAAACGGTTATCCCAGTTCAACGGCAATGTGCTGGCCGCAAACGTAAGATCGTTTTCAATAAACGCATAAATCTGTGCAGCTGTACTTTGCGGTACATTGTTTTGTGCAGCAGGGTTGCTGAACAAGGTATCAATCAACGGCACACGGCCAAAGAAACGTACCAGGTTAAAATAAGCATAGGCACGAAGGAAGCGTGCTTCACCAAGTGTTTGTTGTTTTACTGCTTCCGTGGCAATAATGTTGGTATTTGTATTTACTTCTTTAATGGTACTATTACATCTTGTAATAAGTGTATAGTAACCCAACCAGAGTGTATTACAAAAACCATTGCTGGCTAATACCGGAAAATTATCCATACTGATGGCATTGGCGCCACCATCTGCAGGTGTGCTTCCTTTATCTGCATCATCGCTGCGGATGCTGGTTGCTGTAATAAACGATTGACTGTGCACATTAAAGCTGCGCAGCTCGTTGTAAGCACCAAATATAAACTGGTCGTACGGACCCGAACCGCCGGGATAAGGATAATTCTCTTCATCGTACGCACCTTGCCGTTCCGTATCGAGGAATCGTTTACAACCTGCAGTAGAAAGTACAAGCAAAGCAGCCAGAAGCGCTATTTGTACTTTACGTAAATGTTGTGTGACTGATTTCATATTTCGAATAGTTTAAGTCGTTTAAAAAGTAACATTGATGCCAAGTGAATAAACAGCCGGTACAGGATAAGCACCATTATCGGCACCTCCACCAAGGATGCTGCCAATTAAAGGTTCAGGTGAGTAACCGGTTACCTGGCTCCATGTTTTTACGTTTTGTCCGCTGATGAATACTCTTGCTTTCTTTACACCGATTTTTGAAAGCGCCGTTTGTTCAAATGTGTAACCAAGCTGCAGTAAACGGATACGCAGGTAATCACCCGGTTCGAGATAATAAGTACTCATGAGGAAGTTGTTACCTCTTGTGTTATCAAGAATCGGTTCTACGTTGGTTGATCCCGGAGTAGTCCATGCATTTAAGCGGTTGGCTTCATAGTTCAGTACAGCAAATGTTGAGGTGCGGCGTTGCGTATAAATGCTGTGCCCTGCAGAGCCTTGTGCTTCGAGTTGAAAATCGAATCCTTTATAGCCGAGCGAAAGTGTACCACCATAACTGTAGGGAGGAAACGGTGTACCAATGTAACCACGATCATCTGCTGTTAACAAACCATCACCATTTCTGTCGGCATAAGAAATATCGCCGGGCAGTGAGTTAATAAACGATGGTTGCTTGGCAAGATCTGCGGTTGATTGATAAATACCGGTTTGTGTATAGCCATAAAAATAACCGATCGATTTACCCGATGTAGTTAAGTTAGCGCCACCATTACCGATGATTGCAAAGTTGAAATTGTCGCCAATTGAATTTACTACGTTGTTGTTGTAACTGAAGTTAGCCGATACACCGTAGGTAAGATCTTTACCAATACGATCGTTCCAGCCAACATTTACTTCAACACCACGGTTGGTTATTTTACCAAGGTTGGTGAAATAACTGCGTGTTTCGTTGGGCAGTGTTACTGCAGTAAGAATGTCGGTTGTTGTACGGTCGTAAAAAGTAAACTCTGCATTCAAACGGTTGTTAATGGCACGGATGTCGAAACCGATATCCAAACCACGTACTGTTTCCCAACGCAGATTCGGATCAGGAATGTAGGCAGCCTGTATAGACGTGTAAATATTATCACCAAAAATAGCAGTAGATGCATTTTGAATACCGGGCTTGTACAAATTATCTGCAAAGCCGTTTGCATTTCCTGTAATACCCCATGCACCTCTCAGTTTTAAGAAATCAATTCCTTTTACTTTACTGAAGAACGCTTCATCACTCACAACCCAGCCTGCACCAATACTGCCGAATGTGCCCCAACGGTTGGCGGGTGCAAATTTCGAACTGCCATCTCTGCGTATAGTTGCATTCAACAGGTATTTGCCCTGGTAGTTATAACCAACACGTGCAAAACCACCGGCAATTGCACTTTCACTTCCTCCACCACCATTCGAAATAGGATTGTTTACGTTGACTACACCGAGGTACCAGAAATCTGGATCGTCGGGTACATTAACAGCTGTATCTCTTCTTGTACCATTTACAAAAGAACTGCGGCTGTAGATCGTGGTAAAACCTGCCACTGCATTAATACTGTGACCATTGCCGAGTCGCTTATCATAACTCAATGTATGATCTTGCTGGTAACGGCGTGATTCACTTTGTTCCTGCGATACCGATGTACGAACAGAGTTATCGTACGTGGTTGTAGTTGCTGCAGCACCTTCGCCGAGGTTTACAAAATTAAACGGTAAACGGGTATAGCTTCTGCCGGTATTAAATCCAAGATCAGTATACACAACCGATTTCCATGTAAAGTCTTTTAAAAATTTAATTTCTGCAAACACACTGCCGATTACACGAAAACCATTATCGATGGAAGTGCGGTTGTTCCGGTTCATGGCTGCAACAGGATTACCTACCTGCGCACGCTGGAACGATGGCATGCTGTAATACGTTTTTGCATCAACCTGTACAGGTACAATCGGTGCAGCCCATAAGGCGTTTGTAATAGAGGCTGCCGGTGCATTGTTGATGAAATGATAACCGGTAATATCGCCACCAACTTTAATGTTCTTATTAATACGGATCTCTTCATTTAAACGAACGAGATAACGTTGAAAGCGATCATACTTCAACACACCTTCCTGGTCGGTATAACCGATGTTCAGATAGGTCGTTGTTTTATCGGAGTTGTTTGATACACTTAAGTTATGCGATGTAATGATTGCATCCTGCAACACCAGATCCTGCCAGTTAGTATTGGCATTGTAATTTGTATAATCAAACGGTGCAGCATTTAAATTGGCCAGCTGTGCAGTATATAATTTTCTGAAACCTGCAGCATCGGTTAACGCAATTTTATTCTGTACAGTTTGTACACCCACTGAGCTTTGCAGGTTGATGCGTGTTTGACCACGTGCTGCTTTTTTAGAAGTAACAGCAATTACACCATTGGCACCACGTAAACCATAAATCGCAATCGATGAGGGATCACGCAGGATATCGATGGTTTCAATATCGGCGGGATTAAGGAAGTCGATATTGTCATGCAGAATACCATCCACCACATACACGGGACTTGCACTGTTGGTACTGTTAATACCACGTATACGTACAACTGGTGATGCACCTGCCCTTCCTGTATTGGAAATGGTTAAACCCGGTACCTTTCCCTGTAAAGAAGCAATGGGGCTGGTAGAAGGCATTTTCGATACCTCATCACCTTTAATAGAAGAAACCGAACCCGTTAAATCACGTTTGCGTTGTGTACCATAACCCACCACCACTACTTCGTTCATGCTTTGCGTAGCCGGTTGCAGTACGATATTTATAGCTGAACGGCCGTTTACTTTTTCTTCTACAGATGTATAACCGATTGATGTAAACACAAGTGTTGCATCGTCTGGTACCGTTAAACTGTAATTACCTTCTGCATTGGTAGTAGTACCCACCGAACTGCTTTTTAAAGTAACCGAAACACCAGCCAGTGGTTCGCCGGTTGAAGAAGTAACCTTACCCGATACAGTAATATCTTTCAGTTCTTGTTGTGTACCCGATTTCTTCAGCACCACCAGATTGGTGTTGAGTATCTGGTAACCGATGCCTGTGTTGCTGAGTACCAAGGCAAGCACCTGGTTAATATCTGCATTCTCTACATCCACCGATACCTTGGGTTTTCCCTTTACCAAAACCTCATCAAACAAAAACCTGTAATCGCTGGATTTTTCAATGGCCTGCAGTACTTTTTTCAGCTCCACTGTTTTCATCTTCAGGCTAATTTTTTCCTGCGAATACGTGTGGGCCGATACATGCAGACAGAAGACCGTTAACAAGAGCATCGTTAGTTTCATAATCCGTAATAGCTTTTTTGACAGCAGTTCTGTTTTAAAAACAGAACCCGCTCCATTTTTTTTCATAATTTTCAATTGAAAGGTGAATAACTATGTCTTCCACCCGGGAGACAGTTTCAATCTTTTACTACCGGCGGGGTTCTGTTGCAGCAGAGCTCCGCTTTTGTTTTTTTATCAGGATGTGTTGTGGCTAAGCATGGTGGAATAATCGTTATGGGTTAATGAAAATCGTATTGTTGATCCGTTTATACCGGAACCTTCCGGTAATACTCAGCGCCTCCATAGCCTGATCGATGTTTTCGTTGATGAATGAACCGGAGATGCGTTTGTACAACAGTTCTTCATCTTTTATATCGATGGTTACATTGTACCAGCGTTCCATTTTCAATGCAATTTCCTGCAGCGGTTCATCATCAAACACCAACCGGTTTTGTACCCACTGTATTTCGTTAATGGTACTGTCTGTACGGTTAGGTTTTATGGGGTTGATGGAAATAACCGGCTCGGGTTTTCCGGTAGATGAATTTTCACGGTTACCAGCCGGGTTATTTTCGACAATCAGTTTTTCGTTGGGCGTAAGAATAATTTTATCGTTCGAACGGTTTTTAATCGTCACTTCAATTAACCCCCGAATTAAACTGGTTTCCGTTGTAGGATCTTTTGGATATGCTTTTACATTAAAAGCTGTACCCAGCACTTTAATATCAATATTGGGTGTATGAATAATAAACGGCTTTTCTTTATTCTTCACCACATCAAAAAAAGCTTCACCACTTAAGATAACATCTCTTGTTTTGTTGCCAAAGTGTTCTTCGTACTTAATACTACTACCTGCATTTAACCACACAATTGAACCATCGGGCAACTGCACTTTTGTGCGTGAACCATTGTTGGTGGTTATTTCATTGGGTTCATTAACAGCAGCAACAGCTGTTTTTGCAGGATTGAATAGCGAAGGCAATACAAACACAGCTACCAAAATGGAAGCAGCAACGGCTAGTGCGAAATATACTTTTCGATAGGTTGCAAAGTGAGAAGCAGACGATGCTGTTGCAGCCGGGTAGGCGTACAACACATTGTCTTCAAAACTAACTCCCTGTTCCTTCATGCGTTGTACATGCAGGAGATAAGCGTCTTCTTCATTAGCTGTGTTTGTTACTGGTTGCGATGCCCAGAGATCATTCAGATTCTGTGCAGCATATTGCCATTCGGGGTGCTGTTGCATTAACTGCTCCAGCTCGGCCAGTTCCTGTGCATTGGCTTCACCTGCAATTTTTTTTGAGAGTAAGATCCAAAACTGTTCCTGGCTCATGAATGTAGATGTCGTTTCTTACATAGTAAGACAACACAACAAACCATTTACCCCTAAATGAATGGAAATTATTTTTTCAACAGGCGGGCGCCTTCTTTTACAGGCAGCTGTAATTGCATACACTGGGCCATCCGCCGCATGGCAATGGCCATTTGTGCTTCAACTGTTTTAATGGAAATATTCAGCAGATCGGCTACTTCCCGGTATCGGAGACCATCTTCTTTTATAAGCATAAAAATAAGGCGGCAACGGGCCGGCAGCTCATCAATGGCTTTGCGGATGCGTAAAACAGTTTCCTGCGAAATCATTAACTGCTCAGGATTAAACGATACACTGTTCAGCGGTACCAGCCATTCAGCTGCATCGATGGCTTCCTGCCGTTTCTGTTTGGTTAATACATTAAAGGCCCGGTTCTTTACCGCCGTATAAATGTATAACAACGGCGATTCAATGGCTGCAAGCTCCTGTCGTTTTTGCCACAGGTTCATAAACACATCCGACACGACTTCTTCTGCATCGTCGTTCGATTTTAAAATACCATATGCAAAACGCAGCAAGGGTTTATGTAAACGGATGAACAACTGACGGTAAGCCGATTGGCTGTTCTGCAGTGCAACGTCGAGAAGCAATTGTTGTATATGTTCAGTCTCCGTCATCTGTGGCAAGAAAGCGTAGTTAAAAGTAAAGCCTTTGTGTTGTTAAAACCAACAGCTAACAAAAATTAAATTTTCCACGCACTTAGTTATAGCACGATTGTGTGCTTTATAACCTTGTCTTTAACACGGGTACCAGTTCGTTTTTCCAGCTTACAAAATCACCGGCAACAATATGCTTCCGGGCTTCTTTCACCAACCACAAATAAAAGGCGAGGTTATGGACACTGGCCAATGTTAAGCCGGTAATTTCTTTTGCTTTGATGAGGTGACGCAGATAAGCTTTGCTGTAATAATTGCTGATGTGGCAATCGATTCCATCATCCAACGGCGAAAAATCTTTCTCCCATTTTTTATTATCGATATTAATAACGCCCTTACTGGTAAACAACATGGCATTGCGACCGTTACGGGTAGGCATTACACAATCGAACATATCTACACCCAATGCAATACACTCTAAAATATTCCACGGAGTACCAACGCCCATCAGGTATCGTGGTTTTTGAGTGGGTAATTCATCGCAACACAATTCGGTAAATTCGTACATCATTTCTTCCGGCTCGCCAACACTTAAACCACCAATTGCACAACCGGTAAGATTGGTATTAGCAACAAATTGCGATGATGCTGTACGCAGATCTTTATAAGTACTGCCCTGCACAATCGGAAACAGATTTTGCGTATAGCCGTACTTATCGGGTGTGTTGTGAAAATGCTTGATGCAGCGATCGAGCCAGCGATGTGTTAACTCCATCGATTTTTTTGCATAAGTATAATCGCTGGGGTATGGCGGACATTCATCAAAAGCCATCACAATATCGGCTCCAATGCTGCGCTGGATATCCATTACGCTTTCGGGTGTAAACAAATGCTTGCTGCCATCAATATGGCTTTGAAACACCACACCTTCTTCTTTAATTTTTCGGTTACCGGCCAGTGAAAAAACCTGGTAGCCACCACTATCTGTTAAAATAGGTTTATCCCATCCGTTGAATTTGTGCAAACCGCCTGCAGCTTCCAGCACTTCTGTTCCCGGGCGCAGATACAAGTGATACGTATTCCCTAAAATGATCTCTGCTTTTACTTCGCTCTTTAACTGCTCAACCGTAAGCGACTTTACACTACCCACTGTACCCACAGGCATAAAAATGGGTGTTTCAATTGTACCATGATCAGTTGTAATTTCTCCTGCTCTTGCTTTCGATTGTGTATCGGTATGCTGTAATTGAAATTGTAATGCGGCCATAAGGGCGCAAAGATAGTACAGACGAGAGACAACAGACCAATACTGTATTGCTGTTTAAGATTCATCACCGTCAACTCACTACTCAACATACTCCAATATATCTGCAGGCTGACAATCCAACACTTTACAAATTGCTTCGAGTGTACTAAAGCGGATTGCTTTTGCTTTGCCTGTTTTTAAAATGGAAAGGTTGGAAAGTGTAAGCCCCACTTTTTCCGACAGTTCGTTGAGCGACATTTTTCGCTTTGCCATCATTACATCTAAGTTTACTACAATCGGCATAGCTTATATAGTTAAGTCGTTTTCTTTTTGAAGTTCAATTCCTTTCTTAAATACCTGTGCAAGTACAATCAGCACTACGGCCATAAACAGCCATACATCGCCGCCATCGATATTCAGTAAATGATTATCCGGCATTGTAATGCCTTTTTTACCAAACCATTTCATTTGCCGGATGCTCCACATCGAAAAGAACCCTGCTCCCAAACACAAATAAGCAATGTTCTGCACCACATTGGTAACAGTTGTGTTAAACGGGTTAGACAGCGTAAACTTTTTATCGTAAAACAATTTTACAATCAGGTAAAAGATCATCAGCTTCATAACAGCTACAGTAATCACTAAACTCATCTGCATAAGAAAGTAAATTTTGTCGTACGTATACAGTTCCGAAAAGTCAAGACCATTCCAGAAATGTTTTGCAACAACAGGTTTAAACATGGCATAAACGGTATTAAAGATCAGTGCCCCCGCTTCAATACACAAGCCGATAAAAATGATCCAGGAAAGTATTTCCAATACTTTCAGAATGTGATTGGTTGTAATCCTGATTTCCATAACTGTATTATTTGTTGTTTTGCATTTATACAGCAAATATCAAAATATTTTTATTGAAAAACAATAAAAATATTTTGATTAAAGAAATAACTGAAAATCAGGATACTTTCAAAAAGCCATGGAGGATAACAATTCTGTTAATTCAGCAATACCCTGCCAGAGGTGAAACTTGCTTAATCGATGGAACGTAAGTATCATTCATCATGATTTCAGCCAGCCGGTAATACTCATCCTTGGTTTATGGCTCACCAATACTTCATGCTCCAGTTCGCTGCTTTTAAAAAATACGGTTTTACCACTGGTAGGTGCAATATGTTCGGCACCGTGGGCATGATAAATACATAATTCACCGCCATCGCTTGGTTGCCATTCGCTGTTTAAATACATAATCATGGAAAACTTTCGGCTGTCATTACTGCGAAACTGATCGAGGTGTTTTTTATAAAAACTTCCTTCTTCGTATAACGCATAATGAAACTCATAACCGGTAATGCCGGTGTAACAGGTTTCGTTTAAATAACCAACAAAGCGATCCATCAAATCAAAAAAAAGATCTTCATCTGTATTCTTATGCGCTTTATCGAGCCAGTAAATACGATCGCTCCTGAACAGTTCATCGTAATGCACACGGTTATGTACACCGGTACCGGCCTGCTGCATTTGCTGGTCTGTATACAACTTTATAAGATTAGCTTTTAACCGCAGCGAAAGGGATGGACTTAAAAAACCATCGGCAATGCCCACCTGGTTATTGATATAGCTGTTGATGAGCGATGCAAAAATTGTTTCCAATAAAGCGGTTGTGTGTATCGGTGAAAGTTGCTGAAGGTAGACTTTCTAATGCATTAGCTACGATATAAATAACAGCATGGCTGATTGAATTATTCATACCACCAAAAGACAGCTTTTTCATTTACAGGAGCATTTTCAAATTTAATACTGTAATCTGTTGTATTACTTTGAATCATTTCCGGTTGTATTTTTTTACGTAACCCGGCATAAGCTGCACAGGGTTTATTCCAGATTGCCTTCTTTAGCTCAAAGAGTATATTTTCTCGCTCGGGCATTCGGTTCATTTTGGGCAAATACAACATCATGGTATCGATCAGTCTGGCGCTTTCATTACTCTGTTGCGCAACAAGTGCATATATAAAATCTTCAGGAGCAGCCCTGTCGGCAGCAATTCCCGTAAAACCTCCGGGTCTGTTACCAGAGAATTTATAAAATTTGTATCGATGATACTCTCGCAATACTTCCATATAAGCAGTATCCGGATACTCTTTCATTAAAGTAAAACTCCTATCACTTAGCCAATTAACATTTGTCAACAACCTGGACTTAATTAAAGGCACATCAGCACTTTTTTTAAATTTAGCCAAACCATACAAAGCATATTCTATATCATCAAAACCTAATTCATATCCTTCGGAGTCCAGTTTACGGGGCCGCTCGGCCATATTTCTTATGTAGGGATAATAAAGTTCCTGTGCAGGTATATATTTTAAAATAGTATACGCCGATCGTAAATAATTATGTTGTGTGATTACAGCCTTTACTGTTTTCGTCTTTGCTTCCAGTGTATTCCACCTTTTGATGGTAATCAATTCATCTGCGATCATTTTAAATGAGGTCCCAAACTCCCCATTATCTACCAACACTCGTGCTGTATCTTTTAAATGTTGTAAGAGCAATTCTGATCCGTCAAAAGTTTCTTTGTTAATCATCAATCGTAAAGCATAAGCACGTAAAATCGGATGCTCACTTTTGCTTAATTGAACCAAATCTCTGTCTGTAATCAAGGCTTCAAGTTCATCCGTTTGGTAAGTAACAATTCCATCTGTTACCACACGTTTTAAATGCGGTTGCAATACAGGTCGGTAATCGGCAATAACAGTACCTCTTTTATCAGCACTAACACAGCTGAAATAAAAAAGCAATACACATAAAACCAATCGTTGAGTAATGGTAAGCATGGATATAAAGGTTAGATCATCAAAACCGTTTGCCACATCCGTTGCACGTTAGTAAGATACTGCGGGCTTTGTTCATGTACAACCGGAAGTTGTTGTTATTTAAACAAAACTGGCAAAACAAACCATCAATTAATAATGGTCTTTGGGGTTCTTCTCTTGGTCGGTTATCAAAGTATGTCCGTCCCCTTCAACAGTAAAAATCGCCTCGATATGCTTTAGGTCAAATTCATGACAACACCCATCATTCTTCGTTCATCTTTCGTTTATCCTTCGTCAATAGCTCCGGTTATTCAGGATGCAGGCAGCAGCTTTCGCCGAACATAACGGCAGTAAAACCTCTTACTCAATAGATCATCAATCCGGCAAAAATCAGATCGCCTGAAATTTTAAAGCAGACCTTCTTGCCCCCTTCCTTCGTCGGGCAAACCGCACCCTCTGTTGTATCAACCTGAACACCTGTAACTCCACCCGACAGCTACCGGGTCACCACTCATAGTTTTATCTTATTTTCGCAGCTGCTTATGAGTGTGCACTGGCCCGAAATCGTCTTCATTGTATTTTGTATTGTAACCGCTGTTCAGGTGTTTTATTACCTGTTCTTCTTCAGCCGGCTGGCGTATTATAAAAAACCCCGGCGGGAAAGTTCTATGCAGCATGCGGTATCGGTTATTGTTTGTGCCCGTGATGAGGCACAGAACCTGGCCGATAACCTGCCCGAAGTACTGCAGCAGGATTATAAAAGCACGTTTGAAGTAGTAGCGGTGAACGATAATTCGTTCGATGATAGTAAATATGTACTTGAGTATTTAGCAAAACCCTTCCGCAACCTGCGCCCCATTGAGCTAAAGCAGGAAGCCCGTTTAATACAGGGCAAAAAATTTCCGTTGTCGATGGGTATTAAAGAAGCAAAACACGAACTATTGCTGTTAACTGATGCCGATTGCAAACCCGCCAGCAACAAATGGATTGAGCTGATGCAGGATGCCTTCAGCAATGGAAAAGAAATTGCACTGGGCTATGGCGCTTATTACAAAAAGCCCGGCCTTCTGAATAAACTCATCCGTTTTGAAACCTTTTTATCGGCCCTGCAATACTTCTCGTATGCATTGGCCGGTATGCCGTACATGGGTGTGGGTCGAAATCTGGCTTACCGCAAAGAATTGTTCTTTCGAAACAAAGGCTTTTCATCGCACAACCAATTACCGGGTGGCGATGATGATTTGTTTATTAATAAAGTAGCTACCAAAAAAAATACAGCCATTGTTATTGATCCGGAAGCCTTTACACTCTCGGAACCCAAAACAACCTGGAGCAACTGGCGCAGCCAGAAAGCCCGCCATTATACTACCAGTAAACATTATAAGTCGAAACACAAATGGCTGCTGGGGCTGTTTGCTTTTACGCATATATTGTTGTATCCGTTGCTGGTTGCGGCTGCCGTGTTCTATTGCTGGTGGCTGGCGCTTAGTGTCTTTGCTTTTCGCTTACTGTTGCAGGGTATTGTGTACAGCCGCAGTATGCAAAAGCTGAACGAAAAAGATCTGTTCTGGCTTTATCCGCTGCTCGACATCTGGCAATGGTTTTATTATCTTTTATTTGCAAATTCGCTATTTAAAAACCCTGGTAACAATTGGAAGTAGTCACCAAATATTTCGCCGACTTTTCGCCCACTCAATTACAACAGTTACAACAGTTAAAAGCCGTGTACACCGAGTGGAATGAAAAGATCAATGTCATTTCCCGTAAAGACATCGACAGCCTTTACGAGAAACATGTATTGCATTCGCTGGCAATTGCAGCCATTTTTAATTTTCAGCCCGGTACGCAAATTTGCGACCTCGGCACTGGCGGTGGTTTTCCCGGTGTTCCGCTGGCCATCTTTTTTCCCGAAGTACAGTTTCATTTAACAGACAGCATTAATAAAAAACTAAACGTGGTACGGGAAGTATCGGCCGCTATTGGTTTAAAAAATATTACCACACAACATACCCGTACCGAACAGATTACCGACCGCAAATTCGATTTTGTGGTAAGCCGTGCAGTAGCGCCGTTGAAAGATCTGTGGAAATGGAGTACGCCCATCTTAAAAGCAAAAGGCCAGGGCAAAGCTGCCAATGCATTTGATGAACCCTTTTATGGCGGATTGATTTGCCTGAAGGGCGGTGATCTTACACAGGAAATCCACGAAAGTGGCCTTCACCCCCTTATTTGGGAAATTGAACAACTCTTTACAGAAGAGTTTTTTAAACAAAAATTTGTCCTCGCAGTAAAACGTTAATCAAAAACAGTAGTTTACACCTAGTTTGCTGCACCTGTTTACCGTAAATAATACCACTTTGTGGTATTTCTCATATTCTGCTAAAACAGCAACTTTGTACCATGAAAAAAATTGCTGTGTGTATTGTTGAAGATGTAACAGACATCCGCCATGCTCTGGAGCAGATTATTGATTTAAGCGATAACTGTGTATTGGCGGCCTCTTATTCTTCAGGCGAAGAAGCACTTGTAAAAATTCCTCTTATTAAGCCCGATGTGGTACTAATGGATATTGGACTGGGTTCCACCAACGGAATAGACCTGGTTAAAGAACTGAAACCCCAGCATCCGGAAATTTTATACATGATGTGTACCGTGTACGAAGAAGATGAAAAAATCTTTGACGCACTGCGTGCAGGTGCAAGTGGTTATATTCTCAAAAAATCATCACCTTCAAAATTACTCGATGCCATTGGTGAGCTGGTTGATGGTGGAGCACCGATGAGCAGCCAGATTGCGTTGAAGGTGGTGAATGCATTTAAAGATATGCCGGTAGCCGAAACTGTTTTACCGGATGGCGATAACGAAGAAACTGCTGTATTAACCAAAAAAGAAAAAGCAGTACTTGAACAGTTGGCACAGGGAAAAATTTATAAAGAAATCGGCAACGAACTCGATATAAGTCCCGAAACAGTACGCAAACATGTGTACCACATTTACGAAAAGCTGCATGTAAACAACCGTGTAGAAGCCGTGAACAAATTTTATGGTCGATAGTCTAACATCAAGAGTAATAAATAGGGTGCTTTTTTAAGCACCTTTTTTGTTAGCGACCATAGACTACTACTGATTCACAGTTCATCACCCATGCTTACCTAACATAGCTCTAATGAAGCGGGGACTCACGCTTATTACTCTACAAAAAAACGGCTGCCCGTTTGCCGAACAGCCGCTTTGTATATTTAAGATCATATTTACAGGGTAGTAATAGCAATCTGCTTTTCACCATTCACTACTCACCATCCTTCTCACCAATTCAACTCCAGTTTATTATTTCTTCTGTCTACATCTGCCATCCGCTGTGTAGGATCAATTTCAACTACTTTCAAATCACGCAAGGGTCTATCAAATTCAATAACATAAACAGGGTGTGTCCATTTCCATGCAGGATGTACAACACGGGGTGTGTTATCTTCTGCCGGCTTTTCACCAAACATTAAATATGCAGGTACATAATGCAATTGCTGTGTGCCATCTTTAAACGTAAGCAACAGATCAATCGGCATGGGTATATCTTTTATACGCTTAATACTGATTTTTGTTTTGCCGCCTTCTTCCCACAAACTGTCAATTTTATAATCGATTGTTTTGGTACTATTCACCCAATACTCTTTATACCAATCGAGTTGCAAACCACTTACTCTTTCTGCCACACGTATAAAGTCATTTACATTTGGATGCTTAAACTTCCATTGCTTGTAATACTCGAGCAGAATTTTATTGCGTACCGAATCGCTTACCACATAACCCAACTGATTTAAAAAGATTGCTCCTTTCGAATATGATGCAATAGAATAAGCAAAGTTGGTATTGAAATGATCGGCATGGGTGGTCATTGGTTCTTCGAAACCACTTTTTACCAAGGCAAAATAGCTATTGTAATTATCAGAATGATATTTCGGCAACTTGGTATCATTGTGCGTAGTACCGTTCTTCTTGGCCATTTCAGTAAAATAGTTATCGGCCACCAGGTCCGTTGCATAATCAGTAAAGCCTTCATCCATCCAGGCATATAAACTTTCATTCGTACCCATCAGCATCTGGTACCAGGTATGCATCCACTCATGAAACACAGTACCAACACCCGGGCCTGCAAGCAAAGTAGCCATAGGATATTCCATACCACCATCACCACCTTGTATAAATGAATATTGTTTGTACGGATACGCACCGAAATTCTTTTCAATAAACGGCAATACAGTTACTGCAGCATCGGCTACTTTTTCCCAGGCTTCATCGTTTTTGGCATCATTGGGTTTGTAATTGTACAACACATGAATAGTGCGCCCTCCGCTTACCTGCCTTGTAAGATGTTTGTATTCTGCATCAGCAGCCCATACAAAATCGTGTACGTTGGGTGCAGTAAATTTCCAGGTAAGTTTATCGCCTGCCGGACGTACAACTTTCACTCCCGCTGCTTCGTAACCATAACCAATCTGGTTGGCATTGGTTAAGTAACCGGTACCGCCAATCAGAAAATTTTTATCGATGGTAATGTTCACTTCAAAATCGCCCCACACGCCGTAAAACTCACGTGCTACATATGGGTTGGGGTGCCAGCCATCAGCATCATATTCACATAATTTCGGATACCACTGACTCATCGAAAATTTTACACCATTGGCTGCATCTCTGCCACTGCGGCGTACCTGTAAAGGCACCTGCGCTTCCCACTCCATATCAAACACTACTTTCTGCTTGGGCAAAATGGGTTTGCTGAGTTTTACTTCAAGAATGGTTTCGTGTTCGATGGTTTGTTGAACAACACCATTCAGCTTTAACTGCTTTACTTTCTGGTATCCGATTTCGTTTTCTTTTAAGTTGAGAATACGATCTTTTACACGGGGATCCCAATCGGGACGGTTGCTAACCATCTTCTTTCCAAGCTCACGACTGCGGGTATCCATCATACTGTTGGGTTGAAACGCATTCCAGTATAAATGATAAAATACTTTATCTAAAGTGTCTGGGGAGTTATTGGTGTACTCAAGTTTTTGTTTTCCGGTGTAACGGTTAGTGGTTACATCCATATTAATATCCATTACATACTTTACCCGTTGCTGCCAGCGACCCGGCTGGGCAATTGTTGTAAACATGGCCAAAAGGGCAGCGATCGTCCAAACAGTTTTCTTCATGTGCTTATAATTAATGTTGTTTTTGCCACATAGTATAACGCATTAAAAATGATCATCCTTTTGTGTTAAATCAGGTTGCTCATTTTTAATGGTTATTTCATGCTCAAAAAATTTGAGCTGTAAATATCTTTAAAAATCCTGTTTGGAAAAGCTTAAATGATGAGCGGAGAAGTTATAACGATTTCTCTTCCTTCATATATTCCTTTCGGATACCATCGAGCAAGAGTGCTTTTGTAAGTGTGCGGCTGTTGGCTGCGTAAGCCGAAAGTACAGCAAATTGCACGGCATTCAGGATGGAGGCCCCACTCATTTCGTATTGTTTGGCCAGCTCCTGCAGGTTCACCGTTTCATCGGTAGTGAGTGAGGCAGGCATGGCTTTTTGCCAGAGCATGAACCGTTCTGCTGCATTGGGTATGGGGAAATGAATAACTGCATGAAAGCGACGAAGAAATGCATCATCCAGGTTTGATTTAAAATTGGAGGCAAGAATGAGCAAACCGGGATAATCTTCTACTCTTTGCAACAGATAACTTACTTCCTGGTTGGCATATTTATCGTGCGATGATTGTACATTGGTACGTTTGCCAAACAATGCATCGGCTTCATCAAAAAACAGAATCCAGTCTTTCGATTCTGCACGGCGAAACACATTCTCCAGGTTTTTTTCTGTTTCACCTATAAACTTTGATACTACCTGCGAAAGATCGATCCGATAAACTTCACGCTGAAATTCTTTACCAATTAATGCAGCAGTTAATGTTTTACCGGTACCCGATGGGCCATAGAACAAAACCCTGTAACCGGGCTTTACTTTTCGTTTCAGGTTTTCATCTTCCTGCAACAGATGATGATGTTGTAACCAGGTGCTAATATCTTTTACCTGTTCGGCTGTTTGATTGTTGAGTACAATATCCTGCCAGTTCATTTCGGTTGTAATACGCTTGGCCGGAAAATCGAGACCGAAACGTGGTGATGTTTCACGATGCAACAAAACTTTATCTACTATTTCCTGTGCAAGAATAATACGGCCGCTCATAACCGGCTCGCCTTCTTTTACAGGTTCCAGCCAAAGAATGTTTTGCTTAAAGAAGAAATGCTCTTCTGCAAAGTATTGATGAATACGCAAACGATCTTCAGTATTAGTACCTGCTAACACAAACTGTGCTGTTTCACCCGTTGGTAACATGCTGCGGTGATTGGTAGCTTTTACGCCGCCAAACTCCGGAAAATCGCCGCCATTGGGTAACTGCTCCTGTATAACTGTTTCAAAAAAATTCGGACTTACATGTGGCACCAATGCAAGCAATAAAATAATCCATTCATCGGCTTGCTGCAGTTGCGGAAAATATTGCTTGATGTCTTGCTTAAACAATGCACCATTAAACTGTTGATCGAGCCAATCGTGAAAGTGTACATACTGTTCGTTAAAATGTGTTTGCAGGCGATGCGCAAGAATCTTTTTCAAATCGCTTAATGCCGCCTCAAGTGCAAACGATGGGTTGATGTTTTTATGTAAGCTGTAGAGCATGGTATACAAAATACAATTTATTTTTTGGGTTTGTCTTTACAACAGAGATCAACCGGTACAGAAAAAGGATCCAGTGCAGCACTCTGTGCATCGGCAATTGTTTTTCTGCGTTCATACTCTGCTTCTGCCAGTCCTTCCTGGTATGTTACATAGCCATCCTCGCAACCATGATAGTTAATTGGTAATGATGCCGTACCATTATATGTGTTAAATGCCTCTACATGTTTTTGCTCATGTGTATTTAAAGGGCCATTAATGGCTGCTCTTACTCGATCTTGCTGACAAGGCGTAAGATTAGCAGGCACTATCGGCAGTTTTACTTTGGTAGCAACACTATAAGGCACAACTAAAGTACCCGTAATAGAAACACAGGCATCATCCTCGCAACCATCGCAGCCTTTGCTTTTTTTCGTTACTTCTTTCTTCGCAACACCGGTTCCTTTTTTATAAGTAGCATTGGTTTCTCCTTCAAGGTCTACCGAACCGGCGGTACATTCCTGTTCTGCTTCTGCTGCTTCTTCTTCTCCTTTACGGGAAAGTTGCTGCTCACCGTTTTGTTGCATAACATGCACCAACTCATGCGCCATCAGTTTTTTCCCTTCAGCTGATGCGGTGTTAAACTGACCTTCATTAAAAACAATATTATTACCGATTGTATATGCTCTTGCATTTACTTCCTTGGCCGATTGTTGCGCTTCTATATCGGTATGCACTCGTACATTACTGAAATCGTACCCCATCCGTTCACCAAAGAACTGCTGCGCAGGCACTGGCAATACAGTTCCTTTACCATTTAGCGAATGAATGTAAGAAGATGTAACAGGAGCGGCATTCGCTGTACCTGCATCTTTTTTCTGCAGCTTCTGATCTTCTTCTTTTTTATCTTTCTTTTCATCCTCTTTCTTCATCAGCTTTTCATCTTCCTTTTTATCGGCAACACGTTGTACATTCTTTTCTTCTTTTTCACAATCGGCACATTTACGTTGCACCTGTGCTGCAGGTTGAAAAAAATGTTCAGATGCGGGTCCTGCAAAGAAGCCCTGCTCCTGTTTATTTTCTTTTTTGTTAACAGCCGTATCGTGTGTTGCACGGCGGCGGATACGACGGTAAATAGTAGGTTTCATACTCGTTGCTTTTATTGTTTTTTTCTGAACTCAGTTTCTACTTTGCCGATCTCGGCGGTTTCGTTTGCGTTTGGTTTGAAATTTATTTTCTCAGTTACTTTAAAGTCGAGCCACAAAACAGAAGCAAATGCATTTGGCGCTGCGCCTGTTACTTTTGTTTTTGCGGCAGTAATAGCTGCTGTTCGTAATGCTGTTTGTGCTGTTTCAAATGCCTTTTCTACATCGCTGTAAGCTGCATCTGTTTTAATGTTATAAAAACTTCTTCCTGCCGTAAATGAAGCCCATGTAACAATATCATCAGCTGTTGTCATCTTACTTATCTTATCCAACTCATCTTTCTTTGCCTTTTCTCTGTCTCTGTCAATAAACACTTTTTCAAGCTCTGCCAATTGCACCGCATCTAAAAGCTGAATACTGTTTTCATGAATTTTATCCTGCGCTTTAAACTGAACAAATGTTTTTTCCGATGTTGCTGCTTCTGTTTTCAGCTTTGTTAAATCCAATGTAACAGAACCACCTAATGCACCTATTTCATAATCGCTGTAATCGCCTACAGTAAATGAAATTGTGTCTGTAACAATCTTCTTATCATCTTCCCATGCATCACCTTTCTTTTTCATCGTATATGCTTCGCAGGTAATAGTTGTTGGCACCTGCGATTCCGCTTCTGTTATTTTTTCCAGGTAAGGAAAGGCCGCAGCAAAATCGCCGATCTTGGTAAACTTATCTTTATCTGCCATCGTAGCTTTCTTCACATTCTGATTACCAGATGCAACCACTTTATATCGTACAACAGCACCTGCATCAAACGCAGCTTTCACTTTACTTTCTACTTTTCCTTCATGCTCATGATTGGCGGTGCGTGATAAAGCCATCATGTTATTCCACTTACCGGGTCCGCCAAGATTATCATTGATCAAATGCCCCCGTATGTAATAACTGCCATTGCCTTTCTGTCTGAAATCAATTTTATCATACACCGCATGTTTGGCACTGGTATCCGGCCCCGAACCATTTCCTGTAACCTTCGTTGTTTTCCAAATCAACTTCGCTTCCTGCGCTGTAGCAAAATCGTTTGTATTGGCACCGGCCGGCACAACAATCTCGTTATCCTTTGGTTTATCTTTTGCTTCACCAAATAATGGAACTGATACCGCTGCAAGTTTGGTTAACAGTTTATCAATTTCACCTGCTTTGTTTGTTTGTTTTTCTTTTTCATCGGCACCGGGATACGTTTCAATCTTCTTCCGCTTTTCTGTTTCAATATCGTTTGCCACCACTTTTGCCTGTGCAATTACCTGGCTCTTGGTCATTTTCTTTCCATCAACAGTTACTTCTTCTGATGCTGCATCACCCAGCTCCTTTTCATAATTCGATAAGAAATTAGTGTACGGTGTAGGATCGCTCTTAATAATAAGCACTGCACTTTCTCCTTCACCTTCAAAGAACACTTCGTGATGTTTGCCATCGCCTCCGGTAAATTCTTTTTTACCCTTCCACCAATTTACCAACGATGCCACCACTCCTTTTCCGAAGCTTACAATCTTCTCAACAATCACAACCAGTTTATCAATCACCCATGTTAACCCTTTATCTACTTTTTCACGTACCAATTCCAATGCATCTTTTAACCTTTCGCTTAAGTTCAATCCAACCTGATTGGCAAGGAACCCAATAACAATGGGTATTCCTCTTGCCAATGCACCTTCCAGAAAGTCAGCCGCTTTTTTGGTTGCACCTTGTGCTATTTGCAATGTGCCTTCTACAAAGGAGTTAACAATCTCCAGCATTTTGCGCAGATACTTAATAAACGACTGAATAGCTTTGTACAATGCAATGGCACTGTTTACTACGGCCATAATACCTGTAGGATCGAGCATGCTCAATAACTTCGCTGTTACTTTTTTAATGATCTGATCCATTACAAAACTCTTCACCGCATCAAGTACCATCTCCCACACATTGCTCAACTGCTCTTTCACTTTATCAATCATCACCGCCATAAAACCACGTTGCTGAACATCCTGCATAAATGCATAGGCTTCACCTGCAGCATTGGCTATCCGTTCGGCTGTATCAATCATCTTTTTGATCTTATCTACTTTCGGTTTACCAATACGTTCTTCCAGTTTCTTCCAGATCTTTTCCATGGTAATATCCAGCACGGCCAGCAACCATTTAATGATACCCATTACTGTAAAGTCGGTTGGTATCGGAATACCAGCCGCCTGTACTTCGCCCAGGAACCATTCTTTCAATCCATTGAACAGATGCGTAAGAATGTTATCAAAGAACTGCATGAAGCCTTCCTTAATAGCACGCAGCAGATTTTTAAGGAAGCCAATCGGATCTCGTTTGATAAGATCGAAGGCCTGCATTGCTTTTGCAATGATGTTATTCACAAGATCAAACGGGAAGTTCATGATGACAAGGATTACTTCCACAACAATCTTTACAATCTCTACTACAAAAGCAATCAACCGGCCAATGGGTTCTCCAAACTTGGCAATGATGCGTTGGAAAGTAGCGATAGGATGCAGAAAATCGCTGAACGAAAATGAATTCCACAGATCGATAAATAATTGAACGATCGACTCAAACGTCATGTTCAACTGCTTCACTGCTGCATTGATCCTATTAACCGTTTTATCAATGGCACCGCTTTCTTTCATTTGCTGAAACTGTTCTTCACCGCCATCCATTAAACTCATAAAGCCGTGAATAATATTTTCAACAGAACGTGGTACACGATCGCCGGTAAACGGATCTCGGCTGATTAATACTGTTACCAGGTAATAGCCTCGTACTTTCTTTGCTTCTGCTGAAATACGTTTGAACAACACATCTTTCACCAGCTTCAAAATTTCCTTCACCACTTTTGCTACAAAGGCCAATACATCTGCCACAGGCTGCGCAAAAATGTTATAGATGCGGGTGAATGTATCAACCGGATTCATCAACGCATCGATGTCTACAAAATCCCAAATAGCACTGAAATTTTGTGCAATGGTTTGATAGAGATTACTGAAAACGGTAATTCCTTCATCGATGTACGCTACTACTTTCTGGAAGGTGCCCGTCTCCATCATCTGATCACGCTGCATGCGTCCTTCTTCACCACCTAGCTCCAGCAATGCATTTAAAATGTTGGTGCCATTACGATCAACACGCTCTTTGGTAACAGGATCTTCACCAAGAATAACAGTTAACAACGGATAAGCTGTTGTATGTTCTTTTATAAATTCAACTATTTTACTCAGCAAATAGTCTTTCACCATTTCGAGTAACTCGAGTGCCGCATCTACTGCAAAGTCGATGATCTTATCTATAAAGCGCAAACCGATAGCAATACCATCACGCAATACCTGCAGAGGTGATGTAAGATCACTTAAGCCAAGGCTGTCCCAGAACTGATCAATTTCACTGAACAGATCGTTCACAATGGTTTCGAGGTCGGCAATCTTTCCATCAATCCATTCTGCTGCTGCTTCTATTTGTCCCTGCTCCTCTAATTTCTGGTACAACTGTTCCCCGCCAGGCATAATATCAAAGGCTGCTTCAAGGAAATTTCGACCGTTCCGTTCAACATCATCTCCATTAATCGGATCACGACCCAATACCACACGCAAGGCTTTGTAACCGGGTATGTGCATGGCTACAATCTGCGCTTTGTTTAGTGCACAGATCTTTGCATCGTTTAAACTCGTATCAATACAATCGGTTAACGAGCCTGCAAAATGCAACGCATCATCAATCACCGAACGTTGTACAACATCTTCCTCCACTGTTTTACATTGTATCGGCGGACCACGATCCTGCACATTTTGTAAAGCCTGCTCTGTAACAGATTCTGTATTTGTCAAAGTACTGTTTGTATCATTTTGTTTTGCCTGTATGCTTTGTTGTGTGGTTGATGTGTGCGTTGATGTATCTGCAACAACAGCTTCCTGTTCATATTCATCTGCTGCTTTTTTCTGAACACTTTTTAAAGGCCCACTCGATTGCACATCTTCTTCCTGTTCCTTCTCTTCTTTTTTCTGCAACTCTTTTTCATCCGCTGCTTTCTGCACAGCAGGCGTTGTTGTTTGTAAACTTCCACCTGCATCCACACTCCAGCTACTCAATTCAGTTTTTGCCTGCACTTCCATTGAAGCATCATGCTGCTGTTCTTCATCCCCTTCTTCCTTGCGTTGTAATTTTTTTGCCGCTTCTCTTATTTCGGCAAGTGATTTTGGTTTTTCTTCAACTGCTCCGCCTTCACCTGTACCCAAACTTCCCTGCATAACTTTTAATGGATCGAAGAATGCTGTCCAATCACTGATCGGGTGATCAACAGTTTGTACTTGTCCACCCAAATTATCTTCACCTGCTGTATTACCATTTACGGTTGTTACTGTTCCGCCATTTGCGCTTTCTACAATTGCATAATGCGAATAGGCGTTGCGATACGCAATATCACCCGGCATTGGTTGCGCTCCCGGTGTGCGTGCTGCTTCGGGCTTGATCATGCGTTCGCCTAATTTCCATTTCGGCATCGGCACACCACTCTTGTTCAATGCCCAGAACACGAATATGCCACACCAGCTTGGCATCGCATCCCGTTTACCAGTTGTTGTTTTTGGAATTGCAGTTGGGTTACCTCGATCAACAGTTGTTTTATCAACAATCATTCCGGTGGTTTCCCGTTTCTTTTTAATATCCTGTTCGGCTACTGCACCTTCTACCGTTGTGCCGCCGGCACCACTGATGATTTTATCTGCACCAAAGGTTGTTTTGAAAATATCAATCAAATGCTCGTAGCCCGTGCGGTTACCATCGGCTTGCGGTTTGTTGGCATCGATCTTTCCTTCTACTGTTTTTGCTTTTGTTACCGCATTGGTTAATTGCGATGGCACGGCAGCAGCACTGCGTTGAATGCTGTTCTTCCGTGCAATAAGTTTTGTGGCAACATTTGTTGTGTTACCTGCATGCGAACGACTTGCACCTTGCTGAATGGTATGTGTTAATTCATGTGCAAGCAAAGTACCTCCTGATTCGGTATGCGGATAATATTTACCAGAGTTGAAATAGATATCGTTACCATGCGTGAATGCCTGTGCATGAATACCTGTGCTCAGGTTTTCTGCATAGCTGCCCGTATGGATGCGTACACCGCTGAAGTCGGCACCGAAGCGGCTTTCCATAAATTGCTTGGTGGTATCAGGCAATGGCGATCCGCTTCCTTTTGATGAAGAAAGTGAACTCTCAAAATTTGCCTGGGGGGAGCCGGCGGGTGGGCCCCTGCCGCTGCATTGAATAATATCTGAACTGTGTAAGGCCAGTTCTTTCCTGTTGATATTGTAATCTGCTGTTGTTTCACCTGCTGCATCATCTGCAAACGAAATGCTGCTGTCTTCGCTTCGCTGAATCATGCGATAAAGCTTGGTTTGTACTTTATCTTCCTTTTCACAATCGGCGCACTTGCGTTGAACAGCTATTGCAGGTGTTTGCAATTTTGTTTGTAGTTCATCGTCTTCTTTGGCTTGAATTTTTTCTTCTTCTTTTTGTGCAGGTGCTGCTGCCGGTTCGGGCATACGCATTACCTGATCAGCAACAGTATCCGCTTCTTTCTCTTGCGGATCATCGGGACTGCTTACTGATAGTTTGGCTTGTATTGATGAGCCAAAAAAAGATGAACTTTCTTTCGCTCCAAAAAATGTTTCTTCACCTGCCTTACGAAAGAAGGTCTGCACCGGCTGCTGTTGCTGCCGCTGTACCGTACCATTCGTTGTTTTTTCTGCAGATGTGAACAATTAAAAAGGTTTAAGGTTTAGGATAGAAGGTTAAGAGCTGTTTGCTGATTCAGCATCATTCATTTTCCATTATAAATTATTCATTCTTCTTTTCAGTCCTACTAGGACGTCTGGCGGAGCACACTCATCACTCATTATTCATTACTGATCATTTGTATTCAATAAACCCTCTGTTGATCTTGGCAATTTTCCGTTGTAAGCGAAATACACCAATCCCGTTTCGGCTGCCGCTGTTATTGCTGTTACCTTCTATGGTATGAATGATACCGCCTTCTACTTTTTCTACAATGCCGGTATGTCCTGCACTGCCGCCGGTATTTAAAATAAAAATATGACCGGGCTTTATAAGTGATGGTTTGTTTACAGCTTCGTTCATCGTAATTTTCTTACCGGTTGTTTTATTCCAATGCGTCATTACATGGCCTGTTTTCACCAAGGGATTTGTTTTGCCAATATTGACAGCAGCTTTATCGAAACACCAGTACACAAATGCTGCACACCAGAATAAACCGGGAGGCAACCCAACACTGGCGAGATAGGCATTCACCTGCGGACCTTTGTTACTGCCGGGGGGATCTTCCGTAATGCCAATTTGTGTAATGGCAACTTTCAATGTTTCTGTCAGCAGGATGTTTGGTGCAGCATCAGTAACCACAATGTTTTCAATGCCAAACAAAGCAGCCCAGGTGAGCGAACCAACTTTGCCATCAATCTCCAACGGATTTCCATTCTGATCCATATGCGTTGCCTGAAACAACTTAATGGCGTTTACGGTTTTCTTTCCGTACACACCTGTGCCTTGCAAATCGCCAATGTTCAGTTCCATTAATTTTTTCTGAATGGCTTTTACAATTTTAGCGTCTTGTTCGCCTTCTTCAATCAACCGGTTTGGGTATTTCATGACGTTTATTTTTAGTTAATAAAACCATTCTGTTTTCAGCATTTGTTTCATCCACGGCAACTGTATCATTGTCGTATTCCATGGCAACTGCTGTAATAACATATCATAGGGTTGTTGTTCCACCTGCAACATCCATTCGTCTTTGTGCAACATTAGTTTACCATTTCGTTTCAGAAACGATTCCTGCAAACCTTCCACAGAAGTATCGCCAAGTACATTCCAATATTCAATAACCGAGCTGAGCATATTCTTCATTTCTTCCTGCATAGCATCGCTTAGTTGAAAACTACTCACTTCAATAGCCTGTGATGGATGCAGTCCGCACAACAACTTTGGTAAAACCAGTTCTGTTTCATCAACGGGTTTAGTGCCGCTTGCAATTACATGCAGCAGACAAACAGCATCTGTTGTTTGCGTAATCACATTGTCTGCAGTAATGTTCAGCTTTGCAAACATGGCCGGAAGAAAAGCAGCGACCAGTACAAGACCGGCATTGGAAATAAAAATGCCGTCTTCTTCCATAATCGTTCTGTTCTGCAATTGCTCTTCGTTCTGCTGTTTGTAGATAGCGGCTTCATCTAAAAATTGTTTCCGTGCAAATGAAGACTGCTTTTGTTCATTGGTTTTTTGAACCGGATTTTTTTCTCCTGCTGTTTTCGATTGCGCTTCTTTAAAAGCCTTTGATTGAAAAATAACTTTCGACAATCTTGCTTGTTGTATTACAGAAGTTTGTACGAATTGCTGAAGCAAAGATGTAATTGCTGATTTTACAACTGCTTCGTTCTGAAAATTTGCTGTAACCTGCAAATGTGTTTTCAGCAAAACATTATTTACCTGTTGATTTACGCCTGCCCTTTCCAGCAACAGCTGGATATCGTTTGTGTACTGTTTATACTGTTTATACTGTTTATCTGTTATAAACATTGGCTGAAACAAATGCAATGCAACAGTAACAGGCAATACTTCCTTTAAACGAATCACAACATTCTCACTTTGTTTCAACAATTGAAGCAGCTGTTGTAAAAACTGAATATCGGGCTGTTTGAACAACTGTTCAACTCCTGAATGCCAGCTTTTATTTTGTACAGCTATACTTTTCCATGATGTATAGCCATGCTGTAAGTAAAATAAAAACTCTTCTTCAAACTGCCTTGCAACTATCATCTCCTTATAACCTGCACTAACAACAGAACCAGACCCTAACAGTTGCAACTTATCTCTTACCTGGAAAAGTAGCTTTTGTTTTGCTTCCCACTGCCATTGTTGCTCCTTAACATTTATATCAAGCTTTAACAGATCAACAGCAATCACTTCATCGGCACTGCAATACGTTTCCAGTTCTGTTTGCAGTTCGTTCATTACCTGCTGCAACCAAATCTTTACTTCGTTTTGTAAAGCAAAGCCATCCTCTTTTCCACGATAGGTGAAATCGAGACTGGCTTTTTTGATGATATGAGTCTGTTGTTCCTGCATTTGATTATACCGATTTGATCATGTCAATAATGGTCTTCAACAATTTCAGGTATTTGGGTTTTGTTGCTGCTTCGCCATTTTGTGTTGTGCGATTGAATTCATTCTCCATATCATTACCTATCTCTTTTACCATATCTACATCCTTTGCATTGAAACTTCCGGCAGCTATTAATGCAGTCCATTCTTTTACATGTGCTCTTATTACAGTAAAGGTTCTTGCCATTGGTACTTTTGCCACATCAAAATCTTCTTTCTGTATACAAACTATGTACATGGCCAATCGTATAAGTACACGGTAAAGGAATAATGCCTGTATGCGTAATACTGCTCTGTCCGGATTAACAATAATAGAATGCAACTCTGTTAACCATCTTGCAATGATTGCTTCACTTTGTTCTGCAGCAAATAATGCCAGCTGATCGTCTGTTGGTTTATTTACAACCGTTGTTAACAGTTTAAAGAACGATTCAACAGATGAATACGATTGAAACACTTCCCTGAACTGGCTGAAACGATTCGGATCAACATTGGGTAATGCACGGAACTGACCGATAATATCTGTCAACGAATCGCATATTTTCCGAACTGGTATATCCTGCATCTCAACTTTCAATACCACTGTGTCGCTTGCTGATGCACCTTTGTTATCTGTTACAGTTAATCCGAATTCGTAGTCACCGGGAGCAAGACCACTAACGATTGGCTTTTCCAGTTTTACATCGTTGAATACAGGCACTGTTGTTCCGGCAGGGAAATCAACTACTTTCCATTCAAATTGTAAAGGACCATTTTCCGGATCGGATGACAGACTTCCATCCAACTCAGCTGTTCTGTTATTGGGTGTAATAGTAACAGGTCTGTCTGCACCTGCATTGGCAACCGGTGGTTTATTTTCCGGTGGCACTACTTCAACCATCACATTGTCAATCGCACTATCGCCATCATTGTCTGTAACTTTTAATTGAAACTCATACTTACCAATCTGAAAAACATTTACAACTGTTTGTACAAGTGTTTCAGTTTTGATATCAGCCGTTGGGCCGCTAACCTGCGACCAGTTAAACGCAACAATGCTTCCGTCTTCATCTTTTGAATTGGCTCCATCCAATATAAAACTTGTTGCTGTTGCAAACGATAACACAACAGATTGATCATCCCCTGCATCAGCAACCGGTGGTTTATTAGGAGGTGGTGGAGCAGGCAATACAATTACCAATGCAGAGTCCCGTGCAATGGATCCTTTATCATCCGTAACACTTAATTCAAATTCATAAGTTCCTTCCTGCAGATCAATCACATCGGTTCTTGAACTTGTTGCAGTAGTAAACGATGGACTTCCCGGACCCGATAATTTTGTCCATTGATAAAATGTAATTACACCATCCTGATCGGCCGATGCTGTTCCATCTAACGAAGCTTTATTATCTGGCAATACAATTGTTTGATCGGGGCCAGCATTTGCAACCGGACCTTTATTGGGAGTTTCCGGCTGTGTTACTGTTTCGTTTACGATATACTGTATCGGCGGACAATCGGAGCAACAACGGTAAGGCAAATAAAAATCAGCGATCACCATACCGTTACTGATGTTGCCAAAACCATCATCAGTTGCAACAGTTAATACAATGCGCAGATTGCTTGCATCATCATTCTTTTCTTCTTCATATACGTCGTATCCTTTCTGATCTACTACAAGCGTATACGGAACAACACTGCTGATGAGTTTAAATGCACCATTGATGGAAGTTGTAACCGCCTCTCCTGTTTCGGCAATAGAAACAATTGCACCGGGCACGGGTGTTCCGTTTTCATCAACTACTATCCCTGCAATATTTGTAGTACGTTCAACCGATTCCTTTTTAGCAAACGAACGCTTCTCCGATGTTTCAGTTCTAAAAAAAGCTTCTCTTCCACGATCGGCTAAATCCTCTGCAAAGCGATCGTTACTTACAACACGACCTCTTTGCTTTGCATGGTAGACAATAATAAATGTGCCGCCTATTGGCACACCGGCTTTATGTTGCAAACCGGGATGCAGTTTACTGAAGTAACCAAACTGGCGCAATCGTGCAACTATTTGGTACCGTCGTAAATAATCTTTTTTAAGTGAGCTCAAAGCACTGCATTTGCAGTTGTAGATCAATACATCCAAGTGATCCATCAGATCTTCGATCATAAATATCAACAGGAAGATGACCGCTAAACCATTATTACTGGCAGCCAATGTTGTAAGCATATTGCGGCTGGCCAGTTTATTTGTTTCAACTGCTCCTGATGTATCGTTTGTTACGTTTCCAACAACTGCTGCTCTTTCTGTACCTGCTATATTTGTTGCCGTACCAAGGTTCGAACGTTGTGTGTTGGTAAAAATATCGAACAGGGCTTTTAATCCTTTCCCATACTCTGCCAGTTTATTGCTTGCATCGCAATAAGCTTTCACATCAAACTCAGCAAGGTCTTCGGTTAATAAAGTTGATAGGCGAATAATACCTAACGGCACTTTGAAAAAGTTGAGTACCGTAAGAAAGATGGTTCCCTGAGAAACATTCATGCCGTCTGGTATATCATCGTTGTTCACATCGGGCAGATCGGCGCCAAACAACGCTTCCATAAACGATTCGAGTGTTAGCGTTTCATCGGTTAACCCATTACGATGCAACAGCTCAATCATTAACCCCAACGATTTTTCCCGCAGCTTATACCCTTTGCTGCATACATCAAACAAGTCAACCTGCGATACCTCACCTGCAAGTTTATAGCGCTCTAAAAGTTTACCCATGAAGTTGATGGAGAAATCATAATAATACTTCAGCTCTTTACAAAGCATGCACAATATTTCACGGCGCATACTATCATACATCGACTCAAGGTCCTGGAAATGACAAAGCATTTCTAACGAACTCTTCGCATCAACCCGATTAGCCAACATCTCCCTGTTGAACTTTACAGCTGTTTCTGTAGTAAGTGCAATTATATCTACCGGTAAACGGTTCTTATTGATCTGGTATTTTATCTGCTTCAATACATGTGTGTAGGGCTTACCAACAATGCCTTCAATACGTAAAAAATTATACGGCTCCAGATCGTAGTTCAAAGGCTCACGCACAAATTCGTTGCTGCTGTTGTATTGCTTGGCATGGTAAGAAAGATTTCTTGTTGCATCATTCAGCAACGTACGCCGGTAACTCCAGTTCAGGTACAAAGGAGCAGGTCCGCTGTTCACTACATAGTAATAAGGAATTGCTTTTTGCGAAAGCGGCACATCCCACAACATACTTGGCGTAATGCGGATGAACTCATCTTCCTTAGTGTTCATACTCGATACAGGCGGTAAGAAAAACTGTTCAGTCAGCAACACCAATCGTTTAAATAATAACTTCAGTTCGGCCAGCATATTTTTCTGATCGAACAAAGGCGAATAACTAAAATAATGCCTGTACGGTAACAAGCCACTGCTGACTGATGATATTGCTTCGCCCAATAATAAATGACGGGGAAACAAACTGCTGTCGGGGCAACAGGTGCTTAACACATGTGTACCTGCTTTGCGGAATTCATCATAAGCCAGCAACAGATCGCTGAACAGATCGTAATGGTATTGCAGATGAATTAATTGCTGCTGATTGATTGATCCGTTGTAGAGATAACTGAATTTTGCTGACAAGCCAGCAAACGGATTGGACGCATAATCCTGTGCAACAAGCGAACCGAAGATGGAATAAACAGAACTGAGTGTTGCTTCTGTTTGATCGATAAAACTTTTGTTGAGCAGATCGAAATACGCTTTAAAAATATCATCTGTTCCAACAGGCGATGTGTTTGGTACATCCCAACGCTTCATGCACATTTCGGGCAAAGCAGTATACGTATTTACGCCAAAACTTCCCGCAGTAGTCCCCATCAGCAATGCAGCATCGGCCACATCAACAGCCATCGGCAAAAAAGAAACTTCAATGTTAATGCCTTTATCATCACAGGAATTCGGATCGCAATTTTTGTTCTCCATTTCCTTCAGCTCTACAAACAACATAATCACTTTGCCTTTGAGGAAACCGGCATCAATGGTTTGCAAGTCGGGATCAACAGCAGCTTTCTTCAGCTCCCATATATCCATTGCCACTTTGCTACCGCCCACTGTTTTATAAAATTGATTGTAGATCTGCGGCGTATCAACTTTATACTTTTTGTATTGTGTATAACTGTTGGCCGGCACCGTAATTAAATAACCTTCGGAGGTTACACCGCATCCTTTTGTAATGGTAACTGTTGTTTGCGCTGCATTTACCTGTACCTGCAAACCGCAAACAATACCAATACCAATCAGGTTTGTACGGGTGATCCTGTTTTGTTCATCCAGGTAACCAAACAAATCATTCAGGTCTTCGGATGTGAGTAATTGATCAGCAACGAACTTCGGAAATTCAACTTGCACCGGAAGCATATGGTTAAAATTTATGTTCCCGCTCATTAGCGGAAATGATTAAATAATGGTATTGTCTAAAAACACCCTGTTGCTATCATCGCCATCCACGCAATCGTGTAATCTTGCTTCAGGGTAAACATTTTTCAATTGTTCAAATACAGCCAAGAGCGCTGTTAACTTGTTGTGTAATTGCACAGCATCGGGTTCAGGTTTTGCCAACTCGGCAAGCCAGGAACAATAAACTGTTTCAAATGTTTCCAGCTGCTCATTGCTTACCCAGCAAATCTTCACTGCCAAATGTGCCGGCACTTCCATGCGAATGGTTTGTTCTGCAAAACGCCTGAACTCAATACCGCTGTTGGCAATACCTGTTTCACCACTCAGCAATACAGTTAAGCGAAACGAATACGGATCATCTTCGCCGCAGGCTTCGCAGTTACCGGGGACACAAATGCTTAGTAAAGGATCGCCGGATGGGAATTGTGCAGATGGAATATTTCGTGGGCGTAACAGCAAATGTTCTACCACAAAAACTTTATCGGCAAGCAGCAACTGTTTGCCAAATGCAAGCAGTTCTTTCACGACTATTTCTGCATCGGCTTTTTTACTAAAGACTTGCTTCCGTGTGGCAATTACTTCGCCTGTTGGATCGGTAAGATTAATGACCCATTTATTTACTTTCTTTATTTGCCAACGGGTTTCATCTGCAATGTATTTTTTAACTTCTGCTATTTCTGCAAGAGCTTTTGCTTCGGCAACAGCAACATCATTGTCGTAATATTTTGTACTGCTGCTTAATTGTATTTTACCATTTGCATCCCGCAGGCGCCAGCGTCGTTCGTACAAAACTGTATCGGTATCTTTTTCTTCGTACAGTTCAAACTGGCTGCCAAATGCATCCAGGCCAAGCAAACGTTGAATACGTACCTGCAAACCGCTAACATTTTCTGCATTGCAAACATGTGCCGGATCTTTATAGTTAAATGCTTTACCACGGTTGGCACTCATAAACGGAAACTCTTTCAGAAAACTGATCTTGTCTTTTATGAGTTTATCATCTGCAACGGCCTTACTGCTACTGTAACTGTACAGCATCAACGCATATTCATTAAAGTTTTCGGCAAACCTGGCCAGCAAATGATTAAGAAAACGATTCCGCCGATCGAAAAACTCTTCCTGTGTTTCTGCGAGCGATTGCAGATTACCGGCCGTCAACCCATCGTACAAATCAGCTTCCACATCGTTTATATCAACGGATGAAAGCATGCGTGTAAAATAGGTAGCTTTAACAGCCGGGTCGATGGCAAATAACTCCTGTACATTTCTTAATTGCTCCAGGTAATTCACCAATAACTGCTCATAAAAAAGTAAGTATGCTTTCAATTGCTTCGCCTGCGCCTTTCGTTCGGCTGTAGCAGTTTTGGGCAATCCGTCATACCCTACTCCATACGTTAACGGCAGTGAATATTGCAAGGGTTGGTAATCGCCCAACGCATAAAACGTTCCGGTTGGTACCGGTAAATCGTTTTCGATGATGGAATACTTTGGCTGGGTATGTTGGCCTTTTATCACCTGCAGTGTATCGCTCAGTTCGAGTTTATCAGGTAAAAACGGCAGACCATTTTTGAACACCAGTATTTTCGAAGCTTCGAGATATAACCGTGGCTGATGATTGTAGCTTACTTCCATCACCCATTCTGCATTCTTAATTAAATTACCATCTGCATCGAACTTGGTGAGTACAAAATTTTTTATATTCTTCACACCGTCGATATCCATCAACAGATTGATGATGTCGGATGTATAGATAAATTGTTTGAGGTTGGTGGAGGCAAGCTGATCGTTATTAATAAATCCATAGCTGAGTTTAGGCCCATCGAATATCTCATCTACAGGCACACCGGCATCCATCAGTTCTTTTAACGAATAGAATTTTATATCCGGACTGAAATACTGATCGATCCTGTAGTACGCTTCTGCCAATACTGCTTCAATATCAACGGCAGGGTCTACTTCCATATCGGCACAAACACCAAAGTCTTCCACCGATATGGCGTTGATGCTGCAATAATCTTCGCTGAGATTACGATGTGCATGTAACGACTGCTCTGTTTCCTGCATCACCGCTTCTGCTTTATGAATCAGTGCCAGGTATTTTGCAAACAAGCCCGAAGAAGAACTGTCGGTGATGGATTGTTTGATGGCATCGAGTTTGATTTGCTTTCGGTCGCTGTCGCTGCGAAACCAAATCGTTGTCGGCACATCGGCAAACGTAATGGTCAATGTTGCAGCCTGTGCTTTATCGGGCTTGTAAGTAACATCTACCGTTGTGTAAACAGGTCTGCGTAAAACATTCGCCAGCTGATCGGCAGGAATATCTGCATTATCATTTTTATTGCCTGAAATAAATTGTACCGTTACTGCTTCTATTTCGCTGTTGGGGTTCAACAGCTCTTTGTACAAACTCTTATTTGTATCAATCACCTGCCACGCAGGTAAACGCATTTCAATCATGGCTGTTGAAATACCATCGCTTACAGCAAAACTGAAATTGTATTTTACTTTTCCGCTGTTAAGATCACCGGCCGTATCATCGTTTTCAAACTCAACCAATACATCATAGAATCCTTTGATGATGATGGGATGTTCGGTTGGTTGATACTGCAATGTGCTGGTGCTGCATTTTGCATAAATCAACAGATCGTTACAGGCGCACTCTTTACACTTCAGCCACGCATTTTTAATACCATTGATATCGATAAGCAGTTTGCGGTAATCGGCATTCGTCCATGGATTAACCGTTAAGATTTCTCTTGCCGTATAAAAACCCTGTCGCCATGGATTCTGCTTGGGAAATTTATCTTCCGGTTCGGCCAGCAGTTCTTTTATATCAAGATTGGTGCGATAGCCAAGATCAGTAACTGCATAACTTAATAGTTCAAGTATGGTAATACCGGGGTCGTGAATATTGTAATCGGTCCAGATGCTGCTGCTGAGTTGTTCGATATACTCAATACCTTTTTTGCGCAGTAACTCGTAATTGCTGCTGTCGGTGAGCACAGGCTTTTTTTGTATGGAGATGCTTTGTTGCATGCTGTTCATCTTTTCAATTGCGGTTAGCTTTCATTTTTCAATTCTTCTATATAGGCACACTCGGCCGGTTCGGTACTACTGCTTGCAGGTATTCCGTCGATCACATGTTTGGATGCAGCAACAGAAACCAAAATACTTTTACCTGTTGATGCAACGATTTCATCGTTATCAGCTTTTACCAACACATTGTTTGCATCGTAATGCGCCATTTCAACATCGGTTATAAAATCTACATAAGGACGTTCTTCAATAAAATTGATGAGTACCGATTTATATACTTTCCCACCAAAATCCAGATCGCCTGCACCATAAGCCCATGGCGATAAAAAAGAAGTAATCTCTTCCCGGAGTTTGTTTGAATAGATCGTAAAATCGTCGTACCCTTTTGCCAACCTCAGTTTGAACTTCAATTGCACTTCTTCAAAATCCGGATTTACAACATGCAGTTGCACGTGACAGGAAATACGTTTACGTAAAAACGCATCGATCTGTTGCAGTACATCCTGGTTGGTATAGGGGCGCAAAGGATTAATATCATTGCGATGCTGCACATCGGGAATGGTAATAATGGTTACATGACCCGGCAATACTTCATTAAATTCTGCATCCACACTTTTTGTATGGTTCAAACATTTTACTTTATGAATCAACGGAAATGCTTCGAGTATTAAATGCTCGTAATCCCAAATGGTAATAGCTCTTGCTTTATGCCGCAGCCGTTCGCTTACACGTATGTAAAAACTTTCACTGCTTTCAATTGCCCTACCACCAAACGAAGAGTAAGGCTGTGCAAGTTTCTTAACAGCAGCAATCGGCGCTTTTAATCTACTGATGGTGGCTGCAGGTAAAGCCGTGTTGAGAAAATCATCTGCATTGTCTTTGTCTTTGAAAGTTACAACAGCTGCCTGTGCATCTACCGACAATAGTTTGCAAACAGCATCGCTTTTTTCGGCAACGGCTGCCTTGATCCACAAATAACCTGCAGGCAGTAAACTATTATCCGTTGTAGCATCGGATGGAATGATAAAACTGATGATACCGCTTTGCAACAGTTGCAAGGTTGCATCGCTTACCTGTTGTTTTGTAAATGCTTTCCATTGGTTATTGCTGAGGTAACTCCATTGCAAATGGTCAACAGGCTTGGTGATTTTTGGATTGGCCGTTCCATCCATTACCTGGAACAATACGTTCACCGATTGTTGTGCAGACAGATGTTCGAAGCCAATATAAAATTCGGCTTCGTGTAAAACAGGTTTCGATGTTTCATCGGTATGGCGGAACTGCGGCAACAGGTAATGAAATAACTGTTTGGTTGCTACGCTGTGTTGTTCTGCGTCGCCAAAAGGATACAGGTGAAAGAAACTGATTGGCTTGGATGCATAATCCACCTCATTACTACTGTTGAGATCAACCACATCACTATAGGCTGCATAGCTGATGTGCATGGATTGAATGACCGGTGTATAAGGTTCAACGGGTGCTGTACCTGCAGTAGTCGGGTCGTTTGCTTTTGCAATTAAATAATCGGCCATAGAAACAATAAACTGTTTGTGGCCAAACCCTGCATTCAAAGCAAAACGCATAAAGCCTTGCACTGAATCAGCAGCATAATTGTTGTAAGCTGTTGCGTAATCGCTCACTGCTTCATCGGGTATCTGCATGGCAGAAGAAGAAAAGATCTGCACATCCGATGCATTGCCGTTGAACAGATCAACAGCCGATTCTTTTTTGATCCATTCGCCGCTTTGCAATAAACTAAAACGAGTGCTGGGATAATCTTCGTCGGAAGTCCAGCCTGCATCAAAATCAATATCATCTGCAAGAAAACCGGAAATACCACCCCATTCGATATTGAGTTTAACACTTGCGTTTTTCTTGGTAAATAATTCTTTGCTGCCGATCACCAATGTTGCATCGGTTCGTGGCTGTGCACCAAAGGGCATAAAGGGTTTCGATGCATCAACCGGACCTGCATCGGTACTGATGAGCAATTGCTTTAACCCTTTTTGACTGTAAGCTGATGTGCCCATGCCTACTTCAACTGCCACTTCTACTTTGCTTATCTCAACATCACGAAGTGCGTTGTATTCGTACGCAGTTGCTTCATCATTTACCAGCACAACTTTTAATACCGGCAACTGTACATTTAACGTACCGCCATGCAGTGCTGCATTGTAATTACAAACCGCAGGTTCCGATCCGTTCAATGTAAACGAAATTTCAACACAGGCTTTTGTTCCGTTTTCCATTTTATTGGCAACAGTAATGGTAATAGTTGATGGAACTTTATACCAACCTTTTTCGGTTGTGAGGTAACAGGCATATTGCTTACCTGTTAATGCCGTGTTGTTACTGGTATCTAAACGCAACATCACTTTTCGCTCACCTTCCTGTAAGTATAAATAATGACTGGCAACAGCAAAACCAATTTCTGCCAACGGCATTTGCACATCGGTCACTTCGCCTTCTACATATATTCTGTTGGCAAGTGGATGCCATTCTTTATTGGTTGAAGTAAGCTCTGCGCCCTTTCCATCGGCAGAATTAATAACCGGTGCAGCAAACAGGCGACCATTGTTTGTAATTGTTACTGCAGGATTCGCCTCACTTGCATGATCATCTTCTGTCTTACCAAAATAAACCGAATGAAGTGATGCAACTTTTGCTTTATTAAATAATTCTTCTTCGTTTAACGCATACACTACTTCCTTTCCTTCGCTATCCTTTCCAGCTTTGAACAAGGTATCGGCTGCAAGAATAAACTCATCAACCGGTTTAGCCAACTCTGCAATTACATGTGCACTGTTGGGCAATGCAGCTTTTGGTTTCAGCTGCAGAATTTCTTTGTAATACAGATCAAGATGTCGCCAGGTAATTGTATTAAGATCATTTTGTGCATGACGGAACAACCGTAAGAAAGCGAGAAACAACGCATAGTGCGGCGCATGTGTATTTTTATTCTCCAGCGTTAGCAGTAATTCCTTCTCACTATCTTTTACAAGCTTACTGTACTGCATCAGGTACTGGTCGAACACCGAACTGAACAGGTTATGATTGGCAGCATGATTCATTTTCATGTACTGCCGCCATTGAGCTGCTGTATAATCGGTCGTAGCAATGTACAGGCTATCGAAATAAAGATCGAGTGCCGCATTGCCGAAAATGGTTGTATCGGCAGTAACCGAAGCATAATAATCTGCCCATGTTGTAAACGGCGTTGCCGGCGCTTTTGGTTGTAGCCACCACAACTCACTTAAGCCATTACCTTCTGTAATGAGTTTCACCGCTTTTACATCTTTCCCCAACACCTGCCAACCCTCTACGTTTCCGGCAAGTAAGTAACCCGCATCATCTGCTGCTTTGTAATAACGGAGTAAACGATGCAATGCAGGGGCAAGCAGGTTGCGGATATTATTTTCAATGCTTGCTTTTACTGTGCTATCATCGGGTAACTGCCGGTAATAAATATCCAGCGCTTCACTAAAACTTACAATAGCACAAAACAGTTCATTGAGTTTACGTTCGGCTTTTGGTAACTGTTCTGCATGATCATCATCTTTCAAAAAATCGAAACGCTCTTTAATACTTCTTCTGTATGCATCCGTATCCTGCAACGCAATTGTACCAAGTATCGCCGATACATCGCTGCTGAAGAACGAAGTCCAGTCGCCTTCAACAGTATTGCCCAACCCATAAAACTTCAGGTATTGTGCAAACTCTTTGGCGAATACAATCCAGGCAGCAAAACTGTTTTCATCCACGTTTACATAACCATTGGTCATGCCGGGAAGCAAACGATCGGCTCTTGAAATACCGTTCCGTTGCAGAGGATTTTTTTTGTCTTTGCAGCCGCTCATAATTAATTACCCAACGGATGATTACTGGTTAATAAATCAAGTTCAGTTCCTTCTTTACGATAGAAGGGGAAAACGAAATTGTAACGGGAGTTAGTAGATGGAATAATGTATTCGATCTCCACCAGTATTTCGCCTTCCAGTTCGTTCTGTGTATTCAGTTCAATTTTGGTTGCTTTAATACGTGGTTCAAAAAACAGGATGGCCGTTTGAATACGATCGATGATGATGGTTTTAGTGCCGGTGTCGAGCGATTCAAATAAAAGATCATTCATATCGCAACCATAACGTGGCTGCATAATGCGTTCGCCCAAACTGGTTGTAAGCAGAATGTGCAAGCTCTTTTCAATGTCTTCCACTTTTTCCGTCATCTGCACTTCTTTCGATTGCAGGTTAAACGTTGGTGGAAAACTCCAGCCTCTGCCTAAAAAATTATCCTGTTGTTGAAAAGCCATAATCGTTTAATTAATGTTTACAGTTGGACATCCGGCAACAATTACTCCGCCATGTGCAGTACTGTCGCCCATACGTGCAGCAGGTTTACCAGCAATCATTACCGTTGATGAACCCATGAGAATAGAATCGGGCGGACCGGTACAGGTGCACATATCGCCTACTACAGCTGCAGGCATACCGCCAATCATTACGGTTGGTGCGCCAGGTGGAAGAATTGGCCCGCCAACATGCGGCACCGTTCCGTTCACCATCGGACAAACATGCATATCATTTACTCTTGCTGCTAATGGCATGGTTTGAATTTGTGTTGTTAGCTTTTGTACTACTATCTTTCAGTTGTTGCGTCGCACTCTTATACTTTCTTAATTCTATTCATCCTGATTGAAACTGAAGAACCCACCCCTTTCAATCGTTCTGCAGATTTAATTTTCTGCGCCCCGCCAGAGAGGGGATGAACAGCTACTCACTTCAATTCTTATTTCTACAGGTGCCTGACGTTTGCAGCGTCCTGACATCCATTCACCATTCACCACTCACGGCTTAATTAATATTCACCATGCTCCCCTTCACCGCTGTTGTGGCACCACTGGATATTTCTGCACCTGCACCACCTTCTACTTTTGTTTGTGCACCGCCTTTTACATTTACATTACTGCCACCTTCCATTTTTACATCGTTGGCTGCTTTAATGATGATGTCTTTAATGCTTTCGATGTTAATGCCGTCTTCATTCATGGTTATTTTGTTGCCGTTCATATCTTCCAGGTGAATCTTCTTTGCATCTTCATCAATCTGCACTTTATGTCCGCCCGGTGTTTCAATATTGATGATCTTCTTCTCATCGTTAAAAACCATTTTCATTTTACTTCTGCTCACATAACCTTTCTCATGGTTATCATCCTTTGCTTCTATTGGAGCAGGATGCTTGCTGCTGTTGAGCATACCCAGCACCACGCCATGTCGTGGATCGTTGTTGATAAAGCCCACGATCACTTCATCGTTTATCTCCGGTAAAAAGAACATGCCCCGTTCGTTTCCTGCGTCCAACGAACTTACCCTGCACCATGCCCCTTCATCGTCTTTATGAATCACCGGTATGCGCACCATAATGCGGTGTTCACCATCGGGATCTTCTTCGAGTTTTGTTACAATACCAATTTGCAATCCATCAATAGCAGGCAATAAAGCTGCGGCCATCGGCTGCTGCACATTGTATGTTTCTGCAAACCATTCGGGATTAATACCAAACTGAAACGTTGTTTGCCAATCGCCGTTTTCGTATTGCTGCCGTACAGCAGTAACAAACAGTTTGCCTTCAAAGCGGTCACCGGTTCCTTTTAATTCAATGATCTGCCCTGCACTTACATCAGCAGTTCCATCCACCGTTACACTACCACGGATCTTTGCCAACCGATGCTTCATCATTTTTGCATTTACCCATTGCTGCAATTCGGGCTCTTCAATTTTACCACTGTGGTACAACATAAATTCTTCCTCGCCCAATACATTCGCCAATGTTGCGGCATCAATATTTCCTGCTGTGGGTAAAGACGGGTCTTCAGCTTCCACATCATTCAGTAATTCCTGATCGGTATAATTCCACATGGTTCCTTTTACCGATTTGTATTGCAACCGTGCATCAATCTCGGCATCCATTTCATGTACTGTTGCACCGTATTGAATGGTGAGTGCAGGCGCTGCAGAAAAATCAGGCTTTGCAATTTTCAGTTTGCCATCATTCGCTATACAGAGCAAACCATTTACATCTGCCCGGCACAATACAAAATCCCAATCGGTTGAATTGTATTGCACCAACTGTTTATGATCGATTGACGTTGCTTCCACCTCTTTATCCAAACCATAATTGTCAATGAGCTCTTCCATTGCATCGCTGTCCTTCACTTCCCGGAAGTATTTGCTTTTGCAGGCCGCCGTCATCTTTGCCACTTTATCCCTGCATTCAATAATCAGTACCGAATTTTTCTTTCTTGTTTTAATCGAATGTTTTACAACAATGCCTTTGAATACGGTGTCTTCACTGCTTTCATAACCAAGCTTCAATTCAATTTCCTTTCCGGGTTCAAAATCGGTTTTGCTGCTTACTTCAAATGTTTGCGCTGCCGCATCACCATCTTTGATGATGATGATGGCCGATGGTATCCTGTTCACTTCTTTATTAACCACGATGGATAATACATGCAGCGAATCGGATACTTTGTTCCCTTCGGAAAAAATACTTGCGGTTACAACGGTCTTGGGTCTGTCTGATGGTATGGTATTTCCATTCGACATACTTACTGTACAGTTTTATCAATGGGTGGAAAAAAAAGTTCGGTGCCGGGTTGCAGGTTCCTGAAATTGCTCAGTCCGTTTACTTTCGCTACCTGCACATAATATTTCGAATGACCATAAATACGGTAACACATTAATGGAAGCGTATCGCCTTTCTTTACCGTACGGTAATGTGTAAGATCCGGACTGCTTCTGCGTTCTTCTGCAACACGGCGTTCATCATCTTTCATTTCACGAATGGTTACCTTGCACATTGCACGGATAGGCGTACCATTCGGGTTAAATAATTTGTAAGCAATGTTGAGCGATGAGCAAACGCCTTTTACCAGATCCTTACCCCATACAAACTTTAAATATTTGGGGCGATGAATTTCACCATCATAGCCCATCAAAAATTCTTTGAATGCTTTTAACTCATCAGCAAGATCCGTTCTTGGACGTCCATCGATGATGCCGGTGTTATCGAACAAAATTTCAAACGCTAATTCTTCCGGTGGCTTTACAATAAATTTTGCCGGCGTTGCCGAAGTACCCTGCCCCTGCGCTGCCTGGAATTCCATTTTAGTTTCCAGCGAATAATTTTCGGGGTTAAGCATAACGGTAAACGGCTCACCCGATTGCTGTTCACAAGCAATATCGCTGTAAGCAAAAATTTTCAGCTTCTCCATTTTACCTTCACTCATACTCAGCGTTCTTTTTTATGATCGATGATGCGTAACACCTGTTCAGCTGCTTCTTTAATGAGCGTTTCTTTTTCATCGCTCTCTTTTGCAGCAGCACCACTTCCGGCCGATGGTTTTACTTCGGCCTGGTCCTGGTTTACGCTTACCTTAATAACGAGCTCTCTTATTTCTATCGGCATACATCAACTTTTTACTTTGAAGTATTTATAGGCGAGATCGAGTGTTTCTACCACAACACTGTTCTCTTGTGCATTCAAATCGCTCACCGCCCATTTCTTTGGCCACGCATCCACTACTTCCCAACGTTTAATAGCGGTATGCTTTTCGTTGAGCAACGAGACATTTACGGTAACAGGTTTAAACTCTCTTGCTTCAAATGCCTTTAAACACCACTCAATTACTTTCGAGTCGGTAAGCATTCCACGCTTCAGCGAGAGATCAGCATACTTGGTACGTACAGGCAGTTTGTGTTCGAAACGGTTTTCGCCACCTTCTTTAAAACTTTCTGTATCGTACTCAATCGTTAAACCCGATACCGATTGAAAACGGATATCGTTATCGTTACCAATACCTACAAATTCTACTTTAAAGTGAAAACCTACTGGAGGATAATACCCACCGGGAGAAGCAGCCATAGAAATTCATTTAAACTGTTACAGTTGCAGTTTGATTTTACCCGTCCGACAAGGGAGTCTGACGGGCCACACTCATCACTCATTATTCATCACTCATTAATTGAGAATATTCAATCCTTCATGCGCCAGTTCAAGCGTTTCAATAGCTACTTCGTTGCCATCGCTTTTTAAATCACTCGCCTGCACTTTTACCGGAAATGCATTTTTTGCTTTCCAGGTCATAACAGGTGCATGTGTTTCGTTTAATAAGCTGATGACGATATCACGCCGTTCGGAAACAGTAAGATTGATGGTATTGATCCATTTATAAAAATCACTATCGCCTGCAACCGTACCACGTTTAAAAGTGATGTTGCTGAACTTATGCATGCCCGGCATTTTGATCTTTGAATATTCGGGGCTGCTGCCTTCACGGTATTCGATTGCTTCTACCTGCATATCTAAACCTGTTACTTCGGTGAAGCCGATCCTTACACCACCCCATTGTACCTGGAAATGAAATTTCGGAAGAGGATATGTTGCCATAATTTTAGTTTGATGTTTATTGTTTGTTGTTTATTGTTGACAGCTGTGTACTTAAGCCGGTCGTTGCAATGAAGCAACCTGAATCCAGTAACCGGAAACCACTACTAACTTTCAGCCATTTTGTGTGAGAACTGAAGGATGATAAATTCAGCCGGACGAACAACCGCCATGCCAATTTCAACAATCATTCTTCCTTCAAGTATATCGAGCGGCGTCATGGTTTTGCCTAAGCCAACAGCCACGTAAAATGCATGTTCGGGCTTTGCTCCTTGTAAGGCTCCCTGACGCCATAACACCGTTAAAAAGTTTTCGATCATGCCCTGTACTTTCACCCAGGTGTTGGCATCGTTCGGTTCAAATACAAATGGTTCGGTTGATTTTTTACAACTCTCTTCCACCATATTAAAGAAACGGCGAACACTGATGTAACGCCATTCGTTATCATTACCGGCAAGCGTGCGTGCACCAAATACCAGTGTACCCTTTCCAGTAAATGAACGGATGGCATTTACTGATTTACCGGCAACTGCATCTACATTCAAATTATCGAGTTGCGCTGCTGTAAACATTGCATCGGGTGCAACAACATTATTTAAACTTACATTGGCGGGCGCCTTCCACACACCACGTGTACGATCTACCTGTGCATATACACCGGCAATAGCTCCGCTTGGCGGCATTACCGTCATACTATTACTTACACCGTTTACAATTGATTTGTAAACAGGAAATGAAAGTGCCAGCGAATCGTCTAATGTTTTTGTATAAGAAGAAGCTGAGTTAACAATCAAATTAATGTATGCAGTATTGATTTCATCGAAAAGCGGTTGCAATAAGTTTACAGCTGCAATACGACGGTCGTTATCATTTGCTTCATCAATAAGTCCCGGAATAGGTACGGCAGCGGCTGCAGCAGCTACGGTTTGAGGCCAATCGGCTGCAGTGATCATCGTAACAAAATCTGTTGCAGCATAAGCAGCAATATCATCATCGGCTTCTTTGTTCAGCGCAATCACTTCTGCAAAAACAGGATCGAAGTTTGAAAGTACCGCTGCTTCAAGATCAGCTTTAAAATCAGAGTTCGTAATTCCATTAGGCGATGCTGCATTAATGAAATCATCAACCTGGTTACCGATGTTTAAAACAAAGTCGAACAGATCTTTCAAGTTGCCATCTGTATTGCCGCCCGGTGCATTAAAATCGGAAAGTAAAGAAGCAAATTGATCGCTCAGTACACCATTCGGCGGGTTCAGCGCTTTTGTTTTTGCTGTTACTAATGTATGATCGGTATAAGATTGTTCTACTTTTCCAATCAATGCCTGTACATCTGCATCGGTGGTTAATGCGGCAAGTGTTACATTAATACCAGCCCGTTTAATTACCGATTGCACATCGGTATACCTGATCGTTTTAGGTAACGATACTTTCAACCAAGGCGTATATACTGCACCATAACGAAGATTGTTGATGCCTACATTATTACGGAATGTTGCACCAAGTGTATCTGTCTGTTTTACATCAAATAAACCGAAACGATCCTGCAGGTTGGCACATTGCAGCAATGCTGCCTGTTGTACAGTAGCAATATCTGTATCGTTTAAAGCAACAGCATCAGGAAAAAGAATAATCGTAGGCGCATCTTCTTTTTCAAGCTCGGCCATGCCATCTGTAAAATGTGCAGGCAATACAGTTGTGCCAGCTTCACTTTTACCAACAGAAACAATGTAACAATCACCACCACCATTTGCAAAGAACATACGCAACGCATCATACATATAAAATGAGTTGCTCACTTTTGCAGAAACAAAATTGTTATTGCTGTCAACATTTACCTCCGTTACTGTTGGTGCTGCACCGCCGCCAAAGTATTGTTCAAACTCTACCAGCGAAGAAATGCGTTTAGGCTTTTTCGTAAGATCGTTTGTACCGTCAGTTGCTTTTTTGGTATACCCAATAAATGCAGGTATCGCTGTTTCAACTTGCGCTACCGAAGGCGGAAGTTTTGGTATTTCCTCCACATATACACCGGGAGTTTTGTACACTGTTGCCATAGTTTAATTTTTAAGGTGAATGGTTAATAGTTTATATAAATATTACAGTAGTAATCGTTGCCTGCTTTTGTAAGCATTCCGCTTGCATGTACATCCGGATTGGGTGCGGGAGGCGGCTCGGAGCTAACAGGCTGAAAGAGCGTTAACTTAAAATCATGCGGCGTTTCCTGTAATGGAACAGGCAGGTTCGATACAAAATAATCTGCCGGGTTATCGTTGCCTGCAAAGCTGTAGGCCGGATTACTGTCGATAGCCTGTATACCTTTTCTAGACGAGATGTATTTCCAAAAAGCAAGACGGTTGGCAAAGCGGACAGAAAAATTAAGCCACACATTTTTGCCTGCTACAATCTTATCTTTCACCAAACCTCCTGCATCAAAAAATGAAAAATCGTTACCATTTGGTAAATGATTAAATAATTCAATTACTGCAAACAGATTATTATAAACTGCTTCATTGCTGATGTACACGAACTGTTCAACGCCGTTAATAACTGCTTTGTATTTTGCTTTTGGTAAATGCGATAGATCAACCTGAACAGCGTTTACATTTTCTTTGTAGTGAAATGCTTTCTCATAAACATTCACATCAAATACATTGGTTGCTGTATTAAGTGCAAATAACTTTACTTGTATAGAGGTTGCCGGCGCAACTGAAAATGTATGTATAGCCGGAATAAACTGCAGCATATCGTTTTTAGCTGCGTATTGATTTATATTACGGCTGATCCAATTAGCTGCATCAGGTGGGGTTACACCGGCTGAGGTTTTGATTGATTCGTAAACAGTACCGGCTTGTGTTGAAAATTCTCCCGGCTTATAATTTGTTGCAGCTGCAAAGGCAGTTATTGGCTGCGACAGGTAAAATAATTCATTACCGGGAGCAACAACAACTTTGTTAGCCGACAGATTAGAAAAATAAAAACGTTTTGTAGAAAGCGAGGTCTCATCGATGTTTGAAACAGTGATGAACAACGGCTTCATCAATTCCAGGTAAAATGTAAACTTATCTGTAGTTGCAGGTTGTATAAAAGGCTTGCCGCCTGTGTCTGTCTTAATCAATACAACCAGTTTGTTACCAATCATTTTATGAATGGCTTTGCAGTTGCGTAACAGCAAAGCAGTTTCTGCAGAAGGCACAATGCGAAAATCAGCACACTGCCCGTTTTTGTAGAAATCGTGCAGCAACTCCACCATGAATAATATCTTGTACGTTGTTATCATGAAACAGGTGCTTTGCTTTTATCGTTGATTTGAATTTCTTTAATAAAGCCGCTTTCGCTGATCACTGCATCTTCATTGATGGTTACCTGGCGAACTTTATACATAACTGATGGATAATATTTACCACCAAGCACACTCCACAAATGGTTTGTTTGTTCAAAACTCATGTTGTGCAGATCTACTACCAGCCGTTGAATTTTTGCATCAAGTCCGGGATGCGAAACAGGCGTAAACACAAACTGATGTTGAAAGAATTGAATGATGTGACCAAGAAAACGAAGGCTATCGCTATAACTGGTTCTGTTCATTGCAAACAGAATATAAAAGTTGAGATACAATGGCGGATTTATATAAACAGTTGAACTATCTGTTTTAGAATAATGTTCCTGCTGTTTAGCTACTTTATCTTCTTCTACATTTACCAATGTTAATACCGCTCTGTCATCAACCTTGGGTTCAACAGAAGCATTGCTATCATTAGCAACGGCAATATTACTTACCACCAACCTTGGCTGCGTAAGCGTTGGGTTCGGTATTTTTAAATTCAAATAACGATTCACTTCCTCTGCGAGGAACTTCAATGATTCATTTATCATTGCACAATAAGATTTAAGGTTAACGGCAACCGTTAACTACAGTAACTGATGAATAAACGTTTTCAGTGGGAAAAGGGGCTCTTTACAATGTGTAACTCTCGAGTAGAGATGCTAAGTTGGAAATAAAAAAAACAAATGTCAATACTACTATCAGGTATTTTTTTTGAAACAACAATTTCTTAATGCACAATGCAATGTTTATAATGGTTTCAAGGAATAAAAACGGGAAAGAGCAGAAAGTTTACGAGCAGTAAACAGTAAAATTACGTTTCAATAATATGAATGCTCATTAAATAAAACCGTTTCGCTTTTGCAAAATCACTTAAGTAGTTAATCATTATCGTATCAGCACTACACTTCCACGCTTTACAAACGGAACAGCGGCCGGTCCAACTGCTTCAACAATCCATGTATACAGGCCTGCTTGTTGAAGTTCGTTTTTAAATTTTCCATCCCAACTATGAGCCGGATTAGAGGTAGCGAAAACACATTGTCCGAAACGATTAAACACCCGGAAAGATTTCACCTTAACATTTACAGCTGTAATACCCAGCTCATCGTTCAGCAAATCGCCATTTGGTGTAAAACCCGTTGGTACATATATATCAGGACCTTTTGCAAACTTGATTGTAAGATGATCTTCATTTATGCAATAACCATTTCTGCTGGTTACCTGTAACCGATATGTTTGATCTTTTGTACCCGTTACCAATGGACTTGCAATTGCAGTATTACTCAATCCAACTGCAGGCGACCATAAATACCTGTATTCTGAATTATCGGGAACAGGCATACTATATGCTATACCAAACGCAATTGTGGTATCCGGACCTGCATTGACTACAGGTACCGGGTAAACTGTTGGCACTTTAATGAGTGTTCCTGTGCAACCTTTATCGGTTACAATACTCAGTTGAATTGAGTAAGTAGACTCCCGCTCATTACTACCCACATATTGAAAAACCGGATTGGCAGAATTAGAAAATACAACATTTCCTCTTCCGGAAATATATCGCCATTCGTAAGTTGTAACATTTCCAAAAGGCACATCTACATTATTCGTTAACTGCATTGGAGTTCCATTACAAATGGGTTCGTTCCAGCTGAAATCAACTTTTAATCCCGGGTAAACTCTGGCTATGGTTGTTACAGAATCTTTGCATCCTGTTTTAGTTGTTAATACAAGCTTCACTACATAATTTCCCGGAGCAGCATAAGTATAGAATGGATATATTTTTGTTGAGGTATCAGATGTTGTGCCTGGCACACCAAAATCCCATAAATATTTTAGAGCAGGAGAGTTCGTATGCGTTAGAAAACTTACCAGCCCATCATTACAATTAACAGGAGGCGATGAAAGTTTTGGGCTGCAGTTGTATGCGTTTACCTGGATTTCTTTTCGATGAATATTCAGCAAAACACCTTTCCTGTATTCATGAACAGCTAAAACAAGCAGAAATTTTCCTTCATGATCGGGTATGCCCGAAATGATACCCGTCGCCGGATCAATTTGTATTTCCGGATTACCGGCCATGGGTGAAAGGGCATTGAACCCATCTGCAGGGCTTAATGCTCGTAATACAAGATCAGTTGCATTTGATTTACCATACGGGTCTGCAAAACGATATACTAATGAGTCGCCGTCTTTATCATTAAATTGAAACCGATACTGCAGTGGTAAACCCACACAAGCCCCCACTATAGAATCAACAACAAAATCCGGTGTGTTATTAATACCTGCCGCAGAAGGAGGTATTGTTGCGGTATACGTAAATGATGGACCAGGTTCCGGAGCACCTCCAACTATTTCAGCACCGGCATTCCATGATTCTGTTTTGTAATTAACGGGATTATCTCTGCAACATTCAGTATAATAAATTGAATAACCTTTTGCACTTACAGGTAAACTGATGATGCCTTTAAAAACGATCAGTTCATAACAATCGTCGGGAGCGTTTATTACACAGGCAGGCAGGTTGGCATAAAAAAGTGCTTTAGACGAAGTGCGTGTAAGCACAAGATCATACACATTTGTAACAGGGCCAGTTCCTATAGCATTAAGAAATGTAAGTTTGGGAGCATTTAACTCGGCAAAACTTTTACAGTTACGATACATATTGAACGTAATTTCATACTCAATAGTAGTACCTGCATTATTTAGTACTTTGTAAGACAATTCACCACCCACAAATTGGCCTGCCTGCAGTAATCCGCAAAACAAGAAAGCAGTAATAAAACAGAAAATGGCCCGGCGGTTCATCTTGTAATATAATCAAGTAACTGTACTGTAGAAAGTGGATTATTACCAATTGCAGATTAACTATATAACCGGGTGGCTTAGATTTTTTTCCCTAAACAAAAGGCTTTCCTGTTACAGAAAGCCTTTTAACTATTTCATTCAGATTTTATAAACTCAACAACTCTTCATACAGTCTTCCCCTTGCATCAAACACCAGCTTCTTTTTATTAAGTGTTGACTTTTGAACGATAATAAAATATTCATTGGCATTTTCTCTTGGCTTTGTAACAGCAATAACATCTTTTACCGGCCAGTCTTTGTACTTGCTTTTCTTGAAACCTTCCTGAACAACCTCGGGTAAGGCTTCCATTTTTACCTGTTCTTCTGTACTCACCCAATCGCCTTTCGAAGCATAGTTGGCTTTTAATTTCCGCTCGCCTAACGTAAAACGTACCGCATGATTATCTAAGCCATTCGTCCATTTTAAATCCTGCGCATCGGGATATTGCTTATCGAAGGTTTGCTTTACAATATCAGGAACAGAAAATAATTGCTGAGCTTTCGTAGAAAAATTGATCAGCATAAAGGAGACCAACAATGAAAAAATCAATTTCATAATTCAACATTTTATGCTGCAATTTACGCAGCTATCGTGCCGTAAATTGTTAAGAGTACGTTGAATGTAGTAAGAGAAATAAAGATGACTATTCTTTGCCTGCAACAACCATTACGATTTCGCCTTTCACCGTTTTTGCTGCGAAATAATCGTGTACTTCTTTTAAAGAACCCCGTTTGTTTTCTTCGAACTTTTTGGTGAGTTCACGACTTACCGAACACAAACGCTCTTCACCAAAATATTGTATCAGGTCCGCTAATGTTTTTACCAGGCGGTAAGGCGATTCGTAAAAGATCATGGTGCGTTCTTCTTCGGCTAATTGTTTCAAAGCCGTCATGCGTCCTTTCTTTTGCGGAAGGAATCCTTCAAATACAAAACGGTTAGTTGGCAATCCGCTATTAACCAGCGCAGGAACAAATGCTGTGGCGCCGGGTAAGGTTTCAACCGGTATTTCATTTAGTACACAGGCACGTACTAATAAAAAAGCAGGATCGCTGATGCCTGGTGTTCCGGCATCCGTTATTAAAGCCATCTTCTTTCCTTCCTTTAACTGATCGATGATGTGCTGCACAATTTTATGTTCGTTGTGCTGGTGGTAAGGCGATAGTGGCTTTTGAATATTGTAGTGATTCAGTAAAACCGAACTGGTACGTGTATCTTCTGCAAGAATAACATCTACTTCCTGTAATACTTCCAATGCACGAAGTGTAATATCCTTGAGGTTACCGATGGGAGTTGGAACAAGAATCAACATGAAACAAGTATGAGGTAAGAAGTACGAGGTACGAAGTGTTCAGGTTCTACTTCCTGCTTCTTACCTCTTGTATCGTGTTTAGTTCACTGAAATTTCGTACTGCTCCATTACCGGGTTGGCAAGGAGTTTTTTAGCCGCTTCTTCCGCAATGGCTTTCGCTTCATCTGCAGTAGCAGCATCAATCTGCATGCTGATGTTTTTCCCAATACGTACATCAGCCACACCTTGTAAGCCTAAATTGCTCAAACCGCCCATAACGGCTTTCCCTTGAGGATCTAATAAATCTTTCAGCGGCATTACTTTTACCTGAACTGTGTACGTCATTGTAGTATAATTAAATTATGAGATTTGTTTACGAAGCAGCAAAGATAAAACAACGTAGGTTAAATAAATGAGCGGAATAGCTGCCCATTGAAAAACAATTGCCAGTACAACAGCCAATACCAACAGAATTACTTTCGGTTGATTGTTTTTGAGGCTGTAATCTTTAAACTTCAGGCTCATGATGGGTAAATCGCTTACCATGAGATAGCTGATAAGCAGCGTAATACTGTACAAAACCCAGCGGTTTAAAATAACATCTGTAAGGTTCCAGGTATTGTACCAGATGACTAAAGGCAAAGCTGCTACAACAAACCCGGTGATGGGCGTTGGCACCCCCCGAAACGAAATACTCTGACGCTCATCGATATTGAATTTCGCCAGCCGCCAAACTGCACAGCAGGCAATCAACAAGGCCGGTAACAGCAGCCAGATGGAAGTATCTAATGCCGACTCTACTTTTAAATAACTCATGCGTAAGAGCTGGTACATGATCATTGCCGGTGCCACACCAAAGGTTACAGCATCACTCAACGAATCAAGTTGTTTACCCATTTCGGAAGAAGCCTTCATCAGCCGTGCAAGAAATCCATCGAGAAAATCAATGATACCTGCCGCAAAAATGAAGAAGGAGGCATACATGATCTTTTCTACATGATCGTTGACCTGAATAAACCCATTACTGAGATAAGCAATATGCTCTCCCGGTTGCAGAATAAGTATAACAGCAATACAACCGCACACCAGGTTGAGTAATGTAAAGAGATTGGGAATTTGTTTCATGTTTAGTTCATGGTTCATTGCTCATGGTGAATGGTTCGCCGCTATGAACGATGAACCATCAACTATGAACCGATTTATTTCTTCATCAATGCTTCTATTTCTTCAACGGTAATGGGAATATTCTTCATCAGATCTTTGTTACCATTTTTGGTGATCCAGAAATTATTTTCAATACGCACACCCATTTGCTCCTCTTCAATATAAATGCCCGGTTCAATGGTAAATACCATACCTGCTTTAATGGGTTGGGTTTTTGTACCCAAATCATGTACATCAATACCAAGATGGTGCGAAATACCATGATACAGATATTTACGGTAAGCTCTGTTCTCTGCATCTTCATTCTTCACATCAGCTTTTGAAATCAACCCAATTTTGATGAATTGTTTGGTTGCCTCATCGCCTACTTTGTTGGTATAATCAACAATGGTAATGCCCGGCTTTAAAATACTTGCTGCATATTTATGTAAATGCAAACAGGCATTGTATACTTCTTTCTGTCGCTTGGTAAACTTACCACTTACAGGCACTGTACGTGTAAGATCGGCACAATAGCCACCGTACTCTGCACCAAAATCCATCAGTATCAATTCACCATCTTTACATTCCTGGTTGTTGCTTACGTAGTGCAATGTTCTGGCACGGTCGCCACTGGCAATAATGCTGCCGTATGCTGGCCCCGTTGAACCTTGTGATAAAAATGAATGATATATCTCTGCTTCAATTTCATTTTCCAATACACCGGGCTTAATAAACTTCAGCAAACGACGGAATGTAACATCCGTTATATCCATCGCCTTTTGCATCAGCTCCACTTCATCGGCTGTTTTAATAGCACGCAGCTCACGCATAATTTTTGCAGCACGTTGAAAACTGTGCAGCGGATATTTTTCTTTCATCTCATCAATGAAACGATAATCACGGCTTCGGATAGGCGAAGCTTTACGGTCGTTTTCGTTACTGCTTAAATAAATATGATCGGAAAGATGAACCCATGTTTGTAGCAAAGCTTCAATACTATCTAACCAAACAATGGTTTGAATACCGGAAATCTCTCTTGCTTCATTTGCACGCAAACGTTTACCATCCCACTTTTCTTTTAACTCATTCGGACGAACAAGCACCAACACCTGTCTGAACTTTGGATCCGGATTATCTGGAAATAAAATCACCATACTATCTTCCTGCATAACACCGGTAAGCCAGTACAGATCGCTGTTTTGTTTGTATGCATGCAACGCATCGCCATTCATTGGCCACTCATCGTTACTAACGAAAATGGCAATTGAGTTCGGCAGCATTGCTTTTATAAAACGTTCACGGTTTTTTGTGAAGAGTTGAGGTTTAACGGGTTGAAATTTCATACAACAAATATTAGGGCTGCAAAATAAGGTATCGGCTTTGGCCGCCCAATTCTAATGGTCATTAATCCACAGGAAGTGAAAAACTAACATACGTTTGGAGAATATTTATAAATCCTCTACTTCCTGTTAGAAATATTTTAATATCCTCCACTTTAAAATTGAGTAATTAGATTTTATCTAATTAAAACAACTAATCATTAGAAATATTAAATACGGAATCGATTGCGGAATTTTTCTGTGAGGTTCGAAGCCTTTATTTTTGGCTCTGCCATATAACGTTAACTATTGATTATGTCGATACCAAGTGTATTCTTACCTGAGCAAAAATTGCTGAAGCTCGGGCTTACATTATCCAGCAATATCCATTATCAGCTCAGCGCTGATGAACTAACCGAGCAAACCGTAAACAGAGGCCAGGGACAATTAAACAACACCGGGGCTCTTTGTATCCATACGGGAAAATTTACAGGTCGCTCCCCTAAAGACAAATTCATTGTACAGGATGCCCTTACAAAAGACACGGTACATTGGAACGATTTCAACAACCCTATCGATGAAAAATATTTCCATATCCTTTATAAAAAGATGATGGATTATTTAGCAACGAAAGAAGAAATATGGGTGCGTGATTCGTATGTGTGTGCCGATAAAAATTATCGTTTGAACATTCGTGTAGTAAACGAAAATGCGTGGAGTAATTTATTTGCCTATAATTTGTTTTTACGCCCAACCGATGAAGAACTGGAAAGCTTTGAACCCGATTGGCATATTATACAGGCTCCTTCCTTTTTTGCCAACCCGGAAACCGATGGCGTGCGCAGCAGCAACTTTGCCGTTGTAAGCTTTACACATAAAATGATTTTGATCGGAGGTACCGGTTATACCGGCGAAATGAAGAAAGGCATTTTTACCGTATTGAATTATTTGTTGCCGCAACAAAAGAATGTGCTGAGTATGCACTGCAGTGCCAATGTTGGTGCAGCTGGCGATGTAGCCGTTTTCTTTGGATTAAGCGGCACCGGTAAAACAACATTGAGTGCCGATCCTGCACGTAAATTAATTGGCGATGATGAACATGGATGGGATCATGATTCTGTTTTCAACTTCGAAGGTGGTTGCTATGCAAAGTGTATTGATCTTACAGAAGAAAAAGAGCCCGAAATTTTCCGTGCCATTAAGCCCGGTGCATTGGTAGAAAATGTTGGTTTCTTTGACGGAAGCAATGAAATTGATTTCACTAATGGTTCCATTACAGAAAATACAAGGGTAAGTTATCCGCTGCATTACATCAGCAATGCACTGGAACCAGCCGTTGGCGGTTTACCCAAAAATATCTTCTTCCTTACCTGCGATGCTACAGGTGTACTGCCTCCTATTGCCAAGCTTACAAAAGAACAGGCGATGTACCAGTTCATCAGCGGCTATACTGCTAAAGTAGCGGGTACGGAGGCAGGTGTTACCGAACCGAAGTCTACTTTCAGTGCATGTTTTGGTGCTCCGTTTTTACCACTGCATCCTGCAAAATATGCAGAGCTGTTGGGCAAAAAAATGAATGCGCACAATGTAAATGTGTGGCTGGTTAACACCGGCTGGACAGGCGGTTGTTATGGGGTAGGTAATCGTATTAAACTTTCGTACACACGTGCATTAATTACAGCTGCATTAAACGGCATGTTGAATGATGTTGCGTATGAAACGATGCCGGTGTTTAACCTGGCTATACCAACAGCTTGTGAAGGTATACCTGCTGAAATTTTGAATCCACGTAATACATGGAACGATAAAGCAGCTTACGATGCAAAAGCTATTGCATTGGCTGAGCAGTTTACAACGAATTTTAAAAAATATGCTTCCGGCTGCAGTGCAGATATTCTCGCTGCATCACCGCAAGTGTAAGTGGTCGTAATCGATTGTTTGCTAAGAACAAACCTCGCTATTCCTGGCGGGGTTTATTTATTTAAGAATTTTTGTTTCCAATCAATCTCCTCTTGTTTTTTGTATTTATAAAGTTGCTTTAAATATGCCGGAGTACCAGCAGTCCAAAAAATTGTAACGATAATAATTGTGTACAGGAAAAGAATAACAATTAGTAACGAAAAACTGATTGAAACCAGAAAAATAAGGTTTATTAACAGAAATAAAATTGAGTTAATTAGAAGTAAAGGAAGTGCAACCCAACGTTTTGCCATCAAAAAAGAAAAAGCCACTATACTGAATATAATTGACAGGATAATAAAAACAAGCACACTATTCACTCCCGTACTGTAAATAAACATTTGAAAAAGGGTTACAGCAGATATTAATACACCAAATAAGCCAGCGTAAAAACAAAAGCTGTTTTTACTTTCCTGTTCAATCATAAAGTATATTTTATTAGAAGCTACAAATACTAGAATAAGCCGTACAGCTGCGAATCAATTTTATTAATGATCTCGCCAAAATGCTCTTCGTTTTCAGCAAACTTGTTATGGTCTACATCAATTACCAGCAAGCTTCCTTCTTTGTAATTATCGATCCACTTATTGTAGTACTCGTTTAATTTTTTCAGATAATCGAGACGGATATTTTCTTCGTATTCACGGCCACGTTTCTGTATCTGTGCAACCAATGTTGGTACCGATGCTTTCAGATAAATCAACAGATCGGGTGGCGATACCATTGTCTTCAGCGTGGAGAAAAATGAATAGTAATTATCAAAATCACGTTTGCCCATTAAGCCCATGTCGTGCAGGTTCGGCGCAAAAATATTCGCATCTTCAAAAATGGTACGATCCTGAATAACGGTTTCTGTACCACGCTGAATTTCCAGCACCTGGTTCAAACGGTTATTTAGGAAGTATATCTGCAGATTAAAACTCCACCTTGGCATATCCTCATAAAAATCGTTGAGGTAAGGGTTATGGTCCACATCTTCAAACTGCGGAATCCATTTGTAATGCTTTGCCAGCATTTCCGTTAAAGTTGTTTTACCGGCTCCAATGTTGCCGGCAATTGCCACGTGTTTTGGTTTTTTACTTTTCGCCATAAACTTTTTTAAATTCCGGATAACGATCAACAAAATCCAGGAATGTTCAATGTAGATAATCTTTTTGGATTTTGGTTTTCGGAATTTGGATTTTTTAGTAATAATTCAATCCCATTGCATCCCTTACCAATTCAATGGTTTTGTGAGCACTGGCCCGGGCTTTTTCAGCCCCCTGCAACATCACTTTCTTCAGGTACTCATCATCAGCCTGGATGGCTGCTGCTTTTTCACGAATAGGTGCCACAAACTTTGCCATATCCTCACCTAACTGCTTTTTCATATCGCCATAGCGAATTACACAGTTGTTGAAATCAGCTTCAAACTTCTCCACTACATCCTGCGCACTTACCAGGCGCATGAGCTGAAAGATATTTTCAATGTAATCCGGCTTTACAGAGTTGGGTTCTGTTGGGCCCGCATCTGTTTTCGCCTTCATAATTTTTTTGCGGATGAGGTCATCATCATCTGCCAGGTAAATCGTGGCGTTCTGATTTTCACTCTTACTCATTTTACCGGTACCATCAAGGCTTGGTACTTTCACCAACTCACCGCCAAAATTAAAAGCCAATGGTTCGGGAAATACATCGCCATAACGATGGTTAAAACGGTTGGCAAAATTGCGGGCCATTTCCAGGTGCTGCTCCTGATCTTTACCAACAGGTACATACTTTGCACGGTGCAGAATAATATCAGCTGCCTGTAAAACAGGATAGGTTAATAATCCTGCGTTTACATTTTCGGGGTGCTGACGTACTTTATCCTTAAACGTTGTTGTTTTTTCCAACTCACCTTTATACGCAAGCATATTTAAATACAAATACAACTCTGCTGTTTCGAATACATGACTTTGGCAATAGAATGCTACTTTTTCAGGATCTAAACCACAGGCAATATTCTCGGCAAAAACACGTCGCACATTTTCCTTCAGCTCTTTTGTATCGGGGTGTGTTGTAAGCGAATGCCAATCGGCAACCATGAAATAACACTCATACTCGTCCTGCATTTTTACATAATTCCGCATTGCTCCGAAATAGTTGCCCAAATGCAGATAACCGGTGGGCCGGAGGCCACTCATCACTATCTCTTTTGTAGTACTCATATATGTAGTTGCGCTTGTTTTGTAAGTGGGCGAAGATAAAACTTGTTAACGGCAGGTCATAAAAAAATCTCCCGTTGTGCGGGAGATTTTTTCAATTCATTCGATTGAAATTAATAGCTTCTCAATTTCAGTTCTACACGGCGGTTTTGCGCTTTGCCTGCTGCTGTTTTATTATCAGCAACCGGACGATCCTGACCGTAACCTGCAGAAGTTAAACGACTACCTTCAACACCCTGTGCAACCAAGTAAGCTTTTACTGCTGCTGCACGGTTTTCTGACAGTGTTTGATTCTTAGCAGCATCACCTGTAATATCGGTATGGCCTTCAACATCCAACTGAAGTGTAGGATTGTCTTTTAAAATTTTTGCTACTTCATTTAAAGGAGCATATGATTTTTTTGACAACTGATAATTTCCAGTTGTGAAGAAAATACTACGGGCTGCAAATTCAACCTTTGTTTTAATCTCTTCTTTTACTTCTGGGCAACCAGCATTTGCAGCAATACCTGCAACTGAAGGACATTTATCTTCTTCATCATTTACACCATCACCATCTTTATCAGGAACAGGGCAACCGTTGTAACGGGCAACGCCTGCCTGCTGAGGACATTTGTCTTCTTCATCATTAATACCATCTTTATCGCTATCCGGAACCGGGCAACCATTGTAACGGGCTACACCAGCCTGCTGAGGGCATTTATCATCTTTATCTGCAATGCCATCTTTATCTGCATCGGGGCAACCACGTAATGCCGCAACACCGGCAACGTCAGGACAAGCATCATCCACATCCAATACACCATCACCATCTTTATCTTTCGGAGGTTCCGGAGCAGGAGGCGGTGGCGGAGGAGTTACTTTACGATCTTTCAGCGGTACGCTGAAACCGAATGAATGAACCAATCCGTAATTTGCTTTCGACGTTACAGGTACTCTGTAACCTGAGTTGAGATGAAAAAATGCCTGATCGAAAAAGCTAAACTGCAAGCCAACACCCAAAGGCATATAAGCCATAAAGTTTCCTCTTTCTTTTGCTGCACCGATACCAGCCTGTAAATAAGGCACAACTACGTAGTTATCAGGTAACAGTTTTACATTCAGATTTACATCTGTTTCAAGATAAAATTTATCAGAAAAACCAGGTGCTACGGTTCTTGTAGGATAAGCGAAAAACGAACCGCTTAAACGTGCCATTACATCAATATTGTTGGTAATACCCTGCATGTAATGGAGGGTAAAGCCCGGGTTCAATCTTTCTCTTTTCTTGTAGCTCTTATCTCTTAAAACGCTGGCTAGTCCTTTGTTCTGAAGTTCAATACCGGTTGTAAAATCGAACAATGAGAACTGGAAACCAATAGATGGTTGTTTTTTGAGATCCTTATTCTGTGCAAAAGCGGCTGAAAAACCACCTATGACAAAAAGCATTAGAAGCAATTTTTTCATAATATCAATTGTTTTGGAATGAGCAAAAATAACGGTAGGTAGCATAACCGTAAAATAAAATAACCCACAAACTGAAAGTCTTTTTAAAAACTTAGCGTGCCGGAGGCTTTTTGCCCAAAACCTCAATTTTAACCCGGGTTAAGCCGCTTTTGATAAACCCAAGCTTTGTGGCAGCAGCACGGGTAAGATCGATTATACGCTTGTTGCGATGGTGAAGACGATCGTTGATTTTAACGACTACGGTTTTTCCATTACGAAGATTGGTAACTCTTACGTAGGTTCCTAACGGAAGGGTGTTATGCGCCGCCGTTAGTTTATGTTGACTGAATATTTCGCCGCTGGCTGTTTTACGCCCGTTAAACTTGTTGGAATAAAAACTCGCAAGACCGTATTGAATTTTTGATTTGCCCGTTGCTTTTTTGGGAAGCTTACTGCTGTCTTGTTGAGCTGATACAGCAAAAGGCAGCAGCAATAACCATATAACAACCGGGAAAAATGGCGTTCGCATCAATCGTTATTTTTTTGAAAAATAAGCTTCACGAGCTGTTTTGTCTTCGTTATAGATGTCTTCAAAGAAAACAAGCTTGCCGTTTTTGCCAGCCGCTGTAAAATAACGGAAATAAACCGGGAGTTTGCTTTTCACCTTCAGCACATGCTTCTCTTTACGATCGAGCCATACACGTATTGAATCACTCACCATACGTGACGGGTCATCTTCATAATTTGTACTGTCAAGACTTGAGATATAATAAGTAAGTTTCTCCCACTCCTGTACACGAACACAACCATGACTTAATGCACGCTTATCGTTTTTAAACAAATAACGTTGATTGGTATCGTGCAGGTAAACAGAATATTTGTTGGGGAAATTAAATTTCATAATACCCAACGCATTATCATCGCCACTGCCTTGTACAATACGAAACGGTATTCCCTTTTTATATTTTGTCCAATCAATTGCATACGGATCCACTTCCTCTCCTTCCCAGGTCATGAGCATATACCCTTTTTTTGCAAGGTAACCGGGATCTTTCCGAAGCGCAGGAATGATCTCCTTCATAATAATACTGTTGGGAATTGTCCATTGCGGATACACAACCAGATCGCTGATGCGGCTGGTGAGTAATGGTGTACGTGTATTGGGTTTGCCCACCACCACACGACTTTCGAAACGCATGGTATCCATATCCCATAACTGCAATTGGTACGATGGCAGATTTACCCACACATAGCGCTCGGGCATATGCTGTGGTAATGCTTTATAACGATCGAGGTTGATGGCAATGCGTTTGAACTTTTCTGCATCTGTATTATTTAAATAACGTACTACCTGTGCACCAAACTTACCATCAACAGTTAATTTTTTATTTTGCTGCAGTTTAATCAAAGCCGCTTTAAGCTGTGCTGTATCGGCCGCATCCTTTAATTGCCAGCTGAGTAAACCCTCTTCCTGTAAACGTTTGGTAAGCGTTTGTACAAAAACAGTTGAATCTTTATACGGATACGAGACATAGGTATATTTTTTATTGAAGTCGGCACTGTCGAGAAATGATTTTACAGCACGTTTTAATTCAGAATAGCCATGATGCGTTGGTTCCAATGCCTGAAAAATTGCACTCAATGATTTCCCCTGCTTTAGCTGATCGATTTGTGCAAAGTAAAACTCATCTTTTAGTACAGAGTCGGAGCGCATGTACATGCTATCTGGTTTAAGACGGCCAATATTTAAATGCTGACTAATTGTAAAAAAAGCATCAGTGAATAAGATATCAGCTTTCGACCATAATGCAGCATCTCTTCTATCGCCAGTTGCGGCTGTATCAGCAGCAAAACGTTTAACAATACCTGTTAAAACAGAATAATGATAATCGTTGGGAAACAAACCATACAAACGGGCCTCTTTTATAAAGCTGAGTAATGAATCGGAGATGGGCAGCAACTGCTCATTATTACACCAGATTGCTTCATACTTATTCTTCTCGTAATAATTATTGACAGATGAGTAGACTGACAGTACAGTACTGTCATCGAATTTAGCATCTTCTTCAAGCGAGGAAAGCATATCGCTGATGTTGGCGGTAACACGCACATTCATTTGTGCAGGCTCTTCTACAATATCTTTTGTTTCGCCGGGTTTACCTTCTGTACAGGAATTAAGAAGAAACAGTGAAAGGAGGGCAACTAAAAATTTAGATGAAGCAATATGAAACGGTATTCTCATGTATTGATTACATTTATCGTCCACCACTAATCTATAGCAATGGCTGTCTTTCAGATAATCAAATTAGGTAAACGGTTGCACATAACAATCGGCACAATTGCCTTTTTTTTGATTTGCGTACTAACTGCACAAGCCCAGCAGTTGAAAACCAGCAACTATGGCGTAAAATACCTTGGTACAGAAAAAGCATATAAACAAAGCTTAACAAAAGATGAGCTAAAGAAAATGTTTGAACTGAAACAACTTATACCTGCCGTAGTATATGATTTACGCTATGCAACTGCTGCAAATTTTGTAAAGCAGGCTGTTTATTCCGTTGGTACAAACTATACATTTCTCCGCATGCCTGCTGCACAGGCGTTAAAAAAAGTACAGGAAGAATTACAGTTGAAGGGACTGGGATTAAAAATTTTTGATGCGTATCGACCCTATTCGGTTACCGTAAAATTCTGGGAGTTGATTAAAGATGAACGCTATGTTGCCAACCCAACAAAAGGAAGCGGACATAACCGTGGTTTAGCTGTTGATTTAACCATTATAGATTTGAAAACAGGTGTTGAGTTAGATATGGGAACCGGCTTTGATAATTTTACCGATACCGCACATCATTCGTTTACACAACTAAGCCCGACTGTTTTACAAAACAGGAAACTGTTGAAAGAGGTAATGCTGAAACATGGTTTCAACTTATTGGAAACAGAATGGTGGCATTATTACTGGCCTAACGACCGGAACTATGAAGTGCTGGATCTGGATTTTAAAAAGCTGAAGAAACTTTCTAATTAAGCTCAACTACGTCCACCACAGCATCCACATTGATTGTTCCATACACATGCGGAAATGTATCTTCTGTTGAAGGACTCCATTCAAATACAAAACGGCTTGTCAGTTTATCGGTATCAATCACCAGTTTTACCAGATCAGTTTTGCCAGCAAAATAACGTTCCAGCACACCCGCTACCTGGTTCTCCTGTGAGCAATGAATAAATCCTTCAGCTTTTAACGAGGGAGAATCGTAAGCACCAATTTCTTTTGCTGCATTCCATTCAGCAGCTGTAGTTACATGATAAATAATGGGCATCGTTAACGTTTTACTTCGTTCAGTTCAATAAGGTAACCATCAGGGTCGGCAACATAAATCTGTACAGCTCCGTCAAAGCGAACCTGTTTATGAAAACTCATCTTATGCTGCGTTAAATATTTTTCAGCAGCAGCAATAGAAGTTACAAACAATGCAAAATGACTTCCGTTGCGATCGTTCTTCACGTCAAAATCTCTTCCGGCCAGTAAATGAATCTGCTGATCGGCTCCCAACTTGAACCACGAACGGATAGCTTTTAAAGAATCAGGTACAGCAACAGGTTCTAAACCCATCACGTCTCTATAGAATTTTGTACTCACTGCAATATCTTTTACTTGCAGAGCTACATGGTTATGCTTTACCACTTCGATTTTTGCATCAGTTTGTGCAAAAGCCGAGCAGGTAAGAAGCAAAGCAAAAAGAGCAATCGTTATTTTTTGAAGCATGGTATAAAGTTAAGAGACGATTCGTTTGATCCGTTGTTCCTGCAACATCAGATCGGCCAATACAATGGCTGTTGCAGCTTCAACAATTACAGGAGCACGCAAAGCAACACAAAGATCGTGACGGCCTTTAATAGAAAAATTTTCTGTTTGTGCTGTATCCCAGTTCAAACTGTTTTGTTCTTTGGGCGTAGAAGAAGTTGGTTTGATAGCCAAACGAAACAGCAGTTCATTTCCATTACTGATGCCTCCTACTACTCCACCTGCATGATTGGTTCTTGTTTTACCACTCATGTCTTCAATGGCATCGTTGTGTTCGCTGCCAAACATTTTTGCTGCGGCGAAACCTGTGCCGAATTCAACACCACGCACAGCAGGTATTGCAAACATCATCTGTGCTAAGACAGATTCAACAGAATCAAAATAGGGTTCACCTAAACCAACAGGCAATCCTGTTACTCTGCATTCAACCAAACCACCAACGGAATCTTTTGCATCAATGGCGTTCTGCAATCCTTTTTCTAAATCTTTTTCACCACCTATTTCTGTTACCTCAGCATGAATTGTTATACCGGGCATCAGCTTTTTTGCAATGGCGCCTGCTGCCACTAAACCTGTTGTAAGTCGTGCACTGAAGTGCCCGCCACCACGGTAATCTTCATGGCCACCAAACTTTTGATGCGCTACCCAATCGGCATGACCCGGACGGGGAATGCTGCGTTGCTTTGCATAATCTTCGCTGCGTGTATTATTATTTTCAAAGAAAATAGCAATCGGGAAACCGGTAGTTTTATCATTAAACGTTCCGCTTTTGAAAAAAGGATAATCCGCTTCCTGGCGTGGAGTGGTTCCTTTTTGTTTGCCGCCTTTTCTTCGTTCGAGATCGGGCAAGAGATCATCGGCTGTTAAAGCCAACCCTGCCGGACAACCATCTACCACAATACCTACACTTTCGCCATGCGATTCGCCAAAGATGGACACACGAAATAATTTACCGAATGAGTTCACTATTGAATGGTTTAATTATAAAGATACGCTTGCACCTAATACTTTCAAGTGCTCATAAAAATCGGGATACGATTTGTTGATGGCTTCCGCTTCTTCGATTGTTACATCGCCTTCTGCTTTCAACGCAGCAACAGCACAGGCCATAGCAATACGATGATCGTGGCGTGAATGCACATTAGCAGCTTTTAATCCGCCACCACCATGGATAATCATCAGATCATCCTGTAATTCTATTGTTACACCCAGCTTCGCAAATTCTTCCTGCAAGGTGATTGCACGGTTGCTTTCCTTATGCGTTAAACGGCTTGTTCCTTCAATGACTGATTTGCCTTTGCAATATGCTGCCAATGCGACCAACGGTGGAAACAGATCAGGACATTCAGTTGCATTAAAATGAAAAGGTTTTAACGGAGCCGGACCAATTTCAATTTGTTCCGGTTGAATAGAAATGATACAACCGCAATCCATCAAGGCCTGTAATACTGCTTTGTCGGCCTGTGGAGAAAAAACATCCAATCCCTTCACGACAATGTTTCCTGCAATTGCACCTGCAACCAATAAGAATGCAGCACCACTCCAATCGCCTTCTACGGTGTAATGGTGAGTCGTGAGTTGGGAGTCGTGAGTGGACGGAGCAAAATAAAACGATTCGTAATTTTTATTCTCCGGCACTTTCAATCCAAACTGTTTCATTACATCAAGTGTAAGATCAATGTATGGTTTGCTTTTAAGATTGGTAACAGTAATTGAAACATCACTTGCATTACTCGCCGCATACGCCAGTAACAAACCTGTTAAGAATTGTGAGCTGAGTGAACCATCGATTGTAATATTTTTTGGAACGATCGGTCCCTGAATATTCAACGGCAACTTGCCTTCATTACTTTTCACCTGCACATCCAGCTGTGGCAATATCTCATCAAAAAAATCCATTGGTCTTGTAACCAAACTGCCGCTGCCGTTTACCGTTAGTGCATGATTGCTCAATGCCACCAAGGGTGTAAACATACGGATGCTTAAACCGCTTTCGCCGCAATTAATTTCACTGCTCACGGGTTGCACTCCGTTGCTTTCAATAACGAGTTCGTTACCGTTATTGGTAACAGTACTACCCAAGCGCTGCGTAATATCCATTGCCGCTTTATCATCGTTACTATGGCCGGGATTTTTAATGATGCTCTTTCCTTTTGCCACCAATGCAGCCGCACATGCACGCTGCATCGAACTTTTTGAAGCGTTCGATTGAATGGTTCCGGTAATAGTGGAAGGATGTATTGTAACTTTCATACCCCTGTTCTCTAAAAGGAGAAATTATAAATTATGAATTAATTCTTCCAGCTGCACCAAAGGGATATTCATCACTTTGGCTTCGCCTATTTTATTGAGCACAACATATTGCATAACATCCTGTGCTTTCTTTTTATCCTTCTTCAACGTTTCAAAGGCTTCTGCTTTATCAAACACAAAGGTGGAAGTGAGTCCGTATTGTTCAATGAGTTTTACCAGTCGCTGCTTGTCGGCCGAATAAAAATTATTAATCTCTTCCGAAATTTTTGCTGCTGCCACCATGCCGATTGTTACTGCATGGCCATGCATCAACTGATATTTATTCTCAATGGCATGCCCCAGTGTATGACCCAGATTCAACAACTTACGATCAGCTTTTTCAAACTCATCTTCCTGTACCACTTTCGTTTTAATTAAACAGTTGCGTTCAATCAATTGCTGCAATGCCTCTTTGTTATCCTGATAGTAGGCAATGCTGTGTTGCTCAAGTTCCGCAAACATCGCTGCATCCTTAATAGCAGCATGCTTAATAACTTCTGCAAAACCGTTTTCCCATTCTTTCAATGGTAACGATTCCAGCAACGATACATCGTACAGCAAAAACGAAGGCTGACGGATAGTACCTACCATATTCTTATATACACCTACATCAATTCCATTCTTACCACCAATGCTTGCATCTACCATGGCAAGAATCGTTGTAGGAATAAAGCCGCAGGCAATACCACGCATGTATACCGCAGCGATGTAACCAACCATATCTGTTACCACACCGCCGCCAACACCTACCAGTGTCGATTTACGATCGGCGCCCAGTTGAATCAATTGACGGATGACATCATCAACAGTTGCTTGTATTTTATGGGCTTCACCCGCTTTCATTACAATGGTTTTCCAATCATTGAACTTTGCGGTGTGCGCTGCAAATACATGTTCATCGGTAATGAGCACAGTGCTGTTACTATCTGCAATTGCAGACAGCTGCTCCATGCTGCCGTTGAAATAATAATCAACTGATGCTGTAGAAAATTGATAGGTCTGTTTCTGCATAATATAATTGCCGCAAAGGCACTAAGACACAAAGAAAAAGATGAATAGAATTGTTGCAGCAAAAGTGAGTGACACAACGAAAGCAAAATAATTGCACCGCAGCCCACTCACAACTCAGCATTCACCACTCACGAATCCAACACCTTCTTCTGATGGTTAATACTTTCCATATGCACTGCATCAAAATACTTCGTGATGAAATCTTTACTCAAACCTTTACGCTCACCTTCTTTAAATGCACGCTCCAGAATTTCGTTCCAGCGGTTTGTTTGTAAGATGGTGATGTTGTTATCTTTTTTGTACTGACCAATGTTCTCAGCAATTTTCATACGCTGACCAAGGATCTGCATCAACTCATCGTCGAGGTGATTGATCTGCTGACGCAATTTTTCCAATGCAGCATGATATTCTTCTGATGCCACATCTTCTTTACGCCAGATAATATTGCTGAGCATTTCTGCCAAACGTTCAGGAGTAACTTGTTGTTTTGCATCGCTCCATGCATTGTCCGGATCAATATGACTTTCGATCATCAAACCATCAAAGTCGAGATCGATTGCTTTTTGAGCTGTCTCCTGTAAAATATCTCTGCGACCGCAAATATGTGAAGGATCGTTAATGATAATCTGATCAGGATTGCGACGCTTCATTTCAATAGCCAAATGCCACATGGGTGCATTGCGGTATTCTGTATTACCGTATGAAGAAAATCCACGGTGAATTAAACCGATTTGTTTAACACCTGCACGGGCCACACGTTCAACTGCACCACTCCACAACTCCAGATCAGGATTGATCGGGTTCTTGATCAACACCGGAATATCAACACCACGTAACGCATCAGCCACTTCCTGTACGCTGAAAGGGTTTACGGTTGTACGTGCACCAATCCACAATACATCCACTTCAAAGTTCAACGCATCTTCCACCTGTTTACCGGTTGCAACTTCAACAGTTGTAGGTAAGCCTGTTAATGCTTTTGCTTTTTGCAGCCATGGTAAACCTTTTGCGCCAATCCCTTCAAACATGCCGGGTTTTGTACGGGGTTTCCAGATACCTGCACGCAGCATATTAATTTTTCCTGTTGCTGCCAGGCGCTGTGCGGTTGATACTAATTGATCTTCTGTTTCGGCACTGCATGGTCCGCCAATGATGAGCGGCTTTTTACCCCATGCTTCCTGCACTTTTTCTTTCATGTTTGCTTCTGTTGTTTGCATTGTTATTGGTTGTAAAGTTAAGTTTTATGTTACGAACACTTGTTCTGCTATTGAGCGTTTGTTGTGTCACTCACTTCAGCGTTCATTTTCCAATCTTCTTTTTTCATTTCAAATTTAATCTCGCCTTTTCCATACACACCTGTTTCCATCCATCCCTGCTTGCGATAAAATGTTTCGGCTCTTGTACCGGGACTTGTACTCAACCACACCGCTTCATCCGTTTGATTGAAATACCAGTTCAGCATCAGATCATGTAACTGCTTACCGATTCCTTTTGCTTCATAGTCGGGATCAACAAACAAGGCCCATATATTATGATCCACTAAATCAACTATAGAAAAACCAACCACTACATCATCAATTACACAAACCCATCCTCTGCCTCTTCTTGTAATATACTCTTCCACATCTTTATCGGGCACCAATGCCGGATTGCTCAACACATTTTCTTTTACAGCGTTGCGTACAACCTGTATCTGCTGAATGTCCTGTATCGTTGCTTCCCGAAAAATCATTTGATGATGCGTCTTATTTTGTTCGCATGTTCAATTAAATTCTGCAAATCTGTTCCTTTATCATCACGGATGCTGTCTCTGAATTTTGTTAACTGCTCAATATGTTCATTCAACACATCCAGTACATTTACTTTATTCTGTAAAAAGATAGGCACCCACATAGCAGGATTACTTTTTGCCAAACGAACCGTACTTTCAAAACCCGCACTCGCCATTTCGAAAATGGCATTGTCTTCTTTCTCTTTTTCCAACACCGTATTGGCTAATGCAAAAGATGTAATGTGTGAAATATGACTTACATAAGCCGCATGCAGATCATGTGCTTTCGCTTCCATACTCAACAGGTGCATGCCTATTTTTTTGTACATGTATTTGGTCCACTCCAATGCATCCAAATCACTTTCACCTTCGTTGCAAATAATCACCGCTTTATTTTCATACGCACCACGTACTGCCGCCGCCGGACCGCTGTACTCGGTACCCCACATCGGATGCGTTGCAACATATCGTCCACGCTTGGGGTGATTTGCAACTGCTTCTGTTAATTGCGATTTGGTTGAACCCAAATCAACAACAATCTGCTGATCCACCTGGTCAAGAATAGAAGGTAACAATCCAACCATTTTATCAACCGGGAAAGCAAGGATAACAACATCACTTTTCGCAATCGCTTCGTTTAATGGCAACACTTCATCCACCAGTTCCAGCTCCAGCGCTTTCGCTTCGTGTTCTTTGTTGGCATCACTACCAATTAAACGTGATGAGAGTTTTTTCTCATGCAGTTGAATGGCCAGTGAACCACCGATTAAACCCACGCCAATTATTGCAATTCGTTTACGTTCCATACTTTTTGCTTTTGACTTTTTACTTTGCACTTATCCTTTCAATCGCTTCTTCAAATCTTGTAACAGGCGCACACAAACTCACCCGTATATATCCATCACCTGCATTACCGAAAATGCCGCCAGGTGTTATAAATACATTGCTGTTGTACAACACTTCATCACTCAACTCATAACCGGTGTTATACTTCGCAGGAATCTTCGCCCATACAAACATGCCTGCCTGGTCTTTCGAATAGACACAATTCAACAGATCGAGTAATTCAAATACTTTTTCTCTGCGTTCACGGTAAATCGCATTTACGCCATCGTACCAATCTTTACCCAAATTCAATGCTGTAGCTGCTGCCAGTTGTAGTGGCAGAAACATACCACTATCCATATTACTTTTGAAACGCAATACTTCATCTATACGTTCTTTAGCACCACTCAACATGCCTACACGCCAGCCCGCCATATTCTGACTTTTGCTGAGTGAGTTTAATTCCAACACACAATCTTTTGCTCCATCGATACTTAATAAACTCAACGGATTTTCGTTCAGGATAAAACTGTACGGATTATCATGAATGATGAGGATACCTGTTTTCTTTCCGAATGCAACCAGTTGTTCAAACAATTTTTTGTCGGGCAGCTGTCCGGTTGGCATCTGCGGATAATTCACAAACATCAATTTCACTTTTGAAAGATCACTTGCTTCCAATGCCGCAAAATCTGGTGCGTAGTTATTTTCCTCTTTCAAATCGTAGTTAACTGATATGCCGCCTGCCAGCTTCACCGCACTTCTGTATGTTGGGTAGCCGGGGTTTGGCACCAACACTTCATCACCTTCATTTAAATACGTCATACAGATATGCATAATACCTTCCTTACTACCAATGAGCGGAAGAATTTCTGTATCAGCATTCAAATCAACATTGTACCATTTCTTATACCAATCGCTCATGGCTTTGCGTAACACAATTGAACCCTTGTACGATTGATACGCATGTACATTCGGCTTCGCACTTTCTTCCTGCAAGGTTTTAATTACATCAGGGTGCGGTGGCAAATCGGGGCTACCAATACCCAGATTGATAATCTGTTTACCTTGCTTGTTCAACTCATCAATCTCACGCAACTTCTGCGAGAAATAATATTCACCAATGCCATCCAATCGTTTTGCTGTCTGTATCATATTAAACTGTCTTTCCGTTTTTATATACGCCATAGATTTTCAACTCTACGGTTGAAGGTTTAATTGCTTCAATCACTTTATGAAACTGTTCAATAGTTTCAAATTCCATATCGGCATGAAAGCTGTATTTAAAATCTGTTCCCGGAATTGGAAAACTCTGCAGCTTACTTAAATTAATACCGCCGTCCGCAATCTGTCCAAGTACTCTTGCCAAACTTCCTTTCGAATGATCGGTGACAAAATTTACCGATGCTTTATTGGCCTGTTCAATAGAACCACTTTGCTCACGTTGCAGAATTAAGAACCTTGTATAATTATTCTTCATGGTTTGAATGCCTGGTGCAATGACGTTTAATCCGTATAATTCAGCAGCCAGTTTGCTTGCAATAGCTGCAATATGTTTGCTCTTATGCTGGTAAATATGTTTGGCACTTAATGCTGTGTCTTCCGATTCAACCAACTTCCATTTATACTTATCCAAAAAATCGTAACACTGCTGCAAAGCCATGGTATGCGAATGCACCTCTTTAATATCTTCCAGCTTTACGCCCTGATTTACAATGAGGTTTTGCTTAATGTGCAGGTATACTTCACCTACAATGGTAAGATTGCTTTTCTGCAGTAAGTTGTAATTAGGCAAAATGCTGCCGGCAATAGAATTTTCAATTGCCATCACTGCCCCGTCGCTTTCTTTTTTATTGGCACCGATCTTTACCACTTCTCTAAAAGTAGCGCAGGGAATCACCTCCACATCCTTACCAAAAAATTGCCTTGCTGCTTCCTGGTGAAAACTGCCTTCATAACCTTGTATTGTAACTTTTGCCATAGTGCGTAAAATGAAGAATCCCGACCTTTTGGCCGGGATTCTTTATGTTGATTTCGTTTGTTCGTTTAATTCGCTTTCAACAAATGGAGTCCCGGCCTCGTTCTAAAATAGAAGAAGCTAAAATAAAAGAAACGGTATCCTTTGTTTGTTGTCATGCGGGTCAAATTTAGAGCAGCTGTTTTATAAAACAAGCGTTAGTCGTGAAAAAAAACTGTGCAATCGTTTTCCAATATCTAAAAAAAGCAGCAATTCCCATCTGATGAGAACAACCTGAAACGAAAAAAGCCATTCCAGGAATGGAACGGCCGTTAACGATTGCTTGCCATATGAAAATTTTTATTTCGGTCTCATCTCTCCCCGGCAAGCTGGGTTATTCACTCTTCACGGTTGAGCCGAACGCTGAAATTACTTCTTAGTTGTGTCAGCTTTAGTTGAATCAGCAGCAGGAGCAGCAGCTGAATCAGTAGCAGTAGAATCAGCTACAGGAGCAACAACTGGAGTATCAGTTGCAGTTGAATCTGTAGTAGCTGCTTTTTCACCTTCATTGTTACAAGCTACAAAACCGAGGATAGCGAACGCTAATAAAACCTTTTTCATTCTTTTTAAATTTTTAAAAGTTTAAGATAATTATCGAGGATTAATACCGGGACCGGAAAAAGGTAACCCGGTTTTTTTAAAATTTTTTTTTAGCCGTTCTTTGGGTTACAATTTGCCCTTTTGGGTATTAAAAAGAGAAATAGTGAAACCTGAGATTAACGAATCGGAATTACTGGAAGGCTTGGCCCGGAACGATCGGAAAGCGGTAGAAACCCTTTATAAGCTGAATTACAGCATGGTACAGGCGTTTATACTCAACAATAACGGCTCAACCGACGATGCAAGAGATATTTTTCAGGAAGCTATGATTGTTCTTTACGAGAAGGCAAGAGATGGTTCGCTGGAGCTGAACTGCCAGATTAAAACCTATGTTTACTCGGTTTGCAGGCGGCTTTGGTTAAAACGGTTACAGCAATTACAGCGTTTTGGCGCTCCGGTAGAAAGCCTGGAAGAGGTGGTACCGGTAGAAGAAGAGCTGGAAGAGCACGACCGGAAAAACGAAGCGTTCGGGGTAATGGAAAAAGCCCTGAATCATTTAGGCGAACCCTGCAAAAGCTTACTGGAATCGTATTATATCCAGAAAAAACAAATGCTGGACATTGCTGCAGAGTTCGGGTACACCAACGCAGATAATGCAAAGAACCAGAAGTACAAGTGCCTGATGCGGTTAAAGAAATTATTCTTTGCTCAATATAAAAAAGTGGACTGAGATGGATGAGATTTTATTATTAGATGCAACAGAGCGATACCTCAATGGCGAAATGAACGCCGAAGAGAAAGCCATGTTTGAACAACTCCGGCGCACAAACCAGGAAGTTGATCAACTGGTGGTGGAACATACTTTCTTTTTGCAGCAGTTTGAGCGTTATGGCGGTATGCGTGAAATGAAACATACGCTGCATGATGTACACAATCAATTACTGCAAGATGGAGCCATTAAAGAAGAAGTACTCTCGAGCAGTGCCAAGGTGGTGAATTTGTGGAAACGCTACAAACGTACCATTACAATTGCCGCTTCTATTGCCGGTGTTACAGCTTTGTCCATAAGCAGTATGACACTTTTGGTTGCCCCTAAAGGCACCGAAAAAGCATTAACCGACCTTAGCAAAAAGGTGTCGGTTCTGGAGCAAACGCAACGTCGTCAGGCGAATCAGATCAACACATTTATTAGCAAATTAGAACCCGGCACTGTCATTAAAGAAAGCGGATCGGCCTTTTTGGTTGATACAAAAGGTTATTTGGTTACCAACGCTCACGTTGTTAAGAATGCAAAAGGCACCATTGTTTTAAACAGTAAGGGTGATGAGTTTAAAGCTGTGATTGTAAGTGTTGATGAAGCAAAGGATATCGCCATTCTTAAAATTCAGGATAAAGATTATAAAGTATCCGGCAGCTTACCTTACAGCATCCGTAAATCTTCAACTGCAATTGCCGAGCCTATCTTTACACTTGGTTACCCCCGTAACGAAATTGTGTATGGCGAAGGTTACCTGAGTGCAAAAACAGGCTTCAATGGCGATACTCTCAGTTGTCAGATAGCAGTTGCTGCGAACCCCGGTAACAGTGGCGGACCGGTATTTAACCGCAACGGTGAGGTCATTGGTATTTTAAGTACGAAGGAAACAAAGGCCGAAGGTGTGGTATTTGCCATTCAATCGAAATACATCATCGACGCAATTAATGAACTTAAGAAAACAAATGCAGAAGTTGATGTGAAGCTGTCTACCAAATCTTCATTAAGAGGAATGGATCGTGTTCAACAAGCCAGCAAAATACAGGACTATGTATACATGGTAAAAGTTTACTAAGAAATAAACAACCAATGAAAATAAGAAACCCACGCATAGCGTGGGTTTTCTGTTATCAGTCGGTTTTGGTTTTTACCATTTGTCAACCTCTTCGTTCGCCAGGTTGTCGCCACTTGATGCGGGCACTTCTTCCACTGCTGCTGCGGGTGCAGGAGCCGGAGTTGGTGCAGGTGCTGCAGCTACCGGTGCGGCTACGGTTTCAGGCGTATCGTTGTAATCGCCATCGCCGCTCGAAGGAGCATCTTCGTGGTTAAATGCATCGAAATCGAAATCGGGCATTAACTCAGTTTTCACGTAATCAACCGCCTCGTTCAATCCTTTAATAAACTTGTTGAAATCTTCTTTGTATAAGAAAATTTTGTGACGGTCATATCCTTCACCGGTAAAGCGCTTACGGCTCTCCGTAATTGTGAGGTAGTAATCATTGCCACGGGTTGATCTTACATCAAAGAAATACGTTCTTCTCTTACCTGCACGGATACGCTTGCTGTAAATACTTTCCATGCGTTTGTCATTGTTTTCGTACGCCACAGTTTTAAGGTTTTAGTTGTCAATGCTTATTTTCAAACAGCGACAAAGATATATTTCTTTTCGATTTGGCAAAATTTTCCGGAAAGCCCTGAAACAGTTGATTTTCACTGCTAAGAAGCCGTTTCCTCCAACTGCTGGCGGTTGTATAAATCGGCATAGAGGCCCTGCTTTTGCAGGAGCTCTTCGTGGGTTCCCTGCTCGGCAATAAACCCATCGTCCATTACAAGTATACGATCGAATTGGAGGAGCGAGAAAATACGATGTGTAATAACGATCGCTGTTTTATCTTCCAGGTAGGTTGCAAGATGTGTAAGAATTTCTTTCTCGGTACGGGCATCAACTGCATTCAAACAATCGTCCAATATAATAAGCCCGGGATTTTTAATTAATGCACGGGCAATAGATATACGTTGCTTTTGTCCGCCGCTTAATGTTACACCCCGCTCGCCTACCATCGTTTGGTATTGCTCGGGAAAAGCTTGAATATCCCGATGTACCGAAGCGGAGGTTGCTGCTTTTTTAATCGCCTCATCCGTTTCACTTTCGGCACCGAATGCAATGTTGTTCGCAATACTGTCGCTGAAAAGAAATACTTCCTGCGGTACATAACTTACCTGTCGGCGATAAGCTTGCAAAGCCAGTTTTTTTATATCCACTCCATCAATTCGTATTACACCGGTTGTTGGGTCGTAAAAACGTAATAGCAATTGTGCAATGGTTGATTTACCTGAACCGGTACGGCCAATCAACGCAATCTTCTCCCCTTTCCTAATGTTTAAGTTGAAATGATTTAATGCGGTGATGCCTGTATGTGGATAGGTGAAGCTTACATCCTCAAATTGGATATTTCCCTGCAACTCCAGCTGTGTGCCCGTTTCGGGAACAGGTATGGTTGATTTGGTTAATAAAAATTCGTTTAACCGTCGCTGTGAGGCAGCTGCACGTTGTATGGTACTGGCTACCCAACCAATTGCACTTACCGGAAATGCCAGCATGGTGAGGTACATAATAAAGGCAGCCATATCACCAAAGTTGATTTCGCCATTCATGTACTTTAATCCGCCAATTAATACAACAAGGATTGTACTGATGCCGATAATTAAACCCATGATGGGGAAATAGATAGCTTCTACTTTGTACAATGCCGTTGCACTTGTGCGATACTCCTCGCTGTTTTTTTCGAAGAAGCGAAGCATGGCTTTTTCCTGTACAAACGATTTAATAACCCGAATACCGGAATACGACTGCTGCGCATTGGTGGTAAGATCGGAAAGCTTGGCCTGTACTTCTTCGCTTTTTTTATTGATGATGTTATTTACATAATAAATAGCAATGGCCAGTATGGGCATGGGTGCTAATACATACAACGAAAGTTCTGGGTTCTTCTTAACCATGTAAAACACACTGAGTGAAATAAGGGCAACGAGGTTAATTAAATACATAATAGCCGGGCCTGTATACATACGTACACGGCTTACATCTTCGGCCATCCGGTTCATTAAATCGCCTGTTTCGTGAGTTTTATAAAAATTGGTATCGAGCTGGAGATAATGTTGAAATACTTCGTTCTTTTGATCGTACTCAATATGCCGGCTCATTACAATAATGGTCTGCCGCATCAGAAACATAAAAAAACCACGCAGGATGGCAAATACCAATAACACAATGCCAAATAATGCTACAATACCGGTAAAAGAAAATTGAAATGTTTCAATCCATTTAACAGTAACAGTAACAAACCAATCGTTTTGCTGGATTATTTTCTCCTGTGCTGCACCTGTTAAGTAGGCCTGTACTTTATCTATAATATGGCCTGTTACCTGTGGGGCCAGCACAGCAAAATAGTTGGAGATGAAAATAAAGAGTATGCCGAGTATTAACCGCCACCTGTACTTCCAGAAATATTTATTAAGATGCGATAGTTGCTTCATGCCACAGCAAAGGTACAAAGGGAATGCCTACAGCATGGCCGCTCATCAAATGAATGAAGAGATTAACAGCACTTCGCCGGATATAAATACCTGTACTACGATTGAATATAATTCTGCAGCTGTTCGATGGTTTCTTTCTGCGAAAGAATGGTTTCTGTTACCACATCCGTAATAGAAATAATACCGCATACATGATCATTATCGAACACGGGCAAATAGCGGATATTGCTTTCGCTCATAATATGCATACAAGTTTCAATGGAATTATCGGGTGTAATGCGTGGCAGGCCTGTACTCATAATATCTTTTACCAGTGTTTCGGCCGATGCCTTTCCTTTCAGAATCACTTTACGTGCATAATCACGCTCCGTCATTACGCCCAGGTATTCGCCATTCTCCATTACCATAACCGAACCGATATTTTTATCAGCCATTAATTGCAGTGCCTGTAATACCGGTAAGCCGGGTTCAACAGAAATAATGTTTGCGCCTTTGCGTTGAAGTAAGTGTGCTACTTTTCTCATAGTCCCGGTTTTTTTGTTGCCTTAAATTACTGAAAAAATAAAAAAAGATGTGCGTTAATTATTGCACATCTTTTTTTGCTATGAGATAAGTAAACGAATTAACGACCAAAATCATCCTGCAAACGAACAATATCTTCTTCGTCTGATGGATTGGAAGGATCGGTATGTTGCCATATTTCGGCAATAATACCCCAGCCACTTAAACCAACCAGCCGATGACGTTGACCTTTGCTTAATACAATGATATCGCCGGGTTCAAATTCATTCACCTCTGTTTGGTCATCTGTATCGCTCATAACCACTCCAACTTCTCCTTCTACCACACGCCAGATCTCTGCACGACGGTGATGGTATTGCCAGGAAAGACGTTGGCCGGGTGCTACACATAAAATTTTCGGACTTAACTTATTTCCCAGCATCAATTCTTCTTTCTTGTATGTAGGAAAATATTCTTCAATGAATTTATCGGCCTGGCTTTCATCCAGTACAAAAAAACCGCCCCATGGACGTGTAAAGTCGAAGGTGTTGATGCGAAAGCCATTGGCTTCAATCAATTGTTTCTGCTGTTCTAAAATCGATAGTTTGTCGCTCATTTTTTTATAATTGGCAGTAAAAGTATAACAGGACAAGCTGCAAACAAAAAAAGGCTCTCAAAAATGAGAGCCTTTTTTTATTTATTTATGCGATAATTAATAATAATTCTTCATTACTACCAATGCATGAATAAAACCAGGTAACCAGAAAAGGAAAGTAAGAACCAGGTTAATGATCCATGTGCTTCCGCTCCAGTTATCCATTACGCCCATTGCAATCCATGCCAAACCAAAAATTGCTAATACAATGTACAGGCCTTTTGGAATTTCGCCACCGGCACGCTTTGCTTTCTTTTGTGCCATTTTCAAAGCCATTTTCTGTACGAAGGTCATTTTCTTACCTGTCATTGCTTTTACTTTTTCAGGAGTAAGCGAGAGAAATGCCTCCATGTTTGAAGCCTTTACATTTGCAATGGTTGCTTCAACACCTGCTTTTGAGTTGTCGGTTGCATCAACCGGTACATTCAAAATACCTGCTGCGTTAGAACTAAGGCTGCAAACAACAGCAAAAAGAACGATCATAAACTTTCTCATAGTGAGCTAAATTTTTGGTTAATAGATGTTATAAAAATAGGTAATTACTCTGTATATGAACCATCCACTGGTTGATAACTTCCAGTAAGAATGCGGATGAAATCAACAAATGCCCAGATGCTGATACCTAAGATGAGAATGTATCCGATAATTGCGAGTGCGGGTAATGCAGCAAAGCCTGTTGCAGTAGAGGTTGCAGCTCCGGCAATACCAACTACCATTAATACAATACCGAGCAGTGTGCCTAATAATTTAATAATACCGTTACGCTTATTTCCTAAATAAAAATCGTGTACACCAAAGCCACCGAGAAAGAAGGCGAGCAATGCTGCTGCAATTTTGCTTTTATCGCCGGCACGTTTTGCTTTCTGAGCTACTTTTTCAAACTTATTCTTCAAAATTTTCATGAAGAGTTTGCCTTTTGAAGCCTTCTTTGTTACAACAACATTTGTTGCCGGGGCAGTTTCGGGTGCAGTAAGTGTTTCAGGCAGAGAAACAAACGCAGAATTGGTAATAAGGGTAACAAACATTACCAGGAAGAGCAGGGTAAATTTGCGCATAGAAAAGGTTTAATTTTTGATTAATAAACGGCAAAATAGCAAAAAGCTGCAAAAAAAAGCAACCACATAAACATGTTGTAAATAAAGCAGGATAAACCGTGGATATTCCTGTTTCAATTGTACGGATCTTCTGCTTTTCTATTTACCCTTCTTCCCTTATCTTCGCAAAAATTTTCAACGCATGGAAAAGAAATCGTCTGCATTAAACTGGATCCTCTTTTTTGTTTCTGTAGCTGTTTGTGTGGTATTTTACTTTACGCCGATGGCGAATTACATTACTGCTACCTTCCCGTTTATTTGCTACTATTTTGTAAAGGCGTTAGATCTCATCTAATCACTTATATAAGACTTATAGTTATATAAATAGCCCGTTACTCTTTGTAACGGGCTATTTTATTACCGGTATTCCTTGTTGATTTTCATGCTTATCATGAACGTATTATGCAGACAACTAGCATATTGCTTTAGGGGGGGTCTGTTTACTAAAAAAACAACCTTGCAGCATGGCTGTAAGGTTGTTTACAATTTATAAATTAACGGAAACCCTATTGAATAAACATACTTACTTTAAAACGCAACTTATGAGTTTCCTTAGTTTTTTCATCTGTAATTGAAATATCGTCTCCAATAAACCAAAATAACTCATTGTAGTAAAGGACCTGTACTTTACCCCCATTATCATCTGAAAGTAACCCGGGCTTAATATCTATTTTGGCAACACCGGAACCTTTTTTAATTGCCAATTTTTTGGCACTCATAACGGTGTAGGTTCCAGGGCTGGGTTTTGTACTTCCCATGTTTGCAGGAAAAGCCACAATTAATTTTGGCTCGCTCATATTTCCGTTTATCTCCGAAATAATCAACCCTTGATTTGGGACTCTGGATTTATAAACAATATCGTAACGGATTCCATAAACCTGTTTTCCATCCAGCAGAAAATAATCCTTTTCGCCTAGCGATTTGATATAAGCCGATGTATCAGTTATTTCCTGGGCACCGGCAAAAACTGCAACGAATAATAAACAAAATAAGAGGGTTGTCTTTTTCATTTTTTTAAACAAACATAAGCTATTCAACTTTGTAATACAGATGCAACAAATTATTTTCCAAGCCAATCGTATAAATAGAAAGTTTGAAATCTCTAATTCTGAAAAAGAGAAAAGCCGCAATGTTCAATTGCGGCTTTTCATTACTAAGAAAAATCTTCACTACTTCACTTCTTCAAACTGCGCATCTTCTACATTATCGCTTGCTGCACCTGCATTAGCACCTGCGCCTGCATCAGCACCCGGTTGTGCACCTTGTGCTTCCTGGGTTGCTTTGTACATTTCTTCGCTTGCTGCTGTCCATGCAGTATTCATTTCAGTCATGGCTACATCAATAGCTGCAAGATCTTGTGCTTTGTGTGCATCCTTCAGTTTGGTAAGAGCAGCTTCAATCGGTGCTTTTTTATCGGCACCAATTTTATCGCCATATTCTTTCAGTTGTTTTTCTGTTTGGAAAATCAAGCTGTCGGCCTGATTAATTTTCTCTACCTTTTCTTTTTCTGCTTTATCGGCAGCTTCGTTGGCTTTCGCTTCGTTCTTCATCTTCTCAATTTCTTCCTTGCTTAAACCACTACCAGCTTCAATACGGATTTTTTGTTCCTTACCGGTGCCTTTGTCTTTTGCACTAACATGCAGCAAACCGTTGGCATCAATATCGAAGGTTACTTCAATTTGCGGCACACCACGTGGGGCCGGCGGAATACCATCGAGGTTAAACATACCCAGGCTCTTGTTGTCCTTCGCCATTGGGCGCTCACCCTGCAGTACATGAATCTGTACACCCGGCTGATTGTCTGACGCAGTAGAGAACACTTCACTCTTCTTAGAAGGAATAGTTGTGTTGCTGGCAATAAGCGTTGTCATTACACCACCCATTGTTTCAATACCGAGGCTCAAAGGTGTAACGTCGAGCAACAATACATCTTTCACTTCACCTGTTAATACAGCACCCTGAATAGCTGCACCTACTGCCACTACCTCATCTGGGTTCACACCACGATTTGGCTTCTTACCAAAGAATTTCTCAACAATTTCCTGCACTTTAGGGATACGTGTACTACCACCTACTAAAATCACTTCATCAATATCGCCAATACCTAAACCTGCATCTTTCAACGCAGCTTCGCAAGGCACTAAGCAACGGGTAAATAAATTATCGGCCAGTTGCTCAAATTTGGCACGGCTCAATTTCAGTACAAGGTGTTTAGGAACACCATCTACTGCTGTAATGTAAGGTAGGTTGATCTCTGTTTCGCTGGAAGAAGAAAGTTCCACTTTTGCTTTTTCAGCTGCTTCTTTCAAACGTTGTAAAGCCATCGGATCTTTACGGAGATCGATATTTTCCTGTGATTTGAACTCATCTGCTAACCAGTCGATGATTACTTTATCAAAGTCATCACCACCAAGGTGTGTATCACCGTTAGTAGATTTTACTTCAAATACACCATCGCCCAATTCGAGGATTGAAATATCGAATGTACCACCACCAAGGTCAAACACAGCGATCTTCTGATCTTTATGTTTTTTATCCAAACCATAAGCTAACGCAGCAGCTGTAGGTTCGTTTACAATACGGCGAACATTTAAACCGGCAATTTCACCGGCTTCTTTTGTTGCCTGACGTTGTGCATCATTAAAGTAGGCAGGTACGGTAATAACCGCCTCTGTTACTTCCTGGCCCAGGTAATCTTCAGCTGTTTTCTTCATTTTCTGAAGCACCATTGCCGAAATTTCCTGTGGTGTATAAAGTCTGCCATCTATGTCAATACGAACGGTATTATTGTCACCTTGCGATACTTTGTAGCTCCAGTGTTTGATCTCCTCGCCCACTTCGTCGAAACGACGGCCCATAAAACGCTTTACCGAGTTAATGGTGTTAATGGGGTTTGTGATAGCCTGACGCTTGGCAGGATCGCCCACTTTACGTTCGCCATTTTTCAAAAAAGCCACTACCGACGGGGTTGTACGGCGCCCTTCATCGTTGGCAATTACAACGGGCTCGTTTCCTTCCATAACAGAAACGCAGCTATTTGTTGTACCTAAGTCGATTCCTATAATCTTTCCCATGATCTGGATTGTTTTTAAGTTCACTAAGGTTACTCAATGATAATGCCATGAGGGTTAAAAGTGAAAAAATGGCAGAAACAGAAATCCGCAGGTACGAATTCTCGCCGGGGCTGGTTAGCTTCTTCCGTAAACTGGCTGTAAGCCTTGGTTTATATGGATTGCGGGGTTACTTGTTTACCCCTACTGGACGTACTTTTTGCCTCCCGCTTGCATTAATTATTTTAACTTGCATGCTTACTGCTTTTCAGCATTAGCCCAAAACCCATTTTCAGCATTGTACCGTTACTTATTATCCCTACTCTTTGTTCTGTGTGTTTTTTGTAAAGCCTCCGCACAACAGATCGATTCGTTGCTCCAACTATTGAAGCAAACGGACCTTTCAGATACGGTACGTATTAACGCCAACAACAGCATCAGCCGTCAACTTTCGTTTATTAAACCCATTGAGGCGCTTAGTTACACACAAAAAGCCATGGAGCTGTCGCTGAAAACTCAATACAAAAGAGGTATTGCAGAATCATACCGCAACCTCGGCAGTATTTATTCTTATTACGGCAGCTACTACCTTACCGTATTTAACATGCAAAAAGCCATTGATGGTTATAAAGAGCTGAACGATTCGATTGGTTTGGCCAACTGCTATATTTCCATGGGGCATATGTACCGTTACCTGCGCAACATACCCCAGGAAATTGCTTATCATAAATTATCGTTTGAAATACATTCAAGATTAGGCAACCGTGAACGGATTGGCGTAACTGCTCATAATCTGGGCGAAAGTTATTTCAACAACAAAGAGCTGGATAAGGCAAAAGAGCTTACACAAAAAGCTATTCGCATCAACGATTCTATTCACAGCATCCAGGTACTCTCTTCCTGTTACAAAGTGATGGGTAAAATTCTGGTGGCAGAAAATAACCCGGATGAAGCAGAAGTTTATTTTAAGAAGATTCTGCATATCTACGATTCATTGAAAGATAACTCGCAGAAAATTGCCACCATTGAAGCCTTTATTGAACTTGCACGCATTTCGAGGCAACGGAAAAACATTGGCAAAGAAGAGTTTTACCTGCAGGAAGCAGCTTTGTTTGTATCGAACTACAAATTGACCAATTATACCCGCCAGATTTATTTAGATCTGATTGAACTGTACACACAAACCAACCGGAAAGACAAAGCGCTGGCCTACACTACAAAATTCAGACAGGTATCCGACAGTCTTGCAAAAATTGAAGTGCAGGATAAAAATCAACTGGTTGCAGGTTTTACCAAACTATACCAGGTTGAAAAAGAAAACAGCATACTTGAAGTTGAAAACAAGCTGAAAGATGAGCGGGCCAAGCGAAAAAATGTAATTCTGTATTTTATCGGCAGCTTTTCAATTGTTACGATTATACTTCTGATATTACTGATACGTAATATCAATAAAATAAGAATTACCAACGAGCAGCTGGAGCAGAAGAATATGATTATTGAAAGCCAGAACGAAAAACTGGAAGAACTGAATGAAACAAAAGATAAATTCTTCGGCATTGTATCGCACGACTTACGGGCTCCTTTAAGCGCCGTTTCTTACTTTACCGATTTTATGCTTTCGGGACAGTTAAAAGAATTACCGGAAGAACAAATGAACGAGCTAGTAACAGAATCAAAAAGTCTTATCGATAATGCCCGTAAACTTACAGATGACTTAATTACCTGGGCACAGCTGCAAATGAAAAAAGAAGAAGCGCATCCTGCACTGCTTAATGCAGCTGAACTGGTAAATGAAGTGATTGCTGTGTTTAAAGAAACAGCTGCCAAAAAGAAAATAACCATTACCCAAACAATAAACCCTTCGCTCCAATTATTTGCAGATAAAAATCAGTACCTCTTTATTATCCGCAACCTCATCAACAATGCGGTTAAATTTACACCTGCAGGTGGCGCTGTTACTATTACCGGTTCAACAACAGGCACTACTACCATGCTTGCTGTTACTGATACAGGAACAGGTATGAGTAAAGATGTAACTGATTCAATTTTCCGTGTTGGAAAATTAAAAAGCAAACACGGAACCGCAGGCGAAACCGGCACCGGCCTGGGATTAATTCTTGTACATGAATTTGTTCAGCTCAATAACGGGCAAATAACTGTAACCAGCGAAATGGGCAAAGGCAGTACGTTTACGGTTACTGTTCCTGCATCTAATTAATAATACAACTATTTACCTTTAAGTAAAGCTGTAACATATGCCGGCAACGCTTGCTCAAAAATTGCGGATTAAAGAAAACTTTACACTGCTTACACTTCATGCACCTGCAGATTTTCAAAAAAGCATGGGAACATTACCCGCCGGTGTTAGCATAAGTACCTCCGCTAAACAATTTAACCAGCTGCATTGGTTTGTATTGAACAGAACACAGATGGAGAAGGAAATGAGCAAGGTGATGAAGTTGCTGAAACCGGATGTAACTGTTTGGGTGTATTACCCTAAAGGAACATCGGGTATACAAACCGATCTTACACGGGATAAGGGCTGGGATTGTTTATTGGCTGAAGGTGACAAGCTCACGTGGATCAGTTTGATTTCTTTTGATGCCACATGGAGCACATTTGGTTTCCGGCTCAAAACCGAAGCCGACAAAAAGAAAGAAGCTGCACCCAAAGAAAGAGAGATATTTAACTGGGTGAACCCGACTACCAAAGAAGTAAAACTGCCTGATGGTTTAGCAGCCGCTTTGAAGAAAAGTAAAAAGGCCAACGAATTCTTTCAAGCACTTTCGTTTACCAATAAGAAAGAATACATTGAGTGGATTGTAACAGCAAAACAGGAAAAAACGAGAACAGAACGTGTAGCCGGTACCATAGAGCGATTGGATAAGCAATGGAAAAATCCGAGGAATATTTAGGAAAGTTCATTTTACAATTTTTCTCAGTTGAAACGAGCCAAAATAATCTGCTACCTCAAGCGTTGTAAATTCATGAAATTTGTTACGCTCTTCATTGTTTGCATATTAGTATGTGGATTAAGCCAATCGCAAGTTTTGGTATTAAAGGATTCTTCAAATAAAATTACTGCCAGTTACACCCCTGGTAGTAAAATAAAAAAACAAAAGCTAATTGCAGCAAAAAAAATACAGCTCCATTATGAGGATAGTTCAAGGCTTGAATTTAATTTTTATCTAACCACAGGCATAACCGACCCATTTGTAATCCCTGGCATTTACGGCAATGATCTAAGATTTAATTTCGGATTACATCTCGGTAAACTTACCCTTACAAAAGAAACAATTATGCTATTCGATGTAGTGCGTTTCCACACAAAATCCGGCAGCAAAACTTCGTTGAAAGGAGGGCCTTCATTTTACATTATAGAATAACGCTATCTTCAGATCACAATAGCTTTTTTGGGTTAAATAATAGGTTCTTTTGCATCCTTATCTTTGCAACGCTTTAATAAAGGGTTTGAACAAATCCGAAATCATATATCACAAATCATACATCCCCCATGCGTGTTTTCAAATTCGGCGGTGCCAGTGTAAGTAACTATGAAAAAGTACAGAACCTTGGCCGTATTATTCAACAGTTCCCACATGAGCAACTGTTGATTGTTATTTCGGCAATGGGTAAAACCACCAATGCATTAGAAAAGGTAGCCGAAGCATTTTTTGCGGGCAAAAGAGAAGAAGCATTACAACTCTTTCGTGCAGTAAAACTGCAACACCTCGATGAAGCAAAATATCTACTGGTTACTCATTTCAATCCGTTGATGGAGCAGTTCAACGATTTTTTTACCGAAGTGGAATGGTTGCTGCACGATGAACCTGTACGTGAATACGATTACTATTACGATCAGATCGTTTGCCTGGGCGAACTGCTGAGCACTGCAGTTGTAAGTGCATACCTGAACGAAATCGGCATCCATAACCAATGGATTGATGTTCGGGATGTATTCCGCACCGATGATAACTTCCGTGATGCCGCCATTGATTTTACTTTTACGCAACAACAGGTAAACACACAAATAAAGCCATTACTTGCAGCTAACCGCATTGTTATTACGCAAGGCTTTATTGGCTGTACCGATGAAAACGAAAGCACAACGCTGGGCCGTGAAGGAAGTGATTATACAGCGGCTGTATTTGCCTTTATGCTTGATGCAGAAAGTGTAGCTATCTGGAAAGATGTAAAAGGTATTATGAATGCCGACCCGAAATTATTTGCGGATGCACAATACATCAGCGAACTGAATTACGATGAAGTAATTGAAATGGCTTTTTACGGCGCACAGGTCATTCATCCCAAAACCATCAAGCCTCTGCAGAATAAAAACATACCATTGCATGTAAAATGCTTTGCCGATGCAAGTTTACCCGGCACCGTTATACATAACAATCCGGTAAAGAATCTACCGCCGATTATTGTTATAAAACATAACCAGGTGCTACTGGAACTGCACACAAGAGATTTTTCGTTTGTGGGAGAGCAACCGATGAGTGATTTATATGAGATGATGGCGAAGCTGCACATTAAGCCCAACCTTATTCAAACACATGCGGTAAACCTGCAGTTGTGTATCGATGATCGTCCGGACAAAGTAGAGAAGCTTGCGCTGGCTGCATCTGCTGAGTTTGATGTACAGGTGGAGAAAGGTTTAACGCTGCTAAGCATACGCCACTATAATACAGAAATCGTCGAAAAATTAACAGCAGGAAAATCGATTGAATTAAAACAGCAAAGCCTCGATACAATACAGATGCTGTTACAGTAAAATTATTGTTTTAATAGTTTGGTCGTAAACTGCACTGCATTGTTTACCAAACGCACCTGATAAATGCCAATTGGCAAATGTTTCACCGAAAGTTCAAAAGTTGTTTGTGCAGACTGAATTAGTAATTCTTTTTGCAGTAATAACTTTCCGTTTACATCTGTAATTGCAACAAATGTTTTCCCTTTCGTATTTACCGGTAACTGAACAGTTACTTTATCTTGAACAGGATTTGGATAAAGATTGAAAGATGTTTGCTTCTCCGCATTAAAAAATAAATGTTTAGAATGCTGAACAGTACCATCCAATGCAAAAAGTAACAATCGGTACGTAACTGGCGTCGTATTTTTTTCATCAACATAAAAACCATTTGCTGCCGGTTGAAGCTTTTCTGTAACTGGAACAAATGCTGTACTTCCTGTTTTCTTTTCCAGCACAATTTTTTTAACCTGATCGGCATTTATTAACGACCAGTTTAGTTGAATATGTTGACTGTTTCTTATACCAGTAAATTGTTTTAGCAAATCAAGCGGAAGAATGGCACAGCTGATTGTGTTTGTTCCTTGCGGTGCAACAAAGCCTGTTTGAACAACACCATTAGCACCAGCTGTAGCTCCATTTGACGACCCCTCGCAAGGCGGGTCGTATGATGTTGATTTGATAATTCCTGCGGTACCCCCAGCTACCGAAGTTGTAACATTTGCAGGCAAAGCTGAATTCGTCCAAATAACTCCGCCACCTCCTCCGCCGCCAGGTCCCGGACATTGCGTTTGAAATCCTGCATTGGAGCCATTTGCTCCTCTGGCTTCTAAGATCAAATTACCGGAATAAGTAGTAATGTCAAGCATCACTGCACCAGCGCCACCGCCACCACCGCCACCGTCGCCTGCTGCTTCGGTAGTAACAGGCAGTCCGGGGTTTACTCCCTGCATTCCATTTGCTGAAACAGTAAATCCATTACCAATTATTTCATTTGCTTTAATAAAAATCAACCCGCCGCCATCGCCACCAGGTGTACCTTCAGAAACAGAAGCACCACCGTAATCGTTATTGCTTTCTCCGTTACCGCCAGCCCCACCTAAAAAAACACGATTGTTTAAATTTGCATACCCATAACCGTTCAATGCCAGTCCAGCTTCGCCATGTACCGTAGCACTACAAGTTCCTATTTTATTTCCCCCATTACCACCTGCTGCATAATTTGCGCCACCGCCACCACCCGTATTATCTTCATTACCGCCGCCTCCGCCATTTGACTGTCTCCCCCTCCCGTATTCCTTATTCGCAATAAATGTTGCTATGCCCTCGCCTTTCGGAGCCCCCTGGTTTCCTGATAATCCATAATACCAGGAAGATTGAGGACCGCAATGAAATGACGTATTTCGAAACAATGGTCCTCCTTTAAAACCGGCACTATCGGCCCTGATATTAGCATTCATGGTAACCGTTCCCGACGCTTCGAAGGCAATAACCCCTCCGGTTTCAGCTACCGGATCCCATTCTTGTGCCAATAACGTTCCGGATATTGTAACGTCCGTATACACTGGAACCCGAATCACCTGCACAGTCTCTACGTCATAAGTATTTAACAAATGATTGCTCAATACAATCGTATTGTTTAAAAATCCACAGATGGATGAAAATTCATAATTACCTGCATTCCCAATAGCGGAAATATTTCCAAAAGAAGAGTTGTCTGTTGATGAAATAGAAGCCCCTTTCATTTGAATAATGAGCACCCTGTCGCCGGTGGATAGTCCGGCAATACTTTGCAAAGTAATACCGTCGTAGCTGGCACTGTTAAAGGATCCATTATCAATAATAGCAGTTGCTTTGTAATAGCTGTTGATAATTCCGGATATAGTTTGCCCCCTGCTTTCAAATGGAAGAAAAAAAGCAGATAGAGATAAGCAAATTGATATAAGCCAAACTGGTTTCACGTGGTTTCAATTGTCCACAGGGTACCGAGGCTTTACAAAAAATGGAGGTAATGGATACGTAAGATATTATAAATCTTCCGGAGCTACAATATTCAGGTTCTGAATAAGTTTTGTATTTACCGGTTGATCGCCTTTTAAGGCAGGCTGCCATTTTAATTCCTTCTCAAACTTCTGTTTAATTACTTTATTTAACTCCGCATAACCACCACGAATAACGGTTGCCAATGCAGTGTTACCATTCTTATCTACAATAAACTCTACCTGTATCGACATGGAAGCATTGCCATTTAACATGGGCACCAACGATTGGCTGAGATTGAACAACCAACGTTGCAGTGCAGCATTGCCCTCTTTATAAAAAGGAACACGATCTACTTTTTCTTCTAACGCCCACGCCGCATAAGGGTCAACAGGGTTATTGGTTTCAATTACTTTAATGCGTTTTACTTTCGGCGTTTCAGGATTGGTAGCTACTACATAACTGCCATTTTTCGCAATCATAACTGCCGGTAACTGATGTGTATCTTCGAAATACTCGTACGCATCCTGTATTTGTGTAGCAAACTTTTGTACTTCGGGTTTATTTTTTGCTTTGTTCATTACCTGCTCCATCGATTTCTTACTATCGTATCGTGCAGGGTAAATATGAACGGGAATAAAATCCTGTCCCTGATCTTTTACAACCGATGCCATGTAATACACTTGCTCAATCAATGAATCGGTTAACGGTAAACAGCCAATGGTTACGCAGTTGCCGTGGATGTAAATATCGCCGCCGGGTTTGTTCTGATCACTGAGAATTGCATCGGAAGCGTTGGGATAATTTAAACCAAGTGCCAGGTGATAATTACTGTTGGGCTTAAACTCGTTGATATAATAAAAACCTTCGGGTATTTGTTTATCGCCTTCTTTGCGTTTTGGACCATACGTGCCGGAAGTGGCACAAACTTTATATACTTTAAACAATTCAAACGTTTCTGCCCAATCATTCTTCAACCAAACTTCCAGTTGTTTTTCGTGCTTAAATGTGCGGATGTACATATACTTGGCAGGCCACTGAAATCCTTTTTCCTTCATCTCTTTGCGGAGAGAATCTTCTACTTTGGAAAACAAGCTTGCTCCCTTAAAACTGCGTGCAGCCGTAACGGTAGAACTGCTGCCCTCGTACGGAGACTGGGCAAAGCCGGCGAAAACCGCCAGCATAAAACTGATTATGAGAAGAAGGCTTTTGTTGAGCATACTGGATTTCTTATGAACGTCCTTCATGCAAAAATATTTGAAAATGTGCATAACTGGAAACAAAATCACTTGTTAAAAACTGCAAGTAAAAAACAAATAGCTGTTCGTAAAATTAGCAATTCAACGGTTTGCAGATTACCATAACGGCCAAAAAAAGGAGCAGTTTTGCTGCTCCCTTCTCTTTTACAGGTTTCCTCTTGCCTCCTGCTCACGCTCAATAGCTTCGAACAAGGCTTTAAAATTACCCTTGCCAAAACTTTGTGCTCCTTTTCGTTGAATGATTTCGAAAAACAAGGTAGGCCTGTCTTCTACCGGCTTGGTAAATATTTGCAGTAAATAACCTTCATCGTCCCGATCAACCAAAATGCCCAGCTCTTTCAACGGCTCCAGGTCTTCATCAATGTGACCAACACGGTCGAGTAAATCGTCGTAATACGTTGTTGGCACTTTTAAAAACTCCACCCCTCTGCTGCGTAAAGCTGTAACTGTTTCAACAATGTTATTAGTTGCCAATGCCACATGCTGCACACCTTCGCCGGCATAGTAATCGAGGTATTCTTCTACCTGCGATTTCTTTTTGCCTTCGGCCGGTTCGTTAATCGGGAACTTAACATAACCGTTTCCATTGCTCATTACCTTACTCATTAAGGCTGAGTATTCGGTAGAAATATCATTATCATCGAAGCTGAGGATGTTGCGGAAGCCCATTACGTTTTCATAAAAGCTTACCCAAGGGTTCATCTGGTTCCATCCTACATTTCCCACACAATGATCTACATACTGCAAACCGGTTTGCTCTGTTTTAAAATAAGGATTGTTCCATGCACGATAGCCCGGCATAAACACACCATCGTAATTTTTACGTTCGATAAATAAATGCACGGTATCGCCATAGGTATGAATACCGCTGATAACTACTTCGCCTTCTGCATCGGTCAGTTTTGTTACTGCTTTGTACTGTTTGGCACCACGTACAGTTGTTTCATGAAGAGCCGATGTAGCATCATCTACTTTCAGCGCCAATACTTTTACACCATCTCCATGTTTGTAAATATGATCGGCTATTTCGTTACCTGAACGAAGTGGAGTGGTTAATACAAAAGTGAGTTTGTTCTGACGCACTACATAACTGGCAATATCTTTCATGCCCGTTTCGGGACCTGCATAAGCCAGCGGTTGAAAACCAAATGCGGTGATATAAAAATGAGCGGCCTGCTTGGCATTGCCTACATAAAATTCTACATAATCGGTGCCGTGTAAAGGAAGAAAATCCTGTTGTACAGCTTGTTTCTTGTTAACAGCAATTGTTGACATGATTGTTGATTTTTTCTGTGAAGAAGTACGATAAACCATCGGTTCAGGAGAGGAACCTTTCTCAAACAATCAGTTAGAATCAGTCGCCAATACTTCCATCAGCAAACAGTAGTTGCTGCGTTTATCGTGGAAGCGTTTATTGGCAAAATCGGGATGCATGAGGCAAAAGTAATTAAAAGTTTCAAACAGTATAGAGTCTGACCCGCCCTTCAACTACGCTCAGGACTCCTTCCTCTCCGCATCAACTCCCTCCCTTATCTTTGCGCCATGCAATCTTCGACTACCCTCAAAGTTGGTATTTTAGGTGGCGGCCAGCTTGGCCGAATGTTATTACAGGCAGCAGCCAATTACCCCGTTGAAACATACATCCTCGAAAATGATGAGCACTGTCCATCAGCACATCTCTGTCATCATTTTACCAAGGGCGATATCAAAGATTTTGACACCGTTTACAATTTCGGAAAAGGCTTAGATGCAATTACAATTGAAATTGAAGCGGTGAATGTGGAAGCATTGGAGAAACTGGAAGCAGAAGGTGTAAAAGTGTTTCCAAAACCGGCAGCCCTGCGCATCATTAAAAACAAAATTGAACAGAAGAAATTCTATCAGCATCACCAGATACCAACTTCTGAATTTGTAATTACTGAAAACAAAGAAGAGCTGAAAGCACTTGCTTCGTTTTTACCCGCAGCGCATAAAGTAGGTATGGGAGGATACGACGGTCGTGGAGTTGAACTGCTGAAAACAGAAGCCGATCTTGAAAGTGGCTTTGATGCTCCATCGGTTTTGGAAAAACTGGTGCCGATTGAAAAAGAAATTGCTATGATCGTAGCCGTTGGTCAAGATGGAGATACAACCATGTACCCTCCTGCAGAAATGGTGTTCGATCCTGTTTTGAATTTGCTCGACTACCAGATTTCGCCTTCTGAATTACCGGAAAAAACATTCTGGAAAGTAGAAGCCATTGCAATGGCTGTTGTTCGTAACCTGCAATCGCCGGGATTATTTGCTGTAGAATTGTTTGTTGATAAAAATGGTGAAGTACTCGTTAATGAAACGGCACCACGTGTACACAACAGTGGCCATCATAGTATCGAAGGCAACTACTCTTCGCAGTTCGATATGTTGTGGCGTATTATGCTGGGTTATCCGCTTGGATGTACTGATGCTATTTTACCCTCTGTTATTTTAAATATAGTTGGTGAAGAAGGTTACAGCGGTCCAGCTTATTACGAAGGACTTGAAGATGTGTTAAAAATGGAAAATGCGTTTGTACATATCTACGGAAAATCGCATACAAAGCCCGGACGAAAAATGGGCCATGTTACCGTTATTGGCAAAGACCGCAGCGAACTAACGTACAAGGCCAATCGCATTAAACACTTACTGAAGGTGAAGACCAGATAACCCTTATCATCACCCCAAAAGCCACTGCATATCCGCCTTTTCAGGCAGTTATGGAATTACGTGTACCACTCATCCATTGCGGGGTGTGTAAAAACGTTCTATGTTTACCTTTAGCATATCGATACATACATGAGAAGTACTATATTAATCGCAACAGCCATCGCCTTAACAGCGATCAGTTGCAAAGACGAAAAGAAACAGGCAGCACCACAGGGCGGCCGCCAGCAAGGCCCTATGACAGTGGTAGGTTATATTGTAAAAACAGGTGCTGTAAGCGAGCCCTTACAATTGCCGGGCACCTTGTTACCCATGGAAGAAACAGAAATACATACCGAAGTAAACGGTCGTGTAGTTTCACATGCCATCAACGAAGGAGCCTACGTAACACAAGGTGCCTTACTGGTAAAATTATTTGATGGCGATTTACAGGCACAACTGAAAAAATTACAGGTGCAGTTACAGATTGCTGAAAAAACAGAAGAGCGTAATAAAGAGTTACTCAAGATCAGCGGTATCAGTCAGCAGGATTACGACCTCAGCTTTTTGCAGGTGAGTAATATTAAAGCCGATATTGATTTGCTGAAAACAAATATTGCAAAAACAGAAATCCGTGCACCGTTCAGCGGACGTATTGGTTTCCGCAATATTTCAACAGGCGCATACGTAACACCTGCAACCGTTATTACCAACATTCGCCAGGTAAACCAAATGAAGTTGCAGTTTAGTGTGCCTGAAAAGTACACGTCAAAAATCAGCAACGGACAAACCATCAGCTTTTCGGTTGAAGGCAACAGTAAAAAATATCTTGCTAAAGTATATGCTACTGAAGCAACCGTTAGTGAAACATCTCGTGGCATGAATGTGCGTTGCATTGTACAGCAAAGTGATGCATCGCTTGTATCGGGTGCTTTTGCTAAAGTAGATATGGACTTTGCTAAAAACAGTAATGCTATCCTTGTTCCTTCGCAGGCTATTCTGCCACAGGCAAGAGGTAAAAAATTAATTCTGTACAGAGATGGTATTGCAAAGTTTGTAGATGTTCAAACCGGAATACGTGATTCTGCCAACATTGAAATTACAAGCGGCGTTGTACCCGGCGATACTATTATTACAACCGGCTTACTCGGCTTAAAACCCGATGCAAAAGTTAAACTCTCTAAAGTTCAATAAACATGACGATTTCAGAACTGAGTTTGAAACGACCCGTACTGGCCATCGTGATGAACATCATGATTGTGTTGTTTGGTGTAATCGGGTTTCGTTTCTTAGGTATTCGTGATTATCCGGCTATCGATCCTCCCAATATCAGCGTACGTACTTCTTACCCCGGCGCCAATGCCGATGTAATTGAATCGCAGATTACCGAGCCGTTGGAAAAATCAATCAACGGTATTGCTGGTGTAAAAAATATTACCAGCAGCAGCAGCCAGGGTAACAGCAACATCAACGTAGAATTTGAGCTGGGCTTTAACCTGGAAGAAGCAGCAAATGATGTGCGTGATAAAGTATCGCAAACGGTTCGTTCGCTTCCCTCCGATTTAGATGCACCACCTGTTGTTACAAAAGCCGACGCCAGCAGTGATCCGATTCTTTCCATGACGATCCAGAGCGAAAGCAGAAATCCATTACAGGTTACCGAATATGCCACCAACAATTTGCTGGAACGTATTCAAACAATACCCGGTGTTAGTACTGTAAACATTTGGGGTGAGAAGCGCTACGCAATGCGTGTTTGGTTTGAACCCGAAAAACTTTTAGCGTATAACTTAACAGCTAAAGATGTACAGGCTGCTTTGCAACGTGAAAATCTTGAATTACCATCTGGAAAAATTTCCGGTAATACCATGGAGTTAACGGTGCGTACATTCGGCCGTTTAAATACAGAAGAAGATTTTAATAACCTCATTATAAAAAACGTTGATGGCCGTGATATTAAATTAAAAGATGTTGGGCAAGCTATCCTTGGACCGGAGAACGAAGAAAGTGTGTTGAAGGAAAGTGGTATACCCATGATTGCGCTGGCTATTGTACCGCAACCGGGAAGTAACTATGTAGCCATTGCCGACGAATTTTACAAGCGTTACGAACAGATTAAGAAAGAAGTACCATCCGACATCAAACTGGATGTTGGTTTGGACCAGACAAAATTTGTTCGTAAATCCATTGCTGAAGTAGAAGAAACATTGGTACTCTCCTTTGCATTGGTGGTACTCATCATCTTCCTCTTCTTCCGTGATTGGATTGTAGCTATCCGTCCGTTGATTGATATTCCTGTTTCACTCATCGGTGCATTCTTTATTATGTACCTCAGCGGATTTACCATTAACGTATTAACGCTTCTGGCAATCGTACTGGCAACAGGGCTTGTGGTGGATGATGGTATTGTGGTAACCGAAAATATCTTTAAGAAAATGGAACAGGGCATGGATAAATACCGGGCTGCCCGTGAAGGTTCCAATGAAATTTATTTCGCTGTTATTGCCACCTCTATCACACTGGCTGTTGTATTTCTACCCATCATTTTCTTACAGGGTTTTGTCGGCCGTTTGTTCCGTGAGTTTGGTATTGTGGTAGCAGGTGCCGTATTAATATCTGCCTTTGTATCACTCACACTTACGCCTGTTTTAAACGTATACTTAACCCGCAAAGGCGGTATGCGGCATGGCTGGTTCTATCGTGTAACCGAACCGTTTTTCCGTGCATTGGAAAATGGTTACCATAAAGCACTGGTTGCGTTTATGCGTGTACGTTGGGTTGCGTGGTTATTGATTGTTGCCTGTGGTGTTATGATTTATATGATCGGCGGTAACCTTCAAAGTGAATTGGCGCCAATGGAAGACCGCAGCCAGTTTCGTTTACAGGTAAGTGCACCGGAAGGTACCAGCTACGATGCAATGGATGCCTACATCGATAAGCTGAATCAGTTGATCATGGATAGTGTGCCCGAAAACAAAGTACTCATCTCCGTTACTGCACCGGGCTTTACCGGCGCCGGTTCTGTTAACAGTGGATTCGTTCGTTCGTTGTTGGTTGACCCTGATGAACGTAACCGTTCGCAACAACAGATTGTTGATGTGATTAACCGGAATTTGCCGAGGTATAACGAAGGCCGTGCCTTTGCCATCCAGGAACAAACCATTTCTGTAAACCGACGTGGCGGTTTACCTGTGGCTTTCGTAATTCAGAATAACAACTTCGATAAGCTCAAATCCATCTTACCGAAGTTTCTGGAAGAAGCACAAAAGAATCCAACCTTCAACAGTGTGGATGTTGATTTGAAATTTAATAAACCGGAGCTTCGTTTAAATATTGATCGCTTGCGTGCAAGTGAACTGGGTGTGAGTGTAACCGATATTTCGGAACTGATGCAGTTATCACTCAGTAACCGCAGGCTTGGTTATTTTATTAAAGATGGTAAACAATACCAGGTAATCGGACAAGTGTTGCGGAATGATCGTGATGCACCCACTGATTTGAAGAATTTGTTTGTGCGTAATGCAGCCGGACAAATGATCTCTGTCGATCAGTTTGTTTCATTTGAAGAAGAAACAACACCGCCAACTTTGTATCACTTCAACCGCTATAAATCGGCCACCATCAGTGCAGGTTTAGCGCCAGGTAAAACAATTGGCGATGGTATTAAAGAAATGCAGGCCATTGCAGATAAGTTGTTAGACGAATCGTTTAACACGGCTCTTTCCGGTAACTCACGTGACTTTGCAGAAAGCAGCGGCAACACCTTCTTTGCATTTGGTCTTGCACTCATTCTAATCTTCCTTGTATTGGCTGCACAGTTCGAAAGCTTTATTGATCCGATTGTGATCATGGTAACAGTACCATTGGCAATAGCGGGAGCCTTGTTCTCATTATGGCTATTCGATCAAACCATCAATATTTTTTCGCAGATTGGCATGATTATGTTGATTGGTCTTGTAACCAAGAACGGTATCCTTATTGTTGAATTTGCCAACCAGAAGAAACATACAGGTATGCTGAAGAAGCCTGCGGTTATTGAAGCAGCAACGATGCGTTTGCGGCCGATCTTAATGACGAGTCTTGCAATGGCATTAGGCGCATTGCCACTTGCATTATCATTAGGTGCAGCATCAACCAGCCGTATTCCGTTAGGTATTGTAATTGTGGGAGGTATCATGTTCTCGTTGATCCTTACATTGTTTGTGATCCCGGCCATGTATTCGTACCTCTCATCCAAAAAAATTAAAGTGCATGAAGAAGAAACTGAAACTGTTATTAGCAAGCTGGCTGATTAGCAGCTTTGCTTTTACACAGTCAACATCAAAGCTTACAGTAGATGAAGCCATAAAAATAGCTGTAGAAAAAAACTTTGATGTTGAGATAGAACGTAATGCCCAGGAGATTGGTGCAATTAATAACAACTGGGGAACGTCCGGTTTATTTCCAACGATTAATGCTACTTCTACCATTGGTATCGCATCCAACAATCTGGAACAACGTTTAACCAACGGTACTACCATTAAACGCAACGGTGCTATTTTACGTAACATCAACGCAGGGCTTGCAGTAAGCTGGCGTGTGTTTGATGGTATGCGCATGTTTGCTACTAAGCGTCGTTTGGAAGAATTGGAAAAAATTGGTGAACTAAGTTTCCGCAGCCAGGTAAATACAACTGTGTTCAATGTAATTGCTGCGTATTACCAGATTGTTCAACTCAATCAACAGAAGAAAGCATTACAGGCAACCATTAAGTTTTTTGAAGAACGGAAACAAATTGCTGAAAGCCGTTTTACGATCGGTACTGCACCGAAAACCGATTTCCTGCAGGCTGAAGTAGATCTCAATCAACAAAAAGGGAATTTGTTAGCCGTTGAAAACAGCATCCGCATTGCAAAAGCGGATTTTAATAATTTGCTTGCTCGAAAACCTGAGACAGCTTTTGAAGTAATGGACCTTATTGAGCCGGATGCAGATTTAACCTTTGCAGCACTGGTGAACAAAGCACAAAGCGATAACTACGATCTACTGCTTGCGCAAAGCAGTTTATCGGTGCTTGTGCAGCAGAAACGTGAAATCATTTCACAACGGCTTCCATCTGTTACATTAAACGGCAACTTCAATCTATCACAAAGCCGTAATGATGCAGGTTTTACTTTGTTTAACAGAAACCTTGGGCCAAGCGGTAATATAGGCATTGCCGTTCCTATTTTTCAGGGTGGTAATATTAAACGTCAGGAACAGGTAGCCGATATCAATATCAAAAATCAACAGGTGATTATTGACCGTTTAAAAAACCAGGTAAATACCAATTTGCTCAATGCTTATTCCAATTTTCAAAATGCACTCAACTTAGTGAAGCTGGAAAAAAATACGCTGGCATTGATTGAAGAAAACAACCTTATTGCAACAGAACGTTTCAGAAAGCTGGCTATAACTTCCCTTGAATTACGTCAGGTACAGATCGATTACATTAATGGACAAACACGTTATATCAACTCGCTTTATATGGCGAAGCTTGCGGAAGCTGAAATGAAGTTACTGGCCGGCGATTTGAGTAAGTTGTAAAGATTTGTTTATGGTTTTTGGTTTATTGTTTATGGTTAGGGTTTCCTATTTTTAAGGAAGCTAAACCAAAAATTACTGCTATGGCAACTATTCACAAATTTGAAGAGTTGGAAATCTGGCAACTTGCAAAAGACCTGTACGAAAAAATCTCACCAATCGCATCTAAACTAAAAGGCAATAAAGATTACAGATTTGCTGAACAAATAAAATCTTCATCAGGTTCTATCATGGACAATATTGGTGAGGGCTTTGAAAGAAGCAGTCGTTTAGAATTTATTAATTCTCTTGGTATTTCAAAAGGCGAAGCGGGTGAGTTAAAGTCACAACTTTACCGACTCACTATCGACAATTATATTTCTGAAAAAGAGTTTCAAGAACTTTACAAAAAAGCTGATACCTTGTGTTCAAAAATTGCGGCTGTTATGAGCTATTTGAATACGACAGCACATAAAGGTTTAAAATTTAAAGATCGTCAAAAGTGAAAGAACAAGAAACCACAAACCAAAAACCAGAAACAGTATTGATTGGTATTATCATGGGCAGCGACAGCGACTTACCTGTTATGCAACCCGCTGCAGATATTCTGAAAGAATTTGGTATCGATTACGAGTTAACGGTTGTATCTGCACACCGCACACCTTTGCGTATGGTGGAGTATGCACAAAAAGCGAAAGAAAGAGGATTGAAAGTAATCATCGCCGGTGCAGGCGGCGCCGCCCATTTGCCGGGTATGGTAGCCAGTGTTACCACCTTGCCTGTTATTGGTGTACCGGTTAAATCGTCGAACTCCATTGATGGATGGGATTCCGTTTTATCGATTTTGCAAATGCCCAACGGCGTACCCGTTGCAACAGTGGCATTGAATGCAGCTAAGAATGCAGGTATTTTAGCTGCACAAATTATTGGTACGGCCGATGAAGCCGTAGCTGCAAAAATTGCTGCATACAAAACCAACCTCAACGATGAAGTATTAACCAAGGTTGATAAACTGAAACAACAGGGTTGGGAAAATAAATTCGATTAACCTGTAACTGCTAAAACCATACTTATGAGCACATACCTGAAACTTACTGTAACCGCATGTTTAGTTGGTAGCTCTCTCAGCTCCTGCACATTGCTTCGCTTTGCTTACTCACCTACTATACAACAGGTGCCTGCATTCAAAGAAAAGAACGAGTCAAGAGTTACTGCAGCTGCAGCCAGTACAGTGGTTGGCACAGAAAACAGTTACAGTTTGCAAGGGGCTTATGCCGTAACCAATAACTTTGCAGTAACTGCTGCGTGGAACGGTTCGTTACGCAGTCAGGATGAGCTCACCTATACTGATGGTAATGGTAATACGGGAACGGATGTAGTAAAATACAACCGCAGTTCAGCCGAATTTGGTGCCGGTATCTTCTACCCTATTTCAAAAGATAAAAAGATATTTTTTGAATTGTATGGCGGTTATGGTTTCGGAAAGAATAACATTTCGGATAACAATACAACCAATAGCGGAGGACTCGGTTTTCATAACAGCAAAACCAACCGCTATTATGTTCAACCTTCTTTCAGTTTTCATACGAGTGAAAACTTTTCATTAAGTACAGTACTGCGATTTACTTCGATTGGTTATACCAACATACAAACCAGTTACGATAACCAGGAGTTGAATACTTATCAATTGTTGGAGATAACCCGTAACAGGCTCCTCTTTATTGAGCCGGCATTGGTTTCCAGTTTTGGATTTGAAAGTGCACCCTGGTTTCGCATCCAGGCACAAATAAATGCATCCTTACTTACGGGGAATAATAACACCAACTATCGTAACAATTATTTCAGTCTCGGTTTCCAGTTCGATCCCGTAAAAGCACTAAAGACAAAATAGTTTAGAAAGATAATACCACAAACTCCTGTTCGAACGATAGTGAATGCTGATAGAGTGCATCAATCAAACTCTTACCGTTTTTTGCATAAAACGATAAAAAGCTTTCTTTCCGTTCCTGTAGTCCGTTGCCGGGGAAAAGCTGCTGTTTGATGGTTTGAATCTGCCGTTGCTCATCAGCATACTTTCTCTTTTCTGCACGGATAATTTTTTTTTCCAGCTCCTGTAAGCGATGAATGGCTTTTGCTTTCAACGAATCTACATGTTGCTGTAAAGTTGGGTCAACCGTCGCAGCCTGTTGTTTCAATGCAGCATAAAATGCTTCCGCCTTTTCTAAACTGCCGTTGAGCTGAATTTTATTAACGGTGGTACGATGCACATATTGACTGAGCAATGTTTCACTGCTTTGAAAAAAAGCTTCCGCCGTAAAATCAAGCTTTGTGATGCGCTCTATCCATTGCTTTTCGGTTACAAGAAATGAATTCCGCAATACCAGTACCGGATAAGGTACCTGATGATGTGCAAATACATTTTTCAATTCCAACCAATAAGCCAACTCACCACCGCCGCCAATGAAAGCGATGTTGGGCAAAATCGTATCCTGATACAAACCACGCAGAATTACATTCGGACTGAAACGTTCCGGATGCTCTTTGAGTTCCTTCAGCATCTCTTCTTTCGTAAACTTAATTGTTGTGTTGGCAACAGCAAAACCATCGCCATCAGCTTCAATGCGTTCACGCAGGTCTTCATCAAAATAAAATAAGTTAATCTCTCTGCCACCTGCCTGTACTTTATACTGTTGCTGATCGAGTGCAGCAATTGTTTGTGTTACCAGTTTCGCTGAAGAGCGGTTGAGCAACTCATCTTCAAACACAGGAATCATTTGTTGCTTCAGTGCCTTCGCATCAGCATTGATTACGATCAAACCAAAACGTTCGAACAGAAAATGCACAAAGGCAAATGTTGCATCCTGTATAGTTGTTTTCTCTTTGTATGAAGCAAGTAATGCCTCCACTATTTCTTTACCATGCGGCTCCACCAGCAACTGTCCACTGATGGCATGAATGAGTTGTGTGATATGTTTATCTACAACCATTCTGCCAAATGCTCCGTTTTGTTTGGTTGCCCATTGGTATTTTACACCATTCACGGTTGCATAACTCAGCTCTTCAAAATCGGCATCTTCACTACCCATGTAATAAACAGGCACAAAATTGTATTGCGTTAATTCCTGCTTTAAGGTATCGGCCAGTTTAACGGCATGCAGAATTTTATAAATGAAGTACAGTGGTCCGGTAAATAAATTAGGCTGATGCGCTGTAGTAATGGTGAACGTGTTTTCCTGCAACAGCAGATCGATGTTACGGTTCACTGCTGCCGATTCGCTTACTGCACTGTACTGTTGTTTCAAATGATCGACCAATACGTTTCGGTTGGTTTTGAAAGCCGAACGTTGTGCAATGGCATGCTTAATACCTTCGATATTTGGACGATGTACATAGAAGGGCTTTAATGCCGCAGCATCATCCAGGTAATCCAAAACAATACTTGAAAAAGCAGCCGTGTTACGGTAAGTGATCCGTTGCGATGTACAGTCCATACGTTTTGTAAAATTAGGAACATCCCGACGGTTACAATCAACCGTCCGACAAGTTTTCACATTCCTTTATTGAAGCTTGTAGGCTACCACCGTATTTCGCCAGAAAGTAGGAATGTATACGATGCGTTTCGCAGCATCGTAGCCAATATCAGCCGAATTGATCTTTTGCTCCCTGCCATCGAGCAACACCTGTTTGCTTCCATCGGCATTTACATAATAAACCACACCAATCCAGGTTGAAACAATGTAATCGCCACCGCTGATATTTTCAACACCATCTGTACTGGCTTCCATACCATCTGCCAGTTTGGTAAGCGATCCGTTTTTTTCCATGCGGTACATACTTCCTGCGTCCAGCACATACAAACTTCCCTTATGCCTTAACACACCATTCGGACTTTTGAGCTGCATCGTATCGAGCAGGACTGTTGCTTTTTTATTTTCGATGCTGTACACTTTTCTTCCCCGTGAATCGGACACATACACCGTTCCGTTTTCTTCTACGCTGATATCGTTTAACGCAATTGCTCCATCTATAACAATACGATCAACAATGGCTGCTTTTGTAATATCAATCACCACCACTTCATTCAAATCAGCTACGTACAAATAATTCTTGTGCATGCCCATCCCTTTGGGTGCCTGTAAACCGGTTACCCATTCAGCCGCAATAATTTTTCCGTCCATACCCACTTTACCAATTGAACCATTGCCATCTTTTGCCCAAGGTTGCCCATCGATATTGGATACATACAGCACATTGTTTTTATGATCGATAAAAACCGATTCAGGAACTTTTAACGTGGTATCTGTTTCCCACAACTTTACGAGTTGATGTTGTGCAGTTGCTGTGTACAGAATGGAAGAAAAGAGGAGTATGAATACAAGCTGTTTCATATTGCTTTGTGTGCAGATTGTTTTGCAAAATGCACAGCAAATTAGGAAAACCTTTTGGGATTGTAGGGGTTGATATCCACACTCGTTTTTTCTACATTGGCAATTTCAGCAACAAGTTTGCCTGTGCCTGCGCCAACGCTTAACCCGATCATGGCATGACCGGTTGCAATAATGGCATTCGATTTTATTTTACCGATGTAAGGCAACCCATCTGCCGAACAGGGTCGATACCCATACCAGATATTTTCCTGCGATGGCATAGGAATTTTAAACTGGGGTACAAAACGTTCCACTGCCTGAAGAATACCTTCTACCCGTTTAAAGCGTGGTGCCGTTTTGGTTGATGTAATTTCCATCGTTCCACCAAAACGGATCTTGTTACCATCCATTGGAGTGATGGCCACACGACCTTCCTGCAACACAGCCGGATGATTGAATGTAAACGGCGAATCTTCCAATGTAACCGAATAACCACGGCCGGGCATGAGTGGTAAATTAAGATTGAGCTTGGCCGCCATTTCTCTCGACCACGAACCTGTTGCAATCACCACCATATCTGCATCGTAACGTTGGTTGTTACTGATCACTGTTTTGATCTGATCACCGTTCATTTCAAAACCGGTTACTTCCTGTTTTGAAATTAACTGCACAGCTTTTTGCTTGAGTATATTGATCAAGCCTTTCATTAATTTTTGCGGATAAAGATGTGCGTCGCATTTAAAATACAAAGCACCACGTATGTTCAGTTCTGTCTGCGGCTCCATGGCCTGCACTTCGTCTTTTGATAGCATCACTGCTTCTAAACCTAACTTTGCTGCTTCATGTGCTGTGTGATGCGCATGTTCTTCGTTTGCTTCAGTTTGAAACATTTCCAGTAAGCCTTTCTTTTCATACGCAAAATCAAAGTCAGGAAGCTTTGCCCACTCTTCGTACAACTGCTGACTGAACAAAGCAATATCACGAAGAGGAATAGCCGCTTCTGCCACATGTTTGGCTGTGGCACTTTTCATAAACTTCAATCCCCATGAAATCAACGCAGCATTTAAACGTGGCACCACATAAAACGGACTTCTTGAATTCCACATCCACTTCAATCCCTGCGTTACAATACCGGGAGTTGCCAATGGTACAAAATGACTGGGACAAACATAGCCGGCATTGCCATACGAACAGTTATCGGAAAAATCATCTTTATCCAACACCGTTACATCCCACCCGCTTTGCTGTAGATAATAAGCAGAACTTAAGCCGATAATACCACCGCCGATTACAATTGCTTTGCCCATTTTTATTATTGCTCTTTTATTGTTCGTACACCAAAAATACGACCAGCAGTTTTTCCATGATTGGCATCGACCTTTACAGTGATCTTTGTTTTACCACTGATCATATTTGCAGGCAGTTTATATTCCACATCATAAAACTTACCCGTCTTACCACCTTTCCATTCTACTGTAACAAGCTTTACGCCATCCACTAAAATATCAAATAAACGATCCTTATCATCACCAATGTAGGTAAACAACAAGGCGTTGTCCACGGCAGGATCAACTTTCATTTCAAACTCGAAGTTGTTATTGCTTCTTGCTTCACGCCCCATCCGATCCATAGCATCGCTTACATAAGAACGTTCTGTTGCTTTGAGATTATGATCACGTTCCGGTTGCATTTCACCCACACGAAAATGATCGATGGTTCTGTTTTCAATTTCCTGCACACGCTTTTTCTCTGCTTCATAATCAGCCTGTAATTTGGCAAATTCATCCGGTGTAAAATAATCCCAGTACACACTGTAATACTGATCGTAGGTTTGATAGAAAGGAATCAGTTTCACGTCAAACGGCTTACCCACTCCTTTCATTTCAAACTGCAACGAAGAAGTTGATTGCACCCAATCATTCACATTACGGTTTGTAGTTAACAACACCGGCACACCAATAACCGGATCGGGTTTTTCTTTACCCAGCAATCCGGCCAATACCAACGGACCATATTTAAAAGCAATGCGGTTGGGATTATCGGGCATTGCTTCGGTATAAAGATTCATCTCGAGGTCAACAGTAACCACATCACTGTTTTTCCAAACACGGGTGACAGTTAAATAACCGGCTGCATCGGTTTCCGTTTTTACCACAACATTATTAATCCTTATTAACGCAGCTGCGTTACTCCACGATGGCTTACGGATCTTAACTGTGAATGCAGTTGGTTTTGCAGCAGTAACAATCAACTCCACCTGTTTGCTTTCAGGAATGTAATTGGTCTGTGCAATACGAATATTCTTTTCTTTCCAGTTTAATACCGATGGAATGAACAGATTAACAAACAAATTATTCTTCCCGTCGTAACTATAGATCTGCTCTGCATACTTCGCATGATTTTCGATACCGCTTCCCACACAACAGGTAAACGTATTGAACTGATCGCTGAACTGTTTCTTTGTACCCATCCGCAACGGAACAAAATAAGTCATCATGCCGTTCTCCGGATTCTGCGAAGCAAGAATATGATTGTACAAAGCACGCTCGTAATAATCCATCAACTGTGCAGAAGGTTGCCAGGCAAACAAATGCCTCGTCAGCTTCAGCATATTGTAGGTGTTACAGGTTTCGCAGGTATTATCGCTTAGCCGATCGTTGAGTTTCCCCGCCTCGCCACAATACTCATAGTTGCTGTTACCTCCAATGACATAGCTGTGATTGTGCACCATGGTTTCCCAAAAGAAGGAAGCAATGGTTTGATCATTTTTATTGCCTGTCAATTCATATTGTCGAGCACTGCCAATTGCTTTCGGCACATTGGTATTGCTGTGTTTGCCGGGCAAAGGGTCAATGCGCTGCGCCAGTTTGCCCATTACAAACTCATCGTAAAATTTATACGAGAGATCAAGATATTTTTTGTTGCCGGTGAAGGAATAAATATTCGCAAGCACATCATTCATACCGCCGTATTCACAGTTCAACATTTTTAAACGTGTTGAATCGGGCAAATGATTCACAGTGTTATACGTCCAGTCGGCCATACCTGTAACCAGCTTTAATGCTTTGTTGCTGTTGCAATACAAATACGCATCGCACAAACCGGCCATTACTTTGTGCACGGTGTACCAGGGACTCCATCCGCCGTTCAAATCAAAACCGGATGATTTGATTTCTCCCTTTGCAACCTTACCAAAAATGGAATCTTCTTTTGGAATGGCGCCAATGTAACCGGTCTTGCGTGCAAGCTGACAACGCTCCAGTTCAGCAACGATATAATCTATACGTTTTTTAAACTCAACATTACCCGTTGAAACATACATCATGGATGCGGCTGAAAGATAATGCCCCAATGTATGACCTGATAATCCATCACTCTCCCATCCACCATAGATCGAATCTTTTACCGGCAGCCCAGCATTTTTATAAAAACGATACAGCAACCGATCGGCACTTAACGATAACAAGTAAGCACTATCCAGCTGCATGGCTTTTGTAAACGGACTTGCCAAAAGCTTTACATCACTCAATGGAAAAGCAAATGCTTTTACAGGCACAACAGGTTGCACTTTTACTTTGGTGTTCTTCTTTTCGGGTATGTACGATTGTGCAACACTCACCAGGAATGAAGACAAAACTAAAACCGTGCAAAGTATTCTTCTCATTTGTTGCGTGTGATCAGTAATTAATTTTCACATCTTTAATCGTCGTTGGAAGCCACACCTGCATTTCATTTTTACCACGGTTGGCCCATGTGTAATAAGGGATGGCAATGATCTTTCGTTTTTCTGTACGGATCGACAAACCATCTTCTGCAACAAGCACAATCGGCACTTCTGCTGTTAATGCTTTCACCGGTTCATCCATTATTTTGTAATCAATCGTTTCAAACTTTGTATCGGCAGGCAGTACAATATTCCATGCTTTGCTATTGTTATCTGCACCTTCCACACAATACACAATTGGTCCACGTTGGATAGCGATGCGGTTGTTGTTTTGTTTCAACTCTGCTTTTGCTTCAATTAACTTTACATCCATTGGCAGTTCCATTTCAACAACATCACCTTTCTTCCATTCCTGGTTAATAACAAGGTATCCGTTTTCATAAGTGCCACTCAATAATTTTCCATTGATCTTATAACTGATCTGAAGAGGTTTACTACCTGTGTTTGTAATACGATACAGTCCATCGGTGTTCAGCTGGTTATACATCCAGTCAGGAATACGTACATACAATTTAAACTTCTGCTTCTTTGCTTGCGGATCAACTGCAATCTTCACCTGCCCATCCCACGGATAATTCGTTTCCATCTTTACATCCACTTTTGTCTTTGGCAACTGAATACTCGTATTACTGCCAACAAACAGATTCACATAAATTCCTTCATCACTTTTTGCATAAATATAATCGCCGAGCGATGCCACCATACGTGCAATATTTGCCGGGCAACAAGCCGTACCAAACCATTCCCTGCGTTGATGCTGTCCACGAGATGCCAATGGATTACCATAAAAAAAACGATCACCTGTTAAACTCAAACCATCCAACGCACCATTGTACAAACTGCGTTCCAGTACATCCATATACATGGCATCGCCTGTTAATGCATTCATCCGTTGATTCCAAAACACCATGCCCACACTTGCACAAGTTTCGCAATAGGCTTGCTCATTCGGCAAATCATAATCCTGGCTGAAACCTTCGTTGCTTCCTGCAGAACCAATACCACCGGTTATGTACATGTTACGAAACACCACATCCTGCCAAACTGTTTTCATTGCACGGATATAATCTACATCGCCGGTTTGTGCTGCCACATCAGCTGCACCCGTGTACATATACATAGCACGCACTGCATGGCCTGTAATTTGCGTTTGTTCTTTCACCGGCAATACATCCTGCGCATAAGCCGTGTCTTTCCAATCGGTCCAGGTATAACCTTTAGCCAAACGTTTACCACGTTCGCTCAATAACCAATCGGCCAGCTTTAAATATTTTTCGTTCTTGGTTGTCTTGTACAATTTCACCAACGCCAATTCCAATTCCTGGTGACCGGTTACCCAATGACGTTTACCGGGGCCAAACAATGCATCAAAATGATCGGCCCACTTAATGCACACATCTAAAAATTTACGCTTGCCGGTTGCATTGTAATAGGCAACCGCCGCTTCAATCATATGACCTGCATTGTAGTCTTCATGCATGCTCATATCGGTGTAACGATCCTGTAAACCTTTTAATGTATACCAGGTGTTGAGATAACCATCGGGCTGTTGTGCAGCAGCAATCTTATCAATCCATTCATCGCATTTCTTTTCCATCTCTGCATTCGGATGCGTCTTTAACGAATAAGCCATTGCTTCCAATGCTTTGAACACATCACTATCGTCGTAAAAAATACCTTCATGCTGTTCGCCCTTGTTTCTTGCAACTCGTTCAAAATTGCGGATGCGTGGCGTAGCTACTTCTGTTTGATAGATACAGGCAGCCAATGTTTTGGTAGCCACCTTATCAATCTTCGGTTTCCAGAATGCATCCGTCACATTCACCTGCGAAAAATTGATGAACTCAATTTTCTGCAACTTGGTTTGTGCAAACAGGTTTAATTGAATGAGGCAAACAAGTAAGAGGAAAGTAATTTTCTTCATGTTATGAACTATTGAATTTCTATTAGTCATTTGTTGCGTCGCACACTTGTGCTTTTAATTCACTATTCTTCAACGTACCTCTAAGTCCCTTACAGAGAGGGGAAACAACACACAGCCCTTGTTTTTTCAACCACTATCATTTTTCCAAACACTACATACAAGTTAGCCTTGTGCGTTTGATGGCCTCCCTTCAGGGAGGTCGTGAGGGTTTTAAATTACCTGGAACCCATATGCATACGGATCATCTTCCTTATCAATGCTGATGGTATTGTATCCATAGATCTTTGCCCAACCTTCAATACCCGGACGAATTGCTTTGATACCATTCACTTCTAACTCTTCTTCAATGGTGCCAATGAACTTACTGCCGATAATACTTTCGTGAATAAACAGATCTCCTTTCTTCAGCTTGCCTTTTGCATACCATTGTGCCATGCGAGCAGAGGTTCCTGTTCCGCACGGACTGCGATCTATTGCTTTATCACCATAGAACACCGCATTGCGTGCAGTGGATGTTGGATCGATCACTGAACCTGTCCATAAAATATGACTGCAACCGTTGATCGTTGCATCCTGCGGATGCACAAACTCATACTTTGCGTTGATATTCTTTCGCAACTCTCTTGCCCATGCAATGAGTTTATCAGCTGCATAATGCTCCAGTCCTTTAAAATTTTTCTGCACATCTACGATGGCGTAAAAATTTCCACCATAAGAAACATCCACCACCAACTCTCCCAACTCAGGACAATCAACGGTTAATTCTGTTGAATGTAAATAAGCAGGTACGTTTGTTAACTTCACACTTGCAACCTTAGTAGGCCCACTCACCACTCCCGACTCACTACTCACGGTTTTATATTCAATCATCACCAATCCCGCCGGCGCTTCCATTCTTATCACACCCGGCGTTTTCGGAACAATTAATCCTTCTTCTACAGCAATGGTAATAGTTCCAATCGTTCCATGTCCGCACATCGGCAGACAGCCACTTGTTTCAATGAACAATACTGCTACATCATTCTGCGGATCATGCGGTGGATACAAAATACTTCCGCTCATCATGTCATGTCCACGTGGTTCAAACATCAACCCTTTACGTATCCAGTCATACTCTTTTAAAAAGTGTTGGCGCTTTTCACTCATGTTTTTTCCTTCCAATGCAGGACCGCCTTCTGCAACCAAGCGAACAGGGTTACCGCAAGTATGTGCATCAACACAATGAAACACCCAACCGCCAAAACGATTGAGTGAACTGTTGGGATATTTTTTGATAATCGGGCTTGTTGCCATTATTGTAAACTGTTTAAATCGTCGAGCACATACACGCCACGGCCGTATGTACCGATCACTAATTTTTTATCTCTCGGATGAATGAATAAATCATTCACTGATACAGAAGCTGGCATATTTCCGTTAATAGCAATCCATTTCTTACCGCCATCCTTACTCATGTAAACACCAAAGTCTGTTCCGCAGAATAGGATGTTTGAATTGTCGGGATGTTCTGCAATGACGTTTGCAGGAGATGCGGGTAAGTTGGCAACGATCGATTTCCATGTTGTACCAAAATCATCACTTACAAATACATAAGGCGTGTTATTATCTGCACGACGATCATTCAACACAACATATACCCGTGATTGTTTGAATGCAGATGCAACAATCTTTGCCACGTGTTTATTGTACGGAAGTCCTTGGGTAATCTCTTTCCAGTTGCTGCCGTCGTTTGCTGTAAACCAAACACGGCCATCATCAGTTCCTGCATACAGCACGCCAGCTTTATCACCTTCTGCAACAGCAGTGATGGCCTGGTGATAAATTAGGTAAGGATAATTTCCGTTACGCTCTTTCTTGTTATACGAAAGATCAGCACTGATCATCTTCCATGTTTCGCCGCCATCTTCTGTCTTGTACAAATGCTGCAAACCATGATACAGCACTTTGTTGTTAAACTTACTCATTATTGTTGCAGCCAACCATTCACCACGTAAGGAATCAATACGGCCAACATCAAATTGTTTGAACTGCTTTACGCCTTCTCTTCTTCCTTTGCTCATATCCGTACGCATCAAACGTCCGTAATAAGTAGAAGAATACACAACATTTGGATTATCAGGATCTACTGCAATCTGTGTTCCTTCACCACCGGGCGCCATACGCCATGGACGTAGTGTTGTATCTGCTGCTTTGCCGAATGTATTGGTTACATTACCACTCATCGTTCCTTCATCTTGGACAGCACCAAAAATGTTGAAGGGTGTTTGCATATCGTATGCAACGGTATAAAATTGCGTGGTCGGAATTTCATCAAAGAAGTTTTTCCATTTCGCTCCTCCGTTATACGTAATAGAAACACCACCATCATCACCCATGATCATACGATCCGGATTTTCTTCATCAATCCACAATGCATGATGATCGCCATGTGTCCATTCACTTTCTTTATCAGTTGCTTCCCAAACCTTCCATGTTTTACCGCCATCTTCACTGATCGCTTTCTCCACACCAAAAGCATATACACGGTTTTCATTTTTCGGGTGCACTCTTATCTGGCTGAACACCCAACCATAAGTGCCGGAGAATGGTTTTAAGAAATCATGCACTTCTCCCATCTTTACCCAACTCTCCCCTTTGTTATTGCTGCGATAGATCGCTGCACCAATTACTACCTTCTGTACTTTCCGTTCGTAGCTATCTGTTTCGCCGGGATTGGGATCACGCTTTTTGTTATGATCATCGACAAATGCATACAATACATTCGGATTCGAGTGACTAACGGCAAGGCCTATCCTGCCGGTGAGTTTTGTATCGGGCAAACCCTTTGTAATCTTTTTCCATGTTTTGCCGCCATCGGTTGTTTTATAAAGATGATCACCATCTTCCGGCACAGGATCGCTCCAGCGTTTTCGGATGCGGTTCCACATGCTTGCATACAAAGTATTCGGATCAGATGGATCCATCACTAAATCAATACATCCGCTTTGTTCACTCTCGAACAATACGTTCTTCCATGTTTTTCCGCCATCTGTTGTGAGATATACACCTCGGTCTTTGTTATACGTCCACTCGTTACCGCTTGCAGCTACATAAACAATGTTTGCATTTTTTGGATGAACGATGACACGGGCAATCGTTCCTGTATTTTCCAAACCAATGTGCTGAAAAGTTTTACCTGCATCAGTCGACTTATACATACCTATGCCCGGCAATGATGCACGGAAAATATTTGCTTCGCCTGTGCCGACGTATAAAATATTCGGATCCGATGGAGCCAATGCAATATCGCCGATCGACTGAGTTGCTTCTTGATCAAAGATGGGTTTCCAGGTTGTGCCTGCATCTTCTGTTTTCCATAAACCTCCTGTTGCGAAAGCTGCATAAAACACATTCGGGTTTCCGGTAATACCCACCACGTCGGTACTGCGACCGCTTCGGTTATCGGGCCCCGTTAAGCGCCATTGCAGATTTTTATACGGCGATTGCTGCAGCAACAATTGCTGCTGTTTAAACGCAGCTATTTTTTGTGCGCCGGTTGTGCTTTTGTTTTGCTGAGCTGCCACTGCAAATGGCAGCATCAGCAATAAACAGATTTTTCGCATGTTGGTTTTGCTTTTTTCGATTGCTTTATAGTACAGAAGCAGTTGGGATATTATTTACCGTACGAATAATCCCCAACGGATTTTCATTTTTCAATTCATCGGGCAACAAACTGTTGCTCCAGTTCTGGAAGGCAATCGGCCTTGCAAAACGTTTAATACCATCTGCACCAACGCTTGTAAAACGGCTGTCGGTTGTTGCAGGAAACGGACCACCGTGCTGCATACTCAAACAAACTTCAACACCGGTTGGAACACTGTTTAAAATAAAACGGCCGCAGATATTTTTCACTGCTTCCACCAACTCATCGTTTTGACGTATATCATTCTCTGTTGCCATAAGTGTTGCTGTAAGCTGTCCTTCGAGATGTTGTGCCACTGCCAGCATTTCTTCTTTGTTGGCACAACGGATAATGATTGAATACGGACCGAACACTTCCTGGTGCAAAACAGGATTATTTAAAAATGCCTGTGCACTTGCAGTAGCAACAGTGGGTAACCCTTCATTTTCTTTTACAGCTGTTTCACTTTCAGCAACGAGATGTACATCATCCTGCAGCAATGCATTTCCTTTTTTCTCTTTGTAGGCACTAACAATACCTGCATGCAACATGGGTGCAGGTTGTATTTTTTGAATAGCTTTCCCCAAATCGTGTGTAAAGGTTGTCAAGGCTTCACTTTCAATACCAATGATGAGACCGGGATTGGTACAGAACTGTCCCACACCTAATGTGATGGAGCCTGCATACATATTTGCAATGTCTGTTGCAGAGGCAGCTAATTTTTCCGGCAACAGAAACACCGGATTCACACTGCCCATTTCTGCAAACACAGGAATCGGTTCTTTACGTTCGTTGGCCCATTTAAATAATTGCATACCGGCACCATACGAACCGGTAAAACCAACTGCTTTTGTATAAGGATGCTGGATCAACGTTTTTCCAACCTCAATACTTTTTCCATACACATGTTGAAAAACGCCCTTGGGTAGATTGAGATGTGCTACTGCTTTGTGAATAACATCTGCAACAATTTCCGATGTATGTTCATGCGCAGGATGTGCTTTTACAATTACCGGGCAACCGGCAGCTAATGCACAAGCCGTATCGCCACCGGCCGTTGAATAAGCAAAGGGAAAATTACTGGCACCATACACTACCACCGGACCAAGCGGTACCAACATCTTGCGGATGTCCGGCTTTGGTGGAACTTTATCTGGAATCGCTGTATCAATTCTTGCTTCCAACCAATCACCTCGTTCGCATGCATCAGCATAACTGTTCAATTGAAAAATCGTACGGCCACGTTCGCCACGCAATCTTGCTTCGGGTAAATTGGTTTCACGCATGGCGACTTCAATTAAATGATCGCCGCAACTTTCCAATTCCTTTGCAATGGCACGCATCAATGCGGCTCGTTCTTTTAAACTCTTTTTGCGGTACACATGAAACGCATTCCATGCTTCATGCATGCATGCATTAATTTCCTGTACTGAAGTATCAGAATAACTCATTGTTCGTTTTTAGTTGTTTACAAAACAGGTCGTGCAGCGATGCCGTCGTTAATGATTTTCAAAATACGTTCCCGTTCGCTACCCTGTAAAGTTAAACGAGGACCACGAACATATTCACTTCCGATGCCAGTTTGTGTTGCAGCCAGTTTAATATATTGCACAAGTTTGGGATGAATATCGAGTTCGAGCAAAGGCATAAACCAGCGATAGATTTTTGCAGCTTCAGCAATTTTACCTTCTTTCACCAAATTAAAAATTGTAACGGTCTCTTTCGGGAAAGCACAAACCAATCCTGCCACCCAGCCATCTGCTCCCAAACACAATTCTTCCATGGCCAACGTATCTACACCACAAAGTATTTTTAAACGGCCACCAAAGCGATTGATCAAACGTGTTACATTGGTTACATCTCTCGTGCTTTCTTTTACAGCGGTTATGTTGTTGCATTCAATCAACTCTTCAAACATATCCAGCGTTACATCAATTTTATAATCAACAGGATTGTTGTAAATCATGATCGGCAAGTCAGTTGACTTCGCAATGGTTTTAAAATATTCCACTGTTTCCCTGTCATCACTTTTGTAACGCATGGGCGGTAACAACATCAACCCTGCAGCACCCCATGCTTTTGCATTCGCAGCTTGTTGCACAGCATCTTTGGTGGTGCTCTCCGCAATATTCATGATCACCGGAATTTTTCCGTTGAGGAATTGTATTGCATGTTTAATGAGCTGTTCTTTTTCAGCAGCGGTAATGGTGCTGGCTTCACCCAACGAACCACCAATGATCACACCATGCACACCGGCATCCAGTTGTGCCTGTAAGTTCTTTTCAAACATCGGCAGATCAATTTCCTCGTTCGCCGTAAACGGTGTAAGCAAAGCTGGGAACACCCCTTTCCATTCAAATGACATAGTAAATAATTTTAAACGAAAGTAACCGATACGATAAACAATCAAAAAGCCGTTCTTAGCGGATGCTTAACCGATTTTAACCTGAAATACGTTTACTTTTACAAAAAAGGTTCATATTGGCTAAAATATGAAGGTTGTACAGTTTACCATACCGGTTGCAGGCGACAGTTCCATTGTGGTGCAGGAAGATGTGCTGCCGCATTTTTATGTGCATCTGCACAGGCATCAGGAAATCCAGATTACCTGGATCAAAGAAGGAACAGGTACACTGATCGCCGGGAATTATATGCAGCCGTTTAGTCCGGGAGATATTTATGTATTGGGAGCCAATCAGCCCCATCTGTTTAAAAGTGATCCTGTTTACTTTGATAAGCGCAAGAAGAAAAAAGTAGAAGCACTTTCGCTTTTCTTTAATCCTGTACAGTTTTATGAAACGGTGTTGGCATTACCCGAAACAAAACCGATCCGTCGTTTTATTGAACAGACAACGACCGGCCTGAAAATTTCTGCAACAGCAAGTAAAAAAATTTTGACTGAGATACAATTGGTACAACAGGCTAAACAAGGTTATCGGCTTTCAGCTTTTCTTCAATTGTTGCAAACACTCAGCAACAGCAAAGGCAACCGTGTGCTTTCATCTGCATCCAATGTGTACAGCATTTCCGATACAGAAGGTTTACGGATGAATGATGTGTACCGTTACACCATGGAGCATTATACCGAACACATTAGTCTGGAACAAATTGCTTCCGTTGCGCATCTAACCGTACAGGCTTTTTGCCGTTACTTTAAAAAGCATACCCGTAAAACCTATATCCGCTTTCTCAATGAAATCCGCATCAACGAAGCTTGCAAAAAAATGACGGGCAATTCAGTCGTTGCCATTTCATCGGTTGCATACGAATGCGGTTTCAGCAGTGCGGTGAGTTTTAACCGGGTGTTTAAACAGGTAACCGGTGTTTCGCCTTCCCGTTACATGGCCGATTACCGGCAGCAGGTAAACTGATGTCCTTTCCGTATTTTAGCAGTAAGATTGTTTGCACATGGAAACCTACGGTAAGATTTTACTCATTGCCATGCCGGCTTTTTTATTGCTGGTACTCGGCGAAACATTGTATGGAGCGTGGAAGGGAAAACAAACCGTCCGCAATATGGATATGATCTCCAGCCTCAGCAGCGGTATTACCAATGTTACCAAAGATGTGTTGGGATTGAGCATTGCCATCATCAGCTATGGATGGCTGGTTGATAAACTGGCGCTGGTACATGTACAAAACAGCATCCTCACTTATATCATTGCATTTATTGCATTGGACTTTGCCGGTTATTGGGTGCATCGTTTGGATCATGAGTATAATTTTTTCTGGAACGCACATATCATTCACCACAGCAGTGAAGATTTTAATTTAGCCTGCGCTTTGAGGCAAAGTATTTCGGTGGTGTTCCGCATCTTCACCATCTTTTTATTGCCTGCTGCTTTATTGGGAGTACCGCCAATGGTGATTGCTGTTGTAGCACCCCTGCATTTGTTTGCACAGTTCTGGTACCATACACAACACATCAACCGAATGGGTTTCCTGGAAAAGATCATTGTTACACCTTCGCATCACCGGGTGCATCATGCCATCAATCCGGAATACTTAGATAAAAACTACGGACAGATCTTTATTTTCTGGGACAAATGGTTTGGTACTTACCAGGAAGAATTGGCCGATAAACCACCGGTGTATGGCATTACACGTCCCGTACAGACATGGAACCCCATCAAGATAAATTTCATGCATTTGTGGCTGATGATAAAAGATGCAGGACGTACAAAAAACTGGAACGATAAATTCCGCATCTGGTTTATGCCCACCGGCTGGCGACCTGCTGATGTTGCCGAAAAATTTCCCGTGCTCAAGATCAACGACGTGTACAACATGCAGAAGTTCGATACCAAAGCCTCTCCTTCCCTGCATGTATGGAGCTGGGTACAGATAACGATGACGTTGTTATTCATCAGTTATCTTTTTGGCAATATTGCGCCCATCAATGCTCTCAATGCCTCTTATATTTACGTCTATGGTTTGTTTGTGTTCCTGAGTGTGTACGCCTATACCGAACTGATGGACCGTAATAAATATGCCATCGTTTGGGAAATCATTAAAAACAGTTTGGGCATTGCTATTATTCTGCAAACCGGCGATTGGTTTGGTGCAGCAGCGCTAAGTCCTTTGATTAAATATGGCGTTGCCGGTTACTTTATAGTTTCTACCATGGTTACGCTTGGGTTTGTGATGAAGCATGCGAAAGAAGATGAAAGGGTGATAGCGGTGGCGTGATGAAGCAAGAATACCTCCACTCATCCGCTTTTCCATCCATTCATCGTTCAGGCAAAAAAAACTTACGAAGGTCATGCAACAAAATGCATGACCTTCATACTTTATAGTATAAAAACCATTGAACCTGTCAACAATCATCCCATCTGCTGAAACATTGGTGCAGCAATGCCTCAACGGCGAAGCGGCGGCTTACAGGGCCCTGTACGACCGCTATGCCAAGGCAATGTTCAACACCGCTTTGCGCATTCTTAACCGAAGCGATGAAGCAGAAGATATTTTACAGGAAGCATTTACCGATGCGTTTCAGCAACTCGGTTCGTTCGAAGGACGATCAACCTTTGGTGCGTGGCTGCGGCAGATTGTGGTGTACAAAAGCATTGCACACCTGAAAAAACAAAAGCTGCATTTGAACGGCCTAGAAACAGATGCAGAAAATATTGCCGATGAAACACCGATAGATGAAGATGAAATCTGGTATAGTGTGGAGAGTATTAAACAGGCCATTCAAAAGTTGCCTGACGGCTATCGAACCGTATTGAGTCTGCATTTAATTGAAGGATACGAACAGGAAGAAGTTGCCGGTATGCTGCAGCTCGCCCATTCAAGTGTACGCACACAATACATGCGTGCCAAACAAAAATTAGTACAACTGTTAAAACAGGAAGTATATGAGCAGTAACCTGGAAAAATTTGTGAACCGGAACCGTAGCGAGTTTGATACCGAGCATCCAAGCAATGATGTTTGGAAGAAAATTGAGCAAACCAGTCCGTTAAAAAAGAAAGAAGCAAAACTTTTTTCGCTGAGAGACATATACAAATTCTCGGCGGCTGCAGCGGTATTGTGCATTGTATTAACATCGGTATACTTCATTTATATCCGCAACCAGAAGAACGACAGCGTCACTGTTGCAGAAACGGGCAACAGCACTTCGCCGCTAAAAGGAATTACACCCGAATATGCTGCGGAAGCGAAGCAGGTATTCAATGCCATTGAAACACGACAGGAAGAATTGAAATTAGCAACAGCTGATAACCCTGAGTTATACAAACAGTTTTTAAGCGATCTGCAACTGCTCGACAGCACTTATACAATGCTGCAAAAACAGGCAGCAGTAACACCCAATAAAGATGTGATCATGAAAGCAATGCTGCAAAATCTGCAACTGCAGGCAGAGTTGTTGTACCGACAGCTGATGATTACCAACGACATCAAAAAACAAACAAAACAAAACAACGAATTGCCGAACGGATAACCGTTGGTTCATTCACCTTACATCACTCAAAAATTTTAAGCATGAACTTATCATTCAAATCCTTTACTGGAATAGTACTGCTGTTCCTTGCATTACAGGCCACTGCACAACAAAACGAACAGAAACACGAGCGTAAACGTTACGAGCATGTAAAGGAACGTACCGTTTCAAAAACTTATTCCGCATCTGGCGCTACCTTGAACATCGATAATAGTTTTGGCGATGTGACTGTTACTACCTGGAATAAAAATGAAATCAAAGTAGACATCCACATCGAAGCAAGTTCCAGCGATAAAGAGATGGCGGAGAAAATGTTCGAAAACCTCGATGTAACCGAAAGCAAGGATGGTAATGAAATAAAATTCAAAACCACTACCAGCAAAAACAAAAACGGCAACATCAACTGCAAAAACTGTAAAGTAAGCATGAACATTACGTACACAGTTCAGCTGCCAGCATCTGTTCCGTTAAAGATTGAAAACTCGTTTGGTGCAATCATTATTCCCGATTACAATGCTGCTGTATCATTGGTTAGTAAGTTTGGCTCGCTCACAGCAGGCAACCTTGCATCTATTCAAAAACTGGAGGTAGAGTTTGGTAAAGCCAATTTAAAAAATATCAACAATGCCAACACAACATTTAAATTTTCTACCGTAACTATTGAGAATATGAAAGGTGATAATAAAATAAATCTTTCATTCTGCAGCAGCAGCCGTATTGCAATTGACAACGATGTTACTTCGTTACAGCTGAACGAATCGTACAGCACGGTTAACCTCAAACCTTCATCTGATTTTTCGGGCACCTACAACATCAGAACAAGTTTTGGTTCCGTAACCGACCGTAGCAATGCCAATATTAAACGTACGGATACACCTGATAAATATGGCCCTGACTCGAATCGCAGTTACGAAGGCCGCTCGGGTTCGGGTTCTTCAAAAATTGAAGTAAAGTCGAGCTTTGGCAAAATCATCATTGGCCAGGCAACCGAAGAAGAGATGAAAGAAAAAAAGAAAGAAAAGAAAAAAGAAGTGATCTGATAAAGCCTTTTTCTCATGTTGATTGATTCAAGCCCTCCTGATTCTTCGGGAGGACCTACACACCGGTTTCTTAATTCCGTTTAAGATAACAGCTAACCTTATCATCGCTCCCCTTCAGCTTTGCCGAAGGGGATTTTTTTCAATCCATTATTCCTTCTTATCTTTTCCGGCACTTTCTACTTTCTACCTGCATGCTTAATTTTCGTGACAATGAACAGGCTTTCCGGGATTTCATCACACAACACCAGCCAAGGGTGTATAATACGGCGTTGAACCTGTTGCAGAATGCAGAAGATGCAGAAGAAATTACACAGGATGTATTTATTGAGGCCTGGAACAAAGCACACACATTTAAAGGCGAAGCACAGGTAAGCACCTGGTTGTACCGCATTGCCATTAACAAAAGCATTGATCATTTGCGGAGTAAGAAGCGGAAAAAACGGTTTGCTTTTTTAACCAGTCTTTTTCACGATAGTGGCGAACCCATCAGCGATGCCGGCGATTTTGTGCACCCCGGCGTGGTTACCGAAAACCGGGAAAAAGCCGCCATCCTGTACAAAGCCATCGACAAATTGCCCGAAACCCAGAAAATTGCCTTTTTATTGAGCGAAACTGCCGGCCTCAGTTATGCAGAAATTAGCGAAATTACAGGGAGCTCGGTTTCCTCCATTGAGTCGATGCTGTTCCGGGCACGCAAAAATCTGAGGGGCCTGTTGGCCGATTTTTATAAAAAAGAAGGATAATCGCAAGTTTTTTACATACTGAACGTCAAATTAATCAGACATGAAGAAAAATCAGGAACAATGGATCGATGAAGTACTGGGCAGTTTGCAGGGAATGCAGGCCGCCGAGGGCAATCCGCACCTGCACACCCGTGTACTGGCCCGCTTACAACAAAACAGCAGCCGGCAACCTGTACAGGTAAAATGGGTTTACGCCATGGCGGGCATTTTCACCATTATGCTGTTGCTGAATGTAATAGGCTGGACCAGCTCTGCCACAACCGACAGCAACTCTTCTGTTGATATTGAAATAGTGATTAACGAATACGATACAGACATTAGTTACACGTCTTTACCCTGATAGCATAGATTATGAACAAAACAAAATTCCTCACCGTACTGGTAGTATTGTTACTGGCCCTCAACGCCGTTACATTGTATTTTGTTTGGGGTAAACGTAGTGACGATAAACATCGCAGCGGAGGCGGCGGTCGGCCGTATTCCGAATACATCAGTAAAAAGCTCAACTTCGATGCACAGCAAACCGAAGAGCTGAAAAAACTGAGAGATGCACACAAAGCTGAACTGGAAGCCTTACGCAACGAAGACAAACAAATACAGGATGCAAAGTTTAAGCTGTTAAAAGACGGAAGCAGCGACAGCCTTTTGCTCGACTCACTCACCAATCTATCTGCTGCAAACAAAAAGAAATTTGAACTGGCCTTTCATAAACACTTTATGCAGATACGTGCATTGTGCAAACCCGAACAGGTAGAGTTGTTTAAGAAAACGATTGAAGAAATGCAGAAGAGAAGAATGCCGCCACAAGTTGGAAGAGAACGCAGACCCTGATTCCTCTGCAACAAACGAGCGATACCATTAACCAGCCATATGCCCCAATCCACAACCCGCATCACTTTTGTTGCCGTTACATTTTGTATGCTGCTTGTATTTGCAGAAGCCTGCAAAAAAAAGAACGAGCCTGCTGCCGACAGTAAGGCTTTAGCCGCATTAAACCTCCCGTCAGAACCTTTCAATTACAGTAATCAACCTCTACCGGCTTATTTAAATAACCCCGTTATTACCGGGCAAAATAATACTGATGCTGCGAACCCCGTAACCAACTGGGGTGCTACACTTGGTCGTGTATTGTTTTACGACAAGCAATTATCCATTAACAACTCAGTGGCCTGTGCCAGTTGCCATAAACGGGAAAACAGTTTCAGCGATGCCAATGTGTTGAGCAAAGGTTTTAATAACGGACTAACAGGTCGTCATTCCATGTCGCTCATCAATGCGGTGTATTATCCCAACCGCCGTTTTTTTTGGGATGAACGTGCAGCAACACTGGAACAGCAGGTGCTTGTACCCGTACAGGATGCTGTTGAAATGGGTATGCGTTTAGATACTTTGATCAACCGGCTCAATAAAACAAAGCATTACCCGTATTTATTTGAGAAAGCATTTGGCGACCGGACTGTTACATCCGATCGTATTTCTAAATCGCTGGCACAGTTTATTCGCTCCATCATTTCGTACCGTACAAAGTTCGATACAGGAAGAGCAACCATTAACCCGCCGGCCAATCCTGTAGCAACTGACTATCCCAATTTTACTGCAGCTGAAAACAGAGGTAAAGCTTTGTTCTTTAGTGCACAAACAGCTTGTGCAACCTGCCATGGTACCGAAACCTTTACGGCGCCACGTGCAGAAAACAATGGACTTGAATCGCCGATCGTTGACAGAGGTGTTGGTGGCATCAGCAACAATGCTGCAGATGCAGGTAAGTTTAAAGTGCCTTCGTTAAAGGGTGTTGAATTGACTGCACCCTACATGCACGACGGACGCTTTACCACACTGCAACAGGTAATTGAACATTATAACAGCGGTATTAAATTAAACCCCAACCTTCCGCCGCAATTACGCACAGCAGATGGTACAGGACCACGACGGTTAAATCTTACACAACAGGAAAAAGATGATCTGCTGGCTTTCTTAAAAACACTGACCGATCATGCCATTTTAAAAGACGATAAATTTTCGAACCCATTCAAATAAATAAAAAAGCCCCGTTTTACAACGGGGCTTTTTTTATGAAAGAATTTTAAGCAACAACTTCGCCTTCCAGATCGTAGTCGAATGCTTTGGTAATTTTTACGTTTACAAATTCACCGATCTTCAAACGTTTGTCTGTTTGTATGATCACTTCATTGTCTACTTCAACCGAATCAAATTCGGTACGACCTAAATAACGGCCTGCTTCTTTTTTATCAACGATTGTTTTAAACGTTTGCCCAACTTTTTCCTGGTTCAACTCAAAAGAAATTTCCTGCTGTACACCCATAATTTCCTGTGCACGGCGTTCTTTTTCTTCTGCGGGTACATCATCCACCAAATCGTATCCACTGGTACCTTCTTCGTGGCTGTACGTGAAAATGCCCACACGGTCGAAACGTTGTTTCTGCAAAAAGAGTTTTGTTTCTTCAATATCATCCAATGTTTCGCCAGGGAAGCCTGCAATCAACGTTGTACGTAAACAAAGTCCGGGAACTTTTTCACGCACTGCAGCAATTAACTCTTCTGTTTCTGTACGAGTAATCTGACGGCGCATGGCTTTCAGCATATTATCGCTGGCATGCTGCAACGGCATATCGAGGTAGTTACAAATATTGGGGCGTTCACGCATGACGTCCAGCACATCTAACGGAAACTTGTGCGGATAGGCATAATGCAAACGGATCCATTCCAACCCTTTTACATCGGCCAAACGATGCATCAAATCGCCCAGCATCCGCTTTTTATACAAGTCCAAACCATAGTAAGTGAGTTCCTGCGCAATCAACATCACTTCCTTCACCCCTTTCTTCACCAAACCTTCTGCTTCTTTCACAAGATCGTCCATGCTTTTGCTTACATGCTGTCCACGCATCAGCGGAATAGCACAAAACGCACAGGTACGGTTACACCCTTCGCTGATTTTTAGATAGGCATAATGTGAAGGAGTTGCCAGCAAACGTTCACCAACCAGTTCGGTTTTGTAGTCGGCTTCAAACTGTTTTAAGATCATGGGTAATTCCATGGTGCCATAAAACGCATCCACTTCGGGTATTTCTGCTTCCAGGTTATTTTTATAGCGTTCGCTTAAACAACCGGTAACAATTACTTTATCCAGTTTACCTCGTCGCTTCAATTCCACCTGGTCGAGAATGGTATTGATGCTTTCTTCTTTTGCCTTATCTATAAAGCCACAGGTATTTACAATTACAATGTTATGATCACGCTTGCTGCTTTCGTGCACCACATCAATTTCATTTGCCAGTAACTGACCACTCAATACTTCACTATCCACCATGTTTTTACTGCAACCGAGTGTAATGATATTTACTTTATCCTTCTTTAAGGTCTTACTCTTCATTGTTCGTATTTATTTTTTATGCGGTAAAAGCTGTTACTGCACTGCATTACATCAGCCAACCGAAGCCGCAAAGGTAACAGATTCAAACAGAAAGGAAGCATATAAGCATGGTTTGTTAAAGTTTGGCATGGTTTTTACAAGCCATGATTATCTAAAACTCACTTGTATGAAAAAACTTATCATGGTCTCTCTTATTCTTGCAGCATGTACTACCGTTGCAAGTGCCCAATCGAAAGGAAGCAGTTACAAAACAGCATTAGGTGTAAAATTTTATCCCGGTGCCGGCATCACTATCAAGCATTTTGTAAAAAGCAATGCCGCATTGGAAGGAATTGCCTCTTTCTGGAGAGATGGAATGCGTGTAACAGGCTTGTATGAATTTCATGGCAACATCAGCGGAGCTCCCGGCTTAAAATGGTATGTGGGCCCCGGTGCACACGTTGGCTTCTGGAACGATCGTTACTGGAGAAGAGAATATCCTGGTTATAGCGGTGCAGCATTAATTGGTATTGATGGCGTATTAGGTCTGGATTATAAATTCAACGGCGCACCGATCAATATGTCGCTCGACTGGCAACCTTCTTACGAATTTGGAACTTATGGTGGTTTTTACGGTAACTGGGGCGGATTAGCACTACGTTATACCTTCTAACCGAAAGTTATCTTATGATAACAGTAAAAGGATACACTTAAACAACAGAATTAAGTTTGAGTGTATCCTTTTCAGTATTTAGTTTTACATAAGAAATTAGCATATACCCTATAAGAGAACCATACATTATTCAAATCCTCTGAAAGACAAGTGATTTCAAATCTTATGGAATATCGGCGATAATCCGCCTATCCCTTGAAAACTTCCCGAAACGGAAGTTTTTCTTTTTTATACCCCACCTCTATTCCTACACAAACTTTGGTTCTGCGAAATCTGTTTCTTTGTAGAAAGAAATGCTTTTTCATGATCGATAATTACCAGATAGCCGACCGTTTTTCGTTGCTCAGCAAACTCATGGATATTCATGGCGAAGATGCCTTTAAAGCAAAAACATACGCAGCTGCTGCATTTAATATTGAAAAACTGCCGGTGCAGTTAGCCGAAACAGATCCTGCAAAAATTTCAACCTACAAAGGTATTGGAGCAAGCACAGCCAAAAAAGTACTGGAGATATTACAGACAGGCGAACTACAAGCCCTCACCGATTTAATTGCACGCACACCTCCCGGTGTAATTGAAATGCTGCAGATAAAAGGAATTGGACCGAAAAAGATTTCCACCATTTGGAAAGAAATGGAAATTGAAAGCATTGGTGAATTACTGTATGCCTGTAACGAAAACCGTTTGCTGCTTTTTAAAGGCTTTGGCGAAAAAACACAGCAGAATGTAAAAGAATCGATTGAATTTTTTCTGCAGCACAAGGATATTCATTTGTATGCCGATGTGGAAACATATGCACTGGCAGTTGATCAAAACCTGTGTACTCATTTTACCGATTTTAAGTTTGAACTAACGGGCGAGTTCAGACGACAGATGGAAATCATACATCAGCTGGAGTGGGTGACCACTGCCCCTGTTAATGCACTGCTGCCCGTATTCAGCAATCATAATTTTGAAATAAAAGAGCAGAGCGATGTTTTGCTTTCGGTGAAAGGACCGGAGAATATTACACTGCAGTTTCATATAACAACAGCCGATGCATTTGGCAGCACTTTGTTTCAAACATCAGCAGCTGAAGCATTTTTAAACGCCTGGGGCCAAGTAAAACCTGCAGCTGAAGAACAAGTGTTGTTTGAAGAAAAAGGTATTGCTTACATCCCCTCATGTTTGCGTGAAGAATACCCTGCAGAACCGGTGAATGATTTGATTGATGTAAAATCGATCAAAGGCATTATCCACAGCCACAGTAACTGGAGTGATGGTGGTGAAACCATTGAAACCATGGCCCGCCATGCACAGGAACATGGTTTTGAATATTTAGTGATAAGCGACCACAGCAAGAGCGCCGGTTATGCCAATGGGTTAAGCGTGGAGCGTATTGAACAGCAGCACAAGTATATTGATGAGTTGAACAGCAAACTCAACGGCTTCCGTATTTTTAAAAGTATTGAAGCCGATATTTTAGGAGATGGTTCGCTGGATTATGATGATGATACGCTGGCAAGTTTTGATTTAGTAATTGCATCGGTACACAGCAATTTAAAAATGAACGAAGAGAAAGCGATGATGCGTGTACTGAATGCGATTGAAAATCCATACACTACCATCCTTGGCCATATGACGGGACGATTGTTATTAAGCCGTGCCGGTTATCCACTCGATCATAAAAAAATTATTGATGCCTGTGTGGCCAACAGTGTAGTGATAGAGCTGAATGCCCACCCCCGCCGTTTGGATATTGACTGGCGCTGGATACCCTATGCATTAGACAAAGGTGCTATCCTCTCCATTGACCCCGATGCACATGAGCTGAGTGGTTACAACGATATTAAGTATGGTGTACTGGCCGCACAGAAAGGACGCTTAACCAACAGCCGCAACCTCAGCAGTTTTTCGTTACGTGAGTTTGAAGAATATATTATGGATGTAAGAATGGAGAAAGGGATATAGTCCCAGTATTTGTGAAATACAACAATTGAAAAAGCGCAGATGGGAAGTAATGAAAATCGATAGTGGTGTGTATATTCATTTTTATTCGGCATTGAAAACGGACCTCTCTCAAATTCAGACGATACTATATAATGAAAGTCTTATCAACATATAGAATCTTAAAGGCACAAGCATTCAATGAAAATTTTGACGAGTCTTGGATTGACTGGGCACTTGAAATGATTGAAGCAGGCTATCAGTCAGAGAATCTTTACATGCTGGCTGGCGAGACAAAACCTTTCAATCAGTTCGAACTTCACGAATTAACAAGAAAGGCTTTAGAAGACTTGGGCTTTAGTTATTCTGACAAAAATGATGTTCTCAAAAACTATGTTTATTTTCTTATTTCAAAATCGGTTGATTATCCAGAAACTTATTATACGATACTACGAGAGTTAAAGAATATTTGTCAAGACTTAAATTTGGACTCAACCTACATGGACTTCTATCTTCTTTATTACGCTAAGGACGACCTATTAGTAAATGATGTTCAGTGGTATTGGGACGGTGCAAGCAGACAAAACATAGACCAAATAATTAAAGATCGATTTAGAAAATGGATTACTGAATTTGAGAAGCAAAACTAACGTCACGTTCGTGTCGCCACGAAATGGAATAAATTTTAAACCAGGTTCGTGAAGAAAGGAACCAAGGCTAGAAAATTCTACGGTTTACATTTAGTCGAAAATACTTTATCAAATGTTGAAATCATATTCGATTTTCATTCTTATACTTCCAATGCTAATATCCTGTAACTATGCTAGAAGGACACCCTCCGATTTTGTTAACATAACAATTGGGACTATCAATAGTGAACTCGGAGAATCGGGATACTACATAAAAACAAATGGAGAATTTCAAGTTAAATCAGATAGTAGTCTTCAAGAATATAACGCATTCCGTTTCTTTAGAAAGGGAAATGAATATCGCTGTTTTGGTGTTATTACAATCGGAGATAAGCAGCCCAACTTGTCGTCGGACCCATATCTTAGTGAAGTAAGTCCGTTCAAAATTACCCAGTCAAGTGTCTTTGGCAAAACAAGAAATTGGGAAATTTACAACACAAGAGTGATGGGATATTATGGCATCTTGGAAGGTGAAGTGAGCTGCATGGTTTCAGCTCCTGAAATTAAAAGTCTTGACACTTTAATCGCAATTGCTTCGTCTATTACCAGACACTAAACTATGCGCAACAGACATAAACGTAAATATCCAGTCGAGATAACACTGTTCCTTTGCAGGCGAGTCTGGTGCAACCGATCCGATAGCTTTCAGATCGCCGTTTGACAAACAAAAATAAATGAAAAGCAAAAAGAACATCTACCTCATTGTAGCCATTTCATTGTTCGTGGGTTTTTTGCATTTCGTGACCGGGCCATGTTACCAGGGCCCCTTCAAACAATTTGTGCACGGTTATTTACTTGATCTTTTACTTCCCCTGAATCTTTATCTGTTACTGCAGCTATCGTTACGGAAAAAACTTACGGTTCAGTACTCCAGAGCTGTTGCAGCAGTTGGTACTTCTTCCTTTGCTGTTTTTGTTGAGTTGCTGCAACTGAATAACATTCATTTCTTTGGCAGTACATACGATCCGGTGGATATTTTCATGTACGGAGCCAGTGTGGGCTTAGGTCTTCTTCTTGATCTCACAATTATTAGCAGGTTTGAAAAGCGTGAACAATAACCCACCTGTTTTACGCAGCAGCGTCTCCCCAGCAGCACTGCTGCATCTGTTCTCCTTCAACTAAAAATATTTTGAAGTTCAGCTTCTATGCATTTACTTTGCATTTCAAAGTACTTTTAATTTAAATTCATGCAATCGAAAATTCTTTCCAGGCTAAAAACATTCAGGTCGCTTTCCATCATCGTAATGCTGCTTGGTGCAGCCTTATTAGCCTTTATGGTTACAGTGGAAGGAGAACCCGGAGCAATCCCTTTATTTTTATGCTTAACAGGTATTATATCCTTTCTATTTATTCAAAAGAAAATCAACGCTCATGTCGCTTAATTCTGCCACAATGAAACAAAGAAGACTACTCATCATCTTCACTACTGCAGCAATACTGTTAACAATCCCGTTCATCGCTATGCAGTTTACAAACGAAGTCAACTGGAGCATCGCCGATTTCGCCCTTATGGGTGCAATGCTATTTGGCACAGGAGCAATCATTGAACTTACACTGAGAATGGTAAAGACAACGAGAAACAGATTGATTGTTTGTGCTGTTCTTGCCATCCTGTTTTTACTCACCTGGGCAGAACTGGCAGTAGGTATTTTCGGATCGCCGTTTGCAGGTAATTAAAGCTTCCAAACAATTGAATAATATTCATTTATTTGGAAGCACGTACGACCCATTGGATATTCTCATGTACGGGGCGGGTGTGGGCTTAGGTCTTCTTCTGGATCTCACAATGATTAGCAGGTTTGAACAAAAGGGAAAATGATCGTTGAACAACCTATTTGTCATTACACCAGTTCAACCAATTAAATAAAGGATAAAATGTCTATTGAATTTCTAAAGATTGTTTCGTTTCTATAAATCCCAGTGATTGCAAAAACGCATCAAGTGTTGCCACTGTTTTTTTATAGTACGCAATGTTATTGTAGTTAAAGAATCCGTGAGACTGTCTTTCATACAAGAAAAGTTCACATCGGCTGTTTACTTGCTTCATCGCTTCCTGATAATTTTTGGCTGTTTGTACTGGTATTAAATTATCGTTGGTACCTAAAAACAAAATCGTCGGAGGTGCCCCTTTTTTAATGTTGTGCATGGGAGAAAACGTTTGGTAAGCTTTACCAATTCGTTCATACCCATAACCCTCCGGGCCATTATCGTTCACTGGATTAAAAAGCGCTAACGCATTTGGAATACAGCTTACGGATAAATTATCGGTGCTTTCATTGTAATCAGCTATCAGTGCTGTTGCTGCTGCCAAATGACCTCCTGCTGAACCTCCCGATGCAACAATATTTGATGTATCAATATAAAATTTATCAGCGTTCATCCTGATATATCTAATGGCAGATTTTGCATCTTTTAACGACTCGAAAGGTGAAGTTTGATGTTTGTTTCTTATCCGGTAATCCACAAGAAAACAGATCATTCCTCTTTGTGAAAAATACTTAGCCTGCGGTTCAAATTGTTTCATTGAACCTTCAATCCAACCACCTCCAAAAAAGAAAATAATTGCAGGGTATTTTTTTGCCGAATCGATATTAACAGGCTGATATACCTCCATGAATAATTTAGTGGTATCGATTTCTTTGTACAGAACTCTAACCTGAGAATGTCCGGTAGTGTACGCAGTAATTGCAATCAACAGCAGTAAAATCAGATTTCGATACATGATCTACTTATTTTGTATTTGGTAACTGTTCTATTCTGAAACACGTTAGGCACAGGTATTCATCGTTAGCGATTTAACTGCAGTTGAACGACTCTTTCGCCATGAATCAACAGAGCAGGATCAACAAAAGCTGCTGCCTTACAACGCATCCAATACTTCCAATGCTTTTTTTCGAAATACCTCTGCGGAAGGGGCAGCCTTGTTGCTTGCTTTATAGTTGATCAAAAAGCGATTCATCTGCTGATAATATGTTTGATGCAGAAAGTACAAGGGCATTCGTTCACCCTGCTCGTTAATGAGCGACATCTGTTTTGACTCGCCGTTGGTTTCGTATTCGTTATTATACATCTGCCAATGCAAGGCGAAGGGCAGATTCAGTTCCAATGAAATCTTCATGATCTCTTTTGTTTCATTGTACTGTTTGCTAAATGATTCGGGCTTATTGCTGTTGGCATGATAACCATACTCGCCAATATACACTCTGCGTGAAAACGGCAGTCCTTCTTTCGCCTGCAATTGTTTTTCGAGGTAGTTGAAAATACTCTTCAACTGTTCTTGCTTTTCACTGTAGGTTCTGTTTTTGATGGCTTCGTAACTGCTGTAAGAAACCAGATCCACATTTACATACGGTAATACGCTGTTAGCAATGCAAGGCTCACCTTTCATTCCTTTCAGCACCAGGTTTACTTCGATGTAATGATAGAGCTGAACATTTTTTGAAGCAGCTGCTTTCTTTGCATCATCAATTGCCTTTTGTCTTATCTGAAACCACTTCGTCATGTTTTGCAGGTGCTCCTGCGGTGGAGCAGCAGTGCGGTTGTAATCGGGCAATAAGAGCCAATCACCTTCCCAGTTACCGATCAAAAATGTTTTACCGCTGTTGTTGTAGGTCTTCAACAGGTAAGTAGCAAAATCAAACATTTCATCATACAAACGTTTCTCCTGTTCGGGGTTAATGCCCTTCTTCCAATTGATACCGGTGATGGTATGTACCCATATAAAAATGTATTTGAAATCCATGTCAACTACTTTCCTGTATTCCGGCGAAGCATTGAATAACTCTAATGTAGTAGACGGTTGCTGATCGATGGTTAATCCATAACTTTTCGGAGAATTGGCACCTAACGAAATTTTCAGCATATTCGAACCCATACCCCGCACATGCTTTGCCTGTTCCAGCAGTTTAGAGTCGTTTGAAAACTGATACTTTCCGCCAATGGTATTCGTGCCCAAAATAAAATTATAAGGCTCCATCGGTTTGATGCTATCGTATAGAACTGTCTTCTGGGCTTGTGTAACAGTAAACAGCAATATGAAAAGAGAAGTTATAACAGACTTCATCATGTGATTAGTTTTTAATGGATACAGTTCCTGTAAGATTATAACCGGCTACTTTTATTTCTTTGATAGCTTTTGTGTCAACAGGTTCAAGCAAAATGGTTTTCTTTTCGCCGGGGAGTAATGTGAAGTACCCGTCGCTGAAATAAGCAGGCAGTACAATTTGTGCTGCGTTGTTCAGTGCATCTAACTTGATACCAACAGCAGGATGTTTGGTTTTATTTTCCAGTTCAATTTTGATTTGTCCGTTCGCCAAACGTACTGCTTTCGATGAAAGCGTTACAACAGGCAACTGGTTGAATGCTTTAAAATGACCTATTGCAGTATTGGCTTTCCAGTATTCATTGGCAGCAAGCACATTTCCCTTTTTATCTTTTATGGAAAGACGCATGAAATAATTAGCAGGCAAGCTTGCTTCATCCAATGTTGCTGTAAACACATCGGCTTTTGCATTTGCCTGAATAGTAAGCGAAGCAGTTTTGTTTTGCAACAGTTTTCCATCCATCGTGTATACCTGCATCACAGCGATTGCGTCCTTCACGTTGTTCAACGAAGTATTCACGGCAATTACCTGGTTGTTGTGCAGGTTCAGCTGAATATGCAAAGGCTCGCATCCTTTTTTTGAACCGTAAAACGAACCATGCGTTTGAAAATCCCATGAATAGGTTTGCCAGATCATGCTTGGCCATGCAGGATGACTCATCCACAGCAATACGCCACTGCTGTTGTTCCACAATTTGTTATTCCATGCTTCAAAGATGGCTCTGTGACTGTCGTAATTGATGAGTTGAATCTTGCGGTTAAAATCATCAAGACTATTCGAAACGCCATACAAACTATCTACTGTCTGCAGATAACCTTCGAGGTTTTGATTATTGGTGTGCAGATCGTGGTAGTGCCATACATCATTGATGGGCCACTGATCTTCGGGTGCTATAAACTTGCGAATGGTGCTGGCCTCAGGAACAGAAAAGGTACCGATCTCTGTAGTAAAACCATCGCCTTGTTTGGTGAAATAATCTTTGTTGTTCACAAAGAAATGCCAGGGACCGCTCTGCCGCAGATTGATTTCTCTTGAGTTGCCGATGTAATGCCGTGTACCATCTTCTTTTGCCACTTGTGTTGCCAGATCGTTTTCAATACCTGCCGGTGCATAGCCTTCGTTTCTCGGACACCAGATCGCAATGGACGGATGATTGCGGTAACGCCTGATCATGTCTAAACTGTTGTCCAAAAACAATTGATCATCGCTTGGGTTGAGGTTGAAGCCTTCGGTACTCAGCCAGAAATCATTCCACACCAACATACCGTATTCATCGGCGAGATCAAAAAATACAGGCTCTGTACTTTCACCTGTCCAGTTACGGATCATATTGAAGTTTGCTTCACGATGCAAACGAAAGGCAGGTTCCAGGTTTTCACGGCTTATTTTTTTCATGGCATCATCTATACCCCAGTTACCACCTTTACAATACACGGCAACACCATTCACTTTAATCACCAAAAATGGATTGTCATTATCTGACAGTACTTGCATTTTCTCCGATGGAAATTCTTTACGCAGTGTAGGTATAAAAATTTTGTCCTTGAATGCACGTCGTTTTGTATAGTCTATGATGGGTTTATCTGTTCTACTATCTGTTGGGCTGTATGCAAAACGAACCGCTTGTTTCTCTTCTGTATCCGCCATCATTTCATACGAATATTCTCTTATGCCGAAACGAAATTGTTTGATTTCTTCAACACCTTTCGCATCCGTTACTTTAATGGTAGCGTTGTACAAATTCGGCAAGCCATAACCATTGGGCCACCACAAACGTGGATTTTTTACGTTGAGTTGTGCCGCATCAGCAGGCGTAAATGCCACAGGCAATGTTTGTCCCGGTGGCAGTTGTACTTTTTTAGTGACAGCTACGCCTTCAAACGAAAAATGGATCGTTGCTTCCTGTGTTATTGCACTGTTGTTGATTAATGTAGTACGCAATGTAACAGAGGCACTGGTTGTGTCTGGCAACGGCAAATCTGTGATTACCTGCGGATCAGAAGAAGTGACAGTACCGGTGAAAGATAGTTGTACATCCTGCCAGATGCCCATGTTACGATCTCTGATGCCGGGTATCCAATCCCATCCTTCGGTTGCAAAAAACGTGGGACCATCCAATGTATGTACACCGCCATTTTTACCCATGCCCGACAATGCAGATTGTTCATCGGGTATGCCCGGATTATGTGGCGGTAATATTTGCACCAGCAATACATTGCGTCCATTTGTTTTTAAATGATCTGTTACATTAAACTTACCACGTATGAATGCTCCTTTAATATCGCCAAGTAAATGACCATTCAACCAAACACGTGCTTTGTAGTTGATGCCGTTGAACCAAAGCCAGGCTAATTTTCCATTTTCATTTTTCGGTGTTTCAAATGTTGTTCGGTACCACCACTCTTTGCGGCACAAAGAATCGGTGATGGCCATGTTGTTCAAACCAAAATAAGGATCGGGAAATTTTCCGGCTGCAACCAATGAGGTCAACACCGTACCCGGCACAACTGCATCGTACCAGCCCTTTGTATTGATGGCTTCCGTAAACACAGATGAAGTGCCCAACAAATTTGTAATATCATCGGTCAACTCCCATCCGCTGGCAAGACGATAGTTTGCATTGCCCAACGCTGTTGCTTCACCTGCTTTTCCCGATCTTGGTTTTTCAACTGCAGTTTGAAACGGCGCTTTTCCTTTTGGCAAAGTTGCTTCCGGTTGTTTTTTTGTTAATCCAAAGTTGGGTTGCTTTTGTGCAAATAAATGACTCTTGCCAAGCAGCAACAGCACAACAAAAACAACAACTCTACTATTAGTAAGCGCAAATTGTTTCATGAAAGAATGGTTCGATTTTTAAAGAATAATCATCAGATGACAATACCTGATGGCTACGGTACAACTATCGGATGAGTAGATTTTTGCATTACCCTACTACAAAAAAACATACTCCTGAAAACAGCGAATGAGAATGTTCAAGCATCATCATATGTGCGTTTTATAACAAGGGAAAGGAAAGCCCATTTAAACTACTACTGTTACTTTCGTTATTGGCGATCTGTGGCCGGTGTTTCCACCGACCACTTCAGCAGACCGCCGCCGTTGCTATATAACTCACCAAATGCTTGCCAGAAGAATCGACGTTTTATTTTTAAGCTTGCTATTAATACAATCCTTTGTTGCCATAATCACCTCTCTTTTCATTGATTGGTTTTAGCGGAATTTGTAAGCCACCGGTTTCAAAAAGCCATTGCCATAATTCTTTGCGCATACGACCAATTTCATTTTGCCATGCCGGATGACGATAGAGATTTTTCTTTTCTTCAGGATCAGTGCTCAGATCATAAAATTCAGAGACATCCCAAAGACCGGGATAGAAAATAAATTTATGAGAACCTTCTCTTACACCCAATGTTGTGGGTGTTTGCGGATAAGAGAACTCCCAATAGTATTCGTAAAATGCTTTATTACGCCAGTTCACTGTTTTATCCTGCAAAAGCGGTAAGAACGATTGTCCCTGCATATTGGCAGGTTTTGTTACGCCTGCAACTTCAAGTACAGTAGGTGCAATATCAATTCCCTGAATGATTTGGTCGAGTGGCTTACCATTGTGCGACATACCAGGTGCATACACCAGCAAAGGCACTTTCTGGCTTTCTTCGTACATATTGCGTTTGTCGATGAGTCCATGTTCACCCATGAGGAAACCATTATCGCCCATGTAAATGATCATCGTATTTTCAGCAATACCTAATTCTTCCACTGTTTTTCTGATACTGGCCACACTCTCATCAATGGCCAATAATGTTTCGCAATAGCGATAATAAAAATCATCAAACTGTACACGGCCATCGTACATAAAATCTACACCATGCCAGCTGTTACGTTGTGCCCATACCCATTGCGGAATATCTTTTACATTGTAATTGGTATCATTCTTCACCATCGCTGCTATCGGACTTTTACAAACATCGCCATGCAGTTTACTATTTTCTGTTGCTGTTAAGTTGATGGTAGAAGGATAATTGATGGGCTTGCCATGATACTTGTTGCGATGACGAGGTGCAGGCATAAATTCATCGTGCACACCTTTGTGTGATAAATACATGAAGAAAGGTTTATTCTTCGGTTGCTGACGCATCCATGTTGAAGCGTGTTCGGTTAACAGATCGGTAATGTAAGTACTGTCTTTGTATTGCACACGCTGCCCATTAATATTCAGCAACGGATTGTAATACACACCCTGTCCTTTGAAACTTTCCCAATGGTTGAATCCTTTCTGCGGATCATCACCTGCATGACCCATATGCCACTTGCCGAAGAACGCAGTACGGTAACCAACTTTCTGCAAATACTCCGGAAAGAAATTTAAATTATCAGGCAGTGGTGAAAAATTATCAACCACTTTATGCGTGTGTGCATATTGGCCGGTAAGAATGGATGCCCGTGACGGAGAACAGAGTGCGGTGGTTACTGTAGCATTACGTACCCACACTCCTTCCTTTGCCATTCTGTCCATTGCCGGTGTTTCCAGCCACGGCACTTTACCGGTGAAACCCATAAAATCAAACCGGTGATCATCGGTTAAAATGAAAATCACATTCATGGGTTTTGGCGCTTTCGCTACCGGCTTTTGATGAAACCCAAACAGCAATAGCAATGCTGCTGCAGACACGCCCACTGCAATTGATTTACGGCTATGTTTATTCTGCCTATGTTTTTGCATACTAATTTATTTTCGGAGCCATCATACCTGAACGATTTTTTCAGATGACAAGCTTAAACATATAGTGTGGTAGTAATAAAGGCGCTTAAATAAATATTTAAGCACCTTTATTGATAATTATCAGGTAAACTTTACAATAATGTTTCCTTAAAGGAAGAAGAGCTTTTTGGTTAATACAATTTCCACTTAACCATATCAGTATCCGGGGTTCTCAACCAAACTTGGATTGTCGGCAATCCTGTTTATACCCAACGGTAAATAATAGTGACGTGGTTGAAATACTCTGGCAACACCTTCGGCATTTTTTAATGTGATAATGTATTTTTTTGCATCAAAATCATACACATAGTTTAAGCCCTGGAAACGCTTTCCGTTCAACTCCTGTTCAGCAATGCGCCATCTGCGTAAATCCCAATATCTGTGCTCTTCAAAAGCAAGTTCCACTTGTCTTTCCTGGCGGATGTTGGCTTCTGTTAAAGTTGTACGTAATGGCATGGCCGCTCTGGTTCTGATTCGGTTAATAGCGGTAAGCGCTTCTGTATTTTTATTGAGATAGAAAGCTGCCTCTGCATAGTTAAGCAGAACTTCACCCAATCTGAACACGATGAAATCAGTACTCGATTGTGCGCTTGCTGCAGGCGTCAGTGCTTCATCGCAACGCTTACGTACATGCACACCTGTTTTTTGTGTATTACGGTCGGGTGCTTTCGCATAAAAACCATCAGGGAATTGTGCTGATACAGAGTTTGGAATCATGAACGTTGCGCTGGTACTTGTAACCACCTGGCCACTTGCATTTCTGTATCGGGTAGCAGAATGGAAAAACACTTTTTTGCCTTGCCAGATACATTCAGGATAAAATGTTGATGCTCTGAAACGGGGATCACGCTTACCAAACAATGAATCGATATCATGCAATCTTGTATTTGTAAGCAAGGTGCGGTTCATTACACCGGATCTTCCGTCCTGGTAATCGAACAGATCTACAAACTCGAGGAACACATTAAAGTTCGAGTTCCAACCCGATGTAAAACCTGCCGGTGTACACAACGCATCCCATGAATGGCCTTTGAGGAGTTTAGCATCCCATTTAACACCGAAGATGATTTCGGGGTTATTATTCTCATCTGTAAACAACTGCGTAAAGTTTTTTACAGGATCAGTAGGCACCTTGTTGTATAAATTAAATGCAGGATTATCCATAATTGCTTTTGAAGCATCCATGGCAGCTGTAAAATATCTGTCTGCTTCACTTGCAGGAATACCTACTACACCATCCAATGCTACGGTGCCGAATTTTGCAATACTTCCAGCATAAAGCATGGCTCTGCTTTTGAGTGCAAGTGCAGCAAATTTTGTTGGCCGGCCATAATCATTACCAGGGTATGCGGCCGGCAACAATGGAATTATTTCATCCATTTCTTTAGCAATGAAATCATACACTTCTGCTTCTTTATTCCGAACAGGGTATAATTCTTCTTTAGGATCTGTTAACTGCTGCACTTTCGTAATAATGGGTACACCACCAAAACGTTTCACCATTTGATGATAGATAAAACCACGCAGAAAACGTGCTTCACTTATTTTTTGATCTTTATACGTTTGTTCAAAGGAAGAACCTTTTACACCTTCGATAAATTCATTGATTTGACGGATGGCAGTATATGCCCAGTAATCGAGTAATCCTGCACCGGTGTTATCATAAATTTTAATAGAAGCAATGTAAGGATCCTGCCAATCGCCAAACGCTCTGCATTCACCACCAGGCCCGGCTAATAAACCCATTCTGAAATTTTCCTGGTTGCCGAGTTCCTGAAACTTAGTACGATCGTATAAACTAAGCAAATTCGCTTCAATGAGATTTTTATCTTTAAATACGGTTGTTCCCGCAATCATATCGAGCGGTTGTATATCCAATACCTTGGTACAACCTACCAATCCTGTTACAATGAAAGCAATGATTATATTTCTCATAAACTTTTATTTAAAATGTTAAGCGTACTCCGCCTGCAATATTTTTATGAATCGGATAGTTACGTCCTTCACCACTTAAGTTCGCATCCGGATCAAATGTGTTCTTGTAAAATCCAAGTCTGCTGAACGTAAGCAGGTTGGTGGCTGATGTAAATACCTGCAGATTTTTGAATCCTAATTTTTTTGTCCAGTTGCCACTGAAGCTGTACGATAAGTTGACGTTGCGTAAACGAATGAATGTTGCATCTTTCATCCAGAAATCGGAACGCTTAATGTTATTGGGGTTTAAGCCCAATGATGCTGCAGGCAATTGTGCCTTTGGATTGATGTTCTGCGTTGGATTTGCAGGATCGGGCTGCCAACGATACGTGTAATGATAATCGTACGGAATTGATTCGTTGGAGAACATAGATGCAGATGCACCGGTTACATAAAAATTAAATCCGGTTGAACCTTGCCATAACATTTCCAACGACAGTCCTTTGTAAGTGGCACCCATCACCAAACTGTACACTACTTCAGGGAAAGTTCCTTTACCAATCACATCCTGATCACGCCAATCGAGAATACCATCGCTGTTCAAATCAACATAACGGATATCGCCCGGACGCAATGTTGTATTACCTACGCCATCCTGATTAAATGCGAGCTTATCAATCTCTGCCTGCGACATAAAAATACCAGCTGACTTATAGCCCCATGAAAGATTGGTTGACTTACCAGTTAACTGATAAATTCTGATTTGATCAGGATCGGTATACGCTGTTTCATCTCTGTACTCCCATTTGTTTTGTGTAAACGTAAACGTAGGCATAATGGAAAGCTGTACACCGTTGATCTTTGGACGATAATCAATCATCAGTTCAAAACCTCTGTTACTTTGCTTGTTAAGATTTACCGGAGGTAAGGTTGCGCCGAAGGTTGATGGCACCGCTCTTTGCTGTGAAGCAAGGATACCATCTCTTAATCTGTAAAACACGTTTCCTTCAAATACCAGTTTACCTTTCCACAGAGTTAAATCAATACCTGCGTTATAATTGGTTATACTCTCCCATGTAATATCTGGATTGGGAAGACCTGTAGTAGTGATTGTTTTGTAAAACGTATTTCCCATAATATATCCACCTGGATCAATATCATAACCGGTAAGATAACTGAACTGGCTGGTGCCATCGTTACCCGACTGTCCGTAAGAAAGTCGTAGCTTACCACTCGAAAGCCATGATGATGCATTATCCATAAATTTCTCTTTCGAGAAAACCCAGCCAACAGATACGCCGGGGAAATAACCCCATCTTGAGTTCTTCGGGAAATTCGCACTGGCATCAGCTCTTAAAATAAATTCTGCCAGGTACTTGCCTGCAAAATCATAATTCACTTTACCGATGTACGCCACTCTCGACATTTGACTTTGTGTTCCTGTATTATCCTGGAAATCCTGACCACCAGAATAAAGTTGCTGAACAGATGGCGACAACAGATCACGACGGAACGCCATTAACGAATTACCACCATTCTGCAGTTGTTCGGCAATACCCATTGCACTGATGCGATGGTCACCAAATTCACGATCGTAATTCACTTTCAACATAGGATAAACCTGGAAGTAACGTGCATTGGTTTCTCTCAGTGAAATAAAATTACCCATGTTGGCCATGTAGGTATAAATCTGTGTGTCGTAATCGTAATCATATACTTCTGCAGGTGTGTTAAATATTTTGGTATAATCTGCAGACTGGCTCACCAATAAGTCGGCTCCAAGTCGCAAGCCTTCTACGAAAGGTATTTTATAGTTAAGGCCGATTTGTCCGTTGAAAAAGTTAGAGCTTGTTCGGTTGTATCCCTTCCGTTCTGCATCAATACGTAATAATGGATTGCGGGCCTGGAAACCGGTGTATGCATTTCTTGCTGGGTCTGGTAAGTAAGGATTGTAACGGGGTTGCGCCGTACTGAAATCAACCATTACATCTTCAATAGAACCTACCTGTTGATCCTGGCCAAAACGATACTGCATATCAAAACGCAGCGTAAGGTTTTTTGCAATGGTTGCATCAACGTTTAAGCGTGAATTATAACGCTTATAAAAATAATCGCCGGAGGTAAACACACTCTGTTGGTTGGTAACACCGAGGGAACCAAAATATTTTAACGTTGGTGTACCGCCGCTAACAGTAATACTCTGCTGCAACATAGGTGCACCAGTACGGAAGATCGCATCACGCCAGTTATACGATTTAAAGTTGGCTTCAGTACCTGCTTTGTACTTCTGCACCACTTCCTCGGTAAATTCACCGGGGCTCAATCCGTAGTTAAGAGCTGCTTCTCTACGTAACTCGGCCCAGTCGCCTGCGTTTACTGTATTTTGAAAAGCAGATGGCATTTGATATGTGTAAGTTCCGGTATAGGTAATTTGTGGTGCCCCTGTTTTACCACGTTTTGTAGTAACGAGTATTACACCATTACCTGCTCTTGCACCATAAATGGCAGCAGATGCATCTTTCAAAATAGAAACGGTTTCGATATCATTCGGATCGATCCGGTTGAAAGGAGTTGGCAAACCATCTACAATTACTAATGCTGTACCATAACCTCTGATCTGCAGGCTGGCATTATCCTCACCGGGTAAACCGCTTGCTGTTTTCGACAAAAGTCCCGGCATTCTACCAACAAGCAATTGTGATGTATTAGGCACCGGCGCAGACTGTAAAACTTTTGCACCTACCTGTGCAACTGCACCTGTAACCGTAGCTTTCTTTTGTGTACCGTAACCTACAACTACAATTTCCTGCTGCTGAATTTCCTGTTTGCTTAAAGTAACCTGTACACTTGTTAATCCTTTTACACTCACTTCTTTTGATTCCATTCCCACATAAGAAATAACCAGAATCATCGATGAGTTGTCGGGTACACTGATTGAAAATTCTCCGTTGGCATCGGTATTTACACCTTTGCCGGTTCCTTTTACATTTACAGATGCACCCTGCAGCGGTGTTCCGCTGTCATCTGTTACCTTACCCTTAACCGAAATATCGGCGGGTGGCGATTCTTTAGTAACAGTTGCCGCAGGCTGCTGTACCGTTACCTTACGTTTTATTACAATTGTATTTTCTACAATGGTAAACGTAAGCGGCGTTTTCTGCAGGCATTCATCCAGCGCCTGTTGCAAGGGAACATTTTTGGCGTTCACACTTACGTTGCCCACCAGTTCCATCATTTCAACAGTGCATATATAATTATAGCCTGTTTGTTTTCTGATTTCCTTTAATACTTTCTGGAAGGGCGCATTCTTAACTGAAAGCGTTACAGTTTGTGAGTGGGCTTCTGCAAATACCTGCATAGTGGCCACAAAAAGAAAGACAGCAATAAGTTTCATAATCAATAGTGCCTTCCTGACAGGAGGGCATGTTTTGGTTAGTTTCCGCATTTGCCGAAAACTAAAAGCAGTAAATGGCATAACTTCGTTTTTGGGGGTTTAACGATAAACAGTCTCAATTGGTTTGATGCTTGTTGGAGAGCCCTCTTCTTTGGCCGGGAGTGTTGCAACCACTTCCGGTTTTTTTATGAGCTCTTGCTACGATACTCGGTTTACATTGTTCTGTTTTTTTACGGCATAACAATTATTTTTTTGCCTTCAATGATAAATCGCACTTCACCCGTTTGCTGCAGCATTGAAAGCACCTGCGACAGCTTTACATTGCGGGAAATGCCACCAATAAAATGTTTGCTGATGTTGCCCTGGTAACTTACTTCTACATCGTACCAACGGGCCAATTGTCTCATTACCGATTTAATATCACTGTTTTCAAACTGAAAGTTTCCCTCTTTCCACGCCACTGTTTCTTCCAGGTTTACATCATCAACAATCTTCATGTTACCCGATGGTTTCAGTTGCGCCTGTTGACCGGGTTGTAAAAATTTATTTTCACTTGCGGTAGTAACTTTTACTCTTCCTTCCAGCAAGGTGGTGCGTACAGTTTCTTCGTCGGTATAACTATTGATGTTGAAATGTGTACCCAGCACTTCTACTTCCATTTGATTTAATTGCACCTTAAATGGTCTTGTTGCATCTTTCGCAATTTCAAAATAGGCTTCCCCTGTTATTTCTACTTTGCGTTCTTTACCGCTAAATACAACCGGATACTTTAAAGAAGATGCTGCATTGAGCCATACTTTACTGCCGTCGGGCAAAGTAATTTTATATTGCCCGCCACGGGGTGTTTGTAATAAATTGTAAGCAACCGCATCTGTTGCAGTGCCCGAACTGTTGTACAACAGTTGTCCATCTTCTTTTTTGATGATCTCTGTTGTTCCCTGCTGTGCAAGCATTCCATTACCAGCACTGTCCAGTACAATAGAACTACCATCTGCCAATGTGAGTATGGCTCTGTCTCCACCGGGCAACCTGTCCTCTTTCTGCAATTGAGGTTGTGTCGTTTTTGCGATAGTTGTGTTTTTCTCAGTCCGGTTTATCAAAACAAAAACAGAAGAAACAATCAATAAAAGAATAGCTGCCGCAGCAACCCAACGGTAGCGTTGGAATCGACCGATGGAAGGTTGCTGTTCTGCTTGATCAGATATTGTAAGTTTTTGCTTTGCTTCCTGTATTTTTTGATCCCATTCAGCAGCAGCAATGAACGGAGCTTCTGTTTGAACAGACTGCCACAGTTTTTGCAGCTCTTCATTCAATCCTGTTTCATCGGACTGTTCGTTCAATAACCGCCACAACTCGGTATACTCAGCAGAAGTTAACCGGTTATTGAGGTATTTATTTACTAAATCGGAGAGGTTCTCCTTGTTATTATTCATGTGCTGAAATGAGATGTGCTAAATAATTTACGAACGAAATGAACATATGTACCAATGCGTCCTCAACTTTTTTATAAATAAAAAAACAGTATTAAAGTGATGATAAAACCTGCAGCGCTTTTGTTCGGTATTCATCGGCTGTAGGATACTTATTATTTTTCTGCTTTTCGTCTTTCAGGTAAGTATTCATAGCCTTATAAAAGTTATTGTGCAAACCATACTGGCGTGTTTTTGCGCCGGCTTCGTTGATCAACGACATTTGTTTCGATACACCGTTCTCGTACTCATTATTGTACATCTGCCAATGTAATGCAAACGGCAGATTCAGTTCAAAGGAAATCCGCATAATTTCCTTTGTTTCATCGTATTGTTTTTGAAACGTTTCGGGCTTGGAAGCATTGGCCTGGTAACCATATTCACCAATGAAAACCCTTCTGCTGAAAGGCAATCCTGCTTTTGGTTTCAGCTTCGATTCCAGGTACGTGAAAATCGCCTGCAGATCGGATTTCTTTGCTGCAAAGGTTTTATCCTTGATTGCTTCATAGCTGGAATATGAAATAAGATCGATATCAACATTCGGTATCACACTTTCTGCCACGCAAGGCTCACCATTCATTCCTTTTAATACCAGGTTAGCTTCAATGTAATGATACACCGACACATTTTTTGCTGTTGATGCCAGTTTTGCATCGTCAATTGCTTTCTGTCTTATCTGAAACCACTTGCTCATGTTTGCAAGCAATTCCGGAGCAGGTGTAACCGTTCTGTCGTAGTTGGGAATTAACAACCAGTCTCCTTCCCAGTTACCGATTAAAAATGTTTTACCCGAGTTATCATAGGTTGTAAGTAAATGAGAAACAAAATTGAACATTTCATCATATAATACTTTTTCTTCGGCAGCTGTGAGGGTTTTCTTCCAATCCACATTGGTTAATGTATGCACCCAAAAAAAGATGTATTTAAAATCCATGTTACAAACCGTTTTATACGGCAGGTTGTTTGTGAACAAGGCTAATGTGGTAGTGCTTTTTGTAACCTCATTGATGCCATAGATATCTGCTGAGTTTTTACCCAATGTAATTTTCAGGATATTCGAGCCCATCTCCCGCACTTTCTTTGCCTGCTCCACCAGTTTATTTTCGGATGTAAACTGGTAACTGCCCGATATGGCGTGTGTACCAAGTACAAAATTATAAGGCTCCAGTTGCTGAAGCGTATTTGTTGGTGGTTCGTTGGTTGTGTTGTTTACAGCGCCTTTTTTGCCACAGGAAAATAAATAGACGATTAAAACTGATAACAGCTGGATTGGTATTCTTTTTTTCATGTTAATCTGGTATGTGCCAGATAACTGACGATTGAAAAGAAAGCATGTACCAATGCTCGCTCTACTTTTTTTCAAAATAAATGGCAAGCAGCAGAACCAGTGCGTTGTTTTTTTCTAAATATTCCCTGATAAATTGCAGGGATGCGGCGAGGTGGTTACGCACTGTATTGGTGGATAGGTTGAGGGTTTTGGCTATTTCAGCATAGCTCAGATCTTCGTAGTGACGCAGCTCAAAAACTTTTTTCCGTTGGGGAGATAATTGATTGATGGCTTCTTTAATTAAAGCATCGGTGTTTTTAAAAATGAGCCGGTTATCGGCATTATCTGCCGCCGGGGCTTCGGTAATTGCTTGCCATAAAGCCTGCTGCAAAGCCTGGCTGCGTTTAGCTGCCCTGAAAAAATCGATGGCTTTGTTGTGCGCCACCTTGTACAAAAAGGCTTCAAAGTTTTGTATTTCGGTGATCGCTTCCCTTCCATGCCAGAGTTTTAAAAAAACATCCAGCACTATTTCTTCAGACAGTTCTTTTGATTTGGTGACCTTGTACAAATACGCAAACAGCTGATTGCGGTACTTCCCGAAAATCAGGTTAAAAAAATGCTCATCGCCTTCCTTAATTTTTAAAAGGCAGTATTCATCTTCAAATAATGGCTTAGCGTTATCGTTCATGAGCAATCGTCGAAATTCCTCCCTTCAATCAAAAGTAACAGGAAATTAATGAAATAAGCTATGGTCTAAAAAGACATACTTCTCCTTTACAAGGTATTTTAAGTAATAACACTAATCAAACAGTTCAAGTTCAAATTCTGTTCAAATAATAGTGCGAAACTAGCAACAAAAATTTAACGGATAAAAAGAGAACGCTACAATAAAGAAATGACTGCTCCCTTCATATACAAAAAGAAAATACTATTAGAGCATATACAAGCAGGTTGGTTGCCCGTCTGCATGTTTCCTGTAAACTTACCATCTAACAACCAGTGTAGAAGAACGCATAAAAAAAGTCGCCCCTAAAAGGCGACTCGTTCTGCTGTATTCTCTGCTAAATTATTTTTTAACGATCAAGGTTTCTTCGTTAATGCGTGAGCTGTTTTCTACTGTAAACACAACAGGCTTTGCATTGTTCTTACCAATAATTTCAAATGTAAGACCTACAGTACCCAACTCTTCGGTGTTTAACTGGTACTTACGTTTAATATTTACACCGCTTACAGTTTCCTGGTATACAACTGCACCAAATTCATCCTTCACTACTACCAAAAATTTTTCGTGTTGTGCATTGTTTAAAGAAAGCTGAAATACCGGTTGGTTATCGAAATGGGAAATTACTTTTAATTCAGCTGCAGGTGTAACATCTTCCGTTGCTGCTGCGTTTACAACGTTTACTGCAACAATAGCAATAAAGGTAAACAAGGCGATGAGTGTGTTTTTAACTGTTGTTTTCATTGTTCTTCGGTTTATACGTTGAATAAATTTTCTACTGTTTCTTTTCGCAGGCAAGTAACCGGAGAATCTACGGTTGAGGCAGATTGTTGATGAATCATTTGCAGAAAAGGTGAATTCATTTATATCCGTCAGCATCATCAACAGTACAAAAGTAGAACAGCCAACAGCGCCCTGCAATTCAAATAACGGTTGGTTTAATGGCCTTAAATTTCACAAGGTTTTGCAAAAACCCTTTACAGGTAAGGCTTTCACCCATTTAATTGCATGATGCCCAATGGCCGAAACAGCTGTAAAAAATAAAGTACAGACGCAGAAAAAATGTTGCATAGCAGCCGCATCTGTTTACTGCACACTGTCTTTAAACCTCCTTCAATCAGAAACAAACAGTTGATAGGCAGCAGCGTTCTTCTGTAGTTTTCCCTACAGTTTTTTGTCATAATAAGTTAAAAACAAATAACATGTTACAAGATGTTGCTATGAGTTTGTACTTTCGCCTTCGCAAATGCGGAGAAAAAACTATTCAATAAGCGCACGTAAACTGAGCAATGTATGTAACAAGGCTGTATTTAATTACAGTTTTGTGGTACTGTTTGCACTCCTCTTTTCGTGGATACAGTTTTCTGCCTTTGCCAATATTCAACGCAACAACAGCAGCAGCGGTTATACAGTGCTGCATGCAACAACTGCAAACAGCGTTCAGCTTACAGCAGGTCTTCCGTTCGAGTCGCTCCCTTTGGGCCAGGAAATGGAACTGCTGGAAGAAGATGAAACCAAAAATAACCTGGATGAATATTGGGACCAGATAGCCGGCAAGTATCATTCCGGCGATCTTTTTTACACAACTACATTACGCAGCCGGTTTCTGCAACTCAACTCATCGCTTTACAACCGGCCCTCGATTCCCTTCTTTGTTCTCTATCATTCTTGGAAGAGTTACCTGGCTTAAGCTTTCGGTAACAGCCAAACGTTTGCAGTATATGGATTTACCCATATCGCCATCATTGCATTAGAGCATTTATTCCTGTGCTTACAGGAGGCTCTGTTTTTATTCACCAATTCTAAATTGATCATTTAATGAAGAGGATCTTAATTCTCGCCATTGCGGCAACCGTATTTATTTTTTCTTCCTGCAAACACAAAACGGAAGAAAAAGAAACAGAAACAAAGTTTTTAGTAACAAGCCCTATTGAAAGAGATACGATTATTTATAAAGAATATGTGGGGCAGGTACAATCGTCGAGCCACATTGAAATACGTTCGCAGGAACGTGGTTACCTGGAAAAGATTTTTGTAGATGAAGGACAGTTTGTAAAGAAAGGTACGCTGCTGTTTAAAATTATGCCGCTTGTGTACCAAGCCGAGGTGGCAAAAGCAAAAGCCGAAATGGAGTTTGCAGAAATTGAATACAAAAACACCAAGAGTCTTTCCGATAACAATGTGGTATCGCCCAACGAACTGGCTTTGGCAAAAGCAAGGCTGGATAAAGCAAAAGCTGAGCTGGCTTTAGCTCAGGCACATTTAGGCTTTACAGAAATACGTGCACCCTTCGATGGCATCATGGATCGTTTTGAAAAACGATTGGGCAGTTTAATTGAAGAAGGCGAACTGTTAACTACGCTTTCTGACAACAGCAAAATGTGGGTGTACTTTAATGTACCTGAAGCAGAGTATCTCGATTATATTAAAAAAGCAAAAACACAGAGTGCACCGAAGGTATTGTTACAAATGGCCAATAAAGAGTTGTTTGATGTACCCGGCATTGTGGAAACTATTGAAGCTGATTTTAATAATGAAACAGGTAACATCGCCTTCAGAGCAACCTTCCAGAATGCAAAAGGCGTTTTACGCCATGGCGAAACAGGAAATATAATGATGCCTGTTACACTCAAAAATGCTATCCTCATTCCGCAAAAGGCAACCTTTGATGTACTGGATAAAAAGTTTGTGTACATCGTTGATGAAAACAATGTACTGAAAGCAAAACAAATCACCATTGCCCAGGAATTACCCCACGTTTACATTGTTGGTTCGGGACTTACTGCAACAGATAAAATTCTTGCAGAAGGTTTAGGTAAAGTAAAGAACAACGAAAAGATAACGTATGAGTTTGTTCCATTTGCAAAGGAATTAGCTGAGTTAAATAATTTACATGCCGAGTAAGGCAGGAACCAAAAAACAAACGTACAATGTTTAATAAGTTTATAAAGCGGCCGGTTCTTGCTATTGCCCTCTCCGTAGTTATTGTATTTATGGGGTTGTTGGCAATTAACTCATCGCCGGTTGCACAGTTTCCCGAAATAGCTCCACCCCGTGTAAACATTTTTATTGAGTTTCCCGGATCGAATGCGGATGTATTGGTAAAATCTACGCTTACCATTCTTGAACGTGCTATTAACGGTGTGCAGGGTATGCAATACATGTTGAGCGATGCAACCAGTGCCAGTGAAGCAAGTATTGAAGTAATTTTTGAACCCGGCACCGATCCAACACTGGCAGCTGTAAGAGTAAAATCGAGAGTAGACCAGGTAATGACCAATTTACCACCGCTGGTACAACGTGAAGGTGTAATTATATCTCCGTTACAGCCAAGTATGTTGATGTACTTAAACCTCTACAGCAAAGAAAAAAATGTAGATGAAAAGTTTTTGTTCAACTATGCAAACACATACATCCTTCCGGAATTGCAACGGATTAAAGGGATGGGTTTTGCACAAGCTATTGGTAGTCGATCATTTGCCATTCGTGTTTGGTTAAATCCTGAACGGATGAGAGCCTACAGTATTTCTGCAGATGAAGTATTGAAAGCAATTGATGAGCAAAGTGTATTGGCAAGGCCCGGACGTGTGGGTCTCAGCTCTGGTAAAACAGCCCAATCGCAGGAATATGTGTTTACCTACAAAGGCTGGTACAATACACCGGAGCAGTATCAGGATATTGTAATTAAAGCAAATCCGGATGGTGAAATATTGAAGTTGAAAGATATTGCTGAAGTGGAAGTGGGTAGTGAGTTTGTTGACATTTATTCGAACAAAGACGGACATCCATCTGCATCGCTTGTACTGAAACAAAATCCGGGCAGTAATGCCAGCACGGTCATTGAAGAAGTAAAAGCAAAGCTGCAGGAGTTGAAAAAAGATTTTCCGCCGGGTATTGATTACGAGATCAATTACGATGTATCAAAATTTGTAGATGCTTCGATTGAAAAAGTATTACACACATTGATTGAAGCTTTTATTCTTGTTGCCATTGTGGTGTTTATATTTCTTGGCGACTGGCGCTCTACCTTCATCCCCATTCTTGCAGTACCCGTATCGCTTATTGGTGCATTTACACTCATGAAGTTCTTCGGACTAAGTATAAACCTCATCACTTTGTTTGCATTAGTACTTGCAATTGGTGTGGTGGTGGATGATGCAATTGTGGTAGTGGAAGCCGTGCATGTGAAGATGGAAGAAGAGCACCTCTCTCCTTTTGCTGCAGTTAAAAAAGTAATTGGTGAAATCAGTGGTGCCATCATTGCCATTACGCTTGTAATGATTTCGGTATTTGTGCCGGTTGCATTTATGAGCGGCCCTGTGGGTGTACTCTATCGCCAGTTTTCGTTAACAATGGCCAGTGCAATTTTCATTTCCGGTTTTGTGGCCCTTACACTTACACCGGTATTATGTGCCATCTTATTAAAAAACACACACGGCAAACCAAAACGTAAAACGCCCATCAGCATGTTTATCGATTGGTTTAACAAAACCTTCGAACGTGTTACAGGCAGGTATACGAAATTTCTTACACTCATCGTAAACCGCAGAGTAATTACGTTTGGAATTTTGATTGCATTTGCGTTTGGTATTATGGGTATTAACAAAGTGTTGCCGGCAGGTTTTATACCGAGTGAAGATCAGGGACAGATCTACGCCATTATTCAAACACCACCGGGTACAACGCTTGAACGTACCAATGAAATTTCGAGAAAGCTGCAGGTGATTGCCAGAAAGATTGAAGGTGTTTCATCTGTTACTTCCTTAGCAGGTTATGAAATTTTGACCGAAGGTCGTGGATCGAACGCAGGTACCTGTTTGATCAATTTAAAAGACTGGTCGGAGCGTAAGCAATCGGTAAAAGAAGTAATTGAAGAGTTGGAAAAAGAATCGAAAGATCTTCCGGCTAATATCGAATACTTTGAACCGCCTGCTGTACCGGGTTATGGTACATCGGATGGTTTCTCATTACGCTTACTGGATAAAAGCAGTGATGTAGATTACCAGGAATTCGATCGGGTGAATGCCGAATTTTTAGCTGAATTAAAAAAGCGAAAAGAACTCACGGGTTTATTCGCCTTTTACTCAGCCAAATATCCGCAATATGAAATTACAGTTGATAACGAGCTGGCGATGCAGAAGGGTGTTTCCGTTGGTGATGCCATGGAAAACCTCAACATCATGATCGGTAGTACTTATGAGCAAGGCTTTATACGTTTCAACAACTATTATAAAGTGTACACGCAGGCAGGTCCTGAGTTCAGGAAACAACCATCCGACATTTTGAATATGTTCATTAAAAACGATCATGGCGAAATGGTTCCCTACTCTGCCTTTATGAAAATAAAAAAGACACAAGGGCCCAATGAAATCTCCCGTTACAACTTATACATTTCATCACTCATCAATGGTATACCGGCAAAAGGCTATTCATCGGGTGATGCGATTAAAGTAATCAAAGAAGTAGCGGCAAAAACATTACCACGTGGTTATGATATTGCATGGGAAGGTCTTTCGTACGATGAAGCACGAAGAGGTAATGAAGCGTTGTATTTATTCCTCGTTGTACTCTTCTTTGTGTATTTAATTCTTGCAGCACAATACGAAAGCTTCCTGTTACCGTTAGCGGTGTTGCTCTCGTTACCGCCGGGTATCTTCGGTTCGTTCCTGCTGTTGAAAGGAATGGGCTTAGCCAATGATGTGTATGCACAGGTTGGTTTGATTATGCTTGTTGGTTTGCTCGGAAAGAATGCGGTATTGATTGTTGAGTTTGCGGTACAGAAACACAATCAGGGTGCCACAGTATTGCAAGCTGCCATTGAAGGTGCGAAAGCACGTTTCCGTCCCATCTTAATGACGTCGTTTGCATTTATTGCGGGTTTAATTCCGCTGGTAATTGCAACAGGGCCGGGTGCTGTGGGTAACCACACCATTGGTGCATCCGCATTAGGTGGTATGTTGTTCGGAACCATCTTCGGGGTAATTGTTGTACCGGGACTTTATTTCGTATTCGGCAAACTGCAGGAAGGCAGACATCTTATTCGTGATGAAGATGAAAATCCGTTGAGTGAAGATTTTGTTGAAAGCCGCTCCGAAGCAGCCTTAAGTAAACGCATTGCAAAAATTATCAAACGAATCAGAAATAAAAATGACAATGAAAATAACAGCTAAATACGTTGTACTTGTTATCTGCATAGTATGGCTTGGCGCCTGTAAGGTGCCGGCTGTTAGCAGTAAACTCGAAAACAAATCTACTCCTGCGGGTTATTACAACTCGCAGGATACAAGCAATTCGGCTACGATTAAGTGGAAACAATATTTTACCGATCCCAACCTGATTGCACTCATTGATACTGCACTCATCAATAACCAGGAGTTGAATATTACCCTGCGTGAAATTGAAATGAGTAAGAATGAGATCATGGCACGGAAAGGAGAATACTTGCCGTTTCTGCATTTGAAAGGCGGAGCTGCTGCAGACAGAGCTGGTAAATATACATGGGATGGTATTTCGGAAGAAGACTGGAAAACAAGTCCGGATAAAGGCCATAAGTACATTGGCGATTTTATGGTGGGTACTTATTTTACCTGGGAGCTGGACGTGTGGAAGAAACTACGTACTGCAAAAAAATCAGCAGCCATTAAATACTTGTCAACCATTGAAGGAAAAAACTTTATGGTAACAAATATCATTGCAGAAATTGCCAGCTCGTATTATGAGTTGATGGCGTTGGATAATCTGCTGGCAATTATCCAGCAAAACATCGAGCTGCAAAGCAATGCACTGCAGGTGGTAAAGCTGGAGAAAGATGCAGCGAAAGTTTCGCAATTAGCAGTGAACCGTTTTGAAGCACAACTGCTCAACACTAAAAATCTGCAGTACGAAATACAACAGAAGATTGTTGAAACAGAAAATCGCATCAATTTTTTGGCGGGTCGTTTTCCGCAGCCGGTTGTTCGTAATTCTGCTGCATTTAATAATCTGGTGCCCGATCCCATCTTTGCAGGCATTCCTTCGCAACTGTTGGTGAATCGTCCGGATGTGCGACAGGCAGAAATGGAACTTGCAGCAGCAAAGCTGGATGTGCAGGTGGCAAGAGCTAATTTTTATCCATCGTTCAGTTTAAATGCAGGTGTAGGTTTGCAGGCATTCAACCCGGTCTATCTCATCAAACCCGAATCGATCCTGTATAATTTAGCCGGCGATTTAGTAGCACCGCTCATTAATAAAAATGCCATTAAAGCCACTTACTTTAATGCAAATGAAAAACAAATTCAGGCGGTTTATAATTATGAGCGTTCTATTTTAAATGCACATATTGAAGTAGTAAATCAACTTTCACGCATGGATAACTTTACGAAGAGTTATGAAACAAAAGCAAAGGAAGTAGACATACTTACACAATCAATCACTATTTCGAACAACCTCTTTCGCTCTGCAAGAGCAGATTATATTGAAGTGCTGTTAACCCAACGTGAAGCATTAGAATCGAAAATTGATCTTATTGAGATCAAGCTGAAACAGTTCGATGCCAAAGTAAATATTTACAAAGCGTTAGGCGGCGGCTGGAATTAAACGGTAGAACAATTAAGCAAACGGCTTCATCTAACAATTTGATGAAGCCGTTTTTATTTGGTAAAACTATATTTACAAGGCTGCGGTAATTTGGGCACTTCTGTTTAACGCTTCAGCAAACGTATCAGTAACATTGGCTTTGCCAATTGCAAAAAACAAACGGGCTTTTCGTAACTCATCCTGAACCTGCAGACTATGCACTTCACTCAAAACAAGTTTTGTATGCCGGTGCTTTGCTTCTTTATATACTTCTTCAATCGTACGTACACCGGTTGCATCAATAATGGGCACCTGCCGCATTCGTATAATCAAAACCTTCGGCGGTTTCTCAATAAACTTCATGGCTTCTTTAAATTTATAAGCAGCACCAAAAAATAAAGGGCCTGTTATTTCAAACACTTCCACATTCGCCGGAATTTTGTAATTACCAATCCATTCAGCATCTGCATTACGGCTTTTACCATCTACTTCTTTTGTAAGCATTCGCACATTGCTGAACTGAATCATTTTACGCATAAAGAGAAAAGCAGCCAATACCATTCCTATTTCAATTGCTACTGTAAGGTCAACAAAAACGGTAAGAAAAAAAGTGGTGAGCAATACAGCCACATCGCTTCGGGGTCCTTTAAATACGGCTGCAAAACTTTCCCACTCACTCATATTGTATGCAACGATTACCAGTATACCTGCCAGTGTACTCATAGGAATAAGCGCTGCCCACTTACCGGCAAACAACATAATCAGCAATAGCACTGCAGCATGTGTTATACCTGCAATGGGTGTACGTCCACCATTTTTTACATTGGTAGCAGTACGTGCAATGGCCCCGGTTGCCGGCATACCGCCAAACAACGAAGAAAAAATATTTGCAGTGCCCTGTGCAATTAATTCCATGTTCGATTTATGATTACCACCAATCATACCATCGGCTACCACTGCAGAAAGCAACGATTCAATACCGCCCAACAAGGCAATGGTAAAAGCAGGCTGCATTAAACTTTTAATGGTGGCCATATCAACTGCAGGTACAGCAGGTACCGGTAGTGTTGATGGAATTGCACCAAAGCGGCTGCCAATAGTTTCTACAGGTAAATGAAAGAAGTACACGGCTGCAGCTGTAAGTATGATGGCAATTAACGAACCCGGAATTTTATGCGAAACTTTCGGCCATAACAAAATAATAGCAACTGTTACAGCTGACATTACAACTGCATACGGATTAATGGATGATGCATGTTGCAGATACATTTTCCATTTATCAAGAAAATCGGCAGGTACTGCACCCATTTGCAAGCCGAAAAAATCTTTTAACTGCGAAGAGAAAATCAAGACTGCAATACCGCTTGTAAAACCGATAATGAGCGGATGTGGAATGAATTTAATGACAGCACCCAACCGTGCAATGCCAATTATAATAAGCATAATGCCGGCCATAAACGTAGCAATGATTAATCCGTTGATGCCATGTGTTTGTACAATGCCGTACACAATTACAATAAAGGCACCGGTGGGGCCACCAATTTGTACACGGCTGCCACCCATAACCGAAATAATAAAGCCGGCAATAACAGCTGTATACAAACCTTTTTCGGGTGAGAGTCCGCTTGCGATAGCAAACGCAATGGCGAGTGGTAATGCAACAATCCCAACAATTAAACCGGCCAGCAGATCTTTAAACAGTTGTTGCCGGTTGTATTGCTGCAGTGTATCAAAAAGTTTGGGGCGGAACATACGTGTTCATTAATCTTCATCGGTTACAACAACCCGTTGCTGCTGCAAATAACGATTGAGCAGAATCCGGGCGAGTGTAATATTGCTCCACTGCTGTGCATCTTTGTTAAACGGATTAAACAGGCTCAGTTCATCTTTCAGTCGTTCAACCAATGCAACACGCTTCAGCAAATCCGTTTCTTTCTGCTCAATAACAAGTATTGTTGCAGCAATTAAATCGTTCACTTCCTCCTGCGAAGAGGCCCACAAAATATCATTCACAAGGTTTGCACTGTAAGCATCAAATGTATGTGGCATGGTTATACGTTTAGGGGTTAAATTTTAATCCAGAATTTTAACAGGTCATTCATTTCTGTTCCAACAATATGATAGCCGGAGGGTATTTCATCTTCCATACTGTGAAATGTAGCCAGTCTTGTACCGGCTGGTTTCTGTTCCAGTTGTCTGTATAAATAGCGGTTGTAGTAGTGATACAGTTCCTGTGAATAATCTATACTATCATCAATTTTATTGGTACCGTTGAGGTTTTCGTAGAACGAATTATAGAAATAAAAATGATCGTACTGCCGAAAATCGAGCTGTGTAAAATTGCCGTTGATGAATGTAACATTGGTAACACCAATAAGCTCTTTAACTGCATCGGCAACTGTTACCAAACTCTTGCGTTGTTCAATACCATAATAAAATGCAGCCGGTTTGTAATGTGCAGCTGTTAAGCAAAACTTTCCTACCCCGCTGCCAATATCTAAAATGCGTACATGTGGTTCTGCTGCTAAAAAATTAGCTGCTCGTTTTGCAACGGTTAAGGTAGTCCAGTGTTGCGATGCCAATTGTTGTATAGCAGCCGGAAACAGCTGATTAAACTCTGCATCGGTACGATACCAATTCTCTGTATGTATTTCTTTTTCCAGTAACTGCATGCTTTCCTTATTTGTTAGGGCATTCAAATAATCACTTAAATGCTTTGGCTTTTTTGTATTCTTCAGGCGAAAGTAACTCTTCTCTTTCTTTTGGCTCTGCCGGAATAACCAAGGCAATCCATCCCTTGTGTTCGGGCTGCTGCAGAAGTATCGAATAATCGCCGGCTAATAACAGATCGTTCAGCTGTACCACTTTACCATCAACCGGCATGCGGGCATCAACCAGGTAATCGTTGTAGCGAATGGTTGCAATAATTTGTCCTTTGGCTTTAAACCCTAACGGTTCTTTCACGATCAGCTGTTGTACTTCCCGAAAACCGGTAAGCTTAAACCGGCATACGCCTACATACGCAACCTTTCCCTGAAAATCGATCCAATCGTGGTCGCCGGTATAGTACAGGTCCCGTTCCGGAATCTTATCTATTTGCATACTGCAAAGTTATTTTACAAACCTGCCTGCTTGCGGTAAACCTTTACAGCTTAAAAAGTGAGTTATATCAGTTTTTAAAAAAGTATTTTTGTCAGCAATGAGCATTAAAGGCATTTTTTCAATTGATAAATGGGACTTTAAGAGTGAGTCGGTTTTTACCGATTTACCAGCTGAAGAATTTGCTTTGCTTACCGCCAACAAAACAGAGCGTGTTTATAAAAAAGGAGAAATCATTTTTTGGGAGGGCGCCTCACCATCGGGTATTTTTTTGATTGTAGAAGGAAAAGTAAAAAAATACAAACTGGATAAAGATGGGAAAGAACATATTATTTACGTAGCCAATACAGACGAATTACTGGGCTATCATGCCATCCTTGCCGAAAGCCGCTACCCTGATTCTGCTGCTGCACTGGAAGCAAGCAGGATTGCCTTTGTACCAAAAGAAGATTTTCTGAATGCATTACACCGCTCCGAATTATTAAACAGGCGTTTACTTAAAACGCTGAGCCATGAGTTTGAAGTACTGGCCAACAGTTTAACCTTGTTTGCACAAAAATCGGTACGTGAACGGCTAGCCTTACAGCTGATTGTATTGCGTGAAAAATATAAAGTAAACTTTAAACCGGGCATGCCGGTAGAAATTAATATGGGGCGTGATGATCTTGCAAATCTTGTAGGTACTGCACGGGAAAATGTAATCCGTCTTTTGTCTGAATTTAAAGAAGATGCAATCCTCGAAACCAAGGGTCGTAAAATTATTGTGCTGGATGTAAAGAAGCTCATCAAAATTGCCAACTATCAATAAGCATACATCCGTGTTATTCTGCTGACTGAAATGTAACAACTGCATTTCATCGATGCTTTTTACTAACGAGAATCATTCCCTTCGTCATTGTTTTCTTTCTTCTGCAGTTTTACCTTTCTTCTTCTACACTAAAGAAAAACGTATGAAAAAGTTAGCAGGTAAAACAGCCATTGTTACCGGTGCAGGTTCCGGCATGGGTAAAGCCATTGCACAATTATTTGCAGCCGAAGGGTGCAATGTTGTTGCAACCGATATTCAGCAGCAGCGCCTCAATACGTTACAAACAGAAATAAAAGCCATTGGCGGCGAGGTAACAACCCTTGTTGCGGACATGGCCGTGGAAGAAGATATTGAGCGGATGATGGCTGCAGCTGTTGCAGCATACGGTACACTGGATATACTTATTAACAATGCCGGTATTATGGATCATTTTGCCCCGGTTGCCGAATTAGATAATACAATGTGGGAAAAAGTAATGAACATAAATGTTACCGGACCCATGAAAGCCATGCGCAGTGCATTAAAGATTTTTCTGGCGAAAGGCAGTGGCAGTATTGTAAACATTGCATCGATTGGTGGATTGTACGGAGCAAGAGCGGGTGCTGCGTATACAGCCAGTAAACATGCATTAATCGGTCTTACTAAAAACACAGGATACATCTACGCAAAAACTGGCATCCGTTGCAATGCCATTGCGCCCGGCGCTGTGGCCACCAATATTACCGATACCATTGATATGACCAGGATTACAGCACTCATCAACGATCGTATTATGGCAGGCATGGTTTTAAATGCAAAAACCGGCGAGCCTGCTGATATTGCCAAAGCGGCACTCTTTCTTGCAAGTGATGATGCGTCTTTTGTAAATGGCGCCGTGCTTACAGCCGATGGCGGCTGGACAGCCTATTGAGTAAACGTAATTTTTGTCACACAACAGCGAAACAGCAAAGCCTAACTTTGTCCCAAACGATCATTATGCCTACAGTAAAACTCACCACGGAAGACTTTAAAGAAAAAGTGTTTAACTACGATACCGAAAAGGAATGGAGTTATAAAGGAACAGTTCCTGCTATTATCGATTTCTATGCCGATTGGTGCGGACCTTGCAAAGCCGTTGCACCGGTGCTGGAAGAATTAGCAGATGAGTATAACGACAAACTGGTTATTTACAAAGTAGATACCGATGCTGAGGCAGAACTGGCAGCGGTGTTTGGCATACGCAGTATACCCAGCTTTTTATTTATTCCTGTTGATGCAGATCCGATGATGCAGCCGGGTGCGTTTCCGAAAAAAGTATTTAAAGAAATTATCGATACACAATTAGTGAAACAAGAAGAAAACAAAAGTGAGTAGTTAGTAATTACTCAACATACACATTTAACTTACTAAAGGCAGTTCCACAAAAAAGGTGCTGCCTTTTTGCAGTTCGGTAGTAAACCAGATATCGCCTTTCATTTGCTCCACAATACTTTTACACATAGCCAGGCCTAAACCGGTGCCCGATGTTTTTGTAGTAAAGTTGGGATAGAATATTTTTTGCTGTAGTTCCGCCGGTATGCCTTGCCCGTTATCTCTTACTGCAACCAATGCTTTGTCCTGTCGCACATCAATATGCAATTCAACTACAGCTTCTTCTTCGCCGGCTGCTTCAATGGCATTACGGATGAGGTTTGTAAATAAACGATTGAGTTGTGTTTTATCGGCCGATACAAATGCATCGTTGGTGGCAGCTGTAAAAGCCACCTGTGCATTCTCCTGCATGTTAAATAATTCTACCACGGAACGCACCGATGCCACGAGGTTCACCCGTTCCATTCGTGGATTGCCGATGTTTGCAAAGTTGGAGAAGTCGGATGCGATGTTCGATAAATAATCAATTTGTTCTACCAATGTTTTGGCTACGTTCTGCGAAATCTGTTTGGCATCAGCCGAATTAGAATCCACCGCTTTCTGCAGGTATTGAATACTCAGCTTCATGGGTGTAAGCGGATTTTTAATTTCATGTGCTACTTGCCGTGCCATTTCACGCCATGCACCTTCACGCTCACTCCTTGCAAGTAAGTTAGCACTCTCTTCCAGTTGCTTTACCATTCGGTTATACTCCTGCACCAACTCGCCAATCTCATCGTTCCTGTTCCACACAATTGCTTCATTGGTTTTACCCAGTTTAATTTCCTTCATCTTTTCGCTGATGATGGCAAACGAATTGGTAATACGGCTTGTAACAAAGAAGGCAATCAATCCGGCAATTAAAAAGATAAAAGCATTCAGGTTTATCAATGTAACAAGGAAGTTTGAAATTTCCTGTTTCAGTTCGTTCTGCGAAGTAAAGTAGGGAATATTAAGATATGCATAGGTCTGGCCTTCTCCATCACGCACCGGCACATAAATACTCATGTAAGAAAGTGTACCTACCTTTTCATTCTCAATCGTCTGCACCAGTTTTTCTTCCGATAGTTTGTAAAAAGCCAACGGATCAATTTTTCTGCTCAGCAATCCTTTGTTGTAATAGTAAGGTTGCGATGATAAATGCCAGTTACCATTAGGATCATAAATGTTTACATCCACTCCATGTATTTCGGATATACGGTTGATCTTTCCCTGCAGTTCGGCCGATGAAACATCATCGTACAATTTCAGTACATCGTCAAACATTACATGGTTACTCAAAGCAGTTTCCACTTCTGTTTTCATAATGGCAATTGTTCTCGATAAACGTTCTTTATTAATACGGCTGTGCCGGTTAATAAAGAAGAAGATTGTGGATGCACCTATTACCAGAAAAGAAAAAATACTGATACCGATGATGGTGGTATGCACTTGTGTACGGAAAGTGAGCTGCAGATGATTCTTCCAGTCTGCCGGACGTAAACCGAGTTGTAAAAAATATTGCACTAGGCGGAATGAAGCAAGCATTAACAGAAACACGCAAAATAAATACGCAAACAACGTAATTGTTTCGAGTAACCTGTTTTGCGATTTTGCAATGACTACTGTAAGATTGTTAGAAGGAGTATACCACAGCTCGGAATATCCTTTACGGTTTACTTTTTTAATGGTTGTTTGTCCCGGCTCTTTTACTTCCAAATGAATGGGAAACGGATAATCATTTACACTGCTGATGAGTTCGCCATCTTTATAAATAGCATACGCATCAGATTGTGTGGTGTTCGGTAACCGATTACCTGCTTCTGAAAATATTTCGGGATTAAATTTTTCATCGGCATAACGTTTCGGCCTTGATATGATAAATACATACCCCTGATTATTTAAAGCACTATCTACAACCACTTTCCGGGCAATGTAATAGAACTTATCAAACGACTCTTCGTAATACTGCCAATCGCCTACAGTGGTGCGTTTACTCTGCAGGTTATAAACTGTGCTTAATGTATTAAATGAAACCGAATCGATATTAAAGAGCGGCCTCTCATCTTTATCAAACGTATAAATTTCTGTTTCATACGCATTGAGATAACCACTGAAATTTTCGCTGATAAGGCTATCTTTTAAAAGCTGGTTCTCATCTAATGTTGAGAATCGATAAAACTCACGATTAAGGAATTCGCTTCTGAAATTTTGCAATGCAATATTCAGCAGTTTTTCGCCCGATGGATCGGTTTGCAGACTCAACTTTTCTGCTAAACGTATTCGGTTCTGCCAACTACGTTCGCTGTTTTCACTAACCAATAAAAACGTAAGGGAAATCGAAAAGAAAAACACCCAGAAAATTGTTTTACCGTTCGATGGTAAAAAGTTTAACCGCATGCGTTTGTTATTGAGCAATACTACAAGTAGTAATAACCAACCCAATAAAAACAATTGGTAACTGACAACTGCTGAATTACTATTAAACGTAAGGTATACCAACCCGGTTATTGTAATTGCCAGTAACTGCAGCGGAATTCGTTTGTGGCTGTACACTTTTAAGTAACCGGCCATCCATTCAATAATAAGAAAGTAATTAAGCGCTAACGAACCCAGAATAAAAAAACCTGCAAAACTAAAAATGGATAATGTGAAAATATTAATCACATCAAACGATATCTGCGAATCAGATACAAGGCTTTTAATGATGTTACCAAAAAGGATGGTTAAACCGAATATCAATACTGTGCTGATGACCACTCCGATATTGGGTTGTACCCGCAAAGGAATTTTAACAGCTGGCCTTCCGAAGCGGCGCAGAAACAGCAAAATCCACAACAGTAAAAAAGAATTAATCAGCAAATCGCCAAGCGACCTCGATATTTCATTTGATCCGTACACAGAAGGATCGAACAGCTGGAACTGCCGCAGGTTAAACGGAATAGGAAAATAATAACTTGCTGTACGCAGCAACAGAATAACTGTAATTAAAAACAACAGCCCGGAAGTAAACGAATAACGTTCGGTAACCATTGCTGCAGCCTTATGAAAAAACATAAGGATACACAGCATGGCCATTAGCCGAAGTATAATTGTTGTAGAGTTTAATGGCTGTGGCAAATTGTTTTGTTCCTTCAGCCAGAACAAAGCAGTACCATCAGTACTCTCTACTTTTAAACGGGTTTGCTCCTCATCGCTTAACTGGTAATATTTTTCAATGCCGCTGAGGTAAGCAAAATCGTTACTGATGTATGGCGAAGTAACAAAGAAATTCCACTTTACAGGTATTAATGCCATTACCCGGCAAATACTTCCATCGCCCAGCTTTTTTGTTTTTTTATAAACAGTGTAATAGCCATTAATCAATTTCTCAAACCAAATACCATCGGCCCTTTGCCAAAGGGAATACGTTGGTAAAACGGCCTGTGTATTCCAAAAGCGGGTTTGAAAACCATCGGCTTCATCGCTTGCTACAAAAATGAAATAATCTTTATCAATTAACTGTTCAATGGTTTCTAAATCGGCCTTACCCGTTTTTAGTTTTAACAGCAGCGAAGAATCGGTAAGCAGTTTTGCAAAATCTTTCTCCCGTTTATTAATGGCTTTCTGTAATGTTTTCTTTACTTGCTCGGGAGCAGATGTGTACGACCAGTAATATTGAAACAGGTACGAGAATGTAAGTAACCAACCCGCCAATATAAGCAGGTAGCCATTTCGGTATACAAAGCGGCGGATGGTTAAAATGTGGTTCAAGATATTATTGCGCTTCTCTGTTTTTCTGTTTTATGCGGTTCCAGATGCTGTCCATCTCTTCCAGCGTCATATGCGTTAGCTGTTTGCCTTCGCTCAACGCCTCCTGTTCCATCTGCACAAACCGTTTCATAAACTTCTGGTTGGTACGCTCCAACGCATGGTCTGCATCAATCTGCAAAAACCGTGCATAATTCACCAGTGAAAAAAATACATCGCCCAGCTCCTCTTCTATTTTCTCTTGTTCACCTGTTTGTACCACTTCTTTCAGCTCACCTATTTCCTCTTCTATTTTTTCAAATACCTGTTCTTTGTTGTCCCATTCAAACCCAACCTGCTTTGCTTTTTCCTGTATACGAATGGCTTTTACCATAGAAGGTAACCCTTTCGGAACACCAGACAGAACCGAGGTTTTTCCTTCCTTCATCTTCAGCTTTTCCCAATTTCGTTTTACGTCTTCTTCATCCGTCACTTTTATATCTCCATAAATATGCGGGTGACGGGCAATGAGTTTATCACAAATGCCATTTAAAACATCCGGTAACGTAAACTGTTGTTGCTCGGTTCCGATTTTTGCGTAAAAAACCAGGTGCAGCATCAAATCGCCCAGCTCCTCTTTTATATGCTTCCAGTTTTCTTCTGAAATCGCATCAGTTAGTTCGTACGTTTCTTCAATGGTAAGCTGGCGCAGGCTGTGGATGGTTTGTTTTTTATCCCACGGACATTGTTCACGCAGTTCATCCATAATCTTTACTAACCGTAAAAAACTCTCTGCTGTTGATTGCATAATTTAAATATTTAAAGCCGAGAAAATAAAGAACCCGGTAAACAGGAAAAGGAATACAAATAAGAATATAAAATTCAGGAACAAAAATTTCAGAATTGTTTTAGCACGGCCCTGCAGGTAATAATGCCGCATGGCTTTATACAGGTATACATAAAATGAAAGTACCAACACGATTTCAACGAACGAAAAAATGCTCCAGTGTGTAACCTCCGATAATTTATTGATACCAAAATAGAGCAGTAATGCAAGGAAGCAAAAGATATAATAATAAATACCAAAGATGGCATGATTTACATAGTTATACTGACGGCTACGTATGTACAGTAAAGAAAGAATGAATGCAAACAACGGTAACGATATAAACAGAATTGTTGGCAGCTTATGTAAAAACACATCAAAAATGCGGGCATAAGCAAGCCCGGGACTTTTGCCATATTTATTGTTCAGGTAAACAGATTTCCGGTTTAGTTTTTTCATGATCCACCCATCCTGCTTTTCGGCCGGTAAGGCTTGCTGAACAGAATCGTACTCCTGTATGGTTTTGTAACGTTTGCCGAAATTTATGATTGTGAAACCCGGTTCGGCCGAACTGTCTGCTACAGCCAAGGACTCTTTTTTTAAGGGCGACAAATTTGCGATAGAATCGATGACACGATCATCCAACCGATCCATTTGGTTAATGTTGCCTACTACCACTTTATCTACAGTAATGTTGCCGGTAATAAAGTTTACATTAAAATCGGCATTGGTATTTTTTAATCGCTCTTCCAGTTTATCATAGCTATCTGCTACTTGTTCGTCGGGTACTTTAAACAGCGAAAAGAAGATAATGAAGAAAAATGCAGACGTGAACACATACATGCGCACCGGGTTCATATAACTTGCCCGACGGCCCCGTTCGTATTCCTTGGCTAAAAAACCGGGACGAAAGAGGATGTAACGTAAGGAAGTAAGAAATTTTCCTTCGAAATGGGTAATGTCGTTAAAAAAGTGAGTAACCAAACCCAAAGCTGTTTCCTTTGGTTCAATATTTTCCTGTCCGCATACATGGCAATAACGGCCAAATACCCTTGCATTGCAGTTTAAACAGTTTTTTTCTTTCCGTTCGTGGCCGTGCGACATACCCTTTTGCTTTTGCTAAAAATAAAAAGATTAACCATACGTTTTATGTGTGGGTTTTATTATTGTTTTTTCGCCACATAGAAGCACGAAGCTTTTTTGCAGTATTCCGGCTGCCGAGGAAAGCTTCAAGTATATTGCAAAAGCCAATCTTTTGAATGATTATATCTTATTTCAGGAATATCTTTGAACAACCATATGTACAAACTCTATTTTCAGCTCCTCGTAGTTTTACTTGCACCGATTGCAGCCAGCAGTCAATATTATCAGAAAGATATACTGGGCACAAAGCAAGCCGTAGAACAGGTAAAACAATATAAAGCCAATAAAATAAGAAAGGTTATCATTCAATCGTTCGAAGCAACGGGTGAACCGGTGGAGCAGTTTATCTGTTTCCAGGAAATTGCACCTGCCTACAATATTATTAAAACCTATACACAAACTATTGCGACCATGCAATCGGTATTGGTCAGCCAGTTTAACAGTAAAGGACAATTGATACGTAGTGCCGACAGTTCAAACACAACCTTGAATGTTTCGAGTTACAGTTACGATGCAGCCGGACGGCTGGTTGTTGTTGAAAATGTATCGCAGGCATATGCTTACAAAACAAAAGAAACTGTACGTCACGAATACAAGTACGATTCAACCGGCTTTCCTGTATCGATGCTGCGTATTAAAAACGGGAACGATACCAGCTTTGTACAATTTAAGCCCGATGAAAAAGGGAATGTGGGAGAAGAAATAATTACCGGCCGTGGTAAAGAAACACAAACCTGGTACTACTTTTACGATGAACAAAACCGTTTAACAGATATCGTTCGTTACAACATACGTGCAAAACGTTTACTACCCGATTATATGTACGAATACAATGAGCAATCTTTATTAACCCAAATGATTTCTGTACAAAGCGGCAGCAGCGATTATGTTACCTGGCGCTACCAGTACAATGCTCAGGGATTAAAAACAAAAGAAAGCTGTTTCAGCAAACAGAAACAATTGATGGGTTATGTAACGTACAGGTATGAATAATAAATGATCTGTAATGAGTATAAAAAAAGAAAGCGACGATAAACGTCGCTTTCTTTTTTTGTGCCCCGGAACGGAGTTGAACCGTTACTCGCATTGCTGCGAACAGGATTTTAAGTCCTGCGTGTCTACCAATTCCACCACCGGGGCAGCCGATTAGTGAAAAAAAATCCCGCCTTTTGGAGCGGGACTTTGGAGCGGAAGACCAGGCTCGAACTGGCCACCCCGACCTTGGCAAGGTCGTGCTCTACCAAATGAGCTACTTCCGCTTGTGTTAAAGAACGATTGGGGTGCAAATGTAAGGGACGTTTTAATATTGACAAAAAAGTTGAAGAAAAATTTCAAAAAAAATTTCGAATAGGCGTAAAAAAAATCCCCTCGCACAGAGGGGATTTGTATTACGATGTTGAATTGATTATTTATACTTTGGATTGTATAATGTGCTTTCGGGAACTTCTACTTTCGGTTTACCCTGGTAACGGTAGTTGTATAACTTATAACAACCGCCCAATAAAAACGCAGCTATACAAAACAACTGTACGTAAAACAGGAAACGGGATGATGTTACCCAATTGCTGGTGATGTCTTTTTGTTTTTCGTCGTGTGTTTCGTGTGCCATAAACGTCAGTTTTTTATCGTTGCAAATGTAAGGGATGATTACAACATCTGTTTACGGATGCTTTACAATTTCAGAAAATTTCTTCTTTTTTTTAATGAAATACTGCCATACAACCGACCCCTTATAAATGGTTGGTAATGCAGGAAAGCCCAGCTTCGTGCTTTTGCGCCTGTTGAGTACCCATTCGCAATAGGCCATATGGGCATTATAGACGGCCAGCCAGTAACTTCCCTTGCCTGCCAGTAATTCTTTCCATGCCGAAACAGCATCCAGGGCCAAACGCAGCGGTAATTTCCACCATAGCTGGCTCCAAGGCATGTTTTTGGTAATCATAATTAAATTATTGCGGAAGTTGAGGTACACCTTGCGTTTACTGCCTGTGGGCAATGTACCGCCGCCCACATGATAAACGACCGATTGCGGACAAACATATACTTTATACCCGGCCCGTTGCAGTCGCCAGCAAAGATCAATTTCTTCCTGGTGTGCAAAAAAGAACGGATCGAACCCCTGCATTTCATGAAAACATTCTGCCCTGATGAACAGCGCTGCTCCACTGGCCCAGAAAACAGGCACGGCATCGTTATACTGTCCTTCATCTTTCTCCAGTTCATCAAATAAACGTCCACGGGAAAACGGATAGCCCAACATATCCATCCAGCCACCGGCAGCTCCTGCATATTCAAACTCCGATTTGTTATGATAAGCCAGCAGTTTTGGCTGACAGGCAGCAATCGTTCGATCGCTTTCCATCAATGCAATCACCGGTTCTATCCAGCCTTGTTCTACTTCCACATCGCTGTTGAGCAGTATATAATAATCGGCCTGTACCTGCTGCAGAAAATAATTGTACCCTTTTGCAAATCCATAATTCTCCTTACTTACCAATATTTCTACCGAGGGAAAAGTTTGCTGTACAAATTGTACCGAATCGTCGGTTGATGCATTATCGGCAACAATTACCCGTAAATTTTTATAGGTTGATGCAAGTACCGATGGGAGAAATTGTTGCAGGAATTTTTTTCCGTTCCAGTTAAGAATTACAACAGCTACTGCAGGTTGTGTTTGCAAGGGCGATAAATATTTTATCAAAAATAGCTTAACAGAGCCAAACCTTCTCTAAATTGGGGCATGCTTGGTCAATATTTTAACTGGCGTACCTTATTGGCACTGGTGGCAATCCTCATTGTTACAGGTACAATTTTCTATTCGAACTACCTGGCAGGAAAAATTGCCGTGGAAGAACGTTTGAAAGTTGAGCAATGGGTAGAAGCCGGCCGCTTTCTGATTTATGCACCTGTTGATGCAGATACGAAGCTGCCTTCACTCATCCGTAACGAACAGAAATCGATCCCCATTATTGAAACAGATGAAAAAGACAGCATTGTCAGTTATATTAATATCGACAGTACAGCCATTGCAGCCGACCCGTTGTACCTGCAGAAGAAATTAAAAGAATTCAAAACACAGAACCAGCCCATCATACTCGAAGTAAGCAAAGAGCCATTGCTTATTAATAAATATTACTACGGCCATTCTGCTTTGCTGCAACAGGTAAAGTATTACCCCATGGTGCAGTTGTTTATTGTAGCACTGTTTATCATCATTACCATTATCTCCTTGCAGATCCGTAACAAATCAACCCAAAACCAGGTATGGGCCGGTATGGCCAAAGAAACAGCCCATCAACTGGGCACGCCTGTTTCTTCGTTGCAGGGTTGGGTAGAAATGCTGCGAGAAACGGAAGGCAGTAAACAGATTGCCAACGAAATTGAAAAGGATGTACAGCGCTTACGCTTGGTAAGCGATCGTTTTGGAAAAATAGGCAGTACTCCGCAGCTGGAGCCCCATGATGTGGTAAAACAGGTGGAGGAAATGGTGGAATACATCCGTAAAAGGGCAACAGGCAAAGTGCACCTTGAGGTAAAGAAAAATGCAGCCGAAATGCCGGCCGCTATTTCTCCCCCTCTGTTTGATTGGGTAATTGAAAACCTGTTGAAGAATGCACTGGATGCGATGGACGGCAAAGGCAGTATTACGGTTGATATGCACAACGAAGACCGCCATATTATTATTGATGTAACGGATACAGGAAAAGGAATTGCCTCGCAAAATATTAACCGGGTGTTTAAACCGGGCTTTACTACCAAAAAACGAGGCTGGGGTTTAGGACTTTCGCTGAGCAAACGTATTATTGAACAGTACCACAAGGGCCAGCTGTATGTTAAACATTCGGAGCAGGGTAAGGGCACTACCTTCAGGATTGTGCTGAAAAAGTAAACCCGGCGGCTGTTTTTTTATTTTCATTTTACATTTTTTGTCCTCAAAAAAAATTTGATGAGGTCGGGCAGGCACTTTACATTTGCAACCCCGTTGCCCGGGTGTTGAAATTGGTAGACAAGCCACTTTGAGGTGGTGGTGCTCGAAAGGGCGTGCTGGTTCGAATCCAGTCCCGGGCACAACTAAAAAAGGCAATTCAAGTTGAATTGCCTTTTTTAGTTTCATCTGCAATGCTTTTATGCTGTAAGCAGAGTCATTTTTATTTTCTGCTCATAACCTTTTTCACTTTTGCAACAATGCTCTCAGCATTTAATCCATATTTTTCCATCAGCTGAGCCGGAGTACCGCTCTCACCAAACGAATTATCTACTCCAATCATTTCAACCGGTGTTGGCCTATTTCTGCTTAAGAGTTGGCAAACCGCATCACCCAATCCACCATTTAATTGATGCTCCTCGGCCGTTACAACACATTTTGTTTTGGCAGCAGATTTTAAAACAGCTTCTTCATCGAGCGGTTTTATGGTGTGGATATTAATGATCTCCGCATCAATTCCTTCTTTTTCCAATAACTCACCTGCAAGAATTGCTTCCCATACCAAATGACCCGTTGCAATAATACTCACGTCTTTTCCTTCGTTCACCATCCATGCTTTTCCAATTTCAAACTTTTGGTTTGCATCGGTAAACACCGGTACAACCGGTCTGCCAAAACGCAGATAAGCCGGACCAACATGTTCGGCTAATGCAATTGTTGCTGCTTTTGTTTGATTATAATCGCAAGGATTAATCACAGTCATTTCTGGCATCGCCCGCATCATAGCCAGGTCTTCAAGTATCTGGTGAGTGGCACCATCTTCACCCAGGGTTAACCCTGCATGCGACACAGCAATTTTTACATTCGTGCCCGAATACGCAACACTCTGGCGAATCTGATCGTACACTCTTCCCGAACCGAAATTTGCAAATGTTGTAGCGAATGGAATATATCCTGAAACAGCCATACCGGCTGCAACACCAATCATATTAGCTTCTGCAATTCCGCACTGAACAAATCGTTCGGGATTTTCTTTGATGAACGCATCAAGCTTCATCGAAGCAACAAGATCGGCACACAGCGCAACAACGTTAGGATTTAGTTTTCCTAATTCCGCCATACCTGCACCAAAGCCGGATCGTGTATCTTTTTTTTCTGTGTATGTATACTTTTTCATTGTTGTAGAAATTAATTTTTAATAATCGCCTAAGGTTTCGGGTAATTGCTCCAATGCTTTTGCAAGCTGCTCATCATTGGGTGCTGTACCATGCCATTTATGCGTGTGCATCATAAAATCAACACCATAACCCATTTCCGATTTCATTAAAATAACAATCGGTTTACCCTGCCCCTCCAGCAATCTTGCTTTAGCTAAAGCATCAGTTACCTGCTGCATATCGTTGCCATCATGCAGGTCAATCGTTGCCCATCCAAATGCTTCGTATTTCGCTTTTATATCACGATTGTTCATTACTTTTTCTGTAGGGCCATCGATCTGTTGATTATTCCAGTCTACAATTGCAACCAGGTTATCCAGCTTGTAATGTGGTGCAAACTGTGCGGCCTCCCAAATCTGTCCTTCCTGTTGCTCGCCATCGCCCATTAATACAAAAACGGTTGTAGTATCTTTCTTCAGTTTTTTTGCATAAGCAACACCGGCAGCTACCGACAGCCCCTGGCCCAATGAGCCTGATGCAATGCGGATACCAGGCAAATGTTCATGTGTTGCAGGATGCCCTTGCAAACGTGAATTGATTTTTCTAAACGTAGCCAACTCATTAACTGCAAAGTATCCACGCCGTGCCAATACCGAATAAAACAAAGGCGAGATATGACCATTGGATAAAAAGAATTGATCTTCGCCTACCCCTGCCCGTGAGAATTGCAGGAACCCATCCTTTCCCCGTGATTCATCAATCATCATTTCTTTAAAATACAATGCAGTTACAAGGTCTGCACAACCTAGTGAGCCACCCGGATGCCCCGACTGGCAGGCATGTACCATCCGTACAATATCTCTCCGCACCTGTGTCGCTGTTTTTTTTAATTCATCGATATGCATAGTCGTTTATTTTCTTTTGTATGATTGATCTTTATGTAGACAGCAATAAGTATCAGATAAACCGGTTGATGAGGTTTTCAAGATACTCCTGCTTGCCACTTACTAAAGTGGGTTCACCATTATCGACTGCGTACGCTCTTAAATCTTCCAGCGTTAATTTACCTTCTTCAAACTCTTTTCCTTTACCACTGTCGAACGATGCATAGCGGTTGCTGCGGATGGTTTTGTAATCCGATTTCTGCAGAATGTTATCTGCTATTACCAGCGATCGTGCAAACGCATCCATACCGCCGATGTGTGCATGAAACAGATCTTCCATATCGGTACTGTTTCGGCGGATCTTCGCATCGAAGTTGATACCGCCACCTGCAAAACCACCTGCTTCTACAATTACCAACATCGCTTCAACCAACTCGTTAATGTTGGTGGGGAACTGATCGGTATCCCAACCATTCTGGTAATCGCCACGGTTGGCATCCATACTGCCGAGTAAACCTGCATCGGCTGCCACCTGCAATTCATGCTGGAAGGTATGACCGGCCAATGTTGCATGGTTTACTTCAATATTTAAACTGAAGTCGTTTAATAAATCGTACTGGCGAAGGAAACCGATCACTGTTTCACAATCGTAATCGTATTGATGTTTACTTGGTTCGCAAGGCTTCGGTTCAATAAAGAACTTTCCTTTGAAACCATTCTTCCGTGCATAGTCTTTTGCTGTATGCAGGAAACGTGCAAGATGTTCTTTTTCACGTTTCATATTTGTGTTCAGCAAACTCATGTAACCTTCACGTCCGCCCCAGAACACATAGTTTTCGCCACCAAGTGCAATGGTTGCATCCAATGCAGCTTTCACCTGTGCGCCACCGTGAGCCAACACATGAAAATCGGGATTGGTAGATGCACCATTCATATAGCGTTTGTTCGAAAACAGGTTGGCTGTGCCCCAAAGTAATTTCACACCGCTTGCAGTTTGTTTTTCGGCGAGGTAAGCTGTAACAGCCTGGAGGCGTTTATCGTTTTCGTTTATATCGTTGGTGTAATCCACCACGTCCACATCGTGAAAACAATAGTATGGCAAGCCAAGCTTGGTCATAAATTCAAACGCAGCATCGGCTTTATCTTTTGCACGTTCTACAGCATCTGCTTTTTTATCCCACGGAAAAATATGGGTGGGTTCTCCAAACGGATCAGCACCACTTCCAACAAAACTGTGCCAATACGCACATGCAAAACGTAACCATTCTTTCATGGTTCTTCCGGCAACAATCCTGTTCTCATCATACCAACGGAATGCAAGCGGATTATCGCTGCCGCTTCCTTCAAATTTTATTTGAGGAATCCCTTTGAAAAATTCTGTTTGTCCTGTTACTACTTTCATGGTTGTTTTTATTTGCCTGCTGTTCTGTAAACATTCGTATTGGAAATAACCGGGCCACAACAACATTAAACAGCTTGCAAAAAACTATGTACACCGGTAATTTCCCGCATCAAAGTTTGCTGATGTACAAAGAAAAGGCAACTGCAATCTTTCTCTTTAAATCTGCTATCTTATCAACTTTATTGTTACTTTTAAGAGAAAACATGATAAAATAACATTTTCAATTTGTTTTGTGAAAACGCTTATTCAAAAAGTTCACCTGGATAATCATCATTCGTTCAGCTGTCGTGAATACAAAACACCATCGTTCGAAACCAGTTGGCATAAGCATGAAGAATACGAGCTGATTTTAATTACAAAAGGCTCCGGCACTTTACTGATGGGCGACTACATTGGGGAATACAAGGAATCAGACGTATATTTTATAGCAGGCAATCTACCCCACTGTTTCAGAAAACAACATCCGAAAATGATAGCGAGTGCCATTGTCGTGCACTTCCGCAAGGAAATTTTCGGGCAAACATTTCTCATTCTTCCCGAGCTGAAATCAATTAACAACCTGCTGAAAAAAAACAACGGCATCCAGCTCCACAAACAGCTTAAAAACAGAATCAGTACACAGATCAGGAATTTTGATAACAGCAAAGGCTTCCCCCGTATGCAACTCCTGCTCAACTGTCTGCAGGAAATCAGTTCTTCTGCACAGTACACAGTTCATACACACAATTTTGCAAATGCAGCTGAGCAAATCAATCCAACCATCGAAGTAATTTTAAACTATTCGTTCAAAAATTATCTGCAGCCGATCACCTTAAACCAGGTTGCAGAAATTGCAAACATGAGCATTCCAACCTTTTGTCGTTTTTTTAAAAAGAATATCAAAAAAACTTATTTCGATTTTTTGCAGGAATTAAAAATCGGGCATGCCTGCCAACTGCTTGTACAAACTGACAAACCAATCCTTGAAATTTGTTACGAGAGCGGCTTTAACAGCTGGGCACATTTCAGCAAAAAATTTAAAGAGCTTAAGCAAACAACAGCCTCTGCCTACCGGAAAGAGTTTACACGTTACTAGTATGTTTGTTACACTTCGGAAAACGGCTGTTGCTCCTGCAAATTCTTCAGCACAGAGTTTTCCTATTAAAAGCCAGGGCATCAGAACTACATGAAAAAAGAAAAACCGCCGGAAAGCGGTCTTCCGGTATCACACCGTTTATACTTCGCTGTTTTCATTTTTTATTGCCGGGCTTTTTTTTTCTAAAATGTTCCCCGCAAATCTCCATATGTTTGATAGATATCCCCAAAACAAAGTCCGCTGTAGAAACGGCGGACGATTAACTGTCAATTGCTATGCGAGATATAAACTTTTTGTTCGTTCGTATGCTTACAGGTTAAATGCCCTACTTGCTTTTACTGTTTAGTGCGATGACTTTATAAAAAGCGGGTTTAGGTTTAAATTCTTTATCGAAAAGCAAAGGATAATTGGTTCTGCCCCGAACAGGAAAACCATTGAGCCACGACTGTCCGTCATCCACACCCCACAGTGTAACACGGCTGATCTTATCCTTATGTTTTAAGAACAGGCGAAACACATCTTCGTAACTATTGGCAAGTTGTGTTTGCACAGAATCGGGCAACCCGGCAGTATATGGATTGAGTTTTGCTTCATAAGCAGCCCGTTGATTTACATCGGCACCAACAATATCACGGGGATTCGGCAATACACTCAAATCCAGCTCTGTGAACATTACGTCAATACCCAATGCAGAAAATTCAAGAATACTTTGTTCAATATCTTTTAATGGCAAATGATTAATATGCCAATGTCCCTGAATGCCTACACCGTTAATTCGTACACCTGCTGCCTGTATTTTTTTGATGAGGGCAATAGCTCCCGCCCGCTTTTTCGGCTGTTCAATATTATAATCGTTGTAATAAAGCTTTGTGTTGGGGGCAGCTTTTTGTGCCAGTCGAAATGCTTCCACTACAAAATCATCGCCCAGCTTATCCAGGAAAATCGATTTACGCATAGTACCATCTTCATTCAACGCTTCATTCACTACATCCCATGAGTACACCTGGCCATCGTAACGGCCGGCAATAGTATTAATATGCTCTGTGAAAAAAAGACGAACCGAATCTGCATCTTTTATGCGACGTACAAATTGTGGTAATTGACTGTGCCAGATCAGCGTATGTGCATTGACTACAATATTGTGCTTTTTAGCATACGCCACCAGTTTATCCGACAGCTCAAAATTATACCTGTTCCATTCCGGGTGCAATATCTCCGCTTTCATAATGTTCTCCGGCGTTACTGCATTAAACTGTTGTGGAATCAACACTGCTGCACCGGGAATTTTTTCTTCAATTTGTGCGGTATTCATTGCCGTACCAATAAAAAAATCGCCCTTGAAACTCTCCTTCAATGATGGTTCCTCACTTGCAGTTTTAAGTTTGGCAACACCACTACAATTAAGAAAAACAAAACCACCAACTGCTATAACAATACCTTTTATAAAACCTTTTTGCATGTTGTACTTTTTAAAAAATGCTCAGCCACAGCCTCGTATTGTTGTTTTATGAAAACGCAGCTGCGTTTTCATAAAACAACCACTGCAGCAACTAATTGTGCTTAATAAACGACCGGATTAAACGTTTCGAATTTTACTCCTCTGTCTCTTAATACAAGTGTATCAGTAAAGCTATGTGTAGTTGCACCAAAGTTTACCTGGTATTTCAGATGTAATACATCTCGTTTTTGATTACCAAACATATCGCCTTTCTTTACAAAAGTGCCGTTACCCGTTACAGTATAAGTTGCAGAAGCAGGACCAACAACTGTACATTTCCCTGCGTTATCAAAATTCAAAAACAATTGAAAAGGAGCATTCACATTTCCTTTATTTTTTGAACTTAAAGAGATACTGTCCTCTGTCATTGATTTGGTTAAAAGATTACAGATTTCATCTTTTTCAACATACTGATTTCTGTAAACCACAGTTGTATCGAGCGCAGTGTTACCATTATTACCTTTTACCTCTGCAACACCTCTACGCAAATAAACTCCATGAAACGGGTTTATATATTTAACCGCATATAAAACATAATCTTTCGGCAATACAGCCCAGTCTGTTGAAAGGCGAGGATCCGGAGTTGATTTTGTTGTTGAACCTCGTAACACAGAGTCTGCATTTACAACAGACATAATTCGCATGGGTATAACAAATGTATTTTTAATTGAACGGGGATCAGCAAAAAAAGCATCTGTAAGTTGCACTTCAATACCACCTATTACTTTTCCGGAAGGAATGACAATCTTCATATCCTGCGGAAGTGTATAATAGTTTGAAGGCATAGCAATAACATCACTACCCGTTGACGAACCGAATCTAAGTCTTTGTGCAAGTGTATTATCAACAGCTACAGTCAGCGTAACATCTTTTTTGTTTTCATATACACCGCCCATGGTGGCCATAATCAAACACTTTTTCTGATTATCCAGTGTATTATCAATTATATCCTCACCAAAAACAAGTGTTCTTACAGGCGATTGATATGCAAAATATACAGTTGAATATTTATAGTCGGGGAACTCCCACTTTTTATTACAGGCAGTAATAACCGTGAGTAAAATTGCAGAGATAATAAAAACTCTTTTCATAATTCTAGCATTAATAGTTATAATTCAAATATTACCAGCCTTTATTTTGAACAAGATTTGCTTTTTGCGCCTCAGTTAAAGGAATTGGACCATGATACATATCCTGAGAATATTGTCTGATCTCAACATTTTGTACTGCAAACACATTGCTGTTAATTGTTACACCCTTAGCAGGCTCTGTCAAATTCAATTTCCAACGACGCATATCCCAGAAACGGAAACCTTCAAAACACAATTCAAGTCTGCGTTCGTTACGAATAAGATTTCGCATATCTTCTTTCGTTGTAATAGATGCCAAATAAGCATCCGGCTGTGTAATACCTGCTCTTCTGCGAATGGCCTGTATAATACTGCGTGCAGTGTAACCATGAGCGGTTGCTCCATCTGGTCCCCAGGCTTCATTTGCAGCTTCTGCACAAATCAAAAACATTTCTGTATAGCGGATATGTACAGGATAATGCTTCTGCGTTGAAAGTGCTGTTGGATTTGCATTTACATCTTCTCTCAATAATTTACGCATGTAGTAGCCGGTTCTGGTAGAATTCGGCAACAGATTTACAGCATCATTTGTAGGAGCATCAGATTTTGTAAATATGGTTCTGTTAGAAATAGTACCACCATTAACAACAATATAATTGCGTAAGCGTGGATCACGATTTGCGTAAGGGTTCGTTGCTACGTACCCGCTTGCAGGATTGGTAATCGGATATCCATTGGCCATTGGAAAAGCATCTACCAGGTTTTGTGTTGGATTGACTCTTCCGTTTCCAAAAAGTGTTGGCGGGAAATTATCTCTTTCCAGATTGTTTGTAATTACGATGTTCCCTCTCCACAACATTTCTCTTTGTTCTATTGGCGCACCAGATGATGGGTTAATATTTATTGCATTCACATTTGCTGCTGTATAAAACAAAGCTCCCTGAGGATCGATGGCATTTACACCTCCCATCAGATCCAATACTTCACTTGCAGCATTTGCTGCTGCTTCCCATTTTACTGTAGTAGATTGTGGGTTATATGCGGGGCTTGCAACAAGTAATGCAGTACGTGCTTTGATTGCCTTTAATATACGGCCCGACATTCTTTGTCTGTTAAACGTACCAAATACCCTGTTATAATCTGCAACAGCCATACCTGTGTACTTAGCCGGCACCTGTGTTACATTAACATAATCAAGCGGCAGATATTTTTCTGACTCTGTTAAATCCGTATAAATCTGTTGAACACATTGATCAAATGTATTACGTGGCTTTCTGAAATCAGAATCAGGACTCAACGCCTCAGTTATAATAGGTACCCCCAGCAATTCGCCACTTGCACTATACCCTGCATGCGCCTGCAATAAATTAAACATAAATAAAGCACGCAAGCCATAAACTTCCCCCTTTAAGCGATCTGTAAAGAGTTTACGTACATCTTTACTTGATGGAGCCCAGTTTACGCTATCAACTTCACGTAAAAAAAGATTTAAGTATAAAATTGCAGAGTATGAATTATTCCACTGATCAACAGGATTATTCGCTGCAGACCATGAGCCTGTTGCCATATTCAGCAGTGGATTAAACTTGTCGTTTGTAACAGCATCGTCTGTTGCTACATCGTTAAACGAATACCCGTTTGTAGGCAGCCTGGTATATGCATTCATTAAAATTCCTTCTGCATATCCGGGATCGGAATAGATATCGCTTAAAGTTCTGTGATTGTCATCAAGTGGTTCAAGTACTTTCTTACATCCACTCAATGCAAGCACAGTTATAAAAAGTATCAAAATTTTATTAGCCATGATATTCAATTTTCTGTGTTGAATCTTACATTAAAATTGTGCACGTATTCCCATATTATAACTTCTGAGCTGGGGTGAACTTGCTACCGCCAGTTCCAGAATTTTTCTGTTTTGAGCAAATGTGTACAGATTCGATCCTGAGATATAGACTAACATACCTTTGAAGGCCGTATTGCGAAATACGTTGTTCGATATGTTATAGGTTAACTGTACTCTGCTTAAATTAAACCGGTCTGTTTTGTATACCCAGAAATCGGAACTGCGGAAGTTATTGTTGTTTTGCTGCGAGCTTAAACGTGGATATGTAGCAGTGTTCTTGGTTGCTTCTGTCCATCGGTTTAATACAACTTCAGAATACTTCAGATCACCACTTACCCAATAGTAGTTATTATTTGTTAGGCCATAACCACCGTTGTTACCTGTACCTAAAACAAACAGATTAAAGTTTTTGTATGCAACAGAAAAATTAATTCCGTAAGTAAAAGGAGCAATGTATCGGCCAATCATAACCTCATCACGAGTATCAATTACATTATCGCCATTCTGATCAACATATTTAATATCGCCTGGTCTTACTTCGCTGAACAATTGACGGGGACTGTTGTTAATATCAGCCTGATCTTTAAAGAAGCCTGCATTTTGTAAACCAAAAATTGCATCGAGTGGCTTACCTGCTCTGTTTTGATAAGCATCTAAAAACAGTTCATCACGTTTTGTAACTGTTGATTTTGAGTAAACAAGGTTTGTACCCAAACTAAATTGCACATCGCCGATTTTCTTATTAACGTTCAACATTAAGTCGAAGCCTGAGCGTTTATTTGCGTTGTAGTTTGTGTAAGGAATAAACGAGCTGAAGTAATTAGGGTATTGTGAAAAACGTTGTGTAAGCAATCCACCCATCTCTGTAATAAAGAATGTGGACTGCATTGTTATGAGGTTTTTAAAGAAACCTGCTTCGATAGAGGCATTCACTTCTCTTCTGGTTGGAAAACCAAGATTTGGGTTTGCTCCGTTTGCTGCAGTAGTTGCCTGCGTTTGCGCTTGCACACCATCATTCCATGTAAAGAATGCACCACGATTGTAGATATCTTCGTAGAGGTAATAACCGCTGATATCCAGATCGGTATTTAATATACCGGCAGATGCAGAAAGTTTAAGATGGTTTACACTTTTCGAATTCGCAAGAAAATTTTCTGCACTCGCTAACCAACTCAAATTAATAGTTGGAGAAAATGAGGCACGGTTACCTTTTGGTAATTTTGTAGAATTAACATATGCACTGCTGAAATCTACCCAATACCTGTGTTTGTAATTATAGCCAAGCTGTAAGCCAAGATGTGAATTAGTAATAGGTTGATATACATCATTAACAGAAACAGAAGATGTAAAGCCGAGAAGCTTAGCCGAAATGTTATGAGCCCCTGCAACAACTTTATCATAACTAAACCACGAAGAAAAACCGATGTTTTGTCTTTGTGTTGTGTTATTGATATTTTGTATACCGGGACGGGCATCTTCGCCAAATTTTTGCAATCCGGTCAAAGAATTTGAAGTAGAACTCCACGTGGGAGCAAATACCGCATATGTGTTATTAATTGATTGCAAATAAGAGTTGCTGTAATCCAGGTTAAACAGTGTATGGAACGACAAACCTTTAACTACCGAATTAAGACTGGCATCAATTTGGTTTGTTACCTGCAGTACACGTCTGATATTCATATCATAACCGGAAGCATATAAATCTGCTATCGGATTTGTTTGAAACTGTTGCGCACCGCCTAAAAAATACTTACCGTCAATTATATTACGGCTTGAGGCTAATAATGCTTTACTACTTTCAGGAATTAAACTGATTGGAATAAGCGGGGCTAGTCTGTTTGGTAATAATGTTGCAGCATTAGCCCAAAAATTACCACGTGCCCTGCGGCTTTCGCTGAAGATTGCTGATACATATACCGAGCTGGAAATATGTTCATTTAATTTTAAGTCCACATTACCCCGAACATTTAAACGGTTATCGTTTTCATTCCTGCCTTCTCCTACATTCAACAATGTTGAACTATTAGCGAAACCGATGTTTGAATAAAACCGGGCATTTTTATTTCCACCGGAGAATTCAGCATTTGCATCGGTAGCATTCTGAAATTTTTTCAAATACTTTGCTGAATAATAGTTAGCGTTCGGATAACGATAAATGTTTATACCACTTGCATGGTTCTGAATAGTTGTGGCATCGTACAAATTAGGAAGACCATCATTACGTCTTGCTTCGTTAAACAAGGTCATATAATCTGCAGAGTTGAGGTACTTAGGCATTTCGCTGGGTGTTGCTACACCCGTATTTACACGTATGCCAATTTTACGGCCATCAACTTCACCCTTTTTCGTTGTAATGAAAATAATACCTTTTGCTGCCTGGCTTCCATATAGAGCAACCGCATTTACTCCTTTTAAAACCGAAATCTGTTGTACCTCGTTAAACGTAATATCAGAAAACTCTCTGCGTATTCCATCAATAACAACAATTGCATTTTCTAAACCCCAGATATTATTGCTCCAGAGTAAACCTGCAACACGCCCATTCATACCGCCTTGAACAGTAAGATTAAAATCCTGATCGATATAACTTTCCGGATTTAAAATGCTTATTGCACCGGCTACATCCTTTTTATTGATTTTATTAAAAGGAAGGTACACTTCACTGTATAATGCTTCTTCGCTGTTAAGTGAAATGTTACCAAGTGTAGCTGTTGCTTTTATAACAGATGGCCTAAACCCTTTTGCACTGATTACTAAATCAGAATTAAGAGGAACTTTAATTGAAAATTTACCGGCTTTATCTGTGTAAACAATTACTTTTCCCTGATTGCCTGATACAATTGCTCCATCAAGCGGACTTCCTTTTTCATCGTATACTACAGATGAAATATTTATCTCTGTAACTCCCTGAGCTTTTATTCCTGTTGAAACAAGCGAGATGAATGCACAGAGTATCCAACCTATTTTGAAATACTTCATTTTAAAAATTTAAACTTGAATTAGCGATAACAGTATTAAACCGTTTTCCCCCGGTTTAATACTGTTCGTTTACTTGTGGTATTACCATCCAGGGTTTTGACCAAATGAAGGGTAAAGGTTTACCTGATTTGTAGGTAAAGGCAACCAGTTGTGCTTGGGTTCAAACACTCTTGTTACAACTACACGCTCTCTAAGGTTAAGTGGTTTGCCATTCGCACCTCTGTCAAAATCAATAACTGTTTTCTCAACATACTTCTTTTCAGCGGCAACACCCCATCTGCGCAAATCATGCCATCTTAAACCTTCAAATGCTAATTCAACTGCTCTTTCTCTCATCAGTTCGCTCATAAAACTTTCTTTTGAACCGAGGAATCTTGCATCAACATCCGGAACACCCGCTCTTGCTCTGATTTTATTTACAGCAGCTACAGCAGTAAGACTCATACCCGTTGCTGTGCTTTGCGGAGTACCAAAACCATGTAATACCGATTCAGCATACATTAAATAAACATCTGCCAAACGGAGATATGGAATGATGATGTTAATATTATTCCACTCGTTATCTGTATTGTTACAACCATCTGTTACAAATTTGCGCACTAAGTAACCGCTTCGGCTTGCTGTATTATCTAAGCGAAGATTACCTCCGTTAAACAGGTTTGCAAAACGATAGGCTGCATTGGCAGTACCACGTATCATGCGTACACCATCATAGGTAATTGCTTTGTAAAAACGTGGGTCACGATTAGTCCATGGATCGGCAATATCATAACCAGAACCAGTGGCTTCAAGTGGCAAACCGTTCGCCATCCCAAAATAATTTACATAGTTGGCTGCAGGAGATGAAATACCTGCTTCTCCACCTAATGGTGGCGGAATAAACATGTTTACCAACGACCAACGAGATTTCCAACCTACGTATGTGGGAGGGCCAAAAATTACTTCAGGAAAACCCGGATGTCTGGAGTTATTGGAAATAGTATACCAGTTCTCACTGTATTTGTCCCATGTCAATAATTTGTGGTACGACTCTCCAGACTCAGACATCTTAATTACACGGGCAAACGCATCTGCCGCCTGCTTACACAATTCTGCATCATATGCATTTGTACCAGTTGAAGCTTTATTCATCATTGGACTTGCTGCATACAATAAATTTTTTCCTTTATAAGCAAGGGCAATTGATTTAGTTACTCGTTGCTGATTATTACCTACCGTAGTTTGGCCAACCGCTGAATTATCCCAATTGTTTGGCAATAAAGCTGCAGCATCTTCAAAATCCTTCGCTGCTTTTAAAGCGGTTTCTTTATAAGTTAAACGAGGTAATTCAAGTCTTACAGAACTTGAAAGTACTGTATCAATATAAGGTAAGCCACCCCAAAAACTCATTAATTGAAAGTGAAAGAATCCACGGAAAAACAGGAGCTGTCCCTTAATAACATCTTTCTCTTCCTGCGTAGCAGAAGTTAACATATCAAGATTGGCTAAACCCAGATTTGCCTTACGTATACCATACCATGATAATGGCCATAGTCCTTTATCATGACACTCGTTAGGGTTAGTTGTTGCCGCTCTGTCATCAAGCCAGCTGTTATCCCAACCACCACCACCGGTTTGCCATGCTCTGTAATTACCATTATCAAACTCCGCATTCAATCTGTAATTGGCATTGGTTGTGGATAATATATCATCACCCGTATTCCATTCGTTATTCCAGGTTGATTTAGACATGTCGGGCAAACATGCATATAGTTCTTCTGTAAAACCCTGGAAGGCCCGGAAGTTTGTAAATACATCCTTTTCAGAAATGTTTGCTTCCAGAGGCCTGTCTAAATACTTTTTACACGATGCAAAACCTATTACAATAAGTAATGCAGCTGCTGCTAAATTTAATTTTACAAAATGCTTTGTCATAATTAATAACTTTTTCAATTATAAGCTTAGGTTAAAGCCAAAGTTGATACGACGAACTGTTGGGTATGCACCTTGTCCTGAAAAGTTGCTCGACCCCACGTTTGCTTCACGATCGTCCGGCATCTTACTCCAGAAAAGGAGATTGTTACCATTTACATAAACACGCATTGATTGTATACCTGTTTTTTTCAACCAGGTTGGGTTAATGGTATACGACATCTCAGCTGTTTTTAAACGAACATATGAACCATCGTAGTTGAAGAAATCACCGTAACTGTAAAGCCTGGATTTCCAGCGTGGAAGCGGAGAAACTGCATCTGTATTATCTTTTGTCCAGTAATCGCCTTGCTTAAATACAGAGTTTAATGCTGCACTGAAGTTCGTTTGCGTTAAATTTCTTGTTATATTATTAACTGCATAAAACTGTACAAAAATGGAAAAGCGTTTGTAATCGAATCCAATGCTTCCTGTATATGTGTTTTGTGGTCTTTCAGGATAAGCATACGGCACGTTATCAAAGCTGTTAATAACACCATCGCCATTGAAATCAATCAAATTAAAATTACCGGGTAATTTATTATTATCATTTTGATCCAGAATACTACTACCATAAACTTCATCCCAGGTATTGTAATAGCCTGCACGTAATTGAGATCTGTACTGACCGATTTGATAGCCGGCCTGTTTCAAATAATCATCGAGTAATTTTGGATCATCCCGATCGAGGATTTCATCCTTTGCATGTGTAAATGCAAAATTTCCCCACAAACGAATGTCCCGCTGCTTGTTAAACGTTTTATTAAACTTCACCTCCGCTTCATAACCCTGTACAATTGTTTCGCCAAGGTTTGCAGTAGGTGGAGTACCACCAAAATATGCAGGAACTGCACGTTGATTACCGCTGATCAGTACATCTGTACGGTGATCTCTGTATACCTCGAAGCTACCTTCAATGAGTCCTCTAAACAAATTAAAGTCAACACCTAAGTTTGCTTTTGCAACAGTTTCCCAATGAATATCCGGGTTACCAATTGTATTTTCTCTAAACCATACATATGGGCTGTTTGCATTGTTTTGGCCCATGCGTGCCTGACCTCCGTAAGACCATTGTGTTAAATAGAGGTAGTTGCCACCAATAGCATCGTTACCAACAAGACCATAGGAAGCCCTTATTTTTAAGCTGGATAACCAATCAAGTTGCTTCATGAATTTTTCATTGGTTAATGTCCAGCCAATAGCTGCAGATGGGAAAAAGTCGAAGCGGTAATTAGGACCAAAACGCTGCGAACCATTATACGCACCATTTACTTCAGCAAAATATCTGTTACCATAATTGTAAGTAGATCTAAATACCCAGTCTTCTCTGAAATCCGGGAAAGCACTACCGGCTGCACTTTCATTACGCATGAATAAACCCATTGATGTAATGTTGTGCTTACCAACTTTTATTGAATGATTCAATTGCAATTGGTATACTCTTCTTCTTCTTGTTTGTCCGTTTTGGAACGCATCAGGTCTTACACTCCATTGTGGCAAGATGTAATCAAACTGGTTGGGCCCGGCAGTATTACGGTATTGTACTCTGCCATCGGGAGCAATCCATTTAACAATGGCACTACCATCATCAAACTGGCCACCTTGCGATACAAACGTATTATCTAATGAATACGAACCTTTAAACGATAAGTTTTTGAGTATTGCACTTAAATCCTGTGTAAGGATAAAGTCTGTAGTCATTTGTGTAGTCTTGGTATTTCTTACACCATTGTTCGACAGAATGTGTGCAGGATTGTTTGTTGATACCGGATCAAGCGGATAATAACCAAACGCACCATCGCTGTAAACTGGATAAAAAAGATCAGGTGCAAGACCATAAATACCCTGGTACCATGAATATTCAAAACCACTCCATGTATCCTGACGCTTACCGTAAAGAGCCGATAAGTTTGTAGATAGCGTTGTTGTGCGGGTTAACTTAAAATCGAGATTTGCACGAATGTTTAATCGGTCGTAAAAAAAGCCAGGCTTATAACCTTTCCCATTATCAGGTATTTTCATAATATCCCCTTCATGTAATAAGTCTACCGAAGTGAAATACTTAACAAAACTGGAACCACCTGAAATATTAATATTGGCATTTTGTGCCATCGCCAGTTTCTTTAACGATTCGGCTTGCCAATCAATATTTGGATATTGCTGCGCTTCCTGTGCATTTGCAGGATTGCGATATTTTTCAATGATTGCCTGCGGCGTGTAATCCTGCCATGATGCAGGACTGATGCCCAGCTCACGTTCAATGGCCATGTTGCGTATGGTTAACGCATCGTAAGCATCATACTTCTCCGGTAAACGAGAAGGAACTTTCAGGGTAGAGTTAACGGTAATGTTTATGTTTGCCTTTCCTTCTACACCACGTTTGGTTGTAATAAGTACAACACCATTTGCACCTTTCACACCAAAAACAGCTGTTGCAGATGCATCCTTTAATATAGAAACACTTTCAACAGAACCAATATCTACACCATTAATCGAACGTTCAATTCCATCTACCAGAATAAGCGGCCCTGCACTGTTCCAGGTTCCCTGTCCACGTATAAAAATCAGCGGATCTTCTGCGCCGGGCATACCGGTACCTTGTATGGTGATGACGCCGGGCACATTACCGGTAAGGGCTGCACCAATATTTGATACACCACCTGCACGCTGCAGAACTTTGCCGGTAGTTTGTGTAATAGCCCCCACCACACTTTCTTTCTTTTGCCGGCCGTAACCAACAATCACCACATCTTCTAATAATGTACGTGCAATACCAAGCCTCACTTCAATAATCGTTTGGTTAGATATTGCCACCTCCACTTCATCCATTCCAACATAACTGATCACAAGTATTTTCTCTTTTGTTGGAATTGTTATTTTGAATTGACCTGAAGAGTCGGATACAGTTGAAATAGCCGTACCCTTCACTTTTATGGTAGCTCCACTAAGCGGCACACCCGAAGAGTCTTTTACAGTACCGGAAACTGTTCTGGAGTTTCCTTGTGCCGACGCCTGGAAGCCAGTTAATAAAATACAGCAGAGAGCAATCGTTAGCCTTAGCAGTCGGTTTTTAGCCACGCATTTCATACTTGATTTTTTAATGTGTACAAAGTCTTGATTTTGTGTATGTCTTTTTAAAACATGCGAGAATGAATTCTGAGAAGTTATATTCAAGAGGTATCCATATCTTAAAGCAATCATTTTAATCGTTACAGCAATTCTTCGTAAAGCGATCAGCAGCGTTTATGCAGGCATCAAAAACTTTTATTTAGAATTACCCGTTTATTAAAGACAGTCAGGACTTCACGATGTACCAAAGCGCTCTAAAAATTTAATACCTATATCCGCTCTTTACTTTTTCAAACTTCATTAATTGGAAATCGCCAATACAGGTGGCCCCGATACACCTTGAAAAAGTGCTTTCCCTATTTTTTTTGTAGCGATGGAAATTTGATTGCGTACAGTAAAAACAGAAATATTCATTTCTGCAGCAACCTCCTTGTATTTCAGTCCTTCATCTTTAACCAACTGAAACACTGTTTTGCATTGAGCCGGAAGTTCATGTACAACCTGCTCAAATTTTTTAAATGTTTCTTTAGCTATTAATAACTCTTCGGGATTGTTGCACTCAATAAGTGTTTCAACGGGTATTTCATTTAAAACCCTGATGGGATCCTTCAATCTTCTTGCGGTATAGTTGAGTGACAGATTTCGGGTTGTTGTGTACAGGTAGCCTTTCAGGTTATCTATGCAATGCAACTGGCTGCGCATTTGCCAGATTTTAATAAATGCATCGGAAACTACTTCTTCTGCACCTTCACGAGACTTAGTAATAGAAAAGGAAAAATGTTGAAGACCATCCGATAAAAGCATATATAGTTGCCTGTACGCCCGGATGTCGTCATGCATCGCTATCTGCAGTTGTAAATCTTTTAATACTTCCATATGGCAATCAGAAGGGTTAAACCTCATTACATGCAGTGGCGCCACATAGAAATCCTATGTCAAATCCAAAGCAGTTAATTAAGGTTGGTCTGTTTTACTAAACAATCGTATCAATACGGCAGGCTCCGGTTTTTATCCGGAAGCTACTTTTCGGCAACTCCCTTTTTTCACACCTCACCCGCCGGTATTTCGCTGTATTGTTTTTTTAAGCTTCATGGGTATAAGCGATCTTATTACCCAACGAACGCTAAAAAATCACTACCTATCAAAACTAATTTTTGCATATCGCCAAGGCTGGCTCATTTGTTGAAACTTATGATACAAATGTTTATTTTCGTTTTATGCAACCGATTAGAATGATTGATTTTCAATAAATTATAATTTTGTCTGTTTTTTACTTACTGAACTTTTTTGGCAAACAAGTTTTACATTAGCTGTACTGAAACATTTTTTTAGGTGCATAAAAAATAAATGGAGGCCATGCCCTCTGAGCGGATGAAGTGTTTATTTCATTTCTGAAAAAAGAAGCCGGCGGATGTGATTTTGCTGCACAGTTTACGTAGTAAAAAGGAGCCGGTACTGAAGCGTGAAAAGGCTTTACAGGAAAGTTCATTCTGCCGGATTGCATGTTCAACACTTGGAAATGTGGTTGTACAAAAACATTTCTTATATCATTAACTAACATTTGCTTTAAGCCCCCATGCCAAAACTCAGCTCTTTAGTACACGTTTGCTTTTGCCTTTTCGCCTGCGTTTCTATAGCCGCTGCACAGGAGGATATCAATTTTACAACACTAACTACCAAGGAAGGACTGTCTTCGAACAATATCAATGCGATACTTAAAGACAGGTTCGGCTTTATGTGGTTTGCCACAGACGATGGGCTGGACAGGTTTGATGGCGCCAATTTTAAGGTTTACAGAAATAAACCAGTTGATTCTGCCAGTTTACAGGCCAACGAAATTTTATCACTGCATGAAGATAAAGATGGTCATTTATGGGTTGGCACCAGCGGAGGTTCGCTGAGTTTGTACAATCGAAAAAAAGATGCGTTTGTAAATTTCCCACACAGACCTGCCGAAGGTGCTATCCGAAATAATGTTGTGATGAGTATCTGCAGCGATGCCCAGGGAAGATTATGGATCGGCCATTTTGATGGCATCAACATCATGGATAAAAAAACGCATCGCATTTCCGATTTCAAGCCCGGAAATGGTCCAAGGTTTAAAAAAACCTGCAACGCACTGTTCGAAGACAGCAAAAAGCGGATGTGGATTGGAACACCTGATGGCTTGTTCTTATATCATAAAGAAACAAACTCGCTTACACCATTTCGGCATAACGCATCTGATCCGGCAAGTTTAAGCAGTAACCATGTGCTTACGATTACAGAAGATAAAGAAGGTAATCTCTGGGTTGGTACAAACAGTGGTTTAAATCTCTTGACCGCTAACGGAAAAGGATTTACCAGGTTTAGACATATTGAAGGAGATCCACAAACACTCAACAGCAATTACATTTATTCACTAGCAGTTGACGACTTTAATAAATTATGGATCGGCACTTCGAAAGGATTGAACATACTGGATACAAAAACAAAAACCACCAACGGTTACAATTTCGATCCCCGCAATACAAATGGACTTTCAAGTAACAGTATTCACAGTGTATACCTTGCCAAAGAAGGCATTTGCTGGCTTGGCACTTTCCTTGGCGGCATTTGTAAGTATGATAAAAACCTGAACCTGTTTAATTTAATACAGAGTAATCCGTTCGATAAACAAGGATTGGATGCTCCGATTGTTACAGCTTTTGCAGAAGCTAAAGATGGTCGTGTATTTGTGGGCACAGATAATGGAGGCCTCAGTTTGTTTGATCCGAAAACAAAATTATTCCGGCAACTCAATATTAAATCAAAGCGCCCCGAAAGTAACCGGCTTGCAATCGTTACATTGACGATGACAAGAAAGGGTCAATTATTTATCGGAACTTTTGATGATGGATATTTTATTTATGATCCCGCTTCCGGAAAATATGAACAGGTATTACCGGGAACAAAAATAACAGAGATTGCATCTAACCAAATTTTCACGGTTAAAGAAGACAGTAAAGGCAACAAATGGATTGGCACAAATGGAAGCGGAATTTTTGTTTTGGGGAATAACAATGAACCATTATTCAGATTAACACCCCACCCCACTTTACCTACAGATATAACCTTACCGGTTAACGCATACATACGTGATATTGTAGAAGCTAAAAATGCTGATATGTGGATTGCCACACATGGCGGGGGCATTGCTGTTTTTAATCCGGCTTCGAAAAAATTTAAAATCTATACAACGCAAAACAGCAAGTTGCCGAACGATAAAGTGCTTACACTACTGGAAGACAGAAATGGAAACATCTGGGCAGGAACATTTGGTGGCGGCCTCGCATTTTTTAATCAACAAACCGGTGAGTTTGTTTCCTTCTCAGAAAAAGATGGACTAACCAATAATAATATCTATAAAATTATTGAAGATAAAAATGGCTTACTATGGATCAGTACAAACAAAGGATTAAGCAGTTTTAATGCAAAAGCAAAAATCATCAACAACTATAATTACCACAATGGTATACAGCACAACACCTTCATTCTCGGTTCGGGTCTGAGACTGCAAAACGGCGACTTATATTTTGGAGGACACGAAGGTTTCAATTATTTCAATCCTGCTAACCTTAAAAAAAATAAAACGATTCCTCCCGTAATTATTACTGACCTTAAAATTTCCAACAGATCGGTAGTTCCTTCAGAAAACGGACCCATAAAAGAAAATATTACCACTGCCAGTGAAATAACGCTTGATTACAAACAAAACTTTGCTTTATCGTTTGTAGGCCTAAACTATACAGCACCCGAACAAAATCAATATGAATACAAGCTGGAAGGATTTGATAAAGACTGGATCAACATTGGCAATGCTTCAACTGTATCGTACACCAATATCTCTCCGGGTAATTATGTTTTTCGTGTAAGGGCAAGTAATAATAACGGCGTATGGAATACGAAAGGAACATCGATAAAAATATATGTTCGTCCGCCTTTCTGGCGAACAATTTATGCTTACTTCTTTTATACATTACTGATTGTTGGTGCACTCATTTATTTCCGCCACAGAAGTATTGAAAAAATCAGAAGCAAGTTTATCCTTGAGCAGGAAAGCTTTCGTGCAGAACAGGAGCGCAAAGAAGCTGAACGCATTCATGAACTGGATCAATTGAAACTGAAGTTTCTTACAAACCTCAGTCATGAGTTCAGAACGCCCATTTCATTGATACTGGGACCGGTAGACAGTCTTATTGACCAGGAAAAGAACAACACCTTTCGTGTGCAGTTGAACATGATCAAACGAAATGGCAAGCGTTTATTAAACCTGGTAAACCAACTGCTCGACTTCCGGAAAATGGAAGAACAGGAATTAAAACTGCAACCGAAAGAAGGTGAACTGATTTCGTTTTTAAAAGATGTGTACGACTCCTTCCTTGACTTATCGGAAAGAAAGAAAATCAACTTCAGTTTTACGAGTAATGTAGAACAATTTCATACTATGTTCGATCATGATAAAACAGAACGCATCCTGTTTAATCTTTTATCCAATGCGTTCAAATTTACATTTGAGGGAGGAACCATCCGGTTTGAAATTGAAAAGCAGGAAAGTGCAGAACCCGGTAACAGCTCGCTTATTTCAATGAAGGTACAAGACTCGGGCATTGGAATACCGCACGATAAACTAGAGGTAATTTTCGAACGCTTTTTCCAAAACAGTACCACTGCTTCGATTCTTAACCAGGGTTCGGGCATCGGGCTTTCAATTACCAAAGAATTCGTAAGAATGCATGGAGGAACGATCAGCGTAGAAAGTGAACCCGAAAAGGGCAGCACATTCATCATTCAGATTCCTTATACAGAACTACCTACTGCTTCTGCAACAACCGAAAAACCTGAAGATGCTTTTACGTTTACGGAAGAGGTTGCGATGAGTACGATTGATGAAGATACGATTGACACAATAAATACACAGGATGCAACAAGTATGCCTACCATTTTATTGGTAGAAGACAATGATGATTTCCGTTTTTATCTGAAAGAAAATCTCCGGTTGAATTATAAAGTTGTTGAAGCAACAAACGGATCGGAAGGCTGGCAAAAAACACTGGCTGTGCATCCCAGTTTGATCGTAAGCGACATCAGCATGCCACATATGGATGGTATACAGCTCTGCAAAAAAATTAAAACCGATAAAAGAACCAGCCATATACCCGTAATTCTTTTAACTGCACTAACGGAAGAACAAAATCAGATTACAGGACTAAAAACCGGTGCAAGCGACTACATTACTAAGCCTTTTAATTTTGAGGTACTGCAAGCAAAAATCAAAAACCTGCTTCTGTTAAATGATGTATTAAAGAACACCTACAGTAAGCGTGTAGATATTCTTTCTCCGAAAATTGAAATCGAATCTGCATCCGACAAACTACTGCTTTCTCTTACAAAGTACATTGAAGACAATCTCACTGATACTCAATTGTCCGTAGAAAACCTCAGTAAACATGCGGGGATGAGCAGAAGCACACTTTACAACAAATTACTAGAACTAACCGGTACTACTCCTGTTGAGTTTATCCGTTCTGTTAAGCTCAGTAAGGCTGCTCAACTACTGGAAAAAAGTGACATGACAATAGCAGAGATCTGCTATACCGTTGGATTCTCTACTCCTAATTATTTTGCAAAATCGTTCAAAGCAAAGTTCAATATGCTTCCATCTGAATATGTAAGTAAAATGCGTAAATCGAAAAGAAAATTTTGAACTGCATGTTTGATTTTATGTTATTCACCTTTAGTGCTTACTCAAACCTTTCGTTTTACTTCTGCTTATAAGTGAAATAACTAAACTCTTCTATGTTTGTTTTTCCCGGCGATAACAACTCTGCGTGGGTATACTTTTCTGTTGGATAAAACAATGAAGTCATAACCGATAAACCTGCATCGGCAAACAGTTCAACTGAACATGCATCCAATAAAAGATTGAGCTCAATTTGTTTATTTGAGCTGATGCGTGGCACGGTATGCTTGGCCGCAAATCCCGGATAAAAATTTATAATACCTGAACGGGAACGATCAATAAAATAATGATCAGACGGTTGATCGTAACCGATCTTCAACTCTTCACCGGTTACTGTATTATAAAATCGTAAAGCAAAGCTTTCACCAGCTGTTGATTTTATACTGAACCTTGCAGGGAAATGCAGAATGCCCGTTTTATTTATGACAGCTGTTTGTTTATTAACGGTGATATTTTGCAGTACAGTCTGTTTTACTTCATAGTTACTTAAAGCTGCTACCGGTTTGGATGCAACATATAACTCACCACCCGATTCAACTAAACGCAGCTCCCGTGCAATTGTCATTGCATTGCGCCACGATGTTGTGGGCAACTGTTGTGCATAGTTCCAGTTACTCATCCAACCCATAAATAATTTTTGTTTACCTGTGTTCGACCATGTAACCCCTGCATAATTATCCGGACCGTAGTCGACCCAACGGGTATCTGTTTGGTTGGATAGAAACTGATGCCCATCAAATTCGCCAACAAAATATTGTGTGGCCGATCCTCCATTTGGTGCACCGGGGTTAATGCTCACCAGCAGCACCCATTTTTGCTGACCGTTCAACTCAATTTCAATCAAATCAGGACACTCCCATACACCTCCATGTGCACCTGCAGTTTTTCCGAAGGTTGATTCCTTTGTCCAGTTTTTTAAATCGGGCGATGAATAGAACGTAACGCAATCTTTTGTTGCCAACGTCATAACCCATTTTTTTGTAGCAGCATGCCATATTACTTTCGGATCACGAAAATCTGCAATACCCGGGTTTTGTAAAACAGGGTTGCCACTGTACTTTGTCCAGGTAAAACCATTATCGTTGCTGAATGCAATACTCTGTGTTTGAAAATCGATACGCTCTTTTTCTGTTTTACTGTTATGATGTGTAAAGATGGCAACCAACGGTGCTTTACCATTTTTTCCGAAGCCGGAAGTATTGTTTACATCCAGCACAGCACTGCCTGAAAAAATATAACCAAGGCTATCGGGATACAAAGCAACCGGCTCTTCTTTCCAGCTGATTAAATCTTTGCTGGTTGCATGGCCCCAATGCATAGGGCCCCATACCGAACTGTATGGATGATATTGAAAATAGAGATGATACACACCATTTACATAAACCATTCCGTTCGGATCGTTGATCCAATGCGCAGCAGGAGAAAAGTGAAGCCGTGGGCGAAAGACTTTATCGTTATTAAGTGAATCGGTTTGTGCAAAGAGCGGAGCGAGCCCTGTTAGCAACAGCATAAATAACAACAGAACACTTTTTGATTTCATACAGCAGCTTGTTTCGTTTGTAAATGGTTCTTAAAAATAAGCTTATCCATTTAAACGAAAAAAGCCCGTACAAAGATGCCCGGGCTTTGATATATAGATAGGAAAAGATTTACTTACATACGAATACCCACACTTGCTGTTACATAAAACCGGTTACGGCCATACTCTCCATTGGCGATTAGAAGATTTTGTGGCAACACATACGATGGACTTACCGCAGCATTGAATTTACCCCACACTAACACCAACGGCATAGTGTACTCGTATGCAAGAATTGAAAATGTATTTACATTTCTTGTTTCGGTTGTTGTTTGCGGAGTACCGCCTATAGGCAAACCACCAATTCCCGAATTTTGCTTTTTCTGATACGTTTCTGTAAACCGCTGTGTACCGCCATATGCTGTAATAGTGGGATTAATAGCAAATGCCTTGGGCTCGCCTTCTTTGAGGCGAATGATAAACAAATGATCGAGACCGGCAGTTGCACCAACATCTGTTTTGTTACTGAACTTTAAATCGGCACCAAGATTTACATTGATGATTTTATTTTGTAAACTGGTATTAATACCTGTTTGATATTTTAATGCAGACTGCACCAACACCGATTGGTCTTTATATAAAAAACGTGATACAAACACATTACCCGAAAACGTTTTACTCTCAGGAAAACGATAACCCATTTCAACGTTGGCACCTGTGTACTGAAAAGTGGTTACACGATTTGCTACAAAAATGGCAGCTCCTTGTGCATACAAACCATTCTTTAACTGATAACTTACAATGGGTAATGTTGCATTACTGCTGAGGCTATCGGAACGTCCCAGAAAATGAACATAACTCTGATGCGCAATGTTTGCGGTAAACACCGGCTTTCGCCCGGCAGCACTGTCTTGTGCATGCACATTAGAAACTGCAGATAAGAGTATACCAATGAGTAACTGATTTGCTTTTTTCATGGCTTTACGTTTTGGTAAAAAAGCAAAGGAGTCCTGCGGTGCAGGACTCCTTTGTCCGGCTACGACAACTAACTTATATTTTAATCAAGCTGATTAATGATTACCGGTTGTAGCCGTAGTAGTGCAGCTTGCAGAAGCATCAACAGTAGCTTCTGCTTTTGTTTTCTTTACTTTCTCAACAGATGATTTTGCTTTCTGCTTTGTTTCAGCGGCTTTTTGTTTGGCCGCATCTGCTTTTTGCTTTGCAGCATCTGTTTTCACTTTTACATCAGCATCAGCGTTTGTACTGCTGTTAATACCACCGTTTAAAGCACCATTATCTGAACTCACTTCGCCCTGTGCATTTGCATTGGTATTGCTGCTGATGTTTAATCCCGGTTTTACTTCGTTACGCAATTCCTTTGCTGTTGTACGTATACCTTTTGCTTCTGTAACCACCTCTTCCTTTACTTCTGTTGCCATTCCATTTGTCTGTGTTGTTGCGTTGCTTTCTGCTTTTACCTTACCATCGACAGCTGTTTCGTTTTTAACAGCTGCGTTATTACACTTTGCTGTTGCGTTAGCAGCAGCATTTGTTTTGGCAGTTACATTCGCTGTTGTTTTTGTTGCAACGTTGGCAGTAGTTTGTACAACCTTTCCTGTTGCATTAACTACACGTGTTGTTGCTTGTGTTGTTTTACTTACAGCATCAGCCACTTTTGTTGTACTTACAGTTGCTTTTGTTACAGCGCTTGTTGTACTGTTTAGATTTACATTAACCTGTGCCATTACTGCATTTGTAACGATCACTGCACCGAATGCAATCATTACTTTTTTCATACTGTTCTTCATACAGAGTTGTTTTTAGATGATTAAAAAATGAAAGCCTTATTCGCTTCACGGATTAATTGACGAATGATGTAATGCGAGGTTTAAATGTGTTGATAAAATTTAAATGAACAACATTTGTGTATTTGCAGAAAGTATGCCAATCGATTTTACAGGCTCACATGTAAATCAAAAACATGTAATCATCCTTCAAAATCAATTGATAACAAGCTTATAAAAACTTAAAAAAGAAAACAGTTCATTCCTTTTTTATAGCTGTACTAAAAAAAATAAACCAGGCTGAATCTGCGTACTGCAATACTTCGTATGTATACAGTTTGGCCATCCCCTTCCATACTCTGCCAATCGCTTTCGGTTAAACTTTTACCACCTGGCCCCTGTAAAACCTGATAACGATCAGCCCGCATAATTACCTTCGTTAGCAACGCAAGCGGGGCAGAAGTCTATTTTCGTTGTTAAATCATCACATATGAACAAAATCATCAGATCCGGTCTTGTAGCCAGTGTTGTATTACTGGCTTTTGCGTATGTATGCTTATTAGTAATGCCCATCCTGTTACCTAAAGTGGCAGAAGAGTATTATAACCCGGCTTTTGTAAACGACGAATCACGCAATATGCTGTACTATTTACATCCTGTTGTGCTGGCATTCGGTTTAGCCTGGTTCTGGAACAGGTTTAAGTCTTTATTAAAAGGAAATGCGTTGATGCAGGGTATTGAAATGGCGCTTATCTATGCAGCCATTGCAACACTCCCTTCATTAATTATCCTGTATAGTGCAATTGACGTTACATTGTTAACAGTAGGCTCGTGGTTGTTGTATGGCTTTTTCCAGGCACTGATTGCAGGTATTATTTTTTCCCGTATGCATGTTTAGTATTTTCTCTGTTTAAGGTTTATGAAAAAACAAAGCCCCTCCTTTTGGAGGGGCTTTTACACAACTAATAAAACGCAAAGAATCTAAAATTCACCTTACAACTAAAAAACAAAATTTACTGCTGTACCTGTAAGCAGGTATGGCGGTATTAATCCGGTTTCTTTCCATCTAAAAACGTATTGATGGTATTGATCTGTGCCTGATTATTTTCATCGCTTTGTACCGTATAATTGCTGTAGAAATTTTCTGCCGGAGAGATTGTATTATACAATTCTAAATTACGGCGGAGGTAGGCCGGCACAGTGTCAAACTCATTATTCGGATCGCTGCCATGAATGTTAAACGAGAGGTTTCTCAACTTCTGTAAACGATCGGCTGCTTTTTTCCGTTGCTCTTCTGCCTCATCCGTTACCGGAGGCTCTTCCGAAAAAGCAAGATGAACATTTTGATCGGCCCGAGGCTCTTTCTCCGCCGTTGGTTGTTCTTTTTTCTCCACCAACTGCATGTCGAACGATTCTTCTTCGTCCTTAACAATGTGCAGCTGGAGCGGAGCTTCAACCGGTTTTTCTTCGGTCTTTATTTCCGGAATGGATTCTTCTTCTGTTGTTTCAACATAAATAACTGCAGGCTTCTTTAGAAAACCTCCCGTTGCTGGCTTTACATCCTGCTTGGGCTGTTGCATGACAGGCTGTTGATTGACTGTTTCTGCTGCAGGCTCCTCGTTTTTTCTTTCGAGCTGCATTACTTGTACCGGCGCAACGGGCTCCAATACAAATTCTATTTTTTCTGTTTCAACAACCGGTGCCGGTTTTTCTTCCACTCTTGCAACCGGCATTTCGATTGATAAAACAGGTTGCAGATTTATGACTTCTTGGGCTGCAGGTAAAACATTTTCAACAGGAGCCGGAGCAGGTGCAGGAGCTGGCTTCGGCTCTTCCGCAAAAAGAGCAGGCTGTGTATATGCTTTTTTCTCCGGTTCTGCCAACGACATCACAATCTTCTCAACTTTCGGTTTTACTTCTTCAACAACCGCAGGCTTTTTATCGAACGGATTTTTTGCTTCAAAACCTGTTGCAATTAAGGTAATCCCGATTTTATCGCCGAGCGAATTATCATACCCCAAACCAAGAATCACATCGGTATTTTCACCGGCTTGCGATAACAAATGGTTCTGGATAATTTCCACTTCGTCCATTGTAAACTCATGTTCATTTTCTGAACTGTTGATGTTAATGAGAATCCACTTCGCACCACGGATATCATTATCATTCAGCAATGGTGAGTTCAATGCTTCTTCAATTGCACGTTGCGCACGATTTTCGCCATTTGCACTGGCGTTACCAAGGATGGCCACACCACCGTTTTTCATAACAGTACATACATCGGCAAAATCAACGTTAATCTGGCCGGTACTGTTAATTACATCGGTAATACATTTTGCAGCAGTTGCCAACACGTTATCGGCTTTTGAAAATGCTTCTTTCATTTTCAAATTACCAAATTGGTGACGCAGTTTATCGTTGCTGATGACAAGTAATGTATCAACATATTCTTTTAAACGGTTAATCCCATCTTCTGCCTGTTGAATTCGCTTCTTTCCTTCGTAACTGAAAGGTGTGGTAACAATACCCACAGTAAGTATGCCCAGATCCTTACAGATTTTTGCAATGATGGGAGCACCACCTGTACCTGTACCACCGCCCATACCGGCAGTAATAAATGCCATCTTGGTATTTACCTCCAGCATGGCTTTTAACTCTTCTAAACTTTCTTCAGTTGCCTGGCGACCAATTTCGGGATTGGCACCGGCACCAAGACCCTGTGTTAAATGCGGACCTAACTGCACTTTATTCGGTACCATGCTTGTAGCAATGGCCTGCGCATCTGTATTACAAATAATAAAATTTACTCCTTCGATAATCTGAGCATGCATGTGATTTACTGCATTGCTTCCACCGCCACCAACACCAATTACTTTAATGATGGATGACTTTTCCTTTGGCAGATCAAAATGTATCATAACTTTCCGGGTTTACTGGGTTAGTAAGTTTTTGTTGTAAATGGTGAATGGTCAATAGTGAATAAATACTCATCACTACTTACGCATCACTCATAGCTTGCGATCTTCTTCTTCGTTAAACAAATCGATCAATCCGTCTTTAATGCTGTCCATAAATCCTTTTAAGCTCTTACGCTTTTTCACACGTACCACATGCGTTTCGGTTTGTTCGTCGTATTCTTTTACCACTTCGGTAACAGGCTCTTCTTTAATTTCAATACCCTTCAGTTTGTTCTCTGTATTTTCAAATACATTATATCCTTTCAGAATTAAACCGATACAGGTTGAGTACATTGGTTTCGCCAGTTCATCAATATGCCCCGGAGCAAGATGTTCGTTCGGGAAACCGATACGTGCATTTAAACCTGTAACATATTCTGTTAACTGAATTAAATGTTTCAGTTGCGAACCACCACCTGTTAACACAATACCACCGTTGAGCATGCGGTTATCTAAACCAACCTGCTTTAAATGATAGGTAACAAAATCCATGATCTCGCTCATGCGTGCCTGAATGATGTGCGCCAGATTTTTTACACTGATCTCTTTCGGCTGCATACCACGAATACCGGGGATGGTGATGAATGCATTTGATTTTGCTTCATCGGCCAACGCACTGCCAAACTGTACTTTCATTTGCTCAGCTTGTGTACGTAGTACGCCCAATCCCATTTTAATATCGTTGGTAATGTTTTCACCACCAAAAGGAATCACTGCAGTATGTTTTAAAATACCTTCATAGAAAACTGCAAGGTCAGTTGTACCACCACCAATATCCACAATGGCAACACCAGCTTCCAGATCGTGTTCGCACATTACAGCAGCTGCAGATGCAAGTGGCTGCAATACGAGATCCTTTACTTTCAAACTGCTCTTCTCCACACTACGGTTAATATTGCGGATTGCATTTTTATCGCCGGTAATGATGTGAAAGTTTGCTCCAACTTTCACGCCACTATAGCCAATCGGGTTAGGAATATTCTGAAAGTTATCCACCGTAAACTCCTGCGGAATTACATCAATGATCTGATCGCCTGCAGGAATATATGTTTTGTATTGATCGCCGATGAGCTGATCAATTTCACGTTGCGAAATTTCTTCTTCGTTTTGCTGACGAACAATATCGCCACGTGTTTGCAATGATTTAATGTGATGGCCTGCAATACCAACGTATACTTCGTTGATCTCAAGATTTGGGTTGCTTGCATAGCAGTTTTGTAAAGCCTGTTCAATGGCTTTAATGGTTTGATCGATGTTTAACACCATGCCGTGTTGTACACCGCTGGAGTTTGCACGACCAAAGCCGAGAATTTCAAGTTTGCCGAATTCATTCTTACGTCCGGCAATGGCTGCAATCTTGGTTGTACCAATATCCAAACCCACGATGATGGGATTGTTATTGACAGCCTGTGCGTTCGTTGCTGTTCCGTTTGTGGAAGATTCCGTTGTCATAGTTGTATGTTGTTTTTTAGTTGTGTGAAACGTTTGCTTTTATGGTTATCAACTGTTGTGCTTATTCTATCATCGATCACTCATCACTCATCTTTCTTCTTCATTACTGCTTTCGGTTGTTTTTTCACAGGTTGGCTTTTCGCTTCATTCAGTACGTTGTCTTCGTCTGTCTTTGGTTTAGGTTTTGGACTTTGTGCATTGGTCTTTTGTACCTGCGCTTTGTCTCCCTGTGTCTTCGTCCCTGTTGAGGGGGTAGGGAGTTGGTTTTTCAAAGCATTGCGATTTTGATTTGTTGGTTTCAGAGATGCGGACTTTAAAACGGGCTCTGTACTTGTTGGTTCTCTCTTATAGGGCCCAGAGGTAAGCAAAGAATCTTCATTTATTATTAATGATGCCGGGCTAACAATGGATGAGGAATCGTTGCTGTTGTAACCGGAATCAACAGCCGTGTTCACCTGGTAGTTATTTTGTTCTACAACAAAACTTGCAAACAGGCTTGCACTGTCTCTGCGTACTGCCACCAGTTGTTTATCGAAACGCACATCCAGCGAGCTGTAATAATTCCAGCCTGTTTTATTCATAATCTGTTTGTAGAACAACAGTAAGCGGTTAAACTTCTGCTCTACTTTATCGGCAGCACCAAACTGGATGGTATGATTGCCGAGTTTGGGAACCAATTCAAATTCGTAATTCGAAATATTAACCTGGTCTACCTGCGCCATCCAGAAATCGTTACGCAAAATGTAGCGTCCCATTTCTTTTATCTGCTGTTGCAGCATACTATCTTTTTTGCGTGCAGCAGTTGTTTCTGTAGGGAACGATGTAAACACCGGTACCCTTGCCACCTGATCGTTGGTAACAGGTAACTGCTCGCCCATATCATCAATGTAAAACGACTGCCCATTGGTGCGGAACACCCTTGCTACCGGTTCACGTTCGGTAATGTCTATATGCAGTTGATCATTATTATCAAAGAACAATTCTGCATTACGTATCCAGAGATTACGTTCCAGTAATTCTTCCAACTGTTGCAGATCGAATGTTTTTACCAGCTGACCCTTCATCAAATCAGGTCGTCCGCCGGAAATCGTTTTCAGAATTTGTTTTTTACTTACATACTCTACTCCATCAACGCCTTTAATATTCACCAATACATCTTTACATACTTTCCCGTTTTGATTACGGGCTGCAGCAACCAGCAGCACAACAGTGCAGGCCCCCACTGTTGTCCACAGTGTAACCCTCAAAAACTTTTTCCACGAAAATTTTTTACTGCTCATTGTATAATTATGCTTCAATCTTCTTTTTCAATTCCTGCAACAAGGCATCAATATCGCCTGCTCCTGCTGTTACAAATACAGTATTACTGTCAACTTTCTCCTTTACACTGTTCAGCAACTCTTCTTTTGTCAACACCTGCTTCTTCTCCAGCTTCATCTTGTTTAAGATGAGTTCACTTGTTACACCTTCAATCGGTAATTCACGGGCCGGATAAATCGGCAACAGAATTACTTCATCTGCCATATCCAAACTTGCTGCAAAACCATCAGCTAAATCTCTTGTTCTTGTAAACAGGTGCGGCTGAAACACCAACACCAGTTTTTTATCTGCGAACAAACTTCTTGCACCGGTAATCAACGCTCTCAATTCTTCAGGATGATGTGCATAATCATCTACAAACACTACTTCTCCTTCACCGGGTGCAATCACATATTCAAATCTTCTTTTTACACCTTTGAATGCGGCAACGGCTTCTTTGATCTTTTCATCTTCGATCTGCAGTACATGTGCAACAGCAATAGCGGCCAATGCATTTTCTACGTTGTGCAAACCACCTACATTCAGCAACACATCTTTCAACAACCAATCGCCAAACACCACATCAAATACATAACTGCCGTTCTGTACTTTGAGATTGGTAGCATGTACTCTTGCATTTACATCATTGAGATGATACGTGATGTGATTATCTGCAGCCAGATCCGCATAACGTGTCAATCCATGTTTGCTGATGAGCCAACCACCAGGTTTGATCTTTCTTGTAAACTCGATGAACGCTTCTTCCATTGCTTCAGCAGTACCGTAGATATCCAAGTGATCAGGATCCATTGCGGTGATCACTGCAACATCTGGACTCAGCTTATGAAAAGAACGATCATATTCATCGGCTTCCACCACACACACATTGTTATCGCTTGCCCAAAAGTTGCGATTATAGTTAACCGCAATTCCACCAAGAAATGCATTGCAACCATAACCGCTATGGCGCAACAAATGCCCGGTCATGGTGCTGATGGTTGTTTTACCATGTGTACCTGCTACGCAGATGTTCAAAGAACTTTGTGTAATAATCTGCAACACATCACTCCGCTTTACCACACTGTATCCGTTCTGCAGATAATATTGATACTCTTTATGCTCCTTTGGAATTGCAGGTGTATACACTACTAACTGCACATCCTTTGGAATCAAGTCTATTTCTTCGCTGTAATGAATCGCAATTCCTTCAGCTTCCAGTTGTGCTGTAAGCGGCGTTACTGTTTTATCGTACCCACTTACCCGCACTCCTTTTTCATTAAAGAACCTTGCCAGTGCACTCATGCCGATGCCACCGATCCCTACGAAATACACTGCTTTTATGTCGTTCAACTGAATCATTTCTTTATCAACTTCAATACTTCTGTTGCAATTACTGTATCGGCATCTGCCACACCCAGCTTTGCAATCTGTTGTTTCAATTCGTTTTGCTTTGCTTCATCATTTGCCAAAGCAATAATGCTGCTCACCAACTTTTCTTTTGCATCACTATCCTTCACCATCAGCCCTGCATGCTTCTCAACCAAATGTTGCGCATTTACCGTTTGATGATCTTCTGCTGCAAACGGAAACGGTACAAAAACAGCCGGCTTTGCTACTAAACAGATTTCAGCAATCGCCATGGCACCGGCTCTTGAAATCACAACATCGGCTGCGGCGTATGCATTCTCCATTTCTTTAATAAAATCGTTCACCCACACATTTGCTTTTCCGCTGGCACTGGCTTTGCCTTGTGCTGCGTAAGGTTTACCTGTTTGCCAAATGAGTTGCAGATTATTTTCTGCAAACTGATCGATGCCTGCATCAATGGCTTCGTTAATACTTTTTGCACCTAGACTGCCACCAACTACCAACACCGTTTTTTTATCGGTATTCAAACCAAAGAACTTCAACCCTTCTTCTTTACTTACCATTGCATGTGCAATTGCAGCACGCACAGGATTACCGGTAATCATCAACTTCGATGCAGGAAAAAACTTTTCCATCTTATCGCTCGCTACAAACACTTTCGTTGCATTTTTTCCCAACAGGATATTACTCTTACCTGCAAACGAATTGCTTTCATGAATAAAAGTGGCAATGCCCTTGCTTTGTGCATACCGCAACACCGGAAAACTGGAATAACCACCAACGCCGATTACAGCATCGGGCTTAAACCCGTTAATGATCGTACGCACCTGAAAAAAACTCTTTACCAACTTAAACGGTAAACCGATGTTTTTTATCAAAGAACTTCTGTTAAAACCTGCAATATCCAGCCCCTCTATTTTGTAACCGGCCTGCGGTACTTTTTCCATTTCCATTTTTCCCTTTGCTCCTACAAACAAAATTTCGGCATCGGGTTGTTGTTTTTTAATGGCATTGGCGATTGCAATGGCCGGAAAAATATGTCCGCCTGTACCACCACCTGCCAAAATCACTTTCACACTCATGCCAGTTCCTCCTTTGCCGGTTCCAACGAACCTTCTGCATCTTCCACATTTCTTGCAACACTCAGGATGATGCCAATCGCTAAACAGGTAAACAAAAAGCTGCTGCCACCCATACTCACCAACGGAAGTGTTACACCTGTTACAGGAAACAATCCCACATTCACCGCCATGTTTGTCATAGCCTGTATCACCAACGTAAAACTTAAAGCCAGTGCCAGAAATGCACCAAATGCATACGGGCATTTTTTAAACAAGCGTATACTTCTGAATAAAAACACCATGTAAATAAACACGATGAAGGATGCACCAATTAATCCATACTCTTCAATGATGATGGCATAGATATAATCGGAGTACGGGTGCGGTAAAAAATTCCGTTGCTCACTATTACCCGGACCAAGACCAAACAAACCACCTTTCGCAACAGCAATTTTTGCCTGCTGTACCTGGTAAGGTGCTTCGCTTTTAGCAGCGTACATAAAATCCTGCACACGCTTGATCCATGTTGGTACTCGACCTACTGAAAGCAAGGCAGGTAACTCTTTTGTTTTACCTTCTGCTTTATCGTAGTAAGCACCGGCAATAGAAATCAGAATAATTACCGGTACAAGTACCGCTGCACCAACCAATGCAATATGTTTGAAACTTACACGGCCAATAAACAGTAATAACATACTTGTTGCACCGGTAAGTAATGCAGTAGATAAGTTGGCAGGAGCAATCAATCCGCAGATGATTACAATCGGCATCATCAACGGTAGAAATCCTTTTTTAAAATCTTTGATTACATCCTGCTTCTTCGATAATAATCTCGACAGATACATAAACAAAGCCAGCTTGGCAATGTCGGATGTTTGAATGGTTAAATTAATAATGGGCAATTTGATCCAGCGACTGCCATCATTAATTCTTGCACCAAAGAACAGCGTATAAATGAGCAGCACAATCGACACATAAAACAACATCTTCGCCACTCTTGAATAGATGGTATAATTTACACGATGGGCAAAGTAAACAAAGATCATACCCAGCGTAATAAAAGCAATCTGCTTAAACAGGTACACTAATGTATTGCCTTTGTATAATTTATAAGCCAATGAGTTGGTAGCACTGTACACCACCAATAAACTTACCAGCGACAATACAACTACAATTGCCCAAATCACTTTATCGCCACGGGTTTTATCCCGCAGTCCTGCCGGTGAAAATTTAGATGATATGTTTGCGATTTGACTCATTCCCTTTTTCTTACTTCTTACTTGTGCTTACAGATTTCTTACTGCTTGCTTAAACTGGTTTCCTCTGTCTTCATAATTTTTAAACAGGTCGAAACTTGCACAAGCAGGGCTCAGCAATACAGCATCGCCTTTTTCTGCAAAATGATAGGCAGCTCGCACTGCATCTTCTGCACTGGTTGTGTTCACCATCAAAGCAACTGTATCACCAAATGCTTCATGAATTTTTCTATTGTCTAACCCCAGACAAACAATTGCTTTTACTTTTTCCTTTACCAGTTCTTTCAATACTTCGTAATCATTTCCTTTATCAACACCACCAAGAATTAAAATGGTTGGGCGGCTCATGCTCTCCAGTGCATACCAGGTAGAATTGATGTTGGTTGCCTTACTATCGTTGATGTATTCAACTCCTTTTACCATTGCCACCATTTCCATTCGGTGTTCAAGACTCTCGAACGTAGTAACGGCTTCCCTGATTTTCTCCTTGCGGATACCTAATGTAGCCGCTGCAATACCTGCTGCCATGGTGTTATACTGGTTGTGTTTACCCTTGATCTTAAAATCGTCGACACTCATTGTGAGTTTGTCGTCGTTCACTGCAATCGTCATAGTGCCGTCTTTAATAAAAGCGCCTTTTTGTGGTTCCTGTTTCATGGTGAATGGTAATGGGTTTGAATGGAGAGTAAGTTTTTTAAAATACTTTACTGTAACCGGGTCATCGGCACAATAGATGAAATAATCGTCTTTCGTTTGGTTATTGGTGATCTTGAATTTTGCGTTGATATAATTTTCAAACTTGTAATCGTAACGGTCTAAATGATCTTCGGTGATATTGGTGAGTACAGCAATATCTGCTCTGAATGTTTGAATATCATCGAGCTGAAAACTGCTGATCTCTGCAACATATACTTCCTTCGGATCAACCGCTACCTGCTTGGCAATACTGATACCGATATTACCAACCAACGCACAATCCAAACCCGCATGTTTACAAATATGATAAGCCAGAGAGGTGGTAGTTGTTTTTCCGTTGCTACCTGTAATCGCAACAATTTTACTATCACCTTTAAAACGATAAGCCAACTCTACTTCGCTTATAACAGGAATTCCCTGCTTGCGGATCTTCTTCATCATTTCACTCTTCTCAGGAATACCCGGGCTCTTCACAATTTCATCTGCACTTAATATTTTTTCTTCACTGTGCATGCTTTCCTCAAACTCAATTCCGTACTCCTTCAGCTCTTCTTTGTAAATGTTTTTAATGGGTCCGGCATCGCTTACAAATACATCATACCCTTGCTTCTTTGCAAGAATAGCTGCGCCTGCTCCACTTTCGCCGCCTCCAAGTATGTAACATTTGTGTGCCATAAACTGTTACAGGTTGCCTGTTACCAGTTACCGGTAACCTGTAACCGGAAACTGTTTGTTGATTTTGGTTTTTCGCCTTTCTTTATTTCATTCAGAAATAAAAAGAAGGTTCTTCACAAGTATGGGTTAGTACTCGATCCTCTTGGTGGTTCACAGACATTGGACACTGTTGGTCTTACACAGGATTGGATGGGTAAGGATTGAAAACCAGGGGTGGTTTTTCAATAACCTCTTTATCGGATCTTGAGTGTTACAATCGCAAACGCAACGCACAGGATTGTTACAATCCAGAAGCGGGTTACGATCTTACTCTCATGAAATCCTTTTTTCTGATAATGATGATGGAGCGGACTCATTAAGAAAATCCTTCTGCCTTCACCATATTTCTTTTTCGTATACTTGAAATAACTCACCTGCAGTGTTACACTCAGCGTTTCTACAAAAAACACCGCACATAAAATGGGAATCAACAATTCCTTGCGCACTAAAAAGGCTAACGACGCAATTACACCTCCCAACATTAAACTTCCTGTATCGCCCATGAATACCTGCGCAGGATAAGAGTTGTACCAGAGGAATCCGATACAGGCTCCAATCATCGCTGCAATAAAAATGGATAACTCTCCAATGCCCGGCACATATAAGATGTTGAGATAATCGGCTAATCGAACGTTACCACTTGCATAAGCAAAAATGCCGAGGCCAATACCGATAATGGCCGATACACCTGTCGCCAAACCATCAATACCATCGGTTAAGTTGGAGGCATTTGATACCGCTGTAACAATAAAAATCACTGCCAATACATAGATCAACCAGGTTATACCACGCATTGCCTTTGGTAACAGCTTTGCATAATTAAACTCATGACTTTTTACAAACGGAATGGTTGTAACCGGTTCGTTTGCTTTTACCATGATGCGTTCTTTTCCGTCAAGCTTCACAACAAACGTATCGGCTCCTGCAGGTATGTTTGTACCTGTAAACTCACGGTAAGCACTAACCGAATCGTTAAACATTAAGGTGGTTGCGACAGCAATACCTAACACCACCTGACCTAATACTTTAAACCAACCTGCCAAACCATCTTTATCACCTTTCTTATACGCAATACCCTGTTCCTGTGCAATACGCTTGGCTCTTATCTTCAGGTAATCATCAATAAAACCAATCAACCCCATCCAGATTGTTGCAAACAACATGAGCAAAATGTACACTTTGCTTACATCAGCAAGCAATAATGTAGGAACTACAATTGCAAGGATGATGATAAGACCACCCATTGTTGGTGTGCCTTTCTTTTGCTGCTCGCCAGCCAATCCTAAATCACGAACGGTTTCACCTACTTGTTTTTTGCGTAGGTAGTTGATAAGCTTTTTACCAAACACTGTTGAAATGATCAGCGATAACAATACCGCCAGCATCACCCTGCTGGTGATAAACTGGAACAGATTGTCGCCCGGAAATTTGATCCCGATGCTGTTCAACCAATCAAATAAGTTTTTTAACATGTGTTTCGTTTTATCGTGAATCGTCAGTTGTGAGTTGTGAATACTTCCTCATTACTGATTACTCATCATTCATCTTTCTAATAATTCAAACATTTGCTCCAGCACCTGCTTATCATCAAATGCATACTTTACGCCTTTGATCTCCTGGTACTTTTCGTGTCCTTTACCGGCAATCAGAATAATGTCTTCATTCTTTGCAAGTGATACCGCTGTTTTAATAGCTTCCTTGCGATCGGCAATGGAAATAAATTTTCTTCTTGCTGCACTGCTTAATCCATATTCCATATCGGCCAGGATTTCCAACGGATCTTCACTCCGTGGATTATCGCTGGTGAAAATCACTTTATCACTTAACTCACAAGCTACTTCACCCATCACCGGACGTTTGGTTTTATCTCTATCGCCACCGCAACCAACAACTGTGATGATCTGTTCGTGTCCTCTCCTTAATTTCTTAATCGTCCCCAACACATTTTCCAACGCATCAGGCGTGTGTGCATAATCAATAATGCCGAGGATGAGATGATTGCGTGAAATGATGTAATCAAATCTTCCTTCTGCACCGGTAATACTGCTCAACACCTGCAGCACTTTGTGTTTGTCTTCGCCCATCGATACAGCTGCACCATAAACTGCCAACAGATTATAGGCATTAAACTCACCAATCAAACGAAAATGCACTTCATCATTATTCACCATCATTTGCAAACCTGTGAGGCTGTTTTCCAGAATCTTGCCTTTGAAATCGGCCAGATTTTTCAATCCGTAATACAGCTTCCTTGCTTTTGTATTCTGCAACATCACCTCACCCCGCTTATCATCTTTGTTGCTGATTGCAAATGCATCTTTCCCTAATCCATCAAAAAAGCTCTTTTTTACTTTGATATACTCATCAAATGTTTTGTGATAGTCGAGGTGATCATGCGTGATGTTGCTGAATAACGCACCGGTAAAATGAATACCGGTAATACGATGCTGGTGAATGGCATGACTGCTGCACTCCATAAACACATAGGTGCAACCTGCATCATACATTTCCTTTAATAAACTGTTGAGGTTAATGACATCAGGTGTAGTATGTGTTGATGGATAAACCTTATCACCTACATGATACTGCACGGTAGAAATTAACCCGCAGCGATATCCTAAACCGCTGAACAGTTTATATAATAATGTGGCAATGGTTGTTTTACCGTTTGTGCCGGTAACACCCACTACTTTCATTTGTGTTGTAACATTTCCAAAGAACTCATTGGCCATATAACCGGCCGCCTCAGCACTGTTCGCTACCTGTACATAGGTAACTGCTTCATTCAAGTGCTCGGGCAACTGTTCACAAATAATTGCTGCTGCTCCTTGCTCTACAGCTTTAGCGATGTATGCATGTCCATCAACCGAAACACCTTTTACTGCGATAAAGCAGGTACCCGTTTTTACATGGCGGGAATCGATCTGCAGATCTTTCACTTCAACAGTTGTTGAACCGTGAACGCTGCGCAGATGCACTTTATACAATATGTCTTTTAACTCCGCCATTAATTGAGATACAACATAATTTCCTGTCCTTTCGCAACAGGCGAACCTGCAGCTACAGACGTGTTTACAATTCTTCCTTTACCTGTTACCTGCACTTTCATACCGGCTGTTTCCAAAACATACAATGCATCTTTCAAACCCATCCCTTTTACATCGGGCATTATTGCATTCGATGTTTGAACTGTTTGCGATTGCACCGTTTTATTTTTTAAATACGAACGACGCCAGTTACCAGCTAACTGATCGGCATACGTAAAACCAAACTGCGTAGCAATTGTGTTTACTTCTTTTTTCATACCTGCAAAGCTGTACATCATTGAATCCTGTACAGCTATCTGCAAAGGCTGCTGCTTATCGATACTGTATTTATATAAGTGATCGGCAATTTCTCTGAACACGGGTGCCGCTACCGAACCACCATAGTAGTTTGCTGCATGTGGTTTGTTTTTTACCACTACAATTATGGAATACTTCGGTGCATCAACCGGGAAATAACCTGCAAATGCAGATTGATATACACCATCACGGTATTTGAACTTGCCATCATTCACTTTTGCCGTACCTGTTTTACCTGCTGCTTTGTAAGGTGCTGTTTCAAACTGTTTGCGTGCAGTACCTTCTGTACAAACAGCAGCCAAACATTCCTGCAACTGCTTAATGGTTGCTTCACTGGCAATGGCTTCGTTTAAAACAATTGGTTCGTTTTTGCGAATAACTGTGCCGTAACTTTTAATCTCATTCAACAGGTAAGGCTTCATCATTTTGCCATTGTTGGCAACAGCATTGTACACCATCAACATTTGCAGAGGCGACACCATCAATTCATATCCAAAACCCCACGATGCCAATGTTTGCGGATGCCATTGCTTTGGCTTCACCTTATTGGGATTCCGGATGAGCGGACTGAATTCTTCATTTAATTCAATACCGGTTTTACCTGTCAAATGGAGTGCTGTAAAATGTTTGTAATACTCTTTCGGCTTACCCGTATAATATTGATAAGCGAGTTTACTCATTGCCACATTCGAGCTTTGTGTAAACGCCGTTTTAATGGTTGTTACTTCCGGACCATGATGATCATCCACAATGGTTCGTCCGTTTAAATTCCAGCGGCCGCCGTGGATAACAATATTATCGTTGATGGTTACATGCTTATCTTCCAAAGCTGCAAGGAGTGTAACCAATTTAATGGTTGAACCGGGTTCTGATGTACGCAGTGCGTAGTTATCTGTTTCGAAATAAGTACCCTCAGGTGTACGGCCCAAATTGGCAATGGCTTTGATTTTACCTGTTGCCACTTCCATTACAATACAGGTTCCTTCCAATGCTTCGTTGGTGGTCATTGTACGCATCAATGCACGCTCCGTAATATCCTGGATGTTTACATCAATAGTTGTGTACACATCATCACCATTCTCCGGCTCTACTTCAAAACCTTCAACCGGCATTAATACACCGCCGGCCACATAACGTACCAAACGCTTACCGGTTGTACCACGCAACACACTATCGAACGAACGCTCTAAACCTACGAGCTTCGAATTTTCACGATACAATCCAATGGTGCGGAAACCTAACTCACCAAACGGATTGAGACGCTTGGTTTTTACTTCGGCTATAAAACCACTTTTGTTACGTCCTAACCGAACCAACGGAAACGAACGCAACGCTTTGTATTCTTCAAATGAAACTTTTTTGTGCAACTGATAGTAGCGCTCTTTGTCTTTGTACGCTTGCTTCAATTCCTTTTTATAATCAGCTGCCGTTTTATCCTGGAACAGACCGGCAAGTGAAATACTTAACGAGTCGATATTCTCATAAAAATTCTTCCCGTCTTTAGCACGCAAACCATCCGCACCAAAATCAATATAAATATCAAACTGTGGCAACGAAGTGCTGAGCATACTTCCATCTTCACTATAAATAGTGCCCCGCTCTGCAGCGAGGTCGAGGATTTTTGTATGCAGACTATCGCCCATGCTTTTCCAGTAGCTTCCTTCGAAACGCTGTGTGTAAAAAGCTTTCCCTAAGATGAGGAAGCCAAATACACCCAGGCCGAGAAAGCCGAGGTACACACGCCACAATATGTCTTTTTTAACTTCCATTAATTGTCTTTCAGTTTGGTACTGTCGGTTAATTTGATGGGTTGCTGAATATTTTCTTTTAAACCAATTGCTTCGGTTGCTTTTGCCACTTCACTCAAACGGTTCTGATACATTAATCGTCCGTTGAGTGTTTTGTATTCGTACTCCTGCTCCCGTAGTTCTTTGGTTGTTTTGTTAATGTTCCGGATGGTATTATCGGCATAATGGCCATTGGCGATGTAGATGATCGCCAGCACTGAGAGAAAGAGAAAGTATGGAACGTTGCGAACGATCCACTGGTAATTGAACCACTTTTTTACATCGATCTTCGGCTCTTTTACTGCCATTGGTTGTTTGTAATTTTCCCGTTTTCAGTTGTTGTTTATGCGCAATGTTTTACAATGGGTCTAAATTTTTTCAGCAACACGCAAGCGTGCGCTTCTCGATCTTGGGTTTCGCTTCAACTCTTCAGCAGAAGCTTCGATTGGTTTTTTCGAAAGGACATTAAAGACTTGTTCTTTTATTTCCCGATCAAATGGGTTATAGGTTTCCTCTTCAAAACTTCCTTTTTTAAAAAAGTTTTTAACCAATCTGTCTTCCAGCGAATGAAACGAAATGATGGCCGCTCGGCCTTTGGGTTTCAGTACTGCAGGCAACTGCTCTAACAACTCCTTCAATACACCTAATTCATCATTCACTTCAATACGCAATGCCTGAAATACCTGTGCGAAATATTTATTGGGATTACCCTTTACCACCGGTTGCAGTGCCTGTTTCAACTGCTCAATGGTTTGAAACGGATTGGTGTTGCGTTGCTGAACAATTGTTGCTGCAAGCGTTTTGGCATTGGTTACCTCACCATACTGTTCAAACAATTTATGCAGTTGCTGTTGCGAATAGTTGAGAAGAATGGAAGAAGCGGTTGCAGGCTGCGATGGATCCATCCGCATATCGAGCGGACCATCGAACCTTGTAGAAAAGCCTCTTGCACCTTCATCGAACTGGTGACTGGAAACGCCGAGGTCGGCCATAATGCCATCCACTTTTGAAAAACCGTTGAGTTTTAAAAAGCGGGTAAGATGCTTGAAGTTGTGCGGTACAAAAACAATACGCTCATCATCGGGAAGATTGCGTTTGGCATCGGGATCCTGGTCGAAAGCAACCAGTTTACCATCCTTGCCCAAACGTTTTAATATTTCCCGGCTGTGCCCACCGCCGCCAAATGTGCAATCAACATACACACCGTTGGGCTGTATGTTTAATGCATCAACAGTTTCCATCAACAGTACAGGCACATGATAAACGTCCTGTTGCTGATTGGCCTCGCCATCATCAGCAGTTGGTATGTGTTTCTGTTTCGCCATACTTCTTTCAACACCTAAGGTTTCACCATCACCTCATTCGCCAGGTTACTGAAATCGCTGGCCGAAAGGGTTTCAAAGAACTGTTTGTACTTATTACTATCCCATATTTCTATCTTATTCCCTTTGGCAAATAACACAACGTCTTTGTCGAGCCCTGCATATTCTTTCAGTTGAGCGGGGATTAGCAAACGACCGGCCGAATCGAGCTCGATGTTGGTTGCCCCGTTCAAAAAGAAGCGTTGGAATTGCCTTACCTTCGGATCAAAATCGTTTAACTGACTGATGTGGGCGAATATGGGTTCCCAATGCTTGGTGTGGTACAGCGTGAGACATGAGTCTAAGCCACGACTGATCACAAACTGGTTGTTCCAATCTTCCGGCACTTGCTTTTTAAAGCCGGCCGGGAGCAGGAATCGACCTTTTGCGTCGAGCGTAACCTCATATTCTCCCAGAAAACCAATCATTTAAACTTATTTACTTCTAAACTTACACAATTACACACAAAATAACACTTTTTCCCACTTTCGAACCAAAACGGGAAAGTTTTATTTTTTCCACAAACCGCTATGGCCTGCTGGCAAAGGCTTTCGGGGGAAAATGGAAGCTTTTTAGTGGAAACAGATGTGAATTAGCGTGAATAGCCTGTGGATAAGCCAAACTTCAATGTGAATTAAACATTTGCCATGACGGGATACTCGGGTACGCCGCTGCTGAAGAAACTCGGAATTAAAGAGGGAATGAGATTGCTCATTTTGAACCCGCCAGGTGGAATGGAAGATTATTGGAAGCTGATAGGGGCCGATTGTTCTGCACAATTAAGCGGCACAAAAGAACGTCCAGACTTTATTCATCAGTTCGTCACTTCGCAAAAAGAATTTCATCAATTATTCAGCACAATTGAAAAGCGCCTGAGCGGCAACGTTAGTGTGTGGGTGAGCTGGTACAAGAAAAGTTCGGGTATAGCAACCGATGTTACCGAAGACTGGATACGGCAATTTGCTTTAGCGAATAATTTAGTGGATGTTAAAGTGTGTGCCGTTACTGAACAATGGAGTGGTATGAAATTGGTGATACCGGTGGTAAAGCGATGATTACTTCTTCAACGGCAAATCAACAGTAAACGTACTGCCCTTCCCAACCACACTATCGGCTTTTACTTTGCCCCCATGTGCTTCCACCATGGTTTTTACATAGCTGAGGCCTAAACCAAAACCTTTTACGTTATGCACATTACCGGTATGTGCACGGTAGAATTTTTCAAACACTCTTGCAAGCGTTTCTTTGTTCATACCAATACCATGATCTTCTACGGTAATTCGAATATACTTCCCTGCATTTTTTGTACTGATGTGTAACTGAAACGAATCGTCTTTCGAATATTTCAGTGCATTATCAACAAGATTATTGATAAGATTGGTCAAATGCACTTCATCTGCCAGCATCAGATCGTTTGTTGCATTCAGCTGTACTTCCACCTTACCCTGCTTCTCTTCAATTTGCAGTTGCAGGTTGTTCAATACATTTTTAATGATGTCATGCACATGTAAATCACGCAGGTTCAGCTGCACTTCCTGTCGCTCCATTTGAGCCGCCTGCAGAATCGATTCCACATGCTTGTTCATGCGTTTGTTTTCATCTTTAATCATGTTGGTGAAATAGCTGAGCTTTTCGGGATTGCTCAATACTTTTTCACTCTTCAACGCATCTACTGCCAATGAAATCGTTGCCAGCGGCGTTTTTAATTCATGCGTCATGTTATTGATGAAATCATTTTTCATATCGCCCAGTTTTTTCTGGCGCAACAACGTACGTATGGTTAAGAAGAAGGCGGTGATGATGATAAGCGTAAACAACAACGAACCGGTGATCATCCAACCAAGCGATTGAATGACATAATTCTTTACATCGGGCACCACTATAACAAATACCTCATCGGGTGCAAGGCTTTCAAGATAAGTACCACTGGCAGCAACAAGTGGATACCAAACCTTCAGGTTATGTACAGTATCTACAGCCAGATCCATAAACTGTTGCGACTTTAATTCGTAATGACCAAATACATTATCACTGGCTACTGCAAATTCGAAACGGGTATCTTTTAAATTCTGACGTAAGAATGCTTTCTGTAATTTTTCTCTGATTTCGTAAAGCGTAAACCGGTTAGTAACCGAAAACTGTTTGTAGATATCGTATCCATCGCCGGGAAATTTCATGCCGGGCATACGGCCAAGATTATTAAATGCGTCGCTGCGTTGCACTACCAATTCATCACCCACCTGCTGAATAACGGTTGACAATTTTTCTTTCAGTTGTTCTTCACGCAATTGCGCCAGGTTCTTCAGCCAAGATACCTGGATATAGATAATGCCCATCAACGATAGTGTGATCAATGCAATGATGACGGGGAATATCTTTTTCATGAATTAATTTTTATGGCGTTTTGGCCACACAGAATGATCATTCTTTGTTTTCAATTTTCAATAAAGCAGCAGTAAAAATACCCTTGAAAATAACAGGAAATAGCCAATTTAAAAACTCTGCCTGTTTTTAACGTGCCTTTTGCAATGCCTGTTTGCAAAAAAAGGAAATTTAAAAATTCCGCAGTATATTGAAGATATGATTGATCCGGCGAGTGGCATATTGTTAATTTCTGATCCCTTTTTAAAAGATCCCAACTTCATGCGCACAGTTGTGCTCCTTTGCGAACACAACGAAGCGACCGGATCGTTTGGCCTGGTTATTAACCGTACGTTTGAACAAACGCTGGATGAATTAATAAACGATCTGGAAGGCCATACTGTACCGGTGTATTATGGCGGACCTGTGCAAATGGATACACTTCATTTTTTACATCAGTTGCCCAATGAAATTCCAGGTGGGCAGGAAATAACAAAAGATATTTTCTGGGGTGGCGATTTTGATATTGTACTTACGCTGTTAAAACAAGGCTTACTTGACCTTGATAAAATACGTTTTTACCTCGGGTACAGCGGCTGGGGTAATGGCCAGCTTAACGACGAGTTAAAAGAAAAAAGCTGGTTAACCGTAGAGGCCTCGAACCGGCTTGTGTTTCAAAAAGACACTGATCTTATTTGGAAAGAAGCATTAAAAGCTATGGGTGGCGAATACACGCAACTCATTAACTACCCCATTGACCCGCAGTTGAATTGATCATTAAAGAACCTGCTTTTCATCCCGACTATCGCTCGATAAAATCATTTGTCCTTCGACTTTGCTCAGGATACTTTTACTCTCGAAAAACTTAAACTCTTTACCATCCAGTTCGGTAATGGCTTTTCGGGTTTTCTGTTCTTAAGATTTAAATACCATCCGATTTTTTTAAGAATAGGTACACGATGTGTTTCTACATATTCAATCCATGTACCATCCGGATCTTCGTTGTAAGAGAAGTGACCTGCTGCTTCGCCCATATCAAAACTGTTGGCACTGTCAACAGTAAACGGATGACCATTTTCATTGCAGATGCGTTCGTGTTCTTCGTATCCGTTAATATCGAAACAGAGATGAATATATCCCTGATCGCCCCAGTAACGGTTTTCAAATATTTTCTTAGGTGTACGATCCGTAACTTCAACTAATTCAATATAAGTTGGACCAAGCAGTTTTGAAAACGCACCTTCCTGCTTACGTGTATGCCCAAGCATTACACGTTTGAAATGATGCTGACCACCGGGCATTTTGCTGAACTCTTCGTAATGACCTTCATCTAAAAACAATTGCTTGTCGTAACCCAATACCTTTTCATAAAAAGGAATTGCTTTGGCAATAGAACTAACGCCAATGGTTACCCCACATACACCGCCGGTGTATCTGCCGGTATCGCCAAACCAGTTGTCATCGGCCATTACTTCAAAGATGTTTCCGTAGGGATCTTTTAAGAAGAATGATTCAATACCGCCTGGGTTTTCTTTTGGTGCACTTAATAAATTCAAGCCGGCTTTCTGATACTCCGCATACGCCGCTTTTACGTTCTTACATTTTATTTTGATGACGAAAATACCAGTGTCGCCCAACTGCACTTCAAATGCTGCCGGTTGCGATTTGCGGCTGCGGTACTCCCAAATTTCGAAACCACCACCTCCCTGCATATTCAATGCAAGAATTGCATAACGCTCATGTCCTTCGCCGCCGGTATAACGCTTCATTAATTCTGCACGGGCAGCATCTTTAAACACCACTACATCGGTACCAAAATGTTTGTTATACCATACAAAAGCTTCGTCGGCATTTGTTACGCCAATACCTACCTGTTGAATACCACTGATGATTCTACGCATATCAAGAATTTTGAAGTGCGTGAAGATAGGAAAGAAGTTTTTTGCCGCAAAAGAGGTTTTGAACCAAGACGACACAAAGACACTAAGTATCACAAAGGAAAGTATTGACCCCTACATCGTGCGTGTGTATCTTTTTCCCTTTATGTTTTTATTTCTCAGCTTTTCTAATCGAGTTGCAATTTCTTTTCCTTGGGGTATTTTACACTGTACTTCATCTACATTTTTCTCGAATAGACTATTCTTTGGTTTCAACGATAATCAGCTTCTTTATACTTCCGTCTTTCGTGTAACCTGCGATCTGTTTTTCATCTGTAATAATATCCATGCAGCTTATTTTTTGCGGAATAACCATTTGTAGCAACGAAGACGGCCCTTTAAAAAAATGTGGCTTACCATTCAGATACAGCAATATTGTTTCGCTAACATAAGTTATTGTAACAGACTGTCGCATCCTTGCTTCTTGTTCTTTTGTGTATTGCGATGCATTGATATCGCTGCTTTCGGGTAACAGATCTTTTATCCGTTGCGTTTGTGCATTACCTATTGCAGCTGAACTACTGAAAAGAAGGAAAAGGATGTATTTCACCTGAAGATATTTGTTGTAATATAAAAAAATCCCGTCGCTATTAACGACGGGATCATTCTAATTCTTATCTCTCAGAAACAATTAAACAGCTTCACTTCCTTCAACCAGAACCGTTACTTTGTTGTTGAGTACTTCTACAAAACCACCCTGAATTTTGTACGATTCGGTACGGTTTTTTTCAACCAGTATTTTCAACTGGCCTGCTTTTAATGCACTCACCAACGGAGCGTGATTATCCAGCACTTCAAAACTACCGCCGATACCGGGCAACTGAACGCCTACTACTTCGCCGTTGTATGTTTTTCCGAGAGGAGTTAATATTTCTAAATTCATTGTTGTTTTTAGTTTGTGGTTTTTAGTTTGTAGTTCCTGTTAAACGACTAAGCCAACAATAAACTATAAACTATAAACTGTTTAACCCTTTGCCGCTGCCATTAACTTCTTACCTTTTTCGATGGCATCTTCAATAGTACCAACGAGGTTAAAGGATGCTTCAGGATATTCATCTACTTCACCATCCATGATCATGTTAAAGCCACGGATTGTGTCTTCGATGCTTACGAATACACCTTTCAAACCGGTAAACGCTTCCGCTACGTGGAATGGCTGCGAAAGGAAACGCTGTACTTTACGTGCACGGAATACAGTCATTTTATCTTCTTCACTCAATTCATCCATACCAAGGATAGCGATGATATCCTGCAGTTCCTTGTAACGCTGAAGAATCAACTTCACACGGTTTGCAGTATTATAATGTGCTTCACCTACGATTGCAGGAGTAAGAATACGTGAAGTAGATTCCAACGGACTTACCGCAGGATAGATACCTAAGTCAGCAATCTTACGATCCAATACCGTTGTAGCATCCAAGTGCGCAAATGTTGTTGCAGGTGCCGGATCAGTCAAGTCATCCGCAGGTACATATACCGCCTGTACAGAGGTAATTGAACCATTACGTGTTGAAGTGATACGCTCCTGCATCAAACCCATTTCAGTTGCAAGTGTTGGTTGGTAACCTACCGCTGATGGCATACGGCCTAACAACGCAGATACTTCAGAACCTGCCTGTGTGAAACGGAAGATATTATCTACGAAGAACAAGATATCTTTTCCTTTACCAGTACCATCTCCATCACGGAAATACTCAGCAATAGTTAAACCAGACAACGCCACACGTGCACGGGCACCTGGAGGTTCGTTCATCTGACCGAATACGAAGGTTGCTTTTGATTCTTTCAAACCTTCCATATCCACTTTACTCAGATCCCATCCACCTTCTTCCATGCTGTGTTTGAAAGCGTCACCATATTTCATAATGCCTGCTTCAATCATTTCACGCAACAGATCGTTACCCTCACGAGTACGCTCACCTACGCCGGCAAATACAGAAAGACCACCGTAACCTTTTGCGATATTGTTGATCAATTCCTGGATCAATACGGTTTTACCTACACCCGCACCACCAAACAAACCAATTTTACCACCCTTTGCATAAGGCTCGATCAAATCGATTACTTTAATACCTGTAAACAGGATTTCGTTTGATGTACTGAGGTTTTCGAAAGCCGGCGGCTTGGAGTGAATCGGACGACCGGTAGCCTTGCTCACCTGGGGCAAACCATCAATCGCATCACCGGTTACATTAAATAAACGGCCATTAATCAGTTCACCGGTTGGCATCAGGATGTTTTTGCCGGTGTCGGTTACTTCCATACCACGAACCAGACCTTCTGTACCGTCCATCGCAATTGTACGAACGCTGTCTTCACCAAGGTGCTGTTGAACTTCCATAACGAGCACATCGCCGTTCGGACGCTTTAATTCAAGTGCACTGTAAATTTCCGGGAGTTGACCGTCGAACTGAACGTCTACAACGGCACCGATAACCTGTTTTACCTTACCAGTATTGGCCATATTGAATGTTATTTAAAAGAATGGTTTTGAAAACTGGCCGCAAAGGTAAGTGTGGGCGAATGAATTGCCAATTTGTAACGACCTAATTTTCTGTTTGGTGGAAAAAAGCGGGAAAACGGGGCAACTCCGGCCCCTCTTTCGTCCGTTTGGCAGGCAAAAGACAGCAGAAAAAGCTGAAATATGTAACAACTGTCCTTTAACTGTACTACTTTCTACTTAGAAACAAGGCCAATCCTGTAAACCTTTTGGGCGTTTGCAGGTTATTTATACTCTCACAAAAAATTCAACAATGAAAAAAACAGCAATTCGATTAATGGCGTTCGCCACAATTGTATTCTCAGCAGTTGCCTGCAACAATGAGGCGGAAAAGAAGGCAGAAGTGAAAGAGCCTGTATTAAAAGAAGAAAACATTACCTATACCGCCGACAGTGTTAGCATGAATGGCTTTGTAGTGTACGATGAAAGTATTGAAGGTGCCCGCCCTGCGGTTTTAATTGTACCCGAGTGGTGGGGTTTGAACGATTATGCAAAAATGCGTGCCCGTGAACTGGCCAAACTGGGTTTTACTGCCATGGCAATGGATATGTACGGTAACGGTAAGATCGCTGAAACGCCTGACAGCGCAGGTGCTGCCGCCGGACCGTTTTACCAAAACCCGCAAATGGCCAAAGCACGTATGGATGCAGCGTTGGCCAAGCTTAAAAGCTATCCGCAAACCGATACGGCAAATGTGGCCGCCATTGGTTACTGCTTTGGCGGGGCAATGGTATTAAATACAGCACGCCTTGGGTTAGATGTAAAAGGAGTGGTTAGCTTCCACGGTAATCTTGTTGGAACGCCATTAAATAAAGATCTGCTGAAAGCAAAAATCCTGGTTTGCCATGGCGCCGCCGATCCGTTTGTTCCTGCTGCTGAGGTAACAACCTTTAAGCAACAGATGGATTCAGCAGGTATAACTTATACATTTAGAGAATATGCAGATGCTGTGCATGCCTTTACCAACCCCAACGCAACTGCAATGGGTGAAAAATTCAAGATTCCGATTAAATACAATGCCGCAGCAGATACGGCCAGCTGGAAAGATATGCAGGCCTTTTTTACCGATCTCTTTCAAAAGAAATAAACAACCGCATCCGGTTAAAACAAAAAAGGTTTCCAAATTGGAAACCTTTTTTGTTGTGTATACTGAATTGAATCAACCTGCTGAGCAACTGTAACCAATCTTCATCAGTTTTTATTAGCAGTAAACATAGTGCAACAATGATCCTCATCATTCCGCACTCGTTTCCGCAAAAAAAGATTGGTTTATCCATCTTTATAAAATAAATTGAGGCACTTAAAACAATTAACGATGGCGCTTCAACCCTGGCGAACCGGTACAATCATCCGCATAGTAGATGAAACTCCCAATACTAAACGTTACTGGATACAGCTTTCCGAAATTGATGTATTTGATTTTAAACCCGGACAGTTTGTACAACTCGAATTTCCTATTCACGAACAACAAAGCAAACGCTTACGCAGTTACAGTATAGCATCGTGGCCCGATGGTACCAATGTATTTGAACTGCTGATTGTTTTAAACGAACAAGGTGCAGGCACTACCTGGTTATTTGCCAATGCGGTTGTTGGTACAGAGTTACCGGTGCGTGGAGCAATGGGTGTGTTCTCCTTACCAGCCGTTATTGATAAAGATATTTTCTTCATTTGCACAGGTACAGGTATTGCTCCATTCCGCAGTATGTCGCATTATATTAAACTGCATAACATTCCGCATAAAAATATTTACCTGTTGTTTGGTACCCGTAAAAAAAGCGACTTGTTGTATTACGAAGAATTAAAACAACTGCAGGAAGAGTTACCGGGCTTCCATTATATACCTACACTTTCAAGGGAAGAATGGGAAGGACGTACCGGTTATGTACACCCTATTTACGAAGAGCTTTGTGCCAATAAGCAGGAAGCCAACTTTTTCCTTTGCGGCTGGAAAGCCATGATTGACGAAACAAAAAAACGCATCATGGAAATGGGCTACGATAAAAAAGCCATTCACCAGGAACTGTATGGATAATTGAGGAGAGTGAGGTGAAACAGTTTTTTACATGATGACGATCAATAATTGAAAATCATGCAGCATCGATCTTCACCTCACAATTCATACATCACTTTATTAAATCTGCATAACTTTTATGCATTGCATAATTGAGGATTCAATAAATGATGTATATTAAATCTTCAAACAAACCAAACGCATATGGGTGTTGCTTCACTCATTATTTTAATTCTTGCTGCCATTGCCTTTTCGGCCGGTGCTATTCTTATTGCCAAAGTAGTAACAAAAGCAACCAAGAATAAACAGAAAGCCGAGCCGTACGAATGCGGTATTCCAACCGTAGGTCCCAGCTGGATACAATTTAATGTTGGTTATTATTTATTCGCTCTCATCTTTTTAATCTTCGATGTGGAGTTGATCTTTTTATATCCCTGGGCAGTAGCTGCTAAAAAAGTAGGTCTGCTGGCGCTGGTGGAAATCATTATTTTCTTTTTCATCTTATTTATGGGCTTTTTATACGCACACAAAAAGGGTGCGTTAAAATGGAAATAAAACAATACAAACACCAAACAGTACCGGATGACAACACAACAACAACCAGTAAGTGATTTTCCCGGAGAGATACACGACACGCCGGGTGGTGGTATTGTCCTTAGTAAACTGGACGATGTAATAAACTGGGCCCGCTCCAACTCGTTATGGCCATTAACGTTTGCCACAAGCTGTTGTGGTATTGAAATGATGAGTACCGCAGGAGCGAAATACGATTTCTCCCGTTTTGGTTTTGAAGTGGCACGTGCCACACCACGCCAGGCCGATGTTATTATTATTGCAGGCACGATTGTAAATAAGATGGCGCCTGTGTTGAAACGTTTGTACGATCAAATGGCCGATCCGAAATATGTAATTGCAATGGGTGCATGCGCCATCAGCGGTGGCCCGTTTTTTTACAATACCTACTCCGTTGTTAAAGGAGCCGATCATGTGATACCGGTTGATGTGTATGTGGCCGGCTGTCCGCCACGGCCCGAGGCATTGCTGCACTCGCTTATTACGTTGCAGCAAAAAATTAAAAGCGGATTAACCAGAGAACAAATACGAGAAGGAAAAGAAGCTATATGACGAACGAAGAATTAAAGACGGGTATTACCGAATTGCAGCCATCTGTTGTTTTCGACGAAGCAATTGATGCCAATGGCTGGCTGACTGCAAACGTTGAATCCACAGCCTGGTTGGGTTTTGCAGAGCAGTTGCGTAACAGACCTGAACTGCAGTTCAACTTTTTGTTTTGTGCAACTTGTGTTGACTGGAAAACACACCTTACCATGGTGTATCATCTCCGTTCAACAATTCACAGGCACGAACTGGTTGTAAAAGCAAAACTCGATCGTACCAATCCGGAAATAGAAACAGTGTCGGGCATTTGGCGTGGCGCAGAATTTCTGGAGCGTGAAGTATATGAACTGTTTGGCGTACAGTTTTTAAACCATCCCGATCTGCGTTTGCTGATTTTACCCGACGGATGGGAAGGGAAAAAACCACTGCTCAAAGATTTTGAAGATCCGATTAACATGATCAGACTATAATTTATGTTTGAAGAAGTAGGCACAACAACGGAAGGCGATTTGATTATTAACGTAGGACCACAACATCCTGCCACACATGGTGTGTTGCATTTGGTTATTACGTTAAACGGCGAAACCATTAAGAATATCGAACCGCATCTCGGTTATATTCATCGCTCCATCGAAAAAATGTGTGAGAGCCTCACCTATCGCCAGTTTATCTATGTAACAAGCCGCATGGATTATCTGTCTGCACACATCAACAACCACGCCTGTGCCATGTGTGTGGAGAAAGGTTTGCAGCTGGAAGTGCCGCCACGTGCACAAGTGATTCGTGTATTGATGGATGAGTTAACCCGTATTGCTTCGCATGAATTATGGTGGGGAGCAATGGCCATGGATCTTGGCGCTTTTACACCATTCTTTCATGCCTTTCGTGAACGGGAAACCATCAACGATATTATGGAAGAAACCTGCGGCGCACGTTTAACCATGAACTACATGGTACCCGGTGGTGTGATGCACGATCTTCACCCCAACTTTCAACGGAGAGTAAAAGAGTTTATTCAATTATACAAACGCAAGATTCATGAATATGATGAGATGGTAACCGGCAACATCATTTTCCAGAACAGGATGAAAGGTGTTGGCTATCTCTCGCCCGAAGATATTTTATCGTACGGTTGTACAGGACCTGTAGCAAGAGGCAGCGGTGTAAGCAGCGATGTACGCAAGCTGTATCCGTATGAAATTTATGACAAGCTGGAGTTTGATGAAGTACTGGAAACCGGTTGTGATTCGTTTGCCCGTTACATGATCCGCATTCGGGAAATGCAACAATCGATCCGCATTATTGAACAACTGATTGATAATATTCCTGATGGTGATTTCCAGGCTAAAACAAAAGCCGTATTAAAATTACCCAAAGGCGAATTCTATAGTAAAGCTGAAACAGCACGTGGCGAACTGGGTGTGTACATTGTAAGCGAAGGTGGCACTACGCCTTACCGGATCAAATTCCGTTCACCGGGTTTTTCAAACCTGTCGGCCTTAAATAAAATGGCGACAGGTGGTAAAATCGGCGATTTGATTGCAGCAATGGGAACACTGGATTTAGTGATACCGGATATAGACCGATAAAGAATTTCAGAATGGCGATTGCAGATTTCAGATGTAAATCAGCAATCAGAAATCATAAATCGAAAATCGAATGTGGAGCTTAAGTAGCATAGCAGCAAGTATTGACCAATGGCTCAACGCAAACATGAGCCCTACATGGACATTGATTGTGGAAATGGTGATTGCAGGCGTTGCAGTAATTGGTTTGTTTGCCGTACTCGGATTGGTATTGGTGATTATGGAACGGAAAGTATCGGCTTGGATACAAATTCGTTTAGGACCAAACCGTGTTGGACCAAAAGGAATGTTTCAATCCTTAGCTGATACATTAAAACTGTTGGTGAAAGAAGGAATGACACCCGGTGGTGCAGATAAATTGTTGTTCAACGTTGCACCGTTTGTTGCCATGATTGTTGCCATGCTTTTACTTGCACCCATTGCGTTTGCAAAAGATTTTCAACTGTGGGATTTAAACATCGGCATCTTATACATCTCTGCTGTTTCATCTATCTCCGTCATTAGTATATTAATGGCAGGCTGGGCCAGCAACAATAAATATTCGTTGCTGGGTGCTATGCGCAGCGGTGCACAAATAGTGAGTTACGAATTATCGGCCGGACTTGCAATACTTGCCATTGTTGTATTAACCGGAAGCTTACGTGTAAGCGACATCATTAATGCGCAGGCCGATGGCTGGTGGATTTTTAAAGGGCATATTCCTGTTATCATATCGTTTATTGTTTTCATTATTGCAGTTACTGCCGAAACAAACCGTGCACCATTTGATATGGCCGAAGCAGAAAGTGAATTAACGGCAGGGTTCCATACAGAATACTCCGGAATGAAGTTCGCACTGTTCTTTCTCGCCGAATATGTGAATGTGTTTATTGTGTGTGCTGTTGGTGCTACTTTATTCTTAGGCGGTTGGATGCCGTTTCATATTGGTAACTGGGAAGCATTCAACCATGTGATGGATTACATTCCATCGAGTGTATGGTTTTTTGGAAAAACGTTCTTTTTAATTTTTGTCATCATGTGGTTCCGCTGGACTTTCCCCCGTTTACGGATCGATCAGTTGCTGAACCTGGAGTGGAAATATTTATTACCCATCAGCATGTTTAATTTATTGCTGGTAACATTGATCGCAATTATGGGTTGGCATTTTTAAGCTGATTAACTATGTTTTTAAAACAATACATACAAGACATCTGGGGTGCAATGAAATCGCTGGCAACAGGTATGAAACGTACCGGTTACTATTTCACCCACCACAAAGAAATTATTACACAACAGTATCCTGATAACAGAGATACGCTGGTATTACCCGAACGCTTCAAAGGCGAAGTGGTCATGATACATGATGAGAACAATGAGCATGCCTGTACCGGTTGTACTGCTTGCGAACTGGCTTGCCCGAATGCAACCATCAAGATCATTACCAAGTTTGATGTGGATGAAGAAACAGGCAAGAAGAAAAAAGCCATCGACACATTTGTGTATCATCTTGAACTGTGTACCATGTGTAATTTATGTGTAGAGGCTTGCCCTACCGGTGCAATTAAAATGGCACAAACATTTGAGCACAGTGTGTTCGACAGAAGTAAACTGACAAAGAAACTCAACCAGCCCGGCTCTAAAATCCGTGCAGGCGTTGAATAATTGAATATTGGTTTTATAACGAACTGCAATGACAGCATCACAAATTATATTCTACCTCATCTCGGCCTTTATTTTGAGCATGGGTCTTTTATCGGTAACAAGCCGTAAAATTTTCCGTTCGGCCATCTGGTTATTGTTTTCGCTTATTGGTATTGCCGGTTTGTATTTCTGGATGGATGTGCAGTTTATTGCTGCCGTACAGATTGTTGTTTACGTGGGCGGCATTGTTGTACTTATTATCTTTTCTATTTTTCTTACACAGCAATCGGGTAAAGAAATGCCGAAAGCACCATTGATAAGAACAATAGCCGGTGCGTTAGCTGTACTGTCTGGTTTTGCCTTTACCTATTTACTCATCGATCAGTATGGTTTTCTTTCAATGGGACAGGCATTTGATAGTGATGTAGCACGCATTGGTAATGCCATGCTTAATACCGATAAAGACGGATACGCACTTCCGTTTGAAGTTGTTAGTATATTATTATTAGCCGCCATGGTTGGTTGTATTGTAATTGCCCTTAAAACAAAACCCGAAGAAAAATGAGCGACGTTCCTGTTTCACATATCTTATTTGTAAGTACCGCCCTGTTCTTCATTGGCATGTACGGTTTATTTACACGACGTAACATGATTACAATGTTAATGGCCATTGAACTGATCCTGAACAGTGTGAACATCAACTTCGTGGCCTTTAATAAATATCTCTACCCCGAAAAATTAGATGGCATTTTCTTTACCATATTTATTGTAACCATCGCTGCAGCCGAAGCGGCCGTAGCAATTGCCATCATTATTAATCTTTACCGCAGCCACAAATCAATTGATGTGGAAGATGCAACAGACCTGAAATATTAAACCATGAACTACTCATCATACATTGCCTTGATACCGCTTTTGCCACTGGCAGCATTTGTACTGCTGGGTTTGTTTGGCAGAAAGTATATGAACCAATCGGCCGGTATAATTGGTACAGGTTTGTTACTTGTTTCAACGATGCTTTCTCTTTACACAGCTTACCAGTACTTCTTTGTAAATGGTAAAGTTGGGGATGCGTATCAAACCATTACTGCAGTAAAGTATACCTGGCTTACGTTTAGTGAAAATGTATCCATCGATATGGGTATAATGCTCGATCCTATTTCGGTGATGATGCTGGTGGTAGTAACCTTTGTTTCGCTGATGGTGCATTTGTTCAGCCTTGGTTATATGAAAGGCGAAGAACGGTTTGCAACCTACTATGCGTTTCTTGGTTTGTTTACGTTCTCCATGTTGGGTTTAGTGGTTTCATCCAATCTTTTCCAGATCTATATGTTCTGGGAACTGGTGGGTGCTTCTTCGTATTTACTCATCGGTTACTATTTTCAGAAACCATCTGCAGTTGCTGCATCCAAAAAAGCATTCATTGTTACACGCTTTGCCGATCTTGGTTTTCTCATCGGCATTTTGATTCTTGCATTTTATGGTGAAAGTTTAGATTTCAACACTATCATTCATAATTTAACCACACAACAATCTTCACAGTTCTTAGCCATCACCTCTGCATCGTTTATTGGTGTATCGGCATTAACCTGGGGATTAGTAATGGTGTTTATGGGTGGTGCCGGTAAGAGTGCGATGTTTCCATTGCACATCTGGTTACCCGATGCCATGGAAGGCCCTACACCTGTTTCGGCATTGATCCATGCTGCAACCATGGTTGTTGCAGGAGTGTTTTTAGTAGCAAGATTGTTTCCTGTTTTCTCCATCAACAGCGATGCGTTAACTGTTGTAACAATTATCGGTGTTACGTCTGCTTTGTTTGCAGCCATCATTGCCTGTACACAAACCGATATTAAACGTGTACTTGCCTACTCTACTATGAGCCAGATCGGTTACATGATGTTTGCATTGGGCGTAAGTGGTTATGGTGGAGAAAATGGTCTTGGTTATACCGCCTCTATGTTTCATCTGTTTACACATGCTTTCTTCAAATCGTTACTGTTCTTAGGTGCCGGTGCGGTGATTCATTTAGTACACAGCAACGAAATGAAAGATATGGGCGGCTTACGTAAGTATATGCCGGTTACACATCTTACTTTTTTAATTGCCTGTTTAGCAATTGCAGGTATCTGGCCTTTTGCCGGTTTCTTCAGCAAAGAAGAAATTTTATTAGCTGCGTATAATAAAAGTATGCTTGTTTATGTGATTGCCTTACTTACATCGGGCCTCACGGCTTTCTATATGTTCCGTTTGTATTTTTCGATTTTCTGGAACAAAGAAACAGATGTACACAACCACCATGGTGAAGGAACTTTCTCCATGAAACTCCCGCTGGTACTGTTAGCAGTATGTACTATTGCAGCGGGCTTTATTCCGTTTGGCGAATTTGTTTCTGCAGATGGTAAAGCATTGGAATCGCACTTCCATTTAAGCTTTTCTATTGCACCGCTTGCATTAGGTATTGGCGGTATTACACTTGCATGGATGCTATATAAAACAGCAAACAACAAACCCCAACAGGTTGCTACCGCACTCGGTGGTTTGTACAAAGCCGCTTACAAAAAATTCTACATCGACGAATTGTATTTGTTTATCACAAAGAAAATTGTCTTTAATCTAATTGGTCGTCCTGCGGCATGGATCGACCGTAATATTTTCGATGGCCTCATGAATGGCATTGCAACAACTACAGCTCAAATATCAGCTCTCATAAAAGGTGTACAATCCGGTAAAATTCAAAACTACCTGTTGTATTTCTTTAGCGGACTGGCTGTATTTCTCATCATCTTTATTTACTTCTGGAAACCATAATATGAACCTCTCATTACTACTCATATTGCCCCTTGTGTTTTCGCTGCTGTTATTAGCAGTGAAAGAACAAAAACAGGTTCGCAGTGTTGCGTTAGCAGCAGCTGTTGTACAATTAGGTGCTGGATTTTATCTGCTCGTGCAGTTTCTGCAGGAACGTGCAGTTAATACCGCAGCTTATTTGTTTGAACATAATCATCCATGGTACCCTGCATTAAAGATCAACTATCATGTTGGTGTAGATGGTATTTCGGTTGCCATGATTTTGCTTACAGCATTTGTTGTATTGGCAGGTGTGTTGGTTTCGTGGAAGCAGGAAAAGATGTACAAAGAATTTTTCTTTCTGCTCTTATTCCTCAGTCTTGGTGCATACGGTTTCTTTTTATCGCTCGATATTTTTCTCATGTTCTTCTTCCTGGAAGTAGCAGTGATTCCGAAATTCTTACTCATTGGTATCTGGGGCAGTGGTAAAAAAGAATACAGTGCATTAAAACTGGCGTTGATGTTAATGGCTGGATCTGCTCTTGTGTTTGTTGGATTAGCCGGTTTATTCTTTAACAGTAATATTGATGGTGCACATACATTCGATTTAACAACGCTGGCAGCAAATCCTATTGCGCCCGATATGCAACGCCTCTTCTTTCCTTTTGCATTTATCGGCTTTGGTATTTTCACTGCACTGTTTCCGTTTCATACCTGGGTACCCGATGGTCACTCCAGTGCACCCACTGCCGCATCAATGTTTCTGGCAGGTATCTCCATGAAGCTTGGCGGTTATGGTTGCTTACGTGTTGCAACATGGCTTATGCCCGATGCAGCCCATCATTATTCAACCATCATTATCATTCTCGCCTGCATTGCAATTTTATACGGCGCTTTTGCGACTATGATGCAGACTGATCTTAAATACATCAACGCTTATTCATCGGTGAGCCATTGCGGTTTTGTATTGCTGGGTATTGGTATGATGACAAAAACAGCTATTAACGGTGCGGTATTACAAATGGTGAGTCATGGTTTAATGACCGCCCTTTTCTTCGCTGTGATCGGCATGATTTACGAGCGTACACATACAAGACAGGTGAAACAACTTGGTGGGCTGTTAAAAGTAATGCCCTTCATTTCATCGGTGTTTGTTATAGCAGGTTTGTGTTCGCTTGGTTTACCCGGCTTAAGTGGATTTGTGGCAGAGATGACGGTGTTTATGGGTAGCTGGCAACGGGCGGGTGCATTCTATCATACAGCAACGATTGTTGCATGTGCCTCCATTGTGGTTACTGCTGTTTATATTTTACGTGCAGTAGGCTCTACCATTATGGGCCCAATTACCAACAACGAACATTTAAGTTTAAGCGATGCCGGCTGGTACGAAAAAACAGCGGCTGTTGTTTTACTCGCAGGTATATTAATAATGGGTATCGCTCCTTTCTGGTTAACGGATTTAATTAATCCCGGAACAGAAGTAATGATGCAAAAGATTGGAATGATCAAGTAAACTGAAGCAATGGACAACATTTTTCTTTTGATGCAACAGGAATTGCTGATAACAGCAATCATCTTCATTTTGTTATTCATGAAACTGAGTACAAAAGAGTGGAACCCCAAACAGGTGCTTACCATCGTGAATGGATTGCTGTTTGTTAACTTGGCTGCCGGTTTCTTTATGCGTGAAGATGGATTTCTGTTTGGCGATATGTTTCAGACCAATTCCTTATTGCGACTTGAGAAAAATATTCTCAGCCTTGGCACTCTTATTATTTCATTGCAATCGTATAACTGGTTACTCAAACATAAACATGTACTTGAATTTTATTTGCTGATGCTGTCTACATTGCTGGGCATGTTCTTTATGCTGAGCAGCAGTAACCTGTTGATGTTTTATGTAGGTCTGGAATTGGCAAGCATTCCGCTTGCGGCATTAGCTAATTTCGATCTCGATAAAAAACGTTCATCGGAAGCAGCCATGAAATACATTATGAGTTCTGCTTTTGCTTCGGGCTTGTTGTTGTTTGGTATATCGATGATGTATGGCATTGTTGGTTCGGTTGGCTTTGCTGAAATATTTGCTGTGGCTTCCGATAAACCATTGTTCCTTTTTGCTTTCATTCTCATTATTGCCGGCTTTGGTTTTAAAATTTCATCGGTACCATTTCATTTATGGACAGCCGATGTGTATGAAGGCGCTCCGGTGGCCGTTACATCTTACCTCTCTGTTATTTCAAAAGGCAGTATGCTGTTTGTGATGACGAGCGTATTGTTTACTGTGTTTGGCAAGTTGCTTTTTCAATGGTACAATATTCTGGCGGTGATGGCTGTATTATCAATGATTGTTGGTAATCTCTTCGCTATCCGTCAGCAAAACATCAAACGATTCCTTGCTTTCTCCTCCATATCACAAGTTGGTTTTATTTTAATTGGTATGACCGGTGCCAACTCTGAAGGTTTCAGCTCGGTTGTATATTTTGTATTGGTATACCTCTTCTCAAACCTAGCAGCCTTTGCCGTTATTAATGTGGTAAGCGAAGCAAGCGGCAAGGAATCGATTGATGATTACAAAGGTTTTTACAAAACAAATCCCGTACTCACCTGGGTAATGGCGATTGCGTTATTCTCACTGGCCGGTATTCCGCCAACTGCCGGATTCTTTGGTAAATTCTTTTTACTGTTAGCCGGTGCAAGCAAAGCAAATTATCTGCTCATTATTATTGCAGCATTGAATATGGTTATCTCATTGTATTATTATCTGCGGATTATTAAAGCAATGTTTATGGATGCCAATGAAACACCGGTTGCAAAAGTTGAATTAAACTGGAGTCCGAAACTGGCGATGTTTATGTGTGTGGCAGGAATTGTTGTTACCGGTATCATCAGCGGTGCGTATGAATACATTTATTCATTAATAAATTGACATTTCAGGTAACCTGAAACAGGAAACCTGAAACTATAAACTGATTCTATGGCTATTAATAAAAATCATGAGTTTGAAGAGCTGGATGGCGTGAAGTGTGCAATTGTTGAAAAGAATGCTTCGGCCGAACGGGTGGCATTTTTAAAAAACCTGCTTGAACAGAATCGTTATACGGTTGTAGTAACAGCATCTCCACCGCCAAAAGCTGCACCTGCACCCAAACCGGTTGAAGGCGAAGCACCTGCTGCGCCGGTTGAAGCGCCGCCTGCTCCATCAACTTTTACAATTGGTGTTACCGATGTTACCTTCAACCCTACCAATGCTATATTCGGTCGTTTGTTGAAAACAAAAAACGGACATGTAGTTACGCTTGCTTACTGGAAACAGGAAGAGCAAAGCAGTGATGATAGTATTCCGTATTTTGCAGAAGACGAAATCATCAGCAAATGGAAGTAAAGAATCTGTTCGATCAACAGGCGTTTGAAGAAATCTACAGTCGCCTGCAAAACTTAACAGCTCAAAGCGAACGCAAATGGGGAAAGATGACCGCTGCACAAATGCTGGCCCATTGCAAAGAAGCCTACAAAGTGCCGCTTACCAGCAAACCGTTGAAGCGTAAACCCATCAGTTATATTGCCTGGCTGTTTCGCCCCGCTTTGTATAATGCAAAACCTTACGGGCAAAGCTTACCTACTGCTCCTAATTTTATTGTAAAAGACGATCGTGATTTTGAAAAAGAAAAAGCAGAGATGCTTTCGATTACCAAAGCTTTTCATGAAAGAGGAGCAGCCGGTATTGGAGACCGGATTCATCCTTTCTTTGGCAAAATGACGGCTGAACAATGGGGCAAAAGCATGTGGAAACATCTTGATCATCATTTGCGACAGTTTGGGGTGTAATCTTTTACACTCACAACTCAAATCCATACGCACTTCATCTACCAATCAATCGATTCAATCATTATAACCAACTAAATTCTTATGGCACAAAGACAATTATCTGAAATGAGCGAGGAAGAACTGATGAAAAACCTGAAACTGATGCGTGTTGCTATTGCGGTGATCTCCGCATCCATTGGTGTAATGGCCGTTTCATCGGTAGTAAGTTATTCCAAAAAAGGATTTTCAGTGTTCACTGTTTTCCCGTTACTTTTTCTGCCAATTCTTACAATGAATATTGCGAATATGAAAAAGATTAAAGCAGAGCTGCAATCGAGAAAATAAATCATCTGGCATTACAGCAAGTACAGAACTACAAACTTTCTTCTTCGTTCAATAAATCAGGCAGAAGCATGCAGCTTCTGCTTATCTTTGCAGCATGCTTTCCAATCTCTGGAAAAATATTATCAGACGTCCTTCGTAACGATGCATTCCGGTTCGTTCGGAACCTATTTTTTTTCTTATTTATTCCAACAAATGATGCTGCTTACTGCAGTGCATTTATTCATCTATTCACATCACTGTTACACAACGTAACAGTATAAACGCATCAGTTATGATCAAGACAATTATTGAACCCTTCCGTATAAAATCGGTTGAACCGATTTATTTCACTACTGCCGAACAACGTATTTCTTTCCTGGAGAAAGCAAACTACAATCCTTTTCTAATTGATTCGGAGCATGTACTCATCGATCTGCTCACCGATAGTGGCACCAGTGCTATGAGCAGTCGTCAATGGGCAGGCATAATGCAAGGCGATGAATCGTATGCAGGCAGTCCCAGCTTTTACCGGTTTGAAAAAGCAGTGCGTGACATAACCGGCATGCCCATTGTTATACCCACCCACCAGGGAAGGGCATCCGAAAAAATTCTCTTCAGTATTACAGGTGGCAAAGGAAAATATTTCATCAGTAATACGCTCTTCGATACAACAAGAGCCAATATTGAATTCTCCGGAGCAGAAGGAATTGATTTGCTGTGCGAAGAAGGAAAACATCCATCGATACCTGCTCCGTTCAAAGGCAATATGGATATAACTGCTTTACAACAGACCATTGAAAGAGTTGGTGCTGCAAATATTCCGATGGTGATCATGACAGTGACGAACAACTCCGGTGGCGGACAACCCGTGAGCATGCAGAACATTAAAGAAGCGAAAGCAATTTGTACAGCACACAGTATCCCGTTCTTTATTGATGCCTGCCGGTTTGCAGAGAATTGTTACTTTATTAAACTGCGAGAAAAAGGCTATGCTGATAAATCCATTAAAGAAATAGCCAACGAATTGTTTTCCTATGCGGATGGTTGTACCATGAGCGCCAAGAAAGATGCGTTTGCCAACATCGGTGGTTTTCTTGCACTGAAAGATGAAGCATTAGCAGTACAATGCCGCAACCTGCTCATTATTACAGAAGGCTTTCCAACCTATGGCGGACTTGCCGGCCGTGATCTGGAAGCCATTGCGATTGGTTTAAATGAAGTACTGGAAGACCCCTATCTGCAGTATCGCATACGCAGTATTGAATATCTCACCAACAAATTAATTGATGCAGGTGTTCCTGTTATGCAGCCGGGAGGCGGACATGCAGTGTACCTCGATGCAAAAGCTTTCCTGCCACATATTCCGCCACCACAATATCCAGGACAGGCATTGGTGTGTGCGTTGTATACCGAAGGTGGTATACGTAGTGTGGAGATCGGTTCGTTGATGTTTGGCAAGTATGACGAAACAAACAATCTTATTCCTGCACAAATGGAATTGGTTCGCTTAGCAATACCCAGAAGAGTATACACGCAAAGCCATATTGATTACGTTGCTGAAGTAATTATTGAAGTGTTTGAAAAACGTAACAGTATTAAAGGATTAGTAATTACAGAAGAAGCACCGATGCTAAGACATTTTACGGCGAAGCTGAAACCGGTTGAATAAGTAAACGTTTTGCTTTTATGTATGCCATACTTACCACAGCATACATCATTATGAGTTGCCTTTTATAAGTATGGCATAGCTTAAGACAAAAAGGGAGTTTCTTTCGAAACTCCCTTTGCTTTATTCATATGGGTTTTGGGTATTTACAATCCTTTCAGTGTTTCCAGTCGTTCCCATCTGCTCACTTTTGCTTCCTGTGCCTGATCCATGAAACGTGCTGCCAGTTCCGGATCTTTTGCTTTGATGATATTGAAACGGTTTTCATGATACATGAATTCGCTCAGATCTAATGATGGATCTTTTGAATCAACCACAAAGCGCTGTCCTCTCGGCTTCATCGGGTTGTAATGGAACAATGGCCAGTAACCGCTCTTCACAGCAAAGTCTTGTTCTTCTGCACCATGTGCCATATCAATACCGTGCGCAATACAATGGCTGTAGGCAATAATCAACGATGGGCCGGGATATGCTTCTGCTTCAAGTATAGTGCGGATGGTATGCATATCATTTCCACCCATTGCAATTTGTGCAACATAAGCAGTGCCGTGTGCAATGGCCTGCATTGCCAGGTCTTTCTTACCGGTTGTTTTACCATTTACACTAAACTTGGCACTTGAACCCAATGGTGTTGATTTTGATTTTTGTCCGCCGGTATTACTGTATACTTCTGTATCCAATACCATGATGTTTACATTTTCGCCAGTACTTAATACATGATCCAAACCACCATAACCAATATCGTACGCCCAACCATCACCACCAATAATCCAGATCGATTTTTCTTCTAAGAAATCTGCCAGGTGGAAAAGATTCAATGCAGCCATGGAACGTTCGCCACTCAATCTGCGTTTCAGTTCTTTTACCAGCTCATGCTTTTCATGAACAGCTTCTTCCGTTGTATCGTTGTTGTTTAAAATTTTATCAACCAGCTCTTCACCTACCATTGCTCTCAACTCATCGAGCAGCTGCATGGCCATTTCTTTTTTCTTTGTACTGGCCATACTGATGCCTAAACCAAACTCTGCATTATCTTCAAACAAACTGTTTGCCCATGCAGGACCTACACCTTCTTTATTTTTTGTCCATGGAGTAGTTGGTAAGTTACCGCCGAAGATGGATGAACAACCTGTTGCATTGGCAACAATCATACGTTCACCAAACAACTGTGTTAAGAGTTTTAAATAAGGCGTTTCGCCACAACCCGCACATGCACCACTAAACTCAAACAAAGGCTGGAAGAATTGTGAACCCTTTACGGTATTCTTATTCACTCTTGTACGGTCAACTTCCGGCAGCGTTAAGAAATAATCCCAGTTTTCTTTTTCCTGTTCCTGAATGTTTGTTTTATCCATCATGTTGATGGCTTTATGACCGGGATCTGTTTTGCTGGTGATGGGGCAGAACTCCACACACAATGTACAACCGGTACAATCTTCTGTTGATACCTGCAACGTGTATGCTTCTGTTTCTTTGTTCCACTCTTTACCAATCGGGTCAACATGCTTCCATGCAGCCGGTGCATCGGCCAGCAATGCTTTATCATACACCTTCGGACGGATTGCTGCATGCGGACAAATCATAAAACATTTACCACACTGCGTACACAAACTTGTATCCCATACCGGTACTGCATCTGCAATGTTCCGCTTTTCCCACTTGGTTGTACCACTGGGGAACATACCATCAACAGGAAATGCACTCACCGGTAACTCATCGCCTTCGCCTGCAATAATTTTACCCAACACCTGTTTTACAAAATCAGGCGCTTCATCGGGCACGGCAGCATCAATCGGTTTATCGCCAATTGTATATTGCGAATAATCTACTTCGTATAAATTAGCAAGGGTTTGATCTACCGCTTCATAATTCTTCTGTACAACGGCCTCGCCTTTTTTCCAATAGGTATCGTAAATAGCTTCTTTAATTTTTGCAATCGCTTCTTCACGTGGCAACACATTACTGATGGCGAAGAAACAGGTTTGCAGGATGGTATTGATGCGGTTACCCATGCCTGCTTCTTTTGCTACGGTGTATGCATTAATGGCATAGAACTTTAATTTTTTATGTACAATCTCTTCCTGAATTTTCTTGGGCAGCTTACTCCACAATTCTTCTTTTTCATACGGAGCATTCAGCAGAAATACAGCACCTTCTTCTGCATCTTTTAAAATATCGTACTTGGTTAAATAGTTAAAGTGATGACAAGCTACAAAGTTTGCAGACTGTACCAGGTAAGTTGACTGAATCGGCTGCTTACCAAAACGTAAATGCGATACAGTTAATGAACCCGACTTCTTAGAGTCGTACACAAAATAACCCTGCACATGATCGTTGGTTTTATCGCCAATGATTTTGATGGAGTTTTTGTTGGCACTCACTGTACCATCTGCACCTAAACCAAAGAACAAACCACGGAACTGGTGTTGCTCTTCAAGATTAAAGGTTTTATCGTACTCTAAACTTGTATGTGTAACATCATCATCAATACCAATGGTAAAGTGATTTTTCGGATGTTCTTTTTTCAACTCACGGAACACAGCTTTTACCATTGCAGGTGTAAACTCTTTGCTCGATAAACCATAACGTCCGCCAATAACATGTGCATGATGATTTTCCTGCGCTTCATTCAACGCATTCACCACATTCATGTACAATGGCTCACCAATACCGTTTGGTTCTTTGCATCGATCGAGCACCGCAATACTCACTACACTCTTTGGCATTACAGCCATAAATGCTTCCACATCCAACGGACGGAAAAGACGAACAGCAATCATACCAACATGTGCACCATGTGTATTTAAATAATCAATGGTTTCTTTTACAGCGCCTGCGCCCGAACCCATAATAACAATTAATCGATCGGGATGTGCATGACCATAGTATTCGTACAATTTATATTTACGTCCGGTTAAAACTGCAAATTCATCCATCACTGTTTGTACTGTGTTGGGCACATTTGCATGATACGTATTCGCTGCTTCTCTGTTTTGAAAATACACATCAGGGTTTTGTGCCGTACCACGTATAGAAGGATTGTTTGGATTCAATGCACGGTTGCGGTGTGCATGAATGGCTTCCATATCCATCATGCGTTCAATGATTTCATCAGGGATTACTTCAACTTCATTCAACTCATGCGAAGTACGGAAGCCATCAAAAATATTTAAGAAGGGAACTCTTGAACGTAAGGTAGAAGCTTGTGCAATCAACGCCATATCCATTACCTCCTGCGGATTGTTACCGAACAACATGGCAAAGCCGGTTGAACGTACCGCCATCACATCACTATGATCCCCGAAAATTGAAAGCGCATGTGTTGCCAAACTGCGTGCTGCAATATGAAATACTGTTGGTGTTAACTCACCCGCAATTTTATACATGTTCGGAATCATTAACAACAAACCCTGCGATGCTGTAAAGGTGGATGCTAATGCACCGCCCTGCAATGCACCGTGTATGGCGCCTGCAGCACCTGCTTCACTCTGCATTTCCATAATGCGGGGCACCGTGCCGAAAATATTTTTCATGCCTTTGGCACTCCATTCATCGGCCCATTCGCCCATAGTGGAAGATGGTGTAATTGGATAAATGGCGCACACTTCATTGCACTTATAGGCAATGTAAGCGGCGGCCTCGTTGCCGTCCATAACTTCGTACTGTGCTTTTTTTGGCTGTACTGCAGTGATTGTTGCTTCCATGATTGACTTGTATTTGAAGCAACGAAATTACCCGAGGCCGGGAGGGTGATACATGACCATCATCAGCCAAAAAGCTAATTGATATGAGGAAAGACAGGTTTGGTGACGGGCTGTATATATAATGGCAGCAACTGTTGCCACGCTCGGTTCATGGTTCCGTTTTTATGGCGGCAAGTTGGGCAATAGAGCATTAGGTATGCCATACTTTGTGCAGCCAGCTGAAATTTATCTTATCGTTGTAAGTATGGCATACCTATGTTCAGCTGTTGTACAAATAATGAACAGGGATAAACTGCTGTGGCTGTTATGTCGCCTTACAAACAACTTATAATGAAGATGAAAATGATTCTTTACAATAATTGAAATAAGAGGGCGACCTTCTCGCCCACTAATACAAACCCCAAGGAACGCCAAAGCGACCAACATAAATCTCACTACAGTCATAGGAATAGCTAATTCTTAAACTTGGCTTTAAATACCGTTCAAAAAAAACAGGGTCAATTAAACTATAATCATGCGGTGATTTAATATCATCAAATTTGCAATAAAACGTTCTGGCATTATTAATAATAGCCATTTTTTTAATAACATTACCTGAAACAAAAAATGTGTACACATTAACGTTGAAATAATTCAAATATATCTTAGACGCCACAATTATTGAATCGGTTTTTTTTCTCTGCCTTCTCTCAACTGCCGAAGACTCTGACAAGCGATATGTCCATGTTGTATCTGAAGATTGAATATAATCTTGCACTTTCTTCAAATAATCCAGATCCTTTTTAATCAAATGTTTCTTTATCTTAATACGCACAATGTTTGACAAATCAACTTTCTTACTAAAGCATCGTAAAGCTAATTCGTCAAAGCACCTAGAACTTATGTAAACAGAGTCTTGTGAAAATGTCTCTTGGCTGTAGCAAAAAGTCAAAGACAAAAAGAAAAGCAATTTCCAATAGCAAAATTTCATAAAGTTTATGTAAGAATTAATGTTAGCATTTACTTTAAATAACCAAGCATTACGCAATCACATTCGAGTATTGTCAATACTCCACCTCTCTCAAATCTTCCGTATCTCTTGCAACAGGTATCCCGTTCGGGTCTAAGATCATGGCTTCCTGTACAGGTGTTACGCCTAACCGGTCGCCACTGGCAATCAGCTTGTAGCCGTTTTCATATTCGGTATAGTAACCGCAGGGAAAAGCAGAATAGCCATTGGGCAACAGTACCCGTTTCTGTTGCTGAAATCCCCAGCCAATTACTTTCTGATGAAGGATAAACGCATTGAACGCTTCATTGAATGTCATACAAATGGAAATCGTTAGTTCGTGAACAAAAGGGCTGTAATTCAGATTTGAATATAAAATTAATTTGCCAACTATTTTATCAATCGTAATATTGCGATTGAATGGGTACAACAAAAACAGAAATATTTACAGCAAAGCAGAACAAGCTGGCAGCTACGCTTAAAGCGCTGGCCCACCCGGCACGTATTGCCATACTGCAGCATTTGCTGGCAGCGGAACATTGCATCTGTGGCAACCTGGTTGAAGAACTGGGTCTTGCACAGGCCACTATTTCGCAGCACCTGAAAGAGTTAAAACAGATCGGCATCATCAAAGGCTGTACAGAGGGTACAACTGTAAGCTATTGCATCAACGAAAAAGAATGGAAAAAGGTAGAAGCACTGGTAACAGGTTTCTTTCACAGTCTTCCTGCAGCTAAAGAAAACAATTGCTGTTAACAATCAACATTATTCATGCAACAAACAACCATCATGTTTCAAACGATAAACGAACGCTGCTCTGCATTAGCCAGTAACTTTAAAGAAATACCTGCAGTACGCAAACAACTGCTCGAAAAAATTGCTGATTATATTAAAACCAAACAAGCAGGTAATGAAGCCATCAATCTCATTTATGTGTGTACGCACAACTCACGCCGCAGTCATCTTGGCCAGGTATGGGCAGCAGTAGCAGCAGCATACTACGGCGTAAAACATGTACATACATTTTCAGGTGGCACTGAAGCAACCGCCTTTAACCCAAATGCGATTAAGGCATTAACGGCAGCTGGTTTCAACATCAATAAAAAAGACGAAACGGGCAATCCGGTATACGAAGTATTTTTTGCTGAAGATAAATTCACAACCTGTTTTTCGAAAGTGTATAATCACGAAGCAAATCCTGTAAAAAATTTTGCAGCAGTGATGACATGCTCTGATGCTGATGAAAACTGTCCCTTCATTCCTGGTTGCGATTTACGCATTGGTACTACGTACAACGATCCGAAAGCATTCGATAATACGATTCTGCAAAACGAAAAATATACCGAACGCAGCAACCAGATAGCGATGGAATGCCTGTATGTATTTTCGAAAGTGGTTGAATAAATTCTACGCTTGTAATAACTGAAACAATAATGCTGCAAGCACAGCACCTGTAATTGGGCCAACAACGGGAATCCAGCTGTAACTCCAGTTACTGTTACGTTTATTTTTGATGGGTAAAATAAAATGCATGATGCGTGGCCCAAGATCACGTGCAGGATTAATCGCATAACCGGTTGGTCCGCCCATACTCAACCCAATTCCCAACACAAGTAACGCAACAGGTAATGCATCTAATGCGCCTAACGTATTTTGCGGTGAAGAAATAAATAATACTCCCAACATAAACGCAAACGTTGCAATAATTTCTGTTAACAGATTAAAAAACACATTGGGTATGGCAGGTGCATTACAAAATACAGCAAGCTTTGCATCGGCATCTTCTGTTGCATCGAAATGTTGTTTATGTGCCAGCCACATAAGCGTTGCACCCAACATTGCACCCATAAATTGCGCAAGTATATACGAAGGAACATTTGCCCAATCGAATTTACCAATACTGGCTAACCCGATTGTTACAGCCGGATTTAAATGGGCACCGCTGCTCGATGCACTGCTGTATACGCCAACAAATACAGCAATTCCCCAACCAAAGGCAATTACAATTAATCCGCTGTTATTTCCTTTTGTTTTATGTAACAATACATTGGCCACAACACTGTTACCCAACAACATTAATAACATGGTTCCGATGAGCTCTGCAACAAATGGAGACATATGGAAAGCAGTTTATGGTTTTTAGTTTATGGTTTCGGGTTAAAACACCCGTTCAACTTCATTCATTTAGTATGGCTTTGTTATGTGATCATCTTTGACTTTCACAACCACAAACAAAAAACCATAAACAAGAAACAGTTACCTCAACACATATCCTTCTGCCACTTTATAAAAATCGTGCAGCTGTTGTTCTTTCCACTGTTCATCTTTGTTCAGCTCTTTCATCATAATATCGGCCACAAGTGGTGCTGCAGCAATCGCTGCTTTTGCATCAAGCACCAACGCTCTTGTTCTTCTGCTTAATACATCCTCCACTGTCATCGCCATTTCGTTACCAACGGCCCAAAAAACTTCTGCTACAGTATAGGGCAAATCAGGATGAATTAATTGCGAATAACCCTGGTGTTGTAAGAAACGGATAGCTGCTGCATCGCTGCCGTAATAATGCAGCGGATCAGTAAAATCAACTTTCTTCATCCAGCCATGCAGCTTCATCGTTTCTGTTTGGCAACGGGTATATGCCAGTCCACCTTCGTAATGTGCTTTCAGAATTACTTCCTGCGCCATCTTACGATAGGTTGTCCATTTACCACCGCTGATATTAATCATGCCGCCCTTCGATACCCAAATGGTATGATCACGGGGAAGCACAGCTGTTTTTTTCTGTCCGGGTACTTTCACCAACGGACGCAATCCTGCAAACACACTTCGTACATCGCTACGTTGCAAACCTGTTTGTACATACCGTTTAAAATGGTTGATGACAAACTCCACTTCTTCATCCAGTGCTTTCGGTTCTATCTCTGCAGCTTCAACACTTGTATCGGTTGTACCGATAATCACTTTATCGTGAAACGGCACTGCAAACAATACACGACCATCATCGGTACGTGGAATAAACAAAGCTTGCTCGCCGGGAAAGAATTTTTTATCAACTACAATATGAATACCCTGCGATGGAGATACCGATTTCGCCATTCCGTCATCATCCATCTTCAGCACTTCATCTACAAACACACCGGTTGCATTTACCACTACGGTTCCTCTTGCCTCGTATTCTTCGTTGGTTAAACAGTCTTTAATATGCACGCCTTTTACTTTGCCGAGGTCGTGTATTAAACCGGTTACTTTGCAATAGTTCAATACCGTTCCGCCAATATCGGATGCAGTTAACGCCAGCGAAATACATAAACGGGCATCATCAAACTGTCCATCAAAATATGCAACACCTCCGCTCAGCTTTTTTCCGTCAAGCCCCTGAATGTATTGCTGTGTTTTTTTGATGGAAAGAATTTCACTCGGCCCCAAACTCAACTTGGCCGATAAAAAATTGTACACCTTCAACCCCAAACCATAATACAGTTTCTCCCACCAGCGATAAGCTGGCAACACCAACTTTAACGGATGTGCAATATGCGGCGCATTCTTTAACAACAAACCACGTTCACGCAAAGCATCACGCACCAAACGGAAATTTCCCTGCTGCATGTAACGCACACCACCATGGATTAGTTTGGTTGAGCGGCTGGATGTTCCCTTGCCGAAATCGTACTGCTCCAGTAAAAGTGTTTTATAGCCACGGGCAGCAGCATCCACTGCCGCACCAAGGCCGGTAGCACCACCACCAATAATGATGATATCCCAATGGTTGGTGGTTTTTAATTGTTGTATTTGTTGCGAACGATTCAAAAGCTGTTTCTTGTTTGACGTTTTTTGTTTCTGGTTCGAAAATTCTGAAGTGCAAATTAAATGAAACGGGTTAAGGTTGAACAACTATAAACCATAAACTAAAAACTAGTTGCTGCCTTAACCGCCTTCAGCCAGCCATTGTACAAGGCTGTTCGCTTTTCATCGTTCATCAATGGTTCAAATTTGCGGTCGACCTTCCATTGTTGCTGTATTTCATCAATACTGCTCCAGTAACCCGTTGCAAGCCCGGCAAGATAAGCAGCACCCAGCGCTGTGGTTTCTGTAATCTGCGGACGAACAACATTGGTATGCAGCACATCGCTTTGAAACTGCATGAGCAAATTATTTACAGTGGCGCCGCCATCTACTCTTAACTCCGCAATGGAAATGCCAGCATCTGCTTCCATTGCTTTTAACACATCTACGGTTTGATAAGCAATACTGTCGAGGGCTGCTTTGGCAATATGTGCAGCGGTGGTTCCTCTCGTCATTCCCACCATCGTTCCTCTTGCATGCTGGTTCCAGTATGGCGCACCAAGTCCTGTAAAAGCAGGCACCAGATAAACGCCGTCACTATCGGTTACTTTGGCAGCCAGCTTCTCTACATCGCCCGACGAACGGATAATACCCAAACCATCACGCAGCCATTGTACCACTGCACCGGCAATAAACACACTTCCTTCCAGTGCATATTCTGTTTTACCGTTGATCTTCCATGCAACAGTTGTCAGTAAGTTGTTTCTTGAAATCACCGCTTTCTCTCCCGTATTCATCAGCATAAAACAACCGGTGCCATAGGTATTTTTTACCATGCCCTGTTTGGTACACATTTGTCCGAACAATGCACTTTGTTGATCGCCTGCAATACCTGCAATAGGGATATTCGTAGCCGTTAGGATGTTTTGTGTGGTGCCGTATACTTCGCTGCTGCTGCGTATTTGCGGCAACATATTTCCGGGTATGTCAAATATTTTTTCCAGTTCACCATCCCATTGCAATGTTTGTAAATTCATGAGCATGGTACGGCTGGCATTACTTACATCGGTTACATGCACCTGCCCTTTTGTAAGATTCCATAACAACCACGAATCAATAGTGCCAAAACAGAGTTCTCCTTTTTCGGCTCTTGCTCTGGCGCCTTCTACATGATCTAAAATCCATTTTATTTTCGAAGCACTGAAGTAAGCATCCACCACCAATCCTGTTCGTTGCTGAATAAGGATATGCAGATTTTTTCGTTTCAACTCATCGCAGAAATCGGCTGTGCGCCTGTCTTGCCAAACGATTGCGTTGTAAACGGGCTTCCCCGTTTTACGATCCCACACCACGGTTGTTTCCCGTTGATTGGTGATACCAATAGCATGGATCTGCTCGGTGGTTAATCCAGCTTTGGTAATAGCTTCAGCAGCTACACCTAATTGTGTGCTCCATATTTCTTCGGGATCATGCTCTACCCAACCGGGCTGCGGAAATATTTGTGTGAATTCTTTTTGTGCAACGGAAACAATACTTCCATCGTGTGCAAACACAATTGCACGGCTGCTGGTTGTTCCCTGGTCTAAAGCCAGAATATATTTTTTCATATGACATCTGTATTAAACTTCTTACAATACGCTAACAATCCGTTGTTGTATGAACCCTTACATTTGAGTATTAAAGAAGGGCACATGCAATTGGTTGAAGTTAATGATAAACAGTCAGCAAAAGAATTTTTACAGGTGGCTGTTGAACAATATACACATGATGCTGATTGGATCCGTCCATTGGATAAGGATATTGAACAGGTGTTTGACAGAAAGAAGAATAAAACCTTTCAATATGGCGAAGCGATCCGTTGGGTACTGAAAGATGATACCGGTAAATTGATTGGCCGTATTGCAGCGTTTGTGAATAGCCGTTATAAATCGAAGGGTGATGATGTACCTGTTGGTGGTATGGGCTTTTTTGAATGCATCAACGATCAAACTGCTGCCAACAATTTATTTCATACTGCAAAGCAATGGTTGCAAAGCAAGGGGATGGAAGCCATGGACGGGCCCATCAACTTTGGTGAGCGTGACCGCTGGTGGGGCTTACAGGTAGAAGGCAGCGGGCAACCTTTGTACTGCATGAATTACAACCCGCCTTATTACCAGCAGTTGTTTGAGCAATACGGCTTTCAGCTTTTCTTCAACCAATATTGTTATTCCGTTAAAGTAAAAAATCAACTCGAGAATAAATTTTATACCCGTCATGCTGCAATAGCAAAGAATGGCGATTACAAAGCAGTGCATGTAAATATTCATCAACTGGAAAAATTTGCAAAAGACTTTTGTACGGTTTACAACAAAGCATGGGCTACACATGCAGGCCTAAAACAAATGGAAGAGAAAACAGCCCTTGCGATGTTTGAAGCGATGAAGCCGGTGCTTGACGAACGCATTGCCTGGTTTACCTATTATAAAAATGAACCTGTTGCCATTTGGTTGAACCTGCCCGACCTCAATCAATGGTTCAAGTACCTCAATGGCCGTTTCGACTGGTGGGGCAAGCTGCAGTTTTTATGGATCAAGGCAACGAAGAAAAATAAAAAGTTTACCGGAATTATTTTCGGCATCGTACCCGAACAGCAGCGTAAAGGTGTAGATGCATTTATGATTGTAGAAGCATCGAAGCCGATACAGGCACAACTGCAATACGAAGATTATGAAATGCAGTGGATCGGCGATTTTAATCCGAAGATGATGAACGTTGCAGCCAGCCTCGGTACACATATCAGCCGCCGGTTGGTTACCTATCGTTACAATTTCGATCGTACAAAACCTTTTCAGCGACACCCGGTAGTTTAAGCCTATCACAATCAGCTTAATCGTTGCTCTACATCACCGTACATCTGCCAAAGAAGCACTACTTTAGTACAAACTCTTCAGCATATGAACAAAGCAGCAGCCAGTGTACAAACGGAAATTGATGCAGCTTATCTCTATACACAATTAGCAGCGGCAGAAGACAATGAAACCATTGCTTCCATTTACAAACAAATGGCGGCTATTGAACGTAGTCATGCCGATGGTATGGTTGCCAAAGCAAAAGAAAAAGGCGAAGCATTTGAACTGCCTTCCCCATCGTGGCGTGCAAAAACACTCAATCGTATTGGGAAAATTTTTGGTTATGAATATGTGCTTGATTCGTTAATGCAAACAGAAAAAGTATTAGCCTTTAAACAGTCGAGCGATAAAGTCCAGCAAAATATTCCATTATCCGGTGCAGAAAATAATCATGTAAAAATCCTCAAGAATTTAATTGGTGCCGATTCAAAAATCAGCAGCGAAAAGTTAACGTCATTAGAAGGCCGCAGGCATAAATCGGTTGGCGGTAATGCGCTCCGTGCTGCCGTGCTTGGTGCCAACGACGGACTTGTATCGAACATGAGTTTGGTGATGGGCGTAGCTGGTGCTACGAATGGTGAAACGGGTGTGTTGCTGGCCGGGCTTGCAGGTTTATTAGCCGGTGCATTATCGATGGCGCTGGGCGAATGGATCTCGGTAAAAAGCTCGCAGGAATTGTATGAGCGACAGATGGCATTGGAAATGGAAGAGATTGAAAACAACCCGGAAACAGAGATGAAAGAACTGCAGTTGATTTATATGGCCAAAGGTATTCCTGCAGAACAGGCCGAACAAATGGCGAAGGAAGTGATCAGCAATCCATCGCATGCACATGAAGTATTGATTAAAGAAGAGCTGGGCATTAATGCCGAAGAATTAAGAGGCAGTGCATGGACCGCCGCTATTGCATCGTTTGTCTTATTTGCCATTGGTGCGGTTATACCTGTTGCACCTTTCTTTTTTGGTACAGGCTTCACCTTTATTATCTGGAGCATTGGTTTAAGTGCCGTGGGTTTATTCCTCATTGGTGCAGCCATTACCTTGTTCACCGGCAAAAGCATATGGACTTCGGGTTTCCGCCAGGTGCTGTTTGGTTTAGCTGCAGCAGCTATTACGTTTGGAATAGGTAAACTGATTGGGGTGAATATTGCGGGGTAGGTAAACCTCACAGGTCTATCCTTTTTCACTAAATTGCAGCCGCAGTTATGGATAAATTCATTGTTTCGGCACGGAAGTACAGACCCCAGACTTTTGATACAGTTGTTGGGCAAAGTCACATTACTACAACTTTAAAAAATGCCATCAGCCACAACCAGCTGGCGCATGCATTTTTGTTTTGCGGTCCACGTGGTGTAGGTAAAACAACCTGTGCCCGTATTCTGGCCAAAACCATCAACTGCGAAAACATTCAGCCGAATGGTGAGGCTTGCGATACCTGCGTGAGTTGCCGCACCTTTAACGAAGGCACATCGCTCAACATTCACGAGCTCGATGCGGCCAGTAACAACTCGGTAGATGATATCCGTTCACTCATTGAACAGGTTCGTTTCGCTCCGCAGATGGGTCAGTACAAAGTGTACATCATCGATGAGGTACACATGCTCAGCTCCAGTGCCTTCAACGCTTTTCTGAAAACGCTTGAAGAGCCGCCATCTTATGCCATTTTTATTTTGGCTACAACGGAGAAGCACAAGATTCTTCCAACCATTTTGAGTCGTTGCCAGATCTTCGATTTCAAACGCATTACCATTAACGATACAGTTGAACATTTACAGGAAATTGTTGATAAAGAAGAACTGAAAGCAGAGAAACCCGCCCTGCAGGTAATTGCGCAAAAGAGCGAGGGTTGTATGCGTGATGCACTGAGCATCATGGATAAGATCGTGAGCTTTACCAATGGTGAATTGACCTATCAAAATACATTAGAACATCTCAACATACTCGATGCCGATTATTTCTTTAAACTGCTCGATGCCATGCAACAGCAGGATCTGGCAACCGGTATGTTGTTGTTTGATGATATTAACCGCAAGGGTTTTGAAGGCGACATGGTACTCAACGCAATGGCCGAATTCTTCCGTAATTTATTAGTGTGTAAAGATGAGCGTGTGGCCAACTTGCTGGAAGTAGTGGAAAGTTTTAAGGACAAATACACAGCTGCCGCAAAGAAAACTTCTGCTTCCTACATCATCAGCGCATTAAATGTGTTGAACGAAGCCGAGATCGGTTACAAACAGGCCCGCAACAAACGACTGCATGTGGAGCTTGCCATCATCAAACTTACCTACCTGCAGCAAGCCATCGACCTGGGCGATAAAAAAAAAATAGTTGACAAAACCATAGCGGTTCAGTTTCGTGCATTAAAGCCGGTTGAAGTAAAAGAACAGGCCCAAGGCACAAGAAACAAGGTGCAGGAAATAAGTGGAGCCAAGCTGATGGTGGAAGAACCGCAGCAAAAGCTGCAGGTAACAAGCACTCAACCACAGCAAGCAAAACCTGTAATACAAACTCCAAACCCAACGACTGCTGCCCCCAAACCAACATCTCCCGGTTTAAAAGGTGGTTTATCAAAACTGCGTGAAAAAATTGCAGCCGAAACAAACAGTGTTGCCAATCAGCAACGGGATATTGATCCGGACGGATTAAAAATCGCCTGGCAGGAATATATTCTGAAGCTGAAAACAGCTGCCAAACATTCAGTGGTTTCCATTTTTGAAATGATGGAATGCCGCATGAAATCGCCTGTAGATTTTGAAGTGGTGGTGCATGGTACCATTCAGCAAGGATTTTTTAAGCAGGAAAAAACAGCACTGCTGCTGCACGTACAACACTTTTTTAAAAACCCGAACATCAATATCCATGTTGAGTTGATTGAAGAAGCAGAAGACGATACACCGGTTGAGCGTCCGCTCACCACCAAAGAACAATTTATGCGGATGGCCGAAAAATATCCCCTGGTTAAAGATTTAAAAGACAGGCTGGGCCTGGAGCTGGATTATTAATGATCAACAGTAACGGAAGCCTGCTGTATCTACAGGTTTCCTTCAGTCATTTCCAACAATTTTACTGCAGCTGTTTTGGCTTCAAACCAAACTAACGACTATTGGCAAAAAACTATCGGTCAACAACTATTGGCTATCGACTTGTATTTGCCCAAATTGCCTTAATTTCACGCCCTCATTACGACAAAAAACTGATTTTATGGCTGAAGTGATTCGTATGCCCCTGTTAAGTGATACAATGACCGAAGGAAAGATTGTAAAATGGAACAAACAGGTAGGCGATAAAGTAAAAAGCGACGATGTGCTGGCAGATGTTGAAACAGATAAGGCAACCATGGAAGTGGTTGGCTATGCTGATGGCACATTACTGTACATTGGAGTGCCCGAAGGAAAGGCAGCCCAGATTAATGAAATTATCGCCATTGTTGGTAAAGAAGGCGAAGATTATAAGAGCTTGCTCGATGGTGGTTCTGCAGCTGCTCCGGCACCTGCTGCAACCGAAACGGCCGCTCCAGCTCCATCGGCTCCTGCCGCTGCGGGTGTTGATGCGGATGCATTGGCAAGCCAGCTGGGTGTTACGGTGATTCGCATGCCTTTGTTGAGCGATACCATGACGGAAGGAAAGATTGTTGCCTGGAATAAAAAAGTGGGCGACAGCGTAAAAGCCGATGAAAGTTTAGCTGATGTTGAAACCGACAAAGCAACCATGGAAGTAGTTCCTTATGCTGACGGTACCATTTTATATACCGGTGTTGAAGCCGGCAATGCTGCCAAAGTAAACGAAGTAATTGCCGTAATCGGTAAAGCCGGTACAGATGTTACTGCGTTAGTAGCTGCCTTTAAAAATCCGGGTGCTGCCGCAGCTCCTGCAAGTGCACCAGCTGCCGCAACTAGTGCTGCCGCCAGTGCTCCTGCTGCAACAACTACTACTTCGAGCAGCGAAAACGGTCGTGTAAAAGCTTCACCGTTGGCAAAGAAAATTGCTGCTGAAAAAGGCATCGATCTTCACGCTGTACAAGGCAGTGGCGATGGTGGCCGTATTATTAAAGCTGATATTGATAATTATAAAGCTGTGGCATCAGCTCCTGCTGCTCCTGCAGCTGCTTCTAAACCTGCAGCTGCCGCCGCTCCAGTTATGGCATTTACGCCGGGTGCAGGCGAAGGTTATGTTGATACGCCGAACAGCAATATGCGTAAAACCATTGCACGTCGTTTGGGCGAAAGCATGTTTACCGCTCCACACTTCTACCTGAAGATGGAACTGAACATGGATAATGCGATGGCTGCACGTGCACAAATGAATGCAGTGAGTCCGGTTAAGATCAGCTTCCAGGATATGATGATCAAAGCCTGTGCAATGGCCTTGCGTCAACATCCTGCAGTAAACTCTTCCTGGATGGGCGATTTCATCCGCACTTACCAGCACATTCATATTGGTAGTGCAGTTGCAGTTGATCAGGGATTGATTGTTCCGGTATTCAAGTTTGCAGATCAGAAAAGTTTAAGCCAGATTGCTGCTGAAGCAAATGGTTTGTACGATAAAGCAAGAACAGGTAAACTGCAGCCACAGGAATTCAGTGGCAACACGTTTACTATTTCGAACCTGGGTATGATGGATATTGAAGATTTCACCGCCATCATTAATCCGCCAGACAGCTGTATTCTTGCTGTTGGCCGTATTAAAGAAATTGTAATCAAGAAAAAAGATGGCAGCTTCGGTACAACCAATGTGATGAAAGTAACATTGAGCTGCGATCACCGCAGTGTGGATGGTGCAATTGGTGCATCGTTCTTACAAACGCTTAAAAAATACATCGAGAACCCTGTTACCATGTTGGTATAAGGTTCGCCTGTTAAGTTTATACAATCCCGTTGCCATGCAACGGGATTTTTTTTGTGTATTCATTACCTAACTTAGCAGCCATAAGCACTTATAAAAATGAGCATCACCAACAACGAAGAACTGGAGGGCATGAAGGCAATCAGCCATGCAGTTGCTGTAACATTAAAAGCCATGCGGGAGTATGCAAAGCCCGGCATCAGTACAAAAGAGCTGGATGAATATGGAGGTTCGTTGTTGGCAAAGATGGGGGCTAAATCTGCGCCATACCTTACCTACAATTTTCCGGGTTATACTTGCATCAGTGTAAACAAATCGTTTGCACACGGCATTCCTTCTGCTGATATTGTTTTGCAGAAAGGCGATCTGGTGAACATTGATGTATCGGCCGAGTTAAATGGTTACTGGTCTGATAACGGCGGCTCTTTTGTAATAGGTGAAGATCTTCATCAACATCAACCACTTGTTGATTTATCGAAACGCATTTTATACAATGCATTGAACGAAATAAAAGGTGGTGTGCGCATTGCTGAAATTGGTAAGCTCATTGAAACACAGGCCAAGAAAGCAAACTGTAAAGTAATACAGAACCTGACAGGCCATGGTGTTGGCAGAAGTTTGCACGAAGAGCCCGAAGAAATACCCAACTATTACGATCGCTTCAACACAAAACGGTTTCGTAAAAATTCGGTTGTAGCTATTGAAACATTTATTGCCACACATTCAACCTTAGCCGTGGAGTTAAGCGATGGCTGGACTTTTGTTGGCAACAAAGGCGGCTATGTAGTACAACACGAACACACCATTCTGGTAACAGATAGCAAGCCCGTTATTTTAACAGCATCAAACGAAATCTGAAACAGCAAAGCATTGCTGCACTAACTCTTTTGCAAGGTTCTTTCTATATTGCAATACATGGGTAAGGCCTTTATAAATTCGCTGCTGGTAATTACAATAACCGCCTGTTGCCTGTTCTATTTTATGCGGGGTAAACACAGCACCGTATTTTATGGCGATGCATTGGGCTATTATCTCTATCTGCCCACCACATTTATCTATCATAACAGCGGCCATCCCGAAACGTTGCCCAGAGACAATGGTATAGATGCAGTTGTGCATAATTACGTTGCGGATATGATTGCCCAGCAACCAAAAACAGCAACAGGAAATTTTGTAAACCAGTATACCTACGGCACTGCTTTTTTTGAACTGCCGTTTTTTACAATTGCACACCTGTATGCAAAACTTACCAATAAAAATGCGAACGGGTTTTCCTTGCCTTACACCAATGCCATCCGCTTTTCATCCATTGTTTATTTATTACTGGGTCTTTATTTTCTGTTTCGGTTAGTAAGAGTGTTTGTTGAACATAATACAGCCATTGCTGTAAGTTGTTTCCTGCTTATCGGCACCAACCTGTTCTGGTTTTCGTTTTATCAGAGTGGTATGGCGCATATGCCCTTATTCTTTCTGTATGCAATGTTGCTGTTTACAACTATTCGTTTACACAAGCAACCCGGCCCCGGTTTATTTGCAGCAGCCGGTTTAGCAGCCGGTTTTATAACAATCATCCGACCATCCGATATTCTGTGCATACTTATTCCGTTGCTGTACGCTGTACACAACCGGGTAACATTGACAGAAAAAATGCAATTCATTCGCACCAATACAAAAGGCATTGCCATTGCTGCTGTTTGTTTCCTGTTACCGCTTCTTCCACAAGTAGTTTACTGGCATTACTTTACCGGAAGTTATTTGTACGATAGCTATGCCGGACAATCATTCAACTTTTTACACCCCAGAATTATTGAAGGATTAGTTGGTTTCAAAAATGGTTGGCTGGCATATTCACCGATTATGCTTTTTGCACTGGCGGGATTATTTTTTTACAAGCGTTTTCAAAAAGCATTTCTCATCATTCTTATTCTGCTGCCTGTTTACGTCTATGTTATTTATTCATGGTGGTCGTACAATTATATCAATGGCTTTGGTTCAAGGCCCATGATTCATTTATATCCTTTACTGGCCATTCCTTTTGCAGCATTATTACAGGCTGCTGCTTCAAAATCAACAAGCATAAAAGCATTACTGCTGTTTACTGTTCTGTTTTGCTGTTTTATCAATATCCGGCAAAGTGTTCAACAGTCAAACGACGAACTATGGAGTGAGGCTTCCAATTTAACATTCAACCTGCAAACACTGTTTAAACCCAAACTCAGTTACAACGATCTGGTTGTGTTTGATTGCGGCGAAAAGCAACCAAAAGAAAGACCATCAACTGCACTTCTGTCAACACATGAACTGCCTTTAGCCGATACCGGGTTACAAACAGACTTCCTGCAGTTGAACAACGAAGATGAGTTTCTTCCGGCAGCAATTGAACATCATGCAACAGCAAATGAATCGCAAACAAAATGGATGCGCATCAGCGGATTGTTTAATTCGCCGGAGATGGTATACGATTTATACAAAAACCATTTGCTCGTTGTTACCATTACAAGAGGCGATAAAGTAATGTTGTGGGAATCGGTAAAAATCAACAACAAAATTGGCCTGGCCGATAGTTCCTGTTTACTGCATACACGTGTTCAGCTGCGCCATTACGATGTGGATCAATGGGGGCCTGTTCATTTTTATGCATCGCCTTCAGGTGGTTTACAGGAAGGCGACTTGGTAAAAGTATATGTCTGGAACATCGGCCGCAGACCGTTACGTGTAAAACAACTGAAACTCGAACTGTTTTCGCAATAAGCTGTTGTAATAATTAAGCTGTTCGATAAAAAATGCTCCTCGGGCACAATACCTAACTTTAAGTACAGTCACACAACATGAATAAAAGTACAATCCAGCTGTTACGCTTTCACTTTTCTATTTTCCTGATGCCCGTTTACTGGTTTGCATTAACACAACTGGTCAACATCAACATAAGTAATGCCATACTCATTTTTGTTATACTCCATGTGTTGGTATACCCCTCCAGCAATGGATATAACAGTTATATGGACAGAGACACCTCACCCATCGGCGGTGTTGCGCATCCCATGCAACCAACGAAACAATTGTTTTATATTACAGTTGTAATGGATCTGATGGCTGTTGCATTATCAGTACTCATCAGCCTGTGGTTTGCAACCGGCGTTCTTATTTACATCATTGGATCAAGATTATACAGTTACCGTGCTGTACGGCTGAAACAATACCCCATCATTGGTTACCTTACGGTGATTACGTTACAGGGTGGTTTGGTTTTCTGGATGGTGTATCATGGCAGTTCGATACATTTAAAAACGGGCATGCCAATTGCTGGAATGATTGCTGCAAGCCTGCTGATTGGCGGCTTTTATCCGCTCACCCAAATTTATCAGCACAAGCAGGATCAGGAAGACGGAGTTACAACCATCAGCTCCCTGTTTGGCTACCGCAAAACATTTGTATTCTGTGCAACTGTTTATTCCATTGCTATGCTGTTTGTGGGATATACTTTCTTTTCATCATTGATGTTCAAGGAATTTTTCATTTTGCTCATCTTTTTTCTTCCGATTCTCGTTTATTTCTTATGGTGGGCGGTGAAAGTGTGGCGATCAGAAAGTTTTGCAGATTTTAAACATACGATGCAAATGAATGTTTTGGCAAGTGTATGTACAAATGCTGCATTCATCACTATCTTAATCATGAATCAATTTGAGTAAACTCGTTTCGATTGGTACAGCTGTTCCTGCTTTTAAACATGCGCAAAAAGATATTCTGCAGTTTATGCAGCAAGTGTATGCCTTAGATGCTGTGGAAAACAGAAAGTTGAAATTTCTGTACAGCCAAAGTGGTATTGATACACGTTACTCCGTTGTTCCCGATTACAGTCATCACTTACCCGAATGGAAATTTTATCCGCACAGCGAAAACCTTGAGCCATTTCCGGCATTGGAACAACGCATGACCTGGTACAACCGGCATGCGGCTGCCTTGTCTGTTGATTCAATTCGTAATTGTATCGAAGGAAAAATAAACAGTGATCAGATTACGCATCTCATTACGGTGAGTTGTACAGGCATGAGTGCGCCGGGTCTTGATCTGATGGTGATGGAACTGATGGACCTTCCGAAAAACATTTTTCGTACTTCAATCAACTTTATGGGTTGTTATGCCGCTATTCATGCCATGAAGCTGGCAGATATGATTTGCAAAACGGAGAAGGATGCAAAGGTGATGATTGTTTGTACAGAACTCTGCACATTGCATTTTCAAAAAGATGCAAGTGCAGACAGTATAGCTTCTACCCTTTTATTTGGCGATGGTAGTGCAGCAGCATTAGTAATGCACGATGAAGCGGCGGCAAAAGGATTATACCTGAAAAGTTTTTACAGCGAAGTTGTGCCGAAAGGAAAACGGGATATGGCCTGGGAGCTTTCCTCCACCGGCTTTTTAATGACGCTGAGCGGATACATTCCTGATTTAATTAAAGAAGATTTTGCGCCGTTGGTAGAACGTGCGCTGCAACATGCCGGTTTACAACAAAGCAATATCAGCAACTGGTGCATTCATCCCGGTGGACGGCGCATTGTAGATACCATTCACAAATCGTTGCAGCTACCGGAAGGAAAACTGCAAGCCAGTTATGATGTATTGCGCAACTTCGGCAACATGTCTTCTCCTACTATTTTATTTGTATTGAAAGAATTAATGCAAAGCAGCACTACAGGCGAATCTATTTTTGGTGCTGCATTTGGTCCCGGCTTAACAATGGAAACTTTTGTAGCTTCAACACATGCCTGATCTTTCTAAACGGTCATATCAAAAAGAATTACTGGATGGCGATGCGATTCCGTTTGAAGATATCAAACAGAACATGAAAGAACTGGATGTGATTAATACATGGCTAGGTGGGCATCAAATTACGATTCATGGAGTAAAACATTTGCTGAAGGGAGTAAGCAGTTCAACCACATTACTTATTTGTGAAATTGGCTGTGGTGGTGGCGATAACCTGCGGGCAATTCGTCAATATTGTAAAAGAAAAAGCATCAGCGTAAAATTAACCGGCATCGATGTCAATCCGCATTGTATTGCTTATGCAAAGTCGAGAGCCGAAAATGAAGGAATTGAATTTATTTGTTCCGATTATGCAAGAGCAGCACTGGTACAAAAACCGCAGATTGTTTTTTCCTCCTTATTCTGCCATCACTTTACTGAAGACGAATTGCGACAGCAATTCAGCTGGATGAAAAACAATTCCACACTTGGCTTTTTTGTAAACGATCTGCACAGGCATCCGCTTGCTTACTATTCCATCAACTTACTCACATCTATCTTTTCAAAATCATACCTTGTAAAAAACGATGCACCCTTAAGTGTTGCACGTGGCTTCAAAAAAAATGAATTGGAAGATGTATTACAGCAATCATCCACTACCCAGTATCAATTGAAATGGAAGTGGGCATTTCGCTGGCTGTTACTTGTTACACATGCATAACAAACATTACGATATTGCAATTACAGGTGGCGGACTTGCCGGATTAGCGTTAGCTATTCAGGCAGCAAAGCAGGGTTATGCTGTTGTGTTATTTGAAAAAGAAACATACCCCTATCATAAAGTTTGTGGTGAATATATAAGTCTTGAAAGCTGGGACTTTCTCCTATCGTTAGGCATACCGTTAAACGAATTGCAAGTACCCATTATTCGGCAACTCGTTGTTACATCGCCCAATGGAAACATCTTTCAACATGCATTGCCATTAGGTGGCTTTGGTATCAGCCGTTATAAACTCGATCAGTTATTATTCGAAGTTGCAACAAAAACTGGCGTAACTGTTTTGCAGGAAACGAAAGTAACAGATGTACAGTTCAATAATGATCTGTTCACTCTTCAAACTACAGCAGGAACATTTACTGCAACAACTGCAGCAGCCTGTTTTGGTAAACGCAGTAATCTTGATGTAAAATGGAAGCGTTCGTTTGTTGTACAAAAGCCCAACAAACTCAATAATTACATCGGTGTAAAATACCATATCCGTTATCCGCATCCTGTTGATACCATTGCCTTACACAATTTCGAAAACGGTTACTGCGGTATTTCAAAAATTGAAGAGGATCGTTCTTGTTTATGCTATTTAACGACTGCAGGTAACCTGCAAAAAAGCAATAACAGTATTCAACAAATGGAAAAGGAAATTCTGCATGCCAACCCACACCTGCAACAGATTTTTACACAAGCCGAATTTTTATATGAAGCGCCTGTTACCATTTCACAAATAAGTTTTGAGCCGAAGCAACAGGTAGAAGATCACCTGTTAATGATTGGAGATGCTGCCGGTATGATTACACCTCTGTGCGGCAATGGAATGAGCATGGCTTTACATGCCAGCAAGCTCGCCTTTCAACAAATAAATCTTTTTCTGCAGCAGCAAATTACAAGAGCAGAAATGGAAGCAGCTTACAGCAGCAACTGGCAACAACAGTTTGCAAAACGTGTACGCACGGGCCGATTGATTCAACGGCTGTTTGGAAAATCGGTTGTTACAAATATGTTTGTGCAACTGGTCAAAACGCTGCCCTTTGTGGCCAAACCCTTGATACGGCTGACTCACGGTCGTTCATATTAGAAAATTATTTTTCAGTAATTTTTGAAAATTCTAAACTAAGTGCTAACTTAGGCCCATGAAGATTTCAGAAGCAAGGCAGCAGTTTATCAGCACATGGGGTGCAATGGGAACACATTGGGGTATTAACCGCACCATGGCCCAGGTACATGCATTGCTGATGATTAGTGCCGACCCGCTTACACAAGACGACATCATGGCACAACTCAACATCAGCCGTGGTAATGTAAATATGAATATTCGTGATTTAATCGATTGGGGTTTGGTTGATCGTGTGTTGATACCGGGAGAACGCAAAGAATATTTCACCGCTGAAAAAGATATCTGGAAAGTAGCTACACAAATTATTAAAGAACGAAAGAAACGTGAGCTCGATCCAATGATGAAACTGATGGACCAGTTAAGTAAAGTTGATGGCGATAAACGTGATAAAGAAGTAAAAACGTTTCTCGATACCATTAACGGTATTAAAAAATTTGGTGCACATGCAGATGATATGCTCGATGTATTGGTGAAGAGTGACGAGAGCTGGTTCCTGAGTACTGCATTGAAATTATTTAAATAACATGTGGATCATGTACATAAGCCGATTTGTTTCGGCTTTTTTATAAATCATATATTTCACTATTTTCTGAAATTATAAAATACTTGAAACATGAAGCTGTTCAAACAAATCGAATTCTACAGCAGCGTTGCTTTAATTACCGGCTTTTTTATTACCTGGCTCGTTACAAAAGATAACGGTTTTTTATTACCGGCCTATTTTACAGTGGGTGCATTACAACTTGTTGGTATGCTCATACATGCCTTCAACAAATGGTTTACAAGCCGCAGCAGCATGCGCATATATTATCACTGGCTCATTGCAATTTTAATCATGCTCGTTCCTTTTGGTTTTGGTTTATTTATTCTTTTGTATGCAGCCCCTGCTCTTGCTGTTGCGTACACCGTTATCTGCAAGCTGGAGATAAATGCATTACAGTTAAAAGAGCTGGTGCATTTGAAATAACGTTTTACTGCTAAACAATCTGTTATGACAAACAGCAAAATAATTATAGCCGGAGGCTCCGGTTTTATTGGCGAAGAACTGATAAAGTACTTTGGTAAAAAAAATCAGATTGTTGTACTTACAAGAAAAATTCCAGATAGCTCCAACAACAGAAATACTTACAGCAACTTAACGGCAAAGGATCTCATCAATACTAAATTCACCGTGTGGGATGGTAAAACAACCGGCAGTTGGTGTAACGAATTAGAAAATGCAGATCTGCTCATCAACCTTGCGGGCAAATCGGTTAATTGCAGGTATACAGAAAAAAATAAACAGGAAATATTGGATAGCCGCATATCAAGCACGAAGGTTCTTGGCGAAGCTATTCAACAATTAAAACACCCACCAAAGTTGTGGATTAATTCATCCTCTGCTACCATTTACAGACATGCAACAGACAGACCTCAGGATGAATATAACGGTGAGATAAAAGATGATTTTTCTGTGCAGGTTTGTAAAAAATGGGAGGAAGCATTTTATCAATCAAAAACTGAGTATACCAGAAAAATCGCTTTACGTATGGCCATTACATTGGGCGCTGGTGGTGTGATGATTCCTTATTACAATCTGTTGAAGTTTGGATTAGGTGGTAAACAGGGCAACGGAAATCAAATGTATAGCTGGATTCATATTAACGATACATGCCGAATAATAGAATGGTTATACGAACATCCTGCACTGGCAGGTACTTTTAATTGTTCGTCACCGGGAACGGTTAACAACAAACTTTTCATGAAAACACTACGGGACGTAACACATACAAAAATCGGTTTACCAGCCTTTAAATGGATGCTCCAACTCGGAGCTGCAGTTATTGGTACAGAAACTGAATTAGTCTTAAAAAGCAGATGGGTAATACCAACCCGTTTACTTGAATCAGGCTTTCAGTTTACCTACCCCACGCTCAGAGAAGCATTGGATAATATTATTGAACAAACCCCGCAATCACAATACAAGTTATTTAAAAGCTAACAGCTGCGTTTTCGTAACTTACAGTATGAGCAAAAAAACACTTGTTCTTGGTGCATCAGATAACAGCAGTCGTTACAGTTATTTAGCTGTTCACCGGTTACGCAGTAATGGTCATCCGGTAAAAGGTATCGGCAAACACAAAGGCACTGTTGCCGATGTGGAGATAGAGACAGAGAAACAACCTTACGAAGCAATCGATACGGTTACGCTTTACATTAACCCAACACACCAAAAAGAATATTACGATTATATCCTTTCTTTAAAACCCAAACGCATCATTTTTAACCCCGGTACAGAAAATCAGGAGCTGGAGGAATTGGCCCGTACCAATCACATTGAACCTGTTGAAGCATGCACACTGGTGCTCTTAAGTACAGGCCAGTATTAGGTTTCAGCACATATGCCTGTTTGTTTAAACCGCTTCGGTTATCCCCAACTGTTAATAAACATATAACTCAACAAGCTTGCAGCAGCCGGAAAGAGTTTCGTAAATTAGGGAAACCCCCGATTTATGAAATGGAGAAAATTTAATGGCGAGCATATCCGCATTCCGATTAAGGAAGAGGTGCGTGCCGCCATCGTAAGAGAAACCGAAAAAGGTTTCCGCTTAAAAGTTTGTATTGGAACAGACAGCCAGGTAAAAGGAAGCGAAACAGAATTTGCAACAGTTATTGTTTTTTTGCGTGAAGGACATGGAGGTTTCATGTTCATACACAACGATAAAACAAAACAGAAGTATTCCATTAAAGAACGGATGCTGGTAGAAGTTGCAAAAAGTATTGAAATTGCTTACGAACTTTGCGATTTATTTACAATGTATGATGTGGATATGGAAGTACATGCCGACATTAATACCAATCCTCATTTCAAAAGCAACGAAGCATTGCGTGAAGCAATGGGTTATATTTTAGGTATGGGCTTTGCCTTTAAAGCCAAACCGGAAGCTTTTGCCAGCAGCAGCTGCGCCAACAAAATTGTAAACTGATTATTGGTTTACGGCTTATTCTCTCTTAACCGTGCGAACCACGGTTCATACATTCGTCGCCCTTATAGTTACCGTATTTTTAATAATGTTGCCGCTACAACTGCAGCCGTTTCTGTACGTAATCTTGTTTCGCCCAGCATAACCGGTTTATAACCGTCTGCAATGGCAATATCAATTTCAGCAGGTGTAAAATCGCCCTCGGGGCCAATAAGTATTACTGAATCAGTCACTTCAATTTCTTGCAACATCTTTTTCAACGATTTCTTTTCTGTTTCTTCACAATGCGCAATGAGCTTAACTGCATGTTCAAATTTGTGTGTTTTCAAATGTTCAAATTTCAATGGCTCATGCAATACCGGTAACCAGGTTTGCTGACTCTGCAGCATTGCACTGATCAAGATCCCGTTCATTCTGTCGTAACGGAAATGCTGGCGCTCTGTTCGCTCACATAACATTGGTATAATTTCAGTAATACCAATCTCTGTTGCCTTTTCTAAAAACCATTCGAAACGGCTTGCATTTTTTACTAACGAAACTGCAATGGTTACACGGCCATCAGCCTGCGGCGTAAAGCATGCAGCTTGTATTCGCACTATGCAATGTTTTTTATGAGCTTCGGTAATGCCGGCCGTAAGCAAGTTGCCCTTCCCATCTGTGAGATTCAATTGCTCCCCTACCTGCATGCGTAACACCTGCACCACATGCTTCGATGTTTCTTCGTTTAACGTAAGAAGTTGTTGCGAAGCGTCAAAAGACTCGATATAAAAAAAAGGTAGTGCCATAAAAAAAGTCCTGCCAAAAATCCGGCAGGACACAAATCTAAAATCGTAAATCGGCAATCTGAAATTTAGAATGGCGTTTCCTCATCAAAATTCATATCATTCATTTTACTGCCTTTCTGTACAAATACTTTCGGACCATCATCTTCAGCAATTGGTTTCCAGTTACCGCCGCCCGGCATCATACCCGGACCACCCGGCAATGGCGATTGCTGTCCACCGCCCGGCAAACCTCCACCGAAATCTCCAAAATCATCTTCAATAAATTTCTGAATATGAAGTAGGCCTCTCAGCTTAATGGTTTCCAACGAACCATTTCTGTGCTTGGCAATACGTACATGTGTTTCACCACGGTTGCTTTCGCCAAATTCGTTCGAAGTAATATCGTAATACTCGGGACGGTACAGAAACATCACCATGTCGGCATCCTGTTCAATGGCACCCGATTCACGGAGATCACTCAACTGTGGCATCTTGTTACCATCTTTTCGTTTTTCTACTTCACGACTTAACTGGGACAGTGCAATAATGGGAATATTCAATTCTTTTGCCAGCTGTTTTAAACCACGTGAAATAGTACTGATCTCTTGTTCACGGTTGGTATTTTTATTACCGCCACCACTCATCAGCTGCAGGTAATCGATGATGATTAAGCCTACTCCATGTTTGTTTACCAACCGGCGGGCTTTTGCTCTTAATTCAAATATATTTAATGCCGCACTGTCATCAATAAAAATGGGCGCCTTAGCCAGTACTTCAATTCCTTTTTTGTACAGTTGTTGCACTTCATGATCTTCCAGTTTACCACGGGAGATTTTCTCCAGCATAATTTCACTTTCGGCCGAAAGAATACGCTGCACCAACTGTGCAGCACTCATTTCAAGTGAAAAGAATGCAACGGGTGTTGGCTTTGTTTTGTTTAAAGCAGCATACCGCACCAGGTTTAATGCAAACGCTGTTTTACCCACAGCAGGACGAGCTGCAAGAATAACCAGATCGGAAGGTTGCCAACCATAAATTACACGGTCCATACTCGGGAAACCACTTGGTACACCGGTAATATCTTCCTGCTTGTTACGCATGTCTTCAATTCGCTGGATGGTCTTCACCAAAATATCTTCCATCGATTCGAAGTTCTTGCGCATATAGTTATTCGTTATTTCGAATAACTTACTTTCTGCATCATCTAACAAATCAAAAATATCGGCCGAATCTTCGTACGCTTCAGCAATGGTTTCGTTGCTGATGGTAATTAATTTCCGCTGAATAAATTTTTCCAGCACGATACGTGCATGCGCATCTACGTTAGCTGTAGATACAACAGAGTTGGTAAGTTTAGCCACATAATAAGCACCACCAACCATTTCCAGCTCGCCATTTACTTTTAACTGTTCAACAACAGTTAAGATATCAATAGGCGTTGATTTGCTTTGCAGCTCCTGCATTGCTTTAAAAATGCTTTGATGTGCTGACACATAAAAGCATTCGGGTTTTAAAATTTCGCTTACAATATCAAAAGCGCTTTTCTCCAGCATAATTGCACCCAGTACAGCTTCTTCAAGCTCTCTTGCCTGGGGTTGTACTTTGCTGTAGTTACCGGCAAGATCTACCGGGTTACGTTTCTTTTTAGTGCGGTCTGTATTTAAGTTTGGAATAGCCATAGTTCACCAAGAATGCTACAATGTTATGTTTGGGTTTGTTCTGCCACAATTACCTACTTCCTATTTTGATGTTAAGCAATTGTTACCGGAACAAGGGCGACGAATGTAAATGACAAACCAATACCAGCAAAAACAAATCCACAGTATAATTTCTTCAACTACAATTCACATTAAATTCTGGGTTATCCACGTATTTTTTCAAGTCATCCACATAAAATGCCCGGCTTATCCTCAATTTAATTTATTTTTTCGCCTCTGCCCAAAGCATTTCCACACAGCACTGTGCAGAAAGATTTTGAAGTTATTTTTTGGACTTCTGCAGCATATTACAATATGCATTTCTGCCTTTAAAGGAGGTTAAAAATTGAGTTTTACCCCTTGCCGGTATTGCCTAAAACTACTGTAGGGCTCAAGCACTCAATCAATTATCTTTGCAGCTTTCCGAATAAAAGATTTCTTAGCATGACGATCAGTTATAAATGGTTGCACGAATATTTACCAGTTTCAGTTGAGCCGGAACGTTTAAGCCGCATTCTTACGTCTATTGGTCTGGAAGTGGAAAGCATGGAAGCGTACGAAGAAGTAAAAGGTGGATTAAAAGGATTGGTGATTGGGCAGGTGCTTACTTGCGAAAAACATCCTGATGCCGATAAATTATCGCTCACAACCGTAAATGTTGGTGGAGCCGAACCTTTACAGATCGTGTGCGGCGCACCCAATGTAGCCTTTGGACAAAAAGTAGTAGTGGCTACTGTTGGTACGACCATTTACCCATCTGCAGGTGAGCCGTTAACCATGAAAAAAGCAAAGATTCGTGGTGTTGAAAGCCATGGTATGATCTGTGCTGAAGATGAAATCGGATTGGGAAGCAGCCATGCAGGCATCATGATCCTTCCTGAAAATGTAACGGTAGGTACTGCAGCGGCAGACTATTTTAAACCATACACCGACTGGATTATTGAAATTGGTTTAACACCCAACCACATGGATGCAATGAGCCATATGGGTGTGGCCCGTGATGTTATTGCTTATCTCAACTTTCACGATAAGAAAAACTATACCCTTAAATCGCCTTTTACGAATGGTTTTAAAACCGATAGTAAGGCATTGCCCATTACAGTAAAAGTTGAAAATGAAGATGCCTGCCAGCGTTATGCCGGTGTAAGCATTACGAATGTAACGGTAAAAGAAAGTCCGGATTGGTTAAAACAACGCCTGAAAGCAATTGGTGTACGACCAATCAATAACATCGTAGATATTACCAATTATATTCTGCACGAAACGGGCCAGCCGTTGCATGCATTTGATGCCGATGCTATCACCGGAGGCGAAGTAATTGTAAAAAACTTACCCGAAGGAACAACCTTTGTTACACTGGATGAAAAAGAACGCAAGCTGAATGCAGAAGACCTGATGATTTGCAATAAAGACGAAGCAATGTGTATTGCCGGTGTTTTTGGTGGCATGAAAAGCGGCGTAATAGAAACAACAACAAATATCTTTTTAGAAAGTGCCTGGTTTAATCCAATAACAACACGTAAAACATCCTTCCGCCATAATCTGCGAACCGATGCAGCCACACGTTTTGAAAAAGGTGTTGATATCAGTAATACAGTCAACGTTTTAAAACGTGCTGCTTTACTTATTAAAGAATTGGGTGGTGGCGAAATTGCCAGCGATGTAGTGGATGTTTATCCAAAGCCGAAGCAAAAAACACAGATTGCACTGAAGTTTCATTACTTGAAAAAAATCAGCGGAAAAAATTACCACCCCGATACGGTAAAGAAAATTTTCGAATCGCTGGGATTTGAATTGGTGAAGGAATCAATTGATGAAATATGGGTAGCAGCTCCGTTCAGCAAACCCGATATGGAGTTACCGGCCGATCTTGCAGAAGAAGTAATGCGTATAGATGGATTGGATAATGTAGAAATACCAACCAGTATTACCATTTCACCATCTACCGAAGCAGATCAAACAAGCTTTGCGTACAAAGAAAAGATCAGCAATGTACTTGCAGGTCAGGGTTTCAATGAAATCTTCACCAACTCCATTGCCAATAGTGCATGGTACAGCGAAGAAGTATTGTCTACAACAGTTAAAATGCTCAACAACCTCAGTGCCGAACTGAATGTAATGCGTCCGTCGATGCTGGAAACAGGTTTGCAATGCATTTCGTTTAACCTTAATCGTAAGAACAGTAGTTTGCGTTTGTTTGAATTTGGTAAAACATACAAAACAACCGAAACGGGCAAGTATTTCGAAACAGACCACCTGTCTATTTACACAACCGGCAGCACCGAAGCATCTTGGAAACAAAAAGCATCAGCAACTGATGTGTATTTCCTAAAGGCAGTGGTAAATGGTATTTTACAACAGGCGGGGCTTACCGCCGAAACAGAAATTGCAGAAGCAGAAAAAGGATTCAGCGCCACCATCAATTATAAAACCAAGAAGCAGATCATTGCAAAAGTGGGCATTGTAGATGCGGCACAATTGAAACAGTTTGATATTAAACAGCCTGTTTACTTTGCCGATATTAACTGGAACATTTTAACACAGCTGGCAGCAAAAGCTAAACTGGAGTACAAAGAAATTCCCCGTTTCCCTGCAGTTGAGCGTGACCTTGCGATTGTTATTGAAAAGAACATCAGCTATGCCGAAGTTGAAAAAACAATCAACAACGCAAAGGTGGGCCGATTAAAAGCAGTATCGTTATTTGATGTGTTTGAGAGTGAAAAAATTGGCGCTAACAAAAAATCGATGGCGCTCAATTTTGTGTTCCAGGACGATGAAAAGACCTTGGTGGATAAGGAAACAGAAAAGATGATGAGTACACTTATTCAGGCATTGGAAAAACAACTTTCGGCCGAGATCAGAAAATAAATTCTATTAAAGTATAACGGTGGCAGCTATCGATCAACACATACAATCTCTGCAGCAGAAAATGCAATTGCTGGTAAAAAAATACCAGCAGATTGAAAAGGAGAATAAACGACTCAAAGAAGAGTTGCTGCAGTTAAAAGAAAAGCATGGCGACCGTAAGCAGGAAATGGAAATACTGGAAATGCAGAATGCAATTTTAAAAGCATCGCAGCAACAGTTAGATGAGAAAGAAAAAAAGGAACTTGAAAAAAAGCTGAATGGTTTTATTAGAGAAATCGATCGTTGTATTGCACTGCTTACAGAATAATTACACCCGCTTTACAATGCGCATTTTCATTTCATCTTCTCCGTGCTGTAACTCGATGGTGTAAACACCATAAGGCAAATCGTTCAGTCCACTCCATGTGAGCGAACGATGCGGAGATGCCTCCGATTCAAGATGGCGACATACAGATCCTTTCTCATCTCTCAACACAGCCTTAATGGCTTTTCGTTCCGGCGAAGAAAGTTCCAACGTAAGTGTATCAATGAACACTTGTGGTTTCACTTTTGCGAACATACTAGTAAACTTGGTTTGAGGTAAGTAGAAATAGTGAGTTCTTCACTTAGCTGGCAACGAACTGATAAGGAGGCTTTTTTTACGAGTGTCGAATATATAAAAACTTAATTATAATTTGGTATGATGGAATCATTAATTCCCATAAATATTGTAATAGGCGATCGTAGTTACCGGATAAAGGTGAGCAGCGAACATGAAGAGCATGTTCGAAAAACCGTAAAAACCATCAACGAAAAAATAGTTGAGTATAAAACCAACTTTGCCGGTAAAGACATGCAGGATTATGTAGCCATGGTTTTAATCTGGTATGCAACCGAAGTAAGTGCTGCCAATAACAATGCCTCTCCCGCTGCTGCAGATACTGCATTTACAGAAGAGGCATTGAAAAAGTTAGAACTACAGATTGATCAACTGCTGCAGACGCCTTAAACTTTTACTACTTTAAAAGAAGAACTTACAGTTCCTGTAATTGGTATTTCCATACCCATCACCTCCGATGATCCTGTCATATTCGTCTCCACATTTTTCTCTACTACAATACCGTTGGTTGTTTGCAACCGGATGGTTCCTTTACCTTCTGTACTTATTTTCATTTTTACTTCCATGTTGTTAGAAGTGCTGGTGCCGGTCATTTTTGTTTTTAAGGTAAAGCTGATGATGGCAACAGAACCTTCCAGCCCATCAAATGTGTAAACAGTTTCTACCGAAAAACTTGCTGTGCTGATATTACTGCTCCACTGCTCTCCCTTTTTAATGACCTTGTTGGGTGACGGCAGAAAATACTCGGCAATTGCAGATGAATCATTGTTCGTCATCATCATATTTGCAAAGCCTCCTTCATCTGCTTTTATACTTCCGCCGGTAACCTGTATAGCTGCTTTTTCTGAAACATTGGCCTCAACAACAGCATCGATTTTCTCTTTTATTTTTTCTCCACCTTCTGCCTGCAGGTCTTCTGCATTATCTGAGTCTATTACCTTATGCTGGTTCATCATATCCATATCCAGCTTTAACCGTGTAGTTTTTTTATTTATTTGATAACCTCCCTGCTGCACACTTTTTACATGTATAGAATCCGCTACCTGCATATCCATTTTTATCTCCATTGTTTGATCCATTACCTGCTGTATAATGGAGGTTTTGCTCACTGTAACCGACTTTATCTTTTCGCCCGGGTTCAGCTTCAATTTCCAAGGCATTAATTCCTGAGCAAATGCAACCAGGCTCACGCTAAAAAAACCTGACACCAATAATAAACGTTTCATGTTGTGTTTTCTTTGGCGCAAATGTAGAGCCGATCCTGTTACAGTATGCTTAAATATGTAAAGTCCGCCCCCTTACCGCAAAACCCGGCATCGGGTCCTTGCCTTTTTTTCTGTATTTTCGCCACTATTGTCCCGCTATGTACACATGTAAAGCCATAGAAAGGAACGATTTGCAGAAAGAAAACAAACCCGTCAACAAAAATGGAACCAGTAATTTTATACGCTATAATTGGAACACTATCACTCATAGTTGGTATAGTAGCAGGTAAAGTCATCTTTGCCAAAAACACAAAAAAGCAGCTCGAAGAAGCTGAAGCACAGGCTCAATCAATTATTAAAGAAGCCGGACTTCGAGCCGAAACCATCCGCAAAGAAAAAGAGCTTGAGGCAAAAGAAAAGTTTGTACAACTAAAGGCTGATTATGACCGTGAAGTAAACGAACGTAACCGAAAAATCAGCGAAAGCGAAAACCGTGCACGCCAGAAAGAGCAATCCATCAATCAGAAAGAAAGTAATCTTGATAAACAGATCAAGGAAAATGAGGCCATTAAAGAAAACCTCAACCGCCAGATAGAAGTGGTGAATCTGAAGCGCACCGAACTGGAAAAACACCAGGAGGAGCATATCCGCCGACTTGAAAAGATAGCCGGTTTAAGTGCTGAAGAAGCCAAAAATCAATTGGTGGAAAGCCTGAAACAGGAAGCACAAACCCGTGCATTGGTACTTCAACAGGAAATTATTGAAGATGCCAAACTCAAAGCCGGTAAGGAAGCACGTAAAATTGTGATCCAGACCATTCAGCGTACCGCTGCTGAACAAACCATTGAAAATACAGTAACTGTTTTCAACCTTGAAAGTGATGAAATTAAAGGCCAGATCATTGGTCGTGAAGGTCGTAACATCCGTGCGATTGAAGCAGCAACGGGTGTAGACCTGATTGTTGATGATACACCGGAAGCAATTCTTCTCTCTTCTTTCGATCCGCTTCGCCGTGAAGTAGCCCGTTTGAGCTTACAGCGTTTGGTGGCCGATGGTCGTATTCACCCTGCCCGTATTGAGGAAGTGGTAGAAAAAACCCGTAAGCAGCTGGAAGAGCAGGTAATGGAAATCGGCGAGCGTACTGTTATTGAGCTCGGTATTCATGGCATGCACAAAGAGCTGATCCGAATGGTAGGCCGTATGCGTTTCCGTTCTTCGTATGGTCAAAACCTGTTAATGCACAGTCGTGAAACAGCGAACCTTTGTGCCATCATGGCTTCTGAACTTGGTTTAAATCCAAAGCTGGCTAAACGTGCGGGTCTTTTACACGATATCGGTAAAGTTCCTGACGAAGAAACTGAACTGAGCCACGCATTGCTCGGGGCTAAACTGGCAGAGAAGTATGGTGAAAACCCGGCTGTTGTAAATGCCATTGGTGCCCACCACGATGAAATGGAGATGCAGTATGTTATTTCACCCATTGTACAGGCTTGTGATGCCATTAGTGGTGCAAGACCCGGTGCACGCCGTGAAATTATGCAGCAATACCTGCAGCGGATTAAAGACCTGGAAAGCCTGGCAATGGGCTATCCCGGTGTGGAAAAAGCATATGCAATCCAGGCAGGCCGTGAGTTACGTGTAATTGTTGAGGCAGAAAAGGTAACCGATGCAGAATCAGATAAGTTAAGTTTTGAAATGGCGCAGAAGATTCAGACCGAAATGGTGTATCCCGGCCAAATCAAAGTAACCGTAATCAGAGAAAAAAGAGCTGTAAACGTGGCGAGATAAGGATGTTCGTAATTAGTTAAAAGGAAATAGAAAGATTGTTTGAACTTTTTTTCCAAATTCCTTCCAACAATTTACCAATTAAAGCAAAAACCCCCTACCTTTGCCGTCCTAAAAATTAAGAGTTATGAACGCCGCTGTTGCATTTGTACATGAGCAATTAACTGCTGGGAAACAACATCCTAAATTTAAAGCAGGTGATAACGTTACTGTGAACTATAAGATCGTGGAAGGTGGTAAAGAACGTATCCAGGGCTTCCGTGGCGATGTGATTAAGCGTCAAGGCCAGGGTGCAACTGCATCATTTACAGTACGTAAGATTTCTGACGGTATTGGTGTTGAGCGTACATTCCCTGTAAACTCACCAAACGTAGAGTCAATTGAACTGAATAAGGTAGGTAAAGTTAGCCGTGCTAAATTGTTCTATCTCCGTGAAAGAAGCGGTAAGAGTGCTCGTATTAAGGAAAAGCGCATGAGATAATCAATCGATTATTCGCACATATTTATAAAAGGGGGAAAGAAATCTTTCCCCCTTTTATATTAAAATATTCGGGTTTTGCGTTATATTTACGTTCCCTGAGAGCAATAGCTCCGTATTGATCCCATACCTTTTGAAAGAATCGTAACTCTATTTAATAACTAAATCAGTTGTTCCGGTCATGAAAAAGGTACTCGTAGCTCTTGCAGTTGTTGCTTTCTTCTTAATGTCTTGTAACAGGGGTATTACTCCTTATCAGGCAGCAAACGGTAAAGCAGGCAAATGCGGAAAAAATTACATTCGTTAATTGCAGCTAAACAATAAAAACATTGAAACCTTCCAAACGGAAGGTTTTTTTTATACAATTGTTTCAGAGGCTGCGTTATAAATAACTGTAACTTTGTGTTCCTTAAAATTTAAATCATGAATTTTCAGCCCATACTTCTTGGTGTTCTCGGTACGCAGGAAATCATTATCATCGCCATTATTATCTTACTTCTTTTCGGAGGTCGTAAAATTCCTGAACTGATGAAAGGCCTGGGTAAAGGTATCCGTGAGTTTAACGATGCCAAGAATACTGTACGTAAGGAAATTGAGGAAAGTTCAACTGAAACTCCTCAGAACAAACAGTAATCAATACACTTTTACACTCTATTTCTACACTTCAACTTTTTTGAAGCGTTTCTCTTTTTGTATCCGTTCGCATCCATAAAAGCATACCAGGAGCAACTCTTTGCAGGATTAACTACCTGTAAAGAAGCTGTTGATTTTTATCTGCAACAGATAGAAGCACAGCAAAACCTCAACGCACTTGTTGCCGTGTTTCCACAAGAAGCAACGCAACAGGCCGAATTGCTTGATGCAAAAAGAAAAGCAGGCGCTTCAACAGGTAAACTCCATGGTGTTGTTGTAACGGTAAAAGATGTTATTGCCTGGGAGCAACATCCACTCTCTGCTTCCTCCAACATCCTGAAAGGTTTTCACTCCATTTATCATTCAACAGCCGTACAAAAATTACTGGCCGAAGATGCCATCATCATCGGTATTAATAACTGCGATGAATTTGCCATGGGCAGCAGCAATGAAAACTCGGCGTTTGGTCCTGTTCGTAATAAAATTGATGAAAGCCGGGTACCGGGCGGATCATCGGGTGGATCAGCAGTAGCAGTACAGGCCCATCTTTGCATGGTTAGCCTAGGAAGCGATACAGGAGGTTCTGTTCGGCAGCCGGCCGACTTCTGTGGTATTGTTGGTGTAAAGCCCACTTATGGCCGTGTAAGCCGTCATGGATTGATTGCCTATGGTTCCAGCTTCGACCAGATTGGTATACTTGCCAATAATGTTGAAGATGCCGCTTTGGTACTGTCGGTTATTGCCGGAGAAGATGACTACGATGCAACTGTTTCAACTCTGCCCGTTCCCTCCTATGCTGAAGAATTAGCTTCTGCATCTGCCAAACCAGTAATCGGTTATTTCAAACAAACACTGCAGCATGAAGGATTGGATGAAGAGATCCGTTCATCACATCTTGCATTAATTGATCAGCTGAAGCAAGATGGATACCAGGTAAAAGAACTGGAGTTCGACCTTATTGACTATATCGTTCCAACTTATTATGTACTTACTACTGCTGAAGCAAGTAGTAATCTTTCCCGTTTTGAAGGTGTGCGTTATGGCTACCAGTCAACCCCTGTAAAAGAAGAATTAACAGAATTTTACTCGGCCAACCGTTCCGAAGGTTTTGGTAAAGAAGTACAGCGCCGTATTATGCTGGGTACGTTTGTTTTAAGTGCCGGTTATTACGATGCCTACTATACAAAAGCACAAAAGGTTCGTCGGAAGTTATACGAGCAAACCAAACTGGTTTTCAGTGATGTAGATGTATTGCTGATGCCGGTATCGCCTTCTACCGCTTTTAAAATTGGCGAAAAGAGCAGCAACCCGGTTGAAATGTATCTTGCTGATATTTATACAGTGTTTGCCAACCTGGTGGGTATTCCCGGTTTATCAATTCCCCTCTTTCAGCATAGCAATGGTTTGCCATTTGGATTACAAATGATGACCAAGCACTTCGATGAAGTATCTTTGCTCCGCCTTGCAAATACGTTTATGCAAACGTATAAAGCAGAGTAAGTTGTTCGCAATGCAAAAATTAACCTTTACAGTTTATTTTATTTTTCTTTCGCTGTGTTCGTTTGCACAAGCAACAACGCCAAAGGGATCTATTGCCGATACCAGCATTGAAACCCAGCATGGCAATGTGGAGAAATATGGTTTCAAATCACTGTTTGTAAACAAAGAGTTTAATGCCACTACTGCGTACGACGCACAAATTCATCCGCAGGCATGGGGTTTTATACAAGACTATCTTGACCGGCATGGTAAGAACCTGCAAAAAATGAAGAGCTGGGGTATTCCTTATTTTACATTAATTGATAATGTGCTTACCCAATATGGCTTGCCACACGAATTAAAATATTTAGCAGTAATTGAAAGTGGGCTAAACACCAATGCCACCAGTTGGGTTGGTGCACGTGGCCCCTGGCAGTTTATGCCTTACACAGCCAAAGAATATGGGTTGAATGTAAATGGCTGGATTGATGAACGTACCGATTATTTCCGCAGCACCCATGCTGCCGCAAAATATCTTACATCACTCTACAACGATCTTGACGATTGGTTACTGGTAATTGCAGCTTACAATGGTGGACCCGGGCGTGTTTACAGCGCTATTAAAAAAAGTGGCAGTCGTGATTTTTGGAAACTGCAATATTATTTACCGGAAGAAAGCCGTAATCATGTAAAGAAATTTATTGCTACGCATTACATTATGGAAGGGAAAGGCGGCGTTACCACGGTTGTTAACGATGGCAAACAACAACAGCCTGCCGAATTTGCACCGGAAAAAACAGATCCGAATATTGAAGTACAGGTAATTGTTGGAAAATTCAGTTCGGTGGTGATGGCCAAAAACCTGATGGTGGATCTGTTATACTTCAACCAGCTGAACCCTAATTTTGATGCGGTACTGGCAGGCAACAATACGTTCAGTCTTCGTTTGCCAAAAGAGAAAATGCAACTCTTCAACAGTAACCGTTATGCGATCCTCAGCGAAAGTATTCAGCTGCTGATGCGCTTTTATGGCGAAGATGGCATGAAAGATATATATCCGAAAGTTTCTGAATTACCGGAGGTAAAGAAGAAACCTGTGCCGAAGAAAAAAAATTAATTTAACACCCTCCGTATCGCATCTGCTTTCAGCAAACACTCCTCATACTCCTGTTCTGCATTGCTGTAATAAGTAATACCGCTACCTACCATGTACGAAAGATAATTGGTAGCTGCATTGTAAAAAATACTTCTTATCACCACATTGAAATCAAAATCGCCGTTGGGTGATATATAACCAACTGCACCGGAGAACAATCCTCTTCTTGATTGCTCGTATTGCTCAATCAGCTGCATTACTTTTCGTTTGGGAGCACCTGTCATACTACCCATCGGAAATGTTGCACGAAGAATATCAGTGAAGTTTAGTGCATCATTCACTTCGCCACTTATAGTTGAGATCATTTGATAAAGCTGCGGAAATGAATAGATTCCAAATAACTCATCTACCTGCACAGAGCCTTCTTTGCATACACGACTCAGATCATTCCGCACAAGATCTACCACCATTACATTTTCGCTGCGGTCTTTTTCACTTTTATACAATTGCTGCTTCAACAGTTCATCATCAGCTGCATCTGTAGTATTACGCTTAATAGTTCCTTTAATGGGCTGTGATATGAGTTTGTTTTCTTCCTTACGTAAAAAACGTTCCGGACTTGCACAAAGCAAATAGCTGTTGTTTACTTTATAAAAAGCGGAGAATGGATTAGGAGAAATAGTTGTGAGCGATTGATAGCAATACAACGGATCGAGTTGAACATCTTCTGCAAAAAACTCCATGCAGTAATTAAGCTCGTAACAATCGCCCCGCAAAATATGTTTGCGGATGGTTTCAATCGCATCAATATACTTCACCCTGCTGATGCGTTCTTGTATTTGCAATACCTGTTTCTTCTTTTCGTTTGGAAATTCCTGCGCATTTATTTCAGCAAAAACTGCATCCTGATCGTTATGAACCGAACCGATCTTCAATTCTGTTTCCGATAACTGTAATACATACTGAGGTACAAAAAAACACAAATCGGCAAAGCCCGTTTTGTTTTCATGTAAGGAAGGGAGATCCTCAATCTCCGCTTTCAGATCGTAATTCAAATGGCCAAAGCGCCACTCTTCTTTGTGTTGATGTAACCAATTTTGTAATTGAGTAAGTGCGGTACCTGCACAAAGCTGCAGTACCGAAATTTCGCCACATCCAACCAGGCATTCGTAACTGTTACCGGGTAAACGGTAATGGTGATTATCTAAAAAAGAACAAATGTTGAACCGGTTGTTACACCAGCTCAACATTTGTTGCTTTAGTACAGAAAAATCTGTTATTAAATAAGTGCGGAAGTTATGCTTCACTTGCAGATTTAAAAATCATCATCGTCATCATCAAAATCATCGCCGCCACCCATCATATCAAACTCTTTGAAATCTTCATCAAGTTTAAAGTCATCTTCTTCTTCGCCGGCTTTCTTTTTGCCGCCTGCAGCTTTTCCTTTCGACTTAGGTAAATCGAACTCTTCAAAATCGGGATCGTAATCATCATCATCTTCCGATTTATTCCAGTCATCATCTTCCTCGTCTATATCCTCGTCTTCTTCATCGTCATCTTTACCTTTCGACTTCGATGCAACAGCTTTGCCGCCTTTCTTTGCAACGGGCTCATCATCTTCTAATTCAAAATCGTCTTCATCCTCATCTTCTTCATGATTCTTTTTGGGCTTGCTGTCAGCCTTACCTGTACTCTCCGCTTTTGGAGATGATTTGTCCGCAGATTTCTTTATTGACTTTGCCATTTTATTATTGGATTGTGCTGTAAAATTTCAACGGGTTTTTGAATTAGCCAAACTTTTTTCTAGATTTTTTTAATTCTTATGATACCGCTTAGCCAGTAATAATCTGGTCACGGCCCGGACCATTCGATACATACTTCACTTCTACCCCGAGATAGTTGTTAATGAATGCCAGATATTCATTCATCTGCTCAGGAAAATCGGCCCATGTTTTACAATCGGTAATTGGTTTGCTCCAACCACTGAACGCTTTATAAACAGGATCAATTTTTACTTTGCTTATCTCAAACGGAATCTGTTTGGTTTCTTTTCCGTTCACATTATATGCTGTACATACTTCAAGTTCGGTAAAACTATCGAGTACATCAGCTTTTGTCATTACTATTTGTGTAACACCGTTAATCATGCAGGCAAATTTCAATGCCACAAGGTCAATCCAGCCACAACGGCGAGGACGGCCTGTTGTTGCACCAAACTCACTGCCGATTTTCCGTAATTCATCGCCGGTAGCATCAAACAATTCCGTTGGAAACGGACCGCTGCCTACACGTGTACAATAAGCTTTGGTAATACCAATGATCTCTCTGATCTTATTGGGTGCCACACCTAAGCCGGTGCTTACGCCTGCAGAAATAGTGTTCGATGAAGTTACAAACGGAAAGGTTCCGAAATCAACATCGAGCATGCTGCCCTGTGCACCTTCGGCCAATACTTTTTTGCCTTCATCAATTTTTTCGTTGATGAAATATTCGCCATTTACAATGTTGAGTGTTTTTACAAACTCTACCGCTTCAAAAAATTCTTTTTCCCACTCAGTAATGTCTTCGGTAAAGTTGTAATTACCGAGCAACTGCAAATGCTTTGCTTTCAGTTTTTCGTACAACTTATTAAACTCCGGATCAAGTAAGTCGCCAACACGCAATGCATTGCGGCCTGTTTTATCCATATAGGCTGGCCCAATACCTTTCAAGGTTGATCCGATCTTTTCATCACCTTTTGCCAACTCTGCCGCTTTATCCAATGCACGGTGTGTAGGAACAATGATATTGGTACGCTCTGCAATAAACAGGTTTTCACGTACATCCACACCCATTGCTGCTACCTTTTCACACTCCTTCTTTAAGGTAACGGGATCTAATACAACTCCATTACCAATAAGGTTTACAATGCCTTTGTGAAAAATACCGCTGGGGATCTGGTGCAGAACAACCTTGGTGCCGTTTACATACAATGTATGACCGGCGTTAGGCCCTCCCTGGAAACGTGCAATTACATCATATTTAGGTGCAAAAAAATCAACGATCTTTCCTTTTCCTTCGTCGCCCCACTGGAGGCCGAGAATTACATCAACCATAAAATAATTTGAGTGGATTATTTGAAGCCGCAAAAATAAGTGAATACAAAGGGCAAGCCGCAAAAAAATATGAGTGGGGAAAAGAAAATTATTGTTCGGTATCGTAACGCTCTACTTTCTGAATGCCCGTTAGTTTGTAAAGTCTCGAAACGAGGTCGTCGAGTTCATCTTTATCGTGTACAAAAATTTTGATATTGCCTTCAAACACACCTTCTTTTGCTTCGATGGTAATGGCGCTGATGTTGAGGCGCATTTCGCCGCTGATGAGGTTGGTAATTTTGCTTACCACACCCACGTCATCCATCCCAATAATTTTAATACCGGTGAGGAATGAGATTTCCTTGTTCTTCGCCCATTTGGTTTTAACCACACGGTGGCCAAAATTGGCCAGTAACCTTGATGCGTTAGGGCAACTGGTACGGTGAATGATCAAACCTTTACCGGTTGAAACAAAGCCAAACACATCATCGCCGGGGATGGGTTTACAACAGTTGGCCAGCGTGTACACAATCCTGTCGCTGCTTTCACCAAAAATGATCAGCTCCGAATCTTTATGCGAATGTTTGTTGGGGTCGTAATCGGGTTTGGGCTCCATTACCGGCTTTGCCGGTTTAGGTAACTCAAACTTATCGCCATTCAGATGCAACTCTTTCAGCTCTTTTAAATCGAGCGCCTTGGTGGCAATTTTATAAAACAACTCAAGGTGCGAGGGTAATTTAAAAAACAGCGTGAGCGTCTCTACATTTTGCACATCGTAACTGGCTCCCATCTGTTCCAGTTTACGTTGCAGTACATACTTACCTTCATCGGCCACTTTTCGTTTTTCCTCACGCAGGGCATCTTTAATTTTATTCCTTGCCTTGGCTGTAACAACAAAGTTGAGCCAGTCTTCGCTGGGCTTTTGTTTGCTGCTGGTAATAATTTCAATCTGGTCGCCGCTGCGTAGTTTATGTGCAATGGGCACCAGCTTATGGTTCACCTTGGCGCCAATACATCTGCTGCCCACATCGCTGTGTACACTAAATGCAAAATCGAGTGCGGTTGCACCAACGGGCAACATCTTTACATCGCCCTTTGGTGTGTACACATAAATTTCTTCGGCCAGGAACGAGCTCTTGAAATCCTGCAGGAAATCGATGGAGCTGCTGTCTTGTGTATTGAGTGCTTCCCGGATATTATGGAACCATTTATCAAAACGATCCTCGTCACCTGTACCTTCTTTGTATTTCCAATGCGCTGCCAAACCCTTCTCTGCAATTTCATTCATCCGCTTGGTGCGTATCTGTACTTCCACCCATTTACCCTGCGGCCCCATCACGGTTGTATGCAGCGCTTCATAACCATTGCTCTTAGGGTTGCTTAACCAGTCTCGCAAACGTTCGGGGCTGGGCGTGTACATATCGGTAACAATCGAATAGGCCTTCCAGCAATCTTCCTTTTCCTTATCAGCCGGGGAATCGATGATGATGCGGATGGCAAACAGATCGTACACCTCTTCAAAACTTACGCCTTTCTTCTTTATTTTATTGGAAATGGAATGAATCGATTTCGGACGTCCATACACATCATATTGTGTAAAGGCGGCTCTGTCTAACTTTTCTTTAATGGGCTTTATAAACTCATTGATATAGCGGCTGCGTTCACGCTTTGTTTCGCTGAGTTTGCGGGCAATTTCTTTATAGGTATCCGGCTCCAGATACTTCATGGACAGATCTTCCATTTCGGTTTTGATGTTATACAAACCGAGGCGGTGGGCCAACGGTGCATATACATAAACCGTTTCGCTGGAAATCTTCAGCTGCTTTTCCCGCTTCATACTGTCGAGCGTACGCATGTTATGCAAGCGGTCGGCCAGCTTAATCAAAATCACACGGGGATCATCGGTTAGAGTAAGCAGTATTTTTTTAAAATTTTCGGCCTGTTGAGTAGAGTTGGCGTCTACTACCGTTGAAATTTTAGTAAGTCCATCAATAATGCGGGCAATTTCGTTTCCAAACTCACGGGCTACATCTTCCAATGTAATATCGGTGTCCTCCACCGTATCGTGCAACAAGGCACAAATAGTAGAACGTACACCTAAGCCAATTTCTTCTACGCAAATTTGTGCTACCGCCAGTGGGTGTAAAATGTAGGGTTCTCCACTTTTACGACGCATGGTTTTGTGGGCGTCGGCTGCCATTTCAAAGGCAGTACGCACTAATTCCTTATCGCCTTTTTTCAGTTTCGTCTTCAGCGAACGTAATAAACTACGGTAATGGCGAAGGATTTCCTTTTTTTCCTGCTCGGGAGTAAGGGTATAGGCCGGTATGTTCACGATTGTTTCCAGTAAATGCGAATTTAGGAAAAAGCGCTTTCACAAAGCGCATGAATAACTGAAACCCCCTACCTTTGCAACCCATTTAAAAAAAATTTACAAGCCCAAGTGCAAGTCTGTAGTGGGTTTTGATTTTTTGAAGATTGGATTTTCGCTCTTCCGGATGTGGTGAAATTGGTAGACACGTCAGACTTAGGATCTGATGCCGTGAGGTGTGGGGGTTCGAGTCCCTCCATCCGGACAACCGCTTCAACCTCCCCTTCACCGGGGAGGCTTTTTAACAGCTTACAGCCGGTAGCTGAAAGCTAAAAGCAGAATTTAATATGGCAACAGTAACAAGAGAAAACATTGGGTTGTTAAACGACAAACTCACTGTAAAAATCACAAAGGAAGAGTACTTTCCTTCGTTTGAAAAAACATTAAAAACTTACAGCAAGCAAGCAAATATCCCCGGTTTCCGTAAGGGTATGGTGCCTGCAGGTATGGTAAAGAAAATGTACGGTCCCGGCATTTTTACCGAAGAAGTAATCCGTAACATCGAAAAAGGATTGAACGATTACCTCGTAAACGAAAAGCTGGACATTTTTGCACAGCCTCTTCCTCTTGCCAACACAGAGTTTAAACCCAATATGGATCAACCGGCTGATTACAGCTTTGATTTTGAAATTGGTTTAAAGCCTGCTTTTGAAATTAACCTCAGCAGCGTAACAGCCCCTTATTATAAAGTAAAGGCTACTGCCGAAATGGTAAACGACGAAATTGAGCGTTTGCAAAACCGTTTTGGTAAAATGACTGAGCCGGAAGCGGTTAACAGCGACGACAACGTACTGAACCTTACGTTTGAAGAAAGCGATGCACAAGGTACCGTTGTTGAAGGTGGCATTAAAAAAGACAACTCCCTCCTCGTAAAATATTTTACACCTGCTTACCGAACGCAATTGCAAGGCAAAAAGAATAACGATACAATCGTAATTACTTTGGCTGATGCATTTGAAGAAAAAGAACGCAGTTGGGTAGTAAGTGATTTAGGGTTGAAAGATGCTGCTGAAGCAGAAGGCAAATTCTTTAAACTGACCATTACAAAAGTTGGCCTCATTGAAAAGCGTGAGCTGAACGAAGAGTTCTTTAAAGAAGCATTACCCGGTAAAGACATTGCAACAGAAGCCGATTTCCGTGCTGCCATTGAAGCCGATATTCAGGCTTACTGGGATCGCCAGAGCAGCAACCAAATCCAGCACCACCTTTACCATGTACTGTTAGATGGTGTTAAAATGGAATTGCCCGAAAGCTTCCTGAAAAAGTGGTTAGCTACTTCTGGTGAAAAGCCAAAAACAGCTGAAGAAGTAGAAGCAGAATATCCAACTTTCAACAACCAGTTACGCTGGACGTTGATTACCGATAAAATCATTACCGAAAACAAACTCGACGTTACTCAGGAAGAACTGAAAGACAGCATGCGCCAGCAGGTGTTAAGCTACTTTGGCAGCATGAGCCTGGGCGATGGTAATCTGGAATGGTTAGATCAATACGTGGATGGTTTATTGAAAGATGAACAACAGGTTGATCAAACATACCGTCGTTTGGTAACAGAAAAAGTATTTGTGTGGGCAGAAGGCCAGGTGAAAAAAGATGAGAAAGAAGTAAGCTCTGAAGAGTTTATTAAGATGAACGAAGAACACCAGCACCACCACCACTAGGATTTTTGATTTGCAATTTAAAATTGCAGATTTATATAAACCCCGCTGTACAAATAACAGCGGGGTTTTCGTTTAAGCAAGTCTCCAACATCTGAATTCGTCAATCTGCAATCTTCAACAAACCCAGCCATAATAACCGACCTTCAACAACTTTTTACTTCCCGCTTTCCACTTTCGACTTACGTACTGCCTTAATGTCCTGCTTTTATACCTTGCATGGTATTTGAAAACAATTTATTCCAAACGTTTCCCTTAACTTCAAACCGGAAAATAAATGACTATGGATTTCAATAAAGAATTTGAAAAATACGCCGTGAAACACCGTGGTATCTCCGGCGCCACATTGCATAATTATCAAAACGCTTTCACCCCTACCAATCTTACGCCTTACATCATCGAAGAACGTCCGTTAAATGTTGCAAGCATGGATGTGTTCTCACGCCTGATGATGGACCGTATTATTTTTATGGGCGAACCGATTAATGATTATGTAGCCAACATTGTAACAGCACAGTTGTTGTTCCTGGAAAGTACCGATCGTACACGTGATATTCAAATGTACATCAACAGCCCCGGTGGCAGTATTTATGCAGGTCTTGGCATTTACGATACCATGCAGTACATCACCCCCGATGTAAGCACCATTACCATTGGTATTGCTGCAAGTATGGGAGCGGTGTTAATGTGTGCCGGTACAAAAGGCAAACGTACAGCGCTGAAACACTCACGCATTATGTTACACCAGCCTTATGGCGGTGCAGGCGGACAGGCTACCGATATTCAGATTATGGTAAACGAAGTAAAGAAGCTGAAAGATGAGTTGTACCAGATTATTTCTTACCATAGCGGACAAACCTTCGATAAAGTAAAAGAGGACAGCGACCGTGATTTCTGGATGACTGCTTCTGAAGCAAAAGAATATGGTCTGGTGGATGAAGTATTGGTAATGAATCCACGCAAAACAAAAGAAAGCTAAACCTTAAAATATTCAGTAAACAATGTATCAGCATAATTTAAAATTCCCCATTCGTTTCGAAGACGAAGACGATGAACCAAAAGACAACCCGTTAGAACAGTTTTCAGCTGCCGCTTTCGGACCTTACAACAAAAAATTCTTAGAGCAACGCAAGATTTTTTTCTGGGGTGTTGTACACGATAATTCAGCCAAAGAAATCGTAAACAAATTGCTGTATTTAGATGCAGTAAAACCCGGCGAAGAAATTAAACTCTACATCAACAGCCCCGGTGGTGTTGTAACCAGTGGTATGGTTATTTACGATACCATGAAACTCATCAGCTCACCTGTAAGTACAATTTGTATGGGTATGGCTGCATCAATGGGTTCTATACTGTTAAGTGGTGGTACAAAAGGCAAGCGTTTTATTTTCCCCAGCGGCGAAGTAATGATTCATCAGCCAAGCATTGGCGGTGCACAAGGTACCAGTGCCGATTTGGAAATTATTGCTACCCAAATTGCCAAAACAAAAGAAATGGGTGCGAAGATCCTTGCTGAGAACTGTGGTAAAACAGTTGAGCAGGTGTTGAAAGATTTTGACCGTGACTATTGGATGGATGCCCAGGAAGCTGTAAAGTATGGCATTGTAGATGGCATTCTCGACAAGCTGTAACAGAACATTTAAGCTAATAACAGGGATGGAGCTTTGTAGTGCTCCATCCCTTTTTTATCATTCTACTACCTTAATTAAAAAGCATTGTTATCTTTGAGTTGGTTTTGTATAATCAAAACAACCTGAAAACCCATTCCAAATGGCGAAAAACAACATGTTGCATTGTTCATTTTGTGGCAGAAGCAGAGACGAAGTGAAGATCCTTATTGCAGGACAGGAAGGTCATATCTGTGAGAATTGCGTTGAACATGCACAGGAAATTATTGCGCAGGAATTATTACTCCGCAATGAAACAACCACCTCTAATTTTAAACTCAACGTTAAAAAGCCAATTGAAATAAAACGCTTTTTGGATGAGTACATTATTGGTCAGGATGAAGCAAAGAAAGTACTGGCTGTAGCTGTGTACAATCACTACAAACGTTTAAAGCAAAAAGCAGAAAGCGAAATAGAAATTGAGAAAAGTAATATTGTAATGGTGGGCGAAACCGGCACAGGTAAAACCCTGCTGGCGAAAACCATTGCACGCTTACTCAATGTTCCGTTTGCCATTGTTGATGCAACGGTATTTACTGAAGCCGGTTATGTAGGTGAAGATGTGGAAAGCATCCTTACCCGTTTGTTACAGGTTTGTAACTACGATGTAGCTGCTGCAGAAAAAGGTATTGTATACATTGATGAGATTGATAAGATTGCCCGTAAAGGAGACAACCCATCTATTACACGTGATGTAAGTGGTGAAGGTGTACAGCAAGGTATGTTGAAGCTGCTGGAAGGAACAGAAGTATTGGTTCCACCACAAGGCGGCCGTAAACATCCGGAGCAAAAACTCATCAAGATCAACACGCAGAATATTCTCTTCATTTGCGGTGGTGCATTTGATGGCATTGATAAAGTGATTGCACGCCGTGTAAACACCAATGCCATTGGCTTTAACGTAAACAAAGAAGAACAGGAACACATGAAGAAGAACCTGTTGCAGTATGTTAATGCGCAGGATCTGAAAACATTTGGTTTAATTCCTGAATTACTCGGCCGTTTACCAATTGTTACTTACCTCAATCCATTGGATGTGGAAACGCTCCGTGAAATTCTGGTAACACCAAAGAACGCCCTCATTAAGCAATACCATAAGTTGTTTGAACTTGAAGGCATCGAACTCATCATTGATAATGATGTGTACGATTTTATGGTAAGTAAAGCAATGGAATACAAACTCGGCGCAAGAGGTTTACGCAGCATTTGTGAAAGTATTTTAACTGATGCCATGTTTGATTTGCCGGGTAGTGAAGAAAAACAATTCCATCTTACACTTGATTATGCAATGCACAAGTTTGATAAAAGCAAACTTGGCTTGCTGAAAGTTGCGTAAACGCAAGTACGAATAAAGAAGTTAGAAGTACGTACGTGCACTATATTTTAACCTGTTGATTTTTTCAACAGGTTTTTTATTTTACTGATACAAGACTTTAAACTTTTAACTTTCCACTTTAAACGTTTACGCATGCAGGATCTCATCAACCGATTAATGGAAAAAGGTTTAACCGAACAGCAAGCCTATGCAGCCATTGAAGTCATTAAAACATTTGCAAAAGAAAAGTTCCCCATCTTCGGCGGAGCGATTGACAAACTGTTTGATAAGTACGGACCAAAAGACGACGATGATTTTCTCGATTAAACAATAAAGCCGTTCCCGAAGGAACGGCCCGGCTTTCTCATGCTATCGATCGCCTATTTTAATTGTTCACGTGCAATAACAATCTTCTGTATTTCACTGGTGCCTTCACCAATGGTACAAAGCTTACTGTCACGATAATATTTTTCTACCGGAAAATCTTTGGTATAACCGTAACCACCAAATATCTGTACCGCATCGTTACTTATTTTCACTGCTAATTCACTGGCATAATACTTTGCCATAGCGCCGGCTTCGGTTACTTTTTCCCCACGTTTTTTTAAATCGGCTGCTTTTGCAATCAACAATTCAGCTGCAGCAATTTCAGTAGCCATATCGGCCAGTTTAAACGAAATGCCCTGGAAGTTAGCAATGGGCTGATCGAACTGGTAACGCTCCTGTGAATATTTTAATGCTGCTTCGTATGCACCTTTTGCAATACCCAGCGATAATGCTGCAATGGAAATTCGTCCGCCATCCAGTATTTTCAGTGCTTGCCGGAACCCATCTCCTACTGCACCAATTCTGTTGGCATCGGATATACGACAGTTATCAAAAATCATTTCGGCTGTTTCACTGGCACGCATGCCGAGTTTATTTTCTTTCTTCCCTGCTTTAAAACCAGGCGTTCCTCTTTCTACCAAAAAAGCAGTTGAATTACCACTTACTCTTGGTTCGCCGGTACGGGCAATAACCACTGCCAGTTCTGCACTAATGCCATGCGTAATCCAACATTTGGTGCCATTCAAAATCCAATCGTCGCCATCCTTAACAGCAGTGGTTTTCATATTACCTGCATCGCTGCCGGTATTGGGTTCGGTTAAACCCCATGCACCAATCCACTCACCACTTGCCAGCTTAGGTAAATACTTTTTCTTCTGTTCATCACTTGCACAGTAAAGAATATGACCAGTACAAAGTGAATTATGCGCAGCCAGACTTAAACCAACGGAGCCGCATACTTTGGCAGTTTCTACAATAGCCGCCACATATTCGTGATAACCAAAACCGCTGCCGCCGTATTCTTCCGGAACAAATATTCCCATCATGCCAAGCTTCCCCATTTCCTGTAAAACATCTTTAGGAAAATGCTGACTTTCATCCCACTCCATTACATGTGGCAAAATATGCTTTTGTGCAAAATCCCTGACCACCTGCGCTACCTGAGCTGTTATTTCGTTTTGTGTAAAATCCATCGTTAAAAGTTTTAATCAGGGACGGCCCTAAATACGTTGAGCCATGAACTGACCCTCAAACCAGCACCATGACTCAACTGTTTTACATAATAGCAATCAATCGAAACGGCAATGCAAATATAGGAGTTCTGCTAACAAATGTTAGCAGATAGGAAAAATATTTTTACTCTCCGGTTGTTAGGTATGGGCTGATCTTCCGGTACAGCTTTTCATCAATGGCCCCTATTTTCTGCAATTCGGCAACGGATGTAAAATTGCCGTGCTCTTTACGGTATTGCACAATAGCATTGGCCACGCTATAACCGATGTAAGGATGTGCTTTCAGTTCTTCTGTTGTACTGTTATTGATATTTATCTTCCGTACGGTTGATGAACTGTTTTTGAGCAACGGTTTCATTTTCTGAAAAACAGAATCGGGTAAGCCATACGTTTCTGCTACCTGTTCAACCGATATAAAACCGCCCAGTTTCGTGCGGAAGTTGACGATGCGTTTTGCATAGCCCGAACCGATCCCCTTTAATTGTTTCCATGCACTTGTATCGGAGCTGTTAATATCTACCACAACATTTGTATACTCCTTTCGCTCTTTTGTAAAACCGGCTTCTGTAGTTTTCATTTCAATCTTCTCTTTGGGTTCAATGGTAACATACGGCAGCAATCGCTCTACTTCATCTGGCCTTAAGCCATAAATGCGTTTCAGATCTTCCGGCTTGTAAAACTTACCGCCTTTACTTCTGTACTTCAGAATTGTGCCAATGGTTTTCTCCCGCACACCCAGCTTTTTCCACTCATCGGCAGTAGCTTTATTGGGATCAAAATAAAACAAAGCGCCGTTGAATTTTTCACGGCGATATTTTTCAAACTGCGATTCTTTTGGCTGATACAAAACTGCATCGTTATACGCATCACTCTCTTTTTGTCCATCATCTGTTTTAACAGCCAATTGCGCAAGCTGCTGTTGAAGTGCGGTATCTGCAGTAAGTTCAATTTCGTCTCTTACCAAAAAAGGAAAGATGGATGGCAGCAATGAAAACAACAAAGCAGCGAGGCCCAGTAACAATGTTGCATTGCGTTCCTTCCTGGTAAAACTGAAATATTCTTTAACCCATTTCGGCTTGGTGAACTGCATACTTTAAAATTAGCAGTTGACCTTTTGAAATGAAATACTGCAAAACGGGTATGCGTTCTGTGTTTACAGCTGAATACTTAAACCATCGTAGCTGAGGTGGATACCGGCGGGCAATTCATTTTCAATATTGTTATGTAAACCCAATTGATGGCTGATATGTGTAAAGTAAGCTTCGGGCACCTGCAGCTCCTGTACAAGGGCTACAGCTTCTTCGAGGTTGTAATGTGAAATATGTTTTTCTTTCCGTAATGCATTTACCACCATTACTTCGCTTCCCCTGATCTTTTCTTTTTCTGCAGGTTCAATAAAATTAGCATCGGTAATGTAAGTAAACGGTCCAAAGCGAAAACCAAGCACCGGCATTTTCATATGCCAAACCAGTACCGGTTGTATCAACAACTCGTTGACAAAAAACGGTTGATCTGTTATAGTATTGAGATTGATCTCCGGTACGCCGGGATATTTTGTATCGGAAAAGGCATAATAAAAATCCCGCCGCAGTGCTTCTTCGGTAAGATAATTACAATACACTTCCATGGGTTTACGGTTGATGTAGTTGAAAGCACGGATATCATCGAGGCCCGCCATATGATCTTTGTGCGGATGAGTAAAGATGATAGCGTCTACTTTCTTTACGCCTAAACGCAGCATCTGGTAACGGAAATCGGGTGTTGTATCTACCACAATCGTTGTGTTAGCAGTTTCCACCATAATACTGCTGCGGAGCCGGTTATCTTTTTTGTTAGATGAAGTGCACACCTTACAATCGCAACCGATCATGGGTACACCACTGCTCGTGCCGGTACCAAGAAATGTAATTTTAATGGAAGGATAGCTCACTGCGTAAAATTAAAAATGAACAATTGAAAAATAGGAATGAAAAAGCTCCGGACCTGTTTATCAACTTTTTCATTTTTAATTACTCGTTCGGTATTACGGGTTATTCATTCGTGGCTTTTGCAGCTGCCAGTGCCATTACCTCTTCGTATAGTTTTTGCGATTCGGCCGTAAGCGCATCGAAGCTTACATTAATCAACGGAATAAGTTCAAGCAATGTATTTACCCGGCTTTCGAGCATCAGGAATTTGTTGAGCACCACTACCTTCTTTTGCTCCAATATGCAATAACCACTTTGGAAAGTACCACGTTCGTAACGAACAATGTAGCCGCTTTCTTCTAAAATAGCTTCTAACTTATTTAATGTTGTTTGATTCAGTTTCATACTCACAGCCCGGCGTTCGTATGGAAAACCGGGTATTGCAAATTTACCGTTACTGCTGCTCATAACCTGTTTCGTCATACAGGACTTTTCCACAGTTGTGAGCGGCTTATTCTGCTACCCACACAAACAAGCGCCAAAGTTTTGCAAAAACCAAAATAACAGATAATATACCCAATATTATTGTCAAACTTTTTTTGCCCGGGCTTAAGGGCTGTCTATTTGAAAATATAGCAAGTAGAAATCCCAGCAATGCCGGAATCGCTATTTAGTATCTGAAAATGTAGCTATTGGCTGCATGAAAGTCAAAAAAAGCTTTTCGTTTACCTGTAGCCTCAAAATATTCCTTTGCAATAATACCATTAACGGCAAGGGTTATTGCTATACAAACAATACTTAACCATATAGAATAAGTTAAGAAATTTTTACGCATCAGCTTTATGGGTTATTTACTCGTTAACCGCACCACCGGTATAATCATTTCTTCCAGACTCACGCCTCCATGCTGGAATGTGTTCCGGTAATAATTTGCGTAGTAATTGTAATTATTCGGATAGCACAGGTACACGTCTTCTCTTGCAAAAATGAAGGATGAATTAACGTTGGGTGATGGTAACCCTACTTCTGCCGGATCACGAAACGAAAGCACATCTTTTGGTTCGAAGTTGAGGTTACGGCCATGTTTATACCGGATGTTGGTAGTAGTTTCTTTATCGCCGATTACTTTAGCCGGCTTTTGTACACGTATACTGCCATGATCGGTTGCCATGACAATGTTGATTTTTTTATCGGCAATTTTCTTTAACGCCTGGTTCAACGGCGAATGCTCGAACCAGCTGGCTGTAATGCTGCGGTAACTACGCTCGTCGTTGGCTAACTCCTTCAGCACTTCCATTTCGGTACGGGCATGGCTGAGCATATCAACAAAATTGTACACAATTACATTGATATCATTCTTCAGCAGGTTATGAATATTGTTCACCAGGTCCTGTCCCGATTGATGATTCAACACTTTTGTAAACGAAACTTTTAAGTCGCCTTTACCCAGCCGTTGTAACTGTGCACGAAAAAACTCTTCTTCGTGCAGATTTTTGCCGCCTTCTTCATGATCGTTCTTCCATTGCTTGGGGAATTTCTTTTCAATCTCAATCGGCATCATGCCACTGAAAATTGCATTACGGCTGTATTGTGTAGCCGTTGGCAGTATGGCGTAAAACGAATCTTCTTCTGCAATACGGAAGTTATCGGCAAACACCGGCTGTATCGCTTTCCATTGATCAAATCGCAGATTATCGATCAGTATAAAAAACAGCGGCGTTCCTTTTTCTGCATGTGGCAACACTTTAAACTGAAACAGCGTATGGCTCATAATGGGCGATTCGGCTGCCTTTGGTTTTACCCAATCGGAATAGTGGCGTGAAATGTATTTGAAAAATTCGTTATTGGCTTCACTCTTTTGCTGCTGCAGCACTTCGCTCATTTCCGGACTGTCGGCCTTGCTCATTTCAAGCTCCCAATACACCAGTTTTTTGTAGATGTCCATCCACTCGTTGTAATTAGGATTACTGTTGAGGGCCATAAACAAATTGCGGAACTGTTGCTGGTAAGCCGATGTTGTTTTTTCGCTCACCAATCGTTTATTATCGATAATCTTTTTCAAACTCAGCAAAACCTGATTGGGGTTTACAGGCTTAATGAGGTAATCGCTTATTTGCGAACCAATGGCATCATCCATCAGGTTCTCCGTTTCATTTTTTGTAATAAGAACAACGGGTATCGATTGATTGACTTCTTTGATTTTTGTAAGTGTTTCCAAACCCGTAATACCCGGCATGGTTTCATCCATCAACACCACATCAACCGGGTTTTCTTTTACATAATCAATGGCATCGAAACCGTTGGTTAATGTATGCACCTCGTAACCCTTTGCTTCCAGAAACAGTTTCTGCGATTGCAAACTTTCAATCTCATCATCTACCCATAAAATGATTGCTAAAGCCATGCTTGTTGGTTTATTCTAAAGTTAAGAACCTAAGGTACATGTTTCAACCCATAAGCTATTACCTTTGCACACTTGCCTGTTTGATATTTAACAGATTACCAATGAAAGAAGCCATAAAAATAAACAGGTAACAGATTGTAACGGTGAAGCTGGTTTTTAGGACAAAAAATAGATGGCAAAAAAGGCTACAACAGATAAACGCATGAAGTTCAGAAAAATAGTGAATGATCCGGTGTATGGCTTTATAACCTTCGACGACGAGTTGATTTATAAAGTGCTGTCGCATCCGTTTTATCAACGTTTACGGCGTATTCATCAAATGGCCATGGCACACATGGTTTACCCGGGTGCAGTACATACACGCCTGCACCACAGTATGGGCGCCTATCATTTAATGACGCTTGCATTAACCGAACTTAAAAGCAAGGGTGTTGAAATTACTGCAGAAGAAGAACAGGGTGCCAAGCTGGCTATTTTGTTGCACGATGTAGGTCATGGACCTTTCAGCCATGCCTTGGAGCATGTATTAATTGAAGATGTACACCATGAAGAAATTTCGCTACTCATTTTTGAGCACCTCAATAAAGAATTCAACGGTGCATTGGAAACAGCCATTGCTATTTTTAAAGGCACACATCCGAAATTATTTTTACATCAGCTCATCAGCAGCCAACTGGATGTAGACCGTATGGATTACCTTACCCGTGACAGTTTTTACAGTGGTGTAAGTGAAGGTGTAATTGGATACGACCGCATAATTAAAATGATGGTGGTACACGATAATGAGCTGATGGTAGAAGAAAAAGCTGTATACAGTATTGAGAAGTTTTTGGTTGCCCGCAGGTTGATGTATTGGCAGGCTTACCTGCACAAAACGGTGTTGAGTGCAGAAAATATGCTGGTGAAAATCCTGGAACGGGCAAGGTTGCTGGCTAAGCAGGAAGAAGGTCTTTTTGCATCAACTCCATTGTTGGACGAATTTTTGCGTACAACTCAATCATCGGCATTCATCCGAAATAACCTGGCCAAGTTTTGTGAACTGGACGATTATGATGTATTGGCTTCGATTAAAAAATGGATGCATCACCCCGATAAAGTATTAAGTACACTCAGTCGTCAACTGTTAAACCGGGATATGCTCAAAACCAAACTGCAGATGGAACCCTTTTCTGAAAAAGAAATTGAGGCCGTGCAGCGTAAAGCAAAGGAACAGTTGTCGTTAACAGACGAAGAAGTAAACTACTTTGTGTTTAACGGAATTGCCGAAAACAGAATGTATAACACAGGTTACGAGCACATTAAAATCCTGTTTAAGGATGGAACCGTAAAAGATATTTCGGAAGTAGAATACGGATTGATACACGAAACCGTGCTGAGCCCCGTACGTAAGTTTTATCTTTGCCGCCCTGCCCTTCGGTAAAAAGTACAGAATCGGCATCATAAAGATTGTTTTGGAACGTTTTTGAAAGTAACTTTAAAATAATAAGACAGGATACATGGAGTTTTCGGCCTCGCAAATTGCGCTCATCATTAAAGGTTCAGTAGAGGGTAATCCCAATGCAACAGTAAATTCCTTCAGTAAAATTGAAGAAGCCGTTGCAGGTCAGCTCGCTTTTTTAGCCAATCCCAAATACGAAGATTATTTATATACCACCGGCGCTTCGGTTATCATTATTAACGAATCGCTGGAATTACGTCAACCACTTACAGCTACACTTATCCGTGTTCCTGATGCTTATACGGCATTTGCCACTCTGCTACAGGCTTACGAACAAATAATGGAACAAAAGATGGTAGGCATTCAGGAACCATCGTTTGTAGCCAAAACCGCCAGCATTGGCGAAAATGTGTTTGTAGGTGCGTTTACCTATATCGGCGAAAATGTGAAGCTGGGAAAGAATGTGAAAATACATCCGCATTGTTACCTAGGCAATAATGTGGTGATCGGCGATAACAGTATTCTCCATCCCGGTGTAAAAATTTATCACGATTGTGTGGTAGGTCAAAAAGTAATTATCCATGCAGGCACCGTACTGGGTGGCGATGGGTTTGGCTTTGCACCACAGGCCGATGGTACGTACAAAAAAGTTCCCCAAATAGGTAATGTATTGGTGGAAGATGAAGTGGAGATTGGCTCCAACTGTACTATTGACCGTGCAACCATGGGCTCAACCATTATTCATAAAGGCGCTAAGCTCGATAACCTCATTCAAATTGCTCATAATGTTGAAATTGGTACTTACACCGTAATTGCTGCCCAAACCGGCGTAAGCGGAAGCACCAAAATCGGCAACCGGGTAATGATTGGCGGACAGGCCGGCATTGTGGGCCATATTACCATTGCCGACGGCAGCCGTATTAACGCACAAAGCGGAGTAAGCAAATCGATGAAGCAGCCTAACAGCATTGTAACCGGTTCGCCCGCCTTTGATTATACCAGCACCTTACGCAGTCAGGCCATTTTCCGTAACCTTCCCGATATGGAAAAACGCATTGCCGAACTGGAGCTGTTAATCAAACAATTCATAGCAGAAAGAGAAAGTATTCAGTAAGCGTTCTCCTTACGGTCGTTTCACCTCTTTTTTATTACTTTCGTGCCCATGAATCAGAGCAACGGCAACGAAAATGCCAACCAACATACACTTGCCCAACCAATCACCATCAGCGGTGTAGGTATACATACAGGCGCATCGGTAACGATGACGCTTGAACCCGCAGAGCCAAACACCGGTATTGTTTTTCAACGAGTTGACTTACCCAATCAACCTTCTGTAAAAGCAGATGTTGATTTTGTAACGGAAACCAACCGCAGCACAACCCTTGCCAACAATGGCGCTTCGGTTAGTACAATTGAGCATTTGCTGGCAGCCTTTGCCGGTTGCGAAATTGATAACGTTTTAGTAAAGATCGACGGACCGGAAGTACCCATCCTAGACGGGAGTTCCCGCCCTTTTGTGGAAGCCCTGGAAAAAGCTGGTCGCCAAAAACAGGATGCGATCAAAACCTGGTATACAATTGAACACAATATTTATTTCTTAGATGAGAATAAGAAAGTGGAAATGGTAGCCATGCCGGCCGATACCTTCCGCATCAATACCCTCATCGACTTTAACTCACCTGTACTTGGTACACAACATGCTCAAATGAGCAATATTGGTGAGTTCAATAACGAAATCGCATCCTGCCGTACGTTTTCGTTCTTCCACGAATTAGAGTTTCTCTTAAAAAATAACCTTATCAAAGGCGGCGATTTAAACAATGCCATTGTGGTAGTGGATAAACCGGTGAGCGATGAACAGCTGGAAACTTTATCCACTGCGTTTGGTAAGGAGAAGTTTGCTGTAACAAGTGAAGGCTATCTCAACAACCTGCAGTTACGTTTCCCCAACGAACCTGCACGTCATAAACTGCTCGACCTTGTAGGCGATCTGTCGCTGGTAGGTATGCCTTTTAAAGCACACATCATTGCCAACCGCCCGGGCCATGCAAGCAACGTAGAGTTTGCACGTAAGATCAAAGAACATATTAAAAAGAACCGCTTTAAAGCACAGGTGCCTGCTTATTATCCTGATAAGCCACCGGTACACGATGTAACAGCTATTGAAAAAATTCTGCCGCACCGTTATCCGTTCCTGTTGGTTGATAAGATTATTGAGCTGACAGACACCTATATTGTAGGCGTAAAAAATGTAACTTACAATGAGCCCTTTTTCCAGGGACATTTTCCCGGTAACTATGTAATGCCCGGTGTATTACAAGTTGAAGCTTTGGCACAATGTGGTGGCTTGCTGGCGATACCAAAAGATACAGACGATAAGTACGATACTTATTTCCTGAAAGTTGATAATTGCAAATTCAAGCAAAAGGTAGTACCCGGCGATACCTTAATTTTAAAAATGGAATTGAAAAACCCCATCAGAAGAGGTATTGTTGAAATGAGGGGGACTATTTTTGTGGGCAGTAAAGTGGTATGTGAAGGCGATCTCACTGCTCAAATTGTAAAAAGAACCAAGAATGATTAGTAACCTTGCTCATATACACCCTAATGCTCAGATCGGTAAAAATGTAACCATCGATCCGTTTACTGTTATCCACGACGATGTTGTTATTGGCGATGGTACACATGTAATGAGCAACGTCACTATTTTTTCTGCCTCAAGAATCGGAAAAAACTGTAACATTTTTCCCGGCGCTGTTATTGGTGCCGTTCCGCAGGATCTGAAATACCGTGGCGAATACACCCTTGCAGAAATCGGCGATAATACTACCATCCGTGAATGTGTAACCATCCACCGTGGCACCACCGACAAAAACACCACGAAAGTTGGCAGCAACTGTTTAATTATGGCTTATGCGCATGTGGCGCACGATTGTATTGTTGGTAACAATGTAATTCTTGCAAACTCGGTACAGTTGGCCGGCCATGTTACAGTTGATGATTTTGCAATCATCGGCGGTATGAGTGCGGCCCACCAGTTTACACATATTGGCAAGCACACCTACATCGCAGGTATGAGTGCCATCCGCAAAGATGTTCCTCCATATGTAAAAGCAGCACGTGAACCATTGAGTTACGTTGGCATCAACAATGTTGGATTAAGCCGCAGAGGTTACAGCAAAGAAACCATTGAAGAGATCTTCAAAATATATCATATTCTTTTTGTGGAGAAGCACATTGTTTCTAAAGCAGTTGAGCTGATTGAAAGCATGTTGCCTTCTACCGAAACAAGAGACGAGATTCTCGGCTTCATCAAGAAATCGGAGATCGGCATTATCAAACGTCATTCACAAAACAGCAGTGATGAAGATATTGCTTTCTGATTCCGGTAAGCGCTATAACAGGGAGTGGATTTTTCGCCATGTAACATACGAATTCAACGCAGGGGAAGCTTATGCTGTTACCGGTAACAATGGTTCCGGTAAATCAACCCTGCTGCAAATCATTTCAGGTGCAGTTCAACACTCGGAAGGTAACATTACCTATCAACAGGCAAACACAACATTGCCGGCAGAACAGCATCACAAACACATTGCAATGGCAGCTCCTTACCTGGAACTACCTGAAGAAATGACACTGGTTGAGTTTCTGCACTTTCATGCGTCGTTTAAACCATATCTACCGGGCTTAACCGCCAAAGAAATTATTACCATTCTCGGTTTGGAAAAAGCAAGCAACAAGCAGCTGCGAAACTTCAGCAGCGGTATGAAGCAACGGGTAAAACTGGCACAGGCTATTTTAAGCGATGTGCCTGTTGTATTGCTGGATGAGCCTTGCACCAACTTAGATGCAGATGGTATTTCGTTGTACCATCGTTTAATGAATGATTACTGTGCTGATCGTTTGGTGATTGTTAGCAGTAACGATGAAGTGGAATACAAGTTCTGCCAACACAAAATCAGCATTATGGATTATAAATAATAAGCGTATGTACTTTCATCATCTCAACAACATTCCTGCAAAAGAATTATTTCCCGGCTATCACGGCAAGTTTGTGCATACAGGCACATCAACCGTTGCCTTCTGGAATATTGATGCCGGCGCTCCTATTCCTGAACATTCACACACGCACGAACAGATTATGCATGTGGTGGAAGGTGAGTTTGAATTAACGGTTGATGGGAAAACAGAACGCTTAACTGCAGGAGCGGTTGTAACCATTCCCGGCCAAATTAAGCATGGCGGCAAAGCTATCAGCAACTGCAAGGTGATTGATATTTTTATGCCGGAGAGGGAAGAGTACAAATAGAACGTTGACCAACTTCAATTTTCAAATTACTGTTTACCCCCTGCTTGCAATCAACAAATTCAGATCGGTGTATTTTAAATCGAAACGCTGACTTAAATAAAAATTGGTGAGCGCTCCTTTAAACAGGTAAATACCGTTGCGGATATTAAGCTTATGCCAGAGTAATTTTTCCAAACCACCTTCATCGGCAATTTCAAGTAACAAAGGCATCAATACATTACTGATAGCTTGCGAAGCTGTACGTGCAAACCCACTCGGTATATTCGGTACGCAGTAATGGATTACACCGTGTTTGATAAAGATGGGACTTTCATGACTGGTTACTTCACTTGTTTCAAAGCAACCTCCACGATCAATACTCACATCCACAATTACACTGCCGGGCCGCATGTTCGCTACCATTTCTTCAGTTGCAACAATGGGACTTCTTGCACCACCAATCGACGACAACGCACCAACAGCTACATCACATGTTTTTAATTGCTTGGCTAAGATTTTCGGCTCAATAACGGATGTCCACATACGATGGCCGATGGCCGTTTGCATGCGCTTGAGTTTATAGATATTGTTATCGAACACTTTTACACTGCCGCCCATGGCCAACGCTGTACGGGCTGCATACTCGCCTACAATACCTGCACCAATGATGATGACTTTTGTTGGAGGGATACCACTGATACCACCGAGCAACACGCCTTTACCGTTATTGAAACTGCTCAGGTATTGTCCGGCAATCAACATCACCGCACTACCGGCAATTTCACTCATACTCCGAACAATGGGATTGTGTCCCGAATCATCTTTCAGATTTTCAAACGACAGTGCTGTGATCTTCTTCTCCATCATACCCGCCAGTATTTCGGGCTTCATCACAGCAATATGTATCGGCGAAATAATGGTTTGTCCGGGCTTGAGTAATTCCAGTTCTGCTTCGCAAACAGGAGCCGATTTAATGAGGATATCGCATTGATACACTTCTTTGCGATCGTATGCAATTTTTGCACCTGCTTCACTGTAATCTTTATCGCTGAAATGCGCCCCTTCACCGGCAAGGTATTCAATCATCACCCGGTGACCGTTGCTCACCAATACACTCACTGCTTCAGGTGTAAGTGCCACTCGGTTTTCCTGGAACATATGTTCACGAGGTAAGCCAATAAACAGCTGTGCTCCTTTCGATTTAATATCTAATTTTTCCTCTAATGTTTCGTAGCTGAAGGATGCGCTCACAATCGGTTTCGATAAAGCCATACGGTTTGAAGCTGGTTTCTTGTTGGAAAGAGGTACAAATTACAAAATCAGGACGGAACTTTCACCGTTATTCTGCGGGTTGTGCTGTCCACAACATCGATCGAGAGCTGAACGGTCTCTGCAGGAAAAAGATCAGGTGTTTTTTCGGGCCATTCCACCAGGCAGAGATCGCCACTGTACAATACATCTTCCACCCCGGCCTGTATCGCTTCTTCTTCATCTTTGATGCGGTAAAGATCGAGATGATACACAACCGATCCGTCTGCCGCTTTATATTCATTGATGATAGAAAAAGTGGGACTGCCTACTGCATCTTTCACTCCCATTACATCGCACAACGCATGAATAAAGGTTGTTTTGCCACTGCCCATCGCCGCATAAAAAGCCCATACCTTGTAAGGCTGCAACTGTTGCAGTAATTCGTTTGCAACGCTGTGTATATTCTCCTTTGTAATGGTGTACTGCACGGCAGAATTGAATGATGGTTGCAAAGATATTGATTGAAGCGCTTTTGATACTGCCGTAACTTTGCAGCATGGAAACAATGAACTGGAAAGTTGATGGAATGACCTGTGCAAATTGTGCCCTTACCATCAGCAAATACCTCGAAAAAGAAGGCTTAAAAAATATTAAGGCAAACCCAGCCAGCGGAGAAGTATTGTTTGATTTTACGGCTGCCACCGATACCGATAAACTCGAAAAAGGACTTGAGTCGTTAGGCTATACCGTAGCCGAACGTAACGGCGTTGTGGCAAAACCCGAAGAGAAGAAAAAGATGAACCGCTTTCTCCGTTATGTATTGCTGTGCGCACCATTCACCTTGGTGCTGATGCTGCACATGATTGAGAAATGGGTACACATTCACTGGCTCATGAATCCGTGGGTGCAGTTAGGTTTGTGTTTACCGGTGTACATCATTGGCATGAATTATTTTGGCCGCAGTGCATGGAAAAGCATCCGCAACGGTTTGCCCAATATGAATGTATTGGTAGCAGTTGGCGCTACTGCTGCATTTGTATACAGTTTATACGGCACATTTACCGGACAGGCAGAAGAGTACATGTTTTACGAAACAGCTGCTACCATCATTACCTTGGTGTTCCTTGGTAATTATTTAGAAGATGCATCGGTTGAACAAACACAACGTGCATTAAACAGTTTGGCAAAAAGTCAGAAGGTCATGGCCAACATGATCGCCTTTGATGATCAGCACCAGGAACAGATTTTTCCTGTTGAGAATACGGTGTTGCATGTGGGAGATCTCATCTTAATAAAAAGCGGCGAACAGATACCCGCCGATTGTAAAATACTCTGGGGTGAAGCAACCGTAAACGAAGCAATTATTACAGGTGAAAGTTTACCCTTAACAAAAAAACAGAAAGATCAACTGATTGGTGGAAGCTTATTGGTAGATGGCACTGTTAAAGCACAGGTAACAGCAACAGCAAAAGATTCTGTACTGGCCAACATCGTAAACCTGGTTAAGCAGGCGCAGGGCGAAAAGCCACCGGTGCAACAATTGGCCGACAAAATCAGTGCTGTATTTGTGCCATTGGTATTAGGTATTGCATTGGTAACATTTGCTGCCAACTGGATTATCTTAAAAGAATTTACACCTGCACTCATGCGCAGCATTGCGGTATTGGTTATCGCCTGTCCTTGTGCCATGGGCTTGGCTACACCTGCAGCTATTGCCGTGGGTTTGGGTCGTGCCGCAAAAAATGGGGTGCTCTTCCGTAATGCAAAAAGTCTGGAATTGTTTAAGAACATTACACAAGTTGTGTTCGATAAAACAGGAACGCTTACTACCGGCAGATTTACGCTGGCGGATTGGAAGGTTATGAATGCTGATGAATCAGATGTGAATAGTGAAAGGTCAATGGTCAATTCCCAGCTTCAAAATAGTAATCTATCAAAAGAAAGTAATATTTCAACAGCAGACTCTGCTAATCACCACCCGATAGCTATCGGGTCACCATTCACTATTGACAACACCGAATTTCAACGCATTGTTTACTCATTAGAAAAATACTCCAATCATCCAATTGCTGCATGCATCAACGCTGCATGGAAAACAAATAAAGATGAACGCTGGGCTTCTGTTGAAGAGATCAAAGGATATGGCATGAAAGCCGTTACCAAAGAAGGTGTGGAATGGATCGCCGGTTCGTATAAAGCTGCCGCAACACAAACAACTGACGAAAGTCATAATGTGTATGTATTGCGCAATGGAGAATTAGTTGGCTGGGTTGATGTAAAAGATGAGTTACGACCCGAAGCAAAAACAATTGTACAATACCTGAAAAGCAAAAACATTAAAACCATTTTGCTGAGTGGTGATCGCAAAGTAAAGAGTGAAGCGATTGCAAAAGAGTTAGGCATTGATGAAGTAATTGCCGAACAAACACCCGAACAAAAACTGGAAGTGGTGGAACGTTTAAATCAAACCACACCTACTGCAATGGTTGGCGATGGTATTAACGATGCACCTGCATTAGCAAAAGCAACTATTGGCATTTCGTTGAGCGAAGCATCGCAGGTGGCAATGCAAACTGCAGATGTAGTGTTGATGAATCACGGATTAAAAAATCTGCCTTTATCGTTGGGTTTGGGTAAACATACATTCCTCACCATCAAACAGAATTTATTTTGGGCATTTTTCTATAACATCATTGCCATACCTGTTGCAGCGTTTGGTTTACTTACGCCCACCTTTGGTGCATTAGTAATGGGCTTAAGCGATGTAGTGCTGGCGATTAACAGTGTGCGCTTGTTTGTGAAACGGGTGCTGTAAGAAGTGTGAGTCGTGAATCGGCAGTCGAGAGAGAGACTCTGAATTTTTCAGGTTATCTATATCTACTATATTTTACAGGACTTTCATTTTCTTTCGAAAATGTTTAGTTTGTATTAAAAAAATGTTTCTCAACCAATCGCACACCAACCTCGATCTGTTTAAAGTATCACGCACTTTTACACTGCTTTGCTACAAGGAAACAAAAAACTTTCCTTCTGATGAAAAGTTTGCAATGATTCAACAGATCAGAAGAGCAGCATTATCTGTTCATCTGAATAGTGCCGAAAGCGCATCCAGAAAATCACTGGCTGAAAGAAAAAGATTTTACGAAATTGCAAGAGGTTCACTTGTTGAAGTAGATACAGCATTTGATATTGCAGTTGAATTAAATTACACAACAAAAGAACAATTACAGGAGCTTGGCTCACACATCATCCGCTGCTTTCAAATGCTGTCGAAGATGATCGGAGCCTGACTCACGACTGACGATTCACGCCTCACGGCTAAAGATGCACATGCAAAAAGTTCACGAAATACTTCACCAATACTGGGGCTACTCTTCTTTCCGTCCGATGCAGGAGCAAATCATTACTTCTGTACTGGAAGGTCATGATACACTGGCGTTGCTGCCAACGGGTGGAGGTAAAAGTATTTGTTACCAGGTGCCCGCTTTGGCAAAAGAGGGTTTGTGTATTGTGGTTTCGCCATTGATTGCATTAATGAAAGACCAGGTAGAAGCGCTGCACCGTAAAGACATTCGTGCTGCAGCTATTTATACTGGCATGCCGTTTCCGCAAGTAAAAGATATATTACAAATGGCGGTGAACGACAAACTGAAATTTCTGTATGTATCACCCGAACGTTTAGAAACGAATTTGTTTTTAGAATACCTGCCCGGCATGAACATTCAGTTGATTGCTGTGGATGAAGCACATTGTATTTCGCAATGGGGTTACGATTTTCGTCCTTCGTATCTAAAGATCGCTGCGTTTCGTCAGGAGCTGCCCGGTGTTCCTGTATTGGCGGTTACAGCATCTGCCACGCCCTTGGTGCAGGATGATATCTGCAAACAATTACAATTCCGTAAGCATCATATTTACAAAGGCTCTTTTCTGCGGCCGAATGTTTCGTTCAGTGTGTTTGAAGTGGAGAGCCGCATCAATAAAGTTATACAGGTATTGCAGAATGTGCAGGGCTGTGCTATTGTTTATTGCAAGAGCCGGAAACGTACACAAGAAGTAGCAGAGTTGTTACAGCTGCAACAGATCACTGCCGATTATTATCATGCAGGTTTATCGAACGAGGAACGCAGCAAACGACAGGAAGCATGGTTGCGCAACGAAACAAGAGTGATGGTTTGTACCAACGCTTTCGGTATGGGCATTGATAAACCCGATGTACGTGTAGTGATTCATCACGATATGCCCGACTGTTTGGAAAACTATTACCAGGAAGCTGGCCGTGCCGGACGTGACGGACAAAAAGCATATGCTGTTTTATTGTACGATGCAAAAGATATTGCAGAGTTGAATGGTTTATCGGCCATTCGTTTTCCTTCGGTGGAAGATGTGAAACAGATTTATCGCTGTCTGGTAAACTATTTACAATTACCCACTGGCAGCGGCGAAGGACAATGGTTGGAATTTGATTTGCAGGATTTCATTAAAACATTTCAACTTAACAGTCATACTGCTGTTTATGCATTGAAAACATTGGAACAGGAAGGTTGGCTCAGCTATGCCGAACAGATTTTTCTTCCGTCGAGAGTGGTATTTACCAGCAGCAAACGAACACTGGAAGAATTTGAAGCACAAAATCCAAAACTTGAACCGGTAATAAAAGGATTGCTGCGTACATACGGTGGCATCTTCGATATGGAATGTATTATTTCCGAAAAACAATTGGTTGCGTTTATAAAAGCTGATCTCGATTTTATTAAGCAGTCGCTCATCCAGTTGCATCAGTATGGCATCATACAATACAGTCCGCAAAAAGAAAAACCGCAACTGCAGTTTTGCCAAAGCCGTGTGCCTGTTGAACAATTGTTTATTAACCCAGCAACCATTGCCAACCGCAAACAACAGTTTGAAGCAAGGGTGCAGCAAATGATCCGCTACACAACCGACAACAGCCAATGCCGCAGCAAAACCATTGGCTTGTATTTTGGCGATGAACATAGTACCGATTGCGGCGTATGCGATGTATGTTTATGGAAAAAAGGAAACGAACTCTCCCCTGCTGAGTTTACACAACTGCAGCAACAGATTTTACATGCAGCTACTGAAAAAGGAATTGTCGTAAAAGAATTTATCAGTCGCCTTGGCAGCAAACAAAAAGAACGAGTGTGGAAGGTGATTGATCATTTGGTAGCAGAAGAGAAACTTGTGTTGAGTGAAGAAGGGTTGTTGAAGAAAAAATAAAGTTATGAATTGGTCATTCGCATTTTTTCATTGGCTGCTAACATTATTAATAGCCCCTTTTACTTCGCAGTTATTTCAGTATCTCATTATTAAAAACTCACATCAAATAGTTGGCTTAGTTGAAGTTTATCCAATAACAATTATTTTCAGTTTCCTTTTTTCATTACCCACGCTTTGCTTTTATGTCTTAATTTTTAATTATCTACAAAAGCTACGTATTAGCATCACCCAAAAAAAGCTGGCCTTAGTTCTATACTCAATGCTGGGTATTACGTTCACAATGTTATTCTTAAAGGGGAATATGACTTTGGAAATAATCACGGCCTATACAACCACAACTCTTATCGTTGGCATAATCTTACCACTAAGAAAACAACAGGGTTCAAATAAATAGATAATATTCATGAAAAATATTCTTCTCTTGACTGTATTGCTTTCCTTCGGTTTCTGTTCATATAAAAAACAAACTTTGTTTTATGCTTTTACCGATGGCTTTATGGATTGGTATAAACTAGAGCTGTTTCATGATAGCTCATTTAATTTACACATCCCATCTGTTGACTATTCGGGTTTCTACAACATTGATGGCGATACCATTTTTCTACGCTATAAAGAAAAGACCATCGGTGATGTTCCTCAAGCCTATTTCATCAACACACAAAAACAAAAGATTGATGAATTAATCTTAATTGAGGGAAACTATATAAAAAGACAAAATAATAACCGATGGCTTCAAATTGTAAATAACGACCTGCGTAACAGCACAAAAAAACCGCAATGAAAAATAGCATTGCGGTTTATCTTTCATTCAATCACTTTTAAAACCACCCCGTCTTCTTCTTCGAACTTCTTCCACCCAAACCCAGTGCACCTAATAAACTGCGGGTAATAATGGTTGCTGCTGTACGACCAACTTGTTTTACCGTTGGGTTATCAAAAAAGCCTTCTTCTTTTTTTGCAGGTCGTTTCTTTTCTTCTTTTGCTTCTTCCTTCGCCTGCTCTTCTGCTTCCTCTGCTGCTTTTGTTTTGGCTGCCGCCTCTTCCAGTTTAGCAGTGATGATTTCATGCGCACTTTCGCTGTCGATCGTTTCGGCATACTTTTTCACCAGCTTACTTTTAGCAGTGAGTGTATCGACTTCTTCTTCATTCAACACATCCATACGGCTGCGGGGCGGCATCAACATGGTATGTACCAAAGGGGTGGGAATTCCTTTTTCATTCAGAAGTGTAACAAAAGCTTCACCAATACCTAATTGCGTGAGCAGTTCATCTACATCGTAGTATTCCGTTTCCGGATAATTTTCTGCGGCCTGTTTAATTACTTTCCTGTCGGCAGCTGTAAATGCACGTAACGCATGTTGCACTTTTAAACCCAATTGCGATAACACACTGGCTGGTACATCCTGCGGATTTTGCGTACAGAAGAAAATACCTACGCCTTTCGAACGGATGAGTTTGATCACCGTTTCAATCTGTTGCAGTAATGCTTCATTGGCTTCCTGGAAAACCAAATGCGCTTCATCAATAAACAACACCAGCTTGGGTTTATCCATATCGCCTTCTTCGGGCAATGTTGCATACAACTCTGCTAATAAACTCAACATAAATGTAGAGAAGAGTTTGGGTCTGTCCTGCAGTTCCATTACTCGCAAAATGCTGATCATGCCACGGCCATCATCGCCAATGCGCATCAGGTCATCTACTTCAAAACTTGGCTCGCCAAAGAAAGCATCGGCACCCTGTTGCTGCAGCTCTACCACTTTGCGCAAAATGGTTCCGGTAGAGGAAGTGGAAATTTTGCCGTAATCTTTTTCAATGGTTGCCTTTCCTTCGTCACTAATGTATTGAATTACTTTGATGAAATCTTTCAGATCGAGCAAGGGCATTTTAGTATCGTCGCAGAACTTAAAAATCATGGCGACAATACCCTGCTGCGTATCATTCAATCCTAAAATTTTCGATAACAGTATTGGACCAAACTCACTAACGGTGGCCCGCAGGCGAACACCTTTCTTATCGTCACTCAACGTCATTAACTCAACCGGAAATGCTGCAGGTTTGTATTCACCTCCCATCAACTGCATTCGCTCTTCAATCTTTGCATTACTTGCTCCTGCTGCTGCAATACCACTGAGATCGCCTTTGATATCCATCAACACAACCGGCACACTGGCATCGCTCAATCCTTCGGCAATTACCTGTAATGTTTTGGTTTTACCGGTACCGGTTGCACCGGCAATTAAACCATGCCGGTTCATTGTTTTCAAGGGTAACAGTACATCGGTTCCTTTCAACACCTGTTGACCGAGCATGGCCGTTCCCAAACGAAACCATTCGCCTTTAAATGTATACCCCTGTTGTACTGCTGTGGTAAATTGTTCTGCGTTGGCCATAGTGCTGCAATTAATTGATTGTTGTAAAGATGCTTTTTTTCGTTGGTTCTATAAAATTACCTGTTTGTTGTATTGACAATGGTGCTGCAGCGAATTACTTTTACTCCATCAAGCAATTTTTCTCATACTTTATTGTAATCGCTGCATGTTTATGCAGCGATTTTTTTTAGCTACTACTTTACGGTATCTCCCTTAAAGTAGTATTGTACGCCATGGTTTGGCAGAATAGTTTTGTGCCTCATTCATCAGTTATCATTAAACCTTAAATTAAACCAAATGAAAAAGCTAGTTACAGTATTTGCTGTTTTAACGTTCGTGTTTGCCCTTACTTCTTGCAAAAAAGAAAAAGATCCTGTTTATACCATTGAAGGTTATTGGGTAGGTAAGTATGGCAGCGGTTCGGCAACACCTTCCAGTGGTTACTCCATGCTGGTAGAACCGGGCGGTGTATTAACTGTTGCAGATGGCAGTACTATTTCGGGCTCCACGAAAGCAGTGGGCACATGGACTATGACCGGTAATGTATTTAAAGCAACCTATACGTATCAAAACGGAGGTTCTACATTCAGTATACAGGCTACCTTCCATAACAATGGAAAGTTAACAGAAGGAACCTGGGGTTCCGGCGCCAATGTATCGGGCAGCGGCACCTGGTATATGGATCGTAAAAATTAAAGCGGGTTCTCTTACAATAAGCAAGCATCCTGTTTTTACAGGATGCTTTTTTTATAATTCTTCTTCACGCTCCAGCATCAGAATCGCACTTTGTGGCACAATAAAATAGCGTTCGCCCTCGTACATTACTTCGGTAGCGCCACTTAATAAAAAGATTGCCAGGTCTCCTTCCCGTGCCTGCAGCGGTACATACTTTACCTGCTCCTCTTCACTCTTCCACGGTTCATCATCTACCGGCATGGGTATAGCATAGCCCGGGCCGGTTTTAATGACGTATCCCTGCTGTACTTTTTCTTTCTCCTGCACTCCGGGAGGCAAATACAAACCGCTTGCTGTACGCTCATCTAACTTTTCGGGCTTAATTAAAATACGGTCGCCGATTACAATCAATTTCTTAAACCTGTTATCTGAAGTAATACGCATGATTGTTTTGTTTGAGCCGCAAAAATAAGTAAGGATGGTTTTTACTGCATCATGCACCCCGGGAATAAAATGGATGAACAGTAGGCTTCAATGCAAAGTAAAGGAGCTCTTAAACAGCCTGTTGCAGCACTCTTTAACAAAATATTGAGCAGCAAACGCTACAAGTACCAAAAGCTTTAACTTTATTTGACAATAAATTTTATACGATGGAAGAAGTAAAATCAAAAGTATTATTGGTGGAAGATGATAGCAGCTTTGGAAATGTGCTGAAGAATTATTTAGAACTGAACGATTTTGATGTGGTGCTGGAGCGTGATGGCCGCCTTGGTTTAGCTGCATTTCAACGGGAGAAATTCGATATCTGCCTGCTGGATGTAATGATGCCGCATGTAGATGGTTTTACACTGGCTGAAGAAATTCGAGATATTGACCCGGATGTTCCTTTGTTTTTCCTGAGTGCAAAAACAATGAAGGATGATATTTTAACCGGTTATAAGCTTGGTGCTGATGATTACATTACCAAACCCTTCGACAGTGAAGTGTTACTGATGAAGATCAAAGCCATTTTAAAGCGCAATGAGGAAACCAAACAGGAAACCGAAAATAAAGAGTTCGACTTGGGAATTTACCATTTCAACCCCAAGCTGCGTGAGCTGACGGTTGAAGGTAAAACGCATACGCTTTCACCTAAAGAAAGCGAACTGTTACGTATGCTTTGCGAATACAAGAACGATCTGTTACCAAGAGAAACAGCGTTGAAACGTATTTGGGGCAGCGATACTTATTTCAACGGCCGCAGTATGGATGTTTACATTGCAAAGCTGCGTAAATACCTGAAAGAAGATCCGAAAGTGGAAATCGTTAATATCCACGGTAACGGTTTCAGACTGGTCGTATCAGAGTAAAATAAAAATGAAAAATATAAAATGAGGAATGAGAAAGTGCTGTACTTTCTCATTCCTCATTTTTCATTTAAAATTGATCATTCTTCCGGTTTGGGATTGTAATAGTCTTTATTGCATTGCTCAATAAAGCTGAGTATTTCTTTTCTTCCCCTGTACTTTACCGCCGAGCTTACAAAACTCTGCGGCAGAAACTGCCAGGTTTTACCCAACGCTGTTAAAAATGTTTTTACCATGGCCGCCACTTCTTTTTGGGTGCTCTTATCGGCTTTGGTAAACACAATCGTAAACGGAATTTCCCACTCGCCCAGTTGATTGATGAAGTCGAGATCGATTTCCTGTGGCTTGTGGCGGCTGTCTATTAATACAAATAAATTCAGGAGATTTTCCCGTTTGCGGATGTAGTTCTCGATCATCTTGATCCATTGCTTCCGCTTACCCTGTGCCACTTTCGCATACCCGTAACCCGGCAAATCGACCAGGTACCAGGCTGTTTTCTTGTTGCTTTTCTCATCCAGACTTTCGATCACAAAATGATTGATCATTTGTGTTTTGCCCGGCGAAGCACTTGTTTTGGCCAGCTTCTGGTTATTGCAAATCATGTTGATGAGCGATGATTTGCCCACATTACTGCGGCCGATGAAGGCATATTCAGCCTTATCGGGCTTGGGGCACTGCTCTACCGTTGGACTGCTGATGACGTATGTTGCTGAATGAATGTTCACGGCTGCAAGATAACTGAAGAAAGTGGATAGCCGATAGTAATTAGCCGATAGTCTGCAGGAGTTGGTACAACTGCCTTTACTGCGAACTTACGACTAGCGGCTACCGGCTTTCTTTACTTCGTACTTGGCAGTTCCGTCCATATCTTTGCGGCCCATGGCAGAACAATATTCACACGACAAAGTAGTACCCGATGCAGCCTCGGCTGAGAGCAAGAAAAAACAGGTGGCTGAAATGTTTGATGACATTGCGCCCCGTTACGATTTCCTCAACCGTTTTCTTTCGGCAGGTATTGATATCAGCTGGCGCCGCAAAGCATTGGCCAAACTGGCTCCCCTCCATCCCAAGCTGATGCTGGATGTGGCCACCGGTACCGGTGATGTAGCCATTATGGCGGCCAAACAACTGCAACCGGAAAAAATTATCGGTATCGACATCAGCGAAGGCATGCTCGATGGTGGCCGGGTAAAAGTGAAAGCCAAGGGTTTAGATACAGTGATTGAACTGAAAAGCGGCGACAGCGAAACAATAAACTTTCCCGATAACACGTTTGATGCTGTAACTGTGGCATTTGGGGTGCGTAATTTCGAAAACCTGGAAAAGGGAATCAGCGAAATTTACAGGGTATTAAAGCCCGGCGGACGATTGGTGGTACTGGAATTTTCGAAACCCAAATTACCTGGTGTACAGCAGGCGTATAACCTGTACATGCGTTTGGTGGCTCCACAGGTTGCCGGCGTTTTAAGTAAAAACAAAAAAGCCTATCAATATCTTAACAACAGCATTCAGGCTTTTCCCGAAGGAAAAAATTTTGTTGCTGTTTTGAACAAAACCGGATTTACAAACACTTCATGCAAACCTCTTACGCTCGGCATATGCAGTATTTATTGCGGCGACAAATAATCGTTACCCTGTTTCTGTTTATTTGCATCAGTTCCTTTGCTCAACGGGAAATTAATTTGCCGAACCATGAGATGAAACCCTACTACTTTGGTATTACACTGAGTGGTAACAGCTCCTATTTTCACATGGATCATCATCCGAAATTTTTGCAGGATGATAGTGTAGCCAACGTAAGTTCCATCAGCAAAGGTGGGTTTGGTTTGGGTTTGCTCGGTACGCTTCGTTTGGTTGATCATTTAGAAGCAAGAACAAATCCGCAGTTGATTTTTGCAACAAGAGGCATCAATTATTATATCAATCAACCGTTAACCGGCGATCCGAACTGGCAACAAAAAAATGTGGAAAGCATTTACATCAGCCTGCCCTTGCAGTTAAAATTCAGCAGCGACCGTATTGATAATTTTCGTGTTTATATGCTGGGTGGCGGCAAGTACGAATACGATTTAGCCAGTAACAGCCAGGCCCGCCGTGCAGAAGATTTGGTAAAGCTCAACAAATCGGCGCTGGGTTATGAACTCGGCCTTGGGTTCCATTTTTATTTTCCAACATTCATCTTCAGTCCCGAAATAAAATTCAGCAACAGCTTTAACAGCGTACACAGCCGGGATAAAAACTTAATCTACTCGAATGTAATTGACAGAATGCAGGCAAGAATGCTGGTGTTTAGTATTCACTTGGAAGGATAAGGCAATAGAAACGCAGATGACGCTGAGCATTGCGGATCTTCACTGATTATTTCAAATCATTTGACCGACTTGTAACTCAGATTCATTAGCAGAAAAAATCTGCGCTCATCAGTTCCATCAGCGTCATCAGCGATTCTATCAATAATCATATTCCCTGTACCACAAATTCATGCGCACACCCAAACCGAGCATCGTTGTATTTTGTGCAGCTGCATTACCCTTGGTAAAACGACGGAACATCAGATTGGCATCAATAAAAATATTTTCATACAGTTCGTAACTGGCAAGGAACAAGGCATTGATGCCGGTACTCTTTACACCATTGGCTAAACTGTATCCATAATTACTTGTACGGCCATCGTTGTTTAAACGGAAAATATCGCTGCCTGAGTTGCGGCCACTTGCACTATCCAAACCCTGTTTCCAGTAAATAAGTTTGCCGGTTAAGTTCAGCTTGCCGGTTGGCTGGTAACGCAGAATAGCAATCACCTCACTAAAGTTGGCTCCTAACGGATGCGCCAATGGTTGATTGTAATGGGTGTAGCTCGATACCGAATCAAAATGCGAGTAGGTGAACGGACGCACACTGTTCCATTCCAGCTGCAGATCAAGATTATTTATGTTGGCAACATCAATATACTTCATACCAAGTTGAGCTCCTGTTTTGTTACCCCACCAGCTACGGTCTTTGCGGAGTTCTTTAATATTAAATTCATCAATCACTAACTGGCCGTAAAACTGCACACGCTTGGCAACATTGGCCTTAAAATCGGCTCCGATAATGGCATTATCGCTACTGCCTAAATTACCTTCGATGGTGCGGTAAAAGATGAGCGGATTCATATAACCAAACTCAAACTTATCCTTGCGGCCAAATACCACTGCTTCAAACACACCCACATTTAACCACGGCAATACATTCATACTTAAATGATGCATGGCTGCATATTTCTTAGGTACAAGATTGTTGTTATTGTTGTTTTTGCCTGCAGTATGTAACTCCATAAACAGGTTCTGGTAATTGAATTTCCAGATGCGGGTATTGAGTTTTACAAACACCTGGTTACCTGCAAACTCACTCAACATTAAACTGCGGTAACCATTACCAATAAAATTACGGTCGTACCCAATTTGAAAGTTGATATACTTGGCAGCGTTAAACGTAAACGAACCACGTGCATCAAAATAATCGACACCGGTTTGCTTGAATTTTTTATAGAAGTTGGCACCGGGTACCGCATCTACACTATCAATCCATTGCTGTACAAACAATGGTCCACGTTCCTGTACATCCATCACCATTGCATTAAAACCAACACGATTATCAATACCGCCACGTACCGTTAAACCACGCTGGTTAATAAACAGATTCTGGCTGGTATTATTCAGCTCGGCCGATTGACGGTAACTGATGATGGGATTAACGGAAACAAAAAAATCATCGCCATATTTTTCAATAAAGCTGGCAGGTGTTTTATAAAAATTTTTCAAAAAAGGTTTCTTGCTGTTAAACACACTGCGATCGCCTTTTACCCATTCCTGGTTGTTGAGGTAAAGGCTACGGAGATTGTATTCATCTACCTTACTCAATCGCAAAGCAGTATCCTGGTTAAAAAACAAAGGCTTCAGCGCCAGCATGGAGTCGGCCTTAGCTCCCAGCCATTGTACAGCATATTTACGATCGTACGGTTTGGTGGTTGTGAAGTTAAGGTTACTGACGGTGCCGGTTTTCAACTCCAAGCGGTCGATGAAATGCTGGTGTTTCGATTGCTGCGGCAGATAGGTACTTTGAGCAGCGGCAAAAAAGGGAAGCGTAAGAAGAACGAACCATAGACTGCATTTGCTAAATTGCATGCGGTTATATTTTATTCGTAAAAATAAGTTATGCAAAACTATCTCCTCAAAAATTGTTTGCTGGTAAATGAAGGAACCATTACAGCAACAGATGTATTGGTGAAGAACGGACGTATTGAAAAGATTGCTCCCAACATCAGCACCGATGCTGCTGTTACTGAAATAAATGCTGAAGGCAAACATCTGTTTCCCGGGGTAATTGACGATCAGGTGCATTTCCGGGAGCCGGGCTTAACGCACAAAGCCAACATTTATACCGAAGCAAAAGCAGCAGTTGCAGGCGGTGTTACCAGTTTTATGGAAATGCCGAATACGGTACCCAATGCCTTGAACCTGGAACTATTGGAAGATAAATACAGCATTGCTGCCAACACATCGCTGGCCAACTATTCGTTTTACATGGGTACCAGCAATGCAAGTGCCGATGATACATTAAAGGCCAACTTACACAAAGACAAAATCTGCGGCATCAAAATATTTATGGGCGCCAGTACCGGCAATATGCTGGTAGATAATTACAACACGCTCGATAAAGTGTTTCGTGAAAGTGAAATGCTGATTGCTACTCATTGCGAAAGTGAAAGCATTATCAAAGAAAACTACGAACGGTTGAAAGCTGCAAAAGGCGAGTTATCACCGGCAGATCATCCATTGGTTCGTGATGAAAATGGCTGCTACGAATCGAGTTTAATGGCTATACAGATAGCACGGCAATACAACACACGCCTGCACATTTTACATATTACAACAGCCAAAGAACTCGACTTATTTGGTAATATGATGCCGCTGAAAGAAAAGCGTATTACCAGCGAGGTATGTGTACATCATTTACATTTTACAGCCGATGATTATGCAACACTCGGTTACCAGATTAAATGTAACCCGGCCATTAAAGCAAAAGAAAATAAAGAAGCGTTGTGGAAAGCATTACTCGATAACCGGATTGATGTAATTGCCACCGATCATGCACCACATACATGGCAAGAGAAACAAGGTGGCTATGAGCAAACACATGCAGGTTTACCATTGGTGCAGCATCCGTTATTGATGATGTTACAGTATGCACAGGATGGACGCATCAGCCTCGAACGAATTGCAGAGAAGATGAGCCATGCAGTAGCCGATTGTTTCCAGATAAAAGAACGTGGTTATGTACGTGAAGGTTACCATGCCGACCTGGTGTTGGTTGATTTAAACAAACCTTACACCGTTACAAAAGAAAACATACTTTACAAGTGCGGCTGGAGTCCGCTGGAGGGAGTTACATTCCCCGCATCTGTAACGCATACTTTTGTAAACGGACATTTAGTTTATGAAAATAGAGTGATAAATGAATCTCATAAAGGACAACGCTTATTATTTGACCGGAACTAACACGATCTACCGCCATTGGAAATAGATAAAGTAACATACAACGACCTTTCGATTTTTAATCCGGAAGAAGATTATTCGCTGCTGCACCGTATTAACTTTTGTAATACCATTGGTGGCAGAGAAAAACTTGAATACCTGTTAACGCACCCGCATAAGCAGCTATCAAAAATTCTGCAAACGCAACAGGCATTAAAGCATATCGGCTCGCTGTTAGAACAATGGCCCGCCTCTATTACCAACGGCACCATTTTAATGATCGAAAAATTTTATGGCTATCCGTTCGATGATATACCCAACAGTTCATATCCTTTACAGGCCATTGTTTACCGGGTGGTAAATGCTGCAGATTTCCGATTGGTGCGTTATACGGTAGGGCATTTTGTTGATTTTTTAAAAGGCATGGATCAGCTGCAGCAGTTATTGTGGCAGGATGATGGTTCACCCATTTTACAAAAGCTGTTAACCGACATCCGTAAGTTGATGAATCATGAAACGATTCGTGAAATGATCCATACCGGTACACCCAAACTGCAGCCGCAAAAAATGTTGCAGTACGGTCATTTTCTTCAGTACAGGTACAAGCAGGAAGCTGAGCAACTGATCGATCTGTATCATCAGCTTGATGCGTTTTACAGCATGGCGAAAGCCGTAAAGAAATTCAACCTGCATTTTCCTGTTATGCACAACAGCAGCGAACCTATGATTAAAGCAACCGGGCTGTATCATTTATTGTTGAAGACACCTGTTGCCTATGATATAACATTAAATCCGCAGGCAAATTTTTTATTCCTTACAGGAGCCAACATGGCGGGCAAAAGCACCTTTATTAAATCGATGGGCTGTGCCGTTTACCTTGCTCATTTGGGCATGGGGGTACCGGCTACGTCGTTTGAGCTAAGTATGTTCGATGGATTGCTGAGTAATATTCAGGTGCAGGATAATATTGTAAAAGGTGAAAGCTATTTCTTCAACGAAGTGCAACGCATAAAAAATACGGTACTGAAAATTACCGATGGCCGTAAATGGTTAGTGCTGATTGATGAACTGTTTAAAGGCACCAATATACAGGATGCGATGCATTGCAGTACAGCGGTGATTAAAGGATTGGTGAAAATTAAAAGTTCGCTGTTTATTCTTTCTACCCATTTGTATGAAATTGGTGAAGAGCTGAAACAATACCCGAATATTTCGTTCCGCTATTTTGAAACAACAGCTACCAACGAACAATTACAGTTCAGTTATCAATTAAAAGAAGGCATCAGTAACGACCGCTTTGGTTATTTGATTTTGAAGCGGGAGAAAGTGGTTGAAATGCTGGAGAAGTTGTAAGTAAGATAGAATCGCAGATAACACAGATTCAACTGATCTACGCAGATTTTTCTTTGTGTGCTTTGTGCGATCTTTGTGTCTTTGTGTTCCAAATAAATTCAATGAAAAAATTCTTCCTCCGCATAAGTATTTTACTAGCTGTTCTCTTAGCCGGCTATTTTATTTGGTCGTTTACAGGCCGTGCAACAGAAAAAGAAAGCGGCTGGAGCAAAAACCCCGAGTTTAAAGTACGGTTTGAATATATTGAACAAGGTGCAGACAGCGGCAAAGGAAATCTCATTGGTATACAACCGTATTTAACAGCAGTCAATTATTCCACTGCTTACAACTTCGAAACATCGCTCCGTTTTTATTTTGAACAGCTGAAACGGGAAGGCAAACTCAACAGCAAATCGGTTGTTGTGCTGCCTGAAGATATTGGCACCTGGCTGGTATTAGCGAATGAAAAAGAAAGTGTGTACAAAGCTGCATCGTTACAAGGTGCTTTCAAAGGCATTCGATCTGCCAGCTTATTCAGCTATCTCAATGGATGGATCAAATCGCCGGTGGCAGATAAAAACAGTTATGCTGTTTTTCATCTGAAAGCAGCAAAAATGGCAAAGCAATACTGCCAGGTATTTACCACTTTAGCAAAAGAATACAAATGCCGGATAGCTGCGGGTTCGATCCTGTTGCCCGATGCTGGTATTGATTCCGCTCATACAATCCAACCAAAACCGGGTGCTGTTTTGTTCAATACATTTTTCTTTTTTGATACAAGCGGAGCGATTTCACAGCCTGTAAAAAAACAGGAGGCGAACGGTGCTGATCTTGTTGATTATTCTGCATCGGGCAACTTAACTTTTGTTGCAGCAAACCGACAAAAAATTTGGTTTAAAGCAATGAAAATTTCTGATCATTTTCCAAGTACAGATTCAATACAAGCCTTTCCTGTACACAAGGAGAACCTGGCCAGCGAAATACAGCAAGGTATCGCTCTTACATTTAACGGCAGCCTGTTCGATAAACAATTAAACGGGCATTTACAGCTGATCCAAAACGATTCTGCAATGGTCTTTCCTTCGGCCACAGGCAAAGGAAGAATTGTATGTTTGTGGTTGAAGTAGAAGACGCAACTTTACTGTACTGTTATGTTTTCAACACAAGTAAAATCAAACATCATTTTCGTCGTGCATTGCATTCTTACTGCGGGTGCTTATGCAGCGCCTTTTCTCATTAACTGGAAAATTCTGGTACCGGTATTTGTTGCCACGATTCTGCAACATGCGATCTGGGGCCGTTGTTTGCTCAATGCCAAACATGGCTTGAGTGAAGAAGATGGCAGTACGTTCTACTCAGAAGCTTTCGAACGAATGGGATTTCAACCGAACAAAGTAAAGCTGCGGTTCTTTGTACGGAAGATCCTGTATGCACTTCTTACTGCTGTAACATTGCTGTGGCAGGTTATGCTCAAGAATGAGCCTCTCTGGTTTTAAGTATACGGCATCAAGACTTTACTTCTCCGCTAAAAAAATTACTTTTATCTTACAACTAAACATCCACAACCGGCATGCTCGTTAAAACCTTTGGAAGCGCTGTTTACGGAGTAAATGCAATTACCATCACTATTGAAGTGAATGTGAGTAATGGCCAGAAATTTTTCATGGTGGGTTTACCAGATAGCGCCGTGAAAGAAAGCGAACAGCGTATTGAAAGTGCATTAAAAACATCGGGCTATTTTTTTCCCCGCACCAAAGTAATTGTCAACCTCGCTCCTGCCGATATTCGCAAAACAGGTACTGCATTTGACCTGCCCATTGCCGTTAGTATACTCGGTGCTACAGAGCAAGTACCTAATCCGGAAAAATTAAGTGAGTATGTGATCATGGGCGAACTGAGCTTGGATGGAAGTATTCAACCCATTAAAGGCGCATTGCCCATTGCCATACAGGCACGTAAAGAAAATTTTAAAGGGTTGATCGTTCCCAAACAAAATGCACGTGAAGCAGGAATGGTGAACAATCTCAACGTGTATGGCGTAGAGCACATACGAGATGTGATTAACTTTTTTGAAAACGAAGATTCACTAAAGCCTGTTGTTGTAAATACAAGAGAAGAATTCTTTCATGCACAATACGATTTCGAATTTGATTTCAGCGATGTAAAAGGGCAGCACAACATTAAACGTGCATTGGAAATTGCCGCAGCCGGAAGTCATAATGCTATTTTGATCGGGCCACCCGGTGCAGGTAAAACCATGCTTGCAAAAAGGTTGCCTACCATCCTTCCGCCATTGAGTTTGCAGGAAGCGTTAGAGACTACAAAAATTCACAGTGTAGCAGGTAAGTTACCGGAGAATGCTACGCTCATTTCAAAGCGTCCGTTTCGTTCACCACATCATACTATTAGCGATGTAGCATTGGTTGGCGGTGGCGGTAATCCGCAACCTGGCGAAATTTCGTTAGCACATAACGGTGTGTTGTTTTTAGATGAACTGCCGGAATTTAAACGCACTGTATTGGAAGTCATGCGTCAGCCAATGGAAGAAAGACGAGTCACCATCTCCAGAGCAAAAATTGCACTCGACTTTCCTGCATCATTCATGCTAATCTCATCGATGAATCCATGCCCCTGTGGTTATTACAATCATCCTGAAAAAGAATGTACATGTCCGCCCGGAGCAGTACAGAAATATCTCAATAAAATATCCGGACCATTGTTAGATCGTATTGATCTGCATGTGGAAGTAACGCCTGTTCCCTTCAGCGAATTATCTAAAACAGAAAATAGCGAAACAAGTGCTGTTATTCGTGAACGTGTAATTGCCGCACGTGAAATACAGGAACAACGTTATAAAGATGTGGAAGGCGTTTACGCCAATGCACAAATGAGCAGTAAGCAACTGAAAGAAATCTGTATTATTTCGCAAGCCGGACAAACATTGTTAAAAGCAGCGATGGATAAATTAAACCTAAGTGCAAGAGCGTATGATCGTATTTTAAAAGTTAGTCGTACCATTGCCGACCTTGCACAAAGCAACGATATAAAAATTGAACACCTGGCCGAAGCCATTCAATACCGCAGCTTAGACAGAGAAGGTTGGGCGGGTTAAGTTTACAACTTATGATGCTTGATTTTTATCTTTTAATACCATGTTACAATAATGTTGAAGGATTGATCCGGTCGCTTCGCTCAATTGTTTATCCAAAAGATAAATGCAGCGTGTTGATTGTTGATGATGGAAGTGAAACAGCCGTAACAGCTGCTCACATTCCGGAAGAGATTCATCAATTACTACAGATCGAAATAATACATCTTGCCAACAATCAGGGTATTACAGCAGCACTAAATACAGGGCTACATTATATTCATTCGAAAAAAAACACAAGGTTTATTGCACGTTTAGATTGTGGTGATACCTGTACAGCAGATCGATTTATTAAGCAGGTTCAATTTTTAAGTGTAAACACTAGTATTTCATTAATTGGTTCTATGTGTTTGTTTGTTGACAGGGTAACAAACGAACACTTTGTTTACAAACCTGCAGCATCGCATCGTGCAATAAAAAAACAAATGCATTTTAAATGCAGCTTTATTCATCCAACAGTTATGTTTCGTGCAGATGAGTTATTGGATACTATTGGATTTTATCCTGCAAATTTTCCTTACGCAGAAGATTATGCTTTCTTCTTTTCTATTGTCAATCAATACGAAACCAGCAACTTACAGGAAGTACTTGTTGAAACAGAAATTAATACAAAGGGTATCTCTATTACCAAACGAAGCATACAGATCCATTCGAAAAAACGAATCATAAAAGAGTATGGCTCGCATACGATTTTCCGTGTATTAGGTATCATGCAACAAAACATTTTATCCCTTCTTCCACATCAATTTATTCTTGCTGTAAAAAAACGACTTTACAACAACTAAACGTAATCGTTAAAATTCACAAGTGTGTTTGTTTAAGTAATAAGTGTGCCTAGTCATGAATGCATTAAGAAGTAAGTTTGCAACGCTTTCATCGACATCGTTGTCATTGATTGAAAAAGCCTGGAGAACTATCAAATCTAACTATGCAGATTGTTCATGTTGTGGAGCCGTTTGCTTCTGGTGTTGTAACCTTTGTAAAGTCACTGGTAGAAAATTTACCGAACGATTATCATATTGTTATACACGGAGAAAGGCCGGAGGTTATGGAAAGAGCAGAAGTGAAAAAGCTGTTCCCTGTACATCAGGTAAAATTTATTCATTGGAAGTCGGTTCAGCGTGGTTTAAATCCGGTAAAAGATTTAAAAGCGCTTTTTGAACTACGTTCGATTTTAAAACGCTTCCGTACTGCCGATGCAGTTCATTTACATTCATCCAAAAGTGGTTTTCTTGGAAGACTGGTTTGCCGTTGGTTAGATATTAAACAGGTAATCTATACACCGAACGGTGCTCCCTTTCTTGTGCGAGACAGTCGTATTAAACGCATGTTATACAAACAACTCGAATTGATTGGCGATTCATTTGGCGGTAAAGTAGTTTGTGTATCTGCGTCTGAAGCTGAAGCTTATCGCAATTTAGGTATTGAAGCATCCTATATTAATAATGGCACTTCAGTTACATCTACACAACAGATACATCCCGCAACAGACAATAACAAATTTATTATTGCTATTTCCGGGCGCATACTTGCACAAAAAAACCCAAAGCGGTTTAACGACATAGCCCAACATTTTTTGCCTTATAACCAGGTTGAATTTGTTTGGATAGGTGATGGAGCCGACAGAAACTTACTTTCATCGCCCAACATTCGTATAACAGGATGGCTTACAGAAACAGAAGCGAAAAAAGAATTGGCAAAGGCTTCGTTGTATTTATCAACAGCTGATTATGAAGGTTTGTCTTTTGCTGTGCTGGAAGCTATGGCGCTTGGCAAACCACTCATTCTGTCGAATTGTACAGGCAATAAAGATATCATTCGCTATGGTGTAAATGGCGATTTGTACGATTCCATCGCCCAGGCCTGCACACAAATTTTATACTATATCAATAACCCGTACATGCTGGAAGCAATGGGTACTTACTCGAAAGATTTATGTAAAACAGAATTTAATGCATCCAGCAGTGCAGGAAACTATCGTATTGCTTACGCCTATTAAGAATTTATAACACCAAACCATGGAAGCACAAACAAATACTCAGTCGCAAGACAAAGGAAGGCTCGTTGCCTTGCAGGGAAATCTGAAAGATTTGCCCTTAGAAGACGTATTACGCCAGGTATACAGTCATTTGCTTTCGGAAAATGAACATAAGCGTGAACGCATTGAAGAACTGATTGACCGCTTAAAGCAATTAGAAGAACAACTTCAAAAAGAGCAAAACGAAAAAGAAGAGACAGAGAAAATATTGAAGGATGAAATACGCAAACAAGAAGGCTCCAAACAATTAATTAATAAACTGCTTGAAGATATACGCCGCTATCAGAATGATATTGAGTGGTATAAAAGGACATATGAGACGAGGAGTTTGATTGGCACAATTAAGGAAAAGATATTAGGAACTAAAAAATGAGTTAAGAAATTGTGATACCAAAGATTATACATTATTGTTGGTTTGGCGAGAATACAATTCCAGAAAAATATTCAGCCTACATTGAAGATTGGAAAAACATTCACAAAGGCTGGGATTTTATTTTTTGGCAAGAATCTGATTGTCCGGCCCATATCCCGTATGTAAAAAGAGCAATTGAAAGTAAAAAATGGGCTAACCTAAGCAATTTCATCCGGTTATACGCACTACAAACTTACGGTGGTATATATTTAGACATTGATGTTAAATTAATTAAACCTTTAAACGACTTAATAACCAACGAATGCTTTCTTGGCTTTGAAGAAGGGTTTGATGGCGATCAAACTTTTTGGATAAATAACGCCATAATGGGAGCTAAACCCTCCCATTCCTTGATCGTAACATCGTACGAAAGTTTAATCAATGAATTTGACGGTATAGAGCAGGCTAACCTATCTGGTCCAAGATTAATCACCAAAGTTTTACAGGAAAAGTACAATGTTACAAGTTACGGTTTTCAAAAAACACATGATATAACTATATATCCGAAAGAATACTTCTATCCAATCCACTACTCGGAAGTATACAAACTAGAAGAAATTCATAAGTATATTAAACCTGAAACTTACGCAGTTCATATGTGGGCTAGAACATGGCTGGATAACACAAGCTTACTAAAAATAGTTGATGAGTTATACTTTAAAATTAACCAACTCGAATCAGAATCTGTAGTGGATACAAAGTCCTTAAATGAACCTGAACAAAAATTAAAAACTGAGCTAAAAATATCGCTAGTCTCATTGCTTGAAAAAACATCACAGAATAACTTTGACATTTTACAAATCAAAAACCTCTTAATTAGCTATAAAAATGAGGTTACCTTGATAAACGAAAATTTCCAGCAAAAAAATAATCATCTTGAAAAACTAGAAAGAGAAAACATTAAACTATTAGACAAAATTGAAATACAAGAAACAAGCTTACAAAATCAAAATAAGTTATTAGAGGCTAAAAATGAAGAGACGTTAAAACTTCAAGCAAAATTAGAAGCTACAAATGCATGTATTTCAACACATCAACTACTTGAAGTGCAATTGAAAAAACAAAACGAAGAACTAATTACAAAAGAGCAACATCTCAGTTCACTCTATAATGAATTTATTAAGTCAAAAGATAATGAGATTGAGTTTCTTAAAAGAATTTACTCAGAAATATCAATAAAATATAAAGAAATTTCAGAAAAAGAAAAAGACTTACTCTCAAATCTTCATAATACCGAAGTTAATCTTCTTAAATCTGATCATTCAATTAAGAGGTTGGAGATGTTAGCATCGAAAGCTAATGAAAACAATCGCATAATTGATGAATTAAATGAAAAAGTAACACAAAAGGATCTAATAATTACAAATCTTGAACTAGAGTTAAATAATTTATCAGATCAAAATCAAGCTATTTCTGAAAAATTGCAAGCCGCAAAAAAGGAAATCACACAACTAACAGCCGAACTAAGCAAATCAGTTTTAACAAATAAGATCGACAGTGTAGTCGAAATAAAAGAAAAAGAAATTGAGTTGTTGAAAGATCAATTGCAAAATGAAAAAAATAATAACAAGTCCTATAGTAAAGCAATACAATGGTATAAAGAAACTTATGAATATCGGTCTTTGGCTGGTATCTTGAAAGAATATCTTACAAAAAAGGTACATAAATTTATACCGATACAAAAGCTTCTTAAAGGATACTACAAAGTAAAAAAAACAAAAAATAGAAATCAAAAAACTAAAAAAATTCTATGCACAATTGTCAACTATGATTGCTCAGAAAATGCAAGAAGGTTAAGTAAAAATCTAAATAAATATTTTGATACAATCATTTTTGATTCAGGCTCAAAAGAAGTACATTCTTCTTTTGTTAAGCTTGGAAATGTATACTACTCTGGCCTATTAAATAACTCCTATTATTGCGCCAAAGATCTGGGTTATGAATATATGTTCTTTATTTGTTCTGATGTAGAGTTTGAAAGCGTTGAAATAGATAAAATGTACAGCAGCCTTAATGAAATTAACATAGCAGATATAGGAATTTACTCCCCTAGCTCGACAGGCAGAAGTCATTTGTTTTGTAAAAAAGTATTTGAAAAGGGGTTACGTGCAGTTCCGTTTACCGAAGGCTTTGTTTTTTTAGCGGATCTAAAAGTTTTAGATAAGTTTTTACCTATTGATTTACATATCAACCAATATGGTTGGGGACCAGATATTGCGAATGGTTATTACTCCAGAGTTTTAGACAAACTATGTGTGATTGATGATGGGGTTACGGTATACCATCCTGAATCAACCGGCTATTCCAACCAAAAAGCAGAAGAAGACATGTGGCATTGGTTAAATAGCTTCGAAGACAAAAACTTCAAAAGATTCTTTACAACATATATAAATTTAATCCGGTCTGGTAATCTGTTAAAACACAAGGTATCAGTGATAATCCCTTGTTACAATCAAGAAGCCTATCTTCCTGAAACAATTAAAAGTCTTCTTCTTCAAGAATATACTAATCTTGAAATTTTAATTATAAACGACGGAAGTAATGATGATACTGAAACCATTTCATTTGAACTATCGAAACAATATCCACAAATTAAATATTTATCGAAGCAAAATGGCGGACTTGGGAGCGCTAGAAACCACGGACTTAACAATGCCTCAGGAGATCTTATTCAGTTTTTAGACTCAGATGACACACTATCTACAGATAAAATCCTATCTCAGGTAATACAATTTTTAGCCGTTCCTGATACAGATGTTTCATATACGCCATACATATGTTTTGAGGATGGCAATAAAAGTAATACATGGACATATAGCAGAGTCATTCTTAAAGACGATCCGTTAGAGGACTTAATTGAAAACTGGGAAAAAGATCTGTCAATTCCTGTTCACTGTTTTATTTACAAAAAAAATCTAATCGATTCTACACGTTTTGATACGGAACTACCAAATCACGAAGACTGGCACTATCATATTCAAATAGCTGCGAAAAAAGGAAATTATGCATTTATAGATCAAGGTATTGCATTTTACAGAGTACGAAATAATTCAATGGCCAGAGATAAAGACTTAATGAAAAAAGGAAAGCAATTGTGCATTGAAAAGTCTATGAAAATTGATGGTGTTTCAAACTACTACCAAGAGAAATTAAAATCCCGAGCTGAGAATCCGTTAACAATTACAACTGTCTAAAACAATTAACACTTAATGAAGTATTGGATTATTACAACAGAATACTTCCCGCCAAACTCGGGTGGTATAGGAACATATGTGCAGCATACATCAAAAATGCTCGCATCGCATGGTCATGATATTACAATTTTCATATACGACACAACAATAAAGAATAACATTATTGTTCAGGGCCATAACATACGTACTATCCGTTTCACAGCACAAAAGACCAAGACTGAGACTTTTTTAGGATTCAATGCATACATCAGCTATGAATATGCACATGTAATTGGAGAATATTTAAAAAAGGAAGGTATTCCTGATATTTTAGAATCTCAGGAATATCATGGAATTGCGTACTATCTTCAACAATTCAAATTACTGGGGTACGAAGGATATAAAGAACTAAACATCCTCATTACCTGCCATGCACCGTCGTTCCTATGTCTGGAATATAATCAAAGACCTATATATCAGTTTCCAGATTACTGGACAGGCGTAATGGAAAAATCTGTTATTAAAAGTGCAGATATATTAATTTCTCCAAGTGAATATTTTACACAGGAAGCAAAGAAGAGAATGCATTGGGATACTATTAATTGTAACGTTGTACCCAACCCGATACCCGCTGCTAAACATAAACCAGATTACCACTTTAAAAAAAATCAAATAGTATGCTTTGGCAAGCTATCTCCATTAAAAGGAACGTTCGAATTACTTCAGTATTTTAAAGAGTTGTGGGATGGAGGGTTTTCGTATCCTCTATATATTGTAGGCGGAACAGATCAGTTCTTTTATCCGGAAAATCGAACAATGCATGAATTGGTTGTTTCGAAATACGGCAATTATATCAAATCAGGATTACTTGGACTGAAAGGAGAGCTTTCGCCAGAGCTTGCAAAGGAATACATTAAAGATGCACATGTAATCATTGTTCCCAGCATTTTCGACAATTTCCCTTATACAGTACTGGAGGCCATGAGCATGGGTAAGATAGTGTTGGCATCAATTCAGGGAGGTCAGCGTGAAATTATTACAGACAACCATAATGGCTTTTTATTTGACCACTCTTTGCCGGGAGATTTCAATCGAAAATTAAACTATATTCTGAGTCTTCCTGAGGTAACAATAAATCAAATTGCTGAAAAGGCAGTAGCAAGCATCAGAGCCCGTTACTCGCCCGATATCATTTATGAAAAAAAGATAAGCATAATCGAAGCATATTGCAAAGAAAAAAAATCTCCCTCCCTTTTTCCGTTTGTTACACCAACTGCTTTATTAAAGAATGAGTTAGGGTCAACCCAAGAAAACGAAATTCTATCAATCGTTGTACCTTACTTTAACATGGGGGAGTTTATAGATGAATGTATACAATCAATAAGCAAATCGAAATATCATAATCAGGAGATAATTATTGTTGATGATGGCAGTACTGATAATTACAGTATTCAAAAGCTGATAGAAATTGAAAAAAAATACGCTGTAAAAGTTTATCGTAAAGTAAATGAAGGGTTATCCAGGACACGTAATTATGGGGCATCTCTTGCAACTGGAAAATACCTCGCTTTTCTCGATGCAGATGATACAGTAGAACCAACTTACTATATTAAAGCAATTCAAGTACTTAAAACATATCGGAATATCTACTTTATTGGATGCTGGACAAAATATACTGGATCAAGTGAGGGCGCATGGCCAACATTTAACCCCGAACCTCCATACCTTTTACTCCACAATATGGTTAACAGCAGTGCACTTGTTTATAAACGAGAAGCCTTTTTAGCAGCCGGTTTAAATAACCCTGAAATGATTTACGGTATGGAAGATTGGGATAGCGTAATCAGCATGGTGAAGTATGGCTACAGAGGCGTTGTGTTACCCGAATTACTTTTCAACTATCGGGTTAGAAAAGACTCAATGGCACGCTCATTCACAAGAAATAAACTACTTCACCTCCAGCGCCTTATAAGTAAAAACCATAATAATTTATATAACCAATATGGAAGTGAGATATTTCAACTACTTAATGCAAATGGAAGCAGTTTGAATTTCGATAATCCAACATTTGAATCTCCGTCAATGGGAAACTCTTTGCTTTCTCCTTTAAACGGCCGTTTCAAGGAGAAATTAAAACAGAAAGTAAAACAAAATAAATACATAAGAAAAATTGCCTATAAAATATATAGGAAATTAAACAACGCATAAAATGTTTTTAAAAATTATCAGCGACTGGTTCAAAGGATCCAATAAACTTGAACGGCTTTGGTTACTGGCAAAGATTGAATTTAAGCTTCGATACTATGAAAATAAACTTGGTCTTTTATGGGCTTTGCTGAAACCCGTTATGGATATTGGCATCTATTATGTAGTGTTTAAACTCATTCTCAAGTCAGATGTTCCTGCCTTTGCTTCATTTTTGTTTATTGGTCTAATAACCTGGAATTTCTTTATTGAGTCAACAGGAGGCACAATACAGATATTGAACACTAAAAAATATTTATACGAATACAGCAACATGAACAAGCTTGAAATTTACGTATCAACGCTGTTCAGTAACTCGATTGGCTTCTTTTTCAACTTCCTGATGTTTCTTTTATTTTACAACTTTCTTGAAAAAGAGTCAGGAGGCATCTCTGTTTATGTTCTATGGATTATTCCACTATTTGTGAATTTATTTATCCTTTCACTGGGCATTTCGTTAATTCTTTCCAATGTTTATATCATTGCAAAGGATATATCTCAAATATGGCAAGTGTTTACAAGCCTTCTCTTTTTCTTATCACCTATCTTTTATAGTTTAAAAACATTTAAAGAGGCATTGCCTTCCTTTGACTATGGTAATCCAATTGCAGGCATTATCATCAACGCAAGAAGAGTACTGATGCAGCAAACCCAACCCGATTACGAATTACTAATCTGGGATTTTGCTTATTCGATTTTCTTTTTACTTGCAGGTTTAGTGCTACTTAACAAACTTGGGGCTAAAGCAGCAGAAAAACTTTAAAAAATAATCATGGAAAAAATTACCGCTTTAAGCGCTAAAAATATCAGCAAAACATTTGAGATATCAGAAGATAGTCACAACACGGTAAAACATCGTCTGTTCAACCTGTTCAACCCACCCAGAAAAAAGAAAGTTCCTGCATTAAAAATGACTTCCTTTGAAATCAACAAAGGTGAATGTGTTGGAGTACTTGGCCGTAACGGTTGCGGCAAATCAACACTGGTTAAACTTTTGGCAGGTGTTTATCCAACTGACACCGGTTATGTTAAGATCAATGGATCAACTATGCTCATGAACCTTGGTGTAGGTATGAGTCATGAGTTAACTGCAAGAGAAAATATTTATGTTTCCGGTTCTGTACTCGGATTAAAGATTAAAGAGATCGATGCCATATTCGATACCATTATCGACTTTGCCGAGCTGCGTGATTTTGTTGATACGAAGATCAAATATTTCTCTTCGGGTATGGTGGCCCGTCTTGGCTTTTCCATTGCAGTAAATGCAGGTGCTGATATTATGTTCCTCGATGAAATTTTCGCTGTTGGCGATATGAAGTTCCAGGAAAAAGCCATCAAGGTTTTTGAAAGCTCCTGGATTGAAGGGAAAACGGTAGTGCTGGTTAGTCACAGTATGGATGTTATCCGTAAGTACTGTAGCCGAGCAGGATTTATGAAAAACGGCGAAATGGTTTACTTTGGTGATACAGAAAAAGCAATTGAACTCTACATGGCCGACAATCAATAATCGGCCATTAGTTTCTTTTTGCTAAAGCAACAAATGAATAATAGAACCCAACCAACATACATCCAAAACTTCGGCCCAGGTAAACTTCAAATAGCATTGATACAACAAACACCGTTACGATAAACAAATCATATACATTACCGGAACGTATAGCATACTGCAATGGCAGCAGTACAAATGCAAACAGGAACAGCACAAATCCCGCCAAGCCGAATGTTAGCCATGCATCAAGATAACTGTTGTGCACATTCTTTTTTGTTTGAATTGCCATAGTAAAATTTCTTGCAGCGTATACTTTATTCATTTCACTTACACGATCGCCCACGCCTACACCTGTAAGCATATTCTTTTGTACAAGCTCCCACCCGCATTGCCATAACGCCAACCTCGTATTGGCGCCATTCCATTGCGTACTGTCCAACTTCATATCATAATGACTTTCCGCTGCCTTACTTTCAAAATTAAAATTCGTATATGCTAATTCTTTAAACCGCTGTACTGTTTTTGGAAAAAACTTAAACAGCATAAATGTGCCAATTAATAAACCCAGAACCAACGTTGCACCTTCCAGATATTTTCGTTTTTGGATAATTGAGTAAAAAGCATAAACAAATAAACAAGCATACAACAATAACATAGCCGAGCGGCTGGCCAGCAGGAAATGATAAGTAAATAAAATAATTAATGACAGATATAGTAATCCCTGCAATGGCTGCACAAGTGTCTTTCGATGCAACAAGTAAAAAATGCCGGTAATTACCAGGTTAACCAACATCGCCATATATATAGACTGCAGACGAAAGTGGACAGTTAGACTATCGTTATATAAATAACCGGAATTCCCCGTTTGGCTATACTGTGAAAAAGACAACCCAAGGCTGATTACGGCGAGGATAGTTGTAACTATTGCAATTGCCAGCAACAGTCGGTCTTTTAATTCTTCTTCTATCAATAAGGTTCCTAATGCAACTGGAAGAATAAACACAGGCAACCTGATAGCCAGTTGTGCGGCTGCTTCCTGTTTATCTGCCGACCAAAGCAGACTGATTACGTGGAGTACATAATACACAATCATTAATAAAATAAAAGGGCGCTCTTTCAGCAACTGCCATTTCAATTGCAGCTTGGTATAGAAAAACGAAAACAGGAGTAGGCATCCAAGGAATATGTTTGAAGCAACAGGTACCCTTGGAATAAATAACGAAATAAAAAAGACGATAATAAGCCAGTAAAGTATTTTATCCTGCAGTTTCAGCATCCGGCCCTTGCTGTCAAAAAGAAACAATGTCTTCATAAATCAGGTTGTTTGCAAAAATACCTGTAATGAGGATAAGCTGCATAGTATACCTTGTTTGTTTTATGACCGGTTTAGCACTTTTTGATACACCGCTGCTGTTGCAGCAGCACAACCGTCCATGCTAAATAAACAAAGTTGTCTACTTCCTTTTAATTGTAATTCGTTAATTGCTGCAGTATTATTTAACAGCGAGGATACAACTGACTGTATTGATGATTTATCTGTAGGATCAAAATACGCAACTGCTTCACCTCCTACTTCGAAAAAACTGCTTGTATTACTTGCAGCTACCGGACAGTTGTTTGAAAATGCTTCCAGCAGCGGAAAACCAAACCCTTCATATAAAGATGGGAAAACAAACAATTTTGCGTGCTGATATAAAAAATTTAATTCTTCATTACTTGCATTTAGTTGTAGTACCTTATCAGCAATACCCTGTTTTATAAAAAATCTATTCTCGGCTATTGTAAATGCTCCGCCACCTGTGCAAACAAGCTGCAGACTTTGATCGTTCCTTAAAAGAGGCGTAATTGCTTCTGCAAATGGCAGAAAATTTTTGTAATGAAGCCGGTCGCCAACAAAAAGTAAATAATTGGCAGGTATTATCGCTTGCGGTTGTTGTGCACTTGTTTCCGGATAAAATCCATGATGAACAACAGTAATTTTTTCATCAGAAATAGAATAAAACCTTTGTAAATCTTTTTTTGTTGATTCGGAGATTGCAATAATATGATCAGCTTTATAAATTATCTCTTTTTTATGGGCAACAAATTTGTCCTTTGCATCAAAATACTGTGGATATAATTCATAGATCATATCATGCACTGTAATTACATACGGCTTTTTTAAGTGCTTTAGAAAATAGGGATCGTAATATGTAGGATGAAACAGATCGAAGTTGTTTTTTTTCAATGCTGCCTGGCTGTACACTTTGTTCCATTTGTACAACCTGCCTTTTTTCGATGCAAGCATCTTTCCTGCAAAAGCCGGCAGCAACGACGTTTCATTTTTTATATACTGGTTATTGGAATAAAGTAATGGAACATCGGCAACTATAGCATTTCCATTTTGAAATGAATGGTAGAGGTTTGCAAAATATCTTGAAATACCGCCATAGCGCTGCAGCGAAAACATCTGATGGTCGTATAAAACTTTAATCACTTGTTATTTTTTAGCTGCAACGATTTTATCTGAAATTAAGTTCACGTTTCTGCTTTGCTTTCCATTTCCGAAACAGGTAGCGGATATAGATATACCTCGACATGTATTGTTTTATCCAGCCCGGCTTCTCTGCTTCAAATACACGATCTTTTGCATAACTGGAAAAACCCGTTTCGTTAAAACGGGCAATGCCAAGCGGTATAAACTTTTTTCGAATATTCGGATCGCCCCAACATTGAATATTCAATGCATGATCGGCATAAACCACATACTCAATCTTGTACTTGTATTTTGTTAACACAGACGAAGGATAAAACACAGCCTGATGACAAACATTTATTTTCGCCACTTCATACGCTGTTAATCGCTTATTGGTTCGCTTACCCTCTTTGTAACAATAACCGTAATACAGTGTTTGTGCATCGTGTAATTGTTCGGCCATTTTTGCAAAGCCGGGCAACAACTCATCATCAGCGCCCAAGAAATAAACCCACTTTCCTTTTACAAAAGGGAGGGCTTTGTTCATTGCATCGTAAATACCTTTATCGGGTTCCGATTGCCAGTAAGAAATATACTTATTGTATTTGTGCAGGATATCAATTGTATCATCCGTGCTCTGTCCATCGAACACCAACAACTGATAATTTTTAAATGGTTGTTGTAAAACCGATTGCAGACAATGTTCCAATACTTCTGCTGCATTGAATGTTACCACAACAATAGTTACAGCAGGCTGCTGTGCAACATGTGCATGATGATTTGTATGCAGATTATCAGCTGAACTCACTTGTTTGCTTTATATTATATCTGGTCGTATCCGTTTTCGCAACGCTCAACCTTGTTATGAACAACATCGTAATACGACTGCAAGTTATGTGCCTCTTTGTGTCTTGATGCCAGTTCATGATGTATATGAAAACAAACAGCTGCCAGTTTCAGATGCCGTTGTTTCACACCATGATTCACCAGCCTTGCAGCCAGCTCTATATCTTCATGTCCCCATCCCTTCACATCATTATTATAACCGTTTACGGCTATAAAATCGTTTTTCCATACAGCAAAATTGCAACCCTTAACTTTTCGTGTATTATCGGTTTTACCATATAACAGACTTGCTGCAAATGGTAATCGTGTAACATTAAATCTCGACTTTATACCAGGCTGCAGCAACGAAAAATCAATCTTTTTACTTTCCAGCGCTTTTGCTGTAAGTTCTTTCGACAGCATTCCTCTGCTTCCTTTTATATAATATCCCTTTTGGCTGAACTTGAGATGATCGCTGATAAAATCAGGATGAATGATAATATCGCCATCAATCTGAATAATGTATTCCCCTTTTGCAGCTTTATAGGCTTTATTAAGAATAATGGTTTTGCGGAAACCATCGTCTTCATGCCACATATGAATTAACGGAACGGGGAAAACAGCCTGGTACGATTCAATCAAATGTTTTGTGTCTTCCTTCGATCCGTCATCAGCAATAATTACTTCGCCGGGCATTACACGTTGTCGTAACACACTTTTCAACACAAGGTCGAGTGCCTGTGGCCAGTTATAAGTTGATATAACAAGTGTACACTCCATAAATGTGTGTTCGTTTAAACCTTTATTTTATAATGTTTCGATAATTCTTAAACGCAAATAACCGTTTGCCGGTAAACTTTTCGTAGGCGTGCAACAAACTGTCTTTAAAAGACAATCGTTTTTTATTGATATCGAGTTCCACATGCCAGTTACGGGAAGCAATCCGTTGTTGCATAACCTGTGGATGTGTACCTGTAAATTTTCGCAGTGCATCAAATTCACTATAATCGAAAAAATCAGGACCGTTCATATACGCTTCCAGCTGCTTATCGTCTGCGTGGTAAAAGCGTTGTATATTCTTCAGCTTCTTTTTCATTTGCTCCGGGCTTTTAACCCAGCCATAGTGGTACACTTCGGCCTCAACACGTACCACATCCAGTTTTTCTTCGCCCCGCCTGAAACCTTGCGCATCTCTGTACGAATGGATCGACCGGTCGTTACGGATAATGCGTATCTCATCTTTATACCATTTACGGCTGTCGCCCACATAATCGTAAGTGCCGTAAAAATGCAGGTACTTAAACAAAAAGCCATCAACCCGTTTATCCTGCACATACTTTTCAGCTGTTTGGCGAATAACGGAATGATATTTTTCGTGAATCACCTCATCTGCCTGTATATAAAAGATCCAATCAGTATCCGCCGATACATGATCAATAGCCTTATCGGTTTCCAACGCATATACTTTCCCCCCCTTTCGCAGCGTCATATCCCAGGTGGAGTAAACAATCTTCAGCTTGGGCGATTGAATACTGCGGATAAGCCCATCGGTATCATCATCCCCTTTATCAATACTCACAATCATTTCATCCACTACCGGTAACACCGACGTAATAGCCTCCAAAACAGGGAAATCGTTTAAAATAGCATTACGAACAATGGTGACGCCGGTAATCTTCATGATGTAGAATATCGCCAAAGTAAGGAAATTTTTAAATACGTTCATTTTGGCAGAAATCCTGTTGAACTTTTCCGAAGCCACTGTACATCAATGCCACTAAACAGAACTTACCTCTTTTTTACCCTCATTAACCCTCCGGGTACTGTAAACTTGTCTTACTTTTAAAACTGGACCGTGCTTTGAACCGTCATAACCTTTTACATCAATCATTTTATGAAACTGCTTTTAAAATATCTGGCTCCTTACAAAGGCCTCATTATGCTAACCATGGCTTTAGCCGGTGTTAACATTGGTTTTTCACTCATCGATCCTATTTTATTTGGTAAGCTGATTAACCTGGCAACAAGACATCTTGGCCAGAACAATACCCCCACGCTTCTAAAGGATGATTTCTTTTTTTCCTTTAACTGGGATAAGCCAGGGGTTTTATATGTGCTTACGGCTTCTATTACCGTTGCCATGATCAGCCGTATTGCCAAAGCTTTCCAGGATTATTTTCAAAATCTTACTACACAAAAATTTGGCACCAAAGTTTTCACCGATGGGTTGAAACATGCCATGAAGCTGCCCTATCAGGATTTTGAAGATCAACGCAGCGGCGAAACTCTTTCTATTTTAACCAAGGTTAGAACCGATACCGAAAAATTTGTTTCAGCGTTTATCAATCTGCTTTTCCCGGTTATTATTGGTATCATCATCGTTGCTATTTATGCATCATCGATTCATTGGTCGTTACCCTTTATTTATTTTGGCGGCATTATTTTACTCATTATTATCAGTAATGCACTCAGTAAAAAAGTAAAAGCGGTACAAAAAACCATTGTTGCACAAACCACACAACTGGCCGGTGCCACAACCGAATCGCTCCGTAATATTGAACTCGTAAAAAGTTTAGGTTTAACTGAGCAGGAAGTAACACGCTTAAATAAGAACACCTTTAAAATTCTCGGGCTCGAACTAACAAAAGTAAAACGCATCCGCAGCATCAGCTTTGTACAAGGTACGTTTGTAAACACCTTGCGCCAGGTAATTTTATTTATGCTGATGTGGGTGATTTATAAAGGACAAATGGATGCTGGTCAGCTGGTAACCATGCAGATCTTCTCTTTCTTTGTGTTTGGACCATTACAGGAAATCGGTAATATTCTCCTTTCCTATCGTGAAGCAGAAGCAAGCATTACCAACTTTCATAAGTTGATGGAAAAACAACCCGAACCAACACCTTTAAAACCTTTGCATCTGGGTGCAATTGAAACACTTTCGTTTAATAATGTTTCGTTCAAACACCAAACCGCATCCCAAAACGCAATTACCGATATTAACTTTAATGTACAAATTGGCGAAACCGTTGCGTTTGTTGGTCCATCAGGTTCAGGCAAAACAACATTGATGAAATTGTTGGTGGGTTTGTATCGTCCGCAAAGCGGAAAAATTTTATACAATGGCATGGATGAAAACTCCATCAACTTTGAAGACCTGCGCAACCAGATTGGTTTTGTAACACAGGATACACAACTCTTTAGTGGCACCATTAAAGAAAACCTGATGTTTGTGAACCCTTCTGCAACAGACGAAGAGTTAACAGATGCGTTAAACAAAGCAAGTTGTCAGCGATTATTATCAAGGGCAGAGAAGGGGCTCGATACTATGATTGGTGAAGGCGGATTAAAATTAAGTGGTGGCGAAAAACAACGTTTATCGATTGCACGTGCATTATTACGCAAACCACGCTTACTTATTTTTGATGAAGCTACATCGGCACTTGATTCTATAACAGAAGAAGAAATTACCAGCACCATCCGTGATATTTCATCGCAACGAAACCAGGTAACCATTTTAATTGCACACAGGCTGAGCACTATTATGCATGCCGATCGTATTTATGTACTGGAAGGTGGCGATGTGGTGGAAACAGGCAGCCACCAGCAATTACTGGAAGAAAAAGGCTTGTACTATGCAATGTGGCGTCAGCAAATTGGCGAACGTAAAAAAATTACCGCTGCTGCTCCCGGAGCATAAATGAGCTTGCTATAATATTACCAACGCCGGGCTATTTACAGTACCGGCGTTTTTTGTATAAACAGCCGGAGAATAAAATATCCTGCCATAAAGTGATATACATCACTCTGTGCTATTGCAGATCGGTTAACTTTGCAAAAATTTTGCTCATGGGTTCAACGTCCAGGCCAAAGCCAAATTACTTCTTAAGTATTTTTTCGATGAACTGCCCCCGCTGCAGAAGAGGAAAACTATTTAAACCGTACAGTGCCTACAACTTTAAACATACGTTTGATATGCACGAAGAGTGCAGTGTATGTAAACAGAAATTTGATATGGAACCCGGTTTTTGGTACGGTACCGGCTATGTGAGCTACGCCTTAACAGTAGCTATTTCAGTAGCTACGTTTGTAGCATGGTGGGTTTTAATTGGTGTATCGTTCAGCGACAACAGGGTGTTTTGGTGGCTGGGTTTAAATGCACTTTTGCTGGTAGTATTACAACCCTGGCTGATGCGCTTAAGCCGGACTATTTATGTGTACTTTTTTGTTCGTTACGATGAAGAGTACGAAACAAGCGAACCACAAACGTTCGATTATTAAATAAATGATGAGGAATGAGTGATGAGTTGATCAATGCTACGCTCATCACTCATTCCCCATCTTACATCCGTTTATTCTTCATCCAGCAAATGCTTTAACAGGCTGGGGCGTTTCAATTCCATATCGCTTAACTCTACATCAATAGCTTTTGTACTGAGGATAATTTCAATAAACGAGTAAATAAGCGATGTAAGTAAGCTTAAGAGACTTATACCAAAAACCCATTTGGCTGCCATATCGTAGTGGCGGAAAATAAGAAACATACAAACCACACACAATACAAAGCTTAATACACCCAGCGCCTGCATATTACGGATGTAGCTGATACGTGCACGCAGATTACTGATTTGCTTATGCAGTTGCTTCTGCTCTTCTTCTTTCACATATTCATCGTGCAGTTTACGCACCAACGCTGCAATTGCCAGGAAGCGGTTGGTATAAGCCAGCATTAACAACGTAATAGCCGGAAATAATAATGCGGGTGTGGTAATGGATAACTCGTTCATACCCTAAAAATAACCAAACAAAAGAAAAGCTGCAGTAAACCGCAGCTTTCTTTCTATTCTACTTAAACCCAAAAACCTATTGTACACTTACCGGCAAATCAACTTCAACATCTGTTTCGCCTTTTGAAACAGGATCGCCAGCGGCTTTTACTCCGGGCTTATGCTTAAGTGTAATTTTTAACGAGCCTGTACTTGCGGCACCTGTTGTAAATACAGAAGCAACACCTAAAGGCAAACCATTTGAATCTGTACTTAACCCGTTAACTGTTAATGTGGCACCTCCACTTACGGCATAATACACCTGATGATCTACACCTTCTGTTACAACTTCCGGCGTAATATCTTTTGCAGGGTTTACACTTTCATTTAAAAACTGTACAGAACAATTGTATACTTTCGATGGAGCCAACGTTACTGTTTGAATAACCGGTGCACTGCCACCAACACCATCAACATCTTTCCAGGAATATACTAATGCGCTTCCTCCACCAACAGGTGTTAATGTAAGCTTTACTGTAGTAATTAATTCCTCTTCGTTTTCTTCGCCGTTATTTTTCTTTTTACATCCGGCCAGGATTAAACCGCCCAGCATAACTACTGCAAATAATTTGATGTGTTTCATTTTCATACTGATTGATTTGGTGATTGTTTTTTACGATTTGTGTTTGTGTTTTATATCAAAAGGTATACGTATACGCAGTGAAATATTTCTACCCATTTCATCGCTGAAATAGCGGAACGAATTCATATAATCTCTATACGCTTTATTCAGCAGATTGGTAACAGCCAGGATGAAGCTTACATTATTGTGTTTCCATTTCAGTTTGGTGCCGGCCTCCAAACCGATGAGTAAATAAGCAGGCGGCGGATTGAGGTAATCGGATTGCTTAACTGTGGTACCCGGCACTTCAATATTACCCGTAGCAGGCACTCGTGTTTGTTGCAGCACCCACGTGCTGTTAACTCCTATATATGTTTCATTCAATTTACGTGCATTACCAAAGTTGTATTCAACAGCTGCTTCATACCGGTCGGCCGGCATCTGTATCAACCATTGCTTATTTGTTTTATCCCATGCACGTAGTAATGAAGCTTTGAGTGTAGAACTGAAATGTGCATCAAAACTATAAGCCGCCGAAAAATCAAACCCACTCAACCGTGCATTGGTTTGCGTATAACGGAATGCCGGGAAAGCACCACGTATTGTTAACTCGGGTGGAAAGATTGGTTCAAGAAAAATAAATCCGTTTATTTCTTTGTGATAAACGCCCGCATCAATATCCCACTTACTGTTACTGAACAATAAATTGGCTGCAATATTATTTGCACGTTCGGGTGTTAAAGAGGCATTCCCTTTTTCAATACGGGCTGCACCATGATGTAAACCATCAGCATACAATTCATTTATCTGCGGGGCACGCCACGCCGTTGATGCATTCACAGTTATGCGAAGCGATGTGGTAAACCGATAATTGAACCCAACGTTTCCCGACAGATTATTAAACAACCGGTCGGCATAAAAACGTACCGCTCCATTATCTGTAGTATTATAGATCGATTTACGATCGAATCGAAGTCCTGCTTCCAGATCGAGTTTATTCTTTGTCCATTTTTCAATAACAAACAATCCTGCATTCGTCGATTCGTAGTTCGGAATAAATAAACGACGTTCGTACTGATTATTCTGATACATGAACGAACCGCCAACAGTACCCCGAAAATCACCGGTATTAAAATGATCCCATACCAGTTCGGCCAATCCTGTTGCAATGGAAAGATCAAGTTGCGGTGCATTACTGCTGCTGGCAAAACGTTTCTGATCGTACTCCTGCCTGTTATTGTATTGTCCCGATAACGAAAGATTTAAACGACCGATGCTACCGGTATTTTTCCAAACTTTTGCTTTGAGCAATTGATGCTGTATAGCCTGGTAAGGCCGATCGATGTTATAAGAGAAACCTACATTCTTAATGTAATCGGGCGGATCTTTTGAAAGAATCGCATTCCATAAATCAGTTACATTTCCAATGTGTGAGCCGGCAAAAATGCCTAACCTCGTATTAAACTGCGAATAGAAAAATTCTGATCCCCAGTTTTGTTTTTTCCAACCGGCTGCTACTGAAAAATTATATTCTTCATTTGCCGAATTCGCTAACCAATAGTTGGGCGTATGGGCATTGCCGCCTCGTTTTACAGTGCCCTGTAGCCGCCAGCTGAAGGCTGCTCGTTTTGCACTGTTCCCTTCCAGCATTGCCGATAAAACACCCATGCGGTTATTGCTGAACAAAGCTGTATTCACTTCGCCTCCAATACCCGGATCGTGCCGCAGTAATTTCGGCTCAACTAATATAACTCCACCAATGGCATCGGCACCGTAACGAATAGCCGATGCTCCTTTAATCACTGAAATACGATTGGCAATAAACGGATCTATTTCGGGTGCATGTTCATTACCCCATTGTTGCCCTTCTTGCCGCACACCATTGTTTAAAATGAGTACACGGTTACTATGCAAACCATGAATAACAGGTTTGTAAATATTAGAACCTGTTTGCAACATGCTTACGCCACTGATTCGCTTAACAGATTCTGCAAGGCTTAATCCACGTGTTGCATCAAGTGCTTTTCCTTTTATTTCTGATGATGGACTGGCAGCACCTGAAGATCTGCCCTTAATAACCACTTCCTGCAGTTCGGTTACTGCATGCGATAAATCAATATCCGTTTCCAGATCGGCTTTAAGATGAATATGTTTTTCGGTAGTTATACATCCGGCATGACTAACTTCTAATGTATATACGCCGGGGCACAAGCCTTTAAAACTATAGAAGCCATCCTTATCTGTAGAAACAGTAAGCTTTAGCTCTTTAATGAGTACAATAGCATCTCCAAGATGCTCCTTCGTATCGGCATCATTTACATGACCCGATAAATGAAGAACACATTGCGCCTTTGTTTCCTGCAGAGCCAACGTGCAAACAAACAGGAGTATAATGCGTGCTATTTGAAACATAGTTGCAAATTTGCAACAAAGTTTCAAATTTTAAAATTTTATTTTTTGATTCTGGGGGGTGGGAGCAATTTTCACAATCTGTTTACAGGCCACGCTGTTATCTCGCCTTCAGCATCGGTTTCACCTGTTGTGTGCTTCCGTTCTGCAAACGCATGTAATAAACACCACTCGGTAGTGTATGCGAATCGAAGCCGACGGTATAAGTACCGGCACTGTACACCGCATCAACCGGCGTGGTTAACACACGGCCCAATGCATCCATCACCTGTACCAGTGTATGGCCTCCTTTTGTAGTAAAACGAATGGTTGTAGTTGTTGTAAACGGATTGGGATAATTGGAGATTAATGAAATGCCTGCATTACGAGTATCATCTACATTGGTTGTTCCGCAATTACCATTGGCACACAAACCAAGCTGCTGAAAATTCTGTAGCATAATTGTTTGCAGCGTTGTATTATCTACACAAAACCAGTTTTGCAAAATAGTCGCATACACACTGCGGAAATCGTATTGCATCGGAATATTATCATTCACCGTTGCAGTAGTTGGTATGGTTGGATTTACACCTGTAATACCCGGATTGACTTTACTGCCAAACACAAACAACGGTGCAGCTGCTCCATGATCGGTTCCTGTACTAGCGTTCGATTTAATGCGTCGGCCAAACTCACTAAATGTCATGCCTAATACCCGATCTTCAATCCCTAAGCCTTTCAAATCATCCTGAAATGCTTTTACTGCATCACTCAGCCGTTGCATTAATGTAGCATGTGTTCCTGTTGATGTATCGGTTGTATTGGTTTGTGCCGAATGGGTATCGAACCCACCCATACTCACCATGTAAACTCTTGTCTTTAATCCGCCTTTAATTAAGCGTGCAACAATTTTTAATTGATCGGCCAAGGTATTACCTGTTGGATAAGTACCCTGCGTTGGTACGGCTGCAGCAGCTGCAGAAATACGTGTTGCATATTGATTGGATTGTTTGGCAACCAAACGTACGTACTGTAACGCATTACCTGCTTTTGTTGCAGGTACAGGATCTTCAATACCGTTGATGAGATTATAAAAATTAGTAGCGCTCGATAAACTGATGCCCATGTTAACACTCGGCCCCTGGAATGTTAATGATGCAGAAGAACCAATTTGAATACCCAACGGATCGGGCATGGTTGTGTTGGGATAACCGGAAGGATAATTCACAAACTGATCGCTGAGGTATCGACCAGCCCAGCCGGAATACAATTGCTCATTACTGTCGCTCGCACTCATCCATATATCGGTTGCTCGAAAATGCGAGAAGTTGGGATTGGGATAACCAACGGCCTGTACTAACCGAAGTTTGCCGTTGTTGTACATGTTTTGCAAACCCGTCATAGATGGATGCAAACCAACTGTATTAATTCCATCGAGTGTAAGAACTTTATTCTGCGGTATCGCAATATTGGTTCTTGCATTGTAATACTTGCTGTATTGATCAAGCGGAATCACCATGTTCAATCCATCGTTACCGCCATTGAGTTGAATGATGACCAGTACACGATCTGTTTCAACATACGTATTGAGCAATGCGGCCATTACCGGATTATCGCCCAATACCCGAAACGAAAATTGATCGATGAGGGAAGGCAGTACAGCTGCCGGTATTGTGTTCTGCAAAAAATCTCTGCGTTTCATTGAATCAGATTTTTGATGTTACGCCAACTGGTATTCGGCAAGGTTCATGCAATATTTAAATAATCCACGTAAACGGGTATTCACCACATTATAGTTGGCCGTAACCGGCGATGCTAAATAAATATTCCATGCATTGGTCCAATAATAATCGGAGTCTTGTCCGGTTAACAGAAAATCTTTCTTCAACTGATCTTTTGCCTGTTGCGAAATCGGAATCTGAAACAGGATTTCAAACAATTCGTTAATCAGTTCATTCGGGTCGCCGGGATTGCTGAGCTTTTTGGTAAACTCCACCGCATCGATCACAATCTTTTTTCCATTGCGGCTGTAACCGTTACCGATCATCAGATCGCTGAACTGATTACGCTTGGGCAACGTATCGGTATTGACCCATAATTCATAAAACTGCGGCACCTGGTAATAGGCCGGCCAGCCTGCTACATTGGGCGGATCACCAATGTTCTGCTGATTGGCAGCGGCAACACTCATTACATAATTCCACATACCATACGTATCGGCATAAAGCGTTGCAACATCAGGAAAAACCACTTCCCATTCTCTGCACAAAGCCACTACATGATCAATTGGCGATTTAATCATTGCACCTCTGTTCAACACATCAAAAAAATGTTCGCTTTTGAAGAGTGTTTGCAGTGCCGGTTTTATTTCCCAATTATTTGTACGAAGAATTAAAGCTAATGGTTCAATTACATTTGTTTCTGCCGCTGCATCAATATCGTAATGCACAAAAAAGCGATAAAGCTTTTTTGCCATAAAGCGACTTACTTCTACATTCTTTGCAAAAATCATATTCAACAAATCGTCCAGCTCCACATCGCCTGCAGTTGTACCGGTGCGGCCTGTAATTGTTGTATTACCGTAAAAAGAAGAAAAGGTTTTATTGGTTGCATCATGCCTTGATGATGTGAAGTAAGAAGGAAATGTATTTACCGTAGTATCAACACGCCAACCGGTTAATACTCTTGCCGCTGCTTTTACATCGGCTTCAGCGTAATTGGGATTATTTTCTTTTCCTAAAGTAAACAGCTCCTGCAATTCACGTGCATAGTTTTCATCGGGAGCAGTTGCTGTATTTACCCGTCCGTTCAAATAAACCAACATAGCCGGATCGAGTGAAATATCTCTTACCAGCTGCTTAAAATTACCCAATGCTTTTGTACGCAACAGGTTGGCATGCTTGTATAATAAATTGGCATTGCTTACATCTACCGTTTCTGTAGCAAAATGATTATGCCAGAACAAGGTCATCTTTTCCAGGATACTTCTATCCTGTTGCAGCATACAACCCATCCACCATTTTTTAAAAGAAGCTCTTCGTCTGCTTTGTATTGTTCCATCGTTGTTTACACTGTTGATCCATGTAGCACCATTGGCCACATCATTATCGGGAGTTGTTACGCCGGTAACACCATCATAATCTTTTAACGGCGGCGCTGGCAAAGGCGCAACGGGGTTTAACAGTTCATCTACCGCTTCGCTCATTGTTTTTGCTGCGAAATAATTGATATCGCCGATACGTGAACCAAACATGGTTCGCTTTAGTAAATGGGTAACTTCTGATTTGGTCCATGGACCTGTATAAATTGCCAAACCGGTTGTAGTGCGGCCCGCAACAGTATGCTGCTTCGCTATGGAAACGGGTTGTACTTTTTTGTTGGCAGTAAGAAAAGCTCTACGATCCATAAGCAGGTTGGTTTAGACAAGAATCTTGGTTTTGAGCGAATTAAGATACAAAAGTTTAATGCCTCAGCTAAAAAAATAATTACTCGGTATTTATACTTAAAAAAAATCCCGCCAAAAGGCGGGATCGTTTGCTTTTATTACGACTGCAGAATTAAACAATGTTTTCAATAATACCGGCAATACCTTGTCCGCCACCAACACAGGCTGTTACAATACCGTATTTTTTATTCAGGCGTTTCATATCGTTTGTAATCTGGATGGTGAGCTTTGCTCCGGTACATCCTAACGGATGACCTAACGCAATAGCACCGCCATTGATATTCACAATTTCCGGATTGAGATTCAGCTCACGGATAACAGCCAATGATTGCGATGCAAACGCTTCATTCAACTCAAACAAATCAATATCATTTTGGTTCATTCCGGCTTGCTTCAACACTTTGGGAACTGCTTCAACAGGGCCAATACCCATAATGCGTGGATGGACTCCGGCCGATGCACAGTTCACCAAACGGGCAATGGGTTTTAAACCCAGCTGGTTGACCAATCGCTCACTCATCACCAACACAAAGGCAGCACCATCACTTGTTTGTGATGAGTTACCTGCAGTAACAGAACCGTTCACTGCAAAAGCAGGTTTCAGCTTTGCCAGCGATTCTACATTGGTATCGGCACGCACACCTTCATCCGTATCAACCACATAACTTCTTGTTTGCTTTTTGCCTTTTTCGTTGAGGTAAACTTCTTCAACCGTAATAGGCAGTATACCGCTTTTGAAATAACCGTTTTCAATAGCCGCTTTCGCTTTCATGTGGCTGTTGAATGCAAACTGATCCTGGTCTTCACGGCTCACCTTATATTCTTTGGCTACTGCTTCGGCTGTTAATCCCATGCTTAAATAATAGTCAGGTTCATCTTTAGCAATGGAATAAGCCGGCACTGTTTTCCAACCGGCAGTTGGTACAAGGCTCATGCTTTCGGTACCGCCGGCAATAATACATTCGGCCATACCCATGCGGATCTTGGCTGTAGCAATGGCAATAGTTTCCAGGCCACTGGCACAGTAACGGTTCACCGTCATACCCGGCGCATGAAAACCAACAGCACGGGCAGCAATAATGCGCCCAACCTGCAACCCCTGTTCGGCTTCGGGTACAGCATTACCAACAATTACATCATCTACCTGTTTAGGATCGAGCTGTGGTACACTGCCGAGTAAGCCTTTGATTACATCAATTGCTAAATCATCCGGACGGGTAAAACGAAATCCGCCACGTTTAGATTTTCCTACGGCTGTGCGGTAGCCCGCCACGATATAAGCTTCCTGCATAGAAATTTTTTTAGGTTCAATCGTCAAATAGTTGTTTATGCAACTTTCTAATTCAAAGTTAAGGCTTCAAAAGAATTCTAACCAAATCATTGTTGTTAATCTGCGATCTCCATTTGAAGTTTATCTTCGCAGGCATGTATAAGTTGATTCGCACATTTTTCTTTTTGTTTGATGCAGAAAAAGTACACTACTTCGCCATGAATGCATTGCGGTTTTTCTGCTCCATTGGCTTCATTAAAAAAATACTTGCTGCAAATTTTCAACCAACGAACAATAATCTCGCATTTGAAAGCTGGGGACTTGAATTTAAAAACCGTGTGGGTCTTGCAGCCGGTTTCGATAAAAATGCAAAGTACCTGCGGGAACTGGAAGTGCTTGGTTTTGGTTTTGTAGAAATAGGAACTGTTACACCCAAGCCGCAGGATGGAAACGAACAACCCCGCCTCTTCCGCTTACCAAAAGATAAAGCCATCATCAACCGCATGGGTTTTAATAACGATGGCGTAAAGTTGGTAGCAGAACGATTGAAGAAATGGAAAGAAAAGTGCGAAGTACAAAGTACGAAGCACGACCACTCACCACTCACCACTCACCATTCACGGCTCATCATTGGCGGAAACATTGGCAAGAACAAAGTAACACCCAATGAGGATGCATGGAAAGATTACGAGATCTGCTTTAACGAGTTGTTTGACTATGTAGATTATTTTGTTGTGAATGTAAGCAGCCCCAATACACCGGGCCTGCGTGAACTGCAGGAGAAGGATTCGTTACGAAAAATTCTTTCGCATTTACAAACACTGCGTACCGAACGTTTGAAATTGAAAACAGGCTCTGTGGTTGAAAAACCGATCTTATTAAAAATAGCTCCTGACTTAACACAATCGCAACTGGATGATGTAATTGATTTGGCAAAAGAAATACAGCTCGATGGTTTGGTGGCAAGCAATACAACCATTAGCCGGGATGGGCTTGTTACCGATGCTGCAACAGTTACAGCAATTGGTGCCGGAGGTTTAAGTGGTTTACCGGTAAAACAACGCAGTACTGAAATTGTACAATACATTGCACAAAAAACAAACGGTACAATACCCATTATTGCAAGCGGCGGCATTTTTATGGCAGCCGATGCAAACGAAAAACTGAAAGCAGGTGCTTCATTTGTGCAGGTATGGACCGGCTTTATTTACGAAGGCCCGGCAATTGCCAGAAAGATTTGTAGCGGACTTACTGTTTAATAACCGTTACAGAACGTTAATTTTGCATTCCCAAAAACAGGAACAAATAAAGTATGGAACATCTTTTTACCACCGAAAGCATTATTAGTTTTATTGTACTGGTAGTGCTGGAAGTTGTGCTTGGTATCGACAATGTAATTTTTGTAAGCATCATTCTTAACCGATTAAAAGAATTAAAAGATCAGAAGAAAGCACGCCGCCTTTGGATGATTACCGGTATTCTTTCCCGCAGTTTATTATTGATGGGTCTTGGATGGCTACTCTCACAAAAAGGGAAAGCGGTGTTTACAGTTGCAGGAAAAGGATTTGATTTAGCCAGCCTGGTAATGCTGGCAGGTGGTTTGTTTTTGATTTATAAGTCGGTACATGAAATACACCAGAAGCTGGAAGGTGAGGACCCCAACCAGGATTCGAAAAATGCAAAGGGTATTTCGTTTGCACAGGCAATTGGTCAGATTGTATTGATCGATGCTGTGTTCTCTTTCGACAGTATCATCACCGCAGGTGGTACCGCCAAGCATGTTGAAATTATGATTGCAGCAGTGGTCATTGCCATGACGATCATGTTTCTTTTCAGCCCGAAAATTGCAGGCTTTATTCATAAGCACCCAACATTAAAAATGCTGGCGCTCTCGTTTCTTGTAATGATCGGTTTAAGTTTAGTCATTGAAGGTTGGAATGCAGAAGCAGCACATCAACTGCACCTGAAAAACTACATCTACTTTGGTATGGCATTCTCCTTTGTGGTAGAAATGCTGAACATGGTCATGCGCAACCGAATGAAAGCAAAACGTGTAGTTGAATTAAATGAACCCAAACTGGAAGAAGTATATAAGCAGGAAGATGATGTAGCACATTAACAACATCGCAACGCATAAAAAAAGTCACTGTGTTTACAGTGACTTTTTTTATGTACTTCAATTATGAAAACAACGTAGGCGTACTGCCACCGTAAGGTTTCTTTCCTAAATGCTCATAGGCTTTTGCCGTTACCTCTCTTCCTCTTGGTGTACGTTGCAGAAAACCTTCCTGTATTAAAAACGGTTCATACACTTCTTCCAGTGTGCCCGGCTCTTCACCTACTGCTGTTGCAATAGTGGTAATTCCAACCGGACCACCTTTAAATTTATCGATGATGGCGGTAAGAATTTTGTTATCCATATCATCCAAACCATACTCATCTACATTCAATGCTTTAAGACCATGTTGTGTAACACCAAGATCAATAACGCCGTTGCCCAACACCATGGCAAAGTCACGCATGCGGCGTAACAACCCGTTGGCAATACGTGGCGTGGCACGACTACGGCCTGCAATTTCTTTTGCCGCATCGCTGGTAATCTTAACATTTAATATACCTGCAGCACGTTGAATAATTTTCTGCAGCGTTTCTGCATTGTAATATTCCAAACGTGATTTAATGGCAAAGCGTGATAACAACGGTGCTGTTAACAAACCACTTCTGGTAGTTGCACCAATTAATGTAAACGGATTGAGATTGATTTGAATGCTTCTTGCATTGGGTCCGCTGTCGATCATAATGTCAATGCGGTAATCTTCCATAGCTGCGTACAAATATTCTTCAACAACTGTACTTAACCGATGGATCTCATCAATAAACAAGACGTCGTTTGCTTCAAGCCCTGTCAGTAACCCGGCAAGATCTCCCGGCTTTTCAATTACCGGTCCACTGGTTTCTTTAATGCTTACGCCTAATTCATTGGCAACAATGCGACTCAGGGTTGTTTTACCCAAACCAGGTGGGCCATGAAACAATACATGATCCAATGCTTCGCCACGCATCTTCGCTGCTTTGATGAAGATCTTGAGGTTATCGATAATCTGCTGCTGACCACTGAACTCTTCAATATTCGACGGACGAATATTGTTTTCAAATTCTTTTTCGGCTGCACTCAGTCCTTCTTTATCGCTATTTAAATTGGGATTGGCCATTGGGTGTAAAACTAAGGAAAAAGGGGAAGTGGTGAATGGTCAATGGTGAATAGTGAATGCCCTACTGTAAATCGTAACGCATCCGATCAAAAACAAACAGCCGGACGAAAAACTCTCTCCTGTTTAGATGTATTGATTCATCTGTAGAATCAAATCAGCATCAGGGCAGTTTTTCAAATAAAAATCTTTATCACTTAACCGGCATACACCGGGATAATCGCCTTCCTTCAATTCAATATCACTAATAATCTGGAAATGCAGGTGCGGCGGCCAGTGACCGTTTTCATGCGGTTCACCAAAATGCGCAAACTCCTGTCCACGGTTAATGTATTGTCCTTCTACCAAGGCCAGGTCTTTTAAACTTACATGACCATACAATGTATAAAAAGCCATGCCTTCCAGTTGATGCAGCAGAATAATGGTTGCTCCATAATCACCATACGCATCGTTGAATTTAAAACTGTGCACCATGCCTCCCAACGGAGCAAACACAGGTGTACCTGCTTTTCCCCAAATATCAGTTCCTAAGTGCAGGCGACGGGGCTCTCCGCCATCAGCCGCATCAAACACTTTGCTTCTGCTGTACACCGTACGATGTTCTGCATAACCACCAATACCATACAATGCATTCGCAGCAAGTAACTTTTCTTGCACATAGGCATCGAACTTTGTAACATCTTCAATTACCTCTTTGGTTAATGCTTTGTTGGCATCAGTAAAATCCATTTGTACCAACCGATCGGTTGCAGCATTAAACAACACTACCGGGTGAAAACTGTGTCTGTTTTTTTCAAGTATAGATACCAATGTTTGCATAGAAGCAAGTTACGATGTGGAAACGAATTGCTGAATGACTTTCGGTAAATACAAAAAAGAAGCCCTGCAAAATTTGCAGGGCTGTTTATAGTGCTATTGTTTGCTACACAAGTTCCGGTTGCTGCTGTGGCAAAAGATCGTTGATGGTGAACGTAATTTTTTCTGCCAGCTGCTCTTCCAGCAAATCGGCAAAGGTTTCAAAATACACAATCACATCTTCCCGCACATTGCGTTGTAACCAACGAAAACCACCCGGCAAACGTTGCAACACGGCTTTATCTTCCAAATACTCGAGGTTATGAATATCGCTGGGCGTTAAACCAATCTCCTGCAGTTTCGTAATCAGTAACCCCGCAGGTGCGTTGGTAATATCGCAATAATCTTCTGCAAGCTCGGTCCACTCACCAATGCCCGTATGTGCATAGGCTAAAATCTCTTCTTTACTCAACCTGGTTACTACCTGTGTAAGATTACCGCAATTACATGCACCATGATTACCCCATGCATAGTGGGCGCCATTACGGAGACGAGCTGCTGTTTCACGCAGTGCTTCTATTAAAGGGATGTTTGCTTGTGCCATACTTTAAAGTTCTGTAGAAACTTTTTAGCAATTTTCTTTTGTTGAATTATTAACAATTACAAAAAATATTTACATCAACATTTCGTTTTAGCTGTACACATGAAACTTCGTTTTGCCTACTTACTGGCTGTTTTGTTTTTATTGGGCACCATTACACAGGCGCAAATGATTACCGGTGTATGGACAGGCAAAGTGGGTAACGGATTACGGCCCGGCCGCCTGGAATTAAAGCTCATTCAACGGGGCGACAGTTTATTCGGCACTTCGTACTACTACGAATCAGCTAACAATTACCGACGTTATGCAGTGAAGGGTTATTTCAACAATCAAACAAATGAAGTAGTGTGGTGGGATGATGAATTGATTGAAGCGAAAACAGGACGTATTAACATTACATCGCCCGGTGCTGTTCCGTTACTGATGGAAGCTGATTTTAATTGTCCCGGTGCCGGTATCATGATGTTGGATGGAAAAGCAGTAACAAAAGAAGAACAAAAGAATAAAGGCGATCTGCACCTCGATAAAGTGAATCAGCCTCAATTCAATGATGAATGGGATTTTGTGATCGACAATTACACAGTCGGTGCCAACGATCCTTATTTTATTGATAGTGTAGCAGCCATTCATAAAGTAACCAAACAACCCGAAGTAATTGCAGCAACTCCTCCCCCGCCTGTTGTAACCGAACAACCGAAGCGTGAAGAGCCGAAACCCGAACCGGTAGTGGTACAACAGCAACCAACGATTCCAAAAGAAACAAAACCGGTTACAAAAACAGCAAACAAACCACCTGTAAAAGAACCGGCCGTTGTTACAACCAAGCCGCCGACTATTACCGAAAAATTTATTGAACGGAAGAAAGTATTAACAACAGAATTGCCGTTGCTTGGCGATACCATCGAAATACATTTTTATGATAATGCAGAAATTGATGGCGATTCAATTTCACTTTTCATGAACAACAGATTGGTATTTGAACACGTGAAGCTGAGCGATAAACCACATGTGGTGAAATTTGCTGTAAAGGAATTAAGTGAAACGAATGAACTGGTGATGGTAGCCGAAAACCTGGGTGCTATTCCACCGAATACCTCCTACATGATTGCTTATGTAAATGGTGTGCGTTATACAGCTAATTTAGAAAGTACAGAGAACAGCAGTGCGATGATCAAGTTTGTAAAGAAAGAGTGAGCTTAGACCTGTCTGGCGGCAGACAGGGTTTGAAAGAGAGAGAAAGAAGAAAAAGAGGATTGTTGGCTACGCTTACAATTTTCAACGCAGAGATGCAGAGCCACAGAGAATAAGAGTAAAGATGATTTAGCAAATAAAAAGGGTGTACATCAGTACACCCTTCATTTTATAGTTGAAACAAATTACTACAGCTGATCATTCACCATTCACTATTGACCATTCACCACTCACTACTTGATCTGCTTCAATATTTCTTCAATGGCTTTATCCAGTTGCGGATCGTTGCCGTTGAGTTTATCTTCAAAACTGTTGATGATGCGGATGTCCGGTTCAACGCCGTTTATTTCGAGGTCTTTTCCTTCAAGTGAATAACAACCCCATGCCGGCATACGTACACTCGAACCATCTACTAAACTTATACCGCTAGTAAAGATGATCCATCGATAAGTACCATTACCAATAATCTTGCCCAGCTTCAATCCTTTAAAGCCCTGTGCAGTCATTTCAGCATCACTCAGCGATTGTTCATTGATGAGTAATACAATGGGTTTATCGGATGCTGCGAAGTTCGATTGTGGTGCCAGTTTACCTTCACGGTATTTCCATTGGAGATAAGTACGCTGACTTAAAAATTTCAATACTTCATCATGCACATTACCACCTGTGTTGTACCGCAGATCGAAGATGAGTGCATCCTTGTTCGTTAACTCCAGCGTCATATCATTAATAAACTGTTCCAGCTCGCCTGTACCCATGTTCTTCATATAACCATACGCAATACGGCCTTTACTTTTTTCATCTACACGTTTCTGATTGTTATCAATCCATTCATCGTATAAATTATTGAAGAGTGTTGCCTGCGGATGAATCTTTACCTGCACCATTTCTGCACCACGCTTAAACGTAAGCTTCAATTCTCTGTCTCTCGACGGCAGCGTAAAGTAAGCGTTGCGGTCTTTATTTACATCCACTGTTTCATCGTTAACTTTCACTAACACATCGCCCGGTTTGATATCGATATTTTTCCGATCGGCTGCGGATCGTTTTACAATGTATTTTACTTTATACGGGTCATCGTTTTCGAAGATGATGCCTGTTTCCATCGTAGCGCTGGTTAAAGCAATCGTCTCATCATCACCAAACGTACCAAAGCCCTGGTGCGACGAGTTAAGCTCGCCCAATAAATCGTTGAGCAGTGTACGAAGGTCTGCACGGTTGTTTACAAAAGGAAGAAACTGCTTGTAATAGTCTTTTGCTTTTTTCCAATCGAGCCCATGAAAGTTTTCATCGTAATACCCTTCTTCCATGCCGGCCCATGCTTCATAAAACATCTGGCTGAATTCTTCCTGCAGATTACGGCGGAACGTATAACTAATGTTCACCGGATCAATACGATTGGCATCAAGATTTAATTTGTTGATGGTACCATTACCCAAAGCATAATACTTATCACTCACTTCAACAATATCCAGTCCGCCATAATTTTCTGCACCAACAATTTTATCGGTTTTTGTTGGTTCAAATGGTTCCACAACTGTTTTCCAGATTGCAAACCGTCCTTCGCCGTGATTGCTTGCATACAGCACCGTTGCTTTCTCTCCTTTTTGAAATACATTGATGAGGTATTGTGCACCAAAGGAGGGGCCGATCTGTTCCATCCGTTCCATTAACAAGTCGGTATCAATTGTTATAACTTTGCCCGAATCAGCATTTGCACCCTTTGCATCTTTTTTCTCCTCTTTAAATAAATCGTTGTACTTATCTAAACGATAAGGCTCATCCATTTTCTCCAACGCAACACGATACACTTTTGCATTCGCCATTCCAAAAGGATAAGAAGGTTTCAACCGTTGCGAAACAAAATAGATGTATTTACCATCGGGCGACCATACCGGGCTGTTTTCAGTAACGCCACTGTTGGTAAGATTGATGGTTTTGTTATTCTTGATATGATGCACCAAAATATCTTCTTCAAAATTGCGGCGTGCAGTAAATACAACGTACTCATCGTTGGGTGAAAAACCGGGATCGCTGTTTTGAAAAGCCCACAGCTCATCTTTTACAATGGTTTTGCTTTGCAGTGTTTTTAAATCGAGCAGGCGCACTTCGTTACGTCCGCTGAGGTAAACAGCAAGCGTACGTTTTTTATTTACGACTACACTACGGTTATTCTGTTGATCGTTGGTGAGTTGCCTGGGCGCAGCACTGCTGTCGGCACGAATAGTAAACAGATTGGAATAGCCGTTTGCAGTTTGTGTAAAGAGGATTGTTTTATTATCACTCATCCATCTTACATCACGTACACGCTCTGCAGAACCCCGGTTGATATGTTGAACAAATTTCCCTTCTACATCACTCACAAACAGTTCTCCTCTTGCAACAAATACAAACTTCTTTCCATCGGGCGATACATCAAATGCAGCAATGGTACCACGTACTTCAAAATCTTTTTCTTTGGGCAGAATATGATTACGGATAATGGAAATATTCAGTTTCCTTTCTTTATCTGTTTTTACATCATACATCCATAACTGGTAATCCTTTTCAAACACTACTTTTCCGCCATTGGCATTTACCTGTGGTGTTTTAATGGATGAAGAGAAACGGGTTAATGCCTTTTTCTTACCGTTGTCAATTGTATAAAGATTGTACTCTCCATTCGCTTCGTCGGAAATAAAATAGACCGCCCCGTTCTTATCAATAGTTGCAGCAAAATCTTTTCCCTCCCAGCTGGTATATTTTTTATGTTGTTTGGTTTTAAAATTATACGATTGAATATCGGGATTGAAAGGACCTTTATAGCGTTTGCGTTGTGCCTGGCTGAAACTTTCCCATGTATCGTTGAAAAAGATTTCGCCTGTTGTTGGGTGCTCCACTAAATTATGATCGTACTGGAAAAAATTACTGCCGAACACACGCTGCGGTGTACCACCGGTTGCAGCTACTTTAAAACCGGCAACCTGCCCGGCCCGGCCACTGTTGAAGTAAATGCTTTTGCTATCCCAGCTCCAGCTCGTTACTTCATCGTTACCACTGTGAAACGTGATTTGCTGAACATCACCACCATTCAACGGCATTACAAATACATCAGCATTACCATACTGGCGGCCGGTGAATGCAATCCATTTACCATCGGGTGAAATGCGGGGCGATGTTTCGTAACCCTGCATGGCAGTTAAGCGTGTTGCTTCTCCATTGTTGATGCCTGCCTTCCATAAATCGCCTTCAAATGCAAACACAACCGTTTGTCCATCGGGCGTTAGTGTTGGGTTCGAAAGAAAATAAGCATTGCTCTGTGCAAAAGCAATACTACTGATAAGGCTTGCGAATACTAATGAAAACAATTGTTTCATACTTGATGATTTTATCATTGAAAAATACAAAACTCTTCCTCGCTAAATGAAGAAAGGTTGATGAATGGCGAAAAACCTTTCATCAACCTTCTTTATTGTTGTTTCAACTGTGTTATTTCTTTGGCTGCTCTACCTGGTATTCTTTCAGGTGTTTATAACCAAGTGTGCCGTTGTCTACTTTAATCTGGCGGTATTCCATAAACACGCTGTCTGCATCGTAAAAACCAATAATACAGGTTAAATCATCCGCACCTTTCTTCAGCTCGGGTTTTGGCATAATGCCCATGTTTGGCAGTGTAATAATTTTTTCGCTGCTGGCATCTTTGTACGAAAATTTTATTTCGTAATTGAGCGATTTCTTTTGCTCAAACAGCTGCACTTTAAATTCTGCACTGTCTGCACCGGTGTACGCATAAGTTTTAACAGGCTCTGTACTTACAGTTGCACGTTCTTCTACATAAGGTTGATTGACGTCGGGCTTTGCATTACATGCTGCAAGTACGATTGCGGCTAAGACAACTAACTTTTTCATCATTTTTAATTAAAGGGTAAAAGAAAAGCCCAGCCATAAAGCTGAGCTAACAATTTTATATCACTACGTTAATCATTTTGTTCTTCACATAAATGATCTTCTTCGGTTGTTTACCTTCCAGCCATTTCTGCACCACCTCGTTCGACAATACAATGGCTTCTACTTCCTGCTGAGTAATACTCAAATCGAGTGTAAGTTCGGTTCTTGTTTTTCCGTTGATGGCAACCGGATAATCTTTGGTTGACTCGGTTACATACTTCGATTCAAATTTGGGGAAAGATGCATCAAGGATAGAACCACTGTTGCCCAGCAAACTCCACAATTCTTCGCTCACATGCGGTGCATACGGAGTTAAGAGAATAAGCAACTGTTCAAGTATTTCTTTCTTGTGACATTTTAAATCGCTGAGTTCGTTGACAGCGATCATGAATGTACTTACACCGGTGTTGAAACTGAAACGCTCCGTATCATCTTCAATTTTCTTAATCGTCTTGTGCAACACTTTCAACTCGGCATCCGTTGCTTTGTCGTTATTCCACAGCTGACCTTTCAGATCATCGTAGAACAAACGCCAGAGTTTTTTGAGGAAGCGATGTACACCTTCAATCCCTTTTGTATCCCAAGGCTTGCTGATTTCTACCGGACCAAGGAACATTTCGTACATACGGAATGTATCGGCACCGTATTTATTCACCAGATCATCGGGGTTAACTGTGTTGAACTTGCTCTTACTCATCTTCTCTACCTCAGAGCCGCAGATGTATTTATCATTTTCTAAAATAAATTCTGCACCTGCATGTTCGTTGTTGCGCCATTTCTTAAATGCTTCCACATCTAATTCATAGCCATCAACAAAGTTTACATCTACATGTAACTTATCTAATTTCTTTCCTTCGTATTCTTCCTCACTCTTCAACAATCCTTTTGATACAAATGTGTTTGTTCCGTTGATTCGATATACAAAACGTGAAGAACCTTGTATCATCCCCTGGTTCACCAGCTTCTTAAACGGCTCATCAAAACCAATATATCCGAGATCATACAAAGCTTTCGTCCACATACGGCTGTACAACAAATGACCTACCGCATGTTCGGTACCACCAATGTATAAATCAACCTGGTTCCAGTAATCGCTTACTGCACGGTCGCAGAATGCGTTTTCATTTTTCGGATCCATGTAACGCAGGAAATACCAGCTGCTGCCTGCATAACCGGGCATTGTGTTTGTTTCTAATTCTTTCGCCACCCACTCCGGTATATTGGCCAACGGACCTTCACCTTCAGGTCCGGGACTGTAACTATCCACTTCCGGTAACAACAACGGCAATTCGGTTTCATTTAATGGATAAGCAGTGCCATTCTTCCATTGAACAGGGAATGGTTCGCCCCAATAACGCTGGCGGCTAAACGCAGCATCACGCATTCTGAAATTCACTTTGCGTTTGCCGATGCCCATTTCTTCCAGCTTGTTAATGACGATTTCAGCAGCTTCACGCATGCCTGTGCCATTTAAGAAACCGCTGTTTTCCAACACAGCATCTTTGGTGGCATTGGCTTCTTCGCCATTGAAATGATCTCCAATGATATTGGTGATGGGAATAGTAAAATGCTGTGCAAATTTAAAATCACGGTCATCGCCACAGGGCACCGCCATAATCGCACCGGTACCATAACCCGCCAATACATATTCAGAAATCCAGATCGGAATTTCTCTGCCATCGAATGGATTTACGGCATATGCCCCGGTAAACACACCGCTGATTTTTTTCTCTGCCTGGCGCTCACGCTCACTGCGGCTTTTTACATAAGCAATGTATTCGTCCACAGCTGCTGTTTGTTCTGCCGATTTTATTTCATCAACCAAATCCAACTCTGGAGCAATCACCATAAAGTCTACACCAAAAATGGTATCAGGTCTGGTTGTGTATACCGTGAGTTTTTGATTGTGACCTTTGATTGCAAAATCAATTTCAGCACCACTGCTTTTACCAATCCAGTTGGTTTGCATTTCCTTCATGCTTTCGCTGAATTCAATACGCTCTAATCCTTCCAATAAACGATCGGCATATTCGGTTATACGCAAATACCATTGGCGTAATTTCTTTTTCACCACCGGATGTCCGCCACGCTCACTTACACCATTCACCACTTCATCATTGGCCAACACCGTACCCAACGCTTCACACCAGTTTACTTCGCCATAACCGCAATAAGCAAGGCGATAGTCCATGAGTATGCTTTGTTTGGTTGCATCATCATAGCCTTTCCATTCATCTGCGGTAAAGCCGGCAGTTGTGAGTCGGTAACCATGAGTGGCAGAACCCTCCGCTTCAAACGAAGCAATCAACACATCAATTTTTTCAGCTTTGTTTGTTTTACGGTTGTAAAAACTATTGAAGAGTTGTAAGAAAATCCATTGTGTCCATTTGTAATAACCGGCATCGCAGGTACGTACTTCACGCTCCCAATCGTAACAAAAACCGATATTATCCAACTGCCTGCGGAAATTGGCAATATTTGCATCGGTACTGACAGCAGGATGTACCCCATGCTCAATCGCATATTGCTCGGCAGGCAAACCAAATGCATCGTACCCCATCGGGTGTAATACGTTAAAACCTTTCAGGCGTTTGAAGCGGCTGTAAATATCGCTGGCAATATAACCGAGCGGATGACCTACATGCAAGCCTGCACCACTGGGATATGGAAACATATCCAACACATAAAATTTTGGCTTCTCACTTACATTCGAAACCCTGTAGGCATTTGAATCGATCCATTGCTGTTGCCATTTCTTCTCAATATCTCTGAACTTATATTCCATGTACCGTTGCGGTTGATTTGTGATAATCGATTATTGGTTTCACGAAGAACATAAACCTTTGTCTTCGTAGTGCTGTTCGCTTTAAACTTTGTGTATCCATTTTGCTGAATCTTGCATTGCAGCAAAAGTGTGCGACGCAAGGAACGATGACCGAAGCTGTGAAAGAAGACTTAAAAAAACTTCTTTCTGCAGCATTTCTGCACCACCCGTAAAATAAGTGCAGCCTACACCCGTTTAACGGGCAACAAAATTAAGGATTACGGGGCTTGTGCAGGAGATTTCTGCTAAATTTGCCCACATCCTGTGTAGGGCGGGATTTTTCATTTTTAAGAACTTACAAAATTTTACGGCATGGCGCAACAACCGAACAAAGCATCAATGAAACGATCCAAACCATCGTACCTCTACAGTATTATTGGCGTAGCACTGGTGCTCTTCATCCTCGGTATTTTAGGATGGATCTTCTTAAACTTCCAGAAAGTGGGCAATACACTGCGTGAAAATATTCAGTTCCATGCCTGGCTCAGCACCACCAACAAAAAATCAATTGACAGTTTAACGGCTTATGTTGCCGCACAACCTTACGTAAAATCTTCGGCCTATGTAAACAAAGAAATGGCCAAGGAAATTTATAATAAAGACGGTAACGAAAGCTGGGATAAGATCCTCGACGAAAATCCGTTACCCGAAAGCATCGACTTTTTTGCCAAGGCCGATTATGTGCAGAAAGACAGCCTGGATAAAATAACAGCCGATCTAAGCAGCAAATTCCCCGGTGTTATCAGCGAAATACAATACCCGAAAGATCTTGTTTCATCGCTCAACGACCGGGCGAAAAAAATTGGTTTGGCCTTATTGGTCGTGGCCATTTTGCTTAGTGCCATTGTGATTGTATCGATTGATACCACCATTCGCTTGGCCATGTTCAGTAACCGTTTCCTCATTAAAACCATGCAAATGGTGGGGGCCACCCGTAGTTTTATTGTAAAACCGATGGATATACGGGCCATTATCAACGGACTCATCAGTGCCGGTATAGCCATTGCGGCTATTTGGGCGGTGATTACCTGGGCCGAAAGCTATATCCCGGATATGAAGGCGCTGCGTGATCCGAAGATTTACCTCATTCTCTTTGGTTCAATCATAGTCATTGGTGTTGGTATATCGCTATACAGCACCCACCGCAGCGTAATGAAGTATTTACGGATGAAATTGGATGAACTTTATTAAAACCCCACCCAACCTCCCCTTAAGGGGAGGAGTCTACAGCACAGAGCCAGCTTATTTAACCTGTAAAAATGAGATACAGAGTTTCGGAAAATCATAAACTTGAAACCTGAAACCGGAAACTTGAAACTTCCTTATATTGCACCCCTCAAAACAAGACTATGAGTCAGAAAAAAACAGCAAGCATTTTTACAAAAGAAAATTACAAGTGGATGTTGATTGGCGGCTTGGTAATGCTGGCCGGTTTCCTGTTAATGATTGGTGGTAAAAGTGCAGACCCCAATGTATTTAATAAAGATGAAGTGTACAGCTTTCGCAGAATAACGCTTGCTCCTCTTTTAATTATTGGCGGTTTGATTATTGAGATCTACGCCATTATGAAAAAACCAAAGGCGTAAGTACTATCATTTAAAGATGAGCCAATTTGAGAATTTGAACATTGATTTCGAATTTTCAAATTGGCTTTTTTCATTTTCAAATTCTCAAATTTCTCTTCGTGAATACTTTTGAATCCATCATCATTGCTATTGTAGAAGGTTTAACCGAATACCTACCCGTATCGTCTACCGGCCACATGATTCTTGCCGAGCGGTTGATGAACGTACCCTCCGACAATTTTACCAAACTGTTTACGGTAGCCATACAGCTGGGCGCCATCCTGAGTGTGGTGGTATTATACTGGAAAAAATTTATCGACTTTAAGCGTTGGCAGTTTTACGCTAAACTGATTGTAGCAGTTATACCAGCATTGGTGCTGGGCAAACTCTTCAGCGACCAGATTGATGAACTGCTCGAAAGTCCGTTAACTGTTTCCATTACATTGCTGGTGGGTGGTATTATTCTGCTGTTCATCGATTCTGTCTTCAAACAACCTGCTATCAACGAAGAAAAAGAGATTTCATTCGGCAAAGCGTTTATGATAGGTTTGTGGCAATGTGTGGCCATGATACCTGGTGTAAGCCGCAGTGCAGCCAGCATTATTGGTGGTATGCAGCAAAAACTTACACGTCCGTTAGCAGCTGAATTTTCGTTCTTCTTAGCAGTACCAACTATGGCAGCCGCAACAGGTTATTCTTTATTCCTCAAAGACTGGAACGAAAACGGCGTTGAGGTAAAAGGATATGAACTGATACTTTCAAGCACACAAAACACACAGGCATTTATAATTGGCAATGTGGTTGCTTTTGTGGTAGCGATGCTGGCCATTAAATTCTTTATCGGCTTTTTACAAAAGCATGGGTTCCGTTTGTTTGGCTGGTACCGCATTATTGCCGGTATTCTCCTGCTCATTTTGTTTATGACGGGCTACCTCAAATAACATTTCAGTTTATTGTACTATTTTCATAGAGCAGGCAAGCCCCTGCTCCACTAAAACCAACTTATGCAGACTGCTTCAAAAAAAATAGTCAACGGCTGGGCCATGTACGACTGGGCCAACAGCGTTTACAATCTTGTTATTACTACTACTTTTTTCCCTGCGTATTATGCGGCTGTAACCGGAACTGATAATTTTCCGGATGGCATCAAATTCCTGGGACGTACCTATGTAAACACCGAGTTGAAAGATTATGTACTGGCTTTTGGGTTTTTACTCATCGCTTTACTATCGCCCATTCTTTCTTCTATTGCCGATTACAAAGGCAATAAGAAAAACTTTATGCGCTTCTTCTGTTACCTCGGCGCACTCAGTTGTTCGCTCATTTATTTTTTCGATAAAAGCAATGTAACATTTGGCTTAATGTGTTTCATGTTTGCCGGTATTGGCTTTTATGGCTCGCAGGTATTTTACAATTCATATTTACCTGAAATTGCTTCTGATGAAGATATGGACCGCATCAGTGCCAAAGGTTTTACCATGGGGTATATTGGGAGTGTATTGTTACAGATGATTGGCTTTGCGTTGGTAGTGGCCATGCCCGGCAAAGCATTGCCCTTGCAGTTAACCTTTTTAATGGTAGGTATCTGGTGGATTGGTTTTGCACAAATCCCCTTCAGTCGCTTACCCAACCAAAGCAATAAAACCGAACGTAAATTAAAAAAGCATGTACTGGTAAACGGCTTTCACGAACTGCAGCTTGTGTGGAAACAACTGAGCCATATGCCCGAACTGAAACGTTTCTTAACGGCCTTTTTCTTTTACAGCATGGGTGTACAAACGGTGTTGCTGGTGGCAATCGATTTTGGATTGAAAATTTTAAAACTCGAAAACACCAAACTCATTATCACCGCTGTACTGTTGCAGATCGTGGCAATTATTGGTGCGCTATTAATGTCGAGGTTGTCGGCGAAGTTCGGCAACATACGGGTACTCATTTTTACAGTCTTGTTGTGGATTGCTGTTTGTATTGGTGGTTATTTAATCCAAACCGAACTGCATTTTTACATTGTTGCTTCTTGTGTTGGTTTGGTGATGGGCGGCATCCAGGCATTAAGCCGTGCAACCTATGCCAAGCTGATGCCCGAAACAAAAGATACCGCATCGTTCTTTAGTTTTTATGATGTAACTGAAAAACTGGCGATTGTAATCGGGTTATTCTCATTCGGTTTTATTGAAGGTGTAACAAAAGATATGCGCAACTCAATCCTTGTGCTCATCATCTTCTTTGTGCTGGGGCTGTTATTTCTTTGGCATACCTTGCGCACACAACAACGTGAACGAAAAGCAACCGTATGAACCTTTACTCTGTTGATACCGGCTATTTTAAATTAGATGGTGGGGCTATGTTTGGTGTAGTACCCAAGGTAATGTGGAATAAACTGAACCCTGCTGATGAAAACAATCTCTGCAGCTGGGCCATGCGTTGTTTGTTGATTGAGGATGGCAACCGGCTCATTTTAATTGATAACGGAATTGGTGATAAGCAGGATGCAAAGTTTTTAGGTCATTATCATTTACACGGCGATGCTACTTTAGATAAATCCTTAGCTAAATATGGTTTCAGTAAGGATGATATTACGGATGTTTTTTTAACGCACTTGCACTTCGATCATTGCGGTGGTTCTATTAAACGTGAAGGCGATCAACTGGTGCCTGCGTTTAAGAATGCTACGTTCTGGAGTAATGAAGCACATTGGGCATGGGCTACCAAACCCAACGACCGGGAAAAAGCATCGTTTTTGAAAGAGAATATTCTGCCGATCGAAGAAAGCGGTCAGTTGAAGTTTGTGTTACCGGGCGAAACACAATTTCATCAGTTAGCTTCTTCTGTATTCACCGACAATATCTCCATCCGTTTTGTGAGTGGCCACACCGAAAGTATGATGTTGCCGCAAATCAATTACAACGGTAAAACAATTGTGTACATGGCAGATCTTTTACCTGCCGCCGCACATATTCCTATTCCGTATGTAATGGCTTACGACATGTTCCCGTTAACAACATTGAACGAAAAGAAATCATTTCTTACAGAAGCAGTGGAGAACGATTATGTTTTATTCTTTGAACACGATCCGCAGATCGAATGCTGTACACTGCAGCAAACCGAGAAAGGAATACGAATGAAAGAAAGTTTTCGATTGGATGAAATTTAATTGCAGATCGTCAATCAACTGCGCTCATTACTCACGACTAACTGCTATCGGCTTCTTCCCTACTCACTATTTTGTACTGATCAATCCGGTTAACTTGTGGCGGGTGTTTTTATAACCCATCATATCCACTTTTACACTACCTACCGATATGGGGCTTTCAATTCGCACCGGAATGCGGTTCGCATCATCGCTTACCCAAACCGTCATCTTTTCACCGCCTTTAAAAATTGTGCCTTCAATTAACAGCGGCTTAAACTTAATGGCATTGAAACGGCCATACTTGGTTTTTACTTTTTCTTTCCCCATGTAGCGTATGTAGAGGCCGTATGTTTTATCATCGATAAACATGTTAAACGGAATACGATCGCCGGGTTTGTACTTATTAAAGTCAATATTGCGGGAGTAATAAATCGCACTCAATACATCCTGTACACAATCGGGTGTTTTAAACGTTCCGCCTTGTGAAGTTGCAGTGTTTGCCTGTTGATTGAAGGTGACAGTTTCAAACTTTTTAAAATCGCCTTCCAGTATGTTACGTATAAATTTATACGGTTGTAAAGTAGCCGTGTCGATATAGCTTTCGTATTTATCACGCACTTTAAAAAAGCCATCAAAAAACGGAATCGTTTTACCATCGCCCACTACATGATAAACAGGCTTTCCATTATAGCGTTCGTTGTATACGTTAAAATTTGCTTCACCACCATAAACATAAATGCCGGCTAATGTATAATACACATGATAGTTGATGGACTCTCCGCCATGCCAGGCCGTATTACGCACGCCGCTGCAGAAATCATCGGCCTTTTCGGTTGGCTGCGTTGTAAAAGACAATAACAAAAAAGTTAACAGGGCAACAATGCTCTTCATGCATCAGGTTTTAAGATCATTTCGAAAACCACATTTCCGTTAGCCGTCAGCAGGCGGCTGATATTTGTATATAGACAATCCTTTTGTGCAGATGGTTTCATCGCTCCTTAAATATTTTTATCGACAGCAATAACAAACTGCCGATTAATGCAGGCAACACCAGGTTTAATAACCAAACCAGTACGCTGCCCGAAAGTATGGCCAGTGTATTGGTGCTGAACACAGCCAGAATTCCAATGGCCACTTTACCCCTGATGCCTACATCGGCAATGGCAAAACTTGGTACAATAGCCATTACCAGGAAAATAAGTGCCACACTCCAGAAACCTTCCCACAACGGCAAATTTACTTGTAATGCCTGCCATATAAGCACATACTGTAAGGCAAAAATTACAAAACGTAAAAAAGAGTAAAATAATATGGCGTAATAGGTTTTGTTACGCAGTCGGTCGAGCACATTGGCAAATACTAACTTTTCTTTTAACCAGGGAATCCATTGCAGCATTTTTGCCAGCAACTGCATTCGAAAAAAACACAATGCGGTGAGGCCGGTAAAAAATAACACCGACCATAAAAACACCTGCAGCAAAATACCCGATAAATGATTGCCATCGAGCTGTACCAGGTGCAGTTCACTCTTCAGCAACAGGAGGGCAACTAAACCACAAACCAATGTTACCAGTAACTGCCCCACACTGCTTACCAATGTAAGTGCAACACCCTTCAGCCTGTTCTCCTCCTGCAGATACACAATGCGCCCTCCATATTCACCAATACGGTTGGGCGTATTCATAGCAAGTGATAAACCACTCAGTACCGATTCAAATGCTTTACCAAACGAAATAGGTTGCAGTTTATTTACCAACAGGTACCACTTCAACGTTTCCAGTCCCCAGTTTACCGGCATTAACAGCAAACCAACCCATAACTTCCAGCTGTCGGCTCCATAAAATGCCTGCTTCACCTGTAACCAGGCACTTGGCAAATCGGGTTGTTGTTTTACCTGGTTGTATAACGAAACACTAATCCACACAAAAAGTACGGGACCGAGAAAGTAATTGATGAAGATTTTGAAGTTCCTGTTCAGTTTCTGTTTATTTTGGTCAAAAATAACCTGCTCCTTGCAAAGTTTTTCTAAAATCATATTGGGGATCGATCCGGGTACGGTGGTAATGGGCTACGGCCTCATTGGCATACAGCAGCAAAAACTGCATTTAATTGAAATGGATGTGCTGAAACTGGCCAAGTACAAAGACATTTATCTGCGTTTACAACTGATACACGAAAAGGTAAAAGAAATTATTGAGCAGCACCACCCCACCGACTTTGCCATTGAAGCACCCTTTTTTGGAAAGAACGTTCAGAGTATGCTGAAGTTGGGCAGAGCACAAGGTGTGGCAATTGCAACAGCCATGAGTGCAGGTTTGGCTGTAACCGAATATTCGCCCAAAAAGGTAAAGCAATCAGTAACCGGTAATGGTAATGCCGATAAAGAACAGGTATGGCAAATGCTGCAACAACATTTACAGTTTAAAGCCAAGCCGAAATATTTTGATGCAACCGATGCGTTATCTGTAGCCCTGTGTCATCACTTTCAAACCAACAAACCGCTGTTAAAAGGTTTGGGTAAAGTAAAAAACTGGGAAGATTTTGTAAAGCAAAACCCAACACGTATTCAAAAGCCAACAAAATAATAATACAAAAAAAGAGGCCGAACAAATTGTTCGGCCTCTTGCAATATAGCTGCTTAATAGTTACATCGTATCTAATCTGTCTTTCGCATTTTCTTCATGTTGAGCAGGAAAATAAGCGCCGGTACATAACCGATGAAGTAGACAGGATTGAAATGACCAAACATCAGATCAACAAGTATTTTTAACGTAACAACTATCGCAAATGTAATCGGTCCCCATTTTTCCATACTCCACACACCACTTAAAGCCACAAACGAAAACACCATCATCAACGCATTTACTGCCGGGTATAAAGTGTCAACGCCGCTTTTATTTAAGGCAGTATTGCCGGTATAGGAGTAAGCAATTTCCCACAAACCCCAGGCAAATAACAATGCACAAAGAACTGTAAGCAATTGCGGACGTGGACTTTTCCTGCTTCCTTTTTTCTTATAGCCATATTGATCGTACCTGATTTCACTCATGGTTTACTGTTGATTTAATTGGTCCAGTATTTTTTGCTGAGCTGCCTTCATCTGTTCCTGTGTCAGCGTCAGCTTAGGTCTTGTAAAGTTAAGATCATCTGCATTGTTAATAGGTACTAAATGCAGGTGTGCATGCGGCACTTCCAGGCCCACGACAGATATGCCAACTCTGTTACACGGAAACACAGCTTCCATCGCTTTGGCAATGGGTTTGGCAAACAGCAGTAACTCCGAAAGTTCAGCATCGCTTACATCAAATAACTTATCGGTTTCTTTTTTCGGCACCACCAGTGTATGTCCTTCTACCAATGGAAAAATATCGAGGAATGCATAAAACCGGTCGTTCTCTGCTATTTTGTAGGAGGGTATTTCACCTGCAATAATTTTTGAAAAAATGCTGCTCATAACCTTTTTAGTTTAACCGTCCTCTTCATCTACTTTCTAACTTTTGAATTCTATATTCTATGACGCACTACACCGTAATCTCTTCAATCTGAAATTTTACAATGCCTGCCGGCACCTGTACTTCGGCCACATCGCCCACTACTTTTCCCAACAAACCTTTTCCGATTGGCGATGAAACAGAAATTTTACCCGCTTTTAAGTCGGCTTCCTGTTCGCTTACAATCTGGTAAGTAATTTTCTTTTTTGTAGCCAGGTTGGTAATGGTTACACGGGTTAATATCGCTACACGGCTGGTATCAATGGTACTTTCATCTACCACACGGGCGTTGGCAATAACACCTTCCAGCTGGCTTATTTTAGCTTCCAGCATACCCTGTGCTTCTTTGGCTGCATCATATTCGGCATTCTCTTTTAAATCGCCTTTTTCACGTGCTTCGGCAATGGCTCTCGATGCAGCAGGACGTTCTACACCACGCATGTGTTGCAGTTCGGCTTGCAATTTTTCCAGTGTTTCTTTTGTAACGTATTGTACGCTCATAATTCCTCCTTGCTTTACGGTTATACAAAAAAATAACAACGCCTCAATTGGGTTTGAAGCGTTGCATGTTTATTTGAACAACAAAAATAACCCTTTTTTTGAAACAGGAAACAGTTGTTTGTTAAAGTATTTACTGCCAGGCCAGTGTTGTTTTGTTTAATTTTAGGGGCCTGAACGAATACGATTCAGCCGTTTATACACAAAAAAATTACACGTGAAATTGAGCTTTCTTATACTGTTGCAATTCTTTTTCGTTGTCGCAACTCAGGCGCAGGAGGTGAATTATAACCCCAATGCCCAAAAAGATACCACAAAGAAAAGTATTAAATGTGCGGCTGTTGGTAAAATCGGCAAGGCCAATATCCGCATTAACTATTATTCGCCGGGTGTACGTGGACGAATTATCTGGGGAGGTGTAGTGCCAATGGATGAAGTGTGGGTTACCGGCGCACATGCTGCTACCAATATGGAAATAGATAAACAGTTTACAATTGCCGGTAAAAAAATTGCAGCAGGCACGTATGCCATCTTTACCATTCCCTCTAACGGCGATTGGATCTTTATTCTCAACAAAAATTACCAGCAGCATTTAACCGATGAGTACGATGCAAAAGATGATCTGATCCGGTTAACTGTAAAACCCATCAGCAGCAATACAGTTACAGAGCGTCTGCAGTATTTCATTGAAGAAAATAAACTCGCTATTGCCTGGGAAAAAATAAGAATTGAAATTCCCCTTACTGTACAGCAGTAATTATTGCAGCCCTAACTTATCGGCCAGTACTTTACTCATTTTGTAAAATGCTTCGTGTGTGTAACCAGCGATATGCGGAGTTAACACCACATTGGGTTGTGTTGCCAGCCAGTCGAGTTGCTGCACTTCTTCTTCGGTATAAGTATGCAGCTTTTCATTTTCCTGCACATCCAATCCTGCACCGGCAATCAGGCCATTTTTCAATGCATCAATCACAGCAGCAGTATCGTGTACACGGCCACGGGATGTATTTAAAAAGAAAGGTTTCTGTTTGGCTGCTGCAAAAAATTCGTGGTTGGCATAATGATGTGTTTCGGCGGTAAGCGGTAAATGCAAACTGATAACATCGCTGTAACGCAACACCTGTTCAAGCGATGCTTCCTTTACCATTTCGCCACCAAACTCGTATTGATATTTATCGTGTGCCAGTATGCTCACATCAAACCCACGGAGTTTTTTAGCAAAGGCCCTGCCCGTATGTCCAAACCCGATAATGCCCACTGTACGTCCGTTGAGTTCTATTCCTCGGTTTTCATCACGCAGCCAGATGTGTTGTTTAATTTCTTCAAAGCTGCTGTTAATGTTGTTCATTAAATTCAGCAGCATGGCCAGTGCATGTTCACCCACTGCATCACAATTCCCTTCGGGACTGCTGTATACTTTAATACCCCTGCTCTCTGCAAATAGCAAATCAATAAGCTCAAGTCCACTGCCCAAACGACCGATCCAGATAAGCTTTGCCGCCTGTGCCAGCAACGCAGCATCAATACGTACACGTGTTGATACCACAAGTCCGGCCACATCGGCTATTTGTTCTGTTAACTCTTCGTACGTAATAGCCGGTGCATAATGCACACTGTAACCACCTTCTTCCAGTTTCTGCTGAAGATAGGGATGGCATTTTGCTGTAATAATTACTTTCACCGGTTTATATTCTGTTGTTGATTGTTCTTATTTCATCTGAAACGTAAGCGCTGCAAAATCTGCTACAGATAATTGCTCGGCACGTTTATTAAAAATATCGTCTTTTAAAAAATCGTCGGTAAACATACCACGCACGCCATTGCGTAACATTTTACGTCGCTGGTTAAATGCTGTTTTCACCAGCAGTTTAAACTTCTTATCGCTGGCAACTGGAAACGTTGTGGTGGCAGGTTTTAATTTAATCACCCCGCTTTTTACTTTGGGTGGCGGATTAAACGCATGTTCCTCCACATCAAACAAATACTCCACATCAAAATAAGCCTGCACCAACACACTCAAGATACCATACGATTTATTGCCCGGCTTAGATGCTACCCGTTGCGCCACTTCTTTCTGAAACATACCAACCACACAATCTACCTGCTCTTTCCAATCAAGTATTTTAAACAGGATTTGCGAAGAAATATTGTACGGAAAATTGCCGACCACCATAAACCGGTCGTCGAACGGCATATCCGCATCCAGAAAACTTTTATGAATGAGTTTACCTGCAATTGCCGGAAACGTATGTTCGAGGTAAACAATCTTTTCATCGTCGAGCTCTACGGCTTTAAAATCAATTGATGGCTCTTTGAGAAAATATTTGGTGATGGCACCGGCTCCCGGCCCCACTTCTACCAAGCGCTGCGGATGTTCTGCTAAAACAGCATCAACAATGCGTTGGCAAATGCTTTCGTCTTTTAAAAAATGCTGACCGAGTGATTTCTTTAATGTGTACTGCACAGTGCAAAAGTAGCTGAAAAAAAATGCCCCCCGATGAAGGAGGGCATTTGATTTATTGGTGTGCAACGATTAACCGTTTGCGGAAAATTTCTGTACCCAGTTTTAATTGAACAATATACTGTCCGTTACTCCATGTAGCGGTGTTACTGATCTGCCATTCGTTAGTGCCCGGTTTTACCTGCTCAACACTGCGGTGTACTAATGCACCGCTGCTGTTGGTAATGGTTATTTCTGCACTTTCCATACGATCGGCTGTAAAGCTTATTTTAAACTGCTCATGTACAGGGTTTGGTGCAACTGTAAGTGTATAGTTATTATTACGCCGCAGGTATAAACGCACTGCAGTAGTATAATAAATCTTACCGCCCGATGATGCAACATACTTCACCCGGTAAAATGCCTGTGTTGCTTTGAAATCACTTAAATCGTCGAGTTCAAGATAAGCACCATTGGTATGCGGTTGTATGCGGTTACCAATGGTATAAAAATCACGGCCATTCTCACTTCGCTGCAGTTCATAATAAGCAACGCCTTCTTCACTGGTTGTATTCCAGTTAATCCATGCCGTTTTGTTTTGCAAACGTGCATTGAGGATATATGGTTTACTGCTTAATACTTCGCAGAAGTTTTGCATGGTAAGTTGAATGGTATCTGTTGCATAGGTACTGCCGCAACTATCCATTAATACTTGCGATACAATGTACGTACCCGGTTGATCAACATTAATTCGGTCGCCAACATTTGAACCAACAATATTACCATTGGTGGTTGTCCACGTGTATAATGATGTAGCCAATGCATTGGTTACCCAAATATCGGCTGCACCGCCGGGGCAAAGTGAAGGGAAATCGGTTTGCACATCGGCACGTGGTGCACGGAAGAAACTAAACGGACCCACAAAGTCTTTCAACTCTGCCGTAAACGAAGTAGAAGCTCTCGACTTTACAAGAATTCTACGGAAAGGTAAACCGCAAATATCATTGGATGTAACCAGCGGATCTAAACCAAGCTTGCTCAGGTTTACCGAAAACTCCATAAACTGCTTGGCAGAATATGTTGTTGCAAGTGCGTTGTTTTGTAACACAAGACTAAAAGGACCGGCCCATGTTCCATTACTGCTTTGCAAACCGGAGTAAAAGTTACCGGCTGTTTTGGGCACAATACCCGCATAGCCATAATTTGCACTTGCACTTGCTCCGTCAAACGAACCACTCCAGTTAAATGCAGTAGGTGTGCTCAACAATGCATTCTTGTGTACCCAAATCCTTGCTTCAATAAACGACAGATTAGAACTGCCATATTCTGCCGTTAAAATAATATCACCTGCTCTTGTAATATTACCTGTTGGGCCAAACTGCCAGGAAGTATGTCCGTCATCAGGACCATAACCATAAAACTTCAACGAAGGTTTATCGTAATAGATATCGGTTTGATACATTTCAAAATCGAAATAGCGGTTACCCGTTGTATTATCGATTGATACACCACCAAACAACCAAAGCGAATCGGCAGTGGTAGTTCCTTCTCTGCGTACATGCATAAACATATCGAGGATATCATTCTTATCAGGAATACCCTGCGATACCGGCGTTGTCCATGTATTCGGATTCATACCGTTTTTATTACTGCCCGAAGCGAAAACTGTAGAGTCATCGCCGTGATGGTCACGGATAAAAATTGCATCAATTAAAAGACGACCATTGACCACAGAAAACTGCGGGTAACGCATGTTCCGGAAAAACGGAATCATACGTGTTGAAGGTGTTGACGCATACCTTGAAACGATATACGCTGCGCCTGTTGTATCGATAATAAATTCACCAACGCCTAAGCCGGTGATGATATTCTGGCTAAACCAGTCGTCGTTACCAACCTGGAGAAAGCCGTTGAAAAAATTACTACGCAAATCAGCATCTACACCAAAACCTGCTTTGATTTGTGGTGATGTGATCTGTGCAGTTACGTTTTCGCCTCCGATAAAGATCAACAGAAACAAACTAAGTAAAAGTTGTTTCATAGACTTGGATTAAAAAATGATAGAAAAGCTGTACGGCAGTATACCGTACAGCTTCGAATGATTAACCTTTACGACTAACGATCCTGATCATTTCTGTAGCAGAAGTAACCGACGTTCCATCGTTGTTTTTAACTTTAATACGGTAATAGAGGTAACCCGGAAAAGCGGTATTATCTCTGTACTTCTGTGTGGGTGAACCATCGCAGCCAACTTCATCAATTTGATAAAAGTTTACGCCATCGAATGAACGTTCGATGCTGAAACAAATTACGTCTGCAGGGTTTGTGATGGCCCAGCTCAGCGCCACATCATTCGCCATACGGTGAATACGGAAATAACCGATTTCCTGCTGTGCAGCTGCGGGTTTAACTGTTACAAATTTGTTTGAGGAAAGGCCATTAGAGGCTTCTGTAGAAAGTGTTGCTGACAGCATTAAAGCTGTACCGATAATTATTGCTTTCATGGGGATCGAGATTTGAATGCAAATTACCGCTCTCCCTGCGCAAGTCATAATTTTCGGCCATGAATTTCCACTTATCAAATCACCTTTTTTCACTATGAAACAACCGTATTTTCCGCAGTTCATATAGGTGATTTCTTTATTTTTTTGAAAGGCTGCAATGGCTTTCAAAGCTTTACAGCACAGCAGTAACTAAACAAACCAGTACATTTGCCTGTAATTTTAAAAACATGAACCAAGCTGAACAGAAACCGATCATTGGATTTACTACCGGCGATCTAAACGGAATTGGACTTGAAGTAACCATTAAAACACTGAGCGATACCCGCATTACGGATCTGTGCATACCGGTTGTGTTTGCCTCCAATAAGAGCATCAACTTTTACAAAAAGCTGGCAACAGAAGCCAATTTCAGCTACCAGGCTGTTAAAGATTTTGAGCGACTGAGCCCGAAAACGATCAATGTGTTCAGCAGTTGGGAAGAGGAAGTGAGTATTCAGCCCGGCCAGTTAACCAACGAAGCGGGTGCCTATGCCATTAAATCGTTGAACGATGCAGTGCAGGCGTTGAAAGACGGGCACATTCATGCATTGGTAACTGCCCCTATTCATAAAAAAAATGTACAAAGCGAAAGTTTTCCTTATACCGGCCATACCCCTTATTTAAAAGCCGCTTTTGAAGCACCGGATGTGGTGATGTTTATGGTGGCTGAAAACATTAAAGTAGCCTTGGTTACCGAACATATTCCTGTGGCCGAAGTAGCTGCACATATTACGAAGCAGAGTATTGTAAGCAAGCTGAAGATCATGAACCAATCGCTGAAAAAAGACTTTGGTATCACTAAACCAAAAATTGCGGTGCTGGGTTTAAACCCGCATGCAGGCGATGAAGGATTGATTGGTAAAGAAGAAGCTGAAATTATACAACCTGCCATTAAAGAAGCCAAACAAAGCGATGTGTTTTGTTTTGGTCCTTACAGTTCGGATGCATTTTTTGCAAGAGGACAATACGAAAAATTTGATGCTGTATTAGCCATGTATCACGACCAGGGATTGATACCGTTTAAATCGCTGGCCATTGGCGAAGGTGTAAACTTTACAGCCGGTTTAAGCGGCATACGCACAAGCCCCGACCATGGAACAGCGTTCGATATTGCCGGTAAAGGCAAGGCCGACGAAAGCAGCACAAGAGCTGCGTTGTTTATGGCGATTGATATTTTCCGCAACCGACAAGGTTATGCAGATGCCCGCAAAAACCCCATGCGTAAAATGAGTGCCGCTATGCTGGCACGTGCAGTGGATGAAAAACTTACGGAAGAATAAAACAAAGCATCCGATATACATTATAAAAAAAACGCTGCTTGTGAATAGCAGCGTTTTTCATTTACAGTTATTTCAACATTGCATCAGTAACACCTTTGTTGATTACGTATGAACTGTAGATAATTTCTACTTTACCTTTCTTGCTTTTCGGAAGCTCGGGCTTTTTGCTGCCATCGTCGTACTCCAGCGTAATTCCCTTTGGCAGTTTATAATCTTTGGTGTTGAACGAAAACAAAACTTTATCGGGCAAGCCCCATTCAGCATACTTACCAAACTGCATTTCCATATCGTAGGTTCCGTTTTCTTTGGTAGTAGTACTGGCTTTACGTATAAGAAAATTTGCCTCATCAATATACATCGTGGTTAATACCACATCACTCTTATCGCTTGTGGGCAATAATTTTATAATGCGCACTGCTGTAGTGCCCAGTGTTGTTTTACCCGCATCGATCGCTGTATAATCTTCAGTTAACAGCAATGAACTTACGTTTACACTCACACCGCCCTTGGGTAATAACGATACACCACCATCACGCTTAATCGCAAAACGGTTCGGCTTTTTATAATACGATTTTATATTGGCAATGGGCGCTTTAATAAACACCACATCTGTTTTCATTTTTCCGGTTGCCACATAATCGTTCACCTTATCCATCTTAGCTTTTACTTTTTTCAACAGTTCGTCTGCTGTTAGCTCTTTCCGGAACGAGGTAAGAAATAAAAAGAAGGAAGCAAACAGCAACACAACCGGTACAACCTTCTGCTTGTTTTTAATGAAGTTTAATATTGTCATTTTGAATGGTACTTAAAAATTAACTCAACACATCTTTACGGTTGAAAATAAAAATAGCCGACCCTGTAAAGACGATGATGTGCAGCAAAAGTATGCCTGCGCTACGCAATACTGCCGGTAAATTACGGATGGTGCCCGGTATGGATAATCCATCTGCATCGGTCTTCATTTCAAAAAAACCTTTCCAGCCAATCATGTGCGAGGTAAAGAAAAAGTCTTTTACGTTTTGAAACAACGGAATATCGAGTGTAGTTAAAATGGTGAACACAATAATCACACTCATGGTTGCCACAATGGGTCCTAAAGAATTCTCTGCAAAAATGGAAAAGAAAAACCCGAGCGATGATACCGTAATGAGCGCCAGTGCAGCAAAGCCAAATGCACACAGGTAGCGCCAGAAAATATCATTACCATTGAGGATGATGATTTCATAACTCTTGGCATTCATCAATCCATCAGTACCAAAAATAGCCATCGATAAAAACAAGCCGAGTATGGCAATCCAGATCAACAGAATAATGGCATAAATAGCCGATGCCAGAAATTTACTCATCAGCAATTTTGTACGGCTTACCGGTTTACTGATGAGCAAACGTAAAGTGCCCATGTTGGCTTCGCCTGCAATCATATCAGCACTCACCAATGCCACCAGCAGCGGCACATGAATCAACAATGTTTGCAGAATAACAAAGCAAACAAAATAACCATTGAGCGGATTACCGATTACATCAAAACTGTCTTTTACATCACGCAGCACAAAATCCATATACTTCGGTCCATCAACATAAATCGCCAACTGAATCAACGATACAATAGCCCACACCGCAATAAACGCAATGTAAGTGCGTGGACGTTTAAATACTTTAAACAACTCAATTTTTAAAAGGCTCCACATGTTGATTGGCTGTTGTAATCTTTAAAAAATAATCTTCCAGTGTATGGCGTGCATGAATACCTAAAATGCTGATGTTGTTTTCAACAAGCATCTTCGTTAATACCGGCACCTCTTCTTTCCGCAATTTCAATTCTATACCGGCTGCATCAATACCTATTAACTGTGCCGCATAGCTGCTGTTACGGATCAGCTGTTCGCAAGCTGCTTGGTTGGATGTTTCAATCAGCACCACTGTATCATCGGGATGAAACAGTTCACTCACCGTTCCTTCCACCAGCTTCTTTCCTTTATCGATAATAAGCATGCGGTTGGCAATCTGTTCCACTTCGCTCAACAGATGCGATGATACCAATACAGTCTTCTTCATCTTCTCTCGCAGCATCAAAATTAAATTACGCATATCGGCAATACCCTGCGGATCGAGACCATTCGTTGGTTCGTCCAGTACAATCAGTTCGGGATTATGCACCAATGCAACAGCAATACCTAAGCGCTGTTTCATACCCTGCGAGAACGTACGCACTTTGCTGTTTGCACGTTGTGCCAAACCAACAAGTTCGAGTTGATCCATGTACTGCTGCCGTGTAAGTTTAACGCCGCTCATGGCTGCAAACAACTGCAGCGTTTCGTATGCTGATAAGTATTTGTACAGATCGGGACGTTCAATAACTGCACCAGTGTTGCGGAGTATTTCTTTACGGTGATGTTTCAGATCGTACCCAAACACTTCGATGGTACCGCTGGTGGGTTGTATTAAGGTTAACAGCATACGGATGCTGGTCGATTTTCCGGCACCGTTCTGCCCGAGGAAACCATACACATCACCTTTCTGCACAGTAAACGACAAATCGTTGACGGCCGTTAATTCACGAAATACTTTTGTAAGATGGCTAACCTTAATAACTGCTTCCATAATAATTGCTGCTGTAACAACACGCAAGTAAAGATAAGGTTTGGCAAAACGAAAACTTATTTGGGAAGATAGGTTTGCAAAGCTTTCACATAGGTTTCGAAAGCCGTTACTCCCTGTGGAGTAATCTTGCAAATAGTTTGGGGATAGTTGTCTTTAAACTGCTTTATGACGTCCACATAACCGGCTTCTTTCAGCTTGCTGATCTGCACACTGAGGTTACCAGCCGTAGAGCCTGTTTTTTCTTTAATGAACGTAAACTCTGCTTCCTTTACGCCAATAAGCAAACTCATAACGGCCAGCCGTAGTTGCGAATGTAATATGGGATCGAGATCTTTAAACATGCGGTACGTGCTTCCCCTTCAGATATTTTTTACGTAATACAATGCCGGGTATCAGCCAGGCTAACGCAGCCGAAACAGCCATCAGCAAAAAATCGAATTTAGCAATGGTAAACGCACTTACCAATGCACTTACCCAGCAAACAATACCGCCTACTGTCATTAACTTAAACTTACGGGCAGCACCGGTAACAATAGTTGGATAACCGTATACAAAGAGTAAATAAGATGAGCCGTAACTCCAGAAATTGGGAATATTTTCTTTGCCGGTTATTTCACGATAATCACTTAACAGGGGATTAAATGCATCGGCCGTTACATTATTCAAAAAATTAACGATAAACACACCTACACCAAAACAAAGCCACACATATCCCATTATATCATCGTCCCAGCCTTTTGCTTTCCGTTCTCTGCGTTCACGCACCGAAATAAAAATCTGCGGAATAATAGCAGCAAGCGCCAGTAACCACACATCAAACGGCAGCTGCCATTGAAAATGGATGATGAGAAACTGAACAATACTGCAAAAGCTGATGACTGCACCCCATAAAATGGGCCCGATGCCAGTATCAACAAAATTATTTTTTGCACGGCTGATCATTTGCTGAATCAGCTGCAGACTTTCCTGTTCTGTTAGTTGTTTATCTTCCATATAAATCAATACTGCGTTTTAAAACGTAACCGAAGTAAATAGCCGGGCACAATCCAGGTGGTAATAACGGCCAGCGCTAATAGTAAAAATGAAAATTGGTACGGAATGAATACAGATACCAACGCTAATACCCAACAACTGATGGCACCTAAACGTAACGGTACAAACTTTAAAATTACTCCCGATAAAAATGTAGGCATACCATAGAGTATTAAGATGAGCGGATTAAATAACTCCGGATGACCACTCCGCCCAATGATAATACCCACAAGAAAACCCATGATTACAAATACAACCCATACAAAATTGTTGATCTCATCGGTATAGGTACGCACGCCTTCACTTTTCTTTTTACGGGCAAGATAGATCATCTGGTAAATAACCGTTGGTATAGTCAGCATCCAGATGTACATGAGATGCTTAAAGCTTGCAAAAAAGTAAATGGAAATAAAACTGGTAATACTGCAAATCAACACTACCCAACCCCACAGTAAATACAGATGACCGTTTTCGTTAAAACGGTTTTGCGCTTTGCTGATCATTGATTCAATGAGCTGCAGACTGTCTTTCGCCGAAAAATCCTGTTGCTCCATGTACGATTGTTTAAACGCCAAAAATAAGATAGTCCCGAAGTGTTTACTCCGGGACTAATACACATTATTTACACGCATTATACGCCTGCTCGTTCTGTTGCTTACCCCAGTTTGGATGAAGCGCTGTTGCAGGTTTAAATGTTTCGAAACGTTTTACTGCTTCTTCAAATATTGGTTTTGCATTGGCACAGCCACCACCAAATTGTTCAGGAGTACGGCTGAGGCCCTGTGCTTCCCACATATATGGACGAGGATTGTTCGGATCAAGCTTTTTGGACAATGCAATATTTTCTGCACTGATGGTACCGTATTGCATGTAACGGCTCATCGGATCAACCATCATTTTTACTGTAGCAATCATTGCTTTTACCAATGCAATTTCAGAATTGTTTTTTTCCAGCTCTTCTGCTTTTGCCAGAAAAGCGGTGGCCTTATCTGCCAATGCATCCAGCTGCTTCGGATCGTTAACCATAAAGGCATGCCATACCTGTGCTACTGCTGCATAGTAATACGGTAACCATTGTGTTTTTTCTGCATTGCCAATACGTTCAAATGCATTAACTGCATCCAGCATGGCATCGGCTGTTTTAGCTTCGCCCATTGCCTGCAGATTTTTTGCCATGGCACCGGTGTAGCGTTCGCTTTGTGCAAAAGAAGTAACACATATGTTTACAAAGAAGAGTGCAAGAAGTACTTGTTTCATTGTTGTTATTTTTTAAGATGATAAGAGTTTATTGTTTGTTTTTCAGTTTTTCATATTCACGTTCTACGCTGTTGCTTTTCGGGTAAACATATGCACCCATGTAGTGCGATACAATACCGATACCCCAGCCCAATGTTGGCCAAACCGGCCAGGGAACACCACCGCCGTAATAAGGCGATCCGTTAATGGCCCACAAAATCCATAAGAATGAATTTACAATAAGGTAGGTGATGAGATGTTGTTTGAACGATGCACGCTTCTGTGCAATCTCCCACAGTTGTTTGTCTTTTTCGTCGTTTGCATCGGGGATGCGTTGAAAATTGCTCATGGTTGATAAAGTTGAATGGTGAATGATGATTTATAAGTTGTTGTTAATGGCATCTTCGCTTCTGTCTACACCAAAGCTGATGAATGCGCCAATGAAAATAAACATGCGTGATGGTGGCACCAGTTCGGTTTTACGCATACCGTTGCCGGAATAGTTATAACCGTACACCTGTTTTAAATTAAACACATTGCTTACGCTCAACACATACACCGCAAACGTTTTGCTGTTTGTTTTACCAATAGATGGCAGATAGTTCAACGCAAAACTTACGTTGTGATAATCGGGTATACGTCCTCTGTCTGCAAAGAATGTTTTATTCGTATTTGCATCGTACTGAATGTTATAAAACGGTCTTCCACTTGCATAGTTGTACGAAAGGTTCACATTGGTTTTAAGCTTGGTTACAAACTTCTTCATCACCAATGAAGCCGTATGCTTTGCTGCAAAATTGGGCGTAATGGCTGTGGGGAAATTTAAGAAATCACGCTTTGTATCAAGGAAGGAATACGAAATCCAGTAATCAAGATTCTTTACATTCTTCTTATCTCTCCAGAACAATTCAAAACCACTTGCTTCGCCGAAACCATTGTTGCTGCTGCCGATTTCACGACCGTTTACATTTTGTGTTTTAATCAGATTATCGTACTGTTTGTAAAATGCTTCAACACGAAACGTAGTAGCGCTGGTTGTTTTTTGGTACTGCGCAATGTAATGCGTAGCCTTCATAAACGTTAATGGATTTACAGCAGGTTGGTAACGCAACTCAGGGTTCTGATAGAAAATACCATATGCCAATGAAGCCTGGCTTTCTTTACCCAACTTGTATGCCAGCGATGCACGTGGTGCAAGATTCGTTTTGTTTAAGTAAGCAGAATGCTCAGCTCTTGCACCCAACTTCGCTGCCAATTTGTTGGTGAGGTACACATCCTGTTCTGCAAACAAGGAATAAATATTTTCAATCAAACGGGATTTAAACAGCATTCCATTATAAGCTGTGAAATTATTTTTATCGTCGCTGTGGTTATACTCTGTGCCAAAGCGGAGTGTATTCAATCCTTTAAACTTCTTTTCTACTACCAATCTTGCATTGGCATAAAAGCCTTTGTTGTTTACATCAAATTGTTTGTATTCAAGTCCGTTCAGCAATACATCATTTTTAGCTGCATCCTGCATTCCAAAAGCAATATCATCTTTGTTGGTAGAAACAGAAACACCGGCGTTTAATTTCCATTTATTCTTTAAACTTTCTTTCCAGCTGAGATTATGATACATGTTGCCGTTGGTTAATGCAAAACGGTCTTTATAACCCAACGAATCCAGACTGTTTTGACGGAAACCTAAACTATTGGTGAGATAAAAACCATAGTACTTTAACATTCCATTCTTCGATGTTTTAATACGGAAGTTGGCATCAATATTATGAGCAGTAGGCGCTTTGCTGTACTCCTGTTGTTGTTTAATTACAGCAAATGCTGCGGTAAGGTTTGTGTAGCCATAGTTGATACCCCACGATGCAGATTTTTGTTTATTGAGTTGTTGAAACCCTGCACCAATACCAATTACAGACACATTTAAACTTGCAGATGATTGTTCAGGCAAATCAATTGACTCCAGTATTAATGCAGACGATAATGCCTGTCCGTACAATGCACTGTAACCACCTGTGCTAAACACAGTGCCTTTAAAAATGAATGGCGAAAAACGGCCACGTTGTGCAATACCCGGCACACTGCTGAAAAAGAAATTGTTCACTAACGTACCATCAATAAACGTTTTTGTTTCGGCTGCTGTACCACCACGCACAAACAAGCCTTCACTCTCGCCTACCTGCTGTGCGCCGGGCAGTGTTTTTAATGCACCGGTAACATCAGCATTGGCACTGGCAGTGGTAACAATATCAATAGAAGTGAGCACAGCTGCTGCTCGCTTGCGATCGCTTGCTTCAAAAGAGCCGGCAGTAATTACCACGGCACTCATTTCAGTTACTTCTTCTTTTAATTGAACAGGAAGTTCAAGGTCTCCGCCCTTTAATTCAACCGGAATTTCGACAGCTTTGTAACCAATGGCTGTTATCACAAGCACCTGGTTGCCTTTATCGAAGGCTTTGAATTTAAAACGGCCCAACGAATCGGCCGTTGCACCATCATACGAATCTTCAATGGCGATAGAAGCACCGGGCACCGGTTTCTTTTTGTTGTCTAAAACGGTTCCGCTGATGTTGGTTTGGCTCCAACCCTGGAGGGTGATGATAAGGCTGATGAATAAGGTTAAGGCTTTCATTTCTGATAAATAAGACTCAAAAGTAAACTGGTTTATTTTATAAACCAAATTTACAGGAAATAATTTTTAAGGTTTTTTACTGAGCTGGGCGGGGGTGATTTATTTCTGTCCTATTTTTTCCCGCAGCAAAACACGGGCATTGTGGGTATCATCGTCGTTGGCAAACGCATCCTTGGGAATAAGGAAAAACGACCGATCGTCGATGTAGAGATGAAAAAAATTAGGCGTTTCAATAAAGTAGGTAAACGCATTGTAGTTCCAGTTCTTACTTCCGTTGGGGTTTTCAATGTGCATGTAAGTATCTAGGAACGTAAGGCTAAACGAATCTCGAAAGGTTTTTGCCCTGCTATACACCGTTACCGGCAGAATAAACCAAAACGAAATCATTAACGCAAACCATAAAAAGGAACTGAGCAAAAAAGCAATAGGTGTAATTTTTTTCCAAAAAAACATAGCACCCGCAAACAGTGCAAACACGTTTACGAAAATAATGAGCAAACGAATTTCCTTCTTAGAGATAAAGTGATAACGTAATGCCTGGATTACTTTTTTGCGATCGTATGTAAAAGAAATGTTCATGCCTGTTTATTTTTAAATGCCTGTTCTTTATCGGGTATATTTTAACTCACTTTCATTAATACTCCACTCACCGAGTTTCTCTCCTTTTACGCCAAAAAACTCCACGGTAAGTTTGCGCTTTCCTTTTTCGCCGGTAAAATTAAACTTACCGTAATTCTGTTTTTCATCAATACCAAGTACACGATACGGGTTGTTTTTTTCCGGACCGCTAAATGTATGTGTGCCTGCAGTTAAAGGCGACACGGTAATGTCATACAACGGATATGCCGCCTGACGGTTTACTTTAATTACTTCGCTGTGATGGCGATCGCCGCTCATGAATACAACGCCTGGAATTTTATTGTTATCGAGGAAGTTCATCAACTCGTAATACTCAACCGGGCAGTTCAATAATTTATCAAAAGGCGATGCAGGATTGAGCACCTGACTTCCGTTTGCAATGAGTTTAAAAGTGGCTTTGCTGTAGAGTAAAGAGTTCTTCAGCCAGTCTAATTGTTGCTTTCCCCACATTTGTTTGGCAGGGTTGGGTTTGCCATCAACAGAGTCTTTCATGTTATCTGCACTTCTCCACCAACGATCATCCATCATAAAAATATCAACATCGCCATAGCTGATCATGGAATAAATCCCTTGATCGTTCATACCATAGCTGTGGTTCAACCAGTAATTCATAAATACCTGGCGGGATACATTTTTCAGAATATAGTTAACCCCAATATCGTTGGGTCCGTAATCATGATCATCCCACATGGCATAATGCGATGTTGACTTCCATAAATTTTGCATAATAGGTGCGGCCCTGTTATCACTGGCTCGGTTCCACAAGCCCCATGCATCGTAATAATCTACATCACGTGTGTACCAGTTATCGCCCATCCAGAACATGAACGCTGCTTTCTCCTTTGCCATCGTTTCAAAAATGGAGGAATCGCCACCATAGGGTTTACCCGGACGATCAACTGGCGGTTCGTTGATGTAAGCACAGGAACCGGTTAAAAACGAAAAATCGGGTGCCGGTTTACGCCATTGCCACAGTTCTTTGGTTGTAAACGATCCATCTGCCTTTGTGGGCTTGCTGTTATTCGTATTGTTGATGAGGAAACGATATTCGTAGGTTGTGTTTAATTCAAGATCCACCACATCAAACTGCAACGGTGCAAACCACTGGTCGGCACTTGTTTTTTTGCTGATACGTTTTGCCGCAGACAGTTGTCCTTTTTTCCAATACCAAAGCTCTGCGCTGCTGCCGGGTTTTACTTCAATCCACAATTTAGCAGTACGTAATTCAACCGGGCCCAGCATGGGACCACTTACTAACTGCGCCTGTGCAGTAAAAGAAATAAAAATCAGTACAGGCAGGTATACCAAACGAAGTACGCTTCTCATAATTTCGTGTATAAAGTGAATGACTGTTGAAACGCTGCAATGTAACAAATGTTTGGATGAAATGGATTTACAGCCTTTGCCTTCCTGTTAGCTGCTTATTAATTTTTGCAGGCAGTTGCAGGCATCAGTCAAACCGTATTGTTGAACGAGGTTTCTATTACTGGAAAAGCAGACTGCAGCTTGATAATGTCGGGCTCAACAGCATTGCACAATTACACGCATCTTATTTGTATGTAAAGTTTTTTGACGTTACACTTGTAAACGATGGTAGCGGACCTGCACCTGTAGCCCGACTAACTGCAGATAGTTTAACCATTGTACAACTGAAAGAAAACAAGGTTGAAATTGTTCCCGTCGTATTTATTAGCAACGAAACAATTTTAGAAACCGATTCGGCCGGCATTCGTTTGCTGGCACAAAATATTGCAACGCTCATAAAAACAATCAGCAGGCAGCTTACACTTGATCATTACAGCGAATTACAAATTGATTGCGACTGGACACAACAGACAAAAACAGGCTACTTCTTTTTGTTGCATGAAGTAAGAAAGCAAATGCAGCAATCATCACTTTTTACAAACAGTCTACTCTCTGCCACCATTCGCCTGCACCAGGTAAAGTACAGCGGCAAAACAGGTATACCACCGGTTGATAAAGGATTGCTGATGTGTTATAACATGGGCAATTTGAAAAACCCCGAAACAAATAATTCAATTATTGAAACCGGAGAACTGAAAAAATATCTCAGCGGATTAAATACATACCCGTTAAAACTCGATGTGGCTTTACCATTGTTCGAGTGGTGTGTTTTGTTCCGCAATAATCAGTTTAAAGGAATTGTACAAACAGTAAATCCTTCAACATTACACAAGAGTAGTTGCAGTAAGCAGCTTAACCGCTATCAATTTTTAATTGATACAACAATCAGCAATATTCAGTTTTACAAAGGTGATATACTGCGGTATGAAGAAAGCAACAGTACTGTTGTTGAACAAACAGCAGATTTTGTTGCAGCCAACCTTTCGCCGGTTAATCAGCATACACGCATTTTATTCTATCATCTCGACCCATTACTATTATCTAAACACCCCACACATGAACTGGAAGTTTTGTATAGCCGTTTTCATCAGCAGTAGCATTCTTTGCTTTCCGCAAAATTTAATTGGCTGCGGACCAAGCGAAGATCCGTACGATTACTACACCAGCTTCTTTTCGCAAAAGCTGCAGACTGATGAAGCTTACCGTCCGTTTTATTACACCGGCTATCGCTTTTTATACGATGAAGCAGAACCGATTTCAACCAAAGATATAACCAGTGCCGAATGGATACAGTACACCGGTAACACTGCATCGAAAAAAGAAGTACAGGATTTTGTGTTGAAGTATAGTTACAAACAACTGTTGAACCTCTATAACCATATTGAAAAAAAACAAGCACTTGCTGTAGCCGATTCCGTTAAACGAAATGGATTTACGAACTGGTTGATGCAAACAAAAGATCTTGAAGCTTTGGGTTACTTGCTTTATGCCAAACAAGTAGAACCGTTTGTTACAGGCGATGAAAATCCATGGGAAGATTTAAACAGAGATACTCTAAAAATGCAGCGCCTGATAAAAAGTGGTATCCAGTTGTGGAATGTTGCAAAAACCGGTTTTATTAAACTGCGTTATGGTTACCAGATTACACGGCTTGCACATTATAGCGAACAATACAACAACTGCATCAGCTATTACAACAACTATGTAGCATCCAATACAACCAAAAGCGAATTACACAGTTTATCGCAGGCACTGTATGCCGGTGCATTATACCATATCGGCAAAAAAGGAGAAGCGGCCTATCGTTTTGCACAACTCTGTGCCGATAATGCAGTTAAACGCAGAAGCAACTATATCAGTTTTATATTCAGCACAGCAGGCAATGACGATGAATCGGTTGTTTCGAAAGAAGAGGTGTTGAAATATTGTACAACCAATAAAGAGAAAGCAAATGTAATTGCAGTGTATGCGTTAAACAGTACAGCCGATGATCTGCTGCATTTGCAAAGCATTTATCAACTCGATCCTACATCGCCCATGCTGGAGTTACTTACCACACGTGAAGTAAATAAGCTGGAAGAAAAATACCTGCATCCATCCATTCAAAAACTGAAAGGTGAAAAAGTGATGTACTCGTGGAGTTTGTTTGGATGGGATGTTGAGAACCCAAACCACGATAGTCTGTATGCTGCAAGCGAACAGGAAGCGAAACAAATGATAAAGTTCTGCCATACTGTTGCAGGCAATGCTGCTGTTACCAACAGGGGATTGTTTGAAGTAGCTGCTGCCTACATTGCTTATATGAGTAAAGATTTACAACAAGCGAATAAGTATTTGCAAACAGCTAAACAATTACCGCTTACTGAAAAAGTAAACGATCAATGGATGCTCACCAATTTGTTGGTGCAAATCAACGAAAAAGGAAAATTGGATGCTGCGTTTGAAGCAAGTATCCTTCCATCTGTTCACTGGCTGGAAGCAAAAGCGAAGAAAGATGAAGAGTGGAAGAAATTCTATCGCAACCTGTTTTCAGAAATTATTGCATTGCAATACGAACAACAAAACGACAACCATAAAGCTGCATTGGCTTTGGGCCGTGCAGATAAGATTATGTATGTGAAGTATGATGATTATGAGGATTACTATTACTGGCGTCAGAACTCTTTAGCCTACCTGCGCACAAAGCTGAAAGGGAAAGAAATTGAAACATTGCATCAGCTCATTACATCCTCGTCCAAATCAGCGTGGGAAAAATTTATGGTTGATAACAACAGCTATACAAAAGATGAAGTGGCGGATGTGGCAGGCACTGCTTACCTGCGTGAACAAAACTGGAGCGATGCAGAACGTTGGTTGAAACAGGTGAGCAAAAGCTACTATAAAAAAGATCCGTACAAAACTTACCTCGCTGCAAACCCGTTTGCCGATCTGTTGTACGATACACATGCACCTACCAAACAGGATACAGTTGTGTACAACAAGCTGCAATACGTTCGTAAAATGAATACGTTGTTATTGCAAACCAACAACGGCACCAACTAGCAAAAAGCAAAAGCGTTTTATCAATTGGCAAATGGATTGTATCAATCGAGTTACTGGGGTAACAGCTGGCTGTTGCAGGAATATGGCTGGAGCGGTAATGATGGACTAACCGGATTAACCGAAAAAGAACCCTGGAAAAAAGAGTATTACGGAGTTTATACTGCCGAACAATATTATTTAAAAGCGAAAGCATTAACAGCCGATAAAAACTTTCAGGCCCGTTGTTTATTTATGGCGGCTAAGTGTGCGCAAAAGCAAATTGCTGTACCGGATTATGCAGCCTATCCGGATTATGATCAATATGAAAAAGCGAATGAACAGTATGCAAAAAATATTCAGCAGAATAAATACTTCCCGGAATTAATACGCACATACAAACAAACAAAAACCTACAACGAGGTTTTTAATTCCTGTGTGTATTTAAAAGATTATATATCGAAATAAAAAACATACTGTAAAAGAGAACCCCCGCCATGGCGGGGGTTCTCTTTTTATCTTACACGCATACATTTGCGATATTTTCCATTTGCGGCTTCATAAGGCGTAAGGGTTCGGCTACAGCTGCTGAGATAAATCATACCCAACAGCAATACGGAATAAACGATTGTTTTTTTCATTGATACGGATTTGTTAGACTTAAAAATAGCTGTTTACTCCTCGTTCAGCAACAGGAACAGGGCTGATCTTTTTAGAAATAAGAGTATCCCCTCATAAAAAAAGGCCCGATAGAAGTTTTACGTTGTGAAACTACTCCTTCCTTTTTCAGTATCTACTGCCCAAAATAAAAACGCTCCGGGGAACCGGAGCGTTGGTTATAGGAACCTCTGTTGAGATTAAAATTTGGATGAGCGCATTAACTGCAACCCATGCTGTTACCACAGTTCAGGCATTTGTAACATGTACCGCTTCTGATGGTAATATGTCCGCAGGTGTTACAGGCCGGTGCATCGCTTTGCATGCTTTTCGCTGCATAGTTCAACGCATCTAATCCTGATTCTACTTTTGCGGTTTGCTGAGCCGGGCGTTGTACTTTTTGTGGTTGTGCAGATGATGCTGCAGCTACAACCCGTACATCACTCAGTTCAGGTGTTTTTTTTTCGTACTCCAAACCGGTAGGAATATCATCCCAGTCATCCGTACCTGTGTTATCAACATCCGGTTTATCCAATACATGCACCAGATCGGTACGTCCTAAGTATTCGTAAGCAAGGCAACGGAATACAAAGTCTACAATGGATGTGGTTGTTTTAATATTCGGATGATCCACCATACCACTTGGCTCAAACTTGGTGAATACAAATTTCTCTACAAACTCTTCCAGCGGTACACCGTATTGCAGACCTACAGAAATTGCAATGGCAAAACTGTTCATTAAACTGCGCAATGTACTTCCTTCTTTCGCCAGGTCAACAAAGATTTCACCTAATGTTCCATCATTGTATTCGCCGGTGCGTAAGAAAATAGCCTGACCATTGATTTTTGCTTTTTGTGTAAAGCCACGACGTTTTGCAGGCAGTGTTCTGCGTTCTACAATGCGTGCCAACTGACGTTTCAGTTTTGTATCCGGTGATGCTTGTACACGTTTGCTCAGCTCTTCCAATAATTCTTCAACTGTAAGCTTAGCCATGTCTACAATTACAGGACCATCATTTGCAGCTACATTTGTTTCTTCTGCAGCAGCTTCGGTTGATTCTTTTTTCTTCTTATCACTTTTTGTACTTAACGGCTGGCTCAGTTTCGAACCATCACGATACAATGCACAAGCTTTTAAACCAAGCTTCCAGCTTTCGTAATAAGCCTCAGCAATTTCTTCAACTTTCGCTTCGTTCGGCAGGTTGATTGTTTTTGAAATAGCACCACTTAAGAATGGTTGTGCTGCAGCCATCATACGAATATGACCACTGTGGTGAATATAGCGCTCTCCTTTTTTACCGCATTTGTTAGCGCAATCAAATACCGGATAATGCTCCAGCTTCAGGAATGGTGCACCTTCAACCGTCATTGTACCGCAGATGTAATCATTTGCTTCAGCAATCTGATCATCATCAAAGCCCAATGCTTCAAGTAAATTCCATTCAAAATCGTTGTATTGATCTGCTGTAAAACCAAGACGCTGTAAGCACTCTTCGCCTAATGTGTATTTATTAAACACAAAAGCAATTTCAAAGGCAGATGCCATTGCAGCATCGAGCTTTTTAATTTCTTCTGCAATAAATCCTTTTTCGCTTAACGATTGCGGATTGATGTGTGGAGCTCCGTTTAAAGAAGCAGCACCTACTGCATATTTTACAATGGAATCAATTTCTTTTTCGCTGTAACCCAGTTTCGCCAATGCTGTTGGTACAGACTGGTTGATGATTTTGAAGTAACCGCCACCACTGAGTTTTTTAAACTTCACCAATGCAAAGTCGGGTTCAACACCGGTTGTATCGCAATCCATTACCAAACCAATTGTTCCGGTTGGAGCAATCACCGTTGTTTGTGCATTACGGTAACCAAACTTCTCTCCCATTTCTACTGCATCATCCCAGCTTTTGCAGGCACTGCTCAATAAATAATCGGGACAGTATTGTGCTTTGATACCTTGAGGCTTAATACTTAAACCAACATATGCTTCTTCTGCATCGTATGCAGCTGCACGGTGGTTGCGCATTACACGCAACATATCTTCTTCGTTTTCTTTATAACGTGGGAAGGCACCGAGGAACGAAGCCATCTCTGCCGATGTTTTGTACGCAATACCGGTCATAATAGCTGTTAATGCGCCGGCAATACCACGTGCTTCTTCACTATCGTAAGGAATACCCATTACCATCAGCATAGAACCAAGGTTGGCATAACCCAAACCGAGTGTCCGGTAATCGTACGAAAGCTGCGCCACATCTTTTGATGGGAACTGTGCCATTAACACAGATATTTCCAGCACAGTTGTCCATAAACGACATACATACTCAAAACCCTGTACATCGAATGTTTGTGTTGCTTCATCAAACAGGCGACGAAGGTTTACTGATGCAAGGTTACAAGCTGTATTGTCGAGGAACATATACTCACTGCAAGGGTTCGATGCGTTGATGCGTCCGCCCTTTGGTGAAGTATGCCATTCGTTAATTGTAGTATCGTATTGTGTACCGGGATCAGCACAACGCCATGCAGCATAAGCAATCTGGTTCCATACTTCCTGTGAAGGAATTTTTTTCATTACACGACCATCGGTACGTGCTTTCAGTTCCCAGTCTTCTCCCTTTTCTAATTTCTCAAAGAACTCATTCGGGATACGAACAGAGTTGTTGGAGTTTTGTCCGCTTACTGTACGGTAGGCTTCGCCTTCGTAATCAGAAGCATAACCTGCATTAATCAATGCACCTACTTTCTTTTCTTCTTCAACTTTCCAGTTGATGAAGTCCATGATTTCAGGATGATCTAAATCGAGACAAACCATTTTAGCAGCACGGCGTGTTGTACCACCGCTTTTAATTGCACCAGCTGCACGGTCGCCGATTTTGAGGAAGCTCATTAAACCGCTCGATGTACCACCACCACTTAACTTTTCACCTTCGCCACGAATAGTTGAGAAATTTGTACCTACACCCGAACCGTATTTAAAAATTCTGGCTTCACGTACCCACAGGTCCATGATACCGCCATCATTTACCAAGTCATCACTTACACTTAAAATAAAGCAGGCATGTGGCTGCGGACGTTCATATGCCGATGTTGATTTCTTTAACTCGCCATCCTTTGCATCTACATAGTAGTGCCCCTGCGGCTTTCCTTTAATACCATAACTTTCATACAAACCCGAGTTAAACCATTGCGGGCTGTTCGGCACACACACCTGGTTTAATATACTGTACACAAGCTCTTCATAAAACACCTGTGCATCTTTTTCACTTGCAAAATAACCATACCGTTCGCCCCAAACACGCCAGCAGTTAGCCATACGATGCGCTACCTGCTTCGATGATGTTTCTCTACCCAACGAACCATCCGGCTGCGGTACACCTGCCTTACGGAAATACTTTTGCGCCAGAATATCTGTAGCAATCTGACTCCAATGTTTCGGTACTTCCACATTGTTCATTTCAAATACAACTTCTCCTGATGGATTCCGGATCACAGAGGTACGGTAGTCGTACTCGAACAGGTCGAAAGGAGAAACTCCTTCCTTCGTAAACCGGCGGCTGAACTTAAGCCCCTGGCTTGTTTTACTCTTGGTGGCCATAATGAAATGTAAGTTTTTGTTGGGTTAGTATGAATGGTTAAGAAATCGTTAAACGACCGAATACGAAAATATTTTTTCAAGTGATACAGCCAAAGGGGTAGATATGCACAGGTTGTGGAAATCGGGATGAAACTCAATGCAGACTTGATTTTTAGTGTGGAAACTGAGTTTTCAACGCCCCGATTTTGAAAATGAGCAAAAAAAACCTTGGCGGTTAGCAAATAATCCCCTTTGGCCTGCTGTTGCTGCATTTGAGCGATATTATCTGTTTAAATTACACTAACGTTCTATACTAAACGCTGACATCCGACAGATTACAATTGCCGCTAATATTATACTTTACACTGCAGTCCAGATAAATACGGCCGTTTCTGGAAAAGCTGAACATTTTTTTGCATTTTTGCAGCCATAGCTGAGCATTAATGAATCAATACCTTTATACACAATTACTGGAAAGAAAACAGAAAGGACAAAAATCGTTTGCTGTTTTAATTGATCCCGATAAAGTAAATCCGTTGTCTGTTGAACAGCTGGTAAAACTTTCGGTGGAAGCAGGTGTTGATTATTTTCTGGTAGGCGGAAGCCTGGTTATTTCCAACAGTCTTGATGAAGTAGTACAACAAATCAAAGCCTCCTGCGATATTCCGGTTATTCTTTTCCCAGGTAGCCCTTCGCAAATAAGCAAGTATGCCGATGGTCTTTTATATCTGTCGCTCATATCGGGTCGAAATCCGGAGTTGTTAATTGGGCAGCATGTTATTTCGGCACCGTTTGTAAAGCAAAGCGGTTTGGAAATTATTTCAACCGGTTATATGGTTGTTGATGGTGGTGCCCCTACAACTGTTTCGTATATCAGCAACGCAACTCCTCTTCCTTCCGATAAAAATGAAATTGCCATGTGTACGGCAATGGCCGGCGAAATGCTGGGCATGAAGGTTATTTACATGGATGCGGGCAGTGGTGCTAAACGCCCCATTAGTGAAACAATGATTCAAGCCGTTGCACAACAACTTGAAGCTCCGCTTATTATTGGTGGTGGCATTACCGATCCTGAAAAAGCGTATCGTAATTGCAAAGCAGGTGCCGATGTTATTGTGATTGGCAATGCTATTGAGAAAGATCCCAATCTTATTAAAGAAATGGCAGCAGCCATACATAGTGTGCCTGTGAAAGCATAACATTTTTTATAAGTTATAAATGAAAACGCTCCTGCATGCAGGAGCGTTTTCATTTAAGTAATGCGTTATATCTTATCGTAACTCATCCACCTTTACTCTTGTTGGAGAATCTTTTCCGCTCACAATACTTCTTGCACTTAATGCAATGGATTTAATAATCATCGTCATATTATCTATATCAAGCGTTTCCACTTCGTCACTTACTTTATGATAGTTGGGTTCGCTATCCATCTTCGACGTAGAAATGGTATGTGCGGGCACGCCTAAACGTGCAAGCGTTGCATTATCGGAGCGATAGAATAAATTCTGATCGGTGTAAGGATCGGGATGAAAAACAAAGCCGGTGCCCTCAAGATTCTTCTGCATAATGGCGCCCATATCTGTTTTTTCATAACCGGTAATGTAGGCAGAATTTTTACCCCACTTACTTTCGGTGCCGATCATTTCAATATTAAACATAGCAGCCACTTGTGCAGGATCGAACTGACGGGAAAAATATTGTGCACCATACCCACCCGATTCTTCTGCAGTAAATGCAGCGAAGATGATGGTACGTTCATTATTGTTTAATGCTTTATAATATTTTGCGAGCATGATTACTGCTGTTGTTCCGGCAGCATCATCATTGGCACCATTGAAAATAGAATCACCATCAACTGGTTTACCAATACCAATATGATCGTAATGGCCGGAGAAAATCACATACTCATTCTTTTTACTTTTACCCGGCAGCACTGCTACAACATTCGCCAGTTTTTGTTCAACTATTTCGTGCTGCGCTTCGATGGTGTAAGTAGATGGATCATTGGCTGTTAATACAAACACTACATTGTTCTTCATTGGAAACATTCCACGTTTAAAACCTGTAAGCCTTCCAAAGTTTTTGCTGTAAGAAGTATCTACCAATACCACTTGATTTTTTCCGGAGCGGATATACTTCTGTACTTCTGTAAAAAGATTTAAGCCTGCTGCCAGCTTTACCTTTTCGTAACCCGACTGTTCGTTAATACTGATGCTGGGGCTTGTGGTTATTACGACAACACTTTTACCATCCACCGGTTGTTGATCGAAAGTACAAGTCAATCCTTTAAAGCGAGGCGTTATCATTGAAAACTCCTGACGGTATGTGCCACTGTTGTTCCAGGTTTCCAATCCTGCTGCTTTAAATTCTGCTGCAATAAAATCAGCAGCTTTATCTAGTTCAGGCGAATAAATTCTGCGGCCCTTCATTTCATCTGCAGCAAGTACACGTTCTATACGTTCTACTTCTTTGGCATTGATGATCTGGTCGGTTTTTGTTTGGGCTAATAAAAACGTGGTTACAAAAAGCAGTAACCACGTGAGATTTAATTTCTTCATTTGTTGTATTGATTATAAACTCATCATTTCTTTAAACTTAACAGCTTGTCTGCGGCTTACTTCAATTTTATCGCCGCCATGAATTTCCAATAACAATCCGCCGTTGAAATAAGGTTCTACTTTTTCAATCATGCGGAGGTTTACAATATGCTTCCGGTTTGCACGGAAAAACATTTTTTCATCCAAACGTTCTTCCAATGCATTGAGCGATTTTAAAATGAGTGGCTTGTTTGGACCAAAGTAAACTTTTGCATAGTTGCCTACACTTTCAAACAAACGGATATCGCTCAGTTTTACAAACCAGCAACGCTCGCCGTCTTTTACAAATACCTGGTCGTTTTCGCTAAGCATACTGCGGTTCATAATAACCGGTTCACCATCATTTGTATGCTCTTTTTCTTCTTCGTCCAGTTTATGTAATGCATCGGCCAAACGCTTCGGCTCAATCGGTTTTAATAAATAATCCAAGGCATTTACTTCAAATGCACGTAACGCATACTCATCGTAAGCAGTTGTAAAAATTACTTCGGGTGTGCGTTCCAGTTCGCTTAATAAATCGAAACCGGTTTTGCCCGGCATTTGTATATCAAGAAAAATCAGGTCCGGATTCAATGCTTCAATTTTTTGCAAGCCTTCATCTACATTCGATGCTTCATCGATCACTTCAATATCCGGAAACTCTGATAACAGTTTCTTCAGCTCGTTACGGGCCAAACGTTCGTCATCAATAATGATTGCTTTTTTGTTCATGGTTCGTTTTATTTATATGATAAGGGTGTTATACTTAAACCGATACCGGCATTGTTACTTTTGCTTCCACTTCATTTCCGTTTACATCACTGATAGAAAAACCGGCACTATCGCCAAACAATAACTTCAACCTGCTTTGTGTACTCGAAATACCAAATCCATCGGTATTCACCTGCCCGTTCAACCGTCCGGTATTCCGTATCACTAACTCGTGCTGGTCTTTTACAAAACGGGAAGTGATTTTGATTTCGCCACCCGATACATTTTTGCTGATGCCGTGCTTGATTGCATTTTCTACCAAAGTTTGCAACATCATCGGCGGCACCGGCTGATCGAGCGTGTCTTCATCAATATCAAAATTCACCATCAACCGTTCTTCAAACCGCATTTGCTCCAAAGCAAGATAATCTTTTACAATTGCCAGTTCTTTTTCAAAAGGTACGGTTTCCTGCTTATCGGCCTGCATACTGTTACGTAAAATATTACTCAGTTCGGTAATAGCGGTGCGGGCACGTGCAGGATCTTCATCAACCAATGCTCGAATGCCGTTAAGCGAATTGAAAATAAAATGCGGGTTAATGTGTGCTTTAATCGTCTTCAGCTCCAGTTCTTTTACCACGCTCTGCATCTGTAATGCATCGAGCTGTTGCATACGGTAACGCTCAACATAGTGGTAAATAAAATAAATCAGGTTCCACACCAGCAGCGTCACAAACGAGTTGGCTGCAGAACCCACCAGCAAACGTGTAAAACTATACACCCGCTGTTCGGGTGTAAATAAATTAAAGAGGTTGAAAATAGAAAGGGAGAAAAAAGGCAGAATCATGGAGAACACCACGGTAAGCAACAGGAAATAAACAACCTGCTGCTCAAAAGGCTTTTGCAACATGTTCAGCTTCATAATTACCCACCGCATAAAATGGGTAACTAACACTCCCAGCACCGCAATAATAAACGAACGGAGAATGAACGGTGCATTAATATCCCTGTTATAGGTCCAGGCAAAAAAGAAATTCATGAGCATATTACCGCCCCAGCCTGCTGCCTGGCACCACCAATAAGCTCCTATTTTACTCAACGACATACGCATGGTACTTACAAATCTAACCTTTAAGATAAGGGATTAACCCGCCGAAAGGTACAAAGGGCTAATTATTTGGGTAAATGGTTCATTTTCTGCTCAGCTTTTGTACTCTGCTTCAACCTTTTTTTACTTTGTCTGTTAAACAAAACCGGGCGCTACTATTGCCCGTAAGTTTTACCTTTACATAATTATTCTGGAATATATGGAAATTAAACCTGGTGCACTGTTAAGCCAAATTGACTCCCCCGCAGATTTGAAAAAACTGTCGATGGATCAGTTACCACAAATGTGCGATGAATTACGTCAGTACATTATTGATGTGGTAAGTGTACATGGCGGCCATTTTGGTGCAAGCCTCGGCGTAGTGGAGCTGTCAACTGCTCTGCATTACGTGTACGATACACCTTACGATCAGTTAGTATGGGATGTGGGCCACCAGGCTTACGGCCATAAAATTCTTACCGGCCGCCGGGATAATTTTCATACCAACCGTAAGTACAATGGGCTCAGCGGTTTTCCTAAACGCAGCGAAAGCGAGTACGATACCTTTGGTGTAGGCCACTCTTCTACTTCTATTTCTGCAGCATTGGGTATGGCCATGGCCGCCAAATTAAAAGGTGAAAACCGTAAGTCGATTGCAGTTATTGGCGATGGTGCTATGACGGCCGGTTTGGCCTTTGAAGCCATGAACCATGCAGGTGTAGCCGACAGCGATGTATTGATTATACTCAACGATAACTGCATGAGCATCGACCCCAACGTTGGTGCATTAAAAGAATACTTAACCGATATTACCACTTCGCCAACGTATAATAAGATAAAGGATGAAGTGTGGAATGCGCTGGGTAAACTGCCTGTTGGCAAAACCTTCAGCCGTGAAATGGCAAGCAAGCTGGAGCACAGCATTAAAGGCTTTGTAAATAAGAACAGCAACTTGTTTGAAGCATTGAAGCTGCGTTACTTCGGACCGATTGATGGGCACAACATCACGAAGCTTGTTGATACCTTAAAAGATCTTAAAAATATTCCCGGCCCCAAACTGCTGCACATTGTAACAGTAAAAGGAAAAGGATATGAGCTGGCAGAAAAAGATCAAACCAAATGGCATGCGCCCGGTTTGTTCGATAAAGTAACCGGCGAAATTCACAAGAAAAAATTCGATACGCCACAGCCTCCGAAATACCAGGATGTTTTTGGGCATACAATTATAGAACTGGCAGAGAAGAATGAAAAGATTGTAGGTGTTACGCCTGCAATGCCCAGTGGTTCTTCGCTCAAGTTTATGATGGACCAAATGCCACACCGTGCTTTTGACGTTGGTATTTGCGAACAGCATGCTGTTACACTCAGTGCCGGTATGGCAACACAGGGTATGCGTGTATTTTGTAATATTTATTCGTCGTTTATGCAACGTGCATACGACATGGTGTTGCATGATGTGGCGATTCAAAAACTGCCGGTTGTATTTTGTTTAGACCGTGCCGGTTTGGTGGGTGAAGATGGACCTACACACCATGGCTGTTACGATGTAGCGTATATGCGTTGTGTACCGAACATGATTGTTGCTGCACCCATGAATGAAGCGGAACTGCGGAACATGATGTACACAGCTCAACTCGAAACACAGAAGCTGCCTTTCTCCATCCGTTACCCACGTGGCGAAGGTGTTATGCCGGAGTGGAGAACAGAAATGAAAGAAATAGAAATTGGTAAAGGACGTAAGTTGAAAGATGGTGATGGTATTGCCATCCTTTCGTTTGGCCACCCGGGTAATTTTGCGGCAAGTGCTATTCGTGAATTAAAGAACGATGGCATTAATCCTGCACATTACGATATGCGTTTTGCAAAACCGATTGATGAAGAACTGCTGCACGAAGTATTCGCCAAATTCGATAAAGTGTTAACCATTGAAGACGGAACTGTGATTGGTGGTTTTGGCAGTGCAGTACTGGAGTTTATGGCACAGCATAACTATAAAGCTGAAGTAAAGATTATGGGTATTCCCGATCGTTTGGTTGAGCACGGCACACCCAAGCAGTTGTATGAAGAGATTGGTATTGATGCGAATGGTATTGCAAAAACGGTGAGAGAACTGATGAATGTACGGGTTACAGTGAAGGCATAATTTACATCTTGTATAAAGTAAAATCCCACTGCTGAGCAGTGGGATTTTTTATTGAATTGATTAACCGAATCGTTTTTAGTTAAATCACTTCTCTTCTTCGGGGTTTGTTGGATACACGAACGAATCTTCTGCATCTTCTTCCCTGTTCTCGTTCCACTCTACAATAAAATTATTTTTTCCTTCGCCCACCAGCAAACTCATATAACGCTGTTGCGAAAGTTCGAGCAAGGAAAGAAATAAGAAGATGGCGTGAATACGATTCTCACATACATCAAATAACTTTTCAAACGGCATCGTCTTTTCCTTCTTCACCATATCGAGCATATATTCCCGGCTGCCTTCCATGGTATAGTTATACTGCACTACGGTGTGCACCGGTTTGTTAAAGCGTTCGTGGTGCTTCTTCATTACCCGTTCAAACGTCTTCATCAGTTTAAACATGGTAATGGTTTGGATCTCGGTTCCTTCGCCGGTTTCTTCACCAATAGTTGAAAGTTCCCGTGCAATATTTCCCCGCTTCACCATCAGCATACGCATGGCTTCCATTTCGGCCATTTGCACACTGGCTTCTTTAAACTTCTTGTATTCAAGAATTTTATCAACCAGTTCCTGGCGTGGATCAATTTCATTCCCCTGTTCATCTACTTCCTTACGGGGCAACAGCATTTTTGCTTTAATGCGCATCAGTGTAGAAATGAACAGAATAAATTCACTCGACAGTTCAATATTCAACTGCTCACTTTTATGAATAAACTCCATAAAATCTTTAATGATGCGTGTAATGGGGATATTGTAAATATCCAGCTCATCACGTTCAATAAAAAAGAGCAACAGGTCGAACGGACCTTCGAACTGCGGCAGCTTTATCTGGTATGATTCTGTTTGCAAAGTATTTCTGATTTTTAAACGAACAAGTCCCGAACCTGCTGGTACGGGACTTGCAAATGTAGGGAACTAAACCTTATTAAAAGTTGGCGGTAAAACCAACGCCCAGTAATGATTTGAGCTGTGTACCCAGCAATCCGCCTGTTTTTACATTTTTTACGTCGTGGTCGTAAATAAGGTCGAAATTATAGCTGATGCCGATGTATTTGTTCACCTTGAAACCCAGCGTGTTGGTCCAGAACACATCAATATTCTGCGGGTTGTTCTTGTAATTGCTGAACAGATCGAGCCTGCTGGTGAGTCCTATATTTTTAGCGAGGTCTTTCTTAAGGTTTGCCGTTAAAAATGCACCGATTTCGTTGATAGAACCTTTTGTAGTATCGCTGAAATTAAACAGGCGACGGATATCTTTATTGGCTTCGTTTACAAGTACCCAGCGGCTGGTAACCGGCGACAGAAATACATCTAACGTAGCATTCGGCTTATACAAAATACCCGGCGAAACAAGCAGATAAGCCGGTGCAAAAAAAGCGGAGTTCTTTTCTTTCGGATCGGCGGTGTAATTATACCCCATCGTCATTTGTGTACGCAGGTTTACCAGAGCCGATAAATACCATTTGCTTTTAGCTGTATCGCCCAGCTGATAACCATAGCGTGACAACAGATCTATCCGGTCGTCGTTTTTGCGTGTGCCGATACTGGTTGCATTAACTATACCGTATTGCACATTCAACGTATTATCCCATACGCTTCTTCCTTTTTTATAATACGCAAAAGTGTTGGCCAATGCATTTACAGAAAAAGAAAATTGCTCGGCACCTGCCGCCCAGTTGCGGCTTGCTCCCTGGCTGAGGTTAAGATTAAACACCCCGCCTTTTGTCCAACCTTCTTTTTGTTCGGGTTCTTTTTTTACGGTTTTGTTCGATTCATCTTTTAACCGTTTTACTTCTGCATCCTGTGCTAATAAGTTAATTGTACAAATGGTAATCAGTGCGGTTAGGAGTAACTGTTTCATCATAAGTAATTTTTTCGGCTACAGCAGCAACTATTGCGCCATACCGGTAATAAAAAAGCAGCAAAGAAAATTCTTTGCTGCCATAGCTGAATGTTGATTTTATTTTTTTAGTGCATCTCTAATTTCACGCAGCAACTGAATGTCTTCCGGTGTAGCAGGTGGTGGTGCCGCTTCTTCTTTCTTTTTGTTGGCGGCATTAATCCCTTTTACAATCAGAAACAGAACAAAGGCTATAATAATAAAGCTGATGGTTGCGCTTAAGAAAGAACCATATTTAACCGAGCCGATTTTAAGATCGGCAATATTGCTGAGGTTAGCTGCTTTTAATGCAGGATCAAGTATCAGCGGTGTAATCACATCATCAACCAATGAAGAAACAATTTTACCAAATGCTGCACCGATTACTACACCAATTGCGAGATCGATTACATTGCCCTTCATGGCAAAGTCTTTAAATTCTTTTAACATGCCCATAGTGTTGGTTTTAGAGAGTTACTAAAAGAGTGGAATTATTTATTAATACACACAGCACAAATCTTATGAAATTAATTCATATGTCAAATACTATTTTTTCAAACCGGGATATTGCATGTTTAACCTCTTCAACGTATCGTAAACTGTTTGCGCAACCAGGTATTCTTTGTACCAGTTTTGATCGCTTGGAATAATATGCCAGGGTATTTTATTGCAATGCAAAAAACAGGCTTCGTAATACTTCATGTACTTGTTCCAGAGTTTTGCTTCTTCAAAATCCTTTTCGTTGTACTTCCACATTTTGCGTGGGTCATGTGTGCGCTCTTTCAGCCGCTGCTGCTGTTCTTCCGGCGATACATGCAGGTAAAATTTCAGAATCTTCGTGTTGTTATGTTCGGTAAGCAGCTCTTCAAAATCGTTGATGGCCTTCATGCGTTTAACAGCTGTTGCATCATCGCACCAGCCATGCCCCCGTGTAATTAATACGTCTTCGTAATGGCTGCGGTTAAAAATCTGAATCATTCCTTTTGCAGGAGCATGATGATGAATGCGCCATAAAAAATCATGACTCAATTCTTCTGCTGTTGGAGCTTTGTAAGACTTTACTGAAACGCCCAGCGGATTCAACGATCCAAACACATCACGCAGCAAACCATCTTTACCACTTGCATCCATGCCTTGTATTATTACCAGCAGCGAATGTTTGCTTTCTGCAATAAGCCTGTTCTGCAGTTCATCCAATTCTTCAATAATCTTTGCAGTTTTTACCTTCAGCTTTGCTTTCTCCAAGCGCTTCGGTGCTTTTGTACTTATTGCTGACAAACGTATACGGCCCATAGTAATCGCATTTCTACGAATATAAAACTTGCCCGGAGGAATCCATAATTTTCCAACATCTTTGCAGCTTCCATTATGCAGCCAAAACTATTTAACTGGTTTCTTTTTTTACTGCTCTGCTTTATCTGGGGCAGCTCATTCATTTTAATGAAAGAGGGTTTGAAACAATTATCGGCTTACGAAGTTGCGGCCATACGTATGTTAAGTGCGGGCTTAGTGCTGCTGCCTTTTGCTATTCGTTCGTTCCGTCGCATGCAGAAAAAAGATCTTGGCCTGCTGGTACTAACAGGTATACTCGGCAGCTTTATCCCTGCCATTTTATTTTGCGTTGCCGAAACTCAAATTGACAGTGCACTCGCCGGTATGCTCAATGCATTAACACCCTTTTTTGTGATATTGATCGGTGCTGTTTTTTTCCAATCGAAAGTGGCAGTACAAAAAATGATTGGTGTACTTATTGGTTTCAGCGGTATGCTGTTATTATTTCTTTCGCAAAAAAGCGGCAGCGGCAACAGTAATGTATTTTTTGCCGCCTTAATTGTTGTGGCCACTTTATCGTACGGTTTAAATGTAAACATGACCAACCGTTACCTGAAGCATGTTGGTTCGCTTGATATTGCTGCTATTGCATTTGTATCGCTTATTCCAGCTTCGCTTGCCGTATTATTCTATACGGGTTTTGCACAACATCAGCTATCAGAACTTGCCGTTATTAAATCAGTTGCAGCAGCATCAGTATTGGGTGTTTTCGGTACAGCCATTGCGTCCATTTTGTTTTACATGTTACTGAAACGGGCCGGTACGTTGTTTTCAACAATGGTCACCTATGGTATTCCGTTTGTAGCAATGGGTTGGGGCTTACTTGCTGGCGAAGCCATTGGTTTGTTGCAGGTAGCCGGCCTGGCCGTCATTCTCTCGGGAGTATATATAACCAACAGGCAATAAAAAAGGGACCGATCTTGATCGTCCCCTTTTCTCTTTCATTTACAGCTTGCGTTAAACTGACATAATTTCTTTGTCTTTTGCTTCCAGATGTTTATCAATCTGTGCAGTATACTTGTCGGTTAATTGCTGAATATCTTTTTCTGCATCTTTAGCAGCATCTTCACTCAAACCATCTTTCTGCAGTTTTTTAATACCTTCAATCGCATCACGACGGATGTTACGGATAGCAACCTTTGTATGTTCACCTTCTCCGTTTACACGCTTCACTAATTCTTTACGACGTTCTTCTGTTAACGGTGGTAAAAATAAACGGATGATGACACCATCGTTCTGCGGTGCAAGACCAATATTTGAATTGATGATTGCACGCTCAATGGGCTGCAGCATATTTTTTTCCCAAGGCTGAATAGTGATGGTGCGTGCATCTGCCACACTTATGTTACCCACCTGTCCAATGGGTGTTGGTGAACCGTAGTAATCTACCACAATGCCATCAAGCATATTCGGGTTGGCCCGGCCCGCACGAATCTTTACTAATTCTATTTCCAGGTGCTGAATAGCTTTCTTCATATGCTCTTCAGCATCATCCATAATTAACGACAGATCTTCTGACATACGTTTAAAAATTAATGAGGTGCAAACCTACAGAATTGTAAGTATTGCCGTATAAAAAACGATGAGGAAAAGCAATTATTTGGCAACTTCGGTTTGTTCCGGAGCAGGAGTTGGAGCTCCTTTTGCAAGGGGGATAACCCTTGTTTCTTTACCGGACTCAGCATTTTTATTCATCGAAAACAACTTCCTACGGCTTGTTCGGTTAGAATAAATAAGCAGGCTGATGACAGAAAAACCTACGCTGATGAGGCCGAGCAATAAGAAGGTCATGTTCAATTCTCTGGCCAAAACAGTTACACCGGCAATTACAATGTTAAACGAAACGGCTAGAAATGTAACCATCTTATGGCTGAATCCCTTTTCGAGCAACAAGTGGTGCACATGGTTGCGATCGGGACTAAAGGGCGATCTTCTGGATAAAATGCGGTACGCAAAAATGCGAAGCGTATCGAACAGCGGTACAAACAAAATGGCAAACCCAATAGCAGGGGCAGCCGGCAGAAATACTTTAGCGGTTGGTACTGTTGCAACTTGTATAAACTTTATCACCAGCACCGAGTTCACCATGCCCAGCATCAGCGAACCGGTATCGCCCATAAATATTTTTGCAGGAGAAATATTAAAAATCAGGAAAGCACCTAAGCTTCCGGCCATTGCAAACGACATCATGGCGTAGAAAGGCATACCTGCCATATAAAAATAAATACCAAAGCAGGTTGTAGTAAATAATCCTAACGAACCGGCCAACCCATCAACTCCATCAATCAGGTTAAACGAATTGGTAATAACAATAATGGTTAAATAAGTAAACGCCAGACTAAGGATAAAGGGCATTTTTTCAAAACCCATAAACCCATACATGCCGTCGATAACAATCCCCCCTTTGTATACAATAATAAAGGCTGCCAGCAACTGACCGAGGAATTTTTTAAGCGGTGTAAGTACAACAATATCGTCTTTAAGACCCAAAAAGAAGACAACCAAAAAGGCGGCAGCATAGTATTGTACTTCGGGTAAGCCGGCCTGTACTGCTATTAAAAAACCAAGGATAAAGCCTGCAAAGATGCCGATACCACCTAAAGAAGGAATGGGACTTTTGTGCAACTTGCGGTCGTCATCAGGTACATCAAAAAGATGCTTCGCCTCTGCAACCCGTATAATAATAGGGATGGCCGAGTACGTAATTAAGAAGGCGATAACCGAACCAATGAGCAGGTGATCCATGCAGTTGATTGTTCAAGTGTACGGCAAATCTATAGGTTATCGGGCTAAATGGAAAACATTGGGCCGAATATTAAAAAAAAACCTTAAGGATACCCACTCACAAATTCAGTTTTAAAATTCTTTTACCCTGTTTAAAGTTTGACACATTAAACCGGTTTTTCTTTTAGCTTTGCCCGCAACTTTTAAAACTATGGCAGAACTGAAAGAAATAGCAACGCAACTCCGCAGAGATATTGTACGCATGGTACATGGATGCCAGAGCGGACACCCGGGTGGTTCACTCGGCTGCACCGATTTTTTGGCCGCACTTTATTTTAAAGTAATGAAGCACAACCCATCGTTTAATATGGACGGAACAGGTGAAGATCTTTTCTTTCTTTCGAACGGACATATTTCGCCCATCTTCTACGCTACACTGGCAAGAAGCGGTTACTTTCCGGTAGCTGAGTTAAGCACGTTCCGTAAACTGGATACCCGTTTACAGGGCCACCCTACTACACACGAGCATTTGCCCGGTGTACGTATTGCAAGCGGTTCGTTAGGCCAGGGTTTAAGTGTTGCCATTGGTGCAGCTTATACCAAACGCCTCAATAAAGAAAATACAGTTGTCTATACATTGCATGGCGATGGTGAATTACAGGAAGGCCAGATTTGGGAAGCAGTGATGTTTGCTGCTCACCATAAAATGGATAACCTGATTGCAACTGTTGACTGGAATGGCCAGCAAATTGACGGGCCTACAGCCAAAGTAATGAGCCTTGGCGATCTGAAAGCTAAGTTTGAAGCTTTTGGCTGGGAAACATTGGTGATTGAAAACGGTAATGATATGGACGAAGTAATTGCCGGTTTAGAAAAAGCAAAAAGCTTTGTTGGTAAAGGCAAGCCCATTGTAAACCTGATGAAAACAGAAATGGGTAAAGGCATCGACTTTATGGAAGGCAGCCACGAGTGGCATGGCATTGCTCCTAACGATGAGCAATTGGCAAAAGCCCTTGCGCAATTAGGCGAAACAAGCTTAGGTGATTATTAAAATTTGATTTGACTTTTCAATACAAAGCAGAGGACGCATGTTCTCTGCTTTTTTGTTTGAGTCAATCTGATTTTTTTTGCAATACTACTGTGCCCTTAACGACACTTTTTGTTTGGCTGCTTTAATGGAAGGAATCCAGGAAGCCAATAAACCAATCACAAAAACGGTGGCTACAATCAAAAGAATATCTGTGAAGTAAATATCTACCGGGTAATAATCAATTACAAAAGAGCCCTGCAGCGGAATAAGTTTAAACGTTACCTGCAGATAGGTAAAAATAAACGCCAGTACAATACCAATTACACTGCCGATTAACGCCAGCAATACACCTTCGGTTAAGAATATGCGTTGAATAAAAGATTTGCTGGCCCCCATCGCCTGCAGAATCTGAATATCCTGTTCCTTCTCCAGCACCAACATGGTTAATGCACCAATCATGTTAAAGGATGCGATAATTAAAATCAAAGAAAGGATGCCGTAGATAGCCCATTTTTCTACCTGCATTACACCAAACAGCGATCGGTTTTGCTGGTACCTGTTTTCAACCAAGTATTTATTGCCCAGCAATTGTTGTAAAGCAGCAATGGTTTCCTTTTCGGCTTTTACATCTTTCAATTTCAGTTCGGCTGCACTGTACTCGTTCGATTGTAAACCCAACATTTCTTTTAAAATGTCGAGGTTGGTCATCACATACTTGTTATCAAAATCCTGCTGTATCGAAAATGCACCGGTTGGTTGCAGGTTAACAGTACTGATGGCATCTAAAGGATTACTTGAAGTAACACCACGTTTCGGCAGGTAAGCAGTAACCGGCGTAACCGAACGATCGCTGCGGAGGTTTAAGGCCCCTTCAATTCCCACACCCAACACCAGTGCAGGCGTTTCATTACTGCCAAGTTCAAACTGTCCGGCGGTAATCATATCTTTTACACCGCTTGTAGTTACATACGCTTCATCAACACCTTTAATCACTGCGTTGGTTCTGTAATCGCCGTTTTGCAGGTGTACATTTTCTTCTACCACCATGCTCAGGCCTTTTACATTCTGCAGCAGTTTTATTTTGTTAATTGTGGCATCATCGAGCAACATTATTTTTTGTTGCCGGGCAGTAATGCGTATGTCGGGATAAAAGGAAGAGTACAATGTTTTCACCAATCCTTCAAAACCATTAAAAATGCTCAGCACTACCACCAATGCTGCTGTACCAACAGCCATAGCCGACACCGTTATCCATGCAATAATATTGATGGCATTGGTTGATTTCTTTGATCGGAAATAGCGCCAGGCAAAAAGAAAATTCAATGGATATTTTTGTGAATGGTGAATGGTCAATCGTGAACAGCCATTTTAGTAACAACCAACGGCTGTTTACTCCTCTCCTTTCTTTTCATCCTCAATCTTTTTAAACAACTCTTCCATTTTAAATACATGGTCCAGTGTATCGTCGAGGTAATAACGGATTTCGGGTATACGGCGCAACTGGTGCTTCATTTTAGCTGCCAGATCACGCTTTATTTCAAACGCCTTTTCTTCTACCTTCTTCAAAACGGCTGCATTATCCTTTGCCTGAAACACACTTAAATAAATACGTGCTTCCAGTAAATCGGGCGTTACTTTTACGGAAGAAATGGACACCAACCCTCCGTCGATCATACTCAGACCAAGTTTCTGAAAAATGCCTGTCATTTCTTCGTGTATCACACCTGCTATCTGCTTCTGTCTTTTTCCTTCTAACATATCTTCAACATTTAAACGCTGTAAAAGTAGTTACTTTGCGGGGTTTAACAGCATGAAACAGTTTCAACGAATTTTCAAATACCTGCGTGGCTATGCCGGCAAAATTGTGCTCTACTTCCTGTGTATACTTTTATCGATCCTTTTTTCGATGGTATCGCTGGCCATGCTTGCCCCATTCCTGAAACTTTTGTTCAACAAAGAAAACCTGGTACTGCAGGCTCCGGAAGCCATACAGTCTGCTTCTGATTTGTTGAGTTTTCTGATGTACCAGATCAGTAAACTCATCGTAAATACCGGACCCGAATCTGCATTGGCTTTTATCTGCTTAATTATTATTTCGGCTATCCTCTTAAAAAATATTTTCCTCTACCTCTCTTATCGTATTCTGGCCCCCATGCGTAACGGTGTGCTTACCCGTTTGCGTGGCGATTTGTATGATAAAGTATTGCAACTACCGGTTGGCTTTTTTACTGAACAACGGAAAGGTGATCTGATTTCAAGAATGAGTAACGATGCCAATGAAGTGGAGTGGAGTGTAATGATGGCGCTGGAGGTGTTGATTAAAGAACCGCTCAATATCCTTTTCTATTTAGTGGGCATGGTAGTACTCAGTCCAAAGCTGTCGTTATTTCTGTTGCTGTTTTTACCGGTGATGGCGTTGATCATTGGCCGTGTAAGCCGATCGTTAAAAAAACAATCAACAGAAGCAGGTGAGAAAAACGGTTTAGTGATTTCGATACTGGATGAAACTCTTGGTGGCATTCGTGTAATTAAAGCGTTTACTGCAGAAAAATTATTGGGCGGTAAGTTCCATCAAATGAATGAAGAACTGAATCACATCCGTAATAAAATCAATTTCCGTAAGGATATGGCTTCGCCGTTAAGTGAGGTGCTGGGTGTATTGGTGCTGAGTGGTGTGCTATGGTTTGGCGGACGGTTGGTATTGGGCAACAATGCAGGTGGTCTTACATCCGAAGGTTTCATTACCTACATACTTTTCTTTACACAAATCATTAATCCATCCAAATCACTTTCATCGGCTTATTACAATACCAAACGTGGCAGTGCTGCCATTGAGCGTATTGAAGAGATCATTAACGCACCGGTGGTAGTGGAAGAAATTACCAATCCGGTTCTTATTCCTTCCTTCACGCAACGGATTGAGTTTAAAAATGTATCCTTTGCTTATAACGATGTAACAGTGTTGCACAACATCAACCTTACATTGGAAAAAGGAAAAACAATCGCCCTGGTTGGGTCGAGTGGTTCAGGTAAATCAACAATGGCCGATCTTGTTCCACGATTTCATGATGTTACAAGTGGAGAGATTTTGGTTGATGGAATCAACATCAAAAATTATTCAATCAAAAGCCTTCGGCAGTTAATGGGCATTGTTACACAGGAACCCATTTTGTTTAATGATACCATTGCAGCAAATATTGCATTGGGCAAACCCGACGCCAGCAAAGAAGAAATTGAAAAAGCAGCAACGATTGCCAATGCACATGCTTTTATTGCACAAAAAGAAAATGGCTATAATGAAAATATCGGCGACAGGGGCAGTAAGCTGAGTGGTGGCGAACGCCAACGTGTAACCATTGCCCGGGCAGTATTAAAAAATCCGCCGATCCTGATTCTGGATGAAGCTACTTCTTCACTTGATACAGAAAGTGAGCGTTTGGTACAGGATGCCATTAATCACCTGATGCAGGACCGCACCAGTTTGGTAATTGCCCACCGGTTATCTACCGTTCGGCATGCCGACGAAATCCTTGTATTGCAGAAAGGCGTAATTGTTGAACGGGGTACACACGATCAATTAGTGGCTTTAAACGGCTTTTACAGGAAGCTGGTAGACATGCAGGAGGTGCGGTAAGATTTTCTTTCAGGGATTTTGCTTTTACGCCAAAACCCCTATCTTTATTGAGTTAATGTGAATTCAGTCCATGCTTTCTGAACCTTCAGATGCTTTTCGCTTGAACAGTTTCCCCGGTTTTCAGTTGCTATCTGGTTCATGATTTTTAGTTTTTAATTTTTTTATTGTGAACATTTACGTAGGAAACCTGGCCTGGTCAATGACAAACGAAGACCTCGCTGCTCTGTTTGAGCAATTTGGCACTGTAACATCTGCCAAAATCTTAACCGACAAATTTTCTGGCCGTAGCAAGGGTTTTGCATTTGTTGAAATGGACAATGCAGAAGAAGCTCAAGCTGCAATCAGTCAATTGAACGACACAGAAGTTCAGGGTCGTAAGATTGTAGTAAACGAAGCACAGCCTAAGAAAGATGATGGCGGCTTCAAAAAACGCAGCTTCGGCGGCGGCGGTGGCGGTGGCTACCGTGGCGGTGGTGGCGGCGGCTACAAAGGTGGCGGCGGTGGCGGCTACAAAGGCGGCGGCGGTGGAAACCGTGGCGGCGGTGGCGGTTACAACAGAGATTATTAATCGGTTACAACTCGCACATACTTAAAATCCCTTCGCAAGCGAAGGGATTTTTTATTGATATACTCTTTGCTATGTCCGGCTTTTGCCTTGTTGTTATCGGCTGCATAAAAAAACTCCCCCGTTACCGGAGGAGTTTACTATAAAGCAATTAGTACTGTTTACTTATTCACCTGATGTTGCGGGACCTTTTGCTATGCCCATCTTCGCTTCAATGCTTAACGTAGCATGAGGCACTGCACGTAAACGTGCTTTATCGATCAACTTACCGGTTACACGGCAAATTCCGTAAGTTTTGTTTTCAATACGCATCAACGCTTTTTCCAGGTGATCGATGTAAGTAATCTGGCGGCTGGCCATTTGGCTCAGTTGCTCACGCTCCATACTTACACTACCATCTTCCATCGTCATATAACGACCATCATCACCATCACCACCCTGATCATCTTTACGGGTAATTAAACCCTGTAAGTATGCCAGTTCTTTTTTAGCTGCTTCCAGTTTACGTTGAATTAGCTCTCTGAACTCTACGAGGTCTGAATCGCTGTAACGAACCATTGGACCTTGTGGTTTTGGCTCATCCGATTTATCTAATACCGACTTTGTGAAATCGGGCTGGTAACGCACCGATGTACTAACCGATGTTTTAATAGGCTTAACCTCTTTGGGAGGAGTCGGTTTTTTTGCTTCTTTTTTCAAATCTTTAATTGCTTGTTTAACGGTGGGCTTAATAGCGCTTTCCGGTTTTTCTACCGGTACGGGCTTTTTTACTTCGGCCGGCTTTGCCGCTTTTGCCGGAGCTGGTTTTGCTGCAGGCTTGGCTGCAGGTTTAGCTACGGGTTTTGCAACCGGTTTTGCTGCCGCTTTTTTAGGTGCTGGTTTAGCGGCAGCCTTTTTGGCTACAGGTTTTGCTGCCGCCTTTTTAGGGGCTGGCTTAGGAGCAGGCTTTTTTGCAGCTGGCTTAGCCGCCTTTTTGGGAGCTGGTTTTGCAGCTGGCTTTTTAGGGGCCGGTTTAGCTGCTTTCTTTTTAATTGCCATTCTATCCTCCTTTTTTGTGTACTTGAACTTTAAGGTTGATTTCATTTACCTCAATCTCTGTTCCATCAGTCATTTCAGGAACCATTTCGAGGCTGTCTGCCAAAATTTCGGCGCAAATATAGGATTTAAATTGAGTGATGGAAGGCCGCAGGCTTTCGTTATCCGATACCAGCACAGCAATCCTGTCAGTCAGCTCAAACCCGCTCTCCTTGCGGATTTTCTGGATGCGGTTCACCAATTCCCGGGCATTTCCTTCGTTGAGTAATTCGGGACTGATGGTAACATCCAGTGCCACAGTAACGGCTCCCTTAGCGGCAACCATCCAACCGGGCACATCTTCGCTTAAAATTTCAACATCTGTCAAATATAATGGAACGGTTTCATTCTCTATCAACAGATTATAAACAGTTTCACGCTCAATCCTGCTGATGTCTTCCTGGGTGAACTGCGTCAGTGCCGCAGATACCGCTTTCATCTTCGCTCCCATCTTTTTGCCAAGGGCTATAAAGTTGGGTTTGATCTTCTTTTTGATGAAGGTGTTGTCGGCCGTGAGGTATTCGATCTCCTTCACGTTCACTTCACTCATAATGATGTCTTCTACCTTCGACAGTTGCTCCTGCATACCGCTGCTCAGCACCGGAATCATTACCTTCTGCAATGGCTGACGCACTTTAATGTTCACCTTCTTGCGCAACGACAGTACCAGCGATGAAGCATCCTGTGCCAGCTGCATGCGCTCTTCCAAAGCTGCATCAATCAACGATGCATCTGCAACAGGAAAATCAACATGATGAATTGACGCTGCATTGAAGCGGTTGCTTACTTTGTTGAGCTCAGTGAAAATAGCATCGCTGAAGAATGGTGATACGGGTGCCATTAAGCGAAGCACCGTTTCCAGACATTCGTACAAGGTTTGGTAGGCGCTGATCTTGTCTTGCTCGTACTCACCTTTCCAGAAACGGCGACGGCACAAACGCACATACCAGTTGCTCAAATGCTCATCTACAAATTCTTCAATTAAACGACCGGCCTGTGTTGGTTCATAATCATCCATTGCCTCATTCACTTTTTTAATGAGTGTGTGAAGCGATGAAAGGATCCAGCGATCAATTTCCGGACGCTCGCTCATGGGAATCGGCGCTTCTTTAAACGCAAAGCCATCCACATTTGCATACAGGGCGAAGAACTGGTAGGTATTATAAAGTGTACCAAAGAATTTACGTTGCACTTCTTTGATGCCTTCAATATCAAATTTCAGATTATCCCAGGGCGATGCGTTGGTTATGAGGTACCAGCGTGTAGCATCGGCACCAAACTTCTCGATGGTTTCAAACGGGTTCACCACGTTGCCGAGGCGCTTACTCATTTTGTTACCATTCTTATCTAACACCAAACCGTTACTTACCACCGTTTTGTAAGCAACGCTATCATATACGAGTGATGCGATTGCATGTAACGTATAAAACCAACCACGGGTTTGATCCACACCTTCTGCGATGAAACTTGCAGGATAGAGATCTTCAAATTTGTTTACGCCTGCAGGTAGTTTAAACGGATACTTCTCCCCTTTCTTCACTTTCTCATGATCCAGTCCCCACTGTGCGTAAGGCATAGCACCGCTGTCGAACCAAACATCAATTAAGTCCGGTACACGTTTCATAGGTTTGCCCGTTGGACTGATGAGCACAATCTCATCTACATACGGTTTATGTAAATCGATATCGCTGCCTAAATATTTTGCATTGTTGGTGCCGAGTGTGGCATCTGCTTTTGCTGCGTTTTCTTTTAGCTCATCAACAGTGCCAATACAAATTTCTTCCTCTCCATCTTCGGTTTTCCAGATAGGTAATGCGGTACCCCAGAAACGTGAACGGCTGAGGTTCCAGTCAACCATGTTCTCTAACCAGTTGCCGAAGCGGCCTTCGCCGGTTGATTTTGGTTTCCAGTTGATGGTTTTATTCAACTCCACCATCTTGTCTTTAATGGCAGTGGTTTTGATGAACCATGCATCCAACGGATAGTACAAAATCGGCTTATCCGTTCTCCAGCAATGCGGGTAACTGTGTTCGTACTTCTCTACTTTAAATGCTCTGTTTTCTTTTTTAAGTTTTACGCAGATGTCAACATTCACGTCCACATAATCCTTCTCATCTTTGTAATTCTTTACATAACGATTGCTGAACTCACCTAATCCATCAAGGAACTTTCCTTCACGGTCAACCATCGTTAAAATACCGATGTTGTATTTCTTACCTACACGATAGTCATCAGCACCAAAGGCAGGTGCAGTATGTACAATACCGGTACCATCTTCTGTTGTAACAAAATCGCCGACCAATACACGGAAAGGATCAGCATCAGGCGTAATGCGTTTTACTTCATCAATGCTGTTGGCTTCGTACGGCAACAGTTGCTCGTAATGCAAACCTTCAAGCTGTGAACCTTTGAAAGATGTGATGATCTTCCACGGTAATAATTTCTGTTCACCATTGTAGCTTTCAAAATCGCCGTTCTCTCCTTCTGCTTTCAGATACTTGTGCACCAGGTCTTTCGCCAGCACAACATTTACCGGCAGGTGTGTATATGGATTGAACGTTTGTACCAACACATACTCAATGTTTGGACCAACCGTTAAGCCGAGGTTGCTTGGTAATGTCCAAGGTGTAGTGGTCCACGCCATGAAGAATACTTCTGCACCATGTACGGCATCATGTAAAAATTTACTCTTCTCATCTTGGGTGGCACGGAACATGACTGTTGCACTGGTATCCTTCACATCTTTATACGTACCCGGTTGGTTCAGTTCATGACTACTTAAACCGGTACCAGCTGCAGGTGAGTATGGTTGAATGCTTACGCTTTCGTACAGCAATCCTTTTTTGTACAACTGCTGCAGTAACCACCACAGGGTTTCAATGTAGTTGTTATCGAAAGTGATGTAGGGATCGTTCAAGTCAACCCAGTAGCCCATCTTCTTCGTAATCTCATCCCATTTGTCTTTATAACGCAATACCGCTTCACGGCACTTCTTGTTGTATTCTTCAACAGTGATCTTTACACCAATATCTTCTTTGGTAATACCGAGTTCTTTTTCAACGCCCAGCTCAATAGGCAAACCATGGGTATCCCATCCGCCCTTGCGTTTTACCTGGAAGCCTTTCATGGTTTTGTAGCGGCAAACGAGATCCTTCAGCGTACGGGAAATAACGTGGTGAATGCCGGGCATACCGTTGGCACTTGGCGGACCTTCATAAAACACAAAGGGAACCGCTCCGTTCCTTACTTCAATACTCTTTTCAAACGCCTGTTCAGCATCCCATTTAGCCAATATCTCCTGTTCAATGGAGGGTAAATTCAGTTGCGAAAATTCTCTGTACTTAACACTCATAAGTCAATCCCTGTCTAATTTTTAAAGTGGCCAAAGGTAAGAAAGTTCAGGGGTGTATGAACACCCGATTAAGGGGTTTTCATAAACTGACGGCAATCATCTGCCGCTTGTTTTTTTGTCAGGGCGAAGAGCTGTCTGTTTTAGCAATTTTGCCCCATGCAACAACAGATCATCAGGAACCTGACAGAGAAATACAACCGTCCGGTTCCCCGTTACACCAGCTATCCCACGGTGCCGGTTTGGAAAGAGGGGCTTGACACCGACCATTGGAAACAGTTGCTGACCCAGCAATTTGAACTGCATAACACCCGGGAGGGCATCAGCCTGTACATTCATTTGCCGTTTTGCGAATCGCTTTGTACCTATTGCGGCTGCAATAAAAAAATTACAACAAACCATAGTGTGGAAGAGGAATACCTGTCCATGATTGAACAGGAGTTTGAATTGTACCTGCAGCTCTTTCATCAAAAACCCATTATTCGTGAACTGCATTTGGGCGGCGGCACACCTACCTTCTTTTCGCCTGCAAATCTGGAGCGTTTGATCAATTTTATTACCGATCGTTCCATTGTTCACCCCGATCATGAGTTCAGCATTGAAGGCCATCCGAACAATACAACCTTTGCGCACCTCGAAACTTTGTACAATTTGGGTTTCCGCCGCATCAGTTATGGCGTACAGGATAACGATCCGGAAGTACAACGCATTATCAACCGTATTCAGCCAATAGAAAATGTACAGCGTGCAACAACAGATGCCCGCAAGCTGGGCTTTTCTTCGGTTAACTACGATCTTATTTATGGCTTACCCAAACAAAGCTTGCAAAGCATTACCAAAACAATTGAAGAAGTAATTGCTCTTCGTCCGGACCGCATTGCGTTTTACAGTTACGCACATGTACCCTGGACAAGCAGAGGACAACGTTTGTTTGATGAAAACGATTTGCCATCGCCTGCAGATAAACTGCAACTGTATTTAAAAGGAAAAGAATTACTGACCGCTGCCGGTTATGTGGATATTGGTATGGATCATTTTGCATTACCAACAGATGATCTTTATACTGCCTGGAAAACAGCTAAACTGCACCGCAACTTTATGGGCTACACCACTCAACATACATCCATGTTGTTAGGCCTTGGTGTATCCAGCATCAGCGATATCGGCGCCGGTTTTGCACAAAACAAAAAATCCATTCACGAATATTACGAAGCCATTCAGCAGAAAGAACTGCCAATATTTAAAGGTTATTTTTTAACGGATGAAGACAAAGCATTCCGCAATTATATCCTCAGTATCAGTTGCAGAGACTATGCTGTTTTCAGAAGAGAAGATAAACGCCTGATTGAAAAATATGTGTTACCACAATTGCAGCAACCGCTTGATGATGGGCTGATTCACATGAATGAAGATGGATTAGTGGTCACAGAACTGGGGCGACAATTTATACGGAATATTTGCAGTGCATTTGATCTGTACCTGCAACGGCAAAGTGTAACGCCGATGTTTAGCAAAGCGATTTGATGATGATTAGTAATAACCTTTAATAACAAACCCCGTCTTATTCAGACGGGGTTCTATTTTCGAAACGGATCGATTTTAGATTACTTTACTTCTGCATCTACCCATTTTTTAAATACCGCAATTTCTTCGACACTAAGTTTTGATTTCTTAAAAGGCATAAAGCCCTTCTCACCCGGGTTTAATTCTATTCGTCGAACAATATCCATTGCTACAGCTTTTACACTGTCGTAATTATTCAGCGGCTTTTTCTTTCCCCCTTCTGCAGGAAAATGGCAGGGGGCACATTTTGCAGCAATCAGTGGCTTTACGCTTGTTTCGTAAAGTGCCACATGTGCAGCCTGTTTTTTGGCTGCAATTGAAGCGGCTGATTTTCGTGAACAAGAAAAGATGATGAGTGCAAATGACAGGCAGATACCTGAGAGTAAGATTGTTTTTTTCATTGCTTGGTTGTTTGATTTTGCCAGATAGCAATTGTATGACGCTAAACTTAGGAATTTCCTTGCCGGCAATAGAAAAAAACTTGATCGGTGCAGAAAGCCATTTGAATGGGTCTACAAAGAGAAGGCGTCAGGCCAACGCAGTCATCATTAAATTATTTCCGCAATAACTTATAAATTTTAATAGCGCTCATTAACAGCACAACAAACAGTAACAAACCAAGCACACCCCACAATGCGCTGAGGTTTTGTTTTACCACCACCAGCATTACAATAGCCACCAGAAAAATAGTTGCCACTTCGTTCCAGATGCGGAGTTGTTGCGATGAGTACTTGAAAATACCGGCTGTCTGCTGCTTTAATATCTTGTGCAGCGAAAAGTGATAGAGATATAAGAAGAGTACAAAAATGAGTTTGATGAGCATCCATCTGCCTTCGGATTGAAATACAATTGCTGAAAAGCCGCTTGCAAACAACACCCATATACCAAAGACTAATGTAAGAATTGCTGATGGCCAGGTTATGCCGTACCACAAACGTTTCATCATAATACCAAACTGCTCCTGCAATACTTTGCGGCTGGTTTCATCTTTTGTATTTGCTTCCACATTATAAATAAACAAACGTGGCATGTAGAACAAGCCTGCAAACCAGGTAACGATGAAGATGATATGAAGGGCTTTGATGTATAAGTACATATTGTGAATGGTGAATGGTGAATGGTCAATAGAAAACACAATCACCAAACATTACTATTTAATGCTGTAAAAGTTAAGAAAATATTTCCGCAGATCCGCCTTGTTACACCAGCCTGGCATTCACCATTCACTACTCACCATTGACGGCTCACGCCAGCACCATTTCCCGATCTCCTGCTGCTACTGCTTCCACATATTTTGCAATTGCTTCAACCCACAATGGATGCACATTCATACAAGGTATCATGGTATATTCTTCACCACCTGCTTCTTCAAATGTTTCTTTGCCACGCTCTGCAATTTCTTCTAATGTTTCCAAACAATCACTTACAAATGCCGGACAAAGAATCAATAATTTTTTCACTCCTTCTTTTGGCATATCACGCAAACGATAATCGGTATATGGTGTCAACCATTGTTCACCGGCTAATCTCGATTGAAACGATAAACTATATTTTTCTTTCGGTAAGCCGAGTTTTGCAGCAACCAATTCTGTTGTTACTACACATTGATGACGGTAACAGGTTGCATGAGCTGCAGAAGCTACATTACAACAATCAGCTGTTTTGAGGCAATGGCATTTGGTAGGATCCGTTTTCTTTAAATGACTTTCGGGAATGCCATGATAACTGAAAAGAATATGATCGTAGTCCTGCTCCAGGTATGGACGAATATTCTCCGCCATTGCAGTTATATAATGCTCTTCATTATAATAGGGCTTAATAAAACTCAGCTTAAAAGAGTAATTATTTTTTGCGTGGATCTCTTTTGCACTCTCCACCGCCGTTTCATAACTGCTCATGGCATAATGCGGATATAACGGAACAGCAATGACTTCATCCAGATCGGGATTTTGTTCCAGTAAACGATCTAATGCATATTTAACAGTGGGATTGCCGTAACGCATTGCTATTTCAACCGGCATATCTACCTCTTTATCTAATGCATCACGCAACTGCCTGGTAAGTACAATTAATGGAGAGCCTTCTTTTGTCCAGATGGTACTGTATGCTTCGGCCGATTTGGGCGCACGGAAACGTGTAATAATGCCCTTTACCAGTAACAAACGCAACAGATAGGGATAATCAATCACACGTTCGTCCATCAAAAACTCATTGAGGTAACGACGTACATCTTTCACTTCGGTTGAATCGGGCGAACCAAGATTCATTAACAGGATTCCTTTGCGTGTTGTTTGTGCCATGTAATTTTAAATCGTTTGCAAAAGTAACCGCAATACAAAAGAAAAGTTCAATTAACGCAAAAACTTACATCAATTGTTGTTTTTTCCGTTTGAGTTGAGGTGATTTTTCGTATTGATTTTCATTGATACTCAGCAGTTGTTATCCTGATAAAAATCAACTTTTAATATGACAGACCAATGACAGAATTTTTAGGTTGATGCAATGCCTGCATTTACTTTTGCGGATAGATAACTGATTACAATCACCGATGTTTAAGAACGGCCCAAAAGACATATCGAAATTTTTTATAGCAGGCATCAATTACCGTAAAACAGATGCCGTTATGCGTGGCCGGTTTGCTATTACTAACGAACAGTACGAAGCTTTGCTGAAAACTGCACCGGATTATGGTATAAACGAGGTGTTTGTGGTATCTACCTGCAACCGTACCGAAATTTATGGCTTTGCCGATCAACCCGCCCAGTTGCATCAATTGCTGTGCAGCCAAACAGAAGGTACGCCGGAAGAATTTAAAGAACTGGCTTACCTCAAAAAAGGCCGTGAAGCAATTGATCACTTATTTCATGTAGGTGGTGGTTTAGATTCGCAGATATTAGGTGATTATGAAATTGTAGGACAGATTAAGCAGGCAGCAAAAGTGGCCAAACAGCAGCAACGTATTCATGCATTTACCGAGCGTTTGGTAAACAATATGTTGCAGGCATCGAAAGCCATTAAAAATAATACAAAGCTCAGCGATGGAACTGTATCGGTTTCGTTTGCAGCAGTTCAGTTCATTCGTGAGCATGTAAAATCAATCCGCACTAAAAAGATTGTTTTACTGGGTACCGGCAAATTTGGCCGTAACACTTGCAAAAATTTAGTGGATTATCTCGGTACAAAAAATATTACGCTCATCAACCGTACAGAAGAAAAAGCATCGGCCCTAGCACAGGAGCTGGGTTTGTTTTCTGCACCTATTGAGGAGTTAAGCGAAAAAGTTGCTGCAGCTGATATTATATTGGTAGCAACCAACTCTGCCGAGCCAACCATCCTTACCAAACAGCTGGCAGGAACGCAACACAAACTGGTTATTGATTTATCAATTCCCAACAATGTAGAAGCATCGGCTGCTGCATTGCCCAACGTAACGCTTATTAATGTAGACCAGTTATCGAAACTGAAAGACGAAACACTGGCCAAACGTGAAGCCGAAGTACCCAAAGCCAAAGCAATTATTGCCGAACATACAGCCGAGTTTTTAGAATGGTACCAAATGCGCAAGCATGTACCGGTGCTGAAAGCCGTAAAAACAAAGCTGAAAGAAATTCATACTTCCCCATTATACATAACTTTGCAACCGCATCATACAGCCTGCAGCAAAGCCGATGAAAAAATTCAGAAGGTAATCAACTGCATGGCCTCAAAAATGAAAGAGCAAAACCAGCGTGGCTGCTATTACATTGAAGCCATAAATGAGTTTATTGCTACCGGCACAGATTAAAATGGGACAAATCATCCGCATCGGCACAAGAGAAAGCGAATTAGCTGTTTGGCAGGCCACACAGGTAAAAAACTTATTGGCAGAAAATGGCTACGAGGCCGAACTCGTTTACATTAAAAGCGAAGGCGATATTGATTTAACAACACCCTTATACGAAATGGGGGTACAGGGTGTGTTTACCCGCAGCCTCGACAGTGCATTGCTGAATAATAAAATTGATATAGCGGTACATTCTATGAAAGATGTGCCAACGCAATTACCAAAAGGAATTATGCAGGCTGCTGTATTAAAACGTGGACCGGTGAAAGATCTGTTGGTGTGGAAAGGCGAATGGTCAATGGTGAATGGTGAATGGACGATACCCGGAAAAGCAACACTACAAATTGCGACAAGCAGCATACGAAGAAAAGCACAATGGCTGAATAAATTTCCATCATCAGAAATTCATAACCTGCGTGGCAATGTAAACACTCGTTTACGTAAGTTAAAAGAAGAGAACTGGGATGCAGCCATTTTTGCTGCAGCAGGATTGGAGCGGATCAATCTCCGCCCCGAAAATTCAATTGAGTTAGATTGGATGTTGCCTGCACCGGCGCAGGGAGCCATTATGGTTGTTTGTCGTGAAGAAGATAGTTATGCATTAGATGCCTGTGTGCATTTTAATGATGCGGATACAACCTTCTGCACAAAAATTGAACGTGATTTTCTGCGTGCATTAATGGGGGGATGTTCTACTCCTATCAGCGCTTATGCAGAAATGAAAGAAGATGAAATTCATTTCATCGGAAATATTTTATCGATCGACGGAACCAAGAAAGCAGAATACGAAACAAACGTTCCTGTTTGGGAAGCTTCCGACTTAGGCGAATTTGCAGCAGAAGAAATATTGAATACAGGCGGACAAGCCATTGCCGACGAAATTCGCAATGCCACAAAATAAGATTCACATACTATCTACCCGGCCATTGAGTGCATCATTGGTAGCAGAAGCTGCAACTGCAGGTATTGCTGTTGATCAATTATCATTTATTGAAACAGAGCCGATACAGGATATTGCCACGCAGCAGGAGATTGAACAGGCCTATCTGCAATCGGCAACAGTTGTATTTACCAGCATGAATGCAGTGGATGCAGTAGTAGCCTGGCAAGATGGTCAACAACCTGATTGGGTGATTTATTGCATGGGCAATACCACAAAAAAATTGCTGCAGGAAAGTTTCGGTACACACAGTGTAGTTGGTACAGCCAACAATGCAGCAGAACTGGCGGAGCTTATTGCAGAGGAAAGTGATGCAGAAGAAGTGATTTTCTTTTGCGGTGAACAACGCAGAGATGAATTGCCGGCCATCCTTCGTAAAAAAGGAATTGATGTGCAGGAAATTCTGGTGTACGAAACCATTCACACACCACACAAAATAAGTAAAGAGTACCAGGCCGTTTTATTTTACAGTCCCAGTGCCGTAAGCAGTTTTTTCAGCAACAATAAAGTACCTGCGCAAACAATTTTGTTTGCCATTGGTAATACTACAGCAAAAACAATCCAACAATATTGTAACAATACCATCATCGTAGGCAAAGCACCCGGCAAAGAAGAACTGGTACGGCAGGCGATGGAATATTTTTCGTGAATTGTCAATGGTGAATTGTGAGTGTAAACACTCATGCATCACAACTGACGGCTAACGAATCACAACTCACGACTATGACTCAACTAAAGAACGATTTATTATTAAAAGCACTCAGAGGAGAAACGGTAGAACGTCCACCCGTATGGATGATGCGCCAGGCAGGAAGATATTTACCTGACTATATTAAGCTGCGTGAGAAATATGATTTCTTCACCCGTTGTCAAACCCCGGAGCTTGCAACAGAAATTACATTGCAGCCGATTGACCAGGTGGGTGTAGATGCGGCCATCATTTTCAGTGATATTCTGGTAATACCGCAGGCGATGGGTGTGGAAGTATTGATGGAAGAAGGCAAAGGACCATCACTGCCAAAAACAATCAAATCACAACAAGATATTGATGCGTTGATTACTGTTGGCGCAGAAGAAAGTTTGAAATATGTATACGATGCATTGGCATTGACCAAACGTGAATTGAATGGTCGTGTACCATTGATTGGTTTTGCAGGTGCTCCATGGACTATTCTTTGTTACATGGTGGAAGGCAAAGGAAGTAAGACTTGGGATAAAGCAAAACAGTTTGCCTACACACAACCTGCAATGGCGCATCAACTCTTGCAAAAGATCACTGACATTACCATTGTATATTTAAAGAACCAGGTGAAAGCCGGTGCAGATACCGTACAGGTATTTGATAGCTGGGCAGGTTCTTTATCACCAGCCGATTTTAAATTATTTGCACAACCATATTTATTCCAGATTGCAGAAGCGTTGAAAGATGATGCGCCTGTTATTCTTTTTCCCAAAGGAACATGGCATGCGTTGAAAGAGATCAGTGAAAGTGCTGCAAGCGGTGTAGGTATCGATTGGTGTATTACACCACAAATGGCAAGAGAGTTTACGCAAAACAAAATCACCATTCAGGGAAATTTTGATCCGGCGAAATTGCTTGCTCCGATTCCTGAGATCAAGAAAGCTGTGAAAGAAATGATTGATGCATTTGGCACACAACGATACATTGCTAATCTTGGTCACGGTATTACACCGAATGTACCTGTTGATCATGCAAGAGCATTTGTTGATGCGGTGAAGGAATATAAATTGTGAGTGGTCAATGGTCAATGTTGAATAACTGAATGTAAGAACCCATTGACAATTCACCATTCACTATTCACAATTATATGAACGTAAAAGAAACCTGGATAGCATTCATTCACGATTTGCAGAACCGCATCTGCACTGCTTTGGAGCAGAGCGATGGGAAAGCAACCTTTGTGGAAGATGCATGGGAACGCCCTGAAGGTGGCGGTGGTAAAACACGTGTCATCGCAAATGGCAATGTATTTGAGAAAGGTGGTGTTAATACATCCATTGTTTTTGGAGATGTAACTGATGCAATGAGAAATCAACTCAAGATCAATGGTGATAAATGGTTTGCCTGTGGATTGAGCCTTGTGATTCATCCCATTAATCCATTTGTACCAACGGTGCATTGCAATTACCGCATGTTTGAGTTGTACAACGAAAACGATGAAGTGATTGACCGATGGTTTGGCGGTGGCACAGATCTCACTCCCTATTACTTGATGGAAGAAGATGCAACACATTTTCATCAAACCTATAAAGATGCATGCGATGCATTTGATGCAACCTTCTATCCGAAATTCAAAGAAGAGTGCGATAACTATTTTGTAAACTGGCATCGCAACAAAGAGCGCAGAGGCATCGGTGGTATTTTTTACGATCATCAACGTCCCGACGAAAAGAAGGATGTGAACTTCTGGATTGAGTTTGCACAAAAATGCGGCAACGCATTTATTGATGCGTATGTTCCGATTGTAGAAAAAAGAAAACAAACTGCTTACACTGCAGAAAACAAACACTGGCAGGAAATACGCAGAGGCAGATATGTGGAGTTTAACTTAGTGCATGATCGTGGTACCATCTTCGGTTTAAAAACCAACGGCCGTATTGAAAGTATTTTGATGAGCTTACCTCCTACTGTACGGTTTGAATATAACTATCAACCGCTACCGGGAAGTGAAGAAGATAAATTATTACAAGCCTGTTTACACCCGAGAGATTGGCTGAATGAAATTTCAGATGAAGAACGTAATGCATGGGCGAAACGTTCAAACTCCTGCTAACATTTTAAACTGATTATATGTATCTGCAAAGAAGAAATAGAATCACGAGAAAGTCCGAAGCCATCAGAAGCATGGTAAGAGAAACCATTCTTACGCCAGATGATTTCATTGTTCCGCTTTTTATTGATGAAGGCGAGAATGTAAGAACAGAGATCGCTTCCATGCCCGGTTACTATCGTAACAGTTTAGATGTAACGGTGAACGAAGTGAAAGAACTCTGGAGCATGGGTTTGAAAGCTGTGTTGCTCTTTGTAAAATCGAAAGATGAATTAAAAGATAATACCGGCAAAGAAGCATGGAATAAAGACGGACTGATGCAACGCAGCATCAAAGCCATTAAAGATGCGGTGCCTGAAATGTATGTCATGACGGATGTGGCACTCGATCCATATTCTTCGTATGGTCATGATGGCATTGTGAAAGATGGGCAGATTGTAAACGATGAAACAGTGGAAGCCTTGGTGAAGATGAGTATCTCTCATGCAGAAGCGGGTGCTGATATGGTGGCACCCAGTGATATGATGGATGGCCGCATCGGTGCAATAAGAAAAGGATTGGAAGAAAATAATTTCATCAACACGGGTATCATGAGCTACAGTGCAAAATATGCTTCCTGTTTCTATGGTCCTTTCCGTGACGCCTTAGATAGTGCGCCGGGCTTTGGTGATAAGAAGACGTACCAGATGGATTATGCAAACCGCATTGAAGCCATTAAAGAAACGTTGATGGATGTGGAAGAAGGTGCAGACATTGTAATGGTGAAACCTGCATTGAGTTATTTAGATATCATCCGGGAAGTAAAGAATGCCGTGAATGTTCCGGTGAGTGCTTACAACATCAGCGGCGAATATGCCATGATTAAAGCAGCAGCAGAAAAAGGATGGATTAATGAAGACAAAGCGATCATGGAAGTACTGACATCGATTAAGCGTGCCGGTGCAGATCTGATTGCAACGTATTTCGCAAAAGACGCAATAAGAATTTTAAACCACTAAGACACTACTTGTGAATGGTCAATGGTTAATTGTGAATGCCGGGCTTAATTACTATTTTGTAGCTACAGTTCATTTATCACCATTAATCATTTACAATGTTTCTAACCCTAAACCACCAAAAACTGGATATCTATAACTTCTCAAAACATTTACGCTTGAGTGTTATAAGTTAACCAAGATCTTTCCTGCCGATGAAAAATTCGGTATGATTTCACAGATAAGAAGAGCAGCTTTATCTGTGCATCTGAATATTGCAGAAGGATCTTCAAGAAAATCAGAAGTTGAAAGAAAGAGATATTATGAAATAGCCAGAGGATCGGTCATTGAAATTGACGCAGCGCTGGATATTGCGAAAGAGATTGAGTATTTAAATAATTATGATTTAACTAATCTTGGTGAATCAATGATCAAATGCTTTAAGCTGTTAAGCGGTCTGATTGAATCGAAAGCATCCCATTGACCATTCACCATTGACCATTCACAACTATGTACGAAAAAAGCAAAGAACTATTCGAACGGGCACAGAAAAGTATTCCGGGTGGAGTTAACTCTCCCGTACGTGCATTTAAAAGTGTAGGTGGTACGCCACTGTTCATGCAAAAAGCAAAAGGTGCTTACATGTATGATGCAGATGGCAATCAATACATCGATTACATTGCTTCATGGGGACCCATGATTCTCGGTCATGCACATGAACCGATTGTAAAAGCCATCCAGGAAAAAGCATTGGATTCAACTTCGTTTGGTGCACCAACAGAATTGGAAATTGAAATGGCCGAGTTAATTCTCAGCATGGTACCCAATGTTGAAATGATCCGTATGGTGAGCAGTGGTACCGAAGCCTGTATGAGTGCTATTCGTTTGGCCAGAGGTTATACCGGACGAAATAAGATCATCAAGTTTGAAGGACATTATCATGGTCATGCTGATTCGTTTTTGGTAAAAGCAGGAAGCGGTGTGGCCACCTTCAATATTCAAACAGTGCCCGGCGTTACAGCAGGTGTGGCCAATGATACGTTGACAGCAGCATACAACGATCTGGATGCAGTGAAGAAATTAGCAGCAGAACATAAAGGAGAAATTGCAGCCATCATTGTGGAGCCTGTTGCAGGTAACATGGGTTGTATTTTACCACAGCCCGGTTTTCATGAAGGCTTACGCAAACTCTGCGATGAAGAAGGAATTGTTTTCATTTTTGATGAAGTGATGACAGGTTTTCGTTTAGCAGCCGGTGGTGCACAGGAACGTCTGGGCATTAAAGCTGATCTGGTTACGTATGGTAAAGTAATCGGCGGAGGTATGCCTGTTGGTGCATTTGGTGGTAAGAAAGAAATTATGCAACACATTGCTCCGTTGGGAAATGTGTACCAGGCCGGAACATTGAGTGGTAATCCGATTGCGATGATTGCCGGTTATACATTGCTGACTGAGTTAAAAAACAATCCATCGATTTATAAAGAGCTGGATGAAAAAACCATTTACTTGCGTGATGGTTTGAACGAAGTATTGAAAGCATGGGGACAACCCTACATCATTAACCAATTGGGTTCAATGATCAGCATTCACTTCAGTGATCATGCAGTTGTCGATTTTACAACTGCAGCATCAGCCAATAATGAACTGTTCAAAAAATATTTTCATGCCATGTTGAAACGTGGCGTGTATTTGCCGCCATCTGCTTTTGAAAGCTGGTTCCTCAACAATGCATTAACGTATGCAGATTTAGATAAGACCATTGCGGCAACCAAAGATAGTTTGCAGGAACTTGTTTGATTTGTCTGACGCCCTCGTCTGACAAATCACTTACTAACAACAAAGCGATTCAACATTGAATCGCTTTGTTGTTTCATGTCAAAACATAGTTGTCAGACGTGGGCGTCAGACAACTACAGAAAATTATTTCACTTCAAATAATTCTCTCAAACGAATATCTGTACTGGAGCTGCCGATCATCAAACGAAACATACCGGGTTCAATTACTTCTTTCAGATGCACATCCAGCATCGTCAACAAATCGGGAGTAATCGTAAATGTTACTTCTTTTTCTTCACCCGGGTTTAACGTGATGCGCTGAAAACCTTTTAACTCTTTGATCGGTCTTGCAACAGATGCCAGTTCATCGTGCAGGTATAACTGTACCACTTCATCAGCCTTGTACTTTCCGGTGTTCTTTAATTTGAATTTTACTGTAAGATTTTCTGCAGCCTTAATCTGTTTTTTATCTAACTGTAAATCGGAATAACTAAACTGCGTATAACTCAAACCAAATCCAAACGGAAACAATGGCTGTCCGGTAAGATTAGTATAATCATCACCTCTTCCTGTTGGTTTATGATTATAAACTAATGGCAACTGTGCTTCTGAAACCGGAAACGTAATTGGTAACTTTCCAGATGGCGAACGCTCACCAAATAATACATCAGCAACTGCTTCACCTCCTGCATCGCCGGGATACCAAACATCCAGTATAGCAGGTACCTGATCGACCCAGTTATTCATAGTGATAGCGCTTCCACCAACTATTAAAACAACAACGGGTTTTCCTGTTGCCGCAATGCGCTTGATCATTTCTTCCTGCAAGCCTGGTAATTTTAACAATGCCCGGTCATTGAATTCCCCTTCTTCAATTCCTGCAACAACAATCGCTACATCGCTGTTTGCAGCTAATTGAACCGCTTCGTTGATTTTTGTTTCTGCATGATTTGTAACTCCTACATTCCAGATAAGACGAAACCATGCATTACCTGCCGGTTCAAAATATTCAATACGCAGTTCGTATGACTTTCCTTTTTCAAAATAGAAATCAACAAGCTTTGTTGAATAAGATTGCTTTTTCCAGTTATCGATGATGAGTTTATTGTTGACGTATAAACGATAACCATCGTTACCATCAATACCAATTTTATACCTACCTGTAACAGGTGATTCTAGTTTACCTGTCCAGCGTGCAGAAAAGAAATCATAGTTGATCTTAGCAGCATCAGGCGAAAACAAGGTCCATTGAAAATTGATCGACTCATCTGTTCGTGTAAGCGCAGGTTGTCCCTGCGTGGTTACGTTATTAAAATATTCGCCCTGTAACCCTTTTATCCGTTTACCATTCTGCATAGTAAATAAATGATTGCCCGGAACAAATGTCCATGTACGATGTTGCCTGCCCGGACCCGCAGCGTATTTTACTTGCGTGTTGCTGCCAACTTTTTGCTGAATACCTTGCAGGATAGAAATTTTCTGATTGCCCGGCCCGCTGTAACCACCCAATCTGGCTTCTTTTGCATCAACACCAATAACAGCAATTTTTTTCAACGATTTATTTAATGGCAATACCGTAGTTCTGCTTTTACCAAACACATCATTCTTCAGCAACACAAACGAACGAACAGCGGCTTCTTTAGTTAATGCACGGTGTTCGGCAGCTGTCCATTTTTCTAACTTGCTTTCATCAATGTAAGGCTGTTCAAATAAACCCAATTCAAATTTCACACGCAACACTCTTGCAACTGCACTATCAATCACAGTAGGATTCATACTGCCATCAAGAAAATATTTATTGAACAGTTTGTGATGTTCGTATGCTGTTTGAAAAATTACATCCAATCCGTTCTCGATTGATTTCTTACCCGACTCTGCATAATCTGCAGCTGTAAAATGCAGCACATTGGCCCCGCCTGTTGCACCGGCATCGGATAACACAAAACCTTTAAAGCCCCAATCGTTCCGCAGCTTTTTATTCAACAACCAATCATTGGCAGAACAAGGTGAACCATCGAGTGAGTTATACGCCGTCATAATACTTCTTGCCCCACCCTTCTGCACCACTGCTTTAAACGGAACAAAGTAGGTTTCTTCCAGTAACCGTTCATTGTAATGAATCGGATAACTGTCCCTGCCGCCTTCGCCATGATTCACTGCAAAGTGTTTTGGATTAGTTACCACGCCCCGTTGTTCAAATGCTTTTACAAATGAAACACCCATAGCTGCACTCAGGAAAGGATCTTCCCCATAAGTTTCTTCCACTCTTCCCCAACGCACATCCGTTGCAATATTTACCACAGGTGAAAGTATATGACGAATGCCTCTTGCTTTTGTTTCTTTTGCAATGGCAGCGGCAACACTATTCATCAACGTAGTATCCCATGTTGCTGCTAAGGCAATGGATTGAGGGAATGCAGTTGCTTCATCACGTACCAATCCGTGCAATGCTTCATCAAATGCAATAATGGGAATGCCCAATCTTGTTTGCTCTACAAAGTATTTTTGAATGGCGTTGATCTTCGCTAATGTTTGCTGTGCAGTTTGTCCCGATTTATAGTTGAGCAATTGTGCCGCTGCTCCCTGCTGTTGTTGCACTGTGTTTACCTGGAAACCAAAAATGCCATTCTTGTAATCAGATGGGTTTGCACCCAGATCGCCGGGGATCATAAACAGTTGCCAGAATTTTTCTTCTGCTGTCATCCGTTGCAGCAGATCTTTTACCCGAACATCAACCGGAAGATCGGCACGTTTATACGCAGGTACTGTTTGCGCTGAAATAAAATGAAAACTAAAAACAAGAGAAAAGAGAACGATTATTTTTTTCATATACTGCGTATAAAATAAATTCAAAATTATTTAGGCAGGGGATACCTTATTTTCATTCGTCAGACGAGGGCGTCAGACGATAAGATCAATTCAGCAATAACTCATCTATAAATATCCACCCTTTATCGCCTTTACCGGGATGCCATGCAGGTAATTTGCCTACAGGTGTTGCAATGAGTTTAATATATTTTACAGAAGTGGATGGGAACTTACATTCAAATCCTTTCATGGCAACAGGCATCAACTTCACAGGCTGCTCTGGTTTTAACCGGCCTAAGAGTTTCAGATTTTTCGCATCATTTCCTCCCCACACTTCTACCAGTTGCGGCGGCATAATATAACTTCCTACATCAACCAGTGTGCTTAACGTAACGCTTTCCAGTTGTACCGGTTTTGAGAACGGCAATAAACATTCCATTCTGTTTTCACGAAAAGCAATCCAGTTGCCTAACTGAAAATTGCGTTCACCTTTTTGCAGATCGAACAAAGTTTTACCACTTTCATCTTTATACTTTTCATTCGGTTTGCTGATGTACACAATTGTATCGGGCTTGTAGGTGCTCTTATAAAAACGTGTTTCAAAAACATCACTGCTGATCCATCCGCTCTTGTATGCTTTTGCACGGATAAATGTGTTGCTGTTTATTTGTTCGGTTCCTTTAAAAATTGTTGACTGTATACTGTCCGGTTCGCTGCCATCAGTTGTATAACGGATAACGGCACCCTGTATATAATGCTTCAACTTTAAGGAAACAGGCTCGTCGGTTAAAAAGGTTTCTTCATTCAGTAATACAGGCGGCGACAGTTTCAAAATCGTTGTATCGCCTTTATAACCGGTAACAAAATCGATAGTCTTCAATTTTTGTTGTAAACGCTCCACCTCATTATCAGAAATTTTCGTATCCCAAACATAAACCGTCTTCAGTTCAGGAAATGCACGCAACTGTTCCAATTGTTCAATAGTAATTTTGTTACCTGCCAAACTAAGACTTCGTAAAAATTTCAGCTTCTTCAATGCCTGTATGCTGTTGCCACTAATACCGGTGAATGAAAGATTTAAACGGCGAAGATTTTCAAATCCGCTGATGAATTGAAGATCGGCATCCTGCAAAGGCATTTTTGCCAGATCGAGCGAAACAATTTGCTTTCTAATTTTTTCCAGCTCTTTCAACTGCTCACTTTTAAACAGGTTACTGTTGAAAAAATTAACGGCTAACGCAGGCGACCCTTCTGCTTCGCTGCTTACTACTCTGTTGACGGTATTGAGTTTTGCAACAAGTGCCGCATCAGCTTCTTCAAAATCGTATATAGGTGTGGCAGATGATGAAAATAATCTTGTCGCAATTAGTTGCAGACTGTCGCCCAATGGAAGTTGCGCTACACGCAATTTAAAATCAGCTCCTTTTCGTATCCAGTACGTCAATATTGCAATCTCTTCATCGGTAAGTTGTGGTTTACCTTTCGGCGGCATGTGTTTCTTTTGTTCCATGGGTAAGTGTACACGTTGCAATAACAAACCAAGATCAGCAACAGTTGTATCCCAAAGTTTTCCATTCTTTCCGCCTTTCAACAACAACTCTTCCGATTGCATCACCAGTTCGCCTTTTGCTTTGTTGTTGTTATGACAGGAAATACATTTTGCTTCAAGTATCGGTTTTACCATGTGCGTAAACACTTCTGCATCTTCCAACGCAACAGGCGTTTCTTTCTGTAACTTCTGCAACGGAGCTGTAAGAAATGTTTCGCCATGTGTTACGCCTGCACCTAAATGCCCGGTAACGATGATCAATAGTAATGCAATAAAAGAAGTACCAACAGTTATAATCTTCCTTGCCTGTATTTTTTGATGAAAAGCATACCAACCCAACGTAAACCATGCAATAGCAATACCACCCCATTTATGCCACAACAATGCATCTGCATCATAACCTTCTTCTTTCGAAAGAAACAAACCCATAAGCGATGTTGTAACTGCGGTAAACGCAGCAACCAGTAATACAAATGAAACTGCATTTGCATAAGTAATTTCAGTTGGTGTTTTATGTGGCGGAAGAAACAATACAGCCAATGCATAAACAACAATCAGCACCAACGGAAAATGAAGTACCAGCGGATGCATACGGCCCGCAATCTGCAACCATACAGGAACAGCAAGCCTGCTCTCAAATAGTACTAAAAACAAGAGCAGGCAATTGAATACCAGCGATACATTAAAGAGGATAGCTTTCAAGCGTTGCATAAAATCAGTAAACTTTTATTTCATCAATAAACAACCATGCATGATTTCCTTTGCCTGCATGCCAGTCGGGAATAGGTGTTACCGGTAACAGCACCAGTTTAAGTTTGTTTGTTTTTACCTTACGCTTTACCGCCACTTTTTTTGAAACAGTTCTGTGTGGTGCCTGTCGTTCAAACAACAGCTGTTCATCAGCAGCCTGCACAAATAACTTCTGCTGTTCATCATAGTAATACAGTTGTATCTGCTGCGGTAAAAAAATCCAGCTGCCTTCATCCTGCAACAGATCAACAAGCACTGTATTGATCTGCTCCTGCTTTTGCAGAAGAATCAACACTTCAACTGTATCACAGTTATAACCAAGCCAAGTACCGTTCCGGAAATGTAAACTGCCTCCGGCATTATCAAACAGTATATCCTTTTTACTGCTGCTGTATTGCTCATACGGTTTCGAAAATTCCATGCGGGCAATGGCTTTCCCATCTTTTACAAATTCAATTTCTGCGGTTGCAGATGGCAGAAAGCTTTTACCGAAGGCTTTTACTTTCACCAATGTTTGCTTTGTAATCTTTACAGGCTTGCTATAAAGCAAATCATTTACCGTTGGTTCTTTTCCATTTAAGGTATAACGTACTTCTGCACCGGGCTGATTAAACTGTATGCTGAACGATGTACTGTCTTTAAAAAAAGCTGATTCGTATTTCAACATAGGTGTTGCCAATTGAAATACCTGCTGGCTATATGCCTGCAACGCTAAATGAAAAAGCAGATATAGTAAAAGCTTCTTCATTGAACAGGCGATAATTTATAAGGATAAACCCTGCCTGAATTCCATTGTGCCACATACATGTTTTCTTCATCGTCAATACATACATCGTGTGGATATTGAAATACTTTAATGGTCTGGTACATTTCATCCGGCACGCCATTATTATACGCCGGCAAATTGCCCCCGATGTTTGAAACAACTTTGTAGTTTTTATCCAGTATCAATACAAAACCCGATTGCTCTCCTTGCCGTGCATTGGTTTGCAAAACGGCAGCATACAAATAATCGCCTTTAATCACTGGTCTGCAAACCCAAGCACCGGGTAATGCAATCGTGTTGATATATGTTCCATCGAGTGTATACCGCTTAAATGCATTTTGCTGGCGGGAGCTTACTACCAAACATGGATTGCTTTTATCTCTGTCATCAATACAAATACCATGTGCATTTAATAAAAATTCATCACCTGTTCCTCTGCCACCAAAATGCCGGATGTAGTTTCCTTTGTAATCATACTGGATAATAAAATCTTTTCCATAACCATCGGCTACATAAATATCACCATTTGGTGCAATGGCTGTTTCAGTAGGAATATATTCTTCTGCTTTGCTGTATGCGTTAAACTCTTTCGGATAATTAAGCTTCATCAGCTGCTTTCCATCGGTAGTTGTTTTAATTACCTGATGCAACTCATTATCACAAATGAACAACACATCGGTTCCGTTTTCATTGAACAAGGTTAAACCATGTGCACCGGGGTAATCATGTCCCCAACTGTTGATGAGCTTTCCGCTTTTATCATAGATGAGCACATTATTCTTTGTTTCATTGGTGAGTAAAATGATACGGCCATTTTTATCCTGCACCATTTCATGACAATCCTTTACCGGGTATTGCGCTGCACTTAACTGACTCCATTTTGTATTGATGCGATAACGTTTGTTGTTATGCCCAAGAATGGTTTCAGGTTTTGCTGCACCAATAATTGCAGGTGCACACAACATACCTGCTGCCGTAATGGAACTATGTTTAATGAATTGTTTACGGTTCATACTGTATAATTATGCGATCAACCCATTTACTACTTTACCTGCAACATCGGTTAATCGAAAACGACGACCGAGATATTTAAACGTCAGCTTTTCATGATCCAGCCCCATCAGGTGCAATACCGTTGCATGAAAATCGTGTACATGCACCGGATCTTTAATGATGTTGTAACCAAACTCATCTGTTTCGCCATATACGCCGGGCTTTACACCGCCGCCTGCCATCCAGATGGTAAAGCAGCGTGGATGATGATCACGACCATAATTTTCTTTGGTTAAAACACCCTGGCAGTAATTGGTACGACCAAACTCTCCACCCCATATCACCAATGTTTCATCGAGTAATCCACGTTGTTTTAAATCGGTGATCAACGCTGCAGATGCCTGGTCAACATCCTGGCATTGTCCTTTTATTTCCGATGGCAAATTGTTATGTCCATCCCACCCTTGATGATAGAGTTGTATAAAGCGTACACCATTCTCCGATAATTTTCTTGCAAGCAAACAATTGGCTGCATACGTTCCGGGTGTTAAACAATCGGGGCCATACAGTTTAATAATATCTTCCGGCTCTTTACTTAAATCAGTAATGTCGGGCACAGCTGTTTGCATGCGATAAGCCATTTCGTATTGCTGCACTTTTGCAGTGATCTCCGGATCGCCAAATTCTTTGTACGATTCTTGATTCAATGCGGCCAGCTTATCCAACATTTTTCTCCGGTCTGCTTTATCAATGCCTTCGGGATTGTTGAGATACAACACAGGATTATCGCCACTGCTGAACTGCACTCCCTGGTGAAATGAATCTAAAAATCCATTGCTCCATAATTTTGAATACACACCTTGTCCGTTGCCTCTTCCTTTCGATAACAACACACAAAACGCAGGCAGGTTTTTATTTTCACTTCCCAAACCATAACTCAACCACGAACCCATACTTGGACGATTACCTACCTGTGCACCTGTTTGAAAAAATGTTAATGCAGGATCGTGATTAATTGCTTCGGTATACATCGATCGAACAATACATAAATCATCCACTACTTTCGATGTGTGCGGCAACAACTCACTGATCCATGCTCTTGCTGCACCATATTGATTGAACTGAAATGCTGTACCTGCCAATGGAAATTTTTCCTGTCCCGCCGTCATACCTGTTAATCGTTGACCCATGCGAATGGATGCAGGCAAATCCTGTCCATACATTTGTTGCAGCATCGGTTTATAATCAAACAAATCAAGTTGCGATGGTGCTCCGTTTTGAAACAAATAAATAATACGTTTTGCTTTGGGTGCAAAATGCGGCAGCCCGGTCAGCATCATTTCTTCTTCACTCTTACCAAACAAATCGGGCATCAGCAACGAACCCAATGCGGCACCACCAATACCCATTCCTACCTGTGTAAGAAAGCGCCTGCGGTTACTATTTAGTTTGTGTTCAAGAAATTCGTTTTGCATAATTTTTTATTTAGTCGGCGTTCATTTCTTTGGTCAACAATTGTTGCGTCGCACACTTCAGCGTCCGGTTCATTACTGAACAATCACTCATTTCACAATTGCTTCTTCCAGGTTATAAATCGTATTGATGGTTTTCATTACTGCAGCCAGCTGCTGTGCATTCAATTGTTTGTTGAGCGGATATTCGCCCACTTTAAGAGTAACTGCTGCATTTAATTTGTTTTGCTGAAATAACTGCAACTGTTCAGCGTAATATGCATTCAATAGTTTCTTCTCATTTGCAGATGGCTGCCGGCAAATGATTAACCGGAATGCCTTGTTTATCTTTTCTTCTACAGTTGATTGTTCACCGAGCAGTTGTTGCGCCAGCACACGTGATGCTTCAAGCACTGCAGGATCATTCATCATAATCAACGCCTGTAACGGTGTATTTGTCTTCAACCGTTTTACTTCGCATTGATCCCGGTTGCTGGCATCGAACATAATCATATTCGGAGGTGGAACAGTAAGCTTAATAAAATTATACAGTCCACGCCGGTACAATGCTTCGTTATGATCTTGCCTGTACGTTGCCAATACACCACGACCCGATGATGCTGCTTCCCAAATGCCTTTGGGTTGATATGGTTTTACACTTGCACCGCCGATTGTTCTTACCAACAGTCCGCTGCTGGATAAATAGATGTCACGGATGAATTCTGCTTTTAATCGTTGACGTGGTGCTCTTGCCAAGTAAATGTTCTCCGGATCTTTTTGTAAATGTTGCTGAGTAACTTTTGCAGATTGCCTGTATGCAGCAGAGGTTACAATCTGTTTCACCAATCTTTTTATATCCCAGCCGTTCTCCATAAAATCTACCGCTAACCAATCAAGTAATTCGGGATGCGATGGCAACTCTCCCTGCATTCCAAAATCACCAGATGTTTTCACCAATCCTTTTCCAAAAAACTCCTGCCATACCTGGTTTACAAATACTCTAGCTGTAAGCGGATTGTTTCTGTCAACCGTCCATTTCGCAAGACCTAACCTGTTACGTGGAAATTTTGTGGTATCAAATTTCATTACGGCTTTTACAGCAGATGCTTGTACTTCAACTCCCGGTTGATCGTACACCCCACGGTTGAGTACATAGGTTTTACGCAATGTATCGAGTTCCCCCATCACCGATACCATTAATGCATTGGTATCTTTTGCATTGATATAGTTGAGCAGATTTTTCCTGTCTTCGGCAGTAATAGTAAGTACCGGATTTTTTGCCGGTTGCGATGCGGTTACATCACCTTCAAAACCTTTTTCTTTGGTGTTATTGAAAAACGCCAGCAACGAATAATAATCTTTCTGCGAAAAAGGGTCATACTTATGATCGTGGCATTGAGCACATTCAATTGTAATTCCAAGAATACCTTTGGTGAATGTTTTTGTTTTGTCAATTAAATATTCAACACGGTATTCTTCATCAATCACCCCACCTTCTTCGGTGTATTTATGATTGCGGAAAAAACCGGTTGCCAGTATACTTTCTTTTGTTGCTTGCGGCAACAGATCGCCTGCTACCTGCCAGGTAATAAACTCATCGTACGGAATATTTTTGTTAAACGCATGAATGACCCAATCACGCCAGGGCCATTGTGTGCGGATGTTATCATCCTGGTAACCGTAACTATCAGCATAACGTGCAACATCCATCCAATGCACCGCCATCTTTTCGCCGTACTGCGGAAACTTCAGCAATGCATTCACCATATTTTCATAAGCCGCCTCCGACTTATCAGCTAAAAACCGATCCATCATTTCGATGGTTGGCGGAAGACCTGTCAAATCAAAACTTACACGCTTCAATAAACGTTCTTTATCTGCTTCTTCATTCGGCTCTAAACCTGTTTCTTCCAGTTTGGCTAAAATGAAACGATCAATTTCATTCTTTACCCACTTCTTATTTCTTACTTCCGGCAGCGGCGCTTTAACCGGTGCCGTAAATGCCCAATGCGGTTCGTACTTTGCTCCCTGGCGGATCCATTTTTTTACCAAAGCAATTTCATACGAAGTGAGGCTGCCCAAATGCGATTCAGGTGTAGGCATTACCATTGCCGAATCTGTAGAACCAATTCGATTCACTAACTCCGACAGTTCGGGTTTGCCGGGCACAATGGCAAAAGCTCCTTTGCTATCACGCAGCGGCGCATAGGCACTATCGGCAATGTCTAACCGTAAACCGGCTTCTCTGTGGCCGGGGTCGGGACCATGGCATTTAAAACATTTATCGGAAAAGATGGGGCGGATGTGAAAATTGTAACTGACGTTTTTGGGTAACGCCCCTTCGCTCCTGCCCTTTTTAAAACAGGAAGCAGCTGTTACAATAACTGCAAGAATGAATAAAGTACAAGCAAGCAATCGGTTCATGATACAAGCGGCAATTATATGATTTTTCAGATCTTTTTATAGACCCACCGTCAGCTGCAATGCAGGCAACGCCCACACAACAGATGAATTAAATATAACACTTGTAATCAGAGTTTCAGCCAAACTATTCAGCCTAATCGTTCTTTTACAAACGCATTAAAGCCTGTTCGTGCTGAAACAAATGTATTGATTCACCCGTATATAACAAAGGGGCTGAGATTTATTCTACATAAATCTCAGCCCCTCATTTTATAAAACAGGCCTTTGTTACGCTACTTTTTCATCACTACTTATTGCAACAACGGATTCTTCTTTTTTACTTTTTGTTTTCTTCTTCATTTTGTTCAACCAGATCATTGTGCCGGTTATGGGTAAACTTGTTGCAATTAAACAGGCAAGGAAATAAAGAATCTTGGTAAATGTTCCATATACATTACCAACGTGAATGGCTTTAATAGAACCTGCAACACGTTCGTTAAATGGCTTCTTCTTAAAAATATCCAGCTTTACTATTTTACCTGTCGCCGGTTCAATGGTAATGCGGTCGCCTGCAGCCGGAGCAAAAAAGCCCAGTTTTGTTTTGCTGATCATTGTTTTTGCAGCAGCATCGGCCGGCAATGTAATCACATAGTTGCCGGTATAGGGCAGTGCTTCATCAGCAGCTTTTATATAATCAGCAACGGATAGTTGCGTAACAGCTAAGGCAGCTGTATCTGTTGCCTCTTTTTTCTTTCCTTCGCCTTCTTTGCGTTCGCCGGCTTTTGCTCCATCTGCCGGTTTATACGTGCCGAGTGATTTTTGCAAACCTGTTCGGTACCATTCAAAACTCCATTGCGGACCAGTTAAGCCCATCAACAATAAAAAGATGAGTGCATAAAATGCAAGTGTGTTGTGCAGATCATGGTTTATACGCTTCCATCCTGCATTCCATTTTATCTTCAATCCCTGTTTCCAGAACTTTACTTTCTGCGGAAACCAGATGATTAAACCGGTGATGCATCCCAACGTAAAAATGATGGTTGCAAGTCCAGTGATCCAACTGCCGAGTTTCCTGTTTTCTACGCCATTAATGATGGGCTTCTTCACTTTATCTAACAACAACCAACGATGTAGACTAAACATCGTTCCCATAAATTCTTTGGTTCCATTCTTCTCTTTGGAGTTGCCTGTTATTTCGCCTGTGTAGGGATTTACAAAATAAGTAGTACCGCCTCTCGGTCCTTCTTCACCGGCTTTCTTTACATTGAACTGGTACGTACGGTTTAGTTCTGCAGGAATCGTTACACCGGTAACTGTGCCACCAGCCTCCTGTTTTACTTTTTCCAGTAACGAATCAACTGCCATACGTTCTTTACCTGCAAGGGGTTGCACTTTGTATAAATGCGGCGCCGCTTTCTCAGTTAATTCTGTATTGAATACATACACCGTACCGCTGAAACATACAGCAATCACAATTAATCCGCTGCCGAGGCCCAGCCATAAGTGTATATCGTTGAACAGTTTTCTTACTTTCTGCCAGCTTGTTTTTTGTATGGATAGTTTGGCCATTTCTTTATTCTGTTATCTGCTTTATAATGAATGCTTATACTAAAAAGGGATCGCTCTGCAGCGAGTCCCTTTTAGACGTTATTTTAATCGATTTCCTACTTAAAATTTATAGGCCACTGTTGCTACAAACTGGCGTGGAGCAATGGGGTTAATGCTATAATTTTCATGCACGTAATAATTCAATACGTTCGTAAGATTCGAAACTTTTGCAAGTAAAGAAAAACGTTTGATTGTGTAACCGGCAGATACATCAACGGTTGTAAACGCTTCTACCGGAATTAATCTTGAATAGTTTTGCGCCTGCCCGATCGTATTATTCCAGCCACCAAAACGATCACCCACATAAAAAACAGCAGCACCTACTTTCAATCCATTCAGTTTGCCTTTACTTATTGTGTAAAATGCACTGGCGTTGGCGGTATGTGCAGGAGTATTTACCAATCGATCGCCTTCTACATAACTGCCCACTTTATCGGGTGTATTGGTATAACGCATGTCGTTATAACTGTATCCTGCCATTACAGAAAAACCTTTTACCGGATTTGCGGTAACATCCAACTCAATACCGTTACTGGTTGTTTGTCCGGATAATTCTTTCAGATTGCTGTTGTTGTTCGGGTTACCATTCTGATCGAACTGTGCTGTTTGAGCCAGGTTATTGTTAATGATTTTATAGGCAGTAAGATTTACAGTTAACTTTCCTTTGAACAGAATATTTTTCACCCCTACTTCATACTGATCGATAATGGAAGGCGGCAATACATTGTTGTAAATATCCAAGCCGGTATTAATTGCAAATGAATTTGAATAGCTGGCGAAAAATGAAATAGTCGGCTTTAAGCGATAAACTAAACCTATACGTGGAGAAAATGCTTTCGTGTTTTGAATTTTTCCTTTTGCAACTGAATCTTTTAACAGATAAGTAGTCGTTGCAGGAACCGATTCCTGTAACGACCAACGGACGCCTGCCAATAATTTGATTTTTGGCGTAATGCTAATGAGATCCTGCACATAAGCACCCAACCTGTTTACAGGTGTTTCTACAAACGTTACCCGTGTAGCAACAGGCACATTGGTACGACGAACAAATTTATTTGGATCAAGGATGTTGATGCTGTCGTAAATCCTGCCTTGCACATCATAGTTATATGTTTCAGTAAGGTAATGATCGGCATCAATACCGGCCAATAACGTATGCTCGATGGTAGCGGTTTTAAATTTACCATTGAGGTTTACCTGGCCGGTAAAATATGTTTCTCTTGTATCTACACGGCCCAACGGACGACCCCAATCGCCATTGGCTTTTGCCTGTATACGTTCTACTGCATAATAATCACGATCGAAGTTTTGATACGACAGTACACTGTTTAACTGCCAGTTGTTGTTGAACGCATGTTTAATAGTTGCTGCTGCAGTTGCCTGCTGCGTAATATTGTATTGCCAGTTGGTACCCATGAATGTTGAGCGATGCACATTCGGGATGATGGTATTGTTTAAAGAGCCGATACCAAAGTCGGGAGTAAAATCATGTTTCAGGTAATCGCCTTCCAGAATCAACTCTGTTTTGCTGCCCAGCTTAAACAGGAACGATGGATTGACATAGTAACGTGTTGAAGAAACGTTTGAACGATAACTATCTGTTGTTTCAAACGTACCGTTTAAACGATAAGCAATTTTTTTAGAGATGGGGCCGTATACATCAAATGTTGGCTTCCATAAATTGAAACTTCCTGCACGCAAACTTGCTTCACCACCAAAATCAAACTTTGGCTTTTTGGTTACCATATTCAGGACACCACCTGGTGCAACGTTCCCGTATAAAATAGCCGCACCACCTTTTAATATCTCCACACTTTCCAGTGAGCTTACTTCGGGCATTGCACCGCTGTTTACTCTCGATCCGTTTTTAAACATATTGGTTGATGAGAAGCTGTAACCTCTTGCATAAAAACTTTCCTGTGTGCTGGCTCTTGCTGTACCGAGATATACGCCGTTTACGTTTTTAATAACATCGCTTAACCGTTGCGCCTGCTGATCTCTGATTACTACTTCATTAACTGTAGCAATAGCCTGTGGTAAATCCATTGGCTTAATAGCTGATTTACCAAACACCATTGCACGATCGTTGACGCTGCGGAAATATGCAACTACAATTTCATTCAGCTCTTTTGCATTTTCTTTTAATACAAAGTTGAATAGATGTACTTTATTTTCTGCAACCAGAATTTTTTGCTCAATGGTTTGCAAACCCGTGAACGATACCACGACTGTGTATTCACCTGCAGGAATATTATTGATGCGGTATGAACCATCTTCCAGGCTAATGGTTCCCTTATTGAGTTCTTTAATAACAATACTTACATGTTCTGCAGCTTTACCATCTACAGTTGTAACCACACCCTTAATACCTCCGGTTAGTTCCGTTGCGGTATTGTTAGTATGCTGTTGCTGTGTTGCACTGTTGCCTGCTGTAATTGTTTGCTGTGCAAATAAGGTTGATGTAAAGAATATAAAAAGTATAATTAGTTTGGTGCTTAAATGCTGTTTCATTGATAGATGTATTTTTAATCCGCTGCAAATTTGATTCTTTCTGCATCATGTCATTTACAGAATAAGGAAAAGGCTTTACGCAAAGCGAAACAATGCAATACATTACTTTTCATACTGTATATAAATAAAAAAACTTCACCGTAGTGGTGAAGTTTTTTTTATTTAACTATGATAAAGTATTGATTAGAATTTTGCACCGATACTAAAGAAGAACGTACGCCCTTCTGCAGGCAAAGCACCTGGGCCGGGATAACCACCTGCCCTGCGTGTAAAATATTTTTCGTTTGTAAGATTATTAATACCTGTTTTAATACTTACGTTTTTCTTTAAGCGTATTGAAGCTGTAATATCTGTTACTGTATACGATGGAATAATACCATTTTGTGCATTGGCTGTTGGAGCAACAGTATTATTTGCATCAGCAAATGCATCGCTTACATAACTTAACTGGCCTGTTAAAGAAAATCCATTAATAGTATACGTAACACCGCTGCGTAAAATATGCTCAGGTGCATTTTCTACTTTTTTGTTTTGCAAATTACTTTGCACTAATTCATTATTACTGTTTTTAGTAATTACTTTAAAGTTGCCATAACGTGCATCTGTATATCCGTAAGAAACAAACAGATTTACATTACCCCATGCAGACTTTTCTGTAAATAATTTTACCGGATTAAATTCAACCAATCCTTCAAAACCCTTGCTTGAACTGTTGCCCACATTTGTACGATAGTTATAAAAACTTCCATCGGTACGTTGTTGTACAATTGTTCCAATACGGTTATTGTATTGCAGGTAAAAAGCACTTACATCAAAAAACAAATAAGAACCAAAACGTCCACGATAACCTAAATCTGCATTATACCCTTTTGCATCTTTTATGTTTTGATCAACTAAATCTGTTGTTGGAGGTGCAGTTAAATCGGCAAACTGTACAGGGCGATATGCCTGTGTAATGTTTGCATAAAACTCACTCATAGCTGTTATGTGATATTCTGTTCCAATGCCGGCCAAAACAAATCCACGGCTGCGTTGCTGGTTTTGCAATAATATTTCGTTACCACCGCTAAAACCATTTCGTCCGCTCGCTTTACCAACAATGTATTCGTAACGAAGGCCGGGTATAACAATAAACTTTTCGCTTATTCTAAAAATATTTTCAGCATGTACTGCTGCGTTTACTGTGTTGAAATCAATATCTCTTGTCCAGATACCATCACTCACCGTCATATCATAATCAGTGCCTGTACTTCCTTTTCCATCAGCAGCATAACGTAATGTTGTTCCTTTATACGCTCTTGCGCCTACGGAAAAAGAATTTTTCATTTTGCCCATTTTATATGCACCGAGATAACGAACTTCTAAACCATAATTACGGTAATCATCTTCATTAAGATTACGTGCATTGTATTGGTTTGTAGTTTTATTAATTGTATCCTTAATTGTTATACCACCCGATGGGAAGTAGCCAACACTATTACGATCGCCATGTACTGCAAATAACTTTACATTGAGGCGTGCATTTTCATTGATTTTATAATCACTCAACAGCGCTGCTGTTGTCCAGCTCACATCAAACCAGTTGCGGCTGCGGAAACTCTGTTTGTTATTTTGTTTTATCTGTGCATCTGTTAAGCCACCGGGCTGCTGGCTGCGCATGTTGCTGCGCATTAACTCTGCCGTTACAGAAAACTTTTCGGTAAATCGATAAGTAAATGTTCCAAAGCCGGAGTTGTTATAGTAACGGCTGTTTTGACGGTAACCATCTGCATTACGATGATCGAAGAAAGCATAGTAGTGATATTTTTTTGTTTCACCACCAACTGCATTGTAACTGTTAAACAAACCATTGCTGCCAACACTTTGCTGTGTTTCAAATTCAAAAGGTTTATTTATTTCACTTCCGTTGCGAAGTATATAGTTTACCATACCACCAAATTGCGGTCCATACTGCAACGATCCATGTCCTCGTATAATTTCAATACGTTGTACGGCTTGTAATTGCGGATTGTAATAGGCTTCCGGATAGCCATAAGGATCGGCTGCAATATCATAACCATTTTGTCTTGTGTTGAACTCCCAGCTTCTGTTTGGGCTTAAGCCTCTTGCTGCAATACCAATTTGTATACCGCTTCCATCACTTTCCCAAATTTGAATGCCGGGTATTTTAGCAACAACCTGGCGCATAGTGTTGGTAATTACATTCCCTTGTACGTTATCTACTACAATTAAAGAGTTCTTTTTACCTGCATTGATGTTAACGCCAACAATTTCGGGCAAAAAATGTACATCTGCCCGGCTGTTACGGCCTACAATAGTAACATCGGATAAATATTTCGGATGCAGATTATTCGAATCGATACCTGTTGAATCCTGCTGTGCTGATGAATGGATAGCTGCTAATGCCAAACTAATGGTTAAGAATATTCTGTTCATGCTCATTTGCTGTAATTTATCGGCTGCAAAGTTGCCGCAATAATTTTCGAACGATTTACTGAATGAGGAAAAAGGGTTACGCAATGCGGAATGCTTTGCGTAAATAACAGGTATTAGTTTGTTCGGAATAATAATTCGCAGGGTTTTAAACCAGTATGTTTTTTAAATGCAGTAGAAAAGTGTGAGATGGATGAATAGCCGAGCATAGCACTTACTTCTGTTACACTCAATCCTTTTTCGTACAACAGGTATTTAGCATGTTCCATGCGTTGATTTTGGTAAAACTCGAAGATGGTTGTACCAAACATTTCTTTAAATCCTTTTTTGAGGTAGCACTCGTTGGTGCCTACTTTACGACTTAACTCTTTAATGGTAATAGGTTCACCAATACGTTGCAGCAACACTTCACGGGCCTGTAAAATGGTGTCCTTGGCATTATCGGTTGCCAGAAAACGACATACAAAATTTTCTTCGGCTTTCTGTTCGGTTAAACATTCCAATCCATACAGCAGCAAGGTTTGCAGCTGGCTGTTTACATAAATATTCTCCAGCGCATTACTGTAGTTATGTTGCATCAGATTTTCCAACACAGTTCGTATGCGGCTGCATAAATTAACTGTTGTACTGAACGATTGCTTTTCTTTAAACGCCAGCACCCGATCGCTTTTGGTTGTAATTGTTTTGCCTTTTACAAACGGCGAAAGATAGGTTGGTGAAAACCGAAACAGGAACACATCGGCAGTTGCTTCTGCCTCGCAATCGGCCGAAGTAGCTTTACAAACACCGTTGGCACAGCTTTTACTGTTGCAGTATTTATTGCCGCTGATGCAGAACCGAAGTTCAATTGAACGTTCTTTTGAATGCTGCGGTTGAACATTGTACAGCAGTTCAGCCGTATCCTCCGGTTTAATATGCGGCTGAAGTTTGTAACGGTAAATGCCATACTGCACCGAGCCCGGAATTTGTTTTTCCTGCACCTGCAACAACTCCAGCTCCTGAACCATCAGGGCTTGTTTGTGTGCGGGGGTAAGTATGTCGTTCATCAACTGCATCGGGCAGCAAAGATAAGCCGTCGTTCAGCCATATCTGTCGGGTAAATTGACAGAGTTTCGTCATGTTTTATCCCCCCTTCTTCGCCCTGCAGAAAAGAGTGGGGATCATCCTGCCCAACCGTTTCATTTTCAGTACAAAAAATGTGGATTTCTTCCCGTAAAATGAGGGCAATAAAACCGCTCAAGCCCTTTGTTTTTCGTACATTTGTCCGAATCTATTTTCACCACTCCCAATTAGATTTTTGAGAAGCAATATATGAGTACAGAGTTACAGGAAACAGCCCTCAGCGCTGCTGCACAAAATGCAGGATACGGCGCAGACAGTATCCAGGTTTTAGAAGGTTTAGAAGCGGTTCGTAAGCGGCCCGCCATGTATATCGGCGACATTAGTGAAAAAGGTTTACACCACCTTGTTTATGAAGTGGTCGATAACTCCATTGATGAAGCCCTTGCAGGTTATTGTAAAAACATCACCGTTTCCATTCACGAAGACAACAGCATCAGCGTACAGGACGATGGCCGTGGTATTCCTACTGCCATGCACACGAAAGAAAAACGTTCGGCACTGGAAGTTGTTATGACGGTGCTGCACGCCGGTGGTAAGTTCGATAAAGGTTCGTACAAAGTATCGGGCGGTTTGCATGGTGTGGGTGTAAGTTGCGTAAACGCACTTTCTACCAAACTGCATGTAACGGTACAACGTGAAGGAAAAATATTTGAACAGGAATACAAAATCGGCATCCCGCAATATGCTGTGCGTGAAATTGGCACCAGCGATATTACCGGCACCCTTGTTCATTTCTGGCCCGATACAACCATCTTTACCGCATCGGTTTACAAAAAAGAAATTTTAGAAGCCCGTTTACGTGAGCTTGCGTTCTTGAACAAAGGCATCCGCATTATCTTAAATGATTTGCGTGAGGTTGACGAAAGCGGTGCCACTTATACCAATACCTTTTTCAGCGAAGGTGGTATTACGGAGTTTGTTGAGCTGATTGAAAAGAATGGCAAACGCAGCCCGTTGTTACCACAGGTAATTTACATGGATGGCCATGAACCGGTGAGCAATGTAGCTGTAGAAGTAGCTATGATTTACAACGATTCGTACAGCGAACATATTTTCTCCTACGTTAATAACATCAACACCATTGAAGGTGGTACACATGTAACCGGTTTCCGCCGTGCTATTACCCGTGTGTTTACTGCATACGGTAAAAAAGAAGGCTTGTTTGAAAAAGCAAAAGTAGATGTTGAAGGTGATGACTTCCGTGAAGGCTTAAGTGCAATTATTTCTGTAAAAGTTCCCGAGCCTCAGTTCGAAGGCCAGACAAAAACCAAGCTTGGTAACAGTGAAGTAAGCGGCATCGTTGAAACATCGGTAAGCCGTACACTGGAAGCTTATCTCGAAGAAAATCCGAAAGAGGCAAAAAATATTGTTCAGAAAATTATTTTGGCAGCGCAAGCAAGAGCAGCTGCTAAAAAAGCCCGTGAGCTGGTACAACGTAAAACCGTATTAACCGGTGGCGGACTGCCGGGCAAACTGGCCGACTGTTCGGATCGTGATCCGGAGCGTTGCGAGTTGTACCTGGTTGAGGGTGACTCGGCGGGTGGTACTGCAAAGCAGGGCCGTGACCGTAGTTTCCAGGCTATCCTTCCGTTGCGTGGTAAAATCCTGAACGTAGAGAAAGCGATGGAACATAAAATCTACGATAACGAGGAGATCCGGAACATGTTTACAGCGCTGGGCGTTAAGATGGGCACACCTGAAGATCCAAAAGCACTCGACATCAGCAAGCTCCGTTATCATAAGATCATTATCATGACGGATGCCGACGTGGACGGTAGCCACATTGCCACTTTGATTCTTACATTCTTCTTCCGTTATATGACCAGTATTGTAGAGCAGGGTTACCTCTACCTGGCGCAACCACCACTTTACCAGGTAAAGAAAGGAAAGGAAATGGCTTATGCCTGGAATGAAGAAGAACGCAAGGCATACGTTGCCAAATTTGGTGCAGGCAAAGAAGACAGTGTGGGCGTACAACGATACAAAGGTTTGGGTGAAATGAATGCCGACCAGCTTTGGGAAACAACCATGAACCCAAGCACCCGTGCATTAAAGCGTGTAACAATTGAAAGTGCGGCAGAAGCAGACCGTGTGTTCAGCATGCTTATGGGCGATGAAGTAGCTCCCCGCCGTGAGTTTATTGAAACCCACGCCAAGTATGCCAACATTGATGTTTAAGCACAAAACATATCGAACGATAGCAAAAGCGACTTTTTATAAGTCGCTTTTTTTATTGATTTTCATTCTGTTATGGCTGTGGAAAGCATTTTCACGGCTTTTTGGCTAAAAGCCGTACTTTAGCCCGCACAGACAAGCTGAAAAACAACTATTTTACTAATACCATAAAACAATCAAATTATGCAATTAACAGCGTATAATGTAAAGACAAAAGAGAAGAACGTTCCAATTCTGGATGCAGTGATCACACGTACAGCTAAAGGCGGCTACATGGCTCAAGGCAACGATGGTAAGGGTAACAAATTAACTTCTCTGTTGAGCGAAGCAAAAGCACTGGCTGCTATTGAAGCAGGTACTGCTAAGAAAGGTTGGGATTAATTTAAATTTCTACCATAAAAAAAGTCCTGTACAATGTGTACAGGACTTTTTTATTGCGGTTATTATCTGCTTACAAAGGAAACCTCCTGGCAATTGCTCTTGTAACATTCTGGATCGATTGCTGAAACGGATAGTTCCAATCGGTTTGGTTGGTAAAGCGTGTACTCCAAACTGTATAACCTTCCTTTACCAATGCACTGCTTACAAACATATCGCTTGTACGGGCCATGCCGGTGGGCACACCAATGCCCGGAACTGTACGGTTTAATATGCCGCCCACCACATCAATACCTAACGCTACCTCATCGCTTAAAATATGATTTTGCGTAACCTTGGTTGAAACAACAGCATCCACACCCAATATTTTCGAAAGCTCCATCGGATCCATTTGCCAAACGGCAGAATCGCTCAGGCCTTTCTCTTCCAATAATTTTTTTGTTCGTTCGGTACTTTGAAACTGCACCTGCGAGTAGCGACGCAAACGGGTATCTACATATTGCACCAGGTCGATGTACAAAGCACGGTTAAGAAAAGCATTGTTTTTTGCAATCATTTCTTTTACCTGTTCGGGTGTAAGTTTTTTTGGAATATTTCCGGTTACTTCGAGCTGTGCAGGTAATATAGCAATGGTGCGGATGTTATACTGCTGTACACGTTCCATCATTCGTTTTCTGGCGCAGGATGAAATAAACAAGGAAAGAGAAACGAGGAGTAAAATTTGTTTCATACAGTTTCGGTTTTTATTGAAGAATACAACTTGTCATAGTTATTGGAACAATTGCAGTACCAAAAATAGAAAAGGCTCCCTGAAACGAAAGCCTTTATCATTCAATTAACTTAAAAAAAGTAAAACTACTTGATGAAACGGATGCTGAACGGGTATCGATACAACACGTTGTCTGCGGCTTTTACAGCTGCAATAATGTACAATATCAATGATCCGATACCAATAGCAATTAACATAAAAATGCCTATAATAAGTAAGCAAAGAGGAATACTGATGATGGCATAAATTAATAAGCTGATTTGAAAATTCAACGCTTCTTTGGCATGCTCAGCTACATAGGGCGACTCATCTTTTTTTACCAAATAAATTACCAGCGCAGGTACAAACGAAAAGAAAATTGATAACACATGTGTGAGAATAGCCATTGAACGTTCGTCGCTGCTTACATTGGCATAACGTACTTCTCTTAACTGTGCAAAGTTTTGTTCCATGATTAAAGGTTTAATGTTTTAAAATGAGCGGTTAAAGATTTGGAAACAGCAACTTCGTTCTGCATTAAAGTTAATGCTTTAAATCTGTTCTATCAACTTGTCCTTATAATATCCAATTTGTAAATCTTTCGATGAGGAGGCTTATGCCGTAACCGGCTTTTCCATTACGGCAGCATGCATACGGGTTAACAGGCTTAGTAATGCTTCCATTCCATTCATATCCCGCACTACTAATAGGAAGAGTTTGCCTGTTTGTTTCAGTTGTGCTTTATTCAATGAGGTTTGCACAAACTGCATAATGCCCTGGAAAACGGACGATTCAAAGTAAGGCGAGTCGGGATTATTGATAAAGTAACAACGAAGTGTTTGTTCCTTCAGGGTCATTTTCTCAAACCCAAGTTCAACAGCCAGCTTACGGCAACGCACAGTTGTAAATAAATCTTCTACCTGCGAAGGTATGGGACCAAAACGATCGATGAGTTCTGTATGGAAGGCAACAAGATCCTCTTCCGTTTCACAATTATCGAGGCGGGTGTATAAACTTAACCGTTCGCCAATGCTTTCAACATACGCATCCGGAATAAGAATTTCAAGGTCGGTGTCGATGATACAATCCTTTACATAGTTTTCCTGCTGTTGAATTTCTTCTTTAAACAGTTCACGGAACTTGGTACGTTTCAATTCACGAATGGCTTCATCCAGTACTTTCTGGTACATTTCAAAACCAATCTCTGCCATGAAACCGCTTTGCTCACCACCCAGCATATTACCTGCACCACGAATATCCAGATCCCTCATGGCAATCTGGAAACCACTACCCAACTCACTATGCTGTTCCAATGTCTGTAATCGCTTGCGGCTGTCGTTGGGTAATGTACTCATAGGCGGTGCCAGCAGATAACAGAATGCTTTTTTGTTGCTGCGGCCAACACGTCCACGTAACTGGTGCAAATCACTTAACCCAAACTGATGCGCATTGTTGACCATGATCGTATTCACGTTAGGAATATCTACACCACTTTCTACAATGTTTGTACAAACAAGCACATCGTATTTTTTATCAATGAAGTCGAAGATGCGTTCTTCGAGTTCATGGCCTTCCATTTGACCATGTGCAAAACCAATGCTGAGGTCGGGGCAAAGGCGCTGAATGATGGCAGCCATCTCCGCTAACCCTGCAATACGGTTATGAATGAAGAAGACCTGGCCTCCACGTTCTGTTTCAAAATAAATGGCATCACGGATAAAATCTTCCTGAAATACCTGCACTTCCGTTTGTATTGGCTGACGGTTGGGCGGCGGCGTATTCATAATACTCAGATCTCTTGCACCCATTAAACTAAACTGCAGCGTACGTGGAATAGGTGTGGCCGTTAGCGTAAGCGAATCCACATTCGTTTTAAGTGTTTTGATTTTTTCTTTATGTCCAACACCAAACTTTTGTTCTTCATCTACCACCAGCAAGCCAAGATCTTTAAACTTAACATCTTTCGCCAGCAAGGCATGCGTTCCCACAATAATATCTACTTTTCCTTCTGCCAGCTTCTGATAAGTTTCCTTTTTCTCTTTAGCAGTTTTGAAACGATTGACATAATCAACCGTAACAGGAAAATCTTTTAAACGATCTTTAAATGTTTTGTAATGCTGATAAGCAAGAATGGTTGTTGGCACCATTACTGCTGCCTGCTTCCCATCGCACACCGTTTTAAATGCAGCACGAACAGCAATCTCGGTTTTGCCAAAACCAACATCACCACAAACCAAACGATCCATGGGCGATGGCGCTTCCATATCTTTCTTTACATCGGCTGTTGCTTTGCTCTGGTCGGGTGTGTCTTCGTACATAAACGAAGCTTCCAGTTCGGTTTGCAAATAACTATCCGGAGTATGTTGAAATCCTTGTTGTGCTTTACGTTGCGCATACAGCTGAATTAAATCGAAAGCAATTTCTTTTACTTTCGTTTTGGTTTTTTCTTTCAATCGCTGCCATGCATCGCTGCCGAGTTTATTGATCTTCGGCACACTGCCTTCCTTACCTGTGTACTTCGAAATTTTGTGCAGTGAGTTGATGTTCACGTACAAAATATCGCTGTCTTTATAAATCAAACGCACCGCTTCCTGCATTACACCATTCACTTCGATCTTTTGCAAACCACTGTATGTTCCAACACCATGATCGATGTGTGTAACATAATCGCCGGGCTGTAATTCTTTTAATGCACGAATGGTTAATGCCTTACTCTTATTATATGCCTGCTTGACTTTGTATTTGTGATAACGCTGGAAAATTTCATGATCGGTATAACAAACTACTTTCAGATCTTCATCAATAAAGCCTTCATGTATTGCCACGGCAATTGGCGTGAAGGGAATCTCAGCTTTCAAGTCAGCAAAGATGCTGTGCAGTCGTTCAAGTTGTTTTGGGTTTTCGGCAAAGATGAATATTTCAAATTGCTTTGTATTCCAACTTTTAAGGTCGCTGATCAACAATTCGAACTGCCGGTTAAAAGCAGGTTGATGCTTGGTATGATACTCCAGCTCAAACCTGTTCTTCGCTTCCACTGTATTTAATAAGTGTGGTTCATAACCAAATTCAATGGTATGATGTTGCTTTATTTGCTCTTCAACAATTGCTGCTGTAATAAAGTCCTTTTCATTGAGATCAATTTTCTCCAATCGCTCATCATCATCACGTTCCTGTTTGGTAACGGGCAATTTCAAAAACTGCTCCATGTCTTCTTCCATGGTGAGCAATCGTTCTTTCATCACATCAAAATCCTTTACCCACACAATTGTATTCTCCGGTAAAAATTCAAACAGCGAAACTTTCTCACCACTTTCAAATTGTGTTTCAACGTTGGGGATGATGCTCACCTGCGCCAACCTGCGTTCACTCAATTGTGTTTCCGGGTCGAAGATGCGGATGCTGTCTACATCATTACCAAACAATTCAAGACGGTAAGGCTTTTCATTACCGAACGAATAAATATCGAGGATACCGCCACGTACAGCAAACTGCCCGGGCTGATAAACAAAATCGGTCCTTTCAAAACCAAGATCAACCAGAAAGCCCATCATATTCTCAACATCCAGCGTATCGTTGGTTTTAATGAGCAGCATATTGCCTTGTAACTTTTTCGGCAATACTACTTTTTCAAACAAGGCATCGGGATAAGTAACCATTGCACCTACACGTTGTCCGTTAGGCATGGAAAATTTCGTCAACGCTTCTGTACGCAACATTACATGCGATGAGTTGAGCAAACGAAAATTCTTGGGATGTTTAAACGACGAAGGAAAATAAAAGAGATTGAGTTCCTTGGTAATACTTTCCAGTGAATTGTGGAAGTAAGCAGCCTCTTCTGCATCATTAACGATAAACACATGATTAAACTGCTCCAGCGAAGGATGGTTAAAAACCGATGCCGCCACGAATTGAGATGAGCTTCCTAACAGGTTTTTCAGGTAAATCCGCTGGGTTTGGGAAAAAGAAAGCCTGTCCGCCAGTTGAAAAAGACGGGGGTCATCGGTAAACCTTTTCTGCAATAACTCAAAATTCACAGTGTGCAAAGATAGGACAGCATCAACGATTTTGCATAAGAAGTATTCGTATAAAAGCTTCCGTTTTAAGCTGATATTACTTATTTTTGGATTAATCCAAAATCTGAAAACCAGTTCCATGAAACACTTGAACCCGCTTTCACCTGTACTGTTTACATTTTTACAAAAAACATTTCGCTTGCGTTATACAACTTTTGCAAAGCAATTACTGTTTGCAGCATTGCTCATTGGCAGCACCCAATTGGTTCGTGCACAAAAAACGGCTACCACCATCCGTTTAAAAACAGGCAACGTTGTTGTTAAAGAAAACATGACCGCTGAGAACATTACCAACGAGTTTAAAAAAGGACGATTGGGAGAGTGGACATATTTTGCATTGTCTTTTACCGGCCCTGTTACAGCCGCCCAGCAACAAGCATTAAAAAATAACGGTATTGAGTTGTTGCAGTACCTGCCCGATTATACTTACCAGGTTCGGTTGAAAAAAATGCCCCAGTATGCACAATTGTTCAACATTGGAATAAGAGCAATAACACAGCTCCCAGGTTCCGCTAAATTGGGCAAGGAATTAAGTCAATCCATTTCGAGTCAACAGCCTGAAACAATTCTTACGCTTAATGTACAATTGCTTCCAACTGTACAATGGACAGATGTTAGAACTAAGTTTGAAAACCTCGGTGCATTATTAACAAAAAGTACTTTTATCAACCAAGGTTTGCTGCAGATACGAGTGGCTGCAAAACAAGTTGAAGCCATCAGCCAAATACCGGCTGTTGCATATATCAACACTGGTAATAACCAGGTTGTACCACTGAATCAAAGAGAAAGAGGACTCTTCGGATTAACCAATCTAACCGGTTCAGAGGCAGGGGGTAGAAATTTAACTGGTGCCGGAGTTACTGTGGGTGTTGGTGATGATTCGGATCCGATACACCTTGATAATACCAAGAATGTATTGAATAGAAACCCTGTTTATACATTTAACATTCATGGACGGATGGTTTCCGGAGTTGTAAGCGGGGACGGCTTGGTAGAAGAGCGTTTTCGTGGTGTAGCTCCTAAAAGTCTGTTGATTGTTGATTATTTCGATCTCATACTGGCAAAGACTCCTACTTACTTTAATGATTATGGTATGACCGTTACCAATAACTCTTACTATAATGGCCTAGTTGGTTGTATTGGCGATGGAGAGTACAATGAATTGAGTGTATATGTTGATCAGCAGATTTACAATAACCCTTTTTTACAACATGTATTTGCTGCTGGAAATGATGGTGGTAAAAACTGTTTGCCCTATCCTACTTCCTTTGCAACAATCAAAAGTGGATATCAGGTTGGAAAAAATGTTTTGGATGTAGCAGACTATCATGTTGGCACAGATGCGCTGAATCTGACATCAAGCAGAGGTCCGGTTGAAGATGGACGAATAAAACCCGAGATCACGGCAAGTGGTGTGGCTGTTATGACAACAAGCGGCACCAATAGTTATCAAGATGCTTACGGCACCAGCTTCTCTTCTCCATTTATTACAGGCGTATGGAGTTTGCTTACGGAACGATTTAAACAACTTAATAATAATGCTCTTCCTAAATCTGCCCTTTTAAAAGCTGTCATTTGTAATACCGGTGATGATAGAGGAAACCCCGGCCCTGATTACAGTTATGGATTTGGATTTGTGAATCCACGCAAAGCCGCCGAAGCACTTGAAAATAACCGCTATTTCTCAGGCACGCTCTCTACAGGAGGCTCTGCTTCGCAAGTTATTACAGTGCCAGCAGGTACTAAGCAATTAAAAGTGATGCTTTACTGGCACGATAAAGAAGGTTCTCCACTTGCTGCTAAAGCATTGGTTAATGATATCGACCTCACTGTAACTGATGGAGCAACGCAATATCAGCCATGGATCTTAAACGCCGCACCGGCATCAGTTAATGCTACCGCCACAAGAGGTGCAGACCATATTAATAATATTGAACAGGTAACAATTGATAACCCGGGAACAAGTGTAACAATCAATTTAAGTGGGTTTAATATTCCAAATGGCCCACAGGAATATTTTGTTACCTATGAGTTTTTGTCAGACGGTATTAAATTAGAATACCCAATTGGTGGCGAGCGATTGGCGGCAGGGCAAGACGAAGTAATTAAATGGAATGCGAACGATAACAGTACGAATACATTTACTATTGAATATTCAATTGACGATGGAGCAACATGGATTGTTATCAATGCAAATGTCGCAGCTAATCAACATCGTTTACGCTGGATTGGTATACCAAATAATCCTACCAATAAAGGCAAGATACGTGTTACAAGAAATGGTGGCGGAGTCTCAGCAGTTACTAGCGGTAATTTCACCATACTAGAACAACCTGTTCTTACAGCATTTGTTCCTTGCGAAGGTTATGTAAATCTTTCCTGGCCTGCAATATCGGGCGCTACAGACTATGAGGTACTTCAACTTGTAGACTATGAATTTGTAAGTTTAGGTACTACACCGTCAACCAACTTCAGAGTAAAAGCGCTTGATAAAACAAAAACATATTGGTTTACTGTAAGAGGACGTTTAACTGATTCGTTAGGACAGCGTGCAGTTGCCAAAAGCATCATCCCAACTTCAAGTACACCCTGTACTGCAGCAGAATTTGATAAAGATTTAAAAATCGATTCGCTGTTATCTCCTGTACATGGACGTTTGTACACAAGCAATGCATTAGGAGCAGCTCACCCAGTAACAGTACGTATCAAAAACCTGGACGATGCTGCCACAAGCGGCAACTATACACTCACCTATCAAATCAATGGCGGCGCAATTATTTCAGAAACATCATCGGCGGTAATTGCCGCAGGTGGTGCCGTTAATTATACATTTACCACGCCGGCTAATCTTGCCGCTCCGGGCACTTACACAATTAAAGTAACTGTTAAACAAACGGGCGATCTGCAAACAGCAAATGATGAGTTAACGTATATGGTAAAACAGGTTGCAAACACTGCAGTAACCTTACCTTTTACAGAAACCTTTGAAGCTGCTGATACTGCTGAATATAAAACCAGCTTTTTTGCACTCAACAGCTTGCCGGCTTTTGATTTTGTTACCGGTAACAATGGACGTTTGCGCACTTTCATTAACAGTGGAGTGGCAGTAAATGGTGGCAAAGCCATTACACTGGATGCCGTAAACTATAATGGTACTACAGCTGCTAACCAGTTAACAGCCACAGTTAATCTTTCCAATTATAGTGCTGAACAAGGTTTACGTTTTGATTTCAATTTTAAAAATCATGGACAATTAAAACAACCGGGTACAGGCGTGTGGATGCGTGGCAGCGATACAAACCCATGGGTATACGTTTATGATCTTTCTGCAAACCAAGGTAAACCGGGCGATGTAAAACGTGTAAGCATAAATTTGAATGAACTGGGTCAAACACTCGGCTCCAGTTTTCAGATCAGGTTCGATCAGCAAAGTACTACCTCTGCCAACAATGCAACTTATGATGCTGACAATGATGATATGGATGATGGTTTTACGTTTGATGACCTACGCATTGTACAGGCTACCAATGATGTATTATTAACGCAGCTTGTGGCACCCGATACATTTCTTTGTAACGCAAATGCAGTAGCCATAACCGTTACTGCAAAAAACACGACTGCTTCTGCCTTTACCAATGTTCCTGTTTACTACCGCATTAATAACGGAACAGCTGTTGCCGGCAGCATCAGTTCATTGCCTGCCAACAGCGAAGTAAACTATACATTTACAACAACAGCCGATTTAAGTGTCTTCCGGGCTTATAAAATAGATGCATGGATTAAACTGCCGGGCGATGACTATGCTGTAAACGACAGTATCAATAATCGCTTTGTGTACAGCAGCCCGATGGTTAACACATTTCCTTATCTGGAACGTTTTAATAGCAGCAATGGCAATTGGTTTACCGATACATTAAGTTATAGCAGCTGGCGTTGGGGCACTCCGTCTAAAACAGTTATGAACAGATCGGCCAGCGAAGGAAAAGCTTGGTATAACACACTCAACAGTTCGTACAAGCAAAACGAAAACGCCTATCTCTATTCGCCATGTTTTAATCTGAGCGGTTTAGCACAACCGGTGCTCAGCTTCAGTCACATCTCTCAACAGGAAGATAATTGCAACTGCGATTATCATACGCTGGAGTACAGTACAGATAATGGTAATACATGGCAACGTTTAACTGCAGCAAACGGCACCAATTGGTTCGATTCGAGCAGTAACCAATCGTGGAGAAAAAGTATACAACGTTGGCATGTATCAAGTACAGAAGTTCCGAAAGCAGCCAATATCCGTTTCCGTTTTGTATTGTCGAGCGATGAACTGACACAATATGAAGGTGTGGGTATAGATGATATACATATTTTCGACAAAGCAACGATTTATACAGGAGCTGATGTATTGAATAACAGCCAAACTGTTAACGGTACAAACTGGGTGCATTTCTCCGGCAATGGTAACCTTATTGCTTCAATTAATCCACTGGGGCAAAATCTTGGAACGACCGATGTAAGTGTTTATATCAATACCAATCCTGTTCGTTATATGAACGATCAATACTATCTCGATCGGAATCTTGTTATACGTTCTGCAAATGCGCCAACCGATAGCGTGCTGGTTCGTTTTTACTTTACAGAACAGGAAGTAAACAGATTACTTGCTGCTACAAGTTGCCCAAGCTGTATAAAATTGAAAGATGCATTTCTTGCTGCGGTAACAAAATACAGCGGCTATGCATCGTTCGAAAATGGCTTATTAAATGATGGAACAGATGGCACCTATCAATTTATTGATTCAGGCAAAGTAGATGTTGTTCCGTTTAACAATGGCTATTATGCAGAATTTAAAGTGAAGAGTTTTTCTGAATTCTGGATCAATGCTGTCAACATGGGTCTCAGCCAGGTTGTAACCGATGTGAATGACGTAATTGAACAGGGTATCTTTATTAAAAACGCATTCCCCGATGAAGCCGGAAACCTGGTGGTTCTTGCCGGCAACAAACCGCAGGTACGTTCAATTACAATACGAGTTGTAAACAGCCTCGGACAGGAAATGAAATTTGTACAAACTTCTTACTCCGATACCAAGATCAACATAAGTCAATTGCCACAAGGCATTTACTTTATTGAAATAAGAGACAGTAAAGGCAAAGAGAAATTCATAAAGAAAATAACCAAAGGCAAATAAATGCCGACGAAAGGATAGACATAAAAAAAGAGCCGGTTGGCTCTTTTTTTTATACTTAATATTTGATTATCCGATTTTACCGAGAGGGATTTTTCTTACTTTTTCGTCGTCCTCTTCATCAATTCTTGTAACCGGGTAAGGAATTTTTGCTTTCTCAAGTGTTTCTTTTAACTGCTTGTTTGCCTTTGCATACTGCAGAATTTCCTGATGTGCTGAGAGCATTTCTTCTTCCACTTCCAGAATCCGCTTTTCTTTCGCCTTAATGTTTTTGCGTCCGTACAGAAAACCAATCAATATTGAAACAAAAACAAGTACACCGAAAAGAACTATGTGTATTTCAAGGGTCGATTGTGTTAGGCCGAAGATTTCACCAAGGATGAAACCATGGATTTCAAGGGTTAATTGAGTAAGGTCTATCATTTCTTCCTAAATTTTTAGGTCAATACAACTGATGATCATGTATTGATTTGGGTATGCAAAATATTTTTAAGGCGTTCTGGCGGCAAATTAGTTCACTTCGTCGAATTATGCAATATAATTGAGAATAAATTGTTTAACGGTTGCTGCTGGTATCCGCTCCTGCACCAATGTGTCTCTATGACGAATGGTAACGGTGCCGTCTTCCTTCGTTTGATGATCGACGGTAACACAGAACGGCGTACCAATCGCATCCTGGCGGCGGTAACGCTTACCAATGGCGTCTTTCTCTTCATAAAAACATGCAAAATGCGGACGACAATCTTTGATAATTTCTTCTGCCAGCTCCGGCAAGCCATCCTTTTTAGTAAGTGGAAATACTGCCAGTTTAATAGGTGCTATTTTTGCCGGCAAGCGTAATACCGTACGAATATCTGTTTTACCTTCTTCTGCAGTGGGTACTTCTTCTTCGTGGTAAGCGTTACTCAACACTGTCAGGAACAAACGATCTAACCCAACCGAAGTTTCTACCACGTAAGGAATATAATTTCCGTAGGGTTTACCTTCTGCATTCAGATCATTATCGAAATACTGCATTTTCTTTTTGCTGAACTCCTGGTGGCGGCGCAGATCGTAGTCGGTTCTGGAGTGGATTCCTTCCAGTTCTTTCCAGCCAAACGGAAATTCAAACTCAATATCTACCGCTGCGTTTGCATAGTGCGCCAGCTTTACGTGGTCGTGGAAACGAAGCTTTTCTGCCGGTAAGCCCAGATCCTTATGCCACTGCAAACGGGTTTCTTTCCATTTTGCATACCAATCGAGCTCGGTGCCCGGGCGTACGAAAAACTGCATTTCCATTTGCTCAAACTCCCGCATACGGAAGATGAACTGGCGGGCCACAATTTCGTTACGAAACGCCTTTCCCGTTTGTGCAATACCAAATGGTATTTTCATACGGCCGGTCTTTTGCACATTGAGGAAGTTGACGAAAATACCCTGTGCCGTTTCGGGGCGGAGGTATACAATATTATCTTCCGGGTTATCGCTGCTTACAGCACCAAACTCGGTGGAGAACATGAGGTTGAATTGGCGCACCTCGGTCCAGTTTGCAGTACCGCTTACCGAACATTTGATCTTATTGTCTTCAATCAGCTGTTTGATGCCGGCAAAATCATCGGCCGCTAACAACTGCTCCATTTTTGCAATAAGGGCTGCGCCTTCTTCTGCAGGTATGGTTTCTGCAAAACCTTCAATTAAATGATCTACACGGTAGCGCTTTTTGCTGTCCTTGTTATCGATCATCGGATCGCTGAAGTTATCGACGTGGCCGCTGGCCTTCCAGGTGGTAGGATGCATAAAAATAGCCGCATCAATGCCTACAATATTGTCGTGCAGCTGGGTCATACTCTTCCACCAGAAATCACGGATGTTCTTTTTCAGCTGCGATCCGTACTGGCCGTAATCATATACCGCACTTAAACCATCGTAAATTTCTGATGACTGGAAAATATAGCCATACTCTTTAGCGTGAGAGATAATGTTTGCAAAAAGCTTTTCGTTCGCCATGTTCGCTGTTTTTGAAGGTGGGCAAAGATAAGCGTTTGCAGTCGCAAGACGAAGGAACAGCAGCAAGAAACAAAAGCCAATTTTGGAACCCAGGTGTTATTTCAACTTTTCATTTTCCTGATGCCGATTGGCGTCCCTACTATTTTTCTTCTCAAAATTCTTTTGCAGGGCTTCGGTTAAATCAACACCGGTTTGATTGGCGAGGCAAATCAGCACCCACAGCACATCAGCCATTTCATCACTCAGCTCCTTGCCTTTATCGCTTTCTTTAAACGATTGTTCGCCGTATTTGCGTACCATCAACCTCGACAGCTCGCCCACTTCTTCCATTAAAATACCAAGGTTGGTCAATTCATTAAAGTAGCGTACACCAACAGTTTTGATCCATTGGTCTACATCTGTCTGTGCCTGCTTTAGAGTTATGTCTGTACTCATTATCGTATCATTTATCCATTATAAATTATTCATTACTCCTTATTCTTCGTATCAATTACAATTGTAACCGGGCCATCGTTCAGCAACTCCACTTTCATATCAGCACCAAACACGCCGGTCTGTATTTTTCTACCCAGTTCCTGTTCTAATTGTACAATCATTTTCTCATACATCGGTACCGCAAAATCGGGTTTGCTTGCTTTAATGTATGATGGGCGGTTTCCTTTTTTTGTTGATGCATGTAAGGTAAACTGGCTTACCAATAAAACATCACCCGCCACATCATTTACGCTCAGGTTCATCACGCCATTCTCATCATCAAAAATGCGCAGGTTCACAATTTTTGATGAAAGCCACTCCAGATCCTCTGTTGTATCTGCATCTTCAATACCAACTAATACCAATAATCCTTTTTCAATGGCGCCGGTAATTTGTCCATCAACTTTAACAGATGCATGTGCCGTTCGTTGCAGTACCGCTCTCATAATTTCTTTATTTGGTTGTACATTCGAAAACCGAAAATACAACGCTTCGGTTTGATGTATGATAAAAGATGTGAGCAGCGAAATACAATTTCAGACTGCACGTAGCAGCGGTGCCGGCGGACAAAATGTAAACAAGGTAGAAACAATGGTGATGGGCTATTGGCCCGTTGCAGCATCGGCTTTGTTTACCGATGTTCAAAAACAATTACTGCTGGAAAAACTCAGCAACCGCATCAACAAAGAAGGGATGCTGCTGGTAAAAAGCCAGGTACACCGCACCCAACAAAGCAATAAAGAAGAAGTAATCCGAAAGATCAACGAACTGATTGCTGCTGCACTTACGCCAAAGAAAGCACGCATTGCCAGCAAACCTTCCAGGGCCGCAAAAGAAAAACGCATTGAGAGTAAGAAAAAACTGGGCGACCAAAAACAAAACCGGCGGAAGATTCGTTTATCAGATCTTTAAACATGCTGAAAAGAAACACCATACTCCTTATTACAATTTTCATTGTTCTGTTTCTTTGGATGATGGAAGGCTGCCGTAAAAATAAACTGGAGCTAACGGCCTACACTGTTTCTGTTCCTGCACATTTTCCTGCTACCGATTACTACCAACGTAAACCCATTTACAAAGAAGGTTTTGAATTAGGCCGACGCTTATTTTATGATACCCGTTTTTCGAAAGACGGGACTATTTCCTGCGGCTCCTGCCACGAACAGGTGGCAGCATTTGGAACATATAACCACGATTTAAGCCATGGTGTAAATGGGGAGCATGGCATCCGCAATGCCATGAGTTTGTTTAACCTTGCCTGGCAAACCAATTTTGGTTGGGATGGAAAATACAATAATGTAGAAGAAGTTTACACCGCACACATCAACAGCCGCATCGAGTTTGGTGAAAATATTACAAGCATAATCAATAAACTGAAAACCGACATCCGCTATCCCCAACAGTTTGCACAAGCGTTCGGCACAACCGAAATAAATCAGCAACGGATTTACGCTGCATTAACACAATTCATTTCTGCATTCATCAGTGCCAATACCAAATACGATTCGGTAAAACAGGGGCAGGCATCCTTTACCGTTAGTGAGCAAACTGGTTACACGATTTTTTTAAGCAAGTGCAACAGTTGCCATACCGAACCGTTGTTTACCAATAACAGTTACCGCAACAGCGGCTTACCTGTTACGGCATTAAACGATTTCGGACGAATGCGTGTAACCAACAACAAATCCGACTCATTAAAATTTCGTGTACCTTCTTTGCGCAACCTGTTTAAGAGTTACCCGTTTATGCACGACGGACGCTTTGTTGCGTTTTCACAGGTGTTCGATCATTACCAAACAGGTGTACAGCAAAGTGCAACGCTCGATCCCTTACTCAGCAGCGGCATTCCTCTGTCAACCAATGAACGCAATGCGCTGGTAGATTTCTTCCGCACATTAACCGACAACAATCTAACCAGCAGCAACAGCTTTGCTGCACCACAATAAAAAAACCCGGCTTAACCGGGGCTGTTATAACTGATTCGCTGTTTAAATTTTTCGCTTTGCTCTCAGTACATCCAGTGCTTTCTTCTGATTTTCTACTTCCGCTTTTTGCTTTTCAATATTCTTTTTATTCTCTTCCATATCTTCCTGCAGTTTACGTAACCGCTTTTCCAAACTCACACTCTCATCTTCATAATCTTTCAATTTCTTCTCGGTCGATTTTACTTTGTCTTCCTGTCCTTTAATTTCTACTTCCAGCGACTGTGCTTCTGCCAAGGCAATAAATCCAAGACAATACTGCTTTATTTTAGCAATCAATACCGCATCATCTGTAGCTTTTACATAATTCTCGTTTGCACGGGTTACCACAAAATATACAATGCTCTCATCCTTTTCCTTACGGCTTTTGCGTTCTACTTTCAATATCAAATCAAAGGCTTCTTCCATTATTTCAGGAATACGCACAGTTTTATAAGTATACACCCCTTTACTTTCTTTTGCACTGTAACCCATTTGGCTGAATTTTTGCCTGATGGCATCTTCAGTTACAGAAGCAGTGTAAGGTATTTCGGTCATAAGCGCAGGAATCTTTTTCTTTTGCACTTCCAGTTCGCCAAAATTCTGAGCCTTTACACTCACTGCAACCGAAAAGAGTACAATTAATACGAGTAGTTGTTTTTTCATGTGTATCTATTTTATGGTTTTATTTGTCACATAGTATAGGCATAAAAATTATCACCTCCCATTGGACTAAATTAGAGCTGATATTTTTATACCTATTTCATATAGACTTATTTTGTGAACCGAAGATAGAAAACAATAGAGATCAGTTGCATGATAATGGAATGATGTTTCCCTATTTTTGACAAATCGTAATTATCCTTACTTGAGCAGCGTAAAAAAATTAGCCGGACAAACTTTATGGTATGGTTTACCCACAATCGCAAGCCGGTTTCTGGGTTATTTAATGAACATGGCATTGCCGTTCATTTTTGCGCAGCCATCGGTTACGGCCGATCTTACACAGGTTTATGCCATCATTCCTTTTTTAAGTATTGTGTTTACGTACGGTGTAGAAACAGCGTATTTCCGTTACTCGAACGAGAAAGACCGCACGGCTCTTTATAATACCTTAAGCCTTTCCATCTTTGGCACAACGATTCTGTTTTCGTTTCTTTTATATTTTTTCCGGGATAGTATTGCCGGCGTAGCTGGATTAAACGATCACCCGGAATATATTACCTGGATGTTAGCGATTCTGTTCTTCGACACATTAGCTACTTTGCCGTTTGCCCGGCTTCGTCAGGAAAACCGTCCAAAGAAATATGCTTTTGTAAGAGTAGCGGGCATTGTAGTAAACATCCTCATCGTGTTTACGTTTCTCGGCTTTCTTCCTTCGTATGTAAAAGATCATCCGGATGGTTTCATTGGCACTTTTTATAATAAAGAAATCGGCATTGGCTACTATCTCATCGGTAATTTATGCGGCAGCCTGTTTACTTTTTTATTGTTGTGGAAAGAATGGAAGCAGATCCGTTTCAACTTCGATGGCTCGTTGTGGAAAGAGGTGATGAACTACAGCTATCCGCTCATTATAGTCGGGTTGGGTGGTATGATCAACGATATGCTCAGTCGGCTTGTGTATCAGCATGTGGTTGATTTACCAAAGGAACAAGCCAAAAATGAGCTGGGCATTTTTGCCAATATCTATCGTATTGCAGTGCTCATCACCATCATGATCCAGGCATTTCGTATGGCGGCCGAACCCTTCTTTTTTAACCGGGCCAAAGATGAAGATGCCCCACGCACCTACGCACGGGTAATGAAGTTTTTTGTCATTGCCTGCTGTTTTATGTTTCTCGGCATCGGCTTATACCTGGATGTTTTGAAATGGATCATTACATTAAAATCGAAAGCATGGGGCGAAGGCATGAACGTGGTGTTGCTGCTGGCCATGGGCAACATTTTCCTGGGCATCTATTATAACCTCAGCGTTTGGTACAAGCTCACCAATAAAAACATGTACGGAGCAATAATTACAATTGCAGGGGCAGTGGTAACAGTACTGCTCAACATTGTATTGATTCCCAAATTTCATTACTGGGGGGCAGCTATTGCCACCTTCAGTTGTTACTTATTAATGATGGTGAGCAGTTATTTATTGGGGCAGAAACATTATCCTATACCGTATGCCCGTAAAAAAATCATCAGCTACCTTGTTGTGGTAACACTACTTGTATTGCTGCACAAGCTTATTCTGTTGTTGTATTCCCCGCTCTGGTTCAGCATTGTTACAGGAACACTTTTGCTTGGCTGCTTTACCTGGCTGGTGCTACAGGTGGAACGGAAAGAGCTGCAGTCGTTTCCCTTTCTGAAAAAATATATCAATCAACCAAAGTAAACCCTTCAGCTTCCAGTTGGGCTTTTGTTCCTTTGTTAACTTTAATAATGTAGGTACGACCTGTAGGACAGCTACATGCCATACAATAAAAACGATCTGCAGGAGCATCGGTTAACCGTGCATCTGCCACTTCAATTCCCTTACCTGCTAAATAGTGCTTCAGATTAGTTAGCGTTTCGGCTGTTGTAGCTCCGCTTTGCCATTTATCGGCACATTGGGTTTGCCCATAAACGTAACTACCCGTAATTGACATGTCTTTTTCACAAGCCGACAATGCAATCAAAATCGTCAATACAACTATTCGGAACATATACCTTTTTTATGGTTGACCCTTTCAACAACCGGTTCGTTGCATGTCAATAAAAATCAAGCAACCTAAAGCCATTGCAGTTTATTGTAAAAACGGATTATACTTCTTTTCGTAACCAATAGTTGTCGGTTGTCCATGACCGCTATATACGATCGTTTCATCGGGTAACACAAACAACTGGGTGCGGATGCTTTTGAGCAAGGTTTCGTGGTTGCCACCCGGCAAATCGGTACGGCCAATACTTTGCCGGAACAACACATCGCCACCAATAACAAAACCCTGGGCTTCGCAATAAAAACACACATGGCCGGGTGCGTGGCCGGGGGCAAACAATACTTTCAGTTTATCGGCATCCAGTAAAATTTCATCGCCTTCGTTCAACCAATGCAGCGGTCCGTTGTAATTATCAAAAGGCAGGTTCCACATTAAACCACTGGCCGGCGCAAAGTCTAATACCTGTTTTTCGTTGGGGTGCAGGTGCAGCTCCAGGCCGTATTGCTCATGTACCCATTTGTTACCAAACACATGGTCGAGGTGGCAATGGGTGTTGAGCAGTTTTACAGGGGTAAGTTTATTCTGGTGAAGAAAACGGGCCAGCTCTTCCCGCTCTTCATCAAAATAACAGCCGGGATCTATAATGAATGCATGCCCCTGTTCGTTATAGATTACGTATGTATTTTCCTGAACGGGGCTGAATGTAAAAGCTTTAACAGTGAACATGGATTGATTTTTGTACTTTTAATTACATTTTTCGACTCTGTTTTCTACAACCAATACAACACGAAATGAGCCGGATGAACTGCTGCCTGAAAATTGAAATAACAACTTTTTGGCGAATCACATTTGGTAAATTTCGCTCATCAAATAACAAATGACAATATGCGAATTCAACGGATCGGTTTCTTACGGCTTACAGCATTTGTAACAGGTATTTTTCTTTTGCTAGCCACATCTACTACTGCACAGGTGAACATGGTGGAATTTGGTAAAAACAGAGTGCAGCACACAAAATTCAAGTGGAGCTTTTATCAAAGTCCAAACTTTAATGTACACTATACCCTCAATGGACTGGAACTGGCCAAATTTGCCACACAGGTTGCCGAAGAAGAATTGCCGGGCATTGAAGATTTTGTTGAGTTTGCCGTACAACGCCGCATCAATATTGTTTTATATAACAACTTCAACGATTTTAAACAATCCAATATTGGCATGGGGCTCGATTACCCCAATGCCGGTGGCTTAACCAAACTGGTTAATAATAAAATGGTGGTGTATTACAACGGCGATCATAACGATCTCCGCCGCCAGATTAAACAAGGTATTGCCAAAGTATTGGTTGAAACGTTGTTGTTTGGTGATGACCTGGGTGAGTTTGCACAAAACCAGGCCTTGCTCGATTTACCGAAATGGATGACCGATGGTTACATTTCGTATGTTGCCGAAAACTGGAGTCCGAAACTGGATAATGAATTGAAGAGTGCCATGATTGGTGCTGAGTATAAAAACTTTTATCACTTTGCTTACGAACAACCCGAACTGGCCGGCCATGCATTCTGGTATTACATTGAAGAGAAGTATCGTAAAGAAAATGTCACCTACCTGCTCTACCTCAGCCGCATTTATAAAAATGTAAACCGTGCAACAGGCACCATCGCTAAAAAGAAACTGAAAGATGTGTTGAAAGATTTCATGGTATACAACCGTGATAAATATTTTAAAGACATCCGTGCAAGAAGAAATGTACCCAGTGGCCGTTTAACTCTGCCGAAAGAAATTGGTAAAGCAGATTATTTCCGTTTCCAGGCCAACCCCAATCCAAAGAGTTTTACGTATGCAGTTGTTGAATACAAGAAAGGACAAACCAGGGTCATCCTCAACGAAAACTTTGTATCGGAAAAAGTTTTGTGGAAGAGTGGCGTACGCAACCTCGAAGAAAAACCCAACCCGAATTATCCATTGCTGGCATGGGACCCCAAAGGCACACGGATTGCCATGATTGTTTGGGAAAAAGGAAAAGTATTATTGAATGTGTATGATGCATTCCGCCGTATTAAAACAGTGAAGAATGTTGAATTACCTTTTGAACAGGTGAACGATATGCAATACATGCTCGATGCAAATACATTGGTGATGAGTGCTGTTAAAGGCGGACAAAGCGATGTGTTTGTGTACAAGATCGATCGTATGAAAGAAGAACAGGTTACCAACGATGTGTACGACGATCTGGATGCGAGCTTTGTTGCGTTCCCGAACAAAACAGGTATCATCTTCTCCAGTAACCGTCCATCGCCCAATGCACCTACAGGCGATACCGTTTTACCAAAAGACCGTTACAATGTGTTCCTCATCGATAACTGGAACAAATCAGAATTCAAACAAATTTCGCAGCTTACAAATATTCCGTACGGCAATGCCCGTTTCCCATCGCAATACAACATGAATCACTTCACGTTCATCAGCGAACAAAACGGTATTGGCAACCGTTGGGCCGGTTTTTTCAGTACAACAGCTGCGGGTTTAGATACGGTGTTTCAGATTGGCGATGAACTGTTGCGCAATCCTGAACCGAAAGAACTCGATTCTACTTTACAGGCATGGAATAAACAGGAGCCCGATTCAGTATACACTTTCCGAGTAACCGACGATAGTTCGTACACCTTCCCCATCACCAACTATCAAAGCAGTGTGTTGGAAACACGTATTGCCGGCGATAACGGACAGGTGACTGAAGTAAACAGACAAGGCGATTTTAAATTCCTGTACAAACTGAAAGTGGATGAAAACGTATTACGCAAACGCAATGTAAATGCACGCCCTACCGAATACGTGAAGCGAATGACGAGGATGGATAAAATTGCGGGTGAAAATAAAAATGACCGTACAGATATTATAGACAGCGTATCTGTTATTCAAAAGCCACCGGCCGATTTCTTTGAAACAGAATTTAAAACCGATTCGGTACAATCAACCGAAAAACTGATGGGTGTTAAAACGCAAAGCAAAGAAGAAGTGCTGAGCCGTATGCGTTTGTTCCCTTACAAGAAGAAATATTTCATTGATAATGTAAGTACCAATTTTGCTTCGAACACGGTGTTACTCATCAACCGCTTTCAACCTTACTCCGGTGCAACCGGGCCGGTGAATCTCGGTAACAGCAATCCTTTAAACGGGATGATGCGTGTGGGTGCAATGGAATTTATGGAAGATTATAAGTTTACCGGTATGTACCGAACCAACTATGGTTTGCAGGATAATGAAGTGTACATGCGATTCGATAATTTAAGACGCCGTATCGACTGGGGACTTGCCTATTACCGTTCTTCGTCATCACTTGGTTTAACTACTTCATCTGGCGGTACCATTAATAATGCAGCACAAGCCATTACAAGTATTTACCAGGGTAATTTATCGTATCCGTTTAATGAAGTGCAGAGTCTTCGCCTTACAGGCGGGCTTCGCAGAGATGTGTATCATATTAAGAGTGATGACCAGGTGCCGGGATCGTTACAACAACAACCCTTCGATGAAAATTTTGCAGTAAGCCGTTTGGAATTTGTACATGACAACACCATCAACCCTGCCACAAACATTTGGCATGGTTTCCGTGCAAAAGCATGGATGGAATTATTTCATCGTTTAGGTGGCAATTATGCTGTTCGCCCGGGCGATAACACATTCAACTTTGGTTTCGATGCAAGACATTACCTGCGCATTTACCGCAACTTTATCTGGGCGGTACGTGGTGCTGCCGATGTTTCATGGGGCGATAATAAATTCATTTACTACCTCGGTGGTACTGATGGCTGGTTAATGTTGGGTCAAAACCAGGTTATAAGAAACGGTGCTGTAAAAGAACGTTATTTCAATACAGCCAACAGACCTGCAAACGATGCAAGTTATGTATACGAATCGCTGGCGGTAAACCTGCGTGGTTTTACACAAAACGCTGCCAATGGTAACAATGCAGTTGTGATTAACAGCGAATTGCGTTTGCCTGTTTTTGCTACGTTATTTAACCGTCCTATCAACAATGCATTTCTGCGCAATTTCCAGGTAGTACAGTTTATTGATTTAGGAACTGCATGGAACGGTCGTTACAATAAAATCGGTCGCCCGGAAATTACATACACCGATGCAAGCAATCCGAATAGCCCCGTAACGGTAACTATTAAGGCACCGGGAATTGGACCATTCCTTGGCAGTTATGGCTTTGGTGCAAGAAGTACCTTGCTGGGTTACTTTATCCGTTACGATGCTGGTTGGCAAATGAGTGGAATTTTTAAAGGACGTCCGCAAATGCATGTGTCGTTAGGCTTCGACTTTTAATGCTCCAATTCTTTATTAACAGATGCCTGCTCTCCAAAAAGAGCAGGCATTTTTTTGAATGATTCATAGATGAGCAACAGCACAACTGTAAATAAAACGGTTACCGCCCATACACGTGGGTATTCAAACGGCGAAATGATTTTTGTACCGATGTCATACAATAAATCGAATGGCTGAGTAAGAATATGCCAGCTGTTATACCGATCGTAGCGGCCAAGGTAAATACCAAAGCCACATAACACAATAAAACAAACGATGAGCATATTTACTTTTTTTGTTGAGAATCGTTGCAAAAGTGTACGTTCAATATTCCGTAACGAAAACAAACCCATAATCAAGCCGTTCCATGCAGCCATAAACAACAACACTAAATCGTAATACAGCGGCACACCTGCACGTTCCTGCAAATGAAACAGATCGGTAATTAAATACGGCGAGTTGGGAAAAAAGAGCAGCCACAATCCAAACAACAATGCGTTACGAAAACTATACGATGCATCCTTCAGTTTACTGCTAAAGTATAAAGGCAACCACGCCAAGAATAAATTCCACGGTATAAACAAAAACAAAAAACTGCCGCTATACCATACACGAAACAGGTACAGCAAAATGGAAAACCCTACGGAATAAACAAAGATGCGTTGCATAGATTTTACAATGAAAAAAGTTTAGGAATAAAAATGATGGCGCCGGTAATTGCAGCACCGGCACTTATAACCAGTACTGCAGCAGCAGCAATATCTTTCACCTGTTTGATGGCCGGGTGATGTTGCGGTGTAACATGATTACACAATACTTCAATGGCTGTATTAATTAACTCTGCAGCCACAACTGCGGCAACAGCTGCAATTACCAGCAACCATTCTGTTGTGGAAATATGCAGAAAGAACCCTGCGATGCACACAGCAGCTGCACTGCCTGCATGCAACCGCAGGTTATATTCTTTTCGCAATGCATACACCAACCCACTAATGGCATAGTAAAACGATTTCATATCTTTTCCTTTACATGATAATGTTTGCGAACATCCATCAACAGTTCGGGCATAATACCAAACCAATCCAGTTGCGAAAGATCACCGGCTTCTTTTCCTTTTGCATACGCTTCTTTAAAAGAAGCATAATACTCCGGCATTGTAGCCAGACCGTACAGTACTGTTGCCAATACAGGAAACGAAACACGACCATTGGCCAGCATAAAAAACTGCAGACAAACTTCACCTTCATCGGTAAACGGATAACCCAGTACTACATGTTTAATATCGTGCCGTTCGTAATAGGGCAACAGGCGAAGGTTGTTTTCATTCAACAGTTGCCATACTTCGTTGCCCACTGTATCAAAAGGCATTGCACTCAACTGTTCCATACTATATGGAAAAGCTTTTTTCCTCCGCACAATTTTCAGTACCGGTAAAGCAAACGTATGAGTAAGCAATACCAGCAGCTGACTTCGTAAATTCTTCAGCAGCTTTATCATACAACAGGTGTTGAATTGTTGGCAGATTTTTTCGTGTCACCATACCAATCAATGCGTCTTGAATAGAACATAACAATCGCCAGCAGAATAAACAACCCGATGCTGCCGAATAACAAGGCACCATCCTGCAACTGAATTAAAATATAAATGAAACCGTACAATGCAGAAAGGAAACTTGTTAATGCAATAGCTACACCTGCCTGTTTAAAAATGCTGTAGGTATAAGCTGTAATCAATCCAATGGTTGCAACAGATGCAATTGCATACGCAATATTAAAACCGGTATACTCCGATACGGATAACAACAACGTATAAAAAATACAGAGCGCTAAACCAACCAAAATGTATTGGAGCGGATGTACGCTTCGCTTCTTCAGTATTTCAATAAAGAAGAATAAACAGAAAGTAAGTGCAATAAACAGTAAGGCATATTTCACTGTACGCATCGTTTTACTATAGGAGTCGATGCCCTGCAGCAATCCTACACCAAATGCGTAGGTATGCACATCGTGTTTGCCGCTTTTCCATACCTGCGGAATATCTCGTGTAAAATGCAGGATGTTCCATTTGGCAGTAAAGCCGTTTGGTTTTACAACAGATTGTTGTGGCAAAAATTTTCCATCAAACGCCGGATTCGCCCAACTCGATTGCAGTTGCACACTGGTTTGTTTGGCGAGTGGTGTAAAATACAATCGTTCCGATCCGTTGAGTTTTAGTTTTAGTTGAAATGTTGATGCGGTGTCTTTTAAACGAACAGCGTCTGGTATCAACATACTTACTCCAGAAGCAGCAATTTCAGTTTCGGGAAAGCCCGGCTCCATTTCAAATGGTTGTCCGTTCCAATTTAATACCAGCGATTCAGCAATACCCCGGTTATCGGTGATACCTAAACACAAACGAACTTCGTTCCATTGAATACTGTTAGGATCGATACCCGCTTTTGCCAATTGCAAAGGAGCAATTTTGCCTTTGAGTACTACATCCGATTTATACAATACAATTTTAAAGATGCTGCGGTGCTTTACTTCGGGCATCAGTTTGCCATCTACTTCCAAGGCATCGGGCATGTAATGCAGCATCCGTTTATATGCAAGCACTTTTCCGTTTTCACCGGGCTGATACTCGAGATAAGGAATGAGTAAAAACGGCCCGTTAATGGTTTGTGCTGATGCCCATTTAGAACTTACTTCGGCAATTACCTCCGTTTGACGCTCCTGCCGTTCACGTACCAGGTCTTGAACAAAAGAAGCAGGAATAAGTAATACGAGCATAAGAAAACCAACGACCATCGACTTAAAAAAGAGCCCGTAGCGTTGCCAGAATGTTTGTTGTTGTGTGTCCATTTTATCATTTTTAAAAGTACTTTGAATTACAAAGTATAAATACAAAAAAATTTACCTCCCCATTTGCTTGATCATTTGTTCTAATGCATCAAGGTGTTGCCGAAATGCTTTTTCGCCGGCTTTTGTAACAGCATATGTTGTGTTTGTTTTACGTCCCACAAATCCCTTGTTTACTTTAATCAATCCGTTTTCTTCCAATGCTTTCAGGTGCGATGCCAGATTACCATCGGTAACCTGTATCAACTCCTTAAGCTCATTAAAGCTCACCTGGTCGTTTACCATCAATGCACTCATTACTCCCAGCCGTACCCGGCTGTCGAAAACCTTATGTAATTGTTCAATCGGATTCTTCATGTTGTAGTATTCTCCTGCTTATGCCTTGCGCTCGTATTTGTTCCACATTACAATACCATACATAATGTGTAGCAATCCAAAACCCGCCGTCCAAAAATAAAGACCATAACCCGGAAACCAACAATTAATAATTCCTAGTAATAACATACCATACCCGAGAAAACGAATTTCACCAATGGTATACTTGGCACCATTTACTAAAGCCAAACCATAAAAGATTAAACAGCCCGGTGCAATTAAACCATATACACCTGCTTCAATCAACTTCAACAAAAACAAACCTCCAACTCCAAGTGGTAATGCCACATTCCATACTAAACGTTTGGCCGAAGCACCCCAAATGGGTATACCTTGTTTGCTGCTGCGTATATAAGTAAAAACAAAAGCTACCAAAATAGCCGCCAGCAATGTTAGTCCCGCAATAATAAACAAGCGATGCCCCATAAACGAATGAAGCAGATTAATACCATCGGCATTGGTTTGGTAATCATTCGTAATGCCTGCTTTTACACTTCGTGTACCATCTGCACCACCAATTACATCAGCAGCAAACCATGCACCAACCAGGGCACAGGTGCCTGCAGCTACACCACTCAATCCGCTAAGACTGATAAAGCGGCTGCTCCTGTCCATAATGTTACGGATGTCCTTAATTGTTTCCAGCGTTTGATTTTGGTCGGTCATAAAAGCACTTTGAAACACAAAGTAAAACTAAAAAACGATACCCTTCCAAGTTTTCTATGTGGTTTTTAACAGAACCTTTCAAAAAAGCATATGGTATCACCGAATCTCTAAAGGCATGGCAAAAAGGGATTCGTTACTTTTATCGTTCGAAACGATCACTGTAACCGGATGAAGTATATCTCTTTTTTTGTGCTGTTGTGTTTAGTAAGTCAGTCCCTGCAGGGGCAAACCAAAGTGGTTACCGGTATTATTAAAGATTCACATTCGGATGAGCCGATTCCTTTTGCTTCGGTTGTTCTGAAAAATTCTACAATCGGAAAGCTAAGTGACTCTGCCGGAAATTTTACGCTGCAGCTTTCCGCTCTGTCTGCTACAGATTCGTTACTGGTAAGCTATGTTGGATATAAGAGTGTAATGGTGTCGATTCCAGTTACCGTTGCCGATACCATTTTTCTTGTAATTCAGTTAGAACGTGGTAGTGCCGGTAAAGAAGTAGTGGTGAAATCGAAATATGGCAGAGGATGGATTTTATGGAGAAGAGTAGTGAAACAAAAACCTGTAAACGATCGTTACCGTTTTGAAAACTTTGGCTACGAGTTATACAACAAACTGGAGATCGATCTCAATCGCTTCAACAAAGAAAAGTTCAAGAACATCCGCCCGTTAAAACCGTTTGGTTTTATTATGGATCAGAACATCGACAGTACGAGCGAAGAGAAACCATTCCTGCCGGTGTTTCTTACCGAAACTATTTCCAACTACTATTTTCAAAAATCGCCTTTACGCCGAAGAGAAGAGATTAAAGCCAGCCGTACATCGGGTTTAAAAAATGAAAGTGTACAGAAACTGTTGGGCGGTATGGATCAGAACATCAACGTATATAACAACTATATACCGGTGTTCGATAAACGCTTCATCAGCCCTATTAGTGATAATGGTGATGCTTTTTACAACTACCGTGTGCCCGACACACAGTATGTTGCAGGCAAACGTTTTTTTCATTTAGTATTCTCGCCCAAACGCAAAGGCGAAAACACATTCGAAGGCGATTGCTGGATACATGACACAACTTTTGCCGTACAAAAGATGAACCTTCGTTTGTCGAAAGAAGCCAATGTAAACTATGTTGAAAAGCTGAGCATTGTACAGGAATATAAACTGGTAAACGACAGCATCTGGTTTTTAGCAAAAGATAAATTCATTATGGATGTTTCGGCTATTGGTAAACAGCAATTCGGCGTTACGGGCAGAAAGACAACCACCTATAAAGACATTCTGATCAACTCCGGTATTGTATGGGAGAAACTGCAGAAAAATAAAAAACTGGAAGAAACGATTTTGCTGGCTGGCTCTACCGAGCAACCGGAAACTTACTGGACTGAATCGAGACATGAGGATCTGGCGAAGAATGAAAAAGCCATTTACAACATGATCGATACGTTGCAGAATATGCCGCTGTTCAAACGCTACAGCGATATTGCCAATTTCCTGGCAACGGGCTACAAAGCATTCGGCAGTTTTGAATACGGTCCGTGGTTCAATGTAATGAGTTCGAATATTGTGGAAGGGTTCCGCACACGTTTAGATATTGGTACCAGCACCAACTTCAGTAAAACATGGTGGTTGCGTGGGTACCTTGCGTATGGTTTTAATGATAAAAAATTCAAAGGAAGAGCGGAGATTACGCATTTGTTTAAACGGGATCCACGTATGCGTTTATACATGTCGTACACCAATGATTATGATAACGGCCAACGTTATTACGATGAAGTAGGAACAGATAACGTATTTACATTAGCTGCCCGCAAATCGCAGGTACCGATTAAGTTTTTACGAGTAGAACAACAACGCATAGAATTCTCGAAAGAAACACATGCCGGTTTTACTTTTGAAGTTTCAGCAACGAGAAAAATATTTGACCCCATCCGCTCATTGCCATCTAAATCAATTTATCCAAACGGAACGGGTGATGCCCTCAATAACACGGAAGTTGGTGTTCGTATCCGTTATGCTTATCTCGAACGTTTTTTAGAAGGAACTTTTTTACGATCAAGTTTAGGCAGCCCTTACCCGATTGCAGAATTGAAATACAGCAGAGGATTCCCAGGCTTTTTAAAAAGTAATTATCAATACCACCGTCTTACAGCATCGGTACACGATTACTTTAAAATTGCAAACCTCGGCGAGTTGTATTACAATGTGTATGGCGGAAAAATTTATGGTACACTTCCGTTTCCGTTATTGGAAATACATCCCGGTAATGAAATTTTTTATTACAACAAGTATGCGTTTAACCTGATGAACCGCTTTGAATATTTGAGCGATGAATATGCAGGTATAAACCTCGAACACAATATCGGCAATGGCATGTTCCGGTGGTTACCGCCAACACGAAAGCTCAAGTTCCGTCAATTCTGGACGGCGAAAATGTTATGGGGCAGTTTAAGTGAAGGAAACCGAAGCTTTAACCAGGTGGGTACAGTATTCGATCGTGGGCACCAGTTTCAATCGCTCAATGGTAAAACGTATATTGAAGTGGGTACCGGTGTTGATAATATTTTACGTGTGCTGCGTTTCGATTTTATCTGGCGATTGGCCCCACAACCATTGCCAACAGAACAGTACAAACGCTTTGGCGTGTTTGGTAGCTTTCGGTTACAGTTTTAAGTGTTGCAACGGAAACATGGAGTACACAACCTGAAATTATCCTGCATCCAGACAACCAACAATCACCGCACAGGCTTTTTTAATTTCTTCTTCTGTAATTGTTAATGGAGGAGCAATACGCAAACAATTGGCTGCAAACAAAAACCAATCGGTAATTACACCATTGGCAATACAGGCATCAATTATCTTTTTATTTGTTTCAAAGCTGTCGAACACCAACGTCATCATCAATCCACGGGAACGGATGGCTTCCACTTTCGGGTGTTGCAACAAACTGCGGAATAACTGTTCTTTTTCAAAAACACTATCTACTAATTTCTCTTCAAGCAATACCTGCAAAGCCGCCATACCTGCTGCACAGCAAACCGGGTGACCACCAAACGTACTGATATGCCCCAGCACCGGATTCTCCGTTAACTGCCACATCAACTCACGGTTAGCAACAAACGCACCCAACGGCATGCCGCCGCCCAATGCTTTGCCCAACAGTAACACATCAGGCACCACATCAAACTGTTCAAAGGCCCACAAACTTCCGTTGCGGCCAAAACCACATTGTATTTCGTCGAGGATAAGTAACGTGCCTGTTTCGGTACAACGCTTTCGCAAAGCCTGTATCCATTCCCGCAGAGGCGCATTTACACCCGCTTCTGCCTGGATGGTTTCTGCAATAACGCAAGCCGTTTTTGTGGTAATGAGCGAGAGATCTTCGAACGAATTATAACTGGCATGATGCACACCCGGCAACAAGGGACGAAACGCATTGCGCCAGTATTCATCACCCATAATACTCAATGCACCTTGTGTGCTTCCATGATAACTGTTTTTGAATGCTACAATTTCAGCACGGTTGGTAACACGTTTGGCCAGCTTCATGGCGCCTTCCGTTGCTTCAGTTCCGGAGTTGGTAAAATAAACAGAGTTGAGTGTTGCCGGTAAATGATCGGTAAGCAGTTTGGCATATTGCACCTGCGGCGTTTCAACAAACTCGCCATACACAATCAGGTGCATGTATTTATTTAACTGTTCGTGGATTGCTGCCAGCACTTTCGGATGCCGGTGCCCCACATTACAAACACTGATGCCTGCAATCAGATCGATATATTCTTTGCCAGCTGCATCCCACATGCGGCAACCTTCGGCTTTTACAATTTCAAGTGCAAGGGGTGCCGGCGATGTTTGTGCCACATGTTTCAGAAAAAGTTCACGTTGATTCATACACAATCAAAAAACGAAAGTAAAAAGAAAAGACGCCGATTGGCGTCTTTTCGAAAAAAGTACAGAGGCAAATTACAAGTAACGCTTTTGTACAAGGAAGTTGGCAAAAGCCTGCATAAATGAAAGACGGCTGTTTACACCATTCTTATTGTATTTCTTAATGTCACCCGATTTTGTTTGTAAACGATCTTTCCAGGTTCCGAGCATTTTTTCTTCAGCAATGTAACGTGCAATAATGCAGCCTTCAGCATCTTCAAAATCGTAGTTCATTGGGCCACCGCTTTTTAAATCAAGATCCAGCATTCCGGAACTGTAATCGTACTCAGCATCATCGGTCTTAACCGATTTATGTGATCCCTTTGCTTTCACGGTACCTAATAATTTACCTTCCTGCTTAATTTCATAAATCATAACCGATGTGAATTTTGAAACAGAATCTACTCTGAGCAGGGTTACTTCAACGGGTTTGGCCGCATCACTTTTAGCCGGATTTTTCAATGCAGCAAGACAACCTTGTTCTCTTTCTGCCTGTGCTTTGTAGGTTTCGGCCCAGTTTGTTGCATAATCAGTTTTCAACTGTGCAAATGCCGGTGCGTTTACAACGCCATTTGCAACCAGGTTATATTTCGCAATAAGTTGTGCCAAAGCTTCGGAATAATTCACCAATAATTTTCCTGTACTAAAAAGTTTCATTTCGCCGGCGCTCAACTGAACTTTTTCTTCTACTCCGGTAAAAGAAAGTGTATAGTATGTCTGTGTTCCGCTGATAGGCGTATTTACATCTGCCGGAGCCAGTAATCCGATTTGCTTTTCTTCCAGATTTTTCACTTCAAAATCATACTCCAAGAACCCTTTTTTCTTTTTTTCGATAATACAGATTGCGGTATCGTTTACCGACAACTTCTCTTTTTTAAAACTTACATTCTTTTCCTGTGCAGATACTATTCCTCCCGCAACAAATAACAGTACAACTAAAAAACACGTTCGCATAAACAGTTTGGCTTTTAAATAATTGAATAAAACGTCAAAATACGAAAAAACAGACAGAGCACATTTCGGGCTGAAAATTTATGCCCACGCAGGCTACCGATGCTCCATATAAAAAAAGCGACAAAACAGTATGTACCCTCAAAAAACATTGCGAAATTTACACTTCAACCAAAAACCTCATTCCGATGCCCGTAATTCTTCCTGTAGAAGGCGTTTCTCCCCAGTTTGGCAACGATTGTTTTATTGCTCCCAATGCCACGATTGTAGGCGATGTAGTTATGGGCGATGAATGCAGTATTTGGTTTAATGCAGTCATACGGGGCGATGTAAACAGCATTCGCCTGGGTAATAAAGTGAACGTACAGGATGGTGCCGTACTGCATGCCACATACCAAAAAACCAAAACCATCGTTGGTAATAATGTAAGCATCGGCCATAATGCATTGGTGCATGGCTGCACCCTGCACGATAATGTGTTAATAGGGATGGGCTCAATTGTAATGGATAATGCAGTAGTGCACAGCAACTCCATTATTGCAGCAGGTGCGGTAGTGCTGGAAGGAACGATTGTGGAAGCGGGCAGCATTTATGCCGGTGTACCGGCTAAAAAGGTTAAAGACATCAGCCAGGAGCTGATTAGCGGAGAAATTAACCGCATTGCTAACAACTATCTGAAGTATGCCGGATGGTTTAAAGAAACTGTAACAAACGAAAAATAGAAACGGTACAACTATTGTCCATATCCAACTGTTAAACAATTACGTATATGAAACAGATCGCAAAAGCAGCACTTGTCCTTTTTTTATTGTCATTTGTAGTGACGAGTTGTAACGTGTTTAAACGTACACCGAAAGAAGGTTGTCCTACCAATGGTAAAAATGTTGGTGCGGAAAAGTTGCTGAGTGGTGAAAAAGTGAAGAGAGCAAAACGATTTAACAGTTGACATATACGGGACTTACTAACCCGCATTAATAACACCAAAAAATACCGCTATGAATCCAACATTACGCAACCATGTAGGATATAATGAGGCCGTACTTGACGACGATGCCAGCTATGACAAGTTTCACCGTTGGGCAGATATTCTTGCCGATAAGCTGAAAATCTCCTTTACCAAAAAACTGGACGACTTTGAAGCCTTGTATTGGGACTTTGTTTACAAAGGCACAGCGCTTACCCTCAGTTTCAACATTTTTAATGGTATTTCTGTTTTTCCATCGCTGGAAGAAAAGAGTGAGCATTTTGAAAATGCTGCCATTGCCGAATTAGTTGATGCACTGAAAGATGCTTCACCAGAAGAATAAACAAACAACCTCCGTATTGATCGTTCGCTGCAGAAACTCTTCTATAGCCAGTGCTTTTTTATGTCTATTGTAGCAAGGATACCACAATAGCTGATGTAGCGTAACGGATGAATTTCTTCTTTTGCAACGGCGGCTTTAACAGCACAGCCCGGTTCTTCTAAGTGCAGACAGTTATTGAACTGGCAGCTGTTGATACGTTCCCGCATTTCGGGGAAATAATGCGATAGTTCCTGACGGTCGATATCAAACAAACCAAACTCTTTTACACCGGGTGTATCAATAATGCGCCCACCAAACGGAAGGTCGAACATTTCGGCAAATGTGGTGGTGTGCATACCCTTTCCGCTCCAGCCGCTTACTTCTTCGGTACGTAAATCCAGATCGGGCATCAGTGAATTAATAAAAGTTGACTTACCTACTCCCGAATGACCACTGATCAAGGTTGTTTTATTTCTCAGCAACGCTTTTAATTCATCTACACCTGCACCTGTTTGCATGGAAATCAAAAACACTTTGTAACCGATTGCTTCGTACATGGCACTCCACTCCTCAAACAAATCCATTTCTTTTTTGCGGTATACATCGGCTTTGTTGAATACTATAATGCTGGGAATATGGTATGCTTCGGATGCAATTAAAAACCGGTCGATAAACCCTTGCGATGTACGGGGTTCTTTTAATGTTGCAAACAGCAGACTTTGATCGAGGTTTGAAGCAATGATGTGGTGCTGATGCTTGTTATGCGGGCTTTGGCGGTTGATGTAATTGCGTCTGTCGCTGATGTTGGTGATCATCACGGTTTGCTCCAGATCGTTCTCCATTTCAATTTCAACTTCATCGCCCACAGCAATAGGATTGGTAGAGGTAATACCATCAATTTTAAACTTGCCTTTGATACGTGCCTGCACAATATCTCCTTCCTCTGTTTTGGCAACATACCAACTTCCCGTCGATTTATAAATGATGGCTTTCATGCTGATGCAAAGAAAAGGAATAGATTGCCACGGGAAACAGAAAAATATTAGCCACAAAGACGCTAAGTCTCCAAAAAGCACGAAGTGAGAAGAGAAAAATTACAGAAATAAATTTCAGGTGCTTCGTGTCTTTGTGGTAAGATATTATGGAAACTTTCGCAGCACTTTATACCGCAGCCAAACTTCCAGTAACAGTAAGGCCATGATTGCAAATACCAACGGATAAAATTCTTCGGAATAACGGGAGTACTGGCTGGTTTCAATCTTCGATTTTTCCAGCTGATCAATATCGGCATACACTTTACTCAGGCTTTCATTATCGGTTGCCCGAAAATAATTTCCACCTGTTTCGTTTGCAATTTCGGTGAGCAGTTTTTCATCAATATTTACTTTTTCCATTGTACGCACAACACCACCGGTTGTTTGTTGCGGCAAAGCTGCATAACCTTCGGTACCCATACCAATGGTGTATACTTTTACATTGTATGCTTTTGCAATTTCTTTGGCTGTACTTGGCGGTATCAATCCACCATTATTTTCTCCATCGGTTAAAAGTATAACCACCTTGCTTTTCGATTCACTGTCTTTCAACCGCTCCACGCTGGTTGAAAGTCCGGAACCAATAGCAGTACCATCCTGTAAGATGCCACTGCGTACAGCATAAATCTGGCTCTTCAATGCTGCATAATCGGTAGTAGGCGGACATTGTGTAAACGATTCGCCCGAAAAAATAACCAACCCAATACGGTCTGTTTTACGTGCATCTACAAAATCGCTTGCCACTTTTTTCATCGCTTCCAAACGGTTCGGGCTAAAATCTTCGGCCAGCATACTGCCGCTTACATCCATACAGAGAATAATATCAATCCCCTCACCTTCCACTCGTTCTTCGCTGCTGCGTGTTTGTGGCCGGGCAAACGCAATAATGAGTAAAGCAAGCGTTAACAACCGCAACACGAACGGCAAATGCCACAACACATTTTTAGATGTACCTGTTTTACGGTAAATACTAAGTGAAGAAACGGTTACGGAAGAAGATGCTTTGCGATTAGTAAGGATATACCATACAATCAATAATGGCAACAAGAGGAATAACCATAACAGGTAAGGATAAGCAAAAACAATATGTTGATACCATTCGCTAAGCATTGTTCTTTAACTCCTTTTCTGATTGTTTAACAGTTGCAGCAATTGTTTCCAGGGCAGTAATACATTCATTTGCCGGTGCGGTAAACCGGGCAAACTTAACGGCATCGCCTAACCGCAATACCTGTGCAACAGCAATAACGGTATCGTTCAGCAAATATGGTTTTAATTCCGGCACCAGTTCATCGGTTGTAAGTTTAGTAAAGGGCTGACGGGTTTTACGTTCGTAGTAGCGCTTCACTGCCAGTGAGAGTTCTGAAAAATTGTTTTTCTGATCGAGCTGGGTTGTCCATTGCGCCAGCTTCAGCTTTTCAAGTATACGCATGCAATCATCGAATGCTGTGTTTGGCGACTCATCTGTTACAACGGCCTGTTTCTTTTCTTTCCATTTTTTGAAAAGCACAATCAACACAATTAAGCTGATCAATGCAGCAGCTGCCACAATAACTCCAATCCACCATTGCCCTGCATTTACTTCTACAATCGGCTTAATATCGTTAAGTAATTGATTGCCGGTTGTGTCGTATTCAATTAATATCACTTTGGCCGGAAATTTCAGCAGCTGTGGTTTGTCGTTTACATTCGACGGAACAATTACCTCAATTTGATCAACCGCCCATAACCCACTGTCGAAACTTGTAAGCGTAAGTTTCTTTGTAAGTATATCACTGGTATCGTAGGCAACCACTTCAAAGTGTGGAATGCTGTCGGGCAGTTTCCATTGTATTGCCGACGAAGCGCTGATCGCTTTCAATTCAAACTTCAACGTAAACGGTTCGCCAATATATATTTTGTCTTTGTTACTGGTTACAACAGCAGTTACCTGCGCCTGCACCGATGCAAACAGAATTACTCCAATAATTATTGCCGCCAGGTGTTTGCTCATCTGCTTCTGTTAATAAAAAATTTCTGTAACACTTTTACATAATCATCGCCTGCACGCATATGCAGCAGATCGGCACCCGAACGGCGAAACACATCTTTTACGTAATCGTTATGCTTATGAAAATCTTTCTCGTAATCAAAACGCACCAACGCACTCGATGTATCGATCCAGCGTTGTTCACCTGTTTCAGCATCTGCCACCTGCAGTAAGCCGGCGTCGGGTAAACGCATATCCAGCTGATCGTAAATTTTAATACCAATCACATCATGCTTTCTGCTGGCAACACGCAACGCATCTTCAAACCCTTTTCCTAAAAAATCGCTGATGAGAAAACAAATACTTTTGCGCCGGCACACATTATTAAACATGCGGAATGCATCTGCATAATTCGTTCGTTTCGATGCAGCATCATTACTCAGCATTTCACGCACAATATAAAGTGTATGTTGCTTTGCTTTCTTAGGTGTAATAAAGCGCTGCACTTTATCGCCAAACAAAATAGCGCCTACTTTATCGTTGTTATTCACAGCAGAAAAAGCAAGTACTGCTGCCAGTTCTGTTACCAGGTCTTTCTTACGCTGTAAGTGTGTGCCGAAGCTGATGCTTGCACTGTTATCGATTAACAGAAATACCATTTGCTCACGCTCTTCTTCAAACACTTTACTGTACGGGTGTGCGTAGCGTGCACTCACGTTCCAGTCAATGAAGCGGATATCATCGCCGGGCTGATACTCCCGCACTTCTTTATAACTCATGCCCTGCCCTTTAAATGCCGAATGGTATTCGCCGGTGAACATGTGGTTGGTAAGCCGCTTGCTTTTTATTTCAAGTGCCCGTACTTTCTTTAATATTTCTTCAGTAGTTAACAAGTCGGTAAAGTGTTTGGAGTTATATTTTACGGAACCTTTACCGTATTCAACACCTGATTAATAATTTCTTCAACCGATACATTTTCTGCTTCGGCTTCGTAGGTTAAGCCAATCCGATGGCGCAATACATCGGCTGCAATGGAACGCACATCTTCGGGCAACACATAACCACGTTTATTTAAAAAGGCAACCGATTTTGATGCCAATGCCATATTAATCGAAGCCCTGGGCGATCCGCCATAAGAGATTAACGGTTTTAAATTACTTAACCCAACCTGTTCGGGTTTACGTGTTGCAAATACAATATCAAGAATATAGTTCTCGATCTTTTCGTCCATATAAATCGTACGTGCAAGATCACGGGCTTCTGTTACTTCACGTACCGATACAACGGGGTTAATGGTGGGCGATGCAATCTGTTGCGTATTCTGCCGAATAATCAATTGCTCTTCTTCTTTTTTCGGGTAGTCAATCACTACCTTCAGCATAAAACGATCCTGTTGTGCTTCGGGCAATGGATATGTACCTTCCTGCTCCAACGGGTTTTGTGTAGCCAACACCAAAAAAGGTTCTTCCAATTTATACGTGTGTTCGCCAATGGTTACCTGGCGCTCCTGCATAGCTTCGAGTAATGCACTCTGCACTTTTGCCGGGGCACGGTTAATTTCATCGGCCAACACAAAATTGGCAAAGATGGGACCACGGCGTACAAAAAATTCGTTCTTCTGCTGATTGTAAATCATGGTGCCGATAACATCGGCAGGTAACATATCGGGTGTAAACTGTATACGGCTGAACTTGGCATTAATAGCCTGCGATAACGATTTAATCGTAAGTGTTTTTGCAAGACCCGGTACACCTTCTAACAAAATATGTCCGTTTCCCAGCAAACCAACCAGCAAACGGTCTACCATATATGTTTGCCCCACCAGTACTTTCCCCACTTCGGCACGCAGCCTTTCAAGAAAACTGCCGGCATATTGAATTTTATCGTTCAGTACCTTGATGTCTTCTGCGGTTTTTAACATGTAATCTTGGTTTTATCGGTGAAAATACAACCCATCATTCTCATTTCCTGATGGCTGTATGAAAATTCAATACCCTAAACGCAAAAAGAAGGCCGAAATTGAAAATTGGGCAACCGTAGTTTTACTTTCGTACTATCCACGGGTTAACTTTGCCGCTATGGATGCAGCGAATGATTTGTTTGTTCGATGGATGAACCTCGAACAGAAACTGGTAGCACGTTTTGGCAAGAAGCCCGATCTTGAATCGATCTTGTTTTTGATTGGTGTACAGGAATTTGGTCAGTTGAAAGAGAATTTTACCAAAGAGCAGAAGCAGGATCTGATGCATGTGGCTGTTTGCTCTCTCTTATCGCAAAGCGGCTATTTTGAATTTGAACAATTTGATAAAGATGGCTGGCCGCATTTTAAACAACTGAAAGCCATGCCCAACATGAGCATGCGGGAGCAGGAAGATTTTATTAAAGACCATGTTTTACTTTATTTTGAACAAAGCGGACTTTAAATGAAACAAATTGGCCTTTGCTTACTTTGCCTGTTATTGGTTACTGTTACAGATGCACGTAACCGTAAGGTGAAAATTATTACCAGCAAAGGAACCATTGTGGTAAAGCTGAGTGATAAAACACCGCTACACCGCAACAATTTTATTAAACTGGTGAAACAAGGTTATTACAACGGTATTCTGTTCCATCGTGTAATAAAAGAGTTTATGATACAAGCGGGCGATGATTCTACTAAACAGGCGGTGCCGGGTAAACGCTATGGAAACGGAGGTTTAAAAAATAAAATTCCTGCCGAATTCGACAGTTCGCTTTTTCACAAGCGTGGCGTGCTGGCCGCAGCCAGAGATAACAACCCCGAAAAAGCCAGCAGTGGCAGCCACTTTTACATTGTGCAGGGTAAAAAATTTACAGACAGCACATTGAACGAGGTAGAAGTGAAACGGATGGGCGGACGGAAAATTCCGGAGCAATACAGACAAGTGTACAAAACAGTTGGCGGCGCTCCGCACCTCGATCAGAATTACACCGTTTTTGGCGAAGTAGTAAAAGGAATGCACGTTGTGGATACGATTGCGCAGATGGAACGTGATCAGTACGACCGGCCGAAGGAAGATGTACGCATCATCGGCATGAAACTGAAGAAGAAATTTTTATTTTTCTGATTGCAATAAAACAATCAATTTAGCAGCGCTTAAAAACAAATACAATATGAATTTTCCAGAAAATCTCCGTTACACAAAAGATCACGAATGGATCAGCTTAGAAGGTAATGTTGCAACCATTGGTATTACCGATTTTGCACAAAGAGAATTAGGCGATATTGTGTATGTGGACATTAACACAGTTGGTAAAGCATTAAATGCTGAAGAAGTATTTGGTACGGTAGAGGCTGTGAAAACAGTAAGTGATTTGTTTTTACCTGTTGCCGGTACCATTACCGAAGTTAACAGCGCATTAAACGATCAACCTGAGGCTGTAAATACAGATCCATACGGCGCAGGCTGGATGGTAAAAGTAACCGTAAACAACCCTGCAGATGTAGATCAATTATTAGATGCTTCAGCTTACAGTGCGTTGGTAGCATAATGAAAGAAAAAATTCAGCAATACCTCTCTACAAAATGGCCGGCCATCATATGGTCGGTCTTTGTTTTTATACTGCTTGTTCTACCGCCTGAAGCACTGAATAAAGAACGTAAAATCGAGATTGTACAACTCGACAAGATCATTCACTTTTTCCTGTTTGGCATACTGGCCGGTTTATGGGCTTACTACAAAAAACAGCAGCAGGAAAAGCAATTTTTTACTTTTTTATTTATTGTGGTTGTAACAGCTGTGTATGGTATTACAACCGAATATGTACAGGATTGGGTAGGTCGTGATTTTGATGTGTGGGATATGGTAGCCGATGCGGCCGGTGCCCTTGTATTTGTAAGTTGGGTTTGGTATAAAAAAGAAGACCCCGGTAGAAACCGGGGTCGAAACCAAAACTAACTGCTTATGAGAAAAATTTAAATTCAGATTTGTTATACAAAGTTCGCACTATCTGCAACGCTAAACTGTCACTTCATTGTTAATATTTTCTAAAGCCTTTGTTTTAAAAACGGGCCCTGATAGAAATCAGGGCCGTAAACCAAAACTAACTGCTTATGAGAAAATTGACTGCTTTAAAGAACTTTCATATTTAAGACGCTAAATGCATTCCAAAGTTTACACACTGATTGTTAAAATATCCTAAAAGCATTTTCAGCGATCTCTGTACACACTATTTCTAAAATCATGCCAATACAAATTGCGCAGTTTATTTACTGAGTTTAAAGCATGTAAAAAATAGCTCCATGCAATTTGTTTCATTTCACAAACCGCAGGTAATTAATTACCAAAAAGCCCTTTCACCATATCCATCATACCGCCACTGCCCGATTGTTGCGATGCGCCTCCTTTTACCATGTTAATTACATCATTTAAATCGGTATCACCATCTCCGTCCTTATCTAACCCGCCCTGCGTTACCCTGCCAAGCAAGCCCTGTAAATCAAGCCCATTGCTGCTGCCGCCGGTTAAAGAGCTGAAAATGCTCTGCAAGTCAAAACTGTTGTCGGAAGGATCGTTTGTTTTGGATATAACCTTGTTTAATACCCCCGGTAACAGATTGCTAACGATATTTCCGGCCTGTTCTTCGTTTAAATTAAACTTATCCATGAGCGATGAAACGGCGTTACCCGACAGTTGACCGGCTAAAGGATTTTGCTGTAAATCGCCTCCTTGTCCGCCTAATAAACGCAATACATCTTTAAACTGACCACCAGCCAATGCCTGCTGCAAACCACCGGTAATACTTCCGGTAACATCGGCAACAGCCTCATCGTTTCGCTCGTTGGGAATATCGGGGTTTTCAATAATGGCAGCACCTGCCTGTTGTTTTACAAGATTCAATAATTGATCAAATATAATAATAGCTTTTGTAGCCAATCAAAATACAGCAAAACATCGCCGCCTGCAAGCAATACAGATAAAATATTTATTAATATAAAATAATAAAGCCCGGCAGGTATTGCCGGGCTTTGATATGAAACATCGTCTTTTATCTCACTTTTGCTGCAATTACAGAAGCATCGTCCTGCATTGTTTTGCAACTGGTAGTTGCTCCAATCCACCATCTGCCAATTGGTTGGTTATACGATACACCCATAATTGGTGCTTCGCCGTTGCCACCGGGATTGTACTCTGCCAACCAGTTACAGTTTGCATCGTATTTGCTTTGGTGGTAAAGACCAATGGTGTGGCCACCTTCATGTGAAGAAGCTTCCCATACATTTTTTTGGTTATAGCCCAATGCTTTTGAAAATACAAAGCCGGGAATATCAAGACCCCAGGTCCATGAATCGATGTATGCTACACCACCTGCAGCACCATACCACTCATGGTATTGTGTGATGATTATGCGTTGTCTTCTGTTTGCAGCAGCAGCAAAATAAGCAGCTGAATCTGTAGTAACTTTGATATTGGCGAAGGCTGAATAATCGTTGGTTACTTCGGCAAGAATATTTGCAATTTCGGTACTTGTAAAACCGGAAGGTGTTGCGTAAAAAGAGATACCGCTGTTCCAGTAAGGGCTGCTTACTGTTTGGCCATCAAAATCGAGGTATAATACCCATGATGAGCTGGTAACAGTTGGTGTTGTTGTAATAGTTGAACCGGATTCGCATGCATCACCAATACCGTCCTTATCGCTATCTTTCTGATCGGGATTGTAAGTAGATTTACAGTTGTCTACGTTATCAGGAATACCATCTTTGTCAATGTCTCTTCCTCTGCCTGCAATTACATTATCAGCAAACAATTCGCCACGGCGGATGCTGTTGTACTTTCCATTAAGGAAATCGCAGGTTTCTTTTTTCTTTGAAGTGAGAGCGTTGGCCGGAGTAAGACCTTGTTGTTCTATAAGAATTGAATTTTCTTTCTGGCATGCAGCGAGGATTAATACGCTTGCATAAACAATCAACTTTTTCATAGTGATTGGATTTGGTTTTTAAGATATTGGATAAATGATTTCAGTAGCTTCTACTCTGTACGTTTCATCTGTTACATAAACTTTGTATTGTTTCCATTCAAAAACGAAAAACATACCAAATGTTCATTGCTGTTCTGCTTTTGACCAAAACAGCTAACAAATTGCCGTATATGAGTAAGAACTTAAAGCTCAGATAAAGTCACGTCAACTATGTATCTGATTCTGATACAAAGTAACGCAGCTGCTTTCTCGTGGGAAATAGAATAAGTAGTGAACCTGATGTAGTTATAAAACGATGGACCTGCAAAATTCCACTTACTGTAGTGTAAGCTTTTCTGCGTTCTCGGCAAACTGTAAAGCATCTATTAATTCTTCAATTTCGCCGTTTAATACTGCATCCAGGTTATAAAGCGTAAGTCCGATCCGGTGATCGGTTACACGGCCTTGCGGATAATTGTAGGTTCTGATTTTTGCACTTCTGTCGCCAGTGCTTACAAGGCTCTTTCGCTGGCGGGCAATTTCTTCTTCGTGTTTACGCACCTGTTCTTCATACAAACGGGTACGCATCATTTGCATGGCTTTTTCACGGTTGGCCAACTGTGTACGTTCTGTTTGACAAATAACCACCGTACCGGTTGGTATATGCGTGAGCATTACTTTCGTTTCAACTTTATTTACGTTTTGTCCACCTGCACCACCACTTCTTGATGTTTCCATTTTCACATCACTTTCTCTCAACTCAAAATCAATTTCTTCTGCCTCGGGCATTACAGCCACTGTGGCGGCACTGGTATGTACACGGCCGCTGGTTTCAGTTGCAGGTACACGTTGTACACGGTGCACACCACTTTCAAACTTCAAGGTGCCATACACATCATCGCCGGTAACTTCTAACTGTACCTCTTTGTAACCGCCTACCGTTCCTTCACTTTCACTCAGCACAGCTGTTTTCCAACCGCGGCGTTCGCAATATTTGATATACATACGCAACAGATCGCCGGCAAACAAACTGGCTTCATCGCCACCGGTACCTGCACGTATTTCCAAAATCGCATTTTTATCGTCCTGTGGATCTTTTGGAATCAACAGCTGACGAACATATTTTTCGAGTTTCTCTTTTTGTTCCTCTAAGCCGGGCAGCTCTTCTTTGGCCATTTCACGCAACTCTTCATCATTTCCATTCAATGCTTCACGGTAGCTCTGCACATCATCCAGTACAGACAGGTATTGCTTTCGTGCCAATACGATTTTCTCCAGACTGCGGTATTCCTTACTTAAAGCAGAAAACTGCTTGTTATTGGCAACAATTTCGGGGTTAGTGAGGGCTACACCAACTTCATCAAACCTTGCCTGTATTGCTTCTAACTTGTCTAACATAATATTCTGCTCCTGAAAGGAATTGCTTTCGTCTTAAATTTGAGCGGCAAATTTAAATGAAATCGGCATGCAATACAGGAAATTCAGAGCAGAGCAGTTGTTTGATGGGTATACGCTACGAAAAACAGACGATACGCTTATTGCCGACACAGCAGGGAAAATAGTGGAAATTGTTGCTGCTTCCGATGCAGGAGATGATGTTGAAAGCTTCGACGGTATTTTGTCGCCGGGCTTTATCAATTGCCATTGCCACCTCGAACTCAGTCACCTGAAAAATGTAATTCCGCCACATACCGGTTTAATTGATTTTTTATGTTCGGTTGTAACCAAACGAGGTTTTGAACAGGAATTGATACAGCAAGAAATACGAAAAGCCGAACAGGAAATGTATGAAAACGGTATCGTGGCTGTTGGCGATATTGGCAACACCGCCGATACGGCTGCTGTAAAACGAAACAGCAAAATCCGTTGGCACAACTTTGTAGAAGTGCTGGGGTTTACCGATGAAAAAGCCAGCAGCAATCTGCAACAGTATTCGGCTGTAGCAGAAAAATTAAAAACACATCAACGCACATCGCTGGTGCCACATGCGCCGTACAGCATTTCACCGCTTACATTTCAATTAATCAACGATGCAACGGCAGGGCAGATTATCTCCATCCACAACCAGGAAACTGCTGCAGAAGATGAATTATATAAAACAGGTGCTGGCGATTTCCTGCGCCTGTTTCAAATCTTCGGCTTTAATGGTTCGCCTTTTCCGGTAACAGGTACAACCAGCATCCGATCATATTTGCCCTACTTCAATAAGCAACAAACAGTTTTTCTTATTCACAATACCTGTATGCCTGAGGAGGATGTAAGATGGGCGAATGAATATTCAGCCGCTAACGATTTACAGCTTATTTATTGTTTGTGCATTAACGCTAACCTGTACATCGAAAACAAAGTACCGCCAGTTGTATACTTTCAACAACAGCATTGCCATCTTGTATTGGGCACCGATAGCTACAGCAGCAACTGGCAGTTAAGTATTGCCAAAGAAATACAGGCCTTGTTACAGCACACAGCTGTTACTGCAGAGCAGGCTTTGCAAATGGCTACGCTTAACGGTGCAAAGGCCTTGCAGTGGCAACAGGATCTTGGAAGCTTTGAAAAAAATAAACAACCGGGTATTGTATTGATTGAACAGGATTTCAGTTCATCGAAACGATTACTCTAAAACAGCAAAAGCATTCCAATGGAATGCGTTTGCTGTTTCTCTTGCTTCATTCTTATTCGTAAGATGGATCTATATCTACCAGGGTTTTCTTTTCGCCACGATAGAAATATTCACCGCTCGGACGACTGGTTATACGTATACGCTTTAATAATTTTTGCAACTGCTCTTCCTGTGGCTCATCCGGCTCCAGTGCAGTTTTTGTAAACTGGGTTATCTCATATTCGTTTAAACGATAAAGCGAATAGCGGTAATTGTATTTCCGTTTTTTCATATCTGCAAATTCAATTTCGTTTTCCGATTCGGGCACTAAACCAACTGTTGCAATTTTCCACTGCACATCATCTTTCTTCATTTTGTATTGAAAGAAATAGACGAACCCTTTTTTATCAGCAATCGTAAGCGGATAGCGCTTCAAAAAAGAAATAGTATCTGGTTTATCATTTTCATTGAACGATATCAGCTTTGCAATGGCAAGATCTTTCTGATTTCTGTACTTAGCAGGAAAAAGCTTCTCTATATCCCACTTCTTAAGATCGTTGAACAAACGATAACGATACTCATCTTTAGCAGCAAAGAAATTTATCAAACTATCCGGCACAGGCTGCTTATTTTTTAACAACACTTCCATTACATCGTATTTCAGTTCTTTACTTTCAGATTGTAACAGCTGTGTAAGAAATGTTTTTACTGCTGTATTTTCTGCAATGGAGGGAATGAGTAGCCGGCTGTATAAAATCAAATCATCGTTGGTTTCGTCTTCTACATCAAAAGAAGAAACAGTTACAATATCTATATCCGCTTCTCCGGCATCTTCATCTTTTTTTGCTTCGGCCTTTTGAATAGATTGTTTCTTTTCTGCAATTACCTGTTTACGCCACAGGTGTTTTGCTTCCAGTAAAAATTTATCAAAATACATCCGGTAATCATCTGCAGTAATAATGCCGGCATCCACCATATCGGCCAGCAGTTTCATCATTTCATCTTTATAATCTTCCAGATTTACCAATGGTAATAAATCGGGTAAAATAGTTTTTATGAGCTGCAAGGTATCGCTCATGTTATCAACAAATGTATCATCACTTTCATCTTCCTCGCCATAAGGGAGCATACTTCCTCCAATACCATAACCGCTAGTTCCGTATCGGCCATAGTTATAATTGTTATCGGATTTTTCAATGATTGGCGGTTCGGCTTTTACAATATTTCTGAAAAGTGAATGTGCGGTTGCTGTTTGTTGTAACAATAAACTTTCGAGTACTACATACTGCAGCTGGATGGTATCGCCGGCAGCAAAATAGAGATCGTACAAATAGTTGGATGAAGCAGCTGTTTTAATACTTGCTAAACGCTTAATTAATGCACTCTTGGTATCAAGGTAATTTTTCTCTTTCCAGTTTATTTGTACAATCGCATTTTTTAACTGTGAAAAATCGGTTGAATCGAGCACAATAGATGAAACGTATTTTTTAGCCCGCTTGTGCGCAACCGAATCGGCAGATTGCATATCCCTAAAAAAGTAATCCGATTTCTTTGTCATAATATCAAAACCTTTCAATGTTGTATCGGGCTGAAATGTTTGATAGAATCTGCTGATGAATGCACTTGGCTTAGTAAGCGTATCCCGTAATGTTTGTATGGTAAACACCATGCCATCTTTCAGGAATGATTTAACATGAAGCATCCTGCTGCTTCCTTTATCAGATAAATAGGTTTCCCAAACATTCATTTTATTGGGCAATACAGTTTTCTGTTGCCAACGAACAATACGACTGGTATCGTTGTACTCGTTATCTGATAAGCGTGTACTGTCTGTCACATACGTGTAAAAAGGCATTTTATAGAAACTCACTTCAATGCGCTCACCGGTTGTATCGTTTTCAATAACCTTTGTTTCATTAATTGTTTTATACAAAAAAGATTCTTTGGCTTCATCCTCATCATCGCCACGGCTGTAGATGCCGGCAAGTACTTTTAAATCTTTTTTCTTTTTTACTACCGGGTAATAAGGTGTAGTTACCGTATAGTAAAGGGCAGTGTCTTTTTGCTGCATTTCACTACCGTAAACAAAAGGTAATAATTCAAAACTGTTGATGAACTGATCGATCGCTGCATTATCTTTTGCAGCATGAACAATTACGGCATAATAATGTGGCCCCTGTAAAATAAACCGTGCACTAAATATTTTACCGTCTTTATCACTAAACTTTGTTTGCAAGGCCGGATAACCATTATGTTTTATTTGTTTGCGTTCCAGCTGCTTGCTGATAAACTCTGATGATTTAAAACTTTCTTCAATTAAACTCAAATCAAAAGTATCCTCGCCCGATTTGTTGAAGTTATGAAGTGATGTAGCTACTACCCTGTATTGGTTTAGATCATCTGCTGCATCATAGACCCTGTTATCATTTACGCTAAAGAAAGGTTCGTGCGGAAAAGCTACTGCAAAGCCACCGCTGACAGGCGAATACAGTTTGCCGGTTATTTTTTGTTCTTTATAGTTTTTAAGTTGAATACTGTTGAAAAACTCTTTGCCTTCTGTACTGTTACTTACATAGTTTCCGATACCACTCATTTTAAATATCAGCACTTCGTAGGGTGTAGCAATGATGTGATAACGTTGCACATCGCCACGGCGAGTGCGGTTTAAAATGTCGTAACCCTGGTAACCGTTTTTATTGATTTTTTCTTTTGACAATATTTTACCTGGAATGCTTTCATAAAGCATACTGTCTACAATTTCAAGTACACGGCTTTCTTTATGTCCCCACATCAATGCATGGGTGGTTATTTTCGTTACCATGTAATAACTGCCATTGCTCATATCGGCATGCTGCACCTGTTTAAAAAACGGGTGATTGGTTGAAAAGAATTCGCCGGGTGCAAGCAGTTGATAGGCGCCATCTTCTGCTGTAATTTTTTTCATAGTTACAGGCACTGTTATTTTATCTACAGCCTCTTTTTCCTGGTTACTGCGGCCGGCCATTTTTACCGGACGAACGATATAACCTTTGCTGCGTAATAATTCAATAACACCACGGTTGCCCGGCAAATGCGCTGCGCCAACTCCTGCAAAAACAGAAGCGCCTGTTTTAATGATTGAATCAATTGAGTTTGCCTGTATTTCGTTTCGGCGATAGAGAAACTTTTCATCAAACAACTCCGATTGAGAATTGTAGCGGTTAATGCTATCCAATAAATCAAGATTACCTGTACGATATGCTTCTTCCAGTTTATCGAACGAATATTCGCTGTTGTAATTATCGTAGCTGCGTTGCTTCTTGTTTTTATCTTTCGATGCATCTTTCACCGCTTCAATCATCAGCTGCATACTTTCATCAAAATTTTCCAGACCGGCTGTTTTCTTTCCATACTTTCTTCCGCACTGGTAAATAAACATGTCAAGAAAAGTGTCTTCTTCGAAGTCGGATGTTTTACCACCGTATGTGCGGTACAACAGGTTATTGATAACGGAAGGGTTACTGGCTAGTGCATATTTAATCAACTCCTCGTACTTGTGTACTTTAAGTGTGTTGATGGTAAGATAATCGGCACCCGTGTTGCGGTTAGGCATAAAACTCATGGGATCCATATCGTACTTATCCATATCCTGCTGCCAGTACGCCATATCGTTTTCCAATGCCACTACCTGTACATTCTTAATACCGAGATAAAATGAATCGGGCAGGTTATAAACGAGTTTACTACTTACATGCATTGTGCCAAATAAGTACGAAGGTTTTGCATCGCCTTTCTTTGTTATTTCCCAGAACAGGCTTGGATATTTAGCCGGCTTTTTATTTACCTGGCATACTGCCGAAAAACTTACAAGCAGAAAAAGGATAGCAATAGCGGGTTTGAATTTCATACGTAACATCTTGTGGTTTCGTGTGGTTATAAGTAAAGATGCGCCGTTGAACAGATTGCACAACAGGCATGTAAAGTTCGGTTTATTTTCATCAGGGCGACAGTACTTCCTGCAACACCTGCAGTGTTTTCATTTTCGAAAATTCGGGCATGTGCAACATGTAAAAGGTTTCAATGGCTTCCAGCAGTTGCCTGCGCTGTAAATAATTCATCGGCACTTCAGTAAGCTCATGCGGCTGCATGGCTTTTAAAACTTCGCTCATCAGCTGTGCAGCCTGCCCATCAATGTAATACACATGCTGCGGATGCGTATCAACAAAACTACCTTCCTGCAAATCGAATACAGCATGTGTGCCTGCATCTTCAATGTTCATTTGAAAACCAAAGAAATTGGTGAGGTGTAACGAAAAGTATAACGGAAAATTAGCTGTAACCGTATCAGAAGCTTTATCTAATTCCATTAATGCTTCTTCCACAAAATAAAACAGATCGGGATTGTTTTCGGGTTGCTTTACACATTTCTGCAATAGCTCCATCATGTACAGCATCACACTGTTTTTAATTACATCTGCAAACAACTCGGTATACAAAAAACACCATCGAAATTCTTTGATGCGTTGCAGATTTTTTAAGTCGTGATGGTAAACAACCAACTCCAGTATTGCACCCGGCTGAAAGTAATTTGCTTTCGCTCCGCCTTTTTTGCTGCTGGCTCGTACGCCCTGTACAATATAGCTCTGCAAACCATACAACTCTGTATAGGCCGATATAATTAAACTCGTTTCGCCATACTTTACAGTACGCAAAACAATTGCTTTCGTTTTATGTAATACGTTACTCAATAAGTGTTACTTGATGAATACAATTTTACCAACCTGTTTCTCTGTACCAAACTCATCTTTTGCCAATACAAGATATACGCCGCTTGCCACTCGTTGATTCCGGTAATCACGCCCATTCCAAACAGCCTGGCCGCCTAACGATCTTGTTTGAAAAACCAAACGTCCGTTTAACTCCACAATTTTTACAAGCGCATTTTCGGGTAAGCCACGAATACCTATTGTACCGCCATAACCTGCAGGTACTGGACTTGGAAATACAATTACTTTATCTGTATTTTCACTCGCTTCGGTTGCACTGCCTCGGTAACTGCAAATACCATTAAAAGTGGAGAAATACACTTCACCACTGGCAGGATCAATGGCGATGCGAATAATGTTATTGCTTAATAACGGACTATTTTCTGCGGTAAACCTTTCCAACACTTTTTCACCATCGGCACTGATTAACCAAACACCATTTCGTGTGCCAATCCATTTACGGTTTGCAGCATCAACAGCAATGGAACGCACATCTTCGTTTTCAAATAACAGTCCTGCAAAATTATCCTGTTGCACAACCGGTTGAAAAGCTTCGCAGCCATTTCCTGTAAACACATCGCCGGGGCATTGAATAATTGCTATTCCTTTATCGGTACCAAGCCAGATAAACCCATCTTTATCCTTCGCCATGCAGTTTACCATATTGCTGGGCAGGTTACCGCTACCTCTGCCTGTTTGAAACCATTTCCAACGATCATCGCCGGTGTTATCAATCGATGCGCCGTGGTTGTAACAAAACAAACCATTGCCTTGTGGTACCTGTATCCATTTCTGATCAGCATCATCAATTAACACAGCGCCCACCATATTATCCTGCACTAAAAAAGGCACACGAAAACTTCGCCAGTTACCATCGGCCTTCTTCACTAAAAAATTATTACTGCCGGCAAAATTGCTGATCCATAAATTATTGCTGTTGTCGAATGCCATACCACCTACCCTGTAATTATTCGGATCGCCGATTGCAACATTTAACGGAGAGTTCTGCTTGTAAATTTTAAAGCTGTTGGTCGTTTTCATTTCAACCAATCCTCCACCAAATGAACCTACATAAATCGTTTCATCTCTTGGATCTACTGTAACAGAAATTACATCGAGTACTGTATCCATCCACGGTAATGTAAAGCGGTTATAATCTTTCCATTCATTACCATCGTACGTAAAAAAGCCGGTACCGTTGAACTGGTAATTCCATGCATCGTTTATACTGCCACCGGCTACATACAATTTCTTTTTATGAAAGAACAGCTCACCATCTAATGCACCATATGGCGAGTTAATATTGTATCGTTCAAATACACTTCCTTCTGCTTTTACCAACCCTTTTTCATAATCGGCTATCCAGATTTCGGCACCGCTTTTTACCGCATGAAAAGGATAACGTAACTGATTATTATTTTGAACTGTTGCTGTAACCACACCACTGTTGTTGAGTACAAGCACCCGGCGCTCGTTCCAGCCAAAACGTTCTTCGCAAAGAAGCAGTGCTCCGTCGCTTACGTTCAACGTTTCCCACCTCCAATCATCTGTATAAATGGCTTGCCAGTTTGTTCCATTCAACACATAAATGGTATTGAAGTATTGTACAGCAAGAGTATTATTAAAGGTAAATACCTGCTTTACCGGACCGGCAGGCAATCCATTTGCACCACTGATAGTACTCCAGTTACGGTAATCGTTTAAATTAACGGTTGATTGGTTAGCTACTTTTAATCCTTCTTCTGTTGCTGCATAAAAACGGGTTGCATCTGCCGCAAAACCGTTTACCTGAACATTACCACCGGTATTACCGATGAAGAAGGTATTGCTTACTTCGTACTTTGTAAGATCAATTACAATTACACCCAAACCTGTGCTGAGATAGGCCTTACCGTTATAAAAGCTGATGTTGTTAATGGCTTTATCGCCGGGCACTGTGCTGCGCAGCACATCGGGAATATTAATGATATCGTTTCTGTACAGGATATCGATATTGCTGTTTTTGTATGCAATGAGCAATTTTTCGTCGGCAGCAGAGTAATGAAGCGTACGAACGCCTACATCACTTAAACCACTCACTTTACTTAACCTGGTAATTTCACCGTCGGTTCTGCTAACCATATACGCTCCAAACTCGGTAGCGGTAATCACTTTATCGCCGGCAAGTGCCACACGTTTGCCCGAACGGTAATCCATATGCTCACGCCACTGGCCAATCGGTTGCATTTGAGCAGCAGCCTGCAGTGCTGTTGCGAGGTAAATGAATAGAAAAAACGTTCTCATCAATACTCAAATTTAACTGGTTTTGAAACAGCGCCTGAAAAACCATGCACCCAAAAACACAAAATGCACACAAATTCAATCCCATCATTGCTTGCAGCCTCTTTCCGGTTCAAATTTTCTGCATGTATTCAGGCAGAATGGCGTTTCTTTGCGCTGCTTATTTAAATTAAACGTATCAGAACGCATGTGGTATAATCTGGGTAAATGGGTGTTGCGTAACAGACTTCCTCTTTTAATTGCAGTAATTCTTTCAACCGCAGTAATGGCTTTTTTTGCAGCTAAAGTGCAACGCAGCTACGATAATGCAAAGGCTATTCCCATCGATCATCCGAAATACCTCGAATACGAAGCTTTTAAAAAGAAGTTTGGTGAAGATGGCAGCTTACTGGTAGTAGGTTTTGAACAGAAGAATATGTTTGACTTAAACTTCTTTCGTTCTTTTACCGATTTGCAAAAAGAAATGAAGAAAGTGGCGGGTGTAGAAGATGTATTAAGCATCAGCGCCGCAGTAAACCTGGTAAAAGATACGGCCAGCGAAAAATTGCGTACCACTACTGTTTTTCCCGAACAGCTTACTTCCCAAGCCGAGCTCGACAGCTGCAAACAAATACTTTACAACCTGCCTTTTTATAAAGGACTTTTTTATAACCCGGAGGCAAATGTGTACATGATTGCTGTACGCATTAACAAAGATGTACTGAACTCGAAAAAAAGAGATGCTTCTGTAAATGGTGTTATAAAACTTGTAACGGCGTTCGAAACAAAATACAATACAACCATGCACCTAAGCGGATTGCCGCATGTGCGTACGGTCATGAGTACACGTATTGCTGCAGAAATGCAATACTTTTTACTCGGCTCTGTATTACTCTCCGCATTAATTCTGCTTGTGTTTTTCCGTTCGTTCAGCACCATGTGGCTGAGTATGGCTGTGGTAATTATTGGTGTTATCTGGAGCCTTGCAACTATGGTGATGTTTGGTTACAAAATCACGATTCTCAATGCCTTGATTCCGCCATTAATGGTGGTAATTGGTATTCCTAATTGCGTTTACTTCCTTAATAAGTTTCATACCGAATTCAAAAAAACAGGCGATAAAGAATTATCATTGATCAATATGATTGGACGTATGGGCATAGTTACACTCTTCTGTAACATTGCTGCAGCCATTGGTTTTGCTGTATTCGCCTTAACCAAAAGCCAGATCCTGCGTGAATTTGGAATAGTAGCCGGCATTAACATTATGGTGCTGTTTGTTATTTCATTTATTCTTATTCCTGTTGTTTTAAGTTATTTACCTGCACCTAAACAACGCCACGTACGTTACCTCGAAAACGAGCGGCTGAATAAATGGATCATGCGTATTGAGATGTGGGTATTCAATCATCCCAAATACATTTATACAGCAACTGCCATTCTTGTTGCGTTTTCCTTGGTAGGTGTAATGCGTTTGAAAAGCGTAGGTTTTATTGTTGATGATTTGCCAAAGAATGATAAGCTGTATGTTGATCTGAAATTTTTTGAACAACATTTTTCCGGCGTAATGCCTTTGGAAATTGTGGTGGATACCAAAAAGAAACAAGGGGCAGTCCGCAGCATTTCGAACCTCACTAAAATTGATTCGTTAGTTCAATATTTACAACGCCGCCCCGAAATTGGAAAGGCACTGGCTTTAACCGAAGGGTTGAAATTTGCACGCCAGGCTTATTATGATGGCGATAGTACCATGTACCAGGTGCCCAATGAATTTGACCTGGCCTTTCTTGCACCTTATCTGCAAATGAAAGCAGACAGCGGTAGTAAGAACAACAATTTTGTAAAGTTGGTGAGCAACTTTGTTGACAGTACAAAGCAGAAAGCACGAATAAGTGTAAACATGGCCGATGTTGGTAGCGATAGTTTACCGAAGATTCTTGCAGATGTACAACAAAAGGCAGAAGAACTGTTTAACGCAGATAGCATTGAGTATGCTGCAATGATCAACAAAGGAGAAGTGAAGCCGAATGAAATTGATTCCACACGTTTAGAAAAATCGGCCAATATACAGTTAACAGGCACCAGTATTATTTTCGTTGAAGGCAGCCGTTTTATCATTAACGGTTTAAAAGAAAGTATTTTCTGGGCCTTCCTGTTAATTGCTTTATGTATGCTCTACTTGTTTCGTTCTGTGCGTATACTTATTTGTTCACTCATCCCCAATATTATTCCTTTGGTTATTACAGCCGGTGTTATGGGTTGGGTAGGCATTCCGCTGAAACCCAGTACAGTATTGGTTTTCAGCGTGGCATTGGGTATTGCTATTGATGTTACCATCCGTTTTTTAATAAACTACAAACAGGAATTACCGTTACACCAACATGAAGTAGCAGAAACGGTAAAACAAACCATTCGTCACACTGGTATCAGTATTATTTATACTTCGTTGGTGTTGGTAGCCGGTTTTATTATTTTCTGTTTTTCCGGTTTTGGTGGTACGCAGGCATTGGGCTGGCTTACATCACTTACACTTTTGGTAGCGATGATCACCAATTTGGTGTTACTCCCGGTACTACTTATTACAACGGGTAAAAAGAAGACATACCGTTCATAAAAAAAAGCTGCAAACATGCAGCAACATTGTCATTTTTCTGTCTAGTCTTTAACAAATCTTAACATTTGCCATTACATTTGGCATCCGCTTTAAAAAAGCGCCCAAATAACTGACTTAACCTGCTGACTAACACTCGCAACATTTCGGAAACAATTATCATTAATAAACCTAAGCGAGTATGAGAAAACTTGTAAGTATTGTCTTTGTGCTCCTGCTAACAATTATGCAGGCATTCGCACAACAAAAAACTGTTACAGGGAAAGTAACAGAAGAAGATGGAACCCCGATACCCAATGCTTCAGTGCAGGTAAAAGGATCATCGGTTGGTACCACAACCAACGCCTCGGGAAGTTTTACCCTTTCTTTACCTGCGTCAGCCAAGACACTTGTTATTAGTGCTATTGGTAAGGCAACACAGGAAGTATCCATTGGCAGCACTACCAACTTTGCTGTTAAACTCAGCAGCGCTACCAGCGAATTAAGTGAAGTAGTAGTTGTAGGTTATGGTACCGGTAAGAAAAAGAGTAATGTAGCTGGTTCTTTAACCAAATTAAGTGGTGAAGTTGTAGAAAATAAACCTACTGCAAACATGCTGGATGCCTTACAAGGTAAGGTAGGCGGTTTACAGGTTTACACTTCATCGGGTGAACCTTCTGCAACTCCATCAGTACGTTTACATGGTGTAGGTTCTTTAGGTGCAAGTAACACTCCTTTGTATGTGTTAGATGGTGTTCCTGTTGGTGCAGGTAGCATCGTATCATTAAACCCGAACGACATTGAATCAATTACTGTATTGAAGGATCCTTCAACAACAGCGATTTATGGTTCTCGTGCGGCAAACGGTGTAATCCTATACACAACAAAGAAAGGTAGAGCAAGTGCTCCAACATTAAACATCAGTGCACAATATGGTGTATCGAACCTGGTAGAAACTACACAGGATATGTTTAATACGTTTATGAATACAAAGCAGTTAACCGATTTCTGGGTAGCTACCGGTTACCAAACACAAACACAGGTTAACTCTTTACTTGCTACGTATCCTTTTGATACCAAGTGGTACAAAACATATTACAAAGCAAATGTGCCTACAAGACAAGTAGACGTAAACATGAGCGGTGGTGGCGGTAAAACCACTTACTACGTTTCTGGTGGTTACTTTAAGCAGGAAGGTTTGGCATGGCGTTCTGATTACGAGCGTTACACATTCCGTTCGAATGTTAATTCAACAGTTACAGACTGGTTTAAGTTTGGTTTAAACCTTTCGGGTGGTGTGGATGACAGACAAACGAACCCATACGGCAGTAACAGTACAAACCGTGGTTTGGCTTTGTTGGCTGCTCCTTTCTACTCTCCTGTTGACAGAAATGGTGTTGAGTACCCAGATTTGATTCCGGGTTGGAACCGTTACAATCCAAAATACCTTGCTAACAAGGTTCAATCAAACAGCAGAAACGTTCAGTTTAACCCAACCGGTTATGTTGAATTTATGCCAATCAAGAACTTTGTGATCAGATCACAAGCCGGTATGGATGCTTATGATTTTACTACCAGCAACGTTCAGTATCCTTCGTTCATTGGTTCATTGAACAATGGTAACGCCAGTGAATCTTTTGAAAGAGGTGCATTAAGCACTATCACAAATACAGCTGAATACAAATTCACTGTTAAGTCAGATCATGATATCACTGTTTTAGCCGGTCAGGAATATATCAAAGGAAGAACAAGTGGTTTCTCTGGTTCTTCTACAGGCCAAACAGACGATCGCTTAGTGTTGATTGGTGCAGGTCCTAACAACCGTAATGCATCTTCTTCACTTACAGAATATGCTTACCAGTCTTTCTTCGGCCGTTTAAACTATAGCTACAAAGGCAAATACTTCGTAGATGCGTCTTTGCGTCAGGATCAGTCTTCACGTTTTGGTAGAGAAAACCGTACTGCAAACTTCTGGTCTGCAGGTTTACTCTGGAAAGCGAAAAACGAAGATTTTCTTGCGAATGTTAACTGGATTGATGAGCTCTCATTACGTGCCAGCTATGGTACAAGTGGTAACTCTGCAATTGGCAACTACGATAACCTTGCTACTGTTGGTACTGGTCAGTACGATGGTCAAACAACATTCGGTATCAGTGCTGCAGGTAACCCACAATTAGGTTGGGAAAGCCAGGCGCAAACAACCATTGGTGTTGATGTTGCCCTCTTTAAGATCATTAACCTGAAAGCGGATTACTACATCCGTGAAACAAAGAGCCAGTTATTTAGTGTACCGTTCCCTTATACATCTGGTTTCGGATCTATTCTGGATAACGTAGGTGCCATTAAAAACTCTGGTATTGATATTGAATTGAGTGTAAATGCACTGAAGAAAAGAGATGCATACATCACTCCGTTTGTATCATTCAACTACAACAAAAACGAAATTACAGAACTGTTCCAGGGCCGTAAATACTGGGTTATTCCTAATACAGGTGTAAGCTATGTAATTGGTCAGCCTGTAACATTCCTGTATCCAATCTGGGCTGGTGTTAATGCACAAACAGGTTTACCACAGTGGTATTTACCAGATCCAAATCCAGATAACTTCGTTAACCCAACCAAAGATCCTAGCCGTGTAACCTCTACCTTTAACTCTGCTGCATTACAGCAAAGTACAGGTATCCAGCGTTATGCACCTGTAAACGGTGGTTTTGGTTTAGACGCAGGTTACAAAGGTTTTTACATGAATGCAAACTTCAGCTTCTCTCAAGGTAAATACCTCATCAACAACGATGCTTACTTCTTCGAGAATCCAAATCAGTTCCCAGGTTTTAACCAATCGTCAGCTATTCTTGATTACTGGAAAAAACCAGGCGATGTTACAAGATTCCCAAGATATGGTCAGCAGTTTACACAGTTTGATTCTCGTCTTATTCAAAATGCTTCTTTCATGCGTTTGAAGGGTCTTACAATTGGTTACCAGTTACCAAAGTCAATTCTTGAAAAAACCAAAGTATTCAAGGGTATCGACTTTGCAGTAACAGGACGTAACTTATGGACTGTTACTAAGTATGGTGGTCCAGATCCTGAAGTTGATTCAAATTTATCACTTGGTGCAAACCCTAACACAAAACAAATTGTGGTTGGTTTAAATCTTCGTTTCTAAGCGATAATTATAAAACCTAAAAGCATTTAATTAAGAAATATGAAAAAGTTAATTCAAAAAATATTCTTGCTTTCCGGTGCGGTTCTGGTATTATCGGCTTGTTCGAAAAAACTGGATCTGTTCCCCTTTAGCAGTATCGAGCTTTCGCAATCGTTTAAAACCATTAACGATGCCAAAGCATACGACAATGGTTTGTTTGGCAACCTCAGAGGTTTGCAATACGGTATCTATACCATTTCACAAGATGTGCAGGCAGATCAATTGAATGCATCACTTGATTTTGGTAACCGTAACGGTAACCCTCACCGTTGGGGTAGCAGCTTCCTGGCTGATGATTACACCATCAGAGATACATGGAGCGGTTATTATTTTGCGTTAAAAAACGTAAACGCAGCGATTGAAGGTTATCCAAACATTCAAACCACAAATGCAACCGATCTGGCATCATTGAACCGTTATAAGGGTAATGCCTACATGGTTCGTGCATTTATTTATTCTGAGTTGATTATCCGTTTTGCTAAAGCATACGATCCTGCAACTGCAGCTACCGATCCTGGTGTGCCATTAGTATTGCGCTACAATCCAACTGATCAGCCTAGCCGTGCAAGTGTAAAAGCTGTATACGATCAGATCCTGAGCGATATTAACCAAGCGGCTACGCTTTTAGCTAGTGTTGCCGGAGCGCAAGGTTCTACACGTTTTACCATTCATGCAGTGAAAGCTTTAGAAGCAAGAGTAAAACTGAATATGCAGGATTGGGCAGGTGCAAGAGCTGCCGCTGAAACTGTAATCAGCAGCGGAACTTATCCTTTATACAATACTGCTGCAGGTTTACTTTCGTATTGGAAAGATGATGCAACAAGAGAAACTATTTTGCAATCTTTTGTAAGCAAGCCAAACGAATTAGCAAATACAAACGCCATTTACCTCGGCTTAATTCCTGCCAATGGTAAATTTGCTCCTGACTTCATCCCTAGTCAGTGGGTAGTTGACAAATACGACAATGCTGATTTACGTAAAGCTGTTTATTTCGAACGTAAACTTTGTGTAATTCAAGGTATCGATTATCCGAACATCTGGCTCGTAAACAAATACCAGGGTAACCCTGCATTGTTTACTGCTGCAACAACCAACTATCAGCAAGCACCGAAAATCTTCCGTGTTGCTGAATTATACCTGATTGCTGCAGAAGCTGCTGCCCGCCAAGGTGGTGCTAACGAAGCGGCTGCTTTAACACACCTCAACAACCTGCGTGTTGCAAGAGGTCTTACCTCACTTACCGGTATTACAGGCGCTGCGTTGTTGAACGAAGTAAAAGACGAGCGTTTCCGTGAACTGGCATTTGAAGGCTTCCGTTTGTGGGATCTGAAACGTTGGAAAGAAGGTTTCACAAGATCTGCTCCGCAAAATCTGAACATGATCAATGTGGGTCCTAACTACAACACATTAACAGTACCTGCAAATGATCCTAAGTTTGTTTGGGCTATCCCTACAAATGATATGACAACCAACCCGAATTTAGCTGGTCAGCAAAATCCAGGCTGGTAATATATACTACTAAAAAATCTGCAGCCTTTCAGGTTTCAGCAGATTTTCTAAAAGCGGTCAGACATTTCTGACCGCTTTTTTATTTTATCCCACTTTTTTACCGCTTATCATCGAAAAAAAACGACAGTTTACTAAACCAAAGCAGCGTTAGTTCGTTTAGTTTGTCTATGCATTCGTTCAACAGAAACTCAAACCGTTTAAGTTGAGCATTCGTGAAAATCCATTATCGTTTGAAAAATCCTGAAAAGGGGAATCTATTTTCAATCATAAATCAACACAAGCATGAGAAAACTTGCAATCATGATGTCTCTGTTGCTATGCTCATTCAGCATTTTTGGGCAAAACAGAACAGTTACCGGTAAGGTAACCGACGAAAAAGACGGAACTCCGCTTTCGGGCGTTTCCGTAACAGTAAAGGGCACAACAGTTGGTACAACAACCGGTGCCGATGGCGGCTTCAGTTTAAGCATCCCTGCTTCTGCAAGAACGCTGGTTTTTACATTCATTAATTATGCTTCGCAGGAAATTAACATCGGAAGCAGAAGCACATTTAACGTAGGCCTTAAAACAGAAGAAACAACTTTATCTGAAGTTGTGGTTGTAGGTTACGGTACCCAACAAAAGAAGGCTTTTACAGGTTCTGCTTCTAAAGTGGATGCAAAGAAATTTGCAAACCTCGTAACTCCTTCAGTAGACCGTCAGTTAGCGGGCCGTGCACCCGGTTTACAGGTTTCAACTCCCGGCGGCTTGGTAAACACTCCTGCACGTATTCGTATACGTGGTATCAACTCTATCAGCGGAAATCTTTCTCCTTTAATTGTGGTTGATGGAGTACCCTTCCAAAACGGAAACTTCGCAGCTGCTACCAACTCAAATGCTTTGGGTGATATTAACCCTAACGACATTGAGAATATTGAGGTATTGAAAGATGGTTCGGCTACAGCTATTTACGGTTCACGTGCCGCAGGTGGTGTAATTATTATTACAACCAAAAAAGGTGCAAAAGGCGATCGTGTAAAGGTTACTTATGATGCGCAGGTAGGTTTTGCAAACGTAATGAAACGTTTCGACTTATTAAATGCACAGGAATTTGTAACAATTACTAACGAAAAATTTGCAAACGCAGGTGCACTTCCACGTGCGTTTATGGATGCAAATAATACCAACACTGATTGGCAAAATGAAATTTTCATCAATAACGCATTAACACAAAGTCACAACATCAGTTTCTCAGGTGGTAATGCAAAAACAACCTACTTCTTCTCGGGTAACTTCTCCGATCAGAAAGGGGTTGTATTTTCTAACTCAAACAGAGCTTACCGTCTTCGTTTCAACTTCGATCATGAAGTAAACAAATTTGTTAAGGTAGGTAATAACCTTACCCTTACTAAACAGGAAGATACCGATCAGAACAACGGTTCTAACAGTTTAGGTGGCGCTGTTGCAGCAACTTTGCGTTTAATGCCAAACGTTCCCATTAAGCGTGATGGCGGACCTTTGGGTTACAATGTAGTGGGGAACTCACTGGGTGCTGCTTCTAATCTGCAAACTGTAGATGACAACTTCTTTAATGTTGCATTTACTTTGCGTTCTAACCGCCAGTATTCTGACAAATACAGAATTGTAAACAATTCATATGTTGAAATTTCACCAATAAAAGGTTTAAAGCTGCGTACACAATATGCTTTTGACTTTTTCACCGACTATAGCTTTACCCGTTGGGATCCCCGTCATGGTGATGGCTTTGGTTCGAATGGTTTAGTTTCAAATACTGCTCAAAATATTCAGCAAGGTGTATGGCAGTCTTACTTAAACTATAACCTTGCTTTAGACAAGCACAACTTCTATTTAACCGGCGGTTACGAGGTACAAAACAACCTCTCTCGTAACATGACGGCGCAGGGTACAAACATTGCAGATCTGTTCTTTATTAAAGAGAACTTTATTTCTGGCTCTGCCAACGTACAATCTACATTTGGTGGTTTTGGCAAGAGCGGTTTCGAATCTGTATTCGGCCGTTTCAATTACGATTTCAACAGCAAATATTTTGTTCAGGCATCTATCCGCAGAGATGGACAAAGTTCACTTGCTCCTGATAAACGCTTTGGTGTGTTCCCTGGCTTTTCTGCCGGTTGGAGACCATCTGAAGAAACATTCTGGAAAAACAGTGCATTCTTAACCAAGTGGTTTTCTGATGTAAAAATTAAAGGATCATATGCCGTAGTTGGTAACGCATTAGGAGGCTTCCCATACCTGAGTACGTTTGCCAATGCTCCATATGGTAACCTGAGTGGTATTGCTGTAAACCTGATTGGTAATGCAGGCCTTCAATGGGAGCGTAGCAAAAAATATGATATCGGTGCTGAAATATCAATCTTAAAAGGTCGCTTTAATGTTGGCTTTGATTGGTTCCGTAACGACATCGATCAACTCGTGTTACAAGTTCCCACTCCTCCAAGTGCCGGTATTCCTGGTAACTCCATTGCACAAAACATTGGAACATCAAGAAACAAGGGTATAGAGGTAAGTGTTGATGGCGATATCATCAGAGGTAAAAACTTCAGCTGGAATATCAATGCCAACTACTCTCAGGTACAAAACGAAATTCAATCGCTTTACAGCATTGGTGGAGTTCCCGTTAAGTTCATTCCAAACGGAAACTATAACCTTATTCAGGTTGGTCAGCCAATTAACGTAATTCATGGCTATCGCTCTGCAGGTGTAAATACAGCAAACGGTAACCCAATGTACTTTAACGCAGCAGGCCAGTTAATTCAACACAATATTGCAACCGGAACATATCATTTTGCTTCAGGCAAAAATGACCCAACATTAGGTGCTGCTACTTCTTTAACATTTAATGATCGTGCAATTCTTGGTCAGGCAATTCCTACCTGGTTTGGTGCGGTTACAAATACAGTAGCCTATAAAGGTTTCAGCCTTGAGGTAATGTTACGTTACAGCGGTGGTAATAAAATTATGAATGTTACCCGCCAGGAAACATTGTTAAATCAACAGTTCCAGAATACAGGTAAAGAAATTCTTAACCGTTGGACAACTCCTGGCCAGGTTACAGATGTACCAAGATTATTCTGGGGACAGGGTAATGCCATTAACCAAAACGGTTTAGCTATTTCACGTTTTGTTGAAAGCGGTGATTTCCTTCGTTTACAAAACGTAGTATTGGCTTACTCATTTGATAATTCAAAAATTGAAAAAGCAACAAATGGCTACATGAAAAATCTGCGTCTATATGCTCAAGGACAAAACCTGTTTGTATGGACAAAGTACACTGGTGCAGATCCTGAAAACATCAGTGAAGGTGGCTTAGATGCAAACGTATCTCCACAAGTACGTATCGTATCATTTGGACTTAGCGTTGGATTCTAATGATCCTCAATTTTGAATTCTTAAAAATTTTATTCAATATGAAAAGAATATATAATTCACTACTCGTACTATTGCTGATAAGCAGTATTACAGGATGTAAGAAAGTGTTGGATGTTGCGCCTTTCGCAGCTTTCTCTGATAAGAGTGCTTTTGAAACACCGGAAAGATGTCTGTTAGCATTGAATGGTGTTTATGATGCAGCGCAATCAGGCATTTACCCGGGTGGTCAACGTGGTTATCCTTTCGGTGCCGCAAACGTACAACAAGGTGATAACCGTGGTGAAGACGTAATCAACATTCAGGCATTTTACCAGATTACTTATCAGGCAACCTACAATCCATCTACCGCTAATAACGTTGGTATGTGGAATGCGTTGTATGCGCTTATTAACAAAGCAAATATCTCCATTGATGGTTTCCGTGGTGCAAGTTCTGCCGGCATTATCAGCAATACTCTTGCAACACAATATGAAGCAGAATGTCGTTTGTTACGTGCTATGGCACACCACGAATTATTGATTCATTTTGCCCGTCCTTTCCTCGATGGCAATGGCGATAAGCTCGGTGTACCATACAGAGATTTTGCTGTTAACAGCAGTGAAACTGTAAACCAGACAAGAACAACTCCACGCCAACGTGTAGATACTGTTTACAACAGAATTCTTGCAGACTTAAATTATGCAGAAGCTAATTTACCTACAGCTCGTAATACAATACGTGCAACAAAAGCCGTGGCTATTGTTCTTAAAATGAGAGCTTACATGCACATGGGTCGTTGGAATGATGTTATTACAGAAGGTAATAAAATTATTCCCGCTACCTTCAACCCGCTTTCTGCAACTTCTATTGTTAGCCAGATTGGTGGTTGGTCTTTAACTGCATCTCCTGATGGTGCATTTACAAACAACAGCTCAGTAGAAAATGTATTTTCTATCCGTAATGATGCATTGGATAATCCTGCAATCAACGGAGCTCTTCCATCAATGTTTGGTTCGCAGGATTTAGGTGCACGTGGTCTTGTTGCCATTTCACCCATTATCTGGAACAGAGCAGAATGGAGAGCTGATGATACACGCAGAACATCATTATACCGTTTTGGTGTAAATGCTAACACAACAACCAGTGTGTTTACTACCAAGTATCGTGATTATACAAACAGAAGCGATTTTAACCCAATAATCCGTTATGCAGAGCCTATTCTTATGATGGCAGAAGCCGAAGCGAGAATAAATGGTGTTACACAACGTGCGCTCAATTTATTAAATGTAGTTCGTAACAGAGCTCTTCCTACTCCCGCTACTTCGCAATATGTAATTGCTGATTTTGCAAATACAGCTGCACTGGTAAATGCTATTTTACTCGAAAGAAGAATTGAGTTCCTGGCAGAAGGTAAGCGTTGGGCCGATATACATCGTACTGTAACGGAATCTGCATATACTACAGGTGGTATTCCTGCCAAGCTGGTAAATGGTTCTGCAGGTGCTTCACTGTATGGCATTGGCGTACCGGTTACAGCCGGACAAGCTGCAATTCCTTATGCAGACTATCGTTTCATTTGGCCAATTCCTGCAGACGAGGTAACGCAAAACCCTATTGTTGTGCAAAACCCGAATTACTAATTTTTTGATAACTGTAACTGTGAGGAATTATAACCTTCCTCACAGTTCTTTAAACTGAATTAACAATGATCAAGAAAATAAAACATATCAGCCTAATCGTTGCAGGCAGTATTTCTTCTTTGCTGTTGCTCTCATCTTGCAAAGAGGATGCGCAACCAGAGCCAAACAAGTTTGCTTATGTTTCGTTAACACATGCGGCCGTAATTCTTCCTACACAAAAACCGGTAAATGTTTTTGTTGATGGTCAGCGTATTAACAAAGCGGCAATTCTCAGCTATCCCAATACTGTAACAGGTACGTATGTAGGTATTGAAGCTGGTACAAAATCGTTATCAATCAGAGATACAACTTCTGCAAGTGTTATTGAATATGCAACTGCAAGTGCAACGGTAGAAGCCGGTAAAACTTATTCAGTTTTTGCATATGATACACTGCTGAATGGTAAAATCAGAACACTTGTTTTAAACACGAACCGTACTGATGCTGTAGCAGCAAACACTTCAAAATTCCGCTTTCTGCATCTTTCACCGGATGCTCCGGCAGTTGATGTTTGGGCTTTCAGATCAGCAACAGACAGTGTTCGCCTTTATCAAAACGTGAGCTACGTTGGAGCTACTCCAAACGCAACAACATTATCTGCGTTTATTGATGTTCCTTCTGCTGCTTACACTATACGTGTAAGATTAGCTGGTACCAACACAAATGTGGCATCAGCTTCTGTAACAGTTGCACCCGGTAAATTCTACACGGGTTTTGCAAGAGGTTTGGCAAGACTTTCATCTGGCACAAACGCTCTTGGTGCTACAGTTATCGTACATAACTAATATTGATAATGAGCATAAAAAGAAAGCCCCTCCAATTGGAGGGGCTTTCTTTTTATTACTTAAATTTTTTATTGCAATACTTCGGCCAGCTTCTGTTCCAATGCACTTCCTCTTAAATTATCAGCAATAATTTTCCCGGTTGGATCAATTAGTACATTGTAAGGAATTCCATTGAAGCCATATAAACCAACTGCTTCACTATCCCAGAATTTCAAATCGCTGATGTGTGTCCAGGTTAATCCATCTTCCTGAATTGCTTTTACCCACGCATCTTTTGTTTTATCGAGCGACACACCAAGGATGGTGAAATTTTTATTCTTGAATTTATTATAAGCTGCTACAACGTTTGGATTTTCGCCACGGCAGGGACCGCACCAGCTCGCCCAAAAATCCACTAACACATATTTTCCTCGGAAACTACTTAAAGAAACTGATTTACCATTTACATCGGGCATAGTAATATCGGGAGCAACAGTACCAACTGCAGGTGTTGATGATTTTGGTTGCTGTGCACCCGCCACCCCTTCACGAAACTGTTTTACCACAGACTGTATGCCTGTATGTTTGGGGAAACGTTTCACCAAATTATTATACATCGCTTCGTTCTCCGCTACATCGGCACCTACATTAATGGATGTTGCAAACATACTTACCATCGGACTGTTATCTTCTGCTGCTGTTTTCTTTACGTATGCACGAAAAGACGACAACACTGCATTCATTTCATTTTGCTTCAGGTTACGCAAACTATCGCCTTGTACTTCGTTCTGCAACTGGTATTGCATAGCGTATAATTTCTGCTGCGTTACTGATAACGAGTCAACAAACTTTTGCAAACGTTCACTTGCAGGTGAGCCACTGTAGTTTACGTTACGGATATCTTTCCAGTCGCCTTTAATGGTGATATCCGATTTGTCGTTGATAACAAAAAACAACGGACTGTTTTCTTCTTTGGGGAAACGCAGCTGCAATAAACTTTCTTCCGCCGCTTTTCCTTTTAATGAAAACTTACCGTCCTTTAAAGTAATACTGTCTAACACTTGAGGTGGCATGTTTTCGAACGAAATCTGTTCGAGGTAAACAACCGTTGCAGGCGCTCCTTTTACTTCACCACTTACAGTAAAGTTTTTACTTCCATTACGTTCGCATGCTGCAGCTGTTAATGCAACAACAGCAATAATTCCGATTTTCTTTATCATGATATTTAATTCGCTAGTTTTTCAGTTACTAATTGATTCAGCAGTTTCGGATCGGCTTTTCCATTCGATTTCTTCATTACTTCCCCCACGAACAAACCAATCAATCCCTTTTTTCCTTTTTTATATTCGGCTACTTTTTGCGGCATGTTGTTGAGCACTTCTTCAATCAACTGTTGCAATGCATCTTCGTTCCGCTCTTGTAACAGGTTCAACTGTTGTGCCAGTTCGCCTGCATTTGCAGTGGTGGTTTGCAACATTGCCGGGAATAATTTCTGCACCGCCATTGTATGACTTACTTTTCCTTCTTCTACCAGCTGAATAACTGCAGTCAGTTGCTGCGGCGTAAGTGTAAGTTGATTGATTTCCTTTCCTTCTTCATTCAACACCGATTTAACCGGACCAAGTAACCAGTTTGCAATTTGTTTATACGATGAAGTAAGTGCTGCTGTTGCTTCAAAATAATCGGCCAGTTCTTTTTCTTCAGTTAACAAAGCTGCATCATAAACAGGCAAAGCATACTGCTGCATGAATCGTTCTTTCTTCTGTTCACTCAACTCCGGTAAAGAAGCCTGTACATCTGCAATGAACTCATCAGTTATGACGAATGGCGGCAAATCCGGATCGGCCATATAACGGTAATCATCTGCATCTTCTTTGGTACGAATAGCAAATGTTGTTTCTGTATCGGGATTAAATCCTCTCGTCTGTTGCAATATCGTTTCGCCTTTCTCTTTCATCTCAATCATACGCATTACTTCATGATCAATTGCTTTCTTGAGAAAACGGATAGAGTTGAGGTTCTTGATTTCTACTTTGGTACCAAGCTTCGGATCGCCTTTTAAACGGATAGAAATATTCGCATCGCAACGCAAGCTTCCTTCTTCCATATTTCCATCACACACATTTAATGTGCGAACAAGTTTGCGGATCTCCGTAAGATAAGCCGCTGCTTCATCACCACTATGCAAATCGGGTTCGCTCACAATTTCAATTAACGGCACACCTGCACGGTTATAATCAACAACTGAATATTGCTCATCCTGGTCGTGCATACTTTTACCGGCATCCTCTTCCATATGAATACGGTTTAGCTGGATGTTGCGTTCGCCGGCTGCTGTTTTAATTTTTACAAAGCCGCCTTTGCATACCGGCGTTGTATGTTGCGAAAGCTGATAACCCTTTGGCAGATCGGGATAAAAATAATGCTTGCGGGCAAAGTAGTTTTTGCGTTCGATTTCGCAATGGCAGGCAAGCCCCATGCGTACGGCCAAGGCAATTGCTTCTTTGTTCAGCTTGGGTAATGTACCGGGATGTGCCAATACAATGGGGCTAACATGCGTGTTAGGCAATGCACCAAAGCTTGCATCATCGCCACAAAACAATTTACTTTTTGTAAGCAACTGTGCGTGTACTTCTAAACCAACAACCGCTTCGTATTTCTCTGAATAATTTGACATAGTTGTAAAAAACGACATCTCGACCCGATTGCTATCGACTTCGGTCAATGTCTGTTTAAATTCCCATCATCCCTTCAACTTCGCTCAGGACAGTTCAGGATTTTAAGGGTTGGCAAAAATACCCGTTTTCGGTGGAAGCTTATGTGAGTAAATGCACAAAAAAGCCCCCGTTTAAACGGAGGCTGCACTAAATCAGAATTTGAGAAAAACTTACAGATCGGCTTTTTGCAATTTCTTCGGAATTTTTACTTCCACATTTACCGTTTTACCGGCACGCAAAACCTTTACACTCCACAGATTTTGTTCGGGCTTTCCACGCAAAGCTGCACGGGCTTCGTTTACCGATTTTACAGCTTTACCATCCACTTCGGTTATAATATCATCTTTAAGCAACCCGCTTTTTGCAGCAGGCGAATCGGTATCCACTTCCAGAATTTTTACGCCGTTACCTTCTTCTGTATCCTGTATGGTTACACCTAATTGCGGACGACCACTTCTGTAAAGCAGCATGTTCTCGTTCATTCCTTCAAAACGGGGAATATGGAACTGAAACTGCTCAGGGGCGCCGAACTCTTTCAATTCGGGCATTTCCATGCGAAACTCATGCATGCCTTCCGGACCTTTTCCTTCACCTAACTTAACCTTCACTTTCTTTTCTTTTCCGTCACGGAGATAAGTGATATCCACTTCATCGTTTGGTTTTTGTGCACGGATGGCAGCACTTAAATCGGATTGGCTGGTGATTTTTTTATCCCCCACCTTGGTAATAATATCGCCTTTTTGCAAACCCGCTTTCTCTGCGGCTGATTCTTTTTGTACGGTTTCAATTTCGGCACCTTTATCGTGATCGTTGCCGATAACACCCAGCAATGCACCACTTTTCCAGTTTAATTTGAACTCACGTTTAAACTCTTCGCTGTTAAATGGCTCCCAGTTTTGCGCACCATCGTAACGATGATAAACACGTGGAGGTGTTACACGTACCTTAGGCAATCGATAAGTAAACACATCGCCATCAAAACGCTCTATAACTACGTCTTTATCGCCTTTTTCAACCGGCTTACCGTTAACGGTTACTTTATCGCCTTCAATTACAATAGTGGTCTTTTCGGTTTTATCACCCTTTTTACGAATGATGATCTGTTCCTTTTTTTCTTCTTTTATCCGCTTCTCTTTTTTCTCTTCTTTTTCCTGTGCTGTTGCTGTTACAGCCAGTAATTGGGTAGCGGCTACAAGGGCCAGCACATACAATGAAAACTTCTTCATACTAATAAGGTTTTAAGTTGATGAAGCTAATGTACGAAGTTTTTCTTATTTACGAATTGTTTCGCAGATTTTCGATTTTTTTAACATTTTCGCATGGCTTAAACGAAAACTACCGCAGTTCTTGGCTGCGGTAGTTTTTGTAAATAGTATGCGGGTTTCTCATTGAAACGCCGGACACTTATAATAACCCTTTCACTTTTTCAATAACCTGTTGCAGGTTGCTTACATCCTGGCCACCGGCAGTAGCCAATGTTTTTTGTCCGCCACCTCCACCTTTTATTAAAGGAGCAATATGTTCTTTAATCATCTTACCTGCATCTAATCCTTTTGCTGCAACAACCGAATCGCTGATGCCGATTGCAACAAATGGTTTACCATCAATATTAGCACAAAGCACAGCTACATAATCGTTGAGGTTTGTTTTAAGATCGAAACACACTTTCTTCAACGCATCAGCATTACCCACTTCAACTATATCACCTATGAACGTTACATTGTTAATGATCTCATCTTTCTGCAACAGCTCGTTACGCAAAGCAACCAGCTGACGTGCTTCCAGCTTCTCCAGTTTTTTCTTCAGCTCGTTGTTATCTGTTTGCAGGCTTTCAATTGCTTTACCGAGATCTTTGGGATTCTTCAGCATATCACGAATAGAACGAACAGCTGCAAACTCTTTGTTTACAAATTGCTCAGCTGCAAAACCGGTAACAGCTTCTACACGACGCACACCTGCAGCAACTGCACTTTCGCTGGTAATTTTAAATAATCCAAGTTCCCCTGTTGAACCAACATGTGTACCGCCGCATAATTCAATGGAATAGTTTTCATCCATAATTACAACCCGCACAACATCAGCATACTTTTCGCCAAACAACGCTGTTGCACCAAATGCAATAGCTTCTTCTTTCGGCATTGATTTAATTACAACGGGAATATTAGCACGGATCTTTTCATTCACAATAGCTTCTACCTGTGCAATTTCATCGTCCGTCATTTTTGCAAAATGCGAAAAATCGAAACGCAGATATTCATCGTTTACCAAACTACCTTTTTGTGCTACATGTGCGCCGAGCACTTTACGTAACGCAGCATGCATTAAGTGAGTAGCTGAATGGTGCACTGTAATTTTCTTTCTTCGATTAGCATCTACTTTTGCAGAAACCAGCGCCGTTATATTTACAGGCAACTGATCTACAAAATGAATAATTAAATCGTTTTCCTTTTTTGTATCGGTAACAGGTACAACTTCTCCATCAAAACTTAATATACCTGTATCGCCAACCTGTCCGCCACTTTCAGCATAGAAAGGTGTTTCATTTAACACTAACTGACAAGCAGCTTTACCTTTAATATTTACCTTGCGGTACTTTACCACTTTTGTTTGATCCTCAGTTACATCGTACCCAACAAAACCTGTTTTTTCAGCAGGTAAAATCTCAACCCAGTCTTCGGTATCAATCGTTGTTGCTGCACGGCTCCGTTCTTTCTGTTCGTTTAATGCGGCTTCAAAACCCTTTTCATCAATTGCTAAATTATTTTCACCTGCAATTAAACGGGTAAGATCAATCGGGAAACCATAGGTATCAAACAATTCAAACGCAGCTTTACCATCAATGACGTCTTTGGTTGTGCTGATGATATCATCGATACGTTTTAATCCTTTTTCCAATGTGCGTAAGAATGCATCCTCTTCTTCCTTCACTACTTTTTGTACAAAGGCTTCCTGTGCTTTTAATTCAGGAAACACTTTTTCGAACTGTGTTGCCAATACGGGCACCAGTTGATGTAACAACGGCTGCTTGTAACCGAGATAAGAATAGTAATACCGAACAGCTCTTCTTAAAATGCGGCGGATTACATAACCTGCACCGGTGTTGCTTGGCAATTGTCCATCGGCAATGGTAAAGCAGATGGCCCGGATATGATCGGCCAGTACACGAAATGCTACACTTTCTTTATCGTCGCCTGCAGTATATTTTTTTGAAACAATATTTTCAACTGCTGCAATAGTGCCTGTAAAAATATCTGTATCGTAATTACTTTGTTTGTTTTGGAGTACACGGGTTAAACGCTCAAAGCCCATACCGGTATCAACATGCTTTGCAGGCAGCTGCTCCAGTGATCCGTCTTTCAAACGATTAAACTGGATGAATACATTGTTCCAGATTTCAATTACCTGCGGATGATCGTTGTTCACCAGTGTTTTACCATCAACCAGTTTACGCTCTTCATCCGTTCTGCAATCAACATGTATTTCGGTACAGGGGCCGCAAGGTCCTGTATCGCCCATCTCCCAAAAATTATCTTTCTTATTACCTAACAGAATTCTGTCTTCGGCAATCCACTTTTTCCATTCGTTCCATGCTTCTTCATCTTTGGGCAAATTCTCTTTTGCATCACCTTCAAACACGGTTACGTATAAACGATCTTTCGGAATTTTATATACATCTGCCAACAGTTCCCAGCTCCATGCAATGGCTTCGGTTTTAAAGTAATCGCCAAAACTCCAGTTGCCCAGCATTTCAAACATGGTGTGGTGATAGGTATCTACGCCCACTTCTTCTAAGTCGTTATGCTTACCGCTTACACGTAAACATTTTTGTGTATCGGCTACACGTGTATGTTCGGCTTTACGGTTACCCAGAAAATAATCTTTAAACTGATTCATCCCTGCATTGGTAAACAACAAGGTAGGATCGTTCTTTACCACAATGGGCGCAGAAGGAACTACCTGGTGCTTCTTGGATGCAAAAAAGTCTAAAAACTGCTGTCTTATTTCTGCTGCTGTCATCATATTCAACCGTTGTTTGGATTGATTTTTGAAGGGTGATACACCTATCTTTGTAAATACCCCTAAAGGGGAGGCAAAGGTAAGTTAAACCTCAAGACTGCGGATTGCTTTATATGAAGAAAATCAAGTATTTCTATAATACCAATACCCTCCGGTACGAAAAACTGGTAACACCGCTGCGTGTAAAACTGTTGCGTGTATTCAGTTTTCTGGCAGCTGTTTCGGTAGCAGGCTTTTTGTTTATGCAAATTTCTTACCGCTATTTCCCATCGGCCAACGAACAAAAATTACGCAGAGAGAATAATCGTATTAAAGAAAATTATGCGATCCTGAATGAAGAAATAAAACGGATGAACCAAACGCTTCGTGAAATTGAAAAGCGTGATAACCAGGTGTACCGTTCTATTTTTGAAGCCAATCCATTACCCGACAGTGCACGTGCCAAGATGATGGAAAAACAGGCAGAAGATCGTTTAATTGCCAGCTTAACGGAAGATGAACTGAATACCTCCATCATTCAACAAATCAATACACTCCGCAACCGCCTATACGCACAAACCACTTCCTTTACGGCTATTGAGGGAATGGTGAAAAATAAAGAAGCCTTACTGGCCGCTACGCCTGCCATACAACCGGTGAGCAATAAAGATCTTTCAAGATTGGCATCGGGTTTTGGTTACCGTATTGATCCGGTATATAAAACAACGAAGTTTCATGCCGGTCTTGATTTTGCAGCACCGCAAGGAACACCCATTTATGCTACTGCAGATGGTACCGTATCGTTAGCAGGTAACAGCGGAAATGGTTTCGGTAATCACGTGGTGATTAATCATGGTTATGGGTATGAAACATTGTATGGACATATGGTACGTATTAAAGCCAGGAACGGACAAAAAATACGCAGGGGCGAAGTAATTGGATGGGTAGGCAGTACAGGAAAAAGTACTGGTCCTCACCTGCATTACGAAGTACATAAGAACGGGCGTGACCTTGATCCGATTTATTTTTTCTACAACGATCTTACGCCTGAACAATTTGACCGGATGTTGAAAATGGCTGCTACGGGTAACCAGAGCTTTGATTAAATACAAGTCGGTAGTGGATAGTCGTTAGCAGTTACGGATTATCTATCGGCTAATAACTAATGCCTATCGGCTTCTTAATGATTCCTTATTTTTGCTGAAACTACATTCCACTGGCAATTCAATCGCAAATATCGTTCGACTTTGATGATACACCGAAGGCAGATGATATGCCAAAGGCAGCACCACGACGTGGTCGTAAGCCATTGAATAAAGCTCCCAAACCCAAACAGAAACGTGGCCGTAAGAGTTTGAAAGAATCGGCCGATGAAGCTGAGTTTGTTGATTTACCAACAGATGAAGAATTAAGCAAGAAACTGTATTACAGTATTGGCGAAGTATGCGATATGTTTAAAATCAACCCATCGTCTGTACGTCATTGGGAAACAGAGTTTAGTTTTTTAAAACCACGGAAAAATAAAAAAGGAGATCGCTTTTTTAATGCAACCGAATTAAAAAAAGTGCATCTTATTTACTACCTGCTTCGTTATAAAAAATATACCATTGAAGCAGCTAAAGATTACTTAAAGAAACACCGGAACGAAACGGATATTCGTTTTGAACTGGTGAAAAGTTTACAGCAGATTAAACAATTTCTGTTAACGATCAAAGCCGACCTTTAATTGACATTTATAAACGCAGGTATGAAATTTTTAACAGCTCTATTTTTATTAGTAGCCCTTAACAGCTCCGCACAGGTACAATACGAAATTTCAAAAGATTCGCAGAACGGTTTAAAAACACTCAAGGGAATTTTAAGTCCGGAAATTATTCAGAACGATGAAGCATTTACATGGATGAAAAACGACATCAGCTGGTATAAGCCCAATGCTGATTGTGTTACCAATCTTACTGCTGTAAAAGATACTGTACAGCTGCTTGTTTTTATTGGCACCTGGTGCGAAGATTCGCACAATGTTTATCCGCAGCTGTTGAAGTTACTTACACAGGTTGGGTTCGATAAAAAACGACTGACCATTATAGGTGTTGACCGGAATAAAACCACACTCGGCTCGCTCTGCCAGGCATTGAATGTAACAAAAGCCCCCACTATTCTTGTAATGAAGGCCGGCAAAGAAATTGGCCGTGTAGAAGAATATGGAAAGTATGGTGTGTACGATAAAGAACTAGCTGAGGTATTAGCGAAAGCAAAATAATTATTCTGCCGGTCGTAATGCAGCATGTTCAATCTGCAGCGATTTCATAATACTGATCAGTTCGAGATTGATGGTTTGTTTCAGCTCCTGAAACACATTAAAGTCGATGACTGCCGTAAAATAATCAACCTGCACCGTTATTGCTTTTTGGCCGATTTCTGTTACAAATGCAGTTCCTGATTCAATTAACTCGTGTTGCTCTAATAACTGTCCGGCTTTTTGCTGCAGTTGCATTAACTGTTGTGCCGTTGTATCTACTCTAACTTCCAGTTTAATTTCTGCTTTTCGTTGCGTACGCAGTGAAAGATTATCAAGTATACTATCCACCATCTTTTTATTGGGCATGGTCACAAATGTTTTCTGATCGGTGCGGATGCGTGTACTGCGTAAACCGATCTTTTCAACAGTGCCTGTAATGGATTCTACTTTTACAAGGTCGCCCAATGTAAATGGCTTATCGAAAAAGATGATGAAGGATGCAATCAGATTTTCTAAACTTTCTTTTGTTGCCAACGCAATGGCAGCGGTAACAATACTTAAGCCTGTTATAAGATTCGATACATCGAACTTTAAAACAAACTTGGAAAACATAATGACGCCGATAATGAGCGCAATTACTTTAAAAAAATCACGGAAGAAAACTACCAACTGATTATCGGTTTGGTCTTCTGTTTGGTCGGCCTTTGCTTTTAACAGCAACGCCAGAAAATCGATAAAGCGGCGCAACAAACGGATAAAGAAAACAACCAGTATTGCTTTACCGGTTGCTTCAAGAATTTCTTTTGAAGTAATCTTGTATAATTCAATATCGAGTACAGAAGGGAAGGTGAGCTTATGAAACGAGAATACCACCACTGTCCAAACAATAAACCATTCCATCGGAATCAGCACCAGTGCAATAAACTGCTCACGGCTTACATACTTTTTTGCATGCGGAAACAGCCGGTACAATAACCCGCAGAGAAAACGGGAGATTATGCCTTTAAGCAAATACATCGCCAGCAGAATAGCAGCGATCCATAAGTAACTGATGAGCGGGTTATCGAAAACTTTCGTTTGCAAAAAATCTGGCATACGCAAAAATAAGTACTGTAAGAGTGCAATAAAACTTAAAACGTAAAGTGCCGGATAACACTATCCTGCAACACGTAAATATGACCGGGTTTTATGACCGCTTTTTGATGTTGCAATAATGCAACCGGCAATGTTAATCGCTTTTCGGTAAGTGTTCCGGTTGTATATGCTATAAGCGATTGCTGTTCGATACCAATGATGGTTTTGCCCACCACTGTTACATCTTTTAAACCAATGTAGGAGAGTTTGGTTTTAAACGAGCCGTAAATATCAAACACATAAATTCCTTTCTCCGGATCGTAGAGATATACAAAACCATCCTGGTCGAAAATTTGTGTAGGCGTTGGCACATCATCGAAGATGATGCGAAAGTCAACTGTTTCGGTTAATACTTTCCCATCTTCGCCAATCTTCTTCAGCTTACTCACCTGCTCATCGTACACCCAGATATTGTTATCATAACTCTGCGCAATGGCTTTTGCCTGGAAAATATTTTGCTTCCGCAGATCGATCGTATTCACAATGTTGAGAAACCGATCAAGTACAACAACTGTTGCAAAATTTTTATAGTAGAGTAATACTTTCAACGGATTGGCAGCATCAATTGAATGCAGCTTACCATAACGCCTTACATCGTTAAACACAGCAACAGAATCGCCATTTGCATTGAGCTTTTTAAGCTGATTATTTTTTGAAAGAAGAAAATAGTTGCCGAGGTTATCAACTGTAAAATCAACATACTCTCCTGTTACAGACTTTGCAGCTGTAAAGGCTGTTTCCTGTGCCATAGCAGCCACCGCGAACAACAGGTTTACCAGGAGTATTAGTTGCTTCATGATTTGTAATAATTCAATTCCAAATTCTGTCCATCGAACGATGCATAGCTGAAATACCGTATCCAATCGCCGAGGTTGATGTAACGGCTCTCTTCATTCAGACGAAAATCAATGGGCAGATGTCTATGCCCGAACACAAAAAAATCAAACTTTTTTTGCTGCAGTACTTCCTTGCAGTAAACGATGAGCCATTCTTTGTCTTCGCCTAAAAAAGTTTCTTCGGTTGAACCTGTTTGTGCACGGCTTCGTCTGCTAAGATAATTCGCCAACCCAACACCTACAACCGGTGGTAATATACCAAACAGCCATTGACATGCCGGATTTCGGAAAACTTTCTTCAGCAATTTATAGCCATGATCGCCGGGCCCTAACCCATCGCCATGACCCACCAAAAACTGTTTGCCATTATATGTAAATTCTTTCGGCTCGTAATACACCGGTATGTTTAATTCTGTCTGCAGGTAATCTTTCATCCACATATCATGATTGCCCACAAAAAAATGCAACTGAATACCGGCATCCGTTAATTCGGCCAGCTTACCAAGCAATCGTACAAAACCTTTGGGTACTACCGTGCGATATTCGTACCAGAAATCGAACATATCGCCTACAATAAAAATAACAGCTGCATTGTGTTTTATTTCGTCCAGAAACCGAACAATCTTTTTTTCACGAACAAGACTTTGTTCATACGTGGGTGCCCCCAAATGAAAATCGGACAGGAAGTATATTTTTTTGCCGGCAGGAATTTGCATCAAACAAATATAAAGAAGCTCTGTAACAACGTTGTTATTTTGCTTTGCTGCGCTGGTATTCCAACACATCGCCACTTTCAATAACCGGTTTATCTGTTACATCGCATTTGTACCAATAGATCCATGCAGTATACTCTCCTTTATCTGTATAAATAGTTGTAGCTGCACGTTCGTATAACTGCTCTTCACCTTCTTCGGGATGCACACCTTCGTAATCATCTAACTGTGCAATGGCCCAGCTGAATTCTTCGGGTGAATTGGCCTGGTATAATTCACCAATAATAAATGCTTCATCGGTAGTTGGTAATGCGGCCGGATACTCCCCTAAATCGTAGAGTTTTCCTTTTACTTTTCCATCGGCTACTTTGGTAAAATAAGGTGATATGTATTGAAATGCCGGACCGGGAAATCCGCTGCGTAAACTACCGTACACAAACAATAAATGAATTGCATCGTTCATGGCTTAAAGATACAAGGAAGAAGGCACAAGAAAAGAAAATACAAAATCCAAATTACAAGGAACGAGACAAGTAAAACAAAGATTCAAGATGAGGAATTTCGTCCTGATAACGATCAGGATCAATTACTGATTCAGCCTACCCTTCAATCAAAAATACAAACACTTCCTTTGGCCCATGTACACCTACTACCAATGTTTTTTCAATATCGGCTGTGCGGCTGGGGCCTGTTGCAAATGTGATGAAAGAAGGTAATTGATTGCCGTACTTTTCACGAAGGTTTTGCAATGCATCTTTCAAATCGTACACCAACTGGCTGGTGTAGGCAATACATACATGCACGGGCGCATACACACTTGTAGTGCGGCCGCTTTCATTTGCGGTACTTAACACCATTGTACCGGTGCGACTTACCAGCAGTTCGCAAGTGGTAAAACTTACATCGCTGTCTGCAAGATTTGAATGGAAGTTGAGATTGACTGTTTGTTGCTGAAAAATGGAGCGTAACTTTTCTTCCCTGCAAACAACTTTATCCCATTTTCGGGCAGCAGCCAATTGCAGCAGTTGTTCGGCCATATCTTTCTCATCGGCACAAAACACAAACTTGCCTTGCAGCTTGGTAAACTCCTGTGCAAACTGTACCGCCATATCATCAACCGGTGGTTGAAATACGCTGTTGTTTCCTTCGCTTTGAGGAAAAGGAACAGGCACCGGATGACTCAGTGCCTGTCTTATTTTTTTAAGAATGTTTTCTTTTGATGCAGATACACTCATACGAATTCTTATGCAGGAAGAGGAGTAATGGTTGGACCGCTTTCCTGTGTGCCATTATTATCTGCCGGATGAACGAGTGATGATTCTCCTTCACCTTCATCTAACAGTTTTTTATGTTCGAACGGACGCTTACCGATCAATGCTTCCACATCGCTCTGGAACAGCACTTCTTTTTCCAATAATGCTTTCGCCAGTTTCTCTACATCGCCCTTCTTATCTGTTAACAATGCTTTTGTACGCAGATAAGCTTCATCAATCAGTTTGCGTACTTCGTTATCGATCATTTCTGCCGTTTGCTCACTGTACGGTTTGGTGAATGTTTGTTCCTGTGTAGGATCGTAGTAGCTGATGTTACCCAACTTATCATTCATACCATAAACCGTAATCATGGAGTAAGCAATCTTTGTAATCTGCTGCAGATCGTTACTTGCACCGGTAGAAATTTTACCGAAGAAAATATCTTCACTTGCACGGCCGCCGAGCGTCATACAAATCTGATCGTTCAATTGCTCTGTGTTATAGAGATATTGTTCTTTTGGTGTGTATTGCGCATAACCCAATGCCGCTGTACCACGTGGTACAATGGTTACTTTCAGTAACGGATAAGCATGCTCTAAATACCAACCGCAAATAGCATGTCCGGCTTCGTGATAAGCAATGATTTCTTTTTCTTCTGGACTGATGAGTTTGTTTTTCTTTTCCAACCCACCAATTACACGATCAATTGCATCCTGGAAGTCGCTCATGTCTACTGCCGCTTTTCCTTTACGTGCAGCAATCAATGCAGCTTCGTTACATACGTTGGCAATATCTGCACCGGCAAAGCCTGGTGTTTGTTCGGCCAGTTTATGAATATCGAGTGTTTCAGAAATCTTAATTGGTTTCAGATGCACTTTAAAGATCTGCTCACGGCCTTTTACATCCGGACGATCAATTGTGATCTGGCGATCGAAACGACCGGGGCGCAATAAAGCTGAATCCAATACATCCGGACGGTTTGTTGCAGCAAGAATGATAATGCCGGTATCGCCACCGAAACCATCCATTTCTACCAGTAACTGGTTCAATGTATTTTCACGTTCGTCGTTACTTACAATAGCGTTTCTTCCACGTGCACGGCCAATCGCATCAATCTCATCAATAAAGATGATACAAGGCGCTTTTTCTCTTGCCTGCTTAAATAAATCACGCACACGGCTTGCACCCACACCCACAAACAGTTCTACGAAATCGGAACCACTGATGCTGAAGAAAGGCACCTGTGCTTCACCCGCCATTGCTTTTGCCAGCAATGTTTTACCTGTACCGGGAGGACCTACCAACAATGCACCTTTTGGAATTTTACCACCAAGTGCTGTATATTTTTTAGGTTGCTTCAGGAAGTCAACAATTTCCATTACTTCCACTTTTGCTTCATCTAAACCCGCAACATCCTGGAAGGTAACGTTCACCTTTGTTCCTTTTTCGAACAACTGGGCACGGGATTTTCCAATATTAAAGATACCGCCACCGCCGGGGCCGGCGCCACCGCCGCTGTTCATTTTACGCATCAGTAATACCCACAAACCAATTAACACAAGAATGGGCAAGAGTAAACTGATGAGCGGACTGATCCAGTTGGGATCTTCCTTGTAATCAATTACCGGCTTACCGGTTACTGCAGCATGTTCATCTACAATTTTGTTTACACGTTCGGAGAACGATTTTACATCGGCAATAGAGAACTGAAAGTGTGGTCCTTTGTCTTTGTTGAGTTTAGCATTTTTGCTGAACTTTTTTGCAATTGCCGGATCGTTAAACGCTTCTGGCTTTAAGGTAACACGCACAATACCATCGTTACGGATTACCTGTAATTCTCTTACATAGCCACGCAACAACATACTGTCTTCAAACACCGTTTGCGATGTTTCAACAGTTGAAGGTGTGATGCCTTTAAATAAATTAAAGCCGATTAAAACGGCTGCTATTAATGCGTAAAGCCAATAAATATTAAAACGGAACGGTTTACGTCCATCGCCTTTTTCGCCATTATTTTCTGGGTTATTTCCTTGATTCAAGCTCATCTTCGTGTTTTTTTCCCTTCATTCAGGAGTTCAGATAGTATTACAAATAAGTGAATAAAAGTTTCGGGTAAATGTTGTTATTTTTTTGATAACGATTTGTTATGATTCATGCTCTGCTTCTGCAGCATCGCTCCACATTTCTTCCAGGCGGTAGAATTTCCGGGTTTCGGGCTGAAAAACATGGACCACCACATTTACGTAATCAACCAGCACCCATTGCAACCCTGTTCGTCCTTCGCTGCGGTAAGGTCTTTCGCCACATTCTTCTTCTACCAGGTATTCCACATGGTCGGCTATTGCCTTTACCTGAGTTGTACTGGTTGCTTCGCAAATAATAAAGAAATCAGATACAGCTTCGGGAATCTTACGTAAGTCCAGACTTACGATATGTTCGCCTTTTTTTTCCTGGATGGCCCGTAAAATTGTTTTAAATAATTTGCTGTTTCGGTTAATGCGTACAGGGGTGCCTTTAGATCCTTTGCTCCGGTCATTTAACAGAGATAGTGTATTCAATCGCTTGTGGGTTTAATGAATAATTCTTTGTTGCTATGACGCCCGATCACAGCATTTTACTTTTAATTTGTCCAAAATTAGTCAATCTTCATCAACCTTGTCTCCTAAAAAATCAAATTACAACTGGATTGAACTGGACACTGTGGACAGTACCAACAACTATGCCATGGGGCTTGTTCATGCAGGAACGGCACAGCACGGAACATCAGTACTGGCCCACCATCAAACCAATGGTAAAGGACAACGGGGAAAGGTTTGGGCAACCGAACCCGGCGCTAACCTCAGCTTCTCCATTCTAATAAAACCCAATCTGCTCATTACCCAAGGGTTTCAACTGCTGGCCGCTGTTGCAGTAGCAGTTCGCAACCAACTGGAAAAATATATAGGCGATGAAACCCGCATTAAATGGCCCAACGATCTTTATTGGCGTGACAGAAAGACAGGAGGCATCCTCATTGAAAATATTATAAGGGGTACCGATTGGCAATGGGCCATTATTGGTATCGGCATCAATGTTAACCAAACCCAGTTCAGTCAATTGCAGAACCCGGTTTCCATTAAACAGGTTTCGGGCAAACAAACCAATGTATCAACACTCGCCAAACAATTGCACACAGCCGTAACAGATGCATTGAGCGATTTAGAAATAAATGGGTTTGATGCTTATTTTGAACAATACAACCGGCTTTTGTTCCGTAAACAGGAAATGGTACGCTTAAAAAAAGATAGCCGCATCATTCATACCCGTATTAACGGAGTAAACCGGCAGGGACAATTAGTTACAGGCATCAGCAGCGAAGAATGTTTTGCTTTTGGCGATGTTGAATGGCTGCTTTGAGATTTATTATTTTTTTTAACATCTTCCCTCTGTACGAAGCCTAACGGATGTTACCTTTGCGGCACGTAAAAAAAGAAACATATGAAAATTGCTGTAGCTAAAGGCGATGGTATTGGTCCGGAAATAATGGATGCTGTCTTATCGATTTTTAACGCCAATAAAGTGCCCCTCGAATACGAAATTGTTGAAATGGGTAAGTGGGTGTTCGACAAAGGCTTTAATAACGGTATGACGCCAGAAGCACAGGAAGCCATTGAACGATTGGGTATACTTTTCAAAGGGCCAATGGAAACCCCAAAAGGAAAAGGTGTTAAAAGTGTTAACGTTACAGCACGTAAAACATGGAATACTTATGCGAATAAACGGGTATTTCAAACTCTGCATGGTGTAGATACGGTGTTTAGTAAAGCAGGCATACCAATAGACTGCACTATTGTTCGTGAAAATATTGAAGACACCTACGGTGGTATTGAGCACATGTTAACCCATGACGTAGCATTGAGCCGCCGTTTTATTACACGCCCCGGCAGTATGCAGGTAATTAAATATGCTTTCGAAATGGCCAGCAAAAAAAATGCAAAGCGCATTACTTGTGGCCATAAAGCCAACATTATGAAAATAACCGATGGGTTATTCCTCGAATGTTTTTATGAAGTAGCAAAAGAATACCCGCATTTAAAAGCAGACGATATTATTGTGGATGATTTGTGTATGAAGCTGGTTACACGCCCGGATTTGTTTGACGTGGTAGTATTAACCAACTTACAAGGTGATATTGTGAGCGACCTTTGTGCCGGACTTGTGGGTGGTTTAGGATTTGCACCAAGTGCCAACATTGGTGATCATATTTGCATTTTTGAAGCAGTTCATGGTACTGCGCCTGATATTACAGGAAAAAATATTGCCAACCCAACTGCGCTTTTATTAAGCGGTATAGCTATGTTGCGTCATCTGGGTTTAATGGAAAATGCAGCTGTGATTGAAAATTCTTTGCTTTACACATTGGAAAGCGGTGTGCATACCGGAGATTTTGGCGACAAGGCAATCCCCAGCGTAAATACCACAGATTTTGCACAAACGATTATCAGTAACCTTGGTAAGATACCCAAACACGGAGCAAAAGCTGTTACACCAAATAAGCCAATTACCCCAACCGAATTTAAGCTTACAAAAAATCCTTTGATTATGTCAAAGGAAATGGAAGAAGAAACAATTGTAGGGGTAGATATGTTTATTGAAAGCATGGAGCAGCCGAAAGATGTTGCAGAAAAATGCTTGCAGCATACAGGCTCAAAATTCAAACTAGTCACGATCAGTAACAGAGGAACGCAGGTGTGGCCAACCGGATCGGTATTTACGAACATTGTTAACCAATACCGTTGCAGATTTGAAAGTGTGAATGATTTGCCATTAACCCAAAAAGATATTATTGATTTATATAGCCTGCTCAGCGCCGATTTTAAAATCTGCTCGACCGAGTTATTAAATATGTGGGGCAATAAAAAAGCATACAGCCTTGCACAAGGACAATAATCGATCGTACATACATAACATAAAAAGAAAAGCGTCTCAGTATTGAGACGCTTTTCTTTTATCACTACACTATCACTATAAAAAAAGTGTGTCTTACAGAAATCTGCATCAACACACTTTACAACGATAGGTATTCTTATAATAGTTTAATTATTTGCAGCACCGGCATCGATCCAGCAAATGATTGAATTTTTTTGTGCGGTAGAAATCGTTCCCGATTTAGGCATTGTTCCGTTAATAATCGCCGCTCGTATTTGCACCTTAGCTGCATTGATTTGTGCATACGTAGTTAACGGACCGGGGCCATTGGACGAAGTTGCATCATGACAGGATGAAACTGCACAAGACGATGAAATAATTGGCGCTACATTGGCCGTAAACTGTATAGCTGCACCGTTGCAATTGGGCGTGAAAGGCGTATTGCCTCCACCACCTGTTGTGCCACCGCCTCCGCTCTCTTTTTTACAAGCCACGATAAACAGAACAGAACACAAAATGATAATCGTTGATAATAGTTTCATTACGCCGGAAATTAGTTATGGAAAAATATGTAATTAACAGACAGAGATAAATTATTTCTATCTGAACCGGTATTTTTTCCGTTTAAACAGGATCTTCCTTTCAACGGGGAACAACAAACCAGGTTTATTTAACCAGTTCCAGTATTTGTTGTGCATGATTTTTTGAATCCACTTTTGAAATAACCGCTTCAATAATGCCCTTTTCATTGATGACGAAAGTGGTACGTACCAGGCCATCGTAAATTTTGCCCATAAACTGTTTCTTACCCCAAACATCGTATGCATTAATAACCGTATGATCAACATCGGCAATCAATCGAAATGGCAATGTATTACGCTCCTCAAATTTCTTATGCTTGTTTACATCATCCTCGCTTACGCCAATTACTTCGTAACCTTCTTTTTGAAGTAGTGAAAAATTATCACGGAGATTACAAGCCTGTACAGTACAGGTAGGCGTAAGATCCTGCGGATAGAAATAAAGAATGATTTTTTTGCCTTTATACTGTGCCGATGAAATGGCTTTACCATCCTGATCGATGCCTTTAAAAGCCGGTGCCTTATCGCCTTCTTTTAATTTGGTCACATAGTTTTTAAAGGGTTCTTTATTTACTGCTTTTTTTGCTGCGGGTTTTGCTGCCGCTTTCTTTACGGGTTTTACTGCCGCCTTTTTAACTGCTGCTTTCTTCTTCGTTGCCATTAATTGTAAAATGTTTTGATAGAAACACGGATCATCTTCTTTTGTTCACAAGTTCCGCTATGAACAGCTGTTGTTTATTTCCTGGTAAAACGTATAATGCGTTCGGTTACGTTACCGGCTTCATCTTCTACCCTCAGTTTTAACTCATGTTCGCCAATAGGACAATACTCATCCGTTTTGTAACGGAACACCGGACCTAAACCGGCGAACATCAACCACTGTCCGTCGAGCTCTGCACGAAAATTATAAATGGCTTTTTTATTATCAGCAACCGTAACTGTAATGGGCGAGCCTGCTACTACTGTTCCGCCATCTGTAACACCCGCTACTGTAAGTGTAGGCGGCACTTCATCCACTTCTAACCAAAACTCACCAAAGTCTCGACTCTTAGCTTCGTACCAACCCTTTACCAACGCTGCACGTTCAACCACCACTTTTCCTTTTGTATTATGAATCATAATAACACGGTTGCGTGCACTTGCCGGAATTTCTTTGTTCGGCTTTATCCGAAACATCATCGAATCGTGTACTGGAATTACAGGCGAATGCATGACATGAATATTGGAATAAGCTGTTGCACTGGTTTTGTAATTGTACACCAAACGGAAGGCATCGTAAAAACTTTTTTCACTGCTCACCATCTGCACATCGGCTTGCTCAAAAATATTGATCTGGTTAGGCAGCATATACCGACTGTCCTTCTGCACATTTGCTGCAGCACTTGTCCATGCCGAACGCTTTAATTGAAAACGAACAATTGATGTATTGTTGTTGGCATCTTTCACCACAATCTTCACCTGGTGTGTTGTGGTATCATCCAAATGAATTAAGCCGTCGCCTTTTTTATAATAGATAGGCAACCTGTCTCCGGGCAATGGAGAAATATGCTGATAGTAAGAACCTCCATTTGCTTTAATGCGATAATCGATATGTGCGTTAAGATAGCGTGTTTGCAAATAATCAATTCCATCTACACGAAAACCACTGATGGCTTCTTCATCCACGTACACAACTGCTTCAAAAATACCGTTGCTGTTGGGCACGCCTGTTACACGATCGGTTGCAACAACTGCAAATGAAACAACTTCGCTGTTGACTGTAATTGTTCCACCAGCAATACCATAACCTCCTGCAACTTTTGTTAGCGCCATTGTTTTGGGCGTTTGTTCATAGGTGCTTTTTGTACGATCGTACACGGCCAGCTTGGTAATATCGGGAGGCGTTACATCATATACACGATGGAATAATAAGGCATTCAAACAGGCATCATCATCCGTTCGGCGAATTTCGTAATGCACATGCGGACCAGCAGATGCACCGGTGTTACCACTGTACGCCAGGAACTCCCCTTTCTTTACCGGAAACTCATTTTTTTCAAACTCCACATCGCCCTTCCAGCTTTCTTTTACATATTGCCCTTCTTTCATTGCCTGCAACACTTTTGTGGGGAAGGTATTCATGTGGCAATACAAAGTGGTATAACCGTTTGGGTGACTGACATAAATAGCATTCCCAAAACCGTTAGGATCCACTTTTACTTTTGAAATCCATCCATCGGCCGGTGCATACACCGGCAGGTTTTCTCTGCGGAGTGTAAACAAATCCAACCCCATGTGAAAATGGTTAGGACGCATCTCCCCAAAGTTCGCATTCAGCTTTAGTGGTATATCCAACGGATAACGGAAGTAATTGGTTGGATAGTTGTGCTCGGGAAAAAGCTGTGCCTTTACAGTATGAATGATGAACAATAAAAAACAAGAAATGAAAACATGTTTGAGCATGCGGCAAAAATAGGAAGATGAGCGAAAGTGTTTGCCCCTTACAGACGACACAGTATTAACAATGGGTTGCAGATTGTTGATAACAGGCAACTATTTCAATTTCAACATCCCGGTTGTTTTTATGCATTCTCTAAGCAGGCAACAAAAAACATTATAAAATGAGAGCGACCCGGCATCCCCTCTTGGGAGGGGCAGCAAGATGTTACACATAGGACAGATGATAAGGTGAGTCTGTTGATGGCTTTATTGCTGTACAAGAGTGCGACGCCTACCCAGACCAACAGTATTCCTAACGACCGTTACCAAAAAACCTCAAAATCAATCAAAATTTCACGCTCAGATTAACGCTCAATCCAATACTTTTGCAGCCAAATTCTCCCCATGCCAAAAGATAAATCGATTAAAAGTGTGCTGATTGTCGGCAGCGGCCCCATTGTGATTGGCCAGGCCTGTGAGTTTGATTATTCGGGTTCGCAAGCAGCCCGCAGTTTACGTGAAGAAGGAATTGAAGTGATCCTCATCAACAGCAACCCTGCCACCATTATGACCGACCCGATGATGGCTGATAAAGTGTACCTGTTGCCCCTTACAATTGAAAGTATTGAAGAGATCCTGGAAGAAAATCCGCAACTGGATGCAGTATTGCCTACCATGGGTGGACAAACAGCGTTGAACCTCTGTAAAGAAGCCGACGAACTGGGTGTTTGGGACAAATACAATGTGAAGATGATTGGTGTGGATGTGAAGGCGATTGATACGGCTGAGGACCGGGAGAAATTCCGCCAGTTGATGATTGATATTGGTATTGGTGTTGCACCAAGTCGTGTAGCCAACTCGTTACTGGAAGGAAAAGAATTTGCACAGGAAATTGGTATCCCCTTGGTAATCCGTCCTTCGTTTACGCTTGGCGGTACCGGTGGTGGTATTGTAATGCATAAAGAAGAACTGGATGCAGCGTTAGAAAGAGGGTTGAAAGCAAGCCCGATGCATGAAGTGTTGGTGGAAAAAGCATTACTCGGCTGGAAAGAATTTGAATTGGAACTGTTGCGTGATAAGAACGATAACGTTGTAATTATCTGTACGGTTGAAAACTTCGATCCGATGGGTGTGCATACCGGCGACAGTATTACTGTAGCTCCGGCAATGACGTTGAGTGATACTGCTTTCCAGAAGATGCGCAACATGGCGATTAAGATGATGCGTAGCCTCGGCAATTTTGCCGGTGGTTGTAATGTACAGTTTGCGTTAAATCCGGAAAACGAAGACATTATTTCGGTTGAAATCAATCCACGTGTAAGCCGTTCATCTGCCCTGGCAAGTAAAGCAACCGGTTACCCGATTGCAAAAATTGCTGCAAAACTGGCGATTGGTTATACATTGGATGAATTGAAAAACCAGATCACACAAACTACATCTGCTTACTTTGAACCGGCACTTGATTATGTGATTGTGAAAATGCCACGTTGGAACTTTGATAAGTTCAAAGGTGCTGATGACCGTTTAGGTTTACAGATGAAGAGTGTGGGCGAAGTAATGGCCATTGGCCGCAGCTTTACAGAAGCGGTGCAGAAAGCTTGTCAGAGTTTGGAGAACAACGCTGTTGGTTTAGGTTACTACGGACAAAGTGTAAAACATGCGGAAGAGCTGATTGAATACATAAAGGTGCCGAAATGGGATCGCATTTTCCGCATTAAAGATGCGTTGATGGCAGGTGTAAGTGTGAAGACGATTGTGGAAGCAACCAAGATCGACCGTTGGTTCATTTACCAGATCCAGGATATTGTGAACATGGAAAAAGAACTGGCGAAACATGATATGCAATCGCTCACTAAAGAATTACTCACCGAAGCAAAACGGATGGGCTTTGGCGATGAGCAGATCTGTCGCATTATGAAGGAAGACGCCAGCGAAGATGAACTCTACGAAAAACGTAAAGCCTGGGGTATTACCCGAGTGTACAAAATGGTAGATACCTGCAGCGCTGAGTTTGAAGCGAAGACGCCGTATTTCTATAGTACGTTTGAGTAAAACAAGAATATTGAAGACAGAATATAGAAGAAGCATTGATTGATCGTCAATGCTTCTTTCTTTTATATGCATTACGTTTCTTCATCGGAAACGTTTTTTATCTTACATCGTCATGATCAAAAACCTGAAAGCATTATTGTTTGGTTTACTTGTTGCGTTGGTACTTTGCGAAATTGTATTACGTATTTACAACCCGTTTACCAATTTTACCAAACAAGGAAAATTAGTATTGCCAGCCAATCAGCAAACCGTATTCGATAATCAATGGATCAATCAACTGGATGCTAAGATCAGTTACAGTCGTAATGCATTAGGCTTTCGTGGACCAATGCCATCTGATAGTATTCAAAAGCTCAACTCCATTATTACAGTTGGTGGCAGCACAACTGAATGTCGTTTCCTGAGCGATAGCACAACCTGGCCTTTTTTATTGGGGGAAAAGCTGAAAGATTCAATACCCAACTTATGGGTGAACAATGCAGGCATTGATGGCCATTCAACTTTTGGTCATTTGTTGTTGATGAAAGAATACATCAGTCAACAAAAGCCGAAGTATGTTTTATTACTTACCGGTGTGAATGATGTGGAAACAGAAAAGCCGGAAAGCTTTGATGTGATGAATGAAAACAAATTGCAGTACAGTTCTGTAAAAGCATTCTTTAAATCATTGCTGAATAAAACAGAAATCGGTGCAACTGTTTTTCAATTGTACAACATCCGCTCTGCATACAAAAAAGGATTGATCCATAAAGAAGTTGATTTTAAACAGTTGAGAGATACGACTTATACTCTTGCATATGTTCAGGAAACTATCACCAAGCAAAAGAATTACCTTGGAGGATACCAGGCAAGGTTACAGGAGATCATCCGCATTTGCAAAGCCAATCAAATTCAACCCATACTTCTTACACAACCATCTTTGTATGGCTCTTATACCGATAGTGCTACCGGTATCAAAATGGATCTGAAGTTTCATGAAAGTAACCCAACAAAAAACAATTTGCTGCAGGAACAGGTGCTGGAAGAATATAACAATGTAGTTCGTTCATTCAGCAATCAGGTAACTGTTGTTGATCTGGCGAAACTGATGCCAAAGAATACTGCCTATTATTACGACTTTATCCATTTTAATAAACAGGGGGCGGCGAAAGTGGCGGAGATACTTTCACCTTATATGAAAGAAACTATTCATCAATAGCATAACTATCAGCAGATCCCTCCTTCGTCGGTATGACAATCAGAAATCATTTATTTTGCACCCATGTACATTCTCGGCATTTCGGCTTTTTATCATGATTCTGCTGCAGCCATCCTGAAAGACGGCGAGATCATTGCTGCTGCACAGGAAGAGCGATTCAGCCGAAAGAAACATGATGCCGGGTTTCCTTCAAAAGCGATTACCTATTGTTTAAAAGAAGCGGGTGTAACGATCGATCAAATGGAAGCTGTTGTATTTTACGACAAACCATTACTGAAGTTTGAGCGCTTACTTGAAACCTATTATGCATTTGCACCAAAAGGATTCACTTCTTTTTTAATGGCAATGCCTGTTTGGCTGAATGAAAAACTATTCCTGAAAAAGAAGATCCGTGATGAACTGAAGAACATTCAACTCTACGATAAAAAGAAACTGAAATTATTGTTCCCCGAGCATCATCTCAGTCATGCAGCATCTGCATTCTACCCTTCACCTTTTGAAGAAGCTGCGATACTGACTGTCGATGGTGTGGGAGAATGGGCCACCACAACCATTTGCAAAGGCAACGGAAAAAATATCGAGATACTCAAGCAACTCAACTTCCCCCACTCTGTTGGTTTATTGTACTCTGCATTTACTTACTACTTAGGATTTAAAGTAAACAGTGGTGAATATAAGTTGATGGGGCTAGCGCCCTACGGCGATCCAACAGCAGTACAAACTAAACAGTTTGTTTCTATCATTAAAGAAAAACTTGTAAAGATCTATGATGATGGTTCCATTTATCTGGATCAACAGTATTTCAATTATTCTGTTGGATTACGAATGGTGAAAGATAAAAAATTCGAAACTCTGTTTGGTTTAAAACGTAGAAGCGAAGAAGAAGAATTGCAACAAGAACATTGTAATCTTGCTTTGGCCATTCAACAGGTAACAGAAGAAATTGTATTGAAGCTTGCTGCACATGCCAAAGCAATTACAGGTTCAAAAAACATCTGTTTATCAGGTGGTGTGACATTGAATTGTGTGGCAAATGGTAAACTACAAAACGCTGATCTGTTCGACAATATATTCATTCAACCTGCAAGCGGCGATGCTGGCGGAGCAGTTGGATCGGCATTGGCAGCCCATCACATTTATTTTGAAAAGGAACGAAGAATTGCTACGGCAATGGATGCAATGAAAGGTTCTTATCTCGGTCCGTCTTTTTCAGCTGAAGAAATTGAAACGGTTATTCAGCAATACAAAGCAGTTGCAACTACATTTAACAACAGAGAGGAACTAAATAAAACAGTAGCAACACATATCAGCAATGGAAATGTGATTGGCTGGTTTCAGGGACGGATGGAGTTTGGTCCACGTGCCTTGGGCAACAGAAGTATTATTTCAGATCCTCGTAATCCGGAAATGCAGAAGAAGCTGAATCTAAAGATCAAGTACAGAGAGGGATTTCGCCCCTTCGCTCCTGCTGTGCTTGCAGAAGATGTGAAGGATTATTTTGAATTAACGACTGCATCACCTTATATGTTATTGGTACAGCCTGTAATAAAAACATTACAGCATCCTGTGCCGGATAATTATCATCAATTGGGCTTAACAGATAAATTATATTTCCAACGCAGCACTTTGCCTGCCATTACACATATCGATTATTCGGCCCGTGTGCAAACGGTACACAAAGAAACTAATGCTGCTTTTCATACACTCATCAGTTCTTTTAAGCAACAAACCGATTGTTCGGTGTTGATCAACACCAGCTTTAATGTGCGTGGCGAACCGGTCGTATGTACGCCGCAGGAAGCGTATCAATGTTTTATGCGTACAGAAATGGATTATCTTGTTATTGAAAATTACCTGTTCAGTAAACAGGAGCAACCTGAATGGAAAGAAAAAGATGACTGGAAGAAAACACTGACCAATGATTAAGCTAAATCGTTAAATGGAAAAGAACCCCACATTTTTCAAGCGGCTGTTGTATTATTTAGTATTATGCCTCGTATGCTTTTTTTTAGCCGAAGCCGTTTTAAGTATTGCGTTTCATTATAAATATGGTAATAACAAACTTGCTGTTACTGATTTTTTTATAAGTATAAAAAGCAGATTCATCAATCCAAAACTCAGCAAACAGGAAATTGACGTACAATACAATAACCAGCAATTGGTTCGTAACGGTAAAGCAAATGAATTAAGCAGACAGATTGTACAGGAAATGGCAGCTGCCAATTCATTTGAGTTTGATCCCTGGCTTCAGTTCCGTAATACAGACATCACATCAAAATATGTAAATACAAAAGGTTTCGTAAGGAATAGTGTTCCTTCTTTTGTAGCAAAAGGAGCCGATACTTTTCGCATTTGGTTTTTTGGCGGCTCCACCATGTGGGGATTTAATGTAACAGACGACGAAACGATTCCGTCAAAATTCGCTCAATTATATTCTGTTTCCGGTAAAAATGGCAAAAGCTTAGAAGTAGTTAATTACGGTATAAGAGCATACTTCGGCTTTCAGGAAATGAAACTTTTACAAGATCGGTTACTTTATGAGACCCCCCCAAACCTCGTTGTTTTTTTAGATGGGCTGAACGAAGTAGTTTCCTTTCCTACTCCATTAAACCGGGAACCTTTGTACACAGGTTTTATGCGTGAATATTTTAAAGGTAATTTTCCATTAGCAAGAGGAAAAAATATTAATGACTCCATAAAAAAGCAGTATAGCAAGGATCATAATCGTTCTGTTAATGAAGTTGCGGAAATCTTACTCAGCAACTATACCTTAACTGTAGATGCTGTAAACCGAACAGCAAAAGCATATGGCTTTAACACACTTTTCGTGTGGCAACCTGTCCCTTATTATAATTATTCTAATCAGCTGAAAGATCCTATTTGCGACAAAGACTCTTTTCCTGTTTATAAATTATTAAGCCCGGCTATAGAAACGAATTTCAAAAAAATGAACAACAGTTTATACCTTGCAAACATGCTGGATGGTAATGTTCGTTTACCGTTTATTGATCGGGTTCATTATTCACCAGAAATGAACACAGCAATTGCAGACAGTATTCTGCAGAAGATTGACAGTTTGCTAATAAATTAAACTATGTTTGAATTTCTTAAAGATATGTGGGCCTTTTTAAAAGTGCGCAAGAAATGGTGGCTGGCCCCGATTATTATTGTTATGCTCCTGCTGGGCGTATTACTCATTTTTGGCGGTAGTTCTGCCGTTGCACCTTTTATCTACTCCTTATTTTAATGAAGTGGAAGGCGAAACATACTTCACTGCTTGTTATAGCTCTTGGTTTTACTGTATTCTTTCTTTTCTTTAAAAAAGAATGGATGCTCATTCCTGTCGGCATCAGCACCATTGGTTTTATTATCGGGCCTGTTGGTGAATATATTCATCTGGGCTGGATGCTTTTGGCCAAAATGCTGGGTTATATCAACAGCCGCATCCTGTTAAGTATTATTTTTTTCCTGATCCTTACACCTATAGCACTCCTTATGCGTTTGCTGGGTAAAGCCCAGTTTGTAAAAAAAGCCGGGGGGCAACAATCGCTGTTCAACAGCCGTAATCACCTGTACAACAGGCAAGACCTGGAGCAACCCTTCTAACAACTCATAACTGTTAGTAAAATCGGACAAAATTTGGGTGAAAAAATCCCTCAAAATTTTGCCTGTAACCGTACATTTGCACCGCAATGGCAAATACGATCCTTCACAACGAATCCATTCCATCTCAACGTAAAAAAATTATTGTTCTCGGCAGTGGCCCCAACCGTATCGGTCAGGGTATCGAGTTCGACTACTGCTGTGTTCATGGTTTGCTGGCCATCAAAGAATGTGGCTACGAGGCAATCATGGTGAACTGTAACCCCGAAACGGTTAGTACCGACTTCGATATGGCCGATAAGCTGTATTTCGAACCGGTGAACTGGGAGCATCTCTGGGAAATTATTGAGCTGGAACAACCTTACGGCGTCATCGTACAGTTGGGCGGACAAACAGCGCTCAAACTCGCAAAACGTCTGCACGAAAAAGGAATCCGCATCATCGGTTCTTCCTTCGACAGTATGGATATTGCAGAAGATCGTGGCCGTTTCAGCGATCTGTTGAAAGAACTGGAAATTCCTTATCCAAAATACGGTACAGCCTACACCACCGACGATGCCATTGAGGTAGCGAAAGAAGTAGGTTATCCTGTACTGGTTCGTCCCAGTTATGTATTGGGTGGTCAGCGTATGCGGATCGTTATTAACGAAACCGAGCTGGAAAGTGCGGTATTAAGCCTCATCAAACATTTGCCCGGCAACAAAATCCTCATCGATCACTTCCTCGATCGTTGCCAGGAAGCCGAAATTGATGCCATTTACGATGGTGAAAATTTCCATGTAATGGGTGTAATGGAACACATTGAACCGGCCGGTATCCATAGTGGTGACAGCCATGCTGTGTTACCTGAGTTCAACCTTACGCCGCTGGTTGTTGCAACCATGGAAGAGTACGCAAAGAAAATTGCGAAAGCATTGAAAATACAAGGTCTCATCAACATCCAGTTTGCGATTAAAGATGGCAAAGTGTATGTAATTGAAGCCAACCCACGTGCAAGCCGTACAACGCCGTTTATTGCTAAGGCCTACCAGATTCCTTACCTCAACATCGCTACCAAAGTAATGATGGGTGTAAACAAACTCACCGACTTTACATTTGAGAAAAAGCTTACAGGTTACGCCATCAAAGAACCGGTGTTCAGCTTCAGCAAATTCCCGAACGTAAACAAGGAGCTCGGACCAGAAATGAAGAGTACCGGTGAAGCCATCCGCTTTATTAAAAATCTGCGTGATCCTTACTTCCGTCAGTTGTATAAAGACAGAAGTATGTATCTCAGTAAATAAATTTTGAACTCCGCACTTGTTGCGGAGTTTTTTTATGCTTTCCGGCTAAGTATAATTTGTTACCAGCAATTGTATTTCATAGCATCAACTGTTGCGTCGCACTCTTATACTTCATTGCAAAACGCAGCTATTCTTCTTAACTTAGAAAAATGAACAACAAAGAAGTACAATCGATCATCACCAACCTTGAACGTGTGTTAACCGGTCAGCCCTGGTATGGCGAAGCAGTAATGCCCATGCTGCGGAAAATTCATCCGGCTGTTGTGTATATCAATCCAAAAAACTCGCATGCAGCTATTGAAATACTGTATCACATGATTACCTGGGCTGAGTTTACTTTAAGCCGTGTGCAAAAGAAACAGAATTACGATTTAAAAACTGCAGAAGAAATGGATTGGCGCATCATCGACCCGAAAGTACATACATGGGTAAAAGCATTGGATGAGTTTGAACAACTACACAAACAACTCATCGCCGAACTGCAAACAAAAGACGATACTTTCTTAAGTGAAATGGTTGATTACCGTGAATACAATTTCCGTTTCCTGCTCAATGGATTGATCCAGCATAATATTTATCATTTAGGTCAAATAGCATTTTTGAAAAATCTATTAGGGGAATAATATCTCTCACTCCTGTCCGCCGTAAGCCATGCAGGCGGAGATTACACTGAGATACACAGAAAAAATCCGTGAGCAACCACTTGCATTTCTAACCTGCTGTTTTTATCTTACTGTAAAGCAGCTAACACCCATGATCCCCTTCTGGAAAAACATTCCGTTTCTCCGCATATTAGTTCCGCTTATTGCAAGCATTTTATGCGGCTGGTATTTTTCTTTACATTGGCTGATTGCTGCTGTTGCGACTATTCTTGCACTACCATTGTTCCTCTATATTCAGCTGGGTGCTGAAAGAAGCAAATACTATTACACTTGGGTAAATGGTCTTGCTTTCAACATTGTTTGCATTGCTTTCGGTATAGCACTAAGCTGGTTTAACCAACTACCCCATCAACCAAACTGGGCCGGTAATTTTTACAATGAAGGCGATGTGGTACAACTGCGTTTACTCGAGCCATTAAGTGAACGGGAGAAAACTTACAAAGCACTTTGCGAAATAAGCATTGTCTTTCGCAACCAAAAAGCAAGAAAAGTAAAAGGCAGGGCGATGATCTATTTCCGCAAGGATAGTATTGCGCCTCCTTTACAATATGGCGATGTGATTCTTGTACGCAGCAACTTACAGGAAATAAAAAATGCAGGTAATCCCGGCGGGTTCGATTACAAGCGTTACGCACTGTTCAACGGCATCACACACCAGCTCTTCGTCAAATCAAACGAGTATAAAAAACTACCGCAACGGCAAACATCGTTCTTCTGGAAGGCGATGTACAATGCACGGAGTTATATTTTACAAACCATCCGTAAACATGTAAACGGCGATATGGAACAAAGTATTGCCGAAGCGTTACTCATCGGTTATCGTGATGACCTTGACAGAGACTTGGTACAGGCATATAGTAACACAGGTGTGGTTCATATTATTGCGGTAAGTGGCATGCATCTCGGATTGATCTATGGTTTACTCATGTTCCTGTTTAAACGGTTCAACAGTAACAGACGCATGAAACTCATCCGTGCCATTCTGGTTATTGTGTTGCTTTGGTTGTTCAGTTTATTAACAGGCGCCAGTGCATCGGTATTAAGAGCTGTAATCATGTTCACCGTAATTATTGGTGCAGAACTGCTCGACCGTAAAGGAAATATTTACAACAGCATGGCGGCATCTGCCGTTGTGCTTCTACTATTCAATCCATTTTTATTATGGGATGTTGGCTTTCAGTTATCCTATGCAGCAGTATTGAGTATTGTACTCTTTATGAAACCTATCTACAACTGGTTTGCAATTCAAAATAAATTACTTGATGGATTGTGGAAGCTGAATGCATTAACCCTATCTGCACAAATATTAACCCTACCGCTTTGCATATATCATTTTCACCAGGCTCCCACATTGTTTCTCATCACCAACTTAATTGCTGTACCATTATCGAGTTTAATTCTATATGGTTTGATCTTGTTAATGCTCGTCTCACCAATAACGGTACTGGCAAACGCAAGCGGCTGGCTCATTACCACACTGCTTTGGTGCATGAACCAGTTTATTCTCTGGGTCGATCATTTTACGTTTGCAGTAGTGGATGGTATTCAACATGCACCTGTTCAAACCATTTTACTCTACGCCATCATAACAGCAGCAGGCATCTGGCTCATTGAAAAAAACAAAACTGCATTGCGTTGGCTGCTCGGCAGCATCGTTTGCTTCTTTGCAGCGCAGGCATTCTACCGTTACCAGACAATGCAGCAACAAAAACTGGTGGTGTACAATTTATCGCAGCACACAGCGATCGATTTTATGCTGGGCAATCAATATTACTTCGCCGGCGATTCTGTTCTATTAAAAGATGGTTTCCTGCGCAACTTTCACCTCAAACCTTCCCGCATTGCACACCGCACCTATCATCAGCCAAACCTCAACACAAACAACGTGTGGACGGTAAACCATAAAACCATCCTTCACATCAACCAATCTTACCGTTACGATTCAACGAAAAAGATCACTGCCGATGTGGTCATCATCTCCCAAAATCCCAAACTCTATCTCAACCAATTACAGAAAACAATCAACTGTAAGCTGCTGGTGTTCGACAGTTCCAACCCGCAATGGAAGCTCAAATACTGGAAAGCCGATTGTGAGAAGCTCGGCATTAACTATTTCTGCACAAGTGAGCAGGGCGCTTTTGTGATGAACCTGTAGAGGCTTACCTTTGCGCCTTCTTAAAGTCTTGCCACAAAGAACTCAAGCTCCGGCACATTCTTTTCTTCGTGCCGCTTCGTGACTTAAGTGCCTTTGTGGCCAAAATCAATCACATTTATGAAGAAAATTCAATCGGCACTCATCTCAGTTTTTTACAAAGACGGTCTTGATTCATTGGTAAAGCTCCTCCACGAGCAAAATGTAACCATTTATTCAACCGGCGGCACACAGCAGTTTATTGAAAAACTCGGCGTTCCGGTAGTGCCTGTTGAAAATTTAACCAGCTACCCTTCTATTTTGGGTGGCCGTGTAAAAACATTGCACCCTTCTGTATTCGGCGGTATCCTCGGCAAGCGTGACGATGAACAGCATTTAGCCGAAATGAAACAATACAATATTCCTGAAATGGATTTGGTGATTGTTGATCTTTATCCGTTTGAAGAAACGGTTGCTTCAACAACCGATGAAAAAGCAATCATTGAAAAAATTGATATCGGCGGGCCATCGATGATCCGTGCCGGTGCAAAAAATCATAAAGACGTAGTGGTATTGGCAGCGAAGAAAGAATATGCGGTGTTGGAAAATATTCTGCGTGAGCAAAACGGTTCAACAACTTATGAACAACGTCGTGCATTTGCCATCAAAGCATTTGATGTGTGTACTGCTTACGATACTGCGATCAGCAACTACTTCCATCAATCCGCTGTTGAAACACCTTTCAACAAAGATGAAAAGATCATGCGTTATGGTGAGAACCCTCATCAGAGTGCACGTTTCTTCGGCAACCTTGACGAACTGTTTACACAACTGAACGGTAAAGAACTTTCATACAACAACCTGGTTGATGTGGATGCAGCGGTGCAACTCATCAAAGAATTTACAGAAACTACGTTCGCTATCATCAAACACACCAATGTATGTGGTGTGGCGCAACGTGCAACTGTGAAAGACAGTTGGGATACAGCGCTTGCAGGCGATAACGAAAGTGCATTTGGTGGTGTGTTGGTTTGCAATGGTGAAATTGATAAAGCAACGGCTGATGCCATCAACGAAATTTTCTTTGAAGTATTAATCGCTCCTTCTTTTGCTGCAGATGCATTGGAAGTATTAAAGTCGAAGAAGAACCGCATCTTGTTACAACTGAAAGCTCAACCAAACGTAAAAGAGCAATACAAATCTATTCTCAACGGTGTGTTGGTACAAGGTGTAGATGAAGGCAATTACACCGAATGGAAAGAAGCCGGTGGAAGAGAAACAACGGCTGCAGAAAAAGAAGACCTGGCATTTGCCAACCTCATCTGCAAACATTTAAAATCGAATGCAATTGCTTTGGTAAAGAATAAACAACTGGTGGGCAAAGGTTGCGGACAAACAAGTCGTATCGATTCATTGCGTCAGTCGGTTGAAAAAGCAAAACAGTTCAACTTCGATCTGAATGGTGCAGTGATGGCAAGCGATGCGTTCTTCCCGTTCAATGATTGTGTGCAGTTAGGTCATGCAGCAGGTATTGTTGCATTTATTCAGCCGGGTGGTTCTATCCGTGACAATGATTCAATCGAATACTGTAAACAAAATAACCTGGCAATGGTAATTACAGGTATGCGGCACTTTAAACACTAATGGATATCGGAATAATTGATAATTCATAAGTACGGAATCATTATCAGCTATCCATTATAAATATTATCAATTGACTTTTGAAGAAACCCAGTTTCAATAAAACAATTACAACAGCAACTGACACTGTAAAGAGTCTTTCTGTCTTCAATCCTTTAACCATTCATAAAAAAGGAACAAGGGCAAAAGCATTGTTTGCACTGGCAGTTGTTTGTGTGTTGTGGGGTACCACATGGATCGCTTCAAAAGTTGGTGTGCAGCACATGTCGTCTGCATTGCAACTTTCCGGTATGCGGCAATTGCTTGGCGGACTTTGCTACATGATTTTCTTTATTGCAAAGGGCGCACAATTCCCCAGAGGAAAAGAACTTGTTCCATTGCTGATTCTTTCACTACTGAACTTTGTATTAAGCAACGGCCTCAGCACATGGGGATTGAAATATATTTCATCGGGACTTGGCGCCATTATGGGCGCCATCTTTCCGTTATGGATCGTTATCATTAATCTCTTTGGTTCAAAAGAAAAGATTCCGGCAAAAGCATTGCTGGGTTTAATGATCGGCTTTGCGGGTGTATGTGTGATCTTCTATGAACACCTGCAGGATTTTTTTGATCCCAACTTCCGCTTTGGTATTTTGATCTCATTGATTGCAACCTGGACATGGGCATTCGGTTCGCTCTACACTAAAAAACAAGCGGCGAATTTTAATCCTTATTTTGGTTTAGGTTTCCAGATGGTGATTGCAGGTGCTGCTTTGCTGGGGATTTCTACAACCGATCCCAACTTTACGCCGTTTACTCAAATTGCATGGCAGGCTTGGGCTGCTATCGGTTATCTCGTTTTGTTCGGATCAGTGATTGCCTTTGTGTGTTACTTGTACGCATTGCAAAATCTTCCAACAGAACAAGCCAGCATTTATGCGTACGTGAATCCTGTGGTGGCTGTATTGTTTGGCGTATTGATTTTTGGCGAAAAAATTTCTGTTCCGCTGGCAGCCGGCGGACTCATTGCCTTACTTGGTGTTTACCTTGTAAATAAAGCTTATAAAAAAACGGCAGACGAACAGCGTGATGTTGCCGATAATTAATCCTGTTATCTTTACTGCATGGCCGAAGAAAAAGTCAGTCTCAATAAATACATCAGTGCTACAGGTTATTGCTCACGACGTGAAGCCGATAAACTGATTGAACAGGGTCGTGTTTCCATTAACGAAAATGTAGCGTTACCCGGTGCGAGAGTAAATCCCGGCGATAAAGTGTTTATTGATGATGAATTGCTGAAAGTGAAACCTGCAGCAAAAAACAACTGGTTTATCATGGCTTTTAATAAACCGGTGAACATTACTTCCACCACTGATGAAAAAGACCGCAGTAATATCATCCGCTATATCAATCATCCAAAACGCATATTCCCTATTGGACGATTGGATAAAGATTCCGAAGGACTGATTTTCCTAACCAACAACGGCGATATCGTTAACAAAATTCTGCGTGCAGGGAACGAACACGAGAAAGAATACATTGTTACGGTTGATAAAAAACTCACTCCTGATTTTGCTGCTAAAATGAGCAAAGGTGTACACATACTCAGCACAACAACATTGCCATGTAAAGTACGCACCATCAGCAGCAAAACATTCTCGATCATTCTTACACAAGGCTTGAACCGACAGATACGTCGTATGTGCGAAGTATTTGGTTATGAGGTGGTGAGTTTAAAACGCATCCGCATTATGCATATCAAGCTCGGCAATCTTGCAGTTGGCAAATGGCGTTACTTAAGCGAACCCGAAATGCAGGAGATGATGAAGATGCTGGAAAGTTCGAAGAATGATCAATGAAAGCCGTGAGTGGTGAGTCGTGAATTGTGAGTGTTTTGCGTACCACTCACTTCGTACCTCGTAATTCCACTACAAATTTTTCATATATCTCTCTCCATCCTTTAAACATCGGCTCTCTTCCCAACATGTGATTATGAAAAATGGTAATGAACGTACCGTTTACCTTTCGCACTTCTTCACCAAGCTGTTTCAGTTCTGTTAAAGCTTCCTCAGGTGATTGATGCAGTTCGTAAAATGAATTGGCTTCCATGTAGGCAAATGGATGTACACGTAAAGTTGTTGTTTCTTCTTTCTCCAGATCGTACCACAAAAACGAATATGAGGTTGATGCACGGAAACCATTTACAGTTCCATAGCCCATGCTGTATTCGTCTGTAAATCCATGTACAATAAGTGTGCGATAGGAATGCGGCAGATGAAACTGGATATAATGATTACGTGTTGCAGTAACAGTCTTCCGGCTGATCCATTGCAGTATTTCTTTTTCTTCTTTCAGTAAAGTTGTATTCACCGTGCTTTGGGTCGAAGGATGCAAAGCAACAGTTGCAGTTGCGGCTGTTGAACGAATCAGTTGTTGTAATGCCTTTTGCTGTGGCGAAATATTTTTATCGTATTCGCTGTTCTTTTTTGCCAACAGAAAAAAATAAATGGGCTGCAGTTTGTATTGTTCATGCAATTGTTGCAGCCATGCATACGAATCGTACGGATCTTTTTCTTTTCCACGCAATACTTCAAAACGTTTGCCGATAGTTGACGGATGCTTCAACAAAGCACCAATTGTTTTCAGTAAGCCTTTGTGCTTGTAACTCCAGGCAATGTCAATATCGTAGGTGGGAAGAAAGCTGAATGGTGAGTGGTGAGTGGTGAGTAGTGAAAACCTTTGCTTCAACTTCTCTTCAAACTTCATCAACCAACTATCGATGAGCGGCTGCTGTAAGAATCCTTCCTTCCATGCTAACGAGTTCCAATGTGCATAGCGGCCATATTCATCAGGTTCATATTCGAGGTATTCTTCGTAACGGGTGATGAGATAAAATACAGCTGAAAAAAGATCGAATCCTAAATCATCATCAGTCTTGAAAAATGCTTTCACGCCTTCCCATTCAAAACAATTGATGCGTTGTTTGCGAATGTCGTGTTGCTGTAATAATCCTGTTGATTGGATAAAGAAAGAAGTTGCATCAATACGTTCACCCGCATATACAAACTTAACATCCTTGCTTTGTTGAAACAGTTCGATATTGTCTGTTACTGCTGCTTCAATCTGCCAATGTTCATGCAGCAGTTGAACAATGTAATTGATGCGGGGTGTGATATGCGGCGTATAAACAAGCATGTTTGAAATTACTGCCCGTTTCGTTCACGCCAAAGTTGATTGAAACTTTTTTCGGGGAACTGCATTTCGCCACGGTGTCGTGTCCAGTCTTTCACAAATGTATTGATCATCCAGCTGCGCATTTTGCTGCTGCCGGTATTCATGAGTTTACGGCTCATCGATACTTTTTTCCAAACCTTCCAGGCCATACGTTCACCAAACGATGCGTATCCTTCTTCCACTGCTTCATAACGATTCTCCAATAACAGTTCATGCAGGTTAATACGCATCGGACAAACTTCGGTACAGTTTCCGCATAACGAGGACGCATAACTAAGATGTTTGTATTCTTCCAAGCCACTCAGGTGCGGTGTTAAAACCTTACCGATCGGGCCGCTGTAAGTTGTACCGTAACTATGGCCGCCGATATTTTTATAAACAGGACAAGCATTTAAACAGGCTCCGCAACGGATGCAGTATAAACTCTCTCTTGTCTTTGGATTCTTCAATACGTTTGTACGTCCATTATCCAACAGGATCACAATCATTTCTTCCGGACCATCTTTTTCACCGGGTTGTTTTGGACCAAGCACGATGCTGTTGTACACCGTTACGTTTTGTCCTGTGCCATAGGTTGAAAGCAATGGCCAGAACAAACCCAAGTCGTTCATGCTGGGCAATACTTTTTCAATGCCTACAATTACAATATGTGTTTTTGGAAAAGCACAACTCAATCTTGCATTGCCTTCATTTTCTGTAACAGCAATGCCACCAACATCTGCCAATATAAAATTGGCACCTGTTACACCCACTTCGGCCTGAGTGTATTTCTCCCGAAGAATCTTGCGTGCAGTTAATGTCAATTGCTCGGGTGTTGCTTTCGGATCGGTTCCTAATTTTTCTGCAAAGAGTTTGGCAACATCTTCTTTGCTTTTATGCATGGCCGGAGTAACAATGTGGTAAGGTGGTTCATCATCCAATTGCTGAATGTATTCGCCCAGGTCTGTTTCCACACTTTCAATATTGTGCGTACCTAAAAATTCGTTGAGATGAATTTCTTCGGTAACCATGCTTTTGCTCTTCACCAAAGTTTTGCAATTGCGTGCTTCGCAAATCTTTAAAATTTCATCGCAAGCCTGCTTTGCATTTTCAGCCCAGATGACTTTACCGCCACGGCGGGTGAACTGCAGTTCAAATTCTTCCAGTTGCTGATCGAGTGTTTCCAATGCACGCCACTTCACATTCTTTGCACGTTCACGTGCAGTAAGCAGCTGCGTAAACTGTTGCTTACCCTCAGGCACTTTTGCATTGTACTTACCAATGTTGAAATTGATGGTACGCCTGTGATCGAGATCAGCAGCTTTAATGGTACTCTTAGCAATAAATTTATCTGCAGTCTGGCTCATTGATTAAAGTTACTTCTTTGCTTCTTTTGATGCGTAATACTGGTCGGCAATTTGCGTAAGCACTTCATAAAAATCTTCGCCGTATTTGCGAATGAGTGCTTCTTTCAAAAACACATATACCGGCACTTTCAGCTTCTGTCCGTTTACACAACCGGGATTACACATCGGGTCTCTCGGTTCGTAGTTCACATATTGCTGCTCTGTATTTTTGCTCTTGCTGATTTTGATGGGATACAGATGACAGGAAATGGGCTTCTTCCACTGCAGTTCACCGGCATAGTATTGTTGTTCGAAAGCACACTTCACAATTCCTTTTTCGTCTACCAAACCATAGGCACACATACCGTTGCTGATGGTTGGTGTTACCCAGCCAAATTCCTGGTCGTACTGGTACAGACCGTTTTGCTCAACTACTTTTCTGCCCTCTTCGGTAATGAGGTGTTTGATCTTTTCGTAGCCATTGATCACTTCCTTTAACTCATCGTTTGTAAGAGGCGCCCCTGCATCGCCATCCACACAGCAACCACCTTTGCATTTGTTGAGGTCGCATACAAACTGCTCCTCCACCACTTCATCACTGATGTAGATATCGTCAATTACAATCATGCCGCAAAGATACGGCTGTATAGCAGAAACTTCTTAGAGGGAATTTAGGTGAACTAAACAGCTTAGTTTCTCCACTTCAAGGTTTGAATCAAATGCTGCATATCCTTGTACAGAAATTGTTCAACGGGTTTGATCGAATCGTAGTTAGGCGTCGCATCGAAGTAGAGTGCACCACGCAGAAAATGCTTTGTACTGTCTGTAACAAAAAACTGTTTGCCTGTTGCTGCATTACCACCCACATCAAAAATAAATCCGTTTACACCTGCACCACCTTTCACGGGTATTTCATCGATAGAGGTTGCTTTTAAACTGTGCTTACTGGTCATCTTAAATGCATCCTGTACCAGCACATCAAATTTATTGGTGCCACCAATTGTTTTGTAGCTAATGTGCATACGGCCGGCAAACTCCGGAAAATCCAGGTTGACCCAATAGGGATTTTCTGCTTTCGCTTCAAAGAAGGTACTATCCTTCAAAACCTTGCTGTAAACAGGATATTCAAACGTGTAAGGATAACCCGGCTCATCAAACAACACATATTTCTTCTCCGGAAAATCGATATTGAAATATCCTTTAGGGCGTGGGCGGGGATCGGAATTACACGCAACAAAAACTATAAGCAAACTGATGATATAAAAAGTACGAAGTACAAAGTACGAGGCACGTAAATGCAGTTGTTTCATCTTAATCAATCATTGGTTTAATCGTCACTTTCACTTTTTCAATACGGTTGCGGCTTACTTCCAAAACGGTAAATTGAAAATCGCCTGTTTCCAGCACATCATTTACACGGGGCAGACGCTCTGCAAGTTCCAGTATTAACCCGGCAAGCGATTCACTTTCGCCTTTTACAGCATCGAACGTATCTGCAGGAAGATTCATAATGCGGCACACATCGTGTACCATAGTGCGGCCTTCGAAGAGGTAATTGCTTTCGTCGATCTTTTTGTTGATGCTTTCATCTTCATCAAACTCATCTTTAATATCGCCGATAATTTCTTCTACTACATCTTCCATAGTTACAATACCGCTTGTGCCGCCAAACTCATCTACCACCACTGCAAAGTGAATACGCTTTTGCTGAAACTCTTTCAAAAGATCATCAATGAGTTTATGTTCGGGAACAAAGAATGGAGTACGCATGAGTTGCTGCCAGTGAAACCCATCGGCATCATTTACATGCGGCAATAAATCTTTTGTTTGCAGTATACCTACAATTTCATCGAGGTTGTTTTTATACACCGGTACACGGCTGTAATGCAGATCCTGTAAACGTTTGATCACATCAGTAAATGAACTGTTGTAATCAATACCACTTACATCGAGCCTCGAACGCATAACCTGCTTTACGGTTATGTTGCTGAAGTTTTGGATGCCCTTTAATATTTGCTTTTCTTCTACTGTCGCTTCTTCCTCGCTCATCAGATCAATGGCATAATCGAGTTCTTCTGATTTAAATGATGCTGTTTGATGGCGGGTAATTCTTTTTTCAATACTATCGGTGTAACCTGCCAGCCAGCTGCCGGTTGATTTGAAGATGGGATAGACCAACGCATCAATCCACCAGCTGGCAAAGTATGCAAAGAAGATGTTGTTTTGTGAAGCCCATACCTTCGGCAATATTTCGCAGAACAACAGTATAAGTGCAGAGATGGCTAACGCTTTGAGAAAAAACTCAACAAGAAACAGTTTATGCTGCAGATTAAAGCCTTCGTCTATTAAATAGTTGGTAAGAAAAACAAGGCCGAGATTAAAAATAACATTTGCAGCAAGCAGGCTCGCCATTAAAACTTTCGGCTCTTCCAACAGGTTTACAATACGCCTTGCAGCCGCATCGGGTTTTGTTTTAATTACATTCAGATCTTTATAACGCAGTGTAAAAAACGCAACCTCTGCCCCGCTTACAACAAACGATAAAAAAAGTAAAAGCAGAAAAACCAGTACCAACAGAGTAAGTAACTGGCTGTTTATAGCGAGTAATACCGGTTTAATGGATAATAAAAAAGTGCCTGCGTGGTGATAGTCCAAAACATCAAGATTAAGTGAACAATATGCCGCTTACGGGCAAAAATAAACAACGCATTGGTATTTCCTAAAAAGGAAGGTCTGCGCTGGGTTCACCAATTGGTGGAAGATCATCGCCATGGTAACCGCTTAACGGATCGGGGCCTTCAGGCCGGCCTGTACCATCTGTACGTTTATCGAGCATAATCAGGTTATCGCCTACCACTTCTGTAGCATATTTTTTAACGCCTTCTTTATCTTCCCAGCTACGGGTTTTTAAACGACCCTCAATGTAAACAAGACTTCCTTTGTGTAAATATTTTTGCGCCAACTCTGCTAATCCACGCCAAAGTACCACTGTATGCCACTCTGTTTGGCTTACCAGTTTTCCTGTTCTGTCTTTAAACGTTTCAGTTGTTGCCAAGGGGAATTTTGCTACGGCTATATTGCCTTCCAATACCTGTACATCAGGTTCTTTTCCCAAATTGCCGATCAGCATCACACGGTTAACTCCTCTCATACGATTAAATTTAAGTGCAGAATGTGTAAATCAGGTTTCTAACGCTTTTTGTCGTTCCTTCTAAATTACGTTTTTTGCTTTACTGTTGTATGCCTGCCCGCAAATAATTCAAGAATACCTGCCTTTAAAAAATCATTTAATAGTTTAGGAAAAGCCAGCTGCTGCAGCTCCGGCATAGTTTTCCATTCCCAGCCAGGCAACTCAACTTTTTTCTCATTTATACGTACTAACAAAGCCGTGCCAAAAATTAACTGATGACTCAATTGTTGCTTTACGGGCTTTGTAATACTAATGATGTGGTACTCGTTTTTTATGCCGTTCTCTTTTAACCAGTTTTCAATGGAGCCCTTCTGTTGCTGTTTCCAATCCTTTTCGTTCGTGTATTCGTTATTGGGGAAATGATATAAATTACCCCACACATCTTTTCCGGTTCTTTGCTGCACTGCAAATGCACCATTGCATTCCAGCAAATAAAAATGAAACCAGCGGGTGCGCACTTTTGTTTTCTTTTCTTTAATCGGTAATTCTTGTACAATACCTTGCTTAAAAGCAACACAAGCCGATTGCAACGGACAGTTTTTACAATCTGCCAGTTCGGGTTTACATACAGTTGCTCCAAAATCCATAATTGCCTGGTTATAGGCAGCCGGGTTTGTAACATCTAAACATTCATCGGCAAGTTGTTGAAATTGCTTTTTTCCGGCGGTGGTGTCTACGGCGGTATCAATTCCAAAAAAACGGCTCAAAACACGGAACACATTGCCATCAACAACCGCATGTGGTAATCCAAAGCCAAAGGATGCAATGGCGGCGGCGGTATATGGACCAACACCTTTTAATTCAAGAATTGAATCGTAAGTGGCCGGGAATTTTCCTTTTAACTCAAAGGCAATATATTGTGCAGTGGCATGCAGGTTACGACAGCGATTGTAATAACCCAAACCTTCCCAAAGTTTATACACTTCTTCCAAAGGAGCTTTTGCTAACCGCTGAATGGTAGGATAGGTTTTAATGAAACGCTCGTAATATTTTAACCCTTGCTCAGCACGGGTTTGCTGCAGAATAATTTCACTTAACCAGATGCGATAAATATCTTTTTCTTCCTTCCATGGAAGCTGCCTTGTATTGTCTGCAACATGCCATTGCATTAGTTTTTTACGAAACCCGGTAGATCGATTCATGCTGTAACAGAACTATATTTATACAATCAATATGCAAAATAGGATAAAGCATCAGAACACGTAAAAACACTTATTGTTCATAATCAACCAGTTCTGAAAGATTTTTTAGCCAATATGTTTCATTTTTTGGATTTTATTCAGGATATTAGACTTAAATATCACAACCCATAAACTTTTACCCATGAGAAAAGCAGATCTCGTGAATCAAATCTCAGAAAAAACAGGCATTCCTAAAGTGGATGTGCTTGTTACACTCGAAACCATGTTTAAAGAGGTGAAAGATTCCCTTTCTGCAGGCCAGAACATCTATATCCGTGGATTTGGAAGCTTTATTACCAAGAAAAGAGCGGCAAAAATTGGTCGTAATATTAAGCGTAATACGGCGGTACATATTCCCGAGCATTACATTCCTGCATTTAAACCGGCCAAAGAGTTTGTACAGGAAGTTAAAAGTCGTTACACCGGCGGTTAATTTCTTTTCGTAAAGCATTAAATGCCTCCATCTTTGCTGTAGCTTTGCACTTCAATTTTTTAAGTGTGAGCAGGCAACAAATTTTATATGTAACTGCTGCTGTAACAGCAGTTTTTCTTTTGTTCTTTTTCGGACGAACAGTTCCTAAACAAAAGGCTACCGACGATCACGCAGGTCACGACCACAGCAAAAATGCTGCGCCGCCTGCCGCCGCCAATTCAAATGGCGTAACACTCGACTTCCCCACTATGCTTGGTCTTGCCAAAAAAAGACTGAACCCGGCCCAGTTGCAAAAAGTAACCGAATGGGAAAACTCAGTTGTGCGTGGCGACGTAAAAAGTCAGCAAATACAGGTATACAAAAAGCTATCTGCCTTTTGGATGGATACCATTGGCGCCTTTGTTCCGTATGCCAAATATCTTGGTGAAGCTGCTAAGTTGGAAAATTCGGAGAAAAACCTCACCTTTGCAGCCCATTTGTTTTTAAGGGAAGCCCAATCGGTATCGGAACAGCCGTTACAGGTGTGGATGGCCAAGGAAGCAAAAGAGCTATTTGAAAAGGCATTAGCCATTAACCCGGAGAACGATTCAACAAAAGTTGGCTTAGGCAGTACTTTCTTTTTTGGAGGTGCAGGTAATGAGCCTCCCATGAAAGGAATTGGACTGATCAGAGAGGTGGTAGAAAAGAATCCGGATAATACGTTTGCACAATACATGTTAGGTGTAGGTTCCTTTATAAGCGGACAATGGCCAAAAGCGATTGAACGTTTCGAAAAAGTGGTAACGCTGGAGCCGCAAAACCTGGAAGCAATTTTAAGGTTAGCCGATGCATATGAAAAGAGCGACGATAAGGCAAATGCAAAAAAGAAATACGAGTTGTTTTTACAAACAGTAAAATCGCTCGAAACTCAAGGCAAATTCAAGAGTAATCCTGAAATGCTGAAACAAATAGAAGACCACATTAAATTATTATAACCCTATTTTTTAACGAACGTAAATAGTATTAAACATGCCTTGCGGAAAAAAGAGAAAGCGTCATAAAATTGCGACGCACAAGCGTAAAAAACGTCTTAGAAAGAACCGTCATAAGAAGAAGAATAAATAATCTCTTCTGAAATTGAACGGAGTCCCGCTTTTAAACGGGACTCTGCTTTGCTATGGCCATTGCAGAAATCTGTCTGCTTGCTTGTATACATTTGCTTACAGTGGCCTCCTTCCTTCTGATCAGGTGAAGTAGTATAGTTCAATTTTAAAAGACGTTTTAGTGAATAAGGAACTGATCATCAATTCAGCCCCGACCGGGGTTGAAATTGCATTGTTAGAAGATAAGAAACTGGTAGAACTTCATCAGGAAAGCCTTGATACAAGTTTTACTGTAGGTGATTTGTATCTAGGCAAAGTAAAAAAGCTTGTGCCTGGTATGAATGCTGCATTTGTGGATGTTGGTTTTGAAAAAGATGGTTTTCTTCATTACACCGACCTTAGTCCCTATGTTCGCTCTCTCCTCAAGTTTACTGCACTCTCCATTAACGATAAAAGCGAAGGCATCACCGATTTCGGTAAGTTTCAAACAGAAGCTGAAATCATCAAAACAGGAAAAATTGGCGAAGTACTGAATGGCAAGCCCAATATTCTTGTTCAGATTTTAAAAGAGCCGATTGCTGCAAAAGGCCCACGCCTCAGTTGCGAAATTTCGTTACCGGGTCGATTTGTAGTATTAACTCCGTTTAATGATATTGTTGCGGTATCCCGTAAAATACATTCAAGCGAAGAGCGCAAGCGGCTGCAAAAGATTGTTGAGTCGATCCGCACAAAAAACTTTGGTGTTATTGTACGTACAGCTGCTGAAGGAAAAAATACAGCAGAGCTGCACGAAGATCTCAACAACCTCGTTGCTATGTGGCAGCAAATTCAACAAAACCTGAAGAATGCAGTTGCCCCTTCTAAAATTCTGGGAGAAACAGATAAAACAACCAGTATTCTGCGAGATTTACTCAATGCCGATTTTAACCGCATTGTAGTAAATGACAAAAATATTTACAATGATGCCCTCAGCTACATTCAAAAAGTAGCTCCTGATAAAGCAGATATTGTTACGTTCTATCAAAACGGTTCACCCATTTTCGACAACTACGGAATTACCAAACAGGTAAAGGGATCTTTTGGCAAAACGGTGAACCTCGCCAGTGGTGCTTATCTCATCATTGAACATACAGAAGCATTACACGTAATTGATGTTAACAGCGGTTACAAAAGTGTAAGTGCCAACCAGGAAGAGAATGCATTGCAGACGAACCTTGAAGCTGCAGAAGAAATTGCCCGTCAGTTACGCCTGCGTGATATTGGTGGCATTATCGTGGTAGACTTTATTGATATGAAGTTACCTGATAACAAACGCAAGCTTGCAGAAGCAATGGAAGAGTTTATGCGTGCTGACAGAGCCAAGCATGCTATTCTCCCGATATCTAAGTTTGGTTTGATGCAGATTACAAGGCAGCGTATGAAGCCTGAGGTAAACATCAACACACAGGAAGTTTGCCCAAGCTGTAACGGAACAGGTAAAGTATCAGCAACATTAATTCTGGAAGATGAGATTGAAAAGAACATCAGCTATCTTGTAATGCAGAAACATAAAGAACTGCTGATTGCTGTGCATCCGATTATGGAAGCGTACCTGAAGAAAGGTTTCCCATCGAAACGTATGAAGTGGAGCTGGAAGTACAAACAAAAAATTAAGGTGAAAGCAAATACATCATATCACCTTACAGAATATCATTTCTTCGATAACCACGAAGAAGAAATTAAACTCTGAAAAAAGGGTTGAGCACTATCAAAGTTGCTTAACCCTTTTTTATTTTTACAGCATACTAAAAACATACTATTAAATGAAGCTCTACATCACTTCGTTTTTGAGTGCATTTATTTTTAATTCATTATTTGCGCAGGCTCCCACTATAACTTCGTTTACCCCGCAAAGCGGCGGTGTTGGTACTGTCGTAACCATTAACGGTTCAAACTTTAGTACTACAGAAGTAAACAATGTCGTTTTTTTCGGGTCCGTTAAAGCAGTCCTAACGTCATCAACTGCAACAACAATTACAGCCGTTGTACCTTTTGGAGCCGGTTACGAACCAATTTCGGTAGCAGTTAATAATTTAATAGCTTATTCTTCAAAACCATTTTCAGTAACTTATACCGGAGGCGGTATGGACTTTAATTCCTCTTCATTTGCTACAAAAGTTGATTACAGTGGTGGAGGTACAATAATAGATGCAGACTGGGATAATGATGGTAAAATAGATATTGCCTATAACCTGTTTGCAGAAAACAGAGTTTTCTTTTACAGAAACACCAGCACAGGATCCAACTTAACTTTTACTAATTTTCCCGATTTTTTTGGAGGCCTCGTCAATGTAATTGGTCTTGCTAAGGGAGATTTTAATGCCGATGGTAAATTAGATCTGGTAGCTGCTACCCCCTTTTCAAATGCGGTTTATGTTTTTAGAAATGGTAGCAGTGCCATTGGTTCAATTTTCTTTTTTGGACCAACTGCATTTAATACTGGTAGTGAGCCTCGCAAAGTAACAGTTGCAGATGTAGATGGTGATGGCAAGCTGGATATTATTTCAAGTAATCAGGGAGCAAATACTATCTCGGTTTTGCGTAATACCAGTACAGCAAGTACAATTTCTTTTGAGAATAAAGTTGATTTTGCTGTTGGCAATAGTCCGGAAGATATTACTGCGGGAGATGTAGATGGTGACGGGAAACCTGAAGTTGCTGTTGCCTGTTCCGGCTCAAACGTAGTGTCAGTATTGAGAAACACTTCAACTTCCGGCTCTATATCATTTGCTGCAAAAACTGATCTTGCTGCCGGTAGCGGTACCTGGGGTGTAGGAATTGGAGATATTGATGGCGATGGCAAAGCTGAAGTAATTGCTTCAAACCTTGGGCCTAATACAATTTCTGTTTTTAAAAATAATTCATCTGCAGGTTCACTTTCATTTAGTGCTGCTTCAAACTTTACGGTAGGCAGCTCTCCCAGAGGTTTAAAATTAGGCGACTTAAATGCAGATGGTAAAGCAGATGTTGTTGTAGCTTGTTATTTTTCAAGCTCACAAATATCAATTTTAAAAAATACAAGTACTGCAGGAACTATATCTTTCAACGAAACTGTAAATTATGTAACAGCAAATGGGCCAAACAGCGTTGCATTGGCCGATATGAATAATGATGGATTGATGGATATAATGGCTGGAACTTCTACTACCAACCTAACAGGTAATACAAGTTTTTTTAAAAATCAATTGACAATAAATACGACTTCGCCAATTAGAAATATTTCCTACGTTACTTCTGTTTTAGATGTGTTTCCTAACCCTGCATCTGATAAGGCATATATTAAACATCCGGGTTCGGCAAAAAAAGGAGCCTACCTGATTGTAACAGATATTAACGGACAACAAATTTTAAAAACGGAGGTTAAAATAAATACCACAGAAACAGTAATAAACTTAAGCAGTATGGCTTCGGGTGTTTACTTTATTTCATGGATTAACGGACAAGAAAAAGGCACAATAAGAATTACAAAAAAATAATACTCGGATTTATAATAAAACGGTTGATCAAATTGATCAACCGTTTTCTATTTTAAGCCATTGTTGCAATCATACTAATCTCCACATTTACATTTTTGGGTAAACCCTTTACTGCAACAGTTTCACGTGCAGGAAAAGCGCCCTCAAAATATTTTCCGTAAATCTCATTTACTTCCGCAAACAGGTTCATATCGCTGAGGAAGATGGTTGTTTTTACCACGTTATTAAAACTGATACCCGCCTCCTGTAAAATAGCTTTCAGGTTGTGCATTACCTGGTGTGTTTCTGCCTGTATATCGGCATTATTTAAATCGCTGGTACCGGGCTTTATGCAAACCTGTCCTGAAATAAATAAAAACCCGCCTGCAGCTACTGCCTGGTTGTAAGGCCCGATTGGAGCAGGTGCCAATTCTGTTTGAATAATTTTCTTTTCCATCATACCACAAACTTACTCCTTTGGCCGAAGAAAAAAAGCAAGTTGCCAACCTTCGCTATAAATTTGCGGCAATGAATATTCTGCTCATTGGTACAAATACATGTAACAGTCTTTTTGGAAAGCCTTTTCCGTTTGAAGGATTTGCATGCAGGCTTGCAAAAGAACCAATTGCTGATGACGTTGCTTTTGCAGACTTCATTATTGATGTAAATTTTGAAGAGCATCCCGAACGCATGACTGTTTATTCATCCAATAATACACCTGTACTCATTGGAAGTGTTGTTAAAACATTACAGGAGTTAAATGTGAAGGAACAACAACCAATTGCACGTTTTAACCACTGGCCGGGCTATATCAATCGTTCAGTTGTTGAGCTGTCTGTTCATGAAAGTCAACTGCATTTGTTCGCTGCTTTTTTTACTCAACTATCGATTTCATATTATACAACTGCAGATGTTCCCGGTTTTGTAAGTGCACGTACCGTAAGCATGATTATTAATGAAGCTTTTTTAACGAAGCAGGAAGCTGTATCAACAGAAGAAGAGATCGATACGGCCATGCAGTTAGGAACCGGTTATCCCATGGGGCCGTTTGCATGGAGCCGGCAGATAGGCTTACAACGCATTGCTGCACTGCTGCAAAAGTTAGCGGCTACAGATGTACGTTATCAACCGGCATCCACTATTTTAAACACAACCGCTGTACAATAATGGCTGTATTGCTTTGCATCGATTCTTCCACTACACACGCTTCTGTTGCTGTTGCAAAAGACGGTGTTCTGCTTGGTTTAAAAACAAATACAACACAAAAAGACCATGCATCGTTTCTGCAGCCTGCCATACATACATTGCTGGATGAATTGCATGTAACATTAAAGGAGGTACAAGCGATTGCCGTAACAACCGGCCCCGGTTCTTATACCGGACTAAGAGTTGGTTTGGCTTCGGCAAAGGGTTTATGCTTTGCACTTAACATACCGCTCATTGGCCTGCATACCACGCAGGTAATAAGTGCCGCTGCCCGGAAACAAATTCAGGAGAGCGAATGTTTTCTCCTCTGCCCCATGATTGATGCACGCCGGATGGAAGTTTTTACGGCCCTGTACTCGCCTGAACTAAAAGAAATGTCCGCAATCACCCCAAAAATACTGACGGAAGATTCCTTTGCCGAGGTGCTGGAGCAGCAGATGGTTTATTTTTTCGGAGACGGATCGGCAAAATGGCAAAATATTTGTAAAAGCAACAAAGCTCGCTTTCTTACAACTAATTGGAATTCAGAAGATATGATCCTTCTTGCAGAGCAGTCGCTCAACTCCCGGCTATTTCTTTCCTTAGCCTACTCGGCCCCCGAATATGGTAAGGGCTTCTATTTTGGCAAGCAGTAAACTTTGTCCTTTACGACTATGATTTCAGTATTTTTACGGTTACTTTTACGATTCCATAGATAAGAAAAATACGAACCCCAACCACAAAACTTACCCTACCATGGCTGTGACAAAGAAAAAAGAGAGCAATCCGCCCATTACTTTAGATTATCATGCTGTAAAAAAATCGGCGCTCATTTTACGGGCCCTCAACCATAAACTCAGACAACAAATATTACAGTTGATTAACGAGAACGGCCAATTAACCGTAACCGAAATTTATGTAAAACTCCGCCTGGAACAATCCGTGGCATCGCAGCATCTTGCCATTTTACGCAGAAGCAATATTGTAAAAACAACCCGTGAAGGAAAGTTTATCTGGTATACAGTTAATCACGATCGTTTAAACGATATTGACCAGTTCATTAAAAACTTACTGGCCTAGGCATTCACTTTTACTTTACACACAACATTACTGTGGTTTTTCAGTTCCTCTGCATCTTACGTACATTTGCGGAAACAGAATTGGTATGTATATACAACAACTTTATACTAACTGCCTGAGCGAGGCGGCTTATTATATTGAAAGCGAAGGTGAGTGTGCTATTATTGATCCGTTGAGAGACGTTGATGTGTATGTACAACTTGCAAAAGAACGCAACGCAGATATCAAGTATATTTTTGAAACACATTTTCACGCAGATTTTGTAAGTGGTCATCTCGATTTAGCAAAGCAAACAAATGCCCCCATTATTTATGGCCCCGAAACAACAACTGCCTTTCCGGTATATGTTGCAAAAGATCATGAACAGTTTAAAATAGGTAAGCTTACAATCGAAGTTTTGCATACTCCGGGTCATACATTGGAAAGCTCCTGTTATTTACTGAAAGATGAAAACGGAACTGATTACTGCATTTTTACCGGCGACACTTTGTTTGTTGGTGATGTGGGCCGCCCCGATCTTGCACAAGGCGGCGACTTAACAAAAGAAGATCTTGCAGGAAAATTATATGATTCACTGCATCAAAAAATTATACCACTTGCAGACAATGTAATTGTATATCCTGCACATGGACCGGGCAGCTCCTGCGGCAAAAGCCTAGGCCCGGAAACACACAGTACAATTGGCGAACAAAAACAATCCAATTATGCTTTGCAGCAACAAACGAAAGAGGCATTTATTAAAGCAGTAACAGACGGATTGGAAGCTCCACCTAAATACTTTCCGGTTAATGCACGCATTAATAAAGAAGGTTACGATCCGTTACAAAAAGTTTTAGAAACAGGTATGACAGCATTATCAATACAAGCATTTAAAGAAGCAGCGAAAGCACCCAAAACCATTATTCTCGATACACGGCAATCGGCTGTATTTACTAACGGATTTATTCCAGGCTCAATCAGTATTGGATTAGAAGGACGATTTGCTGAATGGGCCGGTGCCTTATTACCGTTCGATGAAAACCTGTTGCTCGTTTGCGAAGAAGGAAAAAAGGAAGAAACAATCATTCGCCTGGCACGAGTTGGTTTTGAAAAAATAATCGGCTACTTAAACGGCGGTTTTGATGCATGGGAACAAGCAGGCGAACAGGTTGATCTTATAATTGATGTAGAAGCAGACGAACTTGCTATGGACTTGCCACATGATGACAACTTAGTAGTTGTGGATGTACGCAAAGAAACGGAGTTTGCAGAAGGACATGTAAAAGATGCTGTCAATCTTCCGCTAGCAGAAATGAATGATCCAGGCTTAATGGCCAATATTGAAGACAGGGATAACCTGTATGTACATTGTGCAGGCGGTTACCGCAGTGTAATTGCCTCTTCAATTTTGAAAAAACAGGGGTTCCATAATCTGCGGAATGTAGTTGGCGGATTTGCAAAAATTAAAGAACAGAAAATAGAGATTGTAAAAGAAAAAAGTGTCTTGAACTGATAAAAAGAAAGCCGGCAAATGCCGGCTTTCTTTTTAAACAGATACAATTCTTTTTTTACAGAACATTTTACAACCAAATTGTGAAATGCTCACTACAAGTTGATTTAGCTGTTAATCCATTTATCTCTGTATGCCTCGTTCCACTCGTGCTTCCATCTTCTGTGGCTCCACAAATAATTGGCCGGTCGTTGGCGAATAGAGTTTTCAATTTTGTCAACAATCAAGCGTGTCAGTTGGCCATCTTTATAATCAGCCGGAGTAGAAGTAAGTAATTCAAATTTGCAATCGTAGTAACCACGCTTCACTTTATAAAAATCTGCATAAATAACGGCTGTATTATTTCGTTTAGCCCCATACTCTGGCCCACGTACAAATGGAGCTGGTTTGCTGAAAAAATTTGTCCAGTATGCTTTTCCGGGATTACCCGGGTTTTGATCTCCCACCAGTATTAATGCGTATTGGTTCTTTAAATATTCTTTTACCTGGTTTTGAAAATCGGTAGCCGCCACCAGTATCACACCTGTTTTACTTCGTAAGTCATACACAATTTTATCCATCACCTTATTACGAATGGGCATGTATACAACGACAAAGGGCATTTTTGATAAAGCACCTAACCCAAGGTTAGCCATTTCCCAATTAAAATAATGGCCCGATACAATCTGTACACTTTGCCCTTTCCCGATCAAATTGTTGAGTACTTCGATGTTACAGGTAAAGCGTTTTTTAATTTCTTCGGTACTCCACGAAAACATCTTCACCATTTCAATAAACGTATCACAAAAATTATGGTAAAACTCTTTCATAATCTTCTTCCGCTCTTCCTCCGGCTTTTCCGGAAACGCAATACTTAAATTATGCATCACTACTTTTTTGCGGTAACCGAATACATAATACAACAGTACATAAGCAAAATCGCTTACGAGGTATAATACAGGTAACGGAATAAAGGAAAGCAGTTTTAAGAATCCGTATAAAATATAATACATGGTATGAAGGTATAAATTCCGCAAAAGTATACAGCTTACAGAACAATGTTCTGCAACAACGGACTCTTCTCAGGATAATCGGTATTAAAATGCAGGCCTCTGCTTTCTTTACGGAAAGCTGCTCCTTTTGTAATGAGATAACCAACGGTAATCATATTCCGTAACTCCATGATCTGAGGAGAAATAGTTGTGTTACGATAAAGCTCTTCTGTTTCTTCCCACAATAAATCGAGCCGGCGCATAGCCCGTTGCAAACGGATATCGTTGCGTACAATACCAACATAATCACTCATAACCTGCTGCAACTCTTTTAAACTTTGTGTAATCAAAATCATTTCTTTCGGCACACTTGTTCCTTTTGCATTCCATTCGGGTAACTCTGTATGTATCGTTTCAAATGATTTCATTTTTTCTACCGCATCCAGATAACTGCGATGAGCAAATACCATTGCCTCCAGCAACGAATTACTTGCAAGTCGATTTGCACCATGTAATCCGGTACTTGCACATTCACCAGCTGCATACAAATGTTGAATAGATGTACGCCCCCACTCATCGGTTTTAATACCACCGCAACTGTAATGTGCTGCCGGTGCCACCGGTATCATTTGTTGTGCTATATCAATTCCGAGGCTTTTACACTTCTCATAAATATTCGGGAAATGATGAATAAATTTTTCCAGATCCATATGCCTGCAATCGAGCCACACATGTTCGGTACCGTTTATCTTCATTTCACTATCGATTGCTCTGGCAACAATATCACGTGGTGCAAGATCCTTCCGTTCATCATACCGTTCCATAAAAGCTTCGCCCTGATGATTACGCAAAATACCACCATCTCCACGTACTGCTTCTGTAATCAGAAATGCTTGTCCTTTCTGCCCGGCCTGGTATAATGCCGTTGGATGAAACTGGATGAACTCCATATTTTCAATACGGCCTTTTGCACGATACACCATTGCCACGCCATCGCCACTGGCAATGGATGGATTTGTAGTTGTACGATATACCTGCCCGTTACCACCTGCTGCAAGCATGGTTATTTTTGCCTGTATAATTTCAATGCGGTTTGTTTGCAGGTTTAACGCATACACACCAAAGCACTGCACATCGGGTGTTGATTTTGTTACGAGATAACCGAAGTGATGTTGGGTAATAAGATCAACAATAAAATAATGGTTAACGAAACGTATGTTTGAAAAACTACGCACTGTTTCAAGCAACGCCCGTTCCATTTCTGCACCCGTAACATCTTTGTGATGGAGTATGCGGTGTTCACTATGTCCGCCTTCTTTGCCCAATGCATAGTCGCCATCTTTCTCTTTATCAAAGCGGGCACCCCATTCAATAATTTCGGCTACACGTAGAGCGCCTTCTTTTACAACTACCTCAACAATTTCTTTATTACACAAACCATCACCCGCAATCAATGTATCATCAATGTGTTTATCGAAGCTATCGTTCTCCAGATCGTTTACAACAGCAATACCACCTTGTGCATACTTGGTATTGGTTTCATCGGCCATGGATTTTGTAACAATCAATACTTGTTTATCAGGACAAGCCTCTGCTACTTTAATTGCATAAGTTAAACCCGCAATACCGGAACCAATTACAAGAAAATCTGTTTGCATAAATTTTTAAGAATGACTAAAGTTAACAAATCACAGATGTTTGTAAATGTGTGCTTTACACACCACAAGATTTTTCTGTAAAAAAGCTTGTATAAAAGCCAATTCAAACATATCTTTGAATTATAATATGAAGCTGACCTGTTTTACAGATCTCCTTTATTGAAAACACCAAACTCCTCCTGTAAATTGTGAATGTATTACGCAAAGTGTATTAACACTTGTTTGGTATTTGTATGAATGTCATAAAATGGAAATGTTTTTTACTTCTTAACAAATGAAATTGCTTTTTGGTATTGAATTTGATTTAGAGAAAGAAGTATAATATCCATAATATAATATCCATAAAAAATCTGTTCTGCACGAGCTCTGGCTTATCAGCTTTAATGCAATGATGGGGGCATGTGCAGAATTTTTTTGTACATACCCCAACCATACATTGCTGCTTAGAAAATTACTTTAAAGGTATTTGCATCAGCATCATCCATCATTTCTGATAAGGAGGAAGAAAGAAACACCGAACGCTTATCATCCGACAGTTTTGCGTTCTTACCTTCCAGTCGTTTTGCCGGACGTGGTAATTTAATCGTCACCATCATATTCATTTGCGACATAAACATTTCTGCACCTTTCATTTCTTCACCCATTTGTTCCTGCATCTTTTCTCTTGATAAAGCAATGCGTTCAATGCTGGTATCGGTAATAACATAGGGTGTACGTTTAAAAGGCAACCCGCCATTCATCATTCCCTGTGTTGGATCGAGTTGATCGTTTTCACCAGCTGTTGCTTCGGCTTCTTTCTGTTGTTGTTTTTTCAGCTTGTTCAGCGAATCAACTTTATCATACACCACAAAAAACTTTTTTAAGTCGGCCGCATTTTTTACGGGAAACTGCATTACCACACTCATCTTATTATCGGGCATGTTCATTTTTACATGCATGGTGCCGTTAGTGAAATATGCTTTTTCTTCGGCTGTAAAAACACCGCCTGAAGAATCGATCATTTCTTTAAGCGAATACACGGTATCCATTACTCTGTTCGATACACTATCAGGAATTTTTTCTCCGCTCATGCTTTTTATCATCGCCATCATCTGGCTCATGTCTACATCAATTTTGTAAAAGCCATTCCCTTCTTTTGCAAGATCAATTTCTTCGTGCATGTTGCAGGAAGACAAAAACAATAAAGCGGCGATAACAACAGAAAAGTACTTATACATGATTTGTGTTTAATTATTTTGGATGTATTATGCCGGCTCTACCCAGGCATCGTTTTCTTTTAACAGGTTAATGAGCTCGGCAACTGCTACTTCACTATCTACACTCCGCTTTACCACCTCTTTACCTTTGTACAATGTAATTTTTCCCGGACCGCTGCCTACGTAACCAAAGTCCGCATCAGCCATTTCGCCGGGGCCGTTTACAATACAACCCATAATGGCAATTTTTACGCCTTTGAGATGATTGGTAACTGCACGAATCTTTGCAGTTGTTTCCTGCAGATCGAATAATGTTCGTCCGCAACTGGGGCAACTGATGTATTCTGTTTTTGAAATACGTGTACGAGTAGCCTGTAGTAAGCTGAATGCGGTGTTATTAATAAACTGTTCCGGCGATTGATTACTGAGATAGTTTCTGCCGCTGGTGTTTTGCGAATAGCTCGCCGTTTGCAACTCGTAACTATTAATACTCATACCTAAACAAATACCATCGCCCATACCATCAAGCAACAATGCACCACACTCCGTTGAATAATGAATAAGATGTTCATCGGCTGAACTCCAGTTACTGTCTGTAATTAATACAACCGGGTTTTGAATCTTTCTGTTCATCAGTTCAATAAACATGCGGCGCACACTCTGCATTGCATTTATATTGGTACTGCTTAAGCAAAGTACAACAGCGGGGTCATTTGCTAATTGATCGAGATAGGTATAATCGTTGATGGTTTCTTCATCGTTATAACAATCGATCATTACAAAATTCAACTGTGCATGTTTCTTTTCGGCTTCAACATAACCGCTATCCATAAAAATGGGATAATACTTTTGTTCGCCTGCACTTGTTGCCGTTGTTTCTTTCCATGTTTCAGGATAAACAATCACCTTTAACGTGCCGGGTAATTCGAAGTTGAGTTTTTGGTTTGCAGTAAAAATATAATCAGCTGCCATATCACCAATGCTCCACTTATCTGTTTCTTCATCGTACTTGTAACCAACCTGCTCTAACTCTTTTGGAGTGATCGTTTTCAACTTACTTAAATCGGCAATAACCACAGGGACCTGTTTACCACCAATGTTTCCAACTTCAAATGTTTCTTTGCGCTTGTAGTCGAAAGGAGAATAAGGTAATGAGTCTGCTTTGATAACAGGCACTTTACTTTGCGCTGTTGTCTGTAATCTGTCAACGGTGTAACGTTTCACTAAATCACGACAAACCGGAATTTCAAATTCAGGATCTTCGGTTAAGCTTACACGAACTGTATCGCCAATACCATCTTCCAGCAATGTTCCAATACCTGCTGCACTTTTTACTCGGCCATCTTCTCCATCGCCTGCTTCTGTAACTCCCAAATGCAATGGATAACATTCGTTAAACTCACCATACATGTGTTGAATAAGCAAACGATACGCCTGCACCATTACCTGTGGGTTACTGCTCTTCATACTCAGCACAATGTTGTGAAAGCTTTCTGCACGTGCAATACGCAGAAACTCCATTGCACTTTCCACCATACCAATCGCTGTATCGCCGTAACGACTCATAATACGATCGCTCAACGATCCATGATTGGTACCGATACGCATGGCGGTACCATACTCTTTACAGATTTTTACCAATGGTGTAAAACGTTCACGAATACGGTCGATCTCTTCTAGATATTCCGCATCAGTATATTCAATCTGCTCAAACTTTTTCTTATCAACGTAGTTCCCTGGATTCACACGTACCTTCTCCACAATACGTGCAGCTATTTCTGCAGCATTGGGTGTAAAATGAATATCGGCCACCAGCGGTGTGTTGTAGCCACGTTTGCGTAATTCATCTTTAATGTTCTGTAAATTCTCTGCTTCCTTTTTGGATGGTGCAGTAATACGTATTAATTCTGCACCGGCTTCAATACAACGGATACTTTGCTCAACTGTACCAAGTGTATCCATGGTATCGGTTGTAGTCATTGTTTGTACACGAATAGGATTGAAATTTCCTAACAGCAGATCGCCGATTTTTACCTCTTTTGTAGCCAGTCGTTTATAATCCGTTAAGGAAGGAGTATAGAGAAACATAATATTGATAACTGATTTTCGAATTCAGATTGGTAAAATTACAACCTATAGCAGCATTTGGTTCTAATAAATCTGAAATCGTTCATCATAAATCAGAAATCAACTACCAGTCTTTCTCGGGTTGATTGGGTGCGCCGGTCTTTTTCTGCATTTTTTCCTGCAGTTCCTTTTCTTTTTGTTCCAGCGCTTTCAGGTATTGCTCTGCCTGCTTTTTGGTGAGTTTACTTTTTTGCGGCTTGGGTTGCTGTGGTTTCGGTTGCTCTTTCTTTTTTTCTTCTTTGGGCTTTTGCTGCTGCTTCTGTTCTTTTTTCTTTTCCTCAGGTTGCTGTTGCTTGCGGGCCCGAAGTGCCAGTTGCAGATTTTTACGCACCTCCTCATCGTTGGGCGATAAACGCAATGCCTGTTTGTATGCTTCAATAGCTTCGTTCAGCCGGTTGCTTTTATGCAGCAGCACGGCTTTGTTGTACAATGCTTTTGTTTTCAGTTCAGGATCATCGGTTGTTTTAATTGTTTCGTCAAAAGCTTTCAGCGCTTTTTCTATTTCTTCCCGTTTATACAATGTATTGCCCAAGTTATAACCGGCAACCGGATTGGGCTTTTTTGTGAGTGACTTGCGGTACGATTCTTCGGCTTTTTCGAAGTTCCCTTCTTTATAAAAACGATTACCCTTTACCACATCACCATCCTGTGCATACGTATATGCATACAACAAAGACATACATATGGTGATGATTACTTTCATGCTTTTGTATTAATTGCGGCTGCTGTTATTTTTTTCCGTTCGGTAATAAACAGGTCAATTACCAGCAGCAAGAATGCAGCCAGCAGAAACCACATAAAGTAATAATTATAATTCGCCTGGCTTACTTCGCCTTCCACTGCTTTCTTTTCTATTTGATTGATGACAGCAGATACATCTTTGAGCATCTCATCGGTATTATCCAGATTACCATATAAGCCGCCATTTACAGCAGCCAGTTGTTTCAGCAAGGGCTCGTTTAACTTTGTAATAACGGTTTGTCCGAATTTATCTTTTTTATAATCCTTTGTTTCGGGGTCGGGTATGGCCGATCCTTCTGCTGTACCAAGCCCGATTGTAAGTAACAAAATACCTCGATCTTTCAATTCTTTGGCCATCCGTTCTGCAGCTTCATCATGGTCTTCGCCATCGGTAATAAGGACGATAATTTTATACCGTTTACTTTCCTGCGGAAAACTTTCCGCAGCCAAACGCAGGGCTTCACCAATTACAGTGCCTTGCGTAGGAACAGCTTCGGGAGCAGCAGATTGAATAAAGAGTTTAGCTGCACCCTGATCGGCGGTTAAAGGCATTGGTAAATAAGCCTTACCTGCAAACCAGATCAAACCGATACGATCGTCGGGCAACTGATCGAGCAACTTTGTTACAAACTGTTTGGCTTTATCTAAACGGGTGGGCTTTACATCATCGGCCAGCATGCTTTTACTTACATCCATGGCCACCATTACATCACGCCCTTTCCGGTTTACCGCTTCTGCTTTACCGGCTGTACGCAAGTTGGCTGCACCAATAGCCGTTAAGGCCATCGCCCCTAAAATGAGATAGAATTTTGCAATGAATTTCTTTGGAGAATGACTAACGGTTAACAGGTTCACCAGCTGCTCATCGCCAATTTTCTTTTTTGTTTTCTTCTTCCAGCGTTGATTGAACACAAACAGCAATGCAGCCGGAATTAACAGCAGCAGCAACAATAAATATCCAATATGTGCGAAGGAAAATAACATGTTCGTTTATGGGTACAAGATACCGGAATAGAGCAATAACGGCAAACAGGTTGCAAAAGTTGCGCCAACTATAAACGATAAACCAAAAATCCGGAACTGCTTTACTTCTTCCCTTGCATAAACTCGTAGTGTTTCAGAATATCTTTCAACAAAGCAAGACGGTTGGTACGCATATCGTAGTTACGATCGGGAGATTGTACCAAGAGTACAAAGAAATACGGGTGACGGTTCTCTTCGATCCAGCCAACGATCCAACCAACATTATCGCCTTTTTCATCAAAACCCCAGCCTGTTTTGTAAGCTAATTTGTAGAGTGAGTTATCTTCCTGCAGCATTACTTTACGAACGATCTGCTGTGTACGCTTTTGGAAAGGTAATTGTTCGAAGTATAAACGCTTCACCAAACCCAATTGCTCATCGGGCGAAATTTTTAATTGATTGTTGAGCCAGAACGAATCGACAACATTGCCAATTTGCATATTGCCATACTTGATCGAATCGAGCCAGTATTGCATGGTATCTTTTCCAATGCGGCGGGCTACTTCCTGGTAATAAGGAACCGAAGAAACTTTAAACGCTTCTTCCATTGTTAAATCTTTGTTCAGCTCTTCACGCTCCCGTACAACTCCATCCCACTTGATGATCATTTTTTCATCAAAGATTTTCCCGGTTTCTAAACCAATTAAGGAGTTCACAATTTTAAAAGTAGAAGCCGGTGTATAGCGCTTGCGGAAATTAGCCGAATCGTAAATGGTAAACTGCGCCTGCGCATTATCGAACATAGCAAACGAACCTTTGGCTTTATACTTATCAAAGTATTGCTGCAGGTCGTTATCAATCGAAAAATTATTAATGGAGCAGGAATTGAAGACGAGCACAACTGCTACCAAAACAGAAACAAGACGCATACTGTTGAAATTTGGCACAAAAGTAAAGTTAGAATGCGAAAGCAAATCTTTTAATTAGCGACTCTTTTAAGAGTACCCCGTTGTACACTGCTTACTCTAAAACTTTCAACAGGCGGCACATCGGTTGTACTGCCACTTGTTACAGCTATGGGTTTGGATGGATAACTGATAAACTCAATATTTAAATGATCGTTTACCAGTTCGTAACTGCTTACAATTGTTGCCCCCTGTACGGCAAACACAAATACAAACCTGTTCGCTGCATAATATCCATCAAGCAATATGGAATTGCGTTCGTCCATCTGCCAATGCCCTTTTGCCGTATCAACAGGAATTAACCGGTACGGGCGGGTATCTGTTTTTTGTGTGGCCGAAGAATCATCGCCATACATAATTTGCCAGCTATACCTGCCACTGTCTAAAGGCTGTACCTGCAGCCGCATTGTAAATTGTTGCGGAGCTTTGGCAGCACTCGTCCAGGTAAGCGTTCCTTTCCATTGGCCAACATAACCGGCCGGAAAAGAAGATGGTTGTGCAGCTGTTTTTCCAAAGCTGCACAACCATACAATACTTATTACAATAATTATTCTCATGCTGTTACTTCTTTCAACACACCCAGCTCTTTACCCACTTTTGTAAAGGCGGCTATCGCTTTATCCAAATGTTGCTGATCGTGCGCTGCACTTAACTGTACACGGATGCGTGCCTGGCCTTTTGGTACAACCGGGAAGAAGAAGCCGATGACATAAATGCCCTCGCTCAACAATTTTGCTGCAAAGTTTTGCGCCACCACCGCATCGTATAACATAATGGGTACAATCGGGTGATCGCCGGGTTTAATATCGAAGCCTGCAGCAGTCATTTTTGTACGGAAGTATTTGGTGTTGGCTTCCAGTTTATCACGCAGCTCGGTTGTTTCGCTCAACAAATCCATCACCGCAATCGATGCACCTACAATACTTGGTGCCAATGTATTACTGAAAAGGTATGGGCGTGAACGCTGGCGCAGCATTTCAATTACTTCTTTACTGCCGCTGGTAAAACCACCACTGGCACCGCCAAGCGCTTTACCCAATGTGCCGGTAATGATATCGATCTTACCCATCACGCCACGGTATTCGTGTGTACCACGACCTGTTTTACCTAAGAAGCCACTACTATGGCATTCATCCACCATAATGGCTGCATCATATTTTTCTGCCAGCTCCACAATTTTATCCAGCTGGGCAATGGTGCCATCCATGCTAAAGCTGCCATCGGTTACAATTACACGGTTACGGGCACCGGCTGCTTCCTGCAGTTTGGCTTCAAGGTCGGCCATGTTGTTATGCTCGTAACGGAAACGCTGGGCTTTGCACAAACGTACCCCGTCAATAATACTGGCATGGTTCAATGCATCGCTGATGATGGCATCCTGTTCGCCAAACAAAGGCTCGAACACACCGCCGTTGGCATCGAAAGCTGCTGCATATAAAATGGTATCTTCTGTACCGAGGAATTTAGAAATTTTGGCTTCCAGTTCTTTGTGAATATCCTGCGTACCGCAGATGAAGCGAACACTGCTCATACCAAAACCACGGAGGTCGATGTATTTTTTCGCCGCTTCAATTACTTTTGGGTGCGATGAAAGGCCGAGGTAGTTATTGGCGCAGAAGTTGAGCACAATTTTCCCGTTAACCATTATCTCCGGACCTTGGGCACTTTCAATAATGCGCTCGGTTTTAAACAGCCCGTTGGCTTTAATTTCATCCAGTTCAGTAGCAATTCGTTGCACAAGTTTCGCATTCATACGTCAATAGTTTAGGCGACAAAAATAGGGCGATTCGCCGCTGTTTTAATGTGTAACCGATTGCGCCACCCACAAATTCACATAAATATGTGGTGAATTTGTAACATTTTAGCTCTAACTTCGTCCAACTTCATTAAACAGCTGATATGCCCTCGGGCCGCAGTACTTGTAAATGAAAAAAGCAACTAACAATCAGATGAAAAAGCAACTTATATTTTTAGCCGCTGTTATTCTTGTAACAGTTTCTTCGTGGGCTTTGCTTTCCGGTACATCTGCATATAATAAAAAGCTTTCCCCAGCGTCTCCCAAATGCAAGAATACCTGTCAGGAAAAACCTGCCAGCAAAAATGCACCCCAAACGGGCTTTTTTATTTTAGACTCTTTCTCAGGAGCTCTTTAAAAAATATTTTTCTTTTCCTGTAACTTTTCATTTTTGTGTACGTAACACAGACAGTTAAACTTATCATCACGGATCACTAACTGATTTATGACCGCCAGAGACTATAATGAATGTGTGACCCGGTATGCCGACAACGTATACCGTTTTATCCTCAAAAATTTGGGGCACGAAGAAGATGCACGGGATGTTGTGCAGAGTGCTTTCGAAAAATTGTGGGTGAACAAAGACAATGTGGATACCGAGCGGAGTAAATCGTACCTGTTTACGATTGCGTATAACCAAATGATTGATCATATACGCAAACACAAGCGGATGACGCTGAGAGATGAATTTGCGGAAGAAGTTAGAATACAGGACCGTCCGCAACACAATATGAAAAAAGTACTGGAAGATGCGTTGGCCCGGTTAAGCGAAACAGCCCGCAGCCTGGTACTGTTGAAAGATTACGAAGGATACAGTTACGAAGAGATAGGCGAAATAACGGGATTAAATGAGAGCCAGGTAAAAGTGTATTTGCACAGAGCCCGGCTGCAGTTGAAGAATTATTTAGTGAGTATTGAGAACGTAATGTAAAACAAGCTATGAGCTGCGAGCTTTTAGCTACAAACAAGAAACAATGAACATTAACCGCCATAATTACGAAGAGTTTTTCCTCCTGTATGTCGACAATGAGTTGACAGCCGGGCAGCGGAAAATTGTGGAAGCTTTTGTGGCCGCCAACCCCGACCTGCAGGAAGAGTTCGACCTCATCAATCAATCTACATTTACAACTGATGCCAAACTGGATGATGCATTTATGCAGTCGCTGTTAAAACCGGTTGAAGAAAGCAGTGTAAACGAAGAGCAGCTTTTATTGTATGTTGATGAAGAATTACCTGCTGCTGAAAAAGCGAACGTAGAAAAAGAACTGCTTACAAATACCAGCCTGCAAAAAGAATTGCTGTGGTTACGCCGCAGCCAGGTAAAACCCGATACTTCCATTGTATTCCCCGATAAACAATTACTGTACAAACAAGCCCAGCCTGCACGGGTGTTTTCATTAAGTGCATCGGCAAGGCGCTGGAGTGCAGCTGCAGCTGTGGTTGTATTACTCGGCAGTGCAATGTGGTTGCTGTTGGATAAAGAGAATACAACTGACTCTGGAACTTATGCTTCTGCTGAAACAGGCGTAACAAAACAAACAACTTCGCAAGGGATCGCTTCGGTTAAAAAAATAATTGAAGCCGAAAAGCAATTACAGGCTGTTGAAAATGGTGCTATTGCTTCAACGGAAGCAAACGATATGCAAAGCAACAGCAAAACAAATACTGTTACAGCACCTTCAACTGTAGCAAACAACAGTACAGGTAATGCAACAGCATCAACAACAAAAACTGGTGTAGAATTAAACCCTGTAACTACAACACAACCAGATGTTGCAAAAAATAATTTTGATGTTCCCAGTAACAATTCTGCAACATCAACCGTACAACCTATAGAAACAAGCACAGCAACCAACGCCGCTTATACGCTTTACAACAACGATGTTGCTGCAGTTGACAACGAAGAAGACAATGAGCTTCTTACCGAAGAAAGACAACGCAGAAGTGGTATAGCAGGGTTACTTAAAAAAGCAAAACGGACGTTTGAACGTAAAACCGGTATTCAGTCAGGCAGCTCCGAAGTACGCTTTGCTGTGTTTGCAGTAAACACCCAATAACAAAAAACTTTAAACGGAAATTTTATGAAGCAGTCTCTACTCGCATTGCTTGGTCTCATCGTATGCCTTGGCGTTAATGCACAAACCGACACAACAAAACCACAAAGCGCCGATACCATTAAAATCGGCAACATGGTCATCATTAAAAAGAACGATGGCAAAGAAAAGAAAGAAGAGAAGAAAGACAACGATAACGATGATGAAGGTACCAGCGTTGAAATTAAAAAAAGGAAAGACTATAAAAAGTCGAACGTTAGTACCAACTGGTTAATTGTTGATCTTGGTTTTTCTAACGTAAACGATCAAACCAATTATGCAGCACCTGCAACACAAGCCTTCTTCCCCGGTGGCACAAAAGAACAACTCGATTTGCGTAATGGCCGTTCCATTAATGTAAACGTTTGGTTCTTTATGCAACGTGTAAACATCATCAAACATGTGGTAAACCTGAAATATGGTTTAGGTGTTGAAATGAATAACTATAGCTTCGAAAAAAGTGTACGTTACAATACCGACCCAACAACCAACATTACTATCGACAACATCAAATACCGCAAAAACAAACTGGCTGCTGATTATTTAACGGTACCTGTTATGCTCGATTTCAACTTTGCACCCAAACGCAAAAAAGGCTTTGGCTTTAGTGCAGGTGTAAGTGCCGGTTACCTGTATGCAGCCCGCCAGAAAATGAAAAGCGAACAGAACGGTAAAGAAAAAGTAAGAAGCGACTTTAACCTGGAACCATGGAAACTTTCTGCAATCGGCGAATTGAACCTCGGTGCAGTACGTTTGTACGGAAGCTATGCGTTGAACGATTTACATAAAAACGGATTACAACAAACACCTTATAATTTTGGCATTCGGCTTAGCAGCTGGTAATACAGCTATCGCTGTATTCTCTGGCAGGCCGCTCTTGAAAGGGAGCGGCTTTTTTTATCCCCTCCCGGGAGGGGTTGGGGTGGGTATTTTCCTTAATTTGCTCATTCAAAAAAAACAGATGAGTTATAAAGTAATCGATATTGAAGGCATTGGCCCTAACTATGCAGCGAGGCTGGAAACCATGGCTATTTTTACAACAGATGATCTGCTGGCACAAGGCAGCACAAAAAAAGGAAGAACAGGAATAAGTGAAGTGACCGGTATACCCGAAAACCTGATTCTTACCTGGGTAAACCATGCCGACCTCCATCGTATTACAGGTGTTGCCGGACAGACGGCTGAATTGCTGGAAGCAGCAGGTGTAGATACGGTAAAAGAGCTGGCCCACCGTAATGCCGAAAACCTGCATACAAAGCTTGTTGAAACCAACGAACAGTTTGGCTTAACAGGCAAAGTACCTTCTGCCGAAAAATTAGCAGAAATGATTGCCGAAGCAAAAACACTGGAGCAACGAGTTTTTCACTAAGCATTTTTTCGATGAGCATAGAAAAGCCGCTTGATAACGAGCGGCTTTTTTTATTTCCGGTTCAGGCGGTATTTATCCCCATTCGCATCAATAGTTTGTTAATTAGATTTACTGCAGAAAATATGGAATAATTTTTCGTCGTTATATCCATACCATCGAAAACAACGTGTACATGAAAAGCCAATCAACGCTCCTTGTTATTTGCAGTGCAGCAATGCTGGCACTGTCGGGTTTCAGCTTCTTACATCGTAATAAAACCGTTCCGGCTGTTAAAAAAGCGGAACGCAAATCTGTTAACTACCGGGTAGTTATTGATAAAAGCCATTACGAACTGAAGGTGTACGATGAAGAAGGTTGGTTGTTTACCTACCCGGTTGTTTTCGGCACCAGCGAAATGACGGATAAAATGATGGAAGGTGACCGACGTACGCCTGAAGGTCATTATAAAATCATTGCCAAAAAAGTACATGCAGAGTGGGGCCACTTTCTCCTGCTCGATTACCCCACACAAACCGATATTGAAAAATTCAATGCCCGCAAATCGCAGGGCATTATTCCTTCCAATGCAAAACCCGGTGGAGGTATTGGTATCCACGCTACACGCCGTAACGAAGATCGTTTTATCGACTACTACTACAACTGGACGCTCGGCTGCATATCTACAAAACGGGAATATGCAAAAGAGTTGTACGATCTGTTGCCGATTGGTACAGAAGTAACCATCGTTCATTAAAATACCCGCTGTACGGTATAGTATTGCTGCAGCTAAAAAAGTTTCTTTGGTTTCAAACTCCACAACATGAAACCAAAACACAGCCTGCTGTTAATACTACTATGCAGCAGCCTCAGTTTAACCGCACAAAAACTTTCGAAAGAGGGTACTCACGAAATTTCGAAAAAAGCCAACAAAGGTTATTTGTACGAGCCCGCTATTGACGAGGCGAAGAACGAATTAACCATGACCTACGTTACAAAAGCCACGAACAAAAAAGCAAAGTTTGAAACCTATCGCTTCGATCTCGATTTCAATTTTAAAGGAATGGAAGAGAGTGAACAGCCAATGGAAAAGGTAAAAGGTTACAAAGTTGATAAAGGAGAAGAATATACACTCAACTCGCTGACTGTAGAAACAAACTTTATGGGCACCTTGGTGCTTCGCCGTAAAATTATTAAACGTAAATGGAACTGGTTCTGGGGTGGCTATGATTCAAAAATTTCATTAGCCGATAAACTGAAACCGAAAACAGATGACGGAGAAAAACTGTTTTACCTCGCACATACCGAACAGGACGAGCTGGAAAGTATCCTGGTCATTGCCGGCGCAAAGGGACCAATGACAAAAGATCCCATGCGGCAGTACAAAGAAATTCATGTGATGCGTTTTGATACTGAGATGAACCGCATCGGCGATCAAACCATCAACTTTGATACACCACAATCTATTGCAGGCATCAGCAGTGCCGATAATGAAGAAGATGCAAATGCAGAAGATGATATCCTTATCCTGTTTGCTCCTATGGGCGGCAAGGGCATGAAAAATATTGCCGACCCCGATCCTACCAATTATACATTTGTACGACTTGGATACGATGGAAAAATTAAAGAACGTATTGCCATTAAATCGAAGACCGGCATCTTTAACGGCAACATGTTTGTACAAACTAATGATGGCGTATTAATACTCGGTGCAACCGGAAGTGATGATGATTACTTCAACGAAAAATTCAGCACACCGCAACCGGGTTCAGATGCACGAGATGCACAGAACGATGAGTTTAAGGCAAAAGGTTTCCAGATTGTGAAGATCAGTAACGGTAAAGTTGTATTTGTTACCAACAATACACTGGATGATTTTGAAGCCAAAGCAAAATCGCCTGCATCGCAAAAGAAAAAACCGGAGTACACCGGTAAAAAATTCCGCATTGCCGATTTAAAAGTTTCACCAACAGGCGACATCTTCCTCACCGGACAGAAGTATAAAAAATCAAACGGTGCAAAATTGTTAGGTGCCAGTGGTGGACCTACCATTAAATATGAAGATATTATTATGATGCACTTCGGCAACAGTGGTGTTTTAAAAGCAGCTTATGGTGTACGTCGGGAAGAGAATGATAAAGAAGCAAGCATGTCGCCCAATAATCAAATGCTCGTTTTCAGTAACGATGGCAGTAAACTTTATTGGATGATTATGGAAATGGCCGGTGTTAAAACAGAGCGTGAGCTGGGCGAAAGCAAATACAAGTTTTTAATTTATCCAAACGTATCGGTTGTTGACATTAACAATGCAAGCATTGGTGAGTTTGTACAGTTTGGCCAGGGCAAAAGCGATTACTACGTAAACAACAAATACCCATTATTACCAATAGGAAAAGGCCAAGTTGTTTTCCTCGGCGAAAACAAAAGCGGTAAAACATTGTGGTTTGCTAAAATGCCTTTAGAATAAATATTTGCGACAGGAGTTTACCCAAAATCCACGTTGTAAAAAAAGAACCCCGCTTCGGCGGGGTTTCTTTTTTTATAACTTTCCTTTTACAATTTCATCAACTACTCCGGGGTCAAGCAATGTACTTGTATCGCCCAAACTACCTGTTTCACCTTCAGCAATTTTGCGTAAGATGCGGCGCATAATTTTACCGCTTCGTGTTTTAGGCAGGCCGCTTACAAACTGAATTTTATCGGGCTTTGCAATAGGGCCGATTACACGTGTTACTGTTTGCAGAATATCTTTTCGTGTAAGCTCTTCATCGTTATTATGCATGTGCCCATAAATAACGTATGCATAAATACCTTGTCCTTTTACATCATGCGGATAACCAACAACTGCACTTTCAACCACACCTGCGTGCATGTTAATAGCATTCTCTACTTCAGCAGTACCAATACGATGGCCGCTTACATTCAACACATCATCTACACGACCAGTAATACGGAAATTGCCATCTGCATCTTTCAACGCACCATCGCCGGTAAAATATAAATTCTCGTACGTTGCAAAGTAGTTTTGTCTGCAACGTTCATGATCGCCATAGGTTGTACGCAGTATTGCAGGCCATGGAGCTTTTATACACAGGTTGCCTTTAATAATACCATCTTCATCAGCCTCTGTTACTTCCTCTCCTTTTTCATCAACTAAGATAGGCTGCACACCCGGTATGGGTAATGTAGCCCAGCTTGGTTTTGCCGGTGTAACACCTGCCATGTTTGAAATTAAGCAACCGCCTGTTTCTGTTTGCCACCAGGTATCAACAATCGGGCATTTGCCTTTGCCCACATGTTCATCGTACCAATGCCATGCTTCTTCGTTGATGGGTTCACCTACTGTACCGAGTATTTTTAAAGAGGAGAGATCTTTTCCCTTCAATGGCTCTAAACCAAAACCCATTAAGCTGCGAATGGCTGTTGGTGCAGTGTACAGAATATTTACTTTATGCTTATCAACTATATCCCAGAAACGTCCTGCATCAGGCCATGTAGGAATACCTTCAAACATTAACGAAGTACCGCCTGCACTTAACGGACCATACAAGATATAACTGTGCCCGGTTATCCAGCCAATATCTGCAGTACAAAAATGTACATCGCCGGGTTTGTATTGAAATACGTTTACAAATGTGTAGTTGGTCCACAACATATAACCTGCACTGCTGTGCACCACACCTTTTGGTTTACCGGTTGAACCGCTGGTATATAAAATGAACAGCGGATCTTCTGCATCCATTTCTTCTGCAGGGAATGATACAACTCCATTTTGTTCTACCTGATGTTCTGCATGTTCCATTTCATCTTCCCACCAAACATCTCTTCCTTTTAACATTGATACAGGCGTGCGTGTACGTGTATAGACAATTACTTTTTTCACGGTTCGGTTACCAATCAATGCATCATCAATGACACTCTTCAACGGAATATCTTTATTGCCACGGTAAGCACCATCGCAGGTAACAATAAACTCTGCCTGTGCATCGTACAAACGATCAGCAATACTTTGTGCACTAAAGCCACCAAAGATCACACTATGTATGGCACCAATTCTTGCACAGCCTAACACTGCATAAGCTAACTCAGGCACCATGCCCATATAAATACAAACACGATCGCCTTTTTTAACACCATTGTTTTTTAACACCTGTGCAAACTGGCAAACACGTTTATGCAAACGGTTATAGGTTACAATACGTACACGCTCTTCGGGATTATTTGGTTCCCAGATAATGGCCGGTTGATCGCCCATTGTTGCAAGATGCCGATCAATACAATTTTCGGTGATGTTGAGTTTGCCACCTTTGAACCACTCTACTTTCGGTTCACGAAAATTCCAATCTAAAACTTTGTCCCATTTTTTACGCCACTGAAAGTTTTCAGCAATATTGCCCCAGAAAGCTTCGGGCTCTTCAATGCTCTTTCTGTAATCGACTTTGTACTGTTCTAACGAAGTAATTTGGTAAGGATAACTCATAGCAAACGATCTGTTCTTTTAAGGTTGCACAAGTTAACGAAATTCAACATACTGCTTTAACGGGAACGTTTGCACATTTTATTTTCCAAAGCAAACAACTGTGTTGAAAGAGATGCCTTATATTTCAAGAATTAAATACGATTGACTTTGCCTGCAGCTTCTTTTTAACTACTTGCTGTTAGCATACATCAATCTGTAGCTATAAACGATCACTAACACAATACGCTTCTTGCATGAATCCAAAGAACAAAGGCATCTGGAAAGTCATTGGTGCCTCATCGCTCGGTACATTAATTGAGTGGTACGACTTTTATATTTTCGGAAGCCTGGCAACTGTTATTGCCAGTCAGTTTTTTCCGAAAACAAATCCAACAGCTGCCTTACTTTCTACACTTGCCACATTTGCGGCCGGTTTTATTGTACGCCCATTTGGTGCATTGGTGTTTGGCCGACTTGGTGATATGATTGGCCGTAAGTACACGTTTCTTTTAACATTGGTATTAATGGGTGGTGCAACATTTGGAATTGGTCTTGTACCCAGCTATGAACAAATTGGTTTTGCTGCACCCATTATTGTACTGTTGTTACGGTTACTGCAAGGTCTTGCACTGGGTGGCGAATATGGCGGTGCAGCCACATATGTTGCCGAACATGCACCTGCAAATAAAAGAGGTTACTTCACTTCGTGGATACAAACCACCGCAACACTCGGTTTGTTTGTATCGCTGGGTGTAATTCTGTTAACCAGGCACAGCCTTGATGCTGATGCTGCAAAATCAATTGCAAAGTTTAACGACTGGGGTTGGCGTATTCCGTTTCTTGTGTCCATTTTGTTAGTGGGTGTATCCATCTACATCCGTTTAAAAATGAGCGAATCGCCCTTGTATGCAAAACTGAAATCAGAAGGTAAAACATCAACCAACCCGTTAAAAGAAAGCTTTGCACACAAAGGCAATTTAAAGATGGTGTTGCTGGCGTTGTTTGGTGCAACGATGGGACAAGGTGTAATCTGGTACACCGGACAATTTTATGCACAATCGTTTTTAGAAAATGTATGTAAGCTCGATTTTGATCAGAGCCGTACACTACTCATTTGGGCCATTGTATTTGCCACACCTTTCTTTGTGGTGTTTGGCAGTTTGAGTGATAAGATCGGCCGCAAATGGATTATGATTGTTGGTATGCTCGCAGGCATCTTGTTATATCGCCCCATTTTCAGCACATTTAAAAAAGATACCAATGTAAAAGAATGGATACAGCAAGGCGTAACAGTATTGAAACAAGACAGCAGTACAACTACAAATAGTCAACAACAAACATTGGCTGTTACCACAACAGTGTATCAAACAAAAGAAGCAGCAAAGTTTACCGAAATAAAAACCGATACGTTGCAGGCAAATAATGTGCGTGTTGCAGATACCAAACCTGTTTACACCGGTGTTACACTCAACAGCGAAAAATACATCAAGTTTATTGCTCTCGTTTTCCTGCTCATCTTATTTGTAACAATGGTATACGGGCCCATTGCTGCATTCCTTGTTGAATTATTTCCAACCAAAATCCGTTACACATCTATGAGTTTGCCTTACCATATCGGTAATGGTGTGTTCGGCGGATTAACACCGTTTATTGCAACTTTGTTAACCACCATTTACACCAATGATGCATTGGTGGGTTTGTGGTACCCGATTATTGTTGCAGCAGTTTGTATGGTGATTGGCGCATTGTACATCAGCAATAAAATTGATCCGGATGTAAACGATTAACCGTTGTAACAAAAACTTTTATTCCTTCAACTTAACAAGCACATTTATATGAATCAATTGAAACGATATGCAGGAATTCTCTGGATACTGCTCGGACCTGTTACCTGTTACTTCCTCATCAGCACTGCAATTGCCGAAATAAAAAGCAAACCGGTGATTGATACAAAAATTCAATGGGCTGTATTTGTGATTGTATTTATACCAATTGCAATCGGCATGATTATTTTCGGTTGGTATGCGTTGAAAGGCGAGTACGATCATTTGCCCGAAAATTCAGACGAGTTAACCGATTAAAAAAGTTTTAACCGCCAGTGCAGCGAACAGAACTGCAGCGTGGTCTTTTAAGCTGAAAGAACACGAACAATTCCCTATTGATTCTGTTCGATGTCTGTTCATATGGTTGGTTTTTTTAAGCCCCCTGATATTCATCAGGGGGCTTTTTTCTGCATACAAATAATGGTTACATTTGAGTTTGGCCGAACATCATGCACAATAATCGATTCGTGTTAAAATTTGTCTTTCTTTTTTTGCTTTCAGCTTCCACAAAATTTGTTTCAGCACAATGCAGTGGTAATGTTTTGTTTTATGAAAATTTTGGCGGGGGCCTCAGCTCGCCATTAACCGGTTCGCCTCTTCCTCCCGGCATTACTACCTATGCATTTGATTCGCTTGGCGTGGTGAATGACGGCGAGTATGGCATCCGGAAAACAACAGCCGATATTGCAACCGGTGGCCGGCAGTTCAATACCTGGCACATCGGTAACGATCATTCGTCGGGCGGAAATATGATGGTGATCAATGCCGATTATACTGCAGGTAAGTTCTATGAAACAAGAGTAAATAATTTATGCTCCGGCTCTCAATTATATTTTTCTGCATGGATTGCTAATCTTATTCCGCTTGGTTTAAGTAACCCGCTCGATCCGGTAATCCGTTTCGAAATCAGCAGCGCAACATCGGGCAATGTACTGGCAAGTTTTATTACACCTACCATTCCCCGCTTCAGCAATTTTACCTGGGAGCGTTATGGTTTTCCGTTTGCGTTACCAACCGGTGAAACATCGGTTATTCTGCGCATCTTCAACAATCAGGCAGGCGGCCTCGGCAACGATCTTGCATTGGATGATATTGAGTTTACATTGTGCGGACCAAATATGACCACCAACCTGAATGGTGCCTATTCAAACAGTAACGATGCATGCATTGGCAGCAATCTGCAACTGAGTGTTAATGTTGCCAGCGGCTTTTATGCAAACCCCGCTTATCAATGGCAGTTTAATAACGGCAGCGGCTGGACGAATATTCCATTTGCCACATCAACCAATCTTTCCATCAGCAATGCACAAACAAGCGACAGTGGTTCGTATCGTTTACTGGTAGCAGAGGCGGTAAATATTAATTCAACCAATTGCCGGGCTATTTCGCCTGTTATTAATGCAAATATCTACCGGCCACAACCTCCGCAATTACGCAGCAATGCACCCGTGTGCGAACAACTGCCGTTGTATATTTCAACACCTGTAACGGCATTACAATACAATTGGTCGAAGGGATCAACCATCATGAATAACCCAAATGATTCTTTGATCTTTTCAACTTCAAGTGTAAATGATGGCGGCACTTACAATCTGCAGCTAATAACAAATGGAGGATGTGTGAGCAACGGCTCCATTACTGTTGACGTGCAGCCAAATCTTTTTCAGCATTTAACACCCGGCGATACACTCCTGTGCGATGCACAGGTATTACCGGTGAATGTGCAGCAAACAGCTCCTGCAACTTATTTGTGGAATGATGGTAATACATCAGCACGGCGGACTTTATCCAACACCGGCATGTATACGGTACTTACAACCGATAATGTTTGCAGCCGCAGAGATACATTCAGCATCAGCCGCAACTTTACACCAACTGTTGCATTGGGTAACGATACATCCCTTTGTTTCAGCGAGCAGGTTGTATTACATGCCAAACATCCATTGGCCGAAACATATTTGTGGAGCAACAACTCCACCGACACAAGTATTACTGTAACCACACCCGGTTTATATACGGTTGCTGTTGGTAATTTCTGCGGCACAGTAACCGATGCCATCATGATTGATTTTAAAGATTGTGCCGATATGATTTTTGTGCCGAATGTATTTACTCCAAATGGCGACGGGTTGAATGATGTGTTAAAAGCAAAAGCTTATTTCCGCATCGATTCTTTTGAATTGCGTCTTTACAACCGTTGGGGACAACAGATTTTTGTTTCTACATCGTTAAACATTGGATGGAACGGCACCATGAATAATCAGAAAGCTCCGCCCGGCCAGTATGTATGGATGCTTGTGTACAAACGCAACGATAAGCTGTTTAAACAGAAAGGAACGGTATTGCTGATACCTTAGCTGTAGACTGAAATGATTTTACTTTACTTTTGAACCAAACACAGTGTATGTCGATTGAGGTAAACAACCTGGTAAAAATTTATGGCGAGCAAAAGGCGGTAAACGGTATTTCGTTTAAAGTAAACAAAGGCGAAATCGTTGGTTTTCTGGGGCCGAATGGTGCCGGAAAAAGCACGACCATGAAAATGATTACCGGTTACCTGCAACCCAGCGGAGGTGAAGCTTTGGTGTGCAACATCAAAGTAAATGATCAACCGACTGCAACAAAACAAAAGGTCGGTTACTTACCCGAAAGCAATGCCTTGTATTACGATATGTATGTGCGGGAATATCTTGGATTTATTGCAGAGGTTCATCAAATTGAAAATCCAAAATCAAAAATCGAAAATGTAATTGAGCAGGTTGGTTTAACGCCGGAAGCACATAAAAAAATTGCACAGCTGTCGAAAGGTTATAAGCAACGTGTTGGTTTGGCAGCTGCACTCATTCACGATCCGGAAGTTTTGATCTTAGATGAACCCACAAGTGGATTAGATCCGAACCAGATAGTTGAAATACGGAATGTAATTAAAGAGTTAGGTAAAAATAAAACAGTGCTCTTTTCTTCGCATATTATGCAGGAAGTACAGGCGCTTTGCGAACGTGTCATCATCATCAACAAAGGAACCATCGTAGCAGACGATAAGTTAAGCAATCTGCAAACCGGCAATGCAACACAAACTGTACAGGTAAGTTTCAAAGAGGCATTGGAAGCAGCCTGGCTGGAACGTTTACAGGGCAGTAAAACCGTTACAAAAATTGACACCAACAGTTGGGAAATTGAAACGGATGATGCAGAAGGTTTGCGCAAACAAATTCTGGCGATGGCCATTGAGCATAACCTTAACATTGTTTCCCTGCAAAGCGGCAGTAAAAGCCTGGAAGATGTGTTCAGAAGTTTAACAGCCTGATCCTTTATACCCACAAACTACTCATTCATTGGCGAGCACAGCCCCATTTGCAGCTATCATTCCATACAATCGTTTGTTGTAGTTAAAAATAATCAATTAGAGGCCTTTAGTCCTTTGTTCCTGCCGTTGAATGTCTTTTCTTTGCAGCGCAAACAAAAAGTCAAGAAAGAGAGGAGTCACAAAGTCCGAAAGAAATGACTCTGCCGATCACAGTTCAGAAATGTTTCAGTTCCGGTCTTTTCTCTTCCCGACTTCCGGACTATACTTTAAACTACAAATTCAAGATTATGAGCTTCATTGCCGACATTCATGCAAGACAAATCCTCGACAGCCGTGGTAACCCTACCGTTGAAGTAGATGTAATAACAGATAATGGTATTATTGGCCGTGCTGCTGTACCAAGCGGTGCAAGTACAGGTAAACACGAAGCAGTTGAATTACGTGATGGTGATAAGAGCAAGTTCCTCGGTCGTGGTGTATTGAAAGCTGTTACGAATGTAAATGAAGTGATCGCTGATCAACTGATTGGTATTGATGTAACCCGTCAGGCATACATCGATTCGTTGTTATTAAAAATTGATGGTACAGAAAATAAAGGCAACCTTGGCGCAAACGCAACACTGGCAGTAAGTATGGCTGTTGCAAAAGCAGCTGCAGAAGAAAGTGGTTTGCCATTGTACCGCTACCTCGGTGGTGTAAACGCAACTGTATTGCCAATGCCGTTGATGAACATTATGAACGGTGGTGCACATGCCGATAACAAAATCGATTTCCAGGAATTTATGATCATCCCTGTTGGTGCACCTTCTTTCAGCGAAGGTTTACGTTGGGGTGTTGAAATTTTCCATAACCTCAAATCGGTATTGAAGAAAAAAGGCTACAGCACAAATGTGGGCGATGAAGGTGGTTTTGCCCCGGAAATTCAAAGCAACGAAGAAGCCATTGAAACTGTATTGGAAGCTATCAGCGCTGCCGGTTACAAACCAGGCGAGCAAGTGGCCATTGCCATGGATGCTGCATCAAGCGAAATGTACGATGAAGCAACCAATACCTACAAATTCTACAAAAGCAATCCCGGCAAAGTAATCAGCAGCGACGAAATGGTTGCATACTGGACAGAGTGGGTAAATAAATATCCCATTATTTCTATTGAAGATGGTATGGCCGAAGACGATTGGGCCGGCTGGAAAAAATTAACAGAAAGCATCGGCAGCAAATGTCAGCTGGTGGGCGATGATCTGTTTGTAACCAACGTAAAGCGTTTGAAAGAAGGTATTGATAAAAATATTGCCAACAGCATCCTGGTAAAAGTAAACCAGATTGGTACGGTTACAGAAACCATCAATGCTGTACAAATGGCGCAAAACGCCGGTTATACTTCAATTATGAGTCACAGAAGTGGTGAAACAGAAGATACCACGATTGCTGATTTAGCGGTAGCGTTGAACTGTGGTCAGATCAAAACCGGTTCGGCTTCCCGTACCGACCGTATGGCCAAGTACAACCAACTGATCCGTATTGAAGAAATGCTGGGCGAAAACGCAGTATATCCAACAGGAAAGATTAAATTTGGTAAGTAACACTTAGTTAATAGTTCATGGTTCATAGTGGTTTACTATGAACCATGAATTATCAACCAGCAAGAAAATATGAAACTGTTAACAGGCATACCCCCCATATTCAGAAACAAATACGTTTTAACCTTTATTGGTTTTGCGGTGTGGATGTTGTTTGTAGACCGGAACGATTTTTTTACTCAAGTTGGCCGTTACCGTAAGCTCAGCGACCTGAAAAGCAGCAATACCTATTATAACCAAAAGATTGAAGCGGCGAAAACCGAGCTGGAAGACCGCAAAAACGATCCCGCCGCCTACGAACGGCTGGCAAGAGAAAAGTACTATATGAAGAAGGACAATGAAGACATTTTCCTCTTCGACGAATAAAATTCGCCTTTACCTGCACAATACAAGTTTACCAACAGCGTTTAATAGAAAAGCATCCTCTGGAAAGCCCCTACAAAAAAAGGATTGCTTATGACACATAATTTTACGCCTGAAGACTTGTTACAATATCTCTATAAGGAATTAAGCCCGGCAGAAAATGCAGCTATTGAAAAAGCAATGGCGGAAGACTGGACACTGAGAGAAAAGTTCGATGTAATTAAAAAAGCAGCACAACGACTCTCACAACTAAACCTGTCTCCAAGAACGGAAACCGTTTTATCGGTTCTTAAATATGCCAATAAAACACTGGCTACAACAGATATTTCTACCAACTGATCTTTCACTAATTTCGCCGTCATTCAATTTATTTGCTGAATGACTACAAAAGAGCGTTATCAATCAGTCATCGATTATTTTACGGTACATGCACCCGATGCGGAAACGGAGCTATTGTACGACAACCCGTACCAGTTGCTTGTGGCTGTAATCCTAAGTGCGCAATGCACCGATAAACGGGTGAATTTAACGACCCCTGCTATTTTCGAAAAATACCCTGATCCGGAGAGTATGAGTACCGCTACATTCGATGAGCTGTTTCCGCTCATCCGAAGCATCTCCTACCCCAACAACAAAACCAAACACCTGATTGGTATGGCGCAAAAGCTCGTAAACGAGTTTAACAGCGAAGTGCCGCTTACCGTAGAAGAGTTAATTACACTGCCGGGCGTTGGCCGTAAAACAGCCAATGTTATTACATCGGTTATTGATGCGCAACCCAATATGGCAGTTGATACGCATGTGTTTCGGGTAAGCAAACGTATTGGTCTGGTAAAACAATCGGCCACCACTCCATTGGCAGTTGAAAAAGAGCTCATCAAAAACTTTCCCACTGAACTGATTTATAAAGCCCATCATTGGCTCATTTTGCATGGCCGTTACACTTGTTTAGCCCGTACACCCAAATGCAGGGAATGTGGGCTGCAGCATTGCTGTAAGTATTTTATAAAGAATAACCGGTAAGCAGTTAAGACGCTTCCTAAAGCTGAAAACAAACCAATCAATAGCGGTCTACTATTTATTCATTAGCCTTTCATACTCTTCTTCCGACATGTATTCGAGAAGATCACCAGGCTGACATTGCAATACTTTACAGATATCATCTAACGTTGAAAAACGAATGGCTTTTGCTTTGCCCGTTTTTAAAATACTCAGGTTTCCCATTGTAATGTTCACCCGTTCGCTCAATTCGGTGAGCGACATTTTACGTTTAGCCAGCATTACATCAAGGTTTACTACAATGGGCATGTTATACAGTTAACTCCTGTTCCTCTTGTAATTTATAACCTTTTCTAAATGCAATATTTAAAACAAAAGCAATTGCAGAATAAATATAAAGAGATAAGTTTTGAAATGTTTTTCGCCAAATAGTTGGCGTACTAAAATTCGGGTCAATATACTTTGAGAAAACAATATGGATTATACTTGGCAATAAGCTTAAAAGTAATGCCATCACCAAAAGAAACACGGTTATTAAATTTAGCCTTACAATATTTTTTCTCGTAAAAGCCTTGCCATTAGATATACTTAGTATTATTTGTAAAGGAAGGCCAATAACAAAAAAGGCATATGCTGCTATGTAAAGCCAAGATAATGTATTTAATAAGATTGATACCAACGAATATTGCTTCGGAGTTAGCGGTATTAAAATCTTATTTTCTTGTTCTGAATACCTGATGGCGATTTCCTTTCGTTCATAATGACCATACTTTTTATCATTATCGAGAATTTTATCCCACACCACAAATGCCAGATAATATTTGCCGTTTTCGATAAAGAACCGAGAATTATTATCTAGTTTATAACCTTGCAGCGTGAAATAATATTTCCTTTCGATTGTATTTCGCAAGCTGTCACTAACAAACCGAAATCGATTATTAGCCTTTTGTAAATAATCCTGTTCTTGTTTTTGATACTTCAAAATTGATGCAGAATCGGCATTCTTATTATTTATAAGTTCATGTATTTCGTTACAGGCATCAATATATATCTTGTAAACCGTATCATTAAATGCATTTTTTGCAGTAGTATGAATTGAATAATCATGAACATATCCAACCCCAAGCATACCAACTGAAAATCCTATTGGTATCGACCGGTTTATAAGTTCTTTGTCCTCTTTCACATTTTTAATACTGTCGGCAATTCTTATATAAATATTATGAGGTAAGGAATCATTTAAAAAAGGTTGATAGAATAGTCCATTAAAGGCGGTATCAGATTCAGGCAAAGTAATCGTCTCTTCGGCAGTTAATATTTCCGAATCACTTCTTTCAATACTTCTTTGAACTAAAAAGAAAAAAGCGCTAAATAAAAATGCTGCGGTAATAGCAACAGGGTTTGTAAGGAGTTTTTTCATACATCAATAATAGGCATTTATTTGCCGATAAACAATAAATTAATCCCTTTTTTCAAGATGCCACAAAAAAGCCCATCATTTCTGATGGGCTTCAAAGCTATTTCAAATTGAAGATTACAAATACTTACCAATCTCTTCAATCAGCTCACCTTTTGTAATGGGTACACCTTTGATTTTGTTGTAACCTTTTGCATCAACAAAGTACTCATCTCGCAAAATACGGATCAGCTGTCCATTGTTGATCTCCGGTACCAAGACCGTATCGTAACTCTTCAGTATTTCGCCCAGGTTTTTAGGGAAAGGACGGATGTAACGCAGGTGTGCATGTGCCACCTGTTTACCCTGCGCCTGTAATTCGGTACAGGCACTTTTAATAGCACCGTATGTACTTCCCCAGCCTACAACCAATACTTTACCTGTTTCCGGGCCGCTGTCTAATTTCTGTAAGGGAATATAATCAGCAATCTTATCAACCTTTGCCTGTCTTGTTTTCACCATGTGCTGGTGGTTATCGGCATCGTAGCTGATGTTACCGGTACCATCTTGCTTTTCAAGTCCACCAATTCGGTGTTCCAAACCGGGAGTTCCGGGAATAGCCCAGGGACGAACCAGTTTTTCATCACGCTTATACGGTTGTAATTTTTCTTCGCCTTCGTCAAGTCCTTTTTTGAAGTTGACGGTAATAGCCGGTAAATCTTCGCTTTTCGGGAAACGCCATGGTTCAGCACCATTGGCTATATAACCGTCGCTCAGGAACATAACAGGTGTCATGTGCTGCACGGCAATACGTACGGCTTCATACACCGCATCAAAACAATCTGCAGGTGTAGATGCAGAGATAACCGGCATCGGACATTCGCCGTTACGGCCGTAGTATGCCTGCATCAAATCGCTCTGTTCTGTTTTGGTTGGCAAACCTGTTGATGGACCACCACGCTGAATATTAATAATAAGCAACGGAATTTCCAGCATCACTGCCAAACCCATTGCTTCACCTTTTAACGCAATACCAGGACCACTACTGGTTGTTACACCCAACGCACCACCATACGCAGCACCAATTGCCGATGTAATCGCTGCAATTTCATCTTCGGCCTGGAAGGTTTTAATACCAAAGGCCTTGTGGCGTGAAAGTTCGTGCAGGATATCACTTGCCGGAGTAATAGGGTACGAGCCAAGGAACATTTGCAAACCGCTTTTTTGTGCAGCTGCAATTAATCCATAGCTCACCGCCTGGTTACCCATAATGGAACGGTACACACCGCTTTCCATTTTGGCTTTTTCAACCTTATAAGTAGTCGTAAATGTTTCAGTTGTATCGCCATAGTTATAACCGGCACGGAGTACACGGATATTACTTTCAAGGATATCAGGTTTCTTACCAAACTTCTCTTTCAGGAAGGTGATGGTATTCTCCATATCACGGTTGTACATCCAGTAAAGGAAGCCCAGCACAAACATATTCTTGGCACGATCCTTTTCCTTCATACCCATGGTAATATCGCTCAACGCTTCACGGGTCATTTTGGTCACATCCATTTTAATCACCGTGTAGTTCGAAAGGCTGTCGTTCTCCAATGGATTTACACCTTCGGCATAATTGGCCAAACGCAGATTCTTGGCATCGAAACCATCGGTATTCACGATGATTTTACCACCTTTTTTAATTGACTTGAGGTTGGCTTTTAAAGCAGCTGCATTCATCGCTACCAGCACATCACATTCATCGCCTGGGGTAAACACGCTATCGCTGCTGAAACGCAGCTGGTATCCACTTACACCGGCTAATGTTCCTTGTGGAGCACGGATTTCAGCAGGGAAATCGGGGAAAGTTGCCAGGTCAATACCCATTAAAGCGGTGTTGTTGGTAAACTGACTACCGGTTAACTGCATACCATCGCCGCTATCGCCGGCGAACTTGATTACTACGTCTTGTAAAACTTCCTGGGTTCTTGTCATAACGGGGGCAAAGTTAGGCCGCTCCAAGCTATGAAAAAATTGATTTTAATCACTTTTAAAAGCATTTTTTTTCACGACGGCAGCCATTTGTGCAGAAGCAGGCAATGATTGACCAATGAACAGTTCCACACCTGTTTTACTACCGATCGTTCTGCATAGTTGGCAAACAAACGAATCTGGCATTGCAATTGAATATCTTTAAGAAAAACTACGTTATGGTTAACCCTAAACACATCGCTACCTTCTTACTGGGCGCAGCAGCCGGCTATGCTTTATTTAAGTACAACAGTATGACCGATGAAGAGAAAGAAAAACTATATGCTGATTTGAAAGCAAAGGCTAACAACCTGAAAGATGAAGCAGAAAAAGCAGCGGATAAAGCAGGTGACTATTTTGAAGAATTAAAAACAAAAGGTGCCGACAGCATGAAAGATTATATGGGCGAAGCAGAATCTTTTTTCAACGATCTGTTTAAGAAAAAAGAAGCAGGCAACAGTAACGGTTCAGTTTAACCGAAGTGTTTGGCTATAGCAACTGCATTGCGGCACTATAAAAATTTCAAGCGTTTTCATGTAATATGAAAACGCTTTTTTGTTTTATACAATCTTTAACGATGTGGCAGTTGCAAGTGATGTTGATGCAGAATAATTTCATACCTGAATTAAACAATCAATAAAACTTTTATGAAACCAAATGTATCATCGTCTGCCGACGATGAAGGTGAGCCTGTAAATCCCACCCGCTATCTTCTCCACCTCCTTCTTCTCCTTTTCTTCAGCAGCTGCAGTTACAACAAAGTAAATACCGAACTGGTAAATATTGTGTTGCCTGTTACAGAAAGTAAACCGGTTGCAGCAAAGCCCGCACCTCCACCCAAAAAGAAAAAGAAACTCTACATTACGTTTGATGATGGTCCTAATAAGGGTACTCGTAATGTATTACAGGTGTTGAACGAAGAACAGGTTCCCGTGAGCTTTTTTATTGTGGGCGAACATGTGTATGGCAGCAGAGAACAACAAGCTACCTGGGACAGTTTGCAACACAACGCCTGGGTTGAAATTTGCAACCACAGCTACACGCATGCACACAACAAGTTTACAAAATTTTACAGCAACGATACGGCTGTTGTTGCTGACTTTGAACGCACACAAGATTCGCTGCAGCTGAACAACCGCATTGTACGCACACCCGGACGTAACATGTGGCGAACAAGTACTATTAATGCTAGTGATATTGCGAAAAGCAAAGCTGCAGCCGACTCGTTATACAGCAATGGCTTTGTCGTAATAGGTTGGGATCTTGAATGGCATTACAACGATTCAATGAAGCTGAAGCAAACCAGCGATGAATTAATATCGCAGGTTGACAGTATGTTGCTGCACAACAAAACCAAAACACCCGACCACATTGTCTTGCTTACACACGATCAGACTTTTGTTGATTCCATCAGCACAGCCTCGCTGCGGAAGTTTATTCAGCAGATGAAAACAAAGCAGGAATATGAACTGGAATTCATCAGCCGTTATCCGGGGTTGAAGTAAGAAATTATTTTAACTTAATACATCGCCGCTGCTCAGCGGCGTTTTTATTTCTGCTTAGCATCAGTAATAACAGTTGATCGTTTTTCCCTATCTTCCTTTTTCTAAATCAACTTACAACATGTCCGAACAAAAGTTTCAACCCTTTGTTCCCGACGACAGTAAGATGCCCGAGTTCACCATTAAAAGTGTACTTGTTGGCGCTGCGTTCGGAATTATTTTTGGTGCATCTACCGTTTACCTTGCATTAAAAGCCGGTTTAACCGTAAGTGCATCTATTCCCATTGCTGTTATTGCCATTACCTTAGGCCGATGGGCGCTTAAAACAACCATCCTCGAAAACAACATCATTCAAACAACGGGCAGCGCCGGCGAAAGTATTGCAGCCGGTGTAGTGTTTACCTTGCCGGGCTTTTTGTTTTTGAGTGAAAAAGACAGCTCGCAATTCTTCAACTACTTTACCATTCTTACGCTGGCAATTTTCGGCGGTATCCTCGGTACGCTGATGATGATACCGTTGCGGCGATCGTTGATTGTAAAAGAACACGGCACACTTCCCTATCCGGAAGGAACAGCCTGCGCCAGCGTATTAAAAGCCGGTGAACGTGGAGGATCATTTGCCAAAACCGCATTTATGGGATTAGGCTTTGCCTTTGTGTATGCCATTCTGCAAAAGATCTTTCATGTAATTGCTGAAACACCTTTCTGGATGACGAAGCAGGCCAACAAATTTTTCCCATCTGCAAAAGTGAGTGGAGAAATTACACCCGAGTACTTAGGTGTGGGTTATATCATTGGTCCAAAAATTAGTGGTGTATTAGTTGCCGGTGGTGTAATTGCATGGTTTGCGTTTACACCTTTGCTAGCATCGCTTGTAGCACCCGATACCATTGCTGCACAATTAGCAAAGCTTGGTTACTTAGCAGATATTACAAAAGCAGGTGGACCCGGTGGCTGGGATCCTGCAACACATAGTTTCGCCGATTATTCAACTGCTATCTATCGTGCATACATTCGTCAGATTGGTGCAGGTGCTGTAGCAGCCGGTGGTTTTATTACATTGATCAAAACAATTCCTACTATTATTTCTTCTTTCAAAAGCAGTCTTGGTTCCATTAAAAAACAAGATGGTGTTGAAGTTGAAGTAAGAAGAACAGAGCGTGATCTTAACATTAAAATTGTTGGTATCGGTAGCCTGGTCTTAATTGCGTTGATGGCGGTATTGCCACAAGTTCCCGGCGACAGTATCGGCAGTAAATTATTACTCGGCTTACTGGTAGTAATCTTTGGTGCGTTCTTCGTTACAGTATCATCACGCATTGTTGGTTTGATCGGTTCCAGTAATAACCCAATCAGCGGTATGACGATTGCCACACTCATGGGCACTTGTTTGATTTTTATTGCAGTTGGCTGGACGGGTAAAGTATACGAACCCATGGCACTTGTTGTAGGTGGTATGATTTGTATTGCAGCTGCAAATGCCGGTGCAACATCTCAGGATCTGAAAACGGGTTACATTGTTGGTGCCACACCAAAAAATCAACAGATGGCGTTGTTCATTGGTGCCATTGTTTCATCCATTGCTATTGGTGCAACCATTAAAGTACTCGATACACCAACAGCAGAAATGGCTGCACAAGGCATTACCCATGCCATCGGTACCGATAAATATCCTGCACCGCAAGGCACATTAATGGCAACACTCATCAAGGGCATTCTTTCATTTAATCTCGATTGGCAGTTTGTATTGGTGGGCGTGTTCATTGCTATTACCATGGAGTTGTGCGGCATTAAATCGCTCAGCTTTGCAGTGGGTTTATACCTGCCTTTATCAACCACTTTGCCCATCTTTATCGGTGGCGCTATTCGTGGTATAGTGGATATGCGTAAAAAGAAAGCAGGCGAAGAATTAAGTGCCGAAGAAGAAGACTTAGGTAAAGGCAACTTGTTTGCGACCGGTCTTGTTGCCGGTGGTGCATTAGCCGGTGTATTAGTAGCTATTCTATCAGTGAACGATTCTATAGCTGCATCGCTTGGTAAAGTAAATGCAGAACATGGATTAACCGGTATGCTTGGCGATAATGGTTACTATCTGCTCGGTGCATTGTTCTTTGTGTTGATGGGTTTTGTACTGTACCGCATCGGTATACAAAAAACAGAAAAGATACAGGAGTCGTAATAAACGAAACCTGTTGAAAAATATAAGAGCCTCCAAATGGAGGCTCTTTTTCTAAAACTACAACTATGCGAATGGGTCAGTAAGTACGATTACATTAAACCAAGAAAAGAAGCGGCTGCTTTAGCAGGACCAAGAATAGAAAACTCCTGCGACGGACGATTGGCAATTTCTTCGTACAGCTCGGTGTATTTATTGGTTACGTTGGCAATGCTGTATTGATAACGCATTTTCCAACCATTGTTAATTAACTGATCACGGTATGCTTCGTTTTCAATTACCTTCAAAATACCACGACGGATATCGAATACATTGTAAGGATTTACTTTACATGCTGCATCATCTGCAATTTCATCCATCGGCGAAATACGGCTGGTTATTAATGGACGACCAACAGAACATGCTTCAAGAATCGGTAAGCCAAAACCTTCGTAAGTAGAAGCAAACACTACCATATCGCTTAACTCATACTGTTGTTTCAGTTCATCAAACGAAAGATTGGTATGTGTTTTAAAATCAATTTTATTTTCCTGAAGTACAAGCTGCGTTTGCACATCAATGCTGCCTACAATATGTAACTCGCAATTGATGCCTTTTAATGCTTTTGCCAGGTTATGAATATTCTTATTTTCCTTTGTACCGATCTGTAAAATGCGTGGCTTTTGTGCATTGAAAGCTTTAGGAGTAAACTCAAAACGTGGATCCACAAAGTTGGGAACTACTTTCACTTTATCTGCACGCACACCCGTGAGCGCTATTAACTCACGTTTTGTTTTTTCGCTGATTACTGTTACAGTATTTGCACGCCACATCGGCAACTGGTACCAGAAAAATTTAAAGAGCCAATATTTGAGATTGGTTTTGCTGTACTTGGTTAAGAACACACAATCATGAATGGTAAGAATGGTGTTGCTCTTTTTTAAACCAAGCGATACGTAATGAATATCACCGGTAATGTGATTAATTTCCGATTGATGTTTACGTGAACTGAAAATGTTTTGAAATACGTTTCGGATGGAAGGCACTTCAACCTTGTTGGCTTTGAAGTGTGTAGTTTCTGCTACCTGTGCCTGCACATTATTGAACAACGATTCAATACTGAATGCATGCAATCTCTTTTTGCGAAAGAAGTAAGATACTTCCATGGATATTGGACGATGTTTGGTTTCTCGAATAATTGGACAATACAAATATAAACGGCTTTGTAACCACCCACAATAGGAGTTACCACCTAATCTTGCTACAGTAATTTTACGGCAGCCAACCCTAACCTGTTGATTTTAAATAAAATCGAGTGGTTTCACCGTTTGCTTCAAAATAGCATCGGCATCGGCACCAAGCCATTTGTTGAGTACAGTTGCATACACCTGTTTAAAATCTAACTGGAATTTTACATCGCCATCATCCAGATTACTTAAGTCGGGTAATGGATTATAAATGCCTTGCTTTTTCAATCCCCCACCAATAAAGAACATGCTGTTTGCTTTTCCATGATCCGTTCCGTTGCTGGCATTTTGTGCTACTCTTCTTCCAAATTCAGAAAAGGTAAACAGCAATACATCATCAAACCGGTTATTGGCTTTCAAATCTTTTACAAATGCTTTCACAGCATCATTCAGTTCGGTAAACAAACGCTTCTGTTGGCCTTCCTGGTTGATGTGTGTATCAAAACTTCCCAGCGATATGTAATACACTTTTGTATTGATTTCGCTGAAGATGAGCGAGGCGATTGTTTTTAATCCTTTCCCTAAATCGGTTGCCGGATATGATTCGGATGAAGGACGTTGTTTACTCTGTTTAAAAATGTAATCGGCACTTGAAATCGTTTCAGCCATTGTTTTGTACAAATAATCAACAGGCTGCTCATGCCCATCATGTTGATGATTGGTCATGATTTCTTTGAAATATCGTTCCTGACTTGTTGTGTACAAACGTCTCGGATCTTCTAAGGCTAGGCCTTTGATATTTTCACCTTTTAATGCAAGACTTAACACATCATCAATCTCCAATGCCTGTGTTGGTTTATCGCAACCTTTGCATTGTGCATCGAGGTAACGGCCTACCCAGCCGGTATTCCAGTAATCTCTGCTATCACTTGCAGTATGCCAGATGTCCATACTGCGGAAATGACTTTTATCGGGGTTGGGATAACCAACGCTGTTGAAAATACCCAGGCTTCCATCATCGTACAAATCTTTAAATGCAGTGAGCGATGGATGCAGTCCGGCTTCATCGGTTAATGATAGGGCCGCATTGCGTTGTATACCCAGCTTCGGTCTGTTGCTGTAATACAAATCATTTCTGTACGGAATCACTGTGTTCAATCCATCATTACCACCACTCAGCTGAATGATGACCGTTACTTTATTACCCGGTGGCACCAGCTTCCCTTTTTCAAATGCTTTTAAAAACTGCGGCATCATCAACGAGGCTGTTGCCAGTGAACCGATTTGTAAAAATTCTTTGCGTTTGATATACATAAAAAAGAGTTGAGGTAAGTTGTAAAAAGAAGAAGGCAAGATTTCGTACCTCGTTCTTCTTACTTCCAACTTTGGTTTAACACATTTGATATTCCGGTGTACACATTAATTGAATGATGGCAGTTTGAATGTATCGCTCCCTTGAGCTTGCATCTACAAACTTTTCAACCATTGTTTTATTAAACTTGTCGTTATTCGTTTGCCACATCAATGATGCAATCTGTTGCAGCAACTCTTCACGTTTTACTTTTTCCAGTTGCTTATTCGCCGGCTCCCAGTTGATGGTTGTTTCCAGCACACGGCCTGGTAATTTATTTCCACGGCCCATATCCTGATCATCATCTGATTTTGCTTTGATGTTGAAAGCTTCTTTCGTTGCCACCAGCTGCGGAATACGCATGCGGAACATCAGTGACGAACTGTCGATCCAGTTGAACCCGCCAGGCCATCCTGCAACATTGGGTGGATAGAATAAAATCTGTCCTAATATTTTTTGCAGGTAGAGTTGTGCATCTTCATTGGCAATCTGCATGGGCATTGCACGGCGGATGCCCACCAGTAATTCAACCGGCGATTTTACATGCGAGCCAATATTCTTCTCCTCATAAAACCAATCGCTCGTAAAAATATCTTTTAACAATGCCTTTATTTCGTAACCCGATTTGTAAAACCGATCGGCCAGCCATTGTACATGCTTTTCATCAACCTGTTCATTCACAAAAAAACGATACATTTTTTTTGTAACATAGACCGCTGTTTGCCTTTGTTCCAGCAACAGATCCAATATATCATCGCCATCAAAATTGCCTGTTTTACCAAGCACCGTTTTCAATCCATCGTCGTGTATTGCCGGACGAAAAATAAATTCGCCATTTAATTTAAACTGCCAGCCGGTAAATGCACGTGCAGCTTCTTTAATATCTTTTTCGGTGTAGTTACCACGACCCATGGTAAACAACTCCATTACTTCCCGTGCAAAATTTTCGTTGGGCTTTTGCTTTCTGTTTTGTTGATTGTTGAGAAAGGCCAACATAGCTGCACTACGGCTTACTTCTTTCAATAATGTACCGAAGTTGCCCAAAGCGTTTGCACGGATAACCTGTAATAATTCCTGTTGATAAAGTGCATTCAGATTACGGCAGGCAAAATGCCCGTGCCAAAAGAGTGCAACTTTTTCACGCAGCTGCTGCTCACTGTTCACCATTTCATCGAGCCACTCTAAGTTGAGGTTACGAATTTCTTCTCTCGATTTCTTTTGCATAGCCTGCGCCTGCTCCTTCGTCATTTCTGTACGACGTACGCCATCAACACCATTCATCAACCCTTCCACAAAATTGCTGGCAACCTTCAACGGCATGGGTTCCTTTTTAGAAGCTTTCTCCAATGCTTCGTACAATTTTGCAGGTGTTGTTTTTGTAAGATCGCTCCATTGTTCCACTGCCGGGCCAAAGCCTGCACGCCATAACAGATGCTGATTTTTTAACTGAACCGATATTGCCATGGAAAAAATTATTTGATATTGACTCCTTATTCTTGAAAGAGTTTAATAGTAAACGATGAATTTGAAAAAATCGTTTATCCAAACCGGCTTCTTCTTACATTTAAGATATGAACGTACGGCCATATAAATACTTAAGCCCATTTATTGTTTTTGTACTTGCATGGATTTCGCTGCAGGCAAGTGGTTGGCTGAGTTTTCTTGCTGTTATATATGCTTTCATCGGCATTCCACTACTGGAGCTTTTTTTGAAACCAGATCTGTCTAATTTTTCTGCAGCAGAAGAAGAAATAGCAAAGCGTGATAAAACCTACGATGCTATTCTCTACCTCGTTTTACCCTTGCAATACTTTATGCTCATCAGCTTCTTATTTTCAATGAAGCAAAGCGATCTTTCAACTGTTGATAAAGCAGGGCATATTGTAACCATGGGATTGTTGTGCGGTGTATTCGGCATTAATGTAGCACACGAGCTTGGCCATCGTGTAAACAAATGGGAACAGCTGATGGCAAAAGCCCTGCTGTTAACATCGCTCTACACGCATTTCTTTATTGAGCATAACAAAGGGCATCATAAACATGTGGCCACACACGACGATCCATCCAGTGCCCGTTACAACGAATCGATTTTTGCATTCTATCCACGCACCTTATTCTTCACTTACATCAGTGCCTGGAAAATTGCAAATAAAGAATGTAAAAAGAAAGGAAAAGCGGTATTTAGTCTGCACAACGAAATGTTGCTGCTGCAATTATTACAGCTGGCATTTGTACTAATCATCCTCTTACTGTTTGGTTTAAATATTCTGCTGGCCTATCTGTTAGCGGCGTTCATGGGTATGTTGTTACTGGAGTGTGTAAACTATATTGAACATTATGGCCTCAGCAGAAATAAAAACAACAGCGGATTGTATGAACGTACCATGCCGCATCACAGCTGGAACAGTAATCACATCATTGGCCGGTTGATGTTGTTTGAACTTAGCCGTCACAGCGATCATCATTATATGGCCAGCCGTAAATATCAAATTCTGCGGCATCACGAACACTCCATGCAAATGCCTACCGGTTATCCCGGCATGATGATACTTGCGCATATACCGCCACTTTGGTTTTACATCATGAACAACCGCATAAAAAAAGAGACGCCTGCGGCGCCTCCTCTTACAGCATAGGTGTTCTTATAATCAGTTTGTATTATTATAAAATGATGCGGGCTCCGATACCGATATTGTTAAGATAACCAAGGCCAAGACTTGTGCCCAGGTTAAATGAATTTTGTGTACTGCTGTTTCCGTTTGCAGATCGATTTTTCCTCCATCCATAACCAATATTCACAAAATCTGCAAAACGTACTTCAAACAAAAAACGATTGGTCCATTTGTATGCAAGGCCGGGATATAAACCTGCGTTTACCAATACAAGTTGCTCTTTATCTTCAGATGGTAAGGATACATTATTGATCGATTGCCGATAAGTTACTCCGGCCCTCCCTTCGCCAAACACAAAAAAATCGCCTCCAATTTTCTTATATCTGCGTGTAAAGAATCCGCCGTATGTACCTAAATGACTGTTCTTATAATTGTTACCTGGTTGATTTGAAAATTCTGCTTTATTTAACCCATAATCGGCTCCTGCAAAAAAACCATTCAACCTGTTTTCTTTTACCGCAAAACCAAGTTCGGCCGATAACCCTAAATTGATGATGTTACTTTCCTGAATTACTGATGTGCTTTCCTGTTTGTTATTGTATGAACCTACATTCAATCCGAACCCGAGCACTTTATTCCCCTTTTGAAACTGAGCAGAAGCGTTGAAGGCCAGCAATACGATAACTGAAAGTGTAATAATTTTTTTCATGCGTTAATTGTTGTTTGATTTAGGTCGCATGTTATTCGCCACATTAAAATTTTCATTCCCGGTTGGTAAGAAAATGAATATTTTAATATGGCTCATTTCATAGCATTTAGTTGTTAAAGCACAAGTATAGATGCAGTTGCTCATTTAAAATCTTAAAGAAATGTTTCTTAGAGAAATATTAAGAAATGGAGGACTCGTAAAACAACGATTTTTATGCAGGTTATGTACAGTAGTTCTACGATAAGACACTCAATTGCAGCGATGTTTCAAAAAAATAGTTCCTGTCGCTAACGGTTGGAAGTAAAAAAACAATAACTTCCGATTGTCATTTTTTTACGCTTAAACCAAACTCTAAACAAAACATGAAGAAATTATCTGTGTTAACAGCAGCCTCTTTATTGCTGTTATTTAGCTGTAGTAAATCCGTATCAGACAAGCAAACAAACCAAACTGACGCTGTTGTAGAAGCTCCTCAATCTGAAACCGGAGCGGCCCGTAACTGTTATAGTTACCAGGTTCTGCAGGAAAATATGAAAGCTGATCCTGAATTAAGAAAACGCATGAACGATATTGAAGCGTTTACAGAAAAAGTTTTACAAAATCCGGCTGCCTACAAGCTTGTAAATGGCGTAATGGAAGTGCCTGTTCAAATAAATGTTCTTTGGAGAACATCTGCTGAAAATATTTCTGACGCACAAATTCAATCGCAAATTGATGTATTGAATGAAGACTTTGGAGCAACAAATGCAGATTACAATAACACACCTGCTATTTTCCAATCAGTTCGTTCTGGCGATACCAAAATCCGCTTTGTATGGGATCCGTCTACAACAATCAGAAAACAAACCACCAAAAGTTCATGGGGTACAAGAGATGCCATGAAAAAATCTAAACAGGGCGGTATTGATCCAACAAGCCCGTCTACAACCCTCAACATGTGGGTTTGTACAATCGGTGGTGGCATTCTTGGTTACGCACAATTTCCCGGTGGTAGTTTAGCAACAGATGGTGTTGTTATTGATTCAAAATATTTTGGCCGTACCGGTACTGCCACAGCACCTTATGGTTTAGGCAGAACAGCTACTCATGAAATCGGTCACTATTTCAATTTACGTCACATCTGGGGCGATGCAACTTGCGGAAGCGATCAGGTTGGCGACACTCCAACACACAATACTTCAAACGGTGGTTGCCCAACGTACCCACATTACAGCACTTGCACAGGTACTCCAATTGAAATGACCATGAACTATATGGATTATACATACGATGCTTGTATGTATATGTTCTCTGCAGGACAAGCTGCTCGTATGCAGGCAACGTTTGCAGTTGGTGGTCCAAGAGCTTCATTAAGATAAGAGCGCTTTACTATAATCAACATGAGAAAACAGGGTCCCGCTAACTGGCGGGATTCTTTTTTTTGTAAATAATCCGGCAGTATGCTTTTAATCCTGCAGCAAAAATTGTAGTTTATCCGTCGCATTTATTCATCATTCTAAACTACAACACATGAAAACATACTATTTCAGCATAGTATTGCTGCTCACAATGTTCGGTTGTGCTAAAACCGACAGCAAAATAAATACTGCCGAGGGCGAAGAGTTGTTTATTACCAAAGCGCCCGGTAAAGCCTGCCGTACATACGAAGTGTTCCAGGAGCAACTGAAAGCAGACCCCACTTTAAAAGACCGCATGAACGATATCGAGGCTTTTACCAACCGTTACCTGGAAAACCCAGCTGCCTATCGAAAGGTAATTAATGGTGTGCTTGAATTACCTGTGGTTTTAAATGTGCTCTACAATAAACCCGAAGAAAATATTTCTGACCGGCAGATACAATCCCAGATAGATGTGCTGAATGAAGATTTTGGCGCCAGCAATAAAGACCTGTTTACAACCAATACCTATAATGCTGTAAAGTCGGGCGATTTGAAAATCCGTTTTATACTAAAACAGGTAAACAGGAAGTATACAACGGTTACTGCATTTTCTACCAATAATGCAATGAAATCTGCGAGCCGTGGCGGTATCGATGCTACCTCACCTGAAACAACCATGAACATGTGGGTTTGTAATTTAGGCGGCGGTATTTTAGGCTATGCTCAATTTCCCGGAGGTAATAAATCAACTGATGGTGTAGTAATCAATTCACTTGCATTTGGCCGTGGAGCTGCTTACAATCTTTACACAGATTACAACCTTGGCCGTACAGCAACACATGAAGTGGGCCATTACTTTAACCTGCGTCATATCTGGGGCGATCGCCAATGCGGGAACGATTATGTAGATGATACACCGCTGCATTATACGTACAACTTCGGTTGTCCGCCTGCAAATAAAATCAGCAGTTGCGACGGCGGTATTGAAATGACGATGAACTACATGGATTATACAGACGATGCCTGTATGTATATGTTTTCGAAGGGACAAGCCATGCGTGTACAGGCAACGTATGCAATTGGCGGCCCGAGAGCTTCACTTGCGAATTAAGTTTTGCTGGTACATAAAAAAATGCCCTGTTAGTAACAGGGCATTTTCATTTAAACACTACTTGATTTTAATTGATCACATCTGCTCCAAAATACGGACGCAATACTTCCGGTATTGCAATACCGTTTTCGGTTTGATTGTTTTCCAGCAATGCAGCCATGATACGTGGCAACGCCAAGGAACTTCCATTTAAAGAGTGTGCTAATTGTGTTTTTCCTTTTTCATCTTTAAAACGAATCTTCATCCTGTTAGTCTGGAAGCTTTCGAAATTACTTACGCTGCTGCACTCCAGCCACTTCTTTTGTGCGGCACTCCATACTTCAAAATCGTATGTTAATGCAGAAGTAAAACTCATATCTCCGCCGCATAAACGAAGAATGCGGTATTTCAACCCAAGATTCTGCAACAGCTTTTCTACATGCGCTACCATTTCATCCAACGTTTCATAACTTTTTTCGGGATGAACCAATTGAATGATCTCCACTTTATCGAACTGATGTACACGGTTTAAACCACGCACATCGGCACCAAAGCTTCCTGCTTCTCTGCGGAAACATGGTGTGTAGGCCGTCATCTTAATCGGCAGTTCATTTTCTTTTACAATCTCATCACGATACACATTGGTAACAGGTACTTCTGCAGTAGGAATCATATAAAAATTATCGGCCTGCATGTAATACATCTGTCCTTCTTTATCGGGCAATTGTCCGGTGCCGTAAGCAGTTGCCTCATTAACCATGTACGGCGGAATATATTCGGTATAACCTGCTGCCGTATTGTAATCAAGAAAATAACTGATGAGTGCACGTTGCAGCTTGGCACCTTTTCCTTTGTACACAGGAAAACCTCTGCCGGTAATCTTTACACCTAATTCAAAGTTGACGATGTCGTATTGCTCAATCAATTCCCAATGCGGTTTTGCATTGGCAGGTAATACAGGTTCATCGCCGCTTTCTTTTACATTCACATTCTCGTCTGCTGTTTTACCAACAGGTACTAATGTAGATGGCAGATTGGGCAAACGCACCAGTAACTCATTCACCTGCTGTTCCAATGTGCTTAACTGATCAGCAATGTTTTTCGACGATTCTTTATACTGTGCAACCTCTGTTTTCTTTGCTTCGGCTTCTTCTTTTTGTCCTTTACCCATCAGCATCCCGATTTCTTTCGATGCTGCATTTACTTTCGCTGCCAGCTCATCATTTTCCAGCTGTGTTTTCCTGCGTTGCTCATCCAGTTCAATAATCTGGTCAACAAGGTTTACATCAGCAAAATGTTTTACGGCCAGTCTTTCTTTCACCAAATCCCTGTTCTGGCGAATAAATGCCAATTGTAACATAACTCTAAAATTTGCGCAAAGATAAGATTGAAGTACGAAGTACGGGGTAAGAAGTACGAAAGCCATGAGTCATGAACGCAGCCGAAGGACGGCTAGGCTCATCGAGCGTAGTCGAGATGAGCATTTCGAAAGTAAAAAACTACTCTCCTTTTTTATAAATATCCGGCTTGTGTATCTGCATCCAGCGATCGGTAAAAGTCATCGGTCCAAAGCCAAATTGTGCGTACAATCCATGTGCATCCCTGGTGGCCAACATAAAGCGACGCAAGCCCTGAACATCCGGATGTGCCATAATTTCTTTCATCAGCCATTTGCTTAAGCCCTGTCCACGATACGCTTCATCAATAAACACATCGGCGAGGTAAGCGAAAGTTGCCTTATCAGTTATTACCCTTGCAAAACCGATTTGCTTTCCCAGATGAAAAACACCAAAGCAAAGCGAATGGTCGATTGACTTTTGCACCGTTTCAATCGGAATATTTTCTGCCCAGTATGATGCAGAAAGAAATGCATGAATGTACTCTACATTAAAAAATTCCTTTTCGGTAGTAATTGCAAAACCTTCTTTCGACATGATGATAACGTTTTTATTATTTGATGCTTTATCTCTTCTTTCAGACGAGGGAGTCACATGGAAGAAAACGCAGCGCCAACTAAAATCAACTTAAATATTTCGCTACAATCGGTAACCTTCTGCCCACACCAAATGCTTTCGGGCTTACACGTATAATGGGACAAAACTGGTTACGTTTGTATTCGTTTACATTCACCATTTTCAATACACGATCAACCAACGCCGCATCGTAACCCAATGCTTTAATTTCTTTCGGTCCCTGACGGCGTTCGATGTACTGATACAACACTTTGTCGAGTATCGAGTAGTCCGGTAACGAATCAGAATCTTTTTGCCCCGGCCGCAACTCTGCACTTGGAGGTTTGGTAATGATGTTATCGGGAATAATTTCTTCGATGCGGTTAATGTACTTCGCCAATTCGTACACCTGCAGTTTGTAACAATCGCCCAGCACACCTAAACCACCGGCCATATCACCATACAACGTTCCGTAACCTGTTGCCAGCTCACTTTTGTTGGAGGTGTTGAGTAAGATGTAACCAAACTTATTTGCAATGGCCATCAGCAAATTTCCCCTGCTGCGGCTTTGTATATTTTCTTCAGCCAATGAAAACGGCAGATCGTTGAAGATCGGCTTCAGTTCGGTTAAGAAACTGTCGTAAATATTTTTGATGGGAACAATATCGTATGGGTTGCCTAAATTCTTACTCAACTGTTCAGCATCACTTACACTATGCTCCGTTGAATAATGCGATGGCATTAAAATGGCACGCACATTTTCTTTACCCAAAGCTGTACAGGCCAGCGCCAATGTTACTGCACTATCAATACCACCACTACTGCCGAGGATGGCTTTTGTAAAACCCATTTTTCGGAAATAATCTCGAATGCCGAGAATAATGGCATCGTGTATTTCTTTTATGCTGAGTGTTTCATCTAAATGCAAGGGATTCAGTTCTTCATTGGGAACTTCCTCTGCTTTCGATTGTACCGGTTGTACAAATGTTCCATCATCCTTCAACTCTACAGCTACCAGCGCTTCTTCAAACAACGGCAAATGTGCAATCATGTTGGCATGTTTATCAAATACCAGCGAACCGCCATCAAACACAATTTCTGTTTGGCTGCCAACGCTGTTGCAATACAGCATCGGTAATTTGTATTTCTGCACGTTCAGTTTTACAATCGCCTTACGGTCTTCCACGTGCGTGTAATCAAACGGCGATGCAGACATGTTCAGCATCAAATCCGGCGAAAATTTCATCAGCTCATCCATCGGGCAAATGCGGTACAACGGATTATCGCCCAGGTTCCAGATATCTTCACAAACAGTAATGGCTAATTTCTTTCCTTTAAATTCTACAATGTTCCAGTCGTACGCCGGCTCAAAATAGCGGTACTCATCAAATACATCATAATTAGGTAAACAGGTTTTGTGCACTACGGCTTTTATTTGCTGTTCGTATAAAAAGAATGCTGCGTTGTGCAAATCCTTTCCTTCACGTTGTTTGTTACGATCGGGAGCACCAACCAGCACAGCAATACCATCCGCATGTTGTTTGATCTCGTCTATAGCTTTATACGATTTCTCTATAAAATCATTGAACTCGAGAAAATCCCGTGGTGCATAACCGCAAACCGACAGTTCGCTGAACAGGATAAGATCGCCACCCTGCCGCTTGGCTTCTTCAATAGCAGTAATTATTTTTTGTGTATTACTTTCGAAATTGCCGATGTGATAATTTTGCTGTGCCAGGAAAATCTTCATTCCACAAATTTCAGGAATTTGAGCTTTACTTGGCGGGCTTCTTTTACAGCGGAGCCCAACAACAAACCCAACAATATTGCGTTAGTGAACAAGATGAAATAACCATAATACAGGACTTTTAAAGCAAGAATTATGGATCCTGTTTTTATGGTTATACTATGTGGCAAAAGAAAATTAAAATGAACACATGAAACAATTACTGCCCATTCTCCTGCTCATCAGTATTACAGCCTGTAATAACAGTAACCATGCACCCGATGTTTCGCATATCAAGATCGATTTGAAAACAGAACGGTTTGAACAGGACTTTTTTGGCATCGACAGCAACAATACAAAAGCAGGGCTTGCACAATTGCAAACCAAGTATCCTGCTTTTCTGCCCCTGTTTGTTACGCATGTGCTCGGTCTTGGTCCCATTGCCGATAGCAATGCATTGGTGTATGATGGAACGAAACGTTTTCTGCATTTAAACCAGGTAGTGTATAAACAATCGCAGGACCTTTATAAAAATTTCAGCAGTACGGCAAAAGAACTGGAAGATGGATTTCGCTATGTAAAACATTATTTTCCTGCATACAATGTGCCTTCGATTATTACAACCGTTGGCCCGATGGATGCACTGGCGCCCATGAGCAATAACGAACCAAGTCCGAACTACTTAGGTGAAAATTTTCTCGCTATCGGTTTGCAGTTCTACCTCGGTAAAGATTTCAGCATTTATAACGATCCCGGTTACATCAGTAGTGTTGCACCACTTTACCGTAGTGCCCGCTTCAGCAAAGAATATATTGCAAGCGATGTATTTAAGCTGGTGATTGATGATTTGTTTCCCGACAGCAGCAGCCGATACCCTTTAATTGAACGATTTATTGAAAAAGGAAAACGTTTGTACCTGTTGCAACAGTTTTTGCCAAACAGTAACGATACATTGTTAATTGGCTATACAGGTAAACAATTGGAATGGTGTAAGGAAAATGAACGCAGTATGTACAACTTCTTTATTCAGCAAAACCTGTTGTTTGAAATTGATCCTGCACTAACACAAAATTTTACAACCGATGGACCAACCACACAGGGAATGCCTGAGCAAAGTCCGGGAAATATCGGTGCTTTCCTCGGCTGGGAAATTGTAAAAGCCTACATGCAAAAAAAGCCATCTGTTTCTGTTGCACAACTCATGCGCACATCTAACAAAAACATTTTTAACGAAGCTGATTACAAACCGCATTAAGCCATTTGCGGCGGCTTGCCCATTTGTTTCATCATTCTGAAATGCGATGCAATAGCAGCACGCATGGTTTTAATGGAGTGATAGGGCAATCTATATTCGGCACATTTTGCCTTTACTATTTTACTGATAGCGGGATAATGAATGTGACTGATACGGGGAAACAAATGATGCTCTACCTGGTAATTTAACCCGCCTGCAAACCAGGAAAGAATTTGATTACGTGGTGCAAAGTTGGAGGTAGTTTTTATTTGATGTACCGCCCATTCGTTTTCGATGAGTAATGGTTCATTCGGTCCCGCATATTCAAACTCTGTTTCTTCAACCACATGTGCTAACTGAAAAACAATTGCCAGTACAAAACCAAGCACTACTTCCATTACGAGGTAACCAACAAGCCAGGGAGCAAAACCTAGTACCCAAATAGGTAAAGCAATATAAAAGAAGGCATATAAAATTTTGCTCGCCCAAAAAACAACATGATCGTTTACACTCATTTTCTGCATGGGTGTACTGTTCACTTTCTTCTTGAAATATTTATCAAAATCAAGATAAGCAGCCCAAGCTAATGATGAGATGGCATATAAAAAAACCACATAAATATGCTGATACTTATGAGCAGGTTTCCATTTTTGTGTCTGGCATTGACGCATTAACGGGCTGCGTGCAATATCATCATCCACACCATCTACATTGGTGTAGGTATGATGTATGATGTTATGTTTAAACTTCCAGATAAAAGAGTTGCCACCCAACGCATTAATGGTATAACCCAATAGATTGTTCACCCATTTTTTGCTGCTGTAACTGCCATGGTTTGCATCGTGCATTACATTGAAACCAATACTGGCAAATACAAAACCCAAGATGGCACATAAACCAATGGCTAACCATGCAGGCATTGAAACTGTTAAGAGTAAAATGTAAATGAGAATTGCTGATGGAATAAGCACAATTGTTTTCAGATACAGTTTGAAATTGCCCGTTTTTCGAATGGATGCCTGGGCAAAATATTGTTCTACTGATTGTTTAAGATCTGCAAAGAAAACTGCATTGGAATTATTAAACGAGACTTTGGCCACTTTATAAAATTACTACCCTTTTAAATCAGAACGAATACGGCAGTGCGTGAAGATAACCTTTATTGCCGAGCTATCCCGTTTTGTTGAACGATAATAACAAAGCTTTACGTTGTTAATTAACTTTAAAAGGAGCAATCATTTCAAACATGGGAATACGTACAATGAACTGCTTTTTGGTGTGGAGGTTTTCCATGGTATAACTGCCTTCCATTTTACCCATTTCGGTTTTGAGGTTGCAGCCACTTACATACTGGTATTGATCGCCCGGTAATATAACAGGCTGTACACCCACTACTCCTTCGCCATCAATCTCTTTGTACGATCCGTTACTATCGAAAATGTTCCAATGACGTTGCAATAGTTTTACAGGAAATGTGTTGTTGTTTTCAATGGTAATGCGGTAGGCAAACATAAATTCAGAGGCCACCGGGTTGCTGTAATCCGGCTGATAGTATGTTTCCACACTTACTTTTACACCTTCTGAAATTTGAAAAACCATTTTTTATTTTGTTATAAAAATAATCGAATTTTAAACAAGTCGGATCATTCACGTAAAGAAGGTTTTAAAAACACTTATAGTATATGCCTAAAACAACGCATAAATATTCAAACGGAGAAGTAACAATTGTATGGAAACCCGATGCATGTATTCACTCCACACTTTGCTGGAAAGGGTTAAACGAAGTGTTTAATCCCGGCAAAAGACCATGGATTGAACCAACAGGAGCAACCACCGACCGTATAATTGAACAGGTGCGTAAATGCCCCAGTGGTGCTTTAAGTTATTTTATGAATAATGCCGAAGAAACAGACAAAGCCATTATTGCTGAAGAAGCAAGCATTGTGCAAATAGAAGTAACGCCAAACGGACCGTATGTAATAAAAACCAGCTGCAGTATACAACACAGCGATGGGCGTACAGAAATTAAAACCGGCACTACCGCATTATGCCGTTGCGGCGCATCGCAAAACAAACCCTTTTGCGACGGTCACCACCGTAAAAATGGATTTGAAGGTTAAAGGAATTACTTAAACCAATATTCACCAATATTGGTTTTACCCAACAGCCAGATAACCGACATGCCGGCTACAACTACAGAAGAAATGACCATGAGAATAACCGCTCTCTTCTTTTTCTTTTTACGGCTGTTAGAACCCGAACTATCGTAAAACAAGTAACAACTCCAGAGTAACATACCGAAGGAGAAAAAGAAAAAGAATTTAAACAATTCCAGTCTTGCAGTATAAGCGCCAAGAAGAGTAATTGAACTCACGGGTCAGTTGGTTTTTAGAACGTTTGAATGATGGTAAAGATAATTAAATACCAAACGGGCTAACCCGCTTTTTTTGTTTTAATGTAACCGTTCTTAAGCAGAAACTGCAGCACTTTTTCACGATGATCGCCCTGCACAATAATCTCTCCATCTTTGACCGACCCACCTGTTCCGCATTGGTTCTTTAATTGTTTGCCCAGCTTTTCTGCATCTTCATCGGTGCCAACAAAACCATCTACCAATGTTACCGTTTTACCAGCACGGTGTTTGGTTTCTAATTTCACCCGCAGGTTTTGTTGTGCCGGTGGCAACGTTTCCTGTTCTTCACGCTCTTCATCGTCAAAACGAAAATTAGGATCGGTACTAAATACAAAGCCTTTGTTATCCGGTTTATTTTTCTTGCTCATGGTATTAGTGTTTACGATGCAATCACTGCTTTTAAACTTAAATCTAAACTGCGTGCCTGATGTATTAATGCACCCACGCTTACAAAATCAACACCGGTTGCTGCAAATGTTTCAATGTTGCTGAGGTTGATGCCGCCACTTGCTTCTGTTTCGGCCTGCTCACCAATTAATGCAACTGCTTCTTTAATTAATTCGGGTGTAAAATTATCTAGCATAATCCGGTTTGCTTTTCCTGTTGCCAACACACGCTTCACATCTTCAATACTACGGGTTTCCACTTCAATTTTTAATCCGGGCTTTACCGTTTGTACGTAGTGATAGGCTTTTTCAACAGCAGCCTCGATGCCGCCACAATAATCAATATGATTATCCTTCAGCATAATCATATCGTACAATGCAAACCGGTGATTATGGCCTCCGCCTATCGCTACTGCTTCTTTTTCGAGTAAACGGAAATTGGGCGTTGTTTTACGTGTATCGAGGATGCGTGTTTTATAACCTTTCAGTTTATCGGCATAGGTACGTGTAAGTGTAGCAATACCACTCATGCGTTGCATACAGTTTAATACCAACCGTTCGCATTGTAAAATGGTATGTACAGATGCTTCTACTTCAAATGCAATTTCACCAGGTTGCATGGCATCTCCATCCTGCTTGAAAGCATGAAATATAATATCGGGCTGACGGTAACGAAAAACAGCTTCGGCTACTTTGATACCGGCCAGTACGCCTGCTTCTTTAATTTTCAAAACAGCTTTCCCTTTTGCATCGGCCGATATGCAACTGAGTGTTGAATGATCGCCTTCGCCGATATCTTCTTTTAATGCGGAGGCAATCAGTTCCTGTAATAATTCATTGTAGTTGGCTACCATGCTGCAAAACTAAAGGAATACAGGTGAGCACTAAAATGTAAAAGGCCCGCTGTTCGAAAACAGTGGGCCTCTTCACGCTTGCTTTTCCTTTTATTTTTGTTCGAATTCTATTCCCTGAATTAAATTTTTATCGCCTTTGGTACGCATGTAAACAGTAGTGCGGTAGGTGCCGCCATTTGTTACCAATGTACCAATAATAAAGTTGGACGAAGGATTACTGCCCGAGTGTTGCAACTCAAAGCTTTTTACTTTGTTGAGCGTAAAAAAATCTTTAATTACCAGCTCTGCCTGTCCTTTACTGAAGGAGTTGCTTTTACCCGGTAAACTCACATCAACCATACTATCAAAATACTTCGCCATTTTTTCAACGCTTCCCGTTTTAAGTGCAGCAACAATGTCGTCTTTTTGTGTAAAGGACAATAAAGTCGCAACGGTTATTACAAGCAGGGTGTTAAGAAACAGGTATTTAGTTTTCATGTGTTTAATATTTGTGTTTAGCTACCTCGTTTAAACGCTAAAAAATCATAGCTTCTATTAATATCCACCATTTTTAATCATAAGTACGAAAAACATGCCAAGTAAACATAGTAACAGACGACAAATTACATGCCTGCGTTGCTTTGGCCTGTAATCGAATGATTTTGACCCAAATAAAGTAATTTTGGCGGTATGACAAAGAAAAAAGCAATCCTCGTAATAATGGACGGCTGGGGCCTGGGTCAGGTTTCGTCTGCCGATGCCATCCAAAATGCCAATGTGCCATTTGTTAGCAGCTTATACAGTCAGTACCCCAATACCACCCTTACTACCTGCGGCGAAGCAGTAGGGTTACCCGATGGGCAAATGGGAAACAGCGAAGTTGGTCATTTAAACCTTGGTGCAGGCCGTATTGTGTACCAGGAATTACAACGTATACATGTAGCTGTGCGCAGCGGCGAATTTGCAGCAAACAAAGTATTAAACAACAGCATCGATTATGCAATAAGCAATAAGAAGACATTGCACCTGATAGGTTTGGTGAGCGATGGTGGTGTACACTCGCATACCAGCCATTTAAAAGCTATTACTACACTTTGTAAAGAGAAAGGCTTCCATAATGTATTGGTACATGCGTTTACTGATGGCCGTGATACAGATCCGAAAAGCGGATTAGGTTATTTAACGGATTTACTGCAACACCTCAACAATACTGTTGGTGCCATTGCAACTGTTACCGGCCGTTACTATGCAATGGACCGTGATAAACGTTGGGAGCGTGTAAAGCTTGCTTACGATGCATTGGTAAATGCAGTTGGCGAAAAAACAGATGATGTACTGAAAGCAGTTGAAACATCGTATGCCAATGAAATAACCGATGAGTTTTTGAAACCGGTTATTAATACAAAAGTTGAAAACACAAAAATACAGGATGGTGATGCAGTGATCTGTTTCAACTTCCGTACCGATCGTTGCAGGGAAATAACGCAGGTATTAACCCAACAGGATATGCCTGAGTTTGGTATGCAGAAATTAAACCTGCATTACACCACCATGACGGAGTACGATAAAACCTACAAGAACGTAAATGTTATTTTCGCTACAGATAATCTTACAAAAACATTAGGCGAAGTGTTGGAACAACACGGCCGTACTCAAATACGTATTGCAGAAACAGAAAAGTATCCGCATGTAAGTTTCTTCTTCAGCGGCGGACGTGAAAAACCATTTGAAGGAGAGAAGCGCATTATGATTCCTTCTCCCAAAGTGGCTACGTACGATCTGCAACCCGAAATGAGTGCAGTGGAAGTAACCGATGCTATTGTACCTGAAATACAGGATGAAACAGCTGATTTTATTTGTTTGAATTATGCCAATGCCGATATGGTTGGTCATACCGGTGTTTTCAGTGCAGCAGTTAAAGCTGTTGAAACAGTTGATGCCTGTGTGAAGCGTGTTGTAACTGCAGCATTGGAGCATGGTTATACTGTTTTTCTTACAGCCGACCATGGTAATGCCGATTATCTTGTAAACGAAGATGGTACTCCCAACACGGCGCATACGCTAAATCCTGTTCCGTTATTTGTTATTGACCGTTCATGGAAAGGCATCGTAAAACCCGGTAAATTGGGAGATATTGCACCAACGATTTTAACCATGATGGGCTTACCCATTCCGGCTGAAATGACAGGTGAAGTACTGATCTCCTAACATGTATGTATTAAGAACCATAACTGCAGCTGTTTTATTTGTATGTATGCTTGTACCGGTTATAACCCCGGTTTACCTGCAACTAAAACAGCTGCATATACAACACGAAATGCTGGAGAAGATGGAGAAAACAGCACTCGTCAGCATTCGTGTTAAAACAAACAGCATACAATGGGTAAAGCCCGGCAAAGAATGTATGATTGGTGCTGAAATGTTTGATGTAAAACATATACAGCAGGAAGATGATCAGCTGGTGCTTACCGGTTTGTACGATGTAAAAGAAAAAGAGCTGAAAAGAATTGCAGCCAAACAGGCGCAGGAGCAATCCAGGCAATCGAGGTATGCCATCAAATTACTATCGCTGGTTTTAATTACTCCCGAACACATAAGTGTTCAGCCAATAATGGTTGTACAAAACAGGCGCTATCCTTTGTTCAATAGAACTACTCACATCAATCCTTTCATTGGATTTATTACACCTCCCCCACGTTTTGATGCGTAATATTTTTTAGGAATGAATTACGTGCATGTTTTGTACTGTTTATACCGGTACAGGTGTGTGCAAATCTGTGTTTACTGAATCAAAACAAAAGAATGAGAAAACTATTTATGGCTGCATTGGCCTGTTGGGTCATGCCTGTATTGTATGCGCAGGAAACTGTTGCAGACAGTGCATCAAAAGAATTATCAGAGCTGGTTATAAGTGCCAGTAAGTTTCCGGAAAAAAAATTAAATATTGCACAGCGGATTGATGTCATCAGTTCAAAATACATCAGCCGTGTTAATGCACAGAACACAGGCGATTTATTGATGAACACGGGTAATGTGTTTGTACAAAAAAGCCAGCAAGGCGGCAGCAGCCCGGTTATCCGTGGCTTTGAAGCAAGTCGTGTACTACTGGTGGTAGATGGTGTTCGGTTAAACAATCTCATCTATCGTTCGGGGCATTTGCAAAATGCAATTACGGTTGATCAGAACATGTTAAGCAGCATGGAAGTATTGTATGGACCAGCCTCCACTATTTATGGCAGCGATGCATTGGGTGGTGTGGTTCATTTTCGTACAAAAGCACCGGAGCTTGCAGCAGATGGAAAAAATATGTTGGTAAAAGGCAATGGCTTTGCACGTTACAGTTCTGCCAACAACGAAAAAACAATACATGCGGATGTCAATCTTGGCTGGAAAAAATTTGCCTGGTTACAATCGTACACCTACAGCGATTTTGGTGATGTGCGGATGGGCAAAAACTATCCTGAAGACTATCCAACATTCGGCAGAAGAGATTCGTTTATGACACGTATAAACGGTATTGATACAGTTGTAAAAAATCCTGATCCGCAAGTACAGAAATTCTCCGGCTACAAGCAATGGGATCTGTTGCAGAAGTTGTTATTCAAACAATCAAAAAATATATCACACGCCATCAACTTCCAGTATTCAAATACAACCAACGTTCCCCGTTACGATCGTTTACAGGATAAACGCAATGGCACTCTTCGTTTTGCCGAATGGTATTATGGACCGCAGGAACGTTTACTTACAGCTTATGAATTAAACATTACTAAAGCCGGCTGGTTCGATAATATTAATCTTAATGTAAACTACCAGGCAATTGAAGAAAGCCGTTACACACGTGACTACCGCCGTTACGACCGGTTAGATGGACGAGTAGAAAATGTACAGGTTGCAGGCTTTGTACTGGATACACGTAAAACATGGAACAGCCACGAGTTAACGCTTGGTGCCGATGGACAATTCAATACACTTAAATCAACAGCATCGAGAGTGAATATTATAACGGGGGCTTCTTCTAAATTAGATACACGTTATCCGAATGGTGATAATACACAAACTAATGCAGGAATGTTTGCTCAGCATGTATTCAAATTCAAAAACAAAAAATGGGTACTGAATGATGGGCTTCGTCTACAAACAATCCGTTTGCATTCAACCATTGCCGATAATTCTTTTTTCAATTTACCCTTTACAGAAATCAACCAAAACAACACTACACTTACCGGTAACATCGGTTTGGTGTATTTACCTGTTGCCGGTTCTAAGTTGAGTGTAAATGCCGCCAGTGGTTTTCGAGCACCCAATGTAGATGACCTGGCAAAAATTTTCGAGTCGAGTACAGCTGCACGCCAAGTGGTTGTTCCAAATGCTGATATAAAACCCGAACGTACGTATAACATTGATTTTGGTATCAGCCAAAACATTGGAAAAAACGTTCGTATTGAAGCAAGTACATTTTATACCTGGTTCCGCAATGCATTAGTAAAAACTCCATACCGTTTAAACGGGCAAGATTCGATTGTATATAACGGTGTATTAAGTCAGGTGCTTGCCAACACCAATGCCAACAAAGCATACTTGTATGGCGTATCGGGTGCAGTTTATGCAACGGTTGCAAAATATATTACGTTCAGCAGCCAGATCAATTTCACCAAAGGACGTTTTGAAACAGATGATACGAAGAACTCATTGGTATACGAAAAACAAGCAAATGGTTCGTATGCATTGGTGAGTAAAAAGGTTTCATCAAAACCACTCGATCATATACCTCCTGTATTTGGAAAAACAAGCATCAGCTATCAAAAAGAAAACCTGTTTGCCGAAATTTTTGCTTTGTACAATGGCTGGAAAAAACTCGATCAATACAACGCCGATGGAGAAGACAATGCACAATACGCAACAAAAGATGGTATGCCGGGTTGGGTAACATTCAACCTGCGAACATCTTACAGCTTTAAGCCGGTTACTTTACAATTTGCAATTGAAAATATATTCGATCGCAACTATCGAAACTTCGCTTCGGGTTTTTCTGCACCGGGCCGAAACTTCATTTTAGCGGCAAGAGTAGCGTTTTAAGGCTGCCTGAGCTTCCATTTCCCAACTGCTGCTTTCCTGCTTTTTTTGGCAGGAAAGCAGCAGTTTTTTCATAGAATTTGTCTAAATTGAGGGTTGCAAACCCATCTGTGAATGACTGAGGAAGCAATCTTACAGGGATGTCTTAAAAATCAACCGGCCGCACAGCAGGAGTTGTACAGTAAGTACAGTCCTAAAATGTTGGCTGTTTGTTATCGCTTTGCCCGTAACCGGGAAGATGCGGAAGACATGTTGCAAGAAGGTTTCATCAGGGTGTTTACACAAATTCATCAGTTTCAAAGCAAAGGTTCTTTTGAAGGTTGGATCAGGCGCATTATTGTACACACTTGCATTAATCATCTTAAAAAGCACAAGAAGTTTAATGACAGTGTGGACATTTCCCAAGCTCATACATTACAAGTAAGGGAAGATAGTGTTCCTTCAATTATCCAGGCCAAGCAGGTAGTAGAATGTATTCGTATGCTGCCGATTGGTTACCGAACGGTATTAAACCTTTTTGCGATTGACGGTTACACGCATCGTGAAATTGCACAAATGCTGGATATTGAAGAAAGCACCAGCCGTTCGCAATACACAAGAGCCAAAGCCATGCTGGAGCAGATTTTAGTTCAAAAGAAAATTATTATCCGGCCACAGAGACAGGATGAATGGGTTGCAGCAGCCCATGCTCGGTTTTAAGATCCGTACAACCAAACCAAAAACTGATTATGGAGCGCTTTATGTATCGGGACGAATCATTTGAAGGAATGTTAAAGGAAAAGGCTGATGAGTATCGTATGTACCCATCCCAACAAACGTGGGAAAACATACAGAAACAAATCAAGCGCCGTAACCGTACATTTAATTTTAAATCTTTTGGTTTAAGCACCCTTCTTCTTCTTGGTTTTGCAATTACCGCCGGCGATGATGAAATGACAAACAGCGAACGCAACTCTTCTTCCTTATTACAACAGCCTTTTACAAATACCGACGAAAATGATGTTGCACGTACAACAGAAACTCCTGTTGTTTCTATTCATACAAGCATTCAAAAAAAGTCCGTTGCTGAAACAACCGCTGAAGCCGGTGAGGTTGATCAAATAATTTCGATTGAGCCTTCTGTTGCAAAAGAAACAATTGCAGTTACCCCCGCTGAACAAACTGCAGCATCAGCAGCAGATGAATCAACAGCAATTCCTTTGGCCATTGAAAAAGTTTCGGCAGACAGCAGGCTGATGTCGGTTGATCCTGCACAACGTTTTGTACCAACGAAAGCAATTGTTTCTCCGGAAGCATCCATTGCACCTGCTGCAGTTGAAGAACAGCCGCAGAGTACAGTTACAGAGCCTTCCGCAGCTGTACTTACAGATGCTGAGTTGAACTATGAAGTAAACGTACCTGTTATTTATAAACAACCGCTCAGGAAACAGATTCAGTTTTATTTTACATCCGGCGCAAGCTATCGGGTGTTGTATAACGATAAGCAATTAACTTTTGGTAATCTGCAGAACCTGGATCCGGAAAATGTAGCACGGCATAAACCTTCTATTGGTTTTGAAGCCGGTACTGCTATCTTGTTCCCCATGTCTAAATCAGTTAAGTTCCGTACCGGTGTGCAACTCAACTATACCCGATACAACGTAGAAGTATTTAGAGCCAACCCACAGGTTGCTACCATTTCCTTTGCAACATCGGGTGTTGTACAACGCATTTCTGCTTTACGAACCGATTCAGGCCGTTTGAGTATTGTAAAAAATGAAACCCTTCAATTTTCAATACCCGTTGGTTTAGAATTTAAGCTTGCCGGTAAACGTAAAGTACAGTGGAATATGGCTGCGAATATTCAGCCTACTTATTTAATATCAGCTTCCGGTTACTTTCTTACCAACGACCTGAAAAAATATGTAAAGGCTCCGGACCTGTTAAGCAATCTTAATTTAAACAGCGCCTTGGAAACATTTATCCGTTGGGATATGAAAGATTTACAACTGCAGGCAGGGCCACAACTTCGCTACCAGTTATTTTCCAATACACGAGGCGACTACCCGATCAAAGAACATCTGGTTGACTACGGATTCCGCATCGGCCTTGTTAAAACGCTCAGGTAATACACGGAACTTTAAGGGCTCCACACATCACACAGTAGTTTTCAATATTTTTACAGCATGAACCGCTTAATACTCATTGCTGTAAGTTTAGCTGCATTGTTACTTTTGAGCCATTGCAAAAACAAGCCAAAAGAACCCAAAGATTATATTGATGTTTCGTCTTACCTGAAAGGACAATTAAAATACATTGATACAGTTCCGTTTGCTTTTTTAAAAGTAGTACAGCAAGACAGTGTTTACACTGATTCTCAGTTTATAACCAAAGAACAGGTAAAAGCTATTCTGCAGCCGTTTCTGGTAAAAGAAATTGAAAAGAAGAATTTTGAGGAAAACTTCAAGGAAGTATCCTTTGCTGATGCAACAATAGAAACGCTCACCATTAACTATGAAGCCATAGATGATGAAACGCCGGTTACACGGGTTGATATTTATGTAAACCCCGAAAAAGAAACCATTAGCCAATTATACCTGGTACGGCACGAAGAAAAAGGCGATTCCTCAATTGTACAACAGCTGTTATGGAAGCATAATAAAAGTCTGGTACTCATCACCTCAACTGCAAAGAAAAACCAGCCCGAGAAAATTATTACAGAAAAAGTGATTTGGGACGAGCGTGAAGAAAATTAATTATGACCGAAGCTGAATTAAAAAAAGTATTGCCGGGCATTCCAACTCAACCCGGTATTTATAAGTATTACGATGCAGATAAAAAATTGCTGTATGTAGGAAAAGCGAAAAACCTGCGTAAGCGTGTTTCATCGTATTTTACAAAAACACTCCAGTCTTATAAAACGCAGGAGCTTGTTCGCCGTATACGTAATATCGAGTTTACTGTTGTTAATTCAGAGCAGGATGCATTCTTTCTGGAGAATTCGCTTATCAAACAATTTCAGCCTGTTTTTAATATTGATCTGAAAGATGATAAGAGTTACCCTTTCATTGTTATAAAAAATGAGGCATTCCCTCGTGTGTTTCTTACAAGAAGAAAAATAATGGATGGCTCCACTTATTTAGGCCCCTTTACATCTGTTGCCAAAGTAAGAGATCTGATTGATTTTATTCGCCAGCATATCCCTATCAGAAACTGCAAATTAAATCTTGCAGAAGCACAACTGAAAAAAGGTAAATACAAAGTTTGTCTTGAATATCATTTGGGCAATTGCAAAGGCCCATGCGAAGGTTTACAATCAGAGGCTGACTATCGTGAAAACCTGGAGCAGGTAAAAAATATTTTAAAAGGAAATCTATCGCCTGTTATTCGCCACTTAAAAGAAGAAATGAAGCAGTTTGCTGCAGATCTGAATTTTGAAAAAGCAGAAATCAATCGTAAGAAAATTGAACACCTTGAAAATTACCGGGCTACTTCTACTGTGGTTAATCCAAAGCTGGGCGATGCAGATGTAATTTCTTTGGTTATTCATGAAGAAAAAGCGTTTCTCAATTACATGATGGTGCAGAATGGCAGCATTATACAAACAGAAAATTTACAGTTAGAAAGCAGGCTTGGTGAAAACGAAAAAGAAATTCTTGAATTTGCTGTGAGTTATATCCGCAACAGGTTCGAGAGTTTTTCACCCGAACTGATTGTACCGGTTGAAATTGAACTGTTAGATGAACAACTGAAAATAACTGTACCAAAGGCAGGCGAAAAGAAAAAACTGCTCGACCTCTCGCAAAAAAATGCAGCCATATTTTTTGAAGAATATAAACGGAAAAAAGCACTGCAGCTGACCGATAAAAAGAACGAAAATAATTTACGCATTGTTCAACTGTTGCAAAAAGATCTTCATTTACCCCAACTACCCTTGCATATTGAATGTTTCGATAACTCAAATTTCCAGGGGTCGTACCCTGTTTCTGCAATGGTTTGTTTTAAAAATGGAGAACCCAGCAAAAAAGATTATCGCAAATTCAATATTAAAACAGTGCAAGGTATAAATGACTTTGCATCCATGAAAGAAGTAGTTATGCGTCGTTATAAACGCTTAACAGAAGAAGGTGCGTCATTACCACAACTGGTGATTATTGATGGTGGAAAGGGTCAGCTGTCATCTGCCATGGAAAGTATCAGAGAGTTGCATTTAGAAAATAAAATGACGGTGGTAGGGCTGGCTAAAAATGTAGAAGAGATTTTTTTTACAGGCGATCAGCAATCGTTGAAACTGGATTATAACAGCGAAAGTCTTCGTTTGATCAGAACTATACGGGATGAAGTACATCGATTCGGTATCACATTTCACAGGGAGAAACGAAGTAAAGGAACTTTTAAAACCGAACTCGACAGTATTAAAGGCGTGGGTGAAGCAACTGTTGAATTATTGCTGAAAGAATTTAAATCGGTAAAAAATATTCGTACAGCAGCATTTGAAGATCTTGTTCAACTGATTGGAAAAAGTAAAGCACTGGTGGTAAAAAAAGCACTGGAAGAAACAAATTAACTTGAGGCAATGATTCAAAAAAATGGGGCCAGGATAGAAATCCAGCCCCGTCTTTAAAATCCAATATCCTATGAAAAACCGAAGTAAAGATACACACAGATGAGAGAAATGCAATACCCGAAAGCGGGTATTTTTAAACAATTCCCGTATTTTTTCGATGCTCAGATTATTGCTTTTTCAATATAAACTATTGGCAATCAGTGTTCGAATCCCTTAAGGCATAAAAAAAGCCATCCATTCATTGGACGGCTTTTGCATTCGAAAATATTTTTAGTACGACCAGAGATCCTGTTCGTAGTTGAAGATTTTCTCTTTGATATTTTCCCCTTCAAGTAAACGAAGGATCGGATCCTTGATGTAATCTTTCAAACGACGATCGTATGGGTTATCCATTGTAGACTTAGTAATATAGCTGCTGAACATACGGTTCTCAAACAACTCTTCCCATGTCATACGAGCGCCAAAGTTTTTACCGTTAAACGCTTCGTAACGAGAAAGTACACCACGAGCATCAGGATAATACACCCAGAACATCGGGAACATACCAACAAAAGTTCCTTGTGTTGTATAAACAGGCTTTACAGGACAAATACCTAAAATCCGTACAAACATGCGAGATGATTCTTTATCGAACACCCACTCTTCTTTAATACGAAACTGATAAATACTGTCCGGATCGAATTCACGTGTACGAACTTCGTATTTTTCAATATTACCATTGAAGTCGTAAACAGGAACAGTATCAACACCGCCAGCAAATGCTTCCATTACTTTAGCAGGTGTCATTGGAGTTGTAAAGCGATCATCGTTTGCATCAAATGCAGTTATTTCACGATCCTTGATGGCCTTTAAAATAATTGCAATGAAACGCTGATTACCGTTATCCTCGTCGGCTGAATAGCGGAAAGGCAAATTCATTTTTTCACGAGTATCAATTTCTCTCCACACACGCTGACGGTACACCGCATCATCTTCACGGATGTGCTCGTAAGCTAAAGGCTGACGATCCTTGATGAGGTTACGTTCAATTGAAGCGTCGTTACGTAAAGATGGTATAACGGTATCTAATGAACTGTTGCCGGATTTCGGAACAACAACTATTGGAATATTGGCTTGAGGCTGGTTGGTCTGCTGCGGTTGGTTATTATTACCATAAGCAGAAGTCTGCTGTTGGTTATTTTGCGCTGGTGTTGTACCATAGCCCGATGAACCATAACCCGAAGTTGTAGTAGGGGTTGTTGTTTTACGGGTTGTTTTTTTACGCTGCGCTACTGCATCGCCTGAAAATATCAGGAGAAGTGCAAAAAGACCAAAGCCCAGGTTTTTCATTTTCATTTTATCCGTTTTATTCTTATTAAACGCAAATTTCTTTCAAATAATTGTATGCCTCTTATTAATATAAGTTAAAGAAGATACCAGGTATTCTTCTGCGTCCACCCGGACCGGTAACTTGTACCTCATCCAATGTAACGGTTGTACCAGGTTTAGCTTTATTAATCAAATCCTGTACAGCATCAAAACTATTCCCATTTACCTGACGGAATTGAGGGTCGGGGAAACCGGCACCTGTTAAGTAAATTACAAAGCCAGTAACAGTATATTGAACACCTTCGAATACAAAGTTTTCCAATTCTGCACGTACGCCTCGTTGAGCTTTAAATGCGTTCGATTGAATACGGCCACCTTTACTAGCACCAACCATTGCAACAGGATCGGGCACCGTTTTAACACGGAACTCAAAACTGCTTGGCTTACCATCAGCATTTACGGTTACAATTGCTTTACCAGGCGATGATGGTTTCGCCACATAACGGCCGGGACCAATCTTTGTTAACGAACCATTATTAATGCTAACACTTACTTTTTCATCACCAACGTTACCACCGCTTACAGCGAGTTCGTTATCTAAACCAATGTATAATACTTTAACTTTTTCAGCACTTACAAACGCACCGGTTGCAGTACCTACAGTATAAGCAATCTCGGTTTCCTTCGATTGTGGATTACCATCCTGATCGGTATAGTTAACCAATACTTTTACGGAGCCGCTTGTGCTTCCAACTTTAAATTTCTTAACAGCTAACCCTTTTTCGTTTAATGTAACAGGCGCACCTGCAATTGAAACGGTAGGAAGTTTTTGTTTACTAAAAGCTCCTAAGCCGGCTGTAATTTCCATTTCCTGCCCGGGGAAAAGATATGTTGTACTTGCACCTACAATTGGCTCGTAGGTATCAAAGATTACCGCTACCTGTCCAACACGGTTATGAAATTCGTTTACAATTCTGTTCTCTGTTGTTTTAACATCGTTCTGGAATTTACTGAGCATAGTTAAGGCAGCTACAGTAGGTGTCATATGGAAGTACGAAGACGCCCATGTTACATTACCCATTTGACGATTGCTCGACTTTGGAATTTCTGTGTTGATAGGAAGGTTGTTTGCAAACATCTTACCTACTTCAGGATTAATTGCTAACATTTTAGCTTTATACTCCTCCAGTTTCTTACGGAGTTTCTCACCTTCGCCCTGCTTATCCATTATGCGGGTGGCAATATCAACATTGTCTTCTTTAAATGTTGAGTTTGGATCAGCCGGATCGTATCCTGCTTCAACCTTCATTTTCAGTTTCAGCTGATCGATATAGTCTGACATCTCTTTAGTCAGCTTTACAGCTTCTTCAGCTCTTGGCATCCACTCTGCCGCTTTCACAGCCGATGTAGGATCCTTTAATTTTACTTTAAACGATTCCATGATCGTTGTTGTTGAACGGTCAACAACACTATTGGTAGTAGTAAGACTATTATCGACAACTTTAAATGCATTGATGATCTCTGCTGATACGTTGAGTGCCAACAGTGCTGTCAGCACCAGGTACATCAGGTTGATCATCTTCTGCCGGGGCTCTTTAGGTAGTGCCATCTTTTTCGGATTTTGGTTTTAAATCAGGAATAAGTTTTGGTTCATCTGTTGATTCTTATTAACGGCCCTGCATTGCATTGATCATGTTGCCATAGATGTTATTCAAGGTACCGAGGTTCTTCGCTAATGAACCAATTTGTTCTTGCGCTTTTTTCGCATCGTCTACGCTGCCCAACATTGCTTCAGAAGCTTGTGTAAGGTTGCCATAGAATTTATTCATCGCCTTAAGATGGTTGTTTGTATCCTGTAACTCCAGTTCATAAATAGTATTTAATGAACCTAAGTTTTTCGTCATTACCTGTACTTGCTCGTGGTAAGCTTTTGTGCCTTCAGCAGCAAGGTTGAAAGAAGAAACAGTAGAAGCTGCCTGTTGGTATGCATCTTTCATGCTGCCCAATACTTTTGCTGCTTCTTTTGATGATGCGCTGAGTTCGCCAGTTGACGCAACTACATCGCTTACATCTTTAATACCACCAACTGTGTTGTTCAGTTTCTGGAAGTTTTCGCCCAGGCTTTTCAAACTCGCAGGTGTAATATCTGCTTCGTGTAACATTTTATCTAAAGAGGCAAGAGCAGGAGTGCCTGCTTTACCGGCAGCCGGTGCATGATCATCATGCAAACCATAACCTTGTGTCGCCAGGTATGCATATACAACGAAGATACCTGCCTCGGTTAAAAGTCCTACTGTAAGCATCAGATCAGCAAAAGAAAGGTGAAGGATTTTTGCCCATGCTCCGAAGATTACTACGGCTGCACCTGCTGATACGATGATGTTTGTGATTTTTTCGGTTGATCTAGAAACTGCCATAAAAGTTGGTTTTAAGAAGGTAAATGATGGTTTGAGATTAGCTCAAAAAGCAACGCTTTTGTTCTAAAAATAAATATTGGGTTTAAAAAATTAAGTGCTGTTTAGTATTAACGCTTGCGCATCATTGGAGGCAGGTTAATTACACAACGGAAACCGATGTATGATTTAGCTGTATCCTGATACTCGTAATTACGTGTACTTGTTTGCAGGAAATAACCTACACTTTGCCAACTACCACCACGTACTACTTTACGTTTCATACGGGGAGGATCGCTATCCTTTGCATTGTAGCGAATGTCTGGGTTCATATCGTGTGCAAAGTTGTAAGCACCTTCGTAATACAAAGAACCGGTCCACTCTGCAACGTTACCTGCCATATTATACAAGCCAAAATCGTTTGGCCAGTAAGCATCGGCACGTACAGTGTAGAAACCACCATCTTCAGGATAGTTACCACGGCCTGGTTTAAAGTTGGCCATTAAACATCCTTTACGGTTGCGTAAATAATAGTTACCCCAAGGGAACATTGATTGTGAACGACCACCACGGGCAGCATATTCCCACTCTGCTTCAGAAGGTAAGCGGTAGCTCGATTCTGTAGCGTAGCCTTTTAAATCGTTATAACTGTTTAAATAACGTGAGCGCCAGTTACAGAAAGCGGTTGCCTGTTTCCAGGTTACGCCAACTACAGGATAGTTTGCAAATGCAGGATGTGCAAAATAACGCTGGCTCATAGGTTCATTGTAACTGTAAGAGAAGTCACGTACCCATACTAGTGTATCGGGATAAACCTTTACGGGGTTTTTGATAATAAATTTTGAACGGGGTTCATTTGGTTTGCGGTAAGCAGCCGCTTTGTAGTCTACATACTCTTCCATGTAAATTAACTTATCAGGGTCAATTTCCATTTTACCGAAGATGCGATCGTCTGGTGCCATCATCATCTGACCGAGCTTCTCGTATACATTTTTTTCTTTCCAGATGCCCGCAGCTTTCTTTTTGTCGATGCTGTTGGTTTTAGGATCGATGTAGCCGAGAATTGTTGCCGCAATAGAATCTCTCACCTCAAACACAAACTGTTTGTATTCGCTGTTGGTAACCTCAGTTGCATCCATCCAAAATCCGCTGATAGATACCTGGCGGTTACGTGCTGTGTAAGCGTAGTTAATATCCTCATCGCTGGGTCCCATGTGGAATGTACCCTGCGGAATCATAACCATGCCGAGGTGGGTATTGTTGTTTTGCTTAGCGCCGTAAGCAGCTCCAACAAGTTGACCATTGCTTGCACCAGATTTGGAGGAAGACTTCGATTTGCCGCAGCTGACTGCCAGTACGGATAGAGCGGCGATTGTTAGGCAACTTAACAGTTGGTTCTTCATTTGTTAAGAATTTAATTTTCTTGATTAAGGTATTGGACAAATTTAAGCACTCCTCGCAGGAGATCACCTTAAAATTCATCGCAATGCTAATAATTAATTTTTAATTATTCAAAATGTTTTTACGCATCAGAACGATAACGGGGAATTGATTTTTTTATTGTTTTATTATGATTTAGAACTTAAAAGTGCCCGTATTTCCTGCATTTCAGCGGTTGGTTGTAAACAGGCATACTCCCGGCACAGGTAAAAAAGTGTTCGACTATCGGATGTTTCCCTGTTAGATAATAGAGGGAAAGTACGATTACTTTCTGCGGAAGACTGCAGAATTACCTGTGGCCTGAAAAGACTAAGTATTTCATCCCGTTTGGTTTCATAGTCTTTACCTACCACCGCTAACTCGGCAAAACCCTTGCTCATCTTCAGTAATAAGGATGCCCAAACGCCAAAAGAGCCGGGATAACGGACCACCGCATCCTGTAAACCCAGCAGCATTTTTGCACTCCGCTCCTTCCATTCGGGTAAATCGAAAAGGATACCCAGCTGCACAAGATTATCGGCCATAACGCCATTACCCGACGGAACAGCTCCGTCGTACACTTCCTTTTTCCTTACCACAATATCGGTCTGTCCATCCTCGGTAAAAAAGAAGTAGCCCGTTTCGTCTTCCGAAAAATGTTCAATTACATAGGTTGTAAGTTCTCTTGCAATGTGGAGATAATCCTGATTCGAGGTTATTTCCTGTAATTGCAGCAATGCCCGTATCAAAAAAGCATAGTCATCTAAAAAAGCCGGAAACTTCTGCACTCCTTCCTTATATACATGCCACAGGCCTTTTTCTTTACGGAAGGTTTTAAGCAGGAAATCCATATTGGCAATGGCCTTCTGCCGGTATGCTTCGTTGCCAATAGCTGCAAAAGCCGAACTGTAAGCTGCGTTCATTAATGCATTCCAGCTGAGGATAATCTTATCGTCGAGTAACGGCCTGATTCTTTTTCCACGTTCAGCCAACAACTGTTGCTTACAGGCATCAATCATTGTATTGAATGTATTCAACTCCAGTCCGTTTTCCGCAGAAAACTGCTCAGCCGTTATACGGGTGTGCGGAATATTCACTTCCTCCCAATTACCCTCTTCTTTTATATTGTAGAACCGGCAGAACAGATCTGCACGCTCTTGCAAAACAGTATCAACCTCGGTTTTACGCCAGGTATAAAATTTACCTTCCACCCCTTCACTATCGGCATCTAATGCCGAGTAAAAACCATTTTCCGGCGAGGTCATTTCCCGTTCTGTAAAGGCCAGCGTTTCTTCAATTACCTTTTTATACAGTGTATCTTTTGTTACCTGGTAGGCTTCACTTAAAACCGAAACCAATAATGCATTATCGTACAGCATTTTTTCAAAGTGCGGCACCAGCCATTCAGTATCGGTACTGTAGCGTGCAAAGCCGCCACCAATATGATCGTATAAACCGCCTTCAATCATTTTTTGCAAACTGAGGCATGCCTGTTGCAACGCCTCTTCATTACCTGAAAAATGATAATACTTCAATAAATAGCCAATGGTAAATGTTTGCGGAAACTTAGGTGCACGCCCAAATCCTCCCCACTCTTTATCAGCGGTTTTCATAATAGCTTCAAACATCAGCTCATTATGCTTATCGGGAAACAGCTCTTCAGTAGGCAAATTAAATTGTAATACTTTTTGAGTGCCGAACGAGTTGGCGTTTTGCAAATGCTGTAATAACTCAGCCGCCTGCTGTTCAATCTCATCTCTACGTTCTTTAAATGCGTTGGCCAAGCCATACAATACCTCTTTCCACGAACTGCGGTTGTAGGCACGAACAGGTGGAAAATATGTACCGCCGTAAAAAGGTTCTAAATCGGGTGTAAGAAAAACATTCAGCGGCCAGCCGCCACTACCCGTCATTGACTGCACCGCATCCATATAAATATGATCCAGGTCGGGACGTTCTTCCCGATCGATCTTGATGTTAATGAAATGCCGGTTCATTATTTCAGCAGTAGCTACATCTTCAAAACTCTCCCGCTCCATTACATGACACCAGTGGCAGGAGGAGTAACCGATGCTCACCAGAATAGGCTTATCTTCTGCTTTTGCTTTTTGCAATGCCTCATCGCCCCAGGGATACCAATCGACCGGGTTATGTGCATGTTGCAATAAATAAGGACTGTTTTCTTTCGAAAGCCTGTTGGTATGCTGCATAAGAATTTAAGCAATGTATGAATCAACAAAGCTCGTTTCTTTCCTTAAAGAAAGTGTAGAATTATTTTGTGAGTTGTGCCAGAAAACGATCTAATGCAGAAACCATACTCGGCGCCTGCGGTTCGGGTGCTTTAATCTGCAATTGTAAACCGGCTTCTTCAACCGCTCTAAATGTATTTGCACCAAACGCACCAATGTATGTTCCGTTTTGTTTGTACTTCGGCAGGTTCTCGAATAAGCTTTTTACACCGCTTGGTGTAAAGAAACAAATTACATCAAACTCGCCTTCGGTTACCAGATCCTTTACATCGTTACTCACTGTTTTGTAAAGAATGGGGGTTGCAAACTCGCAATTATGATTACGTAACCAGGTGGTTATCTCATTATCGAGATTTTCACTGCAGGGGTATAAAAACTTTTCGTTGCTTTTGTGTTTGTTTACTACATCAAACAAACTCTTATTGGTACCATCGGCACCATAAAAAACTTTACGCTTACGATACAGGATGAACTTTTGTAAATACAATGCAACCGCTTCCGTAATACAGAAATACTTTGTTTCCTGCGAAACAGAAATACGCATCTCTTCGCAAATGCGGAAAAAGTGATCGATTGCATTACGGCTTGTAAAAACAACAGCCGAAAAAGCGGTGATATCTATCTTCTGTTTTCTGAAATCTTTTGCAGGAATTCCTTCAATACGTATAAATGGTTGAAACGCAAGTTCAACATTGTACTTCCGGGCAAGTTCATAGTATGGAGACTTGTCGGATTCAGGCCTTGGCTGCGTAATGAGGATGCTTTTAATAGCTTTTTCTTTTTGTGGCTTCATACCGTTTTTTCCCATACGTACTTGGAAAATTTCTGCAAAGGTAAGTACAAATCTTTACAAAAATCCAAGCACCAGCTTGTAGATAACCAGTAACGGCGCCACTTCAAACGCCAGGAAAAATAAAAAGAAGTGAAACCGGCCCACTTTTATTTCGGATTGAACCGGGCTGTAGGCACGGAGGAAACGATATAAGAATAGCCCGCCCACAATCACCAATGATATGGTAATAGCAATACCGGCAAGTTCTCTGTTAGCAAAAGCGATGATAAACAGAAAGGGCACCAATAGAATACCGATGATTTTATTGATGAGAAATACAATAAAAGAATAGGTGCCTGCGGCATTTTTAATACTGAACAGCCAGCCGCTAAACTCTAAAAACAAATACTTGGCTACATATAAAACTGCAACTATACCTGCTGTAATTAAAGGAATAAATACCTCTGGTAACTGAATGGAAACTTTAAAATAGCGGATCAACAAGTATACATAAGCCCCCGCCACTACCGCAAACAAAATATTAAACAACAGAGATTGTAAGCCCGATTGTACCAACTGCTCCCGTATTTGGTTAACCCGTAACGATGTACGGAAGAACACCCGGAACATATCGTTAAAGTAACGTAGATAACTTAACCGCAGCAACCCAAATAAAAAAGCAATGCCTAACAGGTAATAAAATAACCATTCTTTGTGTTGCACCTGCTTTTCTTTTTCGATCTGAAACTCAGCAACAGCAAATAAATTGAGTTTTGAAGTTGAGAGTACTGCCCTGTAACAGGAATCGATTGATACCAGTACAATCTGCTTGACCGAATCAGCAACCGGTGCTTGTAATACGGCTGCACTATCTGCAGGTTGTTGAACAACGCCGCTATCCTGGGCATTGCAAAACAAACAAATAAATAAGCAGATGAGAATTGATGTAAAGCGCATGGGTTGTTTGCAAAAATACTTAAGCGTATGCATCCATCAGAAAAAATTCACGTAGCCGAAATGAATTTTACTTTGTCGCAGGTTAAATGGTAGATCATCTCGCTTACCGGCTGCAAACGCAATATTGAAAATACCGGCTTTGGTTTCAAATGCCAAACCAAAACCAGCGCCTAATAATTTATTACTTGAATTTGCAAACTGGCTGTTGTTACGTACCAATCCCCCATCGGCAAAAGCATACAGGTAACTGTTTAAACCAATAAGGATGCGGTACTCGGTTGTAAGCACTGCATAGGCCGATGCAAAAATGCTTTCCTCATCAAATCCCCGCAATAAACGAAAACCACCCACCTGGTACAGTTCGTTCCGGAAAATGCGAGGACTTTGAACCAGTCCGGCATTAACGGCTGTTTTAAAGGTTGTTTGTTTACCCGTTTTAAAATAACGGGCTACGCTTGCTTTTAAACGAAACGTATAGGCTCTGGTACCAACCGAATCGTATAGCGATTGATAATTGTAAGACGGATTGAGCGGATCTTTTAAAGAAGTGATATTGTTGTTGGCTCTTATTTTCCGGATACCAGCAGAGCCGGTAAACTTCACATCAAATCCTTTTCGTGGATTAAACCGGTAATCGGTATTATACCATTCATATTCCAAACCAATGTTCGATGTTGTTTGATCGATTTGATCAGGTAAGCGTTTACTGTTGCGGACCGTATTGGTATCAACCGTAAGCAGGTTTGAAATAAACTGCTGGTAAAAAATCTTTGCACTTCTGTTTCCACCAAATGCATATTGAATACCTAACTGCAGATTAATATTAAGGAAGCTGCTGTCTTTCTTTAATCCGTCAAAACTAAAATCGGCCCCAATGGGCGAACCAAATAAAAACGGTTGCTGATAACCCAGTTGCAAACGTGGCGATTGTACCTGTATTTGCTGAAATACGATACTCAAAGCTTCACCCAAACCAAAGCCATTTTTTAAATTAAGATTGAAATCGCCTGTTACCAGTAATTTGTTACGGCCTGCCTCATCGGTTGCAGGAAGAAATCCAACCAGGCCGTTTATCTGGCTGCTCTTTCGCTCCTTCAAATACAGGTTTACAATAGAACCAGTGCCGAGGTACGTCATGTTCCACTTCTGTTCTTCAAACAAATAAGGCAACTGTAACAACCTTGAAGAAATATTGAGCAGTTTTTGTTTTTGATAAATGGATCCCTGCGGTATTTCAAGATAGCGTTGTAAAAACCGGTTATTAATTTTTACATCCCCATACACCCGTATACTATCTACTTTATACTCGGGTCCTTTCTCTATTTTTAAAACAGCTGTAATACCTTCCTTTTGCAATGCAAAACTATCGAGGTATACATTGGCAAACGGATAACCGGTGTTTTCCAGCTTATCCAACATTTTAATCTGTAACTGTTGAACAGCTGCATAATTAAGCGGTTGCTTTGCAAAGTTTTTATCTCTGTATCCTGCAGCATTTAATAATTCCTGTGGCACAGAAGAAGTACTAAGCATGGCCCAGCGCCAGGGCTCACCAAGATAAAGGACCACCGTTGCAGCTGCAGTATCCATTTGCACCGAATCAACCGATGCTGCGATGTAGCCCTTCTTCTGCAACAGGACGGGTAATTCAAAAATGTATTGCGAGCAAAGATTCTTATCGTCAAATTCACTCTTTAATCCAATTGCAACCGAAACATCGGTAGTATCGGTAAATCGATAAAATAACCGATACTTAATTTGTGCAGTTACATTACTCAGAATGCAACAGCAAAAAGCAGTTAAGAAGATTGTTTTATGAATAGCTGAACGAAGTTGATGCACGAACGGTTAGTTTTGCAGAATCGAAATTAAGGTTTCGGTTTGATGATGGCAGGCATTTATATACATATCCCTTTTTGCAGACAGGCTTGTAATTACTGTAATTTCCATTTCAGTACCAGTTTACATTACAAGAACGATTTTGTTGCCGCTTTATTGAAAGAGATAGAACTGCAGGCTGCTTCCAACTATTTACAAGGACAGGCCATTGAAACCATTTATTTCGGTGGTGGTACGCCCAGCCTGTTAAATATTGAAGAGTTGCAGCAGATTATGCAAACCTTGCAGCAACAGTTTGTTATTGCCGCAGATGCCGAAATAACTTTGGAAGCAAACCCGGATGATGTAACAGATGAAAAACTTGTCGGCTGGAAACAACAAGGCATTAACCGCCTCAGCATTGGTATACAATCGTTGTTTGAAGAAGACTTGCAATGGATGAACCGTGCTCATACAGCCGAAGAAGCCAAACAGGTAATTACGAAAGCAAGAGCTGCAGGCTTTAACAGCTTTACTGTTGATCTTATTTACGGCACCCCGGGTTTAACCGATGAAAAATGGTTGAGCAATATTAACTGGGTATTGCAGCAAAACATCAACCATCTTTCCTGTTATGCATTAACAGTTGAAGAAAAAACACCGTTAGATAAACTCATCCGTCAACATAAGAAAACTGATGTGGATGCCGAACAACAAAGCAGGCAGTTTGTGATGTTGATGAATGAATTGAACAGAGCAGGTTTTGAACATTATGAAATTTCCAACTTTGCCAAACCCGGTTACCGCAGCAAACACAACAGCAGTTACTGGAAGGGTGTGCACTATCTCGGTCTCGGACCATCAGCGCATTCGTTTAACGGCATAAGCCGCCAATGGAATGTAGCCAACAATCAGCAATACATTCAGGCATTACAGCAACATACCATTCCATTCGAAAAAGAAGAACTTACCAAAGCACAGCAGCTGAATGAATACATTATGACGGGCCTTCGTTTATTGGAAGGTTGCGATCTGGACTATATTGAACAACAGTTTGGTACCAGAGAAGCTGAGCATTTAAAAAAAGAAGCATCAGCTTTTGTAAACAGCGGACAGTTAATAATAACCAACAACCGCCTTGTTTTAACACAACAAGGAAAATTATTTACCGATAGCATTGCAGCTGATTTATTTTTCGATTAAGCTTCCTGACGCAGAAAAGCTTTTCTAATTTAGTGAGCGTATAACGCAATCCCGCACTTTATGTACGAAGTTATTTCTAACCTAAGTGGTATGCCACGCATGCGTTTGTTTGGCATTACCATTCTTGAGCCCTTTACAGTGCTTACCAACTTACTTATAGCACTTGCGTGTTTTTATGCTTATTATGGTTTAAAGAAAAAACAGCTAAACCAATCCTTTACGCATCGTTATATCGGTTACTTTTTTATTTTAATTGGCTGGGCAACCATCATTGGCGGCGTGGTTGGCCATGCGTTTTTATATGTAACAGGTTTGTATGGAAAAATTCCCGGCTGGTATTTGAGTATGGCGGGAGTTGCAGCTTTAGAACGTGCGGCCATTGCACACAGCCGCCCGTTGATGCATAAAAATGTTGGTCGCTTTTTTTCTGTGCTCAACATTGTTGAAATACTCACGTTCATGTTTCTCTCCATCGTTAAGCTTAATTTTTTGTTTGTTGAGTTACATGCAACGTATGGTTTGTTTGTAGTTGTGTTTTGTTTTGAGCTGTATGTTTATCTTAAAACAAAAAACGCTTCCTTTCAATACCTGCTCGCAGCAACATTATTTGGCTTTGCAGCTATTCTTTGTCATGCACTAAAATTGAGCGTAAATAACTGGTTTAATTATAACGATGTAAGTCATTTGTTTATGGCCATATCCATTTTGTTTTATTACAAAATGGCATTAGAACTAAAACTGCACTAAGGAGAAAGAATAAGCTGAGCAAGTTTATTCAACCGAATGCTTTTTGGCAGTGTGCCGGGTAAGTAAATGATGTACAATACCCACCAGCAGCATCAGTAAAAGCGCCATGGCACCAAACCCTGTAAATGAAAGTGGCATTGTTTTTTGTTTGTATAAAGGTACGAAGAGCCGTTTGCAGCTGTACACCAACCATCAACTTTAACACTTACCTACAACTACAAACTTATTGCTGCAACACATATTCAGCAGGAGACAGCTTCCATTGATGATCAAAAAAGCCTGTGAGCTTAATGGCTTTCTCATCACCCTTCAACATATCACTGTTAAAAATCATAAAATCGGGAAAGCCGCTGCCACCTGCAAAATACTGGTTGGCAAAAGCTGCTTTCATACCTGGAACGCCTGTGGCTGCAACCACTCCAACAAGCAAGTTCGGATCTTTTTGCGGCCAGATGAAATATGCAGCCAGATCATTTCCATTCCACTTTGCATCGCCTGCTTTTAGTTCATTATTGCTTACCTGAATGGGACAATCGCCCAGCAAACTTTTCCAAGCAGCATTGGTATTGGCATTGCCGTACAGGATCACATTTCGTCCTGCGTATTTAGCAGCAGCATATTCTTTATCTGTAATAAGATCAACCGCACCATTACCACGGTAATACCAGGTTTCGGCATCGTACACCGCTTTGTTCATCACTGTTTCTTTTTCTTCTGCAGTTCCACCTGTTGCCACAACAAATAACATATTGTGATTGAATGCTTCTTTAAATGTGCCGTAACGCTGCGGATTCTTTTCATGTATTGAAGGCTTCGCTGCAACAGCCCATTTGCCATTTTCTTTTACAACAAAAACTGTATCGTTGGCAGAAGATGTTTTATACGAAACAGCAGCTGTACTGTCTAACACAATTTTCACTTCTGCAGCTGCACCAAAATCGTTCAACGCTAATTGCAGCATCAATACATTTTCTGTTGAGCCGGTAATTGATTTTGCCGCACGGTTTCGTTTCAGTTGAATACGGCTGTACTGCAACGGATGAATTTGCTGATAAATTGTTGCCCAGCGATAACTTGCTGAAATACCCGGACTGGAAGTTGTAAAATCAATTGTATTAACTGCGGTATCATGGGCAACACTGTGCCATTTAAAGAAACTGAAGATATGTGGCCAATCCACACTCTGGTCGCCAAACCAATGTTCTCCACCCGGATATTCATAGTAATTATAATCGCTGTGAAAATCGGCCAGCACTTTACGCATTTGTCGTGCATAAGTTACCGGCACCACTTTGTCCGAATCTCCATGAAGGATATATACACCAAGCGGTTTGTAATTGAATGCAAGTTTAGGCACATCGCTTTGATTGCCGGCACGCAGCAATATTTTTTCGGAAGCACTGCGACTGCTGTCGGGTATGCGTCCATCAGCAGAGCCATAATCTTTCAATGAAGCATACCCAGCTGCGGGAGCAATCGCTGCCCATTTATCAGGATAAGTTGCACCAAGAAACCAAGTACCATGACCACCCATTGAATGCCCGGTTAAGTAGATGCGTTGCGGATCGGGTTGAAACATTTGCTTTGCAATGGTCAATACCTCCAACGCATCCAATCGTCCCCAATCTTCCCAATTAAACCCACGTGGCCTGCGGTTAGTTGCTGCCACCAATGTGCCCCATTCTTTCGGCTTATATGCACGTGCCTGTCCTATTGCTTCCACACCTGCACCATGCACCGAAAGAAACAAAGCGGCATTATTTTTCCATCCACCCAATTGTGGTGTAACTGCATAATATTGTAAACTGCCATCGATCGCACTGATGAAAGTAGAACTGTAATGACTTCCGTTTTCAACGGCTTCAATCGAAATTAGTTTTTCATCTACAGCTTTTCCATTCTGCAACAGCGTAACATTGCAATCGTATTTTCCTTTTGCTGAAATACCTGAAGCATCGAATTCAATGATTACTTTTCGTGTGCTGCTTGCCGGAATTGTCCCAATTGCAACAACAACTTCTTTACCTGCAATGACTGTTTTTATCTGAAGGTTTTTTACAGCAACTGCTGAAGTGTTTGCTACAACCAAAGCAGCTTTTAGTTTTTTGTTTTGTTGATTGAAAACAACGATCGGCAGAGTAAGATCGTTGGTTAAAAGCTGTACAGGCTTTACATTCAGAATAAGCTGCGGTAACACATTTGCTCCACGCACATAAAATTCATTCAATCCTTTTTTCAGCAGTACAGGCACATACATATAACCTGCACTGTACGGATCGCCCATATGTGGTGCTCCGTTTACATACACAGCACTATTGCCCATAATATTCAACAACGCCGGTTGTGCTTTCGTGCTGTTGTAAGTGAGATATAAATAGTCACTGCCCCTGTCTGCAGAACCGGGATTTAAAAACGGATTGGTACTGCGTTGAAAGTTTCGGCCAAACACACGAAAACGTCCGCTGCTGTCTGCAGTTATTGCACGCCAGGTTATTTGCTCACCTTTATCGGTTATTATAAACGTTGCATTCGCTGCAGGTTTTGCTAATGTACCGTTATACATTTTCCATGCTAGCAGATCAGTATATATTGCTTCCCGTCCATAACGACTGCCGCTGGCTACTGCAAGCCCTTGTGTAAAACGAATAGTATCCTGTGCAGCAACTTCGCTAACAAAAAACAAGAATAGAATAACAGTGATCGATCGTAACATCTTCGGTTATGTTTTTGAAAAGAGCGATGAGCAGAATAAGAAATGTGCAAACGATCATCGAATCATCCAACACAATTAAATCAATACCTGTTCCAATTGTTCAAATGCTTCGGCAGGTTGTACATCTTCCCACAAAATTTTATAGACGGCTGTAGCAATGGGCATATCGGCACCCAGTTCTTTATTAATGAGGTAAAAACATTTACTGGCATTGTACCCTTCGGCCACCATATTCATTTCCAGCTGAGCGGCTTTTACACTAAAGCCTTTACCGATCATATTACCAAACGTACGGTTACGGCTGTACAAAGAGTAACAGGTTACCAGCAAATCGCCCATGTACACACTGGCTGCATAGTTGGCCGATTTACGTAACGATGTTTTTAATAACTGTACGCCGGGTATCGGTTCTTTGTGCACACCCACTTCAATATTGCGGATACCGACTTTGCGTAAGAAGCCTGCCATTTCATCGGCTGCGTTTGCAATCAATACACTTAAAAAATTATCACCGTATTCCAGCCCGTGTGCAATACCGCTGCCGAGTGCATAAATATTTTTAAGAATAGCTGCAAACTGTACACCATACACATCGTCGTTGGTAACAGTGTTAATGTAATGGTTGCGGAACTGATCGGCAATCCATTGTGTAGTGGTTTGATTTAAACCGGTAAATGTGAGATACGATAATTTTTCCGATGCCACTTCTTCTGCATGGCAAGGCCCCATAATGGTGTAATAATCATTTGCATCAAAATCAAACTCCGCTTTCAGGTAATCGTTCAGCAGCATATTGCGCTTAGGCAGAATACCTTTGATTGCTGAAATGATTTTCTTTCCGTTGAAAATATCTTTCGGCAATGCTTCAAGCACTTCTTCTACATAAGCCGATGGGATGGTAAGTATAATATAATCGGTATCACGGATCGTCGCCAGCATATCAGTACGCAGCTCCAAGATCGATACATTAAAGGTGGCTGAGCGCAGGTAACTCGGGTTATGACCATATTTCTGCAAATGATCAATAATATGCTGGTTGCGTACACACCAATGTAATTCAACTCCGTTTCCGTTAAGAATTTTTGCAAGAGCTGTAGCAAAACTGCCGCTGCCGATTACAGAAATCTTTTTTGTATTGTTCCCTTCCTTTTTCAAGCAAATAGTTTCATGTGGTTATCTAATACTGTCTCCTGTCACATGTTTTTCATCCTGAAAAGAAATCCGTTGCCAGCATGATTAAATATTTCCAGCCTGCGACTCTTTCAGAACATCTAAAATAAAGAATCCCGCCTCTCGGCGGGATTTTCATCTTGCTTTTTTTACGATTTATTTTTCGTCGTACACTTTATCTTTTGCAACAACCGTCACCTTCATTCCATCTTTTAATGTTTTGCTGATGGTATTATAAGGTGCACTTACCACTTCATCGCCTTCTTTAAGGCCACTCAACACCTCAATGTATTCATTGTCCTGTATGTTGGTTTTAATGGCTACCTTTTTTACAGTACCGTCTTTCTGCATCACAAACACAACTTCTTCCATCTCTTCGGTCATTACCGCATTGGCCGCTGTTGTTACTTCCTGTCCTTGTGCTTTCTTCTTATCTTCTTCTTCTTTTGCTTTTGCTTTCGAAACCTCCTCGTTTTTATCACGGGTAGTAACAGCAAGTATAGGTACAGCAATTACATTTACCTGTGTGGTAGTCATAATATCTGCACTGGCGCTCATACCCGGACGGAAAGGAAGATTCTTGCCTTTAGCCGGATCAATCAGATCTGCATAAGAAGACGGATCAATACGGATGTACACTTTGTAGTTGGTAACGTCGGTTGATGTAGCGGCTGCCTGTGTTTGTGCCGATGTGCTGCTGCTCGAAATTTGTGTAACCACACCTTTAAACTTGCGGTCGTTATACGCATCCACTTCAATAATTGCACTATCGCCGATTTTTACTTTCGGAATATCGTTTTCACCAACATCTACACGTACTTCAATTTTACTCATATCGGCCACACGCATAATTTCTGTACCGAGGCTGAAGCTGTTACCTGCCACACGTTCGCCTTTCTTTACAGCCAGTAACGATACAATACCATCCATCGGCGATACAATGGATGTACGGGATAAATTCTTTTCTGCTTCTGTTAAGCTTGCCTGTGCACTTTGTACACTGGCCTTACCGCTGCGGATGGTTTGACGGGCTGCATCCAGATCAGCTCTTGCAGTTAAGTACGCACTTTCTGCTGTTTCAAATTCCGATTTTGAAATCACCTTATCATCGTACAATTTTTTCTGACGGTCGTAGGTAAGTTTTGCCTGGTTTAACCGTGCTTCAAAGGCACGCAGAGAAGCTTCGGTATTGCCCACCTGTGCCTGTTGCTGGTTAACAACAGATGCTGCACGGTCTTTTGCAGAAGTTAATACATCGGCAAACACTTTTGCCAACAGCTGACCTTTACGAACACTGTCGCCTTCTTCTACATACATATCCACTACCTCACCACTTACATCGGAGCTTACTTTACGCTCATCTTCAGGATATACTTTACCGCTTGCACTTACTGTTTCAATAATGGTACGGCGTGTAATTTTCTCCGTAGCTACTTTTACACCTTCTTTCTTACCAATTACTTCTTTCTTTTTGAGAATGATCAGGGTAACTGCCAGTACCAGGAGTATACCAATGATCCACCATATTTTCTTACTCATATATTTCTGTTATTCCGGTTGTAAATGATGATAATTATAATTTCAATCCTTGTCCTTTATAAAACTCCAGCACTTTCATGCGGAACACATAATCGAACTGATTGGATATTTTTTCGAGTCGTGCACGAAACAGGTTGTTCTGGTTGGTAATAAGATCAATGGTACGCAACAAACCGGCATCGTACCGTTTGCGAGATAACTCGTACGAGTACTCCGCTGTTTGTACACTTTTAATAGAAGCCTGGTAACGCTGAAAAGCAGCACTCGCATCGTTGTATGCACGATAGATATCCTGCTTCAGTGTTTGATTATCTCTGTCTACCTGTAACTGTTGGTTTTGATAATTGAGTTTACTGCGTTGCCATGCTGTACGGGCTTGTCCGCCATTGAAGATGGGTATTGTTAAACTTACACCCACCGATTGACGAAAGTTAAAATCTAACTGGCGGATGAAATTTGCTTTTTGCGAACCCGAAGGAACAGAGGTTTGTGTAAACACATCGGGGTTATTAACCGAACCGGCCGATGTAAAACCAATGGGTATTATAATAGGTACATTGGCGCCTTTGGGCAAATTTTTTAATGCGCTTGAATAAGCAGAGTTAAGGTTACCAAATGCACCGATTGTAGGATACATTCTGCCCCTGGCCGCTTTTACAAATTTTTCCAACGATTGTAAACGCAGATTATTGACCCGTTGCAACGGCATATTGGCAATAGCCAGCTGGTAAACCGATTCGGGTTGCAGTTCTGCAAATGTTTCAACCGGTATTAATTCAACCGGCGGTGTATCGAGTTCAAAAGGTTGGGCAGGATCAAGGTTCATCCACACTTTTAATGCCAGCAGATTGGTTTGATAGGCTGAAAAAGCTGCAATGTAGGTACTGCTGTCTCTGGCAAGCTGTGCTTCCAGTTCAGCTGCATTTAATTCGGGTAAGCTGCCGGCATTTACCAGTTTACGGGTATTGGTTAACTGCTCCCGGGTTTGCTGAATCTGTACGTTGGTAATATTTACCTGCTCACGGGAAAGTAATGCCTGCAGATAAGCTGCTGCCACGCTTAACGAAATATTGTTCTTCCATGTTTCAACATTCGCTTCCTGTGCTTTTGTTTCCAGTTCGTTTCCCAAAATGGTATTCTTCTGCGAATTAAAATTGAAGAGCGTTACGCTGGAAGAAAGCCCGAATTGTGAAAAAGAAATTTGTTGATTGGTAAATCCGTTTGTTGCCGGATCAATCGATCGGCCAAACTGGAACCCTTCGCTGTTCTGAAAATTGGCGCTGGGCCAACGTTGCAGTTTGCTCTGGTGCAGGGCCAGTTCACTCAGCTTTGCCTGTACATCGGCCTGCTTAATATTAATGTTATTAGCCACAGCGTACTCTACGCAACGGCGTAAATCCCACTTGGCCTGTGCAGATACCTGTGCAGCAGAAACAAGCAGTAAGGATGATAAGATTGCGAACAGCGTTTTTTTCATAAATACAATTAATGACAATATAATGACGAACGGGGCACGAATTTATTGATTTTTGACCAGCGGGAAGATGAGATTATAAAGTTTCCTGCCAGCTTTCAATTATTTCAACCCTGCTTTGCTGAATGCCTGCTCCAGATCGGCTATAATGTACGAGGCATCTTCAAGCCCCACATACATCCGCATCATCTGGTGCTCGGGGTTGGCAGCATCAAACTCATGATCCTGCAAACCGGCACATTTAGGTAAGAGTAAGCTCTCGTGCCCGCCCCAGCTAACGGCCATCTGTATATGTTGCAGGCTTTCGCAGAAAGTTACAATCTGCTGCCTGCTTTGTGCCTGTACAAAAAAAGAAAACAAGCCCGGAGCTTCTTTCATTTGCTTTTTGGCTAAAGCCGCCTGCGGAAAACTTTCATCGAAAGGATGCAATATGCGTTTTACGGCCGGGTGCGCTTTTACAAAAGCCAGTACTTGCTGTGTAGAGCGGTTAATACGATCGAGCCTGGTGGGTAATGTACGCAAACCACGAATGAGCAGCCAGGCATTGAACGGCTGAACGCCACTGCCGATGTTGAGATACTCGCTGTCGAAAATGCGTTTCATCATGGCTTTGCTTCCGCTGAGTACGCCGCCCAGCGTATCGCTGTGCCCACCGATGTATTTGGTAGCTGTTTGCATGGCCAGATCAATACCCAGTTCAACAGGCTTTTGATACAACGGTGTGCAATAGCTGTTATCAATTAAGGTAATGATGTTGTGCTGTTTGGCATAAGCGGCAATGGTGCCGATATCCTGCAAGGCAAAATCCCAGCTGTTCGGGCTTTCCAGGTAATAAAACGTAGTGTTAGGTTTTGTAGCATTGAAATAATTGTTGGCATCCCGGCCATCTACGTAAGTAGTGCTTACACCAAAGCGTGGAAGTACAACATCGAACATACGCTGTACCCATGTATAAGGCTTACTTACACTTACAATATGATCGCCAGCTTTTACATTGGCCAGCACACCTGCAAAAATGGCTGCTGCACCATTGTTGAAAATAAGACAGTCTTCTGCTCCATCCAGGGCCGCTAACTTCTTGCGCAGAATATCTACCGTTGGGTTTAATCCACGGCTGTAGAGATAGGTACTCATTTCATCTGCAAATGCAGCACGCAATTCATCTACCTTATTAAAACGGAAATTACTTGTTTGCATTATCGGCGGCGCAATAGCATTGAAGTAATGCTCACGATCTTCGCCCAGTTCGTTAAGAATATATGATAAGTCCATAGCTGAATTAGTTTGTTGTTTGCACTGAAGCAACGCAAAAATTAAGCACCTGTAATAAAGCCAATATGGTTGCCGAAAGGATCGGCTACAATTGCAACTTCAATACTGCCTCCTACATTATGCACAGCATCGATGATTGATGCACCAATAGAAGTTGCTTTTTCCACTGCAGCACGAATATCTTCTACTGCCCAGTAAGCTGTAGTGTGGTTGCCGGTTTGCACGTTGCTCATATCCGGATCGAGTCCTAATTCAAATCCGTTAATATCAAACCCAACATAAAACACTTCATCGAAATAAGGTTCTTTATCGGTGAGCAATGTGTACCAGGCTTTGGCAGCAGCCAGATCGTTTACATGATAAATAACAGTGCGGAGTTTTTGCAGCATACAGTTATTTTTTGCGGTGGAAAATAAAATAGATGATAATAAAACTTACTAATACAGCAAGCCCAGTAAGCGCAGCCATAGGATCATCGATAGCTATACTGGTGCCTACAAATAAATAAGCGGCAATAAAAATAACCGGCATTAACGGAAACAGTTTCATTTTATAAATACCGGTTCCATCTAAATGCTTCGTCTTTTTCCTGAACCAGAAAATAGTTGCACTGCTCAGCACCATACCAAAGCAATCGAGAAAAATAGTGAACGACAGAATTTTTTCAAACTCCTGTGCAAAAAATAAAATCACAATACAAATGGCGGCAAACACTGTTAATGAAAATGTAAGCACATTTGTTTTATCGTTTTGCTTTGCAAATATTTTGGGTAAGCTGCCATCATCGCCCATGGCGTACATAACACGTGGATTACTCATGAGCAGCCCATTTACATAAGCCAATACACCTAAAAACAAAAAAGCTGAAAAAACAGTAGCTCCAGTTTTGCCGAAGATCTTATCAATCACCACATACGCAATTTCACGCTCACCTTTCATTTGGTTAAAGCCAACGAGGTTGTAATAACTCATGTTCACCAATAAATACAACCCGATGATAATGGCAATACCCATGAAAATACCTCGTGGAATATTTTTTGTTGGGTTTTGTACTTCGTTACCAAAGTTGATGGTTTGCTGGTAGCCGCCATAGGTAAACGAAACGGCTATCAAACTCACACCTAAACTTTTTATCCAATCGATGCTGCTGAAAGCTTTTGCAGTTGCTGGTATTGTTTCCTGTACTGCGTATTGATCGGGAAAGAATAAAGCCGCAATCAACACCAGTATCATGCTGATCTTAATGATCATTAAAATATTCTGCGCCATAGAACTCAATTTCAATCCACGCAGATTAATAAAATAAAAGAGAAGGATGGCTGCACAACTCAACAAAGCTTTGTGCGTATCAGTCCATTCGCCGGGAAATAATTTCAATAAATAACCGCTGCCGATTAAAGCCACACCACTTAAGCTGGCCGCATTGCTTACTAGAATTAAGCAGTTAATGGCAAACGCAATACTTGGATGATAGGCTTGAGCAAATACTTTGTAATAACCACCGGTTACCGGAAAGCGGCTGCCGATTTCGGCATAGGTTAATGCACCGCATAACGCTACAAGACCACCTATAAGCCATGCACTGAAATACACCGACGGATCAATAGCATCTTTAGCACTTGTTGCTGCTGTTCGAAAAATACCCATACCAATTACCAGGCCTACAACGATCATGGTAAAAGAAAACAGGTTGAGTTTGTTATTGGAAGTCTTCATGCTTTTTCTTGGGCTTTGAAGATAGGGAACCCTACTTGATTTCGGATAGCAGATTTATGATTGGTTGCAGGCTGCCTGTTTCCGGTAAATGGTTTTCTCTGCAAGGCTTCTCTTTTGGATTTTGTTTCCTGAATTTTCTTCCCTGCACCTTGCTTCTTGCCGCTTGTTTCTTTCTCCTTATTTTTACGCTATGAAGAACCAATTACTAACCCTTTTTGCTGCAACATCTTTTACCATCTCTTCTTTTGCTCAAACCCAAACCGATTCCAGTTCAAAAGAATTAGGCGAAGTGGTGATTACAGCGTTCGAACAGAACCGTAAGTTGATGGATGTTCCTGCTGCCATCAGTTATATCGGCAACAAACAACTCAACCGTTTTGCGCCGGCATCGATTGTTTCAGCTATGAACACTGCACCCGGTGTACGTATGGAAGAACGAAGCCCCGGCAGTTACCGTTTAAACATTCGTGGCAGTTCGTTGCGTTCGCCCTTTGGTGTACGCAATGTAAAAGTGTACCTCAACGATATTCCGTTTACCGAACCCGGAGGATCAACTTATTTAAACCTGCTTGGCTTTTACAATATCAATTCCATTGAAGTGTTGAAAGGACCCTCGGGCAGTTTGTATGGTGCCGGCAGTGGTGGTGCAGTATTGATTAAGACAAATAATACCAATCAGCCTGCAGGTGCAGGTGTCGATTACAGCTTCGGCAGTTTCGGTTTGCAGAATATGAATGTGTATGCACGAATTGGCGAAGGAAAAAGTCAGCAAACCATTGGCTTTACCAAACTGCACAGCAATGGTTACCGAGACTGGACAAGGCTCGACCGTAGTGTGTTTACATGGGACAGTCGTTTTACCATCGATGAAAAGCAAAGCATCCGTACTTATTTGATGTATGCCGATCTTTCTTATCAAACACCCGGCGGTTTAACTGCTGCTGAGTTTGCTGCAAATCCGAAGCAAGCCAGGCCACGGGTTGGTGCCACACCATCGAGTGCACAAGCGAATGCAAGCGTAAACCAGAAAAGTTTTTTAGCCGGTGTGAGTTATGATTATAACATTGCGGCCAATTTTAAAAATACCACTTCGGTGTATGGAGCTTTTTCACAGTTCGCCAACCCTACCGTTCGTAACTACGAACGCCGCAGCGAACCACATACAGGAGGACGTACAACTTTCGCATACACTCCCACTGTTGGTTTAGGTGAATTGAAATTAGTGGCAGGTGCAGAATTGCAGCGTGGCTGGTATAACATTCGTGTATATAGAAACATCAATGGCACGAGCGACAGTCTGCAAACAGAAGATGAAGTGAATCCGTTTTTGTGGAGTGTGTTTGCCCAAGCCGATTGGAAATTACCAAACGACTGGATCATTACTGCCGGTGCCAGCAGCAACCAGAACAGAATTGAAATAACAAGGCTGAATAAATTTCCGTTAAGTCCGCAACGCAGAACCTATGCCAACGAAATTGCACCACGTATTTCGTTGCTGAAGAAATTCCGCAACAGTTTATCGTTGTATGCATCGGTAGCGAAAGGTTTTTCTGCACCTACTTCTGCAGAAGTGTTACCAAGTACAGGCGTTATTTCTACCGGTTTAAATGCAGAAGAAGGTTGGAATTATGAAGCAGGTGTGCGATACAGCTACCAACAAAAACTGTTTGTGGATGTGAATGCATTTTATTTCCAACTCAACAATACCATCGTACAACGCAGGGATGCAGGTGGTGCCGATTTTTTTGTAAACGCCGGCAGCACCAAACAGCAGGGTATTGAAGCCAATGCCCGTTATATTGTTGTGGATGATTCAAAGCATTTTGTTTCGAACTTGTCTGTATGGGCAAGTTATACACTGAATGATTTTAGATATGAAGACTTTAAACAATTAACCAACGATTTTAGCGGCAAACATTTACCCAGTGTTCCTGATAATATTTTTGCAGCAGGCCTTGATTTGATGTTGAAGCCAGGCATTTACGCCAACCTTACTTATACCTATAACAGTAAAACGCCCTTGAATGATGCCAATACTTTTTACGGCAACGATTTTCATTTGTTGTCTGCACGTGTTGGCTTTAAACAGCTTTATGCAAAAGGTTTCCGTTTCGATGTGTTTGTAAGTGGCGATAACTTATTTAATGAAGTGTACAGTTTAGGCAATGATATTAATGCTGCAGCCAATCGTTTTTACAATGTAGCACCGGGAAGAAATTATGCGGTGGGGGTTGCGATGTTTTGGGGGAAGAAAAAGTAATTATATAAAAATATGGTAATTGAAAAACACAAAGTAACTTTTGGAAGGCAACTTGAACTATTTTGGCCATGCATCTTGATCAATATATTCACGGTAGCAGTTTACTTATTTGTAATAGGCGTATCCGCTCCCATACATGTTGCCCTTATCTATTTTGGATTGTTTTTCAGCTTTAACCTTCTTCCAGCACTAATACTACATATTCAGTACTTAAAAGAAAACAAATCTTCAAGTTTAATTCTGAATTTATCTGAACAAAAGCTGTATTATAAAAAAAAGGGATATTTAATTGAGGCAGATTTTTCACAAGTTGAGCGATTGCAATATTATGGCTCGTATGGCCGAAACTCCTGGTACACTTTCGGCGGTTACGAATTTTGTAAAGTCTTACTTTCCAGCGACGAAGAGATTATTATAACTTCTGTTATGGTAAAAGAAGTCAAAAAACACCTTCAAGATGCACTTTCAATTAAAGCTGAAGATCATTTAAAATTTCTTGCTTTGATCACTAATGGTTGAAGTCCAAGTGATTTCTCCTTCGTCGAAATGACGCACTCCGAGAATTTTGTGTTATTGCATTTAATTAAGCTAACCGAAACGTCATGTCGAGGAACGAGACATCTCCAGACAATGAAGCTGCCATAAAAAATAAAGCAACTAAACAAATATCTAGATGTCTGACGTCTTCGACGTCCTGACAGGCTTACCAGATATCCCCCTGGTACACTTCCACTTCTTCTTTCCAGGTAGCGTAGGAATTTTTGGTTTCGTATAAACGGAGTTCCACCAGCTTCATATCATCGGGCAGCTCATCTTGTATTGCCCATTTAATAAAGAGTAATAAATTCTCCGCTGTCGGTTCTGCATCCCACGAAACAAGATTTTCCTGTTCCAGTACTTCAGGATGGCGGGCAATATAGTTATGCGATAAGACCAGCTTATGATCAAACAAATCAACCACTGCTTTTTGTACAATCGTTTTCAGATCTTTAAAATCGAGCAAAAAACCGGGAGCCGGTAAAAATGTATTTTCATTTACCAGCGAACCAACAGTTACATGCAGTTCATACGAATGGCCGTGGATGTTTTTGCACATACCATTGTAACCGTCAATAGCATGTGCTGTTTCAAAATCAAAAATCTTTGTAAGTAATAACATAGTTACCGTTTTTAAAACGGCACAAAATTATTCGTGTATTCTTTGCTTTACCGATTTATGAGGCTGATGTTCGTCATGTTTTAGCGGGAAAGTGGTCAGAAGAAATTTTGGCATGAACAAAAATTATTAATTGCAAACTGTACGAACCCGTTTTGCAAATACCTGCAGGTTCGTATAGTTTGTTTCAATTACTTATTGCATCAGCGAACAGGCGGACATTTCCAACTATTGCTCTTGTCGAATTTAAAAGTGGCACCAATTGAAATGTTGTAATACGCATCTCTCCGTTGCGGATTCGCAGCTCGGCTGAATCCATCAATATAATCGCTGAAACTGTAACGATAAGTTGTTTCAAGATGCAGAAACCATTGATCGGTTAAACCGTATTGCACACCTGCCCCAACAGGTATTACCGGCAACAAACGGGGTGTTCTTCTTGCAAGGTCAGTTGCAAGTCCGGTTAGTACTGCAGGCTCTTCGGCGAAATAATCAGCATTAAAATTTGATGCATCACGCCGTACACGTAAGAGGCTTAAACCTGCACCGCCAAAAAAATAAGGCGAGAGTGTTCCCTTGCCTTCCTTCAAATAATTATCTGCAAATGGCTTCCAAACGGCAACTGCCGAAAACTCAAGTACAGGTGTTCGAAAATTAAAATTGCGTTGCTGCCTGTATGCAGGTGTATTGTATTTGGCATCATCTCCTTTTAATCGTGCAAAAGAAAGATTAGCCCTTACTCCCCATGATGAAGAGAGATAGCGTGTGCCATATAAACCTAAACCAGGCTGCATGGTTTTAAGCGATCCAAAACGGTTGGGTGTAAGATCGCCCTGGTAAATGTAAGTGCCGATGTTGGCGCCTGCTTCATACTTCGATGTGTGTAACTGTGCGTTGGTTTCGGTTGTTACCAATACCACCAACACAAAAGACAAGGATTGGAATGTTGCTTTCATTCAATGAATGTTTAATCTTGATTAATGAAAGCAGTATAGTTCGGCAAATGCGAATGAGGTGGTTATACGGCGTGCTGCTGTAACGCTGAAAAAGATGATTCATTTTACACAGTTTGTTAAAGCCTGTGAAAAGAACCAATGAAATACGCCTGTTTTGTTTCATAAACAGATGTGCAAAAACTTATTTTGATGAACAAGCACGGCTCCCCTACTTTTGCTGCGGTAACGGTTTCCGGCGTTCATAGCCGGGATTAAAAGGGAAGTCCGGTGTAAATCCGGCGCTATCCCCGTAGCTGTAAAGCGATGCCCCCACCCCCTAAAGGGGAGCAAGGCAACAACTCAATCTTCTTTGCCACTGATGAATTTCGGGAAGGCTTATTGAGTTGGTCACTAAGCCAGAAGACCTGCCGATACTGTTTCATTATCATTTGCTTTCGGGTGAAAGGCAGGAGATGTAACAGCGCATCGCTTTTATATTTCTATTTCTTTTTCTGAAAGCAGTCACAACAAAACCTTTTTTCAACAAATGAAAAAGAAATTCATTGTCGTGGCTGCTGCATTCGTTATCAGCAGTCAGCTACATGCACAAAACGACAGTAGCGCAAAATCGTTAGAAGAAGTAATTGTAACGGCCAACCGTTTACAACAGAAACAAACACAAACCGGAAAAGTAATCACCGTTATCGGTCGTGATGTGCTGGAGAAAAGTGCCGGCCGATCCGTTGCACAGGTATTGAACACACAGGCAGGTATTACCATTAACGGCGCTCTCAACAATTTAGGTACCGTGCAAACAACATATATGCGTGGTGCCAACAGCGGTCGAACACTGGTGTTGATGGATGGAATTCCGGTAAGCGATCCTTCACAAATCAACAATGAATTTGATTTGAATCTATTGCTGGTAAATGATGTGGAGCGTATTGAAATTGCACGTGGTGCTCAATCAACTTTATATGGCAGTGATGCAGTGGCCGGTGTAATTAACATCATTACCAATAAAACCAATGTAACAAAACCATTGAATGTAAAAGCTACTGCAGTTGCGGGCAGCTTCAATACGTATCGTGGCAACGTGCAGGTATACGGTAAGGCAAATAACTTTTCGTATACGGTCCGTTCTGCCGCAATCAGCAGTAAAGGATTTTCTGCTGCAAAAGATACAGCAGGTAACAAAGGTTTTGATAAAGATGGTTTCCTTGGTTTTACCAACAGTGCAAACGTAGAATACAAAGCAAGTGAGCAATTACAGCTGCGCAGTTTTGTGCAATACAATCAATACAAAACAAGTGTAGATGAAGGTGGCTTTCGGGATGATCGTGATTTTACCCAACGAAGCCGCACATTCAACACCGGCGTTGGTTTTCGATTTCACAACAAGGCTGTAAGTGTTGCAGGTAATTATATGTACAGCGAAAGCTACCGCAACTTTTTAAACGACAGTACACATGCACCCGGTTTTTCAAAATATGCACAAGACGACTATGCTGGCAAAAACCAGTTTGTAGAATTGTTTGCAACTATACAATTGGGCAAAGGGTTTACGTTGTTGCAGGGCGCCGACTATCGTTTCAATTCATTCAACAGTCAGTATTTATCCATCAGTTCATTTGGACCATTCCGCAGCAACTTCCGTGATACAAGCATCAGTCAGCAATCGATGTATGCATCTTTGTTGTACAATGGCATAAACGAAAAGTTGAATATTGAGTTGGGCGGACGTTTAAATGTACACAGCCAGTATGGTACAAATTACACATACACCATCAACCCTTCTTTTGCACTTACCAATCAACTGCGTGTGTTTGGAAGCATTGCCACCGGTTTTAAAGCGCCGAGTTTATATCAATTATTTTCATCGGCAGGAAACCCAGAGCTGAAAGCAGAAAAAAGTATCAACTACGAAACAGGTATACAGTATAATGCAAAAAATATCCGTCAGCGTTTAGTTTATTTCTATCGTGAAATTGAAACAGGACTTGATTTTGATTACATCAGTTTTGTGTATTACAATATTCCCAACCAGGTAGTGCGGGGTATTGAATACGAAGTAAGTGTTACACCTGTACGCAATCTTAACATCACTGGTAATTATACCTACCTAAATGGAAACGATTTTGTGCAGAGCCGTGTTACAACATCTGATACTGCGTACAGTTACTTGCTCCGTCGTCCAAAACATCATATCAATCTCAACATTGGCTATCAGTTCAGCAATGGTATTTATATTGCACTGCAAGGCAAGTATCTGAGTAAACGGTTTGATGTGGGTGGCTACCGCAAAGCAGATGTACCGTTGAATGAATATTTTATTGCCGGTGCGTATGCAGAATACAAATGGAAAAAGCACATTCGCTTTTTTGCAGATGCACAAAATATCCACAACAACAGGTTTACCGATCTGCATGGATTTAACAGCATGCCGTTTGCCTTACACGGAGGCGTAACGATTGATCTTTAAATTTTAAACAACCCGCTGCTTACCGTAGCGGGTTTTCTGTTATGAACAAACACGAAGAAAAAACATGTGCTCGTTGCAATGCAACGTTTGAATGCAAACAGGGCGACATTGTGCACTGCCAGTGCTACGGTATTGAGCTGAGTGCAGAAGCTGAAGCATTCATTCAAAAGCAGTACAGCGATTGCCTGTGCAGGAACTGTCTGTTACAATTACAGCAATCGTACTTTTTATTTCAATCACAACCGGAGCGTTATAAAAACCGTTGATGACTATGACCATTCAGGAACAACTGCAACAAAAGATCAATAACAAAACAAAACCCATCGGCGCATTGGGTATGCTGGAAGAACTGGCCTTAAAGATCGGCACTGTGCAGAACAGCTTATCGCCGGTAATCAGTAAGCAGCATATTGTTGTATTTGCAGGCGATCATGGTATTGCTGCAACCGGAAAAGTAAATCCATATCCACAGGCTGTAACAGCTCAAATGGTTTTGAACTTTGCAAATGGCGGTGCAGCGATTAATGTATTTACCAAACAACACAATATAGGTTTAACAGTGGTTGATGCAGGTGTGAATTTTGATTTTGATGCATCGCTTCCCATCATCCATGCAAAGATGAATTATGGCACTGCTGATTACAGTCGTTCTGCTGCCATGACCATGGAAGAAGTAACTGCAGCCATTGAAAAAGGCAAAAGTATTGTACAGGCATTGTTTGATGAGGGCTGCAATACCATCGGTTTTGGCGAAATGGGCATTGGCAATACATCTTCTGCATCACTCATTATGCATCAGGTATTAAATCTTCCGTTGCACGAATGTGTAGGAAGAGGAACAGGCGCAAATGATAAACAACTGCAACGTAAGCTCGATACATTAGAAGAAGTGAGTCGTTTGCATGAACTCAACCGTTACGACATTACGCCACATCAACTGCTGTGCCGTGTTGGTGGTTTTGAAATTGCCATGATGTGCGGTGCTTACTTAAAAGCTGCAGAATTAAACATGATGATTGTTGTTGATGGATTTATTACCACAGCTGCATTGCTCATTGCCAAACAAATCAACCAAGCCATTACAGATTTTTGTGTATTTGCGCATTGCTCCGACGAAAACGGTCATCGTAAAATGCTTGAACATTTTAACGCAAAACCTGTTTTGCAATTAGGGATGCGCTTGGGCGAAGGCACAGGTGCAGCGTTAGCCATTCCGTTGTTACAAAGTGCAATTGCATTTTTAAATGAAATGGCGAGCTTTGAAAGTGCCGGTGTTAGTACCAAAGAATAATGGGTTGATGGTATTTACGATAATAAGCAGCACAATCATTTATATTGCAGCAACATGAGAAAGCAAATTGAAATATTTTTCACCGCCTTAATGTTTTATACAAGGATTCCCTGTCCCAAATGGGTAACACATGATCCGGAGTATCTTAACAAAGCCACCCGTTATTTTCCTTTGATGGGCTGGATTGTTGCGGCTATTTGTGCATTGGTGTACATGGCAACCGAATTTTTTCTTGGTTCATCCATTGCTGTTTTATTATCCATGATTGCGGGTATTTTAACAACGGGTGCTTTTCACGAAGATGGTTTTGCCGATGTATGCGATGCGTTTGGTGGTGGTTGGACCAAACAAAAGATCCTCGACATTATGAAGGATAGCCGGATTGGTGCTTATGGCGCTATAGGCATCATGCTGTTATTGCTGTTGAAATTTACAACGCTGAGTGCCATGCCGTTTACACAAATGTGGATGATTCTGCTTGCTGCACACAGCTTCTCCCGTTTATGCGCAGTATTAGTTGTGGCAACAAGTCAATATGTACGGGAAAACGATGATGCAAAAGCAAAACCTTTGGCGAAATCGATTACTGCAAAAGAAATAATTCCTGCTGTGCTCTTCGGATTACTACCGCTGCTGTTCTTTCAACGCTTTGAAATTATCTATGCACTTATACTTCCCTTGCTCGGTACGTTTTTCCTGAGAAGATATTTTCACAAATGGATTGGTGGTTATACCGGCGATTGTTTGGGTGCTACACAACAGGTAACCGAAGTGTTATTTTACCTGAGCTTACTCGCCTATTGGAAAATTGAGTTTATCCTTTTGCAATAACGTAAACCACAGATAAAAAAATGGGTGCAGAAATCTATCTTATCCGTCATACAACGCCTGCTGTTGAAAAAGGAACCTGTTATGGCCAGGCCGATCTGGATGTAACTGAAAGTTTTTTTGATGAAGCAGTCCGCATCAAAGAATATTTGCCTGCACATATTCAAACGGTTTATGCAAGTCCGTTGCAGCGCTGCAGCAAACTGGCGCAACATTTATTTCCAACACACCACATTTCGTTTCATGATGAGTTGAAAGAAATTCATTGCGGCGAATGGGAATTACGGAAATGGGATGATCTTCCGCAGGAAGTAGTAATGCCCTGGATGAATGATTTTGTAAATGTTCGTATACCCGGCGGCGAAAGTTATCTCGATCTGTTTGCAAGAACCACTACGATGTTTGAACGTATTGCCGCCAGAAAAGAACATGCGGCCATTGTTTCGCATGGCGGCGTATTGCGGAGTATTCTGTCGCATCTTACCAATACCGCTCTTATAGATTCGTTCAATGTATTTAAACTGCAGTACGGTTGCGTAGTAAAACTTTATTGGGAAAACGATACAGCAGTTCATGAAATACTGCATAATGTGCAAAGCACATCGGAGCAACACAAGCCCAGTTTTAAATAGTTGATGATTGCTTAAACAGGCAGCTCAAAAGAAAAGTTATCTTTGCCGAAACAATCGCCATGAACTTCGACTTCAGCCTCAGCCAGCTGCTCACGGTTTCATTTACTTTATTTGCTGTAATTGATATTATCGGCTCAATTCCTTTGTTGATTGCCATGAAGGATAAGATGGGCGCCATCCGTGAATTTAAAGCCACGCTTATTTCCGGTGCATTGATGATCCTGTTTTTATTTGTGGGCGAATCGTTTTTACAAATGCTGGGGGTCGATCGCCGATCGTTTGCGGTGGCAGGTTCCATTGTAATTTTTGTGTTGGGATTAGAAATGGTGTTGGGGCACGAGTTTTTCAAAAGCGATAAAAATGCTAAAAGCGGAACAGTTGTTCCCATTGCCTTCCCTATTATTGCCGGCAGCGGAACACTCACTACCATTATGTCGTTAGGTGCCAACTATTCCGACCTGGTTATTCTTATTGCCATCCTGTTAAACCTGGTTGTGGTATTCTTTGTACTTAAATCACTTCAATTCATAGAAAAATTGCTTGGCCCTGCAGGTTTACTTGCTGTAAGGAAATTTTTTGGCGTAATATTGCTGGCCATTGCCGTAAAAATATTTGCAGGTAATGCAGGTGGGTTGATCAAATAATTTGAAAATGTAATTCTTCACACATTTTCAAATTAACCCATCTTAAAATTTCTCTGGCCTCGTAGTACAATGGATAGTATAAGAGTTTCCGAAGCTCCAGATCCTAGTTCGATTCTAGGCGAGGCTACATAAAGGTTCCCTGTCTGCCGACAGGCAGGGATTCCTGTCGAGGCTACAAAAAAAGAGTCGCAGTACTGCGACTCTTTTTTATTTCAGTTTATTCAATCTTCTATGGATTGGTTGAAAACAAACTTGCTTCTTTCAGCAACATACGGGGATGCAGCTTCAATTGCGCAATAATAAACTCTGCAAAATCTTCCGGATGCATCACACGTTCTGCATCGCCTTTAATTAAGTCGGCACTGTAAGCCAAATCGGTAACGATCGTGCTTGGTGCCAATGTGGTTACACGAATATTTTGTTTCCGTACTTCCTGCATTAAACTTTCGCTTAACCCAAATACGCCAAACTTGGAAGCACTGTATGCACTTGTAACGGCTGCTCCATTCTTACCCGCTGTTGATGAAATATTAATAATATCACCCGCCTGCTTTTCCAGCATTTGCGGTAACACAGCACGAATGGTATAATACGTTCCAAACAGATTTACTTTTATCTGTTGTTCCCACACTTCGGGCTCAAGTTCTAAAAACTTTCCAAAGGTTCCTGTACCTGCGTTATTAATTAAAATATCCACAGCACCTAATACGGCACTTATACTTGCAACTGCAGCTTCTACTTCTGTACGGTTGCTGATGTCGGCTGTAGCATACGCAACATTTACACCCAACGCTTTTATTTCGTCGGCTACTGTTTGTAAATCTTTTTCGGTACGTGCAATTAAACCAACATGTACGCCTTCAGCTGCTAACGCAAGTGCAACAGCTTTTCCAATTCCCTTACCTGCACCTGTAACAAGCGCAGTTTTGTTTTTTAATGATTGCATATTTTTTGTTTATCCTTTTAAATGAGGCTGCAAAGCTACAGGCAAGTGATGCTGCAGCTGCGTCAAATCGCTGTCATACTTTCTGTAAGGTAACCGCTAATTGTTTCGGCAAAGAGCCGGCTGTATTTATTACTCGTGTTCCCGGCCCACAATTTTTCCGTTGCGCCAGTTTGTATTTAATTCTTCAAACTCTTTCAGTTCCTCTGCAGTAAATTCTTTGTTACTGAGTTTTTTCAAATCGGGTTGGCCTGCGTTAACCCATGCGGTGTACCAGAAACTGGCTACAGCAAATACGCTTTGCCGCATACGGCGTTCAACCATTCCATTTAGCTTCGTATTGTAAGCGGTTGTAAAAGAAGTTGAGTACGTACGAATGGTGATTCCATTTCTGTTTTCAAATGAATATTTCTGATCGGCAGGCGTTGTTTGTGTCAGTTCTTTCTCAAAACGCAAGACCGTATCAGCGGCGGCTGCACTTTCCAGCACACGTTCCCAAATAAACTGTCCGGGATTTTTCAAGTGTTCGGCTTTGCCCAGCCAGAAATCAAATTCTTTTTCGGCCAATAATTCCGGCACCCGGCTTTCCCAAAAACCATGGATACCGTTTTGGTTGGTAAACTGTCCGTTATGGTTATGGCTTGCATGCAGCGGTACATGTGCATCGGCAATGTAATGACCGATTTCTGCACTCAGCTTTAATATTTTGGCTTGGTTCTTTTCTTTAAAGGCACTGGTTAAGCGCCACAGCATTGTTTGCACCCACCATGGAACAACGCCGTATGCATTCATGGTATCGGCACTAAACTTTGCAACAGCACTATCGTAATTGTGGGGGAGATTTTTAAAAGGATATGTACCGTAATGATCTATATCAATGTAATGCCGTGGTCCTTCTTCGGGTATGGCGTAACGGCGTTTATCCGGATCAACCGAATGCTCAGTCAGAAAATCAATATGCGTTTTGTAAAAACCAATCATATCGGGTGGTAATAAAAAAACGGCCAGGTAATTAATTTTACGATGACCGAAAAAACCCCAGCAAAAACATTGCTGTGAAATGAGCAGTAAAACAGTAACGAATAAAGTTTTCTTCATACAGCTTATTACTTAAGTGCCTGTTCTTCTTTCGAAATTTCTTCTTCAATCTCTTCGTCCATTTTTGTTACTCCACCACTAATGGCAAACTTCATCGCCTCTGTTCCACTTAAATGCCCTTCCAGCGATCGTACCCTGTTCGATGGTATCAAATATACATTACCTGCAATGGAATAACTCATCGGTACATAGACGGCTACATAATCCTTCAATCCAAATTCATCTGCCTCATCTCTTGTTAAAAAACCCACCCGCCAAACATCGTTATCATCAATATTAGCCAGCACCGGTCGGTTAAATTTCTTTTTCTCTCCGGCAAAGGCTTCAAAAAAATCTTTGACGGTGGTATAAATAAACTTTATGCCGGGTACTTTTTCCAGCCAGTGATCAAACAAATTAAATATACGGCTTTGAATAAAAAAGGTACTGAGGTAACCTACAAGGCAAATTGCGCCAATGATAATGAGAAAACCAAGCCCGAAATTGCGTACAATTACCCTTCCTTCATCGTCAGTAAAAGTAAAAATGGGTATCAGTTCGTCTATACTGGTCACGATCCAGAACAACGCATAGCCCGTTACCGCAATGGGTGCTAACACCAGTAAGCCTTGCAAGAAGTACTGGAATAATCGTTTGTAATTAAAGGTTTTAAACATGTTGATGAATTTACCGCATCAAAAATACAGCTTTCGTTTGCCGGCCATGAGGATTAATTTTTTGTAAACGGCAGGAAAAAAAATCGCTGGAAACTTTGGCAACGACAAAAGTTTCCATAGTTTTGCCCCCGATTTGTGACATATGGAAGTAAAAGAAAGAATACAGAAAAAGGCGCATGAGATGTTTTTGCGGTACGGCATCCGGTCGGTTTCGATGGATGATATTGCGGCACAACTGGGCATGAGCAAGAAAACCATTTACCAGTTTTTCTCAGAAAAGGATGAGCTGGTGAATGCGGTGATGACCGAGGAAGTGAGTTACACCCAACACGAATGTGAGCTGTGTAAAACCAATGCACGCAATGCAGTGGATGAAATTTTTCTTACGCTGCAACGCCTATACGAACAGTTTGCCAACCTGAACCCGATGGTACTGTATGATGCAGAAAAGTTTCACCCGAAAGCATTTGAAACTTTCCGCAAAATGAAAGAAGAGTTTCTGCTGCAGATAGTAGCACATAACCTGAAGCGTGGTATTGAAGAAGAACTCTACAGAGATGATATAAATGTAGAAATGATGAGTCGCTACAGGGTAGAAACAATGATGGTACCCTTTGCAATGGCTGCTTCATCGCCCGGAAAATTTCACCTGGTAGATGTAAGCCGTGAAACGATGGAGCATTTTTTGTACGGCCTGTCTACTTTAAAAGGACATAAGCTTATTTCAAAATACAGAGAAGAATATAAAAAGAAACAAAACAGTAAACCTTAACATCCATACTACCTGCTTAATATTTCAGAAGGAAAGATTTTGCAAGGCAAGGTGGTTAATCACTAACTAAAGACAAGCAATGAAACAAACAAGAAGAAACAAGTGGCTCGTGTTTGCACTGCTGCTGCTTGGTTTTCAGGTAACTCAAGCGCAAACAGAATACCGGCTAACCGTAAAAGAAGCTGTTGATCTTGCACTGAAGAACGTGGCAGATATTAAAAATCTGCGTATCGATTCGTTAAAGCAGGAAGCACAGAACAAAGAAATTGTGGGCTCTGCTTTACCACAGGTAAGTGGCAGCGCACAGGTAGCACATTATCTTACTTTACCGAAAGTGTTATTCCCCAGCGCCGGCCGTACAGACATTTACAATGTATTAAGTCAGGAAGGCGTAAAAGACGGCAGCGGTAACACCATTCAACCCAAACAGGAGTTTACAGTACAGGAGTTCAGCTTTGTACAGCCGTGGAGTGTAACAGCAGGTGTAAGCTTAAACCAGTTGCTGTTTCAACCCGATGTATTTGTTGGCTTAATTGCCCGCAAAACATCTATTGAATATGCAAAGGAAAACATTAAAGTACAGGAAGATAAAACACGTGAGCAGGTACAGAAAGCCTACTACCAGGTATTAATTGCAGAACAGCAGCTGGAAGTACTGCAGCAAAGCCTGAAACGTTTTGAAAAATTACTGAGCGATCAGGAACAACTGTACAAAAACGGTTTTATTGAAAAGCTGGACATTGACAAAACTACTGTAAGCTTCAATAACACAAAGTCAACTGAAACACAACTCAAGAATATTATTGAGCTGGGTTATGCTGCACTCAAATTCAGCATGAGTTTAAACCAAAACGATAAAATTGTTTTAACCGAAAAACTCTCTACCCAAACAGTAAAAGAAAACATTCTTGACGATGGTTCGTTTAACTACAATAACCGTGGTGAAGTTCGTTTATTAAATACTGTACAGAAGTTGCAGCAACTGGATGTACGCCGTAACAAACTGGGGTACGCACCTACGCTGGCTTTCTTTTATCAGTTTCAGCAACAGGGCCAGTTAAATAAAAACTTCTCGGCGTTTACCGGTCAAAACTGGTTCTGGTTTAATTCCAACTTAATCGGGTTAAGTTTAAACGTACCCATTTTCGATGGCTTCCAGCGCAAGTATAAAATTCAGCAGGCAAAGTATACACTCGACAAAACAAACAATACAATCGAAAACGTAAAGAAAGCGATTGACTTTGAAAAGAACGCTGCACAGATTAATCTGCGGAATGCCATATTAAATATGGATGCACAGCAGAAAAACCTGGAACTGGCAGAGCGTGTGTATAACACTACCAAGAAAAAATATGAGCAAGGTGTAGGCAGCAGCTTTGAAGTATTGCAGGCCGATACAGAATTGCAACGTGCACAGGGTAACTACTTTGATGCATTGTACAATGCTGTGATTGCCCGTATTAATTATTTCAAGGCAGTTGGACAATTAAACTAAATCATCAACCATACTAAACTTTAAAAAACTACAAATGAAACGCATATTTCAATACAGTATCATCGCAGGTTTTGCAGTGTTGCTTGTTGCCTGTGGCGGAGGAGCCAAGGAGAAAAAAGGTTCGCTGGGCGATAAAAAAGCACAGTTGGAAAAACTGAAAACAGAGCAAGTAACGCTTGCTACAAAAATTAAAACACTGGAGGAAGAAATTTCCAAGCTGGATACAGCTGCGGGCAAAACAGAAAAAGCAAAACTCATTTCTGTTTTACCTGTATCAACAGAAGATTTTTCGCATTACATCGACCTGCAGGGTAAAGTAGATGCAGACGACATCTCTTACATTGCTCCGCCAAACGGACAAGGTGGTGTGGTTACAAACATCTACATCAAAGAAGGTCAGTATGTAAAGAAAGGTCAGTTGGTATTAAAAATGGACGATAAAGTGTTACGTCAGCAAATTAAAATTTCTGAAACGCAATTAGCATTAGCGAAAGAATTATACAATCGTACAAAAAATCTGTGGGATCAGAACATTGGTACAGAAGTACAATTATTACAGGCAAAAACACAAGTAGATGCATTGGAAAAACAAATTGCAACTGCGAACGAGCAAATTAAACTGTACACTGTTTACTCACCAGTTAACGGCATTGCCGATTTGGTAAATATTCGTGTGGGTGAATTATTTGTTGGTGCAAACGCTACCGGTTTTCAAATTCGCATTGTAAACAACTCTACCCTAAAAGCAGTTGTTGAAGTGCCTGAAAATTATATGAACCGAGTGCGTGTTGGCAGTCCGGTTATAGTTTCTGTACCGGATTTGAATAAAACATTTAATTCATCAGTAAAGCTGTCTTCACAAATTATCAATCCAAACTCAAGAACGTTCACAATCGAAGCAAATATTCCAGGTGGTTCTGTACGTCCGAACTCTGTAGCTGCAGTTCGTATTAAAGATTATGATGCGCCGAATGCAATTGTTATTCCTGTAAACCTTGTTCAAACCGACGACAAAGGCAAGTATGTTTATGTAGTTGAAAAGGACAGCAAAGGCCGTACAGTAGCCGTTAAGAAACCGGTTGTTGTAGGTGAATCGTATGGCGATAAGATTGAAATTAAATCGGGCTTACAGGCAGGCATGCAATTAATTTCAGAAGGTTATCAAAGTGTATACGATAAACAAGTTGTGTCAATCGTTTAATTCATCATCGGCTGCAAAACATATGTATATGTATGTACATGCTGCCGGTATTCACCAAATGCTGACTATATAATATTCTTATATGCAATCAAACTTAATAGAAGGGCTCAGCAAAAAGTTTAAGGAGTTTAAATTAACGAGCTGGAGTGTTGATAACCGCACGGCGATTTATATCATCACCATTCTTATTACAGCTTATGGGTTATTTAAATTCAATACTTTGCCCAAAGAGCAGTTTCCTGATATTGTGGTACCAACTATTTCTGTTGCCACCATTTATGTAGGTAACTCCCCTGCTGATATTGAAAACCTGGTAACACGCCCCATCGAAAAGCAAATTAAAAGCATCAGTGGCGCACGTGTTATTAAAGTACAATCCACTTCACAAACCGATTTCTCGTTAATTGTTGTGGAGTTTGATACAGATGTTAAAACAGACCTCGCCAAACAAAAAGTAAAAGATGCGGTAGATAAAGCAAGAACCGATTTACCGCAGGATCTTACAGCAGAACCTGATGTACAGGAATTCGCCTTCAGCGAAATGCCGATTATGTATGTGAATGTGAGTGGCGATTACGATCCCGTAAAACTGAAACAGTATGCTGAAAAAATGCAGGATCGTTTCGAAGAGCTGAAAGAAATTACCCGTGCAGATATTGTGGGTGCACCAGAACGTGAAATTCAGGTAAACGTTGATCCTTACCGCATGGCCAGTGCCCGTATTACTTTTAGTGATATTGAAGGCGCCATTGCACGTGAGAACAATGATATTACCGGTGGTTTGATTGAGATTGGTACACAAAAACGAACTGTTCGTGTACGTGGGCAGTTCAACAGCTCATTCGATCTGAATAATATTATTGTAAAAGGTGTAGCAGGTGCGCCTGTTTACCTGAAAGATATTGCCACCATTAAAGACACAGTAAAAGAAAAAGAAAGCTACGCCCGTTTAGATGGTAAAAACGTAATTACGTTAAACATTGTAAAACGTAGTGGCGAAAACTTAATCAGTGCCGCCGATAATGTAAAGGCTACAGTTGAGGATATGCAGAAGAATGATATTCTTCCAAAAGATCTGAAAGTAACATTTACTGGCGACCAGAGTAAGCAAACAAAAACATCGTTTAACGAATTGGTGAATACTATCGTTATCGGTTTTATTCTGGTGTTGCTCATTCTCATGTTCTTCATGGGTGTTACCAACGCCTTCTTTGTTGCGTTGAGTGTACCGTTGAGTGTGTTTGTGGCCTTCCTGTTTTTACCGGTAGCCGATTACATTGTGGGTTCGGGCGTAACACTCAACTTCATTGTATTATTTGCGTTGCTGTTTGGTCTTGGTATTATTGTGGACGATGCTATTGTGGTAATTGAAAACACACATCGTATTTATCATAACGGACGTGTACCTGTAATACGCAGTGCAAAAGAAGCCGCAGGTGAAGTATTTATTCCGGTGCTGGCCGGTACTGCTACAACGCTGGCGCCGTTCTTCCCGCTGCTGTTCTGGAAAGGGATCATTGGTAAGTTTATGATTTACCTGCCGGTGATGCTCATCTTAACGCTTGCTGCGTCATTGATCGTAGCGTTTATTATGAACCCTGTGTTTGCAGTAAGCTTCATGAAACCCGAAGGCAGAGAATACGACGACAGAAAGAGTGCCATCTTCCGTAAATGGCATTGGTGGGCATTCTGGGTTATCGGTATCATCAACCATATAATCGGTAACCACGGTACGGGCAACTTCCTCTTCTTTATGGCGTTGGCGGGTGTACTGAACCGTTATGTATTGCGTGATACGATTTATTACTTCCAGGAAAGAATTCTGCCTGGTTTAATGAACCGTTACGAAAAACTGTTACGCTGGATTTTGGTAGGTTACAGACCGGCTTGGGCATTGGTTTCATTATTCTTGTTATTCCCGATATCGGTGGCGCTGTTGGTTGCAAGAGGTAACTCTTCCACCTTCTTCCCCAGTGGCGATCCGAACTTCATTTATGTTTATTTGAAGTTACCGGCCGGTACCGATGTAAAGTATACTGACTCAGTAACCACTTTACTGGAAAAGAAAGTGTACAAAATTCTGGAGAAAGAAAAGCCGGGTGAAGAAGGATCGATTGTAGAAAGTATTATTACCAACGTTGCCGTAAGTGCAAATAACCCACGTGATAATAACAGAAGTACACAAGCAAATCTTGGACGTATTCAAGTATCGTTTGTGGAGTTTGAAAAACGTCATGGCAAATCAACGAAAGTGTATATTGATGAAATACGCCGCAGTATTAAAGGTATACCCGGTGCTGCCATTAGTGTAGAACAGGAAGATGGTGGTCCGCCCACTGATCCTCCGGTAAACATTGAAGTAGTAGGCGATAACTTTACCAGTATTGCAAAAGTGGCAACGGAGTTATACAATTACCTCGATACAAACCGTGTGGATGGTATTGATAACCTGCAAATGGATATTGACCTGAACAATCCTGAAATTACAGTAACTGTTGATCGGGAGCGTGCATTAATTGAAGGTGTAAGTACCGCCCAGGTAGGTATGGAAATACGTACAGCTTTATTTGGTAAAGAAGTAAGTAAATTAAAAGAAGGTGAAGACGAATACAAAATTCAGCTTCGTTACAGTGAGTTGCAACGTAATAACATTACCGATCTCATGAACATGAAGATTACCTTCCGTGATTTCAATACCGGACAAATTAAACAAGTACCAATTAATGCGGTTGCGAAGTTCGATTATACCAGCAGCAGTGGTGGTGTAAAACGTAAGAACCTGAAACGTACCATTCAGCTACAATCGAATATTGCTGATCCTACACAGGCAGCAGCAATTAATGCGCAACTGAAAACTAAGATTGATGACTTTAAAAACAAAGTTCGTATTCCGGAAGACGTTACCATTCGCCAAAGCGGACAAAGCGAACAGGAAGCAGAAACAAATGCGTTTCTTGGAACAGCGTTGGTAATTGCCATTGGTTTAATTTTCCTGATACTTGTATTACAGTTTAACAGCTTAAGTAAACCATTTATTGTAATTACCGAAATCTTCTTTAGTATCATTGGTGTATTACTGGGTTATGCATTAACCGGTAAAACCATTGCCACCATCATGTTAGGTGTAGGTGTAATTGGTTTGGCGGGTATTGTAATCAAGAACGGTATCCTGTTAATTGAATTTACCGATGAGTTGCGCCACCGTGGTTACAAAACACGTGAAGCAGCTATCCAGGCAGGTAAAATCAGGATCATCCCGGTATTGCTTACAGCATTGGCAACCATGCTTGGTTTGTTACCGCTGGCTGTTGGTTTCAATATCGATTTCATCTCGTTATTCCAACACCTGAATCCGAAGATTTTCTTTGGTGGTGACAGCGTCGTATTCTGGGGACCATTGAGCTGGACCATTATCTATGGTTTGATCTTCGCCTTCTTCTTAACATTGGTAATGGTGCCAAGTATGTACATCATTTCCGAACGTTTAAGAAGACCCATGGAACAATTCTATGGTACAAAGTACATTGCATTGCTTGGTTTCCTCGGTCCATTCTTCTTCATTTTTGTAGGAATTATGTACCTGGGCAGAGCAATACAAGGCAAGCGTGTTTGGCTGGGTAAACAACGCAGAAGAGTTCCTTCGAAAATATAAATTCAGAAAACAGCTGATATAAAACCCTCTCAATTATGAGAGGGTTTTTCTTTTTGTGTTTAACAAAATAATTCCATCAAGCTATTTTCGTAACAAGTAATTTCACATAAAAAATTATCATCATGGCACAGGCACACGAAATTGACTACCGTATTGTGGGTGAAGAAATGCAGTACGTAGAAATTGAACTCGATCCCAACGAAACAGCGGTTGCAGAAGCCGGCAGTTTTATGTTAATGGACGAAGGCATACAAATGCAAACCATTTTTGGCGATGGCAGCGCCAATGCACCAACCGGTGTTTTAGGCAAACTCTTCAGCGCAGGTAAACGCTTACTTACCGGCGAAAGTTTATTCATGACGGCGTATACCAATATTGCACATGGTAAGAAGCGAGTAAGTTTTGCTTCACCCTATCCTGGTAAAATTATTCCGCTCGATCTGTTGCGTTTAGGCGGTCCGGTTGTTTGCCAGAAAGATGCATTTCTCTGCGCAGCAAAAGGTGTAAGCGTTGGTATTGCACTGCAACGTAAACTCGGTACCGGTTTGTTCGGCGGCGAAGGTTTTATTATGCAAAAACTGGAAGGTGATGGAATGGCCTTTGTACACGCAGGTGGTCATGTGTTTGAACGTGAACTGCAGCCCGGCGAATTGGTAAAGATCGATACCGGTTGCGTGGTGGCTTATACACATACAATTGATTTCGATATCCAGTTTGTAGGCGGTATTAAAAATACCATCTTCGGTGGTGAAGGTTTATTCTTTGCAACACTGCGTGGACCGGGTAAAGTGTGGATACAAACGTTGCCTGTATCAAGATTAGCCAGCCGCATTCTCTCCTATGGTACAACCAATCGTAAGGAAGAAGGTAGCCTGCTCGGTGGTATAGGTAATTTATTAGATGGAGATGGATTTAGATAAGTAAGTTCATTGATCCTGTCATCCCGACGAAGGAGGGAACTGCTGAACAGTGGCACAATAGCCGGGCAGATCACTCGTTCCTCGGGATGACGAAAACAGAAGCCGGGAAAATTTTTCCGGCTTTTTGTTTGGAAATCTAAAACCATTCATCGTATATTTGCGATATAAGTTTAAAGACGATCTGATTCGTCTTTTTCTTTCACCTTATTCATCGTATAAAAACGATAAATCAAATGGCAGTTCATAAAAAAGAAGAGTTCAGTACAAAAGAGCAAAACCTGGCAGCTTTTGCCAAAGCAATCAGCCACCCCGCACGCATTGCCATTTTAAGTGTACTGGCCAAACGTAACCAATGCATCTGTGGCGAAATTGTAGAAGTTTTGCCATTGGCACAAAGTACGGTTAGCCAGCATTTGAAAGAATTAAAAAATGCAGGACTCATCGATGGTGAAACTGATGGCCCACGCAGCTGCTACTGCATTAACTGGAAAGCATTCGAAAAATTTAATACCGATTTTAATTCGCTTTTTGAAAAACTGAAAGAAGCGAACGCCAAGTGCTGTTAATCATTCAAACCTTTATCATTTAAAAACAAACAACATGACAAACGATGTACAACTGAAGGAAATTGTAAAGCAGAAGTACAGTGAAATTGCTTTGCAAGACAAGGAAACCAATCAATCATCCTGCTGTGGTGCAGGTGGCTGCTCTACCGAAGTGTATAACATCATGAGCGATGATTATACCAATCTGAAAGGTTATAACCCCGATGCAGATCTTGGCCTGGGCTGTGGTTTACCAACACAGTTTGCAAAAATAAAACCCGGCGATACGGTGATTGATTTAGGCAGTGGTGCAGGTAATGATTGCTTTGTTGCAAGAGCAGAAACCGGTGCAAACGGCAAAGTGATTGGTATTGATTTTACACCTGCCATGATTGATAAAGCAAGAGCCAATGCAGAAAAGCTCGGCTTTAATAATGTAGAGTTTCGGCAAGGCGATATTGAACACATGCCTGTTACAGCAAACACTGCAGATGTAATTGTTAGCAACTGTGTACTCAATCTCGTGCCCAACAAAGACGGTGTGTTTAAAGAAATGTTTCGTGTATTGAAAGCAGGCGGCCATTTCAGCATTTCGGATGTGGTACTTGTTGGTGCATTGCCCGATGCCTTACGTAAAGATGCAGAAATGTATGCAGGCTGTGTAGCAGGTGCTATTCAGAAAGAAGTGTACTTAGAACTGATTGCACAAAATGGTTTCACCAACATTACCGTACAAAAAGAAAAAGCGATTGTAATCCCCGACGATATTTTAAGCAACTACCTGAACGCAGAACAACTGGCTTCGTTTAAAAACGGAACAACCGGTATCTTCTCCATTACGGTGTATGCACAAAAGCCCGCTTCTTGTGCGCCCGGCAGTGGTTGCTGTTAATTCTTTTTTACACAATTAAACCTTAGCATCATGAACACAAATCAAAATGATCCCGGCTGCTGCGGCGGCGAATGCTGTTAAAACAAACGGAGCGCTTTTAGCGCTCCGTTTCTAGTTACGATATCGTGTATTTATAAAGTAGACCGTACGGCACCACCATCCACCATCATCGTTTGTCCTGTAACAAAACCACTGTGCTTACTCAACAGCCACAAAGCCAGCGATGCAAAATCATCCGCATCACCTAAACGGCCAACAGGTATTTGTTGTATGGCGGCTTGCTTTACTGTATCAAATTCCAAACCAGTCTGTTCACTTTTTTTGTGATACAACCTGTCGATAGCGGGTGTATTATGACTGCCCGGACCAAGTATATTCAATGTAACTCCGGTTTTGGCTATTTCCTGGCTCAAGGTTTTTACAAAGCCAACGACAGCTAACCGAAGCGATGTACTCAACACTAAATTTTCAATGGGTTGTTTTACACTGCTGCTTTCAACATACACAATACGGCCATAGCCTGCACTGATCATGGCAGGTACAAATGCCTGTGTCAATTCCACTTTCCAGCGCAATATTTTTTTATACGCATCATCCCAATCGGTGAGTGTTGTTTCCAACACTGTTTTTGCAGGTGGGCCGCCGGCATTAACCAACATACCATGGAGCTCCCGATCGGCAACAAGATATTTCAAGGCTTCAATGGTGGTTGACTCAGTTATATCGCCCACCACAACTTCTGCATTGCTGTGCATATCGTACTGCTCGTGTAATTGTTCTTCGCCTCTTGCAACTGCAATCACATTTGCGCCTTCGTTGAGTAATGCATGTGCTACTGCTTTACCAAATCCACTGGTTGCGCCACCAACGATAAACAGCTGATCGTTTAAATAAAGATTCATGTTCTATTTTTTATTTCAGGTCTGGCCGCTTTGAGCGGCCTGACTTTTATATTCTACTGTAATTTATTTGCATGCCGGCTTACCAACAGCCATCCGTTTTGGCGCTTGGCATAAACTTCGGTATACAGCAACGAAATATCCAGTGGCTTGCCGTCCATGATACCACTGAAGATGCCTTTGCCGTTTACAATCACAAATCCTTTGTATACCCGTGCTTTCGCCTCTGTTACTTTTACATTCGTCATTGTAAGTTTACCCGACCGGATATCTTCAATCACTTCCTTTTTGTTTTGTATCCATCCGTTCGAATGAACGTACTGTACACGCTCATCGAGCAAGTTGTTTAACGAATCGAGCCGTTTGTTCACCATCCAGCGAAACTTTGCTTCATGCAGTTTCAGTACAAACTTTTCGGTTGCCGATTCATCCGTTACTTTTTGTGCAGATGCATGTACTGTACTGATTAACAGTAAAAGGAATAGAAGTCTTTTCATATACTGAAGATAATGAGAAGTTAGCGACACAAAAAAGCCCCTCGTAAAACGAAGGGCTCACTTATTTCAACGAAAGCTTACGCTTCCATATAAGCATCAATTTCTTTTTGCAATGCTGCAAAAATTTCATCAATGGTTCCTTCACCTTTTACTTCAGCAAACTTATCAAACTGCTTATAGTAATCGGCCACCACCGATGTTTTGTTGCGGTATTCTGTAATACGTGCACGAATCACTTCTTCGTTGGTATCGTCGCTGCGGCCGCTGGTTAAACCACGGTTAAGCAAACGCTTTACCAGTTCTTCTTCACTTACCAGCAAAGCAATCATGGCAGAAATCTGTGTACCCTTCAGCTTTAATAATTTATCAAGTGCTTCGGCCTGTGCTACCGTACGTGGAAATCCATCAAACAAAAAGCCTTTTGCCTGCGGGTTAGCATCCAATGCCGAACTGATCATACCAATCACTACTTCATCGGGCACCAGCTGACCTTTGTCCATCAGCTTTTTAGCCTCCATACCAAGCGGTGTTTGTGCGGCTATTTCGCTGCGCAACAAATCGCCTGTGCTCAAGTGCTTGAGACCATATTCAACAATTAATTTCTCGGATTGCGTACCCTTGCCGCTACCGGGAGGGCCAAACAGAATCAAATTAAACATAAGCACGTAACTACCTTAGTGAGGCTGTAAATATAGTCAGCATCGTTTAAAAATCTGCAAACTGAACTTATTTTGATTGGAATTTGTTTAAAACAAAGGTTTGTTAAGAGTATGCATCTGTCATTTAACAGACATCCGTTAGTATAAGAACCTACGTAACTTTATTCAATCAAATGAAATTGGCATGAAACGAATTGTTAGTATGCTTGTATTGCTGAGCCTGGTACTGGTAAGTTGCGAAGCACAAACAAGTCAACCGAACGTAAAAAAGAATACTATGAGTGAAGCGAAAAAACCGGGAAACCCTGTTTACTCCAAAACAGATTCCAGTAAAGTAAACATGAGCGAAGAAGAATGGAAAAAAATCCTGCCTTCTGATGTGTATTATATTGCCCGCCAGAAAGGTACGGAGCGCCCATGGACCAGCAAGTTTGAAAAATTTGATGAAGTGGGTACCTATTATTGTGCGGCCTGCGGCAATGCATTGTTTAAGAGCGATACCAAATTCGACAGTGGTTGCGGATGGCCCAGCTTTTATGAACCCATCAGTAAAGGTTCCATCATTTACACACCCGACAACAGTCATGGTATGCAGCGTACCGAAGTACAATGTGGCCGCTGCAAAGCGCATCTGGGTCATGTGTTTGAAGATGGCCCGCCACCAACCGGTTTGCGTTACTGCATTAACGGTGTCATTCTCGACTTTGAAAAAGCAAAAGAAACCGAGAAGAAGTTTAATGAGAAGAAAGGATAAGTACTGTTAGAGATAATTATCAATGAAAGCGAATCAGCAATGATTCGCTTTTTTGATTTTTTGAACCACGAAGCGATACTTCTGTAGTTCCGGCATTCGACTCTTTCACTTCTTTGTGTCTTTTATATCTTAGTCCACAAGCCACCCATCAAATTATCGCCACGCATTTTGTTTTCCCTTTATCTTTATTGCTTAAGCAAAAAAGTTTATGAGAAAATTTCTGGCGCTGAGCATTTGCCTCACTGTAATTGGCTTTATCAGTAAAGCACAAACTCCTTCCTGGTTAAGGTATCCTTCTATTTCGCCCGATGGTAAAACCATTGTGTTTACCTACAAAGGCGATTTGTACAAAGTAGCATCCACTGGTGGTACTGCTACTCCTCTTACCATGCACGAAGCACACGACTTTATGCCTGTTTGGAGTAAAGATGGTAAAAGCATTGCCTTTGCCAGCGATCGTTATGGCAACTTCGATGTGTTTCTGATTCCGGTTGAAGGTGGTGAAGCGAAACGCCTCACCTATCATTCAGCTGCAGAATACCCATACGGTTTTACCAACGATAACAAAGCTGTTGTGTTTGGCGGCACACGTATGGATCTGCCAACCAACCGCCAGTTTCCTTCCGGGTATATGACGGAGCTTTACAGTGTTGCTGTAAATGGTGGCAGAGTCAATCAACTGTTTACCACACCTGCCGAAGATGTAAAGTTCAGCAAAGATGGCAGCAAACTTATTTACCACAACAAAGTAGGCGGCGAAAACATATGGCGTAAACATCACACATCGGCTATTACAAGAGATATTGTGCTGTACGATTTTAAAACCAATACACACAAACAAATCACTTCGTTTAATGGCGAAGACAGAAGTCCGGTGTTTACAACAGATGAAAGCGGTTTCTATTACCTGAGTGAAGAAAGCGGATCATTCAATATTCATAAAATGAATGTGAGCGGTGGCAAATCAGAAAAACTCACTTCGTATAAAAAACACCCGGTACGTTTTCTCAGCAGCAGCAACGATGGTTTGTTGTGTTACAGTTACGATGGCGACCTCTATACCATGAAGCCCGGTTCATCTGCACAAAAAATCAATATCACCATTCTTGCAGATGCACGTAACAATCGTGAACAGATCTATCGTGTTACAAGCGGCAGTGGTATGAGTCTTGCACCCAACGGAAAAGAAATTGCATTTGTATACCGTGGAGAAGTATTTGTTACCAGTGTAGATGGTGGTATAACCAAACGCATTACCAATACACCCGAAGCAGAAACAGCTGTAAGCTTTGCACCTGATGGTAAAAGTATTATCTATTGCAGCGAACGTGATGGCAAATGGAGTATTTATGAAACCAGAATGGAACGCAAAGAAGAACCTTATTTCTATGCATCTACCCTTTTAAAAGAAACAGCTGTACTGGAAAATAAAAATACCAATACACAACCTTTGTATTCGCCCGATGGTAAAGAACTGGCGTTTATTGAAAACCGTAATCAACTGCGCATCTACAATCTTGCAAGCAAACAAAGTCGTACCATTTTAACAGGCGATCATCTATTTGCATGGACAGAAAACGATCAGTATTTCCAATGGAGCCCCGATGGTAAATGGTTGTTGTTCGATTATGCAATGCCGGGCAGTGCTGTTGGTGAAGTAGGCATTGTAAGTGCTGACGGAAAGAAAATTGAAAACCTTACGCAAAGTGGTTTCGGCGATTTTAATGCCAAATGGATCATGGGTGGTAAAGGCATGCTGTGGTTCAGCAACCGTGATGGTTTGCGTGGTGCAGCTATGAGTGGTGGTTCGCAGGCCGATGCGTATGCAATGTTCTTTACACAGGAAGCGTTCGATCGTTTTAAACTGAGTAAAGAAGAAGCTGCCTTATTAAAAGAAACAGAAGAGAACAAAGCAAAAGCAGATACGAGTAAAAAGAAAACAACAGCAAAAGATTCTGTTGTGATTGATTGGGATGGCTTGAGTTTGCGTAAAACAAAACTCACCATTCATTCCTCATCAATGGGTGATGCATTGGTAAGTAAAGATGGAGAAACACTTTATTACCTCGCCCGTTTTGAACGTGGTATGAATTTATGGACCACTAATCTTCGCACAAAAGAAACAAGAATGCTGGTGCCGTTGAATACAGGCTTCGCCAGTATGATATGGGATAAAGAACAGAAAAGTATTTTCCTCAACGCTGATGGTGGATTTATGAAAATTGATCCGGCCAGTGGTAAGCAAGACCGCATCAGCATCAACGGGGAAATGCTGGTAGATGGATTGAAGGAACGCCAGTACCAGTTCGATCATGTATGGCGCAGAACAAAAAATACATTCTACACCAAATCATTCCACGGTATTGACTGGGATAGCTACAAACCAGATTACGAAAAATATTTACCGCATATCGGCAACAACTATGAAATGAGTGAAATGCTGAGTGAGTTGCTGGGTGAACTAAATGTGAGTCATAGCGGTGCTGCATACAGTGGCAACTTTACTGTTAATGCTGATGCTACTGCCGCACTGGGTATTTTCTACGACTTTACACACAAAGGCAACGGTATTAAAATACTGGAAGTAATTAAAGATGGTCCGTTAGATAAAGCAGGGATGAATGTAAAAGCAGGAACCATTATTGAAAGCATCGATGGTGAAGTTGTTACAGCAGATAAAGACATTGCACAATACCTGAACCGCAAAGCAGGAAAAAATACATTGGTTGTTTTGGTTGAAGGAAATACAAAACGTGAACTCATTATTAAACCTGTTTCGTTAGGCGAAGAAAACCGTTTGCTGTATGCACGCTGGGTAAAACGCAATGCTGATGAGGTTGATAAGATGAGTAACGGCACATTGGGTTATGTACATATACCGGGTATGAATGATGGTGCTTACCGTACAACCTATGAAGAAATTATGGGTAAGTATTTCCAGAAGAAAGGTATTGTAGTTGATACACGCAACAACGGCGGTGGCGACTTGGTTGCAGATTTAGCGATGTTCCTCAGCGGTAAAAAGTTTATGGACTATGCTACTGATACACGCAGCAATGGTTACGAACCAAATTTCCGTTGGACGAAACCGAGCATTTCATTGGCAAACGAAGGCAACTACAGCGATGGACATTGTTATGCTTACATGGTAAAAGAAGTAGGTATTGGTAAACTGGTGGGTATGCCGGTGCCCGGCACCTGTTCGTTTGCTGCATGGGAAGCGTTGATGGATACCGGTATTCGTTGGGGAGCACCAACGGTTGGCTGTAAAGACAGCAACGGTAACTATTTAGAAAATGCACAAACCGAACCGAACATTAAAGTGAAACCGGAAAATGAAAAAGTAAGTACAGGAACCGATCAGCAATTAGAAACAGCTGTGAAGGAATTAATGAAAGAAACAAAGTAAGTACGAGAGACGAAGTCAGCAATACCTAACAACGCCACTGCATTTGTAGTGGCGCTGTTATTTTATACCTAGAGAATAGCATTCATCAATACCGCTGCAACGGCATCTCCACCAACAAAGCAAAGCCTTTACCCGGTGCCGATTCAATTATTGCAGATCCATCGAGCACCGTTAAACGGTTGCGGATATTTTTTAAACCAATACCTTCCTCGGCTTTTCCTTTTTCCATGCCAATGCCATTATCTGCTATACGCATTTTAAAGAGTGTATTGGAAGTAGATAAAGTGATCACTACCTGTTTCGCCTTTGCATGTTTCAGAATATTGGTGCATTGCTCCTGTACAATTCTGTAGGCTGTAAGTTTTTGTTCATCGCTGAGCAATTCATCTGTAAAAACTTTATGGTTCACTTTTGTTTTAAGTCCCACACTGTTCAACATCGTTTGTAAAAGCCTTGTTATCTGTTGCAAAAAGCTTTCTGTAACACGGTTTGGTGTAACCAACTCGTGCGATATACGCCTGTTTTCATTTACTGCATGGCGAATATTATCGATACACTTAGGTAAAAATTCATCCAGCATAGACGTATTGTTACTGATCATGGACAGCAGCATATTGGTACCAACCAAAATCTGGTTTACATTATCGTGCAGTTCAATACCAATAGCGTTCCGTTCTTTTTCCTGCCCCTGTATCATGGCCTGTGTTATGCGCCGTTGTTCATCGAGCTGGCTCTTTAAACGTTCTGCTTCAAGTTGCTTTACTTCAGTAATATCAATGTGCATTACTACGGCACCTTCAAAACTGTTACTCCGAAGCGAAGTAACAATCATGCGGTACCAATTTCTCACTTTATCTATCTCACAGGAATGCTCAACAACAAATTCATTTTGTTTACGATCTAGTACAGCCTTAATTCCCTTTGCCATTGCTTTGGCATCGGCACTTTGAGCAACTGACGGCGCTTTCGCTTTTAAATATTGATCACCCACTTTGTACTGACCAATTACTGCACAAAGTTTTTCGTTACGGCTTACCCATGCCTGATTTACATCCAGTATAATTCCTTTCCTGTCAAGCAAAGCAATATTGGCCGGCAATGCATTGAGGATGGTAGATAAACGTGAGGCCATTAAACTGTTTTCTGCAAGGCTTTTCCGCAACTGCTCTTCTGCCAGTTTCTGTGCAGTAACATCCTGTTTCGATCCACGCATCTTAATTGCCTTCCCATCTTTATCTCGAATAATAGAATAACGGTCGGTTATGTAAGCATACTCATCATTTGCTTTCAACAACCGGTATTCTACATAACCTTTGGTAATACGCTTATTATCCCTTGCTCTGTCTTCTTCTTTAATAATTCTGCTTCTGTCGTCCGGATGAATTCTTGACTCCCAGAATGTCAGATCGTAATAATCGTTGACAATGGGATAGCCAAACAGGTTTTTATAGCCGGAGCCTAATACAAATGTTTTTCCTGTTCTGTAATCGTGTTCCCACATAGCATCGCTGGTGGCATGCGCTACCGATTCGTAACGTTCATTGGAAAGCTTAATTTCTTCTTCTGCATTTTTCCGGTCGGTTATATCTACATGGAAGCCATCCCAAACTACTGTACTTTTATCAACTACTCTTGGTGTAGAAACAATATTTAACCAGCGTATTTCATTTTTATAATTACGGAAACGTACCTCTACATTAAAAACCGTTTTATTCACGTACGACTCAATTTCAGCTTGGCCGAGATAGTCACGGTCATCTTCAAAAATGCAGCTATACAGCAGCATTGGATTATCCATTACTTCCTGTGGTGTGTAGCCGGTAACTCTTGTAACTTCATTACTTAAATATGTAAAGTGTCTATCGGTTAAACTGGTTCCTGTTAACTGGTAAATCATTACACCCGGCAGGTTATTACTAAGCGTTTCTAATTGTGCATTCTGTTGGGTAATTTTTTCCTGTGCCTTCTTTTGTTCGGTGATATCCATAATCATACCATGCCACACTGTGCTGCCGTCTGCGTCACGCATAGGCATTGCACTTCCATTATGCCAAACCAATCCTTTTTGCGGATGATTGTAACGATGCTCTACCCGCCAGGCCGTAAGGTTTTCTGCAGATGCTGTTATTTCCTTAAAAATCATCTCCACATCTTCAGGGTAAATACGATCGAATATCGGTTGCGGGTTGTTACGCAGCTGTTCGAATTTAAAGCCATACACATCCTCCACTGCATTGTTGGCATAAGGCATCGTAAACGATCCGTCGGGTGCCATGCGGAACGAGTAAATTAACCCGGGCACTACTGCTGCAATACTTTCAAGTTTACCACGCTCTTCTTTCAGCGCTTTTGCTGCTTTTACTTTATCGGTGATATCAACGGATAAAATAAAAATCCCTTCCGGTACAGGCTGCAAACTCAACTGAAACCAGATTTGAAAACCGCCCGGAAAAATAAACATGTTTTCAATCTGCATCGATTGCTGCGTTTGCATACATTTTTCCGCCAGCTCATAAATCCTGTTCTCTTTCATTGCCGGCACCAATTCTAACAGGTTGCGGCCAATAAGCATTTCTTTGGGAATACCGATTTGTTTTGCAAACGCATCGTTTACATAAATGTATTTTTTATCGTAACCGATAATCTGCACACCTTCAATCATCGTATCGAGCGAATTGCGGTAACGCTCTTCGCTGATTTTCGCCTGTTCCTCTGCTTCCTTTTTTTCTGATACATCACGATAGTTGAACACAATCGATTTTACATCTGCATCGTGCAGCAAATTGGTTGCAGTACCCTCCATCCATAAATAAGTACCATCTTTCTTTTGATATCGAAACAGGCATTTTACTGTACTGCCGGGTGTATGCATCATTTCCTTTATAGCCTTGCCTACTTTTACAGTATCGTCCGGATGTATAAATGCCAATGCATCTGTGCCAATGGTATCTTCATCGGTACGACCCGTTGTACGGTTTACCGATGGGCTGCGATAAGTAATTCGAAACGATGCATCAAGCAATACAATTAAATCAAAACTGTTTTCAATCAATGCACGGAAGCGCTTCTCGCTTGTGATTATTTTCTCCTCCGATTTAACCCGTTCTGATACATCATTTACCAATACAAGCCTTGCTTTTTTCCCCTTGTACATAACCGAATGCGCATGTACTTCTACCTGGAACAATGTTCCATCCTTTTTTACATGCGTCCAGATGCCTGTATTTGAATCGTTCAGTTCTTCTTCCTTAATAAATCGTGATTGCAGAAAACGTTCCTGCTCTTCCGGTGTTCGGATATCCAACGCTGTCATCTGCAAAAACTCTTCTCTGCTATAACCGTAAAGCGAGCAGGCCTGCTTATTTACATCAAGAAATACAAACGACTGCCGGTCGAAAATCCACATGGGCATGGGATTATTTTCAAACAGGTTCCGGTATTGTATTTCGCTATATTTAATTTCTTCTGTACGTGCCTTCACTTTTTCTTCAAGCTCATCGTTGGCAACCTGTAATTGCAGGGCCTGTACTTCCAGTTCGTGCCGGGCCTTTTTCCGTTCAGTTATATCCCGAACTGTTATCATCAGGTACTTTCCACCTTCGTTGCGAACCGGCGATAATGCAATATCTGCAGGAAAAATATGTCCGTCTTTACGTATCGCTTTTAATTCAACACCTGTTTGCATGGCACGCACCCGCTGTTCTTTTACAAACCCTGTCCTTTGTTGTACATGATTTTCCCGGAGCGATTGGGGTATTAATATTTCTACCGGACTACCGATAAGTTCTTCTTTTGTAAACTGAAACAACTGTTCTGCCATTTTATTGACAAACCCGATAATGCCTGCTTCGTTGCTGATGATAATTGCTTCGGGTGCAAGATCGAGCAACACACGGTATTGTTCGTTTACAGTTGCTGTGTTTATTTCTTCTACTGAATAAATAAGAAACTGCAGCTGTCCGTTTTCTAATATCGGTTTAATTGTATGTGTACAGTTTACTTGTGTTCCTGAATGAATTGTTACGGGAGATGTAAAGCTTTGTGGCTGCCCTGTTGTTGCTGCATTACCGATGCCATTACTGATGATGGCTTTTACTTCGCTACCCACCGGTAAAACATCTGTGAGTAACTGCCCGCTTATGTTGTTACTGTGCAAGAGCAAATTACTACAGCCTTCCGTTGCTGCCTTTATCAATCCATCAGGCGCAAGTATAAAACTCTGGCCCGGCAGTGCTTTGATAAGCAATTGTAAAGTAGAAGTTGGGATTATCATAAATACGCTGATAGTATTATTGCTACTCGCTTTGCTGTCTGTTGGGTAGAGCAACGGGATGGGGCAGTAAGAAAAAAAACACGCAGACTCTGAAACAGACACTTTAAATATAGACACAAGATAGAAGCGGCATACTGATTATTATCAGCTAAGTAAGTAATCTGCGGTATAATAGGGGTAATTACCTAACTGTTTTCGTTTCTACTACTCAGATTTTCTAGTTTTCTGTACAAGAAAATTATTGAATAGAAATAATATTTCTTCTTTAGATCGTTCCTGCTAACTCCTTGCAAAGATTGTATAACCATTACGGGTAGCAGCCCGCAGCCCGAACACTCTACATTTCAACATTTATACTGCTTTCAGCTGTATATTTAAGTTATCACTTAACCACTGCATATGAAACGTAGAGATTTTCTCCGCAACAGTACTTTAGCCGGTGCCACTACTTTTGTAGCTGCTGCCTGTAATCCATCCACAACAAAAACAACATCGGATAACGAAACAAAAGAAGCTGCCGATACATTTGCCTTAAACGAATTAACCATTGATGATTTACAGGAAAAAATGCACAGCGGAGCTTACACCGCTGTGCAGCTAACCCAACTTTATCTCGAGCGCATCAACAGCATTGATAAAAACGGACCTAAGTTGAATGCTGTCATTGAATTAAACCCTGATGCACTTGCTATTGCCCAACAATTGGATGATGAACGCAAAGCCGGAAAGTTACGTGGACCATTACACGGCATTCCAGTTTTAATTAAAGACAATATTGATACCGCCGATAAAATGATGACGACTGCAGGTTCGCTTGCACTAGACGGACACATAGCAAAAACGGATGCTTTTATTGTTACAAAGCTGCGTGCGGCTGGTGCTGTGTTATTAGGTAAAACCAATCTTTCGGAGTGGGCCAATTTCCGTTCTTCCAATTCCTGCTCGGGCTGGAGCAGCCGTGGCGGACAAACAAAAATGCCCTACATAATCGATCATAATCCCTGTGGTTCCAGTTCGGGTTCGGGCGTGGCTGTATCAGCTAATTTATGTGCTGTTGCCATTGGTACTGAAACGGATGGATCGATTACTTGTCCTGCATCGGTGAATGGCACGGTTGGTATTAAACCAACTGTTGGTTTGGTTAGCCGCAGCGGTATTATTCCAATTTCGGCAACGCAGGATACTGCAGGGCCACTTACCCGCACTGTAAAAGATGCAGCCATTCTTTTATCGGGCATAACGGGTGTTGATGTACACGACGCTGTTACTAAAGAAAGCGAAGGAAAGTTTGTGAACGATTATACCGTGTTCTGCAAAGCCGATGGGTTAAAAGGAAAACGTTTAGGTGTAGAGAAAAAGAAATACGATAATCAGTTCTTAAATCGCCTGCAGGAAAAAGCCATTGCTGATTTAAAACAACAAGGTGCAGAAGTAATAGAACTGGAATATCTTGATAAATTAAATGCATTAGGCGAAGCTGAGTTTGAAGTAATGAAATTTGAATTTAAAGATGGGTTGAACAGATACCTTTCTGCATCAAATGCAAAACTGAAATCAATCGATGAAGTGATCGCATTTAATAAAGCCAATGAAGACAAAACAATGCCTACGTTTAAACAGGAAACGATGGTTGCCAGTGCAGCAATGGAAGGCTTAGACAGTAAGGCGTATAAAGATGCTTATGCAAAAAGTCATCTTGGTTCAAAGAAAATGATTGATGATGTGTTACAGCAAAACAAACTCGATGCATTGATTGGTTTAACCATGGGCCCATCGTGCAGTATTGATGTTATTTATGGCGACCGTTGGGGCAATGTATTTCTTACAGGGCCTGCTGCCATGAGTGGCTACCCGCATATTTCGGTACCTTGCGGTTTGGTGTATGATTTACCGGTGGGTCTTTCATTCTTCAGCACAGCTTATAAAGAAGGTGAGTTGATCAGTTTAGCATATGCCTATGAGCAAGCCACCAAACACCGTGTACAACCATCGTTTAAAAAAGCATTTCTGGCATAAAATAAATCATGCTCCTTTGTAACGTTCGTACAAAGGAGCATGATCAACTATAAACCAAAAACTAAATAAACCATCTAATTCACATTCATCTTAAAACGTTTTACCTGCTCTTTAATAATACGTTCCACTTCTGTTTCCATCGTTGAAACTGTTTGGCCGCCAGTATTGTTTTTTTGATTGTTGATGTATTGCTGGCGTTGCTGGTTAAGTGTAATAATTTTTGTTTGAATTGCTGCACGTTCTTTCTGCTTTTGTACAATGATTGTTTTTAGTTCTGCTGTTGATTTATTCTGCAAACTGTCGGGCAATGTTTTCTTATCAATCTTTTCAAGTTCTGCATCCTTTCCTGCAGTACGGTCTACCAAATCCCATTCGGCATTGTTATAAACCGTACTGTTACTTTTTGCTTCGGCACGTTTGATACCGGCTTTTTTACTCATCATGGTATTAGCCTCATCCATCTTCTGCTGCTTTTCATAAAACTCCTGTCCTCTTGCGCCATAGCTGATGTAGGTATTGTTGAGTTGTTCATTGAGTTTGAAAATTTCATCATCAAAAGGTGTAGCAATATCTTCAATTTTATAATCCTGGTTGATGTTGCTGAAGCTGCCGTTACCACATTCGCCCATCAGGTTCCAGAATTCCCTGATGCCTTGTTGTCTTTCGCCGCAATAAATGGTATTTACAATAACGCCTTTACTTTTTGCTGATGTACAAGCTTGTGTAAAGCTGATATTTCCCTGACGGAAACTTTCATTCCCTGCAATAAAAATTACTTTGTACGAATTGGGGTTACTGTCCCATTTCAATTCGTTGATGGATGAATAAATGACATGACCACAATACTCATCGCCACCGTTGGTTGTTAATGCAAACAGGTTTTGAGAAAGTGAGTCAAGATTGGTAATAAAATTATTGATCTGCCGGATGTATCCCTTCCGCACATCGTTGCGAGGTGTGCCGTACTCGTACAACGCAATTTCAATTTTCGGATTCGCGTTATTTTCGCAATGCACACGGCCGAGTGTGTTAACCATGGTCCACAATTGTGCTTTTGCCTGATCGATAAGGCCATCCATACTGTTGCTTACATCGAGTAAAATAGCTACCTGTATTTTTTGATCAGTTGTTGGCGGCGGCGCTGTAGTTATTTGTTTTTGCTGGTGTGGTTTGCAAAAAGCAAATGCGAGTAGAGCGGCTGCACATACAGTTGCTACAGCCAGCAATGGTTTACGGTTTGTTTGCATAACGTTGATTTTGACGTGAGATGCATGAAGCAAATTAATTACACAGCTTCAACAGGTCTTTATGATTCATTTAACATTGCAGGTAACTGTATAAGTAAATAATTGCAACCTCGCAGCAGGAATATTTTTCGGCCGTTTCGTTTCATGCTTTAGTTTTACGCCGTGAAATTATTTACACAGCTGCTTACCGTATACATTCTGCTATTGAGCATGTTTCCTTGTCCGGAAGATGTGTTTACTGCTGATAAGGATACAGCTACTGTTGCTGTTACACCAACACCTGCAGATGATGGCTGCGAAGATGATTGTCCACCATTTTGCGACTGTGCCTGCTGTGCTGTACCAATGATGCGTAGCTGCAATTGCATACATATTAAAACACCGGCGCAGCTTGCAGTTTATCATCCTGTCATACAAATGTTATCGCTATCCGATGTTTACCGTCCTATCTGGCAACCGCCGCAATTGAGTTAAGTGTACGTACTATTTCTTAACTCAACTTTTTAATTTTATTTATGCAACGATTTTTTTTGCTGTTGCTGCTTGTATGTATCAGCAGTAACAGTATAGCACAACATAGCTTAACCATTAATGTAAAAGATAAGTTCAGCAAAGAAGCTTTATCAGCCGCTACTGTACAGCTTACGCAACGTAGTGCCGTAACCGACAGCACTGGTAAGGTCAGCTTCACCAATCTTCAACAGGGCGTTTACAAAGCAACAGTATCGCATGTTGGTTATTCCACACAATCCATCAACATTACTGTACCACTTGCAAACAACGAAGCAGTTGTGGTGCTGCTTGAACCGGAAGAAGAAGAGGAAGAAGAGATCATCATTACCTCTACCCGCAGCACCCGTACATTTCAAAGCATTCCTACACGTGTTGAGTTTATTGCAGGTGAAGAGCTGGATGAAAAAGCAAATATGAAACCGGGCGACATCCGTATGTTGCTAAATGAAAGTACCGGTATACAAACGCAGCAAACATCAGCTACTTCGGCCAATGCATCGATACGTATACAAGGTTTGGATGGCCGTTATACACAGATACTGAAAGATGGTTTTCCGTTGTACAATGGCGCAGCAGGTGGATTGGGTTTATTACAAATTGCTCCGCTCGATCTGAAACAGGTAGAAGTGATTAAAGGTTCCGCTTCTACATTGTATGGCGGTGGTGCCATTGCAGGTTTGGTGAATCTTATTTCAAAAACGCCTACCGAAGAACGTGAATTCAAAATTCATCTCAATGGTACAACTGCAGGCGGACTGGATGCCAACCTCTTCTATGGTAAACGCTTCGAAAAATTCGGCATCACTGTTTTTACATCCAGGAACAGCAATGCAGCTTACGATCCTGCAAAAATCAATCTCTCCGCTATTCCAAAGTTTCAGCGCTATACTGTCAATCCACGATTGTTTTTTTATCCATCGAACAAAACAAAAATTGTATTGGGTATAAATGCAGTTGCAGAAGAGCGACTGGGCGGCAATATGGATTATATACGAAACGAAACATCCAACAGGTATTACGAAGAAACCGGTTCGATACGTCTTTCTACACAGTTATCGGTTGATCATGCCTTGAACGAAACAAACCATGTAACAATCAAACAAAGTGTAAGCTATTTCGAAAGATCTATCGGTTCACCCGGCTATTCTTTCTGGGGCAGGCAGATCAATAGTTTTACCGAAGCAAACTATTCGCACAGCAGCCAAACCACCGAATGGGTGGCAGGTATTAATTTATGGAACGAAGGCTTTAAAGATCTGGGGCGCATTAATTTCCCTTCACGCAATTTCCGGCAAAACACTATTGGTGCGTTTGTACAAAATACATTCAAAGCAAAAGAATGGTTACATATTGAAAGTGGTGTACGTGGCGACTACGTCAACAATTATGGTTTTGCTTTTTTACCACGTGTAGCTGTTTTGTTTAAACCTTCCGCCTCCTTCAGCTCCCGTATTGGTGGTGGTATGGGTTACAAACCGCCTACCATTTTTACAGAAGAAAGTGAACGTTTACAATACAGTCAGGTTCTGGGTATTGATGCCTCCAATAAACTTGAAAGAAGTTATGGTTTCAATGCCGATGTAAACTATAAAACCAAGCTATTTGATGCAGTAAGTTTCAGCATCAACCAGTTGTTCTTTTATACCCGTATTAATCAACCCTTGCTGTTACAAAGCACACCCAACGGCAGAAAGTTTGTAAACAGCAGTGGCCATATTGATACAAGAGGTATTGAAACCAATATCAAAATCGGTTACGAAGATTTTAAACTCTTCCTTGGTTATACATTTACCGATACGGAAATTCATGAAGGCAGCAACAAACGTGTAAATCCGTTAACAGCACGCAACCGCATCAATGCAGTATTGATGTATGAAGTGGAAGAGAAATGGAAAGCCGGACTGGAAGCTTATTATTTCGATAAACAATTACTGACGGATGGCGAAACCGGGAAAGCTTACTGGATCTGCGGATTTATGGCAGAACGCTTGTGGAAAAAGTTTTCGCTGTACATCAATTTCGAAAACTTTCTGGATGCAAGGCAAACCCGTTTCGATACATTGTATACAGGTTCGAATAACTATCCTATTTTTCGTGATGTATATGCACCACTTGATGGCTTTGTTGTAAACGGTGGTATAAAAATTAAACTCTGATATTTTTTTCAACCGTATAACAAAACGTATCCACTTCATGAAATACAAGAGCCGCTGCTACGCAGCGGCTCTTTTTTATTCACACTCACGCATCAACATTTAATGTTGTTCTGGCGCCAGTTTTACATCATCAGGGCTGCGCCACAATGCACTCAGCAACAGTTCACGCATAAAGAAAAATTCTTTGGGTAAACGATCATATGCTTTTTCAAACAACTCTTCATGTCCAAGTAATTCTTTCTTCCACAATTCACGTTCAACATGCATAATTGTGTTGAATGCCTCTTTGCTCAAATCTTCCATACCGGTCCAATCCATATCACGGTAACGGGGTCTCCAGCCAATCGGGCATTCTACAGCACTGGCTTCGCCTTTGCTGCGTTGTACAATCCATTTCAACACACGCATGTTTTCGCCAAAGCCGGGCCATGCAAATTCGCCTTTTTCGTTTTTGCGGAACCAGTTAACACCAAAGATGCGGGGTGCGTTTGGTAAATCACGGCCAAACTGTAACCAGTGGTTAAAGTAATCGCCGAGGTGATAACCAAGGAACGGCAACATCGCAAACGGATCTCGACGTACTTTACCTAACTCACCAAATGCAGCAGCCGTCATTTCGCTACCCATTGTTGCAGCAAGGTATACACCAAAGTTCCAGTTAAACGATTGGTACACCAATGGCACTGCCGAACTTCTTCTGCCACCAAATACAAAGGCGGTAACAGGTACGCCTTCCGGGTTATCCCATTCCGCATCAATTACCGGGTTTTGATAAGCAGGTGCTGTAAAACGTGCATTGGGGTGAGCAGCCGGTTTACCACTTGTTTTATCGTACAAATTTCCTGTCCAGTCAATCAAGCCCTCGGGTGCTTCTTTGCTCATGCCTTCCCACCAAACATCACCATCGGGTGTAATACCCACGTTGGTAAAAATGGTATTGGCTTTAATGCTTTCCATTGCATTGGGATTGGTTTTCACATTCGTTCCCGGAGCAACACCAAAATAACCGGCTTCGGGGTTAATGGCATATAAACGTCCATCAGCACCTTTATGAATCCAGGCAATATCATCGCCCACGGTTGTTACTTTCCATCCATCCAATCCTTTTGGCGGAATCATCATGGCAAAGTTGGTTTTACCACAGGCGCTGGGGAAAGCCGCTGCGATATAACTCTTTTCTTTTTCCGGCGATTCCACACCAAGAATCAACATGTGTTCTGCTAGCCATCCTTCATCACGACCCATTACACTGGCAATACGCAATGCAAAACATTTTTTACCCAGCAACGCATTACCACCATAACCGCTGCCGTAAGAAATAATCAAACGCTCATCGGGGAAGTGGGTAATATATTTTTCTGTGGGGTTGCAGGGCCATTTTACATCTACCTGGCCCTCGTGTAAAGGAGCGCCCAATGTGTGTACGCATTTCACAAACGAATCATCCATATAAGGCAACACCTGTTCGCCCATACGTGTCATAATACGCATATTAATCACCACATATTCACTATCGGTAATCTGCACACCGTAACGGGATAGCGAAGAACCAACAGGACCCATACAAAAAGGAATCACATACATCGTTCTTCCTTTCATACTTCCTTTGGTTAATCCTTCCAGCAAGGTTTTCATTTGATTTGGTTCCATCCAGTTATTGGTTGGTCCGGCATCTTCTTTTCTGCGGCTGCAGATATATGTACGGTCTTCTACACGAGCTACATCACTGGGATCGCTGAAGCAGGCATAACTGTTGGGACGTTTTTCCTGGTTCAGTTTAATAAATGTTCCTTTATCGACCAGTTGCTGGCACAGCGTATCATACTCAGCCTGCGATCCGCTGCACCAATGTACATTGGCCGGTTGAAAATGTTCCTGCATTTTAAGGACCCAGTCTTTCAGTTCAGTTTTGTCGGGGGCAATCATCTTAATTTAGTTTTAGTTAGACAAACATAATATCCATTTCTTCATATGCAAGTAAGGTTTAAACTGTTTTTTGGCGAATGATGAATGTAAGTGTGCTGTCCAATCTGTATCAGCGTTTTACTGCTGAACTAAAAACGAGTAACCCTTTCCTGCAAGTTGCAGAAGCAACAAGATAAGATTGCTTTTTGTCAACTGCGTAAATGATATTACCTTTTTACTTTAATATGGTATTATGGTAGGATGGATTACCTCGCTTTGGTGGAAACTAAACGGCTGGAAAATTACCGGTACATTCCGGGATGATGTACCGAAAATGGTGATAGCAGTGGGGCCGCACACCAGTGCATGGGATATTGTTGTTGGTTTAGCTGCACGCTATCTTATTCCGATAAAGCATGCTTACTTTCTTGGTAAAAAAGAATTATTCGATGGCCCGTTTGGTTGGTTCTTTCGTGCAATCGGTGGCACACCGGTCGATCGTTCTTCATCGCAGGGATTGGTAAAACAGGTAGCAAATAAATTCAACGAACACACGGTGTTTCGCATTGCCATGAGCCCGGAAGGAACAAGAAAAAAAGTAGATAAAATCCGTACCGGTTTTTATTACATTGCCAAAGAAGCAAACGTACCCATTCAATTGGTTGGATTTGATTTTGCCAAACGGGAAGTAATTATGGGGCCCTTAATTTATCCATCGGCCGATGAAGCAAACGACTTTAAACAGATTCTTACTTTTTTTGCCGGCGTAGAAGGCAAGCATAAAGAAATGGGCATGCAACATATGCTTCAATAAAAAATAAAAAGTGCCATGCCGTAGAAATTACAGCACAGCACCTGCTAAATCAACAACATCATTAAAAACTTTGATCATCGGCACTGGGACCATAACTGCCGGGGATAGGAATATTCAACAAGCGCAGGTATACGCCTAACTGTGCACGGTGGTGTGTGGTTTGTGCAAATGAATGACGGAGTGCTTCATACTTTGTCAGATCAGCCAGTACGGTTTCGCCCATACACATTTTCCAATGTTTATTTACCAGCGTATCATCATCACTTTTTTCAAGTAGAGATTTTCCTTTGCTGTACGATTTTTCAAGCAAGTCCAGTAACTCTTTGTTATTACTTACCGGAGATGGCTTGTATGGCTGTGCTGCAAAATCGAGCACCTCATGTTCAAGAATATGTTCGGGCCAGCCGGGTATTTCTGCAATATGGATGGCAAGGTTTTTCATACTCATGCTTTTTTCATGCGGCTTCCAGTCGAACTTATCGTCTGGAACTAATGCAAGCATTTTACGTGTGGTAGCAATTTCCTGCTCCATTTCTTTAACGAGCAATTGTGTAAGATTCATAGCTGATTGTTTTTAGAATTCAAAGAAACAACCGGCCACTGACAACCCTATGGCAGTGTACTTTCTGCCTGTATAAAAAATTTAATAATTCACCGGCAGCTGCTTCATGTAGTCGTTAATATCAATATGGTTGCTTTTGGAAAATGCAACGCCGGTATCTTTTACTTTCAGTATGCGTGAAACCCTGAAATCACGGTAGTCGTTTCGTACATGGCACCAGGCGGCCAAATGCCAGTTGTAGGCATAAAAGATTAAACCAATCGGCTCTACCTCCCGTTTACTTACTTCGTTGTTATTGTTTTTGTAATCGAGCAGCAGTTTTGTTTTGGAAGAGATGGCTGTTTGCAAAACGGAGAGGTGTTCAAAATCGGTATAACCGGGGTGCGATGTCTGAAATTTTGTTTGCTGCTGCAAACGCTCCAGCTTTTCTTTTTGCGATGGACGCATCACTGCTTTTACTTTATCCAATGCTGCATTGTAATGTATCAGTATCGATTTATCAGCAAAGCGTTCTACCACTGTCTGCATCAATAACAAAGCATTCGCTTCTTCATTGGTAAAACTTACAGGTGGCAGAAAAAATCCTTCTACTAAAAAATAGCCACGGTGTTGCTCAAAACTTACGGGTATCCCCTGTTCGGCAATGGCCTTCATATCTCTGTAAACCGTACGTACACTAATGTTATACTTGGCTGCAATTTTTTCGGCAGTTACAAACTTTTTCGTTTGCAAAGTTGTAATAATGCCCAACAGGCGATCAACACGGTTCATAAAAGATAGATTGATTCAAATGTAGCGATTCCCGTTCCAAGTAAAAAGCATCTGATTTTGTGTTAACTTCCTTTCACCAAAACTCTAACAGCATGAGATTCTTTTCAGCCGCATTTCTTCTGTTTGTATACATGCATACAAATGCACAAACAAAATCAGCTGTAAATCCTAAAGCAGAAGCATGGAAAAAAGAAGTAATTAAAGCCATTGATGGCCGTGCAAAAGATGCACAGGTAATGGTTGATATGGTGTTCAGTTTTTCTGAACTTGGTTTTCACGAAACAGAAACAGCTGCTTACCTCACAAAAATTCTGGAAGAAAACGGATTTACCATTCAACGTGGTATTGCAGGTATACCAACTGCATGGACAGCAACATGGGGTAACGGCAAACCATTTATTGCACTAGGCAGCGATGTGGATTGTATACCCAAAGCTTCGCAAAAACCAGGTGTTGCATATAAAGCCCCGATTGTTGAAGATGCGCCGGGCCATGGCGAAGGACACAACTCCGGTCTGCCGTTGCTTATACTTTCTGCCATTGAAGTAAAAAAAATTATGGAGCGTGAAAAACTGCCGGGCACATTGATGATATGGCCGGGAGTTGCTGAAGAACTGGTAGGCAGTAAAGCCTGGTATATACGGGATGGTTATTTTAAAAATGTAGATGCCTGCATTTTTACACATGTGGGTAACAACTTAGGTGTAAGCTGGGGCGATGCCGGCAATAACGGTCTTGTTTCAGTTGAGTTTATGTTTGAAGGAAGTGCCGCACATGCAGCAGGTGCTCCCTGGCGTGCAAAGAGTGCATTGGATGCAGTAGAGTTAATGAACATTGGATGGAATTATAAACGGGAACATTTAAAACCCACGCAACGATCGCACTATGTAGTGACCGATGGTGGCGATCAGCCAAATGTTGTTCCATCGAAGGCTGCTGTATGGTATTACTTTCGGGAACGTACCTACGAAGACATTAAAGCCATGTACGATGATGGTATACGTATTGCCAATGGTGCTGCCATGATGACGAATACAACTGTGAAACATCGCTTGCTTGGTACTGCATGGCCCGGCCATTTTAATAAAGCCATTGCAGAAGTGATGTATAAAAACATACAGACTGTTGGCCTACCCACATGGAGCAACGAAGACCAGGCACTGGCCAGAGCAGTACAAAAAATGAGTGGTGCGCCAAAGAAAGATATGCGGGGTAATGTTATTGATGGGTTAGCTGTTAAACTGGATACACTCAACGGACCAGTACAATTTTCAATGGGTGGCGGCAGCGATGATATTGCTGATATTGCCTGGAATGTACCAACCGTTGTTCTACGCTATCCAAGTAATATACCCGGCACACCGGGGCATAGCTGGGTTGATGGTATTGCAATGGCAACACCCATTGCACATAAAGGTGTTGTTGCAGGTAGCAAAACCGTTGCAGCTACATTAATTGATATGCTTACGAACCCGAAGATTATTGCAGATGCATGGACTTATCATAACAACGTACAAACAAAGGAGGTAAAGTATAAACCCTTTGTTGAAGCCGATACAAAGCCGGCCGTATTTCTGAATACCGAAATTATGCAACAGTTCAGGCCAAAGCTGAAACAGTTTTACTACGACCCCTCGAAGTACAACAGTTATATTGAGCAGCTGGGCATTACATATCCAACATTGGAAAAGAAAGACTAAACCAATTCAAGAACTTTAAACGACTACTGGCTACAGTAATGTATAGAACCTTATGATCTTTGATTTCAACCTGTATAGTTCACTCCTGCTCATTTTTTTTGTACATATTCTTGTTTACAGCTTTATGTTATGGCGTAGAGGATTAAAGCAGGAATCTGTACCGGACAGGTTACTTGGCAGTTTTCTATTTCTTGCCGCTTTGTATGTTGTACCCTGGATGACGGGGTTTGCAGGTTGGTACGATGGTTTCAGAGGACCATACCGTGAAATTCTTTTTTACACGCCTTTTGTGCATGGGCTTTTTATCGGGCCATTGTTATACTTGTATGTGAAGAGCATTACCAATTTTCATTACAGCATTCACAAAAAAGACCGGTTGCATTTTATTCCCGGGTTATTGTATTTGCTGTGGTGTATTATTGTTGCAGTGGTTGATAAGCTGGTTGTAAAAGACTATTACCTGATGAATGGGGTGAACGATCCTGATTTCGACGGATGGTATCAGCTCGTGCAAAAAATCAGCATACTTATTTACCTGTTTCTTTCTATCCGTTATTACAGGCAGTATAAACGCTTTACTTTTTTTGAATACTCCTTTCTTGATGTTGCCGGCCTCAGCTGGTTACGAAATTTTCTGGTTGCATTTGGCATACTCACGGTACTGCCATTAGCTGAAGAACTTCTGAATCTGATTCCCGCATTTAAGCAATTAGATTACATCGGTTCCTGGTATTATTTCTTTGCCTTTGCATTGGTGGTTTACTACATTGCTATTAACGGCTACAATGCAGTGCATGTACCCTTGCGAAAATTGTTATTTGAGCCGCAGCTGTTGCTGCAATATCAAAGCCAGTTACAGTTGCCTGCTCCCGAACCTGTTATACAAGATGCCGAATTTGAAGTACTGGCAGAAGTGCAGCAGCCCGATGTTTATCTGCAGCAATGGAAAGAAAAAGTAACTAGTTCCATGCAACACGATCAGTTATATAAAGATGCAGAGCTAACGCTTTCGCAACTGGCAAAAAAACTATCTACCAATTCCTCTGTACTAAGCAAAGTGGTGAACCAGGGTTTCGGTTTAAACTTCAACGACTTTGTAAATGAGTACCGGGTACAGGCCGTAATAGCGTTATTAAAAGCAGGCGAACAGAAAAACCAAACGCTGCTGGGTATAGCATTCGATTGCGGATTTAATTCCAAGGCCACCTTTAACCGGGCATTTAAAAAGCAAACAGGCATCAGCCCCAAAGAGTGGGTAGAGAAAAATGCATAGCTGCTATTTGCTTTGCTGTAGCTGTATTTTGTCGTATTTACTCCTGTATATTGTTTTCGATTTATAAAAAACAGCCCATAGATAATCCGTCTTATACGCTTGTTTTCAACCGGTTAGAACATTTGAGTCTGCTATTTATCATTTGATCCTTTCTTTTCAGGTCTCAAATCAACATTTGAGACGACTGGCCTTTTCATGCGATGCATTTTTGCTGAAACAAATCAATCACCGCAAAATTTAATCGTCATGAATCAGCTACTTATCGCCTTCATCGTTTGCTTAGGTATGACAATTACCGGCAAAACACAAAGTCACTATTCGTATTACAATGGCAAAAAATGGGAACAAATCAGTGGCAACGGTAAATTGGTAAAACTCAATCCTGCCATTTCTTCCTTCACCAATCTTACCATCAACCACCTGAATGCCCAGGTGATTATTGAAACAGGTGCTGCCGCCTGTTCAATGGATGTTTCCATTGATGAAAACCTGAAAGAGTTTTTCCGCTACAAACAGGAAGGAACCACTTTAACCGTTTCGTTCGATTTAAGCGGCGGTACATACGATCGCTGGCTCTCATCGAACAATACGGTTATCACCATTAAGGTTCCAACGCTGGAATCACTCAGTAATAACGGCAATACAAAAATTGAAGTAAAGCAACTTCAACAAAAAACATTCAAACTCATTAGTTCGGGTAATGCTGATATTCTGCTTGCCGGAGATGTGGAAGAAATTGTTTTACAAAGTAGCGGCAACAGTTCTATTCATGCAGCTGCACTTACTGCTGCAAAAACATTCCTCAGCTCTTCTGGTAATGCGGATGTTGTGCTGAACACAAAAGAGCTGGTTAAACAAAATATGAATGGCAATAACAAAGTAACCAACGTATTTGGCGGCACAGCTGCAACAACTACGCTCACAAAAAAAGAAGTACCGCTCACATTCGTCCGCTTTAAACTACGCAACAACAGCTTGTTCCCCACTAAACTTTCTGTTATCTCTTACCGGCCCGACGAAAAAGGAAATGGTACTACGGCTTTTGTAATGGCACCTTACGCAACAAGAGTTTATCGTTTTCCTGTTGGCACTAAAATTTATATCGCCAGTCAGGAGCAGGTAAACACCGTTATGAGTGGTGCCAGCATATCCAATCAAACTCCATTTCTGTTGTTAAAGAAAGAAGACAATAACAAAATCTTTAACATCACTCAATAATTACAACCACCTCAATTCATTTGTATGAAACAATTTTTATTCGGCAGCAGCTTCAACGGCAACAAAGCATTTAATATCGCCTGGCTTTTGTTTCGCTTTTATATCGGTATTTCAATCGCCATTGGTGCAGGCTGGCCAAAAATGAATGAACTTGCTGCACCGGGCTGGTTTGTAAAGCAGGTTGGTGAACTGGGTTTTACTTTTCCATCGTCTGGCTTTTGGGCAGCAGCTGCAGCATGGGGCGAGTTTGTGGGCGGGCTTTGTATTGCAGTTGGTTTCTTTACCCGTTTTTCTGCACTACAACTGGCGTTTCAGTTTTTTATTATTTCATTTATCTGGTACAACGAACCGGCGCCGATTTTGGGCATGTATTATCAGCAATTATTGTTCTGGGGCTATGCATTAATTGCAATTGCAGGTGCTGGAAAATATTCTGCAGACAATTGGATTATGAACAGGAAAACTGCAGTAACGCTCAAGCCATTTGCAACAGCAACTGCAGGTCTTGTTGTATTAACATTGGCATTATCCTCTTTTACGCAAAAACCACCAACCTTACAAACCAACGATCTGTTGTTACTGCGTGGTACATGGAAAGGAACACTCACTTACAAAGATTATTCATCTAATACAAGCGAAACGATTCCTGTAGTAATTTATGGAGCTTGTAAAGATGATGATGAACAGATCTGCCGTACCTGGACGCTTGTATTTGAATACCCTGATGAACCAAAAGCCAATACAACATCAGATTACACTATTGGAAATAATGGCAGGAGTTTTAATAATGCTTTGCTTGTGAAGAAAGAAATATTGAAAGATGGCACGTTGTTGTTTATTACAGAACAGAAAGGAAAAGATGGGAACAATCAAATGCCCTGTACGTTCAGATATGTATATCAACTTCGTTATAGTTTGTTCAGCATCACCAAGCTGGTGAAATTCGATGGAGAAGGAACCTATTTTCAGCGTAATGAATATAAAGTAACACGTTAAACACAAATCAATGAAACAACTCTTTACTATACTGGCACTTTTGTTATCCCTGTGTACGTTGGCTCAAACAAAAAAGAAAGCAGAAATTGATCGCATCATCGGCACATTCATCATTGACCTCCGCCCCACTCCTGAAAGCGAACCTTATCTCAAAGAGTTTAAGTTTACTAAAATAGAAGGTAAGAAATTTGATGGCGAGTTTTATGGTTATCCCTTCAGCGGCGGTTTATTCAATACAGATTGGGATAAAATTTACTTTGCGTTTACAACAGCCGATCAAAGCGGCACCTATTACCACTCCGGCTATGTAGAAGGCAATAAAGTGTTCGGCATTACTTTAAATGAAGCAAGAGGTTTTGTGTTACCGTGGAAGGGAGAACGAACAAAGCAATAATTATTTCACCTCTTCGAACATGCCTGTTTTTTTGTTCTTGCGTACATTATCCCAATGAAAATACCGACCGTTCATAGCTACGTACACCCCCGAAGGTAATGTTTGCACAAAGGCCAGCGCACTGCCGAGGTTAAACAAACCATCGCTGCTGCCAAATTTAATGGGAATCATGGCGCCGGTTAATACAACCGTTTTGCCGGTTATTTTTTGTGCAAGCACTTTAGCCGTTTCGCTCATGGTGTCGGTACCATGGGTAATGATAATACGGTCTTCATCGCACTGTATGCATTGATGCACGATGAGATCACGGTCTTCGGCCGTCATTTCAAGGCTGTCAATCATCATAAGTGTACGAATTTCCACGGGCACATGGCAACGACCCATTTCCAACAGGTCGTGCATGTGTGTATCGTTAAAATAAAGCTGACCGGTAATTTCGTTGTACTCCTTATCGAACGTACCACCTGTGATAAAAATGCGGATTGCCATATTGAATCGTTTAGCAGAATTACTGCAAAGAAATACAATCCGCCGGTAATACCGAAAGAAATACAAAAAGCACGGCTGCCAATTAAATAACCAGACCCGAAGAGTTGATATAGTTTACCAACGCAGCACTGTTCTTTAAATTCAGCTTCTTCAGAATATTATGTCTGTGTACTTCTACTGTTTTTAAAGAAATATTGAGTTCAGCAGAAATTTCTTTCGAAGAAAGACCTTGCTTAATGTATTTGATTACATCGAGCTCACGAGCAGACAAGGTGTTGGCACCGCTGCTTTCTTCTTCGAAGATCTGTTCGCTCAAGATTGTTTTTACTTCGGCACAGATGTAACGCTTTCCTTCACTTACAGCAACAATGGCATCAAACATTTCCTGCTGTGGAGAGTTCTTTGTTACATAGCCCATTGCACCAAGCTTTAAAAGCTTTTTCACGTAAGCCGGTTGTGAGTGCATGGATACGCCAATAATTTTTGTAGTGGGCGAAAACTTACGGATCTGCTCTGTAGCTTCAATACCGTTAATGGGGGCCATGTTAATATCGAGCATTGCAATTTTCGGACGAAGTTTTTGCGATAAAGCAATTGCCTCCTCGCCATTACTGCATTGTGCAACAACTGAAAAACGGGGATCGCTGTTTAAAATAAACGTCCATGTTTCTCTGATCAGCTTATGATCGTCGGCAATTAATACTGTAATTTTTTCCATGGTAATGTAGTTTTTAGTTTTTGTTTATTGGAATAAGCACGGATAATTTGCACCCTTGCCCTGGATTCGTAATAATTTCTGCTGTTCCTTCGTGCAGTTCTGCACGGCTTTTAATATTCATAATACCTTGCCCTTTCTTAATGGTTCGTAAATCGAACCCTTTGCCATCGTCTTCAATATTCAGGCACACATTATTGTCCGACACAGCAAGTTCAACCAGAACATTCGATGCTTCGGCATGCCGGACAATGTTATTCAGTTTTTCCTGGATAATACGATAGATCGTAAGTTGAAGGGTGTTATCGGTAATTTCCTCTATCTCTTCTGAATGAATAAATTCAATGTCGAAGCTGCTCAATAAACGGAAACTATCGATCAGTTCGTTAACAGATGCAATAAGGCCTAAATCGTTCAAACTATGCGGAACAAGTGATCTTGAAAGGCTCCGCACTTCATTTATAATTGAATTAATATGGTTTGTACTCCGGTCAATGAGGGCTTCGGGATTTTCCTGGTTGCCCTTGAGCATTTCCAGGTAAAGTTTGGTGGTGGTAAGCAGTTGGCCAATGTTATCGTGCAACTCCTTTCCTATCTCGGCCCGTTCTTTTTCTTGTGCAAATACCGCGGCCTGCGCTATCTGGTTCTGCCGGCTTCTTTCTTTTTCAATAATCTCTTTCTCCAGGTTTTTCTGCCGGGTAATATCCTGCATGGCTCCTACTACACGTATGGGCTTGCCCTCTTTATCGTATATAAGGTAACATTTATCTGACACATATGAAAATGAACCGTCCATTTTCTTAAACCTGTATTCGCATTCCCAATGGGGCGTTGTACGTTCGGTTAAAAACTGATTAAAACTTTTAACGACGCTCAGCCTGTCTTCGGGGTGAATATTGGATTCCCAGAAATCTTTCCCGTTTTCTGCATCCTCAAAACCATGGCCAAACAATGCACGGTAACCATCGCTCCAGGTGATACCTTGTGTTTCAAAATCCAGATCCCAGATGGCTTCACGTGTTGCATTCGCAACCAGCATGTAACGTTCGTTGCTAAGCCTTAACTTCTCGGCAAAAAGTTTTTGCTCCGAAATATCCTGCATGGCTCCTACAAAACGGATAGGCATTCCATCCCGATCATGAATTTTAAATCCTTTATCGCTTACATAAGCGTAGGTGCCATCACGTTTAAGAAAACGATACTCACACTCCCATTGATTATAAGCCGATTGACTTAAGAACGAATGCAGTTGTTGCTTTACCCGTTCCCTGTCTTCGGGGTGCAGTTTCGACTCCCAGAAGTCGAGACTGGTATGTTCACTGTCGGTATCGTAATCGAATAACAACTTATATCCTTCACTACGCAGAATTACATTCTTTTTTAAATCAAAATCCCAGATGGCTTCATTGGTTGCACGCTTCACATACTCGTACCGTTCGTTACTTATGGCCAGCGCTTCAATCATTTCTTTCTGTGCTGTAATATCTCGATGCGATGCAATAACAATACCTTCATCCATCAGCGGTGTTGCAGTCCACGCAATCCACTTGGTTTTACCGTCTTTGGTAATAATTCTGTTTTCGAAGTACTCTATACTTTTTCCTTCGCTCAACTCCATTAATTTCTGATACACTGCCGGCTTATCAAAATCGTGTACATAACTTAACGGATGAATCGACTTAGCTTCTTCTGCAGTATATCCGCTAAACTCTACAAACGCAGGGTTAACACGAATATAACGGCCATCCATACCTGCAATGGTTAAGATATCTCTGCTGATGAGAAAGAAATTGTTGAGCATGGAGCTGTTCATCTGCTTCGACATTTCTGCGCCAAACAAGTTCGCCATGGTGCTGATGAGATTGAGCTCGTGCCGGTTATACGTTCTTTTGCGGCGGCTGATCAATGCCAAACAGCAGATAACTTTATTCTCTGATACAACAGGAATCATTAATGCAGTCTGTAATCCGCATTTCTGCATTTGCTCCTGGCGCTTAAAACGGAAACTTGTATTCGTAATATCTTCAATCCAGTTAGGACGAACAGCATTTACATTTTCAATATCAAAATAATCAGCAGAAGGATAAACAAGTTGTTTTGTAACTGCAAAGTATTCATCCATTGCCTGCATGTCTAAACTCTCATCAACATCTACTACCTCGCTTTTCAAAAAAGCACCATCAAAGCTGGGTATCCATAATTCGCTTAAATCCCACTTGGTAAACTTTCGTAGTTTATGAATAGCCAGTTGCAGATTTTCCTTTAATGGCCTTGGTTGAATAAGAATATCAGAAATTTCAAAACCCAATTCGTTTTCCTGCTGGGTGCGATAGCTACCTGTTACATCGGTTATTTGTAAGAGGTATCCATTTGTAGCAGCATAAGCAACTTCGTGACGGGAGATTTTCACCAGCAGATAGTCGCCCTGCTTGTTACGATGCTCTACTACAATTTGCTTGGCATAAATTTCATTGAGTTGATCGCAGCTTACTTCTTCTGCAAATAAGTTAAGAATAGTAAGGTGCTTAAAATCCTCTGCCGAATAACCATAAAAACTGATTGCTTTTTCATTTACATCCAGTATTTGAGTATGATCCTGGCTTACAACTAAAAGAGGAAGTGAAAGGTTATTGAAAAATGCTTTGTAGCGTTCCTCGCTGGTACGTAAAATTTCTTCTGTTTGTTTTCGAAGGGTAATGTCGTTGAGGTTAATAAGCATCGCCCTGATATGCGGATTATTAAACAGGTTCTTCCCTTTTACTTCGGCCCATAACCAATCGCCGCTTTTTTTACGAAAACGTAAATCAACAGCACTGTTCTGACCGGGGTTTACCAACTCTGCCTGGAATACAGCTGTTGCTGCCACCATATCATCGGGGTGTAAAACACTAAAACCGCTTTTACCCAACAGCTCTTCATCGGTATAACCCAGCACCTGCTCAATATTAGGCGAACAATACAAAACTTCGTTTTGCCTGTTTACAAGAATAAATACATCTACACTGTTGCTGAGCATTTGAACAAGCATTTCCTGCTTGGTATCAATTACTGTATTAGCATACGCCAGCTCTTCTTTCTGTTCTATTTCTTCTGAAATATCAAAGCCTACACATTGTATGTAAAACCCTTCTTCATCAGAATTGATATATGTAAACTCCCAGTTGGTATAAGTGAAACCACTAAGCGGAATGGGTTTGCGAAGAACAACGGAAAAACTTTTACCCGGCTGCTGTATGCATTTTTCAACAACAGCACCACATGCTGCATGATCGGCGGGATGAATTGTTTCAAATGAATGAACAGTAGAAATACTGTTTTCGTTGAGTTGAAATTTCCTGAAAAAATAATCATTACCAGCAGCATAAAAACCGTCCGGCTTTACCAGTACATAGTATAACTGATTGCTGGTTTGGAAGATGTCAGGTATAAGCGTTGTTCTGTTCATTAATATTGGATACAAATCAAAATTAAACTAAAACCCCTATTGCACTTGTAGTACAAATTCCCATTAAAATGAGGTAATACCTACGAAATCATTAATCAGTTATACTACTTCAAACACAATTGATGGTTTGCTAAATAAACGGAAAAAAACGAATTGCGTAAAAGTATTTTAGCACAAACAATTACAACCTGCAAACGGGTATTAACATCAAAAATATCCACTCATCCAAACTTTCGTTGCTGTATACTGTTTTCAATTACCTTAACAGCTAATAAACTTAACAACAGCATGAGAAGATCAGTCCTCTTTGCCTGGTTATTGTTGCTTACAATAACAGCCAGGTCGCAGGAAACATTTCCTGTTAACGGCGTAGCCGAACCAAAAGCAGGTTGCTATGCATTTACAAACGCAACCATTGTAAAAGATGCAACCACCAGCATCAGCAACGCTACCATGATTGTGCGTGATGGAAAAATTGTAGCAGTTGGTGCAGCCCTTACAATACCGGCCGATGCATTGATTGTGGATTGCAAAGGGAAATTTATTTATCCCTCTTTTATTGATTTATACGCAGATTATGGCATGCCCGTTCCGCAACGGGCCCAGGGCGGATTTAACTTTAATGCGCCGGCTCAACTAAGTTCCAATCAAAAAGGTGCATATGGCTGGAACCAGGCCATCCGTACCGATGTGCAGGGTGCACAGATTTTTACAGCCGATAATGTAAAAGCAAAAGCTTTACGTGAAAGCGGTTTCGGTGCAGCGCTTACCCATCAGCGTGATGGTATTGCACGTGGTACAGGTGTGTTTGTTACACTGGCTGATACAAAAGAAAATAAAACAATCATTAAAGAAAAAGCTGCTGCGCATTATTCGTTCAGCAAAGGCACATCTATGCAATCGTACCCAAGTTCAATTATGGGTAGTATTTCATTGCTGCGCCAAACTTACCTCGATGCACAATGGTATAAAAATAATCCGTTGGCAGAAGGTGTAAACCTGACGTTGAAATATTGGAACGAACAACAAAATCTGCCCCAGATTTTTGAAGCAAACGATAAATGGGCGGTAGTACGTGCCGATAAAATAGGCGATGAATTTGGCGTACAGTTTATTATGAAAGCAGGCGGTAACGAGTACCAACGTATAACCGATATGGCGGGCACAAAAGCCACGTTTATTCTGCCGTTGAATTATCCTGCAGCAATGGATATTGAAGATCCGCATGATGCACGTTTTGTTTCGCTCACCGATATGAAGCATTGGGAAATGGCTCCGGCAAATGCAGCCATGTTCGAAAAAGCAGGTATCAACTTTGTACTTACTACATCCGATTTGCGTGATCCACGCCAGTTCCTCACCAACCTGCGCAAAGCAATGGAGTATGGTTTAAGTGAGAGTAAAGCAATGGAAGCTTTAACCAAAGTACCGGCTACTTTACTTGGTGTGTACGATGTGGTGGGCAGTCTCGATGCAGGTAAACTGGCGAACTTCCTCATTACATCCGGTCCGATCTTTTCAGAAAAAACAACCATTTATCAAAACTGGGTACAAGGCGAAAAATACAGTGTAAAAGATGAGTTGTGGAACGACGTAAAAGGTGTTTACAACTTAACTGTAAATACACCCGGTGGTGCTAAAACATTTACACTTGATGTAAAGAACAGCACGTCAGCAACGGTTATTGGAAAAGATACACTCACCGGACGTTTTACATTTGATGGCAAACAGGTACGCCTCAACTTCCCCGAAGCAAAAGGCAGCCGTAACAATATTCGTTTAAGCGGTATTGCAAACGATCATCTCTGGAGTGGTGTGGGCGATGATGTAAACGGAAATCGTTTTACATGGACCGCTGTTTACAGCAAAGAAACAATGGTGAAAGCTGACAGCACCCGTAGCAAAGCACCGGTGAAAATCGGAGCCGTAACTTATCCGTTTAATGGATATGGTTATACCGAAATGCCAAAGCAGGAAACTATTCTTATTAAAAATGCTACCGTTTGGACCAATGAAAAAGAAGGCATTTTACAAAATACCGATGTGCTGATTAAGAATGGTAAGATTGCTGCTATTGGTAAAAACCTCAGCGATGCAGGTGCAAAAGTAATTGATGGTACAGGCAAGCATGTTACTGCCGGTATTATTGATGAGCACTCGCATATTGCTGCAGCTTCTATTAACGAAGGCGGGCAAAGTGTTACATCGGAAGTACGTATTGCCGATAACTTAAACCCGGATGATATTAATATCTATCGCCAGTTAAGCGGTGGTGTTACATCCTCACATATTCTGCATGGTTCTGCTAATACCATTGGCGGACAAACACAACTCATTAAACTCCGTTGGGGTGCCAATGATGAGGGTTTGAAATTCCAGAACTGGCCGGGCTACATCAAGTTTGCATTGGGCGAAAACGTAAAACGTACTTCATCTCAACAAAACAACCGTTTCCCCGATACCCGTATGGGCGTAAGCCAGGTATTGATAGATGCATTTACACGTGCAAGAGATTATGAAGCTGCATGGAAAAAGTTTGATGAAGAGAAAAAGAAAAATCCAAAAGCAACAGCCCCACGTCGTGATCTGGAGTTAGATGCATTGGTAGAAATTCTCAACAAAAAACGTTTTATCACTTGTCACTCTTATGTACAAAGTGAGATCACCGATATGATTCGTGTTGCAGACAGATTTGGTTTTACATTAAACACCTTCACACATATTCTGGAAGGTTATAAAGTAGCCGATAAAATGAAAGCACATGGCGCCAACGCTTCTACCTTCAGCGATTGGTGGAATTATAAAATGGAAGTGGTTGATGCTATTCCTTACAACGCTAACCTTATGCAGAAAGTAGGTGTTAATGTTGCTATCAATTCAGATGATGCTGAAATGGCCCGCCACCTGAATCATGAAGCAGCAAAGAGTGTAAAGTATGGTAGTATGAGCGAAGAAGATGCGTTGAAAATGGTTACACTCAACCCTGCAAAAATGCTGCGTGTTGATGACCGTGTAGGTAGTATTAAAGTGGGTAAAGATGCAGACATTGTTGTATGGAGCGATCATCCGTTGAGCATTTATGCAAAGGCAGAAAAAACAATTGTAGATGGTATTGTTTACTACGATCGTGAAAAAGATAAACAGCTGCGTGTTGATATTGCCAAAGAACGTGCCCGCTTAATGGCGAAAATGATTGGCGAAAAACGTTCGGGTATGCCAACAGTTCCGTTTGCACCAAGCATGGAAATTATGCACACCTGTTCCGATCATAATCACAGCCATGGTTTACTCGTAATAGATGCGGATGAAGTGGATCAAAACAGCAACCAATAAAACTTACTACAATGAAGAAACTAATTTTAAGCATACAACTTTTACTGGTTACCGTTCTTGCAGTGGCGCAGGAAACCGTGTACCCGGCAAAAGCACAAACTGAAACAATTACCATTATTAACGCCACTATTCATGTTGGCAATGGTACTGTTATCAGCAATGGATTCATCAGCTTCGAAAACGGAAAAATTAAAGCAGTTGGTCAAACAGCGCCGGCGGCTGGTGGCAAAGTCATTGATGCCAAAGGCAAGCATGTATATCCCGGCTTAATTCTTTCGTCTTCGCAACTGGGCCTGGTAGAAGTAAACAGTGTACGTGCAACGATCGATCATACAGAAATCGGTTTGTACAACCCCAACATCCGTTCGATTGTTGCTTATAATACCGATTCAAAAGTAATCGGCACTTTACGCAGCAACGGTATCCTGTTTGCCAACGTTGTACCGCAAGGCGGCACCATCAGCGGTTCATCAACCGTTGTGCAACTTGATGCATGGAACTGGGAAGATGCGATTTACAAAGCCGACGGACAAATGCATATCAACATGCCATCGTTACTTCCCCGCCCTTCACGCTTTGGTGGTTTTGGCGGTGGCGCAGAAACTAGAAGCAGTGCAGACAGAGTAAAAGAAGCATTGGCCGAAGTAGAAAACATCAAAGACTTTTTCCGTGAGGCAAAGGTGTATCTGAAAGAAACTACACACAGCAAAACAAATTTGAAATACGAAGCAACAAAAGCATTGTTTGAGAAAAAACAAAAGCTGTTTGTGCATTGTGATATTGTAAAAGAAATGCTGGTAGCAGTTGATTTTGCAAAAGAGTTTGGCTTTGATGTGGTGATTGTTGGCGGCAGCGAAAGCTGGCAAATTGCAGATTTACTGAAGCTGAATAACATTGCTGTAATTCTTGCCCAGCGTCATGCATTACCAACCATGACGGATGACGATGTGGATCTTCCTTACAAATCGGCAACTTACTTACAGGATGCCGGTGTATTGTATGCCATTAACGATGAAGATGGACAAACAAGAGGCCGCAACCTTCCGTTTAATGCAGGTACCGCAGCTGCCTATGGTCTTACCAAAGAGCAGGCTCTTACGGCTATTACATTGAACGCTGCAAAAATCCTCGGCATTGATAATGTAACCGGTTCACTTGAAGTGGGTAAGGATGCGAATATTGTGATTTCTGAAGGCGACATCCTCGATATGAAGTCGAGTATTGTTACTACGGTCTTTATCCAGGGCCGCCAATCAAGCCTTGACGATAAGCACAAACAACTGAACGAGCGCTATAAGTATAAGTACGGGATAAAGTAATACAAGCTACTTAGCTTAATAAAAAAGGTTACCGTAAATCGGTAACCTTTTTTATTACGTACTTAAACAGTAAGAAAAACGTTTATATCTTCACATGACCCAAATTTTGAAATCACCATGAAAAAGCTTCTGCCGGTTTTGTTACTGATTGCCATAGGCGGCTCCTGCAGAAAACCGCAAGACACGCCTCCCCTGCAAAATATTATTACAGATGGGGTTTGGCGTATTTCGCTTCACAAACAAAACAACAGCAATAACACGTTTCTTTATACCGGATGGCAGTTTCGCTTTAATGCCGACAAAACGTTGGTTGTAAGCAACGGTTCGCAAAGCTTTACAGGTACTTGGGCAGAAGATCCGAGAGCCGATAATTTTGAAATAAAAATAACCAGCACCGAACAGGAGTTATCCGACATCAGTCATCTTTGGTTTAACAAGCTGCTTACCTACCGGCAGGTACTGTTTCAAAACGATAAAACAAATCCCACCAAAGAATTACAGTTTACAAAACTGTAACTGCATCAGCCAATCAGTTTGGGATAATCAACAAACCAGAAGGTTTTCTTTGCTTTTGTAAACCTGTTCCAGTCAGACGTTTCAATCTTTACTGCAAAAATGCAGCAGGTCGGCATGTTATCAATTTTTGCTTCGGTTAACTGGTTTGCAAAATCGGTAATACCATTATTGTGCGAGAAAATTGCGACCGTCTGCAACTCATCGGGGAGAGTTTCAATTGTAGCTGTAAAAATAGAAGGTTCCGGTAAGTACAGTTGCGAAAGTAATTGCATACCGTCTTTATCTTTTCCGAATGCTTTCATGAAATGCTCACAGGTTTGGCGGGCTCTTATGGCCGGGCTGCTGAGAAATGCATCGATCACAATATTCCGGTCAACCAACTTTTTAGCCATTGCAGGTGCATCTTTCAAACCCCGTGCATTGAGTGTACGGTCAAAATCGTTCTGTTGCGGATGATCCCAACTGCTTTTTGCATGACGTATAAGGAGCAACGATTTCATCTTCTGAAAGTAAGCATTCAACCGCAATAAAAAAACCACCTGTTGTAACAGATGGTTCTCTCTTCAGTATTTTTCCGGCTTGATATAATTGATTTTAAAGACGGGCATTTTATACACAACAAAAACTTTACCAAACGAACTTAAAGCCAGAGCTATTTTTAATAACCACGAACATTTTTTCCATCGAGGTAATTCAACAGTGCTTTGTTACAAACTCTGTTACCACCTGGTGTCGGATAGTTGCCGGTAAAGTACCAATCGCCGGTATTTGTAGGGCAACTGGTATGCAGGTCTTCAATATTCTGGTAAATAACCTGTACCGGAATGGTGAAACCTGCGGGTGTAATCAACTGTGCAATTTTATCGCTGATTTCTTCTGTTGTAAATGGTTTGTATAAACGACGGACAACGTTTTCGGTATGCAGCTGATTATTGCGGTGCAACTCCTTTATGGTTTCATGCACTTCTGTAATTACATGTTCCATACCACGCTCCTTCAGCAAGGCAACTGCTGCACGGAATGCAACAAAATCGCCGAGCTTACTCATGTCAATACCGTAACAATCGGGGTAACGAATTTGCGGCGCACTGGAAACAATAATAATTTTCTTCGGACCAAGTCGGCCCAACATCCGCACAATACTTTCCTTCAACGTTGTACCCCGCACAATCGAGTCATCAATTACCACCAATGTATCTTCGCCACGACGAACAGTACCATACGTAATATCATATACGTGTTGTACCATTTCGTTACGGCTGCTGTCTTCTGTAATAAACGTACGCAGCTTTACATCTTTAATCGCAATTTTCTCCTGGCGGATTTTGCGGGTAATCATTTCATTCAGCTTCTCTTCATCAAAATCTTTACCCCAGCTTAAAATACGTTGTACTTTAATCTGGTTCAGATATTCTTCCATTCCTTTCACCAAACCATAAAACGCAACTTCGGCTGTGTTTGGAATATAAGAGAAGATGGTATTCTTTAAATCGTAATCAATATGTTCAAGAATACGTTTGCTGAGTTTATGACCAAGTGTGATGCGTTCACGATAAATTTTTTCATCGCTACCACGGCTGAAGTAGATACGTTCAAACGAACAGGCTCTGCGCTCTTTTGGTTCAAGCACCTGTTCAATATGATAATGTCCGTCGGGTTCAACAATCAATGCCTGTCCGGGCATTAATTCCAACACCTCGTTTTCGCCCACATTAAAGGTGGTACGGATGGCTGCCCGCTCACTCGCTGCAACAATTACTTCTTCATCAATATAATAATATGCCGGACGGATACCGTGCGCATCACGCATAACAAAGCTGGCGCCATTACCCGTCATACCGCCAATGGTATAACCACCATCAAACAAAGGCGTTGCTTTCTTAAGCACATTGGCAACAGATGGGTTGTTGGGATTGATTTCATCTTCCTTTACCAGGAAATGATGCACTACTTCCATCATCGCTGCCAGATCGCTCTGGCGTTGAAATTCACCCGGATCAATATTGATTAGACTGAATAATTCGTCAGTATTTACCAGATTAAAGTTTCCTGCAAGTGCAAGATTTCTTGCTGTGTTTGTATTACGCTTAATAAAAGGATGGCAAAACTCTACATTGTTTTTACCCTGTGTACCATAGCGGAGATGCCCCAACATTAACTCGCCCAAAAATGGCAGATGCCCTTTCATTAAACCGGCATGCTGCTTAATATCGGGTTGATATTTTTCAAGCTCCTGTACTTCCTGCCCTACTTTAAAGAACAAATCGGCAATGGGTTGGGGGGCGCTGCTGCGTAAACGATGGAGAAAGGGATACCCCGGTTCTACATCCAGCTTAACGGCTGCAATACCGGCACCGTCTTGTCCACGGTTGTGCTGCTTTTCCATAAGGAGGTACAGCTTGTTAAGGCCATACAGCACCGAGCCATATTGTTTCTGGTAATGAGAGAAGGGTTTGCGTAAACGAATGAAGGCGAGGCCACATTCGTGTTTTATTTCGTCGCTCATGGTTGTTGTATCAGAAATCAACCGCTGTTTTAGCTACGGTTGTGGAAGGCGCAAAGGTAAGAACCTGTTGCTACATTCCTGCATTAATTAAGCACCGTTTCGGGATAAAGACTTTCGGCCAACCATAAAAACTCACGCACAAATACGTCGATGTTTTTCTGGAATGATGGATCGGTAAGGTTTCCCTCTTCATCAAACTTTTTATCAACGCCGCCCACAATTAACATATACGGACTTGCAATACCGAATAACGCATTGATGAGCAATTGCATTTGCTGGGTTGCACGAATTCCGCCTAACGGACCAGGGCTTGCAGTTACAATACCAAATGCTTTATGTGCCTGCTTCGGATAATGATCGAGCAGGTTTTTCATTGCAGGGGTATAACTGCCATTGTACTCCGGTGTAACAAGTATAAAAGCATTGGCAGCGAACATCCGTTTGCTTAGAGGCTTAAATGCTTCAGGTGTTGCATCTTCCGACACGAACACATCCTGCAAGAGGGGAAGATCCCACTCACGCACATCCAGTATGCCAACTGTATGTGTTGTATTTTTTTCGAGGAGCTGTTTTAAAAACAAAGCCACACGGTTGGTAACACTGTTTTCTCTGGGGCTGCCTGCTATAATTTCAATATTCATAATAGTATTCCTCTTTTCTGCTTCCGCTGTTCAAAATAAAAAATCAAAAGTAACATCTCTTAGTTGAGATGGCCGAATTTGCCGGCATTAAAATCATCAATCGCCGCTATAATTTCCTGCTGGGTATTCATTACAAACGGACCGTATGCTGCTACGGGTTCTGTAATCGGTTCTCCACTTAATACTAACAAATGGGTTTCGTTATTTGTTTGCACATGAATGCGATTACCTGCCTGTTCAAAAATCAGCAGATCGCCTTCTCTTGCGGTTTTATCATCGTTAATGAGTACCGTTCCTTTTAAAACAAGTACAGCTGTGTTATCGCCTTCTGTTACATCGAAGTCAAAGTCGGCATGTGCATTTGCATGCGCATCAAAAATATTAATGCGGGTGAAGGTGTTAGCCGGACCTTTTACCGTATTCATTTCGCCCGCAATTATTCTGATTTTGCCTTGCCCGTTGGGTAATGTTATTTCTGGAATGTTTGCAGAACGAATATCCTGGTAAGCAGGCGGAGTAGATTTATCTTTTGCAGGTAAATTAACCCAAAGCTGAGCACCGTGTAATACACCCCCATTTTTGCTGAATTCTGTTTCATGAAATTCTTTGTGCAGAATACCTGCACCGGCCGTCATCCATTGTACATCGCCTGCAAATAATTTGCCTTTACCACCGCTGCTGTCTTCGTGCTCCAAAGCACCTTCCCATAAAATACTAACCGTTTCAAATCCTTTGTGCGGATGCACATCTACACCACGGGGATGATCGGTTGGTAAAAAACTGGTTGGTTCAAAATAATCAAGCATCAGGAAAGGACTCATGTCCTTCCACATCGCCGACGAAATAAATGTCTTTACCTTAAAACCATCTCCTACCATATGAGGGGGAGCCGCTTTCCTGATGTACTTGATTTGTTTCATGTGTTAACGTTTAATTTGAAAACTTGTCACATCTTTTTCGCCGTAACAGTTTCCTTTTTCTTGCTTTTACGATTGCAATTATGCTTGCTTCACAAACTGAACATGGAACTGCAGTTTTACTTCATCACTAACTACAACACCACCTGCTTCTGTAACTGCATCCCAACCCAAACCGAATTCTTTACGCTTGATTTTGCCTTCTGCTTCGAAACCAACTTTTGTCTGACCCCATGGATCTACCATTAAACCTGCATATTCAGCTTTCAGTTCAATTGGTTTTGTTACATCACGGATTGTCAAATCGCCTTTTATTACCAGGCCATCATCTGTTTTACTTACAGAAGAAGAAACAAACTTTAACTCCGGATATTTTTCTGCTGCGAAGAAATCATCGCTCTTCAGGTGACCATCACGCTGTTCGTTACGGGTATCAACACTGTTGATGTCTGCTGTAAATGTTACAACTGCATCAGAAAAATCGTCTGCTTCAGCAGTTAATGTTGCATCAAATGTTTTGAACTGACCTGTAACAGTTGTAATCATCAGGTGTTTTACTTTAAAAATAATGTCGCTGTGTGCTGCATCAATTTTGTACGTTGCCATTGTGTTTAGATTTTGTTTTGAGATTAAATATTTGTTTTGAGATTTTTTATTTTAACATGGGCACTTCCATTAATAACAAGCGTGCATCTGCATCTGCTGTAATGTGGAGCGTGTCTGTTTCGCTGATACCGAGCCCGTCTCGTTTATTCAACGATTCGCCATTAATCGTTACATCACCTTCCAGCACAAACGCATACACGCCGCTGTTTGTTCCTTTTAATTTGTATTCGCCGGTAAATCCTTTTTCTAAGTTGCCAAGGCTAAACCATGCGTCCTGGTGAATCCAAACTCCTTCATCATCGGCATTGGGACTAAGCACTTGCAGCAGATTGTTTTTCATTTTGCTTTCATCAAGTGTAATCTGTCCGTAACGTGGCTGCACATTCTTTTTGTTCGGGAACACCCATATCTGTAAAAACTTTACGTCTTTGTCTTTGTTGGCATTCATTTCACTGTGAGAAATACCTGTACCGGCACTCATTACCTGTATATCGCCTTGCTTAATTACTGTTTCGTTGCCCATGCTGTCTTTATGCCGCAGATCACCGCTTAACGGTATGGAAATAATTTCCATGTTATCGTGTGGGTGCGTACCAAAGCCCATGCCTGCAGCTACACTGTCATCATTCAATACCCGTAAGGCACCAAAATGGATACGCTCCGGGTTATAGTAACCGGCAAAACTAAAGCTGTGGTAACTGTTGAGCCAGCCATGATTGGCATGGCCTCTTGTTGCTGCTTTGTGTAATACCTTTTTCATATTTACTCCTTTTTAAAATACATGTATGTACACGTATTTGTTTAAAAAAATATCAACTTTCCTGCTGCCTGATAATTTCAAGCAATTCGTTCAACTTAGCTGCATCGCTTTCGTTCAGCTTCACATGCTGGTCAAATACGCTGTTGATACGTTGTGTACTCAACTCCAGTATATTAAGGCCTGCTGCTGTGAGCGACATTACGGTGTGCCGTTTGTCATTTGCATCGGTGGTGCGTTTCACCAGCTTTTTCAATACTAACCGGTCAATAATGCGTGGTACGTTTGAGCTTTTCTCAATCATCCGACCTGCAATATCCTTCACACACATATCGTCGGGCGATTTACCCTTGAGTATACGTAAAACATTGTACTGCTCATGTGTTAGCCCGAACTGCTTCAACTCCCTGCTCATGATGGTTTTTAACCACCAGGCAGTATACAATACATTCAACACTGCTTTGTGGTTTTCGTTTTTAAAATTCGTGCTTTGTATGGCCTGTTCCAGTTTCACAATGCAAATATATGTACATACATGTAATTTTCCAAATACTAAAAAGCCCTCCGGTTAGGGAGGGCTTTGTTATAACATTTCTTTAGTTTTTTACGGTATTGCCGAGTATGGCTTTAATAGGAGCACATTCACGGTATTCGTCTTCAATTTGAACGTAAAAGGTTTTGGAGTTTTTAATAAACCACTTTTCCAGTTCTTTTTCTTTCTTTTCTTCTAATGCTCGGCCGGCTATTTTGCTGTAATCGTCCGACATATTTTCCCGATGTGGGGCTGTGCGGGCTACCAGATAAATCAGGCGCACACCCTTTTTCCCTTGAGGGTCGGTAAAGGTTGTGGGTTGCGAAAAGTCGCCGGGTTTTAATTTTTCCAGTAAAGGAACCATATCCTTATCCAGCTCATCGATGGTAATAATAGAAGTGCCATCTTTTCCACGCATCATACCAGCTGTAAATTTCGAATTATCATCATCCGAATACTTGCTTACTGCTTCGCCAAACTTCATGGCCCCGGTAATCAATTTTGCACGGATGGTATCGAGTTTATTGATCGCATCTTTAATATCCGGTTCGTTAATACGGGGTATTTTAAGAATATGACGCACTGTTACTTCATCGCCATTACGTGACAGGCACTGGATAATATGGTAACCGAATTTTGATTTAATTACACGTGATATTTGTCCTTCCTTTAAGCTCATTGCTGTATTAAAGAACGTAGGATCCCACTGGTTGTCGCCCCTGTTCAACACATACAAACCAGCATTTTCTTTTGCAGCAGGATCATCGCTGTACTGCGATGCAAGGAATTCCATTTTCTTCGAACCTGCTTCTATCTGGCGCTTAAATTCTTTCAATTCTTCCTGGGCGTATTCTTCCATTTCACGTCCGGCTTTCGGATACACCACAATTTCACCAATCTCTAATTCTGTTTCATAAAAAGCCAAACTGTCTTTCGGAATTTTATTGAAGAACGCACGCACTTCTGTCGGAGTAATTTTTACATTCTCCACAATTTTATTACGCATGGCAGCAGCCAGCTTACTTTCCTTTATTGGATCACGCATTTCTTCACGAAACTGATAAATGGTTTTACCCGTGATCTGTTCAATTACTTCCTTTGAGCCGTATTGCTGAATAAAATAACGGATACGGTTATCTACATCTGCCTCAATTTCTTCTTCGCTTACCGGTAATGAATCTTTTTCAGCCTGGATCGCCAGCATTTTATTAATGATCAATTGCTGCATCAGAAAACAAGGTGCATCGGGTGGTAATTCGTAATCCTTGCTTCTTGCGTCGTTAATCTGGTTATCGATATCGGACTTGAGCACAATACGATCGCCAACAACACCAATAATTTTATCGGCCGTAATTTTTTTTACCTGCGCCTGCGCTGCAACTGCTACAACTACTGCAATAACGGTTAATACTTTTTTCATTTTCGGGAAAGATGAGGGTCAAAAGTAACAGAGATGACTGTTGTGTGAACACAGCCATCTCTGTTTTAACATTCTGTTTCTATACTTTACGCTTTTACAGTGTGCGTTTTACTTCTTCCTGTTCAAAGGCTACGATGGTATCGCCAACGCTGAGATCTGCAAAGTTTTTAATGGTTAAACCACACTCCATATTTGAAGCAACTTCTTTTGCATCATCCTTAAAGCGCTTCAAGCTGCCCAGTTCTGCAAATCCACCTTCTGTACGTGGGTATACAAGTACACCATCACGGAACAAACGGATCTTCGCATCACGTTTCAGTTTTCCTTCGAGTACATAACAACCTGCAACAGTTGCCTTATCGAATTTATACACTTCACGTACCTCAACTGTGGCTACTTCTTTCTCGGTAATCTTCGGCTCCAATAAACCTTCCATCGCACTCTTCACTTCTTCGATGGCGTTATAGATGATGGAGTAGTTCTTGATTTCCACACCTTCCTGGTCGGCCAAGCGTGCCGCCTGTAATGAAGGACGTACGTTAAAACCAATCAGGATCGCATCAGATGCACTTGCCAATGTTACATCGGCCTCAGAAATCTGTCCAACCGCTTTCAACACCACATTCACCGCAATTTCTTCGGTAGAAAGTTTCTGCAACGAATCGGTTAAGGCTTCTACCGAACCATCCACATCACCTTTAATGATCAGGTTGAGTTCTTTAAAGTTACCCAATGCCAAACGACGACCGATTTCATCAAGAGTAATATGCTTCTTGGTACGGATACCTTGTTCACGCAAAATTTGTGCACGACGGCCTGCAATTTCTTTTGCTTCGGCTTCATCTTCGTACATTCTGAATTTCTCACCCGCCTGTGGCGCACCATTTAAGCCAAGTATCTGTACCGGCGTTGAAGGACCTGCTTTATCAATACGTTGGTTACGTTCGTTAAACATGGCTTTTACACGACCGTAATATTGGCCCGAAACAATCAGATCGCCTTGCGAAAGTGTACCGTTTTGTACCAATACGGTGGCAACATAACCACGGCCCTTATCGAGCGATGCTTCAATAATGGAACCAGAGCCTTCTCTGTCCGGGTTCGCTTTCAGCTCAAGTAATTCGGCTTCAAGCAATATTTTTTCGAGGAGCTTATCTACATTTAATCCTTTCTTGGCAGAGAGTTCCTGGCTTTGGTATTTACCGCCCCACTCTTCTACCAGAATATTCATTTGCGATAACTGCTCGTAAATTTTTTGCGGGTTGGCACCATCTTTATCAATCTTGTTCACTGCAAAAATCATTGGTACACCTGCTGCCTGTGCGTGGCTGATGGCCTCTTTTGTTTGAGGCATCACCGCATCATCGGCTGCTACTACAATTACTGCAATATCGGTAACCTTAGCACCACGGGCACGCATGGCCGTAAACGCTTCGTGACCCGGCGTATCGAGGAACGTAATTTTTTTACCGGATGATGTTTGTACTTCGTACGCACCAATGTGCTGTGTAATACCACCGGCCTCGCCTGATACCACATTCGCATTACGGATATAATCGAGCAATGAAGTTTTACCATGATCAACGTGACCCATGATGGTTACAATGGGGGCACGTGGCTGCAAGCTTTCTTCATCATCTGCTTCAATTTCCTCTTCCATTTCGGCCTGCTTCTCCATATCGATGAACTCTACTTCAAAGCCAAATTCACCTGCTACCAGTTCAATCAATTCAGCATCGAGACGTTGGTTAATAGAAACCATCATACCTAAGCTGAAACATTTTGCTACAACATCTGTTGCAGAAACATCCATTAAGCTGGCAAGTTCTGCCGCACTAACGAACTCGGTTACCTGCAGCTTGTTATCTTCTGCACCCTCATTCGACTGATCGGCCATTTCATCACGCTTCAGTTTACGGTACTTCGCTTTCAGGCTCTTACCACGGCCACCTTGGCCGGCAAGTTTCGCCTGTGTTTCACGGAGTTTTTCCTGAATTTCTTTTTCGTCGATGACTTTATCTTCTCTGCGTACTTGTATACGTGCACGGTCGTTTCTGTTTGCACCACCTTGGTTTGGACCACCCGGACCTCTGCGTTGGCCACCACCTTGTTGTCCGCCACCACGGTTTTGGAAACCGCCCTGCTGACCACCTTGTTGACCTTCACCTTGTGCAGGTTGCGATCCTTTTTTATCAATCGGAATGCGCTTACGCTTACGCTTTTCTTTGTCTGTAACTGGTTTCGGTCTTGTATCGGGATTAACCGGTAATTCAATTTTACCCAGGATCTTCGGACCTTCCAGTTTCTCTGCCTTAATGTTTTCAATTACTACTTCTTCATCTTCCACAGGGGCCGGTTGTTCAACAACCGGCACAGGCGTAATAACGATGGGCTCTTTCTTTACAATTTCCTTCACCTCAGGCTTAGGCTCTTCTTCCTTCTTACGCTTTTCAATCTTCTTCGGCTTGGTAGACGAATCAATTTTATCTAAGTCGATTTTCGCAATAATTTTCGGCCCTTCAACTTCAGGTGCTTCAATTTTTGTTATTTCCGGCTCAGGTTCTTTCACTACCTCTTTCTCTTCTGCTTTTGGTACTTCTGTCACAACCGGAGCAGGAGCTTCCTCCACAACCACGGGCTTTATCTCTTCCACTACAACCTGTGCTTCTTCAACAATAACCGGTTTTATTTCCTCTACCTTCGGCTCTTCCTTCTTCTTAATTATTTCTTTTTTGATAGAAATATCTTCTTCTTCCTTCTTCTTTTTCAGATCGGACATGCCGCCTTTAGGAATCTCAATCTGATCACTTTTTGCTTTCGCCAGTTTATCGGATGAGAACTCTGCCTGCAAAGCACGGTACATTGCTTCCGTAAGTTTTGCAGTAGGCTTTAAATCGTCTTTGTTGAAACCTTTTGCGGCCAAAAAGTCAATAAGCGTGTCTTTACCAATATTGAACTCCTTGGCAGCGGCCATTAAACGTGGTGTATTACTTTCTGACATAATTTCTTTCCCGACGCATACAGCCATATGCAGGGAACAACTTGTTTAATTGTTTAAATAAATCTTATAGCTATAACCTGTAAAGGTTATTCTTTCTCAAACTCTTCTTTTAACACCCGACGTAATTCCTCAATTGTTTCTTTCTCCAGATCTGTACGACGTTCCAGTTCCTCCGTTGTTAATTCGAGTACGCTGCGTGCAGTATCGCAACCGATACGTTTCAACTCATCAATTACCCAACCGTCAATCTCATCTGTAAATTCATCCAGGTCGATATCGAACTCATTGGTTTCTTCTTCCGTATCACGGTATACATCAATTTCGTACCCTGTTAATTCACAAGCCAGCTTAATGTTTACGCCACGCTTACCAATTGCGAGGGAAACCTGGTCGGGCTTGAGATATACTTCTGCATGTTTACCATCCTGGTCAATATCCATGCTGGTAATTTTTGCAGGTGTTAAAGAACGTTGAATGAGCAGGTTGATGTTGTTGGTAAAGTTAATTACATCAATGTTCTCATTCTTCAGCTCACGTACAATACCATGGATACGGCTACCCTTCATACCTACGCAGGCGCCCACCGGATCAATACGATCGTCGAAGCTTTCTACCGCCACTTTCGCTCTTTCGCCCGGCTCACGAACGATTTTGCGGATCACAATTAATCCATCAAAAATTTCCGGCACTTCAATTTCAAGCAATTTAGCAAGGAACAACGGACTTGTTCTTGATAAAATGATGACGGGAGCATTATTTTTTAATTCTACTTTTTTAATTACAGCACGAATGTTTTCGCCTTTCTTGAAATAATCCTGCGGAATCTGCTCACTCTTGGGTAACAAGAGTTCGTTTCCTTCTTCATCCAGCAACAACACTTCTTTCTTCCACACCTGGTATACTTCGGCAGAAATAATTTCGCCAATACGATCGCCATATTTCTTTACCAGTACATTCTTCTTTAAATCGCCGATGCGGCTTGCCAGTGTTTGCTTAGCAGCAAGAATGGCACGGCGGCCGAAATCGTGAATATCTACATCTTCGTATAATTCTTCACCTACTTCATAATCGGGTTCAATCTTAACAGCATCGCTGTAGGCAATCTGTGCTAATGGATCTTCCACCTGTCCGTCTTCTACGATGGTACGGCGACGCATGATCTCCAAATCACCTTTTTCGGTGTTTACGATTACGTCGAAGTTGTCATCGCTTCCGTATTTTTTACGAAGCAAGGTTTTAAACACATCTTCCAGCACCTTCATCATCGTGGGGCGGTCAATATTTTCCGCATCCTTAAACTCCTGGAAACTCTCAATAAGATTGATACTTGCCATAACTCATTTTTTTAAATACAACGGTTGTTTTCAGTATTTGCAACCGTAATCAGTTAAATACAATTTGAATTTTAGTTGATTTAATATCTGCATAAGCAAGGAGGTGTTGCAACACTTCCTGCTTTTTCCCTTTCCCTTTTGTTTCTTCTACCGTTATTTCTGTTTCGCCTGCGGCCAGTAACTTTCCGTCTACTTTACGGCCATCTTTTAAAATCACTTCTACAGGGCGGCCCACATTTTTTAGGTATTGACGGGTAAGTTTCAATGGCTCTTCTAAACCAGGCGATGATACTTCGAGCGAAAAATCGCCTTCGTTAAACATACCTGCTTCTTCAATGAGCTTATACAGTTCCCTGTTGTAGCCGATACAACGGCCGATGGGTAAACCGGCATCTGCATCAACAAAAACCTGGATGTTATTGCCCGGTTTCAGTTTCACATCTACCAGGAAACTATCGGGATCTTTGCTGATCATCTCTTCGGCCAATTGCCTGATGTTTGCTGCTTTTTGTTCTAAGTTCATGTAAGGAAAATAAAGAAGGGAACGATGCCGTTCCCTTCCACTGTTTCTTTTATCCGCTGCAAAAGTAAGAGAATGGAGGGTATTGGAAAAATTTTTTTAAGCCTTTGTGTAAGGGCAAGCTTTAGGGGAATCTTCACACAAAGCGCACGGGTTTAATTTATCTTTGCAGCATCATGTTACTACGTTATTTACTTTACGGACTCCTGATTTATTTTGTATTCCGTTTTATTTTCAGATTTGTTATTCCTGTAACCCGGGCTGCACGAACAATGAAAAACCAAATGAACGAGTTTCAGGCACGTATGCAGGAGCAACAACAGCAGCAAACGGCTGCTCAACGACCACAACCTGCAAAACAACCCCTTACCCCCAAAGAAGGCGACTATATTGAATTTGAAGAGGTAAAGTGAAAAGAAAGGCACAAGCCTGCAACTTAACTTATAAGTTAAGACATCAACCCAAGCTCTTCTACCTTCATGCCCGGCAGCAGATGAATGGTTTGCAGACCCAGCTGTTGTGCCGCTTCAATATTATTAATACTATCATCAATAAATATTGTTTCAGCCGGGTTGAGTTGCTGTGCATTCATTACATATTCAAATGCTGATGCATTGGGTTTACGATGGCCAATGCGGTGCGAATAATAAGCTGCGTCGAACAAGGCATCAAAGGCCTGCTCCAGTTGCAGCAACGCATACCTGCGCTGAAACTCCTGTAAATGAATTTCGTTGGTATTACTAAGGAGGTATAATTGATATTTACTTTTCAATTGAGGCAATACAGCCAGGCTTTCTACTCTGAAATCGAGCAGCAACGCATTCCACGCATCTCTGATCTGTTCATCGGTAAGCGCTAACCCTGTTTCTGCTCTGAATGCTTGATAAAACAACTCCTCGTCTATCCCGGTTTCGAGTTTTTTAAACAACGAATTGCTGTGAAACTGATTAAAGAAATCGGAAAAATTGTTCACCCCTAAATCGGTAAACGCTTTTTCGGTTAACCGGAAATCAATATCAAGTAATACACCGCCCAGATCGAAAATGATTGCTTTAACTGTTTGCATGTTGCAAAGAAAATACATCTGCACCGGTATTTAATTGCATCGTTTCTCTTTAAATCAAAAATTACCTCATAAATAATACACTGCCGATACACCTATTTTTCTATCTTTGCCCCCGCCCAAAAGGCCGGATCCTTAGCTCAGACGGTTAGAGCATCTGACTCATAATCAGAGGGTCGTAGGTTCAAATCCTACAGGATCCACCAACTAACTGTTGATTACAGTTTTTGCCGGAAAGAAAGGAAGACGGGAATTGCCAGACATACTATTATTTCCCGCCCCACCTCTTCCCGGCATTATTTTTAAAAATGGCTTTAACCTTTGCTTAACCGTTAAGCAAATACATTTGCCTCTTTATAATTATGAAGAAACTATTACTGTTCATGTTACTGGCTGTTACGGTTGTATCGTTACAGGCGCAGGAAACAGAGAAGAAGAAAAAGAAAGACTGGTCGAAAGTAAACCTCGGTAACCGCCCAAAGGATCACCTGATGTTCCAGGTGGGTTATTTAAACTGGTTGCAAAAGCCCGATAGCATTGCGACTGCAGGTTTTGCCCGTAGCGTTAATGCTTATTTTTCGTTCGACTTTCCGTTTAAAACCGATCCCCGCTTTAGTGTTGGTTTAGGTGCAGGTGTTGGTGCTGATAATATGTTCTTTGATAAAAGTGCCGGCCGTAACCTCAACATTGTAAGCAGCAATGGTTTCAGTTTTGCAAAAAATACAGGTAAAGACACAGTTATTAAATACAAGTCAATTAAACTGGCAACTGTTTACCTGGAAGCACCGGTTGAAATACGCTTTATGGTTGATCCTGCAAACCCCAACAAAAGCCTCAAGTTTGCCTTGGGTATGAAAGTTGGAACCATGATCAGCGCAACTGATAAAACAAGGTTTACACAAGATGCTGCCGGCAACACGGCCTATACATTAAAAGAAAAAGACCGTAAGAATTTTAATAACCTGCGCCTTGCAGCAACTGCAAGAATCGGTTATGGCAACTTCGGCTTTTTTGCTCAGTACCAGTTAAACGATATGATTAAGGAAGGACAAGGTCCAAACCAGATTCGTCCGTTTACAGTGGGTATTACTTTAACCGGATTATAAGTTTCATTACTATCGATATTGAAGCCTCCGCACTGCGGGGGCTTTTTTGTTGTGCATACCAGCTTAACTTATTTACCTTTGCCCACTGAATTTTATACAAAGTGATTGAACGTAAACAGGAGATACAGCAGGAAGAAAGAGCAGTTATTGTTGGTGTTGTGCAAAAAGGACAAACCGAATTACAGGTACAGGAGTACCTGGATGAGTTGGCTTTTCTGGCAGAAACAGCAGGCGCTATTACCGTAAAACGGTTTATGCAAAAGCTGGCCCACCCCGATAGTAAAACCTTTGTTGGTAAAGGCAAACTACAGGAAATAAAAAATTATGTACAGGAACGGGGCATTACACTCATAATATTTGATGATGAGCTTACCGGCGCCCAGATCATGAACATTGAAAAAGAACTGGGCATTTATACCATTGACCGAAGCGATTTGATCCTCGATATTTTTGCCCGCAGAGCCAAAACAGCACAAGCCAAAACACAGGTTGAGCTGGCGCAATACCAATATATTTTACCCCGCTTGAAAGGTATGTGGAAACACCTTGAACGGCAAGGAGGCGGTGTTGGAACAAGAGGCCCCGGTGAAACAGAAATTGAAACGGACCGTCGTATTGTAAAAGATAAAATTGCCTTACTCCGTAAACGCTTAGCTGAAATTGATAAACAGGCTTTCACCCAACGTAAAGACAGAGGCGAATTTATTCGTGTAGCGTTGGTAGGTTATACCAATGTTGGAAAGAGTACCTTAATGAACCTGTTAAGTAAGCGTGATGTGTTTGCAGAGAATAAATTGTTTGCCACACTTGATACAACAACCAGTAAAGTAGTGTTTGAAAACACACCTTTTCTGTTAAGCGATACGGTTGGTTTCATTCGTAAATTACCGCATCACCTTGTAGAAAGTTTTAAAAGTACTTTGGATGAAGTACGTGAAAGTGATGTATTGTTACATGTGGTGGATATTTCGCATCCACAATACGAAGACCAGATAAATGTGGTAAACAAAACACTTCAGGATTTAAAGTGCCACGATAAACCGGTGATCACCATCTTCAACAAAATGGATTTGTATGAACAAAAACATTTCGACGAATGGCTTGGTGATGATATTAAGGAAACTATTTTACAGGAACTGAAAGAACGTTGGGAAAATGAAACACACGGCCAGTGTGTATTTGTTTCGGCAATAGAAAAACGTAACCTTCCCGAATTACGCAGCCAGATTTTAGAAAACGTTCGGCAGATCTATAAAATTCGTTACCCCTATAAAACCGAATACCTGTATTAATGCCTGCTGAGAAAAAATACAGCTGGCATAAAATTGCTGAAACGGCTACCGATTTACCATGGCAGGATAATCAACTGTGCGAAGTAATTGTAAAAGGCAAAACAATTTGCATTGCCAAACATGGTTCAGCTGTATTGGCCTGTGCGCATAAGTGCCCGCACGCCGGCGGTCATTTAGCCGGCGGATTTATTGATGCCCTGGGTAATGTTGTTTGTCCATTACACAGGTACAAATTCAGTCTCTCAAACGGACGTAATACAAGCGGCGAAGGCTATTACCTTAAAACCTATCCGGTTGAACAAAGAGAGGATGGTATTTATATAGGGCTGGAAGAAAATTCGTTTTTCAGTTTTTTTAAATAAAAAAAGTTTGTTCGAATAACAAACAAAAAACCAATTTCCCCTATTTTTGCATCCCCGAAAGGGAAAGCATTCCTCCTTAGCTCAGTTGGTTAGAGCATCTGACTGTTAATCAGAGGGTCTCAGGTTCAAGTCCTGAAGGGGGAGCAAAAAGTAAAGCAGTTGTGGATTATTTCACAACTGCTTTTTTTTGTGCATAGGGGGAACGTTCAAATCAAATGTGGGGTACTGGTATGTCAAAACCCTGCAGCAGAAACCATAAACGAACTATTACTTGTAAATTCAGCCGTAACGAAGAGCTTAATCGAGGCTAAATAAAAGAAGAAATTATGAGTAACAGAATAGCACTTTTTTTACTGTTGAGTGCATTTTTATCCTGTTCAACAGCAGATCACAAACAACAAAATAACGTGGTAAAGTCAGAAGTAAAGGATTGGAAATCGGAAATCGAGAGTACATTAAAACTGTATGGTCATCGAAACTGGATCGTGATTGCAGACGGTGCTTACCCGCAACAAAGCAATCCGGCGATTAAAACAATAAAGATTGATGCCGATCAGCTGGAAGCAGTTGCGTTTGTTTTTCAGTTAATTGAAAAAGCCAAACATGTAGATGCAAACATTATTATCGATAAAGAAATGGCATTTGTTCCGGAAAAGGACGCCGCCGGTATCGAAACATATCGAACAAACCTGAATAAATTATTTCAAGGAAAGCCAGTTAAAAGCTTATTGCATGAAGATATCATTCAGGAACTGGATGCAGCTGCAAAACTGTTTAATGTACTCATCATAAAAACGGATCTGGCAATACCTTATACATCCGTTTTCTTTCAGTTAGAATGCGGTTATTGGAATGCAGAAGCAGAAAAAAACTTAAGAGCAAAATTAATTACGAAGTGAGCAACCTAATGCCCCGACCTATTCCGACTTGGTGAAACACAAAAAGCTACTTTGACTTACGTACGAAATAACTGTAGAAAATGACAAAGAGAATTTGCTTGCCCCCCATCCAAAACCTGATTAAAATTTTATTGCTTATACTAGTTGGTATACCAGTTTATGTAAAAGCCCAACACAAACCACTTAGTGAGGACATAACAGTTTTGAAAAAATATGACAAGGAGCATCTTTACCGTATAGCCATGCCGATAGGAGGCATTGGCACCGGAACAGTATCATTGGGGGGAAGCGGAGAATTCAGAGACTGGGAGATTATGAATGTTCCCGCCAAAAATTACAGTACAGTAACCACCGGCAACGACGCACCCTTTTTTTCAATTTATACAAAAAAGAAGGATGAAGCCCCAAGGTCAAAAGCTCTTTTAGGACCGATACATTTTGCGGATTATCAACATTACGAAGGCCGTTCTGTCAATCATCATGGATTGCCCCGGTTCAGAAATACTTCATTTGAATCGACCTATCCGTTTGGTATGGTAACCTTAACAGACAGCACAATGCCTGTTAAGGTTAAACTGCTTGCCTATAATCCTTTTATACCGGGCAATGCAGATGCTTCGGGAATTCCTGTTGCCATCATCAAATACGAAGTGGAGAACACCAGCAATGAAACCATTGACATATCCATTGCCGGTAACATCCGAAATTTTATTGGAAAAGACGGCAGTGAATATACATCAGACTGGAAAGGTGATTATATTCCAACAGGTGCAAAAGCAAACAAAAATGCATATCGCTCCGGTAATAATTTTTCGGGCATTTATATGTATTCAGATGGCGTTGATAAAGCATCTCCTGCCTGGGGAACAATGGCGCTTACTACCCCTATTGAAGAAAATGGAAAAGTTAGCTACAGAACAAGTTCTGCGCAAAATGAATGGGGAAATGCCTTGCTCGACTTTTGGGATGATTTCTCTGCAGATGGAATACTGACTGAAAAAACGAAACTGATTGATCAGGACCCTATGGCTTCACTTGCTGTTTCAAAAACACTCAAGGCCGGAGAGAAAAAAACATTCACCTTTTATTTAACATGGCATTTTCCTAACCGTTTTGCATGGTCAAAATCAAACGTTGGAAACTTCTATACCACACAATATGCAGATGCCTGGAATGTAATGGAAAAAGAAGTGGAACGATTGCCCACCTTAACACAGAAAACAATTGAATTTGTAAATGCGTTTATGAGCAGCAGTTATCCTGCTGTCATTAAAGAAGCTGCTTTATTCAATTTAAGCACCCTGCGTTCACAAACTGTATTTCGCACAGAAGACGGAAAAATGTTTGGATGGGAAGGTGTGATGGACAGATTCGGTTCCTGCAAAGGTTCTTGTACGCACGTTTGGAATTACGAACAAGCCACGCCTTACCTGTTTAACAGTTTAGCCAAAACAATGCGTGAGGTTGAATTTAATTACGCTATGAAAGAGAGCGGGCATATGGGTTTTAGAACCAATCTTCCATTGGTAGAAGCCGGTTCCGGCATTAATGTAGCAGCTGCAGATGGACAAATGGGAACCATTATGAAATTTTATCGTGAATGGCAACTCTCCGGCGACAAAGATTTTTTGATGAAACATTGGCCAAAAATTAAAACTGCTTTGTCGTATGCTTGGATCGAAAACGGCTGGGATGGAAATCAGGATGGGGTGATGGAAGGCGTGCAGCACAACACCATGGATGTTGAATATTTTGGTCCGAATCCGCAAATGCAACTGTGGTATCTCGGAGCATTACGAGCAGGGGAAGAAATGGCGATTTATTTGAAAGATGCCGCTTTTGCAAAAAAATGCAGAACGCTGTTTCAAAGTGGTTCTAAGTGGACAGATGAGAACCTGTTTAACGGTGAATACTATATTCAAAAAATTCAACCACCTGTAAGTAAAGCTTCTATTCCGAAAGGACAAATGGCAGGAATGGGTACCAAGCAAATTGATAATCCCGATTATCAGCTGGGGTCAGGCTGTTTAGTCGATCAGTTGGTAGGGCAATACATGGCTCATATTTTGGGGCTGGGTTACCTGGTTAAGGAGGAAAATATTAAGACCACTTTGCAGAGCATCCTGAAATATAATAAGCGGGAAACGATGTTCGAACACTTCAACAATATGCGCTCCTTTGCAATGGGAGAAGAAAAGGCATTGCTAATGGCCAGTTGGCCAAAAGGTGGTCGTCCTGCAATTCCTTTCCCCTACTGGTCTGAGGTAATGACCGGATTTGAATACACTGCAGCTATTGGCATGATGTACGAGGGGATGCAACAGGAGGGTCTTGATGTGGTGAAGAATATTCGTGACCGTTACGATGGCCTAAAAAGAAATCCGTTTAATGAAGGAGAATGCGGTCATCACTATGCAAGAGCAATGGCTTCGTGGGCAGGCATCATTCAACAGAGCGGTTTTCATTTTTCAGCTGTTGATAAATCCATCAGTTTCACTAATACAGCGGGTGACTATTTCTGGTCAAACGGGAGTGCATGGGGTATGTGCACGATTGTAAAGACAGGCAAGGGTTACCAGGCAAATCTGTCCGTGAAATATGGAAGCATCGAATTGAAAAAAATTACACTTGGAAAAGAGCTGGTTAAAGAACTCAAATCTGCTGTCATCATAAAAGAGAATGAAAGCTTAACGTTTGAATGGCCGACAGTGGGCCGGAATTGATGCAGGGCTTTGAATCGATTTTTTTTATGAATGAAAAGCTGCGTTATTAAGAATACGCAGGCATTTACACAGGACGGGTTTTTGAAATTCATACCCATTCCTGCAACTTTGTAACATGCCTGTAAATAAAAGTGCCGCCATTCGTTACCGCATCATCGATCGGTGTTTACGCAATAGGCAACATAAATATCCTACCAAAGAATACATTCGCCAGCGTTGTATGGAAGAACTCTACGGCGATATGGCCGAGGATATATCTATTTCTACTATTGAAAAAGATATGATGGCCATGCGTGATGATGCAGGGCTGGGCTACTTTGCTCCCATCAAATACAATCGGCTACACAAAGGTTATTACTATAGCGATGATGAATACAGTATTGATGGCATGTCGTTAAATGAAGATGAAAGTGACGCATTGCGCAGTGCCGCCCATACGTTGAGTTTGTTTGCGGATGTACCCTTGTTTGAAAACCTGAAAGAAGCCATTGAAAAAATCAACACCCGCTTATCGCTTTCAGCAAATCTTGAAGATCCCACCATTAATCAATATGTACAGTTTGAAAAGCCGGTTACACAAAAAGGGAAAGACTGGATTAAACCATTGTACGAAGCCATTGTAAACCGGTTGCCGATAACGTTTACCTACTTCAATATATATAAAAACGAAACACGTACTCACGAGCTGGAACCCTACCTGTTAAAAGAGGTGCGTAATAAATGGTACCTCATTGGCTGGACGAACAAACACAACAATTTTACTACCTATGCCCTCGACCGTATTACAGGAATGGACAAGGGCACAAAAGCATTTAAGTATCGCCGGGAATTTAATGCAGATGATTTTTTTAAATACTCCACCGGTATTATGGAAGGCCCTAAGCCCAAAGAAAAAATTGTACTTGAAGTTTACGGACCTGCTTCACGTATGTTGCAGGTAAGTCCCATGCATCATACCCAAAAAATCATCAACGATGCAAAGGACAAATTAACGGTTGAGCTGGAAGTAACAGTTACGGAAGAGTTCATTCATCAACTGCTGAGTATTTGCAACGAAATGAAAGTAGTAAACCCTGCATCGCTGAAAAAACGTATAAAAGAAGAACTAAAGAAAGCAATGGGGTATTATTGAATTGACGGCGGTAACTGAGTCAGGCCACTCTAAATCGGCCACTCGATCAAACCTTCTTTAACAAAGGTTCATTGCCCGATCGCTTTATTGCACAACATACACGGGTGATTAACGCTTTTTCTTTCTCCAGTCCCACGGCGCAACGGGATTGCTTAAACTCCATAAACCAATTTTTTGTCTTCGTGCCAGCTGTTCTGCTGCCGCCAGTTCTTTATTTGTTGAGTATTTCACAAAATGCCAAGCCATACCTTTCGCAACCATCTCCCTGTTAATCCATACTTTCTTTGCTGTATACACTTCTGCAATTTTGCGTTTATTACGATCGGTATCTGTTACAACAACAGTGAGTATTTCGCCTGCACACAATGCTCCCAGCTGTTGTTTTGCGGCTGTACCAAAATCCTGGCTTTTTTCAGGTGCATCAATACCGGCTAAACGAATGCGATGTGTGGTTTTATCAACCAGCAGATCAAACGTATCGCCGTCAACTATACGAACCACTTTTCCCTTGAGCGTATAATGGGAGTGGACTGCAAAGCCCTGCAAGAGCAACAAGAAAAAACACACAATCCTGTACTTCATACCACGCTAACGCATTAACTGATTTTTTGTTTTTGCAAAAAGGCAAAAGAAGTAAGTTTTGCCGAATGATGCTGCGTGCGGATATTCCACTTTTTACAAAAACCAACTGGCACCAGTATGGCGTATGCGCAATCAATAAAAAACTGTACAAACAACGCATCGCCTTCTCTGCGTTTGGGCATTAAAAACGTTTTACTGATGTTGCCCACAGCATCTACCAATATTACTTCCACATCAAAGCTGTAACCAAACCAAACAGCACTCTGCTGCTCCACACCCGGAAAATGTAATACTAACGGTTTACGAAACTGGTGCTGGCTGCGGTAGTTAAGCGACTGATAAATTTCAGCTGCAGTTACCGCTTCTTCTGCCTCAACCGGCGCATAACTGCGGTTTCCTTCGCAAATACTGAAGTAACATTTGTTGTTGAATGGAAATGAAAGTTGTTGCATACGCTGTTCTTTAGAATGTAAAAGAACAACCTCACTTTGCAGTGTATTTACGATGTGATTTTTCTTTTAAAAAAAAGCCCCCGATTTTTTCGGGGGCTTTTTGTAATCGATTATTAATTATAAATCTTTAATCACGTCATATTTTGGTACAAGGCTCTTCATAATAACCCAACCAATGAGATAAGCAAATGCACAAAAACAGAAAATAATAAAATAGCCGGCCGGCTTACCCTCAAATCCCAAAAACTGCATATTCGTTTCACCTGCATATACAAATAGTTTACCTGCAGATTTTTGCAATAGCATGGAACCAAGTCCGCCAGCCATACCTCCAATACCAGTAACGGTAGCAATAGCCGACTTTGGAAACATATCACCCACGGTAGAAAAGATATTAGCCGACCAGGATTGGTGCGCTGCACCTCCCAAACCGATCATGATTACAGGCAACCATGGCGAAATGGTTCCCAACGGCTGAGCCAGTAATACAAGCAATGGAATAAAAGCAAAAATAAGCATTGCTTTCATACGGGCAGAGTACGGATCCCGTCCCGTTTTGTGAATGATAATAGAAGGAAGCTTGCCACCAAAAATTGACAACATTGTAATGGCATAAAGCGTAAATACCAATGCTATACCTAAGCCCTGGGATGTTTTGATACCAAACTGTGTATTAAGATACGAGGGTGTCCAGAAAAGGAAGAACCACCATACACCATCCGTCATAAACTTGCCAACAGCAAACGCCCAGGTTTGTTTGTATTTGAAACATTCCGAAAGTGTTACTTTCTTTTTGTTGGAATCTTCTGCTTTTTCAGCTTCACCGTTTTCGTCTCTGTCAGAAAGAATGTATTCCAATTCCTTCGCATTTACTTTGGGATGCTCTTCCGGCTTTTTATACATAAACACCCAAAAAGCCATCCATATAAAGCCCAATGCACCAATGATGATGAAGGCCATTTCCCAACTGGTGGCTTTCGCCAATGGCGGAATACTCAGCGGGGCCAACAATGCTCCTACAGACGCACCCGCATTGAATATACTGGTAGCGAATGCTCGGTCTTTTTTTGGAAAATATTCTGCCGTTACTTTAATAGCTGCAGGAAAGTTGCCCGCTTCACCAATAGCCAGTACAATACGTGCCACAATAAAAGCATACATACTTACTGTAGAAATAACTACCGCAGTATCGCCCACCGCCTGTGCCAATTCCGCAGCTGTATGCAAGCCTACATATTGTTCGGTTACAACACCACACAAAGCATGTATACAAGCACCTACAGACCATATACCAATTGCCCAAAGGAAACCTTTCTTTGTACCCATCCAATCGATAAACCTACCTGCAAACAACATAGAAATGGCATACACAATGGAGAATATCGAAGTGATGTTACCGTAGTGGTTTTCATCCCAGTGAAATTCTGGTTTAATGAATTCATCCCAAGTTAGAGACAACACCTGTCTGTCAAGGTAATTAATGGTAGTTGCTACAAACAGGAGTGCCACGATACTCCATCTGTAATTCGACATTTTTTTAATCATATACAAGCTTTAGGTTGAGTAAGTAAATCAAGACTTAACGGCCTGAATTACTTCAAGCACCTGTTTTGTTGCGGCTTCAATAGTAGCATAGTCTTTTGCTTCCATTAATTTTTTACTGATGAGTTTGCTGCCCATACCTACTGCACATACACCGGCTTTGTACCAGCTTTCAATACTTTCTTTCGTAGTATCAACACCACCGGTTGGCATAAACAACAATTTAGGGAAGATATCTTTAATGGTGGTTAAAAACTCTGTGCCGAGCATATTACCGGGGAACAGCTTAATAAACTTAATACCTGCATTTTCTGCGGCAATAATTTCACTCGGCGTCATACAACCGGGTGCATAGAAAATATCGTTTGTCACACAATACGCCGCAACATCGGGTACAAAGCCGGGACTTACTAAAAAGTCGGCACCTGCAGCCATATAATCTGTTGCGTGTTGCATGTTCTTAATGGTGCCAACACCCAATAATAAACCGGGCATTTCTGCATTACGCAGTTGCACCATTTTTGTAAAGTTGGCCAATGCTGCTTCGCCACGGTTGGTGTACTCTACAGCTTTAATGCCTGCTTTGTAAATTGCTTTTAAAACATCAAGACTCACTTCTTCGCTTGGGTTAAAATACAAAGGAAGAATACCTTGCGCCACAATAGCATCTGTTATTTGTTGTGTCTTGCTCATTAGAAAGAGTTTCTTGTTTTTAGTTTTTTGTTTCTTGTTATTGGTTACAAGTTTCATGTTGCCGGTTGCAAGTAAAGCATCGTGCAACATTCATGGTTCCATTCACCACTCACTATTCACCACTCACTATTCACAATTTCACCTTTATCACCAACTTCTTAATCTCGCCTTCGCCAATCATTGGAGCATGCACATCTTCGGGAAAGAAAATCGCAAACTGTCCATCGGTGAGTTGAAAATACGTATCGGGTGCATCGTCGTAAAACAACACATCCTTTTCATCGTTGTACTCGCCTTTGGGTGTAACACATTTTTCTCTTGGTTTCCAGCCAATGGTCTCCACACCTTTAATGCAAAGTTGAATGTCGATGTTCTTATTGTGACATTCAAACTTCTGCAAACTGGTTTCTTTTGTTTTACCGGGTGCATTGCTGATAATGGCTTTTAAACCTTCTGCAAGTTCGCTCTTCCCATCGGCAGCATTTGCCAGGTCGGTTTGCTGAATGTATTCAAACGCTTTGGCAAACAACGGATGTACTGCAAAGTATTTGTGTGCATTCTGAATTGTATCAATGATCATGGTTGTAAATTATATAAATGAATGATGAGTGATGAATAATGAATAGCTGACCACTCATCATTCATCACTCATTACTGATTAACGTTGTACACGGCCGCTGCCATCGCCTTTCATCAGGTCTTTTACTTCACCTAATGTAGCGTGGTTCAAATCACCGGGGATCGTATGTTTCAATGCACTTGCAGCTACACCAAACTCAGCAGCTTCGCTCATTGGCATACCGGTAACCAAACCGTAGATCAAACCACTTGCAAATGAATCGCCACTACCAACACGGTCAACAATACGTACATTGTATTTTTTCGTGTGATAGAAATCTGTGCCATTGTACACCAATGCACTCCAGCCGTTATCGCTTGCGCTGTAGCTTTCTCTCAACGATGAAGCAACATATTTGAAGCCGAACTTCGCCACCATCTGCTTCATGATATCCTGAAAACCATCGAGGTGCAATTCACCTTTTGTAACATCTGTTTCACCGGGCTTAAATCCAAGTGTTGTCTCCGCATCTTCTTCGTTACCGATACATACATCTACCCATTGGCAGAGATGCGTCATTACCTTTTGTGCTTTTTCTTTGCTCCACAATTTTTTGCGGTAGTTAAGATCGATACTGGTAGTAATACCTTTTGCTTTCGCAGCTTTTAATGCAGCTTCAGTTAATGCAGCCGCTTTATCGCTCAATGCGGGTGTAATACCGGTTGTATGAAACCAATCTGCACCATCAAAAATTTTATCCCAATCAAATTCGCTTGCATCCACATCTGCAATCGATGCACCTGCCCGATCGTATACTACCTGCGATGCACGCATAGAAGCACCTGTTTCGAGGAAGTAAATACCTAAACGATCACCACCTCTTGCAACAAACTGCGTATCTACACCATAACGACGTAAATGGTTAATGGCCGATTGACCGATTGGATTGTTGGGAACTTTTGAAACAAAGGTTCCGTTTAAACCATAGTTACATAATGCAGCAGATACGTTTGCTTCACCACCACCATAGGTGATATCAAATGTATCGGCTTGTACAAAACGTTTAAAATCGGGTGTTGACAAACGCAACATAATCTCTCCGAGAGTAACTACTTTCTTTGACATGATTGGTTGTATTATTGTTTTAAGAAATTAATGAATGAATTTATTTCAATGTTGCTACAGGAGCAGGATCCATATCGGTGTACACTAAATTTTCTCCTGCCATTCCCCAGATAAAACCATAGTTGGTAGTACCGCAACCGTAGTGTGTGCTCCATGGAGCAGAGATCACCGCTTCGTTGTTGGTCATTACCAAATGACGGGTTTCCATTGGGTTGCCCATGAAATGGAACAAACGTTGTCCTTCGGGTAAATCGAAGTACAGGTACACTTCCATTCTGCGTGTATGTGTATGTGGCGGAATCGAATTCCATACACTACCGGGCGCAAGTACGGTTAAGCCCATCACCAGCTGACAACTTCTGATACCATCGAGATGAATGTATTTATACACGGTACGTTTGTTGGCTGTTTCCACTGCACCCAACTCAACAGGTGATGCCTGTTCTTTTGTATACAATGTGTTAGGATAAGTTGCATGTGCAGGCGCAGACAACAGATAAAACACAGCCGGGTTTTTCTTCGATGCTGAAGTGAAACTTACTTTCTGTGTTCCTTTACCGAGATATAAACAGGAAAGTTTATCCAGTTCGAATTTCTTTCCATCGGCTGTTACTGTTCCTTTGCCACCAATATTGATGATACCGAGTTCTCTTCTTTCTAAAAAGTACTCTGCTCTTAATTCCGGATGATTGGAAAGTGTGATTGCTTTTGAAACAGGCACTGTACCACCAATGATCACACGATCGTAGTGCGAATACACAAGCTTCAGTTTATCGGCCACCATCAGATCCTTCACCAGAAAATTATCGATGAGTTGCTGTGTGTTGAAGTTTTTTGTTTCTTCCGGACCAACTGCAAAACGGATTTCCATATCGCCATCCATGTACGTATTGCTGTTGTAATCTTTTAACTGCAAAGCCGGAGCTTTTGCTTTTTTTGTTGCCATGTCTTTCTTATTACTAATGACTGAATACTGTTAACACTATCGGCTTTCTTATCGAGCCATCCATCCACCATCTACAAACAATACAGTTCCGTTTACATAGTCTGATGCTGATGATGCAAGGAAGGTAACCGGTCCTTTAAAATCGGCAGGTACACCCCAACGACCAACAGGAATACGTTCCAAAATCGATTTGCTTCTGTCTGCATCTTCACGCAACGCCTGTGTATTGTTGGTAGCGATATAACCCGGAGCAATTCCATTTACACAAACGCCTTTGCTGCCCCACTCGTTACCAAATGCACGTACCAAACCTGCAACAGCCGATTTACTTGCTGTATAACCCGGCACATTAATACCGCCCTGGAAACTCAGCAACGAACAGGTAAAGATAATTTTACCGCCGCCTTTTTCAATCATGTGACTGCCAAATTCACGACCCAGAATAAATTGTGCATTGAGGTTAATGTCAATTACTTTATCCCAATATTCATCCGGATGTTCTGCAGCCGGTTTACGCATAATGATACCGGCGTTGTTTACCAGGATATCGATGCGTTCGTTTTCTGCTTTTACTTTATTAATGAAAGCATACAATGCTTCTCTGTTTGAAATATCAACACGGTGATAGGTGAATTTTCTTCCCGTAGCTTCAACAGCAGCTTTTACATCGCTGTAATCTTCAACAATTGATGCTCCAACAATATCTGCACCTGCTTCTGCCAAAGCCGTTGCCATACCCATACCTAAACCGGTATCGCAACCTGTTACTAATGCTGTTTTTCCTGCGAGATTAAAAAGATCCAATGTTTGCATGTTCGTAATTATAGTTTGTTAGATGTTACTGTTTGTTCAGCATCGAGATGCTGCAGATTGAAATATTGTTTTGCGTTGTTATAACAAATGTCCTGGATGGTTTTGCCGATCAATGCAAGATCGTTCGGCAATTCACCGTTCTCTACTTCTTCGCCATACATGTTACACAATATGCGACGGAAATATTCGTGGCGTGGGAACGAAAGGAAACTGCGGCTATCGGTTAACATACCCACAAAGCGACTGAGTAAACCCATATTGCTGAGTGCGTTGATTTGTTTGATCATTCCATCTTTCTGATCGAGGAACCACCAGCCACTGCCCCATTGTACTTTGCCAGCCACAGAACCATCATTAAAGTTGCCGATCATGGTTGCGAACAACTCGTTATCGGCAGGATTGAGATTATAGATGATCGTCTTCGCCAGTTTATCATTTGTATCTAAACGGTTGAGGAATTTTGACAGTGCACGTGCCTGCGAAAAATCACCGATGCTGTCCCAACCGGTATCTGGGCCTAATTGCTTTAACATACGGCTGTTGTTGTTACGCAATGCACCCAAGTGATATTGCTGCACCCAGCCTTTTTCATGATCCCATTCTGCAAAAATCACCAGCATGGCACTCTTGAATTTTTTCTTTTCTTCGAGTGTTAAGTTGCCGCCACTGCGTACCTGTGCAAAAATGCCAACGATCTCTGTTTGCGTATAATCTTCTGCATAGATCTCTTCAAGGCCATGATCAGATACAGCACAACCATTCTCCGCAAAATAATCATGACGTTTTTTTAACGCTGCTAAATAATCGTTGAAAGTGCTGATAGAAATATCGGCTGCCTTTTCCAGTAACGTGAGATAATTATTGAAGGTAATGGTATCATCTACATTCATTGCTTTATCCGGACGGAAAGCAGGATTCATTTTTGGTGAACCACCTTGTGCTCGGTATTGCTGATGATATTTTAAATCATCAACCGGATCATCGGTTGTGCAGATAAGTTTTACATTCATTTGTTGCAGTAACCCCTGCACACTATGTGATGCGTTTTGCAATTGTGCCGTCGCATCATCGTAAATACGTCTGGCACTGTCTGCATTCAACACTTCGTGGATGTTGAAATAACGTTGCAGCTCCAGATGCGTCCAGTGATAGAGTGGATTGCGTAAGGTATACGGAACGGTTGCAGCCCACTGTTCAAACTTTTCCCAATCGCTGGCATTACCGGTAATGAATTTCTCGTTTACACCGTTCGTACGCATGGCTCTCCATTTATAGTGATCGCCATACAACCATACCTGCGTAAGATTTTCAAAGTTGATATTGTTTGCCACCTGGTCGGGTAACAAATGGTTATGATAATCGATGATGGGCATTTGCTTTGCATACTCGTGGTAGAGACGCTGTGCTGTTTTACTTTGCAGTAAAAAATCTTCGTTTAAAAACTGTTTCATACTAGTTACTGTTTGCCGCAACGGATTGCAGCGGTGATCAATTATAAAGCCACGTTTGCATTTTCCAGTTCGGCTACGGTTTGTGCAACACCTTTACTAAGCATACTGTTGAATTGCTCCTGCACAGCAGCAAGGAAACCGGGATACTGTGTAAGATCAACTTCCCACAACGCTGTGTTTTGCATAACTATTGCAGGTACTGCAGCAGCTTCGTATTGTTGCCATACTTCGTAGAAATAAGCAGCGCTGTCGTCTTTAATTTCATACTCCACGCCATTGCGTTCTCCAAAGTATTTATTCTCCTCCTTCCTTGTTGCTTTCATAAACAACAGGAACGCAGCAAAGCCAGCCGCCATCCGTTGTGGCGCATGCGTACCCAATTCGTAATGGCGTTGAATGAGTGGCAGGTTACGCATCTTCATCTTGGATGTGTACTGCACGGTTATACTCAACAACTGGTGGTCAATCGCCGGATTACAGAAACGATCGAACGTACTGTTCGCAAAATCTTCTTTCTGTTTTACCGGAATATCAAACGGAATTGCCGGTGCAATTTCTTTGTGCATCAATGCTTTTGTAAAACGGCCAAACACATCGTCCTGCACCACTTCACGTGTAATATTGAATCCGCCTAAAAATGAAATACCGCAGTTGAAGGTATGCGTACCGTTGAGTAAACGCAGCTTTAATTCTTTGAACAACGTAATATCAGAAGCGATAACAACAGCAGGATCTACCTGCGCAAACGACAATACTTCTTTTACTTTTTCATCGCCTTCAATAGCCCACAACCGAAATACTTCGCTCATGGTTAACAAATGATCGGTGTAACCCAATTCATCTTTCAGCTTCTTTAACTCTGTTACATTGGGTTTGCCCGGCACAATACGATCCACCAATGAATTGCAGAATGTATTGTGTTGTTCCAGCCATTCAATAAATGCAAATTCGAGTTTGTTGAGATGTGCCAGTTCGAGTACAATGCTTTCGAGTTTGGTACCATTGTCGGTAATCAGTTCGGTAGGCACAATCACCAGTCCGCTTTCGGGTGTACCGCCAAACGCTTTAAAACGTTCGTATAAGAATGCTAATAATTTTCCCGGGAATGATACCGGCGGATCGGCCTGGATATTATCTTCCACTAACTGAATACCTACTTCTGTTGTGTTCGAGATCACAACCTTCAGATCGGGATTGTAAGCGCATTTTAAAATAATTTGCCATTCGCTTTTTGCACTCAATACACGGCTTACAGCAGCATTGATAATGTTCTCTTCAACACTCTTTCCGTTTTCGATACCACGTACACAAACAGTGTACAAGCCATTTTGCAGATCGAATGCAGTGCTGTCGCTTTCGGTCGATTTCACTACAACAATCCGTCCGTTAAAAATTCCCTGCTTGTTGGCTTTGTCTACAAAATAGTCGGGTAATGCACGAAGCAATACACCCGTTCCAAACTGCAGAATTTTTTCCGGCAGTTCGAAGAGCTGATCGGCAGGAACCTGCAGACCGGTTTTCGATTGCAATTGCTTGCATGCTTCTCTCGTTAATTGCATAACGTTCATCAATTGTTTGCAACACCGGTTTACACCGATGCCTGTTTATGGTTGTTTAGGGTGCAACAGGTTTCCAGCGATCGCCGAATACCCATTCTACATTTATTTCAGTTGCTGTTTCCTTCGAAATATTATTGGCAAACCAGCTGTAATTGCCGGCCTTGCGTATACAGTTGTAATAAAAAATACGTTCGCCCCACTGCAGGTTATTGTTGCCTGCTTTGTAAATGGGTGCATCTTTCATATTGTCTGCAAACAAACAATTGATCAGATAGAATTGTGCTTCACGGTGAAAACGTCCCAGTAAAAAACCATCATAGCCTTTGAAGCGGCAATTCAGCAATACTGTTTTTGAATCTTTGTGTTTCGATCCATCGTGCCAGATAGCAGCGCTGCCTGTATGTGCAATAAACTCACAGTTCTCAGCCCATGCCCAACCACGTGGACAATAAAAATCAACACCACCTTCCATAACACAATCTTTGAAATACCACATGCCATTCTCCACATCCCAAGGACTAACCGTATCACCTGCATAAGCTTTGAAATGACAGTTGATGGCTTTTAGCCTTGTGCAATGCATGGTACGCAACGCCATCTGGTGACTGTTGCGTGAAATGGTTTTTTGTTTGTTGATGGTATCCTGCGGACAGTTGACTATACGATCCTGCAGATAATCGAAACCATACGTATTGTTGATGGTAAGATTTTTAAGTGTGATGTCGTTACCACTCACATTCATCGTAGCAACACCCCAGTCATCGTTGTGTTCGCAACGCCATTCATCTCTTGCAATCGCAGCGGTAATGATGGTAGAAGTTCTTTCTTCGCCTTCGAAAACAATATTGTGTTTTTCGATGTAGAGTTTTTCTTTGTAAACACCCTTCTTAATAAAAATGATCCGGGCTGTTGCAGCCGAATCACTTAAACTATTGATTGCTCCCTGTATGGTTTTATAATCGCCCTTTCCTTTTGCATCTACAATAATCTTCTTCTGCGCCTGTGTTGTTAGGCAACAAAGGAACATCAAACCCATCCATCCATATCGTAGCAAGGCCGTCACTTCTTCGTTGCTGTTTGCAGCAACCACTTCGCAAGATCTTCGGCTGCTTTATAGTTTTCAAAATCGGCCGGTAATAATTTCCGGTTGTCGATGTATTCGTTATAAATCCAGGGATCACCTACTGCAAACACAGTTCCTTTACCATATTTTGCAACAGCAATGATGGCTGCATTTTCTTTTTTTACAATGGTTGTTGCAGGTGCTTTCACCTTCAGTTCACTGATTTCTTTCAGGAACATTTTACTGGTTGTTTTAAACACAGGATTGTTGGCACCAGGTAATACTTCGCCCTGCACATAGTTATCATTCTTCACCATGTTCAAACTGTTATCGGTAAACGTAATACCGAATTTGTTTGCCAACAGGTTGAAATGTTTCAGATCGCAGTTGTTGCTGTCGTTTGCCAGTAAGATCAATACACCGCCTGCTTTTACCCAATTGCTGATGGTTGTTACATCAGTTGCAGTAACATAATTCGGGTTGGGATTATCACGCAGATGATCGGGATCAACAATAATGTACACCGATGCTTTACTGAGATTGCTTGCTGTTGGTGCAACATCCAGTGATTTGATGGTAGCACCATAGCGTTCAAAAATGGTTCCCCATGTATAATACCCACCATGACTTCTTTCTTCCCATGTGTAATGCCAGTAACTCATCTGGTCTCCTGCATCTTTCTTCTTCTCACTGTTAAACCAACGGTCGAGTAACACTGTTTTTCCTTTACCAATAGGCTGTGTTGGCAACTGCTCCATTTCACCTGCAGCTAATAAAAATGCACCTACACCTTTGGCATCGTTGACGATTACGTCTTCGCTCATGTAATACGCAAAGCTGCCATCACGATAAGGTTTGCCACCAAGGCCCGATACTTTTACGGTACCGTGCAAATTGGTTTGTCCGTTTTCTTCTTTAATGAAACGTTTTACAATACCATCGTATCCTTTCTTCGCAATAGCAAGTTTCGTTGCAGGCAAATAACCTTTGCGCACACCCTTCGCCACTGCATATACAAATTGTGACGAAGCAGATGCTTCGAAATAGTTTTTCTCTTTACCGGGTCCGTTGTAATTCATTACATCGTACCACAAACCTGTTGATGGGTCCTGTTGTTTTTCGATGGCGTTTACCAAACGGTTCAGGATTGCAATGAGGTCTTTCCGTTTTGGATGATTTGCAGGAAAGTAATCGAGTGCATCAACCAATGCATCCGCATACCAGCCCATGGCTCTTGCCCAGAAATGTGGTGAAGTGCCGTTTGTTTTATTAGCCCATTGCTGTTGTTTGCTTTCATCCCATGCATGATAAAGTAATCCTGTTTTCGGATCACGTGCATGTTTCTCCATCCAGATAAACTGGTTGGCAATATCGTTGAAGGCTGTGTCTTCGTGAAAAAGCATGGCATACTCTGCATAGAACGGAGCACCCATATACAAACCATCCAACCACATCTGGTTGGTGTAAATTTTCTTATGCCAGAAACCACCTTCATTGGTGCGAGGGTGTGTACGCAACTGATCACGCAGATGCATGGCTGCTTTCTTATACTTTTCTGCACCGGTTATACGATACAGCATCAACACCAGCTTACCATTGTTTACATGATCGATATTGTATTCTTCCAGTTCGTACCCTTTGATGCTGCCATCGTTTTGTACAAAATAATCGATGCGGTTTTTGATGGAGTTGTAATACGCTACATTACCTGTACGCATCCAAAGGCTTTCAAAACCTTTCAGCACCACACCCATGTCGTAGCTCCATTTGGTACGGCTGCCGATCGGTAAACTGTCGGGCCATATCTTATCGACAGTAGCTGCAACTTTTTCACTGTACTTTATTTGAGCAGTTGACTGAAGCGTAATTGCAAATAATACTATTGTAATAAGTTTCTTCATGTTCCTTTTTTATATGCGTCGCTTATAGCTGATTCAGGCTTACCACTTAATTTCTTTAACATCCGTACCAAATTCAGTAAGTAACTTTTGTTTTGAATTTGCGCCATCAGTATTTTTTATGGTAATATTCTTTACACGATCGCCACTTACACGAAACAAAACTTCACTGCCAACTTTGTAAGTGATCTTGTCAAACGAAATATTATCGCTGTTGAGAATATCAACTACCGGGTTTGTGTTGGCAGAAATGATGGTGATATTGCGGAAGCTGATATTGCTGGCTTCCTGCACATCAATCCCTTTATCGGCCTGCAACACCATGTTCTCCAGCACAATATCTTTTACATGCATTTCGGGTACACCACGCAGGAAAATTCCTTTAGCTGCTCCGTTACAATACACATTGCTGATGTGGAAGTTTTTGAACACCGGTGTTGTTTCATCTACCGGTTTAAATTCTGCTTTTGGTAATTCCCGTTTTTCACCTGCCAATGCAATCGGGTCTTTTGCCATATAATACATATCGAACAGGATTGCTTCACCTGGAATATCCTTCATGTAAATATCCTTGATGAAAATATTCTCTACCACACCACCACGGCCACGGGTTGTTTTAAAACGCAAACCAATATCAGTACCAATAAAGGTGCAGTTGCTGATGTACATGTTTTTTGCACCACCGCTCATTTCACTACCAATCACAAACCCACCATGCGATGCATACACCGTACAGTTGCGGATGATGACATTCTGGGTTGGCATACCACGTTTGCGTCCCGCTTCATCACGACCGCTCTTCATACACAAGGCATCATCACCCACATCAAACGTTGAATTTTCGATGAGCACATTGCTGCAGCTTTCTACATCAATACCATCACCATTTTGTGCGTACCATGGATTCTTCACAAAAATGTTGCGCACGGTTAAATGCTCACTCATCAGCGGATGTAAACACCAGGCCGCTGAGTTTTGAAAGGTGACACCTTCCAGCAAAATGTATTTACAGTTGGTAACAAGGAAAAGATTGGGACGTAAAAAATCTTTGATGCTTTCGTAATAAGCAGCATCACGCTCAGGTTTAATTTCGCCGGGGTTGGCTGGTCCCTTACTCGCTTTCATAAAAGCTTCAGATGGGTACCATGTTTTTTTATCGTCACTTACGACACCGCCGGATGCTACTAATTTTTTCCATTGACTGGCAGTAAGCTTATCGCTTTTTACTGCACGCCATCCATCACCATTACCATCAATAATACCTTTCCCTGTTATAGCAATGTTGGTAGCACCTGTTGCAGAAATAGGCGATTGATTGCGCATTTGCGGTAATCCCTCCCAATTTGCTTCTACTAAGGGGTATTGCGATTTATCGGCGGTAAACAACAATGTTGCGCCGGCAGATAAATGTAAATTGACATTACTTTTTAAAACGATGGGGCCGGTAAGCCATAAACCTGCAGGAACAAGTACCACACCACCACCTTTTTTGGTGCAGGCTTCAATTGCGTTGTTAATAGCTTTTGTATTGAGTGTATTGCCATCGGGAGCGGCACCAAATGCAGTAATGCGTACCGTATCTTTTTTAAACTTCGGCGCAATAACAGTTGGTAGTTTTTTATTCCATTGCGCTACTACAGAAAACCCGGCCAATAGCAGGATGGGAAAAAGAGTTATTTTTTTAAATGACAGCATACTTGTTCGTTGTTTTTGAAACAGGCCACAAGTTAACCTTGATAGACGGGCTTACCCCCCTTACGGAGCGGTTTATTTACGCAATCGTTTTCGACTGCTCCTGATTGTCAGGGAGTCATTTTTACTGCCTGACGAGCGAGTAATTTCCACTCTTTTCCCTCTTTGAGCCACACGAGCAAAATACGCAGGTGTACTTCGCCGGGTTTGTTGTTATCGTTGTTGGTTGAATGCAGTTCGTGACGAACAATGGCCACCTTACCGGTTACGTTAATGGTTTGATTTTTTAATTCAATCGTAATAAAATCCGACTGACCACTCTTCAGTTTTTCAATAAACTGTTCCTGGTTTTCTACTGTACCACCTGAGTGGCCATAGCTGAGCTGTGTACTGGAAATTGAACGCAGATCGTCGGGGTTAGCAGAGATCATAGCCAAACGTAATTTCTCCACTGCTTTAGCTACTGCTGCTTCCTGTTTCGACTGTGCATTTGTTTGCAAAACGGTAAAGAGTAAAGCAAAAAAAGGAACGACTATTTTTTTCATCCGAAATAATTTAATTGTGGTTATTGATACAGCATCAACCCGGTAAGCAATTGAACAACCGTTTACCGGGTTGATTATTTTCGATTCATTTATACATCATGCCTGTTTGCTTTGGGCACCAGGTCGGTTAACTCTGAAATTTTTACCGGGCGTTTCAATGCAATACTCTTACGGGCAGCAATGCCAATTAAAATACTCATGGCCCCATCACGTGTGCCGGCCATAATATGGTGAGGGTTATCATTGGTATCAATAAACATCCTACGTTGCATACGCACATCGCCACCGCCATGTCCGGCTTTGATAATGGGTGTGGTATATACTTCAAACTTCTTTGCAAAATTATCCATGGCAATAATTTCCCTTACTTCGCCTTTCACACCATCATCTGCTTCGCTCATTTCTACTGCGTGCTTTTTAGATTGATCTTCCTGTACCTTTTGCATAAACGGAATATCTTCCCAGGTATCGAGTCTTCCTTTCGTTCCATTGAATGCAATTTTCCAGCCTTCATACGGGGAGTACGTTGTAAGCGAATAGTTCACCGTTACACCATTTGCATAGATGATCTGCGCACTCATCTTATCAAAAATATCGATCTCGTTGCTCCATACACAACCATCACGCAGGTAACCATCATACTTTTCATTTTCTGCATAGAGGCTCATCAGTCGTGCATCTTTGGTCATATCCCAATAGAATTTACAATTGCCTTTATGTTCGCAACTGCGGCAGTTGGTACCACGGAATGAATTGTTTTTTCCATAATGATCGAGGCTGCCGTAAGCCGATACTTCCACCGGTTCAGAATTCAGCCACCAGTTCAATAAATCGAAATGATGTGTGGCTTTATGTACCCAAAGCGATCCGCCTTTGTTCATGCGGCCATGCCATCTCCTGAAATAATCAGCACCATGATACACGTTGAGGTACCAATGAAAATCAACTGAAGTTATTTTTCCCACACGTTCTGCTGCGAGTAATTCTTTCAGTTGCATGTTGTGTACGCTGTGACGGTAATTGAATGCAACAATTACTTTCTTTCCCGAACTTTTTTCAGCATCAATAATTTCTTTGCACTTTACCTCATCGGTGGTCATTGGTTTTTCTGTAATTACATTGAAGCCTTTTTTCAATGCTTTCACAATAAACTCATGGTGTGTTGCATCAACCGTAGTTACAATAATATAATCTGCACTAACCTTTTCGAGCATTTCATCAAAACTGGCAAATGCTTTCACATCGGCACCATAACGTTTTTGTGCACGCAACATACGGCCGGTGTTACTATCGTGTACACCCGTAAACTCTATATACTCTCCAAAATTTTTAATTAAGTCTTCTCCCCAGAAACCACTACCACGATGGCCGGTACCTGCCTGTGCCAATTTTATTTTTTTACCTGTGGGAGATGCAAGTGATGCAAACGGATGCAGCATAAGCGATGCGCCTGCTGCTGCAGTGTACTTAACAAAGGATCTTCTTTCCATATGGCAATTGTAGTTTTATAAATCGTTATTGTTCGATGCGGAACCAATCAATATCTGTTATGCCGGCATCGTTTGTTTTGTTACTGCGGTTAAAGAAAAAACCAAGCTTGGCGCCAACCCATCGACCGGGCTTTGCAGTTAACGCTTCACCAATTGTTTTAAAGTTTGTTCCATCCTCGCTGTAATTGAATGTGCAAACTGCTTTATTGCTCACCTGCACACGAAAATAAATATCCTTACTCTTCAGTTTTTCACCATCCTGCACTGTTTCCTTTCCTTTACGGTCGGCATCCACAGCTTTTACAAAGCGGATGTAGTTGCCATCGGCTCTTTTTTCAACGGCGATATAGGCATAACTGGCACCGTGCACCATCAAGGCAAAACGTTCTTTTTCGTGCTTGGGTTGAAAGGAGATTTTTGCTGTTGCAGTAAATTCTTCTGTCGGGAATTTTTGCGCCAGCAGGTTCGGATAATCCCAAGCCGATTTTACACTGTCTGGCAATAGTGCGGAGAACATACGCAAAACACCTTCTGCAGTTGGAAATGCCCAGCCTTGTTGCGGATTTGCCTGCCACTGCCATTGCAAACCAAGTTTGGATGTATTGAATTCATCGCTGTCTGCAACTGTTGCAAGCGGATAAGTTTTACCAACATTTGGTTTTTTGTAAATCATCACCGGTTCGCCTTTACCATCAGCATCTTTATCAACTCCAATAACCGGCCAATCGTTTATCCATGTCATCGGCTGCAAATGCACCACTCTTCCGTAAGCATCTTTATCCTGGAAATGCAGGAACCAATCTTCACCTGTTTGTGTGTTGACCCATGCACCCTGGTGCGGACCATTCACCGTTGATGTTCCCTGATCCATCACCACTTTTCGTTCGTACGGTCCATATACATTTTTTGATCGAAGCACTAACTGCCAACCGGTGCTTACACCACCGGCCGGAGCAAAAATGTAATAGTAGCCATTGCGTTTATAAAACTTCGGTCCTTCCAATGTTGGATCAGTTGCATGACCATCGAACACCAGCGTTGGATCGCCAATAACTTTTGTTCCTTCTTTATTCAATTCTTTTACAACGATGATTGATTTGAAACCAGCACGGCTCCCTGCATACGCATGCACTAAATAAACTTTACCATCTGCATCCCATAACGGACAAGGATCGATCAAACCTTTGCCTGCTTCAACCAGCACAGGTTCGCTCCAAGGGCCAGTAATGCTTTTTGCTTTGGTAAGATAGATTCCAAAATCAGGATCAGGATAGTAGATATAAAATTCGTTGTTGTAATAACGGATGGATGGAGCCCACACACCACCACCATGTTGAACAGTTGAAAAATGATCGAATGGTGGCTGACGTTTCAATGCATGACCAATCAACTTCCAGTTCACCAAATCTTTCGAATGTAAAATCGGCAAGCCAGGAATATGATTGAATGATGAAGAGATCATATAAAAATCATCGCCAACACGAATCGCATCAGGATCGCTGTAATCAGCATCAATCACCGGATTTTTATATCTACCATTTTTTTGATCGCTTACCCAAACATTTGAAACGGTTTGTGCATTTGTACAAACAGTTATAAAGAGGAATGTTATGCTAGCAATTAATTTCATAATTCAATCACACGCTTTTCTTCGTTGCTTTTGAAAGCTTCTTCTATTATTCGAATAACATCAGTTCCCTGTTCTGCAGTAACCGGTAACGCTGCACTGTTGCGAATTGCTTGATAAATACCTTCGTAGTAAGCTGTATAATTTCCTTTTTGCGAAGGGATCTTTTCATAAATAAGTTTTCCATTTGTTTCTGTATGTAACAATCCGTTTTCACTTTCGGGTTCTATACCATAAGCTTCATCAGTAGGCAACATATGTGCTTGCAGTTGCGCTTCCTGCATATCTGTTTTTGGTTTAATGAAAGAACCTTTGCTGCCATGCAATACATAACCGGGCAATGCTTCACGCACCTGATAACTGCCTTTAATACGCACTCTTGATGAAGGATAGTACAACAGCACTTCAAAATAATCATCCACCTGCGATACCGGTCGCATGATGGCAATGTCAGCAAACACAGCTGTTGGTTTACCAAACAATTGCAATGCCTGATCGATGAGATGTGAACCAAGATCGTACAATGCACCGGTGCCTTTCATCGCTACTTCTTTGTGTGCTTTTGGGCTGATCTCTTCTTTATACCGATCGAAATGAAATTCTGCTTCAACAATGTTGCCCAACAGTTTTTGATCGAGAACAGACTTGATCGTTTTATAATCGCTGTCATATCTTCTGTTTTGAAAAACAGAAAGCTTCAGATTTTTTTCTGCTGCCAACGCCATCAATTCTTCTGCTTCACTTACTTCAACCGTAAAAGGTTTTTCGCACACCACATGTTTACCCGCAAGCAATGCTTTCTTTGCATAGTCGTAGTGGGTGATGTTCGGTGTATTCACCACAACCAATTCAATGTTTTCATCGGCCAGCATTTCTTCCAGTGTACGGAATGTTTTGACTGCCGGATATTTTTCCTGCGCTAAGTTTTTTGTTCGCTCCCATACGCCATAAAAATTGAAGCCGGGATGTGTATGAATGAATGGTGCATGAAACACCCAGCCACTCATACCGAAGGAACAGATTGCTGTATTGATCGGTTTCATGTGTTTTGTTTCTGGTTTATGGTTTTTTGTTTCTGGTTAACGTCAGCTCGACCAGCCGGAGAGGTCTCATAAAATTGAAACTGTACATAACTTATGAGATTTCTCCTTACGTCGAAATGACGGATCTACAATCCGCTTAGCCAATTCTTCAATCGCTCCATCCAATTGTCACTTGTTGTTTTATTGTACATGCCAAACCCATGTCCTCCTTTAGGATACAAATGCATTTCAACAGGCACTTTGTATTTGATACATGATTGATAATAGCGAACACTGTTCTCCACCGGCACCGCACCATCATCACCCGCATGTACTAAAAACGAAGGAGGTGTTTTAGCGTTCACCTGTAATTCATTTGAATACAATTTGATCTGTTCTGCCGGTGCGGTTGCACCCACTAAATTATTTCTTGATCCTTTGTGTGTAATGGTACTGTCGAAACTGATTACCGGATAAATCAGTATTGCAAAATCAGGACGAACAGAAGTGGTGTCTTTATTTGTAACATCTACATTGCTGCTGAAATGTGTTGCAGCAGTTGATGCTAAATGTCCGCCTGCAGAAAAACCCATGATGCCGATCTTGTCTTTCTTCAATCCCCATTCTGCTGCTTTATTGCGCACCAAACGAATCGCCTGCTGTGCATCCATCAAGGGTGCAATGCTGCGATCGATGTTTGTAGTATCATCGGGCAAACGGTATTTCAACACAAATGCAGTAACACCCCATTTGTTCATTTCTTCAGCTACACGTGTACCTTCTTTATCAAATGCTAAAATGCCGTAACCACCGCCCGGACAAATAATCACCGACATGCCATTGGGATTAGCAGGTTTATACACTGTTAAGGTTGGTACACTCACTTTTGAAATACGCAACACATTATCTTTCGATACTGCTGTTTCTTTGTTGGGCGCTTGTTTTGAATTTGGAACTGCACCACCGTACAGAGGCATTTCCTGTTGAGCGTGTACTGCTGTTGCAACCATAAACGAACTTATCAATAAAAACAATTTCATATTGCTGTTATTTAAATCTGAATTGGAAAGATATGATCAATCTCTTTCACTATGCAGCATCTTATTTACTGCTTCTTGGTTTCATTCCACTCGAACGGTTTAGTTCGCAACTGCATAAACCAACCGCTCTCATCTTTTACCAAACTATTATTCGAAAAAATAGCTTCCAATGTATATTCTTTCGCTTCTTTATCACTCAGTTGTTTGCTCCATGCAACACGTTTGTCGGTTGCAGCACCATCGCCCGTACATTTATACTCGGCATAAAAGACTGTTTGTTCATTGGCAGGATTGCTCCAGTTGTTCCATCCTTCGGCAGTAATTTGTTTGGGCATTTCGCAATGGATAAAAACTGTTTTTGCATGTGCACGCCAGGGCCTGCCTAAATACAATTTTGTTACAGAAGAATCTGCTACAATCTTACAATCGAGAAATACGTAACCAAACTTTTTACCTGCTGTAGTACTTGCTGCGGTGATGTAGGAATTTGATTTGGAGCGGATCGTACAGTTTTGAAATACAGCTGTTGACGGACCAAAAATAAAATCGGTTGTGCCTTCAATATAACAATCAAGAAACAACTGACGGGAATTTTCGCCTGCAGCAAAAATGGTATCCTGATTGCCAAGGAACTTACAGTTTTTGAATACAGCTTTATCTGCATCAACATACAAAGCTAATGCCTGACCAACTGTACCGGCAGTATTGGCAAACGTGATGTTCTCAGCGTAAAAACGATTGCCTGAAATTTTTGCTGTGTAAGAAGTAAATGTGGTATGCTTTCCTCTTCCTGAATAATCGTTGAAGGTGATAATCGTTTTCTCAACGCTCTCGCCAATTAATGTTACATCTGTATTCGTTGCAGGCAGTTCGATCTTTTCGTTGTACACACCATTCTTAATATAGAGTGTGATCGATGCCAATGGATATACACGCATGGCGTCAATGGCATCCTGTATGTATTTGAATTCACCGGTACCATCTTTAGCAACAGTAAACACGTATTTGTATTGCTGCGGGTTGGCTGTTTGTGCAACAGCAAAACTGCAGCTGAAAATTAAAAAAAGGATCGTTAAGCCTTTGATCATAGTTGGAGATGAAGTTCTGTTTTTAACTGATATAATGAATGACTGCTTCAGTACTTTATTGATTTGCATTCACAATTCTTGTAGCAAGTTCAGGTAACTGTACCCGTATCTCTTTCAACACCAGTTGCGCCACCAGCCTTGCACCAAACTCATTAAAATGTGTATTATCATCTTTCCCTTTCGGATGATTAGGATGTTCGCCTGGTTTCAGCTGCATAAACAACAGTGCAGAATTATCCGGACCAAACTGTTGATAGAGTTGTTGTGTCAGTACATCCATATCGAGCAGTACAACTTTTTCTTCGGCAGCAACGGTTCTTGTAATTTTCATGTACTCATCATGTGTACCAACAATCTTGCCTGTACTGTCGAATTTTCTCCTGGCCATGGAAGTAAGCAACACAGGAATGGCTTTCTTCTCTCTTGTTGCTGTTACAAATTTTTTGAGATTGTTTTTGAATTGCTCCGGGGTAGTGGCTGTTTTCTTGGTAGGTACTTCATCATTATGTCCAAACTGAATGAATACATAATCACCTTCACTTGCTTCGTCCATAATCTGTTTCCACAAACCTTCTGTTTGAAAAGAAGAAGTGCTTCTGCCATTCTTTGCTTTGTTGACTACTGTTACTGTTGAATCCCAGAAATACACAAATGGCATTCCCCATCCATGTTCAGGATAAGCTTTTATGTCTTTAATGCTTGCTGTGCTATCACCTGCTATAAAGAGTTTGATCTTCTTCTTTGGTGGCAGCATCAATGCAAACAGCGGCAATGCAAACAATAAAACAACGTTCTTCATCTTACTTGGCCTCACCCTCGTTCCCTCTCCAAAAGAGAGGGAGGCCGGGCTTTGGAATTTTAGTTAAACAATTGCACTAACACATCCTTAATAGTACATTCTTCATTCATTTTAAGATTACTTCCTTATCATTTCATCAACTATCATTTTATCAAACTGTTGATGTACATTTCAATATTGGTATACTGCGGATGAAGTTTGTATTGACTTGCATCAGCTGCATTATTTGCGTTTAAACCATTCTTCTTTTCCCATGCATCGGGCATACCGTCTTTATCGGTATCAACAGGAGCAGGTTCGGATTTCAAAACGGGCCATGCATTGGTTGTTAATTCAAAGGCTGTGTGATGCGGATAGCCTCCCTGCGCATCAATAATTTTTCCTGTTCGGTTGATAACATTATTGATGATGCGTGCATCCATCGTATCTCGTTTGTACGAAGCACCTACTTGCAGTAAAACAGCTTTGTATGCATCTTCTGCTGTTTGCGTAGGAATAGCAATTGTTGGGAAAGCAACAGTTTTGATCATTGTTTGCTTTTCTTCTTCTGTTCCTTTTTGATCGGGTTGTACACCCAACAAATTATTTTTTGTTACATCGGGTGCACCATCCACATAATTGCCTGCTACATAAAACTGCCCGTAAGGCTGCTTGTCTAATTTTGAAGGATTCACAATGCGGTAACGGACATTTTTATTTGTTTCCGGGCCATACTTGTAATAGTTGTTCACCATGTTGTAAAGTCCGCCTTCGCCGCCATACACATTGTTGTGTTGCCAGTTGTAGATGACATTATTTCGGAAATCAACAAACTCAGCATCAGCACCAAGTCTTGCACCATTGAAACGTGGATTACGGCTTACACAATGCGCAAACAAATTATGATGTGCTGTTAGATGTTGTCCGCCCCAGATACCACCATAACCATGATGCTCCCAATCTTTATCACCTGTTTCAAAATGATACGAATAGTTGAGTGGTTCGGTAATGATGTTCCATTGCAGTGTGGTGCTGTCGCCTTTGTAAACCGAACATACTTCATCGGTGCTCCAGCTGAACGAACAATGATCGATGATGATATGCTTGCGGCCCGATGCACCAATTGCATCATCGCCACCGCTGCCATCCACCATTCCTTTTTGTCGCTGGTATTTATCGCCCATGCGTACACGTATGTAACGCACAATAATGTTATCGCCTGCTAAACTCACCGGCTGATCGGCAATGCAAATACCATCGCCCGGAGCAGTTTGCCCGGCAATAGTTACATCTCCTTTAATGAATAATTTGCTTTCGAGATGAATGGTTCCCGAAACAGCAAACACAACAATGCGTTTGCCTTTAGCCTCTGCTGCTTCCCGAAAACTACCCGGACCATCATCGTTAAGATTGGTAACGATCATCACCTTGCCAGCACGGCCACCGGTTGTGTATTTACCAAAACCTTCAGCACCGGGAAAAGCAAGGGGCATGTTTGTTTCCACAACAGCTGCACTTTTTTGTGCTCTGCAACCGATACTGCTGCAACAGCAAATGATCCATAAAAAAATAACCGTTCTGCTTCGCATATTTTAAAAAAGGCTGCTCCTCGGTGAGCAGCCTTTGTATTCGTTAATCTGACTGAAGAATAAAATTAATAGCCCGGGTTTTGCTTTAAGATGCCTTGATAGGCTGCAAGGGTTGCCTGGTCGAATGGGAAAAGCTCACTTTTTCCAGTAACAAAGAACCGCGCAATACCCTGGTACATTGGCAAACCATCGATCGCCGTATTCGAAGTAAGGTTTTGCGCCCAATCAATACGTGTCCATCCGGTAGTTGGGGAAGGAACCTGTGTTGGTTGCCAGAATGGTTGCGCAGTTGCCGGAGCCAAAGCCCCTGCATAGTATTGAATTTCTTCGCCATTATTTTTCATATAAATGTACTGTGGTACATATGTATAAGGCGCCGTACGGTTTCTGATCTGCAGAATTTTATCTCTTGCTTCCTGAATTTTTGCAGCTAATAAATTCCAGCGCAGTAAATCGTACTTCCGGATACCTTCATGACCAAACTCCAGATAACGCTCATTTACAATTGCATTAAAGAATGCAGCTTTTGTAGTTGGAGTAGTCCCTATTAATGAAACATTACCGGCATATCCACGCTTACGTACCTCTTCAAACGCTGCAATTGCTTCGGGTGTTGGACCGTTATTAATTTCATTTACAGCTTCGGCATACATTAACAACACATCAGAAAAACGAATAACCGCCCAGTTGTAACCAACGTTTAATACTGTACCCGGCAATAAAGGAACACGCCAGTCTCTGCGGTACTTACCTGTATTCATTTCGCCCAATCTGCGTTGCGATTTTATGTTTGTAGCAGAAGTTACCTGATAGTGTGTAATGGTTACATCTCTTCTTGTATCAACCGAATCGAATGCATAAAAGAAATTAGGCAACATTACGATACCGCCACCACCGGCACCAAAGCGTGATGCAGCATTTAAGTTGGGACCATCATAGTTACCCATACGGCTATCGCTATTGCTGTTACCACCACCGGCACCAACTTCAAACAGAAGCTCGCCAAACGGGTCGTATGTAAAGGCTGTTACTTTACGCCACACATCAGAATAACTTGGGTTTAATGTATGTTGATTTCTGTTAGCCATTAACTCTTCGCATTCTTTTTTGGCTATCTGATAAAAGTTCAGATAATCGGCAGGGCGTTCCATTTGTGCGTTGCTGCGTAATGAATAACCGCCACGGAATAAAGCGATACGTGCACGCAATGCTTTTGCCGCACCTTTTGTAATGCGTTCGTTTCTTGGTACCTCTGTACGCCAGGGCAATAAATCAATGGCAGTTGCCAGATCGGCAATGATTTTGCTGTAGGTAGAATCTCTGTTTGTTTGAGGAATAAACAAACTTGTTTGTTTGTACGCAGGTATCATTGGTGCAGGAACATCGCCCCAGTTACGGATGAGTTCAAACAGGTATTGTGCACGCAACGTTAATGCTTCACCATACAAACGACGCAGTTCTTTTTTTTCTGCTTCTGTACCGTTATCGTACTGTTTCATTAACGGTATTTGTTCAATACAAAGATTTGCTTTTTCTAAACCTCTGTACAATTGGCGAAATGGATTCGCAATTTCAGAATTGGTGAGCAGGAGTTGATAACGGCCTACACCACGTCGTCCGTTATCGATATTACCACTTACAATTCCTTCATCTGTATCGTAGGGGTAATACATGCTGATGCGGATACCGTAGCCATTATCGCCTTGCAGTTCATCATACACACCTACTACAGCCGAGTAAGCATTTGCAGGATCGGAAAATGCCTGTTCTACACTATACTGCGATACAGGTTGTACCTCAGTAAATTTTTTACAACCGCTTAAGCTTCCAATAAGCAGTACAGCACTCAATGCCGTAATTGCCGATTTAAAAAATGTATTTGTCATAGCAATCATTTTTTTAGAATTAGAAAGTAACGTTTACACCAACTACCCATGTTCTTGAACGGGGGTAAGCAGCAAAATCAACACCGGGAGTTAACGGATCGTTTCTGCGTGCAGTAACATCCGGATCGTAACCGCTGTAACCTGTAATGGTAGCAAGATTGTTTACTGTACCAAATACACGCAGCGATGAAATTTTTGCTTTGCCGGTTACTTTAGCAGGCAACGTATAACCAAAAGTTACGTTGTTAATACGTAAGTAAGAACCATCTTCAATTGCCCATGAGTGTAACCACCAGCGTTGTACACGTACAGGACTCCAGATTTTTGCATTTGCATTCAGCTTTGCAAGACCATCGGGATCGGTAACAATGTTTCCGTTGGCATCAATATTTGTCCAGCGGTCTTTCATAATTGAAAGCATATTCAGATTGGCAAATGCTCCATCTGTCCACTCCAGTTTATTTGCATTGTAAATATCATTACCCACAACAAAGTTGAAGAAGATGCTTAAGTCGAAATTTTTGTATGAGAACTGATTGTTCCAACCACCCGTAAACTTCGGATTAGCGTTACCAATAACAGTTCTGTCGCCATCGGCAGTAATTGTACCATCACCATTTAAATCCTTCCATTTCAACATACCCGGTTGAGGTGTACCATATACTGAATTGACTGCAATACCGGGCTTAATGGTATAAGTAGCTGTTGTAGCATTGTAATCGAAATCGCTTAACTGATAAAAACCATCGGTTACAAAGCCATACATTAAACCAGTTGACTGACCGACACGAACAATATAATCGGGCACACCATCGCTCCCCTGCCAGCCGGAGTTACGTACAATTTCAGTTAAGCCACCTAAATTTTCAACTTTGTTTCTGTTGAACGCAATATTGAAGTTTGATGTCCATTGAAAATCACGTTTGCTCACCGGAGTAGCATTGATCTGAAACTCCAGACCCATATTGGATGTTGCACCCACGTTTTGAATTTGTGAGTTATACCCTGTTGTTGGCGGAATAGCTACATCGAGCAGCAAATCGTTGGCAGAGTTTTTATACGCATCTACAGTAAGCTGTAAACGATTATTGAAAAATGCAAGATCTAAACCCAGGTTACGGGTAATATTCTTTTCCCAACGAAGATTTGGATTTGCCAATGATGTTGGAGCAAAACCCGGCACAATAGAATGGTTAAATGCATACTGGCCTGTTACACCGTACAGTTGCAGATACAACAGATTACCAATACGGTTATTACCAACTGCACCATAACCAAAACGCAGCTTACCATCGGTTAACCAGGTGAGTTTATTCATAAATTTTTCACGGGAGAAACGCCATGCTACTGAACCCGAAGGGAAAAGCAGTGTACCGTTTGCTGCACTGAATTTTGATGAACGATCTGCACGCAAGTTGAATGTTGCAAGATATTTATCTTCGAACGCATAGCTGGCTCTTCCAAACCAGGAGAAAATACGATCGGCCGGATTGATGAACGATGTGGGTAAAGGCTGCTGGGCCGTAGAACCCGATGGCACCGAGCCAAGACCCATATTTGCCAATGCTTTATCAGCACTGATATCTGCAGGGAAATAACGGGTTTCAACGCTGTTCTGGCTGGAGCGACGATCTACCGTTTCCTGACCAACCAGTACAGAGATATCGTGTTTCTTTTTATAATTATTAAGAGTGTATTGCAGTATGTTGGAGTTATTCAACTGCCAGTTATCCTGTGTACCAATTGATGCAACCGGCAACGAAGCAAAGTTGCGTGCAGTTGGTGTAATCTTACTATAGAATAAATCGGTTTGAATGCCTGCATTATCATAACCAACAGTAGAACGGAATACCAGATTTTTGGTAATGTTGATGTTGGCATAACCTGTTAAATAAACTGCATTCGTTGTTTGTTTACGGTATTCGGCTTCGGTAAGTATCACCGGGTTAATAGCACCTGCCGATGCAATGTAATAGGCTTCATCAAAATCATCTGCACCTCCGCCATTAAATGGTATTTCGAACGGACGATAATTGATGGCATGGCGTAAACGGTTGGTAGTTCTGGTGCCACTGTTAGTTGTACCGGCACCATTAATTACCTGATTGAGGTAACGGGTGGTAAATCCAATTTTAACTTTATCCGATACTTTATGATCGATCTTAAAATTTACAAGGTTACGATCAAAACCAGAGTTTAATTGAATACCTTCTTCTCTGTTGGCAGTTACACTTAAATTGAAACTTGTACTTTGATTACCGCCATTAACAGCGACGTTATGATTTTGAAATTTAGCCTGACGACCAAACACACGATCCTGCCAGTTAATGGCATCAATATTTTTGTAAACGTTTAACGTGTCCCATGTGGTACCATAGGTTTGTGCAAAGCTGCTGCTATCGGCAATGCTTCCTCTGGAACGTTCGTACTGCCAACGTACAAAATCGTAAGGACTTAACACATCAGCCGTTCTGGTTATTTGGCGAAAACCAACCTGCCCGTTATAAGAAACAGTCGTTTTTCCGGCACGGCCTCCCTTGGTTGTAATAATAACTACACCATTTGCACCACGGGCACCATAAATAGCAGTGGTAGATGCATCTTTTAATACATCAATGGTAGCAATATCCTGCGGCGATAAAACAGATAACGCATTTTCTACCTGTACACCATCAACAATGTATAAAGGACCATTGTCTTGTGTAATTGAACTTCCTCCACGCACACGAATAACAATTTCAGCACCGGGCGCCCCTTCTGTTGCAACAGCCTGCACACCTGCCAAACGACCTTGAATAGCTTCCGCAGCAGACGAAATAGGAATGTCTTTTAATTGTTTGGAGTTCACCGAAGAAACTGAACCGGTAAGATCTTTTCTTCGCTGAGTAGAGTAACCAATTACAACTACATCTTCCAACGCTGCAACATCCTTTTCAAGTTTTACAGCAACGTTTTCATCACCCGTTAACTTCAAATTTGTTGTTTTATAACCGCTGTAGCTAAATACAAGCGTTACATTTCCGGAAGCAGGTACATCGAGCGTAAAACTGCCGTTGGCATCGGTTTGTGTACCTTTTTTACCCCCGCTTAATAACACACTAACTCCTGTGAGGGGGGAGCCTGTTTCATCGGTTACCTTTCCTTTTACTTGTTTCGTTTGTGCAAATGCAATCGTATAACACATGCAAAGCAAAAACAGAGAAAGCAGCTGTTTCATACAGTTTTTTGTTTTAAATAATCAATAGAATTTTATTGCAAAGGGTGCAATAAAAAAGTGTTTATGTTTTGGTGATTGTTTTGAATCGTTAACTGTTTTATGGCCTTTTGAAAGCATCTTTTAAACGATGTTTATCACAAGCAAATCCGTTCGTTTAATAAAACAAGTCTACCTACATTTTAATGAATCGTAAAGGCTTTACAAGGGGTTTATTTACGCAATCGTTCCCGATAACGATGCCATTTTTCCGCTACTGTCCTGTGCTGTCTGTTTTTTGCTTTTTGATGATTCACAAGCGGTTATGCAAATTCACAAGAGGGCTGGCTGTCATTTAAGATTTTTATCATCTATCTTTAGCGCAACATTGCAGTTATGAAATTTGAAGCTGTTACAATTAAAGATATTGCGAAGGCACTGGGACTTTCCACCTCAACCATTTCACGTGCATTGCGTGACAGTCATGAGATCAGTGCCGAAACAAAACAACTGGTACTGGAGTGTGCAGAGAAGCTCAATTATAAACCCAACCCCATTGCGTTAAGCTTAAAAGAAAAACGCAGCCGCTCCATTGGTGTGGTGGTATGTGAAATTGCCAACAGCTTTTTTTCGCAGGTGATCAATGGTATTGAATCCATTGCCTACGATCGTGGCTATAATGTAATTGTTGCTCAAAGTCATGAAAGTTATGAGCGTGAAGTGGTGGATCTGCAATTTCTTTCTTCCCGTTCGGTAGATGGTATTATTATTTCGCTTGCAACGGAAACAACCGATCTCTCACACATCAAAGCACTGCACGATCGTGGCATGCCCATTGTGTTGTTCGATCGGGTGAATGAAGAAATCAATACACACAAAGTAATTGTCGATAATTACCGGGGAGCTTACGATGCTACCGAACATCTCATCAACAACGGTTATAAACGTATTGCTGCATTAGCCGGTTCTGAATTTTTATCCATTACCTCCGAACGTTTAGCCGGTTATCACGATGCTTTAAAAGCACATGGACTACAATACAGCAAAGAATATCTGCAGCATTGTTTTTATGGAGGCATGGTTTTTTCCGAAGTGGAAGAAGGCGTAAACAAACTGCTTACCTTAAAACAAAAGCCCGATGCCATTATTACCACCAGCGATAAATTAACCACCGGCTGTTTGCGTACATTAAAACGCAGAGGCATTGTTATACCCGATGAAATGGGGTTAATTGGTTTTTCAAATTATGATATTGCTGAGTTGGTCGATCCGCCGTTAACAGTTATTCGCCAGCCCGCTGAAGAAATGGGCAAAGCTGCAACAGAGTTGTTACTGCAGCTGGTAGAAAGTAAACGGCCGGTAAAAGAATTTGAAAAGCGTGTGCTTACACCGGAGTTACAGGTGCGTGCATCGGCCATTAAACGATAACGCTACTCTTCTTTTTTCTTTACAATCAGATACCAATCGTTTTCGAGTGGCAGATAGCCATAATCGTAACAATAGAAATAAGTCTTACCGCTTTTCGTGGTGTAGAGGTGCGTGATGTATTTGAAATGAAAACCGAGGCGCTGCAGTTTGTCTTTCGTTGCTTTCGCCGTTTCTTCTGCATCGGGTAAAATGCTCTCCAGTATTTTTCGGTTCTTCAATAATGTATTGTTGATGTTGCGCACAAAGCTGCTGTAATTGCCTTTTGATTTTTGCAGGTTGTTGTAGTTATTGCGACAGTAATCATCACAAAACTTTTTATCAATTCTCCCCTTCAACGGTTTACCACATGCCAGGCAGGTTTTGTTGTCAAGTGCAGTCATAGTAAGGCTTTTGGCCAATAAGATACAATTAATTTATCCGTGTGCAAACGTTTCTACACGTTTAGCTTCGGGAAGAAACGGGTATGAACCGACTACCGTTTTGGCTCTGTTGCAATTTTGTCTCGTCATCGGAATATTAAACCCGCTGACTGAGATAACAAATTACAAACCTCGTCTGCTGAAGAGGCAGGCGGCAAACTTCAACATTATGTACGCATTAAAAAACAAAGTGCAGCTGATCGGTAACCTGGGCAATGCTCCCGAAGTAAAAACATTGGAAAGCGGTAAGAAAATGGCCCGCTTCAGTTTAGCCACCAGCGAAAGCTACCGCAATGCCAAAGGTGAAAAAGTAACCGAAACCCAATGGCATACCTTGGTAGCCTGGGGGAAAGTTGCAGAGATTGCCGAAAAATATTTAGCCAAGGGCAAAGAAATATTAGTAGAGGGCAAACTCATCAACCGCAGTTACAACGATAAAGACGGAAACAAAAAGTACATCTGCGAAGTACAGGTAAACGAGTTGTTGTTGCTGGGGGAAAAAACGACCGCTTAAGCAATGATAGCCACTGATGGACACGAAGACACACAGATAAAATACAGCTATGTATACAGACTTCTTTCCATTGCAGGAAGAAACCTATCAGCTAATTGGGTTATGCATGGAAGTACAGCGAACCCTAGGCTATGGATTTGCTGAAATCATTTATAAAGATGCCACGGAAGTTGAGTTTCAGGAAAACCAACTTCCATATATCCGGGAACAAAAACTTTCAGTATGTTACAAGCATCAGGTGCTGGAACATCAATTTTGTGTTGATTTTTCTTGCTATAACAAGATCATTGTTGAAGTAAAGTCATGCGAAAAAAGGAATTATCGCCGATCATATTGCCCAACTGTTAAACTACTTAAAGGTGAGTAGGTATGAAGTAGGCTTATTGATTAATTTTGGCAAACGTCAATTGGAATTTCAACGTTTCGTTCCAACCGGTAAATGAAAAGTAAATATTCTTTGAAGTGTGGAAAGCAATATCTGTGTGTATTTGCGTTCATCCGTGGCTTAACAACAATTCTGTGAACAATTTAATGAATGAGTATGCAATCTGTGGAACGCAACGAACGGTTTGATCTGGCCTATCGGTTTGTAACGGAAACGCAGGAAAGTATTTTCCTCACCGGTAAAGCAGGTACAGGAAAAACAACCTTTCTCCGTTATTTAAAAGCACATAGTGCCAAAAATACCATTGTGGCAGCGCCAACAGGTGTGGCCGCTATTAATGCCGGTGGCGTTACCTTACACAGTTTGTTTCAGTTACCGCTCCACCCATTTTTACCAACTGCAGCAGCCAGGCAGGACCTGCTGTCGAAAATCCGGTACAACAAACAACGCTTACAGCTGCTGCGCAAAATGGAAGTGCTGATTATTGATGAAGTGAGTATGGTGCGTTGCGATGTACTTGATGCCATCGATACCATTTTACGCAGTGTGCGTTACCAACACCAGGATCCCTTTGGTGGTGTACAGCTGTTGTTTATCGGCGATCTTTTTCAGTTGCCTCCTGTTGCACAAAACCACGAATGGCAATTACTGCAGGAGTATTATAACTCTACCTTTTTCTTCGACAGTAAAGTAATACAGGAGCAAATGCCTTTGCTGATCGAGCTCACCACTATCTACCGGCAAAAAGAAGAGCTCTTTGTAAAGCTTTTAAATAAAGTGCGGAACAACCAGCTGAACGAAGAAGACCTGGAAATATTAAACGAACGGTATATCCCCGGCTTTCAACCCGACCGGGATGAAACCTACATTACACTTACGTCGCACAACAACCAGGCAAATACCATCAATAGTCAGCAGCTGCAACGCTTACTATCGCCCACGTATACTTATAAGGCGACCATTACCGGCGATTTTCCCGAAAACAGCTACCCCGCCGAAGCCGAACTGTTTTTGAAAGAAGGAGCACAGGTCATGTTTTTGAAAAACGATCTGCTGGGGAAACGTTATTTCAACGGAAAGATCGGCATTGTGCAATCGCTTAGTGAAACAGAAATTGTGGTGCGTTGCGATAAAGAAGTGATTAAAGTACAGAAAGAAACCTGGGAGCATTCCCGCTATAATCTCAACAGAACCGATGGCAAACTGGAGCAGGATGTATTGGGTACTTACGAACAATATCCGCTGCGGCTTGCATGGGCCATTACCATCCACAAAAGCCAGGGACTTACGTTTGAAAAACTGATGATTGATGCCGGGCTTTCCTTCACCAGCGGACAGGTATATGTTGCCCTCAGCCGTTGTACCAGCCTGGAAGGGATTGTGCTGCTATCGAAAATTCAACCCAAGGTTATCTTCAGCAATCAACAGGTGGTAGACGGACAAAAAGCACTGGTGCCCAAAGGGTCCTTACCCGAACGATTTGAAGAAGCACGCAAACTGTTTACACAACAGTTGCTCGAAGAAATGTTTGCGTTTCAGGCAACCGGTATTGCTTTACAACAACTGCAGCAAACGGTACACAAACATAAATTCGATCTGAACGAAGAAGCTGAAGAATGGTGTGCAGCGCTGCAGCTCGAGTTTCAGCTCCACAGGGAAGTGGCACAGAAATTCATTCACCGCCTAAACGAGTTACTGAAGCAGGAACCGGTTGCAGAAAAAAACAGTACCCTGCAGCAACGGCTCACCGATGCAGGGGCCTATTTTATACCCCGGCTCGAACAGATGTTACTCACCCTCAAACAACATCCGTTACTCACCGAACATAAAACCGCTGCCGATGAAGTAAATGAACAGTTGCAGCAGGTATATCAATCGCTGCACAGCGCTGTTTACTTTTTACAGTTTACCAGCCAGCCCTTTACTGTTACCGGTTATTTACGCCACAAACTCAATCTTACCAACGCAAGGGTGCAGCTCTCGGCCTATGCAGCAAACAAAAAGCAGGCGGTCGCCGGCATCAGCAACCCGGAATTATACTTTCAGTTAAAAACATGGCGTGACAGAATTTGTGATGAACAGCAAATGCCGATTTATATGCTGGCCAACAGCAACAGTCTGCAGGAAATCTGCACCTACCTGCCCTTCACCAAACAACACCTGTTGCAGCTTACCGGTTTTGGAAAAGCGAAAGTAGACAAGTATGGCGATGAGATTCTTGAACTGGTAACCGACTACTGTACGGAATATCATTTGCCGACCAACATGGATGCACACAAAGCATCGCCCAAAAAAGAACGGAAAGAAAAAACAACCACTGTAAAAGAAGATACGAAAGCAGTAACCCTGCAACATTTTACTGCGGGAAAAAGCATTGTTGAAATTGCAGCACTGCGCAATCTTACCCCCGGTACCATCGAAGGGCATTTAATTGAACACATCAAAACAGGAACAGTGAAAATAGAACAGTTGCTGCCTGCCGAAAAGCTGCAGCAGATCCTGAACCGCTTCGAACTCTATCCGGAGCAAAGTACCACCGAACATAAACTGGCCTTGGGTGATGCTTATAGTTTTGGCGACCTCCGGGCGGTGCAGCAACACCTGCTTTACCTGAAGGCAGCAGAAAACAATTAAAACGCCGATCGTTTCCCCTCCAGTTTGTTTACATAATCGAGCGAACCCAGCCTGAAACGGAACGGAACACCCGTTTTTTGTTCCAGTTTATACTCCCCTACGCACATAAATCCCCAGTGGGCAAAAGGGCTCCCCAAATTTGTTTTAATTTTTTGTGTGGCTTGCCCGTTTTGCAGGGCAGATGAGGCTGATTTGTTAAAATAACTGAAACCTGACGGATTCAGGACAAGCGATTTAAGCTTAACAGAATCAGCTTGTTGTGCAGATGTTTGCAGCTGGCAGAACAGGCCAACAAAGGCTAAACAGCAAAAATTGTTCCAATTTTTAAAAGCTGTTGTTTTTTTCGATAATTTAGCGACTCGGAATTGCATTGTAAACATAAATGTATTGAGAAAATGGCACTGAGTCAGGGACTACATCAAAAATTACTGCAAAAGCTATCACCCCAGCAAATTCAATTAATGAAATTGCTGCAGGTACCTACGGCAAATCTTGAAGAGCGGATTAAAGAAGAGCTGGAAGAGAACCCCGCCCTTGAACAATCGAACGAAGAAAACGACGACCAGGTAACCGATGAGGTAAGAGATGAATTTGATACATCGGATGAAGAGGAATATGACCTGGATGGCAGCGAAGATGAATACGAGAACATCGACATTAATGAATATGTAAGTGAGAGTGATGATGATATTGCCGATTACCGCACACGGGATGATAACTACGGCGATCATGAAGAGCATAAAACCACGCCGGTAAAACTGGAGACCAGCTTTTACGAGTTGCTGCTGCAACAGCTGGGCATGCTCAAGCTCGATGAAAAGCGCAGTGTGATTGCGGAGCAGATTGTAGGCAGTATTGACGATGATGGCTACCTGCGCCGTGAAAACAGCGCCATTGTAAACGATCTCGCCTTCCGGCAGAACATTGATTCCTCGGAGCAGGAAGTGGAGGAAGTAATTAAACTGATTCAGCAATTTGACCCGCCGGGCATTTGTGCCCGGGATTTACAGGAGTGTTTATTAATACAGCTGTATCATAAACAGCGCAGCAACAGCTCGAAAGAAATTGAACAGGCCATCCTGATCCTGGACAAATATTTTGATGAGTTTACCAAAAAGCACTACGAGAAGATACAACGCAGTCTGTCGCTGAATGATGAAGACCTGAAAGCCATCATCCAGCAAATCATTAAACTCAGTCCAAAGCCGGGTGGTAATATCGGTTCGGTGAATAAAGCCGAAGCCTACATCATCCCCGACTTCTTTATCCTTAATAATAATGGCAAACTGGAGCTTACACTTAACTCCCGTAACGCACCCGATCTGCGTATCAGCGAAGGTTACCGGGATATGCTGAAGGAATACGACCGGGGCAGCAAAAAAGACAAGCGCCAGAAAGAAGCAGTGCTCTTCATCAAACAAAAGATTGATGCGGCCAAATGGTTTATAGATGCCATCAAGCAACGGCAGAATACGCTGCTGCATACCATGAACGCCATTATGTATCACCAGGAAGAGTTCTTCCTCACCGGCGATGAAACCAGCCTGAAGCCGATGATTCTGAAAGATATTGCCGAGAAGACCGATCTCGATATTTCCACTGTAAGCCGTGTAGCCAACAGCAAGTTTGTACAAACAGAGTTTGGTACCTACCGCTTAAAGTTCTTCTTCAGTGAATCGTTGAGTACCGAAAGCGGCGAAGAAGTATCGACCCGTGAGGTGAAAAAGATCCTCTTTGATATGGTGGAAGCAGAGGAGAAACGAAAACCCCTGAGCGACGAACGCTTAACCGAATTACTTCAGGAAAAAGGCTATAATATTGCACGACGGACGGTGGCCAAATACCGAGAGCAACTGAATATACCCGTTGCCCGTTTGCGCAAACAATTATAAGCTGTTATGGAACAATTGGTGGTTACAGAAGAAGGAAGCCTGGATGTTAAGAACGAACAAACGCACCCCCTGGTAAAAGGGCTGGCCGTGTTTTTCTCGTACCTGTTCCACCCCCTGTTTGTGATTGGCTGGGTCGTTTTATACCTATTGTACCGAAATAATATAGTTTTTGTTGGCATGGCCGATGATCTGCGGATTGTGGTGTTTCTGCGGGTGTTCAGCACCAGCATTTTTCTGCCGCTGGTAACCGTACTCCTGTTAAAAGGACTTGGCTTTATCCAATCGATACAACTACATACCCAAAAGGACCGCATCATTCCCTATGTGGCCTGTATTACCTTTTTCTTCTGGAGCTATTATGTATCCAAACAATTAAACGATCCTTTAGAGCTGCGTGCTTTTTTGCTGAGTGCCTTTATTGCCGCTTCGGCTTCGCTTCTTATCAATAACTACATCAAAGTAAGTATGCACGCCATTGGTGTGGGGGGTATGCTTTGCTTTTTTATTCTGCTGTTATTTGCCAATAAGGTAGATGAAGTACTGCCCCTGCTGGCTGCTGTTTTAGTAACAGGCATTACCTGTACCAGCCGGCTGGTTGCCAGCAATCATACCACTGCCGAAGTAAGCGTGGGACTGGTAGCCGGTGCCCTACTTCAATTCATTGCCTGGCTGATTGTGTATTAACAACAAACCCCGGCCAAAGCCAGGGTTGTGATCATCAGAAATACAGGAATTTTCAGGTTCTGTTTTACAAGCTCAGCTGTTTAATATAACTGATTTTGTTTTGTATTGTTCGGTCGGGTGATAGATAAACAACAGGCTGCCGTTTTTAATGGTATTAATGATCGGCCTGGTTTGCTGCATGGGTACCGCCGGGCAACCGAGGCTGCGGCCGAGATAGCCATTGCTTTGCAGGAAACTGTTGGTGACGTAATCGGAGCCGTGAAACACGATGGCCCGCTCATACGCTTTATCGTTGATGCCTTTTTCCAGTCCTTCCAGACGCATAGCATAACCTTTTTCGCCATAATACGATTGCAGGGTGCGGTAAAAACCCAGACTGCTTTTGTTGGATTCGGGTTTGTTGGAAAACTCGTTGGCATAGATCAGTCCGCTGTTGCGGCCATGCGCCACCAGGGTTTGAAACAGGATCTTGCCCATGTCCATATCAATCACAAACAGGCGCTTTTGCGAGGAAGGTTTCGAAAAGTCGGCAATGGTTAACACATCGGTTTTAGCGATCTGTCCCAGCTCTTTCAGTTTGTAATAGCCTTTGTACGCCAGTTCAAACGCCTCTTCTTCCAGGCCCGCCTGCATAAGCTGCAGTGTATCGTAGATACTGTCGGCCGTGTGCAAAATCATTTCTTCGGCACTGAGGACAGGTGCTGTACTTGCTTCGGCAGCCGGTTTATTAATGTAATGTAACAAAGTGCCCGCATCGGGACTGTTACCTGCAATAGCAATGGGAATTTGTAAAGTAATGAGGGCGGTAATAGCAATGTAGAGTACGTTGGTACGTAATAGCTTCATAGAATAGGTTTTAAACGGATAAAGGATATACAAAATTAATAATCTGATCTGATTCACCAAACTCATAGCCTGTAACGATTTTAATAGTTAATTAGTATCTCTCGCAGCAGCAGAATTGGGAAACTAAGTGTTTATAACCAGGTTGGGTGGTGAAGTGCTGCAAAGGTAGGCCGAAAGCTTTGCGCAAAATGTTAAAAGACGGGCCGGATGCGACAAGAATCTGCCTGTATCGGGCAGGGAGGTTTGGACGGCTCACCCATCGACGCTCTCCTTCACTGTGTTGCGGAGAGCCGGGCGCTCAGGACGCAGACAGAATAAGCCGTAATTTGCAACTACTACTATGCAATTACCTGTTTATCTCGATTACAATGCCACGACGCCCTGCGATCCGCAGGTGCTGGAAGCAATGCTGCCCTGGTTTACCCAACAGTTTGGCAATGCCGCCAGTAAAACCCATGCCTATGGCTGGGTGGCCGAAGAAGCGGTGACCATTGGCCGGGAGCAGGTGGCGCATTTATTGAAAGCCGACGCCAGCGAAATCATTTTTACCTCTGGGGCCACCGAGGCGGTAAACCTCGCTATCCAGGGTGTGTTTCATACGTATCACACAAAAGGCCGGCATATCATTACCTGGCAAACCGAACACAAAGCGGTGCTGGATACCTGTGCTGCATTGGAAAAACAAGGTGCCGAGGTGAGCTACCTGCCGGTGAACAGCGAGGGACTGCCCGACCTGGACCTGCTGGCCCGGAGCATCCGCCCCGATACGATATTGATTGCGGCGATGTATGCCAACAATGAAACAGGGCTGGTCTTCCCCATTCAGCAAATCGGAGCGCTGGCCAAAGAAAAACAGGTGCTCTTTTTTACCGATGCCACGCAGGCGGCGGGCAAACTGCCACTGGATGTACAGGCCGACGGTATTGACCTGCTGGCCCTTTCGGCCCATAAACTGTACGGACCCAAGGGTGTGGGTGCCCTCTATGTGCGCCGCAAAAACCCACGGGTGAAACTGAAGCCCCTGCTCTACGGCGGCGGTCATGAAAAAGGACTGCGCAGCGGCACCCTCAACGTGCCCGGTATTGTGGGCCTCGGCAAAGCCTGTGCCCTGGCCGGTCAGCTCCTGCACAGCGAAGCCGTACGGCTGAAGGCCCTGCGCAATCAGCTACTCGATGGCTTGCTGGAAACGGGTTGCTGCACCCTCAACGGTAATCGATCGGCTCTGTTACCGCATGTGGCCAATCTCTCCTTTTCTATCCCGGGTGCCAACCAGCTGATCACCCGCTTACAGCCACAGCTGGCGCTCTCTTCCGGCTCGGCCTGCAGCAGCGCACTGGCCGAACCCTCGCATGTGCTTAAAGCCATGGGCTGCAGCGATGCAGCGGCGGCAGGGAGTATCCGGTTCAGTTTGGGACGATTTACGACGGAAGAGGAAATTAGGTTTGCGGTGCAGGCGGTGAAGAGGGTGCTAGGTTAAGAACCTAACATCAATACCGATAACGCTGAGTGAAAGCAAATAAAAAACATCAAAAAGCGAAGGATAATGCGCATTTTGATGAAAGTCATCTGTTTTACATGAGCAATTAAGCCGAAAGCGAAATATACTTCGCTTTTTGATGACCAATTTTCGCCTGCCAACCAACAAGTCAATCATTCATTGATTTCCTTCCGCAACATGCCCAGCCTTTAACCTTGAATTTTTCTTCTAAAAGTCTCGGCACTGCTGAGACAAATTGTTCCCCTCATCCCAGCTTTTAACTTTCAGCTTTACCCGGTCGGCACGCTGCAACGTACTGAACGAACCTGTTCAGAAAATCCAGCTGTTCATGAATCATGAACATATCAAAAAATTGAACAGGCTGTAAAGAATCACTCTTGCACTTGCCGGCGTCAACCACAAATAAATCAGAACATTTGTATCCTACAACATTATCCATTCCATCTATTCCTGTTTGCCGGTCGATGCTGCTTTTACACAGCTCCTGCCTTCTCTTCTTACACAAGAACCTTGAACAATTTTCAACCTGCATTGCAGCTCTGCAATTTAAGCGGTGCATTACAGTGGACTTTGTGTGCGTTTTGCGTGGGCTTTGCATGGGAGTAAGGCCTTTTCGGCATGGATGTACATATGTGGCATAATTGGCATAATGCGGCAAAAGCGGCGGGTTGATTTTTATTGGCCTGTTTGCGTTTGTACTCTTGTTGTGTCGTTGCAACAGACCGGTTTTCCAAAATGTACCGCTGAAACATTTTTCATTTTTTAGTTATTAAATTTTTAACCGATGGCACAACAAAAAGGAATCCTTCCATTGAAGGGTACAATCGGTAACATTACTTTTTACAAAAGCAAAGACGGGTACATGGCCCGTGAGAAAGGGAGTTTGAATGCAGAACGCATTGCCAATGATCCTGCGTTTGCACGTACCCGTGAGAACGGTGCAGAGTTTGGCAGAGCCGGACAGGCAGGTAAAGTGTTGCGTACTGCGTTGCGTTCTTTATTACTGAACACGGCAGATGGCCGTATGCTGAGTCGCCTTACCAAAGAAATGATGAAGGTGATTCAGGCGGATGCAGTGAATGAACGTGGTTTACGCAATGTGATTGATGGCGAAGCAACACTGCTGGAAGGTTTTGATTTCAACGCCGGCAGTAAACTGAGTACTTCGCTGTTTGCACCGTATACGACGAACATTGATCGTGTGAGTGGTGAACTGAGCATTTCCATCCCCTCTTTTGTTCCGGTGAACATGGTGGCTGCGCCGAGCGGTGCCACGCATTTTAAAATCGTTTCGGCAGGTGTTGAAATTGATTTTGAAAACAAAACGTACGTGGTTGATTTTGGCAACAGTAATTCGTTGCCGATTAACTCTACTGCTACAGCTGTTTTGAATCTCAGTCACCAGGTAACAGCGAACAGCACGAAGCCTTTGTTTCTTGCAATGGGTATTGAGTTTTACCAGGAGGTGAATGGGAACCAATACAGTTTGAAGAACGGTGCGTTTAATGCGTTGAGTTTGGTGAAGGTGGAAGGTTAAAAGTGGAAGGCAGAAGGCAAGCCGGTAGCCCATAGTGGTTAGTGGATAGTATTACAAAGGGCAGTCGATTCTTTCTCTGAGGGAGCCTTATCCAATAATTGGATGCAGCAATGATTTAGTGCGAAAAAAATAACTCCTGAGCGGATGAGGAATTGTATTGCCTTTTGTTTTGTTGCGGATGGACAAGAAGGATTGCGGCGCTACGCTTGCATTGTGGTTGGCCACGAATAGCACGAATGGACACGAACGTAATACAGAAGAGTTATTGAAGAAAATGTTTGTTGGTCTGCAAAACAGCTAGGATGAAAAAGAATTAGCCACAAATGGACGCAGAAAAACACAAATGAGGAATGAACTGAGTGGGCCACGAAAAGCACGAATGGACACGAACGAAATACAGATGAGGTATTGAAGGAATTGTTTGTTGGTTTGCAGACCAACAAGGATGAGGAAGATTTAGCCGCAAATGGACGCAGAAAAACACAGATGTGGGGTGAACTGTATGGACCACGAATAACACGAATGGACACGAACGTAATACAGAAGAGTTCTTGAAGGAATTGTTTGTTGGTTTGCAGACCAAAAACGGCATCAGAATAACAGAATCGATCGGTGTGCATCTGTGTTTATCTGTGGCGGCCAATAAAGAAAAAGGCTGTATAATGCAAAAGCCTCAACTTTTGTTGAGGCTTTTGTGGTGTGGGCCGGGATCGAACCGGCGACACAAGGATTTTCAGTCCTTTGCTCTACCGACTGAGCTACCGCACCATTCCTGAAACACGCTATTTGGTAAGTGGAAGCCTATCCGCCTTTTGTGCTTCGGGGTTGCAAATATAGAAGAATGAACTTTAATACCGAAATCTTTGCCGCTTTTATTTCAAATTCACTTGTCGTCCGCCGATTATGCTGATGGAGACCGGTATTTCTATGCAGCTGACAATAGTTTGATGTACCAGGAATGACAAGTAACTGCAGGAAAGTAAATTTGTTTTGCGCATTAGACAGAAGCCACTGACACAAACACATACATACAGTTGTATAATAACTATGCGCTTTTTGCATTCAGCCCTTTGCATTTAGCATTTAGCCTTCCGCATTCAGCATTCAGCCTTCCGCCTCCGGCCTACATCCCGTATTCACTCAAAAACTTAATGCGCATAATCTTCAGCTGCTCCCAGTTATAGCCACCCTCTTCCAGTTCCTGCTGGGCTACTTTTAAATCGCTGGTGCTGCAGGTTTTAAAATACTCGATAATCTCTTCCTGTTCGTATTCATCGAGCCATTCGTCGATGGCATAATCCAACCGCAGTTTGGTACCGCTGGCTGCAATGGTCTCCATTTCTTCCAGCATTTCATCCATGCGCCATCCTTTGTTTTTGGCAATGGTTTCGAGTGGTATGCGTTTATCAATATTCTGAATAAGGAATACTTTGTTGCCGCTTTTGTTCACCACACTCTTCATCACAAACTCATCGGGCTTTTCAATTTCATTTTCTTCCACATACTTCGCCACCATTTCAACAAACGGTTTACCGTAACGGATGGCTTTCCCCTTGCTTACACCCTGGCATTTTTCCAGTTCTTCCAGTGTGGTGGGATAAAGCGTTGCCATATCGAGCAACGAGTTTTCGAGGAAGATCACAAACGGCGGTAATCCTTTTTTCTTTGCTTCTTTCTGCCGAAGCTCTTTCAGCATTTCAAACAGCTTATCGTCTGATGCCAGTGCGCCACCACCGCTATCTGCACCTTCATCATCATCGGCATTGGCTTCTTCGTATAAATTATTGAGGACGATCTTAAAGCTCTTCGGCTTTTTCAGAAACGCTTCGCCTGCTTTGGTAAACTTCAGCAAGCCATACTCTTCAATATCTTTCTGAATTAACCCATGCAGCAGCATTTGGCGGATGAGTGAATTCCAGTAATGCTGATCTTTTTCTTTACCGCTGCCGTATTCAGCCAGCTGATCGTGACGGTACATCTGTATCTGTGGTGTTAAGCGGCCCATCATTACAGGTATTACATACTCCGTTGCAAACCGTTCGCCGAGTGCTTTAATCACTTTCAAGGCAATCACTGTTTCATCTTTCGCTTCAATCTGTTCTTTCGGATGCAGACAGTTATCGCAGTTACCGCAATTCTCCTCCTGGTATTCTTCACCAAAATAATGCAGCAGTATTTTACGGCGGCATACCGAGCTTTCGGCAAAAGCCACCGTTTCCTGAATCATCTGTGCGGTTACTTCACGCTCACTGAGCGGTTTATCACGCATCAGATGCTCGAGCTTGCTTACATCTTTATGCGAGTAGTACAGAATACATTTTCCTTCCATGCCATCACGCCCTGCACGCCCTGTTTCCTGGTAATAGTTTTCAATACTCTTGGGAATATTGTAGTGAATCACAAAACGGATATCGGGCTTATCGATACCCATACCAAAGGCAATGGTGGCTACAATTACCTGTACATCTTCGTTCAAAAACTGATCCTGCCGGTCGGCTCTTACTTTACCATCGAACCCTGCATGATAGGCAACGGCTTTAATACCATTCGCCATCAGCATATCGGCCAGCTCTTCGGTTGTTTTACGGTTGAGCGTATAAATGATGCCGCTCTTGCCTTTGTTTTGTGCAATGAACTTTACAATATTTTTGACCGTTTGATCTTTCTTGATCTTGGGTTGAATTTCGTAGTAAAGATTTCCTCTGTTGAAGGATGAAATAAAAATATCGGGATTGCGTAAGCCCAGATTCTTCACAATATCGCTCTGCACTTTGGGTGTAGCTGTGGCGGTTAGTGCAATGATGGGAATATCAGGATTAATCTGGTCCATCATTTCTTTCAAACGACGGTATTCCGGACGGAAATCGTGACCCCACTCACTGATACAATGCGCTTCATCCACCGCAAAAAACGAGATCTGCAGATCGCTGAAGAACTCCAGGTTTTCCTGCTTGGTGAGTGTTTCAGGTGCTACATACAGCATTTTGGTTTTGCCCGTGAGCAAATCATCATGCACTTCTTTTATTTCTTTCTTGGTAAGGGTTGAGTTGAGGAAATGCGCTACATCGTCTTTACTGCTGTAGCTGCGTACCAGATCTACTTGGTTTTTCATGAGGGCAATCAGCGGACTCACAATAATCGCCACACCTTCACTCACCAATGCCGGCAACTGGTAGCACAAACTTTTACCGCCACCGGTAGGCATAATCACAAACGTATCACGACCGGCCAGAACATTCGTAATGACCTGCTCCTGTGTACCCTTAAAACCATCGAACCCGAAATGTTCGTTTACGGCTGCGTATAAATCGATACCAGCAGCTGTATCTACCTTTTTCTTGGTGGTTGATTTAGCGGGGGCTTTTTTAACTGTTTCCTTCTTCTTCGTTGCGGTTGCCTCCTTAACAGGGGCTTTTTTCTTTGCTGTTGCCATCACATTAATTTCCTTCACGCTTGGTTTAACTAACTGGATTTTTCAAGCAAGTAAGTGGGAAAAAGTACGGATTGTACTTTTTTGCGAAAGGGGCACGAAGTTACTGAAAACATTGGGTTTTACCTTTCGCAATTCGTCAAAAACCTGCTAAAAAAGTCTTAATGATAAGATAGTTCATTTTGCCGGATAATTAGCCCTGAAATTTGCACATTGCTGCAGTAAAATGTTCCGGACAGGTAAGGACACACCCGGGCACAACAGGCAGCAATGAGCCACCCGTGTTTTTGTGCGCTTTATCCTTTTCTGTTCTGTTGAATTACAGTAGGTTTGCCCCGCTGATGGAAGACAAAAATCATATCAACCCGCAGGCAGTTGCCCGCCGCACCATTGCACTGGAAGCCGGTGCCATTGAAGGACTTGCCGAGCTGCTGACGCCGGATTTCGATCGTATTTGCCAGGCGATTCTTACCGCAAAAGGCCGTTTAATTGTAAGTGGTATTGGCAAAAGTGCCGTGATTGCGCAAAAGATTGTGGCCACGCTCAACTCTACCGGCACACCCGCCGTGTACCTGCATGCAGCCGAGGCTATTCATGGCGATCTGGGGATGATCCTGAGCCATGATGTGGTGATGATCATCAGCAAAAGCGGCGAAAGTCCGGAAATTAAAGTGCTTACACAGCTGGTAAAGAATTTTGGCAACCCGGTAATTGGGATGGTAGGAAATACCGATTCGTACCTAGCCAAGCAAAGCGATTTTGTACTCAACACCACCGTCAGCCAGGAGGCTTGTCCGAATAACCTGGCACCCACCAGCAGCACCACCGCTCAAATGGTGATGGGCGATGCTTTAGCCGTTGCCTTAATGGAATTACGTGGTTTTAAGAGTGAGGATTTTGCCAAGTTCCACCCCGGTGGTGCCTTGGGTAAAAAACTGTACCTGCGAGTGGCCGATCTGTACATCCATAACGAGCAGCCCAGGGTAACAGCAACTGCTTCGCTGAAAGAAGTGATTGTTGAAATATCGAAGAAACGATTAGGTGCTACCGCAGTAGTAACCGAAAACAGCGAACTGCTGGGTGTAATTACCGATGGTGATCTTCGTCGTATGCTGGAGAAAAACAGTTCGCTCAACGATGTGCAGGCCCAACAGATTATGACCCTGAACCCCAAAACAATTGAAGCAGAAGCACTGGCTATTGATGCTATGGAGCTGATGCGGAAAAATAATATCAGCCAGTTATTGGTGGTTCAGCACAAACATTACCTTGGCATCATACATTTGCACGATTTAATTAAAGAAGGATTGATCTAAAAGGTGAATGGTCAATGGTGAATGGTGAATGAAACACGCCACTCACTACCCGCCACTCGCCACTCACACTCACTATGAATAAGAATCATTTTGTAGCCATTATGGCGGGCGGTATCGGCAGTCGTTTCTGGCCCATGAGCCGCACGGCTTTTCCCAAACAGTTTTTAGATATTTTACATACAGGTCGTACACTCATTCAATCAACCTACGACCGTTACCTGCAGTTTATTCCGAACGAGAATATTTATGTGGTTACATCGGCCGAGTATGCAGCCATTGTAAAGCAGCAGTTACCCGATTTACCGGTTGAAAATATTTTGTGCGAACCCAGCCGCAAGAACACCGCTCCCTGTGTGGCGTATATTGCCCATAAGCTGCAAAAGATTAACAACGATGGGTTATTGATTTGTGCACCGGCCGATCATTTAATTCTTGATGCGCCTGCTTTTACCAAAGTATGTACCGATGCATTTGATTTTGTTAACAGCATTAATGCGTTGGTAACGCTGGGTATTAAACCGACGTATGCAAACACGGGTTACGGATATATTCAGCACGAAGCCATGCCTGTTGCCGACAGTGTGTACAAGGTGAAGACCTTTACCGAAAAGCCCAATCTTGAACTGGCAAGAACCTTTTTAGCCAGCGGCGACTTTCTCTGGAACGCCGGCATTTTTGTGTGGAAGGTGAAGAACATTATTAAAGCGTTTGAAAAGTTTTTGCCGGAGATGAACGAAGTGTTTGTGGCCGAGAAAGATCATTTCAATACAGCTACCGAGCAGGAAGCCATTGAACGCATTTATCCGCAGTGTACCAATATTTCCATCGATTACGGCATTATGGAAAAAGCCGATAATGTATATGTGATGCCTTCTTCGTTTGGCTGGAGCGATCTCGGTACCTGGAACAGTGCGTATGAAAACATGGAGAAGGATTATTTTGGTAATGCAGTGGCCGGTAAAAATGTAATGATCATTGATGCCACCAAGAACGTAGTGCATGCCAACGATAAAAAGTTAGTGTTGCTGCAGGGCCTTGATGATTTTATTGTGGTGGATACCGCCGATGTTTTACTCATCTGCAAAAAAGAAAAAGAACAGGAGATCAAAGAATATGTAGCAGAGGTAAAGCGGAATAAAGGTGATAAGTTTCTGTAGGAGCTATGAGGTTGAAAGAGGAGAAGAAGGAAAAGAGGATTTGTTCTACAATTCGTAATTCATCATTCAGGCATCATCTAAAAGAGAGAGGTTGCAAATAGCAACCTCTCTCTTTTTATCTCTTTTTCATTTTTTAACTCTTAGCTAGTTCTTATTGTTGATGAATTCGAAGGCTTTAAAATCTCTGCGGAGTACCGCCATTTTTACTTTGCCTGTTTGCTTGTATATTTTGTACCTGTTTAAATCAATTACTTCGTGTGCCTTGCAGAAGTTTTCCAATTCTTCTACATGGTACAGCAATTCGTGTAACCATTCCACTTCATGATCGATGGCTTCCTGGCTGCGATGGTGATTGTTGAGCAGCACCAGAAGATCTCTCCGCTGATTCCTCTTCATAACAGATAACAATTTGTTTAATAGCCTACCATCCCTTTTTTGTTGGGACAGCCGCAGCTGTTTTTCTTTGATGCACTACAGCCTGTTCCCAAAAACAGTACCACAGTTACTAACAATAGAAAAACAAGTTTAGTTGAACGCTGCATGTGCAAACTCACAAAATTTTTACGGATCATTGGATATTTGTTTAATCGGTGATTTGTAAAATAACTACTTTCCCGAACAATTATTGTTGTAACCCGATGAATGGTCTAAAAAATACACAGATTCTGCTGGCGCCGCTCGATTGGGGGCTGGGCCATGCCACCCGTTGTGTTCCCATTATCCGTTATTTACAGGAGCTTGGTTGCGAGGTAGTGCTGGCGGCCGATGGAGCTGTTGCTACGTTGTTGTTAAACGAATTTCCCGACATCCACATCGTGCAACTCAAAGGTTATAATATCCGGTATGGTAAAGGCGCTTCGTTATTTTTCAACCTGCTGCAACAACTGCCGGGCATCTTCAAGAGCATCCGCTACGAACAGCAATGGCTGCAATCGTTTTTAACAACCGAAACATACGATCTCATCATCAGCGATAACCGGCCGGGCTTTTACAGTCGTTCCGTTCCATCTGTTTACATCACACATCAGTTGCTTATTCGTTCGGGTAAAGGCAACGGAATGAATCGTTTGCTGCAACGCTTACACACAGCGTATATGAAAAAGTTCAACGCTGTATGGGTGCCCGATACTGCAGGTCCATTGCATCTTGCAGGCGAACTTTCGCACCCTGCAAAACCATTGCTGCAACCTGTTTATCTCGGCTTGCTTTCACGTATGCAACAGGTAGAAGTGCAGGAACAGCACGACTTACTGATTTTACTTTCAGGCCCCGAACCGCAACGAACAATTCTTGAAACACAGCTGGTACAATCGCTGCAACAGTTTAGCGGCAAAGCAGTGCTTGTGCGTGGTTTGCCAAACGCTTCAACAACGTTGCAGGTACCTAACTCTGTAACCGTTTATGCGCATTTGCCTGCACATGAGCTGCAGCAACAGATCTGTGCAGCTTCACTTGTTGTATGCCGAAGTGGTTACACCAGCTTAATGGATCTTGTTCATCTGCAAAAGAAAGTTGTGTTGATTCCAACACCCGGACAACCGGAGCAGGAATACCTGGCCATGCATCTGCAATCGCTTCAACTGTTCCCTTCGTTAACACAAGCCGAAGCAAGCATCGAAAAAATAATGGCTTTGGCCGCTTCGTTTAACTATCAACAGCCTTTTACTGCAGATCTGTTTGAACAGTTTAAACCTGTTCTTGAACAACAACTGAAGCAACTGTTGAAAAAGTAACAACCTGTTTGTACTTCTTCCTGCATCACTCTGCTTTTCTTTAATTTTGCAACCTTATTCCTTAACAGATTTGTCGAAGCAACAAACCATTCAAGCGCATTTGGCCGTACTTACCACCAACTTACTGTTTGGTATCAACTTCAGCGTGGTAAAATATATTTCCCCCTCACTGGTAAAACCATTCGGGTTAAATCTTATTCGTGTGGGTGTTGCAGTTGCTTTGTTCTGGCTGTTGTTTGCAGCCAAACCAACAAAGGCCGGTATTGACAAGAAAGATATTCGCCGGTTTTTGTTGTGTGCATTTACCGGTGTTGCTGTAAACCAATTGATGTTTATTAAAGGGCTTACATTAACCACGCCTATTCATGCTGCGTTACTCATACTTGCAACACCTGTTTTTATTTTGCTGCTGGGGTTTGCATTGCGATCGGAAAAAATTACAATCCAGAAAATCACAGGGCTGCTGGCTGCCATTGGCGGAGCTACTTTATTAATCCTTGGCCGAGAGCAAAACGGTATTGGCAGCAATATGTTACTGGGTGATATCTATATCCTCATTAACGCCGTGTTTTATGCGTTCTACTATGTGCTGGTAAAACCGTTGATGCAGAAATACAGTCCCGTACATGTAGTGCGTTGGGTATTCACCTTTGGCCTTTTTATGATCCTGCCTTTTTGCTGGAACGATTTTGTTGCCATTGATTGGAGCAGTTTCAACACATCGCACTACGCTGCACTTGCATTTGTTGTGATCGGCGCTACTTTTCTTGCTTACTATTTTACGGTGTATGGCCTGCAGCATTTAAGTGCATCGGCCGTGGGTGCATATATTTACCTGCAACCCTTGTTCTCTGCGCTTATCTCCACTCTCTATTTTCATGAAGCATTAACGCTGAATAAATTTATTGCTGCTGCACTGATTTTTACCGGTGTGTTTTTAGTAAACAGAAAGAAGTCTGCAACATAGCAGCATCTGTTATTTATTCTTCAGCCAATACCGGCGTTCGAACAACCAGGTAAAGGGTTTTTGTTTTTCGGGACGAAGATCGAAGCGCTTAATACTTTTTTCTTTCAATACCTGAATCGCTTCTTCCACCGAATCGGTTACAACAAACAACTGATCATCATCCGGAGAAATCGTGCCACGCTCTTTCATCAACTGCACATGCTCGATCATTTCTTTATGAAACTCTTTACCCATTACAATTACGGGGAAGTCTTTGATTTTTTTTGTTTGAATCAAGGTAATGGATTCAAACAATTCATCTAACGTACCAAAACCACCGGGCATACAAATGAATGCGTACGAATATTTAATGAGCAATGTTTTACGTACAAAAAAGTAACGGATGTTTACCCAACGATCGAGATAAGGATTGGGTTCCTGTTCGTGCGGCAATACAATGTTGCAGCCTACACTACGGCCGCCCACATCTTTTGCACCACGGTTAGCGGCTTCCATTAAGCCCGGGCCTCCGCCTGTTAAAACAGTAAAACCCATCTTGGCAACTTCAGCACCTACTTTACGGGTTAAGTCGTAATACATATGTCCTTCATTATACCGGGCCGATCCGAAGATGGTTACACAGGGCCCGATAAATGAAAGACTGCGATAGCCTTTCACAAACTCCATCATTACTTTCCATGCAAACTTTAGTTCTCGAAAACGACTTTGCGGACCTTCTAAAAATTTTATTTCGCTGATATTCGGTTTTACCACAGGTTTTTCATTTGCCATACTGCTTATTGTTTTTTAGGTAACCAATTCATCGCCGGTATTAGAGCCGGTTCTTTAAAATAATTTGTGCGTAAACTATCGTTCCAACCGTTTGGATTTTTATTGAATGTTTTACTGCTGAAAAAAATCATGCCTTGCATATTGGGTGTATTGCGCAGCAGTTTAATCTGTCGTGGAATGAGTGTGCTGTCTTTCCACGCATCATTACTTCCTGCACGATAAATACCCAAGCCAATGTAACAATGTTTGCCATAGGTATGTTTACTCCACCAATCAATTAACACTTCGTAAGGAGCTGCCTTATGACCAAACTCCCAATAGAGTTGCGGTGCCACATAATCAATCCATCCATTGCGCAACCATAAGAGAATATCTGCATACAGATCGTCGTAGTTGGTTTGTCCGGCATTGGTAGCACTGCCCAACGGATCTTTACTGCTGTTGCGCCATACGCCAAAGGGGCTGATGCCAAACTTTACCCAGGGTTTTGTTTGTTTAATCATGCGGCTTAATGCAACAATCACCGAATCCACATTACTTCTGCGCCAATCATCCTTCGGCAATCCATTGCTGTGTTGTTGATAACTGATGGAATCGGGGAACTCTGCATTGGCAACCCGATACGGATAAAAATAATCATCGAAGTGAATGGCATCTACTGCATAGCGTTCTGTTATATCACGGATGACTTCCACCACAAATGCCTGCGCTTCCTTGTTTCCCGGATCAAAATATTTTTTACCACCATACTCTAAAAACCAACCGGGATGAATGCGTGTAATATGCGAAGGCGCAATGGAAGCTTTGCCAATATTGAAATCGGCACGGTACGGATTACACCAGGCATGAAATTCCATTCCACGTTTATGCGTTTCCGTTATCATAAACTCTAAGGGATCGTAGTAGGGCGATGGAGGTTTGCCCTGTATACCACTGAGCCATTCGCTCCAGGGTTCGTAAGGCGATGGATAAAATGCATCGGTTGCAGGGCGTATCTGCATAATCACCGCATTCATGCCATTGCTTTTGTGCAGATCGAGCAGACGGATAAATTCTGCCTTTTGCGAATCGACCGGTAACCCTTTTTTCGAAGGCCAGTCGATGTAATCAACTGTTGCAATCCACACGGCACGAAACTCCTGTTTGGGTTGTGCAAAGAGTGGAGCGGCAAAGCAAACAGTTATGAAGAATAAAAAACATCTTCCCATACTTAAAATTAGGCAGAACCACGCACTTTATCGAGCAGACGATTCAATTCCTTCGCATCTGTTTCAGAAACATTTTTCAACACATTGTCAATTGTATTTGCCGATTGATCGAGCTTTTGTAACAACCGTTTCCCTTTTGCTGAAATTTTTACATCAACCAGGCGCTTATCTTTTTTATTAATGCTTTTCAATGCCAGGTTTTTTAAAATCAGGCGATCGACAATACGGCTGGTGTCGCTCATTTTATCGAGCATACGTTCCCGTATCTGTAAAGTAGAAAGCGGCGTATCGCTACCACGTAAAATGCGGAGGATGTTATACTGTTGTAATGTAAGATCTTCTTCTTCCAGTACCAGTTTTAACTGTTCGGTTACCCAGTTATGTGTGTAAATAAGATTCACGACACATTTATGATGTTCGTTCCGGAAGTTCCGGGTTTGCAGGATGTCTTTTTCAATACTCATAAAGCAAGTATGGTTAGTACGTTGATGGTTGGTTTAATACTCGGGTAAACGTGGTTTTGTTGCAAAGATTGTTTCAATCTGTTGCATCAACTCCTCATTTAACAAAGGCACTGCATCTACTGCTTTTAAATTATCGAGCAGCTGTTCTTTTTTTGTTGCACCAAGTATAGCCGTCGTTACATTTGGATTTTTAATACACCAGGCAATACTGAGTGCTGCAAGACTCACATTCAATTCATTTGCCACCGTTTCCAATGCACGCACTTTGTTTATTTTTTCTTCGGCCAGTGTTTTGTCTTTTAACCATTCAAAACCCGGTATATCCAGGCGTGAACCTTCAGGAACGCCATTGTTATACTTACCGGTTAGCAAACCACTTGCCAACGGGCTCCAGATGGTTGTACCCAAGCCTACATTCTTAAACACTTCCAGGTATTCGCTTTCGAGTTTATGCCGGTTGAAGAGATTGTACTCGGGTTGCTCCATGGTTGGACCAATCAAACGGTAATCGCTTGCTACTCGGTGTGCTTCCATAATTTCAACACCACTCCACTCACTGGTGCCCCAGTATAAAATTTTACCCTGCTGTAATAAATGATTCATAGCCCACACCACTTCTTCGATGGGTGTGTTTTTATCGGGCCGGTGGCAAAAAAATAGATCGAGATAATCAACCTGCAGACGTTGCAATGCTTCGTTACAGGCTTCCATAATATGTTTGCGGCTGAGGCCTGTTTGATTGGGCTTATTGTTTTTACCCCGCCAGCCGAAATATACTTTGCTGCTAACGGTGTAGCTTGTACGATCCCAGTTTTTCTGCTTCAGTACACGACCCATCATTTTTTCACTTTCGCCTAATGCATATACTTCGGCATTATCGAAAAAGTTGATGCCGTGATCGTATGCAATACCCATCAGTTCATCGGCTGTACTGTCGCCAATCTGTTTATGAAAACTTACCCAGCTGCCAAACGATACCACGCTGAGCTGTAAACCCGAGCGGCCTAATCTGCGATACTCCATGATTGATTTTTTTTGCAGTATTCAAAACAAGTACGAAGAAAAAAAGTTGTTGCTGTTACAAACCAAAAAGAAAGCAACCGTTTAATTCCCTGCAAATTTAGAGGCGCCTACCAGTAAAATACCGGTAATGGAGTCGAGCTTAAAGTTTTTCAGTTGTTCATCACTTTCAAACCCTTTTCCAAAAATGGTTTTTGTGCGTTGGCGTATCTCCACATCTTTGTTGGTATACAGCTTATGCAAATTCTGTTCCCAGAATAACTCGTCGGTTTTTAAGGTATCACCATCGGTACTGATCACGACCACACTATCTCTTAAAATAACACGGCCCTGTTGTTCAAAATACTCTGCCTGTTTTGCGTCGAGATAGCTTTTAATGCGTGTACTGTCGTCGTAAAAATCTACGTGCAGCGATCGGGGAAATTCCACCCGTGGCACACTATCGAAGTAACGTAACATGTACGGGGCCGTTAGTTTGGCTTTAACCACACCGGCCTGGCTTAAATAACTGGTTACACCTTTCACTTCATCCACCGACAGTTTCTGCTGCTGCATTTTGCGTATTTCATCGAGGCTGTTTTCGCAGGCCATGAAAAAAAAGCAGCCCATGATTAGTGCTGCTGCTTTTTTGAATGCATTAATAGGATGAACCCGATTACTCATATTTACGTTTGATAAACCAGATATCGCTGAGTGAGAAACTCACAGAGAAGCGGAAATAATTTTCACGCAACAGCATTGTACGGTTACCACGCTGTCCGAATTCCAGGGATGTATTGATGATGTTGTTCCGGTTAAACTCAGCATACGAATAACGGCGGATCGGTAACCCTAAGCCAAACGTAATGCCATAGCTCTTCATATCACCATCTACTTTATAAGGCTCCAGACCATAATTAAAACCTGTGCGGTACATTACCTGGCTCCAGTACGATTTTGAACGACCGGTTACATCGGGAATGAACTGAGCACCTGTTTTCACCATCCAGCCATTTTGCAGCTTGCTGTCTTTTACACCATCATATTCATAATCGCCCCAGTTGCTTAATACAACATCGGCACCAATACGTAAACTTGTTTTTCCTTCGTACTCATACATGGCACCAAAACCATAGGTAGATGGATACAGTACGTTCATGGGAATATCTGTTTTTTCAGAAACAGAATCGATCTGTTGCTCTGTACCCGACTGACTGGTAATGAAGAAGGTTTCATACAATTCATCACGTGTACCCGTCATTTTTCCCTGCAGGCTGGTGTATGCACCCAGCTGTAAAAAGCTTGCTCTTTTTTTCGCTGTATCTAAACCCAATTTAATACGGTATTGCAAACCCAGTTCTAAAAAGGCTGCACCAAATTTATTTCCGATTTTCTTTTGACCACTCCGGTAACGGCCGGCCACTGAATCGTTAAGGATATTTACACGTGTAACATAATCGGCTGTACCAAAACGATAGCCTGTGTTAAAACCAATGCTTAAATTTTTTACACCAATGGCAGAACCCAAAAATGCCTGATAGGTACCGCCGCTTCCTTCGTACAGCGATACAACACTGTCACCCGCATCTAAACGGCTGCCCGAAATAATATTATAACTCACCTTGGTTAAGGGGCGCAAACCAAAAGCCAAACCCCAATCGTATTTTGCTTTGGGTGGTTTTATCTGAAAACCGGCAGCCAGGTAAGGCACTACTGCGTTGTTAGAAGTATATGAACTTCCACGGTTGTCGCTCAACTTACGGCTGTTGATGTCGATACCAATATCAAGAATAGAACGCTGTAAGCCGAATCGGCTGTACGAGGCGGGATTGACAAAGTTGATGGTCTGAAAGTCGCTGTACGCAGCGCCGATATGACCCATGCCTCTGTTTACGATGTTACCTGAAGGAACAATATCGCCTAAACCATAACGGCTCCAGGGCGAATTATCCTGCGTTTTTGCTTGAAAAACAACTGATAACGATAGCACGAACAGAAACGAAACACGCTTACCGATTAAACTCACTGATTGCATACAGACCTTTAAAGATTAGTTGAGGGTCTGCAAATATCTGGTTTTTGAGCAGAGGAGCAAAATGAAGCGTATCGCCCCCGGTTAATTGCACGTTAAAGTTGCCGTACTTTTCGGCATAGGCATCGATGATTCCATCGATCTCTTTGGCCATGCCCCAGGCTACTCCGCTGAGCAAATTGGTTTTGGTATCGTAGCCAATTAAGGGGAAGTTCCACTCCATATTTACCAATGGCAGCTTGGCTGTAAGACCATGCATGGCTTTAAACCGCATTTCGAGCCCCGGCGATATACTGCCACCCAAAAACTGGTTCTGGTTGTTGATGAAATTATAGGTGATGCAGGTACCCAACCCGATGGCTAAATTATTTTTATTGGGGTAGAGATAAACAGCCGCAGCACACAATGCGAGCCGGTCGGCACCAATGGTTTCAGGTTTACCTACCGGTGTAGTAAACGGCAATTTAGTGGTATGCGACAGTTTATGAAAGTTGCTGTGGTGGGCCAACACATCTTCCACTGTTTCCTGGTGATTGATAACCGATGACAGAATGGTATACTGCGGTTTGAATTTCTGCAGTAACTCTTCTATTGTTTCCCGGTTATCATCGGGCAGAATAACGATTTCTTTGAGTTGATTTTCTTCAAACACAGCCGCTTTTAAACGGGTGTTACCAAAATCGAAACAGATGGTGATTGCCATGCTACGAAGTTACAGGTCAAAATCAAACGACTCCAAATTCCTGAAATGGCCGTTGAGTTTTACTTTTTCTTTGAGATTTTCCATTTCGGCCAGCATGGGTATTACTTTCCCCAGGTGGCGTTTCAGGAATTCCTGCCGTTGTGCCTCCCGAAACAAGCCCAGCAGTTCATATTCTTCTTCCATATTTAAACCGAGGTGATGTGCTACATCAAATGCCTGCAGCTGTTCTTCGGGCTTTTTAAAATCTTTACTCACCTGTAAAAACTTATGCAGCTCTTTTATACTGTTGATCACTTTTTGCATCAGCAGCCGGTTGCCATCCTCTTCCGTTTCGGGGTAGGTAACAATGGCGCCACTGTATAGTTTATCAGGAATTTCCCGGATGAGCTCCAGCATGCGGAATACTTTGATACCGGTTGTACTGATGTCCATCTTTCCGTCATCGTACACTTTCCGTATTTCTTTTACCTCTACCAAGGTTCCCAGTTCTTTCAACTCTTTATTAACCACAGCGGGAATACCAAATGGTTTCTTTTGCTCGTGGCATTCTTTAATCAGTTGCTTATAGCGTGGCTCAAAAATGTGCAGGTTTAAATTTTCGCCCGGAAACACAATTAAGCTCAGCGGAAAAATGGGAATAAAATTGGTCATACAGTTGTTCTCTCTTCAAAGTAACAAAGAAAGCCATTTACTGTTTATGTTGCCGCTGTAAACGTTGTAATGTTTTGTATTTGGTTTTGGTATAGCGGGCGGTAGTGGCCGCAATAATAAACCCTTCTCTGCCGTCGAGAATACCCAGACGCAGCAAATAGTTATGGAGAAAATTAAACACCGGTGAAAAAATGATTTTATACCAAGCTCCCTGCACACCATTGCGGAAATACTGTTCGCCACTCTTTAAGGCATAGCCCAGCATTTTTGCTTTATACTGCTCAGTTGATTGTACCGTTTTATGCAACAGAGATCCTTTTAATTTTTTCATCTCACAGCCCTCTTCGTAAATCAACTTTTCATGCACAGCATCTTCATTCCAGATAGCCTGGTTGCGGTTAAACAAACGCAATGGCTCATCGTGCCGCCATTGTCCGAAACGGATGAGTTTTTCTGCAAAGAAATTTTTACGCCTGATGGCATAAATTGCTTTATCGTTGGAAAGATCGAGGGTTAACAAACTGTTGAGCAGTTGTTCATCTACAATTTCATCGGCATCAATCTGCAAAATCCAATCGTAATCGGCCTGTTCGTTGGCAATGTTTTTGGTAAGACCATGTCCCCGCCATTTTTCTTCCAGTACTTTGGCACCGTTCTTTTTTGCAATGGGTATCGTTGCATCGTTGCTGCCCGTATCGCACACAATAATATTATCTGTTAACTGCTTTACACTTTGCAGTGTTGCTGCTAACAGATGAGCTGCGTTTTTAGTTATAATTACAACGGAGATGGGTTGCATTTCAGTAGTTCGTTTTTCTCAAGGTTGATCGTATAATTCCAATATAGCATAAAAAAACAATATAGAAATACACCGTACTGATCATCAATTGTGCTTTCGAATAAAAAGCACAAATTCATGAACAGAACAAAGGCCAATGCCTGTTTATGTTGTTTCCATTGTTTTAAAAAGAAAGGTAATAGTGCCACTATACTAAACAGCAACACCGCTGCAATGCCTGCACCGCTTCCACTCATCAGCCATTGATTTAAGGGCAAAAACTGTTCGGTGGAAGCAATAGCCGGTGCATGGTTTTTATACCAGGCTGCGGCCTCCGTTTTTACATCGCCATATCCAACACCGGTAAGCCAGTTTTGTGTAAACAGGTGCCAACCGCTTTGTATACTGGCCCAGCGGTTTCCATCGCTGAAACGGCCGGCAAACTCCTGCGATTTCCAGTTTAGGCTTTCAAATAATACATAGTTCATCCGTAACCGGAATGTGGGCAGCACTGCATACGCAAGTAGAGGCAGACACAGCGTTGTAACCAAAGCTATACCTGTAAGTTTTTGCTTACCTGTTGCATACAATTGATAGAACAGCACCGGCAATACAACAGCATACAAACCGAGTAAGCCCGTTTTTGCACCAAGCAAATGCAGGTACACAATCAACCATACTGCAACAACACGCATCAACAGTCTCCATCCATTTGCAGGAATTGTTTTCCACTCTTCCAGCTTTAACCAAAACAGCAATGCCACAACAATACCCATGCTGAAACGGATATGATCGTTTGCTGCCGGGGTTGGAATGGTTTGTGAAAACCGATAGGCTTCATTAAAATACCGATAGGCAGTACCGTATTGAACTACGCTCCATACCGAACCGGCAAACATCGCCCCGATCCAAAGCAGCTTCAACCAAACCAGTTGTTTGCGCTCCATTCCTTTTTGCTGTATGAAAGCAAAAGGCAGTAACAGTAACGGAAGTTTATCCTGCATTAATGCAGCCCACTCTTCTTTATTACTGCTCCATAAACCCGAAAGAAACGGTAACAGGAATAAGCAACTGATGCCGGCCGACAATTTATCGGAGCTGAATTTGTTGAACCGTTCTTTCAAATCGCCTTGGATATAACCGTTGGTGATAAATATAATGATGCCGATACTCAACAACGCACGGCTGCACAGAAAACCAACTACAATCAGCAGTACGGCACTGTAGAAAAGGAGCAGATGTATGTTGGTTCGGTTTAACAGCATAGCTGGACTTGCAAATAAACAAACTTTACATGGTTTCGCTTCTGATCTTTCTAACTGCGTGGTTCAGTAACATAAGCGTGTGAGTGCCGGCGATACAACTACAGGCTTTTACTTAGTTTGAAGGAACCATTATTTCATTTAGGTTTGTAACATGTGGATGACTTTACAGGAAGATTTACAGCAAGGCCATACAAAAAGCTTAGCCCGCAGTATTTCATTAATTGAAAATGAAGTAGCAGGTTATGAAACTTTTTTGCAAAGTCTGCCTGCAAGCAATACGCCTGTTATTGGTATTACCGGACCGCCCGGTGCCGGAAAAAGTACGTTAACCGACAGCCTGATTGGATTACTCGTAAACAAAGGAAAAAAAGTGGCGGTGCTTTGTGTTGATCCTTCGTCTCCTTTTAATCTTGGTGCATTGCTCGGCGATCGAATTCGTATGAGCAACTGGTACAATCATCCCGATGTGTTTATCCGTTCGTTGGCAACTCGTGGTTCGCTGGGTGGATTGCATCCGAAAATTTTAGAGATCACCGATACCTGCAAAGCTGCTGGATTTGATTATGTACTTGTTGAAACGGTTGGTGTAGGACAAAGTGAAATTGAAATTGCAGGATTGGCTGATGTAACTGTTGTTGTGTTGGTGCCCGAAGCCGGCGATGAAGTACAAACAATGAAAGCAGGGCTGATGGAGATTGCTGATATTTTTGCTGTGAACAAAGCCGATCGTCCCGAAGCAGATTTGTTTGTGCGTAATCTCCGGTTGATGTTAGCTCCGGCTTTTGCCACACACAGCAATGAACTACCGGTGGTGAAAACCATTGCTACCCAACAAAACGGTGCAGCTGAATTACTCGAAAAAATTGAAGAACTGTTACAGCAGCAACATACCAACGAACGCAGAAGCTGGTTACTGGCAGAAAAAGCGTATTACCTCATTCAGCAGCAACGCATGAAAGATGTACAGAAGAACAACATGAAACTGCAGATTGAAGAAGAGCTGCAGAAAGGAGATTTTAATTTGTACAGGTTTATTGGAAAATATGTAGGCTAAGAGTTTAAAGAGTGGAACAATAAAAAAGAGGAGGTCGTATTGACCTCCTCTTTTTTATCTCTTTTACTTTTTCGAATTCCCGTATATGCTGAAGACTGCTTCGTGCCTCGCAGTGATGAACATTATAAAGCATCCTCTTGTTCTCTTTTTACTCCTTCAAACTCTTAACTTACTCTTCGCAACCAATCGGTGCACCCGGCGGTGCTTCTTTGTGAATGGTTGGTTTTGCAGCAGAGGGATTTTTCATGCGCTCTGTTGCTAGTTGCAAATGCCCGGCATAAGTACCCGTTGCTGTTTTACTTTGCAGATCGATATACTTTTTTAAATCGTTTAACGCTTTCGTTAATACCGAGCGCACTGTATACGAATTGTTTTCATCAACCGATGCAGCCAATAAATAGGTTAACAGTACCTGTTCGGTTTGTTGCTGGATCAATGCTTCCATACCGGTGCGGCGTGGTGCTTTAAATGTTTTATCAATCAACACACGCAGCATTTCTTCTACTCCTAATCCACCCTTCAACTCCAACTGCACCATGCGGCTCAAGCGTTCGCTGTTGAATAAAAACGAGAAGGGAAGATCAGCTCCTGTTTCTGCAGGTGACAACTGATCGAATGACAACCCGGTGCGTTTACGGAACAATTCTCTTGAACCAATATAACCCGATGGCCGTGGTGGAATTAACGCAGCAATACGATCGGGTATCTGTAATACTTTCGGATCGATACAATCAACAATGGCATACAACGCCGCCAGCTGTTCGGCTTTACTCACTTGCTTGGTGATGATTTGGCCATCGCCACGCAAAGCATAGGAGTAATACATACCCCCCACTAATTTCGTTGCGGCTTCAATCTGGTAACGATGATAAAAGTACACCGGCACCAATGCATCTTCCAGCATGGCCATGGGCATACCCACCCGAATATTCTTCTCTCCAAAATCATTCAATGCTTTGGCCCGTACTTTCATTACTTCTTTCAATTCTTCGGTTGCGCTTACACCGTTATCCCACAAATGCGCCTGCGGATGCAAACCACCCGGTGCACGTGCATCCCGATCGCTGATGAACTGCAGACCACGCTTATTCGCATCAGCTAAAATGTTATTTAAAGCAGTTGCTTCATTTGTTCCTGCAGGAAAATCCTGGTAGCCCCATGTAACAGCTACTTTATCCCACTCACCAATTTTATCATCATACACATTCGAAAAATCCATTTCACCTTGTGCATTGAGATGAATGGTTGGATGCGGATAATCCATTACGCTTGCACGGTTACTAACACTGGCTGCATAGTTGTGCATTAATCCAATGGTATGACCAATTTCGTGTGCCGATAACTGACGTAAACGAGCCAATGCTGCTTTCAGCATCTGATCATTTGCCGGAATACCTGTTTCGTAGGGTGATAGTAAACCGGAGAAGATGAGATAATCCTGGCGCACACGCAAGGAACCAAGCGATACCTGTCCTTTAATAATTTCTCCTGTGCGTGGATCAACAACGGAAGCACCATAACTCCATCCACGTGTAGAGCGATGTACCCAGTTGATCATGTTGTAACGGATATCCATCGGATCAGCACTGTCGGGCAAAATGCGCACATCAAAGGCATTGGTATAACCGGCTGCTTCAAATGCCTGGTTCCACCATTTACCTCCTTCGAGCAATTCCGAACGGATGGGTTCGGGTGTGCCATTGTCTAAATAATAAATGATGGGCTTTACTGCTTCGCTTTTTGCAGCAGCTGGATTTTTCTTTTGCAGGCGATGACGGATGATGTAATATTTTTCGATGGGGTCACTAACGGGTGATGCATAGTCGTAAAACGAAATAGGAATATAACTGCTACGTGGATCGAACACCCGTGGTTTATAATTATTATCGGGCAGCTGCACCAATGAATGATGAATACGTAATGTTATTGCCTCAGTAGATGGTGCAACAGATTGTACATAGTTGCCCACTTCGCCATCGTTGTTTACATAGGTAACTGTTACTTCCAGTTCGGAATTAAGCGGAAAATTTTTGGTGCGTGGCAAATACATGGCGCTGCGTGTTTTATCGAGTGCATAATTACCCTGGCGCATCCGGCGAATGGTATTGCTTACCTTCATAGCATCACGCAACAGGAAATCAGTTGCATCTACCAATACACTGCCATTGCTCTCTGCTTCTACGGTAAAACCAAATACGGTTGTTTGTGCAAAGGCCTGTTCAACTGCACGGCGTTCGGCTGCATCGTTCGATAAGGCACGGTAACCATAGTTGGGCTGAATGAGTAATACTTTGCGACCGGTTTTTGTAAACTTCACCACACGGTCTTCGCCGAGTAAACCACGATCGAGACCAATATCGTTACTGCCCAAGCCCGATGGCAGGGAAACCACATAGAGAAACTCTGTATCCAGTTTATCAATCTGAAGCCAGAGTTTACCACTGTTTTCATCAAAATAAAAAGTAAAGTAACCTTCGTACTTTTTTAACCCGTTTGTTTTTTCTTCAATGGTTGGAAGTTTCTGTGCTGTTGTAAATAAAGGGAACAGCAAGAGTGCTACTACTAATTTTCGCATATGCAGTTGGTTTGATGCATACAAGTTAAGCAGAGCTGTTGATTGCGAAAAGAGAATTTGATTAGTGGTTACGTTCCGTCTGACGGATTAAGGAAGCTGACCTGACGGGTTGATGTACTTATTTCGGATTGTGAATCTTGCAACGATCGGCCTGAAGGACTTAACCTGTCAGGTCTTACATATAATTTATTGTTGCTCTTCTGTTTGCTGACTCTTCCACCAGCGCCAGCCAATAAAACCAATAATGAGTAAGGGAGCGCTCATTAAATAAATAATAGCACCGTTCAACGCTTTTGCCGGCTTTTCGCCCAATTGCGATGCTGTTTTGGTACAGATTGAGCATTGTGCTTCTGCATCAACAGCAAACAACATCATTACAAGCACAACAACAAACAACAGGCCCCACTTTTTCATGTTCATAATTTGAATGGCAAAGTTAAGGAAGGAACAAGTACAAAGCCAGACAGAAAAAGGAGCGCAACAAGCCGCAAAGCAACCTTAGTCTGTTTTACGTTTTACAATTTCTGCTTTTTGTTGCAGCAGCTTTTTTTCGGCAGCCGATTGGGTTAAGCTTTCTGCTTCTTTAAAATACTTCCGTGCTTTTACTTTATCGCCCAGCTGTGCATATAATTCGCCCAGTGTGGCAGGCAGCAGATAATATTTGTTTAATGCTTCAAGCGTTTCAATCTGTTCAATGGCAGCAAGCGCTGCTTTCGGTCCTTCCAGCTCGTTAATAATAATTGCACGGTTAAGTGCTGCAACTGGCGATGGATATAACTGCAGCAACAGATTATAACAGTGTAGAATGTTTTGCCAGTTGGTATGCGCATAATCTCTTGCACGGGTATGCTCGTAAGCAATACCTGCTTCAATATGATATTTGCTGATGCTTTCGCCTGCTGCTGATTCTTCCAAGTGAAACACACCTGTTTCTATCAATGCTCTGTTCCATTTACTGCGATCCTGTTGCTTCAGCAACAAGATGTTTCCCTTTGCATCAAGTCTTGCATTGTTACGTGCGGCAGTAAAACACATCAGAGCCATTAATGCATGGCTGTTTGCATGCTGCACAGCTTTGCTGCGGCAAATAAGTTCGCACAGGCGCATGGCTTCGCTCATCAAATCATTACGGATCAGATCTTCATGATTGGTTGAGTTATACCCTTCGTTGAATAAGAGGTAAACAGCCATCAATACATTTTCCAAACGATCGTCCAGTTCGGCAGCAGGTGGAAGTTCAAATACTACATGCTGCTCACGAAAGGTTTGCCGTGCACGGTACAATCGTTTTTCAATTGTATCGTACCCTGTAACAAAAGCTTTGGCAATTTCGGTTACACTAAAGCCACAAAGTGTTTTTAAAATAAGCGCCACCTGTGCCTCTGTTGAGAGGGCCGGGTGACAACAGACAAACATCATTCGCAAACGATCATCATCTACAAATTTTTCATTTACCTGTTCTTTTACGGTTGGCACCAATGTATATTCCGATTGCAGTAATTGCGCAAACGATTTTTTAAATGCTTCGTTTCGTTGTTGTTTACGAATAAGATCAACCGCTTTGTTGCGTGCAACAGTATATAACCAACCAGTTGGGTTAGCAGGTACGCCATGCATCTTCCAATTATCTACTGCTTTCAGTAATGTATCCTGTACCACATCTTCGGCCAGTTGCAGGTTGTGTACACCAAACAGCTTGGTAAGTGCAGCTACCAACTTTCCCCATTCGTGGCGAAAGAGATGATCGATTGTTTGTTCTATGGGAGTTGTTTGTTGCAGAAATAATTTTCTGCAAGTTAAAAAAGCCCTGCATAACAACAGGGCTTTCGTTTCTTTTATGAAGGCATGTCCATTTTCATAATCTGTCTTATCTGAATACTGCCACCCGATTCGTAATCAGGATAATCTTCGCACATAGCAACGGCTTCGTTATAGTCTGCCGCCTTAACTACAAAATAGCCCCCAACAATTTCCTTCCCTTCTGTGTACGGGCCGTCTACCACATTTTTACTGTTGCCTTTAATGAGTTTACCGCCTGGCAACAAAGGTTCGCCGCTAACATACTTTTCAGCTGCAGCCAGTTTGTTAATCCATGCCAACCACTTACCCATATTTTCTTCCATTTGTTCGGGTGAAGCTTCGTGTGAAATACCGCCGTGAAAAATCAACATAAACTGTTCCATAAAAAAAGTTTTAAAAGTGAATAATCAACAGCAAGACGATGCAACAAATCCAATCCGGACAGCAATTCATTTTTTTCTTTTCAATCTTCCGGCTATACTTTCTCCAGCACAACTGCATACCCTTGTCCCACACCAATGCACATGGTACAAAGCGCATATTTCCCCTCAACCTCCTGCAACTGTTTAGCGGCAGTAAGAATAATTCGTGCACCACTCATGCCCAGCGGATGACCGAGTGCAATGGCTCCACCATAACGGTTGATCCTTGCATCATCATCGTCCAACCCCCATTGCCGTATGCAAGCCAGCGATTGTGCGGCAAAGGCTTCATTCAGTTCAATCACCGTCACATCGTTCCAGCCGATGCCGGCTTTTGCCAGGGCGGTGTTAGCTGCTTCTACCGGGCCAATACCCATAATGCGTGGCTCCACACCTGTTACATGCGAGCTGATAACTTTTGCCAGTGGCTTCAATCCATATTGTGCAACAGCTGTATCGCTGGCCAGCAGTAACGCAGCTGCACCATCATTCAAACCTGATGCATTACCTGCAGTGACCGTTCCGTTTGCACGAAAGGCCGGTTTCAGCTTGGCCAATACTTCGGATGTTGTAGAAGGCTTTATAAACTCATCTTTTGTAACAACAACTGCCTCGCCCTTCTTTTGCGGAATCGTTACACTGCAGATTTCATTTGCAAACTTTCCGTTGGCTGTGGCAGCCGCCGCCTTTATCTGGCTGTTGTACGCAAAGCGATCCTGGTCTTCACGTGAAATAGTAAACAAGTCAACCAGGTTTTCTGCTGTTTCGCCCATGGCATCGGTACCATACATCGCTTTCATTTTGGGGTTAATGAAACGCCAGCCAAAACTACTATCGAACAGTTCCTGGTTACCATCAAATGCAGCGGTTGCTTTGCTCATCACCAACGGGCTGCGTGTCATGTGCTCTACACCGCCAGCAATCATTATATCTGCATCGCCCACCTGTATGGCCCGTTTGGCCTGCACCACTGCACTCATGCCCGATGCACATAAACGATTAACGGTTTCACCCGGCACTGTGTAAGGCAAGCCCGCCAGCAACAAAGCCATACGTGCTACGTTGCGGTTATCTTCTCCTGCCTGGTTTACACAACCAAGAATCACATCTTCCACCGCCGCTGCCGGAAGTACATCTTTATATTTTTCTATTAAAGCTGCCAATGGTACAGCGGCCAGGTCATCGGCACGTAAGCCCGAATACATTCCTTTAAAACTACCGACCGGTGTACGCAGGCCATCCACAACAAAACATTGTTTCATTTTCAAAATCTTTAAAAGCAAGCAATCATTAAAAAACGAATGTAAAGAAGAACACCGACACCACTGCAACATTCACACAGTTTGCCTTAGTATTAAAAAGACTTGATGAGCGGAATTGTTTCATTCAATGATTTTCGGAACTTTAAAACAACAGTTTTTTAACCCTTATACTTTTTATTATGAAACATGCAATCAGCTGGTTTGAAATACCGGCGACCGATATTGACCGTGCACAAAAATTTTACGAAGCTATCTTTAATATCCAGATGCAGCCATTGGATTTGGACCAGATAAAAATGCGGATGTTTCCGCTGGATGACCCGATGGAAGGTATTGGCGGAACGATTGTGCAAACCGATGGGTTTCATATTCCCTCTGCTACCGATGGGCCGTTGCTGTACCTTAATGGAAACCCGGATGTAAATATTGCACTGAACCGTGTGGAAGCTGCCGGCGGAAAAATTATTGTACCTAAAACAGAAATCAGCCCGGAGTATGGGTATATGGCTGTATTTATTGATACAGAAGGCAACCGCATTGCGCTGCATTCGGTACCTGAAAAATATTTACAGGGGTAATGTAAAGAAGCTGTAGAAAAAGAGCAGATCGTAGAAACGACCGGCTGTAATCTTAACCAAAACTAACTGGGTGTTTCAGGTTAGCAAATCATCATGAGAAAAATCGAACTCTGCTACTTGTACTAACTATCAAAATTTTTATAGTTCTGCAAAGGGTAAAGCAAAAGGGCCTTTTTTATGAACTGTTAACTGCAGTTGCTTATTTGTTAACGAGGCTGAAATACGTATACATGCATCGTTGGTTTGCAACACTTCATCGAGTAACAGTTTTTTTATTGCTGCAGCTACTTCCTTTTCGTTGCTGGTTAACTGCAGGTCGGGCGAAACATCATTAATAAAAAAGCTATGCTTTAAAACAGCTACCGGTAATAATGCAGCTGTAACATGGCTTATAACGGATTTCAACTGAATCTGGTTTTTCATACAACAGTGTTTTAAGCGTTTGTGCAATTGTTTTCAAAACATCTTGCAGTCCTTTCGGGTACGGATTAAAATGGATCAATTTCATGTGGGTGGATAATGGATTTGGGTAAACTGTTTTCTGCAGGGTTTGGATTAAAAACGGGCTTTTCGTTGAACAAAATGGATTTGGATAAACAAGGTTCCAGTGGGTACGGAATTAAAAATGGTTTTCAATAAGGATCGTTGTTGGTGTTTCGGTTAACTCGGTTTTTTCAAAGGTTTGGGCGTTCGGTACTTTTCATTGGGTTTGGATCAAAAACGGGCCTTTCACTATTAACAGGATCTTGGATTAACTTGGTTTCATCTGGTACGGACTAAAAACTGGTTTTCACTGGTATCGGTTTCAGAGGATGTAAAAACGATTGTTTCATTTGGGTACGGATCAACTTCGGTTTTTGGATAGAATTGGATTTTTACATGTCGTCTTTTCATCTTCGTTGACAACACAAAGTAACAACCCTGCGAAGCCGGAAAAAATAGAAGTCGATGGCATTCGATTGTACATGTTTTCTATTTGGTTTTGTAGTTTATATTCGGGCATAGTTAGCAGAAACCTTTAGTTTAGATCAGAACCGTTAACTGTCAATAAATTAAAACGCTTAGCATATGCAGTCAAAAGCAGCAACTGTGGACGAATACATGGCCGAATTGCCTGAAGACCGGCAAAAAGCAATGGCCCAACTACGCAAGGTGATTAAGAAAAACCTGCCGAAGGGCTTTAAAGAAACCATGAGTTATGGAATGATCGGGTATGTGGTGCCGCACAGCAAGTACCCCGCCGGATATCATTGCAAGCCGGAAGATCCTTTGCCCTTTCTCAACATTGCTTCGCAGAAGAATTTCATCGCCATCTATCATATGTGTGTGTATGGCGATGCAAAACTGCACAAATGGTTTGCCGATGAACACGCTAAACGATCGACCAAAAAACTGGATATGGGCAAGAGCTGCATCCGCTACAAAAAACCGGATGATATTCCCTATGAGTTAATTGGCGAGCTGGCCTCGAAAATTACACCCGATGAGTGGATTGCCATTTATGAAAGTAAATATGTACGTAAATAAATCAAATATGAAACAACTACTGTTTGTACTTGCCTTGTTTTTTTCGTTGCAGGCTGTTGCACAAAACAACGACACCAAACCAAAACAATGGCTGGGCATTCTTACTCTTGCCGAAAAATACAAAGATGCCAAAAACTGGAGTAAAGAAGATGAAGCCATCACCGGCGCCCATTTTCAGCGTTTGCTGCAAAAGAAAGCCGAAGGTGTTGTATTGCTTGCCGGCCGTACACAACTGGAGCTTGATGATGCCGGTATGATGGGCCTCGTCATTTTTTATGCGAAGGATGAAAAAGAAGCAAACGAGTTTATGCAGAACGATCCTGCTGTAAAAAATAAAATTATGCTGGCGAAAGTAGTGCCATATGCGGTAGCTGTAAATAAATGCGAATGATGGTATGAACCTGAACAGTCTTACACCCTTACTGCGCACACATCGCCTGCAGGAAACCGTTGACTGGTATGTAAACACGCTTGGTTTTACCTGTACCGATTTTGTACCCGAATACGGATTTGCAAGAGTACAGTTAAATGGAGCCGATATAATGCTGGCTGCTCCCAACGAACACATGCCCTTTTCCGAACCACAGTTTACCGGCTCGTTTTACATTAATACCAACGATGCCGATGCGTGGTGGGAGAAGTTAAAAGATATATGCAAGGTCTGTTATGCTATTGAAACATTCGATTACGGAATGCGTGAGTTTGCTGTTTTTGACATCAATGGTTACCTGCTGCAATTCGGCCAGCCGGTTCATGAACATTAAATTTATTGGATGAAAAAAGTTATCGGTACCGCCTGTTTACTTGTTGTATTTTATAGTTGCAGTTTTGCACAGCAGGTAACCCCGTTAAAATGGCTGGTTGGTAACTGGAAAATAAATACAGGCAACGGATTGCTTATTGAAGAATGGCAAATTACCAACGACAGCACACTCAGCGGCAAAAGTTATTTTATTAAAAACACTGCAGATACCATTCCGCAGGAAACAATTGAACTGTCTTACCGTAATGGCAGCTGGTATTTTATACCCACTGTAAAAAATCAAAACAACGGACAAGCTGTTGCTTTCACCGTTATTTTTTTAAAAGGTACCGAATTCATTTGCGAAAATCCCAAGCATGATTTTCCACAACGCATCGCTTACCGCCGCATCAACCATCAACTCTTTGCCGCCATTGAAGGCAAACGCAACGGAAAGTACAGCAAACAAAACTTCGATTATACGATTGTACAGTAAAACCTTTTGTACTTATCTGCTCATTGGCACAAACTCTTTGTCAACAGATTTACGCTAAAGGATTTTTCTGTTTATAAACGGAGAAGTTGAGCGGCAACATGGTCAACATTTTTATTTACCTTTCTGTATTATCAAAACAAACTGTTATGAAGCCGGTAAAACTGTTCAGCAGCTGTGTGCTGCTGATTGCATGCCTTACATTATCTGCGCAAAAGAAAACTACTCCTCCACTTAAAGAAGAGCCAAAAGATCTGTTGAACACTGGCTTGTTAAACGGATTACAATTCCGCAGTGTGGGCCCTGCCATTACATCGGGCCGTATTGCAGATATTGCTGTTAACCCTCGTAATATAAGCGAGTATTATGTTGCTTCTGCATCGGGCGGTGTTTGGAAAACAACCAATGCCGGCGTTACATACACACCTGTTTTTGATGATGCGGGTTCGTTTTCCATTGGGTGTGTTGCCATTGACCCTACCAACACAAATGTTGTTTGGGTAGGCAGCGGCGAAAACAATAATCAGCGAGTAGTTGGGTATGGCGATGGTGTTTATAAAAGTGAAGATGGCGGTAAGAGCTGGAAAAATGTTGGATTGAAAAATTCGGAACATATCGGCCGCATTGCTATTGATCCAACCAACAGCGATATAGTTTACATCGCAGCATACGGTCCTGTGTGGAACAGTGGAGGCGAACGTGGTATTTATAAAACAACTGATGGCGGCAAAACCTGGAAGCAGGTATTGTTTGTAAGTGAACATACCGGCTTTAATGAAGTGATGGTGGATCCACGTCATCCCAACATTGTGTATGCAGCTGCACATCAACGCCAGCGGAAAGTGTTTACTTACATTGGTGGCGGACCTGAATCTGCCTTGTACAAGAGTACCGATGGCGGTGCTACCTGGAGCAAAATGATGAATGGATTGCCGGCAGGTGATATCGGCAGAATCGGTTTGAATTATTCGCCTGTTAATCCCGATGTGCTGTATTGCGTGGTGGAAGCTACCGAAGGAAAAGGCGGTGTGTTTAAAAGTACCGATCGTGGTGCCAGCTGGGAAAAGCAAAGTGGTTATTCCACTTCGGGTAACTACTATCAAAAAATCTATTGCGATCCGAAAGACATCAATAAAATTTTTGTAACCAATGTTTACTTTGGTGTAAGTACCGATGGAGGAAAAACATTTTCAATTGTAGGCGAAAAAAGTAAGCATATCGATAACCACGTAATCTGGATCAACCCAGCCAATACTGCACATTATTTAGTGGGCTGCGATGGCGGTGTGTACGAAAGTTTTGATGGGGGCAGTAACTGGGATTTTAAAGCCAACCTTCCTGTAACTCAGTTTTACAAAGCAGCAACCGATAATGCATTTCCGTTCTATCATATTCATGGCGGTACACAGGATAACTTCAGCTTAGGCGGACCATCCAGAACATTAAGCAGCAACGGTATTTTTAATTCCGATTGGTATTTCACCAGCCTTGGTGATGGTTACGAATCGCAGATCGATCAAACCAATCCGGATATTGTTTACTCACAGGCCCAGTATGGTGCATTAACACGTTACGATAAAAAGAGTGGTGAGTATTTATTCATTCAACCGCAGGAGCCCGAAGGCGAAGCCTACCGCTGGAACTGGGATGCACCATTGGTGATTTCGAAGTACGATAACAAACGGCTTTATCATGCAGCCAATAAAGTGTTCCGTACCGATGATCGTGGTAACACCTGGAAAGTCATCAGTCCGGATTTAACAAGACAAATAGATCGCAACAAATTACCGGTGATGGGTAAGGTGTGGAGCATGGATGCTGTTGCAAAAAATGCTTCAACAGATATTTACGGCAACATTACCAGCATTGCCGAATCGAAGTTTGATGAGAACACGCTTTATGTTGGAACAGATGATGGGTTGATACAGATTACAAATGACGCTGGCGCTACGTGGACAAAAGTTGATAACATTGCCGGTGTACCTGAACGTACGTATGTCAATCACATCATCACATCGCAGCACGATAAAAATGTAGCGTATGTAACATTCAATCATCATCGTTACGGCGATTTTCATCCATACGTGTACAAAACCAGCGATGGTGGAAAAACATGGAAAGCAATTACCAATAATTTACCGGAGCGTGGTACATCGTATACCATTGCAGAAGATCATGTAAACAAAGACCTGCTTTTTGTTGGCACTGAGTTTGGTTTATTTGTAAGTATTGATGGCGGTGCAAAATGGGTACAAATGAAAGGTAACCTGCCGCCTGTTGCTGTAAAAGACCTGGAAATACAAAAACGTGAAAACGATTTAATCCTTGCCACTTTTGGTCGTGGTTTTTATGTGCTGGACGATTATACGCCGCTGCGTCATTTGAAAAAAGAAGACCTCGATAAGCCTGCCGTTATTTACCCGGTAAAAGATGCGTGGATGTTTATTGAATCGAAACCATTGGGTGTACGGGGCAAAGGTTTCCAGGGCGAAAGTTTCTTTACCACACCGAATCCCAAAGTAGGTGCGGTGTTTACGTATTACCTGAAAGATGATATTAAAACCATCAAAGAAAAACGCAGAGCTGCTGATGCAGAAAAAATAAAAAGAGGTGAGGCGCCTGTCTATCCATCGCCCGATTCGTTGCGATTGGAAGATGAACAGCCTGCACCACATTTATTATTTACAGTTGCCGATGAAAGTGGCAATATCGTTCGCCGTATAAAAGCACCGGCGAAGAAAGGCTTGAAGCGTATTGTTTGGGATTTCCGTACTGCTCCATTCGGACCAATTGATTTTACGCCGTTTGATGAATCGATGGCGTTCAGCGAACCGGATCAGGGTTACCTTGCTTTGCCCGGCAACTATACTGTTTCGTTAAGTAAGTTTGAAGATGGTGTGTATACAGAATTGGTACCGGCACAACCCTTTAAAGCGGTGGCGCTGAATACAGCAACGCTGCCTGCAACCGATAAAAAAGCATTGGATGATTTCTGTAAAAAGATTGCAGAGTTGAGTCGTGTGGCGGCAGCAACGGATCAGTACCGCAGCGAGTTGGTCAATAAAGTGCGTTACATGAAACAGGCTGTTCTTGAAACACCCAAACAAACACTTGAAATTTCAAAGGCATTGCAGGATGTTGAAAAACGATTGGCCGATGTAAATCGTAAACTCAATGGTGATGCTTCGGTTGCAAGACGTGAATTTGAAACATCGCCGGCCATTAACGGACGCATTGGTTATGTAATTGGTTCGTTGTGGAATACAACTGCTGCACCAACGCAAACACAACTTAACAACTACCAGATTGCTGCCAAACAGTTTACACCTGTTTACAACGAACTGAAAGCAATTGCAGAAGAAGTAAAACGCCTGGAGTCTATTTTAGAAAAGAATGGCGCTCCTTACACACCGGGCCGATTACCAGAATGGAAAAGCAATTGACAGAACAGTTTCGTTAGGATTTTTCTATTAAATAACAAAGGAGCCGCTTTTGTAAAAGCGGCTCCTTTGCTTTAATCTTTTCTATCACCAATCAGCGTTATCTGATTCTCTATCATCAACTCATACCCGCAAACAGACGCTCTGCATCTGCTTTTTTAAACAACTGTGTTCCTTCGTTCATCGTAGCAGCACTGCCGCAGGAAACACCAAATGCAATTACTTCTTTTAACGAACGGTTCTGTTGCAGCATATAAGTCATGCCGGCCACCATGCTATCGCCTGCACCAACCGTGCTTTTCTTTTCCACTTTCGGTGCGGCTGCAAAATGTTTTTCATCGCTGCTCATGAGCCATGCACCATCGGGGCCCATACTTACTGCAATCAATTCTGCAAAGCCATCACGTATGGCCTGTTGTGCTGCATCGGGTACTTCTTCTTTATCGAGCCATTCAACATTCAGCATCTTGCACAACTCACCAATATTCGGCTTAATTAAATAAGCACCTTTGCCTTGTAATGCCTGCAGGGCCGGGCCACTTGTATCAACAATGCAACGTGCACCAACCGCTTTTGCATTTTTTACAATCAGCCCATAAAAATAATCGGGTAAGCCCGGTGGTAAACTGCCACTTGCAATAACATAGCTTGGTGTAAAACTGCGGATGTGTTCTACCAATGTTTTAATGGTTTCTTCCTGTACTTCTCGACCGGGAAATGTAAAACGGAACTGGTTGTTGGTAGATGTTTCCAGTACAATCCAGTTTTCTCTTGTTTCCACCTGTGTGTCTACAGCATGATAGGTAATTTTTTCTTCGGCCAATAAACTGCACAACATATTTCCGTTGTGGCCACCCGAAGGGAACAACGCCACCGATGCTGTTTCCAAACGTTGCAGGGCTTTGCTTACGTTAATACCGCCACCACCGGGTTCGTTCACCACTTCGGTACAACGTAGTTTACTTTCGGGTTTCAGTTTTTCAACTTTCGAGCTCTTATCAATACAGGGGTTCAGGGTTACTGTAAGTATCATGCAGTTGGTTTGTACTAGTTATACGATTTGTTTTCTACTTCGGTTAAAACAAGATGAATGCGTTTGGCCAGTGTTTCATAATCGGTATATCCTTTGGCCAGCAGATGGAATTTTGATTCGGTTAACTGCATTAGTACCTGCGGAAAGCCTGTTACCTGTAGTTGTTTGCACAACTGAAACTCGTAATATGCTTTCTCTTTGTATTCTTCCGATGCAAGTTTGCTGTAAAAGTCATCAACAGGTATATTGTATTTTTCCAGCAAATGACGGTACGCTTCATGATCAGTTAAATCTCTTCCTTCGTAATGCAGACTGTATTGCAGATCGGATGCAAAGCTCACCTGTTGATCGGGGAACAGTTCTTTAAAAATACAAAGTGCAATGGCCGGCTTTTCTGATGAGGGGAACCAATCGCTTTGATCGGGATGGTTAATGTGCCAGAGATAATCTTCGCCAAATTTTATTCCGGTGTAATCTTCTACTGTTTTGTAAGCGCCTTTTATGTATTCGGCTGTTGCGCCAATGTGTACCGGCTGTTCGGGTAATACCATACCGCCGCTTAATACTTCAATCTGCAAACGGTCTTTATACGCTTCTTCCACTTTTTTCATAACGGGGCTAAAGCCATAACACCAACCGCAATATGCATCGTAACAATAAATAAGTAAAGGTTGCATGCTGCAAAGTTATGCAGCTGATTGCGTATCTGAACGGCGATTTCCGGAAGCCGGCAATTTTACTTCGAACAAGCAACCGCTTCCTTTGGATGAAGTAATACTTACTTTACCGTTGTACTGTTCGGCACGGCTGTAAATATTCTTAAACCCGAGTCCCCATTTGCTGTTTTCTGTATCAAAGCCTACACCGTCATCTTTTATTTGCAGTTCTATGATGTTATCCTGTGCAAAAAGTTTGATGTATGCATTGGCTGCATTTGAGTGGCGGATGATGTTTCTTACTTTTTCCTGAACAATGCGCAGTAAGGCAAGCTGCACCGGAAAATCAATTTCTATTTCATGATCAAACTCACTTAAATCAAGATGGAACCGGACAGTTGAATGTGCTGCAACGCTTTCAACAAAATCGGTAATGGTTTGCGTAAGTCCGATAATTTTTAAGGACGAAGTATTAATATTCTGGCTGATAAATTTCAGTTCGTTCACCACTTCTGTAATTTTTTCGCTTGCCAAACGCAACTCTGCTGCTGCTTTTGAAGGATCGGTTACAGCTCTGTCCAAGATCATTTTTACAGAGGCCAGTACCTGTGCCACACCTTCGTGCAACTCGTTGGCAATTTGCTCCCGTTCGTTTTCCTGCGCCTGTAATACAGCCTCCACAATATCTTTTCGTTTCTTCTCTTTTTGTGCCATCAGTTCCAGGTGCATTTCTTTTTCCTTGCTTACATCGGTATGTGTTCCTACTATACGAACGGGTTTACCATCTGCATCCCGTTCAATAACCACACCTCTGTCGAGTACCCACTTCATCGTACCGTCTTTATGAAAAATACGATACTCCATCGAATGACTTTCCAGTGTACCGGCACGGTACTCTTCATCATTTTTAATCAATAGTATTTTATCATCGGGGTGCGTACTCTGCCACCATTTATCTTCATTTGTATATTCACTTAACTCTTCTGCTGTATAACCAAGAAAATGATTGTTTGCAGCAGAGAACCATGTTTTACCGGTTTTAAAATTATACTCCCATGCATTATCGCCAGTACGGTCGAGTGCCATCCGAATCCTGTTTTCCGATTCGGATAAACTACGGAATGCATTCCGTTCTGCTGTTATATCGGTAAAGATGGTTACAGTACCCGTAACCGTATCGGAGTTTGCCTGCTTAACCGGATTTGAGTTTACATTAATCCATGTTATTTCGCCATCGGGTTTGTAAACACCCATAATTACGTCCTGCACCGGTTTGCCCTGCTGTAAGCAAAGCATTGCCGGGTGTTCGTTGCCGGGAAAAGGAGAAAAATCTTCCCGTATGCAGCGCCAGCTTTCATCTACCGAGCTTGTGCCGATCATTTGGTCTTTTGTTAAACCAAGTATCTGTTCTGCGGCCGAATTGCAAAACAAAATTTTTCCTTTGTTGTTTTGAATAACCAGACCTTTCGCAAAAGCCTCCAGGTAATCTTCCTGCATCTGTTGTGTAATAAACAGATTTTTTTCTACCTCACGTAAACTGGTTATATCCCGGTTTACAGCTACATAACCTGCCACTTCGTTCTCTTCGTTACAAATAGCTGTTACGGTAGAAAGTAAATTGATTTTCTTTTGATCGTCGTGGCGTATAAAAAACACCTCGCCTTCCCACTTCCTGTTTTCCAGCAGTAGTTTGGCTGCCAGCTCTGTACTGGTTTGTTCAAATTGATGCCGGAGAATATCGGTACGTTTACCGATTGCATCTTCTCTTTTAATGTGGTAAATGTTTTCGGCAGCGCTGTTAAAACTCACAATACAAAATTCAGCATCGGTTGATATCACTGCATCGCTTATTCGCTCCAGCAAGCTGTTTTGCAGATAGGTTACAGGGTCTTTCTTTGTTTCAGAAACAGTGCGGTTACCTAAAAAAGAAAAACCGGATATTTCTCCATGTTCGTTCCGAATGGCTGTAATCTCCCACCCAATATGCAGTGTTTCACGGGTAAGCGGGTTCAGGTATTCATCGTCGATGACCATTTTATTACCCTGATCAGCTGCCTGTTTGTTTGCCGCCTGCACAAAAACATCTTTCGTCTTAAAATAGCCGACAGCAGTTGAACCTAATGTTGATTGAAAAAGTTTGTTGCATGTAAGAACGTTCAGTTCTTTATCTGTTACAGCAAAAAGTAACAGTGCTGTTTCCAGCAGTTGATGTTCTACATCCACAGAAAAACCACGGGCCTGCATGTTCTAAGTATTAATAGTTGTAATCGATGCAGGTATAAATCATACAGAAAGAAAGTGAAAGCTATTACTTTTTTGCGATTTGTAAAAAAATTGTCATTTAGTTTCCACTACCAAAGCAGTGTTCCCTGCTTCACCCGCAGTTGAATATTGAAGAGTTGCTTAAAATCTGCAGTGGGGTCTGTCTTTAATAACAAGAAGCTGGCTTCGTACCCTTCTTTTAATGCTCCAATTCTTCTACCCGGAAATATTGCCTGCGGAGTTGTTTCGCACCACATTTTCAATAATTCAAGATTGCTGTACACATCCAGTAAGTACAGGTATTCAATTTCTGTTTTCGCTGTAAGGTTGTAACTGTCGCAGCCAATGGTAACAGGTATTTTGTATTTTTTCAGCAGCAGCAGATTTTGCTTTTGCAGTTCCATTTGTGCCAGGTGTTGCGCCTCGCTCATTGGCTTCAATTCGGTTTTCAACAATGAGTAGGTGGGATCAACGTGCACCCGTTTCTTTTTCAGCAAACGCACCAGGTTTTTATCGAGCTTATAATAATCGGCTGTGTAACCGCCCCGCCAACGCACCTGGTAACCGGGTAAGTGATTTATTTCATCCACCCCTGCCTGTAAGGCTACTTTCAAATCATGTGGTGTTTCCGCATGTGCACTTACCAACAATCCTGCTGCATGTGCTTTCTGTACAATTATTTTCGCTAAAGCAGGATCAATTCCTTTCTTGCCGTTAAAGGCAGTATCATCCTTTCGCTCTTTATACTCTTCCGAAAAAATTAAATAGAATTTAATGAAGCCTGGTTTTTGTGCAAGGATAAATGGCCATTTCTTTTCCAGCTCTTCTTTGTTGTTGATGAGATAGTACGCTTCACCTTCGAAACTATTTGCGGTCCACCCGGGCAATGCTTTTTTATACGTAGTGGTAAGCAGATAATTATACAATGTAACCGGATGCCCACCATTGGCTGTTATACCGCCATTGGCAAATAACACATCTACACTGTTTGGCTTGTTTAAACGATGTTTGATTTTATTGGTAGCAAATGGAATACTGTTGGGGTTTTTGATATAGAAAATACCATCGGCCAAATAACGTTCGATGTACACCTCCAGATCCTGATCGGTTTCGGGTGAATGGTTATGTGCTTCGCCAAAGGGAGGAATGACGAATTGATTCTTTAAATCAATCACCGTATCTACAACTGCAGGTTTTGTTTTGGTGAGATAGCCGTTAACGCTGTAAAACTCTCCTGCTGTAAAACCATTTCCGTTAAACCACTGTCCGTTGATGAAGTGAATAGATTGCTGCTGAGCATGTAGCCCGTTTGAAAAGTGGATTAAAAAAAACAGCAGCAGCAAACGCATATCAAAACGTTCTCGATAATTAAATAGAGTTACTCTTCTTTTTTCAGTTCAATTATTTTTATCTGCATAACGGTTGCAATGCTGGTGGCCCGTTGCTTTGCCAGTTCTGCTTTATCACCATCAAACAATTCGTTTACCGTATCAATAAAATAACCGAGCCATGTTTTAAAATGATGCGCCGCCAACGACGATTGCTGATGCAAATCGAGATGTGGCTTCATTGCATTTTTCTGATAGGTATCTGCCTGAAACAGGATGGAATCCCAAAAATCAACCAACACCGGAAAGTGATGTTCGAGGTTGATCTTTGCCACATCGGTAAACAAATAGCTGATGCTTGCATCGGCCAGGAGTTTATCGTAAAACCGTTCCATCAATAAACGGATGTCTTCCCTGTTACGGATATCTTGTTTCATTGTTCTAATGCGCTTCCAGCCAGTTTAATCCCGTTCCTGCTTCTGCAATTACAGGCACGCCATGTGTTAAAGGCATGGCCGATTGCATACAATCAATAATCAGCGCTTTCATTTCGTCCACTTCTTCTTTCACCACATCAAATACCAATTCATCATGCACCTGCAAAATCATTTTACTTTTAAGAGTGCTTTGCTTTAACGCTGCATGTGTTTTAATCATGGCCAATTTAATCATATCGGCTGCAGTACCTTGTATGGGCGAGTTAATAGCATTTCGTTCAGCAAAACCACGCACCGTAAAGTTGGATGAATTGATATCTCTTAACCAACGTTTACGACCCATGAGCGTTTGTACATACCCATGCTCCCGTGCAAAGTTCACTGTATCATCCATATACTTTTGAATGCCAGCAAACTCACGTTTATAGTTATCAATAATTTCTTTTGCTTCTGCACGGCTGATGCCTAAATTATCGGCCAGGCCAAATGCACCTTGTCCGTAAATGATACCGAAGTTTACACTCTTTGCTTTGTATCGCATTTCTTTTGTTACATCTTTCTCTTCTACTTTGTACACTTTTGCTGCAGTTGCAGTATGAATGTCTTTGCCTTGAATAAATGCTTCGCACATAGCAGGATCGCCACTTATAGCAGCTACAATGCGCAATTCAATTTGAGAATAATCGGCACTGATTAACACATGATTTTCATCTCTAGGAACAAATGCTTTTCGTATTTCTCTGCCACGCTCTGTACGCACAGGAATGTTTTGCAGATTGGGATTGTTACTTGCCAAACGACCGGTTACTGCAACTGCCTGCCCGTAGGTTGTATGTACACGACCTGTTTTGCGGTTGATCAATTGCGGCAAAGCATCCACATAGGTTGATTTCAACTTCGTTAATTCACGAAAGGCCAGAATATCTTCAACAATAGGACTGGTATGTGCCAGTTTTAACAACACATCTTCACCTGTTGCATACTGCCCTGTTTTTGTTTTCTTCGCTTTAGGGTCGAGTTTTAAATGATCGAACAATACTTCGCCCAACTGCTTCGGCGATGCCAGATTAAATTTCAAACCCGATGAGCTGTACACTCTTTCTTCCGCTTCCTTTGCTTCTTTATCTAACTGTTTCGAATAATCATTTAAAAAATCCACATCTACACGAATACCTTCAAACTCCATATCGGTTAATACTTTCACCAATGGATTTTCAACTTCGTAAAACACACGCTCTACTTCTTTTTCTTTCAGTAGCGGAAACAACGCTTGTTTTAATTGCAGAGTGATGTCTGCATCTTCGGCAGCATAGTCGGTAATTTTTTCCAACTCCACATCCCGCATGGTTCCCTGCGTTTTGCCTTTTTTGCCAATAAGCTCTTCAATGTGTACAGGCTCATAACCGAGAAACTGCTCACTTAAAACATCCATGCCATGTTTGCCATCGGGCTCAGCAACATAGTGTGCCAGCATGGTATCAAACAATTCCCCTTTCAATTCAACATTATACCATTTCAACACCAGCAGATCGTACTTAATGTTTTGCCCAATCCACAGTTTGTTTGCGTCTTCAAACAAAGGTTTAAAAACAGCGAGTATATTTTTTGTTTCTGTTTGATTGGCCGGACAAGGCACATACCATGCTTTATGTGGCAGATACGAAAAACTCAACCCAACAAGTTCGCAATCATTCGCATCAATACCGGTTGTTTCCGTATCAAAACAAATTTCTTTTTGTTGCATTAACTCTGCAACAAGTTCCTGCATGGCAGTTGTTGTTGTTACCGCAATATATTCGTGTGGGGTATTGTTGATGTTTTTTGCAGGCGCTCCAAACTCTCCTCCAACTGGTCCTTCAGCTTCATTCGTTTCTTCAATACTTTCTTCACTTGTTACTTCTGTTGCGGTTGATTTTGGTGCAGGTTTCTTTTCCTTCCGCACTTCACCCATTGTTGTATCAATTACATTACCGAACAGATCACGTTGTACAGCAACAGGGGCTGTACTGAACGAATTAAACTCATCGCCCAGTATCCGTTTACCAATGGTTTTAAATTCCAGTTCGGTAAACACTTCTTTCAATTCTTCTTTATTCCATTCTTTTAAGCGAAAATCTTCTTCATGAAATTCAACCGGCACATTGGTAATAATGGTGGCGAGTTTTTTACTCATAATAGCAAGGTCTTTACCCGCTGCAATTTTTTCGCCCATTTTACCTTTTATGTTAGCAGCGTTCTCTAATACGTTTTCCAACGTACCAAACTCTGCTAAAAGTTTAGCTGCAGTTTTTTCACCTACACCAGGTATACCGGGAATATTATCAACCGAATCGCCCATCATACCCAGTATATCAATTACCTGGCTTACTTCTTTGATGTTCCATTTAGCACATACTTCTTCCGGACCCATAATTTCTACATCGCCACCCTGGTAACCGGGTTTATAAATTTTTACTTTCTCGGTTACAAGTTGTCCGTAATCTTTATCGGGTGTAACCATAAACACTTCGTAACCTGCTGCCTCAGCCTGGCGGCTGAGTGTACCAATTACATCATCGGCTTCAAACCCATCTTTTTCAACCACAGGAATATTAAAACCACGGATAATGCGCTTAATATCCGGTACTGCAGCCAGCAAATCTTCCGGCGCTTCCTGCCGGTTTGCTTTGTATTCTGCAAAATCGGTATGCCTTTCGGTTGGGGCAGCCGTATCGAAGCACACAGCCATGTGCGAAGGCTTGCGGTTATTAATGAGTTCAATTAACGCATTGGTAAAACCAAACTGTGCATTGGTGTTACGTCCTTTAGAAGTGATACGTGGATTACGTAACAGCGCATAATATGCACGAAAGATGAGTGCAAACGCATCGAGCAGAAAAACTTTTTTATCATCGGCCATGCCGCTAAGTTAACCACCTGCAGCAAAGCGTGAAAGAGAAATTTTTGAAACAACAAAAGCCCCGTATTTACCGTGGCAAAAATGTAAGCATAAAAAAATAAAGGAGGTGGTGGAAACCACCTCCGCAAAACTTACATTATGAGAAAATTCAACACCGGCAGCAAAAAAATATAGGGTACGGATCGCCGGTTCGTTGACGTGCTTAACGAATTGATCTTAGCTGTACGATATGTACGTTGAATTACTTGGCTGAGTTTTCAGCAAGTTCATTTTCCAAAGGCTTTGCTTGCTTTGTTTGCTGTTGAGCTGTTTGTTGTTTGGAAACTTCTGTTTTACCAGCAACGACACGTGCCAAGAAAGAATCTTCTTTGTAGAACACGTTTAAATAAATTGCAAAGAGGAAAAATACGAATGAGAAGAAACGCAATGGTTTTTTCATGACACTTGGATTTAGTTTTTTCAATTGTATTGGACAATTCAAATGTAGAAACAGTTTTCGAATTATACAACTGTTTACAGCCTATTCTTGTAAAATTGGGGGTTAGTACTTAGCGTCGTTTTGGTAAATTTACGGTCGGCTGAAACTCGCTCCAGTATTGAGTTACAGCACACCTTCTTTAATCTCTTCCCACAGATCTCGATAGCATTGTGCAGCATAACTGCTGCGTGCAAATTCTTCAAGCGGCGCTTTGTGTACACCCATTTTTTCTACATCACTTAAGTACGGAATATAGTTTTCAAAAAAGCGTTTGTCTTTGTACAATTCTTCCATCACTTCGTTGTGCATGGTGCGTCTTAAATCAGTCATTGTAAAAAAGCAAGTCATCTTTTTCTGATCAATTGCTTTCTCTTTAAAAAAATCTTTTACCATGTGATAAGTACGAACAGAAAGTGTTGTTGGTATGATTGGCATCAACACAATATCTGCTGCATTAAAAATATTTTCTGCTAATGAACTTAAGCCCGGAGGACAATCAATAAACACAAAATCATAATTGTTCTTCAATTGCTTTAGTATTGTTGACAAACGTTTCTTGGATGATTGCATTTCATCAATCATTACATCGTGTGCTTTTGCCGTTATATCGGCAGGAATAATATCCAGATTTTCGTATTCAGTTGCCATGATGCTGTCGGCCAGTTCGGCATCTTTACCAACCAGGTCTTTCATCGCTACTTTTTGTTTGGGCTTTACTTTGTAATAAAATGAAGTAGCGCCTTGCGGATCGATATCCCATAACAAGGTTTTGTAACCGTCTTTTGCAGCGAGGTACGCAAAGTTTACACAACTGGCTGTTTTACCAACTCCACCCTTAAGGTTGAATAATGCAAATGTGAACATGGCTGATCTTTTGATGAACAGCTATCAAGTTAAGAAAAGATGCGGAAAGTTGAAAAACAGCCGTTGAAAGTTGAGCACCAAGCGGTATAGTCCTGAGCGACTTGACATCCGTAGCCCTGGCGAAGGACGGAGTGGAAGCACGGCATTACTCACATCGAGCGCAGTCGACATATGAGATAAGCGTATATCCGCCAACGGGGTTAAAAGCCGCCGTTGGGGTTTCGGCACTTCTTATTTCTTCATTTCATCCAGCTCTTTCTGCAGGCGGAACATTTCATCACGCAAGCGTGCCGCTTCCATAAAATCGAGGTCACGTGCTGCTTTTTCCATTTGCTTTTTGGTGCGGGCAATGGCTTTCTCCATTTGCGGAATGGTTTGGTAGGTTTCCTGGTCTTCGGCAGCAATTACCAACTCACCATCGGGCGCCAGTGCGTACGATTTTGCAGGGTCGTAGCCTTTAATATCCAGCACAGCAGTTTGTCCCATCACCTGTTCAATACTCTTCTTAATGGTGCGTGGAGTAATACCATGCTCAATATTGTACTGGATCTGTTTTTCCCTGCGTCGGCTGGTTTCTTCGATGGTACGGCGCATGCTCTCTGTCATCTTATCTGCATAAAAGATCACCAGTCCATCTACGTTACGTGCAGCACGGCCGGCAGTTTGTGTTAAACTTTTTTCGTTTCGCAGAAAACCTTCTTTATCTGCATCAAGTATTGCAACAAGTGATACTTCGGGCAAATCCAATCCTTCACGCAATAAGTTCACACCCACCAGTACATCAATGACACCCAGCCTCAGATCACGCAAAATTTCGATGCGCTCCAAGGTATCTACTTCGCTGTGGATGTATTTTGATTTGATATTGATGCGGTGCAGATACTTATCCATTTCTTCAGCCATGCGTTTGGTCAATGTTGTTACCAATACCCGATCGCCTTTTTTTACTCGTTTATCAATTTCATCCAACAGATCATCGATCTGATTAACACTTGGACGGATTTCAATGGGCGGATCTAATAAGCCGGTTGGACGCACCACCTGTTCTACCACCACACCCCCGGTTTTCTCCAGCTCGTAGTCATCGGGTGTTGCGCTGACAAACACAACCTGATTGAGTAAACTTTCAAACTCATGAAAATTCAACGGACGGTTATCCAACGCACTCGGCAAACGGAAACCATAATCGACCAATACCATTTTACGGCTTCTGTCGCCGCCATACATACCACTCACCTGCGGAATGGTTTGATGGCTTTCATCAATGATCATCAAATAATCTTTCGGAAAATAATCGAGCAAACAGAACGGACGAGTGCCCGGCGTTCGTCTGTCGAAGAAACGGGAATAGTTTTCAATACCATTACAATAACCCAGTTCACGAATCATTTCAAGATCATAATCGGTACGTTCTTTCAAACGTTGTGCTTCAATGTATTTTCCTTCCCGTTTAAAATATTCTACCTGTGCAGCGGCTTCATCCTGTATTTCGTAAATAATCTGCTGCATCATATCCTTCGGTGCAATGTATAAGTTGGCGGGGAAGATGGCTGCATTATCGACCTTGCCAATCCGCTTGCTTGATTTTACATCAATCGTTTCAATGTCTTCAATCTCATCGCCAAAGAACGTAATGCGGTAACCAAAATCAACATACGGAAGGTTAATATCCACCGTATCACCCTTCACCCGAAAATTACCCCGGTTAAAATCGCCCTGCGAACGGGTGTACAAACTGTTCACCAGTGAATGCAAAAAGCCCTGGCGTGATAAGGTTTGATTTTTTTGAATACGGATGATGCCGTTTTCAAAATCGGTAGGATTACCCATACCATAAATACAACTTACACTCGCCACGACGATAATGTCTCTCCGTCCACTCAATAATTCACTGGTGGCCTGCAAACGCAGTTTGTCCAGTTCCTCGTTAATGCTCAGATCTTTTTCAATATACGTTCCGCTTACAGGCATGTAGGCTTCGGGTTGATAGTAATCGTAATAGCTTACGAAATAACCCACCGCATTATCGGGAAAGAACTGCTTGAACTCGCCATACAACTGCGCCACCAACGTTTTGTTGTGTGTAAGTACCAGTGTTGGCCGCTGTACATTCTGGATAACATTGGCCATAGTGAATGTTTTACCGCTGCCGGTAACACCCAACAAGGTTTGGTATTTCTCACCATTTATAATTCCTTCGGTGAGTTGCTGAATAGCCAAAGGCTGATCGCCGCTTGGCTGATAAGGTGAGTGAAGTTGAAAAGGCATAGTGTAAAGTTAGGGACTGTACAGCTTTAGTTGGTAGGATGGTAACAACAAGAATGGTAAATAAATTTTACTTTAGTTTTAAATCCATTTGCAACCCTGTAGCGATATTGGTAATTTCAATTTCGGCTAAAGGCATTTTAAACTTATGAAAAGAAACCATCTCTTTTATTACATCTTATTTATCTCATTAGGGTGCTCACCCGCTAATTATCGGCATTATTGGCCGTACAGTAATGTTACACCACATAAATTGAAAACTCTTTATCCTTTAGAATATGAAGATTGTATGCATCTTCTTGATACAATTCTATCCAAAGAAGCCATTAATAATTTCAAGGTTACAGACAGCACAATAGCAGCAATAGAAATATGTAATGAAATTGGTGGGTTCTTTATTACAAACTGGAGATTAAACAAGTATGGCGAGACTAAGGGAACGACATATAATAAGTCAAGATTAAAGCTGCCACAAAAGCCAATCGACTTGCCTTCCAGATTTATCTATGATGATATTAGACACCCCGAGGCAATGATTAGAATAATTTTCAACTGTTATTATAAATACTTAAATGGCATACCCTACAATTGGAAATCTGAAATAGACAAATTGAGAACCTATTGGGTCGATCCTGAAACTATTTACTATTACGCTGCAACTCCTGATACAATTAAAAAAATTGAAACCACGTTGCTTGTTGAATATTATTTTAATTTGTTGGAAAGAAATGACACTGTAAATATTTTATACGGAAGAAGCCCCAGAATGTCATTAAAATCATCTGATTGGTATTATCTAACTGGTGTTATCAATTTTAAAAAAAATGAAACAAGAGAAATAAATATAACGCTAATAGATATCCAATCAGAGTTGGGAAAGAGCTATTATATAAGAAATATTGACACAATTTCGGTTGGAGATACTCTAACAGATTATTCAAGCGGTTGGCTAAAGAAAGGCAGGTACTATTTTAATTATCTCAGAAATACAGAATATCGAAACGCTTTCAAAAGCAACAGATAGCTTTAAAGGCTCTGCTCGCATCGAGGTGAAGGCACTACGAAAATTAATCTTCCTGCATTTCAATAAACTATTCGCATCGTCATGTCGAGGAACGAGACATCTCTACAACTCGAGGATGTAGCAAACAAAGCAAGGCTTTATAGCTTATTCAAAAAAAAGAACCGGCTTTCGCCGGTTCTTTCAGTATTAATTATTTCCTCCACCTTGTCCGCCGGGGCCACCGCCACCATCTCTTCGGCGCTGCTGCATCTGATCCTGCAGTTCTTTTTGCTTGGCCTTATACTTCTCCTTTTGCTCCGGAGTAAGAATTGCTTCAATGTCTTCGTTGTACTTTTTACGCATATCCATCATCTTCGTACGCTGTTCTTCACGGCTCAGTGAGCTGTTACGAAGCGTTTCCATTTCTTCACGTTGTTTGTCCTGGATCACCTTTATTTTATCCTGCTGTTCTTTCGTCAGGTTCAGATCCTTGAACATGTCTACACGTGGACCTCTGCCTCTTGTACTGTCGGCCGGTGGTTGTGCTTTTGCGATTGCTCCCACAAACATGAAAAGCAATAAAAATTGGAGTACTTTCATTGTAATAATATTTAGTTTGAAAAGAGTTAGACGGCAGTTTTTAAAAAAGTTTCCGCCGTTTGAAAAAAAAGTTTGTATGAATTACCTCGCCCACGCCTATCTCTCGTTTCAGCAACCGGAAATACTGGTGGGCAATATGATCAGCGATTATGTAAAAGGCAAAAAGAAATTCGATTACGCACCTGGTATTCAACAGGGCATTGAACTGCACCGCCTGATCGATTCCTTTACCGACGATCATACCGCAACAAAAGAAGCCAAGGAAATCTTCCGGCCACACTACCGCTTATATGCCGGTGCTTTTGTAGATGTGGTGTACGATCATTTCCTTGCCACCGATCCGTTCATTTTCAATAATGATTCACTCGAAACGTTTGCGGCCGGTACTTACACAATGCTGGAACCGTATACTGCTGTTTTCCCCGAACGGTTTGCCCGCATGTTTCCTTATATGAAAACACAGAACTGGCTTTTTAATTACAGCAATAAATGGGGAATTGAAAACAGTTTGCATGGTGTTGTACGGCGTGCAACTTATTTAACCGAAAGTGCAACTGCTTATGCCTTGTTTGAAGAACATTATACAACATTGCTGCAATGCTACCGGGCTTTCTTTCCGGAAATGCAGCAGCAGGTAAACAACTGGATGCAGGAAAAGAAAATACAATAAGCCTTAGTGCATGTATGAATCGTACACAAGAAACTGCTTAAACCGCTCCACGCAGGCACGCTCCAGCATTTCCCTGTCGTCGGGGTGGGCAATATCAATTAATGCTTTGGCCCGCTGACGCAGATTTTTTCCATACAAAGAAGCTACACCATATTCCGTAACCACATAATGAATATGCCCACGGGTAGTAACCACACCTGCGCCTTGTTTTAAAAACGGTACAATACGGTTGATGCCTTTTGCTGTTCGTGAGGTGAGTGCAATAATCGGCTTACCGCCTTCGCTCAATGCAGCACCACGCATAAAATCCATCTGGCCACCAATACCGCTGTATTGTGTGGTACCAATGCTATCGGCACAAACCTGCCCGGTAATGTCCACTTCAATAGCACTGTTGATGGCGATTACTTTCGGGTTACGGCGTATTACATGCGGATCGTTTACATAATCAATATCGAGAAAAACAAATGCCGGATTATCATCTACGTAATCGTACAACTTGCGTGTACCAACTGCAAATCCAGTAACGGTTTTATTCGGGTGAATTTTTTTATTAACGTTATTGATCACATCCCGTTCTACCAGATCAATAATACCATCACTCAGCATTTCGGTATGCACGCCCAGATTTTTATGATTGTGCAGCGAACGTAACACCGCATCAGGAATCGTACCAATCCCCATTTGCAACGTACTGCCATCTTCAATCATACCGGCAATGTATTGGCCAATCTTCAGTTCATCTTCTTTTACTTTCGAACCATAGTCCACTTCGGGCAACGGCTCATCGGCATACACAAGCGACGTAAACCGATCGGTATGAATTAAACTGTCGCCATGTGTGCGTGGTATGTTCGGATTTACCTGTGCAATAATGTACTTGGCTGTGTTAACTGCACTGCGGGCAATATCTACACTTACACCCAACGAACAATAGCCGTGTTTATCGGGTGGCGATACATGCACCAATGCCACATCTATCGGGAGATATCCTTTTTTAAACAGATCGGGAATATCGCTGAGGAACACGGGAATAAAATCGGCCCGGCCTTCGTTTACTGCCTGGCGTACGCTATTGCTTACAAACATGCAGTTGATGTTGAAGATGCCTTCGTACTCGGGGCGGTCAACGGTAATATCGCCCTGAACGGTAATAAACACCAGTTCTACATTTTTTAACCGGTGCGATTGTTTGGCCAGCTCCCGCAACAAGTAAAGTGGGGTTTGGGCACTGCCATGCACAAATATCCGTTGGCCACTTTTGATAACAGAAAGCGCCTGTTCTATCGACTGGTAATGAATATGCCTGTACATAACGAACGAATTAGAGTGTAAAAATAAAATACAGCTTTCCGTCCGAAACTGCCAACAAACAGGATAAATGGTGATTAAAGACAGGCCTCATTGATATAAATTTGCCATCTGTAAAACAACTTTTTGGGACTTCAACAAGTCATAGAGTTGACGCAGCCTTTTTTGCTTGCGGTTTTTTACAGCAGTCTGTTACATTGTTTATTTATAAAACACAATATCGAAACATGAGACGAACACTTTTTTTACTGGCTTTTGTATGTATGGCAATTGCAGTGAGTGCCCAAAACGGTTCCAAGCTGCCGCCGCTGGATAAGTCGCCGATGGACATGGCCTATTATCCTGTGAACTATCCGATCCTCCGCATTCAGCCAAACAAAGTAACCGAGCCCTTAATTGCACGTGTTATTTACAGTCGCCCGTCTAAAAGCGGACGTAAGGTATTTGGCGAGCTGGTGGAAGATGGAAAGATCTGGCGTTTAGGTGCCAACGAAGCCACAGAAATAGAATTTTACCGTGATGTAAAAATTGGCGGCAAAACTGTAAAGAAAGGACGTTACACCATGTATGCATTAGAGAGTGCAGCTAAATGGACGATCATTATTAATAAAGAAACAGATGTGTGGGGTGCGTTTAAATACGATGCCGGTAAAGATGTGGTGCGTGTGGATTGCCCGGTTACAAAAACACCGGATATTACAGAATCGTTTACCATGGTATTTGAAAAAGTAACCGATAAAAGCATCAACCTTGTAATGGATTGGGATGATGTGGTGGTGAAGATGCCAATTAGTTGGTAAGTAAGATACAGGAAGTACGAGATACGAAGTTGGAAGTACGAAGTGAATTAAATTTTCATCAACTTAATAAATAGTAAGAAGCTCTGCAGAAATGCAGGGCTTTTTTATTATTCTTGTGAATGGCCTTTTCAATAAAAGATTTTACTGCAAGAATTAACTGGCGGCAGATAGTAATACATGCGCTTGCATTTTTGTTTTTTATGTATGCGTTTGAAACGCTTTCATACTTGTTCCATCTCAAAATAATGAATGCAGCTAGATCCACAGATTATAAGATGTATAAAATATTAGAAGATGAAGGAATTACGACTGCAGACTTATCGCTTTTTTTTGTTTGGACATCGATAGCAGGTTCCATTGGCTTATTAACTGCTTTTTCCCTTTCAATTATACTTTCCATAAAACGACGCTGGCTTTGGTTTAATTCAATCCTGTCATTTCTTTTGATACTCATTTTAATCAGAACTCCTTTGTGGGATGGTGCCAAATACCTGTTCAAATATCCAGATCGTTTATTCTCAAGTTTTGTGGTAACGTTTTTGGTTAATGGAGGATTATTTTTACTTCTTGGTTTAATCTTATTTTTTTCAAAACCAATAACCCGGTTTATTTCAGGAAAGCGAACTGCAGATTGATATTTTCTTTTGTTTATTCTGCTATGAAAGTTCGATTTTTACAGCATGTGTGGAATAGCAGGAATCATCTCCCGAAATCCGAATCACGTTTCAACAGAACGTTTACAACAAATGACCAATGCCCTTGCGCATCGTGGAGCCGATGGTGAAGGCTTCTGGATCAATGCATCGAACAATGTTGGTTTTGGTCATCGGCGTTTAGCCATTCTTGACTTGAGTGATGCGGGCAAACAACCAATGCACTACCTCAGCCGTTATACAATTACTTACAATGGTGAACTGTATAACTATATTGAACTGAAAGAAGAGCTGCAGCAAAAAGGATATTCATTCCGTACACAAACGGATACAGAAGTATTGCTGGCAGCGTACGATTGCTGGAAAGAACAATGCCTGCAACAGTTCGACGGAATGTTTGCATTTGCTATTTGGGATGAACAGGAACAAAATCTGTTTACGGCCCGTGACCGCTTTGGCGAAAAACCCTTTTATTATTTTTTTGATGGCGAACAGTTTTTGTTTGGCAGTGAAATAAAAGCATTGTGGGCAGCTGCTGTGCCAAAAATCATTAACCAAACAATGCTGCTCAACTATATTGGTTTGGGCTGGGTAAAAAATCCGGTTGATCTGTCGCAAACCTTTTACGAAAACATCAGCAGTTTACCACAGGCGCATTACCTGCAATTAAGTTTACGCAACGGCACCAATGAAATTGTGCAGTATTTTGATGTAGATAAACAAACTGTTGCGGATATAACCGAAGCTGAAGCAACGGAACAGTTTCAGCATTTGTTGCGTACATCGGTAAAGAGAAGATTGCGGAGTGATGTAGAAGTGGGCACTTCGCTGAGTGGTGGGCTGGATAGTTCATCCATTGCTGCAATGATCAATCAACTTCAAAGCACAAATCATCAACTACAAACATTCACCGCCTCCTTTCCCGGTTTTGAAAAAGATGAAACAGCTTATGCCAAAGAAGTAGCCAATTACTTACAACTGCAACAACTGTTTGTTACACCTACTGCCGAAACGTTGCTTACAGATATTGAACAACTCATCTTTCACCAGGAAGAGCCATTTCAATCAAGCAGCATCTATGCACAATACAAAGTGTACCAACTGGCAAAACAACACGGTATTAAAGTGATACTCGACGGGCAAGGTGCTGATGAAACACTCGCCGGTTATCACAAATACATCCATTGGTTTTTGCAGGAGAAGATTCGTGAATCGTCAGTCGTGAGTCGTGAGTTGAAAGCATTTGCTGATCACGATATTAATGTAGACTGGAGCTGGAAAAACAAACTGGCTGCACGCTTTCCCGAAATTGCAGCCGTACAATTAGAAAGTAAAGCCAACGCTGCATTAAAAAACAATCCGTTTATCAATCCTGTGTTTTTAAAAGCACACTACAATAAGAAAACAATCTTTAAACCGGTTGTAAATAAACTGAACGATCTGCTGTACTTCAATACCATGCAGTTTGGTTTAGAAGAGTTGCTGCGATATGCCGATCGTAACAGTATGGCCCATGGTGTGGAAGTGCGCTTACCCTTTTTATCGCATGAGCTGGTGCAGTTTGTTTTTTCATTGCCTTCGCAGTATAAACTGCAAAAGGGTTTTACCAAATACCTGTTGCGGCAAAGCATGCAACAGCACCTGCCTTCAACCATTGTTTACCGTACCGATAAAATTGGGTACGAACCACCGCAACAACAATGGATGCAAACAACAGCCTTCAACGAATTACTGCAGCAAAGCCGCCAAAAACTGGTAAAAGCAGAAATACTTAAACAGTCGGTGTTACATCAACCTGTTAACGCACAGGCAGCACATGCTGTTAATAATGATGACTGGCGTTATTTCTGTGCGGCACATCTGTTGTAATTTACCATCTTTGCAATCCGTCTAACGTCATCGTCCGACGGATTAAGCATTAACTTACTCGTCAGACGTGGGCGTCAGACGATCAAAAACTTAGATTATGAAACTCGATACAAAAATGATTCATGCGGGTGCACATCCCGATCCTTCTACCGGTGCTATTATGACGCCGATCTATCAAACCAGTACCTATGTGCAGGAAGCTCCGGGTGTAAACAAAGGCTATGAATATGCAAGAAGCCAGAACCCCACCCGTTTTGCGTTGGAAGAAGCAGTTGCAGTTATTGAAAACGGAAAATTTGGTTTGGTGTTTGGCAGTGGTGTGGCAGCAACAGATGCGGTGATTAAATTATTAAACCCCGGCGATGAAGTAATTGCAGCCAATGATATGTACGGCGGTACGTATCGTTTGTTTATGAAAGTGTTTGAAAAGTTCGGGCTGAAGTTTGTGTATGTGGATACCACCAATCCTGCCAATGTAAAAGCAGCTGTTACTGCAAATACCAAACTCATCTGGCTGGAAACACCCACCAATCCTTTGATGAATATTACAGACATCAAAGCTGTGTCGGAAATTGCAAAAGAAGCAGGCGCTTTGTTGTGTGTTGATAATACGTTTGCTTCCCCTTATTTACAAAACCCGTTAGACCTGGGTGCTGATATTGTGATGCATTCAGCAACAAAATACCTGAGCGGACATAGCGATGTCATCCAGGGTTGCCTGGTGATGAACGATGCAGACCTGCGTGATAAATTATACTTCATCCAGAAAAGCTGCGGTGCGGTACCGGGGCCCATGGATTGTTTCCTGGTGTTGCGTGGAATTAAAACATTGGCTGTACGAATGCGTGCCCATTGTGCCAATGGCGAAAAAATTGCACATTGGTTAAAAGCAAATCCAAAAGTGGCAAAAGTATACTGGCCGGGCTTTACCGATCATCCGGGTTATGCTGTTGCACGTGAACAGATGCGTGGCTTTGGTGGTATGATCAGTTTTGAATTGAAGGACGACAGTGTAGAAGAAGCAAAACGAGTACTGTCATCTACTCATTTATTTTCATTAGCTGAAAGTTTAGGTGGTGTGGAGAGTTTAATCAATCATCCGGCAAGCATGACGCATGCGAGCATTCCGAGAGAGAAACGTATTAAAGATGGATTAAGCGATTCCCTCATCCGTTTAAGTGTGGGTATTGAAGATGCTGATGATTTGATTGAAGACTTGGCGAAAGCGATTGGATAAATGAAAAAGCAGGATCTAAAAAAATTGCTCAATGCGAAGGTTGATTACTACAATCAACCTTCGTTCATTAAAGACGATCCCATTTGCATCCCTCATCTGTTTACTAAACAGCAAGACATTGAAATTGCCGGTTTCTTTGCCGCCATTTTTGCATGGGGCAACCGCACTACCATCATCAATAAAAGTAAAGAGTTAATGCAGCTGATGGAGATGCAGCCGCATCAATTCTGTCTGAACCATGATTCGGGTAGATTAAAAACATTATCAGGATTTAAACACCGGACTTTTAATGCAGATGATCTTTATTACTTCATCGAATTCTTTCAGCAGCATTACAGAAATCACAGTTCATTGGAGACAGCTTTCTTTCCCCGCAAAGGAATGACGGTGGAAGAAGGTCTGAATCATTTTAAAAACTATTTCTTTTCGTTCGAACATTTAAAACGAACTGAAAAACATGTTTCGTCACCTAAACAGAAATCGAGCTGTAAGCGATTGAATATGTACCTGCGTTGGATGGTGAGAGATGATAACAAAGGCGTTGATTTTGGTCTTTGGAAAAACATTTCACCTGCCGATCTTATTTGTCCGCTGGACGTACATGTGAGCCGCATTGCCCGCCAATCTGATTTGCTTCACCGCAAACAAGACGATTGGGAAGCAGCTCTTGAACTAACCACTAATCTGCGTACCTTAGACAGGCAAGACCCGGTGAAGTATGATTTTGCTCTGTTTGGAACAGGGGTAATGGAAAATAAACACGCATAAATCTGCCAATGAACCCGGTTAAACTTATTCAGTTTCTTATTCTGCTTGTCATCAACTTTCTTATTGTTACGCTTATCAATTATGCATTTCTTAAATGGATAGCGCATAAGCCCGAAGCAACATTTACTTCGGTTATTGGGAAAAGTGCTTTTATAGCAGTAGTGCTTACGCTTCTTTTTACACTCTTCAATAAAAAGAAAGATGAGTAACAGCAGCAACGATCATGAACAGATTATTCCCTTACTCAACAAAGAGCTTGCACTTGCATTGCCCGAGCAACTGAACATGCACGAGCTGGAAGAACAACTTACTCAACACATCAACCACCTTATTAATACCGATTTTGAAAAGCTTATTTACTATCTCTATCGTATTGATGTAAATGAAACAAAAATGAAACAGCTGCTGGAGCAACAGGGCGGTGAAAATGCAGCGCAACTCATTGCCCGCCTCATCATCGACCGGCAGCTGCAAAAAATAAAATCAAGAGCCGAACATAAACCAACCGCAACAGACGATGAAGGGGCCGAACGCTGGTAAAGAACTATGCGCAATCGTTTAGCCTGTCTATGTTTGGTAAACAGGAAACCGTTAACTTTAAAAGTCAACTTAACTACCTCGCATGAAACGATTGCTTAAATGGATCTTCATCCTGTTACTGGTCTTCACCGTCATTTATTTTCTTGGACCGAACCCCTCTACACCGGTTTATACCAACAGCTTACCCGTGGTGCCTGCAGAAGCATCGGCATTGGAACAATACATTGCTGCTAACGAAGCCCAACATAAAATAAAACCACAGAACGAAGCCCGCATTGTTTGGGCAAACGATTCAGCCAAACAAAAAACAGCATACGCCATTGTTTACCTGCATGGTTTTTCTGCTTCGCAGGAAGAAGGTGCGCCTGTACATAAAGCCATCGCCAAAAAATTCGGTTGCAATTTATACTTAGCCCGTTTGGCCGAACATGGTATTGATACAACAGAAGCTATGCAAAACCTTACAGCCGAAAAATACTGGGAAACGGTGAAGCAGGCTTATGCAATTGGTAAACAACTGGGCAACAAAGTGATTCTTATGGGTACCTCAACCGGTGGCAGTAATGCATTGCAACTGGCAGCCAACTTTCCCGATGTTTCTGCGCTGGTATTGTTATCGCCCAATATTGAAATTAACGATCCCAATGCATGGCTGGCCAACAACCCCTGGGGTTTGCAAATTGCAAGACTGGTAAAAAAATCAGATTATCATATTACAAGTGATCAACGTGAGATTTACAAAGCACATTGGTATTCGAAATACCGTTTAGAAGCAATTGTAAACCTGCAGGAGTATTTAGAAACTGCAATGACAAACGAAAACTTCAGCAAAGTAAAACAACCAACACTCCTGCTGTATTATTACAAAGATGAAGCGCACTTGGATAATGTGGTAAAGGTGAGTGCCATGCTGCAAATGTTTGATAAGCTTGGCACGGTTGCTGAACAGAAACGAAAAGTGGCCATGCCCAACACCGGCGATCATGTAATTGGCGGTTACATTAAATCGAACGACTACCAGGGTGTGGAAACAGAGATTACAAAATTTATGATCGAAGTTTTAAAACTTCCGCTTCAACAGCAATAATTCAATCAACCGTAAAAACAGAATAACATGAGTTCATTATCCCGCAGAGATGCATTAAGAGCCTTAGGAATTTCCATTGGCAGTTCGGTACTGCCGTTATCGTCCTGGGCCACCAATGATCTGGGAGAAAAAATTATTCTTCCTGATTTTACAACCAGTTTTCGCCCCGATAAACCGATTACCGTTATCACCTGCGGTGCCGGTGCAAGAGGCAATGTATACGGCAATTATGCGGCAGAGTATCCGGCACAAATGGATATTGTTGGCGTGGCCGAACCCATTGCTATACGCAACGAACGATACGCTAAAAAACACAACATAAAAGATGAACATCGTTTCAACACATGGGAAGATGTGTTTAAACGCCCCAAGTTTGCCGATGCTGTACTTATTACCACGCCCGATAATCTGCACTACGGTCCTTGTATGAAGGCGCTGGAACTGGGCTATCATGTATTACTGGAAAAACCTATTTCGCCCAGCGAAAAAGAATGCCGTGATATTTTAGCATTGGCGAAGAAAACAGGTAAGATCGTTGCTGTTTGCCATGTACTTCGTTATGCTCCTTACTTTGAAGAGTTGCGGAAAATTATGCAAAGCGGTGTGTTAGGTAAAGTGGTAAGCATACAACACCTCGAACCGATTGAGCATACACATATGAGCCATTCGTATGTGCGTGGTAACTGGCACAACAGTAAAGAAACTACGCCGATTATTCTGGCAAAAAGTTGTCATGATCTGGATATTCTTCGTTGGCTGATTGGTAAAGAAAGTAAAAGCATCCACGCACAAGGCGATGTGAGTTGGTTTAAAAAAGCCAATGCACCCGAAGGAAGTACAGCCCGCTGTACCGATGGTTGTAAGGTAGAAGCTACCTGTCCTTACTCTGCATTAAAACAATACTATCGTGAACGCAAGAGAACCTATGTATTTGATATGCCCGATGATAAAGAAAAACATGCCGAGCATATTATGGAAAAGTTGAAAACAACCAACTATGGCCGTTGTGTGTACAGGATGGAAAACGATCAGCCCGATCACTACACCACCAACATTCTGTTTGATGAGGGTGTTACAGCCAGCTTCAGCATGGAAGCCTTTACTTCGTATGAAGGCAGACGAACAAGGGTGATGGGAACTCTGGGCGATATTGTGGGTGATATGACATCGATGGTGCATACCGATTTCTTAACCGGCAAAAAAACAGAATGGAAAACAGCAACCGATGGGCATGGCGGTGGCGACTGGCGATTGGTAGCTAACTGGCTGCAAGCTGTTTCGAAAAATGATGCTTCATTACTTACATCCACCATTGATGCGTCGATTGAAAGTCACCTGATGGGTTTTGCTGCAGAAAAAAGTCGCAAAGAACAGAAGGTGGTTGAGATTAAATTATAATAATATCCTGACTGGTTACATAAAAAAGTGGGCCCCGATAGAAATCGTGGGCCCTTTTGCTTACCTCTGAAACCACAAAAAATAGATCTTTTATGTTCAGAAAGAGTTATAGTGAGGCATTACTGCCGTAGCAATTCGGATAGATCAGATAAGAAAACGGAGGTTAAGGACTAACTGTTCATCAGCGGGATATCGTGGAAAATTGGGCGCTCTACAAGGGAATTGGAATCAGGTTAGCATCGAATTAAATGGATGCAGTAAATATAGAGCAGTCTTTTGGTTTTTGCAAGCGTGATTTTACTTGCAATCAGGTATCAAAGCTGCCGGTCTGCCGCAGCAAAAGCCTTCTTCTTTTTATAGCCATACCACCATTGCGGGGCTGTTTTTTTCAATAATGTATCAATGCTGCGCATACCAAACAGGTTCCAAACGCCCTGCAGTTTAGGACCAACACCTTCCTGCAATGCACGCAGGCTCATGGCAAAGCCACTATCCAGGTATTCCATATGGTGCCAGTAACCGGCAGGCATAAAAAGGGTATCGCCATGCTCCAGAATTACTTCGTAACCATTGGCTTTTTTCAGGGCAGGAAACTGGCTATAATCGGGTTTACCGTTATTGAGATGATAATTGCTGAAATCGGCCAGGCTCAGTACTTCAAATGGCTTGCGGTAGAGTTTATGTTGCTCTTCGTATGGAAACAGCAACACCCGCTTACGGCCCACAAACTGCGTATGCAAAATGTGCGACAGATCAATATCAAAATGCATATGTGTAATAGAGGAGGCACCCCCTACAAACAACATGGGATATTTTTTTACAAAGCCTTTCATGTATTCTTCGGGCCAGGTAAAATCCTGTGTTAACTCCGGCGAGTGATCAAAAATGTTGAAGAGGAAAATACGCCAGCCGGCCGGCCCTTGCGAAATCATATCAATATATTCCCCAAAGCTTTTATAATCATCGGCTGTGTTAATGGGTGTATACGCATCACTTTTAATGTTGTTATAAATACCTACCTGGTGATGGCCCGCAACCTGTTTTAAAAAACTCCAGTTCCATTTTGTGTAAGCCGGCCATTGCTGCGCCAACGATTTTATAATAACGGGTTTGCCCTGCAGATAATAGTCCTTGCGGAATTGTTGTGGGCTGATGGCTTCGAATGTATCAACAGGTTTGAGTTGCATAACAATCAATAGGTTTCGATGACTACTTCAAATATAAACGAACCCACGCAGATAAACGTTCTGCTGTTTCATAAAATTCGGTTGTAACTTTAAGTATGTTACTGCATGTACATCCGGAAAACCCGCAGGCAAGACAGATCAAAACCATTGTGGAGCATCTGCAAAAAGGCGGCATCATCATCTATCCTACGGATACGATTTACGGTTTAGGCTGCGATATTTTTCAGCACAAAGCAATTGAACAGATTTGCCGCATTAAACAGGTAGATCCGCAAAAAGCACAACTATCGTTTATTTGTCACGACCTGAGCGATCTCAGCACTTATACCAAGCAAATTTCAACACCGGTGTATCGAATGCTCAAGCAATACCTGCCTGGCCCTTATACATTTATTTTACCGGCAAGCAAAGAAGTACCGAAAATTCTCAAGAGTAAAAAAGATACGATTGGCTTGCGTGTACCCGATAACGAAATTGCACGTGCTATTATCCGTGAGTTGGGACATCCCATCCTCAGCGCTTCATTACCCGGCGAAATGGTGGAAGACTATACTGACCCCGAACTGATGCATGATAATTTTCACAAGCTCGTAGATATTGTGGTAGATGGCGGTATTGGAGGTATGATCCCTTCTACAATTGTTGATTGTACCGATGATGAGCCGGTAGTGATACGACAAGGGTTAGGTGAGTGGAATGGCTAGGCTAAAAGTTTGAAAGAGGGAAAAAAGTAAAGAAGAAATACAAAGCGTGTCTTCTCTTTAACTCTTTCTACTTTTTAATCTCTTAGCTAAAACAACTCCTGCATTTTCAACGGATCAATGTTAAACGACTTGCGGTGATGTTCGCATAAACCATGCACTTCAATGGCTTTGCGATGTTCGGCTGTACCATAGCCTTTGTTCTTTTGCCAGTTGTACTGTGGATACTGTTGATGCAGCTGCAGCATATATTCATCACGATAAGTTTTTGCCAGAATACTTGCCGCTGCAATCGATGCAAAACGTCCATCGCCTTTTACAAATGTTTTATGTGCGGTGCGTTTGTATTTGATAAATCGATTCCCATCGATCAATAATAACTGCGGTCGTTTCTTTAATTGATCAATGGCTAAATGCATGGCTTTAAACGATGCTTTCAGAATATTGATTTGATCAATTTCTTCCACATCTACTTTTGCAACAGCGTAAGCAATGGACTGTTCTTCAACAATCAATCGTAATGCAGTACGGTTCATTTCATTTACCTGTTTACTGTCGTTCAGCAACGGATGATAAAAATCTTTCGGTAATATAACGGCAGCTGCAAACACAGGACCTGCATAGCATCCACGGCCTGCTTCATCGCAGCCGGCTTCGAGTAATTCTTCCTGGTAAAACGACAGCAACGACATGGCTTCAAAAGTAAGTTAACAACCTATTGTTTCTGCAATCCAAATAAAATTTCAACATTTGCAGTATGGCAACACAACAGGCTCAAGACGATCTGCTCCGTAAAAGTTATCCCTTATTTGAAGACAAACTGGTGGATGAAATTGAAGTACAGGGTGAGTTCAAAACTTTTCCTGCAAATGAAGTGCTGATGCGAAAAGGGCAATATATACGCAGTACTATGTTGGTGTTGAATGGCCTTATAAAAATTTACCGTGAAGATGATGATGGTAACGAATTTCTCATGTACTATTTAAAACCCGGTGAAGCCTGTGCTTTATCGCTGGTATGTGCTGCCAAACACGAAGCAAGTCCTATTATGGCAAAAACCGTAACCGAAACTGATGTAATGATGGTGCCGGTTGATACTATGAGCGAATGGATGAGTAAGTTTAAAAGCTGGTACCAGTTTGTAATTGAAACCTACCGCACCCGTTTTGATGAATTGCTGACCACACTCGATAATGTAGCTTTCCGCAGTATGGATGAGCGCCTGGAATTTTACCTGAAACGTGCAAAAGAAGCCCAACAGGCAATCATGCTCAACATCAGCCACCAGGAAATTGCCAACGAACTCAATACTTCACGTGAAGTAGTATCAAGGCTCTTGAAAAAGATGGAGCAGAAAGGGATGGTTAACCTGCACCGTAATGCCATCGAGTTAAAAAATCTGTAATCGCCTCTTATGTGATTTGAATCACCATCCATTGCAAAAAAGCACAGCACATTTGCAGCATGGAAATTTTCGGCTATCTCGCATCAATTGTTATCGGTATTTCACTTGGCCTTATTGGTGGCGGTGGTTCTATCTTAACTGTACCTGTACTTGTTTATTTATTTGGTGTTGAACCGGTGCTGGCCACAGCCTACTCGTTATTTATTGTTGGTTCCACGTCGCTGGTTGGTGCTGTTCCCAAATACAGGCAGGGATTGGTTAATCTTAAAACCGCACTCATTTTTGGTGCTCCTGCTATTGCTGCTGTTTATGCTACCCGAAAATTTATTGTACCTGCCATACCTCAGGAAGTATTTACCATCGCCGGGTTTACCGTAACGAAATCAATTTTAATGATGTTGCTGTTTGCCGTATTAATGGTGTTCGCTTCTTACTCCATGATTAAAGGAAAAAAAGAAAATGAAAACGGTGAACAGGGCGAACAGAAATTTAATTACCCGTTGATATTAATTGAAGGTACGGTTGTGGGTATGCTGACAGGTCTTGTTGGTGCTGGCGGCGGCTTCTTAATTATACCTGCATTAGTACTGTTGAGTAAACTGCCCATGAAACAGGCGGTTGGTACTTCACTCCTCATTATTGCTGCCAAATCATTAATCGGTTTTCTCGGCGATATCGGTCATCAACTCATCGATTGGAAATTACTGTTAATTGTTACGGCCTTAGCTATTGGCGGAATTTTTATCGGTAATGCGCTCAGCAAAAAAGTATCGGGCGATAAACTTAAAAAGTGGTTTGGCTGGTTTGTGTTAGTGATGGGCATTTACATCATTGTTAAGGAAGTGTTTATTCAATAACTACAACTTCTGTAACCTGTGATATGTGATAAAAGTCATAGTTAGCATCCGTTTCAAACTTCAAATTTGCATCAGTAAAAATTAAACACATCAATATGAAGATCGAACAAATTTATACAGGCTGTCTTGCACAAGGTGCTTACTACATCGAAAGCGAAGGTGAAGCAGTGGTAATTGATCCTTTGCGTGAAGTAAAACCGTATGTAGAAAAAGCCGAGCGGAATAACGCTACCATCAAGTATGTGTTTGAAACACATTTTCATGCCGATTTTGTAAGCGGACATCTTGACCTTGCAAAGGAAACAGGCGCAAAAATTGTGTATGGCCCTAATGCCAAACCCGATTTTGATTTTTATGGCGCACAGGATGGTGAAGAGTTGAAAGTAGGTAAACTTACATTCAAGGTGCTGCATACGCCTGGCCATACCATGGAAAGTACCTGTTACTTATTGAAGGATGAACATGGAAAAGACATTGCCATCTTCACCGGCGATACATTATTCATTGGCGATGTAGGCCGTCCTGATCTGGCACAAAAAGTAGTAGCCGATCTTACACAGGATAAATTAGCAGGTCACCTGTTCGATTCATTGCGCAATAAGATTATGCCATTAGCCGATGAGATTATTGTATATCCTGCACACGGTGCCGGAAGTGCATGTGGTAAAAACATGAGCAAAGAAACGTCCGACACATTAGGTCATCAAAAAGCAACCAACTATGCGTTGCGTGCAAACATGACCAAAGAAGAATTTATTAAGGAAGTAACAACCGGCTTGGTTGCTCCACCGCAATACTTCCCGTTAAACGTAATGATGAATATTCATGGTTACGACAGTATTGAAGAAGTACTGAAGCGTGGTACACAAGCGTTAAGTCCCGATGCATTTGAAACTGCAGCCAACGAAACAGGCGCACTCATTCTCGATACAAGAGATGCAGAAACCTTCAGCAAAGGTTTTGTACCAAACTCGATTAATATTGGTATTGACGGAAGTTTTGCTCCATGGGTTGGTGCAATGATACCCGATGTAAAGCAGGAAATACTTTTAGTAACCGATGAAGGCCGTGAAGAAGAAGTAGTAACACGTCTTGCACGTGTGGGTTACGATTACTCAATCGGATACCTCAAAGGTGGTTTCAATGCCTGGAAAGCAGCCGGCAAGGAAACAGATGAAATTAAACGTGTATCTGCCGATGAACTGGCCGAACTGCAAAAGAAAAATGGAGCCATCAACATATTAGATGTACGCAAAAACAGCGAGTACCAGAGCGAGCACCTGGTAGATGTTGAAAATGCGCCGCTCGATTTCATCAACGACAGCATGCTCAAGGTTGATAAGAATAAATCAACCTATGTGCATTGCGCAGGCGGTTACCGCTCCATGATCTTTGCATCTATTCTTCGTGCCCGTGGATATGATAATTTAATTGATGTACGTGGCGGTTTCAAAGCACTAAAAGACAGTGGCAACTTTAAAACCACCGATTACGTTTGTCCATCCACACTATTATAAAAAGATAGATTGGTGATGATTCGATAGTAAGGAGGTTGATCCGTTCGCCTCCTTCATTTTACTCATTTTAAAAAACAAAAACATGTTCTCTCTTATAAAAAATTTATTCGGACCCGGAACAGATTATAAAGCACTACTTGCAGATGGAGCTGTTATTATTGATGTTCGCACTCCAGGCGAATACAAAGGCGGACATATTAAAGGATCGGTAAATATTCCTGTTGATACTATTCGCCAGCACATTAATGATTTAAAGAAAAAAGGTAAAACTGTAATTACCTGCTGTGCAAGCGGCATGCGCAGCAGTTCGGCTGCATCAATTTTAAAAAACGCAGGTATTGAAGCTCATAATGGCGGCTCGTGGATGAGTCTGCAACAAAAAATCTAACCAAACATGTTGCGCTACATTCAACAATGGACGGGTATGCGTATACTGCGGTTGCTCATTGGTATAGCTGCTATCGTACAAGGTGCCATGTCGCCCACACCCTTTTTATGGGTAATTGGTGTGGTGTTGGTAGTACAAGCCTTTTTGAATATCGGTTGTGCGGGTGGCGCTTGTGCTGTTCCTGTTTCAAAACAAACCAACCCTTCTCAAAAAAATGAAGAAACTTCTTAAAAAATCAGTTTGGTTTCTGCCGGGCATTTTGCTTGGTGCTGCAGGCGGTTACTTCTATTGGAAATTCTATGGCTGCGATGGTACCTGTTTTATTACATCAAACCCCATCCGCACAATGATCTATTTTGCTATTATGGGCGGCTTACTCAACAATATGTTTAAGCCCGAGCTGAAGAAAACTAACGAACCAGCAAGCAACACGGGTAATAACTGATAACACCTGTTTATCTTCTGTAACTTCAATGCGGGTAACGGGTTTGTACTTTTTATCACACAAATAAGCTATGTAGTTTTTTATATTGCAGTTAATCACTTAAACCAAATAATTGATGAGTCTCATTGAATTCATTCAACAACCATGGCCATGGTATGTAGCAGGGCCATTAATTGGTCTTATTGTACCAACGTTGTTATTAATCGGTAATAAAACATTCGGCATCTCTTCTTCGCTACGTCATATTTGTGCAGCATGTTTACCGGCCAATATTCCTTTTTTTAAATACGATTGGAAAAAAGAAATATGGAATCTGTTTTTTGTTGCTGGTATTGCAGCAGGCGGTTTTCTTGCTTTCTGGTTATTGCAAAACCCTGAGCCGGTGCAGGTAAATCCTAAGCTTGCAGTTGAACTGGCACAATATGGTATTGATGATTACAGCAAATTGCTGCCCGTACAATTATTTAACTGGGATAGTTTGTTTTCTGTAAAAGGATTATTACTGATGGTGGGCGGCGGTTTCCTTGTTGGTTTCGGAACCCGTTATGCCGGCGGTTGTACCAGTGGCCATGCAATTATGGGTTTATCCAATTTACAATGGCCTTCGCTCGTTGCAACTATTTCATTTATGGTGGGTGGCTTTATTATGGCAAACCTTCTTTTACCTGTTCTCTTAAAACTCTAATTACAACTCATGGAAACAAAAGAAATTATACAAGATGCTGAAATAGAAAAAAAGCATCATGAATTTTTAGAGGAGAACACAGACTTTGAAATGCGTTCGCTCGATTCGGTTTGCTTTAATGAATCTGAATTGAAACATCCGTGGTGGTATAACTTTAAATATGCAGCTGTAGGCCTCATTTTCGGAATTGTATTTGTAAAAGCAGAAATCATTTCATGGTTTCGTATACAGGAAATGTTTCGCTTACAGAGCTTTCATATGTACGGTGTAATTGGTTCGGCAGTAGTCGTTGGACTCATCTCTGTTCTCATCATTAAGAAATTCAAAATAAAAACCATCTACGGTGAGCCGATTGAGTTTGTTGATAAGAAATTCAACAAAGGACAGATCTATGGTGGCCTTCTCTTTGGTTTAGGATGGGCAATTACCGGCGCATGCCCCGGTCCCTTGTTTGCGCAAATCGGCAGTGGCACTACTGTTGTATTGGTAACATTACTCAGCGCTATTGCAGGTACATGGGTATATGGTAAAGTAAGAGATCGCTTACCCCATTAATCATGCTTTGATTATATGAGCAGCAGAAACATCATACTACTTTTCGTTGTGCTGATAGCGCTGATTATTGCTGCGTCGCAATCAGGCTGTTCATCGCTACAGGATGAAAAAAAGAATATTGCAGACTCAACCTTACAGCAATCGGTATGGGTTGGTGCATCTGCTAATCAAATTCCCTATTACTCCCGTAAAGATGGTGAGCTTATTTGGTATGGGCACGAGCTGGTAGCAAACACATCAAAATATCTTGGGCCCAAAGGTTCGGTATTGCAAATAAGCAATGGCATGAACTGCCAGAACTGTCATTTAGATGCTGGTACAAAACCATGGGGCAATAACTACGGTGCAGTTTATTCAACCTATCCTAAATTCAGAGATCGTTCGGGCGGTATTGAAACCATTTACAAACGGGTGAATGATTGTTTTGAACGCAGCCTTAATGGCAAAGCTCTTGATACAAGTAGTAAAGAAATGAAAGCCATCTATGCTTACATAAAATGGCTGGGCGAAGATGTGAAGCGTGGCGAAAAACCCAAAGGCTCTGGTATTGCAGAGCTACCCTTTCTGAACCGTGCAGCTGATGCACAAAAAGGAAAAGAAGTGTATGTGCAGAAATGCCAAACCTGTCATGGAGCTAACGGTGAAGGGCAGCTGAATCTTGATGGCAACGCATATACCTATCCACCTTTATGGGGTAACAACAGTTACAATGTTGGTGCTGGTCTTTTTCGCTTATCCCGTTTTGCAGGCTATGTAAAAAACAATATGCCGTTCGGTGCCGATTATCATGCACCACAACTGAGCGTAGAAGAAGCCTGGGATGTGGCTGCTTTTGTAAACTCGCAACCACGACCAGCGAAAGATTTAAAAAACGATTGGCCCGATATTTCAAAGAAACCTGTTGATCATCCGTTTGGTCCGTATGCCGATAGCTTTACCGAAGAGCAGCATAAGTTTGGCCCTTATGGACCGATAAAAGATTACAGGGAGCAACATAAAAAATCCGGTACAAAATAAACCGACAACGATTCGCATGCCAGAAACAAACATCACGCACCTGCACCATTGCACCTGCAGCAATTGTACAGATGAACAAAAGCAGTTGCCTGTTGCACAAAACTCCCGCAGAGATTTTTTTAAGAACGCTTCGCTTATAACAGCCAGTGCATTTATGCCACCATCGCTTGCCAATGCTGTAAGTGGTGATGCCTATCATCAATACGAAATCTTTTCAAACGGAGCAGTAAAGAAAGGAAAAGCAAATGTGTTTACATTGTTGCATACATCCGACATCCATGCACAGCTGTACACACACGATGAGTTCTTTTGGGAAAACGATCAACCAGTATTTAAAAAACGTGGCGGCTTTGCGGTATTAAAAACAATGCTGCAAAAACTGAAAGCAGAAAACCCTGCCAATACAATTATCATTGATGGCGGCGATTGCTTCCAGGGCAGTGGCACAGCTTCACTTTCGCAAGGGCAAGTCATCATTCCACTCATCAATAATATTGGTTACGATCTTATTTTACCCGGCAACTGGGAAGTAGTATATGGAAAGGAAATGATGAGGAAAGATCTCGGGGGTTACAATAGTGCCAAAATCTGCGCCAACATGTTTCATGATACAACCGATGAACACAGGAACGAAATGATCTTTCCTCCTTACTGGACGAAAATTGTTGCAGGTGTAAAAATCGGTTTTATTGGTTATAACGATCCGCTTACACCCAAGCGTCAATCGCCGGCATACAGCAAAGGCATCTTGTTTACAAAGCCTGAAGTGAATGTACAGAAGTACATTAAACTGTTGCGTGATTATGAGCAATGCGCCATGGTGTTTTTAGTAACACACATGGGGCTTGCACAACAAATTGATCTTGCAAACAAAATGGATGTACAGGGTGTAGATTATATATTGGGCGCCGATACACATGAGCGTGTACGTAAACCCATACAAGGCACTTATGCAAAAGTAACCGAGCCGGGAGCGTTTGGTTCGTTTGTGGCACGGCTGGATGTGGTGATTGAAAACGGAAAAATCATTGATGAGAATTATCAATTGCTCGATGTTGATCCGGAAAAATACAAACCCGATGCAGCAATGAATGCATTGGTTGAAAAAGTGCGTGAACCATATGAGCAGGAGTTGAACAAAGTGATTGGAAAAACTGCTGTACCGCTGGTACGTTATTATGTGCTGGAAAATCCGATGGATAATTTAATTACCGATGCCATGCACTGGAAGTATAAAGACAAAGTAGACTTTGTTGCCAGCAATGGTTTTCGTTTTTGTCCGCCATTGGTGCCCGATGCAAAAAAAGGCTATGCAGAAATTACCAACGATTTTTTGTGGAGCATGATGCCTGTTGAAGCAGATTTGAAAATAGGCGAAATAAGCGGTAAGCAATTAAAAGAATGGCTGGAAAAAGAACTGCATAATGTGTTTGCCAAAAACCCGGCACAACGTTTTGGTGGATGGCTGGTGCGTTTTAAAGGCATTACCTTAAACTTTACTGTAAATAAAGAAGCAGGCCAACGCATTAACGAAATTAAAATTAACGGTGAAGCACTTGACGAAACAAAGATATACAAGATGCTTGGTTGCGAACGTGATGGTGACCCCGATGATACGATTTGCCGGATAGAAAAAGTAAACAACCCCCGCAAAACTGGTGAGCATATTCATAATGTAATTCGGGAGTACCTGGCTGCACATCCGTTGGTAAGTCCGAAAATTGAAGGAAGAGTAACAGCTACGGATGCGCCTGCAAATTTATTATCGCAACTGGAAGGATATGATTATATCTTTAGATAAAATTCAACTGTATGAAAAAATATAAACTATTGCTGGTTACAGTAATGCTGCTTGCTTTTTCTTTTGCCAAGGCACAGGAAAAAATTGTATGGGAAATTTCATCGGGCGATACTGCACATCAACGCATCTTGTTCCGCCAAATCAACAATGTACTTACTGCCGCACCAGACACAAAAATTGAAGTGGTGTTTCACGGCTTTGCCATCTTTGCGGTGCTGAAAGATACTGGCTATTTTCACCAGCAGATTTTACAGGCACATAAAAAAGGAGTTGTTATTGCAGCCTGCAATAATTCGTTGAAGAGCCGTAACATCAGTAAAGATCGTGTTATACCGGAGGCAACCATTGTTCCGGTTTCTATTTTAGAAATAGCAGCTAAACAACGGGAAGGCTGGAGTTACATCAAAGCAGAGTAATTCTGTCTAAATAATAACAGCAGCCTTGCAATAGTTGCGTGTTGCAGGCTGCTGTCTGTCAAGAAACGCTCACAATCAAACTCGAAATTTCTTTTAGATAAAGAGCATGTGTACGCCTTCGCCTTCACTGCGTTTATAAAAATCGCCAACGGTTATAATATCTTCCACGCCTTCGTACAAATCGTCTTCTTTGTAATGAAACATATCAAACGCCAGTTTGCACGCCCACATACGCACACCCGATGCATATAAGATGTCGAGAAACTCGGGCACTTCCGGCATATCTACTTTTTCCATTTCTTTTTTCATCATGGTTGTTGCCAATGCTTCCATGCCAGGCAAACCACCGATCATGGTTGGCATATGCATAGCAGGGTTACCTACTGTTGCAACGTGTAATTTTTCCAGTTTCTTTTTATGTACAGCTTCCAGTCCGAAAAAAGTAAAGAATAATTCGGCTTCGATGCCTTCCATACGTGCACCGTTTGCTAATACAAAAGCTGCATACACATTTTCCAAAGATGCTTTGGATAAAATGATCATCATCTTTTTAATTTTTCCTTTATCCTCGTTCATGATTGACAAGTTTTAAATGTTTTAAATACAACTGGCAGGCTTGGGTATACCTGCAATTTTTGTTGATGTTTTTAATGGAGCATTGGGGAACAATGAGTAGAACTCTTTAATATCCACCACACCACTTTTGCCTACACGACGGATGCTGAGTGCCACCTGGTTCTGCTGCTCTTTCTGCAAGTATTTTAGTACTTCCCAATGACGGGGTGTAAGATTGATGTTGGCTTCTTTTGCCAGCTCATCACCAACCTGTTCGTTCCACTGACTGAAATCAGTTAAATATCCTTCTTCGTTAACGGCAATGGTTTTGCCGGCGATTGTCTTTTCCATAAAATGTATTTAAAAGTGAATGATTAAGCATATTGTTTTCCGCTTTCGCTCATGGTTGCCGATACAAACGGAATGTGCGTTCCTTTCAGCAATACGTTCCAGTAAATCCAGCGAAAAGCGAGTTTGCCCATGTGATTCATACGGCTTTCTTTCAACAAACGCAACGGACCAATACCTGCAAAAGGAAATGTCCCTTCTACCGGTTCGTGTGTGTAGTTGAAATCGATGAGTAAGGCTTTGCCGCCGCCTGTTTCAATGAAGCAGTTGGCATGACCATCGAACTCTTCTTTCAACGGTTCGTTGTTGACATAGCGTAAAATATTTTCAGTTAAGATCTCTGCTTCGAAGTGTGCAACAGATCCTGCTTTTGATGCAGGGATGTTGCTTGCATCGCCCAGCACAAAAACATTATCGTAGTTGATGGATTGCAGAGTTGCTTTGTTTGTAGGTAAATAGTTTAAATCATCACCCATACCCGAACGTTCCATCAACGCATCGCCTTTGTTGGTGGGTACGGTTACCAGGATATCGAATGGAATTTCTCTGCCACCATAATCAATAATGGTTTTGCTTTCATTATCTACCTGTTCAATGGCAAAATCACTTTCAATATGAATATTTTTTTCGTCCAGTAAATGTTCCAGAGCTTCTGTTGCTTTTGGTTTTGTAAACGCACCGCTCAACGGCGTTACATAGGTAATTTCTACTTTATCACGCATGTGTTTATGCTTGAAGAATGAATCGGCAAGGAATGCAAACTCCAATGGAGCAACCGGACATTTGATGGGCATTTCTGTTATGTGTACCACCAGTTTACCGCCTTGCCAATCTCTCAGTTTATTGCGCAACGCCAATGCCCCTTCAAATGTGTAGAAATCGAAAACCGATTTTTGCCATTCCTTCCCCTGCATCCCTTCAGTTTCTTCGGGAGCAATTTTTGCACCTGTGGCGATGATCAATAAATCATACTTTATTACTGTACCGTTTGCCAGTTCAATCCTGTTTTCGTTTGGAACAATACGATCAATTTTTTTCTTCAGCAGTGTTACATCTTTCGGTATAAACTCTTCAATGGTTTTCACAATATCGTCTGGAGTGTAAATGTCGAACGGAAGAAAAAGATATCCGGGCTGGTAATGATGTTCTTCACGCTCATCAATAATTGTAATTTGCCAGTCGGGTTGTTTCAGTTCGTGATGCAGATGATTGGCCATCATGGTACCTGCAGTACCGGCTCCGAGTATAACAAGATTTTTCATTGTTTGATTGTTTTGTTTTGACAGCATAAAATTCTATCAACAAAACCTCAATTATGATGACCGACATGCGCATGTAAAATGATCCTTATCAAGAAAAAAGTAAGATTTGTTTAAACAGCATTCGTTGTGTGATTTATGTCACAACAAAAAACCCTGAAACCCTTGTTGTGTGTGACTTTTAGCACAGAATTACAGCCTTTCCAATAACAGGTTTTTGTATGATTATAATCACAAAGTGCGGCTATTGCTTCTGCTACTTTTGACCTGTTATAAAATCACAAAAAATATGAAGTACATTATTGTTGGAGCAGTTGCCGGTGGAGCAAGTACCGCAGCACGTTTAAGAAGACTAGATGAACATGCTGAGATCGTTATTTTCGAAAAAGGTGAATACATCTCCTATGCTAACTGCGGATTGCCTTATTACATTGGTGATGTAATTAAAGACCGCAACAAACTTTTTGTACAAACTGCTTCTGCCTTCAACAAACGTTTTAATATTGATGTACGTATATCAACCGAAGTAATCGCCATCAACCCATCTGCAAAAACTATTACAGCACGCAAGCAGGCAACCGGCGAAGTTTATGAAGAAAGTTATGATAAGCTGATTCTTTCTCCCGGTGCAGAACCTGTACGTCCTCCATTACCCGGCATTAATAGCGAAGGCATTTTTACGTTGCGTAATGTAAATGATACTGATTATATTAAAGCGTATGTACAACAAAAGCATGTATGCAAAGCTGTTGTTATCGGTGCCGGCTTTATTGGTTTGGAAATGGCTGAGAATTTTCATGAGCTGGGTTTAGATGTTACCATTATTGAAATGATTAACCAGGTAATGGCGCCGGTTGATTATCCTGTTGCTGCATTTGTGCAACAGCATATCCGTTCAAAAAGAGTAAAACTTCGGCTGAACACTGCCGTTACTGGCTTTACCAAAAACGGCGATCAAATTGAGGTTGCTTTGAACAATGGTGAAGTGTTGGTAGCAGATGTGGTGATTCTTTCCATTGGTGTTCGTCCCGATACAAGATTAGCTGTAATGGCCGGTTTGCAGCTTGGTACTGCAAAGGGTATCCAGGTAAATGAATTCTTACAAACATCCGACCCCGATATTTATGCCGTAGGCGATGCCATTGAATTTGAAAATCCCATCACGCATCAATCAATGATTACATACCTGGCAGGACCAGCCAATAAACAAGGCCGTATTTGTGCAGATAATGTGGTGCTGGGTAATGTGCGTTCGTACAAAGGTTCCATTAACACAGCCATTGTAAAAGTATTTGACATGACGGTGGGCACCACAGGTACAGCATCCAAACATTTAAAAGCAGCAGGTATCGAGCATATTGTATCAACTACACACAACGGTTCGCATGCCGGTTATTATCCCGGTGCAAAACAAATGACGATTCAACTTGCATTTGCACCGAAGGATGGAAAACTGTTAAGCGCACAAATTGCCGGTTACGATGGTGTAGATAAACGTCTCGATGTGTTTGCTTCTTACATCAAACAGGGAAAAACCGTATACGACCTTATTGAATTTGAACATGCATATGCACCACCTTATTCCTCTGCAAAAGATCCGGTAAACATGGCGGGTTTTGTTGCTGAAAATATTTTGCTCGATCGCTTGCGTGTGTTTTACTGGAACGATTTGGATCAACTTCAGCCCAATGATCTGTTGATTGATGTTCGGCGGAAAGATGAATATGAAGCAGGTAACATTGAAGGATCGATTAATATACCTGTTGATGAATTAAGAAACCGATTACATGAAATTCCATTAAACAAAACCCTTTACATATATTGCGAAGCGGGGTTACGTGGTTACCTGGCACAACGGATTCTGCGGCAAAACGGATACGAAGCTGTGGCCAATCTTTCGGGTGGTTATTATTTATGGAATGCCTGTACAACAGAAATGCGGTTATTATACAAACCCGAACCGATTTTAGTATAGATGCGAATGTTTTCCTCGCCTACCTTTGCAGGTGTTATGATGCAAACTTCCCCCTCGCAAAAAGCTGTTGCCAACTGGTTAATTTTCGGTGTATTTATGCTCATTGTTCAGATACTACTGGGCGGTATTACCCGTTTAACCGGCAGTGGCTTAAGTATTACCGAATGGGATGTTGTAACAGGAACGTTACCGCCATTAAACGAAACCAAGTGGCTGGAAGAGTTTGCGAAGTATAAAGGCACGCCTCAGTACCAATTACTCAACACCGATTTTACACTCAGCGATTTTAAATTCATTTTCTTTTGGGAGTGGTTTCATCGGTTATGGGCACGTGTAATGGGGATGGTGTTTGCAGTTGGATTTATTTACTTCCTGGTTCGCCGGTATTTTAAAAAGGAAATGATCAAACCGTTGATCATTCTGTTTTTGTTAGGCGGTTTACAAGGTGCTGTTGGTTGGATTATGGTAGCGAGTGGTTTGGTGGGCGATGCGGTGTATGTAAAACCTACACGTTTGGCCTTGCATTTTATACTGGCGATGGGATTACTCTGTTACACATTTTGGTTTGCTTTACAACTAAGAGTCAAGAAAAGCGAAATAACTGTTCATCGTTCCATTAACAACTTTACATTCCTTTTGCTGACCCTGTTAATTGTTCAGCTGATGTTTGGTGCATTGATGGCAGGTCATAAAGCTGCAACAGCTGCACCATCGTGGCCCATGATCAATAACGAATGGATTCCAGCATCGCTTTGGAAAGATTCGCCGCTGCTGATCAACTTCATTGAAAATAAAATTACCATTCACTTTGTACATCGTGGCTTAGCTTACTTGCTGAGCATATTGATTATTGTGTGGTACTACCGTGCTGCAAAAGTTGAAGGCAGCAACCTGTTTAAAGTAACCCGTTTTCTTCCGTTGTTTCTTGTTGTGTTGCAGGTATTACTCGGTATTTTTTCTGTACTTACTTCAACCAAAATAATTCCCAACCGCTGGGGTTTGTTTGAATGGGTGGCTCAACTGCATCAGTTGGTGGGCATGTTCCTTTTATTGAGTTTCATTTGGGTATTGTATCTCGTTCGCCGGAAAGAAATGAACTAAGCAGCAGATTATAAGCAGCGTTACGTTCGTAAATCTTTTCTTTTACGTAACTTCTGCTTCATGAAGAAATACCTGCTTGGCATATGGTACTCCTTTCCTGTACAATTAATTTTTCTGCATTTCAGAAAATACCAACTGCTGCTGGTATTTTGGTTTTTACTGGGCAGTGCAGTCAGCGGCGGCTTCATGCATACCTATGGTGCTAATTCGCTTTTCCTGTCACCGGAATATTTAGGCAAAGTAAATTTTCTCAGCGCCTTCTTTGTGGGTACTGCATTTGGCGGGTTTGTGATGAGCTGGAATATTGCCAGTTTTATTCTTTTCAGCAGTTATTTTAAATTTTTAGCTACAACGTCAAAACCCTTTTCGAAATACTGCATTAACAATGCAGGTATACCACTTATTTTTCTGATTAATTTTTTAATCCAGCTTATCCGTTTTAACCGCTACAAAGAATTACTCACTGTTACGGAAGTGCTTTGGATTGAGTTTGGTTTTTTATCCGGGCTGTTTCTGTTCCTGCTATTATCCATGCTGTATTTCTATGGCTACGAAAAAGCAATTCTTAAAACCATGCATCCGGTATTGCGTAACCCGCAACAGTTTATGCAACAGTATAAACCCGATGGCAAGCCACATAACCATGAGCAACTTATAACTGTTCATTATTTTCTTACCGGTTTGTTTACGGTAAAGAAAACAAGAAACGTATCGCATTACAGCAGGCTGTTTTTAGATGTAATTTTTAAACGACATCATTTTGCTGCAGTAATGGCTGTATTACTGGCTTTTCTTCTGCTGATGATTTATGGTTTGTTTCTCGATTATCCGCAGCTGCAGGTACCGGCCGCCGCAAGTATTTTCATATTCTTTGCTGTGTTAATTGGTGCAGCTGCCGCATTGGCGCACTGGCTCGATACATGGAGTATACCTGTTTCTATTGTGTTGGTACTTATTTTCAATTTGCTGTTCCGTTATGAATACATCGATATACGCAACAAAGCATTTGGTTTAAACTACGAAGACAGAAATAAACGCCCTCATTACAGTTTATCATCGCTGGTTAATTTATGCAAGGCAGAACAAGTAAAGAACGATAGTTTAAATATGATTCGTTTACTGGAAAACTGGAAACGTAACCAGACAGAAGAGAAGCCACTTTTCTATGTAATTAATGTGAGTGGTGGCGGTAATCGTAGTGCTACCTTTACTGTTAACATGTTGTGCCGACTCGATAGTTTTATGAACGGGCAACTGATGAAAAAAACCGCTTTGTTTTCAGGTGCATCGGGAGGTATGTTAGGCTTAACATATTATCGTGAGTTGTATCGTCAGCAACAAAAAGGAAATACCATTGACGCATCAAAAGAAACGATTACTGCAAACATTTCAAAAGATTTGCTGAATCCGATTTTCTCTGCCTATGTAACACGAGACCTGCTGACACCTGCACAAAAATTTTCTGTAGGCCCTTACCGTTTTGTAAAAGATCGGGGCTATGCGTTTGAACAACAGCTCAACTTTAATACCGGTACAATTTTAAATGATCGATTGATTGACTATAAAGTGGATGAGCTGAATGCAACGATTCCACTGGGTATTTTCAGTTCTACAGTTTCGCAGGATGGTCGAAAGATGATGATCTGCAGTCAGCCGATTAGCTTTTTAATGCGGCCCCGTTCCGATAGTTTAAAAGGGATTACGGCCGAACCTGATGCAATTGATTACGCAGCGTTTTTCAAAGATCTCAATCCATACAATATCCGCTTGCTTACTGCACTTCGTATGAATGCAACGTTCCCTTATGTGCTGCCCAATGTGTGGCTACCTACAAAGCCAATTGTGGATGTAATGGATGCAGGCCTGCGTGATAATTACGGCCAGGAAATTACACTTCGCTTCCTGCATGTATTTAGTAAATGGATAAAAGAAAATACTTCAGGTGTTGTGTTTATACAAATACGAGATCGTAAAAAAGGCGAGTGGGATGATGATTTACAGGAACCGGGCATTGGCGATATTTTGTACAAGCCTGTTACTACATTACAGAATAACTTTTATAAAGTACAGGACTATATGCAGGAAAGCATGCTCAGCTATTCTGTAAACGATGTGCCGATGTATCGCTTTCATTTTATGTATCGTCCGGAAAATGCAAAACAAGGGGCTGCACTCAGTTTCCATTTAACGAAACGGGAAAAGAAAGATATTGCTGCAGCTGTTGGCGATCGGCTGAACAATGAGACACTGCAACAATTATTACAACTTACGCAAGTAACACAACAGACTCAGGGCATTAATAAAGAATAAGCCGAAGGAATCACTTTTATATGAAAGTTAGTAGCACCTTCTTTTCCATCCCCATCAATATGTAATGGAGCGTTTTCCCTATTACCAATAGTTAATTCTTTTGTTTGGAAATAAGTGATACCGTTTCTTTTTGCGAAATCAGTTGTAAATGTACCAAAACGGATATGCCATATTACTCGAACAATCAGTGCCAATAAATTTGCTTTTTCCACTGCAACAATATCCAGCAAACCATCTTGTAAACTCGCCTTTGGCGCAATGGTAAACTGGTTGCCAAACTGATTACTGTTGGCAATGCTGATGAAGTAAGCATCCAGTTCAAGATTTACTTCAGGTGACGAAATAGTAAAAGGATACGTTTTAATAGAAGTAATATTCTGCAACGTAAGTTGAATGTATTTCATTAAGCCCCGTTTTGACTGCTTATCGAAATCATGCGCCACTTTTGCATCGAAGCCAATACCACTCAGCATACAGGAAAACTGACCGTTAATATCAAACGCATCTACCCTTTGTGTGTTGCCTTTAAAAATCAGATCAAACGCTTTATTAATATTTTTCGGAATACCCGCTGCAAAAGCCAGTCCATTGCCTGAACCACGAGGTATAATACCAATATTTACAGGCAGGTGATAAATAGATGCAAGAATTGTACTGATGGTTCCATCACCACCGGCAATAACAACATCTGTAACAGCTGTTGCATTAATTTTTTCAATGAGAAAAGTATAATCGCCATCGGCTCTGCTGTGTTCTATAGAAAACTCTACACGTTCATTTCGGCAACGCTCTTCAATAAGCTGTTGCAAAGGTTTACCCTTTTGTACACCTGAACGGGGATTGAATAAGAAAATAAAACGTCGTGGCATATAGTAAAATTTATTTATAATAGCTGGCTTTATTATCTCACCTCTTCCAAAATTGTCCATTCACTTTTAACGCTTACCATTTTCTTATATGCCCATTCCGGAGCAGAAATCTTAATGCTTTTAATTGTAGCAATTGAATCAATATTGTTTGAAAATAGATTTACAAAATCCCGGTTGTCCGAAATGTATTTATTAACAAGAACCGGTACTTCCACAGCTGACTTTACTAACCGATGTGTTTGCTCTGTACCGTTTTCTAAATAAAAAGTAATTTGAATAAGTGGTGGTTGATATAGAAAGCGAACGATTGACCCCAAGGTAGTGTACTGAATATTAAATGATGATAATTGAAGAATCTTTTTATTGGAAATAGTAAATTCATTGTTTAACAAAATCTCTGTGGATTCCTGTCTGATAATTGCGGATGATCTGCTAACCGCTCTTTTTTTCAGCAATACTTGATTGGGAAATGAATCAATGAAATCATAATGTCTTAACAAATTAAACTTGGTCTTTGGCTCATCATAAAAATGGTATCGATTATCAATTGTATTAGTTGTATAAATTACAAAGTGAGGTGCATTTGCAGAGTTATAAAAATTGAAGTTCTTTGTATCAAGATAGGCATCATAAGCCGTATAACTTTGTATTACCGGGCGGGGGTGGTATTGTAGATGATTAAAATGAGTAAACGAAATTTCCATGGGTATAACATCCACTGTACTTACGCCAATTTGATTTTTAATTGAATCTGGGATAATATGAGTAAACGGCTCATTCTGCCTATTAGAAGAATCCGAAGATTGCTTTCGGAAAAGACTTTTTGCTTTTTCCAATAAAGAATAATAAGTAAATGTTTTTCGCAACATTATATGCTTATTTACAAGTAATACCGATGGGACAAAAAGCACAATGCAGATAAAATAAACATAATATCGTCGCCATTTTTCTCTTACAGAACTAAAACAAGTCATTAAACCAAAAAGATATAAAAGAACAGGTGGGTATAAATACGATAAACCGCCATGCCTGACAAATGCATATTTAAATGTCAGGAATAAAAAAATCAAACAAAATATTGCTGTTAATAATGTCAGATGGTTGATTTTATTTCTCCTTAAGCTATAAAAAACGGTAAGTAAAAATGGACTTGTTATAAGGATTGTTATACTTAAAATAATTAAAGAAAGCCAGCTAGCATTGGCATTAGAAAAAATAACTTGCAATAGATAGGTAAAAGCACTTTCCTTACTTGGCAACTCCATCATCGCTTCGTTATATGCACTAACGATATGAAGACTTGCTATAATGTATTCCTTAAAATCGACTCTCAGAAGATAACAAAATGAAAGAAACAAAAGAATATTACAAACATAAATCAGATATACCTTTTTCCGGTTTAAGCCAGTTTTTCGAAAAGTTACAGCTAACAGATATAAACTTAAAAATACCAATAAGGGGAAAAAATATGTAAGCTTAATAAAAACAGCAATCGTTGCTGTTACATTTGCAATTATCAGAAAAAAGTAATTCGTGTGCTTTAAGCTGAAGAGAAGCTGAAAAAGTATAATATAAACTAATGTAGTACTAACTTCAATCTTTACTATATAATGAAACATTAATACTATTAATAACGCAATAAAAAAATCCAGAAATAAAAAAAGTTTAGCTTGCCTTAGAAAGTAAAAAAATATAAACACTACATTCAGCCAAACAAAAACAGAGAAGAGAATAATCGGAAATTCTGTTACGTACAAAGCCAATCTTGTTTGAAGAAATGCTAAAGGGCCATATGTAAAAACAACATCCTTTCCCCAAACAAGGCCTTGCTTGAGGCACATATTTAATCCAATACGCCATGAAGCTTCCATACCTGAAGTAGGTTCTGTAATGAGATTAAATGGAACTGACAAAAGCAAAAAGAATATAAAGACAGTTTTTTGCTTCGTATTAAAATAGCTAAAAGGATTATATTGTTTTAGTTTGTTCATTCTATGTTTTGAGATATCAAAAATTCCAGCCACACAACTTCTACTCTTCTTACTATATCAATCTATTGCTGCCTCTTATGAAGTATTGTCTTTTTATAATCTCCTCTTGAAAAAACTTTTTCAATAAAACAATACATGAGAATAAAAAAATATCTACTCCCCATTTCTCGTATCTGAAACTTTGATACTCCGGTTTTTCGGTTATACCATGAATTGGATAAAACCTTATAACTATAACCCCTCACAATACTTTTTAATGTAAGTTCAATAGTAAGATTAAAATGTGGTGCCAGTAAAGGCTGCAGGCCGTTAATTGTTTCCCTACTATATAATTTAAAAGCGTTTGTAGAATCGTTATATCTTATACCAATTACAAGCCTTATTAGATTATTTGCAAATCGATTCAAAATAAGTTTATGTAATGGGTAATCAACCAACTTACTACCCTTCATAAATCGGGAACCAAAAACACAATCGACATTCGAAGCTTTCATTTCATAATAAAACCGAACTAAGTCTACCGGATCATCTGATAAATCTGCCATCATTATTGCAACACAATCACCTGTAAACTTTTCAAGACCATAACGTACTGCGTATCCAAATCCCGCCGGCCATTCGTTTTCGTAAATATAAAGTGTGGAAATTCTTTGGGATAGTGAGGTTAAAATGCTTGCGGTAGAATCTGTTGAATGATCGTTGACAACTATTATTTCATGACTAATATTTTCCTCGACCAATTTTTTAAAAATCGCATCAATTGTATCACATATGGAGCCAGCTTCATTATGAACAGGAATGACTACCGAAAGTTTCATGTAGAATTATAGTTTAAATTAATTTCTTAAAAACTAGTTCATCAAAATCGCCAAAGCCATGTTTTATTCTCTTATCGAGTATAAAGCCATTTCGGATTAAAAGATTTTCGATGTCCCTAAACGTAGATCGATTTAAATACATATCATCATTATGATTTTCGAGCTGAATATATCGTACATCTACTTGCTTATTTTTAAATAATCCTTGCAAGCATTTATACTCATGTCCTTCTGTATCAATTTTCAGAATATCAATTTTTGAAATTTTATTGCTTGCTAAAAAATCAGCTAATGTTATAACCTCTATGCAATATGTTTCTTTAATAATCTTCTCTGGCTTAACACCAAGGATTTTTGCTTTTTTTTGAAGATAAACTGAACTAAAATTCAATTCTTCTAATGTAGATGTTTCATCAAGAACTGTTTCGCTAAAAGTTAATTCGCCATTTATACTACTAATACCCTTATTAAACAAAAAAATCAAACTATTACTTTTATATTTTTCTTTCAGGTTTTGAAATAATCTGGGATTGGGTTCAAATGCATAAAGAGTTACTTGAAAAAAGTGCTTAATAAAAAAATTAATAGATTGCCCTCGGTTAGCGCCCACATCAACAACAACTAAATTTTTATCTAAGATCTCCCTTTTATAATATGCTGCTAATTTTGGGTAAAAAAAAAGCCTTTCAATAAGAGCAAGTAAGAATTGTATAAACTGTATTCTGAAAGTCATATATTAATTAAAACTTTACATACGAGATTCCAGCCCACAAAATATTTCTTTAATTGTAGCTGTCAAATCATATTTTCTTAGCCAGCCAGAATAGTGTGATTCAAATTTCGATGTGTCAGTAATATACCAGATGTGGTCGCCGTTACGATTATTGTCAGAATAAAAACAGTTTATTTTTTTTCCACTAATTTGTTCACAAAGTGTTATAGCCTCTTTAATGGAACAATTTGCAAATCGCCCCCCTCCGGCATTGTAAACTTCACCTTGTTTAGGAGCCCTGTAAAAATGCCAAAACATTTGCACCAGATCATAACTATGAATATTATCCCGCACTTGTTTACCTTTATATCCATAAATTGTATATGCTTCTCCTGTAAGTGCACATTTTACCAGATATGATAAAAATCCATGTAATTGCGTTCCCGAATGGCCAGGACCGGTAAGACACCCCCCTCTAAATACTCCGGTTTTCATCCCAAAATATCTACCATACTCCTGCACCATAATATCAGCTGCCAACTTTGATGATCCAAATAAAGAGTGTTTACTTTGATCAATACTCATTGTTTCATTAATACCTTTCTCATAAAAAGAATGCTGTGGATCAATTTCCCAACGTGTTTCTTCCTCATTTAAAGGAAGATAATTTGGTGCATCACCATATACTTTATTAGTAGAAGTAAATATGAATACAGCATCCGGGCAATGTTGGCGTGTTAACTCAAGTAAATTCATTGTACCTGTTGCGTTAATTGAAAAATCAGTAAGCGGCTCTTTAATTGCCCAATCATGACTTGGCTGTGCAGCAGTATGAATAATAAGTTTTATTGACGATGTATACTTTTGATAAATTCGTAGCAGTTCGGTTTGCTCTCTGATATCAACTGATGCATGCATGTAATTTGGACATTCCTCTTTCAGGTTTTTTATATTCCATTCAACAGAAGCGTTTTTACCAAAGAAATACTGCCTTTGATCGTTATCTATACCAATTACTGTTTCAAAATAAGGTGCAAAAAAACGCACAGCCTCACTTCCGATTAAACCACCAGAACCAGTAACAATTAATACAGACATTCTTTTTTTGTAAATATATTTATTTCTACTTAACGGAGTGGATACAACACATCCCTGTTATAAGTCCATACAGCATCCTGCAAATGATTCGATGCTTTTTTACGAAATAAAGATGCCACAAGGTTTATTGTATTGCCGCTGAGGATCAGAATATTTGCCGAACTACGATTTTTTTGTGCAATAAAAAGTCCGCCGATTACAGCTGCAGTACCAAGCAGTGGTAATGTATTTCCAACAGTACGGCTCTTTACATATTTTTTATAATAACCGGTTGCTTCCGGCGACAACAGCATCAGATTCTGTACGGTAGTTTTATCAAGAACGTTACCATTCATGCTGATGCGGTTACCAAGTCGTATTGTTTTTTGATTGTATTGCAACCGCATCGAATCACGGTTCACCTGTGCAACAGAGATTATACTTATGAAAATAAAAAATAAAAAACACAATTGTTGCTTCATAAATACCGTATAGATAGAGGGAAAATGTTTACTCAAAATAGGTTATTTTAATTTTTTTATTCAACAACTAACAATTGTAAACACATAACTTTTATTGCTTAATCATTTGTTCATTAGTTAAATCCGCCTGCTTGGCTTACATTTGCACGTCAATCAACATTATGAAACATCAAACCTTGCGCATTTCCTTTTCTGTTTTGCTGATGTGCGCTTCACTCGTTTTTTCGGTACAGTTATTTACACATAAATACGGTACAGATGAACAGTTTCTTCTTGTTGTTCAGGTTCTTTTATTTGTATTTCTTTCTTCTGCTAACTATACCGACCGTAAAAAGGTATTAGTCGGCCGCCGCAAAACACATCTCGCAATTATTATTCTGCTTTCAATTGTTTTATCCATCAACGGGCTTTTATTAATGAATAAAACAAAAAACAGTTCTGCTTCACTGCATCCGCTAAATGGTTCTGCTGCTACTTTTAATTAATAGATCTACCATTTTAATAATGCACTTGCCCAGGTAAATCCACTGCCGAAAGCTGCTAAACAAACCAGATCACCTTCTTTTATTTTACCGGCTTCCCACGCTTCGCATAATGCAATTGGAACCGATGCTGCGGTTGTATTTCCGTATTTCTGAATATTGTTGAACACTTGCTCATCTTTCAATTTGAGTTTTTGCTGTACAAATTGTGCAATACGTAAGTTCGCCTGGTGCGGAATTAACAGTTGCAGATCCGACGGTTGATAACCGTTTGCAGTAAGCGCTTCCATAATTACTTCCGGAAATTTCACCACAGCTGTTTTGAAAACTGCGGGACCATCCATGTTTGGAAAATTCTGTGCTTCATCAATCATTGCGTGGCTCATAAACATATCGCCCATTTCTGCATTATTAAACGTTGCCGCATCTGCTTTCCAATGATTGGCATGTGTACCGGGGTTAAACATCGCCAGTATTTCTGCATCACTGCCATCGCTGTGCAAATGTGTACTTAAAATGCCACGGTTAGTATCTTCAGTTGGTTGTAATACCACGGCACCGGCACCATCGCCAAAAATTACACTTACATTTCGTCCACGTGTTGTAAAGTCTAATCCGAAAGAATGTTTCTCTGCACCTACAACCAGTATGTTTTTATACATACCGCTTTTTATAAACTGATCGGCAACTGAAACAGCATATACAAAACCACTGCATTGATTGCGGATATCCAATGCCCCAACCTGTTTCATTTGCATGGCCCGCTGTAATAACACACCGCAGCCCGGAAAATAATAATCAGGACTAAGCGTAGCGAATACAATAAAGTCGATATCCTGTGCGGTAATACCTGCCCGTTCAATTGCCACTTTAGCCGCTTCAGCTCCCATTGTGGTGGTAGTTTCTTCTGTGCGGTGTGCATACCGCCGCTCTTTTATTCCTGTACGTTCCTGAATCCATTCATCACTCGTATCCATATACTGGGTAAGATCGTTATTGGTTACAACATGCGACGGTACATACATACCAATGCCGGCTATTTTGCTTCTGATCATATGGCCAATCGTTTAAAAAAGTAAGTTAGGAATTTGAGTTGATTTGTAACTATTGCAAGTTGAACTATTAACACAATGCATAAAAAAAGGGGCCAAGCCCCTTTCTGTATTTTTTGTTGCAGATGTTAAATGATTTCCCACACTTCATTTCCACGCAACAGCTTATCGAGGTTTCCAACACCTTTGGTGCCGATTGCTTCATCGATCTGCAATTGAAGTACATCTTCGTAACAGGCACGTTCTGTTTCATAAAACACACCAAACGGGCGTGGCAAATGACCTGCGATACGAGGATCATCGAACATGCGTACCAATATCTGTGCTTTATAGAAATCTTTTTCGTTGTGTATCCACAAGTCGTCTTTACTGTGGCCTTCATTCAAATCTACGATAACCGGATTGAAACCATCAAGCTTAATACCCTTGTCTTTGTTAGCGCCAAACACTAATGGTTCGCCATGTGTAAGGAACAATGTTTCATCGGCCTTGCTGGACTTTTCTGTAAATACTTCAAATGCTCCATCGTTAAAGATGTTACAGTTCTGATAGATTTCGAGGAAAGAAGCGCCTTTATGTTTTTGGCTGCGGATCAATGTTTCCTGTAAATGTTTTGGATCCCGATCCATACTGCGTGCAATAAAAGTTGCATCTGCACCCATAGCCAATGCCAATGGATTAAACGGATGATCGATACTGCCCATCGGAGTACTCTTCGTAACCTTGTTTTGTTCTGAAGTTGGTGAGTACTGCCCTTTGGTTAAACCATAAATCTGGTTGTTGAACATGAGAATGTTCACATCAAAATTGCGTCGTAACAGATGAATAGTATGATTACCGCCAATACTTAAACTGTCTCCGTCGCCTGATACGATCCAAACACTCAGCTCAGGTCTTGCAGCTTTCAATCCGCTGGCAATTGCAGTTGCACGGCCATGGATTGAATGCATGCCGTATGTATTCATATAATAAGGGAAACGGCTGCTACAGCCAATGCCACTTACAATAACAATATTTTCTTTAGGGATGCCCAACGTAGGCATTACTTTCTGCACCTGGGCAAGAATAGAATAATCACCGCAACCGGGGCACCAACGAACTTCCTGGTCGGTTGCAAAATCCTTTGCTGTAAGGGCAGGGGCTGTAGTTACTTCACTCATAAAAAAATGTTGCCTCAAATTTAAGCAGAAAACTGACTGGTCTGCACTTAAAAAATACTGATGATGGTTAGCTGTTTGCAATCAACTGTTCCCAATACTCTGCTGCACGACGGGTATGCGGAATGACGATGGTACCGCCTACAATATTTGCAACGGCGAATATCTCATACATCTGTTCGGTTGTAATTCCCAATTCATGGCATTTGCCCAGATGATATTTTATACAATCATCGCAACGGAGCACCATACTGGCAACCAAGCCCAGCATTTCTTTTGTTTGGGTAGAGAGGGCTCCTTCTGCATAGGTGTTGGTATCTAAATTCCACAGGCGTTTAATTACAAGGTTATCCTTGCTTAAAATCACCTCGTTCATTTTGGTTCTGTACTCGTTAAATTCCTGTACCAGGTTACTCATAGCTTCTATATTTTAAAGGCAAAGATACCGCCTAAGCTTACTGCAAAACAAAAGTCCCGCCGGTTAAGCAGGACTTCGTTATCTGGTATTAAACAAGATTAGTAACGGTTATTGCTGAAGCTTCTGTTACCACCTGAAAAAGAACGACGGCCACCATTGTTGCCACCTGCACGCTCTTCACGGGGTTTTGCTTCTGTTACTTTAATGGCACGGCCTTCAACCATACCACCATCGAGTTCGCTGATAGCTGTCTTCGCAGCTTCATCATCGCTCATTTCAACAAATCCAAAACCACGGCTACGGCCGGTGAATTTGTCGTTAATTACTTTAGCGCTGGTTACATCACCATAGCTTTCGAAAAAACCTCTTAAGTCATCATCTGTTACGTTGAAGCTTAAGTTAGAAACATAAATGTTCATGTTTGTTAATTAAAACATTGATAAATAAAGACTGAGCAAATACGGAGCTTAAAGAAGAAGACTAACTATTAGCAGATTGTGCGTAGCAGGTAATACGATTCACTTACAAAACACTGTATAACTCAAAATAACGCCGCAAAGATAGGGGTATTACAGGGGTTTTTACCCATACCGGCTCCGCCGATACCCCTGTTCTCAAAAAAATTTCAACTTTTTTTGAGCCGCTACAGTTTCTATTAATGCATTATTCCACAAGCTCTTAGCTGCACTTAATACGAACCCTAACTCGTAGATTTACGATTACAATTAAAAAAAATACTGTAAAATACTATGCAAATTCAAAACTAGCATATACTTTTGCTATGTAATTACCCTTAGAGAACGATACATACTTTCTAAACAGTTATTTCTAAGCTGTTTTATCTACGATCGCCTTCTTGGGGTTTCTACCTGAAAACTATAAGTAACCGTACCATGAAACAGAAATTTTACCCCGTAATTTGTGCAATTGTTATTGCCCTCAACTTTTTCGCCACTTCAACTTCTGCTCAAACAGCTTTATTAGTTGGCAATTACCCAGGAAACTCTGAAAACCTTTTAGGTAACCGTTTCAGAAAGTTAAGTTTATCAAACAACAACCAAAGTGGTGCATTATATAACGGTATTCCTGATTTAAGCAGCAATCGCAGCAACAGCAAAAGCGAAGCAGATATTAACTACAGCACATCAGGTGTATTTACTTTTGCTATCAGCTACAACAGCAGCAACAATACATTTACTACAGCTACAACAATTAATGGTACAACTACCACCACTACACTTACAAGTGTAACTAACAAGCTCGCTGCTGATGGTAAATTAGCTTCTGCCAACAACATTAACATGTTGACTCTCACAGTAAAATCGCATAACAGCAATACCATTACTGTATCAAACTTAACAATTGATGGTATGGCGGTGCCTGGTTCTTACGGCCGATCAAACTCATTAGGAACATCAAACTGGCATGTTACTTCAGCCTTATTAAATGGTGGTTTCGTTGTAACCGGTACAGTAACAATGAGTGGTACAATGGGTATGGGTAACGAAGCTCAGTACATTGAGTTTGGTTTTGCTAACTCAGCATCAGCTCCCGGTCCATTACCTGTAGTTTGGGGTGGTTTTGCCGGAAAGCGTGTAAATAACTCAACTGTTGGTTTACAGTGGAGAACAATGCAGGAGCAAAATGCTTCACATTACAACATTCAGCGTTCAGAAGATGGTGTTCATTTCCGTACAATTGGTATGGCGATGGCACAAGGCACAACTGCTTCTGTAACAGATTATAACTTCGAAGACAAACAAGCAACCGGTACAATGTACTACTACCGTTTAGAGCAGGTTGATCTGGATGGTACCAGCAATTTCTCTTCAATCATCAAACAAGGTAACGGTGGTAAAAAGACATTGGTTGGCGGCCTTGGCAGCAACAAAATTCTGGTTCAGTTCTTCAGCAACGACAACCGTAACATCCGCATCGTTAACAACAGCGGTGTTGTGGTAAAGCAAATGAACAGCACAACACAAACACAAACAGTTGATGTAAACAATCTGCCTACAGGTGTTTATGCATTACAAATCATTAACAGCGATGGCACTTCAGAAGTACACCGCTTTGTAAAATAATTTTTCTAGTTCTCTGGTACAGATCTGAGGATTGCGGTTTCTACTGCTGCCCGACAAAGATCAAAAGAAAGAGCCCACATTATATATGTGGGCTCTTCTGATTTTATTGGTAAGCTGATTAAGCTGAAATGGCTTCACCATATAACTCTTGCTGGAGTTGCTTTACTCTTGCATCTTCCAGGTATTCATCAAAGCTGATCAAACGATCAATAATACCGCCAGGCGTTAATTCAATAATACGGTTTGCCGTTGTATGCATAAACGTATGATCGTGTGATGTTAACAGTACCACTCCTTTATATTCAATACATTGTTCGTTAAAGCTCTGGATACTTTCCAGATCGAGGTGGTTGGTAGGTTGATCGAGTATTATCACATTCGGATTCTGCATCATCATTTTGCTGAGCATGCAACGTACTTTTTCACCACCACTCAACACGTTCGTCTTCTTCATAATATCATCTCCGCTGAACAACATCTTTCCTAAGAAACCACGCAGGAACGGTTCGTCCGCATCAGTAACATGGCTTGGAACATATTGACGCAGCCACTCCATCAGGTTCAATCCCTGTGTAAAGAAGCTGTTATGTTCTACCGGCAAATACGCTTTGGTAATTGTTGATCCCCATTCGTAAGCTCCGTGGTCGGCAATTTCTTCTGCATTAATAATGTTGAAGAAATGTGTAACCGCCAGAGGATCCTTACTTACAATGGCAATTTTATCGCCTTTATTTACGGTAAACGTTACTTTATCGAACAGTACACGGCCATCAATCGATTTTTTCAGATTTTCTACATTCAGGATCTGGTTGCCCACTTCACGTAAGGGCTGAAAAATGATACCGGGATATTTCCTGTTCGAGGGCTCAATTTCTTCGATCGTTAACTTTTCAAGTGCTTTTTTACGGGAAGTAGCCTGCTTACTTTTTGATGCATTTGCACTAAAGCGGGCAATAAAGTCGAGTAAAGCCTGGCGCTTTTCTTCTGTTTTCTTGTTTTTATCGCCAATCTGGCGGGCCATCAGCTGGCTACTCTCGTACCAGAAGGTATAGTTACCGGTAAAGACTTTAATTTTTGAACGATCCACATCGGCCACGTGGGTACATACCGCATCGAGGAAGTGACGATCGTGACTCACCACCAATACAATATTTTCATAATCGGCCAGAAAGTTTTCCAGCCAGCCGATGGTTTCAATGTCCAATCCGTTGGTAGGCTCATCCAGCAACAGAATATCGGGGTTACCGAATAAAGCCTGCGCCAATAATACACGCACTTTCAGGTTCGACGGGATATCCTTCATCAGCTTTTGATGATAATGATCCTTCATACCCAGGCTGCTGAGAAAAGTTGCTGCATCGCTTTCTGCAGTGTAGCCACCCATTTCACCAAACTCGGCTTCCAGCTCACCGGCTTTCATATAATCATCTTCTGTAGCATCGGGGTTGGCATAAATAGCATCTTTTTCATGCATTACATCCCACATTTTTTTGTGGCCCATTAGTACCGTATTCAAAACCGTTTGCTCATCGAACTCGAAGTGGTTCTGTTTCAACACAGCCAGGCGTTCGCCGGGCGTAATTTCCACGGTTCCTTTGTTTGGCTCAATTTCGCCACTAAGGATTTTTAAGAAGGTACTTTTTCCGGCGCCGTTGGCACCAATGACGCCATAACAATTGCCCTTGGTAAAATTGATGTTTACTTCATCGAACAACACCCGCTTACCGTAGGAGAGGGTTATATTTCTTGCACTGATCATAGTTGTGATTGTGTTTCTGCGATTGCCGGAATACGCTTGTAACGCATTAACAGCTTATTCAATTTTTGAAGCCGCAAAGGTACGGGAAAACAGGCAGGGAAGGGGTTTGAAAGAAACATGGTGGATTGAAATAAAAATGCCCTCCGTTTACGAAGGGCATTTTTGTATACAGTTGCAGTTGAAAATAATTACAAATATTATAACTGCTTAATCTTAATATTCTTAAACCACACATGGTTGCCATGATCCTGTAAAGCAATTTTTCCTTTTTTATAGGTACCAAAGTCGGGCCATGCTTTAAACTTGCTGCCGGCGATCATTTTTTTCCAGCCTTCATCCCACATGGTTGTGGTTACTACTTTAACGCCGTTGAGATAAAACTCAAGTGTGCCGTTTTGCGATTTGATCTCTGCAAGATTCCACTCCAAAGCAGGTTTCACTGTTTCAGGAGTGGAGGTGATTAAATCGTACAAATCACCTGCACGATGTTTAATGATCTTTGCATCGGGATGGCATTTATTATCGAGCACCTGCATTTCCGGACCGGTCATCCATGGAAATTCGTACTTGGCTGTGTCTTCATGAATATTGAAAATGATACCGCTGTTGCCGCATGTATCAATTTTCCATTCCAGTTTCAGATGAAAATTTTCATACTCCTTATCACTCACAATATCGCCGCCATCTTTAATTTGCCAATCTTCTTTTTGTGAAGCATCGAGGTGTAAAATACCTCCTTCCTCTACCTTCCATGCACTGCCAATAGGTGCACCACCGTATTTGTGCCAGCCTGCAGTTGTTTTACCATCAAACAAGGCTTCCCACCCGTCGTTGATTTCTTCCTGCGTTAACATGGTAACAACCGGCGCTGCGGCAGTAGAAGTATCAGCATCAGAAACTTTCTCTCCTTCGTTGCTACATGCTGCAGCCATTACAATTGTTGCAGCGAATAAAACGGAACGCATCATGTTACATTATTTTTTAAGTAAGAGAATGTATTTTACCATTTGCTCTGCATCGGCCTGTGTTATTGCAGGGTGCGCCGTCATTGCTACTTCGCCCCAAACACCTTTGCCGCCTTTAATAACTTTTTCTGCCAGCATCTTCACATTGGCTTCTGTATTCTCATACTTGTTGGCAACATCACGGTAAGATGGTCCAATTACTTTTTCATCTACTTTATGACAGGTTAAGCAATCGCTGCCTGCAACCAAAGCCAACCCTTTTTCATAATCAGGATTGTCGCTGGGAACCGGCGTAGCTGCTGCTTCTGCAGCTTCTGATTTTGTTTCTGAAGATGCTGCGTCTTTTTTTTCTGTACCCGAACCGCCACATGCAATTAATACCAATGCAACTGCTGAGGTTAATAAAATCTTTTTCATATGTGTTTTTTATTTTTTGAAAATTAAATTAATCAAGACCTAAAATACGACGGTTCGAAGCTACATCACTTCCGCCACCTGCAAAATCATCGAATGTTTTATCGGTTACACGAATGATGTGGTTTTTAATAAACTCAGCTCCTTCACGTGCACCATCTTCGGGATGTTTGATGCAGCATTCCCATTCCATTACTGCCCAGCCATCGTAACCATATTGTGTTAGTTTGCTGAAGATAGTTTTGAAATCAACCTGTCCATCGCCGGGGCTGCGGTAACGGCCTGCACGGTTGAGCCAGCTTTGATAACCACCAAACGTTCCCTGACGGCCCGTTGGATTAAACTCCGAATCTTTTACATGAAATGCTTTGATGCGTTCGTGATACAGATCGATGTATTCAATATAATCGAGTTGCTGCAAAACAAAATGCGATGGATCGTACAACAAACAGGCTCGTTTATGATTGTTTACTTTTTCTAAAAACATTTCATACGTAATACCATCAAACAAATCTTCACCCGGATGAATTTCATAACAAACATCTACACCGCATTCATCAAAATAATTGAGAATCGGCAACCAACGTTTGGCTAATTCTTTAAACCCTTCTTCTACCAAACCATCGGGACGTTGCGGCCATGGATGAAACGTATGCCACAACAACGAACCGCTGAAGGTAGCATGTGCTGTGATTCCTAAATTCTGCGATGCTTTTGCACCATACATCAACTGCTGCACAGCCCATTCCTGTCTTGCTTTCGGATTGTTCTTTACTTCATCTGCTGCAAACGCATCGAACATCGTATCGTATGCTGGATGTACAGCAACAAGCTGGCCCTGTAAATGTGTACTCAGTTCAGATATTTCCAAACCATAAATGTTGATCTTTCCTTTCAACTCATCTGCATAAGTTTTGCTTTCTGCTGCAAGTTTTAAATCGATCAATCGTTTTTCCCAGGTGGGAATTTGTACTGCTTTAAAGCCAACTGATGCAGCCCATTCACAAATCGTTTCCAAACTGTTGAATGGCGCCTTATCGCCCATAAACTGAGCTAAAAAGATGGCTGGTCCTTTAATCGTTTTCATAAACCCCAACCCCTAAAGGGGCTTTTTGCTTTTGGTTATTAGTAATTCTGTTGAATATGATTGCAACAGTTGAGTTTCAATTTAAAGATCATTAGAGATTTGCCGTAACAAGTCTCCCTTTAGGTAGATTTAGAAGGTAAACTCTTTCCACTTCACCTCACTCTTTCCGCTTTCAATTACATTATCTACAAATGCCATTCCCCGTACACCTTCATGTACACTTGGGTAGTCGAGCCATTCCTGTTTTGGTTCTTCACCATTTGCTTTTGCACGAACAGTTAAAACAAAGTTGCGGTATAAATTACCAAATGCTTCGAGGTAACCTTCCGGATGACCTGCAGGAACTCGTGTATTATGTGCAGCAAATGAGCTGTTGTAACCGGCTCCTGTTCTGTAAACTTCAGTTGGCTTATCTAACCATTTTACCAACAACGTATTGGCATCTTCCTGCTTCCATTCAATTCCACCTTTTTCGCCATAAACACGAATCTTCACATTGTTTTCTTCGCCCGCTGCAATTTGCGTTGCCATGAGCACACCCGTTGCACCGTTGTTGAATTTTAAAAAGGCAGCACCATCATCATCCAGCAAACGGCCTTCCACTACTGTATTTATATTGGCACAAAGATGTGTTACTTCCAACCCGGTTACATATTCGGCGAGGTTGAAAGCGTGTGTACCTATATCGCCCATTGCACCGGCTTTACCACTCTTTTTCGGATCGGTGCGCCAGCTGGCTTGTATATTACCTGTTCCTTCGAGGAAAGTACTTAACCAACCCTGCGGATACTCCACATAAACTTTTCTGATCTTTCCTAACACACCGCTTTTTACTAACTGCTTCGCCTGCTTTACCATGGGGTAACCTGTGTAGGTATGACAAAGCAACAGGCTCAATCCTGTTTCTTCCACTTTTGCTTTTAATTGCTTTGCTTCATCCAATGTAAAGGTGATGGGCTTTTCAATCACCACATTAAACCCTTTTTCCAACGCCATCATGGCCGGATCAAAATGCACAAAGTTGGGTGTAACAATACTTACAAAATCAATACGCTTCTCAGCAGGCATGGCTGCTTCTTTTTCCAGCATCACTTTATAATCGGTATAAATGCGCTCTTCATCAAGAAACAGCATTTTACCCGATTCAACAGCAACTGCAGGAACCGCACTTAATGCACCTGCAACCAATTCAACCTGTCCATCCATATTTAATGCAATGCGGTGTACAGCACCAATAAAGGCATCTTTACCGCCACCAATCATTGCCATGCGAAGTTTTCTGTTCATAGTATCAATCGTTCTAAATGAAAAATAATTATCTAAAGAAGTTATTAATGGTGAATCAGTTTTTTACGATTCACTATTGACCCTCTTACCATCCGGTTCTGTATTCACGTTTCACAAACTGATTTGCTTCATCAAAGTTGGTGATCTTCATGTTTGCTGCATCCCATAATAATTTCTTGCGACCAAGATATTTATCACCCCAACCCGTCAACTTTGGATTCTTAATCATCCATGAACGGATGGCCAAATTACCCATTAATATACTTTCTGTAAACGGACCGGCATATTCAAATGGCGAACTTGTTTCTGCATTACCATAACCGGCAATACAGGCATTTACCCATTGTACATAATGCCCTTCCGGCACACGCTTCAATTTCTGTTTTGGTAAACGTTCTTCTTTCATGCGGCTGGTTGGTAATAACCGAGGATTGGCGCCATAACAATCGCACATCATTTTACCTTTGGTACCTTCGAAGATTACACCACCATCCCAATTACCCATTTCTTCATCGGGCAATAATTCGGCCGGACGTTGTGGTAACAATCCACCATCCATCCAGGTAACTTTTATATCGCCTTTACCATCTAAGCGTGGATAGTTTAAATGAATAATAGATGCAGGCGGACAACTATCTATGTATCCCGCTTCTGTCCAGGCAGCTGTAAACTGATTCGGCAAACTGCATTCTACTTCGTTTGGATAAAGAATAGGAAGTATACGATAGATAGGATCCATGATGTGGCAAGCCATATCGCCCAGTGCACCTGTACCAAACGCCCACCAGCCACGCCAGTTAAACGGATGATAAGCCGGATTATAGTCTTCGAACTTTGAAGGGCCAATCCACAAATCCCATTTCATGGTTGAAGGAACAGTATGTGTGCCACTTGGCTTCTCTAAACCTTGCGGCCATACTGGCCGGTTGGTCCATGCATATACTTTTGTAACCTTACCAATCAGTTTTGCATCGTACCATTCTTTCATACTGCGTACACCATCACCACTACCACCCTGGTTCCCCATTTGTGTAACCACTTTGTATTTCTTCGCAGCTTCGGTAAGCATGCGTGCTTCGTAAATGTCATGCGTTAAGGGCTTTTGTACATAAACATGTTTGCCCAGTTCCATGGCAGCTAATGTTGCAATTGCATGTGTATGATCGGGTGTTGAAACCGATACCGCATCGATATTATTTTTTTCTTTCTCCAGCATTTCACGGTAATCGTAATAAAATTTTGCTTTGGAGAAACGCTTCATGGAACCTGCTGCCTGTGCTTCGTCTACATCGCACAATGCAACAATATTTACTTTCGGGCTTTTTGCAAATTCAGAAAGATCGCTGGCGCCTTTACCACCCGCACCAATACCTGCAATGTTGAGTCGATCGCTTGGTGCTATGTAACCGGGTCCACCCAGCACATGACGGGGTACAATAAAAAAGCCGGCAGTTGCCATAGCGCCGGTACGGATAAAATCTCTTCTCGATTTGTTGCTCATAATAGTTGTTTAAGGATCAGTTATGCCGTTTTATCGAACGAAATACATTCTTTCAACTCCTTCTCTGTATAAGAAAGGCCATACTGTTTCAACACATCATCGGGCACGCCATTCCATTGGTTAGGTGTGTTACCCATGTACCCCAAATCTTTTACACCAATTTGTGAAGTATAAAATCCTGTTGCCGTGAGGTTACGCATCAGGTTAAAGAAAGCAACTCCTTGTTTCATTTCGGGTTTTGCTTTTTCAGGATAAGCAATATCATCTACAATAGCGAGCTGTTGTTTACTGTCGCAATTGATAAATGCTTTTTCAAAACGCTTTGTACTTTCAAGATCGAGCCAGCGCAAACCACCACGCATGGGTGTTTGGTGTTGCGGCATATCTTTTACAATAAACTCAATAAAGTCGGGCACACCTGCTTCCGTTGCACTGCCGCTAACATCATCTTTTGGTATAATAATGTCGCTCAGTACAGCTATTGTGGCCATTTCATGTTTGGTGAAATAAGTTTCAGCCATCTGTTTGGCTTCTATCTCTGCTTCAACTTTTGTACGGTCGATGGTGCTGGCCGGTGCTGCTGCTGTTGTTGCTTTTTCATCGGCTGTTTTACAGGCATCTACCAATACCGATGATGCAACTGTACCAACTAAAATGGCTTTAATGGAATCTCTTCTTTTCATAAAACAATATTTCTTGCAGCGGCGCAGAGTCCGCTGAGTTGATTTATAAATTTCCTTTCTTCAATTCACTTACAATGTATTCGCTTGCACGCATACTTAATGCAAGAATGGTCCACGTAATATTCTTATCGGCCTGCGATACAAAAGCAGCACCATCTACTACAAACAGATTTTTACAATCGTGTGCCTGGTTAAATTTATTCAATGCGCTCTTCTTTGGATCGTTCCCCATACGTGCTGTACCTGCTTCATGAATAATTTTTCCGGGTGCTTCCAAACCATAATTATTTTCCGGACCATCATCGCCACCCCAGGTAATAACAGCGCCCATGTTGTGCATTATTTCTTTGAAGGTTTCCTTCATGTGTTTGGCCTGCTTAATTTCATGCTCACTCCACTTTACATTAAACTTCAATACAGGAATACCATACTGATCTACTACATCAGGATCAATAGCACAGTAATTACTTTCTAACGGAATGGCTTCGCCACGACCGGCCATACCAACATTGGCTCCATAGAAATAACGGATATCTTCTTTTAAAGAAGCACCATAACCACCGGCCTCTTTTTGTTTGCCGGCAACTGCATACTTACCATTCAGCATTTGAATGTTCATACCAAAGCCATACGAAGGTTGGCTCATACCACCCCAATATTCAATATGATAACCACGGGGGAAATCGAGTTTCTTATTATCTAACCACCAGGGCGAATAAATATGTGCACCACCCACACCGTCTTCGTTATACTTTTTACGATCGAAGAGTGTGGGCAGGTAACCGCCTAAAGCAGCACCTGTACTATCGTGCAAATATTTACCAACCACATTGCTGCTGTTGGCTAACCCGTTTGGATGACGGGGCGATTTTGAATTCAATAATAAACGTGATGTTTCGCAGGCACTGGCAGCAAGAATTACTACTTTACCTTTTACCTGGTATTCATTTAGGTCCTCTTTATTTACATAACTAACACCGGTTGCCAATCCTTCTTTATCGGTTAAAACTTCACGTGCCATAGCGTTGGCAATCACATCTACATTACCGGTTTTGAGTGCAGGATAAATTAATACGTTGGTTGATGAAAAGTCGGCCTTCATCATACTGCAGTTACGGCCACACTGTGCACAATAAATACATGCACCGCGATCGGTGGTACTTTCAATTTTTTTGGTAAGAATAGATAAGCGTGACGGAATAACACGAACACCTGTTTGTGTAGCTGCATTTTTTATAAACAACTCGTGCAAACGTGGTTTAGGTGGCGGAAGAAAAAATCCATCGGGATCATTATCCAAACCTTCGTTAGTTCCGAAAATACCAATGAGCTGATCAATACGATCGTAGTAAGGTTTTACATCATCGTAACCAATCGGCCAATCATCGCCAAGGCCATCAATACTTCTGCGTTTAAAATCTTTCGGTCCAAAGCGAAGAGAAATACGCCCCCAGTGATTGGTACGTCCGCCTAACATACGTGCACGCCACCAATCCCATTGCGTTCCTTTTTCTTTTGTATACGGTTCGCCATCCAGTTCCCATCCGCCATAGCATGCATCAAAATCGCCAAAGGGACGATGTTTGGTACTGGCGCCACGGCGTTTACTTTCCCACGGATTTTTTAATTGAGTAACATTTTTCTGCGGATCGTACATGGTGCCTGCTTCGAGCAAACACACTTTTAATCCGGCTTTACTTAATTCATAAGCAGCCATACCGCCGCCTGCACCTGAGCCTACAATAACTACATCATACGTTTTTGGCTGAACTTTTACCTGGAAGTCTCCCATGACATGCAATTGGTTTGAAGGTTCTAAAGGTAACGACTAAATGAAAATAACAAAGTCAATTTACATACTTACAAATAGCCACTCCTGTAATTTCTCTTGTAAGTTAAACTGTTATCAATGATTCGTTCGGGCAGTTTAATATTCATTAACATTTCAAACGTTTGCAAGTACCCGTTTAAAAATTTTAAACTTTGCACAATGCAGAAATAACCTAAATTTAAAACCTCGATTTAATTGCCAATTAAAATAAATCACAAACCAACTACAACCATTGCATCATGAACGCTATTAACCGTAACCAATTATTTATTGGAAGCTGTCTTGCCTTATTAGTTACATCTCTTTCTTTTGGTATCAGGGCAGGCATTCTCGGAAAACTTGGAACTGATTTTAATCTAAATGCTACACAGCTGGGTACAATTGCAGCTACGGCGTTTTGGGGTTTTCCGCTTGCTGTAATTATTGGTGGAATGGTGGTTGATTTGATTGGCATGAAACGTTTACTCGAGCTTGCCTTCTTCTTTCACCTGGCAGGTATATTACTAACCATTTTTGCGGGAGGTTTCTGGAGCCTGTTTTTTTCAACCTTATTAATAGGTATTGCAAACGGTACTGTGGAAGCAGCATGTAATCCGTTAGTAACTACGTTGTATCCCGATAAAAAAACCACCAAACTCAATCACTTTCACTTGTGGTTCCCCGGTGGTATCGTTATTGGCACATTGGTAAGTTTTTATTTTTCCAAACTTAATATCAGCTGGCAAATACAAATGGGTATAATGTTGATACCCACATTGATTTATGGATTCTTGTTTTTAAAGCTCAAATTTCCTGTAACAGAACGGGTAGCAGCAGGTGTAAGTACGGGTGAAATGTATAAATCGTTGGGCAATCCGTTATTCCTGTTTATGATCATTTGCATGTTTGGTACTGCTATTACCGAATTGTTCACCGGCCAGTGGATTGATGTACTGCTGCGTAATGTAACCGACAATGCGCTTCTTATTCTTACCGTAACAACATTTGTAATGGTTATTGGCCGGGGATTTGCAGAACCAATTGTACACAGGTTATCGCCTGCAGGTGTTTTACTTATATCGGCTATTTTATCGGCTGCGGGTTTGTATTTGTTAGGCCATAGCAATGGTAACATGCTGTTTGTTGGAGCAATTGTTTTTGGTATGGGTGTTTGTTTCTTCTGGCCAACGATGTTGGGCTTTGTAGCAGAATACTTACCTAAAACAGGAGCTGTTGGATTGAACTTTATGGGCGGTGCAGGTATGTTTGCCGTATCGGTATACATGATGTTTATGGGTAAGTTTTACGATGAAAAAATTATTGCAAAACTTCCTGCAAATGCCAATATTTCCGATTACAACAGTGCAGCTGCCGATTCTGAAATGGGTAAAGCTTTAGCACAGGCAAAAGTTACAGCCGGTCCGGAAATTATTAATGCCACACTTGTAATTCCCATTATTCTGATTGTTGCGTTTACCGGTTTATTCCTGTACATGCGTGGCAAAAGCAAACAACAGTTAAGCGCATAAGTTTTATTTAAATAATAGAAGAAGTATACAAACAATGAGTAATACCAGAAGAGACGCTATTAAAAAATTTGCAGCTGCAACCGTTGCATTAACTGCCGGCAATGCTGTAAGCGGCGGCACCATTGAACGTATTATGGAAGAGGATCAATATAATTTAAAGGGCAACATTAACCACTCGGTTTGTAAGTGGACGCATGACTTTCTTTCGCTTGAAGAATTGTGTGTGGAAGTAAAGAAGATGGGCTTTTCTGCAATTGATCTTCTTACGCCAAGCGAATGGCCCATTGCCAAAAAACATGGCATCCATGTTTCTATGTGCTATACCAATGGTAAGGTTAGTTTAACCGAAGGATGGAATAATAAAAAGAATCATGCGCAACTGATTGCTGCTTACACAGAAGCTATTCCCTTGGTTGCAGAAGCAGGTTATCAAAATCTTATTTGCTTTAGCGGTAACCGCAATGGTATGGATGATGAAACCGGTTTGCAAAACTGCGTTGAAGGATTAAAACAAATTATGCCTTTGGCAGAAAAGCACAATGTCATTATTCAGATTGAAGTGTTCAACAGCAAAGTAGATCATAAAGATTACATGGCCGATAATACAAAATGGACCATTGAATTATGCAAGCGTCTGGGTTCGCCTAACTTTAAAATACTGTACGATATCTACCACATGCAAATCAGCGAAGGTGATATCATCCGCACCATCAAACAAAACCATCAATACTTCGGTCATTATCATACAGCAGGTGTACCCGGCCGTCATGAAATTATCGAAAACCAGGAGCTGTTTTATCCGGCTATTATGAAAGCCATTGTTGAAACCGGTTATAAAGGATACGTAGCACAGGAATACATTCCTACCGGTAAAACAAAAGAAGATAAACTGGCTGCTTTAAAAGACGCCATCAAACGATGCGATGTGTGACACGCATTATTTGATAATTATCAAACCAGCAAACAATCAAACCAAATACATTTAATCTCAAACTTGTCATATGCCTGAAAATAATGTGTACGATGCCATTGTGATTGGCTCGGGTATCAGTGGTGGTTGGGCCGCCAAGGAATTAACCGAAAAAGGTCTTAAAACAATCATGCTGGAGCGTGGTCGTAATATTGAACACATCAAAGATTACGTAAATGCTACCAAAGATTCCTGGGAATTCCCGCATCGTGGTGCAAGACCAACACAGCAAATGATTGCTGATTACCCCGTTTTAAAACGTGATTACCCACTCAATGAAACTGTACTCGATTATTGGGTAAAGGATAAGGAATGTCCTTACACAGAAGAAAAGCGTTTCGATTGGTATCGTGGTTATCATGTAGGCGGTCGTTCGCTTATGTGGGGTCGTCAGAGTTATCGTTTCAACAAATGGGATTTTGAAGCCAATGCAAAAGAAGGTATTGGTGTAGACTGGCCTATCCGTTACGATGATATTGCACCATGGTACAGTTATGCAGAAAAATTTGCCGGCATCCAGGGAACAAAAGATGGTTTGGAAGTATTGCCCGATGGCGATTTTATGCCGGGCATGGAACTGAACTGTGTAGAGAAAGAAGTAAAGCAACGTTTGCTCGATCATTACAAAGGAAGCAGGCACATGATTATTGGCCGCAGTGCAAACCTTACACAACCACATAACAACAGAACCAACTGCCAGTACCGTAACCGTTGCTGGAGAGGTTGTCCGTTTGGTGGTTACTTCAGCACACAATCTGCAACCTTACCTGCAGCCATGGCAACAGGTAATTTAACACTGCGTCCTTTCTCGATCGTTACAAAAATTTTATACGATAAGGATAAGAAGCGTGCAACAGGTGTTGAAATACTCGATGCAGAAACCAACAAAACATACGAGTACAAAGCCAAGATTGTATTCGTTTGTGCATCGGCTTTCAACTCAACATGGGTGTTAATGAACTCTGCAACCGATGTGTGGGAAGGTGGTTTAGGCAGCAGCAGTGGCGAGTTGGGTCATAACGTAATGGACCATCATTTCCGTTGCGGTGCAAATGGTAAAGTAGAAGGTTTCAGCGATAAATATTTATATGGCCGCAGACCAACCGGTATTTACATTCCCCGCTTCCGTAATATTTATGATGATAAGCGTGACTATGTTCGTGGCTTTGGCTACCAGGGTGCTGCCAGCCGTGGCCGTGGAATTGAAGTGGCAGAATTCAGCATTGGTGCAGAACTGAAAGATGCATTAAGCGTACCGGCCGACGATTGGGGTATTGGTATTACAGCCTTTGGCGAAATGCTTCCTTACCATGAAAACAAAATCTCTCTCGATAAAACCGTAAAAGACAAATGGGGCTTACCTGTTTTGAAAATGGATGTAGAAATTAAAGAGAACGAGAAGAAGATGCGTATTGATATGATGAACGACGCAAAAGAAATGCTGGAAGCAGCCGGCGTTAAAGATGTAAAAACATACGATGCAGGTTATGCACCTGGCATGGGTATTCATGAAATGGGTACTGCACGCATGGGTCGTGATCCAAAATCGTCTGTACTCAACGGCAACAACCAGGTATGGGATGCGCCCAACGTATTTGTTACCGATGGTGCATGTATGACATCAGCTTCTTGCGTTAACCCATCGTTAACGTATATGGCATTAACAGCACGTGCGGCTGATTTTGCTGTGAAAGAATTAAAGAAAGGTAACCTCTAATCATACCGCATGGCAAACAACACATTTGATGCAATTGTAATCGGGTCGGGTATCAGCGGCGGCTGGGCAGCGAAAGAACTTTGCGAAAAAGGTTTGAAGGTGCTGATGCTGGAGCGTGGTGCCGAGCATAAACACATCACCGATTACAAGACTGCAACCAAAATGCCGTGGGAGTTTGAGCACAGAGGAAAAACAACGCAGCAACAGAAAGAAGATTACCCGGTTATACACAGAGGTTGGGCAGCCAACGAACGTGTAATGGATGCATGGGCCAATGAAAAAGATTCGCCGTATACTGAAGTAAAACCATTTACCTGGTGGCGCAGTTACCGTATGGGTGGCCGCTCGGTGTTATGGGGCCGCCACAGTTATCGTTGGAGCGAACTGGATTTTGAAGCCAATGCAAAAGACGGTTTTGGTGTTGATTGGCCTATCCGCTATAAAGACCTTGCTCCGTGGTACGATCATGTTGAACGTTTTGCAGGCATCAGCGGTTCGCTCGAAGGATTGCCGCATTTACCCGATGGACAATTTCTTCCGCCTGTTCCGTTGAATATTGTAGAGAAAGATGTGGCCGCAAAGATCAAAGCCTTTTATAAAGGCGAGCGCCATCTCATCAACAGCCGTGTAGCGAACATAACAGTACCGCACGATCAACGTCCCGGTTGCCAGTTTCGTAACCGCTGCTGGGAAGGCTGTCCGTTTGGTGGTTACTTCAGCACACAATCATCTACATTACCAGCTGCAGTAAAAACAAACAACTTAACTGTTCGGCCTTTATCCATCGTTACAAAAATTCTGTACGATAAAGACAAGAAAAAAGCAACGGGTGTTGAAGTGCTTGATTCCATGGATAACAAAACCTATGAGTTTAAAGCCAAGATCATTTTCGTTTGTGCATCGGCGTTAAACTCTACCTGGTTGTTATTTAATTCAGCTACCGATATATGGCCCGGCGGTTTAGGCAGCAGCAGCGGCGAGTTAGGACATAATGTAATGGATCATCATTACAACCTTGGTGTAAGCGGCGAAATAGATGGTTATGAAAACGTAACAGAATTCGGTCGTCGCCCTGCAGGTTTTTATATTACCCGTTTTGCCAATTTACCCGGCGATAAAAAACGAAACTTTTTACGTGGGTATGGTTACCAGGGAAGTGCAAGCCGGCAAGGTTGGGGAAGAGTGGTTGCAGAACTGAGCATTGGCAGCGAACTGAAAGAAGCACTTACAGAACCCGGCGGCTGGCGCATTGGTGCAACAGGTTTTGGCGAAATACTTCCTTATCATGATAACAAAATTTCTTTGGATAGTGAAGTAAAAGACAAATGGGGCTTGCCTGTTTTAAAAATGGATGCTGAAATGAAGGAGAACGAACTGAATATGCGTAAGGATATTAAAGAAGATCTTCAGGCTATGTTTGAAGCGGCAGGCGTAAAGAATATTTCTACGTATGATTCAGGACATGCCATGGGCCACGGTATTCATGAAATGGGTACGGCACGCATGGGTCGTGATCCGAAAACATCGGTACTCAACGGCAACAACCAAGTGTGGGATGCACCGAATGTATTTGTTACCGATGGTGCATGTATGACCAGCTCATCCTGCGTTAATCCATCATTAACCTACATGGCATTAACGGCACGTGCTGCCGATTTTGCTGTGAACGAATTAAAAAAAGGCAACTTATAATTACTATAATCAATCACTTTTTAAACAACTTTTTATATGAATCGTCGTGATCTTTTAAAACAAATTGCACTGCTTACAGGTGGTGCTGTAATTGGTGGCGAATTATTTTTAACCGGTTGTAAAACCGGTGCGAAAGCTGATGCAGGTTTTACTGCTGCAAATATTTCGTTACTCGATGAAGTGGCGGAAACCATTATTCCTGCTACCTCTACACCTGGTGCAAAAGCAGCGAAGGTGGGCGAGTTTATGAAAGTAATGGTAACCGATTGTTACACACAAAAACAACAGGATGCTTTTGTAAACGGCATCGGCGAACTGGATGAAGCCTGCAAAAAAATGCACAGCAAAGGTTTTATGGATTGTACACCGGAGCAACGCAAAGCCCTTTTAGTCAGTCTTGAAAAAGAAGCGAAGGAGTTTAATCAGAAACGTGATGAAGCCGATAAGCCATTACGTGAAGAGCACAAGAAGAAAAATGAAGCATTGGCATGGAAAGATCAAACTGAATTTGAAGGCTCGCCCAGCCATTATTATACAATGATAAAGCAATTAACACTGCTCGGCTTCTTTACTTCAAAAACAGGCATGACAGAAACATTACGCCATGTACCTGTGCCCGGTAAATACGATGGTGCTTTCGCTTACAACAAAGGCGATAAAGCATGGGCTGAGTAAGCAATTTGTTTCGCTAAAATTTAAAATAAATTTTTGCAGTGTTTGCGCTGCATAAAAAACGATTGATTCGTATGAGTTACAACCGCAGATCATTTTTAAAAACATCGGCAGCCGCAACAGCCGGTTTATCGTTGGCAGGTTTGCCTTTATTCTCTTTTGCAGATGATGCGGAAGCACGCAAGCTGCAATATGGTATTCAGCTGTATACTGTTCGTAACGATGTAGCTAAAAACCTGGCTTCCACTCTCCAATACGTAGCCAAAGCCGGTTATTCGCAAATTGAGTTATATGGATTTGATGGAAAAGGATTCTTTGGCAAATCGCCCAAAGAGTTAAGAACAATGTTTGATGACTTGAAATTAAGTGCGCCGAGTGGTCACTATAATTTTGGACCTGTGTTAACAGAAGGCAAACTCGATTTCTGGCAAAAGTCTATTGAGGCAGCCAATATCATGGGCAGTAAATATGTAACCATTCCCTGGTTAGATCCGAATCAACGTGGTGCCGATACATTACCGAAATTGGTTGATCTTGTAAATAAAGCAGCAGAGCTTACCAAAGCAGCCGGTATGAAACTGGCTTACCACAACCACGATTTTGAATTTAAGAAATTGCCCGATGGTTCAACCTTTATTCAAACTTTATTGGATAAGACAGATCCTTCGCTGGTAGATTTTGAACTGGACTTATACTGGAGTTCGTTTATGAACGAAAATGCAGTAGAGTGGTTTAAAAAATATCCCGGTCGTTTTACACAGTGGCATGTAAAAGATGCAACGGTAAACGCAAAGGGTCAAAAAGAAAGTACACAAGTGGGCGATGGTACCATTGACTTTACCAGCATTTTTGCACACAAGAAAACAGCAGGTTTGCGTTATGCTTATGTAGAACAGGAAGCGTACACCATGCCCGAAGAAGAATGTATTAAAAAGAGCATTGCTTACATGAAGAAGAAAAAGTGGGGCAATAAATAAGCAACATTATTCTATTGATAGTTTGAAGCCGTTTCAGCAATACTGAAACGGCTTTTTTGATCTTACTTAAAGGTCTCTGTAGTTCGTGGCCGCTTTTTTTATTACATTCAGGTATGAAACAACTACTCCTGTTTACAGCACTGCTGTTTTCGTTCTCCTCTTTTGCACAAACAAACGATGAACAACAGATACGCAGTATCCTTACTGCACAAACAGCTTATTGGAACAAAGGCGATATTGAAAATTTCATGAAAGGATACTGGAACAACGATTCGCTGATGTTCATTGGCAAAAGCGGCATTACCTATGGCTATAACAACACGCTGGAGAATTATAGAAAAGGTTATCCGAATCGTGATGCAATGGGCACACTTACCTTTCCCTTCATTCAACTAAAGCGTATTTCTGCTGATGCGTATTTTGTAATTGGCCAATGGCATTTGGCTAGACCGAAAGAAGGTGACGTAGGCGGGCATTACACCTTACTCTTCAGAAAAATAAAAGGGAAATGGGTGATTGTTGCTGATCACAGCAGTTAAAAACGTCCCGACTCATTTTACAACTTCCCCTTCCACAATCTGTAATAGAAATAAATTAACCCGGCAAGCGAAGCCAAAAAAACAAGGTAGTAAATAATATTGCCGATAGTTGGTGCACCTTCAAAGAAGCCCCAGTTGAGGTATAAACCAAAGGTCATGTGCAGCAGCAGGAACAACATGCCAACCGAAACGGTTTGTACAATCCTTTTCAGAAAATCCTGCGCTTCCGGTTCCATGCCACTCATGTTGTATAAATTTTAATGAAAGTTACGAACATAAAAAATGCTGTTGCACAAACTGTACAACAGCATTCGGTATAAATTGTTTTCATTAAAGTGTAAAGCGGATAGCGAAACCACCCCAGTTGGCGTTAAAGCCATTACGGGTACCGCTGCCCAATTCAAAACTGGGTTGCCAGTCAAGCGCCAGGTTCAATGGCATATTGGTGAATTTGTAATCAATACCCACTACGCCGTCAATACCTACAGCCGTAATGCCTTTGTACAAGCCCACGTGGGCACCGGGGCCCACATACCACTTCAACGCACCTTCTGAACTGAGGTTGCCATGTATTTCGTACAGGCCGGTAATGCGTGTACCATACCGATCGAAGTAACCGATAAACTCCAGCGCATTGTTGTCTTTAATAAATGTTTTAACGGATATACCGCCACCTGTCCAGAGTTTTGCACCAATGGCTGTTTTATAATCAGGACCTTCTGCTGTACTGTTTTGTGCAGAAGCGGCTAAAAAAGTTGTTGCTAAGAAAAGTGTCAAGATAAGTTTTTTCATACGTGATCTGTTTTGTAAAAATTCGGTTTTTGTTACCGCTTGTTCTGCGGCAAAAATATTACTATTTCAACAGCAGTTGCTGAAATTCTGTACTGTCGCCATTGAAAACATTGAAATCAACTTTACCTGCAATACCGTTTACACGGCCGCTTTCGCTGTGCTGCCAGAAATGCCAATTGCGTTCGATACGTGGAGCAAGCGGTCTAAGATAATGCGCCACCCATAAGGGGTATTCTTCAAATTCACCATCGAGGTAACGTTTATAAAAATCGGCATTGGTATAAATAATCGGCTTTACACCATACGCCAGTTCCATTGCATATAAAAAGGCTTTTACCCGTTGTTGCAAAAGGGTTTTACTTACACCATTTATTTGCTCAACATCCAGCACAGGAGGCAAATCGCCTTTGATAAGCTTTACTGTTTTAATAAAATTTTCGGCCTGTCTGGTTCCGTCTTTCGATGCAATAAAAAAATGATACGCCCCACGTGTTACACCTGCTTCTTTTGCTTTACGCCAGTTCCGTTTAAAATGCGAATCGCTGCCGCCAATTCCTTCCGTTGCTTTCATAAAAGCAAAACCAATCTGCACACCTGCTATATTCATCGCCTTCACCGATTCCCAGTTAATCGTTTGCTGGTAACGGCTTACATCAATACCATGCACATTGTACTTTGTAGGAATATCGATGCCAAACTCCTGGTAACGGATCATCCCAGCCTGGCGCTCCAGCCACCAGTTACGACCGTACAAAAAAACACCTGCGGAAAACACAAGAAAGATGAGTATCCAGGGAAGGTAGCGCAACGATTTATTTTTCTTTCGGGCCATAAACGGTTGCAAATCTAATTGGCCTGAAGCGCAAAAAAAGAGTTCGGTTGCATTTTAATTTTTTATTGACAGAACAGGCTTTGCAGATAAAGTTTACAGTTCGGGCATGGCTGCTTATTTTGCAGCATGTTGTGGCTGTTGTTTACTTTACTCCTGTTATTACCGTATGTGGTGTTGCTGTTGCTGTACCGCTACTGGTGGAGTAAAAGTGAAACAAGTACAACCCTAAAAGCTTTCGAGCCAACAATCCGTTTCAGCATCATCATTCCTGCACGTAACGAAGAACAAAACATTAACGCCTGTTTGCAATCCATTGCACAGCTGAACTATCCCAACGAACTATTTGAAGTGATTGTGATGGATGATTTCAGTACCGATGCAACAGTTGCTACAGCACAGCAGTTTCCGTTTGTAAAAGTGTTGGAGCTGAAAACATTGCTCAACGAAAAAATCAACTCGTATAAAAAGAAAGCGATTGAACTTGGAATAGCTGCTTCAACAGGCGATTATATTGCTACCACCGATGCAGACTGTATCGTTCCTGAAAACTGGTTATACAATTTCGCCTTCATCATACAGCAAAAGCCGACTGTTTTTATTGCAGCACCGGTTGCCATGAAAGAAGAAAGTTCAGCGATTAAAGTATTTCAGTCGCTGGATTTTTTAAGTCTGCAGGGAATTACCGCTGCATCGGTTGGTGCAGGTTTTCACAGCATGTGCAATGGGGCCAATTTGTGTTACAGCAAAGAAGCCTTTTACAAAGTAGATGGTTTTAAAGGAGTGGATCATATTGCCAGTGGCGATGATATGCTGCTGATGCATAAACTGTACAAACAATATCCCAACGAAGTGAATTACTGCAAAGCAACAGATAGCATTGTGTTGACAGAACCCGTTGAAACGGTTGCAGCATTTTTCCGGCAGCGGATACGCTGGGCCAGCAAAGCAGATAAGTACGACGACAAACGCATCTTTGCTGTGCTGTTGTTGGTGTACCTGCTCAATGTATGGTTACTGGCACTTGCAATAAGTTGTTTATTCATCAGTAACAATTTGCAATTGCTGTTACTGGCCATGAGCATCAAAACAATTGCTGAGCTGTTTTTTCTTTTTCCGGTTGCCCGTTTCTTTCAAAAACAACAGCTGTTGGTCTGGTTTCCATTGGCACAACCTTTTCATATTGTATATACGATTGTTGCAGGTTGGTTGGGTAAGTTTGGTAACTATGAGTGGAAGGGAAGAACAGTTCGTTAATCGACCCCGATGAATCGAATAATTAATTAGCTTCAATTTCTGTTCGCTACTATAACATGCAGGTACAAGATCAATCAAACATTCAAACGTTCTGGAAAAAACTGCGTCGCAATAAAGGCGCTGTGTTTGGATTGATCGTTATTGTTCTTGCTGTCTTCACAGCTTTATTTGCGTATGTACTTGCGCCCGATGCGACACCCGATGCCAATCGCATAATAGTTGAAATTGCTGCAAAGAAGCCGGGCTACCGGCAACAGTTTTACCTGCAGGAAAAAGAAACAAGCCACAAAGGAAACTTATTGTTTGGCAAAGAAGATGTCGTGCAATACATCCCCATCAGTTCGTACCAACAAAAACAGGATACCTTGTTTGTACAGAAATATGTAGATGATGGCGTTGCAGAACCGATGTATTTTCTGCTGAACGGGAAACAGGCTGCACAGGTTCTTACTGCCAAAACCTTTTGGCTGGGTACTGATAAGTTCGGTCGTGATATTCTCAGCAGACTCATTGTTGGTGTGCGTGTAAGTTTAAGTGTGGGATTAATTGCGGTACTCATCTCTCTTACCGTTGGCATTTTTCTTGGTGCAATAGCAGGTTACTTTCGTGGCTGGATAGACGAAGCCATTCTCTGGCTCATTAATGTAGTGTGGAGTATCCCCACGTTGCTGTTGGTGTTTGCTATTACGCTTGCATTGGGTAAAGGTTTCTGGCAGGTGTTTATTGCCGTTGGTTTAACGCTTTGGGTAAACGTGGCCCGTTTGGTGCGTGGACAAATCCTCAGCATTCGTGAACTGAATTATATAGAAGCAACAAAGGCCATGGGCTTTTCGCACAGTCGTACCATCTTCAAACATATACTCCCCAACATTATGGGTCCGGTTATTGTAATTGCAGCCAGCAATTTTGCAAGTGCGATTGTTATTGAAGCTGGACTTAGTTTTCTGGGCGTAGGTGTGCAGGCACCACAACCCAGCTGGGGACTCATGATCAAAGAAAACTACAACTTCATCATCACCAACAATCCCATGCTGGCCATTGCACCCGGCATTGCGATTATGTTATTGGTACTTGCGTTTAATTTATTGGGCAATGGGTTTCGGGATGTGCTGGATGTAAGAAGTTAATAAAGACCATTCACCTCAACGAAGGAAAGTTCTTCTGAGTGAAAGTCTGCATCAGTTTTTAGAGATGTCTTCCCGCAAAGCGGGACAGGCTGTTCCTCGACATGACGAAGAGCCTTTTCTTTTTCCCAACATCAACCGTTTGCAGGCTATGCGCAATCGGCAACTTCTTTTATCTTCATTACCGATTGCTGCCACGTGCAGTTAGTCCATATAAACCAACCCAACTGCGCATGTCCATTTCAAAACCACGGTTAAGTTTCTGGCAAATCATTAACATGAATGTTGGCTTCTTCGGCATTCAGTACAGTTTTGGATTGCAGCAGAGTGCTGTTAATCCTATCTACGATTTTTTAGGTGCCAAGCCCGACGAAATTCCCTGGCTCAATTTAGCAGGTCCGCTCACCGGTTTAATTATTCAACCCATCATTGGTGCATTGAGCGATAAAACATGGCATCCCCGTTTTGGCCGTCGTACACCTTACTTTTTTATTGGAGCGATGATCTGCAGTATTGCCTTGTTCCTGTTTCCGTTCAGCAGTGCGTTGTGGATGGCTGCCGGTTTATTATGGATACTCGATGCCGGTAACAACACCGCCATGGAACCTTACCGTGCATTCATTGCCGATAAGTTAGATGCTACACAACAGCCCACCGGTTTCCAGGCGCAGAGTTTCTTTACCGGCTTTGGCCAAACACTTGCTAATGTTTCACTCTTTATTTTTCCCATGATCTTTATTGGTAAAACAGGTAAGTTGCCAACATGGGTGTTTGCATCGTTTTTTTTAGGTGCCGTTTGTTCCATCGGTTCTATCTGGTGGAGTATACGTACCACGCCCGAAATTCCTCCGAGTGAAGAAGAGTTAAAATCATTGAATGAAAAAAACAAAGGCATGCCGCATCCGGCTGTGCAGTTTTTTCTTTCCATTATTACAACCGTTGTTGCTTATATCATCATTGCTGTTTTATTAATTCCGTCTTTGTTTGTAAAAGGATTGATGCGGCGTGTAATAAATTATGCAGAGCAACATCCTACACTTAAAATTCTGTTTGCACAGAATATTGAAATTGTAGACGCCATTACCAATATGCCAAAAGTAATGTGGCAACTGGCACTGGTGTATTTGTTTCAGTGGTATGCATTGTTCTGTTACTGGCAAAACTCATCCAAGAGTATTGCATTGTCTGTTTGGAAAACTTCTCCTGAGCAGGATGCAGGCTTGTATGAAAAAGCAGTTAGCTGGACAGGACTTGTCAACGGCTGGTACAACATCGTTACGTTCTTATGTGCATTTGTGCTCGTGTACTTCGCCAAAAAATATTCGCCCAAACTGGTACACTTCGGTTGTTTAGTGTTGGCAGGTATTGGTTTACTCTTCTTTCCGTTTATTGAAAATAAATATTTGCTGTTCCCTGCCATTACCGGCTTTGGTATTGGATGGGCGAGTATGATGGGTATTCCTTATCTCATTGTTGTGAGTAAAATTCCGAAGGAACGTTATGGTGTGTACATGGGTGTGATTAACATGATGATTGTAATACCCATGTTCATTCAAACCACAACCTTTGGTTTTATTCTCAGAAATTTCCTGGGTAACAATCCCGGTAACGCCGTTGCATTTGCCGGTGTGTTCTTATTAATTGCTGCATTGCTTACGTTGCTCATTAAATCAGATAAACCGGCAGCAGATGCAACAGTGAGTTTTTCCGGAGGCCATTAAAAAAATTGAAATGAACTATCTGCGTATTTTTTTATTGATGCTGTTGTTTGTGTGGGCACTCAGCTCCTGCAAAGAAAAAAATGCAACCGCTGCAAATCAAACAAGCATCCAAAATAAAACCTGGTGGAAAGAAGCGGTGATTTACCAGATCTATCCCCGCAGTTTTAAGGACAGCGATGGTGATGGAATTGGCGATATCAAAGGCATCATCTCTAAACTCGATTATATTCAATCGCTGGGTATTGATGCGGTTTGGCTGAACCCGATTTACGAATCACCCAATAAAGACAATGGATACGACATCAGCGATTACAGAAATGTATCGAAGCAGTTTGGCAGCATGAACGATTTTGATACGCTGTTGGCAGGATTTCATAACCGTGGAATAAAAGTGTTTATGGATCTGGTGGTAAACCATTGCAGCAATGAACATCCGTGGTTTAAAGAAGCAAGTAAAAGCAGAAACAGTCCTTACTATAATTATTTTCATTGGTGGCCCGCAGAAAAAGGAGAGCCGCCTTACCGTTTCAGCATTTTTGATGAGAAAGGTTATGGCTGGGAATTTAATAAAGCCACCAACTCATACTACTTACATTACTTCGGCGATTTTCAACCCGATCTCAATTGGGAAAATCCAAAGCTGCGGCAGGAAGTGTATGATATTATGAAGTTCTGGAGCAAGAAAGGTATTGATGGTTTCCGTATGGATGCATTGGCATTTATTTCAAAAGATACTACCTGGCCCGGCTTACCTGCAGAATACAATGGCAACTGGCCGTTGTACTATGCAAGTGGTCCGCACCTGCACGATTATATCCAGAAAATGAACAAGGAAGTATTAACGCCTTACAAGCTTGCAACCGTTGCAGAAGCAATGGGCGATGTGCCACGAGTGAAAAAGTTTGTGGATGAAGACCGCAATGAGTTAAACATGGCGTACAATTTTGAAGCAATTGATTTTGGTTACTTACCCAACGAATATAAAATGCCCGACCCCAAAGGATGGGATTTGGTAAAGTGGAAACAGATTTACAAACGCTGGGACAGTGCATTCACTGAAAAAGGATGGGGCACTGTTTATCTCGCCAATCACGATCAGCCAAGGATGGTTACACGTTGGGGAAATGATGCGCCGGAATTCCGTGAGCTTTCTTCAAAAATGTTAAGCACGTTTATTCTTACCATGCGTGGTACTGCTTTCACTTATTACGGCGATGAAATTGGTATGAACAATATCAAGTTCGATAAAGTAGAAGATTATAATGATGTAGAACTGCTCACCAACTATGCACAGGTAAAAGCAAAGGGCGGCGATTTGAAGCGTTTTCTCGAAGGCATGAAAATTTCTTCCCGAGATAATGGCCGTACACCTATGCAATGGGACAGTACAGCAGGTGCAGGTTTTACATTGGCAACACCCTGGTTAAAGATCAACCCGAATTATACAACGGTAAATGTTGCTGCAGCCGAAGCGAACAACAACAGTGCTCTGCATTATTTCCGTAAGCTCACTAAACTGCGTAAAGCAAATGAAGCGTTGCAATACGGTACATTTACATTGGTTGATGCGGATAACCCCGATGTATTTGCATACACAAGAACACTCAACAACAAAACATTTTTAATACTGCTCAATTTTAAAAACAAAACTGCAAGCGTAAAAACAGGTTTGGATCTGAGCAAAGGAAAAACCGTACTCAACAACTATGGATCAGCGAATGTGTCTGAAACACTGCAACCTTATGAAGCATCTGTCATTGAATTATAACCCGTCCAACTATTTTTGATTATGAACAAAAAAATCATTCTCTGGTCCATTGCTGTTGGTTTAGGAGGCTTGTTATTTGGTATGGATGTAGCCGTTATATCCGGCGCAGAAAATGCCATTCAGCAACTCTGGCAACTCAGCGACTGGACGCATGGTACCGCCATTGCAATGGCCTTGTATGGTACTGCGTTCGGCGCTGCATTTGGTAACATTCCTGCGAACAAAATCGGTCGTAAAAAATCACTTATCTGGATCGGCATTATCTTTTTAGTGTCATCAGTTGGTGCAGCATTGGCGCCCGATGTGTATTCGTTTATGTTCTTCCGTTTCCTTAGCGGCTTAAGTATTGGTGCATCATCGGTTGTTGCACCGGTGTACATTTCAGAAATTGCACCTGCAAAATACCGTGGTCGCTTGGTAATCTCGTTCCAGATGAACATCGTTGCCGGTATCCTGTTGGCGTACTTATCGAATTACTTATTGCAAGGCGTAGGTGGTGCAAACGACTGGCGCTGGATGCTGGGTATTGTTGCGTTGCCTTCATTGTTGTTCTCACTAATTATGATGGTTGTACCCGAAACACCACGCTGGCTCCTGTTGTTTAAAAACGATGAAGCGCATGCACGTGAGGTGTTGGCCATTACCGAAGATGATATTGATAAAACCATCAACGAAATAAAAGCATCGGCTACACAAACAAAAGAACCGCTGTTCAACAAGAAATTTTACAAGCCGTTATTGCTTGCGTTCCTGCTGGCAACGTTCAATCAGCTGTCGGGCATTAATGCCATTATTTATTTTGCACCACGTGTATTTGAAATGGCAGGACTTGCCAAAGCATCAGCCTTTCTTGGTACAGTTGGTATTGGTGTGGTGAACCTGGCGTTTACCATTCTGGGCTGGTCGTTGATTGATAAATTTGGACGACGCACACTCATGTTCATTGGCTCCATCGGTTATATCATTTCACTCAGCTTAATTGCATGGTCGTTCAACACCGGTGCAAACGATTATATTATCTACTATGTGTTTATGTTTATTGCTGCACATGCAGTAGGACAAGGTGCGGTAATCTGGGTATTCATTTCCGAAATATTTCCCAACTCCGTTCGTGCTGCAGGCACATCGTTCGGCAGTTTAACACATTGGGCATGGGCTGCAGTAGTGGCACAGGTATTTCCCTATTTTGCAGGTAATGTAGGTGGTGCAACCATCTTCGGTTTTTTTGCTTTGATGATGGTGCTGCAACTGATTTATGTATGGCGCATGATGCCCGAAACAAAAGGTATTGCATTAGAAGATATGGATAAAGCAACCGTTGTGTTGCATTAATAACAGTTGAAGTTTTTGTATGGGAAAAATACTTTGTATTGGAGAAGCACTCATCGATATGATTTGTACCGACAAAGGAAAATCATTATCGGATGGTGAACATTTTTTAAAGAAACCCGGTGGTGCACCAACCAATGTTGCTGCTGCCATTGCTGCATTAGGTGGCGATGTTGATTTAAGTGCAAAAGTGGGTACAGATCCGTTTGGTGATCATTTGATACAGGTGATGAAGGATTTTCGTGTAAACACAAACCATGTAATACAAGATAAAAAACATTTCACCACGTTTGCATTTGTATCGTTAATGGAAAATGGCGAACGTGATTTTTATTTCAACCGTGGTGCCGATGGCGAACTGAGTAAACAGGAAGTCGATCGTATTGATCTTGCGAATTATTCGATTGTTCACTTCGGTTCGGCAACCGGCTTTTTACCCGGACCATTAAAAGAAGCATATGCCGGTTTATTAAGTCGTGCACTGAAACAGCTGAATTTTGTAAGCTTCGATCCAAACTATCGTCACCTGTTATTCAAAGACAATCAGGATTCGTTTATTCTGCAATCGTGGTACTTTATGCGGCATTGTCATTTCTTTAAAGTAAGTGATGAAGAAGCATTAATGTTATCAAAGAAAAATACGATTGATGAAGCAGCTGCACATTTTCTGGAACAGACGAATGCCGTATTTGCCATTACACTTGGCAAAGATGGTACGCTGCTGGGCATGAACGGTGCAACCTGTGTGATTGACAGTATTCCGATTACACCTGTTGATACAACGGGTGCCGGTGATGCATTTACCGGTGCCGTATTGTTTCAATTGCGTAATTACAGTTTACATGAAATAAAACAATTACCTGCTGAAGAGTGGATCAAGATCATTATCAATGCCAACAAAGCAGGCGCCCGTACCTGTGAATATCTTGGCGCTATGGAAGCTTTTAAACATTTAAGCAGCGATATTTTCAATTAAGTTTTATGTACACATTCGGCGTGCACGAGCATATTAATGCATTATTGAAAGAACAAAAGATTGATGTAGGTGGTAAAGACAATTTGTTTTACACCCGCATGCTGGCGAACACTTCGCCCATTCTTGAATTATATCTGCAACTGTACGAACATCACCCATCTGCAGAATTGTTGTTTGATGAAGTGGTGAAGACGATTATTGCAGCTTACAAAAAGAGACCCGCTGTATTAAAGCAACGGGATATTCAAAAGCTGGAAAAAGAATATTGGTTTCTCAATAATGAGATCAATGGCATGAGTTTGTATGTAGATCGTTTTGCAGGCAGTCTCAAAAACATGCAGACCAAGCTCGATTATTTTGAAGAGCTGGGTGTAAACTTCTTACACCTGATGCCCATTTTTGAAAGTCCGGCCAATGAAAGCGATGGCGGTTATGCTGTTTCCAACTTTCGTAAAGTAGATGAGCGTTTTGGTTCGCTTGAAGATCTGTTACAGCTGCAGGAAGAAATGCGTAAACGCAACATGTACCTCATGCTCGATATTGTGTTGAATCATACTTCGCACAAACACGAGTGGGCCATGAAGGCAAAGGCAGGTGAAAAGAAATACCAGGATTATTTTTATTTCTATAACGACCGCAGTGTGCCCGATCAATACGATCGTACCATGCCCGAAATTTTTCCAGAGAGTTCGCCGGGCAATTTTACGTACGTGCCTGAATGTAACAAATGGGTGATGACGGTTTTTCATAACTACCAATGGGATTTGAATTATACCAATCCAAATGTATTTATTGAAATGCTCGACACTATTTTCTTCTTTGCCAATTTGGGTGTAGATATTTTACGCATCGATGCACCGGCCTTCATCTGGAAACAGCTCGGTACTACCTGCCAGAATTTACCACAGGCACATACCTTGTTGCGTTTAATTAAACAATGTGTGCAGGTAGCAGCTCCGGGCATGGCATTATTAGGTGAAGCCATTGTAGCTCCGAAAGAAATTATGAAGTACTTCGGTACAGAACAGTACACTGCACGTGAATGCGATTTTGCTTATAACGCCACACATATGGCCTTGCAGTGGGATATGCTTGCAACAGGTAATACCAAAGTAATGCTGGCAGCACAATACGAACTGTTGAAGAAACCGTACGGCACATCGTGGATTACCTATACCCGTTGCCACGATGATATTGGGTTGGGTTATGATGATGCCATGATTGAGCAGGCGGGTTTTGAAGCGTATGCTCATCGTCGTTATCTGAAAGATTATTATTCAGGTGTACATCCTGATACGCCTGCTGTTGGAGCTTTATTTTCCAGCAACCCTAAAACGGGTGATGCACGCATCAGCGGTTCACTTGCATCGTTGTGCGGTTTAGAAAAAGCACTCAACAACAACAATGCAAAAGCGATTGATGAATCCATTCAGAAAATATTGTTGATGCAGGCACATAGTTTTTTCCTGGGTGGTGTGCCGATGTTGTTTTACGGCGATGAGATAGGTTATACCAATGATTATTCTTATTTAAATGATGAAGGAAAAAGTTATGATAACCGCTGGATGCATCGACCAATCATTGACTGGCAAAAGAATGAACGCCGCAAACAGGAGGGCACTGTTGAGCAACGCATCTTCAGTTCAACCAAAAAATTACTGCAGCTACGTAATCAACTGGAGGTGGTTGGCGATTACAGCAACATCATCTGGATTACACCGCACAATATTCATGTAGCAGCATACATTCGTGAACGTAACAGCAAGCGCTTGTTCTGTGTGTTTAATTTCGCCGGTAGTGCTTCGTTCTTAACCTGGTTTGCATTTAAGGAAAAAGGGAATCCGCCGTCTGCATTATTCGATCATTGGAGTGGTAAGACCTATACTGTTGGTAACGATCATGAATTTTTTGTGCTGCCGCCTTATGGGTTTGCGTTGCTGGAGGGTTGATGTTACCTTACAGATAAAACTATTTTTAATTGATAGCTACGGATAACTCAGCATTTCTGCTCCGTCATGTCGAGGAACGAGACATCGCTAATAATTAAGCAAGGCCGCATTAAGTCAAGCAGACTAAAAATTTAAGAGATCTCTCCTGCGTCGAGATGACGGCACTCTGTTTGTGTAATTCCTTTAACTATTTTCGACCAGGTTGTTTAAAAGGCCACATTCACCTATCCCAATCACTTCACCTTTTACTTCAACAGCAATTTCATGATTCTGTATGTGTAATTGCAATCGTCCTTTAAAGATGCTTGCTGTAGTTGATTGTAAAAACAATTCAATGGCTTTCTTGCGTTCAATATGACAAACACATTCGCTATTGTGTTCATAAACAACAAAGCGAAGTTTACCGTTGTGTGCTTCAACAGCAAACGTAAATGCATCATTCAGTTGAATGGTCTTCATACTTCTTCATCAAAGCTAATAAAACGCCGTTTGTCCAGCCAAAGCCATCCTGACCTGTGTATTCACCGCCCCCGGCTTCAAGATGTGTATCCACCACATTGTATTTTTCCATCAGCTTACCGGTGCGTGCAAACACATCTTTATTGAGTTTGATCCACCGCTTTGCAATTTCAGTAGCCAGCTCATGATGTCCATAGTTCTCCAATCCTACAATACTCATCCATTGCAGCGGTGCCCAGCCATTTGGTGCATCCCATTGCTGACCTGTTTCGTACAATGTAGTGAGCAAACCACCATCTTTTAAAAACAATTGCTGCAATGCTGCGGCAACAGCATCGGCCTGTTGTTGTGTGGCAATACCAACAAACAAAGGTGCTGCCGTTGCAAGCGATTGTACATTGGTGCAACTGTTGGCAACCGTATCGTAATCAGTAAACAGTTGCAGTTCTTCATTCCAGCAATAATGCAGTATTGCCTGTTTTCTTTTTGCTGCAGCAGTTGTATACAAAGCAACATTCACTTCATCGTTACTCATGCTGTAGACTTTTGCAAGCAGTTGTTCCATATTGTACAATAAACAATTCAAATCAACAGGTATAATTTCTGTTGTATGTATCGTTGAGAAATCGTTGATATTACTGAACCAGCGACAACTATAGTCCCAACCCGATTCTGCACCTGCACGTAAATGTGCATACAATGTAGCTGCAGGTTGAGTTGCAGTATGTGTTAACTCCACGTCTTCACGGTACGATTCCGGTCTTGCAGTAGTATAGGCATCACAATATCGATTCAATATTTCAGCATTGTTCATCCGCACAACATGCTGTTCAAATCGATGCGTGACTGATAACTGTTCACTTCCCTTCATCCAGAAAGCATACTCTTTCTCCAACGCATCTTTGTACTGCAATAAAACCGCTTCCCCTTTTACCTCCGCTAACAACTGCAGCATAAACGAATAAAACGGTGGTTGCGAACGACCGAGATAATAGGTTCTGTTTCCGTTTGGAATAAACCCGATTGTACGAATGAGGTGTGTGAAATTATTCACCATGCTTTCAAGCAAATCAATTCTACCCGATTCTTTTAATCCCAGCATGGTAAAATAACTATCCCAGTAATACACTTCCCGAAAACGACCGCCGGGCACAACGTATGCATTGGGCAATGGAAGCAAAGATCCGTTTTGTTGCAGATCGGGCTGACGTGTTAACTCATTCCACAACGCATCAATATGTGCAACAATATTTGCTTTTGTTTCATGGTCTGCTGTTACAGCTTTAACCGGGAGTTTAAAATGTTTTGCAACAAATTGCTGCAGGTTAAAGTTTGCTTTTTGTTTTTCTGCTGCATATTGTTGCAGAATAAATGTTGGAGGTGTAACAGGTACACAATCCACAAACGTTTTTCCATCTTCAAAAATGCGGCTCATCTGCACATCTTCAAACAACGGATGCATTTCAAATATCTCAAGCTGTTTCACCTTAATGTCCTCCTGCAGTTTTAATGTCAACTAATGCACCTCCTTTCGGTTGCAAACGTTTAAATACAACCAATAATAAAATCAATACAACAATGGGTACCAACGATAAATAAAAAGCTGTTTCGCCGCCATATGCCTGCGACAGATGTCCGGTAATAATAGAACCGGTTGAGCCACCTAACGCAGAAAACACAACAATCAATCCACTCATAGAACTGTGTCGGTGTGCAGGCAGATTACTGAGAATAACCGAATTGATAGCCGGATAGATGGGCGCCAGGAATAAACCGATCAACGGAAATGCAAATGCAACTACCGGCACATCGGCCAGCGTTTCTTTTACGCCTGCTGAAATGTTTGCCGCCATCGGCATCGTGATGAGTACAATTACACCCGCACATAGCAGGCACACCACCAACACATAAATCCAATCGATCTTGCGTAAAAAGATGCCCGCCAAAAAACGACCTAAGCCGATTGAGGCAGACAAGATACTTGCAAGCTGTATACTTAAGCTGGTTGAAATATTCAGTACATCTTTATTAAACGTAGGTAACCAACTCATAATACTCTGCTCAATCAACACATAAAAGAACGCACTGAAAATAAACACCAGTACCAACGGCAGAAAAATCAATTGCAGCATTTCAGCAAAATCCTTAACAGCCGATTTTTGTTTTTCAGCTTCCTGTATAGACGACTCATCGAGTTTAGTAGTAAGTAATAATAAAAAAGCAACGGCTGCTAAACCGCCCAGTATATAATAACTGTTGAACCAAGTGGTTGATTGCGGATTACTGTTATCAACCATCGCCGCAAACAAAAAGTAACCCGACAGTACGCCGACCATAAAAAACGATTCCAGAAAATTCATGAAGCTGAGATGTTCGCTTTTTGATTTCGTTACCAACCCAATGGTAGCAAACACACTCACTTTTATCAGCGCAAAGCCAATACCTGCAGCAGCAAACAACAGCTTCGTCATAAAAAATGCAGGAACCGATGGAATAATGAAACACATTATTGCAATTAAGCCCAATGCAATAAGCATGGTGCGTTTATAACCGATCTTGTTTACATACGATGCAATCAGAAAAGATGTAATGGCAATACTGAAATCTTTAAATGCTTCAAGTACACTGGCCGAACTTTTTGAAACATCAAAATTATTTTGCACCTGCAAAATAACAGTCCCCACACTGTTAAGCAGTATGGCAAACACAAAGTAATTAAGGAAAAGCGATAGCTTAATGCGGAGAGTAGACATGGCAAGTTGTATTGGATTTTAAATATACCCGATACAATGCATTTACCAAAGCAATTACACTATAAAGAACCGCCTTTTACCAACATTGATTCAATGCAAACGTTTTCGGCAACAGGTTCACCTTTTAAACGACCATGCATTTGTGCAAAAGCCTGTTTACCTAACTTATAACCACTGGTTTCAACATACGTAACAACCGGGTTAAACAAGGTTGGAATAAAGCCGTTACTGATGCCGATAACGGCAACATCGTCGGGTACTTTTAAATTGAGTTGATGAATGGCACGCATTACACCAATTAAAATTAAATCGCCCATGCAAAAAATAACATCGGGAGGATTGGGAGATGAAAGGGCTTTTAATACGATTTCTTCAGAAGGCTCCGATTGCTCGGGATAATCAATTGTAACAACAGCATCCGGTGCTTGTGCTTTCATTGTTTCAACAAAAGTTTTACAACGAACTTTTGTGATGCTTAAATGCGGATGGCCAAACAAAGCCAACACATTTTTCTTTTTCTTTTCAATGATGGCTTCTGCTGCAATGCGTGCAGCATCTGCATCACTTAAACAAACTGTATGAAAGCCTTCTTCTTCCGGCACACGATCGAAGAACACTACAGGCACATCCATGTCTTCCATTTTTTTAAACGGACTTAAATCATCTGTTTCAATCGACACAGTTGCAAAAACACCCATCACCATATGCTTCCGGAAAATAGCCATGCTGGCTGCTTCTGTTTCTGCATTGTCTCTCGATTGAATAATAAGTACAGTATACCCATACTTTCTTGCTTCATCTTCAACTGCAGCAATAAACGAATCGTAAAAAAAATTTGTAATGGTTGGTACCAGAATACCCAGCACATTGCTTTGCCTTGTACGCAGCAACACAGCATAACTGTTTGGTTCGTATTCCATAGCTGCTGCCAGCTCTTTTACTTTATGTTTGGTAGCAACCGAAATATCCGGATGATCTTTCAGTGCACGGGATACAGTGGAGATGCTGATGCCCAATGCCTCTGATAATTTTTTTAATGTGCTTTGTTGCATAAGTGTATCATTAATCAATAGTGGCCTAAAGATAACCTTTCCTGCATCATTAAAAAAAGTAGTGCGGTAAACAAAAACTCCCCTGTAAAAACAGGGGAGGATGATTTATACTACTGATGAAAAATAATGAACTGTTAGTTAGCACCATCTGTATTGGCACGGGCAATGGCATAGCCACCAATAACATTGCCGCATTTCAACCCTTCCTCACAATCGCTGCGGTAATGAATGGCTCCATACAAACGTGAAAGCGAAGCTTCTCTTGCCATTGCTTCATACGCTGCTTTACGTGAAGGAATGATTCTGCCCAATATCGTTGCAGCAGCTCCGCTAAAGGTTGAGTGACCACTCGTGTAACTTGGAAAATTGGGTAAGCCTGTCCACGTTTTAATTTCAGGATTTACCTGTGATGGGCGTGGATTGAAGTAAAAGAATTTTGCATCCCAACAGGCGATTGCTGCATCCATCATACTCATGTTCAGCAATGCCATATTGCGTGCCCAGCGCACTTCACTGAAACGTTGTGCAATAAAATCATCGGCTGCAATGGCGTTCCAATGGCCGGGAGGTGTATGTGTTGCCAAACCATCGGCCCAGTAATGCACAATCGCCAGTTGTTCACGTGTTGCATTTTTACTGTAATGCAATACTTCTGCTACTTCCTGTTTAAATTTTTCTGATTTTGTTGATGGCGGCGGTCCGGGACGCACTGTTGTTACCAAGGTTGCAGAATCGAACAACCAGGTACGTACACGACCAAACAAGGGCAACATTGGCGGACGCTTTGGTGATTCCTGGCTGATCCAGGGAATTTCGCCTGTCGCTGCCGTTTGTGTTTCCATTTGCTGCCACAAGATTGCATTACCAACAGCAGCACCAGCTCTGTCGCCTCTTGCACGTGTAACAAATTTTTGAGCAACTAAGCGACCCAATGCTTCACCTGCTTCAATATCACTACGCACATTCATACCCGCCATAATTCTTGCATTCTTATGTTCTGTTGCCAATTGCTGAATAGCCGCCTGCTCTCCGGGGAAAAATAATTTCAATAGCTCCACCATTACGCCAACAACCACTGCATCTTCACTGGGGTATGATGGCAAATCGGATTGTGGTAATAAAGTTGTTATTGTATTGTTGATCCTATACGGTGCTGCACGGTTGTACAATTTTTTATAATGCCATGCAGCTACCAACGCATCATACTGCGCAGCGCTTACATACGCATAGGCCCGTGATGCATAGGGCGGATTAGCAAATGGAAACTGCGGATTGTTAAACGGGTTATTGGCATCAGGTACGGGGTATGTACCATCCGCATTTTGATAAGGTGGCAGATTATATTTAGCCACCAAACCACGCATAATTTCGTTCCATCGTAATACTGCACCTGCGCCCCAATACTTCATACGTTCTTCCTGCGCAGCCGTCATCGATTTCTGATATCCTTTAATTTCGTTCAACTCTGCTATATAACCTGGACCGCTTGCTGCACCAGGTGCTGCAACAGCAAACTCATCTGGTGCTGTAAGCAATATGGGTTTCCACGTGCCTGCATTGAGATCGATATTAGCCGGATTTAAAGCAGGTGCATTTTTAGTGCGTTCTGTAATTTCTTTACTGCACGATGCAACAACGACAGTGAGCAGTAACAGATTTGTAATTCGTTTTATGTTAATGTACATGGTTTCGTTTTTACGTGTATAAAATCAGTTTGCTCAGGATTTGCTCTTTTTTTCTTTCTTGTTTAAGTTGAATACATAGAACACGGCGCCGTTGGCAGAAAAACTTTGTCCCATGTTTCTTCCTGCAACCACCTGGCTGGCACCACCTGTTAGCGAAAGCTGCGGCAACTTTTTAAATACATACTTGATATTTAAACCAAGCGATGTAGCATTCATACGATTACTGATGAAAGGCATATTGTTTTGTGTAATATCAAAACCACCTTTGGTTGTCCAGTTATTTAATACAGCTTCAGCAATTAACCATTGTGTACGGTAACCTGCACGAATGTTATAGCTGGTTGCATTGGGCATGCTTACTTCGTTTGAAAGAATAAAACGGTCGGTGTAATACGAATCACGATCGAGTGTAACATTACTGCGCCATACATAAGTAGCTGATGCTGTTGCAAACCATTTGTTATCATAATAGTAATCAAGCATCAACCTGGCCATTGCTGTTTTACTTTGCATGCCGATTGATAACGGCAACAGATCAGCATTGTAATTGCTCATGGGTACAGAACCGCCAAGCAAACCAATTAATGCCACACGACTGTCGCCGATCTTTTGGTTGATTGCACGATACTTCAGCATCAGGCTCAGATCCTGCATACCGTTCTGGCCACGTAATGTTCCTGCACTGGCTTTTGTAACAACGTAGGGTACGTTAAATAAAATGTTCAGTTTTTTTGTTGCACCGTAGTTGCCCATTACCGCAAACATTTGTGTTGATACGGTACCGAGGTTCAGGTTCTCTCTTTTCTTTGTTCCTTCCCAATAATTTTTCCAGCTGCTGTACGAATAACCGGGGCCCACACAAAATGCGTTCTTCTCCATCATAATCGCATCAATATCTGTTTGTGCAGATGCATAGTTACATGCAATGCTGAACAACATTGCACAAGCAATTTTTATAGTCAATTTCATTTGATGATTGTTTTGCAACACGTGTTGCTTTTACGAATAATTAAAAACGAACTGTACAACCGATGTTAATTGAATAATCGGAAAAAGCAGCATCGCCCTGTGTATATACGCCTGTTGCTTTTGTGCGCATTTTATCCGCATAACTCTGTGTGCGGTTTTTGCTGAACCAGTAAGGCACCGTTGCAAACAGATTTACTTTTTTCAATTGATAAGCAACGCCGGGTTCTGCACCAAAAATGCGACCGGGGCGACGGAAGCCGCTGCTGCCACCAATCAAATCTTCCGATGGTACTGCTTCTAAACGCACACCTGCTGATGCAGAGAAAGCACCTAACATCAAATTCAAACCACCACGTACCATGTACTGATCGGGCACACTCATTACACTGCTGCCGTATAAAATATTTGCATTGGTAGTTGTTCCGCCTCTTGCAGTTGAAACACCATTGTGTTCACGAGGATTGCTTAAGTAATAAAAATTACCGTACGCACTCAACTCTTTTGTGAAAACATAATAACCGTTCAGCTCCAATGAAATGCCCGTACCGCCATCACCCAGTTGAATCGATTGATCGACAGGACCCAGAACTTTTGTTGAATCGTTCTTCCAGAAAAAATCGTTGTAACGGTAATCGCCGGTTGGCAATTTCAATCCTAAACCAACCTGGATGTTTCCTCTTCTGCTTTTTAACGGATCGAGCATCCAGCGATACGCTGTAATACGGATATCACCTATGCCGAATGAACTCGTTTCTCTTCTTGCATTCGGGTTGGTGCTTGAGTTACCGTAATGCTCATACATGGATGAACGACGGTTTGAAATAACAGGCATATTAACCGCAATGGACATGCGGCTGTTGAGTTTACGTACCAATGTAAAATCAACGGCATGTTGCCAGTTGCGTACATCAGTTCCTTCAGCCACACGCTGTTTTTGTTCTTCGGTACCCACAAAGTGACGGAACGAATGGAAATAACGATAGCCTGTTGTAAGCTGCCAGTTATGACTGTCTTCCGAAGTATCGGCATGACTGCGTGTACACATAGCCCCATTACTGCGTACAGCCACACAACCTTGTGCAGACAGTTGTTGTGTAACAGCAATAAATAATACAGCCGTTACTATTTGTATAGCAATTAATTTTTTCATGATGTTTGGTTGTTGTTGTGATTGTTGAGATGCTGATTAATCAGCTCTTAACTTAATACGTTGAACAATCAATTCGCCTACCTGCCTGCCTGCCTTTAATCCTTCATCATTATCGAAACGATAGTGAATGCCACCATACAATCTCGACATAGCAGCTTCTGCTGCTGCCGCCCGGAACGATTTAATTTCCCTGTTTGCAATACCAAACTCCAGTAAGGATGTATCGGTAAACGATAAGTTTTCACCAAACCAAGAAGTCATGGTTTCGGCAGCTGCTGCAGAGTTGGTAGCATGGCCACTTACATAAGAAGGAAAAGGTGGTGTTTGAATATACGGGCGCCATTCCTGGCTTACGTATTTATTAATGGCGGTTTCCGGACGAATGTAATTGCTGGTATATTTTTCCTGCCATCCACGAATGAATGCATCAAAGAATGCAATGGATGTAATAGCGTATGCTCCAACAGTAGAATTAAAATCGGCCTTTGCTGCTTTTGCTGCAATGCCCACAATATTCAACCAGTGGCCCGGAGGCGAAAACTTTTTGGTAGCAAACATTACATGTCCGCTTACATTCATCTTAAACGGATTATCATCCCAAAAATCGGCAATATGTTTTTGTTCTTCTGTTAAACTGTCTCCTACATTTTTCACTTCCATCAACGCCTTGTAATAAGTGCTGTTTTTATTTGTAACATCAAATACCGGCGGACGTGGAATTTCAAACTGTGAAGAGCTATCCAATACCATTGGACGTATTTTACCCCAATGCGGCTCTACCGCAGTGGCGTACATAGGTGGTGTAGGTACCCAACGGCCGTTTTCCTCACGTACGGTGAATTTTTCAGCACCACGTGTTTGCGCATAGTTATCTCCCTTACTCCAACGTAATACAGCTGCAGCAATGCTATCTGAAAAAGCAATTGTATTCTCGAGCATATCCGAGGGCATCCCGGCCGAATCGGCGTTTTGTTTTAACTCGTTGTAATACTCCATCATGCTGCCTTCGGGAAATGTAACAGCGTTACCCACCTTTGTAAATGCCAGCAATGCAGCCAGAGAATAATCAACAGGTGCTTTACTTGTATCGGGCTTGGGCATGGCAGGCATGTGTTTAATTTGCCCGCTCATACTTCTGTAATTTTTATCGCCGGCAGCCACACATTCGTACGCTGCAATGTTTGCATACACATAATTACGTGCAGCAATCATAGGCGGAAAATTATTCTCCAATACTACGTTGTTGAGTTTCTTCACTGTTTTGCTATACAAAAAAGGATCGTTGGTATACGCTTTATAATCTCCTTTAGGTTTACATGCAATCAGGGTTACAGCAACGAATGCTGCGAATACAATTTGTTTCATCTGTAGTTATTTTATCAGACTATCAGCTCCAATGCTGTTGCCATAAAAAATATGGCTCATTTCATCTTGTGATGCTTGCTTTTTTAATAGAATCATTTACTGCAGCTGCAGTGGTAACAGGTACATTCCAACTCACCGGAGTGCACTGTTAAAAGAGGTATGCTTTTGCGCTTTTACACATCATTCGGTTTGTATGTTTTCATGTAACGTGCTGCCACCCTCATAGCAGAGGCGAAACAACAATACAATCTGCAGATCTGTAAAATTGTAAGGAAAAGCAATTAAGCAAAAAGTTCGGGTGGTTGTTCTGAAGTAAGGAGAAATGCAGAACGTGTAGCTGCTGAAAAGGTATGGTTGAATGGTTGACGCAGTTGCTCCAATGCATCGAGCGACCAATAGCTCAACTGCTCACAGTAGTCAAATGAAAATGCTTTATACGATGGGGCGGGTTGTTTACCCGATTTTTGTTCCTGCTGATTTTGCAGATCGTTGACAAGCTTGAAGAAATTTTCCCGGGCATTTACCAACCGGGCTTTATCTGTATCAGGAATACATTTATAAATCATTTCCCCACCTTCGAGTTTACGCTCTACGTATTTGTAGTGCATCCCGTTAATGGTGATTTCGCCGCTTACACGTTCAAACTCTTTCCAGTCGGTTTGATAAGGTAAGCTTACCGGTGCACGCACTTCAATTAATGCGTTGGCATCGTACTCTTTATTATCCAGCTTTTGTTCGAAATGGGTATCGGCTTTTTGCTGTACATAATCCATTACTAACCGGTAGCCAAACCAGTTAAACAGCAGTATGGAGAGAAAAAATATGGAAGCAAAAATTCTCAACAGCAATTCGTTATTGTGCTTTAAAGATAAAGTAATTCATCAATGTTGAGCACATTTAAGGCAGGAACTATTTGTAAAATATTTTCATATTCTCCGAAATCGTTTGCAGAAAAATGCCCGGTGATAGCTATCGCCTTCATACCTGCTTTTTGAGCTGCTTCCACACCCTTTGGCGAATCTTCAAACACAATACAGTGCTCGGGTGGGGTGTTCAATTCGGCTGCAAGTCTCAGCCAGGTTTCGGGGTGGGGTTTGCTCAACTGCACATCATCGGCCCCAACAAAGGCACTGAGGTAACGGCGCAGATCCAGTTTATCCAATGCAAAATCAATATTGGCCTGGTTACTGGCAGTACCGATGCCCATGGGAATCTGTTTCATCAGTGCCTTCTCCAAAAATTCCCGTGCTCCTTCCAGCACCGTTATTTCGTTGCCGTACAAAGCACGGTAGCGTTCTTCTTTTGCAGCAACAATGGCTCTTGCTTCTTCTTCGGTAAAAGTGCGGCCGGGAACAATACGGTGCATCAGTTCGGCACCGTTGCCATAGAGTTGGTTCATCAAGGCTTCCCCTTCAAGCGGACTGCCCATTTCTTTCACTACCAGCTGCCATGTTTTAAAATGTGCCGGCATGGTATCGATGAGTGTGCCGTCGAGATCGAAGAGAAAGGCTTTGTTCATAGTACAAAAATAAAGCTGTTGCTATGTTTCCAGCTGGTTTTTGTAAATGAGATCTCTCCTGCGTCGAGATGACGATTGCAGTCATTATTATGACTCAAGAAACATTACCTCTTATTCACAAAAGTCCTCTTCTGCACACCTACACCCGTAATAGTTACACTCTTCCAGTTAGCTGGTAATACTGTTTTTATTTGTGTGATGCCTGTTGCTGTAATTTCCAAACCGGCAAAGCCCATTAACACACTTTGTAAAATACCACCTGCACCAGTTGCGAAGTAAGGATTGGTGCCGCCTTTTGTTTCGGCAATTACACGAAACGGCGGATTAAGATTGGGAATGAATGCATCTTTAAACCAATGATAGGCTTTCTCCTGGTTGCCGAGCCTTGCATATAAGGTAGTGAACACTGCTTGTGTCATTGCCGGTGTTCCTTCGTTGGGTACACGTTGTTCGTAATATTCTAAATCTTTACGAATCGCTGCTGCATCTTTCACTTCTTTCAACGGATACGCTAACAGGTTTACATCGGCCTGTTTAATGCCTTCACCATTATACGTTGCATGTTCTCTTGTTACACCGTCAGGGAATTTCAATACCGGAATATTGTTGGCTACATTCATCCAATCTGCATTTGGTACAATGCCTAACAATTTCGCTGCTTCTGTTGCAAACTGTAAGTTGGCTTTTGCAGCAGCATTCGTAAATGCATTGTTATCTACATTCTCGGCCCACTCATCTGCAGCCACCACATTTTTAATATCGTATTTACCCGGGCCGTTGCGTTCTACTCTGCTTGCCCAAAAATCGGCTGTTGCACTTAAGATGGGATATCCTTTTTCTTTGAGCCATACTTTATCCTGCGTTACACAATAGTAATTCCATGCTGCGAATGCCACACAGGCGGTGATGTGATGTTCGAACGGACCACTCAACGCCCACACCGGTGTTTCTTCCACACCTGTTTCTGCACTTTCCCAAGGAAACATGGCTCCTTTAAATCCTTTACTGAAAGCATTACGCTTTGCAGCATCTAACCGTTGATAACGATACTCCACCATGCTCTTTGCCAGTTCAGGTTTCAATACCAACAGTGCTGGATACATCCACAACTCGGTATCCCAAAACACGTGACCATTATATCCCAATCCACTCAAGCCCATTGGTGATGGTGATAATGCAGTGCCTTCTCTTGTGAATGAATACAGATGATACAACATGCTGTTTACATCCTGCTGATCCTGCTTTGCTTCTTCGTTTGTTCCTTCGATTGTAATACGGCTGCTCCACAACTCATCCCATGCCTTGGTATGAAACTGCAGCAAGCGTTCTCTGCCTTCCAGCTTTGCATAAATGGTTAAGCGTTCTGCTTCGTTCAACGGATCATCGTGATGTGCTGATGTAATCGATGAACCGGCAATGGAATAACGATAGGTTTCACCCGCTTTCAGCTGTTTGCTGAACTTGAGTAAATGCATATTGTTATCCCACATTTCATGTATCACTCTTGGCTCGCTGCCATGATGTTCAGTAAACAAAAATGTATTACTGGCACACATTAACAATTTACCCGTAGGACTTTTTGCGGAGGAGGTGAGTAAGCTCATGGTTACATGCGGACGATCAATTTCATTGTAATAATTCTGTACATCTTTCAACGCATCAGGTGCTTCCATTACACTGGCACCTGTGATCGTAATATTTTTTTTAGGTGTGATTGTAATATCCATCAATACCGTAAACGGTAAATGACGCAATGAATAATACGTATAAGTTACAGTTGCTTTATCTCCATAATCAAATGTGGTGGTAAAGCTGGCATGCTGCATATCCAGTTCCTGTTTCATATTCGATGCCGATTTTGAATCGATTCGTTTGCCATCTATTTCCAGGTAACTGTTGAGTAAATTGAAACTTTTTAAAAAATTGCTTACACGGCCACGGCCATACAAATCGTATGCACCGGCCAAAACCACATCCTTCACTTTAAATGGCTCGGGCGATGATACGACCCCGATCATTCCATTGGCAACGGTGATGCCGTAGTAATTGGCGGGATCGAAATTTGTTGCTGTTATTTTCCACGGATCGATTGTTTGTGCAGTGGAAGAAATTGTAACAATGAGAGATGCAAAAAAGAGAAATCGTTTCATGGCAAACTGTAATTGAAGTAAGAAAGATAAACACTTCGTTGCAAAATGTTGATGCTTGTTCCATAATTGGATATTGCAAACGATTGCAAGGTTATTCCTGCATAACAAATGCCTGTTTCTGCTGTTTACACAAGAGCGAAATCAGCTATCTTGCAGGTTGCCGAAAATCCAGGGTATGAAACGATTATTGCTGTTTATTGGTTTAATTGTAGTTGTTGCTTTAACAGTATTCTACTTCCGCATTCCGCAAAAAGAAACGTACAGTTATAAAGCGGTGTTTCATTGTACCAACAATGCAGCCATTCGCTTACTGCACGACAGTACACAATGGAAAAACTGGTGGGCCGGTAAACAGGAGCAGGCAGCTGTGTACAGTTTTAACAACCGCAGTTATTATTTTCAGCAAATGATTTTGCCCGGTATTGAAACAAAAACAACAGCCGGTAGCGATTCGGTTACAGCATTCTTCCAGGTATTTCCTTACAATGTAGATTCTGCTTACTTCGAATGGAGTTATGTATTTGCGTATAGCAGTAACACATTTACAAAAGTGAAACAATACCTGCAACTGCGTTCGTTGAAAAAAGATTTCAAACAGTTTCTTGCTGCAGTAAAACCTTTTTTTGAAGACGAGAAGAATACGTACGGCATGAAAGTAGAAACACAACGGGTAAAAGATTCTACATTGATTTCGCTGAAGAAAACATTTGATCATTACCCTACTACAGAAGATGTGTACAGTCTTGTAACAGCAGTAAAGAATTATATACAGGAAAAAGGCGGTGAAGAAACAAATGCACCAATGTTAAACATTCTTCCATCAATAAATAATCAGTACGAGGTAATGATCGGCATACCAACAAAAACCGATGTGGAAGAGCAGGAACCATTCAAACGCAAAAAAATGATTCTCGGCTATATTCTGGTGGGCGATGTTACGGGCGGCATGGCTACTGTTGCCGCAGCCGAAAAACGCATGGCCGATTATGCGTTCGATCATCAGAAAACTGCACCGGCTATTCCGTTTCAATCGCTTATTACCAACCGTATGCAGGAAAAAGATACGAGCAAGTGGATTACCCGTATTTATTACCCTGTGCTGTATTAAATTTATTTGAATCGAACGATCTGCACCGCATCATTATTCTTTGCCAGAATATACGCTTGTCTGCCGTTGATGTTGATGCCTTTGATGCTGCGTACCTGTCCGTTAATGGTTAAACCATTTAGAGGTGCATACACAAATTTGCCTGCGCCTTTATTGATGAGCAAGGTGCCAAAGTCGGCATCCTGTCTTCCGATCTCGACATTGTTATCGTAATAATTGCCGAACAATAGTACATCGGGTAAGCTGTCGTTGTTGGCCTGCACAACCATTGCTGTACGATAGGTTGTTAACTGTGCTTCGTAGGGCAAGGCTGTAACAGTAAATGTTCGATCGCCCTTGTTCTGCAAGAAAGCATTACTTAAATAATCAACCGAATACTTCTGTGCCTTCTTTAACTTATCTGCGCCAAACAAATCGTTCAGCGATGCTTTGGCAAAATCTTCTGCATATAAAAACTTCTTCTTCAACAGTGGTAATTGCTTTTCCAGTTCCTGTTTGGTTGCAAACGGAATTTCTTTGTGCTGCAGATAATATGTAAGCACCTGTTCGTTTCTTCCATTCGCATCAAAATCGTTGATGTATAACGAGAGTGGTTCATCTGCCGATGCTTTTAAGCGGCTGTTCAATCCGAAGTTGCCGGCAATGAAATCAAGCTCACCGTTTGCATCCCAATCAAACGGCAGTACAAACGTCCACCAACCTTTATTTGCTGTAATGGTTTGTTTGGTAAATGTATTGTTGTTAAAAATAAATGCATCAATGCCGCCCCATTCGTAACAAAGCAGGAGATCTTTTTTGTTATCCATATTTACATCCACCCATTGTGCATCGGTTACCAAACCGGGCTGTACTAATTCTTTTGTGTAAGCAGCTGTTACATCGGTAAATGTTCCGTTACCGCTATTTTTTAATAAATAGGAGCGGGGTTTTATACCAAAATTCCATGGCTCAACTCTGCCGGGCAGAAAAATATCTGCAAAACCATCACCGGTAAAATCGTGCACTGTCATTTTACTTTGCGTAACAACAATATTTATAAAGGCATCTGGTTTCTTGGTAAAATTTCCGTTACCGTCGTTCAAATACAACAGCGGCAAAAGATGTTCATCCGTGCCATAGTATTCGTTACCACCTGCTGCAATTAACAAATCAACATGCGTATCATTATTTACATCTGCAAATACTGCATCTGCATTTTCGGTCATACTATCGAGCCACATAGCTGGTTGTGCTTTGTAGCTGAATGTTCCTGCCGCTGTTTGTACATACACGGCGTTGCGGTAACCTTTTGATGAACCAATGAATACATCATCCAATCCATCGTGATTAATATCGCCGACTGCCAATGCGGGGCCTTCGGTTGAATTCATATGCGGCAGCAAAGGCTCCCGTGCAAATTCGTTGAATACATTTTCAATATGCCGGTGATCAAGCTTTGTTGCTGCGGTAATATCTTCTATTGCATTTACTGTTGGCGGATGAAAGTTGATGATCTTGCTATAATCAAACAAAGGCAAGCCTTTTGTATATGCAAATTCCTGTTTACCTGTTTTGATGTTGATGGATTGATGCGTACGATCGGGCCAGATGAGAAAAGCAGAATCAATCTTTGTTTCTTCTAATCCAATATGCAACGGCACCAACATACTCGATAAAAATCCATGCACCGGGTTGTGTTCATACGTACGTATTCCCTTACCTGCAAACAATACAACGGTTGAACCAATCGCATCGGGGTTTTGCGCCGGACCTTTTAATGTTATGGAAGCCGATGGTTTTACTTCTGTATTGGTTTTGTTTTCGTACAACAGCACAGGATCATTAATATTATTCACAATGAGATCCTGGTCTCCATCATTATCCAGATCAGCATATACCGAACCATTGGAAAATGTAGGCAGATTGTTTGCAATACTGTCGGTTACATCCTCAAATTGCAGATTACCCTTGTTACGAAAGAAATGGTTGGGCAATTTTATTTCCGGAAACTTGTTTACCAACAGCATGTCTTTATCTTCAACAGTTCCGCTGCGCATTTTTTGTTGCAGCTCTTCGTTCGATACAAAGTTGATGTAGTCGATATCATTCATCCGTTTTGGAATACCGTTCGATACAAACAGATCTTTACGACCGTTGTTATCAAAGTCCATCCACAACGCAGCCCAGCTCCAATCAGTAGCATTGATGCCTGCATATTGGCCCACTTCACTAAACAAACCGTTACCTCTGTTCCACTGCAGATTGTTGCGTGCATATTGATAATTGTAACCGTAGTTGATCTTGTTTTGAAAAATGTTGTAATCATCTTCTGCCAATGAACGACGGATCATGTAGGGATCGTAGGGCAACATATCCATTGAAATAATTTCCGGAAAACCATCGTTGGTAATATCGGCTGCATCCACACCCATGCTAAACTGGCTGGTATGCATCAGTCGCTTCGTAGTTTCTTCGCTAAACGTTCCGTTCTGCTGATTGATGTAGAGATAATCATTCTCATGAAAATCGTTGCCTACATAAATATCAGGCCAGCCATCTACATTCAAATCACTCACTACCACACCTAAACCATATCCGATTTTTGTTCCGTTGATGCCGGTTGTTGCTGTTACATTCGTGAAGTATGCATGTTGCTTTTGATCGGCTGTTGTAATAAGATCGTTTCTATACAAACGCTGACCGGCTAACGAATCATACGTATTGAGAAAGTTTTTGCGTGGTGCATAGTTACCATCGTGATTCACCGAATGGTTCAGCAAAAAGAGATCAAGATCTTCATCACCATCATAATCGAAGAACACAGCCTGTGTACTAAAGCCCGAAAAGTCTAAACCATACGCCGCAGCTTCATCAACAAAGACCGGCACGCCATTCTTTATTTCTTTACATACAAGGAGTTGATTTTTTCCTTTCAACACTTTGTAGTTACCTACACGGCAAATATAAATATCGAGCAAGCTATCGTTGTTAATATCAACTACGGAAACGCCTGTACTCCAGCTGCCATCCTGCGGAATAGTTGCAGCTGCTGTAACATCGGTAAACTGTAATGCTCCTTTGTTAAGGAATAATTTATTATCACCCTGGTTGGCGGCAAAAAACAAATCAACCAAACCATCTTTATTAAAATCGGCAGCGCCCACACCTGCACCATTGTAATAGTACATGTAGGAAAACAAATTAAAGTCCGGCGTTGGTTGCAGCTGATTGGTAAAGTTTAAACCGGTTTCTGTACTCTTCTTTACTTCAAAGAGCGGGTTGTCGATGTTATGCCTGTTACTGCATGCAAGCATGCAAAGCATTCCTGCAGCTAACAACAGTGTTCTATAATTCAGGGCTTGCTTCTGTATATACATCATCAGTTCTGCTTTGCATTTAATTTGTATAATACAGGCGTTGCATTGTTTTCGAGAAACAGCAAATAGTTATTACCGGCGGTGTTCCATGAAACAATATCTCTTGTTTGTCCGAATAAGTTTAGTCCTGTTTCTGTTGCTGGTACCGGTACAAATTCGCCTTTACGATTATTAAGCAACACTTGTCCGTAACTCGCATCGAGCCGGCAAAACTGCGGCAACAGATTAAAAAAGTTACCGGCCGTAATTAAATCATCGTAGCCATCGTTGTTTACATCCATCAGTTTCATTGCATGAATACTGGATAGCTGTGTTTGCCATGGCAAGGCTTTAATGGAGAAATTTCCTTTACCATCGTTATAAGCAACACAGGACGATGCATAGTTTACTTCCTTCTGCTCTGCATCTTTTAATCCTGCACCAAACAGATCCTGTATAGTCTTCTTTGCAAAATCCTGGTGTTTAAGATTTAGTTTTTTAAGTGACGGAACCTGATCGGTTATCTCACGCTTCATAAACACAGGCACATCGGTGGCGTTGTACGTACGTGTAAGCATTTTATCAGTTATGCCGTTTGCATCAAAATCTTTCATCCATAATTTAACCGGTTTGTTGTTGCCTGTTTGCAAATAAAAATTTTCACCGAGGTTTCCTAACAGCAAATCTGTATCGCCGTCCTTATCTATATCTGCAGCGGTAACTGTTTGCCACCAGCCTTTATATTGTTCAATACCGGTTTTTAACTCGGTTAATTGCTTGCCGTTAAACGAAAATATTTTTGCGCTCATCCATTCGCCGGCAAGTATTAAATCTGTTTGTTTGTCGTTATTCACATCGGCTGTTGTTGCAGATGTTATCATACCTGCTTTCAACAGTACAGGAGCAACAGTTGTTGTTACATCGGTAAAATTTCCCTGCCCATCGTTACGCAGTAAAAAACTTTCGGGTGTCGCTCCATAGCTTTGCGATACGCTGCGGCTCCCAATGAACAAATCAATAGTTCCATTTTTATCGTAATCGTATGCTGCAACAGCACCGCAATTGGTGTTGAACATGGGAATAGCACCACGCTTTAATGTAAAGTTGCCGTTGCCATCGTTAATGAATAATTGGTTTTGATAACCGCCTGTACCCGGCGCTGCAAAGTTGCCGCCACCACCTGTAAACAAATCCATGTCGCCATCTTTATCGCAATCGAAAAACAAAGCTGCTGTTACATCGTTAAAGGCAAAGGTTGTAAAGTCGGGCACATTGGCCAACCGAAATCCATTGGCTGTTTGCAGATACAAGGCGCCTGCCTGTCCTTTTGCGCCTCCAATATATACATCCGTTAAGCCATCGTTATTTACATCGGCTGTAGCTGCTTTCGGACCTTGTGTTGACAGCATGAATGGAATGTTGCGTTCGTAAAAGAAATCAACATGCTCATCTTCTTTATGTGCAGCAAACAAACTGTCTTGCTGTTGAAAATAGGTTTCAATTGGTGGATATGCAGACCATCCATTTTTGTTAGCCTTATTTACATCGTATTGAATATTGTGCAGTTGATTAACCGCCGGCTTAACAATGGTTGTAAACGATTGGTTGGGCCAGATGATACGGATGGAATCAACTGCTTCTTTACCAATACCAATAGTTTGCTTGTATTCAATAGAAGATTCAAATCCTCTTGCAGGAACAATTTCTCTTTTAAGTACCTGGTTCTTCTGATAGATTTTTATTACACTGCCAATACCAAACAAATTCTGCCCTTCGTATTTCAGTTGTACACTGATATAATTATTTTGATTTTTTTCACGGCTGTTATTTTTATAAACCAGCGCCGGTTGGTTTACATTGCTGATGACCAAATCCAGATCACCGTCATTATCCAGATCAGCATACGATGCACCGTTCGAAAATGTTTTCTTCGTAAAGCCCCACTCATCACCTGCATCTGCAAATTTTAAATTGCCTGTGTTACGATACGCTTTGTTGGGAATAGGATTAGAAGGCATACGATTGATGATGGTGCTCACTTCTTCTTTCTTGCCCGTCTTTACCATTTGTTGTGCTACTTCGTTGGCAAAAAAGTCAATGAAATCCTGATCAGTTACATCGTAGTAAATACCATTGCACACATAAATATCTACCTTGCCATCATTGTCAGCATCAAACATGAGTGCGCCCCAGCTCCAGTCACTATCGGCCACACCACTGAAGAAAGCTGTTTCAAAAAACTTTCCTTTTTTGTTATTTACCTGCAATGCATTTTGCGTGTACTGGTAATAGAAACCCTGTTTTACTTTCAGGTTAAACACATCATAACTTTCAAACGATGAGTTGGCACGCAAACGGTAATCATCGCCGGGCAACATATCGGTTGTAAAAATATCGGGGCTGCCATCGTTGTTAATGTCCTGCATATCTGCACCCATTGATGAAAGACTGGTATGCTGTATACGTTCTTCCAGTTCATCTTTAAACGTTCCGTTGCGTTGGTTGATGTAGAGATAATCACGCTCAAAAAAATCGTTCGATACATATACATCCGGATAACCGTCTTCATTTACATCGCCCACAGTAACACCCAATCCTAATGAAATTAAACTGCCATGAATGCCTACTTCTTTGGTTACTTCTTTAAACTTACCGTTATCGTTGCGATAAAAATGATCGCCGCCGGGTTTTAAAAAATCGGCTACCTGCCATTGTTCTGCTGGCAAATCACGCAGGCTGGGGTAGTTGAGTGTGTTTACGGGAATTGGACTGTTGTTGATGATGAAGCAATCGAGGTCGCCATCCAGGTCATAATCAAAAAACGAAGCGTGTGTACTGTAGCCATCATTATCCAACCCATACTCCGCTGCTTTTTCGGTAAACGTTAAATTGCGATTGTTGATGAAGAGTTGATTGCGACGCAAAGAAGAGTCGAACATATTACCTGCGTTGCACACATAAATATCGAGCCAGCCATCTGCATTAATATCTGCAAACACCACTCCTGTACTCCATTGCTTTTTTTCAGTAAACCCAGCTTTTACAGAAATATCTTCGAACTGCAGGTTTCCTTTATTGAGATAGAGTTTGTTACTGCCCTGGTTCGAAATAAAAAACACTTCGGGTAAGCCATCATTATTTAAATCGCCGGTGGCAACACCTGCACCGTTATAAAAATTACGATAGGTAAAGATGTTGAAGTCTTTATCGTTGGTGAGTTTATTTTCGAACTTGATGCCGCTGTTCTCTACTTCAGAAAACAACGTATCATTCTTTTTATTGTTACAGGCAAGCACGGATAGTGCAAAAAACAGTACTTTAAAATTTCTCGTTAACATCATGTTCAACACAAGCATTAAGGCTACAAGATAAAACTGTTTGCTTAGTTGTAAACAGTTGTGGAAGGTTTCCTTCGTTAAAAAAAAGAGGCCGCTGAAACCAGCGACCTCTCCCCTATTGATTATGATAAAAACTAGTACCCGGGGTTTTGCTTCAAATTCGGATTTGAAGAAAGTGCGATTGCAGGAATCGGGAAAATCACCTTTGTAGGAGCTGATTCTGTTGCACGTTCCTGAACCGGCTTGTTAAACACACCGTAACGGATCATATCATTTCTTCTCCAGCCTTCGAGATATAACTCACGGCCACGCTCTGCCAATAAAGTTGTAAGCGTTGGAGCTGCAGTTAATGCAGTTGCATTACGTCTGCTTCTGATGCTGTTTACGATTGCCAATGGAGTTTCTGCATCTGTACCACCTCTTAAGATGGCTTCTGCTTTCATTAAGCGTACGTCAGATAAACGCAGGAATACGAAGTCGTTTGTACTACCCCAACCACCATCGTTAATTGTAGATGGATCGAGCGGGAATTTGTTGGTACGGATACCACTTGCTTCACCGTTGAAGAAGATACTTACGTTTCTTGTAAACACGAGCGGGTTACCACTACGATCTTTCAGATCAACCAATGGATTACCGATACGCTGACCTTGAGGACCTCTTGCCTGACCAATGTTTAAGCCGGCTTTTGTACCAACCTGATCTGTAAAGCCAGGAAGTGTAGCGCTCTTACGAACGTCTGCATCTTCAAAGCTGTCGTAGAAATCAGAAAGTGTTGTAAAGCCATTCCAACCGGAAGGCGTCTGGTTATAGTGACCACCCATACAGGTAGCCCATACCATGTTAATACCATCGCTGTTTCTTCTTACAAAAATGTTTTCTGAAGAAGCGCTGTTATTGGTCCAAACGAAGTTGTCCCAATAGTTTGTTTCAACAGCGAGATTTGTATTGGCAGCAACACTGTTACAGTACTGTATTACTTTATTCATATCTGCAGCAGCAAATGTGTAAGGACCAGCAGGAGCAGTTGCGGGCGCTTTGTAAACTGCTTTATTCAAATACAGTTTTGCTAACAAAGCCCATGCAGCTTCTTTTGTTGCAACATGACGGTTAGAACCTGTAAATGCAGGTAAGCCGGCAACAGCAGATTCCAGTTCAGTAATAATTAAATCGATGGCTTCTGCACGTGGCACTACAGATGGAATGCTGCTCGCAGGAGCAGTTGCAGGACGCACCTGCATCTGACCAAACGCATCGATCATTAAGAAACGGAAATAAGAGCGGAGGAATTTACCTTCTGCCTGTGCCTGACCTGTTAACAGTTCGGCAGCAAGTGTAGATTGGAATAACGCACCGTTCAAACCATTCCAAACGTTGTTGATCTGGTTATGATCGGGACCCCATGTGTGGAGGTGCAAACGACGCCATGTACCGAAGTCGTCCCAGTCTGTACCACGTGTTGGGCCTAAAATTTCATCCGTGCTATGTTCGTTCAACGCAAACCAGTTTTCCTGGCTTACCAATTGGTTTAACTGACCGTATACTGATGAAATGGTTGGTGCACTTGGCGTAGCACCATCTTTCACAACGCCAATCGTTTCCTGTCCACCTAACTCCGGCTCCAGCTTTGTACAAGAAGATGCAAACAAAGCAAAAGCAGCAGCTACAGCAGCAACAGAACTTTTCATACTTGTTTTCATTATAATCATTTTATAAGTTAAAATTAAAATCCAAGGTTAACACCGAATGTTACAACTCGTGGTCTTGGGTAGTTTGTATAATCGAAACCACGTGAAGGAACACCGCTGATGCTCTTATCTACGTTTACTTCAGGATCGATACCTGTGTACTTCGTAAACAACGCCAGGTTTTGGCCTGATGCATAAACAGAGAGTGATTTAATCACTTTGCTGCTCTTCAGGTTAAACGCATAGCTCAGGTTTACGTTTGAAATGCGGATGAAATCACCTTTTTCGAGGAAGCGAGTTGAAACGCTACCAGGGTTAAATGGATTTTCTGCACTTGTACCGGCTGAGTAAATTACGTTACGACCATTACGTAAGCTTCCTTTCAGGAATAACGCATTGGCTGTGTTGTTATATACGTGGAAACCTGTTACAGCGTTTGCAAACACACTCAAGCTCCAGTTACCTAACGTAAAGTTGTTGGTTAAACCAGCAAAGAAGTTAGGAATAGCTGTACCTACGAGTTGGTTTTGTGCACCATTTTCGTAGCGTGCGTTACCATTACCATCAAATCCACGGAACACAGGCATAGACCATGTAAATAACGGTTGACCGTTGGTAAATGTTTGCGCATAAGCACCTGTTAAACCTTGTCCGCTTACACCACCTGTAATTACAGGAACAGGCATATCACGGAGTTCGTTCTTCACAAACGTCATGTTATAATTTGCATCCCAGCTAAAGTTTTTGCCTTTGATGATTTTATAACCGAAGCTTACTTCCCAACCCTTGTTAATTACATAACCGGGCAGGTTAATAAACCAGTTAGAAGTAGGAGCGAAACCACCCGGAGTTGGTGCGTTAAACAGAATGTTTGTACGCTTGGTGTAGAAATAATCTACAGTTACATTCAGTCTGTTATCTTTTGTAGTGAAGTCAATACCTGCACCGGTAGTAGCAGCTTCTTCCCATTTCAGATCGGGGTTACCTGTTTGTACCAATGTGTTTTGAGCTGCACCGTTTGCATCTTTATAGTTGAACTGGCGGTTAACAGCACCGTAAGAAGGCAAACCATCCTGGCTACCAAGCTTACCGTAGTTTGCTCTTAAGCTAAACTCGCTGAACCATTTGCCAAGCGTGTTTCTTGCAAACTCTTCGTTTACAATTTTCCATTTACCGGCAAATGCAGGGAACACACCGTAACGGTTGTTTGCACCGAACTTAGAAGAACCATCGGCACGTACAGTTGCTGTAAGGAAGTATTTGTCATCGAATGAATAGTTTACACGACCAAAGTAAGACTGCAACTCATTCTTATCGTAACCGGGATACAGATCCGCATAGTTCTTAAAGTTGTTGAAGTCTTTTACAAATACATCATTAGGCTTTGTTACTGGTGTATTTAATCCCCAACCTACACGCTGAGAATATTCGGTAATGAAGTTCTGGTAAGAGAAACCACCAACGATGTTAAAGTTGCTCTTGCCAAAATCTTTATCGTATGTAAGGTAATGTTCAACCAATGTAGACTTAAGATCTAAGTTTTGCTTGGTTGTACGGCCATTACCCTGGATAGAGTTGTTATAGTTTTGAACTGTAATACCGTTTGGCGTAGATAATGTTGTTGTACCGCCGTAAGCGTTTGAACTTAAGCGAGGATCTGCAAATGCAATACGCTCACTCTTCATGTTGTCTAAACCTAATACTACTTTGTACGTAAGTCCTTTTGTAATATTCCAGCTACCTGAAATACTGTTGAGGAAACGAGAAACACGGTCGTTATCATCAAAGTAAGCCAACATTTGTGATGGATTACGTTGATCGCCCGGCTGATAGAATGAACCATCAGGATTGTAAATCGGGTAAGTTGGGTTAAACTGCAATGCAGCGCCCAATAAGCTACCCTGGTAACCTGCGTTATTACTTAACGGAGGATACTGATTTTTTGTGCTGGAATAAGTAGAAGCTAATTCAAACTTCAACTTATCGCCCCAGAACTTTTGTGTAATGTTTGCACGTGCAGTTAAACGCTTCAGCGAGCTGTTGCGGATAATACCTTGCTGATCATCGTACGAACCACTTAAACGAACATTGGTTGATTTTGCATTGAAGCCCCAGCCAAGGTTATAGTTTTGTGAAACGCCTGTACGGAAGATCTGATCCTGCCAGTCTGTATTTGCTCCTTTATCGAGCAATACAACCGCATCGCCTGCAGCAATCGGATCGGCACCGCCATCAATGTTTGCTTTTTTAGCAGCGAGGAGGAAATCCTGTGGCTTCATCAGATCGTAACGCTTTGCAGTAGTTGCAATACTTGTTGCAGCACTGAAAGTGATCTGGCCTTTTTTACCGCCCTTACCGCTTTTAGTGGTGATTAATACAACACCGTTTGCACCTCTTGAACCGTAAATAGCGGCCGCAGATGCATCCTTTAAAACAGTAATGCTTTCAATGTCGTTCGGGTTAAGGAACATCAATGGGTTTCTTGGTGTTGAGCTACCTTCTACGCCACTGGCGCTACCTAATGTACCACCGCTGGCAATAGGTACTCCATCCACCACATACAATGGTTCCTGGTTACCACGAATTGAGGCTGTACCTCTGATGTTGATTGTAGCAGCAGAGCCCGGTTCGCCGCTTGCGGGTGTAACTAACACACCTGGAGTACGACCTTGTAATAACTGGTCGGGTGTAGAAATTTGCCCTTTGTTAAAGTCTTTTGTAGTAATGTTCGATACAGAACCTGTAAGGTCTTTTACCTTACGTGTACCGTAACCGATTACCACTACTTCGTTCAAAGCAGCATTCTGTGTTTCCAGTGTAACAGATATGTCCCCATCTGTTATACTTACTTCTTTAGAGGAAAAACCTACAGAAGAAATAACAAGCGTTTTAGCACTTGTAGGAGCATTTAAACGAAAAGAACCGTCTGCACCTGTAGTTGTAGAAACATTCGTTCCTTTAACCAATACAGTAGCAGAAGGAACGCCTTCGCCTTTCGAGTCGGTTACCTTACCGGTAACGGTTTTTGTTTGTGCCGTTGCAAATGCAACAAATACAAACAAACTGAGCATGGTGAGAATGCCTCTTGCAAGTTTCGTCAAGATCATAATCAGTAGTTTTTAAATTGTTGAGGGTTATGAACTAACACATACGTCTTGCAATGACAGCCCGGAGAGAGTTCCAGAAAGGCCGGGATATAGATATTTCTAGAGCAGTCTATATGGCTACACGCAATCGGCAATGTTAATCTGATGTGAATTTATAGGAATTCATTTCAGAAAAAGGCATTAAGTTTATCCCATGAAATCCGCAAACGATTGCGAAAATAATTGCGGTGGAAAAAAAACGACCCTAATTTTTGTCATATGGCTAATGCTACGCTAAAAAAGATTGCCCAGGTATTGGACATCAGTATTTCTACTGTTTCGAGAGCTTTAAAAAATCACCCCGATATTTCCTCCCTTACAAAGCAAAAAGTAATGGAGCTGGCAGAGACATTGGAATACGAACCAAACGCAGTTGCAGTGAACCTGCGCAGTAAGAATACAAAAGTGTTTGGTGTAATGATTCCTTCTATAACCAATAACTTTTACGACTCGTTTGTAAATGCAGTTGAAGAAGAAGTAAAGAAGGCCGGTTATTCCTTAATGATTTTGCAAAGCGGTGATGAGCCTGCTGCTGAAATTGAAAACCTGAAAATATACCGGCAAAACAGGGTAAGTGGCGTGTTTGTTTGTTTATCGAAGGAAACAACCAATATTGAAGCTTTTCATAAAATGAAAGATGCGGGTATACCATTGGTGTTTTTTGATAAAGTACCCGATGATGGTTCGTACGATCGTGTTTGTCTGGCAGATAAAGAGGCAGCTGTAATGGCTGCAGAAGCATTGTTGCAGAAAAACAAAAAGAACATCCTGGCTATTTTCGGTAATACACAACTCTCGATTACCAAACGCCGGTTAGAAGCATTTAAACAGGTATTTAAAGAGGAAAGCAAAGTTTCGTTATCGCTTGAGTTTGCCGGCAAGTCCGATGAAGCGGAAGATATTGCCCAACGTTATTTCCAGCTTAAGAAAATGCCGGATGCTGTCTTTTGCATGAGTGATGAAATTCTTACCGGTGTAATGAAGAGTGTACAGCGTTTAGGCATTCGTGTTCCTGCACAAACAGGTATCATTACGTTAAGCGATGGTTACTTTCCTAAAATTTATTTTCCTGAAATTACTTATGTTGAAACAAGCGGTTACCGCTTGGGCAAACTGGCCTGCGAACGGATGATGGAATGTTTAAAAGGAAAAGAAGAAACAACTGAACTGTTTGTAAGCTCCCGTTTTGTTGAAGGCGGATCGTTATAATCCAGTTGCTTTCTGTTCATTGAGCTTTACCTGTAAACGGATGAATATACCCATGAGCAGAAAGTAAATACTACCTATTTTATCTGTTTCAATTAAATCGCTCAGCAGGTTCAACGTAACAATCATACTCAGTATAACAGCAGCTGTTACTGCAAGCGATCGTTCAAACGGATCGTTTAATGTGTGGTATGATTTTACTGCTATCGTAAACATGCAAATGAGTAAAGCCAGCAGTATAAACAAGGCCGGCAATCCCTGTTCAATTGAAATAAGCAGAAAATAATTATGTACCGATGATTTTTCTTCGTTATTACTCACCCATGTTTTAAATGCAGCAACCGTGTACTCTTTATAGTAGGTAGTAAAGGTATTTGGACCATAGCCTTTCAGCTTTTCTTCGTTTACCATTTTTACCCCGGCAATCCAACGGTAGAAGCGCTCCATTGTTGACATATCCTTGAGCGTATAGGTCGCTTCAAGGTGTTCGTTTAAATCGAAATGCTGACGGGTTGTATTAAAGTCCGGTGCAAACTTCATGTAGTTTTCATCCTGCACCAGTAAAAACAAAGCAACTGCAGCAGCAAGCAAGGCTGTAAAAATCAACGATAATAAAAACCGTTTTTTAATTGCAATCCAGGTAACTGTACCGGAAAGTAAACAAAGCCAGGCACCTCTTGAATAAGCAAAGAACAAGGCAATAAAAAAAACAACCATTACGGCTACAATCCATTTACGTAAACGCTTTGTTGAAAACTGGTACCACAGCAGCAACACAGGAGAGAGGCAGACCAATAACGCCGAATAGTTTACGTGGTTGCGGAAAAAAGGACTGAGAGTAGCGTTAATTGATTCGAATGTAAATCCTTTACCGGCATGTTGAAGTAAACTGTACAGAACAGGAATAAGCATTGCAAAAATCAACGCCTTTGATGCCAGTGCAAAATCTTCTTTTGTACGCAGGAAAAATAATCCGCCCACTACAAAGGCCATAATAAACCATGCCTTTGCCAAACAGTATTTTATACTCAGCCAAACTTCATGCGAAAAGAAAACCGTCATGAGCAACCAAACCAGTTGCAGCAACAGCAATAGCACCAAACTGCTTTTACGTAATTCAACAGGTAACAGATGCGGCTTCAGCAGAAACAAAACAACTAACCAGCCCGTCAGTAATAACATCAACGGCTCATCGGGTAAATCGGTAGAGAGTGTAGCCGTTACCTCAAACTCGGTTGAAAGCGGTATAACAAACAGCAATGCAAAAAAGAGCAGCCTTAAGTTTAAGCCAAACGAAAATGCAGCTAAGCCTGCAAACGGAACAACCAGCAACAGGTTTTCCTGTAATACAACTCCTGCAATAATACATGCCACAGCTGCCAGTGAAGGCAGCCAGAAATGAACCAGTTCGTTTTTGGTAAACAGACCCTGCATGTTAGTTGGCTTTCTGCCGTGAGCGCCACTCAACCACAATGAGCAGCAAAACAGAAAAGATGAAGGAGGCAACAGCTGCCATAAGTACAGCCGCTAAAATTTTCGGTTTATCTTTTTTTAATGCCGGCAACGCTTCTTCAATTACAAACAACGAACTCACATCGTTAATACTGGTATTGAATTGCTGCATGAGTTTTTCTGTTTCATTGAGCCTTGCAATTAAGTCTGTTTTACGGGCCGTTAAAAAAGCATCTGCTTTACCTTGTAATTGCTGCTCCACCTGTTGCAGTGTATCTTTCTGTGCATTAAAATCACGCTGCAGTTTTTGTAAAATTTCCAGCTTCATGTTGTTGGATGAAGCCACACTTTTTTCATTCACTCTTTTTACAATGGCATTGGCAATTGCAGCAGCCAGCTTCTTATCGATATCCCACACATTTACCTTTACATGCCCGAATTCGTTTTTATGAATGTGTACATTTTCTTTGTATTCATAATCGGCCAGGTAAGCGGCACGTTCATCGTTTGCATCAATTTTATAATGCTCCCGCAGTTTAAAACTATCTACCATAAAACGGCACATTTCTTCCGAACGGGCAAGCGCCATTAAACGATCATTATCCAGCTCGCCGCCGTAATAGAAATATTGCTCCCAGAACTCGGTACGGTAAATGTTGGACCGATCGCCAAGGTTCGGATTTGCAGCAGTAAACACAGCCGAACTTCTGAAATAAGGTTTCTGCAACAAAAGAATTACGCCGGTTGAAACAGTAGCCAGCAGTACAATAAAGGCAGCCTGTTTCCAGCGTTTCTTAATCAGTTCAAATACGATATCTAAATGCATAAAATGTTTAGAGTTGAAAGTGGGCTAAAGTACAATTAGTTTCAGAACAGCTGAGCATCAAATCACACAACCTCTGCAGCCACTTGTACTTTACGGTTAAAACTTTCGTCGAGCGAAATAAAGGTTTCTGTGCGTTCAATGCCTTTAATTTTTTGTAAAGCATCGTGCAGTACAAAACGCAGCTGGTTAATATCCTTACAAACAACTTCAATAAACATACTGTAGTTGCCGGTGGTATAATTAAGGCGAACGATTTCGGGTATCTTCTGCAAGTCTTTAGCAACCGTATCATACAACGAACTCTTTTCAAGATAAATGCCCACAAAAGCAGTAATGTCGTAACCAAGTGCTTTCAGGTCTACATTTAACTTGGTACCTTTTACAATACCATGCTCCTGGAGCTTTTTAATACGTACATGAATAGTACCACCCGAAACAAAAAGTTTTTTACCTAAATCGGCGTAAGAAATCTGTGCATCCTCCATCATTTCAGAAATGATCTGCATGTCGAGTTTGTCAAGATTTAATTTCGTAGCCATATTGCAATGCTGTTTTAAAATTATTTCAATATTAATGATATTATTTTGAAAATAATCGAAAGTTTTAAAATTTATGTTCGAAAATGTTCAACAAAAGGGAAAGATGGTTTAATATTGCACTGTAATCGTTCTTTGAACAACATACTGTGGAGTGATGAAATTTTCGGCAGACATGCCCTCTCGTCTCGGGGGTGGAGATAACAGAATAAAGTCCGGCAACGGTACCTAACTGCTCCGTGGAGGTTCGACCCCTCCCTCTACAGCAACAACAAAACCTCTTCCTGCAAAAAACGGGAGGATTTTTGAAGTAGTTCTTTTTACACTGTGGGGTGATGAAATTTTTGGCAGACATGCCCTCTCGTCTCGGGGGTGGAGATAACAGGATAAACGCAACATAGAGCCGACGTTACTTTTGGTAAGGCCGACCGGGGTTGACCACTAAACTTTGTGTTGCAGCTAACTGCTCCGTGGAGGTTCGATCCCTCCCCCTACAGCAACTTATTGCGGCCACGGCCGTTAACCTTGCTTTCCGTACAGATTTTTCTCATGCTTTTTTACGATTGCCTTTTGTTTTTACAAAGGGCTTTTTTGTTTTTACAGCTTTCCTGCACCACTTACCTTTGCCCGCTATGGGACAGAAGAAACTCATCCGTTTTGCAGAAATCGAAACCTTTGCCAATGTATTGCAGTACCCGCAACACATGAAAGGGCAGTGGAGTACTTTTTTTAAAAATGAGCATCCGCTTACACTGGAGCTGGCTTGTGGTAAGGGTGAATATGCTGTAGGGTTGGGCCGTATGTATCCGCAACGGAATTTTATCGGTATCGATTTAAAGGGCAACCGTATTTGGGTGGGTGCTAAAACAGCCATTAAAGAAAACCTCGCTAATGTGGCGTTTGTACGTTCGCAAATAGACCAGGTGAACAATTACTTTGCTGCCGATGAAGTACGTGAAATCTGGATCACTTTTCCCGATCCGCAGTTGCGTGCTTCGAAACATAAGAAGCGTTTAACCCATCCGAAGTTCCTACGTCTTTATCAACAGTTTCTGCAGCCGGGAGGATTTGTGCATTTAAAAACAGATTCGCCTGTGTTATATCAATTCACCAAAAAGGTAATTGAGCTGTATGATTTGCCGTTGCACGAAGCAACCGATGATTTATACAAGCAAGCAACCATCAGCGAAGAATTAAAGATTAAAACACATTACGAAGGATTGGACATTGCACAAAGCAACCGCATTCATTATCTGCGATTCAGTTTACCAACAACCGAATTGCCGGTTGAAAAAGACAACCTGTTAAAACAATGGGTGTTCGATACCGAGAAAGAATAAACAGGCGAAAAAAGTTGCATTGAATTGCTGCAACAAAACATGCTGCTATTGGTTAAATAGTTTTACTTCGCTACCGGATACGACTATGAACAAGTTAAAAGAAGGTATTGATTTTTATTACGACGAGCATGACAACGTTGTGCTTACCGCCAAGTACCATCTTGACAAAGGTTATTGCTGCGGCCATGGTTGCCGGCGTTGTCCTTACGATTACGAAGCAGTTCCGGAACCTCGTCGTACCTTGGCATTAAAAGAGCGGAACAATGGCCAGCAAAAAACAAGCAACCAAACTTCCAACAACCGGTAACGCAAAATCTTATTCGTTTTTTGATGATGTGTATGATGTGGTGCGGCAAATACCCAAGGGCCGTGTAACCTCGTATGGCGCCATTGCTGCTTACCTCGGCACCAAACTCTCTGCACGCATGGTTGGCTGGGCTATGAATGGCGCACACAATGTACAACCCAAAGTACCTGCACAACGTGTAGTAAACCGCAACGGTATGCTTACCGGCAAAGCACATTTTGCAACGCCCACACAAATGGAAGAGTTGTTGAAGAAAGAGGGTGTTGCTGTTAAGAATGATACGGTTGTTGATTTTGCAAAGCGGTTTTGGGATCCTGCAGTGGAGTTGGGGTGATTCCGAAATCGTTATCCAACCGCCAATCAACATTTCTTATTTTTTTCAACTGCAAATATTACCTTACCATTTCTAAAACCTTATACAGTATGAGAAGATCTGCTATTGTACTGGCAATGCTTGGCTTTGCTGCGCCTCTTGCTGCGCAACAACCGGCCAAAGACAGTGTTAAAAAAGACACGATGCCTTATACGGCATTTGCCAGCCTTCCACTTAAACCAACCAGACAGGTAAAATTCAGCACCAAAGAAGGTACCTGGATGAGTGTGGATGTAAGTCCCGATGGTAAAACCATTGCCTTCGATTTGATGGGCGATATTTATACCATGCCCATTGAAGGTGGTAAAGCCACCCAGGTAACAAAGGGTATTGCGTATGAAACGCATCCACGTTTCAGCCCCGATGGCAAGAAAATTCTATTTACCAGCGACAGAAGCGGCAGTGATAATATCTGGTACATCGATACCGAGAAAAAAGATACGGTCCAGTTAACCAAGGAAGCAACAGAAGATTTTCCTGCAGCTGTATGGACGCCCGATGGCAATTACATCATCGCCAGTAAAGGACGTCGTATTCCGAAGCTTTTCCTTTACCATAAAGATGGAGGAGGCGGTACACAACTTACCGATGGATCGCCCAGTTTAAAAATGATCGACCCGTTCATGAGCAGCGATGGTAAAACCATTTACTTCAGTATGCGTAACGGATCGTGGAATTACAATGCACTGTTGCCGCAATACCAGATTGGTACGTACGATCGGGTGAAAGGCATCATGAATTCCATCACCACCCGTTACGGTTCGGCGTTTACACCCACACTTAGTAAAGATGGACAGTGGATGGTGTATGGCAGCCGCTACCAGGATAAAACAGGTTTGGTAATCCGCAATATGAAGAATGGCGATGAACGCTGGCTGGCTTATCCTGTACAGCGAGATGAACAGGAAAGTATTGCACCGCAAGGTGTATTGCCCGGCATGGCCTTTACTCCAGACAGTAAGTTTTTAGTTGCCAGCTATGGTGGCAAAATATGGCGCATACCTGTTGATGGCAGCAAAGCAACAGAAGTTTCGTTTGAGGCAGATGTAGTGTTAGATATGGGTCCACGTTTGTATTTCAATTATGCCATTAAAGACACTACTGCAAAACTTGCTACACAAATACGAGATGCAGTGCCAAGCCCTGATGGAAAGAAATTAGCGTTTACTGTATTGAACCGTTTGTATGTAATGGATTACCCGAACGGTACAGCTAAACGTGTAAGCACTCACAACTTTACCGAAGCCATGCCTGCGTGGAGCCCCGATGGTACGCAGCTGGTATTTGTTACATGGAATGAAGCAGATGGTGGTCATTTATACAAAGCAACATTGGGTAATAAACCTGCTGTTACAAAACTTACAACAGAGCCCGGCTTTTATATGCAGCCTGCGTGGAGTTACAACAACCGCATTGCGTTTTTCCGTGCACCGGTGCGTTTGTTTAAAGATGCAGAAGATCCGTTCTATAGCGGAGCAGAAGGCGAAATTGTATGGATTGCCCCAACCGGTGGTGCTATTACGAAAGTTGATAATGCCAACGGACGAGGCAATATTCATTTTACAAAAGATACTGAACGTATTTTCTTAAATGCAGGTGGCGGCACACTCATGTCGATCCGTTGGGATGGTACCGATCCGAAAATGTATGTACGCATTACCGGCATCACCACCTATGGTTCAGTTGCCGATGCGGATGATCACAGCAATCATGAACATGCAGCAATTAACAGCAATGCCTATGTAATGGGCAAGGCCATGATGAAAACAGATCCGTTAAACTATTGCATGCTGCCCGAAGGTGCCAGCAGCCGTGAGCCGCAGAATCTTCCATCGAGTGCCGATATTATTTTAATGGCACCCGAAGGTAACCTGGCATTGGCACAGGTGAACAACAATGTATATGTGGTAACAGTTCCCGAAACAGGAAAGCTAACCAGCATCAATGTGGGTACACCTGCCTTTAGTGCATTCCCATCCCGCCAGTTAACTGAAATAGGTGGAGAGTTTCCTGCATGGGAAGCAAACGGCAAACGTGTACACTGGAGTTTAGGCAACGGACATTGGGTGTACGATGTGGCACGGGCAGAGTTTGTAGAAGACTCTGTAAAAACAGCAAAGAAACTGGAAGCACAAAAAGCTGCTGATAGTGTAAAAGCATTACTGGCGCTGGGACCTGATGCAAAAAAACTGGCCGACTCTTTAGCAAAGAAGTATACCGATTCAATGGCTGTTGTGTTGAAAGCTGATACGGCACGTGCAAAACGTGAAGCATTGGCCAAAGAAGAGCAGAAGAAGAAAGAGAAATACAGTCCGGATGAAACACAGGTAAAAGTGTATTTCAATAAAGACATTCCTAACTCTACTATGGTATTGAAACATGCACGTATTGTAACCATGAAGGGTGAGGAAGTGATTGAAGATGGTGATGTGCTCATCGTCAATAACCGCATTAAAGCCGTTGGCAAATCGGGCACATTAACCATACCTGCAGGAGCAAAAGAAATTGACTGTACAGGTAAAACCATTACACCGGGTTTTGTTGATACGCATTCGCACATGTGGACCTATTGGGGTTTGCATAAAAACACATCGTGGATTTATGCAGCCAATCTTGCGTATGGTGTTACTACCACAAGAGATCCGCAAACAGCTGTTACCGATGTATTAACATGGGGCGATATGGTAGAAGCCGGACAAATTCCCGGTCCACGTATTTACAGCACCGGTCCCGGTGTTGGTTATTGGATGTATAATTTAAAGAGCCTTGAACAAACACGCAGTGTATTGAAGCAGTACAGCAAATACTTCAACACACAATACATTAAAATGTACCTGGTTGGTAACAGGCAACACCGCCAATGGGTAATTATGGCGGCAAAAGAACAACAGCTGATGCCAACAACCGAAGGTGGTTTGGATTTTAAATTAAACATGACACAGTTGTTCGATGGCTATCCCGGTCATGAACATGCGATTCCTGTATTTCCGTTGTATAACGATTTAACCAAAACAATTGCTGAAAGTAAAATGGCGTACACACCTACTTTACTTGTTGCGTATGGTGGTCCATGGGCTGAAAACTTTTATTACACCACCGAAAGTCCTGTGCATGATCAAAAACTCAATTTCTTTACACCGTATGAAGAGCTGAGTTCAAAAAGCAGACGCCGTGTGGGTAGTTTAGGCGGTTGGTTTACACCGGAAGATCACGTGTTTCAAAAACATGCGCAAAGTGTAAACAGCGTGGTGCAGCAAGGTGGTTTAGCAGGCATCGGCAGTCATGGTCAATTGCAGGGCCTCGGTTATCATTGGGAAGTGTGGAGTGTTGCCAGTGGGGGTATGACTAACATGAACGCTTTACGAACTGCAACAATTCTTGGTGCAACGGCATTGGGCTTAGATAAAGAGCTCGGCAGTATTGAAGAAGGTAAACTGGCCGATATTATTATTATGGATGCCAACCCGCTGCAGAATATCCGCAACACCAATACCATCCGTTATGTAATTAAAAACGGACGCTTGTACGATGGTAATACATTGGATGAAGTGTATCCTACTCCACGCAAAATGGATGTGGGCAGCTGGACCAAAGAAGCACCAAAGGTGACGACTGAGGTAAAGCAATAAGCAAAAAGGAACAATCAAACGAAAGCCGCATCGTGTAAACTGATGCGGCTTTTTTATGTACTAACGGCAGGTTGCATACCCGTACTAAGCAGGAAGCAAATGCCTGTTATACCCGGCTCAATTACGGCTTGCCAACGAAGGATAAACGAAGGATGAACGAAGGATGATGCAGGTAACCAGCTATCGTACCACAAGAAAAGCGGTTTAAACCTGCTGCCGGATATAGCTGAGGACAGTCTGTTTCTGTCGGTATATCCATCTGTTTCTTTGTGCAACCGTTTGTTTTCGTCAATACATATCGTTTAGCTTATTTTCATTGCCCTAAAAACAACCAATGCAAAACGTAATTCAAATGACCGGAGCAAAGAAAGAAACGAATCTCATACCCATGATCATTGTGTGTGCCCTGTTTTTCATTTTCGGGTTTGTAACGTGGGCGAACGGTACGCTCATTCCTTTCTTTAAGCTGTCGTTTGGCTTAAGCGATTTCCAGGCCTTCTTTGTTACGTTCTCCTCGTACATGGCGTATTTCTTTTTAGCATTACCATCTTCCTGGATCTTAAAGAAAACAGGTTTTAAAAACGGATTGGTATTGGGTATGCTTATACTTGGCGTTGGTTCGTTGTTGTTTATACCGGCGGCTAAAACAAATTCGTTTGCACTTTTTTTAACCGGCATTTTTATACAGGGCTCGGCGTTGGCGTTGCTGCAAACCGCATCGAATCCGTATCTGACGATTATCGGCCCTATTGAAAGTGCGGCCAAACGCATCAGCATTGCAGGTGTGTGTAATAAAGGCGCAGGTATTCTTGTACCGGTAATTATGGGTACACTGTTTTTAAAAAATGCGGCTGTTATTGAAAAACAAATTGAAACAGCAACAAGTGTTGCCAAAGAACAATTGCTGCAGGAAGTGTTAGGCCGTGTAAACATGCCCTATATTGTATTGGCCATTGTGTTTTGTTTGTTTGCGTTGGTGATTAAGTTTACTTCTTTACCAGAAGTACAGGTGGAAGAAGATGTGGTAGATGAAGCAAGCGGCGAAGTGGTGCATCATAAAAGCATCTTTCAGTTTCCGCATCTGTTCCTCGGTGCACTCTGCATTTTTGTATATGTAGCAGCCGAAGTAATGGCTGGTGATATTATTGGTGTGTACGGCAAATCGCTGGGCATCAGTGCCGATATTTCCAAGTTCTTTACCTCACTTACATTGGGTGGTATGTTGCTGGGTTATCTTATTGGTATCATCAGCATTCCCAAATATCTGTCGCAGCAAATGGCGCTACGCATTTGTGCTTTGCTGGGTATTGTATTTAGTGTTGGCGCTTACCTCAGCAGTGGTTATGTAGCTGTTACGTTTATTGCGTTGCTGGGATTAGCCAACTCGTTAATGTGGCCGGCTATTTTTCCGTTGGGCATCAGTCACCTCGGTAAGTTTACCAAAACCGGTTCTGCCATTATGATCATGGGTATTGCCGGTGGTGCCATCTGGCCAATGATTTATGCATATTTAAAAGATAACCTGCAGCTCGATTTTCAACTGGCCTATTTCATTGCTATTCTGCCTTGCTATTTTTACATCCTTTATTTTGCGGTGAGCGGACATAAGGTGGGAGTGAAGAAAAAGATCCATGCTTAATTAATTTATTACGAAATAAAAAAACCGCATCTCTCAATGCGGCTTTTCCATTATAACTGAAATCCTATTCTTCTTCTTTCGGCGGATAAGAAATATTGATCAATCCTCTTCTGTTCTTGGCACGGCCATCGGCATTATCACGACCGTTGATGATTTCCATCTCCAGCGGACAACATTCACCAAATGATTCAAAGCTGATGCGTGCTGAGTCAACACCCTTCGCCATTAAATAATCGGCACAGGCTTTGGCCCGACGATCAGACAATATCTTATTGTATTCAACCGAACCCAAACCATCGGTATAACCGCTGATCTGCACAACAGCACCGGGGTTCTTCACCAGTATATCGTACAACGAATCGAGTTTGAAAGCAGCATCGGGTTTAATGTTGTGCTTATCAAAATCGAAGTAAACAGTTACCACAGTTTCCGGTGTAAGAATAATTTTACGGTCGAGTACAATGTCGTTGTTGGTAAAGGTTGTACTGCTCCAATCGCTCTCGTCTGTTTTAACAATGCTGATGTTGCTTTGCTTTTCGCTGTAACGGTGTTTGCTCACAGTTACTGTTCCTTCAGCATCGGTTTCAATTTCTGTTGTGTAACGGCCATTAGCATCTGTTGTTACTTTTATCTGTTTGCCGTTTACATTTATTACAACAGTTGCATTTGCTACCGGTTGGTTATCTTTTTTATCTAGTACTTTACCGGTAAAGATTTTTTTCTTCGGCGCTTTTGTAACGGTATACGTTTCTAAACAACATTCCGATCCACGATCGCTGCTGAACACAGCATTGGTTAACAGGTTTTGTTGATTGCTTGTAAAAAAGTATACATCATCACGCACCGAGTTTACAGGATAGCCCATGTTTTCAACAGCAGAAAAGTTGCTGCCTTCGCCTTTTGCTGTAAACAAATCGAAACCACCCATGCCTGCTTTACCATCGGTTGAAAACACCAATGTTTTTGTTGCACTGTGGTAGAACGGTGTTTGTTCGTCGTGCGGCGTATTAACAGCTGAACCGGTGTGCATGGCTTCACCAACTGTACCGTCGGCATTTACAGGTGCATACCAAATATCGTAACCACCTTTACCACCAGCACGGTTCGATGCGAAGAATAAATATTTTCCATCGGCACTCAGTTGCGGATGTTTGCTGCTGCCATCCTTGTTTACAGTTGTAATTGCTTCTGCAGTACTCCAGCCATCTGCTGTTTTGGATGCATGATAAACAGCAAATACCTGTTTACCGTTTTCTGTTTTCCATTGTGTAAAATACAAATGCTTTCCATCGGCACTGGTTGTTGCAGCACCCTGATTGGCTGTTGCATCAGCACCAAGCGTAAGCGGTTCACTTACACTCAATACATTGTTTGCAAGCGTTGCTGTGTACAAACGGTTATGATTGGGGTTTACACCTGCCTGTGCAGCGGTATCTTTTTCTGTACCGGTTACTACAAACTGATTGCCTGTATATACCGGCGCAAATACACCCTTATCTGTACTTACTGCAAATTTCTGCAGCGTGTACATCACTGTATCGGGCCTTGCAGTTTGTTGCTTCACATAGTTCAATGTCTTTAATTCATTTTCTGCTGCAGCTCTGTATGGATCGTTGGCTGTTGCTTTTGCTAAAAACTCATTCAGGCTTTCTTCTGCTGCTGCATAGTTACCCAATGCACGCTGGCATACTGCATGCCAGTACAATGCGTGTGCATAGTTATTCATGTCAGCAGCTGCAACGGCTTTGTAACGTTCTGCAGCCTGTGGTAAGTAATGTGCCAGTCGATAACTTTCGGCCTGCTTATACAACAGATCGTTTTTTGTAACGCCTTTACCCATGCTGCTTCCCTGGCGGCCATGCTTGGCATTGAGTGGAAAATCGGCTTTGGGTTTTTCCTTTGCCGAAGGCTTTAAGTATTGCTCGTATAAATTAGCGGCAGTAAGAAAATCGCCTGCTGCGTAATATTGTTCGGCTTGCTTTATGCGTTGATCGACCTGTGCAGTTGCCTGTTGCATAACAGTGCATGCAAACAAACACAGTGCTGTGCGGCCGGCTGTTTTATAAAGGCTATTGGTATGTTTGGTTTTCATGAATTCTTTTTTATTGGGTTCTTTCAATGGCTTACATTTAAAAACGTGCACAACGGATAAAGTCGAACACACTTCTTGTTCCGCTGCGTTTGATGTAGGATAAGCTCAGTTCAAAACTGTTTACATTGCGGTTCATGGCGCCCAGCTTCGATGCATTTACATCGTAACTCAAACCCACTACAAAGTTTTTCCAATCCACACCAATAAACGGAGCTACTGCATCTTTTACACGATAGTAAGCACCAAACATAAAATCGGTTTCTTCATTTACATTCAGCTGCACATAGGTACCGAGCATGGCTTCTGTTGCAGTTCCCTGTCTGTTAATTAACACATGCGGAATAATGCTGGTACGTTCTGATAAATTATAACTGATACCACCATGCAACACATACCGCAACGGAATTGTATTTAATGCTGTGCTTTGTGAAGTAACGATGGGATCTTTCGGACGATTGATGTGAAAGAACGATACACCGGCAAAGCTGTTGATCTTTTTATCGGGTGTGGCATCGTAATACAAAGCACCTGCTCCTGCATCAAACACAGTTGTGTTGGTTGTGCCAAAGCTTTCACTGGTAGCATTGTTGGCATTGTATCCGGTGATTGGATTCCATTGATCGCCCCATTTGAATTTTGATTGATCGACTCTGCGGTTGATTAAACCACCTTGTACCGCTAACACCAACCGATGATTATTATCGGCACCAAACTTAACACCGGTGTATGCTACCGATACCTGTGCGTTGAGGTAATTAAAACCACCATCGCCTGCTTTCTGATTCAACAGATTAACACCAAGTGCAATGTTTTTATTGGTACGTGTATCAAACGATACACCTGTTGTACTATAAGGATTGGTAATGCTTCCCCATTGGTTACGGTATACACCCGATACACGGTATTCACCATCGCTGCCACCTGTCATGGCCGGATTGATGTACATGGGGTAAGTGTAGTTCTGGGTGAAATGCGGATCTGTTTGCGCAACAGATGAAAACACAGTTACCAAAAGCAGGCAAGCTGTCAGTAAACCCTGTTGTGCGATGAATTTATTTTTCATGTGCATTTTTATTATTGTTTTTCAATTGCCACATGTTATATCTATAAAAATTATTGTCGCTGCTTGTATAAAATAGCTCGATAATTTTTATAGATATTTCATTTTATAGCAGATAAAAGATTTTAAAATTGTTTTTGTTGTTAGCCTTAACGTACCAATGTAATTGAACCTTTGAGATCAATGGTGCGGCCATCTGTCATTACTGCACGTAACACATATACATACACACCTACCGGTTGTGCTTTGCCGTTTTGTGTTCCATCCCATCCCTGCGATTGATTATTGATGAATGTAACCTGTTGTCCCCACTGGTTAAAGATGCGCATCTCTACTTTGTTGATGTAGTTGCCGTAAATACGCAGCACATCGTTTTTGCCATCTCCATTCGGCGAGAATACATTCGGCACAAACACATCTTTGTTCAATGCTTTTACTGTAATAGTATACGTTACAGGTGTACCGATACATCCATTGATGCGTGGTGTTACTGTTATGGTAGCTGTAATATCTGTATTGCCGGTATTGGTAGCTGTAAACTGTGGCACATTGCCTGTACCCGATGCTGCTAAACCAATGGCAGGATTTGAATTCGTCCAGTTGATCGTTACACCTGTTGCCGGTGTTGTTGTAAACACTGTTGCAGGAATCACTGTGCCATCGTTTACTGTAATATTTGAAGGAGCTGTTACAACAGGTATTTGATTTACCTGTACTGTGTAGGTTGCAGTAACAGCACACTGTCCGGCGGTTGGTGTAAAGGTATACACGCCATCGGCCTGGTTGCTCACTGTTGCAGGACTCCATGTACCGGTAACACCGTTTGTTGATGTTGTTGGTAATGCAGGTACGGTTGATCCGATACAGATGGAAGCACTTGTACCAAAGCTGAACGTTGGAGTAAGTATCGGGTTAACGGTTACTGTAAATGTTTGTGTGGTTGCGCATACACCGGCTGTTGGTGTAAACGTGTATGTACCGCTTGCTGTATTGCTGACTGTTGCAGGACTCCATGTACCTGTAACACCGTTACTTGATGTGGTTGGTAATGCTGGTACTGTTCCCCCGTTACAAATAGTAAGTGTTGTACCAAAACTAAATGTTGGAACGGTGTTCGGTACAACTGTTACTGTAAAGGTTGTTGTTGTTGCGCACTCGCCGGCATTCGGCGTAAATGTATAAGTACCACTTGCCGTATTGCTTACAGTTGAGGGACTCCATGTACCATTGATGCCGTTTACAGATCGTGTTGGTAATACAGGCGCTGTACTGTTTGCACAAATACTTGCAGTTGCACCAAAACTAAAGGTTGGTGTAAGTACCGGGTTAACGGTTACGGTTAATGATGTTGTGGTTGCACACAAACCGGCTGTTGGTGTAAACGTATACGTACCGTTTGCTGTGTTATCTATTGTTGACGGACTCCATGTACCTGTAATGCCATTGCCCGATGTTGTTGGCAATGCAGGTGCAGTTGCTCCGTTACAAATGCTCAATGCTGTACCAAAACTGAATGTTGGTGTAATATTCGGATTGACTGTTACGGTAAATGTTTGTGTGGTTGCACACTGTCCGGCTGTTGGTGTAAATGTATAAGTTCCACTTGCCGTGTTGCTTACTGTTGCAGGGCTCCATGTACCGGTGATGCCATTGCTGGATGTGGTTGGTAATGCAGGAACTGTTCCGCCACTGCAAATGGTCAATGTTGTACCAAAACTAAATGTTGGTGTATTGTTGGCACTAACTGTTACGGTAAATGTTTGTATGGTAGCACACTGTCCGGCAGTTGGTGTAAAGGTATATGTACCGCTTGCCGTGTTGCTTACTGTTGCAGGGCTCCAGGTTCCGGTAATACCATTGCCTGATGTGGTTGGCAATGCAGGAACTGTTCCGCCGCTGCATATACTTAATGTTGTACCAAAGCTGAACGTTGGTGTAATATTCGGATTAACTGTTACCGTAAATGTTGTTGGTAATGCACACTGTCCCGCAGTTGGTGTAAAGGTATACGTACCGCTTGCTGTATTGCTTACAACAGCAGGGCTCCATGTACCGGTAATACCATTACCTGATGTATTCGGTAATGCAGGTACAACGCCGCCATTACAGATCATTAAGGCAGTTCCGAAACTAAACGTTGGTGTAATATTCGGATTGACAGTTACCGTGAATGTTGTTGTGGTTGCACACTGACCGGCTGTTGGTGTAAATGTATAAGTACCACTTGCAGTATTACTTACTGTTGCGGGACTCCATGTACCGGTGATGCCATTATCTGATGTAGTTGGCAATGCTGGAACTGTTCCGCCACTGCAGATTGTTAAGCTTGTTCCAAACGTAAATGCAGGTGTAACATTGGGATTCACCGTTACAGTAAGTGTTGCAGTTGTAGCACACTGTCCGGCTGTTGGCGTAAACGTATAGGTACCGCTTGTTGTATTACTAACTGTTGATGGGCTCCATGTACCGGTGATGCCATTGCCTGATGTTGTTGGCAATGCCGGTGCAGTTGCACCCGAACAGATACTTACACTTGTACCAAAACTAAAGGTTGGTGTAATGTTTGGATTTACTGTTACAGTAAATGTTTGTGTGGTAGCACACTGTCCGGCTGTTGGTGTAAATGTGTAGGTGCCACTTGCAGTGTTGCTCACTGTTGAAGGACTCCATGTACCGGTGATACCGTTGGTTGATGTATTTGGTAAGGCAGGTACAGTACCACCATCGCAAATGGTTAATGTAGTACCAAAGCTGAATGTTGGTGTTACAATCGGGTTGACTGTTACAGTAAATGTTTGTGTGGTAGCACACTGTCCGGCTGTTGGTGTAAACGTATAGGTACCGCTTGCGGTGTTACTTACAGTTGCAGGGCTCCAGGTTCCGGTAATACCATTATCTGATGTTGTTGCTAATGTTGGAACAGCATCGCCATTACAAATGGTTAAGCTTGTGCCAAAGCTGAAGCTTGGAGTAACAACAGGGTTAACTGTTACTGATAATGTTTGTGTTGTTGCACACTGTCCGGCTGTTGGCGTAAAGGTATAGGTGCCGCTTGCTGTATTACTTACAGTTGCAGGACTCCATGTACCGGTGATGCCATTGGTTGATGTGGTAGGTAGAGTTGGTGCTGTTGCGCCTGCACAAATACTTACGCTTGTACCAAATGCAAAGGTTGGTGTAACAATCGGGTTTACGGTTACATTCACTGTAACGGGATTGGCACACGCTGATGCATTGGGTGTAAAGGTATACGAACCGGACGTTGTATTACTTACAACAGACGGGCTCCACGTGCCGCTGATGCCGTTGTTAGATGTAGTTGGTAAAGAAGGTGCTGTTGCGCCTGCACAAATACTTGCCGGAATACTGAAGGTTGGAGTTGTTCTTGGTGTAACAGTGATACTGATTGTTACGGGTAAGCCACACTGTCCGGCTGCAGGCGTAAATGTATAGGTACCGCTTGCTGTATTGCTTACAGTTGCCGGGCTCCATGTACCGGTGATACCATTGTTTGATGTTGTTGGTAAGGCAGGTGCTGTTGTTCCTGCACAAAATGCAGGTATGGCAGTAAACGAAGGCACAATAATCGGATTGGATAAAAGCACACCGGAGAAAAGTGTAGTTGTGCAACCGTTTACAGTTATCGTAAAGCCGGCGTATACACCTGCGTTTAATCCGCTGATGACTGCCTGTCCCGATGCATTGGCAACAACTGTTACCGGGCCAACTGCAACGCCATCGTCTGTATAAGAAATTGAATACGTAACACCCGGCACCAAGCCGTTAATTGTTACAGACCCTTCTGTTCCGTTACAGGTTGTTGGGTTATTGCTCGAAATTGTTGGTGCCTGAATTGAAAATGTTGATTTATAGTTTGCACCACCGTTATTTAACGTAACGGTTTCGTTACAAAGATTTGTTGTTGTGTTTGATCCGGTTACTTCATAATATACTTCCAGTACATAGTTACCGGGCGCATAGCCAGTAAGATTCACCGGCGCATAAGGTGTTGTTGTTCCGTTTGCAATTACACGTTGCCATTTCTGATCGCCGTTATTACAAGGACCGCCGGATGGAAATGCACCAGCGTTACAGTCTTCGATATATGAAAGATCAATACTGTTAAATGAACCGGAAGGACTACCCTGCGGATAGACCCGGTAATTTAAACGCACCGCACATACATTGGAAGATGCAGGATTTTTAAATGTTATTACTTCTGCACCTCTCAACACAAGTGTACCTGAGTTTTGTGTATGTGCACCAAAGTTTGTGTTATCAAATACATTCCCTGCAGGGCCAATTAAATTGGTTCCTGTGCCGGCTGTATTATAAAAATTACTTTGGTTACAATCAGTTACCCAAACGGCGGAGGCAAATGTTCCGAAAGATTGGGCATACGTAAGAGATGAAAACATTAGCAGGATAAGTATTCCTGCCAGATGGTAGACTGGATTTTTGGATTTCATTTTTTAGCTGTTAGTTCAGATTATAGGCTAATTCAAACCTAAACTTAGCACATCCTTTACTTACTTTCTACTATTTCAGTATTTTCCCTTAAAAATTGTGTATTTCTACTTAGCACAAGCAACCCGCCTGAAAGCAGGTTTTTACAGCAAGGGTCACGTGGGAATATCCATGCTTTTTACGAATGAGTATTTCGTAAATCCATCTTACGTTCTATGCGATAAATGAAAAAGGATCAGGTATAATAAGGGCTGATCATCAGATATACAATTACACCGGTTACAGCCACATAAAACCACAAAGGCCAGGTAATGCGTGCCAGTTTTTTATGCTTGTGAAACTCCGCTGTTAAGCCACGGTACGCCGTAAACAGAATAAACGGCAGAATAATACCGGCTAATACAATATGTGTAATGAGGATGAAATAGTACACGAGTTTAATAAGGCCGCTGCCGCCGTAGGCTGTTTCGCCTGTAAACAGGTGATGACAGATATAAGAAACAAGAAATAATACAGAAAACGCAATAGCCCAAAGCATTAATTTTTTGTGTGTACGGTAACGCTTGTCTTTCACTGCAAACAACGCACCTAACAAGAATAAAGCAACAAACGTATTGATCAATGCATTGAGACGGGCAAAAATATGTTTATCAAATCCCAGGTTCACCTTCAGTTCAACATTCTTTAAAAAAACAACTGCCGCAAATACAATAATGCTTACAATAAAAATAAGCACATACGCCAGTTTATCATTTTTTTCAATGGCTGGTGGTAAGGCTTTACCACGTCTGTGTTCTTTATAACTTGACATGTTTATTTAATCTTGGGTTCTTATTTTCTGAAAAGATTTCGCTTTTTCTTTTTATCCTTTTCTAAAAACAACAGTCCGATATCTCTCGCCAGCTTGGCCATGGCAACTGTATCGGTACCATCGTACCAACCACGGATTACACGGTCTTTATCGAGCAGGTAAAATTTATTGGTGTGCAGAAAAGCGGTATCAACTTCGCCACCATCAATGGTTGCTGCTTTAAACTCGTTATACGCCAGGTCGTAAATCGCTTTCTTCTCTCCGGTTAAAAACCACCAGTTGTTATGGCGTACGTTGTATTTGTCTGCATAACGTTTCAATGCTTCCACACTGTCTCTGCCCGGATCTACGGTAAGCGAAATAAAATGCACCAGCGTATCTGTTTTTAAAAACGCATCCTGCATCTTCTTCATATTACGAGTAAGTGTAGGACATGGATTAGGACAGCGTGTAAAAAAATAATCCACTACAAGAATTTTTCCTTTGAGTGAATCTACACTTACCGTTTTACCTAACTGGTTAGTGAACGTAAAGCCGGCAACCTTATGCCAGATTGTATCTTTTACCAGTTTACCCTTCACTGTTTTTTCGGTTACCGTATCATAGAAATAACGGCGGGGCATTTCTACCGAACCTTCACTTGTAAACTTAACAATGTAATACGATAATACCGGCAAGCCAACTGCCAGTAACAATCCGATGAATCCTTTTTTGCTCATACACGTTTCATTCGCTGCTAAAAAAATCGTCCCGATACTCCTGCAAAGGAAAACCGGGACGAATGTGAATTTACTATATTAATTATTTCAATCCGCCTTCATGCGCACCACCATGTGCCGGTTCTGCTTTTTGCTCGTACTTGATCGCATCTTTCGGGCGGTATTCGTTACGGAGATTTTTCCATGAGTTACCATCCCACAGGAAGGCAATAATGAACCAGATGAATAATGCCAGCGGCACTACAATGGTCATAATCATGTTTCTGATTTCATCACCGAGGTGCATGAAAATAGAAACGATGTAAAATGCTTTCGCCAGAGAAAGGATGATGATTACACCTTTGATGGCCAGGATCAGTGTATGGTTTACATCGGCACTTTTGTGCATGTTGTAAATAACATAACCGAGAATCAACTCTACAATGGTAATTGCAGAGAGGATGAATGTTGTTTTCCAGATCCGCTTCTTCGAATCGTCGGTTGGTGCGGCGTGCGGAAACGTTACTTCACCTCCAAATGTTTGATGTTCCATATATAAATTATTTCAGAATGATAGTTATTGAATACGGTTAAACGAGATAGAAGAATAAGAATACAAACACCCATACCAGGTCTACAAAGTGCCAGTACAAACCAATCTTCTCAATCATTAAGTAATGACCTCTGCGTTCAAACACACCACGCCATGCCATAAGGGTTACAATGATATTGATCACCACACCTGAGAATACGTGGAAACCGTGGAAACCAGTAATGGTAAAGAAGAAGTTCGAAAAGTTTGTTGATGCAACAGTACCATCAGCATTCGGGAAAGGATTACGACCCCACCATGCACCTTCGTGGTGTAAGTGTGTCCACTCCCATGCCTGACAGCTTAAGAAGGCCAAGCCACCAATGATGGTCCAGATCATCCATTTAATTACACCTTTTTTGTTACCGTGATGGCCTTCGTGTACAGCCAACACCATTGTAACCGAACTTACGATGAGGATAAACGTCATTAAACTCACAAACACCAGTGGTAATCCGCTACCTAAGAACGGGAAGGATTGAAACACAAAGTTTGGATCGGGCCATGATGGGCTCGATACACGTACGGTACCGTACGCAATCAAAAATGCGCCGAAAGTAAACGCATCACTCATTAAGAAATACCACATCATCAACTTGCCATACTCCACATTGAAGGGGCTTTTACCACCACTCCACCATTTTGTGTTTGCTGCTACTGTTTGTGCCATTTATCAGTTTTTAATTGTTCTCAATTTTTAAAAAATCTAGGATACCAGTAAGAAAAATACAAACAGGTAAATCCATAAGATGTCAACAAAATGCCAGTATAAACCAACTGTTTCTACAGGTGCTGTACTGTAAAATTTTGTTTTGGTGTTAAACACCCGAAGCACCAGAATAACCAATGCTATAATACCACCCAGAACATGCAATGCATGCACGCCTGTAATAATGTAAAAGAACGATCCTGCCACACTTTCCTTAAACGTGATCTTATTTGCCCACAATTCGGAAAAACCAATCAGCTGTGTTGCAACAAACGCCAGTCCTAAAACAGCGGTTGCACTTACCAGCATGCGATACTTTGCCATCTCTCTCGTCTTCATTGCTTTCTGCGCCAGGTAAATACTGATGCTGCTTGCAATAATGAGTACAGTAGAAAGGTAAAAGATCTTCGGCACTTGTACGGCCTGCCATCCGGCCTGGTTGCTTTTTACAATGTATGCGCTGGTAAAACCTGCAAACATCATTGAAATGCTTCCTATCGCAATCCACAAGGTAAATTTATGCGGATGCATTTTTTGTGTTCGTTCGCTACTCATAACCTTCTCCATCTTTCAATCGCTTTTAATATCAACTGATGAAACAGTTTTCCAATCACCCGTTTTTATTGCTGTGCAATTTTATCGGCCAGTAACGCAAGCAGTACAATAGGTAAATAAATGTAACTGCTGAACATGACCCTGCGTGCACTCTTCACATCCATATTTGCATACAACCGCACACATTGTACAACCATAAACAGGTTAGCGCCAATCAATACCCACATGCTTACCATACCACTCATGTTAAAGAAATAGGGGAGCATGCCAACAGGTATCATCAACAAAGAATAAATAACTGTTTGAATGGCTGTAAATTTAGTTGGTCCTTTATCAGAAGGCAGCAGTTTAAATCCTGCCTTACTGTAATCGGTATGTGCTACCCAAGCAATAGCCCAGAAATGCGGGAACTGCCAGAGGAACTGTATGGCGAATAAAATCCAACCACCGGTCCATGGAAAATTCTCTCCGTCGTAAGCTGCTGCCCAACCAATTAAGCAAGGCAAAGCACCGGGTATAGCCCCTACAAGTACTGCTATAGAGTTTACTTTCTTTAACGGAGTATATACAAACCCGTAAATAAATAAACTGAACAGCGATAAGCCTGCAGCGTACCAACTGAAATACAAACCCAAAATCAAAGAACCTGCAATCGCTGAAGCAAACGCAAAGGTTGTTGCTTCCTGCACACTCATTCTGCCACTTGCAACCGGCCTGTTACCGGTACGCTTCATTACTGCATCTGTATCTTTTTCTGCAATCTGGTTAATGGCATTGGCGCTGCCTGTAACAAGCATACCACCTAATAACAATAACAGAATGCTTCCAAAATCGTAATCGACCACATTGGGTGCCAGCATGAATGCAATTACACTGCTGAACACCACTGTAAAACTGAGCGTAAACTTTATAAGCTGCTTATAGTCTTCTACTTTACCTCTGAAACCCGTTTTGGGCTGCTTATTATCTTCCTGTTTACTGCTCAAAATTGTTATTTCCTAGCGACACAGTTTTGTGTCTGTTCAATTAATGTTTACTCTCGTTTGCGCTAACAGGTACAGTTTGCGGAATATGATCCTGTCCATCCTTGCTGTAATCATATGCCCAACGGTGTACTTCCGGAATTTCACCAACCCAGTTACCATGACCCGGATTAATTGGTGTAGTCCACTCCAATGTATTTGCACCCCATGGGTTTTCTGTTGTTACTTTTCTTCCTTTCCAGATACTGTAGAAGAAGTTAAAGAGGAACAGAATCTGCACAAGGAAAACGATAATTGACACGATACTGATGAATTTATTCAGATCACCAAAGTGTTTGAAAGATTCCCAGATATCGAACTTATAGTAACGGCGAGGCATACCTGCCAAACCTTCGTAGTGCATTGGCCAGAAAATGAGATACGCACCTACAAGCGTTACCCAGAAGTGGATATAACCCAGCGTGTTGTTGAGGTAACGGCCATACATTTTCGGATACCAATGGTAGATACCGGCAAACATACCGAACATACTTGCCACACCCATTACAATATGGAAGTGCGCAATTACGAAATATGTATCGTGCAATTGAATATCCAATGCAGAGTTACCTAAGAAGATACCTGTTAAACCACCAGAGATAAACAAGCTTACAAAACCCAATGCAAAAAGCATGGCAGGTGTGAAGCGGATGTTCCCTCTCCAGATTGTAGTTAACCAGTTAAATACTTTGATGGCACTTGGTACCGCAATTAACAGCGTTAACAATACGAAGAATGCACCAAGGAACGGATTTAAACCCGTAACAAACATGTGGTGTGCCCATACCAGGAACGCAAGAATTGTGATGGCGAATAATGAACCGATCATGGCCATGTAACCAAAGATTGGTTTGCGGCTGTTAACCGATAATATTTCAGATGCCATACCCATTGCCGGCAACAGGATGATATATACTTCGGGGTGACCTAAGAACCAGAACAAGTGCTGATAGAGAATTGCACTACCGCCTTCGTTTGGTAAAGCCTGTCCGTTAATATAGATATCACTTAAATAGAAACTAGTTCCGAAATGACGATCGAAAATGAGGAGGATGAAGCCTGAGAACAATACAGGGAATGATAATACACCCAATACCGCTGTAAAGAAGAACGCCCAGATGGTGAGCGGCATTCTCGTCATGCTCATCCCTTTTGTACGCATGTTTAAAACAGTAGCGATGTAGTTCAAACCACCCAGTAATGATGATACCACGAACAAAGCCATGGATACCAGCCACAAGTCCATACCCACTTTTGAACCGGGAGAAGCTTCGCCCAAGGCACTCAACGGAGGGTATGCCGTCCAACCGCCGCTAAACGGACCGGTTTGAACAAACAATGAAGAAAGCATTACAATACTGGCAGTGAAGAAGAACCAGTAAGAAAGCATATTCATAAACGGCGATGCCATGTCTCTTGCACCAACCTGTAAAGGAATCAGAAAGTTTGAAAATGTACCACTTAAACCGGCCGTTAATACGAAGAATACAAGTACGGTACCGTGCATGGTTACCAATGCATAATATGCTTCGGCCTGGAGCTGGCCACCTTTTGCCCATTCGCCCAGTAATGTTTCTAACCAAGGAAACTTCGCATCGGGAAAGCCGAGCTGTAAACGGAAGATAACTGAGAACAAACCGCCTACCAGCGCCCAGAACATACCCGTTATCAAAAACTGTTTGGCAATCGTTTTATGATCCTGGCTGAACACATACTTTGTCAAAAAGGTTTCATGGTGATGACCATGATGCACTTCGTGATGCGTTTCATGCGGAACGCTTACGGTAGAAGAATGCACATGTGATGTCTCGTTACTCATAATCTCTTATTTATTCAATTCGTTTACGATACAATTATTTGTTCATTGCTACTGTTGTTTTTACAGCAGCCGGTGTTGCAGCGGTTGAATCTGCTGCAGGTTTTGCAGCACCCGGTTCTTTATCGGGGAATGCTACATAATAGTTCGGCTTTTGCTTCGCCATCCAGATATCAAATTCTTCCTGTGTTACAACTTCAATGATTCCTTTCATTGAATAGTGGCCATTACCACACATCTGATCGCATGAAATTTCATAAGCGAAATTGGGGTTGCCCGTACGCTCTTTCATTTCTTTGGTTGTATACTTCGGCGTAAACCAAAGTGTTGTTGGAATACCTGGTACAGCATCCATTTTTAAACGGAAGTGGTTTAAACCCACATCATGAATTACATCACGGCTGCCGATAATCAATTTCACCGGACGGTCTTTAACGATGTACATGGTTTGTGATGTAACCACATCATCAAAGTTCGATTTATCTGCAGTCAGTTTCAGATCAGCATTATCCTCCCAGATTTGTCCGAACGGATTGCTGTTTTCATCGCTGATAACACGGAAATATGTTTTACCAAATGTTTTGTCTTTACCGGGATAACGCATCATCCAGCCGAACTGTTTACCTACAATTTCAACTTCCAACGCACCTTTTGGCGCATCAGATGTAATGCGGAACCAGAAACGTAAACCAAAAACAACCAGTACGGTCAAGAACAAAGCAGGAATAACCGTCCAGATTAATTCGAGCTTGTTATTATGCGGGAAGAAGTAAGCACGACGGCCTTCTTTTTCCTGGTATTTCCAGGCAAAATAGAATAACAGGAATTGTGTAATTACGAATACCAAACCGGTAACGGCAGTCGTAATCATAAACATTTCATCGATTTTTTCACCTTCCACAGAAGCAGAACCCTGCGGGAAGAGTGTTGATTTGTACAACAGTTTGTTACAGTAGTACACACCAATAAAACCAACAATCATAAAACCAAGCAGCATAAAACCGTTGATGCGGTTGTTTTGCTTACGTGATGTTTCTTCACCTTTTAATACACTCACATATTCGCTGGCCTTCGCAATCTGGAAGATGACAATAAACACCAGGACGGCGGCTGCAATGATCAGATATGTTGTAGTAGTCATAGCTTGCGCAAATTATTTATAGTTCGTCAATTCTTTTTTCTTTGTTCAATTATCAGGTATGATGAATGATACTTTCTTTCACCAGCGGATGATTTTTGGGTAACAATGGCGCCTTTGTAAGATATTTTCCGGTGAGGAAAATAACCAAACCGAGGAAGCCTGCACCAATACCAAGGCTGTACACAAAATGGCCGATTGTATTTGACTCTTTACCTAATTCTTTTAATGGTCCGGGTGTAATCATCTGGTAAAAATCCAACCAGTGACCAAAGATGATGATTACAGACATTAACGTAAGTACTGTATAGTTACGCTTCGATCCACGACGCATTAATATCAATAAGGGAGCAACAAAGTTGATGATGAGGTTGAGTAAGAAGATGCCTCTGAATGTACCATCGCCTTTACCGCCAAATCCTAAACGCTCAACAAAGTACACTGTTTCTTCAGGCTGGTTACTGTACCAGATCAACATAAACTGAGAGAACCAGAGGTACGTCCAAAAGATAGAGAAGGCAAACATGAACTTACCAATATCATGAATGTGCTCTTCGTTTACAAACTCGAGGTAACCATGATTTTTAAGATACACTACAAATAACATCATGAGCGATAAGCCTGCAACCCATGAGCTTGCAAATGTGTACCAGCTGTACATCGTGCTGTACCAATGTGCATCAATACTCATCAACCACATCCAGGGTAATGTACTCAGTACAGTTAAACCATAAGTAACGAGGAAGGCAGCAGCAATTGCCAGCGATTTCCAGTAGAAAGAACGTTCGCCTTTTGGTGCCAGATCTTCTGCCAATGAATTTTTACGGAATGAGCTGCGGAACCAGATCCACAAACCAACAGCTGCAACTGATAAAATAGTATAGAAAGTAGGATTCAGGAATCCGCTTTTGTGCAATAATTTTTCATCATGCTTTACGTGTTCAGCATCTTTCCAGTGGTAGATGTGGTGATCACTTGAAATCCACACATAAGCCAACAAGATAACCAGTACAACAGGACCCAACACATTCATACTGCCCGAAATTGCTTCCGGTACACGACGGAACACCAATGGCCAACCTGCCTGTGCAAGTGTTGTTGCAGCAATAAAGAAGAAGCTGGCAGCCACCACCAGTAACCAGAAGATACCGTTGTGCATTAATGCCATCCAGAATTTGGTAGCACCATACGCTTCAGCGCCATGACCTTCACCGTGACCGGCGGAAAACGGATGCAAAAATATTACGCCCAGTATAAGTGTTAATACACCTACACCCATCAAAGCATAACTCCATTTTTTTAATCCACCCGGTATTTCAAATTGTTCTTTCAGTGCCATTGAACTTCGTTTATAGTTGAATGTTAGTTTGGTAATTCTTATTTCGTTGCCTTTGTTGTATCTGCAGCAGGAGCAGCTGTTGAATCAGCAGCGGCTGCCGGTTTTGCAGCACCACCCGGTTGCATACTTTGTACATAGTGAATAATCATCCAGCGTTGCTTTGTGCTTAACTGTGATGCATAACTACCCATGGTGTTTTTGCCATATGTTAAGGAATACATCATTTGGCCGGCAGGCATTTTTGACACAACCGGATCTGCAATTAAATTCTTGGGAGCAACAGGGTATGGGCCGTTACCATCGTTATACAGCGGACCGTTACCATTTAATTTTTCACCATGGCAAATACCGCAGTTAATGTTGTACAGGCGTTTTGCCTCTGCCATATCTTTTTCGTTCAAAGGCGGCAGCGGGTTTACAATCTGTTTTGATGCTACATAGTTGGTTGTATCACCAAATGGATCTTTACTGAGCGGAAAATATGCCACATCGCCACGCTTTACAGTTCCGGCAACAGGTGTTGCATCGTAATAAATTCCCGCATCTTTCAGATGACTGTGATCGGCATATGTTTCTACTGCACGGCTGTAAGCCATATCGGGCATATAAATTTTGCCCGGCTCACGACGGGGGCCGTTGTTGCAGGAGGCTGCTGCCAATACTACTGTAACCAATCCAAGTGTAACAATCTTTGTTGAACGCATTGCAATATGTTTATGCTGTAACGATTTCTTCTTTTTCAAATGCTTTTTTTGCTTTGTCGTAGCGACCTAACCACCAGCCGGTTTCAGCTTCTTTTTCAAACACTTCTACCGCACCGGCACTCTGGAAGAATGCTTTTACTTCTTCCACGTTTGTTTTATCGGTTATTTCAATCGGCATTACAAACAGATCGTCTGTTGCACGCAAATGGAAATGATCTTTTGTTACAAACGGAGCCAGTTGACAGAGGTAGCAAAAGGTTAACACCATACCTACCGCCGCACATAATACCGTTAACTCAAACACAATGGGAATAAATGCAGGTAAAGGCAAGTGTGGTTTACCACCAATATTCAACGGCCAGTCTTTGGTAAATACCCAGCTCATAAAGGTCAAGGCCGTTGTTGTACCGGTAATACCGTAAATAAAGCCGGCTGTGTGCAAGCTAGTATCACGCAAGCCCATGGCATGGTCTAAACCATGAATCGGGAAAGGCGTATATACATCATGAATCTTATAACCTGCCTTGCGTGTGTTTTTCACCGCAGGAAACAGCGTTTTTTCATCATCGAAACAGCCAACTACGAATTTTTTTACAGACATATTTTTTAGCTTTTAGCTTTCAGCTTATTGTTCAATTAGTGTGCATGCGCATGTTCGTGTGCAAATTCTTCCACGCTTTGCGTTTCAATACCATCCATTTGTTCTTTATAGCTTTCGCCATTCTTCTTCAACACATGCTTAATCTCTGCAATTGCAATTACAGGGAAGTATTTCGAGAAGAGGAAGTAACAGGTAAAGAATAAACCAAATGAACCGAGGTAGAAACCAACTTCCCAAATTGTTGGGCGATAGTATACCGACCAGGAAGAAGGCAGATAATCACGGTAGAGTGATGATACGATGATTACGAAACGTTCGAACCACATACCGATGTTTACCACAATACTCATTAAGAAGGTAAAGGCGATGTTGCGACGCAGTTTCTTTACCCAGAACAGCTGAGGAGTAATTACGTTACAGGTCATCATTAACCAGTAGCTCCATCCGTAAGGACCGGCGATACGGTATTTAAAGAAGATATCCTGTTCGTATTTCACCGCACTATACCATGCCATGAACAACTCCGTTAAGTAAGCACAGCCCACGATAGAACCGGTTAATACAATCACCTTGTTCATGTTTTCAATGTGACTGATGGTGATATAATCTTCCAGGTTCATGATCTTACGTGTAACCAACATCAGGGTTTGCACCATGGCGAAACCGGAGAAGATGGCACCCGCAACGAAGTATGGAGGGAAGATAGTAGTATGCCAACCGGGAATAACCGAAGTGGCAAAGTCAAATGATACGATCGTGTGTACTGACAATACGAGTGGTGTACTTAAACCGGCTAATACCAGCGATAAGCTTTCATGACGCTGCCAGTGTTTGGTTGAACCTGTCCAGCCGAAAGAAGCAACACCATAAAAAGCTTTTGCCCATTTCTTTTTGGCACGGTCACGCAGGGTGGCCATATCAGGAATCAAACCGCTATACCAGAATAAAAGTGATACAGTAAAGTAAGTAGAGATCGCAAATACGTCCCATAACAGAGGTGAGTTAAAGTTCACCCACAACGGACCACGTGTATTGGGGTAAGGCATTACAAAGAAGGCCATCCACACACGACCCATGTGCCAGATCGGGAACTGACCCGCACAAATAACCGCAAAGATGGTCATGGCTTCTGCCGCACGGTTTACACCCGTTCTCCATCCCTGGCGGAAGAGTAACAAGATCGCAGAGATCAATGTACCGGCGTGACCAATACCAACCCACCATACGAAGTTGGTAATATCCCAACCCCATCCGATGGTTTTGTTCAGGTTCCACATACCTGTACCGTATACAACCTCTTTGTAAAGGCTCACTGCACCAAATAACAGGAGGGCCACCGAAATAATGAAACCGATCCACCACAAACGGGTAGGAGCAGCTTCCACCGGCTTACAAATATCCTCTGTAACATCGTGGTAGGTTTTGTGACCATCAACCAATGGTTCCCTAACCTGTGATTCGTACCTTAATAATGACATACTTGTTTTCGCTTTTAGCTTTCAGCTTTCGCAGTAAGCTTTGGTTTTATGTTTTGTGCTTAGCTTCAGATTCTTCGTTTGGCTTCTGTTGCGTCGCACTCTTCAACTTCGTTCAATTCTGTTCAGCAAATCCTTTCTTTCGTCGGGATCTCAGCAGTAATTAATGTGCTGCTTCTGTTGTTGCTGCTTCTTTTTTCTCTTCGTGCTTTTCTTCGCCGTGTGCTTCGTGGCCTTCTTCGTGGTTACCAACTGTACGGTCGGTATTACGCACTTTGGCCATGTAGCTTACGTTTGGTAACACGTGCAATTGCTCCAGTACATAATAGGTACGGTTGTAACCTTCCTGTGTACGCACTTTGCTGATAGCACTTTCTTTGTCGTTGGCATTACCAAACACGATTGCGTTTGTAGGACAAGCCTGCTGACAAGCTGTTTTGATATCACTGTCAACCATCGGGCGGCTGTCTTTCTTCGCTGTTAATTTCGCTTCCTGTAAACGCTGTACGCAGAACGAGCATTTTTCAATTACACCACGGCTACGAACAGTTACATCAGGGTTCAGCACCATGCGTGTAAGATCGTCGTTCATATCGAGTGTTACTTCGTTCAGGCGGCCGTATTCAACCAACGGATTCTGGTTGTCTTTAAAGCTGTCGGCGCCATTCCAATCGTGCCAGTTAAAGCGACGAACTTTATACGGACAGTTGTTGGCACAATATCTTGTACCGATACAACGGTTATACGTCATTTGGTTCAACCCTTCGCTGCTGTGGTTGGTTGCTGCCACCGGACAAACGTTCTCACAAGGAGCGTTGTCGCAATGCTGGCAAAGCATTGGCTGGAATACCACATCCGGATTTTCCATATCGCCGCTGAAATAACGGTCGATACGTAACCAATGCATATCGTGGTATTTTGCAACCTGTGTTTTACCTACAACCGATACGTTGTTTTCTGCACTACATGCTACCACGCAGGCTCCACAACCGTTACAGAGGTTCAGGTCTAAGCTCATACCCCACTTAATACCAGGCTTATCGAATACAGGATACAAGGTTCCTTTTTCTTCGAGGCCTGCAGTACCGCCGTAAGGCTTCAATTCTGCTTCACGCTCATTAATGAAGTATTTCGGATCTTTTTTGAATACTGCGAGACTTGTTTCCTTCACCACTTCCACACGGTTATCGTATGTGCCATGGGTTTGCATCTGCGCAATATCATACATTTCGTTTGTTGCTGTAATGGTTACATCAGCAGCCGTATAATCGAAAGTAGAGCCATTCAATCCTACTAACGGATAAGCATTTTGACCTGCTCCTTTTGCTGCACGACCTACTTTTTCGCTACGGCCATAACCAACAGCAATCGCAATGGTGTTGCTGTTTGTACCCGGAACAATAATGATCGGCAGTTTAATTTCTTTACCACCAGCCTTTACGCTAACAACCGGCTTTGGCGGTTCAACCTCGTAGGTATCGAGGTTCATATCCGGGAACAGTTCTTTTTGTAACGCAGGGGAAATAATTACATAGTTATCCCAAGTAGCTCGTGTAATCGGGTCGGGCATTTCCTGTAACCAGGGGTTGTTCGCCATTTTACCATCACCGATACTTACTTTTTGGTACAGTACCAGTTCCAGCTTACCGCCTTTTTTCGCACTCAGTTTTGCAGCAGCATCTGCTACGACAGCCGCATTAAACGCAGCACCTGCAACAACCGGAGCAGCCGGTTCAATTACACCATCCTGCAAAGCTTTATCGAAAGCAAGCTGTCCGCCAAGTTTGCTGATCCAGTATGCTTTGAAATATGTTTCGTAATCTGCAACAGTGCTTCCGCTCCACTTCAACAATGAAGTAGCAAAAGCTCTTGTTTTAAATAACGGATGAATTGTAGGCTGAATGAATGAGAGATAACCTGTTTTTGCTTCCGCATCGCCCCAGCTTTCCAGGTAGTGATGATCGGGAAGGATGAATTTACATTCTGCAGTGGTTTCGTCTTCACGCTCGTTGAACGATACAGACAATGCCACTTTTTTCAACGCATCAGCAAACTTCTTACCATCACGGTAAGTGTAAACAGGGTTTGCTCCGTGAATGAAGATAGCACCTACAGCACCGGCATTCATATCGGCAACCAACTGCTCAAATTCTGCATCAACACCCTTACGGTAGTTGAGCATGGTACCATAGTTCACGGTTTTACCGTTGGCAGCAATTTTATCGTTGATAGCGTTTACTAAAATCTGTGCACTTACATCGTTGCTACCGCTAACCACCAGCGCATTACCGCCGGCAGCTAACAATTCTTTTGCTGCTGCATCGATACCGGCAGCTAAACGCTTATCGGCAATAGCAGGAGCAGCAACTGCACCACCTACTTTTGCATACAGCGCTAATAAAGCAGCACCAAGTTCGCTTGGTTTGTGTGTATAACGCTCATCGGCACTTGCACCGGTGAGGCTGTACATACTTTCGAACTGGAAGTGACGGCTCATTGCCGGGTTCTTTTCGTTGATCTTACGCTTCGAAGCATATTGCTTAGCGAAATCAACCGGGTTCAGCCATGTACCGAGGAAATCGGCACCAAAGCTTACAATTACATCAGCTGCATCGAAGTGGTAAGAAGGAATTCCTTTTTTACCATAAGAAGCTTCGTTTGCCTGGATGATACCGCTGTAAGAAACGGCATCGTAGGTTACGTGTTTTGCTGTTGGATATTTTGCTTTAAACTCATCCATTACTGTTAATACAGATGGAGAATTGATTGTTGATGTTAAGAAAACGATTTGTTTACCGGCGGCACTTGCCAAAGCAGCTGCAATTTTCTTATCCACCGCTTCGTAAGTGGGGGCTTCTTTAAATCCTTCTGCTGTTTTTTCCATCGGGAAACGTACACGTGCTGTATCGTACAGGCTCAATACAGATGCCTGCACACGTTGCGATGTACCACCTTTGGTAAAGCCTAATTCGTTACCCTCAATTTTAATGGGGCGACCATCACGCACTTTTGCCACAACGGGAATAACATCACCATCGAGTACAAACGTTGTAGCATAATAATTAGCTACACCAGGCACAATATCAGCAGGCTTGTTCAGAAAGGGAATTGCCTTTTTTACCGGTATTTCACAACTTGCCGCCAATGTAGCTGCTGCTGTACTAAAGCCCAGGTATTTTAAGAAATCCCGACGGGGAGTTTTCGCTCCGTTATCGTCCATTTCAAAAGGCAGTTCTTCTTTGAATTCGTTCGAAGCATCTTCAGTATATGCCTGTGTCGTATTCAGCTGTCCGAAACTTTGCCAATATTTTTTCTTGCTCATATGCTAATTAGCGAATTTGAAAAATGAATCCTTCGATGTTTGCTCAGGATAAATGTATAATTGAGTTATCTCACTATTAATAGTGACATTTTTGACACTCAGTACCACCGATCTTTTCAACGGTTACACTATCCATTTTTCCGTTCTTAATGTCGTTGTGGAACTTCTCGTACATGCTGTAGAAGCCGTTTTCTTTGAACTTCACATTGGTTTCACGATGACAGTTGATACACCAGCCCATGCTCAGGTTGCTGAACTGATATACTTCGCCCATCTTTTGAATTTCACCATGACAGGTTTGACATTGTACGCCACCGGCTTTTGTATGTTGCGAGTGGTTAAAGTACACATGGTCGGGCAGGTTGTGAATTTTAATCCATTCAATCGGTTTGCCTTCGCTTGTGTATTTATTTGCTGTTGGATCCCAGCCGGCGTATTTGTATAATTTTTGAATTTCTGCTGTACCGTTCACCTCTGTACCATCTTCTCTAAACATCTTTTCGCCTTTGTATTCGTTGATGGCCATGTGACAGTTCATACACACGTTTACACTTGGAATGTTGGCATGTTTGCCTTCCATTGCACCACCGTGGCAGTATAAACAGTTTACCTGGTTAACACCTGCGTGTACTTTGTGCGAATAATAAATAGGTTGTTCGGGCTGATAGTTGGTTTGACGACCCAGACCAATTGCACCCTGTATAGTGAGGTAACCACCCACCAGGAATAATAAGATAATACCAGTTGCGATGTAGGCTTTGTTTTTCCAGAATGCTACCGGTTCGCCACGTACCACACCATCTTTCTCATCTGTCAGCTTCTTCAGATTACTGTTGATTTGTAATAAGATGAGCGCAACTACCGCTAACACCAGAGCCAGGATACCAAAGAGCAACGAATTGTCTTCTGCAGGCTGTTCTCCAACAGGAGTTGTACCGGGAGTAGGTGTTGGAGCAGGTGTATTTATATATTTAACAATTGCATCAATCTCAGCATCTGCCAAGTTGAAATTGCTCATTAACACACCATATTCTTTAATAAGAGCTGCAGCATAGGCATCCGTTTTCGCAAAACCTGCCGGATTTTTAATCCACGCATATAGCTTTTTACGGTCACCCCATGGTCCACGTTCTTCCAAGCCCGCCAAAGCCGGACCCGTTAATTTTTTATTTATCGCATGACAGCTTGCGCAATTCGTTTGGAACAAAGCTTTTCCATCCTGTGCAAACAATTTATCACCAATAAGTAAGGAAACTAAAACCAAACATAGCGTGAACGACTTTCGGAGTAGAAATTTTGGTTGATTCATAACGTTCTGGAACCGTATTGTGATTAGGAAGAATATCCTTTTATACAGGGTGCAAAAATAGGGGAGGATACTGACATTATATCCACACTTTGAAAAAAATTTTTACTTAGTTGTGACTTGACAATGAATCGTTTGCCAAAAGTTTTGCTTTCAATTTATCTTGAAAAAACTGAATGGCTTGTTTGATAAAGTTTTTTCAATACATAGCTGCTTATTAAACAAAGTTTTCCCCCGATTTTTGTGCGATGTTTGAGAGACTGCGCAACAAATGGAAAGTTACGCCCCTGCAACTGCTGCTTATTTTGTGCACATTTGCCATTGGCGGAAGTTTAACCGGTTTTGTGGGCAAGCGGATTATGCCTTTGTTCGGTATTGAAACGCCCTGGCTGTATATTCCGGTGTACATACTGCTGATTACCCTCATTTGGCCCATGATGGTACTGCTGGTGAGTATTCCGTTCGGGCAGTTCCGGTTTTTTACCGCTTACCTTAAAAAAATGGGTAAACGCATGGGTTTTGTAAAGAAATAGACCAAAATCAACCGTTTTTCAGCCAAAAACAACAAAAACTACATGAAATGAGCGATAAGATTTTATAGCGAATAACATGTATCCTTCTTCATTTATATAATAGATACACATGAAACGTATCGCCATTTTCGCTTCGGGTGCCGGCAGTAATGCCCGCAAGATTATTGAACACTTTACCCATCACCCCAAAATAAGTGTGGAACTGATTGCCTGCAATAAACCGGGTGCGGGTGTGCTGAGTATTGCCGATGAACACGGTATTCCTACCTTATTATTAGATAAAGAACAGTTTTTCCGGGGCAATGCCTACGTAGATGAGCTGAAAGCCGATGATATTGACTTTATTGTGCTGGCGGGTTTTCTGTGGAAGGTACCGGCTACGCTCATCCAGGCGTATCCGCAAAAGATCGTCAACATTCACCCGGCCCTGCTGCCTAAGTATGGTGGCAAAGGAATGTACGGGCATTTTGTACACGAAGCCGTTATTGCAAACAAAGAAACCGAAAGCGGTATCAGTATTCATTTGGTTGATGAACTGTACGATCATGGTAAAGTTGTGTTCCAGGCCAGCTGCGAAGTGAAGCCCGACGATACACCCGATACTCTGGCGCAACGTATTCATGAGCTGGAGCATAAGCACTTTGCAGCCGTTATTGAAACCCTGCTTTCGTAAATCCATCCTAAAATATCTGCCGCCGCCTCGTTTTTCAGCGGTCAGGACTTATCATTGCAGCTTGAAAAAAGTACTACTCTATATAATTATCCTGTTTGCCGCCAAAAACGGCTTGGCCCAGGTACAGTTAACGGGTACCGTGTACGACAGTACCAAGCGAAACATTGTAATGGGTGTGCAGGTGGTTTGTACCTGCGGCACCATGAGCTTTACCGACAGTGCGGGTAATTACAGTATTTATGTAGGAGCTAAAGATTCGGTGTTCTTCTTTTTTAATAACCGGCCCACACAAAAATTCTCGGTTGCTTCTATTAAAGATTATACGGCCTTTGATATTTCGATCCAGATGCATGTGCCCGGCCGCTACAAGCAGCTGAAGGAAATTATTGTGTATGGTAAAAACCGCCGGCAGGATTCGATTGAAAACCGATTGCAGTACGATAAAGTATTTAATCACGATAAAGGCGGGTTGCGTTTTACTGGCTCTGCACCTGAAGCAGGTATGGGTGCCGGTATTGATCTGGATGCGCTGATTAATGTATTCCGGTTCCGCCATAATAAAAGTATGGCCCGTTTTCAGGAACGATTGATCCGGGAAGAACAAAACAAGTACATCGATTACCGCTTTAATAAAACCATTGTAAAGCGGTTAACCACGTTTACCGACGGGCCGCTGCTGGATGCCTTTATGGAACGTTACCGTCCGCAATACGAAATTCTTACACAGGTACTCGATATTGAATTGTACATGTATATACAGGCGGCCGCCAAAGATTTTCAGAAACAGAAAGGCATGTAGTGCTTTTTCATCCGCTCTGTTTTTGTGTTACACGAATAAAGAAGCGTATAAAGTAAACAAAGCCGTTAGTGGCTGTTACTTACTGCTGCCACAAAATAATAATTGAGCTTTTTGTAATACTGCTCTTCAAACTCAGGTTGGGTTAAGGCAGGTTTGTTTTTCAAATAGCTGTGCAGGAGCGAAATAGTGTAGCCATGTGTTTCAAAAAATTCGAACAGATGTGCAGGTGTGGCCGCATACATATCTGTACCGCCCAATCCGCATTCAAAAATAACAACGGGTTTATCACGGGTAAGTAAACCGGAAGCTCCTTTTAATACATCCAGTTCGCCGCCTTCCACATCAATCTTTATAAAATCAATCTTCGTTGTCTGTTGCAGCAACAGATCGTCCAGCTTTGCAGTTTTTACTTCAATCTCTGTATCGGTTTCACCTTTACGATCGTAACTGCGTTTTTTAATACCGCTGTACGATGGGTTGCTGGTAACATAATTAAACGATGTAGAGCCGTTGCTGTTGCATAATGCAAAATCGTACAGCTGTACATTTTTATAGTTACTGTATTTCGTTTGCAGCTGTTGGTATAATAAAGGAATGGGTTCGAAGCCGAAATGTATTCCGTTGGGCGATTGCTGCAGTAACACATCCAGTATATCGCCGGTGTGTGTACCCACATCGATACTGTTGCTGTTGGCCTTGCAGGTTCGGCGGATGATTTGTTTCGTCTGCTGATCGTACAACTGGTTTTTTGTAATGCTTACGGGCAGCTTCTTTACCAAACGCTTCAATTGCAACAGTATGCCGGTATTAAACAGTTGTATCATAAATAACCGAACCAGGTTTTCTTCATTGATCTTCTGCAGCAAGATAAACCCTTTTGCACAGAAAGATTTACTTTGCTGTAAAATGAACGGATGCAGCTGAAAAAAATCTACAACGCTCTTTTCCGCCCAAACAGACTGGCTTTGCTCGACTACGACATTGTGCCCTCGCCATTGTACTCAACAAAACGGCCTCACCAACAATTGCTGCAACAGCTGCAACTGCAACAGAACAATTACAAACACTTACTGCAACAGGCTTTGCAATACAAAAACAGTTTCAACACAATTGCCTTGCAGGAAACAACTGCTGCAGCACCGGTATGGAACAATGGTTTTTTTCCGGGTCTTGATATTGTTGTGCTGTACACATTACTTGCTTCCATAAAACCAAAACAGTATATAGAAATCGGCAGTGGCACCAGCACAAAACTTGCAGCGAAGGCAAAAGCAGAGCAACAGTTAACTACAACTATTACCTGCATCGATCCCTATCCACGAAAAGAAATTACAGCTGTTGCCGATGAATGGCTGAACCTTCCGTTGCAACAGGCGCCACTTTCGTTGTTTGAACAACTGGAAGCAAATGATGTGGTGTTTTTTGATGGCTCGCATTTGTTACATGCCAACAGCGATGTGCAGTGGTTTTTTATGGAAGTGCTGCCACGACTCAAGCCTGGCGTAATAGTTCAGGTACATGATATTTATTTGCCGTACGATTACCCGCAAAACATGTGCGACCGGTTTTATGCCGAACAATACATCCTGGCGACCATGTTACTGAGCAATGCAGAACGTTACGAAATAATTGCACCAAACTTTTATATGAGTGAAGATGATGAGTTGAAACAAATTTTAGAGCCGTTATGGAAAGAATTGCCGGGTGTAGAAAAGCATGGAGGATCTTTTTGGTGGAGGGTGAAATAAGTATCTATAAATACAATTAGAACATACAGCTTTATAATTATTCCTCGTGTGCAGTTTTTGGTCGCCCGACCAACTAACATCAGCCTTTTTATTTCCCATTTCAGTTGTACTTTGCCCTTCCAAAATTTTCGAACATGGAACAAACAAACCTCGGCATTGGCACACGCCTGCAACATACACAACACGGTCCCGGTGTGATCGTTGGCATCCGTTATGCCACGTATTTAATCTCATTCATCCACAGCGGTGTAAAAGAAATTGATAAAACGGATGCGGCACTTGATGAGATCATCCCCGAAAATGTAACCGAAGAAATTGAAACGAACAGCGAAGTGGAAAAATCGCTGTTGAAAATATTACGTTTGTGGAATGGTGTAAGCGAAGTGGTTCCGCTCGGCGAAAAATGGGAAGGCGGCACCATGCTTCTGCAACCCAAAGACAAATCACTTAAGCCAAAAGAAATTCCGGTGGAAGATTTCTTTCATAAAATTGTAATGCTGCGTGATCGCTTGCGGGTGCTGGAACAAAACATCAACAGCAATAAAAATCTCAGCGACGAAGAGAAAGTAAACATTCAGCAATACATTACCCGCTGCTACGGTTCACTTACCACCTTCAATGTGTTGTTTAAAAACAAAGAGCATTGGTTTGTAGGTGAAAAAAGCAGTAAAGAAGATTAAACAGTTAGGCCGCACAAGTGCGGCCTTTGTTTTTCTCATGTTGCTTTTGTAAACCTGTATAAAATATTCACGGCGTTATTACTTACAGATGCGCCTGTGTAATTACCTCCTGCTCCAGTGCTTTTGCTTTCGGAAAAAGAATATTGTTCTCCAGGTGAATATGTGTATGCAGATCATCTTCAAATTCTTTCAGCTTGGCATATAATACACGATAGGTATTGCATGCTTCCGGCGGTGCAGTATAGTTATCGCTCAACTTTTCAATTTCATGAAAATGATCACCTGCAAATTCATGCTCGGCTTCCATCATAGCAATGGGATTTTTTACCGTACCAAAATGGGGCGAAGGAATGGCGGCTTTGTTTCGTTTAGCAGCTGCCAGCTGGTTTACGTAGGGAAATAAAATGATCTCTTCTTTTTCGAGATGATGCGCCAGCTCATCGGCTGCTTCGTTGTACAAACGTGCAATTACTTTTACTTCGGGCCGGTGACCGCCGTGTACCAACGCCACTTTGTTGGCATACTGTCGAACGAGTTCTAAATTCTGTGTTACATAACTGTGGTGTTTTTCTACAATGTAATTCGCCAGTTTATCCAACGGCCATTCGTTGAAGTTGGTATCTGTTGCTGGCTTTTCCTGCCCGATGCGGTTGAGCTGTTCGGTTAATGCATCGTACGAAATATTTTTCTTTCTGCAGATTTCACTTACTGTTACTTTTCCTCCACAACAGAAATCGATGCCGAATTGCTTAAACACATCGGCCGTGCGGTAATCTTCCGTTACCAGTTCGGCAACTGTTTTCTCGGTTAATGTTTGCATGATTATGATTTTTGTAGAACGAAACTACCTCCGATCACATCCATGCATTATGCGTTCAATCATAAAGCGGCAGCATGACAGAAAAATTACAGATCAACATACTTTACGCTAATCTTAATATCCCTGTTGCGGCCTTTATTATCAGTGCAGGAAATTTTAATGTTGCCTTCCGTTGGTAAAAAGAACTGTTTGCTGCCGGCATCGGTAGTTTTGTAGAATTGATTGTTAATGTACCAATACACACGGCTCACATCGTTTCCCGTTTCGCAAACGAGTTGTAAGGGCTCCGGATTTTTTTTGCTGATGAGGTATTCGGTGCCGTTCACCGGTGATTTGATCTGCGGTGCACCCGATGCAAATATTTTTTCGCATTGCGGATTATGTGGTGGAATTACTTCAATTGCTAATCCATTTCCTTCCATCCAGTTCTGCACCTCGGCTGCAACGAGTTTATAGCCTTTCCGTTTGAAACCTGTTTCGGGTTCGCAGCTTTTACAGTAGCTGATCTTTTCATCGGCACTCACCGCAATCTCTTCATAGTTGTTGCAGGTTTGTGTAGATGATATGCCTGGGATAAAATAATCCAACACCAGATTGGTACAATGTGCCGATGGTGGTAATCCTGTTTCGCTGCAGATCTTCCGTTGCTCCAGTTCTTTCGGCGGCGTAAACCAAGCACGGTCGGCATCGTAATCGAGTGTATTAAAAATGCGGAAGAGCAAAGGTGTGGCTGTATGTGCACCACTTAGTTCTGCATTTCCTTCTCCCGAAAAATTACCGACCCACACGCCTACTGTATATTTTTTATTATAACCGATGCTCCATGCATCTCTTCGTCCGTATGATGTGCCGGTTTTCCAGGCGATCTTAGGTAAGTGTGCGGTTGCATCCCAATGCAATGGAAAATCGGGACGGTTGATGCGACTCAAAATATCGGTGACCATATAACTCGCATCAGCAGAAAGAATGCGTTGCGGTTTGGCTCCCTCATCGTGTTGTACAAACAACGGACGGTAATACAATCCTTCTGCTGCAAAGCAACTGTACATACCCGTTAGTTGTTCCAGTGTGGCACCGCATCCACCGAGGATCAAACTCAAACCGAGAGCTTTTTGCTTCGCTTGAATTTGTTTAAATCCGATGCTGCTGAGTTGTTGGATCATCTTCTCTTTGCCCAGCATGTTCAATGCTTTTACCGATGGAATATTAAGCGAATGTTCCAACGCATACTCCACCGTAACAGGACCGTTGAAATTTTTATCATAGTTCTCGGGTGCATAGCCTGCATAATTCACAGGCACATCGTTCATCATTTTCTTGGGTGTAAGTAAGCCTTCATCAAAACACAAACCATAAAGCAAAGGCTTTAATGTGCTGCCCGGCTGACGAACAGCGGCTGCACCGTTTACCTGTCCGCCATCAGTTGTATCAGTAAAGTCGCCGCTGCCAACGTACGTTATCACCTTGTGCGTTTCATTATCGATGATGATCACTGCTGCATTGCGGATCTTACTCAACCGAAGTGTGCGCACATAATCCTGCACCAGCTTTTCGGTTTTGTATTGTGTGTTGAGTTGGAGATTGGTTTTAATGATCGGCCCACCGCTTTGTTTGAGTTTGTAGGCCAAATGTGGTGCAAGCTTCGGCACCACACTACGTTTTGCCGTTAACGGTTCGGCCAATGCATCTTCAATTTCTTTTTTGGTAAACACTTGCTCTTTTGCAAAACGGTTGAGCCATTTGTTGCGTTGTTTTACAATTTCATCGTTATGCTTTCCAATTACCAAGGACGATGGCCGGTTTGGAATGATGGATAATGCCGTGATCTCCGCCAAGGATAAATGATCCGGATTTTTACCGAAGTATAAAATAGAAGCCGACTTTACGCCTTCGATATTACCACCGTATGGTACAAGGTTGAGGTAGAGCTGCAGGATTTCATCTTTGCTGTATTTCAGTTCAAGTTGTAACGCCCGGAACATTTCAATCAACTTATTGCCGATGTTTCGCTTCTTCGGCTCCAATGCTTTTGCCACCTGCATGGTAATAGTGCTGGCGCCCGATGTTCGCCGGCCGGTAAAAACATTCATTATAAACGCACGACCAACAGCAATAGGGTTAATACCGAAGTGGCGATAGAAATACTTGTCTTCTTTCTGAACGATGGTCTTCCGCAGCAAAGGTGAAATTTCTTCCAGCTCGGTTTTCATGCGCCACTGTTCATCGTTGGTAAGAAAGGCATGGATCACTTCTCCTTTATCATCTGTAATAATAGTGGAGTATTCTACTTTATCCGGCAGGGGAAAAATAAAATGAAGGATAAAAAACAAAAGGACGAAGCCAAGAACAGCGACACCGGTTCGTTTAAGTATTTTTTTCCATGGCGGTTTGGGAAGGTTCATGTGCGTGGCAGTGATTACCGATATAAATGTAGGATGTAAATAAACAGTTGTACTGTTGATTTAATTTTTTTTAAAACCATTTGCAATTCTTTAATAAATAACACTTGGAAATGTGCTGCTGATTGTATTAAATTCAACTTCAAATTCTCTCCACTTCAAACGTCTTTCAACTTTAACCTTTATGCGTAGCCGCCTGCACCTGCTGTTTGTTACAGCAGCAGTAACTCTTTTTGTTTCCTGTAACCGTAATGCCGTAAAACTAACCGACAGCAATGCCAAAGGCGAAATACAGCAATTACAAAACCTCGTGTTCCGGTTTAATAAAAACCTGGTGCCCGATTCCCTGCTCAACCGTTGGGATTCCATTCCCTACGTGGAGTTTGAACCAAAGATCAACGGACGGTTTCGCTGGGAGCATGGCGACGAGTTGATCTTTTCGCCTGCAGCGCCGCTATCACCCGCTACTTCGTACAAAGCAAGTATTAATAAGGAAGTGCTGGCTTTCACCAAATACAATAAAGTATCTGTTGATGAACCGCTGGAGTTTTATACCCCTGATCTGAAGTTGGAAAACTCAAACATCACCTGGGTATTGGATGATGCAACCAACAAAGCAATACCGCAGGTTGATCTTTATTTCAACTATGTGGTTACGCCTGCAGCCTTAAAAGAAAAACTGAAAGTAAAACTGGATGAACAGGAGAAGGATTACAGTGTGCAGACCATTAATAATGATCGCAAGATTTCTATTCGTTTACTCAATGTAAAAACCGAAGACCGTGATTACAATACAACGGTCACACTCGATAAAGGTTTGGTGCCCGATGGAGGAAAGAACGCTACCAAAGAAAGCATTGAAGAAAAATTCACCATTCCATCGCCGTATACGTTGACTGTTACCAATATGGAAGCAAGACATGATGGATTGTCGGCAACAGTAAAAGTATTCACTTCGCAACAGGTAGTGGCCGATGTGTTGAATCAGTACATCAAACTAAGTCCAACAGTTAAGTATGACGTAGAGGTGGAAGATGATGGTTTTATTATTACAGGCGATGCATTTGATGTGAGTAAAACCTATGAACTGTTATTAACGAAAGGTCTGCGTGGTAAACTTGGCGGCACGTTGAAAGAAGATTATAAAGAAACGGTTGCCTTTGGCGAACTGGAACCGGATATTGCTTTCGGCAACAGCAAGGCCGTTTACCTTTCTTCACAAGGAAATAAAAACATTGAGATCAGGATCAGCAATGTGCCGAAGGTAAAAGTGATCGTATCTAAAATTTATGAGAACAACTTACTGGCTGCACATAAATTTGGTTACTATCCAAAAACCGGTGGTGATGATGAATACTATTATGATGAAGATGGTGGCGATGCAACGTTGGGTGATGTGATCTATGAAAAAGAAATTGATACACGCAGCTTGCCGAAACTCGGCGGCAGTCGTTTGTTCAATTTCAATATTGCTGATCGTGTAAAAGATTTCAATGGTATTTATCATTTGCAGATTCAATCAACCGAAGATTACTGGCTCAAAGACCGGCGCTTTATTTCACTCAGCGATATTGGATTGATTGCTAAAGAAGGCAAAGAGAAAATGCTGGTGTTTGCCAACTCCATTAAATCGGCCGCATCGTTAAGCGGTGTAAATGTTACCGTGTATGGCAGCAACAATCAACTGCTCGGCACAGGAACAACCAACAGTGATGGTGTGGCAGAAGTTGCTTATGCCCGAAAAGAATACAGCGGTTTTAAACCGGCGATGGTGATTGCAAAAACGGCTGATGATTTCAACTACTTACCGTTTCATAATACGAAAGTAAATACAAGTCGCTTTGATGTGGGCGGTAAAGCATGGAGCACAACGGGTATGGATGCATTCATTTATGCAGAGCGTGACATTTATCGTCCCGGTGAAAAAGTAAATGCCAATATTGTATTGCGTACCAACGATTGGAAAAGTCCGGGTGAATTACCGGTGAAACTCAAATTCATTATGCCGAACGGGAAGGAAATGAAAAGCTTCCGCAAAATGCTGAACGAACAAGGCTCGGCTGAAGTAAGTATTGACTTGCCTGTCGCTGCTATTACCGGCAGCTATCAACTCGAACTGTATTCCGGTAACGATGTGTTGCTCAGCAGCAAATCGTTCAGCATCGAAGAGTTTGTTCCTGATCGTATTAAAGTGGCAACATTACTCAGCAAAGAGTTTTTAACGGTGGGTGATTCTGCAACGCTGCGTATCAACGCCACGAATTTCTTTGGGCCACCAGCAGCAAACAGGAAATACGAAACAGAAATACAATTCAAGCAGGCCCATTTTTCACCGGATAAGTATGACCGTTATACATTTTCGTTAAGCAATCAATCATCGTTCTTTGATAAAGTAGTGAAAGAAGGAACAACGGATGCAAACGGAAATGCAACCGAAGGCGTAAGTGTTCCGGCGCTCTATAATAATCTCGGTTTGTTACAGGTTGATATTTATACAACGGTGTTTGATGAAACCGGTCGGCCGGTAAGTAAACTCACCAAGGCCGATGTGTTTACCCAAAAAGTGTTTTATGGTTTGGGTTATGACGGCTACTATTATTATCCGCTCAATCAAAGCATTAAGTTTCCGTTGATCGCTTTGAACAAAGATGAAAAAGTGGTAAACGCAATGTCTCGTGTGCAGGTGATCAAACATGAATACAGAACAGTGTTAAGCAAGAGCGGCGATTACTTCCGTTACGAGTCGCAGAAAGAAGATAAAGTGATGAAGGAAGATGTGGTTACAATCATGGGTGAGAATACCAATTACACATTTGTTCCCCGTCAACCCGGCGATTATGAAATACGCATTTATGCACCGAATGCCGATACCTATGTAAGCCGTAGTTTTTACAGCTACGGCAGTTGGGGTGGCAACAACAATTCGTTTGAAGTAAACACCGAAGGGCAAATTGATATTGAAACCGATAAGAAAGAATATACAACCGGCGAAAAAGCAAAGCTCTTATTCAAAACACCCTTCAGCGGTCGCATGCTGGTGACGTATGAAACCGATCATGTGGTATCGTATCAATACATCAATGTTGAAAATCGTTCAGCTTCGCTTGACCTTAACATTGCCGCCGAGCATTTACCCAATGTGTTTGTAACCGCAACGCTTATCAAGCCACATACAACAGGTGATATTCCATTAACGGTGGCACATGGTTTTCAATCGTTGAAAGTAGACGAGAAGAGTCGCAAAATTGATGTGCAGATCACTGCCAACAAATCAACACGCAGCCGTACACATCAAAAAGTAAAAGTAAAAGCAGCACCAGGCAGTTATGTTACACTCGCTGCAGTTGATAATGGTGTGTTGCAGGTGAGTAATATGAAAACACCTGATCCGTATGCTTACTTCTATCAAAAGAAAGAACTGGGTGTAAATGCGTTTGATCTGTATCCGTTATTATTTCCTGAATTGCGTGCACGACTCAGCAGCACTGGTGGTGATGGAAGCGATATGGAAAAGCGCAACAACCCCATGCCGAATAAACGCATCAAGATTGTCAGCTATTGGAGCGGTGTGCAAAAAGCAAATGGTAGTGGTGATGCAGAATTTGAATTTGATGTACCGCAGTTCAGCGGTGAAATTCGTTTGATGGCTGTTGCTTATAAGAATGAACAGTTTGGGTCTGATGAAGAAAATATGACGGTAGCTGATCCAGTTGTGATCAGTGCCGGCTTACCACGTTTCTTAAGTCCGGGTGATACCGTACTAGTTCCCGTTACACTCAGCAACACCACAAAAAATGCAAGCAGTGCCAGTGTGAAAATAAATGTAAGCGGACCGTTGCAGGTTGTTGGTGTAAGTAATCAACAGGCACCATTACCCGCCAATGCAGAAAGCAGGGCCGTGTTCCAGGTGGTGGCACAACAACGCATCGATTCTGGTCGCATACGTATTGAAGTAAAAGCAATGGGCGAAACATTCTTTGATGAAACACAGATCACTGTCCGTCCGCCATCAACCTTGCAAAAAGAAAGTGGCAGTGGCAGTATCAATGCCGGTGCAACACAAGCGATCAACATACCTGTTAATTGTTTTATGCAGGGCAGTGCCGACTATCAACTCATCATCAGTAAATCACCTGCGTTGGAATTAAGTGATCAGTTGAAATACCTGGTGCAGTATCCATACGGCTGTACAGAGCAAACCATATCGGCTGCGTTTCCGCAATTGTACTTTGCTGATCTTGCAGATCAGCTGAAGAAAAACAAAGGAGCATCTGCAACGTCTGTTGCCAACATTAACGAAGCCATCCGCAAAATAAAAATGCGGCAGTTATACAATGGTGCCGTTACGTTATGGGATGATGAAGGCACTGTTCATTGGTGGAGCACCATTTATGCAGCACACTTTTTACTGGAAGCACGCAAAGCAGGTTACGATGTAGATAACAGTTTGCTGGAGACAATGATGGGTTATCTCATCACCCGGTTGAAAACAAAAGAAACCATCGACTATTATTATAACCGCACAGAGAAAAAGAAAATTGCACCAAAAGAAGTGGCGTATAGTTTATATGTGCTGGCATTGGGCAACCGTGCACAGATCAGTGTGATGAATTATTACAAAGCCAATCAAAGCATGCTGGCACTTGATAGTCGTTATTTATTATCTGCTGCGTATGCATTGAGTGGCGATAAGAAAAGTTATGCAGCCATGTTGCCTTCATCGTTCAGTGGAGAAATAAGTTTGCCGCAGACGGGTGGAAGTTTTTACAGTGATGTGCGTGATGAAGCCATTGCGCTCAACACCTTGATGGATGTTGATCCGGGCAATGCACAAATACCCTTAATGGCAAGGCATGTATCACAATATTTAAAAGATCGTCGCTGGTTAAGCACACAGGAACGTGCATTTGGGTTTTTAGCATTGGGCAAACTTGCACGAACCGCAGCAAAAAGTAATATTACAGCCGATGTTGTTGCCAATGGGAAAACAGTGGGTAAACTCAACGGCACAGATCTGAAGTTGAATGCAAAGCAATTGGGTTCAGCCAACATACAAGTCGCAACAAAAGGTAGCGGACGTTTATATTATTACTGGGTGGCAGAAGGAGTAAGTGCAACAGGTGATTATAAAGAAGAAGATAGTTACCTGAAAGTGCGTCGCCAGTTTTATAACCGCTATGGTCAACCGATTACAGGTAATACGTTTAATCAAAACGATCTCATCGTTGTGAAAGTAACCATTGAGAAAAGTTTCTCCACTTCAGTTGAAAATGTGGTAATCACCGATCTGTTGCCTGCAGGTTTTGAAATTGAAAATCCTCGTACTAAAGAATTGCCGGGCATGGATTGGATCAAAGATGCATCGAACCCAACAGCTTTGGATGTGCGGGATGACCGTATTCATTTCTTTGTTGATCTCAACAGCGGAAGACAGAGTTATTATTATGCAGTGCGTGCCGTATCACCTGGTAATTATCGCATGGGGCCGGTAAGTGCTGATGCGATGTACAATGGTGAGTATCATTCGTATCATGGAGCAGGTGTGGTGAAAGTGATACAGTAATGAGCCTTCAGTATGCCATATCGATAACAGGTTGATAAATGTCAATCGGGTTGCAATAGATATGGAATACCTGCCTTAAAAATTAAAAGCTCCTTCAAAACTGAAGGAGCTTTTAATTTATTCAAAAACAGTTTACGCTAATTCTTTTTCCATATACACCACGCCATCCAGCGGATTATCGTAGTAAGAGGTTGTTTCAACAAATCCATATTGTTTATACAGCCCAATAGCCGGTTGCAGTTTCTCAAGCGTATCGAGTTTCATTTTTGTATAACCCATCATCGCTGCATCCTTCATTACCTGCTCCACCAGTACTTTCCCGATCTTGTGTTTGCGATAATGCGGCCGCACATACAATCGCTTCATTTCGCAAGCTCCTTTTTCTTTTAAGGGTGCAAGGGCCACACAACCTGCTATTTCGCTGTTCCACTTAGCTACATATAACACACCTAACGGCGGACCATATTTCTTCAGCGGATTTTTCAACTCTTCTTCAAAACTCTGGAAACAAAGATCTTCATCCAGCTCCCGTTCATATTCTTCGAATAGTTTGCGGGCCTCATCCATCAACCATCCTTCCTGTTGAATATCGATTAACTCAATCATTTGTTTTAACTTAACTGCAAACTTACAACCTTTACCTTCTCATGATACTTCGAATTGTTATTTTATTATTGCTTCCATCGTTTCTTACTGCCCAGCAGTATAAAAAAATCCATCGCTCTTCTGTTTTGGTAGATACACATAATGATATTCCATCATCTGCCATTGAAAAGAAAGCAGCGTTTGATACCGATTTAAAAGGACAAACACATTCCGATCTTAACCGTATGTTCAGCGGTGGTGTAGATGCGCAGATGTTTTCCATCTTTTGCGGTGGCGAACAAAAAGAACCTTACGCATTTGCCAACCAGGAAATGGACAGTGTATATGCATGGGTGAACCGAAATCCACAGAGAATGATGCTGGTTTATACTCCTGCTGATTTTAAAAAAGCCATTAAGGAAAAAAAGCTGGCCACCATGTTTGGCGTAGAAGGCGGGCATATGATTGAAAATGATTTATCAAAACTCGACGCATTGCAGAAAAGAGGCATGCGTTATATGACCATTACCTGGAATAATTCAACTCGATGGGCAACCAGTGCGGCAGATGAAACAACACCGGGCGGTGCTGTTAACAGCGAAGGAAAAAAAGGATTAACAGAATTTGGGAAACAGGTTATAAAACGGATGAATGAGTTAGGTGTGATGGTTGACATCAGTCATGTAGGCGAACAAACATTCTGGGATATTACAAAAATCAGCACCAAACCTATTATTGCGTCGCATAGTTGTGTATGGAATTTATGTCCGCATCGCCGAAATTTAAAAGACGAGCAAATCAAAGCCATTGCAAAAAGCGGTGGTGTGATCTTTCTGAATTTTTATGCAGGCTTTATTGATAGTACATACGAAGCCAAACGGGATCAGCTGTTGAATAAATATCAACCGGAAATCGATTCCTTAATTAAAGCAGGTGCGCAGCCCGATTATGCACGCATTATTACTGCAGAAAAATACAAAGATCAAGTGTTGCATATCCGCCCTTCAATATCGGTGTTGCTCGATCATCTCGATTACATTGTAAAGCTGGTAGGTGTAGATCATGTAGGGATGGGTAGCGATTTTGATGGTATTGAAGCACCTCCATTAGAGTTGAATGGTGTGGAAGATTATCCGCTCATCACCAAAGCATTATTGGAAAGAGGTTACAGTAAAAAAGATATACAGAAAATATTAGGCGGAAATTTTATACGGGTGTTTGAAGCGAATATGACGAGTTATGTTCTCCAGTAAACCTGTCACTTATTTAGTTGTTGTAGTTCTCCACTCCTGCGGTGTTACACCAAACTCCTGCTTAAATACCCTTGCAAAATATCCGGGATCGTTATAACCGCAATCCAAGGCAATAGCAGCAATGCTTAATGCGGGATCGGCTAATAATTCTTTTGCTTTATTTAAACGGATGATGCGGATAAATTTATTTGGCGAGCAACCGGTAAGTGCGTCCAGTTTGCGGTGCAGTTGCGAATGACTCATAAAAATCAATCTGCACAACTGTTCCACACTAAATTCATAATTAGTAAAATTGGATTCTACCAATTCTCTTACTTTTTTTACAAACGCATGCTCAGCTTTTTCTTCTGTAACAAGTTTAACTTTTTCAGTTGATGCCATTTCAGTTTTATCAATAATACCCATTTGGCTGCTGTAATACTGTTGCAGGTGTTTCCGCAGTTCCAATAGTTTTTTAATACGCAGCAATAATTCTTCTTTGTGAAATGGCTTTTCGAGGTACACATCAGCACCTTTTTCGAGCCCTTCCAGTTTACTTTGCATATCAGCCTTGGCGGTGAGCATAATGATGGGAATATGACTGGTGAGTTCATCTTGCCTTAGCCTTCTGCACATTTCAAATCCATCGATCAACGGCATCATCACATCAGTAATAATCAAATCCGGAATCAGTTCTGCTGCAATCTCAAATCCTTCTTTACCATCTTTCCCAACAGCCAATTTATATTGTGGCAAACAGCTGGCGGTATAAGCAACAACATCTACATTATCTTCAACCAATAAAATCAACGGTGTTTCATCCGTTGTCGAATTTTGATTAAGAAGAACAGGTTCTTTGCTTACCGCATTCGTTCTAATAACAGGTTCTTTTAGTTGTACAGGCACAGTAGCAGCTTCATCTTCCACACTTATTTTTTGTAATGGTAATGTGATGGTGAACTCGGTGCCTTTTGTTGCACCAACAGGCGGACTTTTTACTGCAATGGTTCCGTTCATAAGTTTTACCAACTCTTTGGTAAGTGCTAAACCAATACCGGTTCCTTCGGCTTTGCGTGTATGACTGTTATCGAGTTGATAAAACCGATCGAATATATGTGGCAACTGGTCTTCGGGAATACCAATGCCGGTGTCTTTTACTTTTAATACGAGTGTGGTGTAACTATTTTTTGTTGATGGTTCTTGCGAAATACTTACATACACATTACCCTGTGCAGGCGTAAACTTCAACGCATTGGATAAAAGATTAGAAATGATCTGCCGCAATTTTTCTGCATCATAAGCAACTGCCAGTTCATCTACATCTGCCAAAAAGTGAAATTGTTTTTGCTGTCCGGCCGCTAACGATTGAAACGACTCTACTACATAGCGTAAAAAATGAATCACATCGCCATTCACCATCTGAAGCGTCATTTTACCTTCTTCCAGCTTCGACAGATCGAGCATTTCATTTACAAGGTTCAGTAAATTTTTCCCATTGCGTACGATCATGTCTACGCCATTGTCGAGGTATTTCTCCGGTTCAGCTTTTACCTGGTTGGCCATGCCCAATATAACGGTAAGTGGTGTTCGGAACTCATGTGTAATGTTGGCATAGAGCTGTGTTTTAACAGTATCCAATTCTTTTACACGTTTTGCTTCCTGCTGTTCAAAATGTAATTGCGATTGCAGTTTTGCTTTATTGATGCGGAATAAAAAATAGGTTCTCGCAGCAAAGCCAATCAGCACCACATAAATAACATACGCCCACCAGGTGCGCCACCAGGGCGGGTTGACAATGATTTTCAATTCAGCAATCTTACTGCTCCACATACCCTGGCTATTACTACCCTGTACTTTAAATGTGTAATGGCCCGGCGGCAAGTGCAGGTAAGTAGCCGTTCTTCTTGTTCCACTCTCTACCCAGTCTTTATCGATACCCTCCAACTGGTAATGGTATTTGTTTTGATCGGGTGCTGTAAAATCAAGCGATGAAAATTCAAGTGTTAAAATATCCTGCAGGTGATTTAAGGTAATGGATGTTGATTGCTCAATGGCATTTTGTAAAATGCCTGTTTTATCGTTTGGTACCACCTCTTCATTTCCTGCTAAAATATTTGTAATAAAAATATTTGGTTCATAACCGGTTTGTAAAACTTTTGCCGGGTTAAAAATATTCAGTCCGTTTACGCCACCAAAAGCCAGATCGCCATTGGGGAGTTTTGCATAAGCACCTGTATTAAACTCATCGTCCTGCAAGCCGGAGGTTTTTGTGAAATGGCGGAACAGCCACTTGCCTTGTTTTTCTTTATTACCATTCAGTAAACAAAAAATACCATTGTTGGTGCTGCCCCAAATATTACCTGCATCATCCGTCAACAATCCATATACTACACTATTACAAAGACCTTCTTTGGTGGTAATATGTGTAAACTGACCCGTTGATTGATTCAAACGATTAAGGCCGCCGCCTTTTGTTGCTACCCACAAAATATTTTTATCGAACGCATCATTAATAATGCATGAAACGTGGCTGTAGTTTAAAGCCGTTTTATCTGCAGTGTTTGTTTTATACCATGTAACTGTCGCTGCTGCTGTGTTGAATTGAAAATTAATTTTTGCCAATCCGTTTTCTGTACCAGCCCAAAAAATACCGTTTGCATCTTCATACAATGTATTTATCTGTGCTCCTTTTAATAAAGGATTCGCAGCATCGGTATTAATCGTAATTTTTTTATACGCTCCTGTAAAAGGATTTAATATAATCAACCTTCCGCCAATACCTGTAAGCCAAATATTGCCTTTACTATCTTCCAGTTTTGGTTCCAGCAATTCTTCTTCACGGTTAACATTGATCCTGTAGGTAGTTGAAGCTTTTGTTACCAGGTTTAACTTTTCAATTACTTCATCAAAATTATCGGCGCTGTATCCTCCTTTACGGTACAAACCCCAAAGGGTAAAGTTTTTGCCCATAAAAAAATCATGATCATTAAACAATACCTTTTCTTCTTTGCCGGTTAAATTATTTCCATCTGTATCAAACTTTTTTAAATCGCCCCAGCCCGTAACAAAAACCTGGTTGTTGGGCAGGCCCATTATTTTTCGCACACTCATGCCATTGGCAATGTGATGAAATTTTTCAGTGTCGTTGCTGTACTTACGTACACCATAACCGTTGGTGCCCACCCACACAAGTCCTGAACGATCTTTATAAATTCTTGTTGGTGTTATTTCAGAAAAGCCATACAATCTTGTTTGTTCGGGATCAACAGGGCTGCCACGTTTCCAGTTTTTAATATCAAAAATTTCAAGCCTGGCCGAATCGGTTATGCCCAGCCAAAATCTTTTTTTATCCATTTCATGTAAAAAAACTCTGCCATGACCTTTGACTATATCTTTTGAAAACAGCGGATAAGCGTTGGTATCCTGCACCTGGCTAAAGAAAAAGTCATCGGCCCACACGCTGCCATCTGCAGCCGGAGCTGTTTGGCCAAATGCAAAACTGTTCTTCCGCCATACAAGCGACAGATCGTTGGGCAGCAGTTCATAAACCTTATCAGAAATGATCCAGATTTTTTTCCTGCCATCCATATACATGCAGTTAACATTCGTTGCCCCTGGTGCTGATAAATGTGTAATAACAGGCTCGGAATTGTTTTCTAACAAATCAGCAGGCAGCGTTATAACATTTAAACTTTTCTCCTGCGGAAAAACTAAAAATCGTCCGTCGGGCAATTCAATTACAGGCAGATAAATTTTATTACCTGAAAGACTGTTAGCGTTTTTTGGGTTATGTAAAATGCGCCGGAAGTTGTCCTGTCGTTTATCATAAATATTAATACCATTATCTGTAGTTACCCAAAGCCTCCCTTTACTGTCTTCAAAAAGGTGGTTAATGTTGTTGTTGCTGAGTGAATAAAGATTGTAACTGTCGTACGTATACACTTTAAAACTATACCCATCGTAGCGGTTAAGTCCGTCTTTAGTACCAAACCACATAAAACCATCTCTGTCCTGCAGAATATCATAAATATAACCCTGCGATAAACCATGAGAAGTGGTAAGCTCAGTGTATTTCAATTGTGCCGAAGCAGGCACAGCCAGCCAAACCCAACAAAGGGTCAACAGCAGTTTGGTCTTAATGTGGCTTGGGGGCATTTCCTTATAAAGATAATCGAAGCCATATTTTTTACTTCATCCATCAACCGTTATACGGGTTGTTACAGGGCAGAATGATGAATTTGTCCTGTTGCTGCACAGTTTATCCTGTTGATTGCAGAAAAACTGAAGCTAAATGGTGGATTTGTACTCACAAAATTTTGAGTTTGAAGAGAGCTTTACAACAGATCGTAATCACATTGTTCTTAAACCAAAACAAATCAGTATGAAACAGAAACTTCTTGCGAAGCTCAACACATTCATTCTTTTAATGTTGCTTCTTCCATTCGCCGGTATCGGCCAAACCAAAAACGTAATATCTACGCACCGGGTATTTCCTAAAATTGACAAGATTGCAGAATTTGAAAAGGCCGTTGCCAACCATGCTCAAAAATATCATACCGGTGATAACCACTGGCGTGTGTTCGCTATTCAATCGGGGCCCGATTTCGGCGGCTATCATATTACCGAAGGCCCGAAGAGTTGGGAGAGCGAAGATGCAAGAGGCGACATCAGTCCCGAACATCAAAACGACTGGAATAAAAATGTAGCTATTTTCTTAACTGAGAGACAGAGTGCAGGTTACTCTGTCTACCAGGAATCTTTAAGCACCATTGCACTGGGCGATTTTACGGATAAAATTCAGATCAACCATGTGTATCCTAAACCAGGCCGTGCCGATGAAGTGGCAGCCATACTTAAGAAAGTAAAAAAAGCGTGGGAAGCTTCAGGTGTAACTGTTGCGGTCTATATGTCCAGCGGTTCGGGTCCAACGCAATATACTTTAACAACGAGGTATAAGCAGGGATTGAAAGAACGGGCTCCCGGTTTTCGCAAACCATTTAAAGAAGTGTATGAAACTGCTAACGGCGAAGGCTCTTACGAACAATATATGAAAGATGTTGCAGAGTTTGTACAGGAAAGCTGGAGCGAATTATTATTCCTTCGTAAAGATCTGAGTTCAAAATAAATGCTTTCTCATGTTGATTGATTACAGGCCTCATCATAATTAAAAATGGTGGGGTTTGTTTTGTTATTGATTTTGCTGGCAAAACTGCAGCACGGCAATGATTTGCAGAGTCGTTCTTAGTTCGCTAAAAAACGGGGAAAGCATGTATTATCCCAAATAAAAATTAACAGGCATTTTCTTTCAAGATTATCCTGCCAAGATTCAATAAATCCCAAAAACAAATTACATCGTTGACTTTGCAAAACCGGACTGATTAAAAAACAAGTTTTGAAATGAACAATAACGCATCGCCTTTAATTAATCAAAGCAAGCCAGTTTCTTTTGTAAAATCAGGCTTAGTATTACTTTTTACGCTCTACGTAGGCGTAGTTACTTTTCAGGAGATTTTGCCCTACTTACGTATGAACAAAGTAAGTTATGGCAGGTTTTGGGATTATAAATGGCCATTGTTTTTCCATATTTCAAGTGGACTTACAGCCATGTTAATTGGTCCGTTTCAATTCTGGAAGAAATTCAGAAACAGCTATGTCAAAATACACAGATTACTTGGGCGCATCTATCTGATCGCAATTTTAACCGGTACCATCAGTGCAACATATTTAGCATGGACCAGCGGCTACAATATCAGTTTCGCATGGGCTTTTGGTTTAGAAGCACTAGCCTTTGCATGGATTTCTACGGCATTGATGGCCTATACTTCAGTGAGGAGAGGTCGCATCGCCCGTCATAAGGAATGGATGATCCGTAGCTATGTAGTAACACTGGCATTTTTTCTTTTCCGCATTTTAAATAATTCAGATTTTATAAAATCAATCATTCCGGAATTTAAAGAACGAGGTGTAACCATTATTTGGTGTTGCTGGGCAATCCCGTTATTAATTACAGAAATTATTTTGAGCTGGAAAAAGAAATAAAAATGAGATACTATTTTTTACGAAGAATGGAAGCAGGATCAATTACAGAAAATTGTTTTGAGGTGTGCGTATTTAGAATTAGATTTAAAGAGTCCCTTCCCTTCTTAACCCGAATCCATTCCCCGGTGAGAATGAGCTTTCTGCTTTCCTTTTAACCTCCTATCTGTTTTCTGCAGGCTTTGCATGAGCAAAGCATTTTTAATTCAAGAAGCTATTAATATGAAAAAATTATTTGCAGCACTTGTTTGCTTTCAGTTTATAGTTGGCAGTTCAACTGCTCAAAAAACAAAACCAGCCGAAGGCATTGCCGGTATTTGGCAATTGGTTGAGTTTGCTGATTATGATTCTGCGTCCAATAAATGGATTAACCGCTACGGAAAAAACCCAAGAGGATATTTTATTTACTCGCCCGGTGGAATTTTAAGTATTAATGTTTCCAGCGATTCGCCTCTTAAAATGACAGAAGAAGGTGCTAAAAAGTATACGATTAATTTTCATGAATTTTTCAGCAGTCATTCGTTCGGATACTTCGGCACCTATACCTACGAACCTGCTAAAGGGCAGGTAATCCATCATGTAAAAGGAGGAACGCTTCCTTTTTATACTGATACAGACCAGCCCCGGCAAATTCAACTGAAAGGAGATACGGCAATAATAGGCGATAACATAAAAACAAGAAGAGTACTTGTTCGGGTGGAGTAATAAATCTTTTCTAACTAAAACTAAGCATTATGAAACGCAGAGCATTTATCAAAAACTCATCACTCACAGTCATCAGCATTAGTGCATTCGGAGGTTTAAACTGGAATGGAAAAAATTTTGAAGGCGACAATGCAACTACTACTGATATTCTTGGCCCTTTTTACAGGCCCGGTGCACCTATGCGTACTAATCTAAGATTACCCGGATCAAACGGAAGACCCATCGTTTTAAAAGGAATCATTTTGAAAGAAGATGGAAAAACGCCCATCAATAATGCTTTGGTTGAAATATGGCATTGTGATGAACATGAAGTGTATGATAATACTTCTGACGACTACAACTACCGTGGTGGGCAAACGACAAAGGCCAATGGAAAATATGAGTTTAAATCTATTCTGCCTGTTCCGTATAAAGCTGATCCGAATGAGGAGTCATCGTGGCGGCCGGCGCACATACATATGAGAGTTTCCGTACCAAATCAACAGGACTTAATAACTCAGCTATATTTCAAAGACGGAAAATATATTGATACTGATAAATGGTCATCCGATCCAAAAGCTGTAAACAGAATTCTGCCAATTACTGAAAGCAACTCAGGCGAAAGTGAAATTGCTTTCAATGTAATTATGAGCAAAGAAATTCCTCTTGATTTAAAAGCCTACGATAAGATTACCGGACTTTACGATTTTGGCAAGGGTAATTTGGCTGAGTTTATTAAAAGCGATGACCTGTTAATGATGAAAAGAAACGGGCAAATGAGCGTAAGCTTCAAATATATTGGCAACAATACATTTGAAGGCGGCATTGGTTATCCTAAAGCAACTTTTGAGATACAAAAAGATGGAAACGTTAAAGTAGTTATAGAACCAACAGCGGGTAAAACAGTTACAGGTACTAAGTTTTTGAAATACCGCTAAGCGTTGAATAAAATTAAACAGTAGTATATATGAACACTGTTATTACAAAACCAAGAATAACATCAATTGATTTCTTACGGGGTACGGTCATGATCATCATGGCTCTCGATCATGTAAGAGATTATTTTCATGCCGATGCGTTCATTTTTGATCCGCTTGACCTGGAAAAAACAAATCCTGCTCTTTTTTTTACACGTTGGATCACCCATTTCTGTGCGCCTGTATTTATGTTCCTTGCCGGAACATCGGCATCGCTGGTAGGTGAGCGAAAAAGCAAAAATGAGTTATCGATGTTTCTCTTTAAACGGGGAGCCTGGCTTATTCTGCTTGAACTTACCGTTATCAATTTCGGATGGAACTTTAATATTGCATTTACCAATATCTATTTTATTGTCATCTGGGTGCTGGGAGTTAGCATGATTGCTTTGGCCGTTGCTGTTCATTTACCACGAAAATGGATTCTGCTAACCGGGGTTCTTATTCTGGCAGGACATAATCTTTTAGATACCGTTCACGTACAGGGAAATACTTTTGCTGCTTTTAGCTGGGCACTCCTGCATGATCAAAACGTATTTACCTGGGCAGGTAAAACTGTTTTGGTTGGCTATCCTGTTTTACCATGGATTGGTATTATGCTGTTGGGCTATTGTTTTGGTACTTTGTATTCAACCGCATTCACTGCAGAAAAAAGAAGAAAATGGTTGCTCGGGATTGGGGGCGGTGCAGTTTTATTATTTATTGCCATTCGCTTTATCAATGTTTATGGCGATCCCGGACCATGGAGTAAGCATGAAAACTTTCTGAAAACATTCCTGGATTTTATCAGTACCACTAAATATCCGCCCTCATTATTATATACGTTAATGACGCTTGGGCCGGCAATATTATTCCTTGCATTCACTGAAAAAGTAAATAATGGGTTTTCAAAGTTTGTTTCAGTATACGGAAGGGTGCCCATGTTCTACTACATACCTCATATTTATCTGTTGCATGCTGTTGCATTGGTGGCCGCTGAACTCTTTACCGGTTTCAGTTGGCGTATATGGATATTGAAAGAACCGTTGTGGTTAACACAAACATTAAAAGGTTACGGGTTTTCGCTAAGTATCGTCTATCTTGTTTGGATAGCGATTGTATTGTTTCTATATCCCTTCTGTAAATGGTACGACCGCTATAAACAAAACCATAAAGAAAAATGGTGGCTGAGTTACTTATAAGCAGGTAAACGATTGAACAACTCAAAATCCTTAAAATGGAGCTCTTACAAAAACTGTTAGCAATTGATCCGAACTATATTCTGATAGGATTAATGGTTTTATTTTATAGCCTTGAACATTTTTTAGACAACCAGATCAGTTTTAGTAACAGGCCAGTTCATTGGGGTAATAATTTTCTTTTTGGGATTGTTTTCGTTACTCTTAATTTTTTATGGGCGTATGTAGTTGTGTTTTGTGTAGAGTGGATGAACAGCAGGCATATTGGTTTGTTCTTTTTGTTTGAGATGCCCTATTGGCTGAAACTGATACTGGGTGTGGCCATGCTCGATTTTGTTTCTTACTGGTTTCACCGTCTGGGGCATATTGTTCCGTTCCTGTGGCGTTTTCACCGGGTTCATCATAGCGATACCCAAATGGATGCCTCAACGAATTTCCGTGGGCACCCGCTTGAATCATTTCTTTGGTTTGGTACCAGCAATATTTTAGCTGCAGGATTATTTGGTCTCGATCTGTTTACACTTGGTCTTTACTTTTTTATTGTTACTCCTCAGTTTTTTCTGCAACATTCGAATCTGCGGTTTCCAAACTGGCTCGATAAAACAGTTGGGCTCGTTTTTACAACACCAAATATTCATAAAATACATCACGACCAGGATCAGCAGTACACCGATTCCAACTTCTCCGATCTTTTTATTTTATGGGACAGGTTATTCGGCACCTTTACTTACAAACCGGTTGAACAAATAAAACCAGGACTGGAGGAGTTTGATACACCTGAGCAACAACGCTTTTGGTATTTACTAAAAGCACCTTTCTTAACGATCGGGCGAAAAGGAAAAAAGGAATAAATGTCTTATCGTATGGATGCTGCAACCGACCGAAAGGTTTCAATAACCATTTTACTAAAACAACGAAGGAGAAAACATGCTGCGAAAAATTAAACTGCTGATCATTACTGTATTCTTTTCAATAGTGGCAACTGCACAAAATGCCGGCAACGAACAGGCAGATGTTCAGCAAACAGTAGAAAACATGTTTGCCACTTTAACCAATGCCGATACTGCCGCTTTAAGAACTTTTGTTACATCAAACGTGCAGTTTTACGAGTACGGTCAAGTGTGGACAATCGATACACTAATTCAAAAGATGGTACAGAGTATATCCATTCCTGATTTTAAACGAACCAACAGCTTCGAGTTTATTAGCACCGGTATCAATAAAAATACTGCCTGGGTTACCTACTATCTCCAATCAACCTTTACAAGAAATGGAAAAGAAGATGTTGTAAACTGGATGGAAACAGTCGTTTTAATTAAAGAAAAGAACAAGTGGAAAATACAATTACTTCATTCAACCAGATTGAATAAAAAATAAATGCATAATAAACTCTGTATTCTGTTTACGCTATTGTTTCTGTACACTTCGGTGCTGAAAGCACAGGTGCAGGTAAGTAAAGAGCCCAGACATAAAAAAGTGCTTGAGAATAAGTATATCCGTTTGCTGGATGTGTGGATGCAACCCGGTGACACAAGTTTGTTTCATATTCATTCCACGCCATCTGTATTTTTAATTTTTACCAACACAACAACTATTGCACAGGTAAAAGGAGCCGAATGGGAGAAAGGACAAAACAAAGCAGGTTATTCCTGGTATCGCTCCTTTGTTCGTGATACGCTGATTCACCGAGTTGGAAATATTGATACGGTTCCTTTTCATGTAACCGATGTTGAGTTGCTGTCTGCCTATCAGCCAAATAGCAAACAAGAAGCGTTGCCCTTTCCTTTGTTGTATGAAAATGAAAAAGTTTTTGCGTACCAACTAACTGATTCTTCGTTTAAAGATTACTTGATAAGTAAACGTGGCCCCATGATAGCGGAAGTAGTAACAGGTGAAATCCGGGTTTTGAATGAAACAAATAACAGGTCAACAAGCATAAACGCAGGAAAGTATCTTTATATAGAGCCGGGCAGAACATTTTATCTTCGGGCAGCAGGATCAGAAAAGGTTTTACTGGTTTTGTTTGAAATAAAATAACCCAAGCATTCATGCACAACAAACCCACTACAGTAATTTCTGATCAACCTACACTTAAACGTGCATTGGGTGTTGGCACCGGTATTTTACTGGTAGCAGGTATGATGATTGGTTCCGGTGTGTTTAAGAAAATTGTGCCCATGGCACAAACGGGTTTAAGCGAAACATGGATTATTGTTGCATGGATTGGTGCCGGGCTTATAACCATGTTTGGTGCATTTACCATTGCCGGTCTTTCTGCGTTAACCGAAGAATCGGGTGGTGTATATGAATACCTGCGGCTTTCGTTTGGTAACTTCTTTTCCTTTTTGTTTGGGTGGACCGATTTTACCATCATCGGTTGTGCATCCATTGCTGCACTCGGTTTCATTTTTGCACAAACGGTGAATGTATTTATTCCTTTGGGTAATCCCTTTCATGCAGTCGAACATCTTTCCATTGCCGGTTTTATTTTCCCCTTTGCCGATGGCGGTATAAAGCTGTTGGCTATAACAGCAATCATCTTACTTACATGGATCAATTATCGTGGTGTGCAAAACGGCGGGCTTGTTAACAACATCATTACATCTGCAAAAATGATCGGCATATTATTACTCATTGTACTCGGGCTATCTTATTCCGGTACAACTGAAATTCAACCCATTATTACAAATACACCTGTAACCGAACTGCAGGGCATGGAATTGGTAAGCGCTGTACTGGCTGCCATGCTCAGCGCATTTTGGGCGTATGATGGCTGGAGTAATATTTCGTTTATTGCCGGTGAAATAAAAAACCCGAAACGAAATATTCCAATTGCCATTATCAGCGGCGTGGCCATTGCCATGCTGTTATATGTATTGATTAATGTGGCTTACATGCATGTGTTGCCGCTGCAAACTTTAAAAACGGTTAACGAAAGCCAGATTGGTGCAGCTGTTGTTGCAGAAACACTTGTGGGCAAAGCCGGTCAATCGTTGATTGTGCTGCTCATTATGGTATCTGTCTTCGGTACACTCAACGGTATAATACTGGCACATGCACGTATTTATTACCGCATGGCACAGGAACAATTCTTTTTCAAAAAAGCAGCTACTGTACATCCTGTGTATCGCACACCATCTGTTGCATTGTTGTATACCATGGTCTGGAGTTCTGCACTTGTACTGTCGGGTACGTTTGATCTGCTCACCAACATGGTCATCTTTGCAGGGTTTCTGTTTTACAGTCTTGTTGCCATTGCCCTGTTTAAAATGAAACGTAACGGAACCATCAAAACAAAAGTGATTGGCTATCCGGTTATTCCGGCGTTTATTACCTTGTTTTCATTTGCTTTGTTGATTAACACCATTGTTACCCAGCCCCGTCAATCACTCATCGGTTTAGGGCTTGTGTTAAGTGGTGTACTTTTCTATTTTTATTTCAAAGCAAAAAAATAAACAACCTGAATCAGTATTGTTTGTGACTAAGTTCACGTAACCGATACGTTCTGTTCTGTAGTTTTGCGCCATTAAATCATTGTTCTGTTGAAACATTTTCTCTTTGCGGTTTTCTTTACTTCTGTATCCATCAGCAGCTTTGCACAACGAACAAAAGAAGTACAAAATCAAAACCATTTCTGGTGGAGCATTAACAGCACCATTAAAGTACACAAACAGTGGAGTGCTATTGCCGATTTTCATATCCGCCGTACCAACTATTTAAAGAATAACAATTTCTATTATACAAGAATTGGTGCCGCCTATGCCATTAATAAAAACCTGAGTGTTTCTGTTGCAGGCGGCCACATGTGGCTGGCCAACAAAACAGCTACCACCGAGTTGTTTGTAAACGAAAACAGATTGGTAGAACAGGTGCAACTGGTACAGCCATTGGGCAAAGTACAGCTATCGCAACGTTTACGTATAGAACAACGATGGGTACAAAAAGTAATCAATAACGAGCTCTCGGATCAATACCGGTACAGTACACGTTACCGTTACCAGTTAGCACTTAACATACCCGTAAGCAGTAATAAATATGTGCCCACCATTGCCCTTGCAGATGAACTGATGTTGCAGACCGGAAAAGATATTGTGTACAACAACTTTGATCAAAACCGCTTGTTTGCCGGTATTAAACAACAGATTACCCCCTCACTCGCATTCGATTTTGGTTATATGCGTGTATACCAGCAGCGGTTAAGCGGTTATCAATACAACCGCAACCATACCATCCGCTTATTCTTTCACTGGCAGCCCGACTTTCGCAAAAAGCATACAGCTACCACACCATAACCGGTACCGTTTCTGTAAACATTTTTGCCGGCACTCAACATATACTTAGCTTAGTGGAAACTGTAATCAACTATTGCTATGCGTTACCTCTTATTACTCCTGTTGCTGCCGGTTGTTTCAAACGCACAAAAATTTTCTGCAACCGAAATAAAAAAATGGCAACAGCAGGCCAATAACATTACAATTATTCGTGATAACTGGGGCATACCACACGTGTATGGAAAAACAGATGCCGATGCTGTTTTTGGTTTACTGTATGCACAATGCGAAGATGATTTTAAGAGGGTGGAGATGAACTATATTGAAAAGCTGGGCCGCAAAGCAGAAGTGCTGGGCGAGCGTGAATTATATAACGATCTGTACATCCGCTTACTCATTGATAGTGCAGAAGCTGTTGCCGATTACAACAAGGCGCCACTTTGGTTAAAGCAGTTAATGAATGCATGGGCCGATGGTATCAATTATTATCTCTACAAACATCCCGAAGTAAAACCGGCTTTGCTTACCCGTTTTAAACCTTGGTATCCGTTGTTGTGGACCGATGGAAGCATTGGTGCCATCAGCACCGGTGATGTAACAGAAGCGGAGGTGAAGAATTTCTACAGCGATAGTTTAAAAATGTCTTCGGCTTATGTACACTCGCTAAAAGAAGATCAATCATTGGCATATACAGCCGTTGCTGAAAACAAACAAACCGATGGCAGTAATGGATTTGCAATTGCTCCATCAAAAACCGAAAGCGGCAATGCCATTCTCTACATCAACCCGCACACTACCTTTTATTTCCGGCCCGAAGTACACATGAACAGCAACGAAGGCTTAAATGTATACGGCGCCGTAACATGGGGACAGTTTTTTATTTACCAGGGTTTTAATCCGTATTGCGGATGGATGCACACCAGCAGCAGTGTAGATGTAAGCGATATGTACGCCGAAGAAATTAAACGCAAGGGAAACGGTTATGTGTACAACTACAACAAACAATGGTTACCTGTAAAAGAAAAAATAATTGAACTGAAATATATAAAAGACGGCAAGCTGGAAACGAAAAAAATTAAAACCTTTTTTACACATCATGGTCCGGTAATGGCAAAGCGTGGTACACAACTCATTAGTGTAAAAAGTAATAACCGTGATATGAAAGGGTTAATACAAAGCTGGCAACGTACCAAAGCAAAAGGTTTGGATGATTACAAAAAAGTAATGGACCTGCAGGCCAATACCAGCAATAACACCGTGTTTGCTGATAACAAAGGAAACATTGCTTACTGGCATGGTAACTTTGTGCCCGTGCGTGATAAAAATCTCAACTGGGGTAGAGTAATGGATGGTACTACAGCTGCTACCGAATGGAAAGGTTTACATAAGGTCAACGAAATTGTACACGTGTACAATCCATCAACCGGGTGGATTCAAAACTGTAACTCCACACCGTTTACTGTTAGTGGCGATGCAAGCCCGAAGAAAAAAGATTACCCTGTATACATGGCGCCCGATGGTGAAAATTTCAGAGGAGTTAATGCAGTACGTGTGTTGAGTTTTGAAAACAAGTTCAACATTGATAAAACTATTAAAGCCGGTTACGATACTTACCTCGCTGCATTTGAAATATTAATTCCGGCATTGATCAGAAATTATGATGCAACAGTAACTGCAGATAATACGTACTACAAAGACTTGGTTGAACCCATAAATGTTTTAAAGCAGTGGGATTACCGTGTAGCAGAAAATTCTGTTGCCACTTCATTGGCTATTGAGTGGGCACAGTTGCTGGGGCCTGGCATTCGCAAAGTATATATTGAAGATGGCGAAACCGACCAGGTAGATGCTACCCAACATTTTGCCGATTCTGCATCGCCTGCACAACTGCTCAATACCATGTTAGAGGTGGTGCGCATGTTTCAACAGAAATATGGTAAATGGAATGTTGCGTGGGGAGAAATCAACCGCTTTCAACGGGTGAGCAATGATATACAGCAGAAGTATGATGATACAAAAGAAAGTGTACCGGTTGCTTTTGCATCAAGTGCATGGGGTATGTTACCTGCCTACAACAGCAATTATTATCCCGGTACAAAAAAACGGTATGGCACCAGCGGTAACAGTTTTGTATGTGCTGTAGAGTTTGGTGCACGTATTAAAGCAAAATCGTTATTGGCCGGTGGCGTTAGTGGAAATAGTCAATCGCCGCATTTTAACGACCAGTTGCTCATGTACACTCAAGGACGGTTTAAAGAGGTGTTGTTTTATAAAGAAGATGTACTGAAGTATGTAGAACGCAGTTACCGTCCGGGTGAATAATTTATTATGCTGATTAACCTGTCTGTTTAATGAGTATTTAAAAACCATACGCAACAACATGAAACAAATTCTTTGTTTACTTTTTTTCCTGCCGCTGTTTGTTACAGCACAGCAATACGATGTACTTATTACAAACGGAAAAGTGATTGATGGTACAGGTAACAGCTGGTTTTATGCAGACGTAGCGGTGAAAGATGGAAAAATTGCAGCAGTTGGAAAACTCAATCAGCAAAGCGCAAAAAAAATTATTGATGCAAAAGGCTTCTTTGTTGCGCCCGGCTTTATTGATGTGCATACACATATTGAAGGTGAAGAAGCAAAAACACCTACTGCTGAAAATTTTATTTACGATGGTGTTACAACAGTTATAACAGGTAACTGTGGTTCATCGCAGGTTGATATGGGCCGGTATTTTGCATTCATCGACAGTATAAAATTATCCATCAATATTGCAGCGCTCATTGGCCATAACGATGTGCGGAAAGCAGTAATGGGTCGAGCCATGCGGGATCCCGATGCAAATGAATTGCAGCAAATGATTCTGCTGGTAGAACAGGCAATGCGAAATGGTGCAGTTGGTTTATCTACCGGGCTTATTTATATACCCGGCACGTATGCAAAAACAGAGGAAGTGGTAAAGCTGGCTGCTGCCGCCGCTAAATACAACGGCGTATATGCAAGCCATATCCGTAACGAAGGTGATAGTGTGGCTGTGGCTATTCGGGAAGCAATACAAATCGGTTATCTCAATAAAATGCCGGTAGAAATTTCGCACTTTAAAGTAAGTGGTCAACAAAACTGGGGACGCAGTAAAGAAACTGTAGCGATGATTGAAGCAGCACGCAACAATGGTATTGATGTTACCATTGATCAATATCCATACACCGCCAGCAGTACACAGCTGAGCACTATGCTGCCCGATGAAATTTTAGCCGACGGACAAGATTCAATTGTTGCAAGATTAAATCGTTCCGATGTACGCAGGTATGTTATTGAATCGATGCTGAAGAGTTTAAAAAAGCGTAAGCTGAAACATTTCAGTTATCCCGTTGTAGCCAACTACCGGTTCGATACAACGCTCAACGGAAAAAGTATTGAGCAGGTAAATCTCCTGATAGGAAAAAAACACAAAGCCAGCGCCGAAGCAGAAACCGTTATTGAAATGATGATCAACGGCGGTGCACAAATGGTGTTTCATGGCATAAGCGAACCCGATGTTAAACGGATTATGCAATACCCGTTTAACATGTTTGCCAGCGATGCAGGCATCCGTGCTTTTGGCAGCGGCGTACCACATCCCCGTGGGTATGGTACCAATGCAAGAGTATTGGGTAAGTATGTGCGTGAAGAAAATGTACTTACGCTTGAAGAAGCTATCCGCAGAATGACTTCTTTGCCTGCTCAAAAATTTCAGTTGAAAGATCGTGGCTTGCTGAAAGAAGGTATGGCTGCCGATATTGTAATTTTTGATGCAGCTTCTGTAAAAGATAATTCAACGTTCGATCAGCCACATCAATACTCTACCGGTTTTCAGTTTATTTTGGTAAACGGTGAGGTGGTGGTTGAAAATGCAAAACATACCGGTACAAGAAGTGGACGCTCATTAAAAGGACCGGGCTATCTGCAATAATATTTTTTATGTGGACATTCATTAACGGTAATTGGATTGATGCAGCGAATGCAACGGTACATGTAAGCGACCTGGCTGTGCAGCGTGGATATGGCGTATTTGATTTTTTTCGCACTGTTGAGCAAACGCCTTTGTTTATTGATGATCACCTGGCTCGTTTGCGGCATTCGGCTGCAACACTTCGCTTAACAGTTCCATATACAGCTGATGAGTTGAAGCAGATTATTCACGAACTTATCAACCGTAATCAACTTACAACATCAGGCATACGTATAACCGTAACAGGTGGTAATGCAGCCGATACCTATACGCCTACAACACCCAACATCATCATCACACAAAATTCATTAACAATGGATGATGTGCTTGATGAACAAAAAGGAATTTCACTGATCACTGAAGAATATGTACGGGAGTTACCCACTGTAAAATCCATCAACTACCTCATGGGTGTTTATCTGCAACAAAAAGTAAAAGACGCTGGTGCCGATGATGTATTGTATGTAAAAGACGGCAACATCAGCGAACTGCCACGTTCCAATATATTTGTAGTAAACCGGCAAAACGAATTAGTAACGGCCAACAGCAATGTGTTGCACGGCATAACACGCAAACACATTCTGCAATTAGCGGCACAGCAAATGACCGTAAAAGAGCAAGCCGTAACATTAACCGATGTGCTCGCCGCAAAAGAAGTATTTGTAAGCAGCACCACCAAGCGATTATTACCTGTGCATAAGGTAAACGGTGTAAGCATTGGCAACGGCACAACAGGCCCTGTAACAACCGAACTCTATCATTGCTTTTTGCAGTTAGAAAAAAGTTGAATGCAAAAGCAAGCTTTACGTCTTCAGCTTCAACAAAACAACGGTTGAATTGTATTTACATTTGCTGAAGCTGCACTATGCGTATACTCTGGAAATATTTACAACCTTACCGCTTACCTGTGTTTGGCGCCTTACTGCTGGCGGGCCTTGCACAGATCTTTTTGCTGTACGATCCCATCATTCTCGGTCGTATTATCGACGATTATACGCTGAACCACGGCAGCAAAACAGAAAAGGAACTGCTGAACGGTGTGATGATCCTGCTGGGTATTGCGCTGGTGATTGCGTTGGCTGCAAGATTGTTTCTGTCGCTGAAAGATTATTACATGCGGATGGTGGTGCAAAAGTTCGGCATGCAGATTTTTAACGACGGACTTAAACAAATGCTGCGGCTTCCGTTTCAGGATTTTGAAGATCAGAGCAGCGGCGAAATATTATCGGTATTACAAAAAGTAAGAAACGATACCGAACGCTTTATTACATCGTTCATTAATATTCTTTTTTCATCGTTTGTTGGCATCGGTTTTTTGGTGTGGTACGCTTTTACCAAACACTGGGCTTTAATCCCTGTGTTTTTAATTGGTGTAGTATTGTTGGGTGGTTTAACCAGCGTACTCAGCCGATCCATTAAATTATTGCAACGTTCGCTCATAAGGCAAAACCGGCAAATGAGTGGCACCATTACCGAAAGCCTGCGCAACATAGAGTTGGTGAAAAGTTTAGGACTTACTTATCCCGAAATAAAACGCTTACGTGCACAAACACAGGAAATTTATGAATTGGAAATGCAGAAGGTGAAAAAAATCCGTTCGCTTTCTTTTTTCCAGGGAAGTATTCTTATTCTGCTCAAACAATCCATTCTTTTTATTTTACTGTGGCTTATTTTCCGCAAAGTATTATCGCCCGGCGAATTAATATCGATGCAGTTTATTTCAACCGGTATCATTGGCCCTTTGCAGGATCTCGGCAGTATCATTCTCTCGTATCGTGAAGCAGAAGCATCGCTACAGTTGTTTAATGAACTGATGTTGAAAGAAACAGAATACCGGCCTGAAGAACCGGTTGATGTAGGCGAGATTGAACACCTGCGTTTTGTAAATGTGAGTTTTCGCCATCGCACTGCAACCACCAATGCACTCGAACGAATATCGTTTGAAGCAGGACTTGGAGATACCATTGCGTTTGTTGGTCCTTCGGGTTCGGGCAAATCAACACTGGTAAAACTGCTGGTAGGTTTGTACACACCGGTAGAAGGCGATATTTTGTATGATGATGTTTCATCGAAAGACATTCGTTATAACCGCATGCGCAAACAACTTGGATTTGTAACACAGGAAACAAATCTGTTTTCGGGCAGCATTCGTGAAAACATGAAGTTTGTAAAGCCCGATGCAACCGATGAAGAAATATATGATGCATTGGAAAAATCATCGGCATTAACCATCATCAATAATAAAGAGCAAGGCTTAGATACATTGCTGGGCGAAGGTGGTAAAAAATTATCGGGTGGAGAAAAGCAACGCCTATCTATTGCACGGGCTTTGTTACGTAAACCACGCCTCCTCATTTTTGATGAAGCAACCTCTGCTCTCGACTCTATAACCGAAGAACAGATTAACCAGACTGTCCGGCAAATTTCCAGTTTAAAACAACAGATCACCATTCTTATTGCTCATCGCCTTTCTACCATTATGCATGCCGATAAAATTTATGTTTTGGAAAAAGGAAGAATAGTAGAGCAGGGCAGTCATCTTGAATTGGTAAAACGCAAAGGTTTGTATTATGCCATGTGGCGGCAACAAATCGGCGAACGTAAAAGCATGACTGCAGCCATTACAGACGAAGATGAGCAGTTTGAAGAAGCTGAATAAAAAGTTACATTCTTTATTTCAAGCACATGCAGAAGTAAATGCCACCACTGTACATTAACAGGCCAAACACTTTTATAAAATACCAACAAAGGAGTATTGCAATGTCAGCTGAAGTTGCAGAATTTTAGATGTTCACTCAATCAGCTTCACTAAACTTCTTTTATGAAAGGTTTCCTTGTTTTACTCGCCTGTTCTTTTACCGTTTTTGTAAATGCGCAAATACTGCCGGAGCAAGGCGTATACAGTTCAGAAGACGGATACTACAGCATAACCATTGCTTACAATAAAGAAACAAAAGTCTTTACCATTGTTGAACCCAATAAAACATCGAACTACACGTTTGTAAGCGGCAACGAATACCGCTTTGTAAATCCAACCAACGGAATCGAATACCTGGTAGAAGTAGTAAGTACTGAAAAATTTGCGGCTTATAAGCCGGGTAATAAAGCCAACCGCTCCATGTTTTATTTTTCGGGCAATGCCAGCACACCTGCTACCAATAAAGAATTTATTGATTACAGTAAAATAGCTGCGAAATATAAAGAGAAGATGAAAACCGATCCGAAAGATGCCCAACTATGGTCGTTTTGCGCAGCTGCTGCCAATGCAAGAAGCAGTTTCAGTAAAGAAGGGTTTGAAGAGTATGTTGCTAAAATTGTTCCATCAATGAAAGCGATACTCGAAAAGAAAGACAAATGCCCCTGTACCGATGCAATCGATCAGCAAACATTTGCTAAATATTGATTCTTCACAGCAAACTCTTTTTATGCAGAAAAAATTAATACGCATTGGTCTCTCACTATTTCTTTCCTGCTCGTTACTAACGTACGGCTTCGCACAAAACGCTACAGATACACCATTGGTACCAAAGCCACGGCAAACAATGCTGGAGTTGAAAGAAGATGGATTGATCATAACCTTACGCATCATTACCAAAGCAGATGGTACAGAAACGGTTTTAACCCGCATACGTAATACACGTTCAGATAAAACAGCCGTTATCTTCATGGTTTCGGATGATGAAAAACATTCCATTAAACAGGTAATACCACCGGGTAATATTTTTACCGGCAACATTGGCGATATACGTGGCTTTACCATTGGTACCGATTTTGTTGCACCCGAAGTAAAAGATGAAAGCGGAATTATTGACTGGATGAAAATAAAAATTCGAGACTATATTTTATTAAACAGTAACGGATTGGAGAAAAAGCCGTTGGACTCAAGGGGAGCTCCCGGCGTAAGAGGATAAAAAAAGCCCGCATAAATTATGCGGGCTTTTTAATTACTTAAGGACATGCTCTTTTCTGACGTTCTGCTTCTGCAAAATTATTTGCATCGTTACAGCCATACGTTCTTGCATAAAACTCCCATGCACGTTTGCACGAACTGGAAAGCCTGTTTGGAATCTGGATCGAATAGGTAGTTCCGCCCGAAAAACAACTCCACTTATAGGTGTATGTTGTGTTGTCTGTTGAAGTTGAAGACATATCATCTTCTTCTTCCGCAAACCAATCTTCGCAGGCAGTAAATACAAACATAGTTGCAACGGCCGTAAATAACATGAATAGTTTCTTTTTCATTAACAGGTTTTTTGGTTAGCTCAAAACTACTTTGCACAATATGTTGCTGCAATACCAACAAAGGAGTATTTTCATTCGATGATTAACACTTTACTTTGTGTTTCATTTTTTCTGTTTGTTTTATATCATTTATTATACATAACCGATTATCATACCTGTTTGTTTGTTTACTGCTGTGTATTAGCACATCTGCACAAATCCGTTTTTTCTATAATGAAGAACAGTACTCCGTAAATGCGAAAGCAGTTCGCTTCTATGTTGATTCTTCTGCAGACCGTACAATTAATCGTTTTGAAAGCATTCGTCAACACCTGCAGCCACTTGGCAACAACAGCGTTAACCTCAGCTATAAAAACGAACAGCTTTGGTTGCAGATACCTCTCAGCTCCATTGCTGAAAGAAACAGTTTAAAAAACATCATGGTGCGAAACCCGCATGTAAACTATTTGCAGGCATGGATCTTTCATGGCAACAGGTTGGTAAGAGCATTTAATGCAACCGGCGATCATGAACTCTTTGAAACCAGAACGCTGCGTTATGCTGATTTTGTATTTCCCATACCGGTCGAAAACCGTGATTCGTTAACGTTTGTGTTTTTAATTGATAAGCGAAACGAACAATTAAATATTCCCGTACACTTTGTTACAGAAAACGGATTTGCTTCCTATAACAGACGCAAAAATCTGTTAGCAGGACTTATAACCGGCATGGGTTCATTTCTTTTTCTCTTCAGCTTTTTTCTGTTTTATGCCATGCGGGAAAAACTGTATGTGTATTATGCACTCTATATTCTGATGGTGTTCTTTTACATCTTCAGCGATTATGGTTATTCATTCATGTACTTTTTTCCCGATCATCCTTTTCCTGCCGATTTTACCAGGCCACTTGCAATATCGCTTGCATCGCCTCTGTACATGATGTTTGCATTAACACTACTCAATGTAAAGCAGCATTTACCCGGCGATGATAAATGGGCCAGGCGTTATCTCCTGTTATACATTTCGAGTTTGCTCATCAGTATTTTTCTGATGCCTGAAACAGGTTTGGTGCGTATGGTGTTGGTATGGCTGATGCAGATTTACCAAAACATTACGGCCGTTTTTATGCTCATCATTGCCATTCGGGCCGTACGACGCAAAGTACCGTATGCAGGATTTATTATTGCTACCAGCCTGGTATTGCTGCTATCGTTCTTCGTTTTTATGCAGTTTGTATCGGGCTTTATTGCCGATACGTTTCTTACCCGCAATATGATGAACATTGGCTTTACAACCGAAATAAGCATCCTTGCATTTGTATTAACACTGCGGTTTAAACAATACAAGGAGCAGAGTGAGCAGTTGTTACGAAGAGCCAATCTGCAACAGGAACAAATCTTTAAAAGCATCAGCGATTATCAGGAAAAAGAAATGCAGCGTTACAGCAGTCTGTTGCACGATTCGGTGGGTGCACGTTTATCGGCTATCCGTTTCAACCTCGAATCGCTTAATTTAAAAACTGCAGATGTAAAGCTGGGCAAATCGATTGCCGATATTGGCAACCTGGCAAATGATGTACGGCAATACTCACACTCACTCTCGCCGGTATTATTACAAAAGAAAGGACTGGTGGGCGCAGTAAGAGAGATAGTAGACAGCGTGAACGATGGTAAAGGAATTTATATCCAGTTCGAATCGATCGGTTCTTTACAAAAAGTAAGTTTCCGGTATGAGTTGATGGTGTACAACATTCTGCAGGAGCTGATCCAGAATATTCTTAAACATGCACAGGCTTCAGAAGTAATTATACAGTTGATCCTTGAAAAAGAATTAATCTATCTTTTTGTTGAAGACAACGGCAAAGGCTTTAACCGCTTATCAATTAAAGAAGGACTTGGATTTTCTCAAATCCAACAATTGGTTACTTTCGTAAAGGGAAGTCTTACAATTGATGCCGGTGAAGGCAACGGTTGTAAAGTAACTTTGGAATTTCCTGTACTACCAGATGAAGCCAACCAACCGCATCCTTTTAGTTGATGATCATCCGTTCTTTTCAGAAGGACTCATGAACGCATTACGTCCGCACCCGGAGTATATTGTTGTAAGCAGTATACAATCGGGTAATGATGTAATGGCCGTTGTTCGTGCCAACGAACCGGATGTATTAATTCTGGATATAAATCTCCCCGGTATCAACGGCTTGGAATTGTTACCCGGTCTCAAACAAAAATATCCGCAGTTGAAAATTATGTTGCTGAGCATGTATATGCCGGCCGATATACGACTCGATCCGGAGAAACAGCCGATTGATGCGTATGTATTAAAAAATTCCGGCACCGATATTTTATTGGCCGCACTGGAACAGGTAACAGCGGGAGAGCGCTTTTTTGATCCGAACATACAATCAACCAATCATCACGCCAACGACAACTTCAGCCGTAAACTTAAACTCAGTTCCCGTGAGCTGGAAATATTACAACTGTTGAAAGATGGCTATTCCAACAAAGAAATTTCGCAAAAGCTTTTTTTAAGCGAACTAACGGTAAAGACACACCGAAAAAATATAATGACCAAAATGGGGGCCCGTAACATTGCCGATTTACTGAGGAAGTAATTACAAACGCAGTTTTTGTTTACAGCTTTCACACAACCCTTTTATACCATCCAGTTTCATTTTTGCCTCTGCATCTACCATGATGCATTGCTGATCGGCACAATGATCGAGTGAGAAATTATGCCCCATTTCATGTGCCACCACTTTAAACAAACGTTCACGCAGGTGTTGTGCAGATTTTGCAGTTGGTTTTAAACGATAAGTTGAAACAACACAGGCATCGCCGGGTTTGTAACCAAGACCCATTACGCCAAAATCGGCTTGTGTACTCTTGGTAACAGATACATCGCTGTTGGTTACAGCAACTACACTTCTGTATGGCCTTTGTTTAATTGTATGCAGCCAGGCAATAATGGAATCGGCCCGGAACCGGTTACGTGGTTTGTAATAAGCATGCGCCGGAAGTGCTGCTGGCTTCGCAATTTCGATTGTAACGTTATAAAATTGTTCAATACTGTCTTTTAAAAAATTTATTGCTGCAGCATCGTTAAACGAAAGTGGTTGTAAAAGAATAACAGGTTTATCTGTTTCTTCTGTTAGTTTACTGTACGGCTCATTGCAGGCCAGTAAAAGAAAAACAGCTAAACCTGTTACTAAAATGATTTTGTTCATACTGCAACAGCCGTTTACTTTTTAAAGTAAGGCGTATGCCTGTCGGCGTAGTCTTTATCTGTTTTCGTGTAATTATTGATCATATCGTTTTGCGTATCTGCAAGATACTTTGCGGTCGTATTATACATCGAAACGCCTGCATTTAATTCGTTTACCGCTTTGTTATATTGATCAATATCTTGTTGCGTACGGTCTTTCTGTTGCTTGGCATCGAATGAACGTTTCAGCTTTTCAAAATTTTCAGTCTTCAACACAAAGTCGGTCATTTTCGGAACATCTTTTTCTGACATGCGCTTGAACTGGTTCAAGATCGTTTTACAAACATTGGCAAGTGTTGGATCGCCGGCAAAATGTTTCATAGTATCCAGCACCGCCAAGCCTTCGTTGGCATATGTTATTACTGCATTTCTGGCCTGTTCTATATCATTTACTTTGTTTGTTTTCATGGCCTTGTTCATTTCGTTCCATTGCCAGTTACATTTAAAGAACAGGAGATACATCTTATTCCTGTACTCCATCACCTCTCCAGCTTTTTTCATTTTCTCCGAAAACTCAGAGCTTCCTTCTACCAGCTTTACATTATTCCTCGCTGCAAAATCTTTAGTAGCTTTCGAACGCTTTTCACTTGCATCATTTAATTTTTCTGCAGTTTTTTCCTGCAACAGCAAATACGCCTGCATTTCGTTGAACGATTGCTCAGCAATATCTTCCATGTTTACAATTTTGGCATAGTCTTCTGTAAAAACAAGATAAAGCAGTTTCAGGTAATCGATACTGCTTTGCCACAAAGCCTTATCGCCTTTGTAAAGTGGTAATGCAATTACTTTGTTCCGGCTGTTTTCAATACCGGTGATAACTTGTTGGCGCATGCGTTCTATTTTCTTTACTCTTCCGCTATGTGCCGCTGTACTTACATAGGCCAGGTATTTTTGGTTCGCCTCTTCTTCTGCTTTTTCAATCATATTCATATAAGCAACAGGATCGTCCTGCGCAATAGCTGAGCCAAGTACTAAAAAAGCAACGAGAAGTGTAAGTATTGTTTGTTTCATATGCATGTGTAGTTTGTTCCTATTTGATCATTTGCTGTATAAGTTTGTAACAGATCTGAATATATGGATCGGAAGAGATAAATGCTTTCACTTCATTATCCGATTCTGTTAATACTTCGCTTGCCAGTAAACGTTGTTTTCGTAATTGATGATTCTCAACTTTAAAATCTGAAACAGGTGTATACGATTCAAAATAGCCGGTATATACATTTTGCTTCTGTTTAAAAGCCAACACATCATTAAGTGAAAGTGCAAAGCCGGTTGACTGTTCCATTGATTTAAACCAGGCTTCAAATTCACCCAGCTTTTTAAAATACAAAGAGCTGTCAACATAGGTTTTAGCTGTTTGCAGTAAGTTGTCTTTTACAATTGCCGGCAATGGTTTGTAATATTTATTCGGTTCAATACTGTTTAACTGAAATGCGGTAACCTCATCCTTTTCCCGTTCGGCAATAGACTGTAACAGATCCGGCAATAGTATATCGGGCTCTACCCCCTGTTGCTGTGCGGTTTTTCCTGTTACACGGTATAAAGCCGAAGTGGTTATTTTTAAATACACATCTGTTTTTCTTGTGTTTGCTGTTTCAAGTGTAATGGTTGTATCGAGCGGTAAAATAATTTGCCCGGTTGCTTTACCGTAAGTAGGCGTACCAACAATGAGCGCCCTGTTATAGTCCTGCAATGCTGCAGAAAATAATTCGGATGCCGAAGCACTGTAACCATTGACCATGACCAACACCGGACCCGTGAAAATACTTCCACTGTTTACATCTTTTAATATCGCCAGCTTTCCTTCTTTTTGCTTGTATTGTGCAACCGGACCACCATCAATAAAAATGCCTGTCAGTTCAATCGCTTCCTGTAATGAACCGCCGCCATTAAAGCGTATATCGATAATTAAACCCTGGATATTTTCTTTTTTCAGCTTTATGATTTCTTTTGCCACATCGTTGGCGCAGCCGTTTAACCCAACAGCTGTATTTTCCCAATCAAAATAAAAATCGGGAATGGAGATGTATCCGATCTTCTTTGTACCATTCAACACATAACCCTGCACCAGATCTTCTTCATCTTCTTCTGTAAGAAAACGTTCTTTCAATAAGGTAACCTGCCTTGTAGTACCATCGGGCTTTTTAACTGTAAGAAATAATTTTTCTGATTTGATTGTTTGCATTAAACTATCAACATCGCCAAACGAACTACCTACAGTTGATATTACGGGTTGCCCGGGTTCCTGTATGGCTATCAACTGATCGCCGGGATTAATGGCACCGCTTTTATAGGCTGTGCTGCCGGGCTGTAACTGCTGTACCAGAATTTTTCCGTTTTCATCTTCATCAAACAATAATCCAAAACGTAAGGGTGTTTGCCCGGTTCCTTCATCAAAGGCTTCTTTTTCTTCTTTCGGCAGATAAACTGTGTGCGGATCGTAACAGTTAGCAACTGTGCTGCAAAACAACCGGGTTAATGTTTCTTCTGCATTTTTCAGTTGCCGGGCATATTGCTTTTGCATGCTGGCAAGCAGCCGTTTACGATATTGTATTTCGGTACTGTCGATAAATTTCTTTTGCGTAAGACGTTCGGGCTTAACCAAAACAATATCTGTAACCGCATCCAGTATTTCCCATTTCAACTGCTTATACAGTTTTTGCTGACGGGCAGCAAGTGATACCGCATATTCTGTTATGCGGGAACGGTTGAATAAATCGGTTTGCGTAAGTGGAAAAGGCGTTTTACAAATTATTTGCGTGAGCGAATCGTTTTGCTGAATACGTTTTTTCCAGATGCCCGTTACAGTTTGCAGAAACTCTGTTTTACCGGTTCTGATCTCATCGTCCAGTAACAGCTCATATCCGCTTAAACGTTTAATATCTTCAGCAAGAAAAATATCTCCGCCTTCATCTGCTGCTGCTATAAATTTCTGAAAGAGTAAACGGCTGAACTGATCGTCGAAGGGTTTCGGTTGTACGTGAAATTTTTCTGCCATGCGTGTAATCATATACGCATGTTGCATGGATGATTTAAGATTCTGGGCAAGGGTATGCAGTTGAACAAGTACAACTGCTGCAACAATAAAAAAGCCTCTCATGAAGGTTGCCTGTTTGCAATGAAAATACTTGAAATAATCAAATTCGCACGGGCGCAACTGCATTATTTAACCATCGTGCCTAAATGGTTTACCAGCGTGTAAAACAGAAAGCCAGCAATTAATACGCAATCAGTTTCTGCATGGTTTCATGCAGCCTTGCCTTCGCCATAAAGTTTTGTTCCAGCTCAATATTAAACGGAATCGGTGTATCCAGCGAAGCACAACGCATCACAGGTGCATCGAGCAATTCAAAACAATGTTCAGCGATCCATGCGGCAATTTCACCACCAATACCGCCGATCAGTGTGTCTTCGTGCAACAACAACACACGACCGGTACGTTGCACCGCTGCACGGATTGCTGCATAATCTAACGGAGCAAGCGAACGCAGGTCAAGAATGTCGATGGATATTTCCGGATGTTCGGCTGCATAATCTTCGGCCCAATATACAGCAGCACCATATGTAATAATGGATACTTCATCGCCACTGCGTACATGACGGGCTTTGCCGATTTCAATTTCATAATATGCTTCGGGCACCGCACCACTTACCGAACGGTACAAGGCTTTGTGTTCGAAAAACAGTACCGGATTGGGATCATTAATGGCAGCGATCAACAAACCTTTTGCATCCATGGGTGTGGATGGATATACAATTTTTAAACCCGGTGTTTTGGTAAACCATGCTTCATTACTCTGGCTGTGAAACGGACCTGCACCAACGCCACCACCTGTGGGCATACGAATTACCACATCTGCATTTTGTCCCCAACGGTAATGCAACTTTGCCAGGTTGTTGACGATTTGATTAAAGCCCACTGTTACAAAATCGGCAAACTGCATTTCCATTAAACCTTTATAACCTTCCAGACTTAAACCCAACGCTGCACCTACAATTGCACTTTCGCAAATAGGTGTATTGCGTACACGCTCTTTGCCAAACTCCTGCACAAAACCTTCGGTAATTTTAAATGCGCCGCCATACTCAGCAATGTCCTGTCCCATCAATACAAGGTTGGGATGCTGGGTCATGCTTTGCTGCAGCGCTTCTTTGATAGCATCAACGAAACGCTTGTCGTGAGTGGTGAGTGATGAGTGATGAGTAATGTCTGAATGATCGAGATGCTTTACTGTTGACTGTCGACTGTCGACTGTCGACTCCGCAAACAAATCCTCCAACTCTTCTTCCGTATCAATCTCCATCGGTTTTGCCTGGTACGCAACCTGCAGCTCCTGTTCAATCTTTTCCTTCAGCTCTGCACGAATAGCTTCAATACCTGTTTCAGTTAATACAGCTTCGTGCAGCAGATACGATTCGTAATTTTTGATCGGATCTTTTTCTTCCCATATTTCGAATAAATGTTTAGGAACATATTTAGTTCCGCTGGCTTCTTCGTGGCCACGCATACGAAAGGTCATGCATTCGATGAGGTAGGGTTTCTTATGTTCAATGCAGTACTGCCGCACACCTTTGATGGTATCGATTACCGACAGAATATTATTACCATCGATCTTTACACCTTCCATACCGTAACCTCTTGCACGCTCTACCAAACTTTCGCAACGGTATTGTTCATTCGTTGGTGTACTTAAGCCGTAGCCATTGTTTTCAATAATAAAGATCACGGGCAAATCCCACACGGCAGCTACGTTCAATGCTTCATGAAAATCGCCTTCGCTGGTACCGCCTTCACCGGTAAAAGCCAATGAAACTTTCTCGGCCTTTCGTAGTTTATTCGCCAATGCCACGCCATCAGCTATTGCCAACTGCGGACCGAGATGCGAGATCATACCGCACACATGGTGTTCTTTACTGCCAAAATGAAAACTGCGTTCACGCCCTTTGCTGTACCCTTCTTTGTTGCCCTGCCATTGCATAAACAGTTTATGCAGCGGCATGTTGCGGGTGGAGAACACACCGAGGTTGCGATGTAAGGGCATGATCCATTCGTCCTGCTCCAGCGCCAAGGTTGCACCCACGGCAATGGCTTCCTGGCCAATACCACTAAACCATTTGCTAATTTTTCCCTGCCGGAGCAATAAAAGCATCTTTTCTTCGATTAATCTGGGGTACAGCAGACTTCTGTAAATGCTGATGAGTTCGGCGTTGGATAGATGTTTGCGATCGAAGACCATAACAACAAGCAATATTCTGATGAAAAACAAAGTTCAGGTTTCGGCCTATTCGGTAAAACATTTTCTGCTATTATTTCTTTTGCTCGGCTTTTCGTTGCAAACACCGGCAGCTGCAACAGCAAACAAAACCACACTTCAACCAAAAGGCGAATTAAAAGTAAGGCAGCGAGGCAGCAACCTGGAGTTCAGCTTTCCACGCACACAACACAAATCGGCATTAAAGCTCATTAATACCAACGGCAGCATGGTGAAAGCGGTAATGATTGATGAAGGAGTGGAATTGTTCAGTTTACAGGCATCGCAATTACCAAAAGGCATTTACCAATGTATTTTAGAAAACAGGGCACAACGGTTTACAGTAAAACTGTTGCTGCAATAATTTAATTTTCTCGTTTGCCTTCTTCTTTCAACACCATTTTGTGTACAATTGAATTAATGATAGATAAACAGATGCTGAACAACAGCGCATACCAAAAACCATCTACCACAAAGCCTTTTACAAAGTAGGCGTCGAGCAAAATAATACAGGCATTGATAACAAACAGAAACAAACCCAAAGTAAAAATAGTGGCCGGCAACGTAAACAAAACCAGTATAGGTTTTACCACCGCATCAAGAAGCGCCAGCACAAATGCTACTGCAATAGCAGTAAAAAAATGATTGATACTGATACCGGGTAATAAATACGCCAGCAAAAAAGCATTCACAGCAGTGATGAGCACCTTGAGTACAAATTTCATAGTTCAAGTATGTTTAAATATGTTGAAACACAAAGACACTAAGAACATAAAGTTGCACAAAGAATATCAAGTTATGTACCTTTTCTCTGTGTTCCTGGTGCTTTCGCTATGTATGGACACTATGCCCTCTTTTACTTTTTTCTCCCGATAGCTATGGGGAATCACCTCTTAGCCTAAACCACCACTAACTCATAAAACTTCTCCGGCTGCAGATATTTATTCGCCAGTTCCTGCAATTCTTTTGCCGAAATTGTTTTGATGATGTTCACCGAATTATAAAAATAGTTTTCATCCAGTCCGTTTAAAATTAAATTCTTCCAACGGCCGATGATGTGGAACGGACCATCAAGATCACCGAGAATCGTACCGATGAGATAGTTCTTCACCAGTTGCAATTCTTCTTCATCCACCAACTCTTCACGCAGGTCACGCATTTCGTTATACACTTCGGTAATGGTTGCTTCGCAAACATCTCTGCCGGCTTCTGTGCTGATCATCCATGCAGTGGTAGAAATGTGATTCAGAATATAACTGTGGATGCCGTATGTATATCCTTTGTCTTCACGGATATTACTCATTAACCGTGAGCCAAAGAAACCACCGAACAGCGTGTTCAGCACCTGTACTTTTTGAAAATCGGGGTGATGACGGTTGGGGAATGGTTGCGCCAAACGAATGGCACCCTGTACACCGTTCGCATCATTTGTAATGCGGTATTTCATTTGTTCAGCCGGTGTAAGCGGATGAACAATGCTGGGCATTTCTTTCTTATTCAACGGCAGCTGACCAATGGTATTATTCAACTGTTGTGCAAAGTCGGCAGGCAATAACCCTGCTGCAAAAATGATGCACTTACCTTCGGTATAATATTGTTTGTAATAAGCCTGGAGTTGTTCCTGCTGCAATGCATCATAATCTTCTTTGTTGCTGTACACACCGTACGGATGATTTTTACCAAACACATACTCATCAATCAAACGGCCTGCAACAAAATCACACTTCTTCAAATTCACCGTCAAACGTTGCTTCATGTTCTGGCGATAAATATCCAGTTCGTTCTGCGGATAAATAGCATCGGTAATCAGTTCAGCAACAACCGGTAAATGTGTTGCTAAATGACGGTTGATGCAATGCAGCACAATGTTCGCTGTTTCGTTGTAACAGCCACGTGTAAGATGCGAGCCATAATAATCGAAATGCTCATTTAGCTGAAAAGCCGTTTTATTATTTGTGCCGTTCTTAATTAAAAAGTTGGTGGCAGCTGCAATGTTGTTCTGTTGTTCGAACCAGTTACCTGCGCTGAACACCAGTTCCACACTCATCACTTCCTGTGTACCTGCATTTACAGCATATACTTCCACACCATTATCCAGTACATATTTTTCATAGGGCTTTAACTTCAGGTCGAACTCTGTTGCATCTTTTATAACAGGTGCAATGGTTCTGTTCAATTGTTCGGTTGCTATGCTCATTCGAAATTTCTTGTTTTTAATTTTTTTGTTTGCTTCTTACTGCTGCCTCATTAATTCTTACTCAAATAATACAACGTATTACTGTTGCGTTCGTCGAATATTTTCTTGCTTTCGGCCAGTACTTCTTCTGCAGTAATACTCTGGTATTTTGATAACTCGGTATTCATCAGTTCTGCATCGCCCAGTAATTCGTAATAAGCCAGGCTGTTGGCACGGCTCATTACACTCATATCTTCAAACAAAATGGTGCTTTCTGTTTTGTTAATCACTTTCTGCAGTTCTTTTTCATCCACCAACTCCTGCGTCATCTTCTGCACTTCTTCATTCACCGCAGCTTCTGCATCTTCGATCTTAACACCTTTTACCAGTTTGCCTTCTATTGTAAGCAAACCGTTATCGATAGAACCGAAATGGTAACACTCAATATTGCTGAAGAGTTTCTTTCCTTTCACCAACTGCTCGTACAAACGGCTGCTGGCACTGCCACCCAATATATCGGTTATTAAGTCTGTAATATAATAACCACGTTCGAGGCGTGAGGCCATGTGCCATGTTTTTACAAATGCATCCAATGGCACATCCGCTTTTACTTCTAAACGACGGGCTTCTGTTTGTGCAGGTTCTTGTGGTACCGCACGAACATACTTTTCACCCGAAGGAATAGGACCAAACCATTTTTCTGCCAGGCGTAATACATTTTCTGTTTCTACATTGCCGGCTACAACCAATATGGCGTTAGCAGGTGTGTAATGTTTAAAGAAAAAGTTTTTTACATCCTGCAGCTGTGCTTCTTCAATATGCTTCAGTTCTTTACCAATCGTCATCCATTTGTAGGGATGTTGTTTGTACGCCATCTCCCGCATTTTATGCCACACATCGCCATAAGGTTTGTTGAGATAATGTTCTTTAAACTCTTCGCACACTACTTTGCGCTGCACATCTAAACTTTTTTCGCTAAAGGCAAGGCTCAGCATACGATCGCTTTCCAGCCAAAACGCTGTCTCCAGGTTTTCTGCAGGCAGCTGGCAATAATAGTTTGTAAGATCGTTGGTGGTGTATGCATTGTTTTCGCCACCGGCTAACTGCAAGGGCTCATCGTAATCAGGAATGTTAATGGAGCCGCCAAACATTAAATGCTCAAACAAATGTGCAAAACCTGTTTGGTTTTCATGTTCATCTCTTGCGCCCACATCGTACAACACATTTACTACCGCCATGGGCGTAGCAAGATCTTTATGGATTAATAAGCGTAAGCCGTTTGCTAATGTATATCGTTCAAACTGAATCATAATTATTGTTTATATCATCACACAAAAAAAGAGGTTACCCACCCCCAACCCCTCCCGGGAGGGGAACTGTAAAATTCGGTAAAAAACGAATGGAGAAAGGAGTTACTTTAAAATACTGCCAACTTTTAACTCAATCATATTCGGGATGGTGTTACGAAAGATGAGAATGCGCACTTTTTGCCCCGGATGCTGCAGCATCAGCTTGTATTGATTGATGTTGTTGCTGAAGTTGTTTTCAATACCGAAAATTACATCACCCGGCATCAGACCCGCCTGTTCGGCTGGTGAGCCCTGTTGTATTTCGGTAATAATAATTTTACCATCAATAAAATAATAGTTCATGCCGGTGTACGAATAATCGAATGCATCACGTATGTGCGAATTAGGTGTTAAGTGAATGAGGCGTTCGGGGTAATTCAGCACGAGATTAAACCTGCGTAACAGATCGCTGCCGAGCAAACCTGCAACCGAAGGGTAACCCAGCACATTCAACGAATCGTCGTACACATGAATGGGTACTTTGGAAAATTTGTATTTACCGATGCGCATTTTTTTCATAGTAGTGAGGCGCATATTGATCTTGCCAATCAAACCCTCTACCTGTGTGTTCACCGATTTTTTATTCTTACTCAAAAATGTACTGTCTTTCATCAGCCGCTCACTCATCAACACACATAAACCGGCACCGGTATCGAAATACAAATTCAGCAGGTACGTTTTTTCGTCCTGCACCTGATGTTTGGTAATAGGAATGGAAGCAAACGAAGGACTGAGAAAACTGCCGTTTTTCGGATACTTGTACGTACCGGGTGTGTACACACTCATTATTTGTTTATCGTAATCGAGGGCTACGATGTAACGACGCAGAAACGAATAACCGATAATTCCATCAATACGCATACCGTACACCGAGGTAAGTATTTCGTAATCGTTGATGTGAAAATCGAGTTTATCTACATCCAGTCCGGGAAAGTGAAGCGTACCGTTTTTATAATAATGAATGGGCTTAATACCGCCAATGCCCCGCACGGTGCGGTCGCTGGGCTCTATGGGCAGCTGGTAATACAAAGCAGTAAGCGTATCTAACGAAATACCTCCACTGCCGGTATCCAATACAAAATTGAGTGTATCGGGCAGGTTATTTAATGTGGCACGCAAAATAATAATACCACCAGTGAGTTGTTCAAATTTGAAACTGGTGAGCAGTTTGGCCGGCGGATAATCGTTTTGCTGGGCAACCAGTTTTCCGCAGAGCAGCAGCAGGCATATCGTTTTTGTAAGGCGCACGTGTACTACAAGTTAGACAAAGCAAACAACAAAAAAGCTTCGTTGTTCATAATTTATCAGGCTGTACCTTTGCAGTTCCGATGAACGCAGATAAATACAGATGAACGGTGAAAGAACGCTGCCGCTCTGCACTGCTGAAGAAACTCATCTTTTAATTTGATGTCTATGAATCTGAACGATCTCTATCAAAAAGCATCCAACTTCGAGTTTTTAACGGTTGAAGAAGGTATGCATCTTTTCCAGCATGCACCGCTTACTGAGCTGATGTTTGTGGCCGATGAATTACGTAAACAACAAGTGCCGCATGGTAAAGTAACCTGGCAGATAGACCGGAATGTAAACACCACCAATGTGTGTATTGCCAACTGCAAGTTCTGTAACTTTTTCCGCATACCCGGCCACCCCGAAGCATATATTACCGATATAGAAACGTATAAGAAGAAGATTGATGAAACCATCCGTTGGGGTGGCGATCAGTTGTTGCTGCAGGGCGGTCACCATCCCGAACTTGGGCTGGATTTTTATGTAACGCTGTTTAAGCAATTGAAAGCATTATACCCGAACATTAAACTGCACACCCTCGGGCCACCCGAAATTGCACATATTACCAAGCTGGAAAAAAGTACGCACCACGAAGTGTTGAAGGCGTTGAAAGAAGCCGGTATGGATTCGTTACCCGGTGCAGGTGCTGAAATTTTAATTGATCGTGTACGTCGTTTAATCAGCAAAGGCAAATGCGGTGCGCAGGAATGGCTGGACATTATGCATGAAGCACACAAGTTGAATATTACCACCAGTGGTACCATGATGTTCGGACATGTTGAAACATTACAGGAACGTTTTGAGCATTTGATAAAAATCCGTGAAGTGCAAAGCCGTAAACCGGCCGATGCAAAAGGTTTCCTTGCGTTTATTCCCTGGACTTTCCAGGATGTGGATACACTGCTGGCAAAGATCCGTGGTGTACATAATTTAACTACTGCTGAAGAGTATGTGCGTATGATTGCGATGAGCCGTATTATGTTGCCGAATGTAAAGAACATACAGGCGAGCTGGTTAACCGTAGGTAAACAAACTGCACAGCTTGCATTGCATGCCGGCGCCAACGACTTTGGCAGTATTATGCTGGAAGAAAATGTGGTAAGTGCTGCCGGTGCGCCACATCGTTTTACGTACAAATCGATCCAGGAAGCCATTCGTGAAGCAGGCTTTGAACCACAACTCCGCACACAACAATACGAGTGGAGAGAATTACCGGCGGTGATTGAAGAACAGGTGGTGAATTATTAAGGGTCGGGGGCGCTTTGTGCGACCTGAACCATTGAGATAGAAACAGCCGATGCGATTGCATCGGCTGTTTGATTTTTATTACTGATTCAGCTCTAATAATTCCAAATTAAACGAATTGAGTAGCCATACTGCTTTTCGAAAGGATTAGGTCCAAAAACTTCCTGACTTTCATCACTTAATCGTACAAAATGGCCTAAATCCGGACTCATTTGTGAAGGAGTTGATGACCACCAAAGACCCCATTGTCCTTTATGATTAAATTGAAGGAAGGGATAACGCAACCCACCAGGCAAAGCATTAAAGCCACTGCTATTTGTTGCACCAACGTTAGGGCTATTCCATAAAGTAACTGCTTTTAGTTTACCTCCTGCAACTGCAGCTCCTCCCAAAGAATCGATCATTGCAGTCCATTCAGCATCGGTTGGAACATGCCAACCCTCAGGAGCAATTCCCCTTGGGTCATTCATCGCATACCAATTGTAAAGCTTTCCATAAACAGTTCCATTTGCAGTTTGATTTTCGTAGTAACACCAGGCCCCGGTTGTAAGGTTTGACCAGGCAGCCGAATCCTGTACCTGTGGAATTGGATCACCATTTCTGTAACGTGTTACATCAAGATTTTTACTGATCCAGTGTTTGTTTGCAATTTTGATTACAGGATAAACATTACCATCAATATCTATTAAAGATGTTGGAGCTGGTGGAGGTGGTGGTGGTGGTGGTGGCGCAGGAATGGTATCAGTTTTAAAAACAACTTCATTGCTAAAACCATATCCAGCTGGATTCACAGCAAAAGCTTTTGCATAATAATTTCTACCGGGGGAGAGATTCTGAAACAGATGACTCATGGTGTCAGAATTACCTCCTTTATAAACAATCGTCATATATCGGTTTTCTGAGGGGTCAGATATTGTGTCTATAAAAATTCCACTTTGATTAAGTGAATAGGCTGAATCGCTAACTATCGATGCCCAAATTTTTGCAGAAGTCTGTGTTATACTACTTATTGAGTCTATCGTTACTGTTGGTAAGCTCGGAAGTTTTTTGGTAGTGAAACTCAACTCATTTCCGTAGCTTATACCTACACTGTTCAATGCAAATGGACGTATATAATATTTCGTTTGAGGTTGTAGATTTCCGAAATTAATTTCCTTAAAACCAGTATGAGGTTCTACATATGAAATCACATCATTCGGATAGGTTGGATTTGGATTTGTACTAACACAAATACCAGCTTCCTTAATATAGGTTCCTCCATCATTTATAATTGCAAAGTCTAATCCGGCACCATTTATCCCAATTTTATCAAGAGGCACTTCAATTGTTTGTAACTGAGTTAAACAAGGTCCCCATGTCAACGTATCATTACACCATTTTAAATATTGTCCATTTGTTCCCTTTGGTAAAGTTGTCCATTTGGTTCCATCCCAATACAACATTTGTCCGGCCTGTGTGCCGGGAGGCATACCATTGCCAGCTGTGTTTGCATATAAAGCGTAAGGCACACTTAACAACTGCGTTGTTCCTGTAATGGTATAGTTTGAACCACCAGTGGGATCTGTTTCTGCTTTAATAAAAAACGGACCGTTTGCCCATTGTATAGAAGCGAAAGTTCCGCTTTGAACAGTACCACCGCCAATTTCAATTGTAAGTAATCCGTTTTCATTTGTAGTGGGAGTATGCCGTTCGGTATATAATGAAGTTCCGGTTAAAGATCCTTGTAAGATGCTGATACGAATACCAACTTGCGATGAGCTTACTAAACCATTTGAACTGTTACGAACAACAGCCTGGTAGCTGATGCGTTGAGGAGCTTGTGCAATGAGATTGGTTATGCAGAAAAACAAAAGGTAAAGGATAACAATGAGGCGCATATTAATTTGCTTTAACTATTTTAAATGAGGTTGCCTGGCGGCCTTTATTTTTAATTGTAAGCAGAAAAATTCCTTTCGGATAGTTTATTAGATCAATTTCTGTTATTCCGTTTCTTACTTGTCCTGTTTTAAGTAAGTTGCCTTGTGCATCGTATAAAAAGAACTGATAGCTCTTTAAAAAAGGATCTCCGATTTTTAAACGCACAGAGTTACTGGTTGGATTTGGAAAAACAGAAGCAGATATAATTAATTCGGTGTTAGGTAATGCTGTAACAAGCGATATCTCGAATGGAATTTGAAGGCCGCTGCCTAATGAACCACCGGAGCCCGAACTGCTAGGAATAATAAGTTCTCCAATACTGTAAGTTGTACTACCATTCGCTCCGGTTGCCTTGCCTCCTGTTGTTACGGTAGCTTGTTGTGCTTGAAGCAAACAGCAAGAAAAAATAAGTAGACAGATTGTGAGTAGACTGCTTTTCATAAACAGGTTTGTGTATAAAAATAGTTTTAAACATGTAACACTATCTGGATTCTTTATAAACGAGCAGATATTCCAATTAACTGTGCTCATTTCTGTACATGAATTATTTTAATTCGCCTGTTTTACTTTTAAAATATTTAATGCCTTAGCTTGCACAAATTCAACCGACCTCACTCTTTATGGAATCAACTCTTCTTCATTGGAAAACAAGCCGCCGTATTTATGCAAGCCTGTTTGATCAATACAACCTGGAGCAGCTCAATACAATTCCTGCAGGTTTTAATAACAATCTTATCTGGAACATCGGGCATGTAGTAGCGGCACAACAGGGACTTGTTTACAGATCGAGCAACTTACCCATGTACATCAGCGATGATTTCTTTAACCGTTACAAACCCGGCAGCAAACCAACAGCAGCAGTAACGCAACAGGAGGCGGAAGAAATTAAACAGCTTCTTACATCACTCATCGACCAAACAGAAACTGATCTTGCCAACAATATCTTCCAAAGCTTTAACGAACGGATGACGGGCACCGGTTTTTATTTACGCAACCTGCAAGATGCCTTTGCATTTAATAATTACCACGAGGGTTTACACCTCGGTTACATAATGAGTTTACGGAAATTTATTTAATTGGTTCTTGCATTCAGCAGTCTTGCTGCTTACGCCGTTTTTACCGGTTGCAATACCGGCAACAGCTCCATCATATTTGCCTGCCTGTGTTGCAAGCCCCATTCAATCATTGCTTCCAGTACAGTACTTAATTGCTTTCCCGATTCGGTTAATTCGTACTCCACCGTAACGGGCATGGTATTATGGACAGTGCGGCTTACAATACCATTTATTTCCAGGTCTTTCAACTCCTGCGATAACATGCGGGGTGTAATCTTCGGTATCTCCCGTTCAATTTCTTTAAAGCGCTTTTTGCCAAACAAAAGAGCACCAATAATGGGCATCTTCCACTTGCCCTGAAACGCATTGAGCGTATCCTGTATCGCCAACACATACGATGTGGGGCATTTCTTAATATTTCGAAGTGTTGCTGTTGCCATATTACTGCTGTTAGAGTGACTATACTTTTTGATACCGGTATACTAAAGTATACTGCTATACTTTCAATAGCAAAGGTAGGGTAGTTTTGCTGTTGTAAAAACAGAACAAACAAAAAACAGAAACTATGATTTTAGTAACAGGAGCAACCGGTCAGTTAGGAACCATTGTAGTAAATGAGCTTTTAAAAAAAGTACCCGCCGGCGAGGTAGCCGTTTTGGTACGAGACAAACAAAAAGCTGCTGCTTTTCAACAACAGGGTGTAAGCGTTCGTGTAGCCACATACCAGGATACTTCAGCACTCGCAACTGCCTTGCAGGGGATTGAAAAAGTATTGCTGATTTCATCGAGCGATTTAAACGGCCGCTTTGAGCAGCACAAAAATGTAGTGGATGCGGCAAAAACAGCTGGTGTGAAGCATGTGCTGTACACAGGTATTACCATGCAAAACGCAACAACTTCTCCGTTAAAGGATTTTGTTAGCGATCATTTCCGCACGGAAGAATACATTCAGGCCAACGGCTTTTCGTATACCTTTTTACAAAACAGTTTGTATGCCGAGGTGATACCGATGTTTGCCGGACCGCAAGCGGTTGAAACAGGTATTTTCTTCCCGGCTGGCGAAGGCAAAGTAAGTTTTGCTGCAAGACAGGATCTGGGCGAAGCAACAGCGAATATTCTTGCAACAACAGGGCATGAAAATAAAACCTATCAATTAACAGGCACCGCTGCTTATTCTTTTGCAGAAGTGGCTACTACGCTTTCTTCATTGGCAAATAAAACAGTCAACTACATCAGCCCCGAACCGGCAGCGTTTGAAGAAACGTTGAAAGGCTTTGGTTTACCTGCAGAAATCATTGGTATGTCACTGGGTTTTTCAGCGGCTATTAAACACAACGATTTTGAAGTGGTAGATACAACGCTGGAGCGATTACTGGGTCGCACTGCAACCGATCTTACAACTTACCTGAAAACAGCGTACAACCTGTAACCAACAAATAGTGTGGCTCTGCTTGTTTACAGTGCCGCACTATTTTTATTTCAACAATATAACTTTATGTTGCATGAGCACCCGCAAACAATTTTTACAATCACTGGCCGTATTACCATTAGCAGGAGCAGCAATGAAACTGAACGAACTGAATCACTTAACATCAGCCTTCAGCAAAACCGAAAAAATGCCGGTGTTGTTTTTAGGTCATGGCAGCCCCATGAATGCCATTGAAGAAAATGAATTTGTAAGCGGCTTTCGTAAAGTAGGCCGGGAAATTACAAAACCGAATGCCATCCTTTGCATATCGGCTCATTGGGAAACAAGAGGAACCTTTGTTACGGCTATGCAAAACCCGCCCACCATTCACGACTTTGGTGGCTTTCCGCAGGAGTTATTGAATGTACAGTATCCGGCAAAAGGCAGTCCGGAGCTGGCAAACGAAACAAAAGCATTAGTAAAGAAAACCAACATCGGCTTGGATGAAAAATGGGGACTCGATCATGGAGCATGGAGTGTTATTAAACATCTGTATCCCGAAGCAGATGTACCGGTGATACAAATGAGTCTCGATCATTTTCAAACACCGCAATATCATTACGAACTGGCACAGGAGTTAAAAGCCTTGCGTGAAAAAGGAATATTGATTATTGGCAGCGGCAATATGGTACACAATCTTGGAATGATCCGATGGGATAAAATGCAGGCCGATAATTTTGCATTGGACTGGGCCGCTGAAGCAAGCAATAAAATGAAACAGTTTATTTTAAACGACGACCATCAGTCGCTCATTCACTATCACAAACAAGGCCGGGCTTTTCAGCTTTCCATTCCTTCGCCCGAACATTATTTACCCTTGCTGTACACATTGGCATTAAAAGAAAAAAATGAGAAAGTAAGTCTGTTCAACGATAAGGCTGTGGCCGGTTCCCTCACCATGACATCAGTAAAAATTGATGCTGCTTGATGTACTCGTTCTTGTAAAATAATGCTATAGATTAACAGCAGCAACTGTTAACCTTTTTTACTGTTGTGCCTTTTCAAAAAATCAATTTACTTTCATACAAACAACAGTGTACAGAATGAAAAAGATAACAGCTGCATTCGTTTCAATTGCTTTCTGCAGTACGCTTGCATTACCGGCACAAACCATTCAGCAGGTTTGTTCGGGCAAGTTAATACACATTGAAAATTTTCAATCGAAGTATGTGGATGCAAGGAATGTAGATATCTGGCTTCCTGAAGGTTACGATGGTAAAAAAAGGTTTGATGTATTGTATATGCACGATGGACAAATGCTGTTCGATTCTGCTACCACCTGGAACAAACAAACATGGAATGCAGATGATGTGGCAAGTGGAATGATGAAAAACAAACAGGTTAAGGATTTTATCATTGTCGGAGTTTGGAATACCGGTGCAAAACGCCACAGCGATTATTTTCCGCAACGCCCGTTTGAGCAATTAACGGCTGTTGAAAAAGATACTGTTACAAAACAGTTGCAACGGGTTGGCCGCACAAACGAATTGTTTCAACCGCAATCCGATAAGTATCTGCAGTTTCTTGTTACAGAACTGAAACCGTTTGTTGATGCAAACTACCGTGTACACAAAACAAAGGAGCATACGTTTATTACGGGCAGCAGCATGGGTGGTCTTATTTCCATGTATGCTGTGTGTGAATATCCGGAGGTATTTGGTGGTGCGGCTTGTTTATCTACGCATTGGCTTGGTACGTTTACAAACGAAAATAATCCGGTACCTGCTGCCTTTATCAGTTACTTAAAACAAAAACTTCCCACACTTCAACAACATACTTTATACTTCGATTGTGGCGATCAAACGCTGGATGCATTTTATCCGCCTTACCAAAAACAAGTTGATGCATTGTTAACCAGCTACAACAATAAACGCTGGAAAAGTGCTTTTTTTCCCGGCACCGATCATAGTGAAAAAGCATGGCACAACAGGTTGCATATTCCGTTTCAGTTTTTATTCGGCAAGTAAAAGCTGTAATACTCTTCTACTGTTGAAAGCAGGCTGCTTTGTTTTTTATAACTTAGAAACAGAATTGATTTTTTTACCAACTCCTGTACACATGCCTGTATTGAAAAAAACAAATTCTGCTGATGCAGACTTTCAACTGCTGGTGAACGAACTGGATGCCGATTTGCAAAATCGTTATGGCGAGCAGCAGGCTTTCTTTTCGCAATTCAACAAACTCCATCACATTCACCATGTAATTGTTGCGTACGAAAATGAACTGCCCGTTGGTTGCGGTGCATTTAAATTATTTGAAGAAACAGTGGTTGAAATTAAACGGATGTATGTGCAACCGCAACAAAGAGGTAAAGGAATTGCTGCACACATTTTACAGGAACTCGAACAGTGGGCCAAACAGGAAGGCTTTACCGCTTGTGTACTTGAAACAGGATTAAACCAACCCGAAGCAATCAGGCTGTATGAAAAAACGGGTTATGTACGCACACCCAATTACGGACAATACATTGGCGTTGACATCAGTATCTGTATGCGTAAAGAGCTGCTGTAATTTTACTTCGCAATCAACATACCTTCTTTATACAACGGCAGCACATTGGCCACATCAGGCGTCATACAAAAACGAATGTCTTCAATTAAACCAAACCGATCGACCAAACGATGGTAGTGTGTAAGGTTGGGAGCAAATGCATGCAAGTCATCTTTTACCATATTGTATTGCAGTTCGGCTGTTAACGAACTGTCGCAGTGAATTGTAAAATGTTCTTTAATACGGCTGATGACAGCACCTGCAAATAAGGTATCTTCTAAATTATAACGATCCTTCCATCCTGCACAACCCAGCACTACATTCTTGCTTTCTTTTACCAGGTAATCACATACAGCACTGAGGTTAGGAAACGAACCGGTAATGATTGTATCGGCGTTATTATCCAGTGCCATTTGCAGCAGCTTGGTACCGTTGGTTGTGGTTAAGACCAATGTGCGTCCCTTAATGAAATCGGGCGAATATTCCAGCGGTGAGTTACCATGTGCAAGTCCATCGGCAATTTTTCCATCACGCTCGCCTGCTGCAATACCATTTACATTTTTGCTGAGTGCAATGGCTTTTGCTACTTCATCAACCGGTATTACACATTGTGCACCGTTGTAAAGTGCCGATGCAATAGTTGATGTTGCACGAAACACATCAATAATTACAACAACTGCATTACTTAAATCGTACAGGTGTAACAATGCAGGAGAAAGCGAAGTATAAAGCGTGGGTTTGTTGTTTGCCATGAGGTGGCAAAAATAAGGAAGAGCAGGCAATGACGCCTGCTCTTGCAAAATCGTTCTGTAAACCTGTTAATGACCAAAGAATAATTTACCCGAAATAATGTCGGCACCATCTGTAAGCCGATACGAATAGTAGCCTTTCTGCAGATGCTGTACCGGCAACTCGGTACGGTTTGTTGTAATCGTTTTTGTTAACACAAGCTGACCTGTTGTATTAAAAATCTGCAGTTGTACCTGTTTGTTTTGAAGCTGCTGTAAATACACCTGCACTGTTTGACCGGTTTCATTGGTCCATACCCGCCATGTTTTTGTTTCATCGGCTTTTACAAATACAACTGCAGAGCCTACATAATGTCCGCTCATGTCACGCTGTATTAAACGGTAATACCAACCATATGGACCGGCCTTGTCATCGGTAAATTGATAATCGACGGGTGATAACGATAACTCTTTCCCTTTTACAAAACCAATCTGTTGAAAAGAAGAAGCTGTTTCGCCACGCTCAACAACAAATCCATCATTATTAAATTCCTGTACGGTGCCCCATGTTAACATTGCCTGGTTTTTATTGATGCGTTTCCCCTTCAGCTCACGCAAGGTTATGGGCAATGTACCGCCGCCGGGAGAAACAGGTTCCATTTCAGTTCCTGAACCTGTTGGATTAAAACAGGCGGGATCATCAGAGTAATTGAGTTTAGCAGTGCCGGCAGCAATATCGTTTGCCGATAACGTGCGGGCTGTTACTCCGTTTGCAATAGCGTAATGCATTACTTCGCCCGGCGCAATTACATGGCCCAATCCATGTGCATGGCCCAACTCGTGTAAAGCAACCGATTGAAAATCGTATTGTGCTGCGGTTGGTGCGCCGGGTCCGTATTGCCAGGTTGTACCGGCAGTAGGTACATCTTTAAACTGTATATCCATATCGCTCAACCACCAAACTGTATTTTCCTGTGTACAGCCTGCCGTTGCAGCTGCATTAAAATTGCTGGTGCAAACAGCTAAGGTACCTGCTGCAATAGCCGGATTAAAATACACTGCATTTACGCCATCGTTCGCTGATGTGGCAACACTGGTAGTACCCGAAACTGTAAAGTTTACATGTGTTGCAGTGCGCCAGGTATTAACAGCAACATAAAATGCAGTAGCTGCATCCGTATTTGCAGCAAAGCTGTTGTTCAGTTGAAATGTATAACCGCCGCTACCGTTTAAGTTGCGTAAAAGATATCGTTGTCTTGTTACCGAAGCAAAGCCAAAAAAATCATGCTCCACTGCAAGGTGCGCATATTGTACCGTAAGATTTGTGGGCGACATAAATGTGCCATTGATGTTTACCGGTCCCGTTCCTGCAGCACTCAACACTTTTACAGTAATGCTGTTATCGGTCCAGTTAATAATATCACTGTTTAAACCCGAAGCAATAAAGCTTGCGCCGCCATCATCTGCATTAGAAAAATAAACAGTGCCTGCTGTTGCTCCAAAACCACTGCCGGTAATTGTTACCTCGTCTGCAGCATCGGTTGTACCTGCCCGTACAGTTGATGGCGATATTGAAGTAATGGCCATTGTACGGTTAAGTGTGGGCTGTTTTAAGTTTGGTTGATAACGTTTGCCATCGGGCGTTAACGCTTCCTGCCTGGTCAGCTGTTTTATTTTTTGCAACAATGCTGTTTCCGTTTGCTTTTCGTTTTGCAACACATCGGTAAACAAACCCAACGTTTCTGTAAATGCGCCCTGTATTCCTGCATACGGAGTGGTTTGTGCAATTGCTGCATTCCGCATCCGCAGTTCTGTATTTTCTTTTTTGGCAGCTGTTTTGTTCAGAAACAAAACATAGGTTCCGTTCTGTTGTAATTGTAACGAAGGATAAACTGTTGTTGCACGGTTTTTATAAACACCTCCTTCTGTACGTGTATAAATGAATGCGGTTTGTTGTTTGTTTTTCAGCCAGGCTTTTACGGCAATTTTGTTCATGGTGTAAACAGCACCCGTTGATGGCTCCAGAAAAGTTTCTTTTTCCGAAACAACTCCTTCAACAATAACATCGCTGTTGGTTACCCGTTCGTTTAACGAAACCGGAACCACCATACACTGCGAAAAAACATGTAATTGAAAAAAAGAGAGCAGAACAGGAAGCAAATACAGGCCTGGCTTTTTCATTCGGATACAGATTTGGATATACAAGTTTACACGATCTGCTTTTTACGAACAAGGACAGATGCATCTAAAAACAAATATTACATGTTTCCACTAAAGAAGCGCCTGCCACTTCGTAGTTTCTGCATACTCCTTTATCGTTGTATTCCGTTTGTGCAGGAGGTTTTCCAGATAACCGATGAGGTAAATACGGTTGAATACACGGCCAACAATTCCATACGGTACTTCAAACTCAAGCTCATCAATCATAATTGTACCGTTTTGTACTTCTTTAAAATGATGCTTGTGTGCATAGCGTACAAAGTCGCCTTTCTGCATCACATCTTCAAAGTAGCCGGGGCTTTTCATGTCGGTAATCTTTACCGTCATCCATCTTGTTTTAAACAGATGCTTCGCTTTCCAGGTAACTGTTTCGCCCTGTTTAATAAGTCCCGAAGTAACACCATCAACCGCTTCTTCGTTGTTATCCTGTTGCGAAATTTTATGCAAACCAATATGTCTGCTTAAATCAAACACACGCTCAATGGGCGCTGCAATAAATGTGGTAAGATGAATGGATGGCATTGATGAATCGTTGATTTCGATTGGCATAAAATAAGATGAGTCAACTCAATCCTTCGACAAGCGCAGGAAAGCAGGTGACTCATCGGCTGTGCAGTTTGCTGCAAGAATAATGCCTTGCTGTTTTATTTATTACAGAAAAGGAATCTTCACCACTTTTGCCTTCAGCAGTTTATCTCTTACTTCTACATAAATTTCACTGTCGAACGATGCAAAAGCAGTGGCTACATAACCGAGGCCAATTGCTTTTTGTAAGGAGGGCGATTGTGTACCGCTGGTTACTTTACCGATTTCATTTCCATCAGCATCTTTGATTTTGTAATCGTGACGGGGAATACCACGATCGATCATTTCAAAACCAACCAGCTTACGTGTAACACCATCTGTTTTCTGTTGCTCAATAATGGTGCGTGCTGTAAAGTCTTTGCTGAATTTGGTAATCCAGCCCAGGCCTGCTTCCAGCGGAGAAGTAGTATCATCTATATCGTTACCGTATAAACAGAATCCTTTTTCTAAACGCAGTGTATCACGTGCACCTAAACCAATCGGCTTAATGCCGGCCGTTTTACCTGCTTCAAAAATAGCATCCCATATTTTATCGGCGGCGCCGTCTTTATCTTCAAAATAAATTTCCACACCACCGGCACCGGTATAACCCGTTGCACTCACCAATACATTTTCAACGCCTGCAAACACTCCTTTTGCAAACGTGTAATATTTCATGTTTAAAATATCTATTTCGGTAAGAGGCTGCAGAATTTTTGTTGCATTCGGACCTTGTATGGCCAACAAACAGGTTTTATCGCTGATGTTGTGCATTTCAACATTGTTTGTGTTGAACTGCTGAATCCAGTTCCAGTCTTTTTCAATATTGCTGGCATTAACCACCAACATGTATACCTTATTTTCTTCCACACAATACACCAGCAAATCATCAACAATACCACCTTGTGCATTGGGTAAGCAACTGTATTGTGCTTTGCCTGCAGTAAGCTTGGAAGCATCGTTACTGGTAACACGTTGAATTAAATCGAGGGCATGCTCACCTTTTAAAATAAACTCGCCCATGTGGCTTACATCAAATACACCGGCGTTGTTACGCACTGCTGCATGTTCATCGTTAATACCGGTATAAGAAATAGGCATATTGTAACCGGCGAATTCGGCCATCTTGGCACCAAGGGCAATGTGCTTGTTTGTAAAGGGAGTTGCTTTCATACTTTTTTTGCTCATTTAATCGTGCGCACAAAAGTAAAGGAAGCTTTTGGATTGCTGCTGTATAAGTTTGCGCAAAACGATTGCGCAAATACAAAACATTTTAAAAGTGATTGCTTAATTCGCCAACGCTGCTTCCAATGTTTTTTCTATACGGTACGCATGGCTTGAACCCATGGTTACAAAAACATGTTTGCCTTTTTTTACTTCCTGCAGTAAGGCATTGCAGAGATAGTTATCCCGCAGCAAATTGCAATCATTAAAAATATCGGAGAGATATCCGGGAGGCCATCCAAATTCATCGCTTGTTTCACGCCAGTCTTTCTGGTTCGGAAAATCTTTTTTCCAGATGCTGTCTACTTCTTTTACATCGCTGATCATACCCCGCAAGCCAACATAATCGGTGCGGCTGTTAATGTATTCCTGCAACTGTTGATCGGGTTTGGCAGGTTTGCCAAAACGATAGTTACTGAAGTATGGGCGTAACGAATAGAATAAAGCCAGTTGTTTGCCGGGATATTTTTTGGCGAGGAACCGCACTTCATCTTCTTTTGGTGGCTCCCAGGTATAGCAGGGCACTTTGTATTCTTTTGCCAAACGAAACGTTTCACCATTTTCGCCATAAAGCAAAACCGGATCTTGTAAACCACTAAACAAAAAACCAAGTCTGCCTTCTACAAAAACCACATTCGGCTGCATGGCCGCAAATACTGCACGTAAACTGTCGAGCTGCGGATCATCTGTATCTCTTGTATGTTCAATACCCATTACACAAACCAGTCCGTCGCCGTTATGAATGCGGTAAATATATGGTTGGCGGTGGGTGCCAACACTATCGTATGCTTTCATATCCATTACCGGAACAGCAAAGGTTTTTATTTCCTCTACTTTGTAATAATCAGGTGAACGCCAGATAACACCGGTAATTAAAAGAAGTGTAAACACAGCTGCAATAATGAGCAGGCAAATACCAATAATAACAACGAATTTTTTAAGCGTTGTAAACATAAAATAAGGTTAGGCCCTGCAAACAAACGCTGCAGGTATGTGTGATGATAAGATAAGTGTTGTGGAGAATGTTGTAAAAGACCTAGTGATCTACACTGATGATGCGGGTTACCTTCCAGCCATCGGCCGTTTTTTTCCAGGTATGAATAAACTTAAACACGCCGCAATCCATTTTACCGTTTTCCGTATGGCAGAAACGATGCTGGGCAATTTGTACAGCACCATAGCCGGGTATTGGATATACTTCCATTGTTTCGGGTAGCAGCTCACGTTTGAGATCCGGTACATTTGTTTTAATTCTGTTGAATGCTGCAATATTATCAGCATAAAACGTAAGACCTGTTTTGTCGTGGTAAAATTCAAGTGAAGAATCAATAAAGCTGCCAAAAGCAACAAGATCTTTATTGAAGTAAGAGAACCAGGTGCTGTCGAGTTTTAGAATGGTTGCAAACAATTCTTTGTCCTGGTGTTTCTGGTTAGGCTCCTGTGCATGTGCTGCACCAAACACAACAATCGCAATTAATAAAGCAGTAATAAATTTCAACGTACGCATAATGATAGTTAAGGTTTAATGGTAATGATGATGATTGCGCCGGAGAAAAAATAGCCCCTTTGTCTTTTTCAAAACATCGGGGCCGTTGGCTGTTCCAACTTTAACCGAGTTTATAATGCATTTACTGTCATTGGCTGAAACAGAGATGCATCGTTATTAGTTGTTGCTTCTTTTTGTACTACCTGTTTGCTCGGGCTTGCAGGTGTTTTTGGTGCTTCAGGGTTGTAGCGGTAACGCAGGCTGTCGTTTTCTTTCTTTCTGTTCTTCAGTTCTTCTTCTTTTTCCTGCAGTTCTTTCTTTTCACGCTCAAGACGTTCGAGTTCGCTTTCAATATCTCCTTCTTCACGTTCAACTTTTTCAATTTTATCTTTTCCGTCCACACGCTCTAATCCGTCTTCTGTCATCACATATTCAACATTGGTATCGTTCCAGCCACTATGGCTCCAGCCACGCTCATCTTCCCATTCCCAATCGCCACCACGGCCATTGATGGTTACGTTATGCCACTCTAAACGATCAACTGTTTTATCAATGTAAATACGCTTTCCAACAGGTACTTCAATGGTTACTACCACACGCTGGTTACGGAATTTCGATTCTTCACTCACGGTAAAACCTTTGTCGAGCGAAAGCACACTGTCCTTAAAGTTTACACCGTACTTGATTGATTTTGCATTAACCGTTGCTTTATCTCTGGTAGGACCCGAGCTGCGTTTATCGTAGTGTACATGAAACAGACTGTCGTTGCTTTTTACAATACGTAAGCGGATGTTGTTAATATATAAGCTGTCGCCATCCATGGTAAACACATCATCAATACTAAAGGCGTTGCCGTATACTTTTACTTTCGATGAAGGTACTTTCACAATCATTTTACCTGTTACAGGTTGTACCATTTCAACTACCTGCTCTTCGTGTGCACTTACACGAAAGTTATTCGTGAAGGAAGCAACAAGTGTAATAAAACAAACCAAACCAATAAACCACAGGAAACCGAAGGTGTAACCTAAATATGGATTGCGTGTTTTTGTACCAATGATTTTACGGATTACCCAGGTTAACAGGGCTACTACCGGTACAGCAAAGAACAACAGTAATGTTCCCCATGCTGCAACATGTTGCCATGTACCTTCTAAGAAAAATCCTTTAAAGGGAAAGGCTGCCACACCTGCAATGGTAACACCAATTAAGGCCATTAATAAAGCAAAGGCAATTGTACCCGCTATAAAGAGAAAGAATGCTTTGAACAATACACCAATTGCATGACCGATGCCTCCTCTTGTACTGCGTACTACGGTGCTGCTGTCGGGTGCTACCGGTGTTGCTTTACTTTTAAAGCCACCCAGTTCTGCACTTACACGCTGTGCACCTTCGTTAATGGTTGCACCAACACGTTGTGCACCTTCTTTCAACTCTTCACCCATCTGGCTTGCTTTTTCACGAATGGTTCCGCCGCTGCCGAGTTCTTCCTGTACAGCATTTTTAATACTGTTTACATCAATTTTTTCGCCACGCATCTGCAGTTTTTCTGTAGCGGTGCTTGCCAGTGGCAATACAATCCAGAGAATAACATAGATTACAAACAGGGTGCCGCCAAAGCCGCCATATACAAAGTCGGGTTCAAAACGAAAACCGTAGTGTAATGCATTATCAAAAATGGAAGCGATGATGCCTAAAATGAGTGGTAAACAAAACACCACACGTGGTATCCAAACAGGAATATTAAAATAGCTGGCTAAACCGCTTGCAACACCACCAATCATTTTTTCATCGGGGTTGCGGAATAAACGCTTGCGGATATTTGTTTTCAGATCTTTCAGCGGTAACACAATCCACAATACAATGTAGATGAGCACACCTGTACCAAAACCACCAAAGGTGATGAGGGCAAACAGAATACGTACAACTGTAGGATCGATTTTTAAATAGTGTGCTAAACCGCTACATACGCCACCCAGGATTTTATCGTTGGCGTTACGGCCCAGGTTGCCACGTGGCTCATCGGCAGTTGTGTACGCTGTTGATGATGCAGAAGCAGATGATGAGTTCTGGTTGGCAGATGTTGAAGCACCTGTTTCGTTATCCATTTGTTCAAAATCTTCGATGCTGCCCATGCTGCTGCAGATTGCAGTTACACTTTCTTCGGTAATACAGGTAGCGCCTTTCTTCAGTTCTTCGTTAAACAGTTCGGCAATACGATCTTCAATATCATTGATGATTTCATCCCGGCCTTCTTCGTTGGCGAAGTAGCGGCGCAGACTGTCGGTGTATTTCTGCAATTGCTCAAATGCCGCTTCTTCGATGGGAATTACCCGGCCTTTGAAATTTATATTGATTACCTTTTTCATAATAATAACAGTTTAATGGTTAAAGTGGACTTTCAGGTGAAGGGGGATGCACTTCAATACTTTCGCCTGTAACAACCGCATTGGGTTTACCGTTGGGGCGTGTTACTGTTGCTACGGAACTGGCCATTTCGTTCCAGGTTTGTTCCAGCTCTTTGTAAAAGGCGGCTCCCTTTTCTGTAAGTGAAAAATATTTGCGGGGCGGGCCACTGCTGCTTTCCACCCAGCGATAGGTAAGCAAATCGGCATTTTTCAATCGGGTAAGTAGTGGATACAGGGTTCCTTCGAGGATGTTAAGGTTCGCCTTTTTCATTTCCTCTATTATATCACTGGGGTACACTTCGCCCCGTTGGATAACGGAGAGAATGCAAAACTCCAGGACTCCCTTACGCATCTGGCTTTGTGTGTTCTCGATATTCATAACCTGAGGAGTTTGTTTTGATGATGTGTAAAAGGGTTTTCGATGTTCGGGAGAGCTCTTCCTTATTAACCGCTCCTTTTTACACAGCTTAATTACATTGACAAAACAAAGCTAAGTGAAATTTCAGTACTATGCAACACAAAGTACCATCTTTTTTTTAGTAGTGGGCAGATAACGATAGCATGTAAAAACTAAAGCGCTGAAAAACAGCGCTTTAGTTTTATAAAAATTTTTTCGTGAAAAGTAAGAAAAATGCGTTTCAGCTTAAAAAGCCTACAAAACAGACAATAAACCGCTTATTCTTCGAGTTTTTGAAACGGCTTTTTCAGCAAGGTCATTACCTCCTCATCCTTTTCGGCCGGGTAATAACGGTCCAGTCCGTACTTCACCTGTTTAATATCCAGACTGGAGAAGGTACCGAGTAAGCGATCCCAGATGGAAAACACCGCTCCGTAGTTACTATCAGTATAAGGTTGCTTCCAATGGTGGTGTACTTTATGCATGTTGGGCGAAATCAATACCCAGCTCAACGCTTTATCCACCTGCACCGGCAGGCTGATGTTTGCATGCGTAAAGGCTGTTGCCAAAACCACCAGTGTTTGATAGATCATGACACTGTACATGGGGGCACCCGAAATAAAAATAAGCAGCAGGAAAAAAATGCCCCTTAACAAACTATCGCCGGGATGGTGACGCAGGCCGGTTGTAACATCTACATTGGTATCGCTGTGGTGGATGAGGTGAAAACGCCACAAAAGCGGCACTTTGTGCATCACCAAATGCACCAGCCAGCTGCTGAAATCCAAAGCCAGCACACCAATGATAACGGTAAGCAGAATGTTGGCATTGGTCCAATACACAATGCCAAATTGAGCTTGTGCACACCAATCGCTCAGCTTTATGATTAATACTGCAAGAAACGTGTGGATGATAAGATGAATAACAGTAAACACAAAGTTTACGCCCGCATGCCGCAGTTTGGTTTTTTTATACTGCAGCGGAAACAGCGGAATAGCCCCTTCAATAATCCAGAAAACTAACAGGCCTCCAACAAGGATCGCCATTCGTTCGAGTGGCCGTTGTTCGAGTGTTTGAAAATGGGCAAGAATTTCGTTCCACATGGTAAAGCTGTTTCTGGCAAAAAGTTACGAAGGCTTTGATGGATAGAGAAAAAATGTTTAGCGCCTTGCCGGTTTGAAGCATTACTTTCTTTCGTTCTACACTACAGGAACATCAGACGACGTGCTTTTCACTTCTTCAAACTCTTTACCACAGTCGAAACAATGATAGAGTTTTTCGCCGGCAACAGCATAACCGCCGATTAAATAAGTAAAAATGGCGCTGAACCAGTTCGATGCTTTTCGGTTGCTCACGATGTATTCAACATTGAACGAACCGCAGTAAGGGCATGCCCGGTTTTCTTTTGCTTTGTTGATAATGGTACGCAGCAGATCCTGCGCCCGTTCTTTTTGTGTTTCGTGCACCATCAGTTTTATACCGCCGATGGCGTTGGTGAGCAATGGATCGATGGTAACCGTGTGTTCATCTTTGAGCCAGCAGTTGATGCCTTCTTCCTGCAACTGTAACAAATGCAGATTCGCTTCAATGTAGTTATCGTATGTATTGAGAAGAATGTAGCTCATGCATTAAAAATACAGTTTGAAAAAGTAGCAACATAAAAAATCCCGCTCTTACGAGCAGGACTTTTATTGTTAGTATTGGTTTCTATCTTCTTTATTGATTCAGCATCAGCGGCATTACCAGCATCAGCACATCTTCACCTTCGTTTTGTTCGGTTGGTTTAATTAAACCGGCTTTGGTTGGGGTGCTCAGTTCCATTTTCACTTCATCGGTTTCAACGGCATTCAGCATTTCCACCAGGAATTTTGCGTTAAAGGCAATCTGCATGTCTTCACCATCGTACTGGCATTTCATGCGTTCGTTTCCTTCAAAACTAAAATCAACATCCTGTGCAGCCAATTGCAACTGGCTTCCGTTAATACTTAATACAACCTGGTTGGTGCTCTTGTTACTGAACACACTTACACGGCGCAATGCACCCGCCAGTTCGTTGCGGCTGGCGATCATGCTGTATGGATTGTCAGCAGGAATCACCACTTTATAATCGGGGAAACGTGCATCAATTAAACGGCAGACTAATTCCGTTGTACCATGTATTACAAACAGGTGATTGCTGTTGTATGAGAGTGTAATCTCATCTTCGTTGGCTGGCAATGCTGTCTTTAATAAGTTCAATGGTTTTTTAGGGACGATGAAGTTTTCGCTCTTCGGGCAACTTACATCGGTACGCTTGTAACGCACCAAACGATGTGCATCGGTCGCAACAAACGTCAATCCTTTTTTATCGAGTTCAAAATATACACCCGTCATTGCCGGACGCAGATCGTCGTTACTTACTGCAAACAACGTTTTGTTGATGGCTGTAACCAATGCAGATGAAGTAGTGGTAAATGAAGTGGTATCATCGGCCACAGGTTCTTTCGGGAAGTTATCTGGGTTTTCGCCCATTACCTTATACTTACCGTTATCGCTGGTAATTTCAATGCCGAAATTTTTATCGATGTTGAACGTAAGCGGCTGATCGGGCAGGTTCTTCAGCGTATCCATCAAAATGCGGGCAGGAATACACACACGGCCATTGTCTTTCGCTTCAATATCCATGTGGATCTTCATGACCGTTTCCAGGTCGGTAGCCACTACCGTAAGTTTATTCTTATTAATCTCAAACAAAAAATCTTCAAGAATGGGTAATACCGTGTTGGCATTAATTACACCATTGATCTGCTGCAGCTGTTTCAGTAAAGCCGATGACGAAACGATAAACTTCATAACGCTGTTCTTAATTTAATAACGTGGAAGGTAGTGAATAATTAGCTGTAAAGTCTGCAAGATAAGGGTAAATTATCAACTTGTTTTATGCCGTTATTCAGTCGAAACGGGTTCACTGATACGGTGAAATGATTGTACATTCGGCTTCCTAATTCATTGCCGATGCTGGATAAATTATTTGGCTGGAAAAAGAAAAAAGAAACGCCTGAGGCTGTTGTTCCGCCGGTATCGTTTGGTCGTTACAGCGATAACAATAAAACGGTGCAGAAAACAAAACGCTGGACCGATGCCGACAACTTGTTTAAAGAAAGCCGTTACCACGAAAGCATTACTGCCTTTTTTGATTATTTACGGGATGATGCTGAACAGAATGTAGCAACCCAAAGCAACGGTGCCGAACATAGTTTCCGCATTTACCAGGGCAGTAAGCTGGTACGTGGCAGCTACAACAACGAACTGCTTTCGGCCGAAGTAACACTGGCCCGTATGGCTCAACCTTCGGTGCCGGTGATGCGCCGCCTGCTCGAACAGAATTTTAACCTGTACTACTGCAGGTATGGCATCGATGGCGAACGGCTGTGTATGCGGTTTGATACCGAACTGGCTACTGCAAACCCCAACAAACTGTATTATGCATTTAAGGAATTAGCCACCAAGGCCGATAAACAGGATGATTTACTGTTGCAGGATTTTCAAACACTGCTGCCCGGCGATATTGAACACATTGAAGTGATTCCCGATGCCGAGAAAGAAGTAAAATACCAATACCTGCAGCAATGGATTGCAGATACAATTGCACTTGTAAATAATCTTGATGCAGATAAAATGAGTGGTGCTGTTTCGCACCTGTTATTAAACCTCGCTTACCGGATTGATTTTTTATTGGTGCCCGAAGGCCGGCTGTTGTACGATATTGAAGATCTGGTTACTGGTTTCTTTACAAAAGAAGACCGGCCCGTTCCGGAAAAAAACAATGCCATGTTGCAGGCTTTCCAGGCCATGGCCGGCTTAAGTAAAGAAGTTGTATTCCCCTGTTTTTACCGCAGTAAACACAGTTTTGCCATTACACAACCAACGCCGCACAAAACTGTTTCCGATTCCATCTTTGCTGCAAACCAGAATACAATTTCGTTTCGTGATAACAATTTACCCGAAGTAGCACAACAGTTAAGCGAATACGGTTTGGCCTATTGTCAATACAACTTCAGTTTGCCTAAACCCATCAGCAGTTTGTATTTGGTGCTGATGAAGGTGGTGTATGCCGGTTTCTTTCAGGATCTTGGTTTCAGCACGGTGTTGTACAACAGCAATACAGGTGTGTTTAATGTACCACAGATCGAACAGGAAATTCTGCAGATCATTCATAACTGGAAAGAAAAATATCCGCAGATTAATTTTAAAACCGAAAACCTGAAATACGATTCGCTGCTGAACTTTACGTATTCGTTTACATCGGAAGTGGAGTTTGTGAATACAGAAATCAAGTAGAATCTCATCTATAAAATCAAAATATAATCAATGCCATCAACGGTCGAGATAGTTGATTCTTTCAAAGATGCCATTATTCAAATTGCCACTCAAACCGGCAATGGCACCGGCTTTTATTTACGTAAGTACGACCTTATTGTTACCAACAATCATGTGGTGGAAGGTAATGCCGAAGTAACCATTGCGGGTAAACAGTTTGAAAAAGCATTGAGTCGTGTGTGGTATACCGATCGTAAACATGATCTGGCCTTTTTACAACCACCGGCACAAACGCAGCTGCCCGAAATTTCATTGGGCGAATATGGGCGACTGAAAGATGGAGACCCGGTTATTGCCATTGGTCATCCGTATGGGTTAAACTATACAGCTACGCAGGGCGTGATCTCGAAAGTAGATCGCATTAGAGAAGGATTAAAGTATATACAGATTGATGCAGCCATTAACCCCGGCAACAGTGGTGGACCGTTGGTAAATATGAGCGGCGAAGTAATTGGCGTAAACACATTCATCATCCGTGGCGGCGATAATTTAGGTTTTGCTTTACCCGAGCAATACCTGCGTACAGCGCTGGATATTTATGCACCATTCAAAGGCAAACCATCTACCCGTTGCCATGCCTGCGAGTTTTTAGTGTTGCCCGAAAATTTAGACAGTGGTAAGTATTGCCCCAGCTGCGGTACCGAAGTAAAACTGCCCGAGCTGCCGAAAGAAGAATACGAGCCGGTGGGTGCTGCAAAAACAATTGAAACCATTTTAAAAACGCTGGGCAAGGATATTAAACTGGCTCGTGAAGGTGCAAATACGTGGAGTGTAAAGGAGGGCAGTGCCCGCATTGTTATCCGTTATAACCCCGATAATTATTTTATTGCCAGCGATGCGTATTTATGTTTATTACCCGGCGATCCTTTGCGTATAAAACCGCTGTACCAGTTTTTACTAAGCGAAAATTATAAAAACAGCGGGTTGATTTTAAGCTGCATGAATCAGAACATCATCCTCAGCCGCATTGTGTACGACCTTGATCTTACTCCCGAAAACGGGGTGCAGCTGTTCCGGCAGTTATTTGAAAAAGCAGATGCATACGACGATCTGCTGAAAAAAGAATATGGTTGTCTGGAACGGATTGAAGAATAACAACATTATCTTCAACAAAGCGTCATAAAAACGATCAACTGTTCGTTTTCGAAGTGGTTATCCTACTTTTGCGCTTTCTTAAAAAGCAGGTAGCTGTTTCCATAAACTTGGGCAGTGTTACCACCCGCCACGTGCGGAGATAAAATTTACTATACATGAAACTTTCGCATCTTTCCGAAACACTGGTAGGCTCTGAAATTGTGAAACTGGGTAACCAGATCAAGGAACGCATCCGGCTCGGCGAACGCATTTACAACTTTACCATTGGCGATTTCGATAGCAGTGTATTTCCGATTCCGCAGGAACTCGAAAATGAAATTGTTGCAGCTTACAAACAACACCATACAACTTACCCGGCAGCAGAAGGTATATTGGAGTTACGCCAGAGTGTTGCGCAGTTTTTAAGCCAGCGTGAAGGATTGAATTACGGAGTAAACGAAATACAGATTGCCGCCGGCGGTCGTCCGCTGATTTATGCCATCTTCCGTGCTATTGTAGATAAAGGCGATAAAGTGATTTATGCCACTCCATCCTGGAACAACAATCACTACGCACATTTTACTGAAGCCGAGCATGTGGTAATAGAAGCCACACCCGAAACTAATTTTATGCCTACGGCCGAAGCCATTGCACCCCATATGAAGGGTGCGGCTTTGCTTTGTTTATGTACTCCCCAAAACCCAACCGGCACCATGATACCCAGAGCAGAACTGGAAAAAATCTGCGATATGATACTGGAAGAAAACAAACGCCGTGGTGAAGATGAAAAGAAACTGTACCTCATGTTCGACCAGATGTACTGGACGTTGACGTTTGGCGATAATGTGCACGACAACCCGGTTACACTTCGTCCTGAAATGAAAGCATACACGGTGTTTGTAGATGGCATCAGTAAAGTGTTTGCCGCAACAGGTGTGCGTGTGGGCTGGAGTATGGGACCCGAATATCTCATTGGTAAAATGAAAGCAATCCTGTCGCATGTAGGTGCTTGGGCACCCATGGCCGAACAGAAAGCCACTGCCAATTATCTGTTACAAAAAGAAAATATTGATCGTTACCTGCTCAACTTCAAAGATGAAATTCAATACCGCCTGCACGAAATTTCAACAGGTATTCTGCAATTGAAAGCCGAAGGTTTTTCGGTTGATGTAATTGCACCGCAGGGCGCAATTTATCTTACATTGAAGGTTGATTTAAAAGGCAAAACCAAAGCAGATGGTACAGTGTTGCAAAGCCAATCGGATGTAACTGATTACCTGCTGGCAGAAGCCAAGCTGGCCATCGTTCCGTTCTATGCATTTGGCGCCGGCAAAGAATCACCTTGGTACCGGTTAAGTGTTGGTACCTGTCGTAAAGAAGAAATTCCGGAGTTTTTGGGTAAGCTGAAAGAAGCGATGCAAAAGCTGAGCTAAGCAATGATAAAAGAAAAAGAGAGCGGTTGAAGTTTTCAACCGCTCTCTTTTTTGTATCTGTGTTCATCGGTGTAGTCGGCAAGCAACTAATACCGGAAACGAATAAGCTTATTCTCATCTGCAATTAACAGCTTTCCTTCCTGCACTACTTCAACAGCTGTGCGTGCACAGCATTGGTCGCTGCAAAACTTTTTCACCAACAGGTATTGCATTGGTTCGTTTTTAATTTTCAGCGCCATCGTATCTGCTGAACGCATTGTGTAGAGTTGCTTTTTTACACTGTCAATCAAAACAGGCACTTCAGTATACGGCGAATTTTGTTTGATGAAGAGTTTAACATCAGCAGCGGTTATTGTTGGGTTTGTTCCAAATATCAGGTCACGCCCTGTTGCTTTATCGGTTACAGCAAAACGCAGGTCGCTCCAGTAGGCAACACATACAACAGCCGGACAAATAAGATCTTCTTTGCACACATAGGTACTTTCGGTTTTCTTTTTACAGGAAACAAAAAGCAGCAGTATGGCAAGGATGATAAGAAGTGTTTGTTTCATACCTTTTTGACCATAAACAAATTACTTTCGTTGCATGAAATATCCATAAAAAGTAACGAGCTGATTTTATACGTAGAACGATGATAATTTTTATGGATCTACTATGTGGCAAATAAATACAACCAAAAGAATCACATGAATATTGAAACCATTCGTGACTATTGCCTGAGTAAACCCGATGCAGAAGAAACACTGCCTTTTGGTCCGGATGTAATTGTGTTTAAAGTCAATAACAAAGCATTTCTGTTGCTACCTCTCGATACAGAAGAACTTCGCTTTAATGTAAAATGTGATCCTGATCTTGCCTTAGAACTGCGGGAGCAATACAGCAGTGTATTACCCGGCTGGCACATGAACAAAAAACACTGGAACACCATTGTGGTTGATGGAACGATTCCATCAAAACTCATCAAAGAATGGATCGATCATTCGTACGAATTGGTGAACAAGAAAATGAAATAACACTTAAACCTTCGGCAACTGGTAACCATTGTGGTATTTGCTCAACAAATATTGTTGATTAACTGCTTCATCCGTAAATGCTCCTTTCGCTTTATTCCACAGTAGTTTTTTTCCGCTTCGGAACGAAATGTTACCCATTTGTGCTACTGTAGCCACATGTGCTCCTGCCTGTATCGAACAGTTCAAGTCTTCTGCTTTGCGTGATTTTACTGCATCAATAAAGTTGACCCAATGTTTATCCAATCCGCTATCGGAAGACTTTTGAAAAGGCATGATCACTTTATTCTTACTCTGGCGCTCTTCAATTACTTCCCAGCCACCACGGTTTAAAATGAGCGTACCGTTATTGCCAATGAACGCAATGCCATGATCTCTGCCATACGAACCGTTATCGATACCCATTGCAGAATCCCACACGAGGTTGAACTTGTCAAACTCATACAGCGTAGTTAAGGTATCAGGTGTTTCTTCATACAAATCCGGATAGGCAAATTTGCCACCAAGCCCCACAATGCTCTTCGGTAAATCGGCTTTCATGCCCAACAATGCATAGTCTAATAAATGCACACCCCAGTCGGTCATCAATCCACCTGCATAATCCCAAAACCAACGGAAGTTGAAATGAAAGCGGCTGCTGTTAAACGGTCTTGTTTTAGCCGGGCCCAGCCATTGTTGATAATCCACACCTTCCGGTGCTGCAGAATCAGGAACTACCGGACCGGGTTTCATCCATCCCTGATAACACCAAACCTTTGCTGTGCGGATATTACCTAATTGTCCGCTGTGAACAAACGCAACTGCATCTTTAAAATGCTGCTGACTGCGTTGCCATTGACCGGCCTGTACAATTTTGTTGTATCGTTTTTGTGCAGCCACCATGCGGTTGCACTCTACAATCGAATTACCAACCGGTTTTTCTACATACACATCTTTACCAGCTTCGCAGGCATGTATCATCATGAGTGCATGCCAATGATCGGGCGTGCCGATGATGACTGCATCAATATCTTTTTGTTCCAGCAGTTTACGGTAATCGCCGTATACTTTTATTTTAGAAACATCAGGATTGGTTTTGCTCAGATCACTTAACCGTTTGTCGATAACCGATTTGTCAACATCACAAACAGCAACAAGATTTACACCCGGTATTTTCAACGCTGCCATTACATTGCTCCATCCCATTCCTTTAATACCAATGGCTCCGATGTTAACCTGATCGGAAGGAAAAATACGATTCTTGAAAATGGAAAACGCATTGGATTCAAAAGCAGGTATAATGATACCACCTGCGGCGAGTAAAGCAGATTGTTGCAGAAATTTTCGGCGAGCATTCATTGTTAAAAAGGTTTAGTAAAAAGAAAGATAAGTATTAAACGCTTTAACAGCTGTAAGTTATTGGCAGAAAATAAGCTCCTCTTTTTTACTTTGTGCGTTTGCAAATCAAAAGCAAACTGAGTTAATGAAGGTTCACCTTTTATCTTGAAATTCAGAACGCTCTGTTAACATATTTAGTTAGAATAACGGATAAGTACCCTAGATTTCTATTTTGGCAGCAAGCCATTATTCAGTACCCAGAATAATTTTTTCAATAATCGTTTTATTATTCATTTGCATTCGTATGAAATAAATGCCTGGCGGTAATGTTGAATTTTTCCGGTTCCACTTTACCATTTGTTTACCGGCAGATTGTGTACCGGTAAAAATTGTCATTACTTTTTTCCCCGATACAGTAAGCAGCTCAATACTTATTGGGCTTGCTTTTTTTAATTCATACTCCATTTGCAGTGCTTCTGTTGTAAGTGGATTGGGAAATATTTTAAGCTGCATAGCTGTCCCGGTCATTTCTCTTACCGATGTTGCAATAGCCGGCTTCAAATGAAAAGCAACATCCCAGTTTACATTAGGAATGTTTAAAGTTACAGCACCTCCGGATGCTGTTGCAGTAACCGTTGAAATAACTGTACCGTTCACACACTCATACCATTTCACTTCATAGGTACCGTCAACGATACCGGTAAGCGAAATAGTAGTACCCGTTACAGCAGGAGGTGTTGTACCAGATGGGCCTGCATCAACCCAGTTGTATTTTTTATTATGAATCCAGCCCGAAAATTTTCTATTATCAGCACTTTTTAAAATATAGGTATTCAGGGGTGAGCCTACATTAGTAAATATGTAAGAACCAACTCTGAACCAGTCGCCACCTAAGTTATCTACAGCTATAGAGTGTGTACCTTGAGGCACAGTAATAGTGTATGTTGTATTAGATGTAACAGGTACATTAAGTGCTTCTGTGCCGTTTAAGCGGATTTGAATACGTTGTGCATTGCAGAACGTAGAAACATCGGTTATTCTTACCCGAAATTGTGATGTTAACGGAAACGTTACAGTAAAAGTGGGTGAGTTTTTTTCTGCGGCTTTACACTGTGAGCCGTATACATATTCGCCCAAACTGGTGGCACCTGGCGTTATGCTGCCGCTATTGTCAACAGTGAAAGCATTGGCGGGAGAGCGACCCCATCCAAAGCCGGGTGAGATTACAGTTTCACCTGCGCTTGCACCAGCTGTTGAAGCTGTTACAGGTTTATAATCATCTGTTGACATTTGTATTTCAGATGCTACAATAGCCGGTGCTTTATAATGATAATAAAGGTTAGATGGTTCAATGTAACTATCCCACCACCAGCTGGATCCGCCACCCATACCGCCGCTGAAAAGCGTAGCCCATATAGCATTATGAATATGAATGCCGTTAGGGTCAAGAGCAGATAAACTCGATTGTGATGTATTTACACCAAACTCTCCGGTGTAAGATGGCTTATTGTATCTGCCAACATCTTTACGAACACCATCGACCAGTACTGTTTCAAAATTAGGTGAGCCTACATAAAAGTGTGTTTGGCTAAAGTCTATAGCTGTATTGTTCCATACGTTTGGATCTTGTTCTGTATTGGCATAGGATGTAGTAACAAGGTGCTTAAACGGATCCAATGCTTTTAAATACTGTGCCATTTCAATATGCCAGTCTTTTACTGCATTACGCACAATGCCGTTACTGTTATTAAAATCATCTGTCCAGTCCACTTCATTAAAAAGTTCCCAACTCATAATGTTACGGGAATAGCCCCATCTTGCAACGATGTAACGGAGTCTGTTTTTATGCAATGCCTTAGCAGTAGCGTTCGTAAAATACTGTTGCGTATTTGTACAAGGGCCTCCGTTGGCTAAGTTGTACGGGCTTGTGCTCCATTCCGGATTTACTGTTGTAGAAACCATTCCATGATGATTGATGCAAAGCATCATGTAAATATCCTTAGCACTACATTCTTCCAGGAGTTTATCCGTATAAAACGAATTTACCTGACTGTAACTTTTTAATCCACTATAAGGTGTGCCTGTCCATTCGATACCCAAACCCCAATGACACTGCCACAGGCGAATAAAGTTAGCTTTGTTGGCAGCCAACTTATCCGTCCAGGTTTTAAAGTTGAGGTATTTATTATTTTGTTGCCAGGCAAGGTTTTGCCCGATCATTATGTATTGTTCACCATTATCGAAATTGAGATAATTGCTGTTGTTCTTTCTTACAAATCCTTTTTTGGCAGAAGTAGTTGTTTGAAACGAAGCTGCAGTGGATACAGCTGTTCCGCTTCCGGTAGTGCAGGTAACAATGTAACTATAAGTGCCAATTTCTGAAGGAGCATACCGAACCCTGAAACCACTTGTACCTGTGGGTGTGATATTTCCGGTAGATGTGTTGAGTGTATAATCACTCATAAAAAAACCTTCGATTGTATCTTTTTTTCCCGAGGGTGATGAAAAGATGCCCCTTACAAGTATTTGATCGTAATCATATGCATTGGTATAACTAGCTGTAAGAGCAACCGCAAGTTCAATACGTTCGTAGCGCTCTACAGTGTTGCTGCTGGCTGTAACGGAATTTATTTGAGGTGCCTGAGCCAGTGCACGCAAATGAGAAAATAAAAACGACGTTGTAAATACTACACTCAGCAGAATATTATAAAGATGTTTCATGCCTCAATTGCTTTATTGTTTCGATTGCCAAAACAGAACGGCTACGTTTCATAATTTCTATACAGGCTCTTGAATTATGATAAGGACATTTCCAGAAACCGGCTTTGTCTTCTTTCAATGTTTCATTTGCTTCATCAACACCCCAGTACCATTCGCCTGCAGGATCTTTTAATACTGATTTTACAAACTGCCACGAACGTTGCGAACGCTGTAGCCATACTTCATCGCCTGTTAATTGCCAGGTGTTAAAAAATCCAACCATCGCTTCTGCCTGCGGCCACCAATGTTTTTCACGTGACCAATGTGTATATGAATCATCACTTTCATTCCATATTGCACCATCTTCGTGCAAGCCCTTTACTGCTGCATTTGAGAGATGAATGGCTTTTTGTTTTGCAAGTGTTATCAGTTCTTCATTTCCTAAAACTTCTGCTGCTTCCTGCAAAAGCCATGCTGCTTCAATATCATGACCAAACGAAACTTCATGCCCAAGAGACATCCAGTTTTCAGAAAAAAACAATTGCAGATGACCTGTTACAGGATGAATAATTTTTTCACAGAAAATCTCAATTAATAAAGTAAGTTGTTGTTCCATCTCTTTATCGGGCCAAACGCTGTACAAATTTGTAAATGCTTCCATTACATGAAGCATCGTGTTCATACTCTTAGGTGTATTGCTGTCTTTAGCACTCAATTGGTAATCATCCGTTTTACTCCAATCTTCTGCAAGAGCTTCTATAAAGCCTCCGTATTTTGCATCGTATGCATGTGTAATAAGTAAGCGGTAAAGTGCCTGCGCTTTTTGTAACGCTACCAGTTGTGGTTGCAATTTGTAATATTCAACCAATGCATAAATAACAAAACTTATTCCGTAAACCTGTTTCTTTCTATCGAGCGGAGTGCCACTTGCCGTAACACTCCAGTAAACACCTCCATATTTTTCGTCGAAGAAATACTGATTCAAATAATCGAATGCTCTTTCTGCAACAGCAGTATCATTCTTATCATTTGTAAACGAATACGCAGCAGCAAACGTCCATAAGATGCGTGCGTTTAGCACCACACCCTTGGGTGCATCTGCTATAATTTCATTTGCATGATTGATTTTGCCTGCAAACCCACCCAACTCTACATCGGGCATATACTTTTTCCAATAAGCCAGTATTGCTACCAACTCTTCTTGCATTTCCTGATGATATTGATGCAGGTCTTCGTTCATTTAGTTCACCCTTTTATTAAAAACGAATAATCATAGATGGTTTATTTTCACATCAATGATGGTTCGTTTGTTGCTGATTTTAATTCGTTATTGCTTTCAATCAGTTCATTAATCCGCTCAACCGAAGCAGCACTTCGCCATCCGTCGGGTTTCGTATTCATAACATAATCTACCAGTTGGTGTACGGTTGATACAGCCACATGTACACGTGTATCAGACGATGCATAGTAAATAAATACACGGCCATCTTCATTCTCAATCCATCCGTTTGAAAACAATACATTGCTTACATCTCCAATGCGTTCATCGCCTTCCGGAGCCATAAAATAACCGGCAGGTTTGTATATTAACTTAGTAACATCCTTTAAGTCCGTCATAAAAAGATATAACACATAACGTAACCCGGCTGCAGTATTTCTTACACCATGTGCTAAATGAAGCCATCCATGTTTTGTTTTGATGGGAGCAGGACCTAAGCCGTTTTTAAGTTCATAAACAGTATGGTATTCACGGAGATCGATGACGATTTCTTTTTCGATAACCGCATTTGTAATATCATCTGCCAATCCAAAACCAATACCACCTCCTTTTCCTGCATCAATAAAACCATCCTGTGGTCTTGTATAAAATGCATACTTACCGTTTACAAATTCCGGATGCAATACTACATTCCGTTGTTGCGGCGAAGGTGTTTTTAAATCCGGCAGTCGCTCCCAATCCAACATGTTTTTTGTACGAGCAATACCGCATTGAGCAATAGCCGAAGATTGATCGCCGGCTGGCGCAGCAGCATCCTTTCGTTCTGTACAAAAAGTGCCATACACCCATCCATCTTCGTGCTTTACAAGCCGTATATCATAAATATTTGTATCGGGCACTTCCGTTTCGGGCATTTGTATAGGACGTTCCCAAAACCTAAAATGATCAATCCCGTTTTCACTTTCTGCAATGGCAAAGAATGATTTCCGATCAGCACCTTCAACTCTTGCTGCAAGTAAAAATTTTTCATTCCACTTTATTGCTCCAGCGTTTAATACTGCATTAATGCCAAAGCGCTCCATTAAATAAGGATTGCTTTGTCTGTTAAAATCATAACGCCAATCCAGCGGAGTGTGTGCAGCCGTTAACACCGGAAAACGATAACGTTCGTATACACCGTTTGATAATTCTTCAGAGCTGTTGATTTGTTCTATCAGTTGCTTATGCGCTTTTTGCAATGCCTTTAGTCTTCTGTCAAAAAAAGTACCCATGTTGCTGATTTTTTTAATTACTACTAATTAAATGTTTACCTGTTTACAGATTGGTTGGTTCTTCGTTCTATTAATTCATTGGTAATTTGTTGCATGTACTGATCGCTCAGTTTATAAAATGCAATAAACACTGCAGAAAGTAATGCTCCGGCAGCAGGTATAACGCTAAGCATAAGGCGAATTCCTTGTTTAACTTCTTCTGTTTGCAATGTATTTGCTTCAAAACCCCACAATGCCAGGAGCCAGCCGGTTAATGCACCGCCTAACGTCCATCCTAATTTTTGCGACATAGAAGATGATGAAAAAATTAACCCTGTTGCCCGGCGGCCTGTTTTCCATTCGGAATAGTCAGCAATGTCTGCATACATCGACCAGAGTAGCGGAAAGATGCTTCCCGCACAAATACTAATAAGCAACTGAAGTAAGAGGATCGCTGTAATGTTGGTTTCTTCCATCAAATAAAAAACACAACTCAATACACACGCAATAAACATGGCATAAAGAAAAGTAGATTTTTTGCCGATTTTATCTGACACAGGTTTGGCAAGTACAACGCCAATAATATTAGCAGCCTGACCCAACACCAGATACAATGTGCTGTAGTTAACAGTTGTATTTAATGCAGAAATTTGAAAGGCTTCCTGACTGGTAAAATAATATTTAAAATAGTAAATGGCAGAGCCGTCTCTGATGGAATTAAATATAAGCGTACACACACCAGCACCAAGTAAAATAAACCATGGTTTATTAGCCAGCAGATTTTTTAAATCTTCTTTTAATGAAGCTGTTTGTTCTTTAGGAGGTTGTATGCGCTCTTTCGTCCATGCAAATGTGAAATAGAATAAAACCGCTGCCAATACAGCAAAAACAACAGCGGCTAATTGCCAACCCAGTTTTAAATTATTGCTTCCCCCTATTCTAGAAAAATATGATGCAAGCGGTTCGGCTGTTGCCAATACAAGTATACTTCCTGCAAACGCAAAAATAAACCGATAAGTAGCAAGTGCTGTTCGTTCTTTCGTTGAAGCACTCATTACACCCATTAAAGATGCATAAGGTACATTGATGGCCGAATAAGCAACCATCATAAATGTGTATACCACATAAGCATATACTAATTTTCCGGATGCTGAAAATTCGGGTGCAGAAAAGGTAAATATGCCCGCAATAGCAAACGGAATACACATCCACAATAAATAGGGTCTGAACTTACCCCAACGTGTTTCTGTTTTATCTGAAATAACACCAATGATTGGATCAAGTGCTGTATCCCATATACGGGTTATTAAAAACATAGTGCCAACTGCGGCAGCTGCAATACCAAATACATCTGTATAATAATAAAGCAGGTATACCGAAAATAATTTCCAAAACATAGAAGATGCAAAATCTCCAAAGCCATATCCAATTTTTTCTTTTATACTTATGCGATCGTTCATTTGATTTTTTTAAGGTCCCAGTGCCCGATGTGGAAACACCAGGCTGTGGAACTTTGCTATTGATTATGATAAACCTTACTCTGTTGCAGATAAATATTTTCTGCACGTATCTTTTTCTCCAAATAAATTTTTGAATCAGAAACAAACTTTAAAAAATCTTTTGCTGATTGATGGCCAAGATAAGGGGCGTAGTAATGCATTTTTCCTGTTTCTTTCATTAACCCTGCATTACGCCACACCAGTACGTACGATACCGCATGTTTTCTAAGTAAGGGTAGCAATACTTCAGTCCACCAATTACTTTGCGGAATAGTTTCGTATCCCGTTTCAGCAAACGCAGAAATTTTTCTCGTTTCAGCAGCCACCTGATTCAGAAAAGTTAACCGCTCATCAGTTTGCCGGATAAAATCATTTCCCTTTTCGGTAATAGCATTTTGATACTGATAACTATCAAAACTTACTACATCAACAACCTCATTACCGGGATATCGTTCCATGAAGTGCTCTTTGGAATTAAACTCAGCCGTATTGTAAACAAAGAGCAAGTGATGTAATTTTTTTGTTTGTGTGAGATATTGAAATGTAAACCGCCACAGTTGCTTAAACTCATCCGGCGTACAAACATTCTGGCACCACCAAAACCAATTACCAGTTAATTCATGAAAAGGCCTGAACAAAACCGGAATGGCAGTACCGTTTTTTGTTTTGAGTGTTGAAAGAAAAAAGGACAACCTGTTTAAAAATAAGAGATAAGTTTCATGCTTACTACCTCCAGGTAAAATGGATGCCACCGTTCCGGGTGTAACATCCCATGCTGATTTACCATTAAGCGGACTATTCAAATGCCAGCTGATAGTAATAACTCCGCCACGCTCATATCCTTCTCTGATGTACTCACGCATTTTTACAAAAGGAACCCCATCGAGATTGTTTGCAGAGTCAAGTTCAAGATGACCAACATCCCAACCATATACAGCCGGGTATTCGCCACTTACTTCTTTTACATCACTGCGCTCTGGCTCGTATTTCCAGCCAACTCCGTACGCTACTGCATCCTGATGGCCAAACAAGGTTGCTGTTTTTTGCAACTGTTGCAGATTCTGATATAAACTAACCGTTTCTTTTGTTGCTTTTTTATCAGCAGGCAACATGGTTAACTGAGCTTTTACACATACACTTACAGTCAACAAAAGAAAGAATACGGCGGTATTTAAACTCTTCATGTTACATTTCAATTTTTAACAGCCTGCAGTTGTTACACACCGCTGCAGGCTGTATGAAAAAACATCATCAGAACATAGGACCGTCTGAAATAAATACATCATCAATATTTATTTCGTAATTACCTGCAACATTGCCGGTGGTAAATCCAATTTTAAAATAATCCATAATACCTTTTATGTCAAAACCCGTAGCTGTACCGCTTCCTCCCCATTTTTCCCACGAGAAGGTTTTAAGACGGAAGCTGTAAAGTTTCCAGCCATTGGTTTCAAAAAGATAATCAGTAGTATTAGTATTGCCACCCCATTTTACATTTGCCTGATTGGTTTCAAATTGAAAATATCCTTTTTTACCATTTGTGTTTATCCAAACATTAATATAAGGATCTGCAAGCGCAGAAAGATTAATTGGACCCCCTGCAGCCATATCACCAGTCCAGTTCCAGTTAGATGCACCGTTAAGACTTACAGTAAGATACTTGTTACCACTTTTGGTGGCAATGTTACTGAGGTTAATACCACTTGTAGCAGAACCGCTGTAAGGATTTACATTGTCTTCAAAATCCCAGCATTTTAGAACAGGCTTTTGAGCACCGTCTGTAATCATTATCTGGTCAATGCTTATTTCATAATCTGAACTGGAACCGTTACCACGTTTAAACCCTAGTGTTATCTGATCGATAGGCCCTTTTGGATCGAACGAGGTGCCGCTGCCTCCCCATTTTTCTACGTTTTCTGTCTTTAATTCTACGCTTACCCATGTCCAGCCAGACGATGCAAGATTATAATCAAACGGAGAGTTGGCAGGCTTAAAGTGCATTCCCCATTTGGTTCCGTTCTGCATAATTTCTGCCTGCATATACCCATCTTTGCCTCTTGTATTTACAAGGAATGTAAAATGCGGTTTATGGAATTGTGATAAGTTAATGGGTGTATTGTAAACGATTTCGCCCAAACCTTCCCATGCTACAGCTCCTGTTTTTCGAACGGTTAAATAACGGGCATCTCTTCCTTTGGGAGCACCACTTGCATTAAAACCACTTGTTGCAGTAGAGCCTCCATAATTCACATAAGGATTATTTCCTGCTTCAAAATCATAAAGCAAAACGGGTGCCTCGGGAATAAAAAAATCAGAAGGATCTTCTACTGTAACTGATGGAGATGTGCCATTTACAATTCCTGCACGTGCCCTTGTAACTTTTACAACAACCTGAGCCGGCAAAGTAAGACCGGTAGTAGGTACCGCCAACTGATCGGTTGCCGAACCAGCCTTTGGACTAACTGGAATTTTCTTTCCATCTACTTCCACTTCCAGAATCATATCCATATTCTGGCCTTTAATAATAAAAGGTTCAGACCTTGTTATGCGGCTTGGCCATGCAGTTACCGTTACATCGAGGTACTGAGGCGTTAATACTTTTTCGCTAATACCTTTCTGATTATAGTTGGTATATACTGTTACAGGTCCTGTACTTGCAGTACGAGGAACTTTTACCACAATTTGTGTAGCCGAAGAAGAAACAACCGTTGCTTCAGTTTCAGGATTACCAACAGTTACCCTTGTAAGTTTTTCAAACTTCGATCCGGTAATTGTAATATTCTGATCAATGGTTTGCTTTTCGGGTGTAAAACTGGTAATTACCGGTACCGGCCAATCAATATCGTAATCTTCAGAAAACTCTTTTGCTTTGGTACAACCGGTAATCAAAGCAATGACCGTGGTACCAGCTATCAACTTTTTTAAAAATGATGTATGGAAAGAATAATTCATAACAAATAGTTTTTAGTGGTTTAATAGCCGGGGTTTTGTTGCAATCCCCAAGATTGAACTTCTGTAATAGGAATTGGCAATACAGGAATTGGATTAACACCACCTGTTATTGAGTGTGCCGTAGCTGCAGTTCTGATGTTGGCAGGTAGCGAATTCATATATTGCCCCCATCTTACCAAATCCCAAAAACGGAGTTGTTCCATTGCCAACTCTGTTCTGCGTTCATGACGAATGGCATCTCTTAATGCTATTCCCGTAACGGTATTCGGAACAGGAGGTAAGGTTGTTGTTGGCACGCCTGTAGCTTCATATGTAAGTGTTCCTTCTATAGAGCCTTTTTGTCTGGTACTGTTACGTGCCCTTGTTCGTATTTGGTTAAGTATATCTCTTGCATCCTGTTCTTTACCTGTATGGTAAGCAGCCTCTGCTTTCATGAGCAGAATATCTGCATAACGAAACTTGCGGATGTTCTGGCCACTGGCTTTTGCTTCAGTTGGTTTTAAAATGGCGGCTTTACGGTTTAAATAGCCCGTTGCATTTTCATCAGGAAACCGTATTTCCTGTTTAATGCCTAGTACAACATCACCATCAGTATACATGCTACACTGTTTACGTGGATCATTTGCTTCAAACTCGTTGGCTAATGAGGTTGTTGGATTGTTGAAGCCCCAGCCCCAGGTTCTTCTGCTGTTTTGAATAATGTTATTGGTAGTACCCGCTTTTATAGGACCCCAGCCTTCGGTTGTAGCCTTGCATTGCACTTCAAAAATTGATTCTACACTATTTTCTCCTTCATCTTCATAAAGCTGTGCGTAGTTGGCCAACAATGAATACTGGCCTGATTGAATTACAGCATTTGCCAAATCGTATACTTCCTGCCAGGTATGATTGTTTTTATTATCAGTACCAATCTGGTACATGATGGCTCTTGCGAGGTAAGACTGTGCTGCACCTTTGGTAGCACGTCCTAAATCTGCAGCAGGGTACGCACTTTTTTCAGGAAGTAATTCTGCTGCTTTTTTAAAGTCAGCTTCAATAAACTTATACGTTTCGCTTAAGCTGGCCCGAGGCGTAGTGCCGAACTGTGATGGTTTAACCGGTTCATTAAACAAAGGCATACCACCCCATAAACGGGCGAGGTAAAAATAGAAATAGCCTCTCAGGAAATGTGCTTCGCCTTTTATGCGGTTTTTTAATGTTGGATTCCAGGTAGCTACTTCCAGATTTTTGATTACTGTGTTCGCTCTGAAAATTCCCTGCCAGTTAATGTAATACGTGCTGGCTGATGGCGTATTGGCGGGATCGGTTCTCCACTCTTTCATTGCTGAAATGGTTGGAAAATCAGAAGGAGTGCTTCCCTTTTCAGCATCATCACTCAGCACATCACCATACATCCATTCATAGTTGTGTGTAGCACCCGGGCCTTCATCCCAACTGGCAACATCATAAACAGCGTTAATAGCCAGTACCGCCTGCTTGGGATCGAGAAAGAAGTTTTCTTCGGTTTGAATACCGATTGGCTTTTTGTCGAGTATTTTAGAACACGCAGACGCAACAAAAACCAACGAAATAAATACGAATGCTTTATTAAGAAATTTCATATTGTTTTATTTATGGTAATGCAATCAAAAGTTTAAAGTGAGTCCTGCACGTAACGTACGTGGTTGCGGATAAGTACCCACATCCAAACCAAAGGAGTAGCCACCAAGACCTGAAATTTCAGGATCAAAGCCTTGGTATTTTGTGATGGTAAGCAGATTATCTGCTGCTACATAAACTCTTGCTGAAGCTATTTTTATGCGCTTTAATAATGATGCAGGAATACTGTACCCAACTTGAATATTCTTTAACCGTAAATAGCTGCCATCCTGAATATACCGATCGCTGAAACGCATGTTGTTGTTAGGATCAGTAGCGGTCATTCTGGGTTCATTATTATCGGGAGTTTGCGGAGTCCAGCTGTTTAAACGGATGGTTTCAAAATTTCCCCAACCACCTCCGGCATTGCTGCCGTTACGTGTACTCCAATGCATGGCATTAACAAGTTTGTTACCATGCACCCCTTGTATAAACAAACGAAGATCAAATCCTTTGTAAGAAAGGTCTGCATTAAAACCGTACTGGAATTTTGCGTAAGGAGAGCCGAGGTTTACCCGGTCTAAATCATCAATCTTTCCATCTTCATTTACATCAATAAACTTAACATCGCCGGGTTTTGCACTTGGTTGAATAGGATTGCCGTTTTTGTCTTTATGTGCATCCAGTTCCGCTTGAGAATTAAAGATGCCATCTGTTCTTAATCCATAGAAAAATGGAAACGGAGCGCCTACTTCTACTCTTGTTGTATTACCCAGTTTTCCGGAGCCACCTGCATCCTGAGGAGCACCGCCACCTAAACTGGTTAACTCGTTATTAATAAATGTAATGTTTGCGCCTATGTTATAAAGTAATTTGTTGCCACCATTATATGCTGCGGCTAACTCAACACCATAGTTTCGCATCGATCCTGCATTTACACGTGGTGCTCCTGCTCCCACATAACCGGGAATAGGTACATTCACAATCATATCGATTGTTTTTCTGTCAAAATAGTCAGCAGAAAAAGTGAGTCGGTTTTTAAAAAGTGCCAGATCAAAACCAACGTTGCTTTGCTGGCTTACTTCCCAACGCAGTTCGGGGTTAGCAAGTGAACCGGGCGCAAAACCTTGTGTAAGCTGATCGTTAAATACATAAATGTTATTACCAAAAATGGAAGTGGTATAATCATACGCTCCTGCAGATTGCTCGTTACCTACTCGGCCCCAACCGCCACGTATTTTAAAGAGACTGATTGCTTTTATGTTCTGCATAAACGATTCTTCGCTCACAACCCATGCACCGGCAAAAGAGGGAAATACACCCCATCGGTTTGAAGCCAGGAATTTAGAAGAACCATCGTAACGAACAGTTCCTGTAACAATATATTTGCCCTTATACGAATAATTTACACGGCCAAAATAAGATTGCAATGCCGATTCGCTCTGGTTACTGCTCACCTGAAAATCTGTACTTTGGCTCGAAGAGAGATACATTAAATCTTTATCTGCCGGAACATCATAAGCAACAGCAGAAAAATCACTATATCTGCCCTGTTGTACTTCGGCTCCTGCCATGGCAGATACAGAATGATGAGCAAATGTTTTATTATAGTTTAAGTAATTGCTCCATACATAACTGTTCCATTCGCTTCTGCGTTCCCAGAGTGAGCTCTGATCTCTTGCTTCATCAACAGCAATAAAAAATTGTGGCGAATAGCTTTTGTTATGGCCTACATTGTAAGACGTTCCTATTTGAGATTTAAATGAAAGGCCTTTAACGATTTTTGCTTCGGCCCATGCATTGGCAACAAAATAATTGCCCCATGCTTTATTGTTCTTTAATTCATCAACACTGCGGGCTGGATTGTTTTGGTAAGAAATATCTGCACGGCCCCAATTATTTGCAATCTTGTTCCAGGCAGGTGTTAGCGGATCGGCAACTAATGCTGTTGTTAATACTCCGCTGTAATAATCACCGTTGTAATAATTTTTTTCAAAGTGTGTAAAAGCACCACTTACACCGGCACTCAACCATTTACTAATGGTAATATCGTTGTTGAAATTAACAAAGTACTTTTTCATGGCAGAGTTTTTTACAATACCATCCTGTGTAAAGTAAGTACCGCTTATACGGAAGCGATTTAACTCATTACCACCTGCTAAGGTTAGAGAATGGTTTTGCATAAAACCACTCTGCATTACTTCATCCTGCCAATTGGTTCCTTTATAATTGTTTTGCTTCACAAAATTCAACCTTGTAAACAGCATGCTGTTTGGGTTCAGCGGATTTCCATCGTTGGCATATCCCTGCATTACAAGATCAGCATATTGTGCGGCGTTCGTCATATTAATGGTTCGCCATGCTTTTTGATTGGCCACGTAAGAATCAAGCGTCATCTTTACCGGACCCCTCTTTCCTTTTTTAGTTGTTACTACTACTACGCCATTAGCACCTCTTGAACCATAAATAGCAGTTGCAGAAGCGTCTTTAAGGATGTCGATATTTTCAATATCAGCAGGAGCAAGGAAACTGATATCACCTGTTTGATAACCATCTACCACATAAATAGGACTGCTTCCGTTAATAGAACCAATACCACGAATGCGGATAGTAACACCGCTGCCAGGCTCCCCGCTGTTGGAAATAACCTGTACACCGGCTACCCGGCCCTGAAGACCCTGTACAACATCCGGAGTAGCAACCTGTGTAATCTGATCACCTTTTACACTACCTACAGCACCGGTTAAATCTTTCTTTCGTACAGATCCATAACCTACCACTACTACATCCGAAAGCGAAGTACCGCCCGCCGTAAGTGTAATGGAAAACTCTGTTTGACCGTTTAAAGGAAGTTCTTGGGTTTGCATACCCACATACGAAACAACCAGCGTTTTTGCCAGCGCAGATATTGCCAGCTTAAACTGGCCGTTTACGTCAGCTGTAGTTCCGTCTGAGGTTTCTTTTACTTTAATACTTGCGCCCGCAGCAGGAGTGCCCTTTTCATCAACTACTCTTCCGGAAATGGTTCGTTCCTGTGCAAAAGAGCAGGTAAACATAAAGATGCCGAGCAGCAGAAGTATCTGGCGGGCAATATTTTTTCTCATATGACAATTGTTTGCACAAATTTATCTTATCATTATGCTTAAGGTCTAATACTATTCTATCAATTCCTTGCCCTATTTTTTCATTTGTGTAAATAAAAGCATTGAATTTATGAACAATTAAGCCTTTAAAATGGAGTTTCAGAATTTATCGGGAGCGGTTAAATAATAATACTTTTTTATCATTGTTTTATACCTTTATACAAAGGAAGTTGTATGATTAAGCAGATTATGCGTGAGATTACCCCACTCACCACAAATGATTGTTTTACGCTTTTCAGCCGTTATAAGACAGAGTTTGATTTTCCATTACACTATCATGAGGAAATAGAACTCAACTTTATTCTGAATGCCTCTGGCGCCAAAAGGGTGGTAGGGGATCATATCGGAGAAATAACGGATACAGAACTGGTGCTTATAGGCCCTAATCTGCCGCATGCCTGGCAAACGCACAAATGCACAGGTAAAGAAATTCATGAAGTAACCATCCAGTTTCATAAAGATTTGTTTGATGAAAAGCTTTTAAAGCGTAATCAACTCAGTTTTATCCGTACGATGCTGGAAAAATCAGCTAGAGGTATTTTGTTCTCAAAACAAACCACCGAACAATTAACACCACGGCTTTTATCATTAAGTCAAAAACAAGGGTTTGATTCTGTTTTAGAACTCATGTCTATCCTCCATGATCTTTCTATTTCACGATCTTTTCAAATTTTATCGGGTTCAACTTTTACTACTCCTGATTCATCTTATCATAGCAGACGTATTGAAAAGGCGGTTGATTATATGAATCAAAACTTTCAAAAACCTATTACCCTTGCTGAAGTAGCAAAACTTAACAGCATGACAGAAAACTCCTTCAGCCGTTTCTTTAAAACCCGTACCGGAATTTCTTTTATGGATAATTTATTGGAAATACGATTGGGAAATGCGTCACGCATGCTCATTGATACTACGCAGTCAATTTCAGAAATTGCTTACGATTGCGGCTTTAATAATATTTCCAACTTTAATCGGCTTTTTAAAAAGAAAAAAGGGTGTACGCCAAAAGAATTCAGAGAAAATTACAGTTATGGCTCACGTGTATTTATTTAAGCAAGGCAGCTATAAAACCGTGTACAAACAAGCTGCACTGAATGATGTTTCTTTACTTTGTAGCTATGCAAATCAAAAGCAAACTCCCCAACGTTGGTACTACCATTTTTACTGTCATGAGTGCCTTGGCCACAGAACACAAAGCGGTCAACCTCGGACAAGGGTTTCCTGATTTTCCGATGAGTGAAGAGTTAACAGCCAAAGTTGCGGAAGCCATGAAGAACGGGCATAACCAATATGCACCTATGCCGGGATTGATAGGATTAAGGGAGAGCATTGCAGAAAAGGTTGAATTTTTATACAACACAAAAATCAATCCCGATACAGAGATTACGATTACACCTGGTGGTACGTATGCCATCTATTCATCGTTAACAACCATACTGCAACCCGGCGATGAAGTGATTTTGTTTGAACCGGCGTACGACAGCTATATTCCCAACATTGAGATCAACGGCGCAAAAGCAATTCCGTTACCCTTAACCTATCCTGATTATAAAATTGATTGGGACCTGGTTCGTTCATCCATCAACGCCAAAACAAAAGCGATCCTCATTAACTCACCACACAACCCTACCGGAAGTGTGTTAGATAAAAATGATATTGCTGAAATGAAAAGCATTGTAGCAGGTACAAACATTTTTATTGTAAGTGATGAAGTATATGAGCATTTGATTTACGATGATCTGCCACATGAAAGCATGTTGAAATACCCGGAGTTGTTTGAACGGAGCTTCGTTAATTTTTCCTTTGGTAAAACCTACCACTGTACAGGATGGAAGCTGGGTTACTGCATTGCACCGGCTGCGTTTACCAAAGAGTTCCGAAAAGTGCACCAGTTTAATTGCTTCAGTTGTTTTACACCGGCACAGGTTGCGTTGGCCGACTATTTAAAGAATAAAGAAGCGTATTTATCACTTCCACGTTTTATGCAACAGAAGCGTGATTATTTTGTGGAGTTGATGAAGCAGACAAAATTCGATTTGCTGCCAACCAGCGGCAGTTATTTTGTGTGCGCCAGCTATGGCCGCATCAGCGACGAAAGCGATAAAGAACTGGCCATACGATTAACCAAAGAAGCGGGTGTTGCTACCATTCCGCTTTCGGCATTTTATCATAACCAGAAAGATGATAAAGTGGTGCGGTTCTGTTTCAGCAAACAAAACAGAACATTGCAACAGGCTGTTGAACGCTTGATGAAGATTTGATGTTGAGCAAACTTGTCATCCCGAGGCACGAGGGATCTGCCTGGCTTTTGTAAAAATGCTGAGCAGGTTTCTCCTTCGATGAAATGACAGGAATTATCTTCTCTTACTTTCCATGTACTTACCATGCACCACCTGTTCCATGGTTTTGTTGTACACTTTGCTTTCAGCCCAGGAAATAATATCGAGGTAAGCAAACGACCTTGTTTGAAAACGGTTCTTTTCCAGGTGTTTGATTTCGTTGAGTAATTGTTCCAGTGCTGCTTTTATTTTTTCGGGCGATTGCGTAAAGCTGGTCTTCAAAAATTTAAACACGGCCTCTTCAACAGTGGTTAAGTTTTTCATCTTCTCCATAAACCGGTGTACCGATTTACTGAGCGAATCAAGAATTTCGTAGTTGCCTAACTCGTAATGGCTCAGCAAATGCATCAACCTTGAATAACATTGCAGATCGATACGCATATCCATTGGCCCATGAATGATGCGATGCAGGTAATCGATAGCTTTTTCATAATTACCACTGCCAAAATGCAGCGATGCAATTTTATAGTTGAACACCAGTATGCGATGCTGATCTACAAACAATGAATACTCATTAAGTTTCTCTTCAATCTTCGGCACAATCTTTAATCCTTCTTTAAACGTTCCCTTCATCAGGTGCCCGTTTACACGAGAGCTGTTAATATAAATAGAAGTGTGTGTGCGGAAATTATCGTGTACCTGCGCCTCCGGCGTTTTTTCCCAGTCTTCAAACTCCTTCAGCGTTGCTTCAAACTTTATGAAATTACGCAGATCAAAGTGTGCATTCAACAAGGCCTGCATACCTTTAATGTAATGCCCCGTTTCAATTGCTTTCAGGTGTGGCTCTTTGCGGTACAGATCAACCCACTTTTCTGCATACTTGTAATACATTAAAAAATCCTGGCGAATAAAGGCATACCAACAATAGCTTTGATACAGATACAACTCTTCATAAAAGCCATTCACTTGGGTTAAGTCTTTCGGTAAATAACTTTTAAAGAAGGCTTTAATATCAATTTCATCATCTTCATTTCGTGCATGCCCGTTCATTACATACCAGCGATACAGCAACAATGCAAGATTAGACAAGCGGGTCACACGATCAATATGGCTGCTGATCTGAAACGCTTCTTCAGCCATTTGCTCGGTTTTATCGGTAGTGCTGCGGGTAATGTGTAAGGTTTCAATCTTCTTTTCAAGCGAAATCAACTGCACCAGCGTGTTGAACTTTTGATTGGCACGTGCAAGTTCTTTGGCCTTTTCAATAATGCGTAAGCTTTGCTGCTTTAAACCTTTGTTGTAAAGTAAACGGGCATTGTCCAAGTGTTCACTCAACTGCAGATCTACATTTTCGCCTGTTTTTAATAAACGTAAGCTGGCCAGTAATTCTTTGTACAGGTGTGTTTTAAGATTGGCGAGCTTGGTTTTGCTGTTATCAGAGATTTTTTTCAGCAAAATGCGTTCGTCATACTCCTGCATTTTATCCAAAGCATCAAATAACTGGATGATCTTAAGGTCTTCTTTCGACGAACTTCGTTTAATGTAGAGCTTAAAATGCCGTTTCTCGGCTTTTTCAAGGGAGTGTACTAATTGAAATAATGTATCTGAAAAACGGTTGGCCATAATATTTTTTTTGTATGAAACCCGCATCCACACTGCATTTCATGCTTCTCCTATTGATTTGGCATCATATCAAAAGCCTTTTTTTGATTTGATGCGCAAATTACGCAGGTTTATTTTTGTATCGGATTCGGGCTTAAAAAAATATGGAAGCAATCGCTAAGTGAGCATAGCATCGTAACGGCCAAGGATCAAGTCACCGGCAAGTGACTCTCGAAAGATACAGAACTATTTTTTTATATGGCAAGCAATCGTTAACGGTCAGCTGTTTCTACAGGTGACCTTTTTCTTTTAAAAGGTTTGCTAAAATAATGTAAAAATTCATTCCACAAAGTTTTTTCTCCGGCTTTTCTTACACATGTAATACTTTTTGCCTTTCGTACATTCGATTAGTAAAATCATTGTATGCGTAACTATTTTTTTCTGCTCTTTTTACTCACTACTGTTTGTTTCAGTCAGGCACAAGTAATTCCGATGCGTGAACAGGCAAAAGTGATTGATGAAATTCTTGCCGACCGTTTCAATAACCTGCTGCCTGTTTTAATGGAGCGGAATGGGATTGATATGTGGATCGTTGTGTCGAGAGAATACAATGAAGATCCTGTTATACGTACGATGCTTCCTGCAACCTGGATATCTGCACGTCGCAGAACAATTTTGGTATTTTATAATAATCCCGAGAAGAAAGTTTTTGAAAAACTGGCCATTGCCCGTTACAATGTGGGTGAAAACATCAAAGCCGAATGGGACATGACGAAGTTCCCCAACCAGTGGGATGCACTGATGAACATCATTACAACACGCAATCCAAAGAAGATCGGCATCAACACTTCTACACACCACAACCAGGCCGATGGACTGGATGTTACAGATTACAATGAACTGATGCAGAAAATGCCTTCGGCATTCAAGTCGAAAGTAGTGAGCGCAGAAAACCTTGCAGTAAACTGGCTGGAGACAAGAACCGAACGGGAGATGCAGATTTATCCGCAACTGGTATATGCCACACGAAAAATTATTGAAGAAGGTTTTTCAGAAAAAGTAATTACCCCCGGCATTACTACTACCGATGATGTGGTGTGGTGGTTTCGTGAAAAGATCAGAAGCATGGGTTACGATACCTGGTTTCATCCATCAGTATCTGTTCAACGCAACGATCCGCAAAACTTCGAACACTTAAGAAGCTTCTCTAACAGACCAAAGGATGATGTAATACAACCCGGCGATCTGTTACATGTAGACATTGGCATTACCTATCTGCGTCTCAATACCGATGTGCAGGAACATGCTTACATCTTAAAGCCCGGCGAAACGGAAGTACCCAAAAGTATCCGGGATGCTTTTACAAAAGCAAACCGCTTACAGGATATTCTCACTTCGCAATTCAAACAAGGCAAAACCGGCAACAGCATTTTAGCCGATGCATTGGCACAGGCGAAGAAAGAAAATATTGAAGCCGTTATCTATACGCATCCGTTGGGCTTTCATGGCCATGCAGCCGGACCAACTATTGGTATGTGGGATATGCAGAACGGCGTACCCGGTGCAGGCGATTTCCCCATGAACTACCGCACTGCTTACAGCATTGAATTGAACGCAGCATCAGATATTCCTGAATGGAAAAAAAGCATTCGCATTATGCTGGAACAGGATGGCTATTTTGATGAGAATGGATTCCGTTACATCGGGGGCAGACAAAAAGAAATTTATGTAGTGCCGAGAATGAATAAGAATGTGGGTAATTAAATCTTGAACATTTCCCCAACATATCGTGGCATCTTTTTCATGTTACTGGCTGCACTTGGTTTTTCAGTAATGGGTGGTGCAGCAAAAGCGCTCAAAGGAAGTTTCAATGCCGGGCAACTGGTGTTCTGGAGAAACATTGTAGGCTTATTGTTTATCACGGGCAGCTTACTCAATCGTGCACCACAACAAACAGGTGGCAAACTGCTCCGCCTCATCTTTCGTGGACTCATGGGTACTTCCGCTGTGTATATGTTGCTCTACTGTATCCTTCATTTGCCGTTGGGTACAGCCATGAGTTATAATCTTACGTCAGCATTATTCATTGCTTTATTCTCGTTTCTCTTATTTAAAGAATACGAAGGGCGTTGGGTTATACTTGCAGTATTGCTTGGCTTTGCAGGTATGTTGCTTATTTATAAACCAAGTATTCATTTGCCCTGGTATTACCATTTGGCCGGATTGCTCAGTGGTGTTTTATCGGCCATTGCCTACATCACTGTTGGCAAACTCACAAAGTATTACGATACAAGAGTGATTGTACTTTCGTTTGTACTTACAGGAGTGTTAGTGCCATTGCTCTTCACTTTTATTCGTTCATTCCTGCAATTACCTGCCGATGAATTTCTTTTCATTCACTGGCGTTGGCCACAGCAAATAGAGTGGTGGTATGTTTTGCTGATGGGCTCTTCTGCCTTGTTCGGACAATATTTTGTAACCAAAGCATACGGTGCCGATAAAGCCGGCATTGTTTCAGCCATCAGCTATGCCGGCATCATCTTCAGCATTTTCATTGGTATGCTGCTGGGCGATGCGTTTCCGGATACAGTTTCATTACTTGGTATACTGCTTATTATCTGCAGCGGATTGATGATCTCATTTATAAAAAAGCGGCAAGACCTTGATGCCCGCTGAGTTTCACTAACTATCGTTCTTAAACGTTTACAAAAATTTTATGTCTCATTTATAATATTATCGTTTACTTTTGTGCCTCAATTTTCAAACAGTTGATCAACACAAATACATATAACACAATTGAAGTAAGTGCCAACAACAGCACTTGTCACTTCTATGTATTTTCCCCACGACCTCGACGTGTATTCTGACAGGACGAACCCCTCACCATGGTCCCTGTCAGTGAACATTCTCCCCGGAATTTTTCTCAGGATTGGTTATCCGCTTTTTCATAAGGCTTTTATGCAAACATGGACAATCAGGAAATTATCATACGTGTAGCCAATAGTGGCGACACGCACTACGCAGAAACAATCACCAACGAAATGGAGGAGAGTGCCAAAGCACGTGGCACAGGTATCGCTAAACGCAGCCCCGCCTATGTTGCCAACAAAATGAATGAAGGCAAAGCGGTCATTGCATTGCTGAAAGATGGTACATGGGTTGGCTTCTGTTATATTGAAACATGGAGCCACGGTGCGTTTGTGGCCAACAGCGGATTAATTGTATCGCCAGCATTCCGTAAAAGTGGCGTGGCAAAACAGATCAAGAAAAAAATCTTCGATCTCTCCCGCCAGTTATACCCCGACGCAAAAATATTCGGACTCACAACCGGTCTGGCTGTAATGAAGATCAACTCCGAGCTCGGTTACGAACCCGTTACTTACAGCGAACTTACACAAGACGAAGAGTTCTGGGCCGGCTGCAAAAGCTGTGTGAATTATGATATTCTCATGAGCAAGCAACGCAAGAACTGTATGTGTACAGCCATGCTCTATGATCCCAAAGATCATTACGAGCCCGAAGAAACCAAACAATACTTTGAAGAAAATAAATCAGGTTTCGAACGTTTACTCCGCTTGAAAGAATGGAAATTCTTAAAAGCCTTCCGTCGTAAAGACAAAGAAAACGGCGGTGGCGGCGAAAGTAAAGCCAAGCGATTCCTGCATTCATTTTTTCATATATAATAGTTGTTTTTCGACCGGCAGCAATACTGGTTGCAGCTGCTGTTGTGTCACTCACTTCAACGTTCAATAATTCTATTCAACAATGGCAAACAAAAAAATTGTACTCGGCTTTAGTGGTGGATTGGATACTACTTACTGCGCCAAATATCTCAGTGAAGATTTAGGATACGAAATTCATTCGGTAATTGTAAACACCGGTGGCTTTAGTGAAGAAGAGCTGCAAAAGATCGAAGCACATGCTTACAAGCTGGGTGTAAAAACACACACGACTGTTAATGCAGTAAAAGGTTACTACGAACGCATCATCAAATATCTCATATTCGGTAACTGTTTAAAGAATAACACATATCCGTTAAGTGTAAGTGCGGAGCGTTTAAGCCAGGCCTTGCACATTGCGGAACATGCAAAGAAATTAAATGCTGATGCAGTCGCACACGGAAGTACCGGTGCCGGTAACGACCAGGTGCGTTTTGATATGATCTTCCACATCATGATTCCCGGTGTTGAAATCATTACCCCGATCCGTGATATGAAGTTGAGTCGTGAAGAAGAAATTGCTTACCTCAAGAGCAAGGGTGTGGAAATGAATTTTGAAAAAGCAGCCTACTCTATTAATAAAGGACTGTGGGGAACAAGCATCGGTGGTAAAGAAACACTCAACAGCAAAGGCATGTTGCCCGAAGAAGCATGGCCTACACAGGTAACCAAAACCGGAAGCGAAGAAGTAAAACTTCATTTCGAGAAAGGTGAACTGAAAGCGGTGAACGATCAGCAGTTCGATCATCCGGTTGATGCCATCAACTATTTACAGTCAATTGCCGGAGCTTACGGTATTGCAAGAGATATTCATGTGGGCGATACCATCATTGGTATTAAAGGCCGTGTGGGTTTTGAAGCTGCAGCTCCAATGGTCATTTTAAAAGCACACCATGCACTCGAAAAGCATGTACTCACCAAATGGCAGCTGCAATGGAAAGATACACTCGCACAATTCTACGGTAACTGGATGCACGAGGGGCAAATTCTTGATCCGGTAATGCGTGATATTGAAGCTTACTTCATCAGCAGTCAGCAAAATGTAACAGGTGATGTGTTTGTTCAACTGATGCCTTACCGTTTTCAGGTAATTGGTATCGAAAGCAAATACGATCTCATGAGCAGCAAGTTTGGAAAGTACGGTGAAATGAATACCGGCTTTACGGGTGACGATGTGAGAGGCTTCTCAAAAATATTCGGCAATCAAACTTCTATCTGGACTTCGGTGCAGGAAAGTAGTAAGTAATAAGTAATAAGTAATAGGTTATAGGTGTAAGGAGTTCTTACAACTTATAACTTAAAACCTACAACAAATGAATATTAAAGTTGGAATCATTGGTGGAGCAGGTTATACAGGTGGTGAGTTGATCCGTTTGTTGATCAATCATCCTTCCGCAGAGTTATCGTTTATCCACAGCAGAAGTAATGCTGGTGAACCTGTTTATAAAGTACACCAGGATCTCGTTGGAGAAACAGAACTCAAGTTCACCGGTGAATTATCAAACGATATTGATGTGTTATTTCTCTGCCTTGGACATGGCGAGTCAAAAAAATTCTTAGCAGAGACTGCAATTGATGAGCATATTAAGATCATTGATCTGGCGAATGATTTTCGTTTAAGTAAGGATGCAAGTTTCAAGTTGCCGGTTACCGGTAACCAGCAACCTGCAACCAGGAACTTTGTGTACGGTTTACCTGAGCTGAACAAAGAACAAATCAAAACCGCCAACAACATTGCCAACCCCGGTTGTTTTGCTACCACGCTTCAACTTGGTTTGTTGCCTCTTGCAAAAGCAGGTTTGCTGAAAGAGGTGTACACAACCGGCATCACCGGTAGTACAGGTGCCGGGCAAAGTTTGTCTGCTACTTCACATTTCAGCTGGAGAGCAAATAATATTCAGGCCTATAAAACATTAACACATCAGCATCTCGGAGAAATCGGCGAATCATTGTTGCAGTTACAACCCAACAACGATATTACTGTCAACTTTGTTCCGTGGCGTGGCGATTTCACCAGAGGAATTTTCATCAGCTCGCAAGTAAAATGTGATAAGAGTCTTGATGAGTTGAACAAACTGTACGAAGAGTTTTACGCAGATGCTGCCTTTACACACGTAATTAAAGAAGCTGTTTTCTTAAAACAAGTGGTAAACACCAACAAATGTCTTATTCAATTAGAGAAAGTTGGTGACATGCTCGTTATTCATTCAGCAGCAGATAATTTATTAAAAGGTGCAAGCGGACAAGCAGTACAAAACATGAACCTGTTGTTTGGCTTGGATGAGAAAGCAGGATTGAATTTGAAAGCTTCATGGTTTTAAGTTGTAAGTAATAGGTATTAAGTATGCAGAACTATAAAGATCTAAAAGTTTGGGAAAAGGCTCATGGATTCACACTTCGAATCTATGAAGTGACGAAGCTCTTTCCTAAAGACGAGATTTATAGTTTAACCAATCAAATAAGAAGAGCAGCAGTCTCAATCCCGGCCAATATTGCTGAAGGGTGTGGCAAAAACTCCAAACTTGATTTTGCAAACTTTTTAAATATTGCACTGGGTTCTTCAAATGAATCAGAGTATTATTTACTGCTATCAAAAGACTTAAAATATTTAAAAGAAGAAGATTATTCTGAACTGCTTAAAACTATAAACGAAATAAAAGCTATGTTAATAGCATTAATAACAAAAGTTAGAGGCTAAAACTTATTACCTATAACTTATAACTTAATACTTATGCAATTATTCGACGTTTACCCCATCAACAACATCGCCATTACAAAAGCCAAAGGCTCCTATGTATGGGATGATCAAGGCGAACAGTATCTGGATCTTTACGGAGGTCATGCTGTCATCAGTATCGGACACACACATCCGCATTGGGTAAAACGAATTGAGGAGCAGTTGAACAAAATTGCTTTCTATTCCAACTCTATTAAAATTCCGTTGCAGGAAGAATTAGCAGCGAAGCTTGGTAAAGTAAGCGGCAAAGAAGATTATCAACTTTTCCTTTGCAACTCAGGCGCCGAAGCAAACGAGAACGCATTGAAGCTGGCGAGCTTCCACAACGGACGTAAAAAAATTGTTGCATTCAATAAAGCATTTCATGGCCGTACATCACTGGCTGTTAGTGCAACTGATAATAAAAAATACATCGCACCGGTAAATGAAACTGATAATGTGATCTTTCTTCCGTTGAACGATGAAGCAGCTTTGGAAGCTTGTTTCAAAAAACAAGGCGATGAAATTTCATCGGTGATCATTGAAGGTATACAAGGTGTGGGTGGTATTAATGTTGCAGAAAATTCATTCCTCAAAAAGATTCGTTCACTTTGCGATCAGTATGGTGCGGTTTATATTGCTGACAGTGTTCAGTGTGGTTATGGCAGAAGCGGTAAGTTTTTCAGTCATGATTTTGCAGGGGTGAATGCAGATATCTACAGCATGGCAAAAGGCATGGGCAATGGTTTCCCCATCGGCGGAATCATCATTGCACCACACATCAAACCCAAACATTTTCAGTTGGGTACCACCTTCGGTGGTAATCATTTGGCCTGCGCTGCTGCATTGGCAGTATTGGAAACAATGGAAGAAGAAAAGCTGATGGGCAATGCGGTGATGATCGGTAAGTATCTCCGTGAAGAATTAGAAAAGATCGAAGAGCTTGAAAACGTACGTGGCCGTGGCTTGATGATTGGCTTTGATGTACCGGAAGAATACAAAGACCTCAAGAAAAATTTATTGCTCAATCAAAAGATCTTCACAGGCGAAGCAAAACCGAATGTGATCCGGTTGTTACCAAGTCTTGGTTTGAAGAAGAGAGATGCAGAGATGTTTATTGATGCTGTGAAGGAAGAGCTTGAAGCGATGAAAGGATAATGCGTTTTTATGAAACAAAATGTAACCGGAAAATTAGCAGTCGTATTTCTTCTTTTAGCAATACCATTCTTAATTGACAGCATTTTGTTTTTGCTAAATCCATCATTTAGTCAGTATAGCATGACCGGCTTTATGATGAAAGGATATTTTGGAATGTTGCCCTTGTTTATATTTTATATGCTGGTTGCAACACTGGTAATTTATATCTGGAATAAAAAAAGAAAAAAGAATTGAAAAATTTCATTTCCGTTCATGATGTAGACAACATCAACGCTCTTGTACAAAAAGCGTTGGCCTATAAAGCAAACCCGCTTGCTGATAAAGCATTAGGTGCTGGCAAGCGCATGGGTTTAATTTTTCTTAATCCCAGTTTACGTACTCGACTGAGTACTCAGATCGCTGCTGAGAATTTGGGTATGCAACCCATCGTATTCAATGTAGGCAGCGAAGGCTGGACCTGGGAGTTTGAAGAAGAAGCCATCATGAGTGGTACAACAGTGGAACACGTGAAAGATGCGGCACCGATTCTCGGAAATTATTTCGATGTGCTGGCCATCCGCACATTTCCTTCTTTACAAAACAAGCATGATGATTACAGCGAACTGTTTATTAAACAGTTCATCAAATATGCAGGTGTTCCGGTGGTGAGTTTAGAAAGTTCAACATTGCATCCATTGCAGTCGTTGACCGACATCATTACCATCACCGAAACATTCAAAGAAAAACGCAAACCCAAGATCGTTTTAACCTGGGCACCACACATCAAACCGTTGCCACAATGCGTGAGCAACAGTTTTGCTCAATGGATCAATGCATGGGGCGAAGCAGATTTTGTCATTACGCACCCTGAAGATTATGAATTGGATGAACAATTCACCAAAGGCGCCACCATTACACACAACCAGGATGAAGCATTGAAAGATGCCGACTTTGTTTATGTAAAGAACTGGAGTACCTATACCGATTACGGTCGCATTTATTGCAACGATCCAGCGTGGATGTTGACAGAAGAAAAACTAAAAACAACCAACAACGCCAAAGTGATGCATTGCTTACCAGTTCGCAGAAATGTGGAGTTAAGCGATGAAGTACTCGACAGTAGCAACAGCATCGTAACCCAACAGGCAAGCAATCGTGTATGGGCAGCACAAACTGTTTTGGCAGAAATACTAAGAAACCCCCATCCCCTGAAGGGGGGTGCTTTACACTCCGATTAATTGCAGCAGTATGAAGGAGAATATGTTTTATGGCGCAAGCCATCTGATTTTTCAAAAAGCCGAGGAGCTTCGAAACAGAATGACACCTGCAGAAGAGTTGCTCTGGAAACATATTCATATAAATGAGTGGAAACTAAAATTCAGAAGACAACATCCAATATCTAACTATGTTGTTGACTTTTATTGCCATGCTGCCAGGTTGGTAATTGAGCTTGACGGAGGAATTCACGAGATAGAAGAAGTAAAAATAAACGATCAGGTTCGGGAGCAAAACTTAAAGTCACTTGGATTAACAGTTCTCCGATTTAAAAATGAAGAAGTATTTCAAAACAAATCAACTGTTTTGAACATCATTAAGAAAACAATTGAAGCGATACAAGAAAACAAACAGCTTGTGATTGAAAAAGAAAAATTAGTCGTTATTAAAATAGGCGGAAACATTGTCGATAATGAATCTGTTTTGGCGTCTTTTCTCGAAAGCTTTTCAAAACTTGTCGGAGGGCATACAAGCCCCCCTTCAGGGGATGGGGGCTTCAAGGCAATTTTAATACACGGCGGCGGTAAAGTAGCAACCAAGATTGGTGAAACATTAGGTATCGAAAGTAAATATGTAGATGGCCGACGTATTACCGATGCTGCAACGATTGATCTGGTAACAATGGTGTACGCCGGACTTATCAATAAAAAAATAATCGCCCAATTACAGGCACTCAACTGCAACGCCATTGGTGTTACAGGAGCAGACGGTAATTTAATTCCTGCGAATAAGCGTCCGGTAAAAGAAATCGATTACGGTTTTGTAGGCGATGTAAAGTCGGATAAGATCAATGCGCAAAGCTGGAGCAGTTTGTTAGAGCATGGATTTATACCAGTGGTTGCGCCGATTACGCATGATGGTAAGGGGCAACTGCTCAACACCAATGCAGATACGATTGCTCAGGAAGTGGCAAAAGCCATGAGCAGCCTGTATGAAGTTAGTTTGATCTATTCCTTTGAAAAAGCAGGGGTACTACTCGATGCAAATGATGATGCAACCGTCATCAGCAAGATCGATCCGGCATCGTACGAACAATTAAAAGCAGAAGGAAAAATATTTGCGGGCATGATCCCGAAACTCGATAACGCATTTGCTGCGTTAAACAGTGGCGTAAAAAAAGTAGTAATTGGTAAAGCAGATCATTTGAAAGATCTCATCAACGGAGAAAGCGGAACATCCATTACAAACAGTTAAACAAATTATTATGGCCAACCAGGACATCAGCCAACTTCACACAGAGGCAGTAGAATTGCTAAAACAGCTGATCGCCACGCCGTCTTTTTCAAAAGAAGAAAACGAAACCGCCGAAATTCTGATTCATTTCTTCGCACAAAAAGGAATTGAACATTTTCGTGTAGGTAACAACGTGTATGCAAAGAACAAGTTTTACGATGCAGCAAAACCATCGGTATTACTCAACTCGCATCACGACACCGTAAAACCAAACGCCAAGTACACAAGAGATCCGTTTGAACCGGTTGTGGAAGATGGCAAATTATTTGGCCTCGGCAGTAACGATGCAGGCGGTTGTTTGGTAAGCTTAATTGCAACCTTTCTTTACTATTATGAGAAAGAAAATCTTTCGCATAACGTGGTGTTTGCTGCAAGTGCCGAAGAAGAGATCAGCGGTGTAAACGGTATTGAACTGGTGTTGCCTTACCTCGGCAATATCAACTTTGGTATTGTGGGCGAACCCACCAAAATGGATATGGCTGTTGCTGAACGTGGATTAATGGTGATCGACTGTATTGCACAAGGTAAAGCCGGACATGCTGCACGCAAAGAGGGCATCAATGCCTTGTACATTGCCATGGACGACATAAACTGGATCCGTAATTACAAGTTCGATAAGGTAAGTCCGTTGTTGGGCGAATCAATGTTAACCGTAACAGTGATTGGTACCGAAAACCAGCAACACAATGTAGTACCACCACAATGCAAATTTGTAATTGATGTGCGTGTGAACGAGCTCTATACCTTCGATGAAATATTGGGTGAGCTGAAACAAAACCTCAAGAGCCAGTTCAAACCACGTACAACAAGAATGAAATCAACATCGATCCCTATGGATCATCCGTTGGTAAAAGCAGGTATTGAATTGGGCCGTGGTTATTATGGTTCACCTACCACCAGCGATAAAGCGTTGATGCCTTTCCCTGCTTTGAAGATGGGCCCCGGCGACAGTGCAAGAAGTCATACAGCCGATGAATTTGTATTTGTAGATGAGATCAAGGGGGGAATTGAGTTGTATATAAAATTATTAGATCGTATTTTATAGTGTTGCCGGTTACCGGTTACTGGTTGCTGGTAAAACAACGCCAACAACATGAAAAGTTACCGGGAGCTTGATGTTTATAACGAGTCGAAACAACTCGCTATCGAAATACACAAAATGAGTCTTTCTCTTCCAAAGTTTGAATTATATGAAGAAGGAAGCCAAATAAGAAGATCTTCAAAAGCCATTACTTCTGCAATAGTTGAAGGATACGGCAGAAAAAGATATAAACAGGATTTCATTCGATTTCTTGTTTATGCACAATCAGAATGTGATGAAACAATTGTGCATTTAGATTTCCTGCATGAAACTGAGTCTCTGAAAGAAACGAGTTTGTACAGTAGTTTCTTTGAGCGCTATACAGTTTTGAGTAAGAAAATAAACAACTTTATTCAGTGGGTAGAAGATAACTGGAACAACCTGCCTCCTACGGAGATCAAATAACCAGCAACCGGAAACCTGTAACCTGAAACAAAAAATTATGAAACTCTGGAGCAAAGAAAACAGCAGCACATCCGCATTGGTTGAACAATTCACTGTTGGTCGTGATAAAGAATTTGATTTATTGTTAACCAAGTACGACGTACAAGGCTCCATTGCACATGTAACCATGCTGGGTGAAGTGGGTTTGATGAGTAAAGAAGAAGCAGAACAGGCTGTAGCTGGGCTCAAAGAAATAGCGGCGACTATTGACCATTCACAATTCACCATTGACGAGGGAATAGAAGATGTCCATTCACAGGTTGAATATCTGCTTACCCAAAAGATCGGCGACGTTGGTAAGAAAATCCACAGCGGAAGAAGCCGTAACGACCAGGTGGCAGTTGATATTAAATTATACCTGCGTGCAGAGATCAACAACATTAAAGACGAAGTAAAAAACCTGTTTGATCTCTTGATCAAAACAGGCGATCAACATAAGAATACATTGTTGCCTGGTTATACGCATCTGCAGATTGCCATGCCTTCATCGGTTGGGTTGTGGTTAGGTGCTTATGCAGAAAGCCTGGTGGATGATCTTGAATTGATGGCAGCAGCGTACCAGGTAGCCAACAAAAATCCATTGGGCAGTGGTGCAGGTTATGGTTCATCGTTTCCACTCAACAGGAAACGTACAACAGAGTTACTGCAGTTCGGTACACTTAACTGGAACAGTGTCTATGCGCAAATGAGCCGTGGTAAAACAGAGAAAGTAACAAGCATTGGCATGAGCTCTGTTGCAGCAACACTCAGCAAACTGGCCATGGATTGTTGCCTGTACATGAATCAGAACTTCGGTTTTCTTTCATTCCCCGATGAGTTAACGACCGGCAGCAGCATTATGCCGCACAAAAAAAATCCGGATGTGTTTGAACTCATCCGTGCAAAATGCAACCGCATCCAATCAATACCGAACGAATTAACATTGCTCATCAACAACCTGCCTTCCGGTTACCATCGTGATATGCAGTTAACGAAAGAAATTCTCTTTCCTGCTATTGAAGAACTGAAAGCTTGTCTGCAATTAATGCAGCTCATGCTCAGCAACATGAAGGTGAAGGAAAACATACTCACCGATGAGAAGTATAAATATTTATTCAGTGTTGAAGCGGTGAACGAACTGGTGAACAAAGGCGTACCGTTCCGTGAAGCCTATCAGCAGGTGGGCAACAGCATCAACAAAGGAGAATTTGAATACGACCTCCAACAACTGCATCATACACACGAAGGAAGTATTGGGAATCTATGCAGTGACGAAATTGCAGCAGAGATGAACAAAGTGCTGGCAAAATTCTAAAGCTTATTTATATTATTCAACCGCAACAATAATTGTTGCGGTTTTTTTATAAAAAAATTCTTTTCTCCGCTATTGTTTGTGTTACTGCAAACATCATTCGCCTTGCGCCGGATTATTAAATCAACCTCCGGATTTCACTGAAACTGATAGCATATGTGAAAGCAGGAATACGCATGGTTGTGCTGTAGCACTATACCCACGCATAACAGCGTATATGCGGCAAAGCTCTTTGCAAACAATTATATCTTTTCAAGTAAGTACTATGCTGCTTAAACCTATGTTTTGTTTTCAGGAAAGTAATACAGCAGAAACAAAAGGGCACAAAAAAAGCCATACACTCGCAGCAGTAATGGCTTTCAGAAGTAAAGTTCTTTCATATTATTCAGCTACATAACTTTTCCAACGTTTAAATTGCTTTGTCTGTGGCGATTCGAACGATTCAACCAGCAGGTGTACAATCTGCTTGATGGACTGAAGAACAGAAGAGCTTTTGCGTACGGTTTTGGCTTGCTTCATATAATTGGATTTAAGACTATAAAATTAATTCGTTTCAAAAGTTTTTGCAAGCGTAGAACTGATGTTTTTTCCCTTGTTATTTTTACGGGTTTGTGTGTAAATACTACCATATCTTGTAGTATGCTTTTCCTGCTCTTCTGTTGGATCATCTACTTTGTGCTGCACAGCTTGCTGGCTGCAGATGCTGTAAAGCATTGGTTTAAAGCTGTTTTTAATTTACATGGCCGCCAATATCGCCTGGCATATAACCTGCTTAACCTGTTTATACTGCCGGCAGTTTTATACCTGCACTACATAACCACCTCAACATTATTTTTTAAAACTAATGGTATTTCTGTAGCAGCAGGTTTGCTTGTTGTGCTGTGCGGATCAGCAATCATGTTAGCTGCAGCAAAAGCATATGATCTGCCGGTGTTCTTTGGTTTCAAGCAGGAAACAAAAATGCCATTGCAAATAAGCGGTCTGCATCAATTTGTACGTCATCCTTTATATGCAGGTACATTACTGCTCTGTATTAGTATCTGCATTTTATTTCCTTACTGGAAAAATGCGGTTGTGTTGTTATTGATGTTCATCTACATCCTGATTGGTATTGAGTTGGAAGAACGAAAACTGGTTGCTGCTTTTGGCGATAAGTATAAACACTATCAAAAAAAAGTAAAACGTTTGATTCCCGGTCTGCTGTAATTCACGCAATTGTTTTCTTATATTGCAACAAATCTCTATCCATGAACCAAAAGCTACTGCTGTTTATCTGCACGATTTTTCTTGCTGTAACCTCGTCGGCACAAACGAAAAACACATTCACTACGATTCGTCCGCAACTCGAAAAAGTTATTAACGATTACCCCAATCAGTTTGCGCTCATTAAAGGCGAACAAAACCAGGCCGAACCGAATGTAATTGAATACAGTTCGAAAGTTGAAATGAAAGGTGCTGTAGAAACAAAAATCATCGGCTATCCTGCCAATAAAAAAATTAACTGGTTGTGGGAAGCAAAATTGTTTGTAACAGAAGACATCAACGATTTAAAAAAACAATACAAAGCTTATTACAACGATATACTGGGTAAGTCCTTGTTCAGCAAAGGAGCGAACAACAGCATTCAGCCTTCTAACACTTACACCGCTCCATCCGAAGAATTGCGTTTATGGAGCAACCAGTTTCACATCAACGATGCAACAGGTGAGTTCAGCCGCATGGTTATTGATCTGATTGCAGAATATCACAATTTCGAATGGGTGGTTTACCTGCGTGTATACGATAAAGAAAAAGATGAAGACATGCGCCCTTCAAAAGATACAAACGATCCGTGGCGATACGGTTCAAATAAAAATCAATAAAAAAAAGGCCGCACTGTTGTGCGGCCTTTTTTTATGCGGTGCGTACAAGCGTCTGTGTTGTTTTTTTCCGGGCGAAATAATTCCACACCCACATCAGGGTAAAGCTGGGAACAAAATCGGTCCATGGTAATAACTCTTCGGCAAAATTAAACAGCGATCCAAAAGTACCCTTCCAGCCACCGAATGTGCGGTAGAAAATAATGGCCGATACGGGTGCCCACAGCACATCTGCAAACTCACCCAAAAACGGAAGTGCATACGTGGCATAACCCACTGCATCCATTGCAAGGCAAAACAAAAGCGATGGTTGTTGTTTGTTCATGTTTGTTTTATTGAATGCTTACGAGATTGAAGTTTGCTGTGCAACGTTGCATGCTGTTGCCGTTTTTTCGGGCAGGAAAAACAGCTAAAGATAAGAAGGTTTTTCTGTACTCCAATCACTTTCAAAACGTTGATATTTCTTTGTGTTTTTAACAGGAAATGTGGGCTGAAAGCTTTTACATTTGCAGATTAGCCTTTTCCGAACGCATTGCCGTTGGACAGGTTAACAATCATCGATTTTTGAAATTAAAACTGTTCATCGCTTGGCTTTACCACATCTGTTGAAGTTTGCTTACAATCACGGTACCGAAGAAGTAATCCGTAGAGGAAAAAAAATACACGCCATCGGTTTTGCTGAATTAGTAGAACACGATGAACTGATGGGCACAGTGGTGTTTCGTGTGCGGGACGATTCCTATTCTACTTTTTACAAAGTATACATCCAGAAATATAAAGATGCCAATGCCATGAATGTGCGTTGCAGTTGCCCGTATAACCTGGGCGATATCTGCCGGCACGAAGTGGCATCCCTTTTTCAGCTGCAGGACCTGATCGACAAAAACATATTGGGTCTTAAAGATCTCCAGTACGATCAGCGCCACACGGTGGTAAAAATGAAAAGCATCGAACTCAAAACGATCCGCACACTTACAGCTGCTGCTGCATTAAACGATGCAGAAGTTTTTCTGCGCAGCAAAAAAGCAAGCATCCTTTCGGCCAAAGATGAATGTGTAAAAGCTGAAGTGCAGATGAATGGGGAGCTGTGGCCGGTAACGATTCAGAAAAACGACGAACGCAATTTCGATACCTCCTGCACCTGTGCAGAAAATGCACACGCCATTTGCGAACACAAAGCCATTGTGTTTATGCAGTTGCTCAATGCACATGGACCCATGTACTTCGACAGCATCCGCAACATGGATAAAGAAAAAGGAAAACTGCTCGGTATATACGGTTATTCACTCAACGATAACTGGCAGGAGAAATTTGAATTTATTTATAAAGACGGGAAACCGTTTTTACGTGTACTCGATCCCGGTGTAAAACGTGTAGAACCTTCTGCTGTAAAAAAACCGGAACCGGTTGCGGCTGCTGCAGCAAGCAACGAAACAGAAACAGTTGTTGAAACAGCAGAAGAAATAAAATCAGTTGTGCGCTTGGGAGTGGTGTTTAATAACAACACCAAACAGTTTCCTTACTTCAGTATTGATGTAGTGAAAGGCGATGTGGATGAAGACGGAAACGAATTTGTTGGCAACATCGAAAAATTAGATGTAAGCAAGTTTATTGAAACCGACGACCTGGGTGATAACGATAAACAGCTGTTGCAGCTGCTGCGTCGTTTGCAGGCAACAGAAATCAGCAAGTTTGTAAACCGCAATTCACCGTTCTCCGGTATCTGGGAAAACATCATCCACCACGAAGAAGATGATTTGCCGGAAGATACCAAAACCTTGATGCTGGAGTATTTGCTTCCACGCATACAAAAATTATTTGCCGAAACAAACTCACCTGTTTTACTCTTACCAAAAGGGAAAGAGTTTAAAACAAAAAATCTCGAATACTTAACCACAACCGGTACCTTCTTAAAACCTTTCTTCCAGTTAAAACAACAAAAAAATAAATGGGAGTGGAGTTGTAAAGTAAAGATCAACAGCGTGGCAATGGATGTACACGAAAACGACTGGAACAGTCCGCTCGTTTTTTTATTCAACCACGAAGCCCGCACCTGGGAAAAACAGGAAGATGCACAACTGGTCATCGATTTTGCATCAACCAAAAACCGGCTCATCAGCAACAGCGATCTGTCAGTGTTTTTAGAAAAGGAGGCGTTGAAAATTGCACGGGATTATCATGTGGAGTTTGATGAAGCGTTGATCAAAGAAGTAAAATCGGGTGAGCCGGATATTACCTTACAGCTGCAGGAAAAAGGTGATTACCTCGTAATGATCCCCACCTTCAGTTACAAAGGATACAAAGTTCGCCCCAGCGATAAAGAAGAAATTATTTTACCCGGCGAAGACGGGTTGATTATTGTTAGCCGCAACCGTGAAAAAGAAAATGAGTTTATTGAAAAGGTTGAGAAGTTACACTCACAGTTTATTAAACCCGAAGGTGGTGCCCAGCTTGCATTAAAAGGTGCAGAGGTATTAAAGAACAACTGGTTCTTTTTGTTTGTGGATGCCATGAAGGAAATGAAAGTGCCTGTAGAAGGTTGGGAGGTACTCAAAAATTTCCGTTTCAATACAGCCAAACCCAAAACAGAAATTTATATCAGCAATGGTGTTGATTGGTTCGATGCAAAAGTAAAAGTGGTGTTTGGCGATCAGAGCGTAAGCATTGCCGAAGTAAAGAAAGCATTGGCCAATAAACAATCGCTGGTACAACTGGCCGATGGTACATTGGGTGTGCTGCCCGAAGAATGGATCAAACGTTATTCCATGCTCTTCCGGGTGGGCGAAAACAAACAGGATCAGCTGCGTTTATCAAAATATCACATCAGCGTTATTGATGAGCTGTACGAAAACCGTGATGAAGCGGAACTGATGATTCAGCTGGAAGAAAAGTACGAACGTCTGCGTGAGTTTAAACATATTAAGAAGGTTGATCCGCCGGCACATCTGCAACCCATTCTTCGTCCTTACCAGGAAAGTGGTTTTCATTGGTTGAATTTTTTAAGCGAAGTTGGTTGGGGTGGTATATTGGCAGATGATATGGGTTTGGGTAAAACCATCCAGGCATTATCGTTTCTGCAGCATCTGCAAACAAAAAACCCCGGCATGCGTGCCTTGGTTGCGTGTCCTACAACACTAATGTATAACTGGGAAAATGAGATTAAAAAATTCACGCCTTCCCTTACTTATCATATTCACCATGGTGCACAACGCCAGCGTGATAAAGATTTCTTCGCCGGCTTCAATGTCATTATTACAACCTATGGTACGTTACGCAGCGATATTAAATTACTGAGCGAACAGAATTTCGATTGTGTGGTGCTCGATGAAAGCCAGGCCATTAAAAACCCAAACAGTAAAGTAGCTAAAGCTGCCTGCTTACTCAAGAGCAAACATCGTTTGTGTATGAGTGGTACGCCGCTGCAGAATAACACGTTCGACATTTACGCACAAATGAACTTCCTCAACCCGGGCATGCTGGGTACGGTAGAACATTTCCGTAACGATTTTGCTACACCCATTGATAAGTTTGGCGAAAAAGAACAGAAAGAACATTTACGCAAACTGTTGTTCCCGTTTATTCTACGCCGTACAAAAGAACAGGTAGCAAAAGATCTTCCGGAAAAAACAGAAAGTATTCTGTACTGCGAAATGGAAACAGAACAACGCCGTATTTACGATGCATACCGCAACGAATACCGTTCGAAAATTTTGGGAACCATCGAAGAAGTAGGTATCGGTCAATCGCAGTTAACCATCTTACAGGGGTTGATGAAGCTGCGACAAATCTGCGATTCGCCTTACATATTAAACGAACCGGAAAAACTGCCCAACCATTCCATTAAGTTAGATGAGTTGGTACGTGAGCTGGAAGAAAACATGGGCAACCACAAAGCATTGGTGTTCTCGCAGTTCCTGGGTATGCTGGCATTGATCAAACAAAAACTCGAAGAGCTGAATATTCCGTTTGTATACTTCGATGGTGGTACCTCTGCGGCCGATCGTGAAAAAGCAGTACAGGATTTTCAGAACAACGAAGAAACAAGAGTATTCCTGATTTCATTAAAAGCCGGTGGTGTGGGTTTAAACTTAACGGCTGCCGACTATGTATACATTGTAGATCCGTGGTGGAATCCTGCTGTGGAGCAACAGGCCATCGATCGTACACATCGTATCGGGCAAACCAATAACATCTTTGCCTATCGGATGATCTGTAAGGATACCATTGAAGATAAAATTTTACAACTGCAGGAACGCAAGCGTTCACTGGCTCGAGATCTCATTGCTGATGATAACGGTTTTGTAAAAAGCCTCAGCAGGGAAGATGTGGAATACCTGTTCAGTTAATAAACAGCAGAAACAAAGAAAAAGGAAGCACTGTTGTGCTTCCTTTTTTTATAAATAGAAGATGCTGTGTTTTCTATTCGGCAACAAACAATACATGGTATGTTTTTACAACGCCTTTGTAGTTGAATGTTACAACTGCTTTTCCATCTTTTGCTGCAGCTTGTGTAATATTCACTTTTACTGCGGGGTTGTTTGAAGATGCAGTTATCTTCGGCACAGCGGTTGTACTTGCAGGAATTTTAACCGTTGCTTCATATCTGTTGTATTCAGTAATACCATTCGCATTGGTAGATCGTACAGGTGTAGCTGGAATATCAATTGCTTTTCCATTCACTTGTATACTTACAACAGGTACAACAGGGCGCACCAATTTCTTCTTCTTTGAACTGAAGCCCAGCCCGCTTAAATTAAACAGTACTTCCGTACTATCTCCTTCCGCTACTAAATAGATCGCATGTTTTTGATCCAGCTTGTCTACATATTTCGCAACGTCGATTGTAAACGGTGTTACTTCCTGTTTGGCATTGGCCGGTACATTTATTTCACCAATTTTTTTGCCCTTCCAGGTTGCATTATCCCATGGACCGTCTAACCATACCTGTACTTTAAAAGCTTTTGCTGTTTTTGGAGTAAGAAAAAGACTGAATGTTGTTTGGTTCCCTGCTTTTGTTCCTTCAAAAGCTTTCAATCCGTTTTTATTCTGTGCTAATCCACCAAAACCAAAATATTTATAACCGATGATATTGCCGTTTTTTACTTTTTCAATCGGCATATGGTTATCCCAGATATCCCACGAATCCTGCTGGAGTGATGTTGCTGACAGATAGCAAGCATACCCGGCAGAATAATAGTTATAAGGATCGAGACCATAAATATGAAACCCTTCCGAAGTAACTTCTGCTCCTTTGTATTCTTTACCCTGACTGTCTTTGGCGGTCCACAATTGATTGGTTGCATAAGGATCGTATGCCCGGATGGTAACCTTTCCACCTTCAGCTACCGGCTTTTCATCGGCAACAACCGTAACCGGTGCAACCATGGGCTGGCGTGCATAACCAAAACCACGTGGAGGACGGTGATAAAAGGCATACCACTGTCCGTTAATCTCCTGTATACTTCCATGTGTGTTATGGCCTGCGTTACTTGTTTGCAAAGCACTACCATCCTGGTTCGGTACGGGTGCACGGGAATCAACCAACACACCACCGCTTTTCCAGGGGCCTAAAGGAGAATCGGCATACGCATAACGCAAAGTAGAGTTGGAACTGCCCAATCCATAATCCGGTCCGGAATAACCACTGTACACGGTTACAAATTTGTTCCCCACTTTGCGGATGGAAGAAGCTTCAAAAAAGTTGAAGGTTCCCAAATCTTCATTGGGAAAAATGGCAGGATACACCGTTCCCGCCGGTTCACGAAGCTGTCCGCCATAGCGTGCACTTGCTGGCAGAAACGGTTTGATGATGCTGGTGCCGGGCCGCAGCGTGTACATCGTGTTCTGATCTAACTGTGCAGCAGAGGATCCCTGGAAACCCCAATAGCCATAAGCACGGAAACCAATTTCATAATCAGGATCTTTCGGATCGGTGATGTATTCAATATACACAGCAGGGTCGAACCCTAAAATACTTCCCGGTACAGTTGCCTTACCATCAGCTGTTAAGTTGATGGGCGTAAAAGGACCATCGGGCCGATCGCCTTTGGCCACCATGGCTTCACGGTTGCGGCCACGGCTGTGCGGAAACAGGTAATATTCTTTTTTACCGTTCTTTCGTTTTACTTCTACAAGGTCGGGAGCGTACATCACATCCCATTGATTGTCGATATAATAAGTAAACACCGGACCTTCATCCCGCCAGCTCGATAAGTCTTCAACAGGAGCCGACCAGATACGGATGTCGGGTCCGCAATAACTGTTCACACGCAGATCGTGTGAGCCAATGATATAAGCACGGTATTTTCCCGGCCTGTCAGGATCTTCAAACACACGGGGCTCACCATCGGGTAAATGTTCCCACAACGGGAGGTAAGGATTACCCGCCCCTTTATGAACAAACTTGTTGGTATTTGTTGTTGCAGGCAATTTGTTTTGTGCGTTTATACCCGGCACTGTACATAGCAACATAAAAACGAAAAGGAGTGCCTGTTGATAAATGCGGAAACGGAACATCCTCTTGAACGGTTGATTGTTGACCATCTGATTGTTATTGGTTTTGGATTTGTATTCGCTTTAAATATGGTTAGATACAGGTTCTGTTTTGAATAAATTCTGTTATCCAACGTACTGTTCGTATTACGAAAGCAATGGGTTGATGTGTGCTTTATAGACGAAAAGAGAATACAATCTTGTATTTCGAATGTAATAAACTATACGATTTCTAACAATAGACAATAAACCTGCAGATTTGTACCAAACACAAAACCTTATAATTATGATAAAAGCGCCTGCCAGTTGGCAGGCGCTTCTTTTTAGCAGACCGCTTTTTAATTTGTATTGTGAAACATGAATCGCTAACAGCCTTCTTTAATAACATTCACCAGTTTAAATCCGTTTAAACGAAACACACCACCCGAAAAACCAAACCACATGGCTCCGTTCCTGTCTTGCAAAATACTCTGTACATGATTTTTTGTTAAGCCTTCCTGCTCGGTATAATTCGTAAACTTCGTTCCGTTGTAGTTGGAAATACCGCCGCCCAAGGTGCCCATCCATACATACCCTTCCTTATCAACCTGCATCGTCCACACATCGTTTGAAGCCAGGCCATCTTTTGTGGTAAAGTTTGTAAACCCTGTACCATTGTAACGGCTTACACCATGGCCCCAGGTGCCAAACCAAATATTGCCCGCCTTATCGCCGGTAACAGACAGTACATTATTACCGGCCAGTCCGTTGTCAACTGTATAGCTTGTAAATGTTTTACCATTGTATTGCTGCACACCGTTACCATCGGTACCAAACCAGATAGAGCCGTTTTTATCTTCGTACATACTCCACACCAGTTTAGTTGTAAAGCGAAACTCCCGGTTGTTGCTGCTGGCTGCAGGCAGTTCAACAGGCGTAAACCGGCCATTGTTATACACGCAAACACCATTCATGGTGCCAACCCACAATTGTCCCTTGCTGTCGTACAGCAGACTCCATGCATCGTTCGAAGGCAAGCCCTCTTTCTCTGTGAAAACAGTAAACGTTTTGCCATTATACATCGTAACACCGTTATTCGTCGCCATCCAGAGATGACCTTCCTGATCTTCCACTATTTTCCGTACGGCATTTCCACTCAACCCTTCGTTCACAGAAAAATAAACATACTGTTGTCCGTTATAACGGCATACACCATCGCTGTTGGTACCAAACCAGATATTGCCTTGCTGATCCTGCAGCATGCTGCGGATATAATCGCTCACCTGTAATAACGAATTGAGCGGCGGTGCAACTTTGATCGACATAAACGTATAGGCCGGAATGCGTTTAGGCATGGGCTGTCCATTACCAATCGATTGTGCAAGGGTTGTTGTGGTTACAACCTGGTTGGTACTGTTTTGACCAATGCACGAACCAAACAGAAATGCAAAGAAAATAAGCGGGAAGAGTTTCATGAGCTTGTGTTTTTTTGAAATCGATAGAAAAATGATCCGGAACTGAAATTAATGTACAAGGCTGCAGTAAACGGTAAAACAGCTGTAAATAGATTGTAAACGGTTGTAAAAGCTTTGTAAAGTAAGATGCTTACAGCAGGTATTGATTAATTTTAGGCAGTCATCGGGCAATGCATTTCAATGAATGGTTATTGCCGGTTGATTTAAATATAAAGAAACAGGCATGAACGGGAAAAGGTTGTTGTTGGCGGCTGCAGCGGGTATTGTATTGTTGCTGGTGGGTTTTGTAAGTAAACAAACCAACAACAGCAGTTTCGATGCGGCAAAAGAAATGATTGTAATGCGGCAGATTGCACACAAAATTTTGCAGTATGCGGGCGACAGCACTACACAGGTATCGCCTGTAAACCGCATCTCTTCAACCGTATTTCAAATTCCGTTTCAAAGCAGTTTTTCATTTAAGCCCGATTCATTGGTGCAGATCATCGATCGCATCATCCGCAGCAATCAGCTGCCGGCCGATTATATTGTACAGGTAACCGAACCCAAAAGCAACAAAGTCATTTTCGGTTATGCCATTCTGAACAACGGTCAACAGAATATCGTGCCTTGCAGAGGACGCAACCAACCGGCTGTACCGTACAGCATACAAATCACATTTAAAGACAAACCCTTTGCTGCCGGCAGTTGGTTGATTGCGGCAGGTGTTGCATTGCTTGGCCTTGTTGCATTCATGGCCTGGCGTATAAAACGTAAACCGGTTATCACAGATATCGGCAAAGAAGATGAAACAACATCAGCGGCCAATTCATTCAGCATTGGCACCTATTCGTTTTATGCCGATTCGCAACGCCTGGTATACAACAACGAGGAAATAATTTTAACCAGCAAGGAAGCAAAGCTGTTACGCATTTTTGCAGAAGCGCCCAACCAAATCATCGATCGGAACAGGTTGCAGAAAGAAGTGTGGGAAGATGAAGGTGTAATTGTAGGTCGCAGCCTCGATGTATTTGTATCGAAACTGCGGAAGCGGTTAGAACAGGACCCTGCCATAAAAATTGTCAGTATTCATGGCAAGGGTTATAAATTAGAAATCGGTTAATACTGTCTTTTTGTTTTTACAATTCCGCTGCCAGTTTATCGACCAGTTTGCGTCCCATGGTAATCATCGCAGCATCGTACTGCTCAAGATAAAGATCCATTCTGTTTTTTAACGATTGAAACAGGGCCGACTTCACCGGTTGGATTGAAATAGGCATGCTTACCCTTCCTGTTTTTGCAACCGTTTTATCAGCATTCAATACGTTGTACGAAACCTGCAACGCATGTTCCTGCGGCTTCAGTGTTACGGTTTCCCAGCTAATTGCATAAAAACCGATGAATATACTGTGGCCGGTATCATCCAGATCAAACGTTGTAGGTATTTTCTCAACCATCAGTTCCAGTGTTTGCTGATTGAGTTTGGGTTTTAGCACACGCACCGCATTGCTGTTTACAGTTGAGATAAAACCATTCAGCGCCATTTGCGGATTCAGCTTACAGCTGTTTACATAATTCCATCTCCAGTAAATAAGGAGCGGCAACACACTCGACGATTTTCGCTTGCTTACAGAAATAACAGAACCCATCGGTTCAATGGCCGATTGCACTTCTACTAAATCATTTTTCTTTTTAACAGGCGCAGGCACACTGCCATAATGGTTCGCAACCCATTTATCTGTTTTACCCGGACTGATACAGGCGCTGAGTAACATCGTTACCGAAAGAATACAGACAATCGGTTGCAGCAGTACGGTTGGTTTTCTTGTGTTCATGCAGTAATAGCTTTGCTGTTTGAACGCAAAGATTTACAAATATTACCAACACCAAAATTTGTTTGGTGAACGTGCCGATTAAGAAACAGGCGTGTGAAATTGATCTGTTCAATAAATACATGGCGATTAGACTGCTGCCGGGTTACCTTCCAATGAGGATGTTGTATGCTGCCGGAATTTGAAAACCCTGAAACTTGTTTGTTAAACCATAAAGCAGAAACAGTGCAAAGCAAATTCCGGTTATCAATAGCAGGATGGATTGTTTGGATGGGTTCAATCCCAAAATACTTTTTGTCATTCGTTGCCGGTGAATGGCAGAAAGATGTCCGGAAAACGAAACAACTGCAAGGAAATAGTAAGGAATAAAAAACAGGTTAAAAGGAAAGCTATTCAGCCCGGCAACGCCAAAGTATAAATTCGTGTCAAGATGCAATACAACTCTTCCTGCTAAAACAGCACCCACATGAATCACAAAAAATACAGCCAGGTAAAGCCCGGTCCAGATATGCAGCTGCGCAAAAAAACCATTCGCTGTTTTTCGTTTGCCTGTAAATAATTTCAAACCCGAATAGAGTTGAATGGCTACGGCTGCAAGTAAAAGTGTCTCAACAAAAATGTTGCGGTACACATGCCGGAATGCGTTCATTACTTCAATATGTTTCGCTGCACCTATAACACTAAAGCAATGATTGAATAAATGCAGCCCGGCAAAAGCCGAAAGAAGCAGCCCCGATGTAGAGTGTATCTTTTTTAAGGTCATACGTTTGCTGTTTGTTTAGAAGCAATCTGCAAAAACGCACATCGTTTTTCCACTTGGCGAAGGTGGAACATTTTTTATTTTCATAGTGCAACACGGGGCCATTTCCACGCATAGCGGATAATGAACAAAAGAAGAACAAGTTCTGCAGCTGCAGCAAACAACATATGCATCCATGCTTCGCCTGCCAGGTTCAGCAACGTATAGGGAATATACACGGCTGCAACAATCATGTTTACCCGTCGATTTAGTTGAGCCGGCAAAGCAACAGACACAAAAATCATCAGCGCAGGAATGGTTACCGAGGCAAGTGCTGCTAACAGAAATCCTTGCGTAACAGCAAATACAAACACACGTCCCTGCAGTATGTCTTCTATTTTGCCCGGCATATACAAATGGAAATAATCAACATAAATATAAAGGAACATAAAACCCGTCCACAATGCAGCAAGTTTCAGGTTCACACAAACGCCGGTATCCTGCAGTGCCGGCCGGGATATTTGTTGTGTATTCATAACGCTTCCATTAAAAATTAAAACCAAAATGAAAACCCGGTTCTCCAAATACAAACTTCGGCCACTGATCATCTAACTGCTTAAATCCATCGGGCAGTTTTGTATGATAAGCACGGTGGGTAATGGCAACAGAGGGCTGAATAAAAAAACGATCCTTAAAAAGTTTGATGTGATAACCGGCACGGTAAGTATTGAATAGCTGAAAACCTTTGTCAATGTTGTTGCCTTCTTCATTAACAAAACGTTGCCAGGTAGGCATCACATTCAGTTCGGCATACAAGCCTTTCCACAAAAATCGTTGGTATGCTACCGAAAAGCCAAACTCACGCACATAACCGGGAAACTGTTCTTCCGGTTGTCCATAGGCTTTATTAAAAAACGGATGGATCCCATTTGGCCAGGCATACTTCCAGGTTTTGGGTTCAATGGTAAGTACATCTTTACCGGTAATACGATAACCGATATTGAGCTGCACGAAGTTGGGAGGATTTGTAGCAGACAGATTACCGAATAAAAACAAGGTGCTGCCAACAAACCATCGTTTAAAACTGCTGTCGGTTCGGGCATACTGAGCATGGAGCTGCGGTACAGCGGTGCACAGTAAAATAAAACCAAGGAAGAATACTTTCTTTTGCATTTCTTTTCTTTTTAGGTGAAACGATTATGCAAAAGTGAATAGGCACGCCGCAAGTTTTCGTTCACTTAAGTGAAGAAATGCGTATCAGCTCTTTTTTTCAACAAGCCTTGCTCTTAGTCTGCTTAAGGATTGTGGTTTGATGCCTAAATAACTGGCTAACTGGTGTTGGGGCACACGTTGCAGCAGATCCGGTCTTTTTTGCAGTAAGTTCAGGTAACGTTGCTCCGGTGAAGAAGTTTTAAACGCATCAAAGTCGATCCGTTGTTTGGCTAACAATTCTTCCGACAGCTTTCTGCACATGATTTCAAACTTTGGAAATTTGCTGTTTACTTCTGCTTCCATATCAGCATTTGAAACAGTAAGAATACAGTCTTCCACACAGGCAACAAAACAATCAGAAGGCGTTTTGGTAATAACACAATGCGGTGTTAACGCATCCATCTCGGTATAAAAAGCGGTTGTTTTTTCTTCACCATCGATGATATAATAAGTGCGGATGCAGCCACGCAAAACAAAATAGCTTTCGTTCGACGATTGTCCTTCCTCAAGTAAAATGCTGCCTTTCTTTACAGAGCGAAAAATATTTAACGAAAGTAATGCGCTCTTTTCTTCATCTGTAAGGGTTATGTATTGTGCAATAAAATCAAACAGGATGTCTTGCATGGTTTGTAGCGGTTGTTACAGTATTTTATTCGCCAAGATAAGGATCTTTAATTTTTTTAACTGTATAGGTAATCTGTGCAAATATTACTTTGCAGCTTTTTCCGGTTGGTGATTGCGCCAGAAAACCTACCTGTAAAGGACCGGTTGTTTCAAACTGCAGATGCCTTACAAGAAACCATGTTTGGCCGTTTAACGAATAATACAGTGTTATTACATTGCCTGCCTTTGCTACCTTGTAAAAAACGTTGTTACCGGGTATTTCAACCGAATTGCAGTCGTCGGAAATATTTTTTGTTACCACACTCACCACTCTTCTGGCTCCCGTATAATCTTTTTCGAAACAGAATTTAATCCAGTTCAAACTGTCTTGCTTAAGCACAATTGCCCCGCCGTCCCACTTATTTTCAAAACCATGTTCAATGGATGCGGTCAGTACAAAATCAGAGTCGGCTTTAAACAACAGTTTCGGAGCATTGTCTGTGTTATAAGTAACGTTGGGGTCTCTGAACATATCCGTTTTTTCACCCGCTGTAAGGATGATCCTGTTTTTATCTACCGAAAACTCCAGGGGTTTGTTTTCCCATTTTAACGGATGTGGAATCGCATCCATTCGTACAATCTCTTTTTGCTGACTGTAACCATGCTGTACAAGCGTACATACAAACAAGCCATGCAGAATCAATTTGAAAATGTTCCTGTTCGCCATATAATAGAAGTTGATAGGATTTTTAACGACCGGGGCTTGCTGCTGTGTTGGAATTTTATAATGTCCAGCCCGGAACTGATGCTAAATTAATAACGAATCGTTGATGGTAAGAACGTCCGTCTCCAATTTTGCCAGCAGTACTTTCACTTTAGGCTTTCTAAATATTCCGGAACAGTAACAATTATTTTGGTTTTCGGTAATGCTTTTTTAATGAACGCAACATCATCTCTATGAATTTTTACATCCACAATTTTAAGAACTTTAAGATTTCTTAACGCCTTTATTTTTTCAAGTTCGCTCATCATATCAAACTCTTTGTTTTTGGAAAGGTCTAATACTTCAAGATTAGTCAATTCAGTTATTGAGCTTGGCAGAGCGATTAGTTTATTTGAATTAAGAATTAGTGTCTTTAAATTAATCAGCCGGTCAATTTTATTTGGAATGTCTGAAATATTATTAGCGTTGCTGTCTTTCAAGGAAGAAAGAGGTGGAAAAAAAACAACATTACTGCTACCTAAGTCTAAGTATGTGAGTTCGGTTTTATTGAAAACGGAGTCAGGAATAGCAGTTAATTTTTGTCCGCTTTAAACAAGCTTTGTTTCATGCCGGGTCATTTGTCCTTGGTTGCAGGAGTAAATTGTAAATAGTGTTAGAATTGTTAGTAAACGCATAGATGTATTGAAGACAACGAGCAGGGCTTTATGCAGGTTGGGAATTAGTATCCCGTCTGCCGATAACCGCTGCTGATTGAAAATATAAAGTTGGATTTAAGAACTAAAGTTGAAAGTTGTTTGTCAAGCCCGAAGCACAGCTAGATTTGCAATTGGTTGATATTTGCTGGTCAAGCCCAACTTGCAAAAAACCCAATGTTGCCTGCTGTTGTTCTTCGTCACATGCTACCAGAGTCAGGCCAATTTGTCCAATGAGTATTCGGTTTTAATGTCGGCTTGTATAAAGTTATGTCGCCAGTTGCAATAACTTTAGCTATGAGTTGCCACGTTTCGTAAGAACTTGGTCGGTTGTCCTGATACTGGTTTTGGTTATACTCGCCGGTTGATTTTTCCTGTTGCCGAAACATAGAAGCAAAAGTTTCAAAGTCTAAAGCATATTCACCAGCAACAAGATTTTTATTGAACTCATAAGTTGTACGTATGTGTTCGTCACTGATTGTAGGCTGAATAATTTTATTGAAGTCACGATGATACCACTCGTCAATAACAAATATTTTTTTAAGCTCTTTAGGAATTGATTTGTAAAGTTCTTCGTCAGTTGCTCTAAATAAGTCCCGATGTTTTGTTATAAGCAATCTGCCGACTTCTTCTAAAGAAATTCTCCCTGGTTCATATTCTTTAAGTTCAATTCCTGCATTCAAATAATCTTGTTTGTCATGAGAGAGTTCAATTTGTCTGCCTCTTATGTTCCAATACTTTGCTTCGGGCTTTAAAACTTCACCATCAACTGTGTTGTTGAAATCATTCCATTCAATAGGATAAACTGTGTAATAGTTTATGTCTTGCCCGTTGTAATGCTCCAGATTAGTAAGGTAATTTCCAAAGTAGCATATGTCAAGCATTATGCCGCCGCCCCTTGGGTTATAGCCTAATCGTTCTGCTGCAATTGCCCACCTGTCATTGTCACCTTTGAAAATATTAAGTCGACTGTCGATGAGGTATGAATAGACATGACCTAAGTCTATAAATTGGCAGTAGTATCCCAATTTATATTCGTCAAGCTTTGCAAGAATTTGGTCTTCCGTAATCATAGTAGAATGTCGCTATACAATTGAAGGCAACGAGTTGCAGATTTGCGATGGGCGGGCTTTTTACCACAAATGCCAGTGCGGAGAACTGAACTTTCGGTTACCACAAATATGTCTGCTGTGCAAGAAACCCCGCCTATTGCAAATGTGCTGTTAGGCACAGTTTATCTTTGATTTAGTTCGTCAATAATTCCAATTTGCTTAAGTAATAATCTACCCAAAGTCGTTATTGTCGAATAGTACTTTTTAGGTTTACCAGTAAAGTTGTCAAATTCAGGCATTTTAGTTGTACTGTCAATTCGAATTTTATGGTCAATTAATTCTAATCTTTCCAAATGCTCCTTATAGCTATTTTGAAGTGCGGCTTTGGTCATTGTTTCTTCGTCAGCTCCTATATAAGTATGAATAGGTTGCAAAATATTCTTATGCTTTTGTCTAAATTCTTCGTCACCACCAATAGTTGGAACTAAATAAGATCTGAGCCAAATAATCTCTATGTCATTGAGCTCAGACAGAATTTTTAATAATTGTTTTGATTCGTTCAATTGAATATTTTCATCCGTTATGCCAGTGGATAAAATAGATGCTATATATCTTCTTCTTTCATCTGTAATAGCTCTAGAAGCTTGAACAAATCCTTCTTCGATTAAATCAATAAAATCATCATTGTTTAAAAGGCTATTAATCTTTTCAGTCGGAATTTTAGAAAGCCTGTCATCAAGCTCTTTCACGTACTTGCTCAGTCTGTCAATTCTTTGATTTGGGATTAAATTACCAACAAGTTCGCTAAGTAATGAACCTGCAATTGGAACAACACCAACAGCCGATTTTGCTGCGGATACTAATAAGTCAGTTTTGTTATTGTCTAGATTGTCTTTCATTGTCAATTTAAATTGTGCCTAACGGCCACGGCTTGGCGATGTGGTGGTATTTGAAAATCGTCAACCCGTAACCGAAGCTAAATTTATAAACAAAAGTTCATTGTTCATTCTGTTGTTCGGCGTCATTCGTCTGCTGGAACTGAAGCCCATTAGCGAAACAAAAAGTTGAAAATATATTCGTCGGCCGCCATATTGCCAAACCGCCTGTTGTAGGCATACCCCTCGTCATTGGGTTTCTTTAGCTACTTTGATTTCATCCTTAAAGATTGTCAAGAAGTCGTCAATTTCTTTTTCGGTATAAGACCCAGCTAATGATGAAACTCCTCCACTAATAGCCGACATAATAGTCGCTACATAAATTATTTTGTTGTCTACGACAAGTCCAACTTTAAGCCCTAAATTTTTCTGGGTAAAGTCAAACCAGTTTTTTGTCGCTTGTTCGTTAAACCTGAAAACTAAAATATGTCCATTGAAGTTGCTATTAAAGTCTTTATAAACTGTGTCAACTTGTGCCATTGTCACAGCTGGAGACGTCCCTAAGAAATAATACTCGTCTTTGTTGTACAATTTAAAACCTTGTGTCTTACTAGTATCGTCAAACGCAAGATAAAAACCTGATTGAATTTTGATTGTTGTGTCTTCAAAAATCTGTGTCACTTTATTTTCTGTGTCAGCTACAACCTGATTTGTCTTGCCTAGTTGATTTACAGAAGGGGTCTTACAAGTGAGTAAAAATGTCGCAAAAAATATTGCTAAGATGTTCATTTGAAAATTTGAAGTTTGTCAATGGGGTTGCCTACAACGTTCACAGCTTTGCGGTCGGCGGGGCAATTGTTTTACGTCGCCCCTGGCGACGAGTGCTGAAAGGTGATACTAAAGATAAAATTTTATTCAAAAGCTTAATTGATAAATGTCAGCCGGTACAAATGCTAAATAGAATTACAGGTGATGACCGATGTTTTGCGTCGCCCCCGCTGCCGCCAAACTGGATGTTGTAGGTAGCCTTTCGTCCGACTACCAGTTTGGATTTTCCTCAATCAACTCCAACAAGTCTTCCTTGTAATAATCACCTTGTTCTTCATCGAAGTTTGTGTAGAAATCTTGCAGTTCTTCTTTTGTGAAAATAGGACTTACCAACGCAGAATAGTCTTGATAGTCTTTCACAATAGTCCATATAATACTTTTATAGTCGCCGCTTGAACTGTGTAAAATTTCTTCTTTTCCATTATCACAAGCCCAAAACTGGTAATGTCGTACAAACCTTGCTTCAACACTATTAAAAAACCAATCTCGTGCTTCACTGTCTTCACTCCAAGAAGTTGAATGGTCACGAAACGTATGCAGAAAACCATTTTTGAAGTCGCCAACAGTCAGTAAGTTTTCTTTAAACTTAGGAATGCCCCAACTTTCTCGATGCTGTTCAAAAAAATCTTCCGTGTCAATTCCGCTGCATTGCATTCGAATAAAACCGGCTCTTGTTTTGGCGGTCTCATTATCATGCTGCGAAAGTTGATTGGCGAAGTCTAGGTAAATATCAACAGATTCAAGTAAGTTATTTGTCCGTGCTTGAATAACAGGATTCAACTTATCTGCTAATAACAATAAAGGAGAGGTCACCGAATTCATTTCTTCAAAATACATACCGCTATTCAGCAGGTTTATTCGATATAATTCACATCGTTTAGAAATAAAGATATCGGGTAAACTTTTGTTTCTTTTATTTTTTCCTTTTTAAAAAAACTTATTGCCGTAAATATTCCTGCAGTGCATAATGGTAAACCGTTTGTCCCTTGTTTACCTTCTCTGCATAGGTTGCTTTTAATACAGGGTCATGTGTAATCTTTCGGGCATAAGCTACCGCTTCTGCAAACCGGCTGCGCTGTTGTTGCTGCTGCTTACTGGGTTTTACTTTACTCATATCGGGGTAACGGGTTACCACCGTTTTTTTACCGTACCGTTTAAATACAAGTTGCTTGCCTAACTGGCCACGCAGGCCATGGGTTAAAGGAGAGTGAGATGTTGCCATAAGTTAATAGATAAGCTGTGTATTCAAGATAGCAAGCAGTATGCACATTTGCAAGCAACCCCGCCATCTTTCGTTTATCCTTCGTTTATCCTTCGTTGGTACCAGCAGTACAAGCCCGGTTTCACCCGCAGCAACGCCCTGCATACCTTATTGCCATTCCCTTTTCTGCTGCATCTTTGCAGTACAACTACCGGCCATGCTCAACGCTGTTCATCATATCGCCATCATCTGTTCCAATTACGAAGTATCAAAACAATTCTATACCGAAGTATTGAAACTTACAATCATACAGGAAGTCTATCGTGCCGAACGGCAATCGTACAAGCTCGATCTGGCATTAAACGGTCGGTATATCATCGAACTGTTTTCCTTTCCGGCTCCGCCCGCACGCCCCTCCCGGCCCGAGGCCTGTGGCTTACGTCACCTGGCTTTCGCTGTAACCGATCTTGAAAATGTTATTACACAATTGCAGCAACAGCAGGTGATAGCTGAGCCCATCCGTACCGATGCATTTACCGGCAAACGTTTCACCTTTATTGCCGACCCCGACGGTTTACCCATCGAATTCTACGAAAGCTGATTCCTTTATTCAATTCATACAACAGTCCGCACAACTCAACGCTTTCTGCTGGCAGGCCGGCCTGCCGCACAATAGTTTCGCTGTATAAACAAACTACAGCTATGCACATCAGCTTACCACACAGCATCGAAAACCCCATCGGCGAAAAAATTATATTTCACGCAGTGGTTCCTCACCCCGAAGGAGAAAAACTACTCGCCGAAAATTTTGTGGCGCCAAACATCGGCCCGGTTATGCACACACATTGGTTACAGGATGAAGTGTTTACCGTTGTAAACGGCAACCTTGGTTACGAAATAGCAGGACAGGGAAAAAAGTTTGCCGGCCCCGGCGATACGGTTTTTTTCAAACGGGGTATCCCGCATCGCTTCTGGAATGCAGGTACCGATATACTGCATTGCAAAGGCTATGTACAACCGGCTTACAATACCGTTTTCTTTCTGTCGTCGTTATTTGCAGCGCAACAAAAAAGCGGTACTGCAAAGCCCGCTTTGTTTGAAATTGCTTTTTTAGCCACCCGTTATAAATCTGAGTTTGATATAACCGACATGCCGGTTTTTGTAAAAACAGTGGTGGTTCCTGTTGTTTATTTTCTGGGAAAGCTGTTGGGTAAATACAAACAGTTTGCTCATGCACCCGCAGCTGTAAAAGCTTAGTCGTTTATTTTAAGCTTGATGTTTTTGTAAAACACTTTACTGTTGGGGTCGTGGCCCTGTAAGGCAATGGTACCGCTGCTGAGTAAGCGTCCTTCCATGCCTTTATCCCGTTTCGCATTTGCCGGTTCGGTATAATCAACCACTTGTTTTTTATTCACATATACCCGGATGTTTTTCTCCTTTACCACAATGTGCATGGTAAACCATTCATTGTCTTTGGCAGGTGCTTCTTTTACATCCTGCACGGCATATAAACCGGCTGTTCTGCGCCAGTCGGTATGTGAGTTGTTGACCTGTACTTCATACCCTTTCTTTGGCCACGAACTTTCCCGGTATTGAGTGTGAATATATACACCGGAATTGGAGCCGGGCATGGTCATAATATCGAGCTTTAGCTCGAAATTTTTAAAGTCGTGGTTACCGGCATCACCATCGTAAAAAAGATGAGCCACTTTTCCGTTTACCACAATAGCACCGTTTTCTACTTTAAATGTTTCGGCGTTGGCACCCACTTTCCAGCCACTGAGTGTTTTACCATCAAACAACGCAATCCATTTTTGCTTTTTCGAAGGGCTAACCGCAGAAAGAAAACAAATCGTTGCAAGAATTAATGAACAGAGTTTCAGGCGATGCATGGCTTTTGTTTGGTTGAGTAACAAATGTATCTGATTGTGTGCATTCTTCCGTTACAGAAACGCAGAGCACCTCCTTTCCTTACAAATAAACAGCGGTATACGCTGTGCAAAAACTTCTGTTACTTTTGTTGCATGCGTATTATTGCTGTTATACCGGCCCGTTATGCGGCCACCCGTTTTCCTGCAAAGCTCATGCAGTTACTCAACGATAAAACCATCATCCGCCACACCTATGAAAATACGGTGGCCACCGGTTTGTTCAGTGAAGTACTGGTAGCAACCGACAGTTCGGTTATTTATGATGAAATTATCCGGCACGGCGGCAAAGCGGTCATGAGTAAAAAAGAACACGAAAGCGGCAGCGATCGTATTGCAGAAGCAGTAATGCACATGGAAGCAGATGTGGTGGTGAATGTGCAGGGCGATGAACCCTTTGTACAAAAACAATCGCTGGAAAAATTATGTGCCTTATTCAGCGATGCTTCGGTGGATGTGGGTTCGCTGATGCATCTTATTACCGATGCGGAACAGGTAACCGATCCTAACTGTGTAAAAGTGGTGGTTAATAAGCAGATGGATGCACTGTATTTCAGCCGCAGTACCATCCCTTTTAAGCGGGATGTAGATGCGCCGGTTCCTTATTATAAACATATTGGCATCTATGGTTACCGCAAAAATGCCCTGCTCTCGTTTATTCAGCTTCCGGTTTCACCGCTCGAACAGGCCGAAAAACTGGAGCAGTTACGCTTTCTCGAAAACGGTTTCCGTATACGAATGGCTGTTACCGAACCGGTTGGTGTATCCATCGATACAGCTGCAGATCTGGAAAAGGCCCGTGAACTGATACGTAAAAACCGCTAATCTTTAAAAAAAAGAGGGCGATTTCTTTCACATTGTCAAAATCGTTTCTATCTTACACTCGGTTTTTCATAGGATATTGGATTTTAAAACGGGGCAGGATTTCTATCTGGCCCCTTTTTTTATGTTCATCCCCTATACCAATCCAAACTGAGCACTCAGCTCCAGCATACGGTCAATCGGTTTTTTTGCAGCCAGGCGTAGCTCTTCATCCATTGTAATTTCCGGCACTTCATACTCCATACACAGGTATATTTTCTCCAGCGTATTCCGTTTCATATGCGGACAGTCGTTGCAGGCACAACTGTTATTCGGCGGTGCCGGAATAAAGGTTTTGTGCGGCGTACTCTTCATCATCTGGTGCAGAATACCCGTTTCGGTGGCCACAATATATTCGGTAGCAGTATCTTTTTCCGTGTATTTCAACAACTGGGTGGTACTGCCAATATAATCGGCCAGGCGTAAAACCGGTTCTTCACACTCCGGGTGGGCAATGATTTTCGCATCGGGGTGGCGTAATTTCAGCTTCGTGATCTTTTCCACACTAAAAATTTCATGCACCATACAGGCACCATCCCACAACACCATGTTCCGGCCGGTAACTTTATTGATGTAGGCTCCCAGGTTTTTATCGGGCGCAAAAATGATCTTTTGCTCTTTCGGTAAGCTTTCCACAATCTTTTGGGCATTACTGCTGGTGCAGATAATATCGCTCAGGGCTTTAATGCCGGCGCTGCAGTTGATGTAGGAAATCACCAGGTGATCGGGGTGTTGGGCCTTAAACTGTGCAAATAAAGGGGGTGGACAGCTATCACTCAACGAACAACCGGCTTTCAGGTCGGGGATTACCACTTTTTTACCTGGGTTCAGAATCTTGGCTGTCTCGGCCATAAAATGCACACCGGCAAACACAATCAGATCGGCTTCGGTGCTTTGGGCTTTTTGGGCCAGCCCTAAACTGTCGCCAATGTAATCAGCCACATCCTGTATATCGGGCTCCTGGTAATAGTGCGCCAGGATAATTGCATTTTTTTCTTTTTTCAAACGCTCTATTTCTGCAAACAAATCCAGTTCGGGATCTAATTCTATGTTTAAGAATCCGTTTTTTTCTACATTCACCTTCAGATCTGTAACAAGCATTGTACTCATGATGCTGCTTTTAAATTTGACTCGAAACTACTTCAAAAATTTTTGTGCTTTTTGCCTTAGTATATCTTAATAGATACTTATTTATTTAATAATCTAATACTATTATGGGTGTGAATTAGTGGATATCTGTACATCCATTTCTTTTGCAAAGTTAGCGATGGCATGTTTATACACAGTTATTCCCAACTCATCCACATTAGCAAATACAGCAGCAGAAAGCTTTTTGCCTGCTTATACACATTGGTGGATTGAAAACGGGTTGTACAAGTTCACGTAGTAATACACCGCATAAACCTGTGTTTGAAAGGAGGATAAACCACAGGTTGTAAACGTTGTTTTGGGTGTTTCGGTTACCGGATCATTCTCTTCACTATTCGTTCACCGGGTTATCCCCGTTTAGCATCGATGTAATCCACACGAAACCCCGGTTATGCACACAGCCATTGTGAATTCTGTTTTACCGGTTTTGAAACCACGGACCCGTTTTTTCTAAAACCTTTGTCCTGTGCTGTTTACGGGAGTTTTCCACAATTTGTTCAAACCTCTTTTTCCCCTATTTTTGCCGCTCACTTTTATAACGAACAATATATTATTATGTCCATTATTCAGCAGATTCGTGAAAAGTATGCAGCTGTGAGTATTGCTGTGATTGCTTTGAGCCTTATCGGATTTATTCTTACAGATTATTTTGCCGGCCGTGGCCGCAGTGGTGGTTCGCAACCTTCTTCAATTGGTACGGTTAACGGAAAGGATATTGATGTAACCGGTTTTAGTGAGCGTTTATCAGAAATGGAAAACAGTTATCGTTCGCAGGGAATGGATGTAAACGATGAAATGCGTCAGCAGTTAAACGAAATGCTGTGGAATAATGAAGTGGAAGAAATTATTCTTACAAATGAATACGATAAATTAGGCTTGGTGTTTAGTGCTGCTGATCTCGAAGAAGCATTGTATGGTACAAACCCTCCGCCTGCATTGGCTCAACAGTTTAAAGATGCAAACGGTAATTACGATCCGGCTGCTGCCCGCCAGTTTATTAATTCGTTAAAGAAGAAAAAGGCAAACGATCCGCAACGTGTGTATGTGGAGCGTAATGTAATTGATTACATTATCCAGAATGGTTTACGTATGAAGTATGCATCTTTATTGGCAGGTGCAGTATTTTATCCCAAATGGTTAAGCGATAAAGAACTGAACGACCAAAGCAGTATTGCATCTATCAGTTATGTGGCTGTTCCTTATACATCAATCAGCGATAGCGCTGTAAAGGTTACAGACGAAGATATTAATGCGTATGTACGTAAGCATAAGAACGAATTTAAGCAAACAGAAAGCCGTAGTATTTCTTATGTAGTGTTTGATGCGGCTCCTAATAGTAAAGACAGTGCTGCTGCTTTAAGTGAAGTGGTAAAAGTGAAAGATGCATTTACATCAGCTACTGATGCTGCACAGTTTATCATTGCCAATAATTCAACTACACCTTTCTTTGATGGGTATGTGTTGAAATCAACCATGCAGGTACCTAATGCAGATTCAATCCGCAACTTACCTGCCGGTGCTGTATTTGGTCCTTATGCAGATGGTGGTAACTATGTATTGGCAAAAATGATTGCAAAAAGAGAATTACCCGATTCAGTAAAGTGCCGCCACATCCTGGTTGCTACAGTAGATCAGCAAAGCGGTCAGCCAATTATGAGCGACAGTGCTGCTGCAAAACTGATTGATAGTATTAAGAATGCTGTAAATGCTGGTGCAAGCTGGGCAGAGATGGTGAAGAAGTACAACCCGCAAAGTGATGGCAGCCGTGAAAATAACGGTGAAATGACATTTACTTCTATCCAGATTCAACAACCCAACTTTGCAAAAGAGTTTGGTGAGTTTATTTTACTTAACGGTAAGCAGGGCGAAAGAAAAGTAGTGAAAACAAACTTCGGTTACCACTACATTGAAATTATGGAGCAGAAGAAAATTGAACCTGCTTATAAAATTGCTTACTTCTCACGCACAGTAGAACCAAGCGATGAAACAATCAGCAGTGCCAGTACAGCTGCTGCACAATTTGCTGCAGAAGCTCGTAATGCAAAACAGTTTGATGCGGCTGTAACGCAAAAGAAATTAATTCCCCGTGTCGCTGAAGTTCGTCCTACCGATTATACAATCATTGGTTTGGGTGGTGCCCGTAATCTGGTTCGTTGGATTTATGAAAACGAAGCAGGCGATGTATCTGAACCAACAACTTTAGGTGACAAAGTAATTGTTGCTTTAATTACCGAAGAGCGTGAAGAAGGTTTACCCGATGCGAAAACAGTACGTGTACAGGTGGAAAGTATCATCCGTAACCAAAAGAAAGCTCAGGAAATTATTTCGAAAATCGGTAACAACAGAGACTTGAACCAGGTAGCAACTTCATTTAAAACAAATGTTTTGCGTGCCGATAGTATTTCGTTCTATTCTCCGTTTATTGCGGGTGTTGGTATGGAACCTAAATTAACCGGTGCTGCATTTAACCCGGCGAATAAAGGAAAAGTAGGTGAGCCTGTTGCAGGTACTTCTGCTGTATTCCTTTTCCGTACCGAAAATGTGGGTCTCGTTTCTGCAGGTAATGCAGCGTATACCGACCGTAGAGCACAAATGGAAGGCGGCATGAAACAAAGTGCAGCCAACGCTTCTTTACAGTCATTACGCACAGCAGCAACTGTAAAAGACAGACGTATTAAGTTCTATTAATCTGTTTTTCTACCAATAAGGCAATGGGCATAACTTAAGTTATGCCCATTTTTATTAACAGTAGTTTTACGATGGAAACAATGAAAAACTACGATGCTGTTCTTTCGTAAAAAAGGAAATGGCATATTTGAAGTAATTTTACTATCCTAATCTTTTTTGTTATGAGTGAAGTGATAGTAAACCGTGTTGCAGAAAGTGCTTTACAAACCATTGATCTTGAAAGCATGATGCCTGTTGAAGAGCCTGTGTTGTTTGATCTGAAGGATTATCTCTTCATGGGTTTGATTATTAAAGAAAAAGAGTTTAGAGCTGCACTGCAACAAACAGATCTTTCGGTATTTAAGGATCAATCGGTGTTGGTAACCTGCAGTGCAGATGCCATTATTCCCATGTGGGCTTATATGTTGGTGGCTGCTTTACTGCAACCCGCAGCTAAAGAAGTGTTCCTGGGTACAAAAGAAGAATGGAAAAAGCACAGATTGATGCAGGCTGTCGCAACACTCGATCTTGCTAATTACAGCGGGCAACGGGTAGTTGTAAAAGGATGTGGCGATGAACCGATACCGGAAGCAGCGTATATGGAAATAACAAACCGTTTACGTCCTGTAGCAAAAAGTATTATGTACGGCGAACCTTGTAGTACTGTTCCAATTTATAAACAACCAAAATCAACTGCGTAAACATCAGTGGCATTCAACGACTTTCGTAACTACCATCCTTACAGGCTTACTCCCCGCCAACGGAAGTTCCTTAAACATTGGGAAAAAAGAAGGACCGTTCCAAAATGGAAATACATTCTGTTTCACGGTGTGTTAAGAGAAGGGTTAATTTGTATGGTAGTGATTAAACTGCTGCAGTTTGTTTTTGATCCGCAAGCCTTTCAGGGTTTTTATTTTAACACCATGGGTATACTGTTCCTGGTTTTGGAAATCTGTTTCTGGTTGGGCGGCGGCGGAATCATTGGTTGGTTTAAACACCGCAGCTTCGAAACAGAATACGAAATGCTCAAGAGCATGGAGCATTTTTAAGTTTATTCTACCTCAACAACCAGTTCAATTTCTACAGCAATATTATTCGGTAGTGCAACCATACCCATGGCGGCTCTTGCATGTTTGCCTTTATCGCCAAACACAGCTACCAGCAAATCGCTGCAACCGTTAATTACTTTTGGTTGCTCTGTAAAATCGGGTAAACAATTTACATAGCCGTTTACTTTTACAATCCGTTTTACTTTACTTAAGTCGCCACCCAATGCATCCTTCAATGTGGCAATTAAACTCAGTGCAGTTATTTTCGCTGCCTCGTAACCTTGTTCAACGGTAAGATCTTTGCCAACCTTTCCCATAATATTCGTTCCATCTGCTTTGGTGGGTCCATGCCCTGCAAGAAACAACAGGTTACCGGTGCGTACATACTTTACATAATTGGCAATCGGTTTACTTGCCGGTGGTAATTGTAGGCCCATCTCTTTTAATTTTTGTTCCTCCTGTTGTGCAGAGGCTGTGATAGATGCAGCAAAAAAGACAAGCAGTAAAATGTATCTCATATCTAAGTATTGAATGGTATTGATTAAAACCAACCTCTTTTACGGAAGATGTATAGCATAACGATTGGTATAATAATCATCATGGCACAGGCAAGGTAAAAGCCAAACTGGTGATGGGCATAGGGTATAATATCAAAGTTCATCCCGAACATGCCGCCTATGACTGTGGCCGGCGCCAGTAAACAGGTAACAATGGCCATCACCTTCATTACTTCATTCATCTTCAGGTTTACATTACTCAAATAGAGATCGTGTAAGTTCATCATCATATCACGGTAGTTCTCGGCAAGATCATTGGCCTGTACAATATGATCGTATACATCTTTAAAATATTTAGCAGTGCGTTCTTCCAGTAAAGTACTTTCACTTCTCAGTATACCATTAACCATATCACGCACCGGTGCAATATTTCGTTTGAGTACAATCATTTCTTTCCGTAACTGGTTAATTTTTGCAAGCGATCGGTTATTGGGCTGGCGGATAATATCTTCTTCCAGTATTTCTATTTTATCGCTCAGCTTTTCCATCACCACAAAATAGTTATCTACAATAAGGTCGATGAGCGTATAAAAAAGATAATCGGTACCGCTTTGCCGTAGCTTGTTGTTCCGGAACTGTATTTTATCCCTCAACGGATTAAACACATCCCGGCTTGCATCTTCCTGGAAACTTAATACAAACTGTTTACCCAGTACAATCGATATCTGTTCTGTTTCAACAGCTGAATCTTTTTCATTGAAGTAAAGCATATTGAGTAAACAGAAAATAACACCGTCAATTTCATCCATTTTCGGTCGCTGACCAATGCTCATAATATCTTCCATCACCAGCGGATGTACATTAAAATGGTTGCAGATCTCTTCAATATCTTTCCGGCGAATGCCATCTACATTAATCCAGGTAACGCTGGAAGAATGTTTGTAACGGAAGGCGTCTTTTACCTCTTTTAGTTTTTCTTCGTAGAGGTTTTCCGCATCATAATCGTAAACATACAGGTTAATATGGTCGGGTTCTGTACGTTGCGGTACAGCGGTTGGGTTTACATGCAAAATACGTTTCGTACGCAGCAGGTTAAAAGGGTTCAGCACTATGTCCAGATAAGAGCTCCGTTTACCCATAAGTAAAAATTTGAACGAATTTAAAACATTCAGTACGCAACATCAGCACACTTCAGTAGCTTTAAGATATGAAATGACCCATTAATAATGGGGAATAACATGTGACCAATAACTAAAACCTAAACGTGTACACATGAAACGTTACTTGCTCCTCCTCTCTTTTGTTGCAGGAATCATCGGCTGTAACAATGAAGCTTCAAAAGAACCCGATGTAGTAGCAGATGTAAATCAACCACAGCAATGGTTTGCTACCGATACCGTTGTTATCTGGGATTGCAGTGCAGAAGAAGAAATGCGTAAGCGTATTTACGCACCACTCGATTCGGTTACTGTTGCGCAGGCTTTAATTAATGGCGTGAATAAAACCTATGGCGAAATGAAACTGGAATTTGATCGCCTCGCAGGTGATACGCTGTATGTAAAAATTCCGGAAGCTTCCTGGCTTACAGAAAGAGCCGGTAACACCGGTGCAGAACAGTACCTGTCTTTTGCTGCATTAAACCTGCTGGAAACAAAAGCGGTAAACTATGTGCATTTTGATTTTACGGCCGGTGTACATGCAAGGCCCACAACCTGGAGCGATAAAGACTTTGCTGATTGGAAACTCGATCCTTCTTCTGTGCAGGCAAGCCAGTAGTTTTTTACACAAGCCTGTAAAATAGATTGAATTGTTAAAACGTTATAGTACGGCAACCCGTTATGGGACTTGCCTGTCTATGCTATAACCAACCAACCGTTTTATGAATAGATTTTTACCCTTTGTTCTTCTTATTGCCTGTTTATATTCCTGCCGCAGTAACCGTATGGTTAGCGAAGAAAGAGATTTGAGTTCGCTGGTAAACCGCTTAAACAAGAAAGGCAGTGATGATAAATTAATGGTCGATATTTTAAACGTTTACAACAGTGCTTACCTAAAGGCAAGTCAACGACTGGCTAATTACCAATACGATCCTGTACCTGCAAAATGGGATAAGCTCATTGCTGAGCTGGAAGGCATTCAACGGATGTACGATATTATAAACCGCAATGCATACGCCATCCGCACAGTAAAGCCGGTGAACGTTTACCCCCGCTTAATGGCTACCCGTGATTCCGCAGCCAACGATTTTTACTATTATTCTTCTGATCAAATGCTGTTGAATACAAGACAGGGAAACCGTGAAGCATTTTATGGTTTCGATAAAGCACAGCAATATGTTCCCAACTATCGTGATGCTGCAGCACGCATGAAAGAAGCGTTTGATAAAAGCATTGTACAGGTGTTGGTGAATAATTTTGAATACGATGTATTGGGCATGGGAAACTTTGGTTGGTCATCGTTAAACGGAAGAGACCGTCAATACCACAGCAACATGATTCGTGATTTAGGTGGCCAGGGATCAAACAGTATTCCTGCCCGTTTTTACGATCAGTACGAATTGCGCCGGAACGGAAAAAGCCCCGACTATGTAGTGGATCTGATCTGGCGGAATGTACGTTTCGATCAGGGTCTCGACAGGAGCAGAACCTACAACCGCAGTAAAAAAATTGAAACCGGAAAAGACACGGCGAATAAACCCATTTATACAACTGTTATGGCAACAGTATATGTAACGGAACGGGAGTTAACAGCAACCGGCGATCTCAATGTGATTATCACCAATACCGATAACAGGGAGCAGGTATTGTGGGATCGTTTACCCTCGAACTATCGTTATACATACGAGTATGCAAAATACACCGGCGATAAACGTGCGTTGGAAGACAGCGACTGGAGCTTGATTAACCGCAACAATAATCAACCCTTACCATCAAGAGATGAAGCTATGGGCGAATTGATACGAAAGGTTTACGATCAAACAGTAAACCGTATTCGCAATACAGTAAGCTGGTAATTATTTCAGGAGCTGATAAGCAATAAAGCTGATGAGATAAGCAAGGGCTGTCATATAGCCCAGCTGTATCAAAGGCCATTTCCAGCTGTTGGTTTCCCGTTTTACTACAGCCAGTGTACTCATACATTGCATGGCAAGTAAGTAGAAGATCATTAACGAAACACCGGTTGCAAGCGTATAAATTTTTTCACCTTTTGCATTAACGGCTGCATTCATTTTCTGGCGGAGTGTTTGTTCATCTGCACCATCACTGTCTACAGAATACAAGGTAGCCATGGTGCCCACAAATACTTCACGTGCTGCAAATGAAGTAATCAACGCAATACCAATTTTCCAATCGTAGCCAAGTGGTCTGATCACCGGTTCAATATATTGACCCATGATGCCGGCATATGAATTTTGTAACAGTGCGGCACCACGTTCTTTTTCTAATTGTGCAGTGAGTGCAGGGTTGGCCGCAATCTGTTGTTCGTATTGGGCTGTTACTTTTTCTAAACGATCACCGGGTCCGTAACTGCTGAGTGCCCAAAGTAATAAGCTGATGATCATAATCACCTTACCGGCATCAAACACAAAAATCTTTGCTTTCTCAATCATGGTTAGCAATACATTTTTGTAACGGGGATGACGGTATAACGGTAACTCTAGAATAAAGAAACTTTTTTCTTTGATGTTGATGAAACGCTTGGCTACATAAGCCACTACCAATGCCATGACCACGCTGAAAACATATAAGCCCATCATAACAAGACCCTGCATACTAAGAAAACCGAGGTAGTATGTTTTAGGAACAACCAATGCAATTAAAATAGTGTACACGGGTAAACGTGCACTGCAACTCATCAGTGGCGTAACCAAAATAGTGAGTAAACGTTCTTTCCTGTTTTCAATATTCCGCACACTCATAATAGCCGGTACAGCACAGGCAAAGCCACTGATCATGGGCATTACACTCTTACCGTTTAAGCCAACCTTGCGCATAATTTTATCGGTTAAAAAACCAATACGTGCCATGTAACCGGTTTCTTCCAGAATGGTGGTAAGACCAAACAGAATCATAATCTGCGGCACAAATACAAAGATGCCGCTGAGCCCGGCGAGCACACCATTAATAAACAGATCGCTTAATTTATTTTGCGGCAACCAGCTGCTGAACCAATTGGAAACATTGAGGAAAAACAGCTCAATCATATCCATTGGATATTGCGCAATCCAGAATATACTTTGAAACAACAGGAACAAAACCGTTAACAGAATAGCATAACCCCAGAAACGATGCAGCAAGACCCGATCGAGTTTTTCTGCAATGAGCTGTTTCTTTACCGGCGATACTTCGGTTATGGTGTTTTGTACAATCTGTTTAATGCGTTGGTAACGCTGCATAATTTCCTCGGCCTGTATGCGTGTATGCTGCACTTTATTCCGCACTTCAATTGCTTCAATCTTATCCTGCAGTTCGTTCGAGAGCAGAAACGATTCATGATTGATGAGGTGGTGAATGGCTGCATAATCGCTCAGTTGTGGTAACAGATCTTTTACTTCTGTAACCGCTTCTGTAGCGAGGTTTTTATTGGGTATAAAATCAAAAGCAGGGGGACGGTACTGTTGTTTGGCAGTTGCTTCAACCGTTTTCTTCAACAGTTCAATGCCTTTATTCTTCCGTGGGTTTACCGGCACAACCGGAATACCCAGTTCACGCTCCAATGCTTTCACATCAATCTGGATATCCTTTTTACGGGCTACATCCATCATGGTTAAGGTTAATACAGCCGGTATCTTTAAATCGATGATTTGCGAAACAAACAGCAGGTTTCGTTTTAAGGTACTGGCATCGGCCACAATAATCAGCACATCGGCTTTTACCTCCCGATCCTGGTTCATCAGTACTTTATAACTCACCCATTCATCTGCACGGCGTGGATATAAACTGTACGAACCGGGTAAATCAATCAGCTCGGCTGTTGTATCGTCACTGATTTTAAATTCACCTGATTTTTTATCAACTGTAACACCCGGAAAGTTGCCCACTTTCTGGTTTAAGCCGGTGAGGGTATTAAACAAAGAGGTTTTACCGCTGTTGGGGTTACCAACCAAAGCAATATGGATTGTGTTTGTGGCCATGAAAGCAAGTGCAAATGTAGGAGCAAATCCTGTGAGGTCATTTACGAACTTTGGAAACATTCGCAGAAGCGTTTGCAAACAGTGCTTTAAATTTTGTTTGCTGCCGATAAGTAACAAAGCATCTGTTTACCTTTACAGCCAAATTGCTCATACGTTCATGAAAAATGTTTTGTTTGTTTTCCTCGCATTCCTGTTTAGTACTGTTGTATATGCTCAAAAATTAAGTAAAGCCGATAAGGTAAGTCTTGAAAATCTTCGTACGCATGTGAGCTATCTCGCAAGCGATCAGCTGGAAGGTCGCCGTACAGGCACCAAAGGCGAAGAGCTGGCTTATAATTATATAATGCAGCAGTTTGAAAAGAACGGATTAACACCCAAAGGTGAGAAAGGCTTTTTACAACCGTTTGAAGTAAATGAAGGAAAGCAACTGCTTGCATCGAGCTTCTTCATTATTGATGGTGAGCATTTAAAGCCGGAGAAAGACTTTTTTGCATTAGCATGGAGTGCCAACGGTTCCATTGAGGCTGTGGCTGCTGCCAGTTTACACGAAAGCGGCAATGCCTGGTTTTGGGATATAAAAGAATTACTGAGCGAAAATGAAAAGAATCCTCATTTTGATCTGGTAACGGCTATCCGTTCAAAGGAAAAAGATGCTGTGCAGAAAGGAGCCACTGCCTTAATTATTTACAACAGCGGAACGAAAGACGCCGGTTTAAAGTACGATGCGAAAGACCGTTCTGTCTTATCAACAATTCCTGTATTGGTATTGCAAAAACGAATCGCTGATAAACTGGCTGCTGACCCGAGCCACATGATGGATATAAAACTGAAAGTAGAACAGGGCGATAAAATCCGTAAAGGACATAATGTGGTTGCTTATATCGATAATAATGCTGCGAATACCATCATCATTGGTGCACACTACGATCATCTGGGTTATGGGGAAGATAATAACTCAAGGCATACAGGCGACGTTGCTATTCATAATGGAGCAGATGATAACGCCAGTGGTACGGCAGCTCTGCTCGAGATCAGCAGGTTGCTGAAACTGGATGGTGTAAAAACAAACAACTATCTTTTTATTGCGTTCAGTGGTGAAGAGTTGGGTTTGTACGGTTCTAAATATTATACCGATCATCCAACCATTCCGTTTACCAACGTCAATTACATGATCAACATGGATATGGTGGGTCGTTTTAACGATTCAGCCAAAACCATCACCATTGGTGGTATCGGTACTTCGCCTGCTTGGGGTACATTAATCAACGAGAAAAAACCTGCTTTTGCTATTAAGATCGATAGCAGTGGTACTGGTCCCAGCGATCATACATCTTTCTACAGAAAAGATTTACCGGTGTTGTTTTTCTTTACGGGTTTGCATACCGATTATCATAAGCCGAGTGATGATTTCGATAAAATCAATTACAACGGTCAGTTAATGATTGTAAAATATATCAACCGGTTAATTGCAAGAGCGAGTAAAGAACCCAAGCTTGCTTTTACAAAAACAAGGGAACAACAAACAACTACATCTGCACGCTTTACAGTAAGTATGGGTATTATGCCCGATTATACATTTAGCGGTGCGGGTGTAAAAGTAGATGGTGTAAGTGCAGGACGTGCTGCAGAGAAAGCTGGAATTAAAACCGGTGATGTGGTTGTGAAACTGGGTGAATTTGACATCAGCTCGGTAGAGAGTTATATGCAAACGTTAAGCAAGTTTAAAAAAGGGGATGCTACGAAAGTGAAAGTAAAGCGAGGCGATAAAGAGCTTGAGTTTGATATTGCGTTTTAACGGAAAGACAAACGGTACATGAAACTGAAAATCGATAATGAGTTACTGGCGGAAGAATTCTTTGAGGATACGCTCCTGCTCGGTATTATGGCTTCGCTCGAAAGTCATCAGTTTGTATGGCAGGTAAACCAGGCTATGCGTTTCGATTTCCGCATTAACAATGAAATAGAAATTCAGTTAACAAAAAAGAACCGTAACTATTTTTTTTCAGTGTTTGAATTTCAGGAGCCGCACAAGGCACTGGTTTATTATCTCTACAAAAATCAGTACGATGGTGAGTATCTGTTGCCGGAGTTTAAACATCTCGATTATCTCTGGCTGATTAAAGGCGATCTTCCTTCGAAGGATGATGAGCGGGCCCTCATCAATGATATCCGCTCCTTACCTGCGGTACAGTTGGTTGTCGAATTAAACAATGAAAAGATTAAGCATAAACAGCATTTAATTCTTTGATAAAAACGTAAAACCATGTGGATAGAAACAGACAATAAGTTGTACAGGAAATTTGAGTTTGCAGATTTTTCAGAAGCATTTGCTTTTATGACCCGTGTTGCAATGGAGGCAGAGAAAATGAATCATCATCCTTTATGGAGTAATGTGTGGAATAAAGTAGAAATATGGCTGAGCACACACGATGCCGGTGATGTGGTTACAGAAAAAGATAAAAAGCTTGCCGAACGGATCGACAAGCTTTTTTCAAAATGAGTTTGCTGATTTTATTTAATAAATGTAAACCACTGTTGAAAATACATTCCAACAACAGGTACCGGTTTTTCTTCAGCATTCAGTGCGCCAATAAATCCAAGTACCCACAGAACTACTAATGCAATCCAGATAAGTGAAATAAGAAAGGAAAGCATAGGTACTAAAAACACAAGCATCCAGAAGCCGGCATATAACGCAAGACCACAGCTTACCAAGCCCAGACTCTGGCGTAGGTGAAATGCAGCCAGCTGCTGTTTACTGTTACTGTTTGTATAACTCACGTACGCAATAATCCATCCAATAATGGTTAAATAACTTACCCATGATATTGTTTTGGTATCCATACAAGTTGTTTTAATTATGTAAGTAGCAAAATTGCAAATCAGTTTGTAGACCGTTACCTGTTACAAATTTACCTGAATTACTTTTTCTCCTTTTGGTATAAACGAACCAATTGGTTTCATAAAGGCTTCCAACCCATGTTGCGTTAATAATTGCTGAACAGTTTCAACCGCATCTGCCTTTACGGCAATCAATAATCCTCCGTTTGTTTGTGGATCGGGTAACAGGTTAAATGCTTCCATTACATTAACGCCCGCTCCAAACGCAACTTTGCTGCTGTAGCTGTTCCAGTTGCGGTAGGTTGCATCAGGTACAATACGTTGCGCTGCATATTCTTTCGCTGCATCAATAAAGGGAATATGCTCATAGTTAAGTTCTGCAGAAAGATTGCTTCCCTCAGCCATTTCAATCAAATGCCCCAGTAAACCAAAGCCTGTTACATCGGTCATGGCTGTTACTGCATCGAGATGTCCCAAGAGCTCGCCGTGTTTATTCAGTTGTTTCATTTGTGTAGCAGCAATACCCACATGTTCTTCTTTCAACACAGCACGTTTTTCCGCAGTACTCAGTACGCCAACACCAATGCGTTTGGTAAGGAATAACACATCGCCTTCATTGGCCGTATTATTTTGTTTGAGGTGTTGTTGCTGTACAAGACCGTTTACAGCTAAGCCAAAAAACGGTTCGGGCGAATCAATGCTATGTCCACCGGCCAATGGAATACCAGCTTCTGCACAAATGTTACGGGCTCCATCCAATACCTGTTGCGCTAAGGATGCGGGGAGTTTTTCAACCGGCCAGCCGAGTATAGCAATTGCCAACAATGGTTTACCGCCCATAGCATACACATCGCTGATGGCGTTTGCCGATGCAATTTGTCCGAAAGTAAAGGCGTCGTCTACAATGGGGGTAAAAAAATCGGTTGTTGAAATCATAGCCATACCATTTCCGATATCGTATACAGCAGCATCATCTTTACTGCTGTTACCCACCAGCAAACGATGATCGGTAGCCATTGGTATGGTTGATTGTAAGATCTGTTCCAGTATAGCCGGTGCAATTTTGCAACCGCAACCTGCACCATGTGAAAATTGTGTAAGGCGTATGGGTTCTGCTGAAGTCATACGCAAATGTAATAGCATAATTGTTTATTGCCGCTTAATTCGTACCGCAGAGCTTTGTTTGGTATCGGAAGTAAAACGTATTTCATAACGTTTATCATCTGCACGAATAATCAGAACGCCGGTGTTCGGCGGTATTGTTCCTTGGTTTTCGGCAAACAGCGAAACAATGAGGTCATTAGCAGCAGGTACAGCAATGGTTTGTTTGAGTCCTTTATCGCTCAAGGCTACTTTGCTCAGTAATACCTTGTTATTACAGAACACTGATACACTGTCGCCGTCAATCAATCCATCATCATATAATTCTATCAGAACCGAATCACTTTTTATGCTGATGGTTTGCAAAATGTTGAGCGGACGGGTTGCAAGTTTTAAAGAGTCGTTGTTAACCGTTGCAGGAGTTGTTGTCTCTTTTTGTGTTGAAGGAGTTGACGGCGCTATAACCACCGCATTTTTTTGTTCCAGTATTTTAATCAGCCCCGATTTTGAAGGGTCCTCTTCTTTCTTCATAAAAGTTTTGCCTTCTTCCTGAAAGAGCTGTGAAATGCTTTTGGTTGCCTGCTTCCAGTCGCCGGTGGCCTCTTGTCCATCAGCATTCAGAAACAGAATATGGGTTTGAAAATTGTTGTTATCGCCGGGAGGGTTTTCGTACACTGTTTTTATTTCAGTAATCACCATGTAGCCATCAAACAGTGTTCCTTTAATTTCGCAAACAGCGTAAAAATTTCCATCGAGTAAGGTGGAGTATGAAAAACCGGATAACTTATTACCTTCCTGGAAAATGAGCAGCTCGTATTTATAGTTTGCATTCAACTGCAAGGCATTGTTACTGGTAAAACGACCACGCCATAAGCCGGCTACGGTTTGTGCCTGTGCAGTAAGAAAGCCAAGAATCAACGATAAAGTAAAAGCAAACTTCATCGTACAAAGATGATAAATAGCCTGATATAAAATTGTTATTCTTTACGCCGTAAAACAACCGACGAGTTTTTGTTTAGTGTAGAACTGAAATGAATCTGGTAGCGTTCATTGTTGGTAGTTATTACCAATAAGCCGGTATTAGGCGGAATGCTACCAAGGTTTTCTGCAAAAAGAGTCAGTTGTATTACTTCACCCGGTTGTATCGCAATAGTTTTTTTGTAGGCGCTTGCCTTTAATCCCACTTTAGAAACCACCAGTTCATTATTTACGAATACACTTACAGTGTCACCATCAATTTCACCGTTATCATATAAGGAAAGAGTAATGCTGTCGCCGCTAAGTTCTAACGCATCGATAATTTCTGTTTGACGTTTTACAATAACAGGATTATTTATGACTGGTTGTTTTGAAGGGCCTGTTGGTTGAGCGGTATTATGTTGAACAATGGTATTGCCAACACTGCTGATTGTTGATGTTTGTTGTGTTGGTGCAACGGGAGTGGTTGGTTTTTGATCAGCAGGTTTGTTTTCCGGTTTTGTGGTTGCAACAGTTGTTTGCTGCTGTACAGTATTGCTAGCCGCAGGTTTATTTGTAACAACTGGAGTAGTTGTTTTCTGTTGTTGCGGGTTTGTTGTGCTGACTGTTTGTGGTGAAGGATTTGTTATTACGGGTGCTGGTTTCGATGTTGTGGGTTGTGTATTTACAGGTTTGTTTTGTGCGACAGCAGTATTGGTTGTGTTGGCAGTTGGTTTATTGACTGGATTTGTTGTTTTCACCGAATCTTTAACAGTAAACGATTGTTGTTGTGTTACCGTAGTTGTTGGTTTGTTTTGTTGTACAGCAATGTCGGTCGGCTTTGGTTGGACTGTATTAGTTACGGTGTTGCTGCCTGGCGTGCTAACTGAGTCTTTACTTGTTTGCGTCTTTTTAATAATCGGTTGTTTTTGTTGTACTACTATGTCAGACGGTTTGTTTTGTGTATTGTTTACAACATCTGTACTCGTTTTTTGAACGGTGTCTTTTGTTGGTTGAGACTGATTGGTAGGTGCCGATGTAACTGCAACATCGGTTCGTTTGGTTTCAGATGTTGTAGCAGGTTTCTTTGTTTGATCCAGTTGCGTGGCAACTATACTTGTTTGCGGTTGAACTTTTTCTTCAAACAACATTTCCTTGCCAAGCTGTTTTTCATCTAAGCGCTTATACAGTTGTGTGGCTAAATAATGCCTTTCACGGCTCACAGATACGGAACCTGTAATGGGTAAATACTTTTTTGTACGGGAGGTACTCCACTCGCCGGGCATAACGGAAACGGTGTCATGATCTGTCTGTATCTTAAAAAACATTACAGTTTTAACACCGCTTGTTTTTTCTTTAAAGTTGTTGGATACTGACTTCTCGTCTTCAACAATCAACACACTATCTGCAATTCTTGCTGTTACCTTAACCAGGTTATAGTACAGCACATCTTCTACAATAAATAAACGCTGACAATAGCCAACCAGTTTTCCGTCTTTTTCTTTCAGAGTCAGCTCAAAGTCAACTGTATATTTAGGACTGTCAACCTCCATTTTACCTTTGTAAACACCGGTTACAACCTGCGTTTTTGCAGTGCATACCGTTAACAGAAGAAACAGAACGAGTAAATAGTTTTTCATGTACTGGTTGTTTACAACCTGTAATTACTGTTGTACAGGCTGTTGGATTAATAGATCAATATTGGATGCCGTAACGGTTTTACAGGGTATTCTTACTAATAACGCTTCAAGTTGCTCTCTATTATGCATGCCCTTTAGATACCACTTGTCGTAGTAGGTAAGTAAAATACGGAAACAATCAGCAACACGGTCTTCGATCAATGCATTTATCGCTTCTTTGGTTTCAAGTCCGCCCAGCCGTTTTTTAATACGGATGATAGCATTAACTAATCGTTCACGCTCATGTTTGCCATATTCCTTTACCAGGAAGTTTAATCGCTCTTCAAACGGTATATCCACAAAGAGTAATGGGTGCTGGCGCATCTGTTTCCATAAGTTAATTGGAATATTTACATCACCGATCCGCTGGCTTTCATCTTCCACCCATATTACCTGTTTTTTTTGGGAGGCTTTCCATAAGCGGAGTGAGAGCATGTTTTCAAATTGTTCCTGCGAAGGTTGTGCCGGCATACCCAGATTACCAAAGGCCGAGCCTTTGTGTTTTGCCAATCCTTCGAGGTCAATTACATTTTCCTTTTTCTTTAGCAGTTCATCCAGTAAATAGGTTTTACCGCTGCCTGTATAACCCCCCAACACTTTAAAGCTGTAGGTTTTTTCAAATTGATCAAGAGCCCAGCGTCGGAAGGTTTTATAACCTCCAACCAGTGTATACACGTCAAAGCCATACAAATCAAGTAACCAGGCAACAGCCCCACTACGCATCCCGCCTCGCCAGCAATGCACCAATACGGTTTTTCCTGAACCGGTAGTATCGTTTTTTTTCCGCTTTGCAGCATTGTGCGTATCTACAATCTGTTCGGCTTCTTCCACCATTTTACGCATTTTCACGCCAAAATAATCAAGGCCAATTTTAATTGCTTTTTGCCGGCTTTCCTGTTTATAAGCAGTGCCCACAACTTTTCGTTCTTCATCTGTAAACAAAGGAAAGCTGTTTGCATGTTCTATATGTGCATGAAGGTATTCACCGGGGCTTCGCACATCCAATACTGGGTGGCGATCGGCGAGTAGCAGAAATTCCTCAATGGTTATTTTTTTAACTGCCATACGAACGCAAAATTATTTATTCCTTAATGAAATCAGGAGTGTAACAATCCAAATGAAGATTGAGATACCGAAGAAGATGAATGTAAGCTGCTTCGCCACAAGAAACGATTGAAGGTCGCTGGTGAAAAACCAACTGTAGCTCATGATTAGAAAAGAAAGGATGCCTAAGGCACGAAAAATATTTCCGATGCGCTGCAACATGTAATATAAAAAAGTCCCGCACGGATGCAGGACTGTTAGTTTAGTTTTCTTTAATCTGGATGTTTACTTCTTTTCCCTTTTTCTCCAATTTAATTTTTCCGCCGGCATCGGTTTTAATTTCAACTTTTCCATCTTTGCCTTCTACTTTAATACCATCCTCGGCATTAATCTTAATATCTACAGAGTCTCCATCTTTTCCTTCTACAGAAAGTCCTTCCGAACTTATTTTTACTTCACCCGAATCTGTTTTGATTTCGAGTTTCGCTTCGCTGCTTTCTTTTTCATTGTCTGTTTGCTGTGTACTGTCGCCGCAGCTCATCAGAGTTAAGAAAAATATAAACGCAAATAACTGTTTCATAAAAGATGTTTTAGGAAAGAAATTAATTGTTCATACTAATGAGGAACTCGTTGTTGTCTTTTGTTCCACGCATATGTTGTAACAAGGTATTCATTGCTTCTTCCGTTGTCATGTCAGACATGTGTTTACGCAATACCCACATACGTTTTGCTGTGTCTTTATCAAGCAGCAGATCATCACGACGTGTACTGGATGCAACAATATCAATAGCAGGGAATATTCTTCTGTTGGCGAGTTTACGATCGAGCGCAAGTTCCATGTTACCGGTACCTTTAAATTCTTCAAAAATCACCTCGTCCATTTTACTGCCTGTATCAACTAATGCTGTTGCAAGAATTGTAAGTGAGCCGCCGTTTTCAATTTTACGTGCAGCACCAAAAAACTGTTTTGGCTTTTGCATCGCATTTGCTTCCACACCACCACTCAATACTTTGCCACTTGCAGGTGCAACAGTGTTGTGTGCTCGGGCTAAACGTGTAATCGAGTCGAGCAGAATTACTACATCGTGTCCACACTCTACCAGGCGTTTTGCTTTTTGTAAAACAATGGTTGAAACTTTTACGTGTTTTTCAGCTGGCTCATCAAACGTAGAAGCAACAACTTCGGCACGCACACTGCGTTCCATATCTGTTACCTCTTCCGGGCGCTCATCAACCAATAAAACGATGAGGTATACTTCCGGATGGTTTTCGGCAATGGCGTTTGCTACTTCTTTCAGTAAAACTGTTTTACCCACTTTCGGCTGGGCAACAATTAATCCACGCTGGCCTTTACCGATTGGGGTAAACAGGTCCATAATACGTGTGCTGTAATTGTTAGATGTTGTAGCAAGGTTTAATTTCTCAAACGGAAATAAAGGTGTGAGATAATCAAACGGTACACGGTCCCGCACTTCTTCCGGTCGTTTACCATTTATTGTATCAACCTTTAATAATGCGAAATATTTTTCACCTTCTTTAGGCGGTCGAACAGAGCCATACACCGTATCGCCTGTTTTTAAGCCAAAGAGTTTTATTTGAGAAGGAGAAACATAAATATCATCGGGACTTGAAAGATAGTTGTAATCGCTGCTGCGCAGGAAGCCATATCCGTCGGGCATCATTTCCAATACGCCCTCGCCCTGAATCACACCATCAAATTCGATGTTGAATGATTGTTCACGTTTGTTGGGGTATTGGTGGCGTTGCTGGGGTGCAGGTCGCTCAGCAACAGGTGGGTTTTCACCCTCCTGGTTCGATTCGTTGAGTAGTTCACTCAGTTCCATTTCAGGCGGACCGGCAACAAAATCATCTTCACCGGGCAATGTAAAACCGGGAGGAATAATTGGTTCAACAGGCTTTTCGACTTTTTTAATGGTTTTTTTAAGAACAGGCGCAGGAGCTGGACTGTCTTCTTTTTTCCTTTTAGGTTTTGCAGCAGGTGTAACTTCCGGTTGTTCTTCTCCGCTTTCTATAATGGCTTCTTCGGTACCGGAAGATGTTGTTGTTTTAACAATACGCTTACGCTTGCCTTTGTCTTCAGTACTCTTGCTTTCGCTGGACATAACTGCTTGTTTATCGAGAATTTTGTAAACCAATTGCTGTTTGTCCATTTTCTTGGCGCCGGTAATTTTCAACTGCTCCGCAATATCAAGCAGCTCGGGAACGAGCATGTCGTTCAGTTGTAGGATGTCGTACATAAAAATTTTAGTTCATTAACACGGATGATAATCGTAAGACTTTTTTAGATCTGTAAGTTTGAAATGATACTTTAAGGGAACTTGGAATGACCGAATTTGATGAGCTTGTGGAAGATCGGATGTTTAAATATCGGTCGGTTTCCTCTGCAATGTTACGGGAAAATCGGAAAACCTGAAAAAAAACTATTGTTGACCAAAATGAGGCGGAACGTTGCTTTGGTATTGATTACAACGATTTCGTTCACATCCTGTAACTGCAGTAGTTATCTTTGCCGCTCAAATTTCAGCGAATATGTTTAACAAAAGAGTTAAAATCAAAGAATTGCTCACTTGGGAGCCACAACAGCAGGAGGTAACAGTAATGGGTTGGGTACGCACATTCCGTAATAACCAGTTTATTGCGTTAAATGACGGTAGTACGAATAATAACCTGCAGGTGGTGCTGGAGCTGGGCTTATTTGAAGAAGATCTTTTGAAACGTATTACAACCTCTGCTTCGTTGAAGGTTACAGGTATGGTAATTCCATCGTTGGGAAAAGGGCAAAAGCTTGAAGTAAAAGCGGCTTCGATTGAAATACTCGGCGATAGTGATGCTGAGAAGTATCCGCTTCAACCCAAAAAACACAGTCTTGAGTTTTTACGTGAAATTGCCCATTTACGCTTCCGCACCAATACGTTTGGTTCGGTGTTCCGTCTGCGTCATGCATTAGCGTTTGCGATTCATAAGTTTTATAATGAAAAGGGTTTTGTTTACATGCATACACCCATTGTTACCGCCAGTGATGCTGAAGGTGCAGGTGAAATGTTTCGGGTTACGACTCTTCCTTTTGACGGAGCGCCACGTAACGAAGATGGTACCGTCAACTTTAAAGAAGACTTTTTCGGTCGCTCTACAAACCTTACAGTAAGCGGTCAACTGGAAGGTGAATTGGGTGCAACTGCTTTTGGGGAGATTTATACATTTGGTCCAACCTTTCGTGCAGAAAACTCCAATACCGCACGTCACCTGGCAGAGTTCTGGATGATTGAGCCCGAAATGGCTTTCTGCGATCTGGAAGACAATATGAATCTGGCGGAAGAGTTCATCAAATACATCATTCGTTATGCAATGGAACACAACAGGGAAGACCTGGAGTTTTTGGCACAACGCTTAGCTGATGAAGAAAAGCAACTTCCGCAAGACAAGCGCAGTGAAATGGGCTTAATTGAAAAGCTGGAGTTTGTAGTGAATAATAATTTTGAACGCATTACCTATACTGAAGCAATTGATATTTTGCTTCAATCGCCTGCTTATAAAAAGAAGAAGTTTCAGTATGATGTGAAATGGGGAATTGATATGCAAAGCGAACATGAGCGTTACCTGGTTGAAAAGCATTTCAAAAAGCCCGTTATTGTTACTAACTATCCCAAAGACATTAAAGCTTTTTACATGCGCCAGAACGACGACGGTAAAACAGTTGCCGCAATGGATATTCTTGCGCCGGGTATTGGTGAAATCGTTGGCGGTTCGCAGCGTGAAGAGCGTTTGGAAAAACTGGAGCAACGCATGAAAGAAATGCATATTCCTACGGAAGAGCTTTGGTGGTATCTCGATACTCGTCGTTTTGGATCGGTTCCACATGCAGGCTTTGGTCTTGGTTTTGAGCGTATTGTACAGTTTGTTACAGGTATGGGCAACATCAGGGATGTAATTGCTTTTCCCCGTACACCCAAGAATTGCGAGTTTTAGACAACATGCAGCGGTGAAAAGCGTTTTAGTATCTTAGCTAAAAGAACCAACCATGCAAAAAACGCTTTTCATCTGTACACTTCTTTTTATTGTCTTGTGCGCAGGCAATTGTAAAAAGCCTTCTACACCCGATACATCTGCTACCGGCGATTACCAACCTTTAACGGTTGGCAGCGAATGGAACTACACGGTTACAGGATCAAATGCCGGTGTTTATAAAGTAACAATTCTTAACAGAGATACGACTATCAATGGGAAGGTTTACAGTGTTGCCAGCAATTCTGCATCTGTAAATGAGTATTACGCCAAGTTCAATGGTGAGTACTTACGTTATAACAAGTTTGCGGAGTTGAATAATCAAACAATTGAATTACTTTATTTAAAAGATAAACTTGCAAAGGGTCAAACATGGACAGAAACAAAAACTGTAAATGTTACACTTGGTGGTTCGTCTGTGCCTGTTACCGCAACGCTGGTTTTTACAATTGCAGAAAAAGGAATTGATTATGTAGTAAACGGGACGACATTTAAAAATGTAATAAAAGTAACGGTTGCACCAAGCTTCAGCATTTTTGGAAGTACTCAAAATCCCGATTCGTATGATTTACAATACTACTACGCTTTTAATGTAGGATTGATTTATAGTAAAACAAGTATTGTAATGGCGTTGGCTGGAATTAATCAGAACTCAGAAACAAAGATTGGCGCATATACGATTAAGTAATTATTAATCTCCTTTTTTGTGAGAGTCTAACGCATCTTTACGAATAAGATCTGTTATCATCTTTTCTAACCTCCGTATTTTTTCATACAACTTTAATACTACGAAGAAAAAAAGAAGAATGCATAAGTAAAAAACCAGATCTGCACCTCTTCCTACACCAAGAGAATGTGCAAGAACGTTTGTCCAATCTGGAAACAGGATAAAGATGATGGCAGTTCCAACAAGTAGTAGTAACAAGAAGATGTCAATAATATTATTTCTCCACTTGATAAAATAAAACAGCGCTGCTAGCAGTAGTCCGCTGACGAGAATAAGCTGTATCCCTGTCATTCAAATAGTTTATGTAAAAGTAAATCGAAAAAAATTCTAATACTATTCCAGGTCGACTGTCCTTTTTTTGTCGAGTAATCGGTATATCGTATATGAACAGGAACTTCAGTTAATCTTAATTTGGACTTTTTAACAAAGAACAATAATTCAGAGGCGTGCGCCATTCGGTTTTCTGTTATCTGTAACTGTGAGGCGGCTACCGCATTTAGTGCTCGTAAACCATTATGAGCATCTGTTAATAGAAGCCCGGTAAAAATAAAATTGATATACCGGGCTAAATGGAGAATAAACTTTTTGCGTATAGGGATGTTAGATCCTGCTTTTAAAAATCTCGATCCGAATACAATATCAGCATGTTGTGAAATAAGCGGCTGTATAAGTGTTGGAATGTCTTCTATAAGATGCTGTCCGTCTGCATCGAAGTGCACAATAAATTTTGCCTGTTTCTGTAGTGCATAAGTTGTTCCGGTTTGCAAAGCTGCTCCTTGGCCCAGATTGATTTTATGTCGAAGAAGATGCAATTTGTCGTCAGTACCGGGAAGTTGAACATATTTTGTTGAGCCATCGTCAACGACTACAACGTTTAATTTATTTGCTAACAGTTGAGATACTACAGATTGAATAATAATGTCTTGTTCATTGTAGGTTGGTACAATTACAAATAGATCATTGCTTTTTTGTATCTGCAGATTCAAATTATTTGGTTGTTGCTGGGTAAATGTATGCAAGAAATAAAGTTGTTGTACTTAGCGAAGTTATTTCCTTTGCTCGTGCTTGAGCTATCAGCAGACTATCTGCTTTTGTAATTGGTCTTTGTACTATCAGAAGCATTTGAATACTTTTTGTTGTTCGAAGTGGTTTTGAAAATAGTTCAGAAGGTTTTTGTGTTACTGCTACTTTGGGTTTAAATGAGAAGTAAGCAAAATATGGTTCTTGAGAACAGATGACGGTTTGATAATTAGATTTGGAAAGTTCATCTATATGCCACTCGATTTTATTTCTTTCTGCTCGAAGCTCAACTTCTTTGTCTGGAATGTTATGGGTGAGTATATTATAGTAGAATTTACAGGTTAAAGTTGAATGATATACGATTGAGGTTGTCAGAATAACTAAGCCTGCTTTTTTAAGTATTCTTCGTATATATATTACCCGCATCTGAATATACCAAATTGTAATTATAAGGATAAGTAGAGATGGTAGTAGGTAATAGCGGCCTTCTTTCACATAGGTCCATCCGCCGGGTATTCCATTCCTGCTGTTATGAGATATGGATAGAAAGAACAGGATCAAAGGAGGTATTATTGTGGTAAGTAGCAGAACCTTTATTGAAATTAGGTTTCTTCTATCCAAATCGTTTTTTACGTGAGCATATTTTTTGATTAAATACACAATAACCAAATAAAGCCACAAAAGAAAGAGACCGATTGCAAAGATGGAGTAAATAGCACCAAAATGGTTAAGTATATAAGGGTATCTGTTTTCTATATATGAGAAATACACAAAAGATTTTAAAAAGAAAGGATAAATGAACGATAGGTTTGAAAGGTAGAATCCACGACTATCCATTGACACGGATTGTGAGATAGGTTGTGCTGTATATTGTAAAAGAAATGTTTCTTGGCTAATGATTAATGCTGAAACACACAGAAGCAGAAAGAGTCCTTGTTTTTTTGTTGTCCTGTCGTTCAATATTATTCCGGTTGTAAGAATTGAGAAAGGAAAGAAAATACTCATTGGATAAAATTGATATCGAAAAGCTGAAGGCAAAAAAAACAGCACGGCAGAGAGAATGAGGGTTCTTTTTTTAGGAGTAGATTGTGATGTAATTAAGTTGCAGCAGTATATGCATGCCCAAAGGCAAAATGTGGCTGCAGCCAAATCGCTAAAACCCGGTTGTTTAATGAGATCGGGGTTGATAGCTAAAAGAAGATATGCAGCAAGTCTATATGGTGTTGAAATTTTTAGAAAGTCAAAGATTTTATGTATGGCAAGAAATAAGAAGATTAATAGGAGAATAACCAAGATAAAATCTGTAACAATTATACTACCCGTAAGCTTTAGGAAAAGACCGGTTATAAATGTTACTAGCGGGGGCCATAAACGGAGACCCTCAAAATAATAGTTCGACAAATCATTAGCACTTGAGTACACAAAGCCCATACCGTGTCCGTCGGCCAAATTTTTTGCAGCACTATTGATGATGTAGTAGTCTGTGTGTTGTAAAGGGAAATATAGTAGCAGTAGTAGTCTTGTAAGAAAGGCAAATGCTATGAACGACAAAAGTGTTTTTCGACCATTCATGAATAATGGGTCTTAATTGTTAGAGAAATAGTTTTCAATTCGCTCCTTTACATTCTTCCGTATAGAATAATAAAATAAGTTATAATCACCGGCATGATAGTTTTTTGTTTTTAACAAAAAGCCAAATAAAAATTTCGGGCGGTTAGTCCATAGTACATTTTGTTCCACTTTTGCACCGTTAGTGTGCCGATACCGCTTATTAAAATTGTATAAAACGGAACCGTCATTTTTCTTCCGTGGCACAAATGAATTCGTGTTAGTCCAGCATAGTGGATTGACGACAATGGCTTTTGATTTTTCTTCTTTCACATAATCAGGAATATAACCGGTTCGAAATGTCCGCCACGAATTCACACAGCCGGTTGCATCAGGAGAAGTACAGGGTTCCAAATATTGAAAATAGTTTTCAGTTACAGGTAGTCCCACAATATAAGCTGCTACAAGTTGCTTTTGTAACGGAGTATTTTCAAAATATTTTTTCAAGAGTTGACTTGCATGCAATGTACCCTGACTATGTGCTGCTATTATTATCGGCCTTCCATTGTTATAATGCCTAAGGTAATAGGTAAAGGCTGCTTCAACATCAGCATATGCTAATGCTAAAGCATTTTTACTTGCAAGTGAATCTTTCGAAAAAAATGAATAAATATGTGCTTGCCGGTAACGTGGTGCAAAAATCCTGCAACTGCCGTTATACACGCTGGCTTGGTATAAAATGGAAGTATAATCCGTTTTGGCGTTAATTTTTGGGTCTGCTAACGAAGCATTCCAAACTTTTCCAGCCACTGACTCGTCTGTGAGTGTAGTAGGATGAATAAAAAACACATCAACGCTGCTGTCAACTGCTTGCTTACGCAAAGGTTTTGGTATACTGTCAGACGGATCTTTTTTCCAGGGATGTGCTGCCCAGAATTTCAGATCGGCATAATCGGGAACACTGTCCTTAGGTGTAAAAATTGTTTTATAATTGCTGGTTTGCAATTCGTACGATGGAAGGCATCCTATGCATGTAAATACATACATGAGCTGCACAAATAAAATACCTTTCTTCGATTCAATCAATTTTGTAATTTTTGCAACTCAAACCTAAATGAAAACTGCCATATTAATAAACTAAAATCATTATTATGACCATACCTGGTGTTGATCTTGCTGAATTTACAAGTGGTGACCCGATACGTAAAGCGAAGTTTGTAAATGAACTTGGACGTGCATACGAAGAAGTAGGATTTGTGGCGGTTAAGAACCACGCCGTGCCCGACTATCTTATTGCTGATTTGTATAAGTATGTGCAACAGTTTTTTTCACTTCCACTAGAAAAAAAGAAGGCGTATGAAATTCCTGAACTTGCAGGTCAGCGTGGTTATACATCATTTGGAAAAGAACATGCGAAGGGAAGTGAGGCACCGGATTTAAAGGAATTCTTTCAGTACGGACAAAAAGCAGAAGGTTCCGATTTTGTTCCGGAGGAGTACCCTGAAAATGTACAGGTAAAAGAGATAAGAGATTTTAATCCTACGTTTCACAAGGCGTATCGTTCATTTGAAGAAAGTGGGAAAAAACTTTTACAGGCAATTGCCTTATATCTTGGTTTAGATGAGTTTTATTTTGACAGTTGGGTTAACAATGGTAACTCTATTCTCAGGGCTATACACTATCCACCAATTACGAGTGAGCCCAAAAGCGCAATAAGGGCTGAGCAGCATGAAGATATTAATCTAATTACTTTATTGGTTGGCGCCTCTGCCGATGGTTTACAGATTCTCACCAAACAAAACGAATGGGTGGGTGTAACTTCTTTACCGGAGCAGATTGTTGTGAATGTGGGTGATATGTTGCAGCGCCTCACAAATAATAAGTTGAGATCAACAACGCATCGTGTGGTAAATCCGCCAAGAGAACTCTGGCATACTTCCAGATTTTCAATACCTTTCTTTCTTCATCCAAAGGGTAACATGTCATTAGCGTGTTTGGAAAGTTGTGTTGATGAATCAAATCCCAAACAATACCCCGATGCTACGGCAGGGGAGTATCTGGATGAACGCCTCAGAGAAATCGGATTAAAAAAATAATAAATACGAACTTCTGAAATTTATACGCCACATTCCGTTTCTAAAAGCAGTACTGCTGTACACGCTCACTGCCTTTGGTGGGCCACAAGGCCATATTGGAATGTTGATGAAAGTGTTTGTAAAAAGAAGAAAAGATCTGACCGAACAGGAGTTAACAGATCTTTTCGCTTTTTGTCAATTATTACCCGGTGCCAGCTCCACACAAACAATTACGTTAATTGGGTACAAGCGTGGTGGTCTTCCGTTGGCATTGGTTACGTTATTGATTTGGATAGCACCTGCATGCTTTATCATGGGTGGACTTTCTTTTTTTGTCCATTATCTGGATAAGAAAACATTGCATACGGATATATTTAAATTCCTTCAGCCGATGGCCGTTGGGTTTCTTATATATGCTACCTGGCATAGTTACAAAACCTCGGTCAATAGTTCCATTACCAGAATAATCATGTTTATCGCAGCAATTGCTGTTTATTTTTTTATTAAAACGCCCTGGGTTTTTCCAATCATTTTGGTTATCGGTGGAATTGTAACAAACTTTGGCAACAAAGGTGCCCCTAAGAAAGAGGTAAAACGACGTAAAATAAAATGGACAAATCTCTGGTTGTTTGCATTTGTTTTTATACTCGCTGGTTTTCTTAGTGAAACTGCAAGAAAACAGGAATGGGAAAACAGGCGTGCGTTTAACCTGTTCGAAAACTTTTATCGTTTTGGAAGCTTGGTATTTGGAGGCGGACAGGTGTTGGTTCCAATGATGTATGAACAGTTTGTAATCCGTGAAAAAACGCAGTATATGACGGGTGAAGAATTATTAACGGGTGCGGGTTTTGTACAGGGAGTGCCAGGTCCTGTGTTTTCGATGGCGTCCTATACCGGAGGAATGGCTATGCGTGATCTGGGAAAAGAAAGTCAGGTGGCGGGCTCTGTCATTGGTGCCGTTGCTATTTTTCTGCCCAGTCTTCTGTTGGTGTTATTCTTTTATCCCATTTGGAATAACTTAAAAAAGTATACAGTTGTTTATCGATCTTTAGAAGGAATCAAAGCTGCTACTGTTGGGCTTATGGTGGCTTCTGCTTTTTATGTTGCTAGAGATATTTCTATTCTCGAATTAAATACAATCAGTTATTTGAATCTCATTGTTATTTTGTCAACAACAGTTTTATTGTCCACTACAAAAATACCACCGCCGGTGATTGCGTTGGTTTGTCTATTACTTGGCTGGATTTTTTAGTTTGTAATAGCCGGTCTCCTCCAGTTCCTCAAGTACCACATCGGGTACAAGAAAGCGAATTGATTTTCCTTCCTGAATTAACTCACGGATATGTGTAGCCGAAATTTCAAGTAAAGGTGCTTTCAGCGTATACAGTTCTTTTACCAGTGGTTGGTTTGACGCAAAGCCGGGTCTTGTGTATACATAAATAGGATAGTGCTGCATAATGGTTTCAGCGTTTTTCCATTTATCCAGATTCTGTAAACTATCGCTGCCCATAATAATGGCGAACTCATGTTGCGGATATTTTTCCTGCAAGTAGGTCAGCGTATTGATCGTATAGGAGGGTTTTGGCAAACTGAATTCAATATCAATTGCTTTAAAGCTGGTACTCTTTTGAATAGCGAGGTTTACAAGATGCAATCGGTCATATTCATTCAACAGGGTTTTCTGTTGTTTAAACGGATTCTGTGGAGATACCACAAACCAAACCTGTTTAAGATCGGTTTCGTTTAAAACATGCTGTGCAATAATTAAATGACCGTTGTGGATAGGGTTAAAAGAGCCAAAGTATAGCCCGATTTTCATTAGTATGCTGATTTACAATTAGTTAAGTGTTGTAACAAGAATGCTTTTTGCTTCTTCCAACCGTAAACTTAGTTGATAGCCTGCCACTTTTATACTGATTGGATCACCAAGTGGTGCTTGCATCTCCATTAAAATTTCTTCGCCCGGCACACATCCCATTTCCATAAGTTTCAGGAAAATTTCATCATTTTCAAAAGAATGAATCACTGCTTTCTGCCCTGGCGCTAATTCCGATAGTCTTTTCATATTCATTGCAAAAGTACCGCATCCTTAACTGAATCTTCCCGAATTTTGAGGACTATGGTTACGAGCAATGTTAATTTTTTTTATCAGGAGGTTCGGTTCGGTTTTACAAATAGAACTGGGTTGAAGCAATTTATAGATAAGCTCTTCAGGTTCGAGAAGTGTAGCTTGGTTAATCTCAACATTATTTTTTGTACGGATGAGGCCCTACTGCAGATTAACAGGAATTTTTTGCAACATGACTATTATACTGATATTATCACTTTCCCGATCAATGAAGCAAAAGGATCGATTGAAGCCGAATTATATATCAGTATTGATCGTGTGAGGGATAATGCTAAAGCTGGCACTGTTTCCTTTAAAGAGGAGTTGCATCGTGTCATTTTCCATGGTTGTTTACATCTCACAGGGTACAACGACAAGTCTTCACAACAAATTAAGAAGATGAGAGAACGGGAAGACCACTATTTGCGTTTATATCTCAAAAAGTAGGCGATGTTCCACGTGAAACAATTCTTGTTTATTCTTCTCCTTTGCATCAGTTCAACGGCGGTAGGTCAGGGGGTTTTAACTCTTCGTGATAAACCCTTTGAGTATACTATAGCAATTGATTCGGTCCTATACAAATCGTTTAGTGCATCAAAAGCCTTTCGTCTTCTTTCTAAACCTGAACAGGAATCGTTGTATTGGGTTAATTATTTCCGCCAAAACCCACGTAGGTTTTGGAATACTGTAATGAAGGAGTTCCTCCTTCAATTCCCCGAAGCTAAATCAGCCTATACCCGTTCTTTGGAAGCCGACATTATGAAAACGCCGCAAAGTCTTCCCTTGCTTGCGCCTGATTCCGGATTGGTAAAGATGGCAACAGCACATTCAGCCGATTTAAAGAGGCGTAATGGAATCATCAGCCATACATCTTCCGATGGAAAAACTTTTGTACAACGGATAAAAGCTGCAGGGAGATACACTTGTGGTGCTGAGAATGTATTCAATGGCAGCTTTAATGCGTTAGAATCCCTGATTGCCCTCCTTATTGATCAGGGTGTACCCGATAAAGGTCATCGCTTAAACTTACTCGATTCTAAGTTTCAACTGGTTGGTATCTCTTTCGTTTCCTTTAAGGAGGGTAAAGGAATTCTGGTTCAGGACTTCGCATGTCGTTGATGTTCCACGTGAAACATAGCTCTGTTCACAGCTAATTAGAGGTTATCTTTGCAGCCTTAAAAGGTTTGAATACATGTTTCCAGAGTATGATGTTATTGTTGTAGGTGCCGGCCATGCCGGTTGTGAAGCAGCGGCTTCTGCTGCCAATATGGGTAGTAAAGTGTTGTTGGTTACAATGAATATGCAAACCATTGCCCAAATGAGCTGCAACCCGGCCATGGGTGGTATTGCAAAAGGTCAGATTGTTCGGGAAATAGATGCCCTTGGTGGATATAGCGGTATCGTAAGCGACAAAAGCATGATTCAGTTCCGTATGCTAAACCGCTCAAAAGGTCCGGCCATGTGGAGCCCCCGAACACAAAACGATCGTATGCTCTTTGCCTCAACCTGGCGGGAGATGCTGGAGCAAACGCCCAATGTAGATTTTTACCAGGATATGGTAAGAAGTCTGCTTGTAAAAGACAACAGATGTTATGGCGTGGTTACCGGTCTTGGGCATGAAATAAAAGCCAAGGCGGTAGTGGTAACGAGCGGTACCTTTTTAAATGGTGTCATCCACATAGGAGAGAAGCAGTTAGGAGGTGGACGTATTTCGGAGAAAGCTGCTACAGGTATTACTGAGCAGCTGGTTGAATTGGGTTTTGAAAGCGACCGGTTAAAAACAGGTACACCTCCCCGCATTGATGGCCGTAGTCTTGATTACTCCAAAATGGAAGAGCAAAAAGGCGATGAAGAGATCACCGGCTTTTCTTACATGGATGTTCCGCTCATTAAAGCGGCTGAGCAACGGAGCTGTTATATAACCTATACAAGTACAGAGGTTCACAATATTCTTAAAACAGGGTTCGATCGAAGCCCGATGTACCAAGGCCGTATACAAGGTACCGGTCCACGCTATTGCCCCAGTATTGAAGACAAGATCAACCGGTTTGCAGAAAGAGACCGCCACCAGTTATTTGTTGAGCCCGAAGGCTGGAATACAGTCGAGATATATGTAAACGGATTTTCAACCTCTTTACCCGAACAGGTGCAATACGAAGCCCTTCGTAAAGTTCCTGGCTTTGAAAATGCACGCATGTTCCGCCCCGGTTATGCGATTGAATATGATTTCTTTCCGCCAACACAGCTTACTTATTCACTCGAGACAAAGCAGGTGCAGAATCTCTTCTTCGCCGGCCAGATCAACGGAACAACCGGTTATGAAGAAGCAGCCTGCCAGGGATTAATGGCCGGTATGAATGCGCATCTTAAAGCAAGCGAACAAGATCCGTTTATTTTAAAAAGAAGCGACGCTTACATCGGTGTGTTAATCGATGACCTCATCAGCAAAGGAACCGATGAACCGTACCGCATGTTTACCAGCCGTGCAGAATACAGAACGCTGCTGCGACAGGATAATGCCGATCTGCGCTTAACCGAACTCAGTTACAAACTTGGACTGGCATCGCAGGAGCGCATGGACAAAACAAGAACCAAGCTCGAAACGGTAGAAAAAATAAAAGCAACACTGGCAGAAGTTTCTTTAACACCTGAAGAAATCAATTCCTTTTTGGAAGAAAACAACAGTGCTGCACTTACACAAAAACAAAAAGCATTACAACTCCTGTTACGTCCCGGCATACAATTAAACAAGCTTATTGCAGCATCACCAACGCTGCAGCAACTAACGGGAACGCATACCTCCGAAATTCTGGAGCAGGTAGAAATACAGGTGAAGTATGATGTGTACATCGAAAAAGAAAAAGAACTGGTGCAACGCATGAGCCAGTTGGAAAACCTGGAAATACCCAACAGTTTCGATTACAATAAAATTTCTTCACTCAGCACAGAAGCGCTGCAGAAGTTTAATAAAATCAGACCACGAACACTGGGACAGGCATCACGCATTTCGGGTGTAAACCCAAGTGATGTGCAAATTCTGATGGTGTACATGGGTCGCTGATCATTCCATCAACTTAGTAGAAAAAAGGTAATTTTTTGACAGTGCAGAATTTACAATCCTCCACTGGTGGCATTCGTTTTACTCTCTGTCATTAATCTCTACGATATTATTCGTTTTTGTTTCAAATTTGAGTAACCGAATCATCATGCACTATGCAGCAATGCTGGTGCTTCAATTTTATTTTTTTTGAAGTTACTGTCGTTGTTCGGTGCATTTATTAATTACCGAGCACATGAAAAAATTTGCCATTAACCTTATCATCTTATGTCTGCTGTTTTTTTCTGCAACAGCACAAAACGCTACACGAGTAAAAATTACTTGTAAGATTGTAAACAACGAGCAACAGGCGTTGGCCAATGCTACGGCCGAACTCTTACGCAGCACCGATTCTTCTTTAATAAAAACAGCCATCTCCGATAAAAACGGATTGATCGAATTTGAACAGATTCCTCTCGGTACCTACATCATTAAAACAACTTCTGTTAATTACGAAAAACAATTCTCTGCAGCCATAACAATAACAACAGAACAAACAACGGTGTCTCTTGCAAATGTTGTGCTGATGCCTGCCGCAACACAATTAAAAACAATTGAAGTAACAGGCCGCAAACCTTTTATTCAACGCATGGGCGACCGCATTGTAGTAAACGTAGAAAACAGTGTGGTTAATGCCGGCAGCTCTGCCTTTGATGTTCTCGAACGTTCGCCCGGTATTTTAATTGATGCCAACGATAATTTAAGTATGCGTGGAAGAAGCGGCGTTATTATCATGATTGATGGAAAGCCAACGCCTATGAGCGGAGCAGATCTTGTGAACTACTTACGCAGCTTACCGGCGAATGCGATTGAACGGATTGATCTGATTACAAATCCCTCATCGAAATATGATGCAGCAGGCAATGCGGGTATCATTGATATACGGATGAAAAAAGATCAACGCTTTGGAACCAACGGAACCATTACAGCCGGTTACGGACAAGGGGTTTATCCCAAAGCAAATGGCGGCATCAACTTCAATCACCGCAATAAAAAAATGAACCTCTTCGGTGGTTATAATTATGCTTATCGTTTAAACCTGAACAACCTTTTACTCGATCGTAATTTCTTTACCAACAACGGTGTGTTTACAGGCAAAGACGAGAAAAATAATTACACCAAAATTCCACTCGATCTGCATACCCTTCGTTTCGGTGCCGATTTCTTTCCGACTAAAAAAACAGTGATTGGATTTGTAGTCAACAGCAATCTTAATTTTATTAATCCCAATAACAGAAACAGTTCGGTGGTGAGCGATGCTTCAAAGCACCCCATCTTCACCTTCCGCACACAATCACGCAACCACAACGAGAATATGAATGCGGTTGCCAACTTCAACATTAAACACAGCTTCGACAGTACAGGTAAAGAACTGACCGCAGATATTGATCTGGGTTATTTCGGATCGGAAAATAATTCACGGGTGGGTACCCAATATTATAAACTCGATGGTACTGCTTTACAACCCGATTATATCCTGGATGGTTTACAAAAAGGAATACTGCGGCTGGCAACACTCAAGTCGGACTATGTGCAACCGATGAAAAATAAAACACGCCTGGAAGCCGGCTTTAAAACAAGCCTGGTACATGCCGATAACGATGCACGCTTTAATGATATGAGCAGCGGTACACCGGAGAATGATGTGAACAAAACCAATCATTTTTATTACGATGAAAATATTAATGCAGCGTATGTAAACCTGAAAAAAGAATTCAAACAGTTTGATGTGCAGATTGGTGTACGTGCCGAAAACACCAACGTAAAAACAAAACAGTTAAAAGGAAACATCAACTGGGATTCATCGTACACACAACTCTTCCCCAGTGCCTACTTCAATTATAAATTAACTGAAGAGCAAACATTGGGTGTATCTGTAAGCCGCCGCATCGACCGGCCCAACTATTCACAACTCAACCCGTTTTTATTTTTAATTGATGTAACAACCTATTCAACCGGTAACCCTTCGTTACTGCCGCAGTTTACCTGGAGTTACGAATTAAGTTACACCGTTAAAAGCATCAACTTTACATTGGGCTATAGTAAAACAACCAACAACCAGAACATTGTTATTACACGCTTTAAAGATGCGTTTCCAAACATACCCAGCGATGATAATATTACCGTGCAGATACCGGTTAACCTCAGCTCATCGGAATACTATGGTTTAACCATTGCTGCACCTGTACGCATCAGCAAGTGGTGGAACATGATGAACAACGCCAATATTTTTTACAATCATTTTAACGGCAGTCTTGCAGGTACAACGTTAAATAACGGAAAGGCTGTAGTAAACCTGAGTACCAACAATACATTTACGTTTGGCAAAGGATGGACGAGTGAATTGTTTGGTAATTACAACTCGGGCGGACAATATGGATTTATGGTGATGCGTCCGCAATGGGGTGTAGGAGCCGGTGTACAGAAAAGTTTATGGAAAGGAAAAGGACAGGTGCGTTTAAACATCACCGATATGTTCTGGACCAATTTGCCCAGAGGCACCATCACATACAATAACTATATCGAGTATTGGAAAGCTTACCGTGAAACGAGAGTAGCAAACCTGAGCTTCACCTATCGCTTTGGAAATAATAAAGTGCAGCAGGCAAGAAAAAGAACAACGGCATCGGAAGAAGAGCGCCAGCGTGCACAGTAACTTACCTGAAGAAGATGGAAGAATCGTATGCTGCTGTTTGGCTTTGCATCGAAGTTATTCCTGTTGATCAGCTATCCTCTTCTGATGAAGTAAGCAAAACAAACAGGTACATTTTTTCTCATGTTGATTTAACGGGCTGGTATTCTTATCGGCCCTCTTTTTTTCAAACAAAGAAGGAATAAGCACAACAATAAAAAAAGCCCTTTCTTTCCGGCTCCAGGATCGTTCCTGTTGCTTTTGAGAAAAGGCCTCTTAAACCAAAACTGCTGTTAAAAAAAGTGAACGTCTCCTTTTACTGCACCTGTTTTTTACGGGCTATCTGCAATAACTGTAAATGCGGTTGCAAATGAACCAGGTTGTCTTTTTGTAAAAACTGACGGAGATGTTTATGAAAATGACTGTAATCGTAATAACTGTAAACACCGTAATGAAATGTTTGCGGGCGTGATACAATATGACTCACCGCTTTGCGGATGCGCAACACCTGCAAGGCCTGTTTACTGCTGATGCCTGTACCGGCTTCGAAATAACGCTGCAAGGTGCGTGATGAAATATTATACTTCGCAGCAAGTACTTCAACAGAGGTATCAAAGCTGTTGTTAATAACCGCCTGCTGTAATATTTCGGTTACAATATGCATGGGCTGCAGCGAGCCTTTGTACTGCTCAATCATTTGCCCGTAGTGCTGCGATAACAGCTGCACTCTTTTATCGAACGAATGACTGTGCTTTACTTCGTTGATCAACGATTGATCCATTAAATAACTTAACGGAAACATGGTACCGTTGTATTCGGAAAAGTTGACCTTCTTTTCGAAGATAACAGGGCTTACCTTAAACTTAATTCCAAACAGTACATTGCCCGGTTTATGAAACGCTTCTATATGATTGAGCCGGGGCAAAAAGCCATCGCCTTTTACCTGCTGACGGTTTTGCTCAATCTGCATTTCGTAGGGTGTACCTAAATTAATTAAGTAAGAATAACCCAGGTTAGGAAATAATACATCGCTGAAGCCTTCAGGATATTTCTGCCACAGGTGCTCGAACCTGGTTTGCCAGAAAAAATCTACAAATAAAGACAAAGGACCCGTTGCGTAATGACGGTGATAGTTGTTTTCAAAGTGTTCGCTATGAACAAATTCAATGTGTTGCACGGCAGCAAAATAGACAAGAGCGTTTGCACCCGCAATGGATTCTGTATGAGCGGCTGCCGTTTATCAACAAGTTGCGTTAACGTTTTATTAGTAAACCACACAAGAGTAACGCAAGTGTTACTATCAGGTGTACAATGAGCCAGCTTTTTTGCCAGCGTTTTCGGTTGGCCCAGTTAACTGCAGGATTAAACGGATCGAAGATGAGCGCAATACCTAGGTTAGATGCTGCAGAAACCAAATCGTTTGGTACAACCAAATAAAAAACAGCAAGCAAAACAAAGGCTCCATACACCCATCGGTTTACAACGGGACTGCTGTTTGTTGTTCCTGCTTTATCAGTTGTCATACACAAGGTTTACTTATCAGTAGCAGCAACAGGTTAAATGTTACAGTTACAACAAGACGGATGTTAGTGCTAAAAACAAAACAGCCACCGGATAATTTCCGATGGCTGTTTCACAAAAGATGTTTGTATAAAATTAACGAGGGTTGCGTTGTTGTTGCTGCGGTAAGTGAATAGGCTTTAAACGGATGATGTGTAACGCATGCAGGATGCGCATAATCAAAAACGTAAGATCAAACTCGTACCACTTGCGTGCGAAGTTGGCGTTGTCTTTGTCTTTGTGGTGATTGTTCTGAAACAGTTCACCCATCAGCAATACACCCCAGGGTGTTGTGTTTTTACTGTGGTCTTCAATATTGTAATTGCGGTAACCCATTTTATGACCGAACCAGTTTACCACAGCACCCTGTATAGGGCCAATGAAAAAATGAATGGGTAATAATAAAAACCACCAGGGGTTGGGTGCAAAGAAATAATAGAACGCAATGTAACCTGCTACAAAAAAACCACGGGTAATATTGTTATGACCAAACTTATCGAGCTTATCCCATACCGGCAGGTACTCTTTGGTAAACTCCGGATCGGGTACATTTTTACCGGTAACAAAACCACTGAAGATGCGGGCTGTGTGCATCATCATCTGCCAGATATCTTTAAAGAAATGCGGTGAGTGCGGATCTTTTTCTGTATCGCTGTAGGCATGGTGCATGCGGTGCATCACAGCATACGCACGTGGTACTAAAAACGAAGAGCCCTGTACAAACCAGGTTAAAAAGTAAAATGTTTTTTCCCAACCCGGCTTGGCCGTATACATCTGGTGGGAAGCATAACGATGGAGGAAAAACGAATGAAAGAACAAAGATAAAAACCAGTGTAACGTAAAAAATAAGAGAATCGCTGTCATGAAACTAAGAATAGAAAATTTGAAATGAGGTTGCAAAGAAACGCCATAAATAGTTGCAAACAAGGAATGTGTAAGAGTTATTACAGAAACAGGAAAGAAGCTGCTACATACTGAACCTTCGTTAGTACAAACACAGAACAATAGCTGTAAACAAAAACATACACATCTCTTTCTTACATTCATATACGCAGTATGCAGCACAACCGTTTACTATATGGCATCGATTGTTTGTTACAACAAAACTTGTACAAACAGCAACGCCTTGCATTGGTAACAAACGATGCAGCTCTTACTGCAGGCAGCGGCTTGCTGAACCGGGTAGCCCTGCAGCAACAGGGTTTTCGTTTGCAGAAACTGTTTGCACCCGAACATGGAATCGATACCAACGGCGAAGATGGTGTGGCACAACCCGGCGGCACCGATGTACTGACGGGGTTACCCGTCATCAGTTTATATGGCACACAACTGGCACCTTCCGCAACCGATCTTGCCGATGTGGATGGGGTGTTGTTTGATATACCCGATGTGGGCTGCCGTTACTATACCTATTTATGGACCCTCACGCATGTAATGGAAGCCTGTGCGGCACAGCAGAAACCACTGCTGGTGCTCGACCGGCCCAACCCCATTACCGCCGTACTGGACAAAGCAGAAGGCCCTTTCCTCAACGAAGAACATTGTGCTTCTTTTCTCGGCCGCTGGAACATACCGCTCAAACACAGCTGCACACTGGCCGAGCTGGCCCGTTATTTTGCAGCCACCCGTTTGCCCAAGCTCCAGCTGCAGTGCATACCCATGCAGGGCTATCAACGGCATTGGCTGGCAGGCGAGCATTTTGCTTTTCAGGCCACCTCACCCGCCATCAGTTCTGTAACATCGGCGCTGTTTTACCCCGGCACCGGTTTGCTCGAAGGCGTAAACGTACACGAAGGGCGGTTAACCCCTGCGCCCTTTGCCCAACTGGGTGCGCCCTGGTTAAACGCCCCTGCACTCAAAGAACTGCTCGATGCGGCAGACCTGCCCGGTTTGCATTGCAGCGTGCTGCCCTACAGCGCCCGCACAGCACCTTATGCCGGCCAAACCTGTAACGGCTTGCAGCTGCATTGCAGTGATCCGTACAGTTTCATGGCGGTAGCAACTGGTTTCCGGATTTTACAACTGCTGGCCCAACTGCACCCGCAGCAACTGCAGCAACGCTTGTACCCCACGGCGGCCAACCCCGGCGGACAAAACCACCTCAGCCGCTTAACCGGTGTGCCCGATGCATTTGAAAAAATCAAACAGGGCTATCCTTTTCAGTTGCAGGTAGGAGCCGACTGGAAAAAAGAAATAGCGCCTTATCTCTTATACAACTGATCTGTTGTTTTCCTCCATACCGCAAAACAACAAAGCACCGGTTGTACAACCGATGCTTTGCAAATGAACCTGTAGAAACCTTTTCCCTGTTTAACTGGCAAAACGGCTGTTGAGAAAACCGGCCCATGTGTGTGCTGCCGGAATTTCATCGGTTAAAAAAGCGCTGTTGTTACCTCGCTCAAACAACAGCAAACGTTCTTCTTTGCTGCCCATGTGTAACCGAAGCTCTACAAAATCGGGTTCATCGGCCGCATTACGCACACCTGTATGCACCGTGCAACGCTGCAAACCGTGTAACGGAATCTGCTGCAGGGCCGCTTCGCCTGTTTGAAAGGGTAAGAAAAATAAAAGTGCTGCTTCGGCATCTACTGCAAGCACCGCCTGCTGAAACACCTGTTGTTTGCTGATGCGTGCACCGGCCTGTCTGGCGGCCTGCAGCAGCGGCGCTGCCAGTTTTTTTTCTTTGCGGCGCAGGCGCAGGTGATGTATATAAAAAGGAGCCACTACTACCAGTATCAGCAACAGGGCTGTAAGCATTGTTTTTGTATCCATGCGTTTGTTGAAATTGAATTTGATGTACAGAAATAGACAAACAGTACACACCTGTTTACAGGCTGTACCCTTGTTTACAACAAGTACCCATGCTTACCAGAAATGATGGAAGGGAAAAAGTAAACGGACCGTTTGCAGGTTTACACATTGCAGCCGTTGCCGCTGCAGGTATTGCAGGCTGCCCGGCGTAAGAGAGTAGTCTGTTACAACTGCATCGGTTGTAAATGGCAGCCCCTGTTTGGCAGCAGTGCCGGGTTCGGTACCAACAGGTGCGGTGCAGTGCAGCCGGTAAGCTGCCGTTATATAAAACACACTGCCTGCCGATACAGCGGTTGACTGCACATTGCTTTTACCCTTTGTTGTTGGTACAGCAGCGGTAACAGGTACATAACTGTACGCACTTACTAAAAAGGAGTACAGCAGCGCCAGCACAACAACCGCAAAAGCAACAGCCTGTTTTTTCACGGGGCAAAGATAGGTTTTGCAAACAGCGCAGCAAAGATTGTGCTGTATGTGTTGAATTTCCTGTTTGGGCACATGATGGAACAAAAGAGCACATAAAGGCGCATTAAGGACCATAAGGGATTGAAAGGGCACAAAAGGGATCGCTCCATCGAACTATGTACGGGCTATGTACGGGCTATGTACGGAGTATGGTGGGAGGAAGGCCGGTAGTGGATAGCCTTGCGTGGTTAATGTGACTTGATTCTGCCAGCAGGAAAAATGCGATGCTGAAGCTTGCTAATTTTGTAAAACGATATGGCCGATGTACATACCAAGGCACAACGCTCTTACAACATGAGCCGCATTAAAGGAAAGGATACAAAACCCGAAATGCTGGTACGGAAACATCTGCATGCACAGGGCTTTCGATATAAGCTGCACGATAAAACCTTACCCGGCAAACCCGACCTCGTATTACCGAAATACAAAACCGTCATTTTTATTCATGGATGTTTCTGGCATGGGCACGCCAAGTGTAAATATTTTACCATTCCCAAAACAAGAACCGAATGGTGGACAGAAAAAATTGCGAAGAACAAAGCCAATGATGAAAAGGCGGTGAAGCTGTTGAGGAAAGAAGGATGGAAAATTATTACAGTGTGGGAGTGTAAATTAAAGCCCGCTCAACTCAATACAACGCTAACCAATCTGGTAAAAAAACGCTCCTGATTTCATACAAAAGAAATTACTTCTAACAGTGGCAATTAATTGATCAAGATTAAACTGCCACTAACCGGGTATGTGTTCTAAAACATACCGATTTATCGTACACATCAAAATAAGTTTGAAACATGACAATTCATGAACGAATTGGTAAGAGGATTACGCAATTACGTAATGCGAAAAAATTATCGCAACAAAAATTTGCTTATGAAGCTGATATAGAAAGAAGCTATCTCACTCACATTGAAAAAGGGAGAAAAAACATATCCATCGCAACATTGAAAAAAATAGCTGACGCATTGGGTGTATCACTCAATGAATTTTTTAACACTAAGGATTTTAAATAATGGCAAAGAAGTTAACGTTTATCGACCTCTTTGCTGGTGCAGGAGGTTTATCCGAAGGGTTCATTCGTGCAGGATATGAACCTATTGCTCATGTGGAAATGGATGAAGCAGCCTGTTATACGTTGAAAACAAGGGTTGCCTATTATCATTTAAAGGAAACGAAACAATACGAAGTTTATAAGCGATACTTAAGAGGCGAAATTGACCGGCAGAAGTTATATAGTTATGTACCTGCCGAATTGATGGACTCTGTCATCAATCTCCCCATAGGCGGAGAGAACAATCCTGTAATTCACAAGCGTATTGAAAAGCTGTTGAAAGGAAGAAAAGTGGATCTGATTATTGGAGGGCCACCCTGCCAGGCTTATTCATTAGTTGGAAGAGCAAGGCATAAAGATGGGATGAAAGGCGACCACAGAAACTATTTGTATGTACAGTATGCAAAGTATCTGGAAAAGTACCAGCCAAAATTATTTGTGTTTGAAAACGTACTTGGTTTAAAATCTGCAGGTTCAGGCGTGTATTTACAAAACATGGAAAAACTCTTCGCCAAAAAGGGTTATGCTATGAAACTCTTCACTGTGGAGGCAAACAATTTTGGCGTGTTGCAAAACAGAAAACGTGTAATTATCATTGGCTGGCAAAAACAATTGAAAATAAATATACCCGATCTGGAAGCAATACGTAGTAACGACACGCATACTGTAAAAGAATTGTTGAGTGATCTTCCTCCGGTACAGGCGGGAAACGGTGTTGACAAGTATGTTGCTTACTATAAACCCTCTACTTCTTATTTGCAAGAAAGCGGCATCCGCAATGGTATTGATATCCTAACGCAGCATGTTGCAAGACCGCATACCGAACAGGATAAAGAAATTTACCGTATTGCCATTGATAAACTTGCACAAGGTGAACGCCTCAATTATACCTCATTACCAAAACAGTTACGAACACATAAGAATGAGCATTCTTTCCTGGACCGTTTTAAAGTAGTAGATGCAAACGCAAAACATGCACAAACAGTGGTTGCACATATTGCTAAAGACGGGCACTACTATATACACCCGGATAAAAAACAAAATCGCTCATTAACTGTACGTGAAGCTGCAAGACTTCAATCCTTCCCGGATGATTATTATTTCGAAGGTGTGAAAGAAGGGAGAAACAGAACTGCTGCTTTTAAACAGATTGGAAATGCGGTTCCGGTATTGATGGGTGAAAATGTTGCTACAAAAATTATGAAAATGGCATGAATGAAATTTTTAAAGCTGAAATAGCAAAACCTAACCCAAAATCTACGATTAACTCCTACAGAAGTTTTGGCTATAATATTTCTACTGCCATTGCTGATATAGTTGATAATTCTATCTCCGCAGAAGCTAATGAAATCAGATTAGAATTCAAATGGGGCGGTAGCGGTTCTTTCATTCTTATTTCTGATAATGGGATTGGAATGAATAAAGAAGAGCTTGTGTTAGCTATGACGCCTGGGAGCAAAGATCCCGAAGAAGAAAGAAATGAAAAGGATTTGGGAAGATTTGGGATGGGCTTAAAAACAGCCTCCTTTTCGCAATGTAAAAGACTTACGTGCATCACAAAAAAACTTGAACATTCAACAATAAAACGATGTTGGGATATTGATTATATAAACGATGTAAATGAATGGCAGCTCTTAGATTATGTATCTGATAATTCGTATGTTGAAATAATTGAAACTCAAAGATCCGGCACATTAGTTCTTTGGGAAAAATTAGACCGAATTGTGGGCGATTCAGAAATTAGTAATGAGAGCGTAAAAAACTCCTTTTATGCTGAAATGGTTTCGGTTAAAGAACATTTAAGATTAGTCTTTCACAAATTTATCGAAAGCAAGCGATTAAAAATATTTTTTCAAAACGAAGAAATAACTCCATTCAATCCTTTTTTACTCAATTTAAATCCCAAACCTGAAATGGGATCGCCTGAGAAATTTGGAGGTGTAGAAATAACCTATTTTATATTGCCCCACATGTCAGAAATTGGAAAAAGTGATTATGAAAACTCTGGTGGCTCATTAGGATGGTTTCAAGCACAAGGTTTTTATATATATCGTGGTGATAGATTATTGGTGTCTGGCGACTGGCTGGGTTTAGAAAAGAAACGTGATTATTCAAAGCTCGCAAGAATTGCGGTGAATTTCACAAATGAAAATGACTTTAACTGGCATTTGGATATTAAAAAATCAACCGCAAGCCCACCAATAGAAATAAGAAGAGAGCTTTATCGCATTGCAAAAATTGCAATTACGAAATCTGCAAAAATCTATAACTGGAGAGGGCAAAAAACATTTTCTGATAATATTTATACCAAACACGAACCATTGTGGAGTGACGAAAAAACAAGAGAAGGAATCAAGAAGTATAAAATCAACAGAAAACACCCTATAATTAAATCGTTGTTGGAAGAAAACAACAAATTGACAGGAAAAGCTTTGAAACTTCTAGAAGACAATGTACCAATTGAGTTGATCTTGAGCAACCAAAATGAAGACCCAGCATTTCACGAGCTAGAAAAACTAACTGAAAAGCCAACTGATGATTTAATCAGTTTGGCTGTTGAATTGTACAAAATAAATGTGTCGCAAGGTGTACCAAAGGAATTAGCACAACAACAGATTATGAGTTCAACGCCGTTTAATTTATTCCCACTAATCAATGAATATCTAAAATGAGTTTATTACAATCAGCTAGAGCAATAGCACATACTTTGTTGCAGGTTCACCAGGGAGAGATTACTGATGAAGTACTTTTATCCGTAATTGAAAAAGCATCAGCAATTAACATAGTTGAAGGGCAGACATTTGACAAACGAGAACTGTTTGAAATTTTACGTGCTGATTTTAGTATAGGGAAAGGCGAAATAACAATCCTGTCCGAAGATGTTGAACCTTGGCTAAATGAAGAAAAAGCAAATATTAATTTTGAATTGTGGAACAGATACAAATTGTATATGGCGAAAAATGATCCGTCATTTCCCGTAAACGATTTGGACGACTTCACAGACAAAATCCTTGACAAATGCGTTAATCCGAAAAAATCTGGTTCATGGGATAGACGTGGAATGGTTGTAGGACACGTTCAGTCGGGTAAAACCTCAAACTATGTTGGGTTAATCAATAAGGCAACTGATGCTGGTTACAAAGTGATTATCATAATTGCAGGAACAATTAGTTCGCTTCGTAGACAAACACAGGAAAGAATAGATTCAGGTTATATAGGAAGAAACAGTTCCGCATTTATCCGAGAAAAAGAAAACAAAATTGTTGGTGTTGGAAATTACACGGTTGGAACAGATATATATTCGCTTACTTCTGCATACTATAAAAGCGGAGATGAAGGAGATTTTAGCCAAGCAGTCGCAAACCGTTTAAACATTCCAATCGGAAAAAATCCTGTTGTTTTTGTAATCAAAAAGAACAAAAGCATTCTGGAAAATTTGATTGATTGGTTTTCAAAAGATGTAAACGCAAAAGTTGTGGACGGAACGCCAAAATTATTTGATGTTCCTGCATTGATAATAGACGATGAAGCTGATTCTGCCTCAGTAAATGCTTCAAGAGATATTAACGATATCAAAACTATCAATCGTTTAATCAGAACTTTATTAAATATTTTCAATCAAAACACTTTTGTTGGTTATACTGCAACCCCTTATGCAAACTTGTTTATTTCACAAGAATATAATGAGGGAAACACAACTGTAGTAAAGAACAAAACATACAAAATTGGTGAAGATTTATTTCCAAGAGATTTTATCATCAATATAAAAGCACCGACTAATTACATTGGTGCAGCAAAAATCTTTGGTTATGAAAATGTAAAGCCAGAGCTCACTAAAGAGCCGTTGGATATTTTTAGAGAAATCAATGATTTTGACCCGCCATTTTTCAGAACAATCAACAGAGAAAACAAAGATATTTTACCCGAATATCTTCCGCCAAGTTTAGAACGTGCGATAAAATCTTTCATACTTACTTGTGCCATTCGCAGAGAAAGAGGACACGAAAACAAACACAATTCAATGTTGGTTCACGTTGCTTTGTTGGTGCGATGGATTGACCGGGTTGCCTATTTGGTAAACGAGAAAATGAAAGAGTACAAAAACGCTATCCAAAGTGAAGATGAAACTTTGTTAAACGAGTTGAAAGAATTGTATGTAACAGATTTTTTGCCGACAACAAGAAATGTATTAGATAATTTGGATTATACCGACATCAGAATAAAAGAACACAAATGGATTGAAGTAAAAAAAGAACTCAAAAATACTGTTCTTAAAATTGATGTTCGTTCCGTTCACGGCACACGCTCAACAACAAATTTGGAATATCATAACATTGAAGAAATTGACTACAACCGACACGAAAAAGGTTTATCTGTAATTGCCGTTGGTGGAAGCCGTTTATCAAGAGGAATTACCTTGGAAGGCTTATCGATATCTTATTATATAAGAACAACTCGAATGTACGATTCGCTAATGCAAATGGGACGTTGGTTTGGCTATCGCCCAGGTTATGTTGATTTATGCAGATTGTACACCACAAACCAGATTTTTGAGTGGTTTAATCACATTACAATGGCAACCGAAGAAATGAGAAACGACTTTGATGAAATGACCGCAACACATCAAAGACCAAAGGACTTCCGTTTGAAAGTTAGAAATCATCACGGGTTGCTGACAATTACTAGTTTAAACAAATTGTATTTCTCAGAAGATATTGAAATTTCATTTTCTGGTGAGAATCCTCAAACGTATTGTTTGCTTAAAACAAAACCAGCGATTGAAAACAACTTCAATACTTTGAAAAAACTGATTTCAACAATTGGTTTTCCAACAAAAGAAAACAGAATTGAGACAAGGAAAGGTAAGATTAGATATTTATTTTATCCCAATTTGAATACTGAGCCGATTTGTAGTTTTATTGATGAGTTTAAAATTGAACAACCTAGTATAAGTAACTCAACCTTGAGTGAATATATTAAAACACAATCAAAATCAAATAAAATTAGAGAATGGAGTGTGTGTATTGTTTCAAATACTGATGAAAAGGTTTTCATAAATAGATATGAAAATAATCCAGACGAAACAAGAGTTCCGAAAGATGATGTTATGACTTATGATTTAGTTTACAATGGCGAAACTATCACTTTAGGTTGCAGTGTTCGTAATCAACCTAGAAATGGCAGGTTTGGAGAACATTACACAATAGCCAAAAATCAAATTGATGATTTGAATGACAGACAAATTGATTTGGCGATAAAAACTAATACCACTAACTCGAAAATCAAAGAACAAAGGGCAATCGAAAAGAAAGGATTGTTATTGATTTACGCACTAGATGAAAGAGGAACCCCAAACGTAAACAACGGTATTCCTATAATAGGTTATAGTTTGCATTTTCCAAGAATTGAAGACGAAATAAAAGTTTCATATACAGCTACAATTAACAAAGGGTTTGATGAGGAGGTAATGACAGATGATGATAAACCTGAAACAGATGAAAACTAATGATAAATATTAAATCAATCTGGGAAAATCACAAGCCAACAGGCGACATCATCATCAAAACAAGAATTGAAGAAATTCAGCATTTGAATTGCTTTGCGGCCACAAACCATATTACAGGGCAGCATTTGTACATAATGGCAGTTTCAAATAATGTGGTAATTCCTGAGCTCAAAAATTATCGATTCAAAGGCGTTGAAATATATACATTGAAAAATGAAATCGAAAACAAAATTGAGCTTTACATTTATCTTCTAGACAATGATTTGAAAGATATTTTCTCGATGTTCATTCAAAACATTTTGGAAGATATTGAAAACAGCGTTACCGAAAGTGAAGGAATAAAAACAACACTGAATGTAGTTTCAAAATGGAAAAAGCTTTTTGATAAAATCAATTTTAATGGTTTAACACTTGAACAGCAAAAAGGGCTGATAGGTGAATTGTTTTTTCTTAACTATTTATTGAAAAACTCAAAAACGTCAACAAATGCTGTTAATGCTTGGACAGGAGCAGAACAAGAATTCCAGGCAAAAGATTTTACATTAGGCTCTATTGGTATTGAAATCAAATTCACATCTTCTAAACAACCACGAATTCAAATTTCAAATGAAAGACAATTAGATGCTGAAAGTTTAAGCGAGTTGTTTTTGGTATTGTATTCAGCTGAAGCTGTAAAAGAAAACGGAATTTCACTTAATTCAATAGTAGAACAAACACGTCATAATATTTCAACCGAAGAAGAAAGAAATATTTTCAATGGCAAATTACAGCTAAACGGCTATTTTGATGAAGACAAAGAGCATTATGGTAAAATGTATTCTATCAAAAAAATATTTGCGTTCGCAGTAACTTCTGACTTTCCTAAAATCGTGAAAAATCAATTACCATTAGGAATTTATAACACTTCATATTCAATAGAAATTTCAGCAGTGGAAAATTTCATTATTGAATCAGAAGAAATACTTTCAAATATTTAGTGAATGGAAAGAGCATTAGAAAACTATATCGAAGAACTAAAATCTGATGTCGCCTCAAGAGTTTATTCAGAGGGCGAAGGTGCTAGTTTTGAAGACAAGTTTACAGAGTACTGTATTGAAGTTTTAGAATCAATAGGAAAATCAGAAGGGGCAAGAGTGTTATCATATGTTCACCCTAATAGTCAGGGTGGAATTGATTGGAAAATTAATGGCTTTTGTTTGAAAGATTTTGTCAAAGACGAGAACAAAAATGAATACTATGAAACACTCGATTTGTTTGTCACTTTCTACAAAAATGAATACGATTACAGCATCACAAAAGACGACTATACAAAATCGCTTAATCAGATTAAACGATTTATTAATTCTGCGATAAAACGACATATTGACTATATTGATAAATCAAATACTGAATTGTATCATTTGATTGGTATAATAGGAAAACAAGGCAAAGATTTTGACCGCATCAATGTTTACTTTCTCATTAACGGCTTTTCAAATCACGATAAAGAAAAAATCGAAATTGCTGATGCAGATGTGTTTGTTCAAACTTGGGATGTTGATAGATTATTTAAAATCAACGAATCAAATAGTGTTCACGAACCAATCGAAATTGAATTTGAAAAATTTACTGAAAACGGAAGAGGTTTACAATGTTTAAAAGTTCCAAGTATTGATGAGATGTATGATTGCTATTTGGCTATTGTGCCGGGTGAAATTCTAGCAAAGTTGTATAAAGAATATTCAAATGAATTATTGGAGAGCAACGTCCGTGCGTTTTTAGGTCAAGCAGGCAAATTCAATAAAGGAATAAGAGATACAATTCGAACAAAGCCTCAAATGTTTTTGCCTTATAATAATGGTATTACTGCAACAGCAGAAAACGTTGAAACAAGAACCATTGATAATCAACTGGTAATTACAAAACTCAACGACTTTCAAATTGTAAATGGAGGACAAACAACAGCCTCTCTTTATCATACTCATAAAAAGTTTAAAGATGCTGATTTGAGCAAAATATTTGTTCAAATGAAATTGACAGTAATAAAAGATAAAGGACAAAAAAGTATTGAAGTTCCAAACATATCACGCTTTGCGAACAGCCAGAATAAAGTTTCTGAATTGGATTTATCTTCAAACAATCCGTATTTTATTCAGATTGAAAATTTATCAAGAAAAAAATATGTTGTAAATCCAGAGAACAAAAATCAATCAGTACTTTGGTTTTTTGAACGTGCTAATGGTCAATATCGTGAAACTTTAAATAAACAATCCCAAGGGCAACAAAAGAAATTTAAGGAACAAAATCCTCCAAACTTAAAGTTTGTCAAATCAGACATTGCAAAATTTATAAATATTTGGGAGCTAGAACCTCATTTTGTATCACAAGGCTCTCAGAAAAACTTTATCCATTACACAAAAAAAATTACAGAGGTTGTAACTAAAAATAAATTACCCGGAGAGAATTTCTATAGAAAACTGATTGCTAACGCAATCCTTTTTAAAACTGCAGATAAATTATTTGGAAGAAAAAACATTGACGCAATTGGCGACACCAACTTAAAAGCCTTCACAATTGCTTATACCATATCTTATTTGCATTTTCTTACAAATAACAGGCTTGACTTATGGAGGATTTATGAGGAGCAGAACACCGATCCGATTTTAAATAAACATTTGAAGGAACTTTTAAAATTTGTATATAATCATTTAATTTTTGAAGCCAAAAGCACATTAATTACAGAATACGCAAAGCGTGAGAGTTCTTGGCGTAAACTAAAAGAAACTCCATATCAAATAGATTTAATTGAAACTCTTAAGAACCTCTTGATTTCAGATGATGAAAAAACTATAAGAGAAAACGAAAAAGAGCTTGACACAAATAATGTTGAAAACTCTGTCTTTCTCATAAGTGAAATACAAAAATTAGGTATAAGATTCTGGGATGGATTGAAGATATATATTGATATTAAAAAAAATACAGAACTAGACTATTATTTAGCTTTCGATATCTTCAAAAAAATCAAGGACCAGAAAAACTTGTCTATAAGGGAAATTTCATTTGGTAAAAAGATACTTGAATTAATAAAATCAAACCCAAATCTTGAAGAAGAAATAAGGTCTTTATCAAAATTAAATGACATTGACATCGTGGAAGTTAAATTCATATATGACAAACTTCTACTGATCTCAAAAGAAGACTGGAGGCGTATTCTTGATATAGCGTCTCAAAGGAAAATTTTTGACAATCTTGAACTGGCAAATATAAAATCAGTTCAAACATTACTTAATAAAAAAGAATTTATTAAGGAACAGGCCTTAATAAAGTGTTACGATTCCTTAAAAAAACTAAATCGATTTGGAATTAAAGTTTAATGCGACCCCTCACTATTATCTCAGGTTTTCATCTCAACCTCTATCAAAATACACACATTTAATTTCTTAATCCTCCCGTTGCCAACATTCTGTACTGGGATGAAGCGAAAAAGAGTTTCAAACGAGGTGCGGCTAGTAACAATGGCGGGTCGGTAAGACGATTTGTAAGAATCATTAAACAGTATCAGATGACATATGATTTGAATTCAATGTCGGGAGAAGATATTGCAGGTCTTTTACCGGATGAGTTTGCGAAATGGAAGTAAGTAGATTAATATATTTTGTCTTCACTTTTACCAAATCACCCCTTCTTCTTTTCTTTCAATTTCAAGTACAGATCAATCGCATCCTGCATATCCCGTATCGCCATAGCAGCTTCCGGATAGTTGATGTTGTTGATATCCATCTTCGTTACTTTCCAGGGCTGTCGTTTCAGCTGTAGCCTTTTTTCCATAAGAATATGCCGGTCGTTTTTGCCCTTGATTTTAAAACGCTCTACTTCTTTGCTGCTGTAATAGTGTTCCACTTCCATGCGGAACCTCCCTTTGTCTTTTACATCAACAACAATGTGAAAAATGTTCGTGCTGCTCATAACAACGATAGCTGTTGTGGTTGTGCTTCTTTTTCGGGTTCGCTGCTTTGCAGAAAATTCTTCGCCACCGGCCATGCTTTCATTTTTGCAGCGGGAAAGCGATAAGTAGCAAGTTGTTGAATCCGCTCTTCGCTGAGGTTAGGCTGCAACCACTCCAGCGCCAGATCGGGTGGCAGTATCACCGGCATACGGCGTTTGGTATTGTGTATCTTTTGCATCAGCTCGTTGGCCTCTGTTGTTACAACAGCAAACGTAGCTGCACGCTGATCCAGTTCGAGATTATGCCACACACGGGAAACACCCGCCATGAAAAAATATTCTTCCGGTCCATCAACCGTAATGTAGTGCGGAATTTTTTCGGTGGCTTTTAATGCCTGTCCTCGTTTGCCCGTTTTAGGTACATGCTGCCACTCGTAAAAACCGGTTGATAATACCAATACACGACCCTGCAACGCACCATCCCGGTACATGGAATCATTTCCTTTTTCGTTTACCAAAATGTTTTCGCCTTTTGCATTGAGCCAGGTAAAGTTTTTACGGGCAGCAATTAATTCATCAGCATCGTGTATACTGTCGGGGATATATTCCCAATGCATTAACTGAATGTCGATATCGGTACCGTTGTTGGTGGGTACTGCCACCGGCCAATCTTTATAATCGAATCCGTTTTGGACGGGCCGGTTAAGAAATTGTAGGTTTTTAATTTCTTTCTCAATGGCCATGAGGCGTATGTATTCTGCACGGGATACCCGGCAACCGTTGTAGTAACACATGGAGTAAAGGTAGAAGGAAGAAGGGAAAAGGGGAAGACACAAGGCAGAAGGCACAAGGCGGAAGGCATAAAGCAGAATGCAAAGGGCAGAAGAGGCAAATCCAAGCTGCAAAAAACAAGGTCCAAGAGGTGAAGTCTGAGAAAGAAAGCCGATAATGATACGTAGAAGACGCAAAGTGCTGCAATGATTCCATTTAGGCAGCGCCGATTCCGGTAGTTGTGCCTTGAGGTATTTTTTATTTATCGTACTAAAACCACGGTTCCTTTACGTTGCTGCGGTTGTTCGCCAGCGAGTTGATAATTGCATTTCCACACGAAAACACCTGGGTCCTGTGGCTTGGCTTTAGCGGTGCCATTCCAGCCGGCCTGCAAGTTTGTAGTTGTAAATACCTGCTCACCCATCCGGTTGTAAATGCTGAATGAATAATGAAGTACGTTGCCGAAAAGGAAGGGTCGAAACAGGTCGTTCAACCCATCGTTATTGGGCGTAAATGCATTGGGTATGTAAAACCCGGTTAAACATTGCTTTGGCACAACATTGATACTATCTATACCGCTACAGCCAAATTTATCGGTAACAAGCAGGCTGTATACTCCGGGGTTTTGAATCATAATCGTTCCGGTTGTTGCGCCGTTATTCCATAAGTAACGGTTGTAGCCTGCGGGAGCCTGTAAACTGAGCTGATCGTAACTGCAGATGCTGGTATCGGCACCTAAAAAGCCGGCAGGTAAAGGCAAGAGTGTTGTAATGCGGGCAGAGTCTGAGGCTTTGCAGCCATTGGCATCTGTTACCGTAACTGCGTAGAGCCCGGGTGTGTTTACGGTAATGGATGCTGTTGTTTGTCCGGTGTTCCAGCTATATGCCGAAAAGGAACCGGCATTGAGCGTGCGGGAAGACAGGTTACAGAGCAGGCTATCTTTATTGAGTTGTAAAACCGGAAGGGCATACGGTGCGAATACCTGAATGGTATCGGCAGAGCTGCAGCCCTCGGCGGTCGTTGCTTTTATTGAATAAGTGCCTTGTGTTTTTACCAGCAGTTGGGGAGAACGAGTGCCGTTGTTCCAGCTGTAATCGACAAAGCCGGGGCCGGCCTGGAGCAGAGCGCTGTCGCCCTCACAAAATCGTAAATCGGCACCGAGTTGAATGGGAGGTGAGCTGTTTACTTTTACAAATACTGTATCGTACCCAAAACAGCCTGGCGTTTTTTCGGCTTTTAGAAAATAGGTTGTATCCCGTACGGGGTTAACCGTAACGGTTTGGGCAATAGCATTGCTGAGGTTATAAGCCGGACTCCAGCTATAGTTTAAGAAACCGGCGGGAGCGTTCAACTGCAGCGTATCGTTGTTGCATTTGCTGCGGTCGGGGCCTAAGTTAAGCAGTACAGGCGGGGCTGGAGTAATTAAGATCGTGTCGCTGTACGTGTTGGCGCAGGCATCGGTGACTGTAACTGCATAGAGCCCCGGCTGCGTAACCAACAAAGTAGAGTCGGTGGATCCGTTTTGCCAGCGATAGCTGGCATATTCTGAACCAGCTTTGAGCAGCAATGTATTTTGGGCGCAGAGTTCTCTGTCGGGCCCGAGCGTAACCGGTGCGGTTGCAGTTGCTGTAAACGTGAGTAACAGAGAATCTGCAATGCTGCAATCGCCATCTAACGTAGCGGTTAAATAACCCTGCCAGTTTTTTCTGAAATGAACCAGTATCGTTGTATCGTTCGGCTGCTGAACAATAGTAGCCGCTGCAGTGTCGATTTGCCAATTGATTTTTTTTGCACAATCCCTGTTTTTGGTTGCAGTATAAGTAACCAGATTACCATTGCCGCAAAGCTGTTGCGGACCATTTATTTGCAGCTTGTTGCATGTAAATGGTTGCTTACAAACCTCAGCGGTTGTATACATAACAGGTAACACTTCGGCCGAATTGATAGTGGTTGAAAAAATACTGTTACTGCCGGCAGAAGTGAAACTGAAAGGAATAGCATTCAAGGTATACGACTCTTTGCGTGCGAGACCGGAAGCTGTACCCAGGCAAACCGAAGGCGTATCGTACATGTGTATTTTGCGGAACTCGAAACGGGTACTGCCAGTTGTATTGTTAACGAGTGTGCTGATTAGCACAGCCGCTCCATTTTTTAACTGTGCAGCAGCCTGATTGTTGAGGGCTTCAGTGGCTGCATCATAGTAGACCATGCGCTCATTTGTAAGGTTGTTGGAATTGCTGAGACCTGTATAAATTTCGAATGAGCCAGATGGCAGACGGTGACCAAAAGTATAGAGGTAATCGCCATTGGAGTTGGTGGCGGCCTGCAGATTAAACAGATAATAAGGCAAGTTGCCAGGTATAACAGCCCAAGCAGTTTTGAAGTTAAATGCAGTATCGAACTCGGCAAACAAAAACCTTGTTGTATAAGCGCTGCTGTAAGGGTTTGAGGAGGCTCCCTGCAGCAAATAGTTACCTGTTTTGGTTTTGGTAAACTTTAATGGATTCTGGAAGTAGTAAGAAAAATTTTCGGGCATTGGACGAGTATCCTGCCAAACTCTGGTCTGCAACAACGAGCCATTGAAACGGTTGATGCTAAACAAACACACACTGGCTTTATTAGCAGCCGCAGGTGTATTTAAAGCAGAGCCTGCAAGCGTAAGCGTATTGTTTTCGCAAATAATACCAGCGCAAAGACCCGAATAATCGGGAAATGCAAAAGCATTGCTCCAAAGCAGTGAACCGCTGCTGCTAAGTGCAAAAACAGAGAGGTAAGAGCTGGCGATGCAATTTGTGATTTCGGCCCCGATATACAGTTCGCCACCCGGTGCCTCTGCAATACCTTTTATAAGTAAGGCAGGATCGCCCTGATAACAGGATGCTAAAGTGGAATTAAATGTTTTAAACCAGAGCAAGTCGCCATTGGCAGAAAGCTTGGCCAGATAAACATCGTATTTTTCTGCAGCGTTCGTGGGGTAAATGTTATTCCAGATAATGCCAGTTGCTAATATCGAACCGTCTTTTAATTCTTTTAGCTGATGAAGGGGCATTTCATAATTGGTAGAGGCTCTTAATTCTCTGGCCCACTGCACTTCGCCGTTGGGCAGAAAACGAGTAATCGCAGCAAAAAACTTATTCGCAGGTCCGTTAACTCTGTTTCTACCGTTACCGCCAGCCACAATGGATCCATCGGCAGTTTCAATGCTAACATTGAAATAGTCTGCCCTTTCCGGGTTTTCAATTATTTTAACAAACGACGAATCGTAGCAGGTAACAGTTGCCTGGGTTGTTCTGTTTGTTTGTTTTTGCAAAAAGGGTTGTTGTGCATTACAAAAAGAACAGGCAAACAATAAGCCTAATGCCGGGAACAGATATTGAAGAATCAAGTAAAAGCAATCGGGTGTTTTTGCCATGCCTTAAAAATACTGTAAATGAAAATATCCAATGCCTGTATCATTTTTCAGGTAATCCATAAAAGGAAAGGTTGCAAAATAGTAGTAAAAACATTCACTTTCTTCGCATCAGCTTGTTTAACTCCTTCCGTTATTTTTGCTCTTCATTTAAACGATTGCTATGCGTATACAACAGTTCATGCTGGCGGGTCTTTGCCTGTTCCTCTTTAGTATCAGTTCCTGCGGCAACAAGCCCGAAGAGCAGGCCGATGCTGCTTTCCTGAATCTTATTCCCAAACCGGTGGAAGCGAAACGTGCAGCCGGTTATTTCAATCCCGGCGAAAAACTCTTGCTGGTTATTACACCGGCCGATTCGGTGTTGCAGAGCAACAGCGCCTTGCTCTCCCAACTTTTTCCGTCATCAACGCTGGTACCGGCAACAGAACGTACGCAAGGCAGCAAGGCCATTGTATTGCAACTGGTAAGCGACAGCACGCTGGGTAAAGAAGGGTATGCCCTCCACATCAGCGATTCGTTGCTAAACCTGCAGGCCACCACGGCAGCGGGTATCTTTTACGGATTGCAAACCATCAGACAATTATTGCCTGCAGATAATAAATCTTCCAACAAAGTGCTGCTGGCCAATGGCAGCATCCGTGATTATCCACGTTTTGCTATCCGTGGTTCCATGCTGGATGTGGCAAGGCATTTTTTCAGCGTAGCCGATATAAAGCGGTACATCGATCTGCTGGCGTATTACAAACTCAACACGCTGCACCTGCATTTGAGTGATGACCAGGGCTGGCGCATCGAAATCAAAAAATGGCCACGCCTGACCGAGTATGGCGGTAGCACGCAGGTAGGCGGTGGTGCCGGCGGGTTTTACACGCAGGAGCAGTTTAAAGAACTGGTGCAGTATGCAGCCGAACGGTACATCAGCATCATTCCCGAAATTGATATGCCGGGGCATACCCATGCGGCGGTGGCGGCTTATCCCGAACTGAACTGCAATCCTAAAGACACGATCAAAGGACTCTACACCGGTACCGAAGTTGGCTTCAGCACACTGTGTACCACAAACGAACAAGTATATGGCTTTATCAACGATGTGGTGAGTGAAATTGCGGCCATCAGCCCCTCGCCTTATTTCCACATGGGTGGCGATGAAAGCCTGGTAACACCCGAAGAAGAATACATTGCCTTTGTAAACCGTGTGCAAGGCATTATCCATGCCAATGGCAAACAGGTGATTGGCTGGGATGAGATTGCCCATGCAAGTTTGCAGCCCGGAACCGTTGCACAACACTGGGCCGATACGGCTAATCCGGTAAAAGCGGTTGCACAGGGTGCAAAGCTGATTATGAGTCCGGCAACAAAGATTTACATGGATATGCAGTACGATTCGACCACGAGGCTGGGTTTACATTGGGCTGCCTATATTGAAGCCGACCAGGCGTATAACTGGGATCCGGCAAAGCTGGTGAAGGGCATCCGGGAAGAACAGATACTGGGTATTGTTGCACCGTTGTGGACGGAAACCATTGTAACGATGAAGGATATTGAATACATGGTTTTTCCACGGCTGACGGGTTATGCAGAAATAGGCTGGTCGCCGCAACAGGGCCGCAGCTGGGACGAATATAAAAACCGTCTGGTGCAACATGCTGCATTCTATACAGCATGGGGTATTGATTATTACCGATCGCCACGGGTTCCCTGGCGTTGAGAATAGCTGAAAAAACAAACGGCAGGAACAAGGTTCCTGCCGTTTGTTTTTATACTGCCTTTGATTATACTTTGATATAGATTTTCCGGCGGTGCAGGAAATAACCAACGCACCAGTTGAGCAACATAAACACAAGCGCAAACAGAAACGAACCGAAATAAGCACCCATTGGGTGAAACAGGTTTTCGTAAATGAACGGGTAGAGGTTGGTGCTGCTGCCATTGCTTTGTGTAACGGGTATAAACCATAAGAGAATAACGCCCACTTCCGACAACAGGTAAATAAACAAAGGGTTTTTGCCAAACACTTCGAAGAAGAGGGCGCCCCTTTGCTGCTGCTTAAAATCGATGAAGTAAGTACTAACGGCCAGTACAAGGCTGCTTAAACCAACGGTATAACATACGTATGAAGAGGTCCATAATTTTTTGTTGATGGGAAACCACCAGTCCCACACATAACCAATGGTTACCATGGCCACGCCAAAGAGCAAGAGCTTGCTCAGCATTTCATACGTGTTGCCTTTGGTTTGAATGGTTCGTCCTACCCAATAACCGGCAATTACATTCACCATAGCGGGGAAGGTGCTCAACAATCCTTCGGGGTCGAAGGGAAAGCCTTCGCCTTTGTACAAATGATTGGGCCCGAGCAGCCACAAATCGAGTTGGAGTGCTGCATTGGTTTTCATACTTAAAGGATCGGGGCCGGTGCCAAAGCCCATCATCACGGCCCAATACAGCAACAGGACAATCACAGCAAGGATGTATACCCAGCGTTCTTTCAGGTAATAGAATAACAATCCGGCAAACAGGTAACAAAGGGCTATGCGTTGCAATACGCCGAATACTCTTGTGTTGGCAAAGGGCAAGAAGTGCAGGTTACGGTCTGCATCGAGCGATACAAAGGGGAACCAGTACATGAGGTAGCCCAGTAAAAAAATGATGAAACTGCGTTTGAAAATTTTGAACAGCACTTGTTTCTGTGGCATTGTTTGCCATTTAACGGCTACAAAACTTAAGGCATTACCTACCGCAAACAGAAAGGAAGGAAACACCAGATCGGTGGGCGTAAATCCATGCCAGGCAGCGTGCAGCAGCGGAGCATACGTGGTTTCGTAACTGCCGGGCGTGTTTACAATAATCATAAAACAAACGGTGAGGCCACGGAATACATCCAGCGACCGTAAGCGGTTTACAGCAAGCATAAGCAATCATTGATTTTGGAAAATGAAAATAAGTAAAAGCAGACAAGAATCTGTTTGCAGCTGTAAGCGTTTTCGGGTAATTTTTGATGTGAGCCGGTGCTAACTGCAACGAAGCGCCTTCATTTCCTGTTTAGAAAAACTTTCTGCAGATGGGTGAGCAGCTGTAAACGTAAACGGCCTCCACAACGCCTTATGTACAAAAAGCGTCGGGAGGCCGTTTCAAAACTGTTGAGTTAACTTATTGTTTCAGTTCAATTTTGCGCAACTCGGTTTCTTCTCCGGCTTTAACGATAATGCCGGTAAGCAAGGTATCACGGTAATTGGCAGCAGGATTAAAGCGTAAACTATACGTACCCGGTTTTAAACCGCCGATTTCAAATTCACCCTCTTCATCGGGCAGGGCATAGGCAGTATCGGTACTGTTAAACAGCATGGGCATTGCATTGGCTGCACGAGGTACAACTTCTCCTTCTACCGAACCGGTTTTGTTTTTTGAATATGCTTTGATGTAAGGCTGCAGACAGTAGCGTCCGTCTCTGTAGCTGATCGAGCGTGCAATATCAAAATCGAGCTGGATGCGTACTTCGCCATTCACAATTTCAGTATGTTCTTTGTCTTTCAGTTTTACATACACATAAGGCTTGCGGTTACAGATGCTGAGCGGAATACGTGTAACAGCACTGTCTTTTGAAATTTCGTTGCGGTTGCCTAAAGTGATGCGTACTTTATGAATGGTGCCGTTGGTTACGAAACCGGTTGCCAGTAATGTATCGAGCCCGTTGCGGAAGCGGAGCATATCATAAATACCGGGTGTTATCTTCAGCGTATCCCAGGTACCATAGCGGTCGCAGTCTTTGTCATCGTCATCGTCGTTTTCATCATCATCATAATCGTCATCATCTCTACTGCCCGAAGTGGTATCTACTTTTACTTCTACATACTGTACATCCACCCACACATTGGTTAATCCTTCCAGCGGATGATCGTTGATGCGGATACTAACTCGTTGTTTACCATTTGTATTTGCCGATCGTTCTTTGCTGCAGGAAACAGCAAGTAATATAACGGCAAATAGAACTAAAAATACCCGCAAATACTTCGTTTTTACGGGCAAACGGCGCAAGGTTTCTTTATACATGGAGTTGAATTTTGGTGTAAAAATTTGCCAAAATCGTGCCAGAGAAACTCGGGCAACAGTGCTGATTTTTAATAAACCAGCATTTTATACAAGCAGGTTTGTATGTTCAATCGTGTTTTGTTTAAAAATTAGTGGCCATTAGAGCGGGTATGATGCAGTTATTGAAACAGTCTGGTACGTCCTTATTCGTGGTAGATTGGTAAAAAGGATCGGTTGATTTTTAAAAGCAGAACGATAACTTCTGGCAGAATAGGATAAAAAAAGCCCTCCAAAATGGAAGGCTTTTGCTTACAGCGTTTGCTTGTTTATTTTTTTGGGAAGTGGATCATCTTTTCGTCCAGCTCAATCATCTTTCCGTTTTGCATGCGTATATCGTTTACAACTTTTGTTGAGTCGGCCACGCCTTTTGCATCTTTCCAGCGTTGGGTGTACCAAAGAGTTACCCATTCGTATTTTTTATCTTCCGAAATAACCGATACATAGTCGTGCATGGTAATGCTGAGATCGTTGTACATTTTACGGGCTTCGGTAAAAAATTTTATTGCACTGTCGTTGCTGAGTTTTGCTTCCAACATATCGAAATCCAGTACAAGCGAATCGCCTGTAACGGCAGCAAGTGCAGCAAAATCATTATCTACAAATGCTTTTAAACCTTTCATAGCAGCGGCTACGTTTTCGGTACTGCCAATAGACCAGTTACGATAAGGCGTAGATAAGGTGTAAGGCAGGGTTACTTCGGCTGCCGGAGCGGCTGCATCGGCTGTTGCTTCAGCTGTTTTGTTGGCGTCGTTGTTGCAGGCTGCCAGTAAAAACAGCAGACAGCAGAAAGAAAAAATCTGTTTCATGTACAAGTGGTTTTGGTTTTAAAAAAATGACATAAAAAAACTGTTTGTGCTGTAACCGTTCATCCGCTCTGGTTACAACAAAACAGAAGGTAGTGCTTTGCCCTGCGAAATGCAAGCTTTTACCTGCTTTTGTTTTCTACGTGTTTAAGCGTATAAAAACTGATCACAGTTACCGCTTCCGGGTTTTATTGTGATACCTGTCATTGCATCTGCAGTTGCTGCAGCACTATCTTACTCCTCCCACCGGCTCATTTAAATAACTGGGTATGTTACGGATTATTTTACTGTGCCTGGCACTGGTGTTGTTGGGTACAGGCGTTACTGCACAGGATGCAGAAAACGTACAACAGAAAAAAAGCTTCCTGTTTGTACAGGGTGGCGCCGCTATTCCGCTTGCAGATTTTGCTTCGAACGATTTAACCAATGAAAATGCAGGCATGGCTAAAACCGGGTTCACTGCAGGCGTACTGTATAACTACCGTATTGTAAAATATGCAGGAATTATGCTGCAGGGCCACTATGCAAATTTTGCATTGAGCGATCAGATTACGAAAAGTTTTCCGGGTGCAACTGTGGATCATTGGCAATATGCCGGACTGGTTGTTGGTCCGATGCTGATGTTACCGGTGGGCGACAAATTACTGGCCGATGTGCATGTGGCTTCGGGTGTAATGTGGGCAAATTCGCCAAAAGTAAAATACCAGGGACAGACAGTGGTGGATGAAGATTGGGGTACAGGAGTGCCGATACAAACCGGTATTCACCTGCGCTTTTTAACCAATACAAAACTGGTGATGATTGCGGGTGCCGATTACCTGTATATGAAACCCGAGTTCAGAATTGAAGCCAGCGATCCGCCGGATGTAACACAAAAGATGAGTGCGCTGCATTTGCAGCTGGGTATTGGTTTTAACTTCTGATGATTGGTAACTGCATTGTAACGAAACAGGGACCGGTTGCCTGTTCATTCATTTCCGGTGGGGGAATGGATCCGGCGGCCGGCCCCTGTTTTTCTATTGCTGATTAGGCAATGGTTTGAGGGTTGTGCAGCGATTGCAAAACAGCATCCCACAAACCTTTTCGTAAACGTAAGGCTTCCACACAGGCTGTTGCTGCTTCGTTCCATTTTTCTTCATCGTTACCACACAGTTCCTGTACCATTTGCATGGCCAGCTGGCTGTGGTGATCGCCGTCTACTTCAATATGCCGTTCGAGGTAATACTTAAAAGTTGCCAGCTGTTGCGGATACCGTTGCGATAAACGGATCACGAGTTCATGAAACATATCAGGGATAAGGTCTTCCCGGCCGAAAGTAAACACTGCCGCCTGAACATGCACCGGCGCTTGTTCGATCAGCGAAAAGGTAAACGAACAAAATGCTGTAACGGCCTTGGGTAACTGCAGTTGCTGCAGGGCCTGTTGCACAGGTACGCCTTGCTGCAGATGAAGGAGCAGTTGTTCAATAGCAGTAGTATCAGCACCAAGTTGCTGCATGGCCTGCAGGTATAATTCAAAATGACTGATGCGGTTGCCGGCTGCATCTACATCGCTTTCTTCGCCGGTTACAATTTCATTAATAAGATAACGGGTATTGGCGCTGCCCACAGGTACCCATGGATTGGTAACGCAGGTAAGCTGCCGTTGTAAACTTTTGAGCAGACTCATAAAATCCCATACGGCATACACATGGTATTGTGTAAACTGCTGCAGATCCTTTAATTCATTGAGTTGTGGATAGAGTGGATGTTGAATAATATCTTGCCGAACACTGCTGATGCGTTCCTGTAATACCGAAAGATGCATGCTTTAAATTTTAAGTTTGCGAAACTAAGACAGGAACAGATTGATCGGGCAGAATGTTTAGTTCAGCATTCATTTGAAGAAGGATTGCTTGCTGTTGGCACTCATGTTCAAACAGAACTAAGAGTAAAGCAGTAGAAAGAGAGAAACAGATTGTTCACTTTGCAATCATAAAAATAAAGTCACCGATGAAAGAGATGAACACAGATTTGCATGCGGCGCTATGCTGGCAATTTCTCTTCGTAAATATTAAAGATGCGTTTCACTGCCGATACAATGGTTGTTGCAAGAATAGCACCCGTGAAGGCGAGGAAAATATCTTTCTGTGCATCCCAGATATCGCCTTGAGTACCGAGGTACGCATCGCCCTGCGCTTTAAAAAACACATCGGCCACCGCCCACTCAATCAACTCATAAAAGGCGCTGATAGAAAGGGTGATCTCGATTGGTAATACCCACGACACGAGTTTGGGATAACCGATCCATTTTAAAAACAATTCCCGCATCGGATACGCTAACAGAAAACCAAAACTGAAATGCACAATCCGGTCGTAGTGATTCCGATCGGTATGAAACATATCTTTCAACCAATAGCCCAACGGGTTTTCGGCATAGGTATATTTTGATCCGTATACATGCAGACAGAGATACACGCAAACCAACAAATAACTCAAATCGCTGAACTTGTAATTACGATAACTGAACAGCAGGAATAACACAAACAAAAAGGTAAGGGTGTTTTCGAGTAACCAGTTGTTCATGTCGGTTGTACCAACCAATGTGCTGATCCAGATACCGGTGAAAACAGTGATGAAGATCCAGAGCCAGTAATTTTTTTGTAACGGTGTGCGGTAGTTGGAAATAGCGAGACTGAAGGGCATGTGCGGTTTTGGTTTGAGGGCAAGATAATGAACTAAGAGTAAAGAAGTGAAAAGAGAAAAAGTGGATTGCGGCGCTGCGCTTGCAATGGATAGAAACACTGATGACGCTGATTGGAGGGATGAACACAGATTTGATTGCGGCGCTTTGCTGGCAATGTTCAACACAGAGTAAAGGAGTGTAAGAGGGTGTTAAGTCAGGCCGCTTTGTGCGGCAGACAAAGTGAGTGGAAAATCTTTTCGTGGTTTTCTTCATCTGCGTTTATTTGTGTTCATCTGTGGCAACCTTAGATGCAGAGCGTTGAGTTAGTCTTTGTGCAGCTTTATGTTCTTCGTGTCTTCGTGGTTCAACCAAACAATCTTTTCACTTTGAAATACCCCTTTTAAGCCACAACTTTGTAAACACTTAAAAACAGGTTCATGACGAAAGATGAATTGATCCAATACCTGCAACAGCACAATGCCGAACAGGTGAAGGTTGCTTTTGCAGATATTGATGGTGTAATGCGTGGCAAAGTAATCAGTAAATACAAATTGCTCGATACACTGGAAAGCGGAATTGGTTTTTGTGATGTGGTGTTTGGCTGGGACAGTAATGATGCGGCTTACGACAATGTGCAACTAACGGGCTGGCATAGCGGCTATCCGGATAAGCAGGTGCATATCGATCTGTCGACACTCCGTACCATTCCCTGGCAAAACGATTTGCCTTTTTTCTTAGCCGATTTCAGTGAAAGCAAGGTGGCTGCCTGTGGCCGCTCGTTGTTGAAAAAGATTGTGAAGCAATGTGATGACCTGGGCTATCATGCTGAGTTTGCGCAGGAGTTTGAATGGTTCAACTTTAAAGAAACACCGCAATCGCTGGAGCAGAAAAACTATACATCACCACAACCGATAACACCGGGCATGTTTGGTTATTCTATTTTGCGCACATCGTTGCAAAGCGATTTTTATTTTGATTTGATCGATCAGTTCAACAAATTCAATATACCTATTGAAGGTATTCATACCGAAACCGGTCCGGGTGTATACGAAGCAGCCATTGTACACGATAACACATTGGCCGCTGCTGATAAAGCAGTGCTGTTTAAAACAGCCGTGAAAGAAATTGCGTACAAGCATGGTATTATGGCTTCGTTTATGGCCAAGTGGAACGAACAGTTGCCGGGCTGCAGCGGACATATTCACCAGAGTTTATGGAACCCGGCTACCAAAGAAAATCTGTTTTACAGTGCAGAGGGAAAACACAAAATGAGCCAACTGATGGAACATTATGTAGCAGGTTTGCTTTACTGCTTGCCACATGTGTTACCGATGTATGCGCCCACCATTAACAGTTACAAACGATTGGTAGAAGGTGCATGGGCACCCACAACCGTTACATGGGGAGTTGATAACAGAACCACGGCAGTACGTGTGTTGCATCCAACCATTAAAAATACAAGAGTGGAGATGCGTGTACCCGGCAGTGATACCAATCCGTATTTAGCAATAGCCGCATCGCTTGCTTCGGGTTTGTATGGCATCAAACATCAACTGCCGTTAAACGTCGAAGCAACAAAAGGTAATGGCTATGCCGATAAAAGCAACGGTGTATTACCATCGAATCTGTTAGAAGCAACCACCCATATGCAGCATTCATCGGTTGCAAAAGATTTGTTTGGTGAAGAGTTTGTACAACATTTTACTAATACACGAATGTGGGAGTGCCGACAGTTTGCAAAGCACGTAAGTGATTGGGAGTTGAAACGGTATTTCGAGATTATCTAAGAGGTTGAAAGAGGGAAAGGAGTAAAAAAGATTGACGCTTCGCTTACAATGGATAGATTCACGGATGACGCTGATTGGATGGATAAGCACTGATTCTTATTGTTCGCTTCGCTTACAACTTTCAACACAGAGAAGCAGAGGTGCGGAGAACACCGAGTATAGCGAATTGGTTCCTGGATTTTTCTTGAATCGTGTGACTTGTTCCTTTATCAGTGTGCTTTAGCGTTCATCTGTGGCTATATCTTTGTGCCTTCGGGTCTTAGTGGTTCAAAAAAAAATTATGACAGAAGTATTAAAAATTATTCATAAAGCGTGGGAAGGATATGATGCAACCAAAAAGATTGCACATATTGAAGAGATCAGTGCCATGGTGAGCACCAACCATGTGTACCGGATTATTTTCGAAGATGAAGATATTGTCATTGCCAAGCTTTCTTACTTTGGCAAGTACGAACATTTTAAAGAAGATCACCGCATCATCCACACCCTTTCCAACAACTTATTATACCCGTTCGAAAACCTGTTGGCTAAATCGTTGCTGAAGAACAACCGGGTGTACACCTATCATTACCGCACCAAAAAAACAGAAGCATGGGTGGTGTTTTATAATCCTGTGCGTGTGTTGCAACGCTTACCTAAACGACTGGATGAAAAACTCATCCGCAAGTTTGGTCAGCAGATTGGTAAGTTTCACAAAGCCTGTTCGAGGTTGCGGCATATATTACCCAAATCATCAAAGACTTTGCGTACCGATATTCATACGCTGATGGATTTGATTGAAGATGATGAAAAGCAATTCGGCACCAGAGCACAGGCCGATCTGGTAAAATATCATTGCGAATTATTTTTAAAGAACCGCCTGAAAACAAATGCAGGATCGTTTGAAACCATTCCTGTGTTTATTGACTGGAACATTGGTAACTTTTCTGTTACCGATAAACTGGAACTGTATTCACGTTGGGATTACGACTGGTTCCGCATGAGCAGCCGTATGATGGATTTTTATTTCTTCAGCCGGGTGGTGAGTGATGCAGGCGACAGAACGGTGTTCAGCTATTACATCAATACGATGATGGAAGACCGTTTCATCATCTTCCTCGAAGAATACCATAAAGTGAATCCGCTTACAGCTGATGAGTTACGCTTTTTAAAAGAAGGCTACCGTTTCTTTATTCTCAATTATGTAATTAAAGACGGCAGTCATTTCTTCAGCGAGCAGTATGCAAAGAAGCTGCGGGCAGAAGCATATGATATTTATCTGCCTTCGGTAGACAGAGATTTTGATGCAGAAAAACTGATCAAAGCACTGAAGATAAAAGAAGAGAAACCTGTAAAGAAATAGCACCGCCCTAACACTTAAAATCAATCAACGGCATGTTTTCAGTTCAGGACTTTAAATCGGTTGTAGACCAATACAAAATAATTTTTTTCGACGCCTTCGGCGTTATTAAAAGTTATAATGGATTAATACCCGGTCTGGATAAAACCTTCGCCTACCTCGAAGAGCAAGGCAAGGAATATTACATTGTTACCAACGATGCATCCAGAAGTCCGATGCAGCTGGCGCAAACCTATCATAAGATCGGGCTCGATATAATTCAGCACGACCGCATTATTTCATCGGGTATGCTGGCCAAAGAATATTTAGATCTGAAAGTGAACGATGGAATTGTGGCTTATCTCGGTACCGAAAGTTCGGCGCATTATATTGACAGTTCGGGTTTGCACACCTTGCCCGTAAGCGCTATTACACAATATAACATTGACCAGGTAAATGCATTGGTGTTGCTCGATGATGAAGGCTTTAACTGGTTTGATGATTTAAACCGCACCGTTAACATCTTACGCAAACGCACCATTCCTGCTATTGTGGCCAATACCGATCATATTTATCCAATTACCGGCAGTAACGATGTGTCGATTGCTATTGGTGGTGTAGCTACGATGATTGAAAGTATTGTCGGTAAAAAATTCATCCGCTTTGGTAAGCCCGATTCGCAGATGTTCATGTTTGCTTATGATCTGTTGCGTGAACGAAGTAACGGACCCATCAGCAAAAGAGATATTCTGATGGTGGGCGATACCCTGCATACTGATATATTAGGCGGTAATAAATTCGGCTTAGACACAGTGCTTGTACTTTCGGGTAACACCTTGCCCGACGATGCCGAAACACGTATCCGTGCAACAGGTATTGTACCTACGTATGTGTGTGAAACGGCGGCTGTGTAATGCCGCATGGTTGTGTTGAAAAGCCTGACGCTTATTCTTCAATTGCTTTAATCCCTGTTTGCGTCAGCTCTATTTTTTTCTCTTTGTAGAGTTTGCCGATAGTCATCTTAAAAGCTTTCTTACTCATGCCAAAGAAATTATAGATGGCTTCTGGGTCGCTTTTATCGTGATAGGGCAGATAGCCGTTGTTTTCTTCCAGTAAGCGCAGGATCTTTTGTGCTTCATCTTCCACACGCTGGTAACCTTGCTTACCTAAGCCCACATCAATTTTTCCATCTTCACGAATGGTTTTAATGTAGCCGGTTACTTTATCGCCAATGCTGAGCGATTGAAACACTTCATTAAAATATAAAAGCCCGATGTGTTTTTTGTTGATGATGACGGACCATCCAAGATCGGTCTGTCGGTAAATGATCAGCTCTACTTCGTCTTTTTCTTTTACCGAGAGTTCATCATTGCTCAGCAAGTGTTCAATGTATTGCGATGCGGCTGCACGGCCTGTTTGTTCATCGATGTACACATGCACCAGGTATTCGCCACCTAATCGCATTGCCGCAATCTGTTTGCTCTTGGGCACAAACAAATCTTTCATCAGCCCCCAATCTAAAAAAGCACCATGTGCACTGGTGCCTACTACTTTCATCAAAGCAATATCGCCCACTACGGCGGTGGGGTGCTGCGTGGTTGCAATTAAGCGGTCTTCGCCATCGTGATATACAAACACGGTTAACTCATCACCTGCACGTGTACCACGGGGTACAAAACGTTTGGGCAACAGAATGCCTTCGGCTCCATCATCGAGATAAGCACCGGCATCTTTCATGCGCTTTACAATAAGACGATTGTATTGACCAACTTCTACCATGAATACGAAGATAAGCTATGGGAAGAAGATGTCTGATTTTGGATTTATGATTTGTTACTGGTTGCCTGTTGTCGGTTATTTGTTCCTTGAACCTTGTGCCTTTCTTCTTTATGCCTTTTCGGCAAAATGAAAAGAATCGGTATATTCACAGTCGGTTTGTTGATGCGGACAAGCCGGAATTATTCATCACTAAAAAATCATTGTTATGTCGTTGTTTAATACAGGAAAGAACAAAAAAGATAAGAAGAAAGCTGCGCCGGCAGGCAATAAGTCATCAATGTTTATTGCACCCAAAGGTGGCGGCAAAGCAAACACCAAAACTTCCAGCAATGCAGGTAAGCATGTAGGTGGCGCACAAAGAGGAGCGTAAAAATTTTATTGATAAAAGAAAAGGCGGCCATCGGCCGCCTTTTCTATATGTATTCGGTTTATTTACTGCAACACTGCATTTTGTTTCACCCGCTGTATCGCTTTTTCGCCACGTTTAATCGCCAGCTGCTTTTTATAATTGAACCATTTTTGTCCACGGATCTTGAACATAATATCATCGAACTTACGCTGGATGCTTACATTCCACAAGCCGGTTAAAATGGTGCCCACACTTGCACCAATGGTACGTACCGATAAACCGAAACCACCTTCTGCATATTCAATATGATGCCAGTAGCCGCTGGGCATATATAAGGTATCGCCGTATTCTAAAATACCACTGCAGCCTTTCGCATATTGCATGGCCGGATAGGTTTCGAAATCGGGCTTATCAATATCTACCAAGCCATGTACGTTAAACGGTAAGCGGTATAAGAAATCGCTTTGATCGGGAGGAAACAGTACCACACGACGCTTGCCTGCAAACTGCGTTAAAAACACATTGCTCATATCAATATCCATGTGCATACGGGTTACCGAATGCTTGGGACCAAAAAACATGAACGGGATTTTGATATAACGGCCGGTGATGTTGGGATAACCAAAATCTTTCAGCAGTTCGGGTTTGTGTTTAAACACGGGGAATAAGAACAAACGCAGATCGGTTGGTTCTTTTTCAATCAGATCGAGGTATTCATTAAACTTCATTTCCGCATGTGCCACACTTAATGTTTCGCTGGGGTTGGCCTGCTTGGTACTGAAGAGTTTTACTTTAATATCGCCCATTGATTGGCGGAAATAATCCATGGTCCACTTTTCGTAAGCAGGATATTGTTTCCACAAACCACGCAGAATAACCGGCTTCTGCGGTTTGAGATATTTTTCGGTAAATTCTTTACGTGTAATCGTCGTTCCGTCAACAATCGGAATCGGCGTATCAATATTCATCTTCATGTTTGCCTTTTTTACAACAGTTCATTGTAAGAGGCACAAATTTAGGCCAATTCGGTTAACAGCGGTGGAACGAAGCCTGATATTGGTCAATTGCAGGTAAAAAGAGGAAGACATCAGAAAAATTCAAGGCACAAGAAAATCTCAACAACCAAACGAAAAGAACCAAGAAGAATGGCAGCAAGGAAATATCCGGTGATGCAATAGATAAAACCCTGATTCCGATCGCTATCGGGGTCTCTGTGTTGAACATGGTAAGGAAAGCGTACAATCCTATAATTGCTCCCAAACAGTTTTGGCAAAATGCTCCAACGAAGGGTCACGGGCACCCATGAGCAGCAATACACAGTCTTCTGTGAAATGCGGACGCATACTTTCAACCAGCCCGTTTCTGTTTTCTACAAAGAATGCATTAACGCCTTTTGCTTTGAGATCGTTGATGAGGTCATTGGCAGAAATATCTTTTACGGCAGTACCGCCGGCATAGAAAATTTCGCTCATCCATATTTCATCCTGCGGACGAAGGGCTCTGCTGATTTCTTCTACAAAATCGTGACGGAGAAATTTGGTGGGTCCGTAGCCATGTGGCTGAAACCAGGCAATCACTTTTTTGGCAATGGGCTGACAGGCTTCGATACTTGCTGCACATTTGGCCGGGTTATGTGCGTAATCATCAATGAGCCATACATTGTTCTTTTGTCCAATAATCTGGTGACGGCGATAAATGCCTTCATAACTTTTCAACGCTTCGGCTGCAGTGCTTAACGGAACGCCAATGAGGTTGGCAACTGTTGCAGCGGCGAGAGCGTTTTCCATGTTGTGGCGGCCCACGGCGTTAATGGTGAATGGTGCATGGTGAATGGGGGTTCCGCTGTTTGTAATGTCAAATGAAATGGTAAAGCCTTCTTGATTAAAATTATTGGCATGATACGCAGCATCATCATTTGCATCAACAGAAAAATTATGTGCAGGATTCGCTGAAAGCTTTTTTGCCAGCGCATGCGATTGGTTCACGACAAAGAACTGTGAAGTATTCTTTTTGAACTGATCGAATACATCCATCAGCACATCAATTTCTTTATGGTCTTTATCGATGTTGAGCAGCAAACCAACTTCTGGTGTATAGTTCACAATGCTGCCATCGCTTTCATCGGCTTCAATCACCAGCCAATCGCCGCTGCCTACTTTTGCATTACCGATCTTTCCTTCTTTAATAATACTGGTGAGGCCCGCACCGCTGATGATGCTTGGTTGCATACCTGCATGCTGCAGTATATCGAACAGCATAGCACTGGTGGTGCTCTTACCGCTGGTGCCACCCACTGCAATGGTCTTTTTACTTCTTGCAATTACAGCTAATAACTCTGCACGCTTGATGATGGGAATGTTCAGTTGTTTGGCTTTGATCACTTCCTCCACCGTATCTTCTACAGCTGTTGATACAACAACAAGATCTGTTGCTGTTGTGATGCCTTCGCCGTTCTGCAAAAAGCAACGGATACCTTCTGCTTCCAGTTTTTCTTTTGTTTCGTTGGGTTGGCCGGGATGAAAGTAACGGTCGCTGCCGCTCACATCTTTACCAATGCCTTTTAAATACTGTGCAATGGCACTCATGCCCGTACCCGCAACACCAATAAAGAAAACATTTTTGAAATCGTTGATGGAAGTAATCATAGAAAGCAAAAGTAAGCTGATTTTCACCGCAGAGAAAAGAGAGCGGAGAGGATTTCGCAGAGAATGTTGTTTCTTATAAACACGGAGAAGCTGCTGTTGATTTCTCTACCTTTGCCGCTCTTCGTTATTAAACTATTGCCATTATGAAATTGATCTCTTACTTAAAAGACGAACACGAACAGTTAGCGGTGTTGCACGATGGACTCGTGTACGACATGGATACACTCCATCCCGATTTACCCACCAGCATGAATATGTTTTTGCAGTATTGGGATGAATACATTGCCCTCGCCAATGCAAGTGTAAAAGCAGTACAGGAAGGAAGATTGATGCCGGGCAACGCACAGCGTATTGAAGATTTGCAGTTGCTTGCTCCTGTACCGATGCCTGCCAGCTGCAGAGATGGTTATGCGTTCCGTCAGCATGTGGAAGCTGCCCGAAGAAACCGCAAGGTGGAAATGATTCCTGAGTTTGATCAATACCCTATTTTTTATTTTACGAATCATCACAGCATACAAGGCCCGGGCGATGTACGTTGCATGCCCGATCATTTTGAAAAGCTCGACTTTGAACTGGAAGTTGCCATTGTTATCTGTAAGCATGGCCGCAACATTCGTGCAGAAGAAGCCGATGAATACATTGGTGGTTTAATGATCATGAACGACATGAGTGCACGCCGTTTGCAGATGGAAGAGATGCTGCTGAATCTTGGTCCGGCGAAAGGAAAAGATTTCTCTACCGTTATTGGTCCGTGGTTAGTAACACTCGATGAGCTGCAGGAATATGTTGTACCTGCAAAAGAATATCATGTTGGCCTCAACTGGAATTTAAATATGAAGTGTTGGGTAAACGGCAAACAAGTAAGTGCAGGTAATGTGGCACAAATGGACTGGACCTTTGCAGAGATCATTGAACGGGCGAGTTATGGTGTGGATCTTTATCCCGGTGATGTCATTGGCAGTGGAACAGTCGGCACCGGTTGTTTCTTAGAACTCAATGGCACCGGCAAACTCAACGATCCTAACTACCAGGAACAATGGTTGCAGGAAGGCGATATCGTAGAAATGGAAATTGATGGATTGGGACGGTTGAGTAATACGATGGTGAGGGATGAAGATGATTTTTCGATTTTGGGGAGGAAGAAATAGTCCAACCGCAGAGAAGTGAGCGGCAGAGGTTTACGCAGAGAAAATTCTGAAAACATGCATACCAATCAACACCTGAATAATCTTGGAGCAATAATACTTGATGCTGCTATAACCGTTCATCGGGAACTTGGACCGGGATTGTTGGAAAGCGCCTACGAGCTTGCACTTGCAAGAGAATTGGTTTTAAGAGGGGTAAATGTAAAAACACAGATTCCTGTTGAATTAATGTACAAAGACATTTCCTTAGGAAAAGCATATGTAATGGATTTACTTGTAGAGGATGAAATAATTATTGAAATAAAATCTGTAGAAGTAATGAACCCGGTTTACACAGCTCAACTCATTACTTATCTAAAGTTGGCGAATAAAAAACTTGGTTACCTTATTAACTTTAATGTGCCGCTTTTAAAAGACGGCTTTAAACGAATTGTCCATAATTTTTAACTCTGCGCATAACTCTTTTTCTCTTGTTCTCTGCGCCAAAGGAATAAAATGATCATAGACTTACAACAACTAAACCCCATGCAAAAACAACAATGGCTGCAACATACTGTTGCGCCGAGGCCGGTTTGTTTTGCATCAACCATTGATAAAGCAGGTAACGTAAACCTGAGCCCGTTCAGCTTTTTTAATTTGTTTTCATCCAATCCGCCGATTGTGGTGTTTTCGCCTGCAAGACGAGTGAGAGATAATTCTACCAAGCATACCTTGGAGAATGTACTGGAAGTGCCCGAGGTAGTCATCAACATTGTAGATTATGACATGGTGCAGCAGGTAAGCCTCAGCAGCTGTGAATTTCCAAAAGAAGTGAATGAGTTTGTAAAGGCAGGCTTTACACAAGAAGCCGCAACGTTGGTACAACCACCCATGGTAAAAGAAAGCAAAGTGAAGATGGAATGCAAGGTGGTGGAAGTAAAACCGCTGGGTAGTGAAGGTGGCGCCGGTAATTTAGTGATCTGTGAAGTGCTGCGTATGCATGTAGATGACAGCATCCTCAATGCAGAAGGCACCATGATCGATCAACGCAAACTGCAGCTGATTGCAAGGCTCGGCGGCGATTGGTATTGCAAGGTGGATGAGCAAAGTCTGTTTCATGTAGCCAAACCCAATACACAGCTGGGCATTGGTATCGATGCCTTGCCCGAAACCATCCGTAACAGTTCGGTTCTTACAGGTAATAATTTGGGTCAGTTGGCAAACGTACACGACTACCCCACAGTTGATGCAACATTCGAAGATGAACGGTTGAAAAACATCATCCAGTATTTCTCCATCAACCCCGATGAAATGGATAAGGAGTTGCACAAGTATGCGAAAGAATTACTCGATGCAGGAAAAGTAACAGAAGCCTGGCAGGTGCTGTTGGCCGATAGTTGATAAAGCAGCTTTCTTTTCGTAACTTATAGGTGCCGGTTCATTACAGGAAGTGAACTGGATCTGTCCACAGTAAAACCCTTGTTATGAAAAAGATTGTTTACCTGTTGTTTGTATTCTTTTTTGTACAGGCAACAAATGCATCTGCATCCATTTCTTCCGACACCATTCCTTCCTTAACAAAAGAAGATTATTTGCTGAAGAGTAAACGCCAGCGTACAGGTGCCATTGTTAGTTTAACCGGCGGCATTCTCACCGCTACGTTTGGCGGATTGATGGTTATTGGTGGCGGCACCATTTTTTTTGTTGAAACGATTGGCTCCGGTATTTCGGGCGAGCAACCCGACAACAGGGCCCGAAATATAACCAATGCAGGTGTTGCATTGTTATTACTGGGCACGGGTGCGATTGTTACCAGTATTGTCTTATTCAATCAGTCGGCAAAAAATAAAAAAGTGGCACTATCGATGACAGCCCAACCTGTTCAGCGGCTGCAATTAAATAGAGTTGCAAGAACGGTTGTGCCATCTGTACGATTTACAATAGACCTGTAGCAAATCTGCTGAACTTTTTCTGCTGTTGTGCTGTATTAACAACAACAGATTAATTTAGCGTATGCTTCACCCCAATGGTACATGGATCAGTTATTTCCTGGTGATCGGTATCCGGTATTTACTTGTTGCCGGACTGGCTTTTTTTGTTTGGTATGTTTTGTTGCGCAAGAGCATCTCATTTAAAAAAATTCAGCTGCGGTTTCCTTCTGGAAAAGATTATCAACGGGAAATTTTCTTTTCGCTCTGCACGATGTTTCTGTTTGCTTTTATTCCCTGGTTTTTTCTGGGTCATGAAGCCATGCGAAAAACAACTACGTTTTATAAAGACATCAACCTGCACGGGCAATTGTATTTCTGGCTGGCGTTTCCCTTGATATTGCTCATACACGATACTTATTTTTACTGGATTCATCGCCTGATGCATCATCCCAAACTGTTCCGCATTTTTCATCTTATTCATCATAAGAGTACCAACCCATCGCCCTGGGCAGCTTTTGCGTTTCATCCGTTGGAGGCAATTTTAGAAGTTGGAATATTAGTTGTGCTCATCTATACAATTCCTGTTACCAAAGCACACCTGTTTTTTTTCTTTTTGTTTCAGATGTTTTACAATGTGTATGGACACTTAGGATGGGAATTATTTCCGAAAAATTTTCAACGCACCTGGGTCGGCCGTTGGATCAATACTTCGGTTACACACAATCAGCATCACCAATACTTCACCGGTAATTATGGTTTGTACTTTTTGTTCTGGGATCGGCTGATGGGTACCATGCGGGAAGATTATGAGGCAAAGTATGATGAGGTGAAAGGCAGGCTAAGAGATTGAATGAGGGAAGGAGTAAAAGAGAAGACTGATGTCTGATTGAGGATGTAGGATTTATGATGGTCGATAGTTCGCTTCGCTTACAATAGATAGAATCACTGATGACGCAGAGTAGAAGGATCAACACAGATTTGATTGTTCGCTTTGCTCACAATAAGTTGCTCACAGATTTCGCAGATTAACACAGATAAAAAAGAAAAGGCCGCACTTAGTGCAGCCCCTCTTTATCTTTTTTACTCTTTTATCTCTTTGCCCTTAGTTCCATACCGCACCAAACACTTTCTTCATAATTTCTGTGGTACGTTTCACCGGGTTTTCACGAATCTCCAGTTCTTCTTTGGCAATCTGATCGAACAATGCATCCACAGCTTTGCCTACAACATACGCTGTTAAATCGGGATTGAGCTTGTTACGGGTAGTGGGTAGTCTGTTGTAACCATTTACCAGGTCGCCGTAATATTTGGTGGCTTCCACTTTATCCAACGAATTTTTAACTGCAGGCGAAAACGCTGCAATCAACTGCTCCGTTGTTTTTTGTTTGAAATAATTGGTAGCGCCATCCTTTGGTCCTTTAATAATATTGATGGCATCAGTAATGGTCATTTGCTTAATGGCATTTACAAAAATGGGTGTGGCAAAACCAACGGCATCTTCTGCACCACGATTGATTTGCAGAATGGCTTTATCTACTGTTGGTCCCAGCCCGATGGTCCGCAGTGTACGCTCCACCTTTTGCACTTCGGGTGGCAATAATATTTTATAAAACTGGCTGCCGAAAAAGGCATCGGTCTTGTTAAGGTTGCTTACGGCACGGGTAAGGCCCTGGCCCAAGGCATCTTTAATACCCTGCCCGGCTTCGGCTTCGGTAACGCCTGTCGAACCCGGTATGGTAGGCAGCTGGCTTAATACTTCGCAAGAGGTCAATAACAGGGGAACGGTTAGTAACAGTAGAAAACGCTTCATTGATATTTATTTTACAGTTAAACGGATTTGACAAGCGAAACGTTGCATATTCTGTGCCGAAGATACTTGCTTTGCCCGTTTGCTGTTCTTACGGTAATTTTGCGGGCTGTTAAAACGAAGCCAAACATGCAGCGGCTTCACATCAACCCCATGTTATGAGTACACATTTGAGCGAACAGGAACTTATCCGTAGAGAGAAATTAGCTGAGTTAAACAAACTGGGCATCGATGCATACCCTGCACCGTTGTACCCTGTTACCCATTATTCAACAGCCATTAAGGCGGGCTTTAACGAAGAAACAAAAGAAGAGTACAAAGATGTTTGTATTGCCGGCCGCATTATGAGTGTGCGTGATATGGGTAAGGCCTGCTTTGCCGTGTTGCAGGATAGCCATGGCCGCTTGCAGGTATATGTACGCAGAGATGATATTTGTCCCGGCGAAGACAAGACATTGTATGATGTGGTGTTTAAAAAGTTATTAGACATTGGCGACATCATTGGTGTGAAGGGCTATGTGTTCACCACCAAAACAGGTGAAACAAGTTTGCACGTAAAAGAACTCTCCGTTCTTACCAAATCATTAAAGCCATTACCGGTGGTAAAGGAAGCAGAAGGACAAACCTTCGATGCAGTGACTGATCCGGAATTCAAATACCGTCAGCGTTATGCCGATCTCATCATTAATCCACAGGTAAAAGATGTGTTTGTTAAACGTACCATCCTCATCAATACCATTCGTGAATATTTAAATGAGCATGGCGCATTGGAAGTAGATACGCCGGTGTTGCAAACCATCCCCGGTGGTGCAGCTGCCCGTCCGTTCACCACACACCACAACGCCTTGGATGTACCCATGTACATGCGTATTGCAAACGAGTTGTATTTAAAACGTTTGATAGTTGGTGGGTTCGATTGGGTGTATGAGTTCAGCCGCAACTTCCGTAACGAGGGTATGGATCGCACACACAACCCGGAGTTTACTGTATTGGAATGGTACACTGCTTATAAAGATTATTTCTGGATGATGAACGTTACAGAAAATCTGCTGGAGCGTATTGCCATTGCACTGCACGGTACAACCGATGTACAGGTAGGCGATAAAACCATCAGCTTTAAAGCACCGTTTAAGCGTTTATCTATTTTCGAAGCCATTAAAGAAAATACCGGTATTGATGTAAGTGGTTTGGATGAAGAAGGCTTACGCAGTGTGTGCAAACAACTCAATATTCATGTAGATGCATCGATGGGTAAAGGCAAACTGATTGATGAATTGTTTGGCGAAACAAGCGAAGCAAAATGTATACAGCCAACCTTTATCATTGACTATCCGATTGAAATGAGTCCGCTTACCAAGAAGCACCGCAGCAAAGAAGGATTGGTAGAGCGTTTTGAGTTAATGGTGAATGGGAAGGAAGTAGCCAATGCATACACCGAGTTGAACGATCCGATCGATCAGCGTGAACGTTTCGAAGACCAGGTGAAGCTGAAGGAGCGTGGCGATGATGAAGCGATGTTTATTGATTATGATTTCCTCCGTGCATTGGAATATGGTATGCCGCCAACAAGTGGTATTGGCATTGGCATTGATCGTTTGGTGATGTTGATGACGAATCAACCTTCAATACAGGATGTATTGTTGTTCCCAATGATGCGTCCGGAAAAAAATGTTGAATAAGTTTAAAGTTTATGGTTTGTAGTTTATAGTTGTGAGCTACATTAAAATATATGAACCGCAGTTGGAAACAGCTGCGGTTTTTTATTGCGCTTAGCATTATGTTAAAAGAAAGTACAATCTGTTTCTTTTGTTTTTTTATAACAGGTGCAGCCGGTTTCTTTGCTGAAAATTTACAACACATGAAATGAGCGTTGAAAATGTTTATATACAACTAAGCATTTTCTAAACCGAATAACATGTGACCAATAAAAAAACAAACAATAACACATGAAAACATTTTACTTAGCTACTGCCATGCTCTTGAGCACTTTTGCAGCAACTGCACAAACCGAACAGGGAACAATCAACATCAATGGTTTATTTGGAAGTAATGGCGGCGGACAGTTTCAAAGCAATGATGCTTTTAATCGCTTTAAATTAAATGTGGGTGCAAATGTTGGCTACTTTGTAAAGAACAATTGGGAAATAGGTGCCGGTGTACAAACCGGTTTTAATACACTAAAACAGAAGGCTCCGTTCAACGATCTGTTTAATTTAGATAAATCCCGTTCAATAACCTTTGCACCGCAACTCTACAGCAAATACTATTTTGGAACAAAGCAGCTGAAACCATTTGCCGTTATTTCAACAGGGTATAACTGGCAGTTCGATCGTTCTACTTACAACGGTACAACAACCAAGGGCTCTTCTTCTTATTTCAACTATGGTGGCGGAGCAGGTTTGGCATGGTTTCCTTCAAAGAAAGTAGGCCTGTTTACGCAACTTACTTACGATAGATTGTATAGCTATTTGATCGATCAGGGTGCACTCAATCTCAACTTTGGTGTACAAATCAATTTAGGTAAGAAATAAAGAATTATTCTATCTGTTCGGGCCACAGCACTTAAAGCTGTGGCTTTTTTATTCCATTCATCCAATTCAATACGCCACTATCAGCAAAAAAATTATCTTCATCCCCTTAAAAAAACCAGACATGAGAAAAACAGGATTGTTTCTGTTATGGATCGTAGCTGCCTGTGCAGCATCGGCCCAAACAGCATTAACTACCGAGCAAATGCTCAAAGGAGCAGCACAGAAAGCAACCAAACCTTTACCGCAATTTGTGGAGTGGGTGGGAGATAACAGCTTTGTCATCCGCAGAGAAGGAAAGCAATACCTGCACGATGTGAAAACAGGTAAGGAAACAGATTATGCAGGATCGGTAATGACAACTACAGTGGTTGTTCCCGAAATCATCAACAAGGGTAACGATCTGTATTTGAAAATGGCGAACGAAGAAACCCGTCTCACCAATAATAAAGACGAAGAAAAGAACCCTGTTCTGTCGCCCGATAAGCAATACGTGGCGTTTACACGTAACAATAACCTGTACACAATCAATCTCAATACAAAAAAAGAAACACAGCTCACCAACGATGGTACTGATGTAATCTTAAATGGTTACGCCAGCTGGGTTTATTTTGAAGAAATTTTGGGTCGTGCTACCCGTTACAAAAGTTTTTGGTGGAGTCCCGACAGCAAGAAGATTGCTTATATGCGCATGGATGAAAGCGAAGTGCCGATGTTCCCCATTTACAGCGAAGAAGGACAGCATGGCTTTATTGAACGCACCCGTTACCCCAAAGCAGGCGATAAAAATCCGGAAGTAAAAGTAGGTGTTGTTGCTGCTGATGGAGGTTCAACGGTTTGGGCCGATTTTAACCAGAAAGACGATCAGTATTTTGGTATGCCCATGTGGAAACCCGATGGCAGTGCATTGTGGATTCAGTGGATGCCACGCACACAAGACAATTTGAAAGTGTATGAAATGAATCTGGCGGATGGCAGCAAGAAAGTGATCTACGATGAAACACAAAAAACATGGGTTGATCTGGATGATGCAAACCGCATTACGTTTTTGAAAAACGGTAAGCAGTTTATTCTGCAAAGCGATGCAACAGGCTGGAATCATATTTACCTGCACGACATGAGCGGTAAACGCATCAATGCAATCACCAGCGGTAACTATACTGTAACAGATGTAAACCTGGTAGATGAAAAAAACAAACTTGTTTACTTCACCTGCCGTAAAGACAACAGTGCCCGTTACGATCTGTACAAAGTAAAGTTTGATGGTACAGGTTTGCTGCGTTTAACCTTTGGCGAATTCACGCATCGAAATATTCGTGTATCGCCCAACGGAACTTACTTCGTTACTTCTTATTCCAATGTATCTACGCCCGATGTAATGGCATTGGTTGATACGAAAGGAAAACAGTTGCGTGAATTAGGTAATGCAAAAGGCGAAGCGTTTGCAACAACGGCATTGGCTAAAACAGAATTGCTGCGTGTAAAGAGTGAAGATGGTAAATACGATTTGCCTTTGCGTATTGTGTGGCCTGCTAATTACGATAAGAATAAAAAGTACCCGGTTATGATCAGCATTTATGGTGGTCCTAACGCAGGCACCGTATACGATGGCTGGCAGTTAAACATGCAGCAGCAATGGTGGGCCAAAGAAGGAATGATACAGGTAGCAATGGATCATCGTGCAAGCGGCCACTTTGGTAAAGAAGGGGTGAACTATATGCACCGCAACCTCGGCTACTGGGAAATGAAAGACTGGATTACGATTGTAAAATGGCTAATTGAAAATGCAAGCGTAGATAAAAACAAAGTAGCCATCAGCGGTTTTAGTTATGGTGGTTACATGAGTGCTTATGCACTTACTTACGGCGCCGATTATTTTACACATGGTTTAGCCGGCGGCAGTGTTACCGACTGGAGTTTGTACGACAGTCATTACACCGAACGTTTTATGGATACACCGAAAGAAAATCCGGAAGGGTATAAAACCTCTTCTGTTTATAGTTATGTAGATCAGTATAAAGGTTTGCTGCGTATTTATCATGGAACAATGGATGACAATGTGCACATGCAAAACAGTATTCAGCTAATCAAAAAATTACAGGAGAAGAAAAAACATTTTGAGTTTATGCTCTACCCCGGTGGCCGACACGGTTGGGGTGGTAACCAACAGCTGCATTCGCAAAACGAAATCGCACTGTTTATTTATAAAAATTTACTGGAGAGAGAAGTGCCGAAGGAAGTGATAAAGTAAGATGAATGATTTGGATAAAAGAAAACCGGAGTGATGAGCTCCGGTTTTTTAATTAATAAGTAATTATGAAAAAGATACTCATATTTGATTTGTCTACCGCTATATAAAAAAACTGATATGTATAGAATTGCATTTTAATCAAGTTTGGTTCAGTAGGAAACCAATCGGGTTTAATAGGGCTTTTTATTTTTTCAACTTTACTTTTAAATACAGAATAGGTTATCGGAGTCATTTCTTTTTTCGTTTGGAAAACAGAATCATAGTACAGACTATTTGAATACTGAAATTTACCAAAAGAGTTATTCGTTTCAATATTATGGATTTCAGATAGTTCATAGGAGTCTTTTGATACAAAATCGGGAAACCAAGACTGCTTTCTAAATGTGCTGTTCTTGTAATCAGAATAGGACAAGTATTTGCTTCTTACATTATTAATGCAGGAAAAGGTTAGAAAGACTAGTATTAAATAAAATATTGTTTTTTTCATTCTGTTTTCCTCCACAACACCATCCCCACCGCTGCATTAAGCAACGTATAGGTTACACCAAAAATTAAAATATCCTCTTTCGGGTTGCCATCAAAAGAACCCAGCCATAATACAACAACCGTAATCAAGAAAGTAACAATGGCATTGATGATGGGCAGGAACAACGCAAGCACCCAGTTGTTACGGGTCACGGAAAGTTGCAACACAACAAAATAGAAAAAGCTGAATAACCAAAATATCTCTAACGCTGTAAATAGTTCTTCACCTTTTGTTTGTCCGCTGTAAGTTGGATAGTAATTCGCCCAGTAAACAGTAAACAGCAACAATGCTGCGGTATAAAAAATACTGATGAGTTGCAAACGGCTGAGCATGCTTACTGCTTTGGTTTTACCTGTAATTCTTCCCAAGGCGTTGTGCCGTCTTTTTCTCTTGTAAAGACCATTTGTTTGCCTTCGCCGATTACAATTTCGGCAGTGGTATAAACAAGATTGCTGTCGAGCAAATGTCCACCAATGGTTTTGCCTGTGCTGTCACTCACACTCATGTGCAAATGCGAACCGTTGATGCTGACAGTACCTACCAAACTTACAATTTCAAAATGACCGGTTGCTTTATTGCCTTCGGGCTGATTGGCAAAACGAAGATTGTATTGTGTAACACTGCCCACACAAGTCATGATCCAGCCGGCTTCAATCTTGTGCTGCTGCACATAAGATGTGATTTCCTGCTTCAGATCCTGCCCGGGTTTTAAACGGAAGGCGTGAAGTTTAACTGCATCGTTTTGCATGGTTGGTTTTGTTTTACATGCAGCGAATAATAGAATTATAAATAAGTATTTCATTTTTTTGAACCACAAGGTCACGAAGAAAGGAAGCAGCACAAAGACCTTCGTAATTCTTTGCACTTTTGTGGTTCTTAATCCACAAATAAATCCGTAAACAACTTGCCACCAGGCACTACACTGTATTTGCTTAGATCGGTAATACCTTCTGCTGCAAACACGTCTTCATCAATAAATAAATTGCCTGTACATGTATTTGACGGTTTGCTTAAAATCATATGTGCTGCATCTGCCAACACATCAACCGTACGACTCATATTTGCCAGTGCTTCACCACCCAACAAATTTCTTACAGCAGCTGTGTCAATTGTTGTACGTGGCCAGAGCGCATTGGCGGCAATGCCGTCTTTCTTCAACTCTTCGGCCCAGCCCAGCGTCATCATACTCATGTTGAATTTGGTAAGCGTGTAGGCAATATGTCCCGCCAACCATTTTGGTTTTAAATGAACAGGCGGTGATAACGTAAGAATGTGCGGATTTTTTCCTTTACGTAAATAAGGAATACAAGTTTTCGTCATGAAAAACGTACCCCGCACATTAATGCTATGCATCAAATCAAAACGTTTGGCTTCGGTTTGTTCGGTTGGTGTAAGTGAAATAGCCGATGCATTGTTGATAAGAATATCAATACCGCCAAACGTTTCAACGGTTTTATCTACAGCGGCCTGTATTTGCTCTTCATAACGAATATCAACCTGTATAGCTAACCCTTTACCGCCGGCTGCTGTCATTTCATCAGCAGCTGAAAAAATAGTTCCCCCAAGTTTCGGATTTTCTTCTACACTTTTCGCCGCAACTACAACATTGGCTCCTTCCTTCGCCAGTTTTAAACCCATTGCTTTACCAATGCCTCTTGAAGCACCGGTTATAAAAACTGTTTTTCCATTGAATGACATAATTAATCGTTTAAGAAATGAAAGTTAACAAAAGCACTGCATGCGTTGAAAAGAATTTGTATTTTGTCTGTAACCTCATGCACTGTTTATGCTTCGCCAACTTCATTTAAGTTTAACTGCCCTCTTTTTGGTTTCATTTGCAACTGTTCTTGCACAGGATAGCGATGAAAAAAAGCTGCAACGGATGTTTGTAACAGCAACAGATAATTCTACTATTGAGCTTCCCGAAGGAACATACCGGCTCAGCAGAAGTTTGTGGCTCGATGGAAAAAAGAATGTACACATCAAAGGAAAAGGAATGGATAAAACCATTCTCAATTTTGCAGGACAAATAGATGGCGCCGAAGGAATTAAAATTACCAATGGAAAAAACATTGTTATTGAAGGTGTAACTGTACAGGATACAAAAGGCGACGCAGTGAAGACACAATATGTAGAGGGAATTACATTTAACCAAGTGAAAGCAGAATGGACACGTGGCGCCAACAGCAAGAATGGCGCATATGGTTTATATCCTGTACAATGCAGCAACGTATTAATTGATGGTTGCGAAGCAAGAGGTGCGAGTGATGCAGGCATTTATGTGGGACAAAGCAAGTACATTATTGTACGCAATTCAAAAGCAACCGAAAATGTTGCCGGTATTGAAATTGAAAATTCGTTGTATGCAGATGTGTATGATAATGAAGCAACGAATAATACGGGTGGTATTTTAATTTTCGATTTGCCCGATCTGGTACAGAAGAAAGGCGGTTATGTTCGGGTATACCGGAACAACGTGCATCACAACAATCATATCAACTTTGCACCCAAAGGAAATATTGTAGGAAAAGTTCCGCAGGGAACCGGAGTAATGATCCTTGCTACGAATCATGTGGATGTGTTTGAGAATAAGATCGTCAACAACATAACCGCCAGCACCGCTATTGTGAGTTATTACATTACTGAAAACCCGATTAAAGATTCATCGTACTATCCTTTTCCAAGACAGATTAATATTTATAACAACAATTACGAACGTGAAAACGTAAGGGCAACCGGTAAAGGAAGAATGGGCAAGATGTATCGCTTTAAACTACGCTTTGGAAAAAATGTACCGCACATTCAATACGATGGTATTGTGGATGCAAAAAACCCGGCTGAGATCTGCATCCGCAACAACACGAACCAAAGCTTTGCCAATCTGGATGCGGAGAATGGATTTAAAAAGATCAGTCGTGATGCATCGAAACATGATTGCACGCTGGAGGCAATTCCAAAAGTGGAGTTGAAGAATTGATGATAATGCTCTCATCCCGAAGCCCGTCATGTCGACGAAGGAGACATCTCAATTATACAATAAACTTAAACGCAGTCGGGATAACAGAACTTTTACATAAAAAAATTTTAGAGACCCCTCGTTCCTCGGGGTAACGTTTCAGAAGGGGTGCTGATTAATAAATATTTTACTTTCGAACCATGAAGAAAATCGTTGTTACAGTTATTGTGCTCAGCAGCATGTTGATTGTCTTGTCGTTCAGCAACAAACAGACCGACCCTCATTTTCAGTTTCACGAAAACCTGAGCGAATACAACTTCTTCAAAGGTGAGCTGAAACAACTGCAACCGGCTGAAGATATTATTCCTTACGATCTCAACACACCTTTGTTTACTGATTATGCAGAAAAGGCTCGCTTCATAAAAGTACCGGCAGGGAAAAAGATCAGCTATAACGCCGGACAGGTATTCGATTTGCCCTTAGGTACAGTGCTCATTAAAAATTTTTATTTCTACAACGATGTACGCAAACAGGAACTGGGCCGACGAATTATTGAAACACGTTTGCTGGCGCATATGCAGGATGGCTGGCATACCTATCAATACATCTGGAACGAAGAACAAACGGACGCCGTGTTTGAACCCATTGGCGATGTAACAACGGTTGAATACATTGATGCAGCCGGTAAGAAAATAAAAGCAGAATATGTAGTGCCGAGTCAACCGCAATGTAAAGGTTGTCATAGCCGCAGAGATACGATTGTGCCCATTGGTATGGCAGCCCGTCATCTTAATGGAGATTATGCGTATGCAACCGGAAAGCAAAATCAACTGCAGTACTGGCAACAGCACGGACTGATCGATTTACCATCAACCACAATTCCAGCCAATGCCAAATGGAACGATGAGCAAAGCGGTAGCCTCAACGATCGTGCAAGAGCTTATCTGGATATCAACTGCGGTCATTGCCATAATCCTTATGGTCCGGCAAGTACATCGGGTTTGTTGTTAGATATTCATACAACCAACCCTACCGCATTGGGTATTTTTAAAACACCTGTTGCTGCGGGAAGAGGAAGCGGCAATCTCAAATACGCCATTGAGCCCGGCAAGCCCAATCAATCGTTTTTAGTATATCGGATGAACAGTACCGATGTAGGCATTGCCATGCCGGAGCTTGGAAGAACACGCATTCATAAAGAAGGAGTGGCGTTGATTAGTAAGTGGATAAAGGAGATGCAGCACTAAGAGTTTGAAAGAGGGGAAGAAGGAAAAGAGAACTATAGTATTTGTTCTCGTCCTTTGTTGTTAAACACTCTATGGATGCCATCTTTCATGAGTGGTACTTTAAAGTTTAGCAATAGCCCGTGTTTTAAGTTGGTAAGCACAAAATGTGTTTGCAGTTGATTATAAAATACAGGTGGTAGCGGGTGAATAGATTTTAGTTCAACAACCAATTTGTCATCAACTAATAAATCAAGTTTATACGCTCTTCTGATGTCAAGTTCTTCGTAATTGATAGGAAGTAATAACTGTCGTTCAACTTTAATTTCAGACCGAATCAATTCGTAAAATAAAATTTCTTCATAAACTTTTTCAAAACAGCCCGGTCCGATGCGAGTATGAATTTTAATACACAGGTTGATTACAAGGTTAGTAAGATCATCTATATGCATAATGGTAGGTTGATGTTTTTCTCTTTCTACTCTTTTCCCTTTTTCAAGCTCTTAGCCCTAACCCCCGTGCTCATGCACATTATCCGTTGCATGCATCGGGCCGAACTCGTTGGTATAAATTTTGAACAGCAGCATAAAGTAACTAATGAGCAGTGGACCGAAAATGAAACCCCAGAAACCGAACAAACTTAATCCAACAATTACACCTAACACCGTTACCAACGGATGCACATCGCCCAGCCGTTTCATTAATGTAACTCTTGCGAGATAATCAACATTGCCGGTTACAAGTAAGCTGTAGATAAGTAAACCGATCCCTTGTCCGCTGTTGCCCTGCGAAAACAAAAACACCACCAGCGGTGCCCATATTAACGTAGTACCAACAATGGGGAAGAATGCAAACACGCCGGTAATAAAACCCCACAGCACAAATTCATTAATGCCGAAAATCCAATAACCAATGAGGGCAAACACTCCCTGAATCAATGAAATTAATGGAATGCCTATCGCATTGGCTCTTACCACGCTGATGGTTTCCTGAGCGAGGATATCAATATTTTTTTCGTGCAACGGTAAAAAATAATCAAACGATGCTTCCATTTCTTTACCGTTCGTAAGCATAAAGAAATAAACAAACAACATCATGGCCAGGTTCGAAAGAATCATGGCTGTACTGTTTAGAAAAGCAGGGAAAAAATTCGCAAGCCGTTTCTGCAGTTCCGTAACATTTTCATCGGTAAACAATTCCTGTCCTGTCCATTCTTTTATTTGTGCAGATACCGATTTTAAACCTTGTACCACTTCATCGGAATGGCTGAAGATTTCGGTAATTTTTGGCGAGAGTAAATTGATGATATAATAGACAGGCAAACCAAACAGAATGAGGAAACCAAACAGAAAACAGGTTGCTGTAAGATTTTTATTCCACTTACGGTTGATGGTTAAATAACGATACCAGCCACGGCTGAGAATATACAATGTTACTGCACCGAGAAAACCCGGCAGAAAAATATAGAGTTCCTTTACCAGTAATAAGCCCAGTGCAACTAAAACAACCAACAGAATAATTTGCCGTAACCGGCTGCTGAATGATGCCATAAAATGAAATTACAAATAAAACAGCAACAGCTTGGTGCATAAAAAAACCGGGCAGTATGCCCGGCGTTTCTGTTGATGGAAAGCAATCGTTATCGAATTTGTCCCCGCACGATGCCGCCGGGAAAAACAGTTGAGTGTGCATTTACATACAGTGCTGCAGTGCCAAGTATAGCCGTCTTTTGTACATCGGTTAACAGCAGTTGTTTATTTACAGCAAAATCGGCTGCACTGCCTGCAAGGGCAACTAAAACAGAACCGTTAGTGCCTGCAGCGCCATTGTGTATGTGTGCTGCCGTAAGCGTGCCATCGCCGGCTGTTAAACCGGTAACATTAACGTTGTAATATAAATTGCCATCGCTGGTTAAGCGAAAGCGTGCTGTACCCGTAGCAGTACTGACATTAGCCGGCACTTCGTTTGTACCTGCTAATGCAATATCCTGTGCCCATTCAACCGTTGTATTCAGTTGTGCCCGCACCAAGCCGCCCGGTACTTGCGAAGAGTGAACGTTTACATATAATTCGACTGTTCCTGTTTTCATACTGTCGAGTAAGGTGGTACGCACATTTGTAACAGCGCCAATAGCTGAGCTGCCGTTAAATGTTGGTGCAAAGTTTAAAATAACTCCACCGTTTGCACCGGCGTTACCTGTGTGTATGTGTGCTGCTGTTAACGCATCGCCTGCAGCAAGACCGCTCACCGTAATATTATATTCAACAGAATTATCACTCATGATACGCAACGCTACAACGCCTGTTTCAGAACGTCCGGCGGGTGCCGGGTTTTCATTTTTTGCACTCAGGTTTAAGGTCCACTCTTTTACAAGTGTTGGGCCCGGAGGCGCCGAATTTTTTTTGCAGGAAAACAAGAGAGCCGAACCACACAGCAAAAGCAATAGTTGTTTCATAACTTTTTTTAAAAGGTAGTTACTGCAGAGGGCTCAATGCAAAAGTGTTTTGCTGAACGGGGAGTTTCTTTGTCTGAACAGGGTATGAAGGATGCTATTCTTCCCACACTTTTAAACCTTCGCTGCAGTTGGCGCAGATGTCGATGTTTTTGCGACTCGTCATTAATTCTTTGCGGAACTGTTTGTAATTATCGTTTTGCCAGACCTGTTTAAACGATTGCATTTTCAAATTTCCCAACTGGTGCATGGCATCTTTATCAAAACAACAAGGCACTACTAAACCATCCCAGGTAATGACGTTGGCATGCCAGAGTTTCCAGCAGTGGTTTTGTAATTTGTTTTTAGAAGAGTAAGTGCCATCTGCATTCTTCTTATAGCGGCTGTATTTGTTGAGTGTAGGTATCAGTTGATTGGGATCGTTCTCGTAATCGTATACCTGCGCCGTTTTAAACCACACATCATCAACGCCTACTTCTTTCGCCAGTTGCTTCACCTCTTCCAGCTGGTGTTCATTCGGCTTTACCACTAAAAACTGAAACACCACAAACGGTTTTTTACTGTTGAGTTCTTTTTTCCACTTCACAATATTTTTTGCACCGGCAATTACCTTTTCCAAATTGCCGCCAACACGATATTGCTGATAAACATCTTGCGTTGTGCCATCAATGGAAATGATCATACGATCCAAACCACTTTCAACTGTTTGTTTTGCTTTTTCATCTGTCAGGTAATGCGCATTGGTAGAGGTAGCAGTATAAATTTTTTTCTGTGCTGCATACTTCACCATTGGCAAAAACTCAGGATTTAAAAATGGTTCGCCCTGGAAATAAAAAATGAGATAGAGAAGATCCTTATGAATATCATCAATGGTTTGTTCAAAAAAACTTTTCTGCAGCATACCCGTTGGTCTTGTGAACTCACGCAAACCACTTGGGCATTCGGGACAACGCAGGTTACAACTCGTAGTTGGTTCAAACGAAATAGAAACAGGATAGCCCCATTGAATGGGTTTGTTGAGTAACCTGCTCAGTTGATAGCTGCTCCACACTTTCGTCATGTTCCAGGCACGGCGTGGCGTAATTTTCGAAAACAGGTTGAGTATATCGTTGCGGTGTAATTGCGGCATTGAAGGGGCAAAGATAGCCGCAAAATGCTATACGTATTCATTGCATAAAAGAGCAAAGCCTGTTGTTTAAATCAAACAACAGGCTTTGTGTTTACTTCAAAAACGGCTGCCTTTTCCAATACGTTAAACTGCGCCAGCACCACTCCAGCGGACCAAAGCGGAAAAACCTTAGCCAGATATGGCTCCAGATAATTTGTAACAACCAGGTTGCTGCAACCACATAATACATTTCAAAGCGGCTCAACTTTCCGTACATGCCAAAGCCAACACCATAAAAGAATAAACCAACAAGGAATGATTGCATGAGGTAATTGGTAAAGGCCATTTGCCCAACAGGACGTAACAAAGCAAACAACCATTTAAACCAACCGGATTTGTACAACAGCATGATTAAACCGAAAATACCAATGGAACGAAACGTTCGGGAGATTTCATAAAACTCAAAATGTAAACGCCGCATAATTTCAAACCCGTTAAACTTATTTTCAATTAATGGTTGTAAACGGAGATACGAAAGGAATAAACCCAACCCCAGTCCTGTAATGCAAAGAATGAGATAGGTGCGTACAGGTGCCTGGCCTGTTAATATACCCGACTTATAAAATGCCATTCCAAGAAATATGAAAACAAGAATATCCCAAATACCAAAATACGTATAGAAGATTTCACCTTCGAAACTGCGGTTGCTTTGGTAACGGTAAAACTCACTGTAACTACCACGTACCGCTGCAAGACTTTTTTCCATCTTCTTTTTCTTTTCCTTTAAAGTAGAGCGCTCTTTCATTTCTGTTACTGCACCCAATTCTTCTTTTTGCTTATCGGTAAGCTTTGTAACAGTGGTATCAATTTTTGCTATCGCTTCTCCTATTGCAATGGTTTTATACTCACGGTAAGCATCTACATTTTCTCTCGCTGTCATTAACGTCAGCGAAATAAGTGCCGCAATAAATAACCCTTTAGGCGTTAACCTGCGGAATGTAAATGCAACCATTCCAAAACAGGCATACTGGAAAAGAATATCCCAGAACCACAGTAGTACAAATGCATTGAACAAGCCAAATACGAGCAGCCATAATTGTCTGCGGAAAAAATAATCGGCGGGCCATAAACCTTCTGTCTTACGTTCCTGCCTGCTGATAAATAAAATAATGCCGGCACCAAAAAGCATCGAAAACAAGGCACGCTGACTGCCTTCAAATATCCAGTCGATATAATACCAGGCTTTGTAACTGATGGTTCCCCATTCGTTCAAAACCGAAGGGTCGTGAAAAACGGGATCGGGGAGTGCAAAGCCGGGAATGTTCATGAGTAAAATGCCAAGGATGGCAATGCCCCTGAGTGAATCGAGTAGAACAATACGTTCTTCCTGCGATACAGGAGCAGCTTCATTGATGGTCATGTTCGGTTGGTTTAAAAGTGAAAATGGGGTTGTGCTTTGCGGAGGGAGGCGGAGTGAACTTTAAGATACTCTTTAAATAAAAAATTTGCCAGCTTTCGGGAAGTATTATTATATTTGAGTAGTTGCATAAACAACTATATGCCAAACAACCAATTTAAAAAAGGCGAGTTATACAGCTTCATGACGGGCAAAGCCAGCACGGCTATAGCACGGCGTTTGCAGAAAAATATGAAGCAGGGCGGTATTGAAATTACCGTTGAACAATGGAGTGTGCTCTATCATTTGTGGAAAAGCGATGGATTGAGCCAGCAGGATTTGTGCAACGCAACCTTTCGAGATAAGCCCAGCATTACACGGTTGGTCGATAATCTTGAAAAGCTGAAACTCGTTAAGCGGGTGGCCAGTAAAAACGATCGCCGTATTAATCAGGTGTTTTTAACCGAGCAGGGCCGTAAGCTGGAAGAAGAAACCATGAACGTAGCCAACAACACATTAAACGAAGCATTGGAAAGTGTGCCTGCCGATAAGATCGATATCTGTAAAGAAGTATTGCAGATTGTATACGATAATCTCAAATAACGGCTGTTTTCAAAAAAAACGAATCTCTAAACTTTAAATACTATTGATATGAGCACCCCAACGATTGCAACAACCTTAAAAGGTGGCGAGTGGCTGATTAAAACAAGTACTCCGCAGGAAACATTTATTCCCGAAAATTTTAATGAAGAACAGGTCATGGTAAAAGAAATGTGTGCGACGTTTCTTGATACCGAAGTATTACCCGTTGTTCAACGGATCGACAAAATGGAAGAAGGCCTGATGCCAGCTTTGTTAGATAAAGCGGGTGAACAGGGTTTGCTGGGCACATCAGCTCCGGAAGAATATGGCGGACTGGGAAAAGATTTTATTACCGCTACATTGGTAAACGAAGGACTTGGAGGTGGCTATTCTTTCTCGGTGGCAGTAGCTGCACATACCGGTATTGGCACCTTGCCTATTCTGTACTTTGGTACACCCGAACAAAAAGCAAAATATATTCCCAAGCTGGCAACGGGCGAGTGGAAAGGTGCGTATGGTTTAACAGAGCCTAACAGTGGAAGTGATGCATTAGGTGCTAAAACAACTGCCACGCTGAGTGAAGACGGCAAGCATTACATTCTTAACGGACAGAAGTGCTGGATCACCAACGGTGGTTTTGCCGACATCTATACAGTGTTTGCAAAAATTGATGGAAAAGATTTTACCGGCTTTATAGTAGAGCGTGGTATGGAAGGTTTTACACAAGGTCCGGAAGAACACAAGATGGGTATTAAAGGCTCATCAACTGTACAACTCTATTTCCAGGATTGTAAAGTGCCCGTAGAAAATTTGTTAGGCGAAATAGGAAAGGGTCATGTTATTGCATTTAACATTCTCAACATTGGCCGTTTAAAACTGGCAGCAGCTGCATTGGGTGGTTCAAAACGTTCGCTCAACACTGCATTAACGTATGCAGCAACACGGGAGCAGTTTAAGCAACCCATTCTCAACTTCGGTGCTATTCAACACAAACTTGCAGAAATGGCTACACGCATCTGGGTGTGCGAAAGCGCATTGTACCGCACCAGCAAATGGATTGATGATAAAGAGCATGAGCTGTTAGCGGCTGGTAAACCTTTCAACGAAGCGTTGCTGGGTGCTGCTGAAGAATATGCCATTGAATGTGCAATGTTGAAGGTAGATGGCAGTGAAGTATTAGACTATGTAGTAGATGAAGGTGTACAGATACATGGCGGTAATGGTTTTAGTGATGAGTATGATATTTCACGTGCATACCGTGACAGCCGCATCAACCGTATTTACGAAGGAACCAACGAAATCAATCGACTGTTAACAGTTGATATGGTGTTGAAGCGTGCAATGAAAGGCCGTTTGGATATTATGGGTGCAGCCATGAACGTGCAGAAAGAACTGATGAGCATTCCTGATTTTGGCAGCGATGATGAAACAGCATTTGCAAATGAATACAAAGCCATCGCCAATTTCAAAAAAGCAATCATGCTTACAGCCGGTGCAGCCGTGCAAAAGTTTATGATGAAGATTGAACACGAACAGGAAGTGCTGATGAATATTGCGGATATGGCCATCCAGACATTTAATGCAGAAAGTGCTTTGCTGCGTGCTGCAAAACTGGTAGAAGTAAAAGGCGAAGCCGCCTGCCAGTTTGAACTGGATGTAATGCGTACCTATTTGTACGATGCTGCAGACCGCATCAACAAATTTGGTAAAGATGCCATCAATGCATTTGCAGAAGGCGATGAACACCGCATGATGTTGCTGGGCTTAAAACGTTTCACAAAAGTTGATCCTTTTAATACAAAAGAAGCAAGAAGACGCATCGTAGCGAAGCTGAGAAACGACGGACAGTATCCGTTATAAGTAAGGTGAGCCTGCGGCTACACCCTTTTAAAAATCCTTTGCCTAATTTGCAAAGGATTTTTTATTTCAACTTACTATATGAGACTCCTTCTTCTACTGTCACTTTTCATTTTTCAATCTGCAACTGCACAACAGGTTTTCCTGCGGTTAAACACGCCGGCAAAAAATCAAAGTACAGTAACTACAGCGAAACAATATATAGCAGGCGTTACCTGCAAAACCTGTACAGTAACCATAAATAGTATATCCATAAAAGTGTGGCCCACCGGCGCATTTGCCGTTGAGGTGAATTTGCTATTGGGTGATACCAGTTTTTTACTGCAGGCTGTTAACGAAAAAGGAGCAAAAGAAACACAACGCATCTTTTACAAATATCAATTACCCGAAAAAGAAAAATCGCTTACCACAAATACAGTAGCATACTGGCGCATTGAACCGCAAGGCGATTTATTGGTAAAGCCCGGCGATAGATTAAAGATGACCGCAAAAGCATTACCCGGTGCTGTGGTACAACTGGAGAACGGAACAAAGTTTACCGAGCTGCCGGTTAAAGATTCAAATGGCGTGAAAGGAATTTATCAGCTGGAGTATGTTGTAAAACCCAACGATGAATTGTTTACATCCAAACCATCGAAACTGAAACTGCTGGTGTGGGCCGATGGAAATGATCCTGTCGAAGCACAAAGCAGAAGCAGTTTTGCAACCATGCCGGAGAATGGACTGCTGTTGCAAACAAAAGGAAAGATCCCCTACATTTTATTAGGCTTAGGTGAAGATCGTTTGGGCGGAACAAAAATGGGGTATGTTGATTCGTTGGTGAAATTAAAAGCAGTAAGCAAAGTGGGCGATAAGTATTGTGTGCAGCTGAGTAAAAATCGCCAGGCATATATTGAAGAAGAACATGTAAACGTATTGCCGCAAAATTATACACCTGCATCGCTTACCGGCAACATGCGTGTATGGGGCGATAGCAGTTACGATTATGTTTCAATTGCATTGACCGATCGGTTAGCTTATCAAACATTTCAGCAAATCAATCCATCAACCATAACGGTTGACGTGTTTGGTGCAACATCCAACACCAACTGGATTACACAAATGAGCAGCATCAAAGAAATTATCAACGTAACCGGCCAACAAACAGAGCAGGATATTTTCCGCATCAACATTCAATTAAAAAATAAACAGCACTGGGGCCACCGCATTTATTATGTAAACAATACACTCGTAATACGAGTAAAGCGGCAACCGGTAAGTATGGCGTTAAAAGATCTGGTTATTGCGGTTGATGCCGGACATGGCGGTACAAACAAAGGTGCCTTTGGTTTAACGGGTGTGGCAGAGAAAGATATGACGCTTGCTATTGCAAAAGAACTGCAGCTTGCATTGGAAGCAGAAGGAGCAACCGTACTAACCACAAGATTAAAAGATACCACCTACGATAACCACGACCGCTATACTTACTACCAGGAAAAAAATCCCGATCTGTTGTTGAGTATTCATTTAAACAGCAGTGCCGATCCTGTTACAACAAGTGGCGTAAGTACGTATTACAAACACATTGGTTACAGGCCGCTCACACAAACGGTTTTACAACGCATGCTCAACATGGGTTTAAAAGAGTATGGCAATGTTGGCAATTTTAATTTTTTACTCAATGGTTTCACCGAGTTTCCGAATGTGTTGGTTGAAACGTTGTTCATCAGTAATCCCGAAGATGAGATGAATGTATTAACTCCCGCATACCGTAAACAAATGGCCGAGGCTATTGTGCAAGGCATAAAAGATTGGCTGGAGCAATGTAAAAAACAGTAAAACCATTTCCGTTTGTCCATACAATGTTTTGCCGCTTATGCACCAACCCTGTATTTATCATTTCATTAAGAGTAGCTGAAACCCTTTGCTGTAAAGGGTTTTCTTTTTTTTGTCTGTCCATGTTACACCTGTTGCATCCGTTCATCAAGATGAAGGGAATGTTAACAACCTCTTGTCATCATTCGCTTGTAATACTATCCACATCAAAATACGTTTGCATATCAAATAATGATTTCTGTAAAAAGAATCATTAATCATTAAACCTTAAAAAATGTTCTGTATGAAAAAGATGTTCGTAATGCTGGCAGCAGTTATCATCACTGCTTCAGCCTGGGCCAATCCATCACCTGCGGCAATTGAAAACGAAAAAGCAAAAGAAGCGTTCCGCAAAGAATTTACCGAAGCAAAAGAAGTTTCGTGGACACAGAAAGAAGGCTACTACCTTGTTTCCTTTAAACTGAACAACGACTGGATGCTGGCATGGTATACCGGCGATGGTGAAATGCAGGCGGTGCAACGTTCCATCCAGACTTCGCAAATGACGTACTTAAGCGCTAAAGCTGTAGAGGAACTGGCAACCAATAAAACCTTATTGAATGTTGCCGAAATAAGTAAAGAAGGCGAACTGTTTTACCTGGTAAAAATTGATGATGAAAAATGTGTAAGTGTGTACAAAATATTTACATCGGGCGAATACAGCCGCATCAGTAAAACAAAGAAAAAGAAAGCATAATTAAACAGATTGATCCTGTTGTTTTGGATAGCCTCCCGTAAGTTTCGGGGGGCTTTTTTATTTGAATAAATTAGTACGGAAAAGCATACGGGAATCTTTAATTTTGCCGCTCCCGATAGCTATCGGGATTCGCAAAGTCTCCCGATGCTAACGGTCGGGATCTGAAGGCGGTCACTTTTAAAATTTAAAAAATGAACAAAGGACCCGTTTCTCAATTCATTCAGCATCATTACCGTCATTTTAATGCAGCAGCTTTAATGGATGCAGCAAAAGGTTACGAAACACACCTGAACGAAGGTGGTAAAATGATGATTACTCTGGCCGGTGCTATGAGTACCGCCGAATTAGGTTTAAGCCTGGCCGAAATGATCCGCCAGGATAAAGTACAAATCATCAGCTGTACAGGTGCCAACCTCGAAGAAGATGTAATGAACCTGGTTGCACACAGCCACTACAAGCGTGTACCCAACTATCGTGATCTTACACCACAGGATGAGTGGGATCTGTTAGAAAACCACTATAACCGTGTTACCGATACCTGCATTCCGGAAGAAGAAGCTTTCCGTCGCCTGCAGAAACATTTGCACCGCCAGTGGGTAGAAGCTGAAGCAAAAGGTGAACGCTATTTCCCGCATGAGTTCTTATACAAAACAGTATTAAGCGGCGATCTGGAACAGTATTATGAAATCGATCCGAAGAACAGCTGGATCGTAGCAGCTGCAGAAAAAAATATTCCGATTGTTGTACCGGGTTGGGAAGACAGTACAACCGGTAACATCTTCGCCAGCTATGTTATTAAAAACGAACTGAAGGCAAGCACCGTAAAGAGCGGTATTGAATACATGGTTTGGTTAGCCGATTGGTACCGCCAGAACAGCGATGGAAAAGGCGTTGGTTTCTTCCAGATTGGTGGTGGTATTGCAGGTGATTTCCCGATTTGTGTGGTGCCAATGATGTATCAGGATCTTGAATGGCACGATGTTCCGTTCTGGAGCTATTTCTGCCAGATCAGCGATTCAACAACATCTTATGGTTCGTACAGCGGTGCTGTACCCAACGAAAAAATTACCTGGGGTAAGCTCGACATCAACACACCAAAGTTTATTGTTGAAAGTGATGCTACGATTGTAGCACCGTTGATGTTTGCATGGATTCTTGGTTGGTAAACAATACGTACACAGTTATAAAAAAAACCGCAGCACTTGCTGCGGTTTTTTATTGCTCCATGCTGCAAACCAAAAAGAAAGAATTAATTTAAGTACTCAACACTAAACTAACTTTTATGGAACAACAAACAAATGTTTTACAGGATTTTAATGAACCGGAGTATGAGTTTGCAAGTACAGGTCAGCGGTTCTTAAATTACATCATTGACCTAATTGCTTTTTATCTGCTCATCACCATCATTTTCGTTATCATCGGCGTATTTTATGCTTCGTCGGGAGAAACCTTAGAGGAAGAATCGGGTGGTTTTATTGCAGTAACTTATCTGATAAGCTTTACGGTATTATTTGCGTACTATACGTTGCTGGAAGGTTCAAAAGGAAAAACATTGGGTAAACTGATTACAAAAACGAAAGTAGTGCGTGAAGATGGTGAGCCTATGACGTACGGGAAAGCATTCATGCGCACGCTGTGCCGTATTATACCATTTGAATTCATCAGTGCATTTACGGGCACTAAGATGTGGCACGACAGCTGGTCGAACACCATGACAGTAAAGGACAGATAACACATTTTTCAACAGAACCTGCTCAAAAAAAGCAGGTTCTGTGATTTTGATTAGTAGCTGATTAAACAAGGGGCCTTAGCTTTACGCATCTTATTTCATTTTTATGAAATAGTTGGATTAACTGATATCAGTTGAAAACGAAGATTGCGTATGCTGTATGGAAAAAATCTTCTGCCAAAAGCAGATCATTAAAATGAACACACATGAACTGGTTTATTAAACTACTGCTTGAAGAAAGTATTCCGCAAACAGTCATCATTTTTGGAGTTGTTATTGCAATCGGTACCTGGTTAGGTCGAGTAAAAATTTTCGGTATTTCACTTGGCGTAACATGGATCTTATTTATGGGCCTTGCCATTTCTTATGCAGGCATCCACGTAAATAAAGAAACCGAACACTTTTTAAAAGAGTTCGGTTTAATTCTTTTTGTGTACTCCATCGGCTTACAGGTAGGCCCGGGTTTCTTTTCATCACTCAAAAAAAATGCAGCAGTAACCAATGGACTTGCTGCACTGGTGGTATTGCTGGGGGTACTTACTGTCGTTGCTTTTTATTTTATATTAAAACAACCTATTACTACACTTACGGGTGTAATGAGCGGTGCGGTAACAAACACGCCCGGCTTGGGTGCTGCACAGGCAGCTGCAAAAGATTTGCATTTGCCGGCCGATGATATTTCATTCATTACACTGGCTTATGCTGTTGTTTATCCGTTTGGTGTGTTCGGCATTATTGCGGCCATCTTATTGTTGAAAGCCATTTTTCGAGTTAACCTCGATAAAGAACGTGAACTGCACCGCAAGCTCGATATCATCAAATCGAACAAACCTGTTTCGATTCATCTGGTGATGCAAAACAAACAGCTGGTGGGTAAACCCCTGCGTAATGTGTTTGAACTGTTGAAAGAACCGGTGGTTGTATCCCGTTTATTTCACGAAGGAAAAGTAATCACACCTACACCGCAAACGCATTTGGCAGAGGGCGATGTATTGTTGATTGTTGCACATAAAGATCAACTGCAGATATTGAAAACAATTATTGGTGAAGAGAGTGAAATGAATTTGAAAGAACTGCCGAAGAGTGAATTGATCTCACGCATCATCATTGTTTCTCAACCCGAGGTTACGCATAAACGACTGGGCGATATTGCTGCACTGCATCAACACGATTTTACCTTAACTCGTTTAAGTCGTGCAGGTGTGGAAATGGTACCACATGGCGATATTATTTTACAACTTGGCGACCAGGTAAAAGTGGTAGGTACCGAAGAAGGGATTGATCTTGTTACCAAAACAGTCGGTAACCAGTTGAAACGTTTGGATGTGCCCGATCTGGCACCCATCTTTATTGGTATTGTTGCAGGTGTTGTACTCGGCAGTATACCCATGTACTTTTTTAATATGCCGGTGCCGGTGAAGATTGGATTGGCCGGTGGTCCGTTGATTATTGCGTTGCTGTTGAGTCGTTACGGGGGTAAGTTTTATTTAAACCAATACACAACGTACAGTGCCAACTTAATGTTGCGTGAGTTAGGTATCAGTTTGTTCCTTGCCAGTGTGGGTTTAAGCAGTGGTGCAAATTTGCAAACTGCCTTAAGTGGGGGCAATGCCTGGTTATGGATTATAATGGGTTTGACCATTACCATTGTTCCGCTGTTGATTGTAGGTATGATTGCACACTATGTATTCCGTAAAACATTTTTTGAAGTATGTGGTTTGCTTTCGGGTGCAAGTACCGATCCGCCGGCATTGGCTTTCTCCACTCAATTAGCAAAAAACGAAGTAGCTTCTGTTACCTACGCAACTGTATACCCATTAACAATGATTCTTAGAATTATTGCCGCTCAACTATTGATTTTGTTCTTATCGTAAAAGCAGAAGTCAATCGCTTTCATGCGTAGTTCAATTTTGTTCCGGTAGGGACAAAAAACAAAAAACCCCGGCACATGTGCCGGGGTTTTTTATGCATTGCTTTTCACAACTATCTTGGAGGAACGTTTAACGGAATATCACGTACAAACATATTGTTGCGGTTGGCAGCTTCCCATGCTAACAGGAACACCAAACGGCTGCGTTTCTCGTGCAGATCATAGTTGATCTTATCCGGTGTATCGCTTGGCTTGTGGTAATCTTTATGAATACCATCAAAGAAGAACACAATCGGAACTCCCTTTGCTGCAAAATTGTAATGGTCGCTGCGGTAGTATAAACGGTTCGGATCTTTCGGATCGTTGTATTTACGGTCGGTAATAATGTTGATGTACATTTTGTTGATGCTGTCAACAAACGGTGTTAACTGGCTGCTTAGTTTATCATCGCCAATTAAGTACACATGGTTATTACTGTCGAGCGATTTGAGATTATCATCTTTACGACCAATCATATCGATGTTAATATCGATGCTGGTTTTATCTAGCGGATAAACAGGGTGTTCTGCATAGTATGCACTTCCCCACAACCCTTTTTCTTCGCCACTAACAGCTAAGAATAAAATGCTGCGACGTGGACCTTTGCCTGCTGCTTTTGCTTTAGCAAATGCTTCAGCAATTTCCAGTACACCCACTGTACCACTTCCATCATCATCGGCACCGGGGTGAATTTTACCACCGATAATACCCACATGATCGTAGTGTGCAGAAATGATCACCCACTCCTCCTTCTTATCTGTTCCTTCAATAAAACCTAACACGTTTGATGCCTGTGTAACTTCAAAATCTTTTTTGAAGTGGAGCATTAATTCTGTTGCAACAGTTTTTGTTTCGAGTGTTTGTGCTTTTGCATTTGCAAAATCAGCTTTCAACAGTGCTTCGCCCATTGCTTCAGAAATACGTACCACCAATGGGTTCTGGCGGTTGCGGTATAAGTTTAAGCTCAAGCGGCCTGCACGTGGCGAAGGTGTTTTGTCAACATTGTTTACCACAAATAAAATGGCGGCCGGTTGACGGCTGTTTAATTTATTGATGTCGTTAAATGCAGGAAGCTGTGTGCCGTTCTTTGCAACCAATACAACTGCTTTACCACGTACATCGACAGATGTATCAATCTTACTCATGTACACTACTTCGCTGAAAAACTGTTGCGTCGTAATAATGTTGTTGAGTGCTGCAGAAAAATCTTTCCCAAACTCAAAGCTTTTGTTGTTAACTGTTACAGCAGCTTCTTTCAGTGTGTCTTTGTACAAGGGGTAAAACTGTTCGTAGTTGCCATTGTTTGCCGGAGCAATGCCAATACGCTGAAATTGCTGTTTCAGGTAATCGGCAGCTTTACGCTGTCCGGCAGTACCTGTTTCACGACCTTCCATTTCCGGACCGGCCAGAATGTACAGATGTGTTTTCAGATCATCGGCAGTGATTGTTTTTGAAAACTGCTCGGCTGTTTTGTTTTTCTTTTGAGCCGAAGCAGAGAATGCCAGCAAACTAAGTGCGGCCAATAAGTAAGTCCTCATGCATTAAATTGTTTAGAAGGCCGAATATAAAAGAAAATCCCGCCATTGGCGGGATAGTTGTATGAATGGTTATTTGTATTGCTGAATCAACTGCAGGCAATCTTGTTTACACGCAAACCGTGGCGGCCCCCTTCAAACTCTGTCGTCATAAATGTGTGCACCATTTTCTCCGCATCGCCTTCACGCACAAAACGGGCAGGGATGCAAATAATGTTGGCATTGTTGTGTGCACGAACAAGCTGTGCAATTTCTTCGCCCCAGCAAAGCCCTGCACGAACGCCCTGGTGTTTATTGGCTGTTATAGCCACACCGTTTGCGCTGCCGCAAAGTAAAATACCAAATGCAGCTTCGCCGTTTTCAACAGCCGATGCAACCGGATGCGCAAAATCGGGATAGTCCACACTGTCTTTCGAATATGTACCAAAATCTTTAAAAGCAATTCCTTTTCCTTCGAGAAACGAAATCAGGTCTTCTTTATAATCGAACCCTGCATGGTCGCAACCAATGGCAACGGGTTTAGTTAAATCAAAAATTTGCATAACAAAAGAATTTATAGTTGATAACTGGATAATTGATCATTTCTGCAAAGATACCGTGAATGCTTAAGTTGTAGCTATTATCAATTAGTCATTCTGAAATTATCCATTATTCTCAGCTCCACTCTTCAATATCTTCCTGTTTAATCTGGCGTTTGTAAATACGCATACTCATGGCAATACTTAATTCGTATAAACCATAAAGTGGAATGGTTACCAAGGCCAAACTAAACGGATCGGTAGATGGAGTAATGATGGCAGCCAAAATAAGAATAACCACAAATGCATATTTGCGGATGCGGCGAAGTGTAATGGGGGTAAGCATACCAACTTTGGTAAGCAGCATAATAACCACCGGCAGCTGAAACAATAAACCAATACCTACAGTTAAGTAAATGAGGTTTTCGAAGTAATCGCTGATGGTTGGTTTAAATTCAATTAATGGGCTGAGTGAATAGGTAGAATAAAAGTTAACCATGAAGGGCGTAAGAATGAGATAGCCAAACGCTACACCCAGAAAGAACAGTGCAGAGATCCAGAAAATAGCACCGGTTGTTCCTTTACGTTCTTTATCGCTTAAGGCAGGGCGAACGAATTTCCATATTTCCCAAAACACATACGGGAATGCAATGATGAAACCAACTGTAAAACCAACGGTAAAGGTGGTGAGGAACTGCTCCGTCATAGCATTACTCTGAAACTTTACGCTGAAATCAGCAAGGCAAAGTGCATTTACATGCAGCAACTCGCCCAGCTTACACAGCCATTGATAGGTAATGAAATCTTTGTGGGCGGGGCCCATTAAGATTTTATCTACCACAAAGTCGATCTTAAAAAAAACGAGGATTGATGCAAAAATTACAGCAAGCACTGCACGGATTACATGCCAGCGTAATTCTTCCAGGTGATCGATAAAGCTCATTTCAGCTTTTTCTTCACCTTTTTTACCACGTATGCGTTGGATTAATGATCTGCGTTCAGAAGTTGCTTCAGCCACGGTTAATGATTTCTGTTGCAAATGTAACCCGAAAAGAATGAGCAAAAAAAAGCTCCTGAAAGGATCAGACTCTTTCAGGAGCTTTTAGCTAAACCATGTGGCCGGGGCGGTTAGCTCAGTACCTACACCTGCCGAAAAATAAAAAACGGCCCGCAAGGGCCGCTTTATCTAAACTTTCAGTCGTTCTTTATTTTGTAGCCAATGCTTTATCAATAAGGAAAAGCAGCATGCTGCGGTGTGCTTTGGTTTGCTCGTTTGGCGAAACCGCTGTCCCCAGCATGGTTTTTATTTTACGCAGTGTATTGTAAGCTGCACTGCGGGATGCATTGTCGTAACCGGTTTTTGATTCAACAATACCAATAGCGCCTTTTACAAATTCTGTCTGCAGGTTCTGGCGGTAAAGGTTTACAGCACCGGCCAGATCGGCTTTGAAAATACCATTTGCCAGGTCGCTCATTACATCGGCAACGCTGTAGGTGTTACCATACAGGCTGCTGTTGTTAATACGGCCAAGTGTAACAGGGTTGAGGATGCTTTGCAAGGCAACAACCTGGTTGCTCAGCACCATGCTCTGCAGTTTGGGATCTTCGGTATTACCAAAGAAATTGTAACCACGGCGTTGGAACTGGAGGTATTGAAACAATTGTCCGTCTGCTTCAAACGCATTGGGGGCAAATACATATTTCGTTAAAAGATCCATTGCTTTTTTCTGGTAGGTAACAGGCACAACCGTATATGGTTTACTGCCGTTGTTCTGGCCAATAAAGCTTCTGTCTACATATACACCACCAATATAGTTGGCAACAGCTTGTGCCATACCACGACGTTCGTAATTGAGTAAGTTGTAACGGCCACGGATACCCGCATATGATTCGCCGGGTTTGCCAAACTTGCTGATGAGTTTAGGCATCGCAGCATTTACAAACTTGAAGCGGTCTTCGGCATAAGCAACCATATCGCTGCTTAAATCGTTTACCATTACCCGTGGATCGATACCGTTGCCGGGGCTACGCATATCATCTGCATCATTACCAAATGTAAGGTAGGGTTCGTTACTGCGGCCGGCGATAGCTGCGAGTTTACTTTCTTCTTCGTCTGCAGCAAACTCGGTATAGCCATATTGAATCGCCCACACATCATAAGGTCCAACCTTAGTTGTGTAATAATCGCCTTGCTTTGTTTTGTCTAAGGCAACGTTTACAGCCGGGTAATCCATTACACTACCCATTAAACCAACTTTTGAAGTAATGGCTTTATTATGCAGTTCAGCAGGTGAAAGAATGCTGCTGGCTTTCATGTTGTGGTTTAAGCCAAGTGTATGGCCCATTTCGTGCATTACCAGGTAATACAGGAATTGCTTGTGAAATTCTTTCTCCTCTTCACTGGTTGCGCCGGCAATTTGTGCCATTGCAAAACCAGCTGCATATTGCTGCATTACATATTTACCGATGTTGCAGTTTTTCCAATGATTATGGAGGTTGGCAGGCAACATTTTTTCAAATGCCGCTGTTGCCTCTTCGGGCTGATTAACGGTTGTAGCTGCACGATCGGTATATACTGCATCACCGGGGAACAGGGCTGCAGGTTTCCATTCAATGGTAATATCTGCGCCAAGAATTTGTCCGGTACGTGGGTTTACAAAGCTGGGTCCGATAGCGCCATAGGATGGATACATTGACGATACCCAACGGATCACATTGTAACGGATATCTGCAGGATCCCAGGTAGCATCCTCGGGCATAATTTTCATTTGCACCGCATTTTTATAACCTGCTTTTTCAAATGCTTCATTCCATTTTAAACCTGCTTCTACAATTGTTTGGCGATACTCAACCGGTGTTGTGTTTTCTACCCAGTAAGTAATCGGTTCAACCGGCTCGCTTACTGCAGCTGAAGGATCTTTCTTTTTCAGATGCCAGCGGTTGATCACATCTTTAAACGGAGTATACGTGTTTGATGTAAGATCATCTACTTCCTGGCTGAAGTAACCGATACGGGGATCGTCTTTACGTGGACGAAAATCGTTCTTCGGTACTTCAAGAAATGAATGTTGCAGTTTAATGCGGATGTAACGAGCATCGGTAATATCTTTTCCGCCCTGGTTAAACGGCATCGGGTTATCATACGCCAGATCAACAATTACATCGGTATTGTTGGGGTACGAACGCAAACCGCTTACCTTACTTTTCATGGGGTTGTAACCACCCAGGTTAAAAAACATGAACGAAGGAACAGTCGGGTTCGGGGTTGGTTTTACAGGGTCAAGCTTTTCGCTTACAAACAACGCATCGGCTGTAATTAAATAACCGGTTGAATCTTCAAACGATGTTTTGTCGCTGAAGAAAACCGCATCGGGCACATCTACATTCGCCGATTTGCTTACTGCATTTTTCGGATCGTAATAAAAATTACTGTTTACTAAAGCAAACTCAATTTTATCGAACGACTTGCGGATTTTAAACAGCAATGTAGAACGGTGCATGCTCTGGTTAAGAAACAGCGATGTAGGACCGCTTAATGAAAAACTCTGGTAGATGAACTCTTTCTCCAGCTGGTCTTTCCGAATGTACATCTGCACACTGCCGGTTACAGTGTCCTGGTAAACAGTAAACAGACCTGCATGTTTTTTGCTCGATTTTACCTTGTCGGTAATACTTGGTTTTGGGGGTGCTTTTTTTGTTGTGTCTGCTACGGGTGGGGGCGTTGTAGTTCCCGTTTTTGCCTGGGCCGACAAATCGTTACCCAGCAACAAACACAAGGCAGATAAAGCCACTGCGCATTGCTTCTTCATAATTCGTGGTTTAATGATTAACTGATGGTGAAAAGATAAACTAAAGTTTTCGTAGAAGTGGTTGGTTTATATAAGCGGATAAGCTGCTTTGTAACTGGTTGCAGAAAAGTACACTAACGTAATACTTTCATCTTTACCGTTTCAATTCTTGTTTCGCTTACTGAAAGGATATCAAACTCGTAGTCATCAATAATAATACGGTCTTTGGCAACAGGTATTGTTTCGTGGTGTTCAACTATATAACCCGATAAAGTTTCGGCATCACTTTCTTCTTTAAACTCCAGGTTATATTTTTCAGTTAAATAATCAAGCTCCAGGCGGCCACTGAAAATAAATTCGTTTTCGGCCAGTTGTTTTTCAACAAACTCTTCTGTATCGTACTCGTCCTGTATTTCGCCAAAAATTTCTTCCAGCAAATCTTCCATGGTTACAATACCGCTGGTGCCGCCAAACTCATCTACTACCCAGGCAATACTTTTACGCTCCCGTGTAAACTGGTTTATTAAATCGGTGATACCCATACTTTCCGGCACGGCAGGAATGGGTAATAAAATCGATTTAATATCGGTGGGTTTGCGAAACATATCCAACTGGTGTGCATATCCGATAATGCTGTCGATATTTCCTTCGTAAACAATCAGCTTGCTCAGTTTTGTTTCAATGAATTTCTGTTTCAGTTCATCAATACTTGCACTTGCCTCAACACCAACAATTTCTTTACGGGGTATTAAACACTCACGCACTTTTACACTGGGTAACGATAATGCGTTTTCAAATAATTCGGCATTAATGTCCTGCGATTCGTCGTCGCTGTCTTTACTCTGCTGTACAAAATGTTCCAGATCTACACGTGTAAAGGCTTCTTTCTTATCGTTGATGCGTACATCAAAAAGATATTTTAAAATCCAGCTGGCAATGCCTACAAACAAAGAAGCAATGGATGAAAAAGGGCGATAAAAAGCGTAAGCAATACGTGCAAAGAATGAAAGTGCAGCATTGCTTTTTTTACGGAAGTAAGCTTTAAAAATGGTGTATACCAATAATGCAATGGTGCCACCGGTAAGAAAATCGAGGCCTAAACGTAACAGTGCTGAGTTTTTGATTGAAGAGGGCATCTCCTGCCAAACGGGCTGAAAAAAACGGTTAACCAGTAATGCAAACGTAACCAGTGTAAGCGTGGAGCCTACCAATACTGCACCAATAAACTTACTTTGATTATCGATAAAGAAACTGAGTATACGGCCGCTTGCAGCGCCTTGTTTCTTTTTCAGCTCAACAGAAAAACGGTTTAATGCACCAAAAGCCGATTGCAGGCCTGCAAAAAAACCCATCATCAGCATACTAACACCAATCCATATCAACAAATACCAATTCATCATAGTACTTAAAAATACTGCTTTTGCAAAACAATACAAATGGAATTAAGACGCCGTTATAAAATTACCAACAATGCTGATGGCTTCTGCAATGGCCCTGTCGAGATCATCATTGAGAATAACATGCTGAAACGAATGTTTAAATGATATTTCATAAGAAGCTTTATTGACTCTTGCTTCCAGTGAGTCGGCTGTTTCTGTACCACGGCTTTCCAGTCGGCGACGCAGTTCTTCAACAGATGGCGGTTCAATAAAAATAGACAGTGTTTGTTTGGGATAAATATCCTGCACATGAATGGCGCCTTTTACATCAATATCTAAAACGGGCACCTGTTGGTTGTTCCAGATGCGTTGCATTTCGCTTTTCAGTGTGCCATAGTAATTGCCTTCGTACACCATTTCCCACTCCACAAATGCATCTTCCTGAATTTTTTGCTGGAACGCTTCCACACTCATAAAGTAATAATCTTTTCCATCGGTTTCGTGAGCTCTTGGTTTACGTGTAGCAGCAGAAATAGAAAAAGACAGTTGCGGAAAACGTTTCATCAACTGTTTGGTGATGGATGTTTTGCCGGCACCGGATGGTGCAGTAATAATGATAATCTTTTGATGGGCTTGTTCCATAAGCGCCAAAATTAAATGAATAGCAGCAATGTTAACCGAAACACACTGGCAAACCCTTACTGACACACATAGCCACCATCTACTGCAATAAGACTGCCGGTAGTAAAACTGCTTTCATCCGATAATAAAAAAGCAACTGTTGCTGCAATTTCTTCGGGCTTGCCAATACGGCCCATGGGTTGTACACTGTCTAAACTTTTATACACCGTTTCTTTATCTGTTTGGCTTATGTGCGCATAATGATCGACTGCTTTATGCAGCAGCGGTGTGTTAATGGTGCCGGGGCAAATGCAGTTAACCCTGATGTTAAACGGTGCATAGTCAATTGCTGTGCTCTTGGTTAATTGTGCAATGGCGCCCTTCGTCATTCCATATACCGAACTGGAAGCTTTGCCAACAAACGACTGATCGGAACCCATTAATACAATACTGCCTTTGTTTTGTGCTTTCATTACAGGAATTACTTTTTGCAGCAAATAATAAGTGCCCAGTACGTTTACACCCAGCACATGCTGCAACTCTTCCTCACTTGTTTGTTCAAGCGTGGCAAATAAATGCACGCCGGCATTTGAAAACAGGCAATCAATTTTTTGTTCGGCTGCTAAAACTTTATCTACCGCCTCATTTACTTCCTGTCTGTTGCGCACATTACAAGCAATAAAATAAGGTCCGTCTGTTTCATCCAGATCGTTCAGATCCAGATTATATACAGTGCAGCCTTTTGAACGTAATAAATGTTTGGTGGCTTTGCCGATACCGCTTCCTGCGCCTGTAATAATGGCAACAGAGTTGTTCCAGCTCATAGTTTGTGTTTAATTTAAAGATAAAAGAATCTCTAATTCAACACGGCTTTGCAGTAATGATTATTGACAAGCCAAGGCTTTGCGAATGTTGCCATGGAACTCACGGATGGCTTTTGTGTGAAAGAAAGGATATATAAGTTTATCTCTTAACCAGGAGCCGCTTTTGTAAATGGTGTAGTGTGAAATTTCGGTGTGCCCGTTTTTGCAGGTGCTGAGTTGTATGCGCTGGCTGCCTAACGATTTTCCTTTTACGAGATAACTTGTTTCAAGTGTACGTTGCTCATCATCAATGGAAGTTATTTCGTGCCCTACCGCCACTTTTGCCAAACCGCCCAATGCTTTTACACGAATCAACACAATTTGCCCGGCTTTAGCTCCGGCATACTCATCATCAATATAAGACAGTTCGTTCTTGTTGCGGCAGTATTGCAGGCCAAACTGCAGCATCGATCCGCACCAGGCTTTTTTGGGGTGAATATTTTTATAGGCATCCCATACTTTTTCAATGCGCTCAGGAATATGAAATGTTTTATGATGATGGTAAAACTGCTTGGTGCAATTGGTTTTCGGACAAAATGATTCAAGTGCTGCAAAGTCGTGCAGTTTATACAACCTGTTATCGTGTATGAAAGAAACAACCTGTTCGTTGCTGATGCGGTTGAAATTTACTTCGGATATTGTCTGTTGCAATCGCTGGATTTTGGGTTACTTGATATAAACGAATATAAACAGTTTCGTAGTATAAGTAAACCACTTGTTTAGCTTTCATAGTTTGTACGACAAACAATTGGCAAACAATTTGGCTAAATCTCAGCCTGCTGCAGCTACTTTCATTGATTTACAGGGAACTAACGGGTAGAAACAGCAGCCAATCTTTAACAAGCAAAATTAAAATGGGGTTGAACGAAATCCGTTAACTTGCACCCCTTGAATTTAAAATTATGGAATACGGAAAATTAATTGCAGTAACCGGAATGCCCGGCTTGTTTGAACTTGTTAGCAGCAAAAACGATGGTGCTATCGTACGTTCACTCGAAGATAATTCAACCAAGTTTGCTTCAACCCGTCAACACCAGTTTTCGCACCTGGAAAGTATTGAAGTATACACCATTCGTGAAAATGTAAACCTCATTGACATTTTTAAAGCAATGCAGGCCGATGGCGGCAAGCTCCCCGAAGAAAAAGATGCAAAAGCAGTAAAAGCTTATTTCGAAAAAGTATATCCCGAACTGGATTTTGAGCGTGTATACGCCAGCGATATGAAGAAAATGGTAAAATGGTTTAGTGTGATTACCGGTAAAGGCATTGAGCTGAAATTAACCGAGCAGTTGCTGGAAGAAGAAGCACCGGTTGAAGAAGCGGTTGTTGCTGAAGTGGAAGAAGTTAAGCCTGCAAAAAAAGCGGCGAAGAAGAAAGCAGAAGCACCGTCAGAAGAAGGAACGGAAGAAGCGCCCAAGAAAAAAGCCGCCAAGAAGAAGAAAGAAGATTAATCTTTCTGATAAATCCTGAGCTAATTTAGAACGTCATGTCGGGTTGTGGAACTACTCAGCTGCTTTGAAATTTGCATTGAGTGCTCTATTGCCGGAAATGACGTTTTCTTTTTATCATTCAATAAATACCTGTTATGTACAGTGCCGATATAAAACCCATTGAACGGAATTTTTTACCTGCTGATTTTACCATTACCACCTGGGATACACTGGAGCCCTACTTTACACAATTGCTCGACCGTGCTATTAACAGCAAAGCCGACCTGGAACAATGGTTAAAAGACAGCAGTGAGCTGGAAGCCGTTATCAGCGAAGATGCCTGCTGGCGCCAGGTACGCATGACCTGCGATACCGAAAACAAAGCGTTGGAAGAAGCCTTCAACTATTTCTATGTGGAGATTGCACCCAAGATGCAACCGTATGCCGATAAGCTCAACCGTAAACTGGTAGCCTGTGCGTTTACCAAAGAACTGGATGCTGATAAATATTTTACTTACCTGCGTTCTATTCAAAAAAGTATTGATCTCTTCAGAGAAGCGAATATTCCGATTATGAGTGAGCTGAGTGTAATGCAACAACAGTTCGGACAAATTGCAGGAAAGATGACGGTGGAAGTAGAAGGCAAAGAATACACACTGCAGCAGGCAGCGAAGTTTTTAGAAAGCTCCGACCGTAAGTTGCGGGAAGAAGTGTATATGAAAATACAGAACCGCCGTTACCAGGATCGTGAAGCCCTGAATAAGCTGTTTGATCAGCTGGTTGCAAAGCGTCATCAGCTTGCACTGAATGCAGACTTCAACAACTACCGTGATTATAAGTTTAAAGAACTCGGCCGCTTTGATTATACGCCGCAGGACTGTTTCAACTTTCATGAAGCAGTAAAACATCACGTGGTTCCATTAGTAAAAATTATTTACGAAGAACAGCGCAAGGCAATCGGTGTAGATCAGTTACGCCCCTGGGATATGGATGCAGAACCGGAGGGCATTCAGCCATTGCAACCGTTTAGCACCGGAACAGAGTTAACGGCGAAAACAATTGAATGCTTCGAACAACTCAATCCTTTCTTTGCTGATTGTTTGCGGAAGATGGATGAACTGAAGCGCTTTGATTTGGACAGCCGCAAAGGCAAGGCTCCCGGCGGTTATAATATGCCGTTAGCTGAAACAGGTGCGCCGTTTATTTTTATGAATGCTGCCGGTACACTGGATGATGTAACCACCATGGTACATGAAGGCGGACATGCGATTCATTCGTTTCTTACCCACAATCTAGAACTGACAGGTTTTAAAGAATACGGAGCCGAGATTGCAGAAGTGGCAAGTATGGCCATGGAACTGTTCAGCATGGAGCACTGGACGATTTTCTTCAAGGATAAAGAAGAGCTGCGTCGTGCCAAGTTTAAACAACTGGAACGTGTGCTTACTATTTTACCATGGATTGCCCGTATTGATGCATTCCAACACTGGCTGTACGAACACCCGGCACATACAGCTGAAGAGCGTGGTACAAAATGGATGGAGCTGGCCAACGAATACAGCACAGGCCTGATTGATTACACAGGGTTGGAGCAGTTCCGCCCTTACGAATGGCAACGTCAGCTGCATTTATTTGAGGTGCCATTTTATTATATCGAATACGGCATTGCCCAGTTGGGTGCGATTGGCTTGTGGATGCAGTTCAAGCAAAATCAGCAAGAGGCTTTGCAGCATTACATCAATGCACTGAGCCTTGGAGGTACAAAAACATTGCCTCAGCTCTATGAAGCAGCAGGGCTTAAGTTCGATTTTTCGCCCGGCCATATCAAGACCTTGATGGATTTTGTAAAAACAGAAATGGATAATCTCAATTAATACCGATATTTGCAGTGCTAAATCAGAACATTAATCATGCTCTGCCGTTTCTACGGCAGGGCATTTTTGTTTATAAGAGATTAAAAGAGTGAAGAAGTAAAAGAGCCCGAAACAATTTGCAGAACGGCTTACAATAAAAAAGAGAAGCATCGATGGGCTTCTCTTTCAACTTTTTCTCTTTGTTTAAACCCTGTCTGCAGCCAGGCAGGTCTTAGCGTTAACTTCTGCATTCGCTGCAAAAACCGTTCACCACCATATTGCTTTGGTGTGGCTGAAAACCTTTGGGCAATTTTACTTCGGGTACATGCACATCATCCAGGCAAATGGTTTTGCTGCATTTTTCACATACAAAATGTACATGGTTATCGTGGTGATGCCCTTCTGCACATTGGTCTTTACACAGTGCATATTTCACCGAGTTATCGGCGGTGGGGATGGTATGAATAATTCCTTTTTCTTCGAAGGTTTGGAGTGTACGGTAAATAGTTACACGGTCTATTTTATCGCTGGCCCGTTTTTCAATATCTGCATGCGCCAATGCACCCGGTGCATGATAGAACATATCGAGTATCTGTAACCGGCTGTCGGTTACACTCATGTGGTTTTTTTTCAGCAACTCTTTGATTGCATCGCTCATACCCGAAAATTAATTAATTAGGATTGTTTTGAAAAATTCCGTTCACAAAACGTGGTCCATCGTACCGCTCTTTTAATACAAGACTGATGTCGTCATTGAGTTTTGCCAGTTCCTTTTTATCAAGTCCATCATAAATACCACGCAGCTTACCGCTTTTATCAACCAATGCAAAAAGCTGGGTATGGATAAACTGATCGGCGATGGGGTCGAGCCCGTTTTTCTGATCATCTAACAAATAGCTCTTACGGGCTGCTTCATATAATTTTTCTTTGGTGCCGGTTAACAGCATCCATTTGGTTGGATCTATTTTCATTGAATCGGCATAGTGCTTTAACCGTGCAACGGAATCCTTTTCGGGATCAACTGTATGGCTCAGGATGATAAAGTCTTCTTCATCGGCAAAATTTTTTGCAATAACCGCCATATTGGTGTTCATCTTCGGACAAATACCGGTGCAGGTTGTAAAGAAAAATTCAACCACCTGTACTTTACCTGTTACCTGCTGGTTGGTAATGGTATCACCTAATTGATTCACAAAAGCAAAGTCTTTTACCTCGTTCATGGTCGGTAGTTTTTTGCGCCACAAATCGGTACCCCAGAAAATAGCCAGGTAAAAAACACCCAACAAAAGCAGGAAAAAGCCAAGATATACGAACAGTTTTTTCGACATAGACTAAAAATGAAGTGCAAAGGTACGAAGCGGACGAGGCTGTACGGCATTTGAAAATAATATTTGCAACACAATTGCAAATATGTATTTTTGCAGTCTTCTATGAATTTTCGCATCAATTGGGAAGCCTTAGGAATCGCCGCATCTGTAGCCTGTGCCATCCACTGTGCTGTAGTGCCGTTGTTTATTACCAGCCTTCCTTTATTCGGAGTCAACATCATCCACAATGTGTTTGTGGAAGTATTGCTGTTAGGTGCAGCGTTTGTTATTGGCTTCAGCACACTTTGGCATGGCTATAAAAAACATCACCATCACTGGGGAACGCTTGTTCCGTTTTCGGTTGCCATGGCTTTGTTTACAGCTAATCAATTTGTAAAGTTTCCTTATTCGGCGTTTGTATTTGTGGTGCCTGCTGTTGTGTTGATTCTAACAGCACATATGCTCAATCATCGTTTTTGCCGTGAAGCCAACCATTGCCATACAACAGATTGTAATCACTGATTATTTCATGAATCTTAAGCCACTTCAACTCTTACGTAAAACAGGTATTGCAGAAGGTATTTCGTTTTTAATACTGCTGCTTATTGCCATGCCCTTAAAGTATCTGTTCGACTGGCCATTGGCTGTTAAGTATACAGGCTGGGCACATGGTTTATTATTTGTGCTGTATGTAGCACAGGCGTATTACGTAAAGGAAGTGTATAAGTGGCCGTTTAAAAAATTCCTGTATGCTTTTGTAGCTGCATGGTTACCTCTTGGAACATTTGTGTACGATCAACAGTTAAAGAAAGAAGAAGCGTTACTTGCCGGAAAATAATTGCAAAGCAGCTCTTCGCATTTGTTTGCAGAAACAGCAGCAAGCTTTCAACCAAACATCATTACCATTTCTGTTTTTGTTTTGGAATGCTGCGTACTTCATTCACCATCTTGTAACATTTATACCTGCGCTAAAACTAAGCGGCTGTTACACTGTAACAGCCGCTTAGTTTTTATATGTACCAAATGATTACTGTTGAAATAATGGCGGATGCACATCATCCCAAGACGTTGCTTCCTGAAACAGTTTTCCTACCTGTAACAAGGTTTCTTCATCGTACAGTTTACCAATAAAACTGATGCTGGTTGGCAGTTTGCGCTGGTTAAAGCCGGTAGGCATGCACAGTGCAGGATGACCGGTAAGATTTGTAACCGCTAATTGACTGCCGCCAAAGGTTGGTGTAATAACCACATCCACTGTTTCAAAAAAGGTTTGCATTTTCTGCATGAGCAAGTAGCGATGACGGTTTGCATTAATGTATTCTACTGCGGGAATTAATCTTGCTGTGCGGAATGCATTCGGCCAGTCGTTTTTGTTTTGACGGGTTAACTGATCATCTACACCGGAGATTGTTAACTCATCAAACGCCGCCGCACTTTCGGCACCAATAATGATGCCCACCATATCGAACGTGTACGCTGCACTATCCGGAAAAATTACCGGTATCAGCTGTATGCCCATTTTTTCAAATGCTTTGAGCACTTTCCATTCGTTGGCACTGGTATCCCTTATCCGATCGAAATAGTTTTTGGCATAACCGATACGGAGTTTCTTCAAATCCTTTTTTACCGTGTAGTTGAAGGGCATTTTCACTGCACTTGCATCTTTCCCATCGGTACCGTGGATGTAATTGAACACAACCGCTGCATCTTCGGCACTGCGGCAAATAGGTCCGGCTTTATCGAGGCTCCAGGAAAGCGTCATACCGCCGCTGCGGCTGATACTGCCGAAAGTAGGACGTAAACCCGTGGCGCCACAGGCAGTAGATGGTGAAACAATGGAGCCGAGTGTTTCGGTGCCAATGGCAAAAGGTACAAGCCCGGCCACTGTTGCCGAAGCCGAACCGGCAGAAGAGCCGGAAGAACCGAAGTTGAGGTTCCATGGGTTTTTTGTGCGGCCGCCATACCACCAATCGCCCATGGCTAATGCACCCAATGTAAACTTGGCTACCAATACCGCACCGGCATCGGTAAGCCTGGTGTACACATAACTGTCTTCGTCTATTTGCTGGTTTTTAAACGGAGCAGCACCCCAGGTTGTTTTGGTTCCTTTTACTGCAAACAGATCTTTTAGTCCGTACGGAATGCCGTGCAAAGGCCCCCTGTATTTTCCTTTGGCTATTTCTGCGTCGGCGGCTTTTGCCTGCTGCAGGGCAATTTCTTCGGTTACGGTTATCACACATTGCAGCGTATCGCCATAGCGACGGATGCGCTCTATGAAAAATTTAGTAAGCTCTACCGATGAGATTTTTTTGTTTTTGATGAGCGATGCCAGTTGCAGGATGCTGTAAAAAGCCAGATCGGCTTTGTTTTTTGGCAGGGCAACATTGGCGGGGATGTTCCATTGTACCGGCAATTGTTTGCTGTTAAACAGCATGCCGGGTAATACGGGACTTTGCCACAGCGTCATGGGCACACTGTTGTTGAGCGGGAGGCTGTGCATTTTGCTGTACTCTTTGCGGTTATCCCTTACATCCCGCAACATACTGTCGAGTTCGGGTTCGGTAAAATCGAGCGCCAGTACTCGGGCTGCAGTTTGAATGTCCTGTTTAGAAATTGTATCTGCCTGCTGGGCCATCGCATAAAACGGAAGAGCAGCGAGAAGCAGCCACTTAATTTTGGTAAGCATTTGAGTTGGTTTAGAAAGGAAAGCTACTAAAAGAACAGGCAGGAATTTCAGCTGCTTATACGTTTGAACCCTGTAAACGATAAGCGGTCAAAAGCATGTATTTGTGCTCTTGCAATTGAACAAGTGCAGCCGGCGTAAACAGGATTGATGGAAGTAGCGAAGAAGGGTTGAAAAAGAAAAAGGTCCTTCGCTTTGCATTGCTGCTAACGAAAGACCTGTACTTACAAACAAACCCGAAGTTTACGAAGCAGCAGCGCCGCTTTGAATTTCTTTTATCTTTTCACGAATTTTTGCTTCAATTTCTGCCGACATTTCGGGGTTGTCCATGATGAGTTGTTTTACTGCATCACGACCTTGTCCCAGTTTATCGCCATTGTAACTGTACCAGCTACCGCTTTTCTGAATAATGGCCAGGTCAACACCCATATCAATGATTTCACCTGTTTTGCTGATACCTTCTCCGAAGATGATATCGAACTCAGCTGCTTTGAACGGAGGTGCTACTTTATTTTTTACCACTTTTACTTTTACACGGTTACCGATTGCTTCATCGCCATCTTTGATCTGGCTCATACGGCGAATATCTAAACGAACCGATGCATAGAATTTTAAAGCGTTACCACCGGTTGTTGTTTCGGGGTTACCGAACATTACACCAATTTTTTCACGGAGCTGGTTAATGAAAATACAGATGGTGTTTGTTTTAGAAATGGTAGCAGTAAGCTTACGTAAGGCCTGGCTCATTAAACGAGCCTGTAAACCCATTTTGCTATCGCCCATTTCACCTTCCAGTTCACCTTTTGGTACCAGAGCTGCCACCGAGTCAATTACCACAACATCTAATGCACCGGAAAGAATCAACCGATCGGCAATTTCCAATGCCTGTTCGCCATAATCGGGTTGCGAGATGAGCAGATTATCTACATCCACCCCTAATTTTTGCGCATACACACTGTCGAACGCATGTTCCGCATCAATAATGGCGCAGATACCGCCTTTCTTCTGTGCTTCGGCAATGATGTGGGTAGCAATGGTTGTTTTACCAGAGCTTTCCGGACCATAAATTTCAATTACTCTTCCTTTTGGGATACCGCCAATACCTAACGCAGTATCCAGGCCAATAGAGCCGGTAGAAATCGCTTCAATTTCGTGCACGCCTTTCTCGTTCATCATCATTACACTGCCCTTGCCGAAATCTTTATCAATCTTGTCGATGGTGAGCTTTAATGCCTTGAGCTTTTCATTGTTCATGTTGCTCTCTTTACTCATTTTTTCCTTTTTTGGTTTCTCCAAAATTAAAGTCTCTTCCATAACGGGTTTGTTTTGTTTGTACACACTAATTTATTTAGCAATACTAAAACTAAATTTTTTGGAAACCAAATGTTTTAGCAAAATTGTTTTGGGCAAGCGGGCTTTCAGGCTGCAACTTCCCATTAGGGCACAAAAGGGAACGAAAGGGATCAAAAGGGCATAAAAGGGGTCGTTTCGTCGAACTATCTACGGCGCATCTACGGGGTATGTACGGGGAGAGGTGGAGGAAAGCCGGTAGCCGGTAGCCGATAGTAGGGAGTGGGGAAAGTTTAAGGTTGAAGGTTTAGGGAAGAAAGCCGGGAGTGGGTAAGGCAAAAGGCACAAGAGATAAAATCCAAAAGACAAAGTAGAAAGGCACAAGGAATAAGGCACAAGAGAGAAAATCCAAAAGACAAAAACCAAAGTGGAAAGGCACAAGGCACAAGGGGAAAGGCAAAAAGGCAAATCACGAAAACCCAAAAGACAAAGTAGAAAGGCACAAGGGGAAAGGCAAAAATCCAAAGTACAAAACCCAAAAAACAAAGGGTAAAGCAAAAAAGACAAAACACCAAAGACTAATGCAGAACCTGAAGATGAAAAACAGCATTTAGGGAAGGGCGTAAATAGAAGGTGTATTAATTTGAGCTGAGCATTTTACGGTTTGCCTGTTTTGTTTTATTTTTCCGTTGCGCATGCAAGTGAAACCGCAACCGTGAACCACCGGAACAGCCAGAGCTAACCCCTCAATCCGATAGCTATCGGACATACGCTTACACCCGGATTATTTATTTTGATTGCTGCGCAAAAGAATTGTTACCATAGGTATTATCGTTTGTAGACATATATGCAGGCCAGTATGCTGTTTATATTGTATAAACTTTAGAAAGATTTGTACACGGACATGCAGAATGTATTTGCGCAACTGTTACAATCGGAAACAATTTTTATAAAAAATTATTAATGAAGCAACTCGTGAAAAAAGCGAAAGTTGGCATTGGTTAAAACTTTCGCCTATTTGTGAGTTAGCGGTCAGGCTATGACGACCCAACATAACGACAAGATACAAGCAAAAAAATATGTCAGCTATAAACTTAACAGAATTATTTAACACAAGAATATTCAGAATTCCTGACTATCAAAGAGGTTACGCTTGGGAAGACAAACAACTTGGCGAACTTTGGGACGACCTTGATGAAATTCAAACTGTTGAAGGCGAATTGAAGAAACATTACACAGGGACAATTTATCTTGAAGAAGCAAAACCAATTGAAACAGAAAGTTGGTTGTCAAACGTGAAATTTTACAATGTTGTTGATGGCCAACAACGGTTAACCACAATAAGCATTCTGTTATATGAACTTTTGAAAGCTACTGAAATTGGCTATGCAGAAAAGAAAAAAGACAAACTTGTTGAAACGTTCATTTATGAATCAAATATGTCAGGCGAAAGCAAAGTTTATAAATTTAGTTATGCTTCAACGGACAAAAATTACAACTTTCTTCTTCATTCAATTTTTGAGGATAAAAAAGTCGTTCTTAATCAAGGACATCTAAATCACTACACAAAGAATTTAGCAAACGCCAAAACTTTCTTTCAAGACAAAATTTCTAAACTTGATGACAACCAAAAAAACTTATTGTTCAAAAAAATTACTACTGCACTTCAATTTGACATTAGAACAATAGAAAAAGATTTGGACGTTCAAGCCGTGTTTGAAACTATGAACAATAGAGGAAAACCGCTTTCAACTCTTGAGAAACTAAAAAACAGACTTATTTATCTCACCGAAAAACTTACAAATCCTGATGAAGATAAACGAGCATTACGCAAAAAAGTCAATGATGCTTGGGGAAAAATTTATACTTGTTTGGCTCAAAATCCAGAACAGATTCTTGACGAAGATGTGTTTTTATCGGCTCATTTATCTTTATATAGAAAACCCGTAGAATCCACGTTTTCAGAGAAAGTTGCAGAGGAAAAAGTTTTTCAAATGTTTTGCAACAAACCTGAAAAGTACGATTTAGACGAAAGTGGTAAAAAAGAAGAACCGATTACTTATAATAAAATTGATGATTACATTTTAAAACTTTCTGAATTAGCACCAATTTGGTATCAAGTTCACAATTCTGATTCTAAATTGATAAAGCGAATTTTAACTCTTGATAGTCGTAAAGACATAAAAATATTTCTTGTTGCAATTTTTAGAAAAACAATAGACAAATCAATTCAAGCAAATACGTTTGAGAATTTAGAAAAGATTTTGTTTAGAAATCGTGTTCCTGGAATTTGGGTTATGGACGAAAGAACAACTGCAACTTGGGCGAGAGACATATACAATGACGAAGACTCAATTGAAGGAATAAATCAAAAGCAAACGGAATTATTAAATACAGCTGTGGTTGTTCCTAACATTATTCAATCATTTAAATCTTTGTTCACTTACGAAAGAGGTGCAAAAGGCTTTCATCGTTGGGGTGCTTTGAAATATTTCCTATTTGAATACGAAGAAGATTTGAAACAAAAAGTAAAAGAAACCAACGACAAAGTAACTATTGACGACTATTTAGACACAACGATAGAACATATCATTCCACAACAATTTTGGGACAATTGGCAAGATACAGTGAATAGTTTTACAGAAGGTTTGGAAGAAGATGACATTGAACAAGCAAGAAAAGTTCTTATAAATTCGCTAGGTAACTTGACAATTCTTAAAAACGGGAAAAATTCTTCTTTGGGCAATAAAAGTTGGACAGACAAGAAAGAACGGTTTAGAACAGGTTCGTACAACGAGATAGACATTAGCAAACACGACACTTGGACAAAAGACGAAATCGCAGAACGTGGAAATAATATGCTTAAATTTCTTGAAACAAAAGTCAGGGGACTAACTTTTACAGCGGACGACATTGAAAAAGTTTTATTCTATGACGAAAACATAATTGAGAAAGTGTATGACAAAAGCCCGAACCGCTAACATCTTATTGGCAATAGTGGGGCTGACAGTTGTAAACTCAACATTTGTACTTCTATCAGGCATTTGTGCAAATGTTGGACTGACGTTTTTCAAATGCCCCACCATCGCCAATACGTAAACCGTTGGCTGCAATGCTATTTGACGACATTACAACATTGACAGAGACCTAATGAAAGTATTGCTTGATACAAATATTATCATTCACAGAGAAGCCAGTAAGATTTACAACCTTGACATTGGACAGCTATTCAATTGGCTAGACAAACTTAAGTACGACAAATACATTCACCCATTGACAATTCAGGAGTTAAACCGGTATAAAGACCAAAACTCCTTAAAAACAATGAACATTAAAATCGAAAGCTACAATCAATTAAAACATCAAGCTCCATTAAGTGACACTATCAAACAAATAAGCCAGCAAGTTGACAGCCAAGAAAATGACCTTAATGACACACAAATACTAAACGAAGTTTTTGAAAATAGAGTTGATATTCTCATTTCCGAAGACAAAAAAATACACACAAAAGCAAAACTTTTAGGAATTGGCGACAGAGTTTTTCGTATTCAGACATTTTTAGAAAAAGCTACTGCCGAAAATCCCGAATTAATAAAGCATAAAGTTTTAGCAGTTAAAAAAGTTGACTTTGCAGAGGTTGACTTGAAAGACAGCTTTTTCGATAGTTTTAGAACAGACTATGCAGAGTTCGACAAGTGGTTTAACAGCAAAGCAGAACAACCTTGTTATGTATGTTACAGCGATAATCAACTGACAGCGTTCTTATTTATAAAAATTGAAAATGCAGGGGAGGAAAGTTATTCTGACATCACGCCTATTTTTAAACCTAAGAAACGACTGAAAATCGGAACTCTCAAAGTAACTGGAAACGGCTATAAAATTGGAGAACGCTTTTTAAAAACAATCTTTGACAACGCTCTTCTGTTCAAAGTTGAAGAGATTTACGTAACTATTTTTGACAAAAGACCCGAACAAGAACAACTTATTGAAATGCTTGAAGAATGGGGCTTTAAAAAACACGGCATTAAAACTACCCAAAACGGAGACGAACTGGTTTATGTAAGAGAGTTTAGTAAAAACCTCCCTGTAAACATAGAAAATCCAAAACTTACATTTCCATTCTTTTCAAGAGAAACCGACAAGTATTTAATAAGGATTGAACCACAATATCATACAGAACTGTTTCCTGACAGTATTAACACAAGAGAAGATAAGGCAAAATATACAGAGAACGAACCGCACAGAAACAGAATAAGTAAGGTATATATTTCTCATTCACCATACAGAAATTTAAAGTCAGGAGATATTGTGCTGATTTATCGAATTGGCGAAACGACACCTAAAACATACTCAAGCACCGTAACGACAATTTGCATTGTAGAAAGTGTTAAAAACAACTTTAAGGACTTTGACGATTTTTTCAATAGTTGCAACAGGAGGACAATGATTTCAAAAGAGGATTTGAAAACAAAATGGTGGGACAAATTTCCTAAATACAAACCGTTTGTAATCAACTTTCTTTATGCTCACTCTTTGCCGACACCGAAACCAACACTTAGTGATTTGATTAAATTGAAAATTTTCGCAGACCCAATGAGTTTGCCGAAAGGTTTTGCCAAATTAACCAACGACCAGTTTAACGATTTGATTAACTTTACCTACAGCAAGATATAAGGAAAATGAAGGTAGTATTATCAATAAAACCAGAGTTTGCGTTCAAGATTTTTGACGGGACAAAGAAGTTTGAATTTAGGAAGTCAATTTTTAAAAATGAGAATATAAAATCAGTAATTGTATACGCTTCATCGCCTGTTCAACAAGTAATTGGCGAATTTGAAATTGACGAAGTTTTAAATTATGACCTCTCAACGCTTTGGGACTTAACACAAGAACATTCAGGCATCAGCGAGGAATTTTATTACGACTACTTCGCAAACAAAGAACAAGGCTTTGCAATAAAAATCAAAAAGACAAGAAAGTATAGAAAACCAAAATGTTTGAGGGAGGACTTTAATTTATCTCCTCCACAATCATTTGCTTACTGGACGGACAAATGAGAAGCACAGCTGCCAACAGCCGTTTGCCGCAATGGGGCTGACGTGGTTAAATCAAGTGCAGTGCTCCTAAATCCCCCACTGCGGCAAAACGTTACGTAACCACAAACAACCACTCAACCAATGGCGATGAGAATGACGTACCTAATCATTGGAATACTACTCATAACCGGAATCGCTTTCTATCTCACGAGCTGCAAAAGCAAAGCAAGTACTGACGACAAGCAAACAGCAACAAAGCAAGACACGACATCCCCCAAAGTGTATCACACAAAAACGAACACTTTCAATGATTTAAGAGGAATGGCGTTTAGTGCCACACCTGAACAGCTTCAACTTTCATTACCAACAGACAAGACAGTTGTTTATGGCGTTATCATGGACTGGGGAATAGATACTGCAACTGCTACCGTCGTTTCTTACCAGACAGGTGACGCCAGTTTGTATTTAAGTTCTGGCGGTGGAGTTATTGGTGGTGGACAACACCAGAATGTGAGAAATGCGGCAAAACAGTTTGTCTCTTTAGCACAAACTTATCTTGACAAAGCCACCAAGACTGAAACGAACTCACTTCCCCACCAAGACGAAGTAAAGTTTTATTTGCTGACGAACAAGGGAACTTTTGTTGGACGAGAAGTCATGAAAAAATTTGAAAACAACACATCAACTTGGCTTCCACTTTTTGAAGAAGGAAACAAGGTTTTATCAGAGCTGCGTATGACAAGCGAAAAGTAATTTTCTTATACGCAACGTCCTCCACAGGCTTTGTGCGAAACAGCAACTATGTAAAGGGAGAGGAATTGCTGGGAAGAAAATCAACAGCGGTAATTCCGCCGTGCTGTGGTTCGGGGCTCAACGAATCCTGATTGTGGCGGGACAGGTATCGCCCAGCTTTAGTTCTTAATATTTAACTTTATTAAAAAGATACGCAGTAGTGGTACCTCTTTACCGTAAGCAATGAAGAATTAAGAAGAAAGCTTTCAAAATTTCGATAAAGGAAAATGTGCAAAGTTCATAACCCTGTTGGTTGTTTAACAACAATCAAAAAACATCTAAAGCGACATCAGATAAATGAGTTCAATTCTTTGAACGAGGTCATTCGTTTTCAAAAGAACTTTCCGGTATTAAAACAGCAAATTATTGCTGAACACGAACAACTTATAGAAAAAGAAAAAGTTAGTCTTGAAGAAGAAATTGCACAGTTAGACAATACTATTCAAACTGACAAGGCTTACTTTGAAAACAGTTTTCTTAGTGAAATTGAAGAGGTGAAGCAAAGGCTTAATAACGTATCTTCTGTAACAGGTTTAAATTTTTATCTTATCGGTTGGTGTCCCCACCAACCGAAATTTTGTTATAGCAGCTGGTTGGTGAAAACAGCAACCAGTAAAATAAACGTACTAATTAAATATGGACATTTTTAATTCAAACAGACGACTTGAAGAACTTACAATGTATGCACTTGATTGGGGACTATTTCTAAGACACGATAGTGAAGGAGGAATTGCGCCTTTTATGTATTTGCAAAACGGCAAAGAAAAATTTACCAGAGTGCTTATGACAGACGGAGACCCAATGGAATTTGCTAAATCAATTCTTCAAAAAGAAGAAAAACCTTTCGAGCAATTTGTTATTGGCTTTGAAGGTTATTTGAGAGATGAAAAAAATAATCGAGTTGACTCTATAATTGTTCAAGGCTTTGACATTACACAAGAAAAGGGTACTGCTCTTGGACAAATGTTTAATCCTAAAGAAAACGGTGGCTTTAGAAAAATTGATAAGATAACTTTTTTAGGCAATCCTGAACTGATTATTGCAAAAAAAGAAAACGAACGTGCAGACTACTCAATAGAGGAAATAGGCTTTAATGCAATAGCAATGTCTGAAAACAATGGTTTAACTTCTTATGTGGCAGTATTTGTTCACGAAAACCCAAGTGTGGTTGCAAATACTATCAAAAGATTTTTAAGGAGTAAAATCGGCGGCGAGAAAAAAAATGAATTAAGTGGAAAATTTGAACTTAATATTCCTGCCGGACAGATTAGCAATGACGACTTTTTAAAATTCCAGGTTACCAATTGCATTAAAGAAGAAATTCAAAGTGAAAGCGCAAAAATCTGGTCAAGTCAAACAAAGAGGAAATTTGAAATCGTTTGTAAAAACGGAGACAATTTCTTATTCAGCAGTTCTGATAATTTCACAGAACAGCTAAGTAACAATAAACAAAGTAGTGATGCGACAGGGTATGAAGCATATAGCCCGCAAGAACTAACTGCTAAAAAATGGTGGCAGTTTTGGAAGTAAAAAACCTACTATAACATGAGCTGTGTACATAACCATACAATTTCATGTTATCTGATCGGTTGATGGGGACACCAACCGAAATTTTATTATAACAGCTGGTTGGTGAAGACAGCAACCAGTAAAAAATAATTGAAAGAGTTTTTTGTTATGCTACTTACAGCCTCTTATTGGTTTGCAGAGTTTGTCTTATTTGCAAAAATCAAATGCTGCATTTTTCAAAGGAGAGTTATTGATATTTAATAATGGAATAACATACCTTTTGAATTCTGCAGGCAAGGGATTAAAAAACTGATCGGTACCAATGGCCATCACCCTAATTTGATTTGCATTCTTTGCTATATCGTCTCCGGCTCTGTAACCCAGCAGCCCTTCTGATTGGGGATATGAAATAGTAATATTGGCGATAGCTGGGTTGGGATAAGGATTTCCGTTTTTATCTTTAAACTCGAGGGTAACGGTGATGCCGTTAATTTTCCAGGCATCGGTGGCCCAAGCTGTGTTATCGTAAATAATAGTTACTGCCAGCCCTCTGTTTTTATAAAAGCAAAGAGAATTATAGGGACCATAAAGGTCCAGGGTGCTCACCTTACAGTCTAGCGTAAATACCGTAGTGGAATTGATTTTAAGTTCTTCATACGTTTCCTTCGTATAGTTAATTCTATCATTATGATTTGCAGGGCCAACATAAATAGTAGCACGTGAGTTATTGGCCTCTTTATTATCGTTACCCGTATGTATAGCAACTTTTACTGAAGTGAGATAATAATCAGCATTTCTGATGGAGCGTGCCGTTACTGTGGTTTCCGATACATTATTCAACCGGCTCACATCATTAAAATTTCTGCTTTCTGCCAGTATCTCCAGTTTAAGTTTATAGGTTACGTTCTGAAAAAGGCGGGCGCTTTGTACTGTCATGGATGTTTGTACAATTTCGCCGGAGTTAAGGGTGGTTCTGCCAAGTGTATTGGTAAACACAGTGCCCCCTGCGTCCATAAAGCTGTTATTCATTGCCAGAAACGTACCTACAATTTTAAAGTTAAGCTGGCTTATGTTTACAATTTCGGTTCCTGAATTGATGAGGCTGTAATGAACAGTGTATTTGCTGAGATCCAAAGTGGAATTATCAACAATCCGGTCAATTCGCACACTCACATCTTTACCTGTAAATATTTGTACCTGAGGCGAACTTGTTGTTTGCACTTTTACGGGAGTTGTTATTTGCGTTTGTTCCCGCACAAAAATTTGAGCCTGTAAATTCATTGCCATAACAACGAATACAAGAAGGGTTGCTGTTAATTTCATTGTAATTGTTTTAATATATAAAACTAAGATTGAAACGCAGGTGGACATATCCCTTTAAAAAGGGGTTTTTACCATTGTTGGTCTTCTTTCTTGCTCGTGAAAGAGCGAATGATCAATACATGCACAACGTCCTGTGAGAAATTATCATCAACGAATTTTTCACATGCACTTAGCACAAAATTTGTAAATTAAAATCCCTTACTGTCAGCGCAATGCCAACAAGGGATTAAGCGGTTGTACCTGTTTGTTATAAGAAGTAATTTAAGAAGGCAGCTTTCAAAATTTCGATAATGAAAAATGTACAAAATTCATAACCCTGTTGGTTGCTTAGCAACAATTAAAAAGCATCTAAAGCGCCACAACATCGATGAGTTCAATTCTTTGAACGAAGTAATTTTTTCCCAGCAAGGTCTCCCAATAATTGAAGTATACTATTTGTACTAAGCTTAGCGGGGACTTTGCGTGTTATGAAAAAGTAATTCTTATACGCAACGTCCTCCACAGGCTTTGTGCGAAACAGCAACTAGGTACACAGGGAGAGACATTGCTGAGAAGAAAAGAAGGAACGAATGTTGCAGAGCAGATTGCTTCGTGCCTCGCAATGACGCTTCGGTTGTGGCTTTGTGTTACGATAAAGCGGCTTTTTGCTTATGTTGGCGAGGACGCCAACAACAGCTAAGTTTTACGATAAAGACAAAAATCTTTTACTGGAAAAGAAGTCGGGAGGATGAACCGGTTTTCTTATCGGTTGGTGTCGCCACCAACCGAAATAGGTTAATAAAAGGTGGCTGGTGAACACAGCAAGCATTAAACACAATTGTTATGGCATTTCGTTTACATCCTGTATTTATTAAAAGTGAAACAATCAATACTCCTAAAGCATTGTTGCAGTTAATGGATAAGTCTGATTTAAAAAAAGGAGAGCCATTTGATTTTTATGCAACCAGTAAACAATACGATCGTGTGTTTATAGGCCGCATAGCTGATTATATGATCTGTTGCAATGGCAACCTGGCCTATGGTGCATTGGATGAGGAAAATCCTCTTTTGGATATAGAAGACGTTGAAGCTGCTGCCATCATCTGGGATGAAACATCTGCTGTATTTGGCTTCAGTATTATACGCAAGGGGATGGCAGTACGTAAAGTACTTGTTGTTAATGGCGAAATTGAATGCAACGAAGGTGAGCCGGTAGCGGAAGAGCTTGCGATTGATGAAGACAGTTTGTTTGATCCTGAAGAAAAAGAAGAAATACTGGAAGAAGAAGGTCCTGAAGGTTTTGCTGCACTTGTACAAGCCGAAAAAATATGCCGGGCAACCAATGCAGTTGCCAAACGATACCTTGGTACCGGTATTGTTGAACTGCGGGAGAAGCTTGCGTTACACGAATATTGTTAATGACCTCTCCATCTGGTACACTCATCCAACCGCTTTTGTTGGTTGGTGAAGACCGCAACCATTAAAGAAGGAATGCATGTTGCAGAGCAGATTGCTTCGTGCCTCGCAATGACGCTCCGGTTGGGGCTTTCTTTCGGAGGTGAGTCTTGTAAAACCGACTCGCCTTAGGAAAAATAATATATTCCTCAAGTTTACTACGTAAGCATCCGGTGGGCATTGGCCACGGATAAACACAGATGCACACAGATATGATGAAAGCCACGAATGCCACTAATTCGCACGAAGAAAAGTCTGTTTTTGTTTAACCAGCTTCGTGATCTCATCCGTTGAAAGTTTAAAAAAGTATCGCTTTTATATTCAGAGGCCAATGCCTGAGACTTCAATTAAACACAGGAATAAGTAAGCAATAACTCTTATTTGGTTTCGTAGGAACTACGACTTAAGTGTAAAAAAATTATAATATATTTGCGGGAGTTTTAAAATCTATAAAATCCTTTTTGCATGCATCGATCTTTACTCTCCCTTGTACATATGCCTTTCCTGTTACCTGTGTTCTGTAAAATGAACCATCCGGTTGTCTCATTTTAAATTTTACGCCATCATTTTTTTAACTATTGTCAACTACACAGGATCGTGTGGCTGGATGAGGTGAATTGTTGCAGCACATTATTCTCATTTTACAAACCCAAAATCATCTCTGTTATGCGTTTTATTTTAGCAGCATCATTTTTCTTTCTTTACTGCAGTACTTACAGTCAAACAGTTTTCTGGAGCGATACGTTTGAAGACAGCGGGGCTCCTTCAAGCGGAAGCAGAACACCCAGCACAACTTTTTCTTGCGGATCTCCTGCTACCAACTATTTTTTCAGAACCAATACAGCTGGCATCAATTTAATAAGCGGAACCTACAGCGGTATGGAAGGAAGTAAGTTCTGGGCCTTAGAGGATGTTGATTTTGGCCCTACATGTACCAATGGTTCATCGAGTGCCAATCAACAAGTAACCTGGTCGGGAATAAACATTACTGGCCGCACCAATTTAGTGTTCAGAGGGTTGTTTGCAGCTAACGGTTCTTTCGCTTCTAACTGGGAGGGAACTATCTTTGGTGTAAGCCAGGATTATATGGCGGTGGAATACCGTATTGATGGCGGCGCATGGACCAAGGCTATTGCCTTTTATGCAGGCACAACCGGGCAAACGCAAACATTGAAATTAGAAACTACAGGTGATTTGGTTGGAGACGGAGCCGATTTGACTTATGCTTTTACCGAGTTTTCTGCAACTATTCCTGGTACAGGCAGCGTATTGGATTTACGATTGAATGTTTTTGCCAACGGTAGTAGTACGGAAGAAATGGCCGCAGATAATTTCAGACTGCTTGGTAATTTACCTACGTTGCCCGTAACGCTTGGTGGTTTTTACGCAAAAGCAGAAAGAGAATTAAACAGACTTAACTGGATTTGTACAGATGAATTCAATAACAGTCATTTTGAAGTTGAGCGAAGTGCAGATGGTATACGTTTTGAAAAAATCGGCGTGGTAAACAGTAAAGGAAACAATAACAGCCCGCAGGAATATAGTTATGTTGATGCGCAAGGTATACTACCTGTAAGTGCATATTACCGATTGAAACAGGTTGATGTAAACGGGCATTTCAGTTATTCGGCCGTAGTACTTGTGCAGCGTACTGGGCAAGAAAATTCGGTTGCATACCCTAACCCGTTTGTGAACAGGTTGTTTGTTGAAACCAAAAGCAGTAATGGTAACAGGGCAGAGGGTATACAGGTAATGGATGTTGCGGGAAGATTGTATGCTGTACCGGTAACCTATATGCATAATGGTTTTGTGCTGGCTACTGAAAAGTTGCCCGGTGCAGTTTATTTTGTGCAATGGCATACAGCGGGCAAGGTTTCACGCACAGTTGTAATTAAAAAATAGAACGGTTTTCATACGTAATGTTTCTTATATAAGCGATCCGGAGAAGAAAGCAGTTGAAAGCTTTTTTCCCAGCAACGTCTCCCAATAATTGAAGTATACTATTTGTACTAAGCTTAACGGGGTACGTTGCTTGTTTTATAAAAGTAATTTTCATATGCGCAACGTCCTCCACAGGCTTTGTGCGAAACAGCAACTATGTACAGGAAGAGGCATTGCTGAGAAGAAAAGAAGGAACGAATGTTGCAGAGCAGGTTGCTTCGTGCCTCGCAATGACGCTTCGGTTGTGGCTTTGTGTTACGAAAAAGCGGCTTTTTGCTTATGTTGGCGAGGACGCCAACAACAGCTAAGTTTTACGATAAAGACAAAAATCTTTTACTGGAAAAGAAGTCTGGAAGTTGAACCGGTTTTAAGGAACTGTACTTTTCTATTGATAAAATACGCATGTTCTTGTTTTGCTCCGTTATTCCGGTTTCCCCAAGAAATTTAACAGCCAACATTTGTCAGCTTCGGGAAGCTTGTTAACTTTACCCCTCATAAAAAATGAAAAGCATGAAAAAACTGTTTTTACTGATGACAGCCGCTTTTGTAAGCGTTGCTGCGATGGCACAAAACGATCCGAAGCCTGCAGGAAAAGGTGTTACTTACGGAGCAGGTACCGAGAATAAAGATGCAATTACAGTAGCTGCCATGGACGAGCAGGTACAGAAAAGCGGCAGCTTTAACGGAAAGATTACCGGTAAGGTAACCGAAGTGTGCCAGGAAAAAGGATGCTGGATGAAAGTAGAGAAAGCCAACGGCGAAACAGTAATGGTGAAGTTTAAAGACTATGGTTTCTTTATGCCCAAGAATATTGTGGGCCAAACAGTGGTGCTGGAAGGTGAAGCCAAAGTAAAAGAGGTGAGTGTAAAACAGCAAAAGCACTATGCCGGCGATGCAGGTAAAACCAAAGAAGAGATTAAGCAAATTAAAGAAGCAAAGAAAGAAGTACAGTTTGTTGCTTCCGGTGTGTTGGTATTATAATTGAACAATCGAAATACAGAAAAGGCCATCTTACGCAAGATGGCCTTTTTGTTTGCCCGCAACCTGTACCGGGTACTGCAATCAAAAACGCCCCAAACATTTGGGGCGCTTTTGTATTAACCAAAACTAACCTGCTTATTTTGCTTTGTTCAGCTCCAATAAAACTGTTAACTCAACATCTTTACCTACAACCAGGCCACCTGCTTCTGTAGCACGATCCCATTTGAGGTTGTAATCGAAACGGTTGATGGTAGTTGTTGCTTTAAAACCGGCTTTATCGCCACGAGTGCTGGCAGAAATGCCACCAAACTTCACATCAAACTTGATGCTCTTTGTTACATCACGAATGGTTAAATCGCCCACCAGTTCGTATTTATTGTTGCCGAGTGGTTTAAATGTTTTACCTACAAACTTTGCAGTAGGGAATTTCTCTGCATTGAAAAAGTCATCACTTTTCAAGTGCTTATCACGGTTTTCGTTGTCGGTGTTGATGGAGTTGATGTCAACTGTAAAGTTGATTTTCGCATCGCTCCAGTCTGCTTTTGTATGCTCCACTGTTCCGTCAAAAATTTTGAAAGAACCATCTGTTTCAGACACCACCATATGTGTTACGGTAAAGCGAACATTTGAGTGTGATTTGTCGAGTGTCCATTTGGTTGGCGTTTGTACAGCAGGTACGTTCACGGTTGCAGATTCCTGCTTAGGTAAGAAAGCTGAGAGGCTGGCAATTCCGGCACCTGCGATCAGCACAAATAATAATTTCTTCATTGTTCGATTGATTTAGAACCCAAAGATGCAGAAATTGTATGTATGTACATGTAATTTATATGTTAAAAAACCTAAATCAATGTTTGAACGGGAAAAATCCGTGTCTGAACCGGTAAAAAGGGAAGGAACCAGCTAATTAATGACCGGTTTTGTGCGGAAAGGATGGTTTGCAGCAAAAAAAAGTTCCTTTCGGCCAAAGCGATTGACCGAAAGGAACCGGCGGTTGCCCGTTAAAGGCAATGGGTCGGGAATGATCAGGCAGCTAACATAGCGCCTTCGGCTAAGCCGGCCTGGATAATGGCCAAACGGTCGGCCGGTAATTCTGCGGCGGCGAGCTCCATCATACCCCGGAAAATAAAATCGGGCGCATTGTTTTTAACCTGCACGAGCCATTGTTTTATTTCGCTGTTGGTGAGGCCCTGCATCATCCACTTATTATAAAGCGGCATCAGTTGCGGATCTACATGCGCCAGAATTTTCATGGTTATTTCGTGCAGCTGCTCATCGGTATAGTAGCGCCATAAAATTTTATTCAATACATCTTCTTCCTTGGCCATATGCGCCAGGTTAAAACTTACAAAGGCTGCAAACGACTGCTCCAGCTGTCGGCCGATTTGTTTTTTCGATTCATCGGAAACACACAAGGAAAATGCTTTCAGCATATCTGCCAGTCCGGAACTTAGTTTTAAATCCTGCACATGCTCCTGTTCAAATAAGGCCACAACCGACGGTTCATAAGCCGTTATTTCGGGCAGGATGAAATGGTCTTCGGTGTGTGCATGCGCATCAAACAAATCCAGTACCGTGGTTATTTGTGCGGTTACTGCAGCGGCCTCTTTTTCGTTTGTAAAATCGGTTTGCTGCAATTTGAGTATGGTATGGTACAACAGTGCACGCAGCCCTTTATGTACCTGGTAAAAAATATTATAGCGTTGCATTGTTTCTTATTTGCTGTGAAAGAAAACCGGCGCTCTTACGGGATCGCCGGTGTATTTGTTGCGACTGAAAAAGGAGTGTTGTTTAGGAAGCAGTGCGGTACACAAAACCTTCGAGGATGATGTTGGTTGCCTGTGCTGCTTTTTGAATACGCATTTTTGTTGGGTAATAACCGCTTTGCTGGTATTTAGCCGGTTGCGGAATGCTGCGTTCGTAGGTGGTTGTTGCTTTTAAGAATTCGAGTGTAATCATTGGTTCATAAAAATTAATCTTCGCATCGTAGGAACCCAGAATGAATGTTTCGGTAAAAGGCTGGCCATTCAACTCAGGCGACGTAACATCTACATAATGTTTGCCCATTGTTGGAACAGGATCGATACCTATGTAATTGGCCGGGAGATATTCGGCCGGTACGCTTGCAGCAAGTTTTGCCGGATCAACAAAGGTTTCTCTTTCTGCAGATGAAACGGTGTAAAAATGAAAATCGAAATGCGGCTTGGTGTAAATGTTTGCCGGCGGATGACCTGCAGGATTCCAGTTTACCCACACATGTTTAAACGAAATGTTTGCTGCCTGTGATGGAAATGTAAGCACCGTATTGTTATCGTGTGTGTGATCGCCACCCGTGCCGCCATCTTCTGTTGGCATGCTGTTTAATGCCGCTTCGTTAACAGTAATGGCCACTCTTTCGGGATTACCGTCTTTATCTAACTGAACCCAGGTCCATGCTTTACCATGTTGAATGGCCGTTTCGGGTCCTTTAAAAATACCGGCTTTTGATTCGCCTTTGTCTTTAGTACAAGAAGTGAGTACAACTGCAGCTGCAGTGAAAACGAAAAATAATTTTTTCATTGATGAAAGGTTTAATGATGATGAATACACTGTTCGTTTTTTACAGTGTTATAAGTTAACAGGGCAAAGATGCTACCGTTGCAGGCAGAGAAAAAGCCTGTCTTGTTTAAATTGATTATTTGCATGTATGAAATGTAACAAGCGTGTAACACGCATAAAAAAACCTGTTTGTACAAACAGGTTTTATCAATGAAATGCTTTTGTTGATCAGTTGATTTCTTTTAACCAGCTTTCGACAAATTCACGTGCAGTTGTTACCACTTCTTTACCTGCACGGTAGGCCATTTTCCAATGTGTGCCTTTGCTTTCGTAGGCACGGTTTGTAAAATATTTCTTTCCGTTTTTTTCAATTGTTTGTGCATCAAAATCAACATCGGCTGTTTGGGCCAGGAAATTTTGCAAGCGCTTTTTTACATATTGTAAATGATTGGAAGGATACTCCTGCTCCCAACGTGCCATTTGCTGATCGTAACCGGCTTTGTTTTGCTGTACTGCTGCTTCATAATTTTTACGATAGTTGGCTACATATTTATTGTTGGGATCTTCGGCTTCTTTCAATTGTTTTTTTGCATCGGCCAGCACTTTTTCAAATATCGGCTTCATGCTAGCATCGGCTGTTTTAACTGTTTGCTCCATTTCTGCCACCGATTTTTTGTATTGTGCAACAGACTCTTTCTGCATTTCTTCCGGCGTTTGAATGGCTTTGAATTCGGGTTTGTGCTGATTACGCAACTCGTTATACTGTTTGATGTATGCCGCAGACTGTACATACTGTTTACTGTAGGCAGCTATTTCTTTGGTAAGCGTTACTCTTGCCGCAGCAGGAATGTTTTTGATGTTTTTAATACCGTAGGCATCAAACGAGCCACCTAAAAAACCATTGCCGATTTTTTCATTGGCAGTTTGTTTGGTAATACCCAGCTGCTGTAAAAAATCGGCAGCAAGATGTTTCGTCGTAAATGAATAAAGAAAAAATACGGTAAGGCAGCAGGCTACCATACCCGAAGCTGCAGAAAAATGCCAGCTGCGTTTGCGGAAAAGATGTTTTAGCATGATGAAAGGTTTTATGTGATGAATAACTGCAAAAATGAAGGAGCTATTAAAATAAACAGCCGGGAATATGCCTGAATTGAATGAACAGGCGGATGAATTGTGGCAGACATAAAAAAAGCTCCACACAGGGTGGAGCTTTTGCAAAAAAGTGATGTGCTTATTTGCCCATCCATTTTTTAAACTCGGTTACTTTTTCCCGGCTTACCAGTGCTTCTTTATCTACTTCGGGAAGTAGGCTCAGGATTAAACGATTGCCAAAGTAATCGTCGATTTTATCGATGCTGTTGACCGATACATAAAACGAACGGCTGATGCGGAAATAACGTTCGGGATCGAGCATGTCTTCGAGTTCATCCATAGTATAGTCAACCACAAATTTTTTATTGTCTTTTGTTTTAAAGAAGTTCAAACGACCATCGCTGTAGAAGTAAGCAATGTCTTCCACTTCCACACTTACCAGTTTTTGACCATGCTTAACCAAAAACCGTTTGCGGTATTCTTTGGGTTGTAATTTTTGCTGGAGTTCTTTTACGAGACTGTCGAGACTGATATCGGGCCTTGCATTGCTCTGTAATTTTTTATACTTGGTTAATGCTGCCTGCAATTCATCTTTCTGTATCGGCTTCAGCAAATAATCAACACTGTTTACTTTAAATGCTTTTAATGCATACTCATCATACGAGGTGGTAAAGATCACCGGGCTTTTTACATCAACCAGGTTAAATATTTCAAAGCTCTGTCCATCGGCCAGCTCAATGTCCATCAGGATCAGATCGGGCTGCGGATTTTGCTGTAACCACTCAACGGTACTTTTAATACTGTCGGTTGATGCGAGTACTACAGCTGTATCATCAACAGCCGCTAATGTTTTTTGTAATTTTTTTACAGCCAGTTCTTCGTCTTCAACAATTAAGATGTTCATACAACAGGGTTTAATGGTTATGATTTGTAAACAGCTTCTCTTTTCGTAAGCGTTCGCTTTCTGCATCAACCGGTTTCCAGATCAACGGCAGTACCACCGTAAAATTTTTTTCGTTTTCCATTACCTGGAAGCCGGGTTGTTTTAATAAGGCATATTTGGTTTTAATATTATCGAGCCCCACATGATTGCTGGGTGCTTTTACCGACCGGCGTTGCAGGTTGTTGTTTACTACCAGCTTGTTACCGGCCATGGTAAAAATATCTATTACCAATGGTTTGTTTTTCGAGAGTGCATTGTGCTTTACTACATTTTCTACCAGCAGCTGCAGTGTTAACGAAGGCAAGAGGTAGGGTTCGTAACGTTTATCAATTTCTATGTGCAGCTGCACGGCTTCGCCGTGTCTTGTTTGCAGTAAACGGTAATAGGATTTTATAAAATTGATTTCGTTTTGCAAGGTGCTGAGTCCTTCTTCGTTATTGCGCAGCAGATAGCGGTACACAATACTCAGTTCGTTTAAAAAATCTTCGGCCCGCTGCCTGTCTACCGCAATCAAGGATGAAAGTGTGTTGAAACAGTTAAATAAGAAATGCGGGTTCACCTGGTTTTTGAGCGCATCAAATTCTGTTTGCAAGGAAAGCTCCAGCAGGGTTTCTTTTTCGGCATTGCTTTCTTTGTATTTTCTGAGTGCATAATCGGCTTCGTACAGTGTTTCGAAAATGAGGTTTACCGAAAAGCCGAGTAACAATCCTTTAAACAGATCGCTTTTCTGCAGCTGGTAACCCAGCAGACTAAAATAATCCCAGCTTATAAAAATAAGCGCCACTGCCGGCTGCATGACCAAAATAAAAGCTGCCAGTTTCCAGGTAATGCGTTGTTTGGTTTGTATAAGATCGGGGAATCTTTGCTCTACGAAATTTGAATATTGTACATGTATAAACCATGTAACAGTTCCTGCTACAAAAATGAGCGGAAATGAAATCAGCCATACCTGTTTATCGGTCCAGAACCGATCCTTGTACATAATCAGGTTCAACACCACATCAATCAGCGGCATTGAAAATAAAAACGAATACAATTCGAGCTTTGGAGGTTTTATCAGCTTCATACTACTACCTCCTCTTGTTGCTGTAATAACGGTAAACGAATGATGCGTTCGGTTTCTTTTTCTGTAACAAGTGCCTGTTGGTTCAGCAGACGGTATTTACTCAACAGGTTGTCCAGTGCAGCATCCGATTCCAGATCATCTTTAATTGTTTTGGGTTGAATATTGTTGAGTATAAACAAACTGCTGTCCATTGCTGTGATACTGATGCGCAGCGGTGTTGTTTTACTGATGCTGTTTTGCGTAATAATATTTTCAATAATTACCTGTAACGAAAGAGGGGGCAGCAGCAGCATCCGTTGTTCATCGGCTATTTGTGTGCTCATTTGCAAACCGTTTCCGTAACGGGCCGATAATAAAAAATAATACGACTCTAAAAATTTCAACTCTTCGTTTAGTGTAACCATAGTATCCGATTCGCTGCGCAGCATATACCGGTACACTTTGCTCATTTCATCTAAAAACTTTTCAGCTTCATCGCCTTCTTCGCTGATTAAACTGGAAAGTGAGTTGAGACTGTTAAATAAAAAATGCGGATTTACCTGGCTGCGTAATCCCTGTAAACGGCTGCGTTGATAAGTGGCCCGCAGCTTATTGGTTTCTTCCCGGCTCTTTGTCCAGTTTTCGTAACGATCGATACCCTCGTGTAAAAACGTGAGAAAGATATTACCGATGCCAAGCGAAAAATAAGCCCACACAAAATTGTTTTCGTTAAAGCTGTACCTGAAGTATGGAATTGCAGCATATACATTAAACAGCAGGAACAAGAACAGACCCGACATGATGAGGAAACTGAAAATCATCAGTGAAAGACGGGTGCCAACCTGTTCTTCTGCAGGAAAACGTTTTTTCATTAACACCGCTACAGCGCCACAAACAGTAAAGAAAATGGAAAAGGCAAACATGGTAGAAAGCGTGGTAACCAAAAAATACCCAAGACTGCTTAACAGGTTGATTTGAAAAACAACCATATTAATAAACAGACTGAACGGCACAATTACTACGGCCAGTACCAGGTAGTCTTTACTTGTATATTTCGGTAGGCTCAACTGCATCTTCCTTTACAAATTAATACGTTTTCAGGGTTTTTAGTTGGGTGGAAACAACGGGTTGCAGCAATGGCCACTTCAATTGGCAATATGCCGGAACGAACTGTACCGGTTACAGTACAAACCGTTTGCCGTTGTTGTAAGTTTTATCACTGCTGCAATATTCCCCAACGGCGGTTAAATACCACGGTCCATCCGTTATGAACTGTACCATTACCTGTATGAACTGCGTTCAGGTTCACTGCTGATGGACCGGCACCTTCAGCGATAAGATGGAATGGCTTTTATGCAGATTACTGTCCAGTGTTGCTTTTAACGACGAATGCCGCCTTGTCATTTCATTACTCTGCAGCAAATTGGTGAGCTGCTGCATATCGCACCCATCGTTGCTGAATTCGGCCGTGTACAGCAAATGACCTTTTTCCAAACCAATATAAATACGGCACTGTTGTACGCCGGCTTTTATTAATGCGCTGATGGTTTCTTTAAACAATAAAAACGTTTCATGCCGCAGCTGCATGTTCAGTTTCAGCTTCAGAATACGCTCATCTACCTGCAGTTCGTAACTGCTGTTGTTGCGGTTGTTTTGTGCAGCAATGTATTCGTTTAAACGCAACACGGTTTTTTCCATGTTGTCGTTATCGGGGTCAATACTCCACAACATATCATCCATTGCAATAATCATGTGATGGCTTTTGCTGTGGATCTGCTCAATAAACTCTTTCGATTTTTCAGCGTCTTTATCTGCTTTAATACGGGCCATTTCACTGAGCATATTAATATTGTTCAACGCAATATTAATTTCTTCGTGAAGGTTGTTTGCAATAGAGGTTCGCATTTGCTGCATCACTTCTTTCCGTTTCATCCGTTCCTTATCAATCCAGTATAAAAGACCTGCACCCAGTAATACCAGCAATCCATAAAACCACCAGCTTTTCCAGAAGGGAGGTTTTATAACAATTGTAAGCGTTGTTACGGGACCTGCTTTCATGTTTGCATCTTCTGCTTTTATTAAAAAACGGTAAGTGCCTGGAGGGAGGTAAGAATAAACTGCTGTATAATCATGTTCGGCTACCCGCCATTCTTTATCCAGCTTCTCCATTTTATAGCGGATGAGATAAGGGTTGGCAACGTTCATGGTAGCAAAAGCAATTTCAATGGAGTTTTGCTGATGTTGTAAAACAATTTGCGGCTGCTGCAATAACGAATCTACCAGCAACGACCGGTTAAGCACTTTAAATTCGTTGATTACAACTGCAGGCAAAACGGGTTCTGACAAACGCATGGCCGATGGCTGAAATACAACTGCATTACCCGGCGAGCCAAATAACAAACGGCCATCGTTGAATTTGTAAGAGGATGCAAGTACAAAATGATCGTTGTCCATGCCATCGGTACGATCGAAACGGATGACCACTCTCGTGTGCATATCAATCCTGTACAATCCATTGCTGGTTGTAGCCCACAAGTAACCGGCGTTGTCTTTTTCCATGGAAGCGATATAGCCCGAGATGTTTGCCGGATTAACAATCAACCGTGTTGTTTTGGTTGCTGTGTTGTACAACACAATGCGTTTGCCCATTGAAATAAGCATAGCTGTATCGTTGTACTGCAATATGCCCGACACTGCTTCTTCCGGCAACTTGTATGCCCCTGTTGCTGCTGCAGTAAAGCGGAGCAGCTGTTTGTTTGTTGCAGGGTCTATAACAAAAACACCATCGGTAGCAGTTGCAATCCAGATATGACCCTTGCTGTCGTTTACAATCTGGTTAATGTTTCTGTCGGGGATAAAACTTATTTTTTCAATACCTGCGTTAAAATCCTTTTGTCCTTTTTGCGCATTCCATTTATATACTCCGTTTCCGATTAAACCCATCCATACGTTACCATACTTATCTTCTATAATTGAATGGACTGTTTTTTGCGGCAGTGAGGATGGATAGTAAACGGTAAACCGGTTCTTTTTTAAATCGAGTTTTGCAATGGATGGTTGTAGTCCTATCCAGATTGTTGCACTGTCTTTCGAGCGGCACATGCTCCAGGCCGAGTAATAATTTTTATTATCAATGCCGTTGATGTTTAACGGCAGCTGGTTCCATTGTTGATCGTACCGGTACAAACCATCGCCCCAGGTACCCATTAATACAGTGCCATCGTTCAGCTCCATAAACGACATCACCGAACCAACTCCTTCTTTACCCGAAGCATGATTGATGTGTTTAATGTTGGTGAAATATTCTTCCTGCGGATTAAAGCGGTAAAGCCCGTTGTTGCCGGTGGCGATCCAGATGTTTTGTTCTCTGTCTTCATACATACCCGCAATGGAAATGGCATCAATGCCATGCCGGTTGTTGCTTCCCATTTCAACAAACTCAAACTGTTTACTTGCTTCGTTCAAACGGGCCAGTACTTTTAAACCGCTGATCCATAAACTGCCGTTTTTTTGCAGGAAAAAAGATCGTGTTTCGTAATAGCCACGCTCTTTTGTAAGAAAGTTGATTTTTTCAAGCAGTGGTTTTTCCTGTTTCAGATCGTAGGCAAATAACTCGGGAAAGCCCGGTCCCCAGCTTTGAAACCATAAACGGTTTTGTTTGTCGAAAAAAATATTATACGGACGGATTGTTCCTTCGTAATAATCAATGGCTTTTATTTTTTCTACATTCCGTCCGGCATAGCTGATGGTTTTTGTAACATCGTTATACACCGCCAGGCCACCACCGTGAATGGAGATCCAGTAACGCTTTGTGCCTGGCTGTTGTACAAACTCGGCGATGAGCGTACCCGGTTTTGTTTTGAAGAAATTATGTTTCTCCGAAAATTCGTTTCGGCGTTCGTGAAACGTAAGTGTAACAATCGAGGGCATGTGGTAAAACACATGGCCAAATTCATCAACACGAAGACCCTTCTGTACATATTGAATGTTGGGATGTTTGTAACGCACAGCCGCCTGCTTAAACAGGAGCTTTTTATGATCCCAGATGCCCACTGTACCATCGCCCGCCAGTAACCAGATTCGTTTCTTTGAATCGATGATGAGCTGTTGTACATGGTTCGATGGAATGCTGGTGCTGTCGTTTTCAATATGCTTGAATATTTTGTAACGCACCCCATCGTAACGCTGCAACCCATCGGTGGTACCAATCCACAAATAACCCTGCTCGTCCTGCACCAGCGTTGTTATCTGGTTCGACATTAAACCTGTTTCGGAGGTATAATGTGTAAATGAAAACTGCAGGGGTTTTTGCGCCTGTACAGCAAAGAGAGAAAGGCAACAGAAACAGGTGACAAAAAGTTTATACAAGTGCGAAGTTTTAGCTTCTCAAATGTAAACGATTCGTTTGTTGGGCGCAACCCGTTTGTACGCTGTAAACCACAGTTGATACAGCGATTTCTACAGTTCAGGTTTTTTGACGCTTTGCTGCCAGCAAGCTATACGCAAGCAGGTAGCAGGCAATCCGCAAAATGCGGCTGTTCATTTGTTTCATAAAAGAGCGTTCGCAATCGTTAATTTTTATTGAAGATGGCGGCAATGACACCTTTTGTTTCAAAACTTTCTTCGTAGGCACCGCTCATTAAACTATGTGTGTTACTGATTTCAATACCGGCGATAGTACCACCTACTTTAATGCCTCCTATGGGAAGTGGCGTACCGGAGATGCCCAACTCACCCGTGTTCTTTATACCCCAATCGGAAAATGTTTTATTCTTATCGAATGTAAAATAGAACTGGCTTTTCGCTTCTGCTTTTGCCATACCCAGAAACTCTGCTTTTGCACCAACGCCAATCAGCAGTGTTGAGTTACCGCTTTTAAACTCATGTTCAAAACCGGCCATAATCCCTTCGCCCGCTTCAATGGCATATTTATTACAATCGGCTTTTACAGCAGCGCCACCAAGATCTACTTCAATGTTCAACCACGACGGACAATTCATCCGCCATTCACGATCAGATTGAACCAGGCTATCAAGATCAACCGGTTTGTAATTCGGCACACAATCGACCAGCAGATTATTTACTTCGCCACCGGTATAAAACAACATAGCCGTGTTGAGGTATGTAAAGTAGCCCGATACTGCATTGTATACCATTGCCTGGTTGGCAGGGCTTGGATCTAACTGTACAATGGCGACCATTTGATTGATGTACGATTTCCATCGAAGCAAACCCAGATCAAATAATGGTTTGATGTGATTGCCCAGCTCACTCACTAACTGATCGGCCAACGGACGTCGTTGATTTTCGCAACAGGCAATAGTAAATTCCTGTTGTACCTGCAGGCTGCTGCCCGGAGGAGCTTCGGGACATTTAACGGAGATGATTGCTGTTGCATTGCGCTGCAGAATTTCCTGCGCCACAGCTGCTTCACTGTTACCATACGGGTTCAGATAGTCGGGTGTAAATTCTTCATCCAGCTCTTCCAGCATGGCATCAACTAAATCGTGATACACTCCCGGATACACATCTCCTTTTGGTGCATTGGCTAACACCACTCTTGCATTTTCTTTCCAGAACATTAACTCGGCCTGTACACTATGTGTAAATGCTTCGTACTCGCCTTTGTTTGCAGTAATTTCTTTTGCTGAACCCGGAAACTGCGGTAACGAAAATTTGCCGAGTGTAATTTCTTCAAACGCATCTTTTTGTTTCGCTCCTTTTCGTTGGTTACGGCGTTGGGCCAATGCACGCAGGTTAAATTTCTTACCCATTTTATACGCCATAGCCATAGTGCTGCGACGATACGCCACACTTAACTCCCGCTCGAAATACTTCATGGCTGCATCGTATTCTTTTTTGAAATAGTGCAGCATGCCCATGCTGTGGTTGGCTTCGATGTTGAGCGAATCGATATCGAGACACTTTCGCAAATAAGCAGCAGCCGTAAACAAATCACCGAGGCCATAATAACTCTGACCTAGATTATTTAACACAATACTGCTGTTGGGTAATTGATGCAAGCAATATTGCAAAAGGGGCACTGCTTTTTGCTGCACACCAATCATGTTGTACATGGCCGCAAGGTTGTTCATCATCTGCAACGAATCGGGATGGGCAGCAACCGCCTTCATCATCATCAATACACCCTGCGTAGAGTTGTTGTTGTAGAATGTAGAGATGGCTGCATCGTGTATTTGTGCAATGCTTTTCGATGCAACAAACTGTTCTACTTCTTTTACGGTTGGTGCCGGTATACCTTTCTGCACTTGCTGTACTGATTGCTGTAAACCTGTAACCAGTTCGGTTCGTGTAGGTGGTTTAACCGGAATGAGTGCCAGACGTTTTACATCTTTAACCGGCGGTTTTATTTCTACGTTTGGAAGTACAGATGTGTTAACGTTGAGATTGTATTGCTCAGCCATTTGCTGTGCCTTGGCTGTTTGCTGCTGGATCATCTTTTTCTTGTACGCTTCCAGTTCAGCAGGCGTCATCTTCATCATTTTGTTGACGTCTACCTGTGTTTGTGCAAACACCGAAACGTTTAACAACAGCAGAACAGTAAACAGGATGTATTTCATGGTGGTTGTTTTTATGCTTACAGCTTAATAAACTCTACTCTGCGGTTCGCCGCTTTACCTTCATTTGTTTTATTATCAGCAACAGGTTGTGTTTCGCCTTTGCCATCGGTTTCAATTACTGCAGCATCAATACCATATTCTTTTATGAGTAATTCTTTTACCGCTGCTGCACGTTTTTTCGACAGCTCAAGATTCGCCGCATCATCACCATCGCTGCTGGTATGGCCAAGGATCCTGATTTTAACAGTTGGATTTTCTTTTAATACCGTTGCGATTTCTTTTATCATGCCAAACGATTCGGGTTTGATGACCGCAGCGTTTACATCAAACAAAATTCCGGTGGTTGAAAATTTACCTTCTTCAATCAGTTTATGTCTTGTATCGGGTACGCCTGTTGCAATTTTTAAATTGCTTACAAACAAACCATAATCGTTTTCTGCATAGTTGGTATGGCTGATTTTAAAGAACAGCTGATTCATTTTTTGATCGAGCGGTACAGCCTTGGGCACATCAAATGTTTTTACTTCGTTGATCCACATACGGAAGCGTTCTTTCTGCACCTGTATTGCTACATGCACCGGTACACCGTAATATTTTTCCAGTTCGCTGTATTCTTTTGTATTGCTGTTGAAATAAGCTTTGTTGCTGAGCTTCGATTCTATTTCAATGCGGCTGGGCGATGCAGCGCCGGGTCGGATGATGGCCATAACAGAAGCATTCTGATCGTATTCTTTCAGCAAGCTGTTATCGGTTGTAGGTAGTGTGCCTGATGCCAATACACCAACAGCAAGTTCGGGAAAACCCCAGCCGTTGTTTTTTAACTGCAGCAGCATATCAAACTCAATGGTATAGTTATCGCCAAATTCTTTTGTGTTATTGCTGAGATATATAAACGATTTATGCAGCCGCAACCATTTGCCGTTTTGGTTGGGAATCTTTACGACTTCTGCACTTCCGTTTGTGTTCCAGCCAAGCGGTAATTCGCCAATGGCTTCTGCAGCAAAATCTTCGGCGTACAGAATTTTTTCGCCTGCAATAAAATCGTACCTGGTATAGGAAGCAACGGCCGGTTGTTGTTTTGATTCTGCGGTTGTGTTATTTGTTGTTGATGTTTGCTTTTTGGGTTTACCTTCTATTTCATCCAACGCATCGTCAATTGCTTTGTCTGTTTTGGTATTGACACGCTGGTTTACTTTACTTTTTACTTTGTTGACCAACCCGTTTAATTGAGCGTTTGCTAATGCAGGCATTAACGCCAGTGCAAGAAGTAGTGTACTCCATTTCATAAGTGCTTTTGTTTGATGATAAGGTTGTAAAGATGAAAATGAAAAAGCCGCTGGTGAAGCGGCTTTTGTGTGAAGTGAGTTATTTGCTGTTTGAATTGTAGCTGCAGTAAACTATAATTCTGTTGGTGCTTTTGGTGCAGGCACTACATTTTCTACCGGCTTGGTTGCTTTTAAGTAATAGAAAATAGCACGCATATCTTCATCGTTCATGTTTTTATAATTCATCCATGGCATGGGTGGTAATAACGGACGGCCTGTTTCCTGGCCTTTGTATTTTCCTTTACGCAGTGCAGTAAAAAATTGTTCTTCTGTCCAGTTGCCGATACCGGTGGCATCGCTGGTAATGTTTGCTGCAAACGACATACCCCATGGACCAACAGCATTGGTAAGATCTGGTCCGAACAAAGCCCAGCCTTTCTTTAAATTTTCTTTATCTACTTCCTGAACAGGGCGTGTAGATGGATAACCCGACAAACGTAATTCCTGCACAAGCTCCGGTCCGTTAGGGCCCATTGCTTTGGGTGAATGACAATCGTCGCAACCGGAAATACCCACCAGGTATTCGCCACGTTTTACAAGTGATGCAGAGTCGAACGTAGGTGTTTCGGCAGCAGTTTCTTTGCTGCTGTTGTTACAGGCTATTGCAAGAAGTGTAATAGCCGATACAGTAAGTACAGTATACAATACAGATTTGCGCATAATGATGAGGTTTTTTAATTGTGCGCAAAATAATACGGCCTTGCCGGTGCTGATTGAAAGAGCAGCATGAGTTGAGGAAAAACCGGTATGAATTGTTGAACACGGTTTTTCCTCAATCTGTAAAATGTATTATGCAAATACAGCAGTTGCAATTAAAACAACAAAGCCCGCAATATTTGCTGCCTGCCGTCCACTGAAATACTGTAACCATTTGCTGCGGTAACTGCTCCAGTCGGCCGGATAATCTTCTTCGCTCCAGCTGTTGATGATGGCGTTGATCGGCAGATCGCCTTTAACAGTTAACGCCACATCGGTTAATAATGCGAGGTAAGCAATAACAGATGCAATACGCAAGAATTCTGATCCGTCGATAAAGCAAAGAACAATCAGCACCAAACCACTCACCAGAGCGGCATACATGACCGGTTTGAATTTGCGCAGAAAATTCTGATCGATGAGTTTACGTAATTGGATATAAGCAGCAGCGTTGAGCTGCTCCTGCACATTGCGCAATGCAATCATGTACATAAAAGATTGACTGACGATGATACTGTATAATAACAGATTGATGAAAAATACAAGTTGAAGTAGCATAGCTTTTAGTTTAACGAGTAATTATTTAACAGCAGGCATTTTTGCAGGCTGTACTGTTTGCAGGTAATTGTAAATGGCTTTCAGCTCCTCATCTGTCATGTGCTTATAACTATTCCATGGCATATGGGTGTGTGGAATGAGTTTACCTTTCCGGAAACGGTTTTTGAATAATTCAAAATTCCAGCCTTCGAGTCTTCCGCTTTTATCGGGTGTAAGGTTCGGAGAAATCAATGTGTCTTTACCCTGTTCTGCAAACACATTACCACCGGCCATGTGCGGACCAATATAGGCTCCTGTCATCGCATCACGCTGGGTATGGCAACCGGCACAGTTACCAACATAGTTTACAATGTAACTGCCATACGCAGCCGAAGTATCGGGCGTAATGGTTTTCGGAATCGCACCATTGGGTCCGGTGGGTTTCAACATAAATGCTTTAATTACTTTACCCAATGCATTAAACTCATGTGCCGGTACCTCGTGCTTTACCGGTTTTTGTGTGCGGATGTAGGAGATGATGGCCTGCATATCGCTTTCGCTCACATTGTGGAAAGGCATAAAATCGAACATGGCACGACCATCGGAACCAACACCATAGTAGAGTGTTCTTGCAATTTCTGCATCGGTAAGGTTACCGATGCCGGTTTCGTTATCAGATGTTATGTTTTTAGCATAGATGTTACCAATAGGCAATTCAAATTTATGTCCACCGCTTAAGCTTGGCTCAATACCCAACTGCAGTAACGAATCGGCATTCTGGTTGCTGTGGCAATCGGCACAATGTGCAATGCTGAAAACAAGATGTTTTCCTCTGGCAATAACAGCACTGTCGGTGGTTGCTTTAATAGCAGGATAAGGTGCATCAAATGTTTGATTTTGCCTTGTAGCTGTTAATGCAGTTACAGAAAGAATAATGAACAGCAGAATAATGCCCGTCCACTTTAAAATTTTGCGGAAGCGTTTCATGATAATAAGGTTTATGCTGCAAAAGTTCATCACTGCCAGCTTAAAGAAAACCTGTTTTTGTATGAACTGTTATGCTTATTGCATGAACTGTAAGCCGTTTATCATGCACTCAAAAGCAATTGCAATTCATGCAGTGGTTTTTACAACTCATGCTTTGCTGTATTGCCGGTTGTAACATTCGGGAATATGTTTGCGTACAGTTACTGTTAACCAAACCTTACATCAAAATGAACGAAAAACACTTTGCTGACAAACCAGCTCCTGCAGCACACGATTGCAGTGAGCACAAATGCCCCAACTGTTTTGAACACAGAGGCTGCATTCATTTATCGTATCCGTTAATTCCGGAGAACGACCATGCAGCAGCAGTTGTAGTACAACAGCAGAGCAGCAACGAATTGCAAATACATCATCGGGCTGCCTGAGTTTCATTTTCTAAACCAATCTGTACGTATGAGTAACACTTTTTCAGCTGTATTACAAAGGCCAAATAAAGGAATTGCACTGCTGCTTTTACTGGTGCCCTTTTCGGTGATGTATCTGCCGCTGTTTAAATTTCCTTATACCTTTTGTACCATCAGTGCACTCGTTTTTTTGTTTACATGGTTGCAGGATGGTCACATCCATGTGCTGCAGTTGAAAAAGTTTACAGCCAACGATTTGCTTGTAACGCTGCTGGCCTATGTTGTACTTGAAGGCAGCATGGATTTTCTTGTGCAGCCTGCTATTACCAAACTGTTACACGAACCTGCAGACTATTCTTCCTTTGCCATGCTTAAAGGCAATACAAAAGCTTATGTAAAATGGCTTTGTCTTATGTGGCTGAGTGCTGCCTTTGGCGAAGAGTTATTTTTTCGCTCTTACTGTATCGCACAGTTGCAGCGATTAATTGGTAACAGACCTTTACTGCACATATTCATCAGTGCAACTTTGTTTGCAGCGCCCCATATTTACCAGGGTATAGCCGGCGCAATCACTACGTTTGTTTTTGGTCTGGCTTTCGGTTTTATATATGTGCGTTGGAAAAACAGCTGGATCAACATACTCGTACATGGTTTGATTGATACTGTTTTTTTAACACTCAGCTATTTTGGTCTTACCCATTTCTACGGAACATAAACAGTAATTACAGGCTGGTTTTGCAGAAGCAATTCTTTGTTTGCCTCTCATCAAAAACATTTTGATGCTAGCTGTTCTTTTCTCAACTTCAGCATCTTAAAACCAATCTGTAATGAGAAAAATTTTTCTGAAGTGCCTGCCCATTGTGGGCCTGCTTGCGTTTGGCATGCAATCAGCGGCACAGGTTAAGCTGGAACAATTTAAAAATATGAAGCCCCGTAATATCGGCCCTGCCGGTATGAGTGGTCGTGTTACAGCCATTGATGCATTGTACAGTAACCCCGAAACAATTTTTGTTGGTGGTGCCAGTGCCGGTGTTTGGAAAACCGATAATGGCGGCGCTACCTGGTGGCCGATTTTCGATGATCAGCCCTTGATCAATATCGGTTCTATTAAAGTACAGCAAAGTAATCCATCGGTTATATGGGTTGGTACCGGCGAGGGTAATCCCCGTAACTCACTCAATTTGGGAGAAGGGATTTATAAAACACTCGATGGCGGTAAAACATGGAAGCGGATGGGCCTTGAAAAAACAAGAAACATTCACCGCATTGTGATTGATCCAACCAATCCCAACACGGTATATGCAGCAGCCATCGGCAATCCGTATGGCATCCACAGCGAGCGTGGTGTGTTCAAAACAACCGATGGTGGCGAAACCTGGCAACGGATTTTGTATACCAACGATACCAGTGGTTGTGCAGAGTTGGTCATGGATCCATCAAACCCCAATAAACTTATTGCCAATATGTGGCAGCACCAACGTAAACCCTGGAACTTTAACAGCGGTGGCCCGGGCAGTGGTATTTATCTAACGGTAGATGGCGGTAAAAACTGGAAGAAGTTAGGCAAGGCAGAAGGCTTACCTGCCGATCCGATTGGCCGTTGCGGTTTGGCTTTTGCTCCATCGCATCCCAACATTGTGTATGCAAAAGTAGAAGCTACTAAAAATGGTTTTTATAAAAGTGAAGATGGCGGTTTTAGCTGGAAGCTGGTAAACAGCGATCCTGCACAGGTAACTGATCGTCCGTTTTATTACAACGAAATTTATGTAGATCCGAAAAACGAAAACCGCATTTACGATGTACACTCAACTATTACCATGAGTGAAGATGGCGGTAAAAGTTTTACTACGTTAATTCCATACAGCGGTATTCACCCCGATCATCATGCATGGTGGATTCATCCTACCAACGAGAATTTAATTATTGAAGGAAACGATGGTGGCATCGGCATCAGTCGTGATCGTGGTAAAACATGGCGTTTCGATGAGCAGTTACCATTCGGTCAGTTCTATCATATTAATGTAGACAACGAACTTCCATACAATGTAATGGGTGGTTTGCAGGATAACGGCAGCTGGCGTGGACCTGCTTACACCTGGATCGATGGTGGCATCCGCAACTACTATTGGGAAAGTTTGTGGGGTGGCGATGGTTTTGATGTAGTGCCCGACCCAACCGACAGCAAATGGGTATATGCCATGAGCCAGGGAGGTTCTGTTGGTCGCTATCATGTACCAACCGGTGCAAGCGAATCTGTTCGTCCGCCTTCGCCCGATGCAAGAAAGAAAATGCGTTTTAACTGGAACAGTGCCATTGCGATGGATCCCTTCGATCCCAATGCACTTTACTTCGGCAGCCAGTTTGTAAATAAGAGCACCGATAAAGGAACTACATGGACAGTTATTTCACCCGATCTTACTACCAATAACCCCGAGCAACAGAAAGAAGAAACAGGCGGTTTAACATTGGATATTACGGGTGCTGAAAACTTCAACACCATTATGACCATTGCACCATCGCCTAAAAACAGAAATGTGATCTGGGTCGGTACCGACGATGGTAATGTACAATTAACGCAGGATGCGGGTAAAACATGGACCAATTTCCGTGGAAAAATTCCGGGTATGAATGTAGGTGCATGGATTACACAAATACAAGCCAGCCGTTACAATGAAGGCGAAGCTTTTGTAGTGAGTAACGATTACCGCCGTGGCGATTTTTCGATTACTATTTTCCGCACAAAAGATTTTGGAAAAACATGGGAAAATATTTTAGCTAATAAAGGATTGAAAGGTTATGCACTTTGTATGATACAGGATCCTGCTGAACCGAATTTGATTTTTGTAGGTACAGAGCAGGGTTTGTGGGTAAGCTTTGATAATGCAAAAACATTTCAACAATGGAAAAATGGTTACCCCAGCGTATCAACTTACGATTTAGCTATTCAGGAACGTGAAGCCGATTTAGTAATTGCAACATTTGGCCGAGCGTTATGGGTGTTGGATGATATCCGTCCGTTACGTGCAGTTGCAAAAGCTAACGGTGCAGCACAGGCTACTAAATTAAAAGTGTTTGAAGCACCGGCTGCTTACCAGGCCAACTATCGTAATGCGCCCGGTTATGAGTGGAGCACATGGGGGTTGTACGAAGGTGAAAATAAACGCAGAGGTGCGATGGTTTCATTTTTTGTCAACCACGCAGCTGATACAAGTAAAGCAAAAGCCGACTCAGCTGTTGTAAAAATTTATGATGAAGCTGGGAAGCAACTCCGCACATTACGTGTAAAAGCAGACAGTGGCTTTAACCGTATGTACTGGAACTTCGATACAAAAGGAAGCCGTTTCCCCGGCAGTCCAAAACCAAGACCGAATGCTCCGGAGCAAGGTGGCGGCTGGCCGGTTTATCCAGGTACTTACAAAATGGTGGTAACACTGGGTAAGTTCAGCGACAGTACAATGATTACTGTAAACGACGACCCACGTATGCCTACACCCCGTACTGTGTACGATGCCAAGAAGAAAATGTTCGAACGTTTACAACTCAGCAGCGATAAGTTAACTGCAGCGGTTGATAAAATTCTTGATGCAGAAGAGTCGCTTACCAAAATAGAAGGACAGTTACGTGGTGCAGAAGGAAAAGAAGTTGACAGCCTGCGGAAAGAAACCACAAAGATGCGTGAGGAAATCAAGAAAATACGTGAAAGCATTTTTGGCCGTAATGCCAGCGACAGACAAGGTATTACACGTTTTGCCGATATTACTACGCAAAGTATTTTGGGTAATGCACGCCAGGAAATTAGCGGAAAAATTGCAGCACCAACTGCACAAACAGAACGCATGGTGGCAGATGCTGAAACAGCAGTTACCGAAAGTGTAAACAAGATCAACGAATTTGTTAGCGGCAAATGGGCTGCTTACAGAAAACTTGCAGAAAGTACACCGTTGAAATTGTTTAAGGATTAAAATGGTGAGTGGTGAATGGTGAGTGTGCTACTTCACGATCGTTATAGATTCTGATAAGATCAAAGAGCGGGCTGCTTCAATTTTGAAGCAGCCCGCTTTGTTTTTTAAAAAGATAAAGTAAAATGCCCGTTGAAACGTATTGATGAAAAACACGATTAATGAACCTGACTAACAACACAATTCTTATTACCGGAGGCGCAACAGGAATCGGTCTTGAGCTGGCAAAGCAATTTCTTCAAAGAGGAAATACTGTTATAGTTTGTGGCCGCAGAGCCGATAAGCTGGATGAAGCCAGACAGCTTTTACCGCAACTAATAACACAACAGTGCGATCTTTCTGATGCTGAACAAAGACGTTCGCTTTTCAGGTTTTGTATGAGCGAGTATCCAACGCTCAATGTGCTTATTAATAATGCAGGTATTCAACGGGAAATAGATTTTCGCCAAGGTGAGCAGCACTACCTTGACGGAGCCAGCGAAACCGCCATCAATATCGAAGCGGTATTCCATTTAACAGCCTTGTTTACACCGCATCTTATGCAACAAACTTCGGCGGCAATTATCAATGTGTCGTCTGGCCTTGGACTGGTGCCGCTGGTTATTGTTCCGGTTTATTCTGCCACAAAAGCGGCGATGCATTCCTTTTCTATTTCATTACGCAGGCAATTAAAAAATACTACTGTAAAAGTATACGAACTGTTGCCACCGATTGTTGATACAGACCTCGATAAAGGAGCACGTGACCGTCGTGGGCAAACCAATAAAGGTATAACAGCAGAAAGGGTTGCTGCAGCAAGTATGAACGGGCTCGAAAAAGACAAGTCTGAAATTGCTATCGGCATTATAAACATATTGCGTTATGGTGTGCGCATCAGTCCGGCTTTGTTTCTGAAGCTCATTAATAAGCAGGTAAAAGTATAAGCAGTGCTTCTTAGCACTGCTTTATTTTAAGCAGCAGGATTGGCTGCTTTTTTTCTTTTCAAAATCAATGCTGCGATCAGTGATACCAATACGCCCACCGGAAAAATTTCGAAGTAGGTAAAGAGTACAAAGTAAACCGGGTTCTTATACATTTCTTTTTGGGTATTTAATTGCTCCGTTAACTCTTTCAGCTTGGCCGGGGTAGAGGTTGGCTTTGCATTTTCAATCATCTGCGCACAATAGCGGTCCATAAAATCGGGCATATAAAAATTATACAAAAAGGCCCAGGTGATGACATACATGGTAGAGCCGATGAGAGCAATCAATAAACCCATTGAAAAAGCTTTTCCAAAACTTACAACACCGCCATTCTGTTTATCACGGTAGTTTTTCACCGCCACAAAAATGAACGAGAAAGCCACCAGCATACTCAGGTAAGCGATCACCATCGACGACATGCCATGATCGGCATTGGGGTTATTGTACATCATCGTCATACTAATACCCATAAACAGCGAAACAACTAAACCGGCAATAAGGCCGAAGACAAGAACATTCTTTTTCATACTTTGATTGTTTTAGGAACTAAAGATGGGCATTGGGCTGTAAAAAGTGCTCATACTAAAGTATGAAATACGATTTGGAGTTGCAAAATCATACGAAAGAGGGAGGGGAAAACGGGTCGGTACAGTTGCAATGCGTCAGCGGCAAGAGCTACACAATCAAGCCCAACTGTCTCGCTTTTTCAACCGCCTGTGTTCTGCGCTTTACATCCAGCTTCAGGAATAAATTAGAGGAATGTGTTTTCACTGTTGCCAGCGAAAGAAATAAACGATCGGCAATTTCCTGGTTGCTCAGTCCTTCGGCCATCAGCTGGAGTACTTCGCTTTCCCTGCTGCTTAAACCGAGTTTCTGGCGTTGTGCATCCATCAGTTGCAATGCTTCTTCTGTGGGCCTGGTAACATACACGTTCTTCTCTACCACAATGGTTTCAATTTCTTTTTTCGGCTTCACCAGTTTTAAGGCCAGCCAGATGCCTAAGCCGGTAAACACAACTGCAATACAGAACATGTAAATTTCAAAGGAATGACTGACCAGCACAAAACGGTACTGCAATACCTGTAACAGTACAAGCAGCCCAACCATGGAAGCGGCATACAGAAGAACCTGTTTGTATTTGTTGAAAAGCCGGTGCATTGCTCTACGAATGTACAATTGTTGATGATATGGATGAATGCATTGTGTGGACGATTCGCTTACACCCGAGCGCTGAAATGCAGAATAAAACATTGTAAGTAACTTACAGCATGAATCGATTTTTAGTTTTTATGTTGATGCTGCTTGTCAGCAATTTAAATGCACAAACCATCCGGCTGGATACCGGCAGACTTGAAGCTGTGCAGGTGTTTATGTCTGTTGAAAAATTAATGGGCAGCGAAGTAGTAAAAGTGATTAAAGATTCAACGGTAAAAGAGGTAGATGAACCAACCTTTGTAAAAATCAAAGCTCTTGATTTCAGCAACGGAATTATTGAAGTAAAAGCGTTAAGCAGGTTGTTGAAAAATGCATCGGAAACAGCAAGAGGATTTATTGGTCTTGCTTTCCGTATTAACGACGACAATACAAAATTCGAAAATATCTATATCCGACCAACCAATGGAAGGGCCAACGATCAGGTAAGGCGGAATCATTCCATTCAGTATTTTTCTTATCCTGAGTTTAAGTTTGATCGTTTGCGGAAAGAGTCGCCGGAGCGGTATGAATCCTATGCTGATATGGAGTTGAACAGATGGATCACCCTGCGTATAGAAGTGAACGGTACACAGGCAAAACTTTTTCTGGATAATAATAAGCAGCCTTCACTAATCGTAAACGATTTAAAACATGGAGCGAATGCATCGGGTGCAATTGCACTATGGGTGGATGTTGGTACGGAAGGTTATTTTAAAGAGCTGAAGATTACGAAAAAGTAAGTAACCTTTATATCAGATATTCCGAAACTGTAACGGACTCAACTGTACGTGTTTCTTAAAAAAGTTATTGAAGTGTGTCGTTTCGGTAAAGCCCAAGGCTTGTGCAATTTCAGAAACATTCCATGGACTGTGCTTCAATAAAATTTTAGCTTCCTGCAATACACGTTCTGCTATAATTTGTGAGGTGGTTTTATCGGTAATGGCTTTTACCGCTCTGTTTAAATGATTCACATGTACATTCAGTTGTTGAGCAAAGTCGACCGCACTGCGAAGCGTTATTTGTGTATGCTGCTCATCAACCGGAAACTGACGTTCCAGTAATTCTGCAAACAAAGCCGCAATCCGTTGCGATGCATTTTGCGGTTGTTGTTGACTGATGTCGTGATTGGGCTGCATTTTTAAAGCAAAGTGAATTAACTCCAGTACCAGGGTACGCAGTACATCGTATTTATGAACATAATCGCTGCTCATTTCTTCAAACATCCGTTGAAAAATAGCAGAGGCTTTTGCCAGTTGTTCATCACTCAGCTCAAACACACGGTTGCCGCCCGGCTGATAAACAGCGTATTGATTGAGATTTCCAAACTGGTGAAAAAAATGCTGATCGAAAATGCAGAATACCCCGCCGGTAATTGCATCGAGCCGCTCCCACTTGTACGGTATCTGCGGACTGGAAAAGGTTAAGGCCTGTTGTTTTACTTCGTACCCTTTATCTGCATAAAATACTTTGCCGCTGCCGAGTGTTATGGTGATCTTATAAAAATCACGCCGGCTGTAAGGAACAGGTTTGGCAGCACTGCCCACATAAGGATCTAAACGGAATACATTGAAATGCCCGATCTCATTTTTCAGATTATCCGGCACCCAATCAAATTTCCGCTTGTAGAATTCCTCTATGGTTTCCAGCTTGCGCATTACCCACAAACTTACAGTTTCTGTTTGCTTAATGGCGCACATAATTTTTATTGAAGCTGTAAATAACACTGGCGTTCCACACAAAGTTTTTACCTGCCAATTCGGTATGCAATGCTTTGTTCATAATGGTTTGCACACTCAACGGAAATTTATTTGCTGCCAGTGTAAGTGAGTGGGTAACATAAAAGCCATCACGTCCGGCCATATTTAAATAGTAAACCTGCGGAACATATTTCGCATACAAGGTTTTACCTAAACCAATATGTGAAAAGTTGGCATTGAGTGTTACAAAATGCGTATAGCGTACGCTGGATGCATCGAGGCCTTTGGAAAACAGGTAGTACACGCCCACGGTTGTGTTTTTTGCAACGCTGTACGAAGGTGTAAGATCAAAAGCAGCAAAACGGCTTACCTGCAATGCATCGGGCACTTGCGGATTACTGATGGATCTGAAAACAAAAGATGGATGAGCGCCGATACTCATTTTAAACTTATCGCCCGTTGCCAGTTTATAACGCCACCAGAAAATAAAACTCCAGGGCTTGCCATCCATACCAAAGCGGAGGAAAGGTTCAAAGGTTAATTTCTTTCCGCCGATATTAAAGTCAAACATCACTGCCGGCTTGTTCAAGGAAAAAGATGGAATTAATGAAATGCCGTTTTGTGTAGCGGTAACAGTACCGCCCACATGCTGTACAGGTTTAGTACTATCGGCAACCTGCGAAAATGATTGCACAGTTGTAAAGAGGAAGCACAGAAGTTGAACGCAATATTTCTTTTTCATAAACCTGCATAATTACAGGGACAAAAGAAGAATATATGGTTATGCTGCTCTAACGAAAATGAAACGGATGGTTACGAAATTCAAACAAGGCTGTTACAGGCATCTGATTGTACAAATTATCATTGCTGCCGAAAAGCTAAATATCAGGTGTAAAAAAAGATGCCGGCTGTCCATACTACTTATAAAGAATCAAGCTTACATGGCATTCACTTTTTGCTGAAGGCTGGATGCATTTGCAGAGCCAAGCTCCTTCAATTCATCCACCATCTGCTGGGCTTTGGTGCGGTTACGTTCTTTTATATAAATAAGACCAAGGTAGTAACGGGCGTTTTGGTTTTGTTTGTTCAGGGTTAATGCTTTTTGCAGTGCTTCAACTGCACTGCCATTACTTCCTGTCATATAATAACTGTAGCCTAATTCAACATAGGCAGCAGTATACGTATCTTCTGAGGTAATGGCTCTTTTGAGATAGGTAATTGCATCGCTGTATTTTCCCTGTGAGTTTAAACAATAGGCATATCCAAAATTTGCTTTACGCTCCATTGGATTAATGTCGTTGAGAACTTTTAGATACCAGCTGATAGAAGAAGTACAGTCCTTAATATTATCTCTATAAACTTCCCCGATACCGTTGTATGCAATATGACTCTTTGGGTCAAGCTCTATAGCCAGCTTATACCAATTGATCGCATCATCATTCCGTTTCAATCTTGAACAGGCAAAGCCAAGTTCAAGTAATGTGTTTAAATAATTGCTTTTATACTTGTATGCACTGGTTAAATCACTAACCGCCTGTTCATAATCTTTTAAAGCATTATTGCTGAAACCTTTTCGGTACCAAAACAGATAGTCGGTAATTTCTGTTGCAGCTTTCTCTTCCTGTTTTTCAAAAAATGTAATGGCCTTTACATAGTCGTCTTTATAATAATAACAGAATGCAATACGCTTGTATAAATTACTGTATTCAGATTTTAATTCTGCACAACGGAAATAAGCATCAAGAGCCGAATCGTACGAGCCGGAATTTTCAAAAGCATAACCCAGCTCAAAAAATACTTTTGGAACAGTCGACCATCCATTTCTGGCTTGTCTTAAATTGGTGATGGCTTTTGTATATTCTTTTGTATCGTTATAACACCAGCCGAGTTCGTATTTCGCTTCGGTATAATCGCTTTTTAATGTTGTAGCCGTGGTAAAAGCTGTAATGGCTTCTTTTATTTTTTTATCCTTTTTTAATTGCAGCCCCTGCTCGTAATAGTCTGCAGCGGTTGTTTGTGCCTTGGTAAAAAAACAACAGCTTACACAGATTGCGAATACGGACAGAATTTTTTTCATTGCGGATTGTTTTGGGTTGTTTGTTTAGAAATGAAAGATACTGTAAAACGGCAGCCTGTAATAATTCCCATCCGCAAAAAATCAGAAGCTCTTTCCAATCCCTACGTTTTCCAGCACTTCCGGCTTATTCTTTCCATCAAATGAAATAGCCAAAACAGCATCGGCTGCAATGATGTGATTGTGCTGTACAAACTCCTGCCAGTTGAAACTTACAGGCAACATTGCAAAACGCAGTTTGTGGTGGTTGAGCTTGTGTTGTTCGATCAACTGTTGTTTGATGGATGCATCAAGCTCCGGCAACAACAACGAAACCGGTTTTATTTTATGCTGCAGATAGTAATCGATGCTGATGAGTTGTAGCAACACGGCATCTTCAGGATACATCTGTTTGGCATAAGCAAACAAAATTGTGTACACATCTTTCAGATCGTGTTTGTGCAAATCGGAATGTTGAGTAAAGTAATTGCCTAAGCCCTGTAAAAAATCGAACACACTGTAATAAGCCGTAACGTATTTGAGTGTGTGGATGGCCCGTGGTTTGTTCCAGTAGATTTCCAAAGCTTCTTCGGCTAATACAACCTGTTCCAGTTCGATCTTGCTCATGTACTTGCTTTCGATGATCTGGTAAGGTGCAACAGGATCGTAGATATAACCATGTGCTGCTGCTGTTTTACGCACCGGCGTACCTTTTAAAAATTTGAGGAAGCCCAGTTGCAATTCAGGTGCAAAGAGTTTAAATACTTCTTCAAAACTGTATTTAATGTCTTCAAAATAATCGAGTGGTAAACCAACGATGAGATCGAGATGCAGATCCACTACATCCTGCACTTGCTTAATGATGCCTTTTGTTTTTTCGAAATTCTGTTTGCGGCTTACTTCCAGGTTAGCTTTTTGATTGACGGTTTGGATGCCAATTTCAAAGCGGAACAAACCTTTCGGCACTTTCTCGTTGATGAATTTAATAATGTCCGGGTGCAGAATATCGGCCGTGATTTCAAACTGGAACACATTGCCCGGCTTATGGTTGTCGAGAATGAACTGAAACACATCCAGTGTAAAATCACGCTTCATGTTAAACGTACGGTCGAGAAATTTGATCACTCGCCCGTGGTTCATCAAATACAATAAATTGCTTTTGATATCTGCCATCGGCAGATAGCGTACATTATTATCAAGGCTCGCCAAACAGAAACCACATTTGTACGGACAGCCACGGCTTGTTTCAATATAACAAACCTTATTGTAGAGATCTTCAACCGGATCGTTGATGTATGGATTTACACCAATGAAATTGCTTACATCATACGTAACGCCTTTTTCTTCGTAACGAACTTCTCTATCAACTTTATAAACAAGATTGGGAACAGCTTCAACGTTCGGGTAATGCGTTAAAAATTCATGGAACGGAATTTCACCTTCGCCAGTGATGATATAATCAATACAATCATGCGCAATAATCTCTTCCCATTCATAACTCACTTCCGGTCCGCCCAATAAAATTTTACAGTTGGGGTTAATGGCTTTAATACGTTCAGCCACTTTCAGCGTTTGGGTAATATTCCAGATATAGCAACTGAAAGCCACCACATCATGGTCCGCACATTCCTTCGCCATTTCATCCACATCCATGCGAATGGTAAATTCTTTCCACGATAAACCTTCGTGGTGCTTATTCAACTCATACAAGATCCGGATGGCCAGGTTGAGATGAATATATTTTGCATTAAGGGTGGTGAGTAACAAACGCATCCGGCAAAAATAGCATAGGTCTGCCATACCTACACATATTGATCGATCTGCAACAGCTAAAGCAGGTATGGCATACCTAATAAAAAATGTTTCCAAAAATTTGCGTAAGTAAATGCTTACGCATACTTTCGTGTAAGTAAACGCTTACATATATGGCATACGAAGCAAGAAGAGATGTGTTCCAGGCAATTGCCGACCCGACACGCCGGGAAATTATCGGGCTGGTGGTGAAGCAGCCGCAGAACCTGAATGCATTGGCAGAGAATTTCAATGTAAGCCGGCCGGCAATTTCGCAGCATGTAAAAATATTAACCGAGTGCGGCCTCATTATTATTAAGCAGAAGGGGCGTGAGCGTTATTGCGAAGCAAAACTGGATGCACTCAACGAAGTATCAGCATGGATTGAACAGTATAAACAATTCTGGGAACAGAAACTGGATGCACTGGAAACTTATCTCGAAAAAATTCAACAGCAACCAAAAGCAAAAAAGAATGTCCGCAGAAAATAATACCGCCGATCGGGAACTTCGCTTAACACGATTACTGAATGCACCCGTTGAACTGGTGTGGAACGTATTTACCGATCCCGATCATATTAAGCATTGGTGGGGACCCAATGGTTTCACCAATACCATAACCAAAATGGATGTAATGCCCGAAGGTGAGTGGGACCTGGTGATGCACGGTCCTGATGGTACAGACTATAAAAACAAAAGCGTATTTAAAGAAGTGGTGAAACACAAAAAGATTGTGTATGTGCACATCAGTGTACCGAAATTTTTAACCACCATTGAATTTGAAGAGCGTGGTAAGCAAACACAAATCAGCTGGCACATGCTGTTCGAAAGCAGGGAACAGTTTATACAGGTGGTAAAAACATTCAAAGCCGACGAAGGGCTTACACAAACTATTGACAGGCTCAAATACTACCTCCAGCAGCAATTATTGAATCAATAACCTTAACCATTAAACCCATCATCATGCAAACAGCAAACGACATTGTTCTTGAAAAAATTTACAAAGCACCTGTTGCACTTGTTTGGCAGGCAATAACGGAAGAGCAACACATGCGTAACTGGTATTTTGATTTTAAAGGACAGTTTCAATTGGAAGTTGGACATTTATTTGATTGGTATGCCGGTGACCTTAAAGACAAGCAGTGGCTTCATCGTGGTGTAATATTAGAGATCATCCCCAACAAAAAATTAGTGCATACATGGACCTATCCCGGGTTCAGTGGCAAAGCCATCGCTTATTGGGAACTGAGTGAAGTAGATGCGCAAACCACAAAACTCAACTTCCGTTATGAATTTGCTGAATTGTTTGATGCAACACAACCTTCGTTGGTGCATGGCAATTTTGTAAACGGCTGGAACGAACTAATCCTTAATAGTCTTGAACAATATCTCAATAAACAATAAACGTTATCACCATGTCAACCGTAAAAGAAAAGTTTTCTATTTCACGCACATTTAATGCACCAAAGCAATTGGTATTTGATGCCTTTACTAATGCAGAAGCGTTAGCCCAATGGTGGGGACCCGTAAATATGCCCATTGATGTATTGCAACTCGATTTTCGTCCGCAGGGTTTGTTTCATTACCGGATGAATGCGGCAGGGGAGGCACGTTATGGTATTTTTCGCTACGTAGCAATTGAAGAACCGAATAAAATTCAATGGATAAATTCGTTTGCCAACGAAGCAGGTGAAATTATTCAGGCGCCATTCCCGGGGTTGGTTTTTCCAAAAGAAGTAATGAATATTCTTACATTTACAGAAGAAAATGGTATCACCACGTTGCATTTAACCGGCTATCCTGTTAATGCGAGTGAAGAAGAAGAGAATACATACTACTCCATGTTTGCAGGTATGAATATGGGCTTCACCGGTACTCTCAATCAGCTGGAAGAATATTTGAATAAAGTGAAGTAAAGTTCTTTCTATAACTTCTACCACTTTTTTAAAATTACACGAGCCTATAAATTTTCAGATTTTTTCTTTGGCACGTACTTTTCAGCAAATACTAATTTGCTTTTCATAGGGTAATAAAAAAGCAGCGTAACAACTATAGATATAGTGAACGCTGCTTTGTTTTTGATAGTCAAGTTACACGTTATCTGTAACTGAAATAGAAACAACCGAACGTATAACAAGTTTTTTATCCGAACCTTCTATTTCACGAAACAATTCATTCAGTTGTTGCATGCTGTTCGTTAGTGCTGTAATCCGGTTTAGATGAACAGGATCATCTTTGCCAAAACGTTCGGTTGCACTGAAGTTTTTAATTTCATGAAAATTGGTTTTTCTGGAAAATAAGTCCGTCAGCAGTTCACGTGCGTCTTCCGGCGTAAACTGCCCGTTAATTAAATCGGCATGGAGTTCTTTTTGCATAAAAGGTTTATATGTAGTTACTGGTTGAAATAATTTTTCTTGAGCTTTTCTTTACGAATCTGTATTGTACTTCCTTCAAACGATAGAATACCGATTGTAAGAAGCAGAAATATAACAGCAAGTGCCATTAATAAGAGACTCAGCGGCTGGCGCTCTGCAAAAAACGAGCAAAGGAATAAGGCCAAGCCGGTAAACAAACTAAGAAGCGAGAGCAGCAGCTGTTTCATATACAGGATTTTTTGTTTCAAGATGAATAATGGTATTGATCTGCAATGGCTGATTTTGCTGTAACAAGGCAGTACGAATTTCAGCCAGCTCATTTTGCAGATACTTTAACCGGCTTTCACGGTATTTAATATCCTCTTCGCTACTGTCTGGTACAATTTTACTTTCGTGGAATTTTAATTTAACCTGGATCATTTGTGTAAGAATCTCCAGCGCTTCCGTTCCGGAAAATTGTCCTTTTATTAATTCGAGTTGCATAGTGTTTCAGTTTATTGTCCCTGTCCGAGTGAGAAGGCAGCAGTACCGTCGAAACTGTACAGGTTCTCTGTTTTAATCGTGTCAATTTGTTGAAGAGATGCTTTATGAAGCAGTTCAATAATCTGCTCCTTCTTCATTGCTTTACCATTTACCGGTTTAAAGCGGCAGCGCCAATGATCGGTACAGAAGGTTTCTTCAAAGCCATCGGGCCAAACTTTAATACCACGGTTGGTAATCATTGAAAGAGCGAGTTCTTCTGATTGCAATGGTTGCAGCAATGCAGCCAGTTCGTTTGCCGAGTAGCCACCCCAGTGTACAAACAGATCTACACCTTCCAGTTTTTTTGCAGCCGGTTGCTTACGTTGATATTTTGGTAATTGCAACGGCTTGTTTGAAGTGTAGGATACGGGTTGAAGTTGTTGTGGTTCTTTTCCAAGGTTGGAAATAACGGCTTCAGCAAAAGCACGTGTACCTACTTTTTGTTTACTTACACCTTCCCGGTAAATATCGTAGGTATGAATGCCATCTTCAATTGTGCGTAACCATGCATTATGTATGTTGGCTGCAACATCGGCCTGACCAATATGGTTCAGCATCATAATAGCACCTTGTAAGAGACCCGAAGGATTGGCTTTATCCTGCCCCGCAACACGTGGAGCCGATCCGTGAATTGCTTCAAACATGGCGCATGCTTCACCAATATTTGCTGAGCCTGCCAAACCAACCGATCCGGTAATTTGTGCAGCTACATCCGATAATACATCGCCATACAAATTGGGCATCACAATTACATCAAAGAGTTCGGGTGTATCAGCCATTTTTGCAGCACCAATATCAATGATCCAGTGTTCATTTTCGATCTCCGGATATTCTTTTGCTATTTCATCAAACACTTTGTGAAACAAACCATCGGTCTGCTTCATAATATTGTCTTTGGTAAAACAGGTTACTTTTTTACGTTGTTGCTGGCGGGCATATTCAAATGCATAGCGGATAATTTTTTCACAGCCCGGCCGGCTGATAAGTTTTAAGCACTGCACCACTTCATCGGTTTGCTGGTGCTCAATACCCGCATACAGGTCTTCTTCATTTTCACGGATAATCACCAGGTCCATTACCGGATGTTTGGTACTTACAAACGGATGCAGGCTTCGGCATGGACGAACGTTGGAGTACAGGCCTAAAAATTTACGGGTGGTAACATTTAAACTTTTATAACCGCCGCCCTGGGGAGTGGTTATCGGAGCTTTAAGGAAGATTTTATTGCGGCGTATAACATCCCATGCTTCCGGCGCAATACCCGATGTGTTACCGGCGAGGTACACTTTTTCGCCTACTTCAATTTCATCAATCTCAATTCTTGCACCTGCCGCCTGTAGTATGGTTAAAGTGGCATCCATAATTTCGGGGCCAATGCCATCGCCCTTTGCAACTGTAATTCGTGTCATAGTGTATAGGTTGAATTTGATGGGCACAAAATTGGGGGCAGTTAGTCATAAGTTTTTATTTATATTTACTATAGTGTACATAAACTTTATTTATGCATTATACATTAAACCAGTTACAGGTATTTTTGAAAGTGGTGCAAACCGGCAGTGTTACCAAAGCTTCTGAAGAGTTGCATTTAACTCAGCCGGCTGTTTCTATTCAGCTACGCAACTTCCAGGAACAGTTTGATATACCGCTTACAGAAGTGGTGGGCCGTAAATTGTATGTAACCGATTTTGGAAAAGAAATTGCGGCTTCGGCCGAGCAGATTCTGCAACAGGTACACGCCATCAATCACAAAACACTTGCGTACAAAGGACAACTGAGTGGCCGCTTAAAAATTTCAGTTGTTTCAACCGGTAAATATGTGTTGCCTTATTTTTTATCGGCATTTATGAAAGATAATCCGGGTATTGAATTAGTGATGGATGTAACTAATAAACTGAAAGTAGTGGAGAGCCTCGAAAACAATGAGGTAGATTTTGCACTCGTATCTATTTTGCCGGAAAATCTGAATATAGAAAAGGTAGACCTCATCCGCAATAAACTTTTCCTGGTAGGAAACACCGATCAGAAATTTAAAAAGAAAGAATACACAAAGGAATTGTTTGAAGAGCTGCCGCTTATTTTCAGAGAGAAAGGATCGGGAACACGGCAGGCCATGGAACGTTTTCTTAACCGGCAACATATTGCCATTCAAAAGAAAATGGAACTCACTTCAAACGAAGCGGTCAAGCAGGCGATACTTGCAGGGTTAGGTTATTCGATTATGCCGCTGATTGGCATCCGTAATGAATTACAAAACGGCGAACTGCAAATTATTCCGGTAAAAGGCTTACCAGTTAATACCACCTGGAGTTTAACCTGGCTTAAAGGAAAACAACATGCACCTGTAGCGGCTGCTTTTCTGCATTACATCAAAAAAGAAAAAGCCAATATTGCTGCTACACGTTTCCATTGGTATGAGCAGTATTAAATCTGTTACCGGAATAAAAAACCGCTTGGTAACATGATGAACTAAATCTATCCGTTAATTTCGCTGCCCAAACCAAAATTGTAAAAAAGCAAATGAAACGTTTTATTCTTATCATCCTGCTGAGCCCCGCAGTGTTACTTCATGCCCAAACAAAATCGAACAACCAGAAACCCGTTCGTTTTTTGCTGGGTGCTGCGTTGGAATTTGGTGGCGATAACCTGGCAGAAATATATTTTACCGATGGCAGTACACAAACAATGAACGCCGGACAAGGCGGTACGTTGTTTGCCGGCGGACAGTTTCGTTTAACAAAAAACGAAAAACTGTTTTTAAGAGGAAGCATTGGTGTTAAATATCTTACTACAAAAGCAGATAATGCACATATACGTCTTACACGTATTCCGCTGGCACTATCTGTCAATTATTTTCCGGTGAAAAAGTTACGTTTGGCAACGGGTATTGTAACACACCAGGCGATTAATTTAAAATTTGATGGAGTAGGACAGGACGCAAAGTTTACATCGGTACCCGGTTTACAGTTTGAAGCAGGGTATGGTGTGTTTGCATTATCATATACAGCGATGACGTATAAAGATGCCAACAATGCATCGTACAGAGCCAATGCAATTGGTCTTACTATTTCAGGTGTGTTTTAATCAAGCCAAAATAATTACTTGAACACAAGCGCCTCCGAAAGGAGGCGTTTGTGTTCAATAAAAACGTGTGATTGAAATAAACAGCAGTGCAAACAACCTGCCTTACAGCAGTGCAGCCAATACCCACACTGCATAAAACCAGATAAAGCCTATCCAGCTGATCGGGTGTATTTTCTTCAGCACAAGCCAATCGTAAATAAACAGCGAAAGAAAAAGTGTATTCCAGATGGCCGCTTCAAAAAGCATAAAGCTGGTATCGGTGTTAATGCCCAACTTGGTAGCGACTCTGTCAACAACAGGTCCCAATACATAAAATGTTCCAACGAATAAAAGCCGTTTATGCCGGGTTCCGTTTTTTCGATAGAGATAAGCAAACAACAGTAACACAGAAAAACTGACGGTGAAGAAGCGGTTGGCTTTTACATAATCGGGCATTTGCGACCAGCCTTTATAAACTGCTACAAACACATAAAATGTACTCAGCACCACGCCCAGCCCTATGAGCATCGCTGTAATACCCAATTTTCGATGCGCCTTGTAGTTTCCTTTTCGGATGTAGCCTGTTTGGATAACCAATAAGATAAACCATGCTAAAAAGAATAAGCCATGGATGATGAATTTAGGATCGCTGTTGCTTTCCTGTTTTACATCGTAAATTAAATTATCAGAAAAAGCAAACAACGAAAGAAACAGCAGCACCAGACTGCAGTAGAAAAAGTAATTTTTTTTCATTGTGGCAATGTTCGTTTTTCTGAACAGTTCTTAAAGTTAATAACTGATCGGTAGTATGCAAATGAATAGCGGTTGTAACAGCTATGTATGCAGTATGCACGCCTGCAAAAGGCATGATACTCCCGGGATAAAGCGTATATAAAGCATGAAACCCGTATAAATGAGACAGCAGGTTTTATATCGCTTAACAACCTGTTAAGCCTGTAAAATCAGGTAGCGGAATATGCCGAATAAGGCACTCACAACAATCCATGTAATCATCCCCACTTTGTAACGATACATTGCCAGAAATGAAAGTACTACCCAGGCAAATGAAATAAAATCAAAACCTGTGAGAGTAAACTCTTTCGGAAACAACACCGCTTTGCCAAGATAAATACTAAGGTTTAACACCACGCCCACTACAGCAGCAGTAACGAGCGAAAGAACCTGCTGAATGGTTTTGTTTTCCTGCGTGCGTTCAATTAATGGCGCACCTATAAAAATGAAGAGAAAGCAAGGAAGAAATGTATAGAACGTGGTTGCAACCAAACCCAACGCACCCATTGCAATCGATTGATCGAAGTGGTTATACCCGGCCATAAAACCAACAAACACCAGAATCATAATCAACGGTCCGGGTGTGGTTTCGCCTAATGCAAGTCCATCGATCATTTGCAGGTTCGAAAGCCACTGAAATTTCTCTACACTAACCTGCGCTACATAGGGCAACACTGCATATGCGCCACCAAATGTTACAAAAGCAGCTTGTGTAAAAAACAAAGCCAGGTGTTTCCAGAAAGCAAAATCGCTGGTAAAAAAATAAAATGCAGTAAGCGAACCTGTCCATAGTACAACAGCTGTTCCGATCTGTTTCCAGAAACGACGGGGATTAAATCCGATCCCTTCAACCTTTGTATGTTTATTGATGTAATACTCACTTTCATCAATTGCTGCTGCTGTTTGTGTTTGGTTAGCTGTTGTAAACAGCAGTGGAAAAAAAGTTCGTGTTGCTGCCGCCAATAAAACAGCACCGATGATAATGTAGGGGAAAGGAATATTAAAAAAGAAGATACAGATAAAGGCAGCTGCTGCAACCACATAATGAAAAGGCGTAAGTAACGATTTCTTCCCGATTTTAATTAAGGCCAGTAACACAATGGCAATTACGGCAGGCTTTAATCCGCCGAACATAGCGTACACCCATGGCGTATTACCGAACAATACATAAACAACACTAAGGCCCAGCAAAATAAACATTGAAGGAAGAACAAACAGGATTCCAGCAGCCAGGCCACCCAATGTGCCATGCAGCATCCAGCCAATATACGTAGCCAGTTGTTGTGCTTCGGGGCCGGGAAGTACCATGCAGTAATTCAGTGCATGCAAAAACTTACTGTCGCTGATCCATTTCTTTTTATCAACGAGGAACTCATGCATAATGGCAATTTGTCCGGCCGGTCCGCCAAAGCTGATGAAGCCTAGCTTAAGCCAAAAGCGAAGTGCTTCTTTAAAGGTTGGTTTTTGTGTCATAACAGAAGACGGCTGCTGTACAGCAAACAAACGAATAAATTTTTAATTAGTCTACAGAATAGGTAGAATTATTACAATGTTTCTGTTTACAGATTAACCGGTAGGCTTTGTTTTGATTTATTCGCTGTACTTCCACAACTCAGTTACCTGTTGCGCATCGTTATAGACAAAAACATACAGGGCCGAATTGTGTTCGAAGCTGCCATAGTAATTGACTGAAAGCGAAGGAAAGCCGGTAAAGTCCTGTTTACGTTGCCAGCTGTTGGTAACCGCATCGTACTTAAATAAACGATGATCGTTAAGGATGTAACCTGAGCCTTTATACGAAAAAGCAAACGAAGCCGACCATGTAGCAAACAATTCGGGAAGATCAGCTAAGCGTGTATACGTTTTCGTAGCTGTATTGAATTTATAAAACTTGCGTGTTTGGTTATAGGCTCCATTCACCAGTTCCTGACGTATACCAAAATAAAAATCATTGCTCAGCATAAAACCGGTAATAACAGGGCTCTTGGCTGTATCGGTAATATCGGCGAGGTAACTGAAAACGTTATTCGTTGCATCGTATTGATAGAAGCCTGATTTGCCATTGCCCGCAGGATTATCACTTGCTCCAATCAATGCACTATTCGAACTGCTGCCCGTGCTTTGTAAAAAGTAAGATCCATTATAAACACTGCTGTTCTTTGCCCATGTGCGTGTAGCTGCAGTATAGTTCCATGTTTGATTGGCTGCTGAACGGAAACTGATATATGCTTTGCCATTGAGTTGAAACGATACACATTCTGAATAGAGCGGATCGCTGACGGCTACATCAAATAATTTTACCCAGCTCCCATCTTTTAAATTGAGCCTCCAAAAATCAGGAAGTCCAGTAACATAACCGTTGCGGAAACCCATACCAAAACCGTAATAAGCACTATCGCTAAATACAAACATAGAAGGATTGGTGCGGTTACCCGACGGACAGGTACTGATTTTTTGCCAGCTGCCACTGCTGCTGCCAATGATCACAGAGTCTTTGCTGATGGCGGTATCTTTTCCGATTACAACAATCAATTTATTGCTGCGGTGTAATGCATTGATGGAAACCGATAACGATGTTTGATTGGCAGAAAGTACCGTTGCAGGAACCGTACCGATGAGTACAATATCTTTTCTTGATGCAGAGGTGTCGCTTGTATATGTCTGTGCAAAATTCTTCAGTTCAATGCGCAATGTGTCGCCCGACTGAACGGTTGCCGGTACAAACCTTACAATTTGCGGACTGTTGCTGTTATTGTCAGCCGGGTCGGGCGAAGGATCTTTTGTACAAGCCGAAAACCAAAACCCGTATACGACGAGTACAAATAAAGAAAAACCCGCCTGTTGTTTCAGCATAGTAATGTTGTTTGGGCAATAAAATTACCAATTGTTTTTACTAGCTAGTTACCGCTTATGAAGAATACAATAATGGGGTTAGGCTGTATAACCAAACAGCAACTCCCGGAATGCAACGGCAGCTTTATGCACCAGTTCGTTCCAGTCATCTGCAGCAGAACCATCGGCACCATCGGAAATATATTTTAAACAGAGAAAGGGAATGTTTTCTTTTTGTGCAATCAATGCAAGCGGGTACGCTTCCATATCAACTACAGTATAAGCTGTAACGTCATGATTCATTTCAAAACTATCACCTGTACCACAAATGCCTTGTGGCAATCCTTCCATCTGCAAACCATATTTCAGCACAGGGTCAATACCGCTCAACGGTGTTTCGTACAGCTGAAAACCAAGTCCACGTACATCCATATCACGCTGGATGAACTGAGTGCAGCAAACAATGCTTCCTTTGCTGAATGTATTACTGCCGGCCGAACCAAGATTGATGATCATGGCCGGTTTGTGTTGGGTAATGGATTTGGTAAGGGCGTATGCTGCACTTACTTTGCCAATACCGGTAATGAGTGTGTTACAATCCGTAAACTCTTCTGCTGCTTCCGATTCGAGGGCAAAAACAAACAGGGCATCTTGTAACGGAAGTTGATGTTGAACAGATAATGCTGAAGCCATGCTGCAAAATACGTAAGCGATTAGTAAGTTCGTGTAAGGATAAAAGAAGATTTAAGACTATTTTAAAAATGAATAAAGAAGAAGCTTTTGCGATAATTGATGTTGCAATAAAGCAGTTTGTTATAGAAAAAAAGGCGTTGCAAAAAATTGTCTTAGATAACAAACCCAAAAGCGACTGGTTTGTATTTGATTATCGGAAGCTGAGCTGGGAGGGAAATGGTCTTACTAAAACAATTGAATTATATCCTGAACTTGATAATGAAGCTAATAGTACTGCCTGGGTATTGTTAGCCTCTGCATCTTACGATGAACAATCAAATCGTTACCATTTATATAACAAAATTACCGAGACAGATTCTGTATCTACAATCGCAGGTTCCTTTACTCAACTACTGGCAGGTGCTTTTTACTTTTTAGAAAATTTGCGAAAAGAGCAAATTCCTTTTGCTGTTAAAATTCAATAACAAACTTACTGCTTCTTACATTTGCTTCTCGCATGTACAAACAACAACTCACCAAAGAACAGGCACATCAAAAAGCAAAGCATTATTGTGCTTACCAGGAACGGTGCCACAGTGAGGTAAAGGAAAAACTGTATGGCTTTGGTTTGCGTAAGATAGATGTGGAAGAGTTGTTGTCGAAATTGATAGAAGAAGATTACCTGAACGAAGAGCGTTTTGCGGTGCAGTTTGTGGGCGGCCGTTTCCGCATGAAACAATGGGGCCGGGTAAAAATTAAATACGAGTTGAAACAAAAGCAGGTGAGTGAGTACGTCATCAAAAAAGCATTGAAGACGATTGATGAGGAAGATTACTGGGCTACTGCACAAAAACTTTACGATCAAAAACTAAAGCAACTCAAAGGCGAAACAAACCTGTTTATCCGTAAAAAAAAATTACAGGATTATCTCTTACAGAAAGGCTACGAAACATCTGTCATCAGCGAATTGCTGCGGTAAGCCGGCTGTCTTTTTGTTTAAATTGTTTTGCTTAAACTTGCAGTGCATGCAAAAGCCAACCTTCACCCTTGTTCTCCTTCTCTTTATGTGTACCATTGTTCTTGCACAGGACGAAAACACTGTGTACAGAAAAGAACTGACCATTATTACCGAAAACGATAACTATAATTTTACCAAAGCCGATCGGTATTACTCCAACGGGCTTTTTATTAAATACCAATGGATGCCCCGTGAGTTGCAGAATAAAAACCTTGCACAAAAACTGCACAGAGCAGAACTGGGGCAAATGATTTACAATCCGCATCTCAACCGGCGTTCGTTAAGCCAGGTGCTGGAACAACAGGATCGTCCATTCGCCGGCTGGCTTTACGGCAGCTATGGCCAAACAAATGTGTACAACAATCATCGTGTAATGCAGTGGGATGCTGTTGCAGGTATACTCGGCCCCGGTTCAAAAGCTGAAGAAGTACAAACAAACTATCATCGCATAATCGGGTTGTATAAAATTTACGGCTGGCAAAACCAGGTGCAAAACGAATTTGGTGTAAATGCATCGGTACGTTATTACCATCCGTTGGTTATTCGTAAAGCAGTAACACTGCATGCAACCGGCAAAGCCATGCTGGGCAATACATTTACCAATGCATCAATGGGTTTGCTGTTTAAAACCGGAAAGATGGATGCGGAAAACATGACTTCTTTCTGGACAAGCAGGCTGGGCACAGCTGCAAAAAACCGAACAGTAAAAACAGAAGCCATTTTTTTCCTGGAGCCAATGCTGATGGCGCAAGGGTATAACGCTACTGTACAGGGCGGTTTGTTTCGCAGCAATAAAGGCAACTACATTGCGCCGTTAAATCCGTTCATTTATTTTATTAAAACAGGGTTTGTTATTTCCGGTCCATTGGCTTCTTTTTCTGCTTACTACCACATTAAACAACGGGAAGCGAAATCAATGATCGATCCGCTGGAAGTATATGGTGCTTTTGCTGTAAGCTTCCGCTTTCGCTAACTTCGCTGCATGAGTCATCTTACGTTCACACTTATACAAACCAATCTGCATTGGGAAGATAAGGCAGCCAACCTGCAAATGCTGGAAGAGAAGATTAACTCGATACAGCATCCCACACAAATTATTGTATTGCCCGAAATGTTTAATACAGGCTTTAGCATGAAGCCGGAAGAACTGGCAGAAGATATGCAGGGCCCGACTGTGCAATGGATGAAAAAAATTGCAGCAGAAAAAAGAGTGATTGTTACTGGAAGTATGATGGCAAAGGAAACGGTTGCAGGAGAGGCTATTTCAAGCAGCCAATCTATCGAAGCTGTTCCAACTCAGCATTATTTTAACCGCCTTATCTGGATGTTACCAAACGGGCATTATGGTGTATACGATAAACGTCATTTGTTTGCGTATGCCGGCGAAGACCAACATTACACGGCAGGCACAAAACGGTTGATTGCTTCGGTCAACGGATTTAAAATTAATCTGCAGGTTTGTTATGATCTGCGGTTTCCGGTATGGGCACGACAACAATCAAAAGAGAACGAGCCGGAGTATGATGTATTGGTGTATGTTGCCAACTGGCCCGAACGAAGAGTGCATGCATGGAAAACATTACTCACTGCAAGAGCCATCGAAAACCAATGTTATGTAATTGGAGTGAACAGAACCGGTACTGATGGAAATGAAATTTATCACAGCGGCAGCAGCATGGTGATTGATGCAATGGGCGATGTATTGTATAGTAAAGAACACGATGAAGATATACATACGATTACCTTATCGAAAGACAAACTGAACGACATCCGTTCGAAACTTCCTTTCTTAAAAGACGGAGATGCGTTCAGCATTCTTCCATAATAAAACTATGCGGGCATTTTACAACGGAACAGTTTTTACAGGCGACCGCTTTATTAATAATGTTGCGGTATTGGTAAACAATGGCAGCATTGAAGCAGTAGTGCCTGTTGCTGCTATTCCGGCAAATACAGACCGCTACGATTTACAAGGAAATTTTTTAGTGCCGGCGTTTATTGATCTGCAGTTGTATGGCGGTAACGGACTTTTGTTTTCGCAGGCTTTAAATGAAGAAGCGATTCGTGCAACTGATGCATATTGTGTTGCGGGCGGCTGCACCGGTTTTCTTTTAACACTGGCAACAAACAGCATCGATGTTTTTTTAAAGGGCATTGCTGTTGCAAAATCATTTTTACAAAAACATCCGGAGAGCGGGTTGCTGGGTTTGCACCTGGAAGGTCCGTACATCAACCCCGTAAAACGTGGGGCTCATTTGTTAGAGCATATTAAACAACCAACCGTTGAAGAAGTGCAGATGCTGCTTGATGCGGGCGAAGGCATTGTAAAAATGATGACACTTGCACCCGAGCAATGCAGCGATGACGTAATACAATTGCTTCTTGATAACAATGTAATTGTTTCTGCAGGACATAGTAATGCAAGCTACGAACAGGCAACAGCTGCTTTCAATAAAGGAATTACAACAGCAACGCATTTGTTCAATGCCATGTCGCCATTACAAGGGCGGGAGTTAGGTATGGTTGGAGCCATCTACGATCATGCCACAGCTTACAGCAGTATAGTGTGCGATGGTTTTCATACCTCCTTTGCAGCAGTACGCATCAGTAAAAAAATGATGCAGGAGCGGTTGTTCTTAATTACGGATGCAGTTACAGAAACAACCGAAGGTGCTTATCAGCATTTGTTGAAAGATGACAGGTATGTACTGCCCGATGGCACTTTGTCGGGCTCTGCACTTACAATGGCAAAAGCAGTGAACAATTGTGTTGCGCATGCAGGTATTGCTTTTGATGAAGCATTACGCATGGCTTCGCTATACCCGGCAAGGGTAGCCAATTTGTTACAGTATGGTAAAATTGAAGAAGGGTTTGCTGCCGATTTTGTTGTACTGTCGAAAGCACATGAAGTAAAAGCAGTATTCCGCTCGGGAAAACTGCTTATATAATTATCGTTTGCGGATTTGATGAATACTGTATATATCTAAAGGGGTTGCACAAAAGCATTGGTATTTCTCTTTTGTTTTAATAAGACAAACCGATACCGGCAGGTCATTGATTTCGTATTCGGCCGACAGGTTTTTCAGTTTAACTGGTTTGTCGCCTAATTCGGCTGAAAGAAAATACCAGCCCAAACCATCAGCAGCAGGTTCGCCACCCCAGTGAACAACACCATCAATACAAAGCTTATCCTTTTGACAGGAAGCAAAAACAAACAGAACGATCAGGGAGAGAAAAAACGCTTTCATATTTTACCTGACAGGTGCATCAGCTTTTTCGTTGCATAATGAGCTGAATGGTTTTATCCATTTTCGGATCAAGATTTTTGCGGATGCTTTCTGCACTGGCTTTTACTTCTATATCGGGTAGTACACCGTGCCCGTCTTTCGGATAGTTTCGGTTATTGACAATCCGGTATAACGGCAACCGTACACGCAGTTTGCTGTTGGGTAAAATCATTTCCGGAATAAACACACCATTGTTGCCATAATAACCGCCGCCGGTTTCTTCGCCAATGATGGTTACATTTTCTCTGCCTTTTACAACCGATGCAAACAAGGTTGTGGCCGAAAAAGAATAGCCGCCGGTTACAACATACACCTTGCCTGTAAAGCGTTGTGGCAAGGGTTGATATTGCTTGTTGTGAAAGAACCGGAACACATACATGCTGTCGTTCTTTTTACGGTTCAGGAAAAACAAGCCGAGATTATAAATGGTACGACGGGTAATTTTTGCATCTGTTTTAATTTTTCGTGTAACGGAATAAATAGAATCAGTAAACGAAAAAGGCTCATTGCAAATTAACCGGGTTAAATACAACGATGATTTAATTAAACCGCCGCCATTATTACGCACATCAATAATCAGATGCTGAATATTTTTTTTCTGTAAGGTTTGAAAACTCTTCTTTAAAAAATGTTTACTAAGGCCGGTGCTGAAACTGCTGATGCGCAGTGTGGCATAGGTTCCGGTAGAATCGATGCTGAAGCTGCGGATGCGTTGCAACCTGCGTTGCCTGTCGCTCAGCTCCGGTTCACGTGGTTGCTGTTGTTGCTGAGGTGTGGGCGTTGGAAAGGTTGCGGGTCTTCTGCGCAGGGTGTCTTTTGCAGGATCGTACAAATCAATGATGCGTTGTTGCTCAACGCCTTTATCGTTTAAAAACGAAACCGTGTATTTATCCTGCAGGCCAAACCGCATGTTGTAATACGTGCTGAAGTTGTTGCTGATATTCTGGTAACTGAAATTTTTTGCATTACCATCAATTGAAACAAGTGGCAGCAGCGTATCAATAATGGTTCGGGCATTCATACCGTTGATGCTGCGTAACGAAGTTCCAGTGCGGATGAATGAATCTCTTCGGTTAATATTGGTTGTAACCACCAGCGATGAATCATCAATTACTTTCGCAATCAGCGGAAAGGTTTTCATCCGCAATCCATCGGTAAAGCGATAGTAGTTGCGGGAAAATCGTACACTGGTATGGCCGCAACGGATAGGGAAAATTGTTTCGGCTATAACGGTACGAAACTGAATTTCATTGAGCGAATCGGTTAGCCTTGCATAGGCCTGTTGAAACGAAGCATCAATTGCGGCTTTGTTGTTATACCAGTATAGCGAAGGATGGTTTTCCTTCAGCGCCTGTTCCATTACCTGTACATCTTCTTTTAATTGATCGGGGCTGTACTTGCGCTCGGGTGTATACCCCAAACTTCCTGTGGCAGAACAGGAAGTAAGTGCATAGCTAAGTAAGGCCAAACCAATAAAGCCGATGTTTTTCATGTAATGTTATTTACCAAAGGCGTTCCAGCCCTGTGCTGTAAGCTGGTGTTTATTTCCACCTCTTGTAATAATGTGTGCACCTTCTGCAGCTTCTGTTACATACCCAACTATACGAATACCGTTTACATCTTTAATTTTATCGTAATCGTTTTGTGAAAGTGTAAACACCAGTTCGTAATCTTCACCGCCGCTCAAGGCACAAGCTGTTGGATCAATTTCCAGTTTGTATGCAAAATCTTTTGCATCGGGATGCACCGGAATCTTGTCTTCGTACAAGACCGCACCAACGCCGCTTTGTTTGCAAATGTGCAGTACCTCGCTGCTGAGGCCATCGCTGATGTCCATCATTGCAGTTGGTACAATTTGTTCTTTTTCGAAGAACTCAATAATGTCCTTACGTGCTTCCGGTTTTAATAAACGGCCAACAATATAATCACGGTTTTCAAGATCGGGCTGCACACCCTTTGTTTCGAGGAAAATTTTCTTTTCTCTTTCCAGTAACAACAAACCAAGGTAAGCGCCACCAAGATAACCGCTCACACAAATTAAATCGTTTGGTTTGGCAGTACTGCGTTTTACAAATTGATCAGGAGCTACTTCGCCAATCGCTGTTACGCTGATGACGAATCCTTTGGTAGACGAAGTAGTATCGCCACCAACCAGGTCCACACCATATTCTTCACAAGCCACATACACACCATCGTAAAACTCTTCCAGTGCTTCCAGGCTGAAACGGTTACTCACGGCCAGGCTTAAGGTAATTTGTGTGGGTGTGGCATTCATGGCGTAGATATCGCTTACATTTACCACTACACTTTTATAACCGAGATGCTTTAACGGCGTATACATTAAATCGAAATGCACACCTTCAATCAACAGATCGGTTGTAATAACGGTTTGCTTACCAAAATGATCAATGACTGCGGCATCATCGCCCACACCTAATATGGTTGAGGCATTTTGATGCTCAATATTTTTTGTGAGATGCTCAATTAAACCAAACTCACCAAGGGAGGATATTTCTGTACGTTCTTCACTCATACTCTACTGTTATTTCAGATTTTAGATTTACGATTTCAGATGTTTACTAAGCTTCTCTTTTTGCTTTTCAGCTTCTGTATTTTTAATGGTTGTATTAATTGAAGCTATTATAATTGACAGCAATTCATTGGCTTCTTTATACAAATCTCTGACTTCTGTTTTAAACTCCTGGTTAAACTCTGCAAGCTGCTCTGTAATTTGCACCAACGGATGACGAACTCCTCACCAGTTGCATACCATAGGCTTTATTTACCATGCTGTAAGGTAATACTGTAATCAGCATTCCAACTTCAACAGAAAATTGGAATGTACGTTGTTTCATGTCTTGCATAGATTATAGTTATGTATAATCAACAGGCAAAAAACAAACACTTCAAGTTTACGAAAAAAGCAGCATGCTACATCTTCGTACTTTCTCAGAGTTTCTTCCGGTCATTAATTACTTCCACCAGCTCATCATGTATTTTACCGTTTGTTGCTACAATATGTGGCTGATAAGGTGAGTAATGCTCGCCTTTAAAGTCGGTTATTTTACCACCGGCTTCTTCTACCAACAGAAAACCTGCAGCGCTATCCCATGCATTGAGCTTGTGTTCGTAAAAACCATCAAAACGTCCGGCTGCAACCCAGCAAAGATCAATTGCTGCACTGCCTAAGCGGCGAACAGGAATTCCTTTGCGAATGAAACGCTCAAACACCTGTAACGGTCCATTGGGCATATCTAAATACGTATACGGGAAGCCCGTTACCATACAAGCTTTGATCAATTCACTTTGTTCGCTTACATAAATACGTTTGTCGTTGAGGTAAGCACCCTGGCCACGTTCAGCAAAAAAGAATTCGTTCATAACGGGGTTGTATACCGCACCTAAAACCATTTGCCCGTCTTTTTCTACCGCAATACTTACGCAACAAATCGGGATACCGTTGGCGAAGTTGACGGTACCATCAATAGGATCAATGATCCATTTGTAGTTTGAATCCTGGATCAGCTCGCCCGACTCTTCGCTTAAAATATAATGCTCGGGAAAGCTGGCACGAATCACTTCAAAGATGGCTTTCTCTGCTGCATGATCGGCTTCTGTTACAAGATTGTTGATGCCTTCTTTGTTATGAACTGCAAAACTATTATTGAAAAAACGGGTTAATTCTGCTGCACCTGCTCTGGTTGCATGTATAAGGGTTTCTTTAAGCATGCGCAAAGATAACCCTGATAGATTTGAGATTGCAGATTTTACCTTTTAGATTTGAGTTTTTAACCCTTATGCAGCTTTCGGTAATTATTGTTAACTATAATGTGCGGTATTTCCTCGAGCAATGTTTGCTTTCGGTGCAGAAAGCTGTACAGGGTATGGAAGCAGAAATATGGGTGATCGATAATGCATCAACCGATGGAAGTAAAGCTTACCTGCAACCAAAATTTCCCAACATAAAGTTTTTGTGGAATGATGAGAACATCGGCTTTGGCCGTGCCTGTAACCAGGGCTTGGCACATTCAACCGGTGATTATATACTTTTTCTGAACCCCGATACCATTGTGCCGGAAGATTGCTTTACGGCCTGCATCAACTTTTTTAAACAAACACCTGATGCAGGTGCATTGGGTATTCGTATGCTCGATGGCAGCGGCCGTTTTTTACCGGAAAGTAAGCGTTCTTTTCCGGGGCCGCTTACATCGTTTTATAAATTAAGCGGACTGGCTGCTTTGTTTCCGAAATCGAAAACCTTTGGGCGCTATCACCTCGGTTATTTAGATGAACAGAAGAATCATGCGGTAGATGTGCTGGCCGGTGCATTTATGTTGATACCGAAACAAGTGTTGGATAAAACCGGAGGCTTCGACGAAAGTTTTTTTATGTACGGCGAAGATGTAGATCTCAGCTATCGCATCCAGCAGGCAGGCTATAAAAACTATTATTACAGCGAACGGTCTATCCTGCATTTTAAAGGTGAAAGCACCAAAAAAACATCGGTGAACTATGTGCGCATGTTTTACGATGCCATGAGCCGTTTTGTAAAAAAACATTACTCCTCTTCCAGTGCAGGTTTGTTTGCAACACTCATCAGTGCAGCTATCTGGATGCGTGCTTTTTTAAGTTTAATGAAACGCTTTATTCAGCGGGTGGGTTTGCCCCTGATCGATGCATTGCTGATTGTTACTTCGTTCCTGTTGGCGAAGTATGTGTGGACGCATTTCATCAGGCCCGATATTACCTATCAAAATCAATTGCTCTGGCTGTCGTTCATCGGCTTTTCGTTTCTGTTTTTGCTGGTGAGTTATTACACCGGCTTGTACGATAAACAGTTTCGCTACAAAAATCTCTTCCGTTCCAATCTTATTTCGTTGCTCATAATTCTTGCCGTGTATTCGCTGATGCCCGAAGCGTATCGCTTTTCACGGGGCATGGTATTGGTTGGTTCGGTGTTCAGTTATGTTTTATTATATGCCTGGCGCATGTTGCTGGTACAAACCGATGTGTTGGAAAAAGCGATTGATGAAGAGGATTACTTTTCCATTATTGCCGGTACACAGGCCGATCTGCAAAAAATTAATCAGCTCTTGCAACAAAACGGAAGGAGCAGAGCTATCCAGGGTTTTGTGAGTCCGTTAGCCGAGCAACAGGCTTTGGGTACACTTGCAGAACTACCGCAGGTTTTACAAAACACACCGGCCAACGAGTTGGTGCTTTGCGAAAGCAGGGATCTGTCGTTTGCAGAAATTATTGGCCTGTACGAACAAACGGGTAAAAAAGTAAAACTGCGGTTACATGCCAACGGTAGCGAAAGTATTATCGGCAGCGATTCGAAAAATGAAGCAGGCGAAGTGCTGCACAGCGAACAATATCAACTGGCTGCAGAAATCAACCTGCGGTTAAAACGGTTGATTGATGTGAGTACAGCTGCTTTTTTCCTGCTCAGCTTTCCGGTACATTTCATCTTCCACAAACATCCGCTGCGTTTACTGCAGCAGAGTGTGGCGGTGTTAACGGGGCGTAAAACCTGGATTGGTTTTTCGGCCATACGAAAGCAGTTGCCGGAGTTACCGCCTTCTGTATTGGGGCCGGCCGGTATGCCGCATCATGCATCAAACCTGAAAGCAGAAGGCTTACTGTTGGCCGAGGAATGGTATGCACGGGAGTATGAGCCGCAGTACGATTTGAAAACCATCTTTACAAACTATCAAAAATTAGGCGATTAAGTAGCCTTGAGTTGCTACATTTGTCGTTACTGAAAGGTAAGCATGCCATTATTTGAAATCAATCTTCCGAAGTCGTTAAGCAAGGCCCTCAATCTGCCTGTTAATTCGCCCAAGCGTCAGCAAATAAAGGCGTTGAAAAAGCTGTTGAAGAAGGCGAAGCATACCGAGTTCGGTCAGGAATATCATTTCGACGAAATTCTCAACAGCCGCCATCCCGGAAAGCGTTTTCAGGAACTGGTGCCGGTACACGATTACAATAAAATTTACAATAACTGGTGGCATAAAACTTTGCAGGGCGCAACCGATGTTTGCTGGCCCGGCAAAATCAAATACTTCGCTCTCAGTTCCGGTACAAGCGAAGCAGCCAGTAAATATATTCCCATCACCAGCGATCTGATGAGCGGCAACCGCCTTGTAATGATCAAGCAATTACTCACGCTTCGTACGTACGAAAATTTACCGGTACGTAGTGTAAGTAAAGGGTGGTTAATGTTGGGAGGCAGTACCGATTTGCAAAAAGGTCCGGGTTATTATGCCGGTGATTTAAGCGGTATTACGGCTAAGAAAATGCCGTTTTGGTTTTCGCCGTTTTATAAGCCCGGTAAACAAATTGCCAAAACAAAAGACTGGAATAAAAAGCTCGATTTTATTGTTGAACAGGCGCCAAACTGGGATATTGGTTTTGTGGTGGGTGTGCCTGCGTGGATACAGATGTGTATGGAAATGATTATTGAGCGTTACCAGCTCAAATCCATTCACGACATCTGGCCCAACCTTGCATTTTTTGTGCATGGCGGCGTATCGTTCGAGCCTTATAAACACGGGTTTGAAAAACTCATCAGCAAACCGCTCATTTATATTGAGACCTATTTAGCCAGCGAAGGGTTTATTGCATACCAGGCTTCGCAAGATGCAGAGGGTATGAAGCTGGTTACAAACGAACATATTTTTCTGGAGTTTGTACCGTTTGAGGATAAGAATTTTGATGCTGACGGAAATATTAAACCCGACGCAGAAGCACTGATGATCCATGAAGTGGAAGAAGGGAAAGATTATGCATTACTCATCAGCACCAGTGCAGGCACCTGGCGTTATTTAATTGGAGACACCATTCGTTTTACCAATAAAGAACAGTGCGAAATTATTATTACCGGACGTACAAAACATTTCCTTTCGCTTGTAGGCGAACACCTGAGCGTAGATAACATGAACAAAGCGGTGCAGATTGTAAGTGAGGAAATGAATATTTCTATTCCGGAATATACAGTGGTAGGTGAGCCGCATGGTAATTTCTTTGCACACCATTGGTATGTTGCCTGCGATGATCATGCAAATGCAGAAGAGCTGCGTGTACGTATTGATGCAGCATTAAAAGAAATTAACGACGATTATGCAGTGGAGCGTGGCAGTGCATTGAAAGATGTGTTCCTCGATATTTTACCCGAATCAACCTTTATGGAGTTTATGAAGCTGAAGGGAAAAGTAGGTGGCCAACATAAATTTCCTCGTGTACTGAAAGGAAAAATGCTCAACGACTGGCAACAGTTTTTAACCACCGGCAAATTATAAGGTTACTCTTAAATAAACATCATACAAATGAAACGCAGAGGACTCCTCTGCGTTTTTTGTATTCTCCATTCATCACGCAACAGGTAAACTCTAAAAAAATCAAAGTACATTCACACACTCTTGTATACTGTTTAATTCTGTGTAAATGACCGAAGCAATCATAAAAGGTTTGGCGTTAGGATTATTGCTGTCCATCAGTATGGGGCCGGTTATTTTTTCCATCATCAAACAAAGTATTAACAACGGGCACAAAGGAGGATTGGCTTTTGTATTGGGTGTATCGGCCAGCGATCTTACACTTGTACTGGTAAGCAATGTGTTTACAGAGTTGTTTAACCGTTTGCTGCGTTTCGAAAAAGTAATTGGCGTAGGTGGCAGTTGTTTATTAATAGGGCTGGGCATCTACTTTCTCTTCTTTAAAAAAATAAAACTGAGTGATACCGGCGATGGCGTTGAAATGAAACGCAGTGCCGGTGACTTTGTACGTATTTTCTTTGCCGGTTATTTTATGAACACGCTGAACCCGAGTGTAATTGCATTTTGGTTTACCTGGGCTACGGCGTTTATAACCATGCCGGTTAACGAGCGCATTGCTACGTTCGCTGCCTGTTTATCGCTGGTGTTTCTGTTTGATCTGTTGAAAGTTTTTTTAGCCAACAAACTGCGTAACCGGCTTACCCTAAAAACCATCAGTATCATCAATAAAATATCGGGCTTTATGTTGATTGTGTTTGGTGTATTGCTGATTGTTGGATTATTATTTTACCGATCGGGCACTGCTGCTTAGTTCTTAACAAACAATTTCATTTTTCTGCCGTTCTTTTGAGTTTTATACATGAAATCAAAACTTCTACTCTTCCTGTTTATTGTTGCAGCGTTTTCTGCCACTGCACAGTTTAACGAACTTGTGTTACGTAAAAATGGAATTTCCATGAAGCGTTACCGGGAAGGTTCGGTTATTTCGCTGCAAACAAAACTGGGTATGAAATACAGCGGCGTTATTTATCTGATACAAAAGGACAGCGTATATTTTTCCGGAGGCGGTATTCATATGCGTGATATTGCTGTTGTGTATAAAAAACAAAAAAAGCGTTATCGGGTATTGCCGGTTGATACAAAAACATTTTTGTTAACCAATGCCGGTATTCCGCTGTTTACAGCGGGCTTAGTCATCAGCGGCGAGCCTTTTCAGCAATCGTTACTGTCGGGTATAGGTTTGGTTTATATCCCGATTGTGCTCTACAATTTGCAGCAGCTGATTTTTAAAGGCAATAAAAAATACCGCATCGGCTCTAAGTACGATTTGCAGGTTATGGATTTTTATCCATCGGAAAAAGTGCCTGAAAAAAATCAGTAACGTATATTGCAAGCATGGCAGCGAAGAAATCCAATTCCACCAATCCTTCATTCTGGCAACGAAGTTTCCGTTTATTGAAACGTGTTTTCCTGTTTCTTTTTATTGCGCAGTTTATTTACATCATTTTATTAAAGTGGGTCGATCCGCCGTTTACTATTACACAGCTTGTAAGCCTTGTGAGTGGCGAAGGATTAAAGCGAGATTATATTTCAATAGAAGAAATGGGCAGCAATGCAAGGCTGGCTGTTATTGCAGAAGAAGATCAACTGTTTCCCGACCATGGCGGTTTCGATTGGAAGCTGATTGAAAAAGCCATGAAGCATAACGAAAAAAAGCCCAACCGTATACGGGGTGCTTCCACACTCTCGCAACAAACAGCAAAGAATGTTTTTTTGTGGCAGGGACGCAGTTGGTTTCGCAAAGGATTGGAAGTTTATTTTACTAAAATGATTGAATGGATCTGGGGAAAGAAGCGCATACTGGAAGTGTATTTGAACGTGGTGGAAATGGGTAAAGGTGTGTATGGTATTGAAGCGGCTGCACAACAGTTTTACAATAAGCCCGCAAAAAATCTTACACGTATTGAAGCTGCACAAATAGCCGCTTCGTTACGCAACCCAAAAAAATATACGGTAATACCATTGTCGGTTGCAGTGCGTGCAAGAACGCCCTGGGTAGTCCGTCAAATGAATAACCTGGAAGGCGATGCTGATATTCAGGAGTTGATACGGGATGTACAACCGGCAGCGAAACCGGCGAAGAAAAAACAATCAGCTAAATAAGTGACGAACAGCTTCCACTGCACGTTGTAAGCGTACTTCATGTGCGCCTGAAATAATTGTCCATGGCATTGTTTGTTGCTGCATCTGTTCTTCATAAATCGAAAACAGATCATCACGCATTTCCTGTTCCGGATATTCACGAAGATCATCCTGTACCCACGGAATATCAGGCTTGCACAACATGTAAAAATCAGCTTCCTGTTTTTGCAGTTGCTCGAGTATCCACGGATGACAGGAGCCAAACACCACTTCGCTCCAGATTTTCATTACATGCATATCGGTATCAAAAAAAACAGCAGCTGCTTTTTTTTCAATGGCATCCTGTATGTATTTGTTGGAAAGTTCTACCTGGTTTTGTGCAATAATCAACAGATCATCGGCGGTATAAGGGCGGCCTAAAAGCAATAAATATTCACGGGCATATTCGGGGCACCAAACGGCATTATAATGCTTGGCCAGCTGTTCGCTTAAATAAGATTTACCGGTAGATTCCGGGCCGAGCAGTACAATACGTTTTGGGTAAGACATAAAGGTTGCAAATTAACGGGTGATTGAATACCAAACAATGGTAATAATGCTATCGTAACTTTACTCTTTTCCTCCATTCTGCTAATCCATAGAATGCCATCATCAGTAATACCACGTAATATACACTTGTAAAAACATAATGTTTAATAAAGTAGAGCGGTATGGAAGCAAAGTTGGTAAGAATCCACCAATACCAGCTTTCCACTTTCTTTTTAGCCATCAGCCACATACCTGTAAATGCAGCAGCTGCAGCAAATGAATCGGCCAGCGGAATCGCTTCTTTGGCAAAACCTTGTTTTGCATAGGTAAGTAATGCATACAGCACCATAAAAAATAAGCCAAAGAACAACAGTTGATAAACCATCCACTTACGATTGGAAAAACTGATGTGTAATAAGGTATGTTGTTCACGATCTTTACGGGTCCATAACCACCAGCCGTAAATACTCATAATGGTATAGTATAAATTAACAGCTGCTTCGCCCAATAAGTGCCCTTTGTAACTGAGCCAGATGTAAATGACGGTGTTGATAATGCCTGTAGGATAGACGAGTATATTTTCTTTCCGGCTGTACCATACACTGGCAATGCCACAAACAACACCTGCATATTCAAGTAAGGTTGTTGCCCTCATGCCTGTAACAAACTCCTGCCAGATTGTTTCCATCATGCTTCAAAAATGCATTGAATTTTTCAGATTCATACGCTAAAACTTTTTCGTTCATCTTTGCAGAAATTTTCTGCATATGACGATTGCTGTTTTAGGCGCAGGCATGGTTGGGCGTGCCATTGCATTAGATCTTGCCACTGCCTTTGATGTAACTTCTTTTGATGTTAATGCGCAAAATCTTGCCCTGCTGCAACAACGTAACGCTGCTATCAAAACAAGGTTTGCCGATTTGCGTAATACAGCTGCATACGAAAGCATGCTTGCCGGTTTTGACCTGGTGGTAACAGCAGTACCCGGCTTTATGGGTTTTGAAACATTAAAAGCGGTGATTAACGCCGGTAAAAACGTAGCGGATATTTCTTTTTTTCCGGAAGATGCATTGCAGCTGGATGCATTGGCGAAAGAAAAAAATGTAACAGCGATTGTTGATTGTGGTGTAGCGCCGGGCATGAGCAACTGGATCATTGGCCGCTACAATGCAGAAATGAAGATCGACTCTTTTGAAATTTATGTAGGTGGATTGCCCCTGCATCCGCAACCGCCATTTTTATACAAAGCACCTTTTTCGCCTATTGATGTAATTGAAGAATATACACGACCTGCACGCTTAAAAGAAAACAGGATCATTGTTACCAAGCCTGCTTTAACCGACCGGGAAATGATGCAGTTTGAAGGCGTGGGAACATTAGAAGCGTTTAATACAGATGGTTTGCGTTCGCTGCTGTATACCATGCCGCATATTCCTACACAAATTGAAAAGACACTGCGTTATCCCGGCCATGTAGATTTGATTGTTGCTTTACAACAGGCCGGTTTTTTCAGCGAAGAAAAAAGAGTTGTTAATGGCAAAGAAATTTCTCCACTTGAAGTTACATCGCAGCTGTTGATCGATCAGTGGAAGCTGGGTGAAACAGAAGAAGAGTTAACGGTAATGAAAGTACTTGTGCATGGAGAAGGAAAAACAATTGAATACAATCTGTTAGATAAATACGATACGGCTACCCATATTTCATCGATGGCCCGTACCACCGGTTATGCCTGTACGGCTGCCGTACAATTGCTGGCACAAAATCTGTTTACGAAGAAGGGCGTTTATCCGCCCGAACTGATAGGAGACGATGCAGGCTGCTTCAACTTCGTATTGGCATACCTGGCAGAGCGTGGTGTGCATTGGAAAAAGAAAGCATAACCAAAGATTCAAAAGCACATCGAACGGCGAATGTGTTTTTCTGTTAGTTTTACCAACGCAAAACAAAAATTTTAAACTATGATACGTCATGCAACGGCCGTTTGGAATGGCTCTGGAAAAGAAGGTAACGGACAGCTTACAACACAAAGCACCGTTTTAAGCAATACACAATATTCATACCTCTCCCGATTCGAAAGCGGTGTTGGTACCAACCCCGAAGAATTGGTTGCAGCAGCACATGCAGGTTGCTTTGTAATGAAGCTGAGCTTTGTATTGGGCGCTGCAGGTTTTACACCAGAAAGTCTGGAAACAAAATGTGAGATCACATTTGTAGAGGGTACACTCAGCAAATCGCACCTGATCTTAACAGCAAAAGTGCCTGGTATTGATGAAGCGAAATTTCAGGAGTGCGTAAAAGATGCAGAAGCAAACTGTCCGATTTCTAAATTATTAGGACAAGGATTAGCTATCAGCACAACAGCAACATTGGTAGCGTAAACAATATACTATTTATTATAAAGCCGGTCTTGTTTTAAGACCGGCTTTTTAATTTGTACAAAAAAGTTAGTTGCCGTTTAATTCCCGAACAATGGCATCTTCAAATTCTGCAGTTGATGGTCGAGGCATTTGAATGTTAATGATTTTACCATCGGGACCAATGAATAAAAATCTGGGTATTGATTCGAAGCCGTAGGACTGTCCTAAAGTCTTCATATCAGTAGAAAGAAGCTGCAAAACCTTCTTTGAATTTTCATAAGCTTCATACTCCCACATGCGTTTATTTTGATCGATGGAGAGCGCTACAAATGCAATTTTATCGCTGCTGTATTTTTCTGCAATACGTTCAAAGTTGGGCGATTCCTGTTTGCACGGTCCGCACCAGGTGGCCCACACATCAATTACCAGATATCTGTTTTTAAAGGAAGATAAATTGAACGTATCCTTTTTTAAGGATACAGCCATAAAATCAGGAGCGGGTTTACCACGTTGCAAAGTTTTCAGTAATTGGTTTTGTGCAAACAATTTGCCCGTTAATGCAGGTTTGCTGATAGCAGGCGCAAAAGCGGTAAGGTAATTTGTACGGATTGAACTATCTCGGGTATTCGATAATGTTTCTTTTAATTTATCGAACAGCAGAAAATTACGAATAGCGCCATCGGGTACATGTTGAATAATACCTGAGAGATAAGCAGAGTCGTTATAGGCAGAAAGTTTATGCGTAGCCGGATAGTATGCTTTTAAAAGTATGCGATACGATTCATCAAACAACATACTGGTATCGTTATACCCCAGTGTTTCCCGTATGGCATTGATTTCTTTTGGCAATGACAGCGAATCGTTCGGGTTATAAATTTTAAACGACGGGCTGTATCTAACATCAAGCAAGTTTAAAAAGGCAACCGTATAGATTTTCTTTTGAAGAGCGATGAAATCGGCAGCAGGCTTTATGTTATCGGTTGTTTTGTACTCCTCTGTTTTTTTCATCAGGCTGCTCCATTCTTTCAGCAATTCTTTTCCAAATTCTTCCGGCTTCATTTCCAAACCGTTTCGTTCGAGGTAATACATTTCAAAGCCCGACCTGATATTGTTATTACGTACAAGTGTATTTTCGGCAAAGCGGTTGCCTCGCAGATTTACCTTTTTACTTACACCATCGGTTTTATATTGAATATAAAGACTGTCGTTTGTGCCAAAATATACCTGAACCGGCTCATCGTTTCCTGCCTGTAAATAATAAATTGCTGCCGGTACTGGTTGTTGTACTACCAGATGAAATTGATTATTACGAACAGGAACAGTTAGTACTACTTCGTTGAACAACTGATCAACAAGCCGTATTTCACTAACCGGTTTTTTACTTTCAATTACACCCGTAATAACGGTGCGGTTATGTGCTGCTAAAAATTTAGGCGTATTGATGTAATGAAAAATGCGTATGGCCAATGGAATGGGCAACAACAACAGTAAACGGTAAGCCGGGCGAAAAAATGCATTGCGGAATTTTTTCTGGCTATACCAGCTGTAGCCAATAATCAATGCCAGTATAAACCAGTAAACACTTATCCATTCCTGTGGCAGAAGAATATTACCTGCTACACTTCCTTCGGGAGCACTAACGGTATACGATGGTGCCGAGTAAGGCCACCAACTCCAAACATTAAAACCTTTTAAAGCCAGACCGGCAATTGTGGCTGTTAATCCAATTACAAATGGCCACACAAAACCACTAATGAGAACCGATACCATGTATTGCAAGCCAAGTATACCCAGCCCCGAAACAAAAAAGCGAAGGAAGAAACGTAACAGATCGGCAAAAGGAATGCTTGTTTTTGCATAAGCCGAATTGGTTTTGATGAGCATGATTAAACAGCCACCCAACAAACTGAATACAAAGAGCAAAAACAAACACACAGCTGCAAAAAACAAAGCCACCAGTAACTTACTGCTGTAAATAGAAAGTTTTGAGATGGGTTGCGTTTCAATGAGTTTCCATCCGCCATTGCGATGTTCCATTTGCGCCAGGCGAACTGCAATGATGGTAATGTAAACCGGAAAGAACATGCTGCCGAAACCGGCAGCACAGTTTTCTACAATGCTGAACCAGGGGTTTTTTGCTCCAACATTGGTTATATCGCTCACCTCTTCTATAAACTGCATAGAGGTATAAATAATAGGGATGAAAAGTGCAGCACCCAGCGTAAGCCATAAAAAGCCGCTGCCCTTTTGCTTTACCCATTCTGCTTTCAGTGCTTTACTGAAATCTTGTGTTGTAGCCATAGTGTATAATGAAATAAGTATTGGAATAAAGGGTTATGATCAGGCTTGTTTCAGTTGCTGCATAAACCACTCTTCTAAACCTGCTTTAGATTGAATGCCTGTAACAGGTACACCTTCGTTTACCAGTTCTTTATTTAGTTGAATAACCTCGTCATCATCGGCAATGTCAAACTGCAGAAACTGATCCTGTACATGCAGTACAGATTGGTAACGTTGTGCCAGCCGTTGTTGCCAGTTTTCTGCATCGCTTACTTTAAACCAAACCTGGCGGTTGTTGCCTGCAATGCGGTGGAGTTCGCTAAGCGTACCCTGAAAGCGTAACTGTCCTTTATGAATGAAAGCAATGTGCGTACACATTTTTTCTATTTCGCTGAGGAGGTGACTGCTGATTAAAATAGTAATGCCCTGTTCTTTATTAAGGCGTATCAGCAGCTCCCGCATTTCAACCATTCCGTTCGGATCAAGTCCGTTTACAGGTTCATCCAATATCAACAGTTTCGGTTGTGCCAGTAATGCCATGGCAATGCCTAACCGTTGTTTCATGCCCAGCGAATATTCTTTGGCTTTACGGTTGGCAGCTTTCAACAGATCTACCTGCACCAGTACTTCGTTAATGCGTGCATGTGGCAGGTTACGCATTTCGGCAATTACTTTGAGGTTATTATAGCCACTTAAATGCAGATAAAGTGAAGGCGTTTCAACCAGTGTACCAATGTCGGTAAACACATCGGGTATCTGCTGTTGCAACGAACGGCCGAAGATGAAAATATTATCGGCATCGTTTTGCAATAAACCGCTGATGAGACGGATGCTGGTGGTTTTACCTGCTCCGTTCGGACCAAGAAAACCGAAGATGCTTCCAACAGGCACCTGAAGGCTTACATCGTTTACAACTTTAAAATGTTTGTTGAAGGAATAGCTCAGCTGTTTTGTTTCGATGGCAAATGCGGGGTGCTCCATATAGTAACTATTTAAAAGAAAAGATATTCAGAATTTCCGGAAAAGAGAACAGAGGGCGCAGGTAAATAAATTGAAAGAAGATGATGCGCTTTCCTTTTTTGGAATGATAAATTAAGCAGATGCTTTTTTGCTTATGATGAGCAACGGCTTAACTGTAATTGATTTTTATTGGTTGGTCAGGCAACCAACAATGGCGTAGACGTAAACAATTTCTTTTCGGATGATGGGCATGAGCTGAAACTAGCCGAGGTTGATTGTGAAAGACGGGTGACTATTTGAAAGCGTGTTTCTTAAGCTGTGTTCTAAATGAGATGTAACTCCAAATCAATCCAACGAGAAATGGAACATTTAAGATGATTACATAAAAAAGGTCTTTAGCAGATTCTTCATATTTGACTACTGACTGAATTTGGCTCAAGACTATAAAAAATATAAATCCTATAGGCAGTAAAAACCAACTAAGTAAATTTAAAACAACATTGTTCCTTATAACTTTTAAACGGTTTAAATAAATAGTAAGAGAAAGAATGCAAAGGATTAAGCAATAGAAAATTCCAAAAATCATCAAATAATACATCACTGCGTTTCCTGTTAACCATTCGCTTTTATAATTATTCGTATCAAAAATGCCAAACGCAATTGATGAAAGTATTACAAACATCGTAGGATATATAGCCGATTTTACATAATAAATATGCAGATTCATAATTTCGGTATTCTTTCGTAGTTACTCTAAGTTCTTGTTTTTGGTAATTTTCCCAACAAAAAAAGCGTTGCACTTTCATGCAACGCTTTGTATCATTCAAATCTTTTAATCAATTCATCAGTGCTCTTACTCGGCCTCTGCTACTACTTCTTCCACTTCAGGAATCATCCGCTTCATCATACCTTCAATACCGGCTTTCAACGTAATCATGGATGATGGACAACCGCTGCAGCTTCCTTGTAAAGCCAAATTCACTTTACCATCTTTGAAACTTTTAAACTGAATAGCGCCGCCATCCATTTCAACTGCTGGCTTCACATAGTTCTCCAGAATTTCCTGGATGCGTTTTACCACATCACTCTCATCGCCGCTCAACACCACTTCTTCTTTTGCCGGCTCTACAACTTTCGACTCGTCAATTACCGGCTTACCTTCTTCCAGGTAATCTTTCAAAAACTGGCGTACTGTAGGAATCAGTTCCTGCCACTCTGTATCGGGTGTAGAACGTGTGATTGTAACAAAGTTGCTGGCAATAAACACGGCCTTCACAAAAGGAAAACCAAAGAGTTCCTGTGCCAGTGGAGATGCATCGGCTGTAGATACTTCGGGGAAATCGATGCTTTTGCCGGGATACAGGAGTTTGTTGGCCACAAACTTCATTGTTTCCGGGTTTGGCGTCATTTCTGTATAGATGCTGATAACGGGGTTACCTGTTTGTATCATGGTGGTGAAACTTTAAGCTGCAAATTTAACAACAAACGGGTCAGTTTGGTTGCGGTTTTCGCATTTTAGCAGTTTTATGACTGTTTACAGGCAAAAAACTCCCGTTATCGTAACTTACAGGAACTAAAAATTACAGTTATGCTATCGCCAAAAATTGAAAAAGCCCTGAATGAGCAGGTTTTACTCGAAGCCGAATCGTCTCAAATTTATTTAGCCATGGCCAGCTGGGCCGAAGTGGAAGGTTACAGCGGCATTGCTGCTTTTTTGTATAAACACAGCGATGAGGAACGCATTCATATGCTGAAACTGGTAAAGTTTATTAACGAACGGGGAGGCCACGGTATTATTCCGCAACTGAAAGCGCCATCGGCCAAATACAAAGGTGTAAAAGAACTTTTTCAGCAGGTATACGATCATGAAATACTGGTGAGTAAGGAAATAAACCGGTTGGTTGATATTTGTTTAAAAGAGAAAGATTACACCACACATAATTTTCTGCAGTGGTACGTAAGTGAGCAGATCGAAGAAGAAGCACTTGCCCGCCAGATTATGGATAAACTGAAACTCATTGGTGGCGATAAGAGTGGTTTGTATATGTTCGACAGAGACGTATCGCTCATGGGTGGAACAGCTGCAGGCGGCGGAAAACATTAATCGACTTTTGTGGTATGCTGCTTTGATTTGTGTGTACAACACATATCATTTATCTTCATTCAGGTGAGGTAATAAACCTGCTATGCGTTAACAAAACTAATTTTATGCAGAGAGAATTATTCGGATGGCATAGTCCTGCTTTAAATAAAGAAATGCCTGTTGCTGTTTATGGACATTATGGATTTGCTTTGTTGTTGGTTCCTACAGCCGCAGCTGATTACTTAGAGTATGAGCGTTTTCAGTTAATAGAAACCATTCGTCCGTGGATCGATGCCGGTAAAGTAAAAGTGTTTTCGGTAAACAGCATTAACACCGAAAGCTGGATGAATAATGAAATGGAAGGCGCTCATAAAGCCATTCGCCAGAATCAGTTTAATGAATACATTTTTAACGAAGTAGTGCCGTTTATTAAAACCAACACTTCGTTCGATACACCCATCATCACCTGTGGTGCATCGTTTGGTGCTTTGCATAGTATGAATTTGTTTTTAAAACGTCCGGATCTGATCAACGGTGTAATTGCCATGAGTGGTGTGTACGATTTGATGGAGTACACCAAAGGTTATTACGATGAGCAGGTGTACTATAATTCGCCGATGCATTATATGCCTAACTTAACCGATCATGCAGTGTTGGAACAAATACGGCATAGCAATCACATTCATTTGTTCAGCGGAAGTGGTGCGCATGAAGACCCATCGAGCGCCGGACGTTTTGCAAAAATTCTCTACGATAAAGGCATTAACTACGAACTGGATATTTGGGGCGAAGAATGGCCACACGACTGGAATACCTGGCGGGCATTATTGCCGCATTATTTAGAAACACGGTTTTGATTTTGCCATAAAGACGTTAAGACACGAAGAGCGAAGATGCAGGCATCTTCGCTCTTTTTGCTTCGTGAAACTTTGTGCTTTTGTGACTTCGTGGTTCAAATAACTTTTCCAACAGAACCATTCTCCGTTTTCTCCAACTCAAATATTTTCTGCACTTGTAAGCCGGGTTCGGTTTGATGCGATACATATAAAACAGCTGATGTTGTTTCTGCTGCCAGTTTATTAATAAGCTGAATTACTTTGGCTGCATTCGCATCGTCTAAACCCATTAGCGGTTCATCCAATATTAAAATAGGTGGATGCTTGACCATGGCTCTTGCAATTAATACCAGCCTTTGTTCGCCCTGTGTAAGTTTATTGAACGGAAGATGGGCTTTGTGCTGCAGTTGCAACAGCTGCAGCCATTCGAATGCCGAACGTAACTGCATATCGCTGGGCACGGTGTACAAACCTATCTGATCAAGAAAACCGGAGACGATCATTTGTAATAAAGTATGTCTTGTTGCAAACAGATCGGTCATGGCAGGAGTGAGGTAGCCCACTTTTTCTTTAATACTCCATACGGTTTCGCCGCTGCCTTTTTTTCGGCCAAACAAAAACAACTGCTGACCATATCCTTTTACATTATCGCCGGTAATCATGGTGAGCAATGTTGTTTTGCCCGATCCGTTAGGTCCTTTCAGTTGCCAGAACTCACCTCGGTTGATGGTCCAGTTAATATGCTGCAACACCTGTCGCCCGTCGTAGCTCACATGTACATCGGTAAAACGAACGAGTTCGTCGCTGCTAAGATTGTATTGATGCAAGGGTGCAGGAACAATGGTTTCTTCAGCTGATCCACTGTCATCCTCTGATTCGTTCAGTGGAATAAACACTCTGTCTGCAGATGGCGTTAAACGGTTTGAAATAAATGCAAGCAAATCTTTCTTTCGATGTGCCAGTTGAATAAAGCAGATGCTGTTGGCAGCAACATGCAACTGTTCTTTTAATGCTTCCTGTGTGGCAATATCTAAATTGTCGAATACATTATCCAGCACTAACACATCGGGTTGTAGCGAAAGTAAATGTTGCAGCAGTACTTTTTTCTGTTCACCGCTCGACATAGAACGGAGTGTTTGCACACGGGTTGCTTCAATGCCGCAGTAGCCATGTATATCTTCTTCGAGTAAATATTGTTGTACTGTGTAGGCTGAAAATAACTGCACCGCAGCAGAAGCGGTTACGCCAAAGGAACCAACCTCTCTTTTATCCAGCAACTGTTGAATAAACTGCTGTTTGTTAAACGTGTTCGAAAGAAAAATGCCAAAATGCTGCATTGCACGAAGATAATGCCGTAATAAAAAAAGCGGGTGTTTTCACAACCCGCTTTTGGCTAAATCGAAAATAAGGTAATGGTTAGGTGGTTGTTTATAATTGAACAGGCTTCACAGTATAACCCTGTTTACGTAGTAAGTTGATAACACCGATATCGCCGCCGAGGTGCGCTGCACCAACTGCAAAAAAGCAGGCTTTTGCTTCCATGTTTTTTTGCATTACAGGAATCCAGTTGTTGTTGCGTTTTACCAACAATTCATTCTGTGCATCCATTAATTCCGGCGATGCTGTGGTGAGATTGAACAGCGCTTCCAAATCCTGCTGCTTGTATACAGCGACCAGCTTTTTAAACTCTTCAATACTTTTATCAAAGTTGTTGACCATGGTTTGCAGGTTCGCTATTTCCACGCTGTCGGGAATGCCATCAAAAACTGCAATCTGGTCTTCCATTTTTTCAAGGCCTTTGATATCTTTTTTTTCTTTTGCGGCAATGGCCATAAATGTTTGTTCGTACGATTCTCTTGTACTGCAGCTTAACGACTTTTCGGTAAGCATCGTCATCAGCATTAAGGGTTTAAACGTGTTAAACATAACTGCAGACATGCCTGTTATTTTCTGATACTTCTTATCAAACTCTTTAAATGCACTGTCGCCAAACAGTTGTTTAATGCTTTGGCCTTTGGGCAGCTGCATCATGGTCATCATCTTCATCATCATGGCCGGGTCGTCCATATCAAGTTCCAGAAATACTTCTTCAGCTGCTGTAAATTTTGTGCGTACCACCTCAGGTAAAAAGAAATCTTCTTTACAAATCATGTGTACGGTACCAAACAGGTAAGACGGTTGTTTCAGGTTTTTACCGCTTATTTCCCAAAGTAAACTTGTTTCGTTTTTTGTTTGTCCGTAACCTACGCAGCTTACCACTGCTGCCAGTAAAAGCACAAATGTTTTTTTCATGTTCATTTATTTTTATTCTTCTTCGTTCATTTCGTTTACAATCTGTTTCAGTTTTTCTGCATGTTGCCCGTAGAGTTTACGCACATACCATTTATTTAAAAAGTAGATAGGTACTGTAAGCACGGCAGAAATAATTGTTACGGCTAAAAAGAAGTAACCAAACGATAAGGGTTCTTTAGCACGCAACTGTTGTATTTCGGGTGAGGAAAAAAACATGACAGCAGACACGAAGATGACCGTAAACGGAAACAATACCGTTCCGGAAATCATATAAAAGCGAATGTATTTTTCCAGAATACGTACCTGTTGCTGCAGGTTCGATTTTACTTCGCAGGTAACACATTCCATTTGTTTGAGCAGATTACGTTTGCGTATGTAATACACAATGTATAAGAGCCCAACTATAAAAAACATAAGCGGGATGGTAAGGATAAGCCCTTTGAATTGCAATACATAGTCAATAATAACCCAGGCGTATAATAAAACAACCACCCACATTTCAACGGTGAGGTTGCGTTTCATTTTTGCAATTGGACTTTTCGATTTTTTTTGCAGCAACAGCTGCAGCTCCTGTTCAGAAGTCTGCGTGTGCTTTGGCTCAACTGTGCCCCACATTTCTTTTAGCTGATCAAGTTCCATACGCTTCTGCTTTAGTTAATGAACGTAATTTTTCTTTAATGCGGTTCATTTTAACCCGCAATGCACCATTGCCGATACCGAGAATTTCTTCCATTTCATCATAACTCTTGTCTTCGAGGTATAACATTACAATGGCCTTCTCTACTTCGCTCAAGCGGCTGATGGCTGCATACATTTGTTGCAGTTTTTCTTCTTTTAGTTTTTCTTCATCTGTTTCGGCCTCGTCCCGTGGAATAAACTCCGGAAAGCTTAAGGCAACTTTTCGTGATTGTTTGCGCAGGTTACTAATGGCGGTGTTCAGTGCAATCCTGTACATCCATGTACTTATTTTTGCTTCGCCCCTGAAACTGCTGAACGCTTTCCATAGCTGAATAACAATTTCCTGGTACAGGTCATCTCTGTCCGCATCATTGCGGCCATACAGATGGCATACCTTGCGAATAATACCTTGGTGCTCCTGCACCAGCAGCAGAAAATCCTGTTCAGTCCGGGTGGTCATTCAACCAATTGGTTTACGTATTTGTATTGGTAGTACAAAAATGAATTAAGTTACACGCAAAACAGAAATTATTATGGCCAAGAAAATGTACCATTTGGCGCATTGCACAACCTGCCAGGCAATTATTAAAGAAACGGGTGCCGATAAGGCGGGTTTGGAATTTCAGAACATACGGGAAGAGAAGATGACGAAAAAGCAGCTGGAAGAAATGAAGAAGCTGGCGGGCAGCTACGAAGCATTGTTTAGTCGCAGGGCATTAAAGTATAAAGAACTCGGTTTAAAGGATAAACAACTTACGGAAGAGGATTACAAGAACTACATTCTGGAAGAAGATACATTTCTGAAACGCCCCGTAACAATCGTAAACGAACAAATCTTTATCGGTAACGATAAAAAAACAGTCGAAGCCTTGAAAAAAGCGCTGCAATAAAGTAATTTGTTTGTTCTCTGTCATAATTGATCAAAGAAGGGTTGCGGAAATGCTAAAAATCAACTGAATTGGTAGACTAATTTAAAGAAGCCTTATTTTCGCATGATTGTTTATTCAGAAAATGACTGATCGTTCGTTTGTAAAAGGCGGATGGTTTTAAATACATTAGATCATGAGTGCTTTTCCCGGCTATCTGCTCAGCAGTAATTTCCCGTCGAGGAATACAGTGGTTTCGTTTACGGAAGAGTTGATCAATTGTCTTTTTCCAATGGTGAGTGATGCTGCTGACTATATTGAGCAGCAATGCAGCGCCAACGCATCGCTTCGAAAACAGCTGGTTGAAATACTCACGCCATTATCGCAACGGTACGAGTTGGATGTACAAGGAATCACCAATGCTTATTTAACCGATCTGGCTATAATAAAAGCAGCGCTTATACAAGATGCCGAATTAATACTTGAGTTTGATCCTGCAGCGTATTCTGTTGAAGAAGTGATTCTGTCTTATCCTGGCTTTTATGCCATTATGATTTACAGGCTTACACATCCGTTATATAAACTTACTGTTCCTATTCTTCCCCGCATGATGAGTGAGCTGGCGCACAGCAAAACAGGTATCGATATCAATGCCGGTGCAGCAATTGGTTGTCCGTTCTTTATTGATCATGGTACGGGTGTAGTTATCGGCGAAACAACTGTAATTGGTAAGAATGTAAAAATTTATCAGGGGGTAACGTTGGGTGCATTGGCAGTGCGCAAGGAAGATGCACAAACAAAACGACATCCCACAATCGAAGACAACGTGGTTATTTATGCCAACAGTACCATTCTTGGTGGTAAAACAGTGATTGGGCACGACAGTATTATTGGCGGCAATACCTGGATCACCGAAAGTGTAATACCACACAGTGTGGCGTATAACAAAAGCCAGATCATCATCACCGATAAAAAAGATTTTACAGAGCCCCTCAATTTCATCATATAAAAAACTAAATACAGTAAACACATGAAAGCAAATAATATTCTCGAAACAATTGGAAACACACCGCATGTACGCATTAACCGTTTATTTTCTGCTGATGTGGAAGTGTGGAGTAAACTGGAACGTGCAAACCCCGGTGGCAGCATTAAAGACCGTATTGCTTTGAGTATGATAGAAGATGCAGAAGCAAAAGGTATTTTAAAAGAAGGAAGTGTAATTATTGAACCAACCAGTGGTAACACCGGTATTGGTTTGGCGATGGTAGCTGCGGTAAAGGGTTACAAAATTATTCTGGTGATGCCGGAGAGTATGAGTATTGAACGCCGTAAGTTGATGAGCGTATATGGTGCTACGTTTGAATTAACGCCACGTGAAAAAGGAATGAAGGGTGCTATTGCAAAAGCAACAGAATTGGTTGAAACAACTCCCAACAGCTGGATGCCGCAGCAGTTTGATAACCCGGCGAACATTGATGTACATGTAAAAACAACTGCACAGGAAATTATTGCCGATTTCCCCGATGGACTTGATTATTTAATTACAGGTGTTGGTACAGGCGGACATATTACCGGTGTTGGCCGTGAATTGAAAAAGAAATTCCCCAATGTAAAAGTGTTTGCTGTTGAACCGGAGCTTTCTCCTGTAATTAGTGGCGGCGAGCCTTCACCGCATCCAATACAAGGTATTGGTGCCGGATTCATACCTTCAAACTTACATACCGATGTATTAGATGGTGTAATACAGGTAAGTAAAGATGATGCGTTTGCATATGCACAACGTGCAGCGAAGGAAGAAGGTATTTTCCAGGGAATATCAAGCGGCGCAACAATGGCTGCTGTTGCAAAGAAATTACCCGAAATGCCAAAGGGTAGTAAAGTATTAATTTTTAACTATGATACCGGTGAGCGTTACTTTAGTGTAGATGGATTGTTTTAATCTGTTAAACTGATTTAAAAAAAAGCGAGCCGTGGAATTTCGACGGCTCGCTTTTTATATGCTCATTTTTTAAACACTTAGCTTACTATCCGCAGCTTTGCATAATTCAGCATAATTTTCTTCTCACCATTCAGTTCAAACTTTACTGTTGCTATGGGGTTGTGTGCACTGCCTTCCATTTTAATTACTTCGCCAAAACCAAATTTCTGATGTTCCACTTTTTGACCCTCCTGTAAATTGCTGGTATCGCTTGCAACAAAATCGGCTGCCGGTTTATGTTCAATTGTTTGCGGTCTGTTTGGCGGAGTTATGTACGATGGTTTGGCGGAAGTTGTTTTTGGTGGAGCGCCGTAACGCTTTTCTGCTTTTGCTGCATCATCGTAATCATTGCTCTTGTTACCGAAGCCGCCTTTCATACGTTCAAATGCTGAGCCGCTGCCAAACGAAGAACCGGACGATTGGTTGCGTAATCCGCCACCTGCAAAACTTTTATCTACATACTGCTCGGGCAATTCATCTAAGAAGCGGCTGGGTTCGTTTTGTACAATTTGTCCAAACTTATAACGGGTGTTGGCATAGGTGATCCACAGTTTCTTTTTTGCACGGGTGATGACTACATAAAACAAACGACGTTCTTCTTCCAGCTCTTCACGTGTGTTAATGCTCATGGCACTGGGGAAGAGCATTTCTTCTAAACCTGCTGCAAATACACATTCAAACTCAAGGCCTTTTGCAGCATGGATGGTCATCAGTTTTACATTGTCTGCATCGGGGTCTTTATCATCTGCATCGGTTAGTAAGGTAATCTGTTGCAGATAGGCACCTAATGTAACCGATCCGAGTTTCTTTTGTTCTTCCGTTTGTGCAGGTGCAGCATCAAACGAAATTTCCTGTTGAGGTTTGTTTGGTTCATCAAACAGGTTTTCTTCTTCAATCATTACACCATCATCATCAATCTGCTGACGGTTACTGGTATCGTCTACCCATTCTTTAATAGAGTTGAGTAACTCCTGGATGTTTTCGTAACGCTGTAAACCTTCGGTACTCTTATCGTTAAATAATTCTTTGACGATATTGGTTTGCTTGCCCACATGCACTGCCACATCGTATGCATTATTCTTTTGTAACATGCTGGCAAAGCTGCGGATCATGGTTACAAAATTGTCAATGGCTTCAAGCGTGCCTGCTTTAAATCCGTATTGCTGCGCACGGGTAAGCACTTCCCACATGCTGATGTTTTGTTCATTGGCATACAACACACATTTATCAACCGTTGTTTTACCAATACCACGAACGGGATAATTAATAATGCGTTTCAAAGCTTCTTCATCACGTGGATTAACAATGAGCCGCAGGTAAGCAATAAAATCTTTAATCTCTTTCCGCTGATAGAAACTGATACCGCCATAAATAATATAGGGAATACCCATGCGGCGTAAACTTTCTTCAAACGCACGGCTTTGTGCATTGGTGCGGTAAAGGATTGCAAAATCTTTATTGCGGTAATGGTTGCGGAGCTTTTGTTCCTGTATCGTATCAGCTACAAATTTTCCTTCATCATTATCCGTAAGTGTGCGCACAAGACGCAGCTTTTCGCCATCTGCATTATCGGTAAAAAGTGTTTTTTCAATTTGTCCTTTGTTGTTGGCAATAACTTCGTTGGCAACGTTGAGGATGTTTTTTGTACTGCGGTAATTCTGTTCCAGTTTAACCACGTGCACATTGTCGTAATCTTTCTGGAACTGTAAAATATTTTCGATGGTTGCGCCTCGGAAACTGTAAATACTTTGTGCATCATCGCCCACCACACATACATTTTCATGCATCGCACCTAACAGTTTAATTACTTCGTACTGGGCAGGATTGGTATCCTGGTACTCATCAATCATGATGTATTTAAACCGACGCTGGTATTTGCTTAAGCTTTCGGGCACGTTTTTCAGTAGCTCATAAAACTTAATCAGCAAATCATCAAAATCCATGGCGCCGTTTTTAAAACAACGCTTGGTATACGAATCGTAGATCTGTGCAATGGCCGGACGGTTGGCACGCATATCTTCCTGTTGCAAATGCCAATCGTTCTTGTATTCTTCTGCATTTACCAATGCATTCTTTGCCGATGAGATGCGGTTGTACACAGCCGCAGGTTTGTAGTGCTTATCATCGAGGTTCATTTCGTTGATCACTGTTTTGATCACACTCTTTGCATCGTCTGTATCGTAAATGGTGAAGTTAGATGGGTAGCCGATCTTGGTTGCTTCGCTGCGCAAAATTCTGGCAAACACACTGTGGAAGGTGCCAATGTATAAGTTGCGGGCTTCGTGGTTGCCGAGGATGTGCTCCACACGCTCCTTCATTTCCTTGGCCGCTTTATTGGTAAATGTGAGTGCCAGTATATTGAATGCATCTACACCTTTCGCCATTAAATGTGCAATACGGGTAGTAAGTACTTTTGTTTTGCCACTGCCTGCACCGGCCACTATCATCAACGGTCCGTTAATGGTAGTTACCGCTTCTTTCTGCCGCTCGTTCAATCCGTTTAAATAATCAATCATACAACAAAATAAGCCTGCAATTTACAGGATGCAGGTGGGAGATAGGTTGCTGTGCGAAAAGAAAATTAATAAGCACTTACAGTTTTTTATAGAGCGTACAAAAGACAATGCTCTCGTTAAATTTATAAAAAGGGTAAATGAAAGCTGGCAATATAAAGCTGAAACATAGAAACCACGGGCTTTCTGTGTTGAAACCATAACAGAATAATAACCGCCTTTTTCCCTTGCCACCCCGCTAAAATGACTTACCTTTGCCGCCTTAAAATCGGCGGTATTTTTGTTTCAAACTGCCTAACACACTGAGTATGAATATTCGTAACATAGCAATTATTGCACACGTTGACCATGGTAAGACTACCTTGGTTGACAAAATTTTACACGCAACAAAGGTTTTCCGTGATAATCAGGAAACCGGCGACCTCATCATGGACAGCAATGACCTTGAGAGAGAGCGTGGTATCACCATCTTCTCAAAAAACGCAGCCGTTACTTACAATGATGTAAAGATTAACGTAATCGATACCCCTGGCCACGCCGATTTTGGTGGTGAGGTAGAACGTGTATTAAAAATGGCCGATGGTGTAATTCTGTTGGTGGATGCGTTTGAAGGACCAATGCCACAAACACGTTTCGTGTTACAAAAGGCATTGCAGTTAAACCTGAAGCCGATTGTGGTAATTAACAAGGTTGATAAACCTAACTGTCGCCCTGATGAAGTGCATGATGCGGTGTTCGAATTATTCTTTAACCTCGATGCAACTGAAGAGCAACTGGATTTCCCTACTTATTATGGTAGCGGTAAAAACGGTTGGTTCAACGATTCGTTAACAGAAATTGACAATATCAATCCATTGCTGGATGGTATTATTAAATATGTACCTGCACCAAAAGTGGCGGAAGGTCCGTTACAGATGCAGATTACATCACTCGATTATTCATCTTTCCTTGGCCGTATTGCTATTGGTAAAGTAAGCCGTGGTTCAATTAAAGAAAACCAACAGGTTGCTTTAATGCAGGCCGATGGTACAGTTCGCAAACTGAAAGTAAAAGAACTGTATGTGTTTGAAGGCATGGGTAAGAAGAAAGTAGCTGAAGTAATTGCCGGCGATCTTTGTGCAGTAGTGGGTGTGGAAGATTTTAATATTGGTGATACATTGGCCGATGCTGAATTTCCGGAAGCATTACCGGTTATCAGTGTAGATGAACCAACAATGAACATGTTGTTTAGTGTAAACAACTCACCTTTCTTTGGTAAAGATGGTAAGTTTGTTACAAGCCGTCACCTGCGTGACCGCTTAATGAAAGAAACAGAAAAGAACCTTGCACTCCGTGTAACAGATAGCGAAGATGGTGATAGTTTGGTGGTGTACGGTCGTGGTATTCTTCACCTCGGTATCTTAATTGAAACCATGCGTCGTGAAGGATATGAGTTAACAGTAGGTCAACCACAGGTTATTACCAAAGAGATCAACGGTAAAAAACACGAACCATACGAAACACTGGTGGTAGATGTGCCGCAGGAATTTGCAAGTAAAGTAATTGACCTCGTTACACGCCGTAAAGGTGAAATGCTGGTAATGGAAACCAAAGGTGAAATGCAGCATTTGGAATTTGATATTCCTTCACGTGGTTTAATTGGTTTGCGTACACAAATGCTTACTGCAACAACAGGTGAGGCTGTAATGGCACACCGTTTCAGCGAGTACAAACCTTGGAAAGGTGCTATCCCCGGCCGTAACAACGGCGTATTACTTTCGAAGTTCCAGGATAAAACAACCGGTTATTCAATTGATAAGTTGCAGGATCGTGGTACTTTCTTTGTTGATCCGGGTGAAGATGTATATGCAGGACAGATTATTGCAGAACATATTAAACCAGGCGATTTAGTTGTTAACGCAACAGAAGGTAAAAAGTTAACCAACCACCGTGCAAGCGGTAGCGATGATGCAACACGCATTGCGCCTAAAACATTGTTGACGCTGGAAGAATGTATGGAATACATCCAGTTCGATGAGTGTATTGAGGTTACTCCAAACTTCATTCGTATGCGTAAAGTAATTCTTGATGAGGAAGAACGTAAGAAAGTAAGCAAGCAAATGAATGCGCAAATGGCGTAAGCTTTTAAAGATAAGTTTAAAACCTCCCGATTTTTTTCGGGAGGTTTTTTGTTTTAAGGAATGATGGCTATCATTGCAACACCTAAACCAAAAAATAAAAGCAATGAGCGAAACCTCCATTTTTGAACCGGTGTTTTATCCGTACCAGTTTATTTTCCGTATCGGCACCATCCACAACGATTTCAGAGCGGTTGATGCAAGCGGTGTTACCAAGGCATTTGTAAAGCAAAAGCTGTTTAAGTTTAAAGAACATGTACAGGTATTTGCCGATGAAAATCAGGCAGAACTTTTATACAATATCCGTGCAAACAAATGGCTCGATTTTAATACTACCTACAGTTTTGAAAAACCGGATGGCACTTCAATAGGCCGTGTTGCCCGTAAAGGATGGCGTTCGCTCTGGAAAGCGCAATACGAGTTGTATGATGAAAGAGATGTGCAGGACTTAATTATTCAGGAAAAGAATGCGTGGACGAAAGTGGGCGATGCCGTGCTTTCTGAAATTCCGATCCTTGGCATTTTTACCGGGTACTTTTTTAATCCGAGTTATACAGTGAAACGTCCTGATGGTACACTGGTGGCAACATTTAAGAAAGAAGCCTCTTTCTTTGGCCGCAAGTTTAATTTATACCAGGAAGCTCCTTTTGAACAAGGCGAAGAGCAACGTATTCAGTTAGGGTTGATGATGATGGCGTTGCTTGAAAGAAGAAGAGGATAATAGTTATAGAATGATAAAAAGAGGCCGCACAATTTGTGCGGCCTCTTTGCTTAATGTATTTTTTGTTGCAGCAGTTTTTTTACAGAGCTAAACCATTCGTCTTTTAAAATACTCAGCACAATGCTGTCTCTTCGTCCACCTGCTTCAATGGTCATATTACTACGAAGGATGCCTTCTACTGTACAGCCAATTGCTTTCATGGCATTGATAGAAGTAGCGTTTTTTGCATCGGCTCTTAATTCCACACGCTCCACACCCCATTCTTCAAATGCAAATTGCAACAGCAATTGCTTGCAGTTACGGTTCAATCCTGTTCGCTGAAAAGCTTTTCCATACCAGGTGTAACCCAGCTGTGTTGTTTTATTAAACAGTTGAATATCGTAGAAGCGGGTGCTGCCTGCATATTGTTGTGTTGCTTTATCAAACACAATAAAAGGATACTCAATACCCGCAGCTTTGTTTTGCAATGTGGTGCCGATGTAATTCTTCATACCATCTTCACCAGCCGGGCTAATGAGTGAATACTTCCACACATCAGCTTCGTTCAATGCAAAAGGCAACAGGTGCTCATAATCGCTTTCTGCCAAAGGACGAAGCAATACACGATCGTTTTCTAAAACGATATTTTTATTACTGATGTTTTCGATCATCCTTCAACACGTTTAATGTCTGCACCAAGTTTGCGTAAACGTTCATCAATGTATTGATAGCCTCTGTCGATTTGTTCAATGTTTTGAATAACGCTTTTTCCTTCGGCACTTAAAGCTGCAATGAGCAATGCCTGCCCGGCACGGATATCGGGGCTGCTCATGGTAATGCCTCTCAGCTTTTGTTCACGTTCCAAACCAATAACTACTGCACGGTGCGGATCGCAAAGAATGATCTGTGCACCCATGTCGATCAGTTTATCTACAAAGAACAAACGGCTTTCAAACATTTTCTGGTGTATGAGTACACTTCCTTTTGCCTGTATGGCTGTAACTAAAACAATGCTCAATAAATCGGGAGTAAAGCCCGGCCATGGGTGATCGTAGATAGTTAATACACCACCATCAAAATAGCGGCTTACTTCATAAATCTCTTGTTCGGGGATATGAATATCATCTCCTTCAATATTTACTGTTATACCTAGCTGGCGAAACTTATCAGGTATAATGCCTAAGTGATCAACCGATGCGTTTTTGATGCGGATATCGCTTTGTGTCATTGCAGCTAAGCCGATGAATGATCCTACTTCGATCATATCAGGTAAAATGCGGTGTGCAGTTCCACCCAAATAATCTACACCTTCAATGGTTAAGAGGTTGCTGCCAATGCCGCTGATTTTTGCACCCATGCGATTCAACATGGCACATAGTTGCTGTATGTATGGTTCGCATGCTGCATTGTAAATAGTTGTTGTTCCATTGGCCATGCTCGCTGCCATTACAATGTTGGCAGTGCCTGTTACCGAAGGTTCATCAAGTAACATATTAACGCCTTGTAATTTGTTGGTGGTAAGATGAAAGAAACCATCTTCTGCATGATAGTTAAATGCAGCGCCTAATTTTTCAAAACCAATTACGTGTGTATCTAATCTTCTGCGCCCGATTTTATCGCCGCCCGGCTTCGGAATAAATGCTTTTTTATAACGTGCAAGCATTGGGCCAGCAAGCATAACGCTGCCACGAAGCTTTCCACTTTTCTTTTTAAAGCGCTCGCTGTGTAAGTAATCAATATCCACATCATCTGCCTGGAAAATACAAGTATCACGCTGCGGTCGCTCAATTTTCACATTCATTTCACCCAGCAATTCAATCAGTAGATTTACATCTACAATGTCTGGTATATTAGTAATGGTAACTTTTTCCGGAGTCAGCAATACTGCACTGATGATTTGCAGAGCTTCATTCTTTGCGCCTTGAGGAACGATATCGCCTTTCAGCTTTTTGCCGCCTCTTACTTCAAATGCGTTCATATAAATAGTTATGTAATAAGTGTAGTGTGATCGAGTAACAAAGTACAGGGAAATAAAAAAGGTTAACAAGAAATTCTCTTATTAACCTTTCAGATTTTTTACTGCTTAACCGGTCTAGTAGCGCTTTTTAAACTTACCACCGCCGCCGCCACGGTTATCACGGCCGCCGCCTCTGTTATCTCTGCCACCGCCGCCACCGTTGCGCTGCTGAAAATGCTTTTTGAATTTACCACCGCCGCCGCCACGGTTTTCACGGAAATCATCGCTGGGTCGGTATTGACGAACAAATGGCCTGTTGTTGAACTCAAGCTCGCCTTTTGTTAAGGCGCTCAGTTCTGCCTGAATTGCATCGTCATGAATATTTTCTTTGTGCCAGTTGTTGTACGCCAGCTTCATGTAATAAGCAATGGCATTGGCAAAGCCCTGTTTCTTTTCGGGGTTCTCTTCCTTCAGCGCTTTATCAATCACCACTTCAATGTTTTTACCGAGGTGATTATAGCGGGGATGACGCTTGGGATAAGGCAAACGCTCGGGTTTTGCTTTTAACGATTCCCTTGTAGGAATGGGGTAAGGGCTGTCCACATCCAGTTTAAAATCTGAAATAAGGAACAGGTGGTCCCAAAGTTTATGACGGAAATCTTCTACATTTTTTAAATGCGGGTTCAGAAAGCCCATCAGCTCAATTACTACATGTGCCTGCTCCTGGCGCTTCTGGCGATCCTCGATTGTAATAATATGATCGACCATTTTCTGGATGTGCCGTCCATACTCACGAATGGTCAAATGATTCCTTGTTGTATTGTATTCCATAAAATGAATAAAAGCAAATGTAAGCAAAGGGTTGATAAAAAAAGCTGCCCTTTTGAGGGGGCAGCTGGTTCCAGTGGTAAACTATGACTATCAAAAAAACTATTGTCTTACTATTTTCTGTGTTGTAATGTCACTTCCATCGATGATTTGTAAAAGATACATACCACTGTTGAGAGAGCCGGTTTGTAACACATTATAACCGGTTGTTGTACGACCGTTAGCAACGGCACGACCGCTCATATCCAGTACACGCCAATTAAAGTTGCCTTTACTGTTAAGAGCGATTTCATTTTTATTAATGATATTGGTCACAACATCAAATTTTGTGTTGTTTGTTACTTCACGCAATGCAACTACGTTTGAGTAGTATTTAAGCTGCGAAGCGGTTGTTACCAGCAGACGGTAGAAAATAGTTTTCTTTTCTGTAGGCTGATAATCGTAAGCTGTGCTGTTGCCGCCTACTTTTTGTAAAGCTGAAAAGCTGCTGCCGTTTGTTGATGTTTCAATTGAAATACTTTCAATTGGCTCATCGGCAACTATGTTCCAGTTTAATTCGTGTTTGTTATTAGCAGCACGACCGTTTAACTTCATACTTTGTACAGGCAATGCTGATGGTAAAGCTGCGCCAGCAATTGAGTAATCGCCAAGCATACCATAGTTAGATACATTTGAGTTTGACACGTTTGAGATGCTCAGATAATATGTACCGGTGTTAATGTTACTATCAATTGACACATCTAAGGAATTAAGCGGATTATAGCTATTGATTACGTTGCCACGTGAATCAAGGATACTCATTCTAATATCTACGTTTGGTTTTGTACTTGTGCCAGCAGAACCTTTTGCTGTTATTTGAAAGCGTGATGAAGAGGTTACATCAATCTTAAAAATATCCACATCGGAGGTTGTATTGATTTGGCTGTTGATTGTAAAACCTGTTGTAGATGGTTGATTGTTTAATTGCGCTGTTTGAACCATTGGTACTGCAGTTGCCTGGCGGTATGTATTACCTACAGAGTCTGTTTTATAACCAAAACCATTTGCACTACCTGAAAGGATTGATAAATCATCTTGTATAGTAGAACATGAGTATGTTGTTCCTTTATGCCAGAGAGTAAGTGTTTTACCATAACTGTTACCCATTATTGGCGCCCAACTTGTTTCACCTGAACCTGTGCCAGGATTGTATTCATAAACGTAATTACAATTTGCATCATAAAGTGTTTGATGATAAAGACCTAATGTGTGACCTGTTTCGTGTGAACAAGCTTCACCAATATTTTTTTCATTATAACCAAGCAGATTTGCGAATACAAATCCGGGAATTTCCATGCCCCAACGGAATGATTCAAGGTAGGCAACTCCACCGGCACTACCATACCAACTGCTGTATGCAGTAACAATAATGCGCTGTCTTTTGTTAATTGGCGCAGCAAAGTAAACTGTAGAATCTGTTGTAACGTTAATGTTAAACGGATTGAAATCTTCTGCAACCTGGTAAAAGGTTGTCGTAATTTTTGAATCTGTTAAGCCTGAAGGAGTAGCATAAAATGGTGTGCCGCTATTCCAATACGGTGTGCTTACAGTTTGTCCGTCGAAATCAAGAAAAATGGTTGCGCTTGCTCCTGGATTACTATTGAGTTTTGGTACCTGCGCTTGTGCAGTAAAAGCTGTTGTTGCAAAAACAGCAACTAAGCTCATGATGAGATTACGTGTCATAGTTATTGGATTTTATGGTTTATCAATACCCGCTGGAACAGGTATTTTAGTCAGCTAACATATGTGATACCTGTTTTTTATTCCAGGTATAGTTACCGGTAACAGGATCTTTTTCCATCATCAGCATATCGCTGTGTTTTTTACTGATCATGATACCACGGTAGGTAACAGTTTGATCGGGTAAAGTTGTTTTTGAAATGGAAAGAAGAAGACCGGGACGATCTGTAGATTGTATTGTTACAGTAGTTAAACCGGGAGCATCACTTGTAATAGATGTAACCTGACCTTTCAACCGGAGACCGTTTGTAATAAACAGATCAACCTGTTGATTTAAGCGGAAGTTCATAACATCATTAATAAAAGTTTGCGAAGGTGCAAAGCGGCTGCTAACAGTACCAAACATTGCTGGTTTACTGTCATGTTTTTGACGTCCTGATTCAAATGTAACTTCTTGCGAGAAGGAGTAAGTAGATAAAATACTTAATGCAAGTACTAAGACTAGCTGTTTCATAGAATACGGTTTTGATAGTGAATACTGGATTACATAACAAATGTAGAGAGCGCTTTTATTTCATGCAATAGGTGTTAACCTATAAAAAAAAATTGACCCCGCTGGAAAGCGGGGTCGTTTACCCAAAATCCACATTGTAAAACCATCAATGTATCCTGACTCTTCCCTGTTGCGAAAGAATTATTTATAAATCATAAACAGCAGATAATTAGTTGCTTATGATATTTTTGTTCAACTCAAAGACATCTTATAATTAGCAATTACTGTTCCAAACTTTTCAGCCCCGAATTTTTTTTTATGCGAATGAAAATCTTTTTGAATTTTAAGTGAAAACGCTAATAATCGAGACCGTATTTTCTGCAGTTTCAGTACTCTTAAACCGCATTTGCATATTCAAAAGCATATTTTTTCTTCATCAAAAGCAAAACTAATTGCCTGTTCGCTCAATTCCTATAGTACTTCTTTTGAATAACTGCTTAGGAATTCAACGATCATGCCTGCACGATTTGCGTATTTATTGCAGCAGGCACGTGAAAAATTATCAATCGTTTTCAAACTTAACTTTGCGCTCACTTTATGGTGATTGCAGTCAATACAAGAGCATTACTTACCGATAAACTTGAAGGGTACGGTTATTATATAGACGAACTTTTTTCACGCATCGTAAAAAATCATCCCGAGCATGATTTTTATTTCTTTTTCGACAGGGCATTTGATGAAAAGTTTATTTATGCGCCCAATGTTCATCCTGTAATTATTAAACCGCAAGCCAGGTTTCCGTTTGCTTGGACAGTTTGGTACAACTGGATGGTGCCATTGTATTTAAGACGTATAAAGGCGGATGTATTTGTTAGTTCAGACGGGTTCTGCTCATTAACCACGAACGTTCCGCAGTGCCTTGTTGTACACGATCTTGCTTTTTTGCATTACCCTCATTTTATTTCAAAAGCGCATCTCAGCTTTTATCAAAAAAATACCAGGCGCTTCCTAAACAAAGCAAAGCAAGTGGTCACTGTTTCTGAGTATTCAAAACAGGATATTCTGCAGCATTTTCAGGTACCGGCCAGTAAACTGAATATAGTAGGCAATGCCGCAAATGTAATATTTCAGCCTGTAGATTATGAAGAGAGTGAAAAGGTGAAAGCAAAATACACAGCTGGAGCAGAATTCTTTTTATATACAGGGTCTATTCATCCACGAAAGAATTTAATTAATCTGCTGAAGGCGTTTTCACAATTTAAAAAGCGGCTTCGCAGTAATATGAAATTGGTAATTGCCGGACGGCTGGCCTGGAAAACAGATGCGTTTACCAAACTTCTCAGCACATTCAAATTTCGGCACGATGTTGTGCTGACCGGCTATATTGATCGTCAGGAGCTTGCCTTATTAACCGCCTCAGCTTACGCCATGGTTTACCCATCGTTTTTCGAAGGCTTTGCAGTGCCGCCATTAGAAGCGTTGCAATGCGGTGTGCCGGCCATTGTATCAAATACCAGCGCTATGCCCGAAGTGGGTGCCGATGCTTATTTGTACGTAAACCCGGAAAGTGCAGAAGATATTGCCGAGAAAATGATGCTGATCTATAAAGACGAAGCCCTGCGCAGCCGGTTAATTATCAATGGAAAGGAACGGGCGGCGATTTATAACTGGGATGAGGCTGCTGAAAAAATGTGGCACTGTATTCAACTGGCTGCCACAGCCGAATAACGTACCTTTGCTCCTCAATTTATACTATGCATAAAAGTAATATTTCAATTGACGTATATCTGGACGACCAGAAAGTGCCCGAACAAATTAAATGGAAAGCCAGCGACAGCAGCGCCGACATGGAGCAGGTGGCCAAAGCGATGATGGTTGCATTTTGGGACGGTGCAGATAAATCGGCTCTTCGTATTGACCTCTGGACAAAAGATATGATGGTCGATGAAATGGCTGATTTTTATTATCAGTTGTTAATGACCATGGCCGATACATTTAACCGTGCCACCAACCAGCCCGAGCTGAGTGCAGAAATGAAAGAGTTTGCAAAAGGCTTTATGGCAAAATTCAAAAAAAGTCAACTTCAACAAAATCAGTAACAGCATATGAGTCTCGAACAAAACATCATGGCGAAAATGAAAGACGCCATGAAAGCAAAAGACGAAGCAGCCTTGCGTGGTTTAAGAGCAATTAAAGCAGCTATTTTGCTGGCTAAAACATCGGGCGGTAGTGGAGAAATTACAGCCGATGATGAAATTAAACTGTTGCAGAAACTGGTGAAACAACGGAAAGATTCGTTAGAAATTTTTCAGCAACAGAACCGTACCGATCTGGCACAGAAAGAAGAGGAGGAAATAAATATCATTGAACAGTTTTTGCCCAAACAACTGGGAGCTGATGAGCTGAAGACGATTGTTGCCGGCATTATTGCCGAAGTAGGTGCAACTTCCGCTGCAGATATGGGCAAAGTAATGGGCGCCGCCAGTAAACAACTTGCTGGCCAGGCCGATGGCAAAACTATCAGCGCTGTGGTAAAAGAGCTTTTAAGCAAGTAATACATGTTTATTGATATTCTTGTGGCTATAGCCCTGGTGTTTGCTACCGTTAAGGGAATCCGCAATGGGTTAATCATTGCGGTGTTTTCTATACTGGCTTTTATTATAGGGTTAGCTGCTGCACTTAAATTAAGTACTGTAGTGGCATCCTGGTTGGCACAATCAACCAATATCAACGTACAATGGTTACCGTTTCTGGCATTCGCACTTGTATTTTTATTAGTGGTGCTGGCCGTACGATCGGTTGCAAAATTGATTGAGAAAGCAATGGATCTTGCATGGATGGGTTGGTTAAATAAGCTTGGTGGTGTGTTGATATATGCCTGTATGTATCTGCTTATTTTAAGTGTGTTGTTTTTTTATGGTACACAGCTGAAACTGATAACTGAAGAAGCAAGAACAACATCTGTTGCATATGCATATATTGCACCGGTAGGGCCAAAAGTTATAGAGATGATTGGAGTAGTAATACCCATCTTCAGTAATATGTTTTCGGAACTACAGCAGTTTTTCGAAAAGCTGGGAACACAACTGAAGCCACAATAGGATCATTCTGTAACTGAATTACAATTTTTCAGTCAAATCAACTATTTTAGCAATTAACAAGTGTTATTTGCTGCCAATACATGAACTACGAAATTATACAGGAAGGAAAATTCAAATACATTGAAGCGGGCGAAGGCGAGCCGCTCATGTTGCTGCATGGGTTATTTGGTGCGCTAAGTAACTTTAAAGACCTCATCGATTATTTCAGCAAGCGCAATAAAGTAGTTGTGCCGATGCTCCCGTTATTTGATCTGGATCTGCTGCATACAACTGTAGGTGGTTTAGAAAAGCACGTGCAGAAATTTATTGAGTTTAAAGACTATAAGAATATTCATTTATTAGGTAACTCGCTGGGTGGTCATGTGGCATTGGTACATGTGCTGAAGCATCCTGAACGTATAAAATCACTTATACTTACCGGTAGTTCGGGTCTGTTCGAAAACGGAATGGGCGATACGTATCCTAAACGGGGCGATTATGAATACATCCGTAAAAAAACGGAAGTAACATTTTACGATCCGGCCATGGCAACGAAAGAGTTGGTTGATGAGGTATACGATATCGTAAACCAGCGAATTAAAGTTATTAAGGTAATTGCACTAGCTAAAAGTGCCATTCGCAATAACCTGGGCGATGAACTCAAAGAAATTAAAACGCCAACCCTGCTTATTTGGGGTAATAACGATACCATTACACCACCGTTTGTAGGTAAAGAGTTTAATAAACTTATTCCAAACTCAGAACTTCATCTCATAGATAAATGCGGGCACGCTCCAATGATGGAAAGGCCCGATGAGTTTAATGAAATACTCAATGGATTCCTTACCAAATTAAATACACCTGTACCTGTTTAAACCTGATTAAAAATGACAGCCTCCGAACTCATAACAAACGATATCCCCGCTCTACAAGCCACAGATACAGTTCGGCAGGCATTGGATTTCATGGAGGAACACAGGATAAGCGAATTACCGGTTGTTGATCAACATAAATATCTTGGACTAATTACAGAAGACGAAGCAGAAAACGCAGATGAACGTGCTGCTGTATCAACTCTTTTGCACACAGGTGTACCGGTGCAGGTAAACCCCTCCGATTTTTTTCTGGTACCGCTTAAAATGATGCATCAGCAGAAATTAAGTTTGTTGCCGGTTGTTCGTGAAGATGGAGAATTGCTCGGTATTATTACAAGAGAACAATTGCTGCATGCTGCAGCAAATTATAATGCAGCACATGTGCCCGGCGGCATCATCATTCTGCAAATAAAACCAACCAGTTTCTATATTTCCGAAATCGGCCGTATTGTTGAGTCGAATAATGCACGCATTATTCATTTAAATACCTGGACCGATCCTTCTTCGGGCGAATTGATGGTGGCAATTAAAGTAAACAAAAACGATATACAGGATATACTTGCATCGTTTGAACGGTACGAGTATAATGTAATACAGTATTTCGGTGAAAATCTTTCAGAAGAAGAGTTGCGTTTGAATTACGATCACCTCATGAACTATCTTAACATTTAGTTTCTTTTGCCGGGCAATCTTTTCTGCGTTTTTCATAGTACATTTAGAATCTGTCCTTAGCAGAAAATGAATAATGTGGCCAAAACTGATTTATAGCATCTGTTTATTCTTTGTGTTACAAATGGTAACACAGCATTTATCTGCACAACCCTCCGTTGCAATAGACACGGCCAAAGAGCGTCTTCAAAAAATCATTCGTCAATTTCCGGATACGGCCGAACTCATTATTCGGTCAGTTACAATCAACGGGCACAAACGCACAAAAGATTACATTATACTTCGGGAAGTGCAGTTTCGTGCAGGATCAAAATTTTTAAGTAGCCAGTTAGAAGCAGCTATTGAACAGGCAAGAATGAATGTGTTTAACACACAGTTGTTTTTGGAAGTGATACCTCACATAACAAGTTGGGATGAGCGACATGTAGATGTATTGTTTGATGTAAAAGAACGGTGGTATATTTTTCCATCGCCTTATTTTAAACTGGTAGATCGCAATCCGAACCAATGGCTAGTTGAGCAGGGTGGAAGTTTAGAGCGGGTTAACTATGGTTTGAAATTGAATTGGGATAATGTTTCGGGCCGAAGAGATAAACTCAACTTCAATTTCATTAATGGTTATACAAGAGAGTATTCTGTTTTTTACGAACAGCCTTATGCAGATAAAAAATTAGAAAGGGGTTTTCTTGGCGGTATATTTTACAAACAGTCGAGGCAAATGGCCTATGCAACAGACAGTAACAAACAGGTTTTTTTTCCGGTAAGTAATGCACAGATAAATGCATTTGTACGTACAACCGTTAAAGTAGAAGCAGGTTATACCATACGTAAAGGCGTTAATCACCGCCATGCATTTCGGTTGAGTTTTGTTGATGAACTTATACCCGATACCATCGGCTCCATTATTACCAACAATACGATAAAAGGATATCTACCTTATTTTACCGATAACAAATCGAGACAACGCTATGGCGAATTTGTTTACACTTATCAATATTTCAATGCCAACAACAATGTGTATCCCTGGAAGGGTTTTCTGTTCAGCGGATCGTTTACACAACGAGGCTTAGGCGCAAAGGGAATGAACTTGTGGCAGTTTCAGGGTAAAGGCGGTAAGTTTTTTCAATTATCTAAGAAAACATCTGCATCAATTGTTGGTTATTACATGGTAAAAGTTCCGTTTAAACAACCTATGTATAACATGGCTGCACTTGGTTACGGCGATTGGTTTTTACGTGGGCTTGAGTATTATGTAATTGATGGTGTGCAGGCTGGTATTTTAAAATCAACGTTGCGACAGGAAGTAGCCAATATAAATGTGCCCACGTTTATTATTAAAAACGAAAAGTATAAAAAAATACCATTCAAGATTGTTGCAAAAGTGTATGGCGATATTGGTGCAAGCCATTTGCCTGCTGTAAGCAACAGTATTTTAAATAACCGGTTTTTGTATACTTACGGCGCAGGTATAGATGTATTAAGCTATTACGATTTTGTTGCCCGTTTCGAATATTCGTTTAACCAGTTGGGACAAAAGGGATTATTTTTACACATGCGCAGAGATTTTTAAGTCGTTAATAAACTCTGTCTGTAATCTTGTTATCGCTTTACGCCGTTCGAGCTTATAAGTGAAGATAAAATGCATAAACGATGTGGCTGTATATAAATTAATATTAAACAGATGAAAGTAGCAATCTACAGCAGAGTTTACGAGTCTGATCAAAAAGAAGATATTCAGCGCTTATTACAGGAGTTAGAAGCCAACAATATTCAGGCAGTTATATACAGAGGATTTTTTGAACAGATTAAGCAGGATATATCCTTCGGTCACGAGCCGCTTCTGTTTCATTCGTACGACGATCTGGATGATTCATTCGAGTGTATGATCAGTCTTGGTGGCGATGGTACATTACTCGACACGGTTACAATGGTTCGTGATCAGCCCATTCCCTTACTCGGAATTAATTTCGGCCGTTTAGGTTTTTTGGCCAGCATTGGCCGTGAAGAGCTGGAAACAGTAGTAGCCTCATTAAAAAATCATACCTATGTAGAAGATGAGCGTACACTCATCCATCTCGATAGTAACATGCCTTTGTTTGGCGATACGCCTTATGGATTAAATGAGTTCGCTATTCATAAGCTCGATACATCATCCATGATAAAAATACATGCCTACCTCAATGGTGAGTTTTTGAACAGCTATTGGGCCGATGGATTGATTGTTGCCACACCTACAGGTTCTACCGGTTACTCATTAAGTTGTAATGGTCCGGTGGTTTTCCCCGATTCAAGAAGCTTTGTTATTACACCCGTTGCACCACATAATCTCAACGTACGGCCCATTGTGGTGCCCGATAACAATATTATCTCGTTTGAAATTGAAGGCAGAGCCGACAGCTTTCTCTGTACCCTTGATTCACGCAAAGAAATTGTTCAGAAAACCATACAGCTCGCAGTAAAACGGGAAGAGTTTACAGTGAGCCTCATCCGGTTAAATGAAAATAACTTTCTGCAAACATTACGCAACAAACTTTCGTGGGGTCTCGATCGCAGAAATTAAAAAATGCATACACATGGCGCTGCGTATATGAAAACCGTGATATTTGCGTTATTACATTTTTGAGATAATAAACTGATGAAAAAAATCCTCTTTTCTCTTTTTCTGTTAACCCAATTGTCTACAGATCTGTTTGCCCAATACGACGGCTACCGCCACGAAGGTGAGTTTGGTGTGCAGCTTGGTGCGGCTCATTATTTTGGCGATTTAAACCCCAACAAAAAGCTCAACAGGCCGAAAATAGCAGGCGGTGTTTTCTTTCGTAAACAAGTAAACAGTTATGTTGCCGTGCGCATTGGTGCCAATTTTGCCCAGCTTGGCTACAGCGATATTTACGAAAAGAAGAATGAGTTTCGCATGCGCCGCAACCTTAGTTTCAATACCAATCTTTGGGAGTTAATGGTGCAGGGCGATTTTAATTTCTTCCGTTTTAACCCAACCAACCCCGATGAGCGTTTTACACCTTACATTACTTTTGGTGCCGGTGTTTTCAATTTCGATCCTTACGCTTATCTCGATAACACGAAATATTTCCTGCGTCCGCTTGGTACAGAGGGTCAGGGTTCTGCGGCATATCCGAACCGCAAATTTTACTCAACCACGGCATTTGCATTTCCTGTAGGTGTAGGCGTAAAATATGCGCTGAACGATAAAACAAATATCAATTTCGAAATAGCCCACCGGTTTACCACAACCGATTTTATGGATGATGTTTCCGGAACCTATGCTGGTCTTGCTGCTTTTCCGGTTGGTTCGCCGGCTTCTTTTTTGCAGGATCGCAGTTACGAAACAGGCAGCCGTATTGGCGTGGCTGGTTCGCAACGTGGGTTTAGCGGCCAGAAAGATCAATACATCATGGCAACTGTTGGGGTAACCTTCAGTATTACATCTTACAAGTGCCCTTCTGCTGGATATTAAATCGTTTGTGACGCTTTACAGGCGCATCTTTTAACTACTCAGAGTTACTTTTTTGCCCATTTGGCAAGGGTTTTAGCAACACAGTAAAAATTTTGTGCAAAATTTTTACTGTAAATCAGTGTGTTATAAAAGCAGGGTGAAAAATACTTTCCACTTTCTTTGGCAGTTTGCTGTAAGCTAGGCTACCTTTGCGACCCGTTCCAAAAAACGGGATTTTTCTAATAACCACGGGATGGCGTGGTAAAAATTAAATACAATGAGCAAATTACATTTCACTACGAAGCATGCGAACGAGGCTACCGTGCAACGTAACTGGTACGTTGTGGACGGCACCAATCAAACCGTTGGACGCATGAGTTCAAAGATTGCTGCGATCCTTCGTGGCAAAAACAAAGCCTATTACACTCCTCACGTTGATTGTGGCGATTACGTAATCATCATCAACGCAGAAAAAGTAAAATTCACTGGTGATAAAGTGAACTACAAAGAGTACCAAAACTTTAGTGGTTATCCTGGTGGTCAGAAAATTGAAATCGCTAAAGACCTTCTGCGTCGTCGTCCGGAAGTGGTATTGGAGCGTGCAATTAAAGGCATGTTACCGAAGAACCGTCTTGGCCGTAAAATGTACAAGAAGTTGTTTGTATATGCCGGCGATAAACACGCACACATTGCACAACAACCTAAAGAACTGAAGTTCTAATCATTTTCAAATTTTCAAATTTTCAAATTCCTTATAAATGGAAAAGCAAAAAAACGCAGTTGGTCGCCGTAAAGAAGCCATTACCCGTGTGTTTATCAGCAAGGGTACCGGAACAATTACCGTGAACGACAAAAATTACAAAGAATATTTCAGCTTGGTTTATTTACAAAACCAGGTAGAAGCTCCTTTAAAAACAATTGAATCATTAGATAAGTTTGATGTTAAAATCAACGCAAACGGCGGTGGTATTAAAGGTCAGGCAGAAGCAGTGAAACTGGGTATTGCCCGTGCGTTGCTTGAAGTGAATCCTGAATATCGTCCTGTGTTGAAAGCTGCAGGTTTACTGAAGCGTGATCCACGTGGTGTTGAACGTAAGAAATTTGGTAAGAAGAAAGCTCGTCGTAGCTACCAGTTCTCTAAACGTTAATATAGTTTATGGTTGTGGGTTTGTGGTTTATTGTTAAACCACTTTCCCCCGGCCAAACAAGAAACAAGAAACAAAAAACGATAAACAAATTATAATGGAAAATAACACTTCATTACAACAGCAATTACTCGAAGCGGGTGTACACTTTGGTCACCTGAAGAAGAAGTGGAATCCCAAGATGTTGCCTTACATCTTTGCTGAAAAGAAAGGTATTCACATCATTGACCTCAACAAAACTGTTGAAGGTTTGCAGGAAACTGCAGCAGCAATGAAACAGCTGGCACGCAGCGGTAAAAAAATCATGTTTGTTGCTACCAAGAAACAAGCAAAAGAAATTGTTACCGAATGTGCACAAAAAGTAAACATGCCTTATGTAACTGACCGTTGGTTAGGTGGTATGTTAACAAACTTCAACACTGTTCGTAAGAGCGTAAAGAAAATGCAGAGCATTGAAAAAATGCTGAATGACGGTTCTTTCGACAGCATTACAAAGAAAGAGCGTTTGCAATTAAGCCGTGATAAAGAAAAAATGGAAAAAGTATTAGGCGGTATCGCTAATATGAGCCGTATTCCTGCTGCTTTGTTCCTGGTTGATATTGGTCATGAGCACATTGGTTTGGCTGAAGCGAAGCGTTTAGGCATCACTACATTTGGTTTGGTTGATACGAACTGCGATCCGAATAAAGTAGATTACTTCATCCCCGGTAACGATGATGCAACAAAATCGATCGCTATCATTACCCAATACCTCACTGCTGCAATTGCAGAAGGTTTGGCAGAACGCCAGGTTGATAAGGAAGAAGATGAAACTGAAGAAGTAGAAGAAAGAGGTCCTAAATTCGACGAAGGTGAAGAAGGCGGAAGAGACAGAGGTGGTCGTGGTGGCCGTGGTGGTAACAGAGGTGCTGGTGGTAACGCCGGTGGTCCTGGTGGCGCACCGAAGCGTCGTGTACCAAGCACACAAAAACGTACTTCTGCAAGATAATAACAGCAGCAAGTAAAGGTTAAGCAATTAACCTGGTTATAAAACGGAAATGCTTTCTGCTTAAGTTGAACCATCAACATTTGCAGAAAGCATTTTTAAAATTCTAAATTTCAAATTCTAAATAAAATGTCTACTGTAACAATTAGTGCACAGGATATTAATAAGCTCCGCCAGGCAACTGGTGCAGGTATGATGGATTGTCGTAAAGCGTTAACTGAAACAAACGGCGACTTTGAAGCAGCAATCGATTGGTTGCGTAAGCAAGGCCAGAAAGTTGCAGCAAAACGTAGCGATCGTGAAGCGAAAGAAGGTGTGGTAATTGCACAAACAAGTGCAGACCATAAAGTAGGTTTTGTTGTATGCATCAGCTGCGAAACTGATTTCGTAAGTAAGAATGCAGACTTCGTTGCGTTTGCACAATCTATTGCAGATGCTGCCGTAGCTAATGATGTAAAAAGTGTTGATGAACTGAATGCTGCTGAAGTAAACGGTGCAAAAGTTGCTGATCTTATCAACGATAAGCTCGCTGCTATCGGCGAAAAAATCGGTGTAAGCAAGTTTGAGCGTATTGAAGCTCCTTATGTTGCTTCTTACATTCACGGTGCTTACCGTATGGGTGTATTAGTTGGTTTGGATAAAGAAGCTGCTGAAGCAGGTAAAGATGTTGCCATGCAGATTGCAGCTATGAACCCTGTAGCAGTTGATGCAGACAGCGTACCGGCTGATGTAGTAGCTCGTGAAAAAGACATCATTCTGGATGTAATGAAACAAGATCCGAAAATGGCCGGCAAACCTGAAGAAATGATTGCTAAAATCGCTGAAGGTAAAATGAATGCGTTCTTTAAAGAACAAACTTTGTTAGCGCAGGCGTTTGTAAAAGATGGATCTAAAAGCGTTGCTGATTACCTGAAAGGTGCTGGCGATGTAAAAGTAACTTCGTTTAAGCGTGTAGCATTAGGATAATTCTTAAGCTCACTTTACTGTATAAAGAAAGCCCTCGCATGCGAGGGCTTTCTTATTTTCATCTGTATAGATTACCGCCATCCACCACCCAGCGATTTATACAGCTGAATAGAAGTGAACAGCTGCTGCTTTCTTGTTTCAACCAATTCCAGTTTTGCTTTTAATGTATTCTGTTGTGCATACAAAACTTCCAGATAAGTAGCCCGTCCTGTGCGGAACAATTCCTGCGCCACAAGAATTGATTGAGATAGTGTGTTGGTTTCTTCCGTTTTTAATTGATAAACCTGTTTTAAATTATCTGCACGTAGTAAACCTGTGTATACTTCCGTGTATGCCTGAACAATTGTTTTGCTGTATTGGTATAGCGATTCCTGTTGAGCAGCCGTTGCAGTATTAAATGCTGCTTTTACACTTGCACGGTTAATGAGCGGTGCTGTTATACCACCAACCAGTGCATACGCAAGTGATTGTGGTGTTTGTAACAACAGATCGGGACGAAATGCCTGGTAACCGATACCTGCAGTAATGTTTAACGATGGATAGAACGCAGCTTTTGCAGCAGCAACGTCTGCTTTACTTGCGCTTACCAGTAGTGCAGCCTGTCGAACATCCGGCCGGTTTTCCAGCAACGATGCAGGGATGCCGGGCTTGATGATAGCGGCAAACGGCTGTTGAGCAAATGAAGCAGTGTGTTGAATGCTTTGCGGTAATCTTCCTGCAAGCAGATTTATTTTGCTTTCTGCTTCAATCAACTGTTGCTGCAGGTTTAAACGAAATGCCTGCAGGTTGATGAGTTGTGCTTCAAATTGTTTAACAGCAAGTTCATTTAACACGGCTGCTTCCTTTTTTGCTTTCACTATTTCAAAAGCCTGTTGTTGCAAGGCAATGGTTTCATCGATGATGCGGATGGTTTCATCAATGGCCTGCAACTCGTAGTAAGCACTAGCAAGATCACTTACAAGATTGGTAAGAATAAAATTCTTTCCTTCGGTACTTGCAAGATAGCGTGACACCGCAGCCTTCTTTCTGTTCTTCAACTTTCCCCACAAATCAATTTCCCAACTCGATTGAAAGCTCGGGAAATAATCGGGAAGATTGGTTGGAACAATCTTTCCCGGCAACATAAACGTGCTGGCATTACCTGCACCATCCATCGTATACAAACCATAACGGCGCAACGCACCAACTACCGACGCATCAACTCTTGGTTTTAAGGCACCGTTGCCAAGTAGTACATCCGACTGCGCAATACGAATACGTTGCATAGCTATCTGCAAATCGTAATTATTGGCAATAGCTGTATCGATCAACTGCTTCAGATACGGATCGGTAAATAATTGCTGCGGTCTTGTAAGTGCACTTTTGCTGCTGTCTGTTGTATTGTTATATGATGCCGGCAGTACAACAGGTTTTACTTCCTGTACCTGTTGTGTTGGTACACAACTGTTCAATATGGTTGCGGCAATAAGACCAAGTACTGCGATATAAATTTGTTTCATGCTTTAAACTGTTTCTGTGAATGGTTTTTCTTCTTTACGTTTGTTTTTAGTAAGCCGATCGGAGAGGCTTGCAAACACAACATACAATCCAGGTATGATGACAACACCGAGAATAGTACCGAACAACATACCACCTGCAGCCGCAGAGCCAATTGTTTTATTACCGATCTCACCTGCACCTGATGCAAGCATCAATGGTATTAAACCTGCAATAAACGCAAAGGATGTCATAAGAATAGGACGTAAACGAAGTGCTGCTGCTTCAACAGCTGCCTGTAGCGGTTTCATTCCTTCACGATGTTTCATAGCTGCAAACTCAATAATGAGGATGGCGTTCTTACCCAGAATACCAATGAGCATGATCATAGCAATTTGTGCATAGATGTTGTTTTCAAGTCCCATCAACATTAGCATAAACAAGGCGCCGAACACACCTACAGGCAATGAAAGAATAACAGGGAACGGCAGTAAGAAACTTTCGTACTGTGCTGCAAGCAATAAATACACAAACAACAAGCAGATGATGAAAACATAAATAGCCTGGTTACCTGCATTCGCCTGGTCTCTCGATGAACCTGCCCAATCGTAACCATAACCTTTCGGTAATTTGGTGGCTGCAACTTCTTTAATGGCTGCAATGGCTTGTCCGCTGCTGTAACCTGCAGCAGGTTGTCCGTTGATCATGGCTGAAGGATACATGTTGTAACGTGTTACCTGTTCGGGGCCGTATACTTTTTCTACACGCAGAAACGAAGAGAACGGAACCATTTCTCCTTGATCGTTTTTGATGTAAAGTTTCAACAGATCATCGGGCTGTGCACGGTATTGTGGTAATGCCTGCACCATTACTCTGTACAGTTGTCCAAAACGAATAAAGTTGGTGGCATATTCACTGCCGATGAGTGTTTGCAATGTGCCCATTGCATTATCGGCAGTAATTCCTTTTTGTGCAGCAAGATCTCCATCAATATGCAACAAGTACTGCGGAAACTTTGCATTGAAAGTGGTGAACGTATTGTCGATCTCCGGACGCTTGTTTAACTCAGCAACAAATGCATCGGCTGCCTGTTGCAGTTTTTGCAGATCACCACTGCCGGTACGATCAAGCAAACGCAATTCAAAACCACTGGAGTTTCCATAGCCCGGTACCGGTGGTGGTGTAAAGAATTCGATGCTTGCATCTTTAATGTGTTTGGTTTTTTCTTGCAGCTCACGAATAATTTCAGCATCGGATTGTTTACGTTCTTTCCAGTTTTTTAAACTGATGAGATTCATACCATACACCGCACCCACACCTTCGGATAATACACTGTAACCTGAAAGACCTGATACCGAACTGACCGCATCCATCTTTTGTGCAATCTGCTGTACTTCATCCACCACTTTATCTGTACGCTCCAGTGTTGCACCCGATGGTGCAGTAATGTTGGCATAGATAGCGCCTTGGTCTTCGTTTGGAATAAAACCCGAAGGAACCAATTTGCCAACAAGGCCTGCACTAACTGTAAACAACAGCAATGCACCAAACGTAACTACTCTGCGGTTGGCAATAATGCTGAGTAACTTTTTATAACGAGCCGATAAACCATTGTACCATTTATTAAATCCATTAAAGAAACGTGCCAGCAGGTTTTTCTTTTTGGCAGAATGTGCATCATGTGGATTTTTCAGAAACAGCATACACAAGGCTGGCGTTAAGGTTAATGCTGTTACACCCGATAGTACAATTGATACGGCCATGGTTAACGAGAACTGGCGATAGAAAATACCGGTTGGTCCTTCCATAAATGCAACAGGAATAAACACAGCCGACATGACTAACGTAATCGCAATAATGGCTCCGCTGATTTCACGCATGGCCTGTTCTGTTGCACGACGTGCACCCATACCGGAATGTTCCATTTTTTCGTGCACTGCTTCTACCACCACAATGGCATTATCCACCACAATACCAATGGCGAGTACCAATGCAAACAAAGTGATGAGGTTGAGTGAGAAACCCATCAGCTGCATAAAGAAGAAGGTGCCGATCAATGAAACAGGTACTGCAAGAATGGGGATGATGGTTGAACGGCCATCCTGCAGGAAAATAAATACAACCAATGCAACAAGAATAAAAGCCTCGATCAATGTTTTAATTACTTCGCTGATGGATGCATCGAGGAAGGCAGATACATCGTAGCTGATGGTGTAATCCATACCGGGTGTAAAAGAAGCTGCTTTAATTTCCTGCATCCGGTCTTTGATCTTTTGAATAACATCTTTTGCATTGGTGCCCGGCCGTTGTTTGATCATGATGGCAGCAGAAGGCTTTCCGTTTTCTTTCGATAACACATCATACTCCTGCGAGTCGAATTCTACTTCTGCAATATCTTTTAAACGTAAGAGCTCACCGTCTTCTTCGTTACGTAAAACAATGTTTTCATATGCCTCTTTACTGTTGTGTTTACCGGTATACTTTAATACATACTGTAACGATTGTGCTGTTTTACCAGAGCTTTCACCAATTTTACCAGGTGCTGCTTCTACGTTCTGTGCTTTCAGCATGGCAATAACTTCTGCTGCAGACAGATTATACATCACCATTTTGTCGGGCTTTAACCAGATACGCATTGCATATTCACGTGAGCCCATGATGTCGGCAAAACCAACACCTTCAATACGCTTCAGTTCCGGAAGAATATTAATGTCGGTAAAGTTGAACAGGAATTTTTCGTCGAGTGTTGTATCCGAACCAAGAATGTTCAGGTACATCAACATACTGTTCTGCACCTTCTCTACAATTACACCCGCTTTGATGGCTTCTTCCGGAAGTTCATCCAATGTTGATGACACACGGTTCTGCACGTTTACTGCAGCTACATCAGGATCGGTTCCTGCTTTAAATACAATTTGAATAACACTGGTACCATCGTTACCCGATACAGATGACATGTACGCCATACCCGGCACACCATTGATCGCACGTTCAAGTGGTGTTACTACTGCCTTTACAACTGTTTCTGCATTGGCACCTGTGTACTTACTCGTTACCGTTACCTCCGGTGGCGCAATATCAGGGAACTGTGTAACAGGTAATTGTGTTAACGCTAAAAGTCCAAGCAAAGTGATGATCACCGATATTACAATGGATAATACCGGGCGATGAATAAACTTCGATGTCATGTTGGTTCTTTAGTTTTTGCTGATGTACGTGGCCGATTCGGGTTGAATAAGTTGTGGATTGATGGCGTCGCCATCTTTTACATTCTCTACGCCTTCGTACAGAATTTTATCATCTTTTGAAATACCCCGTTCTACCACATAGTAATGCGGTATGCGCATTTTAGGTACAATGGTTTTTTGTACCGCTTTATTTTTTTCATCTATAGCAAAAACAAAAACTTTATCCTGTATTTCGAAAGTGGAACGTAACGGAACCAGCAATGCATTTTTTAATGGCTTGGTAATGATAATTTTTCCGTTACCACCATGTTTCAACAAAGCATTGGGGTTGGGGAAACGTGCACGAAAGGCAATATTACCAGATGATGCATCAAACTCACTCTCCGATACTTCAATAGTGCCTGTGTAATTGTACACGCTGTTATTAGCTAATAACAACTGTGCAGTTTTAAATTGTTCGTTCTTTCCTGCTGCGATGTAGTTTAAATAATCACTTTCCGATAAGTTGAAATAGGCGAACACTTCTTTATTGTTGGAAATAGTTGTAAGCAAGGTTCCTTCTTCTACCAAACTTCCCCGTTTATTGGGTATACGATTGATTACGCCGGTAAATGGCGCCCGAACTTCAGTAAACGAAAGATTAAGTTTGGCCATGGCAATGGCAGAATTAGCTTCATCTATTTTTGCCTGGATGGCTTCTTTCTTAGCCTGTACCATTTCCAGTTCTGTTTTGGAAACGATGTTTTTTTCTACAAGCGACTTTGTATTTTTTAATTCTACTTCAATGGCTTTCAGTTCAGCAGTTGCACTTTTTAATTGTGCATTTGCTTTTAATAGATCTTCTTTAAACAAACGGCTGCTGAGTGTAAATAATAACTGGCCTGCAGCAACTTCCTTTCCTTCATCAACATGAATCTGTTCTATAAAACCTTTTACACGTGTGCGTATTTCTACATTCTGCAGGGCATGAATTTCTGCAACATATTCTTCCTGATACACAGTATCAACCATCATTGGTTTGATGACCGGGAATATTTCAGCTTTCGCACTTGTGTTTTTTGCTTCTGATGTGCAGGAGAATAGTGTAAGAGACATAGCAGCAGATAGGAATACATACGCTGCGACAGATAATGTCTGACGATTGTTCATACAGTAAATTTTTGGATGAAGAATAACAGCTCTGGTCATCGACCAGATGAATGAAATGTTACCATGGATGCACAAGGCAACCCGGAATCAATAAAAAAAATTATGAACGGTACTGCTCAGGAGGCGGAGCAATTACATCGGCAGTAAGAACGGGCAGTTTTCCTTCGGGGTATTCTGCAAACTTCAACTCATTGCTGAGGAGTGTAACATGCGGTAATAAATCGTTGCGGTAAAATAAGCGGTGACAATACGTTTCTTCAACACTGTTTTCAAGTGTATTATCATCCTGGTCGTGTGGCGTATCATCTTGCTGCTCCAGTAATATTTCATTTACCCATTCAATGAGCGAACCCATATGGTTATCGTTTGTTGCACGGTTATCTGTAAACGAATCCGGCAACTGCGGTAACAGCAGCGAACTGTTTACAAACAGCACAATCAGGATAAATGAAATAATTTTTTTCACAGAAGTTGCAAAGATAAAGTGAATGCAGATTTTGAAAATGGTAAAAAAATGGCAAAACCATGTTTGTTCAAGTACAAAGCGTCATAAAACTGTAACATTTACACAAGCCGTAGTTGTAAAACCAAGTAAGCTGCTGTTTCTTTGTTTACTTAAATGCTTGTTATGATTAAAGACAAAGAACAGTTTATAAAAGAAACATTTCCGGCACTGTTACAACAGACCAATCATGATACTTCAGCGAAATGGGGGAAAATGGATTTTCAGCAAATGCTGGAACATGTGGCCGATTTTTTCCAGGTATCAACACAAAAACAATTCTATCCGCTTGTATCGCCACCCGAGCATATGCCGAAGCTGAAAGAATTTTTAATGAGCGATAAACAGTTTCGTGAAAACACAAAAGCACCCACAAACATTATTGGTGAAGAGCCTTTACCGCACCGCTATGCAAGTGTAGAGGAAGCAATGCAGGAGGTAATTGCTGAAGTGAATTATTTTTTTCAGCTCTACGCCGATGAACCGGAAATGACAGCAGTACATCCTGTTTTTGGGGAGCTGAATTACGAAGAATGGGTGCGGCTGCATTACAAACATGTAACCCACCATCTGCGCCAATTTGGTTTGTTATAATCTAAGAAAAATTGAAAAGCTCACTTTGCGAACAGGCATACTGCCTTACCTTCGTTAACCTAACGATTATTAGCATATGAATAAACTTGGTAACTATATTACCGGCCACTGGATTAATGGCGATGGCGACGGGCAACTTTTATACAACGCCGTTACAGGTGAGCCGGTAGCAACAGCCTCAACGAAAGGATTGGATTTTCAATCAGTATTGCACTATGCACGAACAGTGGGTAACCCTGCGTTGCGCAAGATGACCTTTCATGAGCGTGGAAATATGCTCAAAGCATTGGCTTTACATTTACGCAATCATCTCAATAAATTTTATGCAGTTTCTTACCAAACAGGTGCTACCAAAGCCGATAGCTGGGTAGATATTGAAGGAGGCATTGGTAATTTATTTGCCAACGCATCGTTACGCCGCAAATTTCCCGATGATGTGATTTGTATCGATGGCGAAAGTCATAACCTCAGCAAGAACAATACATTTATGGGTACGCATATTCTTTCGCCAAAAGAAGGAGTAGCGGTGCACATCAACGCTTTCAACTTTCCGGTGTGGGGTATGCTGGAGAAAATTGCGGTGAATTTGCTGGCAGGTGTTCCTGCAGTGGTGAAGCCCGCAACAGTAACTGCTTATTTAACTGAAGCAGTGGTACAAGAAATCATCGCATCCAAAATTTTACCCGAAGGCGCCTTGCAATTGATCTGTGGCAGTGCAGGCGATTTGCTCAATCATGTAAACAGCCAGGATGTAGTAACATTTACCGGTAGTGCATCAACAGGTTTGCTGTTGAAGAGCAATACAAATATCCTCAAAGAAAATGTACCCTTCAATATGGAAGCCGATTCGCTTAACTGTATTGTATTGGGCGATGATGTTAATCCGGGTATGCCGGAGTGGGACATTTTTGTAAAAGAAGTTCGTAAGGAAATGACCTTGAAAGCAGGGCAGCGTTGTACAGGCATCCGCCGAATATTTGTACCGGAGAATAAGATGGAAGATTTGTGGAAGGCCATAGCAACTTCGCTTGCGCAAACAACCATTGGTAATCCGCTCAACGAAAAAGTGCGGATGGGTTCGCTTGCAGGCGAAATACAACGCAAAGAAGTAAGGGAACAGGTGCAGAAATTATTGGCATCATCTCAAATTGTATACGGCAGTTTAGATAGTGTGGATGTGGTAGATGCAGATGCAAACAAAGGTGCTTTTCTTTCACCTATTTTATTGATGAATGAAAAACCTTTTGCTTCGAAAGAAGTACATGAAGTAGAAGCATTCGGTCCGGTGAGTACCATTATGCCTTACCAAACAATGGATGAAGCCATTGCTTTAAGTAAACTGGGCAAGGGTAGTTTGTGTTCTTCTGTTGTAACAGCCGATCATCAAATTGCACGGCAATATGTAATTGGTGCAGCAACACATCATGGTCGTATTCTGGTTTTGAACAATGAATGTGCGAAAGAAAGTACCGGTCATGGTTCACCGTTACCATTGTTGGTGCATGGTGGTCCGGGCCGTGCAGGTGGTGGCGAGGAAATGGGCGGTTTGCGAGGCGTAAAACATTACCTGCAACGCACCGCTATACAAGGTTCGCCAACAACCATTACAGCAGTTACCAATGTGTATCAGCCAAACGCTCAGGGAAAAGATCCCGGGAAGCATCCGTTTAAAAAATATTTCGAAGAGTTACAGATCGGTGATCAGATCATCACCGAAAAACGCATCATCACCAGCGAAGACATTGATCGCTTTGCCGATTTAAGCGGAGATCATTTTTACGCCCACATTAAAACCACCGATTTTACCGGAACCATGTTTGAGCAGCAGGTGGCACATGGTTATTTTATTATGAGTATTGCGGCAGGCTTGTTTGTGGATAGTTATGAAATAAACCCCGTGCTGTTGAATTATGGTATTGATGAGTTGCGGTTTACCAAACCTGTTTATCCGGGTGCGGAAGTGTATATCCGTTTTACCTGTAAAGAAAAATTACCGAACGATAAACGCATTGTAGAGAAGCCCGAGGATTTTAAAAGAGGCGATGATATTGAAAAAGGAATTGTGAAATGGCTGGTTGAGTTCCTCGATGAAACAGATGAGCTTACCGGTGTAGCAACTATTTTAACGATGGTAAAGAAATTAAAGCAATAAGCATTGCTTTTAAACAGATAGCGTAGTAACTTAAGACTAATAAAAGGCGTTTTATGATAACATCGATTAATGAACCCTACGTAAAAAAAGAAGTTCATCAGGGAATTGCAACAATTGAATTTTTCCATCCGCAAAGTAATTCGCTTCCTTCTTCTATGTTGCAGCAACTGGCACACCATATTACACAGATAGCGGCCGATCCGAAAGTATTGGTGATTGTTTTAAAATCGGCTGGTGAAAAAGCATTTTGTGCAGGCGCCAGTTTTGAAGAGCTTACTGCAATTAAAAATGAAAAAGAAGGGCTGCAGTTTTTCAGCGGCTTTGCACATGTCATTAACGCATTGCGAAAATGCCATCAGTTAGTAATTGGCCGTATACATGGCAAATGTGTTGGAGGTGGAGTTGGTTTGGCAGCTGCAGTTGATTATGCCATTGCTGTTGAGGGTGCAGATGTAAAGTTGAGCGAACTGGCAGTAGGTATTGGTCCGTTTGTAGTGGGACCCGCAGTTGAACGTAAGATTGGCACCTCCGCATTTTCGCAACTGGCAATTGATGCAGGCAGCTGGCGCAACAGCGAATGGGCCAAACGCAAAGGATTGTTTGCCGAAGTGCATCCAACAGTTGAATCAATGGATGAATCGATTGCAAAACTGTCCAATACATTATCCCACTCTTCGCCCGATGCTATGCTCGAAATGAAAAAAGTATTTTGGAAAGGCACCGACCATTGGGATGAACTGTTGATTGAACGGGCAAAGATCAGCGGCAGATTAGTTTTAAGCGAGTTTACCAAAAATGCCATCGCAAAATTTAAAGCAAAGAGTTGAGCAGCGAATATTGTTGCCAAACATCAATAAAAATTAAATGCCTCTTGAACAAGAGGCATTTTTAGTTGTTCTCTTGTATATTTTTAGCAAATGATTCAAACCTTTTCTGCAGATAATTTTCAAACCTACTGCGATCTTCTTTCTAAAAAAGATAAACATCTCAAAGCTATTATAAAAGAGCATGGCTATCCACCTATGTGGACACGCAAAGAAGGTTTTGAAACACTCATTCTCACTATTCTTGAACAACAGGTTTCTTTAGCAGCAGCGTTTGCGGCCTATAAAAAATTAAAAGCAAAGATCGGCGCAGTTACACCGGCCAAAATTTTAGCCATGAGTAACGAGGAATTACGGGAGTGCTATTTTACCCGACAAAAGCAGGTATATGCAAAGGAGCTGGCAACGGCTGTAACAACTAAAAAGCTGCAGTTGAAAAAATTTGCCGGAATGACCGATGAAGAAGTACGTACACAGCTTACATCCATAAAAGGAATTGGTAACTGGACAACTGATGTATACCTGATGCATGCTTTACAGCGTACAGATTTGTTTCCGTTAGGCGATATAGCATTGGTGAACAGTTTAAAAGAAACCAAGCAACTGCATCCACACATCAGTAAAGAAGAGATGCTGGCCATTGCAGAACCATGGAGGCCTTACCGCACCATTGCTGCTATGATTTTATGGCACGCTTACATTAAAAAACGAAACTTAAAAGTAGAAGCATAAAAAAAGCCCCGTTTTAAACGGGGCTTTTTATTATAAGTTATCGAATTCGTATAAGTCATCAATATGAGAACCTGCCTCCATCTCAAATACAGGATTAATTACACCATCGTGCAAATCGTACACCCACCCGTGTAAATGCGGCGCCTGTCTTTCTTTCCATGCTTTTTGAATAATGGATGTTTTTGCAAGATTCATAACCTGTTCCTGCACATTCATTTCAATCAGCTTGTTTACACGCTCATCTTCGCTGGGAAGGCTGTCAATTTCATCACGATGGAATCGATATACATCTTTAATGTTACGCAGCCATTTATTTATCAGGCCAATACTTTTTCTTGTCATTGCAGCCTTTACACCACCGCAACCATAGTGGCCGCAAACAATTACGTGTTTTACCTTCAACACATTAACTGCATATTCCAGCACACTCAACATATTAAGATCGGTATGTACAACCATGTTGGCGATATTACGGTGAATGAAAATTTCGCCGGGCTCTGTTTGTGTAATTTCATTGGGGGGTACACGGCTGTCGCTGCAACCGATCCATAAAAATTCAGGTGTTTGTACGTTAACCAAACGATTGAAAAATTCAGGGTCCTGCTTTACTTTATTGGCAGCCCATGTTTTATTTTCGGCTAGAAGTTTTTCGTATGATTTCATGTTTGTGAGTATAATTTGTGAGTGATTGTTTTTTAGAGAACCTCTTTTTCCAGTACTTCATCAGCATCATTTACGTGGCCAATGGTATTATCGATTTTATATGCTTCCTTAAATCCAACAAGATCCACTTTAATGTTTTTGTCTTTCGAACTGAATTCAAAAAAGTCTTTAATCAGTTCAAGTACATCATGATCAATATAAACCGTTTCGCTTGCATCAATTAAAACATTGCTGTTGGCAGGTAAATGTACCAGTGTTTGTTTAATAGCAGCTTTATTGAGGAAAGATACTTCCTGCGCCAGCTTGATTTTTATCTGCTCGCCCTCTCTGTGCCTGTCTTTGCGGAAAAAATAGGCCAGTTTCATATTCCCTCTCAGAATAAACAGGATACTTACTACAAGACCAATGCCAACACCTTTTAATAAATCGGTAAACACCACCGCCAGTACAGTAATAATAAACGGTATAAACTGGAATTTTCCATTGTGCCACATGTGTTTAAACACTTTGGGACTGGCCAGTTTTAAACCAATTAAAATTAAGATGGCCGCTAACGATGCCAAAGGAATTTTGTTAAGAACAGTTGGAATAAGAATAACCGAGAGCAACAGAAATAATCCATGGGCAATGGTTGACAGCTTTGTACGACCACCGGAATTAATGTTGGCCGATGTACGCACAATAACAGAAGTCATGGGTAAGCCGCCAATTAAACCTGCAAGTATATTACCTATACCCTGCGCTTTTAATTCTGTATTACCGTTCGAGTAACGTTTCAACGGATCCATTTTATCGGCTGCTTCAAGGCAAAGCAACGTTTCTATGCTTGCAACAATTGCAATGGTTAAACCCAATATCCAAACCGAACTGTTGTTGATGCCTGAAAAATCGGGAAAGCTGAACTGGTTAATAAAATCGTTGAAACTGGATGGAACCGGCAGGCTTACAAGATGTTCTTTTTCTACGGCAAGTACCGAATCTGTTGCAATAAATAATTCGTTTAACAACACGCCTGCTATTACAGCAACCAGTCCACCCGGTATCAGTTTAAGTTTTTTGAGAAACTCAATTTTATTAAATGCAACCAGTATGAGTATACAAACAATGGTAATAATAACTGCACCGTAGTGTATAGAATTAATGGCATCTGTAATAGCCGTGAGTGTGTTATGACCGGTATTGTTTTCAATAAAAGCAAAATCGCCTTCATTGTCTTTATCGTAACCAACAGCGTGCGGTACCTGCTTCAGTATAATTATTACACCAATACCTGTAAGCATCCCTTCAATTACGTTCGATGGAAAGTAGTTGGAAATAGTGCCTGCTTTAATAAAACCAAGCAGCAATTGAAATGCGCCGGCTATAATTACTGCCAACAGAAAAAGTTCAAATGAACCGAGTGTTGTTATACCTGCAAGTACAATGGCGGTTAAGCCTGCAGCAGGTCCGGTAACACTCAGGTTGGAGGCACTTAAAAAGCCAACAATAATACCACCAATAACACCGGTAATAATACCGGAGAATAAAGGCGCTCCGCTGGCCAATGCAATACCAAGGCAAAGTGGTAAAGCAACCAGGAATACAACAAGCCCCGAGAGCAGGTCTGTTTTAAAATATTTCGTTTCTAACTTCATTGTGTTGGGTTTAACCGATGTTGATTGCTTATGCTTTTTCCAACGGCTTTTGCCGAAACTGCAAACAGTTTCTGCGGTTGGGGAAAAGTAGAGTTAATAATAAGAATGTTGTCTGTACATGTTAGTAATGCAGCAGCTGCATTGGTACAGTAAAATGAGTTAACGAAAGATAACCTGCTTCAGGCGTTGGGCGGTTGGGTTTGCACATCGTCTGAAAAACGGGAGTAGATTATTTCAGTATGTTGTATAAGTTCAACGATGCGGAGTTCTGTAAGGTGAATCAACTCATCATGACTTACATGAACAAAGTGCTTATGTATTTCTTCGGTAAATGAAGGTGTAACCGGTGTATCGCTGTGCGGTAATTCTTCGGTCATTTGCTGACGTTGGTACATAGCAGCACTGATTTGCGCAAGTGGCAAAAGCTGAATGCTTAACACAAGCAGTAAGAATATGCTGATGATGTACTTGTTCATTCCGGCTGTAAAAATAGACTTCTCGGAGCGAGATTCACATAAAAAAAATGATAAAGGCAAAATAGCCTTTATCATTTTTTAGAACGAACAATTGATTGTAAGGAAGATATTAAATGTTGAGACCTCCGCAGGCGCTGATTGTTTGGCCGGTAACATAACTGCTTAAATCGCTGGCCAGGAAAAGTGTTACGTTAGCAATGTCTTCTGCACTTGCAAAACGCCCCAGCGGAATACCTGCTTTGTATTTATCGGCCGCTTCACCTTCTTTAAGATAGCTCGTCATATCGGTTTCTACAAACCCCGGTGCAATCGCATTGCAACGGATGTTGCGGCTGCCCAATTCTTTTGCTACCGATTTGGTAAAGCCAATGACACCGGCTTTACTTGCAGCATAGCTGCTTTGGCCGGCATTACCCATTTCGCCAATAACGCTGCTCATGTTAATGATAGAGCCGCTTCTTGCTTTCATCATGGGTTTAATAATCTGCTTGGTCATATAAAATACCGAATTGAGGTTTACTTTAATCACCTCTTCAAACTGCTCGGGGCTCATACGCAAGAGCAGGTTATCTTTTGAAATACCGGCGTTGTTTACGCAAATATCAATGCTGCCAAATTCTTTCAACACATCATTTACAAAAGCTTCGCAGGCAGCAAAATCGCCGGCATTGCTTTGATAAGCTTTTGCTTTTACACCAAGTGCAGTGAGTTTTTGTTCTAACGCTGCTGCTTTTTCTTTACTGCTGTCACTAACAAACGTAAATGCAACGTTTGCTCCGTGTTCTGCAAACTTTATTGCAACAGCTTCGCCAATGCCACGTGCAGCACCTGTAACAATAGCAACTTTTCCTTCAAGTAGTTTCATAATTATAGAATTGAATTGTACAAAGTAAAGGGTTTTATTCCTCTTCCATTAACGATGGACGTTCCGTTATTTCGTGGTATTTAATTACATCTTTCGCATAGTAATGTATAACCATGCTCTTACGGGTTAAGGCCGGGTTTAGTACAGGCATACCGCCATGGATAAGGTTGGCATGCCAAATGAGAACATCGCCTTTTTTTGGTAAGAATACTTCGGATTGTAAACCCGATTGCCGGATGATTTCTTCTGTTACATCTTCATAATCGCTGTACTGTTTATTGCCAAGTTTAAAGCGGGAGCTGTAGTTGGCAAAATCATCGTTTAATAAATAAGGAAGTTTATGACTGCCCGGATAATAAAACAGAGGTCCGCTGTCGGGATGAATATCTTCCAAAGCAATCCATGCAGCAATTAAATAACCCAGCGGATAAGTGGTCATGTGGATACTGTCGCTATGTGCACGCTGTCCGCTGCCTTTTACAAAATTGAGTGTTTGAAAAGGCACAACTTCTTTATCTAATATAAAAGAAAGCAGCGTCTTCAATCCTTCATCCTGCATCATGTTTTTTATGGCAGGCGCATGTTTGTAGCCAAACATGACTTTGTTATCGTGTGTTACAGGCAAATGTTTTTGGTGGATGAGTTCATCAACAGCTTTGTTTACTTCCTCAGCCTGCTCATGGCTGAAATACTGTTTCAGTTGCAGAAATCCTTTGCTGCTCCATTGCAGCAGCTGTTCCTGTACATCGTTGGTAAAATGGCTGAATTCCTTTTTTTGTGCAACTGCAGTAGCAGAATCATTGAGGTCGAGCCAGGCGCTGGATGTTTTATCGGGAAAATCTTTGCTGCTGATGGAATCGAACAGCGGCTTTTGCAGGTTGTATTTTTTATAAGCTGCTTTATTGTGCTGCAGCTGTTTTGTGTGCAACAGGTTATAGATCCAATGTATGAATTTATAATCTTTGAGTTTGTTCTTCAGGTTCATGCAGGTGTGTTGAAGGTGCGGATTTCATCTACATAACTGCGATCGTTACTTAAACGTGGCACCTTATGCTGTCCGCCCAGTTTGCCTTTACTTTCCAGCCAACGGTTAAATGTTCCTTTTGAAACAGGTTGTACAAAAGGTAAACGCAATGCAATGTTTTTATGCCGTTTGGCTTCGTAATCGCTGTTAATATTTTTTAATGCTGTATCAAGTTCGTACACAAAATCGTTTAGCCCAACAGGATCTTTTTCAAATTCAATTAACCATTCGTGTGCACCGGTATTATTATGCGAAAAATAAACAGGAGCAGCTGTGTAATCGTTTACAATGGCACCCGTTTGTTCGCAGGCAATGGCAATGGCTTTATCGGTATTGTCTACAATCAACTCTTCGCCAAAAGCATTGATAAAATGTTTTAAGCGGCCGCTTACTTTTATACGGAAAGGCGCAAGTGAAGTAAACTGCACCGTATCGCCAACAAGGTAGCGCCACAAACCACCATTGGTACTGATGATGATGGCGTAGTTTTTATTCAGCTCTACTTTATCGAGTCCTACTGTTTTTGGGAAACGGTTGCCATATTCTTCAATGGGCATAAACTCATAGAAAATACCATGATCGCTGAAAAGCAGCATGCCTTCTTCACCAGGCTGATCCTGTGCTGCAAAGAAACCTTCGCTGGCATTATATGTTTCGAGATAGTTTACACTCTTGCCAATAATCTGCTGAAACTGCTCACGGTAGGGTACAAACGAAACACCGCCATGCATGTATAACTCAAGATTGGGCCATACTTCGCTCATGGTTTTTTTACCGGTTAAATCCAGTATACGTCGAAACAATACAAGACTCCAGGTGGGCACTCCCGATATGGAAGTAACATTTTCGTTAACGGTGCTCAATGCCAGTTTTTCAATTTTCGATTCCCATTCGTCCATCAGGGCAATGCTTAAATCGGGGGTACGTATCCAGTTGCTCCAGAAAGGTGCATTTTGCATCAGTACGGCACTTAAATCGCCAAACTGAATTTCATCATTCAGCTGATTGACATTGTGGCTGCCACCAATCACCAGTCCTTTGCCGGTTAACAGATCGCTTGCCGGAAAATTATTGTAGTAAAGTGTAAGCACATCCTTACTGGCTTTGTAATGTCCGTCGTTCAAACTCTCTTCACTAACAGGAATAAACTTGCTTTTATCGCTGGTGGTACCGCTGCTTTTGGCAAACCATTTTACAGGCGTAGGCCATAAAATATTTTCTTCGCCCAGCATCATCCGCTCAATAAATGGCTTCAGATCATCGTACTCATGAACGGGAATTGTATTTTTAAAATCACGCAGGTTAAAGAGCTGGCCAAATTTGTATTGCTGACCGAATTGCGTGTACTGCGCAGTGGTAACAAGATCCTGCAATACCTCACGCTGCGCTGCAGCCGGGTTGTTGATCCAGCTTTCGATGCGCCACATGCGCAAACGGGCTAATCTTGATATGGCTGGGCTCAGCAGTCTCATGTTGCTGGCAAGATAAAAAAACTAAACAGACTTGCGAAATTGCTTATTCGTTTGCTTCCCGGTTAGCTTGTTCGTGGAGATAATCTTTCCGCTTCAGTTCAAAATTGCGGCCCAGGTACAGGCGTCGAACCTGCTCATCTTCGGCCAGTTCTTCGGCTGAGCCATGTTTAAATATTTTTCCTTCAATCAACAGGTAGGCACGGTCGCAAATAGAAAGTGTTTCTGTTACGTTGTGGTCGGTAATAAGAATACCGATGTTGCGGTATTTGAGTTTGGCTACAATGGCCTGAATATCTTCTACGGCAATAGGGTCAACGCCGGCAAAGGGTTCATCCAGTAAAATAAACTTCGGATCTACCGCTAATGCACGGGCAATTTCTGTGCGGCGACGTTCGCCACCGCTCAACGAATCGCCTTTGTTTTTGCGTACATGATGCAGGCGAAACTCACTCAGCAAATCTTCCAGTTTTTCCTGTTGTTCGGCTTTGCTGAGCTTGGTCATTTCAAGTACAGCTGCAATGTTTTCTTCTACGGTTAGTTTACGAAACACACTTGCTTCCTGCGGCAGGTAACCAATGCCCAGCTGTGCACGCTTGTACATGGGCATGTTGGTAATGTTTTCGTCGTTCAGGAATACTTCGCCTTCATCGGGTTTTACAAACCCAACCACCATGTAAAACGTAGTGGTTTTACCGGCACCGTTTGGTCCGAGTAAACCCACAATTTCGCCCTGCTTTACTTCAATGCTTACTCTGTTGGCTACAGTGCGGCTGCGGTAACGTTTTACCAGTTCGGAAGTATGTATGGTTAAACTCAACGTATTAAAATTGTAGCTGCGAAATTACCTGTTTTAAAAGCAAAACAATGCAATGAAACCCTGCTGAATTGTGAAAATAGGCTTTTCATAAGAACGAGCGTTCACTAAACAATCTTTGATTAAAAGCGAAGCCTGTTATATGTTTGCAGGAATATAGCAATTAATGAAGGTTACAGAACATATAGCACAGGCAAAGGATACGCTTGTTTCGTTTGAAATACTTCCGCCGTTAAAAGGGAAAACGATCAATTCTATTTTCGATCATCTCGATCCGCTGATGGAGTTTAAACCATCGTGGATTAACGTAACTTATCACCGTGCCGAGCAGGTATTTAAGAAAAAAGCGGATGGTACGTTTGAAAAAGTAGAAGTAAGAAAACGCCCCGGTACAGTTGGTATTTGTGCGGCGTTGCAAAACCATTATAATCTTGATGCAGTACCGCATTTGATCTGTGGAGGTTTTTCGAAACGTGAAACAGAAGATGCGTTAATTGACCTCAACTTTATTGGTGTACAGAATGTGCTGGTGTTGCGTGGTGATGCTGCAAAGAATGAAACATTTTTTGAACCACATCACGACGGACATAAGTATGCCATTGATCTGTTGAAGCAAACCATTAATCTTAACCACGGTATTTATTTGGAAGAAGATATTCGTGATGGTTTCCGTACTGATTTTTGTGCAGGTGTGGCCGGCTATCCTGAAAAGCATTTTGAAACGCCTAACCAGGAAATTGAAATGCAGCGTTTGAAAGATAAGGTGGATGCAGGCGCAGAATATATTATGACACAGATGTTTTTTGATAACAGTAAATTTTTTGCTTTTGTGAAAGCCTGCAGGGATATGGGTATTGATGTACCGATTATTCCGGGCTTAAAACCATTAACCAGCAAAAAGCAACTGTCAGTTATTCCAAGAACATTCCATGTAGATATTCCTACAGAATTGAGTAATGAAATTATGCGTGCTAAAACCGATGAAGATTGTAAAAAGGTGGGTACCGAATGGTTGATTCAGCAATCGAAAGAACTGAAAGAATTTGGTGTGCCTGTTTTACACTATTACACACTCGGCAGCCCGAAAGTAATTTACAACGTAGTAAAGAATGTGTTGTAAACGAAGTAATGCAAACTATAAATGGTTGAATAGCTAAAAGCAAATACAACCGCAAACTAAAAACCCGATGATCATTCATCGGGTTTTTAGTTGGTAACTTATTTCACCATACTCTTTAGTACGGTTTCATTTATTTTTACCGGGTATTTCTTTTTTAATTGCACGATCCACTTTTCTTCCAGGTCAAGCTGGTAATCATTAATCACCAATCCTTTTGCTTCTTCATAACTACGTGGTTCTTTGCCTTCGTATTTTTTTATAATGTAGCAGAAAGACGAAGATCCATCGTTTGGATTTGTAATAATCGTTGTTAAATCACCCGGCTTCAAAACAGTTCCTTCTGCAACCGGCAGCTGCGTCAGCTCAAAACGACTGCTATCGGCCAAAGCAGTGCCGCCCAGCATTTCCATATGTGCTTTCCAGTTCAACGGATCTTTCTTCATCATGGCAAATGCACGATTGGCCACAGCAGTATCGGCACAATTAAAAATAACCGCATTTACACTTGGCTGCCAATTGTATTTTGCTTTGTTTCGGTTGTAATAGGTAAGCAAACCAACACTGTCCGTTGGTGCCACGCTCCATATTTTGCGTTCCATTATTTCAAACAGCATACTACCTTCACGAAATTCTTTTAACTGGTTGCCTAACTCTGCATTGGTAAATTCTAATCTGTCTTTATAGTATTGTCCGGCTGTTTCATCAATAAACTCGTTCATCATTTGTTTGTACTGCGAACGTTGCGGCGTGTAACCGGCTGTTTGTTTAGTTTTAGCAAACTTCAACCAATCGGTAACTGTATATTTTTTTGTACCTAACTGAAACAATCCTTTCTGCTCATTAGCTTTGTAAAAAACCACATAGTTCTTTGCTTTCAAGGTAGTATCAGTAATTGTCCATACATCCGCTTCGTTGTATGCAATGGCTTTGTAATTGGTCGCTTTTAAAATTTCCTGTTTTTGTTTTGCATACGCCACATAAATACGTGGATCGTTATTTACTTTTTCTGCATAGTCGCTCAATAGTTGCTGATCTTTCTTTACATCGGACGGCGCTGTTAAACTGATGCGTTTAATGATATGAAAGCCCGATACGGTTTGTACAGGTGTTGTTACATCGCCATCTTTCGCTAAACCAAATGCAGCACTGCTGAAGCTTGCATCGTACTTCGTATATTCAAACTCCGGCATTAAACCACCGTTGCTGTACGTTAATTTATCATCGCTATAGGTTTGTGCCAGTTTTTCAAAGGGTTCTCCTTTTTGTACAAGACCATAGACCATATCGGCCTTTGTTTTTGCGGCAGCAATTTCTTCCTTGGTTGCATTGGCAGGTACTGCAATAAGTATCTGTGCTGCTTTTAATTTGCCCAGTGATGCACGCTTGCTCAACACTTTAAAAATATGATAACCTGTAGTACCGGCAACCGGCTTCGAATAACTGCCAACAGCAGTAGTATAAACAGCTGTTTCCAGTTCGTAAGGCAAGGTGAACACTGTTACAAAGCCAATATAACCATCTGTTGATTTTACATAATCGTTCGTTGAAATATTGCGGGTTACTGTTGCAAAATCGGCACCGCCTTTTAGTTGTGCATAGGCTTTGTCAATACTTGCTTTAGCTTTACTGCTGTCGGCACCAAACGCAACAAATACGTGTGCAATTTCAACTTCGCTACGGCTGCGTTCAATTGCTTCCAGCGCCAATTCTTCCACCGCTGTTTGGTTACGCATAAACTGATCGACCATTTGTGCACGAAAAGCTGCAATATCGTTTTGAATATTTGGCAGCGTATCGAGTTTGGCTTCTTTTGCCGCCTGCACTTTTAGCTTAAAACGTACAAATAACTCCAGGTAATCCCGAATGGCTTTTTCATCGGTAGCGCCGCTGTTGTTTTTTGTAAAGGCACGCCAGAACTCAGCTTTATCTACTTTGTTTGTGCCATAGGTAAATAAGGTTTGGGCTTTACTGCTAAAGACAACTGTGAGCAGTAAAAAAGAAAGGATGTAACGCATACAGGTTTTGGTTATGGGTTTTTCGATGTATTGTTTTGTTTGAACTGCAGAAACTCATCTACCTGCTCAGGATTGATCTTTTTGGCAATGATGCGCTTCTGTTCGTCCAGCAAATATATTGTGGGTGTTTGAAATACGTCGTACGATTGGCGGAAACCCGGTGTTTGGCTGGCTTGTTCAGCTGCACGCATCGGGATGGTTTGGTACCAATGCATCCAACCATTCAACTCATGTGTGCGGATAAACTCTGTCCATCTTGCTTTGGTTTCCTTTGCTTTTGCTTCATCGTTTCCGGCACCATCGCTTAACACACCAATCAGTTTTACTCCTTGTTTCTTCCAGCGTAAACGGTAAAGACTGTCAATTTTAGGCACTTGTTCCTTGCAATGTCCGCAATCAGGATCCCAAAAAACCACTAAGGTATAAGGCGCTTTTACTGCATAGAGGCTTACATTCTTATTGAGTGTATCCAGCAACTTCAGCTCGGCTGCAGGCTCGCCGATAATATTGCCGTATAAACTGTAAGCACGGTTAAAAACCAGATCACGGTCTTTCTTCTCTAACCAATCTACCTGGTTGCTGAGGTAATATTTTTCAAATAAATGCAGGAACACCACATCCAGCCCCATGTACTTCGGGTTCATATATTCGTTGGTAAAACGATTGATGTAGTAACGGAACATGGTTTTATTGGTGCGACTGTATAAAATAAACTTATCCAGCTCCAGTTTTAAACTATCGGGCTGACGGTAAACGGCTGTTTCAAAATAGCGGTTGAGGCGTTGTTCAAACATGGGCGTGCGGAGCAAACGCTCATCTGCAATGGAAACATCTTTCCAAAATTCATTTTTATACTTATAAAAGGCAGCAATTGTATCTTGTTTTGTTTTGGCACCTGCAACAGTGTATACTGGCTCTTTCAGTAAACGGAACAATAAGGAGAGATAGCTTTCCGGTTGTTTCAATACAAAACTATCACGCCAGTGCTGCATGTTTTCGTTCGCTTCGTTCATGCGGCTTAACAGCACCGTACTGTCTTGTTTTGTTTTGGCAGTTGCTAATGCAGTTTGCTGTTGCTGATAATTGCGGTAATAAAATGCCGAAGCCGATTTATATGCAACAAGAAAATTATTTTCCTGTGAGCCGGTAATAGCGGTTGCTGTAAAGTTGACGCTGTCGATGCTGACGCTGAACTCCTGTTCTTTATCAATCAGAATATCGAAGAAAATGGATTTTTTAGGGTCAACAATCAGGTACAACCCGCCGGTTAATTTTTCAGCACCGGCAAACACAGCTTCGCCGTTTGGCTGCAGCACTGCCGAATCCAGCACATATTTCTGGTTACCGAAATAATAACCGAGGTATAACTTACCATCCGGCACCGGTTTATACCTTGCCGTAATGCGATAACCCTGCGCCGCCAACAGTGTGGCCGTGCAAATAAGAAGGAAAAACAGACTGACTCTTTTCATAGCGACTAAGGGTAAAGTTAATTCAAAAGCTTTGCCTTGCTGTTAACGATTTGCAAAGCCCCCGTTTGTTACCTTTGCGCCGTGAGAAAAAAACAAAAAATACGCATACTCGAACAGGTAACGGTAGAAGACTATGCTGCCGAAGGAAAATCAATTGCCCGTGTAGATGGCAAAGTGGTTTTTATTGAAGGCGCCGTACCCGGCGATGTGGTAAATGTACAGTTAGGAAAAAGTAAAAAAGATTGGGCCGAAGGCAAGGCTGTGCACTTTCACAGTTATTCGCCCCAGCGTACCAACCCGTTTTGCGATCATTTTGGTTTGTGCGGCGGTTGCAAATGGCAAATGCTGCCGTATGAACAACAGATTGAGTATAAACAACGGGAGGTGGAGCAAAACCTGAAGCGTATTGGCCGTATTGATTTGCCCGAAATGCTGCCCATTGTTGGTGCCAAACAAACCAAGTACTACCGTAACAAACTGGAATATACCTTCAGCAGTAAACGCTATTTAACCAGGGAAGAATTGCTGGAACGTGATAAAAAACGGGCGGCATTACCCGAAGGAACAGAGCCCGACAACACACCTGATGTTGCTCTTGGCTACCATGTGCCTAAAATTTTTGATAAGGTTATTGATATTGAAACCTGCTACCTGCAACAGGAGCCGAACAATGCCATTCGCAATTATGTCCGCTCGTTTGCAAAGAAGCATGGCTTTTCGTTTTACGATATTAAAGCACACGAAGGCTGGTTACGCACCATGATCTTTCGTATGACGACCACCGGTGAAGTAATGGTGAATATTACATTCGGTCATGATGATGTACCCAACCGGGAGCTGCTGTTCAATGCGTTGCTGGCCGAGTTTCCTGAAATAACTACCCTGTTGTACACCATCAACCCGAAGTGGAACGATACCATTTACGATCTGCAGCCGCAGACGTATTTCGGCAGCGGGTATGTAACCGAAAAGCTGGAAGAGTTTGTATTTAAGATCGGTCCCAAGTCGTTCTTTCAAACCAATACCAAACAAGGCGAAGAGTTATATAAAGTAACAAGGGATTTTGCAAAGCTTACAGGTAACGAAACACTGTACGATTTGTATTGCGGTACCGGCAGCATCGGCATTTTTTGCAGCAAGGGCGCTAAAAAAATTATTGGGGTGGAAGCAGTAGCCGAGGCGATTGAAGATGCAAAGGAAAATGCAGCTGTAAACGGGTTAACCAACACCTCGTTTTACGCAGGCGATGTAATTGATATTTGTAATGATGCGTTTTTTGCAGAACATGGCCGGCCCGATGTAATTATTACCGATCCGCCAAGGGCAGGTATGCACGAAAAGCTGGTAAAGAAACTGTTGGAAATAGAAGCCCCCCGTATTGTCTATGTAAGTTGTAATCCATCTACACAGGCGAGAGATCTGCAGCTGCTCAACGAAAAATATGTAGTGGAGCAATTGCAGCCGGTAGATATGTTTCCGCATACACATCATATCGAAAATGTAGCAGCGTTGGTGTTGAGGTAAAGCAGTGCGCAGATTTTATTAACAGAATTAAACGAAGATATAATGGCTCGATATCAGGTAAACGGAATGCCCCCAGTAGTAAAAAACCTATTGGCTATTAATATTGTGATCTGGCTTGCACAAATAATTTTTATAAAACAAGGAACGCCTTTAGAAATATGGGGTGCCTTGTGGGGACTCGATACAGGAAATTTTCAAATCTGGCAGCTCGTTACACACATGTTTATGCATGCTTCGGTTGATCAGTTTGGGCGGATTGAGTTTTTTCATATTCTCTTTAACATGTTTACGCTTTTTATCTTCGGACGTGTGCTTGAAAATTTCTGGGGATCGAAACGCTTTATTAATTTTTATTTGATTTGTGGTATTGCAGCAGCAGCGGCACAGTTGTTTGTAGGGCATTTTACCGTCGCTGTAGGAGCTTCCGGTGCAATTATGGGATTAATGGCTGCGTTTGCCTACCTGTTCCCGAATACCGAACTGATGTTTATGTTCATTCCTGTTCCCATTAAAGCGAAATTTGCAATACCGGCTTTGATGGCGTTGGATTTATTTGGTGGCATTGCGAATGTGCAGGGCGATAATGTTGCCCACTTTGCACACTTAGGTGGTGCTGTTGCAGGTTTTCTGCTGGTGCTCTTTTGGAACAAAAGCAATCGAAATACGTTTTATTGATAAATGTTTGATTTATGAGTTACATGCAGGCAGAAAAGAAAAGAAGAATAAGCTTTGGCGAAGATGGCGATGCATTGATGCGGCTCATCTTTATTAATGTGATGGTGTTTGTGATACTCATCTTCATTAAAATCGTGTATCAGCTTACACCCATTAATCTCGAGCTCTATCAATCGCAAATACTCGACTGGGTTGGCATGCCGGCCGATCTTTCAAACTTTATAAAAAAGCCGTGGGTACTGCTTACACATATGATTGCGCACCACAGCGTATGGCAATTGCTCGGCAATATGCTTTTTCTGTGGGCGTTTGGTTTTCTGTTGCAGGATTTAATTGGTAACCGGCACATTGTGCCCATTTACTTTTATGGCGGATTGGCCGGTGCATTGTTCTTTGTAGCAAGTGCTAATTTGTTACCCGGTTTTCGTGCAGCTATTGAAACCTTTACTTTTTTTGGTGCAAGCGCCAGTGTAATGGCTGTAGCAATAGCCGCCACGGTTACCGCTCCCGATTACCGTGTGTTTCCGATGATTAATGGTGGCATACCGCTTTGGGTGATTACACTCATTTATGTAATAATCGACTTTGCCGGTTTAGCCAGCTCAGCATTTCCATATCACTTGTCGCACCTTGCCGGTGCAGGTATGGGTTATCTGTACATCCGCTTAATACGCAACGGTAACCAGCCCGGCGAGTGGATGCATCAACTGTACAATTGGTTTATCAATCTTTTCAATCCCAATAAGCCGGTTGGCAAAAAATCATTTAAGAAAGAAGTATTTTACAACACGAAAGGACAACAACCGTTTACTCGTACACCAAATGTTACCGAACAACGGGTTGATGCGATACTTGATAAAATAAGCCGCTCAGGATATCAATCCTTATCGCAGGAAGAAAAAGATATTTTGAAGAAAGCGGCCGATAACGAAGGTTAATCATTTATGGCGGGATTTCTGCGCAGATTTACAAAACACTTCATCATCTTCTGCAATATTGTGGCCGGTGTTTGTATGCTGTCGCTGTACCTGCTGCCCTCGTTACCCCAAAGTATTTCCTGGATCGTTAATTTATTTGCATTGCTTTTTCCGTTTCTGCTGCTGGTGCAGATCGGGTTTCTCATTTTTTGGTTAATGGCCAAACGGAATCTTGCATTTATTCCGCTTATTACCTTGTTATTGAGCTGGAACCTCATTGGTTCTTTTTTTGGCCTGCATCCCGGAGCGAAACAATCAATTACTAAACAGAAAGAAACCTTTCGGGTGGTAACATGGAATGCGCACCTGTTTAATTTTTTTGAGAATAAGGGCTTGCTCGACGAAGCCATGCTGCAGGAAGCGAAACGTTTTAATGCCGATGTGCTGTTGGTACAGGAATTTGTTTTTTCGTTAGATACAGCATCGCCTATTACACTCGAACGTGTACGAAAAAAACTTGGGTTTAAATATGTAGCTGCTGCCAACGACCGTGCTTTTGGTGTACATACTAACATCCGCCAGAAGAATGAACGCTATCACCCGTTTTGCGTGACCATCTTCTCCAACTATCCCATCGTTCGTTGGCAAAAAGAACAAAGTATCAAAGAATACAATCACACTTTTTTGTGGGCCGATTTGCACATCAATGCCGATACCATCCGTTTTTTTAATATTCATTTGCAAAGCATGCATTTTGCAAAAAAGGATTATGCGTTTATCGAAAACATCGATCAGCAGGATATGGATGCGGTACAAACTGCCGGTAAAAACATCATCCGTAAAATGAAAACAGCCAACCTGCTTCGCTCCGGTCAGGCAAGAGATATCAGGGCGGTAATGGATGAAAGCCCATATCCCGTTGTTGTATGCGGCGATATGAATGATGTGCCCAACTCCAATGCGTACCAGATCATCAGCAAAAATTTATACGATGCGTATACCGAAAAAGGGTGGGGTGTTGGCCGAACGTTTAAATTTCTGTCGCCCACTTTACGCATCGATTATGTGTTGCACAGCAAGGAACTGCAACTGGCCCAGGTAAACGTGTTGCAAACAAAGCTGAGCGACCACAGCCCCGTGCTGGCCGATTTTAAATTACCGCAGAAATAGTGTAAATCCTATCTTTGTTTTAATGAAGAAATACTTCCATACCTGTTGTTGTAGCTGTTGTTGCTGATTTTTTCAGCAACCGATTCCTCTTGTACAACATTCTTCATTACAATTACATTTCAGTTTATGTCGCAGTTAAAAGTTTATAATTCTCTTACACGTCAGAAAGAAGTTTTTGAATCCATCACACCCGGTCATGTGGGTATGTATGTGTGCGGACCCACCGTTAGTGGCGAAAGTCATCTTGGTCATGCACGTCCTTACATTACGTTCGATGTGTTGTATCGTTACCTCACACATCTTGGTTATAAAGTACGTTATGTTCGTAACATTACCGATGCAGGCCATTTTGAAGAAGAAGGCCGTGAGGCAGAAGATAAAATTTCGAAGAAGGCGGTGCTGGAAAAACTGGAGCCGATGGAACTGGTGCAGAAATACACCAACCTGTTTCATTGGGCCATGGATCAGTTCAATACTGTTCCGCCATCCATTGAACCAACAGCAACCGGACATATTGTGGAACAGATCGGCATGATCCAGGAAATCATCAAAGCCGGTTATGCCTACGAGGTTAACGGTTCGGTTTATTTTGATGTAAAAAAATATGCAGCGAGTCACGACTACGGAAAATTAAGCGGACGTGTAATTGATGATTTGTTAGAAACAACACGTGAGCTGGATGGGCAGGAAGAAAAACGTGACCGTGCCGATTTTGCATTATGGAAAAGTGCAGCACCCGAACATATTATGCGTTGGCAAAGTCCGTGGGGTGTTGGTTTTCCCGGCTGGCATATTGAGTGCTCGGCCATGGCAACAAAATATTTAGGTGCACAGTTCGATATACATGGTGGTGGTATGGATCTGCAGTTTCCGCATCACGAAAGTGAAATTGCACAAAGCACTATCTGCAATCATACAGCACCGGTTCGTTACTGGATGCACAATAATATGATTACCATCAACGGTAAGAAGATGGGGAAGAGTTATAACAACGTTATTAAGTTAACGGAGTTGTTCAGTGGCGATCATCCGATACTGGAGAAAGCATATCACCCGATGACGGTGCGTTTCTTTATTCTGCAAACACAATACAGAAGCACACTCGATTTTGGTAACGAAGCTTTGCAGGCTGCAGAGAAAGGATTGAAGCGTTTGATGGAAGCACATGAATGGCTGGCTAAGTACGAAGTTGCAAGTACAAAGTACGAAGCAAAAGACAAGTCGCTTGATGAAAAAGTATTGCAGCTGATAGCTGAGTTTGATGAGTTTATGAATGATGACTTAAACACAGCAAAAGTTTTGGCGAGTATGTTTGAACTGGTGCCGGTGATTAACGGGTTAAAAGATAAACATATTACAGCAGATGCATTGAGCAGCGATACTATTGCCTTGATGCAACAAAAACTGAAACTGTACATCGAAGATATTTTTGGTTTAAAGAGTATCAGTGGCGAAGACAGCGGACGTTTTAATGCAGTCATGCAGATCTTGATTGAATTACGGAAAGATGCAAAATCGAAAAAAGATTTTGTAACGAGCGATAAGATCCGCAATCAACTGGCCGAACTGGGTATTCAGTTGAAAGATGAGAAAGATGGCGGGATGAGCTATAGTTTGTAAATCGTTTTCATAAAAATAGAAAGAGGAGCATTGCTCCTCTTTTTTATTTTACACCTGTTTGCAATTCTAATTAACTCAGAATAACTGCTTCATCGTACTTCAACTATGACCCAACTGTGTATTTGCTGAAAGAATCGATTGCAGATCAAACAGGTTTGTTTGTTTTTCTTCACTCACCAGTTCTTCCACCGGTTGATGCAATACATCAGCAAAGCTTTGTAACATCAACTGTTTGGTTTGTTTGGTCCATGTGCGGAATGCTTCGGTGTTGTGTTGATGTTGCGGCAGGTAATCGAGCAGCACATCGAGGTTAAAACGTTCGGCATGTGTACCTGCACCTGCTTTGGCTGCATCACGGGAGTTGCACCACTGTTCAAAATGACCCTGCACCGGCACCATCAACACCGGTTTGCCAAAATACATGGCTTCGCAAACACTTTCAAAACCTGCCGTTGTTACCAAGGCTTTTGCATTGGCCATGTAGTGTAAAAATTTCTGATCATCCAGCGAATGGAAGCAAAGTGTTTCATCGTAATGCCAACGACCTTTTACCGTTGCACTGTCGGTAAAACAATGCAATTCCACTTCGGGATGTTCTTTGTGCCAACTGATGATTTCCTGCATATAACCCGAGTTCAACAGGTAAGCAAGGATGTGATCGCCGCCAAACACTTCCTGCTGAAAAACATCTTTACGCAACAATGGCGGACAAACAGTAATGTTTTTATAATTAGTTGGGGTAACAGGATAAAACGAAAGTGCCAGTAAATGATCGGATCCCTTTGCAGTCAGTTTTGTGTATTGTTTAATAATATAAGCTTCACGTTTGCTCGCTTCTTTCGGAAAGCTGAATGAAGGATGCAGATAAATATACTGGTGTGCAATGGAAACAATTTTGCAATCGAATTTTTTAAATAGCGAACAAACACCAATCAACGGTTCATAAAAATTCAATAACAGATCGGGTTTGTATTGCTGCATCACTTCACGTATCAGCTGCATGCTTTTGCGAAAGGTTTTCCAGTACAGTAAATTCTTTAATACCGTTGATGTGATACGGATGGATTTGTTGTGTTTACAGGTAACAAAGTTGGGACTGCGGTAAGTAATAATTGGAGCCTTGATGCGTTCACGCACAAAGGCAGGAATTTCACGGCGCTTGCTGCTGCCGATGAGTACTGCAGCAACAGTATGGCCACGTGAAGTCAGCAATTCATAGGTAGCAATGGCCTGTGTTAAATGTCCACGTCCTTCGCCTTGTACGGCAAATACAAATGTTTTATTCATGTTAGCTCAGGTGTTAGGTGAGGAAAGAAAGAGGATGTTTCTGTTGTAATTATTGCAGGCATTGGTTGCTGCTGAGTTAACCAGTCATTGTAATAAATAATTTTCCATTCGCCCTCTGTTGTTTCAACCAATGCACTCATCGTTTCCACCCAATCGCCGCTGTTGAGGTAATGAATATTGTTGATTGTTTTATCGGCCGCCTGGTGAATGTGTCCGCAAATAACACCATCGCAATGATTGGCTTCTGCAACTGCACAAAGCTGTTCTTCATAATCAGATATAAACGATACAGCCGATTTTACTTTTGCTTTTACCACTTGCGATAAAGAATAATACGGCAATCCTCTTTTGGTACGATAATGATTGTAATGCCGGTTAAGCCAGAGCAAGAATGTATAACCGATATCGCCCAGCTTGGCGAGCCATTTTAATTTAGTGGTAACCGCATCAAAAATATCGCCATGCACTACGTAGTATTTCTTTTTTGCACTTTGCAGTATGTGATGACGTTTAATAATGAATTGTCCGAAGGAGAAAGGCAGTATTTCATCCAGAAAATCATCATGATTGCCACGCAGGTAAATCACTTTCGTGTTGTACTTGTGCATGTACTTCATAATAATGCGGAAGAAAGCGGTGTGTTTCTTTTTCCATTCGCCCGATTTACGCAGCTGCCAGCCATCGATAATATCGCCGTTGAGGATAAGCGTTTCGCAACGATGCTGTTGCAGAAAATCCACCACTTCTTTTACCCGTGAGTTACGGATGCCGAGGTGGATATCGGAAAGGATGATTGTTTTGTAAAAGGTCTTCACAAAGAAGGGTTTTACAAAGCTTAAAATCTCCTGTTACCAAACGATTGATGAATGATTAAGAGAGAATGAATAAATTGTAATGAAATTGTTAAGCAGTGTCGGGAAGATTGGTGTCAGGACGTCGCAGACGTCAGACACCGTAAAAACAAACAAAGCCTTATTCAATCAATATGCACTACATCGAACATCTCAGCAAAGACAAGAAATTAAAAAAAGTAATCGAGGCGCAGGAACCACACACACTGGTAAAGCGCAAGAAGATCTACCTCTACCTGTGTGCATCCATTATGAGTCAACAGCTGAGCACTAAAGTGGCAGATGTGATTTATAACCGCTTCCTGGCTTTGTATGGCAAGAAAGAACCTACTGCACAACAGATACTCGATACGCCGTTTGAAACATTGCGCAGCATCGGGCTCAGCAATGCAAAAGCGAATTATGTACAGAATGTCTGCCGGTTTTTTATTGAAGAAAAGATCACCGATGGACAGTTGTACAAGATGAGTGATGAAGCAGTGATTGAAAAATTAACGCAGATTAAAGGAGTGGGCCGCTGGACGGTTGAGATGATCCTGATGTTTTCGTTGCAGCATGAAGATGTTTTACCTGTCGATGATCTGGGCATACAGCAGGCAATGATCAAACTGTATAAGATCAACTACGAAACGAAGAAAGAACTGTACGAGAAAATGCAGAAGCATGCAGCCAAGTGGCAACCGTATCGTACGTATGCCTGTGTACATTTGTGGAGGTGGAAAGACAAAGGTTAATTGATAATTGGATAATCAATAATTAAAAATAGCCTGAACAGGTTGTGTTATATGAAACACACAATGATGATACTGCTGTTGTTTTTGTCGCAGAAGCTTGTTGCGCAGGACGGCCCGACCGCCGGCTCTGCATTACGGTCGCTTTCCGGAGTAGATATGATCACAGGAAAAGTGATTGATGTGGTATTCAAAGAATCGAAAGATTATACCTTGTTTCATTTCTGGAATTCGCAAAGCGATAGTTGCCTTACTGATTTTCCCCGTTTTACAGCATTGGTGAAACAGTACGACCGAAAACTTACTGTCTATGGTTTCCCGTACGAAACCAAACAGCAGATACCTGCAGCCAAAGCAGTTGTAGCAAAATATAAACTCAACTGGAGTCATCTGTTGCAATACAAACAAGCCGACCGGCAAGGATCTGCTGTAATAGATGTACTGCAGATCAACACGTTTCCTACTTATATGCTGTTGGATAAAGAAGGGATGATACTGGTACGTTCGAATTTTCTGGAAGATGTGGAAGTGGTGTTGAAGCGGTTGGAGTGAGCTTATTCTAACCGCAGAGAATGGAGTAGCAGAGCATACGCCGAGAGTATACTCTGCGAAAACTCATTTACTCGTTTCTCTGCGGTTAAAATTAAAAAATAATGCTTTCGCTACTTTTTAAATACTTTTCATCAATCGTAGCTCCAATACCTACCGCATCATCAATCTCTACAAAACCATTGTCTAAAAACTGCATACCACCAACAACAGGATCTTCTTTCAGCATCAGTGGTGTATCTAAATCGTAATGCACAATTAAATTACTGCTGTAAGCAACGTGTACCAATGCAGTAATGGCTAACCGGCTTTCCATAAAACAACCCACCTGCAGTTTCAGGTTGTGTGCTTTTGCTACTTCTACAATCTTCAATGCATGATAAATACCGCCGCTCTTTCCCAGCTTTACATTAAAATAATCGCAGGCGTTCAGCTTGGCTAAACGTTCGGCATCGTGTTCATCAAAACAACTTTCATCGCTCATAATTTTAATGGGACTGTTCTTTCTTACTTCAGGCAGAGCCATGAAATTCCAGCGTGCAATCGGTTCTTCGCAATGTTCAATACCAAATTCTTTCAACGCCTGTAATGTTGCAATAGCAGTCTCAACACTCCAGCCCTGGTTGGCATCAATGCGCAACGGTAATTCGTTGCCAATAGCTGTACGAATTGCTTTTATCCGTGCTACATCTTCTTCTGTAGTGGTGCCCAGCTTTACTTTGATGGAAGGAAAGCCGGCTGCTTTGTATTCTGTAGCTTCTGCCGCCATTTTTTCGGGAGAGCCAAGCCCCACCGTCATATCGGTTGAAATACGTTTGTTCTTTTCACCGCCAAGAAACTTGTACAATGGTAAGCCCGCATGTTGTGCAGCAATATCATACAAAGCCATATCAAATGCACTCTTGATGCTTTCGTTACGGGTAATGATACGTTCCATGGCGTTGATGCAATCTTCGATCTGCAACGGATCTTTTCCTTTCAAGGCTTTGGCGAGGTATTGCCCAACAATAAAACAGGTGTCCATGCTTTCGCCGTTGATGCTCATGTACGGACTACATTCGCCCCAGCCTTTAATGGCGGCATTGGTGTTGATGACAACAATCACATTATCGGCATCGTACTGTGGTCCTAACGAAATAACAAAAGGCTGTTTCAACGGAATACTGAGTTTGTATAACTCAACAGAAGTAATTTCTAATTGCATGGAATGAAGTTAATAAATGCGCAAGAACTCTTGTAAAACGTAGCAGTTAAATATAAATACGTGTACTTGCTTGCAGTTGTGTAAAAGCTTGCCTAACTTATATGTCCTTTAACCGGTGTACACCTTCCTCTGCACGTCAGTTGCCGACGACCAACAGCCATAAACCACTTCTGCTGAGCCGATCGGATTATCCTCCTCTTGAAACAACTACAGATTGTTCATTTAAAAAACAAAAACATGAGAAAGCAGATTTTTCAGTTGTTGATGCTATTGATGTTACTCAACACAATTGTTGTGTCTTGTAAAAAAGCCAATAGCGATGTACAAACAGATGCCATCAATAAAGTTGATGCTCCGTTTAATGCGTATGATGAAAGCCTGGTACTGATGCCGGGTGGCAGCACAGGTTTATCATCTGCTGCGGTAAGCGGAAAAAACGAAGAGAAGTATAATACGTTCTACGGGCCGCAGGTTCAAATCGGAAACGGGCACATGCGTTCGTGGATCAATATTACACACAGCGGTAAACCATTGGCGATTGGTTTAGAAATGTCGGATGGGGCATTGAGTAATCTTCCGCAGGATCCGGATAACCACATGGCCGCTACATGGCATGTAAAACTGCATGCGAAAGCACATGCGGTTACACCGTTCGATCACATCATGGTTAACTGGAACGTAAACGGACATGAGCCACCATTTATCTATGGTGTGCCGCATTTCGATTTTCATTTTTATAAAGTGTCGATGGCCGAAGTGATGAACACAACAGATCCTGCAAAGTTCAACATTCTTCCGCCACTTGATTATTTGCCGCCATTGTACATGTTTGCAGGTGGCGTACCAATGATGGGTGCCCATTGGGTTGATTTGATGTCGCCGGAATTATTACCACCAAACGATCCGAATCATGAAGCATTTACACATACACTTATTTATGGATCGTACGATGGAAAAGTAACCTTTGTTGAACCAATGATTACTCATGCAATACTTGCGGGTGGAAATACATTTCAAAAATCATATCGACAGCCGGCTATGTTTTCTCCAACGGGTACAAATTACCCCACACGTTACAATATTTGGAAAGATGGTAAAACCCAACGGCACTATGTGGCGTTGGATGATATGCTGATGCGTTAACGAAAGAATGAAGTAATAAAAAGCCCGCTGTTTTACAGCGGGCTTTTCTATTGGAAGTGAACGGGTTTACTTCACCAGCTTCAGTTCTTTGATCAGATTATCTGCACCACCTAATTTATCAATACACCAGAGTACATAACGGATGTCTACACAAATGGTGCGGTTGAGGTCTTTATCAAATGCTAACTTATGACTTAATGCTTCGTAGTTACCATCGAACGCCAGGCCAATCAATTCGCCATTGGCATTAATAACAGGCGAACCACTGTTGCCACCGGTTATATCGTTGGTAGTAATAAAACCGATCACCAGGTCGTTGCGGCTTTTATCTACATACTGACCAAAATCTTTTTTCTTCAACAGTTCAATTTGTTTCGATGGCAGATCGAATTCATAATCGCCGGCTTTGTATTTTTCCAGCAAACCTTTTGAGGTAGTTACAAAATCATACTTCACCGCATCTTTCGGTACATAGCTTTTTACATTGCCGTACGATACACGCATGGTAAACGTAGCATCGGGATACATCTTCTTCGCCTTAGCAGGATTCATTTCCATAATGCCTTTCAGGTACAAACGACCGAGATCATTATTCTTAATCGTAAACTCGGTAAAGCGAGGAAGGAATTTTACATTCCAGTTTTTGGTAAAGGCACTGCCAATAGCAAAAGCAGGATCCTGCTGCAGTTTCAATCCGTCAGGATTAGCTGCAAATGCATTCCATTTTGCATCGTTTAAGATCATGGTATTTGAAAAGACTGATGCTGCATATTTTTTCCAGGTAGCTTCATCTTTTAAATCGCCGAAACTTGCTTTAACAGCTTCAAAGAAACTGATGGGATGTTGCTCTTTTGGTACATCTGCGTAGTACATCATCAATGCAGTGGCAACAATCTTTTCATCGCTGATGGCATTGTGTTCGGCAAGGAAATTTTTGCGTGCTTCTGTAGCTGCATTTAAAGCATTCGTTACATCTTGCTTGGTTGCATTTGCTTTCAGCAACGCTGCTTCCAACTGAATTAAAGAGGAAGCAAACGCCAATAACGGTGAACCATAAATGCCTTCCGTCATATACACACGATGTTGTGCGTAAGGCCGCCAAGCACTGTATATTTTTTCCCACTCAGGAAAAACAGCCGCATAATCTTCTTTGCCATTCGCCCACTTCATAAAATCGGCTTCGGCTTTTTGTTTTTGTCCATACACATCGTACTTCAGCAACTGCTTTGTTTCTCCATCGTAAAACTTCCAGTAGTTGGCAATACTTGCATAGCTGCTGGCGAGTTTTAATTTAATAGCAGGATCTTTCTGCATTTCGGTAAACATGTATTTCAAACGCATGTCACGCAACTTCACCAATGTAGGGTTGTTGATGTCGGTTGAAAGTTTTACACCCAACGATGTTTCGTAACGGTTGGTACTGCCGGGGTAGCCCCAGGTCATAGCAAAATCACCATCTTTCAAACCACGGATAGAAACAGGTAAAAAATATTTCGGCTTCAAGGGAACATTCTCAGCACTAAAGTCTGCAGGCTTCCCATCTTTTGAAGTGTATACACGAAACACACTGAAATCGCCGGTGTGGCGTGGCCACTCCCAGTTATCGGTATCGCCGCCAAACTTACCAACGCTTTCCTGTGGTGTGCCTACCAAGCGGATGTCACGGTAACGTTGATAGATAAATGCTAAAAACTGGTTGCCTTTAAACAACGGACTGATGCGGCATTCAATACCCTCATCTGTATTGGATAAACGTTTGTTGATGGCTGCAAGTACAGCAGATTGTTTATCGGCTCTTGCTTTGCCCATTAATGTACCCAACGAGTCGTTTACTTCTTTGGTAACATCGGTAATACGTAACAGAAACTGTACGGTGAGTGTTGTACGAATTTCCTCATTGAGATTTTTTGCATAAAAGCCATCACGCAGGTAATTGTGATCGACTGTTGAAGCGGATGCAATGGCACCATAGCCGCAGTGGTGGTTGGTAAAGATCAAACCCTTGCTGCTTACAATTTCGCCGGTACAGCCATTACCGAAAATAATAATCGCATCTTTCAGCGATGCTTTATTAATGTCGTACAACTGTTGCGGGGTAAGCTTCAATCCTTTCTTTTGCATATCGGCATACACCTGCTCACCAAGGAGTAACGGTAACCACATGCCTTCATCGGCATAGCTGCGTAACAACGTAAGTGTTACAATCATCGTTAAGAGAATCTTCTTCATGCTTATTTTATTTATAGAGAAACAAACGTACGGAAAAACAGTTTTCCGAAAACTGCTGTTCATCAGCTTTCGGACTCCCGAACTTGTTGAACAGACGCTGTGTCGGATGATGGATGTACAGCCGACTCGTTAAAGTATTGATTGGTGTGGCAATTATCGCCATCGCAACAGGGTAGGGCATTGGTGCCGCAATCAGGGCATTGATAATGGCCATGCACATGTACCAGTTGTAGGATATGTCCGCAGAAAAGACAGTGCTGCATAGTTTAACGGTAGCCTACCCATGCACGGTTTCTGGCATCGTACAGGAAGTAGGTGCTATTACTGAAACTGAAATTTAATTTATCGTTTACAATGGCATCGGCAGGAAGTTTTAATTTCTGGTACATTAAGCCATCTGCTTTGCTGTACAATTCAATTTCTTTTGTCTGCACATTCAGTAAACCGAACTCGGCATTGCTGATACCTGTATAAATAACGGTGGTGGTATTGTAATTGGTAAGCACCGCATTCGAATCAATTTTATAATCGGCAGGCGGCGGTGTTTTTTTGCTGTAACCAACTTTCAGCACAAAGGTTTTTGTTTTGTCTTCGGCACCTGTTGCTGCATTATAGGAAACAACTGTTGAGCCTTTTAAAAAATGCACCAGGTTTTCCCGCATATTGTATTGGCCAACAGAATTAGGGAAGGGTTGCAGCTGCCCTTTTGCAAATGGTTTTACATCGTACACAACGCCGGCATCGTCCATTACATAGGTTACCCAACCTCCATCGCCAAACAAATTACCCTGGAAGGTTTTTAATGCCGGGTTATACCAAAGTCCACGTACATCGGCCAGCAAAGCCAGGTCGGGTGGCGACATCATTTCTCCAACTACATTAAAATAGGCCAGGCTGTAGGTTTTATTTCCGGCAACCGTTGCATAGAAATAACGGTTCTTCCCGTTTTGCGCAACCGTGCCGCCATTGTTACCGCCACCTTTCGGCATTTTCAACTCTGTGCTTTTGCGTAATTGACGTACCGACTGTGCATTGGTTTGCGTAGCAAAAACAAAACTGCACAATAGCGAAAGAAAAATATATTTCATAAAAGTGGAACGAATGATGAAAACTAAATTACGAAATGATGCAGCACAGCCTTGTTAAAAAATAAAACCAAACAACTCCATCAATAATGCAATGCTGATGTGTACCAGCAAGCCACCCCAGATGCTTTTGCTGCGATACGAAATACTGCCGAGAATCAACCCGCCGAAGAAACTGCTTACAGCTTCCATCATCGGTTTACCTAAGTGGATAGAGAAATAAAAGAGTGCCACCGGTAAAATACTTTCTCGCCCCATTACTTTCGCTAAAGCGATGATGAGAAAACCACGAAAGAAAAATTCGATGGTAAAAAAATCGGAGGCATAAGCCGCTTCAAAAAGTAAATAGTGCAATGGACTTGCATCTGCACCGAGTTGCTTTTGTACAATTGATGCTTTGGGATATACTGCAGCAAAATCGCTTTGCAGCGAAGCCCATAATAAGAGCGGCAGCATGCAGGCAATGAGTAAAAAGTAAATGCGGAGCGATTGTGTTTTGACAACTCCGTATAAGCTCCATTTTTTTTCAAGCAATCGATGAACAAGTAACAGCAGTGATAGAGTAAGCACAACACCCCCTGCCCAGTTCGTTGGTTGCAGGAATGTATTGCGGGAGGCGTTAGCAGTATTTGCGGGAAGCAAGTAATAGAAAGGTGCCACAACTTTTAACGCAAACAGCACCGGCGCAACAGCAAACACAAACTGTACCCGTTTGTGTTGCAGAAATTGAAAACCGTTTTCTATAAGTAAGCCTGCAAAGAAAAATACAAAGAACAGCAGGCTATACCAGCAAAGCGAAAAGCTGAACGGTTGATTTCTTGCCCACAGGGGAAAGCCGCTGTAATAATTAACAGCACAGGCTATTGCAATAATGAAAAAACAGGCAGCGTATTTTTTATACGATGCCGGTTGCAACAGATCAGCAGCAGTAATGGTAATGAGTTTACGCAATGGATGATGTTAGCTGCGGCAATATACAGCAGTACTTTTACGCATTCAACTTCTGCCACAGAATATCTTTCAGCTCGGTTAACCCTTGACCGGTTACAGCCGAAATAAATACATGCGGTACATTCTTGGGTAACTCTTTTGCAATGGCCGCTTTCAGTTCATCATCCAGCATATCACTTTTACTGATGGCGATGATGAATTCTTTTTGCAGCATTTCCGGATTGTATTCTTCCAGTTCGTTATGGAGGATGTCAAATTCTTTTTTATGGTCAGCACTGTCGGCCGGAATTAAAAACAATAACACCGCATTGCGTTCAATATGGCGAAGGAACCGATGACCCAGACCTTTGCCTTCAGCAGCACCTTCAATAATACCGGGTAAATCGGCAATACAAAAACTTTTTCCGTCACGGTACTCCACCATGCCCAGTTGCGGGGTGAGTGTGGTAAAAGCGTAATCAGCAATTTTTGGTTTAGCTGCAGTAATCGAACTAAGTAAAGTTGATTTACCGGCATTGGGGAAACCTACCAAGCCAACATCGGCCAGTACCTTCAGCTCTAACAACATCCAGCCTTCTACACCCGGTTCGCCGGGTTGGGCATGTTCGGGAGCCTGGTTGGTAGGCGTTGCGAAATTGCTGTTACCCAAACCACCACGACCACCACGCATCAGAATTACTTCCTGGCCATGTTCCAGAATTTCGGCTTGTATAGTACCTGTTTCTTCATCACGTGCAACGGTGCCTAGGGGAACTTCAATGATGATGTCTTTTCCATCTCTGCCAGTCATATTGTTTTTGCCACCCGGTGCGCCATCTTCGGCCAATACATTTTTATAGTAACGTAAGTGAAGTAAAGTCCACAGCTGCGAATTGCCCCGAAGTATAATGTGGGCACCACGACCACCATCGCCGCCATCAGGGCCACCTTTTGCCGTAAGCTTGTTGCGCATAAAATGCTTAATACCTGCGCCACCATGTCCGCTGCGGCAAAATACCCGTATGTAATCAATAAAGTTCTTTTCCATGCTGGCGGCAAAGATAGTTTTTATGTGCCGAGCAGCGGCATTTCTGTTTGGCTGCATGGCGCATGCCCGACATGGACATTAAGCCACCTGGACTATCAGTACAAAAGATGCAGAACAGTACAGGTTAATTAATTTTCAGAAAATATTGAAAATACAAAAACTATTATTTAGTTTTATGATGTTAAGCAAAAACAACGTGTATGAACAGTCTGGCTTACATCATTTACCTGTTGCTTACTTATTTTATTACCGTACATGTGGGTTTGCGTTTTTACCGCAACGGCCGCATTTACATTTTGGGCGTTCTGGAAGGTAATGAGGCGCTAACCGATTTCATCAACAAATTATTACTGGTAGGCTATTATCTTCTTAATCTGGGTTACGCAGCCTTAATGATACAACTGTGGACAACAGTAACCAGCTGGCTTTCGCTGTTTGAAAGTATTTTTTTAATGACGGGTCGTATTATGCTTTCGCTTGCGCTCATTCACTTTTTTAATATGGCGGTCATTTATTTTATTCGTAAACAACAACACATTTCCCTTCACACTAAAAAATAAAGTATATGAACACTTCATTCAACTTTACTGCCTACTTAATCTATCTGCCCATTGTTATTGCATTAACCTGGTATGTAGCACATATCCTTTTTAAGAACAGCAAAACCTTTATGCTCGATATTTTTAATGGTAAAGAAGAAATCGCCTTCAGCACCAACAAATTATTCGAAACCGGGTTTTATTTGCTCAATGTAGGCTTTGCTTTAACCATTATGAAAATAGCCGGCGATGTGGCCGATAGTCGTGGTATGCTGGAAACGCTCAGCTATAAGATCGGGGGCTTTAGTATTTATTTAGGTTTGATGCTTTTCTTTAACCTGTATCTGTTTTTCAGAGGACGCAGAATTTCGAGAGAGCGGAGCCGGCTGATTCAGCAATTTGGCAACACGTCAAAATAATCGTAAAAAAAGCCCCTCTCACGAAGAGAGGGGCTACGGTTTTTCCGGATATTTTAGTTTACCTCTGAAACTTAGTTTTTGATAAGCTTTTGTGTATGCTTGCCGTCTTTTGCAATTACTTCGATCATATAAAGACCATTTTGAAGTTGCTGCAGGTTATCAAGTACCACAATATTGTTACCAGCTTGTACGGTTATTCTTTTCGTAATTAAGGTTTGACCTGTAAGGTTATTAATACGGATCATTACATCTTCTTTTTCCTTCGCATCAATTTGCACTTTAATGTTGCTTACAAAAGGATTTGGATAAACTGTATAGTTATTGATGCGTGCGTTACCAATACGCAATGCTACAGTTTTAGAATAGCTGCTGGTACCATCTACATCAACTTGTTTAATGCGGTAGTAAATAACAGTACCGCTAACTGCTACATCTGTAAAGCTGTAGTTCTGTGTAAAGCTGCTGTTCCCTTTAGCTGCAACAGTACCAACTGTTTTAAAGCTAACTGCATCTGTACTGCGTTCAACAATAAATTGACTGTTGTTAAACTCACTTAATGTAGACCAGCTTATTTCTGCATTTGCTCCAGCTTTCTTAACGGCAACTTCACCAAATGTTACAGGGAGTGTTGATTGTGAAGGGAACTCACTTGAAGCCAGATCGGTTAAGCCTGAAAAACTTAAAACCTGTGTTGCCTGTACAGTTGAGTTTGAAGAATTAGCAGTTGTTTGATCAATAAAATAAATACCATTACCAGTTGAAATATGTAATGAGCCGGTTTGAGTCCAGGCTACGCCGTTAACCGAGGTTCCTGCAAATACACCACCACCTGTTTGCACAGTCCATTTGCGTGTAAGCGTTGTTGGTGTTGTTGTAGAGTTTAATGTGTAAATGTAAGTATCACCACCTGTAACGTTAGCTAAGGCATATAAAACATTTCCAGGACCGAACGCCACATCTCCATTTTGGAAATCTGCAGCAGAACCTGCGCCACTAAATGTAAGTGTTGCATTGCCGTATGTATTTACATTGCTGATCGCAGCAGATCCATTACCACGGAACGAAGCAATGTAAATATTGGTAGAACCATCGCCGGCAATAATCCAGCCAAGACCGTTTTGATCAAATGCTAAACGTACAAAGCCAAGGTCACCTGTGTTACCTGCTCCATTCATATCAATCGTGCCTACAGATGTGCTGGTACCTCCGGTAGGACTCACTGAATAAATTTGTACCTGACCGCTATTTGTATTTGTGTTGAGAATGTAGTACAAGTTTCCGTTGGCGTCATTAACACTGGCTTTGTTTTTACCCAGACCTGCAGTGTTATCTACAGGAGTTGCAATGCTTACAGGTCCGTATTGAATTGCACCTGTAACAGGGTTAATTCTGTAAGCTCTGATTGAACCTGTGCCGGAAGTAGAATACAAATTTGGCTGAAACACTGTTGCTGCTGAAGAAGATGATGCTGTTTGTGAGGCCCTTGTTGCTACAACAGTTACAGTATAGTCTCCTAATGTATTAAACGTAATACTTTTTGTGCTGCTGTTACCGGTAGGAATTACATAATCAACACCTGCTGTACCAGAACTAACACTCCATGTATAGGTTATTGTACCTGAACCGGTAAAGTTGCTTGTAGCTGCAGTAAAACTTACAGCCCCTGTTGGAATAGTTGAAGCAGGAGAAGGAGTAAGTGTAACAGAAGCTGCTGGCGCTGCTGCAACATCAACCCGAATAATAGATGTGGTAAGTGTTGTAGTCGATCTTGTAACACGGCATGATACATAATAAGTGCCTGTGTTGCTGAAGGTAATTGTTCTGTCCTGATCACCACTTTGCCCTGTACTTGTTGTTGAACCACTTAGAGTTACACCTGCAACTACATTACCTGGGTTAGATGTGTTTGTAGTTTGTACAGACCATGCATAGGAATAGTTGTTGCCATTACCATTGTAGTTACTTGGGTTTGCATTAAAGTCAATACTGCCACCTGCAATGATATTCTGGGTTGATGATGGAGTAATAGTTAACGTTTGTGCATTTGTTTTAACTGCAAACGAAATAAATAACAGAAAGAATGCAGCTACGCTTTTGAAAAGAGTAGAATTTGTTTTCATTTAAAATGTTTTTAAAAAATTGATAAATAGGTTTAGCCTTAGGAGGGATTCGTGGTAGTTAACAGGAATTGAAAACAAAAACTTTTCTAAAGGATTTGGGTAAGCATGACAGTAACATCAGAGCAGTATAAACAACTCTGAAAACTGTAAGAAAATGGCTGGCTTATTACGAAGGATAGGAAGAGTACGGCGAGTCTATGGGTAAGTAGAAACGCTTATTGAGGCACAAAAATATACCTAGAAGATTAAAATGCAAATTTTTTATATGTTTTTTTTACGTTATGTAAAAAATGAACATTTCTAGGTTAATATTTGATAAATTCTGTAAGGTTTTAATGAAACTATCTATGCACCGGAAATGTGAGTTTAATTCGACTTCCAGTTCTCGTATAATCTCTCCTGAGGAGGTCTGTTGGCCGGCATTTCTCTTAATGGCTCACAGGGTACCCATTCATTCTGCATGTCGGCCGGTAATGATTGATAGAGTTGTGTGCCTTTTGTTTTCCAGGCAATCATTTCATCATTGACCTCTTTTATTTTTTTGCCTGGGTTGCCAACTATTAAACTTCTTGGTTCAAACACTTCGCCTTCTTTAATAAAGCTGAGTGCGCCAACAATACATTCATCGCCAAGTACAACATTATCCATAATAACACTGTTCATCCCTACTAAACAATTACGGCCAATGTTGGCGCCGTGTATAACCGCACCATGACCAATATGTGAGCCCTCTTTTAATACCACTGTAACGCCGGGAAACATGTGGATGGTACAATTCTCCTGCACATTGCAGCCATCTTCTAAAACAATTCCACCCCAATCGCCACGCAAAGCAGCCCCCGGGCCAATATAACAATGCTTACCAATAATAACATTACCGGTTACAGTTGCTTGTGGATGAACAAATGCTGTTTCATGAACAACAGGAATAAAACCTTTAAAGGAATAAATCATATAAAATGAAATTCAACCAAAAGTAAAACATCAATTCGTAGCAGCATTCATTTCCGGTTTCTTCTTTCGGCCAATAATTCTTCTGATTACAAAAAACAAACCTGCAATTATTCCGGCTAAACCAAGTATGCCAACAAGCCATGCTGCAGCTTCTGCACCGTTACATGAGATAGTACATGCAATTAATGCCAGGCCATATAAAAGAAGTATTGCAACAGCAACAGTTAAAACGATCAGCAGAATTTTTACCCATACTTTATTATCATTTTCGTCGGGTATAACTTTTCTTAAATGTTTCTTCAGCACCTTTTTTAACTGCCTGCTTTCTTTTTTTGTTTTGATTTTTTCTTTTGCAGAAGAACTGGTTTCTATTCCAAGTAGACTAACTGCATGAGTTGTGTTAGAAAAAGGAAGATATAAATCAGGAGTGCGTGATTGATTGCTATAAAAGCAAATGATGCAGAATGTACAGACTCCAATTGTAAACTGGTACAGTTTCTTTTGATAGTAAGGTGCTTTTTTTTGATAAGTGATATATAAAAGCACAACCGTTACAGCAATACTGTTAATGAACAAAGGAGTAAGTTCAACCTGCACATCCCATAGCAGCGATCCGGTTATATACCCCAGCATATTAAGGGGAATGTAAAGCAGAATAATGATAAGCCTGGCTGCGGCTACATGTTTGCTTGCCCAATAAGATACCTGTTTCATAATGTGAAATTTTAAGGGAGTATCTTAAAGTAAACAAAAGCTTTTGTATTTGCAATGATGGTTAAGAAACAAGCGGTTTTCCTGTACGGTAACAGGTACCTTTAAACTGCGCCACCAAATGATTGTGTTGGTTATGGATGGAAATATGATACAAACCTGTTGACCGGCCATTGTGCAGCTCTTTAGCTTCAGCAATCAATTCGTCGCCGGGATGAACAGGTTTAATAAAATTGATGGAAGTATCTAATGCAACAGATAAATTATTGCGGTTGTTGCAGGCAAAAGCAAACGCACTATCAGCTAAGGAAAAAGCAATGCCGCCATGTACAATACCGAAGCCGTTGAGCATTTCTTCCCGTACGGTCATTTTTATTTTGCTGTAGCCTTCTTTAATTTCGACAACTGAAATGCCCAGCCATTGGCTGAAGCGATCGTGTTGCAGCATGTGTTCAATTACCTGTGCGGGAGTTGCCATAATATTCATTTTTATTTTCCTTTAAATTCTGCGGTTCTTTTTTCTAAAAAAGCATTGATGCCTTCCTGGTAATCTTCAGTTACAGCAGCTTTTTGCTGAAACTCATCTTCCAGTTGCAATTGCGCTTCCCATGAGTTGGTGAAGGAATGGTTGAGGACATGCTTGGTATAAGCCAAACCTTTGGTGGGCATAGTGGCTAATGTAGTGGCAATTTTTTTACTTTCTGTTTCAAATAAGTCGGCAGCAACTACTTTATAAATCATGCCCATTTTTTCGGCGTCTGTTGCCGATACTTTATCACCTGTCATCATCAGGGCGCTTGCTTTTTGCCAACCAATCAAACGTGGCAACGTAAATGTGCCACCACTGTCGGGGATCAAACCAATTTTTGAAAAAGCTTGTATAAACGATGCCGTTTCTGCAGCAATAACAATATCGCAGCACAAAGCAATGTTGGCTCCTGCACCTGCAGCTACACCATTCACAGCAGCAACAACAGGCTTTGGCAAGTTGCGTATGCGTTGTACGATGGGATTGTAATGCTCTGATAAAATTTGTGCTAACTCAATTTTGTCTTCGCCTACCAGCTCACCAATATCCTGTCCCGCACAAAAAGCTTTACCGGCACCGGTAATGTACACGCAACGCACTTGATGAAGTGATGCACATTCATCAAGTCTGTTTTGCAACAGCAACGCCATTTCACGGTTAAAGGAATTGAATTTATCGGGCCGATTGAGTGTGATGTATGCAATGGAATCAGTTATTTCAAAAAGAATAGATGACATATGCAGCAATGTTAAGAGGTAAACTGTAATTAAATATCAAAGCTTTTTACGCCTTTGTGTTTCAATAAAAATTCATTTACAATATCATAATCGTGTTTCGGCGCACCGATTCGATACAGATAAACAGCATCGTTATTTTCCTTGTTCATCTTCATACAACGAAAGTTGATGTCGTGTAGTGCAAAAAAATGCTCCATCTCTTGTTTAAACTCATCACTTGTATCACCGGTCCTGATTTTGTAATCTTTTACTTTATGCAAGCGGTTAATAAAACGTTGTACAGGTTCAAGCACAAACAAAGCGATCACCACCATGCTGCTAACCACTACTGCAAGTGGATAGTTATGATAACCGATGGCCATACCCAATGCAGCGGTGATCCAGATCAACGCTGCAGTTGTTAAACCATTTACCGAAATACCTTCTTTAAAAATAACGCCTGCACCAATAAAACCAATGCCGGTGACAATGTTACTGGCAATACGATCAGGACTTACATTATTGCTTTCTTTTGAAAGAATGGTGTACAAGCAGGAACCCACACAAATAAAAATCATGGTACGAAATCCGGCCGGCTTACTTCTGAACTCACGTTCAATGCCAATAACAGCGCCAATGATAAATGCAATGGACACCTGTGCAGCCTCTTCTAAATAGATGGTAATATCCATAAGTTGTATCCTTTTAACAAAGAACAAGTTAGTAAATGTAATAACACCACTAAGATGGATACAATACTTTTCAGTTGAAAAGAAAAAATTTTAGCAAGCTTTTTAAATTATACTGACCAAGTTACAGCTAAATGAAAAAAGGCCATCAGTTAACTGATGGCCTTTGCATAAACAGTAAAAAACAGTTAAACATATTTTGTAACACCCGGTATTGCAATCGGGTAATAACCATCATCGTTAGGTAACACAGGAGGTGCTGCATCCCAATCGTATTTCTTTGGCTGCAGATCAAGGTTGGAAGCAAGTACTTTATCCCACTCCAGCAGTTGGCCGGAGTAAGTGGCCATACGACCCATGATAGCTGTAAGCGTACTCTTTGCACCAATCTCCGCATCAGCAAATTTGTATTCGCCTTTGGCAATGGCTGCAAACAGTTCATCATGCTCGTTCTGGTATGGATTGTTTTCGCCTTTTTTATCGAACTGGTAAACAGGTTTACCTTTTGCATCTAAAATCGTTGCTGCATCGCCTTTAATGCTTCCTTTTGTACCAATGATTAATTCATCCACACGACTCATCGTACCGGGAATATGGCGGCACTGACTGTTCAACACAGATCCATCGGCATAGGTAAACTCAACAAAGTGATGATCGAAAATTTCACCATGATCTTTTCCTTTACGCACTTGTCTTCCCCCCATACCTTGTGCTTTTACTGGAAAACCGCCTTTGAACCAGTTGATCACATCAATATTATGAATGTGTTGCTCCACAATATGATCGCCGCAAAGCCAGTTGAAATAATACCAGTTGCGCATCTGGTATTCCATTTCTGTTTGTCCGTATTTACGTTTATTCACCCACACGCCATCGTTGTTCCACCAGGCTTGTGCAGATGTGATATCACCAATAATGTCTTTGCGTTTGTATAATTCTCTGTAAGAATTTTGGTAACGGCGTTGCAGACCAACAACCACGTTCAGTTTTTTCTGTTTTGCTTTTTCAGCAGCATCCAGTACACGGCGGATACCAACCGGATCAGTTGCTACCGGTTTTTCCATGAACACATGCTTGCCTTTGTTCACCGCTTCTTCAAAATGAATGGGACGGAAACCGGGAGGTGTGGTTAAGATCACCACATCGGCCAATGCAATGGCTTTGGCGTATCCATCAAAGCCAACAAACTTGTTTTCTTCCGGCACATCTACTTTCGATTTTACAGAAGAACCGGAACCATCGTCGCTCATCAGGCGTTTATAACAGCTGTCGAGCTTATCACGAAAAGCATCGGCCATTGCCACCAGCTTTACATTTTGTTTGCTCAGCAATGCCTGTGTGGCTGCACCGGTACCACGGCCACCACAACCAACCAAGGCAATTTTAATAACGCCTTCGGCACCTGAAAAGAAATTAGCTTTTGACAGTAGCGGACTCATGATAAGACCGCTGGCAAGCAGCGAAGAAGTTTTTACAAACTCCCTGCGTGAATTGTTATCGTTGTTCATGTTTATGGTTTAGATATTTATTATTTGTTTTTTAGTGCCACTGAAGTATTCCTAATTCCTTTACTTCTTTGTAATCCGTCAGACGAGGGCGTCAGACGGGATGTTCACACTCATTACTCATCATTCATCACTCATTCTTCTCCAAGATACTTCTGAAAAAACGCTTCTGCTTCCTCTGCTGTTGGCTGCTTCAACGGACGAATAATGCGGAAGCCGATAAACGGTGCATCAGCATTCCACCATTTGCTTTTTGGTATCTGCGGATCACGGCGGTTCCAAACAGGATCAGACTTTGTTCTGTTGGCGCTGCGGAGATCTTTTGCTTCATCCTGATACGTACCACCCTTCACTGTTCTTGGGTAACGGTTTGTTGGTTCAATCAAAGGATTCTTTGCTTTATCGCCAATGGTAGTGAAATAGGATTCACTGTATTGATCGAGTACCCATTCACCCACATTGCCTAACATATCATACAAACCCCATGCATTTGGTTTTTTCTCACCAACTTTATGATATCGGTTTTCTCTGTTTGTTTTAAACCATGCATACTTGTCTAACTCTTTTACATCATTACCAAAAGGATACACCGTAGTCGCACCAGCACGGCAGGCATATTCCCATTCGGCTTCAGTTGGTAAGCGAAAGAACACACCTGTTTTTTTGTACAGCCATTTGCAATACATGAGTGCGCCGTATTGCTGCATACTGTTGGCAGGAAAACCACCTGCTTTGCCCATACCCAATGTCATATCAATATAAGGAGAGCTGGGTCTTGTTACGGCATCAACACTTGTATTTTGACTGATGCTTTCATCCAGGAAAAAAGCATTGAATTCATCATAGGTTACTTCATAGGCGCCCATCCAGAAAGCATCCACACTTACTTCACGCTGGGGTGTTTCATCGGCTTCTTTTTGTTTATCGGCATCAGCACTGCCCATTTTAAATGTACCTGCCGGAACAGCAACCATCTTACTTTTCAAATTACTGGAAGGGATGGCCTGCACATAAGTGCGGAAACTGCTGTCGGTCGTTTGTGCATGAAGGGTTACAGCTGCAGCAAGAATCGAGATTGTGAGAAAAAGTTTTTTCATAACAATGAAGGGAAAATGGAAATTACTGAAACTAATGGTTACGATTGTTAGCGAAATGCAAATGACAAGCGTTTTTATTTGCGAAACCGTTTGCGCAAGCCGCAAAATGGATTTCTGTATTCTTGCGCAGAGTTGCTAAATTGAACATTCAAACAAATAACTATGCAACGCAGACAATTTCTTCAGCAATCGATCTTGGCCGGTGCAGCCGCAGTAACAGGAACAACTGCAATGGCTGAAACTCAACGTTCAACATCTATTGCAGAAAAACCGTTTCAGCTCGATTATGCATTTCATGCAGGCATGTTTAAAAATCATGGCGGTGATAGTTTTCTCGATCAGATCCGTTGGGCATATGATCAGGGTTTTCGCAGTATTGAAGACAATGGCATGATGAGCCGTAGTGCAGATGAGCAAAAGAAAATTGGTGATTTACTTGCGAAGCTGGGCATGCGCATGGGTGTGTTTGTGATTACTTCCGATAACTGGCATTGGATTACATCGCTCACCAGTGGTAAACAAGAGTGGATTGATAAGATGGAGAAAGACTGCAGAGCAGCTGTTGAAGTAGCCAAACGTTGCAACGCCAAATGGTTAACGGTTGTGCCGGGGAATTATGATCGTCGTTTATCGCATGAAATGCAAACAGCGAATGTCATTTCTGCTTTGCGTAAAGGTGCTGCCATTCTTGAACCGCATGATTTGGTAATGGTGCTGGAAGCATTGAGCGATAATAACGATTTGTTTTTACGTGGCACCGATCAAACGTATATGATCTGCAAAGCAGTGAACAGTCCGTCGTGCAAGTTTTTGTTTGATATGTACCACATGCAACGGAACGAAGGCAACATCATTGCATCCATTGATCGGGTGTGGGAAGAAACCGGTTATTTCCAGATTGGTGATAACCCCGGCCGTAAAGAACCCGGCACTGGTGAAATGAATTACAAGAATATCTTCAAGCATATTCACAAGAAAGGGTACAAAGGTATTTTAGGTATGGAGCATGGCAATGCGCTACCGGGTAAAGAAGGAGAGTTGGCCTTGATTAAAGCGTATCGTGAAGCAGACAGCTTCTGATGATTTTAGATTGTAGAATTACGATTTCAGATTTGGTAATGAAGCATTGTATCAATCGGCAATCGGCAATCGGCAATCACCAATCTAAAATCTACAATCCTCAATGGCATTTGAAGTAATCGAACGGCTCTTTGCAATCATCACATTGATACAATGCTTTGCATGCCGTTGAACCAAACTCACTGATGCGGTGAGTGTGATGTGAGTTGCAGTGCGGACATTGTACCGCTTCATTTGCTGCAAACAGTTTGTCGTTACACACTTGTTGTTTAGGATTTGGAGGAGCGATACCGTATTGTTTCAGTTTTTCTTTTCCTGCTTCTGTCATCCAGTCCGTTGTCCATGCAGGCGATAGTACAGAAGTAACTTTTACAGTTTTATATCCCTGCTCGGCTAATGCAAGACGAATATTCATTGCAATCATATCCATTGCCGGGCAACCGGTGTAAGTAGGAGTGATGATCACTTCCACCTCGCTTCCATTTATTTGTACTTCACGAACAATGCCTAAATCAAGTACCGTTAACACAGGAACTTCCGGATCAACTACTGTTGAAAGTATCGACCAGATTTTTTGTTCTGAAGCAGAAGTATCGATATGTAGTTGTTCATTGTTCATATTGCTGAATAGCTCATCCCTTTAGGGAGGCGGGTGAGGGTTTTACCACTTTGCTCCCGGATAGGTACGTTGCAGGTATTGTAATTCGGTTAAGATATAACCCAGCTGTTCGGTATGAACACCTTTCTTGCCACCCGACTGCATAAATACATTTTGCGGTACCGGCAATTTTGCTTCATCAAACACAGCGGTTACTTTTTCTGTCCATGTTTGTTTGATGGATACCAGATCAATACCCATTGTTGTTTCATATTCTGCAGCTTCGAATAGTTCGCCTGAGTAACGCCACAATTCATCAATGGCATGCAACATGCGGTTATGACTTTCATCTGTACCGTCACCCAAACGAATAACCCATTCGCTGCTCCAGCGTACATGATAGGTTGTTTCTTTGATGGCTTTTGTGGCGATGGCAGCCAACTGTTCATCGCTATGTTGCTGCAGTTGTTGAAACAGCAACAACTGATATTGACTGAAAAAATATTGCCGTAAAATGGTTTGTCCCCAATCGCCGTTCTGCTGCTCAACCAAGAGTAAATTTTTGAACTCCCGTTCAGTACGCAAGTAAGCTAATGAATCTTCTGTTGAACCATCATTCTTTAAAGCAGCAGCGTATTGGTAAAAATTTCTTGCCTGTCCTAAGAGGTCTAATGAAATATTGGTGATGGCAATGTCCTGCTCCAGAATTGGCCCATGGCCGCACCACTCACTGTTTCGTTGCGAAAGAATCAGTGATGTATCTGCAAGATGAAGTGTGTAGTTGATTAAAGAATTAGTCATTGAAAAATTATCAATTAAGCTCACATATGCTTCACCTCATCAGGCAAATCATAAAAAGTAGGATGACGATATACTTTGTCATTTGCAGGATCGTATAAACTTTCTGCTTCATCCGGATTACTCGCATGAATGTATTTGCTTTCTACTACCCAGATGCTTACACCTTCCATACGGCGTGTATACACATCACGTGCATTTTCAATCGCCATTTGTGCATCAGCAGCTTTTAAACTACCCACATGTTTATGATCGAGACCTTGCTTGCTGCGGATAAACACTTCCCATAAAGGCCATGCAGCAGAATCGGCTTGTGTTTGATAATTACTGCCGCCTCCTTTTTCTTCAGGAATATCGCCGTAATAAAATTTTCTTATAAGAAAGTTCATAATTGATTGTTGTGATTAAGCGGCTGCTAAATTATCTTTTGCTGCTTTTAACTTTTGTTTTTCTGCATGTGCTGCTGCAGCTTCACGCACCCATCTGCCTTCTTCGTGTGCTTTGCGGCGTGCTTCTAAACGTTGTTTATTGCAGGGGCCGTTTCCTTTTACCACATTCCAGAATTCGTTCCAGTCAATTTCACCGAAATCGTAATGACCACGTTCTTCATTCCATTTCAAATGCGGATCGGGCAAGGTCATACCTAACAATTTCACCTGTTCAACCGCCATATCTACAAACTGCTGACGCAGCTCATCATTTGTTTTGCGCTTGATCTTCCACTTCATGCTTTGATCGCTGTTAGTGCTTTCGCTATCCTTTGGTCCAAACATCATGAGGCTTGGCCACCACCATCTGTTGATAGCATCCTGGCACATCGCTTTTTGTTCAGGCGTTCCTTTCGATAACACAAGCAACGATTCAAAACCCTGGCGCTGATGAAAACTTTCTTCTTTACAGATACGCACCATGGCACGGGCATAAGGTCCATAACTGGTGCGGCACAACATTACCTGGTTTAGGATGGCAGCACCATCTACCAACCAGCCAATGGCGCCCATATCGGCCCATGTAAGCGTGGGATAATTAAATATAGAAGAGTATTTGGCTTTGCCGCTGTGCAAGTCGTCGATCATTTGTTCCCGGCTCATGCCCAATGTTTCAGCGGCACAATAGAGATACAATCCATGACCCGCTTCGTCCTGCACCTTTGCCAGCAGAATAGCTTTGCGTTTGAGTGATGGTGCACGGCTGATCCAGTTACCTTCGGGCAACATGCCTACAATTTCGCTGTGTGCATGCTGACTGATTTGCCGGAGATTGGTTTTGCGATACGCTTCGGGCATCCAGTCCTTGGGCTCAATCTTCGTTTCCTGGTCAATCTTGCTTTGAAATACCTGTTCAAAATCGTGTAATGACATAACAATGCTGTTGATTAGCAAATTTAATCAAAACTAACACCTGTTTGGCTAGTTTGTTTAGCGTTTATTTGTACAGATAATTCTCATGCAGGATGTGAATGCTTACTTCACATCAAAATCAACCGTTACGTTGGCGGTTGTGGGGTGCGCCTGGCAGGTCAGGATAAAGCCTTGTTCAATTTCTTCCTGTTCCAGTCCCCAATGAACATCCATTTTTACTTCACCTTCCAGCAGTTTGGCTTTACAGGTGCAGCATACGCCACCCTTGCAGGCATAAGGTACATCGGCACCCTGTTGCATAGCAGCATCCAAAATAGTTGTATCGCTGTTGAAAGGAATAGAAAAATCAAAACTTCTTCCATCAAGCCGAACTGTAATATTACTTTGAGGTCCTTCTGCTTCGTACTTCGTACTTCTTACCTCGTACTTCTTGCTCTGTCCCGGTGTGGTAAACAATTCAAAGTGGATCTTCTTTTCGGCAATGCCGTTGCTTTCCAAAAAATCCTTAACAGAAAAAATCATTTCTTCCGGTCCGCAAATGAAAAATTCATCTGCTGTTTTCAGTTCCAGCAGTTTGCCAAAGAGTTCGTTGCACTTGTCTTTGGTAATGCGGCCAAAATTCAGCTCTGCATCTGTTTTTTCCCTGCTTAAAATATGAATGAGGTTAAACCGGTTGATGTACTTATTCTTTAACCCTTCCAGTTCTTCAAAGAAGATAATGGAAGACCGGTTTTTGTTTCCATACACCAGGGTAAATGAACTTTCCGGTTCGGTTGCCAGTGTTGTTTTTATAATCGATAAAAGAGGTGTAATACCGCTGCCTGCAGCAAAGCCGATATAGTTCTTTTTATGCGCTGCATTAAGTGTGGTGTAAAAACGGCCGACGGGTGGCATTACCTCCAGCACATCATTGGGCTTCAGCTGTTCGTTGGCAAAGCCGGAAAATACCCCGCCTTCAACTTTTTTTATGGCAACTTTTAATTGCTCCTCCAGCGGACTGCTGCAGATGGAATATGTACGTCTTACCTCTTCACCATGAAGCATGGTGCGCATCGTAAGGCTTTGCCCTTGTGTAAAACGGAATGCTTCTTTTAAATGCTCGGGTACATCAAAAACAACAGATACGCAATCAGCCGTTTCTTTTTTTACCGCTTTTACTTTCAAAGCATGAAAGTGGATAGACATAAATCTGTTTATTTTCTCAACCCGTCAATCATAATCATCACCATATTGTCTTCCAGTTCCGAGCCGCTGATTTTTGCAGTAGAACGGTGCCAGCTTTCAATACCATTTACAGAATGCAGAAGAATAACCACGGCAGTAGGTGCATCAATGGGTTTAATTTCTCCTTTTTTAATTCCCTCTTCAATAATAAAAGCCAAACGCTTACGGTAGTTGCGGCGTTGTGTGTGAAAGTTAGAACGGTAAGGTTCATCTAAATGCTTCCATTCCCGGTCGCTCACCATTACCTCTTCATAATTTTCAATCATTTGCTGAATGTGAAAACGCAGAATGGTTTCGAGTTTTTTAATGGGTGAAAGACTGCTGCTCTCAATATCATCGAGATGCAGGTTAAAACGGTTGGCTACATTAAAACAAACCGACTCCAAGATTTCGTTTTTAGAACGGATGTGGTTGTATAAACTGGCAGCTTCAATTCCGAGATTCTCGGCGAGATCTCGCATACTGGCTGCACCAAACCCTTTCTCTCTGAAAAGGGCTGCGCCTGCTTTTACAATGAGGTCTTTGCGGTTGCCATTCTTTGGCACTTTCAGTTTTCCCATGCCCAAATGTACTTTCTTTTAAGTAAAATACCGTACTGTGGGTATTGAAATGGTTGGTCATGAACGATATTTTTGAAGCGTAAACATTACATACATCATACTTGTAAAATCCTATGCAGCTTTACACTTCGGGAGTTTGCAGTTTTTTGCAGGTATTCGAATTTGGCCCAAACTAAAAACTCATCACATGAAACAAAAACTCTTTTTCCTCGCCCTCATCTGCAGTGCACTTATAGCACTTGCACCTGCAACTGCCAAAGCTCAGAGTAGTGATTATTATTACTACGAAAGCATTTCCAACCCCAGCAAAACCATCAACTTCCTGATTGGTGTGTATGTAACCAAAAACGAATACATTACCCGTGACGATGGTACCGGTTATACCAAAATGCGTATTGCTGTTATTAACCAGGAAGGAGCCGATCCGTTTAAATGGAGCGATTATAAAATTTACATTAAGCTTAAGAACAACGATATGTTTTACAACTACACCACCCAGGCAAAAGATGGCGATCTGGCTTGCAACTGGACGGTGGAAGCAGGAAAGAATCATATCCAGTATGTTTGCTTTGACAAAGCCTTTGATATAAACCAGATCGATATGATCTGGCTGGGTATGAGCGATAACAAGTTCTTCGACCTGGTGCGAAGCGATAAATAATAAACAGGTCAGTAAACATAAGCGCTATCCGTACGGTAGCGCTTTTTTTATGCTTTCCTGTTAACCATAGCCTTGCAGCCATTACCTTTGCGCCGATCTGTATGTACAGATTATAACCCTAAAATTTTATTATGTCGTTAGTTGTTGTTGGTTCCATGGCATTCGATGCAATTGAAACCCCCTTCGGAAAAAGTGATAAGATTATTGGCGGTGCGGCAACCTATATTGCCTGGAGCGCTTCCAATTTTGCAACACCCATTAAACAACTGAGTGTTGTGGGCGGCGATTTTCCTAAAGAAGAGCTGCAAATGCTCGAAGCCCGTGGTGTAATAACCGAAGGCGTGGAAATTAAAGAAGCAGAAAAATCGTTTTTCTGGAGTGGCCGTTACCACCTCGACATGAACACACGTGATACACTCGATACACAACTGAACGTATTGGCCAACTTTAACCCGGTGGTGCCCGACAGTTATCAGGATTGCGAATTCCTGATGCTGGGTAACCTGGTGCCTGCTGTACAAAATGCAGTGATTGACCAGATGAAGAAGAAACCAAAGTTAGTGGTGCTCGATACCATGAACTTTTGGATGGAAACAGCCATGGCCGATCTGGAAAAAGTATTGAGCAAGGTAGATGTATTGATGGTAAACGACAGCGAAGCACGCCAGCTGAGTGCACAATACTCGTTGGTAAAAGCGGCGAAGGTTATTATGAACATGGGCCCGAAATACCTGATTATTAAAAAGGGTGAACACGGTGCTTTACTCTTCCACGAAGACCAGGTGTTTTTCGCTCCTGCATTACCGTTAGAAGATGTGTTTGACCCAACTGGAGCCGGCGATACATTTGCCGGTGGCTTTATTGGTCATATTGCCAAAACAAAAGACATCAGTTTCGAAAACATGAAGACGGCGATAATTGTAGGCAGTGCCATGGCCAGCTTCTGCGTAGAAAAATTTGGTACCACCCGTTTAAAAGAAATTTCCAAAGCTGATATTGATGCACGTATTCAGCAGTTTGTACAACTGGTGAATTTTGACATTGAGTTGGTGTGAGGAAATGAATGATAATTTACAAGAACGCCCCGCAATTGCGGGGCGTTCTTATTGATGGATTATCCAAACCTGAACTCCTTCGTATGCGTTGTAATCAACACCCGTTTTAAACTACGGTCAATAATTTCGCCCATGCTTTTACAACGGGAGAAAACAGGATCGTCATAATGTTCGGCCAGTTCGTGGCCCAGCTGCTGTATTTTTTCAGGTGTAGAGATCTGATCTTTCACCACCACATCACGCAGGTCACGTAAGCGGTAACGCTCTTCACGAATACGTCGGGCAATCAAGGCCCTTTCTTCCTGCTGGTATTGCTGCACCACTTCACGGTTCAAATGTTTTTGCACTAACTCCACAAAAGGATAATTTTCTTTAAAGAACTGCGGCAGATAAATATTCTTGCTGCCTTCGTAAAACTGCTGATCGAAATCGATGGCACGGATGAAGAATTTATAATCATCAAAATCGGGAGTTATAATGAAGACAAAATTATACGCCCGCATATCGCCCAGTAAACGCAGAAAACAACGTTCATTAAACTTCACAAATTCTTTGGCAATACGTTTGAGGTTATACTCCGGCCGGCGTGGAATAAGTTGTAAAAACTGATCGCCGGGAATTCCAGCGATATGTTCTTCCACCAATGTATTTCCATCGCACAAATAATGTACGGGGTTGGGCGATAGTAACTGCTCCAGCTCCAAACCGTAAATGCGGGAAGCATCGGCTGTTTTAATGTAGAAGTAATCGTACACATCGTTGTACTTATTTACAATTTTAATGCGGTACGGATGCGAGTTGCCAAACGTACAGTAATCGATGCGTTCGATGTAAAGATGATTCAATGCTTTCAGATCGCCGGCTGCTTTCAGTTTGGCGTAGATTACTTTGATGTGATCGTGTACACGTGTAATTTCCGATTGCGGATAAATCACCGTTTCCCACAACGTATCTCTTCCGTACTTATCCAGTAGTGGCATCGACTCGGCATAATATTGCAGATCGTGATACGATACAGGCAGTTTCTGTTCCTGGTGGTACAACCGCAAGTATTGATGCAGCGGTTCGCTGATGGGGTAGAATATTTTTTTGCGGCTGATCATGCTCTTTCGCTTCAGGCTTCAAGTTAAAGAAACTTTGCTTGTTGGAGTTTGTGTCACCATCTGATTTCCGTCATCAGAATCTGCGTGCAAGCACTACCTGTTTTTTAAAGCGTTTCACCTTGCCCTGCAGGTTAAATACTTCAGCAAAAATTACATAAGGTCCCAGTGGCAGCTGTTGAAATTGATCATTCAAACCATCCCAACGGAAAGTACCTTGCTGACTGCAAACAGCATTCCGCTGCAAAGCTTTTACTGCTCGGCCATTGGCATCGAATACGGTAATGTTCATCACATAACCTGTTTCAGGAAAACGATAGCTGATGGTTAACAAATCATCTGTTCCATCATTATCGGGCGAAAACAGTTCGGGTGTTACGGTAACCTCACCTTGCACCTGAATATCTAATCGAAACTGTGAGTTTTGATACGAAGGTGTACCATAACCGACATCCTTTGCAGCGCTGTGCCAGTTGTCTTTGTTTTGTGAGGACGCATTGGGATCAATACGTTCCAATGCCACACCCTCATCGTTACTGATGAGCGCAAAATGCCAATCGTCTTTATAACTTACCTCATCAATTACTAATCCACCGTTATCGGTTAATACAACTGTTCCTTCATCATCGCTGTAAGAAGGCATGGAAGAAAGGTTGATGAAAGCAGAAAGATTTTTTGCTGTAAACTGTCGCTTCACGGTTGCATCATCTTCACTCAGTACAAGATAGTCGCCGGGGAACAGTAACTGATCCTGTGCAGTAAGTGCTTTCATATTGGCAATAACGCCTGTGCTGCTGCGGTTGGCCAGCAACAATGTTTTTAAATTAATGAGTTTCGTACTGCGGTTATACAACTCCACATAATCTGTTCCGTTTGCAGTTGGATTAAACAGGATTTCATTAATGATAATGTCGTTGGCTGCAGCTGCGGAACTCAATCCTGTCTTCGCTGTGTTAAATGCACCGATGCTGTTACCGCTGCAATCACGCACATTGGTTGCCGTAATGGTATAAACTGTACCTGTTTGAAGAGTATTTGTAAACGTTAATTGTACAGTATTAAATAGCGGCGCAATACAAACAGCGGCAACTGCAGTGCCTCCGCCATTTGATAAGGTATAGTTGGCAGCAGTTGCTGCAGATAAACTATCCAGCGGTTCATCAAAACTTACAACAACAGTACTGCCGTTGGCGAATGCACGTAACAAGGCGGGCGGCTGCTGATCGGTATTGCTTCCGTCAACGGAGTTTTTAATGCCGGGTGTGCCGCCTCTTGCATCTACACTTGCACGCCAGTTGTTGGCGGCACCGCAAGGGTTTTTTGTATCCACCATTTCCAGGGTCCAGCCGCCATCGCTTTTAACAGCGTTGTTAAACCAGCTGAGAGTATATTCTACAGCATGTACAATGGCACCGCTGCTGTTGCGGAGAAAAATCAATTCGCCCGTATTATCTAAAGAAGGAAAACTTGTTACGCCAAATGTGCGGCCATACTGTTGCATGGTAGCAGCGGCAGTAGTACCGCAAATAATCGCAATGCTATCGGGCTGTAATAAAAAGTTGGGTAACGCACCACTTACACCGCTGCCATCTCCCACACGCCAGTTTTGTAAATTAATGGCAGCGTTTGTTGTATTGCGTATTTCAATCCATTCAAAATTGGGTAAACCTATTTGCGGCGTAGGGTCGCTCATTATTTCACTGATCACCACAGAAAATCTGTTTTGAGCAACAAGGGTATTTGTTTGCGCCAACAACAAACAAACAATTGTTATAAGCAGTAAACGGTTCAGCATATACTTAAAAATAGCATTAATCAAACGATTGCGTAAAAACATACACTCAATTTTGTAAAAACAATTTGGTGAAACGCTTTGCTGCATTTAATTTTGGCGGGCAATGATGAATAAGAAACATACTAAACGCACTAAGAAACAGTTCCGCAAGGGAAGGTAATCTTGTACGTTATGTAGTTGAACATACGCAAAGGCCTTCCCGAACAGGAAGGCCTTATTTTTTTAACCCCGTCTGACGCCCCCGTCTGACGGATCAAATTAACAAACCATAAAATCAATCTGTCAGATGGGGGCGTCAGACAGGAAAACAAACAAAATGAAAGTTGCAGTAGTTGGCGCCACAGGTTTGGTAGGTACCAAAATGTTACAGGTTTTAGCTGAGCGGAACTTCCCCGTTACCGAATTACTCCCCGTTGCAAGTGAACGTTCCGTTGGTAAGGAAGTGGAGTTTAAAGGCACGAAGTTTAAAGTAGTAAGCATGGCTGATGCCATTGCTGCAAAACCTAACGTAGCAATCTTTAGTGCAGGTGGTGGTACATCAACCGAGTGGGCACCTAAGTTTGCAGAAGCCGGTATTACAGTAATTGATAACTCCAGTGCATGGCGTATGGACCCTACTAAAAAATTAGTGGTGCCCGAAGTAAATGCAGAAGTATTAACTGCAGCAGATAAAATTATTGCCAACCCCAACTGTTCTACCATTCAAATGGTGGTGGCATTACAGCCTTTACATAAAAAATACCAGATCAAGCGTGTGGTGGTATCAACTTACCAAAGTGTTACCGGTACAGGTAAAAAAGCAGTAGATCAATTAATGGGTGAAAGAGAGAAAGCAGTTGCAGGCAGCAGTGAAGAATACCCGATGGCGTATAAATATCCCATTGATCTGAATGTGATTCCGCAGATTGATGTGTTTCTCGATAACGGTTATACCAAAGAGGAAATGAAGATGGTGAAAGAAACCTGCAAGATCATGGGTGATGATTCGATCCGTGTTACGGCAACAACAGTACGTATACCGGTGATGGGTGGCCATAGCGAAAGCGTGAACGTGGAATTTGCAAACGACTTCGATTTAAACGAAGTGAAAGCATTGTTGAGCAGTGCGCCGGGTGTGATTGTGGTAGATGATAATGCAAACCAACTATATCCGATGCCAATGGATGCACACGAAAAAGATGAAGTGTTTGTTGGTCGTCTGCGTCGTGATGAAACACAACCCAACACCCTTAACATGTGGATTGTAAGCGATAACCTCCGCAAAGGTGCCGCAACAAATGCCGTACAGATTGCAGAGTACCTGCAGGAAAAAGGTTTGTTGTAATGATTACAGTATAAAACTTAACAACCTAAAAGAGCGCTTCAACTGAAGCGCTCTTTTTTTTATGAAGTATAGAAGTAGAAATTTTTTTACTCACCTGCATGCAAACCTTCGTTTAAGAAAGCAATCAGCGGTTGTAAGGTTTCAAAATTAGCGGTTACCTTCTTCACTAAATCTTTCGATGTAAGATCAGCATCGCTGAACGCTTGTGTACCAACCCAGCTTTTAAGTTTAATGTATTCAATAGCTGGATTGTCGGCTTCATAACCTTTGGGCGGTCTTGATAATTTCATATCACCCTCAGTTGATAGATCGCCAAACACTGCTTTGAATTTTTTACTGTTGATGATCTTGTAAAATTCTTTCCAGTTGTAATCAATTTCCTGCCGAACATTCTTCAGTAATTCCGGAGGAGGCATGTATAGTCCGCCGCCGCAAAACGATTCGCCCGGCTGCATATGAAAATAATATCCGGCTGCAAAGCCCTTCTTTCCATCTTTGCTCATGTAAGCACCCATGTTATTTTTGTAAGGGCTCTTGTCTTTACTGAAACGAACATCACGGTTAATACGGAACGTACAATCTTTTGCCGCAAGATGCGCAATAGAAGGATCGTGTTTTCCATGTTTATCTATAATCGTTTGTACAAACACGGAAAAATCGGCTTTCGCAGCTTCATAGGCTTTACGGTTGGCATCAAACCAGGGTTTGTTGTTATTCTTTTGAAGCTCTTTTAAAAATTTGAGTGTAGACGTTTGCAGCATAAGAATAGAATAGAGTGAATATGCAAATTTGCATAAACTAACAATACGGTAGCAGAATGGTTCAGTTGAAGGAATGGCAGGCAGATCTCAAATCGCAAATCATAAAAGCTGCAATCTTATACTGCTCCCCAGTTTTCGCCGCTGCGTATTCTGTACAACGTCATTTCACTTACGCTGTATTTTTTGGCAAGTTGTTTATAGGTAAGACTGCGGTTGGGATCCTGAATAATTTTTTTGATAGTCTTTACCTGTACCGGAGTAAGCTTTAATCCTTTTTGAGTAGAGCTGCGTTCTTTCTGTAATTTTTTGTACGCAATTTTCTGCGGACTTTTTTGCTGATGTGCAGCCATCTCTTCGGCCGTAGCCCATTTCAGATTTGTGGCTTTGTTATCTGTTTTATTATGATTGAGATGAATTACAAATTTGCAGCGGGGGGATGCTTTTTTGCAAAACAGTTTTGCTACTTCACGGTGGAGATAGATGGTTCCTTTATTATCGGCACGATGCAGATTTAATGTACGGTAGCCGGTGGTAAGCGATCCGTTTAACAATTTGCCATCTTCTGTAACATCGATGGTGAAACTGGCGCAACGTCCGAGATTGGATACAGCATATTTTTTCCGTAACTGTTTCCAACCGGCAAATTGCAATTGTTTCCATTGTTCGCCGGGTATTTTCCTGATCATAAAAAAAGATTGGAGTTATTAAATATACAACTACAAAAGCTATACCTGCAAGTGAATCTGTATATTAATTTTTCAACAGCGCCAGAAATTCTTCTTCCGTTATAATTTTTACCGTACTTATTTTTTTTGCTTTCTCCAGTTTGCTTCCTGCATCTTCACCTACAACAAGGTAATTCAGTTTAGCGCTTACCCCACTCAGTATGCTGCCGCCATGTTCTTCGGCCATCTGCTCGGCATGGCTGCGTTTGAGTGTTGGCAAGGTACCTGTAAACAAAAAAGTAACACCGGTTAAATTACCTTCGTGTGTACGTTCTTTCTGTTCGTTCTTCAATTGCAACCCCAGGCTTTCCAGTTCTTTCAGCATGGCAATGTTTTCTTCGTTGCTGAAAAAATCGTGAATACTTCCTGCTACACGTGGACCAATATCTTCCAGCTGTTGCAACTCTTCTAACGATTTGCCTGCAATATCGAGCAGATGATTGGTTGCATTGGCCAATGTTTTAGCCGTGGCTTCACCTACAAAGCGAATGCCCAATGCATAAATTAAACGAAACAGCGGCTGTTTCTTCGAGTTTTCCAATGCGGTTTGCAGATTATCTACACTCTTGGCACCGTAACCTTCCAGCGTTTTTATTTGATCAAATGGAAGGCGGTACAAACCCGGTATATCTTTCAGGAAACCTAATTCATAAAACTTCCGCACATTGGCATCGCCCATGCCACGTATATCCATTGCATCTTTACTGTTGAAGTGGATGATGCGTTCAACAATCTGTGCTTCGCAATGATAATTATTGCAACGCCACACCGCTTCTTCCTGTGGCTTTACCAACGGACTGTTACAAACAGGACAATGGGTTGGGAAAATAATTTTCTGCTCAGTTCCGTCTCTCAACTCCGCCATTGATTTTACAATATAGGGGATTACGTCACCGGCACGTTCTACCAACACCGTATCGCCGATCATCAGGTCTTTTTCTGCAATGAAATCCTGGTTGTGTAACGAGATACTCGTTACCGTTACACCACCAATGGCAACCGGATCAATTTTGGCAACAGGCGTAACAGCACCTGTTCGTCCCACCTGGTATTCAACAGCACGTAATTTACTGGTGCCTTGTCTTGCTTTAAACTTATATGCAATGGCCCAGCGTGGATGATGGCTCGTCATACCCATGCGGTCCTGCAGTTGCAGATCGTTTACTTTAATCACCATGCCATCTATTTCATAGGGCAGTGTATCACGCTTCTGCTCAAACTCATTACAGTAGTCAATCACTTCCTGTATGCCTTTGCAGATTTTCTTTTCTTTTTCGGGGCTGCGGAAACCTAACTCCCACATCATCTTTAAAGCACCGCTATGTGTTTGCAGCTCGTCGTATTGTTTACCTCCATCCGTACTCATGTTTATATAACCCACATGATATAAAAATGCTTCCAGGTTTCGGCGGGCAACTTCTTTGGCATCTTTAATACGTAAGCTGCCGCTGGCTGCATTACGTGGATTGGCAAGCGGTGGCAAATTTTCTTCGGCCAGCTGATCGTTATACGCTTTGAAATTTTTCTTACTCATCAGTATTTCACCACGTATTTCAATTTGCTTAATACCATAGCTTGAAAATGCCGCAGATAAAGGAATGGAACGGATCTGTTTAATGTTCGTTGTAATTTCTTCACCCTCGGTTCCGTCGCCCCGTGTAGCACCACGTGTAAGCAAATCGTTTTCATAAATGAGTGATATACTGGCACCATCAAACTTCGGTTCCACACAATATTCAATAGTAGCTAAACCACTTGCTTCTTTTGCTTTCCGATCCCAATCAATTAAATCATCTGCATTGTACGAGTTTTCCAAACTCAGCATCGGTACCAGGTGCTGTACTTTTTTAAAATCGTTACCCAATCCCTTTGCCACACGCTGTGTTGGTGAATCGGGTGTAACAATAGATGGGTCGGCTGCTTCAATTTTTTCCAATGCTTTGTACAGCTGATCGTATTCGTAATCGCTGATGAGCGGATCGTTTAACACATAGTATCTGTATTCATGAAAACGCAACACATTTCGTAAGTCTTCTGTTTTTGTTGCATCCATACCCTGCGTAGTGAGCAGTTGTAACAGTTGCGTAGTTGTTTGCTGTAATTGTTTTGTGCTGTCGGTAGAATACATATACTTCAAATGAGAGGATAAAAATACAAGCTGTAAGATCAAAACAAATTAATTTCACGCACAAATAAATCTTATGATGCGATTATTGCTTGTGCCTGTAATAATAATTTTACTGGCTGCCTGTAAAGGAAAGACAAAAGCCGATACACTGTTTATAAACGGAACAGTATACACTGTTGATTCAGCATTTTCTAAAACAGAAGCGGTGGCCGTTAAAGATGGAAAAATTATTGCCACCGGCACAACAGCCGAATTGCAACAACAATTTGATGCAAAGGAAACAGTAGACCTGCAGGGAAAATTCATGTACCCCGGTTTTATTGATGCACATGCGCATTTTTATCGTTACGGATTGGGTTTGCAAACCGCCGATCTTACGGGCTCCTCCAGTTGGGAAGATATTCTGCAACGCCTCAGTGAATTCAGTAAAAGATTGGCACCTGCAAAAGGCGATTGGATTATTGGTCGTGGTTGGGATCAGAACGATTGGGCAGTGAAAGAGTTTCCAACAAATGAACAACTGAATAAATTGTTTCCCGACAACCCGGTGATTTTAACAAGAGTTGATGGGCATGCAGCTGTAGTAAACGATCTTGCCTTGCAACAGGCAGGCATTACGGCACAAACAAAACTAACCGGTGGCGATGTGTTTATTGCAAACGGTAAACCTACCGGTGTATTGATTGATAACGCTATTGATCTGGTAAGTGCAAAAATTCCGGCTGCGAATGAAAAACAAATCAAAGATGCGTTGATGGCTGCACAAAAAAATTGTTTCGCTGCAGGCTTAACCACCATTGTTGATTGTGGTATTGATTACGATGATGTATTGCAGATTGAAAAGGCCAATGCAAGCGGCGATTTAAAAATGCGTTTGTATGTAATGCTGAGTGATGCAAAGAAAAACTATGAAGCTATTTTCAAGCGTGGTAAAATAAAAACCGATCGTCTGAATGTTCGCAGCTTTAAAGTATATGGTGATGGTGCATTAGGTTCAAGAGGCGCTTGTTTGCTCGAGCCTTATACAGATAAAGCTCATCATTACGGTTTCTTATTGAGCAACCCGGAACATTTTGATTCGGTAGCAGCTGTATTGTATAAAAATCAGTTTCAGATGTGTACACATGCTATTGGCGACAGCGGCAACCGAACCATCTTAAATATTTACGGTAAGTATTTGAAAGAAACGAACGATCTGCGTTGGCGCATTGAGCATGCACAGGTAGTAAATGAAAATGATTTTGCTTTGTTCGGCAAGTACAGCATTGTGCCCAGCGTACAACCCACACATGCCACCAGCGATATGTATTGGGCCGAAGAACGTTTAGGACCCAAGCGTGTAAAAGGGGCATACGCCTTTAACGATCTGCTGAAACAAAACGGATGGATTCCCCTGGGTACCGATTTTCCGGTAGAAGATATTGATCCGCTGAAAACCTTTTATGCAGCTGTATTTCGTCGTGATGCAAAGGGCTGGCCGGAAAAAGGGTATCAAACAGAAAATGCATTAACCCGTGAAGCTACCATAAGAGGCATGACAATTTGGGCAGCACGTTCCAATTTTGAAGAAAACGAAAAGGGCAGTATTGAAAAAGGAAAGTTTGCCGATTTTGTAGTGCTTGATACTGATTTGATGACGGCTTCGTTTGAACAGGTATTAAAAACATCGGTGCTGAAAACAATCTGTGGCGGCGAAACAGTTTTTTCAAAATAAATTCAATCACATGTTGTAAAAAAGGCGTTCCAATGGAACGCCTTTTTTAATTTATGCAGTTGCATACACCGCTTCATTGCGGAATGCTCTGGGCGTTGTATGTTTCTTTTTTACAAATACCCGGTTAAAATAAGTGATGGATTCGAAGCCGGCACTGCGGGCAATAGTTGAAATCTGTTTATCGGTTTCAAGTAATTGATAGCAGGCGTAACCCAGCCGCAGATCGTTTACATAATCAGAAAAGGTTTTACCTGTAGCCCGTTTAAAAAATTTACAAAATGCACTGGGCGAAATATTGATGATGGATGCCGCATCGTTAATGCTGATGGGTTTGGCAAAATTCTGCTCCACATACGTACACACTTTATTAATGCGTGGTTCGCTGCTCTTGGCTTGTGAAATATCATAGTCTGCCGAAGCAAGTTTTCGTCCTTTTTGTTTCGAGAGCAGGTTGAGCAGGTGAATAAGATCGGTTACTTTTTCAATACCCGTTTTGTTGGGCAATGAGAGGATTAGTTCTTTAAAAGGCGCACTGTTTTTAAAATGAAGTCCGTGCCGGCAGCTTTGCAGTAAACGTTTTACATTTTCAAACTCGGGTAAACCAACCATGCTGTTAAACAGCCAGCCCGAAAACTGAATCACCACAAAATCGCAACTGCTGCTGCGTTCTTTTTTATCGGTTACCCATGTATGCGGCAAATCAGGACCAATCAGCACCAGGTCACCTTCATCAAATTCTTCGTAACTGTCGCCCACAATCCGTTTTCCCGATACATTAATTTTATACGTTAACTCATACTCGGGGTGGTGATGCCAGTAAAATTCAAGATAGGGCAGCGACATGTGGTAGGTAACCAATACAGGCTTGTCGTTACCGGGAACAATTTTTTCGAGTTCTGCTTTCATGCGCTCATGCTTATTGCTTAACCTTCTTCACCTTTACTCTGCCGCATAACTCAAAGCGGCTTACCGGCTCTTACCGGTCAGGATTGTCAGAATGGGGTTAACCTGTTAATAAATCATCTTAAAGGTAACGTTTGTTGGCAATATAGTGTTAGAAAATGGAATTTTAGTTCAATTTTAGGCCTCAACCTTCAATTAGTTTTGTAGTGTGTTGATTGCATGGCCTGTTCCTTAAAACCTGCGAAAACGCCGGTAAAATCAAATGTGTTAAGCGTCCCCGCAATCAAACCATCATCCATCAATTTTTCAGTAAACGTTGATAAAGCGGATTGAAGTAATAAGGATTGCGTTATGAGAAAAATTTTGCTTGCGTTTGTGTTATTGATGACTGCATCTTCTGCAGTTTACAGTCAACTATTATCTACTGATATAGCTTTTCCTACCGATGCCAGTACCATTGTTATTACAATGGATGCAAACAAAGGCAATAAAGGATTACAGGGATTTACCGATGCTGTTTACCTCCACACCGGCGTTATTACAAGTGCCAGTACTTCATCGTCCGATTGGAAGTATGTAAAAGGAACCTGGGCTACAACTTCGGCACCGGTGGCAACCCGTCCCGATCCGGTCAATAAACCCAATACCTGGCAGGTAACCATTGCCAACATCCGCAGCTTTTACGGTGTTCCTGCAGGCGAGCAGATCTTACGCATCAGCATTTTATTCCGCAACCAGGCAGGCACATTGGTACAACGTAATATTGATGGCAGCGATATGTATATTAAAATTTATGCAGCCAACGAACTGGCTGTAAAATTTACATCGCCGGCCATGCAGCCAACGTTTAATCCTATTCCTGAGCCGTTTACCGTAGGCACGCCGCCTTTTTCGGTGCCGGTTACAGCAGTCGCCTCTAAAAATGTAAATCTTTCTGTAACGTTTAACAGTGCATCCATTGCTTCTGCAAGTGCGGTGCAAACGGTAAGTGGCACAGCTAATGTAACCACAACCTGCGAGCAGCAGTTAATTGCCATTGCCAATGATAATGGCACTATAGTAAGAGATACGTTTAACTTTTTTGTACCACAGGCCAGCAATCCTACAGGTGCAAGACCGGCGGGCAGAAAAGATGGTATAACCTTCGAAGACAATAACACAAAAGCGGTGCTTATTTTATATGCCCCGTTAAAAAATAAAGTGGCTGTTGTGGGCGATTTTAATAACTGGACACAAACCTGTTCGGGGCAAATGAAAAAAGATGGTAATTATTTCTGGACAGAAATAACCAATCTTACACCCGGCACGCCTTACCGCTTTCAATATATTGTAGATGATACTATCCTTATTACCGATCCGTACAGTGAACTGGTGTTAGATAACAACAACGATCAATTCATTCAATCGTCAACGTATCCAAACATGCCGCAATACCCAACCGGAAAAACAACCGGTGGTTTTGTAGGTGTAATGACGCCCGGTGAAGCAGCCTATAACTGGACAAGCAACAGCTATGTTCGTCCCGACAAGAGAGATCTGATGGTGTACGAATTGCTGGTGCGTGATTTTGTAAGTACACACAGCTGGCAAACATTAAAAGACACATTGAACTACATTAAAAATCTAGGGTTCAATGCAGTGCAGTTAATGCCCATTAATGAGTTTGATGGTAACGAAAGCTGGGGCTACAACCCAATGTACTTTTTTGCACCCGATAAATATTACGGCAGTAAAAATGCATTGAAGGCGTTTATTGATCAGGCGCATAGTTTAGGCATTGCCGTTATTCAGGATATTGCTTTTAACCATGCAACCGGAAATTCGCCGTTGGCTGCTATGTGGTGGAACCGTTCACTCAATCAAACCGCTGCCAACAATCCCTATTTCTACGAAACAGCACAGCATCCGTTTAATGTGTTCCACGATTTTAATCACAATGTGGAGCCTACAAAATATCATGTAGCCCGTTTCATCCGTCATTGGTTAACAGAATACCGTATTGATGGATTCCGTTGGGATTTGAGCAAGGGCTTTACCAATAATTTTACCTTCGATGTAAATGCATGGAATCAATACAATCAGGATCGCATCAACACCTGGCAGCGTTATTACGATACCATGCAGGTGGTGAGCCCGGGCTCGTATTGTATTCTGGAACATTTGGGGAATGATGATGAAGAAGCAGAACTGGCAAAACGTGGAATGATGTTGTGGGGCATTATGCATTCACAGTTTTCACAAAACACCAAAGGCTTTTCTTCTAATGCAGATATCAACAGAGCGTTTTGGAAAAACAGAAGCTTCTGGAACGATGCATTCTTAAATGATAAACCGCATTTAATAACCTACGCCGAAAGTCATGATGAACAACGCATCATGTACGATAATATCAACGGGGGTAATACAGCGAATGCAGCACACAATGTACGTGACACTACAATTGGCTTATACCGTACAGAAGCAATGGCTGCAATCTTAATGGGTTTACCCGGTCCTAAAATGATTTGGCAGTTTGGTGAGCTGGGCTACGATTACGATATCAACTTCAACGGACGTTTGGGTAACAAACCGCTCCGTTGGGATTATTATGAAAAGGTCAGCCGCCGTCGTTTGTTCGAAACATTCAGTGCAATGGCTAAACTGCGGAATCAGTTTAAAAATACATTCCGCACACCCAATCTTGCATTGGGTACCAACCTTGGTTCAAGCCTGGTGAAAACAATTGTTGTTGATCATGCCGATTTGAAATATGTAGTAGTAGCCAACTTCGATGTGGTACAGCAAACACCAACCGTTACATTCCCTGCCAATGGTACATTCTACGATTATACCAATGGCGGAACCATTACGGTTTCCGGAAATCAGCAGGCGGTTACATTACAGCCGGGGCAATACAAAGTATACATCAACCAAAACATATCAGGTGGTGTAGTGACGAATATCAGGGATGTAGTGGCATCGAATGCAGACTTTCGCCTCGCTATCTATCCAAATCCGGTACGTCAATCGGCTATGGTTAAATATGAATTACCAAAGAGTGGAAATGTTAGTGTGCAGTTGATGAATATACAGGGACAGGTTCTTGCAACTAAGAATCTGGGATTCCAGTTAAAAGGATTGCAGGTGTTTGAATTGAATCGTACTACAATTGCGGGCACGCCTTTAACAGCGGGCCAGTATGTATTACAGGTGCGGGTTGATAACCTGGTGCGGTATGAAAAAGTGATGGTGCAGCAGTAAGAGAAAGCCTGCTGTCTAATTAAGGTTCGGACGTGATGAATTGTTGATACTTGTTTTGTTTAAAAATGCGCAGCAACAAAATGCGCAACATTAACCAAGGCATGATGGTCAGCAATGATCGTTATAAATTGTAATTTCTAAACCCCAACTATTGATTATGACCCTTAATCGTCTGCTTGCCAGATTTGGGATGCTTGTCGTATCTCTCCTGGTCTTAGCAATGAATGTGATTGCGCAAGGTAAAACTGTAACGGGTAAAGTAACCGACAGCAAAGATGGTACACCTGTACCCAATGCTTCTGTTACTGTAAAAGGTACCAACAACGGTACTACAACCGATGCTACAGGCAGCTTCCGCCTTGTTGTAACAGATGCCAATGCTGTATTAGTAATTTCCTCTGTTGGTTATTCCAATTATGAGTTAACAGTCGGCAATCAAACCGATTTCTCCATTTCTTTATCTGCTGCTTCGGGTACACTCAACGAAGTGGTGGTGGTAGGTTATGGTACGCAACGTAAACGTGATCTTTCCGGTTCTGTTGCTACTGTATCGTCCAAAGACTTTGTAAAAGGTGCTATTCAAACACCTGAGCAATTAATTGCAGGTAAAGTAGCCGGTGTACAAATTACACCTAACAGCGGTGCGCCGGGTAGCGGCAGCCGTATCCGTATTCGTGGTGGTGCATCGTTAAACGCCAGTAACGATCCGTTAATTGTTATTGATGGAGTACCGGTTGATAACGGTGGTATTGCAGGTGCAACCAATCCGTTAAACCTCATTAACCCGAACGATATTGAAACGTTCACCATTTTAAAAGATCCTTCAGCTGCAGCTATCTACGGTTCACGTGCATCAAACGGTGTTATCTTAATTACTACGAAAAAAGGTAAGAAAGGAAAGATCCGTTTAAACTTTAATGCACAGGGCTTTGTACAAACGCCTTCCGGTAAAGTAGATGTGTTGAGTGCAGATGAAGTACGTTCTATTGTAAATGCAAAAGGTACACCTGCACAAGTTGCATTGCTTGGAAAAGAGAGCACCGATTGGCAGGATGAAATTTACCGTAATGCATTTGCACAGGATTTAAACCTGAGTGCATCGGGTGCTATTGCTGGTAAATTACCTTTCCGTTTATCGGGTGGTTATTTAAACCAGGATGGTATTTTAAAAACCGGCAACTTCCAGCGTTTTACAGGTGCATTAAACCTCAGCCCAAGCTTCTTCAATAATAAACTGAAGGTGGATGTAAACCTGAAAGGTACACGCACAACCAACTTCTTTGCAAACGAAGGAGCGATCGGTAATGCCGTAACATTCGATCCTACAAAACCAATTTACTCAAGCAGCAAACGCTATGGTGGTTTTTGGGAGTGGACAGATCCTGATGGATTACCTACGCAGTTATCGAACCGCAACCCGCTTGGTTTATTAAACAATCGTGAAAACACAAGCGAAGTAATGCGCAGCATCGGTAACATTCAGTTCGATTATCAACTTCCTTTCCTCAAAGGCTTACGTGCCAACCTGAACCTTGGTTACGACGTGTCAAGAGGAAGCGGTATTAACATCGTGAGCGACAGTGCAGCCGATACGTACCGTCGTAAAGGTGTTCGTAACCCATACTATCAAAGCCGTACCAATCAGTTGATGGATTTCTACTTCAACTATGCAACCAACATCAAGGCAATTAACAGCCGTGTAGATGTTACAGCCGGTACCGGTTACCAGGATTTTGAATTCTACAGCTTTAATAATCCAGACAAACGCTTTAACGGCGATACAGTTCCGGGATCAAAACCAAACTTTATTTCACAGGCGCCGGGTTATACGTTGATTTCTTACTACGGTCGTTTTGTGTATACGTTAGCGAATAAGTACACTGTTACGTTAAATGCACGTACCGATGGTACTTCTAAATTCAGCAAAAACAACCGTTGGGGTTTCTTCCCTTCTGCAGCAGTTGCATGGCAGATCAATGAAGAAGAGTTCCTGAAAAATTCAAAAGTGGTATCTAACCTGAAGCTTCGTGCAGGTTATGGTATTACCGGTCAGCAGGATGGTATTCCGTTCTACGGTTTCATCCCTGTGTATGGCTTAAGTAACAATCAGGCGCAGTACCAATTCGGCAACTCATTTGTAAACATGTTGCGTCCAAGTGCGTACGATGCAGATCTGCGTTGGGAAACTACAACCAACATCAATGCCGCTATCGACTTTGGTTTTGTTGATAACCGCATCAATGGTACAGTGGAAGGATTTATCCGTAAAACAGAAGATCTGTTAAGTACTGTTCCTATTCCTGCAGGTTCAAACTTTACCAACCAGTTATTTACCAACGTAGGTAATATCGAAAGCAAAGGTTTTGAAGTAACCTTAAATGCAGTGCCGGTAAAAACCAAAAATGTAGAGTGGGAAATTGGTGCCAACTTCACCTACGTTGTTCCAAAAATTACCAAGCTGTTGGTAAATGAAGATCCAAACTTTACAGGTGTTGCAGTAGGCGGCATCAGTGGAGGTACAGGTAATACCATTCAGCGTCACATTGTTGGCGAACGTCCTGCTTCTTTCTACGTATACAAGCAGATCTATGATGCCAACAACAAACCAATTGAAGGTTTGTATGAAGATTTAAACCGTGATGGTATCATCAACGAAAAAGATCTGTACCTGTATCAGAATCCTGAAGCAAAATACTTCATCGGTATTACCTCCAGCGTTACCGTGAAGCGTTTTTCAGCAGGGTTTGTAATGCGTGGCAGCATTGGCAATTACATGTACGATAACTTAAACTCGAACATGGGTGTTTATCGCCAGATCGTTAATCCGCTCGGCTTCCTGGCAAATGGTTCAAAAGATTATTTAAACACAGGCTTTATAAACAACCAGTACTTCTCCGATTATTATCTGAAGAATGCATCGTTCCTGCGTATGGATAACATTAACATCGGTTACGATGCAGGTGAAATTGCAAAGAATGTACGCCTGCGTATTACTGCCAACGTGCAGAATGTGTTTGTAATTACAAAGTATGGTGGTCTTGATCCTGAAATTTCAGGTGGTATCGATAACACCATTTATCCTCGTCCACGTACGTATGTATTGGGCGTAAATCTTGATTTCTAAAAAATAAACATCTGCAATATGAAACGTATTTCAGTTTATATAAGTTCATTGCTGTTGGCCGTGGCAGCGTTAACCAGTTGCCATAAGCAACTCGACAGAACTCCACCCAACAGTTTGTCTTCGGGTAATGTATACAATTCCGAAGCAGGCTATCTGCAAGTGTTGGCAAAGGTATACGGCAGCATGGCGCTTACCGGTAACCAGGGCCCTGCAGGTAATGGTGATGTGGCCGGTATTGATGAAGGTACTTCCGACTTTCTCCGTTTGTTCTGGAAAGCTCAGGAGTTAAGTACCGATGAAGCGGTTGTTGCATGGAACGATCCGGGTATCCAGGATTTCCATAACATGAACTGGAGCTCCAGCAACCCGATGACCAAAGGATTGTACTATCGTTGTACCTACATCATTACATTGTGTAATGAGTTTATTCGTGAAAGCAATCCTGCTACTGTAGGCAGCCGTGGTATTACAGGTGCTGCAGCCGATAACATTAAACGCATGCGTGCCGAAACACGTTTTGTGCGTGCTTATGCATATTGGGTGTTGCTCGATTTGTATGGCAAGCCAGGCTTTACTACCGAAAATGATCCCATCAGCAAATTCAATCCTCCGCAAACAACAAGAGCAGCTTTGTTCAGCTACATTGAAACAGAGTTGAAAGCAATTGAAGCCGATTTATCAAACGCACGTGCAGGCGATTACGGCCGTGCAGATAAAGGCGCTGCTTGGGCATTACTGGCTCGTTTGTACCTCAATGCAAAAGTGTATATCGATACAGATAAGTATACCGATGCAGTTACATACTCCAAGCGTGTAATTGATGCAGGCTATGGTTTGCTGAGCGATTACCGTTGGTTAGGTTTGGCCGATAACAACGTAAATAACCCTGAGTTTATCTGGACCTTAAACTACGATGGTGTTAAATCGAAAAACTTTGGTGGCACAACCTTTTTGGTAAATGCTTCTGTAGGTGGCGATATGGACCGCAACGTTTCAGGTCTTGGAGGATGGGGTGGTATCCGTGCAACACGCAACCTGCCCGATCTGTTTCCTGATGTAAATGGTAATGGTGATAAGCGTGCACAGTTTGTTACTGGTACACAAAACATCGAGATCAATAATATTTCGGAGTTTAAAGATGGTTTAGCAGTTATTAAATACCGTAACCGTACACGCAGTGGTGCGTTTGGTCAGGATCCTGAAAAAACATTTGCTGATGTTGACTTCCCTGTTTTCCGTTTAGCTGAAATGTATCTTATTTATGCCGAAGCGGTAAAACGTGGTGGTACAGGTGGTACTGAAGCGCAGGCACTCATTTACTTAAATGCGTTGCGTGCACGTGCACAGGTAACAGCAGCTCCGCTTGGTTTCTACACATTGGATTATGTGTTGGATGAGCGTGCAAGAGAATTGTACTGGGAAGGATTCCGCCGTACAGATTTGATCCGTTACGGACGCTTTACAGAAGGTACTTACTTATGGCCATGGAAAGGTGGCGTAAAAACAGGTGCGGGTGTTTCTGCCAACAGAAAAGTATATCCGATTCCTGATTCAGAAATTGCTGCCAATCCGAATTTAAAACAGAACGACGGCTATTAATAAAATTTAAATAACGAGACATGAAATCATACATCAACCGTTTCTCGCTTTTTGCAGCTATGCTCTTTTTGTTTGCCTGCGAAAAAGTTGAAAACAAAATCAGCTACCAGGGCGGTACACAACCAACCTTAGCCGGCAGTACTACTGCTGTGCGTTTAGAAGCTGGTGAAGAAAATATTACGGCTATCCGTCTTACATGGACGAATCCGAATTATCAGTTTACAACAGGCCTCAGCTCGCAGGATGTTAAATACACACTGGAAATTGATACACTGGGTGCCAATTTTGCCAGCAGCAAAAAATACACAACTGTATTTTCAAAAGACCTGGCAAAAACGTATACAGTAGGAGAGTTAAACGCCATTTTGGGTAATACCATGCGTTTGCAACTTGATCCACGTCGTTCGTATACTTTTCAGGCACGCATTACATCGAGCCTTGGTGTAGGTACCGATGCTGTACCTCTGCGTTCAAACGTAATTACATTTACAGCAAGTCCGTTTCCGCCGCCTCCGAAAGTACCTGTACCAACTGCAGGCACATTGTGGGCTACCGGCGATGCCTTTGCTTCAAGCTGGCAAAATCCGTTGCCTGCACCCTTCAGCACCACACAACAGTTTACACGTATTTCTACAACCAAATATGAGCTTACTGTAAACATGCCAAGTGGTGGTAATTACAAGTTAATTCAAACACAGGGCGATTGGGGTTCGCAGTACCACATGCTTCCGGGCGGTACATGGGCCGGTGGCGAATTTGAAAAGCGTGATGCTGATCCGGGTTTCCCTGGTCCTCCATCAGCGGGTAATTATAAAATTACAGTCGATTTTCAGTTAGGTGTTTTCTCTGTAGTTAAACTTTAAAAAACGTAAGTATGAAATATTTCAATAAACTTCTTATTGGTTTGCTTTTGGCAACAGGTTTTACTGCTTGCGAAAAAGCTGAGAAACTGCCTTTTTATGGAGAGGGTGTGGTTACGGTATTATCGTCGCCAACAACTACGGTAGCACCGCTTCCATCCGATTCAAATGCAGTGAAATTAATTTTAAACTGGACCGATCCGAAATACGCACAGGATCCCAAACTGTACAAGTTTGTAATTGAAATCGATTCTGCAAGTAAGAACTTTACCCGTGCGTATACACGCACTGTAATTGGTAAATTAACCGATTCAATTATTGCGAAAGACCTGAACAGTGTGATGCTTGCCTGGGGTTTTGAATTTAATAAAGCATACGATCTGGATGTACGTGTTACCGCTTCTTACGGTAATAACAATGAGCTGAAATACTCCAACATTCTTAAGATTAAAGCAACGCCTTATAAAATTCCTCCTAAAGTTGTATTGCCTTACGATAGCAAGCTGTGGATTGTGGGCGATGCATCGCAGGGTGGCTGGAGTAATCCCATCAATCCGTCATCATTTGCAATACCGCAATCTTTTGCACGTATTGATGAAACAACCTACGGCGGTATCTTCCAGTTAAACGGTGGTAAAGAATATTTGATTTTGCCCGAAAATGCAGGTGCATGGAGCAATAAGTATTCGATTGCAAACAAAGGTGCAGCCGGTGCAGATGCCGGTGGCGATTTTGGCTACAACTTACCCGATAATTTTAAAGGACCTGCAAACTCAGGTTTGTATAAAATAACGCTCGACTTCCAGAAAGGAAAATACAAAGTGGAGCCATTTACACAACAGCATGGTTTACCAACAGAACTGGTGCTTACCGGTGGAGCCACTCCATTAGGCTGGACAAATCCTGTAAATGCTTCACAGGTTATGACACGCCGTAATTCTGTACAGTGGGATATCACACTTAACTTTAAAACCAATGAAAAATTCCTGGCATTGCCAACGAATGGTTCATGGGACAGAAAGTTTGGTGTAGACAATGCTGCAGCAGACAACAAATCGGGAACATTTAAACCAGAAGGTGGTGATATCCCAACACCGTCAGTAACCGGTAACTATAAGTTTTCAATCGACTTCTTTACTGGTAAGTATACAATACAATAAAAGCAAGAGGAAACTGAATGGAAAAGGCCAATGCAACTGCATTGGCCTTTTTGTTTTATTCATTCAGCAGTAGTATTACTTCACCCATAACACATATACCAGTATACTCAACAGCAAACCAATAACGGCCCATGTTAAACCACTTACACGTTTGCGTTTAATATAGAGGATCAGAATAAGACCGGTTAATGATACCAGCGTCATTAACACTGCTGAAATATCAATGACCCAGCTCCAGCTTTTGCCACTGTCTCTTCCTTTGTGCAGATCATTTAAAATACCAACGGCACCGGCACGCATCAACGAAATTTCGTAGGCACCGGTTGTGCGGTCAATAAATACATCGGCGCCATAACCCGGTCCTTTAAACGATAAGCTGCATTCTGCATCGTCAATCCTGAATTCACTCAATTCGCCTTTAATGTTATTGGTTTTGCGCAGATATTCTACAACTTCAAGTTTAGCAATATGCAAGGTGTCGGTTGCATTTACCCATGCTGTATTCAGTTTACCTTTTTCTGTTGTTGTTTTTACTTCGCCTGCAAAATAATCAGCATGGTTTAGCGTAAGACCTGTTACCGAAAAGAACAGTACAATAACAAAACTTACCATCGACAAATAAATATGTAACCATCTCGATACCTGTGCAACGTTGCGCCGTAAAACCAGGTTGCGTTTCGTGCTGTTATTTCTTTCCATAGTTCACAATCACTTCTGTTATTTCAGCATTTCCTTTCAACGTAAACTGCTGAGCTTTTTTACCGCAATCCACTTCCTGTTTTAATAAATCGTATCCACCATGCTCACGCACAACTTCAATATATACAGTGTAAACATCCTGTTTTACACTATTACCTTTTGCATCTGTGCCATCCCATTTAAAACTGTATTTACCGGCCGAACGGGTAGCGCCTGTAACAGAAGCAAAGGCTGTGGGGTCGGCCGTTATTGTACTTCCGTTTTTCCGGTACCATGCACGCAAGTCACGTAACCATTTGGGTTTGTTGTACCAGAGTGCAATTGTTTTTAGTACGTTGCCGTCTTTATCTTCTATCCATACGGCAGCAAACGGACGTTTTGCAAAACCTTCCTGCTGTTTCAGTTCAAGCGAAATGGTTACATCATTCTTCCAGTCGGTTTGCGAAAGAGCAGGAGCTGAGGGGGCTGTTTCAATTTGTAAATTTTTCCAGCCCGCACTTTCAATTCGTTCACCATTTTTTGTAATCAGCAAATATTCTGCTGCACCAACAGATGAAGCAAGTGCTTTACATTCTTCAACGGTTAATACATTGAAAGCGGTAGCCAAAGCGCCTGCATCGGTTGCCGAATTGGCTACCACTGTTGCACTGATGATGTCGCCGGAAGGCAAACCCGTACGTGGATCAACAATATGCGAATACCAAACGCCATTGATGAGTTGACCACGACGATAGTTGCCGCTGGTTGCAACGGCTTTATTACTGATGCGTAACTGATCAATCGGTGCATCGTTTTCTGCACTGGCCTGCGGGTTATTGATGTGTACGGTTTCGTTCATACTTCCGGTAATCACCATGTCGCCACCGATATTGATAATTAAACCACTGATGCCGCCTGCCTGCATTGCTGCATGGGTGGCCGATTGGATAATATAGCTTTTGGTAAACGAATTGAGTTTTAAAGGAACAGTGGTAAGGTGCGTGGCTGTTTGCTGTTTGGCATCGAGCAACCAATGGTGTTGCTGCACCAACGCTACAGCAGCTGCTAACTTGTCCTTTGCCGGTAATTGTTGGTTGATGGCCGATTGTTTCCACAGCTGACCAATCAGCTCAGCAGCTGCATCGAGTGCACCGTTGCTTTGGGTGCGCCATTGATCGAAAAGGCTTAACACGGTAAACAGATCTTTTGAAACTGCAACGGCTTTGTTATGGGTGTTCATCCATTGGCTAAACTCGCTGTTGGCATCGTATCCACTAAGAATTTTGTTGAGGCGGTCGATTTCTGCCAGCGCCGCTGCTTCGGCCATTGCGGCCTGCTTCTGCGATGCTGCAGCAATTTTTAATTCGAGTGAAGTGCCAAGCACGTTCTCGTAACGGGAAACATACGCACGTACGGTTTTTTTGTTGTGAACGGGATTGGCCTTGCCGGTGCTGCTAACAAGCACAAGTGCAAAAAGGAAGAACGAAAAATACTTCATAAAATAATTGTTCGATTGTTGCGGGTTAAAAACTAAGAATGCAATATGCTGCTTTAGACGTAAGGTTTTGTAAAAAACCCGCACGGCAAACCGCTTTTCTTACAGATAAAAGACGCTTTACCTCCGGCTAAACAGCATACAAAACACGACCATTCGCCCACCATACTCCGTAGATAGCCCGTAGATACTCCGTAGATACTTCGACAAATGGACAAAAATCCGACAAACGGCAATGGTAAACGAAAAAGCTGCCCGCAGGATTGTTTTCGGTAAATCCAAACAGGTAAACCCGCTCAGCCCTTATTTTCATTACCTTCGTGCCCTTAATTTTTAAAGGTTATGTCTTCCCTGCGTGATAAACTGGATCTGGAGCGCCTGCCGCAACATATCGCCATTATTATGGACGGGAATGGCCGTTGGGCAAAGGAGCAAGGCCAGGATCGCTTATATGGGCACTTTCATGGTGTTGAGAGTGTACGCAATATTGTAGAAGGTTGTGCTGAGTTGGGTGTAAAATATCTTACCCTTTATGCCTTTAGTACCGAAAACTGGGATCGCCCCATTGAAGAGGTAACAGGCTTAATGGAGTTGTTGGTAGACACCATCCGAAAAGAAACGGCTACCCTTCATAAAAACAATATTAAGCTGCATGTAATTGGCGATACCAACATGCTGCCCGAATATGCACGTAACGAACTGCAGGCAAGCCTCGATGATTTGAAGGATAATACTGGCTTAAACCTGATTATGGCTTTAAGCTACAGCAGCCGTTGGGAAATTGTAAATGCTATCAAAAATATTGCAGCCGATGTGAAAACCGGTAAACTGGAGCCATTTGAAATTGACCAGGATACAATTAAAGATTATTTAACCACACGTGAGTTTCCCGATCCGGAGTTGATGATACGTACAAGTGGTGAATACCGCATCAGCAATTTTTTATTATACCAGTTGGCTTATGCCGAACTGTATTTTACCAATGTACGCTGGCCCGATTTCAGAAAAGAAAATCTGTACGAAGCCATTCTCGACTTTCAAAGCAGAGAACGGCGCTTTGGTAAAACAGGCGACCAATTGAAGAACGAACCTATAACACAATCATAAGAAACCTTTGAGCACTGGCATTTTAACAAAGAGTTTCAGCAAAAGCAACTATTTTGCCGCCCGGCCGATGACGATATCAGTCATGGTCACACTTGCAGCGCAACGTTTGACTATAACAGGCATGAGCGGCATTTTTATAACCCGACATACAACATAACCGTAACTGATTTTTTGATGCGTTTGAATAGAAAATTATCACTGCTTCTTCTGCTTTGCATTGGCCTTACATTGAACCTGTCTGCCCAGCAAACCGACACCACAAAACCCGTTTCTGTTGATCCGGAACTGGAAGCAATTATGAACTCGAAGGTTCCAAGAGAGTACATTATTGCCGGTATTACCGTATCGGGCTCCAGAACATTCGACTCTGCTTTGTTGGTTTCCATTACCGGCATTGCTGTAGGCGATAAAGTGTTTTTGCCCGGCGGCGACTTATTCAGCAAAGCTATTACTGCTATCTGGCGCCAGCAATACTTCGATGATGCCAGCATTTACATTACACGTGTTGATGGCAAGGATATCTACATTGAAATAAGTGTAACCGAACGTTCAAGACTTGGTAATTTCTTTTTCAAGGGTATTAAAAAAGGCGAAGAAGATGAGCTGAAAGAAAAAGTAGGACTAACGCCGAATAAAGTAATAACCGAAAACCTGCGGCTAACCAGTATTGAACGGATTGAAAAGTTTTATACCGAAAAAGGGTTCCGTAAAATAAGTGTAAAGATTACCGAAAGCAAAAACACGGTAAACCCCAACTTCCTCGATCTTACGTTTAATATCGATAAAGGCAAGAAGGTAAAAATTGAAGAAGTATTTATTTCGGGTAATACAGTTGTTTCTGATCTGAAGCTGAAAAAACAACTGAAAGGAACGAAAGAAAAATTACGTTTAACCTTACATCCCGAAGGCGATCAGCCGGTGTATGGCGGTAAAGATTCGGTAACCTTTAAACAGTTTATGAAAGACTGGGGCTTCTTATCACTTTCAAAAGTGAGAGATTATGTAGATCCCTGGTTCCGCTTAAAGTTCTCTGCAGCTAAATTCAATCAGAACAAATACATCGAAGACAAAGAGAAATTGCTCACCTTCTACAACTCACTGGGTTACCGTGATGCAACCATTCAAAAAGATACCAGCTACTACAATAAGAAAGGCAACCTCATTGTTGAAATTAAAGTAGACGAAGGCCGCCAGTATTATTTCGGTAACATTACCTGGAGAGGAAATACAAAGTATACCGATTCTACCTTAAGCAACATCCTTGGTATTCAGCGTGGCGATATTTACAATCTTGAAACACTTAACACCAAGCTGGGTAAACAATTATCTGCAGAAGGTGGCGACATCAGCGGTTTGTATATGGATGATGGTTATCTCTTCTTCCGTGTAGAACCGATTGAAACGAGAGTGTATAACGATACAATTGATTACGAAATCCGTTTATCAGAAGGTCCGCAGGCAACAATTCGTACAGTCAACATTACCGGTAACGATAAAACAAAAGAATACGTTATCCGCCGTGAGTTGCGTACAGTGCCGGGCGAAAAATTCAGCCGTACGGATATGATCCGTTCCATTCGTGAGCTGAGTGCATTAAACTATTTTAACCCTGAAAAAATTAACCCGAACCCGGTTCCTAATCCTGACGATGGTACTGTAGACATTAACTATTCACTCGAAGAAAAATCGAGCGATCAGTTAGAGTTAAGTGCAGGCTGGGGTGGTTTAATTGGTTTAACAGGTACATTGGGTATCACCTTTAATAACTTCTCTACCAGAAATATTTTACGCAAAGAATCGTGGAAACCGTTGCCTTCAGGTGATGGCCAGAAACTTTCATTACGTATCCAGTCGAATGGTCCTTCATTCAGTTCACAAAACTTCTCGTTCAGTGAACCTTGGCTGGGTGGTAAGAAAAGAAATAATCTTACAGTAAGCTTGTTCCGAACCAAGTTGGCAAATGCATTCGATCCGTTAACAGGCTTGCCTTTACGTCAACGTGCAAACAATCAGTTTTTGCGCACGTTTGGTGCAAGTGTTTCGTTGGGTAAACAGTTGAAATGGCCCGATGACTTCTTTAACTTAATTACATCGGTTAACTATACACAGTATAAATTAAAAGACTACCCGATTTTCCCTGAGCTGGATAGCGGTGTGTCAAACAACTTCAATATTCGTTTCCAGATCATCCGTTCAAGTGTGGATCAACCAACATTCCCACGTTCGGGTTCTACCTTCTCGTTAACGGCTTCGTTTACACCACCATGGAGTTTGTTCCGTGATGCTAGTAAATACAACGATCCGGCAGAGAAGTACCGTTTGGTGGAGTACCACAAATGGCGTTTGAACTACGAATGGTTTATCCCGATTGGTAAACCGGCAGGTGCAGAAAAGAACCGCCAGTTTGTATTAAAAGCAGCAGCGAAATTCGGTTTCCTCGGCCGTTACAATAAAGATCTGCCGATTTCTCCGTTCGAGCGTTTCCAGGTGGGTGATGCAGGTTTGCAAAACAACTTTGGTATTATCGGTTTCGACATTATTGCACACAGAGGTTACCCCGTGTACGATAATTCAAATCCCAGAATTAATAATTCCAATCAAACATCGGCTTCGCAGTTCTTTACCATCTTTAACAAGTACAGCATGGAGTTGCGTTACCCATTAAGTACCAACCCAAGCAGTACCATTTTTGGTTTGGCATTCTTCGAAGCAGCCAATGGCTGGTACGATGTAAAGGATTACAATCCGTTTAAATTACGTCGTAGTGCCGGTTTAGGTATGCGTTTCTTCCTGCCAATGTTTGGTTTGTTAGGGTTTGATTATGGTGTGGGTCTCGACCGTACCTTCCCGGGAGCAAGGTTCAGAGATTTAACACGCTTTACCTTTATGCTTGGCTTTGAACCGGAATAAACAACTTTCGGCGCATTCAATACATCATGTATAAAAACAGACACATGAAAACATTCCTCCTTGCAGCATTTACATTAATGCTCACCGCTTTCAGTGCAAATGCACAACGTTATGCTATTATTGATACCAAGTATATTCTGGATAAAATTCCTGAGTACAAGGATGCCAATAAAAAACTGGAAGAAATGGCCGATGCATGGCAGAAAGAAATTGATCTGCTGCAGGCCGATCTGGATAAAATGTACCGTCAGCTCGAAACAGAACGTGTAATGCTTACACCGGAGTTATTGAAAAAAAGAGAGGACGAAATTTTTAATAAAGAAAAGCAGGTACGTGATTTACAACGCCGCCGTTTTGGTTTCGAAGGCGACTACTTCCGTAAAAAACAGGAATTGGTGAAACCCATACAGGATAAGGTTTACAACGCAGTTCAGCGCCTTGCAACCGAGCGTTTATATGATTTTATTTTGGACAAAAGTGAAGGAATTACCGTTATATTTGCCGACCCTAAACTGGACAAAAGCGACGACGTGCTGAAGGTACTGGGTGTTAAACTTTAATCAAAACCCGGAACCGGCACAACCAAAGTAGGGCGTACGCACACTTTATTTAAAACAAAAAAGAAAAATGAAAAAGATTATTGTTCTGGCAGTTGTAGCAATTATGGGAACGGCTGCAACAGTGAATGCACAAAAGATTGGTCACATTAACACGAACGATTTGTTAATGGCTATGCCCGAAACAAAAAAGGCTCAAGAGAAACTGAAAAATTCACAGGATTCTTTGAACGTCGTATACGGTCAGTTAATTAAAGAATACCAGGAAAAAGACAGCGTTATCCGTGCTGATTCAGGTAAATGGACTCCTGCTATCAAACAAATCCGTTTTAAAGAATTCCAGGATTTAGCTGATGCAGTACAAAACTACTCAACACAGGCACAACAATATTTGCAGCAAAAAGAACAGGATTTCTTTGCACCTGTACAAAAAGCAGCGTTAGATGCAATTCAAGCGGTTGCAAAGGCTAACGGTTATGCATATGTACTTTCAAGAGATGCTTTATTGGTGGTACCAACAACAGACGATCTGTTACCATTGGTAAAGAAGTATCTGAAAATACCTGATGCTCCGGCAGCAAAATAAATTCAACTTTATTGATATTGATCCCGCTGTTGTACAGCGGGATTTTTTTTGTGCTTACATTAGCAGCATGCAGCAGGGACCAATTGGTATTTTCGATTCGGGCTATGGTGGGTTAACTGTAATGAAAGAGATTGTTCAGCAGTTACCGCAGTACAATTATATCTATCTCGGCGATAATGCCCGTGCACCTTACGGCACACGGAGCTTTGAAACAGTTTATCGGTACACATTGGAATGCGTGGAATGGTTTTTCAAACAGGGTTGTCCGCTGGTGATACTTGCCTGTAACACCGCTTCTGCAAAAGCATTGCGCAGTATTCAGCAAAACGACTTGCAGCATCTTAATCCCAACAACAGAGTGCTGGGTGTTATTCGCCCAACAGCAGAAGTAATCGGGCAATTCAGCCAAACAAAAAAAGTAGGCGTGCTGGCTACAGCCGGTACAGTGCAATCCCAATCGTACGAGATAGAAATCACCAAATTTTATCCGGATATACAGGTGTATCAACAGGCTTGCCCCATGTGGGTGCCATTGATTGAAAACAACGAACACGAAAGTGCCGGTGCCGATTATTTTGTAAAGGAATATGTAGATGCGTTACTGCAACAGAGCACAGACATTGATACCGTTTTGCTGGGCTGTACACATTACCCGTTGCTGACTAAAAAAATTAAGGAACAGTTGCCAGCTGATGTGCAGCTGCTATCGCAAGGGAAAATTGTTGCAGAAAGCCTGGCCGATTATCTGCTGCGCCATCCCGAAATGGAAGTTCGGCTTTCAAAGGGGGGCGACCGACAATTCTTTACCACCGATTCGGTAGCGGATTTTGATAAACATGCCGGGTTGTTTTATGGAGCGGAGGTACGTTCGGCGCATGTGGAACTTTTAAAGTAAGGAAGCGCTTCCGCAAGCTCAGGATCAACCGCAGCCTATAATGCGTGATGTGTTGAAGCCGGTGCTATAAATTTCTTCTTTCAAACCCTCTGTTTTCGGGCAGTTTCCCCTACCTTTGCCGTCCTTTCACAAACAGCGGGAAGTGGTGTTCTCACTGGGTGGCTTGAAATTTCCGGTTTCTCCCCGGTATTTTTAAAGAAGTAAAACAGAATAAAATGGCACAAAAACGTACATACCAACCTTCGAAGCGTCGCAGAAAAACCACACACGGTTTCCGTAAGCGTATGCAGGATGCTAATGGCCGCAAGGTATTAGCCAGCCGTCGTGCAAAGGGTCGTCATAAGCTCACTATCTCTGATGAGCGTGGCGCTAAGAAATAAGCACTTGTAGTAATAACAAGATATTTTAAGTCCCGACTTTCCGGTCGGGACTTTTTATTTTTACAGCAGTGGATCAGCAACGATATACATTAGGCAAACAGGAGCGGATGAAGAGCCGCAAACAGATCGAGCATCTGTTTAAAGCGGGCAAAACAGTTTCTGCCCAACCGCTGCGTTTGTATTATGTGTTGCAGCCGTTGCCTGCAGGAGAATGTTCGTTGTTATTTGGCGTTGCAGTTGGCACCAAACATTTTAAACGGGCAGTACACCGCAACCGTGTTAAGCGCTTAATTCGTGAAGCATGGCGTTTGCAGAAAAATACATTGCAGCAGCAGTTACAGCAAAGCGGTTTGCAAATACAGGTGTTTGTGCTGTACACCGGAAAAGAACTTCCCGAATATCAGCTCATCTATGACAAGACAACAATAGCTTTGCAAAAACTCGAAGAACTTCGTGTGCAGTCAGCATCTTGATACTACTCCGCAAAAAAACAGCAAACTGAAAACGGTGCTGAGCTTTCCGTTTATACTGCTCATCAAATTTTATCAATACGTCATTAGTCCGGCAATTGGCCCCAAGTGCAGATACACACCAACCTGCAGCCAATATGGTTTGGAAGCATTTAAAAAATACGGTCCGTTGAAAGGATTCTGGTTAACGGCAAAACGGGTAAGTAAATGTCATCCCTGGGGTGGCAGCGGTTACGATCCGCTTCCCTGATCAACTAAGTAAGCCATCACTGCTTCATCAACATACTGATCTTTACTTTTCAGGTATGTATATTTCTTTAACACACCTTCGTGATGAAAGCCTGCTTTCAAATAGAGCTGAATGGCTTTTTCGTTATTGGTGGCAACTGTTAATTCAATGCGCACATAGCCCTGTTGTTTTGCATAAGCGATGATCTCTTCCATCATCTGCAAGCCATAGCCTTTCCCTGCTTCTTCAGGATCAATGGCTACTCCGCCGAGGTAGGCAATATGTGCATTGCGAAACCGCTGCGGCATCAGTTTAAACATACCAATATCTTCGCCGTGTTCTTCAAAAATGTACAACACGCCTTTGTGCTGCAATTCATCAAACACTGCATGGAAATCTTCCTGCTGCATATACTCGTACAACAAATACGGATTTACCTGAGGGTGCATATACAGGTAGTAGAGAAAATGAAAATCGTTGGAGTTTGCTTTGCGAATCATCTTCTTTGTTTGGGACTGTGAAATTACTACTTTGCACAGGAACCATACCACAATCGATGGCAAAGGAAAAAACACGTTGCAGCTGGTGCTTAAAAGATGATTTGTATAAAGCGTATCATGATGAAGAATGGGGCAGGCCCCTGCATGATGATAACAAGTTGTTTGAACTGCTTTGTTTAGAAGGAGCCCAGGCAGGGTTAAGCTGGTATACCGTTTTGAAGAAGCGAGAAAACTACCGCAAAGCCTTTGATGGATTTGATGCAAAGAAAATAGCGAAGTATACGGATAAGAAGAAGGAAGCATTACTGCAGGATGAAGGCATTATCCGCAACCGGTTAAAAGTAAATGCATTTGTATTGAATGCACAGGCTTTTTTAGCGATACAGAAAGAGTTCGGCAGTTTCGATAAATACATCTGGCAATTTGTGGGGGGCAAACCCGTAGTAAACAATGTGCGTTCGCTGGGTGATGTGCCTGCTAAAACATCCATCTCCGATGCAATGAGTAAAGACTTGCTGAAGCGTGGATTTAAGTTTGTAGGCTCTACAATTTGCTATGCGTTTATGCAGGCCAGTGGCATGGTGAATGACCATGTAAATGATTGCTGGAAAAAGAAGCACTGAGCGTCCTTCGACTTCACTCAGGATAGAAGGGTGGGTTAATCATTCGACCGCAGCAGTGAGTGATATAAAAAAAATTAAAAAGCCGTTTCATAAAGTGAAACGGCTTTTACTTGTTGGTGAGACTTCTGATTTATTTACCGAAACGCTCAGCTACTTTGCTCCAGTTTACTACATTCCAGAAAGCAGCTAAATAATCAGCACGACGGTTCTGATATTTTAAGTAGTAAGCATGCTCCCACACATCTACGCCAAGGATTGGTGTGCCTTTTACTTCAGCAACATCCATCAATGGATTATCCTGGTTTGGAGTTGAAGAAATTTCCAGCTTGCCATCTTTCACGATCAACCAAGCCCAGCCACTGCCGAAACGTGTCATACCCGCTGCTGCAAATTTTTCTTTAAATGCATCGAACGAACCGAATGCTGCAGTAATTGCATCAGCTAATGCTCCTGTAGGTGTACCGCCGGCATTTGCTGCCAATGATTCCCAGAAGAAGGTATGGTTCCAATGACCGCCACCGTTGTTACGTACTGCAGGTGAAATACTGCCGGCAGCTGCTACCAGTTGCTCCAGTGTTTTGCCTTCGTGTTCAGTACCGGCAACTGCTTTGTTGAGGTTGTCAACATAAGCCTGGTGGTGTTTACCGTGATGTATCTGCATAGTGGTAGTGTCGATATGGGGTTCCAATGCATCATGTGCATATGGAAGAGGTGCTAATGTAAATGCCATGTTCTGTAAGTTTAAAATTTTACGAAATTGTTTAACGGATAACAAATGTACAAACAGATCGTTTACAATTCCGATCGATTAAGCTTACGGCGATTAGCATCCTGTTAAAAAAGAAAGGAATGCAGCTGCATTCCCTCCGGTTTTGATGGCTTATTTGGGTTTATGGCGAACAATACCAGTTAATACGGTCCTGTGCATCGAAATAACTCAACCAGAAATCACGCACATTCACCTGCATTAGTGTTGCCCGGCTGCGGTTATAAATGGTTGTTACACTCCAATGGCTGAAATCGCCATACAGCACATCGCCAGTAAACGGACGTAACGAATAGTTTTCGAGTATAGCATAACCGTTGCGGGTTTCCACTACAAAATAATTACAACTGTAATCGGCGAACACAACAATGCCTTTTTCTTTCTGCAGCCATTGCGATTCATCAATATATCCTGTTCCTATATCGGTCTTGCGACAGGCTGTAAGGAACAGCAGACTGAATATAATGAAGCCAAATAGTTTTTTCATATCTAACCTGTTTACACAAATTAGATGAGGAGGATGATGAGAAGTTGTAAAGGATGCTAACAAGATTTTGTTAAAGCAGCAGTGGGTTTATTGTTTTAGCCGGTTGAGTTTTTTTCCTTTTTCGGTAAAGGTTTCAACAATGCCTTTTGTTTCAAGATCGAGACGGATGGAGATAGTATACCACGGAATTGATTTATCAAAGCCGGGCATTTTTTTGCGGATGATCTTTACTACATCATCGGTAAGCTCGGTAAAGGTTTTGCCATTGCTTCCTTTCAGGCTTTCAAGAATAGCAGCTTTTACCGGTTCGTAAATAGCTGCATCAAACTTTCGTTCTGTTCCAGTTTGCGGATGTGTAACCACTACTTTTTTAGAAACAGCTTTTGCCATTGTTAGCGCATTTGTTTAAAAAAAGCTTTCATCAACTGTGCACATTCTTCTTTCAATACACCGGTTGTTACCTCTGCTTTCTGATGAAAAGGATTTTCATTTTTTGCAATGCGCTTGTGTCCGTTCTTTTCATCATCGGCACCCCAAACAATACGGGTGATCTTACTCCAGTACAATGCACCGGCGCACATTAAACAAGGTTCAACCGTTACATACAACGTTGCATCGGGTAAATACTTTGCACCAATATGACTGAACGCCGATGTTAACGCAATCATTTCGGCGTGTGCAGTAGGATCATTTAATTTCTCTGTTTCATTATGCCCACGGGAAATGATTTTTCCATTGGCAACCACCACGGCACCTATTGGCACTTCACCTTCATCAAAAGCAATTCTTGCTTCTTTCAATGCCTGTTGCATAAAGTACTCATCGCTCTTCGGCTGTAAAATATCCATGCTGCAAAATTGCAACTATTTTACTCCTGCTGTATCTAATTTTTCTTTGCGTCGTTGCTCAACCAGAAAATCAATGCCGAACGTAAGCTTTTTGGCAGCCGGCGATTTTTGGTTGATGATGCGCCAGAACGGAGTAATCTTACTGATGGGTTTCCCCTGCAGGTATTCTTCGTACGCAGCTTCGGCAACGATGCGCAGAAAGATGCCACTGGTTACAGGGCAGGTTTTATCGGCATGATATTCTGCTGCCAGATCCTTGCGCATCTGTGCCAGCGAACCTTCTTTTCCCTTTGGAATATGACGGATGTAGTCATCAACGATCAGTGGTGTTGCCACCAGCATCTTTTCGCCTTTTTTTATATCGGCAAAATCTTTATCAATCAGTTCTACCTTTAACTCGTTGCTGAGGTTTCTTTTCTCAACCCATGTTTTACGTTTGTACGCACACATAACATTCAATTAAACCAAAAAGATACAGCAGCAGTTTGGGCAAAACAAGAATCATCATCAGTTGCAGAAACCATGCATTTCTGCAGTGTGTTGATTAGATGCTTAATTTTAAACCTGCACAACAGATATTCAAAACGATTGATCCATAGAAAAAGCAGTACATGAACGTATATCAAACTATTTACGATACACAGAAAGCCTTTTTTAAATCGGGCGCTACAAAACCCTATGCTTTTCGAAAGCAACAGTTGCAAAAACTGGAAACTGTTTTACGTGCTAATGAAGCATTGATTAGCGAGGCTTTGTATAAAGATTTGCGCAAGCATCCGCAGGAAGTATACATGACAGAAACCGGAGCCGTGTACGAAGAAATAAACGTACAGCTGAAGAATATGCGCAACTGGATGCGGCCAAAGACGGTTCCTTCTTCGTTGTTTTTATTTCCGGCAGTATCAAAAATTTATGCAGAACCGGTGGGCAATGTATTGGTGATTTCGCCGTGGAATTATCCCATTCTGTTGACGTTGCGTGGAGTAGCAGGCGCAATAGCTGCCGGTAATACCGTACTCATCAAACCATCGGAGCTGAGTGCAAATACGGCTGCGGTTATGGAAAAAATCATCAACGAAAATTTTGATGCGGGCTTTTTGCATGTGATTAATGGCGATGGTGTAACAGTGGTTCCTCAGCTGCTGGAGCATTTTCATTTCGATCATGTGATGTTCACCGGCAGTACCGCAGTTGGTAAGAAGGTGATGGAGATGGCGGCAAAACAATTGTCGCCTGTTACATTGGAGCTCGGCGGTAAAAGTCCCTGTATAATTGCGCCCGATGCAAACATCAGCGTTGCAGCTAAACGCATTGTTTGGGGCAAACTGATTGCCTGTGGACAAAGCTGTGTAGCACCCGATTATCTGGTTGTGCACGAATCGGTAAAAGATAAAATGGTGCTGGCTATTATTACCGAATTCGAAAAAGGCTTTGGTACCAATCCGCAACAACACAATAGCTATCCACGCCTCATCAACAAACGAAGATTTGAAGCAGTAAAAGCATTTATAAACGATGGAACTATTTTGTATGGCGGACAAACCGATGAAGATGATTTATTTATTGCACCAACTATTCTCGATAACATCAAACCCGATGCGCCAATAATGCGGGAAGAAATTTTTGGCCCGGTATTGCCGGTGTTTACTTACAAGGAAAATGCAGAAGTAGTGGAGCTGGTAGAAAAAAATCCTTATCCATTGGCTTTGTATGTGTTTACAGGCAGTAAACAAACCGAACAGTTTTTTATTGAAAACATTCGGTTTGGAGGTGGCGGTATTAACGAAACCATTCTGCAGCTTGGCAACAGTGAATTGCCGTTTGGTGGAGTTGGCTACAGTGGACATGGAGGTTATTTGGGTAAACATTCCTTCGATACGTTTACTAACTACAAGGGTGTGGTAAAACGTTATACCTGGATGGAGCCTGCTTTCCGGCATGCACCTTTCAGCACTGCAAAAACAAAACTGTGGCGTTATTTGTTAGGTAGAGGATAAGCGTAAAGTAAAAAGCATGATCAAAAAAATAACGATAGTAGTTGTTGTAATGCTGGGTTGCTTTGCAGGCTATGTATATGTAGTAAACAGAAACAGTAAAGACATGACGATCAGACAAAAATTATTGAAAGCAGTGTATCCTCTTTTTATGCGAATGCAGGGAAAAAGCGGAAAAGTATTAGAGAACGAACACAAGGCACCGGCCATATCATTTCATTCGTTGAAGGGAACACTGGGCAATGGAACAGCTTACGATTTTTCGCAACTGAAAGGAAAGAAAGTATTACTCGTAAACACGGCGAGCAATTGCGGTTATACCGGTCAGTACGATGAGTTGCAGAAGCTATACGAGCAGCATGGAAGCAAATTGGTAATACTCGGTTTCCCCGCCAACGACTTTAAAGAACAGGAAAAGGGAGACGATGAAGCCATTGCACAGTTCTGTAAAGTAAACTTTGGCGTAACCTTTCCGTTGATGAAGAAAAGTTCGGTTGTAAAATCGCCCACACAAAACGAAGTGTACCAATGGCTCACTGATGCAGCTAAAAACGGATGGAATGACAAAGCACCTTCCTGGAATTTTTCGAAATACCTGGTAAACGAAGAAGGCATCCTTACTCATTATTTTGATCCTTCTGTTTCACCGTTGAGCGACCAGGTTGTAAACGAACTTAAATAATACATGATGAACGACGAACACAGCAGTCTGCGGCTTGAAATTGCCAACAGCATAACACATGGTATTGGGATCCTGTTTGGAATTGCAGCACTGCCGGTGTTGAGTGCATTGGCTGTAACTAAAAATCATACGGTAGCAGTAGTAGGAGCAGCTGTGTTTGCGTTTTCATTTTTACTGGTGTTTACGTTTTCAACGCTGTATCATGCGTTTCAAAATCCACGGGTGAAAAAAGTGTTGAACATCTTCGATCATATCAGTATTTACTTTTTAATTGCAGGAACCTACACGCCTTTTCTCCTCAACTATATGATGAATGCTACAGGCATTACGTTATTAAGTGTGCTGTGGGGATTAACCATTGTTGGTATTGTATTTAAAATATTTTTTACCGGGCGGTTTAACTATGCATCAACAGCAGTATACATTGGTATGGGCTGGATTTTGCTGTTTGGCGGACGTAGTTTTTTTGCTGCCATTCCATGGCCCGTGCTGACTATGATTATTATTGGCGGTGTAATGTATACAGTAGGTGCACTCTTTTATCTTTGGGAGAAATTATACTATCACCACGTAATCTGGCATTTGTTTGTATTGGCAGCAGCTGTTTGTCATTATGTAGCGGTATTGTTAATGATCTGATCTGCTGTACAAAAAGTAAATTGCATAGACCTTCGTCTTTTAACTCTATATGAACATCATTCCTACACATAACCCTGCACTCCCGTTTATTAAAGAAAACTGGAATGGTAATTTGCTCAACAATAAGCAACAGTATATCAATCTCGATGGGCCATCGGAACGTGGCTTTGGTGAATTATTTAAATGGCAATTTGAAAAAAATCAGTTGAAGCCATTAAAGAAAAAGCAACAGCCGAATGTAGATGTTGTGCAGAGTAAATTGATTACACAAAACAGGGAGAATGGTTTTGTGTGGCTGGGTCATGCAAGTTATTTGTTTACGTTGGCCGGCAAACATTTTCTTACCGATCCTGTGCTGTACAATGTTGGTCCATTGAAAAGGTTTACACCCTTGCCCTGCGATGTAGCAGCGTTAAAACAGATCGATTACATTTTACTGTCGCATAATCATCGGGATCATGCAGACAAAAAAAGCATGCAGCACTTGTGTGCGTTAAATCCTTCAGCCATTATTCTTACAGGGTTGAATATTGCTCCGTTACTGCGCAGCTGGAAAATAACCAATCCCATTATTGAAGCAGGCTGGTACCAGCAATATCAACTCGAAACAGATGTACAGGTTACCTACTTGCCGGCAAAACACTGGAACCGCCGTGGTTTAACTGATATGAACAATATGTTGTGGGGCAGCTTCATGTTACAATCGCCCACACAAACCATTTACTTTGGTGCAGATAGTGGATTGGGGATGCACTTTAAAGAGATCGGGCAGTTGTTTCCTTCGATTGATTATGCCATGCTGGGCATTGGTGCTTATAAACCCGAATGGTTTATGCATACAGCACATACAAGTCCGGCAGATGCATTGATTGCATTGCAGCAGTTAGGTGCAAAGCAGTTGGTGCCGATGCATTTTGCCACGTTCGATTTAAGTGATGAGCCGTTGTTCTATCCCAAACAGGAATTATTGCAGTTGCAGGAGCAACAGAACATCAACGATGTATTACATCTGGCTATTGGTGCAAAGCATCAATTCTGAAAAATGATTGATTAATGTACTGATACGGCTTTCAATCCAATGATGGATGTAATGAGTGTAGTAATGAAGAACAGCCGCCAGAAATCGGCCGGTTCTTTAAAGAAGATGATGCCCATCAATACTGTTCCAACGGCACCGATGCCGGTCCATACTGCATAGGCTGTACCAATGGGTAATGTTTGTGTGGCTTTTTACAAAAGCAGCATACTGATGCTGAGACAAACGAAGAAGCCAATCATCCAGTAAACAGATGCTGTGCCAGTAACCGTTCTTGCTTTGCCGAGGCATGTTGCAAAGCCTACTTCAAATAAACCAGCAATGATGAGGAGAATCCAGTTCATGGTTGAATGTTGACGATCGGGACACTATGTGCCCTTCACACCGATGTATTAATTAATCGGGCACTTCTCGTGGTAATTGATCAATTCAATTTTAGAAGGAGCAAATTCAAAACCCGCAAACTTGGTAACGATCTCATCCAATACGGCATCAATTTCTTCCACCGTCATCATCGTAACAAGCTTGGAGCGGTATTCTTTAATATTCGGTAAGCCTTTTAAATAGTTGGCATAATGGCGGCGCATTTCAAAAATGCCCACCTTCGGTCCTTTCCATTTGTAGCTTTTATGTAAATGCTTGCGACAAACTTCCACCCGTTGCTCAACAGTTGGAGGAGCCAGGTGCTCACCCGTTTTTACAAAATGCTTGATCTCGTTAAAGATCCACGGATAGCCGATAGCAGCACGACCGATCATAATACCATCCACCCCATAACGGTTTTTGTACTCCACTGCCTTTTCCGGACTGTCAATATCGCCATTACCAAAAATGGGGATGTTGATGCGGGGGTTGTTCTTCACTTTTGCAATCAGCGTCCAGTCGGCTTCGCCTTTGTACATCTGGCTGCGTGTACGTCCGTGAATGCTTAATGCTTTAATGCCCACATCCTGCAAACGCTCAGCTACTTCTTCAATGTTCTTGGTATTATCATCCCAACCCAAACGTGTTTTCACCGTTACAGGTAAAGAAGTTGATTTTACAACCGACTCTGTTAAACGCACCATCAGATCAATATCTTTCAACACACCGGCACCTGCGCCTTTCATCGCCACTTTTTTTACCGGGCAACCGAAGTTGATATCAACTAAATCGGGGTTAACGGTTTCGCAAATTCGTGCACTCATACCCAGTGCTTCTTCATCGCCACCGAAAATCTGAATGCCAAAGGGGCGCTCTTCTTCTTCAAAATCTAACTTTTGGCGACTCTTCATTGCATCACGGATCAAACCTTCGCTGCTGATGAATTCGCTGAACATCAAATCGGCACCATTATCCTTGCAAACTGCACGAAATGGCGGATCGCTTACATCCTCCATGGGAGCAAGGAGCAGCGGAAACTCAGGAAGCGATATGTTACCTATCTTTACCACGTTCAAAAAGAACTGCAAATTTAATCAGTTTTCACCAGTAGTTATGTACCAAAATCAAGAACAGCAGAAAATATCTCCCGGCATCGAAGTCCTCATCCTTATCGGATTGTTAATCGCAGGTCTTATTGTAGGGTCGGCAGTAACCATTCCCATCTGGATAGTTATGACAGGCAAAGGCATTTTTGATATGGGAAAAGATATGCTGAACCCCGCTTATGTGGATGCGGTAAAAACCATGCAGGTGGTATCAACCATCATTATGTTTTTTATACCTGCATTTGTAACTGCACGGATTGCTTCTAAAAAACCATTTGCACATCTTGGTTTAATAGGTGGTATTAAATTCAACAGGGCTGTATTGGCGATCTTTATTATGGTTGCTGCATTACCGATGGTTGGTGCTTTGGCTGATTTAAATAAAGCCATTCCGGTTTCCGCATCGCTTAAGAAGTTTTTCGATAACATGGAATCGCAGTATGCAGAACAGGTGAAACTCATGGCTACTTTTAAAACACCCACCGACTACATACTTGCACTTTTCATCATTGCATTAATGCCTGCTATTGTTGAAGAAGTATTTTTCCGTGGGGCCTTACAATCATCACTCACACGTTCCATCAGAGCACCCTGGGTGGCAATTATCATTACGTCCGTTATTTTCAGTGTAATTCATTTTTCATGGTATGGCTTTATTCCACGTGTGGCTTTAGGCATGGTACTCGGTACTATTTTTTATTACACCGGCAATTTATGGTACAGCATAATCGGTCACTTCTTTAATAATGCGTTGATGGTAACGATTCTTTACTATCAATACATGAAAGAAAAGAAGATTGATATGGAAGTAGGTGAGAGTGCACCCTGGTGGGCAGGCGTAATAAGCGCAGCTGTAATGATTGCATTGCTTGTGTTATTGAAAAGAGAATCGGCAACTAAAGTTTACACAGATAGTTTGGCAGATACAAACGATGGGACGAACCGCTTCAATTCTTAAGATTAATATCCTTACATGGCATTTAACTGGCAAACATTTAAAACAAGAGCACTCACAGCCATATTGTTTGTAGCAATTATGTTGGTGGGCTTACTCTGGAACAAATGGAGTTTCCTCGCTTTATTTTCTATTATACATTTTGGCTGTTGGTTCGAGTACCAGAAGCTGGTTGGTTTGATTGATAAAGGGTATCAAAGCATTAACCCCTTTCATAAATATGGGGTAATGATTGGCGGCTATGGACTGATGTTGTTTCTTACAGCCGATTGGTATCTTACCGAAACAGTGTCTTTACATTCCATTGGGTGGATGCTGATGCTGGCCGGTTTTTTATTGGTTCCTGTAAGTGAATTACTTTTTTCGAAACAGTTCAACATAAAATACATTGCGCACTCACTGTTTGGCCTGGTTTACATTTCGCTTAGCTGGGCATTGCTGATGCATTTGCGCAGCGGTGCGTTGTGGATGCCGCATAACAGCGATGATACCTTTACCAACATTTCTACTTTGCTGGCTAAAATAAGCGGCTATGCTGTTCCGCTGATGATCATCGGTTCTATCTGGATCAACGATACCATGGCTTACATTGTTGGTTCGCTAATTGGCAAAACACCATTAAGTGCCATCTCTCCCAAAAAAACATGGGAAGGCACTATTGGCGGAATTATTCTTGCAGTAGCAGCGATGTGGGGTTTGGGTTACCTTAGTCAGTCTTCTTCAGCCTGGTTGTGGGCAGTTATTGCACTGGTTGCGGCTGTTACAGGAACCATTGGCGATTTACTGGAAAGTAAACTCAAACGACTGGCAAACGTAAAAGACAGTGGCAGTTTTATGCCGGGCCATGGTGGCTTTCTCGATCGTTTCGATTCGTTATTACTGGCTGTACCTTTTGTATGGCTGTTATTAAAAATACTCAGCTAATGAAATACCTGTTACTCGTATTACTCACCGCATGCAGTTTGGTTGCGTGTAAAAACAAACAGCCGCAAAACAAGCCTGCTATTATTCCTGCCGAAGAAAAAAAGGTATCGGAAGTAGAAGAAGTAACAGCCGCTGTTAGTGCTTTATTGCCATCGCCCAGTTCCTTTCAATTAAAGCGTGCAAAAAAATGGCATGATGCTTCCGGCGAAAACTGGCTGGTGTTGTACGAATCGGGTGCCTACATTAAAAAAGGAAGTACCGGTGCATCGGCAAAACTATCGGCCATCCTTTACCAAAAAGCCGACAGTGGCTTTGTGCAGAAATGGAAAATGGTTGATTATATTACTGATTGCGAACTGGATGTAACCTGCTCCTTTTACGACGATCATCTTTCCATTACCGACCTTGACAGCAACGGACTGGCAGAAATAACCATGGTGTATGCCCTCAGCTGTAAAGGCGATGTGAGCCCCAACGAAAAGAAACTGATTATGTACGAAGGCACACAGAAATATGCCATCCGTGGCGAAGAACTGATGGTGCTGCAGAAAGATACGATTGGCGGCAGCTGGAACGCCGATACCAGTTTCAGCAAAGCACCCAAGGCTTTTCTGCAATATGCTGTTGCGCATTGGCAGAAGTTTGGCAAACAGGAGTACCAATAGGCCGAATCTTTGTACTTTCGCTGCTCAATTTCAAGTATGACAATTCACAGAGAAGGATTCAAAAGTATTTCTGTTGCAGCAGTATTATTTGTACTCATCAACCTGCTCACTTTTAATTTCCTTAGTCCGAGTATGCCGGTTATTGCCTGGCTCGTTTTCGCCGTAACCTTATTTTTCCTGCTGTTTATTATTTCGTTCTTCCGTATACCACGTCGTGTTACACCCATTAATCCCAATGCCATTTACAGCCCCTGTGATGGTAAGGTGGTGGTTATTGAAGAAATTGTGGATGAAGAATATTTTAAAGACAAACGCATTCAGCTGAGTGTGTTTATGAGTCCGGCTAATGTGCATGTGAATCTCAATCCAATTTCAGGCGAAGTAAACTATTCGCAATACCATAAAGGCAAGTACCTGGTTGCATGGAATCCCAAATCATCAACTGAAAACGAACGCCACAGTGTTGTACTCAGCAACGATCGAATTGTGATTCTGGTAAAACAAATTGCCGGTGCTGTTGCCAAGCGTATTGTGAACTACCTGCAACCAGGACAAAAAGTAGAACAGGGCGGTGAGCTTGGTTTCATCAAATTTGGTTCACGTGTGGATGTTTTGCTGCCTGTTGGTACGAAGATCAATGTAAAGTTGAACGAAGTGGTGAAAGGTGGTGTTACCGTGCTGGCGGAATATTGATAGTGAGTTGCAAAAAAAGAAATCAAATTTTAAAGCCCGGTTCTTTGAATCGGGCTTTTATTTGCTCAAAAGTGTTGTTGTATTTTAACTTGATTTTATTCAAATAGAACAAAAGCTTAACGGCCCATACTTAACACTGATTAGCATATAATACACATACAATGTTCAAAATATCCCCTCGAGTTCCTTCAAATGCGTAATTACATACGTCGGCTTTATTCCTTTTAAATCGGCATTGATGTGATTGACAAAGATGGAATCCATGCCGGCATTTATAGCCCCTTTAATGTCTGCATCTAAATTATCGCCGATCATAATGCTTTGCTGCAACTCTGCTCCGGTAATGCGCAACGCATAATCAAAAATTTCTTTGTTGGGCTTTACACTGTTGCTTGTTTCGCTGGTAATTACTTCTTCAAAATACTGACCCAGCTTACTGTTATCGAGTTTGCGCCACTGCGTTTTTTCAAAACCATTGGTAATAAGGTGCAGCCTGTATTCTTTTTCCTTGAGATGTTGCAGTATTTCGTGTGTGTACGGAAACAGGTTTTGCTTGGTGGGTAATACTTCTAAAAAATAACCACTCATTTTACGGGCCAGTTCTTCACTGCCGATTTTAAACTCCAGCAAGGTGCGCCACATCCGTTTCCATTTCAAATCATCAGCAGAAATATAACCGTTGTGGTAGCGATCCCACAGTACCGCATTGTGATGGAGGTAGTGTTTGCAAAACGCATCAAAATCATTTACACCTGCTGCATCCAGCTGCAGATCACGGTACACATCGGCCAGCGTTTCCATGGCGTTGGCATCAAAATCCCACAGGGTATGATCAAGATCGAAAAAAAGATGACGGTAGTTCATAATGCAAAGTACGATGTACGAAGTAAGAAGTACGTTTGGCACAGAAAAAAGTTCGTACTTCGTACCACGTAAATCAAATTTTATGAACGTTGTTATTACCGGTGCGTCAAGAGGAATCGGCAAAGCTGTTGCAGAAGTGTATGCTGCCAATGGGCATGCGTTGTATCTGTGTTCGAAAAACGAAGTGGCTTTGTATAAAACCATGGAAGAGCTGCTCACCAAATATCCGGGAGTAAAAATAAAGGGCAAGGCAAGAGATCTGAGCAAGCAGGAAGAGGTAGAGAATTTCGGCCAATGGATTTTAGATAACAGCATTAATATCGATGTGCTGGTAAACAATGCCGGCAATTTTTTGCCAGGCAGTGTGCACAACGAGGAGCGTGGTGTGTTGGAAGAAATGATGGCTGTAAACCTGTACAGCGCTTATCACCTCACCCGCAAACTGTTACCGCAGATGATGAAGCAAAGTCCGGTATCGGGCACTCGTGGACATATTTTTAACATGTGCTCCATTGCATCACTCAACGCTTATGCCAATGGAGGAGCTTACAGCATCAGCAAATTTGCCTTACATGGTTTCAGCAAAAACCTGCGGGAGGAAATGAAACAGCATTTAATTAAAGTAACATCTGTTTTTCCGGGTGCTGTACTAACAGATTCATGGGGCGATTACGATAATTCCGATAAACGCATTATGGAAGCGGCAGATATTGCCCAAATGGTTTTCAGCTGTTCGCAATTATCGCCACAGGCATGTGTGGAAGAGCTCGTCATTCGTCCGCAACTGGGCGATTTGTAATCACTGATTTATTTTAACAGCAACTTACAGCAGCGGCAACACATGCCGGCTGATCTTCGGTTAATTTTGTACCGCATGCACAAGCAGCCGTTATATCGTTTTTTTTGTACAGCAGGTTTACTATTGCTGACTGTTGTTGTATGTGCACAGGTTAAGTTAACTGTGCTGCCCAGCAAAACAGTTGTGCAGTTAAACGAAACATTTCAACTGCAGTTTGTAGTGGAAGGTGCCAATGAGGTAGACGAATTTATTCCACCTGCCTTTCGCAATTTTGATCAACTTGGTGGTTTCGAAAAAACAACCGGTGTAACCTGGATCAATGGTTCGCTTACCGAATACATCACATTCACAGTCAACCTTCGTCCGAAATTAAAAGGGCGTTTACCAATCGCTTCTGCAATTGTAAAAGCAAATGGCAGAATGGCAACTTCTTCTACACTCATGATTTTTGTAAAGCCGGGTGCTGAGCAGGTAACAGAAGAGCGCCCCGATTTTTATTTACTCCCAAATGAAACTGTAAAAGATAAAATTGCCAAGAACTTATTCATCAAAGCAACGCTCGATAAACGCAGTTGCTATGTTGGCGAGCCGATTCTTGCAACGTTTAAATTGTTTACCCGGTTAGATAGTGAATCGAAAATTGTAAAACGCCCATCGCTCAATGGGTTTTCGGTGGTGGATATGGAGCAACCGGAGTCGGGTAACTTTTCAAAGGAAATGCTGAATGGGAAAATGTACAACTGTTACCTCATTCGTAAAGTGCAGTTATTTCCTTTGCAGGCGGGACAGCTAACCATTGAACCGGTTGAAGTGGAAAACCTGGTGCGGTTAATTAAAGCAAAAGCCCGCAGTACAAAAGAAACCAGCACCTGGCTTGATGCCGTGATGGATAAAATGAAAGAAGCGGAGATAGAAAGTGCAGGAACGATAGAAGAAAAAGTAGTGTTGAAAAGCGAAGAACTGAAAGTGAATGTGCTTGATGTGCCGGAGAAAAACAAACCGGAAAGTTTCAATGGTGCTGTTGGTGCGTTTACCATGGAAGCATCGTTACTCAACACAACGATTGCTGCAAACGATAATGCTACGTTACGTGTAGTTATTAAAGGAAAGGGCAACCTGCCAATGATTACCGCTCCTATTGTGAACTGGCCATCGGGTGTGGATTCGTTTGATGCAAAGCTTACGGAAGCGATTGATAAACACAACGCTCCTATCAGCGGCAGTAAAACATTCGATATTCCATTTTCTGTTTCAAAAACAGGTACGTTTATTATTCCGGCCATTCATTTTTCATATTTCGATCAGGCAACAAAAACATATCACACACTCAGCAGCGATACGTTACAGTTACAGGTAACGCCGGCAGTAAAACGGAAAACACCGGTGTTTGAACAGGTTGTACTGCAGGAAGAAGGAACGCCCCGTTGGGTTTGGGTGGCTTTGGTTGGTGGAACAATTTTGCTGTTGTTGATAACAGGTTTATTGATTCAGGCGAAACGAGACAAAAAGAAACTTCCTACTGTTGCAGTTACAAGCGAAGCCGAAACGGTTGTAATGGAAAAAACAAGTATTGAAAGTTTCTTACAACCTGCTAATGATGCCGTTGACAATGCCCATAAAAAACAGTTTTATACATTACTGATGCAAGGTTTGCAGGATTATATGATCGAACGTTTTCAACTGCAGGCACAAACGGTTAATACAGCAGCAGTAGCTATATTAAAGCAACAGCAATTAACAGAGGAAGCAGATCGTTATCAGCAACTCATGTCTGCCTGTGAAATAGCCGTGTTTAGCCCGGTTGAATTAACCGATAACAGGGAAGAATTATTGCATACTGCTAATAATCTGTTACAGCAGATCGAAACAAAATATTCCGTTTAGTTATTCTTTTACAGCTACTGCAATTTTGGAATCGGCTGTACCGTAATACAAAAACCATTTGTTGTTGAAGTACACCAGCCCTTCTACAAAGCACACTTCGTTTACTTCACCAATACGTTCATAATCTTTATCAGGACGAATAAAGTTCGAATCGGTTCGGCTGATGAGTTTCCACGGTTCATCTTTTGCAAACAACGCTTGCCCGGCAGCATAGGTAAACTTCGGCATTGATGAATCGTTGAAGTTGGCCGCATTGCTGCCATTGTAAATAAGCAGTACGCCTTCGTCTTTCAGTAAAGCATACGGACCCGGTTCAACCAAGCGGCTGTCGAAATAACCCATGCGTGGATGCAGTACACTGATCATCTTTTTGCTTTCTTCATTTTCTGCAACCGTCCAGTGAATAAGATCAGCAGACGATGCCATGAACAGATCGGTATCGCCAAAATACATCCAGTACCTACCGTTGATCTTTGTTGCAATCATTTTGCTTCCGTTTTGTTTTGCAACGATGGCTCCCGATTTCGACCAGCTGTCTTTATACTTTGCATCGCTTAACACAAGACCATGCTTGGTCCATGTTTGCAGATCTTTTGAAGTAGCTAAACAAAGCCTGGCTGTTTTGCCATCGTACGAAGTATACGTGAGGATATACGTACCATCTTCGCTTTCAACCAAACGGGGATCTTCCACGCCGCCTTTCCATTCGTACACTTGCATGCTGTCGTTGGAAGGATAGAATACCGGCTGTTTCATTTTTGTAAAATGTAAACCATCTTCACTTACAGCCAGCCCTAAACGGGAGGTCATGTTTCGGTCCTGTGCACGATAGAGCAAATACACTTTACCATCTTTTACAACAGCTGAAGGGTTTAATACATTCCGTTCTTCCCATTGCACGGTTTGTTTACTTACCGGACAAACAAATTGCTGCGACGAATCGGGCTGAAGAATAGGGTTGAGGCTGTCCACTTTTACAAAGCCTGTTAATGCCCAGTCGGATGTATTCTGTTTTTGCTGTGGCGTTTGATTACATGCACAAATGAAAGCTGCAAATATGCAGGCCGAAAAGCAGGAGCGAAGCATCGTTGAGTTGTTTGCTGTAAGATAGCAAAAACTGTTATGCCATTACCGAAACCATTTGCAAAGCAGTTGCTGCAAGTGCTTTGTCGCCTGCAAGTTCAACAAGCGGTAATGCATCTGCAGGTTGCATACTTTTCGAAAACAGTTTCCAGGCAATGTTTGGATCTATGGACAGAGAGCCATTGGGTTCAGTGCTGATTGATGAAACGAACTGCCAGCCTTGCTCTTGTTTACAGATAATCCACTCGCCGCCAATCTCCGTTGTAACAACCACTTTTACGGTTGTACCAATGGCAGCATCAACATTCCGATAAGTGTGAGGCAATGCGTACATGAACGTATCGATAAACGGAAGAAATAGTTCTTTGGTAAACAAAGCCTGTTTACCAACTGCATCACGTATCTGTTGCTGGTGTAAAAATTTTTCGGTGTATTCCCTTGCAATGTGAAACCAATTGGGTGATGTTTCCTGCCCGGCCCACGCAACGGAGAAGATGGCAGGAGCAAAAGGATCGAGTGTTTGCAGATGCGCTTCATACTCCTTACAATATTGTTGCAGCAGCGTTATCAATAACTGCGGACTGATACGTTTGGCCGTATTAGTCCAGCTCATGTTGAGGTTGTTTAAGAATGCAACCAGGTCGGCATAGGAATGAATGTTCTCTGCTTTTTCGCCAAAGAAACCATCACGTGAGGTAGAGATGTTCCGCAATGTTGTATCGAGCAGATGAGCAGCTACATCCTTCACCGTCCACAGTTTGGCAACTGTTGGTGCCTGCCATTCTTCGGGTGATAGTGATTGCATCAGCTCAATAAATAATGCATCCAGCTTTGGAATAAGCGGAAGGGTGTTGAGAGGTGGATAGGTTGATGATAGCATGATTAAAATTAATGAAATCGCTAATTAAACAATAAGATTCACCAACTCATAACCTATGAGTTTACCTGATTTAACTACCGCTGAATATCTCTATGTATATAGATTGAATTTGATTTAAATAATAACTGTGAAAGTTACTGTAGGGCTTTAAAAGCGAATAGCTAACACAGCATGTTGTGTTAGCTATTCGCTTTATTATAACAATGATTTTTTTTATAATCTATTATGCTGGTGACAAGCTTATTTACTATGTTTTGTTTTCCAAAAATAAATGAAATACAAAAATGTTAAACAGCTAACCAAATAGATACTAACGATTATTATGTTTCCAAATAACAATTTTGGAAAGAAAAACGATAACAACATTGTAATTAAATAGAACCACAAGCCGTATCGTGCAATTTTTTTATTCATTTTTAGTATTTAACGGGGTTAATATTCTTACTATCAATAACGCAATCTTGTGGCTTTTGCTTAACAATTAAAAACGAAAAGTAACGGGTAACTTTTTTGTACAAGCATATTGTTTTCACCAATCAGCAACTGAAAATTCTCACCAAGCTACTCCCCAATCACAAACCGATACCCAACACCTCTTGCCGAGTGGAAATAAACCGGGTTGCGGCTGTCTTCTTCAAAATACTTACGGAAGCTGAGGATGAAGTTATCGATAGTACGTGTGGTAGGATACACGTTGTAACCCCAAACAACCTGTAAAATTTTTTCACGGGTTACTACCTCGTTCTTGTTTTCGATGAGCAGGTGCAGCAACATGCTTTCCTTTTTGCTCAGCTGTATTTTTTCGCCTTTAAAGTTGGTGGCTTCCTGCGCTTTAAAGTCGATGCTGTTATTACCGAAGCTGTAGGTTTCGCCAATGGTATCTTTATCCTGGATCTTTTTGTTCTTCTCAATCAGCTTTTCTACACGCAGCAACAGTTCTTCCAGGTTAAAGGGTTTGGTGAGGTAATCATCGGCACCTTTTTTTAAACCCAGCACACGGTCGGTACTGCTGTTCTTTGCACTGAGGATAAGGATGGGCACATCGTTCTTGCGTATGCGGATGCTTTCGGTGGCGCTGATGCCATCCATTTCAGGCATCATCACATCCATAATTATCAGGTCGAAGTATTCGTTCTCCACTGCTTTTAATGCAGCTACACCATCGCCGGCTGTTGTTACTTCGTAACCTTCCAGTTCAAGATTCAACTTCAGTGCGTCGAGTAAATGCTCTTCGTCTTCTACCAGTAATATGGATGCTTTTGCCTGCGACATGTTTGTAGGGGGTAACAGCAAACGCTGCTGTTGTTTAAAACTGTATTACAAAAATACTTCCGTGTGGCGTATTGTCCATCACGAAAATGTCACCGTTATGGTCGGTAATAATCTTACGTGTAAGATACAAACCTAAGCCTGTACCTTTTGCTTTGCGGGTGTTTTCGTTTCCGCTGCGATAAAACTTTTCGAAAATCTTTTGCTTCTCTTCATCCGGCACACCCGAACCTTCGTCGCTTACTTTCACCTGGATGTTGTCGTTATCATTCATCAGGTCTACATACACCGGGCTGTCCTTGGGGGCATATTTCAAAGCATTATCAATGAGGTTGCTCAGGGCAATCTGTATCAGCAGTTCATCGCCTTCAATAAACAAGTCTTTATCGGCACTGGCTTCAATATGGCGGTTGGGGTAACGGTTCTTGTAATCGCTTACCACTGTTTCTACTACATCGGCCAGGTTTACTTCTTCATGCTCACGCTGGAAGTTCTTTTCTTCCATCTGCGAAGCCAGCAGAATATTATTGGTAAGAATATTTAAACGATTGGTTTCGCTGAGGGCGCTGAGTAATAATTTCTGTTGCTGCACTTCATCGAGCTTGCGGCGTAAAATGGTTTCTAAACTTAAACGGGTGGTGGCAATAGGGGTTTTCAGTTCGTGGGTGATGGCCATCATAAAATTCTGCTGCAGTGCCGAAACTTCTACCTGCTTGCGGATGGAACGATACACAAACACTGCACCTGCGAGAATTAAGGCTAGAAAGGCAATGCCTTCGCCAACGTATTTTGCTGTTTGCCGTTTTTGAAAAAGCAAGACATCGTCCCGTAACAATGTGTAGTTCGATTGGTCTGGCTGTAACTGAGCCAGTTTTAACGCTGTCATTTCAGCGCTTTGCCGCTCCAGTGAAACAAACCACCAAACCAGCGCTACAATTACATATACCAATAATACCCAAAACCAAAACGTGAAACTACGGAAGCTATATACTTTGTTGGTGTAGCCCATTATGATTTTACTTTTTCAATACGTATGCCCGCATTCATTACATGTAACAACGGATTATCCCGCATGGTTTGCTGTAAGCGGATATTGTACTCGCCCTGTTTGGTAAAACGGATGTTATTGAACAGCGGATAACGTACTTCGTAAATATCACTCATGCCAGTACCGATCCAGCGGCCTTCCTGATCCTGTAAAATCAATTCAAACCGTTCTTTATGGTAAGTACTGTCGCCGGGTTGTCGTGTTGAAAGATATATCCAGATATTTTTATACGCATATGCATCCGTATGGCGCAGTGTTACAAATACGTTGTATGACGAAACGGTATCGGTAATATTGAATGTTACTTCGGGCTGATAACTGTAGTTCCATTCGTGCTTTGGAATTTCAGCATTTTTTTCAAAAGCATCAATTGAGCTGCAACTGCCCAGCCATAGTAAAGAAGAAAAAAGAAAACAGTTGGTGAAGAAAGCGGAATATGAACGCTGCAACGATTTCAAACTGGAATGTTTTTACAAATGTACTAAGGGTAAAATGGAAAATCCAAACTGTAGTTGCCGAAAAAGAGCAACGGTTACAAAACGTTTAACACCTGCTCTTTTGCTTTCTCCAGTTCGTCTTTCATTAACACCACTAATTTCTGAATACCCGAATCATAAGCTTTGGCACCGGTGGTATTAATTTCCCGGCCAATTTCCTGTAACACAAAACCGAGCTTTTTACCTTTTGAATCGTCGCCTTCTTTCAGGATGTTGAGGAAATAATCGCAATGGTTCCGTAAACGAACCTGCTCTTCACTGATGTCGATCTTTTCAATGTAGTAGATCATTTCCTGTTCCAGCCTGTTGGTATCGTAGTTTTCTTTACCCACCTGCTCTTCCATTTTGCGGCGGAGCTCATCTTTCATTTTATGTTGACGGAGCGGTTCGAGTTCGGAAATTTTTTCCTGGTAGGCCAGTATATTACTGATGCGTTCGATAAGATCTTTTTCCAGCGCCGAACCTTCAAGTAAGCGATGTTTGTTGATGGCGTTGATGGCGTTTTGCAGGCTTTGCTGAAACTGGCCATACTGGTCTTCGCTTAAGATTTCGGTGTTTGGCACTACTACATCGGGCAAACGCAACATAGCAGCAAGAATGTATTCACTTAAACCGAGATTTAATTCTGCAGCAACTTCACTCAACGGTTGAAAGTAGGCTTTGGCCATTTCTTTATTAATGGTAATTGCACCACTGCCGCCGTTTTGTTTTAAAGAGATCGTACAATCGATAGTACCACGTTGCAATTGTTCCGATAACATATTGCGGATAGCAAACTCGTAAGGTTTTAATAACGGAGTAAGTTTCAGGTTTAGTTCAAACTGTTTTCCGTTCAGCGATTTTATTTCTACTAGGAATGTTTTGTCACCGGCGGCTTCTTCGGTTCTTCCATAACCGGTCATTGATTTCAGCATACCTTATTTTTAAGCAATGTAAAGAATTTAGTCTGTACAGTATTATTTAATTCGCAGAAGTAAGTGCATTGTTGATGGTGGTTGGTGCAACTACATGTTTACAAAAAAAGTGGTTGATGCAGTAAAACAAAAAAGCCCGGAAGACACCGAGCTTTTATGATGGATGGGTTAGTAAGTACCGGAAACTTTCATTTCCGTCACAATATTAAAAATAAATTCTTCGATAATAAAAACTTTTCAAAAAAATTTTATTCACATTTTTAAAATCTTTGTGGAAAATGGTTATGCGTTTTCGGGTTTGCAACAACCTGCAACCACATGAAAATTTTCTGCAAACAGTTTTATTTTTTCTGTGTGGTTATTGTTACATAAAAAAATGAAATCGCTGAAATGCTTTGTACACAACAGTTCTGGCGTTTTTATTTTTCATCATCCATCGTTATTAAAAAAATGAAAGAACAAAACGTTGTTTCAATTTGCTGTAACTGTACCTGTTTTTTGCAGCAGGTAAATCAGTTTTCGGGCGGCAAAAAAAAGTGCAGAAGTTTTTATTCAGACCCTTGTTTAATTGCCCCGGAGGGTAAAAAACGAAAGCAACTGCAACTGCATACGTGCAATGTGAAAGCATATTACCTTTGGCAAAATTGAGATTATGAAGTTTCCTTCGCCGGTACCGGTACAATGGATTGCAGAACTTATTGGTGCAGTTGTTACCGGAAATAAAAACGGAACAGCAACAGGTATTAACGAAATACACAAAGTAGAAGAAGGCGACCTGGTGTTTGTTGATCATCCAAAGTATTACGATAAGTGTATTAACTCCGCTGCAAGTTTTATCATCATTAATAAAGAAACAGATGTGCCCGAAGGAAAAGCGTTGCTGGTGTGCGACGAACCGTTTGAAGCCTATTTAAAAATCGTTCGTCACTTCCGTCCTTTTACAGCTGCAACTTCGCCGGTTAGCGATACTGCAGTTATTGGCGAAGGCACAGTAATTATGCCCGGCGCATTTGTAGGGCAGCATGTAACAATCGGCAGCAACTGTATCATTCATCCCAACGTAAGTATTCTCGATTATACTGTTATCGGCAACAACGTTATTATACAGGCAGGTACTGTAATTGGCAGCGATGCGTTTTATTACAACACCAAAAAGAACCGGGATGTGTGGTACAAAAAAATGGAAAGTTGCGGACGGGTGGTGATTGAGGACAATGTAGAAATTGGTGCAGCCTGTACCATCGACAGAGGTGTAACACACGATACGGTTATTGGACGTGGTACCAAATTCGATAATCAGGTGCATATTGGCCACGACAGTATTATTGGTAAAAACTGTTTGTTTGCTGCGCAGGTGGGTGTAGCAGGAGCAGTTGAAATTAAAGATGGGGTGATTTTATGGGGACAGGTTGGTGTAAGTAAAACCTTAACCATTGGCGAAAATGCAGTAGTGCTTGCACAGTCGGGTGTACCTTCTTCAATTGAAGGGAACAAATCGTATTTCGGTACACCGGTTGAAGATGCGGCCGTTAAACGTCGTGAATTGGTTTGGGTAAAACGGATTGCCGAATTGTGGGCGAAAGTGAAAGTACTGGAAGAGAAAAAATAAAAGCAGCGTTAGCTGCTTTTATTTTTGTGGACATTATCAATCTCGACTCTCTACTTCACTTCGTTACGGAGAGCAGGCAGCTCAGGGCTAATTACTAATTACTATCGGCTAATGACATTCTTTCTATTCTTCCGGCCAATAATCGTAAGGCAGTTGATCGGCTAAATTTTTCCAGGCCCAGTAGCCGCTGTTGATCACTTCGTGTTGCTCGTAAAAGAAACCGTTTTCGGTAATTACAAAACCGTTTAGTAATTCCAGTGTAGACAATTGTTCTTTTGCACTCAGCGGATATTTATTGGCAAGCAGATAATCTTTTTCCATTGGCGCCAGTGTATAAACAATGCGGTATATGCCAAACAGATTTACTTCTTTATCTACACTATCTACCAAGGCATATACAGCCGAGTCGTACGGATGTTCCAGCGATCTGATCTTTGGTTTACCACTTGTACTGTCGGTATAAACATGTTCAATAGCAAAACCGTTTTCGGCCAGCGTACTATCGTAATAGCAACGCATAAAATGTAAACGTGAACCGTAGTACGCCTTCTCTCTGTTTTGTTTCCAGATGGTCTTTTGCTCAGCAGTTGAATCCAGTTCGGTATAAAATGCCACACCTGCATAAGCGCTGAACTTTGTATTGTTATCGTAAATAAACGAATCAAGCTGGTATTGGATGCGGTAACCGAGTGCATAGTTCATTACAATAACTGGCTCTTCGGCTTTTACTTTAAGCACATTTCGTTTACGGGAAAAATAAAACTTCAATGCTTCCGGATTTTGAATGCTGCATTGTTTGGCAAAGGGCGTGCTGCCGATAAAATAATCGTTGAGTTGTTTGCCGTACTTGGTCCATCCGTCTTTTACCTCGGTGCTGGCCTGTATTACTACCTCTTCTAACTTCTTTTCTTTTTTCTTTAAGATGATGGTTAACTCATTGCTGTTATCCTGCGAAGAGCTGATGCGGATACTTTCTGTTTCGTAACCGGTATACGTAATTACAAGGTTATGTCCGCCCGATGGAAGCTCCATCTTAAACTCACCTTCCTTATTGGTGATGGTACCCTTTGTAGTGTTTTGGCAAAGCACAGAAGCGCCTTCCAGTGGAGAGCGTGTACTGTCGTCCACTACTTTTCCTTTTATGTAGAAATAAGATTGTGCAGATGCAGAACCGATAAACAGCGTAAGGATAATGGAAAGGATTGTTTTCATGTGTTACAATTGACTGATTAAAAATAATCAAATTCCGTTATGCCGGAAACTGCACAACAAAACATTAACGTACGAACATAATTAATACCACAGACAATAGCAGTGCCAGTTCAATAAAAAAATGAATGCGGAAATTAGTGCCAATAATTTTTTTGAAGAGAAAGTGTATAACGAAGCCTGTGAGTGCTATGAGCAGCATGGGTGCTGCTATCAATACGCCCCATCCTTCGGGATGAATGATCTCTTGTATAAAAAGTACAATTGCATAAAACAGCAAAACTGAAGCGCCAATAAATAAGGGTGATTGATAAACTTTCATAGAATGAGGGAGCGTTACTGCATTTTGTTTAGCGCAAGTGATACTGTTGCTTCAACCAGTTGCAGGTACGCTCAATGGTTTCATCAATGGGCGTGAATTGAAAACCCGGCAGCATCTGTTGTACTTTCGATGCATCGTAGAATGTTTTTACCTGCGCAGTGCTGGCTGTTTCTTTGGTGAGCAAGGGCTCCTTTTTGCTGAACATCGCTTTGAGTGCTTCCAATCGCCATACAATACCACCCATCCACGGTTGAGCTAAACGTTGTGGTGCACGAACGCCAAAACCGTCAGCAATTTTTGTAAACAGCTCTTTAAAACTTAAATGCCCGGCACTCAGTAAAAATCGTTCGGCACTAATATCGCTGTTCATTAAACGAATCATAACTGTTGCTACATCTTTGGCATCAACAAAGCCGGTGCCGCCATTGGTATACCAGGGAAACTGGTTGTATATTTTTTTAAAGATGGCCACCGAACCGTTTTCCCAGTTCGATTCGCCAAGTATTACTGATGGATTTACAATGGCTGCATTCAAGCCTTCGCCGATGCCACGCCATACTTCCATCTCTGATAAATATTTTGTTTTGCCGTAGTGCGAGTTATTGGTCTCTTCCGTCCATTCTGTTTTTTCGGTAATCTGTTCACCTTCCCGCAGGCGACCGATAGCTGCTACCGAACTAACATGTATGAACTTTTCAATATTGTTCTCCAGCGCCATGTTTACCATGTTGGCTGTGCCTTCAATATTGATCTTGTACATCTGCTCTCTGCGACTGCTGTGGTACGATACAACAGCAGCACTGTGGTAGACCTGTTTGCATTCCTGCATAATATCACTCAGCAGATTTACATCGAGCACATCGCCTTTGATCCATTCGATCTGTTGTTTTTCTTCTTCGCTTAACAGCAATGGCATCGAGGTGCGGTACAATGCTTTAATCGGTCCCTGCTTTTCATGCAACAACTGTTTTAATAAAGCCGAGCCAACTAAACCTGCGCCGCCGGTAACGAAGATCATGCGAAGTACGATTTAAGAAATACGAAGTACGATGTTTTCATGCAATGTGGTTCAATATTTATAATAGCCTTCTCCGGTTTTTCGACCAAGCTTATTGTATTCCACTTTTTCTTTTTGGATGGGAGATGGTTTTAACCGTTCGGGTTGACCCAGTTGATCATACACACTGCAGCTAACGGCATAGTTAATATCGTTACCAATCAGATCCATGAGTTTGAACGGCCCCATTTTAAAACCTGTTGCTTCCAGCAATGCATCTACCGTTGCAAAATCGGCTACGCCATCTTCCACCAGTTTCAATGCTTCAATATAGTAAGGGCGTGCTACACGGTTAACGATAAAGCCGGGAGAATCTTTACAGATCACCGGTACTTTGTTCAGCTGTTTGGTTAAAGCAACCAATGTGTTGATCACATCTTCACTTGTTTGTTCACCACGCACTACTTCCACCAGCTTCATAATAGTGGCGGGGTTGAAGAAATGCAAGCCTGCTACCCGTTGTGGTTGCTGAATGGATTTTTGCAACAGTGAAATAGAGAGCGATGAAGTGTTGCTGGCAAAAATGGTATCGCTGTGGTTGATTTCTGCCAATTGATTAAACAACGCAATTTTTGCTTCGGGCTTTTCAATGATGGCTTCAATGATTACATCGGCAATACAGGCATTGATGTCGCTGATGAATTGAAGGTTTCCTTTTACAGCGGTACGTTGTACTTCGGTAATTTTTTGTTTGGCAACCAAACTATCCAGGTTGGCATTGATGGAGGTTTCTGCTTTTTGCAATACTGCTGAATTCAAATCGAACAGCAAGGTATAAATGCCGCTTTGTGCAGCAGCCTGTGCAATACCGCTGCCCATTGTTCCTGCACCGCAAACGCATAAAGTCTGAACCATTGTCTGAACCGGGATTTATTGGATGATTAAGATGAATGGGATAAGTACAAACTAAAATTAAAAGGGAGCCTTCTTTTATTATAATAATTCTTTTTTCTCATTCATCCCACAAATCCCACGAATCGCAGTTCAAACAATTGATGAATAGAATTACCGAACGTACAAGAGTGCGACGCAACAGAAGTTAAATAGTAGCAATACAGCCAGGTTCATACTATCAACTATCAACTATGAACTATCAACTATCGGCTTTCTTACACCGCTCCCGTAAACTGTTTCAGGAAACGCACATCGTTTTCACTGAAGAGACGAATGTCTTTAATGCCATACTTTAGTAAAGCTGGACGTTCAATACCCATACCAAATGCAAAGCCTGAATATTTATTACTGTCGATGCCGCAGTTCTCCAACACTTTCGGATGCACCATACCGCAACCTAAAATTTCTAACCAGCCTGTTTTCTTACAAACACTGCAACCATCGCCATTACAGAGCAAACAGCTGATGTCCATTTCGGCGCTTGGTTCGGTGAAGGGGAAGTAAGAAGGACGGAAACGAGCCTTCACATCTTTACCAAACATTTCCTGCACAAAGAAGTAGAGTGTTTGCTTTAAATCGGCAAAGCTTACTTTCTCATCCACATACAAACCTTCAATCTGGTGGAAGAAGCAATGACTTCTTGCACTGATGGTTTCGTTACGATACACACGACCCGGTGTAATAATGCGAATGGGTAGTTTACCTTTCTGCATTTCATGAATCTGTACGTTGCTCGTATGCGTACGCAACAGCCATGCAGGATCGGTGCTGATATAGAACGTATCCTGCATATCACGTGCAGGATGATTTTCCGGTAAGTTAAGAGCGGTGAAGTTGTGGAAGTCATCATCAATCTCCGGTCCTTCGGCAACAGAGAAACCCAACCGCTGGAAAATATTCACCATGCGGTTGCGCATTAAGCTGATGGGGTGACGGCTGCCGATGGGCAACGCATCGCCGGGCAACGTCAGGTCAATTTTAGCAGCCGTATCATCGGTGCCATTGCCGGCCAATGCTTTCCACTCTTCGTATTTCGCTTCTGCAAACTGCTTAAACTCATTCATTGTTTGACCAAAGGCTTTCTTCTGTTCGTTGGCCACATTCTTCATTTCGCCCATGAGTGCTTTCACCAACCCCTTGGTGCCAAGAAATTTAATACGATACTCTTCCAGCGCCTTGGCGCTATCAATCTGTAAGGTTTCAATTTCTTTCTTTAACGTTTCAATCTGTTGTAACACCTGTTCCATGCCGCAAAGATAATTCTTTGAAGTTTCTGGTTTCCAGTTTCTGGTTGATAGTTGTGCGTGTTCTGAATTTTTGTACTGAATCAAGGTTTTGCAGCAAGCAAAAAGTCCCCCTTCAGGGGGATTTAGGGGGTTTCTTTTCTTATGTTTGCCACCGAAACGAAAACACATGAGTGATTCACAGATGATTGAAGATTTTTTGCAGCCGGTTGATTTGTCGGCTGTGTTAGGCGATGAAGAATTGAACGATGCCCAGCTGGGCCGCCATATTCAAACCTATGCATTCCTTTTCCCCGACCTTACTGATGTTGATTTGGTCATTGTTGGTATTACTGAAGAAAGAGGAACGGGCAATGGAATTTCTAATGGCGATTCGCCAACGGTAATCCGCAAAAATTTATACCGCTTATATAACTGGCACCCCGGCGTAAAGATTGCTGATATTGGCAATGTAATGGCGGGTGCTGCCTTGAAAGATACCTATGCCGCAGCCAAAGCAGTGATTAAAGAATTGGTTGATGCAAAGAAAACAGTGTTGATTCTTGGCGGCAGTCATGATCTTACACTTGCACAATATGGAGCGTATGTGCAGCGCCAACAAATTATTGAAGCAAGTTGTGTAGATGCATTTATTAATTTAAGTAACGATACACCTGTTCGCAGCGAAAACTTTTTAATGGAGATGTTAACGGGCGAACCAAACTTTATTCGCCATTACAACCACATGGCATTCCAGAGTTATTATGTACACCCGACAATATTGCAAACAATGGATCGCTTGCGTTTCGATTGTTTTCGTGTGGGCGTGGTGAAAGATGCATTGGAAGAAATGGAACCGGTGATCCGCAGCAGCGATTTGCTAAGTATAGATATTGCAGCAATGGCGAATGCCTATGCTCCAGCGAATAGAACTTCTCCTAACGGATTAAACGGTCAGGATATTTGTACACTTACCCGTTTTGCCGGCATGAGTGACCAATTAAGTACACTTGGTATTTATGGTTACAATGCAAAGTTGGATGTAGATGAATTAACAGCCATCCAGATTGCACAGATGATTTGGTATTTTATTGATGGACTGAGCAAAGGAAAAACTGAAGCATCGCTGGAAGACCGTCACCAGTTTAGCGAATACCATACAACGATTAACGAAACAGATGTGCTGTTTTTACGCAGCCATAAAACAGGTCGTTGGTGGATGCAGCTGCCGAATAAAAAATTCATTGCCTGCAGTGGTACCGATTATCAATTAGCGATCCATAGCGAAATACCGGAGCGTTGGTTAAGAGCGCAGGAGAGAGATTAGTTTTTATTGCTCACAGATTGCACGGATTAGCGCAGAAGCGCTTAGTGTCCTTTGTGATAGCCTTGTGTCCTTTGTGTAACTTTTTTTGCACAAAGACCACGAAGAAAACACGAAGGAAACAAAGGATTTTATGTTATGCTGATGATCTTGTAGTTAATATTGTTAAATTGAAATACATCACACGCTTTCTTCATCAACATTAATTTCCCCAGCGGTGCATCCGGTGAAACAGCAAATACCGTTTCATCCTCTACTTTCAGTTTGCCTAAACCAAGACTGATATAAAAAATGCCCTTATTAGTATGCACAAGACTGCCACGCAAAATTATTTCTGTATGTAAAAGAGGATCTAATTTTTCCAGTACTGCTTTTTGCTGAAGTACTTCTTTTAGTTGACGACTGTTGTTTTCCTGTTCAATCTGCAACATGGCTAAAGCTGTTTCATGTTTATCGCCGGCTGTGCGTTTGGTTTCATTGCCTGCACTGTCTGTTAAATCGTGGAGATTTTTTTGCAGCTCATCAATTTTTTGCTGCACTAAATCGAAACAGGTTTGATGTATTTTTTCTTTCAGCATCATATACTCAAAGGTACATGGTATCAAGCTTGCAGAGGTATGCCTTTGTGTAGGTCTTAGGTATGCCATACTTGTTTCGTTTATTGAAAAATATCAACCGGCATAAGTATGACATACCTAAATAGCATCTAAACGAATCATCACCCAACGAAACGCTGTATATTTAGTGCTAAAATTAGTGCTGATGTTCTCTGTTCAAAAAAGCATCGTTTATCTTTTTATTGCAGTCTTTTTTGTTTCGTGCACAACACAAAAGATGGCAAGGGTTTCGCTATTGCAAAAGCAACTCATTTCCGATTCTGTTTTACACAATGCCTTTATTGGAATTGCAGTTTACGATGTAGAGAGTGGCAAATATCTTCATCAATACAACAGCAATAAATATTTTGTACCGGCGAGTAATATTAAACTCCCAACTTTATATGCAGGTATGAAATACCTCGGTAAACAACTGCCGGCATTGCAATACAAAGAAGAGAACGATACCTTATACATTCAGCCCACAGGTGATCCCACTTTATTACATGTTGACTATAAAAAACAACCCGTAGTAGATTTTTTGAAGAAGCAAACAAAGCCAATTGTAATTAACAAGAGTAACTGGAAAACAGAAGCATTGGGTTTTGGTTGGGCATGGGACGATTACCTGGGTTATTACATGACCGAACGTAGTCCGCTGCCGGTTTATGGCAACTATATTAAATGGGTACAACAAAGAAATGTAGAAGAGCGTGATGGCAAGATGGATACATCGGGTATTGTGTTTACCGATCCCGAAGTTAACTGGGGTGTGCAATTTAAAACCGGCAAGACAACGGCCTTCGATGTAACTCGTCCACGTACCGAAAACAAATACACAATTACTGAAGGAAAGGAGTTGAAGAAAGAACTGGAAGTTCCGTTTGTAACAAATGGATTGCAAGCAGCATTGGAATTATTGAAAGACACCATTCATCAAACAATTACAGAAGAAAGTTTCCGCATTACAAATCCTGAACTGGTTTATTCGCAGCTGGTTGATTCGATGTTTAAACCAATGATGTACCGCAGCGATAATTTCTTTGCCGAGCAAACGTTGATGATGGTGAGTAATGTATTATTTGGCGAAATGGATGAACAAAAACTGATTGCTCATTTATTACAAAATGATTTGAGTGGCTTTCCGCAAAAGCCAAAATGGGTAGATGGCAGCGGATTGAGCCGTTATAATTTATTTACACCGGAGGATTTTGTTTGGCTGCTGATGAAAATGAAAGATGAGTTTGGTTTGGAACGTTTGAAAACTATTTTACCAACGGGTAATACAGGAACACTCCGCAATTACTATGTAGATGATGCGGGTTTCATCTTTGCAAAAACAGGCTCGTTAACCGGTCACCTGGCATTGAGTGGATTTCTCATCACGTCTAAAAATAAATTGCTGGCGTTTTCTGTGATTGTCAACAATCACAATACATCTGCAACAAGTGTGCGCAGAGCAGTTGAAAAATTTCTGCAGCAGGTGAGAAGGGAAAATTAACGTCCAAACTGTTTCTCCAGTTCATCTTTTTTAATTTCCATGTAAACAGGAAATCCGTTGGATGTGGCGTTGGGTTGAGCACAGTTGAATAAATCTTCCACCAACTGTTTCATTTCTTTTTGTGTAAGTGAACGACCGGCTTTAATGCTGTGTTGTTTCGCTAATGAACGAATGAGCTTTTCACGTTTGGAAAACTTCAAATCGCTGGTGTAATGTTTAAACTGTTCCAGTAATAATTCAATAGCCATTGCTTCATTGCCCTGCTCAACATCGGCAGGAGTGCCCTGTATAACGTACGTATCTTTCCCGAAAGGTTCAATCAAATAACCGAGCTGTTTTAATTCATCACTCAGTTCGCCCAACAATACTGCATCGGCAGTTGAAAGATGTAAGGTTGATGGAAATAAACTGCGCTGTGCTGCTATTGGTTTGCCATCGGCTGCAGCAAGATAACGTTCATACAACACACGCTCATGCGCATTTTGCTGGTGAATGATGAGCATTCCTTTTGCAGTTGATGCAAGAATGTATGTATTGTGCTGTTGCGAAAAATCCTGCTCCGGTATAAAAATCTTTGATTGATTGATTGCAGAAAAATTAGCGGAGGTACCTACAGTCGCCTGTTGACTGTCAGCAGTTGACTTGCTTGCCGGCTCATAAAAATCACGCCAGTGTTTCAACTCACTCTTTTGCTGCGGATCAATTTTATGGGCTGCATGTTTTTGGGTGAATGTATTGTACAGCGATGATGATGAAGCCTGCGATTTCTGTTCGCTTGTAAACGGTTTGCTTACAGCATCGAGTTGCTGAATGGTGGGGTCCAGATCAAAATCCAACGTTGGTGTAATGCTGAACTGTGCCAACGCATGCTTTACGGCCGATTGCACAAAGGCATACACAATCTTTTCATCTTCAAACTTTATTTCCTGTTTGGTTGGATGCACATTGATGTCTACCTGTGCAGGATCCAGATCAATAAACAGTACATATGCCGGGAAACTATCAGTCGCAATCAATTCCTGGAACGCACCGGCCACAGCATGATTGAGATATGCACTTTTGATGAAGCGATGATTGACAAAAAAGTATTGATCGCCTCTTGTTTTCTTGGCTGTATCTGGTTTGCCGATAAAGCCATAGATATTCATGTAATCAGTTTGCTCTTCAACCGAAACTAATTTGGCGTTGTATTGATTGCCGAGCAGCTGAACAATACGTTGTTTCAATGTTCCTCTGTCGAGGTGAAACATTTGTTGCCCGTTAGCAGTAAGCGAAAAGAAAATATCCGGGTAGGCCATGCTCACACGAATGAACTCATCAACGATGTGTCGCATTTCGGCTGCATTGCTTTTTAAAAAGTTGCGTCGTGCAGGAACGTTGAAGAACAAATTCTTCATAGCAATGCTGGTGCCGTTGGCAGTTGCACAAGGCTCCTGCTTTTTTACCACGCTGTTTTCAATTTCAATATAAGTGCCGGCTGTATCTTCTGCACGTTTTGTTTTTACTTCTACCTGTGCTACCGCAGCAATGGAAGCTAATGCTTCGCCACGAAAGCCCATGGTTTTAATGCGGAAGAGATCATCAATTTCCCTGATCTTGGATGTGGCGTGGCGTTCAAAAGCCATGCGTGCATCGGTTTCGCTCATGCCGCCACCGTTGTCAATTACCTGCAACAGTTGTTTGCCTGCATCGTTAACGATGAGTTGAATTTCTGTTGCACCTGCATCTACTGCATTCTCCAGTAATTCTTTTACAGCACTGGCTGGGCGTTGAATTACTTCACCAGCAGCAATCTGGTTTGCAATATGATCGGGTAATAATTGAATGATATCCGGCACGTACGTTCCTCTGTTTTGAAACGGCAAATTTACAGTACTTCAACCAACCTTCGAAGGATAATTCGTTACCTTTAGCCAGATCGCAAAAAACAGAAATCGTACATGAAATGAGCTATAAAAATCAGCGAGTAATTCTTGTTAAAAACGAGCGTGATTTTTATGGCGAATAACAGATGGCCAAAAGGCAATAAAAGTGAACATATGAAAAAATTAATCCTGTTGCTGGCCTGTGCAGCATCGTTCTCTTCTTCATTTTCTCAGTCAAAAGTTGAACAGGCGAAACGATGGGCCGATAGTGTAATGCTTACTCTGAGTAAAGACCAGAAGATTGCTCAGCTCATGATAATTCGTGCACATAGTAATTTGGGTGCAGCACATGTGCAACAGGTAACAGAGCTCATTCAGAAATACAATGTTGGCGGACTTTGTTTTTTTCAGGGCGGACCGGTACGGCAAGCCAATCTCACCAACTTTTATCAAAGCATCGCACAAACACCGTTGATGATTACCATTGATGGCGAGTGGGGTTTGGGTATGCGTTTGGATAGTGTGGTATCGCTGCCACGACAGTTAATGCTTGGTGCTGTGCAGGATGCATCACTTGCTTATGGTTATGGAAAAATTTTAGGCGAACAATGCAAGCGCATGGGCATACAGGTAAATTTTGCGCCTGTTGTTGATGTGAATAACAATCCCAACAACCCGGTCATTAATGATCGCTCTTTTGGCGAAGACCGTTATAAAGTGGCGTTGTTTGGTGTGCAGGTAATGAAGGGGATGCAGGACATGGGTGTGATGGCTTGTGCCAAACATTTCCCCGGTCATGGCGATACAGAAACAGACAGTCATTACGATTTGCCCATCATCAGCAAAACAAAACCACAACTCGATTCATTAGAACTTTATCCGTTTCGGGAACTGTTTGAAAGCGGAGTGGGCAGTGTAATGATCGGGCATTTGTACATTCCCGCAATTGACAACACAAAAAACCAGGCAACATCCTTATCGTATAACAACGTAACAAAACTATTGCGTGAAGAACTGCGTTACAAAGGGCTTACGTTTACCGATGCATTGGAAATGCAAGGTGTAAAAAAGTTTTATCCCGATGGTGCAGCCAGTGTACAATCGTTGATTGCAGGCAACGATTTGTTGTGCTTACCTTCTGATATTCCGGCAGCGATTAAAAAAGTAAAAGCTGCAATAAAGAAAAAGAAGCTGCACTGGGATGATCTCAACAGCCGAGTGCATCGTGTGTTAATGGCCAAGTATTTACACGGACTTGCAGAACTGAAACCCATCGACACCAATAATCTTGTAAACGATCTCAATGTAAAAACAGATGCCTTTAAAAAACTGCTGGCACAAAAATCGGCTACACTGGTTCGCAATGAACAGCAGATGTTACCGCTGTCAACAGCAGCAATGTCGTTTGTAAGCAAGGTAACAGGTGCAGAAAAACGAATAGCGTATGTGGCTATCGGTGCTGTAACAGAAAACAGCATGACGCAAAAAATGCGGAACGAGTTGAAAGCCGATGTGTTTTTCTTTTCGTACAAAAGTGATGCGGGAAGAATTTTATCGTTGGTGGAACTGATCAAACATAATTACAGCCATGTGGTAATTGGTTTACATGGGTACAGTCGCCGGCCGCAAAATAATTTCGGCATCAGCAGTACCGCTTTGCAGTTAACCAATAGCTTGTTACAGTTACCCAATGCTGCATTGGTCTTGTTTGGCAATCCCTATGCCATGAAAAATTTCTGCGATGCAAAGAATGCATTGGTTTGTTACGAAGATGATGCTTATACACAACAAGCCGCTTTCGATATTATTTACGGTAACCAAAAACCAACGGGTAAATTACCGGTAACGGTTTGTGAGCAGTTAAAATTTGGAACAGGCATTACCTATACCGATCCGAAGCAGGCAGGGTTGCCACGTAGTTTACTGGCGCCGGAAAAATTTACAACGGTAGATTCGATTGTTACAGATGCTATTGAGAAAAAAGCATTTCCGGGTTGTGTAGTAATGGCAGTGAAAGATGGAAAGATTGCTTTCGAAAAAGCATACGGCTACTATACGTACGAACAACAGGAACCGATGACAACTGAGTCGGTTTTTGATATGGCATCGGTTACAAAAATTTGTGCCACTACAATTTCGGTGATGAAGTTGTATGAAGAAGGAAAGCTTGATCTGAAAAAACGTTTGGGCGATTACCTGCCATGGGTAAATGGCAGCAATAAGCAGGATCTAGTTATCGAAGATATTCTGCTGCATCAAGCCGGATTAAAATCGTGGATTCCGTTTTATAAAGAAACGATTGATACCAATAGCGGTATACCATCTGCTCAGTTGTATATAAACGGACCAAGTGAAGAATACAATGTGCGTGTTGCAGATACATTTTATATGCGGAACGATTGGGTAGATACGATGTACAAGCGCATACTGCAAAGTGAAATGGGCCCAAATGGTAAATATGTATACAGCGATAATGATTTTATTTTTCTTGGAAAAATTGTTGAGCAGCTAACAGGAATGACATTAGATGAATATGTACGCAAAACATTTTATCAGCCATTGGAACTTGCTTCAACCGGATTTAAGCCATTGAATCATTTACCCATTAATTGTATTGTACCAACTGAGCGTGAAGTGCAGTTCCGCCGGCAGTTATTACGGGGCGATGTACATGATCCCGGTGCAGCGATGTTTGGCGGTATTGCAGGTCATGCAGGTTTGTTCAGCACGGCGTATGAACTGGCGATGATTCTGCAAATGCTGAACAACGGCGGAAAAATCGGAAACCAAACTTTTTTCAAACCAGAAACTGTACAAAAATTCATTGCCTACGGCAGTGAAAACAGCAGACGTGGTTTAGGTTTTGATAAACCGGAGAAAGATAATGCCACCCGTAAAGAACCTTATCCTGCATTGCTGGTTTCACCTTCTACATTTGGACATACAGGTTATACCGGCACTGGTGTATGGGCCGACCCTGAGAATAAGATCGTGTACATTTTCTTAAGCAATCGTGTATACCCCGAAGGCGGCACCAACACGAAGCTGCTAACACTGAATGTGAGAGGCAAAGTTCAGGATGCGATTTACAAAGTGTTATTGGGGAAATAACTAAAAATAGATGTAGCAGTATGCGTATGATAAAAGTGCTTTTCGGCATGGTAATTTTATTAAATGCTTCTTGTCTTAACTCCTCAAACCAAAAGCGTATCGCTGACAATAAGGGATCATTAAAACAAGATGATGGTTCAATACTTATATCAAGTGGGCAGTTTAGCCCATACAAAACAATCATTGTAAACAATATTGAGTTTCAGTTTGTTGGGAATTCAGGCGACACCCAATATCTCTCAACAGCAAGTAACCTGTTTCATACACCAGAAGGGTATATGGTCGGAATGAAATTGAATGAAGTGGACGAATCTTTACAAAAGAACATCGTAAAGGAACCAGGATGGGGTTATTATATTCAACTTAAATCGGGGTGGAATCTTGCTTTTTGTGAAGGTCATTCCTGTACCGATTCCAATTTGGAGGACTCATCAAAAGTCGATTGGATTTTTAAAAGAAATTAATCGTCTGCAAGCTATCAGTCATTAACCTCACTTCATCTTCATCAACAACTCCACAATCTCTTTCTCCTTCGTCCACACAATAAAATGATTTTCTTTTTCGAATGTGCCCACATGAACCGAATCGGTTTGTGTAAACATTTTCTGCATGTAAGCTACATTGCTGTAGGGCACGAGTATGTCTTTTGTGCCATGTAAAATATAAACGGGGCAAGTGATCTTTTCATAATCCGGTTGCATTTCTTTCAGATCGGTTTTTAAATACCACAACTCTTCATTGCTGGGACGCATGGCACCGGGCACTAAATAATTCAACGGTGTTTTAAATAAAACAGGTCGCCATTTTTCCGGTTTTTCAGCAGCAGGATCCATGGAGCCCGCAAGCACAACCAATGCCTTTGTGTAAGAAGGTCGGGCTGCCGCAAGTTTTACAATCAATGGGCCGCCCATACTATGGCCAATAATAATAAATGGTTTGTTGTTGTGCAGCGAATCCATCCAGGCAGTAATGATGTTTGTTTGCTCCGTCATGTTCATGGCATGGCCAAAATCGCTGTAACCAAAACCGGGACGATCAATAGAAATAATGCGGTAATGCTGCAGCAACTCTTTGTTGCGCAGATAAGCAGCAAATGCATCCCAGCTGCCGGGCGTACCATGTACAAATAATAAGGTGGGCAATGTATCGCTGCCGGTTTGTGCATAATGCAGCGGAAACCCGTTAATGTGTAAAGTAGCCGTTTGTAATGTAACACCCTGTTCTGCAAATTTTTCTTTTGCCTTACTATCGCTGATGCGCATTTTCATACAGCTTTGTGCAAGCACAAGCCAGAGCAATAAAATTATTCCGAAGATCATAAAGGAGCGTTTCATCCAGCGGGGCATTGCAGAAAGTTACGAAATGTTTGATGTGGTTGATTTTAAGTTGAACCACAAACCTGTTGAAGTTTGGTTAAAACAAAACCCCAACATTCGTTGGGGTTTGTTTACTTATGCATTATCGTTTTGTGGCGGTGGATCTTTTTTCTTTTCGATCTGTGGCCTGTTTTGTTGTGGCGCTTTATTTTGCTGTTGCGGCGCACGTTGCTGCTGCGGACCTCGTTGTTGTGGAGGTCTGTTTTGCTGTTGTTGTCTTTGTTGCTGCGGTGGACGTTGCTGTCCTTGCCCACTTTGTTTATTTGGCTGGTTGTTACCCTGGCCTTGCTGCGGACGGTTCTGCTGTTGCTGTGGTCGGCGTTGCTGGTTGCCCTGGCCACCGCCTTGTTGCGGACGGTTTTGTTGCTGCTGCGAGCGTTCTTTGTCTTTACGCTTTTTGCTGTTGCGCTCCAGCGTACGTAAGCTGATCTGGCCTACCAACTCCACATGTGCATGTTCTTTTTCTTCTGCTTTAGCAGGCGAAAGTTCAATGGCACCCAACTCATCGGGGCGTTGGCCACGCATATTCATAGCCCTGATTTCTTTTACACGATCAATCGGTACCGGGTATTGTTTATTGCTGTCGGGCAATACATACCACATCAGGTTTTTGAAAATATCTTTTTTAATGAGCTGTGCAGTGCCACGTGTTAATTCAAGCGTATCGGCATTGTTGGGGAACTGTTGCAATGCATCGAGGTACGTATCTAACTCATAATTCAAACAACATTTTAAACGGCCACATTGTCCGCTCAGTTTTGTTTGATTAATCGTAAGGTTTTGGTAACGGGCAATAGTAGTGGTAACACTCTTAAAATCGCTGAGCCAGCTGCTGCAGCAAAGCTCACGGCCGCAGCTGCCAATGCCACCAATCTTCGCCGCTTCCTGACGAATACCAATCTGCTTCATTTCTACCTTAATCTTAAACTCACTGGCGTAAATCTTAATCAATTCACGAAAATCAACACGGTCTTCGGCAGTGTAGTAGAACGTTGCTTTTCGTCCATCGGCCTGGAACTCCACTTCAATCAGTTTCATATCCAGGTTCAGTTGAATAATAATTGCTCTTGCTCTTACCAGCGATGGTTTTTCACGCTCCTTACTTTCTCTCCATTTCTGCAGGTCCATATCGTTGGCCTTGCGCATAATTTTTTTAATCTCGGGGTTGTCTTCTTTTACTCCCTTCTTCTTCATCTGCAAACGCACCAGCTCGCCGGTAAGGTTTACCATGGCCACATCAAAACCGCTGATGCCTTCCACCGTAACCATATCGCCTTTCATAAATGTTTGCAAGGTATTGTTACGGTAAAATTCTTTGCGGCTCCCGTTGTTAAACGTTACTTCTACAATGCGGCAATCGCTGTCGGGATCACTAAAAGGCAGGTTTGCCAACCAGTCGTGCACATTCAGGCGGTTACAACCACCCGAACTGCAGCCACCGTTGCTTTTGCAACCGCCCGGTTTACCCGTACTACAACTTGAACAACTCATTATACTGAGAAATTAAAAAGTTAATAATAAAAAGACAGGATGGGGGCAAGCGGCAGAATCGTGTAGCAGCTATTGTTGTGTCACTCACTTGTACGCTTTGTTCGCTATGCAGCGGTTAAAGCCAGACTTTTAAGAAATATGTTGAAATGCTTTGCCAAAAAAGGCACTGCAGTAAACAAGTGTAACACAACAAAAAACAATCATCCATTCAAACACGCACGCACAAAATCCTTCTTTCATGTTTTTGACCTTTCAGGGCTCAAATCCTTTACCACAGGTCAATTCCATCAAAAATAGGGAATTAAATGCAAAGCTAACAGTTGTGCAGGGCTAAGGAAAAGGCTCATACGGTTTGCGGCGTTATGTGTTTGAGGTAGCAATCCCTATAGGTTTAGCCCACTTCAATAACCGAATGGTTGGCAATAATATGGTAGAGCTTAATGGTAAGGGCCATAAACAGCATTTTAGCGTTGGCATTCCGTTCAATATGGTAGGCTGCTTCATCGAGCTGTTGGGTAATGGCCTGTTGTTGGCTGATGTCGCAAAGTTTATTGAGGCGCATCGCAAAGTCCTTTTCGGCGCCGGTAATTGGCAGGTTTTCTTCGCCCATGGTTCGCAAGCGGATGCTTTGCTCCAGCAAATGAGTAAAGTAACGGAGAAACTGTTTTTGCTTTTCACGGCCAAGGGCACTTGCCTGATCAACCCATTTTACCTGCGCAATAGGTCCGGTTTTTAAAATGGAGTTGAGCCACTCCCGCAACAGCGATTGCCAGTCTTCTTCTGCATGTTGAATCAGTTGAAGGGCTTCCCGGTAATTGCCTTCGCTAACCGCTGCAATTTGCAGAGCCTGTGTTTCGCCCAGTTTGCTGCGTTGCACCAGGGCATCAGCCACATCGCTTATTTCAATAGGGGGTATGCGTACTGTCTGGCAACGGCTGAGGATGGTGGGCAGCACCAGGCTTTCATTTTCGGCTACTAATATAAATAAGGTATTGGCCGGCGGCTCCTCAATCAGCTTCAGAAGTTTGTTGCCCTCGTTGCCGAGGTATTCGGGCATCCAAAGGATGAGAATTTTGTATTCGCTCTCAAAACTTTTGAGGTTCAGTTTACGGATGATGTCGGCACATTCGGCCGCTGTAATATTTCCCTGCTTATTTTCTGCACCAATAAACTGCAGCCAATCGTACACATTCCCGTACGGATACAGTTTAATAAACTCCCGCCATTCGGTTACATAATCGGTACTAACGGGTTTATCGCCACTCTTACGTGGAATAACCGGGTAGCTGTAATGAATATCGGGGTGAATATATTGTTCGGCCAGTTCTGCGCCGTGACTGGTGGCAGCTGCCACCGGTTCATCGCCAAACAAACCGGCTGTGGTGGTAACGGGTTTGTTTTTTTCACTCTGGCTCACCACATAGGAGCTGAAGGCGAGTGCCAGCGGTAAACCGCCGCTTCCTTCTTTACCAATGAACAGCAATGCATGACTGAGACGGTTGTTATCGACCATCTCTTTCAACTGCTGAATCACCGATTGCTGACCAATGATGTGAGAGAATTGCATGCGGCGAAGATAAGATTTGGAGTTAGATACTGAAAGTATAAGGTTTGTTCTTACCCTGTTTGAGGTATTTTTTAAGATGACAAATTCGTTACTTTTCCTTTTTCGAAAAGGGTAAAAACAATAGTGATTATGAAATATATAACAGGTGTTATAACGTCTATTGCTTTTCTCTGGGTGCTTTATGATGTTTTAACAGGAAAAATTATCAAAAATCCTCCCAGTAAGCGGGTTCTTTATTATTTATATATCAACTTTCTCTTAACCTTGCTTTTAATAATTCTGCGTTGTTTTACCTAAGCTAAAATTGATTTGATAATTTAAAAAGATGAATAATCTCAAATCGTCATTAATTTCATCAGCTCTGTTTTTTACTTTAATTATTCTGGTTGATCTTATTTTGAAACGGAATATGACAAGTATAGAATTATTACTTAGCAATCTTTTTGCAACTATAGTATTCTTTGTGTTTATTTATTTTGTGATTCCGAAATTAAAAAACACAAAGAAATGATGACTCAATTATTTTTCGAAATAGCTGAAAGATTAAACTAAAAATCAGAATGGGATTAAATGAATTAAATCCCATTCTGATTTTTCTGCATAAAAAAGGATTATAACTTGCCTGTAATCTCTTCGCTCAAAGGAGTTACTCTGCTTGGGAAGTAAGCAACCAACTCACCTTTTTCGTTCAACAAAAATTTATTGAAGTTCCATTTGATTTCAGCATCGAGTACGCCATTCTTTGCTTTGCTTGTAAGCCATTGGTATAAGGGATGCATATCATCGCCCTTTACACTTATCTTGGCCGCCATCGGGAACGTTACATTGTACGTGCCGGTGCAAAACTCTTTAATTTCTGCATTGGTTCCGGGTTCCTGGCCGCCAAAATTGTTGGCCGGGAAACCAATCACCACCAGTTTATCCTGATATTTTTTGTATAATTCTTCCAGTTCTGTATACTGCTTGGTATAGCCACATTTAGATGCAGTGTTTACAATTAAGATTTTCTTTCCTTTAAACTTCGAAAAGTCGATGGTATTACCATCAATACCTTCAACCTTAAAAGTATATACAGTTGGTTGTTTATCGATGCTGATAAAAGCAAACGATACAAATACAAAAGCAACTAAAATTAATCGGATCATTTTTTCTCGTTTTAAGTCTGATTGAATAACACAGTAATTACGATACTGTTCAAAGTTCAGATGAAAAGAGCATAGAATTAACTCCATTCATCATTTTTAAGCTTATTGTTTTTCAAAAGCACCCAAATCGGGGAGGCCAACACGGGGCAGGCCATTGAAATCGGTAGTTAATGGGGTAACAACACCTTTATTAATAGCCGGCGAACCGGTTTTTAACCGGAAATCGTAGTAGCGGCGTACCACATCAATACTATCGAACTGTGGATTGGTATTGCGCAGTACGTTATTAAATGTAGTGTTCGATGGATCGTTCTTTGCCCGGAACAACACATTGTTGAGTGTAAGATTAGCAGCCGCCGCACCTTCTTTCTGAACGATCACTTCGTTTTCTACCAAACCTTCATCGCCCCAGATAATGCTGTTTGTAAAGACCGCACTTAATGCAGATGTGTAAACAATGTTGTTTTGCTTTACAAAGTTGCTGGCAATTAAAGCAGGTGTTTTATGTTGTATAAACGAATTGGAAAATGAGGCAACAGTGCAGTGGTTAAAATTGTAGCTACCACCATACAGCAATGCAATGTTGTTGCCGCAGTTGGTAATTAAACAATTGTTGGCGGTAACGCTGCTGTTGACTGCAAACAAACCGATATCGTAAATATTATCGAGCACACAGTTGTTGAGCGTAAGTTTTGGATTGCTGTTGCTTGCAGGTTGTTCTACAATAATGCCCTGGTAGGCGTTCTTAATATAAGTGTATGTAAGCTGGTTGTTAATGCTGCTGCCACGGAAATAAATGCCGGGCCAGCTGCCGGGATAATCACGGTAAGGATCATCGAGGCGGTTGCTGCGGAACACAACACTGTCTGTTTTTGTTCCATTGATGATGAGTGTACCATCAACAATAAGAGGAGCATCTGCATTCAGGTGTACACGTGTTCCTTTTTGAATGGTGAGTACTGCATTGGTATCCACAATCATTCCACCAAGGATCACATACGGTTTGTCGTTGGTCCAGTTATTATTTCCTCGAAGAATTGTGCTACGGATGTAATGCGCATTTTGTCCGTATGCTTCCAGTTGTTTAAAGCTGGTATTGCCGTTCCATTCCAGCTTAATACTGTCACGGATGAGGAATGGTTGATTAGCTGCAGTTGGATTTACATTCACCCGCACAAAAACATACATACTGTCGTTGGCTGCAATTTCGATATTGCTGAACTGAGTTCCCTGGCTGCCATCCACATTCATTTTAAATGCCGATGCGGTGCCGCCCATCAACTGAAGATTACTGATGTTGATTTTCTGTTTGTTTTCGTTCTTAATTAAAAAGTATTCGGTAATGGAACCAGCCGAAGTAAACACTGTATCAAAACGCAGGCTGTCGTTGCCCATTGTTAAGCGAGCCTCTTTGCTATTGGTAAACGATTCTTTACGGCAGGCGCCAAATACAACAAGTAACAGGATAAGCAGTATGGGGAAATTGTTCTTCACTGTTGTAAAAATAAGCAACCAATGGTTAAACGCAACACGAGGTTTTTGTTAAACTTGGCGTGGGTGTTAGTCGCAGGTTAAAGCTGCAATACTTAAAGTTAACCCTTGTACAGTTTTTAATGCAGTGCCGCAAGCTTCTAAGGTTGCACCTGTCGTAATTACATCATCAACCAGCAACACATGTTTATTTGTAAGCAGATCAGTATTGCCAATGGCAAAACTATTGTCAACATTTGTCCAGCGGTCGCTGCGGCCTTTTTTGGTTTGAGTATCGGTATAACGCTTGCGGCTTACAACATCCGTTAACACAGGAAGTTCCAATACGTCTGCAATACCTTCGCAAATAACAGTTGATTGGTTGTAGCCTCTTCGTTTTTCTTTATCGGGATAGAGTGGTAAGGGAACTAATGCCTGCACATTTGTAAAGCGGTTGCTTTTATGTAATTGTAAGCCGAGCCATTTGCCCAATTGCCGGCCCACTTCTTTGTTTCCTTTGTACTTTAATTGATGAATGAGCCGTTGCAGTGCAGATTTTTTATTAAAATAATAACCCGCAGTTGCAAGTTCAATCTGTAAGCGGCCATAAAATATTTTTTCGATGGGGTTGCCTCCATACAAAGCAAAATTTGTTTCGGGCAGGTTGGCAAAACAATGCAGACAAATTTCCTGGTCATTCTCTAACAGATCGCTGCCGCAACCGGCGCAGTTGTGCGGATAAATCAAATGCAGAAAATCATTCACTAATTTTCGGGTGTTGATCATCTCAGAAAGATAAACAACACTATTAGTAATAGCAAGAGTTGGCCTTCACTGTATCTTTTGCTTATTGAAATAAATACTGGTACAGTTCTTCTACTTTGCTCATGGTTATTACTTCAATATTATACTTCTGTAATAACTTTTTCTCGTTCTCTTTACTCTGGCCAATATTGTATTTGCTGATGATGATTTTTTCGAAGCCGAGTTTTTCGGCTTCGGCAATGCGTTGATCAATGCGGTTGACTGCTCGGATTTCTCCACTCAATCCCACTTCACCTGCAAAGCAGATATGCGGATTCAACGGTACATCTTCGTAACTCGAAAGCAGTGCACACAATACAGCCAGATCAATCGAAGGGTCTTCTACTTTCAATCCGCCGGCAATATTCAGGAACACATCCTTGATGCCAAAATGAAAACCGCCACGCTTTTCTAATACAGCTAATAATAATTGCAGACGACGCAAGTCGAAACCACTTACTGTGCGTTGCGGAGTACCGTACACACTTTGTGTAACGAGTGCCTGTACTTCTATCAATAAAGGGCGCATACCTTCCATGGTTGCAGCAATAGCAATGCCACTCAGCTGATCTTCTTTTTGTGTAATGAGAATTTCGCTTGGGTTATTTACAGGACGCATGCCCGTTTCATTCATTTCATAAATGCCCAGTTCAGAAGTGGAGCCGAAACGGTTTTTCATTGTACGAAGAATACGATATGCATAGTGCCGGTCACCTTCGAACTGCAGTACCGTATCAACCATGTGCTCCAGTATTTTTGGTCCGGCAATGTTGCCGTCTTTGGTAATATGCCCAATAAGAAATACCGGTGTGTTGGTTTCTTTTGCAAAGCGTTGCAACTCTGCTGCTGTCTCTCTTATTTGCGAAATACTTCCGGGACCACTCTCGATATAAGGTGTTTGTAATGTTTGAATCGAATCAATAATAACAACTTTCGGTTTCAGCTTTTTTATTTCCTGAAAAATTATGTTGGTAGATGTTTCGGTGAGCAGATAGAAATCTTCATTTGTCATTTGTAAACGGTCTGCACGCATTTTAATCTGCTGTTCACTTTCCTCACCGCTTACATAAAGGGTGGTAATATTTTTTAAATGCAAACCAAGTTGTAAAAACAAAGTTGATTTTCCAATGCCGGGTTCACCTGCAATCAATACAATACTTCCCGGTACAATACCCCCTCCTAATACACGATTTAATTCTGCATCTTGCGTAAGCAATCTTTTTTCTTCGGTGCTTTTTACTTCGCTCAGCGAAATAGTTTTCATTTCCCCGGCAGTAGTTTGTTCTTTCCAGCTTTGTTTTTGCGGATTGCTTTTATCTTTTGTAATTATTTCTTCAACGAAAGTATTCCACTCATTACATGCTGGACATTTACCCAGCCACTTTGCCGATTCGTATCCGCAATTCTGACAAAAAAAAGATGTTTTGATTTTACTCATGATTGTATTTTCTCAAGCGCATAAAAGTGCATCAAAAAAAACGATTGCATGAAAATAATTTTCAAAAAAAGTAAGATCAGAAAACTAAGTAGAAAGAAGTAGTCCGTTATTTTTTTATACACGAAGAAATAGCAATTGGGCAGGCTTTTTTTACAAAAAAGACGAGTAGAGCTAACCCAAAAATGGTGGGTTTTGTACAAAGTAAAAGGGCTGGAATTTCTTCCAACCCTTTGTACTTACTAACCCATTAAATTCTGTTGCTAAATTACAAATTGCCGCCACATTACAAAATTATTTTTGGCCGATGTGCATAAGTTTTATGCAAATACGCACACAGGACGGGCAGCCAAAATAGGTGATAAGTTATTGCTTATTATATTGATAATCATATAGTTAAACTTATTTTCGCCATGGCTTTTTTTCCGTTATTTGCTTACGGCAATGACTAAACGTAACTCTCTCTGTCAAAACGACTTAGGACTTTTTTAAGCCATGTAATTTTTGACAAAAAAATATTTTGGAAACTAATTTGATGGATGGTTGTTATTAAATTTTAAACAGTTTATGACACCAGGAATTCTGTTCGTTTCACTTCTTTTTATGGGTATTGGTTTTTTAGTGCAAATGCGCCTGAAATCCAAGTTTAAGAAATACAGCCAGCAGCCCTTGCTAAGCGGTTTAACCGGTAAAGAGATTGCCGAAAAAATGCTGCGTGAAAACGGTATATATGATGTTCAAGTTGTATCTGTTGATGGCTTTTTAAGCGATCATTATAACCCGGCCAATAAAACAGTGAATCTTAGCCCGGATGTTTACAGTGGTCGCTCTATTGCAGCTGCAGCTGTTTCGGCACACGAAGTAGGCCATGCTGTACAGCATGCTACTGCTTATCAATGGCTTATGATGCGTTCCCGCCTTGTACCGGTGGTACAGGTTAGTACAACCCTGTCGCAATGGATTTTGGCTATTGGTGTAGGTATTTTAGGCTTTGGTGGCGGTAATCCCACGGTATTACTAATTGGCATAATCCTGTTTGCCGCAACTACGCTTTTTTCACTTATTACCTTGCCGGTAGAGTTTGATGCAAGTAACAGAGCACTGGCCTGGCTGGAACGTTCCAACGCTACAACGGCACAGGAACACCCGGGTGCTAAAGACGCATTAAAATGGGCTGCAACAACTTATGTAGTGGCTGCCATTGCTTCAATTGTAACATTGGTGCAATATATTTTGATTTATATGAGCCGTAGAGACTAAATTTGGCTTTGCTCCATATAAATCAACCGCTAACCTGTCTGATTTTTCTTTATTGCGTGGATTTATCCCAAACAGTAGTTAGAAAGCAGCAAATAGGGAAAACACCCTGTCTCAAAATCAGAGAATAAGAGTTTCATATATCCCTAATTATCAAACCAAAACAAGTAAAAATGAGAAAATTGTTAGGAATGACAGTAGTTTTTCTATTGTCGTTATGTCAGGTTTGGGCACAAACCAAAGATGTAACCGGAAAAATTACCGACGCTAAAGACGGCTCCCCGCTTCCGGGTGCTACTGTAAAAGTAAAAGGTACCAGCAGGGTTACAACATCTGCACCCGATGGTACATTTAAAATTTCATTTACAGGAAACAGCGCTACTCTTCAGATTTCATCTGTTGGTTACGAAGACACAGAAGTTAACGTAACAGGCGGTAGTATTTCTATTACCTTAAACCCCGGCAACACCAGCTTAAGCGAAGTATTGGTAGTTGGTTATGGTCAATCGGTTAAAAGAGATCTTACCACATCCATTTCACGTGTAAAAGGTTCTGATGTTGCAAATACGCCGGTACCTAACTTTTTACAAGGTGTACAGGGCCGTGCTGCAGGTGTGTTCATCGAATCTCAAAATGGTAAAGTAGGTGAAGGTATTAAAGTACGTATCAGAGGCTCGGCGTCTGTGAGTGCTTCTAATAATCCATTATATGTAGTTGATGGTATCGTTATCAACACAGGTACTTTGTCAGGTAACGCATTAGCCGATATCAACTTTAACGATGTTGAATCGTTTGAAATTTTGAAAGATGCGGCTGCAACAGCTATCTACGGTTCACGTGGTGGCAATGGTGTTGTTATCATTACAACTAAAAAGGGTAAGTCTGGCAAAGCGAAATTTAGTGTAAACATGCAGTATGGTAACAATAACCCTACTAACAAGCGTGGTTTCCTTAATTCAACTGAATATCTTACGTTCTTCCGTGAAGCAGCAGTAAATGCAGCTAAATATCACTACAACAGAGGTGGTAACTGGTTTGGTTTCCCGAACGAAGCAGCAGCAATTACCTACATGACAGGTGTTGTTGAAGGTCGTTTCAACCGTTACAGCGGTTTAAATACAGGGGGTGCAAACTGGAGAGCAGATACAGTAAACACAAACTGGGAAGATTTAGCTTTCCAGGAATCGCAAACCAAAATCATTGAAGCAAATGCTTCTGGCGGCAGCGAAAAAACAAAATATTTCATCAGCGGTTCTTATAACAACCAGGATGGTATTCTGTTTTACAATTCATTTAAACGTTATGCAGGTCGTATCAATTTAGATCAGGAGTTAAACAGCCGTTTAAAAATTGGTGTTAACTCAACTATTTCACGCACAGAAGGCAGACGTGTAGGTCAGGATAACGAGTTTACAACACCATTGCAGATTGTTGCATTGGCTCCGATTACACCGGTTAGAAATAACCTGGGCGTATTGTTCGATCGTCCGACAACTACTTATTACAACCCGTTGATTGAAACTGAAAACGCTTCTTATACATCAAGCACATTCAGAAACATCAGCACTGTGTACGGCCAGTTAAACATTATTAAAGGTTTAAACTTCCGCTCAGAATATGGATTGGATGTGTTAACACAGAACGATAAACAATTCTATGGCCGCAGAACAATCAATGGTCAAGGTACAAACGGTCTGGGTTTAAATGATTGGTTGAGAAGTGTACGTTACACAACAAACAATTATTTCAGTTACAATACTACCATAAAAGATAAGCACAGTATTGATGCAACATTAGGTACATCGTTTGAAAAAAGTACTATTGATGCAACAAACGTAGAAGGTCAGCAGTTTGCAAACGACGACTTGCGCAATATTGCGAATGCTGCAACCATTACAGGTGGTACTTCAACTTTAAGTGAAGCGTCTATCTTATCTTATTTCGGAAGGGTAAACTATAAATTCAACGATCGTTACCTGCTTGGTTTAAGTGGTCGTGTGGATGGTTCTTCTGTATTTGGTGAAAATAAGCGCTATGGTTTCTTCCCGGCAGCATCAGTAGGTTGGGTTGTAAGCGAAGAAAACTTCCTGAAGAACAGCAAACTCGTAAGCTTTTTGAAAGTACGTGCCAGCTACGGTAGCCTTGGTAACTCTCAGGGCTTTGGTAACTACGCATGGAGAGGTGTTTACGGTACAGGCCGTTATGCAGGTAGTGCAAGTTTAGCACCAGCCTCTTTACAGAACGATGTGTTGACTTGGGAAACAACCAATCAGTTAGATGCGGGTTTTGAAATTGGTATCCTGCGCAATAAGTTGGTATTGGAAGTTGATTATTATAACAAGCGTTCAGCAGGTAACGGAAGAGGTTTCATCTATAACTATCCTCTGCCTTTAACTTCTGGTTTTGCAAGTATTACACGTAACATTGGTGAAATTGAAAACAAGGGTATTGAAATTACATTGAATACAACCAACGTTGATATCCGTAATTTCAGATGGACAACCAACTTCAACCTTTCGCACAATAGAAACAAGGTGCTGAAGATCGATGGTCAACAAGATACATTGTCGTTTAACGATGGCCGTTACATGAATGCGCTCATCGTTGGTCAGCCTATTGGTGTTCACTACGGTCCTCGTTATGCCGGTGTTGATCCTGCAAATGGTGATGCATTGTATTACGAACAGGATGGCAAAACAACAACTAACGATTACAACTCTGCAGGAAACTTTGTGGTAGGCGATCCAAATCCAAAATGGTTTGGTGGTGTTACAAATACATTTACTTACAAAGGTTTCGAATTAAGCGTAATGTTCCAGGGCGTGTTTGATTACGAAGTTGTGAATGGTGCCGGTGGCTTTATGAGTGCACGTGGCGATTGGTTCGATAACCAAACAAAAGATCAATTGAGAAGATGGCAAAAGCCGGGCGACATTACAGATGTGCCTGAAGCACGTTTAAACTGGTTTGGTGATTTCCAATCTCCTGGTGTATCTACACAGTATCTTGAAGATGCAAGTTATGTGCGCTTAAAGCAACTCACTTTTGCATACAATGTACCATCAACTGTTTTGAACAAAGTAAAATTAAGTTCAGTAAAAGCTTATGTAACCGGTGTTAACCTGTTTACATGGACAAAATACACAGGTTGGGATCCTGAAGTAAATACAGATTACAGAGCGGGTAACATTAACCAAGGTGGCGATTTCTATGCGGCTCCTCAAATTCGCTCAATTACTTTTGGTTTAAACATTGGCTTCTAATCTTAAAAAACTGATCAATATGAAAATTTTAAAATATTCATTCATACTTCTTACAGCCGGTACTTTGTTTTCGGCTTGTACAAAGCAGCTCGATCTGCCAAACCCCCAGGCCGTTGGTAACGATCTGGCATTTGCTACAGATGCAAATGTGAAACAGGTATTATTGGGTGCTTACGATGGGTTAAGCTCCGGCAACTTATATGGTGGTAACATCCAGATATTTGGTGATCTGATGGCTGCATCGGGCGAACTGAACTGGACTGGTACGTTTAATACTTACCGTGAAGTTTACGGAAACTCGATGTTAACAACCAACCCTATCATTTTAAATTTATGGGGTAGTGGTTACAGTACCATCAACATTGCGAATAATGTAATTGCCAACATTAGCAAAGTAAATGCTGCAGACAGAAATAAAGTAAAGGGCGAAGCACTTTTTATTCGTGGTGCTGTGTTGCTTGAGTTAACACGTTTCTTCGGAAAAGCATACAACGATGGCAATCCAAGTCAAAACCCCGGTGTAATTATTAGAACAACACCAACAGAAGGATTCAGCAGTGTTGATTTTCCAACCCGTAATACAGTAGCGGAGTGTTATACTCAGGTTGTTGCTGATTTAACGGAAGCAATGAACCTTTTACCAAATAAAAACGGTGTATATGCAAATAAAGTAGCAGCGGCAACAATGCTTGCAAGAGCTTATTTGCAAATGGGTAATTATGCCGGCGCACGTGATGCTGCTAACACAGGTATTACAGCTGCAGCTGGTAATTTTAGCCTGGTTGGTTCTTATCCGAATGCTTTTAATAACTCTGCTTATACAACTGAAGATGTATTTGCTATGGTTGTTAACGACCAGGATGGTGCAAACAACTGCCATACCTTCTACTCTGTACCTCCTTTTGGCGGACGTGATGGTGATATTGTTATTTTACAATCACATCTGAACTTGTATCCTACAGGCGATCAGCGGAAAGATTTATTCTATCTCTATTCCGGTGATTGGCGCAGTGGAAAATGGAGAGATGTATTTAAGAATGTAAAAGTGATTCGTTTAGCAGAACTCTATCTTATCCGTGCAGAATGTAACCAGCGTTTATCAACAACAACAGGTGATACTCCGTTAAACGATATTAACCGTTTACGTACACGTGCCGGTGCACCTGTATATGTTGGATCTGTTACACTTGCCAACATTCTCTTAGAAAGAAGACTGGAGCTCGCACACGAGGGTTTCCGCATTCATGATGCAAAACGTTTAGGCGAAACTGTAAATGGTCGCCCTGCGTTTGATAACCGTGCGGTATTTCCTATTCCTTTCCGTGAAATGAATACAAATCCTAACCTGGTACAAAACCCCGGTTATACGAACTAAGCTGATGATGCTTTTAAATAAAAAATGCTCCCGCAAACGGGAGCATTTTTTTTACCCGTTACCTTGCAGGAGAATTAACTATTTTTGCAAACATTTGTTAGCTAAGTAGCATTAATAAAAATTATGAGTTACTCCCCTTCCAATAAAGTACGTATCGTTACGGCTGCCAGTTTGTTCGATGGCCATGATGCAGCAATTAATATCATGCGCCGCATTATGCAAAGCAAAGGCGCCGAAATTATTCATCTCGGTCATAACCGTAGTGTACATGAAATTGTTGAAGCTGCCATTGAAGAAGATGCGCAGGGTATTGCCATTACCAGTTACCAGGGTGGACATGTGGAATTTTTTAAATACATGAAAGATTTACTGGTTGAAAATGGTTGCGGCCACATTAAAATTTTCGGCGGTGGCGGCGGTACCATTTTGCCCAACGAAATTGAAGAACTGCATCAATATGGCATCACCCGTATTTATTCGCCGGATGATGGAAGACAGATGGGGCTCGAGGGTATGATTGAAGATGTAATTAAGCAATGTGATATTTCACTCAACGGAAACGGTGATTATCAAACACCCATGACACTAGGTGAGCTCAAAGATGTAAGAACAGTTGCACGGAAAATTACCAATGCGGAAAACGGTCAATCGTCAGTTGTCAGTCGTCAATCGTCAGTTGTGATTCCTGTATTAGGAATTACAGGAACCGGCGGCGCAGGTAAATCATCGGTTACAGATGAAATTGTTCGTCGTTATTTGAATGCATTTACTGATAAAACCATTGCAGTAATATCGGTTGACCCATCAAAGAAAAAAACAGGTGGTGCATTGCTGGGCGATCGTATTCGTATGAACTCCATCTCCAGTCCACGTGCTTACATGCGCAGCCTTGCAACACGTGAAAGCGATAAAGCATTAAGTGCACATGTGCAGGAGGCTATCGACATTTGTAAAGAAGCGGGCTTTGATTTTATTATTTTAGAAAGTGCAGGTGTTGGACAAAGTGATGCATCAATTCTTGACTATTGTAATGTGAGTTTATATGTGATGACACCGGAATATGGTGCAGCATCGCAATTGGAAAAGATCAACATGCTCGATTATGCTGATGTCATTGCCATCAATAAATTTGATAAAGCTGGTGCATTAGATGCATTGGCTGATGTGCGTAAACAATACAAACGCAATCATCAACTGTTTATGGCAAAAGATGAAACCTTGCCGATAGTAGGCACTATTGCTTCACAGTTTAACGATGCAGGTGTAAATGAATTGTTTGAAAAAGTAATACAGGCTGTAGAAACAAAAACCAATGTAAAATTTGCCGGCGTTGAACATGTAGCACACAGAGATACGGTAAGCAAATCATTGATTATTCCTCCGGCACGTGTACGTTACCTCAGCGAAATTGCAGATACAGTTAAAGATTATAATCAACTGGTGGAAGAGCAGGCCGCCATTGCTTCAAAAATTTATCAGTTGCAGGGTGCTATCCAAACTCTTACGGCGGCTAAAGCTCCTGCAGCAGTTGTGGAAGAACTTGAAAAGCAAATGCAGCAACTCACCGAACTGCAAACACCGGTTGCAAAAAAACTGATTGCACACTGGCCCGAGAAAGTACAGGCGTATCAAAAAGATCATTACGAATACAAGGTGCGTGATAAAGTCATCAAGCAACCATTGTTCAGCACGAGCTTAAGTGGATCACGTATTCCGAAAGTGGTATTGCCGAAATACAAAGACTGGGGCGATCTACTCAAATGGCAGGCGCAGGAAAATGTGCCCGGCAGTTTTCCGTTTACCGCAGGTGTGTTTCCATTAAAGCGTGAAGGTGAAGACCCGACAAGAATGTTTGCCGGCGAAGGTGGTCCCGAACGAACCAACAAACGGTTTCACTATGTATCGCTCGATCAACCGGCCAAGCGTTTATCAACTGCGTTCGACAGTGTAACATTGTATGGTGAAGATCCTGCTCACCGTCCCGACATTTATGGTAAAGTGGGTAACAGCGGTGTAAGCATTGCAACAGTGGATGATGCAAAAAAACTCTACAGTGGTTTTGACTTGTGTGATCCAAAAACATCGGTGAGTATGACCATCAACGGTCCGGCTCCTATGTTACTGGCATTCTTCATGAACACCGCCATCGATCAGCAATGTGAAAAATTGATTGAAGCGAATGGACAACAACATTTAGTTGATGCAGCATTTGAAAAGAAATTTGGCAAGGGCGCAAAACCATCTTACAACAATACTTCTTCACCCGGCGAGTTGCCCGCAGGAAACAATGGACTTGGTTTACGTTTACTCGGTTTAAGTGGCGACGAAGTGTTGCCGGCCGACGTATATGAACAATGCCGTCAAACTGCATTGCAGCAAGTAAGAGGAACAGTGCAGGCAGATATTTTAAAAGAAGATCAGGCACAAAACACCTGCATCTTCTCCACAGAGTTTGCCTTAAAGTTGATGGGTGATGTGCAGGAATATTTTATTGAACAGAACGTTCGCAATTTTTACAGTGTCAGCATCAGCGGTTACCATATTGCAGAAGCAGGTGCAAATCCTATTACACAATTAGCCTTTACATTGGCCAATGGATTTACGTATGTTGAATACTATTTAAGTCGTGGAATGAACATTGATGATTTTGCACCAAATCTTTCATTCTTCTTCAGCAATGGTATGGATCCGGAGTACAGTGTAATCGGTCGTGTGGCAAGAAAAATCTGGGCAAAGGCGATGAAGTACAAGTACAAAGCCAACAAACGCAGCCAGATGTTGAAATATCATATTCAAACAAGTGGCAGAAGTTTGCATGCGCAGGAAATTGACTTCAACGATATACGCACTACACTGCAGGCGTTGTATGCGATTTACGACAACTGTAATTCGCTCCATACAAATGCATATGATGAAGCCATTACCACACCAACAGAAGAAAGTGTGCGCAGGGCAATGGCCATTCAGCTCATAATTAATCGGGAGCTTGGTACAGCGAAGAATGAAAATCCAAACCAGGGTGCCTTTTTAATTGAAGAGTTAACCGATTTGGTGGAAGATGCCGTAATGAATGAATTCAACCGCATTACAGAGCGTGGCGGTGTGTTGGGTTCAATGGAACGCATGTACCAGCGTAATAAGATCCAGGAAGAAAGTTTGTATTACGAACATCAGAAGCATACCGGCGAATTACCGATTGTTGGTGTAAATACATTCCTTAATAAAATCGGAAGCCCGACCATTGTTCCCGGAGAGGTGATACGTAGTACTACCGAAGAAAAAGAACAGCAGATCAGCAACCTGCATGCATTCTGGAAGCGGAATGAAGATCGTAGTGCTGCAGCGTTGAAAAAGTTGAAAGAAGTAGCAGTAACCAACGGCAATATTTTTGCGCAGCTGATGGAAACAGTGAAGTATTGTTCACTCGGGCAAATAACTCATGCCTTATATGAAGTAGGCGGACAATACCGCAGGAACATGTAGTTTGTTAGGAGAGGCTGCTTTGTCCCTTTCAGTAACGATTATCTCATACAACTCTATAAAAGAAAGGCGCTCAAGTGAGCGCCTTTCTTTTACCTTAAAACATCATCATTATTCATTCTCTTTTACTTCTTTTCCTTTTTTATCAATCATCATCAGGTTGCCGTTTTTCATAACACGGGCCTGGCCTTCTACAAAAAAGTCGGCGAAGTTGTATTGGTATTCAAATACCAGTTTTCCGCTTTTGTTAATATAGCCCCATAAGCCTTTGCTGTTTGAAACAGGAGCGAGTCCTTCTGCAAAACCTCTGGCATTTTCGAATTGATAAGGAATAACCAGTGCAAAATTGTGGTCTACAAAGCCATACTTGCCATGCATGCGTACTACTGCCAATCCTTCACGGAAACAGCCGGCATCTTCATACTTAAACTCTTCTACTTCTTTGCCGGTAGAATCAATGTAGCCCCATTTGTTGTCTTTGCGTACTGTTGCTTTTCCTTCACGCAAGGTCATTGCTTCATCGTAAATCAACTGCACAACCAGCTCCCCTTTTTTGTTAACATAACCAAACTTATTTCCTTTTGAAACTTTTGCCAGTCCAAATGCAAACTCATCTACGTAGTCGTACTCCTTTGCCCATGTTTGTGCAGTGGTGTCGATTGCAATGAACAACATGAATAAGATTAAATACTTTTTCATTGTTCAACTATTTAGAGTGTGAGTAATCGTATCAGTAAGGTAGAAACTCCTTAGATGCAATACTATGATGACAGGCATAGCAGGAAATGACGATGGACAGAAAAGCCGCTTTTACCCGAAATACGTAACTTGCTGTTATGAGAAAACTGTGTGTCTTGTGGGCTGTTGCGTTGTTGCTACTCAACAGCTGCTCAACCAACCCATATAAGGCAACCAACAAATCGTACAAAAAGCAAACAAAGGCGTTTGCAAAACTGCTGCAACAATATCCGCTGCAGGATTCGGCAAACAATGCACCGTATTTTGTGGGTACCACCAACCTGTCGATGCGCAGGCCCAATTTTGTCATCATCCATCACACGGCACAAAACAGTTGTGAACAAACATTAAAAACATTTACGTTGCCACGTACACAGGTAAGTGCGCATTATGTTATTTGTAAAGATGGAACAGTGCACCATATGCTTAACGATTACCTGCGTGCACACCATGCAGGAGTGAGTAAATGGGGTAATTCAACTGATATTAATTCAAACAGCATTGGTATTGAATTAGACAACAACGGCTTCGAATCGTTCGATGAACGCCAGCTAAGTGCACTTACACAATTACTGGAGCGGTTAAAAAAATCCTTCAACATACCTGCTGCAAACTTTATTGGGCATGGCGATATTGCGCCTACAAGAAAGAACGATCCTAACTGGCGCTTTCCCTGGAAAACGCTCAGCGAAAAAGGATATGGCTTGTGGTGGAATGACACAGCCAATGTACAGGTGCCGGCTAACTTCGATTACCTTACCGCCATCCGTATTGTAGGATATGATGTAAAGGATACCAGTGCAGCAATTGTTGGTTTCAAACGCCATTTTATGATGGATACAGCAAAGGGTATGACGCCGGAAGCAATAAAAGTGCTCTATCAGCTCCACAAAAAATACCTGTAACTTTATTGTTTCCCCGATTATTCACGAACGGATAATCACACTACGATTGCTTCCATTTAAGAAAGATTACAACCGGAAACGTTTGCAATACTAATTGCACGTGTACAAGCGTATAAATAAAATATATTGCTGCTTCCCGTTTTCCGAAACCTGTTGAAAAGTATATCCGGATTAAACAGAAAAGTATGACAACTGAACAACAACGACTTTTAGATAATGCCAATAAAACTGTTCCACTCGAACGTTGGGGGCCTTACCTCAGCGAACGCCAATGGGGAACTGTAAGAGAAGATTATGGTGAGTATGGGGATGCGTGGGGTTATTTTCCATTTGAGCATTCGCACTTTCGTTCTTACTTATGGGGCGAGGATGGGTTAGCAGGTATTTCCGATTATTTTCAGAACCTGTGTTTTTGTGTAGCGCTTTGGAATGGGAAAGATTCTATTTTAAAAGAACGCTTATTTGGTTTAGGTAATTACAGTGGCAACCATGGCGAAGATGTAAAAGAACTCTACTACTATCTTGATAATGTTCCATCGCATTACTACATGGAGTATTTATACAAGTATCCGCAAAGTGCGTTTCCGTACAAAAAACTGTACGATGAAAATAAGAAACGTAACAGGCACGAACCGGAGTACGAAATTTTAGATACGCCTGTTTTTAAAAACAATCATTACTTCGATGTAAAGGTTACGTACGCCAAACAAAACAGTAACGATCTGTTTATAAAAATTGATATTACCAATCGCTATCATCGTGCTGCAGATATAACCGTACTACCCACCTTGTGGTTTTCGAATAAATGGAGTGTAGACAGAAAGCAGATGAAGCCAATGCTGGAATATGTACATGCCAACTGTGTGCATGCATGGCATAACCGTTTGGGCGATTACTATTTTTATTTTGCTGATGCAGATGAATTATGGTTTACAGAAAATGAAACCAACAAGGAAAAACTCAACGGTACGCCCAACGAAAACATTTTTGTAAAAGATGCTTTTCATGAGGCTGTTATAAATAACAAGCATAAGAAAAAGCTGCGTGAAAAAAAGAGCGGAACAAAATGTGCGCCTGTTTATGAGCTTACATTAAAAGCCAACGAAACAAAAACTATTTATTGCCGGTTGGTTGATGGGTATGTTGACAATGCTTTTTACGATGGGTTTACTCATTTGTTTGATCAGCGCAAACAAGAAGCTGATGATTTTTACAATAGTATCATTCCGCAAAACTTAAATATCGATCAGAAGCGTATTTCACGGCAGGCATATGCAGGTTTATTATGGAGTAAACAGTTTTATGCATTTGATGTGGAACAATGGATTAACGGAACAGACGGCATTACACCCGTTAACAACGGAAAAAAATTTGGTCGCAACCACGATTGGGTGCACCTGAAAAATGCCGATGTTATTTCCATGCCCGATAAATGGGAATATCCCTGGTATGCAGCGTGGGATCTGGCGTTTCAATGTATTGCCATGGCTGCAATTGATCCGGTTTTTGCCAAACATCAACTGTTGCTCATTATGCGTGAGTGGTACATGAAACCCGATGGGCAGCTACCTGCTTACGAATGGAATTTTGGTGATGTGAATCCGCCGGTGCATGCAACTGCAGCCTGGTATGTGTACAACATCGAAAAGAAGCGCACAGGCAAAGGCGATATACAATTTCTGAAACGCATCTTTCAAAAACTACTCATCAACTTTACCTGGTGGATCAACCGTAAAGATGAAAACGGCAACAACTTATTCCAGGGTGGGTTCCTTGGTTTGGATAACATTGGAGTGTTTAACCGCAGTCATCATATTCCCGGTAATCATCAGTTAGAACAAGCCGATGGTACTGCATGGATGGGGATGTATGCGTTGAACATGATGGACATTGCGTTGGAGATTGCCATGCACGATGATGCATTTGAAGATACCGCCACACGATTCTTCGAACATTTTGTATTGATTGCAGAAGCATTGAACGAGCAACACACATGGAACGAAGAAGATAAATTTTATTACGATGTATTGGTGATGCACGATGGAAGCCATCAGCCATTACGAATAAAATCAGCAGTAGGATTAACCAGTTTGTTTGCCGTATCAACTATTCATAAAAGCAGTCTTGCACATTTAACCGATTTTAAAAAGCGGATTAACTGGTTTGAAAATTACCGTAAATCGAAAAACAGTTTCTGGCCCAACGAAGAAAAGAGTGATAGTGAAGAAATATTAATTTCACTGGTGCCACGTGAACGTTTGCTGGCTATACTTGCACGCTTGTTAGATGAAGCAGAATTTTTATCGGTTGGTGGTATACGTGCTTTATCAAAAGATCACGAAGCGAATCCTTACTCAGTAGTCATTGACGGGCATACGTATTCTATTAAATACGATCCCGGCGATAGTACCAGTGATATGTTTGGTGGCAACAGTAACTGGCGTGGTCCTGTGTGGATTCCGCTTAACTTCTTAACCATACAGGCCATTAAAGAGTTTGGCGATTTCTACGGCGATTCGGTGAAGGTGGAATATCCAACAGGCTCGGGTACTTATCTCAACCTGCGTGATGTGGCAAAAGAATTAGCGTACAGAAATATTAACTTGCTCGGTCTTGATGGAAATGGTGAACGTCGCAGTCATGAAACCTATAACTGGTTTTACAAGCAACCGGGTAACGAGGAGCTTATTCTCTTTTACGAATATTTCCACGGCGATAGTGGAAAGGGATTAGGCGCCAGTCATCAAACCGGCTGGACAGCTTTGATTGCTGAACTGTTGTACGAGTTTAACTAGAGAAAATAGCAGACTGATTTTTTAATTTTATGAAGCGGCAACCAAAAAAGTGCTGCTTTATTTTTCCATTATTTTCTGTTATAGTTTTGAGCAAATTAAATCCATATGGAATTTGGACGTGTTGATGAACAGCTTCTCGACAGCATTGATTTTTCGTTACCGGCAGAACCTACACTTAATAATAAAGTGCTTACCGGTAATGCAGTTAAAGATATAAACGTGTATGTGGGTTGCACCAGTTGGGGACGAAAAGAATGGATTGGAAAAATTTATCCGAACCGAACAAGTGAAAAGGATTTTTTACAACAATATGTGCATCACTTTAACAGCGTAGAGCTGAATGCCACACATTACAAAGTGTATGATGAAACAATTATACGCAAATGGGCAGAGAAAGTAAAAAGCCAAACAGTTGATACAACCGGCAGCAAATCCGTATTTAAATTCTGTCCTAAAATGTATCAAGGCATAACACATCAGGGAAGTTTGTACGGTAAGGAAGATTTACAACAAGCATTTCTGAAAGCTTTGGTTGCTTTTGGAGAATATCTGGGTCCTGTTTTTATACAGCTGAGCGATAGCTTTTCGCCGAAACGTAAACAAGAATTGTTCGATTACCTCTATACATTACCAAAAGAGTTTTCGTTTTTTGTAGAGCTGCGTCATCCAGACTGGTTTGGGAAAGATGAAATTCGAAACGAACTCTTCGCCACATTTAAACAGTTGAATATTGGGGCCGTAATTACCGATACTGCAGGTCGAAGAGATTGTGTACATATGCATGTTACGGTGCCGAAAGTATTTATTCGTTTTGTTGGTAACAGTCTGCACCAATCGGATTATGCCCGCTGTAATGCATGGGTACAGCAAATGAAACGTTGGCAACAGCAAGGCATGGAAGAAATTTATTTTTTTCTGCATATGCCCAACGAAGCAACTGTACCCGAACTTACTGCGTATTTGGTTGATTGTATGAATCAAGAGATGGGGCTGAATTTGCCAACACCCAAGATGATAAACAGCACAACCATTGAAAAGCCAATAGCCAAGCAAATGGGCTTGTTTGATTGATGAAATGAATACAAACAACAAGAGAGGCCAATGCCTCTCTTGTTGTTCATAAACAGAATAATTTTTATTTACTCTGTTTGTAAACCTTTCCATCTTTCATTACAAACTTTACATCGCCCAGCACTTTAATGTTGTTGAGTGGATTTTCTTTCACCGCAATAATATCGGCAAAAGCACCGGGAATAATTTCGCCGATTAAACCGGTTTGCTCCAGTAACTCAGCTGGATGAATGGTTGCAGTTTGTATAGCCTGCAACGGCTGCATGCCATATTGTACAAAAAATTCAAAATCCTTGCTTTGTGGTTCATTCCAATCGTAACCGCCAATATCGGTACCGTAAGCAATCTTCACACCATAACTCATTGCCTTTTTAAAAATTTCCGGCTCAGACAAGGTGAAATATTTATTAATCGGGCTTCCTGCTTTCACTCTTCCTTCTGCTACAAAATCGTTTACATAAATAGTAGGGCACCAGAATACATTTTTCTTCACCATCAGCTGCATGCACTCTTCATTCATTCCAAAGCCATGTTCAATACTGCTTGCTCCTGCGTTAATGGAATAAATAATACCATCGGGTGTAACAGCATGTGCTGCTAATTTTTTTCTGCTTTTGAGTGTTTCATCGGCAATAGCTTCAATTTCTTCTTTGGTAAAATTGGGAATACTTTTGTAACCACCGTTGGGCAAACGTACATACCCACGATCGGCATAAATTTTTATCCAGTCGGCACCATAGGCAATTTGTGTGCGAACAGCTTTGCGTCCTTCATCGGCACCGGTAATTTCCTGTAAGCCTTTCGGCAATTTTAATTCCCACGCATAATCTTTTTCGGCAATTAAGTAATGGCCTGTTGTATTAATCGCCAATGTTGATACAAACATCCTCGGACCGGGAATTACATTTTTGTTGATGGCTTTCTTAATGTCCACATCTGCATAACCGGCACCTTCGGTTCCAAGGTCGCAGATGGTAGTGAATCCATTCAGCAACGATTGATATGCACTTCTGGAAGCTCGCAATGTGCGGTAAGGAATCGATTCTTTTAACACCTGCACATCATAATCCTCGGTGGTAATATCGCCCTGCAATAATACATGTGTGTGGCAGTCGATCAGACCCGGAAGAATAAAATAATCTTTCAGATCAATAACCGAATCTGTTTTTTGTTTGAAGCTGGCAGCATCGGTAACGGATTCGATCTTGTTTCCTTTAACAAGAATCACCTGGTTTGCGAGGATTTTGCCACTGCGTACATCGAGTATCTTACCACATTGAATAGCGATCGTTTTTTGTTGTGCGAATGAAAATAGCACAATGGCCTGCAGCAGAAGCAGGGAAATAATTTTTCTCATATGCTTGGTTTAGTTGAATGAATTTACCGAATTACTCGTATGTGTAACAGTCATTCAAAGTAATCGTTCAACTTACTTCACCTCATACAACTCTTCCCACCGTGTTGTATAACGTGGACTGCGGAGTTCCTGCCGCATCTTCCAGTCTCTGGTAGTGCCGCTGGCTGCAAACTTCAACACATCATTCCGCTGACTGAAGTTGATATTATCAATCATATCCATCAGTAACCGGCTGTTGTTTTTTGTTTCAGGTATAAACAGATTGCCCTGGATCGTTGCATCGGGTACCAACCCGCTCAACATCACGCCGGCTTTTTTATACAGTGTTCCTTCTTTAAATAAACTGTCAACCATTGCAACAGCCGGTTTAATTAATTCATTGGTAAAGGAAGTGGCAGTGGGCAGAGTGGTATACCTGCTGTGTGTAATACCACGGTTAAATGTGGCATTATGATTTTCTTCTTTCGATACCACAAATATGCTGATGATGCCGGCAGCACTGCGTTGCCGTCTTAATTTTTCGGCAGCCCTTGAGGTATAGGTAGCAACGGCCTCTTTAATAGCATTAATATCGCCCACGGGGCTGCCGAACATGCGTGTGGTAGCGATCATTTTTTTTGTTACAAGTTGGTCCTGCATTTCTTTCGATGCAATGCCGTTCAGTTCACGTATCAACCGCACACCCACCACACCACCTAAATACAATCTGCCAAACTCTTCGCTCATTTTACTCAGCTGCAACGCATCATCAATAAACCATTGTTCTTTTAACTTCTTCGCATACTGGCTGCCTATTCCCCATATATCACCAACAGGCGTAATGGCTAAAGCCTTTTTTGTTTTCTCCGGCGTATCCAGTACAATTACACCGCCTGTTTTTTCTTTATTCTTTTTCGATAAACGATTCGCCAGCTTGGATAATACTTTGGTGGGCGCAACGCCGATGGATACTTTAATGCCCGTCCATTGTTCTACGGTTGCTTTCATATCCCGTGCAATACGATCCAGTTCTTCGGTTGGAAACATACTCAGGTCTACAAATGCTTCATCCACCGAATATACTTCTACATTCCGCTCACCGATGATAGCCCGCAGTGTATCCATCACCCGCATACTTAAATCGCCATACAAATTGTAGTTGCTGCTGAACACCGCTACATTGTGTTTTTTAATTAATGGCTTGGCCATAAAATAAGGCCCGGCCATATCAACACCTAACAACTTTGCTTCATCACTGCGGCTGATAATACAACCATCATTATTACTCAATACAACAACCGGCTTTGTATCTAAGTGCGGTTTAAATAAACGTTCGCAGGAGCAATAAAAATTATTGCAATCAACAATGGCATACATTGACCCTCCCCGCTCCCTAAAGGGAGAGCTTGACCACTCCGATATTTTTATTTCGGTTTTAAGCATGTAACAGTTCTTGTATTGCAACAATTACATTTTCAATATCTGTTTCTATTTGTTCATTGGTGAAACGCACTACCTTCATCCCGTCTTCTTCAATAAGCCGTTGCCTGTAGCGATCATGTTTGGCCACTTCTTTTCTTTTATGTATTGAACCATCAACCTCAATTACAAGTTTTAAACGATGACAATAAAAGTCTGCAACAAAAATCCCCAGCGGATGTTGTCTTCTGAATTTGAAACCATCCGGCTTTGTTCGCAGGTAACCCCACAATAACATTTCTGCAGTTGTTACATAGTTGCGTAATTCTTTTGTCCGTTCGAATAATAATGGTGACGCTCTGTAAAACATTTTCTTTTCCATACTGTAACGATTTGTTAGGACGTTTCACGGTTCTCCCTTTGAGGGGTTAGAGGGTAAACGAGTGAATTGCATGTATTACTACACCCCAAATTCTGAAATCGGTAAACTCTGCCAGGTTAACCGGTTTGTAGCGTGTGTTTTCGGGTATAAGAAAAGCAGAAGTAAAGTTTTTATGAAACCTTCGTACCAGCAATTCGCCATTTAATACGGCAACAATAATTTTTCCATTTACCAGTGTTAGCGATCGGTCTACAATTAAAATGTCGCCATCAAAAATGCCGGCCTGTTGCATAGCATCACCTTTCATTTTAAAAAAGAACGTAGCCGGTTTGTTTTTAATGAGCTGTTCATTTAAATCAATGCCACGTTCCGCATAATCATCGGCGGCTGCACCAAAGCCCGTGGCGTTGGCTGTTTTTACCTGCTGTTGTGTAAACTGTTTGCTGCCTTTATAAGCAGCACCAAAGAAATCTTCCCCATCCATAAAAAATAATTTAACTCCCGCAGTTGCAAAGAGTGGTGATAAAAAAGTATGTCTGGGTTCGTAAGAAAGTTTGGTAAAACTAAAACTTTTAGTAATTTAGTCGTGCAATTGTTGAAAATATTTTTTCAGATTGTATTACTGCAAACTCATACATCAGCTAACAAGCTGCTGTACGTACACGACAAACAAGCCGGAATTTTTTGTGCATCGTTTATACTCTTGTTGTATTGAATCAATAACGACAATAGAACAACTGTAGTAATACCTGTGCATATCTGAAATCGCAAATTAAAAATCTAAAATTGTCTGTTATGCAATTACAATCAATTACAACAACAGTTATTCCCGGCTATCGTGTATATGAGTATCTATTGGTATTAAGTCCGCATGAAGAATTAAGGAATCGTATTACAAACCTGAAAACAGAATTTGCAGAAAAGTACAAGACCGATCATGCAAAGTGGGGTAAGCCCCATATTGTATTAGCAAATTTTCTGCAGTACGAATTAATGGAAGAGCGATTAGTAAATCGCCTCAACATGATAGCGATGGGTTTTCATCCCATTAAAGTAGAACTGCGTGATTATGGCAGTTTTCCAAGTCATACCATTTACATTAACGTGGTAAGCAAGTTACCGATACAATCATTGGTAAAAACAATTCGTACCGAAGCGCAGCGACTCATGAAACTGAACAACGATAACAAACCACATTTTATTCTTGAACCACACCTCACCATTGCACGCAAGCTCGAGCCCTGGCAATATGAAAAAGGTTGGCTTGAATATTCGCACAAACATTTCACCGGACGTTTTATTGCTGATGGTATGTTGTTGTTAAAGCGACCGCTTCATGAAAAAGCATACCAGATTGTTCGAAGACTTTCATTCCAGAATCTGTCGGTTACAACAAAGCAGGGGGAATTATTTATGTAGTCGGGGCTATTGCTACTATTAAATTTTTGTTGCGTCGCACACTGCATCGTATAGTAATTCTATTCATCGTATTGGTAACACAAAGTGCACAAAGCATAACACAAAGAACACAGAGGGCTCTTTGTGCACTCCGTGAAAAAAACTTCGTGTCCTCTGTGCTACACAAATCATGTCCGAGAAATTACAACAGGATCATTATAAAGTAAAACCAAAAGATGCCGATGAAACGCAGCCATACCATGCAGGACGTGGTGCACAGTTCAACACAAAGAACCGCTTCTTAAAAAACGAAGTCACCAAAGAGCATATTGAAGGCATTGATGAATGGGAAGAAACGAATTTGAAAACACAATACATTGAAGTGCATCCCAAAACAATTGTGAACAAAGTGGAGAGTCCTGATGTGGGGATGAGCTACAGCATGAACCCATACGCCGGTTGCGAACATGGCTGTATTTACTGTTATGCACGCAATGTGCATGAGTACTGGGGCTACAGTGCAGGTATGGACTTTGAACAAAAAATATTGGTGAAGAAAAATGCACCGCAATTGCTGCGTAAATTTTTAATGCACCCGAAGTGGGATGCCACACCCATCATGCTCAGCGGTAATACCGATTGCTATCAACCGGCCGAACAAACCTATCGTTTAACAAGAGGATTGCTGGAAGTATGCAACGAGTTTAATCAACCCGTTGGCATCCTCACCAAAAATGCGTGGATACTCAAAGACAAAGATGTGTTGCAGGAAATGGGCAAGAAGAATATTGTATCAGCCATGGTCTCTATTACATCTTTCAACGAAGATTTGAGAAGAGTAATGGAGCCACGCACCGTAACAGCCAAAGCAAAACTGAAAGTGATTAACGAACTCAGTAGTGCAGGTGTACGCATGGGTATTATGATGGGGCCCATGATACCCGGGCTGAACGAACACGAAATGCAACGCATTATGAAAGCTGCACGAGATAACGGTGCAACGTTTACTGCTTACACGTTCATTCGGTTGAATGGCGCCATCAAATTTTTATTTCATGACTGGTTGTATAAAAACTTTCCCGACCGTGCCGATAAAGTATGGCATCATATTGAACACAGTCATGATGGAAAAGTAAACGATACACGCTTTGGTGTACGCATGCGTGGCGAAGGACCCATTGCACAACTGGTGGCGCAGCAGTATAAAAAGTATGGCAAGCTCTATGGCATGAATGCAGAAGAATGGAGTTTGGACAGAACAAAGTTCAGGAGGCCGGGGATGCAGACGAGTTTGTTTTAATAATACGCTGTAAATTGGAGTTTCAAACAGTCGATATGCAAACAAGAAAATCCTTCATCGCAAAACTTTCAGCTGCTGCAGCTGCCGTTACCGGCTTATCTTCGTTCAAACAACAACCCATGGACAAAGAGCTCAAAAACATTTTTATTCATCATGTATATTTCTGGTTAAAGAATGCTGATAGCAAAACAGACAGAGATAAGCTGGTTGAAGGTTTAACCAAGCTTTCAAAAGTAAAGACCATCCAAAACTTTCACATCGGTAAACCAGCCGACACCAACCGAGAAGTTATTGAAACAGGTTATGCTGTTTCATGGTTTGTACAGTTTGCTAACGGTGCCGATCAGGCCAGCTATCAAACCGATCCCATTCATTTAAAATTTGTGGAAGAGTGTTCGCATTTGTGGAGTAAAGTGATCGTGTATGATTCTGTTGATATTTGATGCGAGAAAATTTTTTAAAAATTCTTTTCAAAAAAGTTGGCAACATCAAAAAAATAAATTCATCTTTGCACTCACAAAAATTATTAACAACAAAAAATGCTTCGCATACAATTACATATTGAAACAGTAAATTGGTTTAGTCGCAAGAGCGATTATACAATTTGCGGGGCATGTAATGCTGTTGAATAAGTTGAAGAAACGAATTCGCTATAACACAGGCCCCGCAAGAGATTGCGGGGTTTTTTGTTTATGCAATGTTTTTATAAACCATGGCCGTTGCTGAACCTATAACACTGTAAACAACGTACGAATGATTAAAACACAAGTACAACATCTGCGATTCAGTCAACTGTTTTTACAACTGCACAATACAGGTTGCAGTAAAAACAGTAGCAGAAATCGTATGCCCGAAAACGAAAACAAATACATCCTTCATCTCCGGCAGGAATGTCATTCTCTATAGCAACGCTGTACAGAAGAACAGGCCCGGAGTGAATGAACGACCGGGCTTTTTTATGTTCAAAAAGTATGCTATGAACCAGGTATTGATCAGAGCAGCTATCTGGATTGTTGCGTACATCATCCAATGGCTGATTGAAAAAAGAAGAGAACACATGAACCAAAACCGCAACGCAGTAACAAATGCTGTTGCAAAAAACTAAGGAGGAGTTATGTTATGGAGATTATTTACAAGACGGATGAATGATGCAGTTGCTTTGTTCAACGGGCATTACATCGATGTAAAAGCGTTTTATGTAACACGCTTCGATCGCATGCCTTGTTTAAGCTTTATCGGCGAACTGGATGTAACCAAAGCATTTGCTTATATGAACGAAGAGTACAGAAGCGAGATTGTGAACGTGTATCAACATTCTTATTTCGATCATACAGAACAGAAAATGTTTTTTAACAACACTGTATTTGTATTAACCGATAACAGGATGATTGAACTGGCCGGAAACTATGCACAGGTATTGCATACCGACCGGCAGTACAACTGGGCAAACGGATTGCTGGAAGCATTGAAAGTGTTTCGGGCAGAACCAGAGCCGGTTGTTGCGGAACAAACAAGAACTGTAATCGGTTTCGCAAGACAGGAAACATTGAATTAAAAAATAAACAGATTATGTGCAGAGGAGGAAATAAGCAACCCCTGTTTACCGATGCAAGCGGTATGCGATGCAGCAGGGGTGCTTTTCCAAAAAGCAGTAACTTAAAGTAAGAACAATGAACAAGTTAAAAATAGCAGGAAAAGAATTAAGGGCGATTGGCTACCCGGAAGGACCGGTGATCAGCATCGCCATGAATGTGATTCAGAAAAATTACAAGCATCACACTAAGGAGGAAGTTATGGAACTGTTGAAAGCAGTGTTGGCATCGCCTGCAAATTATTTAGATGATGCCGTACTGGCATTGATTGCAAAACAATTGATGCCGGAAGAAAATGAAAGTGAAGCTGAGTTATCGTTGAATCAAAACGGCATTCAATTCAATGTATTCGGAGCTGAACATATTGAACAAAGTGCCATGCACCAGATGTACACCGCAGCAAAATTACCTGTGGCAGTAGCCGGAGCATTAATGCCCGATGCACATCATGGTTATGGTTTACCGATTGGTGGGGTGTTGGCAACAGAGAATGCAGTGATACCTTATGGTGTGGGTGTAGATATTGGTTGCAGAATGTGTTTGAGCATTTTTGATATCGATCCGAAAGAGTTGGTACAACGTGAAGCATTCTTTGCAAGAGAAATTGGTGAAGCTACTTTGTTTGGAAGCGGTGCACAGTTCAAGCAAAGCGAAGATCATGAAGTGATGGATAACGAATTGTTCTTTGAATTGCCGTTGCTGAAAAATCTGCACGGTCGTGCATGGAAACAATTAGGAAGTAGCGGAAGCGGTAATCATTTTGTTGAATTTGGTATCGTTGAAATTGTAGAGAAAGATGAAGTGCTTGGAGTAGAAGCCGGTAAGTATGTTGGACTGTTGAGCCATTCCGGATCAAGAGCATTGGGTGCAAACATTGCCAACCATTATACCAAAATCGCCATCAGCAAAAGACGATTACCACAAGATGCAAAAAATCTTGCCTGGTTAAACCTAGATGAAGAAGCAGGAATGGAATATTGGTTGGCTATGAATTTAGCCGGCGATTATGCAAGTGCCTGTCATCATGTTATTCATAACAAGATCGCCAAACAACTTGGACGAAGACCCATGAAGATGGTGGAGAATCATCACAACTTTGCATGGAAAGAAAAGTGGGAAGGAAGAGATGTGGTCGTTCACCGTAAGGGTGCAACACCAGCAGGTAAAGATGTGTTGGGTATTATTCCCGGAAGTATGACGGCCACAGGCTTTATTGTAAAAGGTAAAGGTGAAATGGCATCAGTGAATTCTGCTTCACACGGGGCCGGACGTTTAATGAGTCGTTCAAGAGCGATGCAAAGCATTACGCATAATGCATTGAAAGATGAATTGAAAAAGCATGGCGTGAAATTGATGGGCGGCGGATTGGATGAAGCACCGTTTGCGTACAAGGATATTGAACTGGTGATGCAGAGTCAGCAATCATTGGTGGATGTTGTTGGAAATTTTACACCGAAGATTGTGAAGATGGATGGGCCGAGTATAAAGCCATGGCAGAAGTCGAGAGAAGTGGAAGGAGAGTAGATGAATGGATAATGAATAATTGGTAAATCAAAAACCGTTTCAACTCCTGCTGCAGAAATGTAGCAGGAGTTTTTTTATGTCGCATACCTATTCTACTCCGCTGCTTTCAACTGCTCCTCAATCAACTTCAACTCATCCATAATTCCTTTTAATCGCTTTTCTTCTTTTTCCAGAATGCGTTTACCGAGAATGAAATAAGCGTACAGCATCCAGCCTGCATAAAAAGCAACCAGCGTAAGAACATAACCAATGGGGCGACCATGCACGACTTCCAGAAAATACAAACCCATGCCTAAGTTGAGGAACAGAAAATAAAGCGGCTTGTTCCATTGAATTTGTTTTTTGCGAAACGCATAATAGGTTTCCCATTGCTGCAAATGTTGTGCAGGTGCAGCAGTATCATCAATCAGCCGGAGTTTGTTCCAGGTAAAGAATGTAAGGAACGATTGCAGCCAAACTACCAGTGCTATGATTGCTACGCTGATGTGTGTACTGATCCAGTTCAATTGTACCTTGCTGAAGTACACCACCCAAATAACAAATAACGGTGTAAGAAACAAAGTGATGCTGCCAATGAGTAAAGGACGCATCAGCTTTGCCTTGGTATCTTTCGACTGACGGGTGATGGCCTGCAGATCCACTGATTTTTGTTCAGCGGGTTTCGATTGCTGCCACAAATCTTTTAATGCATCAAAGTCTTTCATAACTGCTATAAATTTCGCTGAGCTGTTTTTTAATACGGTGAATTTTTACCCGCAGGTTGTTTTCGGTAATGCCGGTAATGTCGGCAATCTCATCATACGATTTGTCTTCGAGTACCAGTGTAATAATGAGCCTGTCGGTTTCTGCTAACTTGCTGATGCATTTGTACAACAGCTGTACTTCCTGTTCTTTGTTGCGTTCTTCATCTGGTATCATTGCTAATCGTTCTTCATCTGCATCAACAAACTGTTCGTTCTTTTTTCTTAGATGTGTTAAACAGGTATTAGCTGCAATACGGTAGATCCAGGTGCTCCAGGCAGCATCTCCACGAAACTTGTCCATATTCTTCCACACTTTTACAAAACTTTCCTGCAGCAGATCTTCAGCCAGCATGGCATCGCCGGTATAACCCAAACAGAGTTTGCGGATGCCGGGAGCATATTGCTTATATAATGCAGTAAACTGTTCTTCCTGTTTCATTCGGCAGTAAGATAATGTTGAATTTGGTTTTGCAAAACTTATTGTAAGAACGCATCCACTTTAGCATAAAACCATTCGGGCACATCGTACATAATAAAATGTTTGCTGTTGGCAACTTCAATGGTTTTGTTGGGTACTTTTCTATACTGATGATTCAACATGACATAACTGTTGGCTTCTGTACCATAAATACTGCCGAGCACCAATACCGGTTGTTTGATCTTAGCGATCTCTTCACGCAGATCGGTCGTTGATATTTCAACAATCGTATAACCCAATGTTCGACGGTCGCATTGAAAACTCCAGGTTGCAATTTGTTTTGCACGTACAGTATCATTCACCTGGTAACGCATCGCACGGGTCATGTTCTGTATATAATTCGAATCGGGTAATGCTTCGAAGTTTTTTGCTACAGCTTCCGGATCGAACTGCGGATTCTTTTTCAATACTTCTGCATTGGCAGTTGTATCTGCTACTGCAGAAACAAAAGGCAGACCATCTACACAAATAATTCTTCCAAACAGATCCGGCTCCATACTGCTCACCCACAAACTCATAAAAGCACCCAAGCTATGACCGATCAGTATCGGCTTGTTGAGTTTGTTTGTTTTTACATAGTTGATGAGTTCGTTACGAACAGTTTTTAAAATGGGTGTATCCAACTTCGGTACGCCTGCATAACCGGCAATGGTGATCACATGACACTCGTAACGATCTTTCAAATGCGCAACGGTTTCTTTCCAAACTTCACCACTGCAACTGTAGCCGGGAATTAAAATAATGGGTTTGCCCTTGCCGGTTACTTCTACTTTAAAGGCGTTGGTTTGAGCGTTGGACTGAAAGATGATAAGGCTGATGATAAGGAAACTGATAAGCTTTTTCATATTGTATGTTGTTTGTTTCTGTGTATTGGATGCAGGTGCGGAAGAATTATTACAGAAAAAAGAAAATATTTTTTGTGTAATTGGAAAACAGGCTGCATCCATGAGTCAAACTCTGTCTTATGCGCCTGCTCCTTACTGCTTTTCTGCTCAGTACTTGTTTATGCTTAACAGCTCAGGTTAAACCCTCTTTACCGGTAATAAATAATCAGCCTCGGGTGTTTGATGGTAAAATGCTGATACAGCGGTGTTCTGTTTCTGTAAAAACGGATGGTATTACAGCTGTAACATTTGTGGAAATGGAATTTTATAATATCCGGGAAGTTGAAATAGAAGGTTTGTACAGATTTAAGTTACGCAGCGGACAGGTTGTTACCGATTTTCAACTCGATTTAAATGGCAAATACAGGGAAGGTTCTATTGAAGAGAAATGGAAAGCCACCAATGCATACAACCGTGTTGTAGGCAAGCGGATAGACCCGGCATTACTGACAAAAGACTACGATAACAACTACAGCCTGCGTATTTATCCTGTGCCGGCCAAAAAAACACGAAAGATTTGTTTTACACTGCACGAAGTATTACCCTACAATGCGAAGGCAAAAACGTACATACTTCCTTTTAATAACAATGATACTGTTGCGGATTTTTCGTTTCGGTTTGAAGCATACAATCAAACAGAAAAACCATTTTCAAGCGTACTTACACTTTTAGATGTGCCATTTACTTCCAGTGCAAATGGATTTATTGGTACAGCTAACCGTAGCTTTTTTGCATTGAATAAATTGCTGGAAATTGTTCTGCCGCAAAAGCAAACGGAGAACGTCCTCGTGCAAACAGACGGTAACAAACAACGATTTGCAGTTGAATTGAAAAAGGAATTCAAACAGTTTTATTCGATTGAGCCAAAAACAGTCACAGTGTTTTGGGATGCATCGGCTTCTTCGGCCGATAGAAATTTGCAAAAGGAAATCAGTTTTTTGAAACAGTATCTTTCTTACCACCGGGTAAAATCGGTAACGGTTATTCCGTTTCGGCAAAAGCCAATTGATACAGTAGTTTTTTCATCGCAGGCGAAACAAATGCAGCAGCTCGACAGGTATTTAACTGAACTTTCGTACGAAGGTGCAACCGGTTACGGCAGTCTCAATTTTTCAACCGTACAATCAGATATTGTGTTTTTGTTTACCGATGGTTATAACAGCTATGGTACTGCAAAGCCAAAGAGCGGAAAAGTATTGCTGTATGCAATTCATTCAGCTCAAAAAAACGATATAAATCAGTTGAAAAAAATTACCGGCAGTGGAGGTGCTCTCATCGATTTGCGCAAACTGCCCACCGATGTTGCAATTGAACAGGCATCACAGGCTGAACGTATGCTGATGCGTGTAGAATCGGTAAATGGTAAAACAATTATTGAATCGGTGTTGCCCGAAAAGCTTGATCGTCCGGTATTAATTTATGGTACCATGCACAGTGTAACAGATACATTGCAGTTTTATTATGGTAACAACGAATTAATAACGAATACCGAAACAGTTGTACTTTCTGCTAAACAATCAGCAACTGCAGTTGGTATCGACCGATTGCATATGTTGATGCGTTACCGAAAAATAAATGAAAGCTATAACTGGAATGATATACTTGATTTTGGGTTAGATGAACGAGTTATAACAACTCATTCGGCATTTATTGTTTTTGAACGTGTGGAAGATTATATACAATACAACATTACACCATCAAAAGATCTGGAAGAAGAATGCCGCCGGTTGAACTATGTAAAAAAAGATACTCGTCAGCAACGCAGGCTCATGGAAAACAAATCAACCGAAGCAGATTTGTCAGCAGCAGTTGCTGTATATAACCAACGAATTAAAAAATGGGATGCAAATGCTGCATGGATGTTTTACAAGCCTGAAAAAAAAGAAGAGATAACTGTACCAACGCAAACAGAAATCAATATCACTCCAACAAACAATTCGAATATTGAACAAGCATTACAGGGAAAAGTGGCCGGTGTTTCAATCAGTTCAAGCAGTGCTTTGGATGAAGTGGTAGTGGTGGGTTATGGTACTGCACGCAAACGTAGTTTGACCGGTTCGGTTACTGTTATCAATCAGCAAAACTTATTTCAAGGCTATACCAATATTGGCGATGCACTTACCGGAAGAGTTCCGGGCTTACAGGTAATGAACAATGGAAGTGCACCTGGTTCTGCACCCGATATTCGCATACGTGGCGCTTCATCGTTTGGCGCTTCTGCCCAGCCATTGTACATTATTGATGGTGTTCCTGTAATGGCAGAAAGCATCAACCAGCTTTTAAATGTAAACGATATTGAATCGATTACTGTTTTGAAAGATGCAAGTGCAGCTGCTATTTATGGGTCGAGAGCAGCAAATGGAGCTATTGTTATACAAATGAAGAAAGGAAAGAATTACAACAACTATTCCTATAACCGAAAGTATAAATTAAGCGATCAGGAAGATGTGGATTATCTACTGGAAATGAAAGAAACCGAGCTTGTTGCAAAGCCAGCCAAGTACAATGAGTTGAAATTGCGCTATGCTAATTCGGTACCTTTTTATGTTGATATGGCTGAACATTTTTATGCCTGCGGTTTAAATGCACACGGTTATGCTGCATTGTTGCAGGCAATGGAGCTGGCACCATCGCAGTTTTATATGCAACGAACAGCCGCTATGATTCTTGAACGCTGGAAACAATTTACACAAGCTGAAGAGTTGCTTTCCGGTCTTATAAATGATCAGCCAATTGAATTGTATTTGTATCGAGATCTTGCCTGGGTGTATTACCAGCAAAACAAATATCAGCAGGCGGTTGATTTGTTGTACAAAGCGTTGTTCATCAATTTTGGTACAGATGAAAACAGAATGGCGGGAATGAAAGCAATACTGTTAAACGATTTTAATGCGATGATTGAAATGCAGAAGCAGAATTTGAATCTATCGCAGTTTAATACTTCGCTCATAAAACCGCTGCCTGTAGATGTATTAATTGTGGCAGAAGGTAATAACAGAGATCGTTTGCATTTGCAGGTGAACGAACCGGGTGTACAATCAATGGTGGTGGCAGGTAATGTTTCAAAAACAGGCGGCTTTATTACAACCGAACAGAATGTTGATTACTGGAACTATTATAATCATGGTATTGAAATGTACAGCAGTAAACATGCAGTTCACGGAAAATATAAACTCACTGTTAACTATTACGGCAGCTGGAGTTATTATACAAAAATACCCAACTACATTCGGCTCTGTGTTTACCGCAACTTTGGTAAACCCAATCAGTCGATACAGGTTGAAACGATTGCCATGGATAACCAGTATGGGGAAATTGAAATTGCTGAAATTAAGTATTGACAAAAACTGAGCTGTTGTATTAACGCTTATCTTTATTACAACAGCTCATCAATGCCCCAACTCCAGCGAACGCTTACACTTTCATCAGTTATTGCCATTGTAATTGGCGGGGTAATCGGCTCCGGTATTTTTATGAAACCGGCGGTAATGATGGCGCAGCTGGGTTCTCCGTTGTTGTTGATTGTGGTATGGATTGTTGCAGGGTTAGTTGTGTTATGCGGTGCATTAACCAATGCTGAAGCTGCTACTATGTTTCCCGAAACAGGCGGACAGTATGTGTTCTTTCAAAAAATGTATGGCAATGCATTTGCTTTTTTATATGGATGGTCGGCCTTTGCTGTATTTAACACGGCCGGTAATGCGTCCATTGCGTATGTGTGCAGTACCTATGCCGATTATTTTCTGCATCTGCCAAAAGTGGATCTGCAAACAGAGCTCAGTATAAAATTGCATATTCCGTTTATCGGTACCATTTATCCTTTGCACGACCTCGGTGTAAAACTCTTAACGGTGCTGCTCATCTGCATCTTTACGTTTATTAATATGCGGAGTGTGCAACTCGGTGCAGGTATTCAACGTTTGCTTACGGCATTAAAAATTGTTGCGATCTTTTTATTGATACTGGGTGTGTTTACTTCGGGTAAAATTGAACCGGATCATTTATTTACTTCCTTACCCAATGCCCCAACCGGGTGGGCTTTTGTAATGGCTTTTATGGCCGCAACAGCCGGTGCGTTCTGGGCCTACGATGGCTGGAACAACATTGGCTTTATTGCAGGAGAAATTAAACAGCCGCAACAAATTATTCCGAAGAGTTTATTGTTTGGGTTGATTGTTTGTATTGTTACCTATGTACTCATTAACCTTGCATTTATTTATGTGTTGCCTGCTGATGCGATTGCTGCCTCTAATTTTATTGCTGCTGATGCAGCCTCTGCTATTTGGGGAACAACCGGTGCCGCATTGATTGTGCTGCTGGTTGTTGCTTCAACGCTTGGCACCACCAACTCCAATGTATTGGCCACGGCACGGGTAACGTTTGTTATGGGCGAAGAAAGCAGGTGGTTTAAAGCCGCACAAAAAGTGCATCCGAAATTTCAAACACCTGCCAATGCGTTGCTCTTTAATGCTGTGTGGACCATCCTGCTCATCTTCAGTGGTTCGTTTGATATGCTTACGGACATGCTCATTTTTGTGAGCTGGTTATTTTACGGCATGAGTGCCTTGGGTGTATTCATACTTCGTTATAAAATGAAAGAGGTTGATCGTCCGTACAAAGTATGGGGCTATCCGTTTGTGCCGGCTGTATTTGTCTTGTTTACAGCCTTCTTTTTAGTAAGCACAGTGTACAACGATGTACTGAATTATAGCAGCGGCACTTCAGCGGTTATCAACTCCTTGTTTGGCTTGCTGATAGTTGCGGCAGGAGTTCCTGTTTATTTGTTGTCGAGAAGGAGACAGAACGAGATATAATTTTTTATGAATACGGAACCCACCCCTTTCTTTGTGTTGTAAGTGTAAAATGCTGCTGCCCCTCCCGGGAGGGGATAGACAGACCGCCTTTTAACATTTTTCTTTTTCCCATATTCATAAAGCTTCGTTTCTTTAACGCTACTATTATTTCAACATTATGAAGCAAATCAGTTTAGCACTCGTAAGTATCTGCATTGCTCTGGCAGGTTTCGGGCAAAGCAAGTACGATCATCGTGAAGCCTTTCACCCGTTCTTTTATCCCAACTTCGGTACAGAATACAGAAGTGCGAGCGGTGAGCCCGGACCCAAGTACTGGCAGAACAAAGCCGATTATAAGATTGATGCAACACTTGATCCTGCCGATCATTCGGTAAAAGGAACCGTTGCGTTGAATTACACCAATAACAGTCCGGATGCATTGCGTTTTCTGTGGCTGCAGTTAGATCAGAATATTTATCGTAAAGATTCAAGAGCATCGGCTACTACAACAGCATTGGGCGGTCGTTGGGCCAATGGCGAGTTTACCGAAGGCTATGGCATTCAATCGGTAAAGATTGTGCAGGATGGAAAAACAACCGATGCCAAGTATGAAGTGATTGATACACGTATGCAGGTGTGGTTGCCCGCAGCGGTGAAAGCAACAGGCGGTTCTGTAAAAGTGGTGATTGAATATGGCTTTACGATTCCTGAGTATGGAACCGACCGAATGGGTCGTTTAAAACAAAAAGATGGCTGGATTTATGAAGTGGCACAATGGTTTCCACGTGCGTGTGTGTACGATGATATTAACGGATGGAATGTAAATCCATATCTCGGTGCCGGTGAGTTTTATTTGGAGTATGGCGATATTGAATACAGTATTACCACACCCTCGAACATGATTGTTGTGGGCAGTGGTGGTTTGCAGAATGCACAGGATTGTTTTACAGCCGAGCAGATCAAACGTTGGAGCGAAGCGATGAACAGTGATAAAACGGTAATGATCCGCACAGCCGATGAAGTAAACAAAGCTTCTTCACGTCCGGGTAATCCGTTTACTACCTGGAAATTCAAATGTGAGAATACACGTGATATTGCCTGGGCGGCCAGTACTGCCTTTATGATGGATGCAGCACGCATTAATTTATCCAGTGGAAAAAAATCGATGGCGGTAAGTGTGTATCCAAAAGAAAGTGCATCGAAAAAAGACGGAAACGACTGGCGCCGTTCAACTGAGTATACAAAAGCAAGTATTGAATTTTACAGCAAGTACTTGTTTGAGTATCCTTATCCTGTAGCGACCAATGTTGCAGGTATTGTTGGTGGTATGGAATATCCCGGTATTGTGTTTTGCAGTGCAGGTGCAACAGAAGCCGGTTTGTTTGGTGTAACTGATCATGAGTTTGGTCATGGCTGGTTCCCGATGATTGTGGGAAGCAACGAACGCAAATTTGCATGGATGGATGAAGGCTTTAATACGTTCATCAATATTCTTTCAAGTGAAGCGTTTAACAACGGAGAGTATAAAGAAGTACCGAGTGTAAGCGGTATGGCCAATTATGTTTTTGGTGATAAGATGGATGGTATGTTGAATGGTGCCGATGTGGTGCAACAACAAAATCTGGGTGTGGCAGCTTACTTTAAACCCGGTATGATGTTATATGTTTTGCGCAATGAAGTATTGGGTGCAGATCGTTTCGACCGTGCGTTGAAAGAGTATGTTCGCAGATGGGCATTTAAACATCCCACTCCATGGGATTTCTTTCATACCATTGAAAATGTTGCAGGTGAAGATTTAAATTGGTTCTGGCGCAGCTGGGCATTAAACACCTGGAAGTTTGATGTTGCAGTGAAAGAAGTAAAACCATTGAAGTCGAATGGCAAGAGCGGTACCATGATCACTATCCAGTTGCTAGAAAAAATGCCGATGCCTGTTATTGTGAAAGTAGTGGATGTGAACGGTGAAACACAACTGATTAAATTACCGGTAGAAGTTTGGCAGCGTGGTGATACCTGGAATATAGCGGTAGAAACCAAAGCCGATGTAAAAGAAGTGGTGGTTGATCCGGAGAAGCGATTACCTGATATGAACTTCAGCAATAACAGCTGGAGTAAGCAATAATAAAAGAAGAGGGCCGCAATGCGGCCCTCTTCTTTTTATCCCCTCGAAGGTTTTGCTCATCATGCTGAGGCGCAAGACATCACTAAAAGTTCAACACGGTTGCTTTAATTGTAAACACACTGAAATTTAGGGGATCTCTCCTTCGTCGAGATGACGTAAGTCGCCGTCATGTCGAGGAACGAGACATCACTAAAAGTTGAACATGCCTGCTTTAATTGTAAGCACACTAAAATTTAAGAGATCTCTTCTTTGTCGAGCTGACGGTTTGGATAACTACGGGGACAGGTTTGAACTTAGACGGAGATTATGTAATGTAAATCACAAGTTCTATTTTACAATTGCTAAACCGTTTACAATTGTATGGCTCATGGCGGATCTGTTTATATAATGACCAATGTTCTCCGTACCGTAGTTTATATTGGTGTAACTTCTGAACTTCGAACCAGAATCTTACAACATCGTGAACATTATTTCAAAGGAAGCTTTACTGATAAATACAATTGTACTATTTGTGTTTATTATGAAAACTTCAGTCGAATGAAGAAGCTATTGCAAGAGAGAAGGAGTTAAAAAAGTGGAACCGGACCAAGAAGAATGAACTAATTACTTTATTTAATGCTCAGTGGATTGACTTGTTGACTGAGATTGAAAAATGGTAGTTTCCTTTTTAAATAATTATTACAGGCATATCTATACCTTTCAGAGAAAAGATGTGACGATTGATTGGTTGATGTAAATTGATTAACACCTCCAATCCGTCATCTCGAGGCACGAGACATCGCTGAAATTTGAACACGCCTGTGTTAATTGTAAACATTCTAAAATGTAAGAAATCTCTCCTTCGTCGAGATGACGTTTGTATTCGTCTGCCGAGGCACGAGACATCTCTGAAAGTTGTGAAACTATTCAAATGATTAAACATCTTGAAGTTTAAGAGATCCCTCGTACCTCGGGATGAAAGTAGCGTTTATAAATTCACATTCACAATCGAAGAAACAATCACACCATTGTTGTGCTGAAATACATTTCGTCCACTGATCTCTCTGCCCAATTGTAAAACCTGCCCGATATAGCCTGCTTCTAAACGGAAGCTTTTTGAAAAACGATAACCGAGTAAAACACTCAACCGGTTCTGATCGAAAATATTTTCGTTTACATTTTTGCCAAATCCAATCAGTATTTCATCGTAAGCAGCAATGTAGGGTTCTTTATCTTCCAGCGTTTTCCCTTTTAAGGCATGTTGCAAACGCAGCATGTAACGGGCTCGGTTCATAAATAGCCAATCATCGGGTTTAACGGATGCTGCACTTGCATAGCGTGGTAAAAAACGTTGTTCCAGCATGATGCGGTGACTGATATCAACCGTACCACTGCGTTGGGTTAATGTTGCTGCCTGGTAAATGCGGTGTTCGGTAAATGTTTTACCAAAACCATTGATGGGATAATCGCCATACGGATATGTTTCGGCCCATGCATAACCAATGCGGAATGTTGTATTGCTGTTGGCATGATAGTTAATGCCGGTTCGTAACAAACTTTGCTGCCAGGTTTTTCCATAATCTTCTCTGCGCCATTGGTATTCGAGATGTGCACTCCATTTACTGTTGATACTGAACGTGCCGGTGGCTGCATACCAACCGATTTTGTTGTAATCAATGATGCGGGTGTTTTGTGCAAAACTTATGTTTGTTAAAAACATTGCACAAATAAACAGACGACTGATTTGATTCCATTTCATGCCGCAAAAGTAGGTGCAAAACACTAAACAGGCAGATCGTTGAGTTTCATTTCTTCCAGTACTTCACGTGCTGAAATCGCTCCGTTCTTTTTCCATTTTATTAAGCGAATCATTCCATCGGCTATTTCAATGCCGGTGATATCACCATCGCTGTAACAACAACAACCGGTGTTAAAATAATAGGGCCGCATATTGGCATAGTTGCTGTTTACAAAATCATATTCATCCTGCCGGAACTGAATTTCTTTGTTGAGTTTTTCAATAACGGGTTCGTTGTTTTGCTGTTTGGCTTCGATGAGTTGTTTGTACAAACGTTCTAAGTGTGTAAGCGATGCAAATACGGGTTGATGTGTATGTCCTGTAATTAAAACAGGATTTTGTTCCTGCTTACTCCATCCATACATAAAACGGTTGTGTACGGTTTTTAATTCCTTGCTGGCTGCCGGTGTATTGGGGTTGATGTTGAGATAACTTTGAAGCGGTCCCCATACCCGTGAAACAAACCATGCACTGAAGGGATTGCCATCGCTTTGTCCATCGCCCTGGTGACCATGCGTTAAAAAAATATCGAACTGTTTATCCTGTAGTTTCATTTGTAATACTACAGCTTCATAAATCTTCACCGTGTCACGGTACATACTCAGGAGTTGCAATCCTGCAAAGGGATCGTTGTTCCAGAACAGATCATGATTGCCGAACACTTTGGTGAAGCGTTGATGATCGAGAAATTTTTTCTCTGCGGCTGTACTTAATTTGTTGTTTGCTTTTACAGGTCCCACTGTGTTCTCCCATAACTCTTCACTATCGCCTAAAGAAATAAAGTGAAACTCTTCGTTGAAATAATAATCCAGTGCTGTGAGGTAATTCGGTTCTGCCAGCATAAAATCATCACGCCCATCTTTTGCACCTTTGTGCTGATCGCTGAAAATAATGAAACGTGCAGTGGTTGCATCTGCTTCAATCAGTAATCCTTTTTTACCCGGATGTTCTTTGGTATGCGCATAGAGTTTGGTTAGTGCATCGTGCACACGCTGTTCATCGGGTTTACTCGAAAAGCGATTGGCCAAGCGAAGAACGGGCTTTGTTAAAAGCCGCTGTAAAAAACGACGCATGTTTAAAATTAAGCATTCACCTACAACTAATAAAAAAGCTGATGCAGTTCTGCATCAGCTTTTTTAGATAATTATTTACTGTTAGAGTTGTAATCCGAGACGTACAAAGAAGCGCATACCATTGCCACCCATTTGCACAGCATCCCAAGGACCTCCGGTTTCGTTGTTAAAAGCCCAACCTTTTGCACCGGGTGCAACACCCAAATCAGGATGTACGTTGAGCAGATTATCTACACCACCAAACAATGAAATTTTACTATTGATTTTATAACCCAGGTATAAATCAGTTACCATTTTTCCATTGTAGATATACTGATCGGGAACATAAGACGAAGGATTGGCATCCAGCGGTACTTGCGGATTGATGCCCAAACCATCTTCGCCATAACCCAGCAGATCAATTTTGCCGAAGTAAGTTAATCTTGTACCTACTGTTAATTTATTGCATCCATATTCGAAGTTGAATGCAAATTTTGTTTTAGGTGCAGAAGCAAGAATGAATTTCTGTTCACGTTCGCTTAAGAAAGTAGAACGTAGAAATGCAGAGCCACTCAACTTTGAAGGAACATTAATTTTATCGATGGTCATTGTTTGGAAATTGCCGGTAAACAATGCTTTGAAGTTTTGTTTACCCCAGCGTTTGTTATAATCCAATACCACATCAATTCCTTTATTGGTTGTATTCACCGCATTTGCAAAGAACTGTGCATAGCTTACATTCAATGCCTGTAAACGAGATGCCAATGCAGGATCAAGATTTGGATCTGTTGCATCAAACTGTCCGCTTAACACAACACGGTCTTTTACTTTCACCAAATAACCATCAATGGTGATGCTGAACTCGCTTACCGGTTTAAAGGTAAAACCAAGACTCAGGTTGGTGCTCTTTTCCTGTGTAAGTTCCGGAATACCTGCAAGTCGTGTAAGCTCGCTGTAGTTGGGTGCAATTTTTACTTCGGCAATATTACCACCCTGCACCGTTGTGAATGTAGAACTGAAATTAATCTGTTGCAACGATGGGGCACGGAAACCTGTACTGAATGATCCACGCAGGTTAAATGTTGGTGCCAGTTTTAAGCGTGCCGCAATTTTGTAATTGTGTGTAAAACCAAAGTCGCTGTAGTTTTCGAAACGTGCAGCAACATTCACCAGGAAATCTTTTGTTATATCAAACTCTGCATCGGCATACGCTCCAAAAACATGACGTGTATCTGTTACTTCATCGGCAGGCTGATAGCCGGGAAAACCCTGTGCGCCGCCAGCTACATATTTATCGTAGAACGCACTGTATTTACTAGCATTAAAGTTTTTGTAGGAAGCTTCTTCTCCTGCGTATAAACTGTAACGTTCAAAACGGTATTCGGCACCGTATGCAAAGTTTATTTTTGAAGTCAACTCTTTGCTAAGGCTTGCATTGAGTGTGTTTTGCAGGAAGTTGAAACCACCATCATCGAAATGTGTTTGGTTGGGTCCGAGTGAAGCATTAAATGTTTTATCGCCATAGAAATGGAAATTGTTACGACCGATTGTATTACTGAAATCCCAATTCCATCCTTTGCTTCCAACACCTTTTATACCTGCTGCCAATGAAAAGTCGTTCACCTTGGTTTGAATGTGCGGACTGTACGTTGTGTCATCGGCCATTACTTTCATGATTGACGGAACATAAATCAGCTTCCAGTTATTATCAGTCGGAAAGCGTTCGGGTCTTGCGCTCCAGTTACGGGTAAACGCATAGGCATCGGAGCTCTTGGCATTGTAACCACCAAATGCATAAAACTTTGTTGAACCCTGTATTGGAATTTCAGCATTCATAAATAAGCCACCTGCTGTTAAAGAACCATCGCCATGTGCACGGCGGTAGATATTGGTGTACATAAAGTCGGGACTGTTTGGATCGGTATCTAATGCCTGGCGATATGTTTTTCCCTGACTTAAGAAATTACCCGTGAGGTTCATAAAGCCTTTCTCTGCAATTTTAAAACCATAGTTCATGTTTGCCGTAAACGCATTACCATCTACAGCGCCATCATGTACATACAGGTTTTGTTCTTTCTTGAAGTGTGGATTGTAACGTTTATCGTAGTAGCCACTATAGCCAATGTTTGCATTCAACTTATTCACTGTTTCTTTTAATACAATGTTGATTACACCTGCAATGGCATCGGAACCGTATTGCGCCGAAGCACCATCACGCAATACTTCCACTCTGTCGATTGCACCAACAGGAATCGCACTGAGGTCAGTGCCGGAGTTGCCACGGCCTCTTGTGCCAAACACTGCAACGAATGCTGTTTGATGACGACGTTTACCATTGATGAGTACCAATGTTTGATCGGGACCTAAGCCACGTAATGTTGCAAGATCAATATGATCGGCACCATCACTGCCGCTTTGTTTGTTGAAGTTGAAAGAAGGTGCTGCATAATTGAGGATAGAGGTTACATCCATTCTTGCAGTTGGCAATGCCGCCTGGCCAATGTTCACCACATCAACCGGAACAGCTGTTTCTGTTTTTACCCTTCCAAGTCTGCGAGAGCCTACTAATACCACTTCACCGAGATCAGTTGAACCCGGTTCTAGACTGATGCTGAAGGAAGTGGAGGAGCCCACTGACTGTTCTACTGTTTTGTAACCCACAATGCTAAAAACGAGTACATCCGTTGATGCGGCTTCTATGCTGAAGTTGCCATCTTTGTCTGTTGAAGTACCTTTTTTTGTTGACTTTAATAAGACCGATACATCTGCCAGTGGTGAGCCACTTTTATCGGTTACTTTACCACGAATGGTTTGTTTTTGTGCAAATGCCGGAAGAAGCAGCAATAAAACAATTGCTGAAAAAAGCAGTTTCAGTTTGATCATCTGTAGTTAGTTTGGTTGTGTTCCCTGAAATTAGTTAAAAAATAAAGGCTTTGCAAAACCTGCATGGGTGAACAGTATACAATTTCTGTTGAGCTGTGGCAGATGCACATTCAAGTGCTTCACTTTCTTACCTTCGCATCCTTACATCACAGCCTATATGTTACAATCTATCGAACAGATCAGCAGTTTATACCAGGAAGCGTTTGGAGCTGCACCCTTGTCTATTGAAAAAGTTCCGCAGAGCGGAAGTGATCGTGTGTATTATCGTGTTACCGGTGAACCTACCTGTATTGCTACGGCCAGTAAGAATATCAAGGAGAATCAAACGTTTTTAAAGTTCAGTACACATTTTAAAAAGAGGGGTTGTCCTGTACCAACGATCTATAAAGTATCGGCCGATGAAACGATTTATCTGCAGGAAGATTTTGGTGATGTGTCGCTGCTGAATGAACTGGAGCAGCATGGGTACAATGAACATGTGTATGGTTTGTTCAAACAAAGTCTGCAGAAGCTGGCGCATATGCAGATCAAAGGGCATGTTGATTTTAATTACGACTGGTGTATTACTTCGAAAGAATTCGGACGGCAGGCGATTGTTTCTGACCTGCTGTATTTCCGTTATTATTTTCTGGATACGTTAAAGATTCCTTACGATAAAGAAAAACTGATTGAAGATTTTGAAGACCTGAGTATTTATCTCACACGTGTGGATCATAAGTATTTTATGTTCCGTGATTTTCAAAGCCGGAATATACAGGTGAAAGACGGGCAAGTGCATTTTATCGATTACCAGGGAGGTATGAAAGGTGCCGTGCAATATGATGTGGCTTCGTTGTTATGGCAGGCGAAAGCCGAACTGCCTGATGAATGGAAGAACAGCCTGCTGGATTTTTATATGGATTGTGTAGAGCAGGTGTTGCAGAAAGAGATCGATCGTACACGTTTTGTGAGTCAGTATAATGGTTATGTGCTCATTCGTTTGTTGCAGGTATTGGGTGCATATGGTTTCCGTGGTTTGTTTGAACGGAAGGCGCATTTCTTAACGAGTATTCCTATTGCCTTACGTAACCTTCGTTGGTTTTTAAAGAACAAGCATGTAGGAATTGTATTACCCGAGTTTGAACGTTTGCTGGGGTTGATGGTGGAAGATGACATCATTCACAGGTTTGAACCACCGAAGGCAACAGACGAAACGCCGTTGGTGGTACGCATCAACAGTTTCTCGTATAAGCTCACCGGCATTCCGAAAGATGAAACCGATAACGGTGGTGGATTTGTATTTGATTGCAGGGGTATTTTAAATCCGGGTCGTATACAGGAGTTTAAAACACAAACAGGAAGAGACAAGGGCGTGAAGGATTTTTTAGAACAGCAAACAAAGATGCCGCAGTTTTTAAACAGCATGTACAACATCATTGATATTGCTGTGGAAGATTATATGCAGCGCAATTTTTCTGATCTGCAGGTGAGCTTTGGCTGCACGGGTGGTCAGCACCGGAGTGTGTATGCCGCTGATGCATTGGCCCGTCATTTGAAAAATAAATACGGGGTAAAGATTGATCTGAAACATATTGTGCAGGAAGCGAAGAATTGGGTCAATGAAACTTATTAAAAAGGTTGAAGGAGTAAGGTTTAGGTTTTTACCGCAGAGAAAGGAGAAAAGGAGTTAAACGCAGAGAAGAAGTTATGGGTTAAGGGTTGTGGGTTACGGGTGCTGAAGGGTTATGTGGCGAACAGTTTTGCTGTCATCCCGACGTTAGGAGGGATCTGCTGAGTGAATGCAGGTAATAATAAAATTGATTAAGTACAGCGTATATGAAAGCAATGATTTTTGCAGCAGGTTTGGGCACACGGTTTAAGCCGTGGACGGAACATCATCCCAAAGCGCTGGCATTGGTGAACGGAAAGAGTTTGCTGCAACGCAATATTGAATACCTGCAGCAATATGGCATTACGGATGTGGTGGTGAATGTGCATCATTTCCCTGATCAGATTATTGAAGCGGTTGAAGTGAATAAAGGATGGGGCAGTAACATTCTTATCAGCGATGAACGGGATGCTGTGCTGGAAACAGGTGGTGGTTTATTAAAAGCAAAACATTTGCTGGAAGACGATGAGCCGTTTGTGACCATCAATGTAGATATACTTACCAATCTTAACCTGCATCAATTGTTAGCGTATCATCAGCAACACAAACCACTTGTTTCATTTGGCGTAACCAATCGTACAACTGCACGTAATTTTTTGTTTGATGCAAACGATCAACTGTGTGGTTGGCGCAACCTTACTACCGGTGAAGAAAAAGGTCCGGTGCTTTTGTATGATGAAGCAGCAAAGCAACAATTAGTTGCAAAAGCATACAGCTGCGTGGTGGTGTTTGAACAACGCTTCTTTTCATTGGTGAAACAAACAGGAAAGTTCTCTTTAACGGAGCCGTATTTAGATCTTGCCGCAACACATACCATTCTTGGGTATGATCATAGTGGGGATGTGTTAGTGGATGTGGGGAAGCCGGAGAGTGTGGCGGTGGCGGAGGAGTATTTTCAATAAGCTTACTGATTCTTTTTCTGCTACTTTTTGCTTGTCCAAAAAGTAGCCAAAAAGGACCCCGGAAACCCCCGCCTGAACGGACGGGCAGGAATATACAGCCTGGTTTCCGGATTTCGCCCTGATTAAACTTAACTGCTACTGTAATGAAGTACATTAGTGCTTACAGCAACATCTTATGTGCAACACGTAGACCATTTGGTAACATGCTGAATTTATACTTTGATATAAATTTTCTTCTTATCTAACCAATAACAAATGGCCCAATACATCATGATCATCGAAATGGCGTACACAAGTGAGCCGTTTTCGGGGAGGCCGGGTATTTGTTTGCAGATCTTTTCGTAGAACCAGCCAAAGGGGCTGAGGTATTTCTGAACGCCTTCGGCTGTTAATCCGTTGGGGATGCGGAGCAAACCGAGGAGTCGTGGTAATACGCCACTTAATACAAAAATGAACAGTGGGTTTTTGCCAAACACATCAAAGAATTTCAGCAGGAATCCTTTGGCCTGTTTAAACTCGATAAAGTAGATCATGGTGGCAATGGTATAGATAGCGAGGCCGGTTGTGTAGAGCGTGTAAGAGCTGGTCCATATTTTTTTGTTGATGGGGAAGACCATGCCCCAGGTGAGTCCGCTTACTGTAAGTATGGTTGCTGTTACAAAGAGGGCGCTGACCATTTCAAAATTCTTTCCTTTCTTCTGTATATAATCACCAACTAAGTAACCAAAGATTACCTGTACAATAGCAGCGAATGTGCTCATCAATCCTTCGGGATCGAAAGGCACGCCTTCTCCTTTGTACAAATGTGCTTCTCCAAAAATGGCTTTGTCGATGTTGTTACCAAACCATCCGTTTAAACTGTAAGGGTCGCCGGCTGTGCCTGCGAGTAAAGCGAGTATCCAGTAAAACAACAGTAAGATGGCTCCCACTACAAATGCTCCTTTGTGTTTGAAATAGTAAACAATTACCGATGCAAAGAAGTAGCACAATGCAATACGTTGCAATACACCCATGATGCGCAGATTGCTGAACTGTTTGAATACAATGTGATCCTCCTCCCATTTTATAAACGGACTCCAGTTAAGGAGCAGGCCGATGAGAAAGATGAGGACCGTGCGTTTGATGACTTTTTTCCAGAAAACGGCATCGCCAGCCTGTTCAAGTCTGGGCATCACAAAAGACATTGCATTGCCCACGGCAAACAGAAAAAACGGGAAGACCAGGTCGGTGGGTGTGCAGCCGTGCCAGGCAGCATGTTCCAGCGGTGCATAAATATGCGACCAGGAACCGGGGTTGTTGACGAGGATCATGAGGGCGACGGTGGCACCACGGAATACATCGAGGGAATAAAAGCGCTGGTTCAAAGCAATTGTTTTGTTGAAAGTAAGAAGGTTTCTTATTTGTTGTTACAGGATTTCTATTGCTGGTTAAAGGTTAAGGGTTACGGGTTAAGAGTGCCTGTTGTTGTGGTATTACCAGCTGACCCACGAAGTATATACGGGCCAGATGCGAGTTAAAATGGAGGTATCCCCGGCTCAGCAACGAAGGATAAACGAAAGATGAACGAAGGATGAGCCTGTTTTTCCTCTTTCCAGGTGCTATTTTATAGCTAAAATGGTTGAAACAGTTACCAAGGAATGCTGCAGAAATAGTTTACCAGCCAACTTGCGTTTTGTAACGCTGAGGTTCACTAAGTGTATAATATTATTTTTTCGGGATTGGGCCTCAACCGTTAACTTGCACACGAATCAACAATGGGGATATTTCGTTGTGTGAAGACCGGATTTAGTGAGGGTGTAAGTGGTTAAACGACATATATTTGCAACTATGAAAGCGGTGTTTTTGCACCTTGGAACTGTATTGTGAAACCGAACGACCAACAAGGACAAACCGCTGCGGCGGTTATTGATAATTAATTGATGGAGGGTAAACGAGCCTTACGGGTTTGTTTGCCCTTTTGTCTTATATAGATTCAAGCCATTTAGATGCACTCAGTCTTTTTTTGCAAATGTGACTGAGGAGGCGAAGCTTTGGAGTAAATTAGAGGATTGATGGTTGCTACGGTGATGCAAAAGAACGGAAATGGAGAGTGGTTTGTATTTCGATTGCAATTGGATTTGGCCGCAAATTCACACAGATAAACGCAGACAGTTGCGGCGCTTCACTGGCAATTAAGTTGGCCACGAACGCACACGAACTGACAGGAATGATTGCGGCGCTTCGCTTGCAATGAGGCACGCCGGGTTTATTGATAAAAGTTTATGAACATTATTGGCAGAAATCGACGTTTGTATGAAGGAATTCAAAAACTGGTATGCGGTGTACACAAAACCCCGTTGGGAAAAAAAGATCTGCCAGCAGCTGGAGCGGAAGGGGCTCGTGTTTTATTGTCCGATGACGAAAGTGCGCCGGAAATGGAGCGACCGGTATAAGATCATTGAAGAGCCTTTATTTAAATCGTATGTATTTGTGTATGTAACGGAGGAAGAGAAGACGAGGATCCGTTTAACGGACGGGGTGGTGAATTTTCTTTACTGGAACGGGAAGCCGGCGGTGATCAGGGAAGCGGAGATTGAGATGATCCGTAAGTTTCTGAACGAGTATAAAGAGGTGGAAGCAAGGCCGATTCAATTGGCAGAAGGACAGAAAGTGCGTGTTAAATCGGGGCTGCTGATGGATACAGAAGGGGTTGTGATTAAAGTGACGAATAATAAGGCGTATGTTTTGCTGGAAAGTCTGGGTTATGAATTGAGTGCGCAGTTTGAGAAGAATAACCTGGAGCCGGTGGGGGGTGGTTGAGAGGTAAAGCGTTTGCTGCTTTGCCAGTATTGGTTGAAACACGGAGGCACAAGAACACGGAGTTGTACAAAGAAGAAGTGCTAAGAGTAAAGAAGGGAAAAAAGTAAAAGAAGGTTGCGGCGCTTCGCTTGCAACGGAAATTTTGGCCACAGACGGACACAAATCAATGCAGAAGATGGCCAGGAGTAGAAAGAGCTAAAAGAGGTAACGGCGTTTCGTTGGCAATTGAGGTAACCACGAACGTACACGAATTGACACGAAAGATTGCGTTGCTTCGCCGGCAAGGGAAATTTTGGCCACGGATGGACAAAAATAAACGCAGATGATGGCCAGGAGGAAATAGAGCGAAAAGAGGTTGCGGTGCTTCGCGGGCAATTGAGTTAGCCACGAATGCACACGAATTGACACGAAAGATTGCGGCGCTTTGCTTGCAACGGAAATGTTGGCCACGGATAGACACAAATCAACGCAGATGATGGCCGGGAGTAGAAAGACCGAAAAGAGGTTACGGTGCTTCGCTTACAATTGTTGGCCACGAATAACACGAATTGACACGAAAGATTGCGTTGCTTCGCCGGCAAGGGAAATTTTGGCCACGGATGGACACAAATAAACGCAGATGATGGCCGGGAGTAGAAAGAGCGAAAAGTGGTAATGGTGCTTCGCTTGTAATGGTTGAAAGATGGAGGCACAAAGGGACAGAAAGCGCAAAGAAGAAAAAAGGTTACGGCGCTTCACTGGAAATTGGGGTAACCACGAACGTACACGAATTGACACGAAAGATTGCGGCGCTTTGCTTGCAACGGAAATTTTGGCTACGGATGGACAAAAATAAACGCAGATAATGGTTGAAAGGAAAAGAGATAGCTGCGCTTTGCTGGCAATGGTATGGCCGCCGATGGACACAAATGTACGCAGATGATGGCCAGGAGGAAATAGAGCGAAAAGAGATTGCGGCGCTTTGCTGGCAATGGAAATGTTGGCCACGGATTGACACAAATGAACGCAGATGATGGCCAGGAGGAAATAGAGCGAAAAGAGGTTGCGGTGCTTCGCTGGCAAGGGAAATTTTGGCCACGGATAGACACAAATGAACGCAGATGAGGGCTCGCTTCGCTTGCCAGAGGTAAGGGACGATTTCTTTTTGCTGAAGTTACGAGAGAAGCAATTCCACTTACGCTGATGCTGTGGTGGAAAAGCATAAAAATGGAAATGACTTTTTGATATAGGTTTTACAACGAACTAAATGAATTACATGATACGTACACTTTTATTACCGGTTGCAGCAGGGCTGTTGTTTTTGAGTTCCTGTGTTTCGCCGGAAAAACTCCGGAAGGAAACTGTTTATTTTAACGAGGGTCTGGATACGGCCAAGCTGAATATGTACCAGCTGGTAGAGCCGGTTATTCAAAAAGGTGATCTGTTGCAGATCAGTATTTCATCGAGAAGTTCGTCGGCAAATCAATTGTTCAGTCAGAATTATTCCAGTGGTACAAGTGGTAGTGGCGGTGCTGCTATCAGTTCAGGATCCTCTGCCGGCGGGAATGAATACCTGGTGGATATTACCAGTGGAGAAATAAAGCTACCGTTGCTGGGTATTATCCATGCAGATGGTATGACCAAGCCGGAGCTTGAGAAAGAAATTATTAAACGTGCGGGGGAATACCTGAAGGAAGACCCCATTGTAAATATCCGGTATAAAAATTTCCGAGTTACGTTTCATGGCCAAGTTGGTAGTCCGGGTCCAGTACTTTCAACATCGGAGCGTTTAACTTTTTTAGATGCATTAGCGGAAGCCGGCGGTGTTGGACCTGGCGGAGATCTGAAGAATATTCTGATCATCCGGGAGCAGAACGGTAAGCGGACTATGCATACGGTTGATCTTACCCGTGGCGATTTTTTCCAGTCGCCCAATTATTACCTGAAGCAGAATGATATTGTGTACGTGCAGCCCACGAAACGTTACCTGCAATCGACTGACCAGACCACCCAACGTACGTTTCAATATGTTTCGTTTGGTTTAAGTCTTGTTAACCTAATTGTTATTCTTTCTACCATCTTTCGTTAAAATTATTTCATGTCAAACGAATTTGAGCATTTAAAACAAAGTGAATCGGATAGCAAGCTGCTGAGCTTAAAGGAAATTCTGTTCAAGTATATTTCCAACCTGCCTTTGTTTTTCTTTTCGCTGGGGATTGCATTGATAGTTGCCTGGGCTTATTTGCGCTGGAGTACCCCCTTATACACCGTTTACAGCAGTATGATTGTTAAGGTGGAAAATGCCACCAATATCAAAGGCAATGATAAGTTTGCCAGTGTATTTAACCCTGTTGACAAGATTAATACTGAGGATGAGATTGACCTGATGCGTTCGAAGGAGTTTCTGAAACGGGTTGTGGATACCCTTCACCTGAATAACCAATACATTGAGCACGGGAAAGTGCGAAGCAGTGATGTATATGTGAATGCACCTTTTTACGTAGAAGTGGTGCAGATTGCTGACAGTAACAGTTATTACGGGTTTGACCTTGTACTGGTGGACGGGAAGCGATTTAAATTTAATAAAGAACCCAAAGACCGGCAGTTCTACAGCAATATTGATGTAAACGGATCGATTTTTCGTGTCATCCCCAAACAGGGGATTGCCGAAGCTGCCGGCCGGCGTTTTACCTACAAATGGCAGCCTTCCAAAGATGTGGCCGGGGGAATCAGCGGCGCTTTGGGTATTGCGGCGAAAAGTCGTAACTCCAGCGTGCTGAACCTTAGTTTTACCACTGAGAATACGGATAAGGGGATTGCTATTCTGAACCAGGTGATGGCTGAATACGGCCGTTACAACGTGGAGGATAAGAGCCGTATATCGGCTAATTCGCTGAAGTTTATAGTTGACCGTTTAAATGAAGTTGAAGGTGACCTGGGAGCTGTTGAATCAAATATTCAAAAATTCCGGAAGGAAAACCAGTTCCTGGACATGGAAGGACAGTCGGAGATGTATATGAACGACATCACGAAGTCGGAACAGGATCTAATTACGCAGGAAATGCAGATCAGGGTTCTGGACCTCCTTGCCAAGTATATTTCTGATAAACAGAATGCCTACAATATTACTCCCACCACATTGGGAATTGCCGATGCGACTTTATCGGGACTGGTGGCTGAATATAATCAGCTTATTATTAAACGTGAAAATGAGTTACGTTACAGTAAGCCCAGCAGTCCGGCTGTATTAGAGATTGAAGAAGCTATTGAAAAGACCCGCACATCGATGCAGGAAAACCTACGCAATATCCGGGCGTCATATGTGATGAGCCGGAATGAACTGGAAAAGCGGGCCAATACCGTACGAGGTGAAATGTTTGCCTTACCGGAAAAGGAGAGTCAAATACGGGAGATCAAACGTCAGCAACTGATCAAAAACGAACTTTATACTTTTTTACTGCAGAAGCGGGAAGAAACCGGGATTCAGTTGGCATCGCTGGTATCGAATTCGAAAATATTTGCAGAAGCAGAAGGAAGCAGTGTGCCCATTTTCCCCAAGCGGAAAAATGCGTATATGCTGGCGGTGTTCTTTGGCATCCTGATTCCTGTACTGATTATCCTGATCCGAGACCTGATGAATGACCGGGTAACGACCAAGGCAGATATCACGAAGTATACCAGTATTCCAGTCATTGGCGAACTGGGACATAATGATAAGGTGGAGACTTTGGTGGTGATTAAAAACAGCCGTACCATCCTGGCTGAACAGTTCCGGATTATCCGTTCGAACCTGCAGCCCATTTTGAAGAAAGACCGAACGCCTGTGTTTCTTGTTACCTCCTCGTTCAGTGGAGAGGGTAAGTCGTTTGCGGCTACCAATCTTGCTGCTTCGATTGCCTTAACCGGTAAGCGGACTGTTATCCTGGAGTTTGACTTACGTAAGCCGAAAGTGGTGAGCGGTTTAGGCCTGCAACGTGCTTTTGGTATCACCCACTTTGTCATCGGGAAAATAGATCTGCAGGAGTTGCCTATCAAGGTGCCTGAGACCGATAATCTGTTTGTTATTGCCTGCGGACCGACACCGCCCAATCCTTCGGAAATGTTACTTGAACCCAAGATCAAAGAACTGTTTGAGTTTTGCCGGGACAACTTTGATGCGGTTATCATTGATACAGCTCCGGTTGGCCTGGTAAGTGATGCGATGACGCTTGCACAGTATGCTGATGCTACATTGTTTGTGATCCGTCAGCGATATACGTTTAAAAAGCAATTACAAATGCTGGAAGAATTATACCAGCAGAAGAAATTCCCTGCGGTGAGTGTGGTGGTGAATGATATTAAAGTGGAGGGGTATAACAGTTACTATGGCTATGGCGGTTATGGTTATGGTTATGGTTATGGATATGGCTATGGTTACGGTTATTATGATAACGATCCGAGTAAGAATAAGTGGTATAATAAGGTGTTGCAGTTTATTGGGATTAAATAGGGCTAAGCGTAAAAGAGGGAAAGGAGAAAAAGAGATTGCTGCGCTTTGCTGGCAATGGTTGAACCACGAAGACACAAAGGCGGGAAGAAACACGAAAGGAAAGATTGCTGCGCTTCGCTTGCAATTGGATTTGGCCACGAATGCACACGAATTGACACGAATGATTGCTGCGCTTTGCTGGCAATGGTTGAACCACGAAGACACAAAGGTGGGAAGGAACACAAAAGGAAAGATTGCGGCGCTACGCTTGCAATTGGATTTGGCCACGAATGCACACCAATTGACATGAATGATTGCAGGGCTTTGCTGGCAATGGTTGAACCACGAAGACGCAAAGGCGGGAAGGAATACGAAAGGAAAGATTGCGGTGCTTCGCTTGCGATTGAGATGGCCACGAATGCACACGAATTAACACGAATGATTGCTGCGCTTCGCTGGCAATTAAGTTGGCAACGAATTCACACCAATTAACACGAAAGGTTGTAACAAAAACGCAAAGTTGTGACGTACCAATGCAACTGTTTGGTTGTTGGTCCGCGTATATGCGTTACAATTAGTGCATATTCAGATTTTTGATTTTTTTGATCTTTTATACTTTATTTTATGTGCCGCATTGCGGGAATATTTGATCCGAAAGCCGGGAACTTAGTACAGCGGATCGAAGGCATGCGTGATGCGATGCACCGTGGGGGTCCGGATGATGCAGGTGTATTTGTACACCCGTCGTTACCGCTGGCATTGGGGCACCGTCGGCTTTCACTGATCGATTTAAGTGCTGCCGGTCATCAGCCGATGATTGATGCAGAACTGACCATTGTTTTCAATGGTGAAATTTATAATTACCAGGAGCTTCGTTCCACACTTAAACATTACGGTCACCAGTTTCGTACCGAGAGTGATACAGAGGTAATCCTGAAAGCTTACCGGCAGTGGGGAGTTGAAGCGTTTGAACACTTCAACGGAATGTTTGCGCTTGCGCTTTGGGATGAAGGTTCGCAGCAACTTATTCTTGCCAGAGATCATGCCGGTATTAAACCGCTGTATTACTGCATTGATGATACCAGTCTTTATTTTGCTTCGGAGATCAGAGCGTTTGCGCATGCCGGCAAAGCTTTTGAAGAAAATGTAAAATGGCGTTCGGCCTTTCTTACGTTCGGCCATTTACCGGAACCGATCACTACCTTAAAAAAAGTGGTGCCTTTACAGAAAGGAACGGCCCTGATCATTGATCTGCCCTCTTTAAAAGTAAAAGAACAACGGTTTTTTGAATGGACGTTCAACGGCAAATTAAAACAGGAAGATGAAGCCATCAAGCTGATGCGTGAAACGCTGGAAGAGGCCGTTGCCCGTCATCTTGTTTCGGATGCGCCTATCGGTTTATTTCTGAGCGGCGGAATCGATTCCAGTTTATTAACACTGATTGCCAGTCATACGCAAAAAGAAAACCTGCATACACTTTCGATTGTGTTTAGTGAAAAAGCCTATTCAGAAGAAAAGTATCAACAACTGATCATTGAACAAACAGGCGCTAAGCATCAATCGTTTCTGGTAACCAAAGAAATTTTTAACCAGCAGCTGGATGATGCCATGCAAGCCATGGATCAACCTACGCTGGATGGTATCAATACTTATTTTATTTCGATGTATGCGAAAGCATACGGATTAAAAGCGGTGCTTTCGGGTTTGGGTGCCGATGAGTTATTCGGCGGCTATCCTTCGTTTCAACAACAGAAAAAAATGCAGTTTGTCGAGAAAATGCCCTCTGGCTTTTTACGTGGGCTGCAACAGTTTCCCGATCACCGTGTGCGTAAGCTGAGTTATGTGGGCTTGCAAAACAGTGCTGCTGAATACCTGAGTTACCGGGGTATTTTTACACCCGTATCGGTAGCGTCGTTACTGGATACGACTGAAAAAGAAATTGAATACGACCTGGCCGAACTGAGTGCTTATTATCCGGTGCAGGAATTGAAAAACGGGAATCGTATCAGCTGGCTGGAAACTAATTTTTATATGCAGAACCAGTTGTTGAAAGACTCTGATTTTATGAGCATGTGGCATGGTTTGGAAATACGGGTTCCGTTTTTAGATAAGGAAGTGATGTTGATGGCTGCTGCAATTGACTCCTCCATCAAGTTCAAAAAAGTACCGCCTAAATACCCGTTGGTAAAAGCATTTGAACATGAGTTGCCCGAAGCGATCTGGAAACGGAAGAAGCAAGGGTTTACGTTTCCGTTTGAAGGCTGGCTGAAAGAAAATGAATACATCCAACCGTCGAACGAAGCTGAACGACGTTTGTATAAATTGTTTCAACAAAGAAAATTATCGTGGGGCCGCTATTGGTGTGCGCTTCTGATGAACCGTTTTGAGGAACGTATTTAAGTGAAAGAACGTAAAATTTTACTGTTGCTGTTAACAGCGTTTTCTCAAACCGGCGGAATCGAAAAGTTCAACCGGGCTTTTATTAAAGCATTGGCGGATGTACGGAGCCCTTTCGGTTTCAGCAGCTCTGTTGCATCGATGTATGATGATGCAGCAGATCAATCATACAGCGGCGATCAGCCGTTTTACGGCAGCAAAGGCAATCGGCTTTCATTCGTCTGCTCTGCTTTTATAAAAGCTCTACAGCAGGATGTTGTCATTCTGGGGCATTTGAATCTTGCCTTAATCGGTGTGCTGCTTAAATTCTTTTCGCCTAAGAAAAAACTGGTGGTAGTCTGTCATGGTATTGAGGTTTTTAAACCGGTGAGCGGGCTTAAAAAAAAGGTTTTGCAACAAGCCGATCGTATTCTTGCTGTAAGTACCTATACCAAGAACCAGCTGATTGAACAGCAACAAATACCGGCAGATAAAATAACCGTCTTCCCCAATACCATCGATCCGTTTTTTCAACTGCCGGCAGCTTTCAGCAAACCTGCCTACCTCCAACAACGGTATGGCATAGCCGAAGATGAAAAAGTGATTTTTACGCTCACCCGTTTAAACAGCCAGGAAGGGTATAAGGGATACGATACATTGATCAGCGTATTACCTAAGCTCATACAACAGGGTATCCGTTTTAAATATATTCTGGCCGGTAAAGCTGATGCGGTTGAACTGTCCCGTATGCAGACATTAATAAAGAAATTACAACTCGAAGCACATGTAGTACTTCCGGGTTTTGTTGCTGATGAAGAAGTGATTGATCATTACCTGCTGGCTGATGTATTTGCGATGCCGAGTAAAGGGGAAGGTTTTGGCATTGTATATATTGAGGCGATGGCCTGCGGACTGGCAGTGATTGCCGGTAATAAAGACGGCAGTACGGAAGCTTTGCAGTTTGGTCAACTGGGCACATTGGTTGATCCGGATAATGCGGAGGAAGTAGGGGATGCGTTGGTTCGTGTATTAAAGGAGGAGCCTCAGCCTGCGAAAGTGCAAAGAGAGATGCTGGATTTTTTTTCGTTTGAAAAATTTAAGAAGAGGTTACAGCAAGTGTTTATAGAGGTTTAGGCTTCGTAGCGGGAGATCTCTCACATTTTTGGGTCCGCTGCTTCGCAGCCCCAAAAGTTCGAGATGACGTTAAAGGAGGGGCCGTTGCTTCCAAGACATAAAAGTTCGAGATGACGTTTGGGGTGTTTTTATCATGAAAAAAGTTCGTTTTATACTGGTGGGATGTGGAGCGATTGGAGAACGGCATGCCAGGCTCGCTGCAGAGAAAGGGGAACTGGTGGCGGTGTGTGATGTAGATGAACGCAAGGTAAAAGCGTTCTCGAAAACTTATTCCTGCTTCGGTTATACTTCGCTCAACGATATGTTGCAGCAGGTGGTTGCTGATGCCTTACTTGTTTGTACACCAAACGGTTTACATGCGGCACACAGCATTGCGGGTCTTCAACATCAGTTGCATGTATTGTGTGAGAAGCCCATGGCGATTACTTCGGCTGACGGGAAACGGATGATTCAAGCGGCTGTAAAAGCCAACCGTCATTTACTGATTGTGAAACAGAACCGGTTTAATCCGCCTGTTGCTGCGGTAAAAAAACTGTTACAGTCAAAAAAACTCGGGAAGATTTACAGCATTCAACTCAACTGTTTCTGGAACAGAGGTGCCAAATACTATCAGCAATCTGACTGGCGTGGTACGAAAGCGATGGATGGCGGTGTGTTGTTTACGCAGTTCAGTCATTTTATTGATTTGCTGTATTGGTTCTTCGGTGGTTTGGAGAAAGCAAAAGGTTTTGTCGCCAATGCCGGACATGCTGATGTGATTGAAATAGATGATACCGGTGTGTTCTCTTTTGTAACGGCAGCCGGTGTGCCGGGTACGTTGCATTACAGTACGAATGCCAAACATAAAAATTACGAAGGTTCCATTACCATTTTTGCTGAAAAAGCAACAGTGAAGATTGGTGGTCCTTATCTGAATACATTGGAATACCAGGAGCCGGTGCTTATTGATGTTGCCGAGCTGACTCCCGGTAACGGATCGAATCAATACAAAGGATATGAGGGGTCGATGAATAATCATGCGAAGGTGTATGATGCATTTTTGAAGGTGCTTGCCGGAAAGCAGGAGTTGTCTGTAACGGGCGAGGAGGGATTGCAGAGTGTGAAAATGATTGAGCAGTTGTATAAAGCGGCGAAGTGATTTTTGGGATTGTTCGCTTCGCTTACAATAGTTGAGCCACAGATAAACGCAAATGAACACAGATTTGATTGCGGCGCTGGGCTTGCAATGGTGGGGCTAAAAGAAAAAGAGGGGGAAGAAGGAAAAGAGGATTGTTCGCTTCGCTTACAATGGTTGAGCCACAAAGACGCAAAGACACAAAGGTGCACGAAGAAAAAAGAAATTGTTTGCGGTGCTCCCAATAGTTGAGCCACACCTGCCCGACTGAAGTCATTCAGGCGGGGATAAACGCAAATGAACACAGATTTGATTGCGGCGCTTCGCTTGCAATGGTGGGGCTAAAAGGAAAAGAGGGGAAGAAGGAAAAGAGGATTGTTCGCTTCGCTTACAATGGTTCAACACAGAGAAGAGGAGAACACAGATTTGATTTTGGTGCTTCGTAGCGGGGGATTGCTTCCTTCGTCGCAATGACGTTTGGAGAGCGATTGCGCTTCGTAACAATGACGGTACAAATAATTTCATGAACCGGTTTATACTAAAGGACATTTCTATTCGTGATGTGATCACCGGAAAAGAGGTGGTGATCATGCAGCCAAGCAACCTGTACGAATGTGTATTGGGCGATCATTGTTTTGTGGGTCCGTTTACGGAAATCCAAAAAGGAGTGGTTGTTGGTAATAACTGCCGAATCCAGAGTCATACGTTTATTTGCGAACTGGTGACCATCGGTGACGATTGTTTTATTGGTCATGGAGTGATGTTTATTAATGACACATTCAGCGATGGAAAGCCGGCAGCAGGCGATGTGAGCAAGTGGAAGAAAACAAGCATTGGTAATCATGTATCGATTGGCAGTAATGCTACGATTTTGCCTGTATCTATTTGTGACAATGTTGTTATTGGTGCCGGCTCTGTGGTTACAAAAGATATAACGGAGAAAGGAGTGTATGCGGGAAATCCGGCGAGGAAGATGAAAGATTTATGATGTTTGATGAAAGAGGCAAATGGAAAGAGGGGGCGCTGTTTATATGGTTACAAATAAATCACACTCTGTTTTGTATACAGGGGTTACTTCTGATTTACATGAGCGTACGGAACAGCACCGGACTCATTTTTATAAAAAGAGTTTTTCGGACAAGTATAATACGGAGAAGCTGGTTTATTATGCGTTGTTTGGAAGTATTGAGGAGGCAATAGTCCGGGAGAAAGAAATTAAAAAGTGGAGGAGGGAAAAGAAAGAGGCCTTGATCAATTCGATAAATCCGGAATGGAGAGATTTATGGGAGGATATAAAGGATTGGTAGGTGAGTACTTCGTAGCGGGAGATCTCTCACTTTTGGGTCCGTTGCTTCGCAACCCCAAAAATTCGAGATGACGTTGACGGGAGGGTTCGCTGCTTTGCAACCCCAAAAGTTCGAGATAACGTTTGGAGAGGTATGTGTGCAAGGGAAGCTTTTTTAAAACAGTTATTATTACTTATGAGTCATTTGAACGATACAACTGAACAGTGGGATTTAGAAATCAAGCCGCAGGCGGGGTTGTTTGATCTGAATTTAAAAGAAGTGTGGAGGTACAGGGATCTGCTGGTGCTGTTTGTGCGCAGAGATTTTGTGGCGCAGTACAAGCAAACCATTCTCGGCCCGGTGTGGCATCTTGTGCAGCCGGTGTTAACCACACTTACTTTTTTGCTGGTGTTTCATTCCATTGCAGGTATTAAAACCGATGGGATTGAACCTGTACTGTTCTATATGAGCGGTATTACCATCTGGAACTATTTTTCCACCTGTTTAACTGCTACATCGAATACGTTTGTGGCCAATGCGCATATTTTCGGCAAAGTGTATTTTCCCCGGCTGGTGTTGCCGCTGAGTGTGGTGTTATCGAATATTGTAAAACTGGGTATTCAGTTCGGTTTACTGTTGGTTGCCATGCTGTGGTTTGCCTTGTTTAAAAACCAACCGTTGCAGTTAGGCTGGCACAATTTACTTATCCCGGTTATTGTTGTGTTGATGGCGGGGATCGGTTTGGGGCTGGGTATTATTATTTCATCACTCACCACCAAGTACCGGGATTTTACCGTGCTGATCAGTTTTGCTGTGCAGCTGCTGATGTATGCGACCCCTGTTGCCTACCCGTTATCGTTTTTAACTGCGAGTAAATATGGAGGATTTGTTATATGGAACCCCTTAAGTGCCGTAGTTGAAGGGTTCCGTTACGCTTTATTTCATACGGGCAGCTTTAACTTGCAGTCGTTAGGTTACAGTGCGATGTTTATGCTGCTGGTACTTGTGATCGGTGCATTTCTGTTCAGCAAGGTGGAGCGGACGTTTATGGATACGGTCTGATTTTTGCCGGTTGTTGATCCGCTCATTTAACCTTACCAGGAAATTTGAGTAGAACAAACCGCATGAAAAAAATCGTTGCTTATTTTACCGGCATTTATCATAGTCCAAGGCACTTACTGCTGCATGTTTTGTTTCTGCTTACCATCGGTTTTTTATACCTGGAGCGCCAGCATGAGGACACGCTATATCATAATATTATCCGGGCTACCAAGGCCAATCATCCACAAGCCCAAAGCGATACCGTTTATATCCGCCGCCTGATGCATACCATCAATACCATGATGTATAACCGCCTGGCTGTATTTAATAATACTGAACAACTGAGTTTAAAAAACAAGTTGTTTAATTCGGTGGATGCAGACCTGATGTACGGACATGGAGCCTGTGGTGGTTTTTCGAAAGTACTGAGCCGCTCCCTTCAGTTATCGGGCTACCGGGTACGGATCGGTCAGATGAAAGTGAACGGATTGTATGGCGGGCATATTATTGTGGAAGTTTTTTTACCGGAACAGCAACGCTGGGCTGTGATTGATCCGTTGTTTTTATTAACCTTTCCCAGTAAGAAAGACGGAGGTTGGGCTGATTTTGCCGAGATCAAACAGCAATGGCCGTCTTACAGCCAGCTTGTACCCGCCGATTACAACAGTGCTTATAGTTATGAGGATATCCGTTACGCCAACTGGGAGAAAATTCCGGTGGCCGGCAAACTGATGTACCGCAGCCTGGCACTGCTATTAGGCGAGGAAAAAGCAAGCGGCATCAGTATACGACCTTACCTGTTAAACAAATATGCAGTATGGCTGAAGATGGTGGGCTTGTTTTATATTGTGTTTTGTGTGATCAGCTACAGGCGTTTTTCAAAACAAAGTGTTATCCGCAGAAACAGAGTTGCTGCTGCAAATCCCTAATTTTTTGTGCCCGACTGCATTGTAAATTTTTGTCCTACGGGGATGGTACCTACCAGCCGCCACACGCCACATGTACCTGTACAGGTACAGCAAATAGTGGAAGAAGTGCATGCTGCTTATGAGGTTGGCATCAGCATCGCTCATTTGCATGCCCGTAATGCTGATGAAAGCCCAACCAGCAAACCGGAAGTATACCAGGCTATCATGGAAGGTATCCGGAAACATTGTCCCGATCTGTTGCTTTGTCTTACTACTTCGGGCCGTAACGCCAAAACATTTGAAGAACGTTCGGCGGTGATTGAACTGCAACCCGATCTGTGTTCGCTTACACTCAGCTCGCTTAATTTTTTGCAGCAGGCTTCTATGAATGCGCCTGATATGATCCAGGCACTGGCTGAAAAAATGCGGCAGTACGGGGTGCATCCCGAACTGGAATGTTTTGATATGGGCATGATCAATTATGGCCGCTACCTGATCGATAAAGGAATTATACAGGGGCCGTTTTACTGGAACCTGTTGTTTGGCAATATTGCCGGTATGCAGGCCGAGCTTACGCAAATGGGGAATGCCATCCGTGAAATCAAGAGCATTGAAGCAGCGCAACATTTTATCGCCCTTGGCGGTATTGGCACCAATCAACTGCAGGTAAATTCAATTGCCATTGCATCGGGGTACGGCGTACGAGTTGGACTGGAAGATAATATCTGGTTCGACCGAGACCGCAGCATACCTGCCAGCAATCTTGCTTTGCTGCAACGCATCCATCAACTGTTGGAGCTGCATGAGCGGAAGGTAATGCCCTCCCGTGTATTGGGCGAAAAAGGGTTTTACAATCATGTTGTACATACTCGGTAAAAGCGAAGGCTACCTGTCTTTTTTACTGGAAACCATCGGGCAGCAGGGGTTTACAACCGCTATGCTTGTCAACAATCAAACTGTTCCGCCAATATATCCCTACAACAATGCATTGGTGGAATTAACCGAAACGGATGAAGAAGGATTTGCCCAACGCCGAGAACCTGCCCAACTGGTATTGGGAGCAGGTAAACCCAAAACCCGGAAAAAGATCGTTACTCATTTTCTTCCGCAGTTACAGGAAACCGATGCCTGGGTGAATATTGTTTCGGCAAAAGCAACCATCGCTTCAACGATAAACATGGGTAAGGGCTTATATATTGAACCCGGTGTGGTTGTATCGGCACACAGCCAGATCGGTGATTTTGTTTTTCTCAACCGGCAATCCAGTGTTGGCCATCATACCTGCATTGAACCGTTTTGCAGCATTATGCCCGGCACGCATATCGCCGGTTTTTGTACAATCGGTGCCGGAACTATGATTGGCATGGGGACGGTGGTATTCGACGGGGTAAAGATCGGCCGCAACTGTATCATCGGCGGCGGCAGTGTGGTCACCAAAGATATTCCCGAAGGTGTTGTTGCTTTTGGCAATCCCTGTAAACCGGTAAAAGCACTTGCAGCGCATGATCTTGTTATCTAAACCGGCTGTTTTACCCGGCGACAGCAGCTTGCTGCAGGAAGCGTTTCAGCACATGCAGCAGGGATTGTTCAACGGGGCAATTACCGCTTGTGAATCGCATTTGCAGGAACAATACCGTACAACTGCGTTTCTTACACCCAGCTGTACGGCTGCGCTGGAAATGGCTGCACTTACCTTGCAGCTGCAGCCCGGCGATGAGGTGATTCTTCCTTCCTACACCTTTGTGGGATCGGTGACACCGTTTATAAAACAGGGTGTAACCGTTCGGTTTGCAGACAGTATGGCCAGCCATCCGAATGTGGATATTGAGAGCATCCGGCAAAAAATAACGGTCCGGACAAAGGCGATTGTTGTGGTGCATTACGGTGGTGTTGCCTGCGATATGGAGGCACTTCTATCACTGGCTGCTGAAACCGGTATTCCTGTAATAGAAGATGCGGCCCATTGTATCGGTGCCAAACACAACCATCACTATCTTGGAACATTGGGAACATTGGGTACCCTGAGTTTCGACAGCCAGAAAAATATCAGCTGTTTACAAGGCGGTGCTTTGTTTGTAAACAATCCATCCTGCCTGACGGCAGCTGAAACTGTACGGTATAACGGCACAAACAAGGCTGCTTTTTTACGCAAAGAAGCTGCACGGTTTGAATGGATCGGCAAAGGGGGGAATTATGAGATCAGCAATATCAATGCTGCCGTGCTGCTGGGGCAGTTAAAACGTACAGCCGCTATTACCGAACAACGGTTACTGCTTTGGCATCAATACGCTACTGCTTTGTCAGCACTGGCGGAAAAGGGGCTTCTTCAGTTACCGATAATTCCTGCCTATGCCCAACACAATGCGCATGTGTTTTATGTGCTGTTGAACGATGCAGAAGAGCGAAACCGTTTTATTGCTTTTCTGCAAACACAGGGTATACAGGCGCTTTTCCATTATCTTGCTTTGCATCGCTCGCCGTACATGGAGGCACAGGCAATACAGGATCATTTACCCCATGCAGATGCGTTTGAACAACGGCTGGTGCGCCTGCCCCTGCATACACAATTGAGCAACGAAGAACAGCAACAGGTTATTAAAGCCATCTATACTTTTTTTGAGCAACGCTACTGATATACGGCCCCTTATTTCGGTTTGTACGGTAACGTACAACCAGGCCAACTATATTGCACAGTGCATCGAGAGTGTACTGATGCAGCAAACTGATTTTGCGTGGGAGCTGATCATTGGTGATGACGGATCGACCGACGGAACAAGTGCTATCTGCCAACAGTATGCAGCGGCACACCCTCGCCGCATCCGTTACTATTACCGTAGCCGTGAAGGAAGGCCGCCACTATCGCCGGATGTTTATCCCAACCGGTATAACCTCGTGGAAACATTTAAAGCTGCCAACGGAGCGTATATTGCCTGGCTGGATGGGGATGATTATTACACCGATGTACAGCAGCTGCAAAAAGTAAAGGATTTTTTTACCGCCCACAGCGACTGTACGATTGTGTTTACCGATGCGCATGATGTGGATGCGGAAGGGAAGTTTCTGTTTGACCCCACGTATAATGTGCGCCGCAACCTGTACCCGAACGATTTGATTTTTCACGGTCCCATCACCAGTTCGCTGGTATTTCAACAAGCAGCCGTTGCTACTTTGCTGCAGCAACAGATCATCTGGAAGGTGCCGGCACTCGACCAGTTTCTGATGGCGGTGCTGAGCTGTAACAGTTATATGGGTTATGTGGCCACAGCGCCTGTGAGTTACCGTTACCATGGTGCCAACCTCATGCATGCGAAAAACATGCGGCGGTATTACCGCAGTACGCTGGGTAATGCGTTGGCGATGTACAAAGTATTACAGCAAAACTGTGTGCAGGTGATCCGTAAACGGATCCTGATCGCCAGCCGTACCAATTTAAAATATAACCTGCAGCATTTTGACAGCCGCAGTTTGTATGCCTGTCTGCAGCAAACAGCGAGCTACATCAAACAATCGGGCGACTGGAAATTTTTTATCGATTTCTGGAATACGAAACTGTTGTATCAACGGAGCCGTTAAGCAAAATGCCGGCAGGCTTGGCTGCCAATTGTGCGTTTTTTTTAAATGATTCTCTAAAACTATCCGTCTGACGGGCAAGGCCCGTACCGACGAATTTCTACATATGAGCAATACAGTTATTAAAGTTGAAAACCTGAGCAAGCAATACCGTTTGGGGCAGGTAAGTACGGGCACCATCAGCCACGATGTAAACCGCTGGTGGCATAAAGTGCGTGGCAAGGAAGATCCGTATTTGAAAATCGGGGAAGCGAACGATCGTACTACCACCGGCAGCAGCGATTATGTGTGGGCTTTGCGTGATATTAACTTTGAAGTAAAGCAGGGCGAAGTGCTGGGTATTATTGGCCGTAATGGTGCCGGTAAAAGTACTCTGCTGAAATTACTAAGCCGTACTACGGCCCCCACTACCGGCAGCATCAAAATTAAAGGACGTGTAGCCAGTTTGCTGGAAGTAGGTACCGGTTTCCACCCCGAACTGAGCGGCCGTGAAAATATTTACCTCAACGGTGCCATATTGGGTATGACGAGGCAAGAAATTACCCGCAAGTTTGATGAGATTGTTGCCTTTGCAGGCGTGGAGCGTTATATAGATACACCGGTTAAACGTTACAGCAGCGGTATGTATGTGCGGCTGGCTTTTGCTGTGGCTGCACACCTTGAGCCGGAGATTTTAATTGTGGATGAAGTACTGGCTGTGGGTGATGCCGAGTTTCAGAAAAAGTGTATTGGTAAAATGAAGGATGTGAGTGAGAAGGATGGAAGAACAGTGCTGTTTGTGAGTCATCAAATGGGCACAATTGCTCAATTATGTACAGAATGTATTCTTTTAAGAAACGGTCAACTATTTGCTTCCGGGAAGCCAGAGGAAGTAATTGATAGTTATTTGTTATCAGGACAAAACAACACTTTGTTTTATAAAGAAGACAATTTGAGTAAAACAAAAAAGATATGGTTAGAACAAGTTTCAACGATGAATAATAAAGGAGAACGTACTGATCAGTTTACAGTTGATGAAAATATTTTGCTTGAATGTATTTCTAAAGCAGATGTAATAGACGAAAATGTTCAATTATCAGTTACTCTTCAGGACAAATATGGATACTATATATCAACTTCTGTTTTCGATTATAAAGATTTACCTGGCAGTTATAATGAAAAGAAATTTTTCATCCAGATGCCATCCGGTATAATAGCGCCTAATTCCTATTACTTTCGAATTGCTTTATTTAAAGCTGGGGGATATGTATATGATTTAGTAGAGAATATTTGCCCTGTGAAAGTAAATGATACAGGCGGAAGTTTAGCTGCTTATGAAGGAACGAATTATGGACATACTTTGATGGACATAAAGATTAAGAATGTAATCTAATATGATAAAGAAAATAATTAAACGATTACTTGGGATAAATACCCCTGCTCCACAAGTAAATCCCTTAGAAGATTTAAGACAAAATGGAAACCTAATTATTGGCGAAAACTGCAATATTGAGAACTTTAGAATTTTTAAATATACCCTAGACAAGGAGTTTTGTAATGTAGAAGTTGGCAAAGATTGTTTTTTGGAAAATAATATTATGCTTTACGGAACAAAATCAAAAGTGAAAATTGGAGACAGAGTTTATTTAGGACCAAATACAAATATTAATTGCAGAGAGGCAATTGAAATCGGAGATGATGTAATGTTTTCTTGGGGCTGTACCATTATGGATACAAATGCCCATTCGCTATTTTCATCAGAAAGGTTAAATGATGTTGTAAATTGGAAAAAGGGGTGGGAATATAAAGATTGGTCTGTTGTGGAATCTAAAAAAATTATAATTGGAAATAAGTGCTGGATTGGATTTAATTCAATTATTGTAAAAGGAGTAGTTCTTGGAGAGGGGTGCATCGTTGCATCAGGAAGTGTAGTTACAAAAAGTTTTGAACCATACAGTGTAATTGGAGGTAATCCAGCGACATTCATTAAAAAAACAACTTGATAATGTTGATTAATTTCTACAGAAAATTGAAATGGGTATTTAAAAATTACAATGAAATTGGATTTGATAAAAAGCTTATTTCAAATGCCACACAAATTATGCCTTCGCATTTTTTGGGGCCAATTACTTACAATACTGACAGCCTAGTTACAAGTAATAATTGCGATTTTATAAAGGAAGAAAGGTTTGCAAAAGCATATCAAGCTGCATTAAATACAAATCCTTGGGAAGGGTTTACTTTACAGTGGCGTGTTTATATAGTGTGTTGGCTGGCAGATAAGGTTAAAAATCTTGAAGGTGATTTTGTTGAGTGTGGTGTAAATACAGGCGCATATTCAAGAGCTATTGTTGATTATATTGACTTTAACAGTCTTGGAAAAACTTTATATCTTTTTGATACTTTCAGCGGATTGGATGCAAAGCAAATAACTGCAAGTGAGCAAAAAGCGGGTATTGCAGATTATATTGGAAATTACAAAGATGTATATCAACAAGTAAAGGATACGTTTTCACAATTTAACGTACAAATTGTGAAAGGCAGGGTACCCGATACGCTTGAAGCTTGCAAGTCGGAAAAGATTTGTTACTTATCTATTGACATGAATGTAACAGAACCAGAAATTGCAGCTGCAAATTATTTCTGGGATAAGGTCGTAAGAGGAGGAGTTATTATACTTGATGATTATGGCTTCCCTCCACATATAAATCAAAAAATTGCATTCGACGCATTTGCAAAAGAGAAAGGCGTAAGTATTTTAACTCTTCCAACTGGACAAGGGATAATTATCAAATAAGGAAAACTTGAACATTTTAATCATCGGTTCTGAAGGGTTTATCGGAAGCCACTGCGTTTCCTTTTTTTTAGAAAAGGGAGCCACTGTAACAGGAGTAGATTTAACTGCTACAGCAAGGGCGGTTGGTTATAATTATATTCCGCATACAACAGGCACAGGGTATAATGCATTGTTTGCAGAGAAGCAATTTGATGCATGCATCAACGCATCGGGCAATGGCAGCGTGCCTGTGTCTATTCAAGATCCTTTATTTGATTTTACGGCTAATTGCAGCGAGCCTGTTGCGTTGCTCGAAGCAATACGTATTAACAACCCGACTTGTAAACTGATTCAGCTTTCGAGTGCAGCAGTATACGGCACACCCGCAACATTGCCTGTAAAGGAAAACAGTGCATTGCAGCCACTATCGCCCTATGGCTGGCATAAATTATTATCGGAGCAGTTGTGTAAAGAGTATGTGCAGCTGTATGGTTTATCTGTTGCAGTAGTAAGGCCATTTTCGGTATATGGTCCGGGTTTACGCAAACAGTTGCTGTGGGATATTTTTCAGCGTACCCAGCAATCCGATGTACTTGAACTGTGGGGTACCGGAAACGAGAGCCGTGATTTTATTTATATCGCCGATTTAATGAATGCCTTTGCAGTAATACTGGAAAAGGCAGCTATGCAAGGCGAAGCCTATAATCTTGCAAGTGGTGTTGAAACCCGCATTTGCGATGTAGCAACCGAACTATGCAGTTTAATTAGACCACATATACAGCTTGGTTTTAACGGAGCCGTGCGTGCAGGCGATCCGCTTAACTGGCGTGCATCGATTGAAAAAATAAGTGCCTTAGGGTTTACTCCGCAAACAACATTAAGTGAAGGGTTACAACAAACGGTAACCTGGATGAAGCAAGTGTAATGATGAAACCTGAATTGGTTTTTATAAGTCAGCATGCGGTAGGTGGTGTACAGAGTTATATCTATAATCTGTTGCAACAGGATACAGAAGATTTTTTCAGTAAACAATGGCTATTGCTTGATGATGTATTTAATAATAACCCACGACCGCAGAAGCCATTTGATACCGGCTGTGAACAAGTGTTTCATTACAGGAGTGATGTTGCCCTGTTTCATATAACTGCAGCATTGCAAAAACATATCAGCAATAATCCGGGTTTTGTATTTGCCAGTTTTCCAACAGAGCTTGCAACGTTGCATATGTACCGTCGTAAGAATAAAACAATCGGATTTATCTGTCACGATGAGTTTTTTTTGCAGTATGCAAAGACTTACGATTTTTTAATTGATGTTTTCGTTGCACATAACCCTTATTTTGTAACAGCGTTAAAAGCATTATTGCCGCATCGTTTACATGATATTTATTATTTGCCCTACGGAATAAACATCGACAACAGCATAAATACATTAAACACATCTGATGCCTTAAGGCTGATTGTTATTGCCCGAATGCAAAAGGCAAAAGGGGTACTTGATATTCCAACACTTACAGAAAAGTTATACCAGCGGAATGTTGATTTTACACTTACAATGGTTGGTGATGGCCCAGAACGGGATGGATTGCAGCAAGTTTTAGGCGACAAACCGAATATTACATTTGCCCAGCCGGCAACCGGCGCCGACTTAATGCAATTGGTGCAGCAACATGATGTGTTTGTATTACCGTCTTATCTGGACGGGATGCCTGTTTCATTAATGGAAACAATGACCTGCGGGTTGGTGCCGGTGTTAAGTGATTTCAATCCCGGTATTCATGAAATTATTACGGACGACAAAGGTTATGTTTTGCCAAAAGGGGATATGCAAGCATTTGCAGAAGTAATTGCAACCCTGGATCAAAACAGAACACTGCTTTCTGCATTAAGACAGCAAGTTCTTACTTATGCACGCACACAATTTGATGGTGCAGAAAGAGCAAAAGATTATTATCGTTTTTTTAAACAGTACAGCCAGTTGAAAAAGCCAGTACGTTTTAAGTATATCCGTTATGGGCGTTTAATTGATCATCCGGCTGTACCAAGGTTTGTTCATAAAAATTATTACAGAGGTATACAGCTGCTGAATAAGCTGAAAGGAAAATAACGATGCGCTTACTCATCATCAGTACAATGAAAGGCTTCAGCTGGGGCGGTAGCGAAGAGTTGTGGTATGCAACGGCCCAACAGGCATTGGCCGATGGTTACGAAGTTGAAGTAGTTGTTATGCAAAATGAGCCTTTGCATGCTAAGCTTATTGCATTACAGCAGAAGTTGCCGGTTACAATTATTGCCGAGCGGCAAATTGTGTTACCTGCTTTGTGGAAACGAATACTTTTTAAACTAAGCGGTAAGGCATTGCCAATAACAGAAACCGACCGGTTTGCTTTTTTAAACCAACGCAGTTACGATGTACTTCTGGTAAGCCAAGGAAGTGCAGTAGATGCAGCACATATGCCCGATCTTGCACGCTTTCTGCAGCATACCCAATTGCCGTATGTTATCGTCAATCATTTGGTGAGCGATGATCTGTTTTTGAACGATGCACAACGGGTTCTTTTGCAACAGATTTTTGCAAAAGCGAAGCAGTTGTGTTTTGTATCGGCACAAAACCGGAACGAGTTTGAGCGGAAACTTTTGCTTTCGATGCAGGATGCAGTGCTGGTTAAAAATCCGGTTAACCTGCAGCAAAAAGAAATACTCGCCTGGCCACAAGGCGATACTGCAACAATGGCTGTAGTAGCAAGGCTCGATGCAAACCATAAGGGGCACGATCTGTTGCTGGCTGTATTGCAACAACCGCAATGGCATGAGCGTAATTATCTACTGCATATTTACGGAACAGGTCCGCACGAAAATTACCTGCGAGAGCTGATAGGGTTTTATGGTTTAGGACAGAAAGTGAAATTGATGGGTCATTGCAGTGATATAAAACAAGTATGGCAGCAAAATCAGCTATTGCTGCTTACTTCCCGCACCGAAGGGCTGCCATTAACCATTATTGAAGCCATGTTGTGCGGACGAGCAGTGGTTACAACCAATGTTGGCGATAGTGCTGTTTTAATTGAAGAGGGTAAAAACGGCTGGGTAGCAGAAAGTGCAACCGTACAACATATAGCCGATGCGCTGGAAAAAGCGTGGCAGGCGAAGGCGCACTGGCAAGAGGCCGGCGTTGCTGCTTATGAAAAGGCAAGAGCATTTGTTGATCGGGAACCGGGGAAAACGTTATTGAATATTATGCAGCAAAGTCTGTAGTAAAAAATATGGATCAAAAAGAACAAGCTGGTTTTTACCCACAACTTGACAGTTTACGAGCAATAGCTGTTTTACTGGTTATAATTTCACATTGGTTTGCAAGCGAACATTTTTTAAACAGATATACAGCCAATGGCATACTAGGCGTTACGTTGTTTTTTGTTCTGAGTGGTTTTTTAATTACCGGTATTTTATTAAAGAGTAAAACAAAAGTCGAAGCTGGCGGGTCGGCGGGTGTTGCTTTTAAAGTGTTCTATATACGAAGGTCGTTACGCATCTTTCCCGTGTATTATTTGCTACTCCTTGTGCTACTCGTTTTTAATATCTCATCCATAAGGGAAAGTTTCTGGTGGCATTTTTTCTATGGGTCTAATTTTTATTTCTGGATCAAAGGAGCATTTGCCGGCTCCTTGTCACACCTGTGGAGTTTAGCCGTAGAGGAACAGTTTTACCTTGTGTGGCCAGCCGTAATTCTTTTGGTGCCACGCCGCTATCTTACAGCTGTGTTGCTTTTTGGTGTTTTAACCGGCGTGTTATTTCGGTTAGTAATTGTTACAGAAGCATCAGATATGGGGCGTTTATTAATGCCCGGCAGCCTTGATTCGTTTTGTATAGGCGGATTGCTGGCATATGGCAGAAACGACGGGAAACGTTGGTATAAATACTACGTCGGTAAGCAGCAATGGTTTGTTTTAATGGCTTTTGTTTTGCTGGCTTTAGTTCATCTTCCTGCTTTTCGTTTGTTTACAGCTGCTCAGTTCTCAGCTTTTTATTTATTGCTGATTTCGATAGCATTTGGGGTGCTGATTAACCGGGTTGCCTATATGGTTGAAACCCCTGTTTTGAAACAGGTTCTCAATAATAAAGTACTGCTCTACATAGGAAAAATAAGTTACGGCGTGTATCTGTTCCACAACCTAATCCCCTACTTCTATGGTGTTGAACTTCCTGGCTTACCGGCAGCCTTATCGTTGTACATTATTCAGTTTTTACGGTTGCTGGTATTGTTAGCATTGGCCTCTTTTTCATGGTTTTTAATCGAGAAGCCAATATTGTCGTTAAAAAAGCGTTACAGCTTTGTATGAAACTAACTCCTATCCTTATCCTGACCCTTTTTGCTGTTTCGTGTACCCGTGAGGAAAGCGGAAAACAGCCTGCTGCACAAATAGCTTACGATATTTTTCCTGTAATTGGTCAATCGAATACCTATAATGGTGCAGGTTTTAACCCGGAATTGGATAAAACTGATACCCGCATCAAGCAATTGGGGAGGTTTGGTGATAACAATTACAAAATAATTGATGCCAAAGATCCATTAGAACATCATACTATCGTCAGGAATTGTAATGGGTTTGCCATGACTTTTGCGTTTAACTATTTGCAAAACTATTGGGAAGCTAACAGGCAGATATTGCTGATACCGGGGGCAAAAAACAACAGTTCGTTCAGAAATTACGAGTGGCGTAAAGGAGATACATTGTATAATGACCTTGTACGAAGAGTTAAATATGTGTTGGAAAAATATCCGGGCAGTAAGGTAAAAGGATTTTTATGGCACCAAGGAGAAGCTGATATTTATTGGGGCCGTTACTATACGCAATTACTAGACAAAATGATTACAGATATGCGAAGGGATATTGCCGGAGCGAAGGGCGATTCGATTCCATTTATTTTAGGCGGTTTTGTTCCTTACTGGGTTGAAAAGTATCCCATTGCTAAAATTACCGATTCTGTTATACGTGAAACTCCTTCACGAATAATGTATACAGGCTTTGCAAGCCCACAAGAGCCTTTTGTTATTACAAAGCCCGATAATAGTATTGATGATATTCATTTCGATGCAAACGGGCAGCGAATTATGGGCCTAAGATATTTTAAAGCATATCAGCAGATAAAGAACTAAGTCTAAATGATCCCGTTTTCAATTATTGTATGCACTCACAACCCTAGTGAGTATATTTTTAAGCGTCTTTTATTTGCTATTTCAAAGTTTGCAGGAAAAGGTAACGACTATGAGGTTTTATTGGTTGATAACAACTCCAGAAATTATATAGGCTCAAATGATTATGTGAAAGCTTTCGTTACAAATCCGTTAAACAATGCACGAATTTTAGTTGAGGCGAATCCAGGGCTAACCTCTGCAAGATTGAAAGGAATTGCTGAAGCTCAATATGATTGGTTGGTTTTTTTTGATGATGATAATGAACCTGATGAAGATTATTTAACTTCTTGCAACTCAGTTATTGTTCAAAATAAAAATGTTTGTGCATGGGGGCCGGGAATTGTAGAAGTTGAATACTTAAAAAAAAACATTGCGGCTTGGTTTGAAGTAAATAAGCAATACTATCAGGAAAGCTTGATTGAAAAAGTTTTATTTGACAATCAAACAGAGTGGTGCAGTTGTTATCCCAATGGAACCGGTTTAGTGATAAGAAAAGATGTAGCACTTGCATACAAAGGGTTAATTGATAAAGGCGAACTTACCCTATCAGATCGTATAGGGAAAAGTCTTGTAAGTGGAGGAGATACTCAGCTGGTATTATGTGGAATAAAACTTGGCTATTATGCTGGCGTTTCTCCTCAGTTAAAATTAAATCATTTGATAGCCGAAAATAAAATTAACCTTAAGTACTTGCTTAGACAAGCTTATATGACGGCCAGTTGTTATGTTAAAGCGTTCAATGAAATTAATTTCGCAAACAGGCAGATTCCAATTACACTTGAAGGAAACTATCGGCTTATTAAAATTTTTTATTACACTTGTCGTCTTCACTTGTTTCAAGTAAGCTTAAAGGACTTTTTGTTGCGCTTGTATACAAAACTTGGCGAAGTAAATGCAAGGTACTATGCAAATAACAGCAATAGCAAACCTATACTTTTGAGATTGTTTGAAAAGTTTATTAATGTTTAATACCCCGGTACTTCTCATCGTTTTTAACAGGCCAGACACTACCAAAGTAGTTTTAGATGCATTACAATCTGTAAAGCCACAAATGCTTTTCATTGCATGCGATGGTCCTAGACCTAATAACGTAGCTGATGAAAATCTTGTAAATGAAGTGCGTTATTTATGCAACGAAATCAGTTGGAAATGTGAAGTGAAAAGGCTGTATCAAAATGAAAATCTCGGTTGTTCAAAGGGGCCCAGAAATGCCATTGACTGGTTTTTTTCACATGTGGAGGCAGGTATTATTTTAGAGGATGATTGTTTGCCCAGTCCTGATTTTTTCACTTATTGTGAAACACTTCTTGAATATTATAAAAATGACGAACAGGTTTTAAATATTTGTGGCTCTAATATGGGTTATAATAAGGTTGATGATTCCGGGTATTTCTTTTCACGGTTTATGAATATGAGTGGTTGGGCAACCTGGCGTCGGTCGGCAAGGGCAATTGATTATGAGCTAAACAGTTGGAAAAAAGTTCGACATCCACTTTGGCAAGCGTATAAAATGCTCAGACAGGGAGTTTTTGACACCGATATTAACTGGTATAAATATTGGCGAGATAAGTTTGATAAAACAGTAACCACCGAACAAATCAGCTGGTGGGACTGGCAATGGATCTACTATCAACTCCGAACTAAAAAGCTTTCGATCATTCCAAATAAAAATCTAGTAACAAATATTGGATTTAATGCCAGTGCTACCCACACAAAAGATGCAAATAATCCTCTTGCCAACATACCTGCGGAGTCTATTAAATTTCCGTTGGTGCATCCGGACAGGAAGATGCCAGATTTTGATTACGAAGAATACGCTGTTAAGTGGGTTTGGTGTTACCATAAACGTCTGCCTACTCTTTTTTATATCAAGCAATTTATTTCCCGATTGATTGGACGATCATGAGTGAGCAATTCCCTAAAATATCCATCGTTACTGCCTCCTATAACCAGGGGCAGTTTATTGAAGAAACGATCCGAAGTGTACTCGATCAACACTATCCCAACCTGGAGTATATTATTATTGATGGTGGCAGTACCGATAACTCTGTTGACATCATCAAAAAATACCAACAGCATTTTACGTATTGGGTGAGTGAAAAAGATAAGGGGCAGGCGAATGCGATTAATAAAGGGTTGCAATTATGTACCGGTGACATTTTTAACTGGTTGAACAGTGATGATTATTTAGAGCCGGGAGCTTTGCATAAAATAGCTGCAGCATTTGCCGATGAGCAGGTGCAGATGGTGGCAGGCAAGGTGCGTAATTTTTCAAGCACGGAAGAGGAGATCATCCCCAATCAAAACTTATCTGCCAAAGGATTGATGTGTTGGGAACCAGGCGTCAAATTTGTACAGCCGGGTGTGTGGATGCGGAGAGCGTTGATTGAACAATGCGGTGGTATTGATGAACAGTTTCATTATGCGTTCGACTGGGATCTGTATATCCGTTACCTGTATTGTTTCCCCAACGTAAAAGAACTGGATGAGCTGCTGGTGCATTTCCGTTTGCATGAAAACTCAAAAACACAATCGTTAAGCGAACGGTTTACGGTTGAAGAGCGAAAGATTATTGAAAAAATTTATGCTTTGCCCGCCTTCAGTAAGCTGCATGATACCTGCGATTATAAAATACAGAAAACAAAGTGGACGGAATTTTTGTCGGAGCTATCGAAGAAGGAGGAGTCTTTTTTAAAGAAGGTATTGACAACAGTGAATAAGATGGGGGCTTTTCCACGGGTAAGTTATACGAGGCAAACGGCGGGGGCGGTGAGGGCGTTTTGGGAGGGGAGGGAGATATAAGTGATTGCGGCGCTACGCTTGCAAGGAAGAAATAGATTCACAGATTACGCAGATGGGATGGATTAACACAGATTTGATTGAAGCGCTTTGCTTGCAATGAGTTTGATTGTGTTGATTTAAATACGAATGAACAATCGTGTTCACATACAGGATCAACAGGAAAAGCCATTGATTGTATGGCAGGCACACGAGGGAAACCTGAGTGGTGCCAATATTGCCATGCTGGAATATATTGATGCCTTACAGGATACGTATCGTTCGCATGTGATTTTGCCACACGAAGGAAGTATGCGCCGAGCACTTACTGAACGACATATACCCCTGAGCATTCTTCCGCAGTATGGTTGGGCCGGAACAATTGCTGCAGGTTCTTTTGTTAAACGGATCAAGCGTTTTATACGCACCCGTATTGCTTTGAAAGCGATTGAAGGATTGCTGCAGCAATCAAAGGCTGCACTTGTTTGTACCAATACGCTGGTTCCGTTTGTTGCTGCCAAGGCTGCGTACAAGCTGGGTTTGCCGCATGTATGGTGGATACACGAGTACGGCGAAGAGGATTTTGGTTTCAGCATTGGAAATGGCAATGCTTCAAATGCATATGCGAACATGCAGCAATGGAGTAAACTCATTATTTGCAATTCCGATGCTGTTACGAAAAAATTCAGAACGTTATTGCCTGCTGTTCCGGTAGAGCGGATTTATCAGCCGGTGAGCTGGCGTGTATCTGCGCAGCAGCCTGCAGCCACCGAAGCGGAGTACCTGATGTTTGGACAAATTGTTGCTTCCAAAGGTCACCCGGAGGTACTGGAGGCAATGGCGTTGAGTGCAAAAGAGGGCCATCGGGTTCAGTTGCATATTAAAGGACCTTGTGAAGACCCTGTTTACTTAAAGCGTTTACATCAATTGATTGCCACGCATGGGTTAACTGAACAAGTGAAAATTGAAACAGGATTTTTTGTAAAGGAAGAGGAGATGCCGAAGTATAAGGTGTTGCTTGTAGCTTCCCGTTCAGAAGCATTTGGACGTGTGATTGTAGAAGCCAACAAAGCAGGATTACGTGTAGTCGTGAGAAACAGTGGCGGTGCACCCGAGTTGGTGAATGAAACAAACGGGTTGCTCTACACAACAACGGAAGAATTGAGTGCTATCTTCAGCGGAAAAACAATGCTGCCCGATACGGGGATCCGCTTCAATTATAATGAGGCAACAGAATTGCAGCGACTGCATCATCTCTTAGCAAGTATTTCATGAGTACAGGACAACCTCTTTTTACAGTAGCCACCATTACGTACAATTCGGGTAAATGGGTGAGCCAGGCTATTGAAAGTATTTTATGTTCTTCGTATACTGATTTTGAATTGTTGATTGCTGATGATTGCTCAACCGATAATACGTGGTCTGTTATACAACAATATAACGATGTAAGAATTAGGGCATGGAGGAATGAACAAAATCTGGGTGAGTATTCAAACCGCAACAAAGTTTTAAGAGAAGCAAAAGGAAAGTTTATTATTTACATTGATGGGGATGATCTTTTATACAAAGATGCATTAGCACGTTTTGCAAACTACCTTACTGCTTTTCCGGAAGCAAAAGGGGTGTGGGGCGTTTATCCTGTTTATTTCGATTTTGTAGTAATGCCCTATCTCTTTAGTGCGGCACAACTTACACGACTGAATTTTTTAAGTAACTATCCTGTTACAGTTGTTGGTTTTGCAGAAACACTATTTTCAGTAGAAGCGTTGCTGGAAACGGGAGGCTTTGACGAACGTTTTGCTATTGGTGATACATATATCAAACGAAAGTTCGCTTTGTTTTATCCTGTTGTACTGGCCACTGCCGGCTTCGCTTACTGGCGTCAATATCCTGAGCAGGCAAGCAACCGAGTACGTAGTTTTTATAAACAGCTGATTGAAAATTATCAGATAGACAAGGAACTGTTATGGAGCAGCGAACTTCCACTAACACCCGCCGAACTGCAACAGGCAAGAACAAATTTTCATATCCGCTCAATAAAACTGGTTGTGCTGAATACGTTGCGAAAAGGAAAGCTGTTTGACTTTTTTCAATTAATGAAGCGGTTGCAGATTCCTTATACACATGTACGTTACCTGCTGCAAAAGGGCGATTATGGTTATAAAGCCGGTGCCGAAGCAGGAGCTCCATTGCTGAACGACTATCATTTTAAATCCTAATCATGTTGCGTTTATTTTTTCGGGTTCTTCGGAAATTGAAAAGCGTTTATGAGCGTTTACAACAGCGTTTGCAATTGGTGACATGGCAGGCTTTGTATGCAGCCCGTTTCTCATCGGGTAAAAATTTTGCAAGGGGCCAGTTGTTTGGATTACACTTCGATGCTTCTGCATCCAGCGTTACAATCGGCTCAGATGTTCAGTTCCGTGATTATTGTCAAGTGCGTTCGGGCATGAATGGAACGCTTACAATTGGTAACCGGGTTTTCTTTAATAATCATTGCAGTATTACCTGCTTTCATTCAATCTCAATTGGTAACGATTGCCAGTTTGGTGAGGGCGTAAAATTTTACGATCATAATCATCAATATAAAGCCACTGATAAACCAATTAACCAACAAGGATACACAACTGGCTTTATTAAAATTGGAAATAATTGTTGGTTTGGATCGGATGTTATTATTTTAAAAAATGTAGAAATTGGTGATCATGTTGTTGTAGGCGCAGGTTGTATTATTCATGAGTCAATTCCTTCGGGATCTGTAATTATTAATAAACAAGAACTCGTACAGCTTTAAAACTTCTGCATGGAACAAGTAAAACTTACTACTCAAGAGTACTGGCAATCAAATCGAGCCTCAGTAACGTTTAAACGCCAGGAAGCAGGACATGGTATCGATGTTTTTATTCAAAAGTATACACCTGTAACAACAAATGGCAGTGCTATTGAAATAGGAAGCTTTCCCGGTCCACACCTTGCAACATTTGGCGATTTAGGTTATGAACTGAATGGAATAGATTTTTGTCCTGATAATGCTACCGGTTTACCGGCATGGTTAAAGCATGAAGGATTTAAAACAGGCGATTTTTGGGTGAGTGATTTTTTTGAATTCAACTGCGAAAGACAATTTGATGTAGTTAGCTCATTTGGTTTTATCGAACATTTTTTGAATTACGATGAAGTAATTGCAAAACACGCAGCCCTCGTAAAAAAGGGAGGTTATCTGCTTATTACCACACCTAACTTTCGGGGCAGTGTTCAGCATTTTTTACATAAACATTTTGATAAAGAAAATCTTGCCGTACATAATGTAGAAAGTATGCAACCCGATAAATGGGCGGAGCAATTGCAACAAGCAGGGTTTGAGATTTTATACAAAGGACATTTTGGTGATTTTTGGTTTTGGCGAGGTGCTGAAAAACTTTCATTTATTAAAACAAAGCTCTTGTGGGTTATTCAACGTTTGGTGCCTCGTTTGCGTAAATACATTGCTTCTGATTCTGCAGCCTTTGCTGCGTATTGTGGTATTGCTGCAAGAAAATTATAAAGAGTGAAAGTTCTTCAGGTTTTGAATCATTTTCTTCCGCAGCAAACCGCCGGTACAGAAGTGTATACCTGGGCGTTGAGCAAGCAGTTGCAACAACAGGGTGTTGCTGTGCAAGTGGTGATTCCTCATTACGGAAAAACGGAGGATGCAGATTATGTGTACGATGGATTGGCGGTGCATCAATATGCAGAGCCATCCATTGTAGACCGTTCGCTGATTATGGGTTTTCGTGCACCGGATGGGTTGAAACATTTTGTTGCATATTTAAAAAAGGAACAACCGGATCTTGTTCACTTTCACGAGCTGGCCGGTAGCAATGGTATTACATTGCAGCATGTACAGGCAGCCAAAGCAAGCGGCGCCAAAGTGATTATGACGTTTCATTTAGCCGGGTACTCCTGTAAAACAGGGACGCTTGTTTATAATGGTGAAAGCTTATGTGATGGCGTGATTGATTTGCAAAAATGCAGTACCTGTTACCTGCATGCAAGAGGTTATGCAACAGCTGCGCCTTATTTAACAACAGCCTCTTCGTTGTTATTCAAGTTGTCGATCGATCCATCGCAATGGAAACATAAGATCGGCACTGCATTGGGTACCGTTTCTCTTCTTTCTAAATTAAAAAGTGATTTGCATGCACTCGTAGCTGCCTGTGACAAGGTGGTTACGATTACAAAATGGTATGAACGAGTGTTGAAGGCAAATGCTGTGAGCGAAGACAAGATTCACTATATACCCCAGGGATTACCATTGGCCACTAACGCAAGTGCTGTTGAACGAGCAGCAGGTGGTCCGTTGCGTTTGCTTTTTCTTGGACGTATTAACAAGTTTAAAGGTTTGCATTTGTTGCTGGATGCATTGAGCCGTATTGATGCATCGCTGGTGGAACTTTCGATTTACGGCAACTCTGATGATGCTGCTTATGAGTCGGATTTGCGTGAACGAACTTCTGCCCGAACGAATATCCGCTGGTATGGAAAACTTGCACAGCCAGATGTGGTGAAGACGATGCAGGCGCATGATGTGTTGTGTTTGTGTTCGACATTTTCGGAGATGAGTCCGCTGGTGATACAGGAAGCGTTTGCGGCGGGGATTCCGGTACTGGCGAGTGAGGTGTATGGTAATGCGGAGCAGATACAGCATGGGGTGAACGGGTTGTTGTTTCGGTTTAATGATGTGGCTTCGTTGAAAGAACAATTGATCCGATTGATTGAAAAGGAGGGATTGTATGAGCGATTGCAGCATGAGGTGAAGGGACCGATGGGATTTGAAGAGGTGGGGAGGAGGTATATGGAGTTGTATGGGGAGGTTTGTGCTAAGAGATAAAAGAGGGAAAGAAGTAAAAGAGGGTTGCGGCGCTTCGCTTGCAAAAAAGAAATAGATTCACTGATAACACAGATTGGATAGATATACACAGATATGATTGTGCGCTTCGCTTACAATTTTTGAACCACGGAGGCACAGAGGTTCACGAAGAAGAATTGCTAAGAGTAAAGAAGGGAAAGAGGGAAAAGTGGATTGCGGCGCTTCGCTGGCATTTGTTCTGGCCACGGATGAACACAAATAAACACAGATGATTGTGCGCTTCGCTTACAATTGTTGGCCACGAATAACACGAATTGGCACGAATGGTTGCGTCGCTTCGCTGGCATTTGTTATGGCCACAGATGAACAAAAATAAACACAGAGGATTGTGCGCTTCGCTTACAATCGTTGGCCACGAATAACACGAATTGACACGAATGGTTGAGGCGCTTCGCTGGCTATGGTTGGTTAGAATACATTTGATTTGATGGAATTTAAGATGGTGAAGAGTTGATGAAGATTGAGCAGCTGACGTTTACACGGTTTGTGGCGGCGATCGCTATTGTTGTTTTTCATTTCAGTAAGGAAGTGTTTCCGTTTTCGGTGAGTGGCATCGACCGGTTTACCGTTTTCCTGAATGTGCTGGTGAGTTATTTTTTTGTATTGTCGGGCTTTATTTTAGCTATCAATGCAAAAGAAAAGATTGATCTGAAGCAGTTTTATTTTAACCGCTTCGCAAGGATTTATCCGCTGTATTTGTTTGCACTGCTGGCCACACTGGCGTTGATACGCAGTTTGCGTCCGTTTGATTTTTCGCTGGATTTTCACCGTGTACTGTTGTCTGTTTTCCTGGTTCAATCATGGACAGAGAAGTATGCACTGGTATATAATTATCCCGGCTGGTCGTTATCGGCCGAAGTGTTTTTTTACCTGCTGTTCCCATTTGTATTTAAAGGACTGGAATTACTAAGGTTTAAACAGCGGGTGGTTGTGGTAGCTGTTTTCTGGGCGGTGATGCAAGTGCTGTTTATTGTGTTTGCCCAGCAAAAAGAAGCCTGGGTGCTCTATCATCCGTTATTTCATTTAAGCACATTTGTGTTGGGTATTCTGGGGGGTATGCTGTACAAAGAAAAGCATGCATGGGTAGTGGCACATCAACCGGTGATTGAACGGGTATTTTTGATCAGCGCCTCACTGTTGTTGTTTTTGATGTTTACCGGCAATGTTATTTTCAGCCAGGTGTACCATGACGGGTTGCCTGCGCCGGTGTTTCTCCTGTTTATTTTTATTGTATCTCTGAACCGTCATCAGTTCTTTAACGGTTTTCGGAAACGGTTACCCGTTTACCTGGGTGAAATCAGTTATGGTATTTATATTTTACAGGTACCTGTTTACCGTTTGCTAACACAAACTTTTGGTTTGAAGTCGAACTTATCTGCCACGAGTTTTTTTTATTTCTACCTGCTGGTGTTGCTGCTTATATCGGCCATTTGTTATGAACTGGTTGAAAAGCCCAGCCGTATTTTTTTACGTAACCAATTTTCCAAGTTAATTACTACATGAGAATATTACTTGTGATGGATCCGGGTATTCTTGTTCCGCCGAAAGGATATGGTGGTCATGAGCGCCTCGTATATATGTTTGCCAGGGAGTATGCCCGATTGGGGCATGAAGTGCATTTGCTGGTTACCAGCGGATCGGTGGTGGAAGGCTGCATGGTACACCCGTTTGGCAAGGAAGGATTTCCACCGAAGAAATGGGATGCACGTTTAGCGATTCCTACTGCCTGGAAATTTTTGTGGCAGCATCGTAACCGGTTTGACCTCGTGCACAATTTTGGCCGGTTGGCTTACCTGTTACCGATCCTGAACCACCCGATTAAAAAAATCATGACCTATGGTCGTGAAATCAGCAGCCGGAATATTCAGCTGATGAATCGATTGCCGAACCGGAACCTGGTGTATACCGGTTGCAGTAAAGATCTTATCAGCAGAGTAACTGCAGGCGGGCGTTGGGAAGCGATTTACAATGCGATTCCTTTTCAGCAGTACACCGTACAACCTACTGTTGCAGCCGATGCACCTTTGATGTTTTTAGGACGTATTGAACGTATTAAAGGAGCACATACAGCTATCGCTGTTGCCAAAGCAACGGGGCATCGCTTAATTCTTGCAGGAAACGTATCGCCGCTGGCTGATGAGCGTGCGTACTTTGAACAGGAGATTGAACCGTTAATCGACGGTGTACAAATACAATATGTAGGTGCTGTGAACGATGAACAGAAGAATCATTATCTCGGACAAGCGAAAGCATTGCTGTTTCCCATCGAATGGAACGAACCATTTGGCATGGTGATGACCGAAGCAATGGCCTGCGGTACTCCTGTGATTGGATTCAGCAGCGGATCGGTACCGGAAGTAGTAACAGAAGGTATTACCGGTTTTGTTGTTCAAAACAAAGAAGAAATGATTGCTGCTGTGGGGAAACTTGGTTCCATTAACCGGGAACAATGCCGGACTGTTGCGGAAGCACAGTTTGATGTGCCAGTAGTGGCAGCACATTATCTCGGTCTATTATAAATTACGGAAAGCAGGAAACATGCAACGGAATCTGATTTGTGTTATGGTATCGGTAGGTGAACGCAGCCGGCTTACTGACGTGACGTATCCGAGATTTGTTCACTGGTGTGAGCAGCATGGATATAAGGGTGTACTCTTAAAAGAGGATCTTTTAAAAAAGTATGGATATGAACGTCCCCCACATTTCAATAAATGCCTGGTGCCGAAACATTTTCCGGGTTATGATGAATACCTGATACTTGATGATGATATTTTATTTTCAAAGCAAGCTCCTCCGTTTCCTGCAGGCGGGGTTGATTGTTTTTTCATGGCGAAAGATCCGATGAAGGGTATTACCAATGCACCGTTTGTTCAGTTCAATGGAAATACCGGGGTGTTGCTGGTTGGAAAAAACAAACAATACCTTTTTGACCGTGTGTTTGATTTGCCCGTAACCTTACACGGTGCGCCACATACAACAAGCGAAGGCTTTACGATCTGGGGACCATATGATCAAGGATTGATCAATGAAGTTGCATTTAAAGAACAAGCAGTAACGGAGCTGGATTATCGTTTTAACTATTCATTGGTTCCGGAATACTGGTTAAATGCGAATCAAAAGAAATGGGTTCGCTCTACCTTGTACAGACTACGTTATTATTTTACACTTCTGCTGCCTTTTCACCGCAATGCACGCAACATGCGCAAAGCGTATGTGTTGCATTTGATCAACTGCCGGTTTGTACCTTATGTTGATTTTGTTTTTAACGGGTTGTAATCATTTTAATCAATAACAATGAAGCCAAGTGCTCTTTTTATTTCGAATGAAATCTATTTTGATGCTTCCAAAAAAGAAGGTGGTGTAAGGGTATGTACGGAAGAGTATCTTTCTTTGATCAAGAAGTTGTATGATGTGGAAGTTTTTAAGGTGCGTTATCATCTTTCGCTTTTGTATCGTTTGCGTGTAAAGTTTGGATTAAATGTATACAACGATTATCAACCGGAACAATATGCCCGGCAACTGGAAGATGTAATACGGACCAGAAAAGTTGAAGTTGTGTTTCTGAATCTCAGTAATACCGCTCCATTTGCAGCAGTAATTAAAGCTGCATTTGGGAACGCTGTTAAAGTGATTTTGTGTTCGCATGGAAATGAATCAGGTGATTATTTACATGAGGTTACCCGTTTTCAACGAAGGACCTCTTTCTTCCGAACATGGTTTTCGTCTTATGCACTTGGACACCTACTTAAAAAAGAAGCCGCATTTCGTCAGCACAACCTTGATGCAGTTTTAACTGTTTCTCCTGTTGAAGAAGCATTGGAAAACTGGTTGGGCGCCAAGCAGGTGCTGATGGTGCCGAGAACCGTTACATCGCAATTTTTAACACGTAACCCAGTTGCGGGTCGTGTAGGTTTTATTGGTGATCTGAGTCATGCGCCTAATTTTTTTGGTATTGATGAAGTGTGTAAAGCCATTGCCTTACTTCCAGAGAATGAAGGTATCAGTCTTCGATTGGTTGGGGCTCCCGCAGCTGTTGGCGAGCAGCTTGCGAAAAATTATCCGTTTGTACATTATCTCGGCTATATGGATAACAAGGGCCTGCAGCAAGAGGCTGGCAGCTGGACCTATTTCTTAAACCCTGTATTTTATTATTCACGAGGAGTAAGTACAAAACTTGCAAAAGCATTTGGTTGGGGCATACCGGTCATCAGCACAACCATCGGTTGCCGTGGTTATGTATGGCAGCAGGGAAATCCGGCTCTTGCAGAAACGCCGGCAGAAATGGCAAAAGCCATTCTCTCTTTATCGAAAAATGCAGCAGCCTTTACCCAAGCGGATAAGGAAGTAAAAGAACTGATTGCATCTATTCCTGATATGGACGCTACGGCAAAACTGTTATCTGTTTTTATCAGTCGTATCTCATGAAAAAAATTCTCATCATCACACCGCATTATCCGCCCAGCAACCTGGCAGCAGTGCATCGCAGCCGATTGTTTGCACAACATTTACCTGCATTTGGCTGGGAGCCTGTACTGTTAACTGTACACGAAGATTTTTACGAAGAGGAACTGGACCGGAATCTGCAAAAGCTGTTGCCGGCAGGACAGCGTATTGAAAAAGTGCGGGCCTATCCTGTGACCCGACCAAGACTGATTGGCGATATTGGTTTACGTGCTTTTTTTCAACTGCGGAAACGGGCACTGGAGCTGGTTCAACAAGAGCCGATTGATTTTGTATACATTCCTATTCCATCGTTTTATGTGTCGTTGATTGGTCCTTACCTGCACCGCACAACAGGCGTGAAGTATGGCATTGATTATATTGATCCATGGGTGCATGTGTTTCCGGGTTCGGACAAACTGTTTTCCCGTCATTGGTTCAGCACTAAGCTTGCCAAATGGCTGGAGCCGAAAGCGGTGAAGCATGCTTCGCTGATTACGGGTGTGGCCGAAGGATATTACAAAGGGGTACTTGAACGGAATCCTCACCTGCAACAAGGTTGTTTAACCGGTGCGATGCCTTATGGCGGCGAAGCAGCTGATCATAGCGGATTAAAACAATTGCAGCTGAAGCCTTATTTATTTGCAGCCAACAGCAAATTACAGTTTGTGTATGCCGGTGCCATGTTGCCGAAAGCTTACGGACCATTGGAAGAAATTTTCAAAGCCATTGCAGCTCATCGGGACTTGTTTGAGCAGGTGGAGTTTCATTTTATCGGCACCGGTAAGACGCCGAACGATCCGCAGGGGTATAATATTAAGCCATTAGCTGAACGTTCCGGTTTGTGGCAAACGATTGTGTTTGAATATCCGAAACGTATTCCTTATCTCGATGTCTTGATTCATCTAGAAGCTGCAGATGCCGTGTTTATATTGGGCAGTACCGAGCCGCATTATACCCCCTCGAAAACCTACCAGGGAGTGTTGAGCAAGAAGCCCATCCTGGCTGTGTTGCACAGTGCCAGTACTGCGGTGAACGTATTGCAGCAATCAGGTGCCGGTGTGGTGCTTGCTTTTCCCGGAGAAGAAGGCTTAGCGGCAGTACAGCAACAGTTTATTTCGGTGTTTACAGCATTCAAGGACTTTCAGTCCAGTTATGATGCTGCAGCCATCGATCATACAGTCTTTGATCTTTACTCTGCCTGTTCAGTGACTGCTGAACTGGCCCGTTTACTCGATATGGTTTATGCCGGTTAATCCAAAACAAAAAGTATATGCTTCTTTTCCCGATACAGGGCTCGGTAATAAACTGCTGATCTGGGCAAAAGCATTTGTGTTTGCGCAAAAACATCAGCTTGAGTTTTTCTGTGCGCCATGGTGGGGTATTCATGTTGGTTCATGGATCAGAAATGAAAAACAAAAGCGCTTGTACCTGGGCTATTTCAAAGAAGACAGCTGGATGAAACGTATTCGGTTGCTGTTCTTTCAACGACGGGCGCAAATAATTGATGAACCGGCCACATTGGTTGATGCGGCTGCTGTTTTGTACCGGTTTAAAACGGTTGTCACCAGTGCTGATTATTTTGAATGCATCAAGCCCTACCGGCAGGAAGTGAAAGAGGCCTTGTATGGCATGCTGCAGCCGGCCTTACGGCAAGAGCTGGAGTCCATGGTTGCTCCCGTGATTGGCGTGCATATCCGCAGGGGCGATTTTAAATTCGGTTCCACTCTCACGCCCTTATCTTTTTTTATTGACAGCATCCGGGCTATCCGTCGTGCATATGGCAGGGAGCTGCCCGTTACTGTTTTTACGGATGCTTATGCAGATGAGCTGAGCGAGTTACTTGCCTTGCCTGCCGTAAGCATCAGTGCAGCCAAGGCTGATATCGTTGACATCCTGTTGTTAAGCCGCAGCAAAATCTGTGTGCTTTCGATCAGCAGTACGTTCAGTTTCTGGGGTGGGTTTTTAAGTGATGGTATTGTATTGATGCATCCGGATGAGTGGCATCCGGTATTACGGCCCGCAGCAGTAAATGATCATTCTTTCGAAGGCAAGTTTGATCCTGCGAAACCTATTTCACAAACTCTTTCAGATCAATTAAAGCAAGTACCTTTTGAATAAACGAATTGAAAGCATTGATGGCTGGAGAGCTATTGCTGCATTAGGCGTTTTGTATACGCATGTTTGGGCAACACTTTCTTTTCCAACACATACAGTAGCCGGCGTTGATTTAATGCGGTTGCTTAATTTATGGGGTAATGGTGTTCAACTGTTTTTTGTTATCAGCGGTTTTTGTTTTTATCTGGTTCTGGAAAAGCAACAGCAGTATAATTTTGCAACAGCATTTGCTTTCTGGAAAAAACGCTGGCTGCGCATTGCACCTGCGTTTTATACCGTCTGTATTTTATTAGCTGTATTGCATCAATCGGGAGCTGACGGTAATCTGTTGTATAAGTTGTTTTTCAATTTTATTTTTCTTCATAATCATGTGCCAGGTGCAGAAGTTGATGCTATATTCTGGTCGCTTGCTGTTGAATGGCATTTTTATCTTTTACTTCCTTTGATTTTTATCGCCATCAACCGTTTAGGGATTATACAAACGCTGGCAGGGCTACTTGTTTTGTGTTTTGGTTTAAGTGTGTTGCATTACTATGGCTGGCTCTATCCGGGAGATCAATGGTGGTATTCTATCTTTAATAATATTGGTCATTTTGCCTGGGGTATTCTGGTTGGTTATCTGTTCAAAAAAAATATTCGTATTGGTTTTTTAACCAAAGCTTGTTCTTTGTTAATCGGATTATTGATCGCTTATGCCGGTAAGACAATGTTCTCGTCCGGTATGGTAGAACGTTTTCCTTCATTTTCAGTTTTGTTACAAAGCGCAGGACCGTTAGTTATGACATTCGGGTTTGCCTGTATGATATATACCGCTTTGTTCAATCAATTTTCATTTGCACTTATTGGCAATAAAGTTTTTTCATGGATCGGTAAGGTTTCCTACAGCTTTTATCTGTGGCATTCGGCAGTATTAGCTTTCATTTATTCTTATGCTGCAGATTATCTTCCACGAACTGCATTTTCTGTATTGTTGTTGTTATTGATTACACTTACCGTGTTACTGCCATTGAGTTATTTGAGTTATACTTTACTGGAGTCGTTTTATTTTAAACGTAAGAAAGATTGAAAAAACTCGCCATCATTACCACCCATCCTATCCAGTACAATGCGCCCTTGTTCCGTTTGCTGCATGAGCGTAAGCGTATTGCGGTAAAAGTGTTTTATACCTGGGAGCAGTCGCAGGAAAAAGTATATGATGCCCGTTTTGGTATTGAACGCAACTGGGATATTCCGTTGCTGGAAGGCTATGAAAGTGTGTTTGTAAAAAATACTTCCCGGCATCCTGATTCGAACCGGTTTTGGGGCATTGTAAATCCCGGATTGTACAAGCGATTAAAAGAAGAGCAATTTGATGCCGTGTTGATTTACCGCTGGAGTGTGTGGAGTCATTTTTTATTGTTGCAACAGTTGGGCAAAAGACCCTTGCTTTTTTTCAGAGGCGATTCGCATCTTTTACAAAAAGGAAACGGACTCAAAGAAAAAGTGAAAGATATTGTGTTACGTTTTGTGTACAGAAATGTAGATGCTGCTTTTGTGGTGGGCACGCATAACAAAGCCTATATGCGGGATTGCGGTTTAAGCGAAGCGCAGTTGATTACTGCTTTTCATGCTGTGGATAATGCCCGGTTTATGCTTGGCGCAGACAGCATGGAGGAAAGAGCAAATGAGGAACGGCGATTACTTGGTATACCTGCTGATGCTGTTGTGTTTTTATATGCGGGTAAGTTTTATGCCCTGAAGCAACTGGATCTGCTCATTGGTGCTTTTAAACAACTGAAAGGCGGGCATTACCGTTTGTTGCTTACGGGTAACGGCGAGCAGGAAGAAGTGTTGCGGAAACTGGCTGCCACTGATTCCCGTATTTTATTTCAGTCGTTCCGAAACCAGAGCGAAATGCCCTGGGTGTACCGCATGGGCGATGTGTTTGTTTTACCCAGTAACAGCGAAACATGGGGGCTCGGAGTAAATGAGGCCATGGCCTGCGGGCGGGCTGCTATTGTGAGTGACCGTTGCGGTTGTGTGCCGGATCTGATACAGGCGGGTGTGAATGGATTTGTGTTCCGATCGGGTGATGAAGGTTCGCTACTTCAGTCGATGGAAGCATTTACTGACCGGCAAACGGCAAATGTTATGGGAAGAAATGCATTGGCATATGTACAGCGGTTTTCGCTTGAGGCGGTAGCAGAGGCGATTGAGTGTAGGATGGGAGATGACTGATGTAGGATTTGATTGCCCGCTGCGCTTGCAATGATTGAACCACGGAGACACAAAGACAGGGAGAAGCACGAAGAGGAAAGAAAAGAGGATTACTGCGCTGACGCTTGCAACATAGTTGGCCACGAATAACACGAATTACACCAATGATTGAACCACGGAGACACAAAGCCAGGAAGAAGCACGAAGAGGGAAGAAAAGAGGATTGTTTGCTTTGCTCACAATATTCAACACAGAGAAAGGTAGAAAAAGGTGCACAGAGGATTGCAGCGCTTCGCTTGCAATAAGACAACACGGAGGATTTTTAGCCACAGATAGATATAGATGAACGCAGATGATTGCGGCGCTTCGCTTGCAATGATTGAAGTGCAAGGTTTATAGTTTATAGTTCATGGTTTTTAGTTGATGGAAATGCAGCAAAAAAAACGACTGGCGATTGTTACATCGCACCCGATACAGTATAATGCTCCTTTATTTCGTATGCTAACGGAACGAGGGAAGCTGGATGTAAAAGTGTTTTATACCTGGGGACAAACAGAGCAGGGATTTGTGTATGATCCGGATTTTAAAGCTGCTTTTACATGGGACATTCCATTGCTGGAGGGGTATGAAAAAGAGTTTGTTGAGAATATATCGAAACATCCTACGGCCGGAAGCTTCAACGGAATTGATAACAAAGACCTGATTGAACGGATCGACCGTTATGCACCGGATGCTTTGCTGGTATTTGGATGGAGTTTCAAAAGTCATTTACGGGTATTGCGGCATTACAGTGGCCGAAAAAAAATTATTTTCCGTGGCGATTCGAATTTGCTGGATGAGGCAGAAGGATTTTCGGTGAAGAAGATTCTCCGCACAGCTTTTCTTACCTGGCTTTACAGGCATGTCGATCTTGCTTTGTACACCGGTGCGGCCAATAAAGCCTATTATCTTAAGTACGGTCTTAAGGAGCATCAACTCCTGTACGCAGCGCATGCTGTAGAAAACGAACGGTTTTATGATGAAGACGGTCGTTATGAGCAAGCTGCTGCTCAATGGCGTGCACAGCTGGGGATTGGTACAGATGAAAAGGTATTCCTGTTTGCCGGCAAGCTGGAGCCCAAGAAGGATCCGTTGCTGTTGTTAGAAGCATTTCAACAACTCGAACAGGAAAAGATCCGGTTGATTTTTGTAGGCAAGGGAGTATTGGAAGATGCGCTGCAACAAAAAGCGGGGAATGATCCACGCATCCTTTTTCTCGGGTTTCAAAATCAGCAACAGATGCCGGTCGTCTATCGGTTAGCTACTGTGTTTGTATTACCCTCGAAAGGACCGGGTGAAACATGGGGGCTGAGTGTAAATGAAGCATTGGCAAGCGACCGGCCGGTGCTGGTGAGTAATAAGTGCGGATGTGCAGCCGATCTTGTTGAGCCGGGGCAAAACGGGCTTATCTTTGAGGCCGGCAACAGAGCGTCTTTAAAAACTTCTATGAACACAATATCAGACATGCAGTTTTCCGTTTCATCCATCCGTTCTGTTGTACATCGTTTCTGTATTCAATCCATTGCCGAATCTTTAGAAGAAGCTGTATGAATTTATCGAAGATTATTTTTGCACTCCTTGCTTTTTCTGTTCCACTGCTGATCAGTACCAGTTCTGTTTTCCGGCTAGATGAATTAATTAGTATTGGGTTGTTTGTTTATTTTTTGCTGAATTTTATTGATTCAATCGGCAAATCGTACAGCCCCCTGGATATTCTTATTCTTATTGCATTGCTCCAATGTTTGATGATGCCGATTATTGTGTATCATGTGTATAATGATGACCCACTTGTGATTGCTTTGAAATATGATATGTCTGTAACTGCAGACCGTTATTACGGGTTTATCTTTCCAGCCATCCTTGCGCTAATTGCAGGGATTAAATTGCCCGGCTTATTACAACGCTCTTATCAGGATCGTATCTATCAAACTATTGAAAGAGCCAAAGCTCATTTACAGGGAAAAGGCAATATCGGGCTCTTATTTATCATCGTTGGTTTCATCGCAGGTTTTTTGACCATTTTTGTTCCAGGTGATCTGGGGTATGTAGTTTATTTGTTTGAGAAGTTATTGTATGTAGGGGTTCTCTATATTTATTTTTCTGATTACAAGAGTAAGAAACTCTATTTAGGGATTGCTTTTTTTGCCATATTCGCCAAATCTCTTGTTACCGGAATGTTTGGAGAACTCGTCTATATCACTGTATTGGGGAGTCTTCTTGTTTTATTAGGTAAGCGAATTGGTAATTTCTTGAAATACAGTATTGCCATATTGGGAATTATTTTTGTATTTATTGTACAAAGCGTTAAATCGGATTACCGAGAGATTGTGTGGAAGGGGGCTGGAGAAGGCGGGGCTGGTTTGTATTTTTCTTTGATCAAAGAGACAATCAGTTCTCCCGAACGTTTTTTTGACTGGACTACGATGTTTCCCATTGTAAACCGAGCCAACCAGGGGATGATTATCGGTAAGGTAATGGATCATGTACCTGCCAGAGCTCCCTTTGCCAATGGTGAAACCATCTTTACAAGCCTTGCTGCGTCTTTTGTGCCCCGTATTTTGTGGCCCAATAAGCCTATTTCGGGTGGTAAAATGAATATGGAACGGTTTACCGGTTTCATTATTGAGGGTTACAGTATGAATATCAGTCCGTTTGGAGAAGCTTATGGGAATTTTGATTCTCAGGGTGGTGCCATATTTATGTTCTTTTACGGGCTCTTTTTTGCGTTGGTGATTACAATGCTGCTTTATATTGGGAAAACAAGGCCAACAATTTTGTTGTGGTTGCCTGTACTTTTTCTAAACGCTGTACAAACGGAAACGGATATCCTGATGTGTGTGAACTCGCTATTAAAAGGATTGATGTTTGTTTGGTTTTGTTACTGGGCGGGGGACCGGTTTTTGCGGTTGAAGCTGTAGATGAGAATTGTGGGCTGCGCTTACAATGGTTGAACCACTAAGACGCAAAGACGTAAAGAAACACGAAGGGAAAGAAAATTGTGCGCTTCGCTTACATGGATAGATTCACACCTGCACGACTGAAGCCATTCAGGCGGGGATAACGCCGATTGAAGGGATGAACACAGATTTGATTGCGGCGCTTTGCTTGCATTGAATAACCGAAAGTACATGGAATAAAAAATACTCATCTTACTTAAATAAACATCTCCGAAAGCAATATTTTTTGAAACAACGTATCCTAATTTTTTACGATCATTTTTATCCTTCTTATAAGGCAGGTGGGCCAACACAATCGTTGGTGAATCTTGTGCGTGAATTGCACGATGACTATGAACTGTATGTGGTGTGTAAGCCACATGAACGGGGTGAAACAACTGTTCTTCCCCGCATTGAGGTGAATACGTGGACAATATGGGAGAACAAAGCCAAGGTTTATTACTGGCAGTATGGCTGGGGTGTAAAGGCACAGCTGTTGGATTTACTCGATGCGATTTCACCAGATGTGGTTTATATCAACGGTATTTATTCGCTGTACTTTAATTTTTTTCCACTCTGGTATTCGGTACAGTACAAGGCCAAGAAAAAGAACTTACGCATTGTACTCTCTGCCAGAGGTATGTTGCATGAAGGTGCACTTTCGCAAAAAAGCGGTAAGAAAAAACCTTTCCTGTTTTTATTTAAGTTGCTAGGTCTGCACAAAGTTGTGTGCTGGCATGCAACCGATGAGCGTGAAGCGAATTTTATTCAATCGGCTATGGGGAAAAAGGTGGAAGTGAAGGTTGCTGCTAATTTTCCCAACTTATTACCCGTTGTGGCAGGTCCTACAAAAAAAGAGCATGAATTGTACCTGGGTACAGTTGCGTTGATCAGCCCCATGAAAAATCATTTGGCGGTGTTACAAGCACTGCAACACTGTACAGCAACCATTTACTGGTTTATTTACGGGCCGGTGAAAGATGATGCTTACTGGAACGAATGCAAATCCTTGATGGCTCAACTTCCTCCAAACATTGCGGTTGTTTATAAAGGTGAATTGCCACCGCCTCAATTGCAGGAAGCAATGCAGACATTCCAAATGTTTATTATGCCGAGTAAGAGTGAAAATTTTGGTCATGCCATTATGGAAGCGTTGAGTGCAGGTAAACCTGTTATCACTACTACCACTACGCCGTTTGTTGATCTGGAAGAAGCCAATTGCGGAGTAGCCATTGATCCCGATCAATTGGTGGAAGGGTTGCAGAAATGTATACAGTCCTTTGCTGCCATGGATGCTGCCGATTTTTCTGTTTGTGTGCAAGCCACGCAAACCTATCTCAATAAAAAAACTGATACGGTTGCCTTACGAGCTGCGTATCAATCCTTGTTCAGTTAAGTTTGCAGTATGAAGACAAGACTCTCTACCTACAATAATGATTGGTATCAACCGGGACGGTCTTCTATTGTCCGTTTGCTTTGGTTGCTTACGAGCGCTTTGTTTGTGCAATGCAGCTGGAATCCGCTTTCATCAGTGCGTGTTGTGTTGCTGCGTTTGTTTGGTGCACAGATTGGTAAAGGTGTTGTGATTAAGCCAGGCGTGCAGGTGAAGTATCCCTGGTTTTTGTCGGTTGGCGATTACAGCTGGATTGGTGAGCATGTATGGATCGATAATCTTACACAGGTAACCATTGGTACTGATGTATGTTTGTCGCAAGGTGCTTATCTCTTAACAGGCAATCATGATTATAAAAAAAGTACGTTCGATTTAATGGTGCAACCCATTGTGTTGGAAGATGGGGTGTGGATCGGAGCAAAGGCCATTGTTTGTCCGGGTGTTATTTGCCGTACGCATGCGGTTGTAACTGCAGGATCTGTCGCCCGCAACGAACTGCAGGCATATTCGATCAACAGTGGTAACCCGGCTTTATTTGTTAAAGAACGTGTGTTTCAAACTTCATGAAGATTTCCATAATTACCGTTGTGTACAACAGAGCCGGCACCATTGAACGAGCGATCCGTTCTGTATTAGGCCAGTCGTACAGCAACATTGAATATATTATTATCGATGGTGCCTCCACCGATGGCACTGCTGAACTGGTACAGCAGTACAAAGACCGTGTGCATGTGATTGTATCGGAAAAAGACAAGGGTATGTACGATGCTTTGAATAAAGGCATTCGCATGGCTACGGGAGATGTAGTAGGCATTTTGCATGCAGATGATGAATTTGCGAGTGACCTGGTGGTTGCGAAAATTGCTGAGCGTTTTGCTTCGAATGCAGAAACTGAAGCTGTGTATGGTGATGTGGGGTTTGTGCGGCAGTCGCAAGAAAATAAAATTGTACGGTATTATTCATCTGCAATTTTCAGAACGAAACTTTTTACCTGGGGGTTTATGCCGGCGCATCCAACGTTTTTTTGTTACCGTCGTTTTTTTGAAGAATTTGGTTACTACCGTACAGATCTGCAAATTGCAGCCGATTTTGATTTGCTGCTGCGCTTTCTGCGTAAGCATCAATTGTCTGCCATATATATTCCGGAGATGCTGGTGAAAATGAATATGGGTGGAAAAAGTACCAACGGGCTCAGCAGTACAGTCCGGATCAATAAAGAAATCAAACAAATTTTAAAGGATCATCAGCTGCCATCGAGTTACCTTCGGTTGTATGCAAGGTATTTTGTGAAGGTGTGGGAGTTTGGGAGGAGGAAGAAATAGATGTTGGATTTAGGATGAAGGATTTCTGATTTATGATGTTGGATTGTGTGCTACGCTTATAATGATTGAACGCAGAGCTGATGAAGCCACGGATGAACACAGAAAGACACAGATTTGATTGTTCGCTTTGCTTACAAAGCTTCAACACAGAGAAAGGGAGGCTAAGAGATAAAGAAGGGGGAAGAAGGAAAAGAGGATTGTGCGCTGCGCTTACAAATAGTTTAACGCAGAGAACAGGAGAGAAAGAGAACGCAGAGCTGATAAAGCCACAGATGAACGCAGATCTGATTGTTCGCTTTGCTTACAATTTTCAACACAGAGAAAAGGAGGCTAAGAGATAAAGGAGGGGGAAGAAGGAAAAGAGGATTGTGCGCTGCGCTTTCAAATAGTTTAACGCAGAGAACAGGAGAGAAAGAGAACGCAGAGCTGATAAAGCCACGGATGAACACAGATGAACGCAGATCTGATTGTACGCTTTGCTTACAATGGTTGAAAAGACTAAAGACTAAAGCACAAAGAACACAGTGCATGTATCAGGTTCACGAAGGCTGAGTTGTCTATTTTTTTAATGTAAAAACGCAGTATTACTGCATCGCATAAACCGATCACTACAATGAAAAAAGCATTAATTACAGGTGTTACCGGACAGGACGGCGCCTATTTATCCGATCTGTTGTTAAAGAAGGGTTATGAAGTACATGGCATCAAGCGCCGTACTTCGTTGTTTAATACCGATCGTATCGATCATCTCTACGAAGATCCGCATATCAATAACCGTCATTTTGTATTGCATTACGGCGATCTCACCGACAGCACTAACCTTATCCGTATTATCCAGGAAGTGCAGCCGGATGAAATTTATAATCTCGGTGCCATGAGTCATGTAAAAGTGAGTTTTGATACACCTGAATACACTGCTAATACAGACGCAATCGGCACATTGCGTATTCTGGAAGCAGTGCGTTTGCTTGGCTTAACCGAAAAGACAAAAATATATCAGGCTTCTACTTCTGAGCTATATGGTTTGGTACAAGAAGTTCCGCAAAGCGAACGCACACCTTTCTATCCACGTTCGCCTTATGCTGTTGCTAAAATGTATGGCTTCTGGATTACGGTGAACTATCGTGAAGCATATAATATGTATGCATGTAACGGCATTCTCTTCAACCACGAATCGCCTTTGCGTGGTGAAACATTTGTAACCCGGAAGATTACCCGTGCGGTTGCAAAAATTGCCCTGGGTATTCAGGATAAATTGTGGCTGGGTAATCTTGATGCAAAGCGTGATTGGGGTCATGCAAAAGATTATGTGGAAGCCATGTGGTTGATGTTGCAGCAAGACAAAGCTGAAGATTTTGTGATTGCTACGGGTGTTACCACACCTGTACGTGATTTTGTGCGTATGGCTTTTGCAGAAGTGGGTGTTGAAGTGGAGTTTAAAGGTGAAGGTATTGATGAGAAAGGGTATGTAAAGAGCAGTAATAATCCTGATTATGCACTTGCTGTTGGTACCGAAGTGGTGGCTGTTGATCCCCGTTATTTCCGTCCGACAGAAGTGGATTTGCTGATTGGTGACCCAACAAAAGCAAATACAAAATTAGGCTGGAAGCCGAAGTATGATCTGAACGGATTGGTGAAAGAAATGGTGGCAGCAGATGTAGAAATTTTCAAGAAAGAAAAACTGTTGCACGAAAGCGGTTACAAGATCAAAAATCAATTTGAGTAATGGACAAGAAAGATAAAATCTATGTAGCAGGGCACCGAGGAATGGTGGGCTCTGCTATTGTGCGTAAGCTTCAGGCAGAAGGGTTTGAAAACCTGTTACTCCGCACCTCGGCTGAGTTGGATTTGCGAAGCCAGGAAGCGGTTGATACATTCTTTAAAGAACACAAACCTGATTATGTTTTTTTAGCTGCAGCCAAAGTAGGTGGTATTGTTGCCAACAATACATACCGTGCCGATTTTCTGTACGAGAATCTCATGATCCAGAACAATGTCATTCATTCTGCTTACAAGCATAGTGTAACTAAGTTGTTGTTTTTGGGTTCATCCTGCATCTATCCAAAGTTTGCCGAGCAGCCAATAAAAGAAGAATACTTGCTCACGGGTACATTAGAGCCAACCAACGAGCCTTATGCCATTGCAAAAATTGCCGGGCTCAAGATGTGTGATGCCTACCGCAGTCAGTATGGTTGCAATTTTATTTCGGCCATGCCCACAAACCTGTATGGTCCGAATGATAATTACGATTTGCAAAACTCGCATGTGTTGCCTGCATTGCTTCGGAAAATGATCGTTGCCAAACGCAGCCAACAACCTGCAGTCGAAATCTGGGGTTCGGGTACGCCACGCCGTGAGTTCTTGCATGTAGATGACCTTGCCGATGCCTGTTTCTTTCTGATGCAGGAATATGATGGCACCGATTGGCTGAACATTGGTGTGGGTGAAGATGTATCCATCAAAGAACTGGCCGAACTGATTAAAGATATTGTTGGGTACGAAGGTGAACTGCAATTCAATACCAGCAAGCCTGATGGTACACCCCGTAAGTTGCTGGATGTATCGAAGCTGCACAGCCGTGGCTGGAAAGCAAAGATCGGTCTGCGTGCAGGAGTAGAGAAAGTGTATGAAGAGATTAAGTCGTTGCCTTTTTAAGGCACAAGGATGAAAATCCAGGGCACAAGAAACAAGTTGAGGTACCTGAAGTATGTTTGGATTATTTAAAAAGAAGAAGGAAGAGCCGATAGCTGTGCCGATCGATTACAGCGCATTGGGTGTGGATATGCATTCGCACCTGTTACCGGGTATTGATGATGGTTCGCCTGATGCAGCTACTTCTGTGAGTTATATTAAAAAAATGATGGAGCTGGGGTACCGTAAGTTTATTACCACACCCCATGCTTATCCCGATTTGTATCCGAATAATCCGGCTACCATTCGTACTGCTCTTGCTGTTTTACAACAGCAGTTAAAGGAAGAAGCGGTTGATGTGGAGGTACATGCTGCTGCCGAATATTTTATTGATGATTCATTTATTGACCGCATCAAAAACAATGAACCGTTTCTTACGCTGCATCAAAATTTTGTGCTCGTCGAAATATCATTTATGCAGCCACCTCCCGATTTTAATGAAGTGCTGTTTGAACTGATTGTAAAAGGATACCAGCCCGTGCTTGCACATCCCGAACGCTATAATTTCTATCATTCCAAAAAAGAGATTTATCACCGGTTTAAAGACCAGGGTTGCCTGTTGCAGGTAAACCTGTTATCGCTGATTGGTTATTATGGAAAAAGTGTACAAGATGCAGCGCATTTTTTAGTACAGGAAAAACTAGTTGATCTCATCGGTACCGATCTGCATCATCAACGTCATCTTGAAGCGATGCAGCATCCGCAAACCATGCAGGAGCTGCAAACTGTTTTGGAACTAAACCATATCCTCAACGCCCGTCTTTAATTTTCATTTGAGCAAACCACGTCTACTTATTATTCTCAACCGTCTTGCAACAGGCGGCCCGGCTTTAAACACGCTTTGCATGGCCGCTGCTTTAAGCGAAGCGTTTGATGTTCTCGTGGTGGCAGGTGAACCGAACGCTGATGAACAGCCTGCTGATTACCTGCTTGATCAATACAAAGGATTTCGCTTTTTCAAAATAGCAACGCTGCGCCGCTCGGTTTTACCAGCAGTCGACTGGCGTGCTTATCGTCAACTGAAAAAAATCATCCACGAATATAAGCCTGCCATTGTACATACACATGGCACCAAGCCCGGCGTGTTGGGCCGGTTAGCAGCTCATCACTGTAAAGTGCCGGTTATTGTACATACGTTTCACGGGCATGTGTTTCATTCCTATTTTTCAAGTTTTGTATCTACCTGTATAGTGCAGATTGAACGATGGCTGGCCCGTTATTCAACCGCCCTGATAGCCATTAGTGACGTGTTGCAGCAGGAACTGGTACAAACCTATCGTATTGCAACAGCAGACAAAGTGAAGCTGGTGCGGCTGGGTATTGACACCGCTTCTTTTCACGATCAAAACAGCCAAAAGCGTCAGCAATTCAGAACTGCATTTCAGCTGCCGGATGATGCAAAGGCAATTGGCATCGCCGGCCGCCTGGTACCGATTAAACAACACCGTTTGTTTATTGATACCGCTGTAGCCTTGTTACAGCAGCAAGCTCATTTACCGACGCTGCAGTTTTTTATTATCGGTGATGGTGCAGAAAAACAATCGCTGCAACACTACATTGAACAAAAAGGGTACAGCTGGCAAGCTGCTGCTGATGCTACCTCCCTTACAGCTCCGTTTGTTTTTACTTCGTGGCGAACAGATATGGATGTTGTATTTGCGGGATTGGATATTGTACTGCTTACTTCGCTCAACGAGGGTACGCCTGTGTCTATTATGGAAGCCATGGCGGCCGGGAAGCCCGTTGTTTCTACCAATGTGGGGGGAATTGCCGAACTTGTTCTTGCGGATGAAACCGGTTTTTTGGCCAGCACAGCCGATGAGCTTTCAACCAAGGTTCGTTTATTGCTGGAACAGCCTGCTCTTACCGAAAGCATGGGGCAGAAGGCAGCCAAAACAGCCGAAGAACGTTTTTCGCATACCACCGAGTTTGTAGAACTTTCCGGCTTATATACCCGCCTTTTATCGGCACAAAAGCTGTTATGAGGCCTCATTGTCAATTATTTCAACAAAACTGTAAACCTTTTTTGGCTGGCATTGTAATTAGTGCTGAAGCAAAGAAACGATGAACAAGTTTACAATTAAAGACCTTGAAAATCTGAGTGGCATCAAAGCCCACACGATCCGGATATGGGAACAGCGTTATTCGTTCCTGAAGCCGCAACGTACGGCCACGAATATCCGCTATTACAGCAACCACGAGTTAAAGATGTTGCTGAATATTTCTCTGCTCAATAAATACGGCTACAAGATTTCGCATATCGACCGTATGAGTAACGAAGAGCTGCGTGAAAAAACCATCTTATTAACCAATCCTGCTGCTGAACAGGAGCGTATTGTAAATGAGCTCATCCAGCACATGGTTGATATGGAAATGGAGCGCTTTGAAGAAGTGTTGGATCAATATATTAATGTACGGGGTATTGAAAAAACCATCACCTATATCATTTTTCCATTCCTGGAGCGTATTGGTATTCTGTGGTTAACCGATCATATTAACCCGGCGCAGGAGCATCTCACCACTAATATTATCCGTCAGAAGCTGATTGTTGGTATAGATGGCATCAACACTATTTTATCGCTCAAAACGAAGATGCTCCTTTTCCTTCCAGAAAACGAACATCATGAGATAGGATTGTTATTCTTACAATACATGTTAAAATCCAGAGGCGTAAAAGTAATTTATCTGGGTGCAAACGTACCGGTTAAAGATCTTGAATACATTGTTGAAATTAAGAAGCCTGATTTCATTTACACCCATCTTACTACTGTAATGAAGGAGTTTAATTTCGATAAGTTTATTAATAACTTGAAGAACAGGTTCCCCGAACAGAAGGTGTTGATTTCCGGTTTGCTTGCACAAACATTCGAGAAAAAGACCGTTCCTTCGAATATACGGTTCCTGAAATCATTTGCCGAGGTAACCGAGTTTATGTCGGGCCTTTCATAAAAAATCAGAAATTTCTATTATAAATCCCCCGGTTTCCGGGGGATTTTTTTTGTAAGTACTTGCTGGTAAGCTGTTTAACTTTTTGACAAAAATATTAAACAAAATAGTTGGAAGCTAAGACTCGTTTGTTTAACTTTACCTCATCAACAATTAAACAGATAGTTATGTCAACGGTAGAATTCAATCAGATGCTTTTGAACAACACAGACTTTCTGAAGCCCTTCGCCTTTACATTGACGAGGGATAATGAAACTGCTAAGGATTTATTGCAGGAAACGATGTTTCGGGCTTTGGCCAACCGTGAGAAGTATAATGTGGGTACAAACATTAAAGCATGGCTGTACACCATTATGCGTAACATTTTCATCAACAACTATCGTCGTAAGGTGAAACAGAATACGATTTTCGATTCTACACCCAACGAATTTTTCCTCGATTACCAGCAGGCAACTGTGAGCAACCAGGCCGAATCGAGTTTAAAGATGAAAGAAATCCAGGCCGCTGTTCACCAGCTGCCCGATATCTTTAAACAGCCTTTTACCTTGTATTTCGAAGGGTTTAAGTACCACGAAATAGCACATATTCTGAACGAGCCTTTAGGAACAATTAAGAGCCGTATCCATTTTGCCCGTAAATTGTTGAAGGAACAGATCAGCAGAAATTAAATTTATTTCATTTGGCACAAGATGTAATTGTTATTGGTAGTGGCTTTGCGGGTATGTCTGCCGCCACATTTCTTGCAAAGGCAGGCTGGAATGTAACTGTGCTGGAAAAGCACCATCAGCCCGGCGGAAGAGCGAGGCAATTGCAAGCCGACGGTTTTACGTTTGATATGGGGCCCAGCTGGTACTGGATGCCCGATATATTTGAACGTTACTTTCAACAATTTGGAAAAAAAGTAAGTGATTATTACGAGTTGAAACGACTCGACCCTTCGTACCGTATTTACTATAAAAATGACGTTGTTGATATACCTGCCGATTACGCAGCGTTGAAAGCATTGTTTGAAAAAATTGAGCCGGGCAGCGGTAAACAGCTCGATGCGTTTATGGATGAAGCGGCTTATAAATATGAAGTAGGCATCAACAAACTGGTACATAAGCCCGGGCTTTCGCTTACTGAGTTTGCGGATATGGACCTGGTGAAAGGTATTTTTAAGCTCGATGTTTTTGCTTCGATGAAGAAGCATGTACAAAAGCATTTTACCGATCCCCGTTTACGGGAGTTGATGGAATTTCCGGTGTTATTTTTAGGTGCCTTGCCCGAAAAAATTCCGGCGCTATACAGTTTAATGAATTATGCCGATGTAAAACTCGGTACCTGGTTTCCGGTGGGTGGTATGCATGAAATTGTAAAAGCCATGCATCGCCTGGCTGAAGAACAGGGTGTTCGGTTTTTGTTTAATCAGAATGTTGAAGAAATTAAAACCGTTGACGGTAAAGCAACCGGTGTGGTGGTGAATGGCGAGTACCGTGAAGCAGATGTGATTGTAAGCGGAGCAGATTATCATTTTACCGAAACCAAGTTGCTGCATCACCACGATCAATCCTATTCCGAAGCGTACTGGAACAACCGTGTAATGGCCCCTTCCTGCTTGTTGTATTACGTAGGTTTAAACAAGCGGTTAAAAAATGTACTGCACCACAGTTTGTTTTTTGATACCGACTTTACACAGCATGGAAAGGAAATTTACAATACGCCTCAATGGCCCAGCGATCCGCTGTTTTATGTAAGTGCCACTACCCAAACTGATCCGTCTGGAGCACCCGAAGGTTGTGAGAACCTGTTTTTTCTGATACCTGTGGCTGCAGGGCTGGAAGGTGATACAGAGGAACTGCGGGATCAATATTTTCAACAAATCGTTGCCCGTTTTGAGCAGCGAATCGGTGAACCAATTGCTGATTCCATTGTTTATAAACAATCGTATTCGGTATCCGATTTCGTAGATGATTACAACGCATTTCGAGGAAATGCGTACGGTTTAGCAAATACTTTGCTGCAAACCGCTATCTTGAAGCCGGGATGCCGCAGTAAAAAAGTAGAAAATCTGTATTATACAGGCCAGTTGACGGTGCCGGGACCGGGTGTACCACCCAGTCTCATTAGCGGAGAAGTAGTGGCCACCTTGATCAATAAACAAATTTCAAAACCTGTTCAAACAGCAGAGCGCTTATGATGAATATTTTCCATGAAGTATGTGAGTTGTGCAGCCGTAATACTACGGAGCGTTACAGTACTTCTTTTTCATCAGCTATCCGTTTGTTGCATCAAGATCTGCGACAGCCGATCTATAACATTTATGGACTGGTGCGGTTTGCCGATGAAATTGTGGATACCTTTCACGATCATGATAAAGCCACACTCATTAAAGATTTCCGTCAGCAAACCTTCGAGGCCATTGAACGGGGCATCAGCTTAAATCCTATTCTGCACAGTTTTCAGTTAACCGTTAATAAATACAAAATCGATCACGAACTGATTCATGCTTTTTTTAACAGCATGGAAATGGATCTGCAGAAAACAAAGTATAACAACGAAGGCTACAACGAATACATTTATGGCAGTGCCGAAGTGGTTGGTTTGATGTGTTTGTATGTTTTTCTGGAAGGTGATGCGGTGCAGTATGAGAAACTGAAACCTTCTGCACGTTCTTTAGGTGCTGCTTTTCAGAAGGTGAATTTTTTGCGGGATGTGCAGGCCGATTATAATCAACTGGACCGTACTTATTTTCCAGGACTTGATTTTTCCAATTTTACCGACCGGCAGAAACGTGAAATTGAAGCCGATATTCAAAAGGATTTTGATGATGCCTATGCAGGTATTATGCAGCTGCCGGCCAAAGCACGCTTTGGTGTGTACGTAGCTTACAAATATTATCTCTCTCTTTTCCGTAAGATCAAGAAACTGCAGCCCGCTGTTATTATGCAGGAGCGGGTGCGTATTCCGGATTATCACAAAGTGATGATTTTGTTAAGGGCCGGTGTACGCAGCCAGTTAAATATCATGTAACCGATAATCACTTATTTTTGATTGATGCACGAAGTAATTCTCGTTAACGAGTTGGATGAAGCTATTGGTTCCATGGAAAAAATGGAAGCGCATGAAAAAGCATTGCTGCACCGTGCATTCAGTGTTTTTCTGTTTAATAAACATGGTGAGATGTTGTTGCAGAAAAGAGCCGCAACGAAATACCACAGTCCATCATTATGGACCAATGCCTGTTGCAGTCACCCTATGCCGGGCGAAGCAACTGAGCAGGCTGCACTCCGCCGGCTGGAAGAAGAATTAGGATTTACCACTACAGTACAGAAAGCGTTTCATTTTACTTATAAGGCCGAATTTGATAATGGCTTAACCGAGCATGAGTTTGATCATGTATTTATTGGTGAGTATGAAGGTGCCATGCAGCTGAATGTTGAAGAAGTAAGTGAGGTATGTTACAAATCCATTGCGGTTATTAAAGATGAAATAGCCCAGGATGCAGGCAGTTATACCGAGTGGTTTAAAATTGCATTGCCTTTGTTAGAAGAATGGCTGCAACAAAATCATCCCACTTATGCAGCAGCCTAAAGCAGTGGTAATCGGCAGCGGTGTTGCCGGTTTGGCTGGTGCCATACGACTTGCTGTTATGGGTTACTCGGTTGATGTGTTTGAACGCAATGCCTATGCCGGTGGTAAACTTTCTTATTTTGAAAAAGATGGTTTTGCTTTTGATGCCGGTCCTTCTCTTTTTACCCAGCCAGATAATTTAGAAGAGTTATTTGTTTTTGCCGGCGAACCCATTGCAGACTATTTTCGGTACGAACGTGTTCCTCTTTCCTGCAACTATTTTTTTGAAAATGGCAAACGTGTACAGGCGTGGACAGATGCCGAACGATTAGCCGATGAATTGCAAACTCAATTAGGTGAAGACCGCAGCAATGTGCTCAACTACCTGCACAAGAGTGAAACCTTGTACAACAATATCGGCACAATCTTTTTAAATCATTCCTTGCATAAACGCAGTACCTGGTTGCAAAAGCCGGTGCTGAAAGCCTTGCAGACTGTTCGCTTGCCGCATTTGCTTGGCACCTTGCATGGGTTTAATCAATCATCGTTCCGTACAAAAGAAGCAGTACAGTTGTTCGACCGCTTTGCTACCTACAACGGCAGCAATCCATATCAAACACCGGGCATGATGAGTTTGATTCCACACCTGGAATTAAATGAAGGAACCTTTTATCCAAAAGGCGGCATGATCAGCATTACCAATGCACTGGTACAACTCGCTGAAAAGAAAGGCGTACGCATTCATTACAGCACTCCGGTTGAACGCATCATTCTGCACGAAGGGAAAGTAAGAGGTGTGGTGGTTGCTAATGAAAATGTATTTGCTGAAGTGGTATTGAGCAATGCGGATGTGTATTTCACGTACAAACAATTACTCAACGATCCTGTTGAAACAAAAAAAGTACTGAAGCAGGAACGCAGCTGCAGCGGTATGATTTTTTACTGGGGCATGAACAGGGAGTTTCCGGAACTGCACCTGCATAATATTTTCTTCAGCAACAATTACGCTGCCGAATTTCAAACCCTGTTTCAGCAAAAGCGCTTGTATAGCGATCCTACGGTGTATGTCAACATCACTTCTAAAATGGAAGAGGGGCTTGCACCTAAAGGAAAAGAGAATTGGTTCCTGCTCATTAATGCTCCATCAAACATTGGACAGAACTGGGAGCAAATGCGCATTAACTTACGTCAACAGGTGATTGATAAACTCAGTCGCATACTGCAAACCGATATTGCTTCAGCGATTGCAACAGAAGAGTATCTCGATCCCATCCGCATCGAAGAACGCACCGGTTCGTACATGGGTTCGCTGTATGGTACCAGCAGCAACAGTAAGATGGCCGCTTTTCTGCGTCATCCCAACTTTACCAAAAAGATCGAAGGTTTGTATTTCTGCAGTGGCAGTGTGCATCCCGGCGGCGGTATTCCGCTTTGTTTCAAAAGTGCAAAAATTGCCACCGAACTTATTCAGCAAGATCAATTAAAACATACACATCACTAATGTTGCAACACTACAGTAAACAACAAATTGCTACTGCCATTGCTGTGCTGTTTCACTGCATTGGCTTAGGCGGTATGTTGTTCTATGATGTAACATTGTTTGCGTCGCTCACGCCTATGAATCTGTTGCTGAGTGCCGGCTTACTCATCTATACACAACAGGAAAAGAACCTGCATTTTTTTGTGTTTGTGGCTGTTTGTTATGTAACGGGTTATGTGGTGGAATATCTCGGTGTCAATCATCGGTTGTTGTTTGGCGATTACCAATACGGATCGGCAATGGGCTGGCAATGGAAAAACATTCCACTGGTGATTGGGGTGAACTGGTTTATTATGATGTACTGCTGCGGCATTACCATTCAGCAGATGCTCAATTATTTCTGGAATAAATTAAAAGACGACGATCAGCCTGCCCGAACCAATGTTGGGTTTATTGCAGTGATCCTCGACAGTGCCTTGCTGGCTACTTTCTTCGACTGGATTATGGAACCAGTTGCGGTAAAGCTGGGCTACTGGCAATGGCTGGGCGATGGTTCTATTCCAATGTTCAATTATGTATGCTGGTTTGGCATCAGTGCGTTGTTGATGCTGTTGTTCCGCCTTTTAAGTTTTCCGAAACAAAACCAATTCGCAGTAAATTTGTTATTGATTCAGTTCATGTTCTTTTTAATCTTACGCACATTATTATGAGTTTGTTATTATATATCTTATTGGCATTTGTGGTGTTTTTTACCATGGAAGGTATAACCTGGTTAACCCACAAATTTGTGATGCATGGTTTTTTATGGTACCTGCACGAAGATCATCATCAGCCACGTGGGCGTTTCTTTGAAAAGAACGATGCGTTCTTTCTCATTTTTGCCATCCCCAGCTGGTTGTGTATTATGTTGGGTTTAATGAACGGCGTGTATTGGGTAGTAAGTATCGGTGCCGGTATTGCCATGTATGGTGCTGCTTATTTTATTGTACACGATATCATCATTCATCAACGTTTTAAAATTTTCAGCCGCTGGAACAGTACCTATGTGCGGGCTATCCGCTGGGCACATAAAATGCACCACAAACACATGGATAAAGAAGATGGTGAAAGTTTTGGGATGCTCTTTGTGCATAAAAAATACTGGGAAAAAGTGCGCAAGGAAAAGCAGCTGAATCCGAATATTAAATAGTATTTACGGACACACAAGGGTAAACACATTTCATTGAATTCACACTACACTTATTTTCTCATTCTGCTTGGTTCCATTGCGGGTCCACTGCTGTTGAGTTTTGATAAAAAAGTAGCCTACTATAAAAAATGGAAGTACCTGTTTCCGGCAATGCTGTTGCCGGCTTTGTTTTTTATTGTGTGGGATGAATTGAAAACAAAAGCAGGTGTGTGGAGTTTCAGCGATGCACATATTACCGGTATGAAGCTTTCATCACTACCGTTGGAAGAAATTTTATTCTTCGTTCTCGTGCCCTACTGCTGTGTGTTTATATACGAATGTATTGTTTGCTATTTTCCTTCGGTAAAACAAAAGAACTGGGGCAAACCTGTATTGTTGCTGATGGGTGTGTTGTTTCTGGTTGCTGCTGTCTTCACTTACGGTAAAGCCTACACGTTTTATACGTCGTTGTTCAATGCGCTGTTTATTGCAGTGCTGTTTATTTTTTCAAAATGGTTTAAAGGCTTCAATGCGTCTGCTTTTCTGCTGAGTTATTTGATTGTGGTGATCCCTTTTCTGATTGTGAATGGATTACTGACGGGTATTCCGGTGGTGATGTATAACGATGCCGAGAATCTGGGTATCCGCATTTTCTCCTTTCTTCCCTGGCCCATGAACCATATTCCGGCAGAAGATATTTTCTACGGTATGCTGTTAATTTTAATGAACGTGGCGTTTTTCGAACGGCTGCGTAATAAACAGGCATAACTGTTTTGCAGTATTGTTGCTAAAATAATTTCGCTGTTGTTTTATTTGTAATTCGATGTAGGTTGTAATTTTAATGTATAAAAAATACTGTTTTATACAGTCAACATGAACAACACTGCGTTCCGCATCACCGCCTTACTTCTACACCTTTTCGCTTCCTTTTTCATTTTATTTTATGTGCTCGATTTCGATTTGTCGGGTCGCTGGATCAGGTTTTTTCTTTTCCTGTTCTTGTGTGTGGTTTTGCTGGTAGCATTCATCAGTCATCTTGTTTCTTTCATCCGTTTTATTCAAACTAAATAATAGCTTATGATTTCTTTGATTGTTTTTGTCCTGGTTGTAGTTATCGCCGGACTGTTAAGTGGTATGTTTAAAAAATCAACGTATGTAAACGAAAACGGGCGCTTTCTGCCTTTGGGGTTACTACGGCCTTTGCTGGTAGCCATGGTTGCATTTGTTGCAGTTGCCATTAACCCGATTGATGTAGAACGGATCGATGCGGGGCATGTGGGTATTAAAGTTAGTAATGTGGGCGATAACCGTGGTGTGGGTCGTACGGAATATGTGACGGGCTGGGTGTTTTACAATTCCTGGATCTCCCGTATTTATGAGTTCCCGATTCATCAGCAGCACATCGATTATGAAGCCAACGATATTGTAACCAAAGGAGGCTTTCGTGCAACCATTAAACCATCGTTCAACTACTCCATTAATGCCGGTAATGTAGCCGATATGTTTCAAAACCTGCGGGTGGGTGTAAAAGATATGGAGCAGGGTTGGTTAAAGAATGCAATTGTAGGTTCGGTAAACGATGTGGCCAACCGTTATACCGTAGATTCTATTTTCAATCATCGTGAAGAATTTGAATCGGATATTGTAAAAGAATGTAACAAGCGTGTATCGAAGTGGTTTAATGTGTCGCAGCTGCGTACCAACATTGTACCGCCTGCAGAAATTTCAGAGTCAATCGTTGCTAAAACAAGAGCTATTCAGGAAGTGCAGGTAGCGGAGAACAGAAGACAGGTTGCTGTGGCTGAAGCAGAGCGAAAGATTGCCGAAGCAAGAGGTGATTCGGCACAGGCGGTAATCCAGGCAGCCGGTCGTGCAGAAGCGATTCGCAGAGAACAATTGTCGTTAACCTCTTTGTATATCGAGTATATCAAAATTCAAAAGTGGAGCGGACAGGTACCCACTACAGTTGCAGGTGGCAACAGCGGCTTTTTAATTCAGCTGCCGAAAGAAGGAAAAGAATAACAGCATTTGAACAGCAATAAAAAAAGCGGAGTGATGAGCTCCGCTTTTTTTATGCTTATAATTTCAGGTATTCTTTCAATTTACCTTCTGCATTTGCTTCTAACAATTTCTTTAATGCTTTATTGGTACGTACGTTATTAGAGCTGTTGGCACAATAATCTGCAAACAGTTTTGTAGCACCCAGTTTTACTTCCTTGCTGTCTTTTGCTTTATCCGGATTGTCCATCGAGAACTTTGTTAAGCAAGCCATATAAACGCCCACCAGCATATCTTCTTCCTTACCGTATTTTGTAATTTCTGCCCCTAACTCAAATGAATAATCTGCAGTTGCACTCATCCATTTAATGAGAAACGACATTGCCGAAAGTCGATTAACATCTGAGCCATTTACGGGTGTAGATAAAATATGGTTTGCTGCTTCCAGTGCTTTTGCGTTATAAGTCCGGCATTCTTCTGCAGTAGCAAATTTTATATCGGCTAATGAACGGAAATCCTGGGCAAAGATTACGGTGTGTGCTAAAAAAAGAATCGCAAGCAAGAGTGTTTTCTTCATATTGTTTTTTCTGAAAAATAATACAGCAACAACACAACTCCAAATATCGATCAGTTAATAGCCTTTCTCTCTTGTGCCGGGGCAACCTACTTTTTTATTTTTCTTAAATGATGCAATACCTGATGTGCGTTCGTACCAATCAACAAACGGTCGCCATACAAGCGTCAGCTGTACAAAGTAGTAAGCATCTTTATTTTTTTCACTGCCACGCAATGAGCCAGCAACCGGATACGTGCCGTTTCCACGATACGCTAAATCAACAGCGGTTTGTCCACGTGCTGCCAGCAACGCAGCCTGGTCTACATAACGTGTGCTTACATCATCAATATAATCGGTAAATGTTTTGCGGTAACCTAATTCCAAACCCACACGAATATCTTCTGTTAACAGGTATTCGGCACCAATGCCAAACGGAATGGAGAACTGTGTTGATTTGTATACTTTTTTACCCGGCACAAAACCTTGTCCTTCGGTACTCAACGGTTGCAGAAAAACTTTAGCACCATTATCATCTGCTGTAAAGGGTTTAATGCGGTACAGTGCGCCACCTGCAAATACATACGGCGTCCACCATTTATAATTCAAATTGAAAATATTGTATTGTGCACCCAGCTCCCATTCGAAGAGGTTTGTCTGGAAATTTAGATTGCGGCTTTGGTGCCCTGCATTTTTGCTTTTTGCATCATCGGCACGCAGCATACCCAAACTGATATGTGTACGGGCAAGCAGGTGTTCGGTTAAATCGTAGCGTGCACCAATGCTGCCTACAAATTTCGATTGGTTGAAGGTGAAACTTTTTCGTTGCAGATCGCCCTGGTAATTGGCGAGCCCGCCACGAAACGATAAATGAAAATTTTGAGCTGATGCAAATACAGGTGCAAGGCAAAGGAGCAGGAGCAGTTTTTTCATAAAACAGTAATTGGATTTTGTACAAAGATAATCCGCTGGTAAGAACGTAAAACAGGTACAAAAAGTATACTGCCGTAAATGGGCTGGCAATCTTTCAAAACCCACCCCCTGTTAAACTTGCCGCTGTGTAACAAATTGTCGCCCCTCCCGGGAGGGGATAGGCATGTTGCCCGGTAAGAACGGAAAACCAAAAACTATAAACCATAAACGGTAATTCTTCCCCTAACACCCGTTCCTTTCAAATGAATTAATTTCGCCGCATGATTCATAATTTCAACGCAGGACCTTCTGTTTTACCACAAGAAGTATTTGAACAGGCCAGCCAGGCAGTGCTCAACTTTAACAACAGCGGCTTATCCATTTTAGAAATCGGTCACCGTACACCGTTGTTTGAAGATGTAATGAACGAAGCCCGTTCGTTGGTAAAAGAATTAATGCAACTGGATGATGAGCATGAAGTACTGTTCCTGCATGGTGGTGCCACTACACAGTTTATGCAGGTGCCTATGAATCTGCTGAACGAAAACGAAGTAGCAGCGTATACCGAAACAGGTACCTGGGCAGGCAAGGCTATTAAAGAAGCCAAACTGTTTGGCCATGTTGAAATTGTTGGTTCATCGAAGCATACCAATTATACAAGCATGCCGCATGAGCTGTCGGTTCCGGCAACAGCTGCCTATCTGCATATAACCACGAATGAAACAATCGCCGGTACACAGTGGCATCAGTTGCCTTACGATTGTGGTGTGCCCATTGTAGCTGATATGAGCAGCGATATACTCAGCCGTATGCTCGACTTCAACAAGTTCGATTTGATTTATGCGGGTGCTCAAAAAAACATGGGTGCTGCCGGTGTAAACCTGGTTGTGATCAATAAAAATATTTTAGGCAAAGTCAACCGTACAATTCCCGGTATTCTCGATTACCGCAATCATATTAAAGAAGGCAGCATGCTTAATACGCCGCCGGTGTTTGCGGTTTATGTGGCGATGCTTACACTGCGTTGGTTAAAAGAACAGGGTGGTGTAGCTGCAATTGAAGCGATCAATAACAAGAAAGCCGAATTGATTTATTCAGCATTAGAAGCTATTCCATTCATCAACCTGCCGGTTGCCAAAGAAGACCGCAGTAAAATGAACGTCGTGTTTACCATGGATGATCCGGCAAAAGAAGCAGCTTTTCTGCAACTGTGCAAAGAGCAAGGCATGTATGGGGTGAAAGGTCACCGCAGCGTAGGTGGTTTCCGGTTGAGTTTATACAATGCACTGAAGTTGGAAAGTGTTGAAGCGATGCTGCAGTTGCTGCAGGCGTTTGCAGCGAAACATGGATAGAAATGAGGGGAAACTCCCTTACAATGACGTCAATTTGATTTATCGGACAAGCAGGGGAAAATTCCTTTTCTTTGCAGCCGGTTAGTAAGTACAAATACATATATGGCTATTATCGTTCCGTTTAAAGCCCTGCGTCCGCAGGCACAGTTTGCCAAACAAGTGGCGGCACGTCCGTACGACGTGTTAAACAGCAAAGAGGCGAAGGAAGAAGCACAAGGCAATCCTTATTCTTTTCTGCATATTACCAAACCGGAGATTGATCTGCCCGAAGAGACCGATCATTATGCTCCGGAAGTATATCTGAAAGCAAAAGAAAATCTCGCCGCTTTTATGCAGCGTGATGTATTGTTTCGTGAAAGCAAGCCCTGCTATTACATTTATCGTTTAATCATGAACGGTCGCAGCCAGACGGGTTTGGTGTGTGGCAGTTCGGTTGAAGATTATGAAAAGGATGTAATCAAGAAACACGAATTCACCCGTCCTGAAAAAGAGAACGACCGTATCAATCATATCAAGATCAGCGGTGCACAAACCGGTAATGTGTTTTTAGCTTATCGTGATGTTGCTGCAATGAATGAACTGATTGCAAAGTGGAAGGAAGATAAAAGTCCGATCTACGATTTTACGGCTGATGATGAAATACAACATACCATCTGGGTGGTGAATGATGATGCGGCTATTGCAACCATCAGCAGCATTTTTGAACAACAGGTACCGCAAACTTATATTGCCGATGGTCACCACCGGGCTGCATCTGCAGCAAAAGTGCGTGCAGCTTTAGGCGAAGCAGCAACAGCAGAAAGCGATTATTTTTTAACGACGTTGTTTCCGGCAAGCGAACTGCAGATCCTCGATTACAACCGTGTGGTAAAAGACCTCAACGGATTAACCTTAGCCGAGCTGTTGGAAAAAGTAAAAGAAGATTTTGACGTGAAGCTGGTGGGCAAAGAAGCCGTGAAACCTGCACAACTGCATGTGTTTGGTTTGTATGCCGAAGGCAACTGGTACGAGCTCACTGCAAAAGAAGGAACCTATCAAACAGATCCCATCGGTATCCTGGATGTAACCATCCTTTCCGATAATCTGCTCGATAAGCATCTTGGTATTAAAGACCAGCGTACCGATAAGCGCATCGATTTTGTGGGCGGTATCCGTGGCTTAGGCGAACTGCAAAAACGTGTGGATAGTGGTGAAATGCAAATTGCTTTCAGCCTGTATCCTGTTACCATGGAGCAGTTGTTCAATATCGCCGACAGCGGTAATGTAATGCCACCCAAAAGCACTTGGTTTGAACCGAAGCTGCGTGATGGATTGCTTACACATCTCATCTATACCGAAGCCTGATTATAAAGTCTGGCAAGGTTTTTAGCTTTCTTAATAAAATTGCAATATTGCAGAGGCGGTTTTACAATCGCCTCTTTTCGTTTAATTTTGAGCCGATATGAAAAAGAATCTACTGAGTGTTTTTGTTTTATTGCTGATGTGTACGATGGCAATTGCCCAGGAACCCGATGCAGCGCAACTGCACGAAACCGGTAAGCAGTTTATGCGTGGCGGCGACTGGACCAATGCGGTACTGGTGTTAACCAAAGCATTGCAGAAAGAGCCCAACAGCATTTCCATTCAAAAAGATCTGGCGCTCACATACTACTATCAACGTGATTTTGCAAAAGCACGTGAAACGGTAAAACCTTTAGTTGATCGTGAAGATGCAGATGTGCAGGTGTACCAGATTGCCGGTAATATTTACAAAGCACTGGCCGAGCGGAAAGATGCGGAGAAGATGTATAAAAAAGCGTTGAAGAAATATCCAACAAGCGGTCCGTTGTATGCAGAGTATGGTGAGTTGTTGTGGATGCTCAACGATAACTATGGCAGTATTGAGCAGTGGGAGTTGGGTATTAAAACCGATCCTGCATATGCCGGTAACTATTATTTTGCGGCACGTTATTATTTTTTCACCACCGATAAAGTGTGGGCATTGGTGTATGGCGAAGTGTTCATTAACATGGAAAGCTATACCAGCCGTACAGCCGAAATGAAAAAGCTGTTACTTGATGGTTATAAAAAATTCTTCACCATCGATGAAAAAACACAGCCCTCGAAAACAAAAAATGAATTTTCGGATGCCTTTGTTGCAGTGATGAAACAAAACAGTGCTGTTACCAACAACGGTATTACAACCGAATCGCTCACGATGTTGCGTACACGTTTTCTGCTCGATTGGAATAAACAGTATGCTGCAAAGTTTCCGCATCGTTTGTTCGATCATCAGAAACAACTGTTGCAGGAAGGTATGTTTGAAGCGTACAACCAGTGGATCTTTGAAGCAGCAGGCGATTTAGCCAAATACGAAAGCTGGACAAAGCTGAATACCGAACAGTACAACGAGTTTACAAAATTTCAAAAATCGAAACTGTTTAAGATACCGCAGGGGCAGTATTACAAACAGTCGAACTGATCAGAAATCCTCCCTTAGCGGAGGATTTTTTTGCTGGAGCATTTCTCCTTAACTTACAACTGAAGCTTTTCAAAGCTCTATTTTTCAAACGAATTGCATGCTTTATGAACCCATCCCGTTTATTTGACTGTATAGATATACAGTTACAGCAGTTTCCGCAGGAAGCCATGTTTGCCGCCAAAGAAGAAGGCGGTATCTGGAAAAAATATTCCACCGCAGAAGTAAAAGAAACAGTCGACCGTTTGGCCGCAGGCTTACTGCATCTCGGCATTGGTGGCAACGATATGAGTGTAGAAGGCCGTGATAAAATTGCCATCATCAGCAATAACCGGCCCGAGTGGATGTTGCTTGATTTAGCGGTACAGAAAACAGGTGCTGTGCTTGTTCCCATCTATCCAACACTGGCAGTAAATGAACTGGAGTTTGTGTTAAACGATGCGTCGGTAAAACTGGTATTTGTAAGCGATCAGGAGTTGTACGACAAAGTACAATCGGTACGCAGCCGGGTAAGCAGTGTGCAGGCCGTGTTTACATTCGATTATCTGCAACCTTCGCTGCATTGGAAAGAAATTATGAGCAAAGCAACCGAACACGATTTTAAAACACTCGCTGTTTCGGCGCAAAGTATCCGGTACGAAGATATGGTGACCATCATTTACACATCGGGTACTACCGGTACACCGAAAGGTGTAATGCTCAGCCATAAAAATATTCTCAGCAACGTATTGTCCAGCACCGAAGTGTTTACCGAGTTCTGTGTGCCGGGCGATAAAGCTTTGAGCTTTCTGCCGCTCAATCATATTTTCGAGCGCATGGTTACGTACATCTATCTCTTCAATGGAGTATCGGTGTATTATGCGCAGAGTTTAGATACCATTGGCGATAACCTCAAAGAAGTACAACCTGCCGTGTTTACTACGGTTCCCCGCCTGCTCGAAAAAGTGTACGAGCGTATTATGGGCAAGGGACAGGAATTAACCGGTCTTAAACGCAAACTCTTTTTCTGGGCAGTGGATGTTGGCGGTCGTTTTGAATTAGGCAAGAACCAGGGCTTTGTGTACAAGCTGCAATTAGCCATTGCCAACAAACTTATTTTTAGTAAGTGGCGTGAAGGGTTAGGTGGAAAAGTAAAAGCCATTGTTACCGGTGCTGCTGCCTGTCAAGTGCGATTGCTGCGCATTTTTACGGCGGGTAAAATGAATATTATGGAAGGTTATGGTTTAACTGAAACATCGCCGGTAATTGCCGTAAACCGTTACAACGAAAAGAACCGCCGCTTTGGCACGGTGGGTACAGTAATTAATGGGGTGGATGTAAAGATTGCAGAAGATGGTGAAATCTGTTGTAAAGGTGATAATGTAATGATGGGTTATTACAAACGTCCCGATTTAACAGCTGAAGTAATTGATAAAGATGGTTATTTCCATACCGGTGATATTGGTGTAATGGAAGGCGGTAAGTTTTTAAAGATCACCGACCGTAAGAAAGAAATTTTCAAAACCAGTGGTGGTAAGTATGTAGCACCACAGCCCATTGAAAATAAAATGAAGGAGAGCAAGTTTATTGAACAGATGATTGTGGTGGGTCCTGAACGCAAGTTTGCCGGCGCACTCATTGTTCCTTCGTTTGAAAATTTAAAAGTATGGGCCGCACAAAATAATATCAGTTATGGTACAGTACACGATCTGATCCGTAATCCGGCTGTGCTGGAAATGTATAAGAACATTGTGGAAGAATTCAACCAGCAGTTCAATCATGTGGAGCAAATAAAAAAGTTTGAACTCTGCGCCAACGAATGGACGGTGGATGGAGGTGAACTGACGCCAACCTTAAAGCTGAAGCGGAAAGTGATTATGGAGAAGTATCGGGATGCGATTGAGCGGATTTATTTGTAGATTATAAATGAGATATGATACGTTATCTGATATTTTTAATCGTATTCGTAAGTTCTATCGATGCTGTTGGGCAGCCAAAGTGTGAACTGAAGTCTTGTAAGATTGAGTATGAGTTTTTTGATGGAATTAATACAGGTTTCAAGACTTTGATTTTTACGGACTCTGGTTTGATTGATAAGCAGGTAATCTTTGCGAAAACCGATACTTCAATGTTGCCCGCTGAAGTAAAGTTGATGGTAAAACAAATGCCGGAGAAAGTCAACCAATTAAAAATACAAACGAGAGATTCGGTTTTTTTGATTGACCTTATTTCCATGACCGGGGAAAAACAAAAGCGGCACTTCATGGGTTTTGGTCTTTCAAGCCCCTTTATTACAAAAATAGGTACTGATACTTTTTTGCAAAGATCTTGTGAAGTTTACGATGCAAAGGTTTCAAAAATTTGGTACTGGAAAGGGGTGGTATTAAAAAAGGAGTTAGTGTTAAAGGACGGTAAAACGATTTATGAACGGGCAATTTCCATTGATGAAAACTATATTATAAAGGATGATGAGTTTACAGTTCCTGTTCATGTAAACTTTTAATCGGATTTTATTGCAGGCAGGTTCTAAAACAATCCTGTTGCTGTCTCATCGTTCCGGAAAAATAGAGTGTCTGCTATTTGCAATACCCTGACAGTGATCATCCCTTCAAAACAGCATTCCTTTTTTCCTGTAAAACCAAATCGTTTATCTTCGCAGCATGCTTCCAAAATACAAACGCATCCTCCTCAAACTTTCAGGTGAATCATTAATGGGCGATAAGAATTTCGGTATGGACTCTACCGTTATTTCGCAATATGCTCAAAGTATTAAATCCATAGTTGAGCTGGGTGTACAGGTAGCCATTGTTATTGGCGGTGGTAATATTTACCGTGGTATGAACGAAGCAGAAACGGGCATTGAACGTGCACATGGCGATTACATGGGTATGTTGGCAACAGTCATCAACGGCATGGCTTTACAAGCCGGACTTGAAAAAGCAGGTGTGTACACCCGTTTGCAAAGTGCCATTAAAATGGAACAGATTGCTGAGCCCTATATCCGTCGCAGAGCCATTCGCCATTTAGAAAAAGGCCGTGTGGTAATCTTTGGTGCCGGTACCGGTAATCCTTACTTTACAACAGATACTGCCGGTTCACTCCGTGCCATTGAAATCAATGCCGATGTTATTTTGAAAGGCACGAGAGTAGATGGTATTTACACAGCCGATCCGGAAAAAGATCCCACCGCTACAAAATACGAAACCATTACTTTCCAGGAATGCCTTAGCAAAAACCTGCGTGTAATGGATATGACAGCGTTTACACTTTGTATGGAAAATAATCTTCCCATTATTGTATTTGATATGAACCGCCCCGGCAACCTGAAGCGTGTTGTTACCGGCGATCATGTTGGTACAGTCGTAAACGGCTAAGCTGTTCACACTGCTGTTTCCTTTGGGGATAAGTTTCGGCGACTGCCGCTTTTGCATTCCTGTTATTGCCATTAACTTTCCATTGTTATTCTGAAGTATTCTTCAACATAACAAATTACTGTTCCATGCCAGCAACCCTGTTAGCCATTGAAATATCTGTTTTCGAAATCGCCATGTTCCAGATCGGGGCATTGGTATTAGGTTTTGTCATTCATTATTTCTGGAGTATGCGTCATGGCAATCAGTTCGATCAGGAACTGGATGTAAAGAAGTATGAAAAAGAGGCATACGACTGGCGCATGAAGTATTACAACATTCTGGAGCAGCAGAAAGACAGCGGTGAAAATTTACAGAAAGAGTTGATTACGGCACAACAAACCGAGCAGGCATTGATGGAAGAAATTGATGAGTTAAAAGAACTCATCAAAGAACTGAAGCAACGTCCGCAGCAGGTAATTGTTGAAAGTACATCAGCACCGCTTGATGAAGTAAGCCCTGCTGCTTATCTGGCGCAATTAAAACGGGCGCAGGACGATCTGTTGCAACACAATCAAAGTATTTCCAAGCTGCTGAACCAGGTAGACCTGTTAGAGAAAGTAGAACAGAAACACCAGGATACCTTACAGCAGAATCAATATCTCAGCGAACAGTTGAACCTGTTGCGTCGTTCATTAACAGAAAAAGAAGGCGAGCTCAATACCATCCGTCAACAATCAGTACTTACACAGGAAATGAAAAACCGTTTGGAAACAGCGTACGATGAGTTCAACGAAATTCAATCGAAGCTGATGAAGGTGGAGCAGCAGTTGAGTGTACCGCAAACCAATGCGCTGCGTTACGATGAGCTGGAAGAAGCCAATCACCTTTTGTCAGTTGAATTAAATGATCTGCGCAGCAAACAACGGGAGTTGGTAGAAGAAAACTCCAGGCTGTCGCAACACGTAATTGAAATGGAAAGCAAGTTAAAAGAATCGAACCTGCAGCGCCAGCAACTGAGTAAGCGCAACGATTTCCTGGAAGAGCTCAATAAAGATCTGCAGCAGGTATCGGACCATAATAAAAAACTGGAATCGCAACTTTCAAGGTTATCCGAAATTGAAGCCATGCTGGCACGAATTTCTTCCGGACAAAATCAGTAAATCAGCGGTTGTTATTTTTTCCTTCATTAGATTTGGCGCCTCACTAAAACAGTTGGTTGTATGTCGTCTATTGCAGATATCCGCCGTGATTATTCGTTGAAAACATTACTCGAAACAGAAGTAGCTGATAATCCTTTTTTACAGTTTGGTGATTGGTGGCAGCAGGCCATTGAATCGGAAATTGATGAAGTAAATGCAATGACGCTGGCCACTGCTTCGCTTGAAGGCGTACCGAGTGCACGAATTGTTTTATTGAAAGCGTACGACGAAAAAGGGTTTGTGTTTTTTACCAATTACGAAAGTGCAAAAGGGCAGGAGCTGGCCGAAAATCCGAAAGCAAGTTTATTGTTTTTCTGGAAAGAGCTGGAACGCCAGGTACGTATTACCGGCTTGGTAGAAAAAGTAAGTGCTGCTGAAAATGATGAATATTTTTTATCTCGCCCCACAGGATCGCAGATAGGTGCATGGGCATCGCCGCAAAGCCATGTTATTGAAAACCGCAGCTGGTTAGAGAACCGGGTTAAAGAACTCGATGCAAAATTTAAAACAGAACCATTAACCCGTCCGCCACATTGGGGTGGTTACAGAGTAAAACCGGTAATCATTGAATTCTGGCAGGGCAGAAGCAGCCGTTTACACGATCGGATACAATATACGTTGCAGGATAATGGTGGTTGGAAGATTGAACGGTTAGCACCGTAATAGAATGAGAGCTGTGAAGTTGGAAGTACGGAAAAATGTATAAAAAAAAGCAGGTAATCACTTGCGTAACAACCTGCTTCAGGAATTTTCGTTTATGCGGAAACTTATTTTGTTTCAGCTTTCTTTGCCGCTTTTTTAACAGCAACTTTCGCAGGACGGCTTTTGCCGAAAGAACCTTTGAAACGTTTGCCTTTTGCAGTTTTTTTATCTCCTCTGCCCATGGTAATTAGTTTATTTAATGATAGAAATGCAGCTTGGCTGCGTATGTACAAAGTTGAACATAAAAAAAGCAAGAAACAAAAAACGTTTCCTGCTTTTTTTAAGCCTGTAGGTCATTAGAGCTTTGCAGCTAATTCTTTACCTGCTTTAAATTTCGCTACTTTTTTCGCTTTGATTTTGATAGTTGCACCTGTTTGCGGGTTACGACCAGTACGTGCAGCACGCTTGGTTACAGAAAATGTACCGAAACCAACCAGGGTTACTTTACCACCACCTTTTAATGTTTTTGTAACAGCTTCTACAAAAGAATCCAATACGGCATTTGCCTGTGTCTTTGAAATTTCTGCATCTTCAGAAAGCTTTGCAACTAATTCTGCTTTGTTCATAGTGAGAGTTTTTTTAAGTGGAGCAAATATAGACGGTTTTACAGACCAACAAAATTTTTTTCGCTCACATAAAACACCTAAAAAATTTGCTGTAATGCAGGCCGGGAAAGGATTTTAAACATTTCAACCAAAGAATAATTTAAGTCAATAGTCAACATGAAAACGCTGAAACCCTTGCACAGCAAGCCTTTCAGCGTGTATTTTTCTGTAATCCTTTGCCAGCAAGCGTTTCAGCGGCTTGGGATGTGGATAATTTTTTCTTTGTGCAGCTGCAGGTTTATTGCACAAGTTCCATCACAGAACGGAAGGCGATAAACTGATTGCCCCACTTGTCAAATACTTTTTGCCGTAATGTATTTGCATGGGTTGCAACATAAGCTTCCTGTTTTTCTTTACTTTCAGCAAAGTATTGCGCTGTATAGGTAGGGCCTTCCTCATCTTCTGTTTCAAGTAAACGTAAAAACTGTGCATGCGTGAAACAGCCTGTAGCAATTACTTCGGGTATATGCTCTTCCTTCATCCATCGCACCCAGTCTTCATGAATAGCCCAGGTTACTTTTGATGTTACGTTGTATACAATCATGTTATTTTAATTTCAGTTCAACATACACAGGACAATGATCGCTGTGTTTTACATCCGGATAAATTTCTGCATCTTTTAATTGCTTCCGCAAAGGTTCTGTTACACTAATATAATCGATACGCCAGCCTTTGTTGTTTAAACGTACACTGGGGAAACGCTGGCTCCACCAGCTGTAACGGTGTGGTTCGGGATGAAATACACGAAACGTATCTACCCATCCGCTTTCGAAAAATTTTGTCATCCATTCACGTTCTTCGGGTAAAAAGCCACTCGACTTTTTATTTCCTTTTGGATCATGAATGTCGATTTCGTTATGTGCAATGTTGTAATCGCCGCAAAGAACAAGTTTGGGGTGCGTTTTTTTTAATTCATTCAGCCATTTGAAATATTCATCGAGCCAAACATATTTAAACTCCTGCCGCTCATCGCCACTGGTGCCGCTTGGGAAATACGTATTAATTACACGAATATCTCCAAAGTCGAGTTGAATTACACGGCCTTCATCATCACTCGGTCCGTGCCCGTTGCCAACTTCTACATAATCGGGTTTTATTTTGGTAAACACCGCTACACCACTGTATCCTTTCTTTTGTGCACTGAACCAGTAATCGTGGTAGCCAAGATCATTAAATAATTTATGATCAACATCTTCTTTTGTGGCTTTGGTTTCCTGCACACAAATAATATCAGCAGGATTTGTTTTTAACCAATCGAGAAAACCTTTTTTGATGGCAGCACGTATGCCATTAACGTTATATGAAATGATGCGCATGTTTTGTATCCGATTTATTCGTGAACGAAAGTAAGGAAGGCTGGCAACACACACATAAAAAAAAGAGACATTACTTACGCAATGTCTCTATCAGGAATCAATCGAAAACGAATAACTATGCTTTTTTCTCGTAAAAAGTTTTTTCTATTTTCTTATGAACCGGTTGTACAGTTTGCAGAAATTTATAAATGGCTTTTATTTCCATATCACTCATACGGCTGAAGGGGCCCCACGCCATCGGGCTGTGTTTAATAAGTTTTCCCTGGCGTATGCGGTTGCGGAACATCTCTTCCGTCCAGCCATAAATGCGGCCCGTTTCTTTATCGGGTGTAAGGTTGGGGCTTTCACAGATATAATGTTCGGGATCAATAATTGATTCCATTTTAAAACCTCCGGCAAAAGGTTCACCAATAAAAGCACCTGTTTTTAAATCACGATCGGTATGGCAGCCACGGCAATTGGCGACACTCATGGCAAGATAACGGCCATATTCAGCCGTAGAATCGGGTTTCACCTGTTTGGGTGGAGTATCGGTTGGTCCCACAGGTTTTATAATAAATGCTTTTACAATTTTGCCCATTACATTCATCTTATTGTCGGGCACTTGATTGTTTACAGGCTTTATTGTGCGTATAAACGAAATAACAGCAGTAAGGTCTTCATCACTCATATCATGAAACGGCATAAAATCAAACAAGGCTCTTCCATCGTGACCAACACCATAGCGTAACGAACGTGCAATTGTTTCATCGCTCAGGTTTCCAATGCCCGTTTCTTTATCGGGTGTAATGTTGCGTGCGTAGATGTGGCCAATGGGCAATGCAAAATCCCGGCCGCCCGGCAAGTCTACTTCAGCGCCGCTGTTCACTATCTCTTCTGTTCCTTGTTTTGCATGGCAATCGGCACAGTGTGCAGGACCATATACCAGGTATTTACCTCTGGCAAGGACAGCACTGTCGGTTGAAGCTTTAATGGCGGGATAAGGTGCATCGTATTTTGTATTCTGTCGAAGCAGAACAATGGCTGTAACGCCAACGATGAGGGAGAGCAGGATAATACCTGTCCACTTCAATGATTTCTTAAGCATGATGGTTGGTTTTGGTGTGACAGAGAATAAGGTAGAAACAATTTTGAGAAGTTGCAATACCTCCTGTTGTTTTGTGAAAACAAAAAAGCCACAACAGTTTTGTTGTGGCTTGGTTTACTGTAGGCTCTTTTAAAAGTGTATGGCTACTTTCAGTTTCAGAAAAAACGGATTACCGGGTGTATAATGTAATTCGGTAACAGGTGTTGTTTCATTCTGTAATCTTGACTCGGTTGCAAACTGTGCTTCGTTCCATTTGCTGTTAAATAGATTTTCAACTACGGCTCCGATTTCCCATTTGCGTACAGCATAACTAAGCGACGCATCGGTAATAAAATAACCCTTGGCTGTAATGCTGTAATCTTCATTGGCAGCACGGTTGGCAATATAACGGTAACGTACAGCGGCACTCCAGTTCTGTTGTTGATAGTTAATACCGCCTGTGCTTGTAACAGTTGGTGCCAGTGGAATATAGTTTTCGCCTTTCGGGTCTTCGATGCTTCTTGCATGTGCAAAGTTGATATTGGCATCGGCCGACAGTTGTTTCAACGGTTGCCAGCGTACAGACACATCAGCACCATAGCGGCGTGTTTTACCTCCGGGTTCTACAATGCCCTCATCACCCACATACACAAACTCCTGCTGTAAAAACAAATGCCATACGGCTGCGTTTACCAGTAAACTTTTAAAGGGCTTCCAGATAAAACCAAGATCGGAACCGTAGGAAGCAGGTAATACTTCACGACCGGTTTGTGGTAACACCACCCGAGTATCGTTGCTGTGAAATCCTTTTCCGTTCTTAAGATACAGTTGCAGATTTTTATTAAACGTATAAAACAAATTAGCTTTCGGGCTGATGATGAATTGCTGTTGCGCTGCTAACGATGGATTGAGCTGATCGTTATAAGCAAAGTGAAAATAATCGGCTCTTGCACCCACCGTTAACATCCAGTTGCCAAATTCCATTTTTTCATCGGCATACAGCCAGCCATTGGCTTCACGTACATCGCCCAACGCAATTGCATCAAGTACTTCAGTTTTATTTTTTGTGTGCGATAGTTCGGAGTTGTGAGTTGCATCGAAACGGATGCCACTGCCGATGCTGCTGGTGAAGTTTATGTTGCCCTTTGTACGTTTTGATTGCCAGTTGGATTGCCAGCCGAAAATATCTCTTGCTTCCTGCTGACGAATCTGATCGCCATTCACCGGATCGTTAAGAAAGAAAGTGAAGTTTGAAATAAGATTAAAATGATAGCGTGTGTAATAGATCTGATGTTCCAGCTGATCATTATTGCGTAAACGCTGCTGCAGTTTTGTACTGAAGTTGATACGGCCGGTATAACCACCTTCTGTATTATCAATGGCACCAAAACGTGTAATGGTTCCGTCGGCAACTGCACGTTCGGGTATTTGTCCAGATGCATCCCATTTGCTGTTGAATACATTGGCTTGTACAAACAGTTTGTTGCGTTCGTTGAGTTCGGTATTATACTTACCCCAGATATTGAAACGGTTAAAGTGTTGTGCACTTTCAAACGGACCATCGGAGTAAATAAATTCTGATGCAATAAATGCATTTTGTTTCTTGTTAGATGCAGGCAGTAGATTAACCATCGCCAATGCACGGTAACTGTTAAACAGACCGGCTTCGAGATGTACAGTGTTTTGTGTAAGCCTGTTTGCGGTTTGCAGTTCTACATAACCGGCTGTATTGAAGTTGCCCTGCTCGGTGTAATAACTTCCTTTGCCATAATCAATTGTTTTTACCAACTCGGGAATTACGAAGTGCATATCGGCATAACCTTGTCCGTGTGCATGCGAAGGCATATTCACCGGCATACCATCTACCGTAATCTTTACATCGGTTCCATGATCTACATCAAAGCCACGTAAAAAAATCTGTTCAGCTTTTCCGCCGCCCTGGTGTTGTGCAATGAATAAGCCGGGCACATAACGTAAAAACTCTTGCGCTGAATTAACGGGGCGTTGGTTTAAATCAATTTTGCTGATGGTAGAATATACTTTGTTGGCATTGCCTGCTGCAATAACCAGCTCTTTTAAATTAAAAGCCGCACGTTGCAGGTAAATAACAAGATTTTTGTTTGATGGGGTTACAGCTGTTGTTGCATAACCAATGGCAGATACAGCAACAGTTTGTTCTGTTGCAGAAAGCGAAATGGAGAAGCTGCCATCTTTTGCTGAGGTAACAATTTTTGTATTGCTGCGGATAACAGCTCCTTCAATGGCTTCGTTATTAACTGTATCAATAATACGTGCATTAAAAACTGTTTGAGCATTCGCCAACAAACTGCACGCAAGAAAGGATAAGGAGAATAGAAATGTTTTCATAAACAGTGAGCATTCAAATCAAAGTGTTTTTAATTCTGCTTTTATTTCGTTGGTTACAAGCGGTCCTAATTCGAAACTGCTTTCCAATGCTTCGTTTAAATAGTGCTTTGCCAGTTTTTTATTGCCGGCCTGCTTGTAAATAACACCTATATGATAAAGGGCATCGGGTTCAAATGTTTTATTGATGATACGATCGTTGGCAATACGTGCTGCTTCGTTTATCTGTCCGTTTTTGTAAAGCGACCATGCCAGTAAATCGTACGATTGGGGCGTAGGGCGGTTAAGAATTTCTTTTTGTGCAATCTGTAAGGCATTAGCAGCATCGTTCCGTTCATCGCTCATAATTGCAAAAAGGTATTTATTATACATATCGCCATATGCCGGGCGTGTTACCTGATCAATAAACAATACAAGGCGGATATTTTTTTCCTGGTGATCATTTTCATACGCCGCAATTTCACTCAGCATCAAATCGTAATCCGGTATGGGGTGATGTGCCTGCAACCAGTACAGAATATTTTTTGCAAGCCGGGTATTTTTATCGTGTGAAAAGGCGATCCATGCAATGCCTTTCCAAGCATGATAGTAAGCAGGATCTGTTGCCAATACTTCGTTGTACAGTTTGTATGCTTCGGCAACACGGTTGTTGTGTCCGTACATATCAGCAAGATTTGTTTTTACCCACAGTAGAAGATGTTCGTTTTTACTTTCTGTTACATCAGCATAAGCCTGTTCCATAAAGCCAATACTCGCATCTGCATTGCCTTTATGATCTTCGAGTTTTGCTGCTCTTGTATAATAATCGAAATTATTTTTCTGTGGAAGGCTGTTGAGTAACTGTTCGGCCTGTTTGTACTGGCCCAGTTCTAATTTTACATCGAAGCGCTGGAGTGCAGTGAGGTATTTATCGTCGCCCATCTGCAACGCTGTATCCAGGTATTTATCTGCCTGCTGAAAGCGGTGTTGTGTAACACAGTTAGCTGCAAGCGACCTGTATATGCCCGATGAAAAATGTTTTTGTAGTTGATTGGCGACTGTGTACAAACTGTCGCTTTTAAGTACATCGTTAATGCTGCCGCTGTATTGAAAGCGTTTGCTGTAAAGTGATGCAAGTTTCGTTTTCGCATTATGATCATCAGTTTTCACAGCAATACGGTTACTCCAGAACAGAATATCCTCGTCAATAATTGTGAGATCGCTCTTGTGTTCTACAGCTTGTTGTAATACAGCCGTAATTTTTTGCTCTTCAGCAACAGGCGCTTTTTCGTTTGTACAAGCTGCAAAAACAGCAGCAGAGAGAATAACAACAAATTGCTTAAACATAACAGATGATTGTAGTAGAAGGAAATGGTTAAAAAAAGCGAAGGCTTTACACCTTCGCTTTTGTTTCTCTTTAGTGAGGCGTAGCTAAATAGGGGAATGAAGTAAGAAATGCTTTATCGTTGGCACTTACATTATCGCTGGTAAGGCCCGGGTTTGAAGCGCCCGTTGGTCCGCCGAACAACAGTAATAATTCCACATCAATTACATCATCAGCCAATGCACGGCCCGTTAAAATATTGGTACCGTCGAAGAAAGTAGTTGGTGCAGTGGTTGATACATTCAGCACATCTGTTGCCAGTAATCCTGTAAACTGATCTGCATTCTGACCCAATGCATTTGTTGTGTAGCCGGCGTTTAAAGCGAGTAATCTTGCTTTAAACTTAGCAGCAAATGCTGCACCCATTGCAGATGGAACAGTTGTGTTGAACATATCTTTATCTGCAGTACCTACAAATACCGTGTTAATGGCAGGACGAGCCATTTGATCGCCCATTTCGTAAACAACCTGTGTTGGAGGGGTGTTTTCTTTTTTACAGGCAGTAAATAACACCGTACCTGCTGCTAATAAACTGAATAATCCTATTCTGAGTTTCATTGTAATAATTTTTGGAATTGAAAAATGTGTTGCGAATTAGTTGATTGCTTTTTTCGATTCAGCCCATACATTTAATGTACTTGCGTTACCCAATTGCGATTTCGGAACTTCAACAACAATACTTAAAACATTTGTTCCTTTAAATGTATCATCGCCGGGTTTGTTAAAGCCACTTGCTTCGCCGCCAATAATTTTCTTGTATTGATTTAAATCGAAGAAGAACGGATCATCACGTGGACCGGCAAATACTTTTACGCCTTTTTGTTCGGCTACAATTGCATTTTGTCCGTAAGGAGTCACATCAACCTGTGCAGTAAATGCAGTTTCAGCAATTACACTTCTTGTGCCGGTAGCAGCAGGTTTGTAAGGACCATAGATTTTCATTTTGCCATTTTTTACAATCGCCTGGATAACGAGATCTTCTACGTTATCGCCATTGTTATCAATGTTAAATTCAACCAGTGTCTTCTCGTCGAATTTGGCAGCACCTGTTGCAGATGGTGAAAGCAAACCCTGTGTGTTGGCAACAAATACAAGATTGCTGCTGTTTTCACCACGGAAAACATACACATCTGTAATGTCGGTTGGTTGGTTCGATACGGCAGGTGCATCAAGATGGTCGGCTGCATAAATAATACCGCCACTTACAGCTACTACTGCAGCAAGAACAGTCAGTAAAACTTTTCTCTTTTTCATTTTTTGTTTTTTTTGATTTGTGATTTTTTTTGAATAACCTGTTTCATAGTGAGCAACATGGGTTATTGTTGTGCGGATATAAGAGATACGTGAAACAGATGTTGTTGGATTTTTTAACAACGTATTTTTTTTATGCGTTGCTGAAAATGTGTGGATGTATGCGGGATAAAAAGAAAGGCTGGTTGAAACCAGCCTTGTTTAACCAAAACCAGGACTACATCATTAGCCTTTCGGCAAAACAACAGCGTCAATTACATGAATTACACCATTGCTCTGATATACATCTTTTATAGTAACGGAAGCCATGCCTCCCTTTTCATCCTTAATCCAGAGTTTATTATCCTGCATCCACAACCAGAGTTTACCACCTTGTACAGTTGTTAATTCTGCTTTGCCATTGCCATCTTTAATGAGTTTTGCAATTGACTTTGCATCTAATTTGCCTGCTACAACATGATAGGTTAGTACGGCCGTAAGAGTTCCTTTGTTTTCGGGTTTCAGTAATGTTTCAACCGTACCTGCAGGTAATTTGTCAAACGCTGCATTGGTAGGAGCAAATACAGTAAATGGTCCGGCGCTCATTAATGTTTCAACAAGACCAGCTGCTTTTACAGCTGCAACCAGTGTGGTGTGATCTTTTGAGTTAACAGCATTTTCTACAATGTTTTTAGAAGGATACATGGGTGCGCCACCAACTTCTACTGTTTTTTCTTTCATTTTAGAAGAAGATGTTTGTGCTGAAACTGTACCGGCAGCCAATACAGCAGCAATCGCAAAGGCGAATACTTTTACTCGTTTCATTTTGTAAAGTTTTTTTGATTTAGTGTTTGTTATAAACTTCAACAGGAGGCTGTTGATTTCCCTTTTTCATTGCGGGACATTAATAGATACGGAAGAGGAGTGAGGTTGGATTTACCACAATCAACTATTTTTAAAATAAAACGCCCCGCAATTGCGGGGCGTTTATCGTATTCAGGAAGATCATTCTAAAATCGGTCGTAACCATCTTGTTGCTTCTTCGATGTTCATGCCTTTGCGTTTGGTATAGTCTTCTAACTGATCGTTACTGATTTTACCAACACCAAAATATTTACTCTCCGGATGTGCAAAGTACCAACCGCAAACAGATGATGCAGGATACATGGCCAATGATTCGGTTAAATGAATACCGGTTGCTTCTTCTCCGCCAAGTAAGCTAAACAATTTATATTTCTCTGTATGATCGGGACAAGCCGGATAACCCGGTGCCGGACGAATACCCATGTATTGTTCTTTGATCAGATCTTCATTCGATAACACTTCATCTTTTGCATAGCCCCAGAACTCTTTGCGTGTACGTTCGTGCAAACATTCGGCAAATGCTTCAGCCAAACGATCGGCCAAGGCCTGCAGCGTGATTTTATTGTAATCATCATGTGCTGCTTCAAAACGCTTGATGTGTTCTTCGATGCCTTGAATGGTTACAGAGAAAGCACCGATGTAGTCGGTAGCCGGTTGTTGCGAGTCAATAGCCGGTTTGATAAAATCAGCAAGCGATAAGTTGGGTTGTCCTTCAGCTTTTTTAATCTGTTGACGAAGGAATTCAAGATTCACTTCTGACGAATCAAGATTCACGACAACACTGTCTTTCCCATCACTGTTTGCCGGCCAGAAACCAACGGTGCCTTTTGCACTTAACCATTTCTCAGCAATAATTTTATCCAGCAAAGCATTGGCATCGTTGTACAGCTTGGTTGCTTCTGCACCCACTACTTTATCCGTCAATATTTCGGGGAAGTTGCCATGCAGTTCCCAAGCAATAAAGAACGGCTTCCAGTCGATATACTTTCTTAATTCTGCTAAATCGTATTCAGCAAAAACTTTTGTTCCGGTAAATGTTGGTGTAACAGGCTGGTAATTGCTCCAGTCTATTTTTGTTTTATTTGCCTGTGCTTCTGTAAATGAAAGAAATTGCTTAACTACTTTTTTATTATTGAAGTCATCTCGCAGCTTATCGTATTCTGCTTTTAAGTTGCCGAGGAATTCCGGTTTCTGCTCCTGGTTTAATAAATTACCTGCTACTGTTACACTACGACTTGCATCGAGTACATGTATTACGCCTTCTTCGTATTGTGGTGCAATTTTTACTGCTGTGTGCATCCGTGATGTTGTGGCGCCGCCAATCAGCAATGGTTGCTTCATACCACGGCGTTTCATTTCGTGTGCCACATGCACCATCTCATCGAGCGATGGTGTAATCAATCCACTCAAGCCAATGATATCTACATTTTCTTTTTGTGCTGTATCCAGAATTTTATCAGTAGGCACCATCACACCCATATCAATTACTTCATACCCATTACAACCTAATACAACTCCCACAATATTTTTTCCAATATCGTGTACATCGCCTTTTACCGTAGCCAGTAAAATTTTTGCAGCGCCGGCACTTTCTTCATTCACCGTTCCTGCTGCCAGGTGTGCCTGTTTACGGTCTTCTTTTTCCTGCTCAATGTATGGCGTAAGTACAGCCACACTTTTCTTCATTACTCTTGCGCTCTTTACTACCTGTGGTAAAAACATTTTACCGGCACCGAATAAATCGCCCACTACATCCATGCCGGCCATTAATGGTCCTTCAATTACTTCCAAAGGAGCGCTGTATTTTAAACGGGCTTCTTCTGTATCTGCTTCAATATAATCGGTAATGCCATTTACCAGCGAATGTTTCAAGCGCTCTTCTACCGATGTGTTGCGCCATGCTTCATCTTTTACGGTTTCTTTTCCTTTCGACTTTACCGTTTCTGCAAACGCAATGAGCTTATCAGTAGCTTCATTGTTATCGTTGTTGCGGTTAAGAATTACATCTTCGCATAACTCTCTCAACTGCGGTTCAATTTCATCGTACACTACTAACTGCCCTGCATTTACAATACCCATATCCATACCTGCTTTAATAGCATAGTACAGGAATACACTGTGCATGGCTTCACGCACATGTTCATTACCACGAAACGAGAAGGAGAGGTTACTTACACCGCCACTAATTTTTGTGAGCGGCATCAGTTCTTTAATTTCTTTGGTTGCCTCAATAAAATCAACGCCGTAGTTATTGTGTTCTTCCAAACCGGTTGCAATAGCAAAAATGTTGGGATCGAAGATGATATCCTGCGGATCGAAACCTACCTGTTCGGTTAAAATTTTATAAGCACGATGACAGATTTCGACTTTGCGTTGTTTGGTATCGGCCTGTCCGATTTCATCAAAGGCCATTACAATAACCGATGCGCCATACATACGGCAGATACGTGCCTGCTCAATGAACTTTGCTTCGCCTTCTTTCATCGAAATGGAGTTGACAATGCTCTTGCCCTGCACACATTTTAAACCGGCTTCAATAATCTCGAATTTCGAAGAGTCGATCATGACCGGAATTTTTGCAATATCCGGTTCGCTCTGCATCAGGTTAATAAAGGTGGTCATGGCCTGCACACCGTCGAGCAGCGCATCATCCATGTTTACATCAATGATCTGTGCACCGTTCTCTACCTGCTGGCGTGCAATGCTCAGCGCCTCTTCGTATTTATTTTCTTTAATGAGGCGTGCAAATTTCTTGGAGCCGGTAACGTTGGTACGTTCACCTACGTTAATAAAATTTGTTTCAGGACGAACCACTAATGGTTCTAATCCTGAAAAGCGGCTGTATGGTTTAATACTGGTCATTTCTTCTTTGTGTTTCTTTGTGCCTTTGTGTCTTAGTGGCGAATTACAATGTTTCTTCCACTACAGGCAGTTCTCTCGGTTGAATCTTCTTCACATGCTCGGCAATGTGTTTGATATGATCGGGTGTGGTACCGCAACAGCCGCCCACAATATTTACCCAGCCTTCCTGCGCCCACTCTTCCAGGTAATGACCTGTATCGGATGGATTTTCATCATATTCACCCATGGCGTTTGGTAACCCGGCATTGGGATAAGCCGATACATAACAGGAAGCGATTTGTGATAACTCTTCAATATGCGGACGCATTTCATGTGCACCCAATGCACAGTTCAATCCAACACTTAATGGTTTTGCATGCATCACCGAAATATAAAACGCTTCCAGTGTTTGTCCGCTAAGCGTTCTTCCACTGGCATCAGTAATGGTACCGCTGATCATGATCGGCAGTTCCGGTTTATTTGTATCCTGGAAATATTTCTTGATAGCGAAGATGGCTCCCTTAGCATTAAGCGTATCGAAAATGGTTTCGATGAGTAATACATCTACTCCGCCATCAACCAATCCTTTAATCTGTTCGTAATAAGCTGCCACTACTTCATCGAATGTAACCGCACGGTAGCCGGGGTTATTTACATCGGGCGAAAGGGATAATGTTTTATTTAACGGGCCAATAGCGCCTGCAACAAATTTTGGACTTTGGTTTGTTGGATTTTGTGCATTATACTCTTCGATCGCTTTTCTAGCACACTGCGCCGAAGCAACATTCAACTCATACGCCAGCGATTGCATATCGTAATCGGCCTGGGCAATACTTGTACTGCTGAAGGTGTTGGTTTCAATAATATCTGCACCTGCATCTAAGTATTGTTTGTGGATGCCGGTAATAATCTGCGGTTGCGTAATACTCAGCAAATCATTATTGCCTTTTACATCGCAATGCCAGTCTTTAAAGCGCTCGCCCCGGTAATCGGCTTCGGTGAGTTTGTGTCGCTGAATCATAGTGCCCATTGCACCATCAATCACTAAAATTCTTTTTTCGAGTTCTTTTCTGATATCCATAACACGGCTGTTTACTGTTTGCTGCAGACAAAGCTGCAAACCACAGAATGAAAAAAGTGTTGTTACGGTAGATGGTCCTGAAAGGCCATGGGAACAATAAACGCTGGAGAAAACCGATGAGGTTTTTTTATCACGTTTATTAGTTCTGTTACTGTTTCTCGACTTCGCTCGAAACAGTTGTAAAATCCATCGACTTCGCTCAGGATTTTTTGGCCGAACAATAAACAAATCCGCCGTAAAGCACTGCAAATGTAAATGAAAAAACCGCACCAGCAATGGTGCGGTTCGTTTGAACTATAAGCAAGGCAAAATTCTTAGTTTTTAGTAAAATACAGCTTGTCGTCTTGCGATGGATTGTCATCTTTAAGCTTAATAACAGTTCCCGAACGTTCGGTTTTCAGCCATTCGCTGTTTAAATCGGATAGTACCGGGTTGCTGCCAAAGTTGATGGTAAATTTTGTTGAGGTTTCGCTCCAGGTGCCCGTAACTACCGACCCTGAGCTGCCATGAGCCATTAACTGACCACCACTGTTAAACATAAATGTATAGGAGGTGAAATTAGATGTTTCGTCTTTTTGATCCCAATAATAAGTAATACGCCATGTACCCATTAAAGATTCGGTGTTGTTATTGTTTACACTTTCCCGTTTACATGCTATAACAGTAAAAAGTAGAAGAATGTATAGCGAAATACGTAAAACCATACTTGTTGTTTGTGGAGTAAAATTGTTGCTTTCTGTTGATTAATACAAATGCAGTTGATTGAAGCCGCAAATTTCATGATTGAATGGGCAACTCGCCACCCAGCCATTTCTTAAAGTCGGCTGAACGTTCGGTACTTACAATGGTTTCCTGTTTTGCAGGTGGGTTGAGTTGGATATGTACCCGTCCTTTTGTCCAGGTTGTCATTTGACTGATAGCATGAATGCCGATAATGAACTGTCGGTTGATGCGGTAGTATTTGGCAGGATCAATCATTTCCTGGATCTGATCGAGATTAAAATCAACCACATAACGTTTGCCATCGGCCGTAACAATAAAATTGCTTCTTGTTTCGGTATAGAAATAAGCAATGTCTTTAGTTTCGATGGTTTTAATATGCTCGCCATAGCGAATAATAAAACGCTGGCGGTATTTATCTACAGGCGTTTGTACGGCCTGCAACAGTTGATTAATGTTTAACGAAGAGTTGTTGATCTTCTTGTATTTTTTAAGCGCCTGCTGCAGCTCGTCTTTTTTAATGGGCTTTAACAGGTAATCGATACTGTTTAACTTAAATGCCTGCAATGCATATTCGTCGTACGCTGTTGTAAAAATAACCGGGCAGGTTATATCAACTTGCTTAAACAGTTCAAAACACATACCATCGGCCAAATGAATATCGGCCAGCAGCAGCTGCGGTTGTTTGTTGTTGGCAAACCATTCTTTTGCAGCTTTTATACTTTCCAGTACAGCCAACACTTCGGTTTCTTCTGTTGCTTCCAGCAGTAATTTTTTTAAACGTTTTGCTGCTGGTTCTTCATCTTCAAGAATTAATACCTGTATCATGCGTGTTTGATTAAAGGCAGTTTAACAGTAAAAAATAGTTCGGTGTTTTCAACGGTAATGTCTTTATCGGCAATAAGCGAAAAACGGTTACGGATGTTTTGCAAACCCATGCCTTCGCTTTTTTCTTTCGTCGTTTTTTCTTTACGGTTGTTGCGTACAACCAGTTGCCCGTCTTCAATAAACAGTTCAACCGTAAGCGGATATTCTTTTGATACAACATTGTGCTTGATGGCATTTTCTACCAGCAGCTGTAGTGTAAGTGGTGGTATACTGTACTTGCTTTTTTCTTCGGCTGTTAAGCGGTTGTCTACAATCAAAGCACAGCCAAACCGTTTTTGCTGTATAAAAAAGTAATCATCAATTACGGCAATTTCATCGCCCAGCGAAATCAGGTCTTTCTCCCGCATGTTTACAATGCTGCGGTAAAAATCGCTGAGGTGTTCTACATATTCTGCTGCACGTTTCGGGTTTTCTTCAATAATGCCCAGCAATGTATTAAAGCTGTTAAACAGGAAATGCGGATTTACCTGGTTCTTTAATGTTTCGTATTGCGATTGCAGTTTTTCTGTTTGCAATTGCTGCCAGCGCTTTGCCGATTTTTCACGCTCTTTAATAATGAACAGGAGAATAGCAGCGCCAATTAAAATACTTACTGTTAAAAACCACCATTGCAGCCAGAAGGGTTTGCTGATTACGAAACTGTAACTGGCTTCTGTTGCATGATCGAAATTGCCAGTAACAGAAGAACGTACACGAAAGCGGTACGTACCTGGCTGGAGTTTCGGGAAATTAATCTCTGTGTTTTTGCTGCGTTGCCATTCGTTGTTATATCCTTCCAGCTTGTATTGGTATTGCACTCGTGCCGGATCGGTATAGTATAAACCGGTAAACGAAAACGACAAGTTATTTTCATCGTATGCAAATTTTCGATCGGTTGTTTCGTTGAGTTTATTCAAGAACAACGATACCGATTGAATACTTGTTTGCGGTTGATTATAGATTTGATAAGAAGGGCGCCTGTATTGAAACACACCGGTAGAAGTAAAGAACAATGTGCCTTTTGCAGAATGATGGGTACAGTTAAGATCGGTTGAAAATACTCCGGTAAAACGATCGGTACCCGGCAGTATAACAGTGCGTGTTGCTGCATCAATTAAAAAATAACCGGTACGGCTGATGCAAAATAAATTTCCACGGTTGTCAATATCCAGCGATGAGATATCTGTATCGGGCAATTCTTTTTCTTTACCGAAGCGTGTAAAGTTTTTTCCATTATAGCTGAAAAGACCTTTTTGTAAAGTAGAACACCAGATGGTGCCGGTGCGGTCTTCCGCAACAGCGTAAATTACTTTAGCAGCCAGTCCCTGCTGTTCGCCAAAATGGGTGAAGCGGTTCTGTTCCATCATCACCAATCCTTTACCGTCGGTTGCAAACCAAACACGGCCTTTACTGTCTTCGTAAATATGATAGATGTAGTTAATGCCGATTCCGGAAAGACTGGTGAGGTTTTCGAAAGTAAATGTGCTGCTGTTTGTTTGGGTACGAAAGATGCCTTGCAAGGAAGAGATCCAGACTGTTGCGCCACGGCCACTGATGGAAAGTATACTCATGCTTTCATTGCCTGCAAGCTCATTCAAACGCTGCACTTTATTGTTGCTGATATTGATGCGGTAAATGCCTTTCCCCAATGTACCGATCCATAAATAACCGGCACCATCGTAATACAAGGAAGTAATATCTGTTTTGCTGTCAAGACCGGGCAGCGGAATCAGCTGTTTGCGGTTTTCTTTCCGGCTATGTTTTACAATGATGTTTTTATTGTTGTACCAAACATTGCCTTCTTCATCCTGCCAAACATCATGTGTATTGTTTGCTTCGTCGGCTGAGAAATGAACAAGCTGGTTTAGTTTTTCGCCATTACTTTTAAATACGCCGTTGTAACTCAGTAACCAACCATTGGCTTCTTCATCTACTGCTAATTGTGTGGGTGAGGTTAGTGGTTGCTGATAAATGAATGTGCCGTTTCTATCGACCTGCAAGAAATTCATGTCGGTGGTAATCCATATCTGTTCATCCAGCACCAACACATCATTTATCTGTGCTTCGCCAATTTGCGGTACCGGAAATGCCCGGGCCTTTTTATTCAACAGCGAAAAGGTGCCAATGCCTCCTTGTTGATAGCCCAGCCAGATCGTGTTTTTATCAGCAGGGTCTGCAGTAATGGAGCGAATGATATTATCGGTAAGACCATGATTGCTGCTGTTATAATTTTCAATTGTTTTTTTACTGCCGTTAAAACTGCAAATGCTGAGGCCTTTATCTGTTGCAGCAGCAATGGCATTGTTGGGCAACAACTGCAAATCGTAAATGTAATTGTCTGCAAGGCCATCGTCGGTATTAATGTTGTACAACTTGCCTTTGTGTTGTACGTAAATACCTTCGCCCTGCGTAGCAAACCAAAGACGGTTGTCTGCATCGAACAATAGTTTACTGATGCTGCTCTTGGTCAATCCTTCTTCGGGATTGAATAATTCAGCTGTTTGCTGCGCTGTAGTTACAATGCTGCCATTTTGAAAGCCCACCCACACTGTATTATTTTTATCGGCACACACTGCAGTAACAGGCGATGGTTTCATGGCAGGTAATGGTAGAACAGAAGCCGACAGTCCGTTGTAACAATAAACCGAACTGCCTGCACCAATAAACAGCAAGTGTGTTTTTGAAAAAGTAAAGCAACTGGGCTTGGCAGCAAGTACTGTTTCGTTCAGTTGCTGTTGCCAGAATAAATAAGTTTGTCCGCCTGCATTTTGTGCAGGAAGTTTACAAGTGGCAAATAATAAACTGATGAAGAGGAACAACCTCATGTGTTGCTTTATTTGGGTAACAGTTCTGTTTTTATATCTACTTTAATTTCATTGGCCAGCTTTTCTTTTACCACCCGTGGAATCGGAATCTGGTGATCGGAAAGTAAAACGGTAAAGCTGCTGCTGATGAGAATGCTTTTGCCCGTTAATTCCATTTCGCTTTTAATAATGCGTTCCTGCTCTACACCATGAATGGTTAGAATGCCTTTTGCACGAATCGTATATTTTCCTTTCTGTTCGTAATTGATGGTTTCAATGATTTTGCCATTGAAGGTTGCTTCCGGATATTTTTCGCTCTCCATGTAGTTTTCATTGAAATGCTCCCGCTGCAGCGGACTGTTGAAGCCTTCAAACGAACGGATACGGATGCGAAAAGCAAAATTATTTTTTGATATATCTACAGCGCCTTTCATTTCTTTGCTTGTTGCATTAATCAATTCAAACGGCGCTTCCGAACGGAAATTAACGGTGCCGTTGTTAGAGGTATAAATGCCGGGCTGTACTACAGCTGCGGATAAACAACAGCTCATAAAGATGAGCAGTAAAACTTTCATGTGCATCGGTTGTGGTAAGTAAAGTAACCGGTTTTTTAGCGCCGGTTATTTTTTCGGTTTCTTTTTTAACGAGAAAACACGAGAAATATTGAAGCCAAAGAAAATATCGCCTTTACTCCATTTGCCTGTGGTTTCGGTTATAAAGGTACGCTCTGTCATACCTCTTGAGTTGGTAAAATGCAGTTGAAATACGTGGCCGCCGGTTTCTAAGTCTACACCCATCGAAAACGAATTGGTTGTACCAGCAAAACTGTAACCCGGCAACAGGTAATAGTATTCTGCATTAACCGAAACCCGTGGCCATATTTTTTGCCGGCCTCCAATACCGATGGCAATTAAATCGTTCGGGTCTGTGGCCATTGGTACATAATTGTAATGGATAAGTGTTGGTGTAATTTGAATAGAAGTTCCTTCGCTAAACTTGCGTGCAATTAACAGCTGATGTGCAAATTGCAATCTGTTTGAAAAATAATAAGGCGAGGGGTCGGAAATTTTCAATGTTGTTACCATTGTACTGGTTACAAAAGCCATGCTGATGGGCATTGTTTTATAGCCGGTGCTCTGGCGCAGGATCTTGTATTTTAAAAAGCCATCAAATTGTTTTTGAAACGTACTGCGGCCAACACCCACCATAAAACGGGGAGTAATGCCAAAGTCGAAACCCATGCGCATACTGGCATTATCTAAACCAAACAAATCATACACACCGCCATTAACCGTACCAAACCTGTGCGATATTTTGAAATCCATGATACCGGGAGCAATGTTCTCAATGGAGTGGCCATTGATGATGCGGGTTGTTTTAAATGTTGCTTCGGTATAATTAGTTTTTTTCTGATCTTCTTTTTTCTGCTCTTCTTCCAGCATTTTGTTTAAATCAATTTCCTGTGCCTGCAACAATGTGGCAGCAAGCATAAGTAAAGCAGTAAAGCAGGTTTTGTGCAGCATGTGGTTGATTTTATGAAATCAGGATTTGGGTTGATAGGGCTCGTAGTTACAGTTCACTGTTATTTCTACGTTTTCAGCAATTTTAGAAGATACAATGGCCGGTACCGTTATGTTATAATCGGCCAGCTTAATGGTAAACTTTGATGCAGCACTTACTTTCCCTGCTTTAACCGTAATGGTTCCCGGTGCTTTTATTTTATTGCTTACACCATGCAGTGTAAGGTTGCCTTCTACAGTAACCGGGTAAGTGCCGTCTTTTTTAAAATTTACTTTTGAAATATCGATAACTGTTCCTTTAAATTCTGATTTGGGAAATTTATCAGAGTCGAGATATTCCTTCCGGTTGAAGTGATCCTGCATGGCAGCTTTACGAAACTGAAATCCTTTCATGAGCACTACAAACTGCAGCGATCCTGTTTTTGTATTCAACACACTCGATACTTCGTTGTTGCCGGCTTTAATATCTTCAACCGGTGTAGAAGAAAAAAAACTGATCTGGCCGTTACGGGTTAATTGCAGATCCTGTGCATGTAAGTTGTATGCAGTGAGCAACAGGAACGCAATAAAAAAAACGGTCTTCTTCATACTGTCTTGTTTTTAGGTCAAATTAATTTTGAAGCGCACCTTTCCTGATCCATGTTTCAATCACAGCGATATCGCATTTGCTCAACATCGCAGCATTCTTTGGCATTTGTACATAACCGGGCGTATGTTTAAGCACACCCAGTAATGTTCCGTTTTTCGCATTGCTTTGTACAACTGCAAATTCCTCCAGTTTTACACCCGCACCATCAATGGCGTTGCCGGCATGACAGCGATAACAGTTTTGCGACAGAATGTTTACCACCTGTACACTGTATTTTACATTCGCTGTATCGCAAGGGGCAAGTTGTCCGTATAAGTCTTCAGCATTATCATAATAGCAGGAAGTAAGCAGCAAAACACTCAATGATATAAAGGAGATAAGCTTCGTCTTCATGGAAGTACTCTTCTGTTAAGTAATAGTATAATGGGCTGCTGTTTTAATAAAATCTTTTCTACCGAACGGTTATAGTTGCACTTTGGCGTCGTCTATTTTATAACAACGAATCAGTACCACATCGGTTAAAAAACCGGTACACAATCCTTTCAGTGTAATTGTTTCGCCGTTCTTGATGGGGGCAGCTTCTTCTAATGTACAATTTACGCCAAACATCAGGTCATCACTTTTCAGCAGTACCACAGTTTTACCTTCGGTGTTTGTGCCCACATTACTTACCTCGCCGGTTACTGCCACTACTTTATCAATATACGTTTTATTGGCTTCTGCTTCGTTTAACGAATAGGCATTAAACAAATCGGTGGCATTAATGCTGATGGCCGAAGCCTGTTTAATATTCTGCTGTGGTTTATTCCATACAAAGAACCACGCATAGGCACTGCCAAGAAGCGCAACAAAAAGCAGTGAAATAAGGATGGCTTTCATTTGTTTCATAATTCGCCAGTACTACATCAGGTACTATAGGTGTTCAAGGTAAAACGAAGTGCTGTTTTTCAACTGCAGAAACGTACTGAACGAGGAAAAGCGATGTTTGAACCGGTAAGTAAAACATCATATTGTAAACCGAAGCGAATGCTTTTTAAAGGAGTGCTTTAGAGCTTATTTCATGGTAACATAACTTGCTACAGGTTGCCTGTTTTGTAAACTGCGGGCCAGCGTTAATTCATCAGCATACTCCAGCTCGCCGCCAAAAGCAATACCACGGGCGATGGTGGTAATTTTTATCGGTTGATCTTTTAATTTTTTGCTGATGTAGAAAAGCGTGGTATCGCCCTGGATATTCGGGTTCAATGCAAAGATGAGTTCTTCCACTTCATCTGCTTTTATGCGATGCAGCAGAGCTTCAATGGTTAACTGATCGGGCCCCACACCATCGAGCGGCGAAATAACCCCACCCAGTACATGATACAATCCGTTGAACTGTTGAGTGCTTTCAATAGCAATTACATCCCGGATATTTTCTACAACACATACCAATTGTTTTTTACGGGAAATATTACTGCAGATATTACAAACTTCGGTATCGGACACATTGCAGCACTTGGTACAAAATTTTATATCCTTGCGCATACGTGCCAGTGTATCTGCAAAAAACTGTGTTTCTTCTGCAGGCTGTTTAATGAGATGCAACACCAGGCGCAAAGCTGTTTTTTTACCAATGCCCGGTAATTTGGAAAATTCATTGACGGCCTGTTCCAGTAAAGTAGAAGAAAACGACATGCAGCGAAAGTACGAAGGATGCAGAATTAATATTGCAATGACAACAGAACTATTGCTGCTTGCTTGGTTCTTGAACCGCAGTATCAATGACCAGTTCATTATCCCAGTTGTCTTTTACCAGCACTTCTTTGTTGATGGGTTGTACCAGTTCGGGCTGACGTCTGGGTTTGGAAAAATAATCGCCGGCATCCCAACGGCCATTGTTGTTTACGTCGTACAAAATGGCAATCTTATAATTACCCGGTTTAAAGAGTTTGCTATAAAATTCTTTTCCGTTAAAAGTGTAACCGCCAACAAGTTCTTTGTTGTTGTAAAACAACAGCACCGGATGTCTGCCCGTATCGATGCCTGTAAAACGAATGCGGAGCGATCCGTATTCCTTTTCTGCTTTCACACGAAATGCAAGTGTATCAACTTTCAGTACAGCTAATCCACTGGTATCTGTTGCGTAACCTTTGTCGAGAAAGAGTTGATATTTCGAGCCGGGCTTCCAGTTGTTGATGATCTGGATCTGTTTGCGAACAGAATCGTTTTTAACAGTGAAATTGCTGATGGTTTGTACCGAATCCTGCACCAGTTTTATTTTTGAAACATCGAGTGTGCGAACCGGTTTTGGAAACGTAATGGTAAACGTATCGAGGAAATCGAAAGCACCCGCTGCAATATTTGCCGCACCAAGTAAGCCTTTTGTTTTATCTACCTGTACTGATTGTGTTTTCGGTTTTTGCTTTTCGGCAGCAAAGGCATACAGTTGTACCGTTGGGGTAGTTGCGCCTATGTTTACAACCGAATCGAGAAACGCAAATTGCTCAAGGGGCGAGTTATAACGTTTGTTTCCATCTTCTTCCTTTAAGGCATACACATAAAACTGACCGGCAGGTAAATTGTTGAAACGAAAGTTGCCGTTTGCATCTACTCTTGCTACATACATGGGCTTTTCTTTTGCAACAGTGGAATCTTCAAATTTTTTATACAGCAATGCAAACATGGTGCTGTCGGTTTCGCCTGTTTCCGCCAGGATTACTTTACCACTGAACGAATTGGAGTCGATGCTGGCGCCTGTAGAAAAGCTGAACTCAAAATTCTTCAGCACATTGCCTTCGTTTAAATCAACAATGGCATCGCCGAAGTTGATGTTATAAGTGGTGTTGGGCAACAGCGAATCTTTTAAGCGAACCGTTACGGTGCGGAGCTTGTATTCGTAAACCGGTTCTTTTATCGGGTAAGGGGAGATGATGATTTTTTCGTTCGCATTCTTCAACTCCACAAACTCGTTAAAGATGATACTGATCTTTTGCTCTTTTACAAACGTACCCGAATCTTTGGGCGAAGAAGCGACGGCAACAGGTGGTAAGCTATCTCTTGGTCCGCCGCCGGGAGGTACAATATTGGCACAACCCGAACCACTGAATAAACCAATCAACAATGCACCGAAAAAGAAGATGGATATAATTCTGCCTGCTGTCATAGAAGTTGCAAACTTAGGCTAATTGTACGAACCGTGATTTTGGCGGGGAGAAGGATTAACAAGGTTTTGGAAGAGTTCGATTGATGCTTTGGCGCTGTGAGAAGAGTACGTAAAGAAAAACGCAGAGCTTGTTTTGCTCTGCGTAAACTCTTTTTCTTTTTTCTCAGCGCCAAAACTTATTCCTCTTCTTCCTCTTCAATCTCATGCAAAGCCACTGCCATTTCGTTGGTCTTTACAAAATTGCACCAGTGACAATCTTCTTTACCACAGCCAATATAAAACTCCCTGTTCTGTATTTTCTCCCACACAGCAACAATCTGTTGCGTAACGGTTTCAATATCGGCAGGTGTTATGACGATCTTTTCTTTGCGGTATTCTTTCTTCTTATCTGGTTCAACAAAATCAAATTCGGTGCTCACCACTCTCCAGTCTTTTGCCTCGTAGTTGTCAACTAAAATTTTATAGAATACAGCCTGCCGCCAGTAATCGCCGCCTTCGGGTTGTTTATCATTCGGGCCTTTTAATTTGTCTTTGGCTTTATCTACATCCCCGGTTTTATAGTCAACCACGTTTACCGATTTGCCATCGAATTCCAGTTTATCGAGCTTGCCTTTTAACGGAACGCCTTTAATGGTTACGTTGCGGATGTTGCGTTCAATGGCTACAATCTTACTAAAGCTGCTGATGTATTTATCGTAATAATTACGCAGCACCTCTTGTCCGTATTCCATACGGCGGTTAAACTGTTCTTTGGTAAAGCTCTCCCGGTGGCGGCGCATATACCATTCAAAGTCGGCAATAAATTGTTCTTTGCTATGAAAGGTATTTGAAGGGTTATCCTGCATTTTACGAAACAGCTGTTCCAATGCATGATGCACCGAAGAGCCAAACTCTGTTGCTTCGTTTTTAGGTGATGGAATACGAATAAGATTCTTAAAATAAAAATCCAACGGACATTTAAGGTAGTTGTTGAGCGCCGTTACGTTCATGACAAACTTTTCAAGTATCGGTGCAATAAACTGTTCTTCTATTTTATCAATCTCCGGTGCCTGTGCTTCGCCCATCAGCAGTGCAGTAAATTCGCTCAAGGCCTCCGGCGTTAATACCACCGGCATATCCTGCAGCGGTTGTTCTTCTTTTATCTCTTCAAGGAACATCGATGGTTCCATTTCTTTTCCATCGTTTTTAAAACGGCTGTACGAAAGTGTGAGATGTGTTTCGGCCCTCGTCATTGCTACATAAAACAAACGTCGCAATTCTTCAATTGAAGAATCCTCATCAACCGATGTGGTAGTAAATAAATTATCGGGCAGCTTATACCCCCTGTTAGGGTTCTTTTTCTTTTCCCAGTAAACCGAACTGCACCCGGCTACAAAAACATATTCAAACTCCAAACCTTTAGAGCCATGTGCTGTAAGCAGGTTAATGCCGTTTTCGCTGCCGCTAACTTGTACCAATGGTAAGGCCAGCTTTTCTTTTTCCATCAGTTCAATAATGGAAATGAGTCCTTCGAGGTTGAGCATCGGGTTGCGGCGTGTTTCTTCTTTTACAAAATCGAATAAACCTGTCAACACCCGCAGCAACCAATGCTTATCCGGACTTTGCATAATGTATTTGAGAATGCCTGTTTCCCGGATACAGTTTTCGAAGAGATGCTGTAAAGTAACGTTCGGTACATCGCCAATCAGTTTTTCAAAAATGCGACTTGCATCCTTCAAGCCATGATGAATACCTTGCGAAAACAAATCTCTTGCCGGCGCATGTGCTTTCTCGTACAATAAACGTCGAAGCGATGTTCTGTTTTCGCCAAACTGCAAACCCGATACTTCTACTGTTAATTTTGCAATTTCAATTGGCGGAATATGAAACCAATTAAAATGCAGGAGCTCGAACAGCATTTCATCGCCACCATAGGGTATATCGTGTTCGGCCATCAGGTATTTAAGAATCAGGATGATTTTTTTTGCAAGCGGCTGTTCCAGGATGTTCAGGTTTCGCTTGCTGTAAAACGGAACTGCTAAATGATTGAAATAATGTGTGAGCTCTTCTCCATATTTATTTTCACGATAGATAATGGCAATGCGGCCGGGTGCAACACCTGCAGCCAGTAATTGCTGTACCTGCAGCGTGAGATCGATCATTTCTTCCCGTTGTGTCTGATACACTTTTATAACAGGCAAATGACTGATGTTGGCGAGCTTGCTGTTTGCCGATTGCAGATCTTTACTAAGACCGGGCAGTTGTTTGGTTAAGCGATCGTTGTTACGATTAATAATTGTTTTTGAACTGTTGAGTATGGTTTGTGTAGAGCGGTAGTTGTTGGTAAGTACAACCGTTAACAGATCGCTTGCATAATTATTGGCAAACTCAAGCATGTTGCTAACGTTAGCACCCTGGAAACGGAAGATACTCTGATCATCATCACCAACCACAAATACATTCGGTTGCTCCCAATAGCTGATGAGTAATTCCACAATACGGTTTTGTGTACCGCTTGAATCCTGGAACTCATCAACCAATATATATTGAAACTGCTCCTGGTAATTGGCCAGCATGTTTTTGTTTTCTTCAAATGCTTTAATCACCCAGGTGATCATGTCATCAAAATCGTAGCGGTTACGGTTGCGCATGAGTTGCTGAAAACGATCGAATTCGTTAACAGCAGCTCGGAGTTTTTCCATGCGTTCGGTTTCTTCTTCCAGTTTTTCTTTTCTTACATCACCTGCATTGAATTGTTTGTACTTGCGTTTGTATACATAATCATCACGGGTGGGTAGCTCTTTGAGGTAGTCGTCAATTCTACTGATAATAAATTCAGTTGTCCAACCTTCACGCTTCATGGTGCTGAACAGTTTATCGAGATTGGTGATTTCGTAATACACATCGCCACGATAGCGCTTGAGCGGATGATTTTTTGGAAAGGAGTCAATCAGCTCTTTAAACAATTCAATTTTTTCTAAATCGGAAAGTGGATCGAGAGCTGTTTTTTCGAACTGCGAAAGATTTTCCTGGATTACATCGTTGCAAAACGCATGGTAGGTGTAGATGTTTACTTTGTACGCATCGGTACCAATAAATTTCAGCAAACGCTTGCGCATGGCAACCACGCCTGCATCGGTATACGTAAGACAAAGGATGTTTTGCGGAAGTGCATCTGTATCGAGCAATATTTTTCCAATGCGGCTGGCGAGGATCTGAGTTTTACCGGTGCCCGGGCCGGCAATAACCATCACAGGGCCTTCAATACGGTCTACGGCCAGTTTCTGCTGTTCGTTTAACCGTTCATATTCTTCCTGGAATTTTTGGCGGAGCTTTTCATTAAGAATAGACATGTATCAGGATGGTTTACGCTTTTATTTGACGCTGAGTTGTTTAGCCCCTTAAAATTAGCGGAATGGCTGGTTTTGTGGATAATAGTTTGATAATTTCTTCAACAACAGTTTACCCATAACCGACGGTTTGGCCTACCTTGAAACCGTCTATAAAGCCCGTTTTTAAAATCCAGCTTTAAACGTCATAAGCCGTCTTTCTCTTAGGGAGGGGCGGTTTTTGCTTGTTAGAAGGAGCGGTATACCCGTAAAGTGGTATTTTTTGGTAGAACAGGCGGGGGTATTTTTACAGCATTGTAGGTTTTTATTAAGCCGTTGTTTTTCCTTACCACACCCGCTGATTATTCAGCTTACCTGTAAAGAGTTTAAAGGGGCAGAAATCCCAGAGCTATCTAACTTATTGTAAATACCTTTTATTTCTGCCTCTTTACTTTACCTTATCCCGGGAGACGGGAAATATATTTTTCCATTTGTTTAATCTGATCGGCAATCTGCTGTGTAGTAGGCTTTAAGGCTTTAGCTTTTTTAAAGTAGTCTTTCGCTGCTCTGAATTCACGCTTATTCATCATTATGCTGCACATCTGTAAATTGGCAGCAGCCTGGTTTTCTTTATCGGGCAATCCCTTACGAAGAGCCTGACGAATATAGCTTTCAGCTTGTTTAAAGTTGTTTTTCTGCATCGCCAGCATACCCATTTGCAGCAAACTTGCCCCTTCGGTACCCTGCATCAGCGATGAACCGGCGCCTAGATCCATTCCTTTTTTCATCATTTTCTCTGCACCATCAAAATCCTGCTTCATCATGGCGATGTTTCCCTTTAAGGTATAAAACACCGAGCGGATGGGTTTAAACAACAGGTTGGGGAAGGTTACAGAGTTGAGGATTTTCTCCGCTCCATCCATATCACCGGCTTCCATGTACTCCTGGATCAGTCGCAACGGACCAAAGAAAAAATGACCTACGATGCTGATGAGTGCAACGAGATAAATAATAAACGAAGGCCAGAAACTGGTGTAATAATGTACCACGCCGGCAACAACCAGCAAAACGATTCCTATGATAAGCCTGTAGCGGATGTAAACATTCAATAATTTCATACGTCGACAAATTGGGCAGCAAAGGTAGGGTTTGACGGCAGATTTACCGTTTCAGAATCTTTAATTCTGTTATTTTTGCCGCCCGAAGCAAACAGTTACGCTGTGTTACTTCCGGTCCCGTAGTTCAATGGATAGAATAGAAGTTTCCTAAACTTTAGATACAGGTTCGATTCCTGTCGGGACTACTACTTGGCAGTATTTCAAAAAAGGTCGTTCGGAACTCCGGACGACCTTTTTTATCATTCAACCTTTCACGTTCAATTGGCCGGGTTTAAACCGGGCAAATATTGTTTATGCCGCAACAAGGGTAGCTTCCTTTTCCTGCAGTTTTACACGAATTATGAGTAACACTACAGATGCTATGCATAAAAAACTTTCGGTGTATAACCATTGTGTGCCGAACGCCCCTAATGGTCCTTCAATGGAAATGGTCATAAGTCTTGATAACGCATACGATCCCCAAAGAATAGAAGCGAATGCAAGCCCTTTGGTATGATCTTTAAACGCCAGGTAAACGAGGGTAATAAAAATGGTTAAGCCTACGCCACCATATACACCACGAATAGAGCTGAAGGCATCGTTGTTTGGTAAGTTAACCTGAACAAGGTCCATTACCTTTTGCGGATTTTGAAAGGCCATTACACTGACCATAAGAATGGCAAAAGCCGAAAAGCCTATCAGGCCGGCCGATGTGAAACGAAGTAGTTTGTGCTTTTTCATATTTGTGTTTTTTTAGAGTACAAATATGAAAAGGAGCGTAAACACAGTTCTTGGTGTTTACCAAGATTTATATTGAATGGAAAATGGAAAAGCAATGCAGCCTGCGCATACGTTTGTGCAGCAGATGCGGTTGATGCAGGCCGAATTACACTTAACTTGCTGTATCTATTTTAAAGAGAACACTGTAGTTATGCAGGAACTTCGAATACCATATTGCATTTTATCAGACAATTTTAATACGGCAAAACAACAACTGCTGGCTGCCAATGTTTATGCAGTAGCCGAACAACCTTGGCCTGCATTTAAAAGCGATGTAGTTGTACAGTTTTCCATTGCACATAGCGATACGGCTATTGCATTGTTATTTCGTGTAAAAGAAAAAGCAATACGGCATGTGAATACAGAAGTCAATCAGTCGGTGTGGGAAGACAGCTGTGTTGAGTTTTTTATTGCCTTTGATGATGCGGGCTATTATAACTGTGAGTTTAACTGCATTGGTACTGCATTGGTTGGTTATGGAAGCGGCCGCACGAACAGGGAGTTATTACCGCCCGATGTTGTACGCAACATCAGCAGTAACAGTAGCATGAAAAAGGACGAGGATGGTTATGTGTGGGAACTGCTGCTGCAAATACCGGTTACAGTGTTTACCAAACATACTGTAACTTCATTAGCGAATAAAAAAGCAAAAGTGAATTTTTATAAATGCGGCGATCTGTTACCCGAACCGCATTTTATTTGCTGGAATAAAGTTGAAACCACTGACCCCGATTTTCACCAACCGGATTTTTTTGCACCGGTAGTTTTTGATGAAGTAAAAGCAACCGCCTTTTTTAAAGAAACAGTGCATGGATAAACTGCCTACTATTAAAGAAATTGCGAGGAGACTGAATGTTTCGGTATCAACCGTATCAAGAGCATTGAGCGATCACCCACGTATCGGCTTAGGTACAAAGTTGAAAGTAAAGCAACTGGCCGAGGAGCTGGGTTACGAACCGAATGCACAAGCCATCTTCTTCAAACAAAAGAAAACATTTGTAATTGGTGTTGTTATACCCTTTATTCGGGAAGAGTTTTTTTCGCAGGCTATCAGCGGTATTGAAACAGCTGCCATGGAACATCAATACACCATTCTCTTCGGACAGAGTTATGATGATCCGGAAAGAGAAAAACAAGTGGTTGAAGCCATGAAAAAGCAACGGGTAGATGGATTGATTATTTCACTTTCAAAAGGTACCAACCGTTACGATCACCTGGAAGCATTACGTAAGTATGAAATACCTGTTGTGTATTTCGATCGTGTGCCCAACATAGCCGATGCACACAAAGTGTATTGCAATTTGTATAAAGGCACCATGGAAATGATCGGGTGGTTATTTCATAAAGGATATCGACGTATTGCATTCATCAACGGTCCGGATAAACTGCAGGCCAGTAAAGAGCGGATGAATGGTTATATGGATGGTATTGCCAAACAAAAGCTGAAGGTGGATATGCAGCTGGTAGAAAAAACCGATCTCCGTAAAGACAGCACACAGGCTGCTATGAAAAAACTGCTGGGTTTAAAAAATCCGCCACATGCAGTCATCAGCTTTAACGATTATGTACATATGGATGCAGTGCAGTATGCACAACATCACAACATTGCTGTAAATAAAAGCATGATGTTTGTGAGTTATGCCAACCTGCCTATTACGAGTTACACCGCTTTTCCTCCCTTGGCATCTATTGAGCAATACCCTTACGGGCAAGGCGAAAAAGCCATGCAGCTGATGATGAAAATTTTATCGGAAAAGCAAGCCGATAAATCGGCACAGGAAGTTTTTTATACCGAAGAGCTTTCGCCAACACTGGTGGTATATCAACAGGCACTTTCCTGATTTCTTCTTTATTTCACGTAAAGAAGACGAAGCAGTTGCTACAGGCAACTGCTTTTTTCTTTGTTAAGAACAATCGTTTGCGCAAGCTGTAATCCTTTACTGTAAAAAGTTTTACTGTTTGCGGCCTGTTTATTTACTTCAATTTTGCGCCACCGTTTGCACATGAAAAACCGTTTACACATGCTTAATATTGGTTACGATTTGCAGATGTCTGTTAATAATATAAACGAATAATGAAGCAACGAATAAAAGGCTCATTTGAAAAAGGTAGATTGTTAGGGTTATTATGCATACTCATGTTGCCGGTTGCCGTTATTGCTCAACAGGAAGTAATTGTTCCGTTGGGTGGTAATTCCTGGGTAACCACAAAAGCCGGAAGCGAACGTGTAACCAATACAGGATGGGTTAACTGGCAGCATGCAGATGCAGTGTTCAGCACCTGGGTGTATGTGCGCAAAAAAGGAACAATGCGTATTCATGCAACACTTGCAGTACCCGAAGGCAAATCGGTGATAAGCTGTACAGTTAACGGCAAAGCAGTACAAACAGCTATTGAAGGAACAGCTAAAAATTATACGTTAGGTGAGTTTACCATTAACGACAGTGGTTATGTAAAGATTGATGTACAGGGCATCAGCAAAACAGGAACTGTATTTGCAACAGCAGATGCTTTGCAGTTATTCGGTACCGCCGTTGATGCGCAAACACTGTTTGTAAAAAATAACGAAGGCAATTATTTCTATTGGGGAAGAAGAGGGCCCTCTGTACATCTCGGCTACGATATGAGTGATGTAAAAGGCGATGTGGAATGGTTTTATAATGAAATAACAGTACCGGCAGGCAGCGATGTCATCGGCTCGTATTACATGGCCAATGGATTTGCAGAAGGATACTTTGGTATACAGGTAAATTCGCCTACCGAACGCAGAGTGTTGTTTTCGGTGTGGAGTCCTTTTCAAACAGATGATCCGAAACAGATTCCTGCCGATAAAAAAATTATCCTGCTGAAAAAAGGGAAAGATGTTTACACCGGCGAATTTGGCAACGAAGGTTCGGGCGGGCAGAGTTATTTAAAGTATAACTGGAAAGCTGGCGAAACCTGTAAGTTTTTATTACGTGCAAAACCCGTAGCAGATAATTATACAAATTATACCGCTTATTTTTATGCAGCAGCAGAAAACAAGTGGATGCTTATTGCCAGTTTTAACCGGCCTGCTACATCAACCTATTTAAAACGCTTACATTCTTTCCTTGAAAACTTTGATCCTGCAGCCGGCTATCTTACACGTAAAGCGTGGTATCATAACCAATGGGTTTGCACAAGTACCGGCGAGTGGAGGCAGTTAACAAAAGCAAGATTTACTGGCGATGCAACAGCGCAGAAGGAATACCGGGTTGATTACGCAGGTGGACAGGAAAACGGGAAATTCTTTTTGCAGAATTGCGGGTTCTTTAATAACCGTACAATGCTGCGCAGTGAGTTTGTAACAGCAGCCACACAACCAAAACCCATCATCGATTTTTCAAAGCTCGATTAAGCTGAACTTTTATATTAACAACATTTCATTACATCAGAAACAAACATAGTATGCACAGAAAAGAGTTTATTAAAAGCACCGGACTTACAGCAGCTTCGCTTTCTGTATTACCTGCTTCAAAATTGTTTGCCGGCACGGCCGATGAAAAAATAAAAATGGTCATGATTGGCGTGGGGCTGCGTGGACAGAACCATCTCGATTTGTTGCTACGCCGTAAAGATGTAGACCTTGTTGCCATTTGCGATATTGATGATCGTATGCTTAGCCGTTCAAAAGAAATGATTACAAAGAGCGGCAAGAAAATGCCCCAGATTTTTACCGGTGATCCCTATGCATGGAAAAAAATGCTGGAGTTGAAAGGAATTGATGGTATTGTAATTGCAACTCCCTGGGAGTGGCACAAAGAAATGATCATTGGCTCTTTGCAGGCAGGTATTAAATATGTTGGTACCGAAGTAATGCTGGGTATTACGTTAGAAGATCATTGGGATGTGGTAAAAGCTGCTGAGCAGTACAATGCACATGTAATGATGCTCGAAAATGTTTGCTACCGAAGAGATGTAATGGCTGCATTAAACATGGTGCGGCAGGGAGTGTTTGGCGAGCTGGTGCATTTGCAGGGTGGCTACCAGCACGATCTGCGTGAAGTGAAATTCAATAACGGTGTCGATGCCTATGGTAAAGGTTGCGAGTTTGGCGATAAAGGATGGAGCGAAGCAAGATGGCGTACGCACCACTCTGTATATCGCAACGGCGATCTGTATCCTACACACGGCATCGGACCCATTGCACATTACATCAACATAAACCGTGGTAACCGCTTTGTAAATATTTCTTCGTTCTCTTCCAAAGCAAGAGGTTTACACGAGCACATTGTAAAGAAGTGCGGACCGGATCACCCGAACGCAAAAATTAATTTCAAGCTGGGCGATGTGGTAACGACCTCTATCGGTTGTGCAAATGGCGAAACAATTTTATTACAGCACGATACGAACCTTCCTCGGCCTTATTCGTTAGGTTTCCGTGTACAGGGTACCAACGGCATTTGGATGGATGTGAATAAAGGCGTACATATTGAAGGGGTATCGAAACCGCATCAATGGGATGCTTCAAAAGAATGGTTCGATAAATACGATCATCCATTATGGCTTCGCTGGAGCAAAGAAACAGAAGGCGCTGGTCATGGAGGTATGGACTTTTTTGTCATTCACTCCTTTGTGGAAAGCATTAAACGTAAACAACCCACACCAATGGATGTGTACGATGCTGCAAGCTGGAGTGCGATTACACCACTCAGTGAAATATCTGTAGAAAAAGGAAATGAAACCATTGAGTTTCCTGATTTCACAGGCGGACGCTGGATGTACCGCAAACCCGTTTTTGCATTAAACGACGATTATTAACAGGCGAAGAATATCTGTTGCAAACAACATCCTTTGTTGTTTGCAACAGATGTATATGACACATGAGGAATAGTATTTACACAGAACAGCCGTCTATTGCAGAAACAATATTGCCACTTTTCGGCTGGCAACAATCTCCCTTAGCGGTAGAGCCATTTGGCAGCGGTTTAATTAACCGTACCTGGAAAGTTACAGCCATTACCGGCGAAGCATATATTTTACAAAGGCTCAATCAGCAGGTATTTGCCGAGCCGGAAGATATTGCTGTAAACATTCAGCAAATTGCAGCTTATTTAAAACAACACGCACCCGCTTATTTATTTACAGCCCCTGTACAGGCATTAAACGGCACCACCTTAGTTGCAGTAGAAGGACAAGGTTGCTTCCGTATGTTTCCGTTTGTAAAAGGATCGGTTACAAAAGATGTAGTGGAAACAGCTGCTGAAGCGTACGAAGCCGCTGTTCAGTTCGGGCAGTTTACGCATTTGCTCAGCGGTTTTAATGCAGCGGCATTACACATCACGATTCCATCGTTTCACGATCTGTCGTTGCGTTACCAGCAGTTTCTTTCTGCTTTGCAGCAAGACAATACCGAACGTATAGAAGAAGCTGCAGAGCAGATAGCGCAGGTAAAACAACTGGAGTCGATTGTAGAACAGTTTAACGCTATTCGTTTAAATCCCGGTTGCAAAATGCGGGTTACACATCACGATACCAAAATCAGCAACGTGTTGTTTGATGAACAGGGTAAAGGTTTATGTGTGATTGATCTGGATACGGTGATGCCCGGCTATTTCATCAGCGATATCGGCGATATGATGCGTACCTATCTTTCACCTGTTAGCGAAGAAGAAAGCGATTACAGCAAAATACATATTCGTACAGATATTTTTGAAGCCATTGTGCAGGGCTATTACGGGCAGATGAAGCAGGATCTCACCACTGCTGAAGTGGACTTAATAGTCTACGCCGGTAAATTTATGATTTACATGCAGGCCATCCGTTTCCTCACCGATTACATCAACAACGATGTGTATTACGGTGCCCGTTACCCGAAACACAATCTGGTGCGTGCCGGCAATCAATTGGTGTTGCTTCAATGTTTGTTGAAAAACGAAACAGCTTTACAACAGATTGTATCAAACGTATGTAAATAACAGGTACAGCATATTCAAAAAAAGATAAAGCCCGAAGTATTCTTCGGGCTTTATCTTTTTTTACACCTGCACCAGCTTCCATTTTCCCCGTTTAAAATAATACCAGGCAATTACAGCAATCAATGTTTCTGCAACAGGAATCGCAATAAAAGCACCTGTTGATTGCAGATCAAAACCTTTTGCCAGTAAATAAGCCAAAGGAATCTGGAAGAGCCAGAAACCGATGAGGTTGATGATGGTTGGAGTTTTGGTATCGCCTGCACCGTTCAGCGCCTGCATCATCACCATGCCAATACCATAAAAAATATAACCTGTACCAATAATCTGTAATGCTTTTGCGCCATATGCAACAACTGCTGCATCCTGCGAAAAAATGCGGATGATGGGTGTGGCAAAAAACACAAAGAGGAACATCACAAAACTCATAAAAATGGCATTGTATTTTGCGGATAGCAAGACACTCTTCTCGGCCCGGTCGAGTTGCTTGGCACCGAGGTTTTGCCCAACCAATGTTGCGGCCGCATTACTTAAGCCCCATGCCGGTAAAATAAAGAACACCACATTGCGGATAGCGATCTGGTAACCGGCAGAAGCGCTGGTGCCACCTGTTTCGGCTACCAGCCGAGCTAATACAATCCAGCTGCCGCTGGCAACAATAAATTGTATGGTGGCGGGCGATGCAATGGTGACCAACGAACGGATGAGTGGCGCATCGAACACAAAATGTTTCCTCGTCATTTTTAAAATACCGCTGCCTTTAAACAGGTGCCAGCATTGGTACAGCACACCCGATGTTCGGCCAATAACAGTTGCAATCGCTGCACCTTTTAAGCCCATATAATGAATAAGCAGGGGACAGAGGATAATGTTAATGATGCTGGCAATCCACAAGCTCTTCATGGCCATGGCAGCATCGCCTGCTCCTCTGAAAATACCGTTTATAAGAAAGAGCAGCATAATGGCCACGCTGCCGCCCAGCATAATACGGGTAAAAATGGCGCCTTCGCTAACTACCTGCTCACTGGCGCCCATTAAGCGCAGGATGTCGGCCGCAAATACAATACCCGCAATACTGATGAGTACGGTAATCAGTAACGATAATAATAATGCCTGTGCACCTGCATGGGCTGCAGCTTCGGGATTTTTTTCGCCGATACGCCTTGCTACAACCGCAGTGGCTGCGGTACTTAAACCAATGGCAACGGAGTACACAATGGTTACAACCGATTCGGTAAGGCCAACGGTGGCAATGGCATTTTCGCCGAGTTTTCCAACAAAGAAAATATCAACTAATGCAAAAACACTTTCGAGGCTCAGTTCAAGAATCATAGGTATGGCCAGTAATACCACTGCCCGGCGAATGCTGCCCCGGGTATAATCCTGTTCTTCGCTGCTGAGCGATTGTTTAAATAACTGATAGATATACGATAGCCTTTTTGGCCGGTGATTGGTCGTCATGAAATAGGTTAAAAGGGTTAAAATAGAAATAGTGCTGAAGATTTCAGCTGAAAAAAATCGGGAGAGTCGTCTTCTTAAGCGAAGACCAATTAGAACTTCATATGCTAATCTGTAAGAGCAGCAAAACTACTATTTTTCTGTTTGAAACAAAAAATGCCTTCCGGATCAACGGAGCTTATCCGTGTGAGACGGTATTTTTAAATCCGGCTATTGGTTTTTTTATGAGAAAGGAAAACAAGTTTGTACTTTTAGATTCATAAATCTGCACAATGAAAAAAACGATCATAGCCCTTTCCTTCCTGTTGGCCGGTATGGTTGCATGGGCTCAGCCAGCACGTGTACCCGTTAACGATCTTAACACCAATTCGAATAACAAGCCAAACAACAGTACCAATACTTCCAATAACAACACCACACCGTCCACCAACAGTGGGGAGTTAAAGAAGTACAGCGATCCGAACGGGCGCTTCTCCATTGGTTATCCAACAGACTGGGTGTTTGACAATACCTCAGAAGGAGCGGTGGTAAAAATCACTTCACCTTCAGAAGGAAGTAACGATCAGTTTAAGCAAAACATGAACCTGCAGATTGAAGAAGTAAAAAGCGGAATGACGATTGATGAATATGTAAAGATTAATGTAGATGCAGTTAAAGACATGATGAAGGGGTATAAAGAAGTGTCCTCGATGTTTTTCAACCGCAACGGCTCACGTGCTTACCAGATTGTTTACAAAGGGAAGTATGGCGAAATGACCTACGATATCCAGATTAAGCAGTTGTTTGTAGTAGCAAATAATAAAGGTTATGTGCTCACCTACATCAGTAAAGATGGAGAGCGTGATGCGTTTGAAACAACAGCGAATAAAATCTTTAACTCATTCAAGAACTAAATTTTTTTGTACTTATAATAAGAAGGGCGGTTGCAAAGCAAC